>BNJT01002872.1_pt1 | contig 1808795 bp, 1989 predicted proteins | sample 8540491 | NCBI WGS metagenome assembly BNJT01 (sample SAMD00202455, study PRJDB9452) | human saliva metagenome | host: Homo sapiens | reverse complement strand
AGATGTTAGATAATTTAGTCATGGTATTAGATATTATAATTGTATTAATTTTCTTAATATGTGCACTGCGTGGCAAGTCGCAAGGGTTTCTCGAATCCCTTGTCAGACTAGCTGCGGTTTCTGGCGGGGTCATAATTGGCATCCTGAATACGGATAGGATTAGATCGCTTCTCTTTACACTCCCTATCGATGATTTTATGAAGGGCAAGCTAACGAAGAGATTCAACGGACAAGAGATGGATTTACTACAGTTCATCCCTAAAGTGCTGCGCACCAAATTCGAAGCATTTGGTCTTGATGGCATTACTACGACCGTGAATAGATTTACAAATCTCTCCATTACGATTATCTCTTTCTCGCTCATAGTGTCTGTTGTATGGATTATTTCTTCGCACCTTAGAAAAAGGATTATGCGTGGACGTAAGAGCAAAAACTTGCTCGGAACCGTGGACTCAAGCGTTGGACTTCTGTTCGGCTCTATCAAGGGGGCAATCATCATATTTTTGCTCCTTGCCCTCATGTTTCCGCTTACATCGCTGTTTGCACCGCAGTATATTCATACATTAAACGAACAATTAAACAACTCGTATATCGCTGGATACCTTTATGATGCAAACCCATTAATCTACTTTATGCGCAGGTTATATATTTAATATTTCTATACGAAAAAGCATGACACAAAATAAACTTTTGATGTCGTGCTTTTGTTCATTGATTGTAATGTTTTGCTATGCTATATTTTGAGTATATTCAATGTATCTAATCAAAAACACTCAAGGAGGTAGTCTTGATGGATAAGAAAACACCACTATATGATACCCACGTTAAATATGGCGGCAAGATCGTGCCTTTTGGCGGATTTTTACTTCCAATTCAGTATGAGACCGGTATCAAGCAGGAACATATGGCAGTTCGTACAGCATGCGGCCTATTCGATGTATCCCACATGGGTGAGATTCTCGTAAGCGGTCCTAAGTCTGTTGATTTTCTTAACTATGTACTAACTAATGATTTCACCGACCTCAAAGTTGGTCAGGCAAGATACAGCCCAATGTGCAACGAGCACGGCGGAACTGTAGATGACCTAATCGTGTACAAGCGTGGCGAGGACGACTATTTCGTTGTTGTTAACGCAGCAAATATAGAGAAGGACTTCGCTTGGATGGTTGATCATAAGATTGACGGCGTTGAAGTTGTAAACGTTTCAGATGAATGGGGACAGCTCGCTCTACAGGGTCCTAAGGCAGAGGAGATTCTCGCTAAGGTTGCTGATCCATCGCTCATCCCTGCTGGTTACTACACAGCTAATTTCGATGGCTCGATAAAAGGAATTCCTTGCGTTCTTTCCAGAACTGGATATACAGGCGAGGATGGATTTGAAATATATATGCCAGCTGATAAGGCTGCAGATGTATGGGAAATTCTAATTGAAGCTGGCAAGGAAGACGGTCTAATTCCTTGTGGACTCGGAGCTCGTGATACGCTTCGTATGGAAGCTGCAATGCCACTATACGGTCACGATATGAATGATGACATATCACTAAGATCGCTGGTCTTGGTTTTGCAATCAAGATGGATAAACCTGATTTCATCGGCAAGGCTGCAATTGAAGCTGCAACTCCACTCAAAGAGAGAAGAGTAGGAATCAAGGTTACCGGCCGCGGAATCATCAGAGAAGAGTGCGATGTATATAGAGATGGAGAAAAGATTGGACACATCACCTCTGGAACATTCCTACCATATCTAAACGGATCTTACGGTATGGCTATCGTTGAATCGGCAAAGCGTGAAATCGGAGCACCTGTTCAGGTAGACGTGCGTGGCCGCAAGATTGATGCAGAAATGGTTAAGCTTCCTTTCTACAAGAGAGAACAGTAACCCTATCTGCACTTGTTAAAAATGATATTTTATAGCTAAACTAAACATACAAAAGGAGAAATAAAATGGCAGATTTAAAGTATTCAAAGTCGCATGAGTGGATCGCTGAAGAAGATGGTCTATGCGTTATCGGTATTTCTGACTATGCTCAGCATAGCCTTGGTGACATCGTATTCATCAACCTCCCTGAGGTTGACGATGAAGTAACAGTTGGTGATGCATTTGGTGACATCGAGTCTGTAAAGGCTGTATCCGACGTGCTATCCCCTGTTACAGGAATCGTTGCTGAAATCAACGAGAGCCTATTCGATGCACCTGAGACAATCAACGAGGACCCATACGGCTCTTGGTTAATTAAGGTTAAGGATGTAGCTGAGACAGAGGAGCTTCTAACCTCAGACGAATACGACGCATTTGTAGAGTCGGAAGAAGCATAAACCGTATTTACCTTAACACTTTCGTACAAGGAGGTTCGAATTGGGTACATTTATTCCTAACACTAAAGAAGAACAGCTCCAGATGTTAAACGATATTGGCTATAAGGATTGGGAAGATTTATTCAAAGATATCCCTGCCGCTGCCAGAATCAAGGGCGAACTCAACATCCCAGCTGGAAAGTCTGAGTTAGAGACTGCTCAAATTATGGAGAAAATGGCAAGCCGCAACGTGGTATATGATTCAATTTTCCGCGGTGCTGGTGCTTACAATCACTACATTCCCGCTGCAGTTAATGCAGTAGTAAGCAAAGAGGAGTTCATCACTGCTTATACCCCTTATCAGGCTGAGATCAGCCAGGGTATCCTTCAGTCGATTTTCGAGTATCAGACTATGATATGCGAACTTACCGGCATGGATGTGTCGAATGCTTCGCTTTATGACGGTGCTTCGGCAGCTGCAGAAGCATGCGCTATGACTAAAGACCGTAAGCGTAGCACAATCTACGTATCGGAAACTGTAGATGCTAGAGTTCTTGAAGTAATAAGGACATACTCTTTTGGAAGAGACACTGAGGTAAAGGTTGTTCCAGCATGCGAGTGCGGCGGTGTTACCGATGTAGAAGCACTTAAGGCTACTCTTGCAGAGGACAAGTCAGCTGCTTGCTTCCTTATGCAGTATCCTAACTACTATGGTGTTGTCGAAGACGCTGACGAAATTGCTGAAATAGTTCACGAAGCTGGTGCACAGCTTATCATGAGCGTTAATCCAATAGCACTCGGAGTTCTGAAGACTCCTGGCGAGATTGGTGCAGACATCGTTTGCGGAGAGGGTCAGCCACTCGGACTTGGCCTCGCATATGGTGGGCCTTACCTAGGAATACTGGCTACGACTGCTAAGAACACTCGTAAGATTGTAGGCAGGCTTGTCGGTGAGACAGTTGACTCCCGTGGCGAGCGTGGATTCGTGCTAACTCTACAGGCCAGAGAACAGCATATCCGTAGAGAAAAGGCTAGCAGCAACGTTTGCTCCAACCAGGCACTCTGTGCTCTGAAAGCTGGCGTATATATGACAGCTGTTGGTCCTGCTGGAATAAAGCAAGTTGCAACGCTTTGCTCATCAAAGGCGCACTATCTGGCTGAAGGACTTGTAAGCGCAGGTCTTTCGCTGAAGTTCGATAAGCCATTCTTCCATGAGTTCGTAACAGTTTGCGCTGATGCAGACGCTATCCTAAAGGCACTTGCTGATAAGGGTATCCTCGGCGGACTTAAGTTAAGCGACACAGAGATTCTCTGGTGCGCTACAGAGCTCAATACTAAGGAACAGATGGATGAAGTAATTGAAATCGTTAAGGGGGGTGAGCAAGTAATGAAACTTATATTTGAAAGAAGTGTTCCTGGCAGAGGTCAGGATTTATTCCCTGCTTGCGACGTTCCTGTAACGCTACCTGAAGTTCCGATGAGAGCTAGTGCTCCTAAACTTCCAGAAGTTCCTGAGAACGAAATGGGGCGTCACTACACAGCTCTTGCTAAGGAAGCTCACGGTGTTAACGACGGATTCTATCCACTAGGTTCTTGCACTATGAAGCATAACCCTAAGATTGATGATGCAGTTGCATCACTCAGAGGATTCACTAACATCCACCCTCTTCAGCCAGCTGAAACAGTAGAAGGCTGCACAGAGGCGATAGACACACTAGAGTCCTATTTATGCGAAATCACGGGTATGGATCACGTAACATTCCAACCAGCAGCTGGCTCACAAGGAGAGTTCACAGGACTTCTCCTTATCAAGGCTTACCTACGTGACAAGGGTCTCGAACATAAGGATGAAATCCTAATTCCAGACGCTGCTCACGGAACTAACCCTGCAAGTGCTGCAATGGCAGGCTTCAAGGTTGTAGTTGTAAAGTCTAACGAGCGCGGAAGCATTGACATGGATGACTTCAAGTCTAAGATTAGTGACAAGACTGCAGGTCTTATGCTCACAAACCCTAACACAGTTGGTATCTTTGACGAGAATATCTTCGAGATTACAGAGCTTGTTCATGAGGCTGGTGGTCTCTGCTACTACGACGGAGCTAACCTAAATGCTGTAATTGGCCTAGTAAGACCTGGAGATATCGGGTTCGATGTAATCCACCTCAACCTGCACAAGACATTCTCAACACCTCACGGTGGCGGTGGCCCAGGAAGCGGTCCTTGCGGATGCAAAGATTTCCTCGGCAAGTACTTACCTGGACTAACAGTTAAGGATGGTAAGTACGTTCGTGCAGAGAAGAGCATCGGTAGCGTTACTGGATTCTACGGTAACTTCCTCGTTAGCTTAAGAGCTCTCGTATACCTCACATACATTGGCGGTGACGGAGTTCCTGAACTCGCTCACAACGCTGTTCTAAATGCTAACTACATGATGGAAAAGCTAAAGGATCTGTATCCAATGGCTTACGACTGCACTTGCATGCACGAGTTCGTAATGAGCCTCGAGAAATTCCACAAGGAGAACAATGTCTCCGCACTTGACGTTGCGAAGGCACTTCTCGACTTTGGAATTCACCCACCTACGATGTACTTCCCACTCATCGTAAGTGAAGCTCTCATGGTTGAACCTACTGAGACTGAGTCGCGTGAGACTCTAGATGATGCAATCGCTGCATTTAGAAAGATTTATGACTCGATTATCAGTTCACCTGCCTCTGTTTCTGCTTCGCCTGTTACTACTCCAATGCGCAGATTGGACGAAGTTAAGGCAGCGAGAGAGCCAGTTCTAAAATACGAGTTTTCATAAAACCTTGCCGGAAGGTTGGCTACTTACGAGTCGAATATCACTTTTTTGATTAATGAGTGACATTCCTTCCGGCTACATAAAAATTAAAGCCTAGACAGATTTTAGCCTGCTTTGTACGCGACTGTCTGTCTAGCTTGATTTAACTTAAATCTGATAGCAAGGAGCTACAAACACATGAAATTAAGATATACCGAAACTGATTGTACCAATCCGTTTATCAACCTCGCCACTGAGGAATATATGACTTTCCGCGCAGCTGAAGGCGAAGTTACTATGTACCTATGGCAAAACGCTAACACTGTAGTAATCGGCAAGAACCAGAACCCTTGGCGTGAATGCAGAGTTGAGTCCATGAGAGAAGGAGACTGCAAGCTAGCTAGAAGAATCTCTGGCGGCGGAGCTGTGTATCACGACCTTGGAAACCTCAATTTTACATTCATTGCAAGGGAAGGTGAATACGATATCCCTAAGCAGACGGAGGTAATCCTCGAAGCTGTTCGTTTACTAGGTATAAATGCTGAAAAAACTGGAAGAAATGACCTCACTATCGATGGCATGAAGTTCTCAGGACACGCATATTACCAGAGCAATGGCTACTGCTACCACCATGGGACTATTATGTTCAACGTAGACCCAACTCCACTTGGAGAGTATCTAAACGTTTCCGCTTCTAAGCTAAAATCAAAAGGCGTTAAGTCAGTTCGTTCCAGAATCACTAACCTCATCAACCACAAGCCTGACGTTACACTCGAAGAGCTTAAGAAGGCTCTATATGATGCTTTTGCAAAGGTTTATGGCGGAGATGTTGAACGCTTCGACATCCCTACAGCTGATTCCGATCCAGAGCTTAAAACTCTAATCGACAAGTACTCGTCTGAGGAGTGGCGCTTCGGCCGCAAGATACCATTCACTACTTCGGTCTCCGAGAGACTTGACTGGGGTGGTGTTGATATCGAGCTCCAAGTTGAAGGTGGCGTGATTAAGGACTGCGGAATATTCTCTGATTCTCTCGAGACTGAAGTCTTTGGAGTTCTAAAGGACAAGCTAATAGGCTGCAAATACAGCAAGTCCGCAATGACTACACTTATTGAAAGTGCTCTGCCATATGCACCTAACAGCAAGGAATATCAGATTTGCTGTGACATCATTAATCTGATTGCTGAAGGCATTATGTAGCATTATATAGGTATATCTTGGTGCATCTGCACTATCGTTATGAAAAGAGGAAGATATGGCTGAATTTAATTATGATCTAGTTGTTATTGGTGCTGGCCCTGGTGGCTACGAGGCTGCTTTTGACGCTGCTAAGTACGGCATGAAGGTTGCTGTAATTGAGAAGGATAGAGTTGGTGGCACCTGCCTCAACAGAGGCTGTGTGCCTACAAAAACTATCATGCGCTCGTCCGAGCTCGCTAAGGAAGCTAGAGAGGGTGCTAAAATCGGCGTTAATGCTGCTGATGTTAAAGTTGACCTCGACGCTGTTAGAGCTCGTAAGGACGATGTGCTTGATACCCTACGCGAGGGCATTGAAACCGGCCTTGCAAAGGCTAAGATCGACCTACTACATGGCCTCGCGCTAGTCAAAGATGAGCACACTGTATCTTATACAGATGCAGAGGGCGAATCACATGAGGTAACTGGCAAATTCATCTTGATTGCTACTGGTGGCAATCCGTTTATTCCGCCTATTCCGGGCGCCGAGCTCGAGGGTGTTATGGACTCGACTAGGCTCCTCGAGCAGGGCGGTAAGCCCTTCGATGATCTCGTGATCATCGGCGGCGGCGTTATCGGGGTTGAATTTGCTACTGTATATAATGGTTTTGGCTCACACGTAACTGTTGTTGAGGCTCTAGACCGCCTCATTCCTACTGTTGATAAGGAATTGGCCCGCAGTCTGAAGATGGGCCTGCAGAAGGATGGCATCGATGTTCTAACTAAGTGCCCTGTTGTAAGGATTGAGCATGCGGACGGAAGGCTTGCGGTTGTTTACACTGAAAAGGATGAGGAGAAATCAATCCCTGCAGATGCTGTTCTCATGGCTGTTGGCAGACGCTCTGATGTTCCTAGTCTGCTATCTGAGCAGCTCCAGCATCTTGCAGGAGAGCGCGGCCGTCTCGCCGTTAATGAGCACTACCAGTCGGCGAGTCCGAGCATCTATGGCATCGGTGACGCAATCGGCGGCATCGAGCTAGCTCACACAGCAACAGCTGAGGGCAGAAATGCTGTTGCCCACATGAACGGACAGGAACCACCAATCCGCATGGCAACAGTCCCAACTTGCATCTACACGGTGCCTGAGATTGCGTCCGTCGGCATCTCCGCGGACGAGGCCAAGGAGCAGGGTATCGAAATCATCACTAAGAAGTACGCTATGGGAGCAAATGGCAAGACAGTCCTCGAGGACCTCGGCCGCGGCACCATCAAGCTGATTGCCGACGCAGACAGCCATATATTGCTCGGCGCACAGCTCATGTGCGGCCGCGCTACCGATCTCGTAGGCGAATTGGCGCTAGCTATTTCAAACAAGCTGACACTCGAAGATATAGCTTCCACAATCCATCCACACCCAACATTCGTGGAAGCGATTGCAGAAGCAGCAAGATAGTATCAGCTGTTCGGGGAATCACAATTATCATAATTTCTAAACGTAAAACTCGTTTGCTGCACTAGGCGGCAAACGAGTTTTTATCATTTTATTTATTTATCTTTTAACTGTAATATTAACTTTCCAATTCTATTAATTTGAGATAAGCCGTCTTAACTTCATCAACATCATTTCTGCAGTCTGCAAACTCCTCATAAAACTCGCCAGCTCGCAGCCTTAGGTCCTCTAACTTTGCTTTATCTCCATCAAAGGCCTGCTCAGACGCTTCGAACTTAGCCTTTAACTTAGCCCCTATATCCTGAGATTTCCATCTGTTTAAGATATTTAGTGCGACTTTCTCCGTATTCGTTTCTCCAACTACCACTGCATATGCAATATAAAGATTCAGTAAGTTTAATGTTTCATGTGTAACGAATAGTTCCCACACAACTTCGAGATATTTTCTCTCTAGCAAGAACTTCATCTCTTCTGTAAGAGTTTCTCTGTTCAGAGCTTTTCCTACGACTATCCTGCTCCAGATTGATATCCTCTCGTGAATTCTTTCTCTGTCTTCAAAGTTCTCAGCTTCGAGCTCTAAAAATCGCTTAATCGCTTCTTCATCATTATAGTCCGCGAGTAACCGCTCTCTAATTACATAATATTCAAAATATTTTGAGTCGCGAAGCTTCGTGAATTTACCTCTAAATATTTCCATTTCAATATTCGAATTTGCTATATCTATAGCCATTCCAGCAAGAGGAATCAAGTAGAACGGCATGTTACCAGTCCTATAAATTGCAAATGAAATACAGCTGTACAGAATGAACATAACGATTTCCGTCAGTATCTCCACTCTTCGTAATTCTAATCTTATTTCTTCATAGCTCAGATTCTTCATTGAGCATCGCAGGTATTTATCTGGAATAAAGAGTTCATTTATCATATATAATTGCCATGAGTGGTTAATGCGACCCTTGAGATATACTAATATCCAGAAGGCATATGCTGACTGCTTACTTCCTTTTGATCTCCATATCATAGTATTCACTATATATTTGACAGGAGATAATACTCTAACGAATAATTCTGCGACTAGACATGAGAGCGTTGCAGTTATAATGTATTTAACAAATCCGATATTTGAGCCACTAATTACAAGCCATACATTAAATGAAGACGCAATAGTCACAGCTACTCCAACTTGTATGAAATAATTGAATTTTAGGCTAATTCCGCTTTTCTTCATCTCTCCTACCTCAAGAGTCGCTAATATTCGAGCACTATCTTACTGCTACGATACTATCGCAGCTATATCATAATGTCAAGCAAAAAAAGAGACGCCGAAGCGTCTCATAATTCATACTGTCTGTGTACCTTTAATCTTTTATGTGTGAATATTTATAGATTAGATAAGGCTCTTAACACAAGCAGCAACCTCACCCATATCAGCTGTTGGCTCAAATCTAGCAACTACGTTTCCTTCTCTATCTACAACGAACTTAGTGAAGTTCCACTTGATGTTAGCGTTGTTTCTGAAATCAGGATCGCCCATTGCAACGAACTCTTCAAACTTCTCTCTATCTGGGAAGTCTCCGAAGCCCTCAAAACCCTTCTGGCTCTTGAGGAATGTGTAAAGTGGAAGCTCGTTCTCACCGTTTACATCCGACTTCTTAAGCTGTGGAAATGTTGTGTTGTAGTTGAGTGTGCAGAACTCATGGATCTCATCATCTGATCCAGGTGCCTGTCCACCGAACTGGTTGCAAGGGATATCGATAATCTCTAGTCCGAACTCGTGAAGCTCCTTGTAAAGTGCCTCTAGTGGCTCGTACTGAGGTGTGAATCCACATCCGGTTGCAGTGTTAACAATGAGCATTACCTTGCCCTTGTTATCCGCGAGGTTTAGCTCACTTCCATCAGGTCTAGCTAGCTTAAAATCATAAATCTGTGCCATCTCATATCCTCCTATGAATATCTCATATATTAATTAGTTTTGTTAAATGTCTTTTGAACAATTCAATTGTATCACACTGATTTTAATTGTCAACATTTTTTCCAAAATAGTATTTTCATAATAAGTCTATCTCCTGAATACTCGCTCCTTTTGACAGCACTCCCACAACATCTGCTAATTATCATCTGCATTCATACCATATTTATAAAGCGTCAAATAGTTATCAATGAATTCTATAGATTGTACAAAATTCATCATTTATTCAATGTTTGCACTACTCGCTTAGTTGATATAATTTTATCAGTATATTTGACTTATTATTATGGAGGTTATGAAAATGGCAGATTATCGTAAGATGTGGGAAGATCTCGGCATGGATGTGGAAAACCACGATCTACTATGTAGCGTTCTTCCAGGAGCAATTGGTGACGTATTTCTTTCTCAGGAGAATAGACCAGAAGCTATGGACTACTTTGACATGGTTCTCGCTGATGTTCATGGTCTACGCCCAGCTGAGCTAGTTGAGTTTAAGAAGAATGGCGGCAAGGTATTCGGAACATTCTGTACTTATGTTCCTGACGAAATTATTTTTGCAGGCAATGGCATAGCTACGGGACTTTGCGCAGGCTCTCAGTTCTGGGTTCCAGGTGGAGAGAGATATTTGCCAGCAAATACATGTCCGCTCATCAAGGCTATGCTCGGAGCTAGATTTGACAGGACATGTCCTTTCTACAGACTCGCAGATATCTATATCGGTGAGAACACTTGCGATGGCAAGAAGAAGGCTTATGAGATTCTAGGCACTGATGTTCAGATGCACATCATGGATCTCCCTCAGATGAAGAGACCTAAGGACATCGAGAAGTGGGCTGACGAATGTCACGATCTTCTTGAGATGGTTGAAAAGGAAACTGGTAACAAGATCACTCCTGAGAAGCTAGCTGAGAACATCAAGAAGATTAACGCTAAGCGTGCAGCCCTCAAGAGACTGTATGACCTACGCAAGAATAAGAACGTTCCTATCAGCGGAACTGACACCCTTCTTATCTCCCAGATTGCTTACTACGACGATCCTGAGAGATTTACAACTATGGTTAACAAGCTATGTGACGAGCTCGAGAAGAGAGTTGCTGACGGCGTTTCAGTATTCCCTGCTGGAACTAAACGTATCATGATTTCTGGAACTCCTATGGCTATTCCAAACTGGAAGATGCATAATCTAATTGAGACCTCTGGTGCAGCTGTTGTCTGTGAAGAGACATGTACTGGAACTCGTTACTTTGAGAACTTTGTAGATGAATCAGGCGAGAACCTCGATGAGATGGTTTCAAATATCGCTGACCGTTACATGAAGATTAACTGCGCTTGCTTCACTCCTAACTCAGGTCGTTTCGACGATATAATCAGACTTGCTAAAGAATATGACGTAGATGCTGTAATCGACGTTAACCTAAAGTTCTGCCAGACATACGACATCGAGGGTTACCTGCTTGAGGACAAACTCAAGGAAGCTGGAATCCCAGTGCTCGGAATCGAGACAGACTACACTGACAGCGATGCACAGCAGCTCAAGACACGTATCGAGGCATTTATCGAGGTGCTAGGCTAGATGCTTCATTATTATGTTTTGTTCGATAATCACACGGATGCCATGGAGATGTATCGTGCTATAAAGTCAACTTCACGTTATGCCCAGATTAGCCCGACTCCGCGCGAGTTAAGCGTTTGCTGCGGTGTGTCGCTACTGGTCAAGGAAGAGGATGTACCTTTTATAAAGGAGCTTGCCGAAGAACAGCAGCTAAGATACATATCCATAAACGGGCTAGATAACGAATTCAACAGTAGCAGGCATAGATATGGGTAGAACTCGCTAAGTTCAGTCAAGTACGTCTAGAGCTACGTACGACTAGCTGTAGCTTGGCATACTTGGTATACTTGGTATACTTGATATACTTAATATGTTAGATAAAGCTTGCCGATTTGGCGTGCTCTAAGTCAGATGTGATTAGGCAAAATGAAAAGGATTTTAAATGACTAGAATTGGAATTGATATTGGATCTACCGCTTCTAAGGTCTGTGTGATTGGCGAAGATGATAGACCTCGCTTCGAGGTGCTACCGACGGGCTGGAACAGCAAGATTACTGCTGGCATAATCAAGGAAAACCTTGAGAAGCTCGGCGTAGATTTAGAGAGCGCTAATATTGTAGCGACTGGCTACGGTCGAATCTCAGTAGACTACGCGGATAAAGTGATTACCGAGATTACATGTCACGGACGTGGCGGCTATGAGATGGCAGGACAGGAAGACTGCTCTATCATCGATGTCGGTGGGCAGGATACCAAGTATATCTTGGTTCAAGATGGCAGGGCCGTTGACTTCCTCATGAATGATAAGTGTGCCGCTGGAACGGGCAAGTTCATCGAAGTTATGGCAAATCGCCTTGGGCTTACAATCGAAGAACTATTCGATGAGGCTAAACGCGGAAATCCGATACCGATTAGCTCGATATGTACTGTTTTTGCAGAATCTGAGGTTATCAACTACATGGGTGAAGGTCGCCCGAAGGAAGAAATTGCAGCCGGTGTAATCGACAGCGTTGCGACTAAGGTCGTGACACTGTGTCAGAAGAAAGCTATCGCAGATAAATGCGTTATAACTGGCGGACTAAGCGGAAATGAATATTTTGCAGAGCTTCTATCTAAAAAGCTAGGCCGAACGGTCACTCCGCTTCCTAATGGCCGATATGCTGGCGCGTATGGAGCGGCAATTCTGGCAGGAAAAATCGAGAAGTAAAAGTCTTTTAAGACAATGTGAGCGAACATATAACTAAAGGGCTATTCCTATGGGAGTAGCCCTTTTAGATTTTGCGTAATAATATCTAATTACTATCAACTTGATGTATGACAAAATATTGCATGATGATATAATTGCAATAACTAATCGACAAATTGACATTTGCGGAGGATGCCTGAATGTATATTGAAAACAAATATTGGAATAACTACATCGGAGACAGTGACGATAGTCTTAACCTTATTGCTTTTTTAGAAGATCAAAGTAGCGACGAGATAGAGTTTTCCGACATACTGCAAGCTTTAGGCCTTAACAAACATGATGGAAACTTTAGAAGAACCACTTCCCCTTTAGGCTTTACTAATTCTATGGGAATCTATCTTGATTTTACTTTCGCCATTGATATAATAACTGACCTTGCCGCGATATTATTAGAATGCAAGGTAAATGGCAGTGTTGATTTACATGACTTAGAGCCATATGATACAGATTCTCGCAAGATAAATATTATTGCTACACCAGATGATTATGAGCTTTTGAATAAAGCTCTTTCCGACTTTTCGAAGAATCCACTTGAATATGACCTTTCTGAACTCGTTCCAGAGGAGGATATGCGCGAGATGGCGGAAATTTGCGAAAGTCTCAGACAAGAATTGTTAAGTTAAATTCCTGTTTATTTAGGCCAGCAAAATCTCAGTATCACGTTAAAAAGGAGCTGTCACTCATGCGACAGCTCCTGATATTTTACATTAATACACTAATTGTCTTTTCTTCTTTTGAAATATAATGCAAACAATAATACTCCTGATATAACTAATACCACAACATACAATGGCATATTCATATTATCACCCGTCTTTGGTAACTTACTATTATTTGGTAGCTTGCCAGGTTTGTTTGGAGTCGGATTCTTGCTGTAAATAGCATATACTACCATATCCTCGTTAACAATGGTTGAACCTGTAAATTTAGTTCCCTTTCCATCATTTCGAGTATTCCATTCCTTAAATATAACCACTCTTTGTTGGGTCACTTGGCATCGATTGATTAGCTAAAGCATCATTATCAATTGATTTGCCGTTTTCCACCTTTACGGTAGCGTGTGTAGCATTTCCGTCCTTGAAAGTTACGGTGTTATCAGCCGGTTTATTTACCTTGAAAGTATAAGATATTTGGTTTGGCTTATTTGAGTCTGCCGCGTTATCCAATCCACTAGGATCTTGAATTGCTGCAAATGACCAGTAATTTCTGGTCGCACAATTCTCATGTCCCGGACCTAACTCCTCATGACTATTATGTTCGGGAGATGGCAAATAAAATTTTTCTGTATAAGAAGTAGCAAAATCATAAACTCCTGATACCGTACCTCTTATAGTTACCTGCGAATCTTGACTTGCGTCTTTAGAAACCTTTAATCCCGAAATACTAACATTGATGTTACTTGTATCCATGGAATTAATTTTTTCAATCAAGTCTTTCCATTTACAAACTTTAGCTTTTTCATTTTTACGTAATTTTACAAGCAAAGTATTTCCTTCCTTCGAAACATTTGCTGTAAACCCATCTAATCCCCTAATTGTAGCTGTTGGATTGTTACTAACAGTTACCCCGTCTGGAATATCTAATGAAAAAACGATTTGTGCATCTGACATCGCATACTGATTGTATATTTTCTGAATTCCCTCATCCGACATGCCGCCGGTTTGAGTTAAGAACAAAGCAAACCCATTCATATAACGCTTGAACCATGCAGCATTCATAGAAAACTCAAGGTCAACTGGATCACCTTTCTTATATTCGTCCACTTTCTTTGAATCGGTGCTGCCTTTAGCCTTTATATCGGCTAAAACTTGTAATTTCTCTAATGGCTTACTAGTTTCTTCAGCAGTTAAAATATCACTTTGTTTAAACTTATGCGGATTTGTTCTATCTTCAGGAATCGTGGAGAATTGCTGAAAATACGGGTTATCTTGTGGTTTCAAAGGGTGAAGGAAAATGTTTAATCCACTCCACTTTGGAACAATGCCGGTATTTAGAAACTCAGGAGCACAGCAAAAATTGATTATCGTGCTAACCTTTGCATGCTGATTAACAGCAGTATCTTTAGGTTCCAACACATATTTAGGAACAAGAGTTTTAAAATATGTTATAGGTTCTCCTGCAGCTACCGGAATGTTTTCTACTTTTGAATATTTTAAGTCAACCCAATAATTATCACTTTTGATTTCTGCACTTTTATCAACTAAAGGGCCCTGCCAGTCCTCACCATACATAAAATAATGCACAGGATGGAGTGAGCTTAAATCTTCATCTGCAAATACAATTGATGTATTTGAGAGCAGTAATAATACGATCATAAGATTCAATATTAAGCTAATATTTTTTTAACTGCCTTATTCATCAATATTAATGTCCTCTCTTAATTGTTAATTATCTATAATGTACACGGAAATTCTACCATTTATATATATATATATATATATAAATGGTGCTATGTATTAATAAAATACATAGCACCTGGCATTCGTTGTTCAGAGCATATAAAATCAAGTCTAATCGACTTTGTGATGTTTTTGCATACAACCTTCCTATATTCTTTCATTTATAAACTCTATAAATTTCTTAATCACTGGATCAATCCACTTGCTCTTATGACATATGATAGTACTCTTGAGCTCTGGATCCGGACATGTAACATCAATTGTTGCCAATTTGCCTTCAGCAACTGGCTTCTCAACGACGAACCAAGGCAGGTAAGATACTCCATATCCGCCCTCTAGTATATTGACGATAGCGGACACTGAACCAACCTCAAGTGCAGGTTCAAGTTGCATACCGATATCATTTGCAAATTTATTTAGATAGAACGTATATCCAACTTCTCTATCCGCAACGATTAGTTGCTCTGCAAGGATTTTGCGCAGCGGAATCTTCTTGCCCGCAAGTGGGTGGTCTGGATGCGCTACGAATACCATCGGTACATCCTTCTCTAGCATGCGTTGGAAGTTCTGTGGGTTTGGAGTCTCGGCCATACTAAACACGAGATCCATAGTTCCTGCAATGAGCTTTTCCCTCAGGTCCTGCGTGAAGTCGGATACCTTGATAACAACATTTACATCAGGATACTCCTTGATGAAATCAATAGCGATATGTGGAAGCGCTCCGATCGATAGGCTTGAAGATGTTCCGATTGTCAGCGTTCCGCTGAGACCTTCCTGCTCTCTGATGCTTGCTACCGCTTCATCTTCCGCCTTAAGCAGACGAAAAGCATATGGGAGGAATGTTTCTCCCGCTCTAGTAAGATTTATCCTCTTGCCAATTCTGTCAAATAAAGGTGCTCCGAGTTCATGCTCGAGCTGCTTTATCTGGGCAGTTACGGCTGCCTGAGAGTACCCGAGACTCTCTGCTGCCCTAGTAAAATTATTCATCTCTACAACCTTTATAAAGGTCGCTACGTTACGATTTTCCATAATACCTCCATCGAGGACCGCAATTATTTATTTTTATCAATTAACTCATTTTAATTAATTTTACATGCTTTGTTCTCAAGTTTATTATAAAGGTACAGCACAGGTTATTTCAATACCTTCGCTGTTATTACACAATCCATCCATAGAATATCCATACAAAGAAAGCGGGGACGTATGTCCTCGCTTTTTTACGTAGCTGTTTGATTTATTATTATTGTTATCAAATTTTTATAATCGATAATATTTATCTATAGAATCGCCCAAAATCTTATATTCTAGCCTTTTATATTCGCTTACTTGTACTGAATTTTATTTCATTGTTCTTGATAGGTTTAACATGCTCAAAATGCTAAGTGCGCCCAATCCTAGGTCCTAAATTTGCCAAGCGACAGAACCCCTTTAGTTCTTAGACTTCTTCTTGAGAGTCTTATACGCAGCACCTTTTCCTATATGCTTCGCCTTCTCTTCCGATTCCTTTTCTGCCTCGGCATCCTTAGCCATCTGTTCTTCCATCATTTTAACAAGCTTAATCAGGCTATAAGCGATAAAAATATACATCGCTGTCATCAGTATAATCATGGCGCCAACCATAGCACTTTTGCCACCTGTAAAGTACGCACGAATCATAATAGCATCTGTAATTGCGGCTACGATGATAAATATGACTACTGCAATTCTACCCTTTTTAGCGCCACCCGGCCTCTCGTATTTTGATTGTTTCTTAGCCATAAACTGCCTCTTTCTACACAAATTGTCTGCTCTTTTTACTCAATATATTTGCGATTACAAAGTAATATATTCGTAACATTTAATTCTTGTACAATCTAATATTAATTAGTCTTCATAATATATCATATTTACCAACAGACATGAACCCCACATTCACGCTCCATTATGCGAGCGAATGACTCAAGCACTGTTACCACTATTTCGGTGCAGTGTTCCTTGCGAACTGGTGTTGCAAATTCATAACCCTCTAGTAAGTCTGGACATAGTGCACTACCAAACTTTGCTATGACATCGTCATTGAGCTCTCTTACTAGCGATGTGCATTTCTCATAGCTTGGGTCTCCAGGGATTACTCTGCCAAATACTTTTCCGAGCGACATCGTCGCTGCAGCTACAGCTCCGCATACATTTCCGCCATCACCAAAACCGAATGGGAATCCAGTTGCGATGGCCATTATGTCATCTCCCATCCCGAGATCCCAATGCTTGTTTGCAATCGTAATTACAGATTCTGAGCACATGCATCCGTTTGTGAATGCATGTATTACATCACGCTTTACATCTTCAAAATTTACTTCTTTAACCATATTGCACCCCCTAAATATATAAATAATGTTATTTTATACATATACAGATATATGTTTCTCAAATAGGCAAAGCGCGCATCGCTGCGCGCTTATCTTTATTTGCTTTAATCACCACAGTGCAAGCTAATCACTATTAACTTGCTACTTCAGTGTCACCGCAACGAATTTCTTCTTACCTTTTTGAATTGTAAGCTTTCCATCTTCGAAGTCTGCGAGAGTTACTCTTCTCTTTCTGTCGGTAACCTGCTCTCCGTTGATTCTAGCACCACCCTGCTCTATCGTTCTAAATGCATCACCGTTAGACTGGGCTAGTCCAAGTTCCTTTAGTAGGCTAGCTAGACCGAAGCCCTCACCTTCAAAGGAAGCCTTATCTAGTTCAACGGATGGCATAGTCGCTGCATTGGTGCCACCACTTGCAAATACCGCACGAGCATCTTCAAGTGCTTTCTTTGCTTTCTCTTCGCCGTGCACTAGCTTAGTGACTTCGTAAGCGAGGATCTCTTTTGCCTGATTAATCTCTGCGCCCTCGAGGGAAGATAATCTATTTACCTCATCCATTGGTAGGAATGTAAGCATACGTAGGCACTTGTTAACGTCCGCATCTGCGACATTTCTCCAGTACTGGAAGAAGTCGAACACTGAAACTCTTTCTTCATTGAGCCAGAGCGCACCACCTGCAGTCTTACCCATCTTCTCTCCGTCACTCTTGGTGAGAAGCGAGAAGGTCATGCCATACACATCTAGGTCTGACTTCTTCTTAGCGATATTGACACCAGCGATGATGTTGGACCACTGATCGTTGCCGCCGAACTGCGCCTTTAGACCGAAGTCTCTCGCCATTACGTAGAAGTCATATCCCTGCATCAGCATGTAATTGAACTCTAGGAAAGTAAGTCCTTCCTTAAGTCTTCTCTTGTAGCACTCTGCTCTCAGCATGTCGTTTACGTTAAATACCGAGCCAATCTCACGAGCAAACTCGATATAGTTGAGGTTTCTGAGCCATAGGGCATTGTTAGTACTTACTGCAAGTCCTGGCTTAGGTTCTCTGTTCTGGTGTCCTGGCTTCATGACGCCACCGTTGCCAGTGTATTCCCACTCGTCATCGAACGGTAGGAATCGGTCAAATAGGTCTTTGAACTTCTTGCCGTTTGCATCGATTTCTTCAACGTCCATCATGCGGCGCAGGTCAGTTCTACCAGAAGGATCTCCGATCATTACAGTTCCACCGCCGACGAGAGCCACTGGTGTATGACCATATTTGAGCATATACGCAAATATAATAATCTGAATCAAGGTGTCCAACATGCAGACAGTCTGCAGTTGGGTCAAATCCTACGTAGAACTTAATCTTCTCGCTTCCGAGTAGGTCGCGCATAGCCTTTGGATCTGTGCACTGTTCAATCAGGCCTCTTTCTTCAAGTACATCATATACGTTGGTGTACTTGCTCACATTATCTGGAATCTGTATCATCGTGTCCCTCCTATAAAAATAGCCTGCAGCTCTCGCCTCAGGCTTAATATCATTAGCTTGCCGAGATTACTTTGTACCGTAAAGTCTGTCTCCTGCATCTCCGAGTCCTGGAAGAATGTAAGCGTTTTCGTTGAGTCTCTCGTCCTTTGCTGCAATGTAGATGTCAATATCAGGATGAGCTTTGTGTAGAGCGTCTATCCCTTCTGGTGCAGCTATTAAGCATAGAAATGCGATATCATGCCCACCTCTGCTCTTGATAGAATCAATTGCTGCAATGGCACTTCCACCAGTTGCAAGCATTGGGTCAACGGCGAAAATCTTTCTCTTCTCGATGTCTGTAGGTAGCTTGCAATAATATTCAACAGGAAGATGTGTATCTGGGTCGCGGTATAATCCAACGTGCCCTACCTTTGCATTTGGAACGAGCGCAAGCATTCCGTCCACAAAGCCAAGACCAGCTCTTAAGATAGGAACGATTGCAATATCCTCTCCCTCAAGCATCTTAACTGTAGTCTTGCACATAGGTGTTTCGATATCAACCTCTTCAAGTGGCAAATCTCTTGTCGCTTCGAAGCCCATCAGCATTGCCACCTCAGTAGCGAGCTCGCGGAACTCCTTTACACTAGTGTTTACATCTCTCATGAGAGCTGTCTTGTGCTGAATCAGCGGATGATCAAACACATATACCTTGCCTTCTCTGTTAGCCATTGTAATCCTCCCTGATTATCTCAATTCACTTACCATTAAGTATATACGAAATACGTTATTCATCAAGCATGTTTATGCGGCGTAGGTGCTTTCCGCCTTCAAAATCTGTCGTTAGCCACTTATCGACAATTTCAAATGCCAAATCCTGTTCGATCATTCGTGCGCCCATAGCGAGCACATTCGCATCGTTGTGCCTTCTCGACATCTCCGCCATCTCTACGGAAGTGCAGAGCGCACATCTAACACCCTTTACTTTATTCGCTGCGATAGAAATTCCGATTCCAGAACCACAGATAACTATGCCTCTATCAGCTAACCCACTAGCAACTGCACGTCCAACGGACTTACCATATATTGGATAATCCACTGACTCTGTTGATTCCGTACCTACATCCATGACTCCATAACCTTCCTTGAGTAGCTTATCTTCCACAGCCACCTTGAGCGGATATCCTGCGTGATCGCAGCCAATCGCAATCTTCATATAATTCCTCCTCGCATATCTTCGCCTCTATATATTGTATGTGTATCAGCGATATATGTCATATAAATAATACAAATTGTATCTTCTCTATGTGTGTAAATGCTCTAAACATTCTAAACACTCACGATGTCGTACCCTGCCGACTTGACCATTCTGTTCATAACGGAAAACCCGACTTCGTCCCAGTCGTACGCCGCAATGTAAATTATATCCACACCGTCTCTATCGCACTGTCTGAGGTCTGCAAAAAAGTTATTCGCCGCCTTGTCACCATTCCCCATGTAGTCAAGTACAGCTGTCCGCAGGTTGTTTGAAACCGACTCAGCCTCGAGTTCGGCAATTGCCTTGCATACTTTATCTTTGCTTCCTTCTATGATTCTCACCGCCGCCTTCGGTGCATAGTGCTTATACTTCATACCGGGTGACTTCGGATGGAAATCATCAGCGCCAGGCTTCTTAAATAACGACGGATCGTACTGAACATCACCGCCTACAGCCTCTTCAATCTGGCTCTTCGTTATAAAGCCAGGTCTAAGTATGGTAGGAATCTCAGATGTCAGGTCCAAAACTGTCGACTCTATACCGATGGCAGTTCTCTCACCTTTGACTATCGCATCGATTCTTCCGTCCATGTCCTCGGCAACGTCTTCGAATGTCGTCGGGCTCGGTTTACCAGAAAGGTTAGCACTCGGCGCTGCAATCGGAACACCCGCTGCCTCGATAATCTTAGCGGCTTCGTGCCTTGCTGGCCATCTCACCGCAACCGTATCCAAACCGCCTGTAGTAACATCAGGAACATTGGGGTTCTTGCGAAGCACGAAAGTAATCGGCCCTGGCCACAGCTTGCTCATAATGGCTTTCTGCTCATCTGTAACATCCGAAGCAACTCCGTTAAGCATATCAATGCTCGCAACATGAACTATCATCGGGTTGTCACTCGGCCTGCCTTTTGCCTCATATATGTGCTTTGTAGCGACAGCATCTAGAGCATTTGCACCCAGCCCATATACCGTTTCAGTTGGGAATGCCACAAGTCCGCCATCACGCAGAATCGCCCCAGCTTCAGAGATTCCCTCTGTGTCAGGAAGGATAATTCTTGTCTTCATTGGACGCCTCTCTTGCTTTAGAAATCTCTCATCTTCTCCGCCTGATCCTCGGTAATCAGTGCATCGATTACTTCATCGAGGTCACCGTCGAGGAACGAGTCAAGCTTGTACAGAGTTAGGTTGATTCTGTGATCTGTGATTCTGCTCTGTGGGAAGTTATACGTTCTGATTCTCTCAGATCTGTCTCCAGATCCGATCTGCGACTTTCTCTCTGCTGCAATCTTGTCGTTCTGCTCCTGCTGCATGAGGTCAAATAGTCTCGACTTAAGAACCTTGAAAGCTTTCTCCTTATTCTTAATCTGCGACTTCTCATCCTGACAAGTTACGACGAGACCGGTTGGCATGTGAGTAAGTCTAACTGCAGAGTCCGTAGTATTTACACACTGCCCACCGTTACCAGATGCTCTATATACGTCTACACGTACATCGCTCGGATCTAGGTTAACCTCAACGTCATCGACTTCTGGCATTACCGCAACTGAAGCCGCCGATGTATGCACTCTACCACCCGACTCAGTCTCTGGAACTCTCTGTACTCTGTGAACACCACTCTCGTACTTAAGTCTGGAATATGCTCCCTTACCTTTAACGAGCATAACAACTTCTTTAACGCCACCGATTTCAGTCTCATTGCTCTCTATGAGTTCTGTCTTCCAGCGCATTCTCTCAGCATATCTAAGATACATGCGAAGCAGGTCGCTTCCAAATAGCGCAGCCTCATCTCCACCCGTACCCGCTCTGATCTCTAGGATTACGTTTTTATCGTCGTTAGGGTCCTTTGGAAGAAGTAGAATCTTGAGGTTGTCTGTGTATTCCTCAATCGCTGCTTCGTTAGCCTTGAGCTCCTCACGCGCCATCTCGCGTAGCTCTTCGTCATCCTCCATATCGAGGATTTCCTTAGCCTCTTCAAGTTCTTCCTTTGCCTTCTTATACGCAGTGTATTCCTTAACAATTGGTTCGAGGTCGCTCATCTCCTTCATCAGCTTCTGCCATTCCTTCTGCTTAGCGATAACATCGGGGTCAGAAACCTTCTTCGATAGCTCCTCGTATTTCTCAAGTATAAAATCTAGCTTATCAAACATAATTACATCCTTTACTTATAAGTTGTAGATTCTTAGTTTTATATATAAATCAGCCCTTGCAAATGCTCCGAGATTATCACTCTCCGTAGCATTACGACTAGCTTTGCTTGTCACCTATGAAAAAAGCGTCAGGAAAACCACCGCCTGTGGTTCCAAACGCTCTAAAATGAGGACGCTGCAAACAGCGTCCTCTAAATATTGATTCCCTAAAGGTTGTATTTGTTCTTGAACTTCTCTACACGTCCACCACGGTTAGCAAACTTCTGCTGACCTGTGAAGAATGGATGGCACTCTGAGCATACTTCGACTCTCATAGTGTCAGTGTTCGAAAGTGTAGTAAAGGTATTACCACATGCGCAAGTAACTTTACATTCCTTATAATCAGGATGGATTCCTTCCTTCATGCTAGTTCTCCTTTTCTTAAAAGTCTATCGTGCGCATTCACGCGCTATCCCAATAGCCTTGTTATTATAACAAAGCATAGCATATTGTGCAAGGGAAAACTCTAGTAAGTATTGAATTTTAGCCATTTTGATAAGATTAATACCGTGTTTATGATTGAGAAATCGCACATGAAAGTATATTATATTATTTAACCACAAGATGTAGATAACAGGAGGGGTCACATGCTTAAAGATAAATGTGTTGTTGTCGGTGTCACAGGCGGAATTGCTGCGTATAAAACGGCATCTCTAGTCAGCGCTCTCAAGAAGGAGCGTGCGGATGTCCACGTGATTATGACTAAGAATGCGACTGAGTTCATCTCGCCACTGGTCTTCGAGACACTCACGGGCAACAAGTGCATGACTGATACATTTGACAGGGACTTTAAATTCGATGTAGCGCACATATCTATCGCAAAGGCGGCAGATTACTTTGTAGTTGCTCCGGCAACTGCGAATTTTATCGCCAAGGCATCGTACGGAATGGCTGACGATATGCTGACAACGACATTCCTCGCTACGAACTGCCCTAAGCTAGTCGTGCCTGCTATGAATACGCAGATGTTTCTCAATCCTATCACTCAAGGCAATATGATGAGACTCCTCAAGGTTGGAATCAGGGTCATGCAGCCATCGAGCGGAGTGCTGGCATGCGGAGATGTGGGTGTCGGCAAGATGCCTGAACCAGATGCTATTTTGGAAGAAGTCCTGTTTGATCTAGCATACGCAAAAGACCTCGCTGGCAAGAAGGTGCTCGTCACCGCCGGTGCTACACAGGAAGCGATTGACCCCGTTAGATATATCACCAATCATTCGACGGACGCATGGGATATGCCCTAGCTAAAGCCGCTGCTTACAGAGGTGCGCAGGTTACGCTCATCACTGGCAAGACTAATTTAGACCCAATCCCTTATGTGAATACGATTGAGATTGCAACTTCTGCCGAGATGTGCGAAGAAGTACTAAAGCATGCACCTAAGGTGGATTATATATTTAAGGCTGCTGCAGTTGCTGACTATACGCCAGTTTACACATCTGATGAGAAGATCAAGAAGCAGGACGGCGATATGGTCATAGAGCTCAAGAGAACCGCTGATATCCTTACAGAGCTCAAGAAGATTAGAAAGCCTGAGCAGATAATCTGTGGCTTCTCGATGGAAACTCAAAACTTGCTTGAAAACTCCCGCAGTAAGCTCGAGCACAAGGGGCTCGACATGATATGCGCGAATAGCCTAAGGGACGCAGGCGCTGGCTTCGGTGGGAACACCAATATAGTTACTATTATCACCAAGGATGACGAGACAGAGCTGGGTAAGCTCAGTAAATTCGATACAGCGATGGCGATTATCGATAAGGCCAAGATGCTCGGTGAGAAAACTAACTAATCGTTAGCTTCTGACTTAAATCCCGATTTATGTCGGCAATTAAGATGGAAACTTTTGCAATGCGAGTTATTGAAAATTGACAAACGGTATTAGAGATGAACAACAAAGCAATAATGATAAACACAATCAAGGGAGCTCTACTGAACCCCGACTTCATCGAAGCTGCTGGATTAGATAGCGATGTAATGGAGGTGCGTACAGCACGCGAGGATTTCGTCGAGATGGTGTACGAGCTGTATTACCATTCGGGTAAGCACGGACGGTTCGACACTAAACAATTTTAAGTATCTGTTCGCGTTATACACCAGAGCTTGAGGTCGCTCCAATAGAAGGTTGGCTCGAGCATACGAGGCTATATCTCCTCAACTTGATATTCCCTCACTTGGACGGACCACAAGACCCAGATAAATTCAAAGCTGGTAGAAATATCTTGCTACAGCTCATGCGTGGCGTGTACGAGTATGAAAGGAAGACTCTTCCCTTCGATCCTTGCTATGACATCCACCTTCTCAGCGATGAAGAGATTACGAGCAATGGGTTTACTGATGAGTATCTCAGATTTAATAAACTCGTTAGAAGCAATTATATCTACGAATTCATGAGGCTTAGCTCCGATATCTCACCTTTTAACACTCTCGGTCATGTAAGCGGAGTTCACTACGTTGCTATGTACACGGCGAGGCAGCTTTGCGATGCGGGAATTAACGTCGATCTCGGTCTATTATCTGCCGCTGCAGCCTCTCACGATATTGGTAAATACGGCTGCCGCAAGGAAGAGGAGCGACGTGTTCCCTATCTTCACTACTATTATACAGACTACTGCCTAACTAGATTTGGACTGCCGACCATCATGCACATCGCTGCAAATCACTCGACTTGGGACCTCGAGATGGAGAATCTATCTGTAGAGTCACTACTGCTCATATACGCAGATTTCCGTGTGAGGAGCATAAGGGATGAGGATGATCAAGAAACCATAAACTTCTTTACATTAGAAGAAGCATTTGATGTAGTTCTCAATAAATTTGACAATATAAATGAAGCCAAGAACCACAGATATGAGAAGGTATATAACAGGCTTCTCGACTTCGAGGAGTTCATGCGCGAAACGGTGTAACTACCGATCTCCCAGAGGATTGGGCTGAGACCCCGCACTTTAGGAGCAATCCTAGGGTCAGGGATTTAACCCTCTTAAGTGGAGCCGAGGCTACTTCGCAGCTCAAGTTTAGAGCAATCGAGCACAACATTCGCCTCATGAAGATTTTCAACAGTCCAGATGAGTTCTCCAGCCTTCTTGAACGCGCTAGGAGCGAGTCTCAGTGGAGCAATATCAGAACTTATTTGAACATTCTCGGCGAGTATAAATCCTACATGACGGAGGAGCAGAAGGTAAGCGTTCTCGATTTCATGTACGACATGCTATTTAACAGAGAGAGCGATCTCAGAGAGCAGGCCGCTCAGATAATGGGTCAGATAGTTGCAAGATTTCGCGAGGAATATAAGAAGGAGCTACCTAAATCGGTGCCTACAAGAGATTCTGACACCACTAATATCACGCAGTTTTCTAGTTACCTCGAGAAGCTTCTCATGCCATCTAGAAAGCATACGGATTTTCATAGGAAGCGTATCATCGATGCGACACCAGATTTTGTAAATGAAGTCGTTAAGAACTGCAGACCTTCGTGCCGCAACAAGTATTTTGATGTCCTCGAGGACTACTACCACGTAGCTGATCTCGACGAGCAGACAATTACCGTTCTATGCAGCACTGCACTAAGTATCGATAAGCATCTAATGTCGGAATCGTTCCTTGAGAGCCTAATGTTCTTTACAAAGGATATCCTTAACAGCTACAGTCAGGATACAGATCTCCTTGCGCTCGCTGTGATTGAGCGATTCTTCCCTGACTCAGGCATGGATGTAGACGCAAGACGCCTGAGCATTCTTGGGGTGTCAAAAGAACGAGATGTGACTGAATCGGTGCCTTCGTCACTATTTCTGGATAATCTCAAGACTAGTACCTCCTGGATGTCTAAGCTCGCTAACATAGATTATATGTTCAAGGTAGCAAAGCAAGGATACAATGTTATGCATATCGCAACACATTTTGTAAACCTGATTAAGGTCAGTGAGGCTATTATAGTTCGTAAACATGCTGGCGACTGCTTGATAGAACTTGCTAGCAACATGCCTAGCGACCAGATAAACGAGCTTTGTATCGACCTCTTCAACGGTCTCGAGCTAAGCGACTACCAGTTCCTTAAGTACATTCCTGGATATCTAGGGCAGCTCATGATGTATCAGCCTGACAACGAACAGAGTGAGACAATAGAAGCGCTTGAAACTATGTTATATACGGGTAATAGCAAGTCAGCAGCTGCATCGCTAAGTACTATGGCAGTGCTACTAGAGAACTACGACAAGCTACCTGAAACTAGCAAGAATGCGGAGAAGTACAAGAAGAGACTGCTCGGCATGATTATCAAGGCTATCAGTCATTACAATACTGCGCTGTCGCAGGAAGCGCTGCGTGTACTTGGAATGAGAATATTTGGCAGTGAAGTCATGACTCTAGGGTCAAAGGGATGGACTGCATCTCACTGCTTCAAGAGACTAGCTGCTGTGATTCCGCTAATTGGTGACGATATCGGACTAGAGTTTTACAACAATGCAGCAGTGTTAAATTACATATACAGATTCATCGCTACATACGTCGATGAAGTTGGGCAATTTGAGTTTGCGGAGTATGACAAAGTCGCATTCTTCCCTGGCTCGTATGATCCATTCACTCTTGGACATAAGGCGATTGCAACGACTATAAAGGATATGGGCTTTGAGGTGTATCTAGCACTAGATGAGCTTTCTTGGACCAAGAGGATGCTGCCTCATGCACTGCGCAGGAACATTCTCGCGATGTCCATTAGCAGTGAAGAGGGCTTAAATCTATTCCCAGACGATATGCAGGTTAACCTCGCTAGTTCGGATGACATGCGGAGACTGAGAGAGCTTTTTGCAGGCAAGGATTTATACATAGTTACAGGCTCAGATGCTATTGCAAATGCCGCTTGCTACAAGGCTGCCCCAAGCGAATACTCGATTCACTCGCTAGGTCACATTGTGTTCGATAGAGAATCGAGCGACGATTCTTATAGAGATAGCGGTGATGTCTACCCAATCACAGGCGAGATTATAAAGCTGCACCTCAAGAAATATTCTGAAGATGTAAGCTCCGCTAGGATTCGTAACAATATTGACCTCGGACGAGATATCGGCACGCTGCTCGACCCAGTTGTGCAGAACTACATATACGATATGAACCTCTATAAGCATGAGCCTGCATATAAGGAAGTACTTACAGCTAGCGACATCAGCTTCAGCGTCTTTGAACACATGGATGCTGGTTTCACAATGCCACTTAGCGATGATTTGGAGAAGGCTGGCTACGACCCCGTGGTTCTCAGCGAATACCTTGATGACCCAGCTACGAAATCAATCCTGATAGAAGCTAGACCAGGAGAACGTGAAGAACCTGTACTCTCTGCCTTTGCATCGGCTAGAAAGCTTCGTGCGAATGACCTAATTGAGGAATTCGGCAGCAGCGAAGTAGCTTCTACGATTAGAAAGAGTGCGCTTGGCTCGATAGCTTCAATCGGTGCATTTTATGCAAAAGATGATACAAATGTAGGCGTTTCCAACCTTAAGCAGATTCTGCTCACGGAGATCATGACGGAACTCCTCGATGAAGATTACACTTACGTAATCTATCGCCCTATAAATCCTGCAGGTATGGACGAGGATACGATTGACCTTTTAATCCACCATGGATTTGTTAATATCTCTAGCAGTGAGGAAGAGCCAATCTATGCAGTTGATATGAAAGCACCTATCGTACTCTTTAGAGATGTCGAAGCGTGTATCAAGGCTCCGTTCAACCAGAACCCTAGGATTATTAAGGCTGCAGATAATGCTCATGCGAAGCTCCTCCGGACTTTTAACGAGCTATTTCCTGGCAAGCTGATACTCACTTTTAACCCTAGGGCAGTATATAGCCGTATCGTAAATATGGTTGCATCTGAAAACGGAGTGCCCGCAGCTTCTGATCCTCTAAAGAAACGTGGTCCTTATATGGCGGTTCCATACGGCAAGGCACTTTCGGATATGGTCATCCCTAATACAGTAACAAAGGCTCTTAGGACGGATAAGTATTTTAAGAATGATTTATCGGGATTCACTATCAAAGAGTATCGTAACTATGCACCTCTAAAGGAGCAGGTAAAAACTATCAAGTCCTTTGAAAAGCCTGTTATATTAGTTGACGACTTCCTTCATAATGGTCAGCGTTTAAATCACATAGCACCCCTGATTAAGGACGCGGGAATTGACCTTCGAAAGGTAATCGTAGGAGTACTTACTGGCAGAGCGTTAGATACTATGAAAGAACGAGAAATTCCAGTTGAGGGTGCTTATTTCCTACCAGATATCTCGATTTGGATAAATGAGCATGACAGCTATCCATTCTTTGGCGGTGACAGCCTCGAGCTAGTCGACGGCTCTGAGGAGCACAGAACGATTAATCTGATGCTGCCATATACGACTTTTAGCTTCGTGGGCGAAAACGATATGGATAAGGTATATAAGTATTCGATTACCTGCCTCGAGAATGCTCGGGACATCCTTCGCATACTCGAGCAGGAGTACCAGGCCGAGTACGGCCGCAAGCTGACACAGAGCCAGCTCGGAGCAGTCATCTCAAGACCTTGCACGCCAATGCTACCACCAGGTCTCGAGTACGACAGCTCCTTCGCAGCTTCCGATTTTATCGAAAATGATATACGTAGGGCGGAGAGGCTACATATGTTTAAGAAGTAGTTAATATTTAACGAACCCCAGCTTAGCAGTACTAAACTGGGGTTCTTTTGCATTTAATCAAATTCTATATTCAATTATTAGTTGAATCGCTTATAGTATTTCTTGTTGAAAAGCCACTGTAGATTGATCATTGGCTTCTTGTCATTAGCCTTTATAAGGAAGCCAAAATCTTTGTATATTTCATCGTAAAGGGCCTTCTGGTCTATTGTATGAATATCGATTTCATCATAAGTATCATAATCAGATGCTCTTCTCAATTTAAAAGATTTATCGAATTCATATCTTATCCCTCTATTATCGATATATACATAAGCGGATTCATCATAATCAGGTCCCATGTAGATTTCCGGCGTTTTACCATCAACGGAATAGGCTTCGTTATAAATATAAACTCTGCCACTCAATGCGCCCTCTGGTCCACTTTCAGGTCTGTATCTAACTTTCTTTTTTTCTGGTTGTTCCATGCTATCAATATTATCAAGCAACATCGCAAACTCTGGATGCGCATCTCTATCGTGTGAGATATTCCGCACGTAATAAACTGAATGGCTCTCAATATTACTTTTGATGTACCATCTTATAAAAACCACCCCTACTCCTACAAGCAAGCAGCAAGTGATGATTAGTATCTTCTTAAGTTGCGCATTTTGCATGGTTTGTACCTTCTTATTTTACTCCTGTAATTTTTAATTGAATCGCTTATAGTACTTCTTGTTGAACTCTTTCTGCATGTTAATTAGAGGTTTGCGATTTACGTTGGCTTCGGCAATGAAGCCAAAATTGTTGTATATGTCTTTGTAAAGAGCTTTCTGATCTACAGTCTTGGCATCTATTTCGCCATGCCCTGTCAATCTATCATACCCATCTTCTAACCTGAAGGCTTCATCAAAGTAATAGCTTTTATACGTAACATCAAAAAATATATAGCAACTTTTTTGTTCTTCGATATCGTGATTTATGATAACTTGTTCACCATTTGCAAAATTATTGTAAATGGAAAAGCCACCATCTTCTCTATACCGTATATTTTTCTTGTTAGGTTTATAGATAACATCCATATTTTCTAATGCCATTGCCATCTCTGGATGTGTACCCTCCTTATGCTCCATGTTGTGAGCATAGTAAACGGAATATTTTCTGAGGTTGTAGTCTATGTATAGTTAGCAATTATTAACAATATCCCCATAATTAGCGCAATTATACTAATACCTATTATTCTACTTCTCTTCATGCTTAATCTACTTCCTTTTAAATTATGCTCTCAGCTTCTTTGCCGCTTAGATACAACTTAACAGGGATACTAGGCCTTTCAGATCCAAAATTAGAGCTGGAATTCAGATGTCCAACCTCTCTGCCCGATATAAGCTCAACTTCTGTTTTATCCGTCTACCTTAGACCTTCTTCTGTTAGGAAGTTGTCGCCCGTAAGATTCTCTCCTATCAAGTCAATTTTTATATTCTTAAAATAGTCAGGACCACGAGTACCCTCATTAAAGTCACCAGAAACATTCACGCCACTTATGCTGGGTGTGTTATCTGCTGTTTGTTCTGTTTCTTCTGATAAGCTTCCGCTTGCTGCTGATGAATCACCAAGCTCGGCATAGTCGGCTGCCATAACGATTGGTGTGATATTAAATAAAATAATGCAGACTAAAATAACAATAGACGAAATCTTCTTTATCATGACACACACTTCTCCAATTTTTAGATATAAATTTTTTATTAATTTATCATATATGATTGTACATTATCAAGCAATTTATATTGCATGTACTTCAGAGAACCCTGCAATTATTTACCAGGATCTCTTGTGTAATCTATGATTTCTATTTTAATTTGACAACCACCTTCTTGTGTAATACAATCGTATTACACAAGAAGGGAGGACGGATATGTCTATTATCAGCTTAAGAGTTCCAGAAGAAGAACTAAATATATTCAAATCCTATGCAAAGCACAACAACACAACTCTGTCTGAAATTATCAGAACTACTATGATTGAAAAGATTGAGACCGAATACGACCTTCAAGTTTTTGCAGACTATGAAGCCGAAAGCAGCTGGAACATTAGAAACACGTCCAATTAGTGAACTTTGGAAAGAAATTGACTTATGATTTATCAACTGGTTACAACTGATAAATTCGACAAAGCCTTTAAGAAATTGGATAGGCAAACTCAAAAGATAATCAAAGCATGGCTTGATAAAAATCTTATGAACTGCGCAGATCCGCGTATTCACGGCAAGGGATTGACTTCTAATAGAAGTGGGCAATGGCGTTATCGAGTAGGTGATTACAGAATTTTAGCAGAAATACAGGATGAGCGACTTGTATTAGTGCTCATCGATATAGGTCGCCGGAGCAGAATTTATAAATAACTTTTTAGTTGCTATATACGTTAATCTTTATGTGTATAGCAACTCTTTTTTTAGTAGGTAGCTGAACTAATAGATCACCGTAAACATTAGATCCCCTAGATTAGAATCACTAATCTAGGGGTCTGCTATGTTTAGTCAAAATTTATACTGAACCACTAATTAAATCTCTTATGGTACTTTTTATTAAAAAGCCACTGCAAATTAATCTTTGGCTTTTTATCATTGGCCTTTATAAGGAATCCGAAATACTTATACAGCTCATCACTGATAGCTTTCTCATCTATCGTATGTATATCTATTTCATCGTAACTATCATCGTCGTATGCGCTTCTCAATTTAAAAGAATCATCAAATTCATATCTTATTCCTCTATTGTCAATATAAATATAGGCATCTTCATCACCATATCCTAAGTAAAGTTCTGGTGTTTTACCGTTAATAGAGTATTCCTTATTAAAAATATAAACTCTACCATCAAATGCTCCATCTTTTCCACTTTGTTTTTTGTAAACAACCTTGTCTACCTTTGGTTGCTTAATTCTTTCCAGATTGTCAATCACTATTGCAAAATCTGGATGTGTCCCTTTGGCGTGCTCAATATGCATCGCATAATAAACCGAGTATTCTGTAAGATTTCTTTTTACATACCACCTTACAAAAACCACCCCTACTCCCACGAGTAAGCAGCAAGTTATGACAAGAGCCTTCCTTAGTAGTTTATTTTGCATAATCTATTCCTTCATATTTCTTCTGAAAAAAGAAGGCCTATCACCAATTCAGACCTTCTTTCCATTTATCACATACTACTTTTATTTTTATTAATACTTCTCATCATACGTATGCTCTTCTATCGCCAGCTTAATCAAACTATCGAGCAGTGTCGGCTGGTCTATGCCCATGGCTTCCCATAGCTGTGGATACATACTGATATTCGTAAATCCTGGCAGGGTATTAATCTCATTAAACACAACTCTGCCGTCTTCTGTGTAGAAGAAATCAACCCTCGATAGGCCGCGGCAATCCATCGCCTTGAATATCTCGACAGCGTTGTTTCTAATCTCCTTCTGCTTGCTCGTCGGGATATCATCGACAACTCTCGTCTGTGATTCAGGATTGTTATACTTCGCATCGTAATCGTAGAATTCCCCAGCGGATAGAATCTCACCCACGCACGATGCCTTCGGATTGTGATTGCCGAGAACCGCAACTTCCATCTCTCTGCCGACAATCATCTCCTCTACGAGAACTTTGTCGTCATATTTAAATGCGTTTTCAATCGCCCCTTCTAGCTCCGACTTCTTCTCAACCTTGGAAGCACCAACCGATGATCCTGCCGAAGATGGTTTAACGAACAGCGGTAGCTTTCCATCATTCGTGCTAAGAGCATTCATGATTTCGCCCTCTCGGTCGTCGGCAAAATCCTTCTTCTTAATCACACAGTACTTCGCCTGAGTGATGCCAGTCTCACCCACGATAATCTTGGTAAATGATTTATCCATTCCATTAGCAGAAGCCTTTACTCCAGGACCAACGTAAGGAATTTCAGCGAGCTCAAAGAGTCCTTGAACTGTTCCGTCCTCACCGTTATCTCCGTGTAGCACTGGTATTATGCAGTCTATACGCTTTGCGGTCGCTCTATCCTCTTCATCGAAAACGAGGATTCCGTGTACCGTCGGATCTGCAGGGATGCACGCCTGTCTGTTATCAGGTCTATTTTCCCAAGCACCGCTAGCGATTTCATCTGTACTTGCCTCAGTCAGATACCATCTGCCATCTTTAGTTATTCCAATTTTAGTAATTTCGTAGCGGTCAGAATCGAGCCCCTTGATGACATTTACCGCTGAACTTCGCGACACCTCATGCTCATCGGACCTTCCTCCAAATATAACTGCAATATTCATCATTAACCTCCCACATCTGGTGAATGGCTAAGTTATCCGCACACGTTCTATACTACGGGTAGCTTGCCTTAAAATATTTACTTTTCTTCTATCGGTTTTTTCTCAGCTATCACGACTCTATTCATTCCTGCCAAATCCTTAATAATCGCAGCTGGTTTATAGTAGTGCGTTCTCTCTAGCAGGAATGAAACCGCCTCACCTTGATCGTAGCCTATCTCCAGGGCGAGTACTCCGCCGTCCTTGAGGTGAGCAGCCGCGTTATTTGCAATAACCTTATATGCATCAAGGCCGTCCTCTCCACCATCTAGCGCAAGCCTTGGCTCATGATCCTTCACCTCTGGATCAAGCGTCTCGATAATCTCTGACTTGATGTAAGGTGGGTTGCTGACGATTAGGTCGAACTTTTCATCTCCATCAAGTGACGAGAACATGTTGCCGAGTGCAAAACTTACCCTGTCCAGTACATCGTTAATTTCCGCATTCTTTCTCGCGACCTCGAGTGCTTTCTCACTGATATCTGCCAGCTTGACGCGTGCACCAGGAGCTAGACTTGCAATCGAAATTCCGATTGCGCCACTACCAGTACACATATCGAGTACATCTGGACTCTCGAGCTCCATGCCACTGATGATACCGAGAACCTGTTCTACGAGTACCTCTGTGTCGAGCCTTGGGATGAGGACATTTTCATTTACACAGAAAGGCAGCCCCATGAATTCCTGTACCTTTGTGATGTACTGAAGCGGAACTCCCGCTGCACGCTGGTCGATTCTCTCCCTATATGCTTCAACATCGTAACTGTCGAGCAGCTCTGTATCTCTCGTTATTATCTCGTTGTGGGTAAATCCAGTTACGTAGCAGAATATATCATCCGCATCTCCGTCCGGATTGCTGATGCCTGCTTCTTGAAGTTTCGCTCTCCCCGCTCGAACTAGGTTCTTTACCATAGTTTCATCTTCGCTATACCTCTTATCTTCGAGATTATCGAAAATCGAATCGAGTGCTTCCTCTTCATATGCATCATCTAAGTCGTCACTAACATCTTCATTCTGCTTGCTGATTACACCTGGTTCGAGTTCACCGAGCACAGCCTTTAGCGAAGCGATTGCAACCTCTAGCTGTTCCTCGTCTGGCTCTCTAGTTGTTAGCTTCTGCATCATGAGACCTGGCCAGCTCAGCACCCTAACGACCGCATTATCACTTCTGCCCGCCCACCTTAGGAGCTCGTAGCTGAGTCCTGCAATTACTGGCATAAGAAGAAGTCTCGATATGATTCGCCATGCTAGGTTTGGCCATCCGAGAAATGAGAACAGCACAAGGCTGATAATCATTACGAACATGAGGAAGCTAGTTCCGCAGCGAGGATGAAGTGTGTAGAACTCCTTGGCATTTGCAGGAGTTAACTCAAGAGCATTCTCAAAGCAGTGAATCGTCTCATGCTCCGCGCCGTGATACTGAAAAAGTCTCTTTACATCGTTCATCTTGGAAATTGCCAGCACATACAGCACGAAAACAGCTAGCCTCAGTACACCTTCCGCTAGGTTGAGCAGTACCGTATTCTTGGTCACGTGCTTAAGTAAATTCACGCTGTATGTCGGCATGATTACAAACACGACAACCGTGATGAGTAGCGATATCGCCACCGAGATGCCGATCATGACATTCCACACGGTCTTAGGGCTGAACTTTCTCTCCAGCCACTGATCGAACTTGCTCGGATCCTCTATCTCATCTTCAGGCATTGCTTCTTCGAGGATTTCGGATGAACGCATCAGCGTCTTCATTCCTGAAATCAGCGATGAGAAAAAGCTCACCACTCCTCTCACAAATGGTACCTTAGTCACCTTAGACGGTGTCGTGATATCCTCTATCTCTAGTTTTATATCACCATTAGGAAGTCTGACCGCAAGCGCCTGTTTGTCTGCACCGCGCATCATTACGCCTTCCATTACCGCCTCGACCGCCAATCTTGGTCGGCTTAGCGTCCTTGATGAAAAATCTTACTATAATCCATCTTCCCTCCGACTGTTAGAAATTCAGCTCCTTGAGCATCACATCTACGAAGTCTTTATTGCACTTGGTATGGCTCAAGGGTTGTCGAGCACCTTCTCCGCGACGTCAGCAGGATTTCCCGCAGCCATCTCTCTTCTCATCATGTTCATCACGAGATATTCGTTATCATCTAAGAGTAGCTCTTCCTTTCTCGTGCTAGACTTTGCCAAATCAATCGCAGGGAAAATTCTGCGCTCACTTAGCTGTCTATCGAGGTGAAGCTCCATGTTGCCGGTACCTTTGAATTCCTCATATATTACATCGTCCATCCTGCTCCCCGTATCTACGAGAGCAGTTGCTAGTATCGTTATACTGCCGCCTTCCTCGAGGTTTCTTGCCGCACCAAAAAATTTCTTTGGAGCATGAAGAGCCCCAGGATCAAGTCCGCCAGATAGCGTCCTTCCCGACGATGGCGTCTCCATGTTATATGCGCGCGCGAGCCTGGTGATGCTGTCCAGTAGAATCACTACGTCTTTTCCCTCTTCTGCTAGGCGCTTTGCCCTCTGAATTACCATCTCAGCAACCTTTACGTGGTGCGCAGGCAGTTCGTCGAATGTCGAATATATTACCTCAGAGCGAGTGAGTGCCCTCTTCATATCCGTAACCTCTTCAGGTCTCTCGTCTACGAGGAGTACAATCATCTCAATCTCTGGATATTTCTTCTCGATACTAGCTGCTATTTGTTTGAGCAGAACCGTTTTACCCGCCTTAGGCTGAGCTACGATAAGACCTCTCTGCCCCTTTCCGATTGGTGCGACTAAATCCATGGCTCTCATAGCCAGCTTGATGCTGGTGTCTTCGAGGACGATTCTCTCATTCGGGAATATCGGTGTCAGTCTGTCAAAATGAGGTCTTCTCCTCGCGCTAATCGGCGATTCACCGTTCACTTCTTTCACATATAGAAGTGCTCCGAATCTCTCCCCCTGATTAGGATGCCTCGAGATACAGCGAATCTTGTCACCAGTTCTAAGACCGAACCTTCTTATCTGGGTCTGAGATACGTAGACATCCTTCTCAGATGTTAAGAAATTATTGAATCTGAGGAATCCAAATCCCGCTTCTGCGATATCGAGGATTCCCTCGACCTCTGGACGCTCTTGTTCGATTTCTGTTACTTTGGCTTCGTCTGAGACATCTGAGGACTCTTCATTCGCTCCTGTCTCAACCTCTTCAGCCTTAATGGCTTTGTCTTTTAGCGTTTCAGTTTCGCTCGAAGCGAAAGCTTCACCTACTGAGGAAGCCTCTGCAGAGTCATATATTTCAGTGCTTTCACGAGCTTCCGCAGCTAGAGCCTCTTCAGGCACTTCAGACTTCTTTATTTTTACTGCCACTTTCTTGGCTCTAGTAGCTTTAGCAGGGGCTGCCTCCTCCCCTGCTTCGCTCGTTTTTGATCTAGCCCTTTTAGCTGTTATTTTATCTTTTTTTAACTTCTGATGCCTTTGTGGTCTTTTTAGCTTTCGTAGCCACTGCTGACTCCGTAGCTGTGCTTTTCTTTTCTTTTTCCATTGTTCCTCCCAGGACTATAGCTCCTCATTGCCACCTATCGTTGATAAGATTGTCTCGTCTTTGGAGTCAATCTGGCTCACTCGTAGCTTCTTAACGTCCTTTTGGTCGATTTTTTCACTGAGGCCGAGCAATGTCGGACTTAGATATACTGTCTTTAGCACTTTTCCATCTAGACTGACTGTACTGTGCTCTGTGAAATTCTGTCCTTTTATGTAGTATTTCTTGCCGATTGAAATTATGCCATCAATCTTGATTTTCTTGTATCCCATGCGCATCTTTGTCCGCTTATATGGATTCTTACCGCCAAATACATAGTTCTTTCCATATAGCATGTCATAAGCGAGCGCTTTTAGGTTCTTTTCGTAGTCTTTAGAGTTCTTGTCCGCAGTCTGTTCGTAATCAAAGATTACCCCTTGATGACCTAGCCCGACATTCTTAAGAATATCCGCAGTAACCTCGTATGACGTGATATCCTTGTCCTTCTTTTTAAGACCGATGTTGTCCCATATTACATATCTAGTCTGGTAGAGGTCTCCTGTGCCGTATTCAGACTCCTTGATATCGAGTGCAGGGATGTGGTCTCCGTAGATTAGCACGACGGTAGGCTCGCCAGATTCTTCTATCTTCTTTAACAAGTCCCCTGTAAATTCATCCATCTCGTGGAGTTCATTCACGTAGTATTCGTACTTCCACTTAGTAGCTTCATCCTTTGCAGTTACCGTTGTATATGGATCCTTGAACACTCGCTCCGTCGGATATGCACCATGTCCTTGCACTGAGATGATATGTAGCAGATCTCTCGTATCTGACCTCTTAATTATATTCATGATATCGTCGGTCATGACCTTATCCTTCGCCCATCCAGTTGGCGTTTTGACGATGTTGTTCATGTATTCAAGCGATGTGAAGTTATCAAATCCGAGCGATGCATATACTTCATTACGATTATAGAACAATGCTCTGTGGTCGTGCATTGCGTGCGTATCATAGCCATGACTCTTTAACACATATCCGAGACTCTCGAGAGATTGCTCACGGAGCTTGCCCTTATATGGATATTCTCCCGGTCCAAAGAACCTAGAGCTGATACCTGTTAGCACTTCAAACTCCGTGTTAGCAGTTCCCGCTCCGCATGCCGGAACCTTAAACCAACCTGTCGAGTAGTTCTTCATTAGATTAGTGAAGTTTGGCGTTGGATCATTTGAAACTTTAATATTCTTGTAATCCTGTGCATAAGAGAATGACTCTAGCTGCAAAATGATAATATTAGGATATTTCTTTGCATCATTTTTCTGCACTAGTGTGGTATTTGTACCATTCTTAGTGTAATTTTCAAGGATTGATTGAATTTCTTTCTTTGAGTAATGGTTTGGCTTCCTGATTCCTTTATTGACAGAGGTATTTAAGAAACAGTACGCAAACCCATAATCTCTATACGCATAGTTGAGGTTACCAAAGAACGTGCTTAGCGCCTTAGTCTCAATCAGACCGAAAGTGCCACCAAAGCATGTTGCAATTGCTACAACGATTATACCTAGCTCTTTCTTGTAATTTAAGTTCGTCCACTTATAGCAATTTATGTAATAAAGCACGACTATGAGCAGCGCAACACCAATAATCGCAGCGCCTAGGGTTATCTGCGCCTTCGAATAATATGTGGTGAGTAGGGAGAAGCCATCCTTTGTGTTTTGCAAGTCATAAAGTGTGAATGGGGTCATTCGCTTGAGCAAGATGACACCGTTGACAGTTCCTAGAATCCCCCAGACTGTACATAGAATCAGGAATGCAAAGCCACGCTTTCTGAACATAAGTGCGAGGCACATCGTTGTAAAGATAATCAAACAGTTATATAAGAAAATGATCGGATGCTTGAATAAAAACATAACGCCATCGAAGACACCACTCGTAATTCGTGCAAATGTCTCGATGTATAAATTCATCAAAATTGATGCAATTGCAAGCTTTAAATAAACTTTCGATCATGTAGCTTTCCGTCATTTAATTTAGGCACCTTCTTCGGAAATCTCGCACGGTACTTGTCGTGCACCTTGTGTGCGCCACCCTTTATCTTTGCCAGAACCTCTCTACAGAAATTCTTAACTTTCATATTAAGTTACTCCTTCCAAATGGAATTGGATAATTCCGCAAATTCTTCCATCGTAAGCGTTTCCGCCCTGCGCGATGGGTCTATATTAGCACTTTCAAGTGCATGCTTTATGACGTCTTTGTTAACATCATCTAGTGCTTGTAGGGAATTTAGAAGCGTCTTGCGCCTCATCGAAAAACCGGCTTTTATGCACCTAAAGAAATTGTTTTCATCATTAACTAGTACCGCTAGCTCATCTCTCATATTGAGTCTGAGTACCACCGAATCCACTTTTGGCACCGGATAGAATGATTCGCGTGAAACATCGCAAATCTTATCCACTGTACACCTATAATGAACCGCATAGGTAATCGCCCCGGCTAGCTTCGTTCCTGGATCGGCTGCAATTCTATCGCCTACCTCCTTTTGCATCATAACAGTAAGGCTTTCAAATCTCGCCTTAGACTCAATCAGCTTAGTGATTATCGGCGTCGTTATGTAGTATGGTAGGTTTCCGACTATTCTAGTCTTCGTAAGACCATGGGCTCTCATGCTTTCGTCCACAATTGATTTGATATCAACTTTTAGAATATCCTCGTGGATAACTTCAAAGTTATCATGCAGTGCAAACTTGGTGCGCAGGATAGGGATTAGCCTATCATCAAGCTCTATTGCGATAACGTAGCCAGCAGCATCTATGAGCTCTGTTGTAAGAGCACCTTCACCCGGCCCGATTTCGATAACTAAAGTCTGCTCATCTATTTCACTACCCTCTACTATATCGTCTATTACGTTTTGGTCATTTAGGAAGTTCTGTCCGAGACTCTTCGCGTGCTTAAAGCCATGCGGTATCCGTCCACTACCGGTATTATACTTCCCTTTGTGTTTCGATTTATTTCCCAATTTTTTCTCGCTATTTCTCAGTTTTATGCATTAGTATTTAAATTTTCTGCCTTGACCTTTATCAGTGCTACTTCAAGATCTATTTTAGATATTCCAAATCCGTTCAGCTTTCTTAGAAATGCTTTTCCGTTTCCGTACCCTATTCCGAGCTCTGCCCCCACATGTTCACGAAGCAAAGAAGCCTGCTGTCCGCCGACAAGGTCTAGTTCATTAAGATCGTCCATAGTGATGTTGTCTAGCTTGGCACTCTTGGTGATGCCATGAACTTTAGTTAACGCCTGTCTGATGGCATCTGGTGCAGCATTTTCAACTCCGATATCATCGTCCCTAATTGCCTCTGCTTTTGGTAAATATGCATGCAGTGCTTTCGGAAATTTTGCCGTTAACTTTCGCCTTATTTCCTCACCAGAATAGTCGGGATCAGTCAAGATAATAATACCTTTTTCGTTATATGCTTTCTCGATCAGTCCCCAGGTCCCACTCGTTATTCCAAATCCATGCGTTGCAATAATTAGCGCATCGCAGGCTTTGCTACAGCATCGACATCGTCACGACCTTCTACGACTATCGCCTCGTTTATGATCAGCCTATCCGCTCTCTCCAAATTATTTGTCTTTTGCATTATCCTTATCCTTCTCATTAGGAAATACAAATAGGATTTCATCTGGATCAACAAGCCTTAGCTGCTTTCGAGCCTGTTCCTCTATATACTCCTTGCTGTTTACATTCCTGAGCTCAATTTTGAGTTCTTTTCTCTGTTCTATGAGCTCTTTCTGCTTATGCTTAAGCCTTCTATTCTCGAGCTCAAGTTTGACTATGTTGCGAACTGACGCTGCGAGCAATAGCAAAACCACAGCCACAATTATCAAATTGCGCCTGTTTGCAGGTTTTGAAAAAATCCCTCTTATGCCGGATTTCTTCTTTTTCTGTTTTTTCCTAGTCGTCTTCCAAGTTTCTCTGCTTTCAGTTGAGGCTGCGGCCACCCTATCGGATGACCTCAGCTCTCTGTTCTTCTTTCTGCTTTTGCTCATTAAAATCTGTCGTCCCTGTAATTAGAATATGTAGCTCCATGGATCCACAGCCTTTCCTCCGACATGAACCTCGAAGTGAAGGTGGGCGCCCGTGCTTCGACCTGTATTTCCTACGTTTGCGATTACTTGTCCCTTATATACCTTATCACCGACGCTTACGTTTATCTTGCTACAGTGTCCATATAGTGTTTCCTGTCCATTATCATGCTTGATAATTACACAGTTTCCGTAGCCACCGAACGTACCGGCCTTAGTAATAGTTCCTCCATCGGCAGCATAAATAGGTGTTCCTGTTGGGCAAGAGAAGTCTAATCCTTCGTGCATTCTTCCCCATCTGCTTCCGAACTTTCCGTTGCTATTGATAACGTAATTGTTCTTTATAGGCACTGCATACGAGCCACTCGATGAAGTTTTAGGTTTATCATTGATTCCGACCTTAACGATTTTCTTAATCGGCTGAACAACTACCTCTTTGTGCTTGATATTTCTCTTTATTTCCTTACCGTTTACTTTAGTAATCGTTCCGCTGATTATCTGTCTTCCGTTAACACCTTCCTGTGCGACTAGAGACTCGCCTTTGTAGAGATCCTTAGTTTCCTGTTTCTCTGTCTCATATGGGATTTCTTCTGACATCTTTCCAGTCTCAACGGTTCTAACTTCAAGCGGCGAAACCTTCTTTTCCATATTTACAAGGTCTCCCGGCTTAAGGTCATTCACGGATTGCTCGCTATTCTTGCCACTCATGTCCTTGACATTTACATCATACTTCCTAGCGACGCTGTTTATGTTCTCGCCTTCTTTTATGATGTGGCTCATGTTAATATTTCCGCCGTTAAGAAGCTGCTCCGAAGCCTGCTTTTTACTCTGAACGCTAGTAAGCATTACATCCAGCTGCTTAACCTCTACCTTCTTAGCGAACTTAATCTGCTCAAGCTTCATGCCCTTTGCAGTTTTTTTATAGTGAGCAAGAGTTTCCTTAACTAGGGAATCCGCTGTTCCCCTCGTCTCTACAACCGTCAGAAGTTTGCCGTCCTGGTAGATACCATACGCAGAAACCTCAATATCCGTCATATATGTCAGCTTATTCATAACAGTGTCAGCATCATCTAAATCCTTTTCTGCTGCTGAAACCTTCCTAAATGTCACATTGTTGCCAGCGATAAACTTGATGCGTGCACCATTGTTATTCGATGACATATGGTCTCCTGCAACGTCCAAAAGCCCGACGACACTATCTTCGGATTTTACATATCCGAGTACACGCCCGTTATATGCATATTCATAGACTGTGTAATGCTGCATCGTCAGTAACACACCACAGACCATGATAATCAAAGCAAAAAGCCCGCTCACCATCTTGGCTCCACTTCCCTTATATCTGACACGCATGTCATGATACTCTGTAGCTAGGCTGAACCCACATCCAATGAAGAACCTGTCAGAAGCATCTTGAATCCTGTCATGCAGATAGATTGGTGCAGCAGCAGCTGTGGCTATCGCAGAACCAATTTTATTCCATACGGTAGGTCCCTTCGCTGCCCTTGCGGCCTTCTTAGCAGCCCTGGCTTCGTTTCTTCTGCTCTATAGCTCTGACCTTATCCTGCTTAGCTTGTTTCTTCGCCTTCTTGGCAGCTTCGGCTTTCTCCTTCTTAGCTTCTTTTGCCTGCTTACCAGCAGCCTTCTGTGCTGCCTTCTTCTCTGCCTTAGACGGAGCCTTCTGCTTTTTCTCCATATTCTCTACATTCTGTAAATTGTTATCTTTATTGTCTACTTTATTTGCCTGTCTTTGTTCCATCTATAAGCCTCATCTGCTCTCTCTTTAACGCAAGAGCAGCGCATTCCATCGTCCATAATTCCGTGGTCCTTACATATCGGACACTTGTATTTAACTTCTAAATAATCCTCCGGATACCCGTTCACCGCAAGGAACTCTTTCTTTTGCTCGATAAGCTCCTTCTGTCTCTGCAGCAATTCCGTCCGTTTTTCCTTGCCTATACTTCCAAGTCCAGCGAGTAGCTTTTCTTTGATATCCGCCTCAATACTTGCAAATTTCTGCATTATAGGCATTTCTGTTTCAAGCCTCTGCTGTTTCTCCTTCTGATCATGTACAGCCTTTTCTCTGAGGTACTTATAGTACTCCTCTAGAACTCGCTTACTGACGTTTACACTGCCTTCCGAGTTTGTACTTCCTGCCTTTTCTACTTGCATCGATTTATCGCCTACAGATCTAGTTCCTTGGGTACCATTCTGATTATTGGTTTTGTAGCTAGGCTCAATCCCTCCAGCTTTGCGATATTTGTTTTCCAAGACGGCATCGACGTATCTAAGTGATGGCTCACGCTTTCCTGCAGTGAGCTTCACAGCCTCAAGAACTTCCTCTATATTGTATCCAAACTTGTCGAACCAGCGATCCATCATCTCGCAGTCCCCGGGGAATTCCATTGGCGATTAAATCCAATCTCTTTGAATATCCTGCCATAGAGGTATCTTCGTTTCGCGTCCTTATCCAGAAGCGCCTTTACGTCTGCCTCGGTATTGCATCCTTCCTTGTGCCAATTAATAGCGACTTTGTTTATATAACGAACATCGTTATGACCGTTATCGCTGCTGTATTTTATCGCATAAGCGTACACCTCTGGCGAAACCCCGAATGTACCAATGGTATCGGCTATCTTGCGGGCATCGCTAGAAGGTATGCTTCTTCCGCTCGCACTCTCGTAAGTGTCATATAGGTGTTTTAGATCGAGATTTACAAGGCGCGAATCCTGTTCTTCTGACTCACTTCCAGAGCTTCTACTTTTCTTGTTTCCGTAAAATCTTGAAATCTGGCTCAAAAAAACCACTCTATATGAGTCGTCCGGCATATAGTCTCGTCTTATAACGCCAACGCTCTCCCAGTAGTCCCACGCCGCATCGATTTCGTCTGGAGTTATGCCAAGAACATTTGCAGTCTTACTTCTGTCCTCTACTATCCCGTGTTTTGCACGCATCAAACCAAGCAAATACACTTTACATAGTCACCGTTTGCACTGGTAAAGAACTCGTTTATCATGAGGTTCTCGACTTCCGTGCTAAACAGGTAGACATCTTTATTCTGTTCTGTAACAAACTCAGTGTTGTTCATGGTTCTCCTTGAAAAACTTATTTATACAAATCTATACTGTGTACTCGAGGTTTCCGAACTTCGTGTACCTTGCAATCCAAGCCAGGTTAACGGTTCCCGTAGGACCACTCCTGTGCTTGGCAATAATTACTTCACATGTGTTCCCTGATGAAGTATCAGCCTCTTCATCCTCATTTTGATAGTAGTCATCCCTTTTTAGGAATACTACGATATCTGCATCCTGCTCGATTGAGCCAGACTCTCTGAGGTCAGACAGCATCGGACGATGATCCTTACGCTGCTCAGAAGCACGGGAAAGCTGCGATAATAGGATTACGCATACGTCAAGCTCCTTTGCAAGAATCTTGATGCTTCTGGTAATCGCACTTATTTCATTAGTTCTGTTATCTCCGCCATAGCCGAGGGACATGAGCTGCAAGTAATCAATGATTACAAGGTCAAGCCCACTCTTCTCCTTTAGTCTTCGGCACTTGTTCTTCATCTCGAGAATCGAAATCTGCGCTGTATCGTCGATATTGAGATTCACACTCTCGAATTTCTCCTGAGCTGTGTCGATACTGAACCATTCGTCGTCTTCGATAGTTCCGTTCTTGATGTGCTCCATATCGACTCTTGCTGACATGGCGAGCATTCTCTGTCCCAGCTGTTCCTTGGACATCTCCATGCTGAACACGAGCACCGAATTACCTGCCATCGCCGCATTTTCTGCTACGTTAAGCGCAAACGCAGTCTTTCCCATACCAGGTCTAGCTGCAAGCACAACAAGGTCGGTCTTCTTAAGACCGCCGAGCATTTTATCAATATCTCTAAATCCAGTTGTAATACCAGGAAGCTGCCCCTTGTTCCTCACCAGCTCATTTATCTGGAGAATATTAGTCTGCAGCACTTCCTGAATAGGAGAGTAGTTTTTGCGCTGTGAAGCCTGTGCGATTGAAAAAATTTCCTTTTCTGCCTCGTCGAGAATCCGCTCACTATCCATGCTTCCATCGTATGCGTTCTTTCGCATAGTGTCAGCAGACTTGATGAGCTTTCGCATCTTCGATTTATCAACGACGGTGAGCGCATAGAACTTGGCATTTGAAGGGTTAATCGCATCACCTGACAGTCTGCTCAGATATGTCATACCACCGACTAGCTCAAGTTGATGTACCTTGTTAAGCTCCGCTCTCGTCGTCATAAGATCAATAGTTATGCTTCTTCTGAACATACTCATGAACATCTTATATATCTCTTGATGTTCCTTGAGATAAAAATCTTCTGGCTTAAGTATGTCCACGACGTCCTGAACGGCATCGTCGCTTAGCATCATCGACCCTAGAACCGCCTTCTCCGCTTCTATGTCTTTCGGAGGCTCTAGGGCCTCCGAAAGTTGACTGTTTATTTCATTTGGCATTTTTATTCCTCAGTGACAGCCACCTTGATGCGAGCTGTAATATCAGTGTATAGCTTAATATCGACTTCATGTTCACCGATTTCCTTAATTGGCTTTATCAGCACTATTTTCTTCTTGTCGACATCGAGCTTTGTCTGCTCCTTGATTGCATTAGCAATATCCATCGAGGTAATCGATCCGAATAGCTTTCCGCCCTCACCAACCTTAGTCTTAAGCTTGATAACCTCTCCTTCGAGCACCTTTTTCACCTGATAAGCTTCTGCCTTATCTAGTGCAATCTGCTCTTCGCGGTTAGCCTTATCTCTCTTAACTTTCGTGAGATTTGAAGGAGTGGCCTCAATTGCAAATCCACCTGGAATTAAGCGATTTCTTGCGTAACCGTCACTTACCTTAACAACGTCTCCGGCTTTACCCGTTCCTTTAACGTCTTTCTTTAAAATAATCTGCATATTGCCCTCCTTTTTCTCCTGTGCAATTTCCTATCATCTTTATTTTACTAATTCCCATCGCTTGGATTCTTGTTGTTCTTGTAAATCCTTTTTTATTTTACTAACACATTTTTAACGTTAAATATCCTTTGCCTATTTGAACACTTCCGAAGATTTATACTCCTACTCCTGTCCGTAAGCATCCGACTCCTCGCTATCTGTTCCCAAATACTCTGGTACTATCTTCTTAAGTTCCGCTATTACTTCCTCTGGCTCCATGTCAGTTTGAGCACCTGCTGAATTAAGATGCCCTCCTCCATTGAACCTCTCCATAATCACCTGAACATTGACTTCTCCGAGAGATCTCGCACTTATCACTGTCTTACCCTTATCATTCTTTCCAGCAGCAAACGAAGCTTTCACGCCTTTAACCATCAATAGCTCGTCTGCAACCTGCGCATTGATAATCTGTGCATCTGTCGAATATCCCTGAGAAATCGAAAGCGCAACGCCTTCGTCCATATATTCAGCATTAGCAACAGCCTCTGCTCTCATCTGGAACGACGTAACCTCCGACTGAAAAAACCTCTTAACTTCAGTAGTATCAGCACCTACACGCCTTAACCACGCAGAGGCTTCAAATGTCCTTACCCCAGTCTTAATAGAGTACCTATTCGTATCTACCGTTATTCCAGCTAACAAAGCTTCTGCTTCGAACTTGTTGACAATCTTTTTGTTAGAAGTGTACTGGATAATCTCCGTCATAAGTTCACTCGCTGAAGACGCATATGATTCAACATACGATAGTATCGCATTGTCTATTGAATCATCGGATAGTCTATGGTGGTCGATAACGACAATTTTATCAGCCTTCTCAAGGATTTCAGGACATTCAACCATTCCCGGTCTATGTGTATCTACAACTATTACGAGGGTCTTCTCCTCGCAAAGCTCTATCGCTTTTTCCCTATTCACAATCTCGTAGTCATCGGTCTCAACAGCTTGCTTGTAAATGGCTTGCAAAGCCTCGTTGTACTCCTCGATCACAATTGCAACATCCTTCTCCATGTGCTTTGCAATTTTATAAGCCCCTATTCCAGAACCAAAGCAGTCCATATCCGGCCAACGATGCCCCATTACGATTACATTTGAGCTCTCTCTAACCAACTGCTTTAGTGCATGTGCGATAATTCTCGACTTTCCTTTGTTGTTTTTCTCCATCGACTGGAGCTTTCCGCCATAGTAGTGAGTTCTATCACCGTTCTTGACTACCGCCTGGTCTCCGCCACGTCCCATAGCGAGATCAAGTGCTGCTTCCGCAAGCTCTGTAGCATCCTGCAGGTTTCGTACTCCCATTCCGACTCCTATGCTGAGGCTAACCGGAAATCGTCTTTGGTCTGGATGGCTCTAATTGTATCCAAAATGGAGAATCTTCCTTCGATCAAGTTATCAACGTCTCGCCTGTAAAGTGTAGCAAGATACGTATCCTCGCTGATACTTTCTATAGCGGCGTTGTTAGATTCTGCCCATTTACTTAGAATCTTATCCACCTCCGCAGGAACTGTCATCTTACTGTCTGAAGGCGAATTTGAAATCAGTTCATCGTAGTTATCTAGGCTGATGTACATCTGGCACACATGTTCATCTCTGTAGTTTGAACGAAGTGTCTCGCGTTCAGTTACATTGTTGAAGAAAACTGTTATTATTCCGTCTTCTCGCTCCTCGCGAGTTGTGTTTAACACAAAAATCTGCTCGTTACGCTTTATCTTTACTTCTGTGCCTGTATCTCGAGCCTCTTCTAAATCTTCAAGCTTACTTCCCGTAAGCGCAAAGAAATTTCCATCCACTATGTCATCATATGCAAACACGTTTTTTATGAGCGAATTCGCATATACAACGACTCCTTCTTTATTGACCATACACGCCGGCACTGGCAAGCTCTCAAGAAACTCTGCGCCTGCTATATTTCCTGCGTTTTTGTTCATAAATCTTCTACTCCTAACTTTGGCTACTCTATACTTCTAAGCATGTCTATCAACCTGTTCAATTCATCTACACTGTAATATTCAATTTCAATCTTTCCAGTTGACGCCTTGCCATTTATGTTGACTTTTGTGCCAAATATCTTTCTTAATTCATCCTCTACTGCTGCAATTTCCGCATTGACACATGGCTTTCTCTTCTTACGCTCAGGTCTTGCGTCATCCTTTATCTTCTCGGTAAGCCTTTCTGCTGCTCTCACAGATAGTCCATTTCTAATTATCTTGTCACAAACCTCTATCTGTTTCTTTTCATCCTTGATTGTGATAATCGTTCTACCGTGTGCAGCTGAAATCCGTCCCTCGATAATCATGTTCTGTATTTTTTCAGGTAGCTTCAGAAGTCTAAGTGAGTTTGCTATATATGCTCTGCTCTTTCCTAAAGCGTTTGATACCTGCTCTTGTGTGAACTCGAATCGCTTGATCATCTCATTAAGACCAAGTGCTTCTTCAATAGGGTCGAGATTTTCTCGCTGCATATTTTCTATGATAGCGACTATCATGTTCTGCTTTTCGTCAAAATTCCTTATTATACAAGGAACCTTCTTGATTTCAGCAATCCTAGCTGCTCGCCATCTTCTTTCACCAGCAACAAGTTCGTAACCATTCTGTGCTTTTCTGATGATTAGAGGCTGAATCACCCCATTCTCCTTGATGGAGTTCGCAAGATCTTTTAGTTTTTCTTCATTGAAGGTCTTTCGTGGCTGATCTTTATTTGGTTTAATGTCGTTAATATCGATATATAAAACCCTATCTTCATCAACCTCGCTTTTCGCTGAAGCTTTTTGCGTTTGGGAAGTTTCACCTTTTGAATCTTTTATATTTCTTTCTTCTAACTGAACTGCATGTTCTCTTGAAGTCTTGTCTTCTTTGGTGCTGCTCAAGCTATTTCCTTTTGCTTCGTCTCTATCTGATTTTGTCTTATGCTTTTTGTTGCTCTTAGCCTTACTTTTCGAATCAAAACGTTCTCTGCTCTTATCTCCTGTTACATCGTCGATGATATCTAGCAGTTTCATGTCTATATCTTCTTCCTCGTTTTGTTCCAAGTCTTCTTCAAACAGAGGAGCTGCATCTGCGAAGAGTGCATCGAGCCCTCTTCCTAGACCACCTTTTCTTTTAGCCATTTTTCTTCTTTCTCCTCTTTTCTCTATCTAGGAACTCTAGTGCAAATTTGTTATAAGCTTTTGCACCTGCCGATGAAGGATCGTACTTAACAATAGGCATCCCATAGCTTGGCGCCTCTGCGAGCCTTACGTTTCTTGGGATTACAGTTGAAAATACATATTTACCAAAGTACTTCTTAACTTCTTGTACTACCTGAATTGCTAGGTTCGTTCTACCATCAAACATGCTAAGGATTACTCCTTCAATTTGAAGGTCTGGGTTCATATTCTTTTTCACTAGCTCAACAGTGCTCATAAGCTGACTGACCCCTTCTAATGCGTAAAATTCACACTGAATTGGTATTAGAACGCTGTCAACTGCCGTCAGCGAGTTAATTGTTAATAATCCAAGTGATGGAGGGCAGTCTATGAATATGTAATCATATTCTCCTCTAACTTGCTCGATTGCTTTCTTGAGTCTTCTTTCTCTTCCCTCAATATTTACTAGCTCAATTTCAGCTCCAGCCAAATCTACACTCGCAGGAATAATATCCAGATTGGCTGTCTTCGTTTGAAGGATAGCTTTGTGGACATCATAATCTTTATTAACCAATACATCATATAATGTATCAGTTAATTTTCTTTTCTTAATTCCTATTCCACTAGTGGTATTACCCTGTGGATCTATATCGATTACTAGAACCTTTTTGCCTTGTACAGCGAGGCAGGCACTCAGGTTTATATTGGTAGTTGTTTTACCAACTCCACCCTTTTGATTAAATATTGCTATTGCCTTTCCCATATAAGTCTCCTTTTCGAGATTTCACTAGTGTAATTATATAATATTACGGCTTTTCTATCTACAGTTCTCGTCTATTTCTTCTTATATTTGCGTGAGTTTTTAGTGAAAAGACTTCTCAATTTTTCACGTGAAACAATATGTAGTGGGTAGTTAAAATGTTTCACGTGAAACATTTTACTTTCCCACTACTACAATTTAATCTATTACATTGTAGGATTAAATCTTTTTAGCGTATAGGGCTCTTTTTAGCAATTCCCGGCTTGCGCGGAAACCTCTTCGGAGTACTATTACACTTTCTTATAAAAATGAGCCTATGTCCAGATATAGCGTTCTTATCCTGTGCGGGATTCTCTATCTTTTCAACATTACCACCAAGAACCTCAATAGCAGCATCAGCAGAAGCAATTTCATCTTCTGCACTTTCCCCCTTATACGGAATAAAATAACCCCCTTTTTTCACTAGCGGAAGACACCATTCAGATAATATATCAAGAGAAGCAACTGCACGAGATACGCACACATCTACCTTCTCTCGATACTTAATATTGTGCCCCATATCCTCAGCTCTCATATGAATAAGTTCAATATTGTTAATCCCTATCTCCTCAGCAACTTGACCTATTACTTTAAGTCGCTTGTTTAGGGAATCTACCAGAATGAACTTTTTATCTGGATTTGTTACAGCAAGCGGAATGCCCGGAAATCCACCACCTGTCCCCATGTCAACAACAAACTTAGCTCTCTGAAATTCCTCATAATCGTTGCAAGCTAGAGAATCAACAATATGCTTCTCAAGAAATTCATCCTCTACCCTAACTGCCGTAAGGTTGATATTTTCATTAATTTTAAGGATCCTCTGCATGTATCTGACTAGCTTATCGGTATTATCGCTCCCATATCTACTATCCAGTTCTGAGATTAACTTATCCTTCATACTCATTCCTCTCGCTTCGCTCATTACTTCTTCTTTCCTTCTCTAAATAAATCAGAAGTACATTTATATCCGCCGGAGAAACTCCGCTAATCCTACTCGCTTGACCAATGCTAATTGGATTAATCTCAGAAAGCTTCTGCCTAGCTTCAAGTCTGAGACCATTGATTTCATTATAATTGATATTTTCTGGAAGCTTCTTATTCTCGAGCTTTCTCATTTTTTCAACTTGCGCTAGCTGCTTATCGATATAGCCTGCATACTTAATTCTAACTTCAACTTCGTATCTCTCAGCTCTATTAAGCTCTGGTCTAGTTTCATCATCTATTACCTTTAACGCTTCATAAGAAATTTCTGGCCTTCTTAGGAGATCATAAAAAGTAATATTATTATTCGTTGCCTCATGACTACCCTGAGATACTAAAAATTCATTAAGTTTACTAAATTCAGCATACTTATTTCTAAGTCTCTCTATCTCTCCATCTACGAGTTTTTTCTTCGCGATAAACTTAGAATATCTCTCATCAGAAACTAACCCATACTCATAGCCAATCTCTGTCAGACGTCGATCTGCGTTGTCTTGTCTCAGAATAAGCCTAAATTCCGCTCTAGACGTCATTATTCTATAAGGCTCCATAGTACCTTTGGTCACTAAATCGTCGATTAGAACGCCAATATAAGCCTCGTTTCTTCCGAGAACTAGAGGATTTTCACCATTAATCTTGCGAGCAGCGTTAATTCCAGCTATGAGACCTTGTGCAGCCGCTTCTTCATATCCAGAGCTTCCATTAAACTGTCCAGCACAGAACATATTATCTACAAGCTTGCTCTCAAGGCTAGGCTTAAGAGTTGTTGGATCAACACAATCGTACTCTATGGCATAAGCTGGTCTAACAATTTCAGCATTTTCAAGTCCAGGAATAGTGTGATAAAACTCTTCCTGAATATCTTCTGGTAAACTAGAAGACATACCTTGTATATACATCTCATCAGTATCCAGACCCTCTGGCTCAACGAATAACTGATGTCTATCCCTATCCTTAAATCTCGAAACCTTATCTTCAATAGAAGGACAGTATCTTGGACCGACACCTACAATGTTGCCGGAATACATCGCCGAACGCTCTATATTTTCAAGGATAATCCTATGCGTTTCGCTATTTGTGTAAGAGAGCCAGCATGATATCTGATTTCTTCCGAGTTCTTTTCCTTCATTCATGAATGAAAAAGGAATAATTTCATCATCTCCATCCTGCTGCTTCATTTTGTCGTAATCGAGTGTCGAGGCAAGCATACGAGCGGGGGTCCCAGTCTTGAATCTACGCATCGGAAGACCATATTCGTGCAGCTTATCCGCAAGTTCCATCGAAGGAGCTAGACCACTCGGACCACTGTAATACGCGCTTTCGCCTATAAATACCTTTTCCAGCAAGAAATGTGCCTGTACACATAATTACCGCTTTAGACAAATACATGGAGTTGGTTCTAGTTACTACTCCGCACACCGCACCATCATCGATGATAAGGTCAACAACCTCCGCCTGCTTAAGACTTAGTCTTTCTTCATTCTCGATGGTCTTTTTCATCTCGAGATGATATCTCGTCTTATCCGCCTGCGCACGGAGAGAATGAACAGCTGGTCCTTTAGATGTGTTAAGCATCTTGCTCTGTATAAAGGTCTTATCGATATTAAGCCCCATCTCTCCACCGAGAGCATCTATCTCACACACGAGGTGACCCTTGCCAGTTCCTCCAATAGAAGGATTACAAGGCATCATCGCTACAGATTCGAGGTTCATCGAGAGAAGGAGTGTCTCACATCCGATTCTTGCAGAAGCAAGGCCAGCCTCACATCCTGCGTGTCCAGCACCTACGACAACTACATCGTATTCACCCATCATACTATATTTATTTGAATTTTTAATTTCCTGCAAATTCATACTTATTTTCCCAAACAAAACTTAGAGAAAACCGTGTCGAGAATCTCTTCACTCGCGGTTTCTCCGATTATCTCTCCTAATATCTGAAAGGTATCTCGCACCTCTATTTCAGCAATTTCAAGTGGTTCACACATTTCTAAAAGGTCTATACCCTGAGCTAGTGATTCACTTGCTCTCACGAGAGCATCTTTGTGCCTCTCATTTGTGACGATATTTCCTCCATCACTCTTAACAAATCCTTCTGTAAAAATTTTTTCTATCGCCTCACGCACTCTCCCGATTCCCTCGATAGTCTTTACAGTTACATAAACTATACCTGTGCAGTTAAGTATGCTTTTAATCCTTTCAATTTCACTTTCAGATATATTAACTCCAAGGTCTTCTTTATTTACAACCAGAAGTACCTGTTTCCCTTCTATATGCTTGGCAATTTCAAAATCCTCGTCTTCGAGACTACTACTGCCATCGATAACCATAATCACAAAATCAGCAATATCAATCTGATTCTTAGATCTTTCAATGCCAATCTGCTCTATTACATCATCAGTGTCTCTAATTCCGGCAGTATCAACAATCACAATCGGATATCCACCGATTGTTGCACTCTCCTCGATCGTATCACGCGTAGTTCCCGGGATATTAGTTACTATCGCTCTATCCTCTCCTAACAATCCATTCATAAGAGATGATTTCCCAACGTTTGTACGACCAACGAGCGCTAATTTTATCCCTTCTCTTGCAAGCTTGCCAAATTCAGCAGATTTAATAAGCTTGCCTAACCTACCTTGTTGCTTCATAAGTTCTGCTAAGAACTCATCATAAGAAACTTGCTCTATGTCTTCATCTGGAAAATCTATATTCACAGCCATCTGAGCTAGCACGTCTTTAATATGATTACGAATATCTATAATTTCCTGACCTAGGCTACCATTAAGCTGCTCAGAAGCAATGCTAAGTGGTTTCTCACTTCTCGCTTTTATAAGATCAATCACAGATTCTGCTTGAGATAGGTCTAGCCTACCATTAAGAAAGGCATTTTTAGTAAACTCACCTGGATCTGCAAGTCTTGCCCCAGAGGAGATTACACTTCTTAGGATAAGCTTTAGAGATACATTGCTTCCATGCGCCTGAAATTCAACCACATCATCACCTGTAAAGGTGTGAGGTGCTTTCATGTATATCGATATCATGTCATCTATAACTGTTCCTTTATTATCGACAACATGACCATAGTAAACGTGACGAGGGATTACCTCATCAGGACATTCACGATATATGCTTTTCATAATAGATAGTGAATTAGTCCACTAACACGAACTATACCTACTCCACCCTCCCCTAGAGGCGTTGCAATTGCAGCAATAGTATCTGCCATAAATTCTCCTATTGACGAAAAGAGCCCATCAAAGATGGGCTCTCAGTGTTATTTCTTCTCGATTATAACTCTTCTATAAGGGTCTTTACCCTCACTCCTAGTCGTTACACTTGGATGGTTCTGAAGTGTTGAATGAATAACCTTACGCTCGTAAGGATTCATTGGTTCAAGAGTAATCTTTCTCTCGGAACGCTCCACCTTACCAGCTAGTCTATTTGCAAGACTTACGAGAGTCTGTTCTCTCTTAGCTCTGTAATTCTCAGCGTCCATAACCACTCTTGTGTATCCGCCATTTTCCTTGTTAACAACGAGGCTAGCTAGATACTGAACAGCATCGAGTGTCTGTCCTCTCTTGCCGATGATTGTACCAGTGTCTGCACCAGTAACATTTACATAGATAAGATCCTTGCCTTCCTTAACTTCGAAATCGAGGTCAATGCCCATCTCTTTTGTGATTTCTTTTAGGAATGCTTCAACTGGATGATCCTGCACTGGTGTTAGCTTATCGACATCAAGAAGTAGAGTCGCTTCAAAATTACCATGATTTTTTCTGCTTCTCTCTCTGTTCTTCTTAGGTTTAGAAGATTTTCTCTTCTCGCCTTGTCTAGCACGCTCGCTTGCACGAGCATCCTCAAGCTCTTCCTCTTCGTACTTATCATAGTCTTTTCTGATCTCATCAGGAACAACAACAGTGTTATTCTCAGGAAGACCAGCGAGGATTCTGTCTATATCATCGAAAGTTGCTTTTTCTTTATGTGCTTTATCAGCACCGTCATTCTTGGGAGTAACTCTCACTTTAGCAAGTTTAGATCCTATACCGAGGAATCCTTTGCTCGATTCCTCAAGGATTTCAACGTTGACTTCATCTCTGGTGAGTTTGAGTTCCTGAAGCGCAAGCTCTACGGCTGTGTCGACATCAACTCCCCATTTTTCTGAAGCTTTCATCATTATCCTTTCATCCTTGCTTTCTTCATCTTCTCAAGCTGTTTCTCAGCACGTCTTCTCTTTTCTTCAAGTTCCTGCTCTTCCTTGAGCTTAGAGCGGAACTTATTCATTCTGATGTTCAAGAAAATCTGAATGAACTGTCCACCTGCCCAATATATAGCAAGTCCAGCTGGGTAAGCTCTAGCAAGCCATAAGATGCTGAGTGGGAAAAAATACTTCATTATCATGTTCATTGATTTTCCCTGGCCACCCATCATTTCATTCTGGCCTGTAAGCTGCTGTGTCATCGCAAAAGAGATGTATGTTGAAACAGCTGCAGCAATTGGAAGAATCCAAAGGTCAGGCTGTCCGAGGTCTTTAATCCATAGGAACGACTGATGAACAGCGAAAATCATATTCTCATCAGCTATATACCTCATAGGATTTCTGAGAAGCGTGAAAAGCCCCATAATGATAGGCAACTGGATAAGCATTGGAAGACAACCACCCATCGGATTAAAATTCTCTTCCTTATAAAGCTTAGCCATCTCTTCATTCATCTTCTCTTTGTCGTTCTTATACTTCTCCTGAATAGCCTTCATCTTAGGCTGAAGCGAAGACATCGAAGCTGTCGATTTAATCTGTTTGAAGTAGAGAGGATAGAGGAGCAGCTTAACGAGTACCGTTAGTATTATTAGTGAAATACCGTAGTTACCAACTAATTTGTAGATAAACGTTAGTAGATAACCCAAAGGCACCGCAATAAATCCCATATTCTGTCCTTTCTTATCTTAGAGGATCATATCCTCCGGGGTTTCCCGGATGACATCTAAGTATTCTCTTTATTCCTAAATACGTTCCTTTAAAAGGGCCGTACTTCTCGAGCGCCTGTATAAAATACGTGCTGCATGTAGGATAGAATCTACACGTTGAAGGGAATAAAGGCGAAATAAATTTCTGATATCCTCTGATGATAATTATCAATATGCGTTTAATAATGTTCTTTAAAAGCTTTATCATTGTAAAAGCCCTTACTTGTCTAGAAGGTGTTCCGAACGAAGAACCCCGTACATTGACCTTCTAACTTCTTCACACTTGTGATCATTTATAGAATTTCTAGCTATAAAAATAACGTCGTACCCGTTCTTAAATTCGCAGCCTAGTAATCTATAAGCCTCTCTCATGAGTCTTCTCGATCTGTTGCGTCTAACGCTGTTTCCAACCTTTTTACTAGAAACATAAGCTAATCGCGAATACTTAAGCCCGTTCTTTTTGTAGATAATTACCATGAATCTTGAGACTTTAGATTTGCCTTTGTTATATACAACCTTAAAGTCAAGCTGATTCCTTAGCGTTGATTCCTTGAGCATGATCACTTTACCTTCTATCAGCTATTAAGCTGTAAGGCTCTTTCTACCTCTAGCTCTTCTTCTCTTGAGAACCTTTCTGCCACTTGCAGTTGCCATTCTCTTTCTGAAGCCGTGCTCCTTAAGTCTCTGCCTCTTTTTAGGCTGGTAAGTTCTTTCATTGTTAGTTTCTCCTTCCATATCAACGTTTGATATAATCTAATATAGTTGTGTCTTCTAAATTCCAAAGGCACATACATCACAATATTATACTTTCAAACCATAACAAAGTCAATGTATACGCCATTTTGAAGGTATTCTTTAGGAAAAAAATAATTTAAATTTTTTTAAAATTTTCTCACATACTACATTTAGTGGTAGCTTTAACTTATTAACAAAGTTATCCACAACATGTGTATAACTTTATTTTTGTTAAGTGCTAATACAGTGATTTTATAGGATTCAGCATTATTGCTGTTGTGGATTTATTTGTGTAGAATATGTTTATTCACCTAGGAGGAAGTATTTTGGACACTAACAAGATATGGGATTCGTTCATAGAGGAAATCAAAAAGTCTACAAGCAAGCTAAGCTTCGACATGTTCTTTTCTGATTTATCTCTTTACAAGCTCGATGTCGATAATAAGATAATTTATATCCAGCTCGAAGACATCAGCATTATCAAATTTCTTAGAGAGAAATACATTGTTCAAATCGAAGATATATTCTCGAGAATGCTCGGGGATGATTTTCAAGTGGTAATAAAATCCAAAGACGAATATAAAAGCAACAAAATTGATAAGAAGAAAAAAGTAAGAAAGTCGCTTTATAAGGATAATTCTAAGCTTTTTAATCCTAAATTTAATTTTGAAAACTTCGTTGTTGGAGGTAATAATAGATTCGCATATGCCGCATCACTCGCTGTTGCAGAGTCACCTGCGGAAGCTTACAATCCTCTTTTCCTATATGGAGGATCTGGACTTGGTAAGACTCACCTCATGCAGGCAATTGGAATTCAGGTTATAAAGAATGATCCTACTTCAAATGTTCTTTATATATCATCCGAGACTTTCACGAATGAACTTATCGAGGCGATAAATACTCAGAATACCAATCAATTCAAAGAAAAATATAGAAATATAGATATACTACTCATAGATGATATCCAGTTTCTAGAAGGTAAGGAAGCGACTCAAGAGGAGTTTTTCCATACATTTAACACCCTATACGAGAACAACAAACAGATTGTAATATCTAGTGACAGACCACCGAGCAACCTTCAGAAGCTCGATGAAAGACTTACTACTAGATTTGGATTTGGAATAACGGCTGACGTTCAGCCTGCTGACTTTGAGACTAGAGTAGCGATTCTCAAGAAGAAGATTGAACTTGCTGAAATCGAGCTAGATAGTGACATTGAAGAGGTTTGTAATCTAATTGCTGAGAAAATCAAGTATAATATCAGAGAGCTAGAAGGTGCTATGAACCGCATGATAAGCTTCTCCGAGATTATGAACAATAAGATTGATCTTGATTTTGCTAAGATAGTTCTCAAGGATATCTATAGAGATACAGATAAGGCAATCGCTCCAGAGAGAATTAGATCAACAGTAGCTTCTTACTACGATATCAAGGTTTCAGACCTCGACTCTAAGCGTAGAACTGCTGAAATTGCACTTGCTAGGCAGGTTGCTATGTATCTATGTAGAGAGAGTACTGATTTCTCTTTTTCTAAGATAGGTGAGATATTTGGTGGCAGAGACCACTCGACTGTAATGAGTAATTGTAATAAAATACAGAATCTGTACCATGAAGATGAGTTAATCAAATATGATATAGATGAGATTAACAAGAAACTTAAAAAGCATGATTTATAGGTGTGAACAACTAATTTTTCATGAAGTTTAATTATCCATATTTTACTAACTAGTTATCATCAGGGGTTATCAATATACTTTTTGAACTAGATGCGAGATAATATAAGCAAAAAGAAAGTTATCCACATTATCAACAGCCCCTACTATTATTACTAAATATATAATATATAAAGAAAGGGAATTTCTATGAAAATATACTGCACAAGAAATGAACTTAATAGAGCTATTAACAATGTATCTCACTCAATTCCAACAAGAACGCCTTCACCTATATTAGAAGGAATACTTATTGAGACTAAGGGTGATAGAATGTATCTGACAGCAACAGACACTAACATGACTATCGAGTCGAATATTCCTGTTGATAGTGAAGGTGATGTTTCATTTGTTATAGAAGAAAAGAATTTTGCCAACATCGTTAATAAGCTTCCTGAAGAGGAAGTACTGATGGACTACAATCATGAAAAGAATCAGATCAAGATTAACAGTGGCAAATCTTCATCTACATTTAATTGTTTCTCAGCAGATGAATTTCCAAGATTCAATATTGGAGAAGGTCAGAAGATTATTCTCTCCAAGAAAGATATAAAAAACTTAATTCGCAAGACTTCGTTCTCTGCAAGCGCTGACGAGCTTAACGGAGTACTTACGGGTATCCTCATCGAGCTTGGTGATGGAAACCTTCGCATGGTAGCAGTGGATACATTTAGAATGGCTATTTACAATGCAAAGGTAGATACTGATGAAAAACTCAGCATCGTGGTTCCTGCGAAGCTTCTAGGGGAAGTGTCAAAGATTATAAGTGACGATGATAATGATGAACAGCTATTCATGGAGATTGTGGATAACAAGGTAGTAATGCTCTTCGATAACAACAGAGTAATTTTAAACACACTCAATGGAAAATATATAGATTACAATAGAATTATCAAGGCTGAGAGCAGCATCAAGATAAGAACTAGCAGAATAGAGCTTATGAAGAGCATCGATAGAGCTGCTATCATCGCTTCTGCTCAGAATAATAATCTCATAAAGATGAAAATCGAGGATGATCAGATTGAAATAACTTCTCTTTCTGAGAAGAGCAGCATAAAGAAATGGTTGAGATTATGAAAGAGGGAGATAACCTCGAGATTGGATTCAACTCAAGATACATGATGGATGTGCTAAAAGTGATCGACGATGAAGAAATCATCCTAAGCATGAGCGATAGTGTAAAGCCATGCATCATAACTCCACTAAAGGGAGACACTTATCTATATCTGGTGCTTCCTGTAAGAATTAGCTAGTAATAGGAAACTGTGGATGAGAGTAAATAGTTTAAAGTTAAAAAATTTCAGAAACTATGGTGAGCTTGAGGTAGAGTTCGACCATAAAAGAAATATAATAATAGGTGAAAACGCGCAGGGTAAGACAAACCTCATAGAGGCCATATATCTCTGCGCGTTTGCGCGTTCTTTTCGTACGAGCAATTCTACAGATCTCATCAAGATTGGAGAGGAGAGCTGTAATGTGTCTGTCGAAGCAGTCAGCGAAGATATAGACAAGAAAATTAGTATTACCATCAATGATCGTGGTAAGAAGATGATTAAGAAGGATAATAAATTTCTCAGTAGAACTGCAGAGTTATTAAATAATCTCGTAGTTGTGGTTTTCTCGCCAGATGATTTAAGAATAATAAAAGACAGCCCAGAAAAGCGCAGAAATTTCATAGATAAAGAGATTAGTCAGCTTAGACCTAGCTACTTCGAAGCGCTACGTAACTATAAAGATGTTCTTAAGCAGAAGAATTCACTTATCAAGCAGTTAAAAGCAAATGGTAGTGAAACTAAGATGAGAGATATGCTTGAAATCTACGATATGCAGCTTGCAAAATACGGAAGTGAAATTATCAAAATTCGCCGTGAATTTGTGGAGATGCTATCAGAGAAAGCTTCCAAGATACAGAACAACATCTCAAAAGGTCGAGAAACTTTGGAGATAAAATATGTTGAATCGGTACCAGCTGAGAATATCCTAGATGAAATTATAAATTCCCGTGAACGAGATATTTACAATGGTCACTGCAGTATAGGACCTCATAGAGATGACCTTGATTTTTATATCAATGGAATAGATGCCAAGAAGTTTGGCTCACAAGGTCAGCAGAGGACCGTTGCTCTATCTCTAAAGCTTGCTGAAATTCAGCTCGCAGAGATGATTTTGGGTGAGAATGCAGTCTTGCTTCTGGATGATGTATTATCTGAACTCGACAGAGAGAGACAGAGTTATCTGCTAAATGAGATAGAAGATGTTCAGTTATTTCTTACGTCGACCGAGGTTAATTCGGAACTCCTTCATGGTATGAAAGAAGGAAAGATATTTAACGTAAAAAGTGGCTTACTTGTATAATTTTGGAACAAAATTTAGAATAAATGAGTTATAAAATATAAAAATATCGAAAAATAAGCGATTTAAGGTAGTTTTATTCTGTAAAAGGGTAAAACTACCTTTATTGCTATTTTAACGCCTCTATGCTAAAAATAAATGGGTTAGAAATATAAAAAAAGGAAGGTCAATATGAGCGCAGAAAAATAAGCAAAATAAATATGATGCCTCCCAGATTACCGTACTTGAGGGACTAGAACCTGTAAGGGTTAGACCTGGTATGTACATAGGTAGTACTGGACCTGCAGGACTTCATCATCTCGTATATGAGATTGTTGACAACTCTGTCGATGAAGCACTCGCTGGGTATTGTAAGCACATCACTGTTACGATAAATGAAGATAACTCAATAACCGTTACCGATGATGGACGAGGAATGCCAGTAGATATTCACCCTAAGCTTGGAATTCCTGCAGTTGAAGTTATTCATACTCAGCTGCACGCAGGTGGTAAATTCGGAGATGGCGGATATAAGGTTTCTGGAGGTCTTCACGGAGTAGGTGCATCTGTAGTTAATGCACTTTCTACTCATATGATTGTAGAGGTTAAGCGAAATGGTAATCTCTATAAGCAGGAGTATAAGAGAGGAAAGACAGTTACTGAGCTAGAGATTATTGGAACGTCAAAGGAAACAGGATCCAAAACAACTTTCTGGCCAGATGCAGAAATATTTGATGAAACTGTCTTTGATTATGATACACTTCAGAGACGTATGCGTGAGATGGCTTTCCTCAACAAGGGTCTAAGAATTTCTATCGAGGATAAGAGAGAAGGTAGAAAGAAGAAAGAGAGTTTCCACTACGAAGGTGGAATCATAGAGTTCGTTCAGTATCTCAACAAGAATAAGGGATTAATCAACAACAAGATTTTTACTTTGAATATGAGAATGACGGATACGAGGTAGAGGTTGCTATGCAGTACACCGACAGGTATAGCGAGCTCACACTTTCTTATGCAAATAATATAAACACTATCGAGGGTGGTTTCCACCTAGTTGGTTTTAGGGCGGCTCTCACTAGAACTATCAATGATTATGCTAGAAGAACTAAGCTTCTCAAGGATAACGATGATTCGCTTCAGGGTGAGGACGTTAGAGAAGGTCTGACAGCAATCGTAAGTGTTAAGCTGACAAATCCTCAGTTTGAAGGACAGACTAAGGCTAAGCTAGGTAATAGCGAGGTTAGAGGATTCGTTGAGAGTAACATGAATGAGAATCTTTCATTCTTCCTCGACGAGAATCCAAAGGAAGCTAAACTAATCGTAGACAAGTGCCTTAAGGCTGCTCGTGCAAGGGAAGCTGCTAGAAAAGCTAGAGAGATTACTCGTAAAACTTCGGTACTCGAGACAACTTCTCTACCTGGTAAGCTAGCTGATTGTTCGGAGAAAGATCCAGCTCTGTCAGAGATTTTCCTAGTAGAGGGAGATTCTGCCGGCGGTAGCGCTAAGTCTGGAAGAGACCGTAATCGTCAGGCGGTACTTCCGCTAAGAGGTAAGATTCTCAATGTTGAGAAGGCAAGAGAAGATAAGATTCTTAATTCAGATGAAATCAAGAACATGATAACTGCATTTGGATGCGGAGTTGGAAGCAACTTCGATATATCAAAGCTCAGATATCACAAGATTATAATAATGACCGATGCCGATGTCGACGGTGCGCACATCAGAACGCTGCTTCTTACATTCTTCTACAGATTCATGACACCTCTTATCGAAGGAGGATATGTGTACGCAGCTCAGCCACCTCTATTTAGAGTTAAGCAGGGAAAAGAAATTCACTACACTTATTCAGATGCTGAACAGGATAAATTACTCGCTGAGTTAAAAGCTAAAAACAAGAATGCTAAGGTTGAAATACAGCGATACAAAGGTCTAGGAGAGATGGACTTCAATCAGCTATGGGAGACTACTATGGATTATAACCACAGAACTCTTGTGCAGATTAAGATTGAGGATGCTACAGCAGCGGATGAAATCTTCACAACTCTGATGGGAGATAAGGTTCCGCCAAGAAAGAAGTTCATTGAAGACAACGCAAGATACGCAACACTAGATATTTAATGGACATTAAGGAGATATAATGACTACGCTTTAGAAGATAGCAAAATTATCACTCATGAAATATATGATGAGATGAAGAATTCTTATATCGACTACGCGATGAGCGTTATTGTCGGACGTGCACTCCCAGATGTTCGTGACGGACTCAAGCCAGTACACAGAAGAATTCTATATGGAATGAGCATTCTAGGTATTACTCCTGACAAGCCGCACAAGAAATCGGCGCGTATTGTCGGAGAAGTAATGGGTAAATATCACCCTCACGGTGACAGCTCAATTTACGATGCCATGGTTAAGATGGCACAAGATTTCTCGACGAGATATCCGCTAGTAGACGGACATGGTAACTTCGGTTCTGTGGACGGAGATGGAGCAGCTGCTATGCGTTATACGGAGGCTAGAATGTCACCGTTCTCGCTACAGATGGTTCGCGACATAGAGAAAGACACTGTTGATTTTACAGACAACTTCGACGGTGAGGAGAAGGAACCAGTTGTTCTCCCTTCGAGAGTACCTAATCTGCTTATAAATGGATCGAACGGTATCGCCGTAGGTATGGCGACTTCCATTCCTCCGCATAACCTAAGTGATACAATCGACGCTTGTATTAAGAGAATCGACGAACCAAACTGCAGCACTGATGATTTGATTAAGATTATCAAGGCGCCAGATTTTCCAACGGGTGCGAGCATCCTTGGAAGAGACTCCGCTAGAGAAGCTTATGAGACAGGAACAGGTAAGATTACAGTAAGATCCAAGAGCGAGATTGAGGAAACTGCTCGCGGTAGGATGAGAATCGTAATCACAGAGATTCCTTTCCAGGTAAATAAAGCAAGACTCATCGAATCGATGGCTGACCTCGTTCGTAATAAGAAAGTCGAAGGAATTTCGGCAATCCGCGACGAGTCCAATAGAGAGGGAATGAGAATTGTAATCGAGCTCAAGAAGGATACAAATCCTAATGTAATCCTCAACAGACTATATAAGCATACTCAATTGCAGTGTACTTACAGCATGATTATGCTCGCTCTAGTTAATGGTGAGCCTAAGATTCTCAGATTATGCGAGATTATCGACGAGTATCTGAAGCACCAGAAGATTGTAATTACCAGAAGAACTAAGTTCGACCTCGCTAAGGCTGAGGCAAGAGCTCATATCTTAGAAGGCCTACTGATTGCGCTAGATAATATAGACGAAGTAATCAAGGTTATCCGTTCCAGCTACAATGATGCTAAGGAAAAGCTGATGGTGAGATTTGGTCTAAGTGAGATTCAAGCTCAGGCTATCCTAGACATGAGACTTGCTAGACTGCAGGGTCTGGAACGTGAGAAGATTGAGAACGAGCATAACGAACTCATGCAGAAGATTGCTTACTATAAATCAATCCTCGCTGACGAGCACAAGCTGATGGGTGTTATCAAGGATGAGCTTACCGAAATCAAGCAGAAGTACGGTGATGGCAGAAGAACCAAAATCGTTGCTGATGATGGTGGAATAGATGAAGAATACTTGATAGATGAAGAGGATGTTGCAGTTACGCTCACACATCTCGGATATATCAAGAGAGTTCCTGAGAATACTTACAAGGCACAGCGCCGTGGTGGAAAGGGAATAGTGGGACTCACGACTAGAGACTCTGACTTTGTAAAGGATCTCATAATAACGTCGACTCACGACTATCTGATGTTCTTTACTGACCTCGGTAAGGTTTATAAATCAAGGCTTACGAGATTCCTGAAGCATCGAGGACTGCGAAGGGCACTCCAGTTATAAACTTCCTTAACCTCGATCAGGGCGAGCGAGTAACTGCGGTTATACCAGTTAAGGAATTTGCAGATGACAATTACTTAATCATGGTTACTAGAAATGGAACTATCAAGAAGACTCCAATGTCTCAGTTCGATACTAACCGCAAGACCGGACTCATCGCTATCACGCTTAAGGATGATGACAAGCTTATCTCGGTAAGTCAGTCGAGCGGTGAAGAAAGCGTATACGTTGTGACCAAGAAGGGTAAGTCAATAACATTCCACGAGGATGATGTCAGAAGCATGGGAAGAAGTGCCGGTGGTGTAAGAGCTATCACCTTAGATAAGGATGATGAAGTCGTATCGATGGAGCTCGACAGCACAGGTGAGCGCGAACTGCTTGTAATGACTAAGAAGGGCTTCGGTAAGAGAACGAGCCTAGACGAGTATAGACTTCAGACCAGAGGTGGAAAGGGAGTTTCGACTTACGATAAGACTAAGTTCTCGAAGACAGGAGAGCTAGTTGGTGCAACACTTGTGAGCAAGGATGATGAGATTATGCTGATTAACTCTAACGGTGTAATTATCAGAATCAGAGCGAACGAGATATCAAAGTCGGGCAGAACAACTCAGGGTGTAAAGATCATGAAGGTTGAGTCTGGTGATGAAATCGTATCATTTGCAAAGGTCCTCGATGAGGATGATGCTTCTAAGCCTATGACCAAGAAGGAAAAGGCTGATAGCGAGCAGATGACGCTGGTATAAAACAATTATAATTTTGTAATGGCTGAGAAAGAATCTCAGCCATTTTTTAATGAAAAAATAGCGATTTTAGGGTAATTCACAATTTTTTTTAATAGAATGAAAAATTTGCTGCATGTTTAAAAAAACAAAAATTTATGACTTGAAATGACCAATATATGGGTATATACCAAACCCGTAAAAAGTTATTAGTGATTTAAAAACAATTCGAATTGTATCTAATAAAAGAATGTAAATATAGTTATTAATTAATCGTACAATTTAATTGTATTTACTAAAAATGTAAAATAAAATGTTGCATAGAAAGGGGAATCGTAATGGGTGATAAAGATTTAAATAAGAAAAAAGCGGTTCATCAGCTTGGAGTCTTTGGATTTTTCGCAATGACCGCAACGATGGTTATGACTGTATATGAATACCCGTCATTTGCATCTTCGGGGTTTAAGATGGTTTTCTTCCTAGTTGTTGGTGGTTTGCTTTGGTTTTTACCTGTTTCACTTTGTGCAGCTGAGATGGCAACCGTTGAAGGCTGGGAGAAAGGCGGCATATATTCTTGGGTAGGAAATACCCTGGGCCAGCGATGGGGATTTTCGGCTCTGTTCTTTCAATGGTTCCAGATAACAGTTGGATTTGTAACAATGTGCTTCTTCATCCTTGCTGCTTTAGCCTATGTATTCAAGGTAGATGCTTTATATAAAAATCCATTAGCAATGTTCATCGGCGTTGCGGTTATCGTGTGGGTTTTGACATTTGCTCAGCTTGGAGGAACGAAGTACACTGAGAAGATTTCTAAGATTGGATTGATTGGAGGAATCGCAGTACCTATCCTAATTTTGAATATAGGCTTAGTTGCCTACTTCATGACTGGTGGAAAATCACAAATAGATTTAAGCGTTAAATCGTTAGTACCAGATTTTTCAGATGTTAAGACGCTTGTAATATTTGCTTCATTCATCCTCGCTTACATGGGCGTTGAAGCATCTGCATCACACGTTCATGAACTTAAGGAGCCAAACAAAATGTATCCTGAAGTCATGATTATGCTTACGGTACTTACTATCTGTTTGGATGCCGTTGGTGGTCTAGCAGTTGCAACTACTCTTCCAGCTAAGACTTTAAATGGAAATCTCTCATATGGTGTAATTGAGACTTTTGAGAATATCTATGTAAATCATTTTGGAGAACAGTATAGATGGATCGTATTTGTAGTTGCGCTCTTGCTTGCACTTGGAGTATTTGCGGAGATTTCTGCATGGATTGTAGGACCATCAAAGGGACTCTTAGAAGCCGCTTATGATGGGATTTTACCAGCGAGATTTGAAGAGACTAATAAGAACGGCGTATCTGTATTCACGATAATGCTTCAGGCTGTAATCGTTACAATATGGGATGCTGTATTATGCGGTTCGATTGCACTCGCTGGAGGTTCTGATTCATCAGTCGGATACTTAACAGCGATTGGTCTTACTGTTGTAATTTATCTAGCTGCGTATGTGCTCTTCTTCCTAGGTTACTTTGTATTAATTCTAAGAAAGGGGGATATGAAGCGTGAATTCCATATTCCTGGAGGACGTGCGGTAAAGATCGTCGTTGCTACAGTTGGACTATTTATGACTGTTGTAACTTTAGTCATTTCATTCTTCCCTTCATCAAAGCTTACTGCTGCAGATAACAGGGTATATCAAATAGTGTTGATAGTATGCTTTATCGTTTCGATAGCTGCACCATTGATTATCTATTCAAATAGGCATAGATGGTCGTCGAGCGGAAAAGCTACAAGTGATGAAAAGTAACCATTTATCAGCAGATATGGTGTATTCAAACAAAAGATAGTAAAATGTTTTAAACCATTGTCAATTAATGATGAAAAGAGGTAAGGAAATGAGAAATTCGGAAAATAACGAAGTAAAACTGAATGATAGTCTATCTTCTTTGAATGATGATACGGGTTACCGCACACCTATTTTCGGTACAGAGACTAGCGGCGCTGCAATGCCAAAGGATAAGATAAATGATGAGCCAGTTGCACCAGGAGTAGCTGCAGAGATGATCAGACAGTACCTAAGCATTGAGGGTAACGCTACACAGAATCTTGCAACATTTTGTCAGACATATATGGAACCAGAGGCAACAAAACTGATGGCTGAGAATTTTGAAAAGAATGCGATTGATAAGGATGAATATCCAATGACCGCAGATCTTGAAAAATCGATGCGTAGACATTGTTGGAAAGTTGTGGAATGTAGACAAAAGTGAAGAACCGCTCGGAACTTCAACGGTTGGTTCATCTGAAGCGTGCATGCTCGGTGGACTAGCAATGCTCTTTAGATGGAAAAAGCTTGCAGATGCTGCTGGTGTAAATAGATTTACTAAGAGAAGACCAAATCTCGTAATTTCATCGGCTTACCAGGTGTGCTGGGAGAAGTTCTGCCGCTACTGGGACATAGAGATGAGAACTGTGCCAATAGATCTTGATCACATGTCATTAAATATGGATACGGTAATGGATTATGTTGACGAGTATACTATTGGGATTGTAGCTATACTTGGTATAACTTACACAGGGAAATATGATGATGTAAAGGCTCTCGATAATCTTGTCGAGAAGTATAACACTGAACATCCTGATATGCCAATTCGGATTCACGTAGACGCTGCTTCCGGTGGTATGGTCGCTCCATTTATCGATCCAGAACTTGAGTGGGATTTCCGACTTAAGAACGTGTGGTCGATAAGCACTTCTGGACATAAGTACGGACTCGTATATCCAGGAGTTGGCTGGGTAATCTGGCGCAGTAAGGAAGCTCTCCCTGAGGAATTAATATTCTGGGTAAGCTATCTCGGCGGTAAAGAAGCAACTATGGCGATTAACTTCTCTCGCAGTGCTTCGCAAATTGTCGGACAGTATTATATGCTACTTAGAAATGGATTTAAGGGATACAAAGAAATCCATGAGCGGACCCTAGAGGTTGCTAGATACATGGCTTCCGAGATTGAGAAGATGGGCATTTTTGAAGTGCTTGAGGGTGCAGAGCAGATTCCAATTGTCTGCTGGAAGCTCAAAAGTGATGTTAATGTAGAGTGGACACTTTATGATTTAGCAGACCGTCTACGTATGCAGGGCTGGATGGTACCGGCATATCCAATGCCAGAGAATATCAAGGATATTGATGTACAGAGACTAGTGCTTAGACAGGATTTCGGAATGAATCTAGCGATGCTCTGCATTAATGACATGAAGAAACAGATTGAGGTTCTGAATAACTCACGTGTTATTTTACCTAATAATGACAACGTAGATTCTAAGGGATTCGATCATAGTGGTAGATAGAAAATGCATATTTATACTAATTCTACATTGAAAATATCTATTAAAAAAACAAATTTTTGAATGGTAAACTAATATCTCAAAGCTCTTAATCCAAGATTGCTTATTAAAGTAGTCAATGATTAAGAGCTTTTTAGTTACTACTATTAATTAAGAGGGGAAGCTAGGAGAAGAAATGACTTATTTAAGAAAGAATTTAACCAAAGTCATGGTTGCTCTGATGACCTTAATGCTAGTCTTTACAATGATGCCAGCGACTATGTGGACAGTAGCTGCAGAGGATAAGGCGAGGACAGAGATTAAGGTTACAGACGCAGATGGCAAAATCACTTGCGTTGCGCCGAGCAATGTCGAAGAGATTACGGCAAAGCATGAGAAGAAGTTTGTTAAAGTTAACATGATTTTCAAGCCAGGCTCAGAGGTTGAGGTAGATAGCGATGCTCATATCTCTATGAACGGTGTTGATTTGAATAAGTACAAGGATTCGCTTGTCATATTCTCATATCCTGAGACTGACTTCGATCCGTCGGTTAAGAAGACGGCTATGCTCGACCTGTACATCTACCCCGAAGCATGGGAGCAGATTAAGAAGGGTGGACAGAGCAGCGATAACACTAAGCCTAAGGAAAATGCAGTATCTCTAAGCCTAGATATCGCTGAAGCAGATGGCAAACTCACATCGTCTAAGCCGGATTATGCCGATACGGTAGACGTTAAATTCCAGAAGAAAAACGTGCACGTATACGTTTCATTAAAAAAGGGAAATGTATTTGACATTAACGCAAAGAACCCGATTATCATCAACGGTGTAGACATAAGTAAGTACTCGGAAGATGACGTGTATATCTCGTATCCCGAGACTGATTTGAGCCGAACCTAACCAAGGCAACGGTAATGGATATTTACATCTATCCAGACCTATGGAAGAAGCTTAATAAATCCGGACCTAAGGAGGATGAACCAACTGTAAAGCCTGATGAGCAGGGTAAATACAAGCCGTCTGACTATGCGAAGGTGTATGAGTCAGAGAAGGTAAAGCTAACTGAGCTACCGATATATGAAAAGGTAAATGGGCACGAAGTTCCTGTAAATAAGGCGGTTAAGTTTTCCGTTTATAACAGTACAACACAGCAGCATGAGGCTAATGTTGTCTCTGCAGATTCGAAGCTCAAGGGATTATCTGTAGTTAAAGATAATAACTACATAATTTCCATAGACGACAAAGAATATGATATGGATAATGCATACATCACTTCGAGTAAGAATGGGGCTATGCCTCAGAACTACAAGATAGATGGCAAAACTGTGGATAAGCTAGTGCTAACTAAGCGTACGAAGCCTGCCGCTGGAGCGGATAACCAGAAGCGAGTAAAGGTTCAGCTACCAGTTTTTTACAAGAATAAGCAGGGCAACGAGACGCCAGCGCCAAACGTGAAGTTCAAGCTCACCAGCCCAATCGACACAGTGACGGTAACGTCAGACGAGGACGGATTTATCGAATGTGACCTCATCGAGGACAACAACTACATGATTGAAGTTGATGGAAATACATATGCAATGGATTCATTTCCACTTACTGTAAAGGACAAGTCGGAATGGAACTCTGGAAAGCATCCTTACGACCACTTGAGCTGTAGGAATGTGCTATCACTCATCGTATTTGACAAGGCAGACGAGCACAAGCATGACACCGTGATATCCACTTATGATGATAACGTAGAATTGACAGGGCTCAACTTCGGAACAGAGGGTAAGTACGCCCTTAATGAGAGAATTCTTCCAAATAGTTCCGTAAAAGGATTTGAAGGGAAAGATTACGAGGTTATAGACATTGATACCGTTAACATGGCGCGCGTAGAAATCTCGAAACTTGCACATGGTTCGTTTGAAATAACTCGCAAAGTTCCTGCTGGAAAGAATGTAAAGCAGGTATATTACATCGATAAGGATGGTAAGCCGGTTAAGGTTAAGTTCAGCCAGGACGGCGACAAGGTTAAGTTCCTGATGAATACGATGTCTATCTATAGCAACGTAATCGAGTATGGTAGCAATGAACAGGTTGAATACTATATTGTTAATGGGAACTCGCTAATGTGGAATAACGGCGATGAAGCTCTCGAAATAGTAGTAAAGGCAAAGAGCGACGACGAAGATACATACGATAATTTCTCACACGTTACAGTGGATGGAGTTCTGGTATCTGCTGATAATTACACGAAGACTAAGGGAAGCCTGAGACTCAAATTTAAGTCCAGCTATCTCAAGAATTTTAGTAACGGAAGTCATACTGCAAAGATTCACTTCCAGAATGGGGCTGTTGAAGCTAGATTCACAATTGCTGGTAATAATTCACAGAGAAACTCTGGTTCAATTGGACGTACTTCGAGCAAAGCTAAAAACCTAGTGATTGCTAAGAAACACGAGTTCATAGAAGTGTCGTAAAGACAGGAGATAGCAATATGGCAATTGCATATGAAGCTATATTAATTATGGCGATCGTAGCTCTTGCAGGTATTTACTTCTACAGACGAAAAAGGGTGTAATATAAAATATACAAAGATGTATTTGTAAGAATTACATCAGTGCAAAACACTGTATTCTAATTGGGTACAGTGTTTTTTATTATATTTATCAAAAATAAGAAAGGGAAACAACAGGAATTGAATATAATTAATACGTTTAATCAAGACTATTTTAGTTTAATTTATAGAAATAGACAGTTATTTATAGTAAAATAAATAAGTACGTTATTAGCAAAATGATTAAGAAAGACGAGAGGAACCGTAATATGAGAAACTTTTTTAAGAAGTTTTCAACATTAATTCTGTCGGCTACGATGCTCCTTACAAGTGGAGTTGTCCTACCGAGTGTTTCAGCAGCGGAGTTCAATGCTAAGCCAGTTGATGCAAGATGGGCTGCACCACAGGAGCTTAGAGTAAAGTTCGATCGCAATCTCAAAGTTAACCCATTTCCACAGAACCGCAAAGCAGGTGTAAAGTTGCTCACTTCTGATGGCAGGGAAGTTGATTTAGGACCTAATGATGACTTTGGATTTTTAAAGGACACTATCTTTATACGTTTTCTAGCTGGACAGAAGAAAGAGTATACAGGTGTGGTATTCAAGAAGGGTTCTTTAGTAGACGTAAACGATGAAAATATAAAGAACACTGAAGATATTAGAGTATCAAATATCAAGGTTGAAAAGACTCTTAGCCGTGTTGGCATTGAGTACGAAGGAGTACCAACTACTAACTTGGTTCCTAAAGAGGGAAAAACCTTAAATATAAGTGCAAGTGGATATAATTTAAAGCTTGATAATGGACATGATATTAAGCTTAAGCTATATTCAGGTGAATCCGGAGGTAACACAGCAAACTTTAAGCCGACGAATATAGAGGCAACTCTTAATGTAAAGGACAACACTGCTGGTAATTGCCATGTAACAATTCCTGAGAACAGGACCGGAAAGAGAATCGGTTACATATTTAAGTACTCAGTTGACGGTGGTAAGACATATGATGATTTCTTTAAGGATGCACCTGCTATTGCATTTAGACTTATTCAGGAAGCAGACGAGAATGATGCTGTAAGACCGCAGCCTACTCCGCAGCCAACACCTCAGCCGCAGCCTGTAGTACCAACACCTACACCACAGCCAGCACCTCAGCCAGACCCTGTCAATGTCGAGGATGGTTACAGATTTACGGTAGGTAACGATGCGGTATGGAATGGTGGAGATCTGCTATTTAAATCGAGAATCCTCTAGTAGATATGAATCAGCCAGGCGAAAGAGTATTCGACAGATTCCAGGGAATCGAAATAGATGGCAAGGTAGTAGATAAGGCAAACTACACTGCACAGCCAGGAAGTGTCGTACTTACACTTAAGGCGAATTACATCAGAAGCCTAAGCACAGGAAAGCATACTATTAAAGCTAAGTTTAGATGTGGAAATCCCGCAACTACATGCTTCACAGTAACTGGATCCAAGAAGACTCCAAAGCCTGGAACACCAGGAGTAGTTAAGAAAGCTCCAGTACGCACTAAGGTCGTAAAGACTGGCGATAGCTCAAGTGCTTTTGCATTTGCAATCATGTTCGTTCTCGCTGGTGCAACACTTGCTGGTGTTGTTACATACAGAAGAAAGAGAGCATAAATAATAATAGAATTAGACATATAAGTAAAAGGTTCTAATTAAATTAAAAACCACTGTGGTCGCAAGAGCGGCTGCAGTGGTTTTGTCGTGATTCCAATATTTAAAACTTATTAGCTTAGTTCATATTCAGAGAGCGCAGTTAATATCTAGCGATACTGCTCTATCCCTGCCCTTATAGTATCTTCAACTTCGTGCTGCGCAGCAAGTTGCTCCTTTCTAGGCATGCCTGAGAGGTCTACAGTCGGGTGAATTACAACCTTAATGGTTCCGCCAGTGAATGTATTGTGCTCCTCAAATATCTTATATGAATCGATAATCGAAACCGGCACGATTGGCACGCCGGCCTTCTGGGCAAATTTAAAGCTGCCTTCCTTAAAATGCCCCATATCATTACTGTGACTCCTCGTACCCTCTGGGAAGATTACGAAAGAATAGCCTTTCTTGAATAAGTCTGTAACCTCAGCGAGAGTCTTTACAGCGGAACGAGGATTGCCACGATCGATGAATACAGACTGTGTGCCGCGGATAACATCAGCAAGAGGCTTGAGCTTCTTGGTCTCAGATTTTGAGATAAGCCTATTTGTGTAGAACGGAAAGCTGCAATCATCGCATATATATCCGCATACCCTTGGTGATTGGCAACTACGAGGAACGGGCTCTTAGCAGGAATATTTTCTGGGTTTATCACGTCAACAGTGATGCCAAGTGTCTTTCCTGTATAATCACAAAATTCATCCTCCGCCTTCCTAATCAGTCTCTGTGCCTTTGCATGATCATTCTGTGCCTGTGCGGCCCTGATTGCAGGTACGTTTTTCATGTATTTACGAAAGCCAGCTCTGATCTTGTTTAGTGCTATTGTATTTTTAAATGGGTTCATAATATCCTCCAATTGAACATTCTTGTTCGTGTAATTATATCTATATAATGCTATAATTTTATGAAAATATGCGTGAAAAATCAAGAATTTAAGGAGCTATTAGGACATATGAAATTTGTAATACAAAGAGTGACACATGCAGATGTGGTCGTTGATGGAAATGAGCTCGGTAGGATAGGCAAGGGCTTCATGGTGCTCATCGGTGTGTCAAAGGAAGATGACAGGGCTATCGCTGATAAGATGGTAGATAAGATGATTAAGCTCAGGATATTTGAAGACGAGAATGGAAAGACCAATCTATCCCTAGATGACGTAGGTGGCGAACTTCTCCTCATCTCACAGTTCACGCTCTATGCAAACTGCAAGAAGGGCAACAGACCATCGTTCATCGATGCGGGTGCACCGGATGAGGCAAACGCTTTATATGAATATATAATCGAGAGATGCAAGGAACGTGTAAATGTAGTTGAGCGTGGTGAGTTCGGTGCCGACATGAAAGTTAGTCTTTTAAATGACGGACCGTTCACGATAGTGCTCGATAGTACCGAAATTATGTAAAAAAAATACAATGTATCGAAAAAAAGCTAAAATTTTTTAAATTTTGTAACCGTTGAAATATTAACAAAAGAAAGTATAAAGTCGTCAACTATAAATTTCATCTATAGTTGACGACTTTGTTATATATAGAACAAATAGTGAAAGCTTTGTGAATGTATTAGAATAACTATGTCTATGTTATTAGTCACATATTAAGAAAAAGAAAGGAAAGAAAGCATGAAAAACTTTATTAAAAAGTTTTCAACTATGGTCCTTTCGGTTGCAATGCTGATGACGAGCGGAGTTGTTCTACCGAGCGTTTCAGCTGCTAATTTCAAGCCGATAATCGAAGGATCAAAGTGGACATCATCTGACACTGTAACTGTTACATTTAGCGACAATGTTACATTGGCTGATGATGCAAAAGAAAAGGTGGTTTTGACAAACTACGGACAGGAAACCCCATTGGACGCTTCAGATGAAGTAACCGCTAGTGGAAAAAATGTCAAGATTAAACTAGCAGGAGGCTATAAGTACTATAGCGGTCTAAAATTCAAGGCAGGAGCTTTGAAGTCAGTAGATGGAACTCCTACAACTAGTGATGTAGTTGGTTATTCTATTTCTTTAGATAAGGGAATAACATCACTAAGCGTTGCTGATAAGAATGTTCCGGCAGCAGAAACGACCGTGAACGTTCAGGTTACTGGTAAGAACCTCGACTTTGGGGAGCCTATCAACCTAAAGGTATATGCTGGTTCAACAAAGACAAATATCGAGGCAAAGCTAGTTGCGACAAGTAATACAACAGGAACTATCGAGCTTGTGATTCCTGAAAATACAAGTGCAGACTCGATAACATATAAGATTAAGAAGCAGAAGGGCTATACTCTCAGCTATGAGGATGTTGACACATCATTCTCGCTTGTACAGGCAGGAAAGTCAGGATCTTCTACACCTGGAACAGGTGTGACACCAGTTGCTCCAACTGAGGTAAAGGTTAACTCTGTAAGCTATGACAAGACATCACTAGACTCAAACGGCGGAGCAGTAGTTGCAGAGCTAAGCGGTGTTGGATTTACTCAGGTAGATGCTCTTAAGGCAAAGGTTTATAAAGTTAATCCAGAGGGTACTGTGGATGATGCATTACTTCCTACACAGGTTGAAGTGGTTGATGACACACACGCTAAGGTAAAGTTTACGCTTCCTGCAAATAGCAGTACATCAACTCTTTCTTACGCTCTAAGAGTAGCAACTAAAGGAAATTTAAATTATTCTGCAATTAAAGATTTGTCCAATCAGGAACAGCTATTAACTGTTGCGGCGAAGGCGCAGGAGCAGACAGGCGATACCTCTGCTATTCCATCAGGAGCAAAGACATTTGCGCTAGATATCGATGATTGGTCGGCTTATAACATGGGAGATGGCCAGTTTAACGTTATATTTAAGAAACCAGTTTCTCTTAACAGTCAGATTGATATCAAGAAGTTCATCTATTTTTCCGATAGAGGAAGCAAGAAGGTTGAGCTCACCGATAACGACACAGTAACATTAGAGGGAAATGTTCTAACTATTCAGCTTGCTGATAAGGATAAGAAGGTGCCTTCATATCTAATGGTCAAGGCAGGAGCTCTTAAGAATGATAAGGGTGCATACCTAAAATACAAGATGGATGGCACAGGAGAACACTTCCGTTATATTACAGATGGAGCTCACGTTGATTCGATGGAATTTAATAAGATTACATTCGATTCAAACGGAGGACATCTCGTAGCGACTATTAAGGGTCACAATCTAAAGAATAACGTAGCAGGACTTCCTGAGTTCAATGTAAATGTCGCTAAGAATGATGTTACCCTGAGTGACGTTACACCGTACAACCTCACTGTTGACGTGAAGAGCAACACTGAGGCAGTTGTAACTGCTGATTTACCAGCAAATGCAACAGATAGAACCGAGTCATACAGAATCATCCCTGTAATATATGGCAGACAGATTTATTCGACCTATATAAAGGGATACGATATAGTCTCCGTTCTACCTGCAGGAAAGAACGCTGCAGACAAGACGCTATCTACAGTTATGGTCAGCGGAGCAAGTGATGAAAACCCTGCTCCAGAAATCTACGAAGTAGACGTTAAGAGTCACAACGTATCACTCAAGATTAATGCTGTTCTTCGTGGAACTAATCTTGATGCCAAGAAGATGAAGGTCAAGGTTGTTGACGAAAACGGAACAGAGTGGCCAGCTAAGCCAGTATACGAGTGCGGAGCAACCTACAGATGGCAGTGGAGCAACATGTACCTTCCAAATGTACCTTCAAAGAACGAACAGCACATCGAGCTTCTCGTTCCTCGTGCACTTGGTATGGATCATACATTCACACTAACATTCGCACCAGATGGGGAGAACTTTGACGAGAACCTCAAGGCAACTGTAATCGTAAGAAATGATGGCATAATAGATACTTCTAATGCTGCATTTAACATGGATGACTACACTAAGCTGAGAACCATCACAGTTAATTACGTTGATAAGAACGGAAACAAGGTTGCTGAACCAAAGCATGTAAAGGCATACGGAATCCATGAGCTATACGCACTTGGACTAACTGCAAAGGAAATCGACGGCTATAAGCTAGTTAAAGCAGACCCAGATAAGGCCCTGCTAGACGCAATGCTTGCAACACCAGATTCACTGGAGGATGGAAGACTAAATGGTGCAACTGTATTCGTAAAGGCATTCCCTTACAATACAATTACATACACTTACGAGAAGACTGCTACTCCAGCGCCAGTTGCTACAGGATATAATTTCACAGTTGGTAAGGACGCCGTATGGAGTGCTGGAGATCTTGGATTCAAGATTGAGAATACAGAAGTAGACAAGAATGCTGCTGGAGACAAAGTGTTTGACAGATTCCAGGGAATCGAAGTTGATGGACAGACTGTAGATCCTTCAAACTACGAAGCAAAGGCTGGAAGCGTTGTCCTAACATTAAGAGAGAGCTATATCAGAAGCCTTGGTACTGGAAGACACTCAATCAAGGCTAAGTTCAGAGGTGGAGAGTCTGCATCTACAAGCTTCTCTGTAACAAGAGCAGGTGCTGGATCGAGCGTAAGCTCAAGACCTGGAGTAGGTGCTGGTGCAGCATCAAGACCAGGAATGTCTAGAGTTGGTGCTGTGCACAGAAATGTGGTTAAGACTGGCGACAGTTCAAATGCATTTACATATGCTCTAGTTCTTGTTCTCGCAGGTGTAGCTCTTGCAGGAGTTGTTTCCTACAGAAGAAAGAGAGCGTAGTATACTACGAAACTTGCTGATCTATAATGCTATTTAGGTTAGCAAAAGACTAAAAATTTCTTAATAATGTGATCAAATATTTGCTTCGCCCCTTAATGGGGCGAGGCATTTTTTTATTGCTAGTAGCAGGTCAAGATAATATACTGTTATTGTATACACAAAGATCAAAGGAGCTGAAATGAATCACTATCTAGATAAACACAAGAACGTGCTTGCGATTGCGCTTGTTATATCAGTTGCGGCGCAGATAAACATAGATGCGCCCAAGGTAGCACCAGGATTCGTATTTGCCATAGATGTAATCGTTCTTAATCTGTTCATTTTTTGCTTTTCAGATAAATATTCTGCTATGCAAATAGCTCTCATCTCTGCAGTATTTTCTCCAACGTTCCGTTTTATTACGTCGATGAGCGCAGATATGAGCTTCAAGGAAAATGCGTTAAATTGCTTCCCTGATGCCATTTTCTTTATCACGTATGGTCTGATAATGACAGTATGTCTTATGACATATAGAGACAAGAAAGTTCCGCTAATGTACTTTTGTATCTCGATTTTCGTAGCTGATTTTGTGGGAAATGCATCAGAAGTGTACGTGCTGTCTTTGATAAGAAATGGGAATTTCATATCAACAGATATGTTTAATACACTTATGATTATAGCGATGGCGAGAACAGGTATCGCACTGTCGATTATTCTCAGCATGGAGTACTACACGAAAGTTCAGACGGAGCGTTCACATAATCGCAAGATCCAATTCATGGTGGACCAGAGTGTAACGATTTCTGATGAGATGAGATTTATTCTCAATAACAAGGAAGATGTTGAGCGAGTTCTCAAGGAAGCGTATGCCCTTCATACAGATATGAAGGAGGCCGGGATTTCTGATGAGTTCACTAGACGCGCTCTCGAAATAGCTAGAGGGACACATGAGATTAAAGGCTGTTATCAAGAGATTCTAGATACGCTAGACAACCTAAATAGAAATTCTCAAGGTGAACCTGACCTACTGATGTCGGAAATCTTGAAGTTCATGAAGAGTAATGTCTTGAAGACTGCATTAACCAAGCATATGAATGTGAAGTTTGATATAGATCAGCGCATAGATTTCAAAGTCAAGGAGAGCTACAAGACGATTTCGGTTCTAAGGAATCTTACGGTTAATGCGCTAGAAGCATTTGAAGGCTCTGATGGAGAGATTAGAGTAATGGCTACCTGGTGCAGACACAGCAGCCTAGGACCGTGTCACCGTATTGAAGTCGAAGATAATGGCCCTGGAATCGACGAGGCGGATATCGAAACAATATTTCTTCCAGGGTATTCTACCAAGATGAATATGGACACAGGAATTGTGCAGCGAGGACTTGGACTCTCGCTTGTACGAGACTATGTAGAGAATGACTTCGGTGGCAGAATCAAAGTTAAGAATCGAAAAGAAGGTGGTACTAGATTCGTAATCGAGATACCACCGGGAAATTTGAGGAGGAAACCAGATGGATTTTTACATCCTAGATGACGATATAGCGGTTGTAAAAACGCTGAAACACATAATTACGGAGAGGAAAATCGGTACAGTTATCGGATACAACACCGATGTTGAGTGTGCGATTGAGGATATAAAAGAAGAAAATCCATCGATAATAATGGTGGATTTCATGATGAAAGAGATGGACGGAATCACCTTTATTAAGGAAGTTAAAAAGTTCAATCGCGAGGTGGCATTTATCATGATCTCTAAATTATCCGATAAGTCTCTAGTAAATCAGGCTTATGATGCAGGAGTCGAGTTCTTCGTAAGCAAGCCGATTAACGTGTTAGAGATTGAACGCGTGTGCCAGAACATAATTGAGAGAATAAGGCTCAAGAAAGTTGTGGATAACATTCAAAATGTATTCATGGAGGTTAATAATTCTAGCGACGGGGTACAAGCTAAGAGGGAATTGACCGCTGAAAGGAAGCAAAACTGGCTAGATGTTCTGCTCGGATCGCTTGGCATACTTGGGGAAAAAGGAACTAACGATATACGCAAGATTTACGCGTGCATGGAGAAGAGCAATAGTGCATATTCTAAGCATATTTTAGGTGACGTTGCTCGATCACTTGGAGATAGCGAAAAAAATGTTGAACAACGAGTAAGAAGGGCTCTTAAAAAAGCGTTAAGTAATGTTGCGGCAGCAAAGATTGATATGGTTCAGGACGATATTCAGATATATGCAAAATATGTATTTGATCATCTTTCTATCAAAATGGAAGTCAACTTTCAAGAAGGACTTTCGCCAGCAGGAGGGCGAGTTAGTATCTCGAAGTTCATGGATGGGCTTAATGTATATCGGGACTTTATTGAGGAATAAATTTTGCGAATAAAAGAAAAATAATTAAAAACATGTATTATAATAAACTTGCGGAATCTTTATGAGGTTCTGTGAGTTTTTTTGAAGTCATACTGACAAGATAATAACGAAATTATTTCTAGTAAAGTAAAGACATGAAAGGAGTTGTCTTATGCAGAAGTCAGGTAGCATTAAAGGTAAACTTTTACTACTATTTATCGCGGTTGCATGGGGAAGCTCGATGGTAGTCATTAAAGGCTCTACGGACTTTATCCCACCAGGTATGCTTCTTGCACTACGTTTTACGATTGCAAGTGTCATACTAGCTCTTATTTATCGCAAGCAGCTTAAGCTCATAGATAAGGATTATATTAAGGCAGGCATTTTCATCGGTGTATGCTTATTCTGTGCATACTTCACGCAGACTATCGGAGTTATGCTTGAGATGCCTGGAAAGAGCCACTTCCTCTCATCCGCATACTGCGTATTTGTACCGTTTATCGGATGGATAGTTCTTAGAGAAAAACCAAAGATGTACCACATCGTTGCTGCGACAATGTGTGCAGTCGGCATCATATTCGTATCGGTTGCAGGAACATTTAGCATCAGCTTTGGCGATAGTATCTCAATTCTAAGCTCACTGTTCTGGGCTGCTCAGATTATCGCTATTGCTAAGTGGGGTAAGGATAAGGATCCAGGAATCATCACAATGCTACAGTTCATAGTATCTGCAGTCTTGGCATGGGGATTCACCTTAACACAGGAACATCTCGGGAAAGTGCAGGTTAACGGAGAAGTAATCTTTGGAGTTCTTTACCTAGGTATAGTTTGTTCAGGACTTTGCTTCCTCTTCCAGACTATTTCACAGAAGACAGAGTCACCTACAAGTGTATCTATCATACTAAGCTTTGAGAACATCTTCGGCATAGTGTTCGGAATGGTATTCTTCAACGAGACGATGACTGTGAATAAGGCTATAGGATTCGTACTCATGTTTGCCGCTATTCTAATCGCAGAACTACAGCCAAGCTTCCTAAAGAGCAAGGCAGATAAGGCAAGAGAAGCGCAAGAAGAACAGACTGCGTAAACTCGTAAAAGTAACGTGATAATACATATTATTACGCATTATCGAACATTATCGAGTAAAATCGTAGAACTGTACATATTAAAATAATCGTTATTATCAAAAATCAGATGTACAAGGAGACTGATTATGGCATTCGAACTAAGAAAATATACGCATCCAGATTTCGCTGAGCAGAAATTTATTGATTCACCAGATTGCAGACTTGAGGAAGCACCTAAGGATGGTGTAGTTCCATTTGACTTCCACGCACTAAGTATTTTCCCTGAGTACTTCAAGATCAACGGAGAATGGTTGCTCTGTGAAGAGAGCAGAATGGACACAGTTCCAGTATACGATGGCGGAAAGATACTCGCTCTAGAGGCAAGAAGAGTTAAGAAAGGACAACTTGTAGTTTGCGGACGTACAGAGTGCTGCGAGGAAGGAATCTACATGCACGCCGATGGATTCAATGAAAACACAGGCGTAAAGGCAGATACATTTGCATTTAGAACAGGACGTTCGAGAGAGACTGCATTTTCCAAGGATTTCGACGAAATCGTTGAGCTACTGAAGCACGAGAAGGATAACGGGAAGATTGTTTGGGTTATGGGACCTGCTTTCTCGTTCGATATCAAGGCTAGAAGAGCTCTTTCGGCACTCATCGAAAATGGATATGCTCATGCAGTTCTAGCAGGAAATGCTCTAGCTTCTCATGACCTTGAAGGTGCGTATATGCAGACAGCTTTAGGGCAGAATATCTATACGCAGGAGAACGTGCCAAATGGTCACTATAACCACCTAGACTTGATCAACAGAGTAAGAGCTGCTGGATCTATGAAAGCATTTGTTGAGCAGGAGAATCTAGATAATGGCGTAATGACAGCGGCTATCAAGAATGATGTTCCTATAGTGCTCGGTGGTTCAATCCGTGATGATGGACCTCTTCCAGAGGTGTACGGAGATTGCTACGATGCACAGGACGCTATGAGAGCGCATGTTAGCAAAGCGACGACTGTAATTACAATGGCTACAATGCTTCATTCAATCGCTGTTGGTAACATGACACCAAGCTTCCGCGTGCTAGAGGATGGAACAATTCGTCAGACATATTTCTACGTTTGCGATGCATCTGAATTTGTAGTAAATAAGCTGGCTGATAGAGGATCCCTCTCTTCGAAGGGTATCATAACAAATGCACAGGACTTCATCTGCAATATCGCCGACGGTCTTGGATTAAAGTACTAATAGTTTTTGTATAAAAGCATAATTAGTAGCAGCATAAAAGTACATAACAACACATAACAAAGAAGATAATTCCATACAGACTCGCCTAATTGTGGTAACTTAGCTCGTCCCAGAAAAAAGCGCATTGAACTATGTTATAATAACTATCGTCATTAGAGTGCATGAAGTACTTGATAAAATAAGAGAGGCGATAACATGAATATACTAGTAATCGATGCGCAAGGTGGCGGCATAGGACGCCAGCTGGTAGCTAAGCTGATAGAGAGGATCCCAGAAGCAGATATAGTAGCTGTAGGGACCAATAGCATGGCAACGAATGCCATGCTTAAAGCAGGAGCGAAAAAAGCGGCGACAGGTGAGAATGCTATCAGGTACTGCGCATCGCAGGCAGAGATTATCACAGGACCAATTGGTATTCTTGTTGCTAATGCGATGCTTGGAGAGATATCTCCAGCCATAGCGGAAAGCGTAGGTTCTAGCACCGCCCCGAAGGTGCTAATTCCGACTGCGCATTGTAACACTATAATTGCAGGCACTAAAGCGCTACCAGTAAAAGATAGCATCGAAGATGCGGTCGAAAGAATCGTAAGAATCTATGGTGGTGACGACAATTAAATAGCCTTTATAAAATATTAACCAAGCCAAGAAGGCCGGATAGATTGCTGAAGCAATCATACCCGGTCTTTTTATACGCAAATTTACAGGAGTAACTATATTCACATGGATTATGAGAGAAAGAGCACATTTAAATACGCCCTCTGCAGAATCGCTGAGATGATTCTCATATTGCTCATTCTCTCAATGATTGTGTTTGCGTTATCTCGCCTCTGTCCCGGCGATCCACTCCGTTCGTGGTACGGAGATGGTGTGGACAGAATGAGTGCCGAGCAGAAGGCTTCTGCTCGTGAGAGCCTTGGAATCGAAAAACCACTGCCTGTTCAGTACGGCATATGGCTTAAAGATCTAGCTCATGGGGAGCTAGGGTTATCGTACAAGTATAAGAGACCTGTTGCTGAGGTAATTCGTGGCGTGCTTGGAAATACAATAGTATTTGGATTAACAGCATATATCATGACCTTCGCGCTGGCTTTTCGTCTCGGAAGATTGTCGGCGAAGCGAGAAGGTACGAAGCTCGATAGATTCATTTGCAAGGCAGGGGTAATATCGGGAAACATACCAGTATTCTTTTTATCTCTGATATGCATATTGATATTTGCGGTAAATCTCCGAATCTTGCCAACTGGAGGGGCTTACTCGTACGGGGCTGAAGGAAATCTCCTGGACAGAGCCTGGCACCTCGTACTGCCAGTATTTGTAATCGTTACAGGGCATCTGTGGTATTACTCGTATATGGTGCGAAATCTGCTACTCGAGGAAATGCGCAAAGAATACGTGCTGCTTCTCAAGGCAGAGGGAATGCCTCGCACTAAGATAATCAATAATTACTGCATGAAGAATATCCTGCCACCGATGATAACCATCATGGCAATCGCAGTTCCACATCTCCTTGGTGGGACATATGTCGTAGAGATGGTATTCGGCTATCCAGGTCTAGGACGGCTCAGCTTCGAAAGCGCCCTATATAAGGATTACAACATGCTGATGGCGACAACACTTCTCACAGGAAGCGTGGTTGTGATCTCAAATTATCTTGCACAGATAATAGTGAGAAAATCGACCCGCGGATGCGTCATGAGGAGGGTTCGTATGAATAGGAAGCAAAGACCAAAGATTGCCATAGCTATACTTACGATCAGTGCAGTTCTGAGTGTATTTGCTGGATTCATAGCTCCATATAAACCAAATTTCATGAATGAGTATGCCATCGGAACATCCCCATCAATGAGCCATATATTTGGAACAGATAATTTGGGAAGGGATTTATTCTCTATGATTCTATATGGCGGAAGGGCAAGCCTGACGATTGGAATCGCAAGCGCTTTAATAGGAACGCTAATTGCAGCAGTGTACGGAACACTGAGCGGGATGGCAAATAAACACGTGGATAGACTGATGATGAAAGCTACGGATTTGTTCATGAGCATTCCAGCATTATTGCTTGTAATCGTTCTGGAGGCTATCTGGGGAGAAGCTAGCTACACATCATTATCACTGGTAATCGGGATAACTAGCTGGATGCAGATGTCGAAAGTCATCAGGAGCGAGGTGATACGGCTTAGGAAAAGTGAATTTGTAATAGCCGCAGAGATGTACGGGGGAAGCTTCTGGTACATTTTACGTAGGCATTTGTTCCCGAACTACTTTTCATCGATTATGTTCATGGCAGTAAGCAACGTGGGCTCTGCGATAATAGTAGAATCGACGCTTAGCTTTATGGGACTTGGACTACCGATATCAGAGATATCATGGGGGAGCCTTATGTCTCTCTCGCAAGATGCACTGCTATCCGACCAATGGTGGATGATCATCATCCCAGGGGTGGTCATGATCAGTGTCTTGGTATCCATAACGGAGATTGGGGAATACATCAGAGGGCGCAATACCTCCAAGGGTAGCAACATTTAAATGTAAACACACAAGTACATGTGTGGGGTTAGGACTATAGATTAAGAAATTAATTTATTTGAAAGGACACACATTTATGAAAACTCACTTTAAAAAAATTGCGGCTCTTGCCGTCACTCTAATTATGGTTATTTCACTTTCCGCATGTGGTTCGAAGAGCGAAAATGATGCGGACACGCTGGTGTACGGAAGTCATGATTACACAGCTATTAATCCTGCTCTCTATGAGCATGGAGAAATCAACTCCTTGATATTCGCTGGGCTTACGGCACATGACAAGGATAATAAGCTCGTACCTGCACTCGCTGAGACGTGGGAGTACGATTCAGCGACTCATACATGGACATTCCACCTAAGGGATGGACTTAAGTTCCATGATGGAAAAGAGCTTACTTCGGAGGATATTAAGTTTACTCTAGAGGCAATCCTCGATAAGAAAAACAATTCCGAAATCGTCTCTAACTATCAGGACATTGAAATATCACTTGCCCAGACAAGAAGACAGTTGTTATTAAGCTGAGTAAAGAAAATGTAGCATTTGCGGACTACATGACTATCGGGATTCTGCCTAAGCACATTCTTAAGGGCAAGAAGCTCGCAACTGCAGAGTTCAACCAGAAGCCAGTAGGAGCAGGTCCATATAAGTTAACTAGCTGGGATGAAGGACAGAGTATAACCCTCGAGAAGTTTGATGGGTACTATGCGGGGAAACCTCATATCAAGAAGATTATTTTCAAGATTGTTGAGGATAGTGACGCAAGGCTACTGCAGCTAAAGTCGGGAGAGCTAGATATGGCGCAGATTGAGCCTAAGCAGGCGAAGAGCCTCAAGAAGGACAGCAAGGATTTCGATATCTATCGCATGAACACAGCGGATTATCGTGCAATTGCGTATAATTATGCTGGAAGTAAACTGTTTAAGACCTACCCAGAGCTAGCAAATATATTGAGCTATGGAATAGATAGAGAAGCTATCATTAAGAGCACACTGCTCGGAGAGGGTCAGGTGGCTTATTCACCAATTCAGAAAAATAAATTTAACAGCAGTAACATCGAAAAGTTCGAATATAATCCAGAGAAGATGGAGCAACTATTGCAGCAGGACGGTTGGACTAAAAATAAGAAAGGTATCTATGAGAAGAATGGTACTGAACTTAAGTTTACAATTACTGCGATGGCAAATGACAAGGTTCGCGTAGATATGGCAAAGATGTGCAGTGAACAGCTCAAAGCACACGGGATATCAGTAAAGGCTGAGGCTAGAAAAGAGCTCGATTGGGAGAAGCAGGATGCTACAATAATTGGATGGGGTAGCCCATTTGATGCAGATGATCATACGTACAAGATATTCACATCTGAAGCTGGGGATAATTATACAGGATATGCAAATCCAGCGGTAGATGAAGCGCTGGCAAAGGCTAGGGCGACGACTAAAGAGCCTGAGAGACAGAGATATTACTCAGAGTTCCTCAGAGCCATGACTAAGCAGATGCCTTACACGTTCATCGCATACATAGATGCTGACTATGCGGTTAAAAAGGATATCAAGGGAATAACAAAGGACACAATGCTAGGGCATCACGGAGTTGGAATCTTCTGGAACGTAGCAGATTGGAAGTTGGAGAAATAATAATATATGACAGAAAATAGAAGCAACACAGAACTTCTTAATATCGAGGATTTCAGTATGTGCTTCGACGGGGAGCAGGGGGTAGTTCATGCCGTGCAGGGCGTTTCACTTACGGTCAAATCGGGAGAGATTATGGCAATCGTAGGAGAGTCCGGGTCGGGAAACAGCGCTCTGTTTCTCGATTCTTATGTTGCATAGACAGCACGCGAGGCATCTATCGGGAAGCATATGTCTATCTGGGAAAGATGTCACTAAGATGGGAGAAAAGGAGCTTGAACAAATTAGGGGCAAGGCGGCTTCGATAGTGTTCCAAGATCCACTTAATTCACTAGATCCTGTAAGAACTGTTGGGGAGCAGATTACTACCCCTATGAAACTACACGAAGATGGTGAGCCTGTGGATGCAGAACGAGAATACGACGAGAGGGCAGTAGGATTACTTAGAGAAATGGGCATGAAAGATGCTGAGAAATACTTATCCTGTTACCCGCATCAGCTGTCTGGCGGGCAGAGGCAGAGAGTTGCGATTGCGATTGCTCTTGCATGTGACCCTGCGCTAATCATCGCTGACGAGCCTACTACAGCGCTTGATCCTAGAAATCAAAAGCAGATAATATCAGTGCTGAAGAGGCTGGCTGCAGAGAGAGATAAGGGCATCCTATTCATAACTCATGACCTCGGATTAGCGCGCGAATTAGCGACTAAAATTGCAGTTATGAAGGATGGAAGGTTTGTCGAAGTTGCCGGAGCTGAAGAGATCTTTGAACATCCAAAGCATGAGTATACTAAAGCTTTAGTTAGGTATTCTCAATATGGCAAAATGGGAAGTCATTATCATGGAAACTTTGGTCAGATGATTGGTAATCGAGATGAAATAACCATTTCGAGTGAAATAACAGATCAAGTGGAATCCTCCGAAAAAATAATGATTGCCAAAGATATAGACATGATCTACAGAACCGAGAAGCACGGATGTAAGAAGGTTCTATCAGGATACTCATTAGATGTAGTGAAAGGCGAAATCCTTGGACTTGTGGGACAATCGGGCTGTGGGAAGTCTACCTTGGCGAGGATCATCATGGGGCTCACCATACCTAATGGCGGAAGCGTAAAATGGGGAAGATGCGGAAGTAGGGATAGGCGTGAGATTCGTACGCAGATGATTTTTCAAGACTCTGCATCGGCATTCAATCCGCGCATGACTATCGAGGAGATAATCTCAGAACCGCTCGTAATTGCCAGAGTAGGAAGCAGAGAAGAGAGACGAAGTAAAGTCATAGAAGTTATGAAACAGGTCCATCTTGAGGAACAGCTCATGGATAGATATCCTTACGATGTGTCGGGAGGACAGCGCCAGAGGGCGGCAATTGCAAGAGCACTTATAACAGAGCCAGAATTTATAATAGCAGACGAACCACTGTCATCTCTCGATGTGCCAACACAGGCCGAGATAGTTCATCTGCTAAGAGAATTACACGAAAAAAGACAGCTGACGATGATTCTTATATCACATGACATCCCTATGGTTGAGCATGTGTGCGATAGAATCGTAAGCATGGACGAATAGAGAGGCATAAGAGTTAAACATCAGAAAAGGGGAAAAACTATGGGAGTAACCGTAGCTGAGAGACAGAAAGAAGAACGTCTAAAGGAGTATAAAAAAATCTTGGCAGCATAGCCGTCGCTTTCTCGGGGGAGTTGATTCTACATATCTCGCCAAGATTGCGCATGATGTGCTAGGAGATAAGATGATTGCGGTTACGGCGGAATCATGGGTCTTTTCCTAAGAGGGAAACTGGCGAAGCTGCTCATTTCTGCGAGGAGCAGGGCATCAGGCAGATTGTGGTGCAGACCAATGAGCTTGAGATTGAAGGGTTCAAAGAGAATCCACCAGATAGATGCTACATATGCAAGACAGGCATATTTACGCAGCTAAAGGAGCAGGCTGCTGAACTCGGAATAGAGTACGTAGCTGATGGTTCAAACGTAGATGATCTAGGTGATTACAGGCCTGGGCTACAGGCACTCAAGGAGCTAGATGTAAAGAGTCCGCTTAGAGAAGCTGGCATGACCAAGCAGGATATCAGAAACCTATCGCATGAGCATGGTCTATGGACGTGGAATAAGCCCTCGGCAGCATGTCTTGCATCTAGGTTTGCATACGGCGAGACAATTACACTCGAGAAGCTAGGCATGGTTGAGCGAGCAGAACGGATTCTGGAAGATTACGGATTCATTCAAATGCGTGTTCGCATGCACGGGGAAAACCTCGCGCGCATAGAGGTTACACCAGATGAGCTGGCGAGGCTCCTTACTCTCAGAGAGGAAGTTGTAGCAAAGTTCAAGGAAGTAGGGTTCACCTATGTAACCATGGATCTCCTCGGGTATAGAGTGGGTAGTATGAATGAGGTGCTATAAAGCACTTGAGCAATAAACTTATGATAGCGGGTGTGGACAAATAGCATGAGAAATCCGCAAATCATGAAATCCCACTAAAAATCCTCGGCATAAAATTAAACATACATGGTAGGTATAGATAGATGAAAATAGCAGATGTATTAGACAAATATAAGGCCGGAGAGCTGGATATGGCCGAAGCTGAAACACTGATAAAAAGTAGCAGTTATGATGAGATGGGATTCGCGAAGCTAGATATTCAGCGCGAGCAGAGATCCGGCTTTCCGGAGGTAATATTCTGCGCTGGTAAGCCAGATGATTACCTCGTTTCGATATATCAGAAGATGGTCGCAAATGACGGCTGTGCCTTCGGGACTCGGGCGAGTCAGGAGCAGGCAGCGCTCGTTCAGGCGGCTGTTCCTGAAGTGGTGTATGATCCTGTCTCGCGGATCCTGAAGGTGGAGCCTGCTGGCGGCTACAAGAGGACTGGTGCTGGCGGTGTTGTTGCCGTCTGCAGCGCAGGCACTGCCGACATACCGGTTGCAGAGGAGGCTGCGCAGACTGCAGAATATTTTGGCGCTGAGGTGCTTCGCGTATACGATATAGGCGTGAGTGGTATCCACAGGCTTCTGTCAAAAGTTGATATCATACGCAGTGCCGATGCCGTTGTTGCAGTTGCGGGCATGGAAGGTGCGCTGCCGACAGTACTCGGTGGACTCGTAAGAAACCCAGTAATCGCAGTGCCTACATCTGTTGGTTATGGTGCGAATTTTCACGGGCTTTCTGCCTTAATCACGATGATTAACTCATGTGCGAACGGTATCTCTGTGGTAAACATAGATAACGGGTATGGAGCAGGGTATATCGCGACGCAGATAGGCAGGTTGGCGGCAACTGGAAGATAATAAGTGCATATAGCTGTTTTTTAGCAGAAAGTAAGGGAACTATCTTTGATTAAATCAAAGCTGACCTTAAATTAATTGCATATAGATGCAGACGAAGTCACAAATGCTGCTACAATATATGGTACTTCGGGTGCCGGAATAGCACAGAGAGGCGAACTGGTTTTTGAAGAGGTACAAGGAAATAGCTTCTAAGCCTTGAATTTCTACGATAAATCAGTATAATTAAACGGTATGGCTTGAATACGCAAGCCAAATCCTGCACCGAAGGTGCCGTAGGCCATAGGAGGTGAAAACATGAGAGATTACGAAGTAATGTTCATTCTTGACCCAACTCTAGATGAGGAAGTGAAGAACTCCACAATCGAGAACGTTAAGAACATCATCAATGAAGATGGTGAGGTTGGCGAAGCTGATGTATGGGGCAACAAGAAGCTTGCTTATCAGATCAACAAGAAGAAAGAAGGATTCTACGTAGTTGTTCCTTTCAAGGCTAGCACTGAGCTACCTAAGGAGCTTGACAGAAGACTCAAGATTTCTGATGCGGTTATGAGACACATTATTGTTTGCCAGGACGAGAACTAAGTCGGGAGGTAAGCGATGAACAGTGTAATACTGATTGGAAGATTGACCAGAGACCCAGAGCTTACTTACACACCTAACAACCAGACAGCTGTTACGCACTTCAGCATTGCAGTTGACAGACCTGGCACGCAGGGGCGTGATAGACAGGCTGATTTTATAAGAATCACTGTGTTCGGTAAGCAGGCTGAGAACTGCGACAGATATCTGAGCAAGGGTCGTCAGGTAGCAATCAACGGTAGAATTCAGACGGGAAGCTACAAGAACAGAGAAGGACAGACTGTGTACACAACAGACGTAATCGCTAACAACGTCGAGTTCCTCGGCGGTGGTAACGGCGGAAACGATTCTGGATATAGTCGCAGATCCGAGAGCGAGCCTAGTGCATTTAACGATAACTTTAGCTCGCCGATGGAGCCTTCGATGCCTGATTCATTTGAGGCAACTGAAGAGGACATCCCGTTCTAAACATCTTGAGAAAGGAGTACAAGTCTAATGGAGAACAATAAGAGACGCGGCGGCATGAGAAGAAGAAAAGTATGCCAGTTCTGCGCAGATAAGGAAAAGAAGATCGATTACAAAGATGTAGAGACTCTAAAGAAGTACACTACAGAGAGAGGTAAGATTCTTCCTAGAAGAGTTACTGGTACATGCGCTATGCACCAGAGAGCAGTTACAGCTGCTATTAAGAGAGCTCGTGTGGTAGCTCTAATGCCTTTCGATTCTGAAATCGAATAATAATGAAAGAAAACCCCGCTCGTATGAGCGGGGTTTTCTATAGAAGATATTTTACCTTAATGATGATAGACTAAATCGAATAAGGAATCTGTTAGTAGGTTGATATAAGCCCATATATAACATAGCTTATATTTAAGCAAGGAGGATTATCATGTGTGAATTAGAACTAGAAGATTAATTACGATTATTAAAAGATGGATTAACTGAATTAGCAACAGAAATTGGCGATACACAAATATCCCCCAAATCTCTCAGTTTGCTATGCTTAGATTTTGAAGTCCCTGTTGATATAAGGAATTCTTGGATATTAGAATTTCGAAAATTATCCGGTATAGAGTATGAGAAGTACTCGAGCAAAGAAATAATTTCGATATTTCGTAATAAAATGCAGGAGGCGTTCAGGCCTGCAAAAGAGTTTAGTGATTCAATAGTATGTTCGTTTATAAGAGCCATATCAAAGCATTTAGTTGAAGAACTATATCCTTTATCTTGCTATTTGCTTGGTGACTTTTCCTTTACCGCAGATTTAAATTAAACGCCACAGATTTAAATTAAAATAAAATCCTCTGTACTGATATCCAGTATAGAGGTTTTTTAAACATATGTAATTTTGTATTACCACTATCAATAGTTAGTGCGTACTGAATCAAGGGATTCCTGGTAAGTCCTATTAGGGCTCTAGAATACCACTACGAGTAGCATCTTGAAACGCTCCTGACCGTATACCGCATGAGGGTGGCCAGCAGGCATTACAATCGATTCTCCTTCATGAAGCTCGTGAGGAATTCCGTCAATAGTGAGGCGGCCTACTCCGTCAAGGCAAGTTACAAATGCATCTCCGCCGGATTCGTGTGTACTGATTTCTTCGTCTTTATCAAAGGCGAATAGCGTAACACTAACAGCATCGTTCTGAGCGAGTGTCTTGCTTACCACCTGACCATCCTGATAATTAACTTCGTTCTTAAGTGTTAAAACTTCAGACTTGGATATGTTTTTCATAGGCTCTTTCATTTCGTTACCTCCTATATGTAAATTTCTTTTATGCAATGGTGCGAATTACTCCGCCTAAGTTGATTATATCCATCTAACCTGCAAATATTCGTAACATTCGTTACGCGGCATATAAAAATTTTACTTGCTCATTGTGTATTTATTCGTACAATTTTATAATGTATGTATGTAAAAGCTAGTGAATAAAGGCTTTTATAGTTACTAAAGCTTTGATTTATAAAATTAAGTGAGGAATACGGAGGGGAATATGGTAAATAAGTTGATAGATGAAAAAATAAATGATTACGTTGATGCGCTTAGCTCGGGAGCACCAACTCCAGGTGGCGGGGCTGTAGCAGCCTTAACTGCAGCGCAAGGCGCGGCGCTAATTATGATGGTTGCGAACCTAACTGTTGGCAAGAAGAAATACGCTGAATTTGAGGAACTCAATGTAGCAGCGATAGAGGAAGCAAAGGGATATTTAGAGCAGCTTATGGCTGGAGTGGACGAAGATAAAAAGGCTTTTGGGCAGGTTGCAAGCGCATATGGAATGCCTAAGGAAACTGATGAGGAGAAGGCAGCGCGCAGTGAGGCGATTGCCATCGCCTCGGTCGGCGCAGCCGAAGCCCCGCTCAAAGTCATGAGAGCGGGCACCTGCGCGCTCAGACTCACAGACAGTCTGATTGGCAAATCCAACAAGCAGCTGGTAAGCGATCTGTACGTAGCTGCTCTAAATCTAAATGCAGGCGTTCAGGCAGCAGAATTCAATGTGTCGGCGAACGTACCATATATTCCTGATCGAGAGCTTGCAGAGAGCTGGAAAAAGGAATCAGAAAAGCTGTCAGAAGAGGCAAATACTGTATCTGCAAAAATACTTTGTAGCAAAAAATAATATTTTGTGCAAAAAATATGCGTAAAAGACTTAAAATCATTGGTTTTTAGAAAATAAGCTCTAAATGAAACATAAATTATAGTAAACATTTCACACAACCTTCACACAAGGTGTTTTAATAGATGCTATACTTCTAATTGTTCAATGAGGTTTGTTATTCTAATACAAACTTTCCTTCTTTTATTGAATACACACACACTACAGGAAAGGGATGCGTAAGCGTCCTTTTTCTGTTTTTTGTCTATTTTATTTATCATAGTACATAAAGGGCTATCATTGATTGGATGACCACAGTCAAGCAAGGGACATTGCCATTAGTTGCGTTAGCTTCATTATTGATAAAATGCAAGTAAGCACATAGTATTATAACTCACACTATACAAAGAGCTGGCAGCCCTAGCTGCCAGCTCTTTACGTTTATAAATATGCTTTATATGCTATCCGAGTACCAGATTGCTTCATCTGCAAAACCATAATATTTTTCATCTACTAACCATCTTTTATTTATCCATCTAACGATAAATTTGTGCTTCATGTCAGTAGCCCCGCTAAAGTGGATGATAATAATCGCCATATCTGGTTGCTGCATAGTAAATTCCAATGAGAAGTCTTTGCTATTCGTATAAAAATACTCGCTGGGATTGCTGTAATGATTCGCATATCCTTTTGATATGAGATTCGAACTGGACTTTCCTTTCAAAATTTCTTCATAGCGGATTTCATATTCTGCCATAAGCCCAATCCATTTCGGATGATTTTGGTTGGCAGGAATATTCAATATTAATTTTTCAGCATCTAGTTCACTATTTCTCTTAAAAACTTCTTCTTCAAGTGAATTGAGTTCCTGTAATAGTTCAAGTAATGGCAGTACTATTTCATCCGCCATTATTTTATATTTATCAGGGGTGTTTTTTATTTTGATATTCATTTTTATCTACAACTCATCTCCGTCTACAGCTTAAATGCCAGCTGCATACCATCTAACAACTGATATTTAACCATTGATGGCATCCTCAATTATCAACCTTATGGTTCTAAATAAATAAGGCTTGTAGTCACTATAAGTTACAGGCTCGCCCATGAGAATAACATTGTGGCATGTTGAATTAATTAGCTCAACAATCGTAAATATCATGAGTTCAGGATTATCAATTGGAATCTGCTCTTTTTCGATAATATCCATAAAAAAAGTCTTGAAGTCGAGTACTTCATCATCCTCATGTTTAATGCTCTTCGATCCGCTCAGTAGCCCCCAGCTCAGGTGCTTCGATATAAACTGTAGCAGCGCAATATCCTTTGAGAGTTTGGTTATCAAGCAATCAGTAGCATATAGTACCTTGTCAGCGAGATTCATTACATCTCCTGTTTCCTCTATGTGCCTTTCTAATGATTCAACTGCACTTAGGAGCAGTTCAGATGACTTTCTAGCGATTAACACATCTCTAACGTCTTCTTTGCTATCAAAATATAGATAGAACGTACCTTTTCCGACGCCCGCCTTTAGTGCGATACCTAGTATAGTCGTCCTTGCGAATCCAAGTGTCGTAAATAGTTCATATGCCGCGTCAAGAATATCGGTGCGTTTTTTCTCTTTATTAAGCACTCTTTTAGTCATAGATGCTCCTCCAAAATTTTATTCACTAAATTATATATAACATGCAGTGTAGATTTTTACAATGATACAGCAATAAATGACTTATAGTCAATATATAAATTATTCAGTAATTCAACTCATATAACACTAATAAACCTTGATAAGTAACTGTTTTATTGAGCCTGAAAACTCCAAATAACTTTTAATCAAATTAAAAGTTGACTATTGGTCAGAAAGATGATATATTGATTTCCGTCAAATACGCAAGGAGGGAAAACCGATGAATCTAGGGGCTAAAGTCGTAAAGCACAGACACATAATTTTCATTGTATCTTTGCTACTGCTCATACCATCACTTATAGGGTATAAGATGACGAGGATAAACTACGACATGCTTACATACCTTCCATCTACTATGGATACGATGAAAGGTCAGAATGTTTTAATGAAGGAATTTGGCAAAGGCGGATTCTCGATAGTAGTGCTTGAAAACATGAAGAGTGATGATGTCACTCAGTTAAAAGCAGACTACAGCAGAATCGATGGAATCGAAGAGGTTTTAAATCTCGAAGATGTGCTAGATCCAACAGTTCCGAAGTCTATGCTGCCAGACCAAGTAGCTAAGAACTTGTCAAATAAAGATGCGAGCATGATGGTCGTATTCTTCAGTAACTCAACATCTGACGATAAGACGCTCAAGGCTGTTGAGCAGATGAGAAAAGTCAGTAATAAGCATGCATATATATCAGGACTATCTCCTTTAGTAGAGGATCTAAAGAATATTTGCGAACAGGAAGAGGTCAAGTATGTTACAGTAGCTGTTTTGCTATCGCTACTCGCAATGATGCTGCTCCTCGATTCATATATAGCACCGGTATTATTCATGGTGAGCATTGGCATGGCTATTTTATATAACATGGGCTCTAATATATTCCTCGGTGAGATTTCTTATATAACCAAGGCAATAGCTGCAGTTCTTCAGCTTGGCGTAACTATGGACTACTCCATATTCCTATGGCATAGCTACATGGAGAAACTTGATTCAGGGCTTAAGGAAGACGATGCTATGGCAGAGGCCATCGATGCTACACTCGTTTCTGTAACTGGTAGTTCAGCTACAACAATTGCAGGATTCCTAGCACTTTGTTTCATGACGTACACGATGGGACGAGATCTCGGAATTGTTATGGCAAAAGGTGTTGTATTTGGAGTAATAGCAAGTGTAACTATACTGCCTGTGCTTTTACTAAGATTCAACAAGCTCATACAAAAGACGAGGCACGATCATTAATCCCAGATATGACGAAGATGGCACACGGGCTAACAGGTAGATATGGAATTTACATCGCAATATTCTGTGTACTAATTGGACCAGCAATCTATGGATATAATCATCAGAATATCGTGTATGACTTCACCAAGATGCTATCTAGTGGACAAAAACAGTTTGCCTGCGGAGAAGATGCAGTTCTTGACAGCTAATAACAAGTTAAGTGAGGATTTTTGGGATAAATACTTCTTATATTGTGATGGCTGACTCAAAGATGTCTGCACTAGACGGCAAGGAGATGAGCGATGATATTAAGAAAGTTGACGGTGTTGAAAGCGTGCTGGGTATCGATTCAATCGTAGGGACTTCAATTCCGAGGAGCATGATTCCGTCTTCAATTAAAAGTGGCCTGATGTCAGATAAACATCAGATGATAGTAATAAATTCGAAGTATAAGGTATCGACAAATGCTTGTAATAGGCAAATAGATAAGGTTAAAACGACTGTGCATAAATACGACAAGTCAGCGACCGTAATCGGAGAAGCACCGGCAACGAAGGATTTAATAAAACTTACAGATAAGGACTTTAAAGTTGTAAATTGGATATCTATAGGGCTTGTATTTTTGATAATCCTAGTCGTGCTAAAATCTGTGTCGCTGCCGTTCATACTCGTAATAGCGATAGAGTTCGCAATATACGTCAATATGGGGATTTCGGGCTTTACAGGACTTGAACTTCCATTTATAGTTCCAGTCTGCATCAGTACTATTCAGCTTGGATCGACGGTTGATTATGCGATATTGATGTCGACAAGATATAAGACTGAGAGAATGCTAGGCCTTGATAAGCGCGATGCGGTCAGCACAGCTGCAGCAGCTTCGATACCATCGATTATAGTAAGTGCACTCGGATTCTTCACTGCGACAATCGGAGTGGCAATTTATTCAAATATAGGTATCATCAGCACCCTCTGCACGATGATGGCACGTGGAGCAATCATAAGCATGCTAACGGTAATTCTTATACTGCCTTCTTTCCTGATGGCATTCGACAACTTGATTTGCCACACTACAGGCGGACTAAGAGATGTATATGAACATAGGCAGAACAAGGGCACACACGCTAAGGGTAGCGCAATATAGGAGGCGTTGAGATGAAAAGGATAAAAAATAACAGGAATATTAAGAGGGGAGCAGCCACACTTGCTCTTTGCATGGCAGTCGGAACGATGTATACGATAAATCCTGTTACTGTAGGAGCAGCTAACAAGAGACCTGTAGATGTGACTAAGTCAACCAGTACCGAGAAAGCCGTGGAGACATCATATCCTAGCCTTGGTAGGGGAAATATTTCCCAAAAGGATAAGAACGAGACAACCTATACTTCGATGGATGCGGACGGCAATGTGCTCGAATCTATAGTTACTGAACAGCTTGCAAATAATAGTAAGCACGACACTATCAGTGACTACTCGACTCTGAAGAATATCGAGAATACCTCAGGTCATGAGAAGTTTTCGAAGAATGGCAATAATATCGTGTGGAATGCTAAGGGAAAGTCGATTAAATATAAGGGCACTCCAACCACGGGCTTACCGTTCAATGTCAAGATCACTTACTATCTGAATGGCAAGAAGATGTCTGCAAAGGATATCGCCGGAAAGGCTGGTAACGTGACGATTAGATTTGACTACACCATAAACCAGACAGATATTGTGAATGGAAAGCTGATTAAGCATCCATATACAGTTGCAAGCGGGCTTGTGCTCAATGATGATAACTTCAGTGATATAACAGTTTCTAACGGCAAAGCGATAGATGACGGCAACAAGACCGTTGTTATGGGTATTGCTTTTCCAGAGATGAATGAGAATCTTGGAATAAGTCGTTCTAAATTAGATATTCCGAATAGTGTCGTTATAAATGCATACACTGAGAAATTCGAAATAGATGGAACATATACGGCAGCGATGTCTGGAATAGCAAATGATTTTGACGGAAATCTAGGAAGTGTGAAGGGAAAGGCCGCAAAGCTCGAAAATTCGCTTAAGAAGCTAGGACAGGCATCTGACAAGCTAGAGCAGGGAAGCAAGGAGCTTAAGGCAGGTGCAGATGAATTAGCTAGTGGCACTAAGAGTCTTAAGTCTGGAAGTAGCGAAGTGCTAAGTGGAGCGACTTCACTAAACAGTGGCTTGCAGCAGCTAACTGCCAATAGCGCATCGCTTAGAAATGGTGCTGCGCAGGTTGAGAAACAAATTTTTGCAAATGCCACAACTCAGCTACAAGATCAGTTAGGTGACGATACAATAGTTCTGTCTCCTTCAACGTATGCGAAGGTGCTTGCAGGAATCTCCGATGGAGCTATGGCAAAGGCAGAGGGGAAGATGAGAGCAGCTTTATCTGCAGCAGGTGTATCTGATGCAAGCACACAGAACAACATCATTTCCCTAGCATATAACAAGATGATGGCGGATGGAAAATCCGAAGCTACTGCAGCAGAGGTTGTGCAATATATACAGCAGGCAGGGGTAACTGCTAAGGAAGCACAGAAGGCAGCAGGATACATAAGTCAATATAAGAGCACTGCGGTAACAGCTCTAAAGGCTGCCGGGTACACAGATGAACAGCTCGCTTCAGTAGCTGGTCAGCAAGCAGTAATGCTAACATCTGTAGAGATGGGACTGACGGGAGGCAGTACAAACCTAGCGACGCTTCAGGCACAGCAGACTAATGCAACTAAGCTGCTAACATCAGCTAAGGAGTACGAGATTGCTAGCCAAGGTGCAAGCGACAATGTGAAGAAGCTTTCAGCAATTGCTGTGGGCAAGGATGTCCCTGCAAAGCTAAAGTCGCTCAAGGAACAGCTAGATTCACTAGAAATGTTCATCGCTGGAGTTAAGCAGTACACCGCAGGAGTAGATGCTGCAGCAGCAGGAAGCAGTAAACTAGTATCTGGTCTAGAGCAACTGAATAACGGAATCACAAAGCTAGATGCGGGCTCAAATAAGCTTGATTCGGGAGCAACACAGCTAGCATCAGGGAATGACTCAGCTAAATGAGCAAGGTGTCCAGAAATTTATAAGTACTCTCAGTAAAAGCAGATATAGGAAAAAAATCACCAGCAGACTAGAAGCGACAATAGCAGCTTCAAAACGCGAAGTGTTTGTAGGTGGCAAGGAAGGCAGTATGACTGGTGAGAGTAGATTAATCTTCAAGAGCGGTGAAGTTAAGGCTTCAAAGGAGAACAAAAACCCTAGTAAGCACAAAAAATAAAAGAAATTCGACAATAGTTCTAACATAACGGAAAGCGGCTAAGGTGTTAAAAGACCTTAGCCGCTTTCCATATCTTTAAATTCAAATTTATTTATTTCTGCTCCAAATACCTCTTCTCGGTGCTGAAACCTCTACCGTGAACACTGCCAACCTTGCTCAAGATGATAAATGCGTCTGGGTCGAGGTCATGAACGAGCTTTTCAACCTTGTATAGCTCTCTCGAGGATATAATAGTCATCACGATGTCAGTCTCTCTACCGAGATAACCAGTCTTGCCATGAAGCAGGGTTGCGCTTCGGTCGATGTCGTGAAGAATAGCATTTGTAATCTCTTCAGAAGCCTTAGTTACGATTTCAAGTTTAGTCTTAGCTGCTCCAATTGCAAGGAGTCTATCCAAAGTGATCGTGTACACGAGTACGAGCACGATTCCGTACAAGCTGGTGCGCTTTGGAGAGAACATCATCTGGCCAATCAAGATTATAAAGTCAAATACGTATAGGCTGACGGAAACAGGCACCTTGAAATATTTATTGAGCACGAGTGGTGGAATATCCATACCGCCAGTGCTAGCACCGATTCTAATAATCATAGCGAGCGAAGTTCCTATACACAGACCGCCGAATAATGCCGCGAGAAACATGTCATTTGTAAGGACGAAGCTGCCCACGAGCTTCTGCAAAAATCCGAGGATAGTCGGGAATGCGAATGTGCTTATCATAGTGGTGAGTGCGAACTCTTTGCCGAGCAGTCCAAAACCTATGACAAACATGACTGCGTTGAACATTCCGACGAATAGAGAAATAGTTATGCCAAAATGGTGATTCATTATAATCGCAATACCCGTCGTTCCGCCAGTGATTAGACCTGTCGGGAGTATGAAGAATGCCACACCGATGGCGTAAATGAAGTTCCCGAATATGACAGTTAGTGCATTTCGCAGGAACTGCTTACTAAAAATGTAGCTAGAAAAGCTGGAATTAGTGTCTTTCATTATCTTTCTCCTTTTATTATCATCAAAGACTTTACATGCAGATACCAATCATGTCAACAGCGTGAAGGGGAGTGATTGAAATAAAACAAAATAAAAATGAACCGCTGCTTGGCGTCAGCGGTTCATTTCTACTACGAAATTATTTAATTAAGAAAGAACAATCAAAAGAAAATATTTTATGCACTTAATTCCTTTTGCACCATTATACTAACATTCGATTATGACGATTCTGTAATGGTTTGCTATTGTGTTGGTGTATCGTATATATCAATAAGTACAAAATCCATGATAAAATGTGAATGCTAAGTCGGGAAACTACGTGAAATGACCATATGGATATGGTATAACCTATAGAAGAGTATTTGAGAGAATTCAAATAAAGTATTTAAAGGAGAAGAACTATGGGTATTGAAAAGACATACATTATGCTTAAACCGGACTGTGTTAAAAGAGGTCTCATGGGAGAGGTCATATCCAGAATCGAGAGAAAGGGCTACAAGATTGTCGATGCGAAGATGATGAATCTCGATGAGACAATTCTAAAGGAGCACTATGCGCACCTCGCTGATAAGCCTTTCTTCCCAGAAATCGTATCATTTATGACATCTGGTCCAGTTCTTGGCATGATTGTTGAAGGCGAGAATGCAGTTCAGGGAATGAGAATCATCATGGGCGCTACTAAGTTCGAAGAAGCTACAGCTGGGACTATTCGTGGCGATTTCGCACACAGCACTAGCGAGAACTTGATTCATGGATCTGATTCCCTAGAGAATGCAGAGATAGAGATTAAGCGTTTCTTCGGCTAAGTTCATCAACAAGGCTTAAGATTCATCGAAAGAGGCTCGGTACATGACGTTAAACCAACTACTTTATATTATTACAATAGCTGACGAGGGGTCGCTCAATAAAGCGGCGGAGAAGCTCTACATGACCCAGCCATCGCTTACCAGTTCTTTGCGAGAGGTTGAGTCTGAGCTTGGCGTGACCATTTTCCGCAGAACTGGAAGAGGTGTCACAGTTACCAACGATGGGGCAGAGTTTCTTCAAAATGCAAGACATCTGTATAGCCAGTATGAATCGCTGATGGGCAAGTATTCGGATGAAGGCGGACTTAAAACGAAGTTCGGAGTTTCGACACAGCACTACTCGTTTGCGATAAAGGCTTTTGTAGAGATGGTAAAGAAATTCGACATGAATGAGTATGATTTTGCTATCCGGGAGACCAAGACACAAGAGGTAATCGATGATGTCGTGTCGCTAAAAAGCGAACTTGGTATTATCTACCTGAGCGATTTCAATCGGCAGGCTATCTCCAAGGTGCTTAGACAGAATGGCCTTGAGTTTGTGCCGCTAATTGACTGCAACGCATATGCTTACGTTTGGAAAAATCATCCGCTGGCAAATCGCAAGAGCGTGAGCTTCGATGACCTTGCGGATTATCCGAATATGACTTTTGATCAAGGAGATAATTCGACACTTTATTTTGCGGAGGAGCTTTTCGCAGATATCAATCATCACCATATGATCAAGGTAAACGATAGAGCGACCATGCTTAATCTGATGCAGGGATTATTCGGTTACACAGTGTGCTCTGGCATCATCTGCGAGGAGCTGAACGGTGACGACTGCAACATGGTGCCAATTAAAGATGAACGCGTGGATACTGAAGGAGCTATGCAAATCGGGTATATAATGAAGAAGAATTCCATCCTGAGCAAGATGGCGGAGCTATATATAAAAGAGATGAAAGCATATCTAAGCTAAGTCCACTATAAGGCATGACGAGGATATGGAAGATAATCATTCGAGGGAGTTATAGAACAAAACTATAACTCCCTCTTGTTTTTATGAATTAGACAGATGCATTTCTATATCATATAATTCAACCATAGCAAAACAGATGCGGCTCACAGGGAGGCCGCAGATAACATAAAATTAAAATGAAACACAGAAAGGGGATATACAGATGAGCGATATTAGAGATTCAAAGAATTGGGGATTTAACACTAAACAGGTACAGGCGGGACAGGAGCATGCGGATCCAGCTACTGGCGCAAGATGCGTGCCTATCTATCAATCGGCTTCATACGCATTCGACAGTGCGGATTCAGCAGAGGCAAGATTTGCTCTAAGAGAAGCTGGTTCCATATATTCGAGACTTGGAAATCCAACTAACGATGTACTCGAAGCGAGAGTTGCAGCACTTGAGGGTGGATCGGCAGCGTTAGCGGTTGCTTCTGGAACGGCTGCAATCGTATATGCAATTCAGGCAGTAGCGCAGCACGGCGAGCACATCGTGGCGGTGAGAACACTTTATGGCGGTTCATACAACTTGTTTGCAAATACCCTTCCGCTAGTTTCGGGAGTTACGACAACATTCGTTGAGTCAGATGATTATGAGGGCTGGGAAGCAGCTATTCAGGACAACACTAAGGCTCTTTACATCGAAATCGTTGGAAATCCAAACTCCAACGTTACAGACATCGAGCGAATCGCAGAAATCGCACATAGACATGGGCTTCCGCTAATCGTTGACTCAACATTTACACCACCATACTTGATTAAGCCATTCGAGCACGGCGCAGATGTGGTTATCCATTCAGCGACAAAGTTTTTCGGTGGTCACGGTTCAACAATCGGTGGATTAATCGTAGATGGTGGAAAATTCGACTGGAGTGCATCTGGTAAATACCCATGGATTGCTGAGCCAAATCCATCGTACCACGGATTAAACTTCTATGAAGCTGTTGGTCCTGCTGCATTTGCGGTATACTGCAGAGCTATACTACTTAGAGACGGTGGTGCATCACTTTCAGCCTTTGACGCCTTCCTCCTCCTTCAGGGTATAGAGACGCTGTCGCTTAGAGTTGAGCGCCATGTCAAGAATGCTCTTGAAATAGTACAGTACCTCGACAAGCATCCGCAGGTTGAGAGGGTTCACCATCCATCGCTACCTAGCGAGCCATCACACGAGATTTACAAGAAGTACTTCTCAAAGGGCGCAGGTTCGATTTTCACATTCGACCTAAAGGGAGGTAGAGATGATGCGAAGAAGTTTATCGACAACCTACCGATTTTCTCAGACCTTGCAAATGTTGCTGACGTAAAGTCGCTAGTAATTCACCCAGCGAGCACAACTCATTCGCAGCTGAGCGAGGAAGAGCTATACGCACAGGGTATCACCCCTTCAACGATCAGATTATCCATCGGAATTGAGGATGTAGAGGATTTGAAGGCAGCGCTAGATGTGGCTTTTGAGGCAATCAAGTAAACTGAGCGGCTTGACTGCATAAGTAAATCAAGCATATCGACATGCCTTACAAGTGTATAAGGATCAAACCGCAAATGTACACTTAGGGAAACCGACATAACATAACATATACTAAACCGACATAATAAGGTATATGCAGGAGCAGGACGAAGGTCCTGCTTTTGTGCTTTATTAATGGGATAGCATCAAGACCACAAACGGAGATAAAAGAAATGCCATTGCTACTCTGATTAATCAAAGAATAATTGGTATGCTTGCCGCGAATATTGAATTAATAAGGAGATATTTCTATAATATCTATAATTAAATACAGATTTGATATCTTGTATGTCTTTTTATATGTCTTTGCTTTTCGCAATTAAGAATCAGAAATATGAAAGCAATGAGAGAAGCAAGAGAAATAATACGAGTAATACAAGAAACGAGAGAAAAGGAATCGAAATGATTTATTTAAACGAAAATGCCGTAAAATATATCAATAATATGGGGTTCTCGGACATTGTCATCGACGTGATTAAATTTACAAGCTGATGTGCTCCTCCTAAGATGGAGATGTCAGTAGGTTTTGCTGACAAGGGTAAGGATGCAAATTATTACATCGAGCGGGGATACCGTGTGGAAGAAAGTGAACTCGGCAAGGTCTATTATCCGAAGCGAAGCGCTGTTAAGGTTGGTAAAATAGGCATTAGATACGAAGAGAAGCCATGGCTCAGCAGCTTTGAGATAGACGGTCTAAGGCCGGCAAAGCCGCGGGGGAAGAATTACAGCCGAAGCATGCAGCTGATACTTCAGTATGCGAGGGCATTTGACGGGATAGGGCGAAAAGACGTGATAGACCTTTGTAAGCTCACTCCTTCGCAGTCAAGCAAACTGCTCGGCCGAATCGTAGATGGTGGATACCTTGAGGCGCAGGGCGCAGGAAGAGCTACTCGCTATGTGCTGACTGAAGAGGGAAAGAAGTATAGGTGATGCCTTCGTCAGAGCCGATTCTCCGAGTGCACTTGAGAGATAACAACATAAAAATTTTAAACTTAAGAGCAGGGCAAAAGTCCTGCTCTTGTGATTTGCGAATATGTAGAACATAATGGGCGAAGTAGCGCACAGCTTGATTTAGTAAGAAAAATATTATATAGTATAGAGAATTTACGGTGTTTATTCAATTTATGTAAAGGAGGGCGATAAATGTCAAGAAGAGCTAAAAATTTAGCGGACTCGAATAAACATTGGTGTCATAAAGCATTATCTTTCCTATGTATGTCAATGCTCGTTTTTAGTTTTTGCATTGTAGGAAATGCCTCAACTGAAGTAACGTCTAGCAGTGAGTCTATAGCGAATGGAACAGCTGCTGAATCCAGACAAAGTGAGACAGGAACACAAGCGAATCAGAGCAATGCATCATCGCAAACAACCGATAGCGGAACAAGCGCAAAGGCACTTGACGATGATCGCGAGACAAGGGCTGCAGCTTCTGCGTCAAGTAACAGGATTGCAGATGCACCATCTGTTTTAGGAACTTGGAAGCGAGAAGCTGGTGGATGGCGATTCTACAATAATTCTGGCGTAATGCAGAAGGGATTCTGTTACATTAGTGGCAAGAAGTATTACTTCGGACCAAGCGACGGGGTTATGAAAACTGGCTGGCAGAAGATTGGTAGATATTATTACTATTTGGGCTCTGCTGGCGATGGTTCGGTAAAGACAGGATGGCAGAACATAGATGGTTCATGGTATTACTTCCAGGTTAATGGAGTAATGTCATATGGAATGGTAGATGTAGGATCTTCAGTATACTACTTCGGCTCTTCCAGCGATGGAGCTATGAAAACTGGCTGGCAGGTGATATATGATCTTTACTACTACTTTGGTGGCGCCAATGACGGAGCTATGAAGACAGGTTGGCAGCAGATAGGTGGTTCCTGGTACTGTTTCGATAGTACTGGATATATGTATTCTGGTAGACAGTCTATAAGCGGTAAGAATTACTACCTTGGTTCGGCGGGCGATGGCTCGATGAAGACAGGTTGGCAGAAGGTCGATAATGACTGGATGTGCTTAAATGGTGCAGGAGATGGCTCTGCGAAGACCGGCTGGAATTCAATCGGTGGATATTGGTACTACTTCGATAGTTACGGCATCATGAAGACAGGCTTGCAGACTATAGCAGGCAGTCTATACTATCTCGGTGGTTCTAGTGACGGCTCGATGAAGACAGGCTGGCAGAAGGTCAATGGCAATTGGTACTATTTAAATGGATCTGGTGCCGCACTTACAGGCTGGCAGCAGATTGGTGGTTCTTGGTACTACTTTGAAAATGACCATGTTCTCGTAAGTGATACGGTTAAACAGATAGCTGGACGTACTTACGTGTTCAATGCGGATGGCGTCATGATGACGAAGTCATTCTATTTTAAAGGGAAAAAGTACCTTGCGGATGCATCCGGCGCTGTTATAAGTGAGGGTTCAAATAGCAGCGTTATCGATTACGGCAAGAGGTTCCTCGGAGAGAATGGTAATAGATTCAACGATTGGTACTATAATGGAAATACTGCTTATCGTACATGGTCTTGGTGCAACACCTTTGTGTCGTATGTAATGTATCAATGCGGAGTTAACTTTAAGAAGAATGCTTATGTGCCTTACTCAGAGGAGTGGATGCATAAAAACTACAAATGGGTTGACTTCAAGGATGCAAAAGCTGGTGATGTAATCGTTTTCTGCTGGACAGGAGAGGGAAATAACAGTGGACGCGGAAATAGAGATCACATTGGCTTCCTCATTTCTAGGAATGCAGATGGTACATTCACAACACTTGAGGGAAATACGAATAACGGCGTTGTTGCAATTAGGACCAGGTATTCAAAGAATATCAGAAATATCTTTAGCCCAAGATAATGCTTATATCAAAAACATCAATGCGGCGAGTCGGGTAACGACAAGCTTATAGCGAACATAAATACTAGGCAGAAGCACTATGTGCAGCCTAGTATTTTTTGTGCAGAAGAAACGAAGAGAGGTAAACGTCATCTAAAATTGTGTTCATTAAATATAAATATTGCATGTTCATGAAAATAGTGATATTGTATATATCGAACAAAGTAAGTTATTAGCAAATTAATTCATGATAAGTAGTGGGACGCGATATGAATACTAAACTATCTACTATTGAACTAGATGTTCTAAAGACCTTGAATAGTCAGGAGGGTGTGACTCAGAGAGAAATATCCGAGATGAACGGCGCGTCGCTCGGCAGTGTGAACGGTGCGATTGTTAAGCTCAGAGAGCTCGGGTATATAAGCAATGAGAATGCACTTGCAGACGAAGCGAAGGAACTGCTTAAAGGGACTAAGCCGCAAAATGCGGTTATATTAGCGGCTGGATTTGGCATGAGAATGGTTCCGATTAATACCGTCTATCCGAAAGCCATGCTAAAGGTTCATGGGGAAGTTCTGATAGAACGTTTAATAAGGCAACTGCATGAGGCCGGAATAACCAAGATTGATGTCGTGGTTGGATTCATGAAAGAGAGCTTCGAATATCTCATAGACGAGTATGGTGTAAACCTGATTACTAACAGAGATTACGCAAGCAAGGAAAACCTCCACTCGCTTAAGCTTGCAAGTGCTCAGCTTGGTAATACGTATGTGATTCCATCAGACATTTGGTTTAGAGAGAACCCATTTGCAGAGTGCGAACCATACTCATGGTATATGGTAGCTGAGAGTAAGAATGCGCATAGCAGGGTTAAGCTGAACAGAAATAAAGAGCTCATAGACATCGGGAATTCTACGAATAAGAAGCTCAAGATGATGGGGGTTGCATATATAAGCAATAGAGATGCAGATGAAGTGAGAATAAGGATTGCGAAATTTAGCAATCAAGATGATTGCTACTGGGAAGATGCGCTATACACAGAATCGAGACCTCGCAAGATGATGCTGCTTGCCAAGAAAGTACCTGAAAATTTCGCTGTGGGAATCAATACTTATGATCAGCTATGCACTTTCGACTCTGGTTCAGAGAGCCTGCAGTCTGACGCAATAGATATACTCGCTAAGGTATTTGACGTCGACACTAGCGAAATTACGAACATAGAGGTGCTTAAGAAAGGGATGACAAATAGATCGTTCCTGTTCAAGGTGTAAGGGCGAAAAGTATATCATGAGAATCCCTGGAGAAGGCACCGAACGGCTAATCAATAGGGAACACGAATACCAGGTATATGAAGCTATAAAAGATAAGGGGATTAGCGATGATATCATCTACTTCGATGTAAAAAATGGGTATAAAGTGACGAAATTCCTCGAAAATACGCGAAATTGCGACCCAGAAGATTGGGAAGAAGTCGCAAAGTGTATGAAAGTTCTAAGGAAATTCCATAGTTTGGACTTAAAAGTTGAACACGACTTCGATATATTTGGTGAAATCGAATTATATGAAAAGCTTTGGGGTGAAAATAAATCGATCTACAGAGATTATGCGAAGACAAACAGAAGATCTATAAGCTCAAGCAATTTATCGATTCATTAAATCCGCATAGGTGCCTAGCGCATATCGATGCTGTTCCAGATAACTTCTTGTTCTGTAATCATGGAGGCGGAGAGGACGACATTCGAATTATCGACTGGGAATATGCTGGAATGCAGGATCCTCACGTAGATTTGGCGATGTTTTCTTTATACAGCATGTATTCGAAGGATGAAATTGACAAGTTAAATAATATCTACTTCGAAGGGGCATGTAATGACGAGAATAGAGCGAAGATATATGCATATATCTCAATTTGTGGGCTACTATGGTCAAATTGGTGTGAGTATAAGAGGCAGCTTGGAGTAGAATTTGGGGAATATTCCCTAAAACAATACAGATATGCCAAGGAATACTACAAATACGCATCAGAATTGATAGAATCTCTGTAAATTTTACAGTACAAAGAAAGGAAAATGCCGATATGAATGATAAAAAAAGCGTTTCAGCTACACGCAAGCAAATTGATTGGGTGATTACACTAGTACCCTTAGCGATAATATGTGGTATGAGTGTACTTTTCTTTGCTTTTCCAAACAAATCTAAATCCGTGCTGACGAGCATTCGATATGTCCTCGGAGATAGATTTGGGTCATACTATTTAATCATCGGAGTTCTAATACTCTCAATTTCTATTTACATGGCATTTTCGAAATATGGAGATATCGTCCTAGGTGGGCAAGACGAGAAGCCAAAATACAGTTTCTTCACCTGGGGTGCGATGATGTTCACATGCGGGCTTGCCGCAGACATACTATTTTATTCATTTGCCGAATGGGTGCTCTATGCAACAGATCCACATGTAAAAAGCCTTGGAACAATTCAGGAGTGGGCGGGTGTGTTTCCGCTGTTTCACTGGAGCCTCATACCATGGGCGTTTTACCTTGTGCTAGCGGTTTCCTTTGGTTTCATGCTTCATGTTAGAAACAGAGACAAGCAGAAATTCTCAGAGGCCTGCAGGCCTGTGCTAGGCAGACACACGGATGGAGTTCTTGGCAGGCTTATAGACCTACTTGCGGTATTTGCACTGATTGCCGGAACAGCTACAACATTCAGCGTTGCCACACCGCTTATGGCTAGCATTATCAAAATCGTATTCCACGTAGAGCTTAGCCGCATCACGCTTTCAATAATAATTCTGCTGATAACATGTGCGATTTACACATACTCGCTTTTGCACGGGTTCAAGGGCATCAGCATCCTGGCAAAAATATGCATTTACCTATTCTTTGGGCTACTCGCTTACGTGCTATTCGTCGGGGGTAAGACAGGATATATTATCGATACTGGTATAGAGTCCATAGGCAGAATGCTTCAGCACTTTATCGAGTTATCTACATTTACGGATCCAGAGAGAAAGACATTATTCCCGCAGAATTACACAATTTATTACTGGGCATACTGGATGGTTTGGTGTGTAGCAGCTCCATTCTTCATAGGCACGATTTCACGCGGCAGAACCGTAAGACAGACTATCGTTGGAGGGTATGTATTTGGAGCAGGCTCGACGATTATAAGCTTTATAATTCTTGGTAATTACTCACTAGGTAAAGAGATAATCGATGGCATTCCTCTAATAAAATCGTACACAGAGAACGGTGATATGTATGGACTCATTATTAATATCGTGAGGACACTTCCTTGCTCGACGATGGTTCTGATTGTACTGATACTAACAATGGTTGCATTCTATGCGACTTCGTTCGATTCCATAGCTTACATCGCTTCGTGCTATAGCTACAGGAGGCTCAAGGATGGAGAGGCTCCAAACCGAATGATTCAGCTGATGTGGTGCTTGCTCCTGATTGTGTTACCAATTGCACTGCTCTTCTCTGAAAGCTCTATGAGCAATATTCAGTCAGTCAGCATAATTGCAGCCTTTCCAATTGCGGCGGTGATTACGCTAATCGCTATTAGCTTCCTAAAGGATGCGGGGGAATTCATGAAAGGTTTAAGAGGATATACTCCTAGAGTCCGTGAACAAGAAGAGGAAGCGGAGAGAAGTGCTAGACATGAGGAGTCAGAAAATGATTAAGGTTGATAATGCGGTTATACTAGCTGCAGGTGCATCTAGCAGATTCGCACCTCTTTCATACGAGAGACATAAAGCTCTAATCGAAGTTAGGGGAGAAGTTCTTATCGAGCGTCAGATAAGGCAGCTTAGAGAGGCTGGAGTCAAAGATATATATGTAGTTACTGGTTACAAAAGTGAACAGTTCTCATACCTTGTAGAGAAACTGGGTGTGAAGCTTGTGCACAACAGCGAGTATGCGATTCGCAACAACCACTCGAGTATTCACGTGGTTAGAGATGTGCTCAGCAATTCTTATATATGTTCTGCAGATAACTATTTTGCAGAAAATCCTTTTAATGCTTATGAGGAGGGTGCGTTTTACAGCGGAATCTACTCTGAAGGATATACCAAGGAGTGGTGCATGAAGACTGATGATGAGGGATATATAATTAACGTTTCGATCGGAGGAAGTGATGCTTGGTACATGCTAGGGCATGTGTTTTGGGATGAAAAATTTAGCAAGCGCTTCACCGAAATTATTGAGCAGAGCTACGATGCTCCGGATATTGTCGATAAACTCTGGGAAGATATATATATCGAACACATACACGAGCTTAAGATGAAATTAAAAAAATATGATGCTGATTATATTTTTGAATTCGATACTCTTGATGAACTCCGGGAGTTTGATGAATCGTATGTTAGAGATACGCGCTCGTCGATCCTCAAAGATATAGCAGAGAGTCTTGGCGTGAATGAAGCTGAACTTAAGGATTTTCAAGCAGTTAAGGCTGTAGATAATCGTGCTACAGGCTTTAAGTTCGTGTGCAAAGGCAAAGGCTACACTTACGAATACGGTTCAGATAAATTTATATAGATAACTTGTTTAGTGATAGCAAGTGTGGAATTAATGTGAAATAATTTAAAAATAAGGGTTGTTTATCGCAATTTGCTAGCTTTTTATAGGTCATGCGTTTTGACTAATTCGCTCATAATAGGTATAATATTATGATAAATTTCGCGTGGTATGCGAAAAATTAAAGACTAATATACATGATGACTTCAAAGAAAGCAGGCATGATTATGGATATTAACAGCAAACTGAATTTTGATAAGCGTCTCTGATTAAGACATGCTTACTTATAATCTGCGATTTAATGGCGATTGAGGTTGCCTCGTTTCTAGCGCTCTTTATAAGATTTGATTTCTCGCTTGATGAGCCTATGGGCTCGTACTGGGAGATGTTTAAGGGTCATCAGTTTATCGTGATGGTCCTAGGAATTGTCATATTCGCAGTTTGCCACATGTACTCAAGCCTTTGGTCGTATGTAGGCATACGAGATATGCTTAACGTGCTCGTAGCCACAGTCCTGTATACGCTAATGGTCACAACTATATTCGCTTTCTTTGAACAGCAGAACTACGGGATGCCGAGAAGCTTTTATTTGCTTTCCGGTGGATTTTTATTTGCGATAACTTTTTTCGTCAGATTCATTGCTAGGGCAGCGAGAGAGCTTAAGGGCTTTGGAAATAGTCGCGGACAGGCAAAGAGGGCTATGATTATAGGTGCAGGTGCTGCAGGAGCAGGACTTATAAAGGAGATAAAGGCAAATCCGAGCCTGAGAAAGAAGATAATCTGTCTTGTTGATGATGACGAGTCCAAGATTGGCAAGAGAATGAATGGAGTTCGTATCGCCGGTACTACGAAGGATATCGAGGCACTTGCACAGAGGTATTCCATCAATCAGATTCTCCTTGCGATGCCGTCCGCATCCGGTGAAGAGAAAAAGAGAATTCTAGATATATGCAAGCAGACGGGCTGTGAGATGATGATCGTTCCGGGAATATACCAGATTATTCGCGGGGATGTTAGTGTATCGCAGTTAAAGCATGTGGATGTAAATGATTTGCTTGGCAGAGATCCTATCGAAGTCGATATCGATGGAATCATGGAGTATGTGTCTGACAAAGTCGTTATGGTCACAGGTGCAGGTGGATCGATAGGAAGCGAGCTCTGCCGCCAGATTGCTAGTCACAATCCTAAGCAATTAGTTATGTTGGACATCTATGAAAATACAACGTATGAGATACAGAATGAGCTTAAGAGAGAATTTCCTGAGCTCAATCTTGTTGTGCTTATAGCGTCTGTAAGAAATACGAAGAGAATTGACAAAATCTTTGAGATGTACAGACCGGAAATTGTATACCATGCGGCCGCACATAAGCATGTACCGCTTATGGAAGCCAGCCCTAATGAGGCGATTAAGAACAATGTATTAGGCACATGGAAACTCGTTCAGGCTTCGGATAAGTGGAGGGTTAAGAAGTTTGTGCTCATCTCCACAGATAAAGCAGTAAACCCAACTAATATCATGGGAGCATCTAAGAGGCTGTGTGAGATGATCATTCAGACTTATAACAACAGATCTAAAACTGAGTTCGTAGCAGTTAGATTTGGAAATGTACTTGGAAGTCATGGAAGCGTTATTCCATTATTTAGAAGACAAATCGCAGAAGGTGGACCAGTTACAGTTACACATCCAGATATCATCAGATACTTTATGACGATTCCAGAAGCTGTTTCGCTAGTGCTCCAAGCAGGGGCCTTTGCAAAGGGTGGAGAGATCTTTGTGCTGGATATGGGAAAGCCTGTCAAGATTGATGACCTCGCAAGGAACCTTATTCTGCTGTCAGGACTTAAGCCAGGAATCGATATCGAGATTAAGTATGTAGGATTAAGGCCTGGAGAAAGCTATTCGAAGAACTTTTAATGGATGAAGAGGGACTTCAGGATACAGCAAATAAGATGATCCACATAGGACATCCGATCAATATCGATGAAGAGAAATTTATCGAGGAGCTTAACGAGCTTAAGGACTATGTAGAGGGCGAGCCTGATGATATCAAGCGGTATATCAAAAACATAGTCCCAACATACACACCAAAAAACTAAGGTGTATAATTACATGATTGTAAAAAATGCTAGGAGGCATATCACACATGAAAGTACCATTTTCACCACCGGATATTTCAGAATTAGAGATTAATAGAGTTGTAGAAGTCCTAAAATCTGGATGGATTACTACTGGCCCAGAGGTTAAGGAATTCGAGAGAAGAATTGCAGAATATATCGGCGTTGATAAAGCCGTTGCCCTTTCATCAGCTACTGCATCACTAGAAGCAGCACTTCACATTCTGGGAATCGGTGAAGACGATGAGGTAATCGTGCCTGCATACACATATACAGCATCTGCTAGCCCTGTAGTACACAAGGGGGCGAAGCTTGTGATTATAGATTCTGCGCCTGAAACCTTTGAGATGGACTACGATAAGGTCGCTGAAGCTATCAATGAGAATACTAAGGCCGTTATTCCAGTTGATCTCGGCGGAATGATATGCGATTACGACAGAATATTTGAAATCGTTGAGTCGAAGAAAGACTTATTTAAGCCTGCGAATAAACTCCAAGCTGCAATTGGTAGAGTAGCAGTAATTTCTGACGGAGCACATGCCTTTGGGTCTGTGAAGAATGGTGTTAAGGCCGGAGCAATTGCTGATTTTACGTCGTTTTCTTTCCATGCGGTTAAGAACCTTACCACTGCAGAAGGCGGTGCGCTCGCATGGAGAAATATCGATGGGGTAGATAATGATGAGCTTTATCATGAACTACAGCTTTATTCACTACACGGACAGTCTAAGGATGCGCTATCCAAGAACAAGGCGGGGGCATGGGAGTACGATGTCGTATATCCTGCGTATAAATGCAATATGACAAATATTAATGCGGCTATCGGAATTGCTCAGCTTGAAAGATATGAAGGGCTACTTGCGAGACGCAGGGTGCTCAATGAGAGATATGAGGCTGCACTTGAGAAGCTAGGAATTAAGGTTATGCACCATTATACAGAGGGGATGACTTCTACAGGCCATCTATACTTGGTAAGGATTCCAGGCGCTTCTGTAGATGACAGAAATGCGGTGATTCAGGACATGGCGGAGCGTGAGATTGCATGTAACGTCCACTATAAGCCACTACCGATGATGACTGCATATAAGAATCTTGGATTTGATATTGCGGATTATCCAAATGCTTATCATCAGTATGAGAATCTAATTTCGTTACCGATATTCTCAACGATGACCGATGAGCAGAACGAATATGTTATTGAGAATTTTGCTGATATCCTTAAGAAGAGAGGGTTAATTAAGTAGATGGTTTTTGTGCAAGTGGGATGACTTACCGAGCATATGAGATGCGATGAAGTAAAGGAATATTACGACATCCTAAGCTCAAGAAAAGGCTCGCTTATAGCAAAAAGATTATTTGATTTCGTAGTTTCATTGCTGATGACCATCGTAATATCACCTATACTCCTAATCTTGATCATCTTGATTAAGGTAGATGATCCAGGACCAGCTTTCTTCAGGGCAGGTAAGAGTGACGACTAACGGCAGGGAGTTCAGAATTTTTCAAGTTCAGAACGATGGTTGTAAATGCTGAGAAGCTTGGCGCACAGGTAACGCAGGAAAAATGATCCTCGGGTTACCAAAATAGGTCATAAGCTTAGAAAGTACAGACTTGATGAGCTTCCGCAGCTTCTCAATGTTATCACTGGCGAAATGTCATTTGTTGGCACCAGGCCAGAGGTTCCGAGATATGTGGCATGCTACTCGAAAGAGATGCTCGCGACACTTCTGCTTCCTGCAGGCGTGACATCGGAAGCTAGCATAACATATAAAGATGAGAATGAACTGATTGGAAGTGCGAAAAATCCAGATGAGGTGTACGTAGATAAAGTTTTGCCAGAAAAGATGAAATACAATCTTGATGCACTTAGAAATTTCAGTTTTCTCGGTGAAATCAAGACTATGCTGAAGACGGTCGGTGCCGTTATAAAGTAAGCTGTACGGATATACATTACAATCACTGCTACTTAAATGAGCGTATTGGAGGATAGTTTGAAGATATTACTGATTAACCACTATGCTGGTTCGCCAGAGATGGGAATGGAGTTCAGGCCATATTATCTATCTCGAGAGTGGATCAAGCAGGGTCATGAAGTCACGATAATAGCTGGTGGGTATTCGCATCTAAGAAAGTTAAACCCTCAGATTTCGAAAAATTTCGAAGAGAGGATGATTGACGGAATTCGCTATGTATGGATTAAGACGGCTTCATACACTCGCAATGGATTGGCGCGCGCATTCAGCATGTTCGAGTTCAGCAGAAAACTATTTTCAAATGCAGAATACATCTCTAAGCACTACCAGCCAGACGCGGTAATAGCATCATCGACCTATCCGCTAGATACATATGGGGCAGATAAGATTGCAAAGCTTTCCGGAGCAAAGTACATTCACGAGGTTCACGACATGTGGCCTTCTACACTATACGAGCTAGGTGGAATGTCGAAGAGTAATCCGTTTGTGAAGCTTATGCAACGTGCGGAGGACTTTGCATACAGTCACTGTGACCAGGTTGTTTCGCTACTTGATCACTCTAAAGATTACATGGTTCAGCATGGTCTCGCTGAAGAGAAATTTAACTGCATATCCAATGGCGTAATCAAGGAAGAGTGGGAAAGCCCTGCGCCAATACCTGAAGAGCACAACGAGATACTTAACAAGATGAAGGCCGAAGGCAAGTTCATAGTCGGATATTTTGGTGGGCATTCCATATCCAATAACCTAGATATGCTTCTCGCTGTTGCAAAGAAAATCACTGATAGGGATGTATGTTTTGTGCTGGTTGGTGATGGTAGCTATAAGGATAGGCTTATACAGTGTGCTAAGGATCAAGCTATAGATAATGTTGTTTTTCTTCCTGCAATCGACAAGGGTGCGATTCCTAATCTCATCAGTTATTTCGATATAGTTACTATTTTTGCAGCAAATACCAAGCTATATAGATTTGGAATATGCATGAACAAGATGTTCGATGCTATGATGGGCGGAAAGCCACTGCTCATGTCTGTGACTACGCCAGAGACTCTAGTTGAGAAAGCAGAGGCGGGTATTGTTACAAAGGCGGGAGATGTAGAGAGCTATATCAAAGCGATTGAGGAACTCAAGAGCCTACCGGCTGAGGAACTTAAGAACATGGGAATGCGTGGACACAATTTAGTTTCGAATGAGTACACGTATGACAGATTGGCAAATAAATTCGTAGAAGTGATGGAGAAGAAGGGTAAGAGAGTTCTTCTCATTAATCACTACGCAGGATCTCCTGAGATGGGAATGGAGTTCAGACCGTACTATATATCGAGAGAACTCGTCAAGAAAGGGCATGATGTAACGATCATTGCAGGTAGCTTTTCCCACCTAAGAAAGACAAATCCAGACATAACCGAGGATTTTACGGAGCAAGAGATTGACGGTATTCGCTATGTGTGGGTTAAGACTGGTGAATATGATAGCAACGGAGTTGCTAGGGCGCTCAGCATGTACCAGTTTTGTAAGGCGCTAAGTGCTAATAAAAAGAAAATCGTAGAGCGTTACAAGCCCGATGTTGTGATCTCGTCGTCGACTTATCCGCTCGATTCTTATCCGGCATACCACATTGCAAAACTCGCTGGAGCAAAGTATATCCATGAAGTTCATGATATGTGGCCACTTACACTATATGAAGCTGGTGGGATGAGCAAGAAAAATCCGTTCGTAATAGCTATGCAGTTTGCAGAAAATCATGCATACAAGAAATCAGATGTCGTGGTTTCGCTGTTACCGCATGCGAAGGACTACATGATTGAGCATGGCATGAAGCCTAATCACTTCAGGTACATACCCAACGGAGTTGTGATAAATGAGTGGGATGCAGCGAAGGAGCTCCCTGAGGAGCATAGGGAAGCATTCAAGAGATTGAAGGCTGAAGGTAAGTTCGTTATCGGATATTTTGGAAGCCACGAGCTTTCTTATGGACTACACAACTTGCTAGATGTTACAAAGCAGCTTAGTGACGAAAATATTCACCTCGTCATGGTCGGTAAGGGCAAGCTCAAGGATGAGCTTATCAGCTATGCGAAGAAGAACGATATTGCCAATGTAACATTTCTTCCGCCGGTCGAGAAGGGGACGATTCCTGCGGTAATCGATAACTTCGATGCGATATTTATAGGTACGATTGAATCTCCGCTTTACAGATTCGGAATATGCATGAACAAGATGTTCGATTCCATGATGGCGGCTAAGCCAATTGTAATGGCGATAACGACGCCATCCACACCTGTGAGCGAATCGGGTTGTGGAATCATCACTAAATCATGCGATAATGACGCAATAAAGGACGCGATCAGGAAGATTCAGGCTATGAGCGAGGAAGAGAGAACCCTGATGGGAATGCTTGGACGCGAGGCCGTGCTGAATAAGTACACGTATGAAAATATTGCAAGCGAATTTGAAAGGTGTTTAATTAGAAGAGGTATGACGCGATGAAGATAGTGACTGTAATTGGCGCTAGACCACAATTTATAAAGGCTGCAGCAGTTTCTCGCAAGCTAGAGCAGGTGTGCGAAGAGGTAATCGTTCACACAGGTCAACATTATGATGCGAACATGTCTGAGCTTTTCTTTGAGGAGCTCCACATCCCAAAGCCAAAGTACAACCTTGGCGTTGGATCTGGTTCACACGCAAGACAGACTGCAGAGATGCTTATTGGAATAGAGGATATTCTGATCAAGGAGAATCCTGACTATCTGATGGTATATGGCGATACGAACTCTACTATCGCGGGAGCACTTGCAGCTTCTAAGATTCATATTCCTGTGATACACGTAGAGGCTGGGCTTAGGTCTTTTAACATGGCTATGCCAGAAGAACAGAATAGAATCCTCACAGATCACATTTCAAGCCTACTCTTCTGCTCGACAGATGCTTCAATTGAAAATCTGGAAAACGAGGGAATAAAGAAGGGAGTTCACAGAATCGGAGACGTAATGTGCGATGCCGTTCTGTATTACTCTCAGGAAATAGATAAGAAGGAACGTAGCCAGTATTTCAAAGAACTTCACTACATATTCGGTGAGCGTGGAGAGCTTGATAAGTGGTATCTATCTACGGTTCATAGAGCTGAGAATACCGATACTCCTGAGAAGGTTCGCACTATCCTGAGGGCATTCGAAAAATTCGATGCACCAGTGATTCTCCCTGCGCATCCTAGAACTAGAAAGATGATTGAGCAGATTAACGAGGAGGAGCACTTAAAGAACACTGTATGTGTAGAGCCTATCGGTTACCTCGAAATGCTGTATTTTACAAAGAATGCGGTTAAGGTTGTGACTGATTCCGGGGGGCTGCAGAAGGAAGCGTACATATTAGATACACCTTGTGTAACGCTGCGTGAACAAACGGAATGGGTGGAGACATTGAACGGGAATCACAATGTACTCGCTCATATCGATGAAGATGACATACTTGATAAAGTTAACAATACCGTTATTTCAAAGGAAAAAGAAAACTACTACGGTGCGGGGGATGCCGCAGACAAGCTAGTTAAAACTATTATTTCGGGGGAATAAAATGTCAGATTACTTTGTACATGAGAGCAGCTACGTAGATGATAACGTAGAGATTGGAAAGGGAACTAAGATTTGGCACTTCTGCCACATACAGCCTGGAGCTAAAATAGGCGAAAATTGCTCGCTCGGACAGAATGTAAATGTTGCAAATAACGTGCAGATTGGCGACAGAGTGAAGATTCAGAACAACGTATCAGTTTACGAAGGCGTTACACTCGAAGATGGAGTGTTCTGTGGACCGTCGTGCGTATTTACAAACGATCTCACTCCTAGAGCTCGCTACCCAAAGGGTTCAGAAAACTATGGCAAGACGCTCGTCAAAGAGGGCGCATCAATCGGTGCTAATGCGACGATTGTATGCGGACACACGGTTGGTAAATGTGCAATGGTAGCAGCAGGTGCTGTCGTAACGAAGGATGTTCCAGACTACACTCTAGTGGTTGGAGTTCCAGCAGTTCCAGCAGCTAAGCTTGATGAATTTGGCAATATTATAGAATGGTTCAACAGATAACTCGGTCAGAAAAGGGGAATAATATGAATATGAAGGAACGTTTACTCGAGAAAATCGCAAAGCGTGACATCACTGTGGGTGTTGTAGGACTAGGATATGTAGGACTTCCGCTCGCTGTTGAAAAGGCTAAGGCTGGCTTCAAGACCATCGGCTTTGATGTACAGGAAGAAAAAGTTAAGATGGTAAATGAAGGTCATAACTACATCGGCGATGTTGTAAATGAGGATCTCAAGGAGCTTGTTGAGAGCGGCATGATGAAGGCTACGTCGGACTTTTCTTTCGTAAAGGATGTGGACTTTATCGCTATTTGCGTACCTACTCCTCTTGATAAGCATCAGGAGCCGGATATCAGTTATGTCAAGTCATCGACAGAAGCTATTTCAAAGCATCTATCTCGCGACACAATGGTAGTTCTCGAGTCAACTACTTATCCAGGAACTACTGAAGAGCTACTACTCCCTATCCTCGAAGAGGGTTCAGGTTTAAAGTGCGGAGAAGATTTCTATCTGGGATTTTCTCCAGAGAGAGTTGATCCGGGTAATCTGATATACAAGACCAAGAATACTCCAAAGGTCGTTGGTGCTGTAGGCAAGGATGCGACAGAAGTAATTTCTGCGATGTATAGAGAGGTTCTCGAAGGCGAGATATATGAGGTATCTTCACCGGCAATCGCTGAGATGGAGAAGATACTTGAAAATACATACAGAAACATCAACATCGGTCTCGTAAACGAACTTGCGATTCTGTGCAACAAGATGGGAATCTCTCTGTGGGAGGTAATCGACGCCGCAAAGACCAAGCCATACGGATTCCAAGCATTCTATCCAGGTCCAGGCCTCGGTGGTCACTGCATTCCTCTAGACCCATATTATCTCACATGGAAGGCTAGAGAGTTTGGTTTCCACACATCGATGATTGAAAGCTCAATGATAATCAACGACAAGATGCCTGAGTACACAGTGGATAGAGCGGCATCTGTTCTAAATGAGCATAAGAAGGCGCTCAATGGATCCAAGGTGCTCGTGCTCGGAGTTGCGTACAAGAATAACATCGACGATTACAGAGAGAGTCCTGCGTTAAATGTTATCGATATTCTCAAGGAAAGAGGCGCAGTTACAGACTTCTATGATCCATGGATTCCAAAGTATAAGAGAAATGGAGAGTGGCATGAGGGTATCAGCGAGATAAATGCTGACATTATCAAGGGATATGATCTCATACTAGTCGCAACTGCACACGATGCATACGACTATGAGATGATTAGAAAGAATGCAGTGGCAATTTTTGATACTCGCAACGCATTCAAGGACGTAGAAGAGAGAGATAATATATCCCTTCTATAAGCTTGATACAATACAGATAATTAAGTGCTAAAATTCCGGAGGATACTTAAATGAAATATGCATTGATTGGATGCGGTAGAATCGCAACAAATCACGTGACTGCTGCAGTAAATAATAATCTAGAAATAGTTGCGGTATGCGACGTAGTGCCAGAAAAGATGGAAGCAATTCTAGAAAGCACAATTTAGCAGACGACAAGTCGATAAAGAGATACACCGACTACAAGAAGATGCTCGAGGAGAATGACCTAGAGCTTGTGAGCATTGCAACAGAGAGTGGAAAGCATGCAGCTATCGCACTTGATGCAATCGATGCTGGAGTCAACGTGATTATCGAGAAGCCTATGGCTATGAATATGGCTGATGCAGAGGAGATAATCAAGAGAGCTGCGGAGAAGCATGTAAAAGTATCAGCTTGCCACCAGAACAGATTTAACGTAGCCATTCAGGAAGTTAGAAAAGCTATTGAAGGAAATCGATTCGGCAAGCTCTCGCACGCATCTATAAATGTTCGCTGGAATAGAAACAAGGGATATTACGATCAGGCGCCTTGGAGAGGAACCTGGGAAGAAGACGGCGGTTGCCTCATGAATCAGTGCATCCATGGAATTGACCTTCTCAGATGGATGATGGGAGATGAGGTCGTTGAAGTATATGGAGCAACTAGGCAGCAATTCCACGATTACCTAGAGGCTGAAGATGTTGGTGTAGCTGTTGTTAAGTTCAAGAATGGCGCAATAGGAACCATCGAAGGAACTACCAATGTATATCCTCAGAATCTCGAAGAGACTTTATATCTATTCGGAGAGAACGGTACTGTAAAGGTAGGCGGCAAATCTACCAACACGATAGATGTGTGGGATTTCAAAGATGAGACCGCTGAAGATCAGAAGAATAAAGGTCTTGAAGAAGAAACTAGCAACGTTTACGGTAACGGTCACACCAGCTTATTTGCCGATGTAATCGAAGCGATAAAGGAAGACAGGACTCCTTATGTAGACGGGGTCGCAGGAAGAAATGCACTTGAGATGGTTCTTGCAATTTACAAGAGCCAGAAGGAAGGAGCACCAGTTAGGCTTCCTTTAACAGACTTTGCAAGCACTGACATGCGAGGCGAATTCAAGTAGAAGCGGAGGAAGATAATGGAGTTTAGAGATTTAAAGAAGCAGTATGCTGCACTTAAAAATGACATAGATCGCCAGATTGACGAAGTAATTGCTAGCAGCAGATTTATCGGAGGCGGTAAAGTTTCCGAGCTTGAAGAGAAGCTAGCTGCATACGTTGGTGTAAAGCACTGTGTAACCTGTGGAAATGGAACAGATGCGCTAGAATTAGCGCTTATGGCATGGGGAATTGGGGAAGGTGACGCTGTATTCGTTCCCGACTTCACTTTTTTCTCATCTGGAGAAGTGGTTGCAATTTTAGGTGCGACACCAGTTTTCGTCGATGTAGACGAGGATACTTTCAACATGGATGCCGCTTCGCTAGAAAAGGCAATTACAGGGGTAGTCGCTGATGGGAAGCTAAGACCGAGCGTAGTTGTACCCGTAGACTTGTTTGGACTCCCAGCTAACTTCCCTGAGATTAGAAAGGTTGCAGATAAGTATGGCCTTAAGATTCTCGAGGATGGAGCACAAGGCTTTGGCGGTGAAATCAATGGACAGAAGGCGTGCAGCTTCGGAGACATCTCGACAACTTCGTTCTTCCCAGCAAAGCCACTAGGGTGCTATGGAGATGGTGGAGCGATATTTACAAATGATGACGAAGCCGCAGAGCTAATCAGATCTTACTGTGTACACGGTAAGGGCAAGATGAAGTATGACAACGTGCGCATCGGAATGAATTCCAGACTCGACTCCATTCAGGCAGGAATCCTACTTCCTAAGCTAGCTGCATTTGCAGAATATGAAGTAGCCGATGTTAACAGGGCAGCAGCTAAGTACACTGAACTTCTTAAGGGGATTGTTGCTACACCTGTGGTTCCCGAAGGATTTTTAAGCAGCTGGGCACAGTACACGATTAAGCTTGAAAACAGAGAGCAGAGAGACGCGCTGCAGACATTCCTCAAGGAGAAATCAATCCCATCTATGATTTACTATCCTAAGCAGATGCATAATCAGGAGGCGTTTAGTGGCGAAAATGACTATGGCGTTGATTGTTCTGCTACTAATAGGCTGTGCGATACAGTTCTATCGCTGCCAATTCACCCATATATCACCGATGATGACGTGAATGAAGTGGTATCGGTTATCAAGGAGTTTTTAGGCCAGTAAGCATGCGGGATAAGATTAAATTCATATATCAGAAGGGCCTAGTTCATATAATGGGCTCGGGGCTTCTCAACAAGGTGTTTACGTTTATCGGGAATGTCTTTGTTGTAAGGTTCTTGACCAAACGCGAGTACGGAATTTTCGGATACGCTGACAATATAATGACCTTCTTCCTGATTCTGAATGGAATGGGTATCATATATGGAATGCTTCAGTTCTGTTCAGAACAGAGGCCGGAAGAGGAAAAAGAGGCCTACTATTGGTTTTCGCTCAAGTTCGGAATGGTGTTTAACTTCGCAATTGCAATAGGTGTATTCCTATGCGCAATGTTTGCACCATTAAAGGTAGCTGAGGCGAGACATGTGTTGATGATATATTCATTATATCCGTTGACATACTACATATATCAATATTATTGCCTGCTGATGCGTTGCAAGCGAGAGAATAAACGATATGCCCTACTATCAAATCTCAATGCCTTTATTTATATGGCTGTCGAGATTATCGGGGCGTATTACTTAAAGCTAGTGGAATCATCATTGCGCTTTACCTTGCGACGATGATAACCTCTTTAGTTGGGATGAGGTATTACTCGATTAGGGCACTAAGAAATGCGAACTATCTCTCGAGGCATCAGAAGCTTGAGCTGATAAAATATTCAGCATATGTGTGTGCGAATACTATGATTTCGAACTTACTCATCCTGATGGATGTGTTCCTCATAGGTTACATCATAGTTAGTCCTGAAAAAATCGCTATATATAAGGTTGCGGCTACAATACCTGAAGCGTTGATTGTAATACCTAATAGTGTAGTGATTTTCGTGTATCCGTATTTTGCAGAGCACAACATGGAATACGGCTGGATTAAGCAGAACACCAAACGTCTAATTGGAATCACCGCCATTATGAATTTTATTATTGCGGGGATGCTATTTATTCTAGCTCCGTGGATAATAAAATTATTGTGGGGTGCTAAGTATATGGGCGCCGTTACAGTGTTCAGAATACTTTCGGTTAACTACTTCGTATCGTCAACCCTCAGAGTTAACGTGAGCAACCTGCTTGCAAGTCTCAGAAAGGTGAAGCTTAACTTTTACATAAATATTGTTGCGGGTATAAGCAATATAGTTCTCGATGCTGTGCTGATTAAGTACATGGGTATTGATGGTGCTGCATGGGCTACATTGACAGTCGTAGTAATTACAACTGCAATGCTGATGCCTGCGCTTATACATAGCATACGTAGCCTAAAGAAAATTGAGTCAGAAAACAGTTAAAAGACTGGTAATTATAAGGAATGGAGCTTAAACAAATGAGTTATGCAAGAAACTATCGAAAAAGCAGATTCAATACGTTTACTAAAATATGGTCTTTGCTTTATCTAATAGCACTGCTGGTATTCGTATCAGCTATGCTGGTGTTAGACGTAGTACCTTCCAAGCTACTGCTTGGAGCATTTGTCGTACTTCTGATAATAAGTGCAGTATTCTTCGTGCAGCTATTCAGAGATAATATAAAAAGATCCAGAAAGGTTACAGCATTTATATTGAGCTTAATCTTAATGGTGGTTTACACTGTTGGAACGGCATATGCAGTTGCTACGCATGAGTTTCTAGGACAGGTTACTGCAAAGAAGAAAGCAGAGGATGCCGTAGATGTGACCAGCAAGCCATTTAACATTTACATTAGTGGAATGGATACAACTGGAAAGATCACAGAAGAAGCTCGTAGCGATGTTAATATGATTATTACGGTAAATCCTAAGACTCACAAGGTTCTCATGACTTCAATCCCAAGAGATTATCTAGTTGAACTGCAGAATGGGGAGAAGGATAAGCTCACCCATACAGGTCTTATGGGTATAGATGAGACCACTTCGGATGTGGAAGACTTACTTGGTATTAAGATAAATTACTACGTAAAGGTTAACTACAATACGCTTAAGGATCTCGTAAATTCTATCGGAGGAATCACTATCAACTCTGACAAGGCATTTATCTCATACATCGGGAAATACCGCTTTGTAGAAGGTGAGAATAAGCTTGACGGTGCTAAGGCACTGGCATATGCGAGAGAGAGACATGCATATAGCGATGGCGACAACCATAGAGTTCGTAACCAGCAGGAAGTTCTCAAGGCTATCGTGAAAAAGCTTACGGGGTCGACGACACTGCTCACGAGATATAACAAAATCCTGAAGTATCTCGCTCCGACTATGGAGATGAACCTGACGAGATCGGAGGTTAAGGCCCTTGTAAAGTTCCAGCTAGGAAAGAATCCGAAGTGGAAGTTTGAATCCAATTCATTAGAAGGATTCGATGCATTTTCTACTGTATATTCAGCAGGAAACCAGCAGCTATATGTTATGAAACCTGATGAAGAAAGCATTAAGAAGGCTCGTCAGAAGATTAAAGAAATCGAGCATCCAAAGTCGAAATCAAAATCAAAATCAAAGAACAAGAGCGATAACGATATTGAGAGTGAGAGCAGCGAAGATGACAACCTATAATGTAGATGCATTTCCAGAGATAAAGGACGTTCAGAGAGTTGAGCTAGATATACTCATAAAAGTCGCTAGGCTTTGTGAGGAAAGAGGGTTAACTTATTTTATCGAGAGCGGAACAGCTCTTGGTGCCGTTAGACATGGAGGATTCATCCCTTGGGATGATGACATAGATATCGGCATGCCACGTCAGGATTATGAAAAATTTCTGGATATTGCGCAGGAGGAACTGGGTGATGAATACTTTGTGCAGACGAGAGAGACTGACCCCAACGCTCCTTTCTCATTTGCTAAGGTTAGGAAGAACGGTACAACATTCATAGAATGGAATAAGCGCAACATTAAGATGCATCACGGTATTTATATAGATATATTTCCGTATGATGGGCTTCCTATAGAAGGGCTCGATGAGCACATCGACAAATGCTTGAAACTCAATAAATTACAGTTTAAAAAATATATTCCAGATAGAGTAGGTGTTCCGCAGAAAAGCTTGAAGTGGAAGCTCGGAGCTGCGGCGAGAAGAATGCAGTACTACCTTTTAAAGCTTTATCCGGAAAGCCTTCTTGAAGGAAAGATAAAAAAAGAGTACATGCGTTATGATACAAATCCAAATGAGCATGGGTTTTGCACATGCTTCTCCTTTGTGGATAGAATCATTTTTCCAAATGAACTACTGTTCCCTCCTCAGAAGATTAATTTTGAGGGAGAGGAGTTCTATGCACCAGCTAAACTCGTAGAATACTTAACACTTATGTACGGTGATTACAACCAGCTTCCACCTGTAGAGGACCGCGTGGGGCACAGACCCGTGGAGGTCTCTGTGACGGAGGAGCTATTTACCCGCTAGTGTAGGGGTAGCGAAAGGACTAGATTGTGCTAATTTTACTGTCGTGGATTTTGAATATAGTGATCCTGATATATGAGTGGAGGAAGAAATCGCTAGGGATGGTTCTCTGGGCGATGTTATTTGTGGTATTCACAGTTCCTAACACGGCGCATGCATATTCAGGAGACTATTCCGACATAACAATTGCCAATGCTACCATGTTAGCAGTGCTATTTATGGCGCTGTATATGTTTACGAGATTCTTCTATTTTGCAAAGTTTAATGCGGAGAAGCTTGAGATGGAGGTTTCGGATTTTGAGGAGACTCCAGAGGCTCTTTTCAGGATGATTTTCTGTGTCTACTTGATTTGCTTCGTAATAGTGGCCGGAGGATTTTACGGCAGAGGATATTCACTTTTTAACTCAACGTGGACTCAGACGCTCAATATGGCACAGACACCTATAGAGATTATGGCAGGAAAAGTAATGGTTGCATTCTCAGGAATCGGATTTGCTTGCCTATGTAAGAAAAAGCGTCTGTGTTTCCTGATAGCATTTATAATCTATTTATTTTGCGCACTTTATTCAAAATCTAGGTATAATCTTCTTGGCTTCATAACGCCTTTCATTATCTACTTTCTTTTTAACAAAAATAACAAGAAGGTTGCAGTAGGAGTATCGGCAGGAATAGTTCTTGTGTTTGCTGTGTTCGTATTCCAGCAGATTCGTTGGTTAGGAGATATATCTTTACTCCCTAAGGTCGGAATCGGAGAAATCTTTAAGAGATCTATCGACTATATGAGAAAGGGCGGAGGAGAGCTAGGACTTATCAAGGCATACTACTACTTTGTGGAGCATAATAATAACTTTCCCAAATTCGGTATGGGGCTAGGATACATGAGACTTGCATTGCTGTTTGTTCCAGCGGCCATCGCCAAATTTAAGCCGAGGGATTTTGCTATAGATATGTATAAAGAGTGGATGCACGTCGATAATCCTCGAGGGACAATGCATCCAACACTTTTCGGTGATGTGTTCGCTAATTTTGGATTCATGTGTTTCTTGTTGGGGATTGTATATGGAATCCTAGTGTCATTCGTAGATGAGTTTATCAAGGCTACGAAGGATCCAACTATGCGATGCATGAAAGCAAGTATGGTCTGCACGCTGTTTATTCTTATTGGAAGAGGTGCGACATACAATGCTATTTTTAACTATATTATTGGATCACTAGTACTGGATATCATATACGCGGTTTATAAAATTCGGAGGAGAGCAAGTGAAGATACTCTTTATCAGTGCAGCTAATAAAAACTTTGACGGTAGGACGAGGGCATTACTCGATGTCCTAAATTCATTTGCTGACGTCGTAGACATAACCACAACACAAGAAAGTGATTTTGTGGATAACAACTCGTATTACGTAAACTACAAGTCATACAAAGAGTTTATTCGCAAGACAGTAGAAATCGGCAAGGAGCATAAGGACGTGGACTTTATCTTCGCTGACAACAGGAAAGCAACTGTTCCAGCGCTCAAGTTAAATAAACTCCTTAAGCCTAAAGCTGTGATTTACGATGCGAGGGAGCTATATCTGCAGAGAGAAACTCATGGATTTGCTAGTAAGGTCGGCTGCTTTTTCGAGTCGAGGATGATTGCGAAAGCCGCACTGACCATCTGCGCAAATGAAGAGCGCAAGCAGGTTATGGAGAAAGAGTACGGCAAGATTGGAGCAATACTCGTGTTTGAAAACTTCCGAAAGCTATCGTATTCTAAGGAGTTTTCAGAGGAAGTAATGAAGCTGAAATTCGACTATCTGAACGGAGATGATTCATTTAAAATCGTATCAACAGCTGGTTGCGAAATCGAAAGAGGCACAAAGGAACTTATCGAAGCAGCAGCGAAGCTAAACTTCAATAATACATTGTACCTAGTTGGCTGCAAGGAAAATGCTGAAAAGCAGGAGATTGAAACATTCATCGAAGAGAATAAGCTCGAGAATGTGAAACTCGTACCTAGACTAAACCAGGATGAACTCAAATACTTCGTTTCTAAATGTGATGTTGGAATAGCGATGTATCACAAGAAGAATTCAAACAATCTCTACTGTTCGTCGGGGAAAATCTATGAATACGCATATGAAGGGATTGCTGTTGCAACGACTGATAATCCGCCGATGAAGAGAGTTTTGGACGAGTACGGAATCGGAGCATATGACAGCGATATTGGCAAAGCGCTGGTGAGTGTTCACGACAATATGGACGATATCAAGAAGAATATAGAAACATTTGTCGGAGATCGAGTAGTCGAAAAGAAACAGGAAGAATTTGCATTTGATTTAAGAAAGTGTATGGAGGACTTACAAGATGGGAAATAGCTTTGAGAAGAGGATTATCGAGCTAGTGAAGAAGTATGCGGTAGTAATGATTATATGCGTAGTAGTTTGCGCAGTTGGAATGGCTAAGATTGAAGGCTCCAAGGCTACAACTTCATACAAGGCGAAGCTAACCGTAGCAGTTACACCTGCTGAAGGATATCAGAAAAGCACCCTTGAGGATATCCAGAAGAATGAGGAGCTTGTTGGACTCTATGCAAAGATTTCGACATCATCTAAGACTCTCGACCGTGTAGCTCAGTACGCAGGGCTCGACGAAAAGGGCAGAATTGCACTTAATTCAAGAGTTGCAGTTGATTTTGATAAGGATGGTCAGTATGTAGATATTTACATTACTGCTGATACTGAAGATGAAGCCCTCAAGTTAGCAGATGCAGAAGCCAAAGCTGTTGTTGAAGTTAGCAAAGAGGTTAGAGGCGAAGACATACTAAAGGTGGTCTCGATGCCGAGCAAGCCACTTGAAGCGGAGAGTGTAAGTACGAAAGGTTACTATGCTACAGGTGGTGTTGCAGGTATCTTTGTGGGAATCATAGTAAGTGCACTACTGGAGATGAAAAGAAAGAAACATGTACGAAATTAAAACCTTAAATCATATGCTAGCCTTCATAGATAGGCTAGTCGGTAAGATTAGTATCAAAAAAGGGCAAAATACCATCATATCGGTGTCTGCATTTGGAATGATGATGACATCTTTCTGTAAATTTTCATATTTTACGGAAAGATTATCACATTATGGAATCCATCAAAATATGGTGAATATTACTAGTAGCGTTATATTCTTCGTGTTCTTAATACTGATATTTGCTTCGTTGGATATGAGTGATAATAAGGATGTTAGGTTAAATGCATGGCTAGGGATACCTCTTTTTCTTGTCATCATATCCTATACGGTTACAGGAATAGTAGAGAAGGCACCAAAGCAGCTAGTTTGGGCCTTTATATACAGTTTCATATTCGTGCCGATGTCATATCGACTTGCAAGCAAGAAAAATAAGAAAATATTTATTGATGGAATTGCAATAGGAATTGCTATTTTGGGGGTGCTAATTTTATTTTTAAATATTATATTTTCACCTATGGTTGCCAAGACCTCATTTAGTATCGCTAGGTACACTGGTGTTCTAACAAATCCTACAATATTAGGGTTTTATCTGAATGTATTTATTGTTGTATATGCATATATTATTTATAAGATAGTTTTTGTTGAAAAGAATGTATTAGAGACCGTCTCAAACTTGATATTTTTTTCAATAGCAGTTTGGGGTATGGGAATGTCGTGGTTTGCAATTCTTATGACAAAAAGTAGAGGATCTTTCCTTGGCATACTATCAATACTTTTGTTCTATACAATTATCGTAATGAAAGGTATTATTAAATCGCATCTTACAATTAAAAATACCGCTATAATTTTTGTTATTACAGTGACTATGCTAGCCACTGCCTATAAAATTTCTGACAATATTTTGAAGAGAGACCTTAGGGCATTAAAGATTAAGGAGAATTATACAATTTCACAGATGATGTTCGGTCGAATAAAAGAAATGAGTAACTTCAAGGATGTCGATGAATACCACTTTGCTTACATGGAGCCGAAAAACTTGACAGAAGCACAGAGGAAAATATGGGGTGATTTAGACAAGCTTACAACGCATAGAATCTGGATCTGGTATATTTATTCGCAGCATTTAGGTTTTATCGGGCACAAGAGCAGGACGTTTATCATTCCTGGATATACGAAGGGCTTCGAGAGACAGTCACACAATGCGATTCTGGAGGTTACATTTAACGGAGGGTATATTTCAGGTTTTGGCTTCTTACTTATTGAGATAACAACCGGTATTTATGCTTTGATAATATTGTTTAGGAAAAAAGAATATACTGACAACAATTTAGAGATGCTTTTCTTGTCACTCGCGGCCATAGCATTTTGTGTAAATGGAATATTCTCGACGATAAATACACTTACGACTTATTCAATCACCATGATGTACTACATGGCACTTACAACAGTAGGGTTTAGAAAAAGTGATGATTTAGGAACCACGATTGAGCAGCAATTATAGATTAGTTTAGAGGTAATCATGAAAAAGGTTATGTTGGTCTTTGGGACAAGACCGGAAGCAATTAAAATGTGCCCACTAGTAAAGGAATTGAAAAAAAGATCTGGAATAGACACATGCGTTTGCGTTACTGGTCAGCATAGACAGATGCTCGATCAGGTTCTCGAAACCTTCCATGTGGTTCCAGATTACGATCTGTCTATAATGAAAGAGAAACAGACACTCTTTGATGTTACAACTAATATTCTTGAGAGAATCAGAGAAGTGCTTGTTAATGAAAATCCCGACGTAGTTCTCGTACACGGAGATACGACCACGACATTTGTGACTGCGCTCGCTTGTTTCTACCTACAGATTCCTGTTGGACACGTGGAAGCAGGGCTTAGAACGTACAACATAAAGTCACCTTTCCCAGAGGAATTTAACAGACAGGCTGTTGGGATTGTTGCAGAATATAATTTTGCACCGACAGAGAAGAGCAAACTGAATCTAGTGAACGAAGGTAAGGATGCAGGAAAAATCTGGATTACAGGCAATACTGCGATTGATGCCTTGAGCACGACGGTAAAGGAAGATTATAGAAACGAGCATCTAGATTGGGCTTCTGATTCGAGACTTATTCTTATCACTGCTCATCGCAGAGAAAATCTCGGCGAGCCGATGCATAACATGTTTAGAGCTATTCGCCGCGTGATGGATGAGAATCAAGATGTTAAGGCGATTTACCCTATACATATGAACCCGGCTGTAAGACAGGCTGCAGAGGATGTATTTGGTGAGAGTTCACCGGGTGGTAAGGAAGAACGCATTAGGATCATAGAACCGCTCGATGTGCTTGATTTCCATAACTTCATGAACCAGAGCTATCTGATTTTGACCGATTCAGGCGGAATTCAGGAGGAGGCACCTAGCCTTGGGAAACCAGTTCTCGTAATGAGAGACACTACCGAACGCCCAGAGGGAATTCAGGCGGGTACACTAAAATTGGTCGGGACTGAAGAGGAAACGATATACAAAGAATTTTCAAGACTTCTTACCGATAAAGACGAATACAAGGCTATGAGCAAGGCTTCAAATCCTTACGGCGATGGACACGCTAGCGAAAGGATAGCTGATGTGCTTGAGTTCGGCGAGATAAGAGGATAATTGCGCAAAAGCTTGCCATATCAAAATTTAACATGATACAATGAAATGACGCTAAAAAGCGTCATTTTGCATATTACAAAAAATTTAAAAAAGGAGGGATGAGATGTTGAAGGAAAGTCAGGGAAACGGCATGGCTAAAATTAAGATGCTACGTCATCACCTGCTAGTAATGGCAACCTGCCTTGCTATGATGCTAGTTAGCTCATGCTTTGTAGCTAGCGCTACCGACGAGGATGTTTCAGCAAATGGGGCTGCTAATAACGAAGCCATATCTACTGAAGAAAGCACTGATGCGGCATCGAACCAGAACGAAGATACTACAGAAAATCGTCAAGATGCTAGTACGGTTGATTCTAATGCAACCGATCAGGCAGCAGATGACCATTCTACAGGTTATGCGGCTCAGGCAAGAGCAGCAACGTATGATGTGAGTGATGACGAGTTATCTGCACCTGCTGTTTCTGGAACGTGGAAGAGCGAATCTGGTGGCTGGCGCTTCTATAACAGTGCTGGCGTAATGCAGAAGGGCCTTTTCACTATCGACGGCAAGAAGTATTATCTAGGACCAGACGGTATCATGAAGACTGGCTGGCAGCAGATTGGTAATCATTACTACTACTTCGGTTCAGATGGTTCCATGAGAACAGGATGGCTCAGTGCGGGAAGCACTTGGTACTATCTACATTCAGATGGTTCGATGGCCTACGGACTAGAGGAGGTTGAAAGCTGCTCTACTTCTTCGGAGCGTCAAATGACGGAGCGATGAAGACTGGCTGGTACAAGGTTTCAGATGCATATCACTATTTCGGATCTAGCGGCGCAGCTGTTAAAGGCTGGCAGAAAATCGGCGGCTACTGGTATTACTTCGACAAGATGGGAGTAATGCTTACAGGCAATCAGGTGTTAGATGGAAAGAGCTACTATCTAGGTGCTGCTAACGATGGAGCCATGAAGACGGGCTGGCAGATAGTTGGTGCAATCTATGAATCAAACAAAAAGATTGCCGACAGATGGGGATACTACGGAGCTGATGGAGCCGCTTTAAAGAACAACTGGCTAAAGTATGGCGGATATTGGTATCACTTCGACGAGGACGGTGTTATGCAGACCGACGTGGCGGAGATTGACGGTAAATACTACTACTTTGGCACGGAAAATGACGGCAGAATGAAAACAGGCTGGCAGAAGATAGATAATACCTGGGCATACTTAGGTGCTGACGGCGCTGCGAGAACTGGTTGGCAGAAAATCGATGGCTACTGGTATTACCTTGGAGAGTACGGTGAAATGGAGACTGACCTTAGAGATATAGACGGCAGCCTTTACTACCTAGGTGGCGATGGGGCCATGAGGACTGGCTGGCAGCAAGTTTCAGGTGACTGGTATTATTTCAATGCATCTGGAGCAGCAGTATCTGGATGGCTACAGATTGGTAGCTATTGGTATTATTTCGGTGACGATCACAAGATGGTCAAGAACACCATCAAAGAGCTCGATGGCAAAAAATACGCATTCAATTCTGATGGTGTGATGCTGTCGGGCTATCTTTAAACTAAACGGTGAGACATACTTCGCAAATGCCTCTGGTGTAATTGCTAATCAGCTAAGGGAGTGGATGTATCCGCATACCAGGACGATATTAACTGGCAGAAAGTAAAGGCTTCTGGAATAGACTTTGCTATCGTTAGAGCTGGATATCGTGGTAAGACCAATGGGGCTCTTGTAAAGGACTCTAAATTTGATACGCATATATCGGGAGCAATATTAGCTGGTCTTAAGGTCGGAGCATACATGTTTACCGAAGCGAGAGATTACACAGAGGGTGCCGAAGAGGCGAAATTCCTCGTATCTCTCACCAAGGACTATGATGTGAAACTCCCGCTGGTGATTGACACAGAGTATCAGAGCAATGCAAGGTCAAACGGAATCTCGGTTGCTGCGAGAACTGAAGCGATTAGGGGTTTCTGTGAGACGATAGAGTCGCTCGGATATACACCGATGATTTATGCGAGCACCAGTTGGCTGAACAACAATCTAGACATGAGTAAGCTTAGCAAATATAAAGTTTGGGTAGCTCAGTACTACGACAGGGTTACATACAATGGAAGCTACGAAGTATGGCAGTATACCAGCAAGGGAAGAGTCGACGGAATAAATGGCAATGTGGACATGAACTACTGGTACAACAAATAACTAGCAAAGTTAGAAGTGAAGGAGGGTGTTAATCACCTTCCTTTTTTATATTTCAGTGTTAAATACGTTTCCAATTGCTAAATGATTATTAATATCATGATATAATTAAATGGTTATTAAAACCCACAACCAACTCGGAGGAAACATGCATTACGACATAGTCATAATAGGGGCAGGAATCACAGGCTCGATGCTCGCCAGAGAGCTTTCGAAGTACGAGCTCAAAGTAGCGGTCCTAGACAAGGAAAATGATATCGCGAATGGCGCAACGATGGCGAATTCTGCGATAGTGCACACAGGATACGATCCTGTAGATGGCACGCTCAAGGCGGAGCTCAATGTAAAGGGGGCTCGCAAGTATCCTAAGATATGCGAGGATTTGCACTGCCATATCAAGAATACAGGAGCGTTCGTAGTCGCATGTGGTCACGAAGAGGAGAAACTTCTAGATGTACTGGCTGAAAGGGCAGTCTGTAGGGAGATCCCCCATGAATTTCTGAGTGGAGATGATGCGCGTGCTATTGAGCCAAATCTCAGCGACAACATAAGCAAGGTACTGTCATTTCCGACGACCTCAGTGATATATCCATGGGAGGTTGCCATAGCCTCATTGCAGGTTGCTGTAAACAATGGCGTAGATTTATTCCTAAACCACGAAGTGAGCACCATAGATAAGAATGACGATGACTACGTGATCAAAGCAGGCGGCGAGACATTCAATGCCAAGGTTGTTCTAAATGCTTCTGGAATAGGCGCTTCGGAGATCTGCCATATGGTGACAGAATGTGCAGGATTCGAGATAACTCCAAGGCGAGGCGAATACTATGTCATCAGTAACGACGAACATATAGTAAATAACATCATATTCCCAGTTCCAACTGCCAAGGGCAAGGGAGTACTCGCAATTCCGACGGTTTACGGGAATACGCTCATCGGTCCTAATAGCGAGGAATTAGAAGACAACATCACGACGGCAACTAGCACAGGTGGGGCAAGATACTTGCGCGAAAATATCGCCAAGATACTTAAGACAGTTCCGCTGCATAAGTCTATAAGGACATTTGCAGGGCTGAGACCGAGTTCAACATCAAAGGATTTTATAATAGGCCCCTTAGATGACGAGAACCCAAACTTCATCAACATCGCTTCCATAGAGTCGCCCGGGTTAGCCAGTGCACCGGCGATTGCGGACTATGTGATAGAGAAGTTTATAGCGGATAGATTTTGCCTTAGGGAAAATCCAGATGCTGCGATGACAAGGGATAAGCCGATTGTCGTCTCGGAGCTAGCTGAAGAGGAGCGTGAGAAACTCGTGCGTGAAAATTCACAGTATGCAAATATAGTTTGTAGGTGTGAGACCATATCCGAGGGAGAGATAGTTTCTACAATACATGAAGTCTGTGGAGCCAGAAGTGTCAAGGGGATAAAGAAACGAGTTCGACCAGGGATGGGCAAGTGTCAGGGAGGATTCTGCGAGCCTAAGGTCGTAGAAATTCTAGCTAGAGAGCTAAAATGCTCACCTGTCGATATCGTTCAAGATGGGCAGTATTCAAAGATTTTAGAGAGGGAGAATCGCTAAGATGAGACATTGTCAGGCAGTGGTAATAGGTGGTGGCTGCGGCGGACTGGCTGCAGCTACGAAACTAAAGTTGGAAGGGCTTGAAGATGTCATCCTTATCGAGCGCGATATCGAGCTTGGCGGAGTGCTCAATCAGTGCATTCATAATGGGTTCGGGCTTACAACCTTCAAAGAGCAGCTTAGCGGACCCGCGTTTGCAGAGAGATATGAGCGAGAGGCGGTAGATATAGGTGTAGAAATCAAGCTGGGCACAATGGTTACACACATGAGTAGTGATCGTGTTATCGAGTATGTGAGTAAGGAAGAGGGATATCAGAAGCTCAAGGCAGATATCATCGTCCTTGCCGTTGGATGCTACGAGAGAAGCCGCGGTGCTCTTGGAATCCCTGGCGAGCGTCCGGCTGGAGTCTACACAGCGGGGCAGGCTCAGAGATATCTTAATATCGATGGCTACATGGTCGGAAAGCGGGTGTTCATACTTGGTTCAGGAGATATCGGACTCATAATGGCACGTCGCATGAGCCTAGAGGGAGCTGAAGTGCTCGGTGTTGCGGAGCTTATGCCGTACAGCAATGGGCTACCTCGTAACATGAAGCAGTGCCTCGACGACTTTGGGATTCCTCTATATCTATCTCATACTGTAACTAACATATATGGACGTGATAGGCTCGAACGCATTGAGCTCACCAAGGTAGATGATAAGAGACAGCCGATTAAGGGAAGCGAGATGTATTTCGACGTAGATACACTGCTCCTAAGCGTTGGACTGATTCCTGAAAACACTCTAGCTGAAGAGGCTGGAATTGAAATGGATCCGAGCATCCGTGGACCAATTGTCGACGAGAATTATATGACATCGGTTCCGGGAATATTCGCATGCGGAAACGGACTTCACGTGCATGACCTAGCAGACTTCGTTACGAAGCAGGCCGGTGAGGCGGCGGTAGGGGCTGCTAGATACTATGAAGCGCTAAAACAGAGAATAAAGGAAGCTCATGATGGTGATGAAGCTGAGACCTTCGGGTTATCTCCAGATGATGACAAGGAATCTTTAGCCAGTAATTCGTACTGTGAAGCTCACGCTGGAAATATGGTGAGCTACGTAGTTCCTGCGAAACTACACAAAAAGAGCCTGCCAAAGGCTGTGACACTTTACTTCCGCGTCCAAAACCAATGAACGATGTCACGATAGAGATCTCGAAGGGTGATAAGCTGATGCGCTCCATCCACAAGGATGTGGTTATACCATCTGAGATGGAGCAGGTGGTAATAGCTGGTAAGCACCTTGAAGAAGCCGATGGGGATCTAACGATTCAGATAAAGGAGAATTAAGATGAGAGATGCAGAATTGATTTGCGTAAATTGTCCGAAGGGCTGCAGAGTTGCTGTACATCTCGAAGGTGGTAAAATTATAGAAATTGAAGGGTACAGTTGTAAAGAAGGTCTTAGCTATGCAGAGCAGGAGATAACTCGCCCGATGAGGATTCTGACATCGACGGTCAGAATTGACGGGGCGGTCAATCGAGTACTGCCAGGGTTATTACCGAGAGCGAGATTCCGCTGGATATTTGGCGAGAGGCGATGGGTGAGATTAAAGGACTTAGAGTGACAGCTCCTGTGGAGATAAATGATGTAATCGTTAGCGACTTTATGGGTACAGGCGTGAATCTGATTGCGAGTAGGAGTATGAGGTAAGCTTCTGTTGTCCTATCCATACCCAGATGGTATAATTATTAATAAATACAGGGGTAAGCAATCGTGCATACCCGGGTATTTGAGAGAGAGATGTTTTATGAAGAAAAAAATAAAATTGGCAGTATTCTCGTAGCGGTTGCGATAATAGGTATAGTCATCGGGATTATCTTGATTTATTTCATCGGTTTCGAAATTATTCCCAGGGGTACCGCTTGGCGTAAGAATAGTTGTAGCACTTATCTGTGCTGGCTTCATATACAGGGGTGCTGCACATCTTGATCGAGAGAATCCGCGAGATTCAGAAGGGGGAAGACGATGATCTTAGTAACTACTAACGAAATCGAAGGCAGAAAAGTTCAGACTATCGGACTTGTAAAGGGAAGCACAATTCAGACAGTTAATGCTATCAGAGACTTTGGAGCTGGACTCAAGACTCTTGTTGGAGGAGAGCTCGTTAAGTATAATGAGATGATGAACAACGCAAGAGCTCTTGCGACTAAGAGAATGGTTGATGAGGCTGAGAGCGTTGGCGCTGACGCAGTAGTTGCTATTCGCTATTCATCCGCATCCATAATGCAGAGCGCTGCAGAGGTTATGGCATACGGAACAGCTGTTAAGTTCGTTGACTAATCTTAGATGACTTGGGTGCAAGCCAAAGTACTATAATTAATTGAATTTTGCCGGGCTGAAGACACGCTTACTTAAACGAGCGAGTTAGAAGACCCGGTTTTCATTTGTTTTTGATTTATATACACGTTACTTCCTTGCATATATCACCTATGAGGGATATTATTATACCTATGCTTAAGGTTATTAAATGGATATTTAAGTTAATATTGATAGCTGTAGTCATAATCGTGGGAATCAATCTATTTGTTAAGTTCGAAGGAGAGCGAAGCCTTCGCAGCTTAGATCAGATTCGTGGGCAATCGTACGACTGCATCATCGTGCTGGGCGCAGGGGTGTATGGCAATGGTGAGCCTACTAAGATTCTTAAGGACAGGCTTGACCGTGGTATAGAGCTTTATAATGCTGGGGCAGCACCGAAGCTGCTGCTGTCTGGAGACAACGGCAAGACCAATTACGACGAGGTGAAGGTCATGAAGAACTACTGCTTGAAGCACGGTGTTCCAGCGCAAGACATATTCCTCGACCACGCAGGTTTCTCTACGTATGAATCGATGTATCGCGCAAGGTATATATTCGGTGTAAAGTCAGCAGTAGTGGTTACACAGCATTATCACGAGGGTAGATCGCTGTATACAGCAAAGCGGCTTGGCATCAAAGCTGTGGGGGTAAGTGCGGCCGAGAAGCAGTATGATGGAGATGAGGCTCGTGCAATTAGGGAGTTCCTGTCTAGAGAGAAAGCTTTTGTGCAGTGCCTTGTTAAACCAGAACCGACGTTCCTCGGAGACAAGATAGATATTACAGGAGATGGGCAGGTAAGCTGGTAAATTGATACTGGTCAAAAAAATATAAGATTAATTTAGTGAATTTTGCGCTGGGGTAGAAACTCTGGCGCCTTTTTATATACGTGAGGAGGACTCCGTAAAATGCATACAAGTATTTATATAAGTGCATCATGAATTGTTGACAAAATAATTTAGCGCAATATAATTGTATGCATAAGGGGAGTCTAAAAAAGGGAATTAGACTAGAGGATTAACGTAGTAACGAGGATGCCACATGAAAATGGCATATGGATTTTAAAGGGCTTTTCAAAGGTCATAACAGGAGGTAGTGGATATGGGATTTTATGATTATTCAGTTCCAGCTACAGACGGAAGCGAAGTATCAATGAAAGATTACGAGGGGAAAGTTGTCCTCGTTGTCAATACAGCAACAGGTTGCGGCTTCACGCCTCAGTACGAACCGATTGAAGAGATGTATGAAAAGTACCACGACAAGGGGTTTGAAGTGCTAGATATTCCTTGCAACCAGTTTGCGGGGCAGACTCCTGGGACTGACGAGGAGATACATGATTTCTGCACTCTGCAGTACAACACGAAGTTCCCTCAGATGAAGAAGTCTGATGTTAACGGTGAGAATCAGCTAGCACTATATAAATTTCTCAAGGAAGAGAAGGGCTTTGAGGGCTTTGGTAAGGGTCTCAAGGCGACAGGACTTTCGCTAGTGGTTAAGAAGATGGACAATGACTATAAGAATAATCCTGATATCAAGTGGAATTTCACCAAATTCGTAGTTGATAGAAACGGCGATGTAGTTGCTAGATTTGAGCCTACTGCGAAGATGGAGGAAGTGGAGAAGTGCGTAGCTTCTCTCATTTAAATCAGTTGTTCCAAGCCTACGGGCTGTAACATCCTTAATAATAAATATACTGCAATGGAGAAAGCGTGGCTGATGCTACGTTTTTTCTTTTGCGGCAATATGATAGACGAAGCAGTAATTTTAAAGACTAAACAAGTCTAATGTACTATTTTGCGTTTCTGCACTAGAATGTTTTGCTCTCAAAATGGTATAATAAATCGTAGATTGAATGGATACCCGTTCAGTCGTTTTTATTTATTGGGATAAGAAAAGGGGGGACAATGAGCACAGCTGCTGAGATAAAAGAGAATAAGCTAGGTACAGCGCCGATACCGTCACTGATTATAAAATTGTCGGTTCCGCTCATGGTTTCTATGTTTGTACTATCGCTCTATAACATAGTGGATAGTATATTTGTCGCTCAGATTAATGAGAATGCTCTTACAGCCATCTCCCTATGCTTTCCAATTCAATCCATGATGATTGCCTTCGGAGTAGGTACGGCTGTAGGTATGAGTGCTCTGATGTCAAGGTACCTCGGAGCAAAGGAGTTCGATAAGGTGAATGCTACGGCACAAAATGGAATATTCCTGAGTTTCGTAACATATGCGCTGTTCGTAGTAATAGGGCTTTTCGCAAGACCTTTTATAGAGATGCAGACAAGTGATCCTGAGATAATCGAGTACGGCGTAACGTATCTCAGAATCGTATGCTGGCTATCGGTCATGGTGTTCCTGCAGGTTACAATCGAAAGGTTGCTGCAGAGTACAGGCAGGACCATATACATATTTATCACACAGAGCACCGGCGCTATTATCAATATCATCATGGATCCGATCCTTATCTTTGGATGGTTTGGCGCACCTAAGATGGGAATCGCCGGCGCTGCATATGCCACCGTTTTTGGACAGACTGTTGGTGCGTTGCTAGGCCTTTATTTTAATGTTAAGAAGAATAGGGAGGTCAAGCTGACCTTTAAGGGTTTCAGACCTAGCTGGAATACAATAAGAGAAATATATGAAATCGGCGTCCCATCAATCATCATGCAGTCTGTAGGATCATTAATGGTGTTCGGCCTCAACCAGATACTCGTAAAATTTACAACCACTGCGGTTGCTGCATTTGGAGCGTACTTCAAGCTTCAGAGCTTCATCTTTATGCCGGTGTTCGGCATGAATAATGGCATAGTGCCGATTATCGCCTACAACTATGGCGCACAGAATCGCAAGAGACTAAATGAAGCCATGAGACTGGCTGCGATTTATGGCATAGTCATTATGACCGTTGGTATGTTCATTTTCTGGGCAATTCCGCATGTACTGCTCGGCTTCTTCGCAGCATCTCCAGAGCTGATGAGGATTGGAACTGTTGAGCTTAGAGTTATCTCGCTGGTATTTCCATTTGCAGGATACTCAATCATGCGAGGTGGAGTATTCCAGGCACTTGGCAAGAGCGTGTACAGCATGTACGTATCAATAGTGAGACAGCTAATCGTGCTACTGCCAGCGGCATATTTCCTGTCTAAACTCGGTAACGTTGACTACGTGTGGTTCTCGTTTGTATTTGCAGAATTCTTTGGACTTAGCATGTCAATCATATATACTAGAAAGATAAAGAAGGATATAATAAGTCAGCTATAGGCGTATTTTGCATCTATCAAATGACCATATATATCTGTAACATATATATCCGTAATACTTACGAAGTGCAGTAGCTGCACGATAAGGAGCGAATGTGGAAACTCTTAGAGAACAGAATATACATGAAAATAAAAAGGCGCTTCGCGCAAGATGTAGAGAAATCGTAAAGGAGCTCTCACCTGAATATATCGAAGAAGCGAGCCATAAAATCGCAGATTTATTACTAGCAACTGATGCGTATAAGAATTCGAATACGATTTTTTGCTACATGTCGATGGGCGGCGAGCCAGTGACGGATGAGATTATAGAGCGAGCTCTCGAGGATGGAAAGCGCGTTGGGATTCCGCTCTGCGTTGGACCACATGATATGGTAGTCAAGGAATATAAGAGCGGTGATGAGCTAGCGAGAGGTGCGTTCGGGATTAGAGAGCCACTTGCTGAAGCTACTGAAATTACTGCAGATGAGTTTGATCTAGCAATAGTCCCTTGCGTGGCATGCTCGGAGGACGGACGAAGAATCGGGCATGGCGCTGGTTACTATGATAGATTTCTCAGCGTATCGGGATTTAACAAGATTGCGCTCTGCTTTGAGAAGCTACTTACAGACGATATTCCGCTAGAAGATACAGATGTGTATATGGATGGGGTTGCGACTGAGGATGCCATCTATGGTAGGCGATGGTGCGGCTAAACTCCAGACAAATTAATCAAAAAAGCAAGTTACACCATAGACATGAATATAGATATAAGGGGAAAAAAATATGAACAAAAAAATAAAGTTGTACTAACCGGAGATAGACCGACCGAGCAGACTGCATATAGGACACTATGTGGGATCACTTAGACAAAGACTTATCCTGCAGGAGGATTCGAGCATCGATAAGATGTTCGTTATGATTGCAGATGCGCAGGCGCTTACTGATAATGCAGATAATCCAGAAAAGGTGCGCGAGAGCGTGCTTCAGGTTGCGATGGATTACCTAGCAATCGGCATAGATCCAGCGCGTACAACCATCTTTATCCAGTCACAGATTCCAGCGCTTCACGAGATGACTATGTATTACATGAATCTCGTTACAGTAGCTAGAGTTCAGCGTAATCCTACAGTCAAGAATGAGATTAAGATGCGTGGATTTGAGGCAAATCTGCCAGTAGGATTCTTTACATATCCTATCAGCCAGGCATCCGACATAACTGCATTCATGGGCACCATCGTGCCAGTTGGCGAGGACCAAGAGCCAATGATCGAGCAGTGCCGCGAGATAGTGCGTAAATTCAATGCTACTTACGGTGAAGTTCTAGTTGAGCCAGAGATTTACCTGCCTGATAACAAGGCGTGCCTCAGACTTCCAGGAACTGATGGCCAAGCTAAGATGAGCAAGTCGCTTGGCAATACCATCTATCTATCGGATAGCGAGCAGGAACTCAAGACTAAGGTTATGAGCATGTACACTGACCCTAACCACATCAAGGTTGAGGACCCTGGTCAGGTTGAGGGTAACACTGTGTTTACATATCTAGATGCGTTTGTACAGCCCTGACTCGTTCGAGAAGTATCTACCTGAATATAAGGATTTAGATGAGCTCAAGGATCACTACAGAAGAGGAGGTCTAGGCGATGTTAAGGTTAAGAAGTTCCTTCTCAAGGTGCTAAATGAGTTCCTAGAGCCAATCAGAGAGAGACGAGCTTATTATGAGGAGCACCCAGAGGTTGTTGTCGAGATGCTTCGTAAGGGTACAGAACTAGCTAATTCTGAAGCAGAAAAGACTCTTGATAAGATGAAGAAAGCGATGCAGATAGATTACTTCAATCAGTGGAACGAAGATTACAATCTTAAGTAGGCGAAGCTTACTGCAGAAAGTCTGAAACCAGCCTCTTAGGTAAGGTTAAGTATTTGCCTTGGAATCATATATTGCGAGGCTGAAGAATAAAAAATCAGTTTCCAGAGGAATTGGAAAAAATGTATGTGGCAGATTCGATGATTCGGGTCTGTCACTTTTATTTCCTACACTTCTTCATTTTATCTTCACAAAAATGCACATTACCGAGACACATTATTTTCTATTGCATGGTAAAATCTATGTAATGTTATGAAGGGATGTTCTCGAAGTGCTGTGAGCACTGCAAATGTGTGAGATTCAAAGATGATTAAGAACGTTGTAGGCATGTATTTTAGCCCATCGGGCGCGACAGCCAAGATAACCAAGAAGATTACAATTGAATTAACTGATAACATGCGTGATAGCTGCTTAGATGACCTCAGCTATTCTTTTTACGATATGCTGTGCTTAAGTGAGCACCACGGCATCAATACATCGATTGACTGTACTGACGAGACTATCGTCGTGATGGGTCTTCCTGTCATGTCGGGACGCATCCCAGAGATTTGTAAGGAGATGCTGTCTAAGGTAAATGGTAACGGAGCGTACCTGATTGCACTTGTGTCTTATGGAAATAACAGCTACGGTGATGCGCTATATGAGCTGTATACGTATGCGAACGAGAGAGGCTTTAACGTGATAAGTGCAGCAGCATTTATCGCACAGCACTCGATGTTCCCTAAGGTTGCAGAGAGTAGACCAGATGCGAACGATATCAAGAAGATGATTGAGTTCAGCAGGATCAGTGCTAAGAAGCTGAAGCGCTTCGTGTGCACAGATATATCGTCTATGAGAGGAAGACTCGCACCGCTCATGATTCCTGGCTCTATTCCAAAGCGCAAGCCTATGAAATTACCGATTCACCCTACAGCGAATTCTCTATGCATAAGCTGCGGAAAGTGCAAAGAAGTATGCCCAGTTGGGGCAATAAGCACTGATGATCTCAGGAAGTCCGATCCAAAGGAATGCATCTCGTGCACATCTTGCATAAAGGCGTGTCCTCAAGATGCGCGCGGGTTCTACGGTTCGCTCGCTAGGGCGACGAGGATTGCTAGAGAAAAGCTTCATTTTAAGAGAAAAGACCCTGAGTGGTTTATATAGACGGAAGAGAGACCGAGAGTCATGATGATATGTACCCTCCTTACTGGATAACAGTAAAGGAGGGTATTTTATGTGGAAATATCGTCATAGTTGATGTGATTACTTGACATAGCAGATATTGCATATTAATATACATGTATACAATCTAGCGCAGAGGTATAAATTATTATAACGAAGCTCGTAGATTAGCGGAGGCTAGACTTAAGGGGACGGGGAACTAAAATTTGCGAGGTATAACAGATGAGTGACATCAAGATCAATAAGAAATCAAACCTACTAGAACAGGATCCTTACAATTACCAACTTCAAGATGTTGAAGAACCTAACTTGATGCGTGAGTTTTTCGAGTACACCGAGATACCAAAGGTTTCCTTTAACTTTAGAAGAAATCCTCTCGGAATGCCTAAGGAGATATGGATTACCGATACGACATTCCGTGACGGGCAGCAATCTCGCGAACCATATACTGTTGAGCAGATTGTAGATATATATGAGATGATGTCGAGGCTATCAGGGCCTAACGGCAAGATTAGGCAGACGGAGTTTTTCGTATATAGTGATAGAGATAGGCGAGCTATCGAGAAGTGCAGGGAGCTGGGGCTTGAATTTCCAGAGATTACGACATGGATTAGAGCTAAGAAAGAAGATTTTAAGCTCGTGCACGACATCGGTGTTAAGGAGACTGGTATACTCGTTAGCTGTTCAGATTACCATATATTTACGAAGCTCGGTATGAATAGAAGGCAGGCGATGGAGCACTATCTATCGGTCATTTCCGATGCGTTTGAAGCTGGGGTTATGCCAAGGTGTCACCTTGAGGACATTACGAGGGCTGACTTCTATGGTTTTGTAGTCCCTTTTGTAAAGGCTATTCAGGACCTCGCAGAGCAGGCTAATATGCCTGTTAGGATTCGTGCATGCGATACGCTTGGATACGGAATTCCTTATGGAGGAGTTGCGATGCCTAGGTCAGTTCCCGGGATAATCTATGGACTTCAGCATTACGCAGGTGTACCGAGTGAGATGATCGAATGGCATGGGCATAACGATTTCTATAAGGCCGTTACTAATGCGGCGACTGCGTGGCTGTACGGAGCAGCGGCGGTAAATACTACGCTATTTGGCATAGGAGAGAGGACTGGAAATGTTCCTCTTGAGGCGATGGTCTTCGAGTATGCGCAGCTACGCGGTACACTGGACGGGATGGATACGACGGTTATCACTGAACTTGCCGAGTATTATGAAAAGAAATCGGGTACCATTTGCCTGAGCAGACCCCGTTCGTCGGCAAGAATTTCAACGTTACTAAGGCTGGAATTCACGCGGATGGGCTGCTTAAGAATGAGGAAATTTACAATATATTTGACACTAAGAAATTCCTCAATAGACCACCTCTCGTTTCAATCAACCAGAACAGCGGTGTGGCTGGAGTAGCTGTATGGCTCAATGAGAAATATCATCTAGAGGGCGATCGTAAGGTAGATAAGCACAGCGAGGTAGTTCGCTATATCAAGAGCTGGATTGATAATCAATATGATAACGGCAGGGTATCTGTTATCGGAGCAGATGAGATTGATGCGCTTGTAAATAAATTCATAACTGGAGAGTCTGAAGGAAGCTGGTAGGGGGCATAAAATGGGATATACAATAGCTGAGAAAATTATTAAAGCTCACTTGGTTAGTGGTGAGATGAAGGTGGGCGAGGAGATCGGGCTCAGGATTGACCAGACTCTGACACAGGATGCGACTGGAACAATGGCATATCTGGAGTTTGAGGCGATGGGAATTCCGCAGGTCAAGACTGAGCGTTCCGTAGCATATATAGATCACAACACTCTGCAGTCTGGATTTGAGAATGCAGATGATCACAAATATATTCAGACCGTGGCTGCAAAGCACGGTGTGTACTTCTCGAGACCTGGCAACGGCATCTGCCACCAGGTTCATTATGAGAGATTTGGCATTCCGGGCAAGACTCTGATTGGATCCGATTCGCACACTCCGACTGGCGGTGGGCTCGGAATGCTGGCAATGGGCGCTGGTGGTATGGATGTTGCCGTTGCCATGGGTGGCGGAGCTTACCACATCCCTATGCCTAGGATGATTTTCGTGGAACTAATCGGAGAGCTCCGCCCTAATGTTAGCGCCAAAGATATCATCTTGGAGGTTCTGCGCATGCTGTCTGTCAAGGGCGGCGTTGGCGCTATTGTCGAATACGGCGGCGAAGGTGTAGCGACGCTCAGCGTTCCTGAGCGTGCGACTATTACCAATATGGGCGCTGAGCTAGGAGCTACTACCTCGATTTTTCCTTCCGACGAGGTGACCAGGCAGTTCATGGCAGCTCAGGATAGGGAGGCTGATTGGTCTCCTCTGGCAAGCGATCCAGATGCTGAATATGCTGAGCGTTACTCTATCAATCTGAATGAACTAGAGCCTCTAGCTGCTTGTCCAAACAGTCCTGACAATGTAAAGCCTGTGAGAGAGCTCGCAGGAATAAAGGTTGATCAGGTGGCGATCGGTTCATGTACAAACTCATCATTTGCAGACATGACCAAGACTGCATCAGTTCTAAAAGGTCATAAGATCGCGTATGGTGTGAGTCTTGGAATATCACCAGGTTCGAGGCAGGTATTCTCAATGATGGCAGAGAGCGGTGCACTCACAGATATGATAGACGCGGGTGCTAGAATACTGGAGTGCGCATGTGGTCCATGTATAGGAATGGGATTCTCGCCGAACTCAAAGGGTGTGAGCCTAAGAACATTTAACAGAAACTTCCTTGGTCGTTCGGGAACTAAGGACGGACAGGTGTATCTAGTAAGCCCTGAGACAGCTGCAGCGTCAGCGCTCACAGGCTTTATAACAGATCCAACGACACTTCCTCCAATCGCACAGCCGCAGCAGCCGGATAGATTCCGCATCAATGATGACGGAATCATCGCACCACTGCCAGCAGCAGAAGCCGAGGCGGCAGAGGTGCTACGCGGTCCTAACATCAAACCATTCCCAGAGACAAGTCCGCTGGATGACCATATAGAGGCCGCGGTCATTCTCAAGGTAGGTGATAATATCACCACTGATCACATCATGCCAGCAGGGATCGAAAGTATTGCCATATAGATCGAACGTGCCTAAAAATATCTGAATTCTGCTTTAGCGTAGTGGATGAGACATTTGCAGCTAGAGCCAAGGAGGCTGGTAAAGGGATTCATAGTTGGCGGCTCTAATTATGGGCAGGGGTCATCTAGAGAGCATGCTGCGCTTGCACCGCTCTACCTCGGAATAAAGGCGGTTATAGCGAAGAGCTTTGCCAGAATTCATGCGGCAAATCTTGTGAATGCGGGAATCCTGCCGCTAATCTTCGAGAATCCAGATGACTATGATGAGATAGAACAGGGAGATGTACTCAGACTAGATGGAGTGAGAGCAGCTCTAGAAGATGACAGAATTATTTTGCATGCTGGAGACAAGAATATTCCGCTCCGCATGGAACTTGCAGAGAGACAGAAAGAAGTGCTCTTGGCAGGAGGACTTCTTGATTATGCGGCTATGGAAAACTAGATGTAGCAGTGAAGGATACACAACTCAAAGCTAGTTAAGATTAGAAAATCGTACTATTAATACCATAAATAGTGATTTTATAATTTTGGGTAATATTATTGAGACTGTGCTAGGAAACTTGAATCGTACAGTTTGAAATTGGAGACAAGGAAATGGATAAAAAGATATATAGCTCAGAAATAGAGCGGGATATCAGGAGTGCTGTTGAGAATTTTGAAATCGTGCTACGTGAGCAGGTGGCAAGGAATCAGCGCATGAGAGCTGAGAGAGAGGAGAAAGGTGCAGCTAACAAAACTGGTGATCCTGTTCCTAATCCGAATAGAGACAAGGTAATAATCGGAACCGCTGCCGGCGACGGCATCGGCCCGATTATCATGGCCGAAGCGGAGAGAGTGCTGAAAGCAGTCCTCCGGGACAGACTTGCAAGCGGCTCCCTAGTCCTAAGCCAATCGAAGGCTTCACCCTCGAAAACCGCCTCGCCGCAGGCAAGACAGTCCCGGACTCCGTCATGGCAGCGATGAACGAATGTGATGTCCTGCTCAAAGGACCAACAACAACACCGAACGCTACCATGAATACAGCTAATATCGAGAGTGCTAATGTCTATCTGCGTAAATCATTTGATCTATTTGCCAATGTCAGACCAGTTGAAATTCCAGAAGAAGGAATCGACTGGACATTCTTCCGCGAGAACACGGAAGGGGAATATGCATTAGGCAGCAAGGGCGAATATATCACGGGAGAGTTGGCGGTTGATTTCAAGGTGACGACAGACGAGGGCACAGGGAGAATCGCTCGCGCAGCATATGAATACGCGAGAGCTAACGGCAAGAAGCGAGTATCCATAGTGACTAAAGCCAATATCATGAAGAAGACTGATGGCAACTTCCTTAATATCTGCCGTGAGGTCGCTAAGGAATACCCAGAGATTGAGACGGATTCGTGGTTCATCGATATCATGGCTGCTAATCTAGTCAATAAGGAGATTAGAAACAACTTCCAAGTTTTTGTACTTCCTAACCTGTATGGTGATATAATTACTGACGAGGCAGCTCAGATTCAAGGCGGAGTCGGAACGGCTGGAAGTGCGAATATCGGCAGGAATTACGCGATATTTGAAGCAATTCACGGCAGTGCTCCACGCATGATTGAAGAAGGGCTGGGCGAATATGCCAATCCGTCAAGTCTTCTGAAGGCAGCGGTGATGATGCTCTCACATGTGGGCTATAGAGATGAATCGAAGCGGCTTGAAGATGCACTAGAAGCAGCTGATAAGGAGCTTGGACCACGAATGACGGGAATGGCAGGCGGTGCAACATGCCGCGAATACGCAGAATTAGTCATGTCGAGGTTATAATGATACAGAATTTCTGGATTTGCATAAATGCGGTAGTACCGCTGATGATATATCTGATAATCGGGATGCTCGTAAAGCGAGTAGGCCTTATAAATGATGACGAGGTGCACAGGTTCAATCGCCTCGTCTTTATTGTGCTCTTCCCACCGATGATGTTCGAGAACCTCTACGGGGCGAAGTTAAGCACAGCTTTGAACCCAAGACTTATAGTATTTGCACTTGTATTTCTTTTATCCTACATAGCGCTTAGCATACCAGTGGTTCAAAAGCTAGAGAAGAAACCAGAGACACGAGGAGCGATGATACAGGCGATGTATAGAAGCAACTTCGTACTTATGGGGCTTCCAATCGCAATTAATATATGCGGTGCAGGAAATGTATCCAAGACAGCTATACTCGTCACTATAATCGTACCGACGTACAACGTGTTAGCTGTCATAATATTGGAGTATTACCGTGGTGGTCGTGCTAGCATCTCTAAAATGCTCCGCAAGATTGCCACTAACCCGATAATTCTCGGTGCCGTGGCAGCAGGCATAGTGATATCCCTCAATATAGCAGTGCCGAAATCGATAGGCAGGGTTGTCTATTCTCTATCTGAATGCACGACTCCGATGGCGATGATGCTACTAGGGGCCTCGTTCAATATCAAAAGTGTGAAGTCTGGCAAGCGGAACCTAAGTATATCAATAATTGCCAAGCTAATAGTACTCCCAGCAATTGGACTACCTATAGCGATGCTGCTCGGCTTCAGAGGTGTAGAGTTCGTGTCGCTGATAGTTATGATGGCAGCGCCTTGCTCAGTGTCATCATATACAATGGCAGAGTCTATGGGAAGCGATGGAGAGCTTGCAGGTAATGCAGTAATATTCACAACTGGTTTCTATATTAACCATATTTGGGTGGTTATTTCTGTTTAAGAATATGGGAATGTTCTAAAACCAGGATGCATAGGCAACAAGCAACATGCGGGCCTATGTATTAATTTTACACATTATTGAATAAAAAAACGAAAATATGAAATAAAATTCAAAAAAGACATTGACAAAAGGAAGAAGAGAGAGTATATTCATACACAAGAACTACTAAAAATACACATATAAACAGCTTTATACACATCCGAACATCATGGTGCAGATTCACGTCAATCAGCAACCACGATAATGATATCAGCAGAGACACGGATAAGAGAGCAACGAAAAACACGCGGCAAATTAAAAGTAGCGGAATTTCGAGGAGTTATTTAGATTAAAAATTATTTAAAGAAAAGAGGAAACAAAATGAAAAAGACTATCGGAAAGATTTTGGCACTCATGATGTGCCTAATTATGGCAGGAGCGCTTTCTGCATGTGGTGGCAAGGACAAGGTGTACAAGGTTTCGACTGAACCGACCTACCCTCCATTTGATACGACAAATAAGGATGGAGACATTGTGGGATTTGATATGGATCTTATGAAGGCTATTGCGAAGGATCAAGGTTTCAAGGTCGAATTCGAATCACTTGAATTTGATGCACTCATCCCTGCGCTCAAGTCTGATAGCACGGATATCGTAATCGCTGGCATGAATGTGACGCCCGAGCGTGCTAAGAAGGTGGCTTTCTCAGACCCTTACTATAAGACAGGAATCGTTTTACTTGTAAAGAAAGACAATACAAGCATAACAGGTTGGGATAACTTCACATCGGGAAGCGGGCTCAAGGTAGCAGCGCAGACTGGTACTTCTCAGGCTGATATAGCAGAGCAGCTCAAGAAGGAAGGTAAAGTTTCCAAAACAGTTATCCTAAACCAGAACACAACAGCGCTTCAGCAGCTTGGAAATGGTGATGTTGATGCAGTTCTTGTTGATAAGCCTGTTGCTGTAGATATTGTTGCTTCGCAGGGAGATAAGTACAAAATAGTAGGCGATATAAAGCCTGACAGCGTTGCTGATGTTGCGATTGCAGTTAAGAGCGACAACAAGGAGCTTCTTAAGAAAATTAACAAGGGACTAAAGCATCTCAAGGAAAACGGCACCTACGACAAACTCGCTAAGAAGTGGAAGATAGAGCAGTAAAAAATATATAAACTAGAGAAGCAATAATACACCAGAAGCGAATACAGTTATGAGGAAATAGAGAAACAAAAGAGGGGTTCATAAATGAATCCCTCTTAGTTTATATTGATTTGCAATTTCTCTAGCCGTATATGAACCATATGAATGCATAGCCGACTGTAGCTGCCGTCAGCGTAAACGGCACTCCGATTTTCATAAATTCCTTAAAGGTTACGATCTCTCCGTTCTTTCTTAAAATGCCTACTGCCGTTATATTCGCAGATGCCCCGACCGGAGTGAGGTTGCCGCCTAGCGTTGCTCCGCAAAGTAGACCAAGATAGAGCAGCGTAGGATCTACGCCCAGCGTTGCAGTTACGCCCTGAAGCACAGGAAGCATAGTTGCAACATATGGGATGTTGTCGACGAAAGCCGAAATCAGAATCGAACCCCAGACGATAATCGTGTAGAGGATGAACATGTTGCTCCCGCCAGTCCTCACGATGAGGTCAGACAAATCTTTGATAACGCCTACTTCAGTGAGCCCAGCGATTACTATAAATAGTCCGAATAGTAGTAGTAGCGTCTCGATATCGGCATCCTTCAAAGCTGCAATTGTACGGTCGCCATCGCGCCTTTTTGCGTAATCGAAAATGATAGAAACGACCGCAAAGGTTATACATATAGCACCGTTAGTTATGTCTGGCTTGTTCGGGAAGAACGACACGAATATCAGCGTCGCTACTAGCCCTACCAGCATATATGTCGGAACGAGATTTTTACTTCTGTATATTCTTCAGCTGCAACAGGCTGCCTATACTTTCTAAATAGAATCATCATAACAGGCACTGTTGCGAGAGCCCCGAGTTCTACGGCAAAGAAGATTCCTGGCTTGCCGTGGAATACGAAGAAGGATGAGAAATCCATCTTTGCATACGAAGCGAGCATCATCGAAGTGGTATCACCAACGAGTGTAGCTGCCCCTTGCAGGTTCGAAGAGACGGCAATCGAGAGCGTCATCGGAACTGGTGATACATCGAGCTTGCGGCAGATGGCTAGTCCGACAGGAGCTACCATGAGTACAGTCGCGACATTATCTACAAATGCAGAGATAAATCCAGAGAATAGCGACATGAAGATTATAACCATCAACATGTTTTTGGACCTATCTAGGAGTATGTCGGCGAGCTTATTTGGCATCTTGGAATCGATAAAATAGTGCACGAGAATCATCGTGCCAGATATCATCAGCAAGATATTCCAGTTCACAGAGTGAATTGCTGTACCCAGTGACATTACGCCAGCTATTAAGAAGACCGCTGCTGAAATAAGAGCGGCATGCACGCGGAACTTCTGAAAGAAGATCATCACAACGTACATGAGTATAAACATCGTAATTACTAAAATTTTCATAGGTTGAATTCTACCACAAAAGAATATGAAATTGGTGACTGTGAATGAAAATTTATAAATAATATGAAATGAATGACTGTAAATGAAAATTTATAAATAATATGAAATGAGTGACTGTAAATGAAAATTTATAAAGAATATGAAATGGGTGACTGTGAATGAAAATCTAAAATGAGTCTAAGAATAGTGCATTTGACTCAGATAATAGTGCAAATCTAGAGGTAATATAATTCGACAATTTATGGTAAAATAATTAAATAAAATAGAAAAAAAGAACAGGAAACCTCATAATGACAAAATCAATAAAAAGTAAATAAGGACACCACATCTTCCATAGCAAGCGGCATTACTGGCGCATCTAGTGACATAAGACTTAGCCCATTGGCTTCTCAGGATGGTAGATCGACGATAACAGCAAATAAAAGCAGCAAAACAGCCTACGACAAGATAAGAAACGCTACTTCAAAGTTTGACGAGACAATAACTGTAGATGCACAGAATATCCGTAGTCTCGGTGTGAAGTTTGATGAATTTGACAGAGGCGTTAGCAATATGTTACATGTTCAATCCCAAAAGCTAGGAAGATAAGATGAAGAACCTTACAGAAGAGCAGATACGAGGCAAACTCAGAGAGTTTGAAAATAAGCATGATGAACTTGAACATGTAAAGCGCAAAACAGATGATTATATCGAAGAAGATCATTATTTTATACGTAGTAAAATGGAATCAAATGAGCAAATTAGATACGAGCTTTGTGATCAAAAGGATTTAGAAGTCCTAAACATAATGGATGATAATCATAATTTGCTTAGAATGGCACATATAAACAATTATAGAAACGAAGATGAAGTAAAAAATACAGTTCAACGTGAACATAGACGGTTGTTTAACGAAGAAGACAGGCTATATCAGCAGCTTATAATTGCGAAAGAAGCAGAAAAGCAGGATAATAGATAATTCGAAAACCTCTAGAAGACAGGTGCTAAAGTTTTTAAATTTAGCATTCTTAGAAGATATGGAAAGAAGAAATCTACGAAAGGAAGTAATAGTGTGAGTGCAAGTTTTTACTTAGATCCAGCAGAAATCAAAGCTCAGTGCAGAGAGGCCATAGATAATCTGAATGAGGTATCGTCAAATACCATAAATGTTGAACATAAACTAGATGAATTTATCAACAATAGTGAGCTTGAGAGCAAAGCCTTCGATGCTCTAAAGCAGCAGATTGCGGACTACAAGACAGTGCTACAAAGTATCAGGTCGCTTATCAATTACAACATAGGCGAATACAAAACACTCATGAGCAGTGTCGGTGACAAAGTTCTAGATGGTGACAAAATCCTTAAAGGACAAGAGTATGCAAGAAATAGATAAAAGCATATGAGGATAGGGCAAAACGCTGCCGAGAAAATGCGGTTACGTGTGCTGTAATTACCCCATTTGCAGAAAGTCAGAATCAAATTGCAGGGTATTATGATCATCTTGCAAATAATCATCGCATGATGCTCAAATACTGGGAAGAAAAAGAGCAGGCATACTACGATATAGAGAATTCTACAAAGGACCTATTCAGCACCGGAGATAGCACAGCAGAACAGATAAACGCAGCCCTGTCAGACCTTGGGAGGTCATTTAGTGCGGGCGCATTTCATCCAAACCTAGAAGCTTCATGGAGAGCAAAGCTAAAGGAAGAGGTAAAAGAACTGGATGTTATTAACATGTTTGGCATTAAGAGACCTAAGTCAATAGATGATAAAACATGGGAAAAGTACCAAGAGGATGTTACAGCTAAGGTGCTTCTGCTAGAAAAACAAGGCTGGCCTATAGAAAGCGTTAAAGAGTTTGGCAAGTACTTCAAAGAGATGCTTGGGAGAAAAGGTCAATCTTCCAATATGTCTGAAATCGTAGCATCATGCTATAGCGATACACAAGTAGTAGGCACCAAAGCTTTTGATAACATGTGGTATGCATGGAAAGCAGATAGAATATCCGCGTCCGAAAGCAAGAAGAAACTTTCTGTGCTGATGAAAGTTACAGGGATGGACAAAATGGATGAAAAATCATCAGCAGACCAACTAAGAGCAGTAGCGGATAAGATAAACAAAAGGATGAATCCCGATGACAAATTCTGGGGTAGCCTAGCAGGGACAGTAGAAAAAGCATATTATCCAAGCGGTATGAAAGGCGACTTAGGGAAACAGCTACACCTGTTCGGTACGTAATATCCTATCAGCAGGCTAAATACATAGTGGATAACTACAAAGGGCGAACAGACGAAGAGAAGCTGATAAACTATATAGTCAAAGAGAAAAATCTGGAACTGGACAGCAGAGGAGTCCACAAGGCTGCACCTAAAAATCATATAATAATGGTGAACAGTATCCGGATGGACACAGCTATGCAAATGGGGGAATAAACCTCAAGGTTGTGACCAATGCGAGATTTCGTTCAGAGTTTATAATTAATGGGGATGGTAAATTTCTCACTCTTTTGGACGAGCATGCTACTCAGGATGCCAAGGTAAACTGTTCTAGCTTCAATTATGCACGTCGCAATGATGAGATACATAGGGTGCTTGACGTGGAACCATCTAACCCGAACTATGAACCACAGTTTAGAGAGAACTCTAAATGTGTGCTTGATAAGAATGGGATTCAGATAAAAGATGGTAATGGTAATAGTGTGATATTTGAGGCTCCTAAAAAAATGGAACATAACGATGAAATTATATGGAGAAAGAGAGTAGATGATTTTGAATTGAGGTGTGGATATGGCAAGACTAGTAGAACATAAAAAGATAATTGTTGTTTTCGTAATATTGGTTTCTATAATTTTTACTATTATTGTTATTATGCTGCCAAAAAGAACTACAGAAATAAAGACCGATACCGTGTACATGAGTGGATATTATACTGAATACCCTGATAAAGATGATCCAAGATATTATATTGAATTTAAAAAAGATGGTACATATGTGCTAATGCATGATGACAGTAGGAGGAAACAAGAAGACTATTTTGAAGATGGGTACTGGAGCTATCCAGAAATAGATTTATACATTGGTAAATATAAGGAGAAGAATGGCAATTACATTTTAGAAACAACAGATAGCGCATACGTAAAGTTTAAAGACGAATCTGCAGTAAAAAAGAACACAATCAAAAATTATTGTCCTGGAATATTTGATGTGGAAAAATATGTTGCAGAACAAAATGGCAGAACTGCAGAAAGAGCAGTCATGAAAACTGAAAAAGGAGAGTATATATTAGGATATCCAAATAATAAGTATTCTTATGACGAGGATAGAGCTTATTATTTACTTTTTAATAAATCCGATATAAAGAAACTTCCTAGTTCTGTAGAGGAATTTCGCAAACAGTTCAAAATGGATAAGAAGGCAGAACAGGAACGTCTAAATGGAACGGAGCAGAGCAGATAGCATATCTGTTATGATGTTATGATAGATTTTCAGAAAGTTCGTATTCGAGCTTTCTGTTATTCTTTAGTCGGCACCGAAGCATTTGATAACATGTGGTGTACATGGAAAGCAGCTACACCTGTTCAAGTATATAATATCTTATCAGCAGGCTGAATATATATCAAACTTGTATGCAGAAGGCACTGACGAAGAAAAGCTAGCAAGATATATAAGGGAACACAAAGTTGATTGGTCAGTAGATGAATCTGTTAGACTTCATTTAAAATCATACTACGATGAATTTCAAACAAAAAACATTTTTCCTGAGGGACACAGCTATGCAAATGGAGGAGTAAACCTCAAAGTCGTGGCCAATACTAGATTCCGTTCAGAGTTTATAATTAATGGTGATGGTAAATTTCTCACTCTTTTAGATAAAGACTCTACACAAGATGCCATGGTTAACTGCTCCAGCTTTAATTATGCAACTTCAAATGATGATTATCACCAGATGTTCGATGTAAAACCAGTGCAACCTAAATATGAACCCAAATTTAGAGAAAGTGAACTGTATGTTGGGGCAGAAGGCGGTAAAGTTGATGAATCAAAAAAATTTGCAGCACCTAAAAAACTAGATTATGAAACTAAAACATTATGGGAAAAGCGCAAGGCGGATTTTAGTAAGAAAGTAAAGTTATGAAGATAAATAATAATTATAGAAAACTTACAATCGTAATCGTAGGCATCTTAATAATTGTTACAATATCAATTGTAATTTATATAAAAGCATTAAAGCCTAAGCCAATTACGGAGATTAAAAGAAATATAGTATATATAAGTGGATATTATAAAGAGTACCCTAATGATGACGATCCTAGATTCTATATTGAATTTAAAGATGACGGAACATATATTTTGATGTATGACGATAGCAGGCGTAGTCAGGATAGTTACTGGGAAGATGGGAGTTTAGGTGTACCAGTTATAGAGTGCTACTATGGAAAATATAAGCGTAAGAATGGCAATTATCTTATAAAACCAACAAGAGGATGTATAGCTGAATTTAAGGATACTGCATCTGTAGATAAAAACTTAATAAATTTTTATAAAGAAGAAAACTATGAAAATGATTCTCATATAGTTGGTATGATAGTGTGCAAGCTCCAAAATGGACGATACATGCTAGGAGCGCCAACAGAAAATAAGAAATCATATAGAAAGGATGTATATTACTACCTCCTTTATAACAAATCCGACATAAAGAAGCTCCCAAGCAGCCCGGAGGAATTCCGTAAGCAGTTCAAGATGGACAAGAAGGCGGAGCAGGAGCGCCTAGCGAAGCAGAGTAGATAGTATATTTGTATGATAGATTTCAGAAAGCTCGTATTCGAGCTTTCTGTTATTCTTTAGTTGGCGCAAATTCATTCAGCCTCCAGCATATTCTCAATCCTTCTGCCCAGTGACAGGAGCACATTCACATCAGATATGCTGCCTGTTGCAAAAGGGTTCCAGTTAGGGGACAGTAAACTCCCACCTTCCCTGGCTCTGGCACGAAGTTTTATATCTTCGTAGTCAGTGAAGATATCTAATGAGGCAGCTTTTGCGAAAAATTTAGATTCTACGTCCTTTAATTTACATGAAACTACAGTGCCCGAGAGGATCTCCTTATCGTCACACAGAATGGTAACTTCGCTTCCGTCAAGTATGACGATATAGTCTTTGACAAATCTCGATTGCATTTTTTTAGCTAAATAAAAGCTGTAATTAACGCAGGCAAAAATAATCAAGATGAAAAGAACTTGATGAGTCTTAACTACATCACTGAGATTGAGGTAGAACAGAAGCAGTTGTATCACTAGGATGGGCAGCATTATTAGAGCAGGGAAAAGAAGCCCTACATAAACATCTGACTTAGCCGTCACCGCAGAAAAAGTATATCTCTCCATGTTAGTACCTCGTAATTTACAAATAACTACCCTTATCTTATAACTAATCGAGAGGAGCTGCTAGGAATATTTTAGCTTAGCTGCAGAAATATGAGCAGAGAATCAACAAAAGAGAAGCCAGCGTATTGCTTGCTTCTCTTAATTCTTATCATCACAAATATATTCGTCCGTGCATAAACGGACCGAGGCTCTCTCTTCGATGTTCGTGTAGCGCGGGGATTATAGGGATCCTTTTGCCGGAATAATATCGATTACGAAAGCCGTAAATTCTTACCAATTTGTCGCTATGTCTATCTGCGTTGGATTACTTGTCGCAAACCACCTGTATCGCATACGATACCAGTTCCAAGAGATGTTGAAACTAAAGAACCTTTAGGGTGAGTCTTGTAGCTAGCTGCAACCATTACGTAGTTGCCTAGCATCTTAACTCCATCTGCTCTAACCCAGTAGTCAGATGATGAATATCCAAATCTACCCATAGCCGCTACAACTCTCGACATGTTGAGATTGTAGTAGGTCTCCTTTACCAGAAGGACCATTGTTGGTTCCCTTGGACTTAGAGAGAACACTTCCAGAATAAGTGTATTTTATGGAAGTAGCTGTGCGACTTGACTCGCTGTTCTTTGCTTCCTCTTCAGCTTTCTTCTTTGCCTTCTCATCCTCGACTGCCTTTATAGTATTAGTTCCAGTTGAAACTAAAGGAGCTGAATAAGAAGTGGTAGTTGCATGAGTAGCAACAGTGTCAGCTACTGAATCTGTCATAGTTGGGACAGGCACATTAGCTGCATCAACAGCAACTTCAATCTCAGTGCAGTCTGGAATGTCGGATTCCTGCTTGTGCTGAGCAGTTATCTTTGCGGGGATGCCTGTACGAGCTGAATCGGACTGAGTAGCAGCAGCGACGTACTTGCTCGTAGACACTACGAAGATGAGTAGTAGACATACGAGAGACACGATGTGCGCTATCGATCTAATCTTTGCGTAATTCATACCGTCTCCTTACGTTCGGAATAACTTATGTTGCCTATTGTACCAAATAAATACATGAAAAATCTAAAGGCTATGTGAAAATTGCAACACGGCGATTATATAAATCAAACACATTGCCGAGCGGATTACTAGGCAAAAGGTAATGTTTCGCGCCTGGTATTGTGATGCGTAGCATGACGATTTACTTAATTTGAAATCGAATATATGATATGATTAATGTTAACTAAGAGTAATTTTGTGTGGAGAGCATGCTATGAATGATATGAGAAGCACGATTAATAGTGAGGCTATAGCTAACCCGTTTGGAGCTAACTCGTTTATCGAGAAGAAAGGCTCGGATTGTGGTCGCTACTGGTACAAGGACATTCGAGAGATTACGACGCTCAAGGATCTTCTTGCTGGAAGCGTTGAAAAGTACAGTGAAAGACCTGCTTTTTGGGTAAAAGAAAAACGTGGTGGAGAATACATACCCGTATCTTATGAGGTTCTAGGTCATGATGTCGAAGCCATTGGCACTATGCTGCTTGAGCTCGTAGAGGATGAGAGACGCGTTGCGATCATTGGAGAGGGGAGCTATGAGTGGATAGCCTCCTATCTTGCGGTTATGAACGCAGGACTTGTTGTGGTTCCAATCGACAAAGAGCTCGGTGGAGAAGAGATAAAGAACCTCCTCGATGCGTCAAACTGCCATACGGTAATCTGTTCATCTGAATGTGCCCCTAAGCTCTCTAATATCATAACAATCACAGATCTTATAATCACAGAATTTTACGGCGATAGAGTATCGCTCGAGGATGAGCCAAAGACACTACTTAAGGATGTGACTGAATTTGAAAGGGCTGGTAGGAAGGTTCACCTATGGAGAGAACTGCTAATCAAGGGCGAGGATAAGCTTGAAGGAGGAGATACTTCTTTTGCGGATGCTGAAATAGATCCAGACGAAATGGCGGTAATTCTCTTCACTTGAGGGACTACAGGCACTCCTAAGGGAGTCATGCTAACTCATCGCAATATCACGGTAAATATCATGGATGTGTGCCGCGTGGCGAACATCCATCCGTGGGATAAGACGCTCTCGATACTGCCTATTCACCACACTTATGAATGCACGCTCGGAATGCTACTCGTGCTATATCGCGGGGCAAGCACTGCGTTTTGCGAGGGCATGAAATATATCGTCAAGAATATGCACGAAGCTGAGAATACGGTTGTTATAGTGGTACCGAGGGTTCTCGAGATGATTCACGGCCGAATCATGAAAACAATTAAGAAGTCGGGAAAGGAAAAGACGTTCAGGAGAGCTCTGAAGGCTAGCCGCAGTGCACGAAAGTTCGGCGTAAATGTGAGCAGAACTCTATTTAAGCAGATTATAAATGAACTCGGCGGCAAGCTCAGGCTAGTAATCACGGGAGCTGCTGCGCTGGCGCCAGATATTTGCAGGGACTTTGAAGACTTTGGGATTATGGTGCTTCAGGGGTATGGAATGACCGAATGCACACCTCTGATTACAGGCACACCTCAGAGCGCTTCTAAGACGAGGTATGATAAATCTGGATCTGTAGGAGTGCCAGTGGAGACTGGAACTGTGCGTATCATTAACCCGGATGAAAATGGCATTGGAGAGATATTATTTAAAGGGCCAAATGTCATGCTCGGCTACTTCAACCTCCCCGAGGCAACTGAAGAAGTGCTTGAGGATGGCTGGCTTAGAACTGGCGATATCGGATACTTCGATGAAGATGGATGGCTATTCCTGACTGGGCGCGCTAAGAATGTAATCGTAACGAATGCTGGAGAGAACATCTATCCTGAGGAAATTGAGGACTATATCAACAGACATCCGTACATATCTGATTCTATGGTATTCGCATCAGGCGAATCAGAGGATGTAGTTGCAGTACAGATTCTTCCAGATAAAGACGAGATAAAGGATGAACTCGGAAGTGTTCCGCCAGACGATGAGCTTGAAACGCTCATAAAAGGTGTTGTCACGGAGCTCAATATGGGGCTCGCTCCGTTCAAGCGAATCCGTGAGGTCTACGTCCGCAAAGAAGATTTCGTGAGGACGACTACGCGCAAGATAAAACGCCAGGATAATAAGCTGGAGGATTTGAAGTAGGGGAGAAACGAGGCGAATCTTTAAAACCATACAAAAGCCATTTTTTAGATAACACTAAAGAATGGCTTTTAAGATGTGAAAATTAAATGTTATCAAAATATGACTATACAAAATAAAAGCGCAACCCTATCGAGTTGCGCTTTTTGGTGCGTGATCAGGGGTTCGAACCCTGGACACCCTGATTAAGAGTTGCGACGCATAAGCAAGAATTTTACTGTTTTTTGAAAGAGTACCACAGCCTATACCACGCTACTATATTTATCTATTAATTCTGCCGCATTGTTAAGTGCCATATCTGATTTATGAGTATATATCTTTGATGTTACAGCAATATCCTCATGCCCCATAAGCTCCTTGGCCACATTAATTGGTACACCGGCAGCTTGTAAATCTGTGCAGTAAGTATGGCGATAACAGTACAGCGTCAAATCATCCGGTACAAAGTAAGGTGGCATAATCTGATGCTTTTGGGGATGCACTTTACAGCCTGCAGCTATATTCATTTCTCTTTTAAAGTTTTTCCATAAGTCATTGATTGATGATTTTGTATAGTGTTCCCCTCTAGTGTTTGTGCAAATTAGTACATTATTATCTCTAATACTTTCATACTCAAGTTTTAATCTGTTAAGCAGGACCATAGGAATAGGCACACAGCGCATACCAGCTTCTGTTTTTGTGAAACTACGAATTACACCATCAGATTTAAGTGCCTTATTGATGACAATACGTCTTTTTTTAAAGTCAATATCTGACCAACGGAGAGGCACAACCTCTTGAGGTCTAAGTCCGCAGTAGAGGATTATCAATATAAATAGGCCACCACGGTGATATTTTGCGACTTGCAATGTATACTTTCTCTCTTCGTCCGTAATAGCTCGTCTATTTTTAGGCTTAACTCCCAGCGGCTTTCGTATGCCAATCATAGGATTCTGGGTGATCAATTCATTTTCTTGTGCACTTCTGAAAATTTGATTAACAATATCGTATATCTTTGCATTGTAAGAAGACGAATAACCTTGTATAGAATTGAGGATCTTCTTTACATGAAGAGGCTTCACTGAACTGATCCGCATGTGCCCAATTGCAGGAACGATAATTCTATTACATATACTCTTAATATCTTTATACCATCGATAATTAACTTCGGGCTCTTTGTAATTATCCAGCCACTCATTAATCCAGATACTCACTTGAGTATTGCGACTAATTTCTACCTTGCCGCCCTCAAGTTGTGATTTAAGAATAGCTCTTTTTTCAATTGCTTCTATTTCAGTTTTACCATATACATATCTACGCTTTCCTTCAAAGGTAAATGTCTTTTTATAATAATCAGCCATGACATATCCATTTCCGAACACAAAAGTGCCCTGCTTGTAATAACAAGGCATCGCTGATATACTTTTGTTGGAACTTTGTGTATCAAGCGATGCCAATTCCTACAACCGTGCCTGTTGCCGCAGGTGCGGTTATTTTATGTGGTTATAGGGGAATGGCACATTGTGAGCCATAAAAATTTATAACTCAAAAAACCAGATAAATTTATGCTATAACCTTTTATAACTCAAAAAAACGAGGATATTTGAGCTATGGTTTTTTTATAACTCAAAAAATTGTATAGATTTGTGCTATAAAATTTCAAAACCCATTTTAAATAAATATTTTAAGATAATCCATCAAAGCAAATAATCTGTTTCGAGAGTATCCGGTTACTTCAACCAAAATGTTATCACCATAAAGCTTTTTGATAATGTTATCAACAGTTCCCTTTGATATGCCTGTTTCCTTTGCAATTACAGAACTGCTTAGGAGAGGATTATCATAAAATAAACGGAGTACGCGTAATATGTTTTCTGGACGTCCACCTAATTTTAGTGCTCGTTCTTCTGTATCTTTAACGTAGTCAGTTACATTTTTAAACTTTACCTTGGCTGATTTAGCAGTTTCAATTACTGCTTTCAAGAAAAACTTTATCCAACCAATCAAGTCATTATTTAGCCTAACACGATTAAGCGCATCATAATATTCAGTTCGATGTTTTTCAAAGAAATCTGATATATAGAAGCATGGTTTTGATAGCATGTTTTTATCCAATAAATAAAGTGGAATTATGAGCCTGCCAATCCTACCGTTACCGTCAAGAAAAGGATGAATTGTTTCAAATTGATAGTGTAATATAGCTATCTTTATTAGGTTTGGCACATTCCAATCATCCGTATTGATAAATTTTTCAAAATCCGACATTAAGTCTGGAAGTTCGATAATGCTAGGTGGGACATACACTGCATCTGATGGCTTTGAACCACCAATCCAATTTTGCGATTTGCGTATTTCGCCAGGAGTCTTATATTTGCCTCTAACTCCAGATAAGAGCAATTTGTGAATTTCACAAATAAGCCTGTTACAAAGAGGGAAATCATCACCTAATATACGCTTTATACCGTAATTTAAAGCTTCAATGTAGTTACGGACTTCCTGCTGGTCATCCCTCTTCTCAGGAGCAATATCTTCTGCAGGAAGTAAATCCTCTTCGATGCTCGTTTTGGTTCCTTCAATTTTATTAGATTTGTTTGCTTCAGTTTTTATGTGCATTCTTATATAAATATCAATATTAGGTATTAAGTCAGAAAAGGCATTTAAGCTTCCTAACTCACTACTAGCTTGCTCAAGTAATATATTAAGTTCAGCATCATTCCATCTCCAAGAATGATTAATTAAAGTTGGTGAAAATGATGTATAATCGCCTTGAGATATGTAATTGCCAGAATGAAATGTATTCATATTCATTAGTATGTTTCCTTTCTAAACGTAGCAGCATGTGCAAAATTTGCACATACTGAATTTTTATCAAGTTCTTCATCATCGAAGATGTTGTTTAAATGTTTTGTTATAACTGTTCTATCAACACCAAATAATTCAGACATAGCCTTTTGAGTTAACCAAAAGGTTTCATCCTTGAAAGTGACAGAAATAGTCTCCTAATGATTTTCCATCTCATATAAAATAATGTTCCCAAAGTCGCCCATATAAACCTCCTAGTAGTTATCTTGCATGATAAGTACCAATAATTAATGATCATTACATCAAGAGCATTGAAAAAACTGGTCATTGTTGATATACTTACTCCGAACATTGTATCTCGCAATAATGCTGAGATGTAGCCGTTCCTGTTGGTGCAGGGCGGCTATTTTTTATTTGATTATAATGACTAGTTATCCTCTTCGGTAATGTTTTTAGATTTAATGATTGCAACAACAGCAAGTATTGCACAAATCAAGCACCAACCAGCCCAGATTTTGAGATCCTCATAACTACCCGCCATTGTAAAACCAACAATTGCAGCTAAACCATACATGATGATTAATGCAATGTGAGCACCTTTCTTTATACTTTTTCTAACTACAATTGCTGTAATGCCGGCAGCAATCAAGAGAATTGCTACTAAAAATCCAGCGCTTCCACTTGTTTCTCCGTTCTCAGAAAGAGAGTTGCCTAAACCAACAGCCATTGATTGGAATAATACAAATGCAGCTAAAACAATTGATAAGATTCCAGATATCAGCTTCCAAGTTTTCATAATAGTTCCTCCTATTAAATAATAATAAATATATCTACAATCACTCTGCAGATGCACAGAGTGGAGTTGCCATAGCATGAGTCATTGACTCTATAATTTACCTGGCATGATAGGTGCCAATGCATTCACCAACAATTAATGCATCCGTTTGCTTATTACACAAATAGTTATTTATTCTTTTTTAGGTTTGCTAATTTGCGTTCATCAGATTTAACCCTACGTTCAATTTTATTTGTATCTTCTGCTGGTGGTAATTTTTCGGGCTTAATTCCTCTTTCCTAACACCTACATTGGGCATATTGCATGATTTGTTGACGTCAACAAAATGGTCATTTGCAGTTAAAGTTATTTCTCGTATATAAAATATGTATGCCTAATTCATGCCTATTTGTGAGCTCCTGTACAATCTGAATAAGCATCACAAACGGTAATTAAGTCTCTTTTTCCAAAATTCTCCCAGTCGTTTATATTTTGAACAGCAGTTGAATTGAATATGCAAGTAATTATACTTGGGTATTTTTTGCTTGAGATGGTGACTTCGTTCCATTTTACTTCTTTGTCGAATTGCATTACCTCTGAAACACATGCTGCAAGCTCCGTACCCTCGGAATCAAAGGCTTCATTTTCATTATCATAATTTCTTGAAACTTTTACATTTAGATAAATCTCTTTTGTATCTTCATGATATTCAATATCAGCCGAAGGGAAATGCTTCATTATAATAAATTTAACAGATTTTTCCGGTGCTTTAAGACTTTTGTGTTTTTCTAATTCTTTCTTTTCTTGAGCTGCGGCTTTCTTTTGAGTTTCAACTTTTTTTGCATTAGAAATTTCTGAAATTATACCTATTAAACCCAGGCACAGAAATGCACATAGAGCAATTATGACAGCTCTTTTTCGTTTAGTGTCTGTTCTTTTCATAGAGGAATCCTTTCTTTCTTAACGATATTTTTACCTAGAGTGATAAGTTCCTACGCACTCCCCAACTATACAAACATCGTCTATGTCTGCCAATATCGGGGAATATTCTGCGTTACAAGGCTGTAACATTATCTTGTTATCCATTTTGTACAGCTTCTTAAGCGATGCAGACTCTTCAGCGCCCCAGCAGACAGCATAGATCTCGCCATCCTCGTAATCAAAGTCCTTACGGAGGAATGCAAAATCACCATCATATATGCCAACGTCCACCATAGAATCACCTTTAACCTTAAGACAATAGTCAGCTTTGATAGTGCGATCCACATAGAAATATCCCTCGAAATTCTCCTCGCAGTGAATGCCGGATCCTGCGCAAATAGTACCAAGAATAGGTACCGCATAAGCTGCAGGCAGAATGATATTTGATGGGAGAGGGCGAGACTTTTCATCAGCCGTATCAACGATATCAAATCCCATCAGATAAGAAATAGAAACATTTAGTGCGGAGGAAAGTTTCTCTAATGCAATTTGCTTTGGGAAATATCTTCCCGAAAGATATGAAGAGAGTGCCCCTTTATTTATATCCGCTTTATCACAAAGTTCACTTTGTGATAATTCAGAAGCTTTAAACGCTTTATTTAATCTTTCAGTTCTAATGTCCATCTATAATTCCTTTCGATATAAGGTAATATCATTATACACATGACGTTTAGAAAATCAAACAAAAATATTTAGAAAATTAAACAAAAGTGTTGACAGAGAGGAAATTATGAAGTATAGTTTAGAAAACTAAACAAAGGAGAGAACGATGAATTACGATTATACAAATCTCAAATTTCTTATTAAGACTAAATACAGCACTTTTGAAAAGTTTGCAGATGCGTTGGAAATTGGGAGATCTACGCTGTCATTGAAACTTAACAATAATGCGGAATGGAGTCAGGCTGAAATGAGCAGAGCAATGAAGTTGTTAGGAATTTCAGAAACTGAAATAGATAAATATTTTTTTTGCCATTGTGTTTAGAAAACTAAACACAAGTGAGAGCTGAAGAGGGAGAAACAAGATGGAAGATAAGACAAGTAAAACGCCTGAATACTTCAGAAGGCTTATTAAGGGAAGTGTCTCGCAGTATCCGAAATTAAAAATGAAAAATAAGATGTGAATTCACAAACCAATACAGTGAAAAAAACAGTAGGATCGTTTATCAAGACATATCTTGAGGGTGTGGAAAAAGTTTATAAAAAGCGTTCAAAAACAGGCATTAGCTTTTTATATGTGAAAAAGTATCCATTAACTTGGTTGAGTCCATCATCACTTATGTCAAATTTTCCACTTATAGCGTCAAGTGCAGCAGCGATGGAATCTGCAACGAAGCAACATTCGTAGAAAGAAAGGGAGACATTTTGAAAATTAGCAAACTTATTTAAAACCGAAAGTCCTACAGGGAGTAATTGCTCAATCTGCGGTTCTTGCTCATAAATAGAATATTCAGGCAAAACAGATACAGCTGCAGATATAGCGGAACGTTCTTCGTTGGAAAATGAAAAATGAAACTTTTTCATGAGAATCTCCTTAAAAATAAAAACATAAATACCTGATTAGGAAGATTATACAACAATGAAATAGGAGAAGTCGATCAATAGGGAAAAAGAGAGCTTAAGAGAAGAGGGAGAACCAAGATGGTAAAACGGGAATCTCTTACGAGAGCAGCTATTAAAAGATGGCTATTGCCCAGGTTCAATTAAAGCAATAGCCGACACGATGAAATTAATAGCTGATGAATACACCAGCTAGATACCGCCTTTTATGGTTGCGTTATATTTTGCTGGCTCTGTCAAAAAATTGGGTTTAATTGCTTTTTCAGCTTCTAGATAAGCTTTTGCAAGTTCTTCCGGAGTATCGAATTCGCACTTTGATACATAAAGTAGAGCAAGCTCGTGAACAATTTGAGATTGAGTCACACCTAATCACCTCCTTTCATAAGTATACCCGAGGTGATTATACATCACAAACAAGAGAAAGTTGAAGATAAAAGAAATGGATAAACAAACAATAGTCCGAGATATAAAAAAGGAAGTTGGAAACTGGCCATGCCAGTCTGACATAGCCAGGTATCTGGGTAAATCCAGAGATTACGTCATTAACCTGATGGCAGGGTGCGAATACATCACGGATGGAAAAAAGAAGCAGTATTTCGCATCAGATGTGGCCGACAGGATTATGAATAAAAGACGGTGTAATTAACCGGAAAAACTACGGAGGAAAATCATGATGAATAAAAAGAATTTAAAACTAATGATAAATGAAGAGGAATTAGCAGAAGCTGTAAAGGCAGCGTATGAAAGTCATAAAAAGATACTGTATTTAAGCTTAGAGGATGCATTCGATATTGAATTTCCAGCTGAATTAGAGCCTCTTGCAGAACTAATGTACTGCACAGGCTATGCAGATGCGATAGCGAATGCCTCGGTTGAAATAAATATCGATATTAAGAGCAACGAAAGGGCGGTGAATCAAGATGATGAAAGATTTCGTAGAATCGGTTAAGTATATGTGTTCAGACGAAGATGGAAATTTTCAACCGATTGCATTAGTAGGTTCAATCGCTGCCACCTTGTTCATCCCAATGCTGTGGGTATTCCTGTACGCCATAGGTTGTAATTGATAAAGGAGAAGAAGCAGAAATGGAAGACAAACAAAAAATATGTAATGAGTTGCTATCAACGCTGCAACAAACAAGAAGTTTCTATGATTTAGTATCACTCAAGTATGAGAACGAAGATGTACATGAGCTTGTGGTCGCAACTTTTGATAACGGATATCAAAAAAATTGCTAATGTCACTGCCGATTCTGGAACAGCGATGATCATAGATATCATCAACCAATGTCAGTAACAATGGTAGAGGCTGGTTGCATATGTGATCGCTGTGGTCACGAACATGGAACACCGAGAGATAATAGAGCTTTCCGGTGGTGCCGCCGTATTAAAGGAACTATTTGCGACAAATGCTGTAAACAGTGTGAATATAACGATGACTGGCATTGTCGTTATGATCCAGAAGGCAGGCAACAAATGCGTGAACTTATATTCGCAAATAGAGAAGACGAAAGAACAATATGCAAGTTTCAGGACAGATTACGAACAGCACATAATCCTAGAACAAAAACGAAAGAAATCTTAATAGAGATCATTAAATCAAAAGAAAGGGATATCGAAACTAGAGAAAAAGAGTATGAAAGATTACACGCCAGAGAGGGGCAGCCAAGAGAAATGTTTTAGCAAAAGAGAGGTAAACGTTATGAAGGGAATTTGCAAGGATTGCGGGCAGATGCATCTTGTGGATGCAAAGACACAGAAAGAGGCAGACACTATTGCAACAGATAAATGTGATTGTGAAAGCGAAGCTAAATGGTTTCGATTGATGCACGAAAATGTAGACATGTTATGCGGTTCAAAATCAAGTGAACTCGAATTTGAACCAATGGAACAGCCTGCAATCGATTTAGTGAAAACTGCTTGTGAACTAGTACATAAAGGGTTTATTGAGTCAGTGAAAGTTAGTGCAGCTGATAGTGAAGTTGTGATTACTAGAGTAGTGGCAAAAAAATAAATATTGTGAGAAAAAGAAAGCAACAGAACCAGATGACTATTTAAGGAGGCAAGCATGAAACGCATTTTCTGTGATAGATGCGGAGAAGAAATTGACTATAGGAATCGTAGCAAACAGCTGGATGTGATAGGGAGATGCAGAGGGAGTATATGATCTCTGTCTGCAGTGCATGGTAGACTTCAGAGCCTTTATACGAGATAAGCCTCAAGCAGGTGAATATAGTCATGGAACACAACCAAAGAAGATGGCACGTATATGCGGTATTAATTTTGAAGAATAAAGGAACGAGGAGAAAAATGAATCAGATTAATTATGAAATCAAGGAACATATTGGAATTATTTCAGAGAACAAGAATGGATGGACGAAGGAACTTAATCTCGTATCCTGGAACGATAATGATCCCAAGTATGACATACGAGATTGGAACCCTACACATGACAAAATGTCACGCGGTATCACTCTTACTGAAGAGGAAGCTTATGAGCTGAGCATCATACTGTCCGGTGAGTTTGAAGGTTAATAACAGAGTAATAGCAACAGGAGAAAAATCATGAGTTTAGAAGTAATTAATAAGGCGAGGGAACAAATTACTGAAGAGTCACTTGAAATAAAAAGTGCATTAGCGACATTTATCGAGGAGACGATAAACGAGCGCTGCACCACAAAAGGAGTAGCAAATAAGATCCTTGATGGCAAAAAAACCATCAAGGATTTAATAGATAAAATTACAAGCGAGGCGAAAAGTAAGGCAAAGAATGGATGCGCCGTGCTGTCGGATGATGAAGTCCGGGAAATGATACTCAACTATTACGAACTGGACAAAACAGAGCCGGCACATAAGGCAAAGGTCGTAGATATTTAGAGCTTATATAAGGAGTTAATCATGAGATACATATATGAGCACCTTAAGGATATCCCGGTCGAGATAGAGTATCCGGAGGATTTTGAAAAAACGGTGAACGAAAGCCTTTACAAATCCATTACATATAATCGCTACAAAAAAATAGCTCACTGCTCATACTGTGGCAAAACATTTGATTATATCGATAAACTCAGGAAGGGTGATGCAACTTACTGCCCTTATTGTTACGCCAAAGTTGTAGCGATGCCGCATACCTGCTATCCGACAGGTAGCTACGAAAGCTATGTGTGGATGTTTTACAGAAACAACATTATTTATTTTGTGGAAGCAGAAGCCTCATGGATGTATGCCGGCCAGCCGATAGATGGCATAGAAGATGTTACCAGAATAAAGCTACGTAGAATCATATGTATATCGCATCAGAGTCAATATATGTATGTATACAGATACCATCACCAGGATTGGTATCGATGTAAAGGGGGCAAGGTGTATCTAGACACAGGATATTACAAAAATCTTGTAAAAAAAAGAACAGCTAGATAATACGTTTCTACGATACATGGATATCTATCCGTGGGATGCGGATTATATGGTCAAGGAAGCCGCCTTGTGCGCAAAGTATCCGCAGGTGGAATTTGTCAAAAAGGCAGGACTAGGCGATATTGTGCGAGGGAAAATCACAAATAACCCCACATATGTTTATCCGAATTGGAAAGGCAGAACGATTCCAGAGTTTTTGAGGCTTTCACCTCAGGACGTAGACAAGCTTAAAAGTTGGGATATGTTTGATCCGGAAAATATCGCTGTGTACAAAAAGCTGTCAAAAACGCGAAAAGTGAAGAAAAACCATATAAAGACGGTTAGGCGAATCTTTGACACGGCGGAGATTAACAGCGCGGACAAGGATAAAGATCTTGTGAAGCTGGCCACATACCTTGCAAAGCAAACGGAAATGAACATACACGAATCAATTAGAGGCTTTGCCTGGGCGGTGAAAAACGAATATGCAGATTACATAAGGCAGCTGGTGAAACTCGGATATCCGATTAATGATTATTATAGGTATCCGAAAAGCCTCAAAGTAGCGCACGACAGGGTCTCGGAGGAGTACAGAGAAAAGCTTGCAGAGGAAAGACGGGTCAAAGCTGCCGAGCGCCAAAAACAATATGAAAAAAAGTATCTGCCGAAGCTGGAGAAGCTTATATATAGCGACGACCAATATCTTATCAGACCGCTGAGAGACATGAAGGACTTTGATAACGAGGGCAGAAGTAACAAAAATTGTGTCGCCTCATATTACGACAGAGCGACAGAAGGAATAACATCGGTATTCGTATTAAGGAAAATTGGAGCTGAAGAGGAGTCATTTGTAACCATCGAGCTCGATTTCGGAAGTAAAAAAATCAAACAATGCTACGCCGGGGGAAACAGGATTCCGGATAGCGAGGTGACGGCATGGGCAGATAGATGGCTAGAGCAGGTTGTGAAGAAAAAGAAAGGCAAGGCAGTGTAATGAGTGAAATTATGAATGTTGAATACGAAGTACAGAAGGAGTTGGCAGACAAAAGCACAGAGGAGCTGCAGCATGAAGTAAACGGCCTCTATCACCAGATAGAGATGGTGGGAAACATCGCCATGATGATTGCAGCCAATGCAGGACAGAGACTACTTGTGATTAAGGATAGACTCAAGCATGGCGAATTCGAATCATGGTGCGAATCGCACCTGGACTTTTCCAAGCGAAAAGCCGAGATGATGATGTCTCTAGCCAAGCGATGCGAAGAAGAAACCTGCTTATAGTCTATTTTCAAAAACGCAAACGTTTGCGGATTTGAGCATTTCCAGAGTGTTCACACTTTTATCAGCACCTGAAGAGGTGGCTATAGAGGTGATAGAAAATACCGATGCATCATTAATGACTGTAAGGGAGCTTAAAGAAGAAATCGCTGCGTTGAAATTGAGAAATGATGAGCTTGAATCAGGATCTGGTGAAATTGAAGCCCTTAAGAACCGCATCGCAGAGCTTGAAGCGGAAAATTCTGAAACCGAAGTAGACAAAGAGGAACTGGCGGCCAAGAGTGAGGAAATTGAGAATCTCAAATTAAAACTACAGAAAGAAAAAGACAAGTTAAAGAAGAGCAAGAATGACAAGGATGAAGAGGTTAAGAAAGTTCTTGAAGAAACAAGAGTTGAATTAGATAGAGAGATCGAAAAGGCTGTTGCAACCGCAAAAGTGCAAGCGAAGGCGGATCGATTAAAATCGAAGAGGAACTTGAAGAGGCATATGCGGAAATTGAGAAGTTAAGCACGGCAGCCGCCAGTGGAGAAACCTTAACGGCATTCCGAATCAATGTTAAATCCCTGCAGACGATATTTAACGAGTGCCTCGGCCAACTTGCAGAATTGGACGAAAACACATCTAAAAAACTGAAAAAAGCACTCATTGAGATTTTGACCTCTGAAATGGAGGCGCTTAATGAAGAAAAGTAGATGGGAAATATTAAGAGAGTCAATCTCCGGAGACGTTAAAACAACAGTATATACACATAAGCCAATATCATCAGGGATAACAATCGTGTCCGAGAAAAAAAGATAGCCTTATCGAGCGGATGTAGATATGAGGCTATCGGCGTATATATACGTAAGGACGGAGTATTGCTCAAGCATAAGTATACAAGTTTTGAGGAAGCGAAAACCGCGGCGGAAAGGATGATGTGAGATGACAAACAAAGAAATAATTGAAGAGCAGAACGACAAGATGATTGCAGAAATATGGGAGCACTACGGTGAGAAACTTCAGATTAAACAAACAATTGAAGAATTATCAGAACTTATTACAGCTCTAACCTGGGGCAATAAAGAAGACATCACAGAAGAAATTGGTGATGTGGAAATTATGATTGCACAACTCAAAGGTGGTTTAAATATCAATACAGCTGAAGTAATTCAATACAAACTTAAAAGACAAATGAGAAGAATTATTGAAGAAGCCGATGGGAGGAACCCAAATGAAAGCTAAACCAAAACACATGAGGAAAAGTAGAGTGCATAAATTCTTTGATGATCTACTTGGTGAAAAAAGAGTGAATGAGTATCTTGAACCGCACGGACCGGATCCGGGAAGAAGAGGAAAGAGTCATGGCAGAAATCATCGCAAGATATGAAGACCCTATTAATGCAGAACTGGCAGGAGACTTTCCGCTTGATTAGGTCAAAAGATATAGCAGCTATGTATACGGAAGAGCAGCGTGAGGGTATATGCAAGTGGTGCCGGGAACATAACTATGATAAATGCACCACTTGTACACTCCCCACAGTGCCGGCATGGAAGGTTGAAGAGGCTAATGATATTACTGGAGAACTAGAAAATGCTTAATTTAATAATAACTTTCTTAATCACAGGTCTTATGGTTGGAATAGTAGCGCTATCATTCACAGCAATGAAGAGGATGGATATAGCAAATAAACTATTCATGATAGCAGATGTATTACTCCTTATAGGATTAACAATAATACTAGTGTGTATATACATATAGAAGACAATGTTGATATGACAGCGGCAGGCAGAAGGTATACTCCTTTCAAAATCGTACATAAATATATTAAGAGCACATACTACTTTTTACAGATGCTTGCCGCTTTCATATATAGAATTAAAAGTTCAAAACTTTCTTCATTATATATATGAAGAAACAATACGTTAAAATCATCCGGCGGAATGCCGGATTAAGAGTTCAAATGAGTATTAACAAGTCAGGCATTTAAGTAACTATGATAAGAACGAAAAAATATTACACTGGAGATTATCTCGAGTTAGAAATATATAATGTGTCTCCAAGGAAAAGAATAATAAAAAGAGCAGAAAAAAGACATGAGTCATCACCGGCACAGAAGAATCTAAATTCAAAAAGAAGTCAGAGATACTTTGTCAGATTATGCAATCTTAATTTCAAAGAGGGAGACTTTAGCATAGATCTCACATATGACGATGAGCATCTGCCATATAACAGAGAGCAGGTACTTAAGGATATAACTAACTATGTGGCAAGAGTACGTAGGGAGATGAAAAAGAGATCCAGTGAACCGGTGAAATATGTTTATGTAATATCCAACCATGCCGGAGATGATACAGGTTCAAAAGCAAGACCTCATATCCACATGATATTTGGAAATGTAGATAGAGATGTCATAGAGGATAAATGGAAGGCTGGATTTTCTAATTCTGATAAGCTCAAATTTGATGAATACGGAATCACAGGCAAAGCTCTATATATGGCCAGACAGGGTAAGAGTAAAAGATGCTGGGGTAGCTCCATAAATTTAGAGAAGCCTGATCCTATAGTTTCAGATAAAGCTATAACTAAATCACAGATGGAGAGAATTATTAATGATCCATCAGATGGTTTATATGTATCTAAGCTTATTAACAAAAACAACAAGACAAGATATACATTTACGGACTGTCTTGTTGAACATGATGGAAGGCAATTAGCTTTGTTCGGGCAAGACGAGGAAAATGGAGGTAATGGTTCCGGGTTCAGTTTGCTTATACGAATGCGAAAAACAGAAAATTGCAGAAGGTGATGAGTTGCTCTAGTGAGTAAGATTGTTTACGTGGGATGAAATATGACAAAAAAAGAAATGGAAGAGCTTATATCGATTAAGCAAGAAATTAATGCAATAGAGATGTCATTGTGTGCGCCTAAAAGCACATATACTTTTGCGTTCTATAAAGATTACAAAACAGGATATCCTATTCCTAAAATAGAGACAGGATATGATGATGGCTCAATATGCAAGGATCAATTGATAAAAAGGCTTATAGCCACAAAGAAAAAGCTGCAAAAGAAATAATTGATGCAGAGAAATTTATCGAGGTTCAAACAGATAGTGAACTTAGAACTATCCTGCGTAGCTATTACATAAACGGATTAAGCCAGGAAGAGATAGGGAAGCTTTTAGGATATAATCAATCTGTTATTTCTAGAAAGATATCAATTTTTTGGCAAAAACAGAAACTTGCATAAAAAGCATAAAAAAATCTGATAAAATGATAGTGTAGAAAGTGTCGAAGAGGCACAGGTTTTTCTCCCAAGCTATAAACATTCGGAAAAGGTCGCTGCAAGGCGTCCTTTTTCAATGCGTGGGTATAAAGAAATCACCAGATAAGACGAATTTGAACAGCAGCTTCGTTGCATGCTGTTTTTTGTGGATTTTAAACAGTGCAGGAAGAGCGATGCAAGCGAATGAAGAGAAGAAAAGGGCCGCAAAGAAACTTTATGAAAGCGGTGAAAACTTAATATTTATTGCCCAAAAACTAGAAATCAAAGAATCAACTTTGAGGTCATGGAAAAGACGCGGAAAATGGGAGCAAAGTGCAACGCCAAAAAAACGTTGCAAAAATGCAGTCAAAAAAAGCTTCTGAGAGACAGCTGAAAAAGGAGCTCGGTGATGATGCTGAAAAACTTGTCGAAAATAATTTTCTTACATCTAATCAAAAATTATTTTGCATGTATTATGTGACCTGTTTTAATGCTACAAAAGCATACCAAAAAGCATATAAATGTAGCCGTAAAACAGCAGGGTCAAATGGATACAGAATGCTGAAAAATGCTGAAATCAAAAAGTGTATTAGGGAGCTAAAGGAAAACAGACTTAACAAAGCTATGTTAAATCCATCTGATATATTCCAGAAATACATAGATATTGCATTCTTGGATATAACGGACTTTGTAGAATTTGGAAGTGAAAAAACAGAGGATGGAACAAGGCAAAGCTATATGAGATTCAAGAGTGATGCAAAAGTAGACGGAACTCTGATAGCTGAAATATCTATGGGGCAGACGAAGAAAATTAAACTCGAGGATAGGCAAAAGGCTCTAGCCTGGCTAGCGGATCATATGGACTTAGCCACAGAAGAGCAAAAGGCTCAAGTTGAATATATTAAGTCAAAGACAGCTGCTGTCAATAAAGCATTAACTGGAGAAGGGGCAGAGATTGAAGATGTTGATGACCTAGAGGAAGAGATATATGGCAGTACCGAAGAGTAAAGAGCCTGTTAAGAGAAAGAGTATTCCTTACAGGTTTGGAGATAAGCATAAGGCATATATGAGGCGATCCAGAGACTGCACATATAATGTCGCAGAGGGTTCTATCCGTGCAGGTAAGACAACGGATAATATATTTGCTTTTGCTCATGAGCTGAAGAGGACAAAGGACAAGCTACATCTAGCTAGTGGTTCAACACTGGGAAATGCAAAACTTAATATCGGAGATGCAAACGGATTCGGACTTGAACACATATTCAGAGGGCAATGTCACTGGGGAAAGTTCAAGGGTAATGAGGCTCTGTATATACAAGGACCATCTACATCCAGGAAGTTAAGGGTAGTCATATTTGCAGGTGGCGGGAAGGCTGACTCATATAAAAAAGTTCGTGGTAACTCATATGGTATGTGGATAGCCACAGAGATAAATCTGCATCATGATTCAATGATAAAAGAGTGTATCAACCGTACGGCAGCAGCTAAGATGCGTAAATTCTTTTGGGATTTAAACCCTGATAATCCATATGCATCGATATACAAGGATTACATAGACAAGTATGCCGAGAAAGCAGCTGCAGGTGAGTTTCCTAGTGGATATAATTATGAGCATTTCACTTTGTTTGATAACGTAACGATTAGCAAGCAGAGACAGAAAGAACTGATGTCAGACTATGATCCTAAAACAATATGGTACAGGAGAGACATACTCGGAGAGAGATGTGCTGCAGAGGGTGTCATATATAAAAGCTTTGCTGATAATCCAAGTAAACACATTCGGATATTCAAGGACTATAGCGAAAAGCAGGAATGGTTAAGAACCATACACTTTATCTCAATAGGGATAGACTTTGGAGGAAACAGATCTCTAACAACATTCGTAGCTTCAGCAGTCCACTACAGATTCCAAGAGGTCGATGCAGTAAAAGATGCAAACATCGAAGGGAAAAAGGGTGATATAGATCCGGACAAGCTTAATAAGAGCTTCTTGATATTTTACGAGGAGCTGAAGAGGGAGTTTCCAGGAATCCCCATACTCTATATATTCGCCGATAATGAAGCACAGTATCTGATAAATGGATTGGCTAAAGCATGTAGGGCAGCGGGTATCACAGCAAGCATAGGTGATAGTGCGAAGAAGAAGATTACGGATCGTGTGTACTGCGGTAATACTTTGCTAGCTAGTGGAAGGATGAGGGTATTACCGGAAATGCAAACTTCTGATAGCTGGTCTGAAGTCAGCGATATGGGATCCAAAGGAAGCTGAAAAGGGAAAGGATGTTCGCCTAGATAATTTTAGCAGTGACATAGATATATTAGACGCATGGGAATATTCATGGGAGCGATTTATGAAAAAGCTGCTTCCTGAATCCAAAAGGAGTAACTGATGAATATAAATACCGTTATTGATCACTTAAATAAAAAATACGATATAAATCTTGATAGCAGCTATTACCAAAATATAGCGATATGGAGAGATTGGTGGATGGGTTATTATGCTCCATTCCACACTTTTGCAGAGGTTGGTTTAGATGGCAAGAAGAAAGAGCGTAAACTCTATACACTAAAGATGGCGAAGCAGGTGTGCGAAGACTGGGCATCGGGGCTACTAAATGATGAGCTACATATTGCTATTGATGATGAAGCATCCGAGACATACATACTCGGAGAAAAGGATGATGCTGAAGAGGGAAAAGAAGACAAGACACCTAAAAAAGATATATTCAAGGGTGTACTTAGAAACAATGCATTTCGTCAGCAAGGTAACCGGCTGATAGAAAAGAGCTTCGCCTTCGGTACAGGTGCATTCGTGTTAAGAGCCGAAAATATAAAGCTCGGTAGGAACGATAAAATAATCTCAAATCCGAATATAAATATTAGGATTGAGTATCTATCTGCAGATCACATAATCCCTCTATCTGTACATGCGGGCAAGATAACAGAGGTTGTATTTGCATCTGAGGTGCTGCAGCTAGGTGAGAAGATGATATACCTTGAAACTCACAGACTGATAGACGGACAGTATGTAATTACAAACGAGTACTTCAAAGCTGAAGAGGGTAGTCTGATAAAGCAAGAGCTCCCAGAAGGAATACTTGAAGAAATGACAACAGGGGGAAATGTTCCTCTGTTTTCTATCGTTATGCCAAATATTGAGAATAACATAGCTCCTGGTTCTCCACTAGGAATTTCAGTATTTGCAAATGCGCTAGATAACCTTGAAGGGGTAGACCTTGCATACAACAATTTCAACAAGGACTTCAAGCTTGGTGGCAAAAAGGTATTCATGAATAGCCGCATTGTTCGTAGAAATGAAAGAGGAGAGACCATTACTCCTGATGATGTAGCGCAGCAGCTATTTGTGGAAACAGGTGATGACCTGATAGATGATGACGGCACAAAGAAGTTTATTCAGGAACACAATCCATCTCTCAGAGTATCAGAGAACGTAGAGGGGGTTCGAGGCTCAACTAGATTTACTATCATTCAAGTGTGGACTGGGAACAAAGTTCTATCATTTCAACAGTGGCACAGGGGTTGTACAGGTAACCGCTACAGAATATCTCGGTGGACGTCAAGATTTGACTAGAAATACAGGTAAACATTCTCTTATTGTCAAAGATGCACTTGAATCACTTATCAGGTCAATCCTATGGGTTAAGAAGGAGCTTGGAGGTGGCACGGTAGATCCAGAAACAAAGATTGAAATAGACCTTGGAGATAGCTTCATATCTGACAGTGCATCTGAAAGGGCTCAAGACATGCAGGATGTAAGGGAAGGCATTATGAATAAATGGGAGTATAGAGCTAAGTGGTATGGAGAAAGTGACGACACTGCAAAAGCTAATATTCCTGAAAGCAGTTATGAAGAGGATCCATTCGGGTTTAATCAAAAATAGAACAGCTTATAGTTAAGGAGGATATATGCTTACACCGGAATTCTTGCATGAAGCACCAGAAGGTTTGCTTGAACTATATAGAGAAACAGAGGAAGCAATACTTGCTGATATGGCAAGACGTATATCGACTTATGATTTCTATATCCCTGCTGCACAATGGCAGAAGAGGAAACTCGAAGCAATGGGAATGTTTGAGGCGGAAATAAATAAGAGACTAGCTAAGCTTACAGGCAGAAGTATCCAAGAAATCAAGGAACTAATGAAAGAAGCCGGAATGGAGACAATAGCTAATGATGATCGGATTCATACAATGGCAGGAAAGAAATGCCCACCACTGGAAGCTAGTCCATCTCTGGTAGCTGTAATGAATTCCGGATACAGACGAACAGCAAAAGCTTTTCGCAATCTCACGAGAAGTACTGCCACTAATGCATCCAAACAGTTTAGCAAGATACTTGACCAAGCATATATGCAAGTAACATCTGGAGCCTTTGATACAGAGACAGCAATAAGGAATGCAATCAAGGCATTAGCCGAAAAAGGAATTGAGTCTGTAAGGTATCCTTCAGGACGTGTTGATAATATAGAAGTGGCAGCTAGAAGAGCTATTGTTACAGGTATTAATCAGACAGCTGGAGATATGCAGCTTGCAAGAGCGGAAGATGTTGATAGCGAATATGTGGAAACGACAGCACACGCCGGAGCACGCCCTGAACATGAGGTGTGGCAAGGTAAGGTATTTAAACTGCATGGTGAAGAACCGGGATATCCTAACTTCTATGAAGCTACAGGGTACGGAACAGGACCAGGGTTATGCGGATATAATTGCAGGCACAATTTTCATCCGTTCTATCCTGGATTATCAATTCCTGCTTATAGCGATGAGATGTTGGCCGAATATGCAGCTAAGGATTACTTATACAATGGCAAGAATTATACAGAGTATGAAGTATCTCAGATGCAGAGGTATTACGAAAGAGCTCGGAGGAGATGGAAACGAGAATACCTAATGCAAGAAGCTGCAGGACTTGATACAACAGAATCCAGTGTAAAGATGCGATCATATATGGAAAAGCTGAAGAACCTGGAAGAACAGACAGGCATGCCATCACAGCATGATCGTATGATAGTGGCAGGCTTTGGAAAAAGTGAAGCAGGTAAATCTCAATGGGAAGCGAGGAAATATTACCAGTGGTTTCGTAAAGCTTATTCTCTTGAAGGTCAAGGAATGAGAAAAACACTTGCAAGCTATTACGACATGAAGTACAATAACCCTCCTGAGTACAAGCTATTCAAAAAATATGTGTTATCTGTTAATAAAGCTGAGTTTTCCCCACTAACTGGGTTTCTTGTATATAGAAAAACAGCACGTCAGATTGAAGAGCAGATTATGGGGCTAAAGACGCCACAGAATATCGAGATTACGGATTATTCCTCTCATTTTGTCGGCAGAATGATTGGGCGTTCTGCTTTGGATAGAGAATATAATAGAGCAGGTGTTAGTGTTGAGCAATTAAAAGCTTGTATAACTAATGGAAAAGAGAAAAAGTCCGAACGTCATAAAGACACTATAGTGTTGATAGGCTCAGGATGCCAAGTTACATATAATCCTAAAACTGGTATGCTTGTACAAACTAACAGAAAGGATAGAGGGATATGATTGTTGTAGAAATAAGCGGTGAAGAACAAGAATTTTTAAAACCATATGTAAAGGAATGGTCTGAGCTAGCAGCAATTAAATTGGAACGTACTGATATTAGGAAATACCTTGATGCTCTTGATGACATGATTTTGTGCTATGGATTTGATAAAAAGATGGAGTTCTATAACGAAATAGGAGTATACGCTCAGCGTATATATGATCGTGTTTTAGATGCATGTGATGATTATGATGATAGAGAAAGTGAAGGGAAAAAATGAATACTCTTGAAACAGCATACAAGATTCTGAAGAATTTAGAATCTGCAAAAGATGTTGACTACATGGGCACTCTTATTAGTCCTGAACACCTAAATGTATCGGATGAAGAATGGCTTATGGTCATGAGAAATCTTATTGAAGAGGGTTATGTTCGAGGTGTTGAGATAAGCAAGAATGTGCTCGGAGAAACAAAGGTTGATATTGAAGAGGCTAGGATTACATTGAAGGGAGCGCAGTACCTTCATGAAAACAGCTCAATGCAAAAATTCATGAGGATAGCAACTAACGTAATAACAATAGGCTCAAACATTAAGTAATAACTAGATTTTAAAGCAGGCCAAACGGTCTGCTTTTTGCATGCAAAGAAAAGGAGAGATAATGGAATCTTTAGAATTAAAAGACAAAGTAAACATACTTGGGACAGAATATAGCATCAAGGGGCAAATAGGAAAAGAAACTCCCAAGCTCGAACATGCAGACGGCATCTGCGAATTTTATTCAAAGGAGATTGTAATTGATGACTTTGAACCAACTTCGGAAACAGTTGCCAATCCCAATTTATATAAAAAGAAGGTGTTAAGACACGAGATTGTACATGCCTTTTTATATGAATCTGGACTTGATGTAAGTTCAGATTGGGCAAGAAATGAAGAGATTGTTGACTGGATAGCACTTCAAGCTCCAAAACTACAAAAAGCATTTGAAGAGGCAGGGTGCTTATAACATCAGATAAATTGCAGAGGGTGCGCACCTCTGTTTTTTATATTCGCCCAGTCAAGGCGTAAAACTGACGGAATTTTATTACTCGCCTGCTCATCGGCGTAAAATGTGAGCCGCATCGGCGTCGCCTGCCGTAAAAGATGGCGTAGCGGATAAAAGAATGGAGGACACAATGAAAAGAGAAGAGATCGAGAAAGTTTTGAAGGAAGCTGGAGTATCTGATGAAAAGCTGAAAGATACCGTTGAAAACATCCTGGCAGAAAATGGCAAAGATATTAAAGCAGCACAGGACAAGACAGCACAGGACAAACAGAAAGAACTTGATATTGCTGATCAGACTATCAAGGGTCTGAAGGAAAAGGTCGATAAGTTCGATGGAGTCGATGTTGATAAGCTGCGTAATGATGCCAAGGAATGGCAGGATAAGTACGATGCTGATATTGCAGCAGAGAAAAAGAAGACTAGCGACCTACAAAAGGAATACGCCTTAAAGGATGCACTAAGAGGTCAAGGTGCACTGGACCCTGATTACATCATGTATAAGCATGGTGGCATTGATAAGTTTGCTTTTGATAGCCAGGGTAACCCTATAGGTCTATCTGACATCCTAAAGCCAATGATGGAAGCATCACCGGCATTGTTTAAAAAGGATGATGGCGACGATGGTGCAACTGGCGGAGCAGGTGGATTCTCAAGTGGTGGAAATCACGGAGGCGGAGCAGAGCCTGATCTCGACAAACTATCAGATGAAGAGTATTACAAAAGACTCGAAGAAAAAGAAAGGAAGTAAGAATTATGCCAAACAATTTTCTTGAAGTAAAAAATATCGCAAGACAGACACTGCCTAGACTAATGAACAACCTGGTATTCCCTAACCTAGTGCACAGAGATTTCTCAAATGAATTTGTACCAGGACTTGGAACAAAGATTCAGGTTAAAAAGCCTGTAAAACTCATTGCAGAGGAATTCAATGAGTCACAGGGTGTTAAGCCACAGGGAATCGATGAGGAATCTGTAGAGGTTAAGCTAGATAAGCTAGCTACAGTAGATGTGGAGTTTAGCGCAATCCAGAGAGCTACTAACGTAGATGACCTAAACAGACTATTCCTTGAACCAGCAGCAGCCGCTCTTGCAGAGAAGATTAACAACGATGGACTAGATCTATATAAGTTCATTCCTACAGCTGTAGGAAAGGCTGGTACGACACCATCTGAACTAACGGATCTTGCAAATGTAAGAAAGCAGCTTAATAAGCAGCTCGTGCCAGTTGCTGGAAGAGTTGGAGTGTGGGACACCGAAGCTGATGCTGCATTCTCCACTGTCCCAGCAATCGTTAATGCTGAAAAGTCAGGTTCTACCAACGCTCTCAGAGAGGGTTCAATTGGTAGAGTAATGGGACTAGATAACTACATGTCCCAGGCCGTGAGAAAGCATACTTCAGGCACGCTTAAGGTGACTGGTGATAAAATCACCGTTAAATCTCAGGTTGAAGATTCCGATGAAGTTGTACTTACAGGAACAGGACTTACAGGAACTCTTGTTAAGGGAGATATTATCACTATTGTTGGAAAACAGTATTTGGTTACAGAAAATACAACAGCTTCTGGAGATGAAATCCACGTTAGTGTAACACCAAATCACAGCAAATGCAGACGTGCAAGCAGTGCTGCTCAAGAGCCACACTGCAAACCTTGCATTTAATCCTATGGCTTTTGCGTATGTAACAAGACCACTTCAGGCACCAGCGGGAGTAGAGAGCTATGTAACTAGCCACAACGGAATCTCTCTTCGTGTAGTAAGAGGCTACAACATGGAGAAGAAGAAGGAAATGCTGTCAATGGACGTACTTTACGGATACACAGCAATCTATCCTGAACTCGCAACAAGAGTGCTTGGATAAGCAAGGAGGCCTTAATGGTTGAATATAAGTTTTACACGGACGAATTCTGCGGCAAGGCAATATCCGAGGAAGACTGGCGGGAGCGTGAAGCTTTCGCCAGTGCTTATATTCGAAAGCATTTCGTAGGATTTGATGTTGATGTAGATGATTATAAGCATGGTATATGTGCTGTTGCAGAGGCAAAGCAGACTGTAGATCAGGGCGTATTGGAAAGTCAGACTGTAGGATCGTGGTCAAAACACTACAGCGTGAATAGTGTATCTGATAAAGATAGACTGTTTAATGCAGCCATGCTATATCTATCCGAATATCGGAAGGGAGTTGAGTGGGCGTGAACATGTTCACACAGACTGTAACGATTTATCACAAGGTGGAAGATAATAAGTGGCTGACTAGAGTGGTGAATGATGTGCATGTAGAGAAGATTGAGGGAGAAACAATCAGAAAGCATGGTGTTGAATCCTCATCTAAACTGATTGCATATATACCACTTACATCTATCAATGATGTAATCATAGAAAAAGGTGACATCATATACGATGGAATTTCACCTGTAACAGCCATAAATAAGGCAAATGATATCTTATATCACAAGGACGCATTTCTCGTCACATCGGCTGAAAATTTTGATTTTGGCGATGGGCAGAAGCATATAGTGGTGGTGGCAAGATGACAAACAAAATAGAGACACCACGAGGTTGCATTGTTGTAACCAAGGATGGCACTGCGGAGCTAAAGTGGAATCCAGGATTTGGGAACCAATGGGGCAAAAGCTTTGATAAAGCTCAAAAGTTTATTGACCATGAAGTAATCAGGTTATGCAGCCCAATGGTTCCATTTCGCTCGGGTATGTTAGATAAGTCCGGCATACTAGGAACTGTACCAGGTGAAGGTGAAGTAGTGTATAACGCACCATATGCTAGATATCACTATTATGGCAGGCTGATGGTTGGGAAAGCACCTAAGAAGCTTACAAACCGTAATATGCAGTATCACGGAGCACCTAGGAGAGGTCCTAAGTGGTTCGAACGAATGAAGAGGCAACATCTACACAGCATACTATCCGGAGCTGCTGCAATAACGAGGGGGATAAAACTAATGAGTATCATTAAAAGCGTACAAGATTATTTAGCCAAGTATGATGGAATGCAGCTTATAAATATGTCAGAGATGGAAACGGACTATACACCAGGAAAGAGAGGAGTAAAAGGTGGAACTTCCGCACTTGCACCAACAGGGAATTCTAGAACGAGGACGGATGTTCTTGGGAATAAGACCTATGAAAATTCATACATCTTTTTCGCAAAGGATTTGGCCGTAGATAATTCTGCGAGAGAAGATATGTATGACTTTTTGGAGTCTCTTTCAGAATGGATTGAAACAAAGATTGATGAAGGACTCCTCCCTGAATTACCAGGTAAGTATGAAGCGGTCAATCTAGTTCCATCAAATCATATGCTGTATGACATCGAGGAAAGTGGTGCAGGAGTATATCAAGTAGAGTTAATACTAACAATCAAGAAGAGAAAATAGGAGGACAATATGAGCAATGTAATTAAAAGAGAACTATGGCAGACGTTTTTAGGAATTCCGGATGCAGGTGGAACCAACTTTGACTACGAGGCAATTGGAGAAGACAACGATACATTGACTGAAGAGCTCAATGCCAACGTCAGCAAGACAAAAAATGTTCTTGGTAAGAACAGTACGGCAGTAGATGGTTATTCTCCAAGTATGTCTGTTTCGCCATATAAGGCGGATAAGGGGACAAAGACCTTTGCATTTCTAAAGGAATTGCTGATGGTCTCAAGACACATGGTGACTGTGAGACACACGTAATAGATGTAGACCTATTTGCTGAACCAGAATCATCTGAATATCCAGCAATCAAGAAGGGTGTAATCGTAGAGGTTAAGTCTCTTGGAGGCAACACGGATGCTTTCCAGATTCCTTACGAGCTACACTATACGAATGTGAATGAGAAGGGTAAATTTAATCCTACGACAAAGAAATTCACAAAGACTCTATAAGGATAAGAAAGGATAATAGGTCATGGCTGGTACAAATTTGAATTTTGATACCGGGACAATCACCCTGTATGTGCAGGGTGATCCATCCCGGGAGTTTTCGTTTAATCCTACAGATCAGAAAGTACTTAAAGGCTTTTTGAGACTGGTTGATGAAGCGGAAGAAAAGATGAAGGATTTTTCAAAGAGGGCAGAAGGTATTGAGGAGTCAGGAGATATTACTGAAGCTGAATTTACATCTCAAACTGCAGACCTTATGGATGATATAGACAGTTGGTTCAGAGGTGCTTTTGATAGTATTTTTGGTGAAGGACAGGCTCAAATTGTTTTTGGAGACACATCCTCCATTGCTATTAATAGTGATGGGGAATATATCATGATAGCAATGCTCATGGCCTTGTATCCTATCTTTGAGAAAGAAATTCAAACTAGATCCGATAGAATCGACAAGGTTTACTCTGAAATAGTAGAGGAATTACCTACAGAGAAAGAGGAGCTGCCTACAGAAGAAGTAATTAACGCTACTGAAGAGGCAGAAGAAGAGAATGCTGACACTGATATTGCCGAATAGCATTAAGCTAGGAGAAAAGGAATATTCTATCAGGAGTGATTATAGAGCTGGTATCCGTTTGATGCAGATGTTTGAAGATCCTGAACTGACAGATAGTGAAAAGCTTTTTATAGCAATGAAGATAATCTTCAAAGATGCAGTAATTCCAGGAGTTTATTTACAGGAGGCACTAGAGAAAACAGTGTGGTTTCTAAATGGTGGAGAGCTGAATCAAACATCTTCTGCCGGCAGTCAAAGAAGACTATATTCATGGAATCAGGATTTGAGATTCATAATAGCGGCAGTAGATAAAACCGTGGGGTTTTCCGTTCGTGGAAAAGCCTTTTTTCATTGGTGGGACTTTCTATCGGCCTTTTCAGAAGTAGGCGAATCCAGTTTCACAACGATAGTATCTCAACGTTTGCTGAAACAAAAGGGTAAGCAAACAGAAAGTGATATTGATTGGTGGGCGGAAAATGCAGATATTGCAGAGCTTAAGGTTCAAAGGTCAAGAGAGGAACAAAACGCTGTAGATAGGTTCAATAAATTACTTAAAGAAGGGAATGGTTAGTTATGGCTCAAGAATATGCAGGATATCTGATGTTCAATACAAAGCTCGACTCAGGTGGCTTTAATAAGGGCGCTAAAAAGATAGGTGGCATGGGAGGCAAGCTTACAGATCAGCTTGCAAAATATGCAAAACGCGGAGCTATAGCTATGGGAACAGCTATTACAGCTGCTATGGTATCTGGTGTTAAGTATAACGCTCAAATGGAGCAGTACTACCAGTCTTTCAAGACAATGCTTGGTAGCACAAAGGAAGCTACAAAGCACATGCAGATGCTCAAGAAATTTGCCGCAGAGACGCCGTTTGAAATGACAGATCTAGCAAATGCATCTCAAACGCTGTTGGCATTTGGAGAGAATGTCAATCTGATAGAAGGCGACCTCAAAATGCTTGGAGATATATCCCTTGGTAACAAGGAGAAGTTCTCGGCATTGGCTCTAGTTTTTGGTCAGGTTAAGTCACAGGGACGTCTAATGGGGCAAGATTTACTACAGATGATTAATGCAGGCTTTAACCCACTTACTATCATATCTAAGAAGACCGGAAAGAGTATGGCGCAGCTGAAGGATGAAATGGCAAAAGGTCAAATCACTTTTGATATGGTAGCGGATGCTATGAAGACAGCAACATCTGCAGGTGGTCAGTTTAATGATGCCATGAAAACACAGTCAAAAACTGTAATTGGTCTTTGGTCGACCCTAAAGGATAATGTTCATGCGAAACTTGGCGAAGCAATGGAGAGCGTAAGCAACATAATTAAATCATCGCTTCTTCCTAACGCTATCAAATTCGTAGAAAAATTCAACGTAAAAAAGACTGTAGCTGGAGTAAGAACACTTATTGATGTTCTCAAGATAGTATCTCCTCTTATTGCAGGTTTATATGTAGCACCAAGAGTAACTTCTGGTGCTGGTGCACTAGCTGGTCTTTGGAGTAGAGGACTGCTGGAAGCAAAAAAATACAAAATTGAGATGGCAGCTATTGCACGTTTGAGCTTGAAAGGTACCAAGGCGGAAATATCCGGTGTTGGTGTAGTGGTTGGATTATTGACTCAGAAGCTTACACTTGCAGAAGCAAAGACTCTTGCTCTAGGTAGAGCGCAAGCTGTAATGGCCGGAATCAATCCTTATGTAGCTATAGTAGTTGGTGTACTGGCGTTTGTAACAGCAGTGGAGCTGGCAAAGAAGACGATGCAGGCACACGCTTTGGAAGCGGACAAGGATTACAGTGCAGTTCTAAAACTTGCCAAGGCTAACGAGGAAGCAGAGAAGGCCTATAATAGCCAAAGGAAAGCCGCTGCAAATGATATGGTTCAAAAGGGCGCAGAAGTAGAAAACGCTATTAATCTCAAGAGAGAACTTGATGGTATCGTGGATGCATCCGGACGTGTCAAAAAAGGCTATGAAGGTAGAGCTGCTGCTATTGTATCAATACTACAATCACAAGGTGCTGAAATCAGTATGCAGAATGGTGTAATTAAGAACTATGGTGAGCTTAGCCAGGCCATAGATAATTACCTGGTTAAAAAAAGAGCTCAAATTGTGCTTGATGCATATGAGGAATCGTATAAGACTGCGCAGAGAAATATTCGTAAATCGACAGAGGCATACACCAAAGCTAGCAGAGAGCTTGATAAGCATACCAAATCTCAAGCCGAAATTAATAGGATGTCTGCAAGGCAGGTAAGCGAATACGAAGAGCAGCAGGCAAAACTCATAAAGAACAAAAGCAAGGCGGCAGCCCAAGTTAACAAGTACAATAAGGATATTACCAGATACGAACAAGCACTTGCTGAGTTTGAAAAAGGTAACTACTCCAAGATTAATGCAGTACTTGATGGGCATGCTCAAGCGATGGCTGATATCAATAAAAAGAACAAGAAACAACTTCGCAAACAAAGACAAGATACAGCTGAAGAGCTTAAGGCATTGAATAAGCTATATAAGAAGACTGGATCCGATAACGTAAAGGCTGCTGCAGAGGCCAAACAAAAAGAGTTAGCTGCTATAGATTCTAAACTCGGAGAACAGACTGCAAGAGTCAAGGGCAATCGCGGAAAGATGAAAGCTGCAACTAAGGATATGATGGGCGGCGTACAAGAGGGCATAAAGGAATCAGATATATCTATTGATGATCAGCTTGATAAATTATCAGAGTCTCCTAAAAATTATGCTGGTGGAATTAAAGCTGCGATGAATAGTTTAGTATCTGCAGCAAACAAAGCTGCAGGAGGAGCAAACCTTAAAGGCGCATTTGCTCCTAGATTATCTCAGCTATCTAGCTCACCACATGGATGGAGAGGTACAATTTCATCTGCTATGTCATCTCTCATGAATGCAGCACGTTCAAGTGCAGGTAGTGTTTCGTTTTATGGTGTCGGATACAATGCCGGCACAGGCATCAAATCCGGAATACTTGCAGCAAAAGCACAGGTTATTGCTGCAGGAATAGCAATAGCGAATGCAGTTGTTGATAACATGAAACATGCAATCGAGTCTCGTTCTCCATCAAGGAAAACGGCAAGGCTTGTCGGAGCACCAATTACGCAAGGTGTGGGAGTTGGCATGATGCGCGAATCAAAGGCTCTGTATAAGAAAGCTAGACAAGTTGCTAATAATACAGTGGCTGCTATGAAGGTTGATCCGATCACCATAGGACTTGGAGTAAAAAAGCAAATTAGCATTCCGAGTGCTGCGAAAGGAACAACGCTTCCGGTGCAAGCTAGGACCTCAATTATGATGCAGTCAAAAGAACGAGGATTACTCGATAAACTCATAGACAAGGTTGAACAAATTAATGCTAGACCAATCACGCAAGAGATAAACTTCCATGAAAGAGTCTACACACCTGCAGATGCTCGTGATAAATTAGCTGAACTAACTCGTTTAGGATTGGAGGTGGATGCATAAATGATATTTCTGAAGTTTATCAGAGATGATGGTGCCATTATGAATATAGGTGATGGTGCGGAAGATTATGAACTACTCAGTAAGACCGGTACAAGCAATGTAGAGGTCGAACACTTCTATGACGCGAAAGGAAGTGGATACGGAGATTGGCATTCAGGAGAAAGAGTCAAAGGAAGGACCATAAAATATAAAATTACAAGTCATACAGGGATAACGGCTTCACGAAGATTTATGGAGTTCTTTTTTAATGTGCTTCATAAATTCAGAGTGGAGTCGTATTTTAATGGCAGAGAGGTTTACCTAGATGCTGAATTACTGACTCCTAAGCATACAGAGGATTTATATTCTCATGAAGAGGTTGAGATTACTTTTTATGCAGCTGATCCATATTGGAAGTCACTCGACGACACTGTAAGGAACTTCTATACACAGTCGGCATTATGGCATTATCCGTATGCATTTATTGAACCAAATCAAAATCTCCCGGCTAATGCATATACTGTATTTGAGAGAATCAACGTAAATAAAACAGTTTACGTATATAACGACGGAGATGCACCGGCGCTGTTTACAATTACAATTCACGGTGCAGTTGATAACCCGGAAGTGAAAATCAATGATGCGCTTATCAAATACAATGGAACTGTCGGTTCAGGAGAGTCTCTATACATAGATTCTGAAAACGGAATCTATCAGCTGGATGGCAAAAATGTTTTAAAAGATATGATTGTGCTTGGTGAACCTATGTTAAAGACAGGTGATAATACACTGGTCAGCAACAAGGAAATGTTTGGTACTGTCAATTACCACAAGCTGTATAACGGAGATATGTAATTATGAAAGTGTTTGCATTTGACGAAAATATGAACCGCATAGGAGAACTAAATACATACAACTTCTATGGGATAGGAACAATACAGAACCTGGAGGATTTACGCTCTATCAGCAGTCAAAGCATTATATTGAAGCTGCTTACATAATGGCCGAAGGTCGCAGAGAGGTTGGTATTGTATACAAGCCTTCGTATAAATCCGATCCAAATGGTCGATATGTCACAACAGAAGGTAAGTTTGCAGAGGATATGACCAATGATGCTACAACAGGTCACGGAATGACAATTGTTGCATCAAAACGCATGAATGATCAATTTATGTCGTACCTAAATGCTAAAGGTATTAAGGAAGCGAACGATAGTGAGTCCATGAAACAGAGAGATGAAGTAATGACACGCTGTCTTGACGTTGGAGTGGAGATGTATCGAATCTTGGCTCTTGACCAGGAATCATTTCAGATTAATTGGAATGGTGGTTGGGAAATTAAGTTTGTTAAACCTCGCGATACAGGTATTCGCTTTTCAAAAGGAATTGGTAATGCGAAAGAAATCGTCTACTCCCAAGATATGTCTGTATATAAGCATAAATGCACAGGGTATGTAGAAATCCCAGATGACGTTGTAAAAGAAGGCTATAGCGGAACTTCCTATGTAGGTGGCAAATACTATGAGTCAGATTCTTTTACAAGCACTCTTAAAGTTGAGGATAGGTTTAAACAAAAAGAGATGTCAATGGATTTCTCTATGCCTGAAGGACTTGATATTACGGCAGCTAACAAATCTAAAATTAAAGCGCAAATTGTTCAGATGTGTCAGCTTGAACTTTTAAATCATTATGTAATTAGAGATATTGAAGTTACACCACTACAGATAGCAGGTTGTCGATATCTAATAGATTACGATCTTGGAGATATTGTGTTGGTGGAAATTCCAGAAGTGGGAATTACATACGAAGCCCAGATTATAGAAGTCCATGAAGTTTGGGAAAAGAATACACAGACCTACACTATAACGCTGGGGCACAAGAAAATTAAACGTTAAAGAGAAGAAATGAAGAGGTGAAATATGAGAGCATTTCCTTATCAATCAATATATGATCAATCGGCAAATCCTCCATGGGACCGTTTGACAGGAGCAAGTGATCACAGAATTGAGGCATTCGCAAACTGGACAGATGGAGTATATCCAGGTGGATGGGAAACTACTCCGGGAGTAGGGATGTCGGTTGTAGTGAGTCCTGGTATGGGCAGAATTAGAGGGATTTTTTGTTATGATGATGACCCTCACTCAGGAGGCTTATCCACCGAGAGTAGGACACTTGCAGTTCAGGCAGCAGATGAAAGTTTGGATAGGATAGATAGAGTTATTGTTAGGCATAATGATGCCCTTGATGTAAGAGCAACGGATTGGTATATCCTTAAAGGGACTCCATCTGCGAATCCATCAGCTCCTGAGTTGACAAGAAACAGTAGCACATATGAGTTATGTGTAGCTGAAATCTTTGTAGCTAGGGGTACAAATGCTATATCTGCACAGCGTATTACAGACACGCGCTTAAATTACAATTTATGTGGTATCACCACAACGAGAGTGATGGACTTAGCAATTGATGAGATTAAGAATCTGCTAAGTTCAGCTATAGATGGAACCACTGCAGGAAAAACTACGAAATAGCATGTCTAAAAATGATAACAATTGAAACAGATGTCAAAATATACAGCTCTGCTGCTGTTGAAGATAATACGTATGCTAAATATCCTTTTAGAATTGATATACCTATTAATCGCTGTACAGAAGAACACATCCGGATATTTATTTAGAATCAGGGAAAAAGTGATCTAATTTATGAAATCTGCGAGACACGATCAGGATTTGTACGAGTGTATGTTTCAAAAAAATAACTTTGGAAACATTACAATCCCAGTGATAAGGCTAACAAAAAGAAGTCACCGTTTAATCAGAAGGAGGATACGTAATAATGGCAATAGGCAAAGTAAATGGTGGAGGCAATGGTTCACAGTTGAAAGTTGCAAACAAGAGTGTAACAATAGCGACAAACGGTGGTGTGGCAATGTCGTCGATATCTATGGCAGAGCTAGGAATCCCACAGGATAGTGAGGTGCTGCTAGCACAAGTACATCCTATACACATGGCTGGCACTGATGATGTGTGGACAGCGGTGTTTTATGGATATTCTTGGGATAGTTCGAAGAAAACCGTTGAAATAGCAGTCAACGGAAGATTGACAGGACTGCAAAAGCAGGTCTTTGAGATTAATGTTTTGTACCAATAAAAATATCTAATAAGACTGGGTTACAAGCCCAGTCTTTTTTATGGTCAAAGAAAGGAGGTTTGAAATGTCACCAGAAGCATTAGGAACAATTATATTAGGGCTATCAACGTTAGCAGGCTTAATTTATAGCCTTAGCAAGCTAGTGAGTGAACCTATAAATAGGTTGGATAAATCTGTATCAGCATTTACAGCTCAAGTTGAAATACTTAGTAAAAATATTTCGAAGATTGAAGACGATGTAAAGGCTCAAGAATTGCATGATCAGGAATCACATACACGTATGTGGACGAAGCACAATGAACACGATAACCGATTAAATGAACACGAAAAAAGAATTGGAATTCTTGAGAATAGAAAGGAGAAGTAAGAATGAAAATCAATTGGAGAGTAAGGTTTAGAAATTACGCATGGCTGACAACGTTTATGCTTGGCATGATTGCGCTGTTGTATCAGTTCATAAAAGTGATTAATGCGGCGAGACAAGGAGTACCACCACAAGAGCTTTTAGAGGAGACGGCAAAGATGCTGTTATTTTTCCTGTGGCAGATTGGCGTAATAACTGACCCAACTACCAAAGGCACTAGCGACTCTAAAATGGCTATGACTTACAAAAAGCCTAGAGATGAGATTGGCGGAGAGCATACCCCAGGATTTACAGCGATATCACAAGAAGAACACGATCCATCAGACGCGCCAACAGACAAGGAGGTGTAACTGTGAACGGAAATAAAGTTATAGAGTATGCTAGAAAATTCCTCGGACAAGGCTCTGCAACATTCGCAGATTGGTACTATGGCTCATCCTCGTACAGAGGATGGGCGTGGTGCGCGGTATTCGTATCGTATATACTCAGCCATTTAGGTGTTAAATGGGAAAAGAACAATAATGTTGCAAATGCGCAGATTTGGTGTAGTAAAAATCTGAAATGGGTAAATCTATCAGAGGCTCAGGCTGGTGATATTGTTATATTCTGTTGGAGTGGTAAGGGAAATAACTCCGGGAGCGGCTCGAGAGACCACATAGGTTTCGTGATAAGTAGAAATGCAAATGGTACACTTACTACACTCGAGGGAAACACAAGTGGCTCAAGGGTAGCTATAAGAATTAGATATCCAAAGAACATCAGGAATATTTATAGACCAGATTACTCAACCACTCCAACTGTAGTTGGGTACAGGATTCAAAAGGTTGGTGGTATAGAACATCAAATGGTAGCTACTACAAATCAACCTGGGCACAGCTAGATGGCGCATGGTACTACTTCGATAGCTCTGGTTATGCTGTTACAGGCTGGCAGCAAATCAAAGACAAATGGTACTACTTTGATAGTAACTGCAAGATGCACACAGGGTGGCTGTCAATTGACGGTAAGTGGTATTACCTAGAACCTAACAACGGAAGTGCCTATATAAGTGGTATGCATGCGATATCAGGTAAAAATTACTACTTTAATTCTGATGGAGTTATGCAAGTCGGCTGGGTAAAAACCGATAACGAATGGCAATTCTATAACAGTGATGGAGGCCGCATAGAGAAAGGCCTGATTAAGGGTGATAACGCTGTCTTTGCCATTAAGGACGGAACTCTTATCACAAACGATAGGGTAGATGTAGAGGCAAATAAAAATGGCGAGATATCAGTCATATAAATAGACATACCCATTCGTCATATATATAATATGGTTCAGCAGGTGAGTGTCGCCTGCTCTTTATACATAAGTTGTGAGGGCAGAGATGCCCTCCTTCTTTGTTTTTTGAAGAAGATTATTTTAGAAAAATACCACACTTTATACCACACCAACATGTGGTAATAGGTGGTAATATCGACAATAAGGGCAAACTCTAACGATAAAGAAAAACACCGCAACTCGTTGAAATTGCGGTGTTTTTTATGGTGCGTGATCAGGGGTTCGAACCCTGGACACCCTGATTAAGAGTCAGGTGCTCTGCCAGCTGAGCTAATCACACATATTAGGTTGTTCGCTTAACAGCTTATATAGTCTAGCATTGATTTACAAGGCAGTCAAGAAAAAGTTTGAAAAAATTCGAATTAAATTAGAATTTAATTTAAGCGTTTATTTGCGTATACATTCAGATAGGGCGTGTGATATGCATAAGCAATTTCATGTGCTTATATCTTATCGTCCATACACAAATGTATTTATAAAATACGTTAAAAACATTTCAATTCATCACAATAACTAAACCTTAGCAAAATCAATCATGATACAATAAAAAAAGAAGCAGCGCGATTTAAAACAGGTGCAGGAAATAGAATATTTCCACAATAAATAGGAACACGGGTGGGACTAATTCCTATCTATTGATATTGCGCGTGCCTCTTGACGGATAATGTTATCATAAAAAAGGCGGAAAAGATAGTACAAAATGACGATAATTTTGTACAAAATTATGTATTTATTGCGCGAATTCCACTAATTGCAAGCGAAATCTTGCTATTAACTTATCCTTGTTGTATAATTTCCAATGAATCTTTATAGAAGATTGACAACCAGCACAAAGCGATGCTCTCGCTCGAGTGTTTTTAGTGGATTTGGGAGGTAACAATGTTCTGTAGCAATTGTGGCAATGAAGTAACAGAAGGCGCTAAATTTTGCAGTGTATGTGGTGCAAGATTGAGCCTTGATGCAGAACCATCAGTACACGAACATACAGCGTTTAGTTCGTCGAATAGAGAAGGAAATATGATGGACAAGAGAGAATCTTCTACGAAGTTCGACTTTAATTTCGGATCCGAGGATTTAGAGATTAAGGAGCCTAAGAAGAAAACAAGCTCGGTTTCTTTCGATTGGAGCTCTGTAATTGAGGAGAGCCATAAGAAACCTACTAAGAAAATCAGATCCCCTTGGGAGACAACTGGGATTGACGATGAGGAAGCTGAAGCCGTAACACAGTCGTTCAGTTCAGTTAATAATGATTGGGATAGGCACAAGACTGCTGAGCCTGCGCATAAGGCTGAGGAGCCGGATTCCCTCGAGGAAATTCTAAAGCGTGATTCCGCAGCTGCTCCGGCATCTGGTCACGGACGCACTATGAACTTCATAGAGGTCATGAAGCAGGAAAAAGAAGAGCGAGAGAAGGCTGCGAAGGAAGCTGAAGAAGCATCCGTTTCGGCTGACTCTGATTTTAGTGATTCTATTCTACCTAATGAAGAAAGGGAGCACACTCAGGGATACACAGAACTCAAGGACGATATCGTTGCTGAACTGGAAAAGCAGGCAAGCGAGATGGATGAGAAGGAAGTTTCGCATAGACTAGATGCAGCTTCTGCGGATTTTGATGAGTATCTAAGTGCTCGCCGCAAGTCGCACGAGGAAGTGTTCCAAGCAGAGCCACCACATAACTTCGTTGATGATATGGTTCATGTGTCCGCAGCTGACACTAGGGACGAGTTTAAGCTTCCAGAAGATGAATTTGAGACAGAGCTTTCTGCATTTATCGGTAACCATGAGGACGCTGATAAAGAAGATGTTCATGCAGACAAATCAGACGATGATTTATTCAACTTTGATATTGATATTGAAGATACAGATGAAGATGAGGAGACTGTAAGCCAGTATCTCGACTACGTGAAGCCAAGCAGGGTTTCGCGTGCACAGGAACGCGCTGAAGCTGAGGAATTTGATCTCGATGATGAGGATGACGATGATGAGCCAGAGACATTCTCGTACGATGAGCTTACAGATGATAATAAAGAGCCAGAGACGGACTACGAACTTGAACCTGAAACTGAATCTACAGCAGAAGCAGATGATTTCGCATTCGGTAATGATGACATAGATGTTCCTTATGAGGAGCCGGTCAACTACTCTGAACTATACATGGATGAAGAGACAGAAAAGGCTGATAAGCCGGCGGCATTAGAGACTTCTGAAGCAGTTGATTCGCATGATACTAGTGATGATGCAGCTACAGAAGCAGTTGCAGCAGTTTCGGAAACTTCGACTGAACCAAAAGAGCAAGAGGAGCCAGTAGCTACAGAAGTTGCTGCGGAGCCAGTTTCAGAACCAGCTGCAGAAATAGCTTCAAAACCATCACTGGAAGAGCCAGTAAATGCAGCATCAGAAACCGTAGAGGTAGCTTCAGCACCTGCTGAAAAGGCAGAGGATGCTGAGCTAGCAGCTGCAAAGGCTATAGAAAGTGAAATTGCAAACCTACAGAAGCGTCTAGCAGAACTTCTCGGTAAAGACACTTCAGAAACAGTTGAACTGCCAGCAAGAGAAGTTGTTTCGGCCGAAGAACTAGTGCAGGAGCCTGTACAAGCGAAGGTTAAGGCGGAGACTGAAGCAAATGCTACAGAGACAGGGGCTCGCTCTGATTTAACTAGCTTAGAGGCAGAATTGGCTGCTTTAGGATTCGATACAATTGACGACGAGCCAGATGAAGAGGCTGATATGCTTTTCTCTGCAGAAGATGTGGCAGATGCTAACACTTCAGCTGTGGAAGAGAGCAATGTGGATTTAAATCAGAAGAGGTTATGTCGATTGACGACCTCCAGAAGGATCTCTTTGGCACGGATGTTGATGACGCAGGAATGGAAGCAACTCGCAAGATAGATAAGTTCTATACTCTCTATCGTAAGAATGAAGAGTTCCAGCAGCTTCTTGACGAGGAGTATAAGAAACTGCAGGATGGCAGTGCCGACTATACGCTTATGGAGGATGTGCTAGCTGAGTATCAGGATGAGGAAGAAACTGAGGAAACTCCAGCTGAAGCCCATCATGAGACAGTCGAAGCTGCAGTTAAGGCCGAGTCAGCTAAGCTTGAAGCAGCAAAGAAGGATGCAGGATCAGAACTCAGTAATAGCGCTAATGTTACTGAACCTATTACTGCTGCGACAACTCTAGTTAGTTCGCCAGCTCAGGCTGCAGTTAATACGGCAAGTAAGGCAAGCAGTGTAGCACCGTCCGCAGTCGACGATGATGATGAAGAGTCGCGCAAAGGCGGAGTTCTAACGGTAATTGCGGTTATCGTGGCAATCTTGCTAGTTCTGTTATTGGTAGTGATACTAATACTTAACTTTGCTCCGGACAGCAGTGTTGCGCAGCGAATCAGCGAGGTGATTGGAAAGTTTACGAATTTTGCATCGCTGGGTGATAATTCTGAATTGCTACTATAAGGGTGATTTATACGTATATGCAGCGGCAGGCTTGATGGCTACCGCTGCATTATGTGGTTTTTGGAGAAATTATGGCTAAGGATAAGAAAAAAGGAAAAGTTACATACACATTTAATGGTGAAGGTAAGCGACGGAATGTCTTTGGAAAGCTGCTTGTTATAGCAATTTTTGTGATAGTTATAGTCGGTAGAAGCGTCGGCTTTCTCACAGACTGGATGTGGTTTAGAGAACTTGGCTTTACCAGGGTTTTTTGGACGCAGCTTGCAACAGAGTTAAAGCTCGGGATTGTAATATTCGTGCTTTCTGGGCTTTTGGTGCGAGTTTATCTAAATAGCCTTAGAAAGGGATATTTTAGTAAGATAGAATCACACGAAATTCCGGATATGCACAAGCTAAACGTGTTATCGTGGGTGATATCTGTGATTTTCGGAGTTGTGGCAGCGTTTGTATCGGCTACGAGCACGTGGCAATCATTTCTCATGTTTGCGAACTCCTCAAAGTTCGGATTAAAGGATCCAATTTTTGGACTAGATATTTCGTTCTATATATTTAAACTTGAGTTTTTAACTAAGCTTAATTCAATCGCGATATTCGTTATTGTCGGAGTGGTTATTGTAACGTTAATTTACTATGCCGTTTTGCTTTCGGTAAGGAAACCGGATATTTTCGACAAGAAGGATGTCTTTGAGGATCTTGAAGCAGATGATGCAGCGAAAGAGGCACAGGCAGGAGATGAAACTTCGGCAGATGATGAAGTTAGGAGAGGACGTCCCGATAATAGTATTCCGTTCGGCAAGAGAGACCCTTTAGATGATGTCGCGAGAGTCATAAAAGGATTTACGGGTAAAGCGAAGGAGCAAGCTAAGAAACATAGAGAGAATAAACGCGAAGTCAATCGGTCAAATGTTGACCATCTATTTAGCCTAGCCTCTGGTAAGGCGATGATTTTTAGGCGTTGTTTTCTACGTTATGCTAGGAATCCACTTCGTATTAAAGCAGTTCACACTCTTACATGCACATACTGGAACGGTGTATGGTGCTGGATTTACGGATATTGCTATTACGCAAAAAGTGTACCTGCTGGTTATGATTTTTAGCGGTAGTTGGGGCGATTAGCTTAGTAAGGCACGTGCATAAGAAAGAATATCTTAAGCTCGCTAGAGTTCCGATGCTCATAATAGGGGTGCTTTTCCTCGGAACTATTCTTAAAGTAGGTGTTCAGAGCCTGATAGTTGCTCCAGATGAAATCAACAAAGAAAGCAAATACATCAAGAATAACATCCAATATACAAATCATGCGTACGGTCTAGACAAGGTTAAGGTCGATTCTTTTGCAGCACAGAACAATCTGACAGCTGCAGATATAGCTAGTAACAAACCAACTATCAGTAACATCAGGATCAACGACTATGAGCCCGTAAAGGACTACTACAATCAAACCCAGAGTATTCGTCAGTACTACGATTTCAATGATGTAGATGTGGATAGATACGATATAAATAGTTCTGAAACGCAGGTATATCTGTCGGCGCGTGAGATTAATGAAGCCAAGATTAGCGATACATGGATTAACAAGCATTTGAAGTACACTCATGGTTATGGGGTTGCGCTATCCAAGGTTAACTCCGTAACTTCAAGCGGACAACCGGATGTGCTCGTAAAAAATATTCCACCTGAGTCAAATATTACTGAAATAAAGATTAAGAGACCTGAGATTTATTTCGGTGAGCTCACGAACAACTATATAATCGTCAATGGGGATGAGCAGGAATTCGATTACCCAGATGGGAATAACAACAAGTATACCAAGTACAAGGGCAAGGCAGGTATAAAGCTCGGAATTGTAAGCAGACTGCTGTTTTCAATCAGAGAGGGAAGCATGCAGATGCTCGTGTCGAGGAATATCAACTCGGATTCGAGGATAATCATCAATAGAAATATTCTTGAGAGGGTAAATAAAATTTTGCCGTACCTCGAGTATGAGAAGGACCCTTACATGACCATCGTGGATGGTAGGCTGTACTGGGTTATAGATGCGTATACGACTAGCAGCAACTATCCGTATTCTGAGCCTTATTCGGGTCAGATTGGGACGACGAATTATATCAGAAACTCAATCAAGGTGGTTGTTGATGCTTACAATGGAGATGTAAATTACTACGTTGTGGATGATAAGGATCCGATTGCAAAGACGTATGCGAAGATATACCCGACGCTATTCAAGGATAAGGATAAGATTCCTTCGGGATTAAAGAAGCATTTTAAGTATCCATCTACGCTCCTCAATATCCAGGCTGGTGCTTACACCAAGTATCATATGAATGAAGTCAAGGTCTTCTATCAGAAGGAAGATCTCTGGGATGTTGCAAATCAGATATACGGCACAAAAGAGAGACCGATGAGTTCGAGCTTCTTCATATTTAATCTACCGGGAGAAAAGCGTGAAGAGTTTATAAATATGATTCCTTTTACTCCTAAGTCGAAGCAGAACATGACAGCAATCATGATGGCGAGAAATGACGGAGATGAATACGGCAAGCTCGTTGTATATAAGTTCCCTAAGAACAAGACCGTTTACGGTCCAATGCAGGTTGAAGCGCAGATAGATCAGAACTCTGAGATTGCCAAGGAGTTCTCGTTATGGAATTCATCAGGGACTACGTATAAACGTGGGGACATGTTTATAATTCCTGTAAATAATTCTATAATGTACGTAGAGCCGGTATATCTCGAGGCCTCAAATCAAGCGATACCTGAGGTTAAGAGGGTAATAGTCGCTTACGGAGATAAGATAGCATACGCATCTACACTGGATGAGGCGCTTGAGAATTTATTTGGAGATGGCGCAGGGAATTCGGGCAGTGTCAGCAGCAATTCTTCAGGAGGTTCCGGTGGGGCTAGTGGCTCCAGTAACCAGAAAGAGCTGATTGGCAAGGCCAAGGAGGCGTATGATAATGCCGTGAAGGCCCAGAAAAATGGGGACTGGAAGGCTTATGGCGAGTATCTAGATGAGCTGTCTGGATATCTCGATCAGCTTGCTGGATAGGAAGCTAGGATCAAATTACTTTTTACTTTGCGAGATAAGGAGATGTTATGATAAATTTCGATTTGGAAAAAATGCTCTTTACACTTCCTGCTGAAGAACATGGAATTGAAGAGGTAGCAAATGTGCTTCGTGCACATCCGGAGGTCAAGTTCGTGTCATTTGCGGGCGTTGACCTTGGTGGTCATTTTACGGATGAGAAAATTCCTATCAAGACATTCATCGATGATATGGAGAAGCTTCTTGAAAACGGTGTTCAGACCGACGGATCCAGCGTAGCGCTACCTGAGATTGCAAACCTTGCGAATGCCAGAGTTGACATACTTCCGGATAAGGATGTGAATTGGTACGTCGAGTATAATTTCAGCAACATGGATTTTGCGACCGGCTTGCCAGTCGGTACACTGAGGATTCCATCATTCCTAAGACACAACAATGATAGGATGGTTGGATCGAGAATTTTCTGCAAAGATTCTATACGCAAGTTCAAGACAAGACTCATGGAGATGCTGAAGCAGTATCCATATGTAGTCGAGTACCTAGACGGCATTAATTCGATAGACGATATTGAAGAGATTAACCTAACTAGTGCAACTGAGCTCGAGTTCTGGGTAAAAACCCCAGATGACAAAGCGGACAGAGATCAGCTTTCCACTTCGCAGGAACTTAAGGAGCAGTACTGGAAGAGGACTATAGGACCTGTAAATACAGCTCTTGAGCAGACGCTCGAGATACTTGACCGCTATGGCTTCGGTGTCGAGATGGGACACAAGGAGGTCGGCGGAGTAAGAGCTAAGATGGGCAATTCTGGAAGCTATGACCATATTATGGAGCAGCTTGAGATCGACTGGAAATACTCATCGCCAGTGCAGGCTGGGGATAATGAAGGTCAGGTTAAGCACATAGTGAGGGATGTATTTAGAGCTAACAACCTGGAGGTAACATTCCTTGCAAAACCTATGCCAGGCGTTGCAGGCAGCGGAGAACATACTCACCTCGGTGTATCTGCAAGGCTTAAGTCGGGAAAGGTCGTAAATCTATTTGAGTCAAAGGATAGAATGAACGAATATATGAGTCCTGTTGGATTCGGTGCGCTCATGGGAATTTTTAAATAACTACGAGCTTTTTAAATCCTTTCGTGGCACAGACGCATGATGCATTTAGAAGGCTAAAGCCAGGATACGAGGCTCCGGTCTGCATCGTAACATCTCTCGGTAAGGACTGCGTAACACCGTCTAGAAATAGAACGGTTCTGATCGGATTAGTCAGAGACCAGAACAACCCTATGGCTACAAGGTTTGAGCTCAGGTCGCCTAACCCTCATAGCAACACTTATCTGGTTGTGGGAGCGTCGTTCATGCTTATGCTAGATGGCATTGAGGCGGTTCTCTCTAATGGCAAGACACCAGCAGAACTCGCAGTATCAATCTCTAAGAAAGCTGGAGAAAAGGACTTCTATCTCGCAAAGGACAGGGAATATAGGAGTGAGCTCAACGTTTTCGAATGCTTCACGAAGAGAGAGAGAGAAAAGCTCTTCGGAAAAGCACCTGCTACGGTATGGGAGAATTTGAAGGCATTTGACACGCACGAAGATGAACTCGCTAAGCTTACAGGCGGAGATGAGACGGCTAAGGATGTGATTATGTCATACCGTGCACAGATGTCTATGAAGTGGGTTATGGAGTTCCGCGATAGGATTTTGCCTAATTCAATGGATTTTGTCAGAAACTGCAAGAAGAGACATAACGAGCTCGAAGCGACTGATTATGATATAATGAACTGGAGAAGGGTCAACAGCCTGCGCATTGCGCTCGGCAAGGACTCCATCGATAGCAAATCGATTTTGACACTTGCGAGAGAAGCGATTGATTCTGCGGATTTTGATGCGGCGTCTAGATATGAGCTGCTTATTCAGGAGAAAATCGAGGAGCTTAGAAGTGCGTACAGCACTTATATTAAGAACTTATTTTAATAGATTTAGGAAGATACGATAATATGGGGGTTAAGAAATGCTCGACGTCAAAAGAGTGAGAGAAAACTTCGAGAGCGTTAAAGCCGATGTGGAAAGACGTGGAAAGGTGACTTTGGCATCGACAACGTGTTAAAGTTTGATACCAAGAGAAGGGAGCTTCTTGCGGAAGTTGAACAGCTTAAAAACAAGCAGAATACAGTATCGCGTGAAGTGCCAAAGCTCAAGAAGGAAGGTAAGGATACCTCAGTTCTATTTGCAGAGATGAAGGAGTTAAGTGCAGAGATTAAATCCTTAGATGCAGAGGTTAGCGAAGTGGAAGAGGAACTCAGAAAGGCACTACTCTACGTCCCTAATACACCTCACCCAGATGTTCCAAGCGGAGAGGATGATAGCGAGAATCTCGAGCTTCGTAAGTTCGGAGAACCGACTTCCTTCACATTTGAGCCAAAGGCACACTGGGATATCGGAGAAGCTCTAGACATACTGGATTTTGAACGCGCTGCCAAGATTTCTGGCTCTCGTTTCACAGTGTACAAGGGTTTAGGTGCAAGACTCGAGAGGGCTGTAATAAACTTCATGCTCGACCTCCACACGGAAGAACAGGGCTATACTGAAATTTTGCCACCTTTTATGGCTAACCGTGATGCTATGACCGGGACTGGTCAGTTACCTAAATTCGAGGACGACATGTTCTATGTGCCTGCGAAGGATTTCTTCCTGATTCCGACAGCAGAAGTTCCGGTTACTAATCTCCGTTCCAATGAGATTATCGAGCCAGAAGAGATGCCTGTTTATTACACGGCATATACGCCATGCTTCCGCAAAGAGGCGGGGTCAGCTGGACGCGATACTAGAGGTCTGATTAGACAGCACCAGTTCAATAAGGTTGAGATGGTTAAACTTGCGTATCCTGAGAATTCCTATGAGGAACTAGAAAAGCTCACACACGATGCGGAGGAAGTACTACAGAAGCTAGGTATTCCTTACAGAGTAGTTAGACTCTGCTCTGGGGATCTCGGATTCTCAGCGGCGATGACTTACGATATCGAAGTGTGGATGCCAAGCTACGGCCGCTATGTTGAGATTTCAAGCTGCTCAAACTTTGAAGATTATCAGGCTAGAAGAGCTAATATAAGGTTCAGAAGAGAGAAAAAAAGGCAAAGCCGAATTCGTACACACGCTGAACGGATCCGGTCTAGCGGTAGGCAGAACTGTAGCTGCTATCCTTGAAAATTTCCAGCAGGAAGATGGTACCGTGGTAGTACCAGAAGCGCTGAGGCCTTACGTAGGAAGAGACGTGATCAAGTAGGAGATACTAAATTAGCCAATCGAGATTTAGATTGGAAAACGAGCGGAGCTCATTATATATGATGCGACATAAGCACAAGGAACTAGATGGCCAGGTAAGGTCGCAATCAGTTCGTTGTGCTTTTTTACTAGAGTAAGGCAGCTACACCTCAGCTGCCACCTGAAACGGAGGATACCGAAAAATGAAAGATAGAGTCAGCTTGACAGACTTCCTTATGTATCATAAGGAGACTCACCCGATTTCGTTTCATATGCCTGGACACAAGGGGAGAAGCACGCTGTATGGTATATACGGCTTCGGAGATTTCGTTAAAAACGTAGTGGGAAACGATATAACGGAAATTCCTGGAGCTGATGCGTTGCAGCAGCCACGAGAACGAATTAAGGATATTATGGAAGGCTACGCCGGGCTCTATGGGGCAAAGCATACGGAGCTCCTTGTAAATGGCAGCAGTGCAGGGCTCATGGCTTCGATATTAGGTAGTGTTCCAAGAGGAGGTAAACTTCTTATGGGAAGGAATTCCCATAAATCCGTATATGGAGCGCTCAGACTTGGCGGGATAGATCCTGTCTACATAATGCCTGAGATAGATGGCGAAACTGGGCTTCAGCTCGGATTAGACCCGGACAAGATTGAGACGGCCTTGATTGAAGACGGTGACATCAAAGCCGTGCTGGTGACCAGTCCGAACTACTACGGTGTATTATCAGATATCGAGCGAATTGCCAGTATCGTTCACCTGCACGGCAGGATTCTGATTGTGGATCAAGCGCACGGTGCGCACCTTAAATTCTTTGATTACCTGCGCAGTGAAGATGGGCTCCCGCACCGTGCGTCAGAGAATTGCGGAGCCGACATTGTGGTGGACAGCACGCACAAGACGCTGCTGTCATTTACGGGCTCCGCAATTCTCAACATCTGTACCGAGAGGCCAGATGTTTCTCGGATTAGCGAGTTCCTCCGCATGCTGCAGACTACGAGTCCGAGCTACCTGCTGATGGGCAGCCTCGATATCAATCAGCAGATACTCAGGATGGACGGCTACAATCTCATCAAGAATTGGGATGCAGATATCAAATACTTCTATGAGGAGGCTGCCCAGATCGCCGGGGCCTCGGGCTCATCGATCGCATCGACCTTGATGAAACCAAGGTCAGCATCACAATGTCAGCCCTCGGCCTCAGCGGCCCCGAACTGGCGGAGGAGCTCGAGAAGAGAAACATCTGGGTGGAACTCACGCATGGCGATTATGTGATGCTGATGACAGGGCTCGGAAACGAGAGAGGCGACTATGAAGATGTGCTTAGCGCCCTGCGTGACCTCTCGGCGCACCATGGCGGCAGAATCCAAGGTGTGGAACCGGAAAGCTCTGCCTCTAAAACCGAGTCTGCCGCACAGGAAGCGGTGCAGAAGCAAGCTAAAAACGAAGCGCAGGCGGCGAACAAGAATGCATCACAGCCGGTAGACAAGATTGCAGAACTGAGAACTCCATCATCAGATTCAGCACTTATAGAGCGGCTAGAGCAGCGCAAAATCCCCGACACCTATGAAGAGGTTCCTTTATATAGCGCCGAGGGAAGAGTTCTCTACGAGTCCATCATCCCTTATCCTCCTGGAACGCCAATCGCCTGCCCTGGTGAAGTGCTAAGCAAATCGGTTATCTTGTACGTCCGAGACCAACTAGTAGCACAACATGTGGTTCTAGGGGTAGATGAAGAGGGACGAGTTAAAGTTGAAAGCGATTGTGTACTTTTCAAGGAAATTTGAGGTGACTTATAGGGAATTTTGATGTATAATTTCTCATGCAATGGATATTATTTGTACGAATCTAAGAAAGGAAGGGTTCTTAAGGATGAGCCAAGGTAAACATTTACCAAGCATTTTGGTTAAGCATCACAAGAATACTGCAGGTCGTGAGACCGAAGTGATGCCGATTCCAGATGTGGTTGAAATCTGCATGTCGCAGAGTATTGGTGCTCCTTGTCAGCCTCTCGTAGCAAAGGGCGACTATGTCAAAGTCGGTCAGAAGATCGGTGACACAGAAGCTTTCGTTAGTGCTCCTATTCATTCCAGCGTATCTGGAACAGTTACTGATATCACATCAGTACGTTCCTCGATGGGCGGGATGGAGACACATATCGTTATTGAGACTGATAAGAAGCAGGAAATCAGTGAAGAGGTTCAGATTCCTCACATTGAGAGTCATGCTGATTTCGTCAAGGCAGTAAGAGCTAGTGGTATGGTTGGATTAGGAGGTGCTTCATTCCCAACGAGCATCAAGATGGATCCAAAGAATCTAGACGAATGTACTACCCTGGTTATCAACGGTGCTGAGTGTGAGCCATTCATCACAGGTGATAACAGAATTATGGTAGAGGATGGAAAGGATGTTCTCGACGGTATGCTTCTAACTATGAAGTATTTGAACCTAGAGAAAGGTATCATCGGAGTCGAGGAGAACAAGCCTGACGCTATCGAAAATTTAAACAGACTGATTCAGCAGAACGGTATCGATAACATCGAGGTGTTCAAGCTGCAATCGAGATACCCTAAGGGAGCTGAGCGAGTGCTCGTATATGAGACCACCGGTAAGGTTATGAATGCTGGTGTTCTTCCTGCACAGCTTGGTGTAATTCTATGTAATGTTTCGACAATCGGAATTCTGGGACAGTACTTCAGAACAGGTATGCCTCTCGTTCAGAGAAGAATCACCGTTGATGGAGATGCTGTTGCTGAGCCTAAGAACGTATTCGTTCCAATCGGAACACGCATCGCTGATGTAGTTGCATTTTGCGGTGGATACAAGCAGGAGCTAAGAAGATCGTAATGGGTGGACCTATGATGGGTCGTGCAACTCATTCAGATGAGACTCCAACTGTTAAGAATACTGGTTCGCTCCTATGCTTCGGCAAGGAGACAGCTACTGTAAAGACCGAGACTGGATGTATCAACTGTGGTCGTTGTCATCACGGATGTCCATTCAAGCTCGTTCCTATGCTCTACGCAGATTTCTACGAGAGACATGACGCAGAGTCACTTGATAAGTTCAAGGTTATGCAGTGTATGGAGTGCGGAAGTTGCTCTTACGTATGTCCTGCAAGACGACCTTTGAGCTTTACCAATAAGCTCGCGAAAGGCTTGGTAAAGGAGGCAGCGAAGAAGAATGGATAATAAGAAATTTCATAACAATCTGATAGTATCCACATCTCCACACATCGTTACAGATGAAGATACTACCAAATTAATGGGAACTGTTCTGCTTGCTATGCTTCCAGCTCTAGTTGCCAGCACATATATTTTCGGAGCTAGAGTTCTGCTTCTTGCAACTGTATGTATCGTTGCCAGCGTAGGCTTCGAATGGATATACAACATGCTCGCTAAGAAGCCGCAGACAATCAGCGATCTCAGTGCAGCAGTAACAGGTCTACTGATAGCATTTAACGTTCCATCCAGCTTCCCGCTATGGATGGCAGTAATAGGATGTTTCGTAGCTATCGTTGTTATTAAACAGCTCTACGGTGGAATCGGAAGAAACTTCGTTAACCCGGCAATCACTGCCAGAATCTTCCTTTTCATATCGTTTGCAGCACAGATGACAACATGGCCACTTCCAAGAATGGCAGCTAAGACTGATGCTGTAACAGGACCTACACCTCTAGCACTTGTTGCTGGTGGAGCTAGCAAGTCTGATCTTCCATCCAATATGGACATGTTCCTAGGATTCACTGGCGGATCCCTCGGTGAAGTAAGTGCTCTTGCGCTTCTCGTTGGAGGACTTTTCCTTATCTGGAGAAAGGTAATTTCCCCAGCAATTCCATGTGCGTTCCTCGGAACTGTATTTGTTATTGCTCTTGCATACTACAAGGGTGACTTCAACATGGCTATCTTCCACCTCTGTGCTGGTGGTGTAATGCTTGGTGCATTCTTCATGGCTACAGACTATGTAACATCGCCGAAGCTAACCAAGGGTCAGATTATGTTCGGTATCGGATGCGGAATTATCACTATGGCTATCCGTCTATGGGGTAACTATCCAGAAGGTGTTTCGTTCTCAATCCTACTTATGAACATCTGTACACCACTTATCAACAGATGGTCGTATAAGAGCTATGTAAAGGGAGGTGCGAAATAATGAAGAAAAAAGAAAGCACATTTTCAAGTTTCATTTCGCCGATCCTCGTGCTCGTACTGATTTGTTTCGTAGTTACATTTGCACTTGCTATGGCGTACGGTGTTACGAAGCCAATCATCGATAAGAACAACCTCAAGGAGTCGAACAAGGCTAAGTCCGAACTGATTCCAGAGGCAAAAGGCGAATTCAAGAATTACGACGGAAAGCTCGTAGTAGTTCAGAAGAATAAGATTTACGTTACAGAGGCATCCAAGGCTGTAAATGGCTCAGGTGTAGTAGTGACTGTAAACTCAAACAGTTATGGTGGTACCCTAACTGCTATGATAGGTATCGACAACAAGGGTAAGATCACTAACGTTAAGATTATGAGTGCTCAAGATACTCCTGGTATCGGTACAAAGGCTCAGGACCCAAAGCACCTTGGACAGTACAAGGGACTATCGGATCTTGGAAGCGAGACTATCAAGGATTCAAAGTCGAAGGTTAAGTATATCACTGGAGCTTCGATTTCCTCACAGGCTATTCACGAATCTGTTTTTGCTGGTCTAAAGCAGTATAAGGCTATGGGAGGGGCTAAATAAATGAGCAATAAGAGTAAATTATCTATCATCACAAACGGTATCATCAAAGAGAACCCAGTATTGGTTCTTCTAATCGGTACCTGCCCTACACTAGCTACATCTTCATCCGCTTCGAACGGTCTTGGTATGGGACTCTCAACTACAGCGGTACTGATTGCAGCTAACGTAGTAATTTCACTACTTCGTAAGGTTATTCCTCGACAAAGTAAGAATCCCGTGCTACATCGTAGTAATTGCTGGATTCGTAACAGTAGTTCAGTTCTTGCTAGAGGCATACGTGCCAGCACTTTATAAGTCGCTAGGTCTATTCATTCCTCTAATCGTAGTAAACTGTATCATCCTCGGAAGAGCTGAAGCGTTTGCTAACAAGAACACTGTATTTGATTCTGCTCTAGACGGAATCGGAATGGGTCTCGGATTCACGCTCACACTTACAGTAATGGGTACAATCAGAGAGCTACTCGGAGCAGGAACATGGTTTGGTATGACAGTATTCGGTTCATGGTTCACACCAATCGGATTTTTCAACCTCGCACCTGGTGGTTTCTTCGTATTCGGAGTTCTCATCGCAGTACTAAATGTACTCACTAATGGTAAGGCTCTCAAGAAGAAATCGTTTAGCTGTGGCACATGCCCAATGTACAATTCATGCAACCTAGCAGAAGCTAAGGAAGTTGCAGCAGAGGAGAAAGGAGCTGAGGCATAATGTTAAATTTAGTTATCATCTTTATGTCGATCGTTCTTGTAAATAACTTCCTGCTATCGCAGTTCCTCGGAATCTGCTCATTCCTCGGAGTTTCTAACAAGATGGAATCGGCGGTTGGTATGAGTGGTGCGGTAATATTCGTAATGGTAATTGCGGAAATTACAACATGGCCAATCCAACAGGTACTTAATAAGCTAGATATCGCATATCTACAGACTGTAGTGTTTATCCTCGTAATCGCGGCTCTAGTACAGTTCGTCGAGATGTTCATGAAGAAGTTTATGCCAGCGCTTCAGAAGTCGCTCGGTATCTATCTTCCGTTGATCACAACAAACTGCGCTATCCTCGGTGCGACAATCAACGCTATCAACTATAACTACACATACATTCAGGCTATCGTTTACACAGCTGGAGCTGGAGTGGGTTTCGGCCTTGCGATGGTACTGTTTGCAGGTGTTCGTGAAGAGAAGCTCTGGAATGAAGAGGGCGTACCTGCTGCATTTAAGGGAGTTCCAATGGTACTCGTAAGTGCAACAATCCTCTCGCTTTCATTCATGGGATTCTCAGGATTATTCCAGTAAGGAGGGGTATAGATGAATGCAATTATAACAGCAGTAGTACTTGTAGTTTGCGCAGGATTCATAGCTTCTCTCTTGCTAGTAATCGCTTCACACGCTTTCTACGTTCCAGTAGATGAGAGAGTATCCGAGGTAAGAGAGATTCTACCTGGCGCTAACTGTGGTGGATGTGGATTCGCTGGATGTGATGACTACGCAAACGCAGTAGTTAACGATGAGTCAACAAGCTGCAGCGCTTGTACAGTAGGTGGAGCTTCTTGTGCTGAGCAGATCGCTAACATACTCGGTCGTGCTGCAGGCGGCGCTGATAAGCAGATCGCACAGGTAATGTGCAACGGAACATGCGATGCTTCCAAGAAGATTCTTGAGTGGCAGGGTATGCAGTCATGTGCAGGTGCTAAGACCTTCTTTAACGGCAACTCAGCTTGTTCCCAGGGATGTATCGGTCTTGGAGACTGCGTGGGTGTCTGCGAATTTGATTCTATAGGCATCATCGATGGCGTTGCTAAGGTTAATAGAGACACATGTGTTGCATGTGGTAAGTGCGTAGTTACATGCCCACAGACTATCATCAAGATGGTTCCTTATAAGAAGGAAGTTCACGTTCTATGTATGAACACTGAAAAGGGTGGAGTTACTCGTAAGCAGTGCTCGAACGGTTGTATCGGATGTGGGAAGTGTGAGAAAGCATGTAAGTTCGACGCTATCCACGTTAATAACAACGTTGCAGCAGTAGATTACGAGAAGTGTAAAAACTGCGGAATGTGTATGGGCGTTTGTCCTACAGGATCGATTAACAGCTATAACGAGAGACACGCTAAGATGGCGATTAATGCTAAGAAGAAGGCAGAGGCTGAGAAGGCTGCTAAGGCAGCTGAAGCGAAGGCTAAGGCAGCAGCTCAGGCGTAAAGGTTCGTACAATCGAATATAGCGATTAGACACGACTGGCGGTATGCTGGTCGTGTTTTTTGTTCAAAAAGTTAAATAATGTTGGGAATCATGAAGGATGCTCTACTTCATTTACGAGTTGCTTTTATCTTAAGACATGATTTTGCTCATAACATGGAATTAGAACGGATTCAGTTGTATTGCGATACAAAATAAAGGTTTTAAATTGTTATACAAAACAATAAAATAAAAAAATATTTATGTGTTGACACAAATAAATCTCTTTGCTAATATAATTTTATGATGTACTTATAAAAGTACATCGCGCTAGGAATCATAAAGACTAGCAGTTAGGAATTATTTATTTAAAGGAGAGAACAGATGCTTCCGATTGTGCAAGAGATAAATGCTTATTTATCAGACTATGTGTTGGTATTCATGTTGCTTGGTGTTGGACTATGGTATACGTTTAGGACTAGGTTTGTCCAGGTAAGATATTTCAAAGAGGGATTCAAGAGAACCTTCGGCGGAATATCACTAAGAGGTCATAAGCACGATAACGGCATGAGCTCATTTCAGGCTCTTGCGACCGCTATTGCAGCTCAGGTTGGAACTGGTAACATCGTAGGTGCTTCAGGTGCTATTTTAACCGGTGGACCGGGCGCTATCTTTTGGATGTGGGTTATAGCATTCTTCGGGATGGCCACAATATACGCAGAGGCTACGCTTGCTATCGAGACTAGGCAGAAGGCACCATCTGGTGAATTCCTTGGAGGTCCTGTTTACTATATCAGGACTGCATTCAAAGGCGGTTTCGGAAGATTCCTCGCAGGATTCTTTGCAGTAGCTATTACGCTTGCGCTCGGATTCTTCGGCTGCATGGTACAGTCAAACTCCATCGGAGCAACATTTAGCACAGCATTTGGAGTACCTGGTTGGACAGTTGGCGTTGTTCTGGTTTTACTTTGCGGATTTATATTCCTAGGTGGTACCAAGAGACTGGCTTCCGTTACGGAGAAAATCGTACCAATCATGGCAGCTATATTCATATTAGGTGGACTGATTCTGTTGATAATGCGTATAAAGTACATTCCAACTACATTTGGCATGATCTTCAAGTATGCGTTTGAGCCACAGGCTATCATTGGCGGAGGCTTCGGTATGGCGCTTAAGACTGCTATCTCGCAGGGAGCTAAGAGAGGGCTTTTCTCGAATGAAGCTGGTATGGGTTCGACCCCACACGCTCACGCGCAGGCTCACGTTAAGAACCCTCATGAGCAGGGTACTGTAGCTATGATCGGTGTATTCGTAGATACATTCGTCATCCTAACGCTCAACGCGCTAGTGGTTATTTCGACCATGTACACAGAAGACGGAGCTATCGCTGGCGGAGTTATTCCTAAGGGTATAGATAAAACGAACCTCGCTCAGACTGCTTTTGCATCAGCTTTCGGTGATAAGATAGGACCGATGTTTGTAGCTATCTGCCTATTCTTCTTCGCCTTCTCGACTATCCTAGGCTGGAACATGTTCGGCAAGATTAACATGATCTACATGTTCGGTGAGAAGTCGGTAAAGGTCTATACGGCAATTGCGCTTGTATTCATATTCCTCGGCACTTGTGCTTCGAATGACCTTGTATGGGAGCTCTCAGATATGTTTAACCAGCTGATGGTAATCCCTAACGTTATTGCACTCTTCGCCCTCACAGGCATGGTTCTACATATAGAGCACACCAGAGATGAAGAAAAGCATAAGGTCATAGAGGAGAAGAAAAAGAAATAATACACATTCAAATTGACAACATATAATTAAAGTACTTTCTTTCATGAACAGTGGATGCGGGGTAGCGCATCCACTGTTTTTATGTACGGGAAGTTGCTTGGAACTATTACTATCTATGCATTTTTAAATTCTACTGACTGCGGTCACAAACCACAGTAAATAAACAAATAAAATACAAGTGATTTAAAAGATTGATAAAAATTATATGTACTTCTATGATATACTAAAGTTAGTCATGGTTAACTTTAATTCAAACTATCTAACTATTATTTTTAGGAGGAATGAATGGGTAAGAACGCGATCTTAAAGCCGATATCGATCGGCGCACTCATCCTAGCAGTGGCAGGGGGAATCGCTTTCGCTATGTTCGGAGGAGGGGCTGAGAAGTCTGGAAAATCTACAGTCTCCCACAAGAAAGAACAGACGGATGTAGCTGATGAGCAAAATACGCCACAGGAGAGTGAAGATAAGGGTACTGCAGGGGACTATGAGACTAATAGCAACGGGGAAAGCGGTAACAGCGCGTTAAACAGGAGCTCGGGCGATAGCCAGAGAGCTAGAAAAGTTATTTCTCATAACAGAGTTCAGAACCAGGCGGCTACTTCACGAGTGGCTAAGAACGGAACTAGCACAGCACCAGCTGTAAAACCTTCGAAGCCAGCCGTAGAGCCATCAAAACCTGTCGTGAAGCCATCCAAACCAGATGTGAAACCAGGCGAAAAAACTGGAGTAAATCCTGGTACAACTCCTGGTGAAAACTCAGGCACAAACCCTGGCTCAAATCCAGTGAACCCTGGTACTAATCCTACGGTTAATCCAGGAGAGCAGGTAACTCCTGAGCTGGATCTAGATGCTAGGGTAGAAAAAGAGATTAGTGAATTCATGAGAACAGGAGAGCTTAAGGACGGACAGTTCATCGGACTCGGTGATGGATTCGATGAGGCTAGAGGCGGAGTTAAGACTGTTGTCCATATCAAGAACAATGTCATCGAGAGCATCGTATTCGTCGAGGGTCAGGGCTACTCAGGACTCGATTACATGGGCATCTCATCGCGAGTAATACCATACCTATGCGGAGAAGCTGGCAAGAGAAATGTCGCTATTCTCAAGGTATACAGAAAGTACATCGACCAGATTGCTGGCGCAAAGGATCATGCCAAGGAGGCGGAGAAGCTTCTAGGTAAAGAGTATGCGAGCAAAATTACCGATGTTAGAAGAGCCGAGATGGTTTCGCCAGTTATCAGACAGTATCTAGGAGAGCATCACAAATGCAAGAAGATGATGGATGCAATCTCCGGTGCTACACTAACTACAGGCGGAGTTGGACTATCCGTGGATAACGCTCTAGAGCTTTCTGAGAATGACAAGAAGACCGGGAAACGACATAACCGATATCAAAATGCTAGAGCCTACAGAGGTGAACGGATATACAGGCCAGAGAGTGCTAAAGTCCGATATCGCGAAGCCTCTTGATCTATCGAGCATAAAGGTTGAACTCGTTAAGGAAGATGGCACTAAGATTGTGGTTCCGTACTCTGAGTTTGACAAGTACGGAATAGAAGTGACCAACAGGGACACCGGTGAGAAGCTTTATGATAAGATGAATCTCTCGGATGAGACTAAGAGCCAGGCGTTAATCGCTAGAGTTACGCATAAGGGCTCGAAGAGACGTACGGAGTTTGCGATATTCTTTGAATCTTACAGCACAGATTACATCACTAAGATGGAATACAGTTTCGATGGCGGCAAGACTTGGGAAGAGGTAACTGACCCTGCTAAGTCTGAAGAAAATAGCAATAACATAGCGTACAGACAGACGATAAAGCTCAATAAAGACTACTTCGGCAAGAAAGCTATATTCAGAACTACATCAATCAGTGGCAAGCACTATGTATACGAGAGCAGATTCAAGGTTGATGAATACAACTACAAGTTCAGCTTCAACTGCATCAACAAGGACTACGAAAAGAATAAGAACGCTAACTTTGCGCTCTACATCACTTTCGTAGAAGATGTTGACAATGAAGAGCCAGGCACAGCTGATAATAACCATGACGAGGGAAATCCTGACGAAGGAACTGAAGTTGAAGATGAATTCACACCAGTGCTATCATCTAAGATAATCAACAAGAAGGTTGGAGATGCAGAACCTACTCTAGACGAGTACAAGGCGCTCATCTCAAACTTCCCAAATGACGGCAGCGTAACGCTGGAGGTGCTCGACCACCCAGATATGTCGGAGAACGGATACACTTTAGTAAAGGTAAAAGTAATCTCGCATAGCACTGGCAAAGAGTCCATCGTAACGATTGGCGTAAGCGTTGCGTAGGATGCGCATGAGGCGAGCTAGGGGTACAGCGAGTACCTAGGGCTATGATATTTAATCAAGTGATAATGGTAATAAGAGCGAGGCGTCTGCCCCGCTCTTTTGCTTGCACAGATATTCGATAGGGCTTAGCGCGTGCACTGATTGAGTGATATGTCAGGGCTATTTTGGTAATGCAATAAAAAATTTTTATTTGTACAAAGCGTGAAAGTCTTGATTAAACTATGAAATATATATAAAATTTAAACATTAAAGATAAAGATTAGGGACAATCGGAAGTTAACTAGAGATAATGCTTTCAGTGATGTGTTCGTAATGTAAAAGGAGCGAAGATGCATGAATAAAAAACGCATTTGGAGTATTGTACTCTCTCTAATAATGGTGGTGAGTGCAGGATTTAATTCACTTTTTGTATGGGCTGACAGTGGCTCTCCGTCAGGGACGACAGCTGCTAGATCAGGCTCATCTCAGCCTCTTGACTACAATTTTAACGTAGACTGGGCGAATGGAGTATCATCTGGGGTGGTCGACTATCACTATGATGATGCTACAGACCCAGATCATAAGAAGCTTATTATGACACCTACTAACGACAATCTTAAGGTCGGGACAGTAGGGTATTCTTTAGCTATCAATAACGACGCTAATACTAAACTTCCAGCAGGCTCTATCAAGATAACCATGCCGAACTACCTGTTCGATTCATGGACTGATAAATATAAAGTAAATAGAATAGACGGGTACACAGTTAAGGACACAGTGTCTTGGCAGATTCCTAAGGCTCCAGCGACATCTGCAGTCAGCGACTTTAATTACGTTGATAACGGAGACGGTACATATACAGTGACTAATTTCAAAGAGGTTGCAGGTGGTGCTAAGCTTCATTTGAGCAGGCATTTCAGTTCAGACCTTCATACATCAAAGTTGATAGTGACGGTGTACAGCGTAGAAATCTTGACTTCAAGCTTGAAATAGATACCGATGGTGACGGCACTCCCGATGTGACTACTAACCGTTCGCTTACGGCGGAGATACAGAACAAGACGAAGCCGGTATCATTAAATCTAAAGAAGGATAATTTATCAAAGGCTAATGGCGTATATATGAACTGGCAGAACTCTTGGGGACCAGCTCCTAGCGATGCCAAGAATTACTTCTACGTAGTGTGGTACGCAGATATGAAGCGCGGAAGGACCGATACTGTTCCTTTTGATTATGAAGTCGTACAGGATAACAGCGACGGTGAGCTGATTGGAGCGACTAAGCGAAACAGCTATTATGTGCCACCTTACGACAAGCGTGGATTTTTGAATGCACATAATATCGACCTATACACTGATACATCATATCCAGATATTGCTGCCAGCGGATGGCAGAGCAGGCTTAATCAGCCGGGAATGTTTAAAGAATACACTTCTGGTCGTTACCTGCATACATTACAAGGATGGACATACACCGACTGGGATAGCGACAGGATGGTGATGCTGAAGCGTTATCCTATGACGATGCTCGAAGATGCTAAGAACCGCGGTGTAGACCTCTCTGCTACCGGCATACCAGTTAGCAATAAGGTTACAGTCAAGACCAAGCTTGCAAGCGGCAAAGTTATGACTGAGACAGATACAGCGACTGCGACGGTTAAGGTAGGCAATTATACTGGTGCTAATAATATCTGGAAATATGATTACAATAACCACTCTTATGGCGGATCAAATATGACAGGTACGCTAGATTTCGTTTTGAATGGGGAAACTAGAGAACTTCGTAATCGTGGGCAGTATAAGACCTTTGAGACCGAGGTTGAGGGGAGTCCGCGAACTGAACCTACATACAACAATGCTACTGGGGAGTATACCGTTAAGCCGTATACTGCCGAGATTGAAGAAGGTCCTCTATACAGCTCATCTAAGGTGAATAAGCTTAGACCAAATAGTAGTTTCAGCAGCAATATACCGGATATGACTAAGCTTCAGGATGAAGATGCGACATACAAGAGTGTGGCGATAACGCTAACTCCTCATAATGGAATGAAGTCGCAAATTGGAGGCTGGACGACAGACAATAACGAAGATGTTACACAGTCCAGATCACATCCGATAGAGATATGGACTAGGAAGTCAGGTGAGAATTCTTACACTAGATATGGCAAGATAACCTTTGACAGCACTGGCAAGTACACGTTCACATCTGATGACGGTAATACCGTTGTCGACGATGCGAAAGGCAAGGAGATACCTCTACCGGCTAATACAAGCGGACTGAAGTACAAGTACACCAGTGAGTACTACAATTACAACTTCAAAGCAGACACGGTCGTTGAGGTTCACCCGACAGCGAACATGAAGAGCATATTGCAGGCAGATAAGGAACAGTATGGGTATTCATATATATCCTCTAGTGCAAAGGTGAATTACTCCGAGAGCGGACAGGCAGGCGTGACCACTGATACCGAAGGAAATCCAATAAGGATACAGTCTGTGGCTATGACTGCTGTAACACCGAGCTTTGCAGAGAACTTCGTCTACTATCCACAAGATATCGTAGATGACCCTGTAAGGGGTGTGCAGTCCAACAGGATAACAGCTCGCTATTATCAGATTTCATCCCTTAATGACACTGGGCTACCCGATAGGGACTATCTAAATAAGTACGTGTACAAGAAGGGTACGATTTACACGCTGCTGCCACTAGGTACGAGCGTGCAGAAGTCGAGCGTGCAGATGACAGCAGGTCCTGGATATCAGGATCGCGCTATCTCTCAGGGCAGTGACTTCAGTGTTGAGATGATCGAAGACTGGGAAGGCTCAGGTCAGACCATGATGAAGGTTGACTACAAGCTTCCGCCTAGCGTAACAGATGTTAGAACATTTAACAATCACAACTATTTTATATTTTTAAGGTATACACTAGATAACCCGTACAGCAACATAGTTGATAGAGGTAATAGTGTCATGCTTACATCTGCCTTGAAGGTGGATCCTGATGGCAACGATTATGTGCTACCTGAAGAAAGTGACATTTCTAATAAATTCAACAGACTTACGGAGAAGGACAAGTTCAGTAACCTCGTAAATGGTGATTATAAGTACTGGCGCTTTATCGGTGACACAATTCAGTTCAACCCTGTAACGGTTACACAGTCAGGACTTACCAAGGAAGTTGCTAACACTATCGACAATTCGTATGGTAGCAAGACAGATGCATTTATCGGCAACCAGTACAGCTATAGATTGGCATACACATCTTCCAACTATACGAGAACTGATAAGCTCGTGTTCTACGATGTGCTCGATAACGGAGGCGAGAATGCCCCTACAGAGTGGAAGGGAACGCTAGACAGAGTAGATGTTCGTTCTATGTCTAATAGATCTGCTTACGGCCGCCAAGGTGAGTATGCAAAGCCAGTCGTGTACTATGCGACAACGGTGCCAAGCACATTTGACGTAGATGATCACTCTGTATGGTCTACAACTATGCCTGCCAATAAGAAGGATATAAAGGCTATAGCCGTAGATGTCCGAAAGACGAATAAAGGCAATGATTTTATACTAGACCAAGGTAATAGCCTCAGCTTCTACGTATATATGAATGCTCCAAAGGATAAAAACCTTGCAGGCAAGAAGGCGGTAAATGAAACAGTAGCCAATGCTCGTAACTTTGCTGGTGATTCGGCAGGACCAAGCGACAGGCTATTAAAGTACAAGGCTCACTCGGAGATTACACTTCATAATCCTGAATTAGAGCTACATAAGGAGTCGAACCCAGCTACTGGTACAGAGGCTGCGCCAACTGAGGTTACAAATGAAAAGGATACTCCTATCACGTACACTCTCAAGATCAAGAACAAGAATGACCTACTAGCAACCAGAGATATAAACGTCGAGGACGTTATACCTGATGGTCTGACAGTTGATAAGGATAATATCCGCATCAAATCAACTGCGCTAGGGCTCAACAATGTGCTTCTGAGAGATGCGACTGGGGTTGGACTCACAACAGACGGTCAGAAGCTGAAGTTCAACGTAACTCTGCCAAAAGACAGTGATATGTCGATAACTATCCCAACCAAGCTAACGGATAAGACAGTTAAGACCACTGTGTTCAAGAATACGGCTAAGATTACAAGCGCCGACGGCGTACCGATGAATGTAAAGAGTGAGACCACCTATCACAAGGCTATACGTCAGTACGATTTAAATTACGTAGTGACAGGCGATACTACTTACGGTCTGCCAACTGACAATGCAGTGCCAGCTACAGTAACAGGTATCGAATATGACCACAACCAGACATTAGCTGCTCCGCTTTCATCGAGCACGCATGCTACAAGCGCAGGCGTACAGGGTGAATGGAAATTCGAAGGCTGGAAGAAAGCAGCTTCCGATACGAGCACGATTAGCTCAGTCAATGTTCGTAAGAACGAGACAGTGTATGGAAACTGGAGATTTGTACCATATAAGAGTGTTAAAGTCACTAAGAAGTGGACAGATCACACAGGAGCGACAGATACAGCGCCTGTTAACAGCGTCAAGGTTGATTTGCTTCGCGACGGCGTAGTCGTAGATACCAAGGATGTTAAGGCTGCTGATAACTGGACTTATACGTTCAGCAACCTAGTGTCGTTCGACATCGCAACAGGTCATAACTACACATATACAGTTCAGGAGCATGGACTTAACGCGCAGTCTAAGATTGATTATGGCGCTTATAGGTACACTGCGACTACGACTGGTGATGTGACTAGCGGATATACCATTACTAATAAAAAATCTATGCCGTGGACACCTATGATTCCGGCAACTCGCAGTGTTTCGGTAACGAAGCAGTGGAGCGGTGTATCGCAGAATTACAAGGATGCACATTCGGTAGTAGTGAAGCTGTATAAACGGAACTGCTACAAATAGAACAGCTACTCTGTCGAGCAGTAACAGTTTCAAGGCGACATTTGCAGGACTCCTCGATTCGGATACGGTGACAGGGGCAAAGAACGTGTATACCTTCAAAGAGCTAGATGCTGACGGGAACCCGCTTGAGGAAGGTGCAACTCTAGATATCAACAATAGGCACTTTACCGTGCACTATGATGGCAATAAGATTATAAATACGTTCAACAACGTAGAGCGCTCAGTGTCCGGTGATAAGCACTGGGATGACGCTGATGATCAGGACGGAGTAAGACCTAGCGAAGTGACCCTCAAGCTATTTGCGAATGGTGTTGATACAGGCAAAACCGCGAAGGCGACAAAGGCAAACCACTGGCATTACGAGTTCAGCGGACTCGACACATATGACGAGGATGCTGCAGTGATAAACTACACCGTTAAGGAAGTGCCAGTAGCGAAGTACACGGCAGATCAAAACGGTTACGATTTCACCAACAAGCATGTGCCATATACCAGAACAGTCAAGGTGACTAAGAATTGGAAAAACGATACCGCAGCTAACCGTCCGGCTTCTATTACAGTTCGTCTAAAGGCGGATGGAAATGAGGTAGATACCAAGACAGTTAGCCCTGACTCAGATGGAAAGTGGACAGTTGATTTTGAAAACCTGCCAGTCAACAAGAACGGCAAGGAAATCAAATACACTGTCACTGAGGGTGAGGTTCAGAAGTACAATGTAGAGTACTCTGGCAACATGGATGATGGAATGGTGATAACCAACACTAGGATCAATGATCCAGCTCCTAAGGTAGTTAAGAAGCATGGACCTAAGACTGGAGATACTATGTATCCGCTAGTGTATGGAGTCGTACTGCTATCATCGATTCTAGCGCTGATGGTGATCATCATCAGAAGAAAGTCTAGAAGGGCATAGAAATTCCTTTCTCAGAGATACACACATAATTATGAGAAAGACAAAAGCGAGGTAAGGGTTAACCTTACCTCGCTTAACTTTTTGTTGTTCTAGCCCAAGCCTTTTACGTGGCTATAGCTCAACCGGTTCGAATTTAAGCCGTGCTCTCTGTCAGATTTGTCATCAGTGATGTGATACACGTGGTACTCATCAGGTGACAGGTCGGTGCTACCGAGGAAAATCTCCTTGGAGCTACCGAACTTATCTACATCAACTCTCACCGATATACCGCAGCTCGTCGAGATATGACGAGGAACGGGCATGACGGTGCAGCCGAGAGCCTTTAGAAGCTTTTCTGTAGCTATAGCGCCGTGAGTCGACTCGAATGTGTATAGATAATACTCTTCAGTCATAAAATATTTACTCCAATATTACAGAGTGATAACCTTGGATACTTCCTGCATTGCGCCGAGAATATCGAACATGTTGCTAATGGTTCCAACCTTGCAGTCGTCCTTAACTCCGTAGAAGTTGAGGCAAGTTCCGCATACGAGAACCTTAGTGCCCTTCTCGATTAGAGTATTTAGATTATCGACAATCTGCTCCTCGATTCCTGTTGTAAGCTTAACGCCATCGTTCATGAATAGAACGTATGAAGGGATGTTGTCACCCTCTGAGAGTGTGAATATAGCCATCTTGGCAAGGTTTAATCCAAGCTCTGGGTCGCCAGTACCTACGGAAGCCTTGTTGAAAAATACTGCGTAGCTATCAGCTGAGAAGCTGCTTGAGCTCTCAGGGACTTTTCCGTCTCCATCAGCAAAGCTTACGAGGAACTTATCTCCCTCTGGTGCTGAACTGATAGGTCTGCCATATGCGTTACCGAGTCTCTCTAGGTTATCGATCTGTGTCTGTCCGTCAACGATAATCTCGAGGCCCTGAGTACCATTATCTAATTCTTTCTTTGCCATAATTACAGGGATTGGGCATGCCTTGCCTGCTGCATCTAGTCTCATCTTGTGATACCTCCAGACTAATAATTCAAAATATAATATACATTATTATCATAACAGTGTAGGAAAGTTACTTCAAATAGAAATCTAAAATATTGGCAGGCTAAAGTATCTGGTGAATTTCCGTGTATTTTCACACAGATAGTCACAAAAGACACGCGTTTTATAGTAATATAATTATGTGTATATATGTGCAGATAGAGAGGTGGAATTTTGCTCAGGAAATTTGTAAAGAGTCCGTATATCAAAGCTTCAATCGCATTAATTGTCAGTGGTTCGGTGCTTATCATGTTGTCAAATGTGCTAAGCAAGACGAGATTCACCGCTGGCATGGAGACTATTAATAAGACACTCATGCCGGTGTATATCGGCGTGTTCATAGCATTTCTGCTGTGCCCTATATACAATAAACTGGTTAAGGCTATTTATACGAAGCTTAGGGATAGCAGCAATCGCTCTCCGGAGGACTGCAAAGGACCAGTTTGCATGAAGTTTGCTGGCGGACGAAACATGCCTCAGGAGGATGCTACTACTCGTACTAAGAGGAATCTCGCAATTGCCAAGATTAGTGCGAGTGCAATTTCTATACTGATAATCGTAGCGTTCTTTGCACTTATCGGATATTTCGTGGTTCCACAGATTGTCATGAGCATAGTTAACCTGATGAACACTATGCCACAGAGACTTGCATACTTCTCGTCATGGTCGGAGCATCACCTGCAGAACTTCCCGCAGATTGTTAAGTGGATAAATGAGGCTGCAAATGCAGGAACTAGCGAAATTATCGACTGGATAAGAGATAACATCCTTAAGGATAACTTCCAGAATCTAGCTAATATGGTTTCAGCGCAGATCATCAGCGTCGTGCGCGGCAGTGCAAATCTCTTCGTCGGAATACTCATCTCAATCTATCTGCTAAATTATAAAGAGACAATATTTGCAAATACTCGTAAAATCGTTGCAGCGACGTGCTCCGAGCAGAAGTCGAGAAACCTTTACGAGTTTTCAAAGATCATAAACGAGACATTTATCGGATTCATAGTAGGAAGAATTCTTGATGCCATAATAATCGGAATTCTGACTTACATATGCATGCTTGTTTTCAATATGCCACTAGCCCTACTGATTGCGGTAATTGTCGGTGTAACTAACGTAATTCCGTTCTTCGGACCATTCCTAGGTGCAATTCCATCGATATGTCTACTCATGCTAGAAGACCCTGTGAAGGCAGGCTACTTCATAATTATGATTCTGGTGATTCAGCAGATTGATGGTAATGTAATCGGGCCTAAGATTGTCGGCAGCGCTATTGGAATAAGCAGCTTCTGGGTTCTTATCGCTGTACTTATCGGAGGAGGATTATTCGGATTCCTTGGCATGGCGCTGGGAGTTCCGGTTTTTGCAGTGTTCTACAGATATGCTGGCAAACTAACCAACAACAAGCTGAGAAAACGCAGCAAGGAGACCGACATCAGGTCATATACAGATTATGCCAAGTTCGGTATTGAGGAGAATGAATTATACGGAGAGAATCATGCCAGAGAGAAGCTTAATAAAGACAAGCCTAATAGATAAGATAAGGGAGAACATACCTGAGGCTCAGATAAGACTGGATGAGCCGATGAGCAAACACACGTCGTTTCGCATCGGGGGTCCAGCTGATGTAGTTGTGACCGTCTGTAATGAAGAGGAGCTCAGCAACATCCTAAGCTTACTTCATAGTGAAGATGTGAGATATATGTTAATTGGAAATGGCTCCGACCTACTCTTTGCAGACGAAGGATACCGCGGCGTGATAGTGAAGCTCGGTGGAGATTTCGAGCATATCGAGCTACTCGAAGCGGGAGATGATGTGATAAGAGCTGGAGCGGCTCGCATGCTGTCAAGCACTGCTAACTTCGCAAGGGATAACGGCCTCGCTGGACTCGAGTTTGCATCGGGAATCCCTGGGACGTTGGGCGGCGCACTCTTCATGAATGCTGGTGCATACGGTGGAGAGATGAAGGACGTAGTCGTAAGCGTAACTCTTATGAAATCTGACGGAAGCTCGGTGTATGAACTGTCCGGTAAGGAGATGGAGTTCGCATATAGAGATAGTGTACTGCAGCATAATGATGATATTGCAATTTATGCAAGGGTCAGATTGCAGAGGGATGATAAAGAAGCTATCACAGAGAGAATGAACGAGCTCGCTGAGAAGCGCAGAACGAAGCAGCCGGTGAATTTTCCGAGCGCAGGCAGTACATTCAAGAGACCTGTAGGCGGATATGCGGCAGCTCTAATCGAGGAGGCTGGACTCAAGGGCAGGACAGTCGGAGGTGCGCAGGTATCTGAGAAGCATTCGGGCTTCGTTATCAATATAGGGGGCGCTACATCTAAGGATGTGAGGGAGTTAATCAATATAGTGGCTCAGGAAGTGGAGCAGAATTCGGGGATTAAGCTCGAGCCTGAGGTGAGAATTATCGATGCGGAATAGAATTTAAAGGGTACAAGGGAAAAAGGAAACGATAAGCTGATGGAAAACAACATTAAAAAGCTATATAAATTGACGGCGGACTACCACACTCACACGAGGTATTCGCACGGTAAGATGTATGCGCATGGCAAGGGGACAGTCCTTGAGAATGTTGCTGCAGCTTCAGCAAAGGGACTGAGCGAGCTTGCGATTACGGATCACGGGCCGGGACACAAGTTCTACGGGCTCAAGATGGGTAAGCTGGCAGCTATGAGAGCGGATATCGAAGAGGCTATGAGGGAGTTCCCAAATGTCAAAGTACTGCTCGGAGTAGAAGCTAATATCATCAATACTCCTAATGGACTAGATATCATGAAAGAGGATTTTCACAAGTTTGATATCGTCAATGCGGGATACCACTACGGGCTGCCGCACGGCTATATGACAGCTAATTACATATGCTGGCACGCAGGACTGCCGTCTGGAAGCAGAGAGCAGCTCAGAAACAAGAACACAGAGATGGCTCTCAGGGCGCTGTATGAGAACGATATATTTCTCCTAACTCACCCTGGTGACAAGGGTCCGTTCGACATGAAGGAACTCTGCAAGGCGTGCGAAGAGACGAACACACTTATGGAAATCAGCACTCGCCACACGCACCTCACCAAGGAGGAAATCGAGATAGCGGCGAATTACGATGTGAAATTTGCCATAAGCAGTGATGCGCATGTGCCGGATAAAGTTGGTACTTATATCGCTGGCGTAGAGAGAGCTCTCGAGGCAGGGCTTGACCTAGATAGAATTGTCAACATTGAGAAGAGGTAAGAGATGAAGATTGTCATAGTCACAGGGATGTCGGGTGCAGGCAAGACGAAGGCTGCAGATTGGCTTGAGGATCAGGGATACTACTGTATAGATAATATGCCACCTAAGCTGGTGATGAATTTCGTAGAACTTTCTATGACGAATGGCATGGACAAGATTGCGTTCGTTGCCGATGTCCGTGGTGGTGAGTTTTTCTCTGATCTGGTAGAGGTTATCGATCAGCTAAAGAGCAGCGAGCAGATAGAGAGCGACGTATTCTTCGTGGATGCTTCGACTCCAACTCTCGTGAGAAGATTCAATGAGACGAGAAGGCATCACCCGCTCGCGAGCGGAAAGGTTACACAGGCGGTAATCGAAGAGGAACGCGCAAAACTTGAAAGCGTGCGCAAGAAGGCTGATTACATCATCGATACAAGCACCATGAAGGTTGCGGATTTCAATCTGGCGATGAGAAGGATATTCCTCGGTAAGGAAGGAAATCAGTTCAATATCAACGTGACTTCATTTGGCTTCAAGCACGGTATTCCGAGTGAGTCGGACATCATGGTGGATGTAAGATTCATTCCGAATCCATACTATGTCAAGAGCCTCAAGAAGCTCACCGGTAACAACAAGAAAATCGTAAACTACGTGTTCAAGTCGGACCTCGCAAATGAGTTCGTGGACAAGTACCACGCGCTCATCAAGGAGCTCATACCTGGCTACATCCACGAGGGGAAGTATCATCTCAATATCGCATTCGGATGCACCGGCGGTCACCACAGATCAGTGGCAATTGCCAACAAGATGGCTGAGCTCTTCCACGAGGACGGATACAGAGTGACGGTGACACATAGAGACCTTGATTTCATCGCAAAGGGAATTAGCAAGAAATAGATAGACTATAGATAAGCGCTAGCCCTTATGCAGTGATCAAGCGGTACAAATTATAACTTGAAGGGAGTCATACAGATAGATGTCTTTCTCATCACAGACTAAGGGAGAACTAGCGCGCGTCATGCCGAGCAAGAAATGCTGCATGCTTGCGGAAATCACGGGATTTCTGAGAGTTGCAGGCAGCCTCAGACTTGCTGGCGGCGGAAAATTTACAATAGTAGCATCGACAGAGAATCCAGCGATTGCAAGGCACTATAAGACCTTGATCAAGGAATACTTCGGCAGCAATGCAGGAATTGAAGTTGGCAACTCACAGATGCCTGGTAAATCGCGCGGAAACTATAGATACAGATATTCGCTCGTAATAAGGCCCGAAGAGAAGAGCCCGCAGATTCTCCGTGAGACTGGAATGCTTCTCATAAGAGAAGGTGACGAGTTCCTAAGCGACGGAATTTATCAGCCGATTGTCAGGAGCAAATGTTGCAAGAAGGCATATCTGAGAGGGCTCTTTCTCGGTGTTGGCACTATGTCTGACCCAAGGAAGAGCTACCATCTAGAGTTCGTGCTAAACAGCTCCCACGTTGCGCAAGACCTAAAGAAGCTGATTGGCAGCTTCGTTGATTTGTCAGCCGGTCTAATCGAGCGCGGCGAAGAGCACGTCGTCTACCTGAAGCGCGCTGAATACATAAGCGATATGCTTGGAATCATGGGTGCTAATGAGGCGATGCTTGAATTCGAGAATATCAGAATCGGCAGAGGGCTCAGGCGCGAAGTAAACAGGATCTCGAACTGCGACAACGCCAATGTAGACCGAACCCTGACCGCCGCCGAACAGCAGATACACCATATAGAAATCATCAAGGAGAGGCTCGGTCTAGAAAAACCTAGAACCTGTACTTCGCGACACTGCGGAGCTCAGGCTTGAGCTCCCAGGTGCCAGCCTATCGGAGATAGGCGAGGGCCCCTGAGCCCGCCAATCAAGAAACCGGGTGTGAGTAAACGCTTCGCAAAGCTAAAGGAGATAGCGGAGGGGCTGGAGAGGTAGAGATTGGTGCTGAAAGTGATGATTGAGGGCTAGTGGGTGCTGAAACTTAAGTAGTTAGAGATCAGAAATTGCTGGGAGATTTTTAGTAATCGGGAATTAGGAATTTGGTTGTGCTAGATGAGAGTGTGGATTTTAGGCTATTTGGTGTGAAACTTAGGGAGTTTTATGGCTAATAATTTGGTGGAAATTTTAGCAAGGGCGAGACTGAGAAGCAAGCAAAAAGAAAAAAGGGGGATAGGATTTTTAGCAGTTGGGATTTGAGAAATCAAGGCCTGCGGATAATGAAGTTGAGATTTTAGCAGGGGCGAGTTCTGAAATCAAGCCCTTTAATGAATAAATTTGAAGGATTGTAGCAGAGATGAGGCTAGAATCAAACACTTCTATAAATGATATTAGATTTTATGGCTAAGAATTTGATGAAGATTTTAGCGACTGCGATAGCTGAAGGCAATCCTGATTATGAAGAAATTAGGGAGATGAATTTTTAGTGGATCGGAACTCAAAAAAATCGAGCACAAAAAGTAATTGATTTTAGCGGCTAGGGAGATTAATAAGCAAGCCTAAACTCATATAAAATCGGCTTGGATTCTAGCATCCTCATCCTTATAAATCAATACTAAGCAAAGATAAATTTATAAAAATATTCAGAGGTGAAAATGAGCGATAACATGGATAAGACTGCTGCTCTTGTAGTTAATGAAGGGCAGATCGTAGAGCTCGAAATTACAGATATGACTGATGATGGCAAGGGACTGGGCAGGTTGTCTGGCCTTGCTATTTTTGTGGCGGGCGCCGTTCCAGGTGATAAGGTTAGCGCCCGCATCACGAGGCTCAAGAAGCGCTACGCATTTGCTGAGACAATCACGCTTCTTGAGGCTTCCGCAGCCAGAGTGCAGCCGCCGTGCCCATACTATCAGGACTGCGGCGGATGCTCGATGCTCGAGCTTAGCTATGACGAACAGCTCCGCATCAAGCGCAAAAACATAATCACTAAGCTCGAGCGTATAGGCGCCCTTGAGGAGCCAACTGTCAGGGAAGTTGTGGGCGCCACAGATACGATCGGAGCCGACGGAGGGCAGATCGGTCAGAGTAAGGGGACTGGGCAGACTGAGGAACTTGGGCAACCTGAGCAGATTGAGAGTGCTGTCGGTTCTGGCAGCGAGGCTTTCGAATCGATGCTCAGATACCGCAACAAGGCTGAATTCGCTGTGGCGATGACGAGCGCTGGCCCGCTCGTCGGCTTCAACAAGCGCGGTAGCAACAAAATAGTCGACTGCACCGACTGCCTCCTCCAGAAACGCGCGACAATGGCTGCAGCCAATGCAGTCCGTGAAATCCTACGAGACAAGCTGCTCACCGTATACGACGCGAGACATGGGAAAGGATTTCTAAGGGGATTCACCATCAAGGTCTGTGAGGGCACGGGCGAGATGATGCTCATATTTACAGGCACATCCAAGCAGCTGCCAAACGCCGAGAATGTCATATACACCATCAGCGACGCAATCGACGCAGTTTCGACCGATGAGGAGCCGTACTTTTTACAGAGTGTGGTTGTTGAGGTGAACAAGGCAAAAGACATCCGCGAACCCGCAGCCGCTTACGAGGTGGTGGCTGGCTCAAACACAATCACCGACATCACAGATGACGGCATGAAATTCGAGATTTCCGCACCGGCATTCTACCAGGTCAACACGAAGCAGATGAGCAAGCTCTACGCCAAGGTCAGGGAATACGCCTGTCTCAAGGGCGGCGAAACCGTCTTCGACCTCTACTGCGGCATTGGAACTATCGGGCTCAGCATGGCGGCTGAGGCTGGCATGATCATCGGAATCGAGTCTGTAAAAAACGCCGTTATCGACGCTAACCGCAACGCCGTAATCAACGGTATTGTAAATGCGCGCTACTACACAGGACGCGCCGAACAGGTGATGCCGAGACTCCTCGACAAGGAAGATAAGCTTTTTGTCGATTACATAGACGAAAATGCCCCCAAAATCGCCATCCTTGACCCTCCGCGCGCAGGCTGCGATGAGGCACTTCTCCGAGCAGTCGCAAGCTGTGAGGTGGACAAGATAGTGTACGTGTCCTGCGACCCAGGAACTCTGGCTCGCGACATCAAGCTGCTTGGCGAACTCGGATACGAGTTCGTGGAGGCGACACCGGTGGATATGTTTGTGGCGACGATGCATGTGGAGACGGTAGTTTTAATGTCAAAAGTATAGAAGTAAATACCGAAAAATGCTTGAAAATAAAGCGTTTCCGAGGAATAGACATCTTGTCCTAACTGTTGCTAAACAAGAAATTTTATACAAGGCTTATGGTGAAAAGATAGTTTGAGTTGATAAAATAATTAATTGCACAGCAAGAAGAAATAGAGTTGATGAATTTAGGAAAACTGAAAGAAATAAAAGACTTGAGGAAGGTATGGCCGCACGAGGCAATAGACTTCACTCATTGGCTTGCAGAAGAGGATAATCTTGCGTTACTGGCGGGTGCCGTTGGCTTGGGATTACCTTATATCCCATCCAGCAGATTTTGACAATAAAGATACGTGGTCTGAACAGTTCAATTGGACGATGGATGTTGCCTTGAAGATGAAAAATGCCCTAAAGAAATATTTGCAATTCTGATTTGGTGTGGATTATGTAACTATAAAGATGATAAATATCTATTGGTTGAGTGAATGAGTTCATTATTTAAGGAGATTTGCTATGGGAATATTTGATTTGTTTAATAAGAAGGATAAAATGTCACCGATAACTCAAGAGCAACCCCTAAAAGAAACTGTGTCGGAAGAAGAAAAAAAGTTTTATCAATACGATGCATACTATACGGATGTTGTTGCAGCGGGAACGGCTTTTGAACGCAAAGTAATTACTTTTGATGATAGAAAGAAAACTGCAATTCCGTCACAGAATGGTTTATATCCAGCAGAAATATTGTTGCTGGAGTATTGTTCAAAAGGAACATATCCTGGACCTAAAAATGGGTATCCTGGATTTTGGTGGTTTGAATATGGAATTCGTGATATTGGAGCAGCGTTAAAAACCTTAGACGAAAGAGGATTTATTGCTTTTGCATCTGCCAAGGATTCAGTTAAAGGACTTACAGTACAACAGTTAAAAGATTTACTTGTAGTTAAAGGATATTCTGCTACTGGAAAGAAGGCAGACCTTGTTGCGCGTGTGACCGAGAATATTTCGTAAGAGGAATTGCTTGCCGCAGGAATTCAACCTAAATATATTCTGACAGAAGTCGGGCAACAGGAATTGAGCGAAAATGCGTATGTTCCATACATGCATAGCGTTTATAATAAAACAACTGAAGATAACCGTTTTGGCACGATGTTCAATGTGTGGAGTATCAATAATTTGCTTGGTTCGGGTGACAAATCAAATTGGAAAGCAGTTGTTGAGGATCAGGAACGCAAAATGAATAAAGAAATGGCAGATAGAAAGGATGTGTTCATGAAGGCTCTTAAAAAAATTGACCCTAAAGGTTACAAGACCCTGAGGACACAAGACCAACAGATTGTTGCAGTTCAAAAAGCAAAAGATAAATACAGTGAAGATAAGGATTTGGATTCCTATATTGAATTTTGGGAAATGATATGGGCAAACGGTGGTCTGAAATTTGAGGGTGCTGGATGGCATTTTGAATTGCCAGATTTATACATAAAGGCTGAACGGTATGAGGATGCTCTGGCTTTTGTAATAAAATTGAAGAGAATAAGGCCAACCTACGCATATAAGGTTGATGTGTATATTAAGAAAATTGGAGAACTTAAGGGTAAGCAATTTTTAAGAAAAATAATACACTATCAAAAGAACGGAAAGATTTCTGGTTCTTTTTTTGAAAAGAAATTTTACGGTTAATTGTAGAATGAAATTGAATAACTGAATATAAAAAAAGACCCACGATGGATCTTTTGGTAGAATTGAATCACCATAAAAACAAAAATCTATCAAAGGAGTCTAACATGAGTCATATCAATTCTACTACTATTAACACTAATCGGGAAAGAGGAAAACACTTAAATTTTGAAGATAGATGCAGCATCAAGGTGTTTCGCAAGCTGAAAGATTCTATGCGCAGAATCGCCGATGAACTGAATTGTTCACCATCAACTATTATGTATGAGCTCAGAAGAGGCACAGGCGAACGTAATGGAGCTAGTGGGCGCTTATCCGAATACTCAGCCATTAATAAAGCAATTGTATCTATGTAATGATGCAGTGTTGAATATACAAATGAAAACTTACCAAGCGGTAAAATTATTATTTGATTGCTCAAAATTCAACAAGATGATATGATAGGCTAATACATGATAAAAACATGAATTTATATGGAATAATGGAAATGGATAAGAAGATGAACGTAGGTGGAAGACCAAAAGGACGAAAGAAAACATCCAAGATAGAAGTCGCAATTGAGCCTAGAATCAAGCAGAAATTTATGGAGTTGTTGGCAATAGAAGGGATGACAGCATCTGGACAAATATGCAACTGGATTCGCGAATATATTAAAAAACATGAGGAGGAAAATACTCAATGAAAGTGGCTTCACTTTTTTGTGGAATAGGTGGACTAGATAAAGGCTTCATTAATGCTGGATTTGATGTGATATGGGCTAATGATTTTGATAAATATGCAGTTAAAACATATAACGCGAATTTTGAAATGCCGGCTACACTTGCGGATATAATGGAATATTCATTAGAAGATATTCCGAAATTCGACGTGCTCATTGGCGGTTTTCCTTGTCAGCCATTTAGTATGATGGGACAGCGAAGGGGGTTTGAAGATACCAGAGGAACACTATTTTTTAGAATTGCTGAGATAATAGATTTTCAAATAAAGGTGCGAAATCATAAACCACGAGCAATTGTTTTAGAAAATGTTAGAGCTTTACGGACCCATGATAATGGACATACTTTTGCGAGGATTAAGGAAATCCTTAGTAAAGATTTAGGTTATCAAGTATTTGATATGAATTTAAACTCTTTGGATTATGGCATACCACAAACTCGCAATAGAACATACATTGTATGTTTTGCAAATAAGAATATAAAAGATTTTCCAGCTCCTCCAACAAGAAAGCTTACATATTATTTGCAAGATGTGTTGGAACAGGATGTCCCAGATAAATATTTCCTTTCGGAAAGAATCAAGAAAACAGTATTATCTAGTGGTACAGGCGGATGGAAAGCGAAAGCTGAAACAGATCTTCCTATAGCTAGAACGCTTTGTGCAACTATGGCTAAATGCATCGTGCTAGTCAAGACAATTATGTAACGCAGGATAAAGGACTTCGAAGACTTACACCACGTGAGTGCGCACGACTTCAAGGGTTTGATTCACCACAAACATCAGATTTCAAAATCCCAGTATCTGATTCACAAGCATATAAACAGTTTGGGAACGCAGTTACAGTTAATGTGTCTAATGCAATAGCAAAAGAAGTTAGGAGAAAGTTAGAAGAAGCTGGTGAATGGATTAATTAATATGAAAAATCGAAATGAAATCACCGAGATTATACAGTTTATTAATGCGTTTAAATTACCAGAAAGTGGCAATGACATACAGTATTGTATAGATCAAATAACTACTTATTTAGACGAAAAATTTCTTAAGAGTCGTGCTGCAGATATTATTGAAGCAGGATCCTCTGATGAAAAATTTCAAAATGCACTTAGGTGTTTAAGCGGAATTTGTAACGAAAAAGAAAGAAAGTGTGATGACTGCCCTATTAATAAATATTGTAATTCCTATATTAAAAGGGCAATGGAATCTGTAAATGAGGAATCCTTAAAGATGGTTGATCTATTTTGCGGAGCAGGAGGATTATCCCTTGGGTTTACACAAGAGGGATTCGTAACTTGTTTAGCAAATGATATTCAAGATGTGTGCGTCGATACATATGCACATAATCATCCTGAAACTCCTAGAGACCGAATTGTTTTAGGCGACATTAAAGAAATGGTAGTTGATAGGATAGATGTTCTTCTTAAAGATTATAGAGTGGATATCGTAGTAGGCGGCCCACCTTGTCAAGGATTCAGTATGGCAAACCGTCAACGTTTAATAGATGATCCGCGCAATAAGCTTTATAAATATTTTGTGCAGGCAGTAGAGAAAGTTCAACCATCGTTTTTTGTAATGGAAAACGTAAAAGGAATGCTTTCTGTTAAAAATCAAGTTATTGAAGATTTTGAAAGTGTTGGATATACGGTTGCAGCACGTATGTTAAATGCTAAAGACTTTGGAGTACCACAAAACCGAGAACGTTTGATATATATAGGAAATCGTGTAGGGATAGATAATGCAGATATATTTAAAAAGATAGTTGATTTATCAGAGAAGATTCCAAATTCAACCTTATCAGATGCATTGTTTGGATTAAGACGGTTAGAGGCTTTAAGAGTAAAAAATGCTACTGATTTGGAAACAGAAGAATCCGGCAGGAGGATAGATTATGACTATATTCAAGAACGAAATGCTTACTTAACATATATTAATCAAGGCAAAATATATCCAGCGGTATTAAATCACAAAGCAAGATATAATAATGATCGTGATATAGAAATATTTAGAAGACTTGCGCCTGGTGATAAATCAACAGATCCAAAAATTGCAGATATAATGCCATACTCAAGACGTAATAGTATTTTCAAAGACAAGTATTTTAAACTTGAGCCAGACAAGGTTTGTAAAACAATAACAGCACACATGAAATTTGACTGTAATATGTATATACATCCCTTTGAAGCAAGGGGATTAACACCTAGGGAAGCTGCAAGAGTGCAGTCATATCCTGACGACTATTTTTTTCGTGGAGCATATACAAAAACATACATGCAGATTGGGAATTCGGTTCCACCGCTTTTAGGAAGAGCAATCGCAACGGTACTAAAGGGATATGTGGAAAAATTCCATAATAAATAGAATTTATAAGGATGAAAGGTTACAAGATATGGATTTTTCAGAAGCATTAGATAAGGTGTGTACAGCACTAGAAGATATAGGAAGTCATATCAATATAAACGATTATGACGGACTAATTGTAAAGAAGCTAGAATCCTCCAATACGCTGGATGAAGGACGCAGTTCGAATCAAACACATATTGCAATAACAGGAAATCAAATGGATATATTTCCATATGTTAGAGCGGATGGATATTTTGAGGTCCAATATGATCAAGAGGATACTACCCTAAAGAAGTTTTTTGTTGCGCAAATACCAGTTTATCTACACAAAGAAAATGCCAAATATCTGGATTCTGACAATTCTATTTTTTCTGAAGAAGAGTATTTAGTTTATGTAAGTATTGTGCGTTCAAGGCGTAAGGGTGCAACCGATCAGATACAGATGTCAATGACGAATATAGATTCGCCAGAATATGTCGCCTATCGTAAAATTGTACATACTAAAAGCTGGATGGTTTTACTTAAACGTAAAGAAAAATTGCTTTATGACCTATATTGTATCAAAGATGAAGATGCTTCAAGTGAGCTGTTGAGTTTAAATAATTCATTTTATAAACTTAATACGAATACAGTGGTTAAGATTGATGAGATCATTGATGATTTGTCGAAAGAAAACAAAAGTGAAAAAAGTTATCTTACTGAATTACCCTTCGATAGAATTAGGGACTGCGCACGTCAATTGGTAGATTCCATTTATGGAATTGATCATTTCAAAAGACTGTCTGATGTTTTAAAAAATAATGATAAATACATCAAGATTGTTACTGATGACCTTGGCGGTAGTTATTTGAATTCTATATTTGCTAAACCTGCAGCTACGGCATATCAGAATACTAATGACGACAAGACTCGTGTATTCATTGATAAAGATTATGATGTTGTTATTGATGGCATTGTCGAAAGTTGTAGGCTGTCTACAGAATGGGTAAGCTCTAAGCCGTCAAAGGGAAGTAATAATTATCTCCGAGCATTGATTGACATCATCAATGAAAAGTATTCTGATGTAATACGGATCTTTGAGGAATCCGGCAAGTGGTATTTAAAATATCTTAAGCAAGATTTCAAATTGAGCGATTTACCGAATTGCTTTAATACAGATTTTGCTAGAAGATATATTACGTCCCTTCTTTCTAAGCCATTTGTAATACTTACAGGAAATAGCGGAACTGGTAAAACAAGAATTTCAAAACAGTTTGCAGAGTATCTCGAAGTTGACTTTGAAAATAATGAGAAAAATTGGGAATTGATTCCAGTAGGAGCTGATTGGACTGATAATACAAAAATTCTTGGATATTACAATCCACTAGCAAATGACGGCAAAGGAAAATACGAGAAGACAAAAATCTTAAAGCTGATTGAGCGTGCAAATAATCCGGCGAATAAGAACATTCCATTCTTTATTATTTTGGATGAGATGAATTTGAGCCATGTAGAAAGGTATTTTGCAGATTTCCTTAGTCATATGGAAACACCGGATTTGGAATTTGTTTTAGACGGTTACCCTGGTGTTGTTAAGTATCCGGAAAATCTTTTTGTCGTAGGTACAGTAAACATAGATGAAACAACGTATATGTTTAGTTCTAAGGTGTTGGATCGTGCGAATGTAATTGAGTTCAAGCCAAACGAAAATTCTGTTTTGGATTTACTTGTTAACCCTTCTGATAATGAGAACATCACGCCAGTTAGTGATGGAACAGCTCAGGCATTTGAAAAATTAGCCGTTCAAATTAGAGGTGGCTATAGCTCACTTGACGAGAATTCTTTTGAAGAAGTTAGAGAAGTACTCAAGAATATCTATGAGATAGTAGAGAAGAGCGGATACGAATTTGCATACCGAACTGTACGAGAGATTCGTCAGTATATTTCTGCATCATATGAACTATCAGAAGTTAAAGAGTCTTATGAGTTGCATACAGCAATTGATGAACAGCTCATTCAAAAGATTCTTCCAAAAGTTCATGGAAATAAAAAGGAAATAGGCAATTTACTGGAAGAATTAGGAGCTTTATGTGCGGATAATGATTTGCCATTAAGTAACGACAAAATTGAAAAAATGAAAGGAAGGCTTGCACAGATTCAGTATGCAAGTTTTATATAAGATATGGTTGCAGCATTACGCTTCAGGGTTAATGGAGACTATGATGCATACCTTTACCCTGTCGGAACATATAATAAAAATAGACTGGGATAATGAAAAAAATCTTGCTGTCTAGGCGAAGATTATTTTGTATTCACATCAAAAATCAAAGGATAAGGATGAGACTATAGCTATTGCAAAAAGGACTGGATGGGGAACCTGTTTTAAGGCTCGTTGAAACTAAGCGATACATCATTAAGCTGAATGCAAAAAAAGTGATTATAGCGTTTCGTTACCAGTTCTGCAGAATGAGAATAACAAATTTCTGAAAAATTGATAGAGATGATAACTCGATGACATTCCAGTTTATAAACTACTTGGGTAGAACAAAAAGCTTCCTTTGCTGATAACACAGATATAAGAAATCTTGTTTTTGAAGTTGTTCCAAACAAGATGAACTATGAAGATGATTATATCGAGCTTACGGAATCTATTGCAGAGAGATGCTCTGAGTTATTACTCGAATATTCGGGATCAACATCTAACATGTTTAGCATGTCAAATGAAGATTCTCGGACTCTGCTGGAACAATTTATCTTCTTGCGGAAATTCTGCTTTAGTGAAAATCTATTAGGATTGTTTGAGGTAATAAAAAGGAATCCAGATAGAATCCTTACAGAGAATATTGAATTCAAACCATTAGGGTGTGCTATGCCTTCGAGAAAGGTTTTTATACATCCTTTTAGCTGTGCTCAAAAATGGAAAAAATATGAGACTGAAGATGGAAGGAATCATTACCTTCCATCAATGATTGCAACAACAGAGAAAAGAGATAGCGTAGATACGATAGCTAATAGATTTTTGAAGTTTGCCCTTGAGAGGTTCCAGTACCTTTGTGAGGAGTTAATAAAATCACTTGAATCCGCAAGGGCTGAGAAACAGACGGAGTGTCTTAGAGAGGCATCACACATACAGCAAATGCTGGATGATATTTTGCATGATAGGTTCTTTGATGAAATTGGAAGACTTGAAATAATGCCTCAGAACAATCAAGTATTGCAAAAAAGAACAGGTTATTCAGAAATCTTTTCAGCATACTCTATGGTTGATCTTGCATTACAGCTTGACTGGGAAGGTCAAGAATCTGTATATGAGGGTGAGTCTAAAAACGTTGCTCTCTTATACGAGTATTGGTTATTTTTTGAACTTGCAAACGTTATTAAATCAATTGAAGGGTGTCATTTATTACAGATTAAGAAGACACCTTTTATCTCAACGGATCAGGGTAGATTAACAGTATCACTAAAGGAAGGCAAACAGTCTTGCCTGGCCTTTGAGATCAGTGGTCTAGGAACAAGAATTAATCTTTATTACAACAGAACATTTGCACCTACAGACTTCCGTACAACTAAGTATGAGGGGTCTTATTCTCGCCCATTTAGACCCGACTACACACTGGCTATTTTTCCAAGCAAATATCAAGATGGAGTAGACGGAGGAGAAAGCAAGGCAGTTAAGGAAGGAGCGGTCAGCTATATTCATTTTGATGCAAAGTATCGCATCACAGATTTGACCTCATTTGTCGGTAAAGGTAATGATGCTAATGAGTTTGAAGAAAGTGAATTCATTGATGAAAAAACTGCAGAGATAACCAACACATATAAGCGTGGTGATCTTCTAAAAATGCATACATATAATGATGCGATTCGTAGAACAATAGGAAGCTATGTTCTATATCCTGGAGATGTTGTCACATCAGAAAATGAAGGTGAAGTATTTAGCCTTTACGATGAAATTCTTCCGGGAGTTGGTGCATTCTCAATAAAGCCAAGTATAAGTGCACAAGGTGAAAACGAGCTTCGCGGTTTTATTACAAGCTTAATTGAAGAAAAGTCAAAAGGAAACTCAAGACTTAATAGACTTAAATACTATGCAGATATGGTACTACAGGAGCCTGCAGCATTTAAGATTTCTAAGGGGGATGCTGAGGATGGACTTTCAAAGTCAATGTGTGTTCTTGGATATATAAGAGCTGATAGACCTGAGGATTATTATTTTTCTTTACAAGAAAATGATTTGCTAAAACCGGGAAGTGAATTTTTATTCTATTACTATGCAATCAAAGGTGATACAGTTTATTCCCATCATCATGATATTGCTAAGGCTGGAACTTTTAGGTTTTATAAAAACAATATTAATGACACAGGTTCATATGAGATTGAACCATTTTCATGTGAGATTGAATCTAACGAGCTTATATCTAAACAGGATCTTGTGAACAAATTGGTGGATCAGGGATACGGAACAAGCGTAGATCAGCATCATGCGGATTTCTATTATGTTATGAATATTAGAGTTATAAGGTGCCTTGAACGCATAGAATCAAAACAGGTGAGGGAGATAAATGGGCAGAATGGAAATGATAGCTTCAGTCCACATTCTCCTAAAATAATAAAAGTATGAATTTACAAGAGTATTTAATCAAAAAAACACTTTGCTTCTTAAAGTAGATGAAGATATGGCAGGTTGATGCATCAATATTGTTTAAATATAGATATGATTTTTTTAGGAAATCGAAAAAGAGATAAGACGAGCGGAGAGTTTGATGAATTTGAAAGACAAATTCGACATTAACAAAGTGGAATCATAGTTTTTTTAAAAATAAAAATTCTGAATCTTATGAAATGTAGAAGGATTGACTGTTTGAATGAAATGAATTATTTTTGTATATTAATTTCTTGAAGCATAGGATGATGCATTATATTAGCTTTGACTTCTCTAGAATGTCTTTTTCAAACCACTTTGGACAAAAGTGAAGTGCAGCTATATTGACAAAAGTAACTATAGTCTTCTATGTCTAACAAAGATGTGATAACATTTATATCCTTCTCTGATGTTTATCCCCCCAAAATATATTATGAGAAAGTGAAAAGTGCGGTGATTGCTCGCTTTTAAAATACAAAAATATAATCCCAAAGTTCGAGCTTAAATTTTAATTACTAAAATCATATGATAAAAATAAATAACTGTTTTTTAGATAGAATATATACCTGCTGACAATAAACTATAAAGGGGTGCGCAGTTGTAAAAACGAAAATATCGTTGCAAGCATCGCGAAAATATAGTAATATATGAATATGCTCTTGTATTAACAGGATAATCGATTTTAAGGAGGTGCTGATAGTGAAAATATTGAGAATAAAGGTTAAGGGACTTCCGTTATATAAGAATACGTTTGATGTGTCTTTTTGTGCTGTTCAAAGGGTGCAAACAAACCACATGGATTCAGTATTCAATTTATTTGGAAATATATACATTAATACAATTGAAGCTTTTGCTGGAATCAATGCATCAGGAAAAACTACTGCGCTAAAGATTATTTCTTTTGCAAATCTGCTTTTAAATGCAACTCCACTTAGTGCAGAGTATGTGCCAAAAATTTTGGGAGATGGAATAAACACAATATTTGATATTGATTTTTTTATTCAGATGGAAAGATTTATCACCTTACAAGTGAAATGATAAAAGAAAAGAACCTTGATGGAAGTACTAAAATTAACATATCTTCAGAGCGTTTGTGGGCAAAGTCTGCAACTACAAGAATAAATAAATCAAATCTATTAGATTATTGTGAAAATGCGCCAATAAGGGTAAGAAATAATTCTGATGAGTATTTGCAAGAGGATGTAAGTATTATGATTGCCGTAAATAAACAGATTAATAGTAGAAATCTACTTGTTGATTTGGTCATGTTTACAAATATAAACTATTTCTTCGCCTATGATGCAATAATATCCAAAGATATTATTTCTTTACTGATCCAACGATAGAATATATTTCTATAGAAAATATAAATGACAAAAAAATATTACTAAATTAAAAATTTTATGAACAACAAGAAATTATTCTTCTTGATCCTACTGAGCTAAATGCGTATTTATCATCGGGAACAGTAAAAGGGCTAAGAGTTTTTTCTGATGCCATTAGGGTTTTAAAAAATGGTGGTTACATGATTGTAGATGAAATTGAAAACCATTTTAATCGTGAACTTGTTGCATCACTACTAAGATTATTTATGAATAAGAAGACGAATCCCAAAGGAGCTGTTCTTATATTTTCTACTCATTATTCAGAACTTCTAGATGAACTTGAAAGAAATGACTCGGTATTCATTACAAGAAGTGAGGAGGGGATGACTGTAGATAATCTTAATGATCTTCTGAAACGTAATGATATGAAGAGAAGTGAAGTATATCAGAGCAATTTTTTAGGCGGAACTGCACCGAAATACAAATCTTTGCGAACTTTGCAGAACAGCATCATAAGGAGCATGGAGGTATAGATGAGTATTAATATACCAAATGCTAGCCTCATTGCATGTATGTGTGAAGGGGGTGCAGAAAGTGCAATAATTGATATGCTTTTAGATAGCGATTTGCTAATTTTTAGTAGAGAACAACTTATTGATGAAAGTGTTATTAAGAGATCATCTGCTAAGAATTTTGAAAAAAGATACTTAAGAACTGAATATGATCAGGAGATTGTTATTTTAAGAGTAATAGATTCAAGAAGAGAAGGATTTAATCTCAGTAAGTGCTACCGCAGGCAAGTTAGTTTAATTGATGTAATTACAGCGCCAGAGATAGAAATATTAATCATAGTCAGTCAGAAAAAGTATGGTGACTTTTGTAATTCGAAAATAAATAAGCCTAGTGAGTATTGTAAAACTGTATTAGGTCTTAGAAATGTAAAATCAGAACAATTTATTAAAGAGCACTTTCATGATGTAGATTTTTTGGTTAAAAGTATAAAGGAATATAATAGAGTTCATAGAAAAAAAGAAAAAAATGAGTACACTATATTTGACTTATTAAAGCAATGAAGCCTACTGGATTGTTTGATTGTCTAGCAAAAAAATTAAGCATTTTGAAATACACCTTCAAAAGTTGAACACCAACTAACTTTTGAAGGTGTATTTTTTATAAGGTAATGTTCTACTACTCAAATCGAAACCATGGAAATCAGATATAACCTAAATTTCCCAACACAACCAAAAATACAACCCAAATACAATCAATAACACACAAAACGATAAAAAGCCCACGTCAAATGCTGTATTATATAAGCTAGAAACATATAAGGAGAATCACTACTATGAAATACTCAGAAAAAGGTTTTAGATCCGTATATCACAACTTCTGTATTTTTCCTATAAGTGAGGCAGTAAAAGCAGTAGCTGAGCAATTCCCTAGCTTTAAGGATGCCGACAGTGTTCTTGCGTACGGATATTGTGATAGAACGGCAGGTCTTACCTTAGAGATTCTATGCTGTGCAAAAGAGGTTGATACGGACACATTCACTTTTGCAAAGTCTCCAAAGGACATGAGAGGAATTGTGCGTATTAATGCAGTTGCAGAGGAAGAATTTGTGTTTGTTGGGTATGACGATGATCCGATAAAGGATAACTTTAAGCACAAGCTTGAAAATTTGGACCGTTATGATGCTGGTTATGAAGTTGAAGTTTCTCGCGCATTCGAGTTTATAGACGAGTTTAGACACAAGTTTTATCCAGACGACGTAATGGTGCTTACTGTTAAAGACGGATTAAAGCCAGAAGGCTGCTGGGTAAGAATTAAGGGACTAGGTGATAAACACTTCATTGGCACACTACTTAATGAACCCGACCAGAACTTCGGTTACCATATGGGGGATACAATTACGTTTTTCCTATACGGAGAGGAAGGCGGTGAAATGGCGCTGATCTCCAATATGAATGAAACAATGTAATTTGCTGTGTTATATTTACAGGTTAAGGCACCAACATTGTCCCTTTAATAAAGCTGACAATAGGAATATAAGATCATGGAGAAGATATTTTTTGAGTACAACGAAAACAGTTTAACGCTATACGATGCTTTTAAAGAAGCAAATCCACCAAGTGACATAGAGGAAATTTTCAATAAATTTCGAAAGCAAATATATTCATATGCGGATTTTGAAATAAAGAATTTCAAGAAGTTGCAACCGTTTGCAGAATATAAGAGGCTAGTCGATTTTCTATGCAATTTATTAAAAAGAGTTTGTCCGCATTACGAGAAAAAGGAATTTTATTACGTTTTTGGTCGTATTGAGTTATTCCGAGGAGCAAAAGGCAATAGAATATTTAGGAATGCTGACAGACTTCATTATTGCTAATAAGCTTAATCTTTGCCATGTTTTACTCACTATTTGCAATGAAATCAATGAACCACACTTGATGCCCAATAAAGTAAAATTAGAACAATATTTTGAAGATTTATATGCTAAAAAGTGATTATTTTAAACTTGTAAAAAGAATCGGACTTGATACTTCAAAAATTGAGTTTAAGAACATCGGAGGGGAGGGGCAATTTAGTTTCGACCTCACTAACATGAAGGAGATTCAATATGAATTCCAGCTAGAAAGTGAAATAGAAAAAAAGAAAAATTTTTGCAAACTTAGCATTTCTGTTTATGCACCAAAAGGCATGGAAGCCTGCTTTGATGTATCGCTCACAAGTCGGGAGTTCTTGCTCTACCACCATCACAAAGATTATTGTGCATCCGTCAAAGAAGAGATGAAGCTGCTCGATAAAGAAACAAATCAGACGTTTTATATTGAAAAATGCACGAATTTGTTGGAACTCAAAAGTATTGTAAGTCAGATTGAGAGTATCTTAAAAACAAGGTTTGAGACAGATATAGTATACGCATATTTTGCTAAACCTTTGAAAGGGAAGAAGCAATTACAAAAATGGTGGGAAGAAACTACTTAATTTGTGAATGGGGACCATTTTAATTATCACTCATTAGCTGTGGATGAAATGGAAAAAAGAGGGTACAAGGTTTCTGCAGAGTGGAGACATTTGAAGAAACTTCTTAGTAACTTGAATACCTTCAAGACGGTATTGTTGCTGTCAAGGTTAATGGCTAAATAGCGATATAAAGTCATAAAGCACAGGAAGGAACTATTGATGCAACTATTAACAATCGATGAAATAATATCTTCAATACTGGAAGAAACAGAGGGACTTGATGCTGAAATAACAGACGGAATTGTCCTTAGCAAAAAAGAAATTCCGCAGTCTGAAATCGAGAAATTAAAATCCGAACTTGGAATAGAGTATTTAGATTCGATATTTTCAGAGCATATTTTAAGCTACAATTGGGGGAATTTCGGTTTTCTAAGCTACCAGTTTGGATATGGCGATGAAACGAGCCTAAGCTGGCTAATTAACCGCAATCTTGATTATGAAGAGTATCCCGTTCTTCGCAAAAAGAACCTAATAATTATTGCAAACGGCGACCCATACACTATTCTACTAGAGTGTAAGTCCGGTGAGATATATGCATTCATAAGTGACATGAGTTATGAGGAGATAGTGACTGTTGCTTCCGATTTTGAAGAATTTGTAAGGGCGATGGGAACTGCTCAGTATGCTGTTTGGAAAAACGCTGAAAAAGAGTTTATAGAATCGATGGAGCGTGAGTATTCCGAGAGCAGTCTTAAGTTTTGGAAAGAACTTGTGAGCGTGTACTAACTATGTAAGGAGGCACCATGGAATTTATCATAGCTAATGAAGGCATTCCTCAAAATATCAGCTACGAAGGAGCGACTATTGCGTACTATGGTAGTGAGATAGAGTTTCACTATGAGACGGTTCCTCCGCATGGCGATGAAATCTTTTCCGCAGAATTGCCACTCCTAGATATTAAGCTTCCGTTCTGGATATATGGGAGGAATTTGATTTTTCTAGATGCGTATTATTTGCTTGCAGAAACAGTGGATGCGCACACTTGGAATCCTATAACTAGCAGGCTTATCAACATACATACTGGGGAAATTGCCAGTCTCGGTGATTGGTATAATAATGTGAAGGTAAAGGCGCATCATGTTGAACTAACAAATGACTTCACTGGGGAAACGATGATATTAAAAGATGTTGAGAACCTGAACTGGGTTTAAAATGCTGTAGGGTGTCAAAACTTCTAAAGGAGTGAATTATGGGCGAATATTACAAATGGGTCAATATATATAAGAAGGAGTATATTACTCCCCGTGATTTTGGCTATGGGAACAAGTTCTGGGAGTCAATGCATAAGGATAGTGATCCTCTACATGCTCTTCGTGCGCTCTTAGCTGATGAATGGAGAGGCGATCGCGTTCTATGATTTGGCGATGAGATGCGGGTAACAGAGCATTTTCTGAATGAGGCTATTCGAATCCTTTATGCACAATCAGTAGAATTTGGATATCCAGGCGATGCATACGACATGATTTTAGATACATATCGAAATGTATCTTGCTTGTTCAAGGAAGCCGAGGAAGATGTTCGTGAAGAAATAGGCTACTATATTAAAGATTATTTGGAGCTCAGAAGACTGGAACCCTATAATGAATATGGAATCGACTTGGAACATCCTTATGAGGGGCTATTCTTAAAAACAGGACGGAGATATAAGTACACTATCAACCATACGAAAAAAGTGTATTACTCACTTGATGAAACGGACATTCTATTTCAGAACAATACAAAGAATGACTTTTCAGACCCGCTACCAATACTGATGGGCTATGGAAGAGTTACGGAACCCGGAGAATGGCTTGGCGATATTATTGGTGTGTCTGACAGCAGGCCAGAAGGATATTTGCTTTTAAAGAAATTGTATATGAATTGGTAAGTTAGAATGATTTGCTCTCACGCATTCAAAAAATGGAGGGAATGATAATGCTATTTAGCTTTATCAATTAACTAAGGCTGCAAAGTAGCTTGCTTCGAGAATGAATGAATCCATGTAAATTGATACATTAGATTTGTTGGTATAATTTGCAAGAATTATATTATAGATAAAATAAATATCGTGTAAGGAGTATTTATAGTGGATGAAAAAATAATTGTTATTCCTCATGAAACTGTGGAAGTAATTGATAGATCTGAATATAAAGAGGACTTAAGTGAACATTATGAGCAGTTGCCCGAATTAGCAAAACCACTGCTTAAGAAAGCAAAGACTGCTTACTCTAAAATTGAAAAAGCAATTTATACTACACCGTCTTTCATTAATGTAGTTAAGGCTTCTATTCCGGATGTTGCCTTACAGGCTGTGCTGACAGACGAGCAGAAACATCAGATTGCCAAAGGCGCAATAAAGCTGATGACAAAAAAAGACGGAACACTAATGGCGAATCTTATTAATCCTGAAACTAAAAAGATTGTGACGACTATCCCCTTGAAATTAGTACATATGTCTCCTGAAGTGACTCAGGCAATGACAAGTTTCTCACTCCAAGTTCAAATGATACATATTGCTGAGCAGATGCAGGCAGTTCAACTAGCAGTTGAGGAAGTAAGAATGGGGCAGGAGTATGATCGCTTGGCAACAGCTTATAGCTGTCAACAGAAGTTGCTTCAAGCGATGGAAATAAATAATCAGGAAGTAAAGGATATGATGCTTATTCAACTTGCATATGCAGCTGAAGATAGTAGAAATCTTCTCATGATGAGCCAGAAAATGAATATTGAGTTTATCAAAAAGTCAGCTGGAAAAAAATTCTTTTGAGAAACTCTGGTCGGGAGCCTCTACAGATACGATTAATGGAAGAATGAGTGAGATACGTGAAAGCCTTTGCGCGGTAAATATGGTGTCTTTTGCAGAAGCTATGGCATATCAAGAGCTTGGTGAGTATGGGGCTGCAAGAAAAAGCCTAACCTATTATTCAAGCTTTATAGAAGACACCTATTTATCCTCACCTGGATTAGTTGAACGTCTTGATTTGATTGATACCTCTCCTGAAAATTATTGGTCCAAGACATTGCCAGATATTAATAAGAAAATCCAGGAACTTTCATATTTGCCAGAAATAAAACAGATTGATAGTAAAACTAGTCGGAGGAAAAGAAAATGAGTCAGAATGTAGAAACTAGAGTTTGCAAAAAAATAAAAAAAGTGCCAGAAGGTGCTACCAGCTGGTTATAAGAATAAGTATTGCGAAGCGTGTAAAAACAAGCATGTAGAAAAAGCAAAGAAGACTATTAAAAATATTGGGACTGGAGCTGTAACTTTTGCTAGCATTGCTCTAGTTGTGGTTAAAGGTGGTAAAATTAAACCATAGAAATAATAAAGGAACCCAACATGACCAAACAACAACTCCTCGCCCTCTGGCAGGGCAAATCATGGGACAGCTCACCAGCAGGAATATACTTTGTAAGCCGCAAGCCCGATAAGGACTTGCACTTTAGCTTCTCTGGATACAGCGAAAAGGATATAAAGTCCATCCCATACTCATTGATGAAGAGGCTAGCTGCTGAAATCGCCGAGCTAGATCAAGAGGCACTACGCCTTATAAAAGAAAATTTCCCCGAAGAGAATGTCGAAGGTATCACGCTAACCGACGTAATGTTCGATAAGAGTGGATGCTACGATGCATTTGCGCTAGGATATTATGTGGGCGAATCTCCAGCAGGCGAACTGTATCTGCTAGTTAGCTTCGACGAGGAATTTGAGGCTAATAGAGAAGTGATCTGCGAAGTGTATTAAACGGAAACAGCTTAGTATAGCAAAAAAACTTATTGACAAAAGATTAAGTCAATACTAGTATTTAGTTTAAATTCGGCAAGTTGCTTATTTGCCGAATTTAAACTAAACATAAAAAGGCGGAAAAGTTGATGGACAAGACAACGATTCCTGAAGATCAGAAGATTTTTTCTATGCAGGAACTTAAGAATAAAGGATTCTCACAGTACAAAGTTAGCCAACTAGTGAGTGATGGACATCTTATAAAACTGAATAAAAGCTATTACGAGAATTCGAAGTACTGCGGAGAGGAATCAGATTTTTATTATGTTGATGCTTATACTCCTAATGGTGTTATATGTCTACTAAGCGCTGCAGTTTATTATCATCTTACAACATTCATACCTGATGCTATAGATGTCGCAATTCGGAGGAAATCCAAAATATCTACCGAACCTATATGGCCTCAAATGAATATTTATCACTACACAAATGCTAGATATGAACTAGGTATTAAAACTGTTAAGCAGGGAAAGAATAAATTCAGTATTTATGACATGGAGAAAACAGTTGTCGACATCGTATTCTATAGAGAAAACGTTGGCATTGAAGAAACCAAGGAGATCTTTACAACATATCTTCAAAGAAAAGATAGGAATCTAAATCGCCTTTTAAAATATGCTAAACTGATGAAATGCGAAACTACAATTAGGCAATACTTGGAGGTCCTCGTATGAAAAGAAGAAAACTTTGTTAAATGTTGAATTGCTTGAGGTTATTGATGTAATAAAGGCAGTCCTGCTCCCAATTGTTGAAAGTATACGAGATAATAACGAGTATCGTTTAAAATGGAATCATCAAATTCGAGCATGGCAATAGGAATTAATGCACTTATTTTTTAGGAATTAGCGTGCTACCCAATAATAACTATATATAGTAAGTTATAAAATTTGATTCACAGAAAGGACCCGCATGACAGAAAAAATCAAAAAATTCATCGAAGATTTCAAGAAAATCGAGAACAGAGAAACCATAAAGATTAATTTAATACCCAAACCAAGACACCGATGACAAGCAGCAACGTTGCGGGCTGGTTCTATTTGCCGAAGACCGCGAACATCCCTACTACCGATAGGGGTGAGCAGCTAATGTATCTGGCGCAGATAAACTGCGAGGAGCTGCCTGAGAACAGCATCTACCCATCAAAGGGCATCATGCAGTTTTGGATTTTTGGCGGAGACTATAATCTGGGCAACGACTATACAAAGCCTACTTCAGATAGCAAAAAAAGGGTTATTTACTATCCAGAGATAGACAAGCATTTCTCTGAAGAGGAACTCAGAGAGATGTACGAACCACAGAAGGATAAGAAGGAAGACGAACTTATCACACCTATTAATGACGGTGCACCATTTGCCATGTACTTTGAAAAAACTAGCCAGTGGATTATGCCGAACGATTTCCGATTCGAGGATATTTTTACTGAGAAGCTTAATGAACATATCGATGAGCAACAGGCAGAGGGTGACGAATCATACGACATCGACGATGAAGAGGTTGATGAGATCATAGAAGAGCTCGATATTTCGAATCACACTCAGATTGGTGGCTACGGCCATTTCACGCAGGAAGATCCACGCATGTACGAGGACTTCGAGGATTACACTGAGTTGCTGTTCCAACTGGACTCCGAGTTCGGAACTGACGACTATTACATCCTGTGGGGAGACTGCGGCGTAGGAAATTTCTTTGCGACAAAAGAGCAGCTTCGCAACTTGAACTTCTCCGAGTGCCTATATAGCTGGGACTGCTACTAATCGCAAAATAGACTATAGGATTTTACTGCCCGATACCTGAGTCGCGTGTAAGGGGGATATACATGAGAAGACAGGACAGAGAGATAACAGAATTAGACGAACTGATGGAGATAATAAATCGCTGCGATATATGCAGACTAGCACTTAATGACGGTGGATATCCGTATATATTGCCGCTCAACTTCGGAACGGAGGTGCATGACGGCAAGCTGATGCTGTATTTCCACAGTGCACTCGAGGGCTACAAGGTTGGACTATTCGAGAAAGATAATCGTGCTACCTTCGAGATGGACTGCAAGCATGAGCTAGAGTATTTCGAGGACAAAGGCTACTGCACGATGGCGTACGAGAGTGTAATCGGAAGAGGCAGGATTCGAATCCTCTCGGATGATGAGAAGATGCACGCTTTTGCTGATGTGTGATAAAGAAGTAGTAGAAGTGTAAAAAATTTTGCCGTTCCTATCCGGCGTTTGCGCATTGCGCCGGATAGGTCGGGCGGTCATTCGGGCAGGTCTACCTTGCCAACGAAAGAGTAATAAATATCAATGTCCTGTCTGCGTGTGCCGTTCTCGTCATAGCTGCACTCATGCACAACGATTTTCTCCACAAACTCACGCAAAAGGGTAGGGGTAAGTTCTTCAAAGCTGGTGTACTTGCGGACAACATTCATAAACTTTTCTGCGTTTACCGTGGCTTCCTGCGCTTTGGAAAGCTCTGCCCGGATAGCGGCGGCTCTCTCTTTCAGTTCTTTCTGCTCGGCTTCATAGTCTGCCGACAGCTCCGTGAAACGCTCGTCTGAAATGCGCCCGGTCACGCTGTCCTCATACAGCCGCTTGAAGATAGCGGATAACTCGCTGATACGCTTCTCGGCGGCTTCCAGCTCCTTTTTCCTTGCGGCGTTCCTGCGCTTGCCCCCGTCCTCGTTCTGCTCGATCAGCAGCTTCATAAACCGGGCTTCGTGCTTCGCTGCATAGCTGGTGACTTTCCGCAGATTGTCGGTCACTCCGGCGGTCAACAGGTCGGTGCGGATAAAGTGCGCCGTACAGTCACGGGTACGCTTCTTGTAGCTCCCGCAGATATAACAATCCTGCTTGCGGGTGGCGTTCTGGTAACGCTGCTGGTAAAGGACGCTGCCGCAGTCGGCACAAAAGAGTATGCCGGAGAATAAGCCCACTTCATCATAGCGGTTCGGGCGTTTGCGCTGCTTGCGTAACTCCTGCACACGCTCCCACATCTGGGTGTCAATGATAGGCTCATGGTGGTTCTCGAAAATCGCCTGTTTCTCAATGGGGTTCTCTACGCTGTGCTTGGTCTTGTAGGACGGCTTCTCCGTCTTGAAGTTTACCAGACAGCCCGTGTACTCCCTGTTTTCAAGGATATGTACCACGGTATTGGTCGCCCACTTGCACTCATAGCCGGGGTGGTAGCGGCGGGTGCTTCCCGTCCGACGGTATTCCAGCGTTCCCGGCGTGGGGATCTCCTGCTCTGTGAGCATACGGGCTATCTTGGTCGGCCCGTTCCCGGCAAGGCACAAGCTGTAAATCTGCCGCACAACAGGGGCGGCTTCCCCGTCAATGATAAAATTTTCGTCCTCGTCCATAAAGTAGCCGTATACGGGTTTGCTCGTGACGGGCTTCCCGCTCATACCCTTAGACCGTTTTACTGCTTTGATTTTCTTGCTCGTATCTCTCACCAGCCATTCGTTAAAAATGTTCCGCAGAGGGGCAAAATCATTGTCGCCCTGTGCGCTGTCCACTCCGTCATTGATAGCGATAAAGCGGACGCCTTTCTGTGGGAAAATCATTTCCGTATACATTCCCACTTGCAGATAGTTTCGCCCTAACCGTGACATATCCTTGACGATAACGGTGCCGACTTTTCCGGCTTCAATGTCCGCAAGCATGGCTTGAAAACCGGGTCTTTGGAAGTTCGCCCCAGAATAACCGTCATCTGTGTACCATTGCAGATTGGAAAAGCCGTTCTGCTTCGCATAGGTTTCAAGAATACGCTTCTGGTTTGAAATAGAATTGCTCTCACCTTGCAGCTCGTCCTCGTGGGATAATCTCGGATAAAGGGCGGTAATAAGGTTTCAGGGTGGTCTGTCTTAAAAATAGTGTCCTCCATTTCCGACAGCCAGCCCCACTATTCCGTATGACTATCATACCACACGCTGGGGCTGGCTGTACAGTCCTTTCTGCTTCTTTACGTCCCGTCAAATTGCCGATTTTTTTGTGTAGCAGCTTCCGCTTCCAGCACTTTCAGCATTTTATCGGCGGCGGTGGCGGTGGTGTCCTGCTTGAAATAGCTGAAAACGACAAGGACAGAATTACCTATGCGGATTTCCGTCACGCAATCCGGGCGGCGGGTGCTGCGGTCATTCTTTGGGGTGTTGGTCATAGGCGGCTCTCCTTTCTGTTCATCAGCTTTTTTTCAGTTGTCCCATTTTCTCCTGCGCCGTGGCTTTTCGGAAGTTGCTCCCGTAAAGCGGACAGGGAGAACACATTTCAATCAGACGGTCATAAATGCGGGCGTGGGCGGTGTCCTCCGGGTGCTGCAAGTCCTCCAGCGTGAGATTAGTCGTGACGATCAGCGGCCTGCCGCTGCGGTAACGGCTGTCAATCACGTTGTAGACCTGCTCTAAGCCGTATTCCGTTCCCCGTTCCATTCCAAAAATCGTCAAGGATAAGCAGCGGGAAGCTGCAAAGTCGGGAGATATATTCATTCCTGCCCTCAAAGCTGGCGGCAAGGTCACCCAATATCAATGCAAAGTTTGTCATGCACACGGGGATTTCACGCTCCATAAGGGCATTTGCGATACAGCCCGCAAAATAGCTCTTGCCTGTGCCAACGCCGCCCCATAGCAGATAGCCAATGTTGCGCTCTTTCATGGTTTCCCAGTTCTCCACATAGAAATGGGCGTGTTCCATTTGCGGGCACTTGCCGTTGTCGTTCTCAAACGTCCAGCCCTGCATAGCTAGGGTCTGTAAAGCCCCGCCGCTTCAACCGCTCGACAGTTTCAAGGTGACTGCGCTGTTTCTCTGCGGCTTCCCGTTCCTCACGCTCTGCCCGCTGGCAGTCACATTCTGCCGGGTGGCGGTCACGCCCCAGCCATGCGGCGGTTTCTTTGGGGAAATAGCCCTCTTTGGGCTTGTGGCACTTCCCGCAGTATAAAAGCCCGTCCTCGCGTGTAGTCCTCCGGCTCCGGCGTGGTGTCGGTCATATTCAAAATCATTTCATCAAATCCATTCGTCATAAGCTCTCGCCCTCCTTACAGGTATAATCGGGTATGCCCTTTTTCGGGGCTTTCTTGGCTGCGTCCTCCTGCGCCCACTTGAAAATCGTGGCTGCATGGCTCTTGTATTTCCTCCCGCTGGAAGCGATATGGCAGGATAGGCGGTCAATGTAATACTCCCACTTGCCGGGAAGCTCTGTTTTCAGCCCGTCAAGCTCCGTATCGGAAAGAATGACATTGTGGTATCTGCCATAGGCGGCGGGGGCGGGGTGTCCCGTTTCTAACTCTCTCTCTTTTTCTATTTCTATATCTATCTCTTTCTCTATCTCTATCTCTGGTGGACAAATGTCCGCTCGATATGGTGGACATTTGTCCGCCCCTGTCTGCGGCAGGGCTTTTTGTTCCTGCAAAGCCAGCCGCGCCCTGCGCTTGCGCTCCCCCTCGGTAGAGGACTGGCCGATTAAAAGCTCAATGTTGCTCATGTAGAGTGCGCCGCTTGGCAAAGGCTCCACAAGCCCCAGCTTCATAAAGATTTTCAAAGCTCTCTCTACGGTACCTACCTGCTGGCGGGTAATGGTCGCAATCATCTGGGCGGTGTAGGGGATATTCTCGTCAAGCTGCAATTTCCCGCCGTTTTTCAGCGATTTCAAGTACAGCTTCAAGAGAATGTTGGAATAGATAACGCCGTCCTGCATACTTTCCAGCAGAACGATTGCATCATCGTCAAAATAGCTCTCTTTCAGCTTGAGGTAGTAATATTTGCGGTTATCTGCCATAGGCTGCGTCCTCCTTTTTCCAGCGTTTGGAATAATAGCGAGGGCATAGTATGATAACCGCCCGGAAGCTCTGTTTGCAGTCACGGGTGCAGCCCCAAGCATAGGTCGTTGTAAGTGATACGGTTGCGGTGGTTGAGGAAGAAAGACCATTCCAGCCGCCGCTTCTTGCTCATTCTCGGCAATGGTAAGCTCCTTTCTGCCGTTCCTATCGGTGTAGCGGGATAGGGGGCATTTTCTGTATGTTCTCGGTATCATTTTCGGGCTTTTTTTCTGCCCTGTAAGCCCCGTTTGGAAGTCGGGGAGTATTGCGGTAAGGGTTCATATCATACCTGTATTTTTGTAGGGTTTCGGTATCATTTCGGGGCGGTCTTTAACGCTCCTGTTCACGCTTTTTCTGCTGGCTCGGTGCGCCCCTTAAAATCTGGTCGATATTGCGTCTGACTGTCTGAAGCTCCTGCGCCCGCTGGCGTTTCTCCCGGTAGTCGTTATATCCGGCGTTCTTCTGGACGGTAAGCTGCTCAATCTCCCTTTGCAGGGCTTTGCTGGCTGGCAGCTTGGTTATTCCATGCTCCCGAAAATAACGGGCGGCTGTGTCCGCTATGATAAAAATCGCTTTCGTGCTGTTCCCGGTAGGCTCTCCGGGCTTTCTCCGATTTCTGCGCTTTCAGACCGTCACGGGCGGGCTTCGTGCCGATATAGCCCAAAAGGTTGCGCTGCAATTCCTTTTTCTCCCGGATAGCGGCTTCCAGCCCTTTCAGTCCGGCAAGGCTCTCCTGCGTGGCGGTGTTGGCTGCGGAAATGGCAGCGTCCAGCTCGTCCGGGGAAGAAAAAGCCATACTGCTGGTAGAGCATGAGGGTAGCCGACATCTGTTTGAGGTTGTGCATGGTCGCCCACTTCTCATAGCCCCGTCCTTTCCCCTCGGCTCGCTTGGCGGCTATGTCTCACCATGCGCTGTACAGCGTCATTGTTCGGGGCGTTTTTTTCGCTTCTTTTTTTCGTCCGTAAGCGGTCTTTGATACTGCCAGGGGTATTCCGCTATGGCTGCGGGTTTTTCGGCGGCTCTGGCGGCGTTCTGCTCCAAAAACGGAGAGGACAGCAGCTCGGTCAAAAATCGTCCCCCAGCTTCCGGGGCGGTAATTGGCTTCGTCCTGTCCGGCGTGAGGGTAACTTAGCCGCCCCTAGCTCTCCTTGACGGTCACACCATGCCGGAGAAGCAGGGCGGCAAACTCATCAAAGCCGAAGCAGCGGCAAGGGCTTCCCGGATAGTCCGGCGCAGCTTCGCCTTATCCGTTTCAAACTTGGTCTGCCGGGGCGCGATACCGTCCGCAGCAATAGGGGCGTTGGCTCTGTCAAGGGCAGCCTGTCCTTTCTTCTGCGCCCAATACTCACGCTCGGTAATGCGTTCTTTGCTGCCGTTCAAAAGGTCTATCTGGTAAAGCCCCTCGCTGTGGCACATCTCCATGACTTCGGCTTTCAGATAGTTCATAGCTGCGTCCGTACAGCGGTGCTTGCAGCCTGCTTTCCTGTCCGCTGGCCTGTCCATGTGGGGCAGCATGGGAACCTCCGCAATCCGCAGACTGTTAATGACGATATGCACATGGATATTTTCGGTGTGGCTGTGTCCGTCCGGGTGGGTGCAGACAAGGGCCTGGTGTCCGGGGAAATGCTCGGCGCAGAACTTCTCGCCCAGCTCCTGCGCCCGATCAACGGTCAAGCCGTTGTCCGGGCCGTCCCGTGGGTCAAAGCTGATGATGATGTAGTGGTGGCTCTTTACGTCCTCCCGTTTCTGGTTCTTGCCGTAGCGGAGATTGGAGCGCATACAGGCAACGGCAAAATCCTCCCCGCCACAATTCAGAGAGGATATGCGGTAGTCTACCCTCGGTATGAGCCGCCCGTCTGCGTCAAGGGTGGGCTTCATGGTAAACTCGTCATGCTCGAATGTGAGGTATTTTTCAGCGTCCCCGTAGTTGGCATTTTTAGAGCTGATATGTTTGAGTATCGCCAACGGCTTCACCTACTTTCTGCAAGACTTCAAACTTCAAGGCGGCAAGGTCGGCGGCGGCTCCCCGCACTTCCTTTTTCCAGCCCCCTAGGGTGGGCTTCCGTATTCGTTCGGGGCTCCGGGCAATCTGGTTTAAGTTGCCGCCGATTTTCCCGTACTCTGCCGTGAGCTTGGAGAGGGCGGCAAGCAGCCCGTCATTGACCGGGGAAACGGTGACAATGGGGCGTATGGTCGCTTTCCGTATGGCTTGCCGGATAAACTCGGACTGGCTGATTTCATAAGCCGCCAGCCGCCCGGTGAAGTCGGCGTATTCTTCATCGGTCATGCGGGTCTTTACCACATGACGGCGGTGGGGCGTATTGTATTTCTTTCGCATGGTCTGTGACCTCCTTTCTCGCCCGACAGGGCGCATAGCAGGGTTTGGGGAAGGCACTCCCCAACAAGATTCCCGCAGGGGCAAAAATAAGCGGAGAGCGAATTTTGGCACCTCGGTAGAATCTGCTCTGAAAAAAACTTCCAGCGTTCCCCTAGCTCCCGTCCTTTCCGCTAACAAAACGTTTCAAAAGGGCTTTGCTACCCGCTATTCCGGCTTATCTTGAAAATTTTCCTTTCACTACCTACAACACCACGCAAAGCAAAATGGACGGAGATTTTTAGAATTTCCCCTCTATTCCCTACAACACCACGCAAGCCGGAATAGGCGGACAATGGCAGTATTTTTTTCTTTGATACCCTCTACGGATAAGTAAAGGGATTTTGCCAACTGCGGCGGCTATTTTTCCCTTTTTGTTTTTTTCATACTGGGGATTTTCAAAAAATGCCAAACAGGAACGAAAAAAAGCAGCAAATCTGTTGAATAGATTTACTGCTTTCTGGTTGCTTAAACGAAGCGGCGGTTATTCAGTTGTAGGCGGTAGGGCTATCTCCCAAAGCGGAACTTGAAAAATAGCTGTGAGAAGCGTCTGGGTGATGTAGTCCTCTGTATCTTGGTCTACCCGTCCATTCACACGGGCGGCACATTGTATGCGGCGGCGGTAATACTGCAATACAGTTCCCACCGCTTCGGCTCCCCGCTGGCGGCTTGGACGATTGTTTCATAGGGGAGAAGCCTATTATTTCTCATATGCCATTCCCTCCATTTCCGCTTGGAGCTGCCGTAGGGCTTTTCGGATATGGTAGCCCGCTGTGCTGCGGCTGCGCCCGTACTGTCTGCCAATTTCGTGCTGTGGAATACGCTTGAAAAAAAGGACAGGTAAATCATTTCCCGCTCCCGTTCGTCCAGCCGTGACAGGGCTTCCGCAAGTAAACCGCTGCTGAAAATGACCGTATCGCCGCAAAGGGTAAGTATGTATTCCTCGTCCTACTCGGGGGCTTGGAAATATTCATCTGTCGTGCCTAAAGGGTAGTGCTTTTCGTCTGTGAGGTATTCAAGGGATATTTCTCTTTTGTGCTTCCTGCTCCGTGTCCTCGCTGCGTTGATCGTTGCATTTCGGATAACGACTTTGCAAAAGGCATGGAAAGTGTACTCGATATGTTCCCGATATTCTTCTGTACAGGTCATGGAAAATCCCCCTTTCCTCCCAAAAAGGGCTGTGGCTGGTTAGTAGTTGCTTTTTATGATAGTAAGGGGCGGCAGCACTTTAGGCTGTCGCTCCCTTGACTGCCTAACTGCAAAAACTAGGGCGGGGCTGTCAACGGCGGGCGAAGCCCGTTCATCTTGACCGTTGACTGGCTCGGCTGAGTTTGCTATTTATCCAAACAAACTTGAATTTATTTTTAAGCTATCACGTTTTACCTTTTTAAGCCTTACTATCATTACCATAGGAATTTCTTTATTGTTTTTGAAACATTCTTCATAAAATCCATCAATGACAAATCCAGCTCTGAAACAAAGGTTAAAAATATCTTGTATGGAACGATGATAATAAATCTGCTCCTCCGGCTGCCCTTCGATCGCTATATCATAGTAACTGTGCGGTGTCATATATTTTTCAGTCAATGTGATAAAACAAGGGTGCTGCGTTGCAAAGACAAAAATCCCGTTTTCCTCCAATAGTTCATAAACAGCCATAAAAAAAGCGGTTCAATATCCGTAATATCCATAATTGCCATATTAGAAACTGCTTTCGTAAAGGCTCGATTTCTTTTTAATCCTAATAAGCTTTCTCTATTGGTCGCATCCGCTACGCAAAAACTCAATTTGTTTTTGCATATTGTGATCGCCGTCTTTTAGCCAATTCTATCATTTTTTTGCTGTAATCAAAAGCGACGACCGAAGCGCCTCTCTGTGCAAGATACGAAGAATAATTTCCATTGCCGCACGCAATATCCAAAATGTAATCCGAAGGATCGGGAGAGAAGTTCCGCTACTTTGGGACGTACTACCTCTCTGTGAAATTCATTGGATTCGTCACCCATTGCATCATCCCAAAATTGTGCGTTTTTTTCTCCCAGATCTTTTTGCTTTCCTCTGTTCCCATGTTCTCTCCCACTCCCAAAATTTGCCTTTTTGCTTCCATTAAATCTTCCTTACTATATTCCATTGTTACCCTCCATAACTTCTGATTGTTGCCGTCTTGACTATTATGTATCTTTTCTTTCCAAAATGGTATAGGCTTTTATTTTTATAATGCTGCAAAACTTTTCTTCTGTAAGGTATTCAAAGGATATTTCCCTTTGCCGCCGCTATTGGAAAGCCAAAAGCAGCGGCTTTTTTACGCGATATGACCGAAAAGTCTAGAAAGCAGGATATGTCATCATTTGTCATTTCTTCTCAATGTAATAACTGCATGGCATATCAAGCCAAATACAAGAGAAAAACAGCCACCGCCAAATAGTGATGCTCCCCACCCTGCACCCGACATTGTCATAAAACCGCCAACAAAGAAAATACCAATGCCAAGAAATATCCCGACACCATAAAAAAGTCCAATTGCCATATCATACTTATTAAATTGTCGTTTCTCTTTTTTTCACATGTTTCCATTTTTGTTATTACCTCCTTCGCAAAATCGTCCATGTGGACTCCAAAAAAAGAAAAACAAATTTTTTTCAACGTATTTAAATCGGGTTCATTAACATCTCTCTCCCAATTCGATAGCGCCTGCTGAGGGTAACATTCAATTTCCCAGCCAGTTCTTCCTGTGTCATTCCCGATTGTGTTCGCAGATGACGTATTTGCTTTCCTGTTGTAATATCCGTCTGTTTCTGGTTCAAAATGGTTCCTCCTCTCTGATGCTGATTTTATCAATGATATTTCGCAATAGCCAGCAATGAACGTTTGCATTGCGCAAGATGTTACATTATCTTCTGAAACATATGCTTGGATCTTGTCTAAACGGCTGTTCGGGCGGCGTGGCTGAAACACAGGCTCGCTGGGAAGTTTCCTGATACCCTTTTTAATTCTGTAATGCAGACACTTCTTCCATTTGTATAAAAATTCAAATCATTTCTATATTCACCAATACAACGGGCAGGGATTTCCCCCTTAAAAATAACTTCATCTTTTTCAAGTCTGGTTGATTCAATGATTGCGCAATACTTTGGTGCGTCATTATAAGCCCGTGAAAGATATTCCTGCGGTGCAAAAAGGGTAAAGGAAAGGTATGGTTCCAACAGTTGTGTTCCTGCTTTTTTCAATGCCTGCTCCAACACGACAGGCGCAAGAAAACGAAAATCAGCGGGGGTGCTGACCGGGCTGTAATAAACTCCATAATCAAAACAAATTTGGCAGTCTGTCACTCCCCAGCCATATAAGCCCTGCTCCATTCCATAACGCACACCCTCCATGACGGCATTTTGAAAACTTTGGTTTAAATAGCCGAGAGATACCTCGCTTTTATATTGTGTTCCGCTTCCAACAGGAAGCGGTGTTACAGTCAAACCAATAGATGCCCAAAACGGATTCGGCGGCACTTCAATATGAATCGTGTAGCTCGCTTTTTTTTGCGGTCTTTCCAGATAAATAACCGAAGGCTCTTTCATAGCCACGCCCACATGATATTTTTCTTCTAATAGCGAACAAATAACTTCTAACTGTACTTTTCCCAAAAAAGATAATATAATCTCATGTGTAACAGTATCAATGTCAAAATGCAAAAGAGGGTCTGTATCAGCAATCTCTGTGAGGGCATTTAACAGGGCTTCCCTTTGCTCCGGCTTTTGCGGCTCTACCGTTGTCCGAAGTAATGGCATGGGATTATCAATCCGTGTTTTGTGAGGCAGGAGTTTTTCATTTCCCAGAATGTCGTTCAGTTTCAAAGTATCATCAGCTAAAATAACAATTTCTCCCGGACAGGCATGGTCAACCGGGACGATTTCACCATTTGACGGAATACACATTTCTGTAATCTTTATTTTTTCCTTTTTTGACAGCAGCAGGGTATCCCGTAAATGGAGCGTCCCATGATACAGGCGTAAATAAGAAAGCCGTTTTTTCCGCTCTGTATACTCAACCTTAAAAACATATCCACATAATTCAGACTGAATATCGTCTGTTTCTGTAATGAAAGTTTCTGTAATCGCTTCAATCAGTTTTTCTGTTCCTAAATTGTCTTTTGTACTCCCATGATAAACAGGAAACAAAGAGCAGCATCTGGTTCTTTTTGCACTTTTCATATTGTAATTCCTGTATATCCAAAGAATCCTCTGCAACATATCGTTCTAATAGTTCATCGCTTCCAAAATAATCATATCCCATTTGTCCAAATCAGAAATATCGGTCATGGTTATCTTTGGCGACAGGGAAACCTCCTGCATGACAATCATATCACTGGTAAGTTTATCTTTAATGCTTTGGTAAACACGCCGCAGGTCGATCCCATTTTGGTCTATCTTATTTATAAAGATAATTGTCGGAATGTCCATTTTCTGAAGCGCATGGAATAATATACGGGTTTGTGCCTGTACGCCGTCTTTTTGCCGAAATGACTAAAAACAGCTCCGTCAAGGACAGATAAAGAGCGGTATGCTTCGGTTAAAAAAATCCATATGACCAGGGAGTGTCCACGATATTGATTTTATAATCATTCCAGCAAAAAGAAGTAACCGCTGTCTGAATGGTAATTCCGCGCTGCCGTTCCAAAATCATAGTGTCTGTTCTTGTAGTTCCTTTATCCACGTTTCCTTGTTCCGCAATCGCTCCACTGGTGTACAGCAGGCTTTCCGTCAATGTTGTTTTTTTCCTGCGTCTACATGGGCGAGAATTCCAATATTGATTATTTTCATGTGATTGTCCTCCTTTTACAGCCCCAAAAGGGCATAAAAAAATCCCCAGCAGTAAAAATACTTTTACCACTGGGGATTATAATTTGCGGACATACACATATACAGCATACACCTGTTTGTGATTGCTGTTTTTCGGATATGTCAAAATTGATAAGGCAAAAGTATTCTTAAATTGGGTACAAAAAACCAAGCCCCCACAAAAGGGACTATCATAATCCTTTGTTCCCACTATTTGATTATAGTTTTATTTAAGAATACCTTGCCGCATATTTTTTACTCCTTTTTTGGAATGATGCTATTATATCACATTAGTTTTAGGAAAGAAAGTACCTAAAAGAAATTTTTCTTCCCCTTATATGTAACAATCATACCGACTTTCTGGCGTTCAGAATGGTTTCTGCTGTCTGCTGTGGTGTTTGGTTGGAATTGTCCAGCCAAAAGCCGATCCGTGGTGTTGTCTGCATAAATGTATCGTATAAGGTTTCAACCGTAAAGCCGGAATAGCCTGTTTTCTCCCTGTATCGTTCCCTTCCTTTTATTGTTTCCACATCTGGACAAAGAACGACAACCTCAACAGGGTATTTATGCGGCACAAAAAATATGTACATGTAACTAATTCAACACATTTATAATTTGAATAGGGACATTATAGCATTTACTAAATACAAATTCAATGTATACGGAAATAAAGATATAAGGAGTGGGAAGGATTCCGCCGTAGTCGGCATTGTAGGAAAATCCAAAAGTTTAGATTTTCCCACAATGCTTATCTTTTGGTCTTTGGTTCGGAATATTGTAGTGCTGGCGGTCTATCTCTTGTTTTCGGTTGCTTGCTTCCTTACCGTACATGAGCATTGAGGCAGCTCATGAATCACTATCATGAGGATAAAAATGCATACTTCAACCCTGCCGCTGTTCCGAGGACATTGGTGTATGCGCTAGAGGTTGAGCATATGACGGGGAAAAGAAAGAAGCCAAAAGGTCATATACATTTATAAGTGATCTAGGGTATGATTATATAGTACCTATTGCTTCAGTGTTTGAAGAATTTACAAGAGCGATGGGAACGATTCAGTGCGCAGTATGATGGCAAAATGAGAAATATTTTGCAAAGCTGATGGAGCGAGAAGCTCCCGAGGTTAACCTAAATTTCTGAAAAGAATGGGTAAGCGTATATTAAACAAAGTGTAAGGGGTGAAATTATGATTACTGAGAAAATGACATTGGCAGAAGTCGTTAGGCTTTATCCACAAACAATTCCTTATCTAAATGAGCTACATCTCGATTATTGCTGTGGGGGACATCTACCGATGGATGAGTCTTTTCCTGATGGTGAAGTAGATGTGCAGAAAATTGTGGCAGAACTTAATAAACTAGCTGCAAAGCCAGCTCCATCACAGGATGGTGGCGCTGCATCTATCGAAGCATTCAAGCGTCTAAGCGTTAACGACATGCTTGCAGACCTTGAAGTGACACATCATAGAGTTGAACGCGAGATGATGACCCAGCTAGATCAGCTCATCAATAAGATTCTAGTTGTTCACTACACGCACCATGCGGAGGAACTAACGAAGATCCATAATCTATTTGCAGCTATGAAGGCTGAACTTGAGGTTCACTTTGCAAAAGAGGAGCGCTTAGTATTCCCGCTCATGCGTGTTAATCCTCATCCAGACAAGGAGACACTTGACTTCATAAAGCAGCTAGAGGATGAGCATAATGCGGTGGGTGATATGATTAAGGAGATGCAGAGGCTAACTAATGACTACACAGTGCCAGAGGATGCATGTGTGACCTATGAACGCACATTTAACTTAATCAAGGAGTTTACAGAGGATGTCTTTGTGCATGTTTTCAAGGAGAACAGCATAGTTTTCCCTGAGTATGAAGAACAAGCTTAGAGCTACGACTCAGCCATGCTGCATATTTGCAGATGGGATAGACAAAATATGAGCAAGCGAATACTAGAAGGAGCGGTTTATATACCGTACCTTCTGTTTTTCTATTTTTTGAATCTCAAAATGTATAAATATAATAAAAATGAATTTAAGTCAGAAAAGTGAGGTTGTACACAAAGCCGCTATTAATGCACTTTATTGTTCTTTTTTCGCACTTTTTATGGAATTAGCTTGCTTGTCTATCCGCTATAGGCTATACTCCAATAAAATGCATAAATATTATTTTTTGAACTGAATGACTACGTTATTAAAAGGAGGAACAACGTGAAACTTGCAAAACGAATTATTGCATTCATTGCAGTAATAGCGATTACAATTGGACCATTATCATCCCCGCAGGATGTTAGCGCTGCGACTCAGAAGGACGGCTATAATATCACGATTTCTAATGTGACTGTGGCACCTAGCCCGGTGAACGTCGGCTCTCTAGCTTCTCTGAAGTTCGATTACAACATCGATACGCAGTCGGGGAATGCGATGAAGCCAGGTGATACGATTAAGCTGTCGACGAATATCGGGACGATGTTTGGCAATCTCCCAAGTTCCGATGTTCCGCTCTATTCCGAGAGCGGACAGAAGGTTGCGACAGCGACAATCACAGGGACAGAGATTAAGTTCACATTAGATCCAGATTTTCCGACGGACAGAAACTTCATGTCGGGAAGTCTTTATACAGGGGCTAGACTGAAGGCGCTAGATAACGGTGCTACAGCAGGCTCTCCAGTGACAAAGCCTCTCACCATTGAAGATGCTTCGGCTAATGTAACCTTCAAGGTTAGAGATGCAGTTCCGGGGACCAACACTGGTGGTGTACCTGCTGATCCAAGTCTCAGGACCATTAACAACAGACTGCTTGAGAAGCAGGGCTGGACTTCGGCATACGACACAGCTAGGATTAAGCTGATCTCCAATCAGCTGGGTTCGCTGCGTCTCTTTAACACTTACAACAATATCGATAGCACCTTCGGAACTTATCAGGAACAGACTAACATGATGATCGTTGATAAGATTCCAAGAAATGGTGTTGTTGACCTAAGCACTATCTCGATTTCCGCAGTTCGTTACAATTGGACAGAGGTTCCTGCAGGTGGAAACACATTTTACGGACAAGCGGCTCCTGGAACAGTGATGCCGATAGAGCGCGGAAGTAACTGGATTCCAGTGACGCAGTATTTCAGCCAGATAACTCAGTCATCATCAGATACTTACGACAGCTTCTATGCTAAGGTTAAGGCTCATAAGATGAGCTACGGTGTATTTACAGACCCTGAGACAGGAGGAGATACCTTCATCGCAAATATGTCTAACGACTCCCTGAAGTACACCGACCTCGAGCCAGCACTCGCAGGTGTTAACAAGATAAAGGACATCTACGGAACTAACGGTCCTTCTCATGGAAATGTCGTTACCTTCTTCGCCGAGTTTGACACTCACTACCCAGAGATCACAGCGGTAGAGACTGTTACTAACACAGGAAAAGCTAAGTCCGACCAGGCAGAGGATTCCGCATCTGTTTCATACACGATCGACAAGGCAAACGGAACTGCTACTGTTGCGGCAGGAAGCATACGTGTAAAGGCTGTAGATGACATCGATGGAACTACTCCAATTGCTGGGGCTGAGTTCAAGATTCAGACTAAGATTGGCGGAATTTGGATGGATTACTACATCAGAGGTCGTAAGGCTGCCGCTAAGACTAATTCGAGCGGAGAAGCTACAATCTCTGGACTTTCGAAGGGTGACTACCGCCTAGTGCAGACGAGCACACCGGCAAAGTATACATATACCAACAAGGTATTTAAGCCAAACCCAGCATTTACAACATCGGGTTCTCTAAATGCCACAGAAGGAACGTTCTCAATTCAAAGTGCGACGCAGCCAGGATTCTCGGCGATCGTTCCTAACTACCAGACAGCAGAAGCCGTGATTAAAGGCCACAAGGACTATGTCGATTCAGAAGGAACTGCGGTAACCATACCAGAGAACACCTTTGAAGTAAGCGTTAGCCAGATTGCGGGTGAGAACTACGATGGCGTGACGATGCCTGGCGATGTGACAACATTCGTGCACAGCGATGGACGCATCGAATTTGATAAGATCAAATTCACAAAGGTTGGAACATACAAGTTCAAGGTTAAGGAAACAGCGTCAAACCCAGTAGCAGGTGTAGCATATGATACAGCTGAAAAAGAGGTTAAGGTAACTGTTGCTAACGATGGCGGAACACTCAAGGCTACAACTGACAGTGAGCCAAGATTTAGAAACGTGTTCACATCTGTTAAGAAACCTAAGGGTTAAGAAGACTCTAAGTGGAGACACGCCGCCAGCAGCAGGCGAGTTCAAGTTCGAACTATCTCAAGCTGGAACTACAGCACTAGGATTAAGCGAGGCGCCAATACCAGCAGGTTCTGTGCTAGGCAAGAAGGTTGTTACGATTAACGGAGCAGGCGAAATTGACTTTGGCGACATCGAGTTCAAGGCAGTTGGTAAGTACACATACAAGATAGTTGAGCTAGATACAGGCCTTGCAAATTACACTTACGATAAGACAGAGTACACGGTTGTCGTAGATGTTACAGCCGATGCTAATAACCAGCTTGTAGCAAATTACGAGATTAAGAAGGGTGCAGAAACTGTAAACGATTTAACATTTAACAACAAGTACGAAATACAAAAAGCGCCTACATCACATTCAAAGGATAAGGTGGTTAAGAAGCACAAGTCACCAAAGACTGGTGATAGCACTGGAAACCTAATGCTAATGATCAGCATCTTCGCAGCATCTATACTAATGTTAATCGGTACGGTTGGATACAAGAAGAGAATGAGATAACTATAGACTTTATGAATCTACAAGGTAAATGATTATAAAGTTATAGCCAAAAAGCATTAAAGTCTTTACTGACAATCATATTAACTATAAAGCGGATAGTAGCTACGAGGCGGCTATTCGCTTTTTTAATGATTTGAAAGCTTGAAATAAAGTATAATTAATCAAAGGAATATGAATAGCAAAAGATAGCAACGGATAGCAACATATAAAATCAGGTAGCACCCGATAAAAACATAGAATTAGGGGGATAATAAATGGCAGGTAATGAACGAGTGCTCAACGAAGCGGAGCAAAGAAGACTAGAGAGATATAAGGTAAAATGTGAAGAACTAGAAAGCGAAGGGTACACCAAGACAGACCTTACGATATCAGTCGTTAAGGCGAACGTCGGGGCATTATATGGACTAATCATGACTGTGCCCTTTATTGTTATTTATGTTCTTAAATATAATGGAGCTGATTTTGGGAGATCACGAATTTCAGCTAGTTCGGGTATAACTGTTTTGGCACTACTATTATTGTTAACGGTGGTACATGAACTAGTTCATGGTGTAACATGGAGCAGATTTACAAAAAATGGTTTCAAAGATATTGAATTCGGAGTGATTTGGAAATATATAACACCGTACTGCACTTGCAGTCAGCCACTTGGAAAGTGGCAATACATAACAGGCGCTTTGATGCCAGGACTGTTACTAGGAATAGTACCATGCATAATCGGGTGCCTTACGACCGATATACTTTTTCTTGCAGCTGGAGTGCTGATGACTATCGCTGCAGGTGGAGACATTCTAATAGTCAAGATGATATTGGGTAATAAAGCGTCTAAAACAGCGCTGTATCTAGACCACCCGACAGAGATTGGGCTAGTGGTGTTTCAGAAATAAGTTTCGCTACCACCTTATGAGACCAAGTACAACAAGATGGGCAGGATAGAATAAATAGAAAAACCACTTATTGAATGAAGCCTTGCTACCACGCTCGCCGTTATAAGCATAGATAATCGGGATAACCAAGAGCGTGCCAATCTGCCACACCTGACCGTACCAAGGTAGACCGTGGCTTACACACATGAACGCTGACAATGAAAAACTAAGGACGCTGATGGCCGCATAACAGATGGCCTGACGGTCCTTATTTTCTTTGTTCATATAAATCGACAGTGTGAATAGCGGCCCAAATATCAGCCAGTCTGTCTTCATCGACAGTACATGTAATACGATGACAGCGATAATACCCTTTAATTTGCCAATCTTCTTCCAATTCTCGACAACCTCCATCAAGGCAAATGAGCATGCAAATGTAAATAGCACATTGCCAAGTGGCAGGGTGAAGGTTCCCGACTCGAAGAATGAGAATGGTATCTGTGCGATTACCGCAAAGGTAAGAAGCCTAGAGAAATACTTTTTCTGTTGGATGTATGAACGAAGCCTTCAGCGAGTGCAAGGCACATCGAGGGTGCCGTTATTCGCCCTATCAATCTAAGTACAATATAAATACTGGCATCCGGTGCAAAAAACACGGATGCCAGATGATCACAAACCATTGATATTATCGCTATGTATTTGATCTTATTTATGCTCATTTTTATACCAGTTTCACTATTAAAATGATAATCACTTTTCGCTTGTATTTTACCATAGAACATCAATTATATTAAAGAGCTTACTCGCTTCCTGATATAAATCGTAAAACCAAGGCTTATTATCATTGTCCCAAATACGACTAGCCAAGCAGAGATGTGCGTATTATCGCCGGTCTTTACAGTTCTATTTGACTTCACATGGGAATTTTTTCCCTGACTTGAGGCTGGCTGATTCACCTTTGTGTTAGTGATAGTCGTCGTCTTACCGTCAGTCGAGACATCGGATTTTGTGCTGTAGCCAGCAGGGACATCGAGTTCTTTAACAGTCCATGTATAGCTATCGTCGAGGTTGTTCCAAGTATACGACCAGTTATTTGTAGCATTAAGCTCTACTGGTGTGCCGTAAGCGGTGCCGTCCTTGTACAGCTGAGCCTTTGCGGACGACTCGGAACCGTTCTTCCAGATCTTCTTAACCGTGTGTGTGACGTACTTGATGGTGGTGTTGTTAAATGATATAAATCCATTTCTGTCACCTGTGTAATTCCTTGAGCCATCAGGGTTGAAGGTGATTCTAACGCCGTCGTATGTATAGTAGTTTCCGTTAATCTCAACGTAGTCAAGATCATATGAATACCTACCAGCAAAATATGGATAACCATTGAAGTAGCACTTTACAGTATAAACGGTTTTATCATATTTGATACCTGGAACATCTGTAGGGATCTCTTCCACTGTAAAAGTTACATATTTTGTCTCCGGTGCAGGCTGTTTTTCTTTCAAATAATAAGAGACAATACTATCGAAATATACAAAAAAAGTGTTGCCTCCATTACCAATATTTTCGTAAGGCTCGTGTGTAAGCGGTGAATCGTAATCCTCGTGCTTACGAATGTTGCCTTCGGGATCCTTGATAACTATTTTAAATTTTCCTATGTATTCAGTGGGAACTGGTCCATTATCAAGAGTTTTAGTGAATTCGGCTGGGTATGGTTGGTAACTGGCAAAAGCGGAGCCCAGCGAAAAAATGTTTATAAGCATGAGTGCGAATACTAACACTGCGAGCTTTCTGATTGTTCTTCTTGAGTCTGTCATAACACCCTCCTTGTATGTGGTTTACGGATTATATCATAAGAATAACTAAAATATGCCTGAATAGTCTAAATTGTTTTTTTAAAAAACATTTGTAAAGTTTTATATAAAAAGTCTCGCTAAATCCGAAAAATTTGTGAAATTAAACTCATAAGACTAAGTGAACTCAATGGGTACAGAATATTTCAATATGTCAATACTGTGTTTTTTAGTGTCGAACTCGTGAATATATAGTCAAATTATAAGTTTGATATTATTTTACAACTCTGATAAGATACTTTCGAATAGATAGAATCGGTCTTTTTATGGGCTAATGTGTGTAACACAGTCTACATGTTATATCAGATAAACGAATTTATTTGGTAGAGGTTTATTCCCATTAATGAGGAATAACAAACAGAAAGGAAAGGCACTAATGGGTAACTCTGAAGAGACAAAGAAAGGAAGATGTATGAGTACCAAGCTATTTAAGAAATGGCTGCGTTGGCGCTCTCCCTTGCCATTGGGCTAAGTGGATTTGCGATGCCAACATTTGCAGCAACACTTGATTCAACACTAACTATTAAGAATGTTGAAGCAGGAGCAACTGTAAAAGGTTATAGAATCGTTAAGGAGTCTAACGGCAAGTGGGTAGTAGGCAAAACTGGAATCACAATCGCTGATCCTGCAAAGCCAACTGCTGCTGAAGTATATGCAATTGCATCTGCTGGAGACTTCACAGGTCTAGACACAGTAACATTTGCCGAGACAGCTGGAAAGTACGTTGCAAATAGCCCTAAGGCAGGTATTTACCTAGTAATGGTAACACCACAGGCAGGAAGCACAGGCGTATATACACCTATGATTGTCAGCGCTGACTACAAGCAGGACGCTGGCGAGGACAAGTCTTCTGTTCTTGATGTAAACGATGCTAACAAGCAGTTTAAGATCGGAACTACAGCATATGCTAAGAAGTCAACACCTAAGGTTAAGAAGGAAGTATACAACAAGACTGAGAATGATCAGGTAACTGGTGATACTACTAAGGCTGGAGACACTCACAAGATTGGAGACAAGGTAGAGTTCAAGATTGGAACAGCTATCCCTCTATACACAAGTGACTACAAGAATCCTAAGTTTGAAATCTCTGATAAGCTATCAACAGGTCTTGAGCTAGATCAGACTTCAATCAAGGTATACAACGGAGATCCTGCACCAGCTAAGCTGCTCACAGAAAACACCGATTATACTATCGAAGGCAAGACTGCTACAGGATTCACAGTAAAGTTTACTAAGACATTCCTTCTAAATAGCGCTGACAAGACTAAGATCAACGTTACTTACAAGGCTACTCTAACTGAGGATGCTAAGTCGGGATTTGATCCAAGCACAAATACTGCTACAATCGATTACTCAACATCGCCAACAACTAACGATGGTAAGGACACTGACAGAACTAAGCACTACACATTCGATATCAACGGAGATGTAGGTACTAAGCTAAACCAGACCAATAGAAAAGAAGAAATCGTTAAGGTTGGTGTGGACGATGAGAATAACACAGTTACGGACGTAATTACTTCTGCTGAGACAACATCATCTGCAGGTAAGAAGGCAGGTGCAAAGTTCAGACTTTACAAGAAGGATGCTAGCCTCACAACTGCCGCTGAATATAAGAATCACGAGTCGACCCTTCTAGTTAAGAGAGGTCTTGACGCAAGCGACAATATCGCTGACGAATCAGAGACTAAGGCAGACGGTAGATCAGATTTAGAGGTATCGACGCTGGTGAGTATGTGCTTGTAGAGACAGAGGCTCCAGAAGGATATGCTAAGAACGAAACTCTAGTTCCAGTTAAGATTAGTGCTGAGCTAGATGCAGACGGAAATCTAAAGTCATACACAGTAACTATCAATGGAGTTGAAGCTGGAAAGTACGTTGCTACATACGAAAAGGATGAAGTAAAGACTACTACAGGAACATACAACCCTCTACACTTCAACAACTACAAGCTAGGAACGCTACCAAGTACAGGTGGAATCGGAACATACCTATTCTACATCGTTGGTGCAGCTCTACTTAGCCTTGCAGTTGCGATGATGGTTAAAAAAAACAAAAGTAACGCTGCTGTAAAGTAGTGATTTAAATGCGGGTGCGGATAAGTGCACTTATAGTTAAGACTCTTATCCGCATCTTTTAAAAGAAGGATATTAGAACAAGAGTAGTGAATTTTAATGCGGGTAAAAGAGAGACAGAATCTTATTAAACAAAATAAAAGCTTTGTCGGAATAGCGCTTCTCTTTATCGTCGGACTATCAATAATGATGTATCCTCTGGTGAGCAACTGGTGGAATCAGCGATTTGCAAAGCAGATGGTGCAGAGCTATAACAAGGCGGTGAAGCATGGAAATGTCGATTTCAACAAGGAGTTTGAAAGAGCAAAGGTATATAATCGCGAGCTTTCACCGAAGGCCGTTCCTGATGCGTTTTCCTCTAAGGAGAACAAGCGGGATATGGAGTATGAAAAGTGTCTTAACATCAACAAAGACAGCATGATGGGCTACATTATAATACCTGCCATCGATGTTGAGCTACCAATATTCCATTACACCAATGAGGAGGTCTTCCAGAAGGGTGTAGGACATCTGTGCGGAAGTAGCCTTCCAATCGGCGGCGAAGGAACACACGCGGTACTCTCGGCACATCGAGGACTACCTAGCGCAAAGTTGTTTACGGATTTGGATCTACTCAAGAAGGGCGACAAATTCTACCTGCATATAATGGACAAGAAAATGGCGTATAAAGTGGATAGCATCAAGGTCGTTAAACCTAGCAACACTAAGTCGCTTCAGGTTCAGAAGGGTAAAGACTATGTTACGCTTGTGACCTGTACACCTTACGGTGTTAATTCACACAGACTGCTTGTTCGAGGACATCGGATTCCTTACGATGGACATAATGCTTCGGTGAAAAGAACCAATATAGGACATATTTTCAAGATAATATTATGCATACTTATTGGGTGCGGTATCGCAATAATCATAGGAAGGGTTTTGGACAAGAGGAAGAAGAAGTCCACAGATAGTAGATGGAAACACATAGAGTAAAAATAATTTAAAGGGTCGATTGTTCAACCTCGTCATGGTTCTTCTGTTCATTTCGGGTGCAGCGGTAGTTCTATATCCTGCGGTGAGTGACCTTTGGAACAGTCAGTGGAATAACAGGATGAAGTCAATTTATGACAAATCCGTCAATCTCTATTCCGAGGACACGCTGAAGGACGAGTGGAGTAAAGCTAAGGCATATAACGCACAGCATACGGTTAATACTGTGAAAGATGCTTTTGATAATGATGAGTACATCAAGACTCATCCGTACAGCGACCTTTTAAATCCAAGTAAAAATGGGATCATGGGATATGTCGAGATTCCAAAAATCGATCAAGAAATCATCATATACCATGGCACATCGTCTAAATCGCTCGAGCGAGGCGCAGGGCACGTAGAAGGGACGAGCCTGCCGATTGGCGGTAAAAGCACACATGCTGTAATTGCGGCACACAGGGGATTACCGGGGGTCAAGCTGTTTACAGATTTAGACCAATTAAAAAAAGGCGATAATTTCTATTTAAGAGTTTTAGACAAGAAACTTGCTTATAGGGTTGACCAGATTAAGACCGTTAAGCCAGAGGAGCTGAGCGATCTACAGATAACCGAAGGCAAGGATTTTGTCACACTGCTAACCTGCACGCCTTACGGGGTGAATACGCATCGGCTAATGGTCAGAGGCCATAGGGTGCCATATAAAGATCATAATGGAGTTAGATCTCCGTTTATGATTTTCCTTAATTCATGGCAGTTCAAGCTGATGGTCGCAGTAGCAGTAATCATAATTGCGCTGATTTTCATGCGAAAGCAGAGAAAACACAGTAATTAGTGTGAGAGATAGGACATTGAAATAATGCAAAATGACAGTTTGGTAAAGTTTAAAAAATCTATATGGATAGTAGTGCTTTGCTCGCTGATTATGACTATGTTATCAGTGCAGAGTGTTATGGCAGCTCATCCTGACCTGGTTCCAGATGTGGATACTAGCAGACAGGATTCGCTTACTATTAAACTCGTGTACCATAAGGATAGGAATAATCATATAGCGGTTCCTGGCGCTACATTTGAAATACACAAGGTTGCAAACTTGACCACTAATGGCGGAAGTGCAAGGTATAGAGCGCAAGCTGATTTTGCGTCAGCTAACGTAAAGTACAACGGACTAACCAAAGAATCTTCGACTGCAGCGGCAAAGAAGCTTTCAGCTATAGTTGAAAGAGACCACTTGGCGGGCACTTCAGGGATTACCAATACTCAGGGACGCGTGTCTTTTTCGGGACTATCACACGGAATTTACCTAGTAAGACAGACTGGTGCTACAGGTCACGCTAAAGCGTATCATCCAGTAGAGCCGTATCTAGTTGTCGTTCCAGGAATCGAGAGAGTTAACAACGAGAACCAGTGGAAATACGACATTACACTGGAGCCTAAGGTCGCTCTAGTAAAGAAGGATGTTCCACCTGTCGAGGTTGCTTTCAAGCTCACTAAGAAGCTCGAGGGCAAGGACCTTAAGAAGGGAATGTTCAAATTTACACTCAAGGAGGCAGATTCAAACTGGAAGGTTAAAGCCAATGGCCTAACCAAGACAGTTTCAAATGAAAGCGATGGTAGAATTCTGTTCAGATTTAACATCGCCAAAGAAGGAACTTACAACTATATCGTCAAAGAGGTAAATGACGGTCAGAGTGATATATTTTACGACAAGCGCGAGGTGCGTGTTGTCGTTAAGGTATATGAAAACGAAGAAGGTCAGCTCAAAGTGAGAGATATCCAGCAGCAAGGTGACGGCGTCTTCACTAACAAGGTTAGACGCATAATCATTAAGACTGGGGATACGACGAGAATTGCGATTTATGTAGTCGCACTTGCAGGTGCCTTAACAGCATTAGTGGTATTAGTGAAGAAGAGAAAGAAAAAGGACTCCTAATTTACAAGGATTTAACAGTGGATATTAGGAGAATTGCTTATGAGTAAAAAGACATTTAAGAAGAGCATTGCATCGATTTTCATTGCTGTTGTACTCATTGTCAGCCTGATCCCTTTGTCTAACTTACCTGGTGTGGGAACACAGACATACGGATCAGATGAGAATATAGAGTTCAAGGTTTCACCTCAGAAGGATAGCTATAGTGCGGGCGAGGTGGTATCCGTTACAGCGGCATACAAGAATATCGATGCGAGCGATGCGGAGAAGAAGTTCTCTATCAATCTTGAATACAGCAAGGGAGATTTGGAGTTAACCTCTGGTGCGGAATCTCAATCCGTACAGCTTAAGGGGGGGGGAGTTCCGAAACATTTGAGTACAAATTCAAGGTTAAGAAAACTACAGCAAAGCTCAGCGATAAGATAAAGATAAAAGTAATGGGGCAGACGGGCTCATCTGGATTCAGAAGCAGAGGACGTGCTTCTGGTGCTAGAGTGGCTAGCACGCCTAGAACTGCGACTACACCAACAACTGATATTCTAGAGCACAACAAGCGAATCGACTACCTGGGAGATGGTGTCACAAACAGTGACACGACGGTGGCTCAGAATCATAAGAGCGATGTAAAAGACTTATATCGTATTTACGTTGACGTTACTGGTAAGGAGATTAAGAAGCAACCTTTTGACATCCTGTTTGTAGTTGACCGTTCATCCAGTATGGAAGAGAAGGATATGTACAGCACACGTTCCAATTCGTACATCGCTAGAGACGGTGCAGTATCCGAGATGCTCAACGGATCACAGACTAGTTATACTGGCCGTGGACTAATTCCTGAACTGCTCGCTCTCAATCCAGAGAATCAGATAGCGGTAATATCATTCGGTGGAGACAGAAACCATACAGTAAACAAACAAGATGCACAGATTGACAGAGACTGGGGCAGGAATAAAAGCTTCGTTAACACTAAGGCTTTTTACTGGAACGGTACTAACTATACGGCAGGCTTGAGGTTGCAACTGATATGTTCAACAAGCCTGCTGTGAAGAATAACGGTCATAGAAAGCTCATGGTTTTCATCTCTGACGGTGTACCTACATTCTATGTGGATAACAGCGGTGTCAGACACGGAGATGGTGGTATTAATTGGGCGCCATATGCCAAGGAGCCAACTAGGCAGAAGATTGATGAGTTTATTGCTGATCACAAGGATGTAATGATTCATACGATAGGTGTTTCCAAAGATATCAACGGAACTACATCTTCGAGTAGCCCGGAACTACTTCAACACATGGCCAAGAAAGGCGGCGGAGAATACATAGGTGTATTCGATAATGCCAATCTTTATGAAGAGGTTAAGAAGCTTCTGGAAGCTAATATGGTAAATGTTCTCAATGTGACAGACGAACTTAGCGACTCAGTTGAGCTATATGCTGCACAAGCTGATGTTAAGGTTACTCGTAAAGAGAAGGCGACTGGTATTGAAAAAGTCCTTTATGAGAACGGTAACAGCACAGCGGATAACTGGAACAATGGTCATCGCATCATCGAGTCGGTTACATATACTCCTTCGAGTTCACCGGATTCGACAGGAAAGATGTTCCTTCAGTTCCACGAAGATGAAAAGGTTGATAGCAAATTCGTATATACGCTCTCGTATAACGTAAAGGTCACTCCTAAAGCATATGAAAAATATGAAAATGGTGGCTACACATCTACAGGAGATACAGATACGGACTACGGAAGCAATGACACTAGCTCTGGCAAGCCAGGGTTTAGATCTAATAAATCTGCAAGGATTAACTACGAATTTCAAGATGAAAAGATCGAGGAAGAGTACAAGCATCCAGTAGTTCAAGTCGCAGATTCAAAGCTCGTTTTGGAGAAGACGGATAATACTGGAGAAGCGCAGCTGAAGGGTGCAAAGTTTGACATATATAAGGTTTCGTCCCAAGGCACCGCAGGAGCAGTTAAGCTCCCAGATACGACGGATAAGTGGGGGATACCTTTTAAGAGCAATCTAGTTGTTGATAAGAAGATTGAACTTACAGCACCAATCGGGGAGTACTATATCATGGAAAAGGAAGCTCCCGGAAGGGTATTCCATAATCCCTGAGCCTATCAAGGTTAAGGTTAGAAGGGATACTGTTGCGGTAGTAACAGGAGCTTCTTGGACGGAGACAGAAGCTGCAGATGATAGCACGGGGACACCTATGAAGCTCAGAATCAAGGATAATCCTCTGTATGAACTGCCAAAGGCAGGAGGGATTGGAACTTACTTGTTCTACCTCAGTGGGGCTTTCTGTATGACCGCAGCAACTATATTCTATAGAAGAAGGCGCAGTGAGGCTTAGACAGTTACAAAGTGCGGATAATTAATTGATATTTACCATCCTTACTAGATAGTGAGTAAGGGTGGTATTTTTTATACCACAGCATTAATGCGATGCCATACCATTAATGCAGATCAATAGAGAAATCGATATAAATTTCTTGCCAGCGCCTAATGTAAGCCAAATTAGAAATTTTGACCGTTATGATAACCTTGGGAGCAGGTTAAGTATTGTAGCCTATATGTATAAAAATAAAATTGTATACGGATTTGCCGGTGTCAGGAAAATCGGACAATGGCGATGATGTTACTTACGGTTACTACGTAGTTGAGACGGCCGTGCCAGATTACGGTACTAGCTACAGCAATAGTAACGGTGCGGAAGTTCAGACACCAAAGGATGCAGCGGTTTCATCAGGAACTATTACAATCAAGAATACTGAGAATATGAGGTTCCTGCTGCCTGAGACCGGAGGCCTTGGTAGAACCGTACTGTATATCGCAGGAGTGATACTCGTGCTCATATCGGCAGGGGTGATTATCACTAGGAAGAATCGTTTAAAGAACGGTACGAAATAAGAAGCTAGAGAGCGACTGCTTTATGTGGTTGCTCTCTTTTTTGCCATAAAGCCACGTGAACTCCGCATAACCTAAGGGTGTCGTGCATTTGCGTGTTAGATGTAGACGTTTAAATTTCAAGAATTATGCAATACGAAAAATATTTTTAAAAAGTTTTCGTAATTCATTTTGCGTTCATCTTTCTCATTTAATATATGGACAACAAGAAACAACGGCAACAAATTCAAGTTTAAAAATGAAAGAGAAAGAGGTACGGACATGACAAAGATTTTCAAAATAAAGACATTAGCAAAGTTTATCGCATTAGCAGTTTCTATCTCAGCGCTCGGTTCAGCAGTTGGATGCTCAAGCAATCATGATGAAAGGCTGTGCGCAAGGCGAAAGTAACAGTTCAGCAGGCAGAGGAAACGGCACTCAAGGAATCGAATGGAGGAACTGTTATAGGATATGAGATAGATGTTGACAATGAAACTGTAGTGTATGAAATTACCGTTAGCGACACTAATTCTGTAAAGGAATATAAAATCGATGGAGAATCAGGGAAAGTCCTGAAGGTTGAGGCAGATAACTTCAATTCAGATTCTGAAGACAAGGCTCTCATAGGTGCGAAGCCACAAGTTGACCTTGCAAAGGCTGAAACACTAGTGAAAGAAAAATATGCTAAGGCAATTATCATGAAGCTTAAGCTGGACGTTAATGAAAATGCTCTCGTATACAAAGTAACTGTAATAGATGGTAAACAGACGATTGATGTAAAGATGAGTGCTGTCGATGGAGCGTTCTTAACAGAAGAAAATGAAGATCAGGATGACTAGTTAATAGTATATGATTGTATATAAAATCTCGGTTAGATTATCTAGCCGAGATTTTGCGTATAAGATGATATAATAGGCGACAATAAAGAAAGTAAAGGAGCGAGACCATGAAGCTGTTAGTAATCGAAGATGAGGTTATGCTTAATAAAAGCATCGTAAAGCTGCTCAAGACTCAGCAGTACAGCGTTGATGCCGCATACGATGGGGAAGAGGCGCTTGACTACATAAGAGCAACTAATTACGACGTAATAATTTCAGATATCATGATGCCTAGACTTGATGGACTTGGTGTGCTTAAGTATCTAAGAAATCATCAGATTAAGACGCCCGTCCTCATGCTAACCGCAAAGGATGCGCTAGAAGATAAGGTGGCGGGATTAGATGCTGGTGCGGATGATTATCTAGTGAAACCTTTCGAATTTGATGAGCTTCTGGCGCGAATCAGAGTTATGCTTAGGCATAACAATAGGGAGAACCTTACGAGTAACGTGCATTTTGGTGATTGCTGCTTAGACTTTGTAAAGAAAACAGTTACCAAGAATTCATCTCTGGTTGATTTAACCTCTAAGGAGTATGCGCTGCTCGAGTGCTTGGTGAGACATCCTAATGTAATATTGAGCAGGGAGCAGATTAGAGAGCACATCTGGGACTTTGATTACGAGGGTGAGTCGAATATTATCGATGTGCTGGTAAAAAACATTCGTAAGAAACTAGAGAATCCGTCGGTCATTCAGACGAAAAGGGGAATGGGATATGTATTCAAATCAGAAGAAAAGGAATAGAAAGAGAACCATCGTCTCGAGGGTTACTCGTTGGTACACGGTATTTGTAGCAGCTATATTTATTGCAATGTTCAGTGTAGCGCTTGTGCTTTCTGATACGTGGTCGAGTTATACAACCAGAACAGAGCTCGAACGAGCAACGATAGGGATGGCTTCAGACCTCGATGATTTTGAGTCCTTTGACGACGGTACATATTTTGCAATATATAGTAAAGATAAAAAACTTGAGCGAGGCATACTGCCACAGGGGTTTCATGAAAATGCACCATTTTCACCAGGAAGGATGTCGAAGTACAATTCTGATGGGTTTAATTTCTATTACTTTGATACATATAACAAAGATGAGCAGAAATGGGTTCGTGGCATACACTCCATCAAGTGGCTCAGCAATGAGCTGCAGATATTTCTGCTGGCACTTATTGCACTCGCGCCTCTTACGATAATTATTATGAGGTTCGGTGGCAGAAGAATACTTAACCACGGTTTACTTCCGATAAAAGACGTTACAAACATGGCTGAGGATATCGCAAGAAGCCGCGACTATACGAAGCGCATTGATGCCTCGTATAAACACTCGTATGATGAGACGGCGAGACTTGCAAGCGTGTTTAACAAAATGATTTTCTCTATACAGGAAAATTTCGATAAGGAGAAGCAGTTCAATCAGAACGTATCGCACGAGCTCAGAACACCACTCTCGGTGATAATGGCAGAAAGTGAGTTCGGAGCGAAATACACTGACGATTTAGAGAGTGCAAGGGAGTCTCTTGAGGTAATAAACCACCAGGCTAAACTGATGAAGGATATGACAGAGCAGATTCTTGAGCTTTCTAAGGCCGAGCAGTTATGTTGGTCTGATTTAGATAGGCTGTCGCTTTCGGAGCTTGTCACAGAATACTGCAGACAGCACGAGCGAAAGTGGGTAGAATCGGGACTAAAATTTGATATACAGATTCAATCGGATATATGGATTTATGGTCACAAATTGATGCTTTACCGTGTGCTTGATAATCTCGTGAGCAATGCGATTAAATTTTCTAAAACGATGGTGTTAATAAAGTTGGAGCGTGATCAAGGGCAAGGTTTTGGCGAGAATCAAAAGAACATATCGTTTAAGTGCGAGAAACCCGAGGAAATCACTGACCTTACGACGGCTACTTTAAAAGTAGTGGATGACGGAATCGGCATATCACCAGATCATATAGCTAAAATCTCGGATAGGTTTTATCAAGTCGATGAATCAAGAAATAAAGAAATTAACAGTGGGCTCGGACTCGGACTATCATTTGTGAGGGAGATTGCGGAGCTTCATAGGGCGGAGTTCAAGATAGTCTCAGAGGAAGGTGATGGTGCTGAGTTTAGACTCAAATTTATCATGTGTTAAGGAGCTATGCCCTCAATCTATGCTCTAACATTGGACTGTAACAAAAGCAATAAAAAAACAAGGTTAAAAAACAAAGAAAAGTTATAGTAAATGCCAATCTTATCGATTTTGTAACATTTAGTAGTGTGTATGCGATTTGCAAAATATCTGGACTTCGTGTAAAATAAACGAAATTAGTTAAGAATTACTTATATAATGCGGTAGTGCGTTATATAGAGGATTTTTGCATTATATCGTTAAAAGCTGCGCTGTGCATTTTGGTGTATGTGTAGCTTAAGATAAGTGTATTTATAAGGAGGGATTATGAAGGCAATTAGAAGCAAAGCGGTGTCCATACTGTGCTTGATGGCCATGATTATCACAACTCTGATATCTGGTATTCCATCAGTAAGTGCGGCGGCTTCAGGTGCGTCATCAGGAACTAGTGCGTCAGCTTTCTCTGACACGATTAATTTTGGCCAGAGCGGTTCTCTTACGCTAAACTTAAAGCCTACTTCGCCTACGACAGTAAGGACAGAGACGAATATCACAACAGGAATTGAGATTGATGCGACGGCGCTGACGAAGCCAGTCGAGGGACTGTATCTCGAGATTGAAGTGCCAACGAAGCAGACATCGAAGAACCAGAACGATACCAACAATATCGCTGATGGAACTTACCTGGATAACTTCGCGACGCCAGCTGCCAAGACACAGCCTATCATTAAGTCAGAAGAGACAATTGTGACTAACGATGGGAAAACTATTAAGCGAATTTATCTGAACAAGATAGACAATACGGTAAGATTGCAGCTTCCATATGTTATGAGCTTTGCAGATAAGACCACACCAAGTGATTTAAGCTTAAGCCAGTAGTTCGCATGTATAGTGCTGATGGCACTAAGCTTTCTACACTTGAGGATAAGACTTATGGTGTTACTTATCCAAAGCCATGGCTCATGAAGATAGTTGCGGGAGAAGAGACTGACGATCAGCTCGTATATGCTGGTGCATCTAGCAGGACGAATCCTTCGTCTATTTCAGAAGATGGTGCATCGGATATTAACTACAACTTTAAATTGTATCAAGAGTACAGGGCATATCGCTCAATTATAATCACTGATAAGCTTCCGACATATGTTGATAGCGCAGGCAATACAAGGACTGCTAAGTTTGACCCGGCAAAGAACCCTAACTGGACTCTCGGTGCCGACGGTAAGACGGTTACGCTAAGATTCGACATACCTACGGGCGTTAGGGATTTGCACGATTACATCAGGGATAATCTGCCAGCTTATTCAAATCTTAAGCTGTCATTCCCAGGTGCAAAGTACATGAATGGATCTAATAGAGTAAACTTTACGAACACTGCAGAGATGCAGGGAATTCCATTTAATCCGGGTGCAGCTGAGGCTACTGTCGGAAAAATCGCTGGAAATGAACACAATTTTGATGATGATACGAAGCGTTTCCGCTTAGCAGGTGATGACTACAACGGCGATGGAATGCTCGGCAAGAAAGGTCCACTTACCATTCCGTTCGACAAGAACAGTCTTGCGGTAAGAGAGCTGGAATATGCTATCAAACTGGTTAACAAGCTCGATAGACCGCTTACAGACATTGAGATTTATGAGGACGTTCAGAACACTGGTGGTCGTCTATTTATGACGATGATAACGGGGAACCTCGTAGGTGTAGGTTCGAGAGCAAATCTCAATCTCTCACAGCTAGAACTAAGAGGCTATAAAGCTGACGGAACGTACGATGTTATTCCGCTTACTAACAATGGCGCAGCATGGCTATTTAAAGGCGAGGTAAATGCTGATAGTAAGGCAAAGCTACAGTCATACCTTTGATCAGATCAATCAGGGCACGTTAGATCCTGCAAACGCTGGTGCAGTTGATCCTAAGTACAAGAGAGTGGGCTTATACCTCAAGGATTTCACACTCGCCCCTTCAGCAAACCTAGAGTTTAACCTCAAGATGATGTTTATCAATCCTTTCGGGGAAACCTATAACGATAGACCTATCAACAATACAGTCAAGGCCGATGTCAACAGGGTTAACGAAGATGGCTCCAAGACGAAGATGAATCTGTCTGGTAGCTGGAACTCGTACTTTACTCCTTTCACCGAGAAGGTGTGGTTAGGTAAGGAAACTCGCAATCAGAGGGTGGGGATGCCAAACGAGAGATTCACTGCCAGGGTAGGTTTTAGGCTTGATACACTTTCTGGAGCACGATATCTAAAGAATCCAACATTCGTGGATTTGCTGCCAACCGGTGTTTCGTATGATCAGCTTACGAAGGTTTCGCCGATAGTTGGTTCGAAACCGGCTCAGTCGGTGGAGTTTATCAAGAACTACAACGAGACTGGCCGAGATGCGGTTAAATCGTTCTACCTTCAGGCTACGTATATGAATATGCGAATATGGCTTATGATATTGTCGATTTATATGTAAATAATGACGTAATACCTAGCAAGGCAGAGAATGATCAGTTAAATAATAATAACGATGTATATTTCTACGCCGACAACTGGACAAAGGGAACGCCAGCAGATTTCGCTGGTCTCTATAATACGAACAACTTCGTAAAAGACACACTAGACATCAATATAAATGGTGTCGTGGATGAGACTATACTAAAGGCAACTGCAAATGTTCTAGGTAACAACGTAGAGAGTATTCAGTCGGATAAGCACATAAGAAGCCTCGAGCCGAACACTCCAGGAGGCGCTGCGGTATACGGAAGGGCATTTACGAGAAATACTATCTCGACAGATTTTGCCGATGTGACAAATACGAGTGGATTATTCCAGTATCGCCTAAGTGTTCGTAACTATTACAACATGGCGATGGACAAAATTCTCATGTATGACGTGTTCCCGCATGTAGGCGATGGCAGAAATTCTGCATTTAGCAACACCCTTCAGGGACCACTCGAACTAAAGATCGGCTCTACAGATGTAAGCAATAATTACGATATATATTACCGCACGGATAAATATCCTGATAGAACGGACAAAAACGAGCTAAACAGCTCTGCTTGGACTAAGAACCCTGGGGATTACACTAAGGTTAAGGCTATCAAGATTGTAGGTAAGAATGGTACGACTTTGGAGCCGTACACAGTTCTGTCTGCATACCTCACGATGAAGGCCCCAACTTACGATCCTAAGCTATCAGAGGCTGTTGCTAACAACACATTCAGTGTTATATATAACGACGAAGTAAAGCTTCGTGAGACCGATGTTGTTTCTAACAAGCTGATTGATAAGATGGATGTTGAGGCAACTAAGAAGTGGGTTGATACTGAGGGCAATGAAATTGCAACTTCGGATGTTAACGAAATTACGGTAAAACTCTTTGCCAATGGTGAAGATACTGGTAAGACCGCTAAGCTGACAGCAGCGAATAACTGGAAAGCAAAGTTCACACAGCTTCGCCAGTACACTGTTGTTCAGAATAATGATGGCACTACAACTAAGACCCCAATCGTTTATACGGTGAAAGAAGCTAATCAGGACGGGAATAACAAAGTAACGTACAGCGGCAAGACATATGACGTTACAGCTAATTCTGTTCAGGTAAATCCAGCTTCACCAACATCTCAGCTAGGCATCACCATAACAAATACGATGGAGCAGGAGCAGGTAGAAGTTTCAGGAACTAAGACGTGGGACGATAACTTCAACCAGGATGGCAAGCGTCCGACATCAATCAAGGTGAACCTACTTGCCAATGGCTAAAAGGTGCAGGAAAAGACTGTGAACGCTGACAGCAACTGGACATATACATTTGCAAATTTACCTAAGTACAAGGCTGGGCAGGAGATCACCTACACAGTTACAGAGGAAGCTGTAGATGGATATACGGCTACGGTAAATGGCTATGACATCAGTAATAAACATAAACCAGAATATATCGATATCCCTGTAGAGAAGGTATGGGTGAACGATAGCAGTGTAATCAGCAGCCGTCCTAACAAGATTCACGTAAAGCTTTATGCTAACGATGAGATGATTGAGGAGCGCGATATCAAGGCAGCTGATAACTGGAAGCATACATTTGCAAACCTACCTAAGTACAAGGTGGCAAGGAGATTAAGTATGCTATAAAGGAAGATGCTGTAGGTGGATACACCACTAAGGTTACAGGAGATTCGGCTGGCTTTGTAATCACTAACACGTATGAGCCAGAGAAGCCAAACGTGCCAAAGACACCAGATAAGCCTAAGAAGACAGGACTACCTAAGACTGGAGATAGCGCAATACTAGTATTCTATGCAGGTGTGCTTCTACTTGCACTCGCAGGGCTAGCACTTTTAATCAGAATGAGAAAGAAAATAAGTGAATAATTATCAGTTCTGAGATTTAATGTCTTGTGTATTAATTAAGAAATCGAGCATGATTGATTAGTAAAATTGTCAATCGTGCTCTTTTTTTGTGCAAAGTGAAAGATATAAAGATATGATATTGAAATAAATATACATAATTGGTAAACTTAACAGGAGTTAGGAAATTAGCGTGTAAATAATTGCAAAGGAAAGGATTATGAAAAGAGTAAGAGATTTTATTGGATATCTACTATCTCTAGTTATGATAGTAGGACTTATGCTGCCTTTGGCGAGCATGGATGTAAACGCTGCTACACCTAGAGAGGTGACAGCACGTGTAACTAAATTTACTATTCAGAATATTGCTGGGGCAGACAAGAATAGTGTATATAAGGGAGATACGTTCTTCCTAGCTATGGAGTGGGATGCTAGTGCTAATGGCGCTAATATGCGTGCAGGTGATTATTTCGATATCAAACTGCCTGACCAGGTGTTCTATCCAAACGGCGCAGCGGCACTAGACTTCGATATATACGATTTAAATGGTAATACAGTGGTTGGAAGGGCTCACATTACACCGGGCGCAAACAACCGCGGCGGAAAAGTCAGAATCACATTCAACAATTGGGTGAACGGAAGAGAAGATGTAAAGGGTAAGATTAACATAGCTGCAAAGCTCGAGCTAAGCCAGATTACTATAGATTCAAACAACACGCTAGTTGTTACGGTTGGCTCTCAGGTCTATCCAGTGACTATACGCGTTGATGGCCCTGGAATACTTCCACCTGAGGTTCTAGGTAAGTGGGGCAGTGCAGCCGCAAGTGCTAATGAAGCTAACTGGGTTATACGTATAAATCACAAGAAAGACACGCTGACTAACCTTGTAATTTCCGACAAACTCACCGATGGTCGAGGCGACGAGACATATATACCTGGAAGCTTTGTTTTGACAGAGACCACTATAGATGCAAGGGGATATGAGCATGGTACACCAACAGTAGTTAATCTGACAGGAAAGCTCAACCTCGCTGCAGACGGAAGATCGTTCAGTATAAGGATGGGAAATGTTGCTCAGAAGCAGTACATACTCACCTACCGTTCGACTTATCACCCTGGTACTCTACTTAAGAACCTGGCGCAGCTCGTTTCTAGCGAACAGAGCACACAAATCGTTTCTAACTACAAGGTCATGGATTCATCGGGAGATGCTAGCGGAATCTACTCCAAGACGACTGTAAAGGTTGAGAAGAAGTGGGTTGGCAAGGCAAAGGATTCCGTAACTGTCAAGCTATATGCAGACGGTGCAGATACTGGAAAGTCAGTAGTTCTAAATGCAGCAAATCAGTGGAAGGGCGAGTTCACAAATGTACGCAAGTACAATGACGATGGCGATAAGATTGAGTATACCGTTAAAGAGGCAGACGTCTCGGGGTATACAGCAAAGGTCACTGGAACACAGGAAGACGGATTCACAGTGACAAACACAGAGATTCCACCATCGACTCCAGGTCCTAAGACACCAAAGAGCAGACTTACACCTAAGACTGGAGACAGCAATGATATCGGAATGTATGGACTGATTTTACTATCGGCTATTACGGTTACAGGTGGACTGCTTATGAGAAGAAAGAGTCTCTAGGTTCACGATAATTAGCAGATAACATTGTATTTTTTTAGAACAATACAAAAAGGGTGGTGCTATTTGACACTACCCTTTTATAGTGTCTAAAACCGTTACAGTTATAGATGCTAGAATTATCAATGGAATTAAGCCTTTGGAATATAAATTAAACCTAAAAAGTCTAAAATTGAATAAATATGCGAATAATGATAAAATATATTGATTATGTGAATGTTTTGTAAAAGGAGGACATATGAGTAAAACTATCTCAAAGATGCTATCTTGCGTACTTGCATTGATGGTAGTTATTACGGGTGCAGTACCGAGCATAGGCGAAGTCAGTGCAGCGACTACAGACCTCAAAATCACTTCGGTTAAGGTTGTAAATACTGAAACTGGAACTGTTGTTGCGGGATCTTATGGCTGGTCAGAAACCTAAACTAAATGTCGGAACGACGTATTCTCTAGACGTGGATTACAATATTCCGCAGGAGCTACGAAATTCCGATACGTATTTTACTGCAACACTTGGAAATGGGCTTTATTTCAAGTCGTTACCGGGTGCTACATTTACACAGGGACCGATTACAGCAACTGGCTTTGAAGAACTTGTAAAGACACCGACAGGTACGGGAACATCACCATACAATTATCCGACGGCTGGTTCAAGTAAAGCGCGCTCAGGGGAGGTTACGTATAAGACCAAGAAGGGTCTTGATGCAGCGGCTTCACACAAGGAGATTATATTTACAGTCGATGAGGCGTATGTAAATCAGGATAAGAACCAGGTTTTAGCTGACGATATCAAAGTTAGGGTTGGCACGAGCACAACAAATGCGACTGATTCGAAGTCCTATGATGTGATTGCAGCCGATGAATTTACATATGCGTACTGGAATGACCAGAGCTCAGAGGTTATTTCGAAGGGAAACACCACTTCGATTATCCAGACGTCGACGTCTTTTTCGCATCAATGGCAGAATATCAGCGATAAAGCATTGACGAAAGCGAACAGCAAGACGACGGTCGAAATAGTATATCCTAAGGATGTTGAGCTTGTCGGGCTCGAAGAGACAGGTCTCTATCATGCAAACGGAACGGTTGAATCGACGACGATTGTGGGAGATAACAAAGTGTCCGTAGTGTCATGGAATGAACCTGGCTCATATAGCGGCGGACTTACATTCAAACCGCACATCAAGGTCGACGCAAACAGTACGCGTGCAAATGGAAGTTCTTTTAACGTGCAGATTAAGAATTTGCATAAGACCGTGTGGAATGATACACAAATGCAGGTAGGACTAGCAAGAACAACGTGGCTAATCTCACAGTTCAGCTTATCGATGGTTCTGATCCAGAATCCATAAAGAGCAGAACTACCGTTCAGAGCGCTCCAAACTGGTCATACAAGAAGAATGATTCTTACAATGTAAGACTGGGATCACTTCTCATAAAGAATGATCTTGCTATCCCATCTCGCAAGGCGAAGACTATCGAGATGAAGCTAGATACTACTAATAAGGCTATCATCAGAGGAGTGACTATTCCTTATAAGGCAGGAATGACATATGGACCTATTCACTGGACTGCTTCTGATGGGACAAGTGGTACTGCTGATCCTAGCATCCTCGAGACGTCAGGTGGAGTATCTGCGCTCATCAAGAACACTAAGCTCGGACTCGATATCAATACATCGATTAAGTCGATTAAGGTAGATATCGGCAAGCTTCCAGCTGGATATGACGGCATTAGACCTAACGAGGATCTCCTAGATGGCAACAAACTTGGACCTGGCGAGTTTTACGGATGGAGCTACATACCAGCAGGAGTTTTCGGAACTTGGAAGAAGGGTGAGAAGGACGATGTAATAAGCACGATTAGCTTTTACAACTCTGATGAAGCACCTACCGCAGCAGATACGGTTACAACTAAGGCAACTAGCAGAGCTCCTGAGGTTCTAAATGGCGTTGGAAACATCAACAAGACGCAGGTTCTCGGAGGGGACGAATTCAAGATAACTGGCCGCATCAACGATGCTAACTGGGATTGGAACCCGCTTCAGGAACCAGTGCTATATGTGATGATGCCAGAGGGCTTCAACTACAAGGATTTAACCATTACTAATGGTACCCTCGGAAGTCCTAAGTATGTAGGTGAATATCGAGATGTCAACGGAACACCTGTTAGGGTGTGGAAGTATAATGTGGATATCGGCAGTGAGACTAGAGGTCAGTATCAACCAGACTTCTCAATCAAGTCGATGAACATGAGCATGACCGTCACACCTAATGAAAATGCTGCAAAGGGAACTTACCATATCAATGATTTCTTTGCCTTTACTACCAAAGACTTCAAGGAAATCGATGCTGTGATTAAGCCTGAGAAGTGGGATAGAAGCAACTGGTCGACTAACAACAGCAGATATGCAAAGACGGAGAACGGCAAGGCAAAGAGCGTATTTGATAGCAAGGTAAATTCCGGAGAGTTCATGGTATCGCTATCAGAAGGTCCTGGAGTTACAGTGCAGCAGGCAGCTGCAGTGCGAGGTGACTCAAAGCTTCTTGTCGAGGATAAAACTACTGGCGAGAACAAAGAGTATAAGTATGATCCGACTAGTGCAGAGACTAAGGCTGATACTACGCCAGTACTCAAGAGAGGCGATAAGGCGACGCTGAGAGTTACCCTTAGAAATAATGCTGCTCAAGGACTAGATCATGCGAATGTATTCGTGCCATTGCTCAAGAAGGATGCAAATTATGGACAGAGCTTTAATCCAGAGGGCAAGAGCAATGTGCCACTCAAACTAGACTCTGTAAATGTTTCACCTAACTTCCGAGTGGAATATATCAAGCTTCACCCTGGTAAGATATATAATGTTAATAAAGCGCCAAGCGCTTCAGATTACGACGTAGTGACTGACCCAGCGGATGCGGATATGGTTCATCTAGTTTCGACTAAACCTTTGGCGGAAGGCGACGGCGGCTCGATAGATGTTGTATATAAGGTAGCATCCGATCTGTCCTATGACTATAACGAGAAGATTGACGTTCTATCGCCGGTACTCGATTACGATATCAGCGGTAATAAATCAATTACTACGCTCGCAGCATCGGCTATCACAGTTTCTATTCCAGAGCCTGAGAAGGTAGAGGTCTCAGGAACTAAGACATGGGTTGATGCAAATGACCAGGATGGTAAGCGTCCAAGCTCGATTACCGTTAAGCTGTATGCTGACGGTAATGACACTGGCAAGACTGCGACTGCTAATGCCGCAGGCAACTGGAACTATTCGTTCGGAAGAGTTCTCAAGTACGACGATAGCAACAGAGAGATTAAGTATACAGTCAAGGAAGTTGCTGTAGATGGATACACATCTAAGGTGACAGGCTATAATATCGAGAACACTCATAAGGTTGAGAAAACCATTGTTTCTGGTAAGAAGACTTGGGATGATGCGAATGACCAAGATGGAATCAGACCTAACGGTGTTACCTTTAAACTCTATGCAGATGGCGTAGATACTGGTAAGACAGCGACTGCTGATGCATCGAGCAACTGGAAGTATAAGTTCGAAAACCTCGATAAATACAAGGCGGGAAATGTCATTACTTACACTGTGAAGGAAGCTTCGGTAAACGAGTACACGACCGTTCAGGATGGGTTCAACTTTACCAACAAGCACACGCCATACACAAGAACAGTTAAGGTTACAAAGAAGTGGGCTAACGATGTAGCCGGTGACAGACCTTCATCAATTAAGGTTCGCCTTATGGCAGATGGGACTGAAGTAGCAGATAAGACTGTTACACCGGATACAAATGGTGATTGGAAGACTGAATTCGATAATCTACCTGTCAATAAGGACGGAAACAAAATCAAGTATACCGTCAAGGAAGATCAGGTGCAGGATTATACAGTAACGTATACCGGTGATGTGGACAATGGATATATCATTACGAATACCCACATCGAGAAGCCAAAGCCTAGTAAAACGGGCAAGAAGCTCGTAAAGAGACACGGTCCTAAGACTGGTGATATGACAAATATCATGCTGTATGGGGTTGTTCTCCTAGTGGCTGTACTTGGGCTTTTAATCGCTGTGATTAAAAGGCGCAATAAGTAAATAATATAATAGAAGCTACCCGAGTGATTGGGTAGCTTTTTTGATGGATGAAACTCTCCGTATATATGTCAGATTATCTGCTTAGACCTTATTATTTTAGGCTGAGAGTGATATTATTAGCATATTAATAGAAATGATAATCTCGCCTGGCAAATACGATTGGAAGTCGCAAGTTCAGCATAGTGGTAAAAGAGGATAAAAATGGCGTATATTGAGATGAGACACTGCTTCAAGCGGTATGCTTCTGGAGAAAGCGAAATAATAGCAAATAATGATGTAAGCTTTGAGATTGAAAAGGGAGAATTAGTTATTATTCTTGGGGCTTCGGGTTCCGGGGAAATCCACAATTCTCAATATCTTAGGCGGGATGGATACCGTTAGCGAGGGCGAGGTAATTGTTGATGGAGTTGATATCGTCAAACTCAGCGATAGAGAACGCACCCTATATAGAAGAAATGACATAGGATTCGTATTTCAGTTCTATAACCTAATACCGAACCTTACAGCAAGGGAGAATGTAGAGTTAGCTTTAGAAATTGTCAGAGATGCAAATGATGTTGATGAGACCCTTAGGTCGGTGGAGCTAGGAGATAGAATGGACAATTTTCCAGCACAGCTTTCTGGTGGAGAACAACAGAGAGTTTCCATTGCAAGGGCTATTGCTAAGAATCCCAAGCTCTTACTCTGTGATGAACCGACTGGAGCACTTGATTATAAGACTGGAAAACATGTGCTTCATATCTTGCAAGAAATGTCTAGGAAAAATGGCGTAACAGTCGTAATTGTGACGCATAATTCGGCAATCGCACCAATTGCTGATCGTGTGATTTATTTGCACGATGCCAAGGTTAGATCGGTTGAAGTTAATGAGAACCCGTCAGATATAGAGAGTATAGAGTATTAGGTGGTGTATATATTATTATGAAGCAAACTATGGGGAAAGTGACACGAAGACTGATAAAAAAATCGCTAGGACGTTTTCTGTCTATCGTGCTGCTGACTATGCTTGGGTCGATGACTTTAATTGGATTAAAATCTGCGGGTCAAGATATCAATAGGAGCGCAAATGAGTACTTTGAGAGGCTAAACACTATGGACTTAGCAGTTATTGGAAGCCAAGGTCTTGGAGCAGCCGACGAGGAGGAAATTAGGGAAGCGCCCGGTGTAAGTGAAGTGGAGTTCGGGAATTTCGTAGATACAGGCCTTGCAAATTCTTCATCAGCTATACGCATATACTCAGCACCTCGTAAGTTATCGAAGTTTGAGGTAGTCAGGGGAAGGATGCCATCACAAGAAGACGAAATCGCGCTCACAGATAGGTGCAGAGGGAAATATAAAATAGGTGATAGCGTTGAATTTTCTGAAAAAAGCGATAACTTAATGCAATTAAAGAGGCATGCCTACAAGATTACGGGATTTATAAATTCATCTGAAATTATCGCTGATAATACGCTAGGACCAGCTAATGCGGGCTCTGGTGCGCTTTCAGGATATGCAGTTGTAGTAAAGTCTGCTTTTAAGCAGAATGTTCCAGTGATAGCTAGGATAAGATTCACAGATCTAAAGGATGTGGATAGATTTGGAGACTCGTATACCGATAAGTTAAAAAAGCACAGCAAGGAGCTGGAAAAATTAGTGAGCGACAATGCTCCCGCTAGAAAGGTAGAGCTGGAAAGAAAGCTAAGAGCGGAATACGAATGGCGACTTACAAGAAGTAACACCAGTGATTTTTACGTAGGTCAAACAAATATAGGCAAAAACCATATCGATGGAAAAGATGCTCATCCTTCGAAGCTATCCGTACCTGAACCTGAATATCATGTCTATACATTCAGAACAATGCCGGGTAGCGACGGTGTAAAGATGCTAAGGAATATGTCGTTTGGTATAGGAAAGGTGGGAAATGTATTCCCTGTCGTTCTATACTTAGTAGCAGCACTCGTAACTGTGGCTAATATGACACGATTTGTTTATGAAGAACGCACCAATGCTGGGGTTATGAAAGCGCTCGGGTACACTGAACATGACGTGACTAAGCAGTTTATTACTTTTGGTCTCTGTTCAGGTGGAATTGGGTCATTCCTTGGAGTGCTACTTGGGACGTATGGGATACCATATATCCTATGTTCATCCCTGATGGCGAATATGACTATGCCTATTCCGAGCACTTAAATTTAATTGGACTATTGTAGTTATTGCAGTTTTACTTTCATTATCGTGCACGGTTATGCCAGTGCTTGCCATTGTACATCGGGAGTTTAAGGCGAATGCGGCACAGCTGCTACTGCCTAAGCCGCCAAGCAGTAGCTCAAGGATTTTTGCTAGAACGGGTAAAATTCATATGGAAGAGGATGAGTTTCATTCAGAAAGTTACTGCAAGAAATATATTTAGATACAAACAGCGTATGTTAATGACAATATTCGGAGTCATTGGATCAGTTGCGCTACTCTGTGCTGGGCTTGGAATTTCATCTTCGGTCAATGATATAGAGGGAAGGCAGTTTGGAGATCTTATAAAATATGATGTAGTTGTTACAAAGTCTGATGAGATTACAAATGATGAGCAAATTAAACTTGATAAGATCTTAAAATCATCAAGTGTTACAAGATATGAAGATGTGTATATTAAGCAAATATCACAACAGATAAAAGGAGTGGATGATGAGCAAGATATTACCATCATGGCGACATCTAATAAAAGCTTTGCGCCTCTCATTGATATAAAGACAAAAGCTCTACATAATTCCATTACTTTACCAAAGAATGGAGTTGTAATTACAGAAAAGCTAGCAAAGCTATTAGGGGTATCAAAGGGAGACACATTTGTTCTTAACGAGGGAGGCAAGACATATACCGTTAGAGTCAGTGAAATTGCTGAGATGTATGCAGGACACTATATGTTCGTTAGTGACGATTACTATTCACAGATATGGGGTGAGACTCCTGCTGCCAACAGCTATTTGGTCAAGGTCAATGAGAAGAGTGATATTGCTAATGTGGCATCAAAATTCATGAATCTAGAAGGTGTTAAAGGAGTAGCTCATAATCTCAATATAATCGAGCAGGTTCGTGGTGTATCAAAATCTTTGCTGACGGTAATGTTTGTTTTGACGATTATGTCGACCCTGCTAGCTATAGTGATTCTCTATAATCTAACTAACATAAATATGGTAGAACGAATCCGCGAGATATCTACCGTTAAGGTCCTTGGATTTCTTAATAAAGAAGCCACCATGTACCTATACCGTGAGACTATAGTGCTATCAATTATCGGAATTGGACTAGGGCTTATATCGGGTAAAATGCTGCATGATTTTATAATCGTGTATGTAGCCCCACCGCACGTTATGTTTACGCCTAATATAGATTTATGGGGATATATAGTTCCGAGCATAGCAGTTATAGGAATCCTCTGTGTGTTGTGCGTTTATGTAAATCGCATGATTAAAAAACTCAATATGCTGGACGCATTAAAGTCGGTTGAGTAGAAACCAGCTTTATATGGATAATACTATTGACGTCACTAGAATAACCAGTATAATCGTCTTAATGGCACATTATTTAATTGTGCGAAATCTTTTGTTTCTATCGACATGTAATGATGATTAGGTAGGTATATATGAAAGCAGTAGAGGCATTATTTCCGGTGTTTTTTATGCTCTTTTTAGGGCTACTGGCAAGAAAAAGGCAGTGGATTACATTTGCACAGAACGAAGGTGCAAAGAAATTAGTATTTACAATCTTATTTCCGTTACTAGTATACAAAGTGCTTGTAACATCCGAGCTCAAGAGTACATTTCTCATCCAGATTATATATATGGATATAATCTGGCTAATCGTGCTGTTTATAGGGTTTAAGCTAACGCCGTTTACCGGCAAAAAGTTTGCACATATCTCGCCTTATCTACTAGTAACTTGTGAAGGTGGGAATGTAGCTTTGCCACTATACATATCTATAGTCGGAGCGGCACATGCGGTTAATATAGTCACATTTGACGTTGCTGGAATCTTGATTAACTTTGGAGTGCTACCGATTCTTGTGACTAAGAAAGTCGTTGGCCAGGTCGAGTGGAAGGAGCTGTTAAAGAAGATTTTTACAAGCTCGTTCATGGTTTCGGTCATCGGGGGAGTGTTCATGAACCTTACGGGACTTCATAAAATGATTATGAGCATGGGACTCGAGTCTACATTTAATTCAACGATGGAGCTAGTTATAACACCGATAACAGGCATTATACTATTTACACTGGGGTATGAACTGAAATTTGAAAAGGAGATGATTTCTTCTCTAATAAGACTTGCGCTAGTTAGACTCGTCCTCTGCTTGATAATCATAGGGTTATTCTATGTAGTTTTCCCAGAGCTCGTATCAGAGAAGGTTTTCGAGATTGCTATTCTGCTGTACTTCATGTGCCCAACTGGATTCCCAGTTCCACTTCAAGTACAGGCGCTCGTTACGGGTGAGGATGATGAGAGCTATATGTCAGCATTTATCTCACTGTTTCTTGTGGTTGCGCTAATCGCATACACGCTAATCACAATCTTTGTGGCATAACGGATAGTTATAATGTAAATTTTTAATGATATTAAGGAAATTATGGAGGGATTATGAGTGAGATTAAAAGCCCATGGCCAGGACCAAAGGGATTGATACCTGTTACAAGCGGGAAGGCAGATGATGCGAACGTATATAACAGGGCATATCTGGACAGCATTCACGTGGAAATGAGGGTGATTGATGCAGTTATTCCGAACCTAGGCTGTGAAATATTTGGAGAGAAGTTTTCTTCGCCGATTATGATGCCTGCTTTTTTTCACACCTCAATAAGGTTGGTAAGGACGGCAAGAAGCCTATGGTTCAGTATGCAGAATCGGCACTCGAGCTCAATGTTCTAAACTGGGTCGGCATGGAACCGAATGATGAATATGCAGAAATTGCTGCTGTCGGTGCGAAGACGGTGAGGATAATAAAGCCTTTCATGGACCATGATAAGATTATGGATGAGATAAAGTTTGCTGAAGAACACGGGGCGATCGCTGTAGGTGTTGATATCGATCACGTGCCTGGAACTGATGGCAAATACGACATTGTAGACGGATTCCCTCTTGGACCCGTTATGCAAGTAGACCTTGAGAAGTATGTAGCGGCAACTGAACTTCCATTTGTTGCAAAAGGCGTACTGTCAGTTCAAGATGCGGTTAAGGCTAAGGATGCAGGCTGTAAAGCGATAATCGTATCGCATCATCACGGAAGGATACCGTTCGGAATTGCGCCAGCCCAGATACTCCCAAGAATCAAAGAGGCTCTAGAGGGAAGCGGCGTGTTAGTATTTGCTGATTGCTCTATCGATACTGGATATGATGCGTATAAACTTCTCGCACTGGGTGCAGATGCGGTTGCTGTAGGACGCGGAATACTTGGACCACTACTCAAGGATGGAAGAGAGGGAGTAACCAAGAAGGTGATAGAGATGAATCAGCAATTATCTGAGCTCATGATGTACACGGGCATTAAGGATGCTTGCTCTTTTGATAAATCGGTATTGTATATATAGCTGATAAATTTATCACAAAATACATGATAAAGTCTTGACAAAGTTATGGAATAGGATAGAATGGAGATAGCAAAAATAAGAAATGATTATATAAATAAAAAATCTTGATTAAGGAGGAATATGATATGGTAAGTGCAACAGTTGGATTTATAATTTCGGGAGGATGCATGACCTTATCTTATGGTTTAATCAAGATGACATATAATAGAAGCAAATATGGTAGAGCGTTCCATTAGGGAACATACCATAGGTAACATTTTCTCTATATTCCTAAAAATGCGGAGGGCGAGCTAAGAGTGCTCGTCCTTCGCATTTATATATTTTTTTTAAAAAGTCATAAAAAACCTCTTTACAAAGTTAGAGAGCTCTAATATAATAAGCATTAGTTAGAGATAACTAACAAAGCAGTATATAATTACCAGGAGGTGTTTACATGTACGTTGTATATTGGAGTGCTACAGGCAACACTGAAGCAATGGCTAACGCCGTTGGCGAAGGCATCGGTGCAGATGCTAAGGTTGTGTCTGTATCTGAGGTGAGCGTTGCAGATGTAAAGGGTGAGGACAAGCTTGCTCTAGGATGCCCTGCTATGGGAGCAGAGGTGCTTGAAGAGGAAGAGTTTGAACCATTCATCGCAGAGCTAGAAGGTTGCTGTTCGGGCAAGAAGGTTGTTCTATTCGGATCGTACGATTGGGGCGATGGCGAGTGGATGCGTTCTTGGAAGGATCGTATGGAAGAAGCTGGCGCAGTAGTTGTAGAAGAGCCAGTTATCTGCAACAACGAGCCTGATGATGCAGGTCTAGCACAGTGCAAGGCTCTCGGTGAAGCACTAGCAAACGCTTAATCATACCTAAAGCGTGAGCTTGTGACCAGAGATGGCACATTCGAATAATCGTACAGATAATATAAACATAATTATGCTTAATAACCATAAGCAAATATATCCAAACCATAATAATCATACTTTCAACCTACATATTTAAGTCATTTTTGTTAATCGCCAAAAGCTAGGGGCATTAGCCTCCACTTTTGGTTTGTATATTCAAAACTCTTGCTATAATGATTTGTTGCCTTCGGAGCTTTTATGTGCAAAAAAACTACGATCGCTATACTGATCAACATCACTACAACTGACATGATCGTCCCCTCTAGTCCAAAACCAGTATTGTATGCGAAGCTGTTTGTATCATGCTTAGTATCGAGAATGAATATTGAGTAGGATGATACTTCGCCACTATTTGGAAGACCTAGCAGTATATTCTGATTGAAGTTCCAGGTCGTGTGGCAAGCCATCGCCATCCATATGCTATCAAAATAATGAATCATGAGTGCGAACAATAAACCTGTGAGGAATATGTCGAGAAGTGGCAAAAATGAAACGTGATCATTTCCAAGGTGAAGCGCCATAAAAAATAAAGAAGTCACCAATATCGCCACCCAAGGACTCGAATATCTGTGCAATACCCTCTGATACATGAATCCGCGGCAGATAAGTTCCTCTGCAGAGGACTGAACGAATACCGCAATAAACATAAGGAGTATCGGGAACAACTCAAATTTCGCAAAGCTGAGCTTAATATCGCCGTGAAGGTAAGCGGTGAGCGCGCAGGCGCCGTTCATGACAAATCCAGCTCCGAAACCAATCACAAGGTTTTTGATATTGTTTCCGTTCTTTCGATGCTTTAACGCATCTAGTATGTAGCGATTGTCTTTGATGCTTAAAATGGCTATTAGGAAGACAAACCATATTCCCCAAAAGGTTATATAAAGATTAAATGTCTCCGTATACGCATCGCTGAACAGCGTGTAGTTAATGGGAATTAATGATATTAAATCGCCACCTATTGTGAGCAGGAAGGTTAGTGCCAAAATCCAGAGTATGTTATCTCTGAATCCGTGTTTTTTTGTCATGTTTTCTGTCATTAGATATATATATCCTTTCTACTCCATGTCTATTTATATTTAGCTCGTTCGAGCATAACAATCATAATGTGTAAGATAAAAGATTATACCATATATGATATATGGAAAAGAAAATTTTGCATCTCAAAACGTGCATTTGCGTGAAGAATATTTCATAAAATAGTTTTGCACAATTAGTCTAATACATGTATAATTAAGTCGAAAGTAAATGCAGCTGGTTACTGCATGATTGATTAACGAAATTTTTTTAAGGAGGGTAATTATTATGGCTAAGAATAAGTACGCAGGTACACAGACAGAGAAGAACCTAGAAGCAGCTTTTGCTGGTGAATCACAGGCAACTAATAAGTATACATATTTTGCATCAAGAGCTAAGAAGGATGGTTTTGAGCAGATTGCAGATATCTTCCTGAAGACAGCTGCAAACGAGAGAGAGCATGCTAAGCTTTGGTACAAGGAACTCAACGATGGAGTTGGCGATACAGCATACAACCTAGAGGATGCTGCTAATGGTGAGAACTATGAGTGGACAGACATGTACGAAGGTTTTGCTATGACTGCTGAGGAAGAGGGGTTCCCAGAGCTAGCAGCAAGATTCCGTCTCGTTGGAGAGGTTGAGAAGCATCACGAAGAGAGATACCGTGCACTTCTTAAGAACGTAGAGATGAAGAAAGTATTTGAGAAGAGTGATGTTAAGGTATGGGAGTGCCGTAACTGCGGACACATCTGTGTTGGAACTAAGGCTCCAGAGGTTTGCCCAGTTTGCAATCACCCACAGTCATTCTTTGAGGTTCACGCAGAAAACTACTAAGGAGATAGTCCATACGGCTTATCTGGGCTTCGGTTCGCCGAAGCCCTTTTTATATAGGATATATACATGATTGAAGTAAGAGAGCTTAAAAAAGAATATAGGACTGGTGACTTCATCCAGAAAGCACTAGATGGTGTATCGGTCACATTCAGGGACAATGAGTTCGTAGCAGTTCTAGGACCATCTGGTTCTGGTAAGACTACGCTGCTCAATATCCTCGGCGGTCTCGATACTGCCGATTCAGGCGAGATTATTATAAACGGTACGTCGACTAGGGAGTATAAGTCCGCTGATTGGGATACATACAGGAACCATAGAATTGGATTTGTATTCCAGAGCTACAATCTAATACCGCATCAGACAGTGAGGGCTAATGTAGAGCTAGCTATGACATTGACTGGTGTAGGTGCCGATGAAAGGCGCACGAGAGCTGAAGAGGCGCTTGATAAGGTTGGGCTTAAGGGACATGAAAACAAGAAGCCGAGCCAGCTTTCTGGTGGTCAGATGCAGCGCGTAGCGATTGCAAGAGCGCTTGTAAATAATCCCGAGATTGTACTAGCGGATGAACCGACAGGGGCACTTGATACTGAGACTGGTATCCAGGTTATGAACCTGTTAAAGGAGATTGCCAAGGATAGGCTCGTAATCATGGTTACACATAACCCTACACTTGCTGAGCAATATGCAAATAGGATTATCACACTTAAAGATGGTTCGATTCTCGAAGATAAGAAGCCGGTTACAGCAGAGGAACTAAAGAGTAGCGCAAGAACGAAAATAGGCGATTCGGATGCCGGAACTAAGACTTCGATGAGCTTTCGAACAGCTCTTTCACTTTCATTCTCCAACCTGATGAGCAAGAAGGGACGTACGGCACTCACGGCTTTTGCTGGCTCTATAGGGATTATAGGAATTGCAGCTATTCTGGCACTCTCAAACGGTGTAAACGGATACATAGCTAAGGTCGAGGAAGATACGCTATCATCATATCCGCTCACTATTTCCAAGAATGCAGCGGATATATCGAGTATGTTTGCAGGGATGGCTGGGACGTCAAAGGATAAAGATGAAGACAAGGATAAAAGCAAGTCTTCTGATGCATCGGGTAGTTCTGCTTCGAATGAGAGTTCCGAGACAGATAATGTTTCAAATAAAGAAAGCAGTGCAGGCCAAGCTGGGGATAAGGAGATCAAACAGAGAAACGTGCTCGGCAACGTCTTTGGCAGCACAAGAAAAAATGACCTAGTTGCTTTCAAGAAGTATCTTGACTCAAAGGGCAACAAGGTCCGCCGAAACGCCTCGGTGATAACATACAACTACGGAATCACACCGCTTATCTACCAGACCAAGAGTGAATCAGATCCAGTGCAGGTCAATTCGACTGATGGCATGGATGCGAACTATGAGAGCTTTGGAATCCAGAATTCGAGCAACACGGGCTTCTACCAGATGCTCGATGACGAAAAGCTTCTGAAACAGCAGTACGAGGTAGTTGCTGGAAAGTGGCCTAAGGAGTCAACAGAAGCAGTGCTCGTTTTAAACAAGGATGGCTCAATCCCTGATTTCACTCTATATCAGCTCGGATATTACGACCGTAAAGAGTATGACCGCGCCATGATCAAGTACAGAGAGACGGGAAAGCTTGAGATGAACACAGAGAAGCAAAAGCCTTTTAGATACAGAGATGCTCTAAAGCTCAGCTACAGTGTGATTTCTCCGGGCGAGATTTATTCGTATAACTCTCCAACAGGTACATGGCTCGATCAATCGAAGAACAAGGCGTTCATGATCGGTAAGCTGGAGAATGGAGTTAAACTTAAAGTAGTTGGTGTGATAAAACCTAATGGTAAGACCAGATCCAATGCCCTTCAGCCAGGTGTCGGATATCTGCCATCCTTAACTTCGCAAGTTATAGATAGAATGAAGGATGCAGATATAGTTAAGCAGCAGCTTGCAAATCCTGAAGTTGATGTATTCACAGGCAAGACATTCGAAGCGCTCAAGGAAGAAAACGGAGCATCGCTCGATATGAGCAAATTGTTCAGCATAAATCAATCCATGCTAGCGAGCGCATTCAAGTTCGACGCATCAAAGCTTCAGAAAGCATTTGGTATGAGTCCGCTGGCGAATATCGACTACTCTAAGGCGTTGTCCAAAGTTAATACGACGAGCCTAGCCCAGAACATGATGAGCGACATCATGCAGGAACTGGCAGAGTTCCCAGCATATCTGCAGCAACAAAATATCACGCTGACTCCAGCCGAGCAGTCGATGATCACCACAGAGACGAGTCAGCTCATCGCAACACTGCTCGCTGGTTATCCGGCATTTGCAAGCGACTATGCGAATAATCATCCTGGTGCAGCACAGAGCGAAATCATAACTGCATATCTCTCGAGCACCAATTCGAGAACCGCAATCTCAAGCACTGCAACTCGCATAGCACAGAATCTAAATAGAAGCGATCTTCGGGGAACGATTGAGAGGGCTCTCACCAATTACATGCAGGGCAGAATGGCCAAAATTATGGGTAAGTTTATGAATCAGGTCATGACCGAGATGCAGAAGCAACTAGGCGCGCAGATTAGCAGCGGTGCGACTATGAACGGTGATATGGCTAGTGCTATGAAGAGTGCATTTAGTGTTAATCCTTCGGCGTTTGCAAAGCATTTTCGCTGAATATGGATCAGACGCAGATGGCAGCACTGTTCTCTCAGTTCATGAATAACGGTATCGTTACATACGATTCAAACCTCAAGAAGATGGGTTATGCAGATAAGTCGAGCCCTGAATCGATTTCGATATATCCGAGCAGCTTCGAGCGAAAGGATAAGGTGATCAATGGTATCGACAGTTATAATGCCCGTATGAAGAGGTCTGGACACAAGTCGCGTGTTATAACTTACACTGATATCATGGGTACGCTCATGTCTTCGGTCACAGATATCATAAATATGATAAGCTATGTGCTAATGGCATTTATCAGTGTGTCACTGATTGTAAGCTCAATCATGATAGGAATCATCACTTACATATCGGTACTGGAGCGCAGGAAGGAAATTGGAATTCTGCGCGCAATGGGTGCATCGAAGCGAAATATTGCAAATATTTTCAACGCTGAGACATTCATCGAAGGACTGCTATCTGGTGTATTTGCGATACTCTTCGTATACCTCGTGAGTATTCCGATTAATATGGTCGTTCTATCATCCTTTAATGTCGAACGAATTATGAGGCTGCCGATTGGTGCAGCACTCGTGCTGATAGGGATATCTGTATTCCTAACATATATAGCTGGACTGATTCCTTCTAGGTCAGCAGCTAAACGCGATCCAGTGGAGGCACTCAGAAGCGAGTAATCGCGAATATAAAAAAATAATTATTAAAATAGCCTTATGAATTTATAATTTTCATAAGGTCGAAACCATCATCTAAAGCGTGAGTTCTACGGCACGAGAGACTTTTAGGTCCGGTGCTTGGGCTTGCGCTTTCTTGTTATATGCATAAAATTATATTATGATTACATGTAACCTATGCACGGGGGTATTTTACAAAGAGGAGGTAGAATATGACAGGTTATAAGAAAAGGACAGTCATATTGATAATCGGTCTGATAGCTCTACTTGGGCTTGTGGGCTGTGGAAAGAAAGGCGAATATGGCAGCTTGTCTGAAGAAGAGAAGATCGACAAGGGGCTGGATGCTTTTGAACATCTCAAGAACGGAAAAATTGAGATGAAGAACCATCTTAAGTACGAATTGAAATCACCACAGGAGGGACAGCAGTCAAAGTTCGACGCTACTCTCACCTTTAAGGGGGATTTTGAAGAGAGCCCAGACCACCTGCTTGGTGTTTACTATGATGGTAAAAACAAAAACGATTTCTATAACGATGCGATCTCACATTACTCAAAAAATGTAAACGATTCAGAGTGGGTTAATTACACAGAAAAATCAAAGAGACTTCGTTATCACAAGCCGATTGGAATAAATAGAGAAGCTATTGAATTCCTGAAGACGAAGAAAGGACATAAAGGTCACAGACGATAAGGATAGCTTTACACTCGTATATGAGACTGACGATGTTAAGCTGCTTGGGGCTAATGGTGACATCCTAGTTGGCGGAAGCTACAACGGACCTATTTACACCGACAATGACACGAATGACAAATTGAAGATTGAGCTTACAGTCTCTAAGAAAGGCTTTAAACCTATGTCGGTTAAGTACATATGCGAACAGGAAAGTCCGCAGATAACAGTTAAGTTTAAGGGTAACTTCAAGTATTCCAAGCAAAATTCAGGTGTACGAGTTGAAGTTCCAAGCGGCATCAGCAGCGCCGCAAGTAAGTAGAAAGGGGGATTATGATGAACAAGATACAGAAATTAGTTGTGATTGCATTCGCGTTTGTTTTGAGCTTATCCCTCATGTCTTTTAAGAAGAGTTCGGGATCTGATGTAAATACTTTTATCGATAAGCTGCGTAACGCAAAGAACTTAGAATACGAAGTTACCGTATATAACAAGAACAGCGCTGCTAACAAGTATATGAAGAAGTTTAGCTCCGATACGACCATCAGGCAGGGGCAGATTCAATTCGACCCACAGGTATTCAGCGAGTATGTGCTAAGCGGATATGGCACAACTAACGAGGATGGCAAGATAGCGAAGGCAAAACGTATATTTGCAAGTGCCGACGACCTGAACAGCTATGCGAGAATCTATTCTCCAGAGCCTAATAAGGGGTATAAAGGATTTACCTCACCAAAGGAAAATGGATGGGTGTGGATAGATAAGGACGATGTCGCTGCTCCTGAGGTTGGGCGAAGCGAAGATATTCTTAAGCTATACGAGAAGTATGCTAACAAGTTTAAGAAGACAGAAGATGATAACTATATATACCTTGATTACAGTGGCGATGTATCTAAAGACTTTGAACAGGTGGGTAAAGCACAGCAGACATTCGCAGAGAACAAGGTGTTTAAATCAGGTAAACGGTACGTTAAATCGGTAAAGCTCCGCATACACCTTGTGATAGCTAAGAAGGATAAGGCTACCGGTGAAAAAATGGTACCAAGCGAGGCTCGCATACAGATCAAGGCAAAGGGAAAAACCGACGGAGCGGGAGTTAAGCTAGCTAACGAGGATAATTTCATCGCTTCATATCGTGATATAAATAATGTGAAGAGCATTGAAAAGCCGGCGGGAATTTAATAACTGCACTTATGAGCGACATACGATTAATTGCAAAAGTACACTAATTAAGTTATGATAGCAATAACCTATGCACGGGGGTATTTTACAGATAGGAGGTAGAATATGACAGGTTACAAGAAAAGAACAGTCATATTGGTTATCAGCTTGATCGCTTTACTTGGGCTTGCTGGATGCGGACAGTCTGGCGGCGGCAACGGAAGTGGCGAGAATCTAACCAAAGAACAGAAAATTGATAAGGGGCTAGATGCCTTTTACAATCTAGATGACGGAAAGGTTCAGATAGAAGCTAAAACTGACTATATCCGCCACCAACCATCAGAGGGACAGAAGGCAGAGGGCTTTAATAAGTACTCGTATAAGGGAGCCTTTGAGATGGGTCCAGTTAGAGCCCGCGGAAAGCTAAACTATACAAATGATTCTAAAAAAGGATCTAGAGAAATCTACGGAACCGATGGGGCAGAATATAAAAAAGAAAAAGGCGATAAGGCCTGGAAGCAGGATATTTATACCAGTAAATGGCGCAATCAGCCAACTGGATTCAACCGCGATTTTATCGCTTTTTACAAACAAAGAAGAAAGACATCACGGTTAAAGAGGATAAGAAGACTTATACACTTCGCTTTGAGACGACTGATATGAAGCTCTTAGATGAAAATGGTGACCTATTCTTTGGTGCAATGTTCAGGCCGCTCATTGTTAGCTCAACAGATGACACAGGAAAGCTGGTTGCTGAACTAACCGTTTCCAAAGAGGATAATAAGCCGCTGTCATTCAAGTATACTGGTAATTTTGATAGTAGTGCAGTTAGCGCTAAATTCAAGGGTGTGGCAAAATATACCGATCAGAACACTGGTGTTCGTGTTGAAGAACCTAAGGGCATTGATAAGGCTAAAGGTTACTAGAGAGGGGCAATAAAATGAGACAGAAACGAAAAATAGTTTTAGTAGTCATCGCCATGATGATGGTCCTAACCCTTTCAGCTTGTGGTGGAAAAGGCGATGTCAAGACATTTGTAAAGAAGATGCAAAAGGTGGAAAACCTTGATTATGAGATCCATACATATAGAAGATACGTAGCATCTGAGGGTTCAGCTAGACTCTTTAGGGGTGAATCACAGGTTAGACAAGGTAAAATGCAGCTTGACCCACAGGCTTTCATCGAATATTACTCAAGCGGTACTTCTAATTCTAGTGAGCCTGAGACTGTTGATGAGAAACTGATAAAATTTGGAAGTTCAGACTTCATATTTAAGAGTGATAAGATATACTCCCCAAAGCCTAAGAAGTTATATATCGGCTCATCTTCGGTAACTAATAATTATGAGTGGGTTTGGAAAGAGGCAAAGGATATAAATCCTCCAGAGATAGGTAATAGCAAGATTTTCTTAGATATATACGAGAAATATGCGGACAAGTTTAAGCTGACTGAGGACGAGAATCATTACTATCTTGATTACAAGGGCGATGTGAGCGGAAATCTGGATCAGATGGCTAAGCTTCAGGTAGCAATTATTCCTAAAAGCAAAATGCTTAAACAGGGTAAGAAGGATGTAAAGTCTTGCAAGATTGAAATTCACCTCGTGATGAAGAAGGGCAAGGGCGGGCCAACTCCTTATCAGACAAGGATAAAGCTTATTACCAAGATGGATGTATCTGAGTATGGAGGAGCAATTGACAACGAGGATTACTATCAGGCATATTACCGTGACATCAATGATGTGAAGGAAATCAAGAAGCCTCAAGGATTTGATGCTAGTAAGGTGAAGAAGTCGCAGTTCTAGGTCTGCCTGCGGATGATTGTATGAATCGTCCGAAAATTGTAGTTAAAAATGGACTAAAGCCGATAAAACAGGCTAAAATCGAATATTCATAGAGAAAGCCTGCGCGTGAGCGCGGGCTTTTTAGTGTGGGAATTTTTGGGAATGCAATATGGAATAAGTGTGCTAAAAAGGAGAGAGTGGTGTGTTATAATTCGGTATACGTTCATATAAGGAAGCCTTTAACAGATGGAGCGATAAAGTATGACTGCAAAATTACCTTATGATAAAAAAGACCCTAAGAGCATTGAAAGATACGCTAAAAAACTTGTAGGTAAAACATTTCAAGATGTATTGAATGAAAGTATTTACAGTGAGAGTAAAGTTGGCGATGAATCTAGTAAATATGGGAATGAAAAAAGGAAGGGTGGCTTAGGCAATCTGCTAGAAAAGTATTACTTTGGATACGAAGTGAATTCTGATTCTGAAGCGGATTTTAAAGAGGCTGGGGTCGAATTAAAGGTTTCTCCTTACGAAGAAAAGAATAAAGGTGGTTATAAAGCTGGTGAGCGACTGGTACTGACCATGATAAACTTCAATAAAGAAGTGGAGCAAGATTTCTATAAATCTCATGTTTGGGAAAAGTGTAAATTAATGTTGCTAATCTACTACTTTAGGGATAAGTCATTAAAAAAATAATTTAGATTATCGTATTGATTACACAAAGCTATTTGAAATACTCGAAAAAGATATGAACATTATTATCAATGACTATAAGATTATTATTGATAAAATTTTGCAGGGTAAAGCTCATGAAATTTCTGAGGGTGATACCATGTATCTAGGGGCATGCACTAAAGGTGCAACTGCAGCGAAAAGTTTAGTCTCTCAAAGATATAATGAAAATGTTAAAGCAAAGTCTAGGGCTTTTTGTTTAAAAAACTCCTACATGACAACGGTGCTAAACAACTACTTGATGGCAGACGAGTGTACCGAAGCAGCGGAGTTTGCATCGGAAAAGGAGTTGGAAGCTAAAAAGCATTTCTGAAATAATACAAGACCGACTAAACAAGTATATTAACTGGAATGAAGATAGAATTGCCAATGAACTAGAGCTTGAAATAAATAAGAAAAACAAAAGTTATGAAGCTATCATCGTAAAGCATATGCTTGGTGTCAATGACCTGGAAGATGAGAAAATTGATGAATTCCAGAAAGCTGGCATAAATATTAAAGTAGTAAAGTTTAAAAAACAGGGAAAGCCAAATGAGAATATACGACTTGAGGATATTAATTTCATTAACCTAGATAAAGAACCATTTGATAACGAGATTAAAGATGAAGAAGGAAATAGCATAGGTTGGGAAGCCTCGAGGTTGTATGAAATTTTAGGAAATAAGAAATACCTCTTTGCAGTATTTTGGGAAGATGAAGAAGGTACTACTTTTAAAGGATGTCAACTATGGGCGATGCCAGATGACGATTTAGAAAAAGTTAAAGGTGCATGGGAAGAACTAAAAATCAAAATTAGAAATGGTGTAGAATTTGAAGTAAATGGAAATATAGTGAACAATAATTTGACTAAAAGTAGTGAAAATGGCATATTTCATGTTAGACCTCATGCGAAAAATTCATTCTACAAATTCACTGATGGTACAGAAATTGGCAATGGGAACATTAGCGATACTGACTTGCTGCCTAGTGGGGATAGAATTACAAGGCAGGCATATTGGCTAAATCGCTCTTACATTGATAGACAATTAGACAATACGCTAGTAAGACATTATTAAGTTGAAAAAGGCATGATCCGGTGTCTGCCGGTGCTAACATTTTTAGCCTTTTTATATATTAAGCGAGCTGACTACTAGATAGTCAAAGGAGGGCATAATGAATAAAACAATATGTGAGCTTTTTGCTGGAGTCGGTGGCTTCAGATTAGGCTTTGAGCGGCTAAATTCAGGCTGGGAAACTAAATGGTTTTCTCAATGGGAACCAGGAGCAAGAACTCAGTGGGCGCATAATTGCTATGTTGAACACTTTGGGAATTCACCAGATATAAAGGGTGAATACCACACAGGTGAAGACATAAGTGACATGAAAAAAGAGAATATTCCAAATCATACACTTCTTGTTGGGGGATTTCCGTGTCAAGATTATAGCGTTGCACACTCATTGTCCTCTTCAAAGGGGCTAGAAGGGAAAAAGGGTGTTCTATGGTGGCAAATCAGAGATACAATAATTGCTAAAAAGCCTGCATTTTGTATATTTGAAAATGTTGATAGATTGCTTAAATCGCCAGCAAAACAAAGGGGTAGAGATTTTGGAGTAATACTAGCATGTCTTAATGAGTTGGATTATTCCGTAGAATGGCGTGTAATTAATGCAGCAGAATATGGTGCAGCACAAAGAAGAAGAAGAACATTTATATTCGCATATAAGAATGATACAAACTATGGGAAAGCCCAATTGGAATACAATCCTGAACAGATTATTTTGTCTGAAGGGCTGATGGCCAAAGCGTTTCCTGTTGAAGATTTAGAGAATATTACGAATTCAATATTAGATTCGGATGTAGTATCAGTATCAGACCACTTCAAGTTCGATTTTAAGCGTGGTGGGTATATGACAAACGGGAAAATATATACCGCAAATATCAAGGAGAAAAAAGAAGAGCCAACACTGCTAAGAGAAATACTTGTTTCTAATGCAGATGAAAAATATTTCATAACAGATGATGAACGTATGAAAAAATGGGTTTATCTGAAAGGTGCTAAAAAAATTCCTAGAAAAAGCAAGGATGGACACGAGTACGTGTTTTCTGAGGGACCAATTGCATTTCCAGACCCATGGGATAGACCTGGGAGAACGATGCTGACTAGCGAGTCAACACTTAACAGAAGCACGCATGTTGTAAGTGATCCTGGAACTGGAAAACTAAGAATTTTAACACCTATTGAAACAGAGAGATTACAGGGATTTGATGATGATTGGACTAACACAGGGATGCCAGATAGAATGCGTTATTTCTGCATGGGTAATGCGCTTGTTGTACCAATGGTAACTAGAATGGGTAAAGTTTTAGATAATATTATTGAAAACGAGAATTAAATAATGAAAAGACCTTGTCGAAGCAGAGTGGCAAGGTTTTACACTTATCCCTCCAACATTCACAGTTCATTGAGGGTTTGCAGATACAATATAGCTATAAGATATAGGACAAAAACAGAGATTTGGAGGATAAGCATGAACATTTACGAAGGACTAAAGCAGAGAAGAAGCTATTACCAGCTTAACAAAGAGCTACCGGTGAGCACAGATGAGATTCATGCGCTTATAAATGAAGTCACGGAGCTAGTACCTGATGCGTTTAACATGAAGAGTGCTCGCGTGGTTGTTGCGCTCGGTGAGAAGCAGGATGAGCTGTGGGACGGCATCTATGATGTGTTTGACGGCAAAGTTGCGAGAGAGAAGATAGATGGGTTCAAGGCTGCGGCAGGGACGATTCTGTATTTCTACGATGAAGAGGTAGTGCGTGGATTGCAAGAGAAGTTTGCTGCATATGCTGAGAACTTCCCAGTATGGGCGAATCAGGCAAACGGTATGCTTCAGATTAATATCTGGAGTGCTCTGCGTGAGCTCGGTGTTGGTGCGAATATACAGCACTACAATCCTGTTATTGATGATTTCGTGCGTGAGAAGTTTGGACTGCCAGATAACTGGAAGCTCGTTGCTCAGATGCCATTTGGTGGAATCGGTATGGAGCCAGCGCCGAAAGATAAAGAGGATATATCGGAAAGAGTTAAGTTCTACGAATAGTGGATTTTAACGTAAAAATTTATGAGCAAAGAAACCGTGGGAATCTTCCTGCGGTTTTTTATTACAAATTTTGTACTAAAGGGAACTGGAAAGTGTGTAATAATTAGTTGAACTTATATGACAGTGTTGCTGATTAAAGTTAATCAAGGGAAGATAACAGAAATTGTATTGCAAAAAGCAATACAATAGTCCATAATTTTCTAAAAGGAAGGTGATAAATATGTCAGCAACAAAGAATGCAAGTGTTAATGTGAGAATACAGAAAGATATCAAGAAACAAGCGGAACAAATACTGGAAACTATTGGAATTCCAACAGCAACTGCGATAGATATGTTTTATAGGCAAATAATATTAAATAATGGCATTCCGTTCTCTTTAACTATTCCGAACAATGTTCCAGTCAGAGAAAATATGAATGATAATGATTTTAATTTAATTATGAGAACTGGATATATGCAGGCTGTGGAAGGCAAATCAAAGGATGTAGATGAGGTGTTTGATATTCTTGAGAAAGGAATATGATGCGGCAATACAGAATTTACATTACTGAGCAAGCAGAGGGACATCTTTCTTCTATTAAAAACTATTACATAGAACAATTAAATTCACCTGAGATGGCGATTAATACACTGCGCTTGCTTAGAAGTGGGATTAAGAAACTAGAGTTTATGCCGTATAGGATAAAAAGAATAGATGAAATGCCGTGGAGAGAGTTAGGTTACCGGAAGCTGAAAATAAATAATTATTATATTTATTATTGGATTAATGATAAAAAAATCAGAAGTATATGTGATAGCTATTATATATACAAAAATGGATCAAAAGGGACAGTTGTCTAAATTGTAAAATGCAAAAGGAATCGCTAGGCGGTTCCTTCTTTTAATGCCTAAATATATTAGGGCAATACAAAATAATACAACTTCACGGACAAAACGAGTTGGTAAAACACCGAATTTTATTGAAAAATCAACGAGTGCAGGGCATATATCTTCTTTTTTAAATGCTATTGACATATATATCGAACCGCGATATACTTCATATATCGAGATGCGATATATCAAAGCTTGATATAGGAGGAGCAAATGGATTCAAAACTAAAGAGGGTTTACGTCCCAATGTCGGAGACAGCCTTTTATATACTGTTCTGCCTGCAGGAGCCTCAGCACGGATACGGCATCGGGCAAGAGGTAAAGGCGATGACGAAAGGCGAAGTCAGCATAAGCCCTGGGACGATGTACGGAACGCTTTCTAAGATGGAGAAAGATGGACTAATTAACTTTGTTAGTGAGGCTGAGAAGCGCAAGATTTACGAGATTACAGAACTTGGACGTGAGATTCTCACCACCGAGATGAATCGTATTAAGCGAATATATATCAACAGTATTGGAGATGAATACAATGGGTAAGAGACAGACAAAGATTAGATTTTTTACAATAGCAGATTATAACGAAGAGCAGACTTGGCTTGAGGAGCAGCACGAGAATGGCTGGAAGCTAGTAAAGGTTACGGCGCCATGTTTTTCACATTTGAAGAGTGCGTGCCTGAGGAGGTTTCGTACAGGCTGGAGTTCAACAAGGGCAAGGTAACTGACGATTACCTCCAGATGTATGAGGATTACGGCTGGGAATATATAGGTGGATGCATGAACTGGAGCTATTTCAGAAAGCCTGTGGTTGAAAGCACTGCAGAAGGAGAAAATGAGATATTCTCCGACGATGAGTCGAGATTGAATATGATAGACAGGATTGTACATACCAGACTGATACCTGTAATTGTAGCACTGATCCCAGTAATTTTCCTAAATATAAGAAGCATGTTGGAAGAATCTGGTGTGTGGTACAGCTCTGCAAGAGGAGTGGTGAACATCGTGCTCATAGCTATTCTAGCTACCGATATCTGCCTGGTTTCACACTGCCTGAGGAAGTTCAGAAAGCTTAAGAAGAACCTGTAGCCGCATTGCCATATTCATGAAAATATAAAAAAGCACACAGCCCCGACTTTTTCGGAAGCTGTGTGCTTTTGTTCGTCTGTAGTTACTATTCCGACATCCGGTTTTAAGCGCCACCAGTTGATATATCTAAACTAGCACTTCGCCGTGCATACCCGCTGGGACCTCGAGTCCCATGAGTGTCAGAAGCGTTGGCGATATATCTGCCAGCTTGCCATGGGGTACTTTGAAGGCTCTTGGCTCGTTTGCGATATGGCACAGCGGAACTGGCGATAGCGAGTGCTTAGTCACAACATTATCCTTATCATCCAGCATGTAGTCGGCATTGCCGTGATCGGCCGTGAGTAGAATCTGACCATCCTTTGCCAGAACTCTGTCCACAATCTGCTGCACCAGTCCATCGAGCGTCTCTATAGCGCTTACTGCAGCATCGAAAACGCCTGTATGGCCTACCATGTCAGGGTTTGCGAAGTTTAGTATGATGAGGTCGTACTTATCCGAGTCGATCGCTTCTAATACCTTTTCCGTCAATAGTGGAGCGCTCATCTCTGGCTGAAGATCGTAAGTAGCGACCTTAGGAGATGGGATCAGGATGCGGTCCTCGCCTTTAACCGGAACTTCGACACCGCCGTTAAAGAAAAATGTCACATGTGCGTACTTCTCAGTCTCGGCTATGCGGAGCTGAGTTAGTCCAGCGTCAGATACCACACCTCCGAGAGTCGGTTCAACGACTTCTGGTGGGAATGCGACTTTTACATTAGGCATAGACGCATCGTACTCAGCCATGCACACGTACACGAGATTCGATAGAATTTTCTTCCTTGCAAATCCATTGAATTCAGGATCCACAATCGCACGAGTTATCTCGCGTGCACGGTCAGGTCTATAGTTGATGAAGATGACCGAGTCACCGTCTTTGATAGGTGTATCATCGACGATTGTTGGGAGCACGAATTCGTCAGACTCGTCCTTGTCATACGATGTCTGAATCGCCTCAGCAGGAGAAGCTGCCTTGACACCTTCAGAAAGAGTAAGTGCGTCGTATGCTAGCTCGAGTCTCTCCCAGCGCGTATCCCTATCCATGGCATAGAAACGGCCAGAGATAACTCCGATTCTGCCTAGTCCAAGTTCAGAGAACTTCTCCTCGAGAGCACTCAGGTAGGTCATAGCGCTGCGAGGCGGTACGTCGCGGCCATCGAGGAAGCAGTGAACCACTACATCCTTGATACCTGAACGCTTTGCGAGCTCTAGAACTGCATAGAGGTGTTCGAGCTTACTGTGTACGCCACCGTCCGAGCATAGACCCATTATGTGAAGGGTATGGCCCGAAGCTGCATTTTCCATGGCTTCAAGCAGCACCTTGTTGTTATAAAATTCGCCTGTGCTAATCGACCTATTGATGCGAGGAAGATCCTGTAGCACAACGTTTCCTGCACCTATATTAGTGTGCCCAACCTCTGAGTTGCCGATCTGCCCGTCAGGGAGTCCGACGAATTCACCGCTCGCCTCCAGGGTGATGAACGGGTATTTTGCGAAAAGCGCATCTAGATGAGGTTTTCGAGCGGCAGCAATCGCGTTGCCGTGAGATTCTTCGCGGATTCCGTAGCCGTCGAGTATCATCAGCATTGTTGGTCTATTTTTAATCATTGCTATCCTCCTATAGATATATCCAAGTATACACAAGAGCTGTGTTTATTTCTAGGAGGTGAAGTATTGATTTATAGTTTATAATTGTGATTGAAATCCGTGTTTACAGTATTACTTGGGGTTTGCACGAGATAATAAACATCTTATAATAGTAGCATCATTATTTTAAGGAGAACGGAAGATGGCAGACGTCAGATTTACGCCTGATCAGCAAAGGGCAATCGATACTATCGACAAAAGCATTCTCGTATCGGCCGCAGCTGGTTCCGGCAAGACGGCAGTGCTCGTTGAGCGTATCATCAATATCATAGTTCAGGGCAAGGCGGATGTTGACCGCATGCTTGTCGTGACTTTACCAATGCCGCGGCATCCGAAATGAGGCTAAAACTGACCAAAGCGATTAACAAGGAAATCAAGGCAGCTAAAACTTCTGACCCCGAGAGAGCAGAGAGACTCAGGCAGCAGCTAGGTAAGATGTATAGGGCATATATATCGACGGTACATAGCTTTTGTAACCGTGTTATCAAGGAATTTTTCTACCTGACTGATCTCGAGCCGAACTTCAAGATATGTGATAGTCTCAAGGCTGAAATCATGAAGATGGAAGCTATTGAAGAGGTGTTTGAACAAGGATTTGAAGAGGATAATTTTATAGAAGGGGACTCATTTCGTGAGTTTTTAGACCGCTACAGTAAGGAACGAGATGATAAAGCGCTAATGCAGGAGCTCGTCAAAGCATACGCAGATCTTCGGAGTATGCCAGATTATTTTGAATGGTCTGAGCGCATGGCTGAGAAGCTCCGCATACCGGATAGCGGTGACTACCGAGATAGCGATTTATATAGAGAGCTTTGGGAAGAGGCAAGGCGGATTGTGGATGAGACCCTTCGAGAATCACTTGGGCTGCAGGAATATCTGATTACACTTAAGTTACCCAATACGGCAGCTAAGCTTGACTCTGAGATAGGTGTCTTTCAGACTCTGGCAGATGCTATTAAGTCTGTTTGTGATAGAGGAGAGCTTGCTAAAGGTGCTGAAGAGGTTGTTTCTAAGGTGTTCCAAAATCCTGTTTTCGGCACATTCTCTGGTGGAAAAGGTGAAAGAGAGGCTTACAAGGCGGTATCTGCTGATTGTAAGGCTCGTAGAGATACATATAAGAACAACTTCCAGAACTTCTTTAAGGAATACAATTTTGCAGAGCTCAAGACTTTATTCGAAGAACAGGCGGAAACGTACAAGTATACGATGTATTATTTGGCGCTACTCAAGGAATTTGAGAGCATTTATAGTGCAAAGAAGAGAGACCAGGGTGTTATCGACTACGGTGACATGGAGCATATAACGGCAGATATTCTAAAGAATGAAGAGGCAAGGAAGGTACTCCGTGAACGGTTCGAATTTATATTCGTTGATGAATATCAGGATGTGAATACTCTGCAGGAATTCCTAATTGGCAGTGTAGCGCGAGAAGATAACGTGTTCAAAGTAGGGGACGTCAAGCAGAGCATTTATAAGTTCAGACAAGCAGAGCCTCACATATTTGAGGAGACATCTAGAGCATATAAAGACGAACGAAATGAACACGCAATTCAGATAAATCTCAACAAGAACTTCCGCAGTAACGGGGCTACAATCGACTACATCAACTATGTATTTCAAGATTTGATGGATGGTTATGACGATGACGAGAAGCTATATCAAGGACTTACGGGACATCCTGAATATAACCTTAAGCCAGAGGTGCACCTGCTTCTAACTGAAATGGATGATTCAAGCGAAGGGGAGAGCTCAGATACAAGTTATCAGGCTAGAGGCTCTCAGATTGTTGATATAGAAGGACCTTCATCTGGTGAACGAGATGAGTCTGAAGAAGAAATTAAGTCCCTCTCCCAAAGCTGAGATTGAAGCGATTCATGTTGCGGATATTGTCAGCAGTATCATCGGTACGGAATTCTACGATGGCAAGAGCGGAAAGGTTAGAAAAGCAACTCCTAGAGATATAGCCATATTGCTTCGTTCTACTAAGAATAAATCAGACATGTATTATAAGTCACTGATGAGCAAGAGCATCTCGTCCCATATCTCTGACGATGGTGGCTATTTTGACACGGTTGAAGTAGCTGTCTCAATGGCGATACTTAAGGTGGTGGACAATCTCCATCAGGATATTCCGCTCATATCCGTGCTCAGGTCGGAGGTGTTTGGATTTACTCCGGGAGCAGCTCGCTGAGGTTAGGGCTTTTGCAAGGGAGATGCAGATATCGGAAGCTAAGGATAGAGAAGGAAATGTGCAGTACCAAAGGCAGTCATACTGTGATGCGCTACTTGAATACGGTGCAAATGGCAGTGACGATGGTTTAAAGTCCCGTGTAAATGAGGCACTCGCGACCATCGAGAAATGGCGTGCGCACAGCAAGATGATGCAGCTCGATGATTACATTTGGTACCTACTAGAAGATTCCAATTATTATATGTACGCAGGTGCAATGTATGGCGGCAGGCAGAGGCAGGCTAACCTAAGAGCGTTAGTAGAGAGGGCCAGAGCGTTTAGGATGTCTAGTATTGCCTCACTCAGCAGCTACATAAGCTATCTTGAGGTATTAAGGACCAAGAACGTAGAGATGGGACAGCCGTCAATGGTCAGTGAAGAAGACGATGTTGTCAGGATAATGACCATCCATAAGAGTAAGGGACTCGAGTTTCCGTTCGTAATCGTAGCGGGCATGGGAAATCAGCTCAATTATTCGTCTGGCATCAAAGGCTTCCAATTCGACAACGAGCTTGGAATCGCCTTGGCGTACGTCAACCCAGACGAGCATTACTGGCGTAGAACGCTGATGCAGAAGAAGATAACAGCCAAGATTCGTGAGGATGAGTATCAGGAGCAGCTTAGAGTCTTGTACGTTGCGATGACACGTGCTCGGGAAAAGCTATATCTTATCGGCTGTGAGAAGACAGATGAGTTTGTGCTTGATGATATTCGTTCTAGAACTAGTTATTTTAAGATCATGGGAAAGTTGTGCGACTCTGGGCACTATAACGAGTATACATCTACTGATATGCATGAAGTTAAGATGCCGTCGCTTCCACGAGGGGCAAATAATTTCTTGACCACTGATAAGATTCCGATGGATATCGAGCTAAGTGAAGAATATGAAGAGGTTAAGAGGCGTCTCGACTATGAGTATGCATATAAGGATGATCTTAATACCAAGGCGAAATACTCCGTTAGTGAGCTTAACAAGGAAGCAATAGAGGAGTCAGTTTACAGAGGCAAAATCGAAGATAGAAATACAAGAATTGAGAGGCTAGCTAGCGCCGATGCAGCAAGTATAGGAACTGCTTATCACAGAATTATGGAGTTTGTGGATTTCAAGAAGGCAATTAATGAGGCTCGTGAGTGTGATAAAGCCTATATAAACGAAAGAGCTGAGAATCTTCGTGTCAATGGAGCCATTTCTGAGGCTGTATTCAAAGCTCTTGATCTTCGCAAAATATATGCGTTCTTTGAGACTGAAATAGGAACGCGGGCTTGTGCAGCAGCTAGAGAGGGCTTGCTATCTAAGGAAAAACCTTTTACATTAAGGGTAGAACGAAGTGGTAAAAGTGTACTGGTTCAGGGTATCATCGATTGCTACTTTAGTGATGGAGATGGACTGGTTCTGGTTGACTACAAGAGTAACAGACTTAGCTACAAGGATAGAGAAGCTGACATTGAGCGCATAAAGGAAGAGTATCGGGAGCAGATAAGTCTCTACAAGCGTGCTCTCGAGGAAGGTACGGGACTAAGTGTTAAGGAAGCATATCTGTATCTGTTAGATAAATCAATTACTATATCGATGTTATAACAAAGGGCGAATTCTGCAGAGAATTCTACATAGAAGAGAGGTAAAAAAATGTTCAGAAACCTTAGAAATGAGAAAAAAGCTATTTCAGAAGAGGCTGTAAAGAAGCTGCTAAAAGAAGCACCAAGAGGAGTCTTAGCAGTGAATGGCGACGATGATTATCCGTATGCGATTCCTGTCAACTATCTGTACGATGAACACAAAGGTCGTATCTACTTCCATAGCCTGCGTGGAGGATATAAGGTAGAGTGTATGGAGAGATGTGACAGGGTATGCTTTACCGTATATGGAAATGAACAGATCAAGGAAGAGGCGTGGGCGCCGTTTGTACAGAGTGTGGTTGTGTTCGGAAAGTGCCATCCAATTGAAGATAGAGAAGAGATGTTCGAAGTGCTGAAAAACTTCGCTCTCAAATATTATCCGAACGAGGAACTCGTGCACCGCGAGATAAAAGCAACTGGCCATGCTGTGCAGATGTACGAGATTGAGATTGAGCATATGACTGGTAAAGAAGTGCAAGAGAAATAAAGCTTGTATACATAAAAAACCATTTAATTGATAACAAATACCATTGTTGCTATTGAACAGATAATATTATGATGATAAAATGACACACATCAGTTAGTTTAAATTAACTAACCGATGTGTGTTTTTATGTTAAGTAAGCCGAATGGTAGCTGAGAAAATTTCTCAGCAGGGGTTTATGTATAGTAGGAAAGGAAAAAATATATGGAGTATGTCAAGAAGAGAAGTATATTGTTCGTAGCAATTCTTGTGCTCAGCATGGTTCTTGGAAGCATCAGCATAGTTTCAGCAGCAAGCAGAACACAGGATGTGTACAAGTCTTACGATGTGTCTGTAAAGTCTGGAAGCAGTGCATATGGGTATACTGACGGAAATAAGTGGAGTGCAGTATATGAGAAGGTTCTAGGAACTAATGGCACAACGCTTACACCGATATGGTATTCGGCTGATGGTTCTAACTATTACCCAGTAGAGGCATCTAGAGTCTATCAGTCTGGTGGGTATGTATACACGTTCAAGGCCAATGGAGCAGTTCTATACACGGGTCAAAATGCAGTTATGAATCCTGCAATTATCGCAAAGCTCTATGATAAGAAACTTACTAAGACTATATACAGCGGAACAGAAACTGTTTCAAATCAGACATTTAACGGACCTGTTGAGGTAGAAGCTGGAGCAAATATCACTTTTGATAACGTAAAGTTCAACAATGGCCTCACTACCTATGGAGTATCTAATGTTTCGAACAGTTCGTTTACTGATAGCACGGCTGTCAATAGAGGTAGTGGTAAGACTTATATAGCAGATACATATTTCGGCCACACCGCTAGCTCATCGAGTTTCTACGGTCAGACTTCATCCGTAGTTGGAGTAAAGCTGAAGAGCAATCGCCTAACAGATGCTGTAAAGGGCAAGGTATATGCTGAGCTCCTTTCGTTCCCTGATTTCATACACGTATTATCCAAATTCATACAGTGCAAGAGTAACTGCCAAGATGCATTATGACACAGTTAGTATCGTTGGTGCACTTCCAGGTGGACTTACAGCAAGCGCTGCAAACTACGATGCTACGGCTGAGAAGACAGATGTCAATATAACTGGAACACCTACGGTAGAGGGAATAGATCAGCTATTCGATATTAATTTTACAGAAGGCGTTTCGAAACTAAATATCACGATTCCAATGTTAATTAATGTTAATGCATATAGCGTTGAGTACAATGTTATTGGAGACACACCAAATGGATATGCAGTTCCGAGCAACGTAACTGGTGTAGGGTACGGCGAGACAGTTACACTTGCGGCTGCACCAAATAGCATTTCTGGACAGAAGAATGGCGTTAACGGCACATGGGAATTTTCCGGATGGTCGACAGACAGAAACAATATAAGCACTACAAAGGCCACTACGGTAAATGTAACTCAGAACACTGTAGTATATGGGCAGTGGATATTTAAAGCAGATAACACTTCTTCTACTACTGTTACACCTGCTTCAGGAAACTCTAGCAGAAACAGTTCTCCTGCAGATAATACCGTAAGTAAACATAAGGGTCATAGGGCTGGACCAAAGACTGGTGATAGCAATGATATCGGTGGATATTTGCTAGTGCTCGGAGTGGCTTCAGCGATATTGGCAGTCGTTTCAAAGCGCAAGGCTAACTAGTTAAGGTAGCTGTCCGTATAGCGATATGCGATTATAAAAATATAAGAAAGCCTAAAGTAATAAGTTATAAATATGCTAGACGAGAAAATCGAGATTTGTTCAGGAATTGAAAAATCTTGGCTTTCTCGTTTTGTTTTGGAGCGTTGTTATGTATAATTTATTTATCTAGGTTACTATAAGTAGTAATTGCAAGAAAATCGATACTAAAAGGCAAGATGTAGGAGCATATGATGATAGAGATTAAAGACATCGGGAAATTCGAATCCGTACCAGAGATCGTAAGTGACATTGCAAATGGTGATGTAAATGCCTTAGAAGAGCAGCTATCTAGAGGATGGGATATCAATGAAGAGATAGTGCTTAGTAAGTACACGAGGCTTTGCCACTTAACCTAGCTCTTATGATGAATAAATCCAAATCTATCGAATGGTTAGCTGAACACGGAGCAGAGCTGAACGATGAAGATAATCCAAGTTTTCTTACTGCAGTTAGATACTCCGATGAGGAAACCATCAGATATCTGGTTTCTCAAGGCGCTGATGTCAATGCTGTTAACTCGGTAGAGACTGAAGCTTTTGAACAAGCTATCTTCGGAGAGAGGCTAGATAACCTAGCTCTAATCGATGAACTAGGTCATACGGTGAAGAAGTACGGTGGAGCAGCGTTCAGAAATTGCCTAGACAAGAGAAATTACGATATTGTTGAGTTTTTTATAAAAAATGGCGTCGATATAAACTATAACAAGGCTGATTCTATTTACCCGTTTAAGCCGACACCACTCTGTGTAGCAGCGAGATACGTTGATCTTGAGATGTGCAAATACCTCGTGGAACACGGTGCGGATGTGACTATTACAGAGAAAGATGGCATGAGACCGTACAGCATCGCTCTTGAGAAGGGTGATGACGAGATGGCGGAGTACTTTAAGGGGCTGGAACCAATTGAGTTTCATAGTCTTCATAACAAGCTGGACGAACTGAAAGCGTACAAGCTTCCTAAGGCGATGATTGATTTGCTGCAAAGTGATAATCTGCACTTTGAACTTCCAAATTGTGATTTCGGTTACATCGACTTTTTTGAGCTTACCGAAACGGTTCCTATGAAGCTCGGCAGGCGCAAAGTGCTTAGGCTATCTAGGGCAACTGGAGATTATAGCGATATATACGTAGTCTGGAATCCTAAGACTAAGAAGGTTGCCGCTTACGATGTTGAACACGAGGAACTGAAGGATCTATGTGGATTCAAAGATTTTATAGATGATATGGCAGGGCATCTGCAGAGAGTTCTGGAAGGAGAACTATAAGGATGAATATAGTTGATAAGTCTAAGGAAATCGTAAAGTACATATGTGAGAACTTCGAAGAATGGGATTTGGATGATCCGATTGAAGAAGGATATATCGATGACTATGAGGCTGTGATTGGCGCAGCGGAAGAAGAAATTCAGGCATTTGAAGAAACCTTCGAGGTAGAGCTGCCAAAGGCCTTTAAGGAGCTTTATGGATATAAGAATGGCAGTGGTTATATGTGCGCGTTACCATGCGTAATAGGTGAGTGCGATATGACGTTTTGCCTAATGAGCCTTGAGCGGATAACAAGTAGCAAGGGGTATTTTCAAAACAAGGATGCGCTCCTAACCGACTACCCGGATTTCTTCTCGGCTCAAGATATTGAGCGTCTTAGTGACAGCAGAATTAAGCCGTACCTGTTCAACAAGAGATGGTTCCCATTCGCGGAGTACTGTGGCAGCTGCTATCTGATGCTGGATATGAATCCTGGAGACGATGGGAAAGTCGGGCAAATAATTTGCTATATTCACGATCCTGACGAAGTGGTGTACGTGGCACCGAGCCTTGAGGAACTCGTTTCTGAGGTCTATGATGAGACGTGCTCATAGGAGTATAAAACATATTTACAATTGCCCAAAAAGACAAAAGAAAAAAACAAGTTCTTTGTCTTTTTTTAAATGCAATTTGACAGATAAAAGTAGTATAATTCTTGTATTAAATTTTATACAATTTTAAGCTATCTTAAAAGCTAGGAGGACTTATGAAAGCTTCAATTCGTTATAGCAGGAGTGCAGCACTTGTCTTAGCATTCTTGTTATCATTAATGATGATGATGCCACCTAATATGGCATATGCTGCTACGAAGTACACTGCAACAGGAAGTGAGACTGCAGCTCAGCTAACAGCTATCATCGACGGTACAACCACAGATGCTGCAGGTAATAAGTATGATGTAGTTGAATTTCCAGCAGGAACGTACAATTACAATATGACTGCACCGATTCATATCAGGAGAGCTGTAACAATCAAGGCGGATGCAGGTGCAAACGTAACGCTAACTGGTGGAGATTTTAGAGGATATGCTAACTCCAATACAACGTTTACTGGAGCAGGCTCTTTCCTTCTCAAGAATCCAAATACTTACGGTATCTGGTCTAACGACCCATCTGTAAAGTTCAATTTTGACCACACAAACTTTACTATCGATGGTGCTCCAGGATTCGGATTCTATGCTCTATTAGGTGGAAACACTACCAACATTAAGGGCGGAACATTTGTCGTTAAGAACTGTGCAAATACAGGAAACGAAGGTGGAATCGAAGTTGACGGAGCTACCTTCAACGTGTCGGATGGCGCACAGATGACAATTGAAAACAACGGAAATGGTACCTTTGGAGACCTATACATGAACGGCAAGATGAATGTAAGCGGCGCAAACACAAAGGTTACAATCAACGAGACAAGAGCAACAGCTAGAGGATACGGAATGGTAATTCCAACATCTGGACACCTCAACATAGACGGAGCTACTTTTGAAATCAATACAACAACTGCAGGTAGAGGTCTTAACGCAGGAAATAACGCAGCTGATACAGTTAATATAGAGAACGGCGGAAAACTGCTCATCAAGGCTAATGGCGGACTTGCAAATAGCGGTATTCGAAGAGCGAAGGTTACGTTAAATGACACAAGCGTTCTCAAAGTCGAGGGCTATAAGTATGCGCTAGACGGAAGTGTTCTCGTAACTAAAGGTAAGCCACATGTAACGCTTAACGGAACAACAGAGGATAATGGGTCAACACCTGTATTTACAGGAGGAACAAACGGATCAATTATCATGGGTGGATCGGTGCTCGAAGACTACACTGATCACGTTGTAGATGGTGCTCTTACAGCAACAGCTGGAGGAAGCCAGGTAGCTACACAGCCTGTAAATACAGCTGGCGAGGCGCTCACGCGTTTTGATATCAGGGGGCTATCTAATAAGACTATAAACATTGCAGCAGATCCAGACAACGCAGCACATCCTGCATACACATATAGCGTGGGTGCAAATCATGGTGGAACGGCTTACGTATGGGCTCCTGCAGTAAATGTGAAGTTCTGGGAGACAAAGGAAGCGTTCGATAACAATGATGCTGCTAAGCTCATCAAGACTCTGACAACTATCCGTGGCAACAATCTCAAACTGGTTGGGGCAACTATGCCTGAAGCGCCAACTGCGCCAGCAGGAAAGGTGTTCTCACACTGGGTAAATGCAGATACAGGCGAGGTTTTCGATGTGAACACATCTCTCACCAAGAGCGTGACAAACGTATACCCAGTTTATAAGGTGCCAACAGTTAAGAAGGTAGTTAAGGTTCACAAGAAAGGTCCTAAGACAGGCGATGCAGAGAATGTTATGCTCTATGTAAGCATGCTAGCTGGAGCAATTGTTACACTTTCTGTAATAGTAAGATTGAGACGTAAAGCGTAATTCACTAACCAGATTGCTTTGGTGATAAGTGTAAGAAGTTCTCTTGTTACGGGAGCGAGAATAAAACTATAAATACATAACAGTTGACTAATATGAATAAATTAAAGGCAAATGCAGATTTCTGTGTTTGCCTTTTTCATTTCATAAACATTTCATAAATGTTCGATAATATTTCTTGTATGAAGCAAGGGCTTCGAAAAAACTATAAGGAGGATGGCTACAAGTGGTAAAAAATGCAATCGCCTATGTCGCTAGGCGCAGATGCAGAACTTTTATAATCTTCATCATTTTGACCTTGGTCCTCGCATGTATACATGTGTGTTTAAATATAATTATATCTAGTGATAACGTTGAAAAATCTCTCTACAAGGCTTCAAATTCATCGTTATCAATAGTCAAGAAAGGGGACCAAGGGACGTTTGAAATCAAGAACTTCGCAGGCTTAAAAAAAGTGAATGTTGTCAGCGAAGTTATTCCTAGGTATGAAGGCGTAGCGACGCTCGTAGGTAGTAACGTTGTCAACGGAAACCAAACGGTTATACGAGATGATGCACCGAGCGAGTTTAGAAATGCGGTATCTGTACAGGCAGCTACTCGGACGGAACGCGAGGTGCTTTTTAGCAGTGGAGTTTTCAATCTTGAGGAAGGAAGGCACATCACTAGGAGTGACAGAGGCAAGGTGATTGTGCACAGAAAGTTTGCCGAGCACAACAAGCTGAAACTGCACGACAAGATTAGCCTGAAATTTTTTGAAATCAGACGGGAATGCAGCGTCTGGAGAGGATACAGAGATACTCGAAATAGTCGGAATATTCTCCGGTAAGATGCAAGAGAAGCACACGGGTATGCCATCTGATCTCAGTGAAAACACCATGTTTACTGACTATGATTCAAGTCAGAAGGGACTTGGATATACGGGTGATAGTAGAGTAGCTAGTTCAATAACAGTTACGACGAATAGTCCAGAGAATTTAGAAACTGCAGAGAAAAATATAAGGAAATTAAATTTAGATTGGTCAAAGTTCGAGACAACTAAGAATAATGGAGCGTTCAAAGAGGCTTCCGAGTCACTGTCAGGAGTTAAAAACATCATGAGAATCATGACACTGTCAATTCTAGGAGGCGGAACAATAGTGCTTTCGCTCATACTGGTGCTCTGGCTCAGGGAGAGAATTTATGAGATTGGAATTCTCTTGTCTATTGGGGTAAACAAACTGGCGATAGTCGGACAGTTCATTCTTGAACTCATATTTGTATCGATTCCAGCTATGATATCGGCACTAATAGTCGGAAATGTTGCATATTCGTTTATCGTTGATGGATTTGCAAGTAGTGATGAATCGGGAGCGCTTGCGAGAGGTCTAAGTGAAGGTGGGATAGGTGCTAGTTTCACGACTTTTGCGATGAGCTACGCTCTGTTACTAATGATAATATTCGTTTCTGTTGTTATAACATCTGGAGCAATTCTAATACGTAGTCCAAAGGAAATACTATCCAAGATAAGTTAGGAGAAAGCATGAAGATAATTGAAATTAAAAATGCATCATACAGCTATATTGGCTCGAGAGACAAGGTGTTGTCATCGATTAATTGCAGCTTTGAAGCTGGCAAATTCTACGCTATAACCGGCAAATCAGGTGCGGGAAAGTCGACCCTCCTATCCCTTTTGGCAGGACTTGATAGGCCTAGCTCGGGAGAGATTTGTTTCAATGGCAAGAACATAGCACTACACGGATACAGCAATCACCGTAGGGACAACATATCCTTGGTGTTTCAGAACTACAACTTGATCGATTATCTGACACCCATTGAAAACGTGAGGCTCGTAAACAGAACCGCTTCTGACGAACTGCTTCTTAAACTTGGCCTTAACAGCAGTGAGATTAAGCGAAATGTCATGAAGCTTTCAGGTGGACAGCAGCAGAGAGTTGCTATAGCAAGGGCTCTAGCTTCGGAGGCACCAGTTATTCTCGCAGATGAACCGACTGGAAATCTCGATGATTCAACTGCTGGCGAAATTATCGGAATCCTCAAGAAGCTGGCGCAAGAGAGGGATAAGTGTGTCATCGTAGTTACACATAGCAAAGAGGTTGCAAATGCAGCCGATGTAGTTATGGAGCTTAGTGGCAAGAAGCTCAAAGAGACGAGAAAGAATAACTAGGAGGATGACGATGATTAAAAATGCATTTGCATATGTCACAAGAAAGAGTCTAAAATCTCTGATTATATTGCTCGTCATTACTGCGATGGCTACATTGAGTATGGTTGGACTTGCAATTAAGGACGCAACTAACAAAGCGGCAGCAAAAACTTTTGGTGACATAACGAATAGCTTCACCATGGAGATAAATCGCCAGGTTAATATGGGAACTGCTAGAGGCGGCGGAAACATTCGTAACGAAGACATCAATAAAATCGTGAAATCTGGCTATGTAAACGGATACATCAAGAGAATCGGAGCAGTAGCTGATCTCGTTGGATACGAGATAATCAGAACTGATGCGACAAATCAGAATGAAGATGCGGAGCGCATCGAGAAGTTTAAGAGCACTGTGATGGTAACTGGTGTGAACGATTCGTCGCAGGATACGAAGTTCGTAGCTGGTACATTTAGACTTGTAGAGGGAAAGCATCTTGGGAAGAATGATAAGAATAAGGTACTTATTCACAAAGACCTTGCTGAGAAGAATAATCTCAAGGTCGGCGACAAGATTAAAATAAGGTCTAATCAGTACGACGCAGACAACGAGAAGCAGGCGGACGAGACCATAGAGGTTGAGATCAAAGGCTTATTTGATGGGCACAACCAAGGTGGCGTGAGTGCAGCGGTAGAACTCTATGAGAATAATATAATCAGCGACATCGACACAGCAGCAAAGCTGTACGGAAATACAGAGCAGACTGCAGTGTATCAGGATGCAACTTTCTTCGTAAAGGGAGACCAGAACCTCGATAAAGTTATCAAGAAAGTTGAGGGGCTCGATATAGATTGGCAGAACTACACGCTAGTGAAGAGCACATCAAACTATCCAGCGCTGCAGCAGTCAATTTCGGGAATCTATTCATCGGCAAATAAGCTATTTGTGGGAGGTATAGTGTTTGCAGGGCTTGTAGTTTCACTCCTTCTGTTCCTCTGGATGAACTCGAGAAAGAAAGAAGTTGCTGTATTGTTGGCGATCGGCCGAACTAAAAGGGAAATCGCAGGACAGTTTGCAGCAGAGCTCGCATTTATAACGATTCCTGCTTATATTATTTCGTTCTTTGCATCAGGGATGCTAGGCAAAGTTATAGGAAACAAGGTGCTTCAAAGCGTCACGGGGAATATTGCTAAGGGTATCTCCAAGGAGTCCGCTTCGTCAGGTCTCGGTGGAGGTGCAGAAGTTGACGGATTTAACAAGACTCTGACAAGTTTAGATGTTATCATTAACGGGAGAGCTGTGCTTTATGTCGTGCTCTTTATGACAGTAGTACTAGCTATATCACTACTCATTTCTACATACCACATCCTGCGCAAGAGACCGAAGGAGCTGCTTATAGACGCGAGATAGAGACTGGAGGGTCAATGAAGATTCTTATAGTTGAAGACGATCAGAATATCAGGGAGGGAGTCGCAGACTTCCTCTCTGAGTTTGGTTATAATACGATTGAAGCATCTGATGGACGAGAGGCTCTCGCAAAATTTGATGAACAAGATATCAGCCTTGTAATTCTCGACATTCAGATGCCATATATTAATGGTTTAGAAGTTCTAAAGGAGATTAGAAAACGAAGCAAATTACCTGTTCTTATGCTTACGGCATTTAGCGATGAAGAGTATAAAATTGATGCATATACGAGCTTGGCGGATGGATATTTGGAGAAGCCTTTTTCATTATCGGTATTACGTGCTCGTGTAGATTCTCTAATCGAGCGTTACTACGTAGTAGCGGATAAGTTCAGTTATAATAGCGCAGAGGTGGATTTTGCAAGCTATACGGCGAAGCTTGCAGGGAAGCCTATAGATATCAATGCTAAGGAAGTAGATATATTAAAATTTCTCGTCCACAATGAAGGGCGAGCACTGACTAGAGAGCAGATTATAGACGGTGTGTGGAAGGCGACAGAGGAGCCTCCTTTTGACCGAGTGATAGATGTATACATAAAGGAGCTAAGGAGAAAGCTTGAGCTAGACTGTATAGTAACTATTAGGAACGTAGGATATAAACTGGAGAGGAATGAAAAGACTAAAAATATTCCCTAAAATGTTCATCCAGACATTCACCATCCTCGGTGTGCTAATCGTAGTGGTGCATCTGATGGTGTTTCTGATGTTTCCTAAAATTTACCTAGAGAGCAGAAAGAGTGAAATCACATCCAAGGCCAATGCAGTATCTGCGGCGCTTACGGGCAAGGACAAGAGCTTCGCTCAGCAGTATCTGACATTCTATTCTAAGAGCAGTGAGATTAAAGCTTATGTAGTGAGTGACAGCATCAAGGAGGATGAACTTAAAGTCGGAGATGTGGCGGATGATAGCGTTGATAAGGCGAGTAGTAATAATTCGCTCATCATCGAGTCGCGTAAAATAAGGCTTGCGGATGGCAGTGAGCTTGCGGTGAATTTTGTTTCAACTGCTGATATGCGACAAGAGGCCAAGGGACTAATAATAAAATTACTTCCTATATCTTTAGCAGTTTCACTAGCGATATCAGTTTTAGTATCGCTGATATATGCAAGACTTTTGACAAGAAATGTTCAAGAAATAAAAGAAGTTACAACTCGAATGATGGAGCTTGATAGAAATGCTCTTTTGCCTGTCGAATCATCAGATGAGATAGGACAACTCAAAGCGCAAATTAATGACTTGTATGTAGCTTTGCTTGAACTGATAGATGATCTTGAGGTCAAGAATGAAGAGATTATAAAGCTTGAGAAGCTAAAATTTGACTTCTTTAGAGGTGCTTCTCACGAACTAAAAACTCCATTAGCTAGCCTCAAATTATTCTTGAAAATATGAAATATAACATTGGCAAGTATAAGAATCGTGATAGCTATATTGACAACTGCATTGAGATAGTCAATGGGTTGGCACAGAATATATCGCAGATTCTCTCTGTTTCTTCGCTCGATCACCTTAGTGATGACGAGGAAGAAGTGGTTATAAATGAGATTTTGCAGGAGGTTCTAGATAAGTATGAACTTATGGCTGCGCAACGAAGTATCTCAATCAACAACCGTCTCGGTGATGAAAAAATTTACATAGGTAAGAGTGCTCTTAAGGTGATACTATCCAATGTAGTTGGTAATGCTGTAAAGTATTCGGATACAGGAGGTATCATAGATATCGGTTCAGATAACGGTTGGATATATATAGATAATACTTACGATGACGCAGAAAATCTCGATTGTGAAAGACTATTTGAAGTGAACTTTGACGTAGGAAAGGATAATAGCAATGGACTAGGTCTGTATATAGTAAGAAATATTCTGTTAAGTTACGGGATTGGACACAAGCTAGAACGACGTGAAAAAAGCATAAGATTTACGATCAAAATTACTTAGTAAAGATGAAATAAATATATTTAAATAGTTTACAGAAAAAGTCAATCGTCACAATGGTGATTGACTCTTTTTTTCGTTCGAATTACACCAAAACCACACCTTCACTCTTATTGATAAAAACCTCTCAAAATAGTATAATAATATAACTTATGCCATGTAAAATGGACGATTTTAAGAGGGACGGGATACCGATATGCTAAGTTCGATTCAAAGTATAATGTCTAACTTCAGACCGGAAGACGCGCTGGATATAGCAATCGTGTCTTATATTGTTTATAAGATGATTGGTTTTATTAGAGAAACCAGGGCGATGCAGCTCATACGAGGGCTTGTAATTATCATAGTTGCATTTTTTGTATCGGACATATTCAACCTGTATCTGCTAAATTGGCTACTCAAGAGCCTATTCACCATGGGGCTCTTCGCAGTTGTCGTGTTATTTCAGCCAGAGCTCCGTAGGGCACTCGAACAGGTGGGGCGTAAGAATCTCATGAACACGAACTCGTTCCGCAATATTGATAAGAATAAGGCTGTTGAAACAGTAGATTCCATTGTGAGCGCAATCGATGATTTTTCAGCTACAAGGACAGGAGCATTAATCGCAATTGAGCGAGAGACGATGCTTAACGATATAATCGAAACGGGAGTCGTTGTAGATGCTGAGATTTCTATTAGGCTTCTGGGAAATTTATTCTACGAAGGTTCGCCACTTCACGACGGTGGAGTGATTATTCGTGGTGCTAGAATTTATGCGGCATCATGCGTATTCCCACTGACAGAGAAGAAGAACATTGGCAGAAACCTAGGAACGAGGCACAGAGCAGGTGTAGGGCTCAGCGAGGTTTGTGATGCTCTGATAATAATAGTTTCTGAAGAGACCGGAGTGGTATCGATCGCTGAAGATGGAAAGATTCGCAGATTCGTAGATCTCAAGACAATCGAGAAGATGCTTCTCAATATGTATCTGCCATCTGAAAGAGGGATGTACGGTAGGGTTGCGAAGCTAGTACGCCGAAAGGAGGGAAAGCACGATGCAAAGTAACGAAACAAGCAGCAAGAAGATCAACAAGCTCAATCTAGTGCTTTCGGTTGCAATCGCATTTGCCTCATGGCTTTACGTAGTATATAGCATAAACCCAACAATCAGCCGTACGTATACGAATATTCCTGTGACGGTCGCAAATTCCAAGACGCTTGCCAAGAATGATTTGGCAGTAAGCAAGCTTGATACAGAGAAAATCTCAGTTACCCTTGTTGGAAGGCGCTCGGCGATTAATGAGCTAAAGAAATCCGACATCGTCGCAACCGTCAATGCATCGAATGCAGGCAAGGGAGAAAACTCGATGGCTGTGCAAGTGAGCGTGCCTGGTGCTATAGCGGTCAAATCACAGAGTGAAAGCAACATTTCGGTTACAGTTGAAGACCTAGAGGTCAAGAAGGTAAGCACATATACGACATATAAAGACGGTCAATCTGGTGAGCCTGTAGTCAAGAAGCAGAGTAGCAAAGAAGTAGAGGTACAAGGAGCTGAGAGTCTGGTTAAGAATGTAGACTCGGTCAAGCTCGAACTCGATGCTGACAAGGTCACCGATAAAGCTAAAGAATTCAGCGCAGTCGTAACCCCCGTGGATGGAAGCGGTCACAAGATAGACTATCTGACTACTGATCCTGACAGGGTATCTGTAACTGCATATAAAGGTGAGACCAAAACTGTTAAACTCAAGGTAAAGGTTACTAATACACAAGATGGCAGTGTTTCAAGGACGTACTCCGCACCGAGCACTATAGTTATCAAAGGTAGAAGCAAGGATATCAAGAACGTAACAGAAATTACATCCAAAGAGATGGATATCAGTTCTGTAGCCGAGACAGAAGATATGGATATCGATTACGACCTACCAGAAGGTGTGAGCATAGCAAATGAATCAAGGCACGTAAAGCTCAAGGTCAAGGTGAGCACGAGCGGATCGAAGACCGTGAATGTTCCGGCTAGCTCAATCAACATAAATAATGTTGCTAGTGGTCATACAGCGAAGGCGAATAGTGGCGTTAACGTCGTCGTAACGGGCAGCAAGGACAAGATAGCGAGCATCACAGCTAGTTCATTCGTAATCAGCGCAGATGCAAGTGGTCTAGGGGCAGGTCAGCATACTGTTACAGCGTATCTAACCAATAATTCTGGACTTACGGCAGCACTTGAAAGTGCACAGATTACGATAACGGTTCAGTGACGGGGTATCTTAAACTTGCGCTTTGGCATTGATAGTTTATGCTAGACGATAAAATTACATATGGAATTTATACTTTGCAGAATATATATAAGAAGGAATTGAGGAGAAGCTAATGGGCAGATTGTTTGGAACAGATGGTGTAAGAGGAGTGGCTAACACAGAACTTACAGCTTCGCTTGCATTCGACATAGGCAGAGCGGCAGCGTTTGTGCTCGGAGAGAATGATAAAAAGCCGGTTATGGTTATTGGGCGTGACACGAGAATCTCTGGGGACATGCTTGAAATGCGCTGACGGCTGGAGTGCTTTCCGTTGGCGGAGATGTGATAAAGCTAGGAGTTGTTCCTACACCAGCAGTTGCTTACCTAGTAAGGAAGTATAACGCAGATGCAGGTGTCGTTATCTCTGCATCCCATAACCCATTTGAATACAATGGAATTAAGCTATTTAATGGTGAAGGATATAAGCTGGATGATAGTGTTGAGCAGGAGATTGAGGCAATTATACTGGGCGAGAAGGAAATCAGCACAGATGAATTCGTTGGGGCAAAGCTCGGAACCTGCCGCGAGGATGATGCCTGTGCGATCAAGCAGTACACTGACTTTCTGCTTTCGACGATAGATAAGAGACTTGACGGTATAAAGGTTGTTCTCGATACTGCTAATGGTGCGGCGTTCGAGACTGCTCATGTCGTATATGAGGCACTTGGGGCAGAAGTTACAGTGCTCAGTGATAGTCCAGACGGAATAAACATTAATGATGACTGCGGATCCACACATCCTGAAAAGTTGCAGCAGAAAGTTGTAGAACTCGGTGCGGATGTTGGATTTGCATACGATGGAGATGCGGATAGGCTCATCGTTGTGGATGAACAGGGTAGAATAATAGACGGAGATAGAGTGCTCTGCATATGCGGAAAATATCTGAAGTCTAGAGGGCTTCTTGCAACAGACAAGATTACAGCTACTGTTATGAGTAATATCGGACTTCATAAACACCTAAAGGAATATGGAATCGGTGTCGATGTAACCAAAGTCGGCGATAGATATGTTCTAGAGTCCATGAGAGAGACAGGCTCTGTGCTAGGTGGAGAGCAGTCTGGTCACATGATATTCTTGAACTACACGACGACTGGTGATGGCGTACTATCGTCGCTGCAGTTCATGAAAGCTTATCTTGATTCTGGAAAAAAACTCAGTGAGCTCAGAGACGAGATACAGATTTATCCACAAGCGCTAGTAAATGCTAGGGTAGACAATGCTTTCAAGGCGACGGCTCTAGAGGATGAGGAAGTTAAGAAGTTCATCGCTGATATCGAAGCGAAAATGGAGGGCACAGGTAGAGTTCTAATCAGGCCTTCAGGAACCGAGCCACTGATTAGAGTAATGCTAGAAGGTGAGGACATCGATGAAATTCAGGGATATGCGAAGCAGGTGGCAGCGCTTATATCTGATAAATTTGGCAAGTGATTAGTAAATAAGCTATATGGCAAAACAAACCGCCATGGCAACACATAGCGGGAATTTTAGTTTTGTTAAAATAAAAGAGAGCGAATCGTTATAGCAACTACGGGGAACTGTGGATTGGCTATTTGAAATAATATATTTGGAGGAAACAATATGTGCGGAATCGTAGGTTATGTAGGTAATGAGGCTCCTCAGGGCATCATTATCGAAGGACTTAAGAAGTTAGAGTACAGAGGTTATGACTCGGCAGGTATCGCTGTTGTAAATGATGGCAAAATCAAGCTGAGAAAGCACGTTGGTGAAATCGTAAATCTAGAGAAGCTAATTGGAAATGAAAATCTAGGCGGTCACGTGGGAATTGGACACACAAGGTGGGCAACTCACGGTGCGCCATCTGATGTAAACTCACATCCTCATATGAGCAATGACAACAGAATTGCACTTGTTCATAATGGAACAATTGAGAATTATGTGGAAATCAGAGAGCAACTTGAGAAAGAAGGATTCACTTTTAAGAGTGATACGGATTCCGAGGTTGCTGCTGTTCTATTCGGCAAATACTACAACGAGCTCGGTGACCTAAAGGCTACTATGGACAAGGTAACTCACGAGATGACAGGAACTTTTGCACTCGCTGCAATCGCTGAGGATCAGCCAGAAAAATTTGTAGCATACAGAAAGAACGCTCCGCTGATTGTCGGCAAGGGTAACGGCTGTAACTTCGTAGCTTCAGATTTTTCGGCACTTCTTAAGTATACAAAGGATGTTTATCTTTTGGAGACTGGTGACACAGTAATACTTACTCCAGATGGTGTTACAATCTACGACGAGTCTGGCAAGGAAATTAAGCGTGAGACTATGCACATCAGCTGGGACGAAAGCGTCGCAGAAAAAGGCAAGTACGAGCACTTCATGCTCAAGGAGATATTTGACCAGCCTAAGGCTATAGAGGAAACTCTTGATCGTAATCTAAGCGAAGATGGAAGAGTGTCGCTATACGATATGACGCTTACTAAGGAGGATTTTGCTAAATTCAATAAGATCTGCATCGTAGCATGTGGGACGGCATACCATGCTGGACTAGTTGGTAGAAATATCTTCGAGAAATTTGTAAAAATGCCTGTAGAGGTTGATGTAGCTTCTGAATTCAGATATAGAGATCCTTTTGTAGACGAAAGACACTTTTCATTGCAATCAGCCAATCTGGAGAGACTGCGGATACCCTTGAAGCACTTCGTGAGGCTAAGAGAAAGGGAGCGAGGGTATTATCCATCGTCAATGTAGTAGGGAGCACAGTTGCTCGTGAATCTGACGATGTGTTCTATACATGGGCTGGACCTGAGATTTCAGTAGCTTCTACAAAGGCTTATACAACTCAGCTTCTGTCACTTTACCTATTAGCTCTATATCTAGGCGACCTACGCGGAACCATATCAGAGGAGTACTACAGAGAGGTTGTCAGCGAGCTATCTGAGATTCCTGAAAAATTGGAGAAGGTTCTGACACTTAGAGGTGATATCGAGAAGCTTGCAAAGAAGCTTTACGATAGAGACCAGGTGTTCTTTATCGGTAGAGGTATGGATGCTAGCGTTGCTTACGAGGGTTCGCTAAAGCTCAAAGAGATTTCATATATAAACTCCTTTGCAATTGCGGCTGGAGAGCTGAAGCATGGAACCATTGCTCTTATGGAGCCTACTACTATCGTTGTTGCACTAGCGACACAATCTAAGTTGTTTGATAAGATGGTTTCCAACATTCAGGAGGTTAAGGCGCGTAATGCACACGTGATTTCCATCGCAAAGGAAGGTAATACGGCTATAGAAGAGCATTCAAATGAGACATTCTACATTCCAGAGTGCATGGATGAGGTATCTCCACTTCTAAGCGTAATCCCGCTTCAGATATATGCATACTACGTTGCCAAAGAAAAGGGATGCGAGATAGACAGACCTCGTAACCTCGCTAAGAGTGTAACTGTAGAATAAAATAAATGTCATTATTTCGAGCGTGTGCGGAACTTGCAATTGCAGGCTGCGTACATGCTCGTATTTGAAAAGTTATAGGCGCATAGTTGTTTAGAATTAGAGAATTGGTATGGAAGAGAACAAGGCAATCAAAAATTATACGGAATGGATCAATGCCAAGGGAATCGATTCAGATATGAGACAGTATCTGATGAATATGATATCCCGACCAGAGGAGATTGAAAGCTGCTTCAGCGAGGAGCTCGATTTTGGCACGGCTGGTATGAGAGCGACTATGGGAGTAGGTTCAGCTCGAATGAACATCTATACAGTTGCTACTGCAGCATATGCTATGGGAGAGATGCTTAAAGAAAAGCATGAGGGCAAGGAAGTAAAAATCGTTATTTCGTACGATTCACGTAATAATTCAAGAGAGCTTGCAGAGGCTGCCGCCGTGGCTAGCTGTGCGGCAGGTGTTAAGGTTCTATTTTCAGACAGACTGCGTCCGGTGCCTATGCTATCTTATGCTATAAGGAATTTTGCAGCAGATGGCGGAATAATGATTACAGCATCGCATAACCCTAAGGAATATAATGGCTTTAAGTCGTACAGATCCGATGGAGCGCAGATGATCGATGAAGAGACCGAGGCGATTAAGAGTCGCATCAGAGATGCTGTTCAGGGTATAGAGATACTTTCAACAGCGGAGTCCTTCGAAGATCTCGTAAAGGACGGAGCTATTACATATTTTGGTAGGGAAATCGACGACAGCTACGATGCGATGATTATGGACTCGTTTAATAGCAGTAGTGTCAGCAGAAGGTCGAGAGCTTCGCTTCGCATCGTGTACTCACCGCTCAATGGCTCGGGACGAGAGCCGGTAAGAAGGGCGCTTCGTGAACTGGGATACGAAAAGGTATTTGCAGTAAATGAGCAGGATAATCCAGATGGTGACTTTCCAAGTCTAAGGGTTCCAAATCCTGAGTATGATGATACGTATGATTTGGCTAAGAGATACGCTGAGATGTCGATGGCTGATATCATTATCGTTACAGATCCAGACTCAGATAGGCTAGGCGTAGCGGTATATGATGAGGGCGAATATAAGAGGCTTACAGGAAACCAGATAGGGGCGATACTCCTCGAGTATCTTCTTTCTGAGGCAAAGAAGCTGGGTAATCTTCCAGAAAATGGATATGTGGTAACTTCAATCGTATCGACCCACCTGGCAAGAGCCATATGCGCTAGATATGGCGTTAAACTATATGAAACTTTAACGGGCATAAAGAATATTGCCGAGCAGATTAGGCAGAGATCCGATAATGGAATGGAAAGATTTATGTTCGGGTTTGAGGAAAGCAATGGATACATGCTTAACCAGGCTGTCCGCGATAAGGATGGCGTGATGGCCGCAGTAGCTATAGCTGAAATCGCAACTCTGTCCAAGGCGAACGGTGTTACTCTAATCGAGCAGCTGGAATCCCTGCATAAGCTCTACGGATACTCCGCAGAAGGTAGTGTATGCGTGGAAGGCGTTGGTGTTGGGGAAAGATTTATGGAGCATCTTAGAACGCTCGACGGCAAGCTTGGTGAACCTGGAACTGAACTCGGAGTGCTTGACATAAAGAACTATACGGATTACCTTCCTGAATCAAATGTTCTTCTGTATGAGCTTAATGGTCTCGACTGGATTGCTTTTAGACCTTCCGGAACAGAACCAAAGTTCAAGATTTACTTTGGTTTCTACGGTGCAGAGTCAGCAGCGGAGAGCAGGCTGGAGAGAATTTCGAAAACTGTTGTTGCTGAAGTTGATAAATATAAGGAAAATTAAGATGACAGATGAAGCGAGAATTGCACTACTCATAGATGCGGAAAATATCTCAGCTCAGTATGCAGGTTACATAATCGACGAAATCGAGAAGTATGGCATATGTTCGTATAAAAGAATTTACGGCAACTGGGAACGCATCGTTAAGACTAGGTGGGAGCAAGAGATCAGAAAGCACTCGCTAAAGCCTATGATGCAGGTTAACAACACGAGAGGCAAGAACGCATCTGATTCAGCTCTTATAATCGATGCAATGGATATCTTGTACGGAAGCAATGTCGAAGGTTTCTGCATAGTTTCTTCTGATAGTGATTTTACGTCTCTAGCGAGAAGACTGAGCGAGTCAGGATGCCTAGTGCTCGGTATGGGAGAATCGGACAAGGCTACAGAGGCTCTCGAAAATGCCTACGATAAGTTCATCTATATAGACCTTCTTGCCAAGCAGGCAGAGGAGGAGCGCCTCGCTGAGGAAGCTCTCGAAGCTGAGTATAAAAAGCAGAAGAAACAGGAACGCAGCAAGGATGTGACTGAGAATACTGCCAACACTCCTAGCAAGAAGGCAATAGAGGCGAAGATTCAGCAGATTATCATGGAGAATAATGATAAGGGAAAGCCAACTGATCTTGGACTTATCGGAAATGAGCTAAACCGCATCTATAAGAATTTCGATGTGAGGTATTACAGCAAGAAGGGCGGTAAGCGTTACAAGTACCTTAAGGAATTTGTTAGCGACTTCAAGTCTCTCAAGGTAGAGGTTAGCGGCGACCGCGGTATATACGTTACTGTAAGATAATAAAAATCACCTATAGTCAGCAGTCTGACTGTAGGTGATTTTCTATCTGTGATGAAAACTATAAATCTACTTATCTTCGATTGTAAAGCTCAGCTCAGCTCCACACTCTGGACATACTGCATCTCCAGGTGATGCCTGAAACTCCTTGCTACATACAGGGCAAACGATTATATATGTATCAGCATCATAGCCATCTGGCACATTGTTGTTAAATGCTTCTTTATATTGCTTATCGTCCATAGTTCCTCCTCTTTTCTAACTTAACTTCTAATTCTTAATTATTTATTATTTTACATTATATTAGTTGTTTCCTCAACTTATTCAAACATATAATGAAATTGAAACACTATGTTTATTATTATGAATACGCTAGATTTTGCTGAAAATTGATGCAGAAAATTAATATAGAGAATTACAATTAATATAAGTGTAAAATAAGAAAGGAGGATAAAATGGATAAAACTGCGATTGATTACCGTGGGCTAAAGTATATAAATATTGCTATTTGGATAGAAGTAGCGTACATACTGATAAACGGTGTTACTGGACTATTTACACTGCTTCAGATAGCAGCGATGTCAGAGATATCACAGGGTGTTTTGATCTTCAATACGAAGATTGCTCCTGACTTAATCTTAGTTATGTTCATAGCGAATGTAATACTATACATCATGGGCTTAAATGGACTCCAGAAACTCAATCCGTTCTACCGGAAGGCTTGTAAAGTATATATTGCATACCTCATCTTCATGTTCTTGTCCATAATAGCATTTGTTGTCTTCGGATTTGCTGCCAGTGAGTTTGTTGTCATTTCCTTTAGGTCAGATAGCATCAACACTGGTACAGTGAGCGTATTAATATGGACATTTGTGATAATGTTTCTTGCAGTACAGGTTGTTAGCAATATTCTCAATATAATCTACATGAGAAATATTCTGCTCGGTACAAGAAGAATCGCTGATGTGCTTGGCAACCAAGAATTAACCAAAGGGATCACTGTAACTGAGAAAATATATAGAATGGTGATGATTGTTATCACGGTGATAGTGACAATTGGTGTGATGGGCATCGTGTTCGTTCTAAAGAAATATATACTCAAGATAATTGGTGGAGGTGCGTATTCGTTCGTAGCCCTGTATAGTGCGTTAAGGGGTATGCAGATATTCTTATTCATGTTAACTGCTGCGTACATCATCAGCTTCATAGTTAGAACGGTTTATGCAATCAGACTCACACAGTCCTATGTGGAGATTACAAAGCATGAGATAAGTGATGCAGAAGAAGCTGCCTTGCTAGAGGATATGCAGGCAGTAAGGGAAAACCAAAAGCCAGATAGTATATATCTCCAGTAATAAATTTTCAATAATAATAGAATCCGTGCAATTAAAGGAAGAAGATGGCCTTACTAGTTGCACGGTTTTTTATTATGAAAATGAAGAGGTTAATTTACAAAGTCATAAATACAAGTACAATAAAGCACCTCACTGGCTAAATCCAGTGAGGTGCTTTATCACTCATTATTTTTTTATACGTTGTACTGCCGAGAGGCAATACACTAGCCGATGAGGTCGAGGAGAGCCTTCTTAGGAACTGCTCCTACTGACTTGTTTACTTCCTCGCCGTCCTTGATTACAAGAACTGTTGGGATGCTCATAACTCCGTACTTCTGAGCAAGCTCTGGGTGCTCATCTATATTGACCTTACCAACCTTGATATCGCTTCTCTCGTCTGCGATTTCCTCGATGACTGGAGATAGCATCTTGCATGGTCCGCACCAAGAAGCCCAAAAATCAACTAGAACTGTCTTATCTGCCTGTAGAACTTCCTGTTCAAAGTTTTCTGCTGTTAATTCAATTGCTGCCATTTTCTTGTCCTCCTGATATCACTCAAAACCAGAATGCGAGTATTCTGATTAATTGCGTACAACTTTAATTAAATTCACTTTAACATTTTTTTGCGCCACTGTGTGATGATTATGTGAGAAAAAACAATATCATGGTATAATTAATGGCTAATAAATGCTTTTTGCAAGTTTAAAATGCAGAAGGCTTAATCAGCTAAATTAGATAGTGAAGAATAAAGCTTTGAATCGGAGATTAGACATGTACATTGATGAAGCTACTTTTAGACAGATATTTCATAAGTTTATCTATATCGAGTGCCCTGATGCGTTAGAAGGATTATCCGATACACTTGAAATAATCGATGGGGCGACAGGTGTTCTCGCGTACTGCTTCTGCGAGGACCTCGTAGGAACTAGCTTTAATTTACTAGCCTCGGTAAAGAAGGCAGAAGACGGAAAGCTAGAGGTGGGACCTAGATGTTCCGAGAAGTACGCAAGGGTAAGATTTAATGATGTCAAGGATTATGAATTTGAACCTGTGAGCGAGCTGGACGCCGACCTATCGGAATTTGATGATGTACCGGGTGATATACGAGATAATTTAGAGTCTGCAGATAAGAAGATGACAATGCTCAGAGAGCTTGAAATGCTAGATAGCGGACGAAACATTGAACTACCGGACTTCGTGAGTGTGACGGTGGGAAAGAAGGGATTTTTGCCAGAGGTAGTGTGGGTGAGAACGACTGATTTTGGAGACAATGAGTTTTACGGCACACTTCATAATCCACCAAAGCAGGGCTTTGGGCTTGAAGCAGGACAGAAGGTTCGTTACCGCGCATATGACAACGAAGGGGAGATAATGCTGATAATTGATAGCAGCATGCTGAATTAATATGGACATTACACAGAAGATAACAGAGGAACTAGGCATTAAACCTTGGCAGGCCGAGGCTGTAATCAATCTCATCGATGAGGGGAATACAATTCCTTTCATTGCGAGATACCGAAAGGAAGCGACAGGAGCACTTGATGATGAGGTCCTTAGGCGCTTTGATGAGAGGCTTAAGTACCTGCGTTCGCTCGAAGAGAGAAAGCAGACAGTAATTTCATCAATAGAGTCCCAAGGAAAATTAACCGATGAACTTCTAGCCAAGCTAGAGCAGGCCGAGACAGTCGTTGCAGTCGAGGATATATATAGACCGTACAAGCCAAAGAGACGTACTCGTGCGATGATTGCAAGGGAAAGGGGCTTGAAGGACTGGCGACATATATCATGTCACAGGATGCAACAGTTTCAGTTCCAGAAGAGGCGCTCAAATACTTAAATGAGGAGCACGAGGTAAATGACGCTGATACCGCAATCAAGCTAGCGCTAGATATCATCGCTGGGGATATATCGGATGATGCGGATATAAGAACCTGGATTAGAACACTTACTGCTAAGGAAGGTGTGCTCATCACATCGGTGGTTCCTGCGGTAAAGGCAGAACTCGAGGCTAGCGGAGAACGCAGTGTATATGAGAATTATTTTGAATTTGCAGAGAAGGTAGACGGTCTCCCAGGACACAGAATCCTCGCTATCAATAGAGGAGAAAATGAAAAGGTGCTCAGCGTGAAGCTTGAAGCTCCAGTTGATAAGATAGAGGAAAGGCTTTTTAAAGACTTAAAGAGCTCAGCTAACAAGGTTACTCAGCAGTATATCGAAGAAGCGGCAGCTGATGCATATAAGAGGCTCATAGCCCCGTCTATCGAAAATGAAATCAGAAATGAGCTGACGATTGGAGCACAGGAAGGTGCGATAAAGATATTTGCAAGCAACCTAGAGCAGCTTCTCATGCAGCCACCTATAGGTGGAAAGACAGTTCTCGGCTGGGACCCGGCATTTAGAACAGGCTGCAAGCTCGCTGTGGTAGATGCGACTGGAAAGATTCTAGACACAACTGTTATATATCCGACCGCACCGCAGAATAAGGTTAAAGAAGCAAAGCTGACCTTAGCAAAGCTAGTGAAGAAATACGATATAGATATTATTTCTGTCGGAAACGGCACGGCTTCCCGTGAGTCGGAGCAGATAATCGCAGAATTCATCAAGGAGTACGAGCATGGACTCTATGCAAATCCTAAGAAAAAGCTCCAGTATGTAATCGTAAATGAAGCAGGCGCTTCGGTATACTCGGCTAGCAAGCTTGCAACGGAGGAATATCCAGATCTCGATGTAGGTGAGCGCAGCTCCGCATCTATAGCTAGAAGGCTTCAGGACCCGCTCGCAGAGCTTGTTAAAATCGATCCGCGTTCAATCGGAGTTGGACAGTATCAGCACGATATGGATCAGAAGAGATTGGCAGAAGCGCTCGGTACAGTTGTGGAAGACTGTGTAAATAGCGTAGGTGTAGATTTAAATACAGCTTCCGCTTCACTGCTTGAGTACGTGTCCGGAATCAGTAAACCGATTGCAGCTAATATAGTGAAGTATCGTGAGGAAAACGGGAGATTTGCTAGCAGAAAGCAGCTACTCAAGGTTGCTAAGCTCGGTCCTAAGGCATTTGAGCAGTGTGCAGGATTCCTTCGCATTAGAGGTGGTAAGGAACCACTTGACTGCACAGCAGTTCACCCTGAGAGCTATGAAGCGGCACGTAAGATCCTAGAAATCATGGGATACAAACCAGCCGACATTATCACTGGTGCGGCAAAGGGGATTTCAGATAGCCTAAGCTCCAAGAACAAATTGCAAGAGAAGTTCGGCAGCAAGCACGCTAATAGCAAGTCGGATAAGCCTTCGATGAAGCAGCTGGCAGAAGCGGCGAATATCGGCGAATATACGCTAAAGGATATTTTGAATGAAATCGAAAAGCCAGGAAGAGACCCTAGAGAAGAGGCTGAAGCGCCGCTGCTAAGAAGCGATGTGCTGGAGATAAGCGACCTGAGACCGGATATGGAGCTTAGGGGAACAGTTCGTAATATCGTGGACTTCGGAGCATTTGTGGATATAGGCGTTCATCAGGATGGGCTCGTACATATCTCTGAGCTGTCAGATAAATTCGTAAAGCATCCACTCGACGTGGTAAAGGTTGGGGATATCGTGAATGTCCGCGTCTTATCTTTTGACGAGAAGCGTAAGAAAATCGCACTATCGATGAAGAAAAAGAGATAGTGAATCAATTCATATGTGCTGACTGCTAGCGCTAATGAACTATGCAAAAATAATGCGTTTAATGCTGAAAAGAGGAGGGTATTATGGAATTTAAGGAAGTTATAGAGAGCAGATATTCTTGCAAGAAATACTCGGACAAGAAAGTAGAGCGCGAAAAACTAGAGGCGGTGCTCGAGGCTGGAAGGCTTGCTCCAACTGCTAAGAACCTGCAGGAACAGCACGTGTACGTGCTGGAATCAAAGGAAGCGCTGGATAAATTTGATATTGAAACTCCTTGTAGATACGGTGCGCCAACTGTGTTAGTGGTAGCCTTCGATACGACCAATGTCTATGTGTATCCAGGTGAAAAGAGGGATTCGGGAATTGAGGATGCATCAATCGTTGCAACTCATATGATTCTCGCTGCTGCTGACCAAGGGTTAAACAGCTGCTGGATTAATTTCCTTGACCCTGACAAGCTACACAAGGCGCTCGGACTTCCTGAAAATGAAGAGATACTCATGGCTATGGACCTTGGGTACGCCGCAGAGGAAGGAACTCCGCTACCGAATCACTTTAAACGCAAGGCGCTTAGTGAGACGGTTTCGTATCTATAGTTATAGGACAAGATGAGTTATAAAAATCGCTATATCCCTTGGGATTACAAGGGGTATAGCGATTGTATTTTTTGGCTTAAAATTGAGTAACTGCTAGCGATGCTTAGTGATTATAAATCTGTAATATTAATCTTCTGCACAGATAGGAAATGAATTATTAATATTTGCTTTCTATTGAAGCTGCCGCAGCCTAGCCGAGGACCAGGCGAACTGGAGGTTATAGCCACCTGTGATTCCGTCTACGTCTAGCATCTCTCCGATGCAGTAGGCGTTTGGGGCGGATTTGAGCTGCATCGATTTGCAGTCAAACTGGTCGAGGCAGAGGCCGCCCGCGGTGACGATGGCCTTGCTGAAGTCACCGCGCGATTCAATTTCGAATCGGTCCTCCGTGAGGAGGACGGCGGCCTTCTTCGCGCTGCAAGCGGAACGCTTCGCCACTTCCTTGGCGAAGCGGCGCGGCAGAGCGAACTCTTTAGCAATTATAGCTCCGAGTTCGCTGCTTTGCGCGATTCTTGCCCCAGAACATCTGCCATGCGAGGATTTGAACTCGGTGCCAGTAGCTGAGATAAGTCTGGCAAGAACTTCATCTCTGCTCATCCCCACATAATTGATTTGAAGCCAGCAGCCTGGCTCTGCGTATTTTGATGAATTGAGAATTACTGGTCCAGTGAAGCTATCGTGGGCAAGGAGCAGAGAGCCATTTAAAAGCACAAGGCGCCTGCCTGCATTTGGATATATGCTAACTTCTACCTTATCAAACGAAATTCCAGATAGCTCGCCGTATGGATACCCTTTTATATCTAACGGTGCAAGCGATGGCTTTAATTCCGTGTGCGCCAATCCAAGTCCTTCGTTTACAACGTCGAACATAGAGCCATCTGATCCGCTTCTTGGATAAGATTTACCTCCAGTTGCTATCACGAGATGCTTTGCTTCGTAACAAAATCTCTGACCATCTGGAGTCTCTGCTATAACTATGTATCTTCCTGTATCTAATTCTTTCGTTTTATCATTAAGTGGTTCTTTGTCATAAGCTTTGATTTCAACAACCTTTCTATTAGTGATGACCTTAAAACCGTTTTGTGAAGAGGCTGATAGAAATGCATCTCTCACATCTTGAGCTTTCATCGATTCAGGAAATACCCTGCCGTCTGCTTGTGTCACGGTTTTGATTCCTCGAGAATCGAGGAATGAAACCAGGTCGGTATTGCTATATTTATATAGAATCTTGCGGATTGATTTTCCCGCATCACCATAGCAGCTAGGGAAGTCCTTGATGCTGTCAGCATGCGTGATGTTGCAATGACCATGGCCGCTCATCAGGAGCTTCGTCCCAACACGGGAAGAACCTTCGAGGATTAAACCGCCGGTTTTTAGGCTTGCAGCACACATAAGTCCTGACGCACCAGCACCGACTATTATCACATCAGTGCTGATTACAGATGATGTACTTGCAGATGCAGGTGTGAAAGAGCGCACGCTTTTACCCTTCGCAGAAATGTCATGATGGTTAGTTCTATCAATGTTTTTTAATCTTGTGCTCTGTTTCAATTCAGTCTCCTAGGTGTATAATGATAATCACACAATTATAGCATAAGTTGTAGTTGTAATAGATGAAGTTGTATCAAGGTGAATTCAAATAGGAGGGCTTTTGGGTACTAATCTCAATGTTATATATGGCATCATGATTCCGTTTATCGGGACATCCCTTGGCGCATTTTGCGTATACTTTATGAAAAAAGACCTCAGTAAAGGTGTTGAGCGTATGCTCAGTGGCTTTGCTGCAGGTGTAATGGTTGCTGCATCTATATGGAGTCTCCTAATTCCTGCTATGGAGGAGAGTTCGGGCATGGGGAGACTCGCCTTTATGCCGGCGGTGATAGGATTTTGGATTGGAATCGGATTTCTGCTACTTATGGATCACGTGATTCCTCATATGCATGCTGCTACTAATGAAGTTGAGGGACCAAAGAGCAGTTTGTCTAGGACGACGATGCTGGTTCTAGCGGTCACACTTCACAACATCCCTGAGGGGATGGCTGTCGGCGTCGTATTTGCTGGCTGGATGACTGGAAACTCAGGGATATCACTTGGGGGTGCGCTTGCGCTTTCACTTGGAATAGCTATTCAGAACTTTCCTGAAGGTGCAATCATATCCATGCCACTTTACTCAGCTGGCTCATCGAGGCACCGTGCATTTAGAAATGGCGTGCTATCGGGTGTGGTTGAGCCGATAGGTGCCATTCTTACGATAATATTCGCACAAGCGCTGACTCCGATTCTGCCGTACATGCTCAGCTTTGCAGCTGGAGCAATGATGTACGTGGTCGTTGAAGAGCTAATTCCGGAGATGTCAGAAGGGGAGCATTCGCATAGCGGGGTACTTATGTTCGCTGTTGGATTTTCCATCATGATGACACTCGATGTTGCACTTGGTTAAAGAAAATTAGGGGGATAAAGATGTCTATTTCGAAAATTGTAGAGGAATTAAAAAGCTGATGAGAGAAATGCCGAGTATACAAAACGCGGTATACCGCCAATTTTTCAGCTTAATAAAGATGCCAAAATCCTGATAATAGGTCAGGCGCCAGGGAAAAAAGTAGAGGAATCCCAAATACCTTTTGACGACAAGTCGGGAGAAAAGCTTATCTCGTGGATGGGTATAGATAGGAAGACCTTCTATTCTGATAAGATTGCGATTTTACCGATGGATTTTTATTATCCAGGAAAGGGCAAGACAGGAGATTTGCCGCCAAGAAAGTTCATAGCTGAAGAGTATCACCACGAGATTTTGGATGAGCTCACTAATATAGAAATGACAGTTCTAATCGGAAAGTATTCTATGGATTACTATCTAAAGGGGAAGATGAAGAGGAATTTAACAGAAACTGTAAGGAGCTATGAGGACTACCTGCCAAAATATTTCCCAATAGTGCATCCGAGTCCGCTCAATTTTCGCTGGCAAGCTAAGAATCCATGGTTTATGGAAGAGGTGGTGCCTGTACTAGCTGAAAGAGTTGCGAAAATACTCGGATAAAATGCAGCTAGTTAATTGAAATATGTGGATTGAAGGCGTACATCGCCTTAGATTGACAGCTACGAATTATATAGATTAACAATTATTTTGACTTTTAATATGTACGGAGGGGAAGATGGACGTTAGATATAAATTAGGATTCGGACTTATGAGACTGCCTCAGACGAATCCAGATGACGCAGGGAGCATCGATATACCTGAGTGCGAACGCATGGCAGATGCGTTTATAGATCAGGGATTTACATATTTTGATACTGCATGGATGTATCATAATAAAGAGAGTGAACCAGCGACAAAGAAGTTTCTCGTAGAGAGACATGAAAGGAGCGAGTACACGCTTGCTACCAAGATGCATGCAGGATTCTTTAATACGGAAGAGGAGCGAGATGCGTATTTTGAAGCGCAGCTAGAGAAGACAGGTGCGGGATATTTCGATTACTATCTGCTTCACGATGTCGGCCGTGACAACATCGATAAATTTAAAGAACTCCACTGTTTTGAGTACCTAAAGCAGAAGAAAGAAGAGGGTATTATAAGACATCTCGGATTCTCTTCTCATGAGGACGCTGAGCATGTAGATAAGTTCCTAACTGATCACCCTGAGTTTGAATTTATTCAGTTACAGATCAATTACCTCGATTGGAACAGTGAGGGCGTTCAGTCCAGAAAGTGTTACGAGGCAGCTGTTAAGCATGGAATGGATGTCGTGGTAATGGAGCCCGTTAAGGGAGGAATTCTTGCAAATGTTCCGCCAGAAGCTGAAGCTCTACTCAAGGCGTACCATCCCGATATGTCCGTTGCTTCTTGGGCGATACGTTTCGTTGCTAGCCTAGAGAATGTAAAAGTAGTTCTGAGTGGCATGAGTAGCATGGAGCAGCTGCTCGACAACACCTCATACATGAAGGAGTTCAAGCCTCTATCACAAGAGGAATATGAGATCATAGATAAAGTGGTCAGTATAATAAATAGCTCCATTACTATCCCGTGCACAGCCTGTTCGTACTGCACGGAGGGATGTCCTATGAATATTCCTATTCCGAGATACTTCTCTCTGTATAATACGGATATGCACGAAGATAGCGATAGAGAGTGGACGCCTCAGTGCGAGTACTACGAGAGAACGACTATGACATTTGGAAAGGCCAGCGAGTGTATCTCGTGCGGTCAATGTGAGGCGATATGTCCGCAGCATCTGCCAATTATAAAGGAACTTGAGATGGTGGCTGAGCATTTCGAACGAGAGTAGATAATAAATAAATGAGGCTATCTGATCAGAGCATTAAAACAATTTCTGGAGATATAAGCTGAGAGAAACCGTGACATGCACCTTCTTTACCATATAAGTGGTGAGGGAGGTGATTTTTGTGGCGTAGGAGTGTACAGGGAAAAACACATATGCATTGTAGTTAGTCATCCTTGACTTATAGGGGTAGGGGGTATATGATATCGACGTAGATTTTATTCTATATAGATAGACTATTAAGCGTTTGCATGCGAGGAGAAGAGATGACAGAAATTTCTGAGCGCCACCGAAAGCGTTCGCATATGGAATATAGGAACCTGATGAACAGGCTTAAGAGAATTGAAGGCCAGATTAGGGGTATCGAAGGAATGCTTGAGAAGGATGCATACTGTCCTGATATATTGATTCAAGTTTCTTCTGTAAATAGTGCGCTTAACAGCTTCAATAAGGAGCTAATGGCGAGCCATATCAGGGGGTGTGTCGCTAATGATATAAGAAATGGTGATGATGAGACTATTGATGAACTCGTTAAAGTCATGCAAAGCTTATGAAATAGATAAGGGAGGAGATTAGATGGATAAATATAATATCACTGGTATGAGCTGTTCTGCTTGCCAGGCACATGTCGAGAAGGCAGTTAGCAAGGTTCCTGGGGTGGAATCGGTATCCGTAAGTTTACTTACCAACTCCATGGGCGTAGAGGGTAGTGCGAACAGCGAAGCTATTGTAAAGGCTGTAGAGGATGCTGGATATGGTGCAGCTATACAAGGTGCAGAAGAGAGCCAATCTTCTACAAATTCTCTCGAAGCTCAAGAGAAGGCTCTCGAGGATAAGGAAAGCCCTGTCCTGAAGCGAAGACTTGTAACATCGGTGGTGTTCCTGCTGGTGCTAATGTATTTCTCGATGGGACACACAATGTTTCATCTGCCACTTCCAAAATTTCTAGATGGAAATCACATCGGGATCACGGTTATACAGATGGTTCTGGCGGCAATCGTTATGTTTATCAACAAGAAGTTCTTTGTCGGCGGATGGAAAAGCGTGCGCTCAGGTGCGCCAAGCATGGATACATTGGTTGCAATGGGTTCTATGACATCGTTTCTATGGAGCTTCTATATATTGATGCAGATGACCAGAAGTGTGACTGATGGTGATACCAAGGCTGTGATGGCTGGCATGCACAACCTGTATTTTGAGTCAGCTGCTATGATAGTTACTCTTATTACAGTTGGTAAGCTCCTCGAGGCTCTTTCTAAGGGTAGGACAACTGATGCGCTAAAGAGCTTGATGAAACTCGCCCCTAAGACTGCGGTTATAGAGCGTGATGGTGAAGAGACCTTAGTTCAGATTGCTGAAGTTAAGACGGGTGACGTTTTCGTAGTTAGACCTGGTGAGAACATTCCGGTGGACGGAGTGATAATCGAAGGCGGAACAGCGATAGATGAATCTGCGCTGACAGGAGAAAGCGTTCCAGTCGATAAGGCTGTTGGTGACGAAGTTTCGGCAGCTACGATTAATAGAACTGGATTTATAAGAGCTAAGGCTACACGCGTTGGGGAAGATACAACTCTATCACAGATTATCAAGATGGTCAGCGATGCAGCGGCTACCAAGGCACCTATTGCCAAGATAGCTGATAGGGTATCAGGAGTGTTCGTTCCGGTAGTCATCATAATTGCTGTAATCGTGACACTGATCTGGATATTTGTCGGTCAGCCATTCGGATATGCGCTTGCAAGAGGTATCGCTGTGCTAGTTGTAAGCTGCCCTTGCGCACTTGGCTTGGCAACTCCAGTAGCTATTATGGTCGGAAGTGGTCTTGGTGCTAAAAACGGAATATTGTTCAAGACTGCTAGTTCACTAGAGGAGACGGGAAGGGTTCAGATAGTAGCTCTCGATAAGACGGGGACGATTACTAAGGGCGAGCCTACAGTCACAGATATAAAGCCTGCAGATGGAGTTACAGCAGTTCAGCTGCTTAATATCGCTAACGCTCTCGAAGCTAGAAGCGAGCATCCGTTTGCACTGGCTATTACTAGGTATTTTGAAGAGAAAAAAGAAGAACTTAAGCTCGCAGATGTCGAGATTGAAGCCTTTGAAGCGATATCAGGAAAGGGCATCCAGGCTAAGCTAGTAGGTGCTGAATCCAAAGGCGATTTATATGCAGGAAGTGTAAAATACATATCTACGCTTGTAGAAGTAGCTGATGATATCAAGACTGAAGCAGATTCGCTGGCGGCACAGGGAAAGACACCTCTTTATTCGCTGGCGGCGGAAAGCTGATTGGTATGATAGCCGTTGCAGATACGGTTAAGGATGATAGCAGAAGTGCAATCGCTGAGATGAAGAGGCAAGGCCTCAAAGTCGTTATGATTACAGGTGATAACGAGAGAACTGCACGTGCGATTGGTGATCAAGCTGGTGTTGAATATGTCGCGTCGGGAGTGCTTCCAGATGGAAAAGAAAATCTGATAAAGGAACTCGGAAAGCTCGGTAAGGTTGCGATGGTTGGAGATGGAATAAACGATGCTCCTGCGCTTACAAGGGCAGATGTCGGAATTGCAATCGGTGCGGGTGCTGATGTAGCAGTTGATGCTGCAGATGTAGTGCTTATGAACAGCCGCTTATCGGACGTCTCCGGAGCTATAAGGCTCAGTAGGGCTACGCTTAGAAATATACATGAAAATCTATTCTGGGCATTTTTCTATAATATCCTTCTCATTCCGCTTGCTGCAGGTGCTTACGTACACTTCATGAAAGGATGGTCTATGAACCCTATGTGGGGTGCGGCAGCTATGAGCCTCTCTAGTTTCTGCGTATGCATGAATGCGCTCAGATTAAATCTGTTCAAGGTTCACAATGCAAACAGGGACAGGCACGGCAAAGGTGAGGTTAGTGAAACAAAATTGAATTCGCTTATCAAGAAAGTTGCGGGAAATGATGAAAGCTCCGATGAGCCGGAACAAAGCGAAACAAATAATTTGCATGAAGATAATTTAAAGGAGGGCAAAGTTATGACAAAAACTATGAAAATCGAAGGTATGATGTGTGGACACTGCGAAGCCACTGTAAAGAAAGCGATTGAATCTATCGATGGTGTAAATTCAGCTGAGGTTAGCCATGAAGCAGGAACAGCTGTAGTCGAGCTATCTGAAGAGGTGCAGGATGAAGTTCTGCAGAAAGCTGTAGAAGACAAAGATTATAAAGTTTTATCTATTGCATAGCAAAATGGTATGTTACAATTACCTTGTACACGGCTTAAGCCGTTAAGCATTAAAGGTAAGAGGAGAGGTAATTATGATCGCAAAAAGTATGGAACCCTTCCTAGCGGGCAGCTCAGTTATTAGAGCTATGTTCGAAGAGGGTAAGAAGATGGCAAAGGTATACGGACCAGAGAATGTTTACGACTTCAGTGTTGGAAACCCTGGACTACACCCACCAAAGGAGTATAGAGAAGCTATCAACTACGTTAACAACGAGATGGATCCGCATCTAGTTCACGGCTACATGCCTAATGCTGGTTTCGAGTCCACAAGAACAGCGGTAGCTGAGAATCTTAATAAGAGATTTGGATCAAACTTTACTTTTGAAAATATCATCATGACAGTTGGAGCAGGTTCTTCGATTAACGTAATCATGAAGACTATCTTTGACCCAGGTGATAAGCAGGTTGTATTTGCTCCATATTTCGTTGAGTATGCAAACTGGGCTAGCAACTACCATGCAGAGACAGTAGTTGTTCCTCCAAATGAAGCAAATGGATTCGAGCCAGATCCAGAGGCACTCAAGAAGGCTCTTGATCCAAAGGTTAAGGTAGTAATTATCAACAACCCTAACAATCCAACAGGAGCAATCTATTCGCGTGAGACTCTCGAGAAAATCGCAGAGGTTCTAAAGGAAGCTGAGAAGGAATATGGACACCCTATTTACCTAATCTCTGACGAGCCATACAGAGAGCTTGTATACGTAGATAAGGAAATCGTGTTCATTCCAGACCTATATGACAACACGATCATCGCATACTCATGGTCGAAGTCGCTGTCGATTCCTGGAGACAGACTAGGATACCTCGCTGTATCTCCAAAGTCTGATAACGTTGAGGAGTTTATGGCAACTGCAACTGTCGCTAACCGCATCTCTGGAGACACTAACGCTCCATCGATTATTCAGCTAGCAGTTGAGAGATGCCTGGATGCACAGGTTGATATCCCATATTACAAGAAGAATGCTGAAGATCTATACAAGATTGTGACAGATGCTGGATTCACAGCGGTTGTTCCTCAGGGCGCTTTCTACCTATGGGTAAAATCACCAGTTGCTGATGAAAAGGAACTAGTAGCTGCTGCTAAGGAGGAGAGAATCCTGGCAGTACCTGGAAGCGCATTTGCTTGCCCTGGATACATCAGACTTTCGTTCTGCATCTCTAATGAGACTATTCAGAGATCAGCTGAGTCGTTTGCTAAGCTAGGAAAGAAGTATTTCGGATAAGCTGATATGAATGATGAGTAATAGTGATGCGTCTCTAGAGAGGCATGCATTATAGACTAAAACTTCAGAATTGTGATAAAATAAGCGTGTGAGAATATTTCTCACACGCTTATTGTTTTTACGAAGAGAGGATAAGATGGAGAGGATTGCGAGTTTTAACGTAAACCATGACACCCTTGAGAAGGGAATGTATATATCGAGGATAGATGGAGATATAGTGACCTATGATATTAGGATGAAAAAACCGAATATGGGGGACTATGTTTCAAATGAGGCACTACATACATTCGAACATCTATTTGCAACCTACGCGAGGAACAGCGAGATTTCCGATAAAGTCATATACATTGGGCCTATGGGATGCAGGACTGGATTCTACCTACTGATGAGAGATACCGCTACCAGGCAGCAAGCGATAGACTTAGCCAGAGAGTCGTTTAAGTTCATATCAGAGTATAAAGGTGAGATTCCCGGGTGTAGCAAGGAGCGAATGCGGAAACAGTGAAGAACACAATCTCGAGGCGGCGAGAGCTGTTGCGATAGATATGATAGAGGTTCTAAAGGATTGGAATGAGGAGAAGCTTGATTATGACTATGAAGGATAAGAGTATAGGTGCGGCCTTCTGCGATGCAGCTGCAGTAATTGGTGGCAATGATAGACTAGGGGTAGTCTGTGCTATGGATGTCGAGATGCAGGACCTACTGGAGCAGATGAGGGGCGTTTCGGTTGATGAAATTTACGGCTTTAAATTCTATGAAGGTATACTAGAACAGACTCAAGTGGTGCTAGTGAGATGCGGAATAGGCAAGGTTAACGCAGCGAGAGGCACTCAGCTGATGATAGATAAGTACAGACCAAGCTACATAATCAACAGCGGGGTAGCTGGCGCGCTCAATACAGAGCTAAGGCCAATGGACATCGTTGTTGGGAAGGATTTTATCCAGCACGACTTCGATCTCAGCCCAATCGGTTATGCGAAGGGCTGCCTCGCCACAGGAGATAGATCAAAACCTACAATCACGCAAGCAGACAGCGATATGGTGAAATTGCTTACTGATGTATCTGAAGCGGTTGCTAGAGAGCATGAGGAGGCTGGCAAGGTGCTTGTGGGCAGAATAGTGAGCGGTGATCAGTTTATCAACAGTCCGGAGGTTAAGGCGGAACTGAGGGACGATTTTGGTGGAGATGCGGCTGAGATGGAGGGAGCAGTTCTAGCATATGTTGCAAGCTGCGCAAATGTGCCTTGTGCAGTGCTAAGAGTAATTTCTGACATGGCAGATGGGACTAACAACGAGTCGTATGATGAATTCGAGAAGAAAGCATCAAAGCTATCTGCAGAGATAATAATAGAGCTGGCTAAACTAGCACCGTCAAATCGCTAAACTAGCAATTTCTAACAACACAAATGATGCTTATCGTGCCTATATGACAAGTAAAGTGTATTAAGACCGAGTATAGAAGGTTTAAAGTACTAGTAATACGAGCAGTGACTACTTAAAGTCGCTGCTTTTTATTTTTTGTGATTTGAATGGCAAGAAAGAAAGCAGAAGTGCAGGTACGGAAACAAAAACATAATTTTACAGTTGACAAAGCACATAGATATGAATATAATCTACTTAGCTACCAAGTAAGTAGTTAATAAAGTGAATCAAAAAAAGATTTACTTTATTAGATGAAGATTTTAACTAGAGAAGAATATCGATTGATGACAATGATTGTTATTGATCTTTTTATGAGAAACTGAAAGGAAGGTTACATCATGGCTAACATTTATACTTCTGCTGATCAGCTAATCGGCAAGACACCACTTCTTGAACTTACAAGAATCGAAGAAGAGCTTGGACTTAAGGCTAGGGTTTTCGCTAAGCTTGAGTATTTTAATCCAGCTGGCTCTGTTAAGGATAGAATCGCTAAGAGAATGATTGAGGATGCGGAGGCTAGTGGCAAGCTAAAGCCTGGTGCAACCATCATAGAACCAACTTCTGGCAATACCGGTATTGGGCTCGCTGCTGTAGCTGCAGCAAAGGGCTATAAACTATAATAGTTATGCCTGAGACTATGTCTGTAGAGAGAAGGCAGCTTATGAAGGCATACGGCGCAGAACTTGTTCTGACCGAAGGAGCAAAGGGCATGAAGGGAGCTATCGCTAAGGCTGAGGAGATTGCAGCTGAGACAGAGAATAGCTATATCCCAGGACAGTTCGTCAATCCATCTAATCCTGCAGCTCATAGGGATACTACTGGTCCTGAGATCTGGGAAGATACTGATGGAAAGGTTGATTACTTTGTAGCTGGAGTAGGAACTGGTGGTACGGTGACAGGCGTTGGAGAGTATCTGAAGTCTAAGAATAAAGATGTAAAGGTTGTTGCTGTTGAGCCTGAGGCATCGCAGACTCTCGCAAAGGGTGAAGCTGCACCTCACAAGATTCAGGGAATCGGTGCGGGATTTGTGCCTGAAACCCTTAACACACATATATATGATGAGATAATTCCTGTTACTAATGAGGATGCTTTTGAGACTGGTAGATTAATAGGACATAAGCAAGGCGTACTGGTTGGAATTTCTTCTGGTGCAGCATTATGGGCTGCTATCGAGCTTGCTAAAAAGTCAGAAAATGAAGGCAAGAATATCGTAGTTCTATTGCCTGATACAGGAGATAGATATCTATCGACACCGCTATTTCAGGAATAATAGCTGATTGAAACATCATTAATTATAGAGAAAATTATTATGGAAATGCGGGCTAGACATTTTTGTCCCGCATTTTTGCGTTTCATGTAAACTTAATGTAAAATATAATGGATTTAGAAATAGGAGGAAACTGTGTTAGTCTCAACGAGAGGAAGATATGCCATAAGGGTAATGATTGACCTTGCCGAACATATGAATGGTAAATACATACCTATGAAGGAAATTGCCGATAGACAAGACGTGTCGCTTAAGTATATGACTAAAATTATGCAGGCTCTGACTAAATCAGGTATGCTCGATGGACAGCATGGCAAAGGCGGAGGATATAAGCTTAATAGAGACCCTGAGGAGTATCGCGTCGGCGATATACTTAGGTTAACGGAAGGCACTCTTGCCCCAGTCGCTTGTATAGATGAGACAGATTGCAAGTGTGACAGGTCTTTCGAGTGTCGGACAAGACCGATGTGGAATGAGCTTGATAAGTTGATTAGTGAATATTTAGATGGAATAACTATAGCTGATTTGATGGAGGGGAATACCGCAGATAACTACGTCATCTGATGTAGTGCGGAGCAACGCTTTATATGAACGCGATAATTTGTGATGATAACGCCAGAGAACGTGAGTGGTGCTACAAGGAACTGCTCAAGAATAAAGGCAGCTTTGAAGACGGTTTGGAAGTGCTTGAGTATGAGTCAGGCAACGAACTACTATTTAAGTATCCTGACTTAGAAATAGGGATTGATATCGTATTCCTGGACATCATGATGCCGGGACCAGACGGCATTACTGTAGCAAAGAAGCTACGTGAGATGAACTATGGTGGTGAGATTGTTTTCTTTACAGGTACTATAGACTATGCTGTTAATGGTTATGACTATGAAGCACTCGCATATCTGATAAAAGGAAAGACTTCATCTGAGAGGTTTAGCGAGGTAATAAGTCATTTCCTCATTCGTAAGAGTGAGCGAAGCGGTGAAGTTATCATTCTTAGATGCGCTGGAGAGACAAGAGTAATCAACCTATCGGCAATTAAATATTTCGAGGTGTATAAAAGGCTTACAACAGTGTATTACGGTGATTCGAAATTTAGTTTTTATTCACCTTTAGCTAAACTTAGCGAAGAACTTGAGGGAAGAACTTCGTTCGTGTACATAGAGCGTATCTTGTCAATGCTGATTATATTTCCAAGAAGACTATGAGAGATGTGACGCTTCGCGACGGAACAGTGCTTCCAGCGGGCAGAAACTATATCAAGAAGATAAAAGAAGATTAAAAAGATGTGTAATAATAGGAAATTGAACAAAAATAATACTAGTATGCGACGGCGATCGGATACTATAGTGCGCATTTTAGTGATGTGCTTGCTTTTAATGCTTTATAGCATGAATGTTTTCGCACTTGAAGGTGATTCCGATAGGCCTCTGGCGCTTGATGAAAACGGATTGCTAGAGAATCGCGTGGAAGGTGAGACCGTTAATCCTGATGCTTATCTAGAAACAACAGGTGATAGGGCAAACAACAACACGAATAACGAGCATGTAATACATGTGACTAAGAACGGAGTTACCTACACCATTGGGTATGCTCTGAATAGCTCTACTATTTTACCAGAAGAAATAAGTGGTATGGATAGTGACCAAGCTCTGGAATACATTGCCAATAAAAGCATGACTTTCTATACAGACAGAAATGCTACGGTTATACCGGATATAGTGTTTGGCAAGGACTACTTTGTGAGAGTCAATGGGTTGACCCACGTAACTCCGGATACACTACGCGGAAGCTATAGGCTAGAAATTGCCAACAACAGCGGGTTTAATAATGCAGCGACAACTACAGTTACCATCGGAAATAGCGGTAATGGCGGAAATGGTGGTAGCGGTGGAAACACTGGTGCAGGCAACGAGGATAGAACAAACACAAATGGACATAGCACTGCTGCAAACTTGGTTCAAAGCTTAGCTAGAAGAATATCTTCGGGTGCAAGCGTTAGAGGTGCGAACAGAGCTCCGTCAGCAGCAAGAGCGCATCAAGTAAATCAAAATGCTATCTCGGATTCAAGCAATGCTAGTGCAGCAAATAGTGCAAATAATTCTAGTGAATCAAGTCGTTCAAGCGCAAGTGCAGCGGGGCACGGTTCGGGCAGTGCTGGAAGCGGAATAGCTTCAAGCAGAACTGTAGAAACTGTAACAAATGCAGCAACTGCTGGAGCTGGAGCTGGATCAGTTTGGCTCGCAGTCCTTATAATATCCGACATAAAACTGCTTCTGTGGTATAAGAAACTTAAAGAAGCTAAGAGAAAGTCAGCTCTATAAAGAGTGTTTGTAGGAGATAATTAGATGTTACTTAAGATAACTATATGGGCGATTTTTGCGTTAGCGATAGCTGTCAAATATATACCAAGAAACGCGTTCAGAATATCGATGGATTCGGTGGCATAACCACTAGGAAAGAAGTTGATAGAGCTAAGCGATGCAGAGTTAGCAAATAGAGGATAGGACACTGAAATACCAGCCGACCATGAATGTGTATCATGGTCGGTTTTTATTTAAAAACATAAGCTGAAATTCGATGAAACTAACCGTTTTTTTTGTTGACAAAATAATATGGTTAATGTACACTAATTTAAGTTAAGAAAGCCTAACACGATGTTAGCTAATTTAACTGACAGCGCGGCTTTGTACCGCGTATTTTAATTAGTGGAGGAGGAGATGCAGTATGATTCCAATCACACTTGTTAACCAGGGAGAACTTGTTACAGTCAAAAAGATAACTGGTAGCGATGCTATTAGACAGCACCTCGCAGAGCTAGGATTTGTAGTTGATGCTGATGTGATGGTTGTAAGTGCGTTCAACGGAAACGTTATCTTACAGGTTCACGGAGCGAAGATTGCACTCAATGAATCAATGGCAAGACGAATTATGGTATAGCATGGCTATCGATGGATAATTCTTCAGCAAATAAAAGATTTTATTTTTAAGGAGGAGAACAACATGGCAACTCAGATGGGAACTCTTAATAATGTTAGAGTTGGTAAGACTGCTACTATTAAGAAAATCAACGGTGCCGGAGCAGTAAAGCGCAGAATCATGGATATGGGACTCACTAAGGGAACTGATGTCTTTGTGAGAAAAGTTGCGCCTCTTGGTGACCCAATCGAGCTAACTATCAGAGGCTACGAGCTTTCTGTTAGAAAGGCTGATGCGGCTTTGATTGATGTTGAGATAGAAGATTAATCTATAGTGATTGCCGCTTCTATATTTTTTAAGTATCGATTAGTTGAATTGAACTAACTATATATTAAGTACCGTGAAAGGAGTGTACTAACATGTCACTTAAGATCGCCCTCGCGGGTAATCCTAACTGTGGTAAAACCACATTGTTTAATGCTTTGACTGGTTCAGCGCAGTACGTTGGTAACTGGCCAGGTGTAACTGTTGAGAAGAAAGACGGAAACTACGTGGACATAAGGACGTAATCGTTCAGGACCTTCCTGGAATTTATTCTCTTTCTCCATACACACTAGAGGAAGTTGTTACAAGAAACTATCTAGTCAATGAGAAGCCTGATGCTATCATCAATATCATCGACGGAACTAATCTAGAGAGAAACCTATACCTAACGACGCAGCTACTCGAGCTCAACATACCTGTTGTAATCGCAGTTAACATGATGGACCTAGTTGAAAAGAATGGGGACACCATCAATCTGGATAAGCTCAGTGAAGAACTAGGATGTGCTGTTCTTCCAATCAGTGCGCTTAAGGGATCTGGCTCCAAGGAGCTAATCAAGAAAGCGCTGGAGGTTGCAGAAGCTCATCAGCCTGGAGAACTTCCACACGTATTCAACGGATCGGTTGAGCACGCAATCGCTCACATTGAAGAATCCATTGAGAAGATTGTAAGTAAGGAAAATCTCAGATGGTATGCAATCAAACTCTTCGAGAGAGATGAGAAGGTCGTAGCTGAACTAGCTCTAGATCCTGAACTCAGCAAGCATATCGAGGAGCACATTGCAGACTGTGAAGCAGAGCTTGATGATGATGCTGAGAGTATCGTTATCAACCAGAGATACGCATATATCAATAAGGTAGCGCCTAAGGCTATGACCAAGAAGGCAAACCATGAAAAGCTCTCGACTTCAGATAAGATAGACAGAATAGTTACTAACAGGCTTTTGGCTCTTCCAATCTTCGTGGCAATCATGTACCTAGTGTACTGGCTAGCTATTTCTAAGATTGGTACGCCTCTAACTGACTGGGCTAACGACACACTGTTCGATGGATGGGTTAAACCAGGTGTCAAGACAGGCCTTGAGAGCCTCGGAGCATCCGGATGGGTTGTTTCCCTCGTAGTAGACGGTGTTATAAACGGTGTCGGATCTGTACTAGGATTCACACCTCAGATGGCATGCGTATTCCTCTGCCTATCAATCCTCGAGGACTGCGGATATATGTCGAGAGTTGCATTCATCATGGACAGAATCTTTAGAAGATTTGGACTATCTGGTAAGTCATTCATTCCTTTCCTCATCTCATCTGGATGCGGAGTACCTGGAATCATGGCAACTAGAACTATCGAGAACGAGAAGGATCGTCGTATGACGATGATGACTACCACGGCGATTCCGTGTGGAGCTAAGCTTCCTGTAATCGCAACGATTTCTGCTTACATCTTAGGTAACAAATGGTGGGTAGCACCTCTGATGTACTTCGTTGGAATCGGAATAGTTATCTGCTCTTGTATCATCCTCAAGAAGACTAAGCAGTTCGCAGGAGACCCAGCACCATTCATCATGGAGCTTCCTAACTATCATATTCCTTCGGCAAAGGGTGTACTCATCCACGTATGGGAGAGAGTATGGGCATTCGTTAAGAAGGCCGGGAACAATCCTGTTCCTATGCGTAGTAGTAATGTGGGTTCTCTCAAGCTATGGATTCAGCCACGGTTCATTCGGAGCTGTTGATGCTAAGGACAGCTTGATGGCAGATATCGGTGGTGCAGTTGCATTCATCTTCAAGCCACTTGGATTCGGAACATGGCAGGCAGTTGCAAGTTCGATTTCAGGATTCGTTGCTAAGGAAGGAATCGTTTCCACGATGGGAGTTCTGTCCGGACTCGGAGCAATTGAAAACTACAATGCTTCGATGAGAACAGCGTTCGATGCATTCTTTCCAACCACAATAGCAGCTATCTCATTCTTGATGTTCAACCTGTTTGACTCACCTTGTCTCGCTGCAATATCGACAGTTGCTAAAGAGATGAACAACAGAAATCACTTCTGGCATACGATTATCTTCCAGAATGTTTCTGCATATCTATTTGCATTAGTTGTATATCAGCTAGTTGGACTTGCAATCGGTGAGGTTGCATTCGGCGTATGGACAGTAGTAGCAGCAGTAATCGCAATCTTCGTACTGTATCTGTTATTCAGACCAGATCCAAACAAGAAGAGAATGCTAGACGGTTCAGAAGGCGCAAAGTAACCAAATAAAACGAAAGTATAGCTTGAGCGAGTATTATTACTTGCTCAGGCTATGATTATAGGAAGGGTATGAGATGAATTTAGTAGATGTAATTGTACTCTCTCTGGTTGCTGTAATATTTATAGGGGCTGTGAAGGTGCTGATTAGCTTCTTCAAATAAACGTATAAACGTCACAGAGACGAGTTAGAATAAACTTACGGGGAGGTAGAGATATGAACGTAATTGATATAATTGTCGTTGCCGTTATTGCTGTGATAGCTTTCTTTATCATCAGAGATGTTGTAAAGAAGCGCAAGGCTGGTATCACAAGCTGTGGCTGCGGAAGCGGTTGTAGCGGCTGTTCAGGCTGTAGTTCTCATCCTCATACTGAGGAAGACAAGTAGGGCGCTAGGAAATTTTACCAGCACTTAAGATTAGAATAGGGGGTGCGTGACATGATTAAGACTACCGTTAAGATTGATGGCATGCAGTGCAACATGTGTGAGACGCATGTAAAGGATTTGATTAGAAAAAAGTTTGATGTCAAGAAGATAAAAGCATCTCATGTAAATGGTGATTGTGTTATAGTATCACCTGACGAGATCCCTAGAGAAGAGCTTACTAATGAGCTTGGACAGATGGGATATAAGGTTACTGAAATGGAATCAGAGCCATATGTTAAGAAAGGGCTATTTGGATTTTAGTAGTCTTGGCGACTGGGCATTAGGTTTATGATGCCTATGTTAACATTATCGATTATAATTTATTCTAAAAAAGTTAAGAGATGTGTAGGGTCCTATGCATCTCTTTTTTTGAAAAATATTATTGACTTTAAATCTATTTAAATAACTAAATTGTCTTGACATATGATATTAAAATGATATCATCAAATTACAACAGGCGATTAAATATTTGAATAGAAGGGGGTCACTACAATGACAGAGAAACTCTTAACCAACAAGAAACATGGCATTCCTATGCTGCTTATACTCGTCGTTCTATACGCATTTGCGGTATTCGGGATAATTAACAGTACGACTAGTGGCAATGTAACTCTTATCGGAATATGTGGTCTATACCTGGTTCTAGGATGGATTCCATTTGCCGGTCTTAAAACCTTGAAGCCTCAGGAGGCATTAGTACTCACGCTTTTCGGAAAGTACTACGGAACTCTAAAAGGTGAAGGGTTTTACTATGTAAATCCATTTTGCACAGCGGTTAACCCTGCGGCTAATACAAGACTTGGTCAGTCGGGTGATATTAAGGGGAAAGGAGCTGCTGTTTCAGGGAGTGTCGACAGTGATTCGGTTTCAGGCAAGAGAATTTCCCTCAAAATCATGACGTTAAATAACTCGGTGCAGAAGATTAATGATGCAATCGGAAATCCTATCGAGATTGGAATCGCCGTTATGTGGAGAGTGACGGATACGACAAAGGCTGTTTTTAATGTAGATAACTACAAAGAATATCTCTCTCTACAGAGTGACTCAGCACTAAGAAATGTGGTAAGATTATACCCATATGATGTCGCACCTAATATCGATACCACTGGTGATGGTATGGCTGACGAAGGTTCGCTACGTGGTTCAAGTGATGTGGTTGCAGAACGTATCAAGGAGGACATCCAGAAGAGAGTTACTGATGCTGGCATCGAAGTAATCGAAGCTCGTATCACATATCTAGCATATGCTCCAGAAATTGCAGCCGTGATGCTGCAGAGGCAGCAGGCTAGCGCAGTAGTAGATGCGAGAGCGATGATAGTAGATGGAGCTGTGGGTATGGTGAAACTCGCTCTTGAGAAACTAAGTGATGATGGAATCGTGGATCTCGACGAAGAGCGAAAGGCGGCAATGGTGTCTAACCTCATGGTTGTGCTTTGCGGAAGCCATGATGCTCAGCCAATTGTTAACTCCGGATCATTGTATTAATTAAGTACAGGGGTAAATTGTATTTAAATGCATAAATTGCAGAATATCATGCGGTAATGTATTAATATCATAGAAGGACTAGTAAGAAGAAAAGGCGTACTCAAAACTCATGGCAAATAAAAAACAAATTCCACTCAGAATATCTGACAAGCTATTTCAGGATATCCAGTCCTGGGCAGAGGATGATTTCGCTCTGTAAATGGACAGATTGAATACCTGCTCTCAGAGTGCGTTCGCCAGAGGCGCAAGAACGGCAAGTATGTCGGTGAGGAGATAGATAAGCCTCTCGATATCGATATTGAGTAAATATAATGGGCGGATGGCTTGTTGCCACCCGCCCATTTACATGATATTAAGATTCTATAGAGTAACTTAAGTGGTTCTGCATATGTAAAATATGGCAAAACGATTAGTACTTCGTATATTCCCAGCCAGCAAACTGTCCCGTGCCTACAAGAGTATCTGCATCTTCATCATAGTTGAAAATCCAGTCGTATGGCTTGTAATTTTCATCAACCGTGTTCTTTTGTATATGAATGGTGACGGTGGTGTTATCTAGCTCCCACTTGCCGGTTAGGTATCCATGAGAACCATTCATGTCTATCGGCATGATGAAGTTGCCGTCAGAGCTGAGCTTAAATGGGTACTCGTTTGATCCTGCAACAGTCCAGCGCGCAGCGATTTTAACCTTGCGGGCTTCTTCCTCTTCATGCTGCTTTACAGTCTTGAACTTCAGAATCTGTTCCTCGATATCAAGGTATCTATCCTTGAGGGCCTCTTTTGAAGAATCCTCTTTTGCGCCAATCTTGAACTTGTGAATTAACTCTTTTGCAGACGCCTTATCATCGTCGCTATAAATATCTTTTCTGTACTTCTCGAGTTTCTTGATTAGAGATTTTATCATCTCAGCTTAGTCTTGACCTTTGAAACTGCCTTGTTAAACTTGCTTACAGTCTTGCTCAAATCCTGTTTCAGTATCTGCTGCTTTAGCTTATCTTTATACTCAGCTTTTATGTCGTTAACAGTGCTAATATCTTCCTTGAAGTATTCGGAAGTACTCATCTTGCTGATTGTAACAAGCGCCTTGGCACGCATCTTATCTACGGAAGGGGTGTAGTTCATCAATCCGAATAATATTGCCGCTGAACTAAGTGATATAATGATGTAATTGATTATGGATTTACGATTAAAAAGTCTTACGCATAATCGCTTCCATACCGAGCTTGTCGAACCCATTTGTAATCTCCTAAAAGGTGAATTTTGGATATTGTACATGCATATATCCAGATGAAATAATCTTATCTGAAATACCGCCTTTTGTAAACGAACAAATTGGGATATTATAAGCATAGGTATGATATAAACGATACGTATGATTAGTCGGAATTGTGACTAATGACGGTAATGCTTTGGAGAAAAGAGAGGGAATGAAATGGCTCATCCTATTTATTTGAAGAAATCCGATTGCAAGAATTGCTATAAGTGTGTTCGCCACTGCCCGGTACAGGCGATTAGATTTTCAGGAAATCTTGCACACGTAATCGCAGATGAATGCATGCTGTGCGGTCAGTGTTACGTTGTCTGTCCGCAAGATGCTCAGAAGATTCTTAGCGATGTCGAGAGAGTGGAGATGCTTCTAGATGGAGATGCGCCAGTATACTTAAGCGTGGATCCTTCATTCGTCGCTTACTATGCGGGAACTGGTATTGAGAAGTTTAATGAGGCAGCTAAAGCGCTCGGCTTCGTCACGGCTGAAGAGGCTGCTAAGTTTGGTGTGGTTGTAAAGCGTGAGTATGAGGCAGTAATAGAAAATGAACGTGAAAGCGTGGTAATTTCCTCGTGCTGTCCATCGGTAAATCTCATGATTCAGAAGCACTACCCAGACCTTATCAAACATCTATCCGATGCGATGTCATATGTGCAGATTCACAGTGCAGATATTAAGTCTCGTGATGAGGATGCTAAGGTGGTATTTGTCGGACCTTGCATCGCACGTAAGGATGAAGCCAACAGGCAGGGGTCGACATTTGATGCGGTGCTCACCTTCGAGGAGTTTGATGAACTGCTAAGGGATAAGCAGGTTGAAATGAGTGAGGGTATGGACGAGTGTGCAGAGTCCAAAGAGAGGCTGTTTGCTGCGAGCGGTGGAATCTCCAAGTGCATGAACAGCGATGAGCACGGCTATGCATATCTATCGGTAGACGGGGCAAATAAATGCATCGACGTACTCGAAGACATCAAGAACGGTGAAGTTGAAAAATGTTTCATCGAGCTGTGGGCATGTGCCGGCGGCTGCGTTGGTGGTCCATCATTTGAGAAGTATCACAACACACCTGTTAGAAATTATAAAGCTGTCAGTGCTTATGCAGGCGATGAGCACTTTGATGTGGAGCAGCCTGAACTGACTGCGATAACAAGAAATTTCGAGATAATGCAAGGCATGAAGGTTATGCCTAATGAGCATAAGATTCGCGAAATCATGATGCAGATGGGTAAGAGTAAGCCAGGAGATGAGCTCAACTGTGGTATGTGCGGATATGAAACTTGCAGGGAGAAGGCAATTGCCGTGTACCAGAACAAAGCGGAGATTAAGGTGTGCCAGCCACTCCTGGCAAAGAAGTCAGAAAATTTCTCGGACATCATCTTCGACAACACACCTAATGGGCTGCTTGTGCTTAACGAGCGCCTGGAGATTCAGGAGATAAACCCTGCTGCTTGTAAGATTATGAATATCAGAAGAGCGCAGGATGTGCTTGGTGCACAGATTGTTACACTGCTCGAGCCAAAGCCATTTATGGATGTGCTCCAAAGTAAAAAGAGTTCGTTCCAATGCGCATATCTAGCCGAATATGACAGGTATGTGGAACAGAGCATTTTGTATGATAACAACTATCATATGTTGTTCTGCTTGATTGAAGATGTGACTGATGAAGCGAACGAAAGATCCAAGAAAGCTAAGATAAGACAACAGACCACTGCAATCGCTGACCAGATGGTTGAGAAGCAGATGCGAATAGTTCAGGAAATCGCTTCACTGCTCGGTGAGACGACTGCCGAGACTAAGATTGCACTCACTAAGCTGAAGGATACGATGGAGGATTAGTATGAACGATCTCAGTATAGATATCGGTTACAAGAGTATTAATCACTTCGGTGAACCGCTATGCGGTGATACTGTTGCAGTTGCACAGCAGGCAAACGGCGATAAGATTGTAGTTCTCGCCGATGGTCTTCGAAGCGGAGTAAAGGCGAGCATCCTATCGACGCTGACTTCAAAGATTATTTCTACGATGATGGCAGAAGGCATGCCACTAGAGGAGTGTGTACACACGATAGCCGCTACACTTCCGATAAGTTCCGAGTATGACGTTGCTTATTCAACTTTTACGATTATGCATATCAAGGATAACGAAGAGCTTGAGCTTATTCAGTATGAGAATCCAAGGGTGATTCTCATCAGAGATTTTGCTGCGACTGATTACGAGATGGTCGAGCATGTAATCGATGGCAAGAAGATTTACCGCTCTGAGATAAACTTCAAGAAGATGATATGTTCATCGCTATGAGCGATGGTTGTCCAGGTGCAAATTCAGAGCTTTCGTATAACAAGGAATGGACGGAGGCAGACATAGCTTCATTTATGGAAACCATTGCGCCTGTTGGATATCCGGCCAAGACGCTGGCGACTATCCTCGTCGAGGAGTGCAATAAGCTATATAAAGGAAAGCCGATTGACGATGCGACAGCTTGTATCCTGAGAGTTATAAAGCGTGTACAGGTGAACCTCTTGTTCGGACCTCCCGCAAACCGCGAAGACTGCGACCGCATGATGTCACTGTTCTTCTCAAAGGCGGGAAAGCATATCATCTGCGGAGGTACGACAGCTTCAATCGCAGCTGACTACCTGGGTAAGCCAATCAAGACTAACAGAGTGAATCCAAGTCTTGGAGGACCTCCTATGTCAGAAATCGAGGGAGTAGAGCTTGTAACTGAAGGAATCGTTACAATCGATCACGTAGTAAAGAATGCTCGCGATTACCTTGCAAATGACGAAGGCTTCGCAGAGTGGAGTGTCTCGCACGATGCGGCTTCCCTCGTTAGCCGTACACTGTTTGAAGAGGCAACAGACATCAATTTCTTTGTCGGAAGAGCTGTAAACCCTGCCCATCAAGAGGCGGATATGCCACTCAATTTTAGCGTTAAGATGAATATGATAGAGGAGCTTTCTGCTTCCCTAGAGAAGATGGGGAAGCGCGTAAAGGTGAGCTATTTCTAAAGTAGAAAAGGGATTAAATGGAACAGATATCGATATTTGAAAATGAGAATAGCAAGGACGAACCTTTAGCTGCTCGCATGAGACCTAGAAATCTCAGCGAATTCGTAGGTCAGCAGCACCTAGTTGGCGAGGGCAAAATACTCAGCAAGCTTATCGAGTCTGACAGAGTTCCGTCGATGATTTTCTGGGGACCTCCAGGAGTTGGAAAGACAACACTTGCACAGATTATCGCCAGCAAAACAAAGGCGAATTTCATAACTTTCTCTGCAGTAACTAGCGGCATTAAGGAAATACGCACAGTTATGCAGCAAGCTGATAGGTATACGAGATTTGGTGAGAAGACGATAGTATTTATCGACGAGATTCACAGGTTCAATAAGGCGCAGCAGGATGCGTTTCTGCCTTTTGTTGAGAAGGGTAGCATCACTTTGATTGGAGCAACCACTGAAAATCCATCATTTGAGGTAAATGGCGCGCTTTTATCTCGCTCTAAGGTTTTCGTGCTTAAGAATCTTGAGACTAGCGATATCGAGCAGCTTCTAAAGCGTGCGATAAGCGACCCTCGAGGCTTTGGCGACGAGAGAGTTAATATCACAGATGAAATGATTCACATGATTGCCGAATTTGCAAATGGTGATGCTAGAAGCTCTCTGACAACTCTAGAGATGGTAATCCTAAATGGTGATATCAAGGCTGATGGAACTATAGATATAACGATGGAATCGCTCGAGCAGTGTATCTCCAAGAAATCGCTACTCTACGATAAGAATGGCGAAGAGCATTACAACATCATATCGGCGCTTCATAAATCGATGAGAAATTCCGATGCCGATGCAGCCGTATACTGGCTAGCTAGGATGCTTGAGGCAGGGGAAGATCCGCTCTATGTGGCAAGGCGTGTTACTAGATTTGCTTCGGAGGACGTAGGACTAGCGGACCCTCGAGCAATGGAGATAGCGATAGCGGCTTATCAGGCGTGCCATTTTATAGGTATGCCTGAGTGCTCGGTTCATCTAACGGAAGCCGTGATTTACATGGCGCTTGCACCTAAGTCTAACGCGATGGAAGTAGCTTACTTTGCGGCAAGGGATGACGCACAGGAGCACATGGCAGAGCCAGTCCCGCTTAATATTAGAAATGCACCGACTTCGCTCATGAAAGACCTCGGGTACGGCAAGGGGTATAAGTACGCTCATGATTATGAAGATAAAATTACGTCCATGCAGTGTCTGCCCGATTCGTTAGTTGAGCGCGAATACTACAAGCCCACGGATCAGGGGGCTGAGGCAAGGTTTAAGGAGCGTCTTAATAGCATAAAGGAATGGAAGAAGTCACATAAATAATAGTTTGATGTAGCTGCAGATTTCACTAATGAAAAGTGCAATAGCTAAAATGACATAGGTGATTAAGAACCACGAGCATAGTCATTTTGGACTATGATCGTGGTATTTTTTATTTTCAAATATACACATGAGTTTCAAAAATAAATGGCTTTGTATGATATAATTTCCAAGGATAGTTAGTTAACACATACTAGCAATTAAGTAAAAAATTAAATTATTTATATATAGAAAGGATTGAGACTAATGACTAAAGTTGATATTTTCTCAGGTTTCCTAGGTGCTGGCAAGACTACGCTTATTAGAAAGCTTATTGAGGAAGCATATGGTACGGATAAAATAGTTCTCATCGAGAACGAATTTGGTGAGATCGGAGTAGATAAGGGATTCCTGCAGAATACTGGAATTGAGATTAACCAGATGAATGCTGGCTGCATCTGCTGTACTCTTGTAGGAGATTTTGGGAAGGCGCTTAATGAGGTTATCGAGAAGTACAATCCAGAGAGGATTCTCATCGAGCCATCAGGAGTGGGTAAGCTATCGGATGTAATAATTGCTGTACAGGATCTTAAGAACGACAAAATTGAACTAAATGGATTTACGACAGTCGTTGATGCTACTAAAGCTGAGATGTACATGAGTAACTTCGGGGAATTTTACGAAAATCAAGTGGAACACGCAAGCTCAATCATCCTAAGCCATACAGCTGGAATGTCTCAGGAGGATATCGACAAGTGCATCGCATTACTCCGTGAGCATAACAAAGAAGCATCTATAGTTACGACAGACTGGAAGGAAATTGACGGCTCTAAGATTCTAGAAATTATGGAGCAGAAGAAGACTCTGTCCGCTGAACTTGACCGCCTGAGAGAAGAGGCGTATAGAGAGCAGGCTGAACATGAGGCAGAGCATCATCATGACCATGAACACCATCACCACGATGACGAAGAGCATGAATGCTGCGGTCACGGACACCATCACGACCATGACCACGAACACCATCACCACGATGATGAAGAGCATGAATGCTGTGGTCACGGACATCATCATGACCATGACCATGACCACGAACACCATCACCACGATGGCGAAGAGCATGGGTGCTGCGGTCACGGACATCATCACGACCATGACCACGACCACCATCACCACGATGATGAAGAGCATGGGTGCTGCGGTCATGGACATCATCACCACCATCACCACGGACACGGTCACCACGCTGACGAAGTCTTCGATGAAATGGGCGTGGAGACCGCACATCGCTTCAGCCGCGGCCAGCTCGAGCGAGCTCTAGCAGGCCTCATGGATTCCGAGCAGTGCGGACAGGTGCTCAGAGCGAAGGGATTCGTAGCGGGTACAGAAGGCGAATGGTACGAATTCGACTACATACCAGGTGAGCCAGAGGTTAGAGCTGCTGGCGAAGCAGAGACAACCGGCGTTATCTGTGTAATCGGAGTAGATCTCAAGAAGGATAAGATTAAGGAGTTGTTCGGAATATGAGAGAGAAACCAGTCTATCTATTTACAGGATTTTTAGGCTCGGGTAAGTCGACTTTCATCCAGGATACACTCGAAACACCAGAGTTCGGAGAAGGTGCAAGCACACTCCTCTTGGTTTGTGAGTCAGGTGAAGTGCATTATGATGAAAGTAAATTTACCGACAAAGTGTACATCGAGACAATCGAGAGGGAGACAGACCTTACAGAAGCAAGGCTCAACGGCATCGCATCGAAGTATGTATTTGACAGAGTTCTAGTTGAGTATAACGGCATGTGGATGACGCAGACCCTGTTTGAGAATATGCCTCGCAACTGGATAATCGCGCAAGAGATGACTTTCTTCGATGCGACTATGTTCGAACTGTACAATAAGAATATGAGACAGCTCTGTTTCAACAAGATGCAGAATGCAGAGCTTGTGGTATTCAATAGATTCCAGAAGGTGCGGATAAGATGCTGTTCCACAAGGAAGTACGTGTAGCTAACAGGCGCTCGCAGATTGTCTATGAGTTCGGGCCGCATGACATAGAAGTAGACGATATTGTGGATGAGCTGCCTTTCGATAAGAAGGCCAGCACGATTGAAATCGCCGACGATATGTACGCTGACTGGTATCGCGATATCAACGAAAATCAAGACGAGTATAACAACAAGACATTGATTCTAAAGGGCAGAGTCGTAAAGGGTGGCGATATGAAGCACGGTGAGTTCGGGCTTGGCAGGCACCTCATGACATGCTGTGTAGAGGATATGCAGTTCGCAGCACTTATGGGCATCTATGATAGAATTGATGACTTTAAGAATGGAGCCTGGGTTCAGGTTAAAGCCAAGGTTAGGGTCGAGTACGTTGATGCATACGGAGAGAAAGGCCCGGTCCTTTACTGTAAGTCGGTAGAAGCGTGCGAGCCGTGTAACCCTGAGGTTGCAACATTTTAAACCGCTATTAAATATAGAAATGCATGATTATAAACCTCTTTTGTCAGAGATTCTGACAGAAGAGGTATTAATTTGCCTATATTTTGCTATAGGAATAATCTACAATGATTGATATAAAGAATTTTATGTAAATACTAATATGCAAAGCAAATTCATACCAGATTCACACCGTGATAGTAAGGTAGAGTCAGAAGATAGAAAGGGTGCATACTATGGCAACGATACTTTTCCTAGAAGATGAAAACATGATTCGCGAAGTTCTTTCTGAATACATGGTGGTCGCAGGTCACGAGGTTGTTCCGTGTGAGCGTGGCGACGAGGCGATAAAGCTGATTGAAGGGGGTGAGCATTTTGATCTTGCGGTGCTCGACATCAGAGTTCCGGGAGTGACTGGACTTGAGGTACTTCAGACCATAAAAAAGGAGCGCGGTGAAGATATTGGCACTATTATGCTCACAGCTTACGACGATATCAATACGCAGCTCGAGGCTTTTAACTACCTTGCGGATGATTACATTACAAAGCCAGCTTCTCCGATAATTCTCATCAAGAGAATTGAAGCTGTTCTTAGAAGAACTGGCAAGAGAGCTAATGCTGAGATGGATAGTGGGTTCGTGGTCGATGAAGATGAGCTTCGTGCATACTATAACAAGAAGAACCTCAAACTGACCGTAAGCGAATTTGTACTCATGAAGACTCTGAGGGATAATCCGGGAAGGGTATTTAGCAGAAATCAACTTATCAACATGATATTCGATGAGGAGTATGTGGCGAATGATAGGATAATCGATGCACACATCAAGAATCTTAGGAAGAAACTACCTCATGACTATATCGAGACAGTCATAGGTGTTGGATACAGATGGAGAAAAGAAGATGAAATTAGGAAGTAAGACATTTTTATACAGCGTCATCATCTCGCTGATCGTAGGAATCGTGATCTTTTCATATATGGTATTCCTGATGCCTTCCATGTATATGGATTACAAAGGTAAACAGAATCTTGAATCTGCTAGGTCAGCGATGAAGCACTTCAAGAAGCACGAATCATTGAAAAACTTCAAGACTGGTGATGCTAATACGATAGGTATCATCGTACCCGGAAATGGCTACACTATCAGGGTTACGGGATCCAGTTTCAATGGATCAATTGAGGCGGTTAGCCCTGCGTCTAAAGAGATTATAGACCAGTTCAGAACTCTTGATATGAGCAGTAAGAGTAGTAAAAAGGAGGCATTTAAGAATCTAAAGCCTGCACTTAAAGCCTTTGCAGAAGAGAATTCGGCTGAGATGAATAGCAGTTTTAAGATAAATCTTAAAGGAGACAGCAGCTTATCTCAGTTCAAGGTTAAGGATAAAAAAATTCACTACTATAGCGGCGGGGTGTTAATCAGCGAGTTTTCCGTCGAGAGTCGTTATTCGGGAACTAGCTACACCTATTTGTCGGATTTGCAAAGCATGGAGATGACATGCTTATCCTGAGTAGCACCACGATGACACCTTCAGCAAGTGAAATTCTACCAGTTCTCTACGGGTCAGCTCCTATGCTCATACTGCTTATGATAATCTTGGCATTTGGAGTATCAGCAATATATTCGCGCAAGATAGTATCTCCAATTAAGAAGCTGTCTATGGATGCGGAGAGACGCATGAGTTCGTCATCAGTAAAGCTAGAGCCTCTTGAAGCTGTAGGCAATGATGAGATATCTGATTTGACTGCTGCACTAAACCTACTTTATGAAAAGCAAGCACAGGCAGTTCAAAATCTCGAAGAAGAAAATAAGCGTAAAGAGGTGTATATGCGTGCGACATCGCACCAGCTAAAAACTCCGATTGCAGCATCGATGCTCCTAGTGGACGGAATGATTGGTAAGGTCGGGAAGTTCGGCGATAGGGACCTGTATTTGCCAGAGATAAAAGCGCAGCTCCGCGAGATGATGAGCATAATTGATGAAACATCGAATCTTAACAATGCGGCAGATAGCTTCGAAGTTGAGAAGGTCGATATTGTGTCATTATGCCGGGAAACTTTAGAGAAGAACCGCATCGGAGCTGAATCTAAGGGCATAACTCTAAATGGTCCAGAGATTGAAACAGCCGTATATTGGTATAGCAATGCGATGATGCTCAAGAAAATTTTGGAGAATTTAATCGCAAATGGTATAGACCACACAGGTGAAAGTGGAAGTGTTACATTCGATGTTACGGAGTATAGAATTACGGTGTTCAGTCGTCCAGGACACATCGATGAGAAAATCCTTGATGATATATTTGAACCGTTTGTAACTGGAGCTCAGGGGGATGAAGCTGGACAGAAGAAAGGACACGGATTAGGGCTCTATATAGCGAAATATTTTGCTGGGAAGCTAGGACTTGAACTGCGTGGCGACAACATGCAGGACGGCGTTCAGTTTGTTCTAGAGAAAAGAGGTAGAGATGATTAGACTCGACAATGTAAAGGTGAGTTTTAAAGATAAAGTGGCTGTGGACCTCGGGCGAGTGATTGAAATTGCGGATGGCGAGAGAGTCGGAATCATAGGAAGCAACGGTGCTGGAAAGACTACGCTTCTTAAGAGTATTATCGGTCTGGTCCCTCATAAGGGAAACATAGCACTCGGAGTTCCGTCAAATGAGATCTCCGTTCACATGCAGTACAACTCTTATGTCGATACCGTTTCAATTAGGAACATCATCGAGATGGTGATGGGCTGCAGGATAATAGACAATCAGAAACTCCAAGAAATGATTGAATTCTTCGAGTTCGAAGGATGCTTAGATAAGAGGTGGAAACAGCTATCAGGCGGTCAGAAGCAGAGGCTCACTCTCATACTCGTGATGTGTAAGGACAGCAAAATAGTGATGTTCGATGAAGTTACATCAGGACTCGACTTCGAGACGCGTCAGAGGCTCATGGACAAGCTCGTAACTTGGTACGAGGAAAAGCACACGACACTGCTTATAACATCACATTACTATACTGAGCTCGATAATCTGGCGACCAAGATACTGTATCTTAAGGACGGTAGGGCCGTGGACTACGGGTCAAAGGAAGAGCTTTTTAGAAAGTACTGCGGAAATGCCGTGGTGATCTTCGAGGATACGGAAAAAGGACGTGAAATAGCGAAGGCGCATAAACAGATAAAGGCCGCCGAAGGGTTTATTGCACTCTCATGTGACAATGATGATGAAGAGGTTGAAATCGCTGAAAAGCTTATCAGAAACCACATAAACTACAGGCGAAGCAATAACGATATCGAAATGATGACTATTAATGCGGAGAGGTAAGATGAATAGATATACGATAAGATATGAATTTCAGAATACGCTGCACAATGTCTATGCGGTATTCTTTGGCTCAATTTTTCCAGTTCTTCTACTACATATGATTGTCAAGGGAACACTTGGCGATATACCTAAGAACATGAAGGATGAAGTGGTAACCACGATATTTATCGGCATGGCGATGCTGATTCCGCTGGCGAGCATCTTTTTGAATCACGCAGCGATTTATTCAAATGAGCTTGACAAGAAAATCCCTGAACGTTTGCTCCTCTTCGGATTTTCGGAGAAGGACATATTGCTCAACAAAGTGGTAGCGAACTTGATTATATTGACGCTCTGCATATTTATTTACCTTGGTGGAACTGTCCCTTTCCTAAAAATACTTAAGCCGAGGGTTGCAGCTGCGGTGGTTTGGATTTTGGGAATATATATTCTCGCTATTATCTTGATGGCGCTCGCTCATGGCATAGCGACACTAATAGGAAAGTTTGGTCCGACGTATGGCGTTGTTATGGCAATCTACTTTGCAATGATGATTTGAGTGGGTATATGGGCATTAGGATAGCGGATCTTCCAAATTCAGTTAGATGGATATCTGACTTGCTTCCAACCGCACAGCTTGGTAACGATTATATAGATTTCTGGCTAGGCAGGGAATATAATTTCGGACCACTGATTCAGTCGATGATCTTCATGTCTGCTCTTAGTGCAGTGGTTGTGCTCATAGCGTTTAAGGTGAGAGGTAGAAAAAATTAAGTAGCACCTTAAGAAAATCTTCATAAAAAATTACTTGCATTTGATTCTCGATGTGTTATTGTATTAGTAGCTTAATACAATAACACATCGATTTATTTATCTATGGTTCGAAATAGGTATGAAACAAATAGTATCAATAGATTTAGAGAGGAGACTAGCATGGAATGGAAATTTATCGATGGTATCCCGATATACTCGCAAATTGTAAATGAGCTAACCGTGAGAATTGCCAGACACGACTATTCACCGGGACAGAAATTACCGTCCGTAAGAGATATTGCTGCTGAAGCTTGTGTCAACCCGAACACGGTGCAGAGAGCGCTTGCGGAGCTCGAGCGAAATGGGCTAGTGCGCACAGAGAGGACCAACGGAAGATTTGTGACGGAGGATGAGAGAGCATTGAAAGAGATTTACAAGGGGTTATCAAGTTCGTATATTGATGAACTCGTCGAGAAGCTGCGTAATATTGGGATGAGTGACGTGGAGATTATAGAAGCAGTTACGAGCTGCGTGGGAAAGGAGAAATAATGAGCATAATAGAGATAAAAGATTTGAGCAAAGCATACGGCTCAAAGCTGGCGCTATCGGGTGTTGATCTAGATATAGATAAGGGGCAGATTGTTGGACTCATGGGGCCAAATGGCTCAGGCAAGACAACACTAATTAAGATAATCATGGGATTACTGAGACCCGATGCCGGTGAGGTCCTGATAGATGGAGACAGACCTAGTGAAAAGACAAAGGCAAAGGTCGCTTACTTACCTGATAAGATGACGTACCCTACATATATGACTGCTGGCAGCCTCGTGCGCCTATATCAGGATTTCTTCGATGACTTCGATAAACTCAAAGCTCTATCGATGCTCAATGATCTCGGTATTGAGAAGGGGCTTAAGCTAAAGCGATGTCCAAAGGTACCAAGGAAAAGGTGCAGCTCATCCTAACGATGGCACGTAATGCCGAAGTGTATCTACTCGATGAACCTATCGCAGGCGTTGATCCAGCGACTAGAGACTATATTCTTAGAACGATTATTACCAATTACAATCCTGAGGCTGTAGTGATTATTTCCACTCACCTAATCGCCGATGTCGAATCGGTGCTCGACGATGTAATCTTCATCAAAGATGGCGAAATCGTGGTTCACGAGACTGCTGAAAGTTTGCGTGAGAAGAAGGGGCAAAGCATTGATAAACTGTTCAGGGAGGTGTTCAAATGCTAGGTAAATTATTAAAATATGAGTTTAAATCGCTGATGAACAATCTCGGAGTTCTGTACTTGGTTTGGTTATCTCTCACTTTGATAACTGCTGTTTTACCAAAGGCATCGAAATACACATCTGAGTTTGTAGAAAATCTTCTCCATGTAGTTTGGGCAATCTCGTTTATAGCTGCAATTATAATGACGTTAGTAGTGGTTATTGACCGCAGATTCTACAAGAATTTCTATGGGGCTGAAGGGTATTTACGCTCGCGCTACCTGTAAAGATAAGTACACATATCTGGAGCAAGGTAATTGCCAGTACAGTTTGGATGGTAATAACGGCATTTGTTGGAATCTTCATCATGATGATAGTAAGCATTGCGACGAATGGACCAGATTCTTATCATCAGATAAAGATGTTTATGAACGAGAGGCCGGCAGAGGCAAGGGCAATAATAATATTTCTGTTTGAGGTGCTATTGCTAGGAGTTGTATACATCAGCCGATTCCTTCTTAAGACACTTGCATGCATTAACTTAAGCGTGCAGTTCAGCAGCTTCAAATCACTTTTGCAGGGAGTTTTCTTCGTAGTACTCACAATAGCAGAGGTGTATGCTGCGATTGTAGTAACTGGACATCTATCTGGCGACTTTGCATTAAACCTGGCTGTGAATAGCAATCAGATTAGAATCGCACAGTATGGAGTCGGAGGAATTATACTTTTGCAGGTTGTAGAGTGTGCAATATACTTCCTCGCATCTAACTATCTGATGAAGAACAGACTTAACCTGGAGTAGGCACATAATGTGCTGATAATTCATCAATTTTTATAAACAAATTATAATGTAAGAACCGGATTCAAAATAATTTGATTCGGCTTTTATTTTGTACAGAAGTCTTTGAAATGAACGGATTGCAGTTACATAAAAATGCTAGTATACTAACTCTACACGTTGTAACGCACTTGGTTAAGAAGGGGTTTGTGCGATTAATCGTGACAATCTGACAACGCAGATCATGTGATGGTGAAAGAAGTTTCACAGCAGCAGAAGGATGATGAGAATTGAATAAGGATGATTCGCTGATAAATAAATATTTGCGATACATTTTTCCCGCGATGGCTGGACAGCTCATATTCACGCTGTACACAGTAGTTGATGGGATATTCGTAGCTCGAGGTGTATCCGAGACGGCTCTAGCTGCCGTCTCAATTGCTACGCCGTTCGTTACTCTGCTGTTTGCGATTTCAATAACTTTCGCGGTGGGTACTTCAACAATAGTAGCTCGTCTTCTCGGTGAAAACCGTACTATGGAGGCGAGACGCGTATTCACAGAGAGCTTAGTTTCACTTGTTTTGTTGTCGATAGTAATCAGCGTGCTGGTCTTTATTTTCCTAAATCCGCTGTGCAGGTTGCTCGGAGCGACGGAATCTACGCTTCCATATGTAAGGAGTTATCTTCTCACGATAGCACCGTTCATATTTTCATTCGTGATATCCTACAATCTCGAGCTGCTTCTTGCTACTGACGGATTTCCGGGACTCGCCACTATCTACGTGCTGCTTGGGGTGATTCTTAACATCTTACTCGATTGGTACACGATATTTAAGCTGAATTGGGGCATAGTTGGAGCGGGATTAGCAACATCTTTTTCTCAGACGGTCGTAATTATCATCTACCTGATTCACTTTGCAGGGAGGAAAGCGACACTTCGTTTTACGAGATTTAAGTTCAGACGCGGACTTATGCTTCGTCAATTCATGAGCGGTATACCTTCAGGTATTACGGAGATGTCGCCGGGAATAGTGACATTTATCTTTAACAGGTTTATCGTTACTTTTATGCACGATAGAGAGCTGATTATCTATTCGATACTATCATATGTAATTCTGCTGGCGACGGTTCTTGCAAATGGGATTGCTCAAGGCGCACAGCCCCTCGTTAGTTACTATCACGGTAGACACGAGAGGGATACATTCCACACTATCTTTGGTTATGAGATTAGATCGGGGCTCATATTAGCCGTATTAGAGATAGCGGTTGTGCTGGTGTTTGGAAATTATATAGCGATGCTATTTGTTAATGATGGAGATGCACTTATCCTGGAAGTATCGTATGCGCTTAGACTGATAGCTTTGGCATTTCCAATGCTCAGTATGAATATCATCATCGCTGGATATCTAACTGCTCTCGAGAGGTCTAGGGTTGCAGCTTTCATATCGCTGATGAGATGTACACTGACGCTTCTGCTTTCGCTTGCGTTAATCGCAACTATGCTTGACGTATCTAATGTATGGCTCTCACTTGCCGTATCAGAGATGCTTTCTATGATAGCAGCAGTTCTTCTGTACAGGAAGACTCGTAGAGTCGCGATAGCTGAAACATTTGACGACATGTAGATTGTGCATTGTATTAATTTAGTACAATGTGTATATCTTTTGTATTATCGTTGCTAAACTCAGGGGAATTTTATTACAATACTCATACTTATCACTATTGCTGATTAAATATCCATGATGCATTGTTAGATTGAATATCGCTGTTTGCAGGGACGTTGTGTTACTACAGAAATAGAAAAGTGAGGAGAAATGCTTTTTAATCGAGAGACAGACTATGCAGTAAGGGTCCTTAAGAATCTGTCGACAGATAGACCCACGAGCATAAGTTCATTCGTGGAAGGTGAATTCATATCAGAGGCAATCGCTTATAAGGTATCAAGGAAGCTCGATAAGTCTGGTATCATATACGGAGTAAGGGGGAGCAGTGGTGGCTATGTGCTGAGCAGACCGCTGACGGAGATTACCCTATATGATGTGCACCAGGCTATAGAGCCACATTCACTTGTATGTGAGTGCCTAAAGCAAGATGTTTCGTGTCTTTTGAACACAGACCGAGACACATGTGCGCTTCGAAAGGAATTATTACGTATTCAAGAAAATATAAATACTGATTTGAAAAAACACTCTCTAGGTGAGCTTTTTGACGCAAAATAAAAAATAATCGCATCACTCTTTGATGCGATTTTTTTTATTTTATACCTAGTTATCTTGAGGTATTTTAGCCTTAGGTAAACTCCAGTGGTAATGAGCCGCAAGAAGTCTGAGTAAGACTATGAGTCCAGCCCCAGTTCCCATGGCAAGTACTGTGCCGACTCTATCCCATAGTGCTATACATGTGAGCGCTCCGATGAGAGAGGCGCTAGCATAAAAGTGCTTTACAAATATATATGGTCTATCGCCAGCCATTATATCTCTGAGAACTCCACCGCCAACTCCAGTGAGGACTCCAACAAAGGCAAATAGTATAACCCCATGAATAGAAGTTGCATTATACGCTGATTTGATACCAAGAACTGTAAACACTCCAAGCCCAACCGAATCCATGATGAGCATAAGCCAGTCGTATAGAGTGGAATCCGAGAAAATCCATCTTCTAACTGGCGGTGTAAATACGATTACTGAAACCACGACAGAAATAATTAAATAAGTCGGGTTTCTAAATGTGAGAGGGGGAGTTTGACCGACGATTAAATCTCTGATAATTCCTCCGCCAACACCAGTAGTAAGGCCAAGTATAGTGATTCCCATGAGATCCATGCCTTTTTCCAGTCCGAGAGTGGCTCCCGAGATGGCAAAGGCGATGGTGCCGATTATTTCAAGTGCGAAGACTATATTTTCAAGACTGTATAATGATGACAATTTCCTTCTCCTACGTGCCTATGTTGTAAAAGCATCTTTTATTTATCTAGAAAAGCATATTCCTTTACATGATTTTCCCGTACATGCCGCATTTCCCTCGTCAGTATCTAAGTGAACAACGGTCCTGGTGTTGCCGACACGTACGACCACCTCTTCAAAGGTTAGTGCTCTGCCGCATCCTGTATCGATTTTTAGAGAGACTTCGTCTCCCGTGGTTACCTGCAAATGATCTGCATCTTCTTTAGATAGATGAATATGCCTTTTTGCGACTATGCAGCCATGATCAATTTCAGTTGTGGCACCATTTTTAGCTGTGATTTTAATTCCTGGTGTATTCGCTAAATCACCGGAAAGTCTAAGAGGTGTTTCGATACCTAAATTTCTAGCATCAGTTGCTGCTAGCTCAACCTGCGTTTCTGGACGAGCAGGTCCGAGAATAGCGACATTTCGAAGAGTGCCTTTAGGTCCAACAAGTGCGAGCCTTTCTTCCGCAACATAGCCTACAATAAGTTGCTTTTTTGGTGTAAGCTCATATCCAGTGCCAAAAAGTTTTTCTATATCACTTTGGCAGAGATGAACATGTCTAGCACTAACTTCTACAACTACTTCAAGCTTTTTCATATCAAATCTCCAATTAACTGTTTGAATTTGTGTATATATAGTCATTTATGATGTATAAGGATAACATTTATTGTGACAATCTGCAAAGGATGATATAATGTTTGCTACATTTTTTTATTTGTAATTACAGAATTTATGCTTTTTGGTGTACTGCTTTTTACTGCACACCTTATTATGAATTTATCTGCAGGGGATTAATTTATGAAGAAAAATTATGAAAAGGGTTTCTTTGCTGCGCTTGGTTGTGCTGGGCTGTGGGGTATTCTTCCAATTTATTGGAAATCGCTAATTCCAATACCGTCATCTACTATCATTATATATAGAATTCTGATGATTGCAGTAGTATGTATAATTGCTGCGCGTTTTAAGTACTCATGGGGCAGGATTTTTTCACCGCTAAAGGATTGGCGGACCTCACTCAAATTTTTCGTAGCAGGGCTTATCGTAACGAGCAACTGGAGCATTTATATCTGGGCGGTTAACTCTGGTCATATAATCCAGACGAGTATTGGATATTATATAGAACCACTCGTAGTATGTATATTTGGGGCTATCTTCTTTAAAGAGAAGCTTACAGTTTACAAATCTACTGCCGTAATACTCGCGGCTGCAAGCGTAATCGTAATCTTGGTTCATTTTGGACAGGTTCCAGGAATAGCACTCATACTAGCGATGACATTTGCAATCTATTCAGCGATAAAAAAGACTGTAGACCAGCCACCTGTTATATCGCTTCTATATGAAACTATTTTTATGGCTCCGATTATGTTATGCGTAATAGTATGGCTTGAACTGCATGGGGCAGGAGCGCTTGGAGTTGGAGAATCATATCAATACTTCCTGTTACTCCTATGTGGGCTTGCAACAGCCATACCTCTTGGGCTATTCGCTTATGCAGCTCAGAGAACATCTATGTTCGTGCTCGGTTTGACGGAATACCTCAGTCCTACATTGGCGCTTATGCTAGGGATTTTCTTGTATAACGAACCCGTTGATAAAGTGTTGATTATGGCGTTTGGATTGATTTGGATAGGTCTTATATTCTTTTCATATGGTGAATTTAAAAGTGGTAAGGATAGTAAGAGTAGCGAGGATGTTCAGAGTATTAAGGTAAACTAGAATATAGTAAAATCTAATTAAAAAATGTGCCAAGCACTGTGTGAAATTAGGGGGATCACACTCTGTGCTAGGCACATTTTTATTGAGATTATTTAATTGGTTACAGATTTTTTGAAAATAATTATTAGCCTATAGCTTCTGATCTCCTGCTTTAACCCATCCAGCTCTCTTGACAGCCTTGTGTAACAGTATGGTTAATATTGCTGGTAGAACTACAGATATTAGGATGAGACCGAGCCAATCCATTGAAGTAATCCCTGCTTTTGTTCCTTTTGCTATATCAGCAATCCAGCCTGAATACACACCTAGAGGTCCGACTAGACCACATGTGCCCATGCCGCTTGCTATAGCCGGGCCGTTCATCTTGAGATGGAACACGCAGGTTGCAATAGGACCTGTGATAGCAGATGCAATAGTAGGGGCTATCCATATCCTTGGGTTTCTAACTATATTACCCATCTGAAGCATCGATGTTCCAACTCCCTGTGATACGAGGCCACCGACGCCATTATCTTCATATGAAGCAACTGCGAATCCAACCATCTGTGCACAGCAGCCAGCAAGTGCTGCACCGCCGGCGAGTCCTGTCAGACCTAGGGCTGCGCAAATAGCCGCAGAAGATATTGGTAAAGTAAGTGCTATACCTACAACTACAGCGACAATAATTCCCATGAGTAGAGGCTGAAGTTCGGTAGCCCACATTATAATATCGCCCATCTTCATGGCTGCGTTTCCGAGCGCAGGTGCGATTAACCAAGATAAAGCGATTCCTATGCCGATTGTTACACTCGGTGTAACCAGGATATCTACTTTTGTCTCCTTTGAAACAGCTTTTCCGCATTCAGCTGCTATTATCGCTACAAATAGTACTGCGAGTGGTCCGCCAGCACCTCCAAGCGCATTTGAAGCGAAACCGACAGTGATGAGGGAGAATAGAACTAACGGTGGAGCAGCAAGAGCATATCCGATTGCACATGCCATTGCAGGTCCTCCCATAGCCATCGCAAGACCACCTACAGTGTATTTAATACCACCTATAGTAGCGACAGTCTGCGACAAGGCAGCGATGTGAAGCTGCACTCCGATAGTATTGATGATTGTTCCTATAAGTAGTGAACAAAATAGTCCCTGAGCCATAGCGCCAAGTGCATCAATTCCATATCTCTTTCCAGAGATGATTATATCCTTGCGTTTTAGAAATGAAGTAAAACTAGCCATTAAAAAAGCCTCCTAACTATATACAGGTGTCATGACACCTGTATATACATTAAAAGAGGCTCTATAAAAAGTCAATATGAAATTAAAGAAAATACTATCTGTTACTTAAAAATAAACTGTTAACCAGTTAAAAATTTTTTATCATTTACTCGAAGAGTATCCCTATTGAACGAAGTTTATCCTTTATTCGCTCAAGTGCATCTTCATCCCTACACGTGATAGCATGCAAGTGAATCCCGTCTGTGAGAAGTGATAGTGGAGGGGCATTGCTCTCAATAATCCTATCTGCGAACTCCTTTGCATCAAGTCTATTTGCAATGTGCAGGTTGCCGACTAGCTCACCATATATAGGATGCTCAACACTTACATCAAGCAAGGTGCCACCGCAGTCAACAATCGCATTAAGTTCTTCTAGAATTTTAGATGAATCGTGTTTACAAGCGATTCTATAGACTGGGGTAGTCCCAATCTGAGGGAGCACGTATCCACGAGGGGTCGAACTAATATCATGACCTTCAGCCCTGAGAATAGCGATGTCTCCAACGATAATTTGTCTGCTTACTCCGAACTCTTTTGCAAGAGAGGAAGCGCTTACAGGTTCGCCTGAAGACTGTAATCTCCGTATTATGTTGTCTTTGCGCTTCTCTCTCTGCATGATAAATCCTCCGGTACATTTTCTTGCAAATCTGACTATTTATCTTTCTTTTCTTCTTCGCTGACTTTCTTTTCTCTAATCGCTTTTGTGCGTATCTCCTCGCAGATTGCGTTCACAAATTCACTCAGTGGCTTGCTGCCTTCATCTCCTTCGAATCTCGAACGAACCGAAACAGTTTTATTCTCAGCTTCCTGCTGTCCAACGACTAGCATGTAAGGTAGCTTCTCCATCTGAGCTTTTCTAATCTTGTAGCCGATTCTCTCGGAGCTGCTGTCAATTGTAACATCAACGCCATTTCTTCTTAGCTCAGCGAAGATTTCCTCTGCATAATCCTGGTACTTATCAGAGATAGGGAGGATTCTAACCTGCTCTGCGCATAGCCAAGTAGGGAAGTTCCCTGAATACTTTTCAATCAACCAAGCAAGAGTTCTCTCGTAGCAGCCGAGCGATGTGCGGTGGATAATATATGGGCGCTTTTTCTCACCATTCTTATCTATATAATACATGTCATATCTCTCAGCAAGGAACATGTCAAGCTGGATAGTGATCATTGTATCTTCCTTGCCATACACGTTTCTTGCCTGAATGTCGAGCTTAGGTCCGTAGAATGCGGCCTCGCCAGAAGCCTCTGTGTAATCGAGACCGATTTCATCGAGAATCTCACGCATTGCCGATTCAACCTTATCCCATTCCTCAGCAGTTCCGAGGTATTTACCTGGATTTTCTGGATCCCACTTTGACATTCTGTATGTAACATCTCCGTCTAGACCTAGAGTTGTGAGACAGTACTTAGCGAGTTTTACGCAGTTTTTGAACTCTTCATCAATCTGCTCAGGTGTGCACACGAGGTGGCCCTCTGAAATCGTGAACTGACGAACTCTAGTGAGTCCGTGCATTTCCCCGGAATCTTCGTTGCGGAATAGAGTGGAGGTCTCTCCCATTCTGTAAGGTAGATCTCTATAGCTGTGCTGCTTAGCCTTGTATACATAGTACTGGAATGGGCATGTCATAGGCGGAGTGCAAATGCATTTGCATCAGCATCGTTCTCGATGAGACTTAGATCCTCAAGTCCTCTGATCTCGCGAGTAGCATCCTCTGCATTGTTCAGCTCATCGATGTTGTCATATCCGAATACGAACATTCCATCCTTGTAGTGGTACCAGTGGTCTGAAATCTTGTAAAGAGTTGATTTCGCCATCAGCGGTGTTCTCGTTCTCACGTAACCCCATTCGTAATCCTCGAGGTCTTCAATCCAGCGCTGTAGCTTCTGAATCATCTTAGTACCCTTAGGCATAAATAGAGGAAGACCCTGACCGATGATATCTACTGTTGTAAATAGCTCCATCTCACGACCGAGCCTGTTGTGGTCTCTGTTCTTGATATCAGCTAGGTACTCAAGATACTCTTCTAGATCGGCCTTCTTGTTGAATGCAGTACCGTAGATTCTAGTGAGCATCTTGTTGTGCTCGTCACCTCTCCAGTAAGCGCCAGAGCTAGAAGTTAGCTTGAATGCCTTAATCTGCTTGGTGCTCATCAGATGTGGCCCTGCACAGAGCTCGATAAAATCTCCCTGCTGATAGAAGGAAATGATTTCGTCCTCTGGTAGGTCCTCGATGAGCTCGACCTTGTATGGTTCGTTCCTCTCCTGAAATAGCTTGATGGCTTCATCTCTAGGGAGTGTGAAACGAGTTATCGCATCTCCTCTTTTGATGATTTTCTTCATCTCAGCTTCTATCTTATCTAAATCCTCTCTAGTTAGAGCTGGCATGTCGAAGTCATAGTAAAAACCATTATCGATAGAAGGTCCAATTGTCATCTTGGCATCTGGATATAGATTCTTGACAGCCTCTGCGAGCACGTGGGAACATGTGTGTCTGTACGCATGCTTTCCTGCATCGGAATCAAATGTGAGAATGTTAACCTCAGCATCCTTATCCACAACAGTTCTTAGGTCGCAGACCTCTCCATCTACTTCACCAACGCAAGCTGCTCTTGCGAGACCCTCGCTTATGTCCTTAGCGATGTCGATTATGGACATCGGTGAAGCGTATTCTTTTTTGCTACCGGCTTTTAGTGTAATAATCATTTTAAGAACTCCTTTCATTAGCGGAAGGAAATTAAAAGTCCCTTCCGACATTCAAATTGTCAGAAGGGACGCATACATTCGTATTCGTGGTTCCACCCATCTTCCGGAGCTTCTGCTCCAGCACTCTTTGAAGCTTTTAACGCGGCTAGGCGGGCAGGATTAGTGCCACTCGGAGGTGGTGTTCAGAACGCTCTGTGCTAGAATGATCTCACCGTCCATCCCTCTCTCAAAGCCTTAAAGCGAACCTACTGTCCTCGTCATCGTTTTAATAATGAAATATGTTACCACCGCGGGCTATAATTGTCAATGATTTTACCGCCTCAATTTGTTATAATTTATAGGAAAGAATTGATATACTTTGTGGACAAAAACGAGAAGTTTTGCTGAAATGGTAGGAGAAATAATGAATCCATACATAAAAGAATATGCTGAACTAGTAAAGGATTACGAAGCGAAGAAGGGTAAGCGAGAGACTGTTCTTGCGTTATACGAGTTTTCGGATAGGCTAAAAGAGGCTGGGGATAAGGATGCTAAGACAGTTCTTGTTGATGTATACAAAATCCTTTCGCTCATGCAGAGTGCGTATGACTTGATGTCAGAGATTGCAGATAGGAACGATAGGAAGCAGATAAAGAAGCTTGCTTATCTCAAATCGATAGCAGAAGATGATGGAGATAGGTGGGCAGTGAAAAGGCCAAAGACAGCTGCTGAGGAGTCTCTGCAGAGAGAAAAAGCTAAGAAGCTTCCAAAATTCCGTTACCATCCAGATCCACTGGCTACTGAAAGCTTTGAAGAAGGTCCGCCAGAGGTATGCCCGTGCTGCGGCAAGGAAAGTACTATCTACTATAGTTCGTTCCCTTACAGCGTTGAAGACGTCGAGCATTTGTGCCCAGAGTGTATAGCTAGTGGAGAGGCTGCAAAGAAATTCGATGCTGAGTTCGTGCAAGATGCCGAATGGGAAGGCGAAGTGGATGAAGCGAAGTCGAAGGAACTATTTGAAAGAACGCCTGGCTACCTGAGCTGGCAAGGCGAGCACTGGCTATCTTGCTGTAATGACTACTGCGCATATCTAGGGACAGTCGGCACGGAGGAGCTAGAGGAGATGGGCATCGCAGACGAGGTTATAGAAGAGTACGAGATGAGGTCAGAATATACCGATATCAGGGATTATCTGCGCAAAGATGGCGACCTATGCGGATATTTGTTTCGCTGCCTTCACTGCGGAAAATACCACATCTACGTCGATGCGAGCTAATTTGCAAAGGTGAAATAAAAATACCTTCTCATGAGATCGAAAGGTGATTTGGAGGGAGTAATTAATGAAGATATATCAATATTTCTTGATTGGACTAAAGTCAATATGGAATGACAATCTCTTTAAGACGGTGGCTTTTATCGTTGGGACTATCGTTCTTGTCACGATGGTGCGAAAGCTGATGATTGTCAGCAGGAGTGGCGGAAAGTTTTCAGAACCTATGCATATCTCAAATGGAAATTTATATATTCACAGCGGATTTGTTCCGGGCAGCCGTGAGATTCCCTTGAAAGATCTCGCTGAAGTTGAGATATATTTTGTGCGTGGAAGGCATCTGAATGGTGACAGGTACTTTATTGAGCTCGTAAGGAAAAAAGGTAGAAGCAAGTCGATTTTCGTCGGAAAAAGCAAGGGTAATGATGAGAGGCTTGCTCAGCTTAAGAAACAGCTCAAGAAGCATAAGGTTAAGGTTCGCGAAATAAAATAAGTGAAGGGAAAGAGGTGGCTATATTGGAAACTAAGAAGAAGTCTGTTCCATGGAAAGAAGGGAAAGTCATATCGGTGTGCCTTCGAGATGGGAGATACATATTGGCGCAGATGGTAAATCGCCATACATGGTTTTCTTTAACCTCTTTAGCGAAGATAACTCGTGGGAAGGTGTGACTTTGTCAACTGATAAGGTGCTGTTCTGTCATGCGGTTACGCGCCAGTGGAAAGCGCACAGTCCTATCGAGCGCATTAAAGGTGTAGAGCCACTTTCGAATTACGAGCTTCCAACCAGATGGATTCATACCGAAGGGCTTGGTCACAGAACTCGAGAAATTGTCGTCGATGGAGTAAAGCGAAGTGTAGTGATTCTCGGTATACGTCTTGCGTTAGTTGAAAGAGATATGGTGGATAATAGCAAGAACAATGCGCCGTGCGGACTCTATCATACGGTGATTAAGCCTGATTTAAAGGAAGTTGATTGGTCTAGGGTGAAAGATATAGAAACCATGTCAGTGGAGATGTATCCGAGCTTAAATGAGCGGTTGTACCTATGTAGTGTCATGGGAAGAAATGTGAATCCAGAGCTCGAAATATACCTCGGTAGACCAATTCCAGAAGCCTACGGAACATACGTAAAGATACTTTGCGGAGATAAAATACCTGATTACTGTTAATATAAGGGATTAAAATCAATACCTAGCTATATCTCTTGTATCAGTGAGATGAAGAGGGGTATTATACAGAAGACAGATTTTTTGAATGAAAAGGGTGGATATAATGGGAAATAGAGAAATGAAAGTTAAAGTTAAGATGCCAGTACTCCCCGAGAGATTCGGTGGATACACAGTTACAGCAAATAGATTTGACGACATGTTTTTAAAGCTATTCGACAAAGAGCCTTACGGAATCAACTCTGAGATAAATCTCGTCACAGAAGATGCGAGAACTAGTGTCGAGATAGTAAGCGTAGATAGAGGAGAACGCTCGATGAGCGTAAGCCTTAAGGTGGGGTATCCAGAGGCATTCGGCCAGGGAGAAGTTCTGACGAGACTTGCTGATGCAGTTGCTCCATATAAGTGCGGAATCGAGAAAATGGCATAGACACTCGATAAACTACATGTAAACGTGATATAATTGATATACTCGTGCATTTACGAGAGAAATGGAAATTAGGAAGGATATACTAATGAAAGATATTGAGATCAGAGAACTCTTCCGAAACAGAGAAGAGTATGCAGGTAAAGAGATTGTTGTCAGAGGCTGGGTGAGAGGTAATCGTGCATCCAATCAGTTTGGTTTCATCTCACTCAATGATGGTACCTTCTTCACTCCGCTTCAGGTCGTGTACGAGGCTTCGAAGATTGATAACTACGAAGAGATTTCAAAGGTGCACCTCGCAGCAGGTGTAATGGTTAAGGGTGTACTTGAGCTTACACCTGGCGCACAGCAGCCATTTGAACTGAAGGCGACAGAGATTACTGTTGAGGCTGATTCGCTATCGGATTATCCGCTGCAGAAGAAGCGTCACACCATGGAGTACCTTAGAGAAATCGCACATCTTCGTCCTAGAAGCAACACTTTCTCTGCGGTATTTAGAGTGCGCAGCATCGTTGCTTATGCGATTCATAAGTTCTTCCAAGAACGTGATTACGTATATGTACATGCTCCAATCATCACAGGAAGTGACGCTGAGGGTGCTGGCGAGATGTTCAGAGTTACGACACTGGACCTAAGTAATCCGCCTACTAACGAAGATGGCTCTATCGACTACTCGCAGGATTTCTTCGGCAAAGAGACAAACCTAACCGTTTCGGGACAGCTCGAGGGTGAGGCGATGGCGCTTGCGTTTAGAAACATCTATACATTTGGACCTACGTTCCGTGCTGAGAACTCCAACACAGCTAGACACGCATCTGAGTTCTGGATGATCGAGCCAGAGATCGCATTTGCAGACCTAGCTGATGACATGGATGTTGCAGAGGATATGGTCAAATACATCATCAGCTACACACTTGAACACGCGCCTGAGGAGATGGAATTCTTCAATAAGTTCGTGGACAAGGGATTGCTCGATAGACTTCACCACATCGTTAACTCAGATTTCGAGAGAGTTACATATACAGAAGCTGTTGAGATTCTTAAGAAAGCTGATAAGGACTTCCAGTTCCCAGTTGAATGGGGAATTGACCTACAGACTGAGCATGAGAGATATCTCACAGAAGAAGTGTTTAAGAAGCCTATCTTCGTAATCGATTATCCGAAGGAAATCAAGGCATTCTATATGAGACTCAACGACGACGGCAAGACTGTTGCGGCTTGCGACCTTCTCGTGCCTGGAGTTGGTGAAATTATCGGCGGAAGTCAGAGAGAAGAGAGGCTCGACATCCTCGAAGCTAGAATGGATGAAATCGGCATGAATAGAGAGCTCTACGACTGGTACGTGGATCTTCGTAGATACGGTGGCGTAAAGCATGCCGGCTACGGACTAGGGTTCGAGAGAATGATTATGTACCTAACAGGAATGAGCAACATCCGTGACGTTGTTCCATTCCCAAGAACACCTAAGAACGCTGAATTCTAAAGCATTTAAGAGGCAATATACATATACAAATAATTTAGCGGCTATCACTAGGCTCTTCACGAGGAGAAGGTGGTTGCCGCTTTTTAATGTCAATTAAAATATTGTATTGAACAAGATACAAGCTATGTTATACTTGTGACAAGAGCTTAAATAATTTTATCAGCTCAACAAAATAATAAAATCAATGGGAGGATCTAAGGATGAAAGGTTATTCTACAGATAAGATTAGAAACGTCATACTTTTAGGACATGGCGGCTGCGGTAAAACGACTTTTCTTGAAGCGGCTCTACTTGCCACTGGCGCAATCACCAGAATGGGTAAAGTAGAGGATGGCAACACCACATCGGATTACGACAAGATGGAAATTGAGAAGAAGCATTCTATCAATACCACTCTAGTTCCGGTAGAGTACCAGGGATATAAATATAATTTCCTTGATACCCCAGGATTATTCGACTTCAAGGGAGAGATTCGTTCAGCGCTCAGCACAGCTGCATCATCGATTATCATGGTGGATGCATCTGCAGGAGTGCAGGTAGGAACTGAGAAGGCGTGGGAGGAATGCAGTAAGCATAAGAATCCAAAATTTATAGTCCTCACCAAGATAGATAAAGAAAATGTAGATGTAGATAAGGTTGTAGCGCAGCTTCGCGAGAAGTTCGGAAACTCTGTTGTTACCGACGATGACAAGGACGCTCTGAATGAGGCAGTGGCTGGCACAGATGAAGCTCTAATGGAGAAGTTCTTCAACGAAGAGCCATTTACAGATGAAGAATTTTATAATGGACTTATGACTGGAATTGCAACAGGCGACGTAGTACCTATCATCAAGATGTCCTCAAAGACAGGCGAGGGAGTGGATGAAGTTCTGCGTTCTATCAGCAAGTATGTTCCAACACCTAATATGCACCCTGCATATCCAGCAAAGAACATCAAAGGTGAGGATGTTGAGATTACAACAGATCCTGCAGAGAAGCCGGTCTCTGGGTATTCAAGACAATAGCTGACCCATTCCTAGGTAGAATTTCCTATGCAAAGGTGATAACAGGAACTGTCAAGGTAGGTCAGGAACTATATAACTCGCGCACGCAGAAGATGGAGAAGCTAGGATCTATGTTCTTCGTAAGAGGCAAGCAGCAAGTTCCAGCAACTGAGGTTGTGGCTGGTGATATATTTGCATTTGCCAAGCTTGCAGGAACAAAGACTGGCGATACACTATCTCTCAAGAGCGAAGGAATCCAGTTTGAGCCAATCGACTTCCCTAAGCCTAACTACTTCATTGCAGTTCAGGCTAAGGACAAGAACGATGAAGAGAAGATGGCACAGGGCTTATTTAAACTTATGGAAGAAGATCCTTCGTTTGCACTCGTGAGAAATGTTGAGACACATCAGTCACTTCTCGGTGGACAGGGAGACCTACAGATAGGAATAATCAAGGAGAAACTCAAGAAGAACTACGGAATCGACGTAGTGACTGTTCCGCAGAAGATTGCTTACAGAGAGACAATCAAGGGTACTTCAGACGTTCAGGGCAAGCACAAGAAGCAGTCTGGTGGTGCTGGACAATACGGAGACGTGCACATTAGATTCTCTCCAGCTAAGGAAAACTTCGAGTTCTCCGAAGAGCTATTTGGTGGTGCAATCCCTAAGAGCTACGTACCTGCAGTTGAGAAGGGCCTCCTCGAGTCGATGGAAAAAGGCCCTCTTGCTGGCTGCAAGGTAGTTAACATCAAGGCGGTTCTATATGATGGTTCATATCACGATGTAGACTCTAACGAGATGGCATTCAAGATTGCTGCATCACTAGCTTTCAAGAAGGGCATCGTTGAGGCTAAGCCTTGCCTGCTAGAGCCAATCATGAAGCTCGATATCGTAGTTCCTGAAAAGTACACAGGCGACGTAATGGGCGACATGAACAAGAGGAGGGGGACGTATCCTAGGTATGGACCCAGCGGATGATGGCACGACTTGCCTGCATGCTGAAGCGCCAGAGGCTGAGCTCTTCGATTATGCAATCGTGCTAAGAGCTATGACTCAGGCTAGAGGCAGCTTTGAGATGGAGTTCTCCAAGTATGAGGAAGTGCCTGCTAACCTAGCTCAGAAGATTATCGAGACTCATAAGCAGGAGACAGAAGGCAAATAACGCTTATAGCGATATACGTATAAAGACCAGCCGGAGGGCTGGTCTTTGTCTTTTTCAGAATAGTATTACATTAACTTTTACTGCAAGATAGCAATTTTTCTGATAATATAAGCATATTGAATTAGAGAGGGGAACTCATGAAATTTAGAGACAAATTAGACAGGAAATACCTCAAGATTGTGGCATATGTGGTTCTTGCAGTAGGAATATCATACGCTTTAATTTTGCTGATGGGACAGTATCAGAGCATCGGTAAGAGCCTGATGGGCGGGATAAACTGGGTTGCGGCGATTCTTAAGCCGGCGGTAATCGGTGCGATTTTGGCGTATATCTTAAATCCGCTCGTTGGACTAACTGAGAGGATGATAACTCGCAATGCAAAAGCGCTAAGCCAAAACCCTGTTCAGAAGAGGCGTAGACACACATTGGCAGTTTTGATAACCCTGCTATTTATAGTGGCGATTTTGCTGGCTTCTCTCACGGCGATTATATATGCAGTAACGAAGCAGGTGCAGACTATAAATGCTGACAGCATCAATGCACTGGTCAACAGTATAGTGGATCAGGCGAAATCATTTGAACGCAGCTTTAAAGAGTGGCTTTCAAAGTACAACTTCAGCAAGAACTATGATCTTAACTTTGAAAAGAACCTAATTAACTGGATTTCGCATAAGCTAAATAGCGCAAGCGGTCTACCGACGCTACTTTCGAATATAACAGCAGGTGTGAGCACACTGCTGTTCTCGATTATGTTCGCGGTATACTTCTTATTTGACGCAGAGAACCTAAGAAAGTACTGGGGCAGAATGCTTAGGACGGTATGGTCGCAGCGTGCAAATGACAAGCTTACATATGTATATGGCGATGTTAACAAGGTATTCAGCGGATACTTCCGCGGTGCAGCGATGGATGGATTTACAGTGGCGCTCCTAATCAGCATTGGACTGACTGTAGTTGGCATGCCTTACGGGGTGCTTATAGGTGTGATGGCTGGTATTGCTAATCTGATTCCTTACATGGGACCGATAGTAGGATACGGACTTACTATCGTGTCGGGCGTGATTTCTGGCGAGATTAAGACGATGATTATATCTATCGTGATAATCTCGGTAGTACAGGTTCTGGACGGTGCGGTTATCAATCCAAAGCTATTATCGCATAGCATTGAAATACACCCGCTGCTGGTTTTGGTGGCTATCATCGCAGGAGAGAAGGTGGGCGGATTTGCAGGTATGATTGTTGCCGTGCCGTTTGCTGCTCTGCTCAAGATATGGTTTGAACGTCTCGTTGAGAGAAGGGCGAAGTCTAGAGCGTGGGAAGATACTGTCGCTGCTGCTGAGAGCGTGGATGGAGAAGGCTTGGAAGAGTAACGTGGTTTAATAGGAAGTCAATTATGCCTTTTGAAATAGTAAGAAATAATCTTGTAAATATGGAAGTGGATGCGGTGGTAAATACTGCAAATCCCAATCCTGTGATTGGTTCTGGTGTAGATAGTGAGGTGCATGCGAAGGCTGGTGCTGAGCTACTTGTTGCGAGGAAGAAAATCGGCTACATTGATTTTGGAGCTGCAGCCATAACTTCAGGATATGAGCTAGCTGCCAAGTACGTTATCCATACGGTAGGACCAATTTGGAGTGGCGGCAGCTATGATGAGGAGCAAATTCTGGCGTCGTGTTACAGGAGTTCACTAGCTCTAGCCAAAAATCACCAGTGTGAATCCGTCGCATTTCCTTGATTGCCACTGGTAACTACAAGTTCCCGAAATCACTCGCTCTACAAATAGCCGTTCGAGAAATAAGTAGCTTTCTCATAGAAAACGAAATGCAGATTTATCTAGTCGTGTTTGACAAAGATGCTTTCGAGCTTTCTGAGAAGCTTTTCAAATCCGTAAGCAGCTACATAGATGAAAACTATATTCGAAGTACGGTGCTAAAAGAATATAGCAATGATAGCTTGCATGATTCAAGTCTTAAAACTAGATGGGATAGCGATAGGACCATAAGTGGTGCGCAAAATGAAGAAGACCACAAACTTCTGATAGAAGAGTGCATTGAGTTTAGCATCTGTGCTGCGCCTACGGTTGAAGCTGAAGAACTGAGTGAGATGCTAGAGAACCTCGATGCGGGGTTTTCCGAAACTCTTCTTAAGCTCATTGACCGCACTGGGAGGAAAGACTCTGAGATATACAAGAAAGCAAATATCGACAGAAAGCTGTTCTCGAAAATAAGGAATAACCTGGATTATAAGCCATCCAAATCTACTGCGCTGGCATTTGCATTTGCTCTTGAGCTCGATATAGAAGAGACACAGGACTTTATCGGAAGGGCGGGATTTGCACTCTCGCCTAGTAGCAAGTTTGATGTTATTGTGGAATTCTTTCTTATTAATGGAAACTACAATATCTACGTACTTAACGAGGTGCTGTTTGCGTTTGACCAACCGTTAATCGGTGCATAAATGTCGCATGTGATGCGACCATTTTTACTCCTGTTTAGCCAATAATAGGGACATAACAACAAACAGGAGGATTTAAAAATGACTGAAATAGTATTTATTTTAGACCGCAGTGGCTCTATGTCTGGACTTGAGAAGGACACTATCGGAGGCTTTAACTCTATGCTCGAGAAACAGTGCAAAGAGCCGGGAGAAGCGGTGGTCTCCACAGTTCTCTTTGACAATGAAATCGAGGTTGTCCATGATCGCATAGGGATTAAAGAGGTACCAAAGCTAACAGAAGAAGATTATTTTGTCCGTGGATGCACAGCGCTTCTAGATGCTGTTGGTGGAGCGATTCATCACATTGGCAATGTTCACAAGTATGCTCGCAGTGAGGATGTACCAGAGAAGACCCTATTTATCATCACTACTGATGGACTTGAGAATGCCAGCCGCTATTACACTTATGATAAAGTTAGAAGCATGATAGAGCGTCAGAAAGCCCGTTATGGATGGGAATTTATATTCCTTGGTGCTAATATCGACGCAGCAGAAGAAGCGAGAAGATTTGGGATAGATGAATCCATGGCTGCTAACTATCGCTGTGATGAAGTTGGAACTGCTCTAAACTATGAGGTTATCAGCGATGTCGTGACAAGTATGAGGATGTGTGAAGGGCCTCTGTCTGCAAGTTGGAAGATGAAAATAGATGAGGATTATGAGAGCAGGGATGCGAAGAAATAGCTGAATCTATTAATAACTGCGATGCTGCGTTATGGAGAAATAAAACAGCAAAATAATGTTAAATATATGTGGTGAAACATTAGATGGTGGATAAAATGCAGAAACAAAATGATTTTGAAACAGCATGCAAGAATCTGACTGAAGAAATTGGTATTTTCAAAGAGAAAATAGTATCAAAATGCGCAGAACTTCAAGATGCTGAATGGTTATTTGATAAAGGTACAACGAAGGTTTGCAAGGCTGATGAAAACGGCAAGAAGAAGCGCTGTAAGGTCGGAATATGTTATATATCAAAGATTGCGCTGACAAATGATGCTGCAATAGAGATATGGCGAATGTTTAAGAAACATTTTAACGATAGTAACTTAACTAACGTAGAAAGACTCGCAGAGAATGAAGAAATGGGTAGGTACGTGTTTTCTGCGAAGAATGAATTAGATCAAGTTGAATGTACAATTAACACACCAGGGGAATGGAATATTCCGTTAATTAAAATCACAGGATACGTTGGTTCAAGGTATAGAATTTCGGATATTGACTAAAAATTGGGGGATCTATGATAAATTCTATTCATATGCCACGGCAACATCTGCCGCTCAACTATGGCAGAATCGGTAATGACGCACCTCGTGAAAGAAGCGGGGCTAAGCGATGAATTTGAAATAGACTCTGCTGCGACTAGCAGGGAGGAAATCGGGAATCCGCCGCACTACGGAACGGTGAAGAAACTAGGAGAAGTGGGTATACCCATTGTACCGCACAGGTCAAGGCAGATGACAGAGGCTGACTATGATAAGTTTGACTATTTGATAGCCATGGATGAGAATAATTTGCGCAACATGAAGAGGTTTGTCGGTAGCGATGAAGAGGATAAGGTCTCGCTGCTACTCGAACATGCTGGCAGAAGTGGAGATATTGCAAGATCCTTGGTACACAGGGAATTTTGATGTGACGTATAATGATGTCATGGATGGATGTAAGGGCTTACTCAGGGAACTTAGATAAGATAGGAAGAAGGGTGTAGCAACGACTGGCCAAGCTTAAGATGAAACAGCGACTTGCTGAGGAAGCGCATGAGCGAGGCAAAGCAGAGATTGAACTCAAGTGGATAGGTGTAGTAGTGCAGATGAAATGTCTCATTAGAAATAACGGCACTATTACGATCTCATGACAATCCGATTTTAAAGGAGTATTTGAATTAGATGGCTAAGAAAGCGAAATCAGTATATATGTGTGCGGAGTGTGGTAACGAGTTTCCGAGCTGGCAAGGGCAGTGTTCTTACTGCGGTGCGTGGAATTCGATTGTCGAGCAGAGGGTTAAACCGGATGCTGATAGCGATGCACGTAGGAGGACGACCAGCAAGGCGACTCCGTCAAAGCTAAAGAGCGTGGGGACTGGAAATTACACGAGGATTACGTCTGGGATTAGTGAGCTCGATAGGGTTCTCGGCGGCGGAATAGTGCTCGGCTCGATGATTCTGATATCTGGTGAACCTGGAATAGGAAAGTCCACGCTGATAATTCAGTCTGCTAATTCGATTGCGCTTAATAATGGAACGGTTCTCTATGTTAGCGGCGAGGAGTCAGAGGAACAGGTGAAGCTGAGGGCTGACCGCGTGTGCGAAAGTCTGTCTGATAATCTACTTATTTTCCCAGAGACCAATATAGAGAGTGTGCTTACGGCCTGTGAGCAGACGAAACCGAAAATTCCTTGTTATAGACTCAATTCAAACGATGTATTCGGAGGAACTGGACAACACTGCTGGCAGCATCACGCAGATTCGTGCGTGTTCGAATCTGCTCATGAAGTATGCTAAGACAAATAATGTGCCGATTTTTTTATAGTTGCGCATGTCAATAAGTCAGGTGACCTCGCTGGACCAAAGACTATAGAGCACATGGTAGACTGTGTGCTGAACTTTGTGGGTGAGCGCGATAGGGAACTCGAGGATTCTTCGTTCTGTCAAAAACAGATTTGGAACCACCGAGGAAATCGGGGCGTTTAGTATGGGTGCCGCAGGTATGGACGAGGTGAGAGACCTGTCGGGAACTCTGCTCGAGAGCTCGGATATCAGGGAAGAGGGCTCGGTCGCTTCGGCGCTCTACGAGGGCAGTCGTCCTGTGTTCTTTGAAATTCAGGCGCTAGTGACGCCTGCCAATGTCGGTTTCGCGCGCCGAAGCGCAATCGGTATAGATAATAATAGACTCAATATGATTCTGGCTGTGCTGGAGAAGAAAGTCGGAATCTCGCTGCTGAATCATGACGTCTATGTCAATGTGGTCGGCGGACTGAAGCCCGACGGGCCAGGTGCAGACCTGGCCGTCGCGCTCGCGATCTACAGCTCGTTCCGCGAGCGCACCTCGCCTCGCCGCGTCGTGGCGCTCGGCGAGGTCGGGCTTACCGGCAATCTGCGAGCAGTGCGGAATGCTGACCGTATAGTTAGCGAAGCAGCCAGACTCGGATACGAAGCCGTAATCTTGCCACGAGGCAATGCTAAGGCATCAGTTCCTAATGCTGATATAGATGTTGTAGGAGCAGAGAGCCTCGCGTCTGCAATCAAGGCTTTTATAGGCAAGAACTAAGATCAAATCCTGGACGCGTCAGCTTGGCCTGTGGCTGCCGCGTCCAGGGCAGCTTATAATCAAAAACCAAAACAGGAAGGTGACTGCGAAGCTGCTCACCTTCCTGTTTCCTTTATCATTGTTAAATTATTAAAATTTATTCCGCCTAAAAACTCCTCTACCAAGAAGCATAGCAAGCTTATCGAGCAACTCACAAACTACTTCTTAACGGTCGCCAGCTCGAACCAAAAATCACTTCCTTTGCCCTCTTCGCTCTCAACCCCATAATTGGCATTATGGAGGCTTAAGATGCCTTTACGATGGATAGGCCAAGGCCAGTTCCTTCTATGTTGCGATTTCGGTTAGCGCTAGTTCTGTAATAGCGTTCCCATACGTGGGATATCTCTTCAGCAGCTATTCCATCGCCGTGGTCAATTACATCGAATCTAACATTGCGACCGACTTTCTTGAGCTCGATTCGCACGTACTTATCCTTGCCACAATACTTAATAGCATTGGATATGAGATTTGCCATAACTTGCTTAAGCTTATCGTAATCGCCATATACATACGCAGTCTTACATTTGTTGAATGATATATTGTAGCCCTCTTGCTGATTAAGCACCTCGAATGTCTCTTCTACCTCAGTAGCGGCCTTTACGATATCGAATTTAGTCATGTTTAGCTCAACTGAGTTAGACTGAAGCCTCGAAGCGGAGAGCATATCAGATACGAGCTTGTTGAGCCTATCTGCCTCTGCGATAATAACTGCGAGATGTTCAGCGCGCTTCTCTGGATTATCTCCCGAGATATCGTTAATCATCTCAGCATATGATTTTATCATCGTTAGCGGAGTCTTGAGATCGTGCGACACATTGGCGATTAAGTTTCGCTGATATGAATCTGTCTTCTGCATCTCATATGAAGCTTTATTGAGCGTCCTAGCTAACTCATTAGTCTCGGTAAATATTCCTCCGTTAAAATTCACGTTGTAATTGCCGTTACTCAGCTGGACTGCGGACTTTGTGATGCTCGCAATAGGTAGCGATAACCAGGTCGACATGATGATTGCGAGCATGCTGGCAATCATCAGTGTTATAAACGTGATGTATAGTAGCTGTGAACGCAAAATTGATATGGTAGACTCCACTGGGTAGAGAGGAGCAATCATGTATAGTATATTTCCGTCATCACGATTCCCAAGGTACGTAGCATACACTAAGCGCGATGCCTTATTTCCCTTTTCGGTGACAGTGAGAGAAATTTTACCTAGAGAACTCTTCGCTAGCTTGTCCTTTGCATCTGAAATCTCGAACTGATAATGCGGGATATCGCCCTGTGACAGACCGCTGTTTCCATATTCTGAAGTCGAATCGGCTGTTTCTAGCCTTATATATAGACCGTTTCGGTCAGCGGCTTTTCGCGCATACGCATCAAAATTATCCTTGTTAGTTGAATAGTAGTTGCCCAGCTTGTTTGCTGTAGTCTGCGCCTCCTGTGCCATCATTCGTTCGTAGTAGGTGTTCATGAAAAAACTCTGCATGAACCATACCATGAGTAGGATCACAGCGGCAAATACCATAAAGTACATAAGCGAGACAGCACGTATGCTGTTCGGATCCCACTTACTTCTCTTTGTCTTCATATTCAAACTTGTAACCCACTCCTCTTAGTGTAACGATAAATCACGGTATGGACCGAGGTTGTTTCTCAGATTCTTGATGTGAGTATCAATGGTTCTATCGTCACCGAAGAAATCATATCCCCAGATGTCCGAGAGAAGCTTGTCTCTCGATAGAGCGATATTTCTATTCTGAATCAGATAGAAGAGAAGATCGTACTCTTTAGGTGTTAGATTTACTCGCTTTCCATCTATATAAATCGTGCGAGCTGCAAAGTTAACCTCAAGTCCATCGAACTTCATGACGTTGCTAGTTCCGTGGTCAGCACCTTCGTGTCTAGTAATAACAGCGTTTACACGAGCCATAAGTTCTTTAGGGCTAAATGGCTTTACAACATAGTCATCAACTCCTAGCTCGAAACCAAATAGCTTATCGTATTCTTCGCCTCTTGCCGAAAGCATGATTACAGGTATATCTTTGAATTTCTTGATTTCCTTAACCGAGCTAAAACCGTCCAGCTTAGGCATCATCACATCCATGATAATCAGGTCGTAATCGTTAAGCTTACATAGACCAATTGCGCTCATTCCGTCTGCTGCCTCTGTAACTTCATAGCCGCTAAATTCTGAATACTCTTTGATGACCTCTCTGATTTTAGCTTCGTCATCTACTACAAGTAGCTTTTTCATATCTCGTTCCTTTCATATCATGTGAATAATACAAAACACTAATTCGAACCTTTAGTTCTTAAATTTTGTACATTATATCATAACCCATCTTCACATTGTGGAAATCCATTGAAGAATACAAGACAGTGAAGTGTTAATATGTGTTAAATCAATAGATAGCGTGCGTAAACCACATTGACAGTAGTTTACCAAAGCTTTATTCTAGATAATGTGCATATCATACAAGACGATATGGAATACTATGAAATATATTTTAAGGAGAACGTTGATGAAGAGGAAACTTACGGCACTAATTACTTGCTTGATGATTTTTGTTTCTCAAGTTATGACAACGAGTTATGCAGGTGTGTATGACGGTTATGTTAGGGATAGAGCAAGCTTAAATGCGGATAATGTTTCGGAAAAGAATTACAAGATATTCAGCCCTGATTTGTCCGAAGACACTGAAGTAATCGAGACTAAGAAGGACCTTGCAGATGAAGCAGCAAGGACATACGAAAGTGTGGCTATTGATGAAGCTCATTTTCCAAGCGAAGGCTTTAGGAAACTCGTAAGCGAGAACTTCGACACTGATGGCGACGGAACCCTAAGTAGTGATGAAATTCGAGAAGCTAAAATCGTAAACAGCGAAGGCGACTACGAGATAGATTCTCTTAAAGGCATCGAGTACCTTGCCAATCTAAAGAAACTCAATGTTTATTCTGATACTCTGTCAGAAGTGAATATTACCAAGAACCCTGAGCTACAGATACTGTCGCTATCAGGAGACGGTGCGATTACCTCAATTGATACAAGTAGGAATGCTAAGCTGCGCGTATTTAACGTGACCAATTCATCGCTAGAGAGTGTTGATCTCACTAAGAATCCAGAGCTCAGAATTTTTACCGTTCCGCTTACTTCTCTACGTAGCGTTGATTTAAGAAATAATCCTTACCTAAAGAGATGTGAGGTGCCTGGGACTCAGGTAAAAGAGCTAGATGTAACGCATAATAAGAGGCTTCAGGCGCTCAACGTGGAAAACACCTCGGTGAGCAAGGTGGATACATCTAACAACAGAGATTTATATGAGTTCTATTTCAACAGCACGCCGATATCTAGTGTGGATTTCTCAAAGAATTGGAACTTAACGCAGGTACAGGCTAATGATACGAAGCTCAAATCAATCGACTTCTCCCATTGCAAAGCGCTGACACTGTTTTGGATGCGTAATACAGAAATTGACACTTTAGATCTATCAAACAACAAGTATTTTAGTGAATTAGCTGCCGGCAACTCTAAGCTTAAGGCTCTGGATGTTGCAGATAAGACTTTTTTAAAGACTATCGAGATTGAGAATACACCTGTTAAGCACTTAGACGTAAGCAGTGCTCGCAACCTCGTAGGACTTAATGTATCGGGCACTCAGATTAAAAAGCTAGATGTGAGCAAGAATACTAATCTAAACGTTCTTAATGTTAGCGGCACTAAGATAAAGAGTCTCAATATTAATAACAACAAGAGTCTTAGAAGACTGAACTTTGATAACACATCAATCAAGGGAATGGAGAGGGTGGATGCAGCGAAGCTTGCTGCCCTTGAGGAGTTATCTTGTAAAAATGCGGGAGTAGAAGAGATTACAAAGCCTGCGTCCAATGATATAAGCCTATGGAACGTCAATGGCAACAAGCTAAAACAGCTTGATTTAAACCAATTTAGTGCATATCAAGGAATTGCAGTATCTCCGCAGAATATAACAGTTAGAGGTAATGAGAAGAATGGCGCTCTCCAGGTTGACATGCATGATTTGGTTGATGATGTGTCTAAGGTGAGCGGTGTTACAGGTGCTAACGCAACTTACAATGCAGGAACCGGAGTCGTGACATTTGGAACATCTGGGGACCGCACATTTACATATGATTATGAAACTGGAAATACCGGAGCACCTAAGATGAAGGTGAACGTAAAGGTGCTCAGCGACCTAGACCCAGATGAGTTTGCTGCGCAGATTAATAGAGCTAGGTTTATTGATAATGGCAAGACTCTTGAGATTACTCTAGACAAGAATGTTTATGTAACAGATAACGGTAAGTCAAAGATAGAAATCTATGATGGGAATCCTGATGATGGTGGAACCTTAGTTCATACTCTTGGAAGTGGGGATAAAGTGTATGCCCAGTTTGAAACTATTAATATTTCACTTAAGGATGCTTTAGACATTAAGAAAACGCTATATGTAAAGATAAATAAAGGTGCAATTAAAGATAGCAAGAACATGGTTCTAGGAGAGAATATCTCAGAGCCAATCGTACGCGATGTTACCGTAGACAGCGTTGTGTTCTCTAAGACTAAGTTCGATAGTGATGGTGGTGTGCTTACAGTAAACCTAGCTGGTAGTAGATTTGAAGCTACACCTAATCTAAAGCTGTCGCTAGTAGATGAGGCTGGAAATGTTATAAATGGGGAGACGTCGTTCGTTTCTGCAAAGAGCGCTGAGTTTAAATTCAAGCTCCCTGAGAACGGCAGTGAAGATAACATAAAGTACAAGGCGTTACTAACGGCAGACGGCAAGGAAATTGATACTGCAGGTGCATTTAATGGAACCAAGAAGGTTACTGTTCTAACTGCAAAGGAGGACGAGGTAATACCAGGTGCAGTTACATCATATTCTCTGACAGGCGCTAATGATCAGAATCCATCAGATGATACATTTGAAGGTACAGTCGAAGAGTACGTAACACCGGCTGCAACTCTCGAGCTAAATGGAAGCAACCTTAGTACAGACAATGTGAAGATTAGGGCTGTTGATGAGAATGGTGTGGAGTGGCCTACAACGCCAGTTCCGCTCTGCAACTCTATGTATAGATTCCAAGCTGTTCCAAATTATGTAGATCCAGCTGGCACTAAGATGAAATTTGACCTCATGGCCCCAACTAATATAGGAGCTGATAAGACGTACACGGTAACGGTGTCCCTTGATGGTGGAAAGACATATCTATCTCAGCCAAAATATAAGATGATTATCCACAACAATGGATATATGGGAGATAAACTATTCACTCCTGCACAGATGCAAAACCTCATAAATATCGAGGTCAACTACGTGGATGAGAGTGGAAATAAGCTAGCTGCTTCAGACAATTATAAAGCTTACGGAGTGTCTGAGATTTACTCATTAGGTATCAAGGCTAAGAAAATCAAAGGCTATGCGGTTCAGTCGAGTGATGTTGATCAAGAGCTTCTAGATAACGGATTTGTTGCATCGCTTCCAAGTAACAAGATTACGTTTACATATGGTAAGGCTGAACCTAACAAGATGATTGAAGGAAATGGCATCAGCTATGACCTTGCGCTTGGCACAGACTTAAACTTTAGAGCATCAGCTCCAGTTTCGGAGTTTGAATCTGCTGTTGTTACAGGTACGAACTACAGAAAAGTTCTAACGGAAGGAACTGACTTCGAGAAGAACTCCGGAAGCACTAGGGTCAAGCTAAAGGCTGCATACCTCAAAACTCTAAGCCGGGCAGATACAGGCTAGAGGTTAATGAAGCTTCTGGAACTGCTACTGCTGAGTTTACTGTCTATGATTCGAGAAATGCTTCTTCTGGAAGTAAAATCAGTTTTACTAAGCACGGAAAAGGAAGGTATGCTATAAAGTCTAGTAGAGTCTACAGGCGAGGTGTAGTTCAGACGGGAGATAATTTACCGTTCATGCCGTTTGCAATCTTTGGAGCGTCTATTTCTGCACTGGCGATAGTGATAGTTAATCGTAGAAAACGCTATAGATAAATACGGCGAGGGAAAATGCTTAACGTGATGTCAAAGCAGAAAGGCGCTACACCTTTCTGCTTTTTTTGTAGAAGTAATTAAAAATAAAAGATTTGACAATAATTGCCAAATAATTATTGACAATGCTAGTCTCTTGTGCTAGTTTATAAAGTTTCGATTGTTGCTTTTTTTAAATACAATTATAATATAATTTTATTAAGTACAAGATGTAGAGAGAGGAGGCTGCTTTGTTCAATATCGGAGATAGTATTGCGTATCCAATGCACGGGGCGGGAGTTGTTACTGAAATCGAAGAAAAAGAAGTTCTCGGTGAGATTTGCCGCTATTATCATGTAAGCCTCCCGTACAGCAAGATGCATGTGATGGTTCCTGTCGATAATTCGGACAAGGTGGGGGTTAGAGCCATCATTTGTAAGGAAGATATCCAAGGAGTGCTTGAAGTCCTTGGTGATGAGTCCGATAAGATGTCTAATAACTGGAATAGAAGGTATAGAGAGAATACAGAGAAGCTTCGCACTGGAGATATTTATGAAGTCGCTGGTGTGGTAAGAAACCTCGTTCGTAGCGATAGAGTCAAGAAGCTTTCGACTGGGGAGAAGAAACTCCTCGGCAATGCTAAGCAAATCCTCGAGAGTGAATTAGTACTTGCGGGAGGGCTTTCTCTTGACGAGGCTGATAGCCTAGTAGAATCAAATATTTAGCCATATGGGTGCTTGTTGCGTCAAGCCTTGACCGCAAGTGCCCATTATTATAAAAGCAATTGTTTAATTTTTGGCAGAAAGGAGGGGCTAGAGTGATTAAGAAACTATATGCTGTGCTGCTGTTTATTATCGGCGGCATAATTGGAAGCCTTTTGTTTTGCGCTCTGGAAATGAAGCTCAAAGATATAAGCTTCAACGAAGTAGTTGTCACGAGTGTCGCTGATTTTAGCATTTTGGTGCTTTTCATAATCATTTTCGGACTTATTTTTAGAATTTTTGCACCGGCACTCATTAATAAACAGAAAAAAGCGGCGTCGTATATTGAGCATGATCTTAAGGATGTGTCTATAGATGCAATTCTCATAGATGCAATTGGAGTTGTTATAGGCCTAGTTGTTGCATTAATAATTTCCATGAGCTATAGATCACTTCTACCACCACTATGGTATTCAGTGATTACGATTACGCTATACTTTGTGTTTGGATTCTTCGGTTTCGTTGTCGCATCAGCTAAAGTCAAGGGGCATCGAAAAATTCTTGATAGCCGTGCACTTCGGAGCCATGAAAAAATCAATTCAGGTACACCTAAAGTTATTGATACGAGCGTAATAATCGACGGAAGAATCCTTGATATCATGAGAGCAGGGTTCATCGATGGCAAAATTATCATTCCGACGTTTGTGCTTGATGAACTCCGCCATATTGCAGATTCTAGCGATAATATCAAGCGCGTCCGCGGAAGACGAGGGCTAGATATCCTAAATCAGATCAGAAGTGAGTTTAACGTAGAAGTTTATAACAATACTGCAAAGCTCAGACATCTTGATGATGTTCCTGAGGTAGATGTAAAACTGATTAAGCTGGCACGCGAACTCAACGCGAATCTGATCACTACAGATTTCAACCTCAACAAAGTAGCGACTATTAACGATATCAAGGTACTTAATATCAATGAACTGGCAAATGCGATTAAACCTGTAGTTATTCCCGGGTGAGAAGCTACTCGTTGATATTGTTAAGCATGGTAAAGACCGAGAGCAGGGCATTGGATATCTGGATGACGGCACGATGATTGTAGTTGAGGATGGAGCTGGTAATATATCTGAAAGTGCAGTCGTGACAGTAACGAGTGTTATACAGACATCTGCAGGCAAAATGATATTTGCACGCATCAATCCATAATGCAATAATAGAATTGACTCGCCTAAAAAGAGTCATAGGCGCAAAGGAGCAAATCCTTTGTAGACTAGATAAAGGATGGATATAACGATTAAAAATAAATAACTATAAGAGTGCTACGGATAGCAAGGCTAGAAGCCCTCACATTGCACTTATCGCCGCAGCAGGTAAGGGTACACGTATGAGAACTGAGGTACCTAAGCAGCTCCTATGCTATAAAGGCAAGGCAGTGGTCGAGCGAACGGCGTCCGTCTTTGCGGCACACGAGGAGATAGATGCGGTATTTCTCCTCATACCACAAGATAAGGAATACGATGAGACATTCTTTCAAATAGCGGATAGGCTAGAATGCTTGTACGGCAAGCCTATCCGCTGTTCGTATGGCGGAATTTCCCGAGGAGAGTCAGTTTTCCATGGGCTCGAAGCTATTACGGATTACTTATCTAAGAACTGTGAAATTGATAATAGCGACTCCATAGAAGCCTGCGAAGCGGTGATATTGATTCATGATGCAGCTAGGGCAGAGATAACTGAAGAGATTATCGATAGAAATATCGCAGCTATGAGAGATAATGAGGCTACATGCACTGTGGTTCCGATGATTGATTCGCTCAGGATGACAGAAAAATCAGCAAGTGAATTTTTTGACGACTTGTCATCACATAATGATTATCTTATAATTAATAGTAAATCTATTGATAGAGATAGGGTAGTCGCTGTGCAGACGCCGCAGTGCTTTAAACTAAGCAGCTTGATGGCTGCTTACGACAAGGCGGGACGTGATGGATATGTCGGTACAGATGATGCCTCTATCGCGGAGCATTTTGGGATAGACATAGCTCTAGTTGAAGGAGATTATGCCAATACCAAGATAACTACCGGAAAGGACATCCCTATGGGAATACGAGTAGGTACAGGATATGATGTTCATAGACTCGCCGAAGGGCACAGACTTATACTGTGCGGGGTCCCACTCCCGAGTGACAGAGGGCTGGTCGGACATTCGGACGCTGATGTGGCAACACATGCGCTGATGGACGCGCTGCTTGGAGCAGCATGTTTAGGCGATATAGGAAAGCATTTTCCTGATACAGATGAGAGATATAAGGGGGCGGATAGCATCGCGCTTCTCCGCGAAGTGAAGGAGAAAATCGGCGACGTAAGTATCGGCAATGTCGACATCACGATAATAGCTGAGAGACCTAAACTGGCACCCTATATAGATAAGATGAGAGAGAACATAGCCGTGGCACTTGAGATGCCAATTGGCGCGGTAAACGTGAAAGCGACGACGACAGAGAAGCTTGGATTTACCGGAAGAGAAGAAGGCATTGCAGCGCAAGCTGCTTGCACAATAGAAGGGAGATTTTAACTATGAAATTATCGAGGCTCCATCTCAAGACGTTGAGAGAAGCACCAAACGAAGCAGAACTAGTCAGCCACAAGCTGATGATTAGGGCTAACCTGATTAAGAAGGAAGCTGCTGGTATATATACATTCATGCCATTTGGCTGGAGGACAATCAGAAAGATAGAGGAGATAGTAAGACAGGAGCAGGATAGAATCGGTTGCCAAGAGCTTCACATGCCTCACGTAAATCCATCCGAGCTATGGAAGGAGTCCGGCAGATGGTACGCTTACGGACCAGAGCTGTGGAGAATCAAGGACAGAAATGGTAGAGATTTCTGCCTCGTTCCTACATGTGAGGAACTATGTACGAACATTGTAAAGCAGGAGGTTTCTTCATACAGAGAGCTTCCTCTTCAGCTATACCACATCCAGTTCAAGTATCGTGACGAAGCTCGTCCAAGATATGGACTTATGAGATCGCGTGAGTTCATAATGAAGGACGCGTATTCATTTGACAGAACTCCTGAAGACCTAGAAGAGGCTTATAGACTTCAGTACGAGGCATACGTAAGAACATTTACAAGATGCGGCCTAGACTTCAGAATCGTAGAAGCTGACAACGGCCCAATCGGTGGAAGCAACTCGCACGAATTCTCTGCTCTTTCTAACGTTGGTGAGAGCGAAATCGCATACTGCGAGAAGTGCGACATGGCAGCTACTATCGAGAGAGCTGAGTGCATCAATGATAAGCCAGTAGATGAGCCAGAGCAAGAACTAGAGGCGGTTTATACACCAGGCACTAAGACTATCAAGGATGTATGTGACTATCTAGGGGTGGATGAAAAGAAAACTATCAAGGCTCTCATGTTTACTACCTTTGATCAGGATTTAAATCCAGCTGACTACGTTTGCGTGTTTATCAGAGGAGATAGAGACGTTAATATGATTAAGCTTGTAAATGCTCTTGGAATCCCTGAGCACTACATCGAGTTTGCGGATGAGGATGAGATGGGACCTGTTACAGGCATCGTTGGTGGCTTTACTGGACCAGTTGGAATTCATAACTGCAAGATTGTAGTTGATAGCGAGCTAGTTGGAACCAAGAACATGGTTGCTGGAGCTAACAAGGAAGATCACCATATGAAGGGCGTTTGCTACGGCAGAGACTATGTGGGTGACATCGTGACAGATATCAAGACGCTCAAGGAAGGCGACCCATGCCCACACTGTGGAGCTCCAATCAAGCACACAAGAGGTATCGAGGTTGGTCAGATCTTCAAGCTAGGAACTAAGTACTCAGAGTCAATGAATGCAACATATAAGGATGAGAATGGTGATGACCAGATCTACTGGATGGGTTGCTACGGTGTCGGCGTTACAAGAACTATGCAGGCTGTCGTTGAGCAGAGTCACGATGACAAGGGCATCATCTGGCCAATGTCAGTCGCTCCATACCATGTAATTGTAACTGTTATCAACCCTAAGGATGAGGTTCAGATGGATCTTGCTAATAAGATTGAGTCTGAACTTGAAGCTAAGCGCGTTGAAGTTATAGTAGATGACAGGGATGAGAGAGCTGGTGTTAAGTTCAACGATGCGGACCTAATCGGTATTCCTATTAGAATTACAGTTGGTAAGCTTGCTAAGGACGGCAACGTCGAGTACAAGCTAAGACGCGAAGAGAGTAACGAGGTTCTTTCTGCAGAGGATGCAATCAAGGCAGCGGCAGAGCTAGTTGAAAAGGAGATCTTCGGACTATAATACCGGAGGTACAATATTAATTACAAGGTGATTTGCAGTCCTGATAAATAGGAGGAAAAATGCTGGAACTATTCGTCACATTTCAAACTGGGCTTATTCACAATCGGGGGTGGGGTCGCTATGATTCCCATCCTCTCTAATATTATGGTCAAAGATAAGAAATGGTTCACTGAAGATGAGATGATAGATATCATCGCTATCTGTCAGGGGTTACCAGGTGTTATCGCCATCAATATGGCAACTTACGTAGGATTCAAGAAGCGAGGGCTGATTGGATCCTTTGTTGCAACATTCGGTGTGATACTTCCCTCGTTTGTGATAATCGTTATTATAGCAAAAGGTATGAATTTTATAGACGGCAATCCATACGTCCAAGGAGCACTAGGAGGTCTTAGGGCTGCGGCGCTTGGTCTTATTATTATTGCTGTATATCAGGTTGCCAAGGGTGTTATCAAGGATGCTTTCAGTGCTATCGGTGCTGTATTGAGTTTTATACTTATTGCAGTTCTCAAGATAAATGTGGTGTATATCATCGTGCTATTCCTGGCTCTCGGCATCGGACGTGCTTTACTAACGAAGTCATCGATAGGCACTAGAGATTTCGGAAAATCTGTATCAGATGCAGACGAAAGAGACTATCAATCGTCTCTAAAGCGGAGGGATGAACAATCATATACAATTGGAGAAGATGAAAAAAAACAAAGAAGGGAGCGATGAGTGATGCTACTAGCGAAGTTATTTCTTGCCTTCTTTAAGATAGGTCTATTTGGATTTGGCGGCGGACTTGCGATTATCCAGCTCATCTACGACAGCATCAAAGAGTTTGCCAATATATCCCCTGAGCAGTTTGCAAATATCGTTGCAATTGCCCAAGTTACTCCAGGACCAGTGGCGGTAAACTCTGCTACGTATGTTGGATACGAAGTCGGAGGATATCTTGGTTCAGCGCTAGCGACGTTAGGGGTTGCAACCCCTGCGTTTATAATTATAGCAATGGTTGTAAATGCAGTGGAACGCTACAAAGAGAGCGTTGCTGTCAAAGGTGCACTTGAAGGCATTAGACCAGCAACTGTAGGACTTATAGCAGCAGCGGTAATCACTATCGGTGAGGCGGCTGTAATGCCAGAACACTCTCTTGGAGGCAACTTCTCGGTGCTTCGAGACATGACGATTTCCGCAGGGGGCATGCACATAGATGTGATATCGATAGTTCTTTGTGGACTGACTGTACTGCTAATTCAAAAATTTAAGATAAATCCGATGCTCGTACTTGTCATTATTGGGTGCGTAGGTGCTGTTGTTGGTGTATAATCTAAATAACTATACCCAAATTGGAAATGACGAAATAAGTCGAGACATGATTTAGTGGAGGAAAGAAATGAAGATTTACAACTCTATGACTAGACGCAAGGAAGAGTTTGTGCCTATCCATGAAGGAAAAGTCAATATCTACGTTTGTGGCCCTACGGTTTACAACTATTTTCATATAGGTAATGCCAGACCATTCGTAGTATTCGACACTCTGCGTAGGTTTTTTAAATATATCGGATATGACGTTAAGTTCGTGCAGAACTTTACAGATGTTGATGACAAAATTATCAACAAGGCAAAGGAAGAGCATTTACCGGCCCTTGAGGTATCGGAGAAGTACATCAAAGAGTATTTCAAAGATGCGGAAGCTCTCAACGTAATAAAGGCTGACGTGCACCCTAAGGTTTCCGAGCATATCGAGGATATCATCGAGTTCATCAGTACGCTAATTGAGAAAGGTTATGCGTATGAGGCTGATGGCGACGTTTACTACATCACGCGTAAGTTCCCAGAGTACGGGAAGCTATCAGGACAGAATATTGACGACCTAGAGTCGGGTGCTAGAATTGCTATCGGGGAGGTTAAGAAGGACCCTCTTGATTTTGCTCTTTGGAAAGCACAGAAAACAGACGATGAGATCGCATGGGATTCGCCTTGGGCAAGGGTAGACCAGGCTGGCACATCGAGTGTTCTACTATGTCCAAGAAGCATCTCGGCACAACCATAGATATTCACGGAGGCGGACAGGATCTCAAGTTCCCTCATCATGAAAATGAAATCGCTCAGTCCGAAGCGTGCAACTGCGCACCTTTTGCGAACTACTGGATGCACAACGGATACATCATGGTTGATGGCGAGAAGATGTCGAAGTCGCTAAATAACTTCTTTACAGTTAGAGATATTCGTAAGGAGTACGACGGTGACTTTATCAGGTTCTTCCTACTGAGCGTTCAGTACAGAGGACCTATCAACTTTAGCGATGAAGGTATGAAACAGGTTAAGCAGGGATATGATAGGCTTATAAACGCTACCGAGACTTTGGAGTTCCTCGTTCAGAATGGTTCTGATATGATAACAGAGAAGGAAGAGGAGACGGTTAAGTCGTTTAGAGACTATAAGGAAAAATTTATAGAGTGCATGAGTGATGACCTCAATACTGCAGGTGCTATAGGTGCCCTCTTCGAGCTAGTTTCGGCTATTAACGTGGAGATTGAAGGTGGAGCATCGAAGGAATTTGCAGGCAAGGCACTTGAGATAATCCATGAACTCGCTGACGTCCTTGGTGTGCTTCAGAGAAGTAGTGAAAACGCAATCGGCAAGGATATCCAGGCTCTCGTAGACGAGAGACAGCAGGCTCGTAAGGAGAAGAACTGGGCTAGAGCTGACGAAATCAGAGATCAGCTTGCCACTATGGGGTATACTCTCAAGGATACTCCGCAGGGAGTTCAGATAATTAAAGCAGATGCATAACGATATCAAGAGCATGAATACGACGGCACTCGCCTATATAGGTGATGCCGTCTACGAACTACATATAAGGGAACTTCTGATTGGGCGAAGCAAAGGCGATGTCGGCAAGGTGCATAAGAGAGCGGTATCATACGTGTCTTCTGATGGGCAGTCCAAGGCGATAAAGTCCATGATGAATGATTTTCTAACGGAAGAGGAGCAGAAGCTCGTTAAGCGCGCAAGGAATAAGCGTGCGACATCGAGACCTAAGAATGCCGATCCGCGCAAGTACAAGCTTGCTACGGGGTTTGAGGCACTGATAGGGGCACTTTATATGGATGAGGATGACGCTAGACTTGAGGAAGTTTTGGCGGAGGCTGTCCGAATTATTGAGGAGGATTAGAGTGAGCAAGGCGGATAAACTGTTTGTGAGCATGTGCGAAGACATAATTGCTAATGGATTCAGCACTGAAGGGCAGAAGGTAAGACCTCACTGGCCAGACGGAACACCTGCGCACACGATTAAGAATTTTGGCGTGGTAAATAGATATGATTTACAGGAGGAGTTTCCCGCTCTTACCGTAAGACCTACGGCTATCAAGCTCGCGTTTGATGAGCTGCTGTGGATTTGGCAGAGGAAGTCTAACAGAGTTTCTGACCTAGGAAGCCACATCTGGGATGAGTGGGCTGGTGAGGATGGAACTATCGGTAAGGCATACGGATACCAGCTCGGAGTTAAGTATAAGTTCAAGCAGGGCGAGATGGATCAGGTTGACAACATCCTGTGGCTGCTTGAGCATGACAAATACTCCAGAAGAATCATGGCCAATATGTATAACTTTGCTGATCTAAGCGAGATGAACCTTGAGCCTTGCGCATACAGCATGACCTTCAACGTAAAGGGTGATACGCTTAATGCGATTCTAAACCAGCGATCACAGATATCTTGACAGCGAACAACTGGAATGTTGTGCAGTATGCACTGCTTCTGATGATGTTTGCTCAAGTTAGTGGACTCAAGGCAGGAGAACTTGTTCACGTAATTTCAGATGCTCATATCTATGACAGACATGTGGACATAGTTAAGGAGCTCATCGAGCGTCCACAGTATCCTGCGCCTAAGGTGACACTAAATCCTGAGGTAAAGAATTTCTACGACTTCACAGTTGAGGATCTAATCGTCGAGGAATACAAGAAGAACCCGCAGGTGAAAAACATTCCAGTAGCGATTTAATTCGAGATTATATAGACGGTGCCTTTAGTTTACTGAGGTGCCGTCTTAAATATTATTAAAATGATAATGTCAGCGTGTGAGAATATAGCGTACGAATATAACAAACTGAGGTGAATTATGAATCTAATAGTAGCTGTTGATGAGAAATGGGGCATCGGGTGCGACAATGATTTGCTCGCTTCGATTCCTGGAGACATGCAGTATTTCAAGGAAAAGACGACTGATGGGGTCGTAGTGATGGGGCGCAGAACCCTCGAGAGCCTTCCTAAGCAGAGGGGGGCTTCCAAAGCGCGTAAACTATGTGTTAACTTCAAACGAAGACTTCGAGGCTGAAAGATGCATAGCCGTGCATAGCGAGGAAGAACTGTTCAAGGCGCTCGAGCAGTATGATCCAGAGCATGTATTTATCATCGGCGGAGAGAGTATATATAAGAAGTTTTACAAATACTGTGACAAGTGCTTCGTAACTAAGATGCACGCGGATTTACATGCCGACAAATTCATGGTTAACCTTGATAAGGATGACGATTTTAAAGAGACGTGGAAGAGTGAGATGCATAGTGAGAATGGTATAGACTATGAGTTCTCTTTGTATGAGCGAGTTTAAGGCTGGGCTTTATAATCCAGCTATTTTTAGTGTAAATTGAACGATTATTAATGTGGTAAAGGTAGAAGAATGGAAGATAGAAGGATAGAGGACAAAAGGATAGAAATCAATAGGCGCCTTCGTGAAATACAGGATGAAGTTGCTCTAAATAAGAAGGAGCAAGTCTGTATAAATGAGATTATTGATGATGTAATAGCCCAAAGACAAAGGAGCAGTAATACTCAAGAAGAGATGCTTGAGTATTGGGCGGGAACTGAATTCGGTAGAGTAGTGGCAGAGTTAAATTCTCAAGAGGATGCACTTTATAATAGTTTAATAAGGGACGCTGAAGAAGGAATTGAGGAGAGAAGACAAGCAATTCAGAGGCTTCTGAAAGAGGAGCGTGAGTGTGAAGATGAGCTTATGAATATGAGGAGGGACTATTGATATGAGCAAAAATATAGCTGTAAATAATTCGCTCGCTAGAGATCATGCGGAGAGAATACGTAGATCCGTAGCAAAATTAGGAAATGATTCATTAGGAAAATCTCAACATGTGCATAGCGAGGGATATACTGCAATTAAGGATGCTGAAATATGTTATAAAACTCTCAGTGATATTGTTCCTCATCTACAGCAAAAGCTGGAACAGGACTGTGCCAATATAGCTAGAGTGGCAGATGTATGGAAGAAAGAAGACAAGGAAATTGCGACATATCTAACGGTTACTTTCGAAGATATAGGTAATAGTAAGGTTAAAATATAAGAAGGGAACGAACATATGCCAGGCGGAAACAAAATCATTAATAAAAGAGATACTCTCTCTATGCTTCGAAAAATGAATCAGCAGATAAATAAGCTGATGATAAGTTCTACTGCTATTCAGCGTGCTATAGATAATTTTCTAGAGGATTGCGGTAAGGGCAAAACGCTACAAGGAAAGGGATTCGAAGCGGTAGAGGACTATTTCACCAAGACTTACAAAGAATTGCTCCATGATCTAAATAGTGTATGTGCGTTAATGGGCTTAAAGAATATTGAGCTTGATGTTGCAATAGAAAATTACATAACTTTGGCAAACCACAACGAGTTGAATAAACAGAAGTTGTTTGATGAGATGATGCAGCTTGAAAAACAGCTACAATCTTTGGAAAACACTCTGGCAAAAGGCGATAATTTATATGGGGGATCCATCTGGGGTAATTCAGCTTCTAAATACTCCTTTTATATTTCTAGAAAAGAAAATCAGATTCAGGAGATTGAGAAACAAATTAGCGACATGGAGAATCTTGCTGGTCAAACTGAGGAGCTGTTTTCCGAAATAAAAGAGCTAATCAAGTCCATAAAAAACGGAGTTGATCAAATCTACTCAGACAAACATTTCGATAGCAAAACAGGAATGTTCAAGCCATCCAATGTTAGTCTTGCTGGAACGAGGAAAAAACTAGATACGATGGTTAAGGACGAAAAGCTCAACATTGAAGCCCTCGATCCTGTAAATATGGCTACAGGAAACTACATGTACCGAAAGAACTTTCTTGAGACGCCTGGTGTGGTTCCTCTCGTTTTGGAGATTACATATAACAGTGTGGATAACTTTAGAAGGAGATTCGCCTCTGCTGGATGGACTCACAACTATAGAAATGAACTCACGATTTACGAGTCTAAGATTGTGGTCAATATAGATAGTGGCAGGCAGGAGACTTACATACTAAAAGGAGACGTATATGTAAGTGATGACGGCTTTACTTCAAGAAAAATCGAGCGTCTAGAAGGTGAAGAATACAGATATAAGTATACTAACGAAAGGCAAGAGCAATTCTTCTTTGATGATATAGGTAGATGCATCAAAAAGCTCACAGGTGAAGGTAGAGCTATACAATTCGAGTACGACGAATTGCAACTTAAAAAGCTCAGCACTGAATTCGGCACAGGATATGTATTTGATTACGAGGAATATGAAGACGGAAAATCTTATGTGACTAAGGTATCTGACTTCTCAGGACGCAGGATTGAACTCAAGTACGAAGATATAGATGATCAGTTCAGTAGGACTGGCAAGATGCATGTTCTCTCTGAAATTCACGATGAAATGGGAAGCGTATACTCGTTCAAGTATAACGATTTGTGCAAGATGTACACTGTCATCAACGCGAGAAATACCGTAAATCTTATCAATGAATACGATGGCAGTGGAAGGGTTACTAGGCAGATATTCCCAGATGGCGGCGAGATAACGGTTCAGTACTATGACATAGGTAGAAGGGCTATAGCTACTCATCAGAATGGCAGTCAAACTGTCTATGAGCATGATGAGAAATTCCGAAGCACCGTATCCAGATATACAAGTGGGTACGAAGAGTTTACATACAATGATACCAATGATCGAACCTCGCACCGCGATAAGAACGGCAACATTACATCGTATGAATACGATGACAAAGGTAATGTGATCGTGGAGAAGACCCCAACGGGGGATGTAATTAAGGCTACGTATTCTGAATCAGGTATGCTACTCTCGGTAGAGGTAAATGGCAAAGTCGTGGCGCAGAATGAGTACGATGACAAAGATAATCTAGTCTCTTCAAGTGATGCTCTAGGTAGAACTATCGGATACGAGTATAACGAGTATAAGCTTCCAGTGAAAATCATAAACCCAGACGGCACCAGTATTTCTCTAAGTTATGATGACAGAGGAAACATAGACGAAATCATAGATGAGCTCGGTAATACCAATAAATACAGCTACGATGACCTAAATAGAGTTACTTCTACAGTTGACGCTAACGGCAACCTGGAGAAGTTCGCTTATAATGCAAGAAATGAACTGACCGAGAGTATAAATCCGCTCGGGGATGCAAGAACGTTTGAGTATAACGAAAGCGGAAAACTCACGCACGTTGTTGACTACGACGGAAATGAGGAATTTACCGAATACAACGAGCTGAACAAGGTGTCTGCATATGTTGATAAAGATGGTAGCAGAACAGAATACTACTACAACGAGATGTGGCAGATTGACCAGATTAAAGACCCTACAGGCGCAAATATCCTATGTTTATATGATGCCGAGGGAAATCTCACTAATGTCGTAGATGCATCATATTCAACAATCAGGTACTCTTACGATTCCTGTGGCAACATAACAAAGGTCAGGGATCAAGAAGGATACGTAACCAAGTATGCGTATGACAAGATGGACCGCATGACCTCTGCAGTAATGGCGGATGGAAGTGCGGAATACTATGAGTACGATGCTTTCGGAAACGAAACCAAATTCATAGATGCCCTTGGCGGTGAATGGATAAATGAATACGATGCAGCCGGTCAGAAGATAAAGTCGATAAACCCAATGGGTGTAGATACAGTGTACAAATACGATATGCGTGGAAATCTTATCGAAGAACGAAGTGTAGGGAAAAGCATCAGGTATAGTTACGACGCAGCCGGAAGATTAACAGAGGTAATTGATGCGGCAGGAGTGGCAACAAGCTTTTCGTATGACAACAATGGTAATCTCTTATCCAGGAAGGTAGGAGATGTAGAGAAGTCGTTTGATTACGACTCTATGAACAGAATTACTAAAGAGTTCACTGCAGGTGTATTAACTGCAAGCTACACCTACGATGCTATTGGTAATATAAGTGCTGTGACAGACGGCCTTGGAAATCAGACAAGATATATCAGGACAAAGGGCGGTGATATTGCAGCTGTAGTTGATCCACTCGGCAATGTTACCAGATATAGATATGATAAAGCTCATAGGCTTATGAATATCGTTCAGGGCGTGGGAACTGATGCGGAGGATGTCAATTTAGAACTTCTTGAAGATGCCGAAGAAGTCCAGAAACTCAACAAGAAGCATAACAGCATAAGAATTACGTCATATGCAAGAGATATCCTTGGAAGAGTAACAGCTGTCACGGATGCACTCGGTAATGTCGAAAGCTATGAATATGACCGCAAAGGCCATATAAAAGCCAAGACGGATATGGACGGAAACAGAATCAAGATTACAAGAACGCATCTGGGAGACATTTCGCGTATTACGTATGGAGACGGAGAGAATATAGAGTATTCATATAACGCTCTCGGACAGCTTAAGGCTATAAAGGATTCTCTTGGATTAACTAAGATAGATAGAGACATTCTCGGAAGAGAAAGAAACATAACCGACCATAAGGGTAGGTCTATTTCGTATGAGTACGACGATGCCGGTAACAGAACAGGGATAAGATACGCTAATGGCAAGAATGTCAGGTACATATACGATGATAGGGGTCTGCTCGCTGGTATAGAAGCATCTGCACCTAAGATGAAATCATCATCAGCATCATTAACAGCACTAGTAAAAGCAACTAATATGGTATCTCTCTCATACGATTCATATGGCAGAATCACATCAAAGACAGTAGGTCCTGCTGAAACTGCATACACATATGACAAATGTGGACATCTGGCAAGCCTTGTAAATAAGAAGAACGGCATAGTTCTAGATTCATATGAGTACAGCTATGACCAAATAGGCAATCTGGTAGCATCTAGTCAAAAGAGAGAAGGGATGCCTGAAGCCACCGGAAACTATGAGTACGGATACGACGAGATAGGTAGACTTAATGCGGTAGTGAAGGACGGAAGCCCGCTCAGAAGCTACACCTACGATGCTTTTGGAAACAGAACCATCCTATATGAAGCAGGGGCAAAGACAGAGTATCTGTATAATAAAGCGAATCAGCTAATGAGAGCAGACACTCCTCATGGCACTACTATCTTCGAATACGATAAACGAGGCAATGTTATACATAAGCGCACGGAAGCAGCATCTAACACAGTTTCTGTAAGCTATACATACGGAGCAAATAACAGGCTCATACAGGCAGTAAAGAATACTGACGGCAAATCGCTCACAGCAAGGTACGCATATAACGGCCTTGGAATGAGAGTATCCAGAGCGACAGATGCAGGAAGCATAGACTACGTCCTTGACCAGACAAAGATGTATAACAACTTGCTAGAAAACATCCAGGTAGATGCCCCAGGCAGTATGGAAAGTCCTAGTAAATCGGAAGACTTCATATGGCTTTGTAACGAGCTGGTAATGGCAGGTGAAGCACCAATACTAGCTAGCAGATTAGGGACACCAGAGAGGTTAGCAGGAGCTTCTGAACATTCCTTCGGTTATGATGAATTCGGAATACCAGAAGTGGCTAAGATACCAGAAACAACTAAGTTACTCGAAATAGCTGGCGAACTACCTCTAGGCTTTTCCTGGGATATATGAGAGACGATATATCCGATACACTATTTGCACAGGCTAGAGAATATATGCCAGAAATAGGGCGATTTATGGGAAGAGATATCCTAAAAGGCAGAGTAGAGCAACCAAGAAGCCTCAATGAGTATGAGTACTGCCATAACAATCCGGTAGGGTTTGTGGATTTGAATGGAATGGACCCAATGAAAATATCAAATAAGGTTAAAGACATAATTGATGACAATGAGAAAAAGAATGAGCTATTTAAGTCTGGGATGAAATACAACGCAGAGAACATAGCTACAAATAAGTTTAATAAGATTATGCAAAAACCAATAAATGATTGGCAAACACAGAGACTTGGAATAATTGAGAAAGACTTTGATACCCCATTAAGAATTGCAAAGACCCGATCACAAAATTTGAGGCTAGGAAGGGCTGCTAACGGGGCAAAAAAGTTAGAGGAACTAGAAATGAAAAAAAGTGCACAGATTTCAAGCACTAATAAATTATCTAATACGAGCAAGGGGGCAGCTAAATATGGACCTACAGCCGCTTTAGCAGCAGTTGATGTTGGAATCAAATACAAGAAAGACTATGATGATGGACTATCTTCATCTAAGCGCAACACTAACTTGCTGGTAAATGGTGGATTTGCTGGGGCTGGGTTATTAGTTGCTGTATGTTTGTCAAGTGGACCAGCTGGTTGGATAGCAGGCGGTCTTATAGTTATGGGTGAGGTGCTTTTTGGAGAAATTGAAGAATTGGATTAACAGTTTAGATTAATAGGGGTAAGAACATGAATAAGAATATTCAAGCTTTTGTTAAGCATAACTACATTACAGATTCTGAAAGCAGAATAAAATGGCAACTGTATGGAGTAATGACCATGCTTTTTGCGTTTAGCTATGCAATTTATGCTTTTTATAATAATGGTAATAGAAGAGTAGATATATCATTGCTTGTTTTCTCAATATTATTTTTAATATTTATTATTGTGTTAAGATGTAAGATTAATTTGTTAAGTGATAATACAAGATTTATCAGGCAGCAGATTATATACAACTTGGGGTTATGGATTGCTTCAGATGTATGCATTACATATGTCACGTATAAAGTGTTTGGCATAAAAATTGCTTTTATTGGGATTGTATATCATACAATGCTAATACTTTCTGTGTTTTATATGACATTTAGAAAACAGAGTATTTGGATTAGAACAGGTGCTTACAAAGACTATTCGGAAGAAGTTGCAAAATGGGATCGGTGGCATACAAAAATATGGCACAAAGATAATTATTCCTCTGCCGTTTTCTTTGGAATATGCATCTTGCTAAAATGGATATCCAAGACAGGCATTTTGCTGATTTTTCTTTTATTTTCAGTTAAAGTGTTTTTTATAATCGATATAGTAAAATACTATATGCAACTTAAGTATGCGAAGAAATACGGATTGTTAGACTTACTGCCATCTGCACCGAACGAGGAGTTAACACCATAGAAATACAATGATATATGGACAGTCATAAAGAGATATTCACAGCGTACAGAAAGATTCCTAGACGATTAGGATTAATTCGAGTAACATATAATAATAGTCATGTTTAAAGATAGGATGTGAATTAGTAATGGCAAAATCAGATAAAAAGAAAACAAGTGCTCGTGGCAAGAATAGACGTGATGCACATGGAGTGTATCAGAGACGCGCGGAGCGAGGAAAAGCTGCATTCAGACCTTATGACGGAGAGCTTGCGGAAGAGTTCCGTAGCAATACTGAGCGGAACACAGGAAGAACTAAACGTACTAGTGGTAACGCTGGCGGATATGGTAGTTCGCAGCGTAATGTCAACTCAGGGAGTTATAGCAATTCTCAGCGCGACAGAAACTCAAGCAGCCGCCCGCGAGATAACTACAAAAATACATACCGCAGCAGTGAATGGGACAATCGTAGCGGCAGCTTTGCCGAGGGAGAGAGTGCTCCAGCCGCAAATCTGATAGCCGGCCGCAATCCGGTAATCGAAGCAATCAAAAGCGGCCGTGAGATAGAAAAAATCTACATGGCGGCAGGAGCTGAAGGTTCCGTCGTAAATCAGAGCGATGGCTAAGGACGCAGGTGTAGTAGTGGATACAGTACCTAGAATTGTGCTTGATAGAATGGCACCAGGCGAGAAGCATCAGGGCGTGGCAGCGGAGATATCTGCATACTCATATTCAACAGTTGAAGAGATCATGGAACGAGCAGCAGACAGTGATGAACCACCATTTATCATGATGCTCGATGAGATTTCTGATCCACACAACCTCGGAGCGATTATCAGAACTGCAGAGTGTGCCAATGCTCATGGAGTTATAATTCCTAAGCGCAATGCTTGTGGACTTACAAGTACCGTTGCTAAGACTTCAGCAGGAGCACTAGAACGCATGCCGGTTGCGAGAGTGACCAATATATCTCGAACCATCGAAGAGCTGCAAACACAGGGTGTGTGGGTAGCAGCAGTGGATATGGATGGAAAATCATATTATGAGACAGAAGGCGTGATGAAAGGTGCGATAGCTCTAGTGATCGGAAATGAAGGAAAAGGTATCAGCAGGCTCGTTAAGGAGAAGTGCGACCTCACGATATCAATTCCGATGAAGGGAAGCATTAACTCTCTAAATGCATCTAATGCAGCAGCTATTATGATGTATGCGGTTAGACGCAGTAGGGACTGTTAGCCGATTATATTTAGTACTTGTGCAGCATTAAATATCAAGGAAAATACTTGACATTGACATCTGTACAGCGTATTATTATAAAGCTACTTTATGAATTCACGACAGAGCTTGCAAGGCGGGCTCTGACTTTTGAGTTGAGAGAAGCAATTAGCTTACATATATATTTGCAAAGGAGGTCATCACCTTGAGAAACAAGATTACACTAGCATGCACAGAGTGCAAGCAGAGAAACTACAACACAACTAAGAACAAGAAGAACAATCCTGATAGAATTGAGCTTAGAAAGTTCTGCAAGTTCTGCGGTAAGGAAACACTCCACAAGGAGACTAAGTAGTCGAGGGAACATCATGGCAAACAACAATGAAACCATATCCAGAGATGGCAAGGATACTAAAGTAGAGAATAAGACCAGTAAACCGGAACAGCGCAAGGAGCGTAAGGGCATCATTGGATATTTCACTGGTGTTAAACAGGAGATGGCCAAAGTAGTATGGCCGACGAGAGCGGAACTGACCAAGGACACTGTAGTTGTTTTTGGTGTGTGCATCTTCTTCTCCCTGTTGTTCTGGGGGATGGATACAGGCTTCTTAGCAGTGCTCAAGAAGCTTCTCGGAATTACGCTATCGAAATAGGCTAGAAGGAGATATACATGACAGAGAAGACCGAAAACTTGAATACGGGCGGCACAACGCTGTCACCACTTGAGGGCGAAGGTCTACGTGGCGATGGTACCGCTAAGTGGTACGTAATCCATACGTATTCTGGTTATGAGAACAAGGTTAAGACTAACATCGAGAAGATGGTAGAGTACAGAGGAATGCAGGATCTCATCCTTGAGGTTACGATTCCTACTGAGGATAGAGTCGAGATTAAGAATGGCCAGAGAAAGGTCAAGACTAGAAAGCTTTACCCTGGTTACGTAGTCATCAAGATGATTGTCAACAACGAGACCTGGTATCTAGTGCGCAACACAGAGGGCGTTACAGGGTTCGTGGGTCACGGTTCGGATCCTATACCACTAATTAAAGAAGAGGTGGTTAGGATGGGCGTTGAGAAAATGCGCATCGACCTGGATGTTGAGACTGGCGACACAATTCGTATTATCGGTGGACCTTTCGAGGGTCAGATGGGTATCGTTGAGGATATCAGTCCTGATAAGCAGATTGTTAAGGCGAAGGTATCGATGTTCGGTAGAGATACACCTGTAGAGCTCGAGTTCTCGCAGGTGGGAAAACTTAACTAACTGGGAGCTATAGTCTCAGAGAAAGGAGAATAAGATGGCAAAGAAGATCGACGGCTATATCAAGCTTCAGATCCCTGCAGGAGGAGCAACACCAGCACCACCAGTTGGACCTGCCCTAGGTCAGAAGAGTGTTAACATCATGGACTTCTGTAAGCAGTTCAATGCTAAGACTCGGGGATCGAGCAGGGAATGATCGTTCCAGTTGTAATCACAGTTTACACAGACAGATCGTTTCACATTCGTGTGCAAGACTCCACCAGCAGCAGTACTTATCAAGAAGGCAGCAGGCATTGATAAGGCATCGGGCGAACCTAACAAGACAAAGGTTGCATCGATTACATATGCTCAGGCAGAGGAAATTGCGAAGACTAAGATGCAGGATCTCAATGCGGCTACACTTGAGGCAGCTACTGATATGATCAAGGGTACTGCTCGCAGTATGGGAGTTACTGTAACAGAGTAATCAGTGGGAGGCATTTTTTTAAGAGATGTCGATAGAACCACAAGGAGGAATTATGGCTAAGAAAAAGCAAAAAGATACAGCGCAATCATGGAGTCGTTCGACAAGACACAGACTTATGATGTTGCAGAAGCTGTAAAGAACGTAAAGAGCTTTGCTAATGCGAAGTTCGATGAGACTGTTGAGATGCACATTCGTCTAGGTGTAGACGGAAGACACGCAGACCAGCAGGTTAGAGGCGCAACTGTACTTCCACACGGAACAGGTAAGAGCAAGAAGGTTCTTGTTTTTGCTAAGGGTGCTAAGGCTGAAGAGGCAGAGGCAGCTGGTGCAGATTACGTAGGCGCAGAGGATCTTGCAGAAAAGATCCAGAAGGAAAACTGGTTCGACTTTGATTCAGTAGTTGCTACACCGGACATGATGGGCGTTGTAGGACGTCTAGGTAAGGTTCTCGGTCCTAAGGGACTCATGCCAAACCCTAAGTCAGGTACTGTAACAATGGACGTACAGAAGGCACTTGATGAGATCAAAGCAGGTAAGGTAGAGTACCGTCTTGACAAGGCTAACATTATCCATGTAATTATCGGTAAGTGCTCATTCACTGAGGAGCAGCTAGTTGAAAATGCTAACGCTCTAATCCAGGTTGTTGCTAAGGCTAAGCCAGCAGCTGCTAAGGGTCAGTACTTCAAGAGTGTTACTGTTACATCGACAATGGGACCTGGAGTTAAGATCAGCACAGCATCCCTAAGCTAATAGTCGGCCGTGTTAATAATCGAATATCAACCGTAGACAGTGGGAGCGAAAGCTTAATATCCCACCGAGGTACAAACATAAATTTGTTCCCCGCTGTCTCGCAGCGGGGTTATTTGTACCGTACTTGGTATTAGCACACAAGACCGAATAGGTTAAACCACAATTATGGGCACAACAGTGTTCAAGAAAGGAGACCAAATGTCTGTAGAAGCAAAGAACGCAAAACAACTAATTATCGATGAGATTAAGGCAAAATTTGACAAATCCATCTCGATCGTAGTTGTAGACTATCTTGGAATTACAGTAGCTCAGGCTGACGAACTAAGAAAGACTCTTAGAGAGAACGGCGTGAACTTAACTGTATATAAGAACACACTTGTAAAGCGTGCTATCGCTGGAACTGAGTACGAAGGACTTGGCGAAGCCCACTGAGGGATCTAGCGCATTCGCATTCTGCGAAGAGGATGCAACATCTTCAGCTAGACTTCTCAAGAAGGCTATGAAGCAGTACAACAAGATGTCATTCAAGGGCGGATACGTTGATGGCTCAGTTTATGATGCTAAGCAGGTTGAAGCGCTTGCAGATATCCCATCAAGAGAAGAGCTTATCGCTCGTTTCATGGGAAGCATCCAGTCACCATTATCACAGCTTGTTAGAACATTCAAGGCAATCGCTGATGAGGGTGCAGTTCCAGCAGGAGAGACTGCTGAAGCATAAGCTATTAGTAGCTAACAATTTTTAAGAATTTTTACCGATTAATCGGTGTATCGAGAAGCTGACATTTCAGCAAATTTAGACAAAAGGAGAAATAAAATGGATAAGAATCAGATCATTGAAGCCCCTAAAGGGTATGACCATTCTTGAGATCAACGAGCTCGTTCGAGGGCTTGTGAAGAGGAGTTCGGAGTATCTGCAGCTGCAGCTGTAGTTGCAGCACCTGCTGCAGGCGGCGGAGAGGCTGCTGAGGAGCAGACAGAGTTCACAGTAGTTCTTGCTAGCGCTGGAGACCAGAAGATCAAGGTTATCAAGGCAGTTAGAGAAGCTACAGGTCTTGGACTTAAGGAAGCTAAGGAGCTTGTTGATGGAGCACCTGCTAACGTTAAGGAGAACATCGAAGCTGGCGAAGCTAACGCACTTAAGGAAGCTCTCGAGGCAGTTGGAGCTACAGTAGAGCTTAAGTAATTAAATAGCACAACAATTTTGGATTGGGCTCCTGATTTCGGGAGCCCAATTCTTGCTATTTATAAGAAGCTCATTTTCGCTGCAAAAATCCGATGCATCAATATCGGGTATTGCTTTTGTGGTGACGGGCAAGATTATGTGTTTTTTGTAGTTTTTCGATTGCCAGGGTGCGAAAAGTTGCAAAAAATGCATAATATGCTCATCTCTGGGCTTGAAATATTTACAACCTTACTCTATAATAGTAAGTTGCTATGGAGACGTTTTTTCTTAAATAACAAGGAGTGATAACATGCCAAAACCTGTAAAAGTTGGAAGGAAAGAACGTATGACTTTTGCGAAAATCAACGAAGTTTGCGAGATGCCAAACCTCATTGATATCCAGACTGAGTCATACAAGTGGTTTGTCGAAGAGGGACTAGCCGAAGTTCTGGAAGATGTATCTCCAATTAGGGATACCACCAATACTTTGAGCCTAGAGTTCGCTGACTACTCCTTCTCAGATACACCTAAATACGATCAGGAGGAATGCAAGGAGCGTGACGCCACTTACGCTACATCTCTGACGGTCAAGGTAAGATTGATAAACAGGGAGACTCTTGAGATCAAGGAACAAGATGTTTTCATGGGAGATTTCCCATTGATGACAGAAAAAGGCACATTCATATATAACGGTGCGGAGAGAGCTATCGTAACACAGCTCGTAAGATCTCCAGGACCGTATTTTGAGTTTGATACTGACAAGTCGAACAACAAGCTTTATTCTTCGACTATTATTCCTAACAGAGGAGCATGGCTCGAGTATGAGACCGACTCGGCTGGCGTTCTATACGTAAGAGTTGATAGAACCAGAAAGCTTCCTCTCACATCGTTCCTGAGAGCGATGGGACTCGGATCAAACGAAGAAATTATCGATACATTCGGTGAAAGTCCTGCTCTCTTAAGAACATTTGAGAAGGACAGCACCAAGAATGCAGATGATGGCGTTAAGGAAATATACAAGAGGCTAAGACCTGGAGATCCTCCAACAGTCGAGAATGCTAGATCCATGGTTAACTCGCTGCTATTTGATGCGCGTAGATACGACCTAGCTAAGGTTGGTAGATACAAGTACAACAAGAAACTTGGTATCCACAATAGACTAGTTGAGACAATTGCGGCTGAGCAGATTGTCGATCCTTCAACTGGCGAAGTTCTCGTTGAAAAGGGTGAGTTCATCTCCCGTAAGAGAGCTATGGAAATCGAGGATGCGGGTGTTGCTTATGCATATGTAAACAGCAAGACTGAGGACGATGAGGTGGTTAAGGTTATCGGTAATAACTTCGTTGACCCAACTAAGTATATCGACCTAGACCTTGCTCCATATAAGCTGTCAGAAAAGGTTTACTATCCAGTTCTGATGGAGATTATCGAAGAAGCAAACGGAGATGAGGATGCGCTGAAGGCTGCTATTGCCAATCGCAAGAACGAGCTTTCACCAAAGCACATCATCCACGATGATATCATCGCATCTGTGAGCTACTTCCTAAATCTATCCTATGGAATCGGAGAGACAGATGATATCGACCATCTCGGTAATCGTAGACTGAGATCAGTTGGAGAGCTTCTGCAGAATCAGTTCCGTATTGGATTTGCAAGAATGGAAAGATCTGTTAGAGAGAGAATGACTACTGAGAATGCAACTCCTCAGCAGCTCATCAATATTAGACCTGTAACTGCAGCAGTTAAGGAGTTCTTTGGAAGCTCCCAGCTGTCACAGTTTATGGACCAGAACAACCCTCTTGCAGAGCTAACACACAAGAGAAGACTTTCCGCACTTGGACCTGGCGGTCTTTCGAGAGAAAGAGCTGGATTCGAGGTGCGTGACGTTCACTATACACACTATGGCAGAATGTGCCCAGTAGAGACACCGGAAGGTCCTAACATCGGACTTATCGGGTCACTAACTACTTATGGCATCATAAACGAGTATGGATTTATCGAAACCCCATACCGTAAGGTTGATAAGGAAACTGGCGTTGTAACTGAACAGGTTGATTATCTGTCTGCTGATGACGAAGAACTGATGATTGTAGCGCAGGCTAACGAGCCTCTCGATGCTGAAGGTCATTTCGTTAACAACAAGGTTGCAGTACGAGGTGTTAAGGGTGAGATTACTCTTGCTAAAAAAGAAAGCGTCGACTACATGGATGTTTCTCCTAAGCAGGTAGTTTCTGTTGCTACTGCGATGATTCCGTTCCTTGAGAACGACGACGCTAACCGTGCGCTGATGGGATCTAACATGCAGAGACAGGCTGTACCACTACTCGTTACTGAGGCTCCTTACGTTGGAACTGGAATCGAGTACAAGGCAGCTTGCGATTCTGGAGCAGTACTCCTTGCGAAGGCAGCCGAACTATCGAGTTTGTTGATGCTCAGTGCGTAAAGGTTCGTAGAGACGACAATGGCGAACTCGACGAGTATAAGCTACTCAAGTTCAAGAGATCCAACCAGGGAACTTGTATCAATCAGAGACCTATCGTTGCGTGTGGCGAACATGTTGATGCAGGAGAGGTTCTAGCAGACGGACCATCGACTAATCTCGGTGAGATTTCGCTAGGTAAGAACCTGCTTATTGGATTCATGACATGGGAAGGATACAACTACGAGGATGCTATTATCCTTAACGAGAGACTTCTCATGGATGATGTTCTAACATCGCTACACATAGTTAAGTACGAGTGTGAAGCTCGCGATACAAAGCTAGGACCAGAAGAGATTACAAGAGATATTCCTAACCTCAGTGAAGAAGCTCTAAAGGAGCTCGATGAGAACGGAATCATCAGAATAGGTGCAGAAGTTAAGTCTTCTGATATTCTTGTAGGAAAAACTGACACCCTAAGAGCGAGACCGATTTAACTGCAGAGGTTAGAATGCTTCGTGCAATCTTTGGTGAGAAGTCCAAGGAAGTAAGAGATACTTCTCTAAAAGTTCCTCACGGTGAGACGGGTATTGTCATCGACGTGAGAGAATTTACAAGAGAGAATAGCTCTGAACTCCCACCAGGAGTAAATAAGATTGTAAGAGTTTACATAGTTACCAAGAGAAAGATCAACGTTGGAGATAAGATGGCTGGTCGTCACGGTAACAAGGGTGTAATCTCCAGGATTCTTCCAGAAGAGGATATGCCATTCAAGGAAGATGGTGAGACATTACAGGTAATGCTTAACCCACTGGGTGTACCTTCCCGAATGAACGTAGGACAGGTGCTCGAGGTTCACTTAGGACTTGCAGCTAAGACGAAGGGCTGGTATATTTCAACACCAGTATTTGACGGTGCTAGTGAAAATGATGTAATCAATTTACTTGACGATTGCGGATACCCTAAGACCGGTAAGCTCAGACTGAGAGATGGTAGATCTGGAGAGTACTTCGACAACCCAGTAACTGTAGGATATATGTACATGCTCAAGCTGCACCATCTTGTAGATGATAAGATCCACGCTAGAAGTACAGGCCCTTACTCGCTGGTAACTCAGCAGCCACTTGGTGGTAAAGCTCAATTTGGCGGACAGAGATTTGGAGAGATGGAGGTATGGGCGCTAGAAGCTTATGGAGCAGCTTATACACTTCAGGAAATACTAACGGTTAAGTCTGACGATATCATCGGACGTGTTAAGACTTACGAAGCTATCGTAAAGGGTAACAACATTCCAAAGCCTGGCATTCCAGAGTCCTTCAAGGTACTCATCAAGGAGCTGCAGGCGCTATCGCTCGATGTTAGGGTAATGTCCGGTGATAATAAGGAAATCAAACTCAAGGATACATCTGAATTCGACGAACCTGCTTCGGTAGATCGTATGCTCAAGGAAGCTGATAGACGTACAGAGGCTATGCACGAGCGCGAACGTGAGCACGAAGAGGAACTTCGTCTAAAGCAGAATGAGGAAGATGAGTTCGTTGAAACGGCAGACTTCGATGAAGAGCCAGATCTAGATATTCTGAATACACTTTCAGCAGCACTTGGTGTCGATGAAGATGTACCAGCTATCCTAGATGACGATGAGGAACCAGAGATGGTGAGCCTTGACGAGATAATTGGCACAAGCGACGAAGCTATTGATGAATAATTAAGGGGGAAACATGACTAAAAACGATAACAATCAAGATCTTAGAAATTTTGAATCCCTACAGATCAAGTTGGCTTCAACAGAGAAGATGCTTGAGTGGTCTCACGGTGAGGTAACAAAGCCTGAGACTATCAACTACAGAACTCTCAAGCCTGAAAGAGACGGACTCTTCTGCGAGAAGATTTTCGGACCTACTAAGGATTGGGTGTGCTCCTGTGGAAAATACAATAAAATTCGCTTTAAGGGCATCGTTTGCCCTTACTGCGGAGTTGAAGTAACGAAGTCCAAGGTTAGAAGAGAGAGAATGGGTCATATTCAGCTTGTTAGCCCTGTATCTCATATTTGGTACTTCAAGGGAATACCTTCAAGAATCGGTCTCGTGCTCGATATCACTCCTAAGCAGCTAGAGAGAGTGCTGTATTTTGCAGCATATATCGTAACTGATCCAGGAGAGACTCCGTTCGAGTACAAGCAGATTATCGAAGAGAATCAGTATAACGAAGCTCGCGAGATTTATGGAAAGAACTTCGAGGCAGCGATGGGTGCAGAGGCAATCAAGAAGCTGCTAGAAAATATCGATGTTGATGAGGAAACTGAACTTCTTAGAGAACAGCTTAAGAAGGCAACTGGACAGAAGAGGATTCGTCTAGTTAAGAGACTCGAAGTTATCGAGGCTCTAAAGCAGTCTGATAATAGACCTGAGTGGATGATTCTTGACGTAGTTCCTGTAATTCCACCCGATCTTAGACCTATGGTTCAGCTTGAGGGTGGTAGATTCGCTACATCTGACCTTAACGACCTATATAGAAGAGTTATCAACAGAAACAACAGACTTAAGAAGCTGCTCGAGCTGGGAGCACCTGATATCATCGTTAGAAACGAGAAGAGAATGCTTCAGGAGTCTGTTGACTCCCTAATCGATAACGGAAGAAGAGGCAGAGCGGTTACCGGTGCTGCTGGTAGACAGCTTAAGTCGCTTTCTGACATGCTCAAGGGTAAGCAGGGACGTTTCCGTCAGAACCTACTCGGTAAGCGTGTTGACTACTCTGGCCGTTCTGTAATCGTAGTAGGACCTGAACTGAAATTCTATCAGTGCGGACTTCCTAAGACGATGGCGCTAGAGCTGTTCAAGCCGTTCATCATGAAAGAGCTTGTAGAGCGTGAACTTGCGCATAACATTAAGAGTGCAAAGACAATGGTTGAGAAGATGAAGTCCGAGGTGTGGGATGTTCTCGACTACGTAATTAAGGATCATCCGGTACTTCTAAACCGTGCTCCGACACTGCACAGACTCGGAATCCAGGCTTTCGAGCCGGTTCTAGTAGAGGGAAAGGCTATTAAGCTTCATCCTCTAGTTTGTACAGCGTTCAACGCCGATTTCGATGGAGACCAGATGGCTGTCCACGTACCTCTATCAGTAGAGGCGCAGGCAGAGGCTAGGTTCCTCATGCTTTCGGTTAACAATATCCTTGCGCCTAAGGATGGCTCGCCTATCACAATTCCGACTCAGGACATGATTCTCGGAAGCTACTATCTCACCCATGAGGGTACAGAGGCTCGTAACCTTGAGAATGAAAAGGGTGACGGAAAGTGCTTTGCAGATATCGATGAGATGCTCATGGCATACAGGAATCATGCTGTAGGAATTCATGCAAAGGTTAAGGTTAGAAGACAGGCGTTCCCTGGAGATCCAGGAAAGCTGGTAGAGTCTACAGTAGGTAGATTTATCTTCAATCAAGGACTCCCTCAAGACATGGGTTTTGTAAATAGAGACGAAGATCCGTATTCACTCGAGGTAGACTTCCTCTGCGATAAGAAAAAGCTTGGCGTTATTATCGACAAGTGCTTCAAGAAACATGGGAATACTAGAACGGTTCTCATGCTCGACTATGTAAAGAGCATCGGTTACCACTATTCAACTAAGGCGGCTGTTACAATAAGTGTATCCGACATGGAGGTTCCTGAGGAGAAGGCTGAAATCGTTGCAGCGGCTGATAAGCAGGTAGACAAGTTTGAGGCTGCATACAGACGTGGTCTGATGACAGATAGAGAACGTTACGACAGAATCATCAAGACTTGGAAGGACGCAACGGATCAGGTTGCCGACGCTCTGATGGATTCTCTAGGACCTCTCAACAATCTGTTCATCATGGCAAGCTCTGGAGCTAGAGGTAACAAGTCTCAGATCAGCCAGGTTGGTGGTATGAGAGGACTTATGGCTAATGCGACAGGACACACTGTAGAGATTCCTATTAAGGCTAACTTCCGTGAAGGGCTATCTATTCTGGAGTACTTCATTTCGTCAAATGGTGCTCGTAAGGGTCTTGCGGATACTGCGCTACGTACTGCTGACTCCGGATATCTAACGAGAAGACTTGTAGATATTTCTCATAGTGTAATCGTAACTGAGGATGATTGCGGAGCAGAAGAAGGCGTTGAAATCAAGGCGTTTACAGATGGCAAGGAAGTTATCGAGCCACTATCACAGAGAATTGCAGGCAGATTTGTTACTGAAGCTGTTGTGCATCCAGAAACTGGCGAGGTTCTCGCTGCTGAAGGCGACTTTATCGAAGATGACGTTGCAGAAGCAATTGAGGCAGCTGGAATCGAAGTGGTTAAGATTAGATCTGTCATGACTTGTCAGGCAGAGCACGGAGTTTGCGCTAAGTGCTACGGTAGAAACCTCGCTACAGGAACTGCAGTTCTACCAGGTGAGACTGTTGGTATCATTGCTGCTCAGTCTATCGGTGAGCCGGGTACGCAGCTGACTATGAGAACGTTCCACACTGGTGGTGTAGCGGGAAGCGATATCACACAGGGTCTCCCAAGAGTTGAGGAGCTGTTCGAAGCTAGAAAACCTAAGGGTCTAGCTGAAATCTGCGAGGGAGATGGAGAGGTTGTATCCATCGAGCCAACTGATGACAACAGGACTAGCGTTGTCGTTAAGGAGGAAGGTGGCAACCGCGAGTACATTATCTCCTACGGTTCAAGACTCAATGTAAAGGTTGGTGACACTGTTTATGCAGGTGGCCAGATTACAAAGGGACCTCTCGATCCACATGATGTAATGAGAATTCTCGGCGTTCAGGGAGTATACGAGTACTTGCTACGCGAGGTTCAGAGAGTATACAGACAGCAGGGTGTAGACATCAACGACAAGCATGTTGAGGTAATCGCATCTCAGATGCTATCAAAGTACAAGATCGAAAGGCTGGAGATACAAATCTGCTCCCTGGAAGTATGTACAGCATCAACGAGATTAATAAGGCGAATGCTGAGATTGATCCAGAAGAAGGCGAGCCAGCTACATACGAACGTCAATTACTTGGTATCACCAAGGCTGCCCTTGCTACAAGCTCATTCCTATCCGCCGCATCATTCCAGGAGACAACTCGTGTCCTGACAGACGCTGCGGTTAAGGGTAAGACAGACCATCTAGACGGACTCAAAGAGAACGTCATGATTGGTAAGCTAATCCCAGCAGGAACAGGCATGAAACGCTATGGAGCAGTTGAGGTTGATTACGGTGAAAATGAGCCTCTTATGAACTCAAGCTATGATGACGAGAACATGGTTCTCAAGATGCCATCAGCTCATGTTCAGCCTCAGACTATAGCGCCGCTATACGATGGTATTGAGGAATAAAACGAGACGTGATTAAGCTACAAACCATGCAAATTAATCATGCATAATAAAACAGCCGATGCATTGACAATTCAGTGCATCGGCTGTTATAATATGTAGGTTCAATATACTAAGCGGAGGCTGTCTAGATAGTCACTGCTTGTTTGAATGAGTTAATTTTATAAGAAAGGAGACAATAATGCCTACTATTAACCAATTAGTTCGTCAGGGCAGAAAGAGTGCAGTTAAGAAGTCAGGTTCCCCAGCTCTTGGTAAGAACATGAACAACCTTAAGAAACTCTTACTGATGTAAATTCGCCTCAGAAGAGGGGAGTATGCGTTGCAGTTAAGACTGTAACTCCTAAGAAGCCTAACTCGGCGCTTAGAAAAGTTGCCAGAGTTCGCTTGACTAACGGTATCGAAGTAACAGCATATATTCCTGGAATCGGTCACAACCTACAGGAGCACAGTGTTGTACTAATCAGAGGCGGAAGAGTTAAGGACCTCCCTGGTGTGAGATATCACATCGTTAGAGGAACACTTGACGCAGCTGGCGTATCGGGTCGTGGTCAGGGACGTTCCAAGTATGGAGCAAAGAGACCTAAGAAGTAATTGATTTCGGGATATTGTCCTTAATATATGATATTAAGGCGCACACGGTCGGTGATAGAAGCAGACCGAGTACCCCGTGAACCTAAGGAGGGAAGAGAAGTGCCAAGAAAAGGTAACGTACCAAAGAGAGAAGTACTTCCAAGATCCAGTATACGGTAGCGTAGTGGTTTCAAAGCTGATTAACAGCATCATGCTTGACGGTAAGAAGGGTGTAGCCCAGTCAATCGTTTATGATGCATTTGACCAGATTAAGGAATCCACTGGCGAAGAACCGCTGGAAGTATTTGAGAAGGCAATGAGCAATATCATGCCTGTACTAGAAGTTAAAGCAAGAAGAGTCGGTGGTGCAAACTATCAGGTTCCTATCGAAGTTAGACCAGAGAGAAGACAGACTCTAGCTCTACGTTGGCTCACAAAGTTTACAAGACTTAGAGGTGAGAGAACTATGGCTGAGAGACTAGCTCACGAGCTTATGGACGCTTCTAACAACACAGGTGCATCTGTGAAGAAGAAAGAAGATACTCATAAGATGGCTGAGGCTAACAAGGCGTTTGCACACTACAGGTGGTAATCTGAGATGATACACCTGACAGAGATTAGATAAAAGCAGGAAGGAGGAGTTATGGCTAGACAATTTTCTCTAGAAAATACCAGAAATATTGGAATCATGGCCCACATCGATGCTGGTAAGACAACAACTACTGAGAGAATCCTTTATTACACAGGAAAGACTCATAAGATCGGTGAGACTCATGATGGTGCTGCTACCATGGACTACATGGCTCAGGAGCAGGAGCGTGGTATTACAATTACCTCTGCTGCTACAACCGCTCAGTGGAACGGCACAAGAATTAACATTATCGATACCCCAGGACACGTTGACTTTACTGTTGAGGTAGAGAGATCGCTTCGTGTACTTGATGGTGCTGTAATGGTACTAAGTGCTAAGGAAGGTGTTGAGCCTCAGTCCGAGACAGTATGGAGACAGGCTGAGAAGTATAATGTTCCAAGAATGATTTTCGTTAATAAGATGGACATTCTAGGAGCTAACTTCTTCCACGTAATCGATACTATTCACGATAGACTAAGAGCTAACGCTGTACCTGTTCAGATTCCGATCGGTTCTGAGAACATGTTCGAAGGAATTATCGACCTTCTCACTATGAAGGCTGAGGTGTACGATAAGAACGATGCTACAGGTAAGGAGTTCGAAATCGTAGATATTCCAGAGAATATGAAGGCAGAAGCACAGACTTGGCATGATAAGATGATTGAGGCTGTTGCTGAGCTAGACGAAGATCTGACTATGAAGTACCTCGAGGGAGAGGAAATCTCAATTGAGGAGCTTAAGACAGTTATCAGAAGAGAGACTATTGCAGGAAATATTTTCCCTGTATTCTGCGGATCTGCTTACAAGAACAAGGGTGTTCAGATGATGCTAGATGGTGTAGTTGACTACATGCCTGCGCCTACAGACATTCCTTCAATCGGTGGTGTAAACCCTGATACTGAAGAAGAAGATGTAAGACACGCAAGTGACAAGGAACCATTCTCAGCACTTGCATTTAAGATTGTGGCAGACCCATATGTAGGAAAGCTTGCATTCTTCAGAGTTTACTCTGGAACACTCGAGACTGGTTCTTACGTGTACAACGCAACTAAGGGTAAGCGCGAGAGAATCGGTAGAATTCTTCAGATGCATGCTAACCACAGAGAAGAAATCGAGAAGGTTTATTCAGGAGATATCGCAGCAGCAGTAGGACTAAAGCAGACTACAACTGGAGATACACTCTGTGATGAGAAGAAACCAATTATTCTCGAATCTATGGAATTCCCAGATCCAGTAATTGAGATCGCTATCGAACCTAAGACCAAGGCTGGTCAGGAGAAGATGGGTATCGCTCTCGCTAAGCTGGCTGAAGAGGATCCAACATTCAGAACATATACTAACCCTGATACTGGACAGACTATCATCGCTGGAATGGGTGAGCTTCACCTTGAAATCATCGTTGATAGACTTCTAAGAGAGTTCAAGGTAGAAGCTAATGTAGGTAAGCCAATGGTATCCTACAAAGAGACTATTACCGTTGAGGTCGACGAAGATTACAAGCACAAGAAGCAGTCCGGTGGTTCTGGTCAGTATGGACACGTTAAGTTCAGACTATATCCAAGAGAAGCTGGTTCTGGATTCGAATTCAAGAACTCCATCACAGGTGGTGCTATTCCTAAGGAATACATCCCTAAGATTCAGGAGGGAATGGAAGCAGCAATGCAGAACGGACCTGTTGCAGGCTACCAGCTAGTAGACGTTGGTGTAGATTTATATGACGGTTCATACCACGAAGTAGACTCATCTGAAATGGCATTTAAGATTGCAGCTACCATGGGATTCAAGGAAGCTTGCAAGAAGGCAAAGCCAGTTCTACTAGAGCCAATCTTCAAGGTAGAGGTTACTGTACCTGAGAACAACATGGGTGACATCATCGGAGATATCAGCTCAAGAAGAGGATCTATCGAAGGTTCTGACATCAATAATGGTGCAGCTGTTATCAGAGGATTCGTTCCACTATCCGAGATGTTTGGATATGCTACTGACCTGCGTTCTAAGACACAGGGTCGTGGTGTATACGTAATGCAGTTCGACCACTTCGATAAGCTACCAGAGAGCTTGAAGGAAAAGGTTGCAAAATAATCTTTAATATCACCAAGTTATAAGTGATAAAACAAATTTTACAGAAATTATTTCAAATAATTCTAAATAGGAGAAATTATCATGGCAAAGCAGAAGTATGAGAGAACCAAGCCACATATCAACATCGGTACGATCGGCCACGTTGACCACGGCAAGACAACTCTAACAGCAGCAATCACAAAGACTCTTCACAACAGATATGGACTCGGAGCAGACGTAGCATTCGACCAGATCGACAAGGCACCAGAAGAGAAGGCAAGAGGAATCACGATTTCCTCAGCACACGTAGAGTATGAGACACCAAACAGACACTACGCACACGTAGACTGCCCAGGACACGCTGACTATGTAAAGAACATGATTACAGGAGCAGCTCAGATGGATGGAGCTATTCTAGTAGTAGCAGCAACAGATGGACCAATGCCTCAGACAAGAGAGCACATCCTACTATCTAGACAGGTAGGCGTACCATACATCATCGTATTCCTGAACAAGTGCGACATGGTAGATGACGAGGAGCTACTAGACCTCGTAGAGATGGAAGTAAGAGAGCTACTAGACGAGTACGAGTTCCCAGGAGATGACACACCAATCATCAGAGGATCCGCACTAAAGGCACTCGAAGATCCAAGCGGAGAGTGGGGAGATAAGATTTGCGAGCTAATGGAAGCAGTAGACACATACATTCCAGAGCCACAGAGAGCAAACGATCAGCCATTCCTAATGCCAATCGAGGACGTATTCTCAATCACAGGACGTGGAACAGTAGCAACAGGAAGAGTTGAGAGAGGAACACTCAAGGTAGGAGACGAAGTAGAGCTCGTAGGACTAAGCGACGAGAAGAGAAAGGTAGTTGTAACTGGAGTAGAGATGTTCAAGAAGACTCTTGACGCAGCAGAAACAGGAGACAACATCGGAGCACTACTAAGAGGAATTCAGAGAGATGAAATCGAAAGAGGACAGGTACTCTCGAAGCCAGGCTCAATTCACCCACACACAAAGTTCAAGGGACAGGTATACGTACTAAAGAAGGAAGAGGGTGGAAGACACACACCATTCTTCAATGGATACAGACCACAGTTCTACCTAAGAACAACAGACGTAACAGGAGATCTAAAGCTACCAGAGGGTACAGAGATGTGCATGCCTGGAGATAACGTAGTAATGGAGATTGAACTGATTACACCAGTAGCTATCGAAGAGGGACTACGTTTCGCTATCAGAGAAGGCGGAAGAACAGTAGGATCCGGAGTAGTTACAGAGATCATCGAGTAATCATAGATTACGAGGGAATACCACCAGATAACTAATGACAGGGGCGCATGCGCCCCTGTTTTTATATGTTCAAATACATATAACATGTGGTATTCTATTATATAAACGATTTATTGTAATAAAATGCTATGGGAGAATTTGAACCTTCAATATAGATTGAGCTAAGGAGAGTTTTAAAGTGCATAGTAGACCGATGAAAAGATTTTTTAAGGCCATTTTTATAATTGTATTGATTATAGCTATTGCCTTTGCAGGACTTATAGCATTTATATCTTTAACTGAATATAAGCCTGATAAGGTTGAAGGAGTAAGAATTTATGGGGATTCGTCTAAAGGAGTAAAGAAAGGCGATTCAATCAAGGTGATGTCTTGGAATATAGGATATGGAGCACTAGGTGACAATGCAGATTTCTTTATGGACGGAGGCAATCATGTTTTAACTTCTAGTAAAAATCGCGTTAAGAAAAATATTAAATCAATTTCTGGCGAGATACGTAAACAATCTCCGGACATAACCATGATTCAGGAAGTGGATAAGGATTCAAGACGTTCATATCACATCAATCAAGTTGAAAAGCTTGGGAAAGCCATGGAAGGAAGCGAATACTCCTATGCGAGGAATTATAAAGCGGCCTTTGTGCCATACCCAATACCGCCTCTCGGCAAAATGGATAGTGGCATAATGACTATTTCCAGATTTAAAGATAATTCTGCAAAGCGTGTAAGTTTGCCTGTTTCATTTACTTGGCCGGTCAGAACGGTAAACCTCAAGCGCTGCCTACTCATGTCCAGAACTAAGGTCAAGGGAACTGGTAAGGAACTTGTATATATTAATCTGCATTTAGAAGCATATGACAAAGGTGCAGGCAAAAAGGCACAGACTCGAGCATTGAACAGGATACTTAAGCAGGAAGCTGCGATAGGCAATTACGTAATCGCTGCGGGTGATTTCAATCAGACGTTTAATAATGTGGATATAAACGAATATAAGGTAAAAAAAGGATTATGGAAACCAGGTATAATAGATATTAGTGAGTATGATTCCTCGTTAAACTTCGTTATGGATAGTACCACGCCTACATGCAGATCCTTGGATAGACCGCTAAAAGGTGCTAACAAATCAAAGTTTCAGTACTATGTAATTGACGGAATGATTTATTCTTCTAACATAGAGATGATTTATTGCAAAACGGTGGATCTTGGTTTTAAAAATAGCGATCATAATCCAGTAGTTGCCGAGATAAAGCTAAAATAAAGGAGGACACAATGTTACTACTTAATGAACAAGACATAAGAAAAGTTTTCGACATGAACGATGCTATAGATTCAAATATCGAGGCATATAAGATTTTTTCTAGTGGGAACGCAGTTGTACCGCTTCGTCAAGTTATCGCTGCTGATGAAGGAAGAGGTAACTTTGCGTTTATGCCAGCTTATAGCTCAAAGCTTGGAGCGGCGGGCATTAAAATCGTAAACATATTTCCGGTAATAGAGCGCGTGGTGAAGCAACAACTATTGGGCAGGTGCTACTCATGGATGACAAGAATGGGGAAGTATTAGCTCTGATGGATGGTAGCTTTATCACTAAGTTCCGCACAGGAGCAGCGTCGGGTGCAGCTTTTAAACTATTTGCAAGAAATGATGCAAAGATTGGCTGTCTTATTGGAACTGGTGGCCAGGCGGACTGCCAGCTTGAAGCTATGCTGGCGGCATGTAATCTAGATGAGGTTAGAATTGTAGCTAGAGACTTTGCCAAGACGGAGAAGTTTGCTGAAGAGATGTCTGAGAGATTCAAAGACAGCAGCGCTAAGCTGATTGCATACGATGATGCAAACGAAGCTGTAGATGGTGCCGATGTTATAGTAGTAGTGACTGTTTCTACGGAGCCAGTATTCGATGCTAATAGAGTAAAGAAGGGGGCTGTGGTGAGCGGCGTGGGGTCGTACACAGCTGAAATGAATGAGATTGATCCAAAGCTCTTTAAGCTAGCGGATAAGATATACTTCGACTCTAAGGAGGCTTGTATTGCTGAGTCAGCAGATATCCAAATCCCTCTTAGGGAAGGATTAGTTTCATTAGAGGGACTTACGGGAGATATAGGAGAGTATGCGCTCGGGAAGATAAGTGGCAGAGAGGCTGACGATGAGATTATTATATTTAAGAATGTAGGGCTTGGAATACTTGATCTTGTAATCGCAAAGCTAATCTATGAAAAAGCAAAAAATAGAAAAATTGGCTACCAGTGGGGATAATTTATAAATAAAATAGTAAATATTACAATAACAAAGCGGTGGTACACATTAAGTTTGTGAAAATGTACAAATGAATTGTTGACAATTGAAATGCAGTCTACTATAATCATCTTGTCAATAAGTGAAAAGGGTTGAAATACAGATTTTAAGTATCGTGAATAGGGGAGTTCTTGATACATCTGAAAAACGTTCGTTGTAGCCATTGCGAACAAAGCCGAAGGCGTAGCCTTCGGCTTATTTATTTGCTGACAATTTGCTCATTTCGTTGCCATACTTTTGGCACTAATATATAATTAAACCTTGGAGGCATTATGGCTAATTTTATTGAAGTAAAAGACTTAGTATATATATATTCTAAGGAGCAGGGCGATGATAATCTATGCCCTGCAATTGATCATGTTTCTATTGAAATTAAGCGCGGTGAATACATCGCTATAGCTGGATCTAATGGTTCCGGAAAATCCACATTTGCAAGATGCCTTAACGGGCTTCTACTACCGACTGAAGGCGAGATCCTTGTCGATGGGATGGATACTAATGATGATGATCTAATTTGGGACATTAGAAAGAAAATAGGAATGGTGTTTCAGAATCCTGATAATCAGATTGTATCATCCATGGTTGAAGATGAAGTGGCATTCGGTCCCGAAAACATAGGGATCGAGAATCCAGAGCTACGAAAAAGAGTAGATAATGCACTGAAATCAGTGGGCATGTACGAATACCGAAATCGTGAAGCTCATAAACTCTCTGGAGGACAGAAACAGCGAATTGCAATTGCTGGAGCTGTAGCTATGAGGCCAGATTGTATAGTTTTCGATGAGCCTACTGCAATGCTCGATCCCAAAGGGCGAAATCAGGTTATGAAGGTAATCAGAGAACTGAATGACCAGGGGATTACGATTATATTAATTACGCATTTTATGGAAGAGGTAGCAGAAGCAGATCGAGTGCTAGTCATGAAGTCTGGAAAGCTACTCGCTGACAGTGTGCCGGAAGATGTATTTGCCGATACGGATCTAATTGAGTCGGCAGGACTCGAGATTCCAGCTGCTGTCTTACTGAGAAATGAGCTCATTGAGAATGGAATTAGTCTGTCGCATGAGGTTATAAATAAGGACGATTTGGTGGACGCTTTATGTCGATAATTGCAAGACATCTAACACATATATATTCAAAAGGACTCCCAGGGGAGACAGTAGCGCTGGATGATGTTTCGTTTGAAGTTGCCAGTGGAGAATGCATAGGCATAATTGGACATACTGGCTCTGGAAAGTCGACGCTCCTTCAGCATATGAACGGATTGCTGAAGCCTCATTCGGGGGGAAATAATTGTCTCTGACATGAATATCGGAGACGGTTCAGTCAAGAAGGTTGATATAAGCAAAAATGTAGGGCTTGTATTTCAGTATCCTGAGTATCAGCTCTTTGAGGAAACAGTTGCAAAAGACGTGGCTTTTGGACCGAGAAACCTCGGCGTGCCCGAAGATGAGATTCCTGGCATAGTAAGGGAGTCTATCGAATTGCTCGGACTTGACTACGATGCTGTGGCTGAGAAATCACCATTTGAGCTATCCGGTGGGCAGAAACGTAGAGTTGCCATTGCTGGTGTACTAGCGATGAAGCCAAAGGTTCTTATACTAGATGAACCAACGGCTGGTCTCGACCCCGCATCCAAGCATGATATGCTTGAAGTGATTAAGAGGCTTAGACAGGAAAGAAACTTAATTGTGGTATTCGTCTCACATAACATGAAAGATATAGCCGAACTATCTGACCGTATCATCGTTATGAATGGCGGAAAACTGGTGATGAACGGGAGCCCTAATGAAGTATTTGCAAGGGCTAGTGAACTAAAGAGCATGGGGCTTAGTGTACCGCCTGTGACAGAGATTCTATACGAAGTGTCGGAGAAGCTGGGGCTTGAGTTTAAGCCTATTTTTGAAGAGAGAGAAGCTGCTAAGTACATCGCGGAGCAGTTAAAGGAGAGGCAAAGGTAGTATGATTAAAGACATAACGCTTGGTCAGTATTATCCGGTGGAATCTCCGATTCATAGGCTGGAGGCGCGCACTAAGGTGCTCGGTGTATTTGCGTATCTCGTGGGCCTTTTTCTGGTAAATAAGCTTTGGGATTTGTAGTTGCGGCGGTTGCAGTTGGAATAGTAATTAAGCTGTCGCGTGTTCCGTTCTCGTACATGGTGCGAGGGCTTAAGGCGATAGTGTTAATCATTGCATTCACTATGATTCTTAACATATTTATGATGGATGGAACTATTATGTGGCAGTGGAAATTCCTGAGGATTACCTATGAGGGACTATATAGGGCTGCATTTATGGGCATAAGACTGGTGCTGCTGATTATAGGCACTTCGCTTCTGACATTTTGCACAAAACCGACTGAATTAACAGATGGTATTGAGAAGCTCCTCAGTCCGTTCTCTAGACTTGGTCTTCCTGCACATGAGATCGCGCTGATGATGACAATTGCGCTCAGATTCATCCCTGTATTAATGGACGAGGCGGATAAAATCATGAAGGCGCAGCAATCGAGAGGTGCGGACTTTGAATCTGGGAATATAATACAGAGAGCTAAGAGTATGATTCCGATAATAGTGCCACTTTTCGTGAGTTCGTTTAGGATTGCGGGAGACCTTGCGCTAGCTATGGAGGCAAGGTGCTACCGAGGTGGTAACGGCAGGACGAAACTTAATGAGACTAGATTTGAGAAACGTGATGTAGTGGCGGCACTGATGCTGATAATATTCCTCGGGGTACTTGTTGCCAGCAGGTTTTTAACCATATAATCTATATAAAACAGGAGAATATATGAGACAGAGAAAAGTGAAAAATCTGGAAGAGAAATACGCCAGATTCGAAGATATATTGGTATATAATCCAGCAGAGATACGCGGAAAATGGGCAGAGCGCGCTGGTGATAGCAAAGGAATTTATATGGAAGTGGGATGCGGTAAAGGTAGATTTATCTCTAAGCTTGCTTCCCGTGAACCAGATAATTTCTTCATCGCTGTAGAAGGTCATAAGAGTGTGCTACTCCGCGCAATGGAAAAAGTGCATGAGCTTGGACTGACTAATGTCGTGTTCATTCCAGAGTTTATCGAGAACCTGCATGAATGGTTTGTCGATAGCGAACTTGACGGAATTTATCTTAATTTCAGTGATCCACTACCAAAGAATTACTCCGCCAAGAAGAGGTTAACTTACCGTGGCAAGCTCAGGCAGTATTTCGATGGGCTCAAGGAAGATGGGGTCGTTAGGTTCAAGACCGACAACACCGATTTATTCAACTACTCGATAAATGAAGTAATTGCATCGAATTTAAGAATCCGAGAGTTCACTAGGGACTTGCATGCTTCGCCTTATAATGAGGACAATATCATGACTGAGTATGAGGAGAAGTTTAGCGATAAGGGGTTCAATATAAAGATGATGGAGATTGGACGTATACGAAGGAAAGGGGAAAAGATGGGTTTAGCAGCATTAAACGGCAGAGAGATTCCGAAGCAAGACAAGGTATTCGGAATTAGTGGCAGAGCGAAAGCAGCTATAAAGGAGAAAGGACACGAAAATGTTGCGAATGCAACTATCGGAGCTTTGTTAGATGATGATGGGGGGCTAATCGTGCTATCTTCTGTAGATGAGGCGGTGAAGAGCCTTGAACCATCACAGTACGCTGAATATGCTCCAATTGCAGGAACTCCAGGGTTTAAGGAGGCGGCAATACAGGCAGCACTCGGTGGTTATGAAACATCTAGACATATAGGGATAGTTTCAACGCCAGGAGGTACAGGCTCGCTTAGAAATGCCATTGCGAATTATTCTTGTCCAGGAGATAAATTTTGACTCACAACTGGTGCTGGCCGAACTACAAGAATATTGCGGCAGAGCAGGGACGTGGTTTTGAGACTTTTGAAATGTTCGATGAGGATGGTAAATTTAATCTAGCTGATTTCGAATATAAGGTGAACAAGCTGCTACGTATACAGGATAGATTAGTTCTGATTCTCAATACTCCTGCGAATAACCCTACGGGATATTCACTTTCTCTTGAAGAATGGAAGAGTGTAATTGAGATTCTCAACAGGGTGCCAGATGACAAAGTAGTGGCATTAGTTGTAGACATAGCATATATCGATTTTGCTGGGGATGAGAAGAAGGTTAGAGAGTTTATTCCAGAGCTTGAAAAGCTTAAAAGTAACGTACTACCACTACTTGCATACAGCACTTCAAAGACGTTCACCTTCTACGGATTTAGGTGTGCGGCACTGATTTGTCTAGCTGACAGTGAAGAAATCGCTGATGAGTTCGTAAAGGTATGCTCGTATTCAAGCAGATCCACATGGTCAAACTCACCTCGTGGACCACAGGAAGTAATTGCAAAGATTTACAGTGATAAAGAACTTCTGGCTAAGGTAGACGAAGAACGCAAGGAATTCCGTGATATGCTTTTGGCCGCGCGGAAGAGCTTTTGAAGAGGAAGCTAAGAAAGTTAATCTTAAAATAGTACCGTTTAGAGCAGGCTTTTTCGTATCTATTCCATGCGAAGATCCAGATGCATTAAGTGCAAAGCTTGAGGAGAGTGATGTGTACTGCGTACCGATGGATAAGGGTGTGAGAGTGTCGATTGCATCCATATCTGAGGCTAAGTGCAGAAAGCTACCTGAAATTATCAAGGACGCACTTCAGAGCTTATAGCCATAAAGTGTGGATTGTTAGTGAATATAATAATATTCGGTTACCAATGTATTGAAATGCATACACCGCTGATATATAATTATTAGGTAAACAAGAGAATATAACGAGCAAGGGGAGCGGTATCGCTGAGAGGTAATGGTGAAATACATTACGACTCTGAACCTGATTTGGATAATGCCAACGTAGGGAGAGTGCTGAATTACATGTGTAATACCCAAGCTAGGGTGTTACACATTTTTTATTACACGAAATATCATAGCATTACATTAGGAGCTAAAACTATGAAAAAAACGGTTAAACAAAGATTAAGTAAGTCGTCCTTGCACGAAAAGCTGAGACTATATGGAATACTCGGAGGTGAAACTCTGCAGGGTATCACATATAGAGATGCCGCTATGCAAGCGATTGATGGTGGCATGACGTGTATACAGGTTAGAGAAAAGCATTTAGATGAAGAACAGATGCTAGATGTGATTTCTGAGATTAAGCCCATCTGTGATGAAGCAGGAGTTCCACTGATAATTAACGATGATCTGGGAATCTGCATAGCATCAGATGCAGATGGTGTCCATCTAGGACTGAGTGATGGGTCAATAGCTGAGGCAAGGAAACTTCTTGGCGATGAAAAGATTATCGGTGCAACTGCACACAATCTTGAGGAAGCACTAGCTGCAGAAGCTGAAGGTGCGGATTACGTAGGGGTAGGGGCAGCTTTTGGCTCTAATTCAAAGGGTAATGCTATAAAACTTCCAAGTCTTGAAGTATACGATCAGATAACCAGTTCTGTAAAAATCCCTGTCATCGCAATCGGTGGCATCAATGTCAATAATATCGGTGCGCTAGCAGGTCGTCATCTTGCGGGGGTCGCAGTTATCTCGGCACTATTCGGGACACAAGATGTCAAGAAAAGCGCAGAGGAATTAAGAAACCTGGTAGATAAGAGACTGCATGAAAAGTTGAGGTCAGAGATATGAAAATTCCGACCGTTCTATCAATCGCAGGTAGTGATCCAAGCGGCGGAGCGGGCATTCAGGGAGATATCAAGACCATATTTGCAGAGGGCTGCTACGGGATGGGGGTAGTCACCGTGCTTACGGTACAAAAATACGCTTGGCGTATCCGATGTTATGCCAGTTTCGGCTGACTTCTATATAGACAGATTGATGAGATTCTATGCGATATAAGACCGGATGCAATAAAGGTGGGCATGATTGTTTCGGCCGAGCAGATTGATGTAGTAGTGAAGTTAATTGAGCGGCATGGTCTTGAAAAATATAATCGTCGACCCCGTAATCGCTCCGACTAGTGGAGTAGAATTTGCGGGTGATAAAGTGTTAAAAAGCTTTGATAGAAAAGCTCTTTCCTTTATCGACTCTAGTGACACCCAACCTGCCGAAGCTAAGAGAATATGCGAGATTATAGGATGTCAAAACCTTAAGCTAGAAGATGATGGGCAGATGCAAGCTCAAGCTAAATCTAAATTTCAATCTCAAATTAAAACGCAAGTTCAGTCTCAATCCCAGTTCCAGTCTCAAACGCTGATTCATGGAAATTCAGCAAATCTATCAGCGCCCGAGCTAGCATGCTTCATAGGTCAAAGCTGTGGCTGCAGTGTGCTAATCAAAGGCGGTCATGCTGAAGATTACCATGCTACGGATTATCTGTGGACTGCTAGTGATGAGAATAGGATAGGATGCATGGTTGAATTTAAAGGCGAGAGGATAGATGCAACAAGTTCACACGGGACGGGATGTGCTCTATCTAGCTCAATAGCAGCAAATATGGCGAAAGGGCTAACGCTTGAAGCAGCTATTGATAGAGGCAAGGAATACGTGACAGCAGCTCTTAAGAGTGATATGCACATAGGAACAGGTAATGGCTCGGTAGATCACGGAGCGCTCGTGAGACAATGAAAGAAATTTAATGGGAAAAGGGAAGTGTTAATTTACAATTGTTATTAATGGCCTGAAAAAGGCGGAAAAGAGGAAGAAATGGCAAGAACTTATTCGACACAAATAGAAGCAGCAAGAATGGGAATAGTTACACCAGAGCTTGAAACTGTTGCGGCAAAAGAAAATCGATCGGTAGATGAACTGCTACCACTGCTTGCAGAGGGCAAGATGGTTATACCAGCAAATATACATCATACATCAATCGACCCGAACGGTGTTGGAAGAATGCTGAGGACAAAGGTGAACGTAAACCTCGGCATAAGCAGAGACTGCAAGGACTATGACATTGAGATGAAGAAGGTTATGAGGGCGGTTGAGCTCGGTGCGGAATCAATCATGGATTTATCAAGTCATGGTGACACGCAGCCCTTTAGAAGGAAGCTCTGCACCGAGTGTCCAGCGATGATCGGAACAGTTCCGGTATACGATTCTGTAATCCATTATCAGAGAGATTTAAATACTCTCACTGCACAGGATTTCCTAGATGTCATCAGGATGCATGCTGAAGACGGAGTTGATTTTGTAACTCTGCACTGCGGAATAACACGCAAGACGATTGAGCAGATTAAGAACGGTACTCGAGAGATGAATATAGTCAGCAGAGGCGGAAGCCTTGTATTTGCATGGATGACCATGACGGGTGAAGAAAATCCATTCTATGAGTACTTCGATGAAATCGTAGAAATTTGCCGTGAACACGATGTAACGATAAGCCTTGGTGATGCATGTAGACCGGGATGTCTCGCTGATGCAACGGATAACTGTCAGATTGAGGAGTTGATTAGACTTGGTGAGCTGACAGATAGAGCATGGGCTAGGGATGTACAGGTTATGATTGAGGGACCAGGGCATGTGCCAATGGACCAGATTGAGGCGAACATGAAGATTCAGGAAACTTTGTGTAAGTGTGCGCCATTTTATGTGCTCGGACCTCTCGTTACAGATATTGCACCAGGATATGACCATATCACTGCTGCTATAGGTGGTGCTATTGCTGCCTGGTCTGGTGCTGCGTTCCTATGTTACGTTACACCGGCAGAACACCTTGCGCTGCCAAATGTAGATGACGTTCATGACGGTATCATCGCTAGTAAAATAGCTGCTCATGCCGCAGATATTGCCAAGGGGATTCCTGGAGCCCGTGACCAGGACGATAGAATGGCGAAGGCTAGAAGAAAGCTCGACTGGGATGCACAGTGGCTCGAGGCGCTTGATCCAGAGACTGCAAAAGCAATAAGAGAGTCAAGAATGCCAGAGGAAGACCACTCCGATACTTGCAGTATGTGCGGAAAATTCTGCGCGGTTAGAAGTATGAATAAAGCGCTTTCTGGCGAGGTAATAGACATCCTATAAGACCAAGCTCTATATAAATTACATCCTAAATAGTCATAAATATAAAAGAAGTGAGCTTAAATGCTCACTTCTTTTATCTGGTGGCTGCTTTTCTCAGTTTACCAAAGCTAGGTCGTTCAAAGCTAATTGGTAGTAATTTAATTCTTAAATCACCAGCTTTGATATCATCGCCGATAAACACACAACCTCGCTTTGACTCTGGTTCCGCCTGAGAAATAGCGTAGTTACCATCGGAGACATCGAATCTAATCAAGGTGTCCGAAACAACCATAGTGCCTTTGGCACGAATGATATTCCCGTATCTTTTTCTAATCAAATCCTCTAGGAATAATACAGCATCGCCAATATAAGGTAGCTCTGCGTTTAAAACACTGATACTCTCGAACTCAGTTTCTTCCCGGGGTTCAGGAATCTCAATGCTACCATCTCTCTTTCGAAGCAGAAACTCTTCCCATGAGGTGTGAGGCAGACTGCTGTAATGCTTGCTGATAATATTTGCATCAGCTTTAATAGCTTTTACCTCAGAGACAACAGCCTCTATATCAACATCGACCGACTTATCACACTTTGATAAAATAATAGTATCTGCACATTTTATCTGGTCGGTAAGTAGTTCGTGATATTCGCTCATATGCTCGAAAAACTTATTTGGATCGATAATAGTAATCGGTGCCAGCATTTCAATCTGCTCATATTCAATCTGCGAAATATTATTTATAACATTAGAAAGGTAACCGACGCCAGTGGGTTCAACGATGAGATATTCTGGGGCAATGGAATTCGCAATTGTAAGGATGTTTAAGGCAAAATCGGTCTTTCCAGTGCAGCATATACATTTTTCAGTGAGCTCCCATACGCTAAGTCCCGATTCTTCTTTTAAAATATCCTCATCAATGTTAAGCGATGCATATTCGTTCTCGAGTATTACGAAATCCCGATTTAATGTATTTGACATCGCCTTGATAAACGTGGTCTTTCCAGCTCCTAGAAAGCCAGAAATAATCAGTACCTTCATAAAAATGCAATCCTCTTCGCAATAGTTTCCGCTTCGAATATATTAAACCCCCGGCCGCAGGGGAAATGCCCTAAGACATCCATCAGGGCCGGGGAATTCAGAGCTATTTGCCGATATTAACAACTGGCTTGATTAGGTCAGCAGGCTTATCCTTCATGAGCATAAGCGCATCCTCAACATGCTCAAAACCATCAAATCTGTGTGTGATTAGGTGTCTAACATCGAGCTTACCAACTTCGATTAGGCTAGCGAGCTTCTCGAGTCTTAGTCTACCACCAGGCATTAGTCCACTGTGATCATCTTGTGACCCATTCCGCATCCCCACTCAACTCGAGGAATTGTTACGTAGGTGCCGGAACCCAGGTAGTTTACGTTACCAATCTTTCCACCTGGCTTAAGAGCCTTGATGATAGGATCAAAGGATTCAACTCCGCCACCAGCAACGATAGCCTTGTCTACTCCCTTGCCACCAGTTAGTTCAAGAACCTGATCATCGATTGAGCCTTCCTTGTAGCTGATAAAATCAGTTGCACCGTACTTCTTAGCAGCTTCTCTGCAAGCAGGTCTTGTTCCTACACAGATAATTCTTGAAGCGCCCTTTAGGGTTGCTCCAGCAACACTCATCAGGCCAACAGGACCAATTCCGTTAACTAGCACAGTGTCACCGAACTGAATATCTGCAAGCTCAACGCCGTGGAATCCAGTAGGAACCATGTCAGATAACATACAAGCTTCTTCTGGAGAAACAGCCTCTGGCATGTGTGCGAGGTTTCCGTCTGCATCATTTACATGGAAATACTCACCGAATACACCGTCTTTGAAGTTCGAGAACTTCCAGCCTGATAGCATTCCGCCAGAATGCATAGGGTATCCACCCTGAGCTTCTAGCGAAGACCAATCTGGAGTGATAGCAGCAACCATTACTCGGTCACCAACCTTAAAATCTTTAACGAGCTCACCAACTTCTTCGACAACTCCACAGCCTTCGTGACCTAGAATCATGTTGTGTCTGTCTCCTAGTGCGCCTTCCCATACGGTGTGAATATCAGAAGTGCAAGGGGATAAAGCTAGCGGTTTGATAATAGCATCAAGCGGTCCGCACTTTGGACGTTCCTTTTCAATCCAACCAGTCTTACCAATTTCTAGCATTGCAAAGCCTTTCATCGTGTTACCTCCAGTTTTTAAATTTTGTTACTTTCATTAAGAATTTTATGTGCAAGCATTCTCTAAAAGTGAGAATACCTGCTATTTGTTAATATATTGACATGAATTTGAAAAGAAAGCAACAAGATTATATTGTAAACAAAATCTAAAAAAATATTGGAATTTTAAGGGTTATAAAGAGTGACAGAAGGCGATAAGTCTTATATACAAATGAATACATAGGTTATAAAAATAAATTTAAATCTTGATATTGATAATTATCTATCAATATCATATATAACTTTAATCGTTAAAAATCATCAATTAAAAATGAGCAGGTAGAGTGATATTTGGCACTAATAGGTAGATATAGATGTATGAACTATGCAAAATGAATGATGAATATCGATAGCGTGATATATAATTGCGTAATCTAAAAAAGGGATTGACATTCACGATATCAAAGGTTATATTGTGAGTAAGAGAGTACTAACTCTCATAAAAATATTTCTGCATTTAAAGACAGGTATGTAATTCACAGCCTGCCTTTTGAAAAATGCATGAGTTAGATAGAACTAACTAAATAAAGGAGGATATTGGTATGTCTTTAATTAATAAAGAAGTAGCGGATTTTTCAGCTCAGGCTTATGTGAATGATGAGTTTAAAACTATTACCAAAGCGGATATATTAGGAAAGTGGAGCGTTTTCTTTTTCTACCCAGCTGATTTTACTTTCGTGTGCCCAACGGAGCTCGAGGATCTTCAGCTAAAGTATTCAGAGTTCCAGAAAGCTGGATGCGAGGTATATTCAGTATCTTGCGATACTCACTTTGTGCACAAGGCATGGCATGATAATTCGGAGAGTATTGGCAAGATTACTTATCCGATGCTCGCCGACCCTACACAGGCTCTCGCAAGAGACTTTGAAGTTCTAATCGAAAATCAAGGCATTGCAGAAAGAGGAAGCTTCATAGTGAATCCTGAGGGAAAGATTGTAGTATATGAAGTGAATGCAGGAAATGTTGGAAGAAATGCAGAAGAGCTGTTAAGAAAGCTTCAAGCCAGCCAGTTCGTAGCTGAGCATGGTGATCAGGTTTGCCCGGCTAGATGGGCTCCGGGTGCAGCAACACTGAAACCTGGAATTGATCTAGTAGGGGCTCTATAGAAATAGCTAGAGCAACTATAGGGCAACTAGGTTGACTAAGATTAGCTATAGTGGATAAGTGATAACTAGAGTGATTAAGAGATAGCTAAAGCACCTGTAGATTACATATAGGCCACATGAGCAGCAAATCATAACGAAAAAAAGTGGGGATGCTAATGCATCCCCACTTTTTTAATATTTGGTGGTATATCTCCGATTATCAGAGCTTATACAATGCCCTGCATCATCATAGCTTCTGCAACTCTCTCGAATCCAGCGATGTTAGCACCAGCTACGAGGTTTTCACCGAGGTTATATTTAGCACAAGCTTCCTCTGTGATCTTGAAGATGTGAACCATGATGTTCTCTAGCTCAGCGTATACTCTCTCCTTGTTCCAGATGAGGTGCTCAGCATTCTGTGCCATCTCGAGGCAAGAGCAAGCAACTCCACCAGCGTTAGCAGCCTTGGAAGGAGCAACTACGCAACCATTCTCCATGAGGTACTGAACAGCCTCGTTTGTTGTAGGCATGTTAGCTCCCTCGATGAGGTATCTAGCTCCGTTAGCAACCATTTCCTTAGCCCAATCCATAGTGATGTCGTTCTGCATAGCGCAAGGTAGGTATAGATCAGCCTTAACTTCCCAAGGTCTCTTTCCAGGGATGAACTTAGCGTTAGGGAACTTCTCTACGTAAGGTGCACAAACGTTCTTTCCAGAGTTACGTAGCTCAAGAAGTGTATTAATCTTCTCTGGTGTTGTGATTCCTTCCTCGTCGAGGATGTATCCGTCTGGTCCAGAAATTGTGATTGGCTTTGCACCTAGTTCAACTAGCTTAGTGATTGTTCCCCAAGATACGTTACCGAATCCGGAAACAACTGCAGTCTTTCCTTCAAGGGAATCACCGAAGTGGTTGAGGACCTCTCTAGCGAAGAATACGATACCGAAACCAGTAGCTTCTGTTCTTCCGTTTAGTCCGCCGTTTGTAGTTCCCTTACCAGTCCATGTTCCGTCGTACTGGTTAGTCATTCTCTTGTACTGACCCATCATGAAACCGATTTCTCTGCCGCCTACACCCATGTCTCCAGCAGGTACGTCAGTGTTAGGTCCGATGTGCTTGTAGAGTTCTGTTACGAAGCTCTGGCAGAATCTCATAACTTCTGCATCCGACTTTCCAGCTGGATCGAAGTCAGAACCACCCTTACCACCTCCGATTGGAAGTCCTGTTAGGGAATTCTTGAAAATCTGCTCAAATCCGAGGAACTTAAGGATTCCTGGATAAACATTAGCCTGGAATCTTAGACCACCCTTATATGGTCCTAGAGCGCTGTTGAACTGCACTCTGTATCCTCTGTTAACCTGAACTTCACCATTATCATCAACCCAAGGAACTCTGAATGAAATCATTCTTTCAGGCTCGATAAGTCTCTTTACAAGACCAGCCTTCTCATACTCAGGATGAGCTTCAAGAACTGGCTCGATTGATAGTAGAACTTCTTCTACAGTCTGAAGGAACTCAGGCTCGTTTGGATAGTTCTTCTTAGCGATGTCGATGTACTTTTGTGAAATATTAGCCATTTTAAACTCCTTACAAAAAATACAATATAAAAATGTATAAATTCTGGTGCCTATGCACCATATAGTTGAATTTTAGCACTCTGATAATACGCTGTCAATGTGTATACAATATGCAGAAATGCGCTATAAATAAAGTCAGAATGATGATTATTCAATACTTTGACAGATTTTTAATATTAGATTAATGCAGGGCACTATGATAAAATTAAAAGTAATTATTTTATGGAAGAAAGTTGAGAAAAATGGATCTGAGCAGACTTAATAAAGAGCAACAAGAAGCGGTAAGCATATGGAGGGACCACTGCTGATTTTGGCAGGTGCTGGAAGCGGTAAGACCACTATGATGACTCACCGTATAGCATACATGCTAGAAAATGGGGTGAGCCCTTATAATATCTTGGCTGTTACATTTACAAATAAAGCTGCCGGGGAGATGAAGGATAGAATTGAGTCGCTGACTGGAGGTACTCGAGGCATGTGGGTGATGACATTTCACGCCATGTGTGTTCGCATACTCAGAAATCATGGAGAGGTTCTAGGATTTAAAAACGGATTTTCGATATACGATGAGTCTGATAAGAAGGCTCTTCTCAAAAGAATCGTCAAAGATCTTAAGATTGATGAAAAGATTTATCCGATTTCTTACCTTGGGAGTGTAATAAGCTCTTGTAAGGAGGCTGAGGAAGATCCCGACGATTATATAGAGAATAACTCTATGAATTTCAAAGCCGAGACGGTCGCAAAGGTATACGCGAGATACATGGAAGATCTACAGCAGAATAACGCTATGGATTTTGATGACCTCCTCTGGAATGCTGTCAAGCTGTTTGAAGCGAGTAGCGAGGTTCTTTCGTATTACCAAGAGAGATTTAAATATATAATGGTAGACGAGTATCAGGATACAAATTATCTTCAGTACAAACTCATACATGCTTTGGCGGAGAAGAGCCATAATCTATGCGTGGTCGGTGATGACGACCAATGTATCTATCAATGGAGAGGTGCAGATATTAGGAATATTCTCGACTTCGAGAAGGATTTTCCTGAAACCAAGGTCATCAAACTAGAGCAGAACTACAGGTCCGATGCCAACATACTAGATTTAGCTAACTCTGTCATTGCTAACAATAGAAATCGTAAGGCGAAAGAGCTTTGGACGGACAGGAATGAAGGCAGCAAGATAACGTACCGAAGACTCGAGGATGAACAGCGAGAGGCTTGGTATGTAGGCGGTGAAATTCAGCGTTTGCATGATGAAGAGGGTATTCCGTTTAACGATATGGCCATCCTGTACCGAAAGAATGCACAGTCTAGACCGTTCGAAGAAAAGTTTTCATTTAGAGGCATCCCGTACAGGGTTTTAGGCGGCACTAGATTTTACGACCGCAAGGAAATCAAAGATGTGATGTCATACATGCACCTCGTCGAAAATCCCAGTGATGATGTGGCTATGGCGAGGATAATAAACGAGCCTAAGAGGGGACTAGGGCCGAAGAGCCTCGGCGGAATAGTTTCATATGCCAAGGCATACAAACTAAGCATATTTGAAGCACTCAAGGAGCAGGAGGTTCTGGGTTCGCTGTCAAGGAAATCGAGAGCTGCAGTAGAAGATTTAGTTACGATGCTCGATGAACTAGGAACTGAACAGGATAATATGGAGCTTTCAGATATATATGACAATCTGATTAGACGCTCAGGTTATCTGACAGCACTCGAAGCAGAAAATACAGTAGAAGCGGATGCGAGGATAGAGAACATCCTGGAGCTACGATCGGTGATAGTAGAATTCGAGGAAAAAGCAGCAGGCTCAGTGCTGACAGATGAAGAAGACGAGTTCAGAGAGGAGAGAGATAGGCTAAGAGAAGATGGATTTGATGTAAAAGAACCCACCTTGCTCCAGGCATTCCTCGAGAGAATCGCACTGCTGTCAGACATAGATAATAGAGATGAGAGCGAAGATGCGGTTGTGATGATGACGCTACATAGCTCTAAGGGACTTGAATTTCCAGTGGTTTTCATGCCGGGTATGGAAAACGGTTTGTTCCCAGGATCAGCATCTATGGATGATCCAAGCAAGATGGAGGAGGAGCGCAGACTCTGTTACGTTGGAATTACAAGAGCTATGAGAAAGCTTTACCTAACAGGTGCGCAGACTAGGATGCTCTACGGTAGGACGGACTTCACGATTGAATCGGAATTCATGAGAGAGATGGACACAGATCTCCTAGATGGTGATCCGACAGTAGCAGAGAGGTCGGCTAATGCAGGCGGAATCTACGGAGACGGCGGAATACTCGGAATGAGAGAATTCAAGGGCAGATATGAAGGTAGTGCGGATGGCTATGATGCCAGCTTCTCTAAGCCATTTGATGCACTGAAATTCGCTAAGAAACAGGCTTCCAAGGGTATAAGCAACGAAGGCTTTGAGGCAGGAGACAGGATTCGCCATCCGAAGTTCGGAGAAGGTCTGCTCATAGACCAGGATGCTAAAACTCTGACTATTGCCTTTGATTCCGTTGGGATTAAAGCTTGGCAAGGGCTTCGTCAAGCTAACTAAAGTCGAGTAGTGACTACCTAGGCAATGGGATTTACAGGAACTAATTCACTAACAGTAAGAGAATTAAATAGGGGACATTATGAATCTTGATGACAAGAAGAGAAGGATAGAGGAGTTAATAGAAACTCTTAACGAGGCTTCGGCAGCGTACTATGACGAGGCTAGTGAGATTATGAGCAATTACGAATACGATGCGCTGTACGATGAGCTTGAATCGCTTGAGAAGGAGACGGGGTATACTCCTCTGAATAGTCCGACTAAGAATGTCGGCTACACAGTTCAGTCGGAGCTCCCTAAGGAAAGGCACAGAAGCCGTATGCTTAGCCTTGATAAGACTAAAAGCCGTGAGGAACTCGCGGCTTGGCTTGGGGGATCATGAAGGACTCTTATCATGGAAGCTCGACGGTTTAACTGTAGTTCTCACATACGAGGGAGGAGAGCTAGTTAAGGCCGTGACACGTGGAAATGGGGATATTGGTGAGGTTATCACGCCTAATGCTCGTGTATTTGTCAATGTACCAAAGCACATTCCTTACAAAGGACATGTCGTAATTCGTGGTGAGGCGGTTATCACCTATGAGGAATTCGATAGAATCAATGAGGCGATTGACGACGCAGATGCAAAGTATAAGAATCCGAGAAACCTATGCAGCGGTAGCGTAAGGCAGCTAAATAGCAAAATTACAGCTGAGAGAAATGTTAGGTTCTATGCTTTCACGCTCAGCGAAGCGGATGGCGTTGATTATGAAGGGCTGAGATCCAACCAGATGAAATGGATGGCGGAGCAAGGCTTCGACGTGGTTGAATTCGTGAAAGTGGACAACAAGAATATTTTCGAAGCGATAGACAATTATGCAGAGAGAGTGCATAGTTTCGAGATTCCGTCTGATGGTCTCGTGCTGACATTAGAGGATTTAGAATATGCGGCTACACTTGGAACGACCGCGAAATTTCCGCGTGATTCTCTGGCTTTCAAGTGGGCAGATCAGCAAGCGGAGACAATTCTCCGTGAAATAGAATGGAGCCCATCTAGAACGGGTCTGCTAAATCCAATTGCTATATTTGACCCGGTAGAACTCGAAGGAACCACAGTTAAGAGAGCATCGGTTCATAATCTTAATATAATGGAAACCCTGAAGCTAGGCATCGGTGATACTATCACCGTATACAAGGCGAATATGATAATACCGCAGATTGGCGATAACCTTACTAAGAGTGGAAATATTGAACTTCCTAGCCATTGTCCAGTATGCGATGGTTCTACAGAGATAAAGCTTATGACAGGCACAAAGGTGCTTACATGCACCAATCCAAATTGCCTGGCTAAGCAGGTGAAGAGATTTTCTCTATTCGTATCGAGGGATGCGCTTAATATCGAGGGACTATCTGAACAGACCTTGCTAAAGTTCATAGGACTCGGTTATATCAAGTCTTTCGCTGATATATTCCGACTAGAGAATCATAGGGATGAAATCGTAGAATTAGATGGTTTCGGTAAAAAGTCATATGATAAATTATCATCATCGATAGAGAAGTCTCGCCATACAGTACCAGCTAGGATTCTTGTTGCACTTGGTATACCTGGAGTTGGTGTTACGACCGCCGCTCAGATTGCGAGAGCTTGTGAGAATAAATGGGCTAAGATCTCTTCGCTTTCTTACGATGAACTTATATCCGTAAGTGGCATCGGAGAAGTTATGGCTAGAGACTATGAGGCTTTTTTTGCAGATGAACACAACAAGTCTGTCGTTTTGGATCTAGTGGGCGAACTCGACATAGATGAGAGCTATGAGCAGGTGGGGACAGCTTTATCGGGTGAAACCTTTGTCATAACTGGCAGCCTTGAGCATTATAAGAGCCGCACCGAACTCAAGAAGGAGATTGAGACGCAGGGAGGGAAGGTTGCAGGAAGCGTTAGTAAAAACACTAGCTACCTCGTGACCAACAATCCTGAATCAGGTTCGTCAAAGAACAAGGCAGCGGCGGAACTCGGTGTAAAAATCATAACAGAAGACGAAATTCGTACGATGCTCGGATATTAGGGGTTATCGAAAAGACTATTTCGATATATAATGAATATTCGCAGTACTAAATTATAGAATGAGGAGGAGGCCAGTGGAAAATACAAACTTGATTGACCAGGAACAGGCTTTTGAAGAAAGCAAAGAAAAGATATTCGAACTCCTCGAAGAGAAGAAATATTTCCGTTGTAGGGATGAACTGTTAAAATTCAACGCAGTAGATATTGCTGAGCTACTTGAAGAAGTGATGCGAAAGTATAGCATGCAGACAGCTATCATACTGTTTCGCACGCTTCCGAAGGGTGCTTCTGTTGAGGTATTCGCACACTTTGACGTTGATGATCAGGTTGAAATCATCAATATTATCACTGATCCCGAGATTAAATATATAATTGAAGAGCTGGATTTCGACGATATGATTGACGTGCTTGACGAGCTGCCGGCCAACATCGTTGACAAGATTTTAGATAAGACGCCTAAGAACGAGCGTAGGCAGATAAATACATTCCTTATGTACAAGGAGTATAGTGCCGGCTCGCTGATGACTCCGGATTATATAAATTTGCGCAAGAATATGACTAAGCGTGAGGCTCTCGACCATATTCGTGATGTGGGAATGAATTCGGAGACGATTTACTCCTGTTACGTTCTCGATGGTGGTCGTAAGCTAGTCGGAGTAGTTTCGCTCAGAAGCTTGGTGCTCGCAGATGAGAATACTAAGGTCTCCGATATTATGAAAGAAGACATCATCTTCGCTCATGTTGATGATGACCAGGAAGAAGTATCTGAACTATTTAAGAAATACGGATTTATCGCGATACCGGTAGTTGATAATGAAGACAGATTGGTCGGAATCATCACTTTCGACGATATCCTCGACGTAATCGAAGAAGAGAACACCGAGGATATGGAGCGTATGGGAGGTGTCATTGATAACACAGACAAGGACTACCTCGATACACCCGTCCTTATGCACGTCAAGGCTAGACTGCCATGGCTACTAGTGCTCATGGTATCTTATGTATTTACCGGAGGCATGATTGCTAGTTTTGAGAAATCACTTTCTGCAGTAATCGCGCTAGTAGCTTATATGCCGATGCTAATGGGTACTGGTGGTAACTCAGGAACTCAGTCATCTACAGTAATTATCACAGGTATGGCTACGGGAGACCTCGAGTTATCGGATGTTCTTAGAGTTCTATGGAAGGAATTTCGCATAGGAATTATAGTCGGCATATGTGTCAGCATATTGAACTACATGAGGATAGTGGCATTTGACCATAACGGCTCTTTGGTAGCGCTTACGGTGTGCCTGTCGATGGTATTAATCGTTATCATCGCAAAATGCATCGGTGCTCTACTGCCTATGATTGCTAAGAAAATCGGCATTGACCCGGCTCTTATTGCCGGCCCAATGATGGCTTCACTTACCGACATGGTCGCGCTCGGCACGTATTTTACGATGGCAAGGCTGGTGCTTAAAATCTAGAGATGAAAGCGACTGCCTTACATACCGGGAAGACAATTTCAACGACGACTACAACAATTAAATTATCAATAACAAATAATATATAAAAAGCTTCAAGATATTTCTATTTAAATATAAACACAAATAACACAATTAGTTTTCAAAATTTCATTGTAGGAGGATATGGTGAATACTAACAACTATGCTGAGCTCGCTGAAAAAGCGCGCAGAATCAGAATCAATGCTCTAAAGGCAATTCATGCCGCAAAGTCAGGTCATCCGGGAGGTTCATTATCTTCTGCTGATATTCTTGCAACGCTATATTTTGGTGAGCTAAATATCGACCCAAGAATCCGAAGATGGCAGATAGAGATAAATTTGTGTTATCCAAGGGTCATGCGGTTCCTGCGCTTTATGCAGCACTCGGGGAGAGAGGCTTTTACGAAGTAAACGAAATGATGACGCTCAGACAGGTGGGCAGCAAATTCCAAGGACACCCTAATATGAGCAAGGTTCCTGGGATTGAGATGTCGACAGGTTCGCTCGGACAGGGATTTTCTGCTGCAGTAGGAATGGCTATCGCAGGTAAGATTGATAAAAATCCTGGTAGAGTGTATGCGCTCACTGGTGACGGAGAACTTCAAGAGGGTATCGTGTGGGAGGCTGCGATGCAAGCGGCTCATAGGAAACTCGACAACTTAGTTGCAATCGTCGATCTGAATGGACTTCAGATTGATGGTAAGGTAAGCGAAGTAAAGTGCGTGTGCTCGGTAGACGAGAAGTTTAGGAGCTTTGGGTGGAACGTGATAAACGTAGATGGTCATAATTTTGAAGAACTGACCACGGCATTTGATGAAGCAAAGAAGTGCGGTGGAGTTCCAACTGCAATTATCGCTCATACACATAAGGGGAAAGGTGTATCATTTATGGAAGATAATGCTGGCTGGCATGGTAAGGCGCCAAGCGACGAGGAGCTAGCTGCTGCGATAGAAGAACTTGGAGGTGACAACTAATGGCTGATAAGATTGCAACTAGGGCTGCATACGGAGAATTCCTGGTGGAAAAGGGCAGAGAGCGCGAGGATCTTATCGTTATGGATGCAGACCTATCTGGTTCAACCAAGACTAAGGGATTTGCGCAAGCTTATCCTGATAGATTCGTAAACTGCGGCATTGCTGAACAGGATTTGATGGCTGAAGCAGCTGGAATTGCTCTCTCGGGGCACGTTGTGTGTGCTAGTACATTCGCTATGTTCGCTGCAGGCAGGGCATATGAAATTATAAGAAATTCAATCGGTTATACAAATGCAAATGTAAAGGTGTGCGCAACTCACGCAGGTATTACAGTAGGAGAGGATGGTGCGAGCCATCAGACTTTTGAAGATATTGCGCTTATGAGGGAGATTCCTGGCATGCTCGTTGTAAATCCTGCTGATTCTGTAAGCGCCAAGAAGCTTTTAAATGAAGTGGTTGATACAGAGGGTCCTGCGTACGTTAGACTGGGCAGATCTGGTGTACCAGTGATTTATGATGAGAGTTCTGATATCAAGATTGGGAAGGCAAATGTAATTCGGGAAGGCAGCGATGTGACGATCATTGCAACTGGAATCATGGTATCAGATGCGCTTGAAGCGGCTGAAGAGCTTGCTGGTGAAGGAGTCTATGCTCGTGTAATCGATATGCATACCATCAAGCCGATAGATGAGGCGGCGATTATAAGCGCAGCCAAGGAGAATGGTCCGATTGTAACTGCAGAAGAACATTCAATTATAGGTGGACTCGGTTGTGCAGTGGCAGAAGTCGTTGTTAAGAATAAACCTGTGAGAGTTGAAATGGTAGGTCAGAAGGATATTTTTGGAGAATCGGGAAAGCCTACTGAGCTCAGAGAAAAATACGGACTTACAAAGGCTGACATCGTTAAAGCCGTTAAGAAAGTGATCGCGTAAAGATTAAAAAAATAATAAAAAGAACTTGAAATTATAAAAAAATAGCAACTCTTTTAGTGAATTATTCTTCACACAAGGGTTGCTTTTTCATTTGCAAATACTAGGGTTCAGAGTGGATTTTGTTTTTAGCTAGTAAAAATTTAACAAAATAATATGAAATTAGTACAAACTCAATTTACAATGTGATGAATAAGTGATATAGTATGAATTGTTTTATAACATATGGACTCGAGGGAATTGGGTTCAAGAGCAAATGGCGAAACGTATTATATTAATACCTAATATATATTCGTTACTTGCAATTATAATTTTATTACTTTAGGAGGTTTTTATGGAAACTGGTGTAAAGAAAGGTAGACCGTTTGGCTTCTATGTATGCTCCATGGGCTATACATTTGAGAGACTTTCGTTCTACACTGTAAAGTACATTTTGGCAATGTGGGTTGCCGCAGATGTACTAAGTGGTGGTCTAGGAATGGGCCAGGTTAAGGCTACTGCTATTTCTGCAGGATTCGTAGCTTGGACATATATCACACCTATGTTTGGTGGATATATCGCTGACCGTTGGGTTAAGCCTAGATGGTGCGTACTTATCGGTATGATTCTGATGGGAATTGGATACATGATCGCTTGGAAGGCTACTTCTCTTAACTCTCGTATACGTAATGTTCGTATTTGTAGCTGTTGGTACAGGTCTATTCAAGGGTAACCTATCCGGAATCACTGGTCAGCTATTCAACAGCGCTGAGCAGCTTGACTCTGCATTCTCTATTCAGTACACATTCGTTAACATTGGTTCGTTCATCGGAACAACATTCATTGCTCCGCTTGCAACAACAGGTATGTTCGGTGTTCACGTAACTTACAGAACAATATTCTTGATTACAGGTATCTTCCTATTCATCGATGCTATTTGGTTCTTCGTAGTTGGAGGCAAGGCACTCGGTGAGGCTGGTATGTCACCATTCAAGAAGGACCAGAGAGAGTTCGTATCTGCTGAGAAGAAGGAGAGCGAAGAGTCTGCTCCTCTAACAGCAGGAGATAAGAAGAGAGTTGCAGCTGTACTTCTCGTAATCGTATTCTCGATGGTATTCTGGATGCTATGGTACCTCGCTTACTTCCCAGCATACTTCAGATTTGGTTACGGAGACGGAGCTGAGTATCTAAACAAGGCTAACTGGGTAATCGGTAACTTCAAGATTCCTACATCGTGGTTTGACTCTGTAAACGCTCTAACTTGTGTAGTTCTTGGACCAGTTCTTGCTGGTGTATGGCTAAGCTAGCTAAGAGACCTCAGGGAGACCTCAGCATGTACAAGAAGACTGGTCTCGGATGCGGACTTCTAGGACTTGCATACTTCGTAATGGTATTCGCTGACAAACTCGCTGGAGACCATGGTCAGGTTTCTGTACTATGGGTTGGTCTAGTTTGTATAATGATGTCAGTTGGAGAGATGGTATTCTCACCACTTGGAAACTCATTCATTAACAAGCTAGCTCCTGCTAAGCTTCTAGGACTTCTTCTAGGAACATGGCCAGTAGCTGTATTTATTTCACAGTTCATCTACCCTAAGATTTATGCTTGGACTTTAACTCAGAACTTCGGATTTGCTTACGGTCTACTCGGTGGAATCGTAATCGCATTCGGTGTAATTCTATGGATCCTCAGCGGTAAGCTTGATTCATGGGCTGAACAGGAATAATTATATATAATACTGATTTACAGACGAAATCGTATATATTAGAATTAAAGCGAAGGGCTTAGCCCTTCGCTTTTTCACATCTCTCTAATATAGAATTTACGAAAGCAGGTGCGTTATGGAACTAAGGAGAGGAAAGAATATTGCTTTTACTGTAATATGCGGAATGTTTCTGCTGATAGTCAGAATGGTTTTGAATATTTCTCATTCTTTTATGGTTCCGTACAAGGTTCAGATTATACTTGGTGTATTTTTCTTAATCTATGGACTCGCGTTAGAATTTTGGGAGATAAAGAATGAGCTACCGCTGTTCTGGGGCGCTGGAAGCTCGTTATTTAATATCGGAGCGATCAATAGCTCGATGGTTGTAGGAGCAAGCATCTTCTTCTTTGCAAGTAATGGAGTCCATGGCATATGTGCATTTGGAATTGAAATAGCTCTATATGCGTTGATATCCGTATTCGAATGGAAATAATATATTGTACAGAATAAATACAAATATAATAGCAATAATTATAGAACTTACAATTGACATATGATATTAAAGTGATATCATAAAGATACAAAGGAGCGCTTCAGACGATTTATAAAACCTTTAAACATAGGTTTTTACACATTAAATCTTCTAAGGAGGTTATCGCTATGAAAAACATCAAGAGAATTGGATATTTAATTGTAGTAGGACTTGCTGTATTGTTAATCATCGCTGCTACGGGAGGAAATGACCTACCTATGATACTATCTTTTGGCGTAGGTACAATTCTTGCACTTATAGGCATCGCTCTCGCTATCTGGGAAACGAAGACCGATAAGCCTATGTTCTACTCATATGGTAAGAATTGGTTTGGCGGGTATCTTAACAACAGTGCGTTTATACTGGGCATAGCTGTAGGATTTTACGCAACGAAAGTTGTATATGGAATTACAGCACTTGGGATAATTGCTACGCTATATGCAATAATTATTGTTGCTCTTAAAAACAAAGGCTCAGAGGCTATGTAAATGCTATTTGTTAAAAGTTAATGCGAAAGCTCACCTTGCAGAAGGTGAGTTTTTATTTCTTTGAGAAATTGTGGCTGCAAATTTAATTGCATAAATATACTAATATATTAAAATTAATACAGAAAATTATTGATTTACAGATAAAATGGTGTTACTATATTTGTGTCGTTAAATGATTATAGAAAGTAAGGAATCAAAATGGATGCTTATATCACAGGTTTTCTAGTTTCATGTAAGGGAATTCCCGCAACTGTATTTGTAAGCGTATTATCAGTTGCCATAGGCTCGATAGTCGGACTACTGATTGCTCTCATGAGAACATCAAAGAATAGATTTTTAAGTGGGATCTCAAAGCTATATGTCGATATAGTTAGGGGTACCCCTATGCTCGTGCAGGCGCTTATATTCGCCTATGGAATACCGGAGTTCATACAAACACATCTGTTTTACTTCAAATGGGCAAACCTAATCATACCTGCTATAATCGTTTGTGGGCTTAATAGTGCCGCATATATGTCTGAGGTAATTCGCAGCGGAATCCAGGCTGTGGATAAAGGACAGATGGAAGCAGCGAGGTCGCTCGGTATGAGTAAGACTATGGCTATGAGACTTATCATCATTCCGCAGGCTGTTAGGATTATACTTCCAGCGGTTGGAAATGAATTTGTAACACTTATCAAGGAGACCTCTGTTCTGAGTTATGTAGGAGTACATGAGATTTTGCGTAAGGGTACACTGCTTAGTGCGGCAACATTTGAAGCGTTCCCAGCATACATAGGCGTAGCATTAGCTTATCTGCTACTAACACTGCCTCTTTCTAAGCTAATCGCTGTTCTTGAGCGACGTGGCAAGGGAAGCGAGAAGAAGATAGTGGAAGAGAAAAATAAACCAGTGCTCGAGGGAGGAGCAGCATAATGATAGAGATTAAGAAGCTATATAAATCATATGGAGATAATGAAGTGCTTAAAGGCATCGATCAGACAGTAAGCGAGGCGGAGGTGCTGTGCATAGTGGGACCTTCAGGCTCTGGAAAATCCACGATGCTTAGATGCATCAATTTACTTGAAGTTCCTACATCCGGAGAAGTATACATCGATGGGGAACTCGTGACGAGCCAAAATATCAATGAAATCAGAACTAAGATGGGGATGGTGTTCCAGAACTTCAACCTATTCCCGCATATGACAGTACTCGAAAACGTGACCTGTGCACCTATCAACGTTAAAGGTGTGAGCAAGGCTGATGCTGAAGCAAAAGCCATGGAGCTTCTTACGCGAGTTGGACTTGATAACAAAGCCAATGCCTATCCGCGTTCGCTATCAGGAGGTCAGCAGCAGCGTGTTGCTATAGCTAGAGCTCTAGCCATGGATCCTGAGATAATGCTCTTTGACGAGCCTACATCTGCACTTGATCCTGAGATGGTAGGAGAGGTTCTAGATGTAATGAAGGACTTAGCCAAGGAAGGGTTGGCGATGATTGTGGTCACTCACGAGATGGGGTTTGCCAAGGAGGTAGCTGATAAGGTCATATTCATGGATGATGGCGTTATCGTCGAGCAGGGAACACCCGAAGAGGTTCTTGTAAATCCGTCAGAGGAGAGAACGAAGAACTTCTTATCCAAGGTTTTAAGTTAATATTACGCAATTCAGATAATGCATAAAAGCTATGGTGTTTGTTAAATGCTGATATGTAGTGGCTCTCGAAGTACGCACAACAATATTTTGCGCTATTCAGTTTTTATGTGAAGATTTGCGATTGAATTTGTTGAAAAATGGCACGGTATAGTGACTCTGTACCGTGCTTTTGTAGTGCCTTTTGTTTATTTTTCAGCGTTTTTGGTGTATAATACTACAATCTGTTGGTGTATCTAGGAGGTCAGATGATCGAATTTAAGAATGTTACTAAACATTATGGCAACAACGTAGGACTAGAGAACGCAACTGTTCGTATTGAGAAAGGTGATTTCGTCTTCCTCGTTGGACCGAGTGGTGCGGGCAAGACAACCTTTGTAAGGCTTATACTCAATGAAATTAGCACAGACAAGGGAACCATTGTAGTTGCCGGTAAGGATATAACAAGATTGTCCAGAAGGGAGATCCCAGAACTGAGGCAGAAGATTGGAATGGTGTTCCAGGATTTCAGACTTCTTGAAAAGAAGACTGTGTATGAAAACGTCGCTTTTGCTATGGAAGTAGTACATGCTAAGCGCAAGGATATCAGGAGACAGGTCCCATACGTACTTGACCTAGTCGGCATTCTCGATAAGCAGGACAGATATCCTAATGAGCTCAGTGCTGGTGAGCAGCAGCGTGTCGGCATCGCTAGAGCGATTGTCAATAATCCTAGAGTACTTATCGCCGACGAGCCAACTGGAAATCTTGACCCTATTACGGCCATGGAAATTATGGAAATCCTGGATAAGATTAATCTTCGTGGCACCACAATCCTCATGGTTACGCATGCGAAGGACATCGTTGACCAGATGAATAAGCGTGTAGTAGCGATTGAAGATGGTCATATTGTCCGTGATGAGCAGGGGCAATATGGATTCTATAACGAAGAAGAATACTACGATTACGATGAGGGGGTAGATAAATATGTTTTCTAGAGCAAAGTACACTCTCAAGCAGTCGGTTTCGCAGATTGGTCGTAATAAGGGTATGAACATCACTGCCGTACTTGCTATTTCGGCGATGATGCTTATCCTCGGATTATTCTTCGTAGCATTTGTAAACGTTGACCTTTTCGCCAATGTTATAAAACAGGATTACAATATCGTTGAGGTCTTCTTAAACGATAACAATACAGATGCTGTAAATAATGATATCGGGAGCAAACTTAAGTCCACAGAAGGTGTGGACAAGGTTGAGTTCAGATCTAAGGCAGATGCGATAAAGATCATGAAGAAACGCTGGGGAGATAACGGTTATCTTCTCGATAGCCTTGCGGATAACCCGCTACCTAACTCATATCTCGTGTATGTTAAGGATAAGTCGGTAGCAGATAAGCTTTCCAAGAGTGCAACATCCATTTCTGGTGTTGAAGATATTAAGTACTATCAGGATACAGTTGAGAAGCTGCAGAGGATAACGAATTTCATTCAGACAGCGTCGATTATTACAATGATTTTCCTTATAATCGTATCGGTTATCATCGTTGCTAATACTATTAAGCTAACTGTATTTGCACGTTCTAAAGAGATAAGCATAATGAAATACCTTGGAGCGACGGACTGGTTCGTAAGAGGACCGTTCTTGTTTGAGGGGATTATTCTCGGGTTTGTGTCTGCAACCATTTCAACGGCGCTAATGTTTGTTATATATTCGAGACTCATCGGAGTAGTTGGACCTGATATCATGAGGATGCTATCGGTGCCGGTAGTTCCAACAGGATACCTGATTCCTAACGTAATGCTCATATTCATTGCGCTTGGAGTAGGAGTAGGTACCTGCGGCAGTATAATCTCGATAAGAAGGTTCTTAGATAGATAAGGAGGAGACGAATGACTAGGGTGAATAAAACAAAGTGTGTAGTGGTTTCGCTGCTCGCCTTAACTATGGTTGTATCGGCATTTGTAACATCTGTGCCGTCATATGCAACTAGCGCTGCTCAAAAGAAGAAGGAAGCGGCAGCAGCAGGAGCGAAGTCTGAAGAGTTTAGTGCTAAAGTCGGTGAAGCGACTAAGAAGGTAGAAGAACTAGAAGCTAATATCAATAATGCGCAAGCGGAGATCAATGCGACGCAGGCAAAGCTCGAAGCAAAGAAGGCTGCTGTAAGCAAGCAGACTGAAGCTCTAAATTCAAGGCTTAGAGCTATGTATAAGACGGGTACAGCAGGCTTTATCAATGTAATCTTGAGTTCAGGCAATGTTAGCGAACTGATAACAAACGTTAGTATGGTGCAGAGGGTGCTCTCTAGTGACAAGAAGCTTCTCAGCACACTTCAGAAGGACTATAAAGAGATTGAATCGCTTCAGGATCAGCAGATTAAACAGGAAAAAATTCTGGAGAAGAACAAAAAGGAAGTCGAAGCAACTCGTGAAAAGTACAAGGGGCTTGCGGATGAATATTCTAAACAGCAGGATCAGCTAAATGCTGAGGGCGATAAGCTAGCAGCAGAGGCAGCAGCAGCTCAGGCTGCAGCAGAGGAAAAGCTTAGAAGACAGCAGGCGGCGCAGGCTCAGAGCCAGTCTTCTTCGAGTAGCTCGAGCAGTTCAAGTAGCTCAAGCTCAAGTTCGAGTAGCTCAAGCAGTTCAAGTAGCTCAAGCCGTCCAAGTGCGCCAACTACTTCAAGCGGATATCAGTGGCCAGTAAGCGGTGGAACTATAACTTCTCCTTTCGGATGGAGAGTTCATCCAATATTCAAGACAAAGAAGTATCACGATGGTGTAGATGTATCAGGTCTGAGGACGGGTACACCTATTAGAGCTATAGCTAACGGTTACGTTACCAAGGCATCGTACTATGGTGGCTACGGTAACTGCGTTATGATTTCAATCGGAAATGGATATACCACCCTATACGGACATATGAGTGGATTTGCGGTATCCAATGGGCAGTATGTAACTAAGGGGCAAGTTGTTGGATACATTGGAAGTACGGGTTGGTCAACAGGTCCGCATCTTCATTTCAGTTTAATCAAGAACGGCACGTATATTAACCCAATGAGTTTATTCTAATTATATGAATATAGATATTTTTAAAAGCACTCCAGTGCTGAGTGAATTATTGAGAAAAAGAGGGATTGAAGGAGATGCGGAGCTCGAAGAGTTCCTTTCTCCGAGTCCTAAGCTCGCATATGATCCATTCCTGCTAGCAAACATGCATGCGGGAGTGGATTTGTTGTTAGATGCTATATACAGTGGATCTAAAATAGTTATATATGGTGATTATGACTGTGATGGCGTAACTTCGACAGCTCTTCTGATGAAGGTTATCGGCTCTCTCACAGACAATGTGACTTACTATATACCTTCCAGACTTGATGAGGGCTATGGACTTAATAAGTCAGCTATAGACCAGATATATCAGGACGAAGGCGAGGTTATCGTCACAGTCGACTGTGGGTCTGTGTCAGCCGAAGAGGTTGCGTATGCGAATAGCCTTGGCATCGAGACAATTGTGACTGATCACCATACTATAAAAGATGTGATTGCGCCAGGAATCGTCATTAATCCCAAGGCACCGGAAGATACTTATCCATTTAAGGACCTTGCAGGGGTAGGGGTAGCATATAAACTTGCATTAGCACTTAGTCGTAAATGTGAAATCCCTCGCAGCCTTATTGCAGAAGTGCTCGAACTCGTTGCGGTTGGAACTATCGGAGATGTAATGCCGCTCACAGATGAGAACCGCTCGCTTGTAAAGTATGGTCTAAGACTCATGAGACTTGGATTTAAGAACAAGGGACTAAGAAGGCTTGCAGAACTATCAGGTGTAGATTACAACAATATTACTTCTACGAACGTTGCTTTCGTTAGTTCCTAGGATTAATGCTGCGGGTAGACTTGGTGATGCCTCGCTTGGAGTTAGAGCATTGCTATCTGATGACGATGATGAAGTAGAGCGTCTATGCACAAAGCTTATGGAGACAAATGCGAAGCGACGTGAGTTACAGCAGGAAGCTTTTGAAAACTGCATAAGTCTTGTGGATGATGAACTTGAAAAGGGTGATTTCATAATGATTGAGGCCGACCATGCTCACGAGGGAATCCTGGGAATTGTAGCTGGAAATCTCAAAGAGCGCTACAATAGACCAGTTGTTATTGTGTCACCAAACGATGGGCTCCTCAAAGGAACTGGCAGATCTATCGAGGGGATAGACCTGTATTCTCTGCTTAATCGCCATTCAGAGTATTTTGTGAAGTTCGGTGGGCATAAGGCTGCTTGCGGATTCACGATGGAGACTGAGAATCTTGAAAAGCTCAGGACTTCGTTAAATGAAGATGTGGCCGGACTGCTTGCGGATAATGAAAAGTTATTTGACAAGACGATAGAGGCGGACATGGATATAATAGTTCCGGATACAAGTATAGAGCTTGCGCGAGCGCTAGAGCTTTTTGCCCCGTTCGGAGCAGGAAATCCAGAACCAGTGTTCAGATTCGAGAAGGTGCAGGTTGTAGACTTAAATTCCTATCGGATAATAAACATGCAAGATTTTCTGTGATGCAGCACGGAAGTGCCATTCAGTGCATAATGTTCAATAAAGCGATGGACGCGTATAGCCTGATTGCTAGCAATAAACCTCTGACAGTTTACGGAGTGATGGACATAAATAGGTGGAAGGACAGAGAGAATGTTCAAATCAGAGTCCTCGATATTGAGGAGGCATAGAACATTATTAATCGCATTTGCCGCAGGGTTTGGAACTGCGGTGGTTTGCGCTGTGATTTTCATGCATATTGTGCTTGGGAGGGAGACTGATATCTCAGTACAAGCTCGACCAATATGAGGCCTTAGATGATGAGTTCGGCAAGTACTATGACATTCAGAAAATAATCAATAACAAGGCATACTACAAGCAAGACACCGACGAAGTCGATAAAGCTGTAGCACTTGGTATGCTAAAGACGCTAGATGATAAATACGCCGAATATATGACGGAGAAAGAGTACGAGGCATTTGAACGCAGGTATTTAACATCATATTCTGGCGTCGGAGTAGCTCTTAAGCTTGATGAAAATGATAAAATCGTGGTTAATAGGGTCCTATCTGGAAGCGATGCAGAACAATCAGGGATTCTAGCGGGGGACGAACTCCTTAAAATTAATGGCAAGAATGTAAAGAGTCTAAACGATGCAGCCGAGCTAATGGAAGGCGGCGGAGACAACGATGTCGAATTTACTATCTCGCGAGGGGGAGTCGTTAAGAAGTACAAGCTCACTCGTTCTAAAGTTGAAGATGATGGCGTGACTTATGAGGTTAAGGATTCATCAAAACACATAGGATATATACGCATCAGTACATTTAGAAAGGGAACTTCAAAATCATTCAAAAACGCTATAGAGATGCTCAAAACCGAGGATTGCAATAAGATCATCATTGATATACGCGGCAATACCGGAGGGGTAGTCGAAGAAGCATTTGGTTCAGCAGACGAGGTTCTTAAAAAAACGAAGCTCGGCAAGATAGTTTCCAAGAAAAAGACCAAGAAATACACTTCGGATGACAGTTCGGCTGATGTAAAGCTTGCAGTCCTTGTAGATCAAGATACAGCAAGTGCGGCGGAGATATTTGCGGCTGCACTAAAAGCAAACGATGTGAAAATAATCGGAACTAAGACGTACGGAAAAGGTGTAATACAGACGATTTTTAAGCTTAAGGGTGGATCTGTGGTGAAACTGACGACTGCAGAGTATATCGATCCAAATGGCAAAAGGATAAATGAAAAAGGCGTAACGCCTAATGTGGAAGCAAAGTCTGGAGATGTAGCAATCAAGGAAGCGATGAAGCTGCTTGAGAGCAAGTAGGGGGCTCGCAATGTATTTATTCTATACAAATGAATACAAGAGGAATTCTGCGCATAGTAGAGAACTCCTTGCAAGGAGTATTAGAAAGCTTGCTGAGAGTGGGTGTAACTTACATGTTCCGCCTGAATTAACTACACTTACAGATGGAGAGCTCCTAGGTTATATATCGGATAATATCGAGTTCAATAAAAATGGAAAGCCTCATATCGCTGGGATTCCAGACTATTCGATCTCTCATAGCGAGAATACTTGGGCAATCATTTTTTCAGATGCACCATGCGGCCTCGATATACAGTATAATAAAAAAGCGAAGTTCGAGAAGATTGCTGTAAAGTTATATCAGGAAGATGAGCAGGAGAGCGCAAATAGACTAGGGATAGATGAGTTCTTCCGCATATGGTCAAGGAGAGAGGCGCTTATCAAAGCTGCCGGAAGCTCTGTCTTCTACGATGCTCCGAGCACAATGTGGGGAAGTGTTTCATATGAAGGCTATCTGTGGCGCATCTATGATGTTTCGCTAGGCACTGAGATGTGTAGTGCTGATAATGCGGAGAATATATGTAGCGATAAGCAGTGCAAGATAGAGGGACTCCCTCATGTAGCAGTAGCGGTAAGAGATGATTCTGCATTTGGAGGAACTAATAATCTGCAGGTATCTACGCTTGATTAATAAACATGGGTGATATATTAGCGCCTAAGGTGCACGGCAGCAAGTATACTTACGCAAATATATTACCGATAGGAGTATATGGGGATATGAGCAAGAAACGCGGCGTCGGTGATGAGGCTATGAGATACCTATCGCACCGCATGAGAACTGAGCAGGAGATGCGTCAGCACCTCAAGGAAAAGGAATATGAGGACTCCGAGATAGAGGGTGCAATTGATGACCTTAAGGCTCACCACTACATAGATGACTATGAATACGCGCTTGCTTTCTACAAGAATTCCTTTGAGAAGCTTAGGGGCGGTATGAGAGCGAAGCGTGAACTTGAGCAGAAGGGCGTCGATGCTCTAACTGCAGAAAATGCTTTAGAAGATTATAAGTACGAAGCGGGCGTAGATGAGCTTGCAAATGCCCGGCGAATAGCGGTAGAGAGCATATACGGTTCCGAAGCGATGAGAGGGTACGAGAACTCGGTAGAAACCGTGCTACTGGATCCTTCATATAGCGAAGAGGCAGAATATCTAGATGAACGCAAGATAGCATCTATGGCTAGAAAGCTAGAGAACAGAGGATATACCAGCGGTGTTATCTATAAGATAATCTCCGAGATGCGTAGCTGGAAGGTCAAAGCAAAAAGGTAAAGCAATAAATATATGAATACTATTATGATATTGTTATTAATTATTTGTCTAGGGTCGATGCTCATGAGCATCCTCGTTCTGATGCGCACGAAAGGCAATGAGGAGCGAATGGATACGTATTTAAGGCGTACGGCGATGCTATTGCCAAGAGTCAGATGACGATGTCCGAGCATCAGGATTTGAGGCTCAAAGAGCTCAATGACAGCATGGCGAGGCTTCGTGCTGAGAATAACACGCAGATCGAAAACATACGCCATACGGTCGACGAGAAACTGCAGACGACTCTGGATACAAGGCTCACAAAGTCCTTTGGATTAGTGAACGAGAGACTCGAGCAAGTGTACAGAGGACTCGGCGAGATGCAGTCAGTTGCACAGGGAGTTGGTGACCTCAGAAAGATACTGTCTAATGTAAAGACGCGCGGTATTCTCGGTGAGGTGCAGCTTGGGTCTATTCTCGAGCAGATGCTTCCGCCTAGTCACTACGTTAAGAACGCGAGGCTTAAGGAGAACAGCAGAGAAAATGTTGAGTTTGCGATTAGACTTCCTGGAACGGATGAGCACGATGTGTTCCTCCCTATCGATGCGAAGTTCCCTGGAGATGCTTATAACACACTGCTTGAAGCGTATGACCTAGGGAGAAAGAGGCGATTAGCGAGGCGAAGAAGAAGCTCGTTAATAGAATCGAGAGTGAAGCCAAAGACATCAACTCTAAGTATATCAATCCACCGATTACGACGGACTTTGCAATACTCTTCCTTCCGTTCGAAGGACTGTATTCTGAAGCGATTAATGCTGGACTCATCGAACCACTGCAGAGGAAGTACAAGGTAACCATTGCTGGACCGACCACGATGGCAGCACTTCTTAATAGTCTTCAGATGGGCTTCAACACTCTAGCGATAGAGAAGAAGAGCAGTGAAGTGTGGGAGCTACTGCACGCTGTACAGAAGGAATTTGAAAGATTTGAGGTGGTTCTAGCCAAGTCGCAAGGACATCTAAAGCAAGCTAGTGATGATATCGATGAACTGGCAGGTGTGCGCATGCGTCAGATGAAGAGGGCGCTACAGAGAGTTAATAATATTGAAGGCGAAGAGGAATAAGTATGAAAATATACGCCATTGCGGATCTTCATCTTTCCTTTGATGAGAGAATAGATAAGCCGATGGACGTCTTTGGACCTGGATGGGGAGACCATGCAGAGCGAGTAAAATGCGCTTGGGCTGAGCTGGTTGCAGACGATGACATTATAATAATTGCAGGAGATATATCGTGGGGTCTGAAGCTAGACGAGGCGATGGCTGACCTGAACTGGATTCATGAGCTGCCTGGTCAGAAAGTGCTGCTGCGCGGAAACCATGATCTCTGGTGGTGCAGGATTCAGCACCTTAGGACACTCTACGACGATATGCATTTTCTGCAAAATGATTGTTACTATGTAGAGGCACTAGACCTTGCGATTTGCGGCTCACGCGGCTGGCCGACACCTGACGCTGCTACGTATACTGAGCATGATGAAAAGATGTATTTGCGTGAGCAAGGCAGACTTAGGAATAGCCTTGTAGAGGCGAAGAAAAAGGGCGCATCGAGAATTATCATGGCGATGCACTATCCGCCGGCTAAGATGGAAGAGACGGAATTTACCAGGATTATGCAGGAATACGGTGTTACGCAGTGCGTCTATGGTCACCTTCACGGCATGGTCGCGTGGACCAATGGTATCAAGGGCGAGCATGGTGGTATAGACTATAAACTCGTTTCACTAGACTACCTCGGTGCGAAACCAAAGCTAATTTATGATAGTGAACAGGAAATGTAACGATAAATTAAAAAAGAGGGCATTTATAAGTGAAATATGCATTTATCATTAATCCGATTGCTGGAAATGGCAAGAAGGCGGACAAGCTGTGCAAAGAAATCAGTGCAGCGGCGCTAGATTCGGAATTCGACATTGAGCTACATTATACGACTGGACCAGGTTCTGCGACGCACATCGCAGATAAGGTAGCGACCGCAGCAGAGCGTGATGGTGAGGAAGTCAGAATCTATGCATGCGGTGGAGATGGTACTGTAAATGAAGTTGCAAATGGCGTCTATGGCCATGCAAACGCAGCACTCGGAGTTATCCCTGATTGGCAGTGGAAATGACCTTATCCGTAACTTCGGGGGCACTAAAGCTACGGATTATAAAGATCTCATGTCCCAGCTTTTTGGCTGAGGAGGAAGTAATTGATGTTATGTCGTACTCATACAATAGAGACGGAGAGAACTATAACAGAATCGGACTCAATGCGTTTAATATCGGTTTTGACGGGAACGTTGCGATATTGGCGACTTATTTTAATAAAAAAAGACTTTTTATCGGTGGATCGTTGTCATACGGACTGTCGATTTTTCTAAACCTCATCGAGAAGTCGGGACAAAATCTACAGGTTACTATAGATGGACAGCAACTATTTAAGGGACCGCTGATGATGTGCACCATTGGAAACGGTAGGTTTTGTGGTGGCGGAATTGAGAGCAGCCCAAAGGCGAAGCTAGATGATGGACTTCTAGATGTGCTTGTCGTGCATAGGATTCCAAGGCGTACTGTGCTGAAGGTTCTACCAAAATTCTCAAAAGGAAAGCTTAATGAGATAAAGGGAATAGAGAAGATTACTGAGTTTAAGCAGGGAAGGAAGATTGATATCATCCCTAGAAGTGGACACATGAAGTTTGTCGTAGATGGCGAGATAGCGGAGACTGACGAGCTTAAGATAGAGGTTAAGGATAGGGCTATGCGGGTGCTAGTGCCGTATCTTCAGGTTTAGCTGAAGGTCTAAGGAGCTGATTGAGCACATCGCTTCGATGCACATCAGCAAAGAAAAATCTTGATTGGAGATTAGAGATGAAAGCTTGGGATAATCTCAGGAAGAGTTTTAAAATAGCGATATTGACGGTGCTGTGCATAACTATGGTCTTCAGCACCGGTTTATTATGTATATTTTCATATGGTGCTAGCGATAAAAGCTCATCTAAATCTTCGCAGCAAACGGAATCAGCTAAGAAGTCAAACGAAGCCAAGAAGGTGCATGAACCCCGAGATAAATGCAAAGAGTGCGGTTTTTATACAGCGAGAATACGAACACTGTTGTGTTCTCGAAGAATAAGGATGAACGCGTAGCTCCATTTAGCACTACGAAGCTGATGACAGCGCTGCTAGTCGTTAAACATATCAAAAATCTTGATCAGAAAGTCACGATATCGAAGGAAGCAGCTGCTCTCGGTGGTTCTTCAATGGAGCTAAAAGAGGGTGAAGTTGTAACGGTTAGGCAGCTTCTGTATGGACTGATGATACTATCGGGGAACGATGCCGCGTATAGCCTCGCAGAGGTCGTATCGAACGGTAATGTCGATGAATTCGTTAAGATGATGAATGACGAAGCAAAGGCTTTAGGTTGCAAGAATACTAATTTTGTAAATCCGAACGGAATGAAAGAAGAAAATCATTATACTACAGCTAGCGATTATATGAAGATTGCTAGGGCGGCGCTTAAGAACAAACAGGTCTATAAATTTGCAAGCACTAAGAAATACGAGATGGGAGCGACCAACCTAAACGAAGCGCGCGTCATGAAATCCCATACCGACCTAATCAACACCAGGAACTCGGGTGTAGTTGCGGGCAAAACTGGTTTTTGGAACGGTGAAGCTTCGATCGTGCTCGCTTATGATAAGAAAGATTTGAAGATGGTACTCGTGCTGTTCGGTGATGATAAGGAAAATCGTCCGAAGGATGCAAAAGCGATTTTTGAATATGCATATAAATATTTAAAGGTAAATAAGCCTGTCGCAAAAGGTAAGAAGGTCACAAAGGTTCTAGTTCGCGGTGGCAAGAACACCATAGTCGATGCCTATGCAAGTGAGACGGCTTACGCGTATACCGAGAAGGGTGATCGTGCAAAGATAACTGTAAAAATAAAGCGTGATTGGTCCGTCAAGGCTCCGCTAAGGAAGGGAGATCAGGTGGCGGTTGCAAAGGTGTATGTCGATGGTAAGTATGTGTCTGATGCACCTCTTATCGTGAAGCAGAATGTGAGTAAGGGCTGGATAACATCCGAGGCATATATCTCTAATATAGGCGCAATGGTATTAGGACCAACTCTAGTTGTTCTAATCGTGATTGCTTGCCTAGTTAAAAGGCGCAGAAAGAAAGCTGCAGTGCCAATTGGGAAGCATGATAAGGGCAGGGATAAGTAGCTAAGCGCATCGTTACGTCGCTTGCAACTACTTGCGTGCACCATAAGCCTATGCTATAATGACCTTCGCGGTATCCTGCAGAAGCTTCCGCCCCCGTCTTGGGCTTAGTTTCTGGTTGAGGCTTTTGACCCTTATTGGTCGTTAGTCTCCAGGATATAATTTGTGGAGAGGTACCCAAGAGGCTGAAGGGACTGGCTTCGAATACCAGCAGGCGGGTAATTCCCGTGCGGGGGTTCAAATCCCCCTCTCTCCGCCATAAAAAATAGGTAGCACTTTATGTGCTACCTATTTTTTATGTAAAGACAGGGATTTGAATCCCCAGGGGTTCTGCGGATGTTGGACAGTCCGAAGTGGCAAGGCGAAAAGCATTGAAAACAGGACTATCTCAAAAAATACTAATGCAGACACAACTAATAAGTTGATATGGAGGATTTTTACAGTGGTTTGTATTATAATAAGAAATATAAAACTTCTGTAAAGGAGATAAACTATGGCACTTAGCTATAAACCCTTAGTAGATACTTATCCTGATCTAGGAACATTTTTAGCTAGAAAATCTGATTCTGTAGATGCTGTTCCTAATAGCGGTTACATTGAATTATGATAGCGATAACCATAATTATGGCTATTAACATAGTGGCATTGTTGTTTGTGCCTTTCTCACCTTTGGTTTTTTTATCAACATTGTTAATAGCAAAAAAATATAAAAAAATAATGACTATGGTGATTTGTTGTCAAAGAAAAATCGTATCGTGAGCTTTGTGGTAACAGTTGCAATAGGAGTAGCATGTGTGGTGTTGGCATACATATTGCCGTATCATGAATATTATCCCAACATTATTAGAAGATTGTGTGAAACAATTGGAACAATAAATATATATTTCGCAATAAATATATTTATTACAAAGAAATCGGTGAGAAGATATTAGTAGGCATGAATTATGGGAAGTAAGTACAGGTATGTTCTATCAATACTACAAATAGTAGTTGGAATACTTGCCGCAATGGTTTTTTTATTAAAACGATTGTATATGGAGGCAAAGTGGAATTGAAACTAATATCGATAATGGCAATGATATTAGGTGTATCAAATGGAGTTCGAGGTATACGTGAAATAAATAAACATTGATAACAATGATTATTGCAACTCATGATGATAGACTATCCTAATCATGCAACAAGATAATTTCAATGTAAATATAACGAAATATTTATAAATAATTCAAAAAGGCTATTTATCTATTAAAGATATTTAGCTTTTTGTATTTTATAAAATTTGAAAGGAGAATTAAAAATGAAAGAATTAGAAAAAGTAATGGAACAATAGTGAAGATTAAAAATAAAGATTAGACAGGTGGCTTTTATGAAAACTAAATATATTAATTCGCATCGAAATTAAGAAGTTTTTCCTTTTCTAACCTTTATTGTCAAATTGTGCTTATAATAATATAAGACGATAAATAAAAAAGCAGCAACAAGGCTGAAATACTTAACCTCATCACTGCAACTATCAATTTGATAGCTTCACTAGCTACGTTGATTATAGCAATAAGGTATGGTTAAGGCAAGGGGGATAACAATGACTAGCTTTTATCTAAACTAGCTAAGCCTATTAGATTAACATGTGGGATGTCTAAACTACCTACCACACAGTTGATCCCTAAAATAATCCTTCTGACTTTCGAACATCTTTACAGCCCTGTCGTAGAGACTTGTACCTCCAAACACATCCTCGATAGTAATCGGTAGATGAATCAATGCGATATCAACACATAGCTCATAATATCCCATTTTGTCGAGATCCTTTTTAATTTCATCGACCATCCAAATGTATAAAGCGTAGTCAATGCCGCGGTCGACGCAGTTTCTTTCAAATCTTGCTCCCGCTTTAGTATTCTTTTTGAGTTTAGTTACTTCATCGGCAGCCAACTGGCGCTTGTGATATGTGTTACTATCGATAGCCCAAACTACGAAGAATAATATAGGCAGACCGAAAATCGTAAATAAAACTATACCCTTTGAAGCGTAGTCAACTATTACGGCTCCTATACCATCACCATAATGAACCCATTCAGGAACTTGATTGCTCATGTAAAAGTTCTCCAGTCTGTAAAGGTAAATCTAACTATATTCTAAATCTTTTGACCGTAATTTGATGCATTTTAATTGTATTTATATGCCACATGCCTCCTACAATAACTTTAATTCCAATCGCTTATAATGTATCATATTAAGTACTTTGGAAGAGCGTTATCGGAGGACGGCACATGTATAGAGAAGAGATCGCAGCTATTTCGAATGGAGCAGAAGCTAAGGTTAGACTTCTTAGAGAAAACCCTGGCGGATATATTATTATGTCACTACTCGGAGGAATATACATAGGCTTCGGAGTGCTGATTTCGTATACTCTAGGCGGACAGCTCCAGGGCCAGCCGTATGCTAAGCTCGTCATGGCTATATTCTTTAGCGTAGCTCTCAGCCTCATAATAATCGCTGGTGCAGAGCTCTTTACAGGCAACAACATGGTTCTTGCCGTAGGGTAAATGAAGCGTAAAGTGACGCTAGCCGATATCATCAAGATATTTGTCATCTGCTGGCTAGGCAACGTTATAGGTTCGGCACTTCTCGCTGGACTGTTCAATTTGACCGGTCTATACATAGATGGTACTCAGGCAGCGGTAGTCGGTGCAGCAGCGGTAAAAATGAACCTTTCGCCTATTGCGCTTCTTACGAGAGGTGTGCTTTGTAACTTCCTCGTGTGTCTTGCGGTGTGGTGCAGCTTTAGATGCAAGACCGACGCAGGCAAGCTCATAATGGTGTTCTGGTGCATCGTAGCGTTCTTTGCCACGGGGTTTGAGCACAGCGTAGCTAATATGACGATTCTTGCTCTTGCACTTATTAATAATGGTGGGAATGAAGCTGTTACTGTCGGTGGATACTGGTATAATCTCGGACTGGTGTCGCTTGGGAATATGATAGGTGGCGTGCTATTTGTAGCAGTTCCGTATATCGTGGCATCTAAAGAGAAATCCAAGTAAATTCATGAGGCGACAAGTAAATTCATAAAATAGGATAAAATAAAGTTAGCGTTAATAGACTAAAAGAGGGGTGGCTTGCCATCCCTCTTATCGCATTTAAAGTTTTTAATTATAAGGTTGTGCTACTCTTCATCATCAAGCAGAGCAAATTCCCCGTAAACTGGTCTATATAGTTTGTAGTGGCTCGAGCCTATGAGTTTTCCAGTCTTCTGCTCGAACATCTTCACCTCGTATTCTTCGACGGTATAGACAGCTCTGAAGCCGATGTGCTGCATTTTGCCTTTTTCTCCATTTAGGACAACTGGATAAGTTAATTCACTATTAATATCTTGAATAAATAGGCGCTTATATGATAGATTTCCCTCCATTCGGTTGTTTAGTCTATCAAGAGCGTACCAACTCATAAAACCGTTAGTGATAAATTTATCCTTATTTACGCGGTAACCTAGCGTATCGCCTGTTACATATGCACGAAAGGTTACGGTTCTATCTGGTGTAATTGGTAACCCGTCCACAGTGCTCTCGACATCTTTAGACACTCGCTTATATTGGCTATAATGTTTGTATTTTCTTATTAGCGTATTTCTGTAATAAACTCCATGGTACTGTTCAGATTTAGTGACATGTTCGTTTGAATGTCCAAGCTTAGTGTTACCATAAATTGAAAGTACAGGCAGAGCTAAAACAATAGCAATCGCTATAGCTAATGCTTTTGATTTCTTCATAATTCTACCTCCAGTGCTTAAAGTGCATTTAAAATATAGAGGTGTTAACTGCTTGTACCATATAATTACCATATAAACTGATTAGTGTAAATGGGGGGGTAGAAAAAACAATTTAATACAAAAAAGCAGCATTTACTGCTGCTCATTTTTGTACTGCTTTAGCGCTTTGGAAAGCTGGTCCGGACATGATGTATCTTTGAATCCGCATTTTATACCCTCTAGTCTTTCGATTACATCATCGACCGGCATTCCTTTAACTAGACTGGCTAGTCCCTGGGTGTTCCCAGCGCAGCCACCTATAAATTCAACTGATTTTACTATGCCATCCTCAACATCAAGATTCAGGAGCTGGGCACAGACACCTTCTGGCTTATATATCATACTTTCTTCCTTTCTTCCGTTCTTTCTCGTCTCAGCTTCAGCCTACACTTCACTATTAGCTGATAAGCGGCAGCTGTCGCAACGTCTTCTATTACTCTAAATAATCCTGGGCAGGTTTGGTGTGAGAGATGCTGTCTGCATATGTCGCATCAATCGCAGCCTCAAGTGTACTGCAGTACAGGTCATAAGATTCGGAAATCTCATATCCGAGGCTATTGTCATCATCGATAGCTGAAATCAGCTCGGCGATCTCTTGCACGTTAAATATAGACTTGAGCGTGACAATTACGAAAAGCCGCGAGATGGCTTCCTTGCCGTACCTACGCTTTACAGGAGAGGGGACAACCCCAAGCTTAACGTAATTATTAACCATAGTGCTAGTCAGCAAATAGCTATCACCGTATGTGTCTTGAAAATGAGGATTTATCAGCGATAGCACCTGATCCATATATAGCGATATATCTGGCAGTTCATCCCAGCGAGGGAGGTGAAGCCTAGTGCTGTCCTGCATCGTTTCTCTATGTTCCATAAGTTTCTTCCAGTTACGCTTTCATATAGAATAGTATCACAGCTCGCCGTGAGCTTCAAATATCTGATAACTTGCATTTCTCAACCATTTACACATGTATGCCTGTATAAAAATCAAATTAAATATTGCTAAATCGTGCTAAATGGAGTATCATACAGCATATACCTAGATTATAATACTAAATAATATAGTTTTCAAAACTATTTTATAATTTTTCGCAAATCGTGCTCCCTCGGCATGTCGGAACACTACGCTCTAGTGGCTTTTGGTGGACGGTATTTTTGTAAGGGGCAAGTGACAGTCGGATAAACGGAGGTAATTTTGGAGAATATTAGAGAGATAATGGAAGCTGCTGTTAGCGAGTACGGGGCTAACAAGGCGTTCACACTCAAGCTTGGTGATGGAGAGTATCGTGATATTTCCTACAGCAGATACTATGAGGAAATTAGATGTCTCGGAGAGGCACTACTATGTAGAGGCTTCTCGAATACTAGAATCGTTATCATCGGCAAGAATAGCTACAACTGGTATCTCGCCAATATGGCAACTTTGTTAACAGGCAACATAACTGTGCCACTCGATAAAGAGCTAAAATACGATGAGTTTGAAAGCTCGCTCATTCGTAGTGAAGCAGAAGTTATCTTCTATGATGAGAAGGAGTCGGAGTCTGTCGCTAAAGCAATTTCTAGTGGTAAGACTCGTATTAAGGTTGCATTCCCGCTATTCAAAGTCTCTGATAAGACGGATATATATGACCTCACAGTAGAAGGTAGGGAACTCGTTGATGGAGGCTCTCGCAAGTATGATGATGTTGTAATCAATCCAGATGCTATGTCGTTCATGATTTTTACATCTGGAACGACTTCACAGTCCAAGATTGTAATGCTTTCGCAGCGTAATGTTGCTTCTAATGTTGTCAATACTATCGCCTCTGAGCAGATTTATGATACAGATGTCAATATTTCGCTTCTACCATATCACCACACCTTCGGTCTTACATGTCAGATTATCATGTTTGCTGCGGGTGCGTCGACTGTTTTCTGTGATGGGCTTAAGTATATCCAGCAGAACTTCAAGGAGTATGGAGTTTCCATCTTCGTAGGAGTACCGCTTCTCATCGAGACTATGTATAGCCGTATACTTAAGAAGGCTGAGAAGGAAGGCCTTTCTGGCAGGCTCAAAACAATGGGGAAGGTCGTAAGGGTTCTTGGAAAGGCACATATAGACATCAGAAGAACTGTATTTAAGGGAGTTCTCGAGGCGTTCGGTGGAAAGCTTCGCATGGTAATCCTCGGAGCCGCGGCTGCTGATCCAGAGTGCATTAAAGGCTGGAATGACTTCGGAGTTATATGTCTACAGGGTTATGGCCTGACAGAGACCTCACCGGTGCTTTCTGCAGAGAGACCTACGTACAGAAGACCTGGTTCGGTTGGAATTCCAATCGAAGGCGTCGGTATGGACATCTACGATCCTGATGAGAACGGTATCGGAGAGATAATCGCTCGCGGCGAGAACATCATGCTCGGTTACTACGAGAATGAAGAAGCTACGAACGAGTGTATTTACGATGGTTGGTTCCACACAGGAGACCTCGGATATAAGGATAAGGACGGATACTTTATATCACAGGCCGCAAGAAGAACGTAATCGTACTGATGAATGGAAAGAACGTATTCCCTGAGGAAATCGAGCAGGAGCTAAATGTACTTCCATACAAAGAAGAGGCGATTATCGTCGGTATTCCGAGTGCTGAGGATGAGCGTGACCTAGTAGTTACACTAAAGCTCGTGTATAATCCAGAGGAATTTGAGGGCAAGACGCATGAAGAAATCAATGCGATAGTAAAGGCTGATGTTGAGAAAATCAATGACAAACTTCCTCCGTACAAGAGAATCAAGAGAGTATACACAACTGATGAACCTATGGAGAAGACAAGTACCCAGAAGGTAAAGAGATTCGTTGAGACTCAGAAGATTATCGATGAGGAGAAGGCTGAAAAGCTACGCAGGGAAGAGGCTAAGTCTGAAGAGGCATAAATAAAAAGAAGGGGGCTCAATCTTAGAAATGCAAAAGATTTAATAATAGCAGCGGGGATATTTGTTGCTATTGTAGGAGTAGCTTTTTTCTATAACTATATAAAGCAGGAGGACATGCGGCATAGCGCTGTCCTCCTGTTTTGTCTTTTGCTTGTTGAATTCTTGTATCGCTCAGCTTTAAAGCTCTGTTCTATGCATTGATCAGCAGCTCAGCAATCTGCACTGCGTTAGTTGCAGCACCCTTACGAACCTGGTCTCCTGCGCACCATAGGTTGATACCGTTGTCACATACAAGATCACGTCTGATGCGTCCAACGAATACGATGTCCTGATCGCTAGTATCGATTGGCATTGGGTAGCTAAGTGATTCAGGATCATCTACGAGCTTACAGCCTTTAGCACTTGCGATAGCCTTTCTAACGTTATCAAGCTCTAGTCTATCTTCTGTGATTACGTTTACAGAGATTGAGTGCGAACGTTCAACAGGAACTCTTACGCATGTGCAAGATACCTTTAGCTCAGGAAGGTGAAGGATCTTACGACCTTCGTTCTGAAGCTTCATTTCCTCAGATGTGTATAGGTTGTCTCCAAAACCACCAATCTGCGGAATTAGGTTAAAGCAATCTGGTGCTGGAATACCTTTGGCTCTATTGAGCTACTCTCACCATCTAGTACCTGCTTTGTCTGCTCGAATAATTCAATCGGTCCACCTGCACCAGCTCCGCTCACCGCCTGATAAGTCGAGGCATAGAGCCCCTTGATAGGGGAGAGCTTATTGATTGCGTTTATAGCAACAAGTGTGATTATAGTCGAGCAGTTTGGGTTCGCAATAATTCCACTATGCTTAAAGGCGTCCTCTGGATTGATCTCTGGAACAACTAGAGGTACGTTATCATCGAGCCTATATGCGCTAGAATTATCAATATACGTAGCCCCTGAAGCCTTAATTGCATCGGTGAATCTAATTGAAATATCGTTCTCCGCAGCACCGAGCACGAAGTCTAGTCCTGCAAATGCGTCAGCAGTTGCCTCCTGAATCACAACTGTTCCGTACTTCTCAGTTTGAAACTTCCTTGCCAGCACTTCTCTTGCTAGCTAGTAGTCTGAGCTCTGATAGAGGGAAGTCTTTCTCTTGAAGTACCTTGAGCATCTCTTGTCCAACGGCACCAGTAGCACCGAGTATTCCTAATCTGTATTCTTTCATATCTTATCTACTGGAATCTGACCGATCCCAAACCCCTTTCTTGCTACTTTGCAAAGCTTTCGTATAACACGCGAATCGCTTTTTCAAAATCTTCGTTAAACACACCAATCATTATATTGATTTCATCCGCACACTGCTCGATGATACGAATGTTGATCTTGTTAACACCTAGCGCTCCGAATAGCTTGCCGGAAATTCCTGTCTTGTATGCCATCTGTCTGCCGACGATAGCAATCATGCTGATACCCTGGTCAATCTCGGCATCGATGCCACATTCTTTCTTGATAGCCGAAAGCACATCATATTTGCACTGCTCGAGCTTGGATGATGGAGTGATGATTGAGAAGCTGTCAACACCGCTAGGAATCTGCGATATAGGCACATCGTGCTGCTCGCATATGTTGAGAACCTTACGGAGTGTATTTAGATTCTCTCCGATATTTCCCTTTGTTATCTTGATTAATGAGAAATCGCGTTTGCCGGTAATTCCCGTGATGAATCTGTTGCTCTCCTCTGGGCTATCTTCGCCGAAGCTCTCGCGGATTATAGTACCCGGATTATCAGGCTCGTTGGTATTCCTGATGTTTAGCGGAATATCCTTAGCTCGTACGGGAAAGACTGTGTCTTCATGGAGAACCGCAGCTCCCATATAAGAAAGCTCTCTGAGCTCTGCGTATGTAACGCGGGCGATACTCTTTGGGTTTTCAACTATGCGAGGATCTACCATCAGGATGCCGCTGACATCGGTCCAGTTCTCGTACACATCTGCGTCTAGTGAAGCCGCTGCGATAGCCCCTGATACGTCGGAGCCTCCTCGGGAAAATACTTTGATATCGCCATTTGGAAGGCTTCCGTAGAATCCCGGAATTACGATTTTGTTATATACGTCAAAGATTTCTTTGAAGTTCTGCTCTGTCTTCTCCATATCTACATCGCCGTTGTACTTGAAACTGATGAGATCTGCAGAGTCCACAAACTGGTATCCAAGATACTCAGCCATAAGCTTAGCATTGAGAAATTCACCCCGAGATGCTAAGTAGTCCATGGAGATATTTTTATCTAGCTTACTTCTGATAATCTCAAACTCCTGATCGAGGTCGAGTGAAAGGTCACATTCAGAGCGGATGTCCATGTAGCGCTGTTCAATCATCTCAAATATACTGTCATAAGATACATCATATTTGATGTGTGCTTTCACTAGGTATAGAAGGTCTGTCACCTTGTTGTCGTCCGAAGTGCGGCGACCTGGTGCCGAAACCACTACCACTCTGCGACTAGGGTCCTGCTCAATTATATTTCACTTTGGCAAACTGCGCACCATCACTGAGCGATGAACCGCCAAACTTTGCAACTTTAATCATTAGTATATATCTACTCCCTTATTCCTGCCATGAAGAAATGCTCGTCGCTGCTCTCGGAGGCTAATCTGTGTGCCTCGGTGACGCTTAGTGGCCCTGTAATCTTGCATGAACCGTTTTCCCTTACGTAATATCTATGAGCTTCAAGTCTGTTGTCAACAGATACACCGTTCTTCTCACTCTTGACTGAGAACTTCCAGCCGTTCTCAATATCTAGCACATCCTGAATCACTGAAGTTCCGGTAGGGTACTTGCCAGCACCTTGTCCGTAGAAACTGAGTGTACCGATGTGATTTCCCGTCAGGCTGATGAGGTTGTTATTCGCTGGAACGCTGGATTCGAGTGCGCCTCTGCTAACAAGGGTAGGCTCAACATATGCGTAAGCACCAGCATCGGTCTGACCTGCATTCATGAGCAGCTTACAAGTGTATCCGTGTTCATTAAAATACTTGATGTCTCCAGCTGTGATATTCTGAATTCCGAACACAGGTACATCTTCTTCGGAAATACTTGTGCCAAAGGCGAGGTTCGCTGAAATCACGCACTTGCGCTGTGAATCGAAACCTCCGATATCCGCAGTCGGATCCTTCTCCGCATATCCGAGCTCCTGCGCCTTTGCTAGGATTTCTGCAAAATCAACTGGCTCGTTATGCATAGTATCCAGAATGTAGTTGCATGTGCCGTTAACGATACCGCTTATAGATAAAATCTCATCACTTCTCGACTGGCGCCTTAGATTGAAAAGCCATGGGATGCCGCCACCAGCAGAAGCTGTGTAGCGGAATTCAGCTCCATGCTCTCTAGCGAGATCGTGTAGTTCGTCCCAGTATGCTGCAATCAGGTTCTTGTTAGGTGTTACTACGTGCTTGCCACTCTTAAGAGCAGCAGATACATATTCGTATGCTGGGTGGAGACCACCTATGCACTCTGCAACTAGCTCAATCTCCTCATCATTCAAAATATCTTCGTACTCAGTAGTTACGATATCTCCGAGTTCATCTATCGGCCTCTTGTAGAGCACGCGTTTTACTTCTATATTATGAGCAGCCTGTGCGACTTCGTATGCGCCGCTTCCGACTACTCCGTATCCGAGAATTGCAATCTTCATATTTATATACTCTTAAATCCTCTCTATGTCCATTTTTGCATGTCGTGTCCTTGTGTGAAAAACACTTGTATTCCTACGAGGAATAATGTATCATAAAAACACAAAATACGCAACAGAAAAGAGAGATAAAATGTTGAATTATATAAGCACAAGAGATGTGAATCACAAGGTTTCTTCGTCACAGGCAGTACTCGATGGACTTGCTAAAGACGGGGGACTTTACGTTCCAGAAGATTTAGCCGAACTAAAGCTAGATTATAAAGAGGTAATAGCCGAGGACTACCGTGGTATGGCTAAGAAGGTGTTCGGGAAGTTCTTTCCTGATTATGGAGAAGAATTGATAGATTCTATCGTCACGAGAAGCTACAAGGATAAGTTCACAGCAGAAGAAATTACTCCTCTAGTAAGCGTAGATGGTAGATATATACTAGAACTCTTCTGCGGACCTACTTGTGCGTTTAAGGATGTCGCGCTCTCTGCGCTTCCTAACCTAATGTCAGAGGCAGCAAAGCTCAATGATTTTAAGGATGAGATCTTAATACTGACAGCTACTAGCGGAGATACGGGCAGCGCTGCACTTCATGGATTTTCAGATGTTCCAGGGATTAGAATAGCAGTATTCTATCCGGATAAAGGTATATCTGAGACTCAGCGCCTTCAGATGGTAACTCAATCAGACGCTAATACCAAGGCGTTCGGAGTGAGAGGAAACTTCGACGATGCTCAGACAGGGGTTAAGAGATTATTCCAGGAGATTCCGAGACCTTGTGAAGGAGTTTCGCTGTCGAGCGCTAACTCCATCAATATAGGAAGGCTTGTTCCACAGGTGGTATATTACTTCGCAGCTTATAAGGGTCTTGTGGATGCAGGCGAGATTAAGCTAGGTGATGCAGTTGATTACACAGTTCCTACTGGAAACTTTGGAGACATCATGGCTGGATACCTCGCTAAGCAGATGGGGCTCCCGGTTGGAAAGTTAGTTTGCGCCTCCAATAAGAACGATGTTCTTACAGAATTCCTCGAGACGGGCCATTACAATAAGAAAAGGGAATTTTACAAGACATCATCACCGTCAATGGACATTCTCGTATCAAGTAACCTTGAGAGGCTACTATTCTTCGTGTGCGGTGCCGACAAGACTAAGGAGTACATGAAGTCTCTTGCTGAAACTGGAGAGTATCAGATAAGCGAAGATGAGCTATCTGAGATCAAGAGAGATTTTGTAGGCTATGCATGCTCGGATGAAGAGGGGGCAGCTGCTATTGGTAGACTGTTTAAGGATGCGAGCTACGTCATGGATACACACACTGCCATCGCCTGGGCTGCATCAGACAAGTATTTGAGAGATGGTGGGCTACAAACAAAGAATGTGATTCTATCAACCGCTTCTCCATATAAGTTTACGGGTTCAGTGCTTGCGGCACTCGGAGAAGAAGCATCAGGAGATGATAAGGCAGACATGGAGAAATTGTCTGAAATTACTGGTACAGAGATTCCTAGCCCACTTCGTGCGATATTTGAAAAGGAAGTTAAGCACAGGGATATCATCGATGTGGATGAGATGATGGATGAAGTTAAAAAGTACGCTAGTGAAGGCAAGGAGTAGAAGGTGGATAGTAGGTATCTAATAGTAGATAAAAAAATTCTTCCTGAATACTTTGAGAAGGTTGTTGAGGCTAGCAGACTGCTTGCAGAAGGCGAGGTCCCAGATATAAGTGAAGCGGTGCGCACTGTGGGAATTTCACGAAGTACGTACTATAAGTACAAGGATTACGTGATGGAACTCAGCGCCAAGAAGACCAGCAAGAGGGCGATAATCTCTATGCAGCTACGACATGAGGCAGGTGTGCTGGAGAAGCTGATCCGCGTGATTGCTAGTCACTCATACAGTATATGGACGATAAATCAGAGCCCACCTGTAAATAACATCGCGACTATTATGATAGCCCTCAACATGGATGATGCGACATGTGGGCTAGAACAACTTATACTGGATATGAGGGAGACGGAAGGTATAAAAAAAGCTAATCTTATCGGTGTAGAATAGAATTTTTCAATAGCAAACCCGTATATAATGCTGTTTGTTTGACACGATATTGCAAATAATATACTATTTAGAATAGCTAACAGGAGTGTTTCATTAGCGAGGCGCTCCTTTTTATTTAAGGGTTAGTGGAGGAAAGATGGATTTTAAGCAAATTGAAGCTTTTGTAAATGTTGTTAGGTTTAAGAGCTTTAGTCGTGCAGCAGATGCGACATTCTTTACCCAGCCGACTATCAGTACACATATAAGCTCTCTTGAGAAGGAGCTCAACACTAAGCTGCTCGATAGAAAGGGCAGAACTGTTGAGATGACGCCTCACGGTCAGAAGTTCTATCAGTATGCTGTTGAGATGGTGAATGCTAGAGCGCAAGCAATCGAAGCGCTTGATAATGGCGACGATAATCTGGACGGAGTTTAGAGCTTCAGACTTCGACAGTGCCAGGGATCGCATTCCTGCCTGAGATTATCCGCAAGTTCACAGATGCTCATCCTTTTACCCAGTTCTATATTGAGATGAATGACAGCAAGGCAACAGTTGAAAGCCTTCTTGAGAGACGTGGTGAGATTGGTTTTGTAGGAGAGTACGTTGCAGAACCAGGTATTGAAGTGCATGAAATCTTCCATGACCGCCCAGTACTGCTAGTTCCTGGTACTTATGAAACTGATAAGGATACGATTACCCTAGAGGAGATGTCGAAGCTCCCGCTTATCTGGAGAGGAAAACGGATCTGCTACCCGTAAGTCTTTCGAGGACACGGTTGCCTCTAAGGGTTTTGATAAGAATAACTTCAGAGTTATTTCTAGAACTAATGACCTTAACATGATAATGCGTCTCGTTGCAAATAATGTTGGTGCATCGATACTTTCCGAGAAAACCGTTAACAAGGTTGTGAGGTCAGACGAATTTAAGGTTCTTAAGATTGATGGCTTCGACAAACTTCGTAGCTTCTATATGATTACACTCAAAAACGTATTTCTTTCACCAGTTGCCGAGGCGTTTAGGAAGTTCGTACTTGAGAATGCGGAGCAGCACAAGTAGGTTGCTTTGAAACATATTAATATAGAAATCAAATTAGAAAAAAGCAGGAAGACGATGAAATTCGCTTCCTGCTTTTTATGTCTTGAGTTTGTCTACTAAGTCCTGAACGTAGGTAGCATCAGAGCTACTTGTTCAGAATTTCAATATAGTGTGAAGTGCGCTTCTTGAACCTTCCGATTATGGCGTTCTCACAGCCTTTCTCGCCGAGTTGGTACTGAAGTCTTTCAAGCTCAGGCTCCTTAACAGCTAGGAGCAGGCCTCCAGAAGTCTGTGGATCGTAGAGCATGTCAAGTTGAGCCTGTTTTAATCCGACACTGTAGTCGATTACGTCCTTCTCTAGGTATGTCATATTGTTATGAGCGCCACCAGGAAGAATTCCCTGCGAAGCGAAATCAAGTACCCTGTCCATGAGAGGAACCCTTTCTGCAAAAATCTCAAGAGTTACGTCACCGGATTTTGCCATCTCAGCGCCGTGTCCAAGTAGACCAAAGCCTGTAATATCTGTGCATCCATCGACCTTTACGCCTGCGGTTGCTTCAAAAGCGTATCTGTTGAGCTCAGCCATGGTGTCGCTGAGCGTTTTGCTTTCAGCTTCACTCAGAAGGCTTACCTTATCAGCACTTGTGAGAACTCCGGAACCAATTTTCTTAGTGATTACGAGGTAATCACCCTCAGAAGCACTGTTGCTCAGGATATCGTCAGGATGTGCAAATCCTGTTACGCTGAGTCCGTACTTAGGCTCTTTATCGTTTATGCTATGCCCACCAGTTGTCATAGCTCCAGCTTCATTCACCTTGTCGTTTCCGCCTTCAAGAATAGCTTCAACAGCTGCTATTGGAAGCTTTGCGGGGAATGTGAGTAGATTCATCGCTAGCTTAGGGGTTCCACCCATCGCATATATATCGCTGAGTGAGTTAGCTGCGGCAATCTGACCGAACATATATGGGTCATCGACAATCGGTGGGAAGAAGTCGATGCTATTGATGATAGCTAGATCATCACTTGCTTTGTACACGCAAGCATCATCGCTGCTATCAAATCCAACCAGAACCCTTTCATCTCGTATCTTAGGTAGTTTAGACAATATATCGCTTAGGACTCCCGGTCCTACTTTAGCTCCTCAACCGCCAGCAGCAGTCATCTCAGTAAGTCTTACATCTTCCAGTGCCATAGGCATGGCACAGCAAGATTTCTTTTCGTTATCTCCCATTATCCTTTTCCTCTTTCTGTTACTGAATCTAGTTAAGTCATACTCTGGTAAAAATCACAATGCATTAAAATATCTATACGTTGCTTGCCAGCGCAAGTTCCTCGATTGCTTTAAGAGTTGTGTCAATTTCATCCGCTGTATTGAATGGTCCGATTGAGAATCTAACCGTTCCTTCTGGGAACGTATGTAGAGACTCATGCGCAAGCGGTGCACAGTGAAGTCCAACTCTTGTGTTAATCCCGTACGTATGCTCAAGGTTGAACGCACAGATGCCGTTATCTTCCTCTGTAAAATCGATGGAGACTACGCTTACTCTGCCGTCTGTATTAGGTATTCCAGCAAGACGTACGCCTTTATATTAGCGATTCCACCTAGCATCCTCGCGGTAAGCTTCTCTTCATGTGCACGAACCTCGTCAAAATGCTCTTGAACCCACTTGAGAGCCGCATGAAGCCCGAAGATTCCTGGTAAGTTGAGAGTGCCACTCTCGAATCTGTCCGGAAGTTCTGAAGGCATATCAGCCATATCAGAGTGACTACCGGTACCCCCTGAAATTATAGGGATGATGTCATCTTTGATCGCTGGGTTGATGAGCATAACGCCAATACCCTGTGGACCGAGAAGTGATTTGTGGCCAGGAACCGTCAGTCCGTCAATATGGCATTTCTGCATATCAATAGTGGTGTTTCCTGCTGTTTGCGCTGCATCTACTATGAAGAGCACACCTTCCTCGTGACATTTTCTTCCTATATCTTCGATGGGAAGTATGGTACCACTCGCATTAGAAGCGTGAAGCATGACAACAGCCTTGATATCTGGAGTGATCATATCTAGAGCTTTATCAAGATCGAGCTGTCCAAGTTCGTTACAAGGCATGCATTCATACTCAATTACACCATCTTCCTGAAGCTGGTGCAGCGGTCTATAGACTGCATTATGTTCCATGTGACTAGTGAGGAATTTATCTCCTGTTCGAGCTAAACCCTTTATTAAAAAGTTGAGCGCATAAGTGTTGCCAGGTGTAAATATTGCGTTGCGCGCGCCATATCCATTCATCATCGAGTCGATCATCTCTCTGGTCTCGAGGACTACTTCGGCAGCCGAATAAGCTTTTTCATAACCTCCTCGGTTGATATTGCTTCCAACCTTAGTCATATATTCATAGACTGCATCAGCAACTTCCTGTGGTTTAGGGAAGGAAGTGGCTCCATTATCTAGATAAATCATCAAAAGCCTCCCACGAAATAATAGTTCCATTATTAGAAATGAGTGTTTCTTATTATATCATAAAGAGGTTACATAGTTGATGTGGTGCTTATTAATATACATGCGAATCTTTATAAAAAGCGATGATAAATGAGTTATGCGCTAATAAAAAATTCTGTTATAGTATCCGCAAATGGCGCATATCCTATCAACTATCTGTTGATAGGCTTTAGCTTTGATGATATAATGACAAAGTATGTAACTTGGGGGTGGATAGGTGCTGGTGTGCCTTACGGTCTTCAAACCGATATGAGGAGCTGATACCTTCTCGGGTGGGTTCGATTCCCACGCACTCCCGCCATTTAAGTTTGCATGGGAGTAATAATATGAAAAGAAATGAAGTTTTACGACAGATTCCGAAGATAGATGAGGTGCTTAAAGAGCACCTCTTTTCTAATGCCTTCGAGAAAAGTGGAAGAGATGTTGTAACATCTATGGCCAGGAAGGTTATAGATGGAGTGCGTGCCGAAATTCTTGCTCTAAGCGATGATGAACTAGAGAATTATGACGTAATGAAACTAAGCATCTCGTATATCGCTGATGAGATTAAGGATAGACTCGAAGCTGACGAAGTGAATCATCTGCACGGAATAATTAACGCGACAGGAACCATCTTGCACACGAATCTTGGCAGAGCACCACTCTGTGAAGATGCAGTGCGCAATGTAGAGATGGTTTCACGAGGATATTCGAATCTCGAATATGATGTTAAGCTAGGAAAGCGTGGTTCAAGACATGATATTCTGCAGGAACTCATGGTTGAACTTACCGGTGCTGAGGATGTCATGATCGTCAACAACAACGCATCTGCTACGATGCTTGTGCTTTCTGCTATGGCGGAGGGCCATGAGGTCGTGGTATCGAGAGGTGAGCTAGTTGAAATCGGAGGAGCTTTTAGAATTCCTGATATCATGGAGCAGAGTGGCGCGACTCTACATGAGGTTGGAACTACCAACAAGACTAAGCCTAGTGATTATGAGAAGGCGATAAATGAAAACACTGGCGCCCTCATGAAGGTCCACACCAGCAATTATAAAATCATGGGATTTACTGAAGAGGCTGAACTCGATGATTTAGTTGATATTGGCAAGGAGCACGATATCCCGGTTATCTTCGATATGGGTAATGGACTCATGGTGAACCTCGCTGAATATGGACTTGATGAGCCTAATGTTCCTGCCTCTCTAGATACGGGAATCGATGTCATTCTATTCAGTGGTGATAAGCTGCTTGGTGGTCCTCAGGCTGGGATTATAGCTGGAAAGCGTAGGTTCATCGAGAAGATGAAGAAGCATCCGCTAGCTCGTGCACTGAGAGTGGATAAGATGACTTTTGCAGCGATGGAAGAGACGTTAAAGAAATATAGGGATACAAAAGTTGCGATGCGTGATATCCCGGTGCTCCGCATGATTACGACAACTCACGAAGTTCTGCTCGAAAGAGCTGAGAGTTTAGCTGACAAGATCCGTACAGCGAATAGCAAGCTCAATGTTAAAATTGTTGATGCAGATGACCAAATTGGTGGTGGTTCTGCGCCAATGGTATTCCTACCAGGTGTTGCGGTAGCTGTGACATCAGATAAGACTACTACTAAGGGACTTGAGAGGGCACTTAGAAAACATGAAATTCCTGTAATCGCAAGAATTCACGAGGATGAACTGCTGTTCTCGGTAAGAACTGTGCTTGACCGCGAGCTTGAAGATATCGCAGCAGCGCTAAGGGAAGTGGAATAGATGAAGAACGTAATTATTGGCACAGCTGGTCACGTCGATCATGGCAAGACTCAGCTGATTAAAGCTCTTTCTGGCATCGATACAGATAGACTATCCGAAGAGAAAAAGCGTGGAATTACCATCGAACTCGGTTTTGCTCACATAGATAATGATGCAGGCTATAATATCGGTGTAATTGATGTGCCAGGGCATGAGAAATTTATCAAAAATATGCTTGCTGGAATCGGTGGTGTTGACTTCGTGCTATTTGTAGTTGCAGCAGATGAAGGTATCATGCCACAGACTAAAGAGCATTTTGAAATATTGCAAGCGCTCGGAATCGATGATGGCATCATCGCAATCACCAAAAAGGATATGGTGGACGAGGAGTGGCTTGAGATGCTAGTCGAGGATGTAAAGGAATATTTTAAGGGCTCTTTTCTTGAGGGAAAACCCATGATAGCTGTTTCGTCTAAAACTGGAGAAAATATTGATGCGCTAAAAGATGAAGTAATAAAGAAGTGCGACCGTGAGTCAAAGAGGCGCGAGGAGCCGGAGCTATTCAGACTGCCTATAGATAGAGTTTTTTCTATGCAGGGATTTGGAACTGTAGTCACAGGAACTCTGGTGGATGGTGTGTTAAAACTCAATGATGACCTAAATATATATCCTGAGGAATTACCTGTGAAGGTAAGAGGAATCCAGACTTATGGCAACGATACTGATGAGGCGGTTGCTGGACAGCGAACGGCTGTGAACCTATCTGGTGTCAAGAAGGAAAATGTGCTTAGAGGCTCTGTATTAGCTGCATCAGGTGCGGTTACTGTGACCAATATGCTCGACGTGGAAATGAGCATTTTTAATAGCAGTGATAGGCAGATACTTAATAACAGCAGAGTTCATCTTTACACTGGTAGTAAGGAGGTTTAGCTAAGGTCATTATCATGGACCGCGATGTTATGGTGAGTGGGGACAAGGCCTTTGTGCAGTTAAGACTCGAAGAACCTATAGCGGTTAGGAGAGGAGATAAGTTCATTATCAGATTTTACTCACCAGTAATTACAGTTGGTGGTGGTAGAGTGCTTGATGCAAATCCAGAGAAACATAAGAGAAATCGTGACGATGTGCTTGCTGACTTTGAGATACTTGCTGCTGGCGATATAGGGGATATCATTCATCTAAAGGCCGGAAAGTGGAAGTATTATAAAGAGTGTGAGCTTGGGCAGGAGCTTGGACTCACGGCTGCCGAAATAAAACAAGCTATTAAATCACTCGCAGGCCAAGGCAGGGTGGTAATACTTGCAGATGGCTCTATCGTAAACGAGGATAAGTTAAAAATACTCGAGGATACTGTTTCAAAGATAATCGAAGAGTATCATAGCCAGAATCCTATGGTAGATGGAATCCCTAAGAGAGAGCTGCTAAGCAGGATTAAGGAGTATCGCCATATCGAGGATGATAAGCTAGGACAGGCGATTATTTCTAAGTTCTTAGATTCGGGAATGCTTGAGGACAAGGAGAAGACGATTTCGGTTGCAGGTTTCAAGGTTGAGTTCTCAGATGAGCAGCTTGCTCTGATGGATGAGATTAAGAAAATGTATGATAAAGCTGGCGTCGAGACGATTAAAAATGAAGATATATATGAATTCGCAGGTAACAAAGATATTGCTAGCGCCATTCAAAATGAGCTCGTGTCACGAGGGGAGATCTTTAAACTCGATGCAAGCTACTATATCGATACCAAAGCATGGGATATAGCAACTGCAGCTGTACGTGAACTTGGAACTGAAAAGCCAGAAGGATTTACCCTCGCTGATTATCGAGATAAGCTTGAAATTTCAAGGAAATACGCCTCTATCTTATTATCCGCACTTGACAAGTACGGTATAACAGTGTTTAATGGAGAGTGCCGAAAGGCGATAAAATAGTCACGAAAGGGAGAACTATAATGAAGAAAAAGACACTACTTATTGTGAGCATGCTTGTACTAGTTATGTTTGCGCTAACAGCTTGTGGCAGCAAGTCACCTAAGAGCGTTGTAGAGGATAACCTCAAGCAGATTAAGACTGAGAAGACTTCTTCGAACGTTTCTAAGCTATTCAACGACAAGACTCTAGAGCAGAAGTATGGAAAGAGTATGACAAGTTCATCAAGAAGGTTCAGGACTTCGATTATGAAGTAAAGGACGAGAAGGTTGATGGAAAGAAAGCGACTGTAAAGGTTGAGATTAAGACATACGACTTCGGTGCAGCTTACAAGACTACTTATGATACCGTAGTAGCTGACGCTAAGAGCGGAAAGATCACTGCAACAACAGATGTTAAAGACTATGTTTACAATCTGATGTTCCAGAACCTAAACAGCGTAAAGGATAAGTCTTACAAGAAGACAGTTACTATCAACTGTACAAAGAACGACAAGGGCGAGTGGACAACTGATATTAATAGTAACGTTGACTTCCTAGATGCAATGATGGGTGGAATGTTCACAGCAATCAAGTCTGTTCAGGCAGGACAGGCAGCACAGTAGCACCTGCTTATCGGCTATCCGATAGATTAAGCGAATAATAAAGACCGTGGCTGCAAAGCCACGGTCTTGTTTTACATAGAGATTGTGTGTTTGGATTTAGCATTAAAAGTGCAAGTCCCTGCTGTCATGATATTACTTGACAGGGGAAGCAGCTTACTTCATGAGCTTACAGATCCTCTCTCCAAATGCTAGCGGATCTTCAACTGGCATACCTTCGAGTACAAGCGCCTGATCATACAGGAGATTTGCATAGTCATTCACTTTGTCACTATCTCCGGCTTCTACGGCCTTCTTAATAGCATCAAAGAACGGTAGGTCGCCGTTAAGCTCAAGGACTTTATCTGCTTCAACGCCTGATAGTTCTTTGTTACCAGACATTGCTGCTTGAGCTTTGAGGATCTTCTCCATCTCAATAGACACTCCGTCAGATGTTGCGAAGCATACAGGGTGATTCTTGAGTCTGGTCGATAGGATTACAGATGATACCTTATCGCCTAGGGCTTCTTTGATCGCACCCAGTGTACTCTTCGCTGCTTCGTTTATCCGCTTGAGCTTTTACCTCTTCTTCAGTTTTCTCAAATCCTAAATCCTTGTCGGATATATTCTTGAACTCTTTGCCATCGTATTCTCTCATCGCCATAAATGCGAATTCGTCAATATTATCAGTACAATAAAGAACTTCATAGCCCTTATCTTCAAAGAGGTCCATCTGCGGCATCATCTTAATTTTACTTCTCGACTCACCAGCAGCATAGTATATGTATTTCTGGTCGTCAGCCATCCTGGAGACATAGTCTTTCAGCGTAGTCATGCTTTCGGTGGTACTACTATAGTATAGAAGCAAGTCTTTAAGCTTATCCTTATCTGCTCCGAAGTTATCATATACTCCATATTTGAGCTGTATTCCAAAGTTCTCAAAGAACTTTTCATACTTCTCGCTTTCTTTATCTCGCATCTCTCCGAAAGTCTGTAGCAGTTTCTTCTCTAGCCTCTGTGCGATAGCACGAAGTTGTCTATCTTGCTGGAGCATCTCTCTTGAGATATTTAGCGATAAATCAGGAGAATCAACTAGACCGCTGATAAATCCAAAGTAACTTGGTAGAAGATCCTCACATTTATCCATGATTAGGACGCCACTCGAGTATAGCTGAAGTCCTGATTTAAAGTCTTTGTTATAGTAATTAAAAGGCACGTCGCTAGGCACAAATAGCAGTGCATCATATGATATTACCCCCTCAACATTAGTGTGAATCACCTTTAGGGGATCGCTCCATGCCATGTATGTCTTTTTGTAGAAGTCACTATACTGTTCATCCGTTATTTCGCTTTTTTTCATCTTCCATAGAGGCACCATGCTGTTGAGCTTTTCGTCCTCAGTATAAGTCTCGTACTCAGGCTTATAATCCTCAGAATTCATCTCATCCTCGGAGGCTGGTTTCTGTCGCTGCTTTGTGACGTTCATTACGATCGGGTAACGGATGTAGTCGGAATACTGCTTAATGATGCTTTAATCCTAAACTCGTCTAGAAACTCGGAGTATTTATCGTCTTCAGTGTCATCCCTTAGATATATGATTATGTCAGTTCCGACATCTGTACGCTCTGTCTTGTCGATTGTGAAGCCTTCAGCACCCTCGCTCTCCCACATATATGCCTGGTCGGAACCATAGGCCTTAGAGATTACTTGAATTTTCTTCGCAACCATAAATGCGCTATAGAAGCCGACACCAAATTGACCAATGATATCTACATCCTTCATAGATTCAGCGTTATCTGCTTTAAATTTAAGCGAACCGCTATTAGCAATTATTCCTAGGTTATTTTCAAGTTCCTCTTTGCTCATACCGATTCCGTTATCTGAGATGGTTAGAGTTCTTGCGTCTTTATCAACTGCAATTCTGATTTCGTAATCATCTCTAGATTTTCCTGTGCAGCCATCTTCGGCTTCCTTATAATAACGTTTATCAATCGCATCGCTCGCATTGCTGACAAGCTCTCTCATAAATATCTCGCGGTTGGTGTAGATAGAGTTGATCATCATATCTAAGAGCCGCTGCGACTCTGCTTTAAATTTCATTTTTTCCATATCAAAACCTTCTTTCATAAGAGTATTCAGCATATTATTAGCACTCTCTAGTGCCGTCTGCTAATAATATACTACTACTCGTCAGATAATTCAAGAATTTATCAACAAAAATGATATAGTTTTAAACTATAAAATTAGATTGCATAAAATTAAAAATCACAGAATTTTCATAATCCATAAAGTTCATGAGGTATAATGAACCTAAGATGATAACGGTGTGCTATAGGCCCATCGTAAGAATACATACATAAGGAATCAATTATACGGAGGTACTAGAGATGGGAAAGAAGTATGATGTTGTAATCATTGGCGGAGGACCAGCAGGTCTTACTGCAGGAATATATGCAGCTAGAGCAGGCAAGTCAACTGCAGTTATCGAGCGTGGACTTATAGGAGGGCAGATTACCTTTACTGATTCTATAGATAACTTTCCTGCTGCGCCGGGAATGAATGGTGCAGAGTACGCGATGAAGATTCAGTCGCAGGCTGAATCGTTCGGCGCAGAAATCATCATGGATGAAATAACTGAAGTAGCCGCTCCTGAGACTGAGGGAGGAACGTTCAAGATTAAGGGTAATAGCGACGAGTATGAAGCTACTGCTGTTGTGCTTGCCACTGGACTTGATAATAGAAAGATGGGAATTTCTGGTGAAGATGGTCTAATCAGCAGAGGCATTTCTTTCTGCGCGGTGTGTGACGGTGCGTTCTTCAGAAACAAGGAAGTCGCAGTATACGGCGGGGGAAATACAGCTGTAGAAGATGCGGTATTTCTCGCCAATATCTGTTCGAAAGTCACTATAATTCATAGAAGAGACAGATTTAGAGCAGAGCAGGCAGTTATCGATGAACTCAAGGCACATGATAACGTAGAATTTGTCATGAGCAGCAACGTAGTAGGGGTAAACGGCGATAAGGCGCTAGAGTCAATTACTGTTAAAAACAATGAGACAGGTGAAACTAGAGATATCGCTGTCAGTGCTCTCTTCGTAGCTATCGGTAAGATTCCAAATGGAAAGCCTTTTGCAAACCTAGTTGCTACCGATGAAGCGGGATACTTCGAAATCGGCGAGTCTTGTGAAGCAGGAACTCCTGGAGTATTCGTAGCTGGAGATGGCAGAGCTAAGGAATTAAAACAGCTGACTACCGCAGTATCTGACGGATCCATTGCTGCAACGAAGGCTTGTCACTACGTTGATAGGATGAACGGACAGGAATACGTTTAGGAATTTGTGAATTTGTAGTACAATAAATGAGCACGATTAACATATAAGTAATTGGATATATAGGAGGAATGAAATGGCAGATAATATGCAGACACCGAATCCTGCAGCCATGATTGTTCAAGCTGCGGGTCAAGCTGCCCATCAAGAGAAGGCGGTGCGCATGGTGGTCATGAGAAGCTAAATGAGCACAGCAGTGTTAAGAAGGTTATAGCCGTTGTCAGTGGTAAAGGTGGCGTTGGTAAATCGATGGTTACCGCATTATCAGCTGTAACGGCTAATAGAAACGGATGCAAGGTTGGAGTTATGGATGCTGACATCACAGGACCTTCAATTCCAAAAGATGTTCGGTATACATGATAAGGCTTACGGCAGTGAGATTGGTATTATTCCAGGTAAGAGTGCATCAGAGATTAAAGTTATGTCGCTCAATTTGCTCACAGAAAACGAAAGTGACCCAGTAGTGTGGAGAGGCCCTGTAATCGCAGGGGCTGTAACACAGTTCTGGACAGATGTAGCATGGGGGGACCTCGATGTGATGTTCATCGATATGCCACCAGGAACAGGAGACGTACCGCTGACAGTGTTCCAGTCACTTCCAATCGATGGAATTATCGTAGTTACATCACCACAGGAGCTTGTATCTATGATAGTTGAGAAGGCAGTCAAGATGGCGAAGATGATGAATGTTCCTATTCTCGGACTCGTTGAGAACATGAGTTACTTCGAGTGCCCGGATAACGGCAAGAAGTACGAGATCTTTGGAAAGAGCCATGTAGACGAAATTGCATCAGAGAATGGGCTCAAGGTGCTTGCAAAGCTCCCAATCAATCCTGATCTAGCTACATTGAGCGATCAGGGACGAATCGAGTTTGCTGACACGACAGCTCTCGACGAGTCTATAATGCAAATGCTGCACGATATTGAGAAGTAGTGTCACGCATCTTTATTGATACTACATATAGAAAAAAAGCCTCAGAAATCTCGAGAGAGAGGACTGGGGCTCTTTATTTGTCTAGATACTTTGTTTAATATATTGAGATTTATGATTAATATATTGACACTGTAGTTAATGTGATTATAATAGTGATGTTGGTTTACAAATACTAAACTAATTATTTATTATAATGCATAGCAGTAAATAATATTACAAGACGTTTTTATGTGGATATACTGCAAATACAAAGCATTTAGATTGGACGATAGATGGAAATCGGAGAGAAAATTAAAGAGCTTAGAATAGAACGGGGACTCACTCAGGAGGAACTCGCAGATAGAGCAGAACTATCTAAGGGGTTTATTTCACAGGTGGAGAGAGATCTGACCTCTCCATCGATTGCGACACTAGAGGACATCGTTATATCTCTTGGCACAGACCTCACGTCGTTCTTCTCAGAGAAGGAGAGACCGCAGGTCGTATTTAGCAGAGAGGATTACTTCGTTAAGGAAGATGAGCGTCACAAAAGTACTATAGAATGGATTGTTCCCAATGCACAGAAGAACAATATGGAGCCTATCAGAGTGACCATAGGTGCTGGTGGCACCACGATACCTGATAACCCTCATGAAGGCGAGGAATTCGGATACGTCATCAAAGGTAGTATAGATGTGCATATAGGTAGTGACGCATATCATGTGGGAAAGGGCGAGTCGTTCTATATATACCCAGAGCAAGAGCATTATATAAGCTCTGGTAAGGGTGCTGAGATTATATGGGTGAGTTCGCCACCTAGTTTCTAGAACTTAATGATAATGCTTATAACAGCAACATTGGAGGAAGATTTTGAACGAGTTAATCAGACTTGATAACATAGGGAAGAGCTACGGCGACCACGAGGTGCTAAGCGATATCTCGCTCTCAATCAAGGAGAACGAATTTGTAACACTGCTAGGACCATCGGGATGTGGCAAGACCACTACCCTGCGTATCATCGGAGGATTTGAGACTCCTGATATAGGGAAAGTAATTTTTGACGGCAAGGATATAACCAATGTCCCACCGAATCAGCGTAATGTAAATACAGTATTTCAGAACTATGCGTTGTTCCCGCACATGACAGTGCAGGAGAACATCGCTTTTGGGCTGCGTGTAAGCGGTAAATCCGAACAGTACATAAAGGATAAAATCGCATACGGACTTAAGCTCGTTAATCTCGACGGTTATGGAAATAGAAGAGTCGACAAGATGTCAGGTGGTCAGCAGCAGAGGGTTGCTATGGCGCGTGCGATAGTTAATGAACCTAGAGTTCTGCTACTAGATGAGCCACTAGGTGCTCTTGATCTTAAGCTCAGACAGGAGATGCAGTACGAGCTCGTTAGACTCAAGAAGGAACTAGGCATTACATTTATATTCGTTACTCATGATCAGGAAGAAGCCCTAACGATGTCAGACACTGTCATCGTTATGAACAATGGCTACATTCAGCAGATGGGAACACCTGAAGAGATTTATAATGAGCCTGAAAATGCTTTTGTAGCAGACTTCATCGGAGATAGCAATATCGTCGATGCCAAGATGGTTGATGATAAGCTCGTTGAGATAGACGGGCATGTATTTAAATGTATTGATGGCAGGGAAAATGGATTTAATGTCGGTCAGCCTGTCGATGCGGTAATTAGACCTGAGGATATAGAGATTCGCGAGTATGGAGAAGGAATCATGAACGGCAAGATTATCAGCAAACTGTTCATCGGCGTTCACTACGAGATGCTCGTACAGAGTGAGGACGGTAAGGTGGAGTGGCTACTCCAGAATTATGATTCACATGAAGTTGGTGAGACGATAGGTATGTATGTGCGACCGGAGAACATTCAGATAATGCACAAGCCTACATCAGAGGACGAGGAGGCACAGGAAGTTGATATCTAAAAAAGGATATACAGCACCTTTTGTTATCTGGATAATCGCAGGGACTATAATCCCGATTTTGACAATTGCGTATTACGGAATAACCGATAGAAACGGTGCCTTTACATTTGAAAATATCACGGCGATGTTTAATTCGCAGCACCTAGAGGCGCTCGCCATGTCGCTGCTGCTCTCAGTTGTGAGCACGTTGGTATGTCTTGTACTGGCTTTTCCTATGGCTTTAATTTTGAGGGAAAGCAGGTTTGGCAAGCAAGGGTTTATGATATTTGTCTTTATACTTCCTATGTGGATGAATTTTCTGCTCAGAACTATGGCATGGCAAGTTCTCCTCGAGAGACAAGGAGTAATCAATTCTGTGCTCACATCCATAGGACTAAATAGACAGGAGATGATGGGAACACCCGGAGCAGTGGTGCTCGGTATGGTATACGACTTCCTGCCATTTATGGTGCTTCCTATTTATAACGTCGTATCCAAGATCGATAACCGCCTGATTGAGGCAGCATATGACCTTGGAGCAGGCAAATTCTACGTGTTTAGAAGGGTTATCTTCCCGCTAAGTATCCCTGGAATTGCAAGTGGAGTGACTATGGTCTTTATCCCAGCACTCACTACATTCGTAATATCTAACATGCTTGGAGGTGGCAAGGTTAATCTAATCGGAAATATTATAGAACAGGAATTCACTGTGAACTCAAACTGGTATCTAGGCTCTGGACTTTCACTAGTCATGATGGTATTTATCATCGTCAGCATGCTTATAGTCCAGAAGTTTGGCGGTGGAGAGGAGGATCATTTATTATGAAGAAAATCTTCGGAAATATGTATTTGATAATAATAATGCTATTCCTGTATCTGCCGATTCTAACGCTCATATTCCTATCATTCAACGAGAGCCGTTCGATGTCGGTATTTACGAGATTTTCGCTTAAGTGGTACCAGGAGATGTTTCACAGCAGACTCATACTGGGAGCTATTGTAAATACATTTTCGATAGCTATTTTAGCTTCACTTATCGCAACTGTAATCGGTACTTTGGCAGTGCTCGGAATTGAGTCGCTAAGACCTGGTGCGCAGCAGACTCTCCTTGCAGTGAACAACATACCTATGCTTAACGCTGATATCGTAACTGGTATCTCGCTGATGCTATCGTTCCTGCTATTTGGAGTATCGCTCGGCTATATGACTATACTATTCTCGCACGTTACGTTCTGTATACCGTACGTGATACTTTCAGTACGGCCGAGACTTAACAAGAGGACGGATACACTCTTTGAAGCGGCGATGGACCTCGGGGCTTCACGTTCATATGCTTTTAGAAAGGTCGTTATTCCTGAACTCATGCCGGGAATACTATCTGGTGCACTTCTTTCGTTTACGATGTCAGTAGACGACTTCGTAGTTACACACTTTACCAGGGGTGCAGGTATCAACACTATATCAACACTCATATATAGCGAGGTGAAGATCGGCATCAGGCCGTCGCTATATGCGCTATCTACGATTATATTTTTGATAGCTCTAATAGCACTATTGATCGTCAATGTGAATAGGGATAAGGAGCCAAAAAGAGCATGAAAAAGTTGATAATGGGCTCTCTGTTACTGCTGCTACTTCTTACAATGACAGGATGTAGAAGTGGCGAAAATGGAGAGGTTTATGTATACAGCTATGGAGATTACTACGACCCGGAGGTTGTTGCTGATTTTGAAGCTGATACTGGGATAAGAGTAATTCAAGATACGTATGATACTGCAGAGGAGATGTACCCTATAATAAAGAATGGCTCTGCGAACTACGATGTGGTGTGCACGTCAGATTATATGATAAGCAAGATGAGGGACGAGAATCTGCTGCAGAAATTGGACAAAAAGAATATCAGAAACATTAAAAAAATCTTGATGAAGACTATATGAGAAAAAGCCGAGGAGTATGATCCAGGCAATGAATATTCTGTTCCATATCTGGTTGGTGTATCGGGGATTCTATACAATAAGAAGATGGTGAAGGGCAAGACGGTAGACTCGTGGAACGTATTATGGGACCCTCGATTTTTAAGAACAACATAGTCATGCAGGATAGTGTACGCGATGCTTTTGCAATCTCGCTCCTCAGACTTGGTTATTCACCTAACACCACAAATCCTAAGGAAATTGAAGAGGCGAAGAATGCACTTAAGGAGCAGAAGAAGCTAGTATATAAATACGCAAATGATTCGGCAAGAGATCTGCTAGCAGATAAATCAGCTGCAATTGGCGTTGTGTGGAATGGTGAATACAACTATACGCACGATCTCAATAAAGATATTGAATTTGTGGTTCCTAAGGAAGGGTCGGAGTTCTTTATCGATTCTTGGGTTGTACCTAAGAGTGCTCGCAACAAGCGAAATGCTGAAAGATTCATAAACTACATGTGCAAAGCGAAAGTGGCTAAGCGAAATTTTGACTACATATATTATACGACGCCGAACACTGCAGCGATTAAGATGATTCCCTCAAAGTACGTTTCAAACCCTGCGCTATTTCCTAGCAAAGAGACGATTGCTCGCTGTACGCTGTTAAGGAATCTCGATCCTGATACGACTAAGTTATATAGCGATAGCTGGAAGGAAGTAAAGTCAAAATAGGATACACATAAAGCGGAGATAGACGATGAACGATAGACAGATAAAAGCTTTTGTAGAAGCAGCAAGGCTTCTTAATTTCACAAAGGCCGCTGATAAGCTATACGTGCCACAATCTCAAGTCAGTCGTGCGATTAAGGGACTTGAGGATGAACTAGGGGTTATATTATTTAACAGGGAAAACTCTAGAAGCATAAAGCTATCACTCGCTGGTGAGAAATACTATAGTCTTTTTAAGAGGTTCGATGCTGAACTTGCCAAAACGAGAGAGTCACTTAGGGATGAGACGCATGAGCTGAGGCTCGGATACAACATCGGGTGGAATATATCACATTTTCTCCCACAAGTAATAGATAAATGCCGTAAGACATACGATGACTTCTCGGTTAGAATTGAATGCCTTAGCTTCGAGACGCTCATGAACAAGCTTCAGTCAGGACAACTAGATGCGGTATTATCACTAGATGATTATATGCAGGGCGCTTCGGAATTGGGAATCAAATACGAAGTCGTGACCGAGGTTAATCGTTCTATAATATATTCGCATAAACTTCTAGATAAGAAGGTTACTAGTCCAAAGGAGCTAAAGGGTGTAAAGATGTTTGTCGCTGAAGATCCAAAGCTGCGTGAAATTATCTCACTCATAGGGTTTAATCTTAGGCCGTACAACTTCATACCAGAGATTGAAGTGGTCCCTAATCTTGAGTCGATGTTTGCAAATGTGCAAATGCAAGAGGTATCATGCTGGCAGACGAATGGGTAGCTATGGGAGGCGGAACGGAAATTCACTCGATTGGGATAAGCAGTAAAGCAAATGTCGCCTTGGCTTGGCACGAAAACGCATTGAACAGAGAGGTTGCATTATTTAAAGAAGAGCTACAGGAATACTTTAAAGATTAGATATTCATAGAATATAAATAGCAAAATTGTTGATATATGATAGATATCAATGCAAAATACGCATTGATATCTATTCGTTTTTTGTGGGTTCTAATAGATCGACTTAGGTGATAGTCTATAGTCATTAATTAGATAAGTATGAGATTTATATATAAAATATAAGGAGGGTAACATGTCTAGAAGAGAAGAGATGCTTTTTAAAAACACTGAGTTCGTAGGTTATTCGGATTTGAACAAGAAACCTGGTTTTCAGATGGGAATGCACCGTACTAAGGATGGCAGATATTATCTTTATACCGCTTGCTTCCGTGACAATGGGTTTAATATCGTAGATGTTACAGATCCTGCAAATCCAGTTGCAAGTGGGTTGAGGGAGACTGGGTTGGTGAAGTTCATGACGGGCAGAGTCTTGCTAAGCTGCAGGTAGCTGATGGCAAATTGATCGCTTGCTATGGTGGTACTATGAGAGTTCTACATGGTACTCACGAGCAACCATATTGGGGTGGGTTCAAGATTTACGACATAGAGTCGGATCCTTTAAATCCTAAGCTGCTCGGACAGTTTGAGTGCGAAGATGGACCAGGAGTTCATCGTAGCTTCTACAATGGTGGAGACTACGCATATATTATGGGTAGTAAACGTAACTTCAGAGGGTATATCCTAAGAATTGTAGATATCTCGGACCCAACTAATCCAACTGAAGTCGGAAGTTGGTGGGCAGATGGACAGTATCTCGGTAACAAGAAGGCATCTGACATGCCGGAGGTTGGGACTGAACCATTTATGAAGCTCCCTAATGGACATGCAATAACGGTAAAAGATGATGTCGTATATGCAGCTTTTCCTAATGTAGGATTTTGCATGATCGATGTGCACGACAAGAGTAGACCTAGACTTCTTGGAAACGTCTCTCTAAATCCTCCATTCAGTAACGGTCAGTCGGGAGCAGCTGTGCATACAGCAATGCCTCTTGGGGATAGACCATTTGCCATTGTTACCACAGAAGGAGAGAGAACATGGTACTTCGATAACAATAGAGAAGAAGGGATGTTCCATAAGATTACTAGTCAGCCTATGAATATCATTGGAATGATTGAGACATCTGATAAAGAGAACCCAGCACTCATCTCGGTATTTCCATACCCAGAGGTACCAGAAGCGTATAAGAAGTGTCACGGCGAGAACTTCAACATCATCGATGGTCAGAGGGTGGTATTTGGACCACATAACATGTTCGATGCGTTCGGACAGGACTGCCTCGAGAGCAGAGATGACAGAGTGTATAACTGCCACTTCCAGGCAGGTCTTCGTATTTATGATGTTTCAGATCCGTTCGTACCAAAGGAGATTGCCTACTTCATGCCACCAGATCCAGAAGGTACTTGGTTTGATATCGATGAAGGTACGCTATTCCCTGGACCACATGTTGGACATGCTGAGGACTGCATAGTAGATGATAGAGGATACATCTACGTAGATACATATCAGGATGGACTCTATATCGTTCGCTGTACGGTATAGATATAGATTAAAAAATCTTAATTTACCGAAAATGATAACCGTGTGATTAAAATTTGGCGACTTCCACTATTAGGAGGTCGCTATTTTTTGTTACTTTTATTTGGTAAAGTGTCCGAAATAAAAAGGTATTAATTATTTTTATTTTAAGCCAGATAAATCATATTAATTATTGAAGTTGTTAATACAGCTAAAATTCTTTAGGTATTTAGAGTATTATTTGATACGATAGTCAAGAATGTATCACAAGGATGATGCGTTTGAAGGTATGATTGGAGGTAACAAAATGAAAGTAAATGCAAAATCTATCGATTTAGCGAAGGTACAGGCTGAGGCTGAAGAGTCATATCGCAAGGGATTCTTCTGCTGTGAGGCAGTTATGGAAGTTATTATGGATAACTTTGAGCTAGATGTTCCACATGAGATTATTAAGATGGCATCTGGTATGGCAATCGGTGTTGGTAAATCTGGATGTATCTGTGGTGCTCTTAACGGTGGTGTGCTAGCAATAAGCATGTTCTTCGGTAGAGATGAGCAAAGGGGACCTAAGGATCCAGAGGTTGTAAAATGCATGAGCATGACAAATGAACTTCACGACTGGTTTAGAGAGAATAACACAAAGAAGGCAGCATGTTGCCGTGTTCTTACAAGAGAATTTGATATGAGCCAGGGTGGTCATAAGTCGCAGTGCATCTACTATACAGGAATGTGTGCTGCAAAGACCGCAGAAATACTCGCTCGTGAGCTTGGGATTGAGACCACTGGGGAAATCAAAGTCCTTTCTCATGACGACTATCTCAAGACTAGAACTACGCCACTTGAAGCTTAAAAATGTTTTGTAGAGAACGGAGAATGTGATTATGATTAAGAAAGTACCTTTTCCCATATGTGGTGTGATGCTTGGAACAGCTGCCCTCGGAAATCTACTGCAGAGTTATTCGGATACGGTTCGAAATGTCTGTGGAATCTTGGCGGCATTTTTGCTGGTTTTAATACTGATAAAGCTCATAAAATATCCGAGTACAATAAAAGAAGATTTGGATACTCCTGTAATGGCTGGAGTAGCAGCAACTTTTCCAATGGCGCTGATGATACTCAGTACATACGTTAAACCATTTACAGGGCAAGGCGCATACTTTGTCTGGATATTCGCTATAGTATTACATATTATACTTATCGTATATTTTACAGTGAAGTTCGTATTGAAGTACGATCAGAAAAAGGTCTTCACGACTTGGTTCATCGTATATGTAGGAATTGCAGTTGCAGGAGTAACTGCACCTGCGTATGAAAAGACTGGGTTTGGAGCAGCGACATTCTGGTTCGGCCTAATTACACTAATCCCACTTCTCGTGATAGTTATCAAGAGGTATACAGTGCATCCACTGCCGGACCCCGTTAAACCGCTTACTGGAATATTTGCAGCGCCTATGAGTCTTTGTATCGCGGCATACATTCAGTCAGTTCAAGTTAAGAACTATACGCTGCTTATGGGGATGTTCGTAGTAGCAACAGTACTGTATGTATATTCTCTAGTTGTCTCTCTTGGATTACTGAAGAAGTTCTATCCGAGCTTTGCGGGATTCACTTTTCCTTTGTAATCAGTGCGATTGCTACTAAGCAGACGATGGCGTGTTCTGCTCTTCTGGGGCACCCGCTTCCATGGTTAAACAATATCGTCCTAGCTGAAACGGTTATAGCAACAGCATTTGTAGCATTTGTTTATGTGAAGTACATGGTGTTTATATTTGCTGGAAATGCACGTCATGAAGGCAATTAGTGAAATCGCATCAATAAACAAAACTGTTGCAAAATGCAAGGAAACAAGATTTTCAAAAGAAGGATCTAATATGAAAATTGATAGACCTCGGACTATGTCAGAGGTCTATTTTAGTGTGAACATATACTGATGTGTACTTCACGAAAAAAACATATAGTAATCCATTTTATGTGTTGACACATTGAGTAAGTAATAGTAGACTATGTGTAGTGATTAGCACTCCATATTAATGAGTGCTAACAAAAATCTTGATGACAGGAGGGAGAGCATTGGATATAAGTGAGAGAAAACTTCAGATCCTCCAGGCAATCATTACTGATTATGTTAAAAGTGCGGAACCTGTCGGCTCGCGGTCACTTGCTAAGAAGTATGGACTAGGCGTCAGCCCAGCTACGATTAGAAATGAAATGGCTGATTTAGAAGAGCTTGGTTACCTGACCCATCCTCACACTTCGGCAGGTCGTGTACCTTCTGACAAGGCTTACAGACTCTATGTTAATAATCTCATGAGTAAGCACGATCTTTCGCCAGAGGAAAAAGAGATTATTAACGAGAGAATGCAGGTGAGTGTGGCTGAGTTTAATCAGACACTTCAGCAGGCCGCAGAGCTTCTATCTGATATTACAAAACTTGCATCCTTTGCGATGACACCATCAGCAAGCTGCGACACGTTAAAGTTCATAAGGCTGCTTCCAGTAGATGAAGCCACAATCGTGTTAATGATAGTTTCGGATACAGGTAATGTTAACAATACTACGCTTAAAGTGGATGTTCCATATACACCTGAGTCTTTAGAGGTTTTGAGCAAGTCGATGACGTATAACTATAAGGGGACTACGATAGATGAGGCCCTTAAGAAATCGATTATCGCAGATTTCAATTCTGACCTTGAGGCGATGAGTCCGCTAGCAAGCAAGATTATGCCTAACTTTATGAAGACGCTTGAGGATATGCTCAATGTCAATCTATACATGGAAGGCTTGACCAATATATTCAATATTCCTGAGTACAGCAGCATTGATAAGGCAAAAGCTTTTATCGAGCTAGTTAGCAAGAAGGATGAATTTGCGAAGGACATGCTCCAGCGTGACGATGGAATAATCGTGACTATAGGAGATGAAAATAACGATTCTTCGATGAAAGATTGCTCGCTTGTAACAGCGACATACCATGTAGATGGTAAATTGATAGGAAAGATCGGTGTAATTGGACCGACACGTATGAACTACAGCGAGGTAACTTCAATTATGGAGTATCTGACAGAGAACCTCAGTAAATCGTTCTTGCTAAGTGAGGGAAAGGAAATTAAGGATGACTGAAGAGAAAAAGATTAATGGCGATCAAGCTGAAGCTCAGACGAAAGCGACAGAAGAGCTTAAGACTGAAACTTCAGATTCAATAGATAACAATATGGAAAAATGAAACAACATCAAAAGAAGATGAGCAGCCCGAATCCTCCGAAAGTTCCGAGGATAATGCTTCTGAGGCCACTGCCGAAGACAATAGCAAGAAAGCGGAAACGGAAGAGAACAGCGATGCAAAAATACCTTAGACTGATGGCAGAGTTTCAGAATTATAAGAAGCGAGTTGCAAAGGAGAAGTCCGATATACATTCTTATGCAAATGAGAAGATTGTAACTGAACTACTCGAGGTGCTTGATAATTTCGAGAGAGCGCTCGCGAGTGATAATTCCACAGATGTAGAAGGTTATGCGCAGGGCATGAAACTTATCTTTGATCAATTGCTCGGAGTGCTCACGAAGTCTGGACTTGTGGAAGTGAAGGCTCTTGGTGAAGAGTTTGATCCTAACATGCATAACGCAGTTATGACAGCAGATAGTGAAGAGTACGACAGCAATAAGGTTTGTAGCGTGCTCCAGAAGGGATATACCCTTAACGGAAAGGTCATTAGACCTTCAATGGTTACTGTCGCAAAGTAGTGCGGTAGCACAAAAGGCGAGTACATAAAATTAGTAAATTAAGATTTCTTATATGAAAGGAAGTAAATAAAATGAGTAAGATTATTGGAATTGATTTAGGAACAACAAATAGCTGTGTAGCCGTTCTAGAGGGCGGAGAACCAGTGGTAATCGCAAATGCAGAGGGTGCAAGAACGACTCCATCTGTAGTTGCATTTACAAAGAATGGTGAGAGACTAGTAGGAGAGACTGCTAAGAGACAGGCTATAACTAACCCAGATAGAACAATCGCTTCTATCAAGAGACACATGGGTGAGAACTACACTGTAGAGATTGATGGCAAGAGCTACACTCCACAGGATATCTCAGCTATGATATTAGGAAAGCTTAAGGCAGATGCTGAAGCTTACCTCGGGGAAAAGGTTTCAGAGGCTGTAATCACAGTTCCTGCATACTTCTCCGATGCACAGAAGCAGGCTACAAAGGATGCTGGTAAGATTGCAGGACTCGATGTAAAGAGAATCATCAATGAGCCAACAGCTGCATCGCTAGCTTACGGACTAGATAAGGCTGACGGATCACAGAAGATTCTCGTATACGACCTAGGTGGCGGTACATTCGATGTATCTGTACTTGAACTAGGAGACGGAGTATTTGAGGTACTAGCTACAAACGGAGATACACATCTCGGCGGAGATGACTTCGATAACGCAGTTCTAAACTTCCTAGCTGACTCCTTCATGGCAGAGCATGGAATAGATCTTAGAAAAGACAACATGGCTCTACAGAGACTAAAGGAAGCTGCAGAGAAGGCTAAGAAAGAGCTATCAAGTGCTCAGACAACTAAGATTAATCTGCCATTCATCACAGTTTCTGAAGCTGGCCCACTTCACATGGATATGGATCTTACAAGAGCTAGATTTGATCAGCTCACTAGCGATTTAGTGGATAGAAGTATTGAGCCTATGAAGAAGGCTATGGCAGATGCTGGAGTAACTAACGCTGACATCTCTAAGGTAATCCTCGTTGGTGGTTCAACTCGTATTCCAGCAGTTCAGGCAGCAGTTCAGAAGGTAACCGGTAAAGAACCATTTAAGGGAATCAACCCTGACGAGTGCGTTGCAGTAGGTGCTGCGATTCAGGCTGGAGTACTCACAGGTGAGGTAAATGACGTGCTTCTGCTCGACGTTACTCCACTATCACTTTCAATTGAGACACTAGGTGGTGTAGCAACAAAGCTGATCGAGAGAAATACTACTATTCCAACTAAGAAGAGTCAGATTTTCTCGACAGCAGCAGACAATCAGACAGCGGTAGATGTTCACGTAATGCAGGGTGAAAGAGAGATGGCTGCCGACAATATCACACTGGGCAGATTCCAGCTCACAGGTATCGCTCCAGCTCCACGTGGAATTCCACAGATTGAGGTTACATTTGACATCGATGCCAACGGTATCGTAAATGTAAGTGCTAAGGACCTAGGAACTGGAAAAGAGCAGCAGATCACGATCACGTCTTCAACAAAGCTTTCTGAGGATGAGATTAACGCTAAGATCAAGGAAGCTGAGCAGTATGCTGAAGAGGATAAGAAGAAGAAGGAAGAAGTCGAGGTTAAGAACCAGGCTGAAGGAATGCTCTTCGAGACCGAAAAGCAGATGAATGAACTCGGTGACAAGGTTACAGATGATGAGAAGTCTAAAGTTGATGCTGCAAGGGAAGACCTTAAGAAGGCAGTAGAAGCTAACGATGTTGAAGATATCAAGGCTAAGATTGAGGCTCTAACACAGGCATTCTATCCAATTTCATCGAGAATCTATCAGGAAGCTCAGCAGGCTCAGGCAAGTGCTGCAGGATCTGGTGAGCAGGCACAGGACAGCGCACAGAGTGCAGGTCCAAATGGCAACACTGTAGATGCTGACTATGAAGTGGTAGACGAAGACAAATAGGTCTAAATACAGCAGGTGATTACTGCCGGCACCTAGTGCCGGCAGTTCACTGATTTAATAAATTTATCGTTGGAAGGAAATAATATGGCAGAAAAAAGAGATTATTATGAGGTGCTGGGCATCCAGAAAGGTGCTTCCGAAGACGAAATCAAGAAAGCATATCGTAAGATGGCGATGAAATATCATCCTGATAAGAATCCAGGAGATAAGGAAGCTGAAGAAAAATTCAAGGAAGCCAATGAAGCATACGCTGTATTGTCGGATCCTGATAAAAAGAATAAGTATGACAGATTTGGACACGCAGGAGTAGATCCAAATGCAGGCTTTGGCGGTGGTGGCGCAGGAGCAGGCTTTGGTGGCTTCGGTGGCTTTGAAGATATATTTGATATGTTCGGCGGTGGCTTTGGTGGTTTCGGCGGACGCAGTGCTAGGAGGAATGGTCCTCGCAAGGGTAATGACCTACAGAAGTCGATTACAATCGAGTTTACAGAAGCGATATTTGGCTGCAGAAAAGAAATCAAGCTAACCAAAGAAGTTAAATGTAAAACCTGTAATGGCGAAGGAACGGCCCCAGGAACACATAAGCATACTTGTGAGAAGTGCGGTGGAACTGGTCAGGTATCTAGCGTATCGCAGACTCCTTTTGGTACTTTCCAAAATGTGACTACTTGTGATGCGTGTGGTGGAACTGGTCAGGTAATAGACAAGCCTTGCCCTGATTGCCACGGCAAAGGTTCAGTTAGAAAGACTGTTACACTTAAAATTGATATTCCGGCAGGAGTTGATAGCGACAGCATCATTCCAATTCGTGGAGAGGGTGAGCCTGGTGTAAATGGAGGTCCGTCCGGAGATCTGTATATTGTTATCAACGTAAAGCCACACAAGATTTACAAGAGACGTGGCGATGACCTATATCTGACGATGCCTATTTCATATGATCAGGCAGTTCTCGGTGACAAGGTTAAAGTTCCGGGTTTCAATGAAACCTATTCATACACGTTGGCTCCAGGAACTCAGACTGGATCCAACTTCAGGCTGAAGGGTAAGGGTGTTAAGAACCCTAGAACTGGCAGATATGGCGACCTCTATGTAAAGGTAAATATTGAGGTTCCGACCAAGCTCAGCGCTAAGGAGAAAAAAGCGATTAAGAACATGGCCGAGACATTCTCTGAGGATTCATATCCGCGCAAGAAGGAGTTTAGCAAACTCAAGTTTGATAAATAGTAATGAAATAGCTACAAGGCATGTGTCCCGAACTCTTAATCGTTAGATTTTGTTCTAATTTTGGGGTTTGGACAGGTATGCCTTGTAGCTGTTTTTTTCTGATATTAAAATTATTATCCTCTTATATTTCAGAAGATTTGTCGGAAAGCCTTATGCTACTGGAGTGCCTCGTCCAGCACATCCTTGATGTGACCTCTGCACTCCTCGTAGCTTTCAAATAGATGAGCCTCATACTTCTTCTCCCCATCGATGAACATCGAAGGTGTAGCATAGTAATCGTAGTTTGCGATGATCTCAGGATGTTCATTCTCCTCAATCCACTCGATTTCAACCTTGCCGTACTCTGGATTCTCTTCGATGAGATCAGCTAGAGCCTTTTTTCCTTGCACACAGTATGGGCATCCTGCATATTCAAATGCTGTAATCTTTTTCATAACTTTTCCCTTTCTACTTTTGTATAAATATTAGCGTTAGTTTTAATTAAATAGCTTGATTTTCAAGTATTTTCATCATAAGTATATTTTTACTATCTAAATTATCATTGTACAATCGTTCATGTGGGAGCACATATATTGTGGCCACCAATGCTATTCAAGTACCAAGGAGACGGGGCAGTGGTCGCTGCCGTACACATCAGTTAATATAGAAGCCTCTTTGATTTTAGGTTCTAGCCGATTAGACACGATAAAGTAGTCTATGCGCCAACCAGCGTTGTTGGCACGGGCGTTGAAGCGGTATGACCACCAGGAGTACATGCCTGTTGTTTCAGGCTGTAGGTATCTAAATGTGTCAGTAAATCCCGCCTCCAGCAGTTCTGTCATCTTGCCGCGCTCCTCATCGGAGAAGCCAGCACTGCCGCGATTGCTCTTTGGATTCTTGAGGTCGATTTCCTGATGTGCAACGTTGAGGTCACCGCAGTATACGACAGGCTTCACTTTGTCTAGCTCAGTCATATAAGCTCGCAGGTCATCCTCGTATTCCATCCTGTAGTCAATGCGCTTCAGCTCGTTCTGAGCGTTTGGCACATATGCGCATATAAGGTAAAAATCATCATACTCAAGCGTGATTACACGACCTTCGTCATTATGCTTTCCCTCGATTCCGTATGCAACACTTAGCGGCTCTTCTTTTGCGAAAATCGCAGTTCCTGAGTAACCTTTTTTTTCAGCATAGCTGTAATATTCGTAATAACCCTCGGGGTGGAAGTCAGCCTGTCCTTCCTGCATCTTGGTTTCTTGAAGACAGAAAAAGTCAGCATCGAGTTCATTAAAAATCTCTTCGAACCCTTTCTTTAGAACAGCTCTGAAACCATTTACGTTCCATGATATAAATTTCATTTTACAATCTTCCTTTATCTTAACTGGTATATGCATATCTCATACAATTATAGAAGATCTGCATATGAGGTCTTGAGTCATCATAATAGCTTTTTGATTTTGAAGCTAGTCATGACTGAATCTTTATATTTTCCTATCCCTGTAACTATAGCATATCCAGTGCCTGGAGATGTGTTCTTAATGTATGCAACTCTATAATCTTTATCTTCGCTAAGTTCCTTGCCGTGGTCGTAAACAACGATACCAGGCTTAACAGCAAATCCGAGATACCTTGAACTATGGCTTTTAAGCTGCACATTGCATCTTTCAATTGACCTCTTACCAATTGCGCTAGATCTTAGAGACCGATATGTCTCCTTAGGATTTAGATACATGAAGTTAAGATCCACGTTCTTGCTTATGCCTGGAACAGTAGCTTATCTGTACTCTGCCACATCATGTATTTACCTTTGTATGTGGCCTTCGTATGATACTGGGCGAGCCAGATATTTATACTCTTGGATAGTTCGTACCCACTCGCGTAGTGCATAAGGAAATCATAGTTTCCGTAGACCATTGTTTCGTAGCCACGACCCCAGCCTCTCTTTGCAAATGCTAAAGCGTTCCTATTTATACCTGAAGTTCCAAGTGAGCCTGAGCTTATCGCTCGAGCAAGCCTGCCTCCGTTATATAGCTCGTAGTCCATTACTAGCGGTAAATCTATGTGATATTTGTCTGCTAAGTCAGCTAGATAATCGGCTTCGGCTGCTGCTTCTTCAGTCGTTGTAGCTTGTGAGTATATGTATACTCCGACAATTAGTCCTGCATCGTAGGCTCCTTTAATGTTCTTCTCAAACTTTGCATCTTTGTGAAGGTTTCCCTTTGACGCATCTCTGAAACCAGCACGTATATATACAAAATCTACACCTGACTTTTTAACTTTATGCCAATCGATATTATCTCCCTGTGCATATGAAACATCAATCCCCGTGGATATCACGTATCCTTTAAATCTAGCATCGTGCGTAAAATTGCCGTATTCGAATGGAGTGCTACGCATAGAGTGGAGAATAATCACAATCAAAATCGCTAAAAGCCCGATAATAGAAAATGTCACCTTGAACTTGTTTTTCTTTATCTTGCGCATAGCCTTGCACTTAAATGAATTCCATTTTCGCTTCCAATATTTCTTAATCCTTGATCGTAGTCCATCTCGCTTTCTCGTAGATTTTCTGCGTTTTTGTCTTGATGAACTAGTTTGCCTGTGCCTCATTTTAATCCTCGTCAATCCCGATATCGTTTCCGATCACGTGCGCAAACTTTATCGATGATTTTCCAAATTTATCCCTTATCTCATCCATCGCTTTAGCTATATTTTCATCTTTTTCACTTCTCTGTTTCTCGTCTGTGGTAGCACCCATCGTAAATATGGTGAGCTGACCATCGTCCGGTGAATCTGTCAAATCTATCGCCGTTACAGTAAGAAGTCTTATTGGCTTATTCGTATAATTCAGCTCGCTAATTAGCTCTACTGCAGTATTTCTAAATGCTGCAGGGCTATTAATTGGGCTCGGTAATCGCTTCTGTCTCGAGAGCCTTTTAAATTCAGGCGTGGTGATCTCTATTTTGACACCCCGTGCCCATTTTTCATGCCTTCTTAAGCGAGTGCTTACTTTGTCTGTTAATTCTGTCAAGGCAATCCCTACGTCGTCGGCACCCTTTAGATTGCGCCTAAATGTCATGCCGTGTCCAACTGACTTGATGTCCTCGCGATTGTCGTATGCTCTAACGGGATCATCGTCTAGGCCATTTGCATACTTATAGAGATTTACGCCATGCACTCCAAAAGTCTTGGAAAGCAGCAATTGGTCTGCATGAGCTAAGTCGCCGATGGTGTGAATTCCAAGACTGCTTAGCTTAGTAGCCGTCGATCTACCTACAAAGAACATTTCAGAAACAGCCATCGGCCATAATAATTCCTTAAAGTTATTTCTTGAAATAACCGTAGTCGCGTTAGGTTTCTTGTAATCGCTTCCCATCTTTGCAAATATCTTATTGAACGAAACTCCTGCAGAAAGTGTGAGACCAAGTTCACGGTACACGCGCTTTCTGATATTGTCCGCTATAATCTTCGCCTCGCCGAGCAGCATTTCGCTAGCGGTCACATCTAGCCATGATTCATCAACACTGAATGGTTCCACAAGATCTGTATACTCCAAATATATCGAGTTAAGCATATGACTATACTCACGATATTTGTCGTGATGGGGAGGTATTGTTATAAGTTCTGGACATTTTCTCTTTGCAGACTGAATAGTCTCGGCTGTTACAACACCGAACTTTTTTGCAAGTTCATTCTTGGCTAAAATTATTCCGTGCCTACTATCTGGGTCTCCTGCGACTGCAACGGGTTTATCTTTTATATCGGGGCGTGACAAAAGCTCGACAGAAGCATAGAAGCTATTCATATCACAATGTAGTATTCGTCTATCTGAGTTCATCCCACAACCCTCTCGTAATTTGCTATTATACTATTATAAACGATATTTGAAGTGTGCGAACAGGCGTTTTTAAATATAACAAAGGCGAGCTCAAATGAGCTCGCCTGATATTTTTATTCAATACACTACTTATAATAAAGTCAACTTAATGAAATCCAATTCCAGCAATTAGTGTGCCGATTCTAAGTGCGAAGAGGGCGAAGGAAATCCACATTACTGGGGAAACCTCCTTAATTTTTCCACCGATAACCTTAAGTAGTACCCAAGAAATCATACCGAACATGATTCCGTTTGCTATGGAATAAGTGAAAGGCATGAAGGTGATTGCGCAGAATGCAGCAGCAGTATCAGCGATATCAGAGTCAAAGTCGATATTCTTGATAGATGATACCATCAATAACCCTACATACATAAGTGCTGGAGTTGTAGCAAATCCAGGGATAGCTAGGAATACTGGTGAGAAGAATAGTGCTACTGCGAACATAACAGCAGATGTGACGGCAGTAAGACCTGTTCTACCTCCAGCAGCTACACCGGCACTTGATTCAACATATGAAGTTACTGTTGAGGTTCCCACGATAGCTCCCGAATATTGTACCGAATGCGTCAGCGAGAAGAGCACCTTTAGCACGAGGGAGGTTTCCGTTTTCGTCGAGAAGATTTCCCTTAGAAGCAACTCCGATAAGTGTTCCTACGGTATCAAATAAGTCAACGAACAGGAATGAGAATGTGATAACTAAGAAGTTAATCAGATTCTGCGATATCCAAGCGAAGTCAAACTGCCCGATGTGCGGTGCGGATGGAATACTGAAAATCTTTGCAGGTACTAGTGAGAATGCGCCAGCAGCAGGATCTACGTGGTACCAACCAGTCTTTTCTGCGATAATTCCGAGAATCCATGTGATGAGGATGCCCCATAGAACTGCACCAGGGATATTCTTGCGAACCATAGCACATATGCAGAAGAATCCGATCATAGCGAGGACAAACTGAGGCGTTCCAACATGACCGAGATCAACAAGTGTTGCAGTGCTGCTGATTACAATACCTGCGCCTTTGAGTCCGACGAGTACGATAAACAATCCTATACCAGCCGTGATTCCGTACTTTAGGTTAGCAGGTACTTCGTTAACAAGCTTTTCACGGAAGCTAGTTAGTGAAAGGAGAACGAATACTATACCTTCTATAAGTACTGCGGCAAGTGCGATTTTCCATGGGTCATTAATCCCAGCCTTTGCCATTGGAATGCAGACAGAGAATGCGAAGTATGCATTAAGTCCCATTCCAGATGCAAGAGCAACAGGGTAGTTAGCGAAGAATGCCATGAATAGAGTAGCTACGGTTGCAGAAATTGCAGTAGCTGTAAATACAGCAGCTCCATCCATACCTGCTGCAGATAGGATGTTAGGATTTACTGCCAGAATATATACCATCGATAGGAACGTGGTAATTCCGGCGATAATCTCAGTACTAGTGGTAGTACCGTGTTCCTTAAGTTTAAAAAACTTTTCCATAAAGATAACTCCTTCTAGTGATAAATAATTTCTTTTAGATATTTGAATAGCTCATATAATAGGCTATTCGTGATAGAATAATTATAGGTTGCATAAAGACCGACTTCAAGAAAGGTTCACACAAATTAGTGGCTTAAAATGATATATCAGTCATAAAAAATGATTTTCCCGAACTTTGCAACGTGTAAAGCGGTGGAATGTTCAAGATAACGGCGAATGTCATCAGGATGCCATGTATTTGTTTTAACTATACAATAGACTTTGGTATTGAGAAAATCTATAATGTATAACCATAAGCAATTTTAGAGGTTATTTATACGGTATTGAGGTTGGAAAAATGTCAGATATTATTATTGATAACAAAGCTTATAAGAAAAAAATTCTGCTCACTGGTGGCGCCGGGTATATTGGCAGTCATGTTGCTGTTGCGCTTCTCGAATCGGGATTCGATATCGTAATAGCTGATAACCTTAGCAATTCCAGTGAAAAATCGCTCTCGGGAATTCGAAAAATTACGAGAAGAGATTTTTCGTTCTACAATATAGATGTTTGCGATAAGTCACTCCTTGTGGATTTATTTGAAAGAGAAGAGTTAGATGCTGCTATACATCTAGCTGGATACAAGGCTGTCGGAGATGCGGTTAAGTCACCGCTTAAATATTACCGAAACAACATTGCGTCTACCACATCATTGCTCGAGGTGATGGATAATTACGGTGTGCGCAAGATTATACTTAGCTCATCCGCAAATGTATATGGCGAGTCAAGCGTTGTGCCAGTTACCGAGGGTTGTGAAACTGGGAATTGTACAAATCCCTATGGTAGGACTAAGTGGGTACAAGAGGAGATGCTAAGGGATGTCTTCACCGCTGACGATAGGTGGAATATAGTGATTCTCAGATATTTCAATCCGGCAGGCGCCCATGAGAGTGGCCTGATTGGAGAGATGTATGGAAAGTCTCCAAGCAATATCGTCCCGTCGCTTGCTCTTGCAGCAAATGGAGACATTCCTTACTTTAGAGTGCTAGGCAGTGACTATAATACACCTGATGGTACAGGCATTAGAGATTATATTCATATAACGGATTTAGCTAATGGACACGTTATAGCTATAAAAAAACTTTATAGCCAGCCAAATGTCTATACATATAATCTTGGAACTGGTCGTGGATACAGTGTGTTAGAAACCATTAAGGCTTTTGAAAAAGCCTCAGGTAGAGAGATACCATACAAGATAGAAACTGCAAGAGATGGTGATATCGCAGAAATGTATGCTTGCAGCGATAAGGCTAGAGAGGAGCTTGGATGGACTGCAAAGTACGGGATAGAGGATATCTGTAGATCGGCTTGGAATTGGCACAATAAAATATATTAATTTAAATTAATAAATCTACAGGTGGTGTATGAAAATAAATACATGCATCACCTTTTAAAATGGAATATTGCGTGTAGACTTTAAGTCTAACAGGCTGTAAAATTAGTCTAACAAATTACTCGTTAAGTTTTAGCGGCAGAGTATTGCTGCTTTTTAATAGAAGGAGGAGAATTAAGATGAAGGCAAAGAGATTGTCTAAGAAGCTTCATGCGCTAATAGTCGTTGCTGCGATGATGGTTGCTCAGCTTGCTGCTGTGCTTCCAACGTCTGCTGCAAGCAACGTGTTACCTGTTGCGCAATATGTTACACAAGTAGGAAGTTCTACTGGTGGAGCGGGTGGTAACAGTTCGACGTATAACGGAACTGTGAAGCTAAAGATTCCAATGTCAAAGGTTCTTGAACCTAATGAGACAGAGATGGCAAACGCAGCTGCAAATGGTCTGTACCCACACGGAAGAGAAGGGAAAAATAGAATAGCTTACATCGAGTACAATGTAACTTTTCCTGAAGATGTGAATCTCGGCAACATATCTGTAGCAAACTCTGTATCATACATAAATAGTAACAGGATAGTTAAGACTGTTAATGGCAGGACTGTAAACTTCAAGATGTATCTGAACGATGTTAACTGGCAGGGCATCTATAATGCATATCTTGCAGATAAGGCGAATCCAAATGCTCATACTGTAGATATCAGCATTCCTTATAGTGTTACAGCTAACGATAAGGCATCAGCTGCTAGAATGGAGGGAGAGCGCATCGTTGGAAAGGGTGATTTCTCGTTCTATCCATCTGGCTTTTTGGCATTGATTGGTTCTGGTCTTGAGACATACAACACTGACGTAGCAAACGTTGGTTTTACAGCAATCTAACACAGTATTTTCCTCAGGATTTGACTAATACAGGAAATCTCGAGGGGGACATCCTTGTTGGCAATGAAACTGAACACAGTGCCGTGTATGTGGCAGAGAAGGATGATACTATCGACTTCACAGGAAATCTCAATGTAAAGCCTATCAAGGATGAACTCACAAGACTGGAGAATCAGTTTAACGGAGCTGTTGCTGCTGGAATTAATGTTGAAAGTATCGACACAACCTTTAATGCTTCAATTGAACTTCCTTCTGGAATGAAGTTCAAAGATGCGAACCCAGCTGTCCAGCTACTTGGAGCAAATGGCAAGTTTGAAATTACTAATTCTTCGTTAAATGGTAATAAGGTTGATGTTACCATTAAGCTTAAGAATTCTAATAACATTAGAACCTACAACGAACTAAAGAGTGCGGTGTCCGCAGTGGACGACAACTTAAAGGTTGTTGTTAAGGGTGCACAGTTCACATCTGCTGCAACTGCAGATACAAACTATACGGTAATAGGAAAGGTTAGTGGAAGCTTTAAAGCAAAGGCTACCAACACAGTAAGCAACAAGGTAATAAACTTTAACTATGCATGGAACGGGAAGCAGAGTGCAGCAGGTTCAGATGCAACTAACCCATCTGACCTAAGCAGGATATCTTTCACTCTTAAGTATAAGCAAGCACCTACAGTTGTAACAGACGTTAGAGACCTTGAGGGCGATATACTCATCGGAAATGAAACAGAGCACAATCAGGTATATGTAACAGGTAGAAACGACACGCATGAGGTCACTGGTCTGCTAAGAGTGAAGCCTGTAAAGGATCAGATGACTCAGATCGAGAACAACTATAGCAACCCTATTGCTAATCAAATCAGTCTCGAGGATGTAGATACAACCTTTACTGCAAGCCTTGAATTGCCAAATGAAATGACATTTGGTAGCGGCACTCCAAGTGCAGCTCTTGAAGGCGGTAATAATGTGTTCAAAATCACTGATGTTACTCGCACAGGCAACAAGGTTGTCGTTACTATCAAGCTTGTAAAGAATTACACTAACTATGAAGATCTAGCTAGAGATATCAGATCCGTAAGTGATGATCTAAAGGTGAAAGTCGGTGGAGTTAAGTTTACAAATGCAGCATTTGTAAACACCAACTATACGATGAGAGGCGAAGTCGGTGGAGTATTTAAGGCAAAGGCAACTCATATACCTACTGGAAAGGTTGTAAACTTTAACCTAAAGTGGAACGGTAAGCAAACTGCAGATGGAGCGGATGCAATTGCCCCAAATGATCTTAGTAAGATTACATTTACTCTAAAGTATGCTCCAGAGACGACTCCTGTTACACCAGTGAAGCCAAATAAGCCTGCTAAGCTTGGCAAAGTTGTTAAGACTGGCGATGCTTCAGATGTTATGCTGTATATGCTCATAATGGGTGGTGCGTTAGCAGGTATTGCCGGTGCAGCTGGACTCAAGAGAAGAGAAGAGAGATAATTAATCACAAGATTTCTCAAAACGATTTAATAGTGACAAAGACGCCGATTAGTCGGCGTCTTTGTCTGCATATTTATTTAATTAGTATCTATATAAATCTTGAAACATAAGCGGATAGGTATATGCATAATCAATCAATTACCAAGGTGGTCAGCAACCTTTGGTGGATGTTTATTAACGCCTTATACTAGAAGTAATAATATTTTTCTTGAAAATTTAGTGTGACATATGAATATTAATATGCTACATTTGTAATGATGACAAAATAGGTCAACAATGTGCGTATTTTTATAAGGAGGAAATTATGAATGCGAGATTTAAAGCCATAACTAAGAAGCTTATTGTAGTTGTCTTGTCATGCATCATGCTACTCGGCATAATGCCGATTATGGGAAAAGCTTTTGCAGAGAGCTATCATAATGATGTAATCACGGATGTAAAACTTACCAAGGCGGATTTAGTTACGCCGGCAACGTGGGCTGATGTAACAACAAGGATGCAGCTAGTAGTTAAGTTTGCTTTGAATAACAGAGTGCATGGAGGGGACAAGACTGTCATCCACGTTCCAAATGAGTTTGAAATTGTAAAGAGAGAAACTTTTGCTATCAAGAGCCCTTCAGGTGAGACTATTGCAAATGCGGTTACTGACCCTGATGCGAAGACAGTTACGATTACATATGCCAATTATGTAGATAGTCACTCTGATATATCTGGCTCACTCCATGTCACCGTAAAAATTGATACAGATGTCGTTACATCTGGTCAGACGATGAGACTCCGCTTAGTTATGGACGGTGGACGTGGCTTTGACATCAATCCATTTGTATATGCTGGCGTTCGTGGAGATAATCCGGATGAGCACCTGTATAAGAGAAGCTACTTCGATAACAACGATCCTACAATTGTTCGCACCAGAATTCGCGTAAATGGTAAGGGTGGTAATTTTCAGAAACTCACTGTAAAAGACACTATCGAAACTCCTGCAGTTTCCTATTCAAAGGATAGCTTTAGGATTACGAAGGGAAAGTGGGAGATTGGAGCGGATGGATACTTTACTCTAAAAAATGAGATTGATGTAACTAATCAGTTCCCAATCAACTTTGACGGCAATAGCTTCACTATTGATTTCAACAATGTGCAGGGAGAAGGCTACTACATCAAGTATGATATGAAGCTTTCATATAGACCTGTCAATCAGGAAATTGTCAACAATAGAATCAGCGGCTATAACGATGCCCAGGTAATTATGGATGAGGTAATCAGAGCTGTATATCAGGAGTCTGGTGGTGAGGCAAACGGCTACCACTTTACTATCAAGATCCACAAGGAAAATGAAAATGGTGATAGTTTGAGTGGCGCTGTTTTTCGAAGTTATCAGAGAGTCTTCGGGCGTTAAAGTTGGGGAGATTACTACAGATAGCAATGGCAATGGCAGTCTTGGCGGACTGCTGAAGGATAAGTATACGATTAAAGAGAAAAAAGCTCCAGAAGGATATATGCTATCCGCGGATGCTGTAAGAGTAGCGCCTGAAGAATTCGGACCAGATAAGTCTGTTACGAAGACAATTAAGAACAGCTACGCTCCAGACGAGACTAGCGTAACGGTGACGAAACGCTGGGATGACGGGAACTATAAGGATAAACTGAGACCGGAAAGTGTCAAAGTGCAGCTATATGCTAACGGAGTGAAAAAGGGCGCTGAAGTAACTCTTAAAAAGTCTGAAAACTGGACTTATACATGGAATAACTTGCCTGAAAAGAAGAGCGGACAGAAAATAAAGTATACAGTGAAGGAAGTAAACAGGCTTCCAGGTTACGTAGCGAGCGTTGATGATGCTAATCATGGAAATATTGTAATCACTAACACTCATACACCTAAGGAGACACCTAAGAAGGAGACACCTAAGAAAGATACTCATAAAAAAGGCAATAGTCCTAAGACTGGCGATTCAAGCAAACCTGTTCAATCTGCACTTATGCTATGTGCCTCTTCGGTTATGCTCGCAGTAGTTGCAGCTAAAAAAAGACGTAAAAATATTCAGTAGCAAGTTAGGTAATAAGACCATTGAACTTTTACAATGATGAATAGCTATGCGAGCAGGTGCTCGATTACTTACGAGTTATGAAACAAGGCGGCAATCAGCTAGGTATTAGATGATTGCCGTTTTTACATATAAAAGCTTGAAAACTACTCAAATATACTTGCAATAATAAGGCTCGTGACCTATAATATATAGGCATCTTTGTGTTCAAATGCATGGATGTAGTAAGTAATAATCACATCGTGAAGTTGCCGCGGTGCCTATTGAAGGTTGAAGGCTAGTGTTCACGGTGGAAGTAACAACCGGAGGTTAATTATGTCAGTAGTATCAATGAAACAGCTTTTAGAAGCAGGTGTTCATTTTGGACACCAGACTAGAAGATGGAACCCTAAGATGGCTCCATATATCTTCACAGAGAGAAATGGAATCTACATCATCGATCTTCAGCAGACTATTCAGAGAATCGACGATGCTTATGATTTCATCAGAAAAGTAGCAGCAGATGGAGAGCCAATCCTGTTTGTAGGAACAAAGAAGCAGGCTCAGGCTGCTATTAAGGACGAGGCACTACGTTCGGGAATGTACTTCGTTAACGAGAGATGGCTCGGTGGTATGCTCACAAACTACAAGACTATCAGCAAGAGAATTGCTAGACTAGCTGAGATTCGTGAGATGGAAGCCGACGGCACTATCGATAAGTATGCTAAGAAGGAAGCTCTCAAGATTAGACAGGAAGCTGATAAGCTAGAGAAGTTCCTCGGCGGAATCAAGGACATGAAGGGCATGCCTGGTGCAATGTTCGTAGTAGATCCTAAGAAGGAAAAGATTGCCGTTAAGGAAGCAAGAACACTTGGAATTCCAGTTGTAGGTATCGTAGATACAAACTGTGATCCAGATGATGTTGATTACATCATCCCTGCGAATGATGATGCTATCAGAGCTGTTAAGCTAATCACTTCTGCAATGGCAGATGCTGTAATCGAGGCAAAGCAGGGCGAGAGCTTTGATGCTAGCGAGGTTCCAGCTGAGGAAGCTGAGACTGAAGCAGAAGCATAAATTAAAGAGATTTTTATAAACGCATAATATAACAAGTGAATGCCGTCCGGACCGAGAACTAACCCGGCTCGGGCGGTTATTTAGTAAGGAGGACACAATGGCTGTAACAGCTGCACTAGTCAAGGAGCTTCGTGAACTTACAGGTTCCGGAATGATGGATTGCAAGAAAGCACTAGTTGAGACAGATGGAGACATCGATAAGGCAGTAGACTGGCTTCGTGAAAAGGGGATCATGAAGGCACAGAAGAAATCTGGCAGAATTGCTGCTGAAGGACTCGTAAGAATTGCTTTTGGCGAAGGCAACAAGGTTGCTGCAATCGCTGAGGTTAACTCTGAGACTGACTTCGTATCAAAGAACGAAGAGTTCGTTGAATTTGTTGAAGCAATTGCTGCTGAAGCACTTGTAAAGGGTGACCTAGATATGGATGTTTTCTTAGAAGAGCCATTCCAGGGATCTACTGTTAAGGAAGTTCTGACAGCAAAGGTTGCTAAGATCGGAGAGAACCTTAACATCAGAAGATATACTAGAGTTGAGGAAGATGGCGTTGTTTACACCGGCTACATCCATGGTGGCGGCAGAATCGGTGTTGTTATTGGAATCAAAACTGATGCTACACCTGCAGAGGTTGAAGCTTGCGGCAGAGACGTTGCTATGCAGGTTGCTTCTATGAACCCTAAGTTTGTAGATGAAGATGGTGTTGATCCTGAGTACATCGAGAACGAGAAGAAGATTCTCACTGAGCAGGTTCTAAACGAAGGTAAGAAACCTGAGATGGTTGAGAAGATTGTTGCTGGTAAAATCAAGAAGGAGCTCAAGGAAGTTTGCCTTGTTGACCAGCCTTTCGTTAAGGATAGTGACTAAGCGTAGGACAGTATGTTGAGAAGTGCGCTAAGGAAATCGGCAAGGATATGAAGGTTGTATCCATGGTAAGATTTGAAGTTGGCGAAGGAATCGAGAAGAAGGAAGATGACTTTGCTGCTGAAGTTGCTGCAGCTGTTCAGGGCTAACCTATACTCGTAGCAAGCACTATACAAATAGAATTAAATTCTCGATGTTCGTGATATGTCGGGTAATGACACAGCGTGGCCAATGGCTGCGCTGTTTTTTTATGAATAATTTATAATTCATAGACAATAATCTGCAAAATGACAATTGTAGACGAATCATATTGAACTTATATGCACAAATATTTATAATTGTTTTTGTATATAGTACATAAATCTACGATTATGACATTATGGAGGTTTTCAATGAGTGACGTAAGCAAGCTAGCACCACAGGAAGTGTTTAGATATTTCAAGGAAATCAGTGATGTTCCTCGTGCATCAGCGCACACAGAGAAGATTAGCGCATACCTCGTTAATTTTGCTAAGGAACACAGTCTGGAATACTATCAGGACGAATCTGGGAATGTGATTATCTGGAAGGATGGAACTCCTGGGTATGAAAACTCTGACATGGTTATGATTCAGGGTCACATGGATATCGTTGCAGAGAAGACCGAGGACAGCACTCATGATTTCCAGAATGATCCATTAGAGCTAATTGTTGATGGTGATACTCTAACTGCTAACAAGACTACGCTTGGAGCCGATGACGGGGCTGCTATTGCAATGGGGCTTGCTCTACTTGATTCGACAGATATACCTCATCCACCACTAGAATTCATCGCTACTGTTGATGAAGAGATAGGTATGCTAGGTGCGTACGCGCTGGATGGATCAAAGATTAGATCTCGTAAGGTAATTAACATTGACTCTGAGGAAGAAGGTATAATCACTGTTGGATGTGCAGGTGCAGTGGATATCTTTACAAGTTTCCCTGCGGATAAAAAGCTTGTTAATGGCGTTAAGTACAAGTATGTAGTTGATGGACTCCTTGCAGGTCACTCTGGACTAGACATTCATCAGGAACGTGCTAATGCTGGTCAGATTGTCGCTAGATTATTCCTCGACGCTAGAGAGAAGGCTGAACTTAACATCGTATCAATCAATGGCGGAAGAGCTACTAACGTAATCCTCGGAAAGGTAGAGGGTGAAGTAATAGTTGCTACATCGGATGCTAAAGCATTTGAAGAAAGCATTGAAGCATCTACTGAGGAAATTAAGGCTGAATACCGCACCTCGGACCCAGGAATCACTGTATCTATAGAGGCTATAGGTGAAGCGTCGGAAGAGGCTGTAGATACTGTATGCCAGGATAATTTCTTTAAGTTCTTAGTTGCTTGTCCAACAGGAGTGGAACACTATAGCGTAGAGCTCAAGGGACTTGTTGAGACATCTCACTCAATCGGTATCGTAAAGCTTGAGGACGGCAGATTAATCACTAAGTCTATGTCACGTTCAAGCGTGAACTCACGAAATAGATTGCTCGCAAGAAAGATTGGAATCCTTGCAGAAGCTCTTGGAGCAGAGGTTGAACATGGTAGCTCGTACGGAGCATGGGAATTCAACAATAAATCAGATCTCCTAGATGTGTGCATAGCTGCATATAAGGAGCAGTATGGTGAAGAGCCAGTGGTAAGTGCAATGCACGCTGGAATTGAGTGCGGAATCTGGGCTGAAAAGGTAGGAAAGGTCGATGCTGTTTCCATCGGTCCAGACATGACAGGCGTACACTCGGTGAATGAGGAACTTTCAATCCCTTCGACAGAGAGAACTTGGCAGTATCTAAAGCTAATCCTATCTCACTGCAAGTAATTGCTAGGGGATAATTGAATTAAAAAGCCGTATTGAATCGTTAAATAAATAGTGATATATTAATAAAGACAGGAATAGTTGCATGATTATTCCTGTTTTTTAAACCAGCTGAGTTAGATGAACCTAACTCGCGCTTATCAAATAATGCTCACTAATTAATGAGGAAAGCAGAGGATAGAACATGTATCTTAAGATTGACAACATTAAGAAAAGCTATGGCACAGGGGACAGCCGTGTAGATGTTCTAAAAGGGATAAATTGTGGCGTTAATAAGGGAGAAATATGTGTGCTTTTAGGTCCGTCAGGGTCTGGAAAGTCGACACTACTAAACATACTCGGCGGCATCGATAAGGCTGACAGCGGGTCTGTTACAATCGGGGAAGATAAAATCGAAAACTTTAATGATAAACAGCTCTCTCAATATAGGCGCAAACATCTCGGCTATATATTCCAGTCATATAACCTTGTTCCTAATTTAACTGTGAGAGAAAATATTGAAGTAGGAGCGTATCTCAGCGACAAACCGCTTCCTATAGATGAATTGATTGAGCTGCTTGGCCTTGAAGCACATAAGAACAAGAAACCGAACCAGCTCTCAGGAGGTCAGCAGCAGCGCACCTCCATAGGCAGAGCTATTGTAAAAATCCAGATTTATTGCTCTGCGATGAACCTACAGGTGCACTTGATTACAATACCTCTAAGGAGATACTTAAGCTCATTGAAGATATTAACAACAAGTATGGTAGCACTATAGTTATAGTTACACATAATGTCGCAATCAGCCAGATGGCCCATCAAGTCATTAATCTCCACGACGGTCGGATCAGAAGCGATGAGAAGAACAATAACAGGCTAGCTGCAGAACTTATAGAATGGTAGGTGCGGCTATGAAGAACCCAATTTACAAGAGAGTCTTTAGAGAACTTTGGGCCGAGAAGGCAAAGTATTTAGTGCTGTTTCTTTTTCTTGTGTTCTCTATCGGTTTCACGAGCGGATATCTTGTTGCCGATGGTAGCATGATACGCACATACAACAAGAGCTTCGACAAATACGCTGTTGAAAACGGGCATTTTAATATCGCTATGAAGCCAGGTTCAGACTTTAACAAGATAATTGATAATCTTGAACAGAATCAAAAAATCACTGTACAGGAACAGTTCTACAAAGAACAGGAAGTGACAGCAGGAAGGCACAAGGGAGATACATTCCGAATTTATAAGGACAGGAAAACTCTAAACAAGATTTCTGTTTTATCGGGACACCTACCTAAACACGATAATGAAATTGCTATAGATCGTTTGTATGCCGAGAATAACGATATTAAAATCGGTGATGCAATATTCGTAAATGGGCGGAAATTCAAGGTTTCTGGCCTAAGTGCATTTTCCGACTACAGCGCGATGTTTAGAAATAATGCGGACATGATGTTTGATGCGCAGAACTTTTCCGTCGTAGTTGTAACAGGCAAAGCTTGGGATAAACTCGGAGATAATGGAATCTTCTATTCTTATGCGTGGAGAAATAAAAATCAAAAGCTGTCTGAAAAAGCGCAAAAGGACAAAGCCGTAGATATAAAGGACGAACTTCTCGGAAATCATGTGATGCTAACGGATATAATCGCTAGACCGGATAATAATGCGATTATGTTTACTGGAAATGACTTCGGAAACGATATGGCAAGCATGCAGATGATGCTTTATATAATCATGGCTGTTATAGCATTCATTTTCGCAATTAGCGCTAGAAATGGGATTGAGAAGGAATCAAAAACTATTGGTACGCTACGAGCTACAGGCTATAAGAGGAGAGAGCTTCTGTCATACTATTTAATGCTACCGATGATAGTTTCTCTGGTGGCTGCGGTCACTGGAAATATTCTCGGATATTCATATCTAAAGGGAATTATCGCAAAAGCATATTATCATAGTTATTCGCTCCCGATGTATACGACTTATTGGAATGGTGAAGCGTTCATCAAGACAACTCTCGTTCCAATAGTGATAGTATTTATCGTAAACGTCGTTGTACTGACACTAGCTCTTAGAACAGAGCCTCTGCAGCTACTTCGAGGTGAAGTGAAGAGCAAGGTGGGTACCAGAAATCCGGTGCAATTACCGAACTGGAAGTTTATCTCAAGGTTTAGAGCGCGAATTATTCTTCATAACATAGGTGCATATATCACACTCGCGATAGGAATATTGATGGCGAGCATATTGATGATATATGGAACTATGTTCGGTCCGATGCTGACTCACTTTAAAACGGATGTGCAGAAAAGTCAGATTGCTAAGTATCAGTACGTTCTTAAAGCTCCATTCGATGTTAAGTACGATAAGGCGGAGAAATACGCATACTCTACGCTTAAAAACAATAGAGATGAAGATGTGTCGATATATGGAATCGAAGATAACTCAAGATATTTTAAGGGAAAGCTAGTAAACATAGATACTAATAAAGTTGATACTGCTGATTCAACAAATTCCGAAGCAAAGTACGATAGCGGAAAGAAGGAAATAGAAGTACTCGCATCTAGCGGATATATGGAGAAATACAGACTAAAAGATGGGGCCAAGATTAAGCTTCATGATAAGTTTGGGGATGGCAAATACACATTCGTACTGAAGAGGACATATAAATACCCTTCGTCACTGACACTCTTTATGCCTATAGGCACATATAATAAAGTATTTGGAAAGGATGCAGGGAATTACACGGGCTACTTCGCAGATAAGAAGCTGGATGAGATAAATAAGGATTACATTGCATCGATTATTACGAAGCAAGATCTCACCCTTGCTGCCAACCAGCTAGAGTCATCTATGGGTGAAATCTTCAAGATGTTCGGTGCGTTTGCCTGCACACTATATTTGCTATTTCTTTATTTGCTTGCCAGATCAACAATCGAGAAGAGCGTTAATTCAATCTCGCTCGTCAAGATACTTGGCTACTCGGACGGTGAAATAGGAAAATTGTACAATTATGCAACAGGGATTGTGGCGATATCCTCGCTGGTGATTTCAGCATTCTTAGGAGAGCGAATCATTAGAGAACTGTTTTATTACATGATGCTTGGGTATAGTGGATGCCTCGAATATTACATAGAACCAAAGGTTTATATTGAATTTCTCGCTATTGGTATAATTGGGTATCTCTTGATATCAAATGTGTTAATGCGTCAGATTAAGAAAATTCCAATGGCGATTGCTCTAAAGCAAGCGGAATAACGCTATATAACTTATACAAATAACTAGCCTCATTAGTGCATAGGAAAAGCCGTACATCAATTGAAATTTCAGTTGACGTATCGGCTTTTCTGCTATGTTATAAAACTATAGATAGCATTATTAAAAGTCAAAATTTTCATAAAAGCACTTTATTTTCGAACGAGGTCCATAATATCAATACTCTATAATAGTTGCTGCGAGCTTTTTCTCCTCAGAAATTATCAAAGCACAAGAACTCTTACTTCCGCCTCTAGGGTTAGTGAGGCTGCCGGGATTGATAAACCTTATACCAGAAGAAACTTCGTTTACAGGAACGTGCGTGTGACCGAAGCAGACAGCTACACATTTATGCTGCATGGCGAGATACTTTAGGTTCATGAGCGAAAATTTTACATTTTCCATATGACCATGAGTGATCATGATTTTACCAGCAGGACTATCGATGATCTCGAAATTCTCTTTGTTACAGCCATCGCAGTTGCCCGAAGCACAGAGCTAACAGGGATGCCAGTTTGAGCTTCAATCTCATGGGCATCCTTAATGAAATCACCGCAGTGGATGATGCGGTCTATTTTTGCAAATCGAAGTCGATATACGCTCGTACATCTCGAGTGCGCGGTCTAACTCGCCATGTGTATCACTTAAAAACTAAAAATATTCATAGGAATATTGTAACACACTAGATATATCTCATATACTTGTTTTTGAATGTCATCAGGAATTAAAAATATGGTAATAAAGCTTATTGGAGGAATATCGTGATTACACGTGGAGTTACGATTAGAGAGGGATCGCTCGCAATACACGGAAGGTGGTATATGGATGGGCGCGAGGAGAAGCAACCTACCATCATAATTTGCCATGAGTTCGGAACAAATATGAGGTTTACAAGCAGGTATGCTCAGATGCTGTGCAAGCAAGGGTACGCCGTATTTATATTTGATTTCTGTGGATCTGAAAGCGGGACTAGTAGAGGCAGAAAGTCGACGGAAATGAGCGTAACGACTGAGGTGATTGACCTCCTCGTGGTGCTTGACTATGTGCAAGACCGTCCATTTGTGAATAAGAATGCTGTATTTCTCATGGGCTGCTCGCAGGGTGGGCTCGTCGCTTCACTTGCTGCCGAGAAGCGAAAGAATGAAGTTAAGAAGCTCGTACTTTATTATCCCGCATTGTCCATACCTGACGATGCTCGTAAAGGCTCTATGCTAGGGGCGGAGTTTAGCGGGGAGGAAATTCCCGATAGCTTTAAAGTTATGAACGATAAGTTTAGAGTTGGTAAAAGATATGTTGCTGATGCTATTGTGCTCAGCGAGTGGCGCGAAATGATGCGGTACAAGAATCCTGTGCTTATAGTACATGGAACGGATGATGAGCTTGTGGATATCGATTACGCACGTAAGGCTGCAAAGATATTTCCAAATGCTAAGCTCGTAGAAATAAAAGGTGGTAAACACTTATTTCCGTCGCTCGAGGAAAGAAAAATTGCCGTCGCCGAGACTATAAGATTCCTTTGGGAGTAGCGAGATGCGTCAAATGGTGATACAATCTATAGGTACAGATTTTTAAGCTGTTTAAAACGCTAGGAGGAAGCAAAATGCAAGAGTTTAAACCTTTTAAGGCTGGTAAGGTAAGAGAGATTTACGATAATGGTGACAACCTAATCATGGTTGCTACAGATAGAATTTCAGCATTTGATCACATTCTTAAGAATGATATAGTTGACAAGGGTGCGATTCTCACACAGATTTCGAAGTTCTGGTTTGATTTGACTGAGGATATTGTTTCAAATCACTTGATTTCAGTTGATAATGATGACATGCCGGAGTTCTTCAGAAGCGAGAAGTTTGCTCGTCGCTGCACTATGTGCCGTAAGCTAGATATGCTACCTTTAGAGTGTATCGTTAGAGGGTACATTACCGGTAGTGGATGGGCTAGCTACCAGAAGACCGGTGAGGTTTGCGGAATCAAACTACCGGAAGGGCTTAGAGAGTCTGAGAAACTTCCTGAGGCTATTTATACACCTAGTACAAAGGCGGAGATAGGCGATCACGATGAGAATATCTCATATGAAAAGAGCGTTGAAGTTTTAGAAAAAGCATACCCTGGAAGAGGTGAAGAGCTAGCTCAGAAGGCAAAGGAGCTAACACTTGCTGTATATAAGAAGTGTGCGGATTATGCGCTCGAGAGAGGTATTATAATCGCTGATACTAAGTTTGAATTCGGACTCGATGAAGAGGGCAATGTTGTACTTGCTGATGAGGTTCTGACACCTGACAGCTCAAGATTTTGGCCGATAGAGGGATATGAAGTAGGTAAGTCACAGCCTTCTTATGATAAGCAGTTTGTAAGGGATTGGCTGAAGGCAAATCCTGATAGCGATTATAAGCTTCCTGACGATGTAATCGATAAGACAATCGAGAAGTATAAGGAAGCATATAAGCTTTTGACAGGTAAGGACTTCTAGGCTGTTGCAATATGATTTTCTATGGGAGCCGTGATTACGGCTCTCATATTATGTGGGACAATTATGAACTTGATTTTTATTATTGCTAGCATACTTCTAGGTGTTGGTCTTGCGATGGATGCATTTGCGATATCAATCGCCAATGGCATAAGTAGACCAGATGCTGAGTGTAGATATGTAATGAAAGTTACAGCGGTATATGCATTCTTTCAATTTGCAATGCCAATGATAGGGTGGGTTATGGTGCACGAAGCGGCAAAGGCTCTTGGCGTTTTCAACAAACTCGTTCCATGGATTGCTTTGGTATTGTTAGCCTTTCTTGGTGGTCGCATGATCCTCGAAGGCGTTAGATGCGGAAAATCAAGAGCAAAAGTCTGTAGTGATAGTGGAATGGTGAAGGCTAGTGATACAGAGGTCTGTAGCAAGGCTGCAGTTTCAAAAGCGAGTGAAACGCAGCCAGCTGAACTTACAGGCATGACTCTGTTTATGCAGGGAGTTGCGACCTCTATTGATGCTTTATCGACGGGATTTACTATTTCTAGCTATGATGCAGAAGCCGCCATAGTCTGTTCGAGTATCATTGCAGCAGTCACGTGGATTATGTGCTTTATTGGCATGCGTATAGGTGCTAAGGTCGGCGAATTATTTTCTGCTCATGCTGCAATTGTTGGGGGCGTAATTCTTGTAATTATTGGCATAGAAGTGTTTGCAAAAGATGTACTACTGTAATAGAATTACACTGCATGGGTATTACATTCTTAAGACGAAATATTTAATGTAAGGAGATATCAGATTGGAGATTTTCTTTAAAATCGTGAGTCTGCTCGGCGGACTAGCAATGTTCCTATATGGAATGCGCATCATGGGTGACGGCCTTAAGTCAACATCTGGAGGTGCAATGAAGGCGGCCCTGGCAAGGGTTACGGATAAGCCTTTTAAAGGTTTTTTACTTGGGCTTATAGTAACGTGTATGATTCAGAGCTCAACGGCAGCCATCGTACTCACTGTGGGTCTTGTTGGAGCCGGATTCCTGACATTCAGACAGTCAATCGGAATCGTGCTTGGTGCCAACGTAGGAACTACGATTACAGCACAGATTATCAGATTGATGGACGTAAAAGCAGGGTCTACAAGTTTCCTGTCTTTCTTCAAATCAGATAACTTAGCGCCTATGGCACTTGTTATAGGTATTATTCTGATAATGTTTGTAAGCTCGAGAGCTGCACATACCGTGGGAACAATCCTGATGGGATTCGGAACACTTTCGTGGGGCTTATGAACATGAGCGCAGCAGTTTCTCACATGGGTGATACTCTCAGCAGACTGCTCGTTTCTTTTGAAGGAAACCCAGTGCTAGGGTTTTTCTCTGGTGTATTCGTTACAGGAATCATCCAGAGCTCATCGGCCGTAGTCGGAATACTGCAGTCAATTGCTAGTACTATAGGAATTAAATTCTGCGGAGTATTCGCAGTAATCATCGGTATAGATATCGGTGACTGCTTGACTACATATCTGGTATGCCGAATAGGTGCAAAGCCTGAGCAGATAAGGACTGCACTCGTACATATTCTTTATAATTTTACAGCATCTATACTTCTATTTACAGCCGTAGGTGTGCTTAGAGGTACAGGTGTTATCGATGATCATATATGGTATATGACGCTCCGCGCAGGTGGTGTTGCTAATGTTCACGGACTATTTAAGTTAATACCAGCGCTATTATTGCTTCCTTGTGCTGGGATTTTTGCAAAGGTTGCAGAGAGGCTCGTTCCAGACCAGCCAGAGGATCCAGAGGATACGATGATCAAAGAGAGTATAAAGCAGCTTGACCTTAGGCTCATCAACAATCCTCGTATCGCTCTCGGAGAGACACACTCGATGACGAGCAATATGTTCGAGGTTGCGCTCCACAATTATACAGCTTGTATACAGCAGATGTATGAGTATGATCCAAAGCGTAACGAACGTATTAATCAGCGAGAAGATATGATCGATAAGATGACAGACGTCGCTGACAAGTATGTAGTCGAGATTTCACCACATATCACATTGGATTATGATGACAGATTCCAGAGTTTCCTCATGAAGGGATTAGTAAGCATTGAAAGAATCGGCGATCTGGCAATTAACATCATGGACGCTATTAAGAATATGAGGGAAGATGATGTTGAATTCTCAAGGGCTGCTATGGCTGAACTAAGGGTACTGCTGACGGCCGTAAACGATATACTCGAACTGACGGCTGATGCGTATAAGGAGAGCAGCTACGAAAAGGCTCAGAGGATTGAGCCTCTTGAGGAAGTTATAGACGAGCTTGTGGATGAAGTTAGACGTAGACACATGTGGAGAATGAAGCACAATCTGTGCGATGTAGTTAAGGGCATAAGTTTCCAGAATATCTTACAGAACCTTGAACGTATCTCCGATCAGTGCTCCGACCTTGGTGTTAATATACTTGGTATCGAAGATGATAATATCTATGGAAATGAGCACCAGTACTTACGTGATATTCATCACTCTGACGATGATCTATATAATCAGCTATTTGAAAGATTTAAGGCTAAGTATATGGGCGTGCTCGACTCGATGTCAGCAGACTCTACAGAGCATGATGATTCGGATGTGGAGAGACAGCTTCAGGTCGATGTTGTAAATTAATAAAGCGTGTATGAAAACAACTAACAAACTAATTTTTGAATTAAAGGACGGAGTGTACGATTCGCTTCTCAAAGATGCAGCAAGCTCTGATGATATTACGAGGCAGAGATGGAGACTCTGTGATGCCATCAGTGGATTTGAGAAAGATTTCGGGCAGATGGAGGTTTCCGTATATTGTGCTCCGTTTACGATTCCGCTGCTCGGAGACTTCACGGAAGCTCAGAACGGTGCGGTGCTTAGTGCGGCCATAAATAGCGAGCTTGTAGTTGTTATATGTGAATCTGAGGACAAGATGGTCCATGTGTATTCTGAGGCAGAAGGCATACTCGAGTTAGATCCTTGGGGGCTTAGGCGAAACGAGAATGAAGTACATACCTTGAAGGGGCTCGTTAGAGGCATACTCGCGGAGCTGAAATTGAGGGGGTATGAGATAGGTGGATTTAATGCCTATGTTCTAGGACATGCACCTTTTGAGCTCGATGAAATATATGTGCCAACCTTTGAAGTCTTGATGACTAGAGCTATATTTGAGCTATTTAATCATGGTGAACTTAACAAGTATGAACTAGCCGAGATAGGGCAATGTGCGTCGAACTCACATTATGATGTACCTAGCGGTACTTCGAGGCAGCTCGCTTCATGCATGGGTGGATTTAGCTTTGCGGATTTCAAAAAACCAGGTGTTCCTATTTCTAGTAAAGTCATCGGTGAGGTACTGCCTAGAGATTACAGATTAGTGCTCACTAAGCTTATCCAAAGGCAATTCTAAGTGAGCGAACTGATATCGCAGCACTTGGAGATATCGTCCATGAGCTCAGGCAAGTTGCAGGGATCATCGGAGCGAGAGTGCTTAGAGATGTAAATAGCGATGTGCTATTAGAGCATGCGGAGCAGATAAGAGATGAGCTCGGCGATAGGGCACTTCTCAGAGCATTCTGCTATATGGGCGAGATCATAAGGACGCTAGAGGCTAGTAGTTATATAATTACTGATGACATAGAGAGGTTTATAAACACTTTTAAATCTGCAAGTGACTCAAGATTTAAATACCTTCAATCTTATGGGGCTGCAGGTGCGCCGATATTCGAAGAGCTTGCGATTGCAATATCCGTGAGTGATGAGCTTCTCTACGATAGCGGTGCTACTGCTATCATAGGTGATGGAAGGCAGGGCATATCTGCTGCTATTGCAGCGATGGGAAGAGTAGAATCGTATATCAAGTCTATGCAGAAGATATTTGGTGATGATGCTGGAACTGAGATATCTGAGATATATGAGTTCAGCAAGACCAGGCAGTTTAGGTTGATTTAGCGATTGACACAAATATACAGACAAATAAAAGAGCTCCAAGTAGATTTTATCTACCTTGGAGCTTTTCTGCTATAGTAGCCTTGATTCATAACAGGATAGATAACCGGCTTCCTGCCAAATTTAATATTGCTGCCGAGTTTTCCGGAAATTATTCTATATACTTCAGTATCGCAAGATAGTTTGTACGGCGTATAATAATAAATTCCAACCAGACCAAATGTAACGAGGCTTCCAATATACCAACCTATGAACGACAAGTCATAGTTAAACATTTTTTCTTTATTACCATGCATCATATCTTCTGAAAGTTTTAGAGCTGCATGAGTGTCAATATCTGGGTTTTCAGCTAGAATATAAGGTACCATTCTGTATTTGTATGCCTTAACAATTCCTGGGATGATGAATAAAATTGACCAACTAAGAATCCGAATGTTCCTTGCGAACATAGTCTTAACAATATTGATGTAGCTGCTCTTAAATCCATCTATAAGGTGTAGTCCGTAATGGTCACCTGCTGCATTATTCAGAAAAAAAGATCTAACGCTGATATTGAGCGGGTTAATGAAGAATATTTTTACCGCTATCAATAGAAGCAGTACTAATATCATTGCGATAATTGGAAGTGAAGTAAGACGCGTGTAGAATGGGTCTTGTGCGAAGGAGTAGTCAATAAGACTATTTCCGCCAAAATCAGTAGTAACCATCTCAAAGCGATGGGCTAATGAAAGTAAACCTCCAGCAACGAACATCCTGTAGATTATTCCAATTATTACCTTATTCCAATAACTTGGATTATGTCTAAATTTTATTTTGTATTTGAGCGCTAATGCATCTATGTACATAATTTGTTCCATAAGTTAAGTTTCCTTCTTTAATTGATGATTCATTATAGAATATAGTTTAATGCTAGCAATGTCAAATATGCTCTCATAAATATTGATAACACAAAATATCCATTAGACTAGAAATACTAATACAACTTAGTACAGAAAAAAAGACCTCCTAATATATGAAGGAGGTCCTTTAATGTGCTTGTTTAAAAGCTATGCACTACACCTAAGCGTTATTCGCCAGGTTTATATTCTATAGTATCTTCTTCAGATACGACACCATCGGACTTTGTTTCACTAGAATGTGAAGAAGTTGATGGGGCGCTGCTTGAAGTCTGCTCGCTTGTGGCTGCCGAATCATTTCTGCCAAATCCAGGTGCGTAGTATGACGGCTCTTCGTAGCCTGAAGGACCTGCGCCAGTTCCCTCAACTCCAAAGCTGTAGTCCTCGCCACTCTTTCCTGATAGTAGCCTATAAAGTTCTGCGTCGCACGAGAGCTTGTATGGCCAAACCCAGAAAACTGGAAGTATTCCGCAGGTGAATATGCTAAGAATGTACCAACCTATAAAGGATAGATCATATATAAATGTTTCCCATTTATTACCACGCATTAGCTGCTCAGAACGCATTAGCGCCTCGTTGGTATCGATATCAAGGATTCTCTGCGAGTATGTATGGAACCAGTCTATAGGAGTAAGACTTTATTATGCCTGGAACGATAAATAAAAGCATCCACAGCAGTATCCATAAATTCATAAAGAACATAGTCTTTACAACATTAAGATAGTTGTACTTGAATCCATCGCCTAGGTGGAATCCTTCAGCCTCGCCGGATGAGTTGCGAAGGAAGAATGTCTGGACGCCAACATTTATTGGATTAATAACAAATATAGCAAAAGCAAATCCAACTGCAACAGCTATCAATATCACACCAATTGCGAGACCAGTAATCCACTGCAAAGTTGGGTCATCAGCAAGCGAGTAGCTAGCATTGTAAGAAAAGCTGCTGTTTGTCGTCGTTGTGGTAGTATTAAAACGGCGTGAAATAGTTACAGCACCTCCATTAAGTAGAAAATATACTAATGCTACTAGTACCGCATGCCAGTAATTAGCGCGGAACCTAAAGCTACCCCGATGCTTTAATTCTCCTCTGTTAATATACATAGTAATCTCCTTATGTCTCAAAATCTTTAAGTAAATGGTTTAATATAGGATAAAATGTAATAATGATAATGTCAAATTGTCGCCAAAACTTTAAGAAAATATTAAAGGCGAGCTAAGGTAGTGCTCGACATCCGATACAGAACCGTAGCTCGCAAGAGTTGTGTAGTGAATATATATTATATTTTGTTCAATAGCTTATTTGCCAATATATCTACTTTCGATATAGTAGCGCTTCTCGTTAGCTTCTCCCATCGAGAAAGTCTTTCTTGGAAGAGCACCATCGGCTGCAACTGCTGGGAAGAGCATGAACTTATCCATGGCTGGAAGTGCGAAACCTGCATTGCCAGCTTCAGCAGATAGAGATTCTAGAGCCTTTGTTCCGTGGATGTAGTCTATGTCTACGGATTTTCTCTCCTTAACCATTACGTCTAGTGCATTCTGTAGCACTCCTACCTCTAGCTGAGCGGAAGGACCTTCAACGATGATAGTTCCTCTCTGTTCACCAGCTAGACAAGGAATAGCGAAGCCTCCCTTTGGAGCAGCAGTTCCCTCTGGAGCGATGTAAGCCTTTTCGTTTTGCTCGTCTAGTAGAGCGACAGCTTCCTTAACTAGTTCTTCACCAGACTGCCCGTTCTTAGCGAAGATTACACGATGAATTGGCTCAAATACGATGCCCTCGTCATGAATGTTTTCGATCTCACAGAGAGCGTATCTAGCCGGGTGGGTAGCAGCTTCCTCTGGTGAGAGATTCTTCTTGATGTTTTCCCAGTTAGTCTTAGCAGTAGCAAGTGAGTGATTTCCGTCTCCCATCGCCTGGAAGATGACATTGCCTTCTCCGTACTTCTCTACTGCCTTGTCAAATAATTCAGATAGAGCATCCTTAGCACCCTCAAGATCCTTCTCTTCGATGAAGCATCCGGTGATGTGCCCTCCTTCGAGCATTAGGTCTGTATCGTAAATCTGCTTCATAGGAGCATTTACCAATGGCTCAATTACACTCTTCTCTGGATCATCGATAAGAATCAAAATGTGTGGTAGCTCGATAGGAGCACCTTCTCTTATTCTTAGTCTTGGCGGGATTCTCTCTACTACAGTTCCCTCAGTTGCTCTTGTAATGGATTTAGAGCCCTTGTTGAAATCATATGCTTCAAGATCAGTAGCTAATACAAGCCCAAGGCGAGTGCGTCCTTCAGCAGTTCTTTTAACAAGCATGCATCCTGGAGCAAGAGTTTCAAGTGTTCCGTCAGCCATGTACTTATCCATCGTCTCACGGATATCCTTGATTCTTTCAGCTTCACCTTCCTTATCTAGGAAAATCTCTGGTAGCATAAGTCGGAGTGTAGATGGTGCATCACCAACGATTTCTTCTACCTTTTCCCAGTATTCCGGTTCTGAAGTATACTGGTCACATGCAACTACAGCCCACTTGCTGTAATCAGTGCCAACCTTAGGTACCATTATTTCAGGGATGTGAAAACCAAATTTATCCCAATTGTACTTTGCCATTGCTTTAATACCTCCTATGGTCATTACAATCAAATTCTCTTGATAATTCTATTATTTATTATCAGCGGACAAATTGCAATAATTCAATTTTATTTATGTTCAAAAAACAAAAAAATTTTTATTTGAATTCAGTAAAAACTAACACAGGTTATTCGATAGAATTTGTTATTGATATTTGTTATAATTGAATAGGGCTTTTAGAGATTATTAATATAGGGGAAATTTTCAATCTATTAAGTCAACGTAGCGCATCACTATGAGCGGAGGGATTGTATCTGTTTCCGTTTATGGGTGAGTGCGTTTTTTATTGGGAATATGTAATGGGATCAGAAAATGGATGATTTTAACATTTTAGATAATGATAACGTGAAGATAAAAACTAACTACGTTATAGCAGTTACTATGCTCGCTGTTGGAGTTCTGATGCTAGTGTCGATTAAGACGAATATGGCATATGTCTTTATCGCCGCTGGAATATTGCTATTATATGTAGCTACTGCTAAGCGGCATGACCGTGAAAAGGAACTGGGCAAGATAAGAGATATGAACGCGTTTCGTACGGAGATAGAAAGAGGTGTTAAGTTCTACGGTCTGGGGCTGATGATTACGGAAGAATACGCTATAGTCGTAAGACCTTCACTAAAGATATATGCATTTGACGGGATGGCTAAGTTTGAGGTCGGTATTGCAGAAGGCAAAGAGAAGGCGTTGTTCTTGACTGATAATGTTGGAGGTAGACACAGAATCGCTAGAACTGTAACTGGTGATGGTAACCAATCAGACTTCGATGACGCGTATAGAATAGTTAAAAGCAAATTTGCCAGATAATGAAAGGAAGAATGATATGAAAATCGGATTTATTGGTCTCGGGATTATGGGACGACCTATGGCAAAACACCTTGTAAATGCAGGCTATGACGTGATGGTTACTGATTTAAATCAGGAGCTCGTCAGCGAGCTGATTGGCATGGGTGCAGGTACTGGTAGCTACAGCGAAATCGGTTCACAGTGTGACATCGTGATGATGATTCTGCCAAATGCAGATATCGTTAAGTCTGTAATCTTTGATGAAGGTGGAATCGCTAGTTCGATGAAGAAAGGAAGCATCATAATCGACCACAGCTCGGTAACACCTGTTGAATCAAACGAATGCTACTACGAGCTTAAGGAGATGGGAATCAGTTTCCTGGACGCACCAGTTTCTGGCGGAGAGCCGGGGGCAATAGCTGGTACTCTAGCGATAATGGTTGGGGGAGACCAGGAAGCATTTGATGTAGCTGAGAAATATATGGATGCATATGCTTCTTCTATGATTTTGACAGGGCCAAGTGGTAGCGGCAGTGTTACGAAGCTTGCCAATCAGATAATTGTAAACAACAACATCGCAATCGTATCTGAGGCACTTGTTTTTGCATCGAAAGCTGGAGCTGATCCAGAGAAGGTATACAAGGCGATTCGCTCTGGACTTGCAGGCAGTGCCGTGCTGGATGCAAAAGCCCCTATGATGATTGATAGAAACTTCGTACCTGGAGGAACTATAAAGGTCAACCATAAGGATATAACTAATGTAGTTAAGACAGCACATTCGATTGATGCACCGATTCCATACAGCGCGCAGCTATATGAGATAATGCAGACTCTCAAGGTTCACGGTCATCTAGGTGACGACCATGCGGGAATCGTTCAGTATTTTGAAGCTCTTGCAGACTGCAAGGTTGAGAAGAAGGAGAACTAAGATGTCAATCAGCGCTGACGTTCTAAGGTCATACAGATCAATAGATGAAAAAACAGTAGACGAACTACTGGCTCAAGAGATTAAGAATAATAATAAAAAGATAGTTGTTCTCGACGATGACCCAACGGGTGTACAGACCGTTCACGACATATCTGTATATACTGGATGGGATGCTGATAGCCTAAGGGAAGCTTTTGCAGAAGAGAACAACCTGTTCTATATACTCACCAATTCTAGAGGCTTTACTGAGGAACAGACGAAGGAAGCTCATCTTGAGATTGCTGATGCTGTTGATAGGGCGGCTAAGGAAGCATCAAAGGATTATATATTTTTAAGCCGAAGTGACAGCACGCTACGCGGCCATTATCCTCTAGAGACGAGGCTACTTAAGGAATGCTATGAACGAAATACAGGTGTGAAACTAGATGGTGAGATTTTGTGCCCATTCTTCAAAGAGGGTGGAAGATATACGATAGGGAATGTACATTATGTAAAGTATGGTGATGAGCTTGTTCCCGCGCACGAAACTGAATTTGCTAAGGATAAAACATTTGGATATACGGCAGAGAATCTTCCAGATTATGTTGAAGAGAAGACTGCAGGTGAATATAAGGCAAAAGACGTAATCAGCATTTCGCTTGAAGATATTCGCAGCATGGATTTTGACAAGATTAAGTCGCAGCTGATGTCAGCTAAGAATTTCAATAAAATAATCGTTAATGCTATTGATTACTCTGACATCAAGGTGTTTGCCGTTGCCCTGTTTAGGGCGATGAATGCTGGCAAGATGTTCATGTTTAGAACAGCTGCCGCACTTGTAAAGGTGATGGGTGGGGTGTCTGATATGCCGTTATTAACCCGTTCAGATATGATAGTTAATGAGACCGAAAATGGTGGCATCATTGTCGTTGGTTCTCACACAGCAAAGACAACCTCTCAGTTAGAGTGTCTCAAGGAAATTGCGGACATAGAGTTTATCGAACTCGATGCAAATCTCGTCAGGGACGAAGAAGGATTTGCTAATGAAGTAGACAGATGCTTAGCACTTGAAGGGGAATATATTGAGTCTGGGAAGACAGTTTGCTGTTATACTTCAAGATCACTAGTTGTCGCTAACACTGGCGATAAGGAAGATGAACTCAGACTTTCTGTTAGAATTTCCGATGCGGTACAATCGCTAGTGGGAAGACTCCCAGTTACGCCTAGCTTCGTAGTTGCCAAAGGTGGAATAACTTCGAGCGATGTTGGTGTAAAAGGCTTTAAAGGTTAAGAGAGCCACAGTTCTAGGGCAGATTAAACCTGGAATCCCAGTATGGCAGACCGGAAGCGAGAGCAAGTTCCCTGATACCCCATACGTTATCTTCCCTGGTAATGTCGGTGAGGCGACTACTCTAAGAGAAGCTGTAGAAGAGCTGATGAACAAGAGATAAGGAGACAAAAAAATGTCAGAATGCGTAGTAATTGCTGATGATCTTACAGGTGGTAATGCGACTGGAGTATTGCTTAAAAAGATGAAATACAAAGCGCATACCGTGATCAACCTAGCCGCAATAGAACCAACTCAGCTCGCTGAATGTGATTGTGTGATTTACCCTACTAACAGCAGGGGACTTACATCTGAAGTGGCATATGACAAGGTGTATGAGGCATGTGCAGCACTAGCTACAGAAGGAACGACCCTGTATTCACACAGAATAGATAGCACACTAAGAGGTAATCTTGGAAGTGAAACGGATGCGATGCTAGATTTTCTCGGAGAGGACTATATAGCGATTTGTGCACCGTGCTTCCCCGCTACTGGTCGTATTGTCTGCGGTGGGTATATGCTTGTAGATGGGGTACCACTACATAAAACCAATATCGCTATCGACCCAAAGACGCCTGTAAAAATATCTGAGGTAGCCGAGCTATTCCGTCAACAGAGCAAGTATGGAGTGGTTTCAGTTAGGCTAAAGGAGCTTATGCACGGCAAGCATTATCTTGCAGATATTATAAATTCAAATGTAGAACAGGGGAACCGGATAATCTGTTTTGACTGTATAAGCCAAGAGGATCTCGATTTGATTGCAGATGCCTGTATAACCAGCAAGAAGAAGATAGTGGCAGTTGATCCAGGCGTGTTTACAACGACACTTGCCAGAAAGCTAATCGTGCCGAAGGATCAACAGGTGGACAGCAGAATACTTGCAGTTGTAGGAAGTGTAAATCCAAATGCCAAGGTTCAGATGGAAAATTTATGGCTTGCTCAGCGTACGCATAGAGTCATGGTCGTTACCAAAAGGTTGCTCGAAAGCGAGGCTGCTCGAAAGCACGAGATTGAAAGAGTAATCAAAGAAGTCCTTATCGGCTGTAACAAGAGGCAGGTGACGACTGTAGTTGGGGACGGCATTTATCCCGAAAATCGCATAGATTTTAGACCCTATATGGATTTGCTTCAGTGCTCGATGGACGAAGTGTCTTGCATAATAAATGATTCTTTTGCAGAAATCGCTTATGAGGTGTTTAAGAAAGAGCCATCTTTTAGAGCCATGTATACAAGTGGAGGAGATATTACAGTTTCTGTCTGTGATAGGTTCAATACTGCGGGTCTTAGACTACGTGATGAAGTTCTGCCTCTTGCCGCTTATGGTAAATTCCTCGGTGGAGAATTCGACGGGGTTCACCTGATTACGAAGGGTGGAAGTCAAGGCGGACCTGACGCAATCAACTTATGTATAACGTATCTTAAGGAGAAGCTGTACATTTAAAAAATAATATCTAAGAAAGGAAATATGTATATGGAAAAGCCAATTATTGCGGTTACGATGGGTGATCCAGCTGGAATCGGTCCAGAGATTGTTGCAAGTCCATCGCTGACAAAGCAACATTTGATGTAGCTAGATGCATCGTAATTGGAGACAAGAAGGTCATGGAAAAGGCCATTGAAATCGTTGGGGCTGACCTCAAGGTTAATGTAGTTGAGAGTCCTGCAGATGGAGATTATTCTTACGGCGTTCTCAACATGATTGACCTAGATAATATAGATATGAGCAGGTTCGAATATGGCAAGATAAATGCTATGTGCGGACAGGCTGCATTTGACTACATCAAGAAAAGTATCGAGATTACTATGGATAAGCAGGCTGATGCGGTTGCAACGACTCCTATCAATAAGGAATCGCTACATGCTGCAGAAGTTGACTTTATTGGGCATACGGAGATATTTGGTGCCTTAACAGGCACAGCGGATCCGCTTACAATGTTCGAGACAAACGGGTTAAGGGTGTTCTTCCTCACAAGACATAAGTCACTAAGAGACATGCTCGATGATATCAAGAAGGATAGAATTATAGATTATGTAGAGAGATGCGCAGATGCGCTGAGAAGGCTCGGTGTTAAGGAGGGTACGATGGCTGTTGCAGGTCTTAACCCTCATTCTGGTGAGCACGGGCTCTTCGGATGGGAAGAGGTCAAGGAAATTGCTCCAGCTGTTGAGGAATTAAAGGAGAGAGGATTTAATGTTGCAGGACCGGTTCCTGCTGATTCTGTATTCCATCAAGCAGCGCAGGGAAGATTTAACAGCGTCCTATCCCTATATCATGATCAGGGGCATATCGCTACTAAAACACTGGACTTTGACAGAACGATTTCTATCACTAACGGAATGCCAATTCTACGTACATCCGTAGACCATGGTACGGCATTCGATATTGCTGGCAAAGGCATTGCAGGTGCTGTCAGCATGGAAGAGGCTATTAGATTGGCTGCAAAATACGCACCATTCTTTAAGCAGTAATATATTATTTTCTTAAGGAGGACTATTATGATTAATGGCCTAGACGGGCAGAGGATGCTGATTGCACTTCTAATTGGTATTGCAATACTTATTATCCTCGTGCTTAAAACCAAGGTACAGGCTTTCTTGGCACTTATTGTCACCACAGTTATCGTCGGAATAATCGGAGGGATGCCTCTAGCTACCGAGATGATTAAAGTCGATGGCATCGAGAAGCCGTTTGGTATTGTAAATTCCATCACAACTGGATTCGGAGGGACCCTAGGTAACATCGGAATCATCATCGGGTTTGGAGTTATGATGGGAGAGATTTTCGAAGTCTCTGGAGCAGCGAAGAGAATGGCTTATTCGTTCCTAAGGCTGTTTGGAAAGGGAAGAGAAGAGGAAGCGCTTGCGCTAACTGGATTCTTCGTATCGATTCCAATTTTCTGCGACTCAGGATTCATCGTACTTGCACCTATCGCAAAGGCTCTATCAGAGTCAACTAAAAAGTCTGTAATTGGACTAGGAGTTGCTCTAGCATCTGGACTTGTAATAACTCACTCGCTTGTACCACCTACACCAGGGCCTCTTGGTGTTGCAGGTATCTTCGGTATAGATGTCGGCAAGTTCATACTATTGACATTGGTTCTTGCGGTTCCAATGACATTTGCTTGTATCGCATACTCTCGAAAAGTTCTATCGAAGAAGTTCTATAGGCTAGTTAAGGAAGACGGAGTTATAGAAAAGGCTGAATATCAGGAGCCAGACTACGAGGCGGCATTTAACATGGATATGTCCGGTGTTCCTGGAACATTTGAATCATTTGCTCCACTGCTTCTCCCTATAGTGCTCATACTCATCAACACAGTTGCGACTGCTATGGGCAAGACAGATGGTATAATGAAGGTCCTTATCTTCCTTGGACAGCCAATCGTTGCGGTTGGACTGGGCCTAATCGTTGCTATATTTACGCTAGGCAGACCTTTCAGCAGAGAGGAGCTTCTAGCTGCTATGGAGAGAGGTATGGCAAGTGCTGGTATTATCATGCTGGTAACTGGCGGTGGTGGTGCACTCGGTCAGATTATTAAGGATTCTGGACTTGGTACTTACATGGCTGATGGACTTGCAAAGGCTGCAGTCCCTATGATCATCCTACCACTAGTTATATCGACAGCAATGCGTTTCATTCAGGGATCTGGTACTGTTGCCATGACGACAGCTGCGAGCATTTCTGCACCAATCCTACTAGCGGCAGGTGTTAACCCAATGCTCGGAGCAATCGCATGCTGCGTAGGATCGTTATTCTTCGGATACTTCAACGACAGCTATTTCTGGGTAGTTAACAGGACACTCGGAGTTTCAGAGGCCAAGGAGCAGCTTCAGGTTTGGTCAATAACATCGACAATTGCATGGGCAGTTGGTGTTGTTGAAGTAATCGCACTCAGCTTCTTTATGTAATTCATTGCATATAATGGGATGAGGATATACAATAGAATAAGTAAATCACAGGCACCGTATCATTCGGTGCCTGTGTTATTTAGTCTAGATGAAGCTGTTTCGAAACGGATAAAGGGGTATAAGATATGAGTTTAGTGACTATGGACATGCTTGTTAAGCGTGCATGGGCAGATGGAAGCTGTATTCCTGCATTTAATGTAGGCAGCCTAGAGATGATTCGTGGTGCAATTAGAGCGGCAGAGGAACTTGATAAGCCGATAATCATACAGATTGCCGAAAGGCTACTTAAGTATTCTCCGCTCGAGTACATAGGACCAGCGATGGTGAATGCAGCTAAGGCGGCCAAAGTTGATGTGGCCGTTAATATGGATCACAGCAGCAGTTTTGATGTGATAGAGAAGGCACTAGAACTTGGGTTTACGTCGGTAATGTACGACGGTTCGACTGATCCATATGAAGATAATATAATTGGAACCCGTAGGGCATATGAACTTGCAAGTAAGTATGGTGCGTCAGTTGAAGGTGAGCTCGGACTAGTTGGAGGCAGCGAGGATGGTCTAAGTGACCACGGTATTAAGTGTACAAATCCTGATTTGGCACATGATTTCTGTGAGAAGACTGGTGTTTCTGCGCTTGCTGTTGCAATTGGCAATGCTCACGGTGATTACCCTGTGGCTCCAGAACTTGCATTTGATATACTCGAAGAGATAAATCATAAGGCTGGGAAACCACTGGTGCTTCACGGTGGTTCAGGTCTTACAGATGATGATTTTAGGAAGGCCGTATCACTAGGGATTGCCAAGATTAATATTGGAACCGCTAGCTTTAAAAATGTTACTGGATTCGCAGCTAACTACCTTGAAAGCGAAGGAAAGCATGACTACTTCGGCCTAAATACTGCGATGACACAAGGAATGTATGAGAATGCACTTAGACATATCAAAGTGTTTACAGGGATTGAATAATATGTATATTGATAGGGAAAAACAGCAGGAATTATTTGCAAAATATAATACACCAGAACATGTACAGCGCCACTGTGACGAGGTGGCAAGGGTTTCTGTGCTTATTGCTGAAGAGCTTAATGAGTGTGGATTTGAGCTTAATATAGAAGAGCTGCGAGGAGCAGCGCTTGTGCATGATGTTCTTAGAACAGAGAAGGAGCATGATAGGCTGGGTGCTGAAGTTTGATTAATATGGAGCTTCCTCATGAAGCGGAGCTTGTAAGGCGTCATATGACTTATCATCCGTTTAATCATGCTGATAGATTTGAGGAAATAGATGTACTTTGCTTAGCAGATCGCCTGGTGAAGGAGGACTGTTACGTTGGTCTTGATGAACGGATGCAGTACTTGATAGATAAAGCTAGGGCAAGACACAGGAGCGCACAGAGAGAATCCTAAAGGCAAAGGCTCATACACAAGATATCATTGATGAATTAGAGGGTGTTCTAGGAATGACACTAGATCGACTTTGCGGTAAAGAGCGTAGTATGGAACTGATTCACCAAGTGTAGCTCATACTAAATATTTAGAACCACGCAGCAATTGCAAACCCAAACTTAAGCTCTCTAATCCTAAAAATATTCAAATATGTTAGAGATAAGTTTCTGGAATTAAAAATGGTCACCGAACAAATATGCGGTCGGTTAAAATTGGAGAAATCAGATCTGTATGTCAGTTATACGATAATATATCGTGTTATATATTCGAGAATATTTGATACTGACAAAGAGCGTTCTTCGAATGGTAATCGTGTGCTATCCGCAAACTTCGTCATCTGTAAAAAGATACCATGATTTCCTGTCTTACGGAGCAACCTTGTGTCAAAAGAATATATACAAAACAAAGTGGATGAAATGAACAAGCGCCCACGAAAATGCCTTGGGTTCAAAACACCCTATGAAGTCTATTATTCAACTGTGTTGCACTTAGCTTGACAATTCAAGAATAAAAAAATAAAGTGGAAGTAAGTTATTCAGAAATAGTGCTATCAAGGATTGATAATCTAAGATGGTACTATTTTTTTAAGTGAAAAATGATTTTATTTTTAGTTAGAGTGAAGGTGAAGTTACAGAAAAAAATGAGCGCATGAAAGGTGGGCAAAATCTACTGTTCAAAAAATTTGTAAGAGTTGATTCTACTTCGTTGATGGCTAAAAGTTGAATGCCTATCCTTCGTGTATGATTGATTATGAAACTTCTGAGTTATCTTCTTAATAGTCGTTCTGTGCATCAAAGGCGGAGTATCGATATTTGTCATAACGACAAGAGCGATAGTTTCTACATCCGTTACAAGATCCTGGCGACTTGTGTCTGCGAGCACATTTGAAAGGGACATAATCGATACAATCTAGAGTACAGTAGTGTTCATGTTTACAGCGTTTGTAGTTAGCACACTCTAGAGGCAGATTAAATTTATATGTAAGGACACGATGTAATTTGATTTATTTTCCTACAGTAGATTTGTCTTTACCAAGGGTAGTAGCGATGACAAATGACCGCATATCATTTGACATTATTTAGGATTTCCTTTACAATAGGACACATTGTCGAAAGGAGTTAAATGATATGAAAAAGAAAATCAATACGATTGTAGGATCAATTGGAGCATTTGTTGGAATCTTCGTTTTCATCACTTATATCCCACAGATTATTGCAAATTTAAATGGTATAAAGGGACAACCTCAACAGCCACTTACAGCAGCTGTTTCATGCTTGATTTGGGTTATTTATGGTTGGACTAAGGAGCCAAAGAAGGACTATATCTTAATTATTCCAAATACATTTGGGGTTGTGTTGGGCTTCTTAACATTCATAACAGCTCTATAATAGGTATTATCCAGCGTATAAAATTTATACAACAACATCAGTGATTGATGTTGTTTTTTTAATGATTATATGACTTAGGGTTGAAATTATTATCGTAAATGATGGTTCAACGGATGCTACAGCTGCTATCGCTAATCGCCTTGCGGAAATATCCAATATAATAGCTTTGGTCGGGATTGGCCAACTGCTAAGAATATCTCGTGTGCATCTCTATCTGTTGTGGTGACGATTGATAGAACGATTTAAGCGAGCTGCAGTCTTATGGATAGGAACCATCGTCAAAGTAAAAAAGCAGGAGCCTGCAGCCCCTGCTTTTTGTATCCAGTAAAATTAATACTAAGAGGTTATCCAATGATACCGCCACCGATAACGTAGTCGCCATCATATACAACGACTGACTGTCCTTTGTTATGGCGCGCTGAGGTTCATCGAATACTATTTTAACTTCAGTTTCGCTTAAAGGCGTAATGGTGGCTGGTGCCTCTTTGTGCTTATATCTAATTCGAGCTTTAGCTCTGAAAGGCGCATCTGGGCAGGCGATTGAAACCCAGTTGAAATTATGTGCAGTCAGCTCTCTTTTGAATAGATCTTCGTTTGAACCGAGCACTACCTCGTTGTTCTCCACATCGATATATTGTACATACATCGGGTGCTTAAGTGCGAGTCCAAGTCCCTTGCGCTGACCGACTGTATAATGGATTATCCCCCCTGTGGATACCTAGTACATTGCCATCCATATCTACGAAGTTACCAGAAGCTATTTTTTTACCAGTATACCGCTCTATAAAGGAGGCGTAGTCACCATCTGGGATAAAGCAAATATCTTGGGACTCCTTGCGATTTGCATTGACAAAACCATGCTCCTCAGCAATTTTTCTAGTTTCTGACTTATGCAGTTTGCCGAGAGGGAACATAGTGTGTGATAACTGCTCCTGACTTAAAGAATAAAGCACATAACTCTGATCTTTAGACAAATCGACAGCTTTCTTAAGCTTGTATCTTCCATCTTCTCCATGCTCTACAATGACGTAATGGCCGGTGGCGATGTAATCCTGACCTAATTCCTTACCAGCTCTAAAGAGCTCATCAAACTTTAGAGTCCTATTGCAATCTACACATGGATTCGGTGTTATGCCGTGCTCATAAGCGCTTATAAATTTACTTATAACCTTTTCATCGAACTCTGGTCTAAAATCGCAGATCTCAAAAGGAATACCTAGGCTCTTAGCGACACTCTTTGCATCATTTATATTTTCAAGGCTGCAGCATGTTTTAGCATCGCTGCCAATCGTATCATTATCATACAGCCTCATCGTTACACCTGTTGCATCATGACCAGCTTCCTTTACAAGAAGAGCTGCCACACTGCTATCTACTCCGCCACTCATGGCGACGAGAACTTTCTTTTTCATTTCTAGTCTCCTATTTCCATTGAATAACTGATTATAGCATAACTGTTACTTTTCGTAGTATTAGATATAGTACATGAATTTAATCAAAGACATGTTGACACCTTAAAAGCAGGAGAGTATATTATAAATGAACGTATGAACAAGTGCTCATATGAACGCATATGATTGTGTTTTATAAAGTAGGAGATTATATGGAAAAAGATTTAGCGCCTCACTGCGAGGTTAACGAAGTGCATGGAAGCACTGTAGAAAGAGTTGTCGGGGCGATGCCTGAAGAGGAAGAGATATTTGATCTATCCGAGCTGTTCAAGGTGTTTGGTGACTCTACCAGGATGAAGATATTATTTGCACTATTCGAAGAGAAGATGTGTGTGTGCGACTTGGCGGAAGCATTGGGCATTACCCAGTCGGCAATTTCTCACCAGCTTAAGATCCTAAACAAGCTAAACTAGTTAAGTTTTCAAGGGCAGGTAAACAAATCATATATGAGCTTTCAGATGAGCATGTGAGAATTATTATCGCTGTCGGTAAGGAACATATCGAAGAGAGATAATCTAGAAAAGAGACATTATGCTCTTAATATAATTTAATAAGAGCACAAGATTTTAAGATTTAAGAAACGTATTAAGCAGAAAAGGAGTAAGAGATGAAAAAGAAATTCAAGTGTGAGATTGATTGTGCAAACTGTGCTGCAAAGGTAGAGGATGCGATAAATAAGCTAGACGGAGTGGAGGAAGCAAGGGTTAATTTTATGGCTCAGAAATTCACTCTTGTTGCTGATGACGATCGATTCGATGAAATCCTTGAAACAGCTATTATGACAGGTAAGAAGATTGAGCCTGATTTTACTGTAGCGATAAAGTAGTATTTAGATTATATAACTTTTTTAACATAGCGTATTTATAGATTAGGGGCTTTACTTATGAATAAAAAGCAAAGAAATAGAAGAAATAGGATAGCGATATCACTCGTGTGCTTTCTAGTACTGATGATACTTGAGCTTACAGGTGTGCTAGATGGAGTTCACGGATTCGTCCTGTTTGTAATTTACTTCATACCTTATATTATAGTCGGTAATGATGTAATCATAAAAGCGGCCAAGAATATTAGGAATGGTCAAGTTTTTGATGAGAATTTCCTTATGATGATTGCGACGTTTGCGGCGTTTGGACTAGGTCTATTTGGGGATACCCAGTATTCTGAAGCGCTCGCTGTCATGCTTTTCTATCAGATAGGTGAAGCGTTCCAGGATTATGCCGTCGGACAGTCGAGGCTTCAATTACTGAGATGATGGCGATTGCCCCTGAATCAGCATTTGTGCTTAATGGAGATGAGACTGAAGAGGTGGATCCTGAGGATGTCGAAATTGGTAGTGTAGTCGTGGTTAGACCTGGCGATAAGGTTCCACTTGATGGAGTAGTAATCGAAGGAGAGTCTTTTATCGATACGTCAGCTCTGACAGGGGAATCTGTTCCTAGGAGAGTTTCTGAGGGCGACGATATCATATCGGGATGTGTGAATGGCGAAGGTATGCTCAAGGTTAAAGTCACCAAAGAGTATGATGATTCGACAGTTGCAAAGATTTTAGAACTGGTTGAAAATGCTAGTGCTAGGAAGGCTGTCCTCGAGAACTTCGTTACGAGATTTGCGCGTGTCTATACACCTATAGTTACTATAGGCGCTGCACTTTTGGCTGTAGCTATGCCTCTTGTGTTCGGCTTATCATGGTCAGACGGTATAGAAAGAGCCTGCAACTTCCTGATTGTATCTTGCCCATGCGCACTCGTTATTTCAGTTCCGCTAGGGTTTTTTGGAGGCATTGGTGCGGCGTCCAAGGTTGGAGTTCTTGTAAAAGGGAGCAACTTCCTAGAAGCAGCAGCGAGCCTAGATACAATGGTCTTTGATAAGACGGGAACGCTAACAAAGGGAGAATTTAAAGTATCAAAACTTGTACCAGCAGAGGGTGTATCTGAAGATGAGCTAATAGAACTCGCTGCGTATGGTGAGGCATTTGCAACACATCCAATAGGAAAGTCAATACTAGAAGCTGCAAAGGATAAGGAGATTGATAAGAGTAGGCTTGAAGATGTGGTCAATCTAACAGGAAAAGGCACTTCAGCTATGTTAGATGGAAAATCTCTTCTTGTAGGTAGCCGTAAACTCCTCGATGAAAATGAAATAGAAGATGTGAGTGGAGTATATGGCTCCGAGATGGGAACTATCACATTTGTATCGTACGACGAGAAGTATAAAGGATATATAGTGGTATCTGATACCATTAAGGATGAAGCTAGAGAAAGTATCGCTGAACTTAAGCGTGAGGGTGTCAAGAAGGCGGTTATGCTCACGGGCGATAGGAAAGCGACTGCAGAGGCTGTAGCTGGAGAGCTCGGACTCGATGTAGTTAGGTATGAGCTACTTCCAGCTGACAAGATTGATGAGGTTGAGGAGCTCATAGAAGGAAATCGTAATACTGGGTCAAAGCTTGGCTATGTAGGAGATGGAATAAATGATGCTCCGGTACTCATGAGAGCTGATGTCGGATTCGCCATGGGATCTCTAGGCTCTGATGCGGCAATAGAGGCTGCAGATATTGTTTTAATGGATGATGATTTGAGAAAGTTACCATTAATTTTAAAAATAGCTAAGCGAACGATGAGAATTGTAAAATCCAATATTGCATTTGCTATAGGAGTAAAGCTTCTAATTCTCGTATTGTCTGCACTTGGACTCGTCTCGATGTGGTATGCGGTATTTGGTGATGTAGGAGTGAGCATCATTTGCATAATCAACTCGATGCGCGTACTTAAATTCAGACAGTAGGTCTTGTTGATAAGTCTAAGTTTGACTTAAATAGTGATATAGCATAAAATAAAAAAATGGTTTTCAATTCTTAAGAGTTGAAAACCATTTTCTTGAATTTTAATTGAGGTCAAAAATGGAATCGAAGAAGAGATACAAGACAAAAACAGTACGATGAGCTCGTTGAATATATTTCGTCTATACCAGGACAGCACTTTTACGGTCAATGAGTTATACATGCATTTTGCTGGTAAAGATAAAGCAATTGGAATAACAACGTTATATCGTCATCTCCAGCGTATGCTCGATGATGGTATTGTGAGTAAGTATGCGGTCGGGACGAATGGAGCAGCGTGCTTTGAGTATGTCGGTGATGGAGCTCCGCATGAGACTGTTAGTGCATACCACTGTAAGTGTGAAGGATGCGGTAAGCTTATTCATGTTCATTGTGATATGATCAAGGACATTGAGCATCACATGAGCGAAGAACATGGGTTTAAAATCGATCCATTTCGAACAGTATTCTATGGCACCTGTGAAGAGTGTCTTGATACTAAAAAGGATAAGTAAAATATGAATAAAACAAAATCTAATGATATGAGCGACCTCCTCCATGGCAGCATATGGAGGAAGGTCTTAATTTTTGCACTACCGTTAGCGCTTACAAGTGTTCTACAGCAACTCTTCAGTGCAGCTGACGTAGCTGTACTTGGAACTTTTGTTGGCAAAAACTCAATGGCTGCAGTAGGAAGTAACTCGCCTGTTCTCGGCCTGATGATAAATATGTTTATAGGCATTTCTGTCGGGGCCAATGTAATTATGGCGAGGTTTACAGGTGCACAGGATAAGGAAGGTGTGGGCAGAGCGGCTCATACAGCCGTAATATTAGCGCTTCTGAGCGGTATCACAATAGCTATAGTTGGTAATATAATTGCAAATCCAATCGTCGAAATACTCGGCGTGCCAGAGGAGATTGCACCTCTCTCAGTTAAGTATCTCAGAATACTGTTCGGGGGAATGCCGTTTATAATGTTATATGACTTTGAATCAGCCATATTTAGGAGTCAGGGTGATACGAGAACGCCTCTGATATGCCTCGCTTTTTCTGGAGTCGTAAACGTGGCTCTTAATATATTCTTTGTAGTGGTAATGAGAATGGATGTTGAAGGAGTAGCACTTGCAACGGTATTAGCCGATACCCTTAGTGCAGCGCTTCTATTCTATTATCTCAAAAAGCACGAAGGGTTAGTTCGTATCCGCCTAAGTGAACTCAAAATAGACATAAGAATAACTAAAAGCATCCTCAAATAGGTGTGCCATCTGGAATGCAGGGCATGGTATTCTCGATATCCAATCTTCTAATACAGTCAGCCATCAATAGTCTTGGCACTGATGCAATGGCTGGCACAACTGCCGCCTTCAATATAGAGATTATGGCATACTTTATTTCAAATGCGTTTGGGCAGGCTGCAGTTACGTTTGTAGGACAGAATCACGGAGCTTCAAATTATCGAAGGTGCAAAGATGTTGTCAAGCAGACATTAATCCTCAACTGGATTTCGATGATTATATTCGGTGTCTCAGTAATCATATTTGGTAGGGAGATGCTGAGTGTATTTAATGACGATATGGCAGTTATAAAATTCGGATATATAAGACTTGTTATCCTTATGGCAGGTGAGGTTTTGAATTCTACAATTGAGACCTTATCTGGAGGCATGAGGGGATATGGATACTCGCTAAGCCCTGCAATAGTAACGCTCTTAGGGGTATGTGGCTTTAGAATAATATGGATTTATACATTCTTTAAATTTAACCCAACATGGATTAATCTAATGCTCGTGTATCCAGTGAGCTGGGCTGTCACAGCGTCAATGATGGTAATTGCATATAAAAGAACTCTCAATAAGGTCTTGCCTAAGGGGGAACTATTAGTCTAAAATGTAATAGCTAAGTCAAAGGGGTCGAAAGGAGATAGAGATGAGATTGCCTGCGCCGATTGAAAAATTCGCAGAACAATATTTTGTGCCACACGCTAGTACTATAGTATGGGCAGCGATGCTAGTTATATTTGCACTGTTCGGCTATGTATGTTATAGAGCTAGATCTAACAAACCACTGAGGTGGATTCTGCTTTTGGCACTTTTAGTATGGGCAGCAGTGCTCGTGCTACTCACCATAATCACTTTCGCAAGTGAGGAAGAAGCTTTTGCCTTTTTAAACGTGTAAGCTACATATAGAGACAATTTTAAACAGCAGTTCGAAACCATCCTGCTTTATCAAAACTACGGGTACTAGGAATACGAAAGTAAGCCGGCGTTTTGTTTTGCGTCGGCTATTTATTTTGCTAATTTTATCAGATGAAGCTGTTTGGTGATAAGTGCTACGAAGAATTATGATTGTCTTCTGGAATTTTGATGCGGAAAGGAGAGCTCGGTGTATAAATGAACCGAGCAAAAACAAAATGAGTAATGAACTACTACTAATTATCACGCTAATAGTTGAGTACAGTGCAGTGGTGCTCATGTACAAGTATCTTGGAAGAGATGGTCTCTATCTATGGACAGTGCTCGCAACTATCACCGCCAACATTGAGGTTCTTATCCTCGTAAAGGCGTTCGGCATGGAGATGACACTTGGAAACGTTCTCTTTGCAACTACTTTTTGGTCACTGATATCGCTAGTGAGATATATGGAAAAAAAGATGCGCACAAAGCGGTACACCTAGGTGTAGCGACATCCATTGCATTTGTGGTAATCAGCTCATCTTGGCTATTATATTCACCGAGCCCAAGCGATTTCGCATCACCTTCAATCAGGCAGATTTTTGCACATACGCCAAGACTTATGTTTGCAAGTCTAGCTGTATATGTAATCGTACAGTACTTTGATGTATGGCTATATCACAAGTGGTGGGATTTCACTAACAAGAGGTTTGGCGATAGAGATAGATTTTTATGGCTCCGTAATAACGGCTCGACCCTAGTTTCGCAGCTAGTGAATTCAGCGCTATATACGGTATTTGCTTTTGCAGGATTGTACGATACTAAGACCGTAATAACTCTGATATTCTCGACATATATAATCTACATCGTGACGAGCCTCTGCGACACACCGTTTGTGTACCTTTGCAGAGCGATAGCTCGCAAGAAGGGTGATATAACCGTTTGAAACTAAATAATAGAGGCGTTCCTTTCTTGTACTTTAAAAGTACAATCCAGAATATATATATATATGATAAAGTAATGATGTTGTATTCACAAATGTTATTTATTAAGAAAGGAAAAGTGGAGTTAATGGGAGTTGTAAATTCAAGAATAAAAAAATGCTTTTCACTATTCATAGCATTTATGATTTGTATAACAGTGTTCTTTTCCGGGTTAGTCTATGCAGATGATGAAGAAGCTCCTGACGCGGATACAGCCATTGCTGAAAACTATTGGACTGAGTTAGAGAAAAGCAGTTATGTTGATGGTGGGGTGTATCCTAAATACCTAATGAAATTGCAAGATACTGTTCTTAAAAATTTTGATTTGGCACGAGGTGGGGATTCTCCTAGTACTGGTATATACAAGAATTTTAATACATTAACATATGTAGCGGGAATGGATATGTTTGAATATTTATCCAAACCAGAGTTACAGGATAACGAGGGACCTAATGGTGATCCGAATTATCAAGATAATAAATATCACAATCCATTTAATTTCAAGTTTGATTCTGATTTTATTAAAGACAGAGATCAATTAAATGTATATGGTGATATATCTGTTAACAATAATACTGAAAATGCCGCTATAGGGACACATGCAATTGGAGATAAATTAAATCTTGATTTTTTTCGGTTAATTTAGGTAATCTCAGCAAATGGCAAAATAGCAGGTTGTGGGGGGATATTAATGGACACTCAAAGGGCACGGCATGGAAAACTCATGGAACGGAAGCTTATATAGCTACTGATTCAGAATTGGTATTTATTATCAATATACCTAGAGGTATTACAGTTCCTGATGTTAATGATTTAAAGTTTAGAGTTGATGGTTTAAATTCTCTCAAATTTAAGAAAGCAGAAAGAGATGGTGACAAACTCATAATTAGACTACACCCTTCATTAAGTGAGAGTGGATATTTGCCTGCTAGAGACTATTATGCTTACCTAAAAACGATTAGTAATGTAAAAATAAGTGTTGAAGGGCTTACAGTTAATAGTGAGGCGACTGTAAATGAGAACATAACTATCACCTGAAGTGTTGTTGGTGTACAGGATGAACTTGTAACAGATTCCATGGAGGTAGCAAAAAAGAAGACTGGTGCGGGTTCAGATGATGTAAGAGCTGCCTATTTCTTTGCTGCTAAACAGTCTATTTCAGGAAGAGATGCAGCGGCACCACAGGATAAACCTAACTTGATTTCATACACTTTTAAGGTGAATAAGGCTGCCGAGAATACTACACCAAGCAACCCTGGAAAGACAGTAAAGGTTGTAAAGAAGACTAAGACGCCTAAGACGGGAGATGATGCAGATATAATGCTATATGTACTCCTTTTAGGTGTATCCGGTACAATGCTTGCTGGTGTTAGTTACTTTAGAAGAAGAAAAGTGAGCTAGTATTAATAGCTTGGGAGTCAAAACTCAATTTAAATAGGGTGAGCGGATCTTCAAGAGCGAATCTTGGAGGTCTGCTCTTGCTATGTAAGAAAGCCACGCAATGCAATATATGCTTGCGTGGCTTTTTTATTTGTATATCTAGCACAATAATTTGCTAGATTAAAGATTCTTTAAGCGTTTGTGTTTCCTGCGGTGCTATGTCCGAGATGATTTGCTAGTGCTTTAGAGACTACTGTTCCGAGAATACAGCAAGTTACAGCTTCGATTAAGCCCTGAAGGCCAACAAGTGTAATTACGAAAGTAAGCGGATTGGTAGCACCAATCGTATGAGCCAGTTTCTGGATATAGTCTGTGTCGTAGAATGCAATGACTAGGAATCCCATGAAGAATAATGTGTTGAGCAAGGGAGCACTGATTGCTCCAATTGAGTATGCAATAGTGTGTCCTCCGAAGATTTTATTAACAATCTTGAATACTACGCCGGCTAAGAACCCCATGAGGATTCTTGTGATAACGCATAGTACAAATGTCTTAAATGGTGCGACTTGAAATAAAACTCCACCCATTGCAGATGCGCCTGAAACAGCATCTATAAAGCTTGCGATGCCGAAGACTCCGCCGAGTATGGCTCCAGCGAGTGGTCCCATTAGTATCGCCCCGATAGCGACTGGAAGTGTGAGAAATGACATGTAGATTGGACCAATCGGCACACTGCCAAGCCCTGTAATCTTCATGACAAGTTCAACTGCGACGAGAAGCGCTAGTTGCGCAAGAAATTTAGGGTTGGATAATTTATCCTTCATATTAACCTCCTTCTGCCGTTCCGTAAGGATACAGCGATGAGCCGGGTTACCCCGAAGAAACGATTTGCAGGCAGGCACTGCTCTATGGAGTCTCTATCGTGCGGTATGCTACGATGATATCCGCGCAGTAATCTGCCCGTGAGATTATAACAACTTGAGAGCTACTTTACAACAAGCATTCTCGCAAATAAAAATGGAATTCTATAAAACCTATTCATAGATGATGAGGGCGACGAATTTTACTGGCTCATCCTTCTTGTTGGTCAGACTATGTCCCTCGCCAGGTCCAGTAAACGTGACATCACCTGCGCGCACAGTCTTTATAGTGCCGTTATCATTGTACTCAGCCTCGCCACTTTGGATGACATAAATTTCAGCATCTCCCTCGTGTACATGGTAACCTACACCGCAATCCTTTTCGAGAACATTCTCCTTAAAAAGTCGTCCTTTGCCTAGAAGCTCCTCGTCATTATCGATAATCTGCGTCGTAATCAGGTGACCAGGACCACCAAGTGCCTCTTCCTGGATATAGTGAGTCCTCTTTTCCTTAGTTTTAATCCAGCTCATTTTGATCCTCCATAAGTGAATAAGTCATTTTGATTAATTAAGTGTTGCTGTTAAATATTATGTTTCATAAAAGATAAAATGGCATGCACCATATGCATGCCATCGTTTAGCTTTATTCTTCCTCGGCTCTTAGAAGTGGCTCGTTATAACCGAGCATGTTGCAAGCGGTATCCTCTATGGCATCTGCCATAACTGTAGCGTTTTCCAGGCTAGTAGCACAGAAAATCGGACCTCTATTCGCAATCACGCATATATTGTTGTGTCTTAGTTCCTTGAGTATACTTTCGATAAAATCAGGAGTATGTGGTTCAACGTGCTCGCTTGCGCTGACATCACCTAGTAGCTGGTGAAGAGCAGGGTCTGTGATTTTGAAACCAACCTGAGCTGCAGCAAATACGGAAAGCCCATGCGAATGTGTACGGATTATCGCGTTCCAATCAGGGTGCTCTCTATAAATGGCAGCGTGCAAGTCAAATTCGCTTGAAGGCACGCGCTGTATGTGATCAAACGCCAGTGTGTTAACATCAACCTTCACTATGTCTTCGGCACGTAGTTTGTTGTACTCCATAGCTGAAGGAGTGATCAGCATCTCGCAATCATTAAGCCTAACAGAGAGATTTCCCCATGAACCATGGAAGAGGCCTTTGTCCTTGAGCTTATTTGCATAGTCAATCATGTTATTGCGCACATCGAGTTCATCTGTTGAGATATTTACGAAATCAACATGTTTCTCAGAATTGACATTAGAATATAGGTGGTTATGCATCTGGCGAGTGCGCAGTGCCTCATCGGCGGATAGATGTTTTATACCACCGATTTTATCTCCGTACATCTCTGCCTCGATACTCTTTTCTATAATCTTAACTATTGAAATCGCATCCTTCATATTGCTACTAGTGCTGAATATGCCTTTGCCTCGAACTAGGCAGCCTGCTCTGTCTTTTAATGCAGCAAGCAAGGATTTTGCTGTAGTATCTTCAGCAATTTTTATATCAGTACCAACTATGCCTGCTAAATCATAGAGCGCTGGTCTAAGCATATCTGCATCCTTGGAGAAAATTGCTGAAGGTTCCGTACAAGCAAAGATCATGACGTTGATGTCACGTCTCGTGCTCAGTATCTTGCCCGCATCACCGGAGCTCATATCATAAAGCTGTAGATCTGAATCCTTGATAGTGTCCAGAACTAAGCCGGGTCTCGACATGAGATATGTTCCGTTATCAACTCTCGCAATAATTGAGCCGTATGCCTTGGTGTATCTATCTGTAAAATCGGAGGCATACTTAACAATAAGTTCCCTCACTTGTAATTCGTTCATTTTGTACCTCTCTATACTATTTGTATTAGAGTAGTGCAGCCAACTTGTTAGCTCGAACTGCACTGGTTATCTCGTTATTCCTAAATTTCCTAAATAAAATCCGCGATATAAGTATCCCGATAACTATGTGAACACAAGTCGCATGTCATCCTCATACAAGAGTGTCCAGCTTAAGATATGGATAAAATATATACATGCTATTATGTGTGAAATTATATCATCTAATGTGATTTTGAATGTGGAGAGAGCAAGGAAAGTTATACATATTTTAGTATAGTTTCCGTAACCCCATCCCACGATGCATTGTTCGTATTTGGATATACATAATCTGGATCAAATCTCTTGCGATGTGCAAGTTCTAAAGCTGATATGAGACCAGTCTTGAGCCGCTCCTTAAATGCAGGGATTTCGGACTCAAATGGTTCGCCTGGAGCTCTCATCTCAGGCGGCTCTACCAAGACGGTATTGTCAGATATAATCTTGCTGGCCAGCCAGCTCTTAATACCTGGCAGGCTGGTGCAGATGGGAATCGCGCCCGACGCCATCGCCTCTATCAGGACGAGGGGAAGGCCTTCATAGTATGAAGGGAGCACGAATATGTCGCTGGCTCTGAAGGCCGCAGCGAGCTCAGTCTGGGATAGCATGCCGAGGTAACGGGCTCTAAATGGTAGGGCTTTGAGCTCGCCAGCGTCGCTAGCGCGGAGCGCTGGCTTCCCCGAGAGGAGGCGCGCGATTCCCTCGTCCTGACAGCCGCCGGCAAGCAGGAGCTCAAAAGCGGGAATTTCGCTATCCTCATCCAGTTCAGCAAGGGCTTCTATAAGCGGAAAAATTCCCTTAGCAGTGCTGAGCTTGCCGGCATAGATGATTTTATACGGATCATCTGCCCCTGGCTTTTCCATATCTTCATCCATATTAAATATCTGCGAGTTGTATCCGGTGCCGATAACATTGATTTTGTCGTCAGCTATGCCGTAAAGCTCGTTAATCTGCTTTTTCTGTTCTTCATGAAGAGCAAAGATTCCGTCAAGCTTCCTTATCCCAGAGATGATAGAATCACGTCTGAACGGACAGTTCTGAAACTGCCTTATGTCGGAGCCATGCGAGATACCATAGATTTTGCCATGAAATAAATCTGGTGCAAACTCTTTGACCATATCAGGAAGCATGGAAGTGAGCAAGAATAGGTGATGGCATAGTATTACATCTGGATCAAGCTCTCTTATAGCTCTTCCGATGGTTTTTCCAAAAGCACTATAAAGCATATCTGCCATATCATCAGTGAGAGAATTGTATAGTGTAGAAGGGTACGGCATAACATCTGACATGCCAAGCACCTCAAACGGTAAATCGCCTCTATAATCCCCATGTGAATAGTAGACTGGGTAGGTGCGTACAGAAGGAGGAAATTCGAATAAGTCCTCTTCATATACCCCAGCAACTACAGCCTGTTCATGACCTGCTCTGTCGAAAGATTTGACGAGCTCCGTCAAGTATACGCCGCTACCAGTTGAGTGCGGCTTTTGAGTACTAATACTTAATATTTTCATAATGTTTATATTGTCTTATAAGTAAATTGCAGTGTCAATATCAATTGAAGAACTTAAAATTCTATCAACCAATATTTTCCGCATATCGAATTTACTGCTCGAAATACGGAAAAAATTCGCCTGTTAATGTTGACTAACTTAATGCTAAAGAGTATATTTTGAATTGTAAAAAGGCAGTGAAAGGAAAACATCATGGCAGAGCGCAATAGTTCACTTGAAAAAGCGTTAAAGGTGCTTGATTTATACCAATCCCAAAGCCGATTGACCTTGACGTCTATAGCTCAGCAAACGGGACTTTCCAACGCTGCTATAAGCAGAATTCTCAATTCGCTTGAGGAGATGAAATACATCTACAAGGATAAAATCGATGGTGGTTATTATCTTACAGATAGAGTGTTCACCTTGAGTCGAAATACTAATATACAGAAGCAGATAGTCAATATGCTAGATGAACCGGTGGCCAGACTATGTAGGAAGTGTGGTCTGGCGGTGACTGTATCGGTGCGTGAAGGGCTAAAGTCATATATAGCGATTCGTAAGAATCCATATACTGGCATTGCCGTAGTGGTTAGCTCTGAGGAGATGATGAGTCTAAACTTGACAGCTGCAGGGAAAGTACTCACTGCATTTTCCGGTGAATCGGATAAATTAGCCGAAGAGATTGATTACGTGAGGCTCACACACAAGAGTATCGTAGATAAAGACGAGTATAAAACGCTCCTCGAAGAGGTTAAGGAAAGCAGACTCGCCTATGATATGGAAGAAGTCACAGAGGGACTCGTATGTGTAGCGGCGCCTGTGCTTTCAACGGATGGAACAGCAATCTGTGCAATCAGCGTCAGTGGGTATAAAGAGAGGATGGTCAGAAGCCTTTACTCCGTAATACCAAGGCTGCAGGATACAGCTTCTGAATGCGAGAATTTATTTAGATAGTTAAAACTGATTTGCTTTACACAATCTCTGCTTTTTCTTGTGACATTGTGTGAAAGAAGTTTTTAGATGAGGTAGTAGGATGAGTATTTTCTACGAGATGGATAAGGATTTCGGAGATCTCCTCAATGAGAAAAAGAATTTTCTCTTTATAGGAGAAGCTGGAAGCGGTAAGAGTGAGATCGTTCTCAATGTTGCGGCAAAGCTTGCTGAGCAGACCGGTGCAAAGGTTCAGGTATTCGATATGGACCAGAGCAAACCGCTATACCGCTCTAGGGATATGAAGGATGCATTCGCCCAGAAGGGTGTGGAGATAAATTATCAGCTGCAATTTCTCGATGCACCGATTGTAGTCGGCGGTGTTGCTGAATCGCTTATGAACAAGGATGTGTATACAGTCCTTGATATAGGCGGTGGTCACAATGCCTCGAGAGTTGTAGGGGTGTACGCACACTTGCTAAAGGATGACGATACGGTTCCGGTCTACGTCATCAATCCGTACAGACCTTGGACGAAGAGTCTAAAGGCGATTGATGAGACTATGAGCGATATCGTAACTGCGGCTAGGCTGAATCGCATCTATATTCTTGGTAACCCTAACCTAGGTTACCAGACGAGTGCAGAAGAATTCATGGAAGGACTTGCTAGGCTCGACGAGATGCTCGGTGGAATAGTTACCGTCGGCAGTTTCGTTGTAAGGGATGAGATATATGACGAAGTCAGAGGTATGACAGACAGACATCTATTCCCAATTGAGTTGTTCCTGACGTATTCGTGGGTTGATCGCTAAACATTTTATTTAAGGAGGTAATGTTGATGGCTAAAGGTAGAGTTGAAATCAATGCTGAAGCTTGCAAATCTTGCCAGTATTGCGTGATTTCATGTCCAAAGAAAGTCCTCGTTATCGGTGAGAATGTTAACTCAAAGGGTTACCCTTATTCAGTTGCAGCTACACCAGAGGATTGCATCGGTTGCGCAATGTGTGCACAGATATGTCCAGAGGACTGTATTGAGGTTTGGAGAGATTAGTAAGGAGGAGCAATATGGCAGAACGTGTATTTATGAAAGGCTGCGAAGCGATTGCAGAGGCAGCTGTAAGAGCAGGATGTCGTTTCTTTGCTGGTTATCCAATCACACCACAGAACGAAATTCCTGAGTATATGGCAAGAAGAATGCCAGAAGTAGGTGGAAGCTTTGTACAGGGTGAATCCGAGGTTGCATCTGTAAACATGCTTTACGGTGCTGTTTCGACTGGAATCAGAGCGATGAGCTCTTCATCCAGCTGTGGAATCAGCTTGTACTCAGAGGGTATCTCCTTCTGCGCATCCGCTAGACTACCAGCAGTATATGTAAACGTGCAGAGAGGTGGTCCTGGAATCGGTGCTATCCAGCCAGCTCAGCAGGATTACCTTCAGGCAACTAAGGCTTCCGGAAACGGTGGTTTCAGAATGATCGTACTCGCTCCAGCAACTGTTCAGGAGTGCGTAGACATGGTATATAAGGCATTTGACTATGCTGAGAGAGACCAGAACCCAGTACTCATCCTCACAGATGGAGTTATGGGAACAATCATGGAGCCAGTAGTTCTTCCTCCAATGAAGACACCTGAAGAGATTGCAGAACTAAGAGATGCATTCAACTATAGAGCTATAGTGGGTCACCCAGTAGGTGAGAACGCATTCTGTAGACCTGGTTCTGTTGGAACAGGACAGGAAGCTGTTAATATCGAAGCAGATAAGCTCTACAGAACCTGGGACAAGGATGTTGAGTACGAGGAGCTTGAGACAGAGGATGCTGAGATTATCATCGCAGCATACGGAATCTCCGCTCGTATCGGAAAGGTTATCGTAAGAGAGCTCAGAAAAGAAGGAGTTAAGATTGGTATGATCAGACCTATCAAGCTTTCTCCATTCCCATATGAAGCATTTGAGAACCTAGACTTTAACAGAGTAAAGGGTATTCTCAATGTCGAGATGTCCATCCCTGCTCAGATGAGATGGGACGTGGATCATGCAGTTAAGGGCAGAACAGTTATCAAGGAGTGCCTAAGATCCGTGGTCAGCTTCTGACTAATGATCAGGTAATGGAAGCTGCTCGTGAACTGATTAAGGAGGTACTATAGATGGCAAAAGTTTATTCAAGAACTAAGGGAATTCTTCCTGATACAGTATCCGGATTCTGTCCGGGATGCATGCACGGTACTGTGCATAAGCTAATCGGTGAAGCGGCAGAAGAACTAGGTAAGCTCGATAAGCTCGTAAGAGTTGAGGGTGTAGGTTGCTGCGGACTCGGTCAGTTCTACGTTGCTCACGATGCTACTATCGCTGCTCACGGAAGAGCTTGCGCTGTAGCTACAGGAATCAAGAGATCATCCCCTGATTCACTTGTATACACATATCAGGGTGATGGAGACCTTGCTTCCATCGGACTTGCAGAGACTATGTCAGCTGCTAACAGAGGAGAGAACTTCACAGTAATCTTCGTTAACAACGGAATTTACGGTATGACTGGTGGACAGATGGCGCCAACAACTCTTATCGGCATGAACTCCACAACTACACCAGAGGGCAGAGAGCCGGATCTTCACGGATATCCAATGCACATCGTTGAAATTCTCAACCAGCTAACAGCTCCTTACTATCTAGAAAGAGTTTCTTGCAACACTCCTCAGAACGTAATCAAGGCTCGTAAGGCAATCAAGAAAGCATTCCAGTATCAGCTTGAAGGCAGAGGTTTCTCACTTGTAGAGATCGTTACATCTTGCCCAACAAACTGGGGAATGAGCACACTTGATTCACTTAAGTTCCTCGAGAAGGATATGTTTGATGAGTACCCTCTAGGTCTCGTTAGAGACAAGGGCGCAGAAGCTAAATAGGGAGGTTTAGAATGGAAAGAAATTTGATGATTGCCGGATTCGGCGGACAGGGTGTAATGACCATGGGAAAGCTTCTTTCGGAAGCTACATGTCAGTCAACAGACCTTAATGTAACATTCTTCCCTTCTTATGGCGCAGCTATGAGAGGTGGTACAGCAAACTGTTACGTTGTAATTTCTGATGATGAAATCGGTGCACCTGTATCTAACAGCGTAGATGACCTTGTTGTAATGAACGGACCTTCACTACACAAGTTCCTTCCAACTCTTAAGAAGGGTGGTACATTGTTCATTAACAGCTCAATCGTAAAGGATCCAATTGATAGAGATGACATCACTGTAGTATCTGTTCCAGTTACAGAGATGGCTCTCGAGATGGGTAACCCAAGAGTTCTCAACATCATTATGCTTGGAGCTTACATTGGATACTCTAATGCAGTACCTGAGCAGGTTATTTATGATGGAATTCACCACAAGTTTGAGCACAAGCCAAAGGTAATTCCACTAAATGATAAGGCTTTCAAGACAGGTCTTGATATTGGTGCTGAAGCTAGACAGTAATGGCATACGCTAGGTAATGGGCGTATATTGATAATCCATAAAGTATGAGGGGAGATGGCTGAATTTCAGCCATCTTTTCTTTTTTTGAAAAAAATAAAAATTTTAATCTGAGGCTTTTTAACGTTGAAATTCAGCTATTTTTAAAGCAAAAAAAGAATTGCACACAAAACTTTCACTTGACGAAAGCAGCTAGGGCAAATAAAATAGTAAAAAAATAATAGATAAAATTATTTAACTAAATTATTTTTATCAAATGCAGAGATTAAGAGAAAAAAAGGAGTAAATGATATGACTTTTGAACAGCTAAAGGAACTAATTTGTGAGAATTTTTGGTGTTAGTGAGGATAAGGTAACTGAGACTGCAGACCTTCAGGAGGATTTAAAGCTTGACTCGCTAGATGCTGTAGAACTTTCGATGATGATGGAAGAAGCTCATGGAGTTTCAATTCCCGAGGAAAAAAATTCCCAGAGTGCAAGACTATTGCAGATGTGCTGAAGTTCGCAAATGGTGGTAACTAATTATGGAAAAGTATTTAGAGCTAACCGAGAGGCTAGTTGGCGTGTTCGATCGTAGTAGTAGTGACTATTTAGAAATTAAGATATCGGACTATGCTTTAACTCTTAAGAAAGGCTCGTCTGTATGTGCAGTACCATCAGTACCTGTGACAGAAGTAGTAGCACCTACAGTATCCCTGCAACCTGTCGCTCCTGCTTCGGTACCAGCCGTGCAGACAAGGGCCGTAGCAGAGACAAATGATGCATCTAGCTTAGAAGCATCTGCGCCTGCTAAGGAGTTGGATACAGCCTCTCTTAACACAGAAGTTGTAAAATCACCGATTGTAGGAGTGTTCTACGCAGCAAAGGATCCTAATTCACCTCCATTCGTGAAGGTCGGAGATACTGTGAAGAAAGGTGATGTGCTCTGCATCCTAGAATCGATGAAGATGATGAATGAGATTAGATCTGATTATGATGGGGTAATCAAGGAAATCAAGTGCAAGAACGAAGAGCTTGTAGAGTTTGATCAGGTTATGTTTGTGCTGGAGAAAGGTGAATGATTAGAAAGGTCTTAATAGCTAACCGCGGAGAGATTGCGCTGAGCATACAGAGAAATTGTAATGAAATGGGTGTTGAGACTGTTGCGGTTTATTCAGATGTAGATAAAGGTCAACCGGCGATATATTTGGCAGATCAATCAATATGTATCGGTTCAGGAAAGAGTTCCGCATCATACCTAAATGTTGCGAATATCCTGACCGCTGCGATTGAGTCGGGCTGCGAAGCTATCCACCCTGGATATGGTTTTCTAGCTGAAAATGGTGATTTTGCAGAAAAAGTAGAGGCTTGTGGACTAAAGCTCATAGACCATCATCGAAGGTGATTAATCTTATGGGTAATAAGCTTTCCGCCAGAGGTCTCATGGAAGAGAGTGGTGTTCCAGTTGTACCTGGATGCAATGATGTAGTACATGATGAAGAGCAGCTCTACAGGATTGTTGATGAGATTGGTTATCCCGTGCTTCTGAAGGCATCGGCTGGTGGCGGTGGAAAAGGCATGCGCAGAATCTATAAGCGTGAAGACCTCGTTCCTGGCTGGGAACTAACAAGGAGGGAGGCAAAGGCGTCATTTGCAAACGATGATATCTATATTGAGAAGCTAATTGAGAATCCTAGGCATATCGAGATTCAGATACTTGCGGATAGCCTCGGGAATGTGGTGTACCTACCAGAGAGAGACTGCAGTATCCAGAGAAATAACCAGAAGATTATCGAGGAAAGCCCTAGCAGAGCTAACAGCGACTTACTGGAAAAGATGTATAAGTCTGCAGTGATGTGTGCAAAGGCGTGTGGTTACGAAGGTACTGGAACAGTAGAGTTTATCGTAGATAAGTATGACAATTATTATTTCATGGAGATGAACACGAGGATTCAGGTCGAGTATCCGGTAACAGAGATGGTCACAGGAATTAACCTTATCAAGGAGCAGATCAGAATTGCTTCGGGGCTTCCTCTATCTGTAAGGCAGGAGGATGTAGCAGCTAATGGTCATGCGATTGAGGTTAGAGTTAATGCCCAAAATCCTTATGATGATTTCAGACCAAGTTGTGGTGAGATAAGCTTCTTTTTACCGCCAGGTGGTCTCGACACGAGATTTGAGACCGCACTATATCAAGGTGCAAAAATACTGCCATTCTATGATTCTATGATGGCAAAGCTAATCGTAAAGGGAAGTACGCGAATGGATGCTATAAAGAAGCTTAGACGTGCAGTTTCTGAGACGATTATAGACGGTGTTCCAACTAACCTAGGATTTATCTATGCGATACTGTATGACAAGGATTTCATCCTTGGAAATATTGATACAAATTATGTTGCTCATAAGGAAGCTGAGCTTCTGGAAAGCATGCATGTAACGGGAGAATAGCAGAAAATGGGAAGCTTAAATAAGCGAAAAAATCTATTGTCCGCAATTAAGAGTATAAGAGGCGGGAGCAGGCAGAATCAGGTTAGGCGTGAGCCGCGAAGAGCGCTTCCCGACCTTTTTCTTAAGTGTGAGGGATGTAAGTCAGTAATCGACTACAAGGAGTTCGTAGAACATCTTAAGATATGCCCAGAGTGCGGGTACCACATGAAGATGAACGGACTTGAGCGCTTCGAGTACCTCATGGATGAGGGATATGAAAAATCAGCTTTGGTAGTGAGCTAAGAGACCCAATTTCTTTTCCTAAGTATGATGAAAAGCGTGCTAAGGAAGAAAAGAAGTCAGGACTTAATGAAGCTGTTTCTATCGTTAAGGGTACGATAGAGGGTAATCCTGCCTTAGTGGCGGTGCTTGAGCTTCAATACATGATGGGAAGTCTTGGCACATACATGGGCGAAGAGCTGACTAAGATGTTCGAATATGCGATTAGTAATGATCTTCCAGTTATCGTCTTTTCAGCTTCGGGAGGAGCTAGAATGCAGGAGGGAATTTTTTCTCTCATGCAGATGGCCAAGACGAGCGCTGCTATTGGAAAGTTTCAAGATGCAGGACTGCTCTATATAAGTGTTTTGACAAATCCTACCACAGGAGGAGTATCAGCGAGCTTTGCATCCCTTGGGGATATCATTATAGCTGAACCTAATGCGCTGATTGGATTTGCAGGACCAAGGGTAATTGAGCAGACCATCAAAAAGAAGCTTCCAAAAGGATTCCAAAGAGCTGAAAAACTCGAGGAATGTGGTTTTGTAGATATTATATGCGAAAGAGAGAGCCAGCGTAGACTAATTGCTAAGCTGCTCAAGCACCATGTGAAGATTGGAGCGAAATATGAGTAATGCTTATGAAATAGTTAAAAAGGCCAGATCTAGTAACAGGATTAGATCTAAAGAAGTTATCGAAAGGCTTTTCGAAGACATAGTCTACCTTAAGGGCGACAGGTGCTTCGGGGATTCCAAAACGATAATCGGCGGAATCGGATCATTTGAAGAAAGACCGGTTACCTTTATCGGGATTCAGAAAGGGCGTGGTATTGAAGAGGGGGTAGAAACGAACTTCGGAATGCCGATGCCTGAAGGATATCGCAAGGCCATGAGGTTGATGGATCAGGCTGAAAAATTCAGAAGACCTGTAATTACATTTATAGATACACCAGGTGCATATCCGGGGGTAGATGCAGAAGAGCGTGGACAGTTTGAAGCTATAGCGTCTTCACTAGAGAAGATGTCAATGCTAACAGTTCCTGTAATTGCAGTAGTTATAGGTGAAGGTGGATCTGGTGGTGCATTAGCACTATCCGTAGCTAACAAGATATTTATGTTTAAAAATGCAGTGTACTCGATACTTTCACCCGAAGGTTTTGCATCTATTCTATGGAAGGATGCAGGACTTGCTGAAAAAGCTGCTGACGTAATGAAGATTACATCACAGGATTTATATGACTTCGGAATCGTAGACGAAATCATAGATGAGAATGGAGATAAGGTAAACTTTACACAGCTAAGAAATTTGATTTCAACTGAGCTTCAAACATTGTCAGACATGACTGGCGAGGAAATTAGAGAGCGCAGATACGATAAATTTAGAGAGATTAGAGGATAAGATGGGACTTAAAGTTAAGGACATTAAAAGCTTGACTAGAGGAGTTAAGCGTAGCAATAAGTACTATGAAGAAAGACTCGATACGACTGATGAGTGGATTCTAACTCGTACGGGGATTGAAAATCGTTACATAACGGAGGAAACTCCGTCAGAGATGGCAAAGGAACTCGCTGACCAACTTGTGTTCGATAGAGATAAAGTAAAGGTTCTTATCGTCGCATCGTTCTCGAGTGACATTAGAATTCCTTCGATTGCGGGTATCCTCCACAAGAGATTAGAACTTAAAAACAGCTGTTTTTCTGTAGATATAAATGCTGCCTGCGCAGGCTTTGTGTCGGCTATGATTATGGCTGAGCGCATGCTTGATCCTGGAGAAGAGGCTATTCTCGTTGCCAGCGAACAGGTTAGCAGATATATAGATTTTAACGACAGAGGGATAGCCGTACTGTTTGGAGATGGATGCGCAGGCATTGTAGTTGAGAAGAATGATAAGCTGTGGTTGAGTGATGCGAGTACATATGGAGATGACCGTGTAATTGTAATGGACGACAATGATTTCATTCAAATGAATGGTCAAGAGGTGTTCAAATTCGCGATAAGTAAAGTCCCAGAATCACTCGAGCGTCTACTCGAGAGATCTGATCTCACTGGAGCCGATATAGATTATGTCGCTGCTCATCAAGCTAATGTGAGGATACTCGAGCAGATTTCCAAGAGAACTGGAATAGACGAGGATAAGGTTCTAAAGAATATAAGAGAACGAGGAAATACCTCGGCAGCATCTGTTCCAACACTTTTGTACGAGTACAGGGATAAGTTTAAAGATGGGGATAAGGTGCTGTTCACGGCTTTTGGAGCGGGACTAATTGTTAATTCGGTACTTATGGAGTGGTAGAGATGAACTTAGATAAATTACTAAATATTAAATATCCGATAATTCAGGGAGGAATGGCGAATATAACAGATGGTAAATTTGCAGCCACTGTATCTAACGCCGGAGCTCTAGGGACGATCGGTTCGGGCGGCATGAAGGCTGATGTGCTTGCCAAAGAAATTGATATATGTAAAGGCCTAACAGATAAGCCTTTTGCAGTAAATTTGATTATGTTCCGTTCAGATATTAAGGAGCTAGTTGAGGTTGTGTGCAAGGCGAAGGTTCCGTATGTAATCGCTGGAGCAGGCAGTCCTGGTCCATATATGGAGGATTTCCAAGCTGCTGGAATAAAGGTTATGCCGGTTATATCATCGCCGCTTCAGATTAAGCGCCTCGATAAGTTCGATGTATTTGCTTACATTGCAGAGGGGATGGAAGCAGGAGGTCATATCGGGGAAATGACGACTATGACTCTGATCTATCAGGTAGCGGGTGCAACTGATAAACCGATAATTGCAGGTGGTGGAATCGGATCGGGTGCACAGATGCTAGCTGCGGAAGTGCTGGGAGCTAAAGGTGTTCAAATCGGAACAGCCTTTCTCTTCACCGATGAAGTTCCCGTTCACCAGAACTATAAGGATTTGCTGATGCATACTGAATCCCATCGCATTACGTCAATCGGGAATCTAAATGGAAGACCTATGCGACTTGTCAAGAATCCGATGACCAGAGAGTTTAAGGAGCTTGAAAGGAACGAGAGTGACAAGGAAGTGCTTGAGGATTTCACTCTTGGAAGATTAAGAAAGCAGTATACGAAGGTGATGTGGATCAAGGCTCTGTTATGGCAGGATACACAGCTGCTCAGTTCGATAGGCTGTATTCAGTTCCTGAGCTACTTGAGAAATTGATGAGCGAATATCAGCTCGCAAAGAATAGCGTTAAATAGAGAGACCTATTTACATAAATGACAGTAAAGTAAATCTATCAGAGAAATAGAGGAGATAATGGGTAATTTAGCAGTAATATTCGCTGGACAGGGTTCGCAGTATGAGGGCATGGGAAGTAAGCTATACGATAGATACCCTGAGATTAGAGGCATATATGACAGACTAGGGAGAGAACTCACAGACATGTCCTTCAGAGGTAGCATCGATGACATATCTAAGACTAAAAATCTTCAGCCAATCATGATTGCTTTTCAACTTGCCGTGTTGAAACTGATTCGCACACATAAGCCTGATCTTCTAAAGGGACTTATGTCAACGTGCGGACTCAGCCTAGGGGAATACAGTGCACTCGCACTATCAGAAATAATCGACGAAGGCGATGCACTAAGACTTGTTGCTATGCGTGGAGCCCTGATGGGAGAAGCATCAGAGAATAGAAATAGCAAAATGCTAGCAATTCTCAAGATGACTGAAGACGAAGTTAGAGAGGTTCTGCAGGGCAATCCTGAATTCGAGGGCAAGGTATATATCGCTAACATAAACAGCAGTCGGCAAGATCATCGTATCAGGTGAAGGTGACGCAATAGATGAACTTAAGGATTTTCTAAAGGCTAACAGGAAGCTTGCTAAACCTCTTGCAGTTAGCGGAGCATTCCATACTCCGTTTATGGAATCGGCAAGGGTTGAATTTATGGAAACTCTCGAAGGGACTTCATTTAGAGTACCAGAAATTTCATATTATCCAAATGTTACTGGCGAGAAGTACAATGGGACGTCGATGGTTCATGTGTTATCGGAACAGATAGTATCACCGGTGCTCCTCTACAAGACATTCAAAAATATGGTAGATGATGGGATTACACATTTTCTGGAAATAGGTCCAGGTGGTGTACTTTCCACAATCCTAGAGAGAGAGTTTGAAGGGCTAGAGGTTAGCACGATTAAGAACGATGATGATTTGATTGAACTACTTGAAGCCTAGATTAAGTGTTCAAATTCTTAGAAATAAAAAGGAGTATAAGTATGGCGAATAAAGTAGCGCTTATTACAGGAGCTGCTGGTGGAATAGGTACAGCAATTGCCGAAAAGCTGAAGACCGAAGGATTTAATCTTGCACTAAATGTTCGTACCGTGAAACCACAGCTTAAAGAGCTAGTAGAGAGACTATCGGACGAAAAATGTCAAGTGCAGGTAGTGATCGGTGATATTGGACGAGCTGAAGATTGTAAGAGGATAGTAGAGGAAGTCATTGAGGAACAGGATCAGATTGACGTGCTGGTTAACAACGCAGGTATCACAAGAGACAAGCTTGTAATGCAGATGAGCGAAGCAGACTTTGAAGATGTTATAAACACCAACTAAATGGAGCTTTCTACCTAAGCAAATATGTGTCGAGATACATGATGAAGAGGCGTAGTGGCAGAATTATCAACATGTCTTCGGTCGTAGGTCTACATGGTAACGCTGGTCAGGCCAACTATTCTGCAGCAAAGGCTGGACTAATAGGTATGACCAAATCGTTCGCAAAGGAATTCGCATCGCGAAATATCCTAGTAAATGCGATAGCACCGGGTTTTATAGAGACACCGATGACTGAAAATTTGACGGAGCAGGTAAAAGATAAAATTAAGGCTGAAATTCCACTCGGCAAGATTGGGGAACCGAGCGATGTTGCGAATCTGACAGCGTTTCTCGCTGGAGATGAATCGCGCTACATAACAGGTCAGGTTATATCAGTAGATGGGGGTATGAACATATAATGAGTAGAGTAGTAGTAACTGGTATCGGCATGGTTACTCCGTTAGGAAACAGTGCAGCTGAAGTGCTTGAGGGAATCAAGAATTCGCGCTGTGGAATCGGAGAAATCACGAGATATGATGCAAGTGATAGAGCTGTTAAGCTAGCCGCAGAAGTAAAGGACTACAATCCCGACGATTACTTTGATAAAAGAGAGCAGAGGCGATTGGATAGAGTCACTCAATTTGGTATAATAGCCGGCAGAAGAGCTTTGGAAAATGCTAATCTCACAAGAGAATATTTGTCAAATGAAAGAGCCGGAGTCTTTGTTTCCTCTGGAATCGGTGGAATAAGCACTATCGAGTCAGAGCATGCCAAGGGTATGAGTCGTGGCTTCGACAAGGTGTCGCCATATTACATCCCGATGGCAATAATAAATCTAACAGCTGGAAATATCGCCATTGATTTAAATGCTCACGGCTCTTGTCAGGCCATGGTTACGGCTTGCTCCAGTGCAACCAATGCCATCGGTGAGGCATACCGCCACATCAAGCATGGGTATGCTGATATCATGTTTGCCGGAGGCAGCGAGGCTCCTATCACGGAACTCTCGGTAGGTGGATTTACCTCTATGAAGGCGCTATCGCTCTCTCAGAATCCTAACAGGGCATCGATTCCATTCGATAAGAAGAGAGATGGATTTGTAATGGGTGAAGGCGCGACTGTGATAGTTCTAGAGGAATACGAGCATGCGGTCAAAAGAGGCGCTAACATACTAGCGGAGATTGTAGGGTACAGTGATACCTGCGATGCAAATCACATCACAGCTCCTTGCGAAGATGGGAAATTTGCCGCGCAGGCAATGGTACAGGCAATAGCAGATGCTGGGATTAAGACTTGCGATATCGATTACATCAATGCGCACGGAACGTCAACTCCTCTCAATGACAAATATGAAACGGCAGCTATAAAGCGTGCATTTGGCGAGGACTACAGAGATGTACTCGTATCTTCTTCAAATCACAAATAGGACACCTTCTTGGAGCTTCTGGTTCAACTGAACTAGCGATGACTATCATTTCCATGCAGGCAGGGATAGTTCCTCCAACTATAAACTACGAATATCCAGATGACGCATGCGATCTCAATCTGGTGGTTAATAGGTATAAGGAAGCAGAAATCAACTATGCGCTCAAGAATTCACTTGGGTTCGGAGGGCATAATGCATCAATCGTAGTAAAGAGGTGGACCGAATGAAATTGACATATGAAGAAGTGAGAAATATTTTGCCGCACAGATACCCATTTATCATGGTTGATAAAATTGTTGAACTTGAGGCGGGAAATAAAGCTATTGGAATTAAGAATGTTAGCGGAAACGAACCTTTCTTTCAGGGACACTTCCCTAGTGAGGCTGTAATGCCAGGAGTTCTTCAAGTGGAAGCAGTGGGACAGGTCGGCGCTGTTGCAGTCTTGATCGATCAAGAAAGGGCGCTAATGCGTTCCTTGCGGGAATCAAGAAGGCTAGATTTCATAAGAAAATCGTTCCGGGAGATCAGCTGGAGATCCACTGCGCAATCAATAAGAGAGTCGGGAATATTGGATTTGGAGAAGGCTACATCCTAGTTGACGGTGAGAAAGCGATGTCATGCGAGATTTCATTTGCCATCATGTAGAGCGCCAGAACTTTAATCCCTGTAGTTAAGAAAGGCGGATTTGAATAGATGCTTACAGAGGTATTTGCAGAGGTATACGAGAAGTTCAAATTGAACTTGTATAAGCATATGTTTGTAAATGGCGGAGGCAAGGAGCATGAGCTTACAGCGACAGAGACATTTACATTAGAGGTTATTCATGCGATGAAGAACCCTAAGGTGAGCCAGCTTGCGGAATTCCTGGAGATGTCGACACCTAATGTTGCCTATAAGATATCTTCCTTGATGAAGAAGGGATATATAGAGAAGATTCAGTCTAAAGAGGATAAGCGAGAGTATATTCTCAAGGAGACCGAGAAGTTTCACGAGTACTACAAGGCGAAGAATAGTTATATACCGATAGTGCTCGACAGATTGGCGAAGAGGTTTACGGAAGAAGAAATCGATAACCTAGAGCACATTCTTAAGGTCATGAGCGATGAGTTTATGGGTGAAGTTAATAGATTTATCGCGGACAACAAGGTCGATTAGATGCATGATTTTAGGTTGCATGAGGACTCGGTAATTTCAGAAATTAACAGAAAACATAAGGTGGATAGCGTTTTGCCTAATGGGTTTCGATATATATATTTCGAAAATATCGATTCAACAAATAAATATGCTAAAGAACATGCTGGCGAACTTGAGAATGCAATAATTGTGGCTGAAAACCAATATGCTGGTGTAGGTAAGAATTCATCTCACTGGTGGTCATCACCATGTCAATCGATACTGGCGACGATTATGTTGTCGATTGATCTTGAGCCAGCTGAAACAATTGTGTATCCGCTTCTAGTCGGGGCTATCATCCGTGAAGTGCTGGCAGAGCATGGGGCTGAAGCTGAGGTCAAGTGGCCAAATGACATTTATATAGGCGACAAGAAGCTAGGCGGGATACTTTGTGAGACAATTATAGAGAACGGTAAAACTGAAAAATTAATAATAGGTTTTGGAATCAACGTTAACCAAACTAAAGAAGAGATGACTCTATATAATATGACATCTCTATATGAATATAAGAGTATAGAATTTAATAGATGTGAAATCCTTGCAGACATTATCGTAAAGCTATTTGAACACATGAAGGATAGCAGTTCGGATAATACGAAGTATATGGAAAGAGAAGTGAACTCACATCTCTTCGCAAAGGGATTAACTGTAACTTTTGAATCGGATAAGCGCTATGAAGGTACGCTGACTGGAGTCGGCGAAGACGGAGCGCTTTTACTTTTGACAGAATCGGGCATGAAAAAGTTCATTTCAGGGAAAATAATCATGTAACAGATGAGAAAGAAAAGGTTAAAAATGGATAAGAATCGAAATAGAGAAAAAGACATTTGCGATATTAACAAGAATTGTAATAATGGTCACGTTAAAAGCCACAACCGACTAGACGCACGCACTATTACAAGCGTCGGACTTGCGACAGCTCTTCTCGTAATAGGGTCTGCGATTTCCATACCAATCGGCCCAGTTCCCATTAGTCTGCAATCGCTCGTAGTGCTCTCGATAGGAATAACTATGGGCAAGAGGCTCGGTGTGATGGCTGTTACAGTGTATGTAATAGCAGGGCTTGTGGGACTTCCGGGTATTTGCCGGATTAAAAGGAGGACCGCAGTATATATTTGCTCCAACATTTGGGTTCATAATAGCGTTCATATTAGCAGCATATATAGTAGGTGCAGGCTATGAGTCGAGTTCAAATGTGAAGAGATATGCTAGCCTTGCTATAGCGACCTTTGTAATATATGCGGTAGGTGCGGTATACTTCTATTTTGTGCAGAGTGTACATCTTGGAAATAATATTCCATTTACGAAAGTTCTCCAGCTTACGGTACTGCCGTTCATAATTGGAGATATGATAAAGCTTCATGTAGCATTTTGCGTAGGCGGAAAGCTTAAGAGTATACTAGGTGTAAACTTTGAAAATGCCAACTAGTTAAATGTCTTAATATCTGAATAAAATATAGGCGATAATCAATTCTCATCATCAGAGAAGATTATCGCTTTTTATATGATATATACAAGATAACGAAGCACATGTGTGGTTTATTGTCTTCTGACGAAATGGCTAAATGTATAAGGTCAACATCTAAACACCTTGAAAAAAACAAGGTATTTAGATATAATCGAGAGAAGTAACACATGTAAATACTGCCTGATGGCAAGGAGGATATAATGGTTAGAAGAAGACGTATGACAGATGCAGAAAAAGCACTTCTAATTGAAGAGGGAAAAGCAGCTAGAAGACAGAAGATGCTCAAAACGAGCATGAGAATAGCTGGTCTTAGCATAATCGCAGGAGCTACTCTTGTCGTTGCAACTAAGAAGATTTTCGACGAAATTTGTTGAGGATGATTGGTCAGATGTAGATTGGGGAGAAGAAGACGAGGACTACGGCGTATATTAAACCAATCCTTTGACACATGCTATAGATTTTGAAAGGGAATACGATGACGGAAAAAAAGGGCACTTTTTATATTACTACACCTATATACTATCCAAGCGCTAAGCTGCATATTGGACACACATACTGCACAGTTATGGCAGACGCGATGGCGAGATTTAAGAGGCTTACCGGATATGATGTAAGATTCCTCACAGGTACTGACGAGCACGGTCAGAAGATCGCTAAGTGTGCACAAGAAGCTGGCGTGACACCGATTGAATATATCGATCCAATTGTTGATACAATTAAGAGACTATGGGCGACGATGGAAATCAGCTATGATGACTTTATCAGAACCACAGAGGAGCGCCATGAAAAGCGCGTTCAGGGAAATCTTCATGAAGATGTACAACAATGGTGATATCTATAAGGATAAGTACGAGGGGTGGTACTGTACTCCTTGTGAGTCCTTTTGGACAGAGAGCCAACTAGTAGAAGGAAACTGCCCTGATTGCGGTAGACCTGTTAAGAAGATGAGCGAAGATGCATACTTCTTTAAGCTATCAAAGTATTCTGACAAGCTTGTTGAGCTCCTTGGAAATGGCACATTCCTTCAGCCTGAATCTCGTGCGAAGGAGATGATTTCATTTGTAGAGCAGGGGCTCGAGGACCTATGTATCTCGAGAGCTTCATTAGATTGGGGCATCAAGGTTCCAATTGATGAGAGACACGTAATCTATGTGTGGCTCGATGCACTATCAAACTATATTACCGCCCTTGGATTCCCTGGTGAGGATGAAGAACAGTACAAAAAGTACTGGCCAGGAATAAACCTAGTAGGTAAGGAAATCGTAAGATTCCACTCCATTATCTGGCCAGCAATGCTCATGTCTATGAACGAACCAGTGCCTAAGAAGGTTCTTGGTCACGGATGGATTCTAATCGATGGTGGCAAGATGTCGAAATCGAAGGGCAATATTGTTGATCCAGAGATTCTAATTGATCGTTATGGAATAGATGCGCTTAAGTATTTCTTGCTAAGAGAGTATACTTTTGGTCAAGACGGGCTATATACCAACGAAATCATGCTGAACCGCATCAACTACGACCTCGCTAATGACCTTGGAAACCTCCTATCGAGAACCGTTTCGATGATTGAAAAGTATTGCAGCGGAGTGGTTCCAGAAGCTACGACTGAGGATGATTTCGATCGTGACCTGATTGCTACAGCACTCGGATGCGCTGCGAAGGTTGAAGCTCACATGGATGAATTCCGCTTCAACAATGCGCTCGAGGAGATTTGGATAGTTATTTCGAGAGCTAACAAGTATATCGACGAAAAGATGCCTTGGGTTCTTGCAAAGGACGAGAGTAAGAAAGCCGAACTTGATACAGTCATGAGCAATCTAGCAGAGGTGCTCAGAATGATTTCTGTGTTAATCATCCCATATATGCATACGACTTCAGATAGGATGAGAGATCAGCTCGGAATTTCAAATCAAGAGGCAAAATGGCTGGATCTCGAAGAGTTCCGCATGATGGCTGGGGCACATGTCCACAAAGGAGATGCTCTATTCCCAAGGCTAGATGTAGCTAAGGAGATTGAAGTTCTATCTAATACAGAACAGGAAAAGGTTGCTATAAAGAAGAACAACCGAAAAAAATAATAAGAATGAGGCCTCAAGTATAGACTTGAGGTCTTTTTTACCAATATAAGAGGGGGAGAAAAATGCTATTTGATGCACACACTCATTTGAATTATGAAGAGTTCAGCGAAGAAGAGCGGCTTGATAGGGCAAGGGAGATAGAAGAGTCTGATGTGGAGTTTATCATCGATGTCGGAGACTCTGTAGAATCGTCAGAGCAGGCGATTAAGGATGCAGCTGATTATTCTTGGTGCTATGCTGCTGTTGGGATTCATCCGGATAAGGCACTCACATACTCTGATGATGATATAGATAGGATCAAGGAGCTCGCAAGCGCACCAAAGGTTCAAGCAATCGGTGAAATAGGTCTAGACTTCCACTATGGAAAGGACTCCAGGGCTGAACAGATTGAGCTCTTCAGGAAGCAGATAAGAATTGCGAATGAACTCATGATGCCGATTATGATTCATACAAGAGAAGCCGATGCGCTTACAAGAGATATCCTCATCGAGGAAGGAGCATTCAGAGAAGAGAGGAAAGCTCATTTTCCCAAGAGACCAGATGGACAAGGGGGGATGGTTGCTGATGCCAGAGTGCAGCTACACTGCTATTCGGGTTCCCTTGAACTGGCGCGAGAGTATGTGAAGCTTGGGGCGACAATCTCTATAGGTGGACCGCTTACATTTAAAAATGCGAGAAAAACAGTAGAGGTACTAGAGGGAATACCGCTTCAGTTTATAATGAGTGAGACTGATGCGCCTTTTCTTGCACCAGAACCGAAGAGAGGGAGGCCTAATAAGACGCCGTATATTGAGCATGTTGTGAGAAGAATGGCGCTATTAAAGGACATCGGGTTTGACGAAGCAGTACGGATAACATCAGAAAATGCGAGACGCTTCTTTAATATAGAGGTATTATAGGTAGAGTTATTTGCAATTCGGAAACATATTCATATGATTACGCACAAATACGCTAATTAGGAGTTAACTTGGAATACCTATGAATGGAATTATAAAAAAGATTATTGATAGCAAAACAGTAGAAAATGGAGATAAAGTAATAGTCGGTTTTTCGGGTGGACCTGATTCACTGACACTTCTTCATGCGCTGAATTCAGCTAGGGAGGAGCTTGGAATATCAATATATGCGGTCCATATTAATCATAAGATTAGACCTGTGGACTGTGATCTTGAGGCAGAACATGCTAGACGTATATGCATAGAGCTTGGTATTCCATTTAAACTCGTTATCTGCGACTGTAAGGAGATTGCAGAACGCGAAAGGATATCGGAAGAAGAGGCTGGTCGCAAGATTCGCTACGAAGCATTTTCTGATATGGCGTACGAACTAGAGCGGTGCGGAACACCTAGAGATAGAATAAAGATAGCAGTAGCTCAGAACGCGGATGATCAAGTTGAGACTGTCCTGTTTCATATACTGCGTGGCACTGCAGTTCGTGGTCTAGCTGGTATACCTATTAGAAGGCTAGATGAACATGGATACACTGTAATAAGACCACTTCTAGGTATAAGTCGAACCGAGATTGAGGTATATGTAAATGACTGCGGTCTAAAACCAAGCATAGATAAGAGCAATGAAGAGCCTATATACAGCCGTAATAAGATTAGACTTGAACTGATACCAGAGCTCGAAAGAGATTATAATCCCTCATTTCGAAAGGCAGTTAAAGACTGAGCGAGTCAGCAGCTTGTGATGATGAATACATGATGAAGGAAGCGGCAAGACTATATGAGAATTCTGTCTCTTTGAATCATGAATATGAGCTTTATAAAGTAAGGGGTGTGCATAAAGCACTAAAGAGACGGATAGCAGCCATGATGCTTGAGGCAGAGGATGTTCATCCAACCTATGAGCTCGTCAATTCATTAGTAGGAATCATTGATTCAGGCAATCCTTCTGCAAGCTATGACTTACCTGGAGGGATAACAGCAGAGCGTAGGTATGAGAGGCTAGTGTTTTTACAGAAAAAATACGTGAATGAACCTCGCTCATGTTCAGGAAGGCATGATATAAGAGGGATTTCTATAAAAGCTATATCTATTGCAGAATATCAAGAGTTCAGAGGAAGTGCAGAAGTTAGCGAAGAAAAAGATAATCCATATGCAGCATTTGACATAGACAAGCTGTTTAAGGAAAGGGGATTTAAAGCGGAAATGATTGGCGTATCAGATGAAAGCTCCCGACTTGACGTTAGACTGCGCACCAGAAGGCCTGGGGACTATATCGGAACAGGAAACGGCAGCAAAAAGCTACAGGATTTTTTAGTAGATGAGAAGGTACCGAAGACGTCTCGAGATGAAATAAAATTGGCTGCAATGGGTAGTGAAATACTTTGGATTTTACCTGATGAAATGTTTAAGTCAGAGCGATATAGGATTAAGGGGAAATATTCACAAAAATATCAGGTTGACAACAGTTCAGAGAGGGTTTTGTTTCTTGAACTGCGCTAATTCGTATGATAAAATAACACGACAGTTTGTGTAAAATAACAAATTTTAGACCAAAAATATTACTAAAGAAATATGAGGGGTACGATAATTGAAGAGATTTATTAAGAATTTTGCGATATATTTGGTTATATTTGCGGTTGTTCTCGGAGTAGCTTTTTTCTACAAGGGAGCAGATGGTGCGAAGAAGACTGCCGAAGTGAAATTCTCAACATTTGCAACTCACCTTGAAAAAGGAAAATATAAGACAATAAATATAACGGACAGAAAGATGACGGCAACGCTAAAGAATGGCAACAAGGAATACGCCTATGCGCCATCGGTTGTTGAAATCAGCTGGCTTGAGAACAGCTATGTGTTCCCGCAGGTTAAGTCCGGTAAGCTGAAGCTTTCTAGCGATCCACCGCAGAGTAGTGTTAACTTCTTCTCACTGCTACCGACGATTATTATGGTTGTCGCACTCGGATTCCTGTTCTACTTCATGATGAGTCAGGGTGGTAACAACAAAGCATTCCAGTTCGGTAAGAACAGGGCTAAGCTGTACAAAGAAAATGGCAAGAATATACGTTTTGCGGATGTAGCTGGGTTAAAGGAAGAAAAAGAGGAGCTCGAGGAGATTGTTGATTTCCTTAAGAATCCTTCTAAATACTCTAATTTAGGTGCTAGAATTCCTAAGGGGGTACTACTCGTAGGAAATCCAGGTACTGGTAAGACTTATATCTCTAGAGCTACAGCCGGTGAGGCTGGAGTTCCATTCTTTACGATTTCAGGTTCTGACTTCGTCGAGATGTTTGTAGGTGTGGGTGCTTCTCGTGTAAGAGATCTTTTTGACCAAGCTAAGAAGAATGCTCCGTGCATCATATTCATAGATGAAATTGATGCCGTAGGACGTAAGAGAGGTGCTGGTCTTGGCGGGGGTAATGATGAGCGTGAGCAGACGCTCAATCAACTTCTTGTTGAGATGGATGGTTTCGATGGAAACTCAGGCATCATTATTTTAGCTGCTACAAATAGACCGGATGTATTAGACCCTGCACTGCTTCGCCCAGGCAGATTTGACAGGCAGATTGTAATCGGAATGCCTGACGTTAAAGCGAGAGAGGAAATTTTCAAGGTTCACACCAAGAATAAACCGCTTGCTGACGATGTTACAATTGAGATTCTCGCTAGGAGAACACCTGGTTTTTCACCTGCAGATATCGAGAACTTGGTTAACGAAGCGGCACTTTTAACAGCTAGACGCAACGGTACTAAGATTAGAATGGATGAAATTGAGGAGGCTACTACTAAGGTAATGGCTGGCCCTGCAAAGAAATCGAGAGTGATTTCTGAGGCTGAGAGAAAGCTTACTGCATACCACGAAGCTGGACATGCGATAGTTATGAAGGCCATACCTAACTCCGATCCAGTTCATCAAATCACTATCATACCGAGAGGTATGGCAGGCGGATTCACGATGTCACTTCCTGAAGATGAAAAGTTCTTCATGACAAAGGGTGACATGGTTAATATGATTAAACATTTACTAGGCGGCAGAGTTGCAGAGGCGCTTAAGCTTGATGACATAAGCACCGGTGCAAGTAACGACCTTGAACGTGCAACAGCTATCGCTAGACAGATGATTACAAAGTATGGGTTTAGCTCAAAGCTTGGACCAGTAAGCTTTAGCTCAAGTGATGAAGTGTTCCTTGGAAAGGACTTTTCCACAAGACAGAATTATTCCGAGGAAACTGCTTCAGAAATTGATGCTGAGATTAAACACATACTCGAGAGCTGCTATGAAGCAACAACTAACATTCTTAAGGAGAATGATGAAGCGTTTGAAAGAGTTGCTCAGGCCCTTCTGCTCATCGAGACACTTGATGGAGAACAGTTTAATGATCTCTATGAAGGAAATCACACCTGAGGAGCTTGCTGAGAATGTAAAGGCTCGTGATGAAGAAATTGCGGAGCTAAACAAGGCAGAGGCAAAGGAAAGTGAGAGACTCGAGGAAGAGAGACGTCAGGAGGCTGAGGAGAGGCTAAAGGAACTTCAGTCTGTTATCGTTGGTGATTTAAAGTTTGAAGACTCTACTTTTGCAGAAGAAAACAACCATGCAGATAATAATGATTCGGGAAAGCTATCTGAAGAAGAACAAGCGAAGTCTAGCGTAGGATGGCCTTCTGATGCTAAAGAAGGGCCGCAAGATTATGAGATTGATGTAGATGCGGATACAGATGCAGATGCAGCAAAGGAAGCAGAGCCTGAATCTAAAGATGAATCCAAGAATGATACGGAAGCTGACAAAGAGTAAAAGAGCGATAGGCTCGGAGTCAAAGAAATTGAAGGAGCAATAAAATGAGGATAACTGTAGAAGATTGCCTTAATCTAGATGCGTTCAAAGGGAGCACCGTAATTTCCTGCAAGAGAAAGATGGACAGAAGAGTGCGAACCATCTCAGTTTTCGATGAAATTGATTATGAGAAGGGAATCGAGCGTAACGGAGTAAAGGAACAGATGGTTCTTACCCATTTCTGGAACTGTAAGGATGATATTGATGCTCAGTGCCGAATTGTCGTTGGTTTTGGTAAAAAGGCAATCGCTACACTCGTAATATTCCTGCATGAGGAAGGTGTGAGAGCTGTAGACCAAAAGGTAATCAAGACAGCGGAGGAAAATGGACTCCTGATTATCGTAATTCCAGACGATAAAGAGACTACGTATGCCGTGCTCATGGAACAGGTACTTGATAAAATCTTGTACGGACACAACTACAGTGACAATATTTTAAACAACACAATTTATCATCTTCTTAACTTCGAAAAGCATAGAAACTTCCAGAGTGCGCTAAAGGAAGCGGCTATAAATAATGATTATCAGGCTATTTTGATGACCTCGGAGTTCAATCCAATACTCACGATTGAGACTCGCCATGAGGAAACTATTGATAATGCGATAGTTCAGGCCAAGAAGATGGATGTGTCGCACTCGACCATGTTCACCCAGGTCAATATAAATGACGTAATAACTTACTGGGGAACTATAGATATAAATAATGAGAAGCACATCTTGATGATTGTGGATAATGAGGACAATTACTCTGCTACTGAGATCAAGAAACTAGCTGAGATTATCGAGCTTGCGATGGGTATGTGGAAATACACTCCCCTGAGAGAGATTCAAGGGCTGAATTTATCAAGTCAGCTATAAGAGGAGATTTGACATTCTGCTACACCCTAATCGACGAGGCTGGACTCAAAGGCAAACAGTTTGTCAGTGTATTCTATGCGAATGGGATAAACAACCGAGCATCACAGGATATTCTCGAGAAATATAAATCAGACAAGGGATTCGGCATACTTCCACTCATTGAAGGAAATGAATTTTACGGGATGATTTATGCCGATGCAGGTGAAGAGAAGGGCGTTCAGCTCAAGAATGATTGCCTCAGAATGTACGATGATCTCAAGGAAGGTCGTAAGGATGTAAGGATTTTTCACTCTACAGGTATTGAGGAGCTCGACAGCGCTATAGACGGTTTCAAGATGATTAACGAGACTTGGAATAACGTAGAGGCTGTGTTCCCATATAAGAGGGTGTTTACTAAGTACGAGATGTCGATGGTCTGCAACTGTATCAATATTCAGATGCAGAGTAGTGTGCTCAAGAAGATTTACCTAGATTTACTCGAGCCATTTGAACGAGAAGTATCTCTAAATAAGGGAAGGTTGCTCCTCGAGACACTCGAAACATTCGTGCTTGATGCCGGAATGAATAGTAACAAGACTGCAGAGTTTATGAATATTCATAACAACACAGTTCAATACAGACTAAGCGAATCAATGAGATTCTCGGCGCAGAGCTGACAGGAAACAGAATTATCCCAGGGCTCACTATGGCACTGGCTCTAAGGAGAATGGAGGATCACTAAAATGCTTCTAGCTGTAGATGTAGGAAATACAAATATAGTGATAGGCGTGTTCAGCAAGTCCCAGCTCATTACGAGCTGGCGACTTGCTACAGATAGCAGGCGAAGTGCAGACGAGTATGGGATTCTGGTCGAGCAGATGTTCAGACATGAGGGGATAGACCCATCTGACATTGACGATGTGATTATATCCACTGTCGTGCCTTCGCTGCTTTTTGCCTTACAGCATATGTGCTATAAGTATTTGCACGTATCACCGCTTGTTGTTGAGACGGGTGTGAAGACGGGGCTCAAGATTAAGTGTGACGACCCGCGCCAAATCGGTTCTGACAGGATTGTGAATGCCGTTGCAGCACATCACAAGTATAAGAATCCGCTAATTGTCATCGATTTCGGAACAGCTACGACTTTCTGCGCGATAACTGAGGACGGGGACTATCTAGGTGGTACGATTGCACCCGGGATAAAAATTTCAGCTAAGGCACTTTTTGAGCAGACAGCTAAGCTACCACATGTAGATCTAGAGGTCCCAGGAAATATGATTTGTAAGAATACCATTGAAGGCATGCAGTCGGGACTAGTATATGGTCATATGGGGCTTACCGAATATATCGTTGAAGGCATGAAGAAAGAGCTCGTAGAAAACTACGGGAAGAATTACGATGCTATTAAAGTCATTGCGACAGGTGGACTTGCTCCAATGGTAGAGAATGGCGTAAAGTGCATAGATGTCATTGAAAAGAGACTTACGCTCGATGGCCTAGTGCTCATCTATGAAAGAACAAATCACAGAGGAAGAAACGCAACTAATGTCAGATACGAGATATATTATTGGCGATGTTGAGCTACCAAATCCATTTTTGTTAGCACCGCTTGCAGGTGTCACGGATGCAGTTATGAGAAGACTCTGCGAGGAGCAGGGGGCGGCGATGACGTGCACTGAAATGGTGAGTGCAAAAGGTTTATACTACGGAGATAGAAAGACGCCAAAACTCCTATATATACCTCCGAAATCCGGAATAACAGCAGTCCAAATTTTTGGCAGTGAACCTGATGTGATGTCGTATGCTGCATCGGCTTTGAACTCAGAACCCAATAAGATTCTCGATATTAATATGGGCTGTCCAGTACCTAAGGTTGTAAAAAATGGTGATGGTGCAGCTCTAATGAAGAACCCCGACCTTGTCTATGATATCGTATATGCGGTTGTGAAAAATTCTGAGAAACCAGTTACCGTTAAGATAAGAAAAGGATTCGATGAGGAGTCTATCAATGCAGCAGAAGTTGCAAAGGCCATATCAAGTGCAGGGGCATCTGCTGTTGCTGTTCATGGTAGAACACGGGAACAATACTATTCAGGCAATGCTGACTGGGATATCATAAGGCGGGTCAAGAAGCTGTAGGTATACCAGTTATAGGTAATGGCGATGTATTTACAGGTAAAGATGGCGTGCGCATGATGGAGGAGACAGGATGCGACTTTGTCATGGTAGCACGAGGTGCAATGGGAAATCCCTGGATATTTAAAGAATTAAATGCAGCCTTCCATGGCGAGGAGGCACCACCTCGTCCAACTGTAAGAGAACTTAGCATGATGATGATTAGACACCTAGACGAACTGGTTCAACTTAAGGATGAATATTCTGCGGTAAGAGAGATGAGGAAGTTTGTCGCATGGTATACTAAAGGGGTGAAGGGAGCAGCTAAACTCCGTGGTAAGATTAATAATATTGAAACACATGCAGAGATGAAAGAGGCTTTGAACATTGAGTAATAAGAAGAAACTTAAAGCGGTATCCATCATGTTATTACTGATAATGATAGCTAGTGTACTTGGTGGATGCACGACCTTTGACAATTTCAAAAAGACTTTTGTAGATAAGCAGGTAGTTGGTGATGATAACACCATAACCATCGGTATATATGAACCTAGTTCTGGAGAATTTAAAGAACAAGGTGAAGAGGAAATCAGAGGAATTGAGCTCGCAAATTCTATTTATAGCAATGTAAATGGAATTAAGATTAAACTCGTTAGAGTCGATAACCAGTCTGATGTCAATTCAGCAAAAGGTGCGATACAGAACCTCATCAAGATGAAACCAACTGTAATACTTGGGAGTGCCGGTGAGGCAAACTCTATGGTTGCATCACCATATATTGAGGCAGCAAAGATTCCGACTATTACGCCGTCTGCAGTCAATCCGCTGATTACGGAGAACAACAAGTATTATTTCAGGGCATCTATTACCGAATCACAGCGCGGAGCAGGTTTAGCCGAATACGTGTACAGTGTGCTTGGATCAAGAAAAATTGCAACGATATCCATGAAGAATGATAGTGCTAACACTGCCATGCAGAGAGGCTTCAACTCCAAGATTAGTGAGCTAGAGAAGAGTTCAGCAGGTGACTCTTCCGGCGCTTCATCCATAGTCTACAAGAAGGCTGTTGATGTCGATTTTGAAAACTATGGAAAGCTAGTTAAAAGTATAAAGAAATCTGATGCAGATGTTGTGGTTGTACCGTTTGGCGCAGAGAATTCCGATAAGCTCTTTTCAGAAATAGAAAAAGAAAATCTAGAGAAGAAGATAACCTTTGTAGGGAGCTCAAGCTGGAATAATGAAGACTTTATAGCGATGATGAAGAGCCATCCAAAGATTAAAGTTGTATTTCCGTCGGACTCCGTGTTCAGCGGTGGAAAAACGACGACAAAGTCCGTAACGGCTGAGACTCAGAGATTTATTATTGAGTATGCAAAGAAGTACGGTAATGATTCCGAACCAACGAGTAATGCCGCTCTTGGATATGATTCATATTTGCTGGCCATCAATGCTATCAATAGAGCAAATTCTAAGAATCCAGTCGACATACGAAAAGCTTTGTCAGAATTATCAAATGTCAGAGGTGCGACCGGTGTGTTCACTTTTGATGAATATGGAAATCCTATAAAATCAGTAAACCTATCAACAATTAAGTCTGGAAAGGTTATTTCGCTGTATGTGACTAACGACAAGACCACAGCGGAAAATATGGGAAAGATTAAGTAAGTAAATCAAGTATAGTCAAGCATTTGAAGTAATGTTTAGTGTGATATACTTTGCAGTTAGAGGTAGTAGAATGAATTATATAGAGTACTTAGAAAATTCAAATTCTGAAATGATTGAAGAGCTTGCAAAACAAGTAAGAATTGACAGTGTAAAGTCAGAACCAGTAAGAACACCTGAAGGGGAGCTTTACCCGTTTGGAAAGGGCGTTCAGGAGTCTCTTACAGAGCTGCTTAAACTTGGTGAGAGCATGGGATTCGAGGTCCACAACTATGATAATTACGTTGGAGAAATCGTTTCCTGGAGAGCCAGGCGAAGAATCATTCGGTATAGTTGGACACCTCGATGTAGTTCCGGTGGCTGATGATTGGAAGTATGGACCATTTAATCCTGTGATTGAAGATGGTTTTATGTATGGACGAGGAACAGCTGACGATAAAGGACCTGTTATCGCTGCACTTTTTGCTATGAAAGCAATTAAAGATGCAGGCATTACACCTAAGAAGACAATTAAGCTGATCGCTGGTCTCGATGAGGAGACTGGCAAGGAAAGCGCGATCCATTATAGAGAAGTGGCAAAGATGCCTGATTTTGGGATTACCCCAGATGCTGATTTTCCTGTTATTAATGGGGAGAAGGGGATTCTTATCTTTGATATCGCGCAGAAGCTCAAGAAGCATACAGTGAAGGAAGGGATTGTGCTGAGCAAGGTTCAAGGTGGACTGGCAGCAAATGCAGTTCCAGCGCATGCTAGAGCAGTTATAGCTTCAGATGAGAGAGCAAGATATGACGATATTATTGCACTCGCTAAATCATATAGTAAAGAGAGCGGGTATGATGTTACCGCTAAAAAGACTGGGACATCATTAGCCGTTGAGGCTCATGGAGTTGCGGCACATGGCTCAATGCCAGAGAAAGGACTCAATGCTATAAGCATTCTTATGGAATTCCTTGGTAAGCTTGACCTCTCTGGAGATGAGGTAACTGAGTTTATCGATTTCTATAATGAGCATATCGGATTTGATTTAAATGGTGAACGCTTAGAATGTCAGTTTGAAGATAATCAATCAGGTAAGGTAATCGTAAACGTCGGAACGATTGATATTAATGATGAAGTTGCCACTATGAAGATGAACATTAGAGTCCCCGTAACGTATGAGAATTCAGCAGTTATGAAAGGTATTGAAAGTGTATTAGGACCAAATCAAGGCATAGTAAAGGGTACAGACGATAAAGCGATATATATTGATCCAGAAGACGAGTTTGTAAACTCTGATGGAAGCATATAGAGATTACTCGGGAGATTTAGATAGTGAACCAGTAGTAATCGGTGGCGGAACATATGCTAAGCACTTTGATGGTGTATTAGCATTCGGAGGACTCTTTCCGTGGGAAGATGATTGCATGCATATGACAGATGAGAGAATCTCTCTTGATTCGTATGACAAGATGGCAAAGATATATGCCTCGACCATATATAAGCTTTGTTGTAAGTAGGTATAGGAAGAGAAATGGGTGTTCAGGAACGGATTGTTTATATTAAAAAATGAGCATGACACTGAAGAGTTTGGAATGAAATTGGCTTCCTCATTGAAGCCGGGCGATATTGTGGCTCTTATTGGAGATCTTGGAACTGGCAAGACTACTTTGACGAAGTATATCGCAAAGGGGCTTGGGGTTACTGAGAATATCGATAGTCCAACCTTCAATATTGTTAAGGAACACAAGAGCGGTATAATACCGCTCTTCCATTTTGATGTGTATAGATTATCGAGTGGTGATGAACTTCTCGATATCGGAGCTGATGAATATTTCTATTCTGATGGAGTATGCATAATTGAGTGGGCTGATATAGTGGCGGATGTTGTACCTGAGAAAGCAAAGGTAATATTGATAGAGTATGGTGAAAAACAGGGGGAGCGAGTTTATAGATGTATATTCTAAGCATTGAGACAACAGGAAAATATGGTTCAGCTGCACTCATAGATGGAGATGGCAGAATCTCATCAAAAAGCTCCCATGAAGAAATGAATCACCTTAAGGATATCATGCTACTTGCTGATGGATGCCTTAAGGCAGAAGGGATTGGAACTAATTCCATCGAAGCAGTGGCGGCTTCTATAGGTCCAGGCTCGTTTACAGGTATAAGAATTGGGGTATCTAGTGCGAGGGGAATCGCCGAGATGCTTAATATACCTTGTATTTCGATATCTTCTCTAGAGGGAATGGCGGCTCTTGCTGACGCTCATGTGGGTGAGGAAGTAAGATTTTTCGCACCTATCATCAATGCGAGGAGAGGACAGCTCTACGGTGCACTTTTTGAGAGAGATGGCGCCAGATATAATGCTGTACTTAGTGAGAGGCAGTACATGATAGATGAGTTTTTGGAAGAGATTGATAAAATCGATTCTGAGGAGAAGCAGATTATCTTTGTTGGTGATGGCATAGATGCATATGAAGATAAAATTCGTGAAGCTGGATTATATAGATTAGCTGATGAGGAGTGGCGCTATCAAGATGCTTCGTCAGTGGCTGGGCTAGCACTTCAAAAATATAACAGTAACAATACAATCACTTATGATTATCTTCTTCCTAACTATATGAGAAAGAGTGAAGCTGAGATGAGACTTGAATCCGGTACTCTCAGTAGCAAGATAGGGAAGCTTAGATGATAATGGAAACATATCGGGATAAGACTAAGATCAGAGTCCGAATTGCAAAGTCCTCAGATCTTGATGATATATATGAGCTTGATGTGCAGACGTTTGCAATGCCATGGAGCAAGGAGGCACTTAGCTACGATATACTTGAAAACGATAGTGCGTTCGTGATTGTGGCTGAGTATGAAGGCGAATTTGCAGGATATGCTGATATTTGGACAGTTCTGGATGAAGCTGATCTTAACAGTATCGCAGTGAGAGTTGACTTCAGAAGGAAGGGAATAGTGATGCGATTATGCTCGCTATGATTGAAATGCTTTCAACAAGTGGCGTGGCAACTATAAACCTCGAGGTGAGAGTTAGCAACATGCCTGCGATAAAGCTTTACAAAAAATACGGATTTAATGAGTGCGGAGTGCGTCCAGGGTATTATCTAGATAATGGTGATGATGCGCTGATTATGAAGAGGGAGACAGGTGGTTATGCATAATAATAAGCATATTACACTGGGAATAGAATCGAGCTGTGATGAGACGGCAGTAGGCATAGTTGCAGACGGACGTGAGGTTCTAGCAAATGTCATTTCATCGCAGATTGACATACACACTAAGTTTGGTGGTGTAGTACCTGAAATTGCTTCGAGGCGTCACCTTGAGAATATCAACGATGTAATAGAGCAAGCGCTAGATGAAGCTGGAGTTACTATGGATGAGGTAGACCTCATAGGAGTAACTTATGGGCCAGGACTGGTTGGTGCGCTACTTGTTGGAGTGGCAACGGCAAAGGCAATGGCGTGGGCTCGCGACATTCCGCTAGTGGGGGTAAACCATATGCATGGTCATATCGCATCGAACTATCTAGACTATAAGGAGCTTGAGCCACCGTTCATTGGACTCGTGGTCTCTGGTGGACACACCAACATCATAAAAGTCGATGATTACAACGAGTGTAAAATACTTGGAGCGACTAGAGATGACGCTGCAGGTGAAGCTTTGGATAAGGTTGCTAGGGTAGTCGGACTAGGATATCCAGGTGGACCAAAGATAGATAAAGCTGCTCGCGAAGGGGATAGAGATGCTATCAAATTTAAAAGGGTGTATCTCAATGATGGAAGCTATGACTTCAGCTTTAGCGGTCTCAAGACGCAGGTACTAAACTACATAAATAGTGAAAGACAGGCAGAAAGAGATATAAATATACCTGATTTGGCAGCTTCGTTTCAAGAAGCAATTATGGAAGTTATTGCAGATAAGGCAATCAGCGCGGCTACTTCTTATGGAAATAATAAAATCGTAGTGGCTGGTGGCGTTGCTGCTAACAGCAGGCTTAGAGAATTGCTTGAGAGCAAGGGCGAAGCAGCTGGAATCGAGATTCTTAAGCCAGCTCAGATCCTATGCACAGACAACGGTGCGATGATCGCTTGCTCTGCATACTATCAGATGAAGAAAGGAGAGTTCGCGGACATGTCATTAGATGCGTGCCCCGGACTGGAGTTTTAACTATGCTTGTAATGTCGGCAAAAGATATATGCAAGTCGTACGGAACTGACATCATCATCGAGGATGTCTCGTTTTCTGTAAATAAAGGAGACAAAGTTGGAATAGTCGGTCCGAACGGTGCTGGAAAAACCACATTGCTAAGCATAATTGCAGGCGAGAATGAACCGACTAGCGGCGATGTTTTTATCCGCAGTGGGTATGTCGTCGGGTATCTCAAACAGAAGGATCACTTTTTCTCAGAAGGAACAGTTATTGAAGAAGCTGCGAAGACTTTTACGCACTTTTATGAGATGGAAGCGGAGATTTCAAGCCTGGAGAAGGCAATCTCTGATACGAATAATCCGAGATTTGATCAAGATCTAGAAGCCTATACCCACCTTATGGATGAGTATAAAGCTATTGGTGGATATTCATACAAGAGCGAACTAATCGGTGTACTGGCGAGTATGGGATTTGGTGCAGATACTCACGATAAGGAGATAAGCATGCTTTCTGGTGGTGAGAAAACCAGACTTGCACTGGCTTGTATGATGCTTCAAAAGCCAGATATCCTCATGCTTGACGAACCAACTAATCATCTCGATCTTAAGATGCTTGCTTGGATCGAGTCATTCCTAAAGACTTATAAAGGGACGATAATCGTTGTATCTCATGACAGATATTTTTTGGATAGGATAGTGAATCGCATATTTGATATGCGAGGGACGCACCTTGTAGATTATCGCGGGAATTACTCAGAATACCTCGTAAAGCGTAGTGAGCGCGAAGAGGTGATGAGACGAGAGTACGAAAAGCAGCAGAAAGAAATCGCTAGCAGGAAGAAATAATCCGCAGATTTAAGCAGCATAATACGGAACATCTTGTCAAGAGGGCACAGTCTAGAGAGAAGAGGCTTGCGCATTTAGAAGTGCTAGATAGACCGTCACTCAAGCAGGCTGAACTGAAACTATCATTTGATGCTGACTTTCAGAGTGGTAAGGATGTAATCATGACAGAAGAGCTGTCTAAGAGCTTTGGAGAGAAGCAGCTCTTTAAGGATGTCAAGTTTGATATCAAAAGTGGAGAGAAGATATGTTTTATCGGAGAGAATGGTGTAGGTAAAACCACCCTGCTGCGCATCATCATGGGCGAGGAAGAAGCAGATGAAGGATATTTAAAAATCGGACATAATGTTGATTTTGGCTATTATGACCAGGGGCAGCTTTTACTTGATGAGAACGAGACTGTATTAGGTGAGATGAAAAACGCATATCATCTCTATACCGACACGGAAATGCGAAATATCCTCGGTAGATTCCTATTTAGAGGTGACGATGTATTCAAAAGCGTCTCGTCGCTTTCAGGCGGAGAAAAAGCGAGATTGTCGCTTCTAAAGCTAATGTTATCCGGGGCTAATACCCTAATCTTCGACGAACCGACCAATCATCTTGATATTGAGTCAAAGGAAATTGTCGAGGCGGCAATTATGGAATTCAAAGGGACAGTTCTCATCGTATCTCACGACAGATATCTTCTCAGTAAGATTCCCGACAGAATCCTCGAGCTACGACACGAAGGAATAAGGGAATACAAAGGCAAGTTTGATTACTATCTCGAGAAAAGTTCAGAGTTTGACAAGCAAGATAACGATATTGGTGACGATGAAAATACAAATGATGAACTAAGTGCTGAAGAAGAGCGTAGACGCAGGAAGGAACGAGAAGCTGAAGAGAGGCGCAGATCTCGCAGGGTCTCTGAATTAGAAGCGATTATTCACGATATAGAGGCCAAGATTGATGATATCGAGTCTGAAATGTGTAAGCCTGAACATGCTTCTGATGTGTTCTATCTCAGGGAGGCTGGTGACAAGGCTGATGAGTACAAGACCGAACTCGAGAGCATTTACGACGAATGGCTCAGCTTACAGGAAGACTGATAGTTGAATAATCTTAATAATGTGTGAAGGGCTGCAGTCGGCAGCCCTTTTTCCATGTCTGTTTATAATTTCATGAACGATGATTATCCAGTATACTAATCGGATTAATAGCACAACTGATGCAAAGTGCAGCGGAAATAGTAAGACCCTAACTTAATAAAATGATTAATCTAAATGAAATAAACTTATAATTTCATAAAAAATATTTATAATATGTGACAAATCTATCAGTGATAACAATTTGCAGCAAATATTGATTTCATGAGACAATATCGTTAAGATTGTATCAAAATAGTAAGTTTTACTGAGGAGGTATTTGAGATGATGAGATTTACAAATCCTAGGGATTTATATCATGGGAAGGGTGCTCTGGAAGCACTTAAATCGCTAAAAGGTAAGAAGGCTGTTATTTGCGTTGGTGGCGGAAGCATGAAGAGGTTCGGTTTCCTAGATAAGGCTCAGCAATATCTGGAGGAAGCGGGTATGGAGGTTGCTCTAATCGAGGGAATTGAGTCAGATCCATCTGTAACTACAGTGATGGATGGTGCCCGTAAGATGCTCGAATTTGAGCCTGACTGGATTGTTGCAATTGGTGGAGGCTCTCCAATCGACGCTGCGAAGGCTATGTGGATTAAGTACGAGTACCCAGAATGTACATTTGAAGATATGTGCAAGGTGTTTGGTCTTCCTGAGCTTCGAAAGAAGGCGCACTTTTGCGCAGTATCCTCTACATCGGGAACGGCTACAGAAGTTACTGCTTTTTCCGTAATTACTGACTATGATAAGGGTATCAAATATCCACTCGCAGATTTTCAGATTACACCAGATGTAGCTATTGTCGATCCAGATCTTGCAGAGACGATGCCACAGAAGCTTGTAGCTCACACAGGAATGGATGCTCTTACACATGCGATAGAAGCCTTTGTATCATTAGCCGCATCAGATTACACGGATGCACCAGCTTTATACGCTATACAGATGATTCAGAAGAATCTAGTTCCGTCATATGAGGGAGATATGGAAGCGAGAGATGCTATGCATAATGCACAGTGTCTAGCTGGAATTGCATTCTCAAGCGGACTGCTCGGTATAGTACACTCTATGGCACATAAGACAGGAGCTGCATTTGACGATTATGGTGCGCATATCATCCATGGTGCTGCAAATGCAATGTACCTGCCAAAGGTTATCGCATTCAATGCAAAGGATGAGAGGGCTGCGGAGAGATTTGCTGTAATTGCAGATACACTCAAGTTAGGTGGAGAGAGCAGAGATGAGAAGATTAAAAATCTGATTGAATGGCTGAGAGGTATGAATAACGCTTTAAATATACCTCACGGCATCAAAAATTACGGTGCAGATAGCTATCCAGCAGATCAAGGATTTGTTCCAGAAGATGTATTCCTAGCAAGATTACCTGAGATTGCAAAAAATGCTATCCTCGATGCTTGTACCGGTGCAAACCCTCGTAAAATTAATCAAGAAGAAATGGAAAACCTACTTAAGGCCTGCTACTACGATACAGAGGTAGACTTTTAAAACTCATTAATACATTACTAATATTTCTTTTAATATGTAAAAGGAAGAGTCTTATCGAAGAAAAAAACATGGGGCCGTGATATGACCCCAGCCTTTTCTTTCTGATAATGTGGGGATACCTCACTATAAAAAAATAAAAATCAATTGTTAAATCGCGAATTATAGCTCTACAAATATGAAAAAAATATACGGAATTATTTACATTTATCGTGATTAATATGCATGTGATTGATAAAAAAACTTGCAAGAATTGATTGTATAATTTATAATTAACGTTGAATTTCAAAAAGGAGGTTAGAGCTATGACTTTTGATACAATAAGAGATATAGTAGTCGAGCAGCTTGGAGTTGATGCTGATATGGTTCAGATGGACACCAACTTGATGAAAGATCTCGAAGCAGATTCGCTTGATGCTGTAGAAATCATTCTTGGCGTTGAGGAAGCTTTCGGTCTAGACATTCCAGATGAAGAAGCTGAAAAGTTTGAGACTGTTAAGGATTTAGTAGAGTACGTAGATTCACACAAGTAAGAAACACGAAAATTGTCGAGTTGGGGTGGGAAGTATTTATGAAAAGCAACAATACAAAGGTATCAAATGCGATTATCCGCAGACTACCAAGATATAGAAGATATTTGAACGAACTTCGTAAGCAGGGCGTTAAGAAAATCTCTTCTAATGAATTAAGTGAGCTTATTGGTTATACTGCATCTCAGATTAGACAGGATCTCAATACATTTGGTGGCTTTGGCCAGCAGGGATACGGTTATTCAGTTGATTCTCTATTCAATGAGATTAACAAGATTCTAGGTCTTGACCGTGAGTACAAGACTATCGTAGTTGGTATTGGTAATCTTGGTCAGGCAATCACGAACTACACTTATTACTACAAGATTGGATTCAATATCGTTGGTCTCTTCGATGTTAATCCAAAGCTAGTAGGTCTAAGCATCAATGATGTACTTGTTCGCGATTTTTCTGAGATGAGCGATTTTGTAAAGGAAAATGACATAGATATTGCGATTATCTGCGTTAACCGTGAGAATGCGCAGAAAGTCACAGATGTTCTTGTCGATGCTGGTATAGAGGGAATCTGGAATTTTGCACCAGTAGATCTCAATGTGCCAAACGATGTCGCTGTTGAGAATGTTCATCTAAGTGATAGTTTACACACACTGTCGTTCTTAATCAGAAGCAATGAGCTAGAAGATGCTGAGAAGTAAATAGTTAGACATAATTCAAAGAAAAGAAATGGTTGGGCAGTGCCCAGCCATTTTGTTTGTATATATTTTGAGGTAGGAGCATAAAAAAATCCCCTGTGCAAAGCACAGGGGGATTTTGCTACCTTTGGTATATCCTTAACGGATTATTCCTGAGCAGGTGCCCCTACTGGACATACATCTGCGCAAGCTCCGCAGTCAATGCAAGTATCTGCATCGATTACATAAGGTGTTCCCTCTGTAATAGCCTCTACAGGGCAACCATCCATGCAAGCACCACAGCTGATGCAATCTTCACTAATCTTATAAGCCATAATAATCCTCCTATGATAAACAATTCATTTAATTTCTTTATCTGCATTGTATCATGGTATAATGGGTTTGATAAAGTTAACTTTTTGTGAAGTTTTCAAGGAATAATGTTATATGAAGGTATATTCATTTACAGGAAAAAGTGGGACTGGTAAAAGCTATCAAGCAATTAGGGTTGCTAAGGAAAAGGGGATTCCGGCACTGATTGATGATGGTCTTTTGATTTATAAAAATAAAATTGTGGCAGGCAGGTCAGCCAAAAAATGTGAATCTAGAGCTAAAGCTATGCGCACTGCACTTTTCAATTATGAAGATCACCGAATCGACGTGCAGAAAAAAATAAAATCCCTCAAGATTAAGAAACTACTCGTGCTCGGTACATCTGACCATATGGTGGACATAATAACCGACACACTAGAAATACCAAGGGCCATAGAGAGACTATACATAGAGGATTATACCAGCGCCGGTGAACGTAAACTTGCGGCGGAGCGTCGCTACAACCATGGGGAACACGTTATTCCGGCGCCAATGGGTGATTTAAAGAGAGATTTTGCAGGGTATTTCATGAACCCACAGAGATTTCTCAAAAATTGGAACCTCGCTAACGATGAGACAGATAAGTATGAGAAAACTGTGGTTATGCCACAATACGCCTATAATGGAAATTACACGATTAATGAGAACGTAATCGGTGATATTATCAGGATTGTGGCTAGGAAGTATCGACGGAACATCAGGGTGACGAATTTTTATAACAATGGGAAAACTGGTAGTTTGGTAATCGAGCTAGACCTAAAGGTCAGAAAGACAGTTGACTGTATGCGCTCCTGCATTATCCTCCAAAGGGATGTAAAACGCAGCATTGAGCAGATGACTTCGTTTCAGGTAAAGTGCGTAAATGTTAACATCAAGGAGCTAGTGCTCGACCGCGAGATAATGCGTAATCATGACAGAAAGCAGGCATGAAGATGCGAAACCTGAAACTGAAATAGTGGAGGCGTTAATCGATAAATTTTCCATATTTACATATCTAGTACGAAACATAAAAACGATGATTCATATCACCTATATGCAGTAATCAAAAATATCAGCCCGCGGGATATCACCTGCAGGCTGATGTTTTGTTTATATCACATATATCTATATTTTTTTTAATTCGAATTGCTTTAGGTAGTTTAAATACTTTTTTTCACTTGAAGAAAGTTCATCTATAGGACGATGTCCTATACCGTATACGAATTTTATATCTGGCTCAATTGGTATAGCCTGTATATTTGAATTATTTGGTAGATTATTCGAAAATTCAACAGAATGAAGTGAAATCCCCATTCCAGCCTTTAGTAGCTCAATACTTCCTATTGAACTACCTTCGTAAGTAGGACAAAATTCAAGCTCCTGCGCAATCATGGCATCTTTAATAATAGTCTGGAGAGTGGAGTTCCTCCCAGGTATGAGTATCTTCTCGCCAGACAAATCCTTAAGCGATAGGCTGGTTTTGTTAGCGAGTGGATGAGATGTATTAACTAATGCTACAAATTTAGTTTCAACCATTGGCAGAAACTCATAATTCCCAGTTAACTCACTAGGAGGAAATGCCGTAAATAGATTGTATTTTCGTTGTTTAAACATCTCTAGCAAGCCTATTTCATCTGCCTCGATAAGATTAAAATTTATATCGGGTTCAGCAATCATAAATCCAATCATATACCCTGCAAGGTCGTAATACTGTGGATTTGAGATAATTCCAACAACGAGTTTGTTGTTATCCCTGGAGCTAAATAGTTCTAACTCATTCGAGTACGAGTCGCATAGTCCAATTATCTTTTTTGCATAAGGCAAAAACATGATTCCTGCTTCAGTTAACCTAATTGATCGCGTGGTTCGAATAAATAATTGTGCCCCGAGTTCCTTCTCAAGAATTCTTATATGTTTAGATAATGATGATTGTGATATAAATGAATCCTCGGCAGCCTTGCTAAAATTAAGATTGCTAGCCAATAAAATAAATTCTTTTATATGTTCTGTATTCATAACGTGCCTTTCGATTAACGAAGCTATATATTCTAATATAGAATAAATACTATCATATTTTGAATTGCGGGACAACGTGAAACAAGATTACAATTGATAAAAAGATATCAATCACAGATGTCGGATAAAACGCTACGAATTATTTATTGAAGGAGGCACCAAATGTTATTCCAGGTTTATGGTGATAACTCATTTTACCAGCTAATTGGATGGGTTATGGTTTTTGCAGGACTTATTATTACAAATGAGATTCAGAGAAGATCTAAAGCGGGAGGCTGTTTTTTCTTTTTCGTGTTACCGGCGGCACTAACTGCTTATTTTATCGCTATCTATATCGGTGCGGCTAATGGTGCTTCCTGGGCGCTTAAGAACCCTACATACGTTCATATGACCAGCTGGTTCCATTATGCTAAGCTCTATGCAGCTACAGCAGGATGCATAGGGTTTATGATGCTCAAATACAAGAAGGGCATTGGAAAGACCGAATGGTTTAAAGTCTTTCCGTTTGTAATCGTGGCTATTAACATAGTAATCGCAGTATGTAGCGATTTCGAGAGTGCAATAAGAGGATCTATTGCACTAGCTAATACAGGCACGAGATGGTGGTTATCCTCTGAAGGTGTATGGCTTTACGGTGGCTGGTGGAATGTAGCCAATGGTGTTGCAGGCATTATAAACATATTCTGCATGACTGGATGGTGGGGGATTTATCAGTCTAAAAAGAAAGATGATATGCTATGGCCGGATATGACATGGGCTTATATACTAGCTTATGATATTTGGAATTTTGAGTATACGTATTTAAATCTTCCAACACATTCGTGGTACTGCGGATTTGCGCTACTATTAGCACCAACTGTTGCAGCGATGTTCTGGAATAAAGGTGGATGGATTCAGAATCGTGCCAATACACTCGCTACTTGGTGTATGTTCGCACAAGTATTCCCAATGTTCCAAGATTATAGCAGATTCTCCGTAATACCAAGCTTATACGCAGATGGTTTCATGAAGTCCAATATTCACCCAACTGCCGCTGATCCTAGAGCTGGTGGAGTTGTTGCAATCGCTTCAATTCTTATTAACCTTGCAATATTTGCATACATCGTTAAACGAGCAAAAAGCTCAGGGCATTAATCCATACAAAAAAAGAAGTATTTAAAGGTACACGTGACTTTGAGGAGGCTATGGCGAGAGCAGCATAATCAGATTCTAGTGATTATAGGAGAGCAGTATGATTAATTACGATAAGATTAAAGGAAATAAAAAACCAGAATGTGTTAAGGATGACGGCCCCATTCGCGAACCGATAGTTAAACTTGCTAAGATGATTACCGATAGACCTGCACAGCATCTAGGTCTTAAGAAGATTACAAAAGATGACCCGGAGTATTGGGGGCTGGCAGCTTTAATTTCTGACGAGGAGGCTGAGCTAGCGAGTAAACTCGGAGTGAGGAAACCAAAGACATTTGAAGAAATTCATAAGCTTTCGGGCATGGGTGAAGAGCACTGCAGGAAACTCATAGATCATATGTCCGAACAGGGCATTCTCGAGTATAATTGGGAGAATCTAGATGGTACAAATCCTAAGAATGAAAAGAGATACATAGTTCCTATGTTTGTACCTGGAGTTGGTGAATTTGCAGCTATGCATGAGACCAATATGAATGAGCATCCGGAGCTTGGTCGATTTTTCGAGAGGATGACGTTTCTTCCTCTTGAGAGAGTCACTAAAATTGTTCCTCCTGGGGGTGCTGGTGTTGGAATGCATGTTATTCCTGTAGAGCAAGCAATTTCAATGGAAGATACTTCTATCTCTGTTGAGCATATTTCGCACTGGCTTGAAAAATATGAAGGCAAGTATGCGGCGAGCCCATGCTCTTGCCGTAAATCTAACTGCTCATACGACGAAGGCTGCGCTGACGATTTTAACGATTGGTGCATTGCTGTCGGCGATATGGCGGATTACGTTGTAGAAACGAAGAAGGGTGGACGATACATTTCCAAAGACGAGGCGCTTGAGATATTTAAAAAAGCAGAGGATAACGGATTTGTTCATCAGATTACTAATATTGACGGAGAGCAGAAGATATTCGCAATATGCAACTGTAATGTAAATGTGTGCTATGCATTAAGAACGTCGCAGCTATTCAATACTCCAAATATGTCGCGCTCATCATATGTTGCAAGAGTTGAGAAAGAAAATTGCGTTGCTTGTGGCAGATGTGTAGAATACTGTCCAGCAGGTGCGGTTAAGCTTGGTCAGAAGCTATGTAAAGCGGATGGGTCGGAAGTTAAGTATCCAAAGAGTTCTATGCCTTCACTTGAGAAGTGGGGTCCTGAGAAATGGGATATAGATTATAGAGACAATAACCGTATCAATTGTTATGAAACTGGAACTGCTCCTTGTAAAAACGGCCTGCCCTGCTCATATTGCAGTTCAAGGGGTTATTTAAGGCTTGCGGCACAAGGAAAAATATAAGGAGGCTCTAGAGTTAATAAAGAGAGAATCCATTTCCAGCGGTTTGTGGTAGAATTTGCAACAGAAGATGTGAAGATGCATGTACGAGAGGGACTATCGATCAGGGCGGTAGCAATTGATGAAGTGAAGAGGTTTATCGCACAGCAAGATCTTGACAGCGACAGAAGATTTGTCCCTGATAAGGTTATACCTAAGGTGTGTGGGGAGTTTGAGGAAAAAGATTGCCATAATTGGTGGCGGACCAGCTGGTTTAAGCTGCGCATATTATTTAGCTATAAAGGGATACAGTCCAACAATATTCGAGAAGGAACGCAGAATGGGTGGAATGCTTACCAATGGAATTCCTAGTTTTAGACTTGAAAAGGATGTTGTAGAGGCAGAAATCGATGTGCTAAAAGAACTTGGTGTCCAATTTAGGTGTGGAGTTGAAGTAGGTAGGGATATCACGATTCCAGAGCTAAGGGAGCAAGGTTTCAAAGGATTCTACTTAGCTGTTGGGCTGCAGTCTGGCGGAGAGCTAGATATCAGTGGAGCTGATGCAAATGGCATTATATCTGGTATCGATTTTATGCGTAGGGTTAATCTCGGCGATGCAACTGAACTAAAAGGACGAGTGGTTGTTATCGGTGGTGGTAATATAGCTTGCGATGTTGCTAGGACAGCCATAAGACTTGGTGCAGATGCCGTGGATATGTATTCCCTCGAAGAATATGAAAAGATGCCTTGCGGCGAAGAGGATAGAAGTGAGTGTGAACGTGATGGAATAACGATTCATGGTGGATGGGGACCAATCTCTATTTCAAAAAATGAAGATAATTGTGAAGCGATATCGTTTAGAAAGTGCCTCAGAGTGAGAGATGACGAAGGCAGATTTGCTCCAAGGTTTGATGATAATGATCGTGTGACTGCTAGATGTACCACCGTAATTTACTGTATAGGTCAAAAGGTAGAGTGGGGGGAGATACTTGAAGGTACTGATGTTGAACTTAATGCAAATGGGACTGTAAAGGCGAATCCAGTTACATATCAGACGGACGAACCGGATATCTTTGTTGGAGGCGATGTTTACACTGGTCAGAAGTTTGCTATCGATGCGATTGCAGCAGGTAAAGAAGGGGCTGTGTCTCTTCATAGATTTGTACAGCCACGATCAAGCCTTACGATAGGGAGAGATCGCAGAAACTTTGTTGAATTTAATAAAAAAGATATGAGCGTAAACGAAGAGTCATTCGATAGTTCACCAAGAGAGAGAAATTGGATATAATGAAGCACTGGCAAGGACGTTTAAAGATGAGAGAATCTCCTTTACCGAAGAGCAGGTCAAGAAGGAAACTTCAAGATGTTTATCGTGTGGAGCCTCAATCGTAGACGAGAACAAGTGTATCGGGTGCGGTGTATGTACTACGAAATGTGGATTTGACGCAATTAAGCTACATCGTGAACATCCAGAATGTTCCAAGATGGTACCTAGCGAAGAAAAGATGAAACACATAATCCCATACGCGATCAAACAGGCAGTGAAAGTAAAGATTGCAGGAAAGAAAGGTTAAATTTCATGCATGAACTTGGAGTGGTATTTCATATTATCGATGAACTGAAAGTTGTTGCAGATGACAACAATGTGACCAGGTTTTCTAAAGTCGTCCTTGAACTTGGGGAGGTATCTTCTGTAATACCCTCATATCTTGAGGATTGCTGGAAATGGGCATCTGCAAAACATGAATTTGTTTCAAATGCTGAGCTCTTGATTGAAACTATTCCGGCAGTTACTTACTGTGAGGCATGTGCTCGTGAATATTCAACCGTAAAGCATGGACGTACTTGCCCATATTGTGGGAGTGGGGATACTTATTTGATACGTGGGAATGAATTTATGATTAAGGAAGTAGAAGTACCAGAGGTTTAGAGATGGATAAAGTAAAAGTAATTGAAGTAAGGGAAAGCGTTTTTGCAAATAACGATAGAGAGGCGGATAGGGTACGAGAGAAACTAAAATCTAAGAAGACATGCCTAATAAATCTAATGTCATCACCTGGTGCTGGTAAGACCACTACTCTTCGCAGGTTAATTGGTGATTTGAGTACTGAAATTTCAATTGGGGTAATGGAGGCAGACATCGATTCCACTGTAGATGCGGAGGCTATCGCTGAAACTGGAGCAAAGGCTATACAGATACACACAGGTGGGATGTGTCATCTTGATGCTGGAATGACTGAGCAAGGGCTTGATGAGATAGGATATGAAGACTTTGACATGTTGGTACTCGAAAATGTTGGGAATCTAGTATGTCCTGCGGAGTTCGACACCGGTGCCACTTTCAATATGTCGATTTTATCTGTTCCAGAAGGTCATGATAAACCTCTCAAATACCCTCTCATGTACGAGGTGTGTAAAGCACTTGTTGTTAATAAGGTTGATGTGTTGCCGTATTTTGATTTTGATATGGAAAAATTAATGGAATATGCAACAAGGAGAAATCCAAGCATCAAGATATTCCCCGTTTCTGCTAAGACTGGAGAAGGCTTTGAAGAGCTCGAGGAATGGTTAAAATCTGAAGTAGCTATATGGAATTCATAAAAAACAGCAGCCCGCAGGATATCACATGTGGGCTGCTGTTTTTATTTCTTATTGTAAAGCTATCTCTCTATATGCTCGTTAATAATGTCTATATAGCGATCAAGCCTCGGTAATAGTAGTTTTTGAATTATCTTTTCAAACCTATTTTGCGTAGGTATCGCAAATATAAATGTCACAGCTATTAATAAAGCTCCTACCATAAAGCATATCAAGGCAAGTGGCAACATTTCTGTAATAATCTGAGCCATGATACCTATCAGGAAGAGAAGACCACTCTCAACAAACAAAAATATTGGCAGTGGAGCCTTGTATCCTCTAGGCTCAGCTTCATAAGATAGGTTTGAAGTTCCTCCGGACGTCGACACGATATCGAATTTTAAAGTTTTTATGTTGATCAATAAACCGGAAAGATTTCTTCCTTCAGGAGTTTTTTGCAGAACCTTTATCGCTTTACGATCTAAAGAATAACTTTGAGGGTTGTCCACGCCCTTATATGAAAGGAGTCCCTTAAGAGCGATTTGAACGACTTCGGCTGAAGCGTTAATATTTACATTCCCTTTTAATACATTCATTATATATTACTCCTTAAATTTGATTGCTAAGCAGAGCTTTAAATATCCTTCTTTTCGCTATGCATTAGCCAGATGATAAACGCTATTTCAGCGATTGAAGCTAATACACCTAAAATCAGAGCTAGGCTTCCGATTACAAGGATAAAAATGCAGATTAATACTCCAAATATATCCAGGAGCATAGGAATCAAGTAGAGCGCTTGTCTTTTCTTTATATCAAAATTATCATTTAAATCGGCTGCGTTATTTAAGCATAGTGCCAATACCGTAACGGATGCGATCAATAATATTATAAAGACAAATCCCATGAGCATCAGCTTGAATAGCGTAGTTATATCCTGATAGAAGAAGTAGCTACTACCGACTACGATGTCATTTGATATCGATGTTCCTAGGGTAAGATAAAGCACGATACGTATTACTGCGAAACAAATGTATGTTATTAACGATCGTTTGATTGACTTTTCTAGCTTTTCTTTCGAATAAAACTTAGTCTCTATGTTTTTCATATCTCTCTTTGACAAATATCTCTTTAGTTCTAATAAATCGCGTTTAAGCTCTGATTATGCTTCGGTGTTACCTGAATGGCTATTGTCTTCAGACTTAACTTCGTAATCGACATCGACAGGTGTAGCTTCAGCTTCTTGTTCAGCTGGTACAGCCTCTGCCTTCTGTACAGGTTCAGCCTTGGTAGAAGTATCATTATCAGAAGACTTCTTAAGTTCTGCAACTGCGCCAAAATCAAGGTTGCTTTCAAAGTTGCTCTCGCCCTGCAGCTTTCTGAACTGGGTGATCGATACTCCGCAGAGAATCCACGTGATAATTCCAAGTACGAGTCCGAGTAATGCGAGTATGCCTGCGATAACAGCTCCGACGATGAGCAGTATAAATCCGGTGTTCTTGCCATGGTTCTTAGTCATAAGTACTGCTGAACAAATGGTAACTACCACTGATACGATTAAGAGACCGATAAGTGTGGCTCTCTGTAAAGTGAACATCTCCATGTAGTAACCGCAGTATCCGAAATTAGATGATACATACGAGTTTGTAATTTTAATTACTATAAACGCTATTACTGTAGCGATTATGAGTACGGTGTTGAGAATTATACCTTTCTTTGCAATGCTCTGTTCTGTCATAACTATTCCTTTCTTAACAAAAAATATCTACTAAATTGTAACATATTTGAGCCTATACACATAGTTTTTTATCTACATTCTGTGTGTTATAATGTAAATTAATCATGAAGGTTACGGTCATTTGAAATTCGAACCGAGAAAGGGAGGTTATTAATGGCACTTGTAACAACAACAGAGATGTTTAAGAAAGCATACGATGGAGGCTACGCTATCGGAGCTTTTAATGTTAATAATATGGAAATCGTACAGGGAATCACCGAAGCTTGCAAAGAAGAGAATTCACCGGTGATACTTCAGGTGTCAAAGGGTGCTCGCTCTTATGCTAGCCATACTTATCTCATGAAGCTCGTTGAGGCAGCGGTTATGGACTGTCCTGACATTCCAATTGCACTTCACCTTGATCACGGTCCGGACTTCGAGACTTGTAAGTCATGCATAGATGGTGGGTTTACTTCTGTAATGATTGACGCTTCTTCAAGACCTTTTGAAGAGAATATTGAAATTACTAAGCAGGTTGTAGATTATGCACATAAGTATGGCGTTGTAGTTGAAGCTGAGCTTGGCACACTTGCAGGCATTGAGGACGATGTGGTTGTTTCAGCTGAAGATTCATCATATACACGACCTGAAGAGGTTGAGGAGTTTGTGCGTAGGACCGGCTGTGATTCACTTGCAATTGCTATAGGAACGAGTCATGGAGCATTTAAATTTAAACCGGGTACTAAGCCACAGCTAAGATTTGACGTGCTTCACGAGTGCGAGAAGAAACTGCCAGGATTTCCAATAGTACTTCATGGTGCATCGTCTGTTCCACAAGAGTATGTGCACATGATAAATGCTTATGGTGGAGCGATGAAGGATGCGATAGGTGTTCCGGAGGATCAACTAAGAGAAGCTGCTCGTTCGGCAGTATGCAAGATTAATATAGATTCAGATCTTAGACTAGCGATGACAGGCTCAGTTAGGAAGCATCTTGTTGAGTGCCCTGCAGATTTTGACCCTAGACTGTATCTGAAACCTGCAAGGGCTAATATCAAGGAGCTTGTAAGGCACAAGATTGTAAATGTTCTTGGTTGTTCAGGAAAAGCGCTATAATACTTGAAAAATATCATTTTAAGAGGTTAAGAGCATTGCGCAGAGCGCAATGCTCTACTATTATAGACATATGAAAAAATAATTACATTTGTTTAAGAGGTTTAGATGAAAATGCTTTATTTTGACTGCGCGACTGGTATCAGTGGCAATATGGCTATTGGAGCGCTTTTAGAGATTTGTGATGGTGAGAAATATTTGAGAGATGAGCTCGCCAAGCTTGGAGTTCCAGGATATCAATTAAATGTAATTAAGAGAGATTCTCATGGAATTGACGGAACATATGTTGAGGTATTAGAGGCTAATACAGGAATACCAGTAGATGCAATACATGATGGGAACACGAATGTAGGTAGCAGTGCTACTCTAGGGCTCCATCACGGACATACTCATAGTCATCATCACGGGCTTGATTCCAGTCCAGAACACCATTCTCATGGTCACCATCACGATCATGATCATGACCATGACCACTCTTTAGACAATCACTGTGATAATCATCAAGATGACCATGACAATAATCACAATCACGTTCATAGGACATATGCTGATATTAAGCAAATAATAGAAGGCAGTGGAATTACAGAAACTGCAAAGGAACTTTCTAGATCCATGTTTCAGAAAGTTGCAGCTGCTGAAGCGGCAGTTCATGGTAAGTCGATGGATGAGGTACATTTCCACGAGGTTGGGGCTATTGATTCGATAGTTGACATTGTCAGTGTAGCAATTCTGATGGATTACATAAAGCCAGATAGAGTTATATCAAGTGTTGTTTCTGACGGATACGGCACGATTAAGTGTGCGCATGGGGTGCTAAGCGTTCCAGTGCCGGCAACATCGATGATATATAAAAATGAAAAGATTAGATTTAAGCAAATCGAAGTTCCAACGGAACTCGTAACACCTACTGGAGCAGCGATTATATCTACTTTTGCCGAATCATACGGACTTATGCCGGAGATGAATCTAAATAAAATAGGTATCGGAGTTGGCAGCCGCAATATCGGTGGACCTAATACACTTAGGGTGTTTCTCGGAGAAGAGGTAACAGCAGATGGCGAGACTCAGAATGATGATATCATAGTTATAAACACCAATATCGATGATTCAAGTGGCGAGGACCTCGGATATGTGCTCGAGAAACTTATGGATGCAGGTGCTCTTGATGTATCCTATTCTCCAATCTTTATGAAGAAAAATAGACCTGCGTATAGGCTCGAAGTTATATGTAGGGCCGAAACTAGAGAGAAACTCAGCGAAATCATCTTTGACGAAACAACTACAATTGGTGTTAGATATTATCCAGTGCAGCGTGAGGAACTTACGAGGAATAGAACTCTGGTCGATACGGAGCTAGGATGTATTGAAGCAAAGCAGGTCTCGACGCCATCTGGGCACACGTATACATATCCGGAGTACGAGAGCATGAAGGCAATAGCTTCAGAGCTAGGGATATCGATAAAGTCAGTGCGAGCTGCATTTGAGAAGGGATTGAGAGATTGATGTATAAAGCTGCAATTTGATATGGATGGAACTATTCTTGATACTATAACGGATCTCAAGGACAGCACCAATCATGCACTTAAAGTAAACGGGCATAGATGTGATTACAATGTGAGAGACGCGGCAAGATTTTTTGGTAGCGGAGTAAAGGTTGCCATGGCTAGGGCGCTAGCGACTGAAGCTGGATACAGCGACGATGAGGTTGATCTCATAGGTGTCGAGACATCCTATGAGGGTGACGAAGCTGAGCTGACAGCGGTAATTAACTCATTTGAGGAATGGTACCCTGATCATTGTGATGAGAAGACGAAGCCTTTTGAAGGCGTGATCGAAGCGATTAATTATTTGAGGAGTAAAGGGATAAGGACAGCAGTAGTGTCCAACAAGATGCATGAGGCTGCGGTGATTCTCGCTGATAGATACTTCCCCGGAATTTTCGAATATGTTCAGGGTGTAGATGACAAAATCAGGAGGAAGCCTAATCCAGACGCAACACTTAGGATACTTGAACTCATGGGTATTGACCGAGATGAGGCAGTGTATATAGGCGATACCGAGGTAGATATCAAAACTGCACATAATGCAGGGTTAAAATGCATAAGTGTCGATTGGGGCTTTAGAAACAGATCTTTTTTAGAGAGTGCTAGAGCTAACCCGATTTGCTCCGATATGGAGGCACTGGTTGCAGCTATTACTAAATAGCATATATTACTGATAATTTATGGAGGAAAATGTGGGAGCAACTAAGCTGAATTGCACCGTAGAGTGTATGTTTGTCGTAAATAAAGGTGTCTAGGGCTAATTCGTTTAATTTTGTTTGCGACTATGTTCTCATTGGAGATGATAAGGGACCAATAGATGGAGCGCGAATCAACATTAACGAACAGCTTTACGCAGTGTTATTCTACGAAAAGCGCCATTTTATATCTCTTATTGTAAAGAGGCCAACACCATATGCCATTTCTCTAGTGTTCCAGAATAAGGCGGATTACAATGATGTGCTTGCACTGCTCGAAATGACTGCTAATGAAACTAGATTTAGCCGCCAGGATTTCAAGATTTCTAGCTATGCGAACAGGATTATTGATAAGCTTCGAGATGGAGTAGAGCTTGCGATTATGGATGCCGTAGATAAATCTAGTGTCACGGTCTGTCCAGAGTGCGGTGTTGAGGTGCAACCTGGAGCTTTGTACTGCATGGAGTGTGGGGCTGAGCTCTAAATATAGAATCATATATGACGACATTAACCGTATATAAAATCTACACTAATGGGATATAGGAGTGCTGCGTAAGGTTTATAGAGAGGAGACTTAAGTGGATAAAGATACAATGATGATGGAGACTTGTCATGCTAGTGACACTAGAATTACTGAAGAAATCGATAAGGATATGAGTGATTTGGCTGAGCAGCTCCTAGAAGATTATAAGCAGGATCGTGACATCGATGCCATTAGAATGTATGAGCTACCTGAGCAGAAAGCCATTAAGGAAATCATTCGTGAGCTGATGATGGTGCTTCTTCCAGGATATTATCGTGAGAAATCTTATCGTACTTATAGTGTAGATAAGAAAATTCTTGTCATTTTAGAAGATGTGATGTTCATGATGACTAAACAGATAGAAAAAGCCTTACTTCATAGACCCGAGTTTGAAGATGCATGCATAGCGATTAGGCAGGATGAGGCTAAGAAAATTGTAAAGTTGTTTTTTAAGCAGATTCTAAGATCAGAGAATTTCTTAATACTGATATAATTGCCACATATGAAGGAGATCCTGCGGCAAATAGCAAGGATGAAATCGTTCTCGCGTACCCGGGGCTTTATGCTACAGCTATTTATAGGCTTGCTCATGAACTTCATGAACTGGATGTTCCACTAATTCCAAGGATTATGACTGAGTATGCGCACAGAAAAACCGGTGTGGATATTCATCCAGGAGCAACGATTGGTAAATACTTCTGTATGGACCATGCAACGGGCGTAGTAATAGGATCAACCTCCGTAATCGGCGAACACGTTAAGGTATATCAAGGGGTTACCATAGGTGCACTTTCTACAAAGGCGGGTCAAAAGCTTCATGGAACAAAGAGGCATCCAACAATTGAGGACAATGTTACACTGTACTCTGGAGCATCCGTACTAGGTGGAAACACTGTAATCGGAGAGGGTGCTGTAATCGGAGGAAATGCATTCGTAACAAAGTCCGTAGATCCTCATACGACCGTAACAATTAAGACGCTTGAAATGGTTTATGACAAGCAGTCGCACAAGGCGGGGCAGGAGAAAGAACGTAAGCAGGACGAGTGGTTTTACGTGATTTAACTGTATTGATTTATAAGAGAAAATTTTTTAAGAGGGAGGGAGCATGAGTAAGCAGCTGACACTTGGGATATTGGCACATGTTGATGCGGGTAAGACTACGCTCAGTGAAGCCATGCTCTATACCGCTGGAACAATAAGAAAACTAGGACGAGTCGACAATGGCGACTCGTTCTTAGACAATTATGAGGTTGAAAAAAATCGCGGGATTACTGTTTTCTCAAAGCAGGCGAGACTAAACTGGAATGATAGTCAAATCACTATACTCGACACTCCTGGGCATGATGATTTTTCGGCTGAAATGGAGAGAGTTCTCGATGTAATCGACTATGCATTACTAGTTGTGAGTGGCGTGGATGGACCTCAAAGCCATACAGAGACAGTCTGGAGGCTCCTCAGAACACGAAAAATTCCGACGTTTGTATTCATCAATAAGATGGATCTTGCTATCGCTGATAGGCACGAACAGATCAGCCGCATCAAGGGCAGACTTGGTGAAGGATTCGTCGATTTTAGTGTAGGTAATAACGACGAAGATTTTATAGATGGTGTGACATTTTATTCTCCGGAGCTTGCGGAGGATTTTTGAACAATCTTAAATTGTCGGAAGAAGGTGTCCGAAGGGCAATCCGAGAGTGCCAGATATTTCCGTGCTTATTCGGTTCAGCTCTCCACCAGGATGGAGTAGATAAATTGCTCGATTTACTATCATCATACACCTGCGGCTTTGATGAACTTAGAGGAGGAACCTCATCAGATGATAAAATGGGGGCGCTGGTCTATAAGATAGCCCGTGATCAGAGGGATGAGCGAATCTCATTTATACGAGTAATGCAAGGTGTGCTTCACCTAAAGGATAACGTCGCAGTCAGAACCGAAAGCGGTGAACTACTGCATGAAAAGATCAATCAGATAAGAATTTACTCCGGTCAGAAATACACGATGGTAGATTCAGCATCTCCTGGCGGCATATGCGCAATAACTGGTGTAGGCTCATCAAGAGCAGGCGGGGGGAATAGGAGCACTTGCGGAGGATGAGACGAGAAACGGGATAATTGAACCATACCTTTCTTATATAATCATTCCTGAAGAACGCGTGGAGCAAAACAAGTTTGTAGCGGATATGAGAGTGCTCGAAGAAGAAGACCCAAAGCTGCATATTTCCGTAGAGCAGGGTCTCCGTGGTGTTAATATCAGGCTTATGGGTGAGGTTCAGCAAGAGATTCTTGAAACTCAGATAATGAGCAGGTTTGGATATAGAGTTCACTTTGAGGCAGGAAATATAATCTATAAGGAGACTGTAATAGAGGCAGCTGAAGGCATTGGTCACTTCGAACCACTTAAGCATTATGCTGAAGTACATCTAATTATTAGACCAGGTGAGCGCGGAAGTGGTATCGTCACAGATAGCATTATCCCAGAGGACGTTTTAAGTAGAAATTGGCAAAATTTAATACTATCGCATCTAGATGAGAGGGTATTTCGTGGCGTGCTGATTGGAGCCCCGCTCACAGATGTGCGCATTACATTAGCTGCAGGAAAAACTCATGAAAAACACACTGAAGGGGGCGATTTTAGACAGGCCACTTATAGAGCGGTTAGAAATGGACTTCTGCGTGGTAATTGCCGCATACTAGAACCTTGGTTTAGCTTTGAGATAAAACTGCCTAGTGCTAATATTGGAATGGCTATGACCGATATAAGGAATGCTTCCGGGTCGTTTAGTGAGCCAATTATTGATGGTGATATGTCTACTTTGAAAGGAAAAGCGCCTGTAGTATCATTAATTGACTATCAGAGAAAGCTTACTTCTTACACAGGTGGTAGAGGGCATATTAGCTGCATGCTAATTGGGTATGACTTTGTCATAACGAATCAGAAGTTATTGAGGAGTCAAAGTACGAACAAGATAAGGATGAAACAGAGACAGGAGATTCAATATTCTGTTACCATGGGGCTGGGAGGACTGTCAAATGGGATGAGGTTCAAGACTATATGCATCTACCCTTTGTGCTCGAGGAAGAAAAGGATTCTGGTATAAACGAAGATTCCGCTAGAGCTGAAACAATGGCGGCTGGCCGCAAACTAGCGAGTGATGCAGAGCTGCTGGCGATATTTGAGAGGACATACGGGAAAATTTCAAAGGGAAATCTAGTAAAGCATAAGACAAAACCGAAAGAGTCCGAATATCGAGCTATGGAGCAGCAGAAGCGTTCACTTCATAGACTTGAAAGAATTGGAAAGCCAGATACTCACTTCGTTATAGATGGCTATAACCTTATAAATGCTGATGAGCATATGAAAGAACTTTCTAAGGCTGATATTGGGGCGGCTAGGGATCATCTGATAAATATTCTTGCGAATTATCGCGGATATCTAGGATGCAAGATGACTATCGTCTTTGATGCGTACAGAGTGCCATACAGCTTCGGAAGAAAATATAAAGTAAGTGATACCGAAGTCGTGTATACTAAGGAAAGTGAGACAGCAGATGCATATATCGCTGAGCTTACAAAAGAGATTGGGAAGCGAGAAAGTATTACGGTGGTATCATCTGATGCACTCGTTCAAGAGATGTCGCTAGGGCACGGCGCTCTCAGGGTATCATCTCGGGAATTCCTTCTTGATATCGAAACAGCTCTGCAGGAGATTAGAGAGTTCCTCGATGAAAATAGATAGGAAAATTGATTAGAAGGATAGAATTAACATTATAGTTATATAATATTAGACATAATTGTAAGGCTAGGAGTAAAGAGAGAAAGGGACTGTAGATGGAGAAATATTTGGGATGCCACTTATCGTCTTCAGATGGGTTTGAAGCGATGGGAAAAGCTGCACTATCGATTGGTGCAAATACATTTGCGTTTTTTACTAGAAATCCACGTGGTGGTAAGGCGAAGGCAATCGATGAAGCCGATGCACAGGCTTTGATAAAGCTGATGGATGAGCACAACTTCGGAAAGCTTGTAGCTCATGCACCGTACACGCTAAATCCATGCTCGGGTAAGGAAAGCGTGAGGGAATTTGCACGAACATGCATGCTAGAAGATCTAAAGCGAATGGAATATTTGCCAGGAAACTACTATAATTTCCATCCTGGCAGTCACGTTGGTCAAGGCAGTGAAATGGGAATACAGATGATTGTTGATACGCTTAACCACGTGATGTGGGAGGATCAGCATACAGTAGTTCTACTCGAGACAATGGCTGGCAAGGGTAGTGAAATAGGGAAGAATTTTGAAGAGCTTCGGCAGATTATCGATGGCGTAAAAATCAAAGATAAGATAGGGGTTTGTCTTGATACATGCCATATAAGTGATGCGGGATATGATGTAAAGAACGACTTCGCTGGAGTGCTGGAGGAGTTCGATAGAATTATAGGGTTAGATAGACTATGTGCGCTACATATCAACGATAGCAAGAATCCTATGGGGGCGGCAAAGGATAGACATGAGAAGATTGGTGACGGAGAAATAGGTCTTGATGCGATGCTGTCAGTAGTTAATAACCCACATGTAATAGGGCTTCCATGCATCCTCGAGACCCCGCAGGAAGACCTCGAAGGTTATGCGAGAGAGATTGAGACACTTAGATGAAATATTACGAAATAAAAATTGAAGTATCGGAGCTCGGAATTGAACCGATGCTGGCAGCGCTTATCTGTGAAGGTATAGATACTGCAGAAGTAAACGATCCAGCAGATGCTCTATTTATGAATGATCAACTTGGTGAGACAGATTACCTAGCACCAGAGGATTTTAAAAGGGAGAGTAGCAAGTCGCCAAGTCTTGTAGTATATGCAGCGGATGATATGACAGCTGATAGTACTATTAATGCGGTGAAGAAGGCTGCCAAAACAGTTAGAGAAAATGCAGAAAAAGGTCTATTCGGCACTGTTACTGATCTCGGCTCATTGAAGGTAACGGTCAATATCAGGGGCGACGAAGAGTGGAAAGACCGCTGGAAGGAATTTCTTAAGCCAGCTGCACTTGGATTTAGCTACATAGCTGCCCCTCCATGGGTAGATATTGCTGACTATTCAAAGGAATTTGAATCTGATAGAGAGATTATACGCATAAATCCAGGCATGGCCTTTGGGACTGGTCTTCATGAAACCACTTCGCTATCAGCAGATTTGCTAGAATCGTATATCAATGAGGGCGATAAGGTGCTGGACGTAGGCTGCGGCACAGAATATTATCTATATTAGCTAGTAAGCTCGGAGCTAGTGAAGTGCTAGGTATAGACATAGATGATGAGGCAGTGGCAGCTTCAATAGAAAATAGCGAGGCTAATGACGTGCATAATGTGGTTATTAAAAAAGCTGATTTGACAGAAGGAGTGGACTTTAAGGCAGATATAGTAGTAGCCAACCTTCTTACAAATCTTGTCATTCGTCTCACTGGTGACATCCGCAATCACCTTGATAGTGGCGGAAGATACATAATGTCTGGTATACTAGCTACTCAACAAGATAAGGTGACTGCAGCACTTAAGGAGAACGGCTTTGAAATGTTAGCAGTTGCTCAACTAGGAGAATGGTGTGCCATCGCAGCTGAACTAATATAAAAGGGGTTTTGGGAGGAGAATAAAATGCCAATTAAAGTACCAAATAATTTACCGGCGATAGAGACGCTTACTAATGAAAACGTGTTCGTAATGACGGATACGCGTGCTATGACGCAGGATATGCGTCCGCTTCACATACTTCTTCTCAACCTCATGCCGACAAAGATTGACACTGAAACGCAGATTACGCGTATGCTCAGTAACACACCACTGCAGGTGGAACTCGAGCTTCTGCAGACTGCAACACATAAACCTCACGTTACTTCTCAGGAGCACATGCTGGCATTTTACAAGACGTTCAGCGACGTAAAGAATGAATATTACGATGGAATGATTATCACAGGCGCTCCGATAGAGCTCCTTGAGTTCGAGGAGGTCAATTACTGGGAAGAACTCTGTGAGATAATGGAATGGTCGAAAACTCATGTTCACAGTACTTTCCACATATGCTGGGGAGCTCAGGCAGGGCTTTACTATCACTATGGCATAAACAAGAAAGACTTCCAAAGAAGCTATCAGGAGTATTCAAGCATACACTTAAAACTAAACGCAGCATGCTATTTAGAGGGTTTGATGATGAATTTTATGTTCCCCAATCCAGGAATACAACTGTAGATGAGGAGGACATCGATAATACTCCAGGAATTACTGTTCTTTCCACTTCAGAAGAAGGCGGTGTTTTCTGCGTTAAGTCAGATAATGATAGACAGATTTTCGTTACCGGGCACACTGAGTATGATTGGAATACACTCCTTAAGGAGTATGTAAGAGACAAGGAAGCAGGTCTTAATCCGGAGATTCCTGCAAATTATTTCCCTGATGATGACGATTCGAAAAGACCTGTGGTTCGCTGGAGATCATCCGGGAGCCTGCTGTTCTCAAATTGGTTGAACTATTTTGTATATCAGTCAACTCCGTACGATATAAAACTCATCCATAATGAGGACCTTGCACCTGCGCTTAGAAACAACTCTGAACTCACAGTAGCGAAGTTTGGAGGATCGTCACTTGCTACAGCTGAGCGTATCAGGAACGCCGCAGAAGTAGTCCGTCAAAATAAAGCACGACGCTATGTAGTTGTTTCGGCTCCAGGTGTCCACGATAACGAAAAGGTAAAGATTACAGATCTTCTGATTTCTGCTCACGAAAACCCAGATGAATTCGACACCAAGATGACTCAGGTTCGAAATCGATTCAAGAACCTTGCAATTGGAATAGGTTCAGAGATTAATATCGATGAAATCTTTGATAAGATAATTGAAAAATATAAGGATTCTAGGTGCCGAGATTATCTCATCAGCAGAGGGGAGTTCATAACTGCCCAGCTTATGGCTGAACAGCTCCAGTATGATTTTGTAGACGCAGCTGAAGTTATTAAGTTTGATGACACGGGGAGACTGCTTGATGATGCGACGAGAACTAACATCGAGAAGCTTATTAAAGATCATAAGAGAATAGTATTTCCTGGATTCTATGGTTCAAATGAAACAGGGGAAGTTGTGACCTTCTCGAGAGGTGGATCAGACATCACTGGCGCGATTATAGCATCAGCGGCAAAGGCTGATCTATATGAGAATTGGACAGACGTGCCTGGACTACTGATGGCGGATCCTCGCATTGTGAAACATCCACTCAGTGTTCCTGTAATTATATACAAAGAACTTAGGGAGCTTGCGCTCAGAGGCGCTGAAGTTCTCCACGAAGATGCCGTTAGACCTGTGAGCCAGTGCGGAATTCCAATCAATATTAAGAGTACATTAGAGCCAGAAAAGCCTGGCACTCTAATAGTTAAGAATGCTGACTCATACGAGAACCGCCTTGAAATTTCCAGTATAACCGGTAAGAAGGGGTATTCTTCAATTCTTATCGAGCGAGAGAAACTGAATGATGATGCGAAGTATCGCGAAAGAATACAGAGCATTCTCGACGAGTTCAACATCACAGTTGAAAGTGAGCAGCTTGGGCTCGACTCATTCTCGGTCATCGTCGGTTCAGAAAGTGTAGCTAACTGTGAGGAAGCGCTAACGGAGAAGCTAAGAAGCGCAACTGATGCTGATGAGATCACTATCTCCACGGGTATTGCAGCGATAGCTGTAGTTGGGAGGAATATTTCAGGAGAAGTTTCTGTTGCAATGAAGATATTTGAAGCATTATCCAGTGCTCATGTTAATGTAAGGTTCATCGATCATGCACCAGAGCGTATCAGCGTGCAAGTAGGTGTATCGGAATCCGATTATCAGAGAGCTATTAGAGCTATATACAATGCCTTCGTTGTGAAAGCATAATGCGAAGAAAATTAGATGCTTAACTAAATCGTTATCTGAAGTGAATGAACTTCAGATAACGGTTGGAAAGCGTCTTTTTTTTTGCTGTTATCAAGAATTTTTTTCTAAATAACAATAAATTGTAACATCTGTTACGGAGATTAGATGCATTTAATGTATAATGTATATACAATAAAAAGTAAATTAAACACAGTATGACGGCCACAACATCGGCGGATTATGAAAAAAGATAAGATTAATTTAAAGGAGGAAATAGGCATGGCTGAAAAAGTATTAGATATGAAGAAAAATGTACACGATCTGGCTACAGAATTCCCAGAGGTGATAGATATCATGATTGAGCTTGGATTCAAGGACATCTCGAATCCGGTTGCTCTTAATACTATGGGAAGGGTGATGACAATTCCAAAGGGCTCACAGATTAAGGGAATAGACCTGGATTCAATTGTATCTCTGTTTGAAGAAAAGGGATTTGAGGTTATAAATGTTCCTGAGCTAAAGAAGAAGGAAGCAGCTAAAACCCCTGAGGTTAAAGAAGAATCATCAAAGCCGACATTCGATATCAGCAGGCTTAATATTCCTGATTTTGCAAAGGCTTACATCAGAGAAGACGGAACTGTGGATGTAGATAAAGTTCCTGATTTTGTAAAGAACTTCTTAGATGAAGATGGAAGAATCGATCCAAGCAAGCTTCCGTCATTTATGCCAGGTACTGAAGCAAAGTCTGAAGAAAAACCTGTAGAGGAAGATTCAAAGAAACCAAAGAATGCTAGCGAGAGAGAGGTTCTGCTTCGCAGCTACATAGAGAGACTGACTAAGGGCGAGGAACTAGAGACTGTAAGAGCAGAGTTCGTGGAGAACTTTAAAGAGGTTGATGCTCTTGAGATTGCGAATGCTGAGCAGCACTTAATTAGAAGTGGAGTGCCTTACCAGGAGGTTCAGAAGCTTTGTGATGTGCATTCTGCACTATTCCACGGTTCAACTAAGCAGGAAAAGATTATGAATGCTGAGAAAGCCGTTGCAGCATCAAAAGAAGCTGCTCAGAGAAGAATGAATGGCGCAAATGATCGAAAAGCGGCGGAAATTAAGGCTCAGGCGCTTATCGCTGAACCTGGACATCCGTTAAATGTGCTGACTCTCGAGAACGAGGGAATTGCTGAACAGATTGCAGTAATTAACAAGCTATTTGAGGAAGGTGCGGACCGTTCTGTAATTACCGATGAACTAAATAAACTTCGTGATGTCTCTATTCACTATGCAAAGAAAGGCGACATAATCTACACGATACTTAAGAGCAGATACGATGTAACAGGTCCATCTGATGTAATGTGGACAGTCGATGATGAAATCAGAGATGAACTAAGACGCGTTACCGATGGAACACTATCCGATGAGGAGTGGCTTGAGAGATCCAAGGCAGTTGTTAAGAGAGCAGATGAAATGCTCTTCAAAGAGGCCAATATCCTCTTTCCAATCTGCGTACAGTTCTTCAAGGATGAGGAGTGGGAGGAAGTTGGTCGTGACCTCAAGGAGTACGATTTCTGCCTGCTTAAGGAAGAGCCAGCAGAGTGGGAGAAGGCATCGAAGGAAGATTATACGCATAGAGCCGCAAAAGAAGGTAAGAACGGAGCTGCTGGAAATGACGAAGTTATCTTTGCACTAGGTCATATGACTCCATACCAGCTTGAGGCTATGCTCAACACTATTCCGCTCGAATTGACGTTCGTTGACCATGTAGACATGAACAGATACTACAATGATAACGGTGAGAAGAAGCTCTTCAAGAGGCCTATCAGTTCGCTAGATAGAGAGGTGTATACTTGCCACCCACCAACGATTGAACCTATGGTTCGCAGCATCATATCTTCGTTCAAATCAGGTGCGCAAGACAAGGTAGAGGTATGGATGAATAAAGGCGGAAGCGATGTCCTCGTGAGCTATAGGGCTGTTCGAGACGCGAATGGTGAATATGTAGGAACTCTTGAATGCGTTCAGGTGATGGACGAAATCATGGAACACTACAAGGAGAAGTTCCAGTAAGAATTTATATAAAAACTACACATGCCATACCGTATATTTTATGATAATATAGTATCCACTATATTATTTAGAACAGAAGGATTGGAAAAGCACGTATGGTATCAAAGCTAAGAACAGCTTTTAAGAATATTAAGGTGATAGTCGTTACTGAATTGCTACTCATGGTAGTGATGGTATCGACTATTGTCGTTAAAGCAGATGCTATAAATGACCGACGTGTTGTGACTACGTATCTAAACCTGGCCACTCTCAAGACAATTAGCTCTGATAACAAATCAAGCGAATCGACTGGGATGAAGGCGACAATCACTAATGCTGAGACTGAGAGGAACATCAAGGTGGCAGAGGAAAGCGGGCGGGTGTAATTTCATTTGCAAGGCAGTTTATCGGTAAGCCGTATGTGCTCGGTGGAAAGAGCCTCACCAACGGATGTGATTGTGCTTCATTCATAACACTGGTATATAAGGAGTATGGTTACAACTGGAAGATGGGTTCGGTTAATACGCTCTATGATAATTGCGGTGGTACACTTGTGTCAGTAGATGATATGAAGCCAGGGGATATAATTTTCTTTGGCAGAGGTACTAGGAGACTTCACGTTGCAATGTATGCGGGAAATGGCCGCGTTGTACACGCTATGGATCCAGCACATGATATTTGTGAGATTGATCTCTATAAGCCAGGTACTAAGACTACCTATAGCGGCAAGAGTATATTGGCAGTTAAGAGGATTATTAACTAGAATTTTACCAAGTGCATGAAGTCAGGGCTAAATATGAAATCATTGTATGATGATCAGGGGTGCAATTTTCTGCAATATTTAATAAGAAAAACTGCTCCATTTGTGGTTTTAGGATTCGTGTATTATATTTGGCTAAGGATGACACACTTGTACATCCCTTGTATCTTTAGATCAATAACCGGTTATAGGTGTCCTTGCTGTGGTATGACAACGATGTGCGTAAGTATACTGAGGTTCAGGTTTATCGACGCTTTCTATGCCAATCCGTTCATCTTCACAACTATCCCATTTATACTGTTTGAGATAATGTATAACGTGTATTTGAGCTATACAGAAAAGCGCATGCCGCTGTGGAATAAGGCTCTGCTTGGGGGTTACTGCTCTGCGCTATTAATCTTCGCAATTATAAGAGACTTCATGTAAAAGGCCCTGCATCTGAACGTGAGTGTGGCGATTTAACGTGAGAGGACGGATGGTAGAGATCGTAGAATCATAAAGCAATATAAATGCGCCCCATACGGGGCGCATTTTGCGCATCTTTTTCTGTTAGTTCCCTATTTGGTATCATAAGCTATTCTGTAAATCTTCTTAAAATCATCCCTATACAGAACCTTTGCGGCACCTACTTTGCCACCAACAGCTTTCTCGCATTTCTCAGCAAGCTCATCTATAACTTAATCTGTTAGCTCAAATCCAAAATCCTTCAGAGATATAGGCATACCAATACTTTTAAAGAAGTCCTCGGTTCTCGCTATGCCTTCGAGTGCGACTTCACGGTCATCACCAGAATCCTCAACATTCCATACATTTGTAGCAAATTTCTTGAATCTAGGTAAACAATCATTTAGAACGTATCTAGCCCAGCTTCCCCAGATTGCAGCTAGCCCCGCACCATGTGCTACGTCGAACATGCCACTAATCTCATGTTCAATTCGGTGCGTAGCGAAATCGTCACCACCATTACCGCATCCTGTAAGACCATTATGAGACAAACTTCCAGCCCACATCACTTCTGCACGAGCTTCGTAGTTCTTCGGATCTTCTACTAATATCAATGCATTTTTTATTACTGTACGGAGCAGTGCTTCGGCAATCCCGTCGGTCAATTCCATATTTCCTGCTGACGTAAAATATCTTTCCATCGTATGCATCATAATATCTGTGCAGCCGCATGCTGTCTGGTAGTCTGGAAGAGTCATCGTCAGCTCTGGGTTTAGTATAGCGAATTTAGGTCTAACCATATTGTTGCTATAGCCACGCTTGATGCCCCCGTCTTCGTTAGTGATTACAGAAGAATTGCTCATCTCGCTACCTGCAGCAGCGATTGTAAGTATAACCCCTACTGGGAGTGCGGACTCTGGAGTTCTCTTTCTATCATATAGATCCCAGACATCGAAATCAGATACTGCGCCGTATGCGATTGCCTTCGCAGAGTCTATTACGCTGCCACCACCAACAGCGAGTATGAAATCTACACCTTTAGATTTCGCAAGTTCGATGCCTTCATAAACGAGAGACAGCCTTGGATTAGCGACCACGCCTCCAAGTTCTACGTAATCTATCCCCGCTTTATCTAGCGAAGATTTGATTTTGCCGAGCAGACCGGTGCGAATCACGCTACCACTTCCGTAGTGAAGGAGAACACGTTTACATTTTGATGATTTGAGTAGAGAGCTCACCTCGGATTCAGTTCCTTTGCCAAAAACAATGTGCGTAGGTGCATACCAATCGAAGTTATTCATAATATGTATTACCTCCATATATGGCACAATATCTTGTGCTCGTATGTGCAAATGAAGTGCAAAAAATATGCATAAATTTTTTTTCGTATTTTAGTAAATACTAGCACAGAAGGCTTGAAACTTCTACCTTGCAGGCATAAAATTGTATAAAATAATATGGCATAAAACTGATTGACTAACCCCACTATATGGGATATAATGACAGGGCGTCAAACAAGATATAGTGTTTGTCGCTAAAAAGTGTATTAATTAATTTTAAGAGAATTAACTCACATAAATCAATATGTTCGGGTATTCGGTTAAGGAGAGACAATGAATGTTATCAAGAGAAATGGCTCAGAAGTAACTTTTGACAAAGCCAAGATTGAAAATGCAATCATCAAAGCAAATAATTCCGTTGAAGAAGCAGTTCGACTTACACCTATTCAGATCAAAAGAATCACTGACAGCGTAATTCTATCTTGTGAAGACCTTGGTCGTTCACCTGCAGTAGAAGAAATTCAGGATATGGTGGAAGAGCATATCATGCAGCACGGAGCGTATGAGGTTGCAAAGGCATATATTACATACAGATATACAAGATCCCTCGTTCGTCAATCCAACACAACAGACGACAAGATTCTTTCGCTTATCGAGCTTAACAACGAGGAAGCTAAGCAGGAGAACTCCAATAAGAATCCTATTATCAACTCCACTCAGAGAGACTACATGGCTGGGGAGGTAAGTAAGGACCTCACTAGAAGAATCCTTCTTCCAGAGGAAATCTCTGCTGCCCACGATGCTGGAATCATCCATTTCCACGATTCCGACTACTTCGCACAGAAGGAGCATAACTGTGATCTTATCGACTAGAGGATATGCTGCAGAATGGAACTGTAATAAGCGAGACACTTATTGAGAAGCCACATAGCTTCTACACAGCGTGTAACATCACAACGCAGATTATCGCTCAGGTTGCTTCTAATCAGTACGGCGGACAGTCTTTCTCACTAGCACATCTAGCTCCGTTTGTTGATGTAAGCAGACAGAAAATCAGAACTAAGGTTGAGAAGGAGTTCAAGGACGCAGGTATCGAGACAACGCAGGAAGCGCTAAATAAGGTTGTTGAAGATAGACTAAGAGACGAGATTAAGAGTGGTATACAGACTATCCAGTACCAGCTCATCACACTGATGACTTGTAACGGACAGGCTCCATTCGTAACTATGTTCATGCACCTTGAGGAGGCTCCAGAGGGAAGAACTAGAGATGACCTAGCTCTCTGCATCGAAGAGGTTCTTAAGCAGAGAATGCAGGGCGTTAAGAACGAGAAGGGTGTATGGATTACACCTGCATTCCCTAAGCTAATCTACGTGCTTGATGATTGCAACATCAGAGAGGATGCCCCTTACTGGCACCTGACAGAGATCGCTGCAGAGTGCACATCTAAGAGACTCGTTCCTGACTACATCTCGGCTAAGGTTATGAGAGAGCTCAAGAAGGGTAACGTGTACACTTGCATGGGATGCAGATCATTCCTAACAGTTGAAGAGTCACAGAAGAACGCTGATGGAAGCTACAAGTTCTACGGAAGATTCAACCAGGGTGTTGTAACAATCAATCTAGTTGACGTAGCTTGCTCATCGTATGGAAACATGGACAAGTTCTGGGAAATTCTCGATGAGAGACTTGAGCTTTGCCACCGCGCACTAAGACTTCGTCACGAGAGACTACTCGGAACACCTTCAGACGTTGCACCTATCCTTTGGCAGTACGGAGCGATTGCTAGACTCAAGAAAGGTGAGACGATTGATAAACTGCTTTATAACGGATATTCGACTATCTCTCTAGGATATGCTGGACTTTGCGAGATGTGTTACCGCATGGTAGGCAAGAGCCATACAACTGATGAGGGTAGAGAATTTGCACTAAAGGTTATGCAGAGACTCAACGACAAGTGTGCTGAATGGAAGGCTGCTGAGAATATCAGCTACTCCGTATATGGTACACCGATGGAATCAACAACTTATAAGTTCGCTAAGGCGCTACAGAGAAGATTTGGGGTAATCCCTCACGTTACAGACAAGAACTACATAACTAACAGCTATCATGTTCATGTTGAAGAGGAAATCGATGCATTCCAGAAGCTGAAGTTTGAATCAGATTTCCAGAAGCTATCTCCAGGTGGAGCTATTAGCTATGTTGAAGTTCCTAACATGCAGAATAACATCCCGGCTATACTTGAGGTTATGAAATATATTCATGAGAATATCATGTATGCTGAACTCAATACGAAGAGCGACTTCTGTGAAGAGTGCGGATACAATGGTGAGATTAAAATCGTTGAAGATGCTGAAGGCAAGCTTGTATGGGAGTGCCCTAACTGCGGAAATCGCAATCAGGACAAGATGTCTGTAGCGAGAAGGACTTGCGGATACATCGGAACACAGTTCTGGAATCAGGGAAGAACTCAGGAAATCAAGGATAGAGTTCTACACCTATAAGAGAAAATTAATATGAGGAGACGACATTTGAGAAGCAAGAAGTGTAGTGAGGTTCACGCTCTAAATGTAGATGGAGAAACTTTAATCTACACCTTAGAACGCAAGAATGTGAGAAATATCAACTTGCGAATCAGACCTGATGCTTCGATATACGTCTCAGCACCTCATAGAGTGCCCTTAGCTGAGATTGAAAAATTCATGATCAGCAAGGGCTATTTTATTATCAATGCACTTAAGCGAACTAGAGCTGCCAAGGCAGACAGATCGAGGTATGATGACGGAGATAAAGCTTATTTCTTAGGCAGACCACTCGAGGTGAAGTTATCGCAAGGGCCGAGAGTTAATTTCTATATAGATGGTGATTTCCTTTTTATCCAGATGCCAGAACCAACGAATGTTTCTGCTCGCATAGAGTTAGTGAAACGGTGGTATAAAAGGCAGGCAAGCGATGTATTTATGAGTGCTTTGCATGATGTGTATGATGAATTTAGACTCGTTTATCAGATCCCATTCCCACATGCAACTATCAGACCTATGAAATCACGATGGGGGTCTTGCCGCCCTGATTTAGGCAAGATAACTCTAAATCTCCTGCTTGTGACTGCATCATATGAGGATCTGAGATACGTAGTGGTGCACGAGCTAGCCCATTTTATTGAGGCGAATCATTCGAAAGCATTTTGGGACGTTGTAGGACGATTTGAACCGAACTATAAGGAGAGGAGACAGAGCCTTCGTAAACTCCCAACTAGGTGGTAGGAATCCGAACAGAGTATGATTTTTAAGGCTTATAATAATACTGGTTATACGATATAATTGTATTAACAAAATGAAGAGAGAGTAAGAAAGTGTATTACGGAGAGATTAAAGATTGTGATATAGCCAATGGAATTGGTGTAAGAGTCAGTCTGTTCGTGTCAGGCTGTACAAATAGATGTCCTGGCTGTTTCCAGCCGCAGACATGGGACTTTAATTACGGACAAGAATTCACCAAGGAGACTGAAGACAAGATTATTGAGATGCTTAAGCCTAATTATATAACAGGTCTTACAGTTCTTGGGGGAGAGCCGTTCGAACCAGAAAATCAGGTTGCACTTGTGCCGTTCCTTAAACGTGTGAAAGAGAGTTATCCTAATAAAACGATTTGGTCATTTTCAGGATTTGTGCTCGAAGATCTTATGAGAGAAGGAACGCATTGTCACACAGAAGTGACTATGGATATGCTTAATATGATTGATGTACTAATCGACGGTAGGTTCGAGCAAGAGCTTAAGAACATTCAGCTGAGATTTAGAGGATCAGAAATCAAAGGCTGATAGATATGAATAAGACTAGAAAAGAAGGAAAGGTTGTGCTCTGGGACGAATAATGTATAGGGGGCTAACAGCATGAGTGTTTCAAAGACATTTGCAACATATGAGAAAAAGGAGCAGGTCAAAAATAGCATTGGGCGTTTGATGATAGCTGTCATAGCAATCGCAGCTGAAGTGCTGTTTATTGCTATGCTCATAAGTAGCTTAAATGAAAAATACACCATACTAGCCACAATTTTCCGAATCATCGCTCTAGCTATCGTCATAGCCATCTCGACAAAATCTGCGAGTGCATCTGTTAAGCTGCCGTGGGTGGTTCTCATTATGCTTAATCCAATCATAGGAGTTACAATATATTTTATGGTTGGATTTTCTGGATCGACTCGAAAGATGAGGATGAGGTTTCTAAATGTTGATAATGAGTTGTTCCCGCTCCTTAGTGGTGACAAAGAGGTTCTAGAGGAGATAGGAGATAGGGATCTAGGCGTTGCTAATATTTTTAGATATATCTCTCATAAAGCCTTATTCCCCGCTTATAGCGATTCAAACATAGAGTTCTACGGGGAGGCTAGAGCAGCGCTTGCCGCACAGAAAGAAGCCATGAGGAAGGCGGAGCATTTCATATTCATGGAATATCACGCTATCGAAGATTCCGCGGCATTTGCTGGAATAAAGGAAATTCTAGCAGAAAAGGCAGCAGAAGGTGTTGAGGTTAGAATCATTTACGACGATGTCGGGAGTGTTGGGTTTATCGATAGTAGCTTTATAAAACGTCTTAATGATTTAGGTATTAAATGCAGGGTATTCAACCCGGTTGTACCGATTGCCAATGTTTTTCTGAACAACCGTGATCACCGCAAGATTACGGTTGTAGATGGGAAGATTGGGTTTACAGGTGGATACAATCTTGCAAACGAGTATTTTAAGCTAACCAGACCATATGGGGATTGGAAAGATTCTGGTGTGCGGATTGAAGGAAATGCTGTGCATAATCTAACTGTGATGTTTCTGGAAATTTGGAATGCAACTAAGACTCGCGATACCAAAGACGTTAGCTACTTAAAATACATGCCGACTGTTAAACTGGAGAGTCAGGAGGAAGGCAGCTTTATTCAGCCTTATGGGGATACCCCGCTTGACCATGAGCATGTTGGGGAAAACGTCTATCTCAATATTATAAACAACGCCGATGAGTATGTGTGGTTTATGACTCCTTATCTCATTATCACAGATGAGATGAATAAGGCGTTGACACTTGCTGCGTCGAGAGGGGTTGATGTAAGACTAATTACGCCAGGAATTCCAGATAAACGTGCTACCTATGCTGTGACAAGGTCGTATTATTCGAGGCTTGTAAGAGACGGGGTTAGGATTTATGAGTACACTCCAGGGTTTCTGCCATGCAAAAACAATGCGTCGCTGATGATGAGATAGCTACTTGCGGAACAATTAATCTTGATTACAGAAGTTTCTTTCACCACTTTGAAAAATGGTGTATTGATGTATAACTGCAGAGCTGTCTATGATATAAAGGCAGATTTTGATGAAACTCTTACAAAATGTGTAGAAGTGACAGATCGATATGTAGATGGAAAGAAATCTTTAAATATATTTAGACAAATTCTGAGGCTCTTCGCTGTACTGATGTAGAATGTCTAGATGCAATTAAAAAGCGGTTAGGTAAACTCGATATGCGCTCTTAAACTAGTGTCATATCAATCCTAACCGCTTTTTTTCTAATATAAGCACAGTGACTGAATCATTCAGATCTATGCTTCCTTTACAAATTCATTTATAAGAGCCTTTATAACCTCTACACCGGTCTCCATGCCCTCTACAGTTATATGCTCATAAGGACCGTGGAATGCGTGTCCACCAGTACCGAGGTTTGGACAAGGTAGACCCATGAAGCTGAGGTTAGCACCATCTGTGCCACCTCTTACTGGAATAACTAGCGGATCAACACCCGCTGCTTTACAAGCGTTCTTGGCGTTTTCAATAGCATCTGGGCACTTTTCAAGAACTTCAGCCATATTTCTATACTGTTCCTTAATCTCGAGTCTTACAGTTCCATCTCCGTATTTCTCGTTAAGAAACTTTTCGGCCATTTTCATTGTATCCTGCCTGTTTGTGAACTTAGATGCATCATGATCTCTGATGATATACGTCATATTCGCATCACTTACAGTTCCGTTTACCGATATTAGGTGATAGAAGCCTTCGTGGTCTTCGGTCCGCTCAGGACGTTCAGCAGCAGGGAGCAAGGAATCAAATTCCATTGCAACGAGTGAAGCGTTAATCATAACATCCTTCGCTGAACCAGGATGAACATTTTCACCTTTTACATAAATCTTTGCCGTAGCAGCATTGAAGGTTTCATATTGAACTTCACCCTCAGTTGAACCGTCTAGCGTGTATCCGTATTTTGCATCAAATCTTGCAACATCGAAGTGTGCGGTACCTCTGCCAATTTCCTCATCAGGCGTAAATGCTATTGAGATAGGACCATGTTCGAATTCATTTATGTGTTCAACTACGGTCATAATCTCGGCAATTCCAGCTTTATCATCAGCACCGAGCACCGTCGTTCCGTCTGTAGTTATCAAGGTGCGTCCTTTGAGGTCCTTAAGATGAGGGAAAACCTCCGGGTCAAGGACAAGTCCGCTGTCGCCGAGTTTAACCACTCCTCCGTCATAATTCTCTATAATCTGTGGATTTGCATCGTGATCACAATAGTCGCTCACTGTATCCATATGTGAGCAAAAACCAATCGCTGTTACATGTTCTTTTCCTGGGGTAGCCGGTATGTGTCCGTACACGTAACAATATTCATCACATGCCGCATCTTCGACACCTAGTTCTTTGAGCTCCTCAACTAATGCGTGTGCCAGTGAAAAATTGGCACTGGCTTGAAGGGGATGTTTCGCTATTTTCGTCACTTGGGGTGCGATACGAAACGTATTTTAATAATCTTTCATGTGCTTTCATCGAAGGCCTCCTTATGAAACCGAATCAAAACGTAAATAATATAATCTATAATATCACAGACGCGATATTGTTCCAAATATTTAGATACCTATGAGGTCGACAAAAGGGTAACAAGTTGACAATAAGAATACAAATATAATAAAAAATTCACCTAGAATATTCCTTGAAATCTTGACAATTTCCGCTATCTGATGATATATTATCTTACTGTACGTAGTTATTTTTTTAGACTATTTACAAAGATTATGCTTTAAGTTTTGGCGAGTTTTAGACTAAAGAAAGGGTTGCGAGTGACCTATAGGTGCTCGACAAGGTGGATTATGAGAAATGCTTCCAAGGTGGGACTAGAAGTACTTCAAATGGTTGTCGGAAATGCATTAAGCGCCTTTGCTATTGCTTGTTTTGCTTTACCATATGGGATGGTAGTTTCAGGCTTAGCAGGTGTTGGCCGCATGACCAATTATTATTTTGGTCTTAGCGTGTCAGGAACGGTTCTTGTGATTAACGTCATACTTTTTGTAATTGGAACATGGGCTCTTGGAAAAAAGTTTGCAGCGTCTATCGTACTAGGAACAGTATTATTTCCAGTATTTTTGGGTATATTTCAGAAGGCGACGATGCTTCATCATCTTGTAGATGATCCGCTTCTAGCAGCTATCTGTGCTGGCGTTATCGATGGGATAGGGCTTGGGCTAATCCTAAGGGTTGGTGGATCAACAGGTGGAATAGACGTGCCACCACTGATTCTAAATAGAAAATTTGGTGTTAAAGTTGCACCGATTATGTATGCCATTGACTTTGCAATCTTCATGATGCAAATTCCGGTAACGAAGACAAACGGAGTAATCCTAGGAATTCTGTACGCGCTGATTTATAGCGTGTGCATGAACAAGATGATACTGCTCGGTCAAGGTGGTGTGCAGCTCATGATTTTCACAAAGAAAATCAAAGAAATCAACGAGAAGATACTACAGCTAGGGTTTGGTACGACAATCATGCATGCAACAGGTGGATATCTGCAGTCTGAACAGGATTTGGTGTACTGTGTAGTTGGTAGTAGAAATCTCAATAAAGTAAAACAGGCGGCTCTCGCAATAGACGAAAATGCATTTATCACTATAACTAATGTTAGTGAAGTAAATGGAAATGGATTTACTACATGGTTCAGTGATGAGGATTATGTGCCTAAGGTTGCAGAGCGTCGTCAAGGAATTGATCTTATGCAAAAAGAGGAGTGAAACAAGATATGACTCAGGAAGAACGTTTAGATATATTAGCACAGGTTGCTGCTGGAATCGCTAAGCTTATGGGTAGCGATACAGAAGTTGTACTCCATGATCTTACTAAAAGAGAAATAGTGTTCATGCATAACAACAATATCACCCGTAGAGAGAGAAGCTATAGGATTAACCCTGGTGTATATGATGTTATCAATAACCTAGCCGATGGCGAGGGACACCTCATCGGTTATGCGAGCAAGTCAGCACATGGCAAGAAGCTTCGCGCATCTCACTTCATGTTTATGGATGAAGAAAACAATCCAGCAGCTATGATTTGTATAAATCAGGATCCATCAAAAGTTCAGGATATTATCAACTACCTTAGCGAATCTATTAAGATTCATGATGTTGAGGAGCCAACTGCGGATGATTCGGTATATTCTATAAATGACGAAGATTATATTCAGAATGTGATGAAGGATACTATAATTAAGTCGATAAAACAGTTTGATCCTAACCAAATTAATACTAAGGAAGGTAAGATTAAGCTATTGACTAAATTCAAGTTTCAGGGCTTATTCTCTGTAAAGGAAGCTGTTCCGTTTATCTGCGAAACTTTATCTATATCTCAAGCAACTCTTTATAATTACTTGCGTGAGATAAGGGATGAAGAAGGCCGCGAACCATATAACGAACTCAAGCTAAGATAATTTGGCATCATGCACTTTGTAATTAAGTTATATATGCACTTTTAATTATTTAGAATTTCATGAATAAGATTTGGGCAATCGGAGACACTCCGGTTGCTTTTTTATATAGAAAATCGAATTAGAAATGAGTGCCCACAACAAATTATTTATAAAAAATATGTTTATAAGCGATAAAATCATTAAATAATATAATCGTACCTAATAATGTTGTATGGGAATATGAACATGAAGTATAATGACCATATATCTATATATTTAGATATTTGCTTTTGACACATATTGTTATATTTGTGGAGGAATGTTATGAAGAAAGATGTTGAAATTGCTCAGGAAGCGAAAATGCTTCCAATCACAGAAGTTGCAAAAGTGCTCGATATCCCGAGCGATGAACTTGAGCAATATGGAAAATACAAAGCTAAGCTTTCATATTCTTATATTAAGGAGAACATGAATAGGGAAGATGGCAAACTAGTGCTAGTTACAGCTATAAATCCTACTCCGGCAGGAGAAGGTAAAACGACCACTAACGTGGGGCTTTCTATGGCACTTAGCAGGCTTGGTAAAAAGACTGTTACAACTCTTCGCGAACCTTCATTAGGACCTTGCTTCGGAGTTAAGGGAGGTGCAGCAGGGGGTGGTTATTCCCAGGTAGTTCCTATGGATGATATCAATCTGCATTTTACAGGTGACTTCCATGCTATTACATCCGCTCACAGTCTGCTTGCAGCGTTACTTGATAATCATATTCACCAGGGCAATAAACTCGGAATAGTTACGAAGAGAATTGTATGGAAGCGCGTTGTTGACATGAACGATCGTGCTCTTCGTAATATCGTTATAGGGCTTGGAGGCAAGGGTGATGGCGTAACACGTGAGAACGGATTTGATATCACGGTGGCTTCTGAAATCATGGCCATACTTGCCTTGCTACTGATCTTGATGATCTCAAGGAAAGATTGTCAAAGATGGTTGTTGCTTACAACTACGAAGGAGAAGCTGTTACGGCTGGCGACTTAGAAGCTACAGGTGCTATGGCACTACTACTCAAGGATGCCATTAAGCCTAACCTGGTTCAGACGCTAGATAACACGCCGGCATTCATTCACGGTGGACCGTTTGCAAATATCGCTCATGGCTGCAACTCTGTAGTAGCAACGAAGACCGCACTAAAGCTTGGAGATTATGTAGTTACTGAAGCTGGATTTGGAGCAGATCTTGGTGCAGAAAAGTTCTTTGATATCAAGTGCAGATACGCTGGGCTAAAGCCTGACTGTGTAGTAATAGTGGCTACAGTACGTGCTCTCAAGATGAACGGTGGAGTGGCTAAGGATAATCTCGCTGAAGAAAATTTAGATGCCCTGAGAGCTGGTTCTTCTAACCTCATAAGACACATAGAGAACGTAGCAAAGTTCGGAGTGCCATCAGTAGTAGCAATCAATAGATTCCCAACTGATACAGATGCTGAACTAGAGCTTCTCGATAAGATCTGTGAGGAGTATGGGGTAAAGGTTGTTCTGTCTGAAGTCTTCGCAAAGGGTGCTGAAGGAGGAATGGATCTCGCTGAAGAAGTAATTAGAATCTGTGAAGAGGGTGAGGCTGACTTTAAGCCATTATATGATCTCGATTTATCAATTGAGGAGAAGATGGAAAAGATAGCGAAGGAAATCTATCGCGCAGACGGAGTTGATTTTACACCAGCAGCTAAAAAGCAGATTAAGGAGCTCACAAAGCTAGGATATGACAAGCTGCCAATCTGCGTTGCAAAGACTCAGTATTCATTCTCCGACGATGCAACGCTGCTAGGTGCACCAACAGGGTTTACCATCACTGTTAGAGAACTTAGAGTATCAGCAGGAGCAGGGTTTATCGTAGCGCTAACTGGCTCAATAATGACAATGCCAGGGCTCCCTAAGGTGCCGGCTGCAAACGGTATGGATATCCTGTCCGACGGAACTATAATTGGCTTATCATAAGAAATAGTATTATTATGCACCAGATTATGGAGTTAGGCTTTTTGCCACACGTATCTGGTGCTATAATCAATTTAGGATATTATTATTAAATATAATTATTTAATTGTTCATTCGAAAGGAGACTTTAAATGAATGTAATTCAGGAGAGACTCGCTGCACTCCGTTCTAAGATGCAGGAGCACGATATTAATTATTACGTTGTTCCAACAGCTGATTTTCATCAGTCAGAGTATGTTGGTGAGCACTTCAAGGCAAGGAAGTTCATAACAGGATTCTCTGGTTCTGCAGGTGTTGCAGTAGTAGGGTTAGACGGAGCTTGGCTATGGGTTGATGGAAGATATTTCCTTCAGGCTGGTGAGCAGCTTCAGGGTACAACTGTTGAGCTCATGAAGATGGGTGAGCCTGGAGTTCCAACACTAGATGCATTTATAAATAGCAATCTTAAGAAAGGTGAGAAAATCGGATTTGATGGAAGAGTTGTATCCATGGATGAAGGACAGCTATATGATGAAATTGCTAAGAAGCACGAAGGATGCATCGAGTATAGCGTTGACCTAATCGATGAAATCTGGACAGACAGACCACCGCTCTCCGAAAAGCCGGCATTTGATCTCGATGTTAAATATACTGGAAAGACCGTTGCTGAAAAGCTTGCTGATATCCGTGAGAAGATGGTAGAAGCTGAGGCAGATATGCACGTTGTTACAACGCTTGACGATATCTGCTGGACTCTGAATATCCGTGGAGATGATATCGACTTCTTCCCACTAGTTCTATCGTATGCACTGATGGATGAGAAGTCATACCATTTATATATTGACGAGCGTAAGCTGGATGACGATATAAAGGCCCGCTTTGCAGTTGATGGGGTAGTTATCCACCCATACAACGATATTTACGAGGATATCAAGAAAATTCCTGCAGACACTAAGCTTATGCTCGATGCTTCCAAGGTTAATTATGCACTATTCTGCAACATCGCTGATTCTGTTAAGAAGATTGACGTGATGAATCCAGAGATGGTATTTAAGAATGTAAAGAATCCTGTTGAGCTAGAGAACATAAGAAAAGCTCAGATTAAGGACAGCATTGCACATCTACGTCTTATGAAGTGGCTAAAGGAAAATGTCGGCAAGATTGAGATGACCGAACTTAGCGTTGCTAATAAGCTCGACGAGTTCCGTGCTGAGCTCGGAAACTTCATCCGTCCAAGCTTCGAGCCAATTTCATCATATGGAGCTCATGCTGCGATAGTTCACTACGCACCATCTCCTGAGACAGACATTCCAGTGCTACCTAAGGGACTCCACCTAACAGATACAGGAGCAGGATTCTATGAGGGTTCAACTGATATAACAAGAACTTATGTTGTGGGTGAGATTACAGACCAGATGAAGAAGGATTTCACTCTAGTTGCTATCAGTAACCTATCTCTTGCTAATGCCAAGTTCCTTTACGGCTGTAACGGTGTAATTCTAGATGCTTATGCAAGAAAGCCATTCTGGGATCGCCATCTAAACTTCAATCATGGAACTGGTCATGGTGTAGGATACCTTCTAAATATTCACGAGGGACCTGCTAGCTTCCGCTGGGTATATAGAAAGGGCAACCAGTGTGTAATCGATGAGGGCATGGTTATTACCGATGAGCCAGGAATATACATCGAAGGTTCTCACGGAGTTCGTCTTGAGAATGAGCTTCTCTGTGTGCTAGATGAAGTTAATGAATACGGTAAGTTCCTCAAATTTGAGCCAATAACGCTAGTTCCATTTGACCTAGATGCTATTGATCCAGATTTCATGACACCTGAAGAGCGTAAGCAGCTTAATGACTACCATAAGCATGTATATGAGGTTATCGCTCCATACCTAGAAGAGGATGAGAGAGAGAGTACCTTGCTAAATATACAAGAGAGGTTTAAGAACAATTAATATATCTTAGTATAGATAAAGGAAAGAGTGACCCATCCAGTTTACTGGATGGGCCTTTTAATGATAAAATATGTGCAGATATTTTGACCTGAATACGTACACGAGTTGGATAGTAAGGGCTGAAGAGGTATTAGGAGTAAATCAAATGATTAATATATTCATTTTAGAAGATGAGATACTACAGCAATCACGAATCGACAATATAATCAGGGAAGCAATCGATCAGAAAGCTTTGAAGTGCAAAACTCCAGAAATTTTTAGCAGTCCGAAGCAGATGCTAGATAATATCTCAGAATTCGGTTCCCATCAACTGTTTTTCCTTGATATCGAGATTAAGGGAGAAGAACAGAAGGGACTGGATATTGCTAAGGAAATTCGTAGCCGAGATCCTAATGCGACGATCGTATTTGTAACAACGCATACGGAATTTATGCCTGTTACGTTTAAATATAAAGTAGCTGCGCTGGACTTTATCGATAAAGCACTTGACGAAGAATCGTTTAAAGAGCGAGTGTGCTCAGCTATCGAGTACACTATTTGTAAGGTCGGGTCAAACATAGCTCAAGATTCGTTCTCTATTGAAACATCCATGGCGCGTGTACAGGTACCGTTTAATAATATATTGTATTTCGAGACTTCTACGATGATCCACAAAGTAATTCTGCATACTAAAGATGAACGCATGGAGTTTTATGGTAGTATCGCTGATGTTGAGAAGGCTGACAGTCGCCTCTACCGCTGCCATCGATCGTTTTGTAGTTAATCCCGATAATATAATTAAGATAGATAAGGAGAGCAAGATTGCTCTGTTTGAAAATGGAGAGAGCTGTCTGATATCAAGGATGAAATACAGAGGTCTTCTTGAAAAACTCAATTATTAGATATTAAGGTGTTTATAGAGATATGTTATTAACAATTTTTAGTACTGCGCTTAAGATACTCTTAACAATGCTTTTATACAGTCAGGTAAGTGAGAAAAAGTTTAAGCTGCACTGGTATATAGTGTTTCCGCTGGTTTACGTTGTGATTTTTATGTTATGCCCACCAGCTGGATACTTCGGATACTTTTTTATATTTGTAGCATACAGCTTTTTCGCTAATCCTCATGGCAATAAGCTATTTAACCTATTTATTGGAGTTTATCCTATCGTTATATTAAGCTTGCTCGGAAGACTGCTTGCGTATCATATATTCCCTCTAGTGGGAATCGCGGTTTATAAAGAGGTAAATATTAGTATTTACGATTTATTGATTGATGCTCTCACATTCCCTTTCTACCTTCTAATCATTAAAACTCTAAAATTAGACTTTAACGATTTGAAAAAGGGGTTTGAGCGCAACTTCTTTAACCGTATGCTACTTGTCGTGGATGTATCAATGCTTGTATACATGCTTATTATTTCAGTCCTTGTGATTTTTAGTGAGAAAATATCGCATGCTGATTACTTGCGTGGTCATGTCAATGATATCTATATTCTGTTATTCTTCGTGATGCTACTTTATCTAAATTCAACCTCAAAGGAAAAGCTTAAGGAGGAGATCCTTAAACAAAAGGATATTCAGCTAAGCGAACTATCGAACTATAGTCATCACATAGAGACTTTATACGGTGAGATTCGCAGCTTTCGCCATGACTACATCAATATCCTTACCAGCATAAAAGTAGGTATTGATAATAAAGATATCGATGCAATCAAGAGCGTCTATGAAGGTGTTCTCGGGGACAGTGGTAAACAACTATATAACAGCAAGTTTGATATAGCAAAACTCTCTAATATAAAAAACGATGCCGTGAAGAGTGTACTTTCTGCAAGCTTATTGAAGCACATAGTAGAGGGGTGGAGATCGCAATTGAGATAGAAGATGCTGTATATGACTTCAAGATAGATCTGCTAGACTTTATCAAAGTGATGTCAATTCTTTGTGATAATGCAATCGAAGCGAGCTTAGAGTCAGAATTGCCAAAGCTGACAGTTGCACTGATTATCGATGGTGAAGCTCTGATATTAGTGATTGAAAATTCGACCAAAGAGGATAAGGTGAATATCAGCCATATATTTGAAGAAGGTTACTCAAGTAAAGGCGAGGAAAGAGGGATTGGACTTCATAATGTCAGAGACATCCTTGCAAAGTATCCTTTTTCGTCCGTATCTACTCGAAGCGCAGATTATCTGTTCTCTCAGACGATTACATTTAGAAAATAACACACAAACAAATATATTTTCATACATGAAGCCTGGATACTAAATATCCAGGCTTTTGTGCGCCTTAGATTAGTCACCTTATTAAAGTATGAATGTAGGAGCGGATGATTAACCGTTAGCGACATTTTAAGTGCCGTTCTTGACAAACATGGTTTTATCAATTGGGTATGACCTATAATGTTGTTACAAAGCAAGAATAGAAGAACGGAGGCTCATATGTTTAAAGTAAAAGAGATAGAGAAATCGTTTAAAAAAATAAAGAAGTTTTTAAAGGGTGTGACATTTGAGATTTCAGAAGGAGATAGAGTCGCATTGCTCGGAGGTAACGGTGCTGGCAAGAGCACTCTTCTTAAGATAATTGCTGGACAGATAGTGGCTAACTCGGTGAAGTAGATACTAGCCTTGATTTTCAGACTGAAATAAGCATGATGCCACAAGCAGATATACTTATCGATGATTTGACAGTATTTGAAATTGTTAGTCTAAAGTGCAAGATGAATAAATTAAGCGATGCCTGTATTGAGGAACTACTCATGATGGTTGAACTTCAAGAACATCAGAAGCAGTATGTCGGAAGCTTATCTGGTGGACAGAAAAGACGTTTATCACTTTTATTGACGTTGCTTAATTCTCCTAAGCTTATTTTTTTAGATGAACCGACTACAGGAATGGACCTTGAATCGGTAGATAATTTTTGGAAGCTACTCGAGAATAAGAATTACACATCGGTAATTGTCACTCACGACTTCAATCAGATAGATCGTTTCTTTACGAAGGTGCTCATCTTGAAGGATGGAATAATAACTGCAAATGAATCAGTGGAGTCCATCCATGATTCTGGCAGAACAATAGAACAGTATTACCGTGAGAAAATCGAAATGGAGGACTAAAGCTATGAAGATGATACAATTAAAACAGGTTTTAAGAAATAAAAGATTCCTTCTATTCACTATCTTCGTTCCTGTTATATGGTATGTGTTTATTTCCAATGTGCAAAAGGGTGTTTTACCGAACATCGTATTCGGTATAGCAGTATTTATCGGAATCATTGGAAACAGCCTGGCAACGTTTAGCAAGCGAATCGCAACAAATATTGAGTTCTACTCATTTGAATCGCGGTTCACAAGATATGCTGTGAAAGACTACCTTCTTGATCAGATGCTCGTTCAACTAGCGTTAAATACGCTAATATTCATGGCTGTACTTGCATTCGCCGTTTCTTTTTTTAACCTCCATGTTACAACCAGTCTGGTAGTTCAGTTTCTACTCCTCACGGTTATGGGAATATATTTTAGCATTATCGGTTTTGTACTCGGTGTGCGCGTTGATGCAAAGACACTTGATACGATAAGCTTTCCTGCTATTATCTTGGCAGCGATGACAATAATACCATTTGCTTCTCTAGGTGCAGATGGAGGATTCATCGGGGCTGTTAGCAAAATTCAGATGATTTTCCCTGGATACTATTACAGTGAGATCGTAACAGCGATTTCATCGGGGAATCCAGTTGATTCAAAAGATGTTTTGCTATTTCTAATAGTGTTCATCTTGAACATAATTCCGCTTTTACTTAATAGTTCCAAGAGTGAAAGAAATCAAGGGTAGATAGTACTTAAAATTAATTAGAGGTATATAATCCAAAGGCTCTGTAATATTAAGAGCTTTTTGGATATTTTTTTAATATCGAACAGAGAAACAAAAATCTCTTAATACAAAAATGATTCTAAACTGTATTTATATAAACTTTAAGAAATATTTTTACTGATTCGACAGCATTTGCATAATTAAAGGTGTAATGAAGTGAAGAATGAGACGAAAAAAACAAGAAAAATTGAATTAATTGAGATTGCTGTTGTTGAAGTGTATATAGGGGAATACTAAGTATAATATTAGCTTCAATTAGATATAAAAAATGTATCTGCTGAAATCAGCAGATACATCAGAATTTGATGCTCTCTAGTTACTATATGATATGTTCAGTCTATATAGCTTCATTAAAGAGTATAGAGCCAAATATTAATAGTGTAGATATCATTAATTTATTTAAGTCCTATTGCTCTTATGCTTCATCTTTATCCTTAACTAGCGACATTAACTTTCCGTCGATAGCGAATAGGATGACCGTGCTTACAAATGCAATAGCAGCGATTGTTATACAAGCTTTGGAGAATGCGAACTTTCCGCTGAATGCGAATGCATATAAATTTCCGTAAAGCTTAGCAGCAGCGAATAGACCTAGACCCCATACGGCTGACATGATAGCAAGAAGTCGGCTTGGTGAGTACTGTCCGATAAATGCATTTCCAAGAGGTGAGAAGAACATCTCTCCTAGTGTTAAGAATAGGAAGAATACGATTAGTAACAGTACTGTAGGTTTGCTATCTCCACGCACGATGTCGATAACTGCATAGTAGATGTATCCGATACCGAGGAATGCTAATCCAATACCAAGCTTCTTGAATATACTTATATCACCTTGTGGTCGAGCTGCAAGCTTCTGCCATAGAAGCGCAGTGAGCGGTCCGGAAATTACACATAGCAGAGCGTTTAGTGAGTCGAACCATGTTGTAGGAACAGTAAATCCGCCAACCTTCCAGTTCATATTCTCTGTCCAGTGGTAGTAGATTGGAAGATAAGCTAGATACCAGAACATCCAAAATATTATTTGAAAGGCTGAAACTAGAACGATTGCGGATACACGCTTCTTCTCGAGAAGAGTCATCTTTTGATGTGTCTTTGCCGCTGCCTTCTCTTCAGCCTCTCTATTTAGCTCTTCTTCGGTCTTGTACATCTTAAATGGCTTCTTGCCATAGTCCTTACCTTTTAGCAGCATTCCAACTGTGAACCAGATACAACCAAGAAGCATTGATATAGCAGCAAGTCTAAAGCAAGGACGGAAGCCGAGTATATCGCCTGACTTAAAGGTGTATTGATAAAGGATTCCAGCAACTAGCGGCCCGAAGAATGCGCCGACGTTAACGAGTGAATAACGGATAGAATATGCTGAGTTAAGATCTTCAGGTCGTACAACTCTTCCGATAAGTGGACCAGTCTTAAATAGACCTAGACCAAATGCAACGCAGAATATCATTACATATACAAGCGTCGCATCCTTTGCAACGGATCCAGAGAAGTATCCGATTGCAATGATGAGCATTCCGACCGGAGTAGTATATCTAGCCCCCACTAATTTATCGGTGATGAATGCTCCTAGGAAACCTGCAAGATATGAATAAGCGGTTAAATCCGCCTGCATCTTTGCGCCTGTTGTGTTAGCAAGACCAAGTCCACCAGATGCAACAGCAGTAGTAACAAAAACTAGAATCAGAGAACGACCAAGATAAAATGATAGACGTTCAAAGATCTCTGTACAGCCACAAACCCAAAACGCTATCGGGAATTTGCGCTTTCTTTCAAGTTCTGTCATGAGATACCTCCTTAATAAGGTGTGACAGCAATAACTTACGATCTCCGTCTTGACTGTACCTTGTGCAAAAGGAAAAAGTGCACATGTATCAATAATCAAAACAGGGAAGAAAACACACTATTAATATATGGAATTATAATCATATATTATGATTTAATTTTGCCATACAAGGCATGACAAGTAAACAGCTATGCAAGATAAAGGCATAATTGTAGCGCAAGAAAAAAACCATCTCTTGATTGAGATGGTTGATTATATGCTTATAAAATTATATTAGAGATACTATGCCGACGGTTCTTCGTCGTGATTCATAGCAGGGCACTCTGCCAAGAAGTTGTTAACATGGTTACAAATAGCTTCATATGTAGCCTGGCTAATGTCGTGCTCAATCTTGCACGCATCCTCATCAGCAGTTTCCTTATCAATACCAAGCAGGTTTAAGAAACGGGAAAGCATCTTGTGCCTATCGTAAATTTTTGTAGCAATAGACATTCCAGTCTCAGTGAGGTGAATCAGCCCATCATCGTCCATAGTAATGTAGCCGTTCTCTCTGAGCCTTTTGGTAGCATATGAAACGCTAGGCTTCGTAACATCGAGATGCCTTGCAATATCGATGGACTTAATGTATCCTCTCTGCTCACTAAGCATCAGCATTGTCTCTAAATAATCTTCCGAAGACTTCTGAATTTTCATGAAATATCCCTCCTTCATTTATAGTTAGATTAGCATAACACACCGATAATAGCAACATTGCGTATAATAAGAAACGATAAATTTAAATTTTTCTCAATTTAGTTGTTGACAATTTAATTTAAAATGGTATTATATTAATAACAATAACGATTATCAATATTAGAGGTAATAATGATTAAGTATAGCAAACAGCGTCAAGCGATTAAGAACCAATTATTGAATAGGGGCGATCATCCGACTGCGGAGACTCTGTATTCAGAGCTTAAGCCTAGAATGCCTAATCTTAGTATTGCTACCGTTTACAGAAATCTAAAGCAGCTGGAGGGAATGGGAGAGATTACAACCATTATCACAGATGGGGCAACTAGGTATGATTATAATGTAAAGCCCCACGCACATTTTTTCTGTAATAAGTGTGGCGCAGTTCTCGATATTGATACCGATAGGGAGCAGATCGTTAAGATAGGTCAGGAAAACTTTTCTGGCTCTATAGAAGGGTACGAAGTCAACTTTTATGGCACCTGCCCTGACTGCATGACGAAGAGTCGTGCATAGATGATTAACAAAATGACTTTATTTTTATGTAATTCAGCAATGCTGAAGAAAGGAGTATGAAAATGGCTAAGTATGTATGTCAGGTATGTGGTTACGTTCACGAGGGAGATCAGGCACCAGAGAAGTGTCCAGTATGCGGAGTTCCTGCGGAGAAGTTCAAGAAGCAGGAAGGTGAGATGTCTTGGGCAGCTGAGCATGTTGTAGGTGTTGCTCAGGGTGCTAGCGAGGACATCATGGCTGATCTAAGAGCTAACTTTGAAGGAGAGTGCAGCGAGGTAGGTATGTATCTTGCAATGGCTAGAGTTGCTCATAGAGAAGGATATCCTGAAAGTTGGACTATACTACGAGAAGGCTGCTTACGAAGAGGCAGAGCACGCTGCTAAGTTCGCTGAGCTTCTAGGAGAGGTTTTAACAGACAGCACAAAGAAGAATCTACAGCTGAGAGTAGATGCTGAAAACGGCGCAACTGCTGGAAAGTTTGATCTAGCTAAGAGAGCTAAGGCTGCTAACCTAGATGCAATCCACGACACAGTTCACGAGATGGCTAGAGATGAGGCTAGACACGGTAAGGCATTTGCTGGACTTCTAAAGAGATACTTTGGTTAAATCCAAAATTAAGTGCAGATACTATTCATAAAAGATATGGGGCTTATGCCCCATTTTTTAATACTTTAATTCGTTTTTTATAAGTGGTTCTTTATCATTGCGTCACCTAAAACACAAACACGATGTGTTATAATACGCGATATAAGAAAAGCAATATATCATCGATATGGTGAAGGTTAATACATAGGGGGAAAATGAGATGTACTATCGTGATGATGGTGGCCTCGGCTGCTTGATTGGAATATTTATAATGCTGATACTTTTGTCAGCGGTGATGGCTATAATTTTAAGCCCTGTTTTTTGGATTGTTGTCGGCATACTTGTTCTATTTCAGGCTATCTCGAAGAGATTTGGAAGTCGTAGAACGGATGAGTCTAATCAATATTATTATTCGGAATCTGGGTCTTATCACAGAGATGACTCTGCTAGTAAGGAACTAGAAGATGAGTTTACCAAGGATGCGGTAGATGTAGATGTAGAGGTAATATCCGATGATAAGTAGCTGGGAATAGTTTTTAATCGTGCATAATGATGAATCGCACATATATGATATTTTGATTAGTAAGGTTACTAAAATAAAGGATGATTATTTGATTGATTTAAATAAAAATAACTTCGGTGATGGTATTAAAGCTTTTTCACCGAAGCTTTTTTGTATAAAATAGTAGTATCACTTCGTAGGAGGAAGATTATGCAGCAGATAAAATGCCCTAAGTGTGGCGAAGCATTTCAAATAGATGAAGCTGGTTATGCAGCAATTGTTAAGCAGGTCAGAGATAGAGAATTTAATATTGAGATAAAGCGTGCTGAGGAACAGTACAAAGAGGATAAAGCTGCGGCTGTTAGCCTTGCGAAGGCTGAGACAGAAAAGAAAGTCCAAGAAATTATTTCAGATAAAGATCAGGAAATAGTAAGGCTTCGTGCTAGCATCGAAGCATATGACAAGGAGAAAGCATTAGCAGTCAATGAGGCAGTACAGCAGAAGGAATCTGAATATAGGAAGTTAGTCGATGAAAAAGAATCTGAACATCGCAAGGTAGCAGCTTCTCTAGATGAAGAAATTTCACAAAAGAAGGAGCAGCTTCAAAGGCTTTCTGGTGAGCTAAAGGTCAGTGAAAAGCAGGCCGAGCTAAACATACAGGTGCTTAAGGACGAGTATGAGACCAAGCTTAAGATGAAGGATGAACAAATAGATTACTACAAGGATCTCAAGGCTCGTCAATCCACTAAGATGGTTGGAGAGACTCTAGAGCAGCACTGCGAGATAGAATTTAATAAGCTCAGAGCAACTGCATTTCAGAATGCATATTTTGAAAAGGATAACGATGCTCGCAGTGGAAGCAAGGGCGATTATATATTTAGGGAGAAGGATGAGACAGGGCTTGAGGTCGTATCTATAATGTTTGAAATGAAGAACGAGATGGATACGACATCAACAAAGCATAAGAATGAAGATTTTTTCAAGGAGCTTGACAAAGATAGAAAAGAAAAAAAGTGCGAATATGCGGTGCTCGTTTCGATGCTAGAGTCTGAGAATGAATATTACAATCAGGGAATCGTTGATGTGTCGCATAGATATGAGAAGATGTATGTGATAAGACCGCAGTTCTTCATCCCGATGATATCACTGCTTCGCAACATGGGATATAACTCTCTAAGTACAAGCAGGAACTGGAGACGATTAAGGCACAGAATGTTGATATCACCCATTTCGAAGAGGATATGGAGAATTTCAAAAGTGCTTTTGCGAGAAATTATGATCTGGCTTCTAGAAAATTCCAGGAAGCGATAGATGAGATAGATAAATCGATTAACCATCTTGAGAAGATAAAGAAAGCATTAACATCTTCAGAGAATAACTTGAGGCTAGCGAATAATAAAGCTGAGGATTTGACGATAAAAAAACTTACCAAAAACAACCCAACGATGCAGGAGATGTTCAAATCGCTTGAAAAGAGTGAATAAATTGTGTTAAAATACTACACTAGATTAATTAGAAAAGGAATAATGAAATGAGCAAAGGTAAGCAGAGACCACCACAATACATAAGACAGTCGAAAGGCTATCAGCAGAATTTATATAAGAAACAGATGAAAGAGCAAGATATCCAGGTTCCCAAATCTATCAATATTGAAAAGATAACAAAGATTAATAGAATTCTCGGAATTGTATGGATAGTTTTGATTTTTGCTTGCGGATTTTTCTGGACATGGATTGCAGCAGCAGTTTTGGCTGTAGTAGGTGCTGCATATATGGGCGGATTCTTCGTATATATGACTAATTATTCTAAGAAGTATCTTGGTGCGTATAAGAAGATGGGGGTACCAAAAGAGATGTATATGAAGCAGCTTAAAAAGAATGGTACAGACGCCAAGAGCATGGAGAGAATGTCAAAGCTTTGGGATAAGATAAAGGTGGATTAATTTTTATAATTAAGATTTATCTTATATATAAATAGCGCGGATTGGCGAATGTACGGATATTGCTAGTACAAATTTTTTTATAGGTAAAACTATTTTTAAGAAGGGATTACCCCTTCTTTTTTTATTAAAAAAACGCTTAGAAATTCAATTATTGGGGTCATAAAAACAAAACCATTAAAAATTATTAAATACACACTTGAAAAAAACAACTATAATATTTTTTTAACAAAGTTGGTTGACTATAAAATAACGAGATATATAATGAAATTGTACATAGAAACGTACACGGAAAGGAGATTATCAGATGTTTACTCTTGGACTAGACATAGGATCAACTACATCGAAGAGCGTGATACTCCAGGATGGAAAAAAGATTGTCGCAAAGGCCCTAAGAGTTGGAGGGCTTGGTACAGCTGGCCCAGAGGAAGTCATAGCGGAGATTATGGAGGTCTCAGGACTTAATGAATCTGATATTTCATGTAGCGTTGTTACTGGTTATGGAAGAAATAAGTACGAAGGCTGTGATCTAGAAGTAAGCGAACTCACATGTCATGCGCTAGGGAGTCAAATTATTTTTCCTGAAGTGAGGACTGTAATAGATATAGGCGGTCAGGACGCAAAAGTAATCTGCCTTAACGATTCAGGAAGGATGACGAACTTTGTGATGAATGATAAGTGCGCAGCTGGGACAGGTAGATTCCTAGATGTGATGGCGAACATACTAAGAGCAGATATTTCTGAATTAGAGGTATTAGCATCAAAAGCGGATAGTCCTGCTACTATCTCAAGCACATGCACAGTCTTTGCTGAATCGGAAGTGATTAGCCAGCTTGCTAATGGTGAGAGCAGAGAAAATGTAATCGCTGGAATCTGCAACAGCGTAGCCTCGAGGGTTAGTTCACTTGCGCGTAGAGCAGGAGTCAAAGAGAAGGTATGTATGTCAGGTGGCGTTGCAAAAAACGGTGCGGTAAGAGATGCGATGAGTAAGGCTCTCGAAGTTCAAATAGAGTATGATTCACTTGCACAGTATTTTGGAGCAATCGGTGCAGCTGTTTATGCTTTTAGAAGTAATAAAAAATAGATTTACTGCTCATAAGGGCAGTAAAAAATTTGCCAAATGATGTTATAAAATTAACAATAATAGTGCAGATTGAGTTTTAAGTTAAGATATACAATTAAACTTTCCTAATAGATTAACAAAATAAATGAGGAGGTATGGTTATGGCAGAGGAAATCAAAAAGCCTAAGAAGCCTGTTGATCCTAATTCAGCTAAATTCAAGCTTGGGAAAATTGCTGGTGATGCATTTGCAAGTGCGATTGAAGCTAAGAAGGAAGGCATTCCAGTTGCGTGGGTTTCAAGCAACTTTCCGGTAGAGATACCAGAGACTTTGGGAATCGCTACTGCATATCCTGAAATCAGGCTGCAGGAATCGCTGCCCGTGGTGCAGGGGAGAGAATGTGTAACGTCGCAGAAGCAGATGGTTATTCGAACGATATTTGTGCATATGCTAGAGTGAGCCTCGCATACGCCAAGCTCAAGGAGTGTCCAGAGCAGGATGTAGCGATGCCAGATGTGCTTCTATGTTGCAACAATATCTGCAACTGTATGATTAAGTGGTACGAGAATCTTGCAAGGGATTTAAATATTCCTATGATTATCCTAGACATACCATTTAACCCTGATTACGAAGTATCTGACGCTGAGGTTGAATATGTTTCCGCTCAGTTCTGGGACGCAGTTCACCAGCTCGAGAAGCTATTTGGACTAAAGTGGGATGATGAAAAGTTCAAGCAGGTTACAGGTTTTAGCTGCAGAGCGAGCAGAGCTTGGCTCGATGCGACAGCACAGGCAAAATACGTACCTTCTCCATTCAATGGATTCGATCTATTAAACCACATGGCTGTAATGGTTACGGCAAGAGGTAAGGAAGAAGCAGGCGAGGCAATGGAGACACTTCTCAAGGAGTATAAGGAAAATCACCTAAATGGAACAAGTACATTTAGGGCAGAAGAGAAGTACAGAATCATGTTCGAAGGAATCGCTTGCTGGCCATATCTGAGAGCAACATCTCATGGGCTCAAGATCGCGGCATCAACATGGTAACAACGATATATGCTGATGCTTTTGGGTTTGACTATCATTCATTTGATGAGATGATCAAGGCTTACTGCAGTGTACCGAATGCTATAAACCTCGAGAAGTCGAGAGATAAGAGAATCAAGCTTTGCAAGGACAACCACGTGGAAGGATTGCTTGTACATACCAATCGTTCATGCAAGCTGTGGAGCGGATTCATGTACGAGATGAGCAGACAGATAGGCGAGGCTTGCGATATACCAGTTACAAGCTTTGATGGAGACCAGGCGGACCCAAGAAATTTCTCTGAAGCACAATATGATACGAGAGTGCAGGGGCTTATGGAAATTATGGAGTCAAACAAATCTGAGAAAGGGGACAAGTAGCTATGACATACAGTTCAATTAAAGAGTTTCATGAGATAGCATCATCTCCTCGCAAACAGATGGATAAATACCTTGCAGATGGCAAGAAAATTGTGCTCACAGTTCCTTACTACACACCCGATGAAATTGTACACTCTATGGGTCTTGTTCCAATGGGAACTTGGGGCGCTGATATGGAGCTTAACAGATCGAAGGAGTACTTTCCTGCATTCATGTGCTCTATCGTGCAATCAATCCTAGAACTAGGAATCTCCGGAAAGTTCAAGGGTGCGAGTGCGATTATAATCCCGTCTCTCTGTGACACGCTCAAGACCATGGGTGAGAACTGGAAGTATGCAGTACCAGACATCAAATTCATACCTATGACCTACCCGCAGAACAGAAAGCCTGCATATGGAATCGCCTATACGAGGGCTGGATACGAAAGAGTCATAGAGGATCTTGAGAAATGTACTGGTGCGAAGTTTTCGATGGATAGTCTAGCTGAATCGAACAAGCTTTATAACGAACACAACGAAGCGATGAGACGAGTGGATGAATTACTTGCAAGACACGCAGAAGTGACGGTGCAGGAGAGAAGCGATATATTTGCAAGCGCTAACTACATGCTTGTAGAGGAACATACCGCTCTTGTAAAAAAGCTTATCGCCGAGCTTGAAGCTTCCGAGGAGAGCGTAGGTAATTATCCGGTCGTTGTATCTGGAATTCTTACCGACATGACAGGATTAAGCGAAGCCTTCGATGAGATAGGAATTCATATCGTAGCAGATGATGTCTGTGCACATTCAAGGCAGTATAGAACTGATGTGCCAGATGGAGATGATCCACTACAAGCTCTCGCTGTTAAGTTTGCAAATACTGACAATTGCTCAGTTCTCTACAACGTAGAAAAGCCAAGAATTCAGTGGATTATAGATATAGCGAAGGAGAGAGGCGCAAAGGGAGTTGTCGTGGTAATGACAAAGTTTTGTGATCCTGAGGAATTCGACTTCGTATGTATTAAGGAAGCTTGTGAAAAGCGGATCTACCACTTGCCCTAGTTGAGGTTGACAGGCAGATGAAGCAGTTTGAACAGGTTAAGACTAACCTCGAAACATTCCGTGACATGTTAATGTTTTAAAACGCATCAAGCATATAGATAAATTCAAGGAGGATAAAATGGGAAATAGACCACTTGAGGGAATCAGAGTTGTTGAGATGGCAACATTTATCGCAGCGCCTTGTACAGCAAGATTTCTAGCTGACCTAGGAGCTGAGGTTATAAAGGTTGAGCCACCTATGGGAGATCCACTACGTTACACTGCGGTTAATGAAGGAAGACCTTTAGACCAGAAGGAGAACACATCCTACGATCTTGAGAATGCAGGAAAGACTTGTATCTCGCTCAACACAAAGTCTGAGGAGGGAAGAGAGGCTTTAGAGAAGCTTTTGGCAACTGCGGACGTATTTATCTGCAACTGGCGTCAGTCACCTCTAAAGAGAGCGGGGTTAGATTGGGAGACTCTGCATGAGAAATACCCTAAGCTAGTGTACGGATATGTATCAGGATACGGAGAAAAAGGTCCTGATAAGGATCTCCCAGGATTCGACTTTACTGCATTTTACGCAAGAGGCGGCATCTTAGGACCTCTTCGTGACAAAAACAGCCTACCAATGCTAACAGTTCAGGGCTTCGGAGACCACCAGGTTGCTATGAACCTAGCAGCCGGAGTTCTCGCAGCACTATTCAAGGCTAAGATGACTGGTGAAGGCGATCACGTAGTGGTATCTCTATTCCACAGCGCAATATGGGATATCTCACTGATGCTACAGGCAAGTCAGTACGGAGCAGATAGCACTCAGTACCCTATGGAGAGGTGGAAGCTAGGTAATCCGCTTGTGCTCTGCTATGAGACAGCTGATGGTCAATGGCTACAGATAGCAATGCCTCAGTACGATAGACATTATCCAATACTGATGAACGCTATGGGCTATCCAGAACTTGCTGACGATGCTAGATATTATCCACAGAAGAATCTAATTCCTAATCGTGAAGAGTTCTCAGCGTGGATAACTGCAGAGTTTAAGAAAAAGACTTGCGACGAATGGTGCAAGCTGCTGGATGCAAATGATTTGCCATACGCAATTGCACAGGAGTGGGACAGCCTCCTAGAAGATAAGCAGGCATGGGCATCGGATTGCTTCTATGAGATGTCTTATAGCAACGGAAACAAGCGTACACTCGTAAGACCTCCAGTTTTATTCGACCAGATGGGACTTCCTCCATATGAGAGAGGACCTTATCTTGGAGAGCAGACAAAGGATATTCTCGGTGAACTTGGGTACTCTGCCGAAGCTATAGATGAGTTAATAAAGAGTGGTGCTGCAATCGATATGGATCCAGCACTTAGGGACTAATTAAAAATATACAGGGAAAATGCATAGGTTTGACACAAGAAAAGTGATTTACAAAGGAGAAATGGTATGAAAATTACTGCATATGAAGTTAGACCTGATGAAGAGCCTGTCATCAGAAATCTATGTGAGAAGTACGGTATAGACGTGGTTATTACAAGAGCAAATCTTGACGAAACTACAGTTAACCTTGCTGAAGGAAGTGATGGAATTACTACTCTAGGGCAGAGCACATATTCTAACGAGGTGCTTGATGAACTAAAGAAGATGGGTGTTAAGGTACTAGCATCACGCTGCGTAGGATACAATCACATGAATGTTGAGTATGCTAAGAAGCTTGGATTTAAGCTTTGCAACGGTACATATGCTCCAAATGGAGTTGCGGAATACTCTGTAATGGCGATACTGATGTGCATGCGTCACCAGAAGAAAGCGCTGTATAACACAAATGACAACGACTTTACACTAAAAGGCAAGATGGGTAGAGAGCTTAGATCTCTCACCGTGGGAGTGCTCGGCGCAGGAAAGATTGGTAAAACCGTAATCAAGATTCTAAGTGGATTTGGCTGCAAATCCTAGCATATGACGTAATTCAGGATGACGAAGTTAAGGAATATGCAACCTACGTTGATATGGATACCATATACAAAGAATGCGACGTAATAACAATCCATATGCCACTACTACCAGCTACAACCGGCATGATTGACAAAGAGGCTGTGGCAAAGATGAAGGATGGAGTAATCATCATCAACAACGCAAGAGGTGAACTACTCGATGTAGATGCTATTATCGATGGTATTGAAAGTGAAAAAATCGGTGCACTCTTCTGTGATGCATTTCCAGGAGAGACTGGCATTATCCACATTCCACATAGCACAGACATTATCAGAACTGAAGGAATGCCTTACTTTAAGCTTAAATATCTGCGTTCATTCGTAAACGTATATCACACACCACACATGGCATTCTTCACTGAAGAGGCAGCTGAATCTATGGCAGCATGTGGAGTTGACAGCATCTATGAGGTTTTGACAGAAGGTAAGTCATCTCATGAAATACCATGCTAAGGAGGTAAATAAATGATTTTAGATCGAAAGCATGCACTTCAGCAGAAACTGTTCCATGAGTTTGCAGAGACAGAATTCACCAAGGAACTTCGGGATGAATTAGATGAAACGGGTGAATTTAACTGGGATATGCACAAGAAAATGGCCCGTTATGGATTTATGGGAGTGAAGATTCCTGAAGAGTACGGCGGAGCTGGAGCTGACAGCTTGACATACGTACTCATGGATGAAGAGTTCGCTCGCCAGGATGCAGTTCTTGCAATATATGCAAATACATCAAATTCGCTCGGCGGAGGACCTCTTCTGCTCGCAGGAAGCGAGTCTCAGAAAAAGGAATATCTACCGCAGGTTGCAAGCGGTGAGAAAATTCTCGTGTTCGGACTCACTGAACCTGGCGCAGGATCAGACGCAGGTGGAACTACTACAACCGCAATTCCAGATGGCGATGACTTTATCATCAATGGTCGTAAGTGCTTCATATCTGGTGCACCTATGGCTGACTGGATTATCATCTATGCAAAGACAGATCTATCTCAGAAGGGTTCTCGCGGGATCTCGATGTTCATCGTAGATATGCACGCAGACGGCGTATCGCTTGGAGCACCTGAGAAGAAGATGGGAATCAATGGATATCCAACTTCTGACGTTGTATTTGAAGATGTAAGAGTGCCAAAGGCTAATCTTATTGGACCTCTCAACAAGGGATTCCAGTATGCCATGAAGACACTTGATGGAGGTAGACTTGGAGTAGCGGCTATGTCGGTAGGCGTAGCTCAGGGATGCCTAGACGAAGCTGTAAAGTACGCTAAGGAGCGTAAGCAATTTGGCCGCAGAATCGCAGATTTTCAGGGCGTGAGCTTCATGATCGCTGAGATGCAGGCTGATGTTGAGGCTGCAAGACAGCTAACATATCACGCAGCTACGCTCAAGGACCAGAATTCTCCTCAGGCAGGAATGGCTTGCTCTATCGCTAAGTACTTCGCTGCAGAAGCTGCAAACCGCTGCGCTTACAAGGCTGTACAGATTCATGGTGGATATGGCTATATCAAGGAATATAGAGTAGAGAGACTTTATAGAGATGCTCGTATCATGAGCATATTTGAAGGAACCAGCCAGATTCAGGAAGTTGTAATCGCAAATAATTTGCTTAAGTAGAGGAGGAAGGAATAAATGAAAATTTTTGTAACAGTAAAACAGGTTCCTGATACCTCCGGCAAGGTTGCAGTAAACGAGGATGGAACACTTAACCGCGCTTCAATGCAGACTATCATCAATCCTGATGACCTTAATGCTGTAGAGCAAGCGCTCACTCTAAAGGAAGAGTTTGGATATAAGGTAGTAGCTTTTACGATGGGGCCTATGCCAGCTGAAGGAATGCTAAGAGAACTAATGGCAATGGGCGTAGATGAGACAGTACTAGTATCTGCTCGTGAATTCGGAGGATCAGACACATACGCCACTTCGCAGATTCTTGCAGCGGCAATAGATACTTATGGAATCGAAGAGGATGACATAATAATCGCTGGTCGTCAGGCTATCGACGGTGACACTGCGCAGGTAGGACCTCAGATCGCTGAAAAGCTTCACCTACCACAGGTTACATATGCCGGCGAAGTTGCTAAGGAAGGCGAGTCCCTTATCATCAAGAGAATGCTCGAAGACGGATATATGCTCGTAAAGGTTCCAACACCTTGCATGATTACTTGCATCAAGGAGCTCAATACACCTAGATATATGAGCGTAATCGGAACTGAAAAGTGCTGGGATATGCCACTTAAGATAATGGATTTTGCAGCACTTGAGAATCATCCACTTATCGATAAGACTACCATTGGACTAAAGGGTTCTCCAACCAATATCTATAAGTCGTTTACACCTCCAGTTAAGGGTGGCGGCATGATGCTAGAAGGTTCAGACAAGAATACCACTGATGAGCTTGTATCGATTCTGACAGGCAAGCACATCATATAGAAAGGAGAATTCAACATGGCTTACGATAGTTCACAAATCGACGCTTTCAAGAATGTATGGGTATTCTGCGAACAGCGCCAAGGCAAGATGATGCCAACAACATTTGAGCTTATATCCGAGGGAAGAAAACTAGCAGATGAACTAGGATGCAACCTATACGGAATACTTCTCGGAGATGACGTAGATGATCTAGCTTCTGAACTCGGCGGCTACGGTGCAGATGGTGTATATGTATATAACAGCCCGCTGCTCAAAAATTATACAACTGACGGATATACTAAGGTTATCAGTGAAGCAGTGCAGGAGTTTAGACCTGAGGTAATGCTATTTGGAGCATCTAACATCGGCAGAGATCTTGCACCTAGATGCGCAGCAAGACTTCATACAGGACTCTGTGCAGACTGTACACACCTTGATATAGATCTCGATGGATATATAAACTTCCTGCGCTCAGGATCATCCCTCGATGTAGACAACATGAAGTTTGATACTAAGCTCTTTGATGTAAACACCAACCTCAAGATGACTCGTCCTGCATTCGGTGGACACCTTATGGCTACCATCGTTTGCCCAAGGTTCAGACCAGCGATGGCAACTGTAAGACCGGGTGTAATGCAGAAGAGACCATACGACGAAGCTGGAGCTGCAAATGTAGAGATTATGCATCCAGACTTTGAACTTGTGGCTGCAGATATTGAGACAGAAGTACTAGATATCGTTAAGGCTGCCAAGAAAATGGTGGATCTAATCGGTGCTGATGTAATCGTATCTGTAGGTAGAGGAATTGCAAAAGATGTTGAGGGCGGAATTGCTCTTGCAACTGAACTGGCGGAACTGCTCGGCGGCGTAGTAGGTTCATCGAGAGCCTGCGTAGATGCCGGATGGATTAGTGCTGATCATCAGGTAGGACAGACAGGCAAGACTGTTCACCCAAGAATATATGTTGCATTAGGAATATCTGGAGCAATTCAGCACAAGGCTGGAATGCAGGATTCTGAATGTATAATAGCAATTAACAAGAATGAGACAGCTCCAATCTTCGAAATTGCAGATTACGGAATTACTGGTGACTTATTCAAAGTTGTTCCACTGCTAATTGACTCAATCAAAGCAGCGAAAGAAACTGCTTAATATAGGCAAGTACAGGGGTGTGCGGACATGTACTGCATTCCCCTGTTCTTCAAAACTGCCAAAGGGGGATAGGATGGACAAAAAGATATATAACATAGTGGCTATAAATCCTGGATCGACATCGACGAAATTTGGGTATTATCACAACTGCGAAAAGGTATTTATCGAGAATATATATCATAAGAAAGATGAACTTGCTCAGTTTGGCAGTATACAGGAGCAGCTCAGCTACAGAAAGCTACTTGTGGAAAACAGGTGCGCATGCAATGGTGTAAATCTACAAGAGGTAGATGCATTCGTTGGCAGAGGAGGAGGGCTTCTCCCCCTCAACAAGCGGTGTATATTGTATAAATGATAAAATAATATACGATTGTGAAACCGCAGCCTCTGGAATACACCATCCTGCTCTACTAGCTTCCCAGATAGCAAGGCAACTAGCCAATAAATACGATGCAAAGGCTTATATCGTAAATCCACCAGATACCGACGAATTTCAGGATTTGGCGAGAGTTACAGGTATCAAAGGAATTTACAGAGATAGTCACGTCCACTGCCTGAACCAGAAGGAGGTAGCAAGACGCTACTGCTTGGAAAAAGGCATAACATATAATGAGTCAAACTTCATCATCTGCCATCTTGGCGGCGGTGTATCCATAACAGCTCACCGTAAAGGCAGGATGATTGATAGCAACGACAATCTAATCGGCGATGGTCCCATGACACCCCTTAGGGCTGGTACAATACCGGCAAAGAAAATAATTGACATTGCATTTAGTGGTGACTACACGCACGAAGAACTTGAAGATTTGATTGTCAGAAATAGCGGGCTCAGCAGTCACCTAGGAACTGCTGATGTTCAGGAAATCATGAAACGCATAGAAGAGGATAATGATGAATATGCAAAGCTTGTCCTCGATGCGATGATTTATCAGTTTGCAAAGGCTGTGGGCGAATGCGCATGCGTACTCAAAGGTGATGTAGATGCAATCCTCATCACAGGTGGGCTTGCTAGAAGCGAATACATAGTAAGGAATTTAGAGAAATACGTAGACTGGATCTCGGAAACGTGGGTGATGCCAGGGGAGTGGGAAATTGCGGCTCTCGCATCCGGTGCATATCAGGCTATGACTGATCAGGTAGCCGTACTCACGTATACTGGGGTGCCAGTTTTCCGAGGTTTTCATTCATTAAAATATCATTTATAGATATAAACCTTTTTAATTTTTCTTCTTGAATGCGCAGCTTTATGCTGCGCTTTTAAAATCCAATAAATATATTAGTTTTTGACTAGGCATAAACAAGTAAATAAATATATATAGTACAAAAACAAACCAAAAAGTATCGAAATTATCCATCAAAAACAAAGCGGACACACTAGCAATATGATAAAATATTAAGACATATGTGCGTAATAACATGGGTATTAATTGGAGATTAATTTATGGATATTTTTTCGATAATCAATCTGCTCGGAGGACTGGCGCTGTTTCTATATGGGATGTCAGTCATGTCACAAGGGCTAGAGAAACTTGCGGGCGGTAAACTCGAGGGCATTTTGAGGTCAATGACTTCAAATAAGTTTAAATCTCTCTTGCTCGGACTCGGTGTAACGGCTATTATTCAAAGTTCTTCGGCAGTTACTGTTATGCTAGTAGGGCTTGTTAACTCTAGCATTATGACACTTGAGCAGTCAGTTGGTGTAATCATGGGTACCAATATAGGTACTACTGTTACAGCCTGGTTGCTCAGTTTGGTGGGTATTAGCAGCAACAATATATTTTTGAAGCTCCTTAAACCAGAGGCTTTCTCGCCAATAATCGCTTTAATCGGTGTTCTGATGATGATGGCTAGTAAGTCAGATAAGCGTAAGGATGCAGGCTCGGTAATGCTGGGCTTTGCGGTTCTTATGTACGGCATGAACTTCATGAGCTCATCGATGGAACCTCTCAAGGATATGCCGGAGTTTGCAAAGGTTCTAACTGCTTTTAATAACCCGGTATTTGGAATACTCGCGGGTATATTAGTTACCGCCGTAATCCAGAGTTCATCTGCTTCGGTAGGAATTTTGCAGGCCTTATCCATGACTAGTGGTTTAACTTACGGAATGGTTATTCCTATTATCATGGGACAAAATATTGGAACTTGTGTAACTTCAGTAATTTCAAGTATCGGTGTAAGTAAGAATGCAAAGCGTGTTGCAGTAGTTCACATTGCATTTAATATAATCGGAACGATTATATTCATGGTTGCATTTAGCATCGGCCATTATCTGATAAACTTCGGATTCATAAATAAAGCTGTAACGCCTGTAGATATCGCAATTATTCACTCATTGTTCAATATATTCACAACGGTTATTATATTTCCGTTTGCTGAGAAACTCGTTCCTATCAGCCATAAATTCGTAGGCGGCGAAGAAGATGATGAAATGGAAGTTTTCCTTGATAAGAGACTCCTTTTTACGCCATCCATTGCTGTTGAAGAGGCTAGAGCTAAGACTAACGAGATGGTTGAGATTGCATTTCAGAACTTTAGAGATGCGATTACGCTCTCGAACGGATATAGTGATGAGCTGTTTGAGAAGATTAAGAGCGATGAGAAACTCTTAGATTACTACGAAGACCAGCTTGGTTCATTTAACGTAAGCCTTGCTAAAGTCGAGCTTTCAGAAAGGGATTCGGCAAATGTGTCGATGATGCTTCACAGTATTACCGATGCAGAGAGAATTGGTGATCATTCGCTAAATATCGCTGAGAGCATATATGAGCTACATGATAAGGGGCTATCATTCTCTGGAGAAGCTAGAAGAGAACTTGATATATTAAGCGCTGCTGTCAGTGAGATACTGACACTAGCAGGCAAAGCCATATTGGAGATGGATGTTAAGACAGCTCTCAAGGTAGAACCGCTAGAAGAATTGATTGATGACATTGTCGAACATATTAAGGCTAACCACATAGCGCGCCTTAAAAATGGTGTTTGCACTATTGAGCTAGGTTTTATCTTAAATGATATACTGGCGGACATCGAAAGGGTCTCCGACCACTGCTCGAATATTGCAGCAGCCGAGATTGAGCTCAAGCGAAATAACCTGCACATGCATCAGTTTGTTAAGAATTTTTAAAGATAAGGATAACGTTGAATTCACCGAACTCTATGACGAGTTTTTCGAGAAAGTATAGTATATGAAGTATGAATTGATTGCAACAGCGACATTTGGACTTGAAGCGGTAGTAAGGATGGAGCTGCAGGATCTTGGGTACAGTGTGGTAAAAGTCGAAGATGGGAAGGTAACTTTTATCGGTGATGAGAGAGCCATTGTTCACACCAATATGTGGCTTAGGACGGCCGATAGGGTTTATATTAAGGTTGCTGAGTTCAAGGCTGAAACCTTTGAAGAATTATTCCAGCAGGTTCGGGCAATCGGCTGGGAGGATTATCTCACAGTTGATTCTGCATTTCCTGTGGTAGGAACATCAGTAAAATCCACGCTTCACAGCGTTCCATCTTGCCAAAGCATAATCAAGAAAGCGATAGTTTCAAGGCTTTCTGATTTCTACGTACAGAATCACTTTGATGAAGCAGGTGCAAATTATCGCATCAGATTTTCTATACTCAAGAACCACGTCACGTTGCTTCTCGATACATCGGGAGCAGGACTTCATAAACGTGGTTATAGGGCAGTAGATGTTGCAGCACCTATGAAAGAGACACTAGCAGCAGCGCTTGTAAGGCTTAGCTTCTGGAAGGAAGGCGTGATGCGTAGAGATAAGGATAATCCTGACCATGTGGCACGGATTCTTGTAGATCCATGCTGTGGATCTGGAACGATTCTAATCGAGGCAGCGATGATGGCTAGAAATATTGCACCAGGTCTTAACCGTAAATTCGCTGCGATGGCATGGGACTTCATCCCAGAGGAACTGTGGAATGAAGAACGTCAGGCTGCATATAACGCTGTTGATTACGATAGCGAAGTAATAATAAAAGGATTTGATATAAACGGAAAAGCGATTGATGCAGCTATGGCCAATGCTATGGAAGCAGGGGTCGAAGAAGATATATCATTCAGCCGCATGGACATGCGCAAATTCAGAGCAGATGAATCAAACGGAATCATCATTACTAACCCTCCGTATGGTGAGAGAATCGGTGATAAGGATGCGATTCATAAAATTTATGCGCGATTAAAAGAGATTCTTGAAAAAGATCCTACGTGGTCTCTTTTCATGATTACGACTGACCGAGAAGTGGAGAAAATATTTGATAGAAAAGCTGATAGAAGACGTAAGCTATATAACGGAAGACTTCAGACTACCTATTATCAGTTCCACGGACAGAAATTTCAAAGTAACTATGTAAATGGCGTACATCGTACAGACATTTACAGGCAAGGAATTTAACTGATGAAAAAGATTGATGAAACATTTATGTCGGCAGATGCTAAGACTCCGATACATGTTAGAAAATGGATACCAGATGAGAAGCCTAAGGCAGTGCTACAGATAATACATGGAATGGTTGAGTTCGTTGGCAGGTATAGTGCATTTGCTTCGTATCTGACCGATCACGGATATGTTGTCGTTGGACATGATTTGCTTGGGCATGGAGAATCGGCACTCACGCCTGACGATTATGGGTATTTTGGTGATCATGGCAATGAGACTTTGATTGCTGATATCCATGAACTTAGAAATAGAACAACGAAGGAATATCCAGATATTCCTTATTTTATACTCGGTCACAGTATGGGCTCCTGTCTCTTGCGTCAGTATATAACTGAAACGGATAATGATGATATTAGCTGCTCTGAGGGTGTAGCTGGTGCGATAGTGATGGGGACATGTCAGCCTAATGCGTTGGTTTTGCATGCGGGAAGTGCACTGGCATCCCTGTTTAAAGCTGTTAGGGGCCCTCGCTATAGAAGTAAACTCATTAACTCTATGGCATTCTCTTCGTATAATAAAAAGTTTAAGCCGGCAAGGACGCAATTTGATTGGTTAACAAAGGATACTGAGATTGTTGATTGGTACTGCGAAGAAGAGTGGTGTAGCTTTATTTTTACTGTAAATGCATACAAAGAGATGTTTAAGGGTGTCCTGAGGTGTATTGACAAGGATAGAGCTAAGACGATCTCTCCAAACCTTGCTATGCTCTTCGTTTCTGGTGCAGAAGACCCAGTAGGTGATTTCGGTGAAGGCGTTAGAAAAGCATATATGCAGTATGTAATCAATACGAAGTGCATAGTGGACATCAAACTGTATTATGATGATAGGCATGAGATTCTTAATGAGACAGATAGAGAAGTTGTATACGATGACATAAGAACTTGGCTAGACGAAAGGTTAGATGATATCAATGAACTATAGAGAACTATATAATTCAAAGCTAAAAACACCTAGCGAAGCTGCGCAGATCGTAAAGAGTGGTGACTGGGTTGATTTCGGATGCTATCAGGGATTTCCAACTCTCTTTGATGAGGCGCTTGCAGCAAGAAAAGCTGAACTTGAGGATGTAAAGTACGCGCCCTGCTTATAACTAAACCACTACAGATAGCTGAGCAGGATCCGGAGGCGGAACACTTCACATATAATTCGTGGCATATGATCGGATATGAGAGAAAGCTGTCTGATAGGGGGCTCTGCAAGTTCATTCCTATGGTATTTAGAAATCTCCCCGATTACTACAGGCGTTTTCTTACGGTAAATGTCGCTGTAATGGGTGTAACTCCAATGGATGAGCACGGCTACTTTAACATGTCAATGAGCAATTCTCATGCTCGTGCAGTTTTTGATGTAGCGGATATTATCATTCTTGAGGTAAATGAGAAACTACCTTTTGTTCATGGACTTGAAAATACCATACATATCTCGGAAGTAGATATGGTTATTGAAGGGGAGCATGAGGGACTTACTGAATTCCCTTCAATTGTAGCCAGTCCAGTAGAGGAGCAGATAGCAGAAGCTATCGTTGATAGAATGACAAATGGTGCATGTATTCAGCTTGGAGTTGGAGGTATGCCAGATGCGATAGGAAAACTGATTGCTGAGTCTGAGCTCAAAGACCTTGGAATTCATACAGAACTGCTAGTAAATGCTTATCTCGATATGCACAAGGCAGGTAAGATAACAAATTTAAATAAGCATGACATCATGAGAGGTAAATCGGTGTTCAGTATTGCCCACGGTACAAAAGAATTATTCGAATGGGTTTCAGATAACCCTAGCATGTGCTGTGCTCCAATAAATTATGTAAACGACCTTTCAGTAATAGGAGAAATTGACAACTTCGTATCCATAAACAGTTGTATCGCGGTGGATCTATTTGGACAAATTTCAGCAGAAAGTGCGGGAACTAGGCATATAAGTGGAACTGGAGGGCAGCTTGATTTCCTCACTGCAGGTTTCAAGAATCCTAGAGCTCAGAGCTTTATCGCACTTCCTTCTACATATACAGATAAAAAAGGAAATCTACATTCGAATATCAAACCTACGTTTACTGGTGGCGATATAATTACTGATCCGCGAAGTCAGGCATATACTATGGTAACTGAGTATGGCATAGAAAATCTCGCAGGAGCTTCAGTATGGGAACGTGCTGAAAAGCTGATTAGCCTAGCACATCCTGATTTCAGAGAGGAACTCATTGAGTCAGCTAAGAAGGTAAATGTATGGAGACAATCGAATAAGAGATAGATTTTGTTGATAATAGACTTATAATAGGTACATTAAGGCGCCCTTTGGGGTGCCTTATATATTATATTGTGTGTTATAATTAGCGAATGGATCAATATTACGTATTTATGATAATTAAATCGGTAATTTCAGTAATTATCGCATTACTGCTAGGCAATGGTGCAGTTGTCTGGTTCAATAACATGCCTGTGAGATGGTTTCAGGAGGAGGGAGAAAATCTCCCATCGTCACTTATCGCAGATATTGAAAGTGAGAGACAGAGACTTCCTAGCACTCCGTGGAAGCTCGTTTTCACAGTATTCTTCGGAGCAAGCGGCTTATTTTTGTCCATCAGGGAATCGTCACAATTTATGATTGCCGGTATGCTTTTGATGTTCATTGTTACCATGATGGCGATATGTGATGCCAAGTATCGCATAATTCCTGACCAACTGAACGTGCTATTAGCCGTATCGGCAGTTGGGTTCGTGAGTTTTAACGAGAAGCTGCTCGAGCCTATTTATGGTGCGCTCATAGGAGTACTACTTGGACTTGCTACATATGGATTAGGGAGAATAATATATCACAAGACTGTAATTGGAGGTGCGGACATCAAGTTCTACATATCAATAGGCTTGGTTACAGGTATGCATGGAGTGATTGCGATATTCATTTGATTTCTGTTTTCGCACTTATTCACATTATTTACCTGAGCATCACAAAGAAATTTGATGCTGATGAACATAGACCGATGCTCGTATATGCTCTTCCTGCTGTAACTCTATATGTATTGGTTTTATGGGATTATCTTCCACTTGTGCTACTATAGTGAAGCTAGCTAAAAAATAATATAGGGGCCTTGGAGAAGAAGCTACGAAGTATATTTTATGTAAATAGATAGAAAGGTAAATATGTCTGAGGGAAGCAAGAATATTCTTCTTAAAATTCAATATGACGGTACGAATTTTCACGGCTGGCAAAAGCAGGTTGATGTTAGGACTGTGCAAGGCGAAGTTGAACATGTGCTCCGTTTTATCGCAGGTTATGAAGTGCCTGTAAATGGAACAAGCAGAACCGATACAGGCGTACATGCATTAGGTCAATGCTGTTCCTTCACATGGGACAATCCACTTCCAACTGATAAACTAGCAGATATAATGAACAGAAGATTCGGTGCAGGTGGTCTAGGGAGAAGTGGACTTCCTGGTGATATTAAGGTCATTTCGGCACATGAAGTTCCGGAGGATTTTCACGCTAGATTTTCTTGCCATGGTAAGACTTATAAGTATATTATCGATAGAAGTGGTGATATATTTGAACGTAATCATGTGTATCAATTTGGCTTAGAGCTGGATCACGAGGCTATGCGTGAGGCTGCAAAGCTTGCGGTTGGAACAAATGACTTCGCTTCGTTTCAAACATCAGGGGGGATTCCTAGAGAGACGACGGTCAGAACAATCACGGATATTACCATAATACAAGAAGGTGACAGGACTATTATCAGGGTCACTGGTGATGGTTTCCTCTATAATATGGTTAGAATCCTAGTAGGCACTTTGCTTGAGATTGGAACAGGTAAGAGAGAAGCTAGCGAGATGGAGGCCATCATAGCATCCACTGATAGGAGCAAGGCGGGATTTACGGCACCACCAGAAGGTTTATACTTAGAAGAAATATATTTTGATGATGGATTCAAATGTGGAGGCAGCACTTGTACAAAGTAAGAATTGATAAATTTGAAGGGCCATTCGATCTGCTGGTTTATTTGATTCAGAATGCCAAGATGGATATATACGATATACGAGTGGCTGAGATAACGGAGCAGTACATAGGATATCTAAAAGAGATGGGGGAACTTAATGTCGAAGTAAGCAGCGAGTTCATAGTCCTAGCAGCTGTACTTATTAGGCTCAAGTCACATATGCTACTTCCTCGTGTCAATGATGCTGGTGAAGTCATAATTGATGAAGATCCGCGCATGGAGCTAGCGAGCAGGCTTGCTGAATACGTAAAGACCAAGAAAATCGCTGAGATGCTTCAGGAGAGACTGGAGGCAAACCAGTGCATACATGAGAAACCAGCTGAAGATATATCGGAATATCTAGACTCGCCAGATGAACTTTTAAAAGCAGATATCGAGCAATTTATTAATGCGTTTAATGCATTTTTACAGAAGAAAAAGCGTGTGGCAGATGTCAAAAAGAGATATCAGAGAATAAAGAGAGAGCGAGCTTCTATAGAGGATCGTATAAACTACATGACAGCAATAATTAAAGACAGAGTTTCTGTGGGTGAGTATATTGATTTTACAGAGCTCGTGCCGGAGGAGGCGGATAGATACGATATCACGCTTTCGTTTATGTCGCTTCTTGAGATGATTAAGATGCAAGAAGTCGATGCCAAGCAAGAGAAAAACTACGGAAATATAAGTGTTATTAAGAAAGAGGTCCAGCCAAATGTACAATGATAAGGTAATGAAATCAGCACTTGAATCGATGATGTTTGTCTGGGGAGAACCGCTCAAGGTCAAGGATGCATCAGAGGTTTTAGATGCTGATAAGAAAGTAGTTAAAGATTTATTTCTGGATTTACAGTGTGAGTATGCGATGATGGGACGCGGAATCAGGATTAGAGAAGTGGATGGCGCTTTTCAGTTCGTAACGCATGCTGAAAACGAGATTTTCATCGAGAAGCTCTGCACTCCAGTCAAGGTCAAGAAGCTATCGCAGGCAGCACTCGAAGTGTTAGCTATTATAGCTTACAGACAACCTGTTACTAAGGGAGAAATCGACTCAATTAGAGGTATCAAGAGCGAGAGAGTCATTGATGGACTCATGAGTAAGGATTTGGTCGATGTTGCTGGAAGGTCAGAAGGTGTTGGCCGTCCGTTGTTATACAGGACGACGGGTGAGTTCCTTAAGAAATTTGGATTTGCATCAATAAAAGACCTGCCTGATATAACAGAGTTCGACGATATCGAGGAATACGATGAGGAAACTCCTCATGAGCAGTTATCAATTAATTTTGAAGGAGATGCGGATAGTGAGGATAAATAAATATATCGCTTCCTCTGGTGTAACTAGCAGGCGAAAGGCTGATCAGCTCATATTAGACGGTAAGGTAGCTGTCAATGGTGCTGTAATGAAAGAGCCAGGATATGATGTGCAGCCAGGTGATGAGGTTCTGTGTGAGGGCAGAAAGATATCGCCTGAGACTAGTAAGACTTATATACTGCTAAATAAGCCAGTAGGATACGTGACCACTACCTCAGATGATAAGAATAGACCGACAGTTCTCGACTTAATTCAGGATGAGGACAGGAGAATTTTTCCTGTGGGAAGACTTGATTATAACACTTCTGGTCTTCTTATTCTTACCAATGATGGAGATGTTGCAAACAAGCTCATGCATCCGTCTAAGGAGCTCGATAAGACTTACCGTGCGGTAGTGTCTGGCATACTTACACGTGGCAAGATTGCAAGACTTGAAAAAGGCATCGACATAGGTGGTTTTAGAACTTCACCTGCCAAGGTAGATGTTATAAAGCACAATAGAAACTCAACAGTAGTTGATATCACTATTCATGAAGGTAAGAACCATCAGGTTCGACGCATGTTTAAGGCTATTGATGCACCGGTTCAGGAGCTAGAGAGAATCAAGATTGGTAATCTAGTAATCGGAAGGCTGGCAGTTGGAGGCTATAGGAAGCTTGGCCCTGCAGAAGTTGAGTATTTGAAGTCCATATAGTTTGGCTTATCCGAATTATAAATGTATAACGCAGATGTAAACTGAAAGAATCTTCAGTGATTCAATCAGAAACATCTGCGTTTTGTATTGCTTTATAAGAATTGTTCTAGTTTAGATCTAAGATCGAAATCAAATCTAGTCTGGCATCATGCTTTCGCCACGACTCGACTCTATGTATGTCGTGATGATCTTTACTGCACCATCTATACCTGCACGGCTGGTGTTGATGAGCAAATCGTACGAATCTCTGTCTCCCCACTTGGTATCAGTGTAGTATTCGTAGTATCTACGGCGCTGTTTGTCCATCTGCTTAACTATTTTCTCCATCTGAGCAGGAGTCATATTCTTCGCATCCTGGCCAGATAGGAGAGCGAGTTTGCGCTTTACTCTGTCCTCTAGCGGTGCAAATAGGAAAATGCTGACATGAGACTGGTCTCTAAGTATGTAATCTGCACCACGTCCGACTATAACACAGCTATCCTCGGCAGCGATTTCCCTGATAATCTTGTATTCCTCTGCCTGAATCTTATCGAATGGAGATGGCTGATACAGCTCGATTCCTGAAAAGAGTGCACTAGCTGCAAAATCAGGAGCCTTCTCCTCGTTGTTCTTAACGTAATCCTCGTGGAATCCAGTCTTCTGAACTGCCATGCTGATGAATTCGTTATCATAGAATTTGATTCCGAGCTCAGTCGCAAGTCTCTTGCCGACTTCGTGACCTCCGCTACCAAATTCTCTACCGATTGTTACTATGACTTTATTTGACATAACACCGCCTCCTTAAGCTGATTATAACACAATATAATGTGAATATATCAAGCTATAAATTCTGTTTTATAACTTCCACGAATGATTCAAGACCATCTTTACTATCAAATTGTGCTCTCGCATTATCATCGCGTCCACCACCTTTTCCGCCAAAGTTTTTAGCGTGTTCTTTTACGAGGGTGCCACAGGGATGGTTCCCATCGGAAACGAGCATGAGCGTATGGGAAGGGGAATTTGCAAGAGCTAGTAGAGGCTTTTCTCCGTCAATCATCTCGAGTGCTTTAAAACCAAGCTTCTGAAGATCATTAGGAGATATATTGTCATACTCTTTATATACAAAATTCATTCCCGCTTCGAGACTACGTACAATCGCTTCTGCTTCGAAATTACGAACATATTCAGCAAGACTTGCGCGCTCTGCCTTTAACTCGGCTTCTTCTTTGTCCTTCTTAGCAATGGCGTGCATTAGATTCTCTGGTTTTGATGAGAATTTCTCTGCCACTTCGGTAAGAAGCTTATGCGACTCGCGGTAGTGAAGCAGTGCATTTCGGCCGCATTCAAAGTAGATTCTGGTCATCCCCTTGTTAGGCTCAGCCTTAAAAATTTTTATTACCCCAACTTCGCCACTAAAGGAAGGGTAGGTGCCGCAGCATGCGCAGCAGTCAAAGGGATTCTCAGGATCGCCCACCGTGACAACTACGACATCTCCATCTACCTTTTCGTTAACTGCTTTTCTAAGTGGCATATCATTAGCCGCCTCAACTGAGTCAAAATGATGAGCTTGAATAGGAAGGTTTTTCCACACCGCTTCATTGGCGAGAAGCTCAGATTCTGAGAGCATTTCTTCGGTCATGAGCTCGCCTCCGAGATCAATATCGATGGTTATATAATTTTTCCCCATGTGGAAACCTTTGTTGGATCCTTTGTATAGTTTGTATATCGCTCCACTAAGGATGTGCTCGCCATAGTGTCTCTGCATATTTGTGAAGCGAAATGTCCAGTCTAGTTCTAATGTGATCTTGTCGCCGACTGTAAATGGTACTTCATCATTTGTGTAGTGGGCAACCGCATCACCCGAATCATGAGTATCAAATTGTTACTATTTTGCTGCTATCATCTGATAGATGGATGGTTCCTCTGTCACCAGGTTGCCCACCACCCTCAGCGAAAAAAATGGTTCTATCTGTTATAATTTCAGTCCTCTCCTTGGAAATAACTATATCAGTTATCGTCGCCTCGAGTGTTTTTAAGTATCGATCACTGTGGAAAACTTTTTCTGTAGTCATATTTCCTCCTTGTTAAATTGTTCTTACGTAAATCGAACAAAAATGTATAAAAACATTTTTTAAAACTGTTGATAACTTCTCTTGACAGATCAGATTAGAATCGCTAAGCCCTATAAAATGCGCATTTTTGTTTATCGACTTATCCACTTTTGGGTGTTGAAAAGATTGTATACGATTTTTGATTTTTATGTGGATAATTCTTGATGTGTGCATTTTATTGGGATTCAAGCGATGTGGATAACTCGCGCTAATTTTGATAGCCAAAAAAGAACAAATATTGACAGATAAAATTAGTCGTTATTTTCAGGACTATAAATCATCTCGCTAAATTTTGCACCAGGCATCTCTGAGAAGCTCTTAAATACCTGAGTCTCTAGCTTGTATCTGCCTTTCAACTCGAGTTTGCTAGCATTCATGCTTCTACTTATATCGGCCTCCATATTGGTTATCTTGATGATGTCATGGCTCATGACCACGAGCTCATTATTAGGTGTCAATAGATATGCACCATACATGTCGTGATTCATATAGTAGTTTGATGAATCCGCATGATAATTATCCTTATTGTATAGGATATATGTGATTCCGTTAGGGGCTGGCGACATGGTGGCGTCTGCCCCGAAGACGGAATCGTCCAGATCGAACGCTTCTGCAGGCACTGTCAGTTCGTAAAGTGTTATATACTCGGCCTGCTGGAGCTGGAGCGCTGCCTCGTAGCTTGAGATATTCATTAGGGTCGTCACTTCGAACTCCAAGATGCGGCGTGTTCGTGTGAGGCTGCGCGGTGATAGCGTTATCAACGCTTCTCCATAGATATATGAATTGGAAAGCGCTGTGAATTTACACTTGTACACTGTCACTTCTCCGTTAGGAGTAGCGGCAGTGGTCGCTTTTGATATTTTATTTCTGACTAGCTCAGCGAGACCAATTTCCTTAAACCTACTTCGCTTCATCTCGCTAATGCTTATATCTCCGAGGAATGAAGCACCGTGATAATCTTTATCTAGCATCCTCATGAGGAAGTAGTTGATAAGTTCAAACGAGGTGAGAGGGGATTTGCATACTAACTGCTGTCCTTCCTTGCTCTTCTCTTCAAAGTTATCACCCTCATAGAGCAGCTTGCTAGAGGCCTCCTTCATAAGTCTTAGCCTCATCAATGTTTCTTTGCGAAAAGCCTGAATAAATGGTTCGTGGCCTTCATAATATTTTTCGTTCGTCGCTATAACCTCATCAATTAGCTGCACAAGTGTAAAGAATGGGATCCTAACTTCGCTGCCTCCAAGACCACCTGATATACGTTTCCATTCTGACCTAACTTCACGACCACCTTCGGGGTTATTAGCATTTGAGAATATCTCACGGTAATCATCCACACCGTATTCTGAGAAATCGAGATGAATAAGCTGGAAGAGTTTATCTCTACTTCCATCTTTTGCAGTCCATGAGACCTTCATCGCTACGACACCCATAAGACGAGTGTCGGTAGCTATACACGAGTCAAAACGATAGTCTTTAAAATGATTATATTTATTGGAAAGTTTACCTTCCACAACTCTTAGCTTGGGCATATTAATTCTCCTTGTCAGTCCATAACACTATAATTATACCAAAACTAAGTCGCAATCTCGCTCGCGATAGCATTTTTCTCAAAAAACCATGATATGTAACATATGCAACTTGACACTAACAGATTTACATATATAATACTTTTACAATCCTTATTAAGAGCGAGTGAGGGAATGGGCCCGATGAACTCGCGGCAGCATCGCATATTGCGGTTGTGCCAAGTCCCACAGGTAAAGCCTGAAAGATGAGGAGACATATTCATAGATGAAAATTGTCTCTTCATGCATGTGGCTCATGCTGAAGAGTTTTTTATTTGAAGAAGGGCAGTAATGCTCAATGGAGGTTTTTAATGAAGAAATTATTTACATCAGAATCGGTTACAGAAGGTCATCCTGATAAAGTTTGCGATCAAATATCTGATGCGATTCTTGATGCCATACTTGCCGAAGATCCTCATGCTCATGTAGCATGCGAGACAGCAACTAAGACAGGATTTGTAATCGTATTTGGTGAGATTTCAACTACCTGCACTGTAGATATCGAGGGAATTGTTAGAGGTGTTGTTAAGAGCATAGGATATGATTGCAGTGAAGTTTGCTTTGACGGTAACACTTGCGCAGTTCTCGTCAGCATCGAGGAACAGTCGCCTGATATCGCCATGGGTGTAAACGAATCCTTTGAGGTTAAGGAAGGAAAGGAAGCTGACGATGATGCTATGACTGGTGCAGGAGATCAAGGTATGATGTTCGGATTCGCTTGTGATGAAACGGAAGAGCTCATGCCAATGCCCATTTCTCTCGCGCACCAACTAGCAAGAAGGCTTGCTGAAGTAAGAAAAGATGGTACAGTAAGCTACTTAAGACCTGATGGTAAGACGCAGGTTACAGTTGAATATGATGATGACAAGGTTGTAAGAGTTGACACTGTAGTAATTTCTACTCAGCACGATCCAGATGCAACTCTCGAACAGATTAGACGCGATATGATTGAGCATGTAATTAAACCTATAATTCCTGCCGAGCTAATCGACGATGAAACTAAACTGTTTGTTAACCCTACTGGCAGATTCGTAATCGGTGGTCCAAAGGGTGACTCTGGTTTGACAGGACGTAAGATCATCGTTGATACTTACGGTGGATATGCTAGCCATGGTGGTGGTGCATTCTCAGGTAAAGATCCAACTAAGGTTGATAGAAGTGGTGCATATATGGCTAGATATATTGCAAAAAATATCGTCGCTGCTGGACTTGCTCGTAAATGCGAGATTGAATTAGCTTATGCTATCGGCGTCGCAGAGCCGGTTTCTGTGTATGTAAACACCTATGGGACTGCGAATCTCGAGGATGAAGATATCGCCAAGCTAGTGAGAGAGAACTTCGATATGAGACCTGCTGCTATCATCAAGCAGCTCGATCTTCTTAAGCCAATCTATAGAGCACTGGCAGCCTACGGACACTTCGGCAGAGATGCGCTCGGCGTTAGATGGGAAGACACAGATAAGGCTGAGCAGCTAAAGGCTGCAGCGGAGAAGTTCGCATAGGATAAAGCGAATACATAAAGTTAATAACACAAGAATAATGGGCTAATACAATCATCTAGGCATGTTTGTATTAGCCCATTATGATATAATTATATGATTTTATATATGCAAGAAGGTGTATTTATGTCGCAAAAACACATGAGGGAAAAGGGTACATTTCATAGCCCTCAGATTCCCAAAGCTCTAAGAAGTGACATTTTAATAATCGGTGGCGGTCCAGCAGGTATGGCAGCAGCTATAAGTGCCAAGCGAAGCAATTCTAAGCTTGATGTGGTTTTGATTGAAAAAAATGAAATCATGGGCCGTAAGCTTCGTGCGACTGGTAATGGAAGATGCAATATAACTAATGTTAATGCGGAAGGTTTTAGTGAAGTTACTAGTTTTTTGAGTTCTCTAGGCATAGTGACTAAAACTAATGACAATGGATTTCTCTACCCTGTATCTGAGTCTGCTGCTGATGTTTCAGAACTGCTTGAGTTAAGGCTAAGCAGCTCGGTGTAAAGGTATATACCGGAGTTACTGCACTGGAAGTATCGTATGATTCTGACAAGACTGAATTCGTAACGTCGGTTTCCATGGGGGAAGCAAGTAGCCAAGGTAGATTGGATAATGCCCTTAAGTGTACCGTGTATTCGTCAGCCCTTGTAGTAGCGGTCGGCGGCAAATCTGCACCTGTATACGGTTCAACTGGAGACGGATACAGATGGCTAAAGAATCTTGGTCACACTGTAACTAGACTCGTGCCTTCGCTTGCACCGATAGAGTGTGGAGATACGGATTTATCAAAACTATCGGGTGTAAGAGTGCATGCGGAAGCGAAGCTCTTTAAGAATGGAGAAGAAATACATAGAGAATGTGGAGAAGTTCAATTCACTAAGTTTGGACTCTCGTATATGTGTATTTAATCTATCTAAGATGATGAAGTTTGAACCAGGTGATACTTTTTCTAACTTCGAAATCGAACTCGATTTATGTAGAGATGTAGAGTTAGGAGAGGTTTTAAAGCGTACGGCTGAAAGAGTTTCTAATACAAATAATGAATTTTTAGAGAGCGGGAAGCTTGTGGATGTGTTTAAGACTATCTACAAGGAAGGTGTAGCACTTGAAATAATTAAGCAGGCAGGTTTTAAAGCAGATGAAGACTCTCTAGTCTTATCATCAGAAGAAGCTAGAGATAAGCTAGTAGTCAGTGCGAGTGCTCTTAAGTTTCAGCCGACCGGTCAGAAGGGGTGGAAGGAAGCGCAGTGTACTTCCGGTGGAGTTATAACTTCGGAAGTTGATAAATCATCATTTGAATCAAAGTTAGTAAGGAGCCTATATATAGTTGGTGAGATTTTAGACTACGATGGTTTTTGCGGCGGATATAACCTAAATCATGCGTTTCTATCAGGGAAGCGTGCAGGGGCATCAGTGTCAGAACACATGAATACTTAGGCGTGAGTAGGGCTCTGAAAAGGATAAAGTATAAGGATGAAGTACAAAGTATGGAAACGAGAATTGTAGATAAAGTGTGGCGCGGCGGAGAGACGCCTGGTAAATATTCATACAGGATAAGCGAAGTTAAGCTTCCTGTGGGACGTGAAATGACCGATTTACCGGACAAAATATCTAAGCAGCTATCTTTAAAAGCTTCGGACATCATGACATGGCAGGTTGCTCGTGAGTCGATAGATGCAAGGGACAAGTCAAATATATTCATGGTATATACCGTAGATTTTACGGCAGGAGTACAGGTATCGCCTAGAATTGCAAAAAAGCATAAGTGTAATGTGCATAAGCCAATTGAAAAATCGGACCCGATACCTGGAAGTGAGAAGCTTATAGGTCGTCCAGTTATCGTAGGATTTGGTCCGTGCGGGATATTTGCTGCCCTAGAGCTTGCTAGGAATGGTTATAGACCGATAGTCATAGAGCGTGGCAAATGTATGTCTGAACGTGTTAAGGACGTAGAGGCATTTAAAAGCGTGGGCGTTCTAAACGAAGATTCCAATATTCTGTTCGGAGAAGGTGGAGCCGGTACATTTTCAGATGGAAAGCTAACCAGTGGTATCAAAGATCTAATATCAAGTTCGTAATGGAGACTTTTGCTGACGCTGGTGCAGGAGAAGAAATTATATATAAGCATAAGCCTCACATAGGTACAGATGTGCTGAGAGCAGTGATAGTAAGGCTTAGAGAGCAGATAATTGCACTTGGTGGTGAAGTTAGGTTTGGAGCAAAGCTCTGCAACATATCGATTTCAAATGGCGAACTCGAGTCTGTTACCATCACTTCTCCAGACGGAGGAACGGAAGTACTTGCGACTAATGCAATGATCTTGGCAACTGGTCACAGTGCGAGAGATACATATAAACTTATTAAAGAAGCGAATCTTGAGATGGAGCAGAAACCACTTTCTATAGGAGTTAGAATGGAGCATCCGCAGGAGCTAATCGATAGAGCACAGTACGGATCAGAGGATAGGCTTCCGCCAGCGGAATACAAGGTTTCGTACAAAGCGAGCAATGGTAGAGGCGTATATTCTTTTTGCATGTGCCCTGGTGGAGAGGTTGTAACTTGCTCGACACATAGTGGAGAAATCTGCGTTAACGGCATGAGCAACAGAAAGAGAGATAGCGGCACTGCTAACAGTGGTATTCTCTGCGATGTGAGAGTGAGCGATTTTGAATCCGAGGATGTGCTAGCAGGCATCAGATTCCAGCAGAAATACGAAAGGCTCGCTTTTGAAAACGGTGGTGGAAACTACAAACCTCCAACATGTACTATGTGTGAGTTCCTCTCTGGAAAGCAGATAAGGTCATAGCATCTCTTCCAGACTTTGCGTATGAGGCGATTAGAGAGGCGGTTCCGAATTTCGCTAAGAAGATTCATGGATATGATAGCCCAGATGCAGTGATTAAAGCTGTTGAAACTAGAAGCTCGGCACCTCTAAGAGTTATTAGAAATAGAGAGACAGGTGAGAGTACAACAATCTCCGGCATCTATCCCGCAGGTGAGGGCTGCGGATATGCAGGTGGTATTACATCGGCAGCGTGCGACGGTATAAAGCAGGCGGATAAGGTGATAGAGCGGTTTATGGAGCCTCTAATGTGTACAGCAGACGAATTATTTAATCAAATAAAGCAAATTTCCACGAATATAACTGAGGAAAATTATCATGCATACAATATGCAGGGATATGATATTTTGATTAAAATAAAAGAATTAAGAGTTGCACAAGAGCAAGCATATAACATACTTTTTAGGTATCACAACAATTTAGCGGATAGTCTAAATAAACAGTGGATTGCAGATATGTTAGATTATATATGTGGATGGTGTGCTCCGGAAAAATACATTTGGGGGAATAGAGAAAAATAATGTCGAGACAAATGATTGAAAATAATAGCCATACAGAAATAGGGCGGATGTGCCCTTGGCTTTCTGTATGGTTATTTAATATATAAGCGTTTTTACAGCCCAAAGCAATCCTGAACCGTATATGATCCAACAGGCTGCTTGCTGAGGTAAACTGCACAGTCAACTGCACCGGCAGCAAAGCACTTAAAGCTCTGAGAGTGATGAGTAATCTCAAGTCTCTCACCGATACCAACAAAATATGTCGTATGGCTGCTTGATATATCTCCGCCTCGGATGGAATGAAAAGCAATCTCGCCATGCTCGCGAGGGCACCTTCCTTGTCTGCCATATCTATCCACATCATGGAGTGATTCGCCTCTAGTTTTAGCTACGAGCTCACCGATTTCCTTAGCAGTACCACTAGGAGAGTCAAGTTTAGTGCCGTCGTGCATGTCGAGTATCTCAATGTCCACATCACCAGCCAATTTCGTGGCATCTTCAATTAGTTTATACATAACATTTACAAGTCTAGATGTATTAGCCGCAAGCATTACAGGGATTGTTTTACCAGCTTCTTCAAATGCCTCCCTCTGTTCTAGGCTGAATCCAGTGGTTCCACAGATTAGTGCTTTCTTGTGCTTTTTCGCAGCTTCCAGTGTAATCATTGCCTGCTCAACAGTGGCAAAATCTATGATTACATCACAGTCATCTATTAGCTCTTCGATATCCGAAACAACAGGGGCACCTAGCGCTCTGCCGATCATAGCGACCTCTCCAATATCCTTGCCGATGTAATTTCTGTCAGCAGGAGCGACACCACCGACAACAGTGATGTCTTCACGGTCTGCAGCAATCGCTGTAATCGGGCGGCCCATTTTGCCGCGAGGACCAACAACTAGAAGTTTCATAAAACTACCTCCAATTAACAAAATAATTACTTAATAATAATCGAAATAAAGCCAAGTGCTATCTATCAAGCTCATTTTCGAAGCTTAGTACGAGATTCTTTTCCCTAGGAGTGAGCCTGCGAAGCTTAACCCCAGCCATGCCGAGGAGTCTTTTAGATGCTAAGGTGGATTTCTCGTTAGCATACTTGTCGTTTAGATATACGACCTCCTTGATGCCGGACTGAATAATCGCCTTAGCGCATTCATTACATGGGAAAAGTCCAACGTAGATCGTAGCTCCTCTCAGAGATTTACCTCCTGAATTTAGAATTGCATTGAGTTCAGCATGAACAACGTAAGGATACTTGGTATCCTCGCCAGTTCTGTCCCACGGTAGATCATCATCCGAGCAACCAACAGGGAATCCGTTGTATCCTGTGGATAGAATCACATTGTTGCTATCGACAATGCAAGCTCCAACCTGTGTGTTAGGATCCTTACTCCGCTTAGCCGCAAGCAGGGAAACTCCCATAAAATATTCATCCCATGATATGTAATCTTGTCTCTTCATATTACGTCCTCGTTAATATAGTATCTATCCTGTATTTTATACTAAGGTTCGAAGCGTATCAACTATTCTATGCTCCTTTGAATCATTGTGCTTAACTATTTTATGCGGTATAATATCAAGAAGTATTGCCTAGAAGGAGACGTATAATGACGAGCAACGGCAAAGTGTTGTCAAATACATATAAATACTTAATTAAATATTACTAACTATTGTGATCATGAGTGTGAGTCATGGTCTAGTTTTGACTGACTCTTTCGGTGCAACTAAGGACAATAGCTATGAGATTAACAACTATGATTTTAAGGCAGTTGTAAAAAAGAATCACACCTATGAAGTTACTAAGCAGATAACCGTTAATCTTCCGAATAATCTTTCGGAAATATCTTTTGACGTACCCGCAGGTAACTACATCATTAGCGATGTAGTTGTTAAGGGTACTGATTTTTCTTTGACAAAAAATGGCTCGAAGTACAACATTGTAATTAAAGACAAGAAACAGCTGCGGAAGGGAAGTCATACATTTAAGATTACCTATATTGTGAAGGAGTTTGCTGAAAAGAATAAGAACTACGATTTGTTTTATTTGACTGCGCTATCGCCTGATTGGGAGGTACCCATCCAGAACTACAAGTTCACGTTAGTGTTGCCCAAGGACTTCCCTTGGGATGACCTTCAGTATTATGCTGGCCAGTTTGGTTCTCAGGATGTATCAAACAAGATGTCGTACTCCATAGATGGAAATACCATTACCATGAGTGGTTCGCTTATTCCGTCTGATTTTGGCATCACTTTTAAAGCCGAACTTCCAGATGGATATTGGAAAGATCCTCTAAACAATGAATGGACTGTTGGACTAGGAGGGATACTATTTATCGCTGTAGCAACACTGTCGCTAATCTTGTGGTTAGCAGGTGGAAGAGATCCGAAGTTTAAGAAAGGTTATTTCTGATCCAATCGATGGTATATCAACCGCTGACGTAGCATATGTGTTTAACGGTAAGCTATCAATACGAGATATCGTTCCGCTTATAGTCAGACTGGGAATATCAGGGTGCCTCAAGATAGTTGAGTATGCTCCAAAGAAGTATAAGCTAGTGAAGCTTAGTACACCATCTATTGACGAAGATAGATATATTCGTGCAATTTATGGAGAACTTTTTGAAGATGTTTATGAAGGAAGAGCTGTCGAGATGGAGGACATAGGAGTTAAGCTCAAGAGGATACTTATCGATGTTGAAAGCAGTGTTGCTAGTGGTTATAGCTCTCGCGAGATGAGGGCGAGCACTACAATATCAAAGCTGTTCAGGTATGTAAGTATTGTAGCTATATCTCTTGCAATTGCTACTATTCCTGTTCTTGTGTCGATGTACATGTATGAAGAAGAGATTAAATATGGACTTCCAGTTGGATTGTTCGTGCTTTCAGTATTGATTTTGAATATTATCACGAGAAGATTTGATCTCAGGTACGATATGGATTGGAATCACTTCAAGGTTTCAATTTCCATGTATTCTGCGCTTTACGTAGCTGAGCTCGTGTACGTAGGATATCTCGTGTACAAGTGCAATAAATCGCTAATGATTCCTCTTCTGATAGTAGTTGCTGGTGCATTTGGAGCGATGATGACGTGCCTAATGGCCGCGAGGGCTAGAGAAAATGCTCGTCTTTCAAACAGGATGATGGGGATGCGCAACTTCATCGAAGAGGCACAGCCTAGGGATATTGCAATAATGCAGCAGTCAAACCCTGAATATTTCTACGAGATGTTACCTTATGCTATGCAGTTCTCGCAGTATGAGATATGGGCACAGAAGTTCAGAGGGTTCAAAGTTACAGCGCCAAATTGGTTTGAAATTATCGCCGAAGGACGCACATCTATGGCTAGCGTTTCAAATGGTGATGTCGAGACTTTGACAAGGGAGCTTTATCAATTTGAAAGAACGATAGAAAGCGTTTACAACGTAATTAACCGCAGAAGGAGATTTTTCCTCAGTTCGGTAAGATAAGTATTTTATAGATATAGCCAGTTAGAAGGGATAACGATGGGAGAAAAGAATAAGATAATTAATATCGCAGTAATTGCACACGTTGATGCAGGTAAATCAACACTTGTTGATGCGCTTCTTGCTCAATCTCATGTATTTAGAGACAATGAAGATGTTGTAGAGTGTGTAATGGATAGTGATGCAATCGAGAGGGAGCGTGGAATTACTATATATTCCAAAAACTGCTCTATCATGTACAAGGATTACAAGATTAATATTGTCGATACACCAGGACACGCCGATTTTAGCTCCGAGGTTGAGCGAATCATGAAGACTGTTGATACAGTAATTCTACTAGTAGACTCTAGTGAAGGGCCTATGCCTCAGACCAGATTCGTGCTCAATAAATCGCTTGAGCAGGGCCTAAATCCGATATTATTTATCAACAAGATAGATAAGAAGGATGCTAGAATAGATGAGGTTGTAGATGAAGTTTATGAACTGTTTATGGATCTTGAGGCTAACGATGAACAGCTAGATTTCCCAATCATGTATGGAATTGCAAGACAGGGAATAGCAGTTAATGACCCTAGTGAAGTTGCTGATATCATGGTGGATGACGGTACAACTAAGATTAAGAAAGTCCAAAGGGCTTTGGGGAGTTCAATATAGAACCCCTGCTTGATAAGATAGTTGAACACTGTGACCCATATCCTGATCTAAGGGATGAGCCACTTCAGCTGCAGATTTCTTCACTTGCATACGATGACTATATCGGAAGACTTGGAATAGGCAGAATTACAAGAGGCACACTCAAGGCGGCGCAGCAGGTAGTGGTCATGAAAGATGAAGAAGAGTCGTACAATGCCAAGATAAATCAAGGTATTTGTATATAGAGGTCTTCAGAGAATGTCAGTTGACGAGGCTGAGTGCGGAGATATCGTCGTTGTATCGGGTATTTCAGAAATCTCGATAGGTGAGACAATCTGTGATCCAGCACATCCTGAATCTCTCGGTAATATCAGTATCGAAGAGCCGACCTTGTCGATGAACTTCATGGTTAACTCTTCGCCATTCGCTGGTAAAGTCGGTAAATATGTGACAAGTAGACACATCAAAGAGCGACTGGAAAAAGAGCTCGAAGTTAACGTTGGACTGGTAGTAGAGCCTACAGACTCTACTGATTCATTTAAGGTTTCGGGTAGAGGAGAATTACATCTATCTATTCTTATAGAGAATATGCGCCGTGAAGGATATGAACTCGCTGTATCTAAGCCTGAGGTTGTAACGAAGCGCGGTGACAATGGGGAGCTGCTTGAACCTGTTGAAGAGGTTGTTGTGAGTGTTCCAGATGAATATTCTGGATCGGTTATCTCTAAGCTCAATATGCGTAAGGGCATGATGAAGCAGATGATGAGCGAAGGAAGCGGATATTCGAAGATTGAGTACTCAGTTCCAACTCGTGGACTCATGGGATATAGAAGTGAGTTTATAAATGACACTCATGGTGAAGGCACCATGGTTAGACGCTTTGAAGGATTTGAACCTTGGAAGGGTGAAATACCAGAGCGCACTAACGGTGTTGCTGTAGCACAGGAAGAAGGCAACTGTACGCCATATGCAATATTTAATATTCAGGAGCGTGTGCAGATGTTCGTTGAACCTGGAACTCACGTTTATGAAGGTATGATAGTCGGTATGAACTCTAGAGGCGATGATATGGTAGTAAATCCATGCAAGGCAAAGAGAGTATCTAATATGCGTGCGGCGGGCAGCGATGACACGATTAAGCTAACACCACCGCGAACATTTACCCTGGGAGGAGGCACTCGAATTCATCAATGGAGATGAACTCGTAGAGGTAACACCAGAGGATATCAGACTTCGCAAGAAGCTTCTCAAAGAGATTGAGAGGCGCAAAGCTGGTAATAGAAATAAATAGTCATGTTATCACGTTCGAATGTATTTATACTAAGGACATGATTAAAATATTGAGGTAACGAAAGGAGAAATTGGTAACATGAAGATTCTTGTAATCAACCCTGGAGCAACATCCACAAAGATTGCTGTATACGAGAATGATCAGGAGCTTATGCGCGTAGGTATTGACCACGATGCAGCTGAGATGGACAAGTATGCAAACATCGTAGATCAGATGCCATTCCGTCGCGACGTAATAATGAAGACGCTCGATGCTGAAGGCTACAAACTGGAAGATTTTGACGCAATTTGCGGTCGTGGTGGACTATTCAAGCATATCCCATCTGGGACTTATCTCGTAAACGATGCAGTTATTAGAGATATTAAGAACCCACCTTATGGTGAGCATGCTGCTAACCTCGGAGCATATCTAGCAAAGAACTAGGTGATAAAGTTGGCATTCCTGCTTTCTTCGTTGACCCTGTTTGCGTAGACGAGCTTGATGATGTTGCTAGATACTCTGGACTAAAGGGTATGGAGAGACAGAGCTTCTTCCATGCGCTTAACCAGAAGTCAGTTGCTAGAAAGGCAGCAAAGGAAATAGGAAAGGCTTATGAAGACCTCAACCTAGTTGTAGTTCACCTCGGAGGTGGAGTATCTGTTGCAGCTCACAAGAAGGGCAGAGTTGTAGATGTATACAACGTAAAGGACGATGGTTCTATGGGTATGGATAGAGGTGGTGCTCTTCCTGCAAATGCTCTCGTTAACCTATGCTTCTCTGGAAAGACTAAGGCTGAAGTAAAGAAAATCATCGGTCATGAGGCTGGTGTATTCTCATACACAGGAACTAAGGATTTCCGTACAGTAGAGAACAAGGCATTTGACGAAGGAGATAAGGAGTGCTTAGGTGCATTCAGAGCTATTGCTTACCAGCTATCTAAGGATATCGGCGCTATGTCTGCTGTTCTTCACTTCGATGTAGATGCAATTGTGTACACCGGTGGAATGGCTTATAGTGATAGATTCTGTGAGGAAATCACTTCATACGTAGGTAAGGTTGCTCCAGTTCTAAGATTCCCAGGAGAGGAAGAAATGAGATCCCTCGCTGATGGTGCACTCAGAGCTCTCGAGACAAAGGAGTACAAGATTTACGAATAGTAAACTTTTGAATCGATTTCGAAGTTAGATAAACAAAGCGGACGGCAGCGCCGTCCGCTTTGTCATTATGCTTATGATTGCAATAATGATTAGATTATTAATTATGCTTATGATTGCAGCTTTGATTTCATTATATCTAAGATAGTCTCTTCTGTTTTGACCATGCCGGGTGAGGCGATTAATCCCATATTACGCATAGTTTCTTCAGGAGTTGAACCATTGATGCCGTGTAGGTTTTCTATGCATATACCAGACATTGCAAAGTCTTTTGAACGAAAAGCCGTATCTACAGCTGAGACACCCTTCATAACACATCCATGGTTTCCTCCGTCACAAATCATCCCAGTGATGCTACTCGCCATGTTGTTAAGGCATCTAGATATCGCTTCAGTATCACCACCGTCAAGGTATACAAGCGCAGAAGCCATGCCACTTCCAGCAGCGATAGCGCATCCGCAAAATGCAGATAGCTTCCCAGAATACTCTTTTATATATGTACAGACTAGATAGCTGAGAGCGGTTGCTCGGATAAGTTTCTCCTCTTCGATATTATGGATTTTACAGTAGCCATATAGAGGAAGTGTAGCTATGATTCCATGCGCGCCAGAGCCGGTAATGCTCATTGCTGGAGCATCAAGTCCTAGCACTCTCGCCTCAATCGCAGCATTGCACAGAAGGTTAGCGGTGTCGACATCATTGTCGCTGATGGTTTTATTTCCATTTTTTGCAAAGGGATTTGGCAAAAGTCGTTCTATCGCTAGCCAGAGAAACCTCGTATAAGTTCAAATTTACCTTGTATGCATCTTTGATAAACTCGATATCTTCAAAAGGAACTTCATTTACAAGATCAACGAAGTCCTGGAGAGTGTACTTATGAATAATAGGTGCTTCAGCTGATTTTGACTGCTCCTCGGTGTATGAATCGCTGCCTCGCACAATCTCTCCGTTGTGCTTTATACACGTGATATTGGTGTGGCTATCCCAGATGATAACCTCGGCAGACTCATCGCCACAGCGAGCAACTGCTTCTATGTGTATGCGACTGCTAACTTCCGATAGCGAAACCTTGATACGACCATCGGCAATCATCTTTTCTGCGGCCTCATTATCAGCAGGAGTAACTGACGAAAGACACTCGAGTCCTTTGGAATTATCGGCTGCAATTGCACCAAGTGCTGCTGCATATAGATTGCCTACGTGAGGGCTGCTAGGGATGCCACATGTGAAAGCGTTCTTGTATATACCGCTGTTAAGTCTGAGTTCAATGCTCTCAGCCTCGCTATCAAGGTACGAACAAGCTGTAGAAACAGCAAAAGCGATAGCACCTGGTTCAGTTACACCTAGTGCAGGCTTCATATCCGATTTTAATAGTTGTATAAGCTCGTGCATATGGGACTCCTTTCTATCTATATTAAAATAATACCATACGTGTGAATATAATAACGGCTTGCGTTTAGATTCCGTTTATGTTAACCTAGTAAGGCATGATTTGAATATGATTGCTTTAGCCGCGTGTGGAGGATTGACCGAGTGGCTAAGGAGCCTGATTGGAAATCAGGTAAGGCGTAACAGCCCCGTGGGTTCGAGTCCCATGTCCTCCGCCAATATGATTAGAACCGTTGAGAAATCAACGGTTCTTTTGTTTATACACGAATTATACACGAATTTTATTCAAAATAGACAAAGCCTTATCTTCTTCCTGGGGATAGAAGTGACTATAAGTATTAAGTGTTTGCTCTATGTTACTGTGACCGAGCCTACGACTTATCTCTAGGATATTAACACCATTATTAGCTAATAGTGATGCATGGCTGTGTCGAAAGTCGTGTATGCGTATATGGTGAAGTCCAGCATCGTCTGCAATACGGAAGTTCATTTTTGATAATGTAGAATCTCGGAGTGGTCGAATGCCACCACAAATATAATAATCATCATTGAATCCTTTATAGGATTTACCTCGCTCTTTATGTTCTTTCAGTATGTCAATTAGTGGCTCGGGCAGCTGCACAACTCTATTACTAGACTTATTCTTCGGTGGTGTCTCCCGGTCATCGCCTTTTAACTTCTGCGTAATGCTCTTTGTGATATGTATAGAGTTGTTCATTAAATCATGCCAACGCAGGGCGTGTATCTCGCCTTTTCGAGCACCAGTGTAATATGCAATGGCAAAGAATACGTAATAATCATAAAAACCTATCTCTGTTGTGATATTCCACGCAGAAGAGGCATAGCGGATATACTCTTCTGGTGTGTAATATTGCAACTCTTCTTTGCGCTCATAAGCATCACGGAAGTTAGGCACTTTAGTCAAGGGATTGCTAGGAATGTACTCGTTTTGCACTGCCCAGTTTAATAGTGCTTAAATGTCACATAAATGTTTGATTTAGTTCGATGTTTTAAATCCAATTCGCTTATGTCTCGCTTCCATTCTGTTAGAGATTGGACGTTTAATTTATTTATCCTTATATCAAGAGGGCGAACATACCTATTGAGGACTCTACTGTTTTTATCAAGCGTGCTTTCTCGAAGCTCGTGTCTTTTATCCTCTATGTATAAATCTATTAACTCTGGTACTGTTAAGGTGCTTGATGGTGCATGATCAGACTTCTGTAATTGTGCCTCAAGTGTCTTGGCAGCATCTAAGCCATACGCAACACGAGTAAGTGAATGAGCCTTACCGCTATCATCTGTATAATTAACACGGACCTTATATTTTGTGAGCCCGTTCTTTTTGTCTCCTGTTTTATATATAGGCATGATGCACCTCCATAAAATTCGTATATTTTTGCACAAAAAGCGCCCTAATAACAACTATTTTCACATCTTAGTTGTAATATATGGGCGCTACTGATATACTTCTAATTGATATTGTGTTGTGTTATTGGTGATTACATCAATAGCTCCGAATCGCTCCTATTGGCGTAGGGGCGATTTTTTTATTTACTTCTTTACTTTCTCAAGTTTCATCTTCTTCTCCACACCTAGTGCAGATGCCTTATAGGTAATATACTTGCCGTCGTAAGAGAACTCTTTCGTGCCGTCCTGGGATGCCATTAAGGCGCTTTCGTTCTTTTCCTTGTTGGCCGTTGAAGTCCACTTGTAGACCTTTGTATACTTGGTTGGTTTTTCATACGTTCCCGACCAATATAGAGCCTTTGTGTCTTCGCTCATCCAATAGATCTCGATTGTGTCATCTGTAACGGTCGCCTGTTGCCATCCATCTTTGTCTCCGTCAACTTGCTTCCATTCGCCGCTAAGGTTGTATGGCTTCTTTTTAGCTGCGGTTTTCTTTCCACCACACCCAGTCAGTCCGATTGCAACAGATAACATAAGCGTGATAGCTAGTGCGATTGTGATTAGTTTTTCATAACTTACCTCGATTCTGTTAGCTTGTCCTTTTTACCCTTTATAGACTATAGTTTTCTACGAATCTCGACAACTACTCCCATAATCTCGAGACTTGGTTCAGCTGGCGAACCAACGAAGAACATAGGCTCGTACTCTGGGTTGAGAGGTTGCAGTACAGTAGTAGCACCTTGCTTAATAACCTTCTTTAGTGTTGCGTCATCGCCATTAACTCTTACCGCGCAAACTTGCCCGCTCTCACAGTCGGGCTGTTGCCTAACTATAATGGTGTCGCCCTCTATGAACATAGGGTACATACTATTGCCCTTTACCTTAAGACCAAAATACCTCTTACCGCCACGCAACATAGATGGGTCAATTTCCTCGTAGTCTTCAATATCCTGTATAGCTGTTATAGGTATTCCTGCGGGAATCGTCCCATATATAGGTATGCGGTTAGGAGAGTGTACTTTGTATTCTGATCTATTTTCACATACTACTGTATGAGCAGATACACCGTCTAAATGTTCAGCATCTTGGAATTTTGCAATATTGAACGCGTCATAATTAAAGTGTTCTGCAAGATCAAGACGGGCGTTATCTACTACTGATGATTCCCATTCGTCTCCCATCAAATCTCCTGGATCTACCCCGAGTGCATCAGCAAAGGCCTCTATCTTGCTCAAACTAAGGTCAACTAGCCCCTTTTCTATTTTTGCTATAGAGGAACGGTCGGTGTATCCAGTGAGCTTTGCAAGCTCTGCTTGCGACATATCGTTTTGCACTCTGAACTTTTTTATATTTTTATACAACTCTAACATGTTCTATCCACCTCGCTTTGTATCGACATAATATCACTTTTGTGAAATAAATTCAACAAATTTGTTAAAAACTGTTGACACAAATTCACCATAGTGTATAATGCAGATGTGAATATAATTCAACATTTTTTCGAAAGGAGGCTCAGCGAATTGAACAAGCAGCTTTTAAGAGATACTATAAAAAATTCGGGCATGTCTGTTACAGCTATTGCAAAGAGGAGTGGCATGGTTAGGGAAACCCTATACAATAAGATTGAATCGGGGAATTTCTATGCATCAGAGATACTCGCCCTAACAAGAGCTCTTAGATTAACCCGGGAGGAGAGGGATGCAATTTTTTTTAAGGATTAACGTGAATTAAATTCACTATAATGGTAGCACAACACAATATCAAGGAGGCGCAGCATGCAAGGACAGGATTTTACAAAGTATTTAGCTCCGCTAGAGGGAATGAGCTATCAGGAGTGGATAAAGCTTAAATACATCATAGACACCGAGTTTCATAAAAAAGAATACGAGCTCCAGAAAGAGCTGAAGCTCGTAAATGCAAAAGATCTTACTCTGTAACGACTTGAATAAACGCAGGATTGATTCGGTACTCTTTACCTTTGTAATAGATATTAACGTAATTCAAGTAATACATTGAGTGTTCCTCGGGTAAGTTTCGCGGCGACCATATCTCCGCACCAGATTCCCACCACTCGTAAGGTGTTAATCCAGAATTAATAAACCTGCAATCAGGGTCATCATTAAGACAAACCCATTCACCTACTAAACAAGCATAAATGTTTTTCATATTTTTCACTCCCTTCTTAATACTCAACTGCTCCAGCAGTCTGTAAAGGGAGTATACCACAACACAATATCAAGGAGGCACACCATGAACAACGCAAGATTTCCTCGTGTAAGAGCCTCAACCAAGGCTGCACACGAGATATACCACAACAACACATATCTAATGACTAAGGATATCAAGGAACTTTTCAACTGTTCGCCAAGTACAGCGGGAAAGATTAAGAGAGTTGTACTAGGGGTAATGTCAGAGAGGAATGAAAGAATCTACTCAGATATTCCAGGACTGATTGATAAAGATATCTTATTTGAACTAGCAGGGCTAGACATTGCAAAGATAGATAAGAGCTACAAGGAGCTTATGAGGTACGAAAATGTTTGATTCAGTTAAAGAAGTATTACACCAAGCATGCGAGGAAAACGGCAACACGCCACTAACGGAGGTGATTGCTGCGGTAGGGGTCACAGCACTGATACCTATGTTATGGATAGCCCTATACATGCTAGGGGCGAGGTAAGGAGGAGTTATGGATAGCATTAAATATTCAGAACTAAATGATTTGTACGAAAAGCTGCAAGATAGATTATCTAGAAAGCTCGATGAAGCATATATACCTTATCGACTTACCCTTTCTAGCAAAGAGCGCGAAGGTTATAGAAAGGCATCTGTGCATGTAAATCGATTATCAAAGATGAGTTCAGTCGGCTCAATAAATAAGGAGGTAACAGATGATTATTAAAACATTTATCGCAGGAATGGTGCTAGTTGGCATCGCAATAATCTTATCAGAGTTACACCGCTATATGGTGTACAGCGAAGAGTTAGAGAGGGAGGAAGAAGATGCTAGATAAAGAACGCATATACGGCTACGCAAAGGCTTACCTAGAGTCGGTTACAAGATTAATAAAAGATAAAGCTGAAGAGGCTGAGGGCGACCGATGCATAGGTGACGAGAACCTACTAAGGTCGGCGCTGAATCAGTACGAAGACGACCTAAGAGAGTTAGAGAAGATTATGGAGGTGAACAGTGAATAACTTAGGACTCGAACCTAAACATGAAAAACACGGAAGACTGTATCACTTCTTCAAGGACATTCTAGGCGAAGACAAAACTCGTCCTAGAGCAGAGTGCGACTGGCACGACCCAAGGCTTGACAAAGAGCCAACGGATGAAGAGATGGACGCAATCATCAATAGATACATAGATGATCCGGACGATGTAATGCCACTAGTAGATTAGGTGGCGGTTATGAAGGTTGTTATTAAGCGGAGCTACGGCGACGCAAAAAAAATAAAGGAATTTCAAAGAGCAATTAAGGAGGCTAAATGGAATTAATTCTACAAATGAACGCCGAAGAGGCTATCGAAGTGACAAAGAACGGAACTCTTAAGGCGCTAGCTGAGTCGATTAGGACACACAGCAAGGCAAGTGCAGAGCCAGCAGAGGAACTATCACAAGCACCTAGCATGGATTGTGCGAGCTCAATGCCAGCTGAGACACCAACGCAGGCACCAATGCCAGAGAGCACCACACCTACGTGGACACCTGGTGGTGGAGCTACAGACGACTCTACTCCACAGACACCAGCGGTACCTACTGAGGCAAAGAGCTACACAGCAGACGAGCTACAGAAGGCAGCAATCGGTCTAATGGACAAAGGCGTATCTATGGATGCAATTGCGGGAGTACTTAATAAGCTAGGTGTAGCTACCCTACCAGAACTCACACCGGATAAGTTCGGAGCATTCGCACTCGAGTTAAGACAGTTAGGAGCGGACATCTAATGGCAGGGCACAAGGATAGAGCACACGCGCTACTATCAGCAAGTGGCGCACACAGATGGATGAACTGTACGCCTAGTGCAGTGCTAGAGTCACAGTTCCCCGATACTACATCAGAGGCTGCGAAGGAGGGCACACTCGCCCATGAAATGGCAGAGGCGAAGTTACAGCACCTATTCAATACGCAGGACTACCGCAAGGCGAAGCTGACTAGGGCACTTAACAAGATTAAGAAGGATGAACTCTATCAGCCGGAAATGGACGGATATACAGACGACTACGTTGCATATGTTCGCAAGTCGGCTATGGAGTTCGAGAAGTCGCCATACATCGCTATTGAGAAGAGACTTGATCTAACCGCATACATACCCGATGGGTTCGGCACAGCCGACTGCGTAATGATAGGAGAGAGGACACTGCACATTATCGACCTCAAGTATGGCAAGGGTGTACCAGTATCGGCAGAGAACAACGAGCAACTCATGATATACGCACTAGGAGCACTAGAGGCATACAAGATGTTATTCGCTATCGATACGGTCAAGATAAGCATTGTACAGCCTAGAATCGATAACACCAATAGTAGTGAATTCACAGTTGAGGAGTTAGTGCAGTTTGGTGACCGCGTGAAACATTATGCGGATATCGCTATAAAGGGTGAAGGCGAACAGACACCGGGTGATTGGTGCAGATTCTGCAGGGCAAGAAAGCAGTGCAGAGCTAGAGCCGATAAGAACATAGAACTCGCTTTTGAAGTAAATAAAAAGCCACCTCTTATAACTAATGAGGAAGTAGGCGAGTACCTACGTAAGGGCGAAGATGTAGCCAAGTGGCTATCAGAGTTACAAGACTATGCACTAGCTGAGTGTCTAGCGGGAAGAGAAGTAGACGGCTACAAGGCTGTTGAAGGTAGAGGCTCGAGAGCGTGGACAGATATGGACGCAGCATTCGAGGCAATTATTGAAGAGGGTACTAACGAGGCAATGCTGTATGAACGCAAGCCTCTGTCATTGGCACAAGTGGAGAAGTTAATGGGTAAAGCACACTTCGAAGATGTAGCGGGAGAGTATGTGATTAAGAACCCAGGCAAGCCTACACTCGTACCAAGTACAGATAAAAGACAAGCTATCACTAATAAGATTTCAGCCGATGAGGCATTTAAGTAACGGAGGTAATAACAATGGCAATTGGAGACATGACAAACGTAACAACTGGAGAAGTAAGACTATCATACGCACACCTATTCAAACCTTACTCAAGTATCGAAGGGCAGGAACCTAAGTACAGCGTAACGGTTCTACTACCTAAGACAGATACTGCAACTAAGGGACGCATTGATGCGGCAATTGAAGCAGCAAAGCAGAAGGGGTCTAGCGGATGCTACAACGGAGTGGTACCGCCAGTAGTACCTACACCTATATGGGACGGCGACGGAGTTAAGCAGGACGGTACTCCATTCCCACAGGAGTGCAAGGGACACTGGGTATTCAGTGCTAGATCAAGCGCAGATTATCCACCAGAAGTAGTAGATGCAATGGGCAATCCAATCATCAACCACAGCGAGGTGTACAGCGGATGCTACGCAAGAGTCAATGTAGAGTTTCCCTTATAACTTCAACGGTAAGAAGGGGGTGGGTTGCTCACTCGGTCCAGTTCAGAAGTTAAGAGATGGAGAAGCACTAGGCGGAGCAGCACCATCAGCAGCGCAGGCATTCGGTGCACCACAGCAGGCACAAGTTAACCCTATCACTGGACAGCCAGTAGATAACGTACCATTTTAAGGAGACACCATGAAGCACCTAAGTATTGATATAGAGACATATAGTAGCGTTGACATCGGTAAGGCAGGTGCTCACAAGTATGCAGAGAGTGAGGACTTCGAAGTCCTCCTCTTTGCCTATAAGGAGGACGCACAGCCTACTAAGGTAGTTGACCTAGCATCTGGCGAAGAGATACCTCCCCATATAGTCATGGCGCTATCTGACGAGACCATTATCAAGCACGCATTTAACGCAGCGTTCGAGTGGATATGCCTCAACAGGGCAGGCTACTCTACACCAATAGAGCAGTGGCGCTGCACGATGATACACGGGCTCTACTGCGGTTATCCCGCAGGACTAGAGGCAGTAGGTAAGGCAATAGGTCTTCCGGAGGATAAGCAAAGCTATCAGCAGGCAAGGCACTAATTAATTATTTCTGCAAGCCTTGTAGACCTACTAAGTCTAATGGCAACCGTACTCGTAACTTACCAAAACACGCTCCGGAGAAGTGGGAACTGTTCAAGGAGTACAACAGACAAGACGTTGAAGCAGAGAGTAGCATACTTAAGAAACTTGAGCCTTATCCAGTTCCGGATGCAACATGGTCGGCATGGGTCGAGGACATCGGCATTAACTCAAGGGGTGTTGCGATAGATGATCGCTTACTCACAGGGGCTCTAACGCTAGACGATATGAGCACAGCAGAGCTAGTGGATGAGGCTAAGGCTATCACGGGACTGTCTAACCCTAACTCTAATGCGCAGTTACTCGGGTGGGTCAAGTCGCAAGGTGTCGAAGTAGATAATCTCCGTAAGGAAACTGTATCAGAACTACTAGAGGGTGACCTCTCGGAGAACGTACGAGAGGCGTTAGAGCTCCGTCAGAAACTCGGTAAGTCCTCAGTCTCCAAGTACAAGGCGATGGCGGATGCAAGAGGTAAGGACGGAAGAGTAAGGGGGCTACTACAGTTCTATGGAGCGAACCGCACAGGTAGGTGGGCGGGCAGGCTTGTGCAAGTGCAGAACCTACCACGTAACTACATTAAGACATTAGACGAGGCGAGGGAGCTTGTAAAGGCAGCGAACTACAGAGGGCTCAAGCTGATATACGGAAATGTTCCGGACACACTTCTCACAGCTCATCAGAACAGCATTCATACCCGCAGACGGTAAGAAGTTCATTGTATCCGATTTCAGCGCCATAGAGGCTCGCGTAATAGCGTGGCTAGCAGGCGAGAACTGGGTACTAGACGTGTTCAAGAGTGGCGGTGATATCTACTGCGCTACCGCATCGCAGATGTTCGGTGTTCCGGTCGAGAAGCACGGAGTTAATGGCGACTTAAGACAAAAGGGCAAGGTTGCCACACTAGCGCTCGGTTATCAAGGTAGCTCTAATGCACTAATACAGATGGGAGCCCTTAATATGGGTATCCCGGAGGAAGAACTTCCCGATATCGTGAGTAAATGGCGTGCGGCTAACCTAACATAGTACAGCTATGGGACAGGATGAACAAGCTCGCTATACACACTATAGATACAGGCGATACAACTTATCTTAATGGGCTTATATTACGGTCTGAACTAGACATCATCAATGGGCTAAGCTACTTCACCATCGAACTTCCCTCCGGGCGTAAGCTCTTCTACTGCTCACCTAGGCTCGGTATGAACAGATGGGGTCACCCGTCAATCGAGTACAAGGGTATTAACCAGTCTAGCAAGAAGTGGGAGACACAAGAGACGTACGGCGGCAAGCTCATAGAGAACGTTGTACAGGCAATTGCAAGAGACTGCCTAGAGATAACACTGCATAGGTGCATAGGGGCAGGCTATAAGCCAGTTATGCACATACACGATGAGATCGTCATAGAGGCGGAGCCAAGCGACAAGCTCGATGATGTTAACACAATATTCTCTGAGCCGATACCGTGGGCGGAAGGGCTCCCGCTATCGGGTGCAGGCTTTGAATCAAACTACTACATGAAGGACTAACACTCATGATTAACGATAGAAAAATTACAATAGCGACCGCGGGCAGTCGTAAATCCATTAACTGGGTAACCGGCAGCCTAATGTGGTCGGAATACTGCGACAAGCTCCGGACGCCGATTAAGTCCAAGGAGACACTGCAGGAGTACCTTGGTTACACCAAGGCCAAGCAAGACGAACTTAAAGACGTCGGAGGTTTTGTCGGCGGTAGCCTCGCAGGGGGTCGCCGTAAGGCGGATGCAGTGACAGGGCGAGACCTTGTCACTCTCGACCTCGACAACGTACCTAGAGGCGGTACTAATGACATACTTAAGCGCGTCGGGTCACTAGGCTGTGCAGCTGCTGTCTACAGCACACGTAAGCACAGCGACTACTCACCAAGGTTAAGAGTCATTATCCCACTCGACCAGACAGTAACAGCAGACGAGTACGAGCCTATCGCTCGTAAGCTAGCCGAGATGATAGGGCTAGTGTACTGCGACCCGACTACGTTCGAGGCATCACGCCTTATGTACTGGCCTAGTTGCTCAAGTGACAGCCAGTATGTGTGTGAGATATACGATAATGCGTTCTGCTCCGGAAAGGGCATACTCGCCTTATACGATGACTGGCACGACATATCATCGTGGCCACAGATACCCGGTGCAGATGCGATTGAAAAAAGGCGCCTTGCGAAGCAAGAAGACCCAACTACCAAGCACGGCATAGTAGGAGCGTTCTGCAGGACCTACAGCATACAAGAGGCTATGGAGAAGTTCATACCCGGTATGTACGAGGCTACAGACGACCCAAGGCGCTACACTACACAGGCGGCAGTACAGCGGGCGGTGCTGTCATATATGACGGTGACCTCTTCCTCTTTTCCCATCATGCTACAGACCCTTGCAGTGGTCAGCTGGTCAACGCGTGGGATCTCGTAAGACTGCACATGTACGGAGATAGAGACGACGAAGCTAAGGAGGGTACTCCAATGAACAGGCTACCCTCGTTCCTCGCTATGAAGACCCTAGCGGCTAACGATAAGGCAGTTACAGACGTAATGGCTAGAGAGCGCATCGAGGCAGCTAATGAGGCATTCAGTGAGGAGAACTCACCTATAGCGGAGGAGGACATCGACACTGACTGGATATCGAAGTTAGCACTAGATGCTGGCGGACAGATTAAGAGGACCATCAACAACGCAGTAATGGTGCTCGAACACGACCCACTACTTAAGGACAAGATTGCAATTGACGAGTTCGCCAACCAAGGTGTCGTACTAGGAGCACTACCTTGGGACAGCGGAACTGATCAGAGGCCTTGGACGGATAACGACGATGCTAATTACGCGAACTACATGGAGCTCTACTACGACATCAAGGGCAAGGACTTACTCAGTAACGCACTTACTATCGTGTCCGGCAAGCACAAGTTCAACGACGTTAGGAAGTACCTACGTAGCCTTAAGTGGGACGGCGTTAAGAGGTTAGACACACTACTAATCGACTACCTAGGTGCAGAGGATAACCCATACACAAGGGCGGTTATGAGGAAATCACTATGCGCAGCAGTTACTAGAGCTATGCGGGATTTCGTCAAGTACGACTACATGCCGATACTTGCAGGACCGCAGGGTATTGGTAAGAGTACGTTCCTATCTACCATAGGTAAAGCATGGTTCAGTGATTCCCTTACCACATTCGAAGGCAAAGAGGCAGCAGAGCTTATACAAGGTGTGTGGGTAGTCGAAGTCGGAGAGCTAACCGCGATGAACCGCCAAGAGGTTAATGCAGTTAAGCAGTTCCTATCCAAGGTAGATGATATATACCGCGCACCATATGGGCGCAGGACAGCTAGATACCCCCGTAGGTGCGTTTTCTTCGGAACATCTAACGAGGTTGAGTTCCTCAAAGACGACACGGGAAATCGCAGATTTTGGCCTATTGATGTAGGCGACTATGAACCAACTAAATCGGTATGGGATGATCTTCCGGGCGAAGTCGACCAGATATGGGCAGAGGCTTACACATACTACCTATTAGGCGAAAAACTATTCCTACCTCGAGAGATAGAGGCAACAGCTATGGAAGTGCAAGACGAACACAGCGACTACTCCGCGCTAGAGGGAAACATACGGGATTACCTTGAGACGAGAGTGCCTACTAACTGGCTAGATATGACAGTGCAGGAACGCAGGATGTTCCTTAACGGTAACGTAGCATATGAGGGCGACCTTGAACCAATGGACAGGGTGTGTATAGCACAGATATGGGCAGAATGCCTAGGCGGTGATATTAAGTACCTAAAGCCACAAAACAGGAACGAGATAGCTAGGGTACTAAGGAAGATTCCAGGCTGGGAAAAGGTCAGAACTAACATAAGATGTGGCCCACACGGGAGACAAAAAGGCTATAAAAGGGTGTCAACCATTTAGTAAAAAGAGCGGTTGACAAAGCGACGTCAACCGCAAAAACAAGGGTTGACACGCTAGTTGACGCTTGCAGTTGACACTAAAACCATTGAAAAAAACTAATAATTATATCTATTTGTCAACTATGTCAACCAAAAACCTATAAGAGTTAAAAAAATAGATAGTAATAGGAGTACCTAATATTACCTAATATACCTAAATCGCCTAATTATATCTTATATACGCGTAATAGAGTTGTCAGTTGACAAATTATAGGAGACTAAAAATGCTTGAGAAAGACATAGAGAAATTATTCAGAGACGAGATAAAGAAAGCGGGTGGCAAGGCATATAAGTTCACGAGCCCAGGAAACGATGGCGTGCCAGATAGGATTGTGATGTTACCCGATGGACGGATAGTGTTCATCGAGCTTAAGACGGACACAGGGAAGTTATCAAGACTACAAGAGCTACAGTGCAGACAGATTGCTGAACTAGGGCAGACAGTGAGGGTACTGCATGGACTTGCAGAGGTTCGCGACTTCTTCCTGGAGTTTGGGCTAGAGACAGCAGCATATAGGTTGGAGCGAAGACTTGGGAGGTGATAGGAGGTGGAATATACACCACACGATTATCAGAGACACTGCATTAACCGCATTATTGATACACCTAGGCTAGGGCTTTTCCTGGATATGGGACTTGGCAAAACTTCGATAGTGCTATCAGCTGTCAAAGAGCTTAAGTATAACCGATTCGCCGTATCCAAGGTGCTTGTTATAGCACCTAAGAAAGTTGCGGAGGGTACGTGGTCGAAGGAAAAGGACAAGTGGGATCATACGAAGTGCCTACGCATCAGCAGGGTACTAGGCAGCGAAAAAAAGCGAATAAGGGCACTATACGAGACAGCTGATATTTATATCATCAATCGCGAAAATGTGGTGTGGCTAGTCGATTTTTACAAGAATGATTGGCCGTTCGACATGGTAGTCATAGACGAGTCGTCGAGTTTTAAAAGTCATAAGGCAAAGAGGTTCAAGGCACTATCAGCGATGGCACCGAGGATTAAGCGAATTGTAGAGCTAACGGGTACACCTTCACCTAACGGACTGGCTGACCTATGGGCTCAGCTGTATCTCCTGGATGAAGGCGCAAGACTGGGCACAAGGTATGCAGGATTCCGAGAAAGGTATTTCGATGCAGGCCCTAGACATAACGGCATCGTGTACAAGTACAGCGTTAAGCAGGGTTCAGAAGAGGCGATACTGAGTGCGATATTGGATATATGCGTATCCATGAAGGCCAGCGACTACTTAGAACTTCCAGACTGCATTATGCACGAGATACCTGTTGAGTTAGATCCTAAAGCGGCTAAAGCCTATAGAGAGCTAGAGCGAGAGATGGTGCTTGAGCTTCCGGACGACGAGGTAACTGTTACGAGTGCAGCTGCGTTATCTAACAAGCTACTGCAACTAGGTAATGGTGCAATCTATGGAGAAGACCACAGTGTACACGAGGTGCACGGTTGCAAGATAGAGGCGTTTATGGAGCTTATCGAGAGCCTTAGCGCATCGGGCAAAAGCGCACTAGTCTTTTATAACTATCAGCACGACAAGGAGAGACTACAGAAGGCATTAGCCAAGACAGGGCTTGTTGTTCGAGAGCTTAAGACGACACAGGACGAGGACGACTGGAACGCGGGCAAGATAGATATATTACTTACGCATCCGGCATCATCGGCTTACGGACTTAACTTACAGCAAGGAGGCAATCACGTTGTGTGGTTCGGTCTCAACTGGAACTACGAGCTATACACGCAGGCGAATAAGAGACTGCACAGGCAAGGACAAACGGAGAAGGTTATCATACACCACCTAGTGTGTGAGGGGACGAGAGACGAGGATGTTATGGCAGCACTAGCGAGAAAGGACGACGTACAGCAGTTCGTCATGGAGTCGCTAAAGGCACGAATTAAGAGAATTAAGGAGGCACAACATGGCTAAATGGATATTAAGTGCAGAGTCCTACAGGGGCGTTTAGGCACACAAAGGAGTATATTCCCGTTCCCAATCCGTATGGCGTAACGGTAATTACGGAGCGAGAGGCGATCAGAGTAATTAGCGGATGCAGATGGGCGACTAGAGGGCGTTATGTCTATGCGAGAGACCATAAGTCGATTAGGTTCGACACACTGCGAGAAGCTCAGCGATATGCAGAGCAGTTAGGAGGTGCAGAATGATTAACGAGGATTTGAAGTACATAGCCGACCACTACGGGTTAGAGCATCAGCTAGGAAAGTGCAAGGAAGAGCTAGGCGAACTTATAAAGGCTATCGATTCATTGGACGAAAAAGGCAATTGTTGAGGAGATAGCAGACGTCGAGATCATGACCGAACAACTAAAGTATCTCATGCGAACCGAACCAAGTGTGGAGATTTACAAGGACTATAAAATCGCTAGACAGCTTAGAAGGATTGCAGAGGAGCAGAGTCATGAGTGCGATAACTAGGAGGTTTGTATGAGAGATTATCAACGAACAAAAAAATAATAAATATGTTTTACCTCAAACTGTTTATTTACAAGCTATATATAAAATAAGGGATTATGATAGAATGGTATTAGAATTAGAGCGAGCACTAGAGTCTAGCCCAGAGCCTTCTGACGGAATGCCAAAAGGAACTGGAACAAGCAATCCCACAGAAAGGGCGGTCATAAAGCGGTCAAAGTACCTTAATGATGTTGCGGTGATAGATAAGTGCTTTAATACCGTGCCTAATGAATATAAAAAAGGTGTGTGGAATAACATTGTGTTTCGCGAAAGATTTCCAGATGATGCGGCTAGGAGCACTTATGGAAATTACAAGGCATTGTTTATTTTCGAGGTGGCAAAAGAGTTGTGTTTGATCTAAGAAAAGGGAAAGATATGTCAAAATCAGAAATATATGCAAAACGTGATGGGATTGCGATTACTACAGAGATGAGAGGATATGGTGGGAGATATTGCGAACGCCCAGTATATTTAGTGCCTTGTCAAAAGTGCGGTACTAAGTTGCGAAAGGTTACGTATAATCCTAGCAAAGAATATTTATGTGATTACTGCAAGCTTGAAAAAAAGCGCAAAGAGGAGGCAATAGAACAAGAAATTTGGGATTTGATAAAAACACCAAAAGAGCAAACCTTTGATAAAGCTGTTGCAAAACTTTATAAACAAGTTAAGAATTTTGATTCTTATAAAGAGGCGATTGAAATTGCAAAAAAGAGAACTGAGCGATATGACAGTATACCAGAGGTATTGGTGGCGATTGAATTAATTAAACTTGGATATTCTATTATTCCGCAACAGAAAGTTGGTCGATATAGAGTTGATTTTGCAATCCCGGCAGAGAAGTTGATTATCGAGGTTGACGGGGGTTTATATCACCCTGATGGGCCTAAAGCGGGCAGGGACGGAGATATACAGTTAAGTTTGGGGCTAGATTGGAAAATTTTGCACATACCCGCTGAATGGATCTCAAATCACATAAAAATGTTAAAAAAAGTCATTATTGCAGGAACTTCGGACAACAGGGAAAAATAAGTGTGATATTATATAGACTGAAAAGAGTATATGATATACTCAAGCAAAGCTAGAAAGGAGGGGTAAAAACTCCTCACGGCATCGCTTGAAACAAAGCCATTTAAAGTCAAACTTAATAAGGATTTACCCGATGCCAGATGGTGTCGGGTTTTCTTTTATGATATAAAAAAACAATTGGTAAAAGTACCTGAAACATGATACACTTTATCAAAACAATAGGAGGTAAGGGAGTCATGATAAAGAGGACTGTTTTTGATGTGGCTGATTGGTTTTTAGGTAAAGATAGCATGAGCCCTAAGAAACTCCAGAAGATAGTTTATTATGCTTATGCATGGGTTCTGACTTTGATGAACGAAAGTGAGAATGATTTAGATATTAAATTATTTGATTCTCGAATAGAGGCTTGGGTTCATGGACCTGTAATCCCTGAGCTTTATCATAAGTACAAAAGAAACGGAGGGAGTATAATTCCTCAAAAGAGCGGTGTTCCCAATTTTGAGGAGGATATAAAAGACATACTGGATCAAGTTTGGGAGGTATATGGCGGATATACAGGAAACCAACTTGAAAGTATTACGCATCAGGAATCTCCATGGATTGAAGCTAGAGGGAATTGTTCTCCTGTAGAGATATGCACTAACGAAATCACTGACAAAAGCATTTATCGTTGTTATGTGGAGAGAGTTGTGTAGTGTATGTCTAAAAAGAATAAACATGTTGTTAATACACTTACGCAAGATGTTTCATCTAAAATAACACAAGATAAAAACGCAGAAAAAAATGTCAAAAACAAGTATGTTTTTAACAATCCTGCAGTTTTGGCTTTTGATTATTCTTTTGAGGGTTTGTATTACTCGGTAAAACTTTCAAATAATAGGTTTAATAATTTTTTGAAAAGCGAAAAAGAGTTTGTTGAAGAATTTCGGCAAATTAGAAAAGTAAGTACAACGTTAAGTGGTGAAAAGTTTACAGAGCTCTTACGGCGAAGAAATACACATTGTCATGAAATTGATAAAAAGAAAAAAGAAATTGTGCTTACCTGTATAGGAAGGGCTTTAGCTGCAGTTGGCAAAACGGACAATATACAAGAGCAAATAGATCATCAGTTTGGAGATGAGCCAATTTATCAAATTGGATTAGACAAAGGAGTTCGATTGATTGGCACGCACGATGCGGGTCTTGGTATTTTTAGAGTTTTTCTGATTGATTATCATCATGATTTATATCCGGATGAAAAAAGAACAAAACACGGCAGTAAAGAATTGAAGTTTTGCCCGATGAAAAGTGATTAAAACACAAAGCAAAGAGAGTCCTTCGGGGCTCTTTTTTAATACTTACAAAACGACGAAAGGAGTGTAGAGAGGCGTTGGCAGATGATAAACATAGGTTAGCCGAACAGGATTATACGTCCGGCATGAAGTATAAAGATATTGCCGATAAGTATGGAGTCAGCCTCAACACAGTTAAGTCGTGGAAGAAGAGATATAACTGGAACCGTAAAGGGCGCACACAAAAAAAGAAAAAGGGTGCACACAAAAACTCTATCGCACAACTCGGCAATAAGAACGCTACGGGACCACCAGGCAACAAGAATGCCGAGAAGTACGGATTCTTTTCGAAGTATCTCCCGGAGGAAACACTTGATATCGTACAGGCTGTTGAGCGAGCTAATCCACTTGACCTATTGTGGCATCAGATACAGATTGCTTATGCTGCCATTATCAGGGCGCAGAGGATTGCGTATGTAAAAGATAAAGATGATAAGACAATTGAACGAGTCGAGGAGAGAGACGGCACTGTTTACGGTGAAAAATGGGAAGTACAACATGCGTGGGACAAACAGAATAACTTTCTCAAAGCTCAGGCAAGGGCTCAAGGAGAATTGCGGAGCTTAATCAAGCAGTATGATGAGATGCTACACCGTGATTGGGATATGGCGACAGAAGAGCAGAAGTCACGCATAGAGCTAATTAAGGCGCAGACAGCAAAGGTAAAAGGTGATGATAGTGCGAACACTTACCAAGACGATGGATTTATCGATGCACTTAAAAGCGAGGTGTCAGACGTATGGGAAGATTAGCACAGGTTTTTAAGTTTAAACCGTTTAGCAAGAAGCAGAAGCAGGTGCTTACATGGTGGCTTCCAGAGTCACCCGTACAAGGCAAGAACGGCATTATTGCGGACGGGGCTATTCGTTCGGGCAAGACCGTATCGATGGCGCTATCCTACGTTATGTGGTCGATGGAGACATTCAACGGTGAGAACTTCGGTATGGCTGGTAAGACTATCGGAGCGTTTAGGCGTAACGTGTTAAGCCACTCAAGTTGATGCTGTTCGCTAGGGGTTATAGATTTAAAGACCACAGAGCTGACAACCTACTTGAAGTAAGTCGCAACGGTGTAACGAATTATTATTATATCTTCGGCGGTAAGGATGAACGTTCGCAGGACCTTGTGCAGGGTATTACACTTGCTGGGTTCTTCTTCGATGAGGTCGCACTCATGCCGGAGAGCTTCGTTAACCAGGCTACCGCTCGTTGCTCGGTTGAGGGGTCTAAATGGTGGTTTAACTGTAATCCGGATAGACCGCGTCATTGGTTCAAGCTTAATTGGATTGATAAGGCAGACGACAAAGATCTTATATACATACACTTCACGATGGACGACAATCTGTCGCTGTCTGAGGCAATAAAGGAACGATACAGGCGCCAATTCGTTGGTGTCTTTTTTAAGCGCTTTATTAAGGGCTTATGGGTCGGAGCAGAAGGACTTGTACATCCACAGTTTGCAGATGATGCGGATAAGTATGCAATTAGCTACGATGAACTTATGAAGAGCAAACACAAACTTGTTCAAATCTTCATCGGCATAGATATCGGAGGAACGAAGTCGCATACACCATTCGTCGCTACGGGGATTACGAAAGGTTTCGAAACAGATACGGCTGTATTACAAACGGATTGTGCACAGTAAAGGCACGGTTGATCCAGAGAAGATATATAACACTTTCGGAGAGTTTGTCAGAGAGGTCAGAAGTCTTTATCCAGGAGTGCCAATAACAGCTGCATTCGTTGACAACGCGGAGCAACTCATACTGAACGGACTAGCACTATACAGTACGACTAACCGCATTGGCGTCAATGTGAAGGGATGTCGCAAGACAGAGTTTAGCGACAGAGTGCTAGCCTACAATGCTGTCATAAATACTGGACGTTTCATGTGGGTAAAGGACTTCTGCGAACCGATTGCAGATTCGATTAGTGAAATGGTGTATGACAGCAAAAGCAAAGATGAGAAGTTGCTTGATGACTTCTCAACGGACGTAGATACATACGATGCTGACTTCTATTCATGGAGTTACTTCATAAATTATTTTCATCCTATAGGAGGGCGTAAGTGAGAACGCATATTATTGAGTTCCTCAACAAAAGAGGATACCAGACAAATAAAAAGGCCCTAGAGCTGATAGACATCTGCGACAGTTGGTATAGAACTGAGCCAATAGAGGGATTCCACGACCGCTGTACAGTTAACGGAGAGAAGTACGAAGTGGCTCGAACTGGTTTTGCAAAAAGGGTATGTGAGGACGATGCGAATCTGTGCGAAGTTGTGGATTTAACCATTGAGGACAGAGCGAGTAGCGATTACGTCAATGAGGTCTTTGCGAGAGAAAACTTTCAGAAGAACATCAGAAGACAGCTAGAACTAATCGCAGCGGAAGGGACTGTTGCGGCGTATGTTCGAGTTGTTGGTGCTGATGTACTAGACACACAAGAGTTACAGGGCGGAGAAGTCGAGATTGTATATGTTCCTCCTAAGGGTATATTCCCGTTAAACGTCGAGAAGGGAATTATCACCGAATGCGCCTTTGCATCGGAGGACACGTTCAACGGCAAGACTCAGACGACTATCGTACTTTTCGAACTTGTTAATGACGAATATAGGGCAACAACTGTGGTGCTTGACCATAACGGTAAAGAGTTAGTCGATAAGCATATCGAGGTTTTGTTAGGTGAAATTAAGCCGTTTGCGGTGCTGACAACTGCGGCCGTTAATAATCTCACCGATATGCAAGGTTACGGACTGCCGAAATTGTACGGAGCTATATCGGAGCTGAAAGCCGTTGACCTGGTTTTCAATGTGCTTTTTGGCGACCTAGATAAATCTGACAAGATGATCCTGTACAATGAAGCTCTTTGCAAATTTGACGAAACGGGAAAGCCGATAACACCGAACAAGCAACACAAGAAGCTATTCGTGTCTATGGGGCAAGCTCTTCCGGAGGAAGGCTCGCTGATACAAGAAATTAATCCGGAGATTAGAGTGGACGAGATTACTCGCTCTTTCGAGCTTGTGTTATCTCTGCTATCTCTTAAGTTCGGATATGGATCACGTAAGTATAGTTTTGAAATGGGCAGATAAAGACCGCGACGGAATACATCGGAACCAAACAAGACTCTATGCAAGAGTTGAACAAACAGAGACAGAATTTGACCGACTACATAGAGGGGATAATCAAGGCTCTGCTATGGTTCTCGAATGCGTTTAATAAGACTCAGTACACACTCGATTCCGAAGTAACAATCGGATATGATGACAGCTTTATCATTGACAGGCAGAGCGAACTTGAAGCGATGCGACAAGATGCGCAAACATTTGGACTTCCGAAACTGGTTATCAATTACCTTATGGAGAAGTACAACTTATCCGAAGAGGATGCGACAAAGTGGTACAACGAAGGCGGAGCAGAGGCGGGCCCAATTGAACCTATAGAGGAGTAATTCGATATGCTATCGGATAGACAGAAGGAGCAACTATCTGCGGAAATGATACCGCTGTTCCAGGAACTAGAGCAAGACGTTATACAAGATATTGCTCGTAGAGTTCGTAAGGAGTCGCGCTGGACAGAGACTGCAGAACTACAGGCAAAGACTCTCGAGGCTTTGGGATATAAGCCGATGGAGATTCGGAACAAGGTCATGCGAGAGCTCAAAGCAGACAAGGCGTATCAAGCTATGATTGCAAAGAATACGCTTGAGCACAAGAGGGCTGTCAGAGACCGCATAAAACAGCTTGTAACGGACGCAAAGGAGCGCGGTGATGATATTGTAAGCCGAGCAGGCACAATGGCGTTTAACGACGATTTATCCTTTGGAAGTCAAAGGGAAGACATCTCAGACACAGCTCTGAACTGGCTGAGATAAACACCACAGCATCACACCGACTTGCTCATGAACTAAAGAACCTTACGCACTCTACTGGCTTTAAATTCATTGGAGCGCCTATAAGGATAGATAATGCGTTTAGCCACGCAATGGATAGCATGATAATGAATGTAGCTACGGGGGCTTTCTCAAGCGGACAAGCAACAGAGAAGGTAGTTTCGGATCTCGAGAAGAGCGGAGTCAGACACGTTGACTTTCGCTCGGGTATCTCAAGAGGTATTGATGTAGCTGCTGCGCTAGCGGTTAGAACCACTCTCGGACAGATGGCTGCGCAAATATCAATGGACAACGCCACACAGCTTGGAACAGACCTTGTAGAAGTATCCTCACATGCAGGGGCTCGTGAGGGTGATGGACACGCTGACCACGCATACTGGCAAGGCAAGGTATATAGTATCAGCGGTAGACGACATCCGGGAAGAGGAGAAGAGACTGGGCTACAAAATATATAAGCTGTCTGACGTTACAGGGTATCCGGACGACCCATTAGGCTTGTGTGGGTATAACTGCAGACATACTTTTTACCCGTTTTTAGAGGGAATATCTGAGCCTAATCCGATTGAAAAAGACCCCGAGCCCGTAACGGTTGACGGACGAACCTACACATATTACCAGGCAACGCAGGTGCAGAGGCGACTTGAGAGAGAACTGCGAGAGCTCAAGAGGCAGTACATAGGCGGAGACGAGACAAGGCTAGCGGCAATTAAGGCAAAAGAGCAGCGATACGCAAGGTTTTGCAGTAAGGCGGGGCTTAAGCAGAATCTTGAAAGGCTTTACGTTAAAGGGTATAAGCGAGATTTTGAGTATATAAAGTATAGTGGTAGCGAGCAGATAGGTAAAACTCTAAGTCCTTTTCAAAAAGCAGAAAAGAAAGTTTTAGAACACGGCAAGAAGTACGGAACTGAAGCTTTAATATGGCTGGATAAACGGAAACGAAGTTTTACCGTTTAAAACGGGTAATGCTAACAGCGTGAGTATTTCAATTGAAGATGTTTTATATTTGAATTCACTTGAAAAAAACAGTATAGTATCACTACACAATCATCCAAGTAGTGCATCGTTTTCTATAAACGACATGAGTGTAATGTGCAACATAAGAAGTGTTGAAACTATGATGGTTATAGGGCATGACGGCACAAGGTACTCGCTATCTGTGGGGACAGGGTTAAGACCTAGCCTTGAAACTATTGAGCAAACTTACCGCGATATTCACGGATATACGCTACCAAAATACAAAAAAATGTTTACCGAGACAGGTGATGAAAAAGCAACATGGAAGGAACATAGTAACGAGATTGTAAAGCGTGTTGCAGGAAGGTTTGGTTGGAATTATGAAAGAATTGAAAAATAAAAATACTGTACATCTCCCGGACGAATGGGCACACGACTACACTAAATCCGACAAGGAAAATGAAAAATCGCTAGATAGTTACAGCAAAGCTTCTAGGCGAGCCTGGGAAGATCTAAAACAAGATAAACACAAAAACTAAATATGTTAATTAGCATCGCAAGGAAGCGGTGCTTTTTTATTGCCCTTGGACTGCGGCGTTAAAGGTGAGGTCTGATACAAGTTGGTCTGAACATAAGGGCTTGTTTGGACGTTAAAAGAAAGGATAAATCACAATGGCATTAACAAGAGACTCAATCAAACAGCTAGGCATTACGGACGAAGAGCTGATTACTAAGCTACTAAACGCACACCATGCGGAGGTTAATCCGCTAAGAGAAAAAGCGGAGCAGTATGACAAAGTAAAGGCTGATTTCGACGAACAGAGCAAGTCAATTGCTGACCTAAAGGCATCTGCTGGCGACAAGGAATCGCTACAAAAACAGATTGCGGAACTAACGAGTGCAGCACAGGAGAAGGATGCGGCACACCAGAAGGCTATCGAGGAAATGCAGAGCAAACTAGAGGGTGCAGAGTTTGACAAGCTCCTAGATGATGCAATTACCAAGGCTGGGGGAAGAAGGAAGGCAAGTATCAGAGCTGAGCTAAAACTTGATGAGCTAAAGGCGAGCAAGGATAGGACTAACGACATCGACGCAGCAATTAAGGCGCTGAAAGAATCGGAAGATACATCCTTCTTGTTCGGATCAGACGCAAAGCCGTCTGGTGCAAGAATAGACTCGTCGGGCAGAACTGATGCAGGCACAGACGGAAATGACGCAGCTATGGCAACTGCAAGGGCTGTTATGGGACTCAAACCAACAGGAAAGGAAAACTAAACAATGGCAAATCAGATTTCAAAATTTAAAATGTACGTTGACCTACTAGACGAGGTTTACAAGACATCCTCTGTTACTGCAGTACTCGACGGTGCTCAAGAGCTAGCACAGCAGGGCGCAAATGCAGACGAGCTTGTTATCCCAAAGATTGACATGGATGGACTTGCAGACTACGACCGTTCTGCAGGATACACTATGGGGAGTGTAGAGCTCACAAACGAGACAGTTAAGTGCAACTTCGATAGAGGTCGTAAGTTCCTTGTAGACGCAGAAGACGACGCATCAACCGCAGGAGTTGCATTCGGAAGACTATCATCTGAGTTTGAGAGAACTAAGGTAATCCCAGAGCTAGACGCATTCAGATTCGCAAACTACTGCAAGAAGGCAGGAGCCAACATCGCAACTAGCGCTATTACAGACGGCGCTTCCGCTATCAAGGCGATTGCTAAGGCGTACGACACAATGACCGACAACGAGGTTCCAGAGGACGGAAGAATCCTATTCGTGTCGCCAACTGTATACGGAATGATTAGAGACCTAGACACAACTAAGTCGAAAGAGATTCTACAGCAGTTCGCTGTCGTTCAGAAGGTTCCAGCTAGCAGATTCTTCACTGCTATCGAGGTAAACGACGGAAAGACAAGCGGACAAGAGAAGGGCGGATACAAGAAGGCTACTACAGGCAAGTCGCTTGACTTCCTAATCGTTGAGCCTTCTGCAGTTATCCAGTACCAGAAGAGAAACGTTAACAAGGCAATCGCTCCAGAGGATAACAAGGATGCAGACGGTTGGCAGTTCAACTTCCGCGAGGTTGGTATCGCAGACGTGTACGTTAACAAGGCTAACGGCATCGCTGGAGCTTGCAAGTAGCATAGGAGGTAAATCATGAGCAGAGTTATAGGACTTGAATTCGATGAGGCAACAGACGAAGTTATCGTAGAGGAAGAGCCAAAGGAAGGCGGAAAGAAGTAGTTAAATGCTATCAATGATGACAGAGGAATACCAGACTTATTATAACGACGAAGACGTGGATGTTAACAGACTCTATAACAGGGCGAAAGTGATACTACTCGGTATTACTAGTGGCCGAATTGAAGAGGTTAATGAGGATCATCCGGAAGATTTTCGTTATGATAGAGTCAAGGGGGTACTCGCTCTAGTTATACATGAACTACATTCGAGGGCAAGTGTGCCTGGGGTATCTATCGTATCTAACGACGGATACTCCGAGCACTATGTCAGTGATGCTGAGTGGCAGAGCGGACTAGAACGAGCAGTACGACAAGCTCTATCGGGTACAGGATTGACGGGGTGTATGTAATGAACTTTACTGACACGATAACTATGTATAGTTCGTATCCTACGAGCAATGACGACCATTATTGGGAGCGCTTTGTTATAAAAGGTTGCCAGTGGAGAGAGAAGATAGTTCGCACTACCGATAGTAGCGGTAAGGTATTTAAGACTAAAGAAATTTCAGTTACTATCCCTATAAAGGGTGACATAAAGAACAGGTTGTTTTTTGACACTAAAGGCAAAGACATCATTGTTCTCGGGGAGTGCCCTATGATTAATGTGTCAAATCGAGAGTTTGAAAGCATCAAGAAGAACTACACTTTTTTCACGATTCGCACGTTTACAGATAACTCTCGTCGCGACAGACTCAAGCATTGGAGGTTTACATCATAATGGGGTTCAAAATCAAAGACGCAAGAGTCGAGATGCGACCTATAGCAGAGATACTCCGCAAAAGAGGGCTTGAGCCAAGTGGGAGGGTTCAGAGAGCTGTTGACCAGGAGGTCCTAAGGCTCTGCGAACCGTACGTACCGCATGACTCTGGCGCACTTGTGCGTTCTGGAACGATTCACACAAAAATTGGTTCCGGCAGAGTCGTGTATAGGACTCCGTATGCTCGGCGTTGGTATTATCGACCGGCTCATTTTAAAGGGGCGCCAAAAAGGGGTAACTACTGGTTCGAGCGAATGAAGAGGGAAGGCGGACGAAACAAATTACTAAAAGTAGCAGCGCAAGTCGCTGGTGCGAAGGAGAAGTAACAAATGGTGACTAAAAGCGAGAAAATTAAGATATGGTTAAGTGGGTGTAGCTTCTTCCACGTACAGGACATAGATACTGACCGACTTGAAGAGGGAGCTGACCGCGTTGGAGTTTACAAGCAAGCGCAGAGAGATGTCACCGAATTTGTAGACGGCTCCAAGGTGGTTAATGAGTACTACTATTTTCTACTCCGACAAGACGCACAGCTTGAACACGATAGGAAGTGGTCTAACAACCTTATGGTAGCCTTAGAGGATTGGATAGAGGAGCAAGACCGCATAGGCAACCTACCGGATGTAGAAGGTATCGAGGGCGTTTTTATAGCAAACGGCTATTATTTGATTGATATCGAAAACGATGATTCAGTTTATCAAATATCAATCGGGATCACTTATCACAAGAAAGGAAAGAATTAATGAAAGGTGAAGGCAAGGTTAAAAAGTACGAAGTCGCACTGTTTTTAAAAGGTAAAGGTGCGACGGACTACACAAGAATTAAGAAGGCAACTGAGCTCAAGTTAGAGTTCGGTGCTAGTACACAGGAGTACGACTACATTGCTGACGAGAATCCAACAATCGAGCTTGACAAGTACAAGCCAGAGATTAGCGGACTTCCTCTCACAATGTACAGAGAGGAACCCGATTTGCTCTTATTTGGGACTTGGCATACAACCTCAAGACTGGAGGCGAGGCAGTTGTAGACCTTCTGCTTGTGTACAAGTTCGACGAGGATGCTACAAAGACAGGTACATGGAAGGCTTGGAACGTACCAGCAACTGTAGTTGTAAAGACTCTAGATGCAGTAGATGGCAAGGTTGAGTTTGACCTACAGCTCAGAGGTACAGTTATTAAGGGTACAGTTACAGAAGAGGGCGGAAAGCCTAAGTTCAAAGCAGCTGGCGCATAAGTTATCACTAAATTAATACACTTTTTAGGGGGGGATGTAACAGTCCCTCTTTTTTATTTACGCAAAGGAGATATAACAATGGAAATTATTCTAAATGATAGGGAGTTCGAATTACCGAAGAGGACTCCGAAGATTGCAAAGCTGTTCGATGACTTCAACGCAACATTTGGAGAAGGTGATGTAAAAGTTCACAACAGCGCAATGAAGGTTCTAGAAGCAACAATCGGACGAGAAGGCATCAAGGATGTGTTCGGCACAGCAGATTCGGAACAGATTTCCGTTGTAGAGTCTGCTATTGCCGTAAAGGAGATTGACGACGTATACATGGCTCCGTTAACGGAGTACATGATGAGAAAAGAGGCTGCGGAAATGGATAGACCAGCATTTACAGCTGCAAACGAGCTCTTGCGCAATGTTGCAAACCTATCTGAGTTAAAATAATGCAGTTACCTTTTAGAAGGCTACCTAAATCGCTGATAATTGACGATGTTGAGTACCCTATACGCACAGATTTCCGATTTTGGCTCGCATTACCAGAGCTAGAGGACTTATCTGTGCTTTTTATAGGCAAAAATCCGTCATTTATGCGGTATTTCTCTCAAAGTGCAATAGAGAAGATTGTTGAATTTTATCACTGTGGCAAAGAAGTTGAGCCAAACGAGAACAGTGTCAATGTTTTAGATTTTAAAATCGACGAAAACCTAATTTATGCAGCGTTTAAGCAGGCATACAACATAGATTTATACGATTTAGAGTCAGATGAGCTCCATTGGTACAAGTTCAAGGCTCTTTTGGACGGATTGCCACCGAATACGGCTCTATCCAAGGTTATAGAGATAAGAGCGTACGATGGAGATGATCCTGATTATAAAGCTACGAGATAAATTCGCACTCCCAGGAAAGCTAACCGAGGGACAAGAGGTAGCAGGAAAGAAATTTGATGAGGTATTCAAATAATGGCAGACGGTACACTTATATTTGACACCAAAGTAGAAAGCGAAGGTGTCAGCACTGGCATGTCTACCGTTAAGAAACTGTTTACCGCAGGCATGGGGTTTGTAGTAGCAAAGCACGCTGTCGGACTAGCGAAGATGGGAATTGCATATAATTCACAGATGCAAGACTTTCAGAGCAAGTTCAAGGTGCTACTAGGCAGTGCCACGAAGGCTAATAAACATGTGGCAGAACTACGTAAGCTTGCTATGAAAACGCCATTTAGGACAACTGATTTAGCAGCTGCATCGCAACAGCTACTTGCGTTTGGTGTTAACTCTAAGAGTGTTAGTGGTCACTTAAGACGACTAGGCGACATTTCTCTTGGAAATAAAGAGAAGTTCCAGCAACTCGGACTTGTATTCGGACAAGTTTCGTCACAAGGGAAGCTGATGGGGCAGGACCTATTACAGTTCATCAATGCGGGATTTAACCCATTAAAGGAACTATCCAAAATGGGTCGAGGCACATATCAAGAGTTAAAAGACCAAATGGCACAAGGAAAAATCAGTTTCCAGGATGTGCAAGCAGCAATTGAGCACGCAACATCTAAAGGCGGACAGTTCTTTAATGGGATGAAAGAGGGGAGTAAGACCTTTGCGGCACAAGTTGACGCATTAAAAGGCAACCTCGAAATTTTAGCGGGTAATGCGGTTAAACCACTATATAATCTGCTAACGCGTATCGTACCTCACCTAGGTGCGGTCGCATCTAAACTAAATAAATACCCGAAACTAATTGGAGCAGTAACGACAGCAGTAACAACACTTACTGCTGCGATGGTAACATTTTACGCGGTACAGAAGTGGGCTGTATTCAACGAAGCTATAAAGAGCTCAATGGGTAGTGCAATGAAATTTTTCAGCGCGTTCCACAATTCTATGTGGCTAAACCTAGGTGTTGGCGTAGATAAGATCATACCAGGGCTAGGAACTAAACTACTCAACATCCCTATAGGGATGCAGTCGGCAGTCGGAAAGCTATCAAGTGTGCTTGGTTCAGCAGGTAAGTCAATTGCTGCGTTCATGGCTACACCAGCAGGGATAGTAGTCGCTGTTGGTGCGGCTATAACGGCGCTCGGTGTGTGGGTAAACAAGATAGGTGGAGTTGATAAGGCTGTTGCTCTGATTCATTCGAAAATAGCTGCATTTAAGGCGAAAATACCAGAATTGATAAAAGGTATAGGCGCGGGTTTTAAAGTCGCTGTAGAAGGAATTAAGACGGTTTTATTCGATGTCTTGCCAACTGTAGCTAAGGCTATATGGAAAGCGTTGCCATCTGCTCTATCGACACTCGGTCAACTTGCGAACAATCTCGGAACGTATCTATTCCAGAAAGTCGGCCAACTTGCGCAAGATATCGCAACAGGATTACCAAAGGCACTACAAGCGGTTATAACCGCTATCCCAAAGGTCCTTATTGAGTTATTTACCCGTTCGGGTGAAGGTGCAAAGCAAGGAGGAGAGCAGGCAGGAGCAAAAGGTGGCGAAGGCATTGCCTTGGGCTTCCTTAAAACTTTTATCGTCGGCATGGGAAAGCTAGCTCTCGCTATTATTACAGCACTTCCGCAGATTGCAATTGCTGTTGTAAGCGGAATTGCAAAGTGCATACCGATAATTCTTTCGGCTGTTGGCAACCTTGCAATTTCGGTTCTAAATACAATAGGCAGAGGGTTAGGCAGCCTAGTTACGGTCGCAGTTAATTGGGTATGGGGCTTTATCGAAGGATTCCTAATAGGTGCGGCGAACGTGATCAATGCGGTGTGGAACTTTGCGAAGACACTGCCAGGCAAGATTGCTAGTGGAATAGGGTCGCTAGTATCTACTGCTATCAATTGGCTAGTAGGCTTTGCAAGCGGTATACGCAGCGGATTCGCCCACGCAGTATCTGCGGTTAGTAGTGGCGCAAGGTCACTTCCTGGCAGAGTTAGGGGGGCGATAGGCAGTCTTTACAGCATAGGCGTTCACTTCCTACAGGGTCTTGTTAACGGTATAAAGGCTGGATTTGGCAAGGTGTTCAGTTTGATTAGTTCGCTTGGCTCGAAATGTAAAGCGAAATTAAAGAGCGTTTTCGATATTCATTCGCCGTCAAGGTTCACGACCTGGATTGGTAGGATGTTAATTGAAGGTATGGACGTTGGGATTGTAAGAAACACAGACAAACTACTTAATTCTATAGGTGAGCAAATGGGGCTAGTGCAGGATGCATTCTTGATAGACGCCCCAGAGATTAACCCTATAGCCTCAGCTATTAGTGGTGAGCGTTCAAGAATTTTCGGTGTGACGGGTTCAAGCCAAAATGTTGAAGTTAATCAGACTATCAACTTCAATCAGCCTTGGAAGTCACCGGCGGACGTATCTAGAGCAGTATCGTGGGAGACTGCAAAGTTAGGACTAGCAGGAGCACAATAATGATACATAACTTAGTTTTAAAGGCCGTTCGTAGTGACGGCCTAATATTTCACTACGAGTCAGACGACTGGCGAACTACTTCCGTTACGGGGGTAGATGCTGCGGATATAGAAGTTTCGAAAGAAGCTAGAGGAGTTGGAGATGGTGCAATTATCACGGGAAGGCGTAGACTTCCAAGAGAGATAACTATTACCGCACAGGCGCAAAATCACGAGGCTAGAGCGAAGGCTCAAGGGTTCCACAATAACCGTTATAGAGTCGACCTATACATCACCTATAACGGAGTAACTCGAATTGCGAAGGATTGCGAACTTACTGGTAAGTCAATTCCAACAAAGAACGTTTATAAACGTCCGGACATGACTATAAAGTTCTTGTCACCTCATGCCGACTTGTTCGCTGTAGAGGGAGATCAGACGAGTTTTAGTAAGAGTCAACCTCTATGGGCGTGGCCTCATGCGTTTAGAAGTGGTGCGAAGCGGAATTTTTCAAGAGAAGAGGTCGCAACCGAAAAGGTTGTCGAATACCTCGGCTCTTCCCCAGCACAGCCTATTATCGAGATTGAGTCGCAGGGCTACGCGAAGAATATCACCGTTAAGGTTAATGACAAGGTTGCAATTCTAAATGTGGAGCTCAAGAAGGGCGACACGATCACAATTGATACATCTCGTTCCTATGCAGTGCATAACAACAAGATACTAGCAATGGGAACGGGTGACGACCCTTACGACTTTAGGCAGTTTGTGCTCGACTATGGCGACAATGTTGTCAAGGTCGATGCAGAGGCTGGAGCATCTGCACTGAGGACGAGTATAGAGTATGTAGGGAGGTATGACGGCGTATGATACAGTTCTTTGACAAGTTCATGAATCGCCTAGAGGATCTCGATTTTATAGAAGTGTCGTGGAATAGAAAATGGACCGAACCGGGGGACTTCTCTATACATCTCGCTGCGAAAGACTGGAACAAACATGCGAAGTTTGTGCGCAACACAGGACGTCCGGAGACGGGCATAATCCAGAAGACCGTATACGAGGTGACTGCACAAGGGGCGATGGTGACTGTATCAGGCTTCTTCGCTGAAAAGGTGCTATCTAAAGTCGTGTTGCACTCAGATGAGAATGTTAACGAAAGAGGGGCAACTGTCGTGTTCGGACTTTTCGCAAACATCAATTCTAGCGCACTCGGTCAATACTCCTCACATATAACTGACCACAGCATACCGCCATCGGTACCCGGTCAAGTATGGGGCGACTACGACGCTGAATGGATGCCGGAGTTAGTCTATTCCTTTAAAGGCGGAACCGACGCAGCGACATCGCTGTATGATGCTTGTTTGCTGTATGGGTTAAGCATATCGGTCGAGGTTGCCGAGACTTATAAAGAGTCTGTTGATTGGATAGAGGAGTGGCAACGCAAAATAAAAGAGCCACACTTCCTATACAAGGTATACCCTCTTCATGGTCGAGATTTAAGAGATAAAGTAATCTTCGGAGTTGGCTGGGCAAATGTCTCAAAAATCGAATATATCTACGACGACAGCGGAGTAGTATCGATTGTAGAGGCGAGGCAGACAATGGAGGAGACCGGCTTTTCAAAAGAAGAGCTAGTCACCGATGAGCAAGGCAACACTAAGAGCTTAATTAGAGAGTTTTATATTGATGAAGGCAATCGTCCTCGGGACCTTGACTTGTACCCGAAAAAGGTAATTCAAGGCAACGTATCCGGCATCGAGCTTAAGGTATCCAACGAATCAACCATTAGAGAGCAACTGCGGAACCAGGCAAAACTCGAGATGCTTAATAATTGGAAACAAGAGACGATTAACGTAGATGCGTTACAGAACACATTCTACTACCTACAGGACTACAACCTAGGCGACATATGTACGATAGTCCTTGATGATATAGAGCAGATGTTCACGGCTCGGATAATGGAAGTTAAGGAGGTGCACCGCAAGAACTCTGTAGAGGTACAGCTTGTTATGGGAACACCTCGCAAACAGAACTATGTCGCTTAAGTATTTAAGGAGGTAACTAAATGATTGCATTACCACTACAGTCGCATTTCGACTCAGACCCTAACGGTGATAGAGCTGTGTCGGATAGTGACATAAGGGAGGTTTTTAAAGCCGTTTGGTCTAACGGTGTAACGACCGTAAAGGCGGATGGCTCCGACATGCAAGTGCAGGCGGTTGGGGGCATGAAAGTTAAGGTTATGCCGGGCGGATGCGTTATCGAAGGAGCTCTTGGGCGAAACACGAGAGAAGAGACGATTAACATCGCGCAAGCTCATCCATCACTAAAGAGGATTGACAGAATTGTTGTAAGGCTCGACCTATCCGACAGTGTACGTAACATGCTCATATACAAGAAGGAAGGCACGCCGTCAACAACACCTATAGCGCCTAATCTAGTTCAGCAACCTAATTATTACGAGCTCGCTCTAGCTGATATCTATGTTGGTGCAGGGGCAACTGACATTACGAGCGCCACAATTCTTGATCAGAGACCAGATAGAGAGCTATGTGGGTTCGTTCTTCCGGCATTTCCGACGAACTTCGGGCTGGAGGCAATTACAGACCGTTGGCAGTCGATTCTTGCAGGGGCAATCGACGGAACTGCAGCAGGGAAGTTGCAGAATGATATCAATGATTTAAAAACTGAACTCCAGAAGTTGAATGCCTCTACAAGTGATGTACACATTGATAACAGTAACGCAGAGAATGAGCTTGCTGCATTCTTCGGCGCGTCGATACGAGTATAGGGAGGTGCGATATGATAAGCGTTTTAAAAACCTTGATTGAAATCAAGAAGATGTTAGCAACGGTTGAAACAAAGAAACTGCTTTGGTCTAATGCAAGACCAAATTCAGAATTTTCAGCCCAATCACTAGCGATTGATGGGGGCTACGACGAATACATTATAGAGTGGAACGACTACGTGGGCGAAAATGCTCGTTCTAGTTTGAGTTTGAAGAAAGGCGAATCCGTAAAATATTGTGCATCATCAATTGGCGGTGGCGGCACAAATTTCTGGGCAAACGCAAGAACGGTTGCAAGTTCTGGGAGTGGCAGTTCACACAGAATCACGTTCGGGAATGGTACATATAAGTCACAAGGGAATACGTCCGTAGCAACAAGTAGTGCTTCTATGATACCGGTCAGAATTTATGGTGTTAAGAAGCTTGGTAATTAATTCTAGCATCGCCTTATGGCGGTGCTTTTTGATGAAAGGAAAAAAGCTATGAAACCAGAGTTTATAGGAAGTCTAGTAATTGGGCTAACCGCCTTAATTGGACTAATATCGGCGCTCAACAATTACGTTGGAAAGCCTGTTAATGAGCTTAACTCATCTATTAAGGCGCTTAACGTAAGGATTGAAAATTTAGCGACAGACGTAACTGCGGTTGAGTGTGCTGTAAAAGAGCAAGAGGCACACGATAGAGCATCTCATAGCAGAATGTGGGACAAACATAACCAACATGATGATCGTTTAAACGATCATGAGAAGAGGATAACGCACCTAGAACATAACAAGGGAGGTAAGAACGATGAAAATTAATTGGAAGGTTAGATTTAGGAATAAGACATGGCTGTTAACATTTATTGCTGCGGTGCTAACTCTTGTATATAGGGCGCTGAACGTTGCAGGCATAACGCCACATATCGCCCAGGAGCAACTCGTAGAGCTAGCAACTATGCTAGTGGGCATCCTAGTTCTGCTTGGTGTGGTTATCGACCCCACAACTAAGGGCGGTGGCGACTCCGATGCAGCAATGACCTACACACATCCTAAAGACGACTCGCAGAAGGGCGAAATTCGGCCCGTAGCAAACGATAAGGCAATTAACTATGAAGATATCAAAGAGGGTCTAAAAGACGCGGAGGTGTTAGAAGATGGGCGTTAGGGAGGCAATCGTCAACACCGCGATTAGATACAATGGGATTCCTTTTCAGGGGGGCTCCCATAAAACTCTGATTGATGAGTTCAATAAGCATCGCCCAGACGGTTGGGCTATGACGTATACGGCTAACTTCTGCGCTGCGTGTGCGTCAGCTATTGCTTATTTGTGCGGGGTAGGAGATGCCTACCCTTGCTCTGCTAACGTAGGCACAATCGTAGCCAAGGCGCAGAAGATGGGCATATGGGTGGAGAATGACGCATATGTACCAACTGCAGGCGACTGGATAGTCTATGCCTGGAATGACAGCGGACGAGGTGACAACACCACGGGGGCTAGTCACGTAGGAATAGTCGTGTCAGCAGACAGCAAATACATTAATGTCTTCGAATTCAATATCCATAATAACCACTCGACTGGATATAGGCGAATCGCAGTAAATGGTAGATTTATCAGAGGTTTTGTCGTTCCGAAATTCCAGTCATACGGTTGGATACAGGACGGAAGGGGCTATTGGTTCAAGAAAAAGGACGGTAGCTACTATAAGGCTGAATGGCAGAAACTGGACGGAGAGTGGTATTACTTCGACGGTGACGGATACGCTGTTACTGGCTGGAGGCAGATTAGTGACAAGTGGTATTACTTCAACTCTGATTGCAAGATGCAGACAGGTTGGATAAGCCTTAGCGGTCGTTGGTTTTTCCTCGCCTCGGACGGTAGCTTATACACTAGCGGAGTACATGAGGTTGACGGCAAATCGTACTACTTCGACGGCGACGGAGTTATGCGTACTGGATGGGTCAAAGTCGGTGACGATTGGCAGTACTTCAAGGATGATGGTGTCCGTGTTGATAAGGGCATTGTCAAGGGCGACGCGGTATACATTATCAAGGATGGCGCTCTAGTCACTGATGATAAGGTCACTGTAGAGGCTGACAAGGATGGAGCAATTAGTGTTACGTAATTGAGAGGGGTAGCTCCCTCTCTTTTTTTATTGCTCTGTACACGAATCATACACGAATAATATAAAATTCAACTTTTTGTAAATAGCATTAAATAGCTATAAACGTTGAAAAAAATACGCATTTTAAATCAATCAAAACTACTTAAAATCAATATAAAAAACTCCCATGTCCTCCGCTAAAAAGAGACGAGCTTAGCTCGTCTCTTTTTTATGTAATAACGATGGGACGAGAAGCCACGGGTTCCCGTGTCTGCCAAAATGATTAGAATCGTTGATTTTTCAATGATTATTTTAGTTTTATGTACGAGTTATCCATGCTTATAATGCAAGTAGAGTGCAGAAAATCAAATAAAAACCAGATGCCCACCTCGCGTAGGGTAAGCACGCACCTGGTTATATCCATCTTTCAAAGATGGTATCCTAATTAAATAATAAATATAACAAACCGTCAATAGAATACCTTAGATTATACTATTAGTACATTAATACTGCTGAATTATTTATAGACAATTATCGATGCCTATTATTGTATGATATAATACAGAAAAATTTTATTTAAGTATGAAAGAAATCAAATTAACTAAATTAACTTCAAATGGTATCAAACGAATTCCTAGTTTAAAAGATGCTCTAGGAAATCACTAATACAATTGAATTTGTATTCTATTCAATTTAAAGGAGAAAACATGTTTACTTTTAACCATTTTAACTTCAATGTTTTAGATTTAGATCGTAGCCTTGAGTTTTACGATAAGGCGCTTGGACTAAAGCCAGTTAGAGAAAACCATGGCGACAACTTTACTTTAGTTTATCTTGGTGACGGTAAAACCGATTTTCAGCTGGAACTCACGTATTTACACGTCCGCAAGGAGCCATATGAACTAGGAGAACTCGAGTATCATCTTGCAATGACTACTGATGATATCGAAGCTTCTGTTAAACTTCATGAGGAGTTAGATTGCATTGTCTTTGTTAATGAGGGGATGGGGATATATTTTATCGAAGATCCAGACGGATATTGGATTGAGATTATACCGGCAAAATAATGATTTAAAATGATGCTAAGTTGTTGTTTATCTATAACTTTCAACCTCTTTTGTAAAGTCGGTCGACTTACATTGAGACATTTAAGTAAATCTCTTACTTCTTGCTTTAGGGTTGTCGAGCCAATCACCTCTCTAATTTAAAAATAGTACAGATATATTACACGTCATTAAAAAAATATAAGCTTTATTTTTTTTAATGAAAGTAATAAATTTAATTATATATTTAAAAAAATACTCTATAAATTTGAATAGCTTTTAACCTCCTTGCACATAATAAAAACAATTCACATCGAACTCCCATCTATACGATATAATCATGCCAAAGGTTAATAGGGTGGGGATATGAAGTACACAATCGGAGAAGTAGCTAATTTCTTGCACTTATCCAGAGATATGATTCGCTACTATGAGAAAAGAGGCGTGATTGTCTCGGAGCGCAATGAAAGCAACAATTACCGCACCTATGACAATATGGCGGTTTTTGAGCTACTTGATACAATTCAGCACAAAAATCTTAATCTGAGCATTAGAGAAATCGAGTCGATGCGGCATGGTGATTATGAACACAATATGTCGTGTTATCTGGATAGATATTATGATGAACTTAAGAGCGAAATAAGTTTTGGCACCACGCTACTAAAGCGCATAGAAGAACTCAAATCTAGGTATGAAACGAGTAATCAGAACATCGGTAGCTATTGGATAAAGAGTGTGCCTGGTCACTATAGATACCACGTTGTAGATAGTATTAGTGGGGAATTTGGTTCTATAGAACTTGAAGCATCAATCAGTGATGTATTGTTCTCAGATTACGTAAACCCTTTTGTGGATTATGGTTTTACTTCAATCGATGATACGGAGTCGTGGCATGCGGTTATATCAGAATCATACACAGAGGAACTATCCATAGATTTGCCTCATGGATACGAGTATGAGCCAGAGGGAACGTACCTGTGTTCTCTTGTAAATATTGGTTCTGTAAAAAAGTTTGATATGTCGGCAATCGATATGTTCCGTAAGACCGCCTATGCTCGATACGGTGAAAAGATTGCAATAAATCCGGTAATAGGTATCATAGCTAGAAGGATCAAAAAAGCCGAAGAACTACATGTGATAATGGAACTTCAGATAAAGATAGACTAGATAAATAATAGACTAGAAAAAAATAGATTGCTATTGAGTTAAGAAATAATAATTTTAGAAAGGGAGTAAGGATTTGAACTGAACCCCAAAAGTTGGATAGTATAATTAAGCAACTCTAGAGGACTGAATCCTGTATTGCACAGGACTCAGTCCTTTTAACTTGCACTTAATTCGTCTATTGTTGTAATAATCAATGTATGCTTCAATTTAAAAAACTAATAAAGAAGTATAAGCGAAGCTATTGACAATGATTATCAGTGCTTATAAAATAATACCGACAAGAGTGTCGGTTTGGAGGTTATTTATAAAATGAAAATGGAAGCCGATGAAAGAAAAAAGCAGATTAGACAAGCAGCTATGAAAGTCTTTTTGGATAAGGGATTTAGAAATACAGTTATGAATGACATTATGGAAGCTACTGGGCTTTCTAGAGGTGGATTGTATCATCATTATTGTTCTACCTATGAAATTTTATACGCCATTATGGTGGAAGGAAATAAATACAGAGAGAAGATAATCTATGATGAGATGAATAAAACAAGTCGGGATTTTAGCGAAGTTTTATCTGAGATTATTTTAGAAAAAAATGCTATATCAGAGTGACTATGTTTCAATTTATGTAATGTTTTTGCAGGAATTAAATCATGACGATAAGTTAAAAGATTTATATAAGAAACTAAAAAAATCATCATCTGATAGTATTCTAATGTTATTTGATGAAGATGTAAGAGGTGAATTAAGTGAAGCTATCGAATTAATAACTGATTTGATTAACACATTTATTCTTGGTTGTGAAGTTCTAAATGCAAGAGAAAATTTTGTGAATAACAAACTTGTATTAAAAAAATGATAGGAATTATCTTAGATAATTATGCTAAGTAGATTTTAGGGCCTACTCAGAAAGAAAAAAATATATCTTAAATTGGAGGTTTATATGAATTTAATAAAAGAGTATGTAAGTAAAAGAAAAGGCTCATATTTTATATCCGTCCTACTTGCAACAGTTGGGGTGGTGGCGGGTCTTTTTTCCTATATTTATATGGCAAAAATCATTGTAAATTTGATTAATGGCGTAAGCAATATGAGTTTATATACTATACTTTGCATAAATATTTTAATAGCATTTGTTATTAAAGAAGTGGCAGCAGGAATATCAACAAGTATTTCCCATACCGCAACTTTTAACTCATTAGGAGAAATCAGAAATGATATTTCTAAGAAACTTTTCAAGATGCCATTGGGAGATGTACTATCACGATCATCTGGAGAATTAAAAAATATTATAGTTGAGCAAGTTGATTCTATGGAAACTTCTCTTGCCCACCTAGTACCAGAATTTACGGCAAACTTAGTAGGACCTGTTCTATTATTTATTTATATGTTTACCTTAGATTGGCGTTTAACTTTATTATCACTAATTCCATTTGCGGTGGGAATGGCTACTATGATGTCTGTTATGAATGCTCATTATAAGGAAATGTTTGGAAAGTCAGTTGCCATTGGTCAACACATGAATAATTCCATTGTTGAGTATATAAATGGGATAGAAGTAATAAAGACCTTTAACCAAAGCGAGTCATCTTATAAAAAATATGCTGATGCAGTTTATGATAATGCAAGCTTTTATTATAACTGGATGGACGAGTCCATGAATAAGGTTGCCATAGGTAGATTACTTTCTCCTATGGGAATTATTACAATCATACCCTTTGGGATTTTTATTTTTATATAAGGGGAAGTATTGATTTAGGAAACTTAATTACCTTAATCGTCTTATCCTTTGCTACAGTTTCTAGTATTTTTAAAAAAATCATGAACTATATGGATGATATGTCAAGAATATCAACTATAACTTCTGAAATAGGAAAGATTTTTAGATTCGAGAGAGTTAGAAAAATATTGACAAGGGAGAAAAATTTAGAATCATATAACATTAAACTTCAAGACGTAGACTTTTTCTTACTATGGAGAAAAAGAAAGTCATTGATAATCTTTCTATGGAAATAAAAAGAATCTTGTGTTTCAGCCATCGTTGGACCTTCGGGATCTGGTAAGTCCACAATAGCAAAGCTTATTGCTGGATTTTTGGAATGCAGATAGCGGATCTATAAAGATAGGGAATGTTGAAACGAAAGACTTATCCCTTGAAAAAAATTATCTTCATTAATTTCTTTTTGTATCCCAAGACAATTTCCTCTTTGATGTGACTATAAAGGAAAAATATTAGGCTTGGCAATAAAGAAGCTAATGATGAAGAAATCATAGAGGTATGCAAAAAATCTGCCTGCCATGATTTTATTATGAATCTATCTAACGGTTATGATACAAGAGTTGGCGAAGGTGGAGGTCATCTATCTGGAGGAGAAAGACAAAGAATATCTATTGCTCGTGCCATGCTAAAAAAATGCACCAATCGTAATTTTAGATGAAGCAACTTCCTATATAGATCCTGAAAATGAAGCTCTCATACAAAACGCCTTGGCTAATCTAGTTAAGGGTAAAACTTTAATCATAATCGCTCATAGGTTAAAGACAATTGTTGATGCAGATAGGATATTTGTTATTAAGGATGGTAAATTAAATTCTTATGGAAATCATGAAGAACTATTAAAGTCATCAGAGCTTTATAAGGAAATGTATGCTGCAAATATAAGGGGTGATGAAAAATGCTTAATGTGTTTAAAAAAGATATGGAGTTTTTTTCAAAAGAAGAACAAGCAAATATTAAAAAAATCTATTCTCGCTGGATTTTTTTCCACGCAGCATTTAATGCCCTTGAGTTTGGTGCAATTTACTATATGCTAGTAAATATTTTTTCTAAAACTTTAGACTATAAGGCCATCTTTGTTTGTCTTGGAATATTAGTCATATCCCTTGTTGGAAAAATAATGACACAAAAAATCTCACAAATGGCACAAACTCACGCTGGATATTTTATGGCAGCTCATAAGAGAATAGAAATAGGAGAAAAGATAAAAAGAGTTCCTATGGGCTTCTTTTCAAGCTTTTCACTAGGAAGATTAACTACTATCGCCACATCATCACTTTCCCAAGCAGAAATGTGGGTGCCTATGCTTTTGGTTCTTGTACTTGGTGGAGTTTTAAATACACTAGTTTTTGTCCTTGGAACTTTAATTTTTAATGTAAAGGTAGGACTTGTTGCTGCAGCAGGTGTAATAGTATTCTTTATAGTTACATCAATGATGGAGAAAAAAATCATCAGCTAATGCAGACAAGATGACAGAAACGCAGACAAGACTTACAAAAGAAGTATTGGCAACTTTACAAGGTATGCAGGTTACAAAATCATATAATCTTGGTGGAGAAAATAACAGGGCTTTAAGAAAGTCTATAAAAGATACATCAAGAATACTCTTAGACCTAGAAAAATCTGTTGCACCATACACAGTTATTCAAAGGATTGTAATGGGAATAACAACAGTAGCTATGGTCTATGTATCATTAAATTTAAATTTATCTGGTGAACTTCCACTTGCTGAAACAATTCTAATGATTATGGCATCCTTTATAATCTTTGAAGGTCTAATCGGGGCAGGATCAAACATGGCCATCCTAAGAGCTTGCGAAAATGCCATAGATTCTGTTGGTTTTATAGACTCAATGCCTGATATGAAAGAGGGAAGCATTACAGAGCCTATAAAAAATCACAATATAGTCTTTAAAGATGTATCTTTTTCTTATGATGATAGACCAATTTTAAAAAATGTATCAGCTAAGATAAAAGAAAATACCATGACTGCCATTGTTGGTCCATCTGGATCTGGCAAGACAACATTTTGTAATCTAATAGCGAGATTTTGGGATGTAAATTCTGGAGAAATTTTTAATAGGTGGAAAAAAATATTAAGGATTATAAAAATAGAAAAATCTTATGAATTCTATTTCCATGGTATTTCAAGATGTCTATCTATTTGAAGATACAATTGAAAAACAATATAAAAATTTGGTAAACAAAAATGCAAGCCATGAAGAAGTAGTTCAAGCTGCTAAAAAAACAAGATGTCATGAATTTATAGAAGTTTTACCAGAAGGATATAACACTCTAATCGGAGAAGGTGGAGCAAGTCTATCAGGCGGAGAAAAACAGAGAATTTCCATTGCAAGAGCCATGCTAAAAGATGCAGACATCATAATCTTTGATGAAGCTACTGCGAATATAGACCCAGAAAATGAAGATAAGCTTAAAGAAGCAATAGAATCATTAACAAAAAACAAAACAGTAATTATGATTGCTCATAGACTAAAGACAATAAGAAATGCAGATCAGATTTTAGTCTTAAAAGATGGAGAAATAGTAGAACGAGGAAGTCATGAAGAACTGATTAAAATTAATGGACTTTATTTTGATCTTATCAATGCAAAAGCTAAGGCAGAATCATGGAAATTAAATAATTGATAGAAAAAATCACTTGACACTAGAATAATTCCATACCATAGAATTAATTTGCATAAGATAGGTGCCATAATAGCGATAGTCAGTAGATTATTGTACTGCGTCATCGCTTTCAAGGCATGCGCCCCAAACTAATAGGTGCTGGCCACATATTAACACAGGTCGAAATATTCCTAACTCCATATTTCGCACATGCAAAAAGGTCTGATTCCTAGAATCAGGCCTTTAGCATTTTGTTTTCTTGAATTAAAGATGACATCTTTTAGATAACTATGCACCGTGCAATTTTATGTTGTTAAAATACAGTGCTAGAAAATAATTTAGATTCCCAATTTCATTCTAATTATCCCCAGTATTAGCAGGTGTACAGGATAGAATAAATAGTTCAAAATCTTATACTGCTTTCCGCGTTCTCCGTTATAAGTGAGAACGAATCCATATCCAAGTAGTGCCCATGGTTCCTTGATCATCGAAACAAAACAGAATGGAATTGCCAGTAACTCTCTCCCGTGGAATAAATAGAAAAAGTATGCAATCAGGATTCCGTGGTAGTCATAGTCGACACTAAAGTACAAGGAGAGCGCGATGCCTGCTAGGATGACGAAAAGAGATGCGAGGTACCAAAGCCATATGTAAAGACTTCATCTTTTCCTTAAGTATATCTATAATCCAGATTGTTATAAGCATGAGTGCAAGCGTAAACATCACGTTGCTCCAATTCTTTTCGTAGAATTCTGCGCTTGTAAACATGTCAAAAGGCACCTCAGAAATAGCTCCGAACAATAGGAGTGTTCCGAGGTATCGCCATTTATTTCGTGTTTTGAAATAACCCTCTACAAGTAGAAAGGCAAATATAGGGAAGGCAATTCTACCTAGTATATCAAATACATCGCTTAAGACATTCAGTTTTCCACCCGTAAGATTCGGGTATATAAGGGCTTTGTTTGTATGATCTATCAGCATCGAGATAAATGCTATATACTTGAGCTGTGCACCAGACAAGACTTTCAGTTTGTGTAGTTTTGAACTGTCCATTATTAATTCTCCTAATCTCGTAATGAGTACGTTCATTGTCTATAAATATAGCATTTAAAAACCGTTCTTCATAGTAGGTTGTGTGCAATTTAATAAATGCTTAATAATGGGATATTCTGATACTAATTATTGAAAAATAAAAAATAATAACTGGCGATATAAAAAGGTTTATAATCCTAGAAGTGCTGTAAAATACGCATTTATGAGATTGAATTTATGCATGACCAGGTGTAAAATCCTCTAAAGTGAACTGGTATAATTATTTTAAGAGTGCATTAGCGCAAGTAAATGATTTATCGCATGCAGCACGAATTTTGATACTTAAAGAGTAGGTGTAGAGCAGATATGGAAATTATTAAGGAATTACCGGAGGTATTTGAGGAGTTCTCGGAACAGAGAAGAAACTCATTCTTAAGCGTTAAAGAAATCAAGGAGTCGGGCACACCGGTTATAGGCGCATACTGCACCTATTTTCCGCAGGAAGTTGCTATGGCAGCAGGGGCAGCGCCTATAGGCCTATGTTCTATGTCGGATGAAGCTATTCCTGAGGCCGAAAAAGATTTGCCTGCAAATCTATGTCCGCTAATTAAGGCGAGCTATGGATTTGCAAAATCTGATAAGTGTCCTTATTTCCATTTTTCCGACGTAGTTGTAGGTGAAACGACTTGCGATGGTAAGAAGAAAATGTATGAGCTCATGTCTGATTTTAAGGAACTTTACCTAATGAATCTTCCTAATAGTCAGGACGAAGAAGGTAGGAAGCTGTGGCGTGCAGAAGTAGTTAAGTTTATCAAGTATTTGGAAGAAAAGTTTGGTGTTGAAATTACAGAAGATAAGCTTCGAGATGCTGCAAGGCTCAAGAATAGGGAGAGAGATGCACAGAGGAAGATTTCTGAAGTGATGATGCATGACCCGGCACCTATAACAGGAGAAAATCTATTCAATGCTGTATATGGCAGCACATTTAAATTTGATAAAGAAGAGCTCGTCGAATCACTTAATTCTTTGACTAACCGAATTGAAGATGAATACAATCATGGCAATATGTTAGATAAGCGTTCTAGAATTTTAATAACAGGATGTCCGATGGGGAGTGGAACCATGAAGGTCGTGAATGCCATAGAAAATAATGGTGGCGTTGTGGTATGTTACGAGAACTGTTCTGGGTATAAGAATTTTGATAGACTTGTGGATGCAGAGGCTGATGATATAATAGGAGCGATAGCAGATAGATGCCTTAAGATTGGCTGTTCAGTGATGACTCCAAATAAGAATAGGTACGAACTGCTAGGGAGACTAATCGATCAATATAATGTAGACGGAGTAGTGGATATGTCGCTTACGGCCTGTCTGACATATAATATTGAATCTAAATCGATAGGAAAATTCGTAACAGAGGAGAAGGGAATTCCGTACCTGAGCGTGGAAACGGATTATTCTAAGGCAGATGTCGGGCAGCTTAATACTAGAATTACTGCTTTTCTAGAGATGATATAAAAGCCTTTAGCCATCTAGGAAGCTGGTTTAAATTAGCATCATGCTTTCTGTAAGAATTTTAGTAAGAAGGTATATTGGAAACTAGATACGATAATAAGAATAAGAATAAAAGAAAAAGAATTTACATATGGATGACTATTGCAATCGTTGTGGTTGCAATAGTTTCTTTAATGTGTTTTTTTATCTCTGATAGAGGAACTGGAGAGTGCCGTAGCAGAAGCAAAGATACCTATAATAGCAAAAGTGTATATGTATACAACTTGACTGACGGTAAAGTAGAGATTGACGTTAATGGCAATAAAAAACTGCCTATAGCATCGCTGACTAAGCTGATGACCTGCCGAAAGGCTCTCATTATTATGCGAAGCAAGGGTCTTGTCCTTGATGATAATGGGCAGGTAAGCGCAGAAGCGGTTAAAATTGTCAAGAAACAAAAAGAGTTTATGGTGGGTTATGATGTGGATGAGAGCACCGATTTAAATGATCTCTTCTATGCGATGATTATGCGATCTGATGGCGCGTGTGCAAATTCTATCGCTAGCATGATGGGGGGTAATATAAACCATTTTGTAAGTGAAATGAATGATGAAGCAAGTGTAATAGGGCTTTCTAATACGCATTACGAGACACCGGATGGTGTCTATAAGAGAGGGGAGTACTCGACTGCTTCAGACGTTGCGAAATTACTCAAGGAATCGCTACCGGATAAAGACTATTACAAATTTTTCACTACGCCGACTTATGTATCGACAAAGACTGAGCGTCACCCTGATGGTATAAAACTATCAAATGACGTTATTTCAGCATTTAATAAGCACAAGATTAAAAGTTTTAAGGTTCTCGGTGGTAAGTTTGGATATACAAGAGAAGCTGGTAAGAGCATAGCTGTATTAGCGGAAAAGAATGGCAAAAAGTACATAGTCATTACATTGGGATGCTACAACAAAGGCGGTAATCATGGTCATATGGATGATGTTCTAACAGCGATGAAAAAGATTAATGGGTAAATTTATGATTAATAATTATAAATCTTCACATGTAGAAAAGTTTAAAAAGCTAAAAGCGCCTGAAAAAGACGGTTTCTACACATATATATTGCTTTGCGATATATTGCTTTGCGATGATGGTACTTTATACACGGGATGGACGGTAAATCTAGCTAAAAGAATTGATACTCACAATAGTGGAAATGGTGCAAAATACACTAGTATACGTGTCCCTGTAGACTTAGTGCATTACGAGGAGTTTGATAACAGAAACGAAGCGATGAGCAGAGAGTGGCACATAAAAAAGATGACAAGGGAAGCTAAAGTGCAGCTAATTACAAAGCTAGAATCATAGGTAATGCCATTTAAAATGATATACAAATAATAGACACATTATTTGTAGTGTGGTATAATTTTCACATTGATGCATGATTATTAGGGGAATCGTGCATCAACTTTTTATACTAAAATACTTTTACTTTATACGTTACTACTATGCGGACTTATTATTAGGGAGAAAAGATATGGAAAATGCTATTAACAATATAGTGCTCATGATAAGTGATGTGCTATATAAGCCTTGGATTGTGCCACTGCTACTCCTTGCTGGTGGATTGTACTTTACAATTCGTACCAGATTCATGCAGATAAGCATGTTCAAGGATTCAATTAAAGTTGTATCTGAGAAACCGAAGAGCGAAAACGGTATTTCGTCATTCGGCGCGCTCATGGTTTCCACTGCATCTAGAGTCGGCACCGGTAATATCATCGGTGTTGCTACAGCTATTATCCTTGGCGGTGCTGGTTCAATCTTCTGGATGTGGATTACTGCCATTTTTGGTGGAGCGTCGGCATTTGTTGAGTCTACGCTTGCTCAGATTTACAAGAAGAAAAACAGCGATGGGTCTAGCTACGGCGGACCGGCATACTATATGCGAGATGCGATTAGGTTCAAAGGCCTCGGAAAGGCGCTCGGAGTATTCTTCTCTATAATCATAATATTTACATATGCAGTCGGCTATAATATGTTAGCCGCTTATAATCTGCAGTCGACATTTAGCACCTTCAGTTTCTATAATCAGAATTCGCCAAAAGTTATCGGTGTGATTCTTGCGATTGCGTTTGGAGCGATAGTAATAGGTGGAGCAAAGAGATTATCAGATGTAACAAAGATACTTGTACCGGTAATGGGAGTCATCTATGTTGGTGTAGCGCTTGTGGTTATCCTCATGAATATCAAGAACGTTCCTCACATGTTCCAGCTTATTTTTGCAAATGCTTTTGATTTCAAAGCAATCTTCGGTGGGTTCACGGGGTCTTGCATAATGTTTGGTGTAAAGAGGGGGCTATACTCTAACGAAGCAGGTATGGGATCTGCGCCTAATGCTGCCGCTACAGCAGATGTATCTCACCCTGTAAAGCAGGGACTTGTTCAGATGCTGTCGGTATTTATCGATACGCTACTTATCTGTTCAACAACTGCATTCCTATGCTTAATTACGGATGTAGATCCTCAGAAATATGTCGATGGAGATGCTGCAAACGCTGCGGGATACGTACAAGCTGCTATTCATTCGACACTCGGCAATTTCGGACCTATATTTATCGCTATATCGATGTTCTTCTTTGCTTTTACTACGCTAATTGGAAACTACTCATATTGCGAAGGGTGCCTGGCATTTGTACTGAAGAGAAATCTCAAGAGACAGGAAGCACTTGTGTTTAGATGTATTGCTATTGTGCTCATATATGTGGGTGCTGTGTCGCAGGCTGACCTCGTGTGGAATATGGCTGATATGGCACAAGGATTTATGGTAATTACTAACATGCCGGTAATTTTATTCCTAGGTGGAACTGCTGTTAGATGCTTGAATGACTACAGGAAACAGAAGCATGCTGGTCTTGATCCGCATTTTATCGCTTCAGATATCGGAATACATGATGAGACGGACTTCTGGAAATAGTTGATTCGGTAGAGTCTAGAGATAACACATATTTGAATATATTAGGGACCGCTACTTGCAGAAGCATGTAGCGGTCTCTTGATGTTGTGTGGGGTAAGTGATAACATTAAAAATGTTCATAAGCAGTAGTGTTGGAGGTCTAAAACATGAGAAAGGGCAAACGCGTTCTTATAACAGATGGTGTAAATGCTTGTGGTGAGATGCTAGTGAGAAGCTTTGCATCGCACGGTGCATCTACAGCTTTCTTTTACAGCAATTCATACGACAAGGCCATTGCTCTTAGTAAAGAGGTAAGCGCACTTAATATTAGGTGTAAAATATCTAAACTTGATTCGCTGTGGTCAGCACTTGAAGTACTAAGAGGATATTTCGATGATGAGTTTGATGTGCTTGTGTTTAATATTGATATTTCTGACAATACTAGCTTCGACAATATGGATGGTGATAAATGGCGTAACATGGTGATTGCAGAGATTGATGGACTCTTCTATACGATTAGAGCTCTCAGACCGTTTCTGAATCGACGCTGTGGCAGTATTATAATAACAGCCGCAAAGAATGAGAACTCAGGGTTCGCATGCGATATACTCGAATCGTATATTAGGGGGTTGACAATATCTCTCTCTAAATCGCTGAATGATGCAAATATTAACGTCAATGCTATTATATATGAGAATGTAGAGGATGTGGGAACACATGTTGCAAATGCAACTAGGCAGCTTGCATCAAACAGCTCATCATTTATGACAGGGCAAATAATTCAACTGTAGAGTAGAAAAGGGGACTTATATGAGATTCAAGGCACATTATAATATCAGATCGTATGAAGTCGACCTACATGGTGCGCTTAAACCGATGCAGCTTATGCAGCTTCTTCAGGAATCTGGTGATAGACAGATGAGAGAAGAGGCGGTAGCATACGATGAGCTATATAACAAAGAGCATAAAGCTTTTGTGGTAAGCCGAATGAGTATTGAGGTGTTTAGACCAGTTGAAAAGTATTCCGACGTGGACGTAGAAACGTGGATTATTCCTGGTAAAGGTGCAAATTTTCCGCGTGGCTATGAAATGTATAAAGGTGGTCAGTTGGTTGCAAAAGCCATCTGCAACTGGGCTCTAGTTGATACCGTTACGGGAAAGCTTATAGCTAGCAAAGATTATGATATGGGTACCTATTCGATGGATGAGGCTCCGGGAACTCTCGATTCCAAGGAGGTTTAGAATTCCTAAAGAACTTAAGTTTCAAGAGGTTGAGAGTTCTAAGGTGGCGATGTCGATGATAGACATTAATATGCATATGAATAATACTGTATATGCATCAAAGCTGTACGATAATATTGATGATGCAGAAAAGTATTTCATTACATCGATTAATCTTAGGTACGTTCACGAAGCACCGCTGGGTAGCGAGTTTAAGGTCTATCGTAGCGATGCTGTGGATCCTGGCGAAATGGATTATAGGGCGGAGAAGCTAATATATTTTTATACAGAAGCAGATGGAAGGTTGAATCTTGAGGCAGCTGTGGGACTTAAAAAAGTGACTATCTAAAAGTGTATCTTTGCTCACTTGATGAATGATTATTAAATGAAATTATGATGGAAGACTGGACTTTGAACAGTCTTCTTTTTTTTATGAGAAAAATCAGTGAAATTACTGAAAAATACATAAAAATACCAATAAAGTGTTGAATTGTGGAGAGAAGTGGTTTAAAATGGAGGAGCAAATATAAAAAAAGAATTTGTGTGCAAAGAGGGAAGATATGTTTACCGGGACTTATGAAAATTCAATAGACAGCAAGAACCGGTTAATCATTCCGGCAAAGTACAGAAACCAGCTTGGCGGGGAGTGCGTTCTATCAAGAGGGTATGACCGCTGTATCTACATCTATACGATGGAAGATTGGGGGCTGCTAGTAGAAAAATTAAAGGAACTTAGGCAGTCAGACCCAGCTATACGAGAGTTCATAAGGAAATTATTTTCACAGGCAAGTGAATGTAAGCTTGATTCACAGGGACGCGTGATAGTTCCTGCCAACCTCAAGAGTTATGCAAGGATAGATAAAGATTTAGTAACCCTTGGGGCTATGGATAAGATAGAGGTTTGGAGTAAGGAAATCTTCAATGAAAACGAGGATGATAATCCTATGGATGATGAAGATTTCATAGCAAAATTAGCTGAGTATGGACTGTAGGAGAGATGATGACGTTTGAACATGTGCCAGTTTTATTCAATGAGGTTATCGATTCGCTCAATATAAAAGTGAATGGAACTTATATGGATGGCACAGTTGGAGGAGCTGGTCACTCTTCAGGAATCTGCGAGAAACTCAGTGCGGACGGCCGCCTGGTGGCGGTTGATAGAGACAGTGTTGCGCTTGAAACCGCGATGGAGAGGCTGAGTAAGTTCAGTTGTAAGAAGACGTTTATTCATGCAAATTATAGTGATGTCGACAAGATAAGAACTGAAATTTGTAAAGTTGATGGGATACTTTTGGATTTAGGGGTTTCCTCTTATCAACTGGATACAGCAGAGCGAGGGTTTTCGTACATGCACGATGCCCCTATGGATATGCGTATGAATGAAGATGATATGTTCACAGCAGCGACCGTTGTAAATGAATATTCAGAAGCCGAGCTTTTTCGAATTATCAAGGAGTACGGCGAAGAACGTTGGGCGTCACGCATAGCTAAGTTCATAGTTAAGGCGAGAGATGAAAAATATATAGAGACCACGGGACAACTGGTAGATATTATAAAGGCTGCTATTCCAGCCTCAGCAAGACGAACAGGACCTCATCCGGCAAAGAGAACATTTCAAGCGATAAGGATAGAGGTAAATGGAGAACTAGAACATCTAAAGCTAGCGATGGAGAAACTTCCTGAGCTGTTAGCACCTGGCGGAAGAATGTCTGTTATAACATTTCATTCGCTAGAGGACAGAATAGTAAAGGATGCATTTAACAAGAGAGTAAATCCATGCACATGTCCGCCAGAACTACCTGTGTGTGTATGTGGCAAAGTGGCAGATGTAAGAAAGGTTACGAGAAAACCAATAGTAGCAAGCGAACAAGAGCTTGAGGAGAATCCGAGAGCAAGAAGCGCCAAGCTAAGGGTTATCGAAAAAATTTAAGGGTATTCAGTAAGGGAGAAGAAGGAAATGCAGGTTGCGACTAACGTAGCAGGGACAATGAATGGTGGAGTTCGCGTTGAAAGAAGGAGCTCTAGCAATATCAATCGTAGCACAAGAGCAAAGCAGAATTCGAGGATGCTTGCTATAGTTATTATTGCGGGAATCATGTGTCTAATGATGGTGGTTATGTCCGCATTTGCGGCAAATCTCAATCAAGAGAACAACCAGCTACAGAAGAAAAATGACTATATTCAAGCAGAGGTTGATTCACTGAACACAAAGATAAACGATGCAAGCAATATTAATAAAATTGAGAAGATTGCAACTGAGAAATACGGAATGGTACATTCTGAGTCGCAGAATTGTATAACTATTGGAGATTCAAAATCTTCTAGCAAGACAAACCTAGCATCGGCAATCAAGGATGAAGCTTATGAATAAATAGTTCAATTGATTATAATGCCACTGATCCTAAATTGGATCGGTGGCTTTTTTCAAATATATGTACAGTAAATATACAAAAAACGACTAGATATGGTATATAATGTAGATTGTAGTGTTGCGGATAATTTAGAGAATAATTAGGAGAATTTGATGGCTAAGTTCCACAATCCTTTAGATAAAAAGAATAAGAAGGCTTCAGGTAAAGGCAAGGTGACCAGAACAACTACCAATACCGCTAATCGCAAGGCTGTAAGTACCGCGGTAACTGCTGAAAATAAAAGCAGACTTGGTTTTGGGTTTCTAGCAATCGTAGTATGCTTTACGATTCTGATATTTCGCCTAGCATTCTGGCAGGTTATTAAGGCTGATGATCTAAATGCAAAAGCTGCTGAAATGCAGAAGATAGATACAGAACTTGATCCCGTAAGAGGTAATATTTATGACAGGAATAAAAAAGTTCTAGCTCAGACAGTCACAAAGTACGAACTTTACGGATATTCGCTTAACCTGTATAAGAAAAAGGGTTTGGATAGTGCTACGAAAGAGAAAAATCTACGTGACTTATCTAAACTATCTGGCGATAGCCGTAAGGAAATGAAGAAAAAGCTTTCAGGCAAAGATAATCTAGTCTTACTTGCAAAAGGGCTTGATCAAAGTCAAGTCAATAAGGCTCAGAAAGAATGGGGAGATGATATTGTAGTAAAGACAAAAGTTACTAGATCATATCCTAATGGTACATTTGCATCTACACTCCTTGGGTCGGTAGACAGCAAAAATACTGGACTTAACGGCCTGGAATATCAATATAATGAGAAACTTGCCGGAATCAAAGGGCGAGTGGTTAGAACGACTGATATATATGGCAATGCGCTTTCTGTAGGTAGTAGCAAATATTATTCCCCTCAGAATGGTGATAGCCTTGTGACGTCGATAGATGAAGTAATTCAGCACTATGTTGAAGACGCAATTGCTGAGGGCATGGATGACACTGGAGCAGAGTCGATTACATGCATAGTTATGGACCCGCGTACAGGAGACATACTAGCTATGGCAAGTACTCCAAGCTATGATCCTAACAACCCATACACACCGTCAGGTGATGAAGCGAAGAAGTTTAAATCTCTCAGTACTAAGGAGAAGAGTGCTTACCTTAGTAGAATGTGGACCAATCCAGCTGTAAGTGGGCTTTATGAGCCTGGATCGACATTTAAGCTGATAACATCTTCGTCTGCTATCGAATCTGGAACCACAACCGATTCGTCTAGATATAGTTGTCCTGGATATATCAATGTGGATGGAACAAAATTGAATTGCTGGAGTCCAGTTCCACACGGAACTCAAAATATCACTGAAGCGGTTGGAAATTCATGCAACCCTGCACTAGCTAGAGTTGCCCTCGATATGGGGAAAATTAACTTCTACAAGTATATAGATATCTTCGGGTTTACTCAGAAGACGAGAGTGGATTTACCTGGAGAAGCTGACCCAATAATTAAGAATAAGAATAATGTGAGCAACGTTGATCTTGCCACAATGGGATATGGACATGGAATAGCTATTTCCCCAATCCAGCTGATGACTGCTATAAATTCACTTGGTAATGACGGAATAATGATGCAACCTAAAGTAGTAAAGGAAATCATAGGTCCTGATGGCAAGGTTAAGAAAGTAATTAAAAATAGACGTCTAAGACAGACAATTTCAAAGTCTACTGCCGATAAGATGCGTTCTATCATGGAGTACTACGTATCAGATGGTGGCGGTACAAGCGCATATCTAGCTGGATATAGGGTCGGAGGCAAGACGGGTACTGCAAATATCGCTGAGAATTCAGGATACTCTGAACAGACCATAGCTTCGTTTATAGCTATGGCACCGATGGATAATCCTCAGGTATCAATTCTCGTTATGGTAACGAGACCTAAGAAGAGCCGTTACGGTGCAGCCAATGCCGGTCCTATAGTCAAGAAAATCCTCGAAAAGACACTTGTGTATAAGGGCATAGAGCGTAAATACTCGAAGAGCGAGAAGAGCGCCATAGCCAAAGCAGAGATTTCTGTCCCTGATGTTACAGGTCTTAATAGCAGTGAGGCGATAAGCAAGATTACTGCTGCAGGTCTAAAGTCTAAAAAGATGCCAGAAGGAACTGGCGATTCATTCGTTGTAATCGATCAGTACCCTAAGAAAGGCGATAAGATTGCTAAAGGCGGCACGGTATACATTTATAGTGAATAATTAAGGACTAGTTTAATGAAGAAAAACAGGAATTAAATATATTCTTGAATCCATGCACGGTGCAAAGCTTATATCTGACGCGGGTTCGAAAGAGGTCACTAGCGTTGCGATTGATTCAAGACAGGTGAAATCAGGAACACTATTTTTTGCTGTTATAGGTGAGAGAAATGATGGCCATGACTTTCTACCAGCAGTTAAGGAAAGTGGATGTCTTGCAGCGGTAGTTTCCAATCCCGATTGGGCTAATAAGATTGCCGAAACCGGTGATATGACGGTAATCCTAGTGAATAATACCAGAGATGCGCTCATGCAGCTTGCAAAACAGTATATCGCAGACTGGAATGATTTAATCAAAGTTGCCGTTACAGGCAGTGTTGGCAAGACGAGTACGAAAGATTTTCTGGGAGCAGTACTTTCTGCAAAATACAAGACTGGGAAGACGCCAGGCAATCTTAACAGCGATTATGGAGTGCCATTAACAGTGTTTGGATTCGCAGAAGATATTGAAGCTGCTGTTATCGAAATGGGAGCTGGAGAATCTGTACACATCAGCGAACTTGCTGATATTGTTAGGCCGCAGATAGGTGTGGTAACAAATGTGGGGACTTCACACCTAGAAGTGTTCGGAACGCGTGAGAATTTATCTGTTGAAAAGTTAGGTATCACGAAATACTTTAATAATAAAAAAACTGTTATTGTAAATTCTGATTGTGACATGCTTACTAGACAGAAAGTCAGCAAAATAGTGCCTTCTGACACGGAAATCCTAACAGTAGGAAGTGAAGATGACGATAATTTTATATTCCACGATGTTAAAGACGATGGGATAGATGGTGTTAGTTGTATACTAGATGTTCAAACAGGTGATGAGGATTACGACGGAACATTCGAACTCACCATACCAGTAGTTGGGTCACATAATCTCGGCAATGCCGCACTTGCAGTCGCTACGGGTACCAGGCTCGGTATCAGACCGAAAGATGCGATTTTGGCTTTGGCTAACACGCATTTTTCATCAGGGCGCCTTGAGATTGATAGACATGATAATCTAACAATTATTAACGACGCATACAATGCTAGTCCGGAATCTATGAAAGCAGGAATCAAGATGCTTATGGCATCTAAAGCAGAAAGGCATGTGGCGATACTTGGTGACATGTTTGAACTTGGTGATGATTCGGTAGAGCTCCATAGAAGCGTGGGAACATACGCTGCAGGTGCTGGCCTAGAGTTACTAATAACAATTGGATCAAATGCTGAGGCGATTGCTAGTGCAGCGGAAGAAGCATTCATAGGAGCTGAGCATAATATAGCTAGTAAGACGAGAGTGATCTCGTACAAAGATAAAAATGAGGCGATTAAGGACATTAACACAATGCTTCATAAGGGTGATTTAATTTTAGTAAAGGCATCCCGCGGTATGAAGTTAGAAGAAGTTATTTCAGCTATTATTTAGCAAGGAAGAGGTAGATGAATATTTCACTTGTATTTGTTTTTATAGTATCATTGCTCATTTCGACGGTGGGGACCAAACTTCTGATTCCATTTCTTAAACAGAAGCAGTTTGGCCAATTCATTCGAGAAGAAGGACCGGAGGCACAAAAAAAGGCTGGGACACCAACTATGGGTGGTGTCATGATAGTTCTTGAATTGCCGTGGGCTTGCCACCAGGGATAGTCACTAACGGAGATGCAGCTGATACCTTTGCAATAATCCTTACTATGCTTGTATTTGGTGCTATAGGGTTTCTTGATGACTTTGAGAAAAATTGCCAAGAAGAATAATCTAGGACTAACAGCAAAGCAGAAGATATTGCTGCAAGTATTGCTTAGCCTTGGGATAGGGCTATACATGATACTTGGTGGCAATGGTACGGATGTGCTAATCCCGTTTGTCAATATATATGTGAATTTCGGATTGCTTTTTCATGCCTTTCGTAATTTTTGACAGAAGTCGCTATGTCAAACGGAGTTAATCTGTCCGATGGACTTGATGGTCTCGCGTCTTCAGTAACGCTTGTTGTAGCAATCCTTTTTGCAGTAGTTGGGTACACTCACGATGTATATATACTAACGGTCAGTGGACTAGCTATTGCAGGCTCTCTGATTGGTTTCTTATTTTTCAATAAGTACCCAGCCAAGATATTCATGGGCGACACAGGATCAATGGCTCTAGGAGGTGTCCTTTCTGCGATTGCCATAGTAAGTAAAACTGAATTCCTGCTTCCTATTGCAGGAATTATATATGTATTGGAATCTCTTTCAGTTATTATTCAGGTAGTATATTTCCGAAAGACTGGTGGAAAGAGGTTCTTTCGCATGGCACCTATTCACCACCATTTTGAACTCGGTGGTATGAAAGAGTACAACGTAGTAAAACTATTTACACTCGTAACTGTATGCTCGAGTGTAATTGCATATTTCTCAGTTGCTTAGAACTGGTGAGGAGTGAATTATGAGTTATACAGTTGATGAATACAGAAGAGAAGTCTCCGATAAAAAAATCCTTGTTGTAGGTATGGGTCGCTCTGGAATGGCGGCTGTAAAAGAGCTCCATGCTCTTGGCTCGACAGTAACAGCACAGGACATCAATACAGTAGAAAAGATAGACCCTAAATTCATAACATTCCTAGATAGAGAGGGTATAGAATATTATTTTGGATCAACGCCAGAGCATATGGGCAGTTTTGATATCGTCGTACTTAGCCCGGGGGTGAATCCTAATCTTTCATTCCTTAATGATGGAAGAAACTATGGTGTAGAAGTAATTGGCGAACTCGAGATGGCATATAGACTGTCTTATGGTAAGTTTGTAGCGATTACCGGCACTAATGGTAAGACGACGACTACAAGTTTGGTAGGTAAAATTTTTGAGGAGTCTGGCAGGAGGTACACTGTAGTTGGCAATATAGGTGTTGCTACTATTTCAAAGGTGCAGGATTCAACGGATGATGAATGGATGATAACCGAGGCAAGCAGCTTTCAACTTGAAACAGTTTCAAGGTTCAAGCCTGTAGTATCCGCAATACTTAACTTTACTCCGGATCACCTTAATAGACACGGTAGTATGGAAGCTTATGGCGCTTGTAAGGCTGCGATAGGCAAGAACCAGACTTCTGATGAGTACATGGTTATAAACTATGACGATAAGGCGTGTCTTGCTCTTGGAGATAATACGAAGGCAAGGCTAGTACCATTTAGCAGAACAGAAGAGCTTGACTTTGGGGCCTATATAGACGATAGCTATATCGTAATCAGAGATGAAAGTGGAATAGTTCATCAAATTTGTAGTAAGGATGAGCTTAAAATAATCGGTAACCACAACATAGAGAATGCTCTTGCTGCAGCTGCAATTTCGTTTTTTTGCTGGTATTGATGCGGCTGTCATCGCTGATGCACTTAAGAAGTTCCCTGGTGTTGAACATAGAATAGAATACTGCGGTATTGTCGATGGGGTAAAGTTTTATAATGATTCAAAGGGAACGAATGTAGATGCTTCAATAATCGCGTTAAAAGCCTTAGAGAGGGATATCATCTTGATTGCAGGCGGAGATGGAAAAGCACAAGATTTCACGGAGCTCGGTGAAAACCTGCTTGGTCGCGTAAAAGCGCTTGTTTTACTAGGAAGAGATGCAAAAGAGATTGAGAAGGCAGCAAAGGCTGCTGGATTCTCAAATATCTACCATGAAAATGATATGAATGATTGTGTAAAGAGAGCGCATAAACTCTCTGAATCAGGCGACAAAGTGCTATTATCACCTGCTTGCGCAAGTTGGGATATGTACGATAATTATGAGCAACGCGGTGACCATTTTAAAAACTGTGTAAATCAACTGCTAAGATAGTAGTTAGTGTTCATTAAAGTTTGGGATAGAGGGAAGCCAAAATTGAAGAAACCAAGCAATATTAAAAAGTCAAAAAAGAATAACAAGTCTAAAGCGGAAGTTTCCACTAGGATTAGCAAGCTATCATCGAGTCGTAAGTTCTTTAAAGGAGCGATGAGCAGTTTGTATACGGAAAGCGATTTCACCATACTTTTACTGGTCGCTGCGCTTACCATGTTCGGGGTGGTGATGGTGTTTAGTGCAGGCTATTATTCTACACTTGCGAAATCAACGGATGCATATTACTTTTTGAAGAGACAGGTTGCTTTTGCTGTATCAGGCTTTGCTATTCTGCTTGTTTTTTCAAAAGTAGACTATCATTCGTACTCTAAGTATTACAAGCAGATTGCGCTGTTCAGCTTATTGATGCTATTGCTTCTTTTCACACCTCTAGGAGTAACTGTAAATTTCGCGAGGCGGTGGATATTTATAGGACCAATCAGAATTACCCCGAGTGAAATATCGAAGCTAGCCATGATCATTTTTACTGCCACATACCTTGCGGAACATCCTAATAAAGCAAAACAAGGGATTACCGGAATGTCAACTATATTAGCACTTATGGCAGTTCATGCAGCTTTGATTATCAAGCAGCCAAACTTATCTACAGCAATTGTAATCGTGGCCATTATGATTGGTATTCTATTTGTAGGTGGGCTAGCTTGGAAGTACATTGTCATTGCGTTTGGTAGCTTGGGTGTTGGTATGGTCTCGATTCTGCTGTTTTTAGGCACACGCATTGGTACTCAAGACTTACAAACTGGATGGATCCATTTAAGGATGCTCAAGGAGAGGGATATCAAGTTTCACAATCCATAATTGCACTAGGAAATGGAGGATTCAAAGGGTTAGGTCTTGGAAATAGTATCTCCAAGAACCTATATCTACCAGAGCCACAGAATGACTTTATCCTAGCGATAATAGGCGAAGAACTCGGTTTCGTAGGAATCTTTATAATGATGATTATATATCTTGTTCTAATATGGAGATGTATTATGGTTTCATCTAAGGCCAAGGATAAGCTAGGGCTATTCATGGCTGCAGGAATTGCTATTATGCTTGGGCTGCAGGTTATTGTAAATGTGGCTGTTGTAACCGCATCTATGCCGGCAACAGGTATTACATTGCCATTCGTTAGTTATGGCGGTACATCGTTATGGGTGTTCATGGCGTCTATGGGCATAATGCTAAATATATCTAAGCAAGGAAGGGCGAAGTAGAGATGAGAGTAATTTTAACTGGGGGAATCACGGGTGGACATATTTATCCTGCACTAGCGATTGCAGATCAATTCAAGGAAATCGATAGGGATGCAGAATTCCTTTACCTCGGTTCTGATGAGGGTATGGAACGCTATATCGTACCCAAATACGGATATGACCTAAAGTATATAGACTCCAGATGGTTTGATAGAAGCAGTCCTCTTAAGCTCGCTAAGACACTTTTCAAAAATGAACGGGGAAAGAGACAGGCGATTAACGTAATGAAGCAGTTTAAGCCTGATTTTGTTGTAAGTACGGGCAGTTTTGTAAGTGTGCCGGTAGTGCTCGCAGCTAAAGCCCTTAAGATTCCCGTTTATATTCATGAGCAAAACGCTTATCCTGGTGTCGCAAACAAGCTACTTTCTAAGTATGCTAGAAGAGTGTTTCTAGGGTTTGAGGCAGCAAGGAAGTACTTCCCTATTGAGAAGGTAGTATATACAGGGAATCCAGTTAGAAACGAATTTGGAGAGCAAAATAGAGACTTTGCCCGTTCTGAACTAGGCATCGCACAGGATGATTTTGTTGTCTTGATTTTTGGAGGCAGTTTAGGTGCCGAAACTATTAACGACATCGGCCTCGCGATAATAAACAAATATGGAGATGATAGAAATGTAACTATCCTGTTCGGCACAGGAAAGGACTATTATGAACATGTCCATAATAGACTAAAAGTTGGCGGCAAGGAAGTACCTGCAAATGTCAGATTGATGCCATATATATCTGAGATGGCAAAGATGCTATCTGCAAGCAACGTAATCATCTGTAGATCAGGTGCACTTTCAACAGCAGAAGTAACTATGGCTGGACGAGCAGCTATTTTTATTCCATCACCAAATGTAACGGGTGATCATCAATATTACAATGCGAAAGCCGTGGCTGATAACGGTGGGGCCGTCCTTATCACTGAAGACGGTGATGTAGAGCTCAGGGTGCTCAATGCATTAAAAGCTCTTAGAACAGATGGCGCTCTTTTAGAGGAGATGGAAGAAGGAAGCTATAAATCAGCGCCTGTTGATGCTGCAAAAATAATTTGTGAAGAGATAATTAGTGACGTAAAAGCTAGACGAAGATAGGGGTTTCAATGAAAAAGGATAAGAGCACTAAGCCTGAACTGAGTAAAGAAGAATACCTTAAATCGCTTTTTAACGGTGCTAAAGATGAACTAGAAGCATATATAGTATCTAATGATCAGTTAGCTGCTGACGAAGAACCAGAGCAGGCTGACAAGGAAGATGAAAAATCAGAAAATAAGAATGAAGCAGACATACAAAACGATCTGGAAATCGATTCTGAGCTAGGGACACCGAGTGTTTCTAATACCAATAATGGTACAGATACACCTGAGAACTTCGATAATGATGGAAGTGATAATAATCAATCTTTAGAGGATCCTTCATTGGAAAGAGAGACATCTGACGCAGGGCTTTCACAGAATAATGGAAGCGAAAAGCCTGACGAAAAAGAGTCTAATGTAAATGAAGAAATAGAGAGCCAGGCTGATAGAAAAACAAAATCAGATATTGATGATATAGAGAAACGCCGGATGAAGCGCAAAAGAAAGCTTAAAATGCCAGGTTTTTTTACGAGAATCTTTATCATTCTAGGGGTTATAATTGCAGTTACAGCGTTTTCTTTATCAAGCTTCTTTACAGTAGATACAATTGATGTTCAAGGCAATAAATACTTTACAGATGAAGAGATTTCAAATATGGCGCATGCTAGTACAGGGCAGAACATCATTTACAAACTTAATAAAGGGAATATGCTTAATTATCTCGAAAAAAACCCATACATAGAGGAAGCCAGAGTTTATAGAAAGTTGCCGAGTACAATTGTTATAAATGTAAAAGAGAGAATTCAGATTGCTGCCCTGACTTATGGAGATCAGTTCCTGATAATAGATAATAAGGGCACGCTACTGAGAGTAACTAAAACAAAGCCGAAGCTAACAATTGTCACAGGGTTTAAGGTTAAAAAGGTTAAGCTTGGAGAGCCTGTAGAGGTTAATAGCCCAGATTTATTCAAAGAACTATTATCTCTTATAAAATCTATGGAAGCAGGGGATGTCTACTTCACTAAAATAAATATCACAGAACTCTTTATAACAGCAAATGTATATGATTCTCTAGTTGTAAAGAGTAAATATAAGGACCTTAAAGATAATATCGATAAAGGACGACTACATAAAGTGCTCGATGAACTATTCAAACGAAATATTAAGCGCGGTACAATTACAATTTCGTCCGACGGGTATGCATCATTTACACCTGAACTCTAAAATGACAAATATTAATTATTTGTTAATCAAAAACAACAAAAAACCATGTATTTTGTGGTATGAATGCAAAAAAGAACCGTATATATAGTGCATTGTGTGATTCAATATGATATTATTAGTTAGATTTAGTCGATAATAGGAGGGGCTTTATGATGGAATTTGTTTCAGACTTCGTATCCAGCACTGATAATGCTGCGATTATCAAAGTCGTAGGTGTAGGCGGCGGCGGTTGTAACGCCATCAATAGAATGGTTGACGAGAATCTTCAAGGTGTAACCTTTATTGCGGTTAACACTGATAAGCAGGCTCTTGCAAAATGCAAAGCTGAAGTAAAGATTCAGATAGGAGAAAAGTTAACTGGAGGTCGTGGTGCAGGTGCTAATCCTGAAATTGGTCAGAGAGCAGCTGAGGAGACCCTAGAGGAGATTTCAGGTTATCTGCAGGATGCAGATATGGTATTTGTAACTGCTGGCATGGGTGGTGGAACTGGCACAGGTGCTGCGCCAATTATTGCTAAAGCTGCGATGGACTGTGGCGCGTTAACAGTTGCAGTAGTTACTAAGCCGTTCTCGTTTGAAGGTAAGAAGCGTTGGAACAGAGCGACAAAGGGTATACAGTATCTGACTAATTTTGTCGATTCTCTTGTTATCATTCCTAACGATAGACTTATAGATTCAAGCGAAAAGAATACAACGATGCTTGAGGCATTCTCAATGGCTGACGATGTACTAAGACAGGGTGTACAGGGTATTTCTGATCTTATTTCTGAATACGGAATCGTTAACGTTGACTTTGCGGATGTTAAGACGATTATGGAGGGCAGAGGAGTTGCTCACATGGGAGTTGGCATCGGTACAGGGGACAACAGAATTGAAGATGCAGTCAGAAATGCTATCGAGAGTCCTCTTCTTGAGACATCAATCGATGGAGCTAGATCCATACTTCTATATGTTTGTGGTGGATATGATATGGGTATGCAGGATATCAGCAAGATTGCTAGCAAGATTCAAGACGAGGCTGATCCTGATGCTAACATCATATTTGGAGCTACAGTCAATGAGAACATGAACGATAAAGTGTCTATTACGCTTATCGCAACTGATTTTACAAGCGGTGGGCTTTCCGCTCCAATTAATGAGGCTCCTGAAGTTGCATCACCTAGTGTTCGTGGAACACGTGTTAATGTCGATGGACTTGAAGGTCAAGATCGTTGACATGAGTGACTTCATGAAGGAAGACCATAAGGACAATAGCGGATCATCTGACTTTGATGTTCCTGATTTCCTTAAGTAGTGGAAGCTTATAACGAATATGACAGGAAGACTAATGAGTCGTATCGATTCATTAGTTCACCTGACAATGATAAGATACGCCTTATTAATAAACTTGGTAGAAAAAAATACCGTGATAAACATGGTGAATTCGTTATTGAAGGAATCAATCTTGTAAGAGCGGCACTAAGTAAAGCGCAGCATATAAAACTCGTTCTCATATCAGATGATTTTGATTACAGAGAGATTGCTGATGAGCTAGCTGAAGGCGTTGAATATCGCGATATATACCTGATTCCACGCTATCTATTTGATAAGATAAGCGATGCGGAAAATGGATCTGGGATTATTGCGGTCGTTGATAAAATCTCCTATAGGCTGGATGCCATAGACAGTTTAAAATCTATTGGCACAAATAACATTCTCGTGCTAGATAGACTTCAGGATTCAGGCAATATAGGCACTATGATTAGGACTGCTGTTGCGACAGGCTATTCAATTGTTGCGACGATAAAGGGTACCGCAGATATCTTTTCGCCTAAGGTGCTTCGAGCATCAGCAGGAATGATATTCGGAATATCTGTTGTGGAACTCGATGATGTTGATGAATTAAAGACTTTAACGACCGTACTTGATAAGAAATTGTAGTCACAGATCCAAGAGAAGGGTGTCCTTATTATGAGTGTAACCTTGAAAAGGATATAGCACTTATTATAGGAAATGAAGGCAATGGTATCAGTGACGAGGTCATGGAATGTTCCGACGTCCGTGTGACTATACCAATGCAAGGTGAAGTTGAGTCGCTTAATGCAGCGATATGTGCTTCGATACTTATGTACGAGGCGGTAAGGGCTGCTGAGGGATAATACGGATACAACGTTTATAGCAGAATGGAGTATATTATGGAAAAATGCAAAGCAGACGTTACAATCTGTGGCAACGACTATGTCCTATCTGGAGATAAGAGCGAGGATAAGATTAAGGAAATTGCTAAGTACGTAGACGATGAGCTTAGACATACCAGCAAGATGCTTAATAGCAATCCGAATTACAGAAGTGCAGTTTTGACAGCTATCAACTTAGCTGAGAAACTCATGGATAATAGTGATTTGTTGCTTAAGCTGCAGACTGAGAATCATCAGCTTGATAACGATGTTAAGCACTATATCTCACTCTGGGAGGATGCTAAGCTACAGGTATCTGATCTGAAGGATAAGATGACAACTGCGTCAGATATGAATGTTCAGGAGAGTGAGAAGTATAAAGCTCTAGAGACTAAGTGTTCGGAGCTTGAAAGTGCTTACTTTGATCTCCAGATGGAGAATACTAATCTCAAGAACGAAATTAGGAACTTACAGAAGTTCAGAGGCGAGAATGAATAAGAAGGTTTTAAATCTTCTGGAGTACAACAAAATAATAGACCTTCTTTCCGCTCAGGCTGGGTCAGAACTTGCGCGAGAGCGTATTAAAGGATTTGCGCCTATGTCTAATATGCGGATGGTTAAGGAAGTATTAACGGAAACTACGGAAGCAGTTTCCGTTATTCTATATAAAGGCAGTATTCCGGTTGGAGAAATTGGGGATATCAGAGGGCTGCTAGATATTGTACGCAAGGGCAGATCTCTCTCGATGAGGGAGCTTCTTGCTATCAATCGCAGCCTAGATGGTGCAAGGGAAGTTAAGGACTTCCTATCTTATGATGTCCCTGAAATCCCAATGATTAGTGAGATAAATTCGCTAATTGCTCCAAATACCAAGCTGGAGAGCGAGATAAACCGCTGCATACTGTCTGAAGATGAGATGGCAGATAATGCCTCTCCTGAACTAAATAAGATTAGACGAGAAATCAGGAACAAAAATGAGAGTATACGTCGAAAAATTGATAGCTACACTAGTGCAGGAAACAACAATTCATACCTTCAGGATTCAATAGTAACTTTAAGGAATGGCAGATACGTAATACCTGTTAAGCGAGAATATAGCAGCAAGGTGCCTGGTCTCATCCACGACCAGTCTAAAACAGGTGCTACGTTCTTTATTGAACCACAAGCTGTAGTAAGTCTTAATAATGAACTTAGAGAACTGGAATTAGCCGAGCAGCGAGAAATTGAGCGAATCCTTCAGGTGCTATCAGACCGAGTAGGAGAGCATTATAACGAGCTCAAAAATAATCAAGAACTGCTAGTGAAACTGGACGTTATAAATGCAAAGGGGCGTCTTGCGGTTAAGATGGATGCGACCGCTCCAAAACTGAATCAAGACGGGTTTCTCTATATTCGTGCGGGTAGACATCCACTGCTCGATACAGAGAAAGTGGTGCCGATTGATATAACTCTAGGTGATGGATATGATTCACTTCTGATTACTGGACCTAATACAGGCGGTAAGACTGTAACTCTTAAGACTATTGGATTATTTATACTTATGACAGAGTCTGGTCTACACGTTCCGTGTTATGAAGAGAGCAATATTCCGATATTCAAGGAAGTTTATGCGGAAATTGGGGATGAACAAAGTATCGAAAATAACCTGAGCACATTCTCCTCTCATATGCTCAATACTGCAAACATTATTGCAAATGCAGACAAAGAGTCGCTGGTACTGCTCGACGAAGTGGGCTCTGGAACTGATCCCGCTGAGGGAGCGGCGCTTGGCGTCGCTATGCTTGAAGCCTTGAAAGAAAAAAAGGTGCACATATCGTTGCGACCACCCATTATACGGAGCTCAAGAAATATGCACTTTCTACGGATGGCGTTGAAAAATGCATCGATGGAGTTCGATATGGATGCACTTGCACCGACATATAGGATTAAAGTTGGACTTCCTGGAAAGTCTAATGCATTTGAAATTTCGAGAAAAACTCGGCCTTGAACCTAGTATTATCGATAGAGCGATATCTCTGATGAATGAAAGTGATATCGAGTTTGAGGGTGCTGTATCTAGAGTAGAGGAAGATCAAAAGGAAGTTATTATAGCGCTTGAAAAAGCCCGCATCAAAGCAGCAGAAGCGGAGAAAAAACTTAAGGAAGCGGAGGAAAAGCTTGCGAAAGCAAAGGAAAGCAAACATAAGATAATTGAAGAAGCTAAGGAAGAGGCTCGTGCTATAATCAGCGATGCAAATAGGACTGTCAAGGAAGTGAGTAAGGAGCTCAGAAAGGCAGCTAAGGATGGCAGGAATAATTCTTCTGCTGTTGTTGCAGAGAGTAAGCGTAAACTCAGAGAGAAATCAATTGAAAATGCTGTTGCTCCACGCAAGATTAAGAATTTAAACGTTCCAAGGGCGGATGATTTGAAACCTGGAACTAGAATCAAGTTACTTAAGCTCGATCAGAATGGTGAAGTTGAAACATCGCCTGACTCATCTGGGAACCTGACAGTGAGAATCGGAGCACTCAAGATGGGTGCAAAGATTAAGGATGTTATGATTATCGAGAATAATAAACCTGGCACAAAAGAACGTAATCGTAGGAGCTACGCCAAGATGAATACATCAAAGGCAAAGACAATATCACCATCTATCAATGTGATAGGGAAAAGCCTTGACGATGCGGAACTTGAAGTTAGCAAGTATATAGACGATGCTTTTTTATCAGGTATAAATGAAGTGCAGATTGTGCACGGCAGAGGTGAGGGAATACTTCGTAATGGCATCAGGAATATGCTTAAAAGAAATGGCAACATCAAGTCTGTATCAGGCGCTTCATATGATCAAGGTGGAGAAGGCGTAACTGTGGTCACCTTTATAGACAAATAATGACCTTTGCTCCTTTTTATAGGTTACTAAAATGCTGATTTTGATATATAATTAATTGATTAAAGTATTATTCTGGAGATTTTGTAAATGTTCGTCGTTAGCAGCTGCCTTCTAGGCAATAATTGCAAGTATAATGGTGGTAATAACTATAACGAGGAAGTTGTTGAATTCTGCCGTACCCACGAGTTTGTTTAGTATGCCCAGAGACTTCGGGTGGGCTAAAGGCGCCGAGAATGCCAGCAGAGCAACAGTACATAAAGGCATCTGATGGGAATTTTGAAATTCGTGTAATAGATAAGGAAGGTAACGATTTAACAGATAATTTCCATAAGGGTGCGGTTGTTTCACTAGAGTTAGCCCTTAAGCAGGCTGATGAGCTAGGTGAAGAGATAGAAGGAGCTATACTCAAGGCTAATAGCCCATCGTGCGGTAGTGACCATATCTATGATGGAACATTTACGGGAACCCTGATTTCTGGGGACGGCATCTTTGCCAATCTTCTCAAGAAACGAGGGATACCAGTTATGAGTGAGAATAATTTTAAAGAGAAGGTATAAAGAGGAGAAGTCCGAGTAATGATCGACTATAAGGTACAGATTGCACAAATTATTGCTAAGCAGGAAATTGGGTTAACTGCCGAAGAAATTGCCGAGATGATTGAGGTTCCAACCGATCCTAAAAATGGTGATTTTGCATTTCCTTGCTTTAGATTAGCGAAGACGATGAGAAAAGCTCCGCAGATAATCGCTGCTGATGTTGCATCGTCAATCGAAAATGAATCTATCTTTGATAAGGTTGAACATGTCAATGCATATGTGAATATGTTTATCTGTAAGGATGCGTTTGTGCGAAATGTCGTTTCGGAAGTTGTTTCCCTTGGATGTGAATACGGTAAATCTAATGTTGGCGAAGGGAAAACGGTAATAGTAGAGTTCTCATCACCTAACATCGCTAAACCATTCCATATCGGACACATCAGAAGCACGGTTATCGGAAATTCAATCTACAAGCTGTATGATGCCACTGGTTATGATGTTGTTAGAATCAACCACCTCGGAGACTACGGTACACAGTTTGGGAAGATGATTGTTGCTTATAGGCTTTGGGGAAATGAGGAAGAACTAGAAAAGAATCCTATAAAATCACTTCTTAAATACTATACGAAGTTTCACGAAGAAGCTGAGAAGGACCCTAGCCTAGACGATAAGGCTAGAGAGACTTTTGCCAAGCTAGAGAACGGTGAACCCGAAGAGGTTGAGCTATGGAAAAGATTTAGAGAGCTAAGCCTCGAAGAGTTTAGCAGGGTTTATAAGATGCTTGACATCGAGTTTGATTCATATGCAGGTGAGAGTTTCTATTCTGACAAGATGCCAGCAGTTCTGAAGGAGTTAAAGGATAAGAACCTTATGCACGAATCGAGAGGTGCTCAGATAGTAGACCTCGAAGATTACGATATGCCTCCAGCTGTTATCACGAAGTCTGATGGTTCGAGTCTATATGCGACTAGAGATATTGCTGCTGCTATTTATAGAAAGCAGCACTACGATTTCTACAAGAACATCTACGTAGTAGCAACACAGCAGAATCTCCACTTTAAGCAGTGGAAACAGGTCCTAGCTTTGATGGGATATTCATGGGAAAAGGATTGTATCCACGTTCCATTTGGTCTAGTAAGCCTTGAAGAAGGCACGATGTCTACTCGCAAGGGGAGAGTGGTATTCTTAGAGGATGTGCTTAATAAAGCCGTTGAGAAGACTAGAGAGATAATCTCTGAGAAGAATACCAGTGGTATTGATATCGATGAGATTTCTAAAGAAGTAGGAATTGGCGCAGTTATATTCCAAGAACTGTCTAACAACAGGATTAAAGATTATGTATTTTCATGGGATAAAATTCTTAACTTTGATGGTGAGACAGGACCTTATGTTCAGTATACACATGCTAGAGCATCTAGCGTCCTAAGAAATGCATCGCAGCAGGAACTAGACAGGATTAAGAGTTGTGATATAAATGATTTTAAATACGTAACATCAGATAGTGCTTATGAGCTAACTAAGCTTATATATAGGGTGCCAGAGGTTGTAAGAGAAGCTGCGGCTAAGTATGAACCATCAATTCTTACGAGACATCTTATAGACATCGCACAGAGCTTTAATAGGTTCTATCATGATGAACACATTTTAGTGGATAATGAGGAAGAGAAAGTTGAAAAGCTAGCGCTAGTATATGCCGCAAAAGTTACAATTGCTAACTGCTTAGCTATTTTGGGTATAAAGCGCCAGATAAAATGTAGGGGAGACAACGATGAAGCTATTGCTCAGCACAGTCAAGACAGATTGCTTTGATTCAAAGCTAGCACTCAAGAACATGTATAATGTCGTTGGGAATGCACCGTTAGAGGTGACTCTCAAGGAATTTGAATTGAGTGAAAATGACCAGAGGATTTATGAAGAATTGCTTGATAAGAAGTACAGTATCCTGTATTTCCATGCTGATGAAATCAATGAATCCAAGATAGTGCACATTTGTGAGATGATTAAGAAGGCTATCCCAAGCTGTATTACAATTATCGGTGGCAAGGAAGTGAGTTTTGAGACTCGTGAATTCATGCTAGCACACCCAGAGGTGGACTACGTTTTCCGCGGTGAAGGCGAGAAGGTTCTGTTTGACTTCGTGCGTTCGATTATCACGTATAGTTTTAATTTTGAGAGCATAGATGGACTAGCTTACAGGGAGAATGATGAGATTCTTGTAAATAAGATTGGCGAGCCGATTCGTTATGAAGATATTCCATTTGCATATGACAAGTTTGAAGTTCAGGAAGGTGAGACGGTATATTACGAATCGTCTAGAGGTGTTCCAGATACTTGCCACTATTCTCAGTACATGCCAGGTGTGTCTCTGCGTTCCTTATCACTAAACAGAATTTGTAATGAACTCAGATACTTCCTCGTCAAGAGAGCATGCAGAGTTGAGTTTGTAGAAAAATGGTTTAACTATGATGTTTCCAGGGCCTATAGAATTTGGGAATATCTTATTAACAATGATAATGGGTTTACGTCGTTCTCGTTCGATGTGAATGGTGATTTGCTAGATGAAGAAACGGTTGAGCTACTTAGCGAGGCGAGAGAAGGTTTATTCCACTTCAATATAGATATCGAGAGCACCAATGCAGTTGCACTAGCGGCAGCCGGGCGTAAGGAAAATATATATCAGCTTATGTATAACGTATCTAAACTTTGCAGAACAGCAAGGTTAATGTAAGGGTTATACAGCGAGTAGGGCTACCAGGTGAGACGATAGAATTATTTGAAAGATCGTTTAACAAGATATATAACCTAGGGGCTGATGAGTTTGACATAGAAGTTCTTCGCATTAAGAAGGGGACGATGTTTAGGCAGAAAGCTGATGAGTTTGGCTATGAATACAGCAGAGAATACCCTAATGAAGTCATAACTAATGATTACATTTCAGCTGCTAATATAGTTAGAATCAAGCTAGTTGCTGAAACGGTGAAACGTTTTGAGCGTGGCTTTGAAGATTCTATCTGCAAGATATTGTTCGATGCTGGCATGAAGCCATTCGCATTTTTCGATGGACTTACGTCATTCATAATGGAGAATGATCTTACATGCAAGCTAGGCAAAGAGGAGAATCTTTATAGGGTTCTTTATACGTATGCTGCAGAGATATATGATAAGAATGAGGATACGCTGAAGCTACAGGTGCTTCAAGAAGTGCTACACAGCGATATGAACAACAATGTTTCGCAAGATGTGATTAGAAGACTAGAACGTAAAGGTTGGGAAATACATGTCAAAGCAAAAAGCTAAACAAGATCGCATCGCAAAATACCTCCAGAATTTAAATGGAGGTATTTTGTTTGATGAACTATCAGACAAATACTTAAAAGAGGCAGGAGTATTTGAAATACTTCACGGCATTCCTGTTCCTATTTCGGCTGGAGTGAGTGACGAGCTTACAACACTGACAATAGCTTTTGGTATGGCAAGAGTAATCGGAGCAGATACCAACTTTAAATATAAGGATAACTACATAGCCTATATTAAACATATATTCGGAGAAGAAGCGAGTAAAGCGCTTATTGCAGAGGGTGCCAAGTATGGTCAATCTGAAAACTACGATGTTGCTGCGATGTTCTTTAGAGCAGTACTGATATTTGATCCTAAGTCGCGGGATGCACTTTACCTATACGGCAGGCTTGCAAGGATGCATATGAACAAGAAGATGAAGATGAATCTTATATTGGAAGTTTTAAAGCCGAGTCACTCGAAGTATTTGAACTTCTAACTATGATCCATCCAGATTTTGCTATGGGCTACTACTTCCTTGGTTATGGATATGCGAACATGGGACTATATACTAAGGCCGATCTTACTTGGAAATCATTTATAGAACTGACAGCAGCCTCTGGAGATCCTGAAATTGAAGAGCTTCGTAGTGAGATTTCCGAGAGATTGGACACACTCGAAGAACCAGTGAAGATAGAGGAGGGGGTAAACTGCGTACTTAGCGGAGACTATTTAGGAGGTCTTGAGATCCTGTCTAGATACAAGGATGGAAATTATCGTGATTGGTGGCCTCTATGGTACTACATGGCGGTATGTGCAGCATCTCTAGGTGAAGCAGAGTCAGCGATTGATTATTATAAGCAGGCGCTGATTTATACTCCTAGTAATACAGATATTATGGAGGAACTAGCCTCGGTTTATACTGCGATAGGAGATCAGAGGTAAATGCTTCTAAGTATTTAAATAAGATCGATATAGTTAAGAATAATATAGAACAAGAAAATTTATAAGGATTGGGAATGCAACATTTTTTTAGATATACTTTAGATGGCGATCCACACTTAAACATGAAACTGATATATTCGGGGCTTGTTATCGCAATAATTATTGCATATAGATTTAGAAAAAATGATAAATTGCTGAAAGTATTGCTAGCTACCAATGTGCTACTTCAGATTATACTATTTATCTGGTACCTGGGGTATAAGGAGCTTTTTATAATGGAAGGGTTGCCTTTATTTCACTGCAGGATTGCTGTGCTTATGATGGCAGTGGGATATGTAGCAAAGAACCCAGTGATTTCTAGGTACTTTGCGTGGCTTGGAATAATAGGAACCATAATAGCTTTTGGCGTACCGGATCCATCTGACTATTTGTGGCCGCATCTAACTAATATCACATTCATATGCACTCATTATCTAATCGCTATGAGTTCACTTATTATTATTTCTAGGAATGAAGTAAAGCTAAATTTTAGAGATGTAGTATTGATTACACTTATTATGAATTTAGTGATTATGATTACAAATACGATTCTTGGAAGCAACTATAGTTACTTGATGAAATTGCCTCCAGCACTTCCTATTAAAGTTAATAAGTACATTATATTCACGATAATGACTATACTTCTAATAATTGGTGAAATGCTTCTCGATAAAATATCTGTGGCAAAGATGAATAAGGGTGTAAGCGACCTAAGTGAATAGTTACTTAGGTCGCTGTAAAAGCACGATATTTACATAAAACCGCTTGACAGCCTAATATGTGTAGTGTAAAATAAGGTAGTCGCAAATGCGGGATGATGTTCCGAGGTAGCTCAATGGCAGAGCAACCGGCTGTTAACCGGTAGGTTGTGGGTTCGAGCCCCACCCTCGGAGCCATTGAATTTGTGCCGGAATGGCGGAATTGGCAGACGCCCGGGACTTAAAATCCCGTGAGAAGTGATTCTCGTACCGGTTCGACCCCGGTTTCCGGCACCAATTATAGATATCGCGGGGTAGAGCAGTTGGTAGCTCGTCGGGCTCATAACCCGGAGGTCGCAGGTTCAAGTCCTGTCCCCGCAACCAACGAAAAGTAACGACTTTGGAGTAATCTGAAGTCGTTTTTTTATTATCTAAATAATTATTGTTTAATATCAAGTTTTCTGATAAGATAATCTACTTTGCAGTTATAGCGTGCAAGTGAGGTATTCTTGGTATGAACAATAAAACTATTAATAAACATTATGTCTATGGTAAGTATGAAGATAAGCTTCTTAATTTAATGGCTGAAGGAAATGCCGATTTTGTTCAAGCTGATAAACTTATAGCATTGGGAGCAGATATCAATGCAAGCTGTGATAATAACGATGAAAATATCCTGTCATATATTATTCTCGAATATCGGATGAATCATAGAAAGAACGTTGGTAAGAAGCTATATAAAATTGTTGAATATTTTTTGGCAAAAGGTTTTGATGTTAATAAAAACGATGGTAAATATGGAGCGGCATGTTTAGAATCCTTAATATTTGCAACCTTTGATTCATATACTATAGATTTGGCAAAACTTCTTCTCGATGCAGGTGCAAGAAATATTTCTTATGATGACAAGCGTGGCTATGATACACTTCATGAATCTTTTTCAACAGAAAGTAGTTTTCAAAGGCTGTGCTGTAATGACGAACATTTATCAAATATTTTTGAATCAGTGTATCAAGTGTTCGAGGCTCAGAAGAATGGGAGAGATTATCATGGTATCGATTGGTATGGAAAAGCAACTGACCAGCATATATGTAAAGTATATGCTGAATGTTCTCATTATAGCAATTATACGTGTGACCTTTACTATAAAAACAAGAAAGAGAGCCTTCAGTTTTCAGACACAATCTATATGATTCTTGATGAAGGAGTTCTGATAATAGACCCAAATCTTGAGATGTGGATGGATAAAAAGCTACCTAATAAGGCAGTCATAGATATTTCTGATAAATTTAAAGGTATTCTTGGATTTAAAATAGAAGATATTACTTTTAAAAAGAAATGACTTTAAAAATAGAATCAAGAGGATATCGAAATCCTACTGTTTCATTACACCTCGAAAAAAGAGGAAGGTAGAGTTAAGACTAAAATATAATCTCGAGTAACGATTTATTTATATAAACGTGTAAGTGAAATGCATGCTGCGGCTGTTGCTGCAGCATGCATTTATTCTATTATTAAGTGAACTAAAATATAACTATGAAAATGCACAGTCATTACAATTCGGTTTATATGTGTTGTACAGTTCTATATAACTGAGTGCTGATAAGAATCGAGAGCAGGTTGATCTCTCGGTTCAATTCCGAACCTTCATTTACCAGGAGCAGATAATCGTTAATAAGATTATCAGAATCCTTTAATAGGTGGGCACATTTAATTTGGGTATTATCACCAGAAGATTCCGCATCTAATAGTATTTTTTTCTGATATCAAGGAACTGAGAGTTTTTCGTGCTTTTCGAGTGGAACTCTAATCTGATATGAGCAGTTTTCTTTGATGAATTCAGCACTAATAGATGATGCTGTTTCAGGAAAGAAATTAGCGTTTATTGCGAAATCGGTATTATCGGATAGCTTGTGCGGCGCACGGAGCTGCCTGCCCGCAACGGTCAGGCAGCCGGCGGCGAGCCTCGGTCTTGCTGTCAGCTCGCCGCCAGCAGACGGGAGCCCAGCTCCCGTCTGCGCCAGCGCCGCGTCCAAGCGGTGGTTCGAAACAATAGGCGCCATATTTACATCATGAATTCCAGCCCCGTTAAAGCCAGCACACCCATTATCGCCTTCGCTGAGCACGGCGCCAAAATTGTTTCGACCGATTATATTGAACAGATGACAGAGCTGCAGGACATCCTCACGGTTATGCGTGAGGATTATCTTTTCTATTACAGAATCCTGATTAATAGCATATTCGGCAAACAGCTTGACGCTTTCTCGTCCAGATATTACATCTTTTCGATTTGAACTGATTCCAAAGTGCTGCTCAACATTCTTTTGACTTAACGAACCAATCTGTGATTTAAGGCCAGTATTCGATCTTATGAAATTATATAAATCAAATTCATACATATTTAAAAAATAAGGGAGATTTTTCGTTGCAAGTCGCTGCTTCATGAATGGAATATCAAATGAGGCCCCATTATATGTGATTAAATAATCGACACTTTCATCTTTAAGAAAATCCATAGTAGCCATAATTACACGGTCTTCTTCATATGGATTTTCAGCAAGAAATTGAGTTATGGTCACACCTTTGCTATTAGGTATAAGACAAGCCGTCAGAATTATTTTATTTCCGCGCTGTGCGGAGAGGCCTGTTGTTTCAATATCAAATATGCATGGCTTTAGTCCGCCGTGATACAAATCGAATATTTGTCCTGAGTAAATATAAGTGTTATAAGATCTAGTAAATTTTTTCATGTCTTTATTTTTAGTTATGCCAAAAACTGGCATATAAGTGCTTATTAAGAAATATAATAATATCTAATATCTAAATCTGTCATTAATTGAAATGATATCTGCTATGTTTTATTACTATAATTCATTAGCACAAAAAAGTAAAACAGACTACAGGGGAGTAGTCTGTTTTGTAAAAAGGGTATTGGGACTAGAGATTAAGAGATTGCCAGGGAGACAATCTCTATAAATGATTATAGTCGCTCTTTGTACATTTTGCAATACTTAATGTGATAATAATTATACTAGTAACATAATTAATGTTTTTAGTGAATGATTATTCGATTGATTTATGTGATGAAAGGCGGATTTTATAATAGCAAATAAAAAAGGGACCACTTTCAACTTGAAAGCTTTACGGGATTACACCTACAAAAGCTAACATGACATCTAATTTTTTGGCTCAATCCAAAACTTTAAGTAGTCCCTTTATCATAAGCTACATGTATATTATTTTCTATACATTGAACAAGAAGTGAATTACATCTCCGTCCTGTACGACGTATTCTTTGCCTTCAGATCTAATCAGGCCTTGCTCACGGGCTTTGCCGAGGCTGCCACCACATTCTATTAACTTGTCGTATGCAATGGTCTCAGCTCTTATAAAACCTTTCTCGAAGTCTGTATGTATCTTTCCGGCCGCCTGAGGAGCTTTTGTTCCTTTTGTAATTGTCCAAGCTCTAACCTCAGGTTCGCCTGCGGTCAGGTAAGATATTAAATTAAGCAGGGTATAGCTCGCTTTATTAGCTTGTCTAGACCAGATTCCTCTATGCCTAGATCTTCAAGGAACATCTCCCTTTCATCATCTTCAAGAGCAGCCATTTCAGCTTCAATTTCCGCACAAATCTTTACGCAACCTGCCCCCTCAGTAGCTGCAAATTCAGAGACTTTAGTCACATACTCATTATCTTCACTTGCAACTTCATCCTCGGAAACGTTAGCGACATAGATTACTGGCTTATAGGTAAGCAGGTCCATAGATGAAATGATTTCTTTCTCTTCGTCCTCGAGCTCCATAGCGCGAGCGCACTTACCTGTTTCAAGCCACGATTTAACTCTTTCGAGCAGTGCGACCTGCTTGCCGAGAGTTTTATCGGCCTTCATGTTCTTGTTAAGTTTTGTTATTGCTCTTTCCAAGACTTCTAAATCGGCAAATATGAGCTCGGTATTAATCGTATCTATGTCATCTAGTGGATCGATGTGACCATTTACGTGGACTATATTGTCATTCTCAAAGCATCTTACAACATGAACGATAGCGGAAACCTCGCGGATGTGACCAAGGAATTTATTTCCAAGACCCTCACCTTTTGAAGCACCCTTAACGAGCCCAGCTATATCACAAAATTCTATAGTCGTGTAAATAGTCTTTTTTGCCTTGTAGATATCCGTCAGTACCTCAAGCCTTTTATCTGGAACGGTTACAACACCAACATTTGGCTCAATTGTGCAGAAAGGGTAGTTGGCAGCTTCTGCTCCAGCCTTAGTGATTGCGTTAAATAATGTGCTTTTTCCTACGTTAGGTAGACCTACTATACCTAGTTTCATTTTTTTACCTCTTATAAATTATTCTTAATATTATAATCGTTTCTTTTCCGAAGATATACGTATAATGCGATTGAAACGATAAAGATAACTATGCTTATAACTTGAGCTTGCCTCAAGAAACCAATCATCAAGCTGTCTGTTCTTAATCCTTCTACTAGGAACCTCTCTGGCGCATACAGAAGTCCATATAGACATGCAACCTGCCCAGGGAATTTTCTATGCTTAAAAATAGATGAGAGGATAATAAAAATAATAAAACACCATATCGATTCATATAGAAAAGTAGGGTGTACCGATTTCCCGTCTATTATTATTGCCCATGGAAGGGTTGTTTCAGTGCCGTACGCTTCATTGTTGAAAAAATTTCCCCAGCGGCCTATCGCTTGTGCTAAAGCAACAGAAGGGAGGATTAGATCAGCAACATCTATAAAGCTAATTTTCTTATACTTACAAATAGCGTATGCTGTAATAGAACCGAAGATTAAACCACCGTGTATTGCCAGACCTCCGCCGCGAATATCAAAAATTTCTGAAGGTGAATCGCTATAGTAATTCCAGTTGAATATAACATAGTAAATTCTTGCCCCAAGTATTCCAAGTGGGAGAATACCCAAGACTATATCTAATACATCTTCAGAAGCTAATCCATATCTTGGTGCACGCTTATAACTTATAAATAGCGCAAGGAGTGCGCCCGAGGCAATTAGTATGCCATACCATCTTATATCGAAGCCTGCTATTGAAATTGCAATTGGACCTGGTGATGTCACAGAAACCTCCAATACAAAGTTGATTTTTAAAAAAACATACTAGGATAGTATATCATAAATGAGCTAAATTAACGAGATTATCACAGAAAATGAAGATGAAGTATTGACAAGAATAATGACGTTTGGTAATATAATTTGGCGACACATTAGTGCGTATATGGCGGCGTAGCTTAGCTGGCTAGAGCGTCCGGTTCATACCCGGAAGGTCGATGGTTCGAGTCCATCCGCCGCTACCATTTGGACGCTTAGCTCAGCTGGGAGAGCATCTGCCTTACAAGCAGGGGGTCATAGGTTCGAGCCCTATAGCGTCCACCATTTTTTGGCCGGGTAGTTCAGTTGGTTAGAATGCCAGCCTGTCACGCTGGAGGTCGACGGTTCGAGCCCGTTCCCGGTCGCCAATTTTTAAAATCGATATGGTGGGTATCGTCAAGCGGTTAAGACCCAGGGTTGTGGCTCCTGTATGCGTGGGTTCGAATCCCACTACCCACCCCATTAACTTTTACATTTTAATATTGGGGTATCGCCAAGCGGTAAGGCAACGGACTCTGACTCCGTCATTCACAGGTTCGAATCCTGTTACCCCAGCCAATAATGGCGACATGGCCAAGTGGTAAGGCAGAGGTCTGCAAAACCTTTATCCCCAGTTCGAATCTGGGTGTCGCCTCCATAACTGAAACAGCTGAACGATTAGTTTAGCTGTTTTATTTTGTTTTGACATGAACACCTCGTTGTGATTTAATTAATAGGTATAGATTTTACAAAAATTCATTTAAATTAATAATTAAGTAAGGAATTGTAGACTTGAGAAACAAAAATGTAGTGCAAAATCTCGCTGATAAGAAAGTTGGTACTGGCAAGCGAGCTAAGATAATCATTGCGATTATTGCATTGATTTTTATATGTGTGGGTGCATTTGGAGGCTACAGGTACAGCAATGCGACAACATTCCCTAAGGGAGTAAAAATCGATGGTGTAGATGTATCTGGACTTAAGACTGAAGCGGCGGTAAAGAAGATTACAGATGCAAATAACTCATTTACAATAGAAGAAGAGGGACAAGAGCCTAAGAAGATAAACACATCCTTTACCTATGATATTAAATCATCAGTTCGTGCCAAGATAGGAATATCATCGGTAGATCCAAGAGTGTTGATAGGTAAGGGTGTTAGCTATAATATTTCGCTTAAAAACGCAGGCGGAATCAAGGAATCTGCCAAGACTATAGGTGATGCTGTTCCTGATGCTCAGGGTATAAAATACACTGAAGATGCATATATTGATTACAATAACATGAAGATTGTTCCAGAGATCCAAGGTGATAGTGTTGATTTCACTAAGGTGGCAAAGGCTATTGCTGAAAAAAAAGCTTCTGATTACAAATTCAACAAGTATAAGATTGATCGAAAGAAGCTTATATCAGAGCCTAAGGTTACTGCAGAATCGCTTAAGGATGAGTTTGAATTTGCTAAAAAGTATATTTCAAAGCCACTTTATCTAAATACTGTTACCGGAACACCTTATGAAGTGGATCAGAACTCGCTTGCAAAGGTTATCCTTTATACAAAGGAAGGACCTAAGTACAGTAAGAAGGGTGCAAAGGAAGTTGCAAAGGGAATAGCAGAAAAGTATTCGGGAAATACTTTAACTGTAAAGACTCTTGCTGGTGATAAGACGCTATATAATAATGCACTTAAGCTCAGTGTAGATGTTGATAAAACTGCGAATTCTATTCTTGAGTCGGCCAAGAATGGGAAAACTGGAACAATTGTGACGGATAGAGCAGCCTCTAGTGGAGATGGTTCTCATCTTGAGATTAATCTTGCTGCTCAAAATGTAAAATACATAAAGAATGGTAATGTGGTATTCACATCATCAATTGTTTCTGGAGGTCCAGGACATAGGACGAGAACAGGAATATTTAAGATAAACGGCAAGATGCGTAATGTCACGCTTAAAGGTCGTAACGACGACGGTTCTGACTATGAATCACCTGTAAGCTACTGGATGCCTTTCGATGGTGGAAATGGCCTTCATGATGCAACCTGGAGAGGTGCATTTGGTGGAGGTATTTATGTATCTAATGGTTCTCATGGCTGTGTTAATATGCCTCCATCAATGGCTGCGCAGCTATTTGGGATTATTCCTGCAGGGACAATAGTATACGTGTACAACTAGTAATATTAGAATGTAGCTCAGGCTATAAAAGTTTTAAAATAAATATTTAAATAGCGCTAACATCAATTGAAAAAAATTGATTGTTAGCGCTTTTCTGATGCGGATTTATTAACTTGATATTACTTATGTTCGAGAGCTTTCTTAACTCTATGCTTTCTGAGTGGTGAGTATAGAAGCCCGAGGCTGAAATTATAAGCTATAAAAGCATAGACTGAATAAAATGCATGAGCATGCTTGGATTTTAGTGTCTCGCCACGAACGACACCACCACAGCTTATCGAGTTATCTTTGCTTTCGGAAGCTTTGTGAACGGCTGAAATTAAATCATCGCAGCAGCATATATCATCTGAAAACAGCGTATAACCCATGCCAACATACTCGTAATCATGTGAATCGGATCCACCAAATGTAGGTTTATAGAAGTCTTTAGCCAGAATCTGAGAAAAGTCATTTGCAGTTTCAGTTTCGCAAGCGTTAAAACCTTCGATGAAATCAAATTCCTTAACAAGAGCCCTGTTTCGTTTGAGCGTTTTAAAAAGCATCGCACTTGAGCTTCTGGTGCCAAACGGATGAGCAGGACCGACGATGCCTCCGACCTGGTGTACAAGATTAATGAGCTTTTCAACCTTCATTCCACGCATCGTTAGTGCTTTTAAGTGAACGCCATCTGGCAAAATTACGATAAAGTGCCCAGCGTCTCTCGTATCGTATTCGACACCTCTGATTACTATAAATTTACTGTCAGGATTTTCTACTTTCCAGCGATTATATCCTCGGTAAGAATCATGATCAGTTACAAGCATCCCGTCATACCCTTTTGCAGAAAGTATTTTAACATATTCAGAGATTCTAACTTTGGCATCAATTGAGCCATACCTTGTATGGCAATGCATATCGAATTTTAACAAAAACAAACTTCCCTAAAAATTAAATTGTTTTGATTATATAACCTTATTATGTCAAAAATATGTAGAAATCAAAGCAAATACAAGTATATTGCATTGTTGTGATCACTGAATATATATTATTTATATTATTCAAATGATGCTTTGATCAGATTAGCGTCTTCGTCGATTGAATCGAGATATATAACTGGAAGGTAAGAGGCAATTTTTTTCTTGACAGGTTCTCTTGATGCTATTGCCACACCCGCGCCAGCTACATCTATATCGAACTCAGATAGGATTTCTGATACACCCTTCAGGCTTCCTCCTCCGCGCATGAAGTCATCTATGATTATAGCGCGCTTGTTTTGGGAAACTGCTCTTTTTGAGATAGACATTTTTTGTATTCTATCGTATGAGCCTGAGAAGTAATTGATGCTTACGGTAGAACCCTCTGAATATTTTGCCTCGCGCCTAACAACTACCAAAGGCAAATTCATCATAAAAGCTACATCGGCGGCTAATGATATTCCTTTAGTTTCTACTGTTACGACATAATCAGCATTTAAATTTGCAAATTTGCCTGCAAAATAAGTGCCCATGCTGCGCGTTAACTGTCCGTCGAACATGATGTCTGAGGTGTATAAAAAGCTTCCTCCGAGAATCCTTGCTGGATCGGATAATTTATTTACAAGAGTCGTTTGTAGCTGTTTCAATCTATCATCTGATAACGCTGGTACATATCTTAATCCGCCGTTTGCTCCTTGGATTGTCTCAATCCTACCGATGCCCTCTGAGGCTATAATCTCTCCGGCAGTCGTAATATCTTCGCTGAGGCTAGATTTTGCAATATCGAATTTAGAGCAGAATTGATTATAAGAATACTGCTTACTTGGGTGAGAAAGAAGCTCGGTAATTAAGCTTCCAACACGCTTATTTTTCTTCATAGCAAATTCCTCCAATAACATTCATTTTACTGTTATTAGACCAAAGTCAATTCGTGTTCTTATCGTGTTTAATGTCTTTTATTCGTTGAAATCATAAGGGATATGCCGTATAATTATTCGAGGTATTAATTAGCTTGGAGGTAAATAAAGTGGCTGACATTTCAAAGTTCAAGAGAATTCATTGCCTGGGTATTGGCGGTGTAGGTCTATCAGCTGTCGCAGAGATATTACAGGATAATGGTCATGTAGTTAGCGGAACAGATATAAATAGATCTGATATTACTGATCACCTGAATAGGATTGGCATTAAAGTGTTTTATGAGCACAAAGCGGAGAATGTAGATGATGTTGATGCTATAGTTTATTCAAATGCAGTATCTGATACTAATCCTGAGATTGTTCGTGCAAAGGAAAGACGAATTCCGATATATTCCCGCGCAGAAGCACTGGGAATGATTATGAGCAACTATAAGCACAGTATTGCTGTATGTGGTACACATGGAAAAACTACTGTTACATCCATGACTTCGCTCATACTTCGTGATGCAAAGTATGAACCAACAATTCTTGTCGGCGGAAATGTTGAGGAGATTAAAGGCAATGTAGAAATTGGTGGCAACAACTATTTTGTTACTGAAGCTTGTGAATACATGGATAGCTTTTTGCATCTTAATCCAACGATAGGGGTGCTTCTCAATATAGATTCAGATCACCTAGACTATTTTAAGGATATGGACCATATTGTTAAATCGTTTAAGGAATTCGTTTCTAATATTCCTAAGAAAGGCATTATTATTGCATTTGGGGAGAATCCTTTTGTAAAAGAAGCACTAAGAGGACTTACGAATGTAATAACGTATGGATACACCGACAGCAACGACTTTTATGCTGAAAATATTTCGTTTGATGATAGAGGATTTCCAGAATATGATATTTGTCATGAAGGCAAGACTCTCTGCCATCTACATTTAGGCGTACCAGGTGAACACAACGTCCTGAACTCGATGGCTGCGTATGTTACAGCTAGATATCTTGGTGTAGACGATGATGTAATCACTGGAACGCTTAAGAAATTCAAGGGAACTCACAGACGCTTTGATTTTACTGGTGTTACCAAGAAAGGTGTTAAGATAGTTGATGACTACGCTCATCATCCGACAGAAATAAAGGCAACTCTTTCAGCTGCTAGCAAGGTTAAGCATAATAAGCTAAGAGTTGTGTTTCAGCCACATACATATACTAGAACAAAGGCACTTTTTGAAGATTTTGTAGATTCGTTTGACCATGTTGACTCACTTATCATAACGGATATCTATGCAGCTAGAGAGAAGGATGTCTACGGTGTTTCATCATACCAGCTAGTGAATGCAATTAAGGCAAAAGTATCCCGATAGGGAAGTTTATTATGTTCAAGATTTTGATGACATAGTTAAGTATCTTTCTGCTAATGCAGAGAAGGATGATATTGTGATGACGATGGGTGCCGGCGATGTCTATAAGATTGGACAGATGATGCTTGAAGTATAGTGGAGGGATTACATGACTATTGAGGAATATAGGAATTGCGAAAGCGCCAGGCTTGAAGCAAATAAACGTAGGATGGAAGATGACGGAGTTAATTTCGTAGACCTCTACTCTGCGTATATAGATGAAGAGGTTGTAATTGAAAAAGGTGCTACAATTGCTCAGAATGTCACAATCTCAGGCAAATCTATAATTAGAGCAGGTGCTTACATAGGACAATCTTCAGTTCTTAAAGATGCTGAAGTAGGTAGCGGTTCCACTGTTGAAGCATCATATATATACGAGAGTAAGGTCGGAGCGAAGACTAGCGTTGGACCATTCGCTTATATCAGGCCGGGCAGTATTATCGGTGACGAATGCAAGGTCGGTGACTTTGTTGAAGTTAAGAACTCTACCATTGGAGATGGAAGTAAGGCCTCGCATCTAACGTATATAGGTGATGCAGATATAGGTAAAAATGTAAATCTCGGATGCGGAGTAATATTCGTAAATTACGATGGTACTAAAAAGTATCGTTCCAAGATTGCTGATGATGTATTTATCGGATGTAATTCAAACCTTGTTTCTCCGGTTGAAGTGGGTGAAGGTGCGTACGTAGCGGCAGCGACTACAGTCACGGAAAATGTTCCGGAAGACGCCCTTTGCATAGGAAGATCGCGAATGACCACAAAGGAAAATTGGGTACGTAATCGTAAAATTTTAAAGAAAGATAATAAATAAAAAAAGATTATATTTTTTTAAGTTCACGTATTGGAGGTAAATAATGAACAAGGTCTTTTCCGATCTAAAGCTTTTTACATGCAACGCACATCCAGAGCTCGCAAATGAGATTGCTGAATTAATGGGAATTAAAGTTGGAAAATCAACTGTTAATAAATTCAGTGATGGTGAAATTCAGGTAAGTATTTGGGAGTCTGTAAGAGATTGTGATGTATATGTTGTACAGCCAACTTGTGCACCTGTTAATGACCATTTGATGGAGCTGCTTATCATGATTGATGCCCTCAAGAGAGCATCAGCCGGAAGGATCAACGCAGTAATTCCTTACTATGGATATGCGAGACAAGATAGAAAAGCGAAGGCAAGAGATCCAATTACAGCTAAGCTTGTGGCTAACTTAATTCAGGCTGCCGGAGCAGATAGAGTTATCTCAATGGACCTTCACGCTAATCAGATTCAGGGTTACTTTGATATTCCGGGTAGATCACCTTCTTGGATTACCGATACTTACAAAGTACTTCAAAGAAAAGAATCTAGATAATGTTGTTGTTGTATCACCTGATCACGGAAGTGTTACAAGAGCAAGGAACATGGCTGAAAGACTTGATGCACCAATTGCAATTGTAGATAAGAGACGTCCAGAGCCAAATAAGAGTGAGATTATGAATATAATCGGAGATATTGATGGCAAGAATTGTATTCTGTTAGACGATATGATTGACACCGCAGGTACTATTTGCAATGCAGCAAGTGCACTAATTGAACTAGGTGCAAAAAATGTATATGCCTGCGCAACACACGGAGTTTTGTCAGGACCAGCAAAAGAGCGTCTTGAGAAGAGTCCTATACAGGAACTAGTTCTTTTAAATACGCTTCCGATCGATGATGAGAAGAAATTAGACAAGATGACATTTATATCTGTTGGACCAATCTTCTCGGAAGTTATTACAAGGGTTTACCAGGGTGGATCCGTAAGCACTTTATTTGATTAATTGATATAGCACTGTGATTTATGGCAACGGAGGGAACTCCGTTGCCAATCTGTCTATTGGAGTAAAAGAGTATGTACATTATTGTAGGACTAGGGAATCCTGGGGACAAATACGCACAGACAAGGCATAATATGGGTTTTAGAGCAATTGATAAGCTTGCCGATGATCTAAATGCTTACATCACCAAAGCTAAATTTAAGTCACTTATTGGAGAATGCAGAATTGGCACACAAAAAGTGCTTCTTGTTAAGCCACAGACTTATATGAATCTTAGCGGGGATGCTTTGAGAGAGGTAGCAAACTTTTACAAGGTGCCTTCAGAAAACATAATAATTATATATGATGATATTGATATTCCTCTTGGAGCTATTAGAATTCGTAAATTTGGTGGTCCAGGTACACATAATGGTATGAGATCAATTGTTAGCCAGCTCGGAACGACAGAATTCCCAAGAATTCGAACTGGCGTTGGCAGTGGCGACGGTTCACTTGTTGATCATGTAATTGGAAAAGTTTCAAAGGATGAGAATGCAATTCTCGACGAAACAGCTGCAAAAGCAGCTAAGGCGGCAAGGGATATTATCGAGGTTGGTATCGATAAAGCCATGAATCTCAACAATACTACAAAGAAAAAGGACTAGATATGAAAATTAATATCACCGGAGTTAGCGGAAGTAGGGTTGCCTACTACGCAGCCAAGGAGATTGTTAAGAAGAAAAAGACATTGATTATCGTTTCCAGAGCGGATGTTGTGACAAGGCTCAAGGACGATATTTCTTTTTTTGTACAGGACAGAGAAATCTTTATAATGCCTGAAGAAGATGAACTTCAGATAGTTTATGAGGCGAAAGACAGCAATGCAACTATACAGAGTTTGAAAGCTCTAGATGCGTTATGTTCAGATGAAGAAGCTGTTGTAATTGCCCCGATTTCGGCAGCTTTAAAATCTCTTCAGCCAGCAAAAAGGTTTATAGATTCAGTTATAAACCTTAAATTAGGTATGAGGATTGATCCGAAAAAATTGAAGAGTGAGCTAGTGTCAATTGGATATACGTCATCTTCAATAGTTGAAGCAGAAGGCGAGTTTAGCACTCGTGGAGGGATAATAGACATCTTTTCACCTAACCACGCAGATCCAATAAGGGTTGAGTTTTTTGATGATGAAATAGATTCGATTAGATTCTTTGACTCGGAATCACAGATGTCACTTGAAAATATTGATTCTATCCGAATATGTCCAGCTGCAGAGTTTGTGCCTACTGAACGAGAACGCCTTGATGTGCTCCCCTTGATAATTGATGAATATGATAGGCGTCTTGATGAACTGAAAACCCAAAATGGTGAAAAAATGCTATCCGATGGCAGAATAGAGAGAATTGAAGATCTTAAGAGCCGCATTACAGAGATGTTCACGGAATGCACCAATGTGCAAATATTTGCCAACTATCTAAGTATTTCAATCTAAAGTCCGAAAGGCTATGGGATTATCTGGGATTATCAGACAGTTCGAACCTAATGATATATGATCCAAATAGAATAGAAACTGAGATTACGGAGCACAAGGAAAAAAACGATCTTAAGAAATTGTATGATAGAGATCTTATTGTCTTCACACCATTTCCAGAACCGATAAAGGAGATTGATGAATTTAATAGAGTCATAAATGTAACTAGCAGACAGATTGCGAGCTTTAACGGGCAGATGGAACTCTTTGGAAGAGAGATGAGAAGACTATCCAAAGAAGGATATGAAGTCCATATAGTTTCTAATGAGCGCGCGAGACACGAACGCATTCGTGAGTATTTAGAAGATGCCAAGATTTTCGGACATTTTAGATATGATCTAGGACTTCTCGGATCGGGAATGATGCTCGATGACGAAAAGCTTTGCTATATAACGGATGCAGATATTTTTCCCAATATAAGAAAAAGTATAAAAAGAAAGTTGCGTCGTAAGACGAAGAAACAAGATTTTTTAGATCTTCACGCTGGTGACTATGTTGTTCATGAGGAACACGGAATAGGGCGATTTGAAGGGATTAAAACTCTGGAAGCCGATGGAGAAATAAAGGACTATTTAAAAATCCATTATTCAGGTACTGATGTTCTATATATCCCAACCGAACAAATGGATATTGTACAGCGATATATTGGAAGTGAAGGAAAAGCACCTAAGCTGTCCAGGTTGTCTGGTGGGGATTGGCGCAATACTAAGGCTAGAGCACGTAAGGCAATTGAGGAAATTGCTGAGGATCTTGTTAAATTATATGCTGAGCGTGAACTTCGTGGGGGCTACGCATTTCAGCACGATACTGTATGGCAGCATGAATTTGAGGAGAGATTTCCATATCAGGAAACTGATGATCAGCTGCAAGCTACAGAAGAGATAAAAGCAGATATGGAAAAACCGCTACCTATGGATAGACTTCTGTGCGGAGATGTCGGTTACGGTAAGACAGAAGTGGCTGCTAGAGCAATTTTTAAATGTGTCTCGGAGGGAAAGCAAGCGGTATTTCTTGCTCCTACAACGCTTTTGGCTAATCAGCACTTCAATACATTAAAGAACGTTTTGAAGATTATCCGTTTAATATAGAAATGATGTCTAGGTTCGTAAATGAATCACACCAAAAGAAGGTGATTGAAGGATTATGTAAAGGTACTGTAGATTTAGTTATTGGAACTCATAGACTGCTGTCAGAGGATATATCCTATAAAGATTTAGGATTACTAGTTATAGATGAAGAACAGCGCTTTGGTGTAAAACACAAGGAAAAGCTCAAAATGGCAAGGCAAACAGTTGATGTTTTGACACTTTCCGCAACTCCGATTCCAAGAACTTTGAACATGTCGTTAACAGGTATTAAAAATATAAGTACAATTGAGGAACCTCCTCAAGATAGGTATCCAGTACAGACATTTGTATCTGCTGAAGACGATGAGCTTATGAGAAACGTAATCAGGCGTGAACTTGATAGAGGCGGACAGGTATATGTCATATATAACCGCGTAAATGGAATTAATGATGTTGCAAAACGTATAAATTCATTAGTGCCGAATGCAACAGTTGCGGTTGGCCATGGGCGTATGAACGAAACAACACTAGAAAATGTCATGCTAGATTTTGTAGAAGGTGAAATAGATATATTTGTGGCAACAACGATTATTGAAAATGGAATTGATATTCCAAACGCTAATACCATAATTATATTAAACGCAGATAAACTCGGGCTTTCTCAGCTGTATCAACTTAAAGGTAGGGTAGGAAGATCAAATAGACTTGCCTATGCGTACTTACTGTATAAACCAGAAAGAGTTTTGACAGAAGTCGCTACAAAAAGGCTTGCGGCAATAAGAGAGTTTACCGAGTTTGGCGCAGGTTTTAAACTTGCGATGCGTGACCTAGAGCTCAGAGGAGCGGGAAATGTCTTGGGAGAGGCTCAACACGGTAATATAGCTGGAATTGGTTATGAACTATACGTTAAGGAAATTGATAAGGCTGTTAGAAGATTAAAAGGAGAGAAAATAACCGAAGGAAGAGAAGACATATCTATAGAAGTTGATATTCCTGCGCGCATTCCTGCTGAATATATAAAGGATGAAACGCTTAAATTGCAGGCATATAAGAAGATTGCTCAGATTGCGAATCATGAAGAGGCTGAGGAGCTTGTAGCAGAACTGATTGATCGATACGGTGATCTACCTGATGTAACAGTGGATCTTATTAGGATTTCCGAGATTAAATGCTTTGCAGCTGAGCTAGGTGTAAGATCTATATCAGAACGTGGTGGGCGTTATGTAATTGAATTTAATGAAGAGAATAATGCAGATGCATTCACACTGATTGTAGCTAAACAAAAGTATGGAGACCAGCTGGTGATAAGTAGTGGTAACAATCCTTTCCTTAGCCTACAGAAAGGTAGAGAAAAACCAGCTGTGAGAATCTTAGATTTAATGATGACGATGGCGGAGGCTAGACTCCAAGGACTTGCTCAGTCAGATTAGAGTACTAAATCAACCAATCTTAATCATGGACATATTTACGTGTTATGGTATAATCGGCGTTAGTGCTGAAATACACTTTTTGTTATAGGAGATATAAATGAGTAAAATTCAACACTCTGAACATGGTGCTAAATTCGTAAAAGGAGCGGCAATCCTGTCGATTACAGGGATAATTGCCAAAGTTTTTGGTGCGTTCTTCAGAATTCCACTTAACAATTGGATTGGCGCTGCAGGTATGTCATACTACGGGGTAGCCTATCCTATTTATTCGTTCTTTCTTATTATAGCAACTGCAGGACTACCGGTTGCTATTTCAAAGATGGTATCTGAAAGGGTAGCTATTGGCGATTATATAAATGCGCACAGGGTATATAAAGTGTCTCTTCACATCATGTTTGCTATAGGTGTGTTTGGATTTATTGTATGTTACTTTGGGGCTGATATAATCGCTGCTCATAGTAAAAATCCAGGTGGTGCAGCTTCGTTAAGAGCTATAGCACCAGCATTATTGACCGCCCCAATTGTTGCATCATTCAGGGGTTATTCTCAAGGACAGCAACAGATGATGCCTACTGGAGCATCGGAAGTTATTGAGCAGCTTATGAGAGTATTTGCGGGGCTTGGACTAGCTTATATGTTCCTTAGTTCAAGTAGAGATCTTACAAAAGCAGCCGCAGGTGCTACATTTGGTGCCTCTGCTGGTTCAATAGCTGCGCTTATACTTCTACTTGTTGTCTATATTGTGGGCGGTAAGGAACGAAAACTCCATTTTCAGAAATCAATTCATAAGGATGAGCCTACAAAATCTATATTCAGTCAGCTTCTTAAGATAGCAGTTCCAATTACTATTGGATCAGCTATTTTGCCGTTCATGATGATTGTAGATTTATGGTTGGTAATGAGAAGACTACAAGCAACAGGTTGGACTCATCATCAATCAAAGCAGTTATATGGATTAATTAGTGGATTTTGTGATCCACTAATAGGATTTCCGCAAGTGTTTACTATTGCTGTGGCAGTAAGTCTTGTTCCAGCTATTTCGTCAGCATTTGTAAGGGAAGACATGGTGGGACTTCATAAAAATATACAAACGGGAATCAAAACCAGCATGATAATCAGCTTCCCTTGCATGATTGGACTGATTGCTTTAGCTAGACCTATTCTTTTCTTGCTTTATCCAGGACAACCAGAGGATTCAGCTCTTGCAGTACCTACGCTACAAGTTTTATCGTTGGGTATAGTGTGTTTATCGATACTGCGTACATTTTCTAGCGTTTTACAAGGGATAGGGAGACCTGCGATTCCTGTTGTTAACCTATCAATCGGTGTCATATGCAAATTTATAATCACATATATACTAGTGGGTATTCCGTCTTTTAACATAAATGGAGCAGCGGCAGGGAATGTTGCGGCATATGGAATAACGGCTATACTTAACTATCGTGCTATGCATAAACTCACCGGTACAAATATTAATATAGTCGGAACATTTGTTAAGCCAGCAGTCGCGGCTCTTGTTATGGGGGCGGGGGCTCATGGATCATACGTTTTAATATATAAGCTTTTGGGAAGTAATTCTCTTGCAACGCTAGCTACGATGATAATCGCTGTATTCATATATGTTGCTGCAGTATTCGTTACAAAGTGTTTAGGCCCTGAGGAAATTTTAATGATGCCTAAAGGAGAGAAACTTTTGAGGCTAACGAACAAATTTCACTTGACGAATAATAGTAAATGATGCTTATTTTTATACTTTATAGGCTTTTTACAGACTTTAAGCAAGATAAAACAATCAATTCGTTGACTTTTCAATACTTCAACAGTATAATACGTGTAGTTAAGTTACCATAAGGAGGAAAATTATGAATAAGGCTGAATTAGTAAGCAAGGTTGCTGATAAGACTGGTTTTAAGAAGAAGGATGCAGAAGCAGCTTTGGATGCTGTACTTGGAACTATTGAAGAGTCCCTAGTTTCTGGAGACAGTGTTAGACTTATCGGTTTCGGTACATTTGAGACAAGGTCAAGAAAGGCTAGAAAGGGTAGAAACCCTCAGAAGCCAGAGGCAGTTATTGATATCCCAGCTTCAAAGGCACCTGTTTTCAAGGCAGGAAAGTCGCTTAAGGATGCAGTAAATAAGTAATTGAATTATACTTAGGGAGATGGGTACGATGTGCCCATCTTTTTCTTTTGTTAAATTTAATTGCCGGAGTATACGAAAAAAATAAAAATACGTTTATAATTAAACTGAAGTTAATCTTTTTTCTTGCCGTGTTCTTGAGGAGTTTGCATAACTGATAGAAAATGGGCAATCAAAGTTATGACATATGATGTTGGTACATTATATTACTTAGGGCAGACATAGTGTTACTGCTAATAGTGTACAGGTAAAATTGAAAGGATAGAAATGGATAGAAATGGCTAGAATAGTGTTACTATGTTCACTCGTGCTTTTGGCTCTTCTTTACCTTGGAATCTGGTTTGGGGCATATAAGTACCTAAAGAACAAGAAAGTTGATGGCGTATCGCTTCTTGATAGAGCTGTAAACGAATCGAAAGATACGAGTAAGATTCCTCTGAATGAGCTAATAGTTTATTTTCTAATGATAGCAATAGCCGTTAGTGGTGCAATTAAGTTAATGCATGGGGCAGGTTCAGGGTTTTCAATTATGGCGAGATGGATTATTGGACCGCCTGCACTAGCGCTTTTTAATGCTCGAAAAAGGACGGGTAGATCGCTTATGGTTCTCGCGGCAACGGCACTTCTCTCGGTATTTCTTATGATAGCTTTTTCTATAATCGGCCTCCCGAGCAAAGCGCCGATTGTATCAATCGCTGGCATGGATATTAAGATGTCTCAGACGAAGGCTTCAGAGCTATTGGACGAAGGTTTCGATATATATGAGCGTGTGAGTGACGAAACTTGTAATGAGGATGATTATATAAATATTTCAGCTTCCCCGAGATATAGAAGATACTCACTTAACAGCAATATATTTATACCGGCAGGATACAAGCGAGCTGAATCGGGGATACTTTATTCGAAGTATTTAATAGTAAAAAATAACACTGTAGTTGGAGCAATACACTTCTTTGGCGATATGAAAAAAGACACTTTGTTAAAGGATTGTAAAGTAGTTGCCATTATGATGGATGAGGATTGTATAAAAAATGCTAGAAAACACGGCAACAAAGTCAAACTTAATGGGCTTAATCTGCTATCTACTTTAAAAGAACAAGACTTTAAGGAAACTTTTGGAAGTCATTTGTGGTCAGTTCCGAATTATCCGACGGATGAGACAAGCCTCTATTATGGTATACAATGGACTCCAAGGAGTGATCACTTATTTTGGAATGAATATTATTCATATGTAAGATTCAATAGAAGTAATATGATGACAGATTTCCAAATTGTTGCAGAGATAGCTCGCAATTACGATAATAATTAGCACGTTTTGATTTGTGTAAAGTTTATGTACAACATAAAAAATATAACAGTGAAATGTTATAAAGCGGAGGGAATATGAGGTTAGATAAATTTTTGAAGAATTCTAGAATAATAAAAAAAGGCGTACAGTTGCAAAGGAAGCTTGTGAGCAAGGAAGAGTGGAAGTGAACGGTAAAATTGCTAAGCCGGGGATTGAACTCAAGGAAGGGGATACAATTAAAATTGCATTTGGAACAAGTGTACTAGAAGTGCGAGTGGAAAAGCTTTTAGATAACGTTAAGAAGGTTGATGCAGAATCAATGTATACTGTTGTTTAAATGCGTCCAAAAACCATCATGTTAATTCTATTGTGAATGTAGCTCGCTTGAAAGGACCCCTATTTAGTATAAATATATTTATTAGAAAACGTTCACTGAGTGCTCGATGCTAAATACATTTGAGAACGACAGATAAGTAGTGAAATAGTCTTTGAATCTTAGAAAAAGATGAAAAAAATAATAAGAAAAAACAAGTTAAAAAAGCGTAATTTTTTCCAAATAGCATAAGTTGTGGCAGTGCTACAAATAACTTCAATATATTGATTTTGAGGTCGAAAAAAGTCGATTTACTTTTAGTGCTTGTAAGGTTAATATTAAGCCACCAGTCACCCCTGGTTGTAAATGTGTGTTATTTCATATCGTAAGAAGGAGCAAATTATGTATAAAGAGAACACAGACACAATATCAATTATCACTGGGTCGACATGCGCGCAAGTTGCTATTGATGACATCGAATTTATAGATAGGGAAGGAAAGTCTCTTCTAATTTATACGTCATCATACATATACAAAACTTTCGCAAAAATTGATGATATCGCTTATCCATTGATAGGCAGGTCGTTTTTTAGACCTCTTGTTGGCCTAATTATTAACTTCGATAAAGTAAGAAAAATTGACAAATACGAAATCGAATTTGAATCTGGAAGGAAAATAGGTATAGGAAGAAACAATCATTCTAAGATTAGAAGGGCGTATAAGAAATATCTATTTAGATATCCGCCATATGTAACTGTGGATTGGGAGAACAAGCCACACGCGACAATTAACTCACTTTGGGAAGATGAAGTAAAATACAAAGGGAAAAATTATTAAGTGAGTTAAATGCATTGAAAGTCTGCGCTATTTTAGTGTGAGTTAAAGAAGGAAAAGTAAAATAGTGTAAATAAATACATAGTATCAATGTAATTGTAAAAAAAGTGTGAATGAAAGAATAAATGATAACGATGTAAAGCTGTAAATGATATAAATCAGTTTTTATTGATACACATAAAGAAAAAAAGAGCTATTAATATAAGAAAAGTGTAAAATAAATAATAAAATTACAAAATTGATACTACATATAAAATGCAAATCTAATAATAAAAGGAAAAGGATGCTAACCAGGGGTTGACAGGCAATAGTGCAGACTTTATAATGAAAAGAACTTGTTTTCTAAATAGAGTGCAAGTGAGCGAGCCAGGGCGTGGCAAGCAAGAAATCTTAAAAAAGATGAAAAAAGTGCTTGACGAGTCAAAAATGGTGCGCTATAATGATTAAGCTGTCGCGAGAGAGCGGGCAACGAAAATCGCTCAAACGCAGTCAGCAGAACCATGACAACTTCATAGTGTAGAAACTGGTCAAGAGATCGACACGGTGAAAACCGGAGATTAGATCTCAAGATCGTATAAGAGACAAACGATGTACAATATGTCGTATGTCCCTGTACAATTCAAACACAAACAACAATGATTCGGAAATAACGAGTCGAGACGCGATAAGCGTCATCCATTAACAGGATTTGGACGAATCGAAAGATTCTTCAGATAACATTTATTAAGAGTTTGATCCTGGCTCAGGATGAACGCTGGCGGCGTGCCTAATACATGCAAGTCGAGCGAGATGTTAGCGCATGAACCTTCGGGGGATTATGCTAACGGACAGCGGCGGACGGGTGAGTAACGCGTAGGCAACCTGCCCCCGACAGAGGGATAGCCATTGGAAACGATGATTAAAACCTCATGACACCGTAGAAGCACATGCTTCATCGGTCAAAGATTTATCGGTCGTGGGATGGGCCTGCGTCTGATTAACTAGTTGGTGAGGTAACGGCTCACCAAGGTGACGATCAGTAGCCGACCCGAGAGGGCGATCGGCCACATTGGAACTGAGACACGGTCCAAACTTCTACGGAAGGCAGCAGTAGGGAATCTTGCACAATGGGCGAAAGCCCTCGATGCAGCAACGCCGCGTGAAGGATGAAGGCCTTCGGGTTGTAAACTTCTGTTCTAAGGGAAGAAACAAATGACGGTACCTTAGGAGCAAGCCCCTAGCTAACTACGTGCCAGCAGCCGCGGTAATACGTAGGGGGCAAGCGTTATCCGAATTATTGGGCGTAAAGAGTGCGTAGGTGGTTACCTAAGCGCAAGGTTTAATTTAGAGGCTCAACCTCTACTTGCCTTGCGAACTGGGCTACTTGAGTGCAGGAGGGAAAGCGGAATTCCTAGTGTAGCGGTGAAATGCGTAGATATTAGGAGGAACACCAGCGGCGAAGGCGGCTTTCTGGACTGTAACTGACACTGAGGCACGAAAGCGTGGGTAGCAAACAGGATTAGATACCCTGGTAGTCCACGCCGTAAACGATGAGCACTAGGGTGTTGGGCCCGTTAGGGCTCAGTGCCGCAGTTAACGCAATAAGTGCTCCGCCTGGGGAGTACGCTCGCAAGAGTAAAACTCAAAGGAATTGACGGGGACCCGCACAAGCAGCGGAGCATGTGGTTTAATTCGAAGCAACGCGAAGAACCTTACCAGGGCTTGACATCCCTGCTGACAGGACCTTAACCCGATCCCTTCTTCGGACAGCAGAGACAGGTGGTGCATGGTTGTCGTCAGCTCGTGTCGTGAGATGTTGGGTTAAGTCCCGCAACGAGCGCAACCCTTGTCGCTAGTTACTAACATTCAGTTGAGGACTCTAGCGAGACTGCCGAGGTCAACTCGGAGGAAGGTGGGGATGACGTCAAATCATCATGCCCCTTATGTTCTGGGCTACACACGTGCTACAATGGTCGGTACAATGAGAGGCAATACTGTGAAGTGGAGCAAATCACCAAAAACCGATCCCAGTTCGGATTGTAGGCTGCAACTCGCCCTACATGAAGTTGGAGTTGCTAGTAATCGCGATCAGAATGCTGCGGTGAATGCGTTCCCTGGGTCTTGTACACACCGCCCGTCACACCATGGAAGTTGGGGGTGCCCAAAGTCGGTTAATTAATCTATCGCCTAAGGCAAAACCAATGACTGGGGTGAAGTCGTAACAAGGTAGCCGTTCGAGAACGAGCGGCTGGATCACCTCCTTTCTAAGGAGACCTAGTCTCTACACTATGATAGTTTATGGGCTTGTAGCTCGTGTGGTTAGAGCGCACGCCTGATAAGCGTGAGGTCGGAGGTTCGAGTCCTCCCAAGCCCACCATTACATATATTTATTATATGTGAAGCAGTACCTTGAAAATTGAATAACACACCAAGTGTAAATGAAGACAAATAGACAACGAATCGAGATACAAGCCGAATCTTCTAGAAGGAGATTCAAATTGGGTAACGATTTCAAACAGACTATTTGTTGAGAGAAACCAGAATTCACTGAGAGAAAATACAATAGTGAATAAGACCTAGTTAACGCTAACTAGGCAAGAGAACATCTCGAAAGAGATGAATGGTCAAGTACAAAGAGCATCGGGTGGATGCCTTGGCACTGGGAGCCGATGAAGGACGTGATAAGCTGCGATAAGCTGCGGTAAGGAGCACATATCCGATATACCCGCAGATTTCCGAATGGGGGAACCCACATACGGTAATGCGTATGTATCATTAAGTGAATACATAGCTTAATGAAGGGAACGGGGTGAACTGAAACATCTAAGTAGCCCTAGGAAGAGAAAGAAAAATCGATTTCCTGAGTAGCGGCGAGCGAAAGGGAAAGAGGCCAAACCAAATTGTTTACAGTTTGGGGTTGTGGACCACCGACATTGACGAAGTTATGCGAGCCGAATAGGGTTGGAAAGCTCAAGCAGAGAAGGTAATACTCCTGTAGGCGAAGCAGAAAGCGCATAGGTGGCACCAGAGTAGGACCGGACACGTGTAACCCGGTCTGAAGCAGGAGGGACCACCCTCCAAGCCTAAATACTACCCAGTGACCGATAGCGAATAGTACCGTGAGGGAAAGGTGAAAAGAACCCCGGGAGGGGAGTGAAATAGAATCTGAAACCTGATGCTTACAAGCATAGGGAGCGCAAGTGACCTAGTACTTTTTGTAGAACGGGCCAACGAGTTATGGTATGTAGCGAGGTTAAGTTGCTGGAGCAACGGAGCCGTAGAGAAATCGAGTCTGAATAGGGCGAGAGTTACATGCTGTAGACCCGAAACCGGGTGACCTATCCATGAGCAGGTTGAAGTAACCGTAAAAGGTTATGGAGGACCGAACCTATATCTGTTGAAAAAAAGGTTAGGATGACTTGTGGATAGCGGTGAAATTCCAATCGAACTCGGATATAGCTGGTTCTCCTCGAAATAGCTTTTAGGGCTAGCCTCAAGGTAAAGATACACGGGGGTAGAGCACTGACTGTTCGCGGGGCCTTCACCCTAGTTACCAACAACTATCAAACTCCGAATACCGTGCTATCATACTTGGGAGTCAGACTATGAGAGATAAGTTCCATGGTCGAAAGGGAAACAGCCCGCATCAACAGCTAAGGTCCCAAAGAGTAAGTTAAGTGGAAAAGGATGTGGGATTGCACAAACAGCTAGGATGTTGGCTTAGAAGCAGCCATACATTTAAAGAGTGCGTAATAGCTCACTAGTCGAGTGATCCTGCGCCGAAGATAAACGGGGCTCAAACTTACCACCGAAGCTTTGGAATTAGTATAACTAATTGGTAGAGGAGCATTCTATATAGGTAGAAGGAGGCGCGTAAGCAAATCTGGACGGTATAGAAGAGAGAATGTTGGCATGAGTAGCGTAAGGCGGGTGAGAATCCCGTCCGCCGAAAATCTAAGGTTTCCTGAGGAAGGTTCGTCCTCTCAGGGTAAGTCGGGACCTAAGCCGAGAGCGAACGCTGTAGGCGATGGACAACAGGTTGATATTCCTGTACCACCAAGGATTGTTTGAATGAAGTGGGGACACAGAAGGATAGATTGAGCACGCCGTTGGTTGAGCGTGTCCAAGCAGCAAGGCTTGAAAGTAGGCAAATCCGCTTTCTACAAGGCTGAGCTGTGATGGGGTGGTCGAATGACCGGTAGCAATCGATTTCACGCTGTCAAGAAAAGCCGCTAATGAGATCCAAGGTGCCCGTACCGCAAACCGACACAGGTAGATGAGGAGAGAATCCTAAGGTGAGCGAGCGAACTATTGTTAAGGAACTCGGCAAAATAACCCCGTAACTTCGGGAGAAGGGGTGCCTGCTTCGGCAGGCCGCAGTGAAGAGGTCCAGGCAACTGTTTACCAAAAACACAGGTCTCTGCTAAAGCGAAAGCTGATGTATAGGGGCTGACGCCTGCCCGGTGCTGGAAGGTTAAGGGGAAGTGTTAGGGCAACCGAAGCACAGAACTTAAGCCCCAGTAAACGGCGGCCGTAACTATAACGGTCCTAAGGTAGCGAAATTCCTTGTCGGGTAAGTTCCGACCCGCACGAAAGGCGTAATGATCTGGACGCTGTCTCAACAATAGGCTCGGTGAAATTGTAGTACGTAGAAGATGCTTAGTTACCCGCAGCAGGACGGAAAGACCCCGTGGAGCTTCACTGTAGCTTGATATTGATTTTCGGCATTGCATGTACAGGATAGGGTGGGAGACGTTGAGTTCAGCACGCCAGTGTTGGAGGAGTCACCGTTGGGATACCACCCTTGTAATGTTGAAATCTAACCTAGTACCGTGATCCGGGTACAGGGACAGTGTCGTGGGCAGTTTGACTGGGGCGGTCGCCTCCTAAAGAGTAACGGAGGCGCCCAAAGGTTCCCTCAGCGCGGACGGAAATCGCGCGAAGAGTGCAAAGGCAAAAGGGAGCTTGACTGCGAGACATACAGGTCGAGCAGGGACGAAAGTCGGGCTTAGTGATCCGGTGGTTCCGAGTGGAAGGGCCATCGCTCAACGGATAAAAGCTACCCTGGGGATAACAGGCTTATACCCCCAAGAGTTCACATCGACGGGGGTGTTTGGCACCTCGATGTCGGCTCGTCTCATCCTGGGGCTGAAGTAGGTCCCAAGGGTTGGGCTGTTCGCCCATTAAAGAGGTACGCGAGCTGGGTTCAGAACGTCGTGAGACAGTTCGGTCCCTATCCGCTGTGGGCGTTGGAAATTTGAGAGGAGCTATCCTTAGTACGAGAGGACCGGGATGGACATACCTCTGGTGTACCGGTTGTTCTGCCAAGGGCATAGCCGGGTAGCTACGTATGGAAGGGATAAGCGCTGAAAGCATCTAAGTGCGAAGCCCACCTCAAGATAAGATTTCCTCCGAAAGGTAAGACCCGTGAGAGACTATCACGTTGATAGGTCAGAGGTGTAAGTACGGTAACGTATTCAGCTGACTGATACTAATAGGTCGAACACTTGACCAAATGGTTTTAAGCATGAGGTGGTTATTCAATTTTGAGGGTACAGCTCTCAAAAGCGTAGAAGATGATAAAGTACATCTTACTACAAAATATGAGTAGATTGCGAAACGCGATTTACATAATCCGGTGACAATAGCAGAGAGGTTACACCTGTTCCCATCCCGAACACAGAAGTTAAGCTCTTTAGCGCTGAAGATACTTGGTGGGAAGCTGCCTGGGAAATTAGGACGTCGCCGGTTTTTTTTTATAAGGCCCCATGGTCAAGCGGTTAAGACATCGCCCTTTCACGGCGGTAACCCGGGTTCGATTCCCGGTGGGGTCACCACCAATTAAATATGCGCTTGTGGCGGAACTGGCAGACGCACCAGATTTAGGTTCTGGCGGGCGACCGTGGGGGTTCGAGTCCCTCCAAGCGCACCATATTGGATCTATAGTTTTACTATAGGTCTTTTTATTCATATATATTTATCTTTCTTTCTTTATTCATCATTATTATCCATTTTAATATAATTTTGAATTTATTTACTATCTTTACTTATTGCTTTCTATTTTCTTTGTTCGGCTAAAAGGTGTGCTGAAGGGGAATTTTTTTAATGATATTATTTGATTGTAAGGACTTAAGTAATCCTTACCACTCCAATTTTTTACTATTTTTAGAGGTGATTGATGAGATTTCGAATTCTGTTAAGCGATAAAGACTATCTTACATCGTTTGTTGATATGACTAGTAAGATAGACAAAAAAACCTTCTTATTGACTTAGATTTTTAATGGTTTACTTTTTGATGATGAGCTGTTAATCACTGATATTAATCTTGAAACGTTATCTCATCAGTATCCTTCTTTAAATACTCAGGCTGTGTGTGTTCTTTCACCTATAATAGGCGAGGAAAATCTTTTTAAAGGACCGTTTAAACTTTTTAAGTTTCAGCCTTTTGATGACATAATTTCTAAAATTAAAATTTGCGGTTTTAGTTATTTTGGAGGTAACAGCTATGACATCTCAAAGAATCATAAAATCGCATTTATTTTTGATATAGATGTTTATTCTTCTGATTTTATAGAACAGTTTGCGAAGCAAATAGTATATAAGTACGGATTAAATGTGTTGATTTTTTTCCACTTCAGTATTTGTCTTCGATTAGCCATTTTGAAAAACAAAGGATTTACTGATTCTTATATTTTTTTAAGAAACTTGTTTATTTAATTAATAAACATGAAAGAATTCCAATTGAATCTTTTTCTTTAGACAATTTGGGATTTTATTATTTTTAAAAAGCTCTTTGGCTTTGAATCCTATAGCGAAAAATGGATGATACTTCTTTTGAAATGTTAATTAAGTATATATATGGACATTTCTTTGATGTTATATGTTTTGATATTGGACGTTGTCTTAATGAACGTAATGTTAAATTACTTCAACAGATGGACAAAGTTATTTTTACTTACCAGGAATTGTAAACTCGATGAATCATTTTCAAGCATTATCTCAGAGTTGGGTGTAAATAATGTTTCTTATATTAACCATGATTCTGATGGAACTACTTTAGAAATTACTATTAGTGAGTTGATCGATTCAGTTTTAAACTCATAATTGCACGGAATACTTTTTACTTGATATTCTAGTATATTTTATATTGATAGGTATTATTTATGGAAATGGTTTCAAATTATAGTATGAAGGAAGTTGTAAATAAACATTCAAGAATTATTGAGTCAATTACAAACAATTTAAAAGGCATGATTTCTCATTCTGACGACACTTTAAATGAAGAACGACTTCTGAGTTAGTTGAAAATACAGTGTTTGAAAGTAAATATATATCTTTAATTGATTATGATGAAATCACCGATGTAATTAGGGCGATATTTTTAAGAGTATCAAGTAAATATAGCATTTTATCAAACTATATTGAAGATTCTTGTATTAATGAAATTATGGTAAATGGATTTAATCGTATTTTTGTCGAGAAGAATAAAAAAATTACTGAAGTTGATAATGCATTCTACTCCGATGATGAGCTAGAAGGGTTAATAAGGATGTTTGCATCTGATATTCATCGAGAGATTAATGAAGCAAATCCAATTGTTGATGCACGACTTGAGAATGGATACAGAGTAAATGGAGTATTAAAAAATGTTGCTCTAAATGGTCCAATTTTAACTATTAGGAAGTTTGCAAATGATGAAATTACACTTGATGATCTTGTAAACAATGATTCTATGCCTCGAGAATGCTCGGATTTCTTAACTAAGCTTGTTGCAGCAAAAATACAATATCTTTATAAGTGGTGGGACATCTTCGGGTAAAACAACTTTTTGAATGCTTTATCATCAGCAATTAATTCGGATGAACGTGTGATTATCATTGAGGATTCTGCTGAACTAAAGGTTAGTCAGATAAAAAATATTGTTCATATGGAATGTCGAAATGCTAATTCTGTTGGAAAAGGTAGGGTAAGCATGGAAATGCTGATTAAGACTAGTCTTCGAATGCGACCAGACAGGATTATTGTTGGTGAAGTAAGAGGTCGGGAGGTTATTGATATGATACAAGCTATGTCAACTGGTCATGATGGCAGTATGTCAACAGGACACGGGAATTCTATAAAAGGGATGTTAAATCGTCTTGAGACAATGTATCTCATGGACACTCAGATTCCAATTTATTCGATTAAAAGCCAGATTGCAAATGCTCTAGATATATTTGTTCATCTGCGCAGAGATAGTGATGGAAAACGACGTCTTGTTGAAGTTGCGGAGATGGTAGGATTTGATGGCGAAGATTATAAATTAAATTATATTTATTATACGAATCGACGGAAAACTAATGGAAACGGGAAATAATTTAACTAATTGTGAGAAATTAATGCAAAACTTGCATGAGGAAGGTGTGTCAGTGAGTTGAGAAATGGATTTCTGGTTAATGGAGAGTCTGCAATAGACGTTAAAAAGAGTACCCCAATTAGGTCTTTGGAGCCGAAGGATGATCATACTATTGATAGTGAACATCTTGTTAATTCTGAAATCAGATATGATAAGTATATGGTAGATAAAAGAGAAAAACAGCTCTTATTTGCCGGTACACTTGTAGTCGGTACAGCTTTATCTGTACTTATGTATCACAATATTTTTTTCAGTTTAGTGCTTTTATTATTTTATATTAAAATTCAAGAAATATATGCTGAATATATGCTAGCTAGAAGGAAGCGGGCACTTGCTGAGCAATTTAAGGACTTCCTATTTATTTTATCTACATCAATTGGTACAGGTAGAGGAATGCGTGATGCAATTGGTGAAGCCATACCTGGGATAGTTGGAATTTATGGTGAAGATGCTATTTTAAGTAGGGAGTTAAAGAATATGCATAAGCGCATGAGGATTGGTAATGAAGAAGATGTGACAGTTCTAAATGATTTTGCTAAGCGTTCAGCATCGGAAGATATAGTTGATTTTATGATTATTTATTCAACTTGCAAGACGACAGGCGCTAGTCTCGTTGATGCATTAAATAAAGCAGCCAGTGTGATTATAGATAAGATGACTATAGAGAATGAGATTAGAACTATGGCGAATAGAAAGAAGAATGAGAGTATTATTCTTTTTGCGATGCCGTTTATTGTAGTACTGTTTCTAAATTTATTTTCTCCCGAATATATCGCACCTCTTTATGAGAGCTTTATTGGCAGAGTTATTATGACGATGGTTGTTGCCGCTGACATTTTTATATATTCAGTTATGCAGAAAATTACTAATGTTGAAATATAGGAAGGTGAGAAGTCCGTGAAAATTAATTTTGGAGATATATTTGATCGTAAACTTAAGAAACAACTAGTTCAGATTTCAATTATTTCATTCATTTTTTTGGTAATTGTTCTGATTAAACCACATATGAGTGGCAAGTACATAGTCAATGATAAAGGAAATGTTGTTGGTATAATGCAACGAGGAACAGAAAAATTTGCTGAATACAACTTGATTGCTAATGTGCAGCGAGATAACAAAAGCATATCACAAGATGTAAGTCTCAGAAAAAATATGGATGAAAATAATGGAAAAGAGAATCATAATTCCTCGCATGATATTGAAGCAGAAATGAGTGCAAGCCTAGGAATTGCAGTAAGCAGACTAGAGGAGTCACGTAGTAAAAAGATTATTTTGCCATCAAAGCTCGATGATGGCAGCATTGTCACTTGGAGTAAAAGCGGAAAGTCTAATAGAGGCTGGATTATGGTTGTCGTTATGTATGTACTAATCGGAATCGCAATGATTTTGGACAAACACGATAAACTTAGAAAAGCGGACATGGATATGCGCAAACAGATTTTGAAAGCGCTTCCGAGATTTACAAATCAGCTTTTATTGATGATGAACTCTGGCGTTATTTTAAGCGATGCCTTTCATAAGATTTGCTATGGGTACTCTATGATGCAGATTGAGCATCAAGGTGAACTAGAACGTAATATAATTGCCATGACGGAGTCAGCAGAGCTAACTAATCAAAGTATACCGTTACTGTTCTCTGAATTGGCAAAGAAGTATTCTGTAAAGGAGCTAATGCGAATATCAACTGTTTTGCGGGAGAATGAAAAAAGAGGGAGCAATATTCAGGAAAAGCTAGAACGTGAGAGTGCATTTCTTTGGGATATTAGAAAAGTTATTGCAAGGGAACAAGGGAAACTGATAGATACGAAATGACTTATCCGCTAGGATTACTTCTAGTTTTGTTAATTATAATAACCATGGCACCAGCAATGATGTCCATGTAGTGCTTAGTAATATAATACTTAAGGAGGTGATTGAAATGTAAGGGTTAATATTATAGAGTTGAACGTATTTTATGCAATTAGATGTAAGTGTGTATGTGTAAATGTGTGTGTTGATTATTGCCTATTTAAGTGTGTGATGATAGGTGTCTTCAGTGACAAAGGAGGAAAGATATGAAAAACATAAAAAAACTATTTAAATCTAAAGCAGGTATGGAGCTTGTTCAAGTAGCTATTCTAATCGCTATTGCTATTGCGCTCGGGATTATCTTCAAAACAGAGATTACATCTTTTGTAAACAAAACATTCAAAGCACTTAATGCGAGTAAATTTTAAATCCTGCGCGCAGAATTTAGTTATGCCTTTTTCTAATAAACGAGGGGAACAGATGGTAGAAGCGAGCATTGTTCTGCCAATCATAATACTGGTAATAATGCTATTAATTAGACTTTGCACCTTTTATCTAGAATGCTTAATTACTCAGACTAATATGCATCGCAAGATGTTATCAAAATGGGACAGCACTAGATCCCCCGTGATTAAAACACTTAATGATTCTAGAGATATTAACTATGCTAATTTAGGTTTGGCTGAAGGGCTGATTAGAAAAACTATAGAGGTAAAAGGATTTACGCTGTGTGAAGATAAGTTCGTGAGAGTTGGTGATACTGTTGAGGCAGCTGTTCAAGAGTAAACGCGGATCGACGATTGTTATTATATCGTACGTATTCCTCGCTTTGATATCAATGATAATAATTGCAATTGGGATAGCGAGAAGCCGCACTGTTCAAAGTTGGTCAGAGGTAAGTGGAAAACTTTGGGGTAAAGCGATTCTGTCTGAATATGATAAATATTTACTACGTGATTACGGAATAATGGCATTTCAAAACAATGATATAGATGTTGTAAAGAGGCTAAATGTATATTCAAAATATTCCTTTGAGGATAAACTTCGTATTAGCCTTGGAACACCAAGTGCAAACCTAGATCAGTACCGTATGTCAGATTTGAATAATTTTCGCAAAAGTATGCGCGACTCACTTCTGTACGAAAGCACCAAGTCGGTGCTTGATGGCAGCAATCGAAATGTTCGTAGTGATGTTAAAAACCCAAATATTTCTATAGATGAATCTAAAAATGCTACTACTGAATCTAAAGATAAGACTGTATACGGGAAAAGAATAATCGGAAACAAATACGTTATAGAAACTTTACCATCGAGAGGTGAAAAGAATAATTTCAACGTAAAAGTAATATCTGGAATGATAAGTAATAACAATGCTGCGGATAAGTTAAGTTCCAAAGCTCTAGGAAAAGTTTCTGAAATGGCATTTATAGTTAATAATTTTAATAGCCACCTTAAGACTTGTAGCGATAAAGAGACTTTTTTTGCTAATGAATACGAGTATATTGTCAAAGGAAATTTAGACGATAATAAAAACTTCGAAAGCTGCAAAAAAAGCATTTTTTTGATTAGAAATGCACTAAATTTAGCTGCATTATCTAAAGATCATGAAAAGATGGAGTTAATAGCATCCGTATCAGAGATTATATCTCCAGGTCCAGGTGCAATAGTAGTTCAAGGCATAATAATGGAAAGCTGGGCAGCTCTTGAATCTCGTGAAGATGTGAAAGCTTTACTAGATAACAAACGAATTCCTTTTATAAAAAAGAAAGGTGAGTGGAAGGTATCGCTAGAAAGTGTGCTGGGAGATGAAAAGTTTAGTGAAAAAGATAGATGAAGAATCTAGAAAAAAATAATGAATGAGAATTCAAAACAACTGAAGGAAATGAGTAAGACTGAAAGCTTTGTTGAGAATGTGAATGGACAAAACTACGAAGAATATCTCTTGCTTATGATGTTAACAACCCCTAAAGATCTAAGAACGCGGAGAGTTATGGATCTAATTCAGATTAACATGAAATATCGATACTATGATGATTTTAATTTCGATGAATATAACTGTGGGGTAAGATTCAATTTAAAAATAAATGGTAAATCATATGAAGTTGATGATTCGTACAAGTAAAGAAATCAATAATAAAAGGGGAAGTTATATCGTTGAGGCAACATTGATTCTGCCGATTTTCATGATTGCGATTATGGTTATGAGCTCTATAATATCTGCTTATAGCTGCATTGAAGATGCGAACTATATATCAGCTAATTATTTAAGAAGATCGGCAGCGGTTGCTTCAAAAGTTAATATTCATAAACTAGGTCCTAATAAAATTCATAACGAGCTAAACTCAAACCATTCTCAAATTGAGGGGTTTGTAGTACATTCGACATCGTATAGGAAGCACATGTTCGGAATAGATGAAGTCATATCTATAGATGCAGATTTAAGGTTAAATACTAAAAATCCAATTGGGTTTAAGACAGAAGCAAAGTACAGACTTAAGACAATAACTCGTGCATATGTTGGACGTGTGAGAGATGATACTCACATGACTGTTGATGAGCTTACAGGGGAGGGTGATAGACCTGCCTTCATTTTTCCTAAACGTGGAGAGAAGTATCATAATCAAGGATGCACATATATGCACTCAAAGGTAACATCAACTACGTTAACCTCAAGTATTAGAAAGGAATATGATCCATGTCCAGTGTGTAAGAGTAAAAGGGCGAAGATTGGAGCTCGTGTATATTACTATCCTGTTCAAGGTGAATGCTACCATATGGCAGGTTGCAGGGTTATGGAGAGGAATTACGTGGAGGTAACAAAGAAAATTGCAGAGAGACGCGGATATACACCGTGTTCAAAATGTGGAGGTTAGTTAAGTGGAGAAGGATATTAGGCAAAGTATTACTGACTATAAGATGCCAAGATATATATGTGAGATTTTATGCAATCATTATGCAAAAGCATTTCTGGATATGACAATTATATGCGAGAATGATACTTATATATTTTCATATGATAAAAAGAATAAGCGGCGCCTAGTATATCGTGAGCTTACAGAGATTGATAAGCTGCAACTAGTGCTAACTCTCATCATGATTAATGATAATAATTGTCAGATGCTTATTGGAGCAGAGAGATATCTGATAGAACCTGAACTTATTTATTCAGTTAGAAATAGGACAGACTATAATAGTATAGGGTATATTGTTTTATCCAGATACGACAATGACACCATTTAATATTAAGCTCATAAGGTTTATGGATAAAATTGGAACTAAAAAAACAAGAAGAAGGCTATTAATTGTTTTGAATTAATAAAAAGATGAGTTAGCAAAAAATGAAATATACAGAGCAAAGAGTATTGCAGAAAAAGAATCTTAATAGGTTTTTTTAAATGAAAAAGTAGTGTAGATTAATTCTGGAAAGAAGAGGGTGACCTCGCTTTATAAGCAAAGTTAGTTACTATGATTAAATTAATGGTACATATATTATTTTTGCTATTGGCTTTATATTAATTTTGGAAAAAAATAATATAAATTTTTTTTCTTATATCTTGACTTAGATACAAATAATATGGTATTTTATCAATAGTTAAAAGACTCTAACTCAAGAGTCTTTTTTAAAAAATTGTGAGTTAGATATATTTAACTGATTTGTGACTGGTCGCAAAACAGTGTGCATAAGCAATTATATCGTGAATATCATCTCAGGGGTATAGGATGTTAGAGGACAAAGTTATTCAGTTTTGTGCACCAACTCTGGCACGAATTAAAATAGGCAGCATGTTCGGTTATAGCTACTGTTCACAGGAGGAACTCAAGGTTGAACTTGCGATAATTAACAATAAACTAAATCGTAAAGGGGTTGTTGTAGTAGTACTACATGACAATGGCAAAAGAGCTCTGCTATATGTATTTAGACCAGATATGTTATTTATGCGCTTATCAGAGTGCTGTGTAAGTAAATTGATGCACAATTTTGGATATGAAAGCTGCGATGTGACAGGGGCTTTGCAAAGACTTATTTATAGGATTTCGATTTGTGGGAGTTTCCCTCACGAAGTGGGTATATTTTTAGGTTATCCTGTGGATGACGTCGCTGGTTTCATTGATCATTGTGGAAATAATTGTAAGGCTTGTGGGCAGTGGAAAGTTTACGGCGATGTTGAGTATGCCAAGAATCTTTTTGCAAAATATAAGCGATGCGAAAAAATTTATATGAAGAGGTTCAAAATAGACGGTGATATTGCAAAATTAACCGTTTGTGCATAGCTGGGAGGATAGATTATGAGTATTGTCATAGTAGGCGGAAATGAGTGTATGGAATGTCAATATAAGGAGATTTGTAAAAAACACGGATGCAAAGCCAAGGTATTCACTAAGGAACGCGGAAATGTAGGGAAGAAGATGGGCTGTCCAGATTTGCTCGTGATGTTTACAAATACCGTGTCACATAAGATGATGAACACCGCTGTTGCAGAGGCAAAGCGTAAAAATGTTGAGGTTGCTTGGGTTCACTCAAGCAGTGCATCTGCTCTTAAGACTTTGTTAGCTCAGTATGTGTAATTTAGGAATATTGCGAAAATATAATACAAAAAGAATGAGGATCTATAATTAAGAATGGGTCCTTATTTTAGATTGTAGAATATAGAAGGATATATAACTAAATACTTATCGTGTACACGGTTCCAAGCATTCGAAGGCCTATGGAATGTTGACTTTGTTTATTGCTCATGTTAGACTATTATGGTTCTTTAAGAACTATAAATGTAACATATGTGGAGGAGATTATGCACACCGCATTAATGGTAGTTTTACTCATCACTAGTGTGATTCTGATCCTTAGCATCTTGCTTCAATCAAGCAAGAGTGATGGACTTTCCGGCTCAATTGCGGGAGGTGCAGAACAGCTTTTTGGAAAGAAGAAGAGCAATGGTTATGATGCAATACTCGCTAGAATTACGACAGTTGTATCAGCTATTTATATCATTGTAGCATTAGTCATCGTAGCAATTTTCAACTAGTATTTATACAAAAATACAGTAAATTAACAGATTGTTTATGTTGATATACAGAGGTTTGGGATTAAGCCTCTGTATATCTTTAATATATTTTTATTTTATTATTTAGGAATTTGAGATTTTTCTCACATTTCAAGGAGGTTTATTATGGCGATTAAGTGGATGGTTCCTACTGCGGCATTAATCGGTCTGCTTGTAGCTTTTGCACTTGCTTCGTGGGTAGGTAAGGCGCCGGAAGGTACAGACAGAATGAAGGAAATATCCGGCTACATCAGGGAAGGCGCATTTGCATTTCTGAAGAGAGAATATAAGACGATGGTAATCGTAATCGTTGCATTGTTCATTCTCATTGGATTTGCAATTAATTGGACATCTGCGGTTCTCTATGTTTGCGGTGCTCTGCTTTCTGTACTTGCAGGATTCTTTGGTATGAATGTTGCTACAAAAGGTAATGTAAGAACAGCCAATGCTGCTATGGAATCAGGTATGCCACGAGCTCTCAAAATTGCATTTAGAAGCGGTGCGGTAATGGGACTTTGTGTTGCAGGACTAGGACTTTTAGGGCTAGGTATAGTTGTAGTTGTTCTTGATTTAGCAACTATAATGCAGTGCATTACGAGCTTTGGATTAGGAGCTTCATCGATGGCTCTATTTGGGCGTGTAGTGGAGGTATTTACACTAAAGCAGCCGACGTTGGTGCAGACCTTGTAGGTAAGGTAGAAGCAGGTATTCCGGAGGACGATCCAAGAAACCCTGCTGTTATTGCGGACAATGTTGGAGATAATGTAGGTGACGTTGCTGGAATGGGCTCTGACCTATTTGAATCATACGTTGGATCTATTATTTCCGCTGTAACTCTAGCTGCCGTTGCTGTTGATGCTTCTGGTGTTACTGGAACTTTTACAGAGGCAACTGCCGCAATATTCCCACTACTTATTTCTGCTGTTGGTATCATCGCATCTGTTATTGGCGTAATGTGTGTAAGGGGAAGTGCAAATGTTAACCCTGCTAAATCATTAAATGTTGGAACTTATGTGAGCAGTGCAATTGTAATTATCGGCTCACTTGTATTAAGTAACAAGCTTTTAGGATCTCTTACTTACGCATATGCGATTATCGCGGGTCTTTTGGTCGGTGTTATTATAGGAGCCATCACAGAGGTCTATACTTCAGATTCATATAGATTTGTTAAGAAGATTGCTGAACAGTCGCAGACCGGCTCGGCTACTACAATCATTAGTGGGTTTGGTGTTGGAATGAGCTCAACTTTCTGGCCAATTATCTTTATCTGTGTAGGAATTATAGTTGCGTACAACTTTGCAGGACTATACGGCATTGCTCTAGCTGCTGTAGGCATGTTATCTACAACAGGTATGACAGTTGCTGTAGATGCTTATGGACCAGTTTCTGACAATGCTGGTGGTATTGCTGAAATGTCAGAGCTACCTGAGAGCGTAAGGGAGATTACTGATACTCTCGATTCTGTTGGTAATACAACGGCTGCTATTGGTAAAGGATTCGCCATTGGATCAGCAGCACTTACAGCACTCGCACTATTTGCATCATTTGCTGTTTCGGCAAAATTAAACCAGATTAGTTTACTTAACCCACTGGTAATCGTCGGTCTTTTCATCGGAGCCATGCTTCCGTTCTTGTTCTCAGCTATGACCATGAATTCGGTTGGAAAGCTGCTAATGAGATGATTGAAGAGGTAAGACGTCAGTTCCGTGAGAATAAAGGCATTATGGAGGGTAATGCAAAGCCAGACTATGCTAGATGTGTTCACATCTCAACAGGTGCTGCTCTTCATGAGATGATTGCCCCTGGTCTACTAGCTATCGTTGCACCTTTGCTGATTGGTTTGTTGCTTGGAACAGAAGCTCTCGGTGGAATGCTTGCTGGTTCACTTGCATCAGGAGTTCTTTTAGCAATCATGATGGCTAACGCAGGTGGTGCATGGGACAACGCAAAGAAATATGTTGAGAGTGGAGCATATGGCGGAAAGGGAAGTGAGACTCACAAGGCTACAGTTGTTGGTGACACAGTAGGTGACCCATTCAAGGATACATCTGGTCCATCAATCAATATACTTATTAAGCTTATGACTATCGTTTCGCTTGTATTTGCACCTGTGTTCGTTCATTTTGGAGGAATTCTCTTTTAAGGGATAATAAGTATCAATGTTAATTGCAAGGACATGTACTAACGTGCATGTCCTTTTTTAGTGTAAATACTTAATTTTGTACGAAATGAGATTTCGTGTCTTGTTGAATAAATTAACAAAAAATGATAAAATATTTGGGTATATTTTTAAGACAGCATGCTTACAAGGAGGGCTTAAGTTATGCATAGTAGATTAGAAGAAATACGTGAAAATGGGCTTTTACGTATTGCAAATGCTGAAAGTGTTGAAGCTTTACAAGACGTTCGTAGAGAGCTTACGGGGAAAAAAGGGGCGTTAACTGACGTACTCAAGAATCTTGGGAAGCTTGAACCAGAGATGAGAAAATCAGTTGGAATGAAGGCAAATGAAATTAAGAATTTCTTTGCAGAAAAGATTAGTGAGAGAGAAGAAGAACTTGTCGCATCAAAATCAGCTGTAGATGAGAAAATAGATCTTACTTTACCTGGCACACCTATAAAGAGCGGTGCGCTTCATCCAATCACCCAGATGTGCTACGATCTTAACGATGCCTTTCTCTCCTTGGGCTTTGAGATCTTTAGCGAGAATGATATTAGTAGTGAGAAGTATGCTTTTGATAACTTGAATTTTCCGGCAGATCACCCTGCAAGACAGATGATGGATACATACTGGATTGAAGGTACGGAGAACAAGAGCGGAACAGATAGACTTTGTCTTAGACCTCATCTAACTGGAGCTTCAGTTAGACGCTTGCTTGAAGTTGGCGCACCAACTAGATTTGTTTACCCTGGTCGTGTATATAGAAATGAAAATACAGATGCTAGACATGAAAGGGCTTTTTTTCAGTATGAGGCCCTGATTGTAGATAAAGACTTATCTTTCTCATCAGGAAAGGTAATGATAGAGACTATTCTTGAAAGGTATTTGGCAGGAAGATAAACGTTCGCATGCGCGAAGGCTTCTTCCCATTTACTGAACCTGGATATGAAATCGATATGGAATGCCTCGTATGCGGTGGCAAGGGCTGCAGAGTGTGTAATCAGAATGGATGGATTGAAGTTATGCCAGGTGGTGTTATCCATCCAAATGTTCTTAGGGCTGCTAACCTAGACCCTGATGTGTGGACTGGTTTCTACACCAATATTGGTCTAGATAGACTTGTTATGATGCGCTACGGAGTAGATGATGTTAGACTTTTCCATAGTGCTGACCTTAGATTCTTAGAGCAGTTCAAGTAGGAGGGCATTATGAAAGTATCACTAAATTGGGTAAAAAAATATATATAGACATACCTGCGGAATTGACAAATTCTCAGATTGCATACGATTTAACCATGAGAACTGTAGAGGTTGAAGATGTTGTTGATACTGCTGAAAAGTTCCATGACATTGTCGTGGGAAAGATTACTGCAGTAAATGCTCATCCTAATGCAGATAAACTCAGAGTTTGTATGGTAGATATAGGTGAATCCGAGGATGTACAGATTGTATGTGGCGGGTCAAATTTGTACGAGGGCGAAAAGGTTGTTGTATCTAAGCCCGGTGCAGAGGTTTACTGGCATGGTGAAAGTGAGCTCATGAAGATTAAGGAGACGAAGATGCGCGGAGTAGCTTCGTATGGCATGATTTGCGGAGCAGAGGAGGTTTATCTTGAAGATCTATTTCCTGCAGATGATCCTACTGTAATTGTTGACCTCGGAGACATTGATGCAACTCCTGGACAGAACATAGCAGATGTGATTGGTATGAACGATACTGTTCTTGAGATTGACAATAAATCGCTTACCAATAGACTGATTTATGGGGGCACTATGGGATTGCAAGGGAACTAGCTGCAATTTACAAACTCCCTTTGAAACCTCTTGATGAATTTGTTGTACCGGAAGGACTACGGGAATACGAGGTTGAAATAGACTGTACTGAAAAATGCTATAGATATGCCTGCCTAGAGATTAGAAACTTATCTGTAAAAGATTCGCCTCTATGGATGAAAACCGCTATTATAAACGGTGGTATGAGACCAATCAATGCCATTGTCGATATAACTAACTACATAATGCTCAGTGTCGGACAGCCAACACATGCATTTGATAGAACTCACGTTACAGGTGAGAAGATTGTTGTTAGAAACGCTAAGTCTGATGAGAAACTGGAACTTCTCGATGGAGAAAATATTGATCTTACTCCTGAAGACCTGGTAATTTGTGATGTTGAAGGACCTATTGCGCTCGCAGGAATCAGAGGTGGCAAGAAGGATTCTATACTTGATGATACAGTTGATGTTGTGCTTGAAGTGGCCAACTTTACAGCAGGAGCTATTAGAAATACAGGAAAACGTTTTGATGAGAAGACAGATGCTTCAATTAGGTATGAGAAAGGAATCGATACACAGAGAGTAGATCAGGGACTTGCTCTCGGGATTAAGCTATTTAAGGAAATATTCCCTGAGGCTAAATTCACCGCCTTTAAGGATGTAAATCCAATAGAAACAAAGAGGGCTGAAGTTGATGTGACAAAAGCTTTCCTTGATACTAGACTTGGAAAAGTCCTGGATGATAACGAAATATCAGATACTTTGGGACGTTTAGGCTTTGATGTTGAATTCAAAAATGACGTATTTCATACCGTGGCACCTACATGGCGTTCAACAGGCGATATCTCGATGAGAGATGATGTGCTTGGTGAGATTGCAAGGCTGGTTGGTTACGAAAATTTTGAAGCAAAGCCACTACCTGTTAATTTTGAAAATGCAGTTCATCAAATTGAAATGGATCTTAACAGACATCTCAGAGAGCATCTTGCATTTAGATGTGGTTTCAACGAGATATTTACTTATCCTTGGATTGATGAGAAGTATATAAAAGCCGCAAAGATTGATATGGCAAAGGGCGTTAGACTAGCGACACCTCCGGCTCCAGAGTTAGCAACTTTGAGACAGTCATTAGTACCTGGTACTCTTGAAGCTGTTGTAAAGAACCTTAGGTATTACGATGAATTTAAGATTTTCGAGGTTGCTGAAGTATTTGAAAAAGGGTGAATTCCACCCGTCATCAGAAGATGAAACACTACCAATCCACAAGCTTATGCTTACAGGTGCAGTAGTTGGCAAGGATGCAAAATCTTTATTCTTTGATGCGAAGGGAGTAGTGGAGTCCCTACCAAGATACTGTCATATGAATGGATATCAGTTTAAGCAAGTTGAGAAACCATCTTGGGCCGATTCAGAAGTATACCTTAATATCCTAAATGGTGATAAAGAGGTTGTTGGATCGCTTGGCCTGGTTTCAGTTGCTACACTTTCTGATGCAGGTGTAAAGAAAGCTAGTGCTGCTGTATTTGAGCTAGATGTTAAGAAACTGGTTCCGTTTACTTCAAGAACTAATGAATTTGAGCATTTGCCACAATTCCCGCTTGTAGAGGAAGATTTATCGCTTTTGGCAGATGAAGATGTCAAATGGGAAGATATATATGAAGCAATCAAATATATGGCTAAGGAGGTTAGCTTCATAGAAGAATACAGAGGATCTCAAATCCCAGAAGGCAAGAAGTCCATAATGATTCGTATCAAGCTTGGAAATGATGATAGTACTATGACCGCTAAGCAGATTGAGAAGAAGACTAAGAATATCTTAAATGTACTTGCCAAGAAGACTGGCGTTACTCTCAGAGATGAGTAATCAGGTGATGATTACGAACTAGACATGCGGTTTAAATTAAAAAGGTCACTGCTTCGCTGCAGTGACCTTTTGTTATAAATAATGGAGTTATTTTTTATTACTGGAAAAGTATTTGTGAGTATTCTAGACATTTGTAGCAGTAATATGTGATGAGGTTAGAAGCAGAATCTAAAACTAATCTGCAGAACGTATCAAGAGAACCTTGCCATTATGTACTGAAATATGAGCCTGATTAAGAATAATCTCATTTGAAATACAAAGTGTCGATGCTCGAGATATTGATGCGTTATCGAGGTTATATTTAGCTCCGGTGATTGAAATACCATCAGCAGCTGAATCTAATGATACAAGCGAAAAGAATCTGTAGTTAGAAATTGGTGTGAGAATCGTTGTACTACATGATTCACCATCAAGCAGCTGCATAGAATTTTTTTCATCCATGAATTCGAGATGATCGAGTTTGCCAAGATATTTTTCAAGTAGACCTACATTACCAAACGTATGATCTAGCCTACCGCCTATTCCACCATACACTGTTATGTCTCTAATACCCAGTTCAATTGCATGATTGATAGCAGCTTCAGTATCAGTGAAATCCTTCTCAGACGGTAGTGTGATATAAAGGCAATCAAGGCGGTTGCTATTAATAGTGGAATCGAAATCCCCAATTACGCAGTCTGGCATTATGCCATATGTCTTCGCTATATCTACACCGCCATCTGCACATATAATGTAGTCGCTAATACTAGAGATAGCATTTAAATGTGATACATCTATCTTCTCAACAAATGATAGGATAATTAAAGCTGTATTATACATAGTGTCACCTTGTCCTTAAATCTTGAATTACTACTTTTAGTATATTACAATTAGAGACGATTCTAAACTAGAAAGTGAGTTATAATGACTGAAAATAATAATCATTACATTGTTCAAGAGGACCTAGGCGAGATTAGATACCTGTCAATAATGCATATGAAGGATACTATGATTCAATATATCTTAGGGATCGTTTTATTTTATGTATTTATGGATTTGGTGCCTGCCGTCTTAGGTTTCTTTGTGCCTAGATCATACTTCAAGGTTGTTACAGGCGATATTGATCCCAAACTTCTAGCACAGTTGCCAGATATTGCGTTTTCATCTTTTATATATGTAGCTGCGCTCGGAGGCGTCCTTATGCTTGGGCGTTCATTCTATATATTGCGATATCTAAGAAATAATCAAATCGACTACCCATCAATTCTCGATGGAGTTAGATTTTTCTTTAGTGCCACGCTCATTTATATAATCCAGATGACTACGATATCAATACTAGTAATGTTTTTGATAGTGCCAGGAGTGATTGCGTTTTACATGTTTAGGCAGGCATTCAATGTATTAGCTGAGGATCCATCGAAAAGTGCAATGAGTTGCCTAGCAGAAAGTAGGAGATTGATGGCTGGAAATAAGTTCCGATTATTCCAGCTAGACATGACATATATCCCGTTCATAATATTTTCCAGCCTACCACTAGTACTGTTTCATATATGGGAATGCTTGAGGTGGGGAAGTATACGAATTTAGTTGCAATTTTCATTACATTCATACTTAAACTCCCTATATATCATGCAATGGGAAATCTATTCTTTGGAGAGACGGTATTTTATGAACTAATGGTTGCAAAGGGATTTAGTAATTTTATTTATAAGGGAGAAGCTGTTTTTCGAGCAGGTGCAAGAGCTAAGTACTTTAAGAAATAAATGAATTGAGTCGATAATAAAATCTAAAACTAAGACTGAAATATCAGCTTATGAATAAAGCGGGGAACCTCATATTGAGAATCCCCGCTATTTACATGTGTTATTTTGTAAAAAACATATTGCTACAAATGTTAATTATGGATTACCAGGCTGACCTTGGTTGTTTCCTTGATTATTACCCTGATTACCTTGGTTTCCTTGATTGCCCTGATTACCTTGGTTATTGCCTTGGTTACCCTGGTTGTTACCTTGGTTATTGGAATTATTATTGCTACTCTGAGGTTGATTAGTTTGTTCCTGTTCTTCCTCGATAATCTCAGTTTCTTCAGATTCTTCGTCAGGTTTATTGCCTAAGCCGCCTTCTGTTCCCTTGGTGAAATATTCTCCGTTCTTATGTACAACATTAGAAGGGGCTGACTTGTAGGAGCCTTTTCTAATATTAGGAACATTACGCATAATCCTCGACCACAGGCTTGCGGCAGAAACTGATGAAGAGGTTAGAGGTATATTCACATCGGTACCAATCCATAGTGAAGCTGCGTATTTTGGTGTGATTCCATCAAACCATATATCGTAGTTACTGCTTGTGGTACCTGTCTTACCACCAACTTCAACACCAGAGATAGCTGCATTTGATCCTGTACCACCATTTACAACTGACTTAAGCATTGTAACCATGATGTAAGCAACACCTTCATCAAGAACCTTATGCTTTTTCTTTTCAGTTGTAAGAATTGTATGACCATCTCTATCAACAACTTTTGTAAAGACTCTGTTCTCTACACGAACACCACCGTTAGGGAAGGTAGCATATGCCTCCGCCATCTCGTAAGGTGAAACGCCTTTTGACAGACCGCCGAGAGCAAGTGCAGCAGGATTCATATCACCATTTGCTGATTTGTTGAGTGTACTAATTCCATATTTTTCAACCATACTAGCAGAATAATCTGCACCAATCTGCTCATATAATTTTACAGCAACAACGTTTGTCGAAGTCTGCATACCCTTACGCATAGTCATAGGCCCAGAGTATCTGTTATTTGAATTCTTAGGCCAAATTCTGCCGTTTATCTTAATTGGTTCATCGATAATAACCGACGCGGCAGTTAGATAGTCACCGTAATTATCTGTTCCTTGCTTATCGTTGCCTGGGTCGACAAGTGGATACTTCTGACCTTGTTCCGCATACTCATAACTTCTCTGGAGTGCCGCACTGTATACTGCGAGAGGTTTTATTGAAGAACCAGGCTGTCTAGGGTTAATAGCGCGATTATATAGTTGTTTTCCAGTAACACCACGACCACCGACCATAGCCTTTACTTTTCCGGTACCAACCTCCGTGATTACCATAGCTCCTTGTGGCTGAATAACTTTATCCTGAAGTATGTATAGCTTGTCAGTGAAAGCTGGATTTCCATCAACAGTAGTGACAAGTTTGCTGTTATTCTTTATAAACTTAGCACTGATCACAAGATTGCCAGATTTATCCATGGACTTGCTATTGCTTGGAATGTTGATATATCCACCCGGAACTATATATAAGCTACTATTTTCTATTACGTATGAAGGCTTTAGCTCAAGGCTATAATCTGTACCATTAGCCGTTGAAGTCTTGTAAATATTTAGTCGCTTGTTCTTGTAGAGTGTGATTGAACCATCGGCATTATTCTTGTACTCGCCATCCTGAAGTACGAATTTGTCGTCTTGAATCATATTGTCGTATGCATAGAGCGTAATAGAACCTTTATCACTTACGATATTTCCTGAACTGTCTTTTTTAAGTCCAGTTAGTGAAGGGAAGTAGCTACCTTCATTAAATCCATCTTCAACAGCTTTCTGAGCCTTGGAATCCATGGTCGAGTATATCTTTAGACCACCATTGTAAACCATGTCATGAGCACTCTTGTAGTCTAGCTTGTACTTCTTCATAAGAGCTTTGATTACCTGGTTCACAGTATAATCAGTGAAATAAGAAGAGCTTGCATCGCTTTCCGAGCTCAATGAAGGTTTTAGGAAATCTACAAGATTAGCAGATTTATTATCCTCGTATTGGGCTTTTGTGATATACCCCTGGTCGTACATAAGCTTAAGTGCAATCTGACGACGTGATTTGAAATATCGTTCGCAATATATGTCTTGCCACCAACCTTAATAGGAGTTGAAGTTTCTCTCGATGCTAGTGGAGAATCTGCATTTTGAACGAGTGAATAAGTATCTGGGGACTGTGGCATAGCAGCGAGTGCGGCACTTTCCTTTATGGAAAGTTCGCTTACACTCTTTGAAAAATAAGTCTTTGAAGCATTTTCAATACCGTAATTACCATACCCAAAGTAAATGCTGTTTACATATGCCGCAAAAATCTCTTTTTTAGTCAGAGTTTTCTCAATTTTAGCAGCATAATACATCTCTAGGATTTTACGACGAACTGACCTCTGACTCTTGATATTTGGGAGATACACGTTCCTTGCTAACTGCTGAGTAAGTGTACTAGTACCACGAATGTTACCATGTCCAAAGGAGGAGACTATGGCGCCGGCCATTCTCGTCCAATTGAAACCGTGATGCTTCCAAAAGGTCTTGTCCTCAAGAGCTACAAATGCATCAACTGTGTGTTTTGGGATGTCTTTGTACTTAATGATAGTACGACTTTCTCCATTATTGACACTTCCAACACGCTTGCCAGTATCATCATAGATAATCGTATCTGTAGAGATTTGATCATAGATTTTTGTTGGATCAATCTTAGGTGCGAAAGCTATAACTGCAGCCGCATAGATTGTAAACAAAAGTGTCATGGTTATGCCCATCACAATAAAATTGCGAATAGCGTATTTTTTGCTAAAAACACGGGCCTTATTCTTAATTTTTTTACCTGCTACCATAATATATTCGCCAGCTCCAGGGGTGTAATACGGATTAGGCTTAGTAAATACTCGTTTTAAAAACTGAACAGGGTGCCTAAGATCTCTTTTTAGGTTAAAACGAATGTCTTTGTCACGTGTTTTTGCTTTCTGCTCTTGTTTTAAAAGTTTCTTTTCTTCTTTTGCTCTTTTTCGTATTGATTTATCGTGCTTTGCAGCTTCAGCTTCAGCTCTAGCAACTTGCTCATGAAAAGCAGCCTTACCATCTTCGCTAATAATACGGGCCTTGCTACTAAGCGAGGCTTCGTCAGCAGTGGTATTGTGTTTAGCAGAATGCTTTTCAAGATTGTTCTTAAGTCTGTTCTTTTTTGCTTCTGCATCTGCCTTAGCAACCTGCTCATGGAAGGAAAGACCTTTTTTTTCGCTTCCGTTAGCAGCAGCCTGTACACGCTTTTCTCGCTGTGCTTTTTCAAACTTCAATTGTGCTACATGATTTGCAACTATGCGCATTTCTTCAGAGGAAAGACGCTCGCCATTCTGTAGTCTCTTAATTAATTCTTTTATGTTTGTTGAATCGTTTCCCATAAATTGCCTCTTAAATAAAATATGACATATTATTCTACCATGAATCGCTTGAAAGATGAACATTTAGGACGATTTTAATGTGAAGATTGTATGTGCGTATTAGATGACCATTATCTGTATAAATTAAATATGTGCTGAAGGGAATTCCTGCGCGTGATAGCATCTGATAAATATATAAAAATTAATATAATAGACGCTTGTTAAGCGGTGGTGTTAAGTATGTTTAGAAGAAGAATTGTTGCTCTAAGCGTGTCTCTGGCGCTAGGTATTGTTGTTGCTGACATATTTATAAATAAGGGAAGTCCGGTTAAAGCTTTTTTGGTGACTGCATTATTTTTATTCTCTATTTATCGTATAGTTTGCATAAGAACAGCAATAGAACAGGGAATCACAAGAAAATATATAAGAAGTGATACTATTCTTTGCGCACTTATGTTCTGCGTCGGTTGCATGAATTATGCAATTCATGAACATGATATGAAACCAATGATGCCTAATAAACTATCAAATTATAATTATATTGAGGGACGAGTAATAGGTTATAAAGACAATGATAAAGGGCTTACGATTGATGTAAAAACCTATTCACTAGGTAAAGAAACTATTGTAAGATGTCAGAAATTGAAAGGCTTTATTAGAGAGAGAGGTGATGGGTTCAAAGCTAGAACAAATGCTGGCTATAGTAATAAAAAAATTAAATACAAAGACATGGATCATAAACTTGGAACGAAACTTTATGGAAAGCTGGTAAAGGTGCAGGGAATAATAAAAGTTCCGACAGTAGCTCGTAATCCGGGATGTTTTGATTATAGGCGATATCTTCTAACTAAGAAGATTACATACACCATGAAGGTAATAAATATAAGCGAAATTAAGGGTGTGAAAACAAGCAAACTCTGGATTATGAGGCATTCTTTAAATAATACCAAAGAAGAGTTTGCAAGAAATGTATCGGATGGGAGAAATAAAGCGTATGGATTTATAAAAGGTGTAACCTTTGGAGATACTGACGACATAGACGAAGATACGATCAATGAGTTTCGGGAAAATACTACGGCGCATGTACTTGCCGTTAGTGGATTACACGTTGGGGTAATATATGGGATGCTAAGGCTCATGGCGATGGGGCGCCATGGAGGAATCTTTGGGGTTCTGACGATGGTAGCAATGCTTGGATATGGTGAACTCACTACTTGGAATGTTTCGACTACAAGAGCAGTAATTCTTACATGTACCGCAATTTTGGGCTTTTATCTAAAGCACCCGTTCGATTTATTATCTTCATTGGCGCTATCTTTTATTATGCTGCTGATATATAATCCGTTCTTGCTTTTCGGCGCTAGTTTTCAAATGTCGTTTCTTGCGGTGTGTGGGATTGCTTTTCTCACTGATCCACTTGGCAGATTAATTGGAAAGAGAGGAGGTTTTTTACTGGCGATTCAGCTCTCGATGATTCCTTATACGATTTTTACGTTTAATAAAATTAATCCAATAGGATTTCTGATAAATGTACCAATTGTTGCATTAATAGGTATGCTAGTGCCATTCTCTATATTCGGACTAGCTACGTACTCAATAATCGGTAAAGTAGGGATAATAATTAAAAGCGAGATATTTTATCTGACGGAAATCATAATTAGGCTCAATCACTTGCTTAATATGGGTGGTAAATTCTCATATTCCATTAGCTCTATGAAAATAGCGACAGTAATTGCAATCTATGCATTGCTATTCTACATATGTTCAGAGTTCAATATCGTTATGATACTACGAAAACGTTACTTAGTCGAATTGCAATCAGTGATACTCATTTTATGTATGTCTATTACAATAGGCTCTGCGTACCGAAATATATTTTTGGATTATGAATTGGTATTTATTGATGTCGGACAGGGTGATGGGATACACATACGAACCGAAATTATGATGTGCTTCTAGATGGTGGTGGAGAAAGGAAACGGAATATCGGGGAGAAGGTGCTAAAAGAGTACTTTTTGAAGAATGGCTGTAGCAATCTAGATATAAGCATATTTACCCACATGCACATGGATCACTGTAAAGGTGCCATGGAGTTAGGCGAAGTGTATCCTGTAAAACAGTATATGGTTCCATATCCATACAGATACCAAGTGAAGGGGAGGCATTTAAATTTAGTTAGATTTAAAGATAAGATAAGGCTTGCAAAAGGCGTTTGGATAGAAGCTATTTGGCCTATGGACGATAGGATAGCGACGAGTGAATCTGATGATAATGAATTAAACACCGTATACATACTGCACTATAAGGGCGTGAAGATAATGTTAACTGGGGACCTAGTTGAGGCAGATGAACTGGATATGATAGAATACTACAAATCTACTGACGTTTTAAAATGCGATATACTTAAAGTAGCGCATCACGGAAGCAGGTATAGCTCTAACGAAAAGTTTATAGATGTTGTAAACCCAAGAATTGCAATTATCCAGGTTGGTGAACATAATACATATGGGCATCCTAATGCAGGAGTAATAGAGCGCTTTAAAAAGCGTGGGATTAGTGTCTATAGAAATGATAAAGAAGGAGCTATTGGCGTAGATATTAGTAATAACAAGATTAGAATCGATAGGATGATTAAGGATGTCATTTAAAGAGTTTAGTAAAGATATAAAGAGTGGCGTAATAGGTAGTAATATTTTTCTATATGGCGAAGAGGGATTCCTTACTGACTGGGCTGTAAAGGGAATTGTAGAAAACAATTCGAGTGAGGCTGACAGAAAATACGTCGTAACAGATCTCGATGGAGAGACTGTAACAGCGCAGGAAATCGTTGAAACTGCTAATACCATGACCATGTTTGCCAGCACAAGAGTGTTGACGGTTAAAAATTATCAGCCATTAATTAAAAAGAGCACCGTAACTGAAACTGCTCCGATTCTAGAGTATCTCAGCAACCCAAATCCATTGACGATTCTCTTATTTTATCTGGAGCCACTTGTGAGCCCTGGCAAGAAGGAGAAGTTAAATGCTTTGCTAGCAAAGTATCTGGGTTATGCAGTACATATAATTTCGAGAGGCTTAATCCTGCGGAACTTAAATCATTTGTAAACAAGCGAATTCGCTCAGCTGGAAAGCTGATTGGTGCTCGCGATATGGATTATCTTGTAGATATCTCTGGCTATCTCAATAATGACAGTGAATATGATCTATACAGGATGGAATCAGACCTTACGAAGCTAGTAAATGCTTCTGATGAAGATACTGTATCAAAGCAGCTCATAGAAGAGATAATGGTTGGTGATAAGGATAGATTTGTGTTTAACTTCATTGACTACCTACTAGCTGGTAAGAAGAACATGGCTATGCAGCTTCTCATAAACACCATTTCTGCTGGTGAAAACTCAAAAGGTAAAGGAAATGTATTCTCGCTTGCATCTACATTAATAGGCCAGTTTGAGATTATGTATGATTCACTTGAACTAGATGATGAGGGCATGCCAATCAAAACTATGGCTAAGAACCTTGGAGTTAATGAGTATCGTCTCAAAAAGGCGTATGCTGCAGCTAGAAAAGTTGGTAAGTCTAAGATTAAGAAAGCCTTGATTGAATTATACGATACTGATAGATTGCTAAAGACAGGCGAGATGGATAAGAATACATCACTTGAACTATTTGTCTTTAACTGGTAGCTAATGTAAAAGTACACAAAACTTAATGACAACAAACTAGATAAACGAAAAGCTTGAGGCTATGCCTCAAGCTTTATTTTTTAACTGATGCGACTAGCTCTCTAGCAGCTTCAAGTGCATTGCTACTGTCTGGAGCACCGCTTATTAATCTCGCAAGCATCTCAAGTTTTCCTGACTCATCTAGATGCTCGATAACTGTGTGAGATTTTCCATCTGAAATCTCTTTGTCAATCGAGAAGTTATCATCTCCAGAAGCGGCAATTTGAGGTAGGTGAGTAATACATAATATCTGTCTATGATTGGCAATCTCGCTAAGTTTATGACCTACCACAAGTGCGGTCTTACCGCTAATTCCAGTATCGATTTCGTCGAAAATCATGGTCTCAACACTGTCACTACTGCCGATGATGTGCTTGAAGGCTAGCATAATTCGAGAAATCTCGCCGCCAGAGGCAATCTTTGCCATCGGTCTCAGAGGTTCACCTGGGTTAGTAGATATGAGGAATTCAACACCGTCATATCCCAAATCAGATATGTCATCCTGCCTTGTTATCTCAATCTTGAATTCGGAATTTGCAAAGCAAGGTCCTGAAGTTCCTTGATCATCTCTCTTTCTAGTGAAGCTGCATTGGCCTTTCTAATATTGCTGACTACTTCGGCTTGCGCTTCAAGTTCGTTATATCTCTTGTCGATAAGCTCGGTAAGTCTTTTCTTCTCATCGTCAAGATTATGAATTATGCCAAGCTTTCCATCGAGCTCTTCTTTGTATGCAAGAATCTTTTCGATGCTCATATTGTATTTTCGCTTAGCATCTTCAATTGCACTGAGCCTAGACGATACGAGGTCTATCTCATCCTCTGAAAAGTTGATAGATTCACTTGTGTTCCTAAGGTTAGAAGAGATATCCTCAAGGCTATAGTATAGCTCTGAGAAGCTCTCTGATAGTTCACCTAGCTCTTCGCTGTATGATGCGATGCCCTGGAGCTGATTCATACATGAGCCAAGAACACTGAGTACCGAAGGGTCATCAGTAAGCTTGCTATATGAACCGGCAACAGCTTCGTAGATTCGCTCGCTGTTGCGCATTAAGTCGAGCTGCTCTCTTAACTCGTCATCTTCACCAGGCCGTAAATCAAGGTTGTCTATGTAGTCAAACTCGAACTGATAGAAATCCTGCTGTCTACGTGATTCTGACTCGCTTCGGAGTAGCTGATCGTATTCACGTTTGACTTCATGATAGCGTTTATAAATGTCACTAAGTTTAGCGAGCTCCAGTTCGATAGATCCGTGATTATAGCTATCGGTGATGAGTATATGGTTTTCTGGATCGAGTATCTGTTGATTGTCGTACTGGCCGTGGATGTCAACAAATTCACTGCAAAACTCTCTTAGTTTTGCCAGAGAAACTATCTCGCCATTGAGCTTTGCAACACTTTCCTGACCTAAGAAGCTCTCGTGAGATAATAACATCTTCCTCTCCAATATGCCCGACAACTTGAATAAGGGCTTTATCTGTGCCATTTCTTATCATAGAAATATCAGCACGGTCCCCGAGGGCTGTGCTGATGGCCTGCACTAGTACAGATTTACCAGATCCCGTCTCACCAGTGATGATATTGAGAGAGGAACCAAGATCAAATGCCATATGTTCAATTGTCGCAAAATTAGTGATTTCAATACGATCGAGCATTAATATACCTCAATTTAAATTTATTCTCTTAGGGCAATCATGTCTTCAAACACTTTGAGAATTGCTGCAACATATTCTTCATGTTCAGCAATAATAAGTAGAGTGTTATCTCCTGCAACTGAGCCCACAACGTGTTCGAGCTTCAGACAGTCGATGGCTTCAGCTGCGGCATTTCCACAGCCAGAAAGTGTCTTTACCACGATGAGATTTTGTGCCGAAGCATAGGAGACGATAGTCTCTCTAAAAATTTTGATAAACCTTTCAGAAATCGGCTGAATGTCGAACTTCCCTGATGTGTACTTATAGCGATCCTTATCAATTGATACCTTAACGAGCTGTAGCTCTTTAATATCCCTAGAGATAGTCGCTTGAGTTACTTTGTAGCCTTCCTGCTCGAGTAGATCTTGTAGCTGATCTTGTGTCTCTACTACGTGCTTTTGGATTAGTTCTAATATCTTATTTTGTCTTGAGTAACGCATCTGTCCTCCCAATGGTAAAAAGGTTTTCTGTACACAACACACAATAAATTATAGCATAAATTTGCAAGTGAATGAATAAATACGAAACATTAACACTCGTTGTCCTGATTAATAGACAAAACAGCCTATTTTTGGTAAAATGTCGGAGGTGATTAATGATGAGAATTATAGGAATAGACCCAGGTTACGCCATCATGGGATATGGCATTTTAGACTATAATGGCAACCGCTTTAGGACCGTCCATTACGGTTCAATTGAGACAAAGGCGGGAGTGCCGATGCCTGAGCGGTTAAAGTTGCTCTACGACGGGCTGACTGAAATAATTCAGGAGTACAAGCCAGACGAAGCGTCGATAGAGGAGCTTTTTTTTAATAGAAATGTTACGACGGCTATCGGCGTAGGAGAAGCACGAGGAATCGCTCTGCTAGCATGCGTTGAAGGTGGGCTTTCGGTGTCTGAATACACACCTATGCAGATAAAGCAGGCTCTGGTAGGCTACGGAAAGGCGGAAAAAGAAGCAAGTTCAGACAATGGTCAAAAACTATACTGAATCTAAAGGAAGTCCCTAAGCCTGATGACACAGCTGACGCAGTTGCTGCTGCTATCTGTCATGCACATTCGCGTAATTCCAGAGTGATTGGGAGATAAGAGAGAATGATAAGAAATATCAAAGGTGAATACCTTTATTATGACAAGGGATCAATGATTATCGAGACGAGTGGAGGAATCGGCTTTCGCATATACGTTGCGGATACTTCGCCACTACTTCTCCATCGAGAGGGTGATATCATAAATATATTTACGTACATGCAGGTCAAGGAAGATGGCATATCTCTTTATGGTTTCTATAAGCTTGATTCTTTGAATCTGTTCGAACAGCTAATCACCGTAAAAGGTGTTGGCCCAAAGGCGGGTCTCGCGATTATGTCGACGGGGTCAGCTGATGAGATTAAATACAGTATAGCTAATAAGGATGCTACCGCAATTGCTAAGGCGCAGGGTGTAGGTAAGAAGACTGCAGAGCGTGTAATTCTTGAACTATGCGATAAGGTTGACGCGGTTCCTATGCCAGAAATGGGAGGAACGACTCCAGTTTCTATTCCTGGGCTTGATAAAGCGAGGCAGGAAGCTGTTATGGCACTCACTACACTTGGCTATTCGAAAACTGAGGCTGAAGAGGCAATCGGTCATGTAACCGATGAAGGACTTGATGCGGAGACTTACATCAAGAAAGCTCTTAAGTATCTGCTATAGAAGAAGGATTGGGAAATGCTAGATAACATCACATCGACTAAGGTTATACCAAATGAGATAAACGGGGAGTTCACGCTCAGACCACAGTACCTAAGTGAGTACTGCGGTCAGTCAGTTGCGAAGGAGAACTTGTCTATATATATTGAAGCTGCTAAGAAGCGCGGTGAGTCACTAGACCACGTGCTTTCTACGGACCTCCAGGTCTTGGAAAGACTACACTTGCAAATATTATTGCAAATGAACTTGGAGTAGACATCAAGATTACGTCAGGACCCGCAATCAGCAGAGCTGGCGACTTAGCCGCTATTCTTACGAATTTAAATGAGAATGACGTCCTCTTCATAGATGAGATTCACAGGCTAAATCGTTCAGTTGAAGAGGTCCTGTATTCCGCTATGGAAGACTTTGCACTAGATATCATTATCGGAAAAGGACCTGCGGCTAGATCTCTTCGAATAGATATCGCAAATTCACGTTAGTCGGAGCTACGACGAGGGCTGGAAGCCTTTCAGCACCATTAAGAGATAGATTTGGAATAATCACAAAATTCGAATTCTATACTCATGAGGAAATAAAGAATATTCTACTTCGCTCGGCAAAGGTTCTCGGCATAGAGATAGACGATGAGTCTCTCGATGAATTAGCTAGCAGATCGAGAGGGACACCAAGAATCGGAAATAGACTGCTCAAGAGGGCTAGGGATTTTAGCGAGGTTATAAGCGACGGACATCTTAACATTGAGGTTACTCGCAAGGCACTAGATGCTCTCGGTGTTGATGAGCTTGGACTAGATAAACTTGATAGACAGATTCTAGAGACTATTATCAGGAGCTTTGGCGGTGGCCCAGTTGGAATCGAAACGATTGCCAGCGCTATCGGCGAAGAGAGAGTGACGCTCGAAGATGTAAACGAGCCGTTTCTCATACAGTCAGACCTCATGTACCGTACGCAAAAGGGGCGTATGGTTACGAAACTCGCATACGAATATCTAGGACTTATGGACTATTACAAAGAAGATTAATAAGAGGCGCGGCGGATATGCAGAAATCTCTCGTATCCGTAATCGCGCCTCGCTGATTAGAACTGGAGAATACATAATAAATGAGATTAGAAGATTTTGATTACGAGCTTCCGAGAGAGCTAATCGCCCAGACACCTTCGCTAAAGAGGGATGAGTGCAGGCTGATGGTGCTCGATAGAGCGGAGAATACGATAGAGCATAGACACTTCTACAGTATTCTAGAGTACCTGCATGAAGGCGACTGTCTTGTCGTAAATGATTCGAGGGTAATTCCTGCAAGACTATACGGAATCAAGGAGAGGACAGGTGCGCATATTGAGCTACTTCTCATAAAACGCCTAGATGGTGATAAGTGGGAGAGCCTGGTTAAGCCTGGAAAGAGACTTAAGGAAGGCGATACAGTGGTTCTAGATGAGAACAAGCTTTTTAAGGCGCACATCTTAGGTTTTAAAGATAAAGAAAACGGAACACGTATAATAGAGTTTGAATACGAAGGGATATTCATGGAGCGCCTCGAAGAAATTGGAAGTATGCCGCTTCCACCATACATCGAACGAGACGCAGGTAATGACGATAAGGAGAGATATCAGACCGTATACAGCAAGGTAGATGGGTCTGTGGCTGCTCCGACGGCAGGTCTTCATTTTACAGATGAACTGCTTGAGAAGGTGAGGGCAAAAGGTGTCGAAATCGCATATGTTACACTTCACGTTGGTATCGGTACATTTAGGCCGGTCAAGGTGGATAATATCGAAGACCACAAGATGCATTTTGAGGAATATACCATAGACCCTGAGACGGCAGATACTGTAAACCGAGCAATTAGAGAGGGCAGAAGGATTATATCGGTTGGTACGACATCGACGAGAACCCTTGAAAGTGCGGCAAAGCAAGTTGATGGGCTGTGGCAGATTGAAAGTGGACATAGTAGCACGGGGATATTTATATATCCTGGATACAAGTACAAAGTCGTGGATGCGCTTATTACAAATTTCCATCTGCCTAAATCAACACTGATTATGCTAGTTTCGGCACTTTACGACAGAGAGCACATTCTCGAGGCTTATGAAGAGGCTGTGCGTGAGAGATACAAGTTCTTTAGCTACGGCGATGCGATGTTTATAAAGTAGGAGTTTGAGATGAAAGAATCACTTAGTTTTGAGCTAATAAAAAAGGACGCTCGCACTGGAGCAAGGCGCGGCAGGATTACGACACCTCACGGTACTATTGAGACGCCCGTATTCATGCCGGTTGGCACTCAGGCTACGGTAAAGGCGATGAAGCCTGAAGATGTTGAAAAGACAGGTGCGGAGATTATACTTGGAAATACTTATCATCTATACCTTAGACCTGGTGAGGATATCGTCCGTGAAGCTGGTGGATTACATAAGTTCATGAATTGGCATCGTCCTATACTTACTGATAGTGGTGGCTTTCAGGTATTTTCACTTGGAAAATTCCGTAAGATAACCGAAGAAGGGGCTAAGTTTAAATCATACATAGATGGCTCGTCTCACATGATGACTCCGGAGAGTTCGGTTGAAGTGCAGGCGGCGCTCGGTTCAGATATCATGATGGCATTTGACGAGTGTGTTGCATATCCTGCTGAAAGGAAATATGTCGCTAGATCGCTAGAACGCACCACAAGATGGCTTAGGCGCTGTGACGATCACCACAGGAGACTAGAGGCTAAAGTCGCTATGGAAACAGGCTCTGATACTATGAAGCAGGCACTGTTTGGAATCATGCAGGGCGGAATGTTCAAGAACCTTCGTGAGCTAAGTGCAAAACAGATTACGGAGATTGATCTTCCTGGATACGCAATTGGAGGGCTGTCCGTCGGTGAGCCAAAAGATATCATGCTCGATGTACTTGATGATTGCGTTGACCTACTGCCTGAAGATAAGCCAAGATACCTTATGGGAGTCGGAACTCCCGATTACCTGTTCGAAAGTGTTGAGCGAGGAGTAGACATGTTCGACTGTGTACTACCAACAAGGCTAGCTAGGCATGGTATGGCGATGACGAGCAGGGGTAAGATTAATATCAAGAATGCTGCATTTGCAAGGGATTTTAGCACTTTGGATCCAGATTGCGACTGTTATTGCTGCAGAAATTATTCACGTGCATATTTAAGACATCTATTTAAGAATGACGAGATACTTTGCTCTATGCTGCTATCAGAACACAATATTCATTTCTTGGTAAACATGATGAAAAACATCAGAAAAGCAATTGAGGAGGATAGATTCCTAGAGTATAAGAGGGAATTCTATAATAAATATGGAGAATTTTAAGATCTGTCCGATCTCCGAGCACTGCGGAGGATGTCTGTATCAGGGTGTTCCATATGAGGAGCAGCGCGCGGAGAAGGAAAATATAATCAGAGAGCAGCTGACGAGGCGCAAGGTTGATGATTCTGTATTCAGTGGTCTAGTTCCGGCTCTCTCGGAATACAGATATAGAAATAAGATGGAGTATACGTTCGGTGACCTTGAAATCGGTGGTGAACTGACGCTTGGTATGCACAAGAAGAGACACTTTATGTCGATTGTGACGTGTGATGAATGTCAGCTGGTTCCTATGGACTTCAATAGGGTGCTTCGTGCAACACTTGATTTCTGTGTAGAAAGGCTATTCGTTCTATCACAAGAAGTTTCATCAGGGACTTCTTCGTAATCTCGTTGTTAGGCACGGAGTAAAGACTAATGAGCTGCTGGTTAACATAGTTACAAGCAGTGAAGATGGATTCGATGAGCAGGGGTATCTCGAGATGCTGCAGGCACTTAAGCTTGATAACGAGCTTATTGGCGTTATGCGCACGTTCAACGATAGCCTAGCAGATGCCGTAATCAATGAAGGCGTGAAAATTCTCTATGGTCGTGACTACTACAACGAGGAAATCCTCGGATTGAAGTTCAAGGTAAATGCCTTTTCATTCTTCCAAACCAATATCGAGGCAATCGAGAGACTGTATAGAGCGGCACTTGCTTTAATTCCAGACCTTGATTCGAAAGTCGTGTATGACCTTTACTGCGGAACCGGTACGATTTCACAGCTGATGGCATCCAAAGCCAAGAAGGTGTACGGAATCGAAATCGTGCAGGATTCTGTGGATGCGGCAATCGATAATGCCAAGATGAATAATATAGATAACTGTTATTTTATCTGCGGTGACGTTAAAGCGAAGCTTGATGAGGTGACTGAGAAACCAGATATGATAGTTGTGGATCCGCCTCGTATGGGAATGCACGACAAAGTGGTGGAGATGCTGTCTAGCTACGGCATAGAACAGATTCTCTATATCTCTTGTAATCCTAATACCATGGCGATGAATTTGGAGAAGTTCTCGGAGCTGGGGTACGAGCCGGTGGTGATGAAGGCGTATGATAACTTTCCGAAGACAAAGCATGCTGAAGCCGTAACACTACTCACAAGAACTGATAGTTATTGTGAGTAGATGTACGTCTCACGCAAGGCACGCCAAAGAAAACGAGCGAAGTGAAGTTTGATTTGTAGCGGGCTACTGCGGAAGCCAGAACGTAGGAACGAGCTACAAAGTATAGAAAGGCCTTGAAATCAAAGGGTTTAGAAAAAATGCATAGGTTTGGAAAGAGGGGGTGCATCGAGATTTTAAAGCATTTGGCAATAGTTCTGACACTGGAAATAGGTGGTTGTGGCTGTAGAACTGTTTTCTTCCTGTCGAGACTATATGACAATTGTCAAAGAGTCTTTTTAGTGTTTGGAGACAATAGAACTATTGTCATAAAATATGTTTTTATAAACTGGTAGGTGAGGATATGGCTAAATATGCATATAGAGATAAAGACAGAAAAAATATAATTTATTCTGATGAAGCTATAGAAGAAGATAGGGACACTGCGTTTTTTTGCCCTAATCATATTTGTAACGCAAAATTATATATTTGTGCAGTTAATGGAAGTAAAAGTGCCTATTTTAGAGCGACAAAACCGAATTTTAAGCATATTAATAATTGTCCGTTTGGTAATAGTAGTACAGAGTTTGATTTGAACGACTATGATGAATCCCAATTTATTTATGAAGATGCGATAAATAATCTTTTATGCAAAACCAAACAATCATCACAAAAAAGCAATCCTTCTGCACATGTAACTGGTGAACATGGTGCTCACCCGCCAAGAACATTAAGACAAATATATTCCCTGTGTAAAAGTCTATCCGTTAGAGATACATATGCTGGTAAAGAAATAGGTTCAATGATATTAGATGATAGAAGCAAATATAGATATCCCAAAGGATGTTTTGGAAATAGGGTAATTGAAGCGACTGTAGATGGGAGATTGTATAATGATGAGAAGAAGAAAGTTTATTTAGCATCACCTATTAATAGTAAAAAAATACACATTCATATTATCGTTTTCAGATGAATATATTTATAAAAAGATTCGCTCTGAAATATATAATAATAGAGATAAGATTATAGTTATTGCTGGGAAATGGGCATCATCAGTGAATATAATAAATTTACTTCAAAAAGTGAATGAAACAAAAACAAGTGGCTATTATTAAATAATAATATTAATTGTAGAAGTGTTGATAAATAGTCTGGTTAAAAAAATAATTTTTATTAAATAAATATAGTGTCATACCCATTATAAACTAATGGGTTGGCTATATAATATCTATAGCGTTGATGGTGAAAAAAATATCTTAAAAAGGCTGAGAAGGTTAATTTTACTGTCATCGCTATTATTTTTTTAGTGTTCATATGTTTTCTATAGGCAACTTGACGAATATTGAATTTTAATTTATTATTAAATATAAATTCAGTATTAGGATAGAAAGAGGCGTGCTATGGCACAAGTATTAAAAAGAAGAAGTTAGGAATAGAATACTCGAAGCAGCAGAAAAAGTATTTTATAAAAAGGATTACAGAGGTTCCAAATTAACAGAAATTGCAAAAGAAGCAGATATTCCTGTAGCACTAATTTATACCTATTTCAAAAATAAGGAAGTTTTGTTTGATGCAGTAGTAAGTTCTGTTTATATAAACTTCGAGTCAGCTTTTAATGAGGAAGAATCTTTGGAAAAAGGTTCTGCTTCTGAAAGATTTGATGAGGTTGGAGAAAATTATATTCATGAACTTTTAAAAGAGCGTAAGAAGTTAATTATTTTAATGGATAAATGCTCAGGTACAAAGCATACAGAAGCAAAACAAAAACTCATATCGCAAATGCAGGTTCATATTGAAGTAAGTTTAAAAAGACAATCTAAACAGGAATATGATCCAATGCTTACTCATATTTTAGCTAGTAACTTTACAGAGGGGCTTCTCGAAATAGCAAGGCACTATCAAAGTGAAAAGTGGGCTAAAGACATGTTAAAACTTATTGCAAGGTGTTACTACAAGGGCGTGGAATCCCTATAATTAGCACTAAAAAAATAGACTTTGCGTAATCAGCAAAGTCTTACTTTAAACCTAATACTGAATTTAAATTCAATATTATTCAATTTTGAAAGGAGAGTTGTTCATGCCAGAAAAAAGAATTAAGGAAAAAAAGTGATTGGAAAAAAATGAGCTTATCCAATTTACTTCTTGCTTTAAAAAAATAGTATGTGATTTGATACCACAAATCTTACTTGTATATTTGATTAGTTCTTTAATTACAAAACAATATTAGCGAAGATAATTTGAAATATATTTTTCTTAGGAATCTTTATATCATTTGCATTAAAAGGTGTATTTTTATTATTTTGCAACAAGGGTTGCCCATGAAAAAGCCTATGAAAAATTGACAGAACTTAGGTTAGATATTATCGGACATCTAAAAAAACTAAGTTTAGGATTTTTCAAAGAACATAATACAGGAGAACTTACCAATATCGTTCAACATGATGTAGAGCAAGTGGAAGTATACCTTGCTCATGGTCTTCCTGAAATAATGGCAGTTACGCTTCTGCCTACCATCATTTTTGTAGCTATGATTTTTGTGGATTGGCGTCTTGCAATTGGTATGATTGCGGGAGTTCCATTCATGTATTTGGTAAAAGTTCTTTCACAGAAAACAATGGATAAAAACTTTGCTATTTACTTTAACCATGAAAACAAGATGAGAGAAGAGCTAATGGAATATGTAAAAAATATTTCTGTTATTAAGGCTTTTGCTAAAGAAGAGGAGATTAGTGAAAGAACATTAAAAACGGCAAGAGAGTATATTTACTGGGTTAAAAAGAGCATGGGAGCAATTACAATTCCAATGGGACTCATTGACATATTTATGGAAATTGGAGTAGTTATTGTCATGATTTTTGGGAAGTATATTTCTTTACCAGGGGAATATTACAACGCCTAATTTTATCCTTGCTATTATTTTATCCTCTGCGTTTACTGCATCTATAAGTAAGACAGCTACATTGCAACATTTTTCTATTGTGTTTAGGGAGGCATTAAATGCGATCGGAAAAGTTTTAACAGTTCCACTTCCAAATAAAAAGACAGAACAAGGTTTAGAATTTGGAAACATAGAATTTAAAGATGTGAATTTTGCATACGGAAAAGATGGCTTTGAGCTTAAAGATATCAATTTGACTTTTAAGAAAAAAATAGTTTGAATGCCTTTGTGGGGGCAAGCGGTTGTGGGAAAAGTACCGTATCTTATCTGCTTATGGGATTTTGGGATGCAGACGAAGGACAAATACTGATAAATGGAAAAGACATAAAAGAATATAGTCAGGAAAATATTTCAAATCTTATTGGAAGTGTGCAACAGGAGGTCATCCTTTTCGATTTAAGTATTTTTGACAATATTGCAATCGGGAAACTTAATGCGACAAAAGAAGAAGTCATAGAAGCTGCCAAAAAAGCGAGATGTCATGACTTTATTTCAGCATTGCCAAATGGATATGAAACACGAGTAGGTGAAATGGGAGTTAAGTTATCCGGTGGAGAAAAACAAAGAATCTCCATAGCAAGAATGATACTTAAAAATGCACCGATTTTAATATTAGATGAAGCAATGGCAGCTGTTGACAGTGAAAATGAAAAACTCATTAGTGAATCAATTGATGATTTAAGCAAGAACAAAACGGTTATTACAATCGCTCATCACTTAAATACAATTAGAAATTCAGATCAAATTATTGTTATGGACAAAGGACTTGTTCTTGATACAGGAAGCCATGAAGAGTTGATGAAAAGATGTGATTTTTATCGTGATATGGTTGAAGCACAGAACAAGGTTGACAGATGGAATTTGAAAGACGATAGTCTTTCACGAGCAAGCAGCAAAGCGGATTGCGAGTGTACGGAGGTGGTAACAGAAAATGTTTAGAGAAATGTTAAAACTACTTACAAAAACCGGCAAGAGAGATTTGATTATATCAGGTGTATTCTTTGCCCTTTATGGACTAAGCTCCATAGCCATGATTGTTATCGTATTTTCTATACTGTTCCAAATCTTTGATGGAACGAGCTTAGCAAGCTTATATAAATATTTTATTGCGATTGGATTACTTGTAGTCTTCAAAGGTATTTGTAATATGGTCGCAGATATGAAAAAGCATAGTGCAGGTTTTGATATTGTTCAGCAAATCAGAGAACGCATGATTATCAAATTAAAGAAATTTAGTTTAGGTTTTTATACAAATGAAAGATTGGGAGAAATCAATACAATTTTACACAAAGATGTTGATAATATGTCCCTTGTTGTAGGACACATGTGGTCAAGAATGTTTGGCGATTTTTTGATAGGTGCAGTCGTATTTGTTGGTCTTGCAAGTATTGATTTCAAACTTTCTATTATTATGGCTGTATCCGTTCCGATTGCACTTGCCTTTCTATATCTAACAATTAAGCAATCTGAAAGAATTGAAAATCAAAACAACTCAGCACTTCTTGATATGGTTAGCTTATTTGTTGAATATGTGAGAGGAATACCTGTATTAAAGAGTTTTTCAAACAATAAGAGCTTTGATAATGAGCTTATGAATAAAACAAAGAAGTTTGGAGAAACAAGTAAATCAGCTTCAAGATTTAAGGCAAAAACAATTATCTATATTTGGGTTTTTTTACTGGATATTGGATATTTGGTTCTTTTAATTGCAGGAACAATATTTGTTGTAAAGGGAAATATTGATGTACTTCATTTTATTATCTTTGCAGTAATTTCAAAAGAGTTTTATAAGCCATTCGCTTCTATGGAACAACACTATATGTACTATGTTTCGGCGGTAGATAGTTACGAAAGACTTTCAAGAGTTTTATATGCAGATGTAATACCGGATAAAGTGGATGGGATTGTTCCGAAAGATAATGATATAGCTTTTGAAAACATAGATTTTTCTTATGAAATAGATGAATTTAAAATGGAAAAAATGAGCTTTTCTATTGCTGAAAAAACAATGACAGCTTTAGTTGGAGAATCAGGTAGTGGAAAGACTACTATAACCAACTTGCTTTTAAGATTTTATGATGTGCATAAAGGAAAAATTACACTCGGAGGAACTGATATAAGGGATATTCCTTATGATGAGCTTTTAGATCGTATTAGTATTGTCATGCAAAATGTTCAACTGTTTGATAACACGATTGAAGAAAACATCAAGGTAGGTAAAAAGGAGCAACGAAAGAAGAAATCATTGAAGCTGCAAAGAAAGCAAGGATACATGATTTCATTATGAGTTTACCAAAAGGTTATGAAACTGATATTGGAGAAAAATGGTGGGATTTTTATCGGTGGACAAAGACAAAGAATATCTATTGCAAGAGCTTTTCTAAAGGATGCACCTATTTTTAATTCTTGATGAAATGACAAGTAATGTTGATCCTGTAAATGAATCTTTGATACAAGATGCCATTACAGAACTTGCAAAGAATAGAACTGTACTTGTGGTGGCTCATCATTTAAAAACCATTCAAAAAGCTGACCAAATTCTCGTATTTCAAAAAGGCAATTTACTTGAAAAAGGAAAGCATGGGGAACTTCTTGATAAAAAAATGGTTACTACACAAAATTATGGAAAGCTCAGTACGAGGTATAATCATGATTTTTGTTAAAAGATGTTTCTTATGAATGGGAAGATGGACGAACTGCTTTAAAAAATATCAATCTTGAAATTAAAAAAGGTGAATTTATTTTAATTTCAGGGAAAAGTGGAAGTGGTAAAAGCACTCTCGGAAGTGTAATGAATGGTCTTATTCCACATTATTACAAAGGCAAAAATTAAAGGAGAAGCCTTTGCGTCGGGAAAAGGATATAAGCAAATTATTACTTCATGAAATAGGGCATATTGTAGGAACTGTATTTCAAGATCCAAGAAGTCAGTTTTTCACGACAACTACAGATGAAGAGATAGCTTTTGGTCTTCAAACTATCTGCAAATCAAGAGATGAAATCAAACAGAGAGTAGAAGAAGTATATGCAGAGCTAGATATTGAGGAACTGAAAGGAAAATCTGTTTTTGAATTATCAAGCGGACAGAAACAAAAGATAGCTATTGCAAGCATCTATGCGATGAATCCGAAAGTTTTAATTTTAGATGAACCTTCAGCAAATTTGGATATGAAAGCAACATTTGACCTGTTTTTAATTTTGGAGAAATTAAAGAAAAAAGGAACAACGGTTGTTCTAATTGAACATCGTTTGTACTATGTAAAGTCTTTATTTGACCGTTTTCTTTTGATGAAAGACGGAGAAATTACGAAAGACTTGAGTCGAGAAGAAGTTATCCATCTTGAAGGGGAGTTTTGGGATGCAAATGGACTAAGAACTCTTGAATTAGAAGAATACAGGATAAGTGAGAAGAAAGATTCTTATCAATTAAATGATGAAAGTATTAGTGGAAAAGGCTTAAAATTTTGTTACCCCAGTACAACTAAGGTTGGAAATAAGCAAAAACAGTACATCTTAAATCATCTTGATTTCAATATGGAGTGCGGAAAAGCCATTGGTCTTATTGGTTTAAATGGTACTGGGAAAACTACCTTTGCAAGAGTGATTTCAGGACTTGAGAAGATAGAAGAGGGAAAAATATGGGCGAGGAAAGATAAGTCACTTAATCATAAAGATTTAATGGATATGTCATATTTTGTCTTTCAAGATTCAGACTATCAGTTGTTTTCGGAAAGTGTACTTGATGAAATGCTACTTGGTATTTCAAGTAAAGATAAAAAAGAAAATACTCAAAAGGCAAAGTCTATTTTGAGTGTACTTGGCTTAGACAAATACATTGATAAGCATCCGTTTGCTTTTATCAAGAGGAGAAAAACAAAGATTGACAATAGCTTGTGGAATGATGAAACAGGCAAAGATTTTCATCTATGATGAACCAACATCAGGTTGTGATAAAGACTCAATGCTTTCCGTCGCAAAACTGATTGAAGAACAATTGAAAAATGGGACAACAGTTTTTGGTAATAAGTCATGATTTTTGAGTTTTTTTAGCAAACACAGTGAGCAAGCTGTGGGTAATGGGAGATGGAAAAAAATAGAAAGTGTTTTTGAATATGAGTGAAAGTAATAAATTTCTCATATTAGACAAGATGAGAGGAGGTAGAGAGCTTGTCAGATAGAAAAAAACTATAGATCCGAGAATAAAAACTTACTCTACTTCCAATTGCCTCCTTTACGAGCTTTTTTTATAAGCGATACAATTCTACTTTTTGTATTAATTGTTTTTGCCTTTTTTTCTATATTTATATAGCGGGATGTGGAAAAAGAGCGTTACGCTTTTATCTTGTTTTTGTGCTTTTTATACTGCATAGAGTTAGGGCTTGGAAAATTTTGCAAAGCAAGTATTGTATTTGCAATATATATGTTTATTTACTTTGCATCAAGAATGACCTTAATTGCTATGTTTGGTGGATATATAACAAAGACTACAAGTGTAAGTGAAATGCTGGAAGCGTTAAATAGAATGAAAGTACCAAGAAGCATTGGTATACCTTTTAGTGTTTTGCTTAGGTTTGTACCAACTATAAAAATAGAACTCAAGGCATTAAAAGAGAATATGAAGATTCGAGGAATTGTAACAAGCAGATTTTTCCCATTGCTACATCCAATTAAATATATTGAATATACGCTTGTTCCGCTTTTAATGAGAATGATTAAGATTTCAGATGAACTGTCAGCTTCAGCACTTATTAGAGGACTTGATAGTGATGAGAAGAGGGTAACATTAACAGAATTGCGGTTTAGAAAAACAGACTTAATGATTGGACTATTAGGAGCTTTGATGATTGCTCTTGTGATAGTAATACAGAAAATTTATTAGGAGGACTTTTATGAAAAACAAATTGAATGGTCGTGATTTTATTACAATCGGAATCTTTAATGCAATTGGAATTGTCATATACATGGCGGCCAGCTTTGCTATGGCAACAACAGTTATTGGAGGCTTTATTGCGTCAGGAGTTAGCTTTATGGTAGCTGCTACCGTTTATATTCTTATGGCTGTAAAAGTTAAAAAGAAGGGTGTATTTACAATATCAGGAACGCTTCTTGGTTTAATTGCGTTGTCAGGAGGACATTTACCTCATGCAGTCTTTGCTGTAATCGGTGGAATTATATGTGATTTGATTATAGGAAATTATGAGAGCAAGGGACGAATGATTATTGGATATGGGACATTTGCATTAGCAGATTTTTTAGGAACAGTAATTCCTGTAATTTTATTCGGAACAGCTTCTTTTGTGGAAAGAGCATCAAAATGGAAAATGAGCGAAGCACAAATAAATGAAGCATTATCTTATTTCCAAGTTTCGTGGGCAGTAGGATTTGGCTTGATAACTTTTGTTCTTGCTTGCATAGGAGCATTTGTTGCAACAAGGATACTTAAAAAACATTTTGAAAAAGCAGGAGTGATTTAACCAATCTTTGTCTCCTCAGTTTAATATCTTTTTAGAAAGGCAGATGTCACAAAATCATGACTGTCGAATGGGGATTTGAGGAAAATTCAAAAATATTTAAATGGGGATTTAAGGCATATTGTGCTTTACGCAAACGGGGATTTGGGGTAAAATCATTGTAGTGAGGTGATGTACATGGGGACAACAGTCTTTAAAAGGAAAATATATAATGAAATTCTTGAATGGAAAAACAATCGAAGTGATAAGTATGCACTTTTGATAAGAGGAGCTAGACGTGTCGGAAAATCAACGATTGTCGAGGAGTTCGCAAGTAAAGAATTCAAATCATATATAATGCTTGATTTTGCTCGTACCAGTAAAGACATCAATAACTTATTCGAGGATCTGTATAGTCTGGATTTTTTCTTTCTCCAACTGCAACAGCTGACTGGTGTTAGACTGTATGAGCAGGAATCAGTAATCATATTTGATGAGATACAGCTTCTGCCTAAGGCAAGGCAGGCTATTAAGTATCTTGTTGAGGACGGAAGATATAAATATATAGAGACGGGTTCACTTTTGTCTATAAGAAAAAATACGAAGGATATTCTCATACCAAGCGAGGAACATAAAATAGATATGTACCCCATGGATTTTGAAGAATTTCTGTGGGCAATCGGAGATGAAGTAACTGCAGATACAATTCGAATTCTGATGGAAAACAAAAGGCCGGCCGGTAATACGATGCATAGGAGTTTGATGCGTGTTTTTAGGCTGTATATGCTTGTTGGCGGTATGCCTCAGGCAGTTGAAACATATTTGGCAGATAATAACCTGCAGGCAGTTGATGAAGCTAAAAGAGAAATTGTAGATTTATACGAGGAAGATTTCACAAAAATAGATGGGACAGGCCTTGCGGGAGATGTCTACGATGCGATTCCAGCTAGCCTTAGTGGTAATACATCAAGATATGTTTTGGCAAATGCTAGAGCTGGCATCAAATCAGAACAAATGAAGGAACTTGTCCCTGATATGTTGAGTTCCTATACAGTTCTTATTGCATATCATGCTAATAATCCAAGTGTAGGAATGTCGCTTGAGAAGGATGCGGGGCGCTATAAGCTTTTTACATCTGATGTAGGATTGTTTGTAACTCTTGCTTTCAGAGATAAGAAGTACACTGAAAATATAATCTATAATAAACTGCTTTCTGATAAATTAGAGGCAAACCTAGGGTATGTATACGAGAATGCAGTCGCTCAGATGCTAACTGCTAAAGGAAATAAACTTTTTTATTATACAATGGGGAGTGAAACTTCAAATCATTTGCATGAAATCGACTTTCTAATATCAACAGGCGATAAAATATGTCCGGTGGAAGTTAAATCAGGAAACTATAGAAATCATAAATCGCTGGACAATTTTTGTAGAAAATTCAGTAGCCGCATAAGAGATAAATACGTTGTTCACACGAAGGATTATAAGTGGGAAAATGGCATTAATTATATCCCTGTGTATATGGTGCCGTTTTTATAGAATCGAAAGATGTACAGATAAAAAAATTACGTATGTACATGTACAGGTCACTGTTTGTAGGGAGAGCAAAATGTTAAAGATAAAAGATTTTACATTTCAAGATGATTGGGAGAATAGAAGGAGTTGTCTGATGTTCTTTAAAGCAGACCGGGAGGAAAGCGCTTCATGGGCTGTAGACATTGGATTTAAGCCTGGGGATTTTGAGGGAAATGAGATTTCCCCGTCCCTCTGTATCAATCCGATAGATACGGATAAGAGCACTGTAAAGGAATTGGTGGGGACTACATTTTCAGTAAAGACAGCTTTGGATAGTGAAGAGCGTGAGGATTCATTTTATATTTATGAAAATGAACCTTTGCTTGAATACATGATAGAAATCTTAGACATAGTAGAGGCAAAAGCCCATATAAAATGTAAGGGGGTGCTTATTCTTGACGGCTATGCGGAGCCGTGGATAGAAGAAAGATTCCAAATAGACAGTTGGATTCCGGTAATAGAATCGGTGCAGGATTGGGATAAGTTGTCCTTATGACGGAATAATCCATTCGGCGGTTATCCGATGATTCATGTAGTTCACGTTATCGCAGAAATAATTAGAATTAAAGGAAAAGTTAAGAGCTGAGGAGTTATACATGGTTATATTAGAATTGCACCAAGGCAATTACTCAAAAGACCTAGTTGCATTTGATTCGTTAGAAGAAGGTAGATCCTTTGTATCTACAATACATGGGTATACTTTAGAAAAAGAAGATCAGCTTGAATACGAATTTTTTAATCCTAAAGACATACCAGATTATACGGAATTTATCTATAACGGCAATATAGTCCCTTTCTCTAGATTTATGTTTGATTCTGAGGAAAATGTTGAGATCATTTGGAAAGAGCTTTCAAATCTATCAGTTACAAGCGACCAAGTAATCAAAGGATATTCAAAAATTGATGCCTATGTCGTTAACAACGATGAAGTCAAAGACTATATTGAAGAAAGAGAAACGAAATATCGGCAGATAAAAGATGTCTTAGAGCGTAATGGATACGAAGTCGATAGAAGCTTTTTCGGAAGTGAAGATGGCGAGGCGGTTATCTACAGAAAAAACGATACCGAAGATTGGAATCTGCTCTGTCACTTAGATCCAACGGTTTTAGAGATACAAGACACTGAAGAATATGTTAAAGAAACGATGGATAATCCCAATAACTAGGAGATCAACATGTGCAATATCGAATTGGAAAAATATCAGGGCAGGATTAAGGCGGCTTATGAAGCAAGTGCCTTTACAGAAGGTGTTAGGCCAGAGTCAGAGGAAGATATAAAAAAGTTCGAAGCAAATTACACCTCCATACCATCAGAGTACAGGTGGCTACTACTTAACTTAGGCGGTTGCTATTTGGCAGAGCCATGGATTTTTGGTTTGAAGGAGTTAAGAGAAAACTATACCATCTTTGAAGAGGTATATGAGGAATATATGTGTGAATGTGAACACGGCCCAGCATTTCCTATCGGAGGTTTAGGTGATGGGAGCATCGTGTTTATAGACCTTGAAAGCGGCAAGTACGTGGATACAACAATGACTATGCGGACCTTGAGGAAATTTCAGAGAGCTTCTCTGAGCTTATCTTAGATCTAGTAGAGCAGGTAGAAAGCTTTTCTGCCTACAATATCTGATATTAAGCATATTTATTAAATGGCATATCTACAGACGTTTAAGATGATTATTTATTGTCATAGTTTGTATCCGCTCTATAATTCATTTTATAGGATCAATTTGGACTAAAGCGAGACAATAATTAAAAGAAAAAATTTGAAATTTGTAGGTTTTAATTTATGACATTATTAAAAAAATCATTTTAATATCCCTCGGTGCAACTTTTTTTCAATATTTGGATACTTAATATACTTTAAGAAAAAATACAACCTCATTAATGGCTTTGAAGAGAACTACAAGGATGGTAGTAAAACAGAGTCATATGCCAGAAAAATTGGCTTGATCGAATTACTACTTGGAGTGGCTTTGCTAATGGTCGGCTTTTATTTGATTATTGCTATGCGAAGCACTTGAATGTGTTAATCAGTATCCGTAATGGATACAAACAATTAAATGATATTGCCAATGTTGATTTATGGATTGAATTCTTATTAATTATAGGTAGTTCTAGTAGTGTAAAAAAAGATGGATTTTGTAGAAATAATTCATTTTTGTATAATCTAGGTAATGATATGTAATTATATCATTACTTTTTTTAGAATATGCATGAGGATTAAATGGAAAATGGAAATGAAAAAAACAAAGAATTGTATATAAAAAAATGTGTTTTTTTATCTAGAGAAATTCCTAATGATAATTATCTTAAAAAAACTTACCAATAATTTCAAATTTAAAAAAATTAAAGAACTGGAATTAACTAAACCAGTTACATTTATTGTTGGAGAAAAACGGGGTTGGAAAAATCAACCCTAATTGAAGGAATTGCTGTAGCAATGGGATTTAATGCGGAGGGGGGAAGTATTAATTTTTGCTTCTCTACAAAAGAATCCCATTCTAATCTTCATGAATACATCACCGTAGGCAGAGGGTGTCGGAAACATAAAGATGGATTCTTCTTACGAGCTGAAAGCTTTTATAATGTTGCATCAAACATCGATTATTTAGATAAGGACGGATGGGGTCCCCCAATTATATCAAGCTATGGTGGTATATCTTTACATGAACAATCACATGGTGAGAGCTTTATGGCTTTAGTTGAAAATAGGTTTTTTGGAAATGGATTATATATATTAGATGAACCTGAAGCGGCTTTATCGCCAATGCGACTTATGGAATTGATGTGTTATATAAAGAAACTGGTGGATGAAAAATCTCAGTTTATAATTTCTACACACTCGCCCATTTTGATGACATTTCCAGATGCTGAAGTACTTGAAATTACGAATGAAGGAATAAAGAGCATCGATTACAAGGAAACTGAACATTTTTTTATAACAAAAAGATTTATGGATGCTCCAGAGCAGATGATAGAAAATTTGTTAAAATGAAATTATAATTAATTCGATTTTGCGAGGAACAATATGGATTTTATACATGATAGAAGCAGCAATATTCTTTTTTTAGCCTTCATGACAGCAGGGGTGAATAAGATAAAATATCATAATAAGACTTTGACATTAAAGGTACATAAAATATTTCAATTTGTGGATGGTGAAGAAAAAGCATATCCAGGCGAAGTATGTTTTAAAGATTGTGATTTGGACATGTGTGATGTACTGATATTTAATAAAACTTTGGGTGAAGGCCGTTTTTATGGTAAGGCTATTGAATTACAGCAATTTATGGATGAATATGCAGGCTCAGAGTTTGAAATAATTAAAGAAGGATATTTTGGTAACACGACAACATATACAGGCTGGCTTTGGGAAGATGGTAAACAACCAGTTTCAGCAATTATGTATATTTGGAACAGAGGAGATATGGTGTATCGTGTCGAGAAGTAAACTTTGCACTAGAAATGATTGTGTAATTTATATTTTTGTGATGGAATAGGAAAATGTATACAGGGAAAATAACCATAGAAAACAAAATAATCGATAGTGAACATTATTTCAAAATAGTTTATTGTCCTGAGATAAAAGAGCATATGCTATGCGTTTATATTGCTTGGATTGCAGAATATGATAGGTACTATAAAATCGATAAAGGCGATCTCTCGATTTACGAAACAAATCGGGACGAATTTTACACAAAGTATGAAAAAGAAATTCAGGCAAAAATAACAGAGCGAGTGATGGGTTCGGCTGCATTAAGAGACTATGATCCTAACTATTTGCCGGATGAAGTACTCAAGGCCTTAGATGGGTATCCTCCATTTGATGGATATGTTTATAAAGATGGAATACTTTATGCGAGAGTAAAGATAGAAGATGCATTTTTCAGTATCCCGCCGATTAAGGCTAAAAAGCTTTGATTTATTACAGAGGACACTGAGCTGCTAAAGAAGAATCATGAGGGAGTATGCATTATGGCAATAGATGGTGTGAAAATTATAGATAGCGATACAGGGTACGATATCTATAATTATGTTATCGGGAGCTATAAGGACGGGATGAGTGCAGATAAGATCATCGAAACCATGCTAGCTGAAGAAAAAGACTATTGCATCGATGATTTTTATTCTGAAATTTACTGGACGGCGCTTGCTTATTCGCTATGGAAAATAGGACACCTGCCGTATGATGTAAAAGAGAAAACAATCGGAATTATCAAAAAAGGAGCAGATGAATTCTGGCTTGAAATAGACGGCAAGGCCTTAAAGCAAAGGCAAAAGAACCTGGATAAATTAGCAATACAATTAGAAAACGAAAATCCAAAGCCAATCAAGGTACCAAAGTCAAAGATTATAAGAAAGCCATACTTTAAAACCGGGGATGTTCTTGCGATAAAATTTGATGATGAGTATGGTGTTTGCTTTGTGTCCTCGGTGGATGAAGGACCGAGAAAAATAGAATATCACTTAGCATGTACACGATTACTGCAAAATGAAAAACCTAATATCGATGATTTTATAAACAGTGAAATTGCGTGTGGAAAACAGAATACATCATACTGCCTGAAGACGGATTGTTGGTTTAACCATAAAGATTTAGGGCGGCTCATAGATAGATTTGAGAAAATAGGGCGAGTGGAATTGGAAGATTGTGTATTAGGAATTCTCTCACCTGCTTCCACGTTGGAGGACATTTATAGTGAAATTTCCATAGACAAAAAGACTTCGAATCTTAAATTTAAAGATACATGGGAGCTGATAAGAGGGTTCGAAGTTAATGAGACATAATTAGGCGTTTGAATCAACGGTTGCAACTAGTTTTATTATGTTTTATGACATTTGGAAGGAATGAAGCTAATGGGAGATAAACCAACATACTTTGTATTTGATGATGTTCTCAGAGATAAAAGTTTAAGAAAGTACTTTGATCTATGTGTTAAAGATGTGCAAGATGGAATCGCCCGCTTGTCCCGGACGAGAGCAAAAGCAGGCTATCCATCATGGCCATGCTTTAGAGTAGAAGGAAAGAAATTCTAGTATCAGCGGTTCTCGAATACTACCTATATGACCTTCATTGCAATGGTTTTATAAGTGAAAGTGCAGAAGCCTTTACGGATAAGATGAGAGCAATATGTGGCTGGCAATGGGACGTTGACAGAGTGCTCAGAGAGTGGATAGAGAGGGTCTTAATAAGTCCGTTCTTCTGCGATGCAAGTGACAGTGAATATGAGCACAAATGGGTATTAAATCCAGAGAACCCAGGATATATGCTAACTGATGAGCAACTTAAGTTCGCTTGCTATATCGCAGTTTGCTTTACCAAATACGGTCATAGCTTTGATAAGAGTTTTACGAAAGAAATCTTTGATTTAGTCACTGCACTTGGAAGTAAACTTCCGGCACAGATAAAGAAAAACGGCAGCGGATCAATGCCAAAAGAAATCGCAGAATGCAAGACGGAAGATTTTTCCTGTATTGCAAATGACGCCTTTGCCACTATAAAAATATCGGTAAAAAATGAGTCTGAGGAAAGCTATAGTAAAATCCTAGATTACCTTTGCAATTTACTGGAGTTTGGATTTTCGCATAGTTATGCTATAGAATTCAAAGGGCAAAATAAGATATATCTTCCTATCAAAAAGCTACCTAAGAAAGGTGTAAACCAGCTCTTCGCTAATGCTATTATTTACCCTAAGCTCCATGACAAAATTGAGAGATATGCTAATCTAGCGATGAAGGAGTTTGAGTGGTACCTGAACCTTGATGGCGAATATTCCGCGATGCCGGGGACATTTGCGGTGTTTGCATTAGGACTATACGATAAAAATATCACGATCTTGTATGCGATTATTTGGCCCTCTGTGACGGGGAACATCAAAGCATTCAAGGCGAATTTGTTCTCGCCTACATAGAAAAGTTTGGCTTCACAGAAAAAGGGTTTGAACTATATAAGCTGTGCGAGGAAAACATACAGGAACTACCAAAGAAGTTGGTTTCCTTATATAAAAAATCCACGAGGTAGTTATGAATAAAAGCATTGAAGTAATCAAAAATTTTTTGACAGATTCACAAAATGCAGATCAGCTTTTGGAAAGTAATGGGCTCGTTGAAATTGATTGGCGCGAGTATGACGAGGACATTGTAAAATATTTTAATAAGGCAATAGGCAATATGATTTCTGTCTGCAGGGAGGACAATAAAAAGCCGTATGGGGATGATATCATTTTAATCTATAAAGATAAAAAGCATGTTAATCCCATATCAAGAAAAGATGGATAGAGATACAACGATAAAATCGATAAATGAAGTAATCAAAGACGACTTTTCGATTCGTTTATTTGTCGACAGTGCTGAAGATGATACTCTCGCGTTTTGCGTTCTGCCAAATGAGCAATGGGAGATGTTAGAAAAAGAGTTTGGGAGAAATAACTTAAACAGGTACTTTATCAAAGTTACACCTAAGATTAAAAATGTTTGATTTGCAGTTTGACGTGGTGGAATATTCAAGGCTCAAAAAGGTGAATCCGGGTGCATCGTTTTTTACTATAGTTTCATATCTTGAAATAGAGAAGAGAGAAAAAAACTTAACTGAGCAAAGACATAAGAGAGAAATAGAGTTAAAAGTATATTTGCAACAAAAGAAGGAAATAAGCTCTGAAAAAGAGCAGTTTATTTCAGAATATGGTTTGAAATTACCCGAAACAAAGTCAGTATAGATTGATATAAATTTTAATGAAATGTTTTAGTAAATATCCGAGGGAGCTTAGCTTATGAATACCATCACAAAAGAGATAATATTAGAGAGACTTAATCGTTTTAAGAACAGAGTAGACGAATTAGGCGGAACTACAAGTAAAATAGTTTGCAAGGAAGTTGCGACGGAAAAAGAAGTCTCGAATCTAGAAAAAGAATTGGGATATAAATTACCAGATGACTTCAGGTGGGTACTTCTTAATATCTCGTCACATTTAGAATTTTTTTGGAATTTATATCGTGAAGAGGAAGAACTTTTAGAGTTACCAAATGAATTAGTGGAAATTTTTTCAGGTAATTTGTACTTCGGAATTGATACGATACTTAGCTGTGAAGAAAGCAGAAAGGGATGGATTGATATTTGCTATCCTGATTACAATAATCCATATGACAAAATCTTTCACAATAAATTAGCATTCCAAAAAGTGAGCAATGGCGATTTATTTGCTATTGATTTGGAAGAAGAAAGCTATGGAAAAATCGTATATTTAAGCCATGATGGAAGCGATATGCACGGCTATGTAATGGCAAACTCATTTCAAGAGTTTTTAGACGAATACACCCAAATAGGGTGTGTAGGTGGTGAGGATTGGCAGTGGGAAGCTTTTACAAACAATCGTGCAACGCCTATAGATGGTAGCTGCGAAAATGCAAAAAAATGGCTTGAAATACTGTTTAAATGTAACTGAATCTTAGGAGACAGGTAAAATTATGATTACAGGTGTTGATTACATCTTATATACTGACAAAAGTCAGGATGCTCTTATAGAAAAAATAAAAGAAACTATTCCGTTTTGGGGGAATCCATACTTCGTTATTGATAATGAAGATGAAACAACAGATGTTTATATTTCCCGAGATGAGGAGATGTTTCAGCTAATGGAGGAAAAAGGCTTTATACAGATGAACTTTCTGGAGAAGGTCCGTTTTTACTAATAATTAATAAGCAATATTCATCAAAGCTAAATAGGATAACGCTAGTGCTAGCCGAAGAAGTTGATGAATCCAAATTTTTCAAGCAAGTATTAGGCTTTATCAAATCTATTTTGTAGAAAGCCTAACAAACCAATATAATATTATATATAGAGCGAAATTAGGTAAGGAAATGAATGGAAAAGACTTTGTAAAACTGTGTTTTAGGGAAAAAATGTTTACTGAATGGATAGAAAGAAAAAAGCGAAAACGCAGTTGTAAGCCGCATTTTGGAAGTGACAGCATCAAAATGAAAGATTGCATAGTTGCCCCGATTCATATGATTTCAGATGAGATTTATGATAATCAGGAGCTTGATTTTTATGTTGAAACCAAATACGATGTCTATCTTCTTCGCATTATAAATAAGGAAGATAGACGCGGGATTATCTGCCCTGCAAAACGCGATGGAATTATATATATCATAAGTAATTTGCCGGTTAGCAGGGGAAATATTACAAAGCAGGTTAAAAGAGCGTTAAACAGTGTAGAAAAATACGGGTTTCCGAATTTGAAGAATCCTAAATTTGAGGTTGAATTTGATATCGAGTGAGATGTGTTAAGTAAAATCATTGATGTGAAATATTGCCAATTACTGTTTTTATTGTTGTAAGATTTAAGTGATTCATTGGCTTAGAATAAAAGGATAAGGGGAGAATGCTATGGGTACATGGAGCGCAAGCATTTTTGGTAACGATACATCTCTTGACACCAAAGATGAATTTTTTGAAAGGTATAATCAGGGAGAAGAGCCTGAGGATATAAAGAAAGACCTGCTTTTAGATATAGATGATGAAGATAGATTTAACGTAATGTTTGCTCTTGCGCAATGTATGTGGGAAGTAGGGCAATTAGATGAATCGTTTTTATCTGAAATAGAGAAAGTCATAGAGAGCAAAGAGGATTTGGCTGTTCTTGAAGAACTTGGTGCTGACAAGTCGTTCATTAAGCAGAGAACTGCACACTTAGAGAAATTCCTTAAAAAAATCAGCGTCAAAAAAGAAAAACCGAAAAAGAGGGTTGCTCCATCCATTCCTGTGGAAAGTAAATACAGAAATGGTGCGGTAATGGTGTTTCAATACGAGGATGGAAGGTATGGGGCATTAATCTCTGTAGATAGCAAATTTTACAACAAAGAAACATACTATTCGTATATACAGACAGATATTAAAATGTCAAGAAAACCAAGCATTGACGATGTGCGAAAGGCGATGATTATCGACCCGAGCTTTCATAGTGAAGAATACAATTCATTTCGAGATCCAGCCTACTATTATTCCTTTGTATACTGTATTTCCGGGTATTTAAAGAGTACTGCGACGAAGCGATTTGAAAAATATAACGATAGCTTCTTTGAAGTTATCGGATATTTATCCGATTGGGGAGATTGCTGCAGTGGAACCTATGACTGCTTTGATTATTATAGGCAAAAGACAAGTGATGAATTTAAAATAACTGCCATAGAAGAGCTCACTAAAAAGGTTTAACGAAAAATCCGGATGTTCGTACAAGCATGACTGTTGGTGAAATAGACCTGGAAGCTCAAAATTATAATAGGTAGTTTTCAATCTAGAATACAGAATATATATAAACGCCTTCCAAGATTATTGCTAATCTTAGGAGGCGTTTTGAAAATATATGAATATTTAATATAGGTAGAAGCGCTAACCCTCGATGTTTGGAAGTGTAGCTAGGCTCGCTTCAATTTCCTCGTCGCTTGGTACGTAGTCAGTCATAGTGCCATCGTTAAACTGTTCGTAGGCATAGAGATCAAAGTAACCAGTTCCAGTAAGTCCGAACAGAATGGTCTTTTCTTCGCCAGTCTCTTTACACTTTAGAGCTTCATCGATAGCTGCCTTAATAGCATGACTGCTCTCTGGAGCTGGGAGAATACCTTCAACTCTGGCAAAGTCGCGAGCAGCTTCGAAAACTTCTGTCTGTGTATAGCTTACAGCCTCGATTTCACCCTGGTGATATAGCTCAGAAACGATCGGGCTCATACCGTGGTAGCGCAGTCCGCCTGCGTGATTAGGTGCAGGGATGTAGCCACTGCCAATCGTGTACATCTTTGCCATTGGGCATACATGTCCTGTATCACAGAAATCGTAAGCATAACGACCTCTTGTAAGGCTAGGGCAGGATGCAGGCTCAGCAGCGATGAAGCGATAGTCTGCCTCTCCTCTAAGCTTTTCGCCCATGAATGGTGACATGAGACCGCCTAAGTTGCTACCGCCGCCAGCGCATCCGATAATTACATCTGGCTTGATGCCGTACTTCTTCATTGCGGTCATAGCTTCTTCACCAATTACACTTTGGTGTAGAAGTACCTGATTTAACACGCTTCCTAGTACGTACTTGTATCCATCGCTTGTCGTAGCCGCCTCTACTGCCTCGGAAATCGCACAGCCAAGGCTTCCTGTAGTTCCAGGGTGCTCGCTCAGTATTTTTCTACCTACCTCTGTAGTTTCAGAAGGAGACGGTGTAACCGATGCACCATAAGTCCTCATAACCTCACGGCGGAATGGTTTCTGTTCATATGAAACCTTTACCATATAGACTCTGCAGTCTAAACCTAGATAGGAGCAAGACATGGATAGAGCAGTTCCCCACTGGCCAGCACCAGTCTCGGTTGTGACGCCTTTGAGTCCTTCCTTCTTAGCGTAGTAAGCCTGTGCTATTGCTGAGTTAAGCTTATGACTTCCGCTAGTGTTGTTTCCCTCGAACTTATAATAAATCTTGGCAGGGGTCTCTAGTTTCTCCTCAAGGCAGTAAGCACGTACGAGAGGAGAAGGTCTATACATCTTATAAAAGTCTCTTATCTCCTCCGGAATCTCGATATATCTATCGCTATCGTTTAGCTCTTGTTCTATAAGTTCATCGCAAAACACAGGTTTCAGATCATCGAAGGTTACCGGCTTTCCAGTACCTGGATTTACAAGTGGAGCGGGCTTATCTTTCATATCAGCTCTCACATTGTAATAGTGTGTTGGCATCTCATTTTCTTGCAAATAAATCTTATAAGGTATTGTGCTATTGTTTGTGTTGTTTGACATTTTACTCTCCTTTGTCATCTCATCTAATCTTGCGAAGTGTGAAAGAAAGCAATAAAAAAACTCTCGTCCCCAAATTGCTGGGACAAGAGTTGAATCTCCTGCGGTGCCACCCGGCATTGACGTAAAAACGCCCACTCCTTCGCATACTAACATATGCAGATATTGTTTACGAAGTATCTTCTCCGTCGCCCCTAATAGAATCTAGGTATTAAACTCGTTCAGTTTGCCCTCGGGAGGCCATTCAGCAAAGCGCATACAGTTTGCAATCACACCATCTGCAAATCTCTCTTCTGCTGCATCTAAGCTTACTATTCTCCCTCAACGGTTTGTAATTTTTACAATATTAACATCGAAATCTGTGAGGGTCAACATAATCTATAATAAATTATGTTTATGTATATAATTATTTCGTTAAATCACTATATAATATTGACTTATTATCCAAATGATGTTAAGTTATGACCATAAAGATATTATCAAAATGATAATAAGTTGAGATGAGGTGAATACCATGAAAAAAACATTGATTGTTGTAGACATGCAGAAGGATTTTATTGATGGAGCATTGGGAACGAAAGAAGCAGTGGACATAGTTCAAAATGTTAAGAATAAGATCGCTGAATATAAGTCTAGAGGTGATGAAATAATTTTTACGAGAGACACTCATAAGCAAAACTACCTTGAGACGAATGAGGGTAGACATCTTCCCGTAGAACACTGTATAGAGGGGACTGAAGGCTGGGAAATTCCGCAAGAGCTTAAAGTCGAAGGTGCTACCTATATAAATAAACCGAGCTTCGGATACACTGACTGGGACAAATTTGATTTTAAAGATGTTGAAATTATCGGACTTTGTACAGATATATGTGTAGTATCTAACGCACTTATAATCAAAGCAGCATTTCCAGAAATTGATGTTACTGTAGACGCGCGCTGCTGTGCAGGAGTAACACCAGAGACACATGCGTCTGCATTGACCACCATGAGATGCTGTCAGGTAAACGTAATCGGCGAATAGAAAAACAACATTCGTTTTTCCATAAGTTAATTAGTAATGGGAGAACTTAAATGATACGTATAAATGATAAAAAAATTGATATGAAGCATTTTCCAGACGGAACTATGCTTATAAAATACTTAGCTGATAATGAAAGTACCAAAATCACTTGGCGTTATGATAATGATGAAGAGTGCATGTTGATGTATTTCCTGGTGAAGCACTTAAGAACTCATGGGGTAAAGAGAATTGAACTAATAATGCCCTATATTCCAAATGCCAGAATGGATAGGGTAAAAAACTCCGACGAAGTATTCACGCTTAAGTATTTTGCTGAGTTTATCAATGATCTTAAATTCGACACCGTGGAGGTACTTGACCCACATTCAAATGTCAGTACCGCGTTAATCGATAACATCTCTATCATTGAACCGACGGATATTATATTAAATCTACTTGAAACCGTGAATAGTGACGGAAATACCATTCTATTTTTTCCAGATGAGGGAGCAATGAAAAGGTATTCTCACATAGCATCAAAGTGTGGTATTCCTTATGTGTTCGGAATGAAGAATCGTGACTGGAGATCAGGGGAGATATTGGGGCTTGAAGTGCTTGGAGAAACCGATGCAGTTCCAGGCAAAAATATCATTATCATCGACGATATATGCTCGAGGGGCGGAACGTTTTTACATAGTGCCAAAGCTTTAAAAGCTATGGGTGCTGCCGATATTGACCTATATGTGTCCCACCTCGAAAATTCAGTTTGGGAAGGCGATATGATTAGGAGTGGGCTCGTTAGAAATATTTATACAACTAATAGCATATATCGCTTCCAGGATAAGGGATCAGTTAAGGTCGTAAAGGAGTATTAGAGAGGAGTTCATCATGAGTACGAAGAAGATAAATCCTATGCTGCTTATAGATTTTTACAAGGCTGTACATGCCGAAATGCTACCTAAAGGAATAACAAAGTCCGTTTCATATTTTACACCGAGGATGAGTCGCGTAAAGAGATGGGACAAGGTTGTAATGTTCGGACTTCAAGGCTTTATTAAGAACTATTTAATTGATTACTTTAATGAGGAGTTCTTTGGAAGACCTTTTGATGAAGTAATCGAAGATTATAAAAGGATTATGGATAACGCCCTTGGTAGTGAAGCTTATAAAATAGAAAAAGTGGAAGAGCTACATCATCTTGGGTACCTGCCAATTGAGATTGTGGCCCTACCAGAAGGTACATTAGTTCCAATGCATGTACCTATGTTCGGAATTACTAATACACACCCAGACTTTGCATGGCTTCCTCAGTCGCTTGAAAGCTTAATATCTGCCGAGAGCTGGCATCCGATGATTGCTGCCACTGTCGGATATACGTATAGGCAGATTGTAAATGAGTATTACGATAAGACCTGTGACGATACTATTCCGCGTGCAAGAGCCCTCGGAGCCTTTGACTTCAGAGGTGAAGAATCTGTTGAATCTGCTGTGAAGGCTGGCGCTGGCTGGTGCTTGTCGTTCCTTAACACCGCAACTGTTCCGACTATCCCGTACCTCGAGGCTACCTACAATTGTGACTGTACGAAGGCCCCTGTAGCGTTTGGAAGCCCAAGTACCGAGCATTCGGTTATGTGTAGCAATTATGCGATAGATGGTGATGAAATAACTTTGCTCAGAAGGCTTCTTACTGAGATATATCCAAATACAAGCTTTAGTGCTGTTTTAGACTCGTATGACTACTGGAATATCATCGATAATGTGCTTCCTGAATTAAAGCCTGAAATCATGGCGCATAACGGGTGCATGCTCATGAGAGGCGATTCGGGGGACTGCGTCGAAGTCGTAACTAAAACTGTCTTCAAGCTGTGGGAGCAGTTTGGTGGAACTATAAACAGCAAGGGATACAAGGTTCTTGACCCTCATGTGAAAGCAATTTACGGTGACTCGATAACCGTTCAAAGATGCGAAGAGGTCTATAGAATTCTCGAGGAAAATGGATTTGCTTGTTCTAATGTCGCGCTAGGTGTCGGTTCGTTTTCAATGCAGTGCATCGAAGAAGATGGAGTACTGAAACCGTTTACACGAGATACTTTCAGCTCGTGCATTAAAGCTACTTACTGCGAGATTAAGGAAAAACCATATCCTATTTTCAAGAATCCTAAGGACGGTGGATTCAAGCGGTCACAGAAGGGCTGCTGCGCTGTATTTAAGGATGATAACGGTGAGCTTAGTTACAAGGATGAATATACTTGGGAAGAAGTATACAGTAATCTTAAGAACGAATTAATTTCTGTTTTCAAAGATGGTAAACTTACAGTAAGCCAGACTCTGGCGGAAATAAGAGCGGTGCTACATAAAGGTGAATTTTAACGATAAATTATAATAATAATTTTGTGATTTTTTAAAAGGATATGGTTATGATGGAATATAGATTCGATGCAGAGAAGACAAAACATGAAGTGGTTACGTGGATTCGTCAGTTCTTCGATGAGAATGGACCAGGCTGTAATGCAGTACTTGGAATATCAGGTGGAAAAGACAGTTCCATCGCGGCAGCTCTATGCGTAGAGGCGCTTGGTAGGAACCGTGTAATAGGTGTGCTTATGCCAAATGGCGAGCAAGCTGATATCGAAATGGCAAGGCTTTTAGTGAATCATTTAGGAATACGGAGCATCGAGATTAATATCAAGTCAGCCGTGGATGGGGTGCTTAATGGGATTGAATCAGGTAAGAAGAATGGATTGAACTTAGAGATCTCAAAGCAGACAAAAGAGAACCTCCCTCCTAGGATTAGAATGTCGACGGTATATGCTATAAGTCAAAGCATGAATGGCAGGGTTGTTAATACATGCAATCTTTCAGAAGATTGGGTTGGCTATTCAACTAGGTACGGCGATTCTGTCGGTGATTTTAGTCCTATGTCTAATTTGACTGTAACGGAGGTTAAGCAAATTGGTCGTCTGCTAGATTTGCCAGATGTGCTAATTGACAAAGTGCCTATCGATGGTCTGTGTGGAAAAACCGATGAAGATAACCTCGGGTTCACTTATGAAATGCTGGATGTATATATTAGGACAGGCGAGATTAACGACTTAGAAAAGAAAGAAATTATAGATAGAAAGCATGTACAGAATTTATTTAAATTGAAACTCATGCCTATGTTTGATCCTAAAATTGATACTATATAATTAAAGATTTCTTACTAAAGAACTGAAATTATAGTAACGGAAAGAATAATTGGTTAGCGGGGGATGACCTATATGACATACGATATAAATAGTTCTGAAGAGAGGGAATACCTCGAGAATTACAATATTGAGCAATTTGAACGTCCATCAGTTGCCGCTGATATAGTTGCGTTTGCTGTAATGCAGGATGGGGAGCAAAGTAATATTAGGAAGCTGGAAAATAGAGAGCTTAAACTTTTGCTTATCAAGAGATCTCAATTTCCGTACAAAGGTGCTTGGGCGCTCCCCGGTGGTTTTTTACGACCAGGTGAAACCATCGAGGAAACTGCAAAGCGTGAACTCCTTGAGGAAACAGGCGTAGAGAATCCATTTTTACACCTAGCAGGGGTGTACTCAGAAGCCAAAAGAGACCCTAGAGGCTGGATTATATCAAATAGCTTCATATCTCTAATTAATGCGGAAAATTGCTCACTAAGGGCGGATACTGATGCGTGGGATGCAGCTTGGTTTTGCGTAAAGCTTCAGAGTGATAATACTTCGTCTGATGATTCTACAAGCACAACTAAAATGATTAAACACACTCTCACCTTATCTTTTGACAGTGCTTCTTCCGATAGCAATATAAAAGGTGATGAGAATATTGAGATTAAAGCAATTGTGTCAGAGAAATCAACAAGAAAAGGCCACAACCACGTATCGAGCTATCAGATAGTAGACAGCGGTGAGCTGGGATTCGATCATGCTAAAATCATAGTTCAGTCACTTCTCGAGCTCAGAGATATGATGGAGTACGACCTTAGAATTGCGTTTGATTTATTGCCAGAGTCATTTACCTTAGCACAGCTACAGAGCACTATTGAAAAAGTGACTGATAAAAAGTTCCTGTCTGCAAATTTCAGAAGGAAGGCTTCTGATTACGTTGAAGAAACTGGAGAGGTAATTGAAGGATATGGACATAGACCAGCGATGCTGTTCCGCGTAAAGAGTGCGGATCATTCAAAAAGCTGCTAGACAAATTATATAATTATATGAATTAACAGAAGGAGATATACATGATAGCAAAGGCTGGAGATATTTACTGCGTTTACAATGAGCTTTTCAAAAAATATACTGCTTGCCAAGTAACAAAGATAGATGACAGCGGTAAAAATCCGCAGGCTATTATATTGTCACTTGATTGGTTCGGTGACAAACTACCTGAACTGGACGATTTTGCTGCGGTGAGACCGCTTTATATAGATTACATGTACTGGAATAGAGCTTTATATATGAAAAAAGTAGATATCAGTGTTCCGCCAAATTATGTTTACATTGGCAATCTCGCACCAATTAATAATGATGATACAGACACTTATGGTAGCTGGAGTAATGGGCATGAAGTATATAATCAGTTTATATGGGAAAAAAATTCCTAAAGATCAGCGAGATGCTTTTAAGAAAGCAAATGCAAGTGATGAATTTGTGGAGTTTGCGGGCAAAAGACGAAGGATACGAACCCATAACGAAAATGATAATTGGCATGATTTTTGATGATGCGTTACATCTAAGGGTGTTTCCGTGCCTTTCATCTCTGACTGTAACAAGATGGCATAAGAACTTATTTGAATATTTAAATGCTAATCCTTTTATTAGGGAATTTATAATTGAAAATCATGGTAAATCGAAGCTTGACTTCTCAAAAACTTCTATACATAGGCTCACGGTTGATATGACAGGACTTGATGAGCTAGTGCTAAATGAAGATTTGAACATGATTTCTTTAACCGGCCAAGTAAAGGCGTGCTGCAAGATAAAGGCTCGCGATGCCGGTAAATATTTGATTTTAAAATGCGATGAAACAGTTCCTAAACTTGAAGGCTTAGAGGAACTAAATGCACTCCATGTGACAGCAGTAACAAAGATTGATATTGAAGATATTTATAGAAAAATATCCGAAGCTTAAGGAGCTAAGGCTGTGGGGTAAACCTGGTAAGATAATAAATTTTGGAAAACTACCGAAATTTAGTGAATTAGAAGTCCTAACAACTATGGACATCTTCGGATTTACAGCCCATGAAGTTCCAAGACCAGATGATTTAAAAAAACTATACAGATTATGGATGGATAGTCTTCCAGAAGATGCTGCTAAGGAAGTAAAAAAGCTATACAAAAAACGTAAAGATGCCGGACTCGACCTATGGATAACCAAGCCAAGAAAAGAAGAGTGGCTCGCACAGAATCTTGATAATCCTTTTCGCTCATGGGATGGGGACGAAAATATTCCACAAAGCATAGCAAAGAAAGCGGCCACGATATATAGAAAGACCAGGTCAGCTATGGTTAAACTAATCGCAGATCTAGATACTGACTTAATACAGAAAACAGAGATTTTAGTGAGAGAGTATACCGTGGGCTTTAACAAGATGGATAAAAGAAAAAATTTTATCTATACCACTGAAAGGGATGAAATATTCCAGGCACTAGAGGAAATTTTAAACCTGATACCTGATGAATTATCTGTTAATAAGGATGAACTTATAAATATATTCGATGAAGTAAAGGAGTTCTAATGGTTTTACTAGATTACTTAAAATGGCGAAATGATGTAAGCTTCAAAATTTCGCCATTTAACGATATAGATAACGTCATCTTGTCGTGTCTTGCGTATATAGATTTCGGTGAGTTTTTTTCTAATTCTGATGAGTCTTATACGCTTGAGGAAATATTTGAGCTTTTTTGTAAAAATCATTCGCTAGATGAGATTAGGGAGAGCAAACAGTTCACGGAGCGAATAGCACTGCTGTTAGAAGAGATGGTACAAGCTGACCGCTTCAAAGGGACGAAAGTTGTGCACTATGCGGAAGATCTCGATAAGGAGAAGGTAAAAGCAATTTGCAGCGGTTACATTCATACTTCCCGATGGAACGAACTACATCTCTTTTAAAGGTACGGACAGCACCATTATAGGTTGGAAAGAAGATTTCCTAATGACTTTTATGGCAGATACAGAAGGTGCAAAGGAAGCCGTTAAATATATTAATAAAGTATCAAAATTCCTCGAAGGCAACCTGATGGTAGGCGGTCATTCTAAAGGAGGAAACTTTGCTATGTTTGCTTCCGCATTTTGTGACAATGTGGTTCAAGAGCGTATAAGTCGTGTATATAACAACGATGGTCCTGGATTTAGAGACGAAGTAATTAAGTCAAATGAATATCAAGCTATCGTACAGAAGATTTGTACAATTGTTCCTCAAACATCGATGATTGGACAACTGCTTGCGAATGAAAGTGAGCAGAAAGTTATCGAGAGCGATGCATTTGGTCTATATCAGCATGACGCTATGACATGGAAAGTGACAAAAGAGAATTTTATTGAGACTGAACTGGATGAATTTGGAAAATTTGTTGATGTAGCGCTTGGTTCGTGGCTAGAAAAGATTGACGATGAAACGAGGCTATCGATTGTATCAACTGTATTTTCAATGATTGAGGAGACGGAAGCTGAGACGTTTTATGAGTTTAGCGATAGTCTTTTCAAGAATACAGGAATTATTATAAAAGGTCTGGTTAAGCTGCCAAAAGAAAAAAGAACAGAACTCATGACTGCTTTAAGTAGCCTTGTTAAGGTTAGTAGCAAAACAGTTTTAAACAGGATACCAAAACCAACAGAAAGACTTAGAATCGAAAAAAAGAATAATCTTTAGCATTATTATTAGACAACCATTCTAAAATTAATAAAAAATTGTTGGAATTTTATAGATTCCATTATATAATCTGCCTAAATAACAAGACCAAGAGGAGGACTGTAATGAATAGAATAATCAATAAGTTGAGGAATCCTATAATAGCAATAGTGCTGATGGTATCTATTGTATTGATTCCAATTTTTTCTAGTCCATTTACGGAAGTACATGCTGAAGATATATATCAGGCGTACACAAAATCGGGAGAATACCCGGCTAGTGACCACCTTAAAAACCCAATCTACGTTAGACTGGATGGATCAAATGCTAAAGGTGATGTGGCGTACTGCTTTAATGATCATCGATCATTTCCAGATAGCGCATTTTCACCTAGAAAAACTTTATATACAAAGGAACTTGGAACAGCTGCAAATTTTGAAGAACTTGCTGATACTGAAAGAGTTACTGGAGAAGATCTTTATAACGGATTAGTAAGGGTAATTTACAATGGTTATCCTAACAACAAATCGGGAATAAAAGAAAGATATGGACTGACAGATGGACAGTTTAGACAGATAACACAGTATGCTGTTTGGTACTATACTGATACTTTCAATATGCCAGCAAGAGATACAAGTGGTAACAATTTCACTGAAAATGAGAAAAATGCATTTAACGATTTAGTTAACAGCACAACGACAATTCCTGCTGGAACGAAACTTGATATTTATAGAGCAAAAGATAATAGCTATCAGAATTTATTAAGTGGCCATTTTCAGCCTAATACACCAACTCCAACACCGACAACCAAGGAAGTTGAGTTTAGTAAGGTGAAACTTGGCGGTACTGAACTTGCAGGAGCCCAGATTGAGATCTACAAAGGCACACAGAAGGTTAGCGAGTGGACAAGCACCACAGCAAGCAAAAAGATTCAGCTAGAGCCTGGAACATATAGATTCCATGAGGAGGCTGCACCAGCAGGATTCCTAGCGGTGACAGACTTTACATTTACAGTAAAGGCAGATGGAACAGTGGAGCTTGGAACAATCGCACAGGGCGAGACTGTAGTAGCTGCTGGTGAAAAGATAACCGTAACGGATAACGCTCAGACTACACCTACACCAACACCGACAACAAAGGAAATAGAGTTCAGCAAGGTGAAGCTTGGCGGTACTGAGCTTGCAGGAGCCCAGATTGAGATCTACAAAGGCACACAGAAGGTTAGCGAGTGGACAAGCGGAGTAACAAGCCGCAAGATCCAGCTAGAGCCTGGAACATATAGATTCCACGAGGAGGCTGCACCAGCAGGGTTCCTAGCGGTGACAGACTTTACATTTACAGTAAAGGTAGATGGAACAGTGGAGCTTGGAACAATCGCACAGGGTGAGACGGTTGTAGCTGCTGGGGGGAAGATAACTGTAACGGATAACGCTAAGCCTGAACCGACAACTCCAGGTACAACACCAAAGCCAGGGGCAAAGAAGCCAAGCGTTGTGGTAAAGTCTAAATCACCAAAAACAGGGGATGAAGGAAGCTTTGCACAGTATGCACTATTACTTCTGTCTTCGGGACTAGCTCTAAGCGCTATTGGATATAATCGCAGAAAGAATGTGAAGTAGAGATAAAGATTAATCTATTTACATTAAAAGGATAAAAAAATTTAAATGGAAGCTGGGTATATCGCACCCAGCTTTTTTTGATAGAATTAACTTATATCTATAGATAGACTTATGTTTTTTTACAGTAGAAAACTTTAGGATTGACACACATGATGAAGGATATAAGAGCGCACTGGATACAGTTAAAAGAAGAATATGAAAATCGATATAAAGAATCTTTTTTAGAAGATTTTGAAAGATCAAAAGACTATCTCGAACAGATGAAAGAATATCTACTCTCTAAGTTAAAGGAGCATCCCTCTGATGTAGATGCAATATGCACATTGGCTTCTGTCAAATTAGAACTCAGAGAAGGTGACACCGAATATATTAAATTGCTGGAGGATTTTCTAGATAGATTTTCAAATGAGATAGACGATAAGCAAGTTGCGAGGATTTATACCAACATTGCTTTCGCTCAGGATTACTCAAGAAGTACGTTAGATTATTTGACAAAAGCGAAGGATTTGAAATCCCCATATGTGGAGACATATAAAGCCCTCGGACTTTATTATTTTCCTGATTATGATTTCTATAAAGAGAAAAAGAATATCGAACGTAGTAATGAGTTTTTTAAGTACGCAAGAGAGCTCGAGGATAGTTATGAATCTAATATTAACTATGGGGCATCACTTTATGCGCTTGGAGAATATCAAGAGGCGAAAAAGATATTTGAGAAACTAATTACAGTGTACCCAGATAGAATGTGGCTAAAGCTTTGTATAGCATACTGTGATGTGGCTCTCGGTAATAAAACCACTGCAATTTCATATCTAGAAAATATAAAAATAGGATTTGACGATAATTATGATTTGAATACCGATGACATTATGGAATATCAGGTATTTGATGCATATTATGCGCTAGAAGAATATGATAGATTCCTAAGATACTGCACTGAAGAAGTGGATAACGAATACTATACAGTTGATTGGGAACACTTGTATTATGTGCTGTGGATAAGTGGTAAAAGAGATAGGTTTACAAGACTTGAAGAAAAGAATCGAAAATATCTTGAGGGTGCAATCGCTGATGCTATAGTAGATACAGAATATGATAGTGAGAAGGAAAAGCAAGAGACTATCGAAAGCTGGGAGGAAGATAAGCGAGATTTTGAAGAGATGATATCCCGCATAAAAGACAAGCAGCTGAGACCAGAAATGGAGCTTAAATTATATCCAGAATATTCTTGTTATATGGTAGACTGTGTAAGACACAAATTTTAAGTATCACGAGGAATTGATATGAAATATACGATTGAGACAATGGATAATGAACTATGCAAATTGGAAAGCAATGATGAGAAAGCACGTAAAAAAGCCTCAAGTCATTTTATGAGAGCTGCATGCAAAGAGCTTGGTACTAAAGATACAAAACAGATAAAGGATTGGTTTATTACCAATACAGATAGGTATATATCAGCAATAAAAAAAGAGACCGATATTGATACTATATGGAACAATGTATATACGCTCCAAAGCTTTTGTGCACGATATATTCATTTAAGTCATTTATATAAGGCTGACTCAGATATAATTACAGAAGACAAAATTAATCATTTCGAAGAAGAAAGTAAAAAATACGTTAGATATTTGCTTGAGACACAAAAACATCCCAAGGTACTGCAGGCTGTAGCATCGTTCTTTTGGATATATGAAGAAGCATTTGTATGGGATGTTTTCATAAAAGTATTAGAGAAGAAAAGAGATAAACTTACGTTGTCCCACATTAAGATTGCTATCAGGCAGTGCTATAGTTCTTCGCAAAGCAATCAAGTAAAAAAATATATGTCTGAACAGCAGCGAGAAGAACTCATAGCTATTTTGAAAGAAAAAAATATTTTACAAAAGGAAATAAGTTTGTTAGAAAATATGTAAATGGGAGTATCATAGTGCTTACTCCCATTTTATGTGGTGCACTCCTACGCTGTATCTATAAGGTGATTTATCATCGTTAAAATCAGCAGTAATCCAGTACGCTTTCCATATTAGGTATTCATCGGTGCCGACCTTCAAGCTAAAAGAGTTGTCATATGTATCTTCTTTGTAATCAAGTGGGTTCAGCGAGAAGATACTAATCATTTTCTTACTCTTAAAGTCATTGTATCTAAGATTTTCTAGTCTTGTATTGTTTATTTTCACTTTTGATATCTGATTGTTCGTAGCTTCTACTCTGTAAAATGTAACTATGCAGTTCCTGAGCTTGTCTTTATCACCGCTTTCCGGAGTGAGAAACATGTTCCCGTAAGACTTACCATCTTTAGTAATCTCGACGAGCTTGCCATAATAAAAGTGATCGTTACGTTGATTTACAACTATATCATTTGGGGAAGCATCTTTGAAAGTGAATCCCGAGGAGATTAGGTCGGCTGCTGTCGTCTCGCCGATAATCACATTGGTATTATCAAGCTGTACGTTAAGCGGCTTTACAGGGACGCCTGCCATGGACGTGCAGAGCATTAAGATAAAGGATGTAAAAAATATCGAAGCAATTACTGCATTCGTCGAAGCATATGAGTAAACAGGATTATCTAATTTAGCTCTCGTTATAGAGATTAATTTAATAATTTTTTGAATTAAAGTAGTTACGAGCACAAGGGCAAACTGTGCTTTTATGCATTTGTATGTGGCGAATGTTAGGCTGTGAGTATTGTGATAAGCTACGGCTATAAAAAGAAGATTTATAAAAATGAGCCTAACAATAAATAGTGTCGCTTCTTTGAATGCCGTGGAGTCAGTAACGTTATCAAAAGTAATGTAGCTTCTAGATTTGAAAGATTGACCGATCTTATAAATCCAAGCAGGAACTTCTGTATTAGATTTAACAGCAAAGGCGAATCTAATGTATATATAAATAGTGGCAATAAAAAGATAGAATCAGAATAATAAAAAAAGCCAAGAAATACAATTAAAAAAAGCCCATATGAAGTCTATTTCCCCTCTAAAAATATTATAAAAAAAGCATATAGTGCTATTATAACAATTCATATCTTGATATAGGTAATAGTTTTTTTCAAAAAGAATAAACGCACATCATAAAGAGCGGATTGTGAGGGAGTATAATATTACGTATCAATAGAGAAATATAGGAGATACAAGATGAATCTACTAATTCATGATTTAAATAAAATCGAAGTTGAAAAATTTATAGGAGGGAATGACGATATATTGGTCATTTCAAATAATAACTCAATCAGAAATTGTATGGGCTGCTTCGGATGCTGGATAAAGACACCTGGCAAATGTGTGATAAATGATGACTATCAAAATATGGGGGCGTTATTTGGGGCGGCAGAAAATGTAATTGTCATAAGTCGCTGCTTCTACGGAGGATATAGTCCATTTGTAAAAAATGTAATGGATCGAAGCATTCCTTATTTACTTCCTTTTTTCAAAATAAAACAAAATGAAACACATCATAAACAGCGCTACCATAATAGATTCAATCTTATTGTAAGTTTTTATGGAAGTGATATCTCAAATAAAGAAAAAGAAATCGCTACAAAGCTAGTAGAGGCCAATGCAATTAACTTTGATGCAAATAGATTAAAGATTAATTTCTGCGAAAATGAAGAGGAGGCTTTGAGAAAGGGGGTATCATATGCAGCTCACAATTGTTAATGGTAGTCCAAGAAGTGGGAAGAGCAACTCTGGACTTCTTATAGAATTGTTAATGCCACTTATAAAAGAAAAAAATGAAGTGACTATTATTCATGTGGAGAGCTTTAAATCGGCAGATAATAATGTTGATGAAATCGTAAAAGCAGATATGCTCGTACTTGCTTTTCCTTTGTATGTTGATAGTATTCCATCTCACATCCTTTATCTTATGGAAAGAATAAGTGAAAATCATAGAAACAATAATCTCGTTATATACGTAATTATGAATAATGGCTTTTATGAAGGCAAACAGAATCATATTGCCATTCAGCAGATGAAACTTTGGTGTTATGATAATGGTTTTGTATGGGGGCAAGGAATAGGATGTGGAGCTGGTGAGATGCTGCCTTTTCTAAAAAAAGTACCACTCGGACATGGACCAAATAAAAATTTAGGCGATGCTTTAGAAGTGTTTGCCACAAACATCAATAGGCAGAACTCAGGAGAAGATTTATATATTAATCCTAATTGGCCAAGGTTTATATGGAAACATCAGGCTAATAGAATGTACTGGATTCCAAAGGCTAAGAAGAATGGTTTAAAAAAGAAGGATATTTTTAAGAAATAAATTATATATTTCAATAACTAAAAAAACTTCTACAATTCAACATATTATGCTATGTGCAATATGATATTGTTTGAATAAATAGCACGCAATTTAAAAATTACAATAAGGAGCATAATAAAAATGAATAGAAAAGTAGATAACATAATAATTGGGTTCGGAAAAGCTGGAAAGACGCTGGCTAATTACCTTGGAAATAAAGGCGAGAAAAACCGTTCTTGTAGAGAAATCGCCAATGATGTATGGTGGAACTTGCATCAACGTTGGATGCATCCCATCCAAGTTCCTAGCGACTTGTGCAGATAGAAAAGCTTATAGTAGTGCTGATAATAAAACCTACTATAAAGATTCTGTAGTAGGTAAGAAAAACCTTATAGCGAAGCTGAATAAAGCAAATTACGACAAGGTTGAGAGCAATGAATATGTAGAAGTTCTAGATGGTACAGCCTCGTTTAAAGACGACCACACAATCGTAGTTGATAATGGAGCGGATTCATATGAGATATTCGCAGAAAAGATTTTTATCAATACTGGAACTAGACCGTTTATTCCTAACGTAAAAGGGCTTGAAGTAGGAAACCGCATTCATACTAGCGAAACGCTGATGAACCTCGAGGAGTTTCCAGAGACTCTAGCTATTCTGGGTAGTGGATTTATAGGGCTAGAGTTTGCAGCAACATATGCAAAGTTTGGAACTAAAGTAACGATTATTGATATGGGGGACAGACTACTTCCAAGAGAAGATGATGATGTAGCAGAAGTAGTATATGAATCATATAAGTCACTAGGTGTTGATATTCTATTCAATTCAGAAATTAATCATGTTGAGCAGAGCGATGATGAAGTTTCAATCGCCTATACCGAAAATGGTGTCAGCAAAGAGCTTAGGGCAGATGCTCTACTAGTTGCTACTGGCAGAAGAGCTAATGTCGAGGAGCTACATCTTGAGAATGCTGGAGTTGAGGTTTCAGAGCGTGGATTTATTAATGTAAATGATCACCTGCAGACTAACAAGCCACATATCTTCGCAATGGGAGATATTAACGGCGGGCCTCAGTTCACTTACGTTTCCCTCGATGATTACCGCATTGTGAAAAGCTATTTAGACGGGGATGGAAGCTACTCGAGAAAAGAGCGCCAGGAAATAGCTTTCTCAGCATTTCTACATCCTACATTCTCTAAAGTTGGTCTCGGTGAAAAAGATGCAAGGGAAAAAGGTTATAACGTAAGAGTCTCGAAATTGCCCGTAACGGCTATTCCAAAGGCCAAGATACTTGGAAATCAGACGGGGATCTACAAGGCTGTCGTTGATGCCGATACTGATCAGATACTTGGAGCAGTACTTTTTGGAGAGGAGTCTCACGAAGTTATAAATATTGTAGTTACAGCAATGATTGCAAAGCAGCCATACACAGTGCTCGCTAACCAGATATTTACACATCCGACAATGGCGGAGGCACTTAATGACTTGTTCGGTTCGGTTAAGTAATAAGTATCATTTAATTAACGCTCTTCGTACAACTTGCAATTCACTAATAAACACTATATAGTTAATTAGATACAAAAAGGAGGGACTTTTATATGACAAATTACAAAACTAGCACGGTATGCGTGCAGGGTGGCTACGAGCCAAAGAACGGAGAACCAAGAGTAGTTCCAATAATTCAGTCCACTACTTTTAAGTACGAATCATCAGAGCAGATGGGAAATCTATTCGACTTAAAAGAGTCTGGATATTTTTATACTAGACTTTCTAACCCAACTAATGATGCAGTAGCAAACAAGATTTGCCAGCTAGAGGGTGGTGTTGCAGCTATACTTACATCATCTGGTCAGGCTGCAAATTTCTACGCTATGATGAATATCGCAAGCGCGGGTGATCACATTATTTCTAGCTCTGCTATATACGGTGGAACATACAATCTTATCGCACATACTATGAAGCAGATGGGGATAGAGTCTACGTTTGTTGAACCAGATATATCACCTGAGGAGTTAGAGAAGAAGTTCCAGTCTAACACAAAACTTGTATTTGGTGAAACTTTATCAAACCCTTCACTTAGCGTATTAGATATTGAAAAATTTGCTAATGCTGCACATAAGCATGGTGTACCGCTAATCGTAGATAATACGTTCCCTACGCCGATTTTCTGCAAACCTTTCGAGTGGGGTGTTGATATCGTCACACACTCAACTACAAAATACATGAATGGTACCGCTAATTCAGTCGGCGGAGCAGTTGTAGATTCAGGTAACTTCGACTGGACTAAGCACAGCGACAAATTCCCGGGACTTACAACTCCTGACGAGACATATCACGGCACTGTTTATACAGAGAGCTTTGGCAAGGCTGCATACATTGTAAAGATGACGACCAACCTTATGCGTGACCTCGGATCTATTCCTTCACCTCAAAATGCCTTCTATCTGGGAATTGGACTTGAGACGCTACATCTGAGAATGGAAAGACATTTCCAAAATGCGCTTGCTCTCGCTAAGCACCTCGAAAATCATCCGAAGGTTTCCTGGGTTTCGTTCTCTGGACTAGAAAATGATAGCCAGCACGAGCTCGCGGAGAAGTATCTTCCTAACGGATCTTGTGGAGTTATTGCATTTGGAGTAAAAGGCGGTAGAGAGGCAGCTATTAAGTTCATGGATTCGCTAAAGCTCGCAGCAATAGTTACACACGTAGCTGATTCAAGAACTTGCGTGCTTCATCCTGCATCGACTACTCATAGACAGATGAACGATGAAGAGCTAGCAGCGGCTGGAATCTCTCAGGATTTAGTGAGAATGTCAGTAGGTATCGAGGATATCGATGATATAATCGCCGACGTTGATCAGGCTCTTGAGCAGTAATTGCATGAATACAGCTTACTAAATTGATTAAATAGAATTACATAAAAGGGGTTTCTTACCAGTTGGTTTTCCAAGGTGCAGAGGCTCCTTTTTTAGTTATCATATTGAGCATATTTATATCATTTAATATTGAAGAATGTAATGAGCATATAAAAGATTTTAAATCAACTACCAACATGTTATTATTAGTCAAAAACATGGAACTATTAATCGTGCAGCTAGTCACCATATGCATTTTAGAAAACAAGTTTAAGTTTTGAAAACAAGATTGGAATTAGATTGCAATCTATTTGTATGAATGAGGTGGGTAAAATGAAAAAAATATTTAAGGTTATATTTATAATATTACCTCTAATTCTTGCAACTACGGGGGAATTGAATTTATACACTACCTACGGGGAAGTGGTGTAACACGGAATCCATATATGAGCGTGCTTTCAGCAGTGGTTTTTTATGCGTTAGCAATAAGAAATATTTTAGCTTTTAATAAAGAGAATGAATAACGGCGAAGGGGGGGGACCTTGTGAGTGATGGTAATTATTTGGTAATTGGTAAATATACTATAATTTTAACGGTGCTATGTATCTCTATTATGATATTTACCATTGTTAGAAGGGTTATGACGAAAAAATATAAAGGTGACCATATGGCGATCGGAATGATTATCGGTATTTCCGTAGGTCTGTTAGCAGGCATTCTGTTTGAAAGATCTGGATTTGGAATGGTTATGGGAATATCTATCGGGGAGATAATAGGAATGACAATAGGGGTATTAATCCCTAAAAAATAAGCATTTAGACAAAATATGTCTCGCTTTAAACTGGCGCAATTGAATCGCTTAAAATATAATACCTATTTTGTCTAAAAAAAGCAACATTTAATAGCATATCTATGGTAATATATCAAGAGTATATTAACTAGAGATAATTTTCGGAGGAACAAGATGAATTGTTTTGGCATTTTTGACAACAGCAATGTAGAGACAAGACGAACATCGAAGACTGGGAAGCGGGGAGAAGCAGCGAGAAGAGCATCGTCTATAGCGCTATCTTGCATGCTTGGTTTTACCATGCTTATATCACCAGTTACAGTAAGGGCTGAAGGTGGTCAGCCGAGATCGCTGAACAATTCAGTCAACTACACATTAGCTGGAGAGACAGATGGAGTTTTGGACTACGCTAGAACCGACTTCGCCAAGGAGGATGCCTCTGGTATCCATCTAACAGTTACTAAGTGGGCAAAACTCGCTAGTAGCTGGGGAGATACAGATAAAGGACCGTATAACGGTAGATTCCTAATTAACTTCTTTGACGATGATTTCTACAAGCAGATTCAGTCAATTGAGGTTAACGGAGTTCAGTTTGAAAAAGAAGCAGATGGTGCACTTTGGAAGGTGCCTATCAATAATCAAACCTTACAATCTGGTTTAATCGGTGTCGTTACTAACAGAGACGTTATTATCAAGCTCAAGAATGGTGCTACACTTACGAGCCTAGGGCTTGATTCAAAGAAAATTGATTTTACAACCACTTGGGTAAGGGCAGATGGTAAAGCGGATAAGGGTGGAAATGACAATGGGTTCATTCTCAAGAATAACCCTAATGTTCCTGCGCTTCCAAGCAATTCCGGTGCTGGTAATGATGACTACCTAGGAACTGGACTGAATCTTCTTACAACTGATGGTACACAGTCGAAGGATGGAAACTTCTCAGGCGGTAATACTGGTAAGCTCGTAAGTTATGATGCCAAGAACAAGGTTATAAAGTCGATAGTTTCTTTCAAGCCTGACCAGAACTTCCTGCAGGCAAATAGCGGATGGGTTCTATATATCAATGAAGTGATTCCAAAGGAACTGCTCAAGTATATCGATACTAATGAGGTCAGACTTGGTGTTTCCACACCAACTGGTACAATCACAGCGTCTAATCCGATTAAGCTAACTGTAGATCCTAACGGAAATGGTGTAATTTCTACAAAAGATACCCCGGAACTCAGCATAGTTGGCGGTGACTGGAGCAAGGTTACACAGGTTAGGAGTACACTTGATTTACAGGTGTTTTACGGGGCACTAGGTCAGAGAAGGTCTTATACAATTGAATATAAGCTGAAGTCGAACGTTTCAAATCAGGAGTTCGCAAAGGCTCTAAACGATTATATAACTGCTAATAATCAGCAGCTTAACTTTGAGTCATGGCTCACAGCTGATTTTGTTGATTCAACACCTGTATTTCACGGAATCAGGAAGCCTGATGGTGGGAAGCCTAATAAGAGAATTCAGCACTCGTATACTAACGCATTCCTAGAGGTTCTTGACACTGATAAGGACGGTCTATTTGACTTTGTAGAAGACGAAATAGGTTCTGATAAGTATAACGTTGATACTGACGGCGATGGAGTTCCTGATGGTCAGGAATACCTAACAGATAAGACTGATCCGACAAAGGCTAATTCGTATCTGGTAGTTAAGCCAAATGCTACAACGACGAACATCGAAGCAAATAGAGCAGAGACAATCAAGGGAACTGTTCCAAAGACAATTTATAATAACCCTGCAGATGAAACTAAGAAGCTAACCGCTACTAACACTGATGCGGGTAACGTTATTGTAAAAAGCCTATAAATACGTCGCTGATGATACAGATTACACTCACGAGACAGCGAAGGCAGAGACTACAATACCTTTTTTTCTGATTTGAAAGATGGAAAATTTAGTATAAACGTTCCAGTGGAACTTTTTGCAGACGGTGATAAAGTTATACTTGTAGCTTATTCACCGGATGGAAAGAATCCTATGGCTTCTAGCACTAAGGTAAATGTTGGTGCTGTCAAAGTCACATTTGATACTAATGGCGGAAAATGGGCAGACGGCACGAATGCAGACAAGGTAGTATCAGCAGTAAACGGAAAAGCAACTCAGCCAGAAGAGCCTACCCGAGATGGTTACAAGTTTATGGGATGGGCTGCAACGGCTGGTGCTACTGAGGCGGATTCGGATATTCTAAAGAATATTACTGAAGCCAAAGAAGTCTTTGCTGTATGGAAAGATAACAAGGCGCCAGTAATTGATAACATTGGAGACCAGACAGTTATCGAAGGGCAGCCGATAACAGAGATTACTGTTACAACTGATGACCCTACTGCTACTGTTACGGTTAAAGATTTACCGGCTGGAGTTCAGTATTCGAATGGAAAAATAAGCGGTACTCCTAAAGTCACTGACTGGCATGGTAATGAGGAAACTCGTGAAATTACAGTTACGGTAGAGGCTAAAGACCCAGCAGGAAATACTACTACAAAGACATTCAAAATCACAGTTCAGAGGGATACCGATAAGGATGGTATACCAGATATTACTGATCTTGATGATGATGGAGATGGATACCTAGATTCTGAAGAAACAGCTAAGGGATCCGATCCAAAGAATTCAAAGTCAGTACCGGCAGGTATGATAACACCGATCGCTCAGACTACGATTACAAATCCGATTCAGACGGTTAATGATAAAACGGCAATTACGAATATAGTTGTAACACCAGGAGCTTCTGGCGCAACTGTTACCGTTGATAACAGTAAGTTACCAAGCGGAGTAACTTATGATGCAGGTACAAAGACAATAAGTGGTACACCAAATGTAACAAATTGGGGTAGTACAGAAGAAAAGCGTAAGTTTGAAATTCCTGTTGTAGTTAAGAATCCAGACGGCTCTAAGATTACAAAGACAGTAGAAATCACCGTACTTAGAGATACAGATGGTGATGGCGATCCAGATATCACTGATACGGATGATGATGGAGATGGATACTCTGATACAGAGGAGACGACAAAAGGATCTGATCCGAAGAACAGTCACTCTATACCAGCAGGTACGATTACTCCAGCAGATCCATTAAATATTATTAATCCAGTACAGACTGTTGTTGATAGACATGCTATTAATGATATAACTATTGGAACGATAGATATTGACTCGACTGAACATGTTGATAGTACAAAACTTCCACCGGGAGTTACATATAATCCAGGAACTCTCTCAATAACTGGAACACCTAATGTTACTAACTGGGGTAGCAATGAAGAAAAGCGCAAGTACGAAATTCCTATAGTCGTTACAAACTCAGATGGTTCATCGATTACTAGAATCGTAGAGATAACTGTTTTAAGAGATACAGATGGAGATGGTGATCCAGATATAACAGATCCGGATGATGACGGTGATGGATATACCGATCTCGCAGAAAGACACAAGGTTCTGATCCTAAGAGTGCAAGATCTATTCCAGCTGCTGTTGTGACACCTGTTGCTCCAACTACTATCACAAATGGGACACAGACGGTTAATGATAAGACAGCAATTACAAATATTGTAGTAACACCTGGAAATGCAGCGTCTGTAGTTACAGTAGATAATAGTAAGCTACCAAATGGTGTGACTTACGATCCAGGAACTAAAACCATTAGTGGTACACCAAATGTAACAGATTGGGGTAGTACAGAAGAAAAGCGTAAGTTTGAGATTCCTGTAGTAGTTACGAATCCAGATGGAACTAAAATCACCAAAACTGTAGAGATTACAGTACTAAGGGATACAGATGGTGACGGTGACCCAGATATCACAGATACAGACGATGACGGAGATGGCGTACCAGATACAGTAGAGACCGCAAAGGGTTCAGACCCTAAGAATGCGAATTCCAGACCTGCTGCTGTTGTAACTCCTGTGACACCAACTACTATCACGAATGGTACACAGTCTGTAAATGATAAAACCGCAATTACGAATATTGTAGTAACACCTGGAAATAATAATGCAACTGTGTCTGTAGACAATACTAAGCTACCAAATGGCGTAACTTACAACCCAGCAACTAAGACTATTAGTGGCACGCCAAACGTAACTGATTGGGGTAGTACAGAAGAAAAACGCAAGTTTGAAATTCCTGTTGTAGTAACGAATCCAGATGGCTCAAAGGTTACTAAGACTGTTGAAATTACAGTATTAAGGGACACTGACGGTGATGGCGATCCAGATATCACTGATCCAGATGACGATGGAGATGGCGTATCTGATGTAGAGGAAAATGCGAGAGGATCTAACCCTAAGAATAGAGGGTCTGTCCCTGCGGCAGTGATAGTTCCAGTATCACCTACGACAATCACTAATGGAACGCAGAGCGTTAATGATAAGACTGCGATTAGCAACATCACAATTACACCTGGAGCTACAGGTTCTACAGTAACAGTAGATACAAGCAAGTTACCAAATGGTGTTACATTCGATGCAGGTACTAAGACTATCAGTGGCACGCCAAATGTAACTGATTGGGGTAGCACAGAAGAAAAGCGTAAGTTTGAGATTCCTGTTGTAGTAACGAACCCAGATGGTTCTAAGGTTACCAAGACTGTTGAAATCACAGTACTAAGGGATACAGATGGTGACGGTGATCCAGATATCACAGATACGGATGATGATGGCGATGGTGTACCAGATACGGTTGAGACAGCAAAGGGATCAGACCCTAAGAATGCGAACTCTAGACCAGCTGCTACGATTACACCTATTTCGCAGCCAACGATCACTAATGGAACACAGAGCATTAATGATAAGACTGCGATTAGCAACATCACAATTACACCTGGAGCTACAGGTTCTACAGTAACAGTAGATACAAGCAAGTTACCAAATGGTGTTACATTCGATGCAGGTACTAAGACTATCAGTGGCACGCCAAATGTAACTGATTGGGGTAGCACAGAAGAAAAGCGTAAGTTTGAAATTCCTGTTGTAGTAACGAACCCAGATGGTTCTAAGGTTACCAAGACTGTTGAAATCACAGTACTAAGGGATACAGATGGTGACGGTGATCCAGATATCACAGATACGGATGATGATGGAGATGGCGTACCAGATACGGTAGAGACGGCAAAGGGATCAGACCCTAAGAATGCGAACTCTAGACCAGCTGCTACGATTACACCTATTCCGCAGCCAACGATCACTGATGGAACACAGAGCGTTAATGATAAGACTGCGATTAGCAATATCGTAGTAACACCTGGAAATAATAATGCAACTGTATCTGTAGACAACAGCAAGCTACCAAACGGCGTAACTTACAACCCAACAACTAAGACTATCAGTGGCACGCCAAACGTAACTGATTGGGGTAGTACAGAAGAAAAGCGCAAGTTTGAAATTCCAGTAGTCATTACGAACCCAGATGGTTCTAAGGTTACCAAGACTGTTGAAATTACAGTATTAAGGGATACAGATGGCGATGGTGATCCTGACATCACAGATACGGATGATGATGGCGATGGCGTACCAGATACGATAGAGACGGCAAAGGGATCAGACCCTAAGAATGCGAACTCTAGACCAGCTGCTACGATTACACCTATTCCGCAGCCAACAATCACTAATGGAACACAGAGCGTTAATGATAAGACTGCGATTAGCAATATCGTAGTAACACCTGGAAATAATAATGCAACTGTATCTGTAGACAACAGCAAGCTACCAAACGGTGTTACTTATGATGCAGGTACTAAGACTATCAGTGGCACGCCAAACGTAACTGATTGGGGTAGTACAGAAGAAAAGCGTAAGTTTGAGATTCCAGTAGTCATTACGAATCCAGATGGTTCTAAGGTTACCAAGACTGTTGAAATTACAGTATTAAGGGATACAGATGGCGATGGTGATCCTGACATTACAGATACGGATGATGATGGAGATGGATATTCAGATGCTGTTGAAGCTTCAAATGGAACTAATCCTAAGGATGCGAATTCTAGACCAACATCTAGTGCAAACTCAGGAAGGTCAGGAGGACATAGTGCACGTAATCATGCAGTAAAGACTCCGCTAAGAACAGTTTTCGGTCCTAAGACAGGAGATAGCTTTGAGGTTTATGTATATGCAGGATTTGCTATCTTTGCAGCATTTGAAGTAGCAATTCTGATGCTAATTCGCAGGAGAAGAAGAGACCGTTAATAGAAGCACTAGCTGCACAAATTTTAACCTTCTCTAAAACTTAGAAGGTATTAACAGGTAAACAAAAATGGGCTTGAGCACAGTGCTCAGGTCCATTTTTGTTATATCTATAAATTGAGATATTAATATATGATAAAATCTCGATAATTGCACAAATGCTTGGTAATATCGTGTATAATGTGTGAACAAGTATGTAAATTTTGCCATACTTGAATAGGTTATTTTTATTCATGAAAGTAAAAGGTTTGAAATGAGTATTAGAAAATCTCTTACACCTATCTTGGTGACATTGGTAACCTTAATTTCAGCTTTTATATTGTTTGGTTTAGAAGCTAACGCAGCGACTGTAAATGCGAGCAGTACTGCAGAGATTCAGCAGGCAATTAACAATGCTACAGGAGCTACTGAAATTGTTCTTACTAGAGATATGGATCTCAGCACACCGATTAATGTGCCAGCAGGTAAGGACATCACTTTGAAGGGTGCCGTAACAATCACTAAGAAGAACACTGGAATAGCTGTAAAGATTGCGGAAGGTGGGTCTTTGACATGGCAGGATGTTAAGCTAGATGGAAATCAGCTTGGTACAAACTATAGCTCCGCCATCATCGATAATGCTGGAAAACTCACGATGAATAGCGGAGAAATCAAGAATGTAAAAACTGATTCGGGATTTGTTGGCATAGTTAAAGTGAGAGGGACAAATGCTTCGTTCACTATGAACGGTGGCTCGATTCACAATAACAAGATGTCCAACCAGTTTATTGCTGTTGTCAAGGTTACAGAGGGTGCTTCATTCACTATGAATGGTGGTGATATCTCTAATAACACTCTTACACCAGATGGAAGCTCTGGAAATAATGCTGCCGTAACTGTTGAGGGAATCAAGGGAAGCTCAACTATGGTAATGAATGGGGGTACCATCACTGGCAATAGTGCTGATTTTGGCGGAGTGCTAGTTGGAAGCTTCAGTACAGCAAGTACGCGAGATCTTAACTGGTCAAATTCAGCTTATATCTTTTCAACTGGCAAGATGACAATGAATGGGGGTACCATCTCTAACAATACTGCTAACTCGCTTGGTGGCGGTATAGCTGTTAATGGAGCGGGTCAGCTTACAATGGAAGGTGGAACTATTTCTGGAAACAAGGCACCATTTGGCGGTGGAATAGGAATTAATGACTATCTTCTTTCTAACGACCGTGGTTCATACCCAGAGAGCACTTGGAGAAGATTTTTCCCTACTAAGGTAACGATAAACAACGGTACTATCACTGGTAACCATGCGGTTCTAACTGGTCGCAAGGTAAATAATGACCCTTATGCAGAGAACGGCGTAGGTGGTGGTATCTACGTTGCTTCACAGGAAGTTACTATAAATGGCGCCAATATCACTAACAATACTGCTGGAAACAGGGTGGTGGAGTATATGTTGCCGCTGTACCATATAGGCTTCAGATGGGTAAGACTATGGTGACTGGAAATACAGCTACAAAGCTTGGTGGCGGAATGTGGCTTTGCCCAACAGGGAGTGCAAAGACGGCAATTACTAATGGTGCTTCGTTCTTTGACAACACAGCAGGTACTGGTGCAAATAACAATGATACAACTGCAGCTGGAGATGATGTTGCATCCATTTCAAAGAATGACCCAGCTACACAGGCTCTAATACTATCTAATAATGGACTAGATAATTGGCTTGTTCACTGGTATGAAGATGGAAAGATTGATAATTCATATCTAGGCGCATCTAACGGAAGCGATAGATACCCTAATACAGTTAATCCTCCTGTTGATAGAGGTACACTAAATGGAATAACTGACAACATCAGTTTGAAGTCCATTATGTCAGATCAGGGTAAGGCAGCAGCTAGAACATCCGCAAAGGTTGTAGTTACAGGAAATAAAGCACCTCGTGGTGGCGGAATTGGATCGAATGGTGAAGTTGATTTTGGAACATCTCCAATTAACTACGACAAGATAAAGCTAGAAGTTAAAAAGAAGTGGGAAACTGATAATAATGATCATGTAACATCTGTAACAGTTGGTTTGTTCAGAGTTACTAAGAGTGTCATTGGCGGTGTGGTGCTGAAGGATGCAAATGGTAATCCTATAGATACAACTGGCTGGACTGCTAGCCAGCTATCCGAAGCAAAGATTAAACAGCTAATGGAAAGCGGGTCTACTGATTATCAGCAGATTGATCAAGTTGTTCTTAATGGTGCAAATAACTGGAAACATAGCTTCGTTGACTTAATAAAGTTCAACATGGTGAATGATGCTCAGGACACTAATAATCCTTTCATCTATGTTGTTCGTGAAATGGACAGCAATGGAAACTGGGTTCAGAATGAGTCGAAAGCAAATTTTGGAACACAGACGATAAAGGTTGCATATGAAATAGTTACAGAGGCTACTGGTGACTCAAAACAGACAATCTCCAATAATGTTGCGCCAGAGGAGATGACCATAGAGGTTAAAAAGGATTGGGTAGGTAAGAAAGCTAGCGAAGTTAAGGTTCAGCTATACAAGAATGGAGCTCCGCTAGGGACAGTCGTTACATTAAATGCCGCTAATAACTGGACAACAAGATTTGAGAATCTCCTCGTAAAGGATGCCGGTGCAGCGAATAATAACGAATATAAGGTTCTTGAAGTTGGAGAGTCAAATGGTGAAATTACCATTAATGGTAGTACTTATAAAGTAACCTATGGTGAGATTAATCAGGATGGCAAGACTGTTATTACCAATGCTGAAAAGCCAAAGCCAAACACTAAGAATCCTCCTAAGAAGGTTAAGCGCACACCTAAGACTGGTGATGCAAATCATGTGGTATTCTTCACGATTCTAGGAATTGGTGCACTTGCATCACTCGGCTTCGTATATGGAGTAAAGAGAAAGTATATGTAAGGCCTTAGTTTAACAAATATTATAACCAAGTGATAAAAGAGTGGATTTCTAGAAAATCCACTGCTAAAGCAGAACCAACCAATAAAAAAAAGCGTTTGCCATGAACTTCGGCAAACGCTTTTTTCTTATAAATAAGTGATTGTTAAATTGCTTTTACACCAGGTGTAAATAATAATAAATCTCTATATGTATCGTACTAATTATTGATTTTCTTACTCTTAGGGGTGCAGATGATATAAGATAGCAAGTGTTGGAAGAATGCATACGTACGATGTAACATTTAGAAGTGTGTTAGTAAAGTCAGTATCGAGTGAAGGTGGCAATGTTCCGCTCAGATTGTTAATGCCGTGAGCAAATGCAACAAACACCAGTGATCTGCACTTCTTCATGAAGTAAGCTAGGATTATGCCAAAGATGGCCGTATACACACCCTGTATGAAGCTTCCATGCCATATACCAAACATAATACCGGTTACTGTTACAGGGAACCACGGGTTTCTCGTTGCATTCTCAAAGCTGCTGAAGATGATTCCGCGGAAAAGTATTTCTTCTATTATTGGTCCAACTACAACAATCGCTAGGAATAGCCATATATATGGACCTTTCTCCATATCGCTATATAGCGAATCAAATCCTTTGACTTGCTTTGCGAGAAAAGGTGAATAATCAGCAAGAATGTACACACCGTTTAACCAAAGGCTCGATATTCCACCCGCACCGAAGCCGAGGATTATGGCATATATTATTCCAGTTGGTTTAGATATACGAACTTCGGGCTCTCTTTTGGTAAAAACTATGCGATAGAATATATAGCATGTAATAGATAATACGAAAGCTATTGATGCATCCATAAAGCTTGCACTTGAATTTAAGAATTTGTCGCTTACTGAAAAAAAGGTAAGAGCTCTCTCAATAACGACAGCCACTAAAGATGCCAATATGTCATATACAAATAAAAAAATATAAATGGTAGAAATAAAAAAATAGTAGTCTTTTTAAAGGTGATTTTTTTTGTATCCAATTCATTTGCCTCCAATCATTTGATTTATATGATATCATAAACCTTAAATTGATAATAGAAAAAACGATGGCGCATTATCGCATTATAGTATTATATATTCCAAGAATAACAAAATGGGAAGGATGAAAAGTGGTTAACTCAGGAGCTGAATAAGCGAGGGGTTAATTCGCTTTTTTTAAGGTATACTGGCCTCTAATATTTGTTAGATACATCTAATATGATAATATAGACATAATAAATTTGCGATTACAATTTATTATAATGGCTTTATATGATAATGAGAGGTTTGAGGAAACATGGAATCAAGTAGAATCAAGCGTAAACGCCAAAAAGAGATAATGCTAGTTTCACAGATGATCAAGCTTTATTGTAATAAAAATCATACTAATCGGAATGGAAAAGAACTTTGCGAGGAATGCCAAGAGTTGATCGAGTATGCACGTGAACGTAGCGAGAAATGCCGTTTTATGAAGAGCAAAACATTTTGCAGTAACTGTAAGGTACACTGCTACTCACCAGAGATGAAAGAGAAGATTCAGAAGGTTATGCGCTATAGTGGACCGCGAATTATCATATATCATCCGCTTCTGTGTCTAAAACATGTTATAACAGGAGCGAAGGAAAAGAGGAGAACTAGGTGTGATTAAGATGAGGCTTATTAAGCTCTTGAAGGGCTCTGGAAAGCACATAATCTATCAGATTGCATTGCAGTGGCTTTCACTGTTCGCTCAGATTGCGATAGTATGGCAGGTAACTCAGTTAATCGATGGAGCGTGGCAAAAGAGCATTACAAGCTCCGATGTTCTTACGACTATTGGAATTGTAACGGCTGGACTTATCGTTAGGTTTATTTGCGATCGTTTATATTCACGTGCGTGCTATTTGGCTAGTGTCGATGTTAAGCGTGCATTAAGAGATCAGATATATAGAAAAGTCCTTTGGCTAGGTCCGTCGTATCGTGAGCAGATTAGAACATCTGAAATTGTACAGATGACTGGGGAGGGTGTAGAACAGCTTGAGACTTATTTTGGCAGGTATCTAAGCCAGTTTTTTTATGCACTTCTGGCACCAGCTACACTATTTTTTGTCATTTCTAGGATAAGCTTTAAAACAGCTGTCGTGTTACTCGTTGCAGTTCCGCTTATTCCGATTGTAATCATGCTAGTAATGTTTATTGCTAAAAAGATTCTCGGGAATTACTTCGATATATATTATGGCCTTGGAGACAGCTTTCTCGAGAAGCTGCAGGGAATGACAACTCTGAAGATTTATAGAGCTGACCGGAGGGCAGTAGAGCAGATAGATAGTGAATCAGAGCAGTTCCGCAAGATAACGATGAAGGTTCTGATGATGCAGCTTAACAGCACCTCGATTATGGACATTATCGCTTATGGTGGGGCAGCTGCTGGAATCATCAGTGCGCTAACAGAATTTTCTGACCGTAACATCAATGTTTCGGGAGTGTTAATGTGCATATTCCTTGCTGCAGAGTTTTTCTTCCCATGCGCCTCCTTGGTAGCTTCTTCCATATCGGAATGAACGGTATGAAAGCAAGCGATAGAATATTTGCATTTCTTGATCTGCCAGAGCAGAAACGTGGAGAAGAGGAAATTGCTGGGAACAAGATAGATATATCGCTCGATAATGTCTCATTTTCTTATGATGAGAGCAGAGAGGTTTTACATGATATAAGTATGAATATAGATTCAGGCTCTCTTGTATCCATCGTTGGAGTTTCAGGATCAGGAAAATCTACAATTGCAGGTATTTTGCTCGGAAAGAATCATAATTATAGTGGCAGTATAAAAGTTAACGGTACTGAGCATAGAGAAATATCTAGCAAATCGCTTATGGAGAATTTCAACATGATTGGCCATAACAGCTGGATTTTTAAGGGTACAGTACGTGAGAACCTGCTTATGGGAAATCCTACGGCAACTGACGCTGAACTGTTAGATGCTTTGGATAATGTAAATCTAAAGAATTTTCTTGAGTCACAGAGCGGTTTAGATACTAAGGTGGAATCCAATGCTTCTAATTTCTCAGGTGGTCAGAAGCAGAGACTTGCCCTAGCTAGAGCTCTCCTCCACGACACACCAGTATACATATTTGATGAAGCAACATCTAACATCGATGCCGATAGTGAGGAAGCTATAATGACAGCTGTTAAGCAGATTGCTAAAGAGAAGACCGTAATTTTAATATCTCATAGACTGGCAAATGTCACAGATAGCGATGCAATATATATGCTTAAAGATGGCAAGATCATCGAAAAAGGAACGCATCATGAACTCATGGGTATCAAGGGAACATATGCAAATCTTTTCTCTTAACAATCAGAGCTTGAAAACTATTCAAGAGGAAGAGAGGAGGCTTAAATATGGACAAAGATAAGCGTAGTTCTGATATAGCGATAATGCGGAGACTAATCGTACTAGTAAAGCCTCTTACAGGCGTAATGGTAGCAGGCATCATCCTTGGTGTAGCCGGATTCCTCTGTGCGATATTCCTAACCATTGTAGGTGGAATAGGAGTTATAAAAGGTCTATCCATATTTGGTGGAGATGTCATGTTTGGTAGTATCGCACTCGATGAAGCGATAACGTGGAATCAGATTTTTATGCTGCTTATTGGACTTGCAATAGCGAGAGGTATTCTTCACTATGGAGAACAATATTGCAATCACTATATAGCCTTCAGAATACTTGCAATTATACGTCATAAGGTTTTTGAATGCCTTAGAAAGCTCTGTCCGGCGAAGCTTGAAGGAAAGAACAAGGGCGACCTTATCTCTATTATCACGGGTGATATCGAACTTCTTGAGGTGTTCTTCGCACATACCATATCTCCAATTGTAATTGCATTTTTAACTTCGCTAATTATGGTGATATTTATAGGAGCTCAAAGCATGGTGGCTGGGGTCATAGCATGTATGGGCTACACTGTAGTTGGAGTTGTATTACCGATATGGAACGGTAAGAGAAGTGCTAGTGCTGGAATGAAGTTTCGTAACGGCGTCGGTGAACTAAATGGCTTCGTACTAGATAGCATGTACGGTGTGGATGAGATTCTACAGTATGGCCAAGGTGATCAGCAGCTCAGTAAGATGAATGAAAAGTCACAATCGCTTGCCGAGGATCAGGAGAATCTGAGCAAATTCGAAGGCTCTCAGAGGGCAGTAACTAATATTGTCATCCAGTTATTCTCTTGGGGCATGTTATTTACGATGATTTACCTTTATATGGAAAGTGCGGCTACATTTTCTGAAGTGCTGATTTCAACACTTGCCATGATGAGCTCCTTCGGACCAGTCGTTGCACTTGCATCGCTTTCTAATAGCTTAAATCAGACACTTGCGTGCGGAGAGAGAGTCCTGGCGCTACTCGAGGAAACACCTCTGGTCAAGGAAGTAAGTGGCAAGGAGCATACTGACTTTGAAGGGGCAAAGGCAGACGATATAACTTTCTCATATGAAGACGAGATTATATTAAAAAATGTAACGGTAGATATTGAAAAGGGTAAGGTGCTCGGAATACATGGTGCTAGCGGTTCTGGAAAGTCGACGCTTTTAAAGCTAATAATGAGATTTTGGGATGTAAAATATGGTCAGGTGCTGATATCTGAAAAAGGATATCAAGGAAATCAACACAGATGACCTTCGGTCAATGTCGTCATATGTAACACAGGATACGATACTGTTTCGTGATACCATAGCAAATAATATTAGGATCGCTAATCCAGACGCAGAGCTTGCTAAAGTTGAGGAGGCAGCTAAGAAGGCTAGCATTCACGATTTTATTGTTAGACTTCCGCATGGTTATGAGACAAACGTAGGAGAACTCGGTAGCACTCTGTCTGATGGTGAGAAGCAGAGAGTAGGGCTTGCAAGAGCATTTCTTCATGACTCAGATCTCTTGCTTCTTGACGAACCGACCAGTAATCTAGATGTTCTGAATGAGGGAATTATCTTGAAATCTCTTGAAAATGAGAAGATAGGAAAGACAATGGTACTCGTATCACATAGAAAATCGACACTTTCGCTTGCCGATAGAGTATATGAGATGGATAACGGCAGATTATCATAATTTAATTATGCTATGAATAAAAATGAAGTATAACTAAGCTGAGAAGATTGATTAACACTCGGAATTGGTAAAGGAGTTAAAAAATGTTCTGGAATAATATAGCAGGCGTATATGACATATTTGTTAAAGTTATAAACAGAAAGACGCATAACGAGCTAAAGGGGATAGTTGGCAAATACATAGAGTCAAATGACAATGTACTCGAGTGTGCGGCAGGAACCGGTATGATTAGTGCTGTTATAGCTGAAAGGTGTAGTACACTTGTAGCAACCGATTTTGCACCGAAGATGATTAAGCGCGCTGAGAAGAATTGTTCATCTTATACTAATATCACTTTTGAATATGCGAATATCATGTCGCTTAAATATCCGGATGATAGCTTTGATAAGGTTATTGCTGGTAATGTGATACATCTTCTAGATGAACCACTAAAGGCACTTGCCGAGTTAAATCGTGTCTGCAAACCTGGAGGACTTTTAATAATTCCAACGTATATGAATCGTGATAAACATGATAAAAAGAGCACACTGACTGATTCGGTCGGAAAAGCAGGGGCTGATTTTAAACAATATTTTAATGTTGTTAGCTATATTGAATTTTTTAAAACAGCTGGATATGATGATGTAAAAGTAGAGCTGGCAGATGGAAGGATTCCGTGTGCAGTTGCAACTATGACTAAATTAATATAAATATGAAAGATAAAAGACTGCAAGGAGATGGATAAAATAGCTCTTCGCTTTGTTCTTAGATGCTTTTTTATATATTAAGCGAAAGAACTGTTGGGACTCTTATAATTATAATTTATAATGGAAGAGGTTCTGTATAATGTAACACATAGAGATATACCTATCATGAATTATATTTTTGAAATCATATTACCTGCAACAATTGTAATAATACTGATAATAGTTATCTGGCTCGAGAGAGATCTTGCACAATCTGGCCAGAAAAGAGTCGGTATAAGAGGCGAGAAGTTCACTAGTAAGCTGATACGAGAAACTCTGCGTAATGACGACACTCTGCTCTGTAACGTAAGTATTTCCTTTGAAGGGAAAAAGACTGAGATAGACAATGTGATTCTAAATAAACGAGGCATTTACATAATCGAGGTTAAGAATTACGTCGGGATAATCACAGGCGGGCTTAATGACTATGAGTGGAGCAAGACGAAGACTACAGCTTCTGGTAATGAGTATACGAGTGTTGTTAAGAATCCTATAAACCAAGTAAGACGGCAAGTCTACTTACTGGCTAATTACCTAAAGGCAAATGGTATAAATATATGGGTAGAAGGGTATGCATTTCTAGTGGAAGGCAATAGTCCGGTACAGAGTGCATATATATTGCATGATCAAAAGGATATCGATGCAGCCATTCATCTAAGAACTAACAATAAATTAAGTTCTCAAACACGCGAGAAGATTATAGAACTTCTATCTTAGATTAAAGTTGTATTAACAATGTTATATGAAAGAGGCAATTGCTATATGAAAAAAATATATTCATTAGGATTGATAATCGTATTAATTATGATATTGTGCTCTGGCTGTATTCTGCCTGACGGTGAGCCATTAACGACCAAGAGTGTAACAGAAAAGGCCCAAGAGCGTTACGGTGAAGGTAAGGTTAAAGTCAAACAGCTTGACAAGAAGACTTGGGAAATTTCACCTACTGATTATCCTGATATCAAGTACACTATTAAACAGAAAATTGGTCATGGAGGTGTAATTCCAGTCCCTGCATATACGGATGATGATAATAGAATGAAAGTATTAGGTAAAATTGTCCTGCCTAAGTTTTTCAGCAGAAAAGAGATAGAAAATATAGAATTTTCAGATTCGATAATTAAGTATAAATGCAATGTAAAAAAAGATCAGGATGTTGAAGTTCTGAGCTCTAAGCTACAGGCAATGTGCGAATACATGAATGAAAACTATGGTCCTGTCGTTAAGGATGCATATGTTGTTGCTTCTTTTAAGGAGCCACGGGGAGCTGTTCCAGTTGTTGCCAAATATAAAAAACCAGCGATGCGAGATAAAATTAGCAAGTCTAAAATTATTTCGTATTTAGACTCTAAGTATGGTAGTGGAACTTACACATTCAGAAAAGTTCCATCAGATGAAGTTTCGCATGAAGGTGAAGTAGAGGTAAAACTGAATGCTTATCCGGATATGCCTTTCTACCTTGCAACCAGTACTAAGCCGGGTAATCGAGGTCAGCTGACAGACACACTTTACATAGATATGATATATAATTTGGCATTTAATTTTCCAGCGAGTGAATATGATTCTTCAAGCTATCTAGAAGTACAAGGAGAAGAGAATCTTGATGGAGAAAGATACTATGGAGTTCTTCTCAGGCGTTACTTCAAATGGGGTGATGAGACAGGTGTTATCGAAAATATGCAGGTGACTCGTAAGGCTCTAAGGTCGTATTTGGATCAGTATCCGGTAGTTAATTACTCGGATTATCCTGAGAACAAGCATGCGGTGAAAACACCTATTTGTATGAAGATATCTGTACAGTTTTAATTTATAAGTAATATTATTAAGGAGGATATATATGGGTTTTGATATTAGCTATCATCCTATGAGCAGAACGCAGATGGAGGAGTGGTACTTTGCTCCGCTCAAGGCTCTTAGAGATGGAGATGAGAGTGTTCTAAATTCTTTAATAGAATCACAAGGAGAGGAATTCTTTCACGAAAAGTTTGTTGATCACATGAAATACTTCACATCGATAGATGAAGGAGAGCCATCGGAAAAGGAACTTCTATACGGATTACCTATAATCGGTGGATTCTTCCGTGACTATCAGTATGTACGCGGTGCTGCTTTTTCGTTTGTAATAGAAAGACATCCCGAGATGGATAGATACCGCACCCCTTGGTCTGAAGTGCTCCCTTCGTGGATTCCTGCTCCTAGTAACGACTTGATTGAGGAGAATTACTCTGCAGGCGTATTCATTGGTCCTGATCACGTAAAGGAACTACTAAGAGATATAGAAAGTGATGAAGCTGTACGGAGCGTTCTTACAGAATCGTTTGGACCGGACAACCTCGGGGTATTTCAATTTGCTTTACAAGATGCTGCAAATACAGATAGTGGTCTTTCGAGGCAACCGAAGTAATGGAGGTTCAACCATTTGACTTAAATAGATCGACTTGCTATTCAGATATACGATTCTGCGATCCTCAAGGAGCTCTTATATACCGTGAGGTGGCTTTAGCGCAGGTTAGAGAAGCGACTGGTATGAATGATGATGAAATAGCTGAGAATGTCGTATACAAGAAGACTGATCATGAGGTACCAGAAGAGGGTGCTCCTAAGCCAGAGAAGAAGAAGGGACTTCTATCAAAGCTGTTCGGTAAGAAGTAGTAAATTGTATAAATAATCATTTTGAATAAAAGGTTATGCACTCGTTGAGAGATTGACGTTACTAGTGTTATCATACACTAGTAACGTCATTTTAAATTATATGAAGGTACAAAGGGGGAAGAGGTGAAAAAATACTGGCTACCAGTGCTTATGCTAGTAACATTTGAGACGATAGCAGTGACGCTGTGGCTCGCTAAAGACAATTTGTTTTATCTTCTCAATTTCAGCTATATCGGCATTTCTATATTCATAGGGCAGATGTTATTTATATGTAGGTATAAACACGCAAGGCGTATTGTGCAGCTACTTATCGGACTATATATGCTCATCTATCTTGGACTCATAAATAACGAGAACATGCAAATAGAAGGCTTCTGGTACTACTTGTTCACCGGCGTATTTGAGGTAGCTACGATTCACTATGCTGTGGCGAAGATCTTCGGACCCCTTATATTCGGTAGAGGCTGGTGTGGTTATGCGTGCTGGACTGCAATGGTGTTAGACTTCTTGCCGTATAAAGTGCCGTCTAGACCACGAAGGAAAAGGGTAGGATGGATTAGATACTTTACCTTTGTAGCAGCGTTTTTCTTTGTAGCGGCGTTATTTCTAGCTAAAGTAGGTAACATCGAACGAATAATGTTCTTTACGTTTATAATCGGAAATGCGTTATATTACGCAGTTGGAATAGGTATGGCATTTGCATTTAAGGATAACCGAGCATTTTGTAAGTACGTCTGTCCGATAACTGTGTTCATGAAACCGATGAGCTACTACTCACTAGTTCGAATCAAGTGTGATACTGATAAGTGCATATCATGTGGCAAATGCAAGAAGGTTTGCCCGATGGATGTCGAGATGACGGACAATTCCAGGAAAAGGGCGAATGGTACAGAGTGCATACTCTGTATGGAGTGCGTTAAGGTGTGCCCTGTTAATGCGCTTAAATAAGTAAGAATTTAAAAAAGAACTTAATGATATAGCCCTTGAAATTATACGACTACAGGGCTATTTTTTATTATGAAAGCATGAATATAGTGCAAATACATCTCAAGAATAGATATCTCATGATAATAGGAGTATAAAGCATGTTTAGAATATTAATTGTGGAGGATGATAAAAACATCAGTTCAATCATAAGCGAAGAACTTTCCCAGTGGGGATACGAGACTCGTGGGATTGATAACTTTAATGATGTATATGATGATTTTAAAGAGTTTGAGCCAGATTTAGTTCTAATGGATATTACACTTCCTCAGTATAACGGGTTTTATTGGACGCAAAGGATAAGACAAGAATCTAATGTTCCTATAATTTTCATTTCATCTCATTCAGAATCGATGGATATGATTCAAGCGATTCAGTTTGGAGCGGATGATTATATTACAAAGCCTATTGATATTGCAGTTACCAGGGCTAAGATACAGGCTGTATTGAGAAGAGCTTATGATTACACGGTGGATTCCGAAAAGATAACATATGGAGAATTGACTTTAAATCTGTCTGCCGCACTGCTTGAAGGTAAGGACGTCACAGTTGAACTAACTAGAACAGAGCTGCTGATACTTGAAAGTTTGTTTAATATGAAAGGACAGATAGCCAAGAGAGAAGACATAATTAATCACTGCTGGCAAGGTGATGACTTTATAGATGACAATACACTTGCTGTAAATATGACGAGGCTAAGAAAAAAGTTAAACGGAATTGGCTTTGAAGATTTAATTCAAACAAAAAAGGGCATTGGGTATTTCTTAAGGTAGAGAGAATATGAGTAAAGTAAGCGATTTTTTAAAAAATGAATATAAGATAATTTCAACGTTAATCTACACAACAGGTGTTTTCGGAATAGTCTTTGAATTTGCAAATTTCAAACGTGAATACTTTTGGCTTGGAGTAAAAGGTGTTGCTTTTATTAGTGCGATATTCCTTTTTATCGAATGGATAAACTATACAAGACAAGAAAAATTACAAGATAACATCGAAGGAGCTTGAAATAGAAAACAGAAAGCTGTTAAATCAAGCCACAATTGATAGGCGAGAACTTGAAGAATATTTCTTATTATGGGTTCATCAGATTAAGACACCCATAACTGTTTCAAATTTAATATTACAAAAGAGCGAGTTTGAAGATAAGAATAAACTTAAAGAACAGATGTTTTATATCGAAGAATATACTAACATGGCCATAAACTATCTGAAATTGATGGATAGGGATGCAGATATGGATATTACATCTATTAGCCTAGATTCTCTAATTAGAAGTCTACTTAAGAAGTATTCGATGCTGTTCATTGAGAAACACATATCCTTAGATTACAATCATATTTCAGCTAATGTTATTTCAGACACCAAGTGGCTATCGATATTGATAGAACAGATTTTAGCAAATGCGATTAAATACACCGAATCAGGAACTATACAGATAACTTTTGAAGAGGATTCAAATACACTTAAAATCCGTGATACTGGAATTGGAATACGTTCGGAGGATTTAGGTAAAATATTTGACAGAGGCTATTCTGGATTTAACGGAAGAATTAATGAAAAATCCAGCGGTCTCGGTTTATATCTAGTCAAAACTATTGCGAATGTAATTAACGTCAAAGTAAATGCTCAGTCGACCTTGAATGTCGGGAGTGTGTTCTCGATTAGATTTCCTTCAAACTAATCTTTCAGAATTGTAAGGTTGTTCTTATCGATTGTCATATTAGATAAATGCAGCGATTGATTACGATATGTAAAATTAGAGCATAAAGAAAAAGGAGTGACTAAAGGTATGGCAATCTTAGAATTAAAAGACGTAAAGAAAACGTATAAAACTAGAAAAGTGACAACAGATGCCCTAAAGGGCGTGAATTTCTCGGTTGATAGTGGCGAATTCATTTCCATAATGGGTGAGTCGGGAGCAGGAAAAAAACTACGCTTCTTAATATAATTGCCACTCTCGATAGAGCAACCTCAGGATCAGTAATTTTAAATGGACAAGATACAAGTCTCCTTAAGGACAGCGAGATATCTGATTTCCGTAGAAGAGAATTAGGCTTCGTATTCCAAGATTTTAACTTATTAGATCAGTTCAATAATAGGGATAACATATTCCTTCCGCTTGTTCTATCTAATGAAAAAGAGGCTGTTATGAAGGACAGGCTCAGTAAACTCAAATCCGCTCTTGGAATCGGTGAACTTCTTGAAAAATACCCTTATGAAATCTCAGGAGGTCAGAAGCAAAGAATCGCAGTCGCTAGGGGAGTAATAACAAACCCCGCACTTCTTCTTGCTGATGAGCCTACTGGCGCACTAGACTCGCAGTCGTCGGAAAGCCTCCTGAAGATGTTTTGTAAGATAAATGAAGCTGGACAGACCATCATCATGGTTACTCATTCGCTGAGGGCATCATCTTATGCAAAAAGGGTACTTTTTATAAAGGACGGTATCGTTTATCACGAAATCTATCGAGGTGAGAACGAAAGACAAGAGGCGTTCATGGAGCGTATAAATCAGGCTCAATTCATGCTGAATCGAGGTGATAACTAATGACGTTTTTCGATGGCAAGAAAGTTTGCTTTTTCAAAAATTTAAAAGCAAACAGAATTTTGGAGATACCATTTGTATTATCATCTGGAATTATGCTTATGCTTTTCAACATCATGATCTCACTTATCAATAATAAGTATGTTCAGACGAGACATAAAACTCTTCCCGAACTTATCACTATGGGGGCTGTGGTAGTTGGAATTTTTACGATTATCTTCGTAATGTACACGACTAATTTTTTACTAAAAAAGCGCAATAAAGAGTTTGCTCTATATGCAATTCTTGGTCTTGAGAAGAAGCACATTCGTAAAATCATAAGCATTGAGTTCTTCGTATTATTCTCAATCATAGCGATACTCGGAATGGTGGGAGGTTACATTTTTGGACAGATTTCATTTTTGGGACTCAATAGATTAATGCATGATGTAACGGGCAGAATCATGGATTATCCATTCAGTATAACTGCGATGATTGTATGCTCTATTACTATGCTAGGACTATATTTCATAACTATCGCAAGAAGCAGTTATAGAATATATATGACGACACCCGTGCAGTTACTAGGAAAACAACATAGTGGCGAGGGTGAACCTAAATCAAGATTTGTTTTAACAATTATAGGATTAGTAGCTCTATGCGGCGGATATGGAATTGCCCTAACAACAGAAGGGACGCTTTCCTCACTGGTTAATTTCTTCATAGCATCACTACTGGTTATAGCGGCTACATATCTACTATTCATCTCATTTTCAATTATTATATTGAAGATGCAGAGAAGAAGAAAAAGCTACTTTAAGCCAGAGAAGTTTCTCGGTGTCAGTGGGCTGATTTATAGGATGAAGAGCAATGCAGTATCCCTTGCAAGTATAGCCGTTATGAGTGTTGGTATTATCATCACACTATCAGCTACAGCAACCATCTATTCTAATATTCAGAAAAATGGAGATAGCTTTATCGCATTTTCAAGAGATTACATTCTAACAAGTGATACAGCTGTAGATGAGAATAACTTCAAAGATATTCAGAAAAATCTTGAAAATAGAGTGGGTCAGACTGTTACAGGTAAAGTGAAGATAAAGGACTCTTTTATAGAACTCAGCATGAATCCTGCTGTAGCAAAAAACGGCAATTCATTTGAGACATATACGAGAGATGCGAAAACATCACCGTATTTCATGTTCACGTATGATCTTGATAGTTATAATAAAAAGCTAAACAAAAATATTTCTCTTAAAGATGACGAAGCGCTAATGACTTCGAATAGAAAAGGTGCTCTCAATATTAGTAGCCTCAAAATCGGTGACCGCACCTTTAAAGTTAGAGAAATTGATAATAAAATCCTCTCTAGTGCAAATGTAGATAGTTATGCACTTGTTGTAAAAGATCTATCTACTATGCAGTATATAGCTTCTGTACTTAAGACGTATAATATCCAAAATAAAAATATGGAAAATTCTTCTATAAAGTGCAGCATAGAATGGAATGTTTATGGTATAAATAAGAACTCGTATGATAGCAGTCTAAGCAAGCTAAAGAATGATAATGGATATACACTCGAGAGTAGAGTAGAGGCACTAAAAGGATTATATGAACTAAACGGCGGATTCCTATTTCTCGGAGTACTTATCGGCATAATCTTCCTAACTGGAACCATCCTCGTAATCTACTATAAGCAAATAAGCGAAGGTTATGAAGACCGAGAAAAGTATCAGATTATGAAGAAGATAGGACTTAGTGATAATCTAATTAAAAGAACAGGGGCTTCTCAGATTGTATGGATGTTATACGCACCTCTTATGGTAGCAATCGCACACTGCATAGTGGCATCTAAGATTGTTTATCAACTATTAAAGATGTTCGGGGTAAATCAATTCTCGCAGTATGGAACATACTTCGGCTTGGTAATCGGTGTATTCTTCGTGATATATTTTGTGATATTTAAGATGACATCACGAACCTACTACAAGATAGTAAAATAATTTTGACAGCTTAATGCTGATGCAGAACCTCTCTGTTTTGAACAGGGAGGTTTTTTGTGTTTCGAATATCACTTGATAGAATTCACTAACTGCATTAAAATATATGGAGTCAAAACAAGTTAGGAGCAATAAATGAATTACAAGGAGTCAAGAGTATATCTGGATGAACTATCTAGATACGGAAGTGTACTTGGCCTGGACAGTATGCGCGAGCTACTCCACAGACTGGGTGATCCACAAGATGAGCTAAAGTTTATTCATGTCGCTGGCACCAATGGCAAAGGGTCGATTCTCTCGTATCTATCCAGTATCTTAATTCAAGCAGGATATACCACGGGGTGCTACTTTTCTCCGTGGATTTTTGAATACGGAGAACAGTTTCAGGTAAATGGTGTTCATATCGCAGACGATGAACTTGCACGTCATACGACAGAGATAGCCGAAGTGATTAGCAGCATGGAGGCGGATGGACTTAATTCACCGACACTATTCGAAGCTGAAACGGCTCTTGCTATGTTATATTTCAAGAGCAGAAGGTGCGACTTCGTAGTATTAGAGACTGGACTAGGCGGCAGAGAGGATGCGACGAATGTCGTAGGTACAACCCTGGTTGAAGTGATAACGCCAATTTCCAAGGACCACATGGCATTTCTTGGAGAGACTATTAGGGAAATCGCCGGTGAGAAAGCTGGCATAATAAAGCCTGATACCATAGCGGTAAGTGCTAAGCAGCATGATGATGCTGAAGATGTGCTAGCTGCTAAGTGCGCTGAACTTGGATCTGAACTCAGAGTGGTTGATGAAGCTGCTATTGAACCGATTTCATATGGAATTGGAGAACAACGCTTTAATTATCGCACGTGGGATAACGTGACCATATCGCTTGCAGGAACGCACCAATTCAGCAATGCATCACTAGCTTTATTGGCAGTAGAGGCGCTAAGAGACAAAGGATACTTCATTTCAGATAAAGCGGTGTATGATGGTCTAAAAGCTGCAAGGTGGGTAGGTAGATTTACGGAACTTTCTAAGGAGCCAACTGTAATTATAGATGGCGCTCATAACGAGGGTGCGGCAATTGCACTTGAGTCATCGATCCGTCAGTATTTTGGAGATAAAAAGGTTATATTGGTAATCGGGGTATTTAAAGACAAAGAGTACGATAAACTGCTCGCACATTTAGTCCCTTTATCAAAGCAGGTTATAACAGTTGAGACACCAAATAACGATAGGGCTATGCCTGCACGAGAACTCGCTGAAAAAGCCTGTGCTTATTCTAAGTATGTCGAGGCATCGGATAGCATTTATCAGGGTATGGAGAAAGCGTATGAATATGCTAGTAAGGATGATGTTATCCTCGTATGTGGCTCGTTATCATTTCTTGGGGATGTAAAAAGGATTGTAGAAAAAAGGGGGACGAACAATGGATAGAGAAAAAATCATGGAGGGTGTAAGGCTTATACTCGATGGAATTGGTGAGGATGTCACAAGAGAGGGGTTGCTCGAAACACCTGAACGTGTTGCCAAAATGTATGAAGAATTAGCCGGTGGATATACCGACTCGGCAAGCATACACCTGGCGAAACGCTTTGATGTTGAGAATAATGACATAGTTCTTGAGAAGGACATAGAGTTTTACTCACTATGCGAACATCACATGCTACCGTTCTATGGACGAGTTGCCATCGCATATATACCTGACGGCGAGGTAATTGGACTTAGCAAGATGGCTAGAACTGTCGAGGTATTTGCCAAGAGACTTCAGCTTCAGGAGAGAATGACTTCGCAGATTGCTGATGCATTCATGGAGGAGCTAAATCCAAAGGGTGTTATGGTTATGATTGAGGCTGAACATATGTGCATGACTATGCGTGGTATCAAGAAACCTGGAACCAAGACGGTTACGGTTATGGCGCGCGGAAGCTTCGAGAACGATGAATGCCTACAAAATACATTCTTCAGAATGTTAGAGCATAGGTAGTGAATTAAATGGCTTATTCTGTAATAAATTTGAATACTTGTAGTGACATTACTTCTAATAACAATGAGTCTATGAAGAGGCTTGAGTCCATCTACCGTGATGAATATTGGCTAAGGTGTATGAAAGAAATTGAATGTGCTGAAGCTAATAGGATCTACTGTAAACATGACTTTATCCATATGATGGATGTAGCTCGTATAGCATATATATTTTCAATTGAAGAGGCTTTAGATATACAGAAGGATGTAATCTACGCTGCAGCACTACTTCACGATATTGGACGAAGTAAGGAGTATACTGATGGTATTCCTCATGACGAAGCGGGCGCTATTATCGCAGAGGAAATTTTAAAGAGGTCATCATACAGCGAAAAGGAGCGAGAAGCGATAATTACTGCAATTCGTGATCATCGAGGTCATTATGAACCCGAAGAGACTAGCGGAGTAATAGAGAGACTATCATACGTAATTAAACGTGCGGATAAGGAGTCGCGTCTATGCTTGAGCTGTGATGCACGTGATACCTGTAAGTGGCCAGATGATAAGAAGAATCTGTACATCAAGTACTAATGTGGTTCATTATTGCTAAGTCCACAATAGTTATGTGTAAAGGATAAGGAATAAAATGAAAATTGGAAATAAAAACTTTGATTTAAAAAATGATTGTTACATAATGGGGATCCTTAACTTCACTCCCGATTCATTTTCTGACGGAGGTAAGTGGAACGACATGGATAGTGCGCTACGCCACGTTGAAGATATGATTCATGAGGGTGCTGCAATTATTGATATCGGTGGTGAGTCGACTAGACCCGGACATATTCAGATTACGGAAGAGGAAGAGATTGAGAGAATCGTGCCTGTAATCAGAGCTGTAAAAGAGCGTTTTGATGTTCCAGTATCTATCGATAGCTATAAGGGCTCTGTAGTAGATGCTGCTCTTGATTGTGGAGCTGATATGGTTAATGATGTATGGGGGTTCAAGTACGATGAAAAGGTAGCTGAAGCAACTGCGAAGTATGACGTCCCAGTTTGTCTCATGCATAATAGAAGCAATGCTGACTACACTGATTTTGTTAAAGAATGGCTAGATGATATGCGTGGTTGTATCGATATCGCTAAGGCTCACGGCGTAAGCGTGGATAAGATTGTAATGGATCCCGGCTTTGGCTTTGGAAAGAAACCAGAGCATAATCTTATGGCTATGCATCACTTAGATAAAATGAAGGAGCTAGAGCTACCGGTTCTACTGGGCACTTCTAGAAAGTCCACACTTGGACTGATTCTAGATCTACCAGTGGGTCAGAGACTCGAGGCAACTATAGCAACAACAGCTTACGGAGTAGCTCGGGGGGCATCAATAATAAGAGTACATGATGTAAAAGAGAACTATCGTGCGATGAAGACCATGCAGGCAATTCTAAGGGAGCGTATCTAAGATAAGTTTGTAAATGGAACATATTATCAATAATTTACACAGCTTGAACGTACACGAGGAGACGGAATATGCACGATGAGATTAAAATAACTGACCTTGAAGTCTTTGCAAATCATGGGGTTTTCCCTGAAGAGAATACCTTAGGGCAGAAGTTCGTATTTACGATAATGTTATATACGGATACTAGACTGGCAGGCAGGACAGATGAGCTAGAGGATTCGATTAACTATGGTGATGTAGCATCATTTGTCACCGAATACACTAAAACTCATACCGTGAAGCTTCTTGAAGCTGCTGCTGAAGAGTTAGCGGAGGCAATGCTGCTCCGATATGATATGGTGAAGGGTGTCTCTGTTGAGATTAAGAAGCCATGGGCTCCGATTGGACTTCCTCTTAGAGAGGCTTCTGTAAAGATTGAGCGCTTCTGGCACAATGCTTACATAGCTATCGGATCAAATATGGGTGACAAAAAGGCATACCTTGACTTCGGAGTTAAGAGTATAGGAGAAATCGAAGGGTGCAGAGTTAATAAAGTATCTGAATATATTAAAACAGAGCCTTATGGTGGTGTTGAGCAGGATGATTTCTTAAATGGAGCGCTGCAAGTTGATACGCTACTATCTCCTAAAGAGCTCCTTAGCGAGCTACAACGAATTGAACTTGAGGCACATCGCGAGAGGAAGGTGCACTGGGGACCAAGGACACTTGACCTCGATATCATCATGTATGATGACTGTATAGTGGAGGAAGAGAACCTTACTATTCCTCATATCGAGATGCATAAGAGATACTTTGTGCTAGCTCCATTAGCTCAGATTGCACCTCATCTCCGCCATCCTGCACTTAACAAGACAGTCATGCAGCTACTTGAAGAGCTTAAAGGATAAAAGCTAAGCTAATTAAATATTTTTCACATATTCTAAGAAAGTCGGTGTTATACTCATGGACTTTCTTTTTTTTATTTGAATATATTTAAAATATAAGAGAGTATCTTGTAACGTTTTAGATTAAGCAGAGTCATATATATAGAAACGCAAATACTAAAGGAGGATATGATGGATTTAGACCAGCTATATTGTGAATATTTCACCTCGGTCTAGCATTTATTCCGACCAAGTAATTTGGAAAGGACCAAATAGGGAGTATTCGTATGAAGATGAGAAGGGAGAAGAAAGTTAGCTGATATAGAGGAAGTTTATTATATGTCATCATCTGCTTGGAATCGGTATAGGGAAAGAGAGATTCTCATTTACGATATACCACAAGATAAATTTAATCTTGAAAAATATCAAAAAGAATTTAATGCTGTTAAGAGCAAATCGAAGCTGATATGGACTAAAAGTAATGGGTTTATAGGCTAGCGGTTCATAACATAACAGTTATGATACTTATGTGTATATATCAATTATACAAATTAACCCTCCTATTGTAATATCTAGTTGTAAGCAGTGTTTTGTTTTTAACAAGTGCTTATAAATGGATGATTTATGGTAAATGTTGGGGGATTGAGTATGAAAATTTTAGGAATTTCTCTAGGAACAAAGAACGGTAATAATGACACTATGTGTCGCGTTGCACTTGAAGAGGCAAAGGAGATGGGGTGCGATATAGAGTTTATCCATCTATTTGACTGGAACATCAGACCATGTACTGGATGTGTCGCTTGTTCAAGAGCTCTCGTAATGGGCAAGGGGATGGTCTGTTCGCAGAAGGACGACTTTGCAGCGCTATATGAGAAGATGACCGATTCAGACGGAATACTAGTTGTAGACCCAATATTTGAGTCAGGTGGTACAGGTATGTTCCATAACCTAATGGATAGAATGGGGCCTGGTCATGATACTGGTTTAATGCTCGGATGTCAGGCAAAGATGATAGAACAGGGCAAGGAGCCACTACCAATGAAGTATTTCAAGCAGAGAGCGATTTCATTCCTCGGTATTGGCGGATCTGACTGGGCTGTGCGTACTGAGACTGATCACGCAATGCTCGCTATGAGCCCTGGCTGGAAGGTTGTGGATAACGATTACTTTTCTTGGTCAAAGGATGTTCTCATGCAGGATGACAAGGTTGCTCGCGTGAAGGAAATCGGAAGGAATCTGGTTGAAGCTGCGAAGGACATCGCGGAGAGAAATCTCATGATTATGGATCCAGAAAACGATAAGCTTGACTATTTCAAGGGACACAAGGGTGCATGTCCTCACTGTCATGGTAACAACTTCTATATCCACCCAGATACCAACGAAGCTGAGTGCGAGCTTTGCGGACTTAAGGGTGAGCTCGTTATGATGGACGGAGCATTACGACTCAAGTTCGATCCAGCTACTCTTCATCATGCTCACGATATTCTATCTGGAAAAGCATTACATGGTCAGGATATCTTTGAGAACGAAGGTAGACTCATGAACCTATTTAAGGATGAGACTTTCAAAGCGAGAAAAGCACACTATACAGCAGTTTGTGAGCCAACTCCATCGCCTTCAAATAATAGCTGATTAAGGCGATATGCCAAGCCGTATAACCAACACAATATTCAGATTAGGGTGCCTATGGGTACCCTTATTATTTTGCATAAACTTCTAAATCTTAATATCAGCTTAAGCATTACAATATAGTAGTGATAGTGTATAATTTAGAGACGTGAATTTTGACAATAGATTTATATTTGCATATATAGGAGTGAAAGAGATTAATGAGTATTTTAACTGTTTCAAACGTTTCACATGGATTCGGTGATAGAGCAATTCTTGAGGATGTTTCATTTAGGCTTCTTCCAGGAGAGCATGTCGGTTTAATCGGTGCCAATGGCGAAGGAAAGTCTACTTTTATGAATATAATAACTGGTAGTTTACAACCAGATGAGGGCAAGATTGAGTGGTCCAAGAATGTACGTGTTGGTTATCTTGATCAGCATTCTGTACTCAAGAAGGGCATGACGATAGAAAACGTTCTAGCTAGCGCTTTTGACTATCTATATGATATGGAATCACGTATCACCGAGCTGTATATGTCGATGGCTGATGTGGATGAAGAAACTATGAATTCGTATATGGAGGAAGCTGGCACACTTCAGGAACTCCTAACTGCGCATGATTTCTATATGATCGATGCCAAGGTGAGTGAGGTCGCACGTGCACTAGGTCTAACGGAGCTCGGGTTAGACCGTGATGTATCAGAGCTTTCAGGCGGTCAGCGTACGAAGGTTCTTCTTGGTAAACTTTTACTAGAGAAGCCTGAGATTTTACTTCTTGACGAGCCGACCAACTACCTCGACGAGGAACATATCGCCTGGCTGACTAGATACCTACAGGATTACGAAAATGCATTTATCCTAATCTCTCATGAGATCCCATTTCTAAATAGCGTAATCAATACAATTTATCACATGTATGAAAAACAGCTTAACAGATACGTCGGCGACTACGACCATTTCCTTGAGGTTTTTGAGATGCAAAAGGCTCAGAGGGAGGCTGCATATAACAGACAGCAACAGGAGATTGCAGAGCTTCAGGATTTTGTAAATAGAAATAAAGCCAGAGTTGCCACTAGAAATATGGCTATGTCACGTAAGAAAAAACTCGATAACATGGAGATTATTGAGAAAATTGTCGAGAAACCTAAGCCAGAGTTTCACTTTGAGTACTCCAAGGCGCCTGGAAAGTTTATTTTCACGACTAAGGATTTAGTTATCGGATATGATGAACCTTTATCCTCTCCGCTTAATATTTCCCTTGAGAGGGGCAGCAGGGTGGTTCTCACAGGTGCTAATGGAATTGGTAAGACAACGCTCCTTAAGAGCCTACTCGGGCTTATAAGTCCGATTTCTGGAACTTTAGAAAGGGGCTTCGGACTTGAAATCGGCTATTTCGCACAGGAAGATGGAACTGATGATGACAGTACCTGCATTGAGGCTGTATGGAAGGAATTTCCGTCATATACACAAGCGGAAGTGCGTGCGGCTCTTGCAAAATGCGGTCTTTTGACGAAGCACATCGAAAGCAAGGTTAAAGTGCTTTCAGGAGGAGAACAGGCAAAGGTTAGACTATGTAAATTCTAAATAGACCTTCTAACTTGCTAGTGCTCGACGAGCCGACTAACCATTTAGATGTAGATGCTAAAGACGAGTTAAAAAGAGCACTAAACGAATACAAGGGAAGCATCTTGATGGTGTGTCACGATCCGTTCTTCTATGAAGATGTAGCGACAGAGGTGTGGGACTGTACAGAGTGGACCACGAAAGTATTTTAAGAGAGGTGTATAATGATTAAAATTTACGGAATGATTACTTGCCCCGATTGTTCTCATCTTCTAGATCAAATCTCTGGTCTAGAAGATGAATATGAGTATATAGAAATAGGAGAGCATGTGCTTAAGATGAAAGAGTTCCTTAGGATACGAGATTCAAAGGACAACGCAGAAATCTTTAAAGACGTAAAAGAAGCGGGAGGCGTTGGCATTCCTTGCTTTGCATTAGAAGATGGACGTATATCTCTTGATCCAAGTGATGCAGGGCTTGAAGCAAATCCAAGATAAGGTAGGGCATAATAGCTCTCACAAAATATGAAATTTTAGACTGTTTGTGATATATTATTAGTATACTTATAGCTTATTTACAGCATTTCGAGGAGATTTACATGAATTCATTTAAAACAAAATTGCCGGGACTAATCGTTTGCCTTGCGATTGCTATACCAGCCTGGCTACTTGGTAAATTTATACTGGTTGTTGGCGGACCGGTTTTTTCAATTCTTCTAGGTATGGTTATTACTCTTTTTTGGACTGATAAAGGCAGATTTGGTCAGGGGATAAAGTTTACTTCAAAGTATATCCTGCAGATGGCGGTTGTGTTATTAGGATTTGGACTTAATTTAGGAGTCATCCTCGATACTGGTGCCCAGTCACTGCCGATTATTGTCTGTACAATTTCGACATCCCTTGTACTAGCATACATGATGCAAAAAGTGATGAAGGTAGATGTAAATTCAGCTATGCTTGTAGGAGTCGGTTCATCTATATGTGGAGGGTCTGCGATAGCAGCAACAGCACCTGTAATCGATGCTACTGATGATGAGGTAGCACAGTCAATCTCGGTTATATTTTTCTTTAATGTTATTGCAGCGCTGATATTTCCCATATTTGGACATATGATTGGCATGAGCACGACTAGTGGAGAAGCATTTGGAATTTTTGCCGGAACGGCTGTAAATGACACATCTTCGGTTACAGCAGCTGCGTCTACGTGGGACAGTATGTGGCACCTTGGAACGCAGTCGCTCGATAAAGCCGTAACAGTTAAGCTCACTAGAACACTAGCGATAATTCCAATTACACTAGTACTTGCAGTTTGTACAGCGAGAAAGAAAAGTAGCATTCGTGGCAAAGCTGAAGCTGGAAATTCATTTAGCTTAAAGCGCGCATTTCCAATGTTCGTACTGTATTTTATAGTTGCTTCCTTGATAACGACTATAGTTGTATCAGTCGGAGTAGATGCAAGTGTATTCGAACCACTTAAGATACTCAGCAAATTCCTTATAGTCATGGCCATGGGAGCAATAGGTCTAAATAGCAATGTAGTGAAGCTTATAAAGACAGGGGGAAAACCGCTTGCTCTTGGGGCAATCTGCTGGTTAGGCATAACAACAGTTAGCCTCATTCTTCAGCATTTCTTGGGACTCTGGTAGTGATAGTATGGTATATTGAATAAACATGCCATATGAGAATTTCGAATCATTATGATTGATGATAGCCTGAACGTTAACAGGGAGTTATATCCTTTGTTGACTGCTCAGGCTTTTTATATACAGTAAATAACAATAATCTGGTATGCGTCATAAAATGGAGCGGATAATAACATTGTAATATTTAGTTAAATTGTTGAAAAATTGTAATAAATTTAAATAAATTATGTGTAGATTTTTTACTGATAGGGTGTTAAAATTTTTCATGGGTTAGTTTAAGTGAACTAACTTGATTTTCTTTTATTAACCCAGCAGTATTATTTAACACGCTTTTGCATTGCATGTATTTATTCATTAAGGAGGAATAAGTAGATGAAGAAAAATTGGTCGAAGAAGCTTCTTACCGCAGCCTTAACGTCCAGTATGTTGTTCAGCATGGGTGCCGCTAACTCTTTCGCGGTTACAGGTGACCAGGTTGCTAAGGACAAAGTATATACGGGCTCCGGTAGAGTAACTGAGGATCCGCATTCTATATGGAGTGGTTACGATATCAGTCTTAAGATGGAAGTAAAAGATGGAGTTATCAAGTCTATAGAGTGCACTCCCGCTGCAAATATGGATCGAATGAACAGAGGATATGTGGATTTAACAAGAATGCAGCTAGGAACACTTGTTGGTAAGCCAGCTACGTTAAGTTCTGTCAACGGGTTAGTTGATTCTAATACTGGTGCGACATATTCACTCAAGGGAGCGAAGAGGATCGCTGTTAAGATGATGCAGGATGCCGAAGCTAAGGAGAGCGGAACCACACCTGTAAATCCTGGTAACAATGAGAATCCAAACCCTAATCCAAATCCTGGAAATAATAACCCAACACCAGGAAATAACACAGATCCAAAGACAGGCATAGATGCGATAGCCGATAATGATTATATATACGGCAAGATCAACCTAGCATATGCTGATTTCTACTATGGTGAGCTTAACAATCTAAGGAATGGAATTCAGAGTATGGATCTGAATGCTGTAGATAAGGCTGCAAGCATGAGGGGTGCAGGGCAGTACGATGCAGTGACAAGTGCTACAAAGGTAAAGTCAAAGAGATTCCCAACTACTTACTTTGAGGAAAAGGAAAACGGCGTTGAAATCCTTGGCATAAAGGATGCTAATGTTGCAATCAGAAAGAGTCTATATGTTGAGGCGATGAAGGCAATCAAAGAAGGCAAGTCTTCCAACAACCCTCTACTAAACCTTGTCAAGAATTTCAAGGCAAACGAAAATCCTGCAGCTGCTTCCTATGAGTACAAGGTTCTTAATGGTGATGGAACATTATCAGCTACAACCACACAGGAAGTGCTCGATCCTGATGCAAAGGTAACAGTTGAGACTGGACGTGCTTGGGGCCACTACCTAGTAAACGTTGATTCCAAGAAGATTCCTAAGGTTGATGAAATCGAAGGAATTATTGTTAAGACTAGTGATGGCAAACAGTATGGTATGGAGCATCTTGAAAATATCTGGCTTCGTCCAAATGAGTTTTCTTTTGCTGTAAAGAAGGGTTTCGTAGAACCACACGGTAACACAGTTGATTATAAGCGTCACGAGGATCTACAGGGTAAGAGAATCACTCAGATTCGCTATCTAGTAAGAGATAAAGCTGATCTTGTTATCAACACTAATGTACTTTGCAAGACACTTCTGGATGAAAAGTATGGAGCTACTATAAATGATGCTGAGTTCAAGGACGGTGTTACTGTAACATCTGATGTTAAGACTCCTCAGGGAAGCAACTATAGGATAGCAGCTATTTACAAGGGTAGAAATACTCTTGAGCAGGGCAAGGACTACACAGTATCCGGTAACAAGATATCCATCAAGGAAACAGACAAAACTGGAATGGGCACATATACAGTTGTTTACGAAGATGAGAACTTTGCTGACATCGAAGCATCTTTCAATTTGAGATCTAAGTACCATGATGGTGAAGTTAAACTAGTAGATAATAAGCTGACACTTCCAGAAGGTCTTTCACAGGAAGACTATGCATCATCAATCAGCACAGTTCTTATTGATGGAAAGAGAGTTAAAGGCCGTGATTTAATGAAGGCTATCTTTAATGCAGATGGCACAGTTAATTTCGATGGAAAGCTAAAGGGTAAAGACGGTTCTGAGACTCCAATCTTCAATAAAGGTGCAGCTGGTATCTATACTATCGAACTTAAATCAGATAGACATCCAAGTGTAAAGGAAATGATTGTTGCTCCTGGTACCAAGGATATTGAGGTTAAAAAGATTGATTCTGAACATGCTATTAAGAAAATCTTCCTCGGTTATAACGTTGCTGGATATAATCTAAACGATTATGATTATGAGGCGTATGATATTTCTCTAAGAGATGGCTCAGACAACAAGGTTCAGCCAGAGGCTGGTAAGAAGGTAAAAGTTCAGCTTGAGCTTAAGAAGGTAGATCCTGAAAAGCTTGTTATCCTCCACGACAAGGGAAATAAGCAGCTTGAGGAAATCAAGGACTTCAAGATTATCGATGGAAAGAAGATTGAGTTTGAAGCTGATCATTTCTCGAACTTCTTCTTTGCAAATAAGAAGCCAGCAAACTCATCAGCAATTAATAATGCTTCTGCTCACAGGTCAAATCCAAGCCATGTTGCAAAGGCTACAAAGCACGGAAAGTCAACTAGCAGAGTAGTTAAGACTGGTGACTCAAGCTCAGTAATTTTATACTCATTAAGTATGCTTGTTGCTACAATGCTCGCTGCTGTTACAGTTTATGCTAGAAGAAAGAGCAACGAGAAGTAGAGAATACGCTACTAACACTCAAAGTAAATTATAGATGATATGCTTAACTATATTATCTAAACTAAAACAATCCTGGTCGTACAGTATTCTGTAGACCAGGATTGTTATTTATTCAACTTAATTTTAAATCTAATAGTCGTATCGTTTACGCATTAATGATAAGGAAACGACTGAAATTATAAATGCTACGATTTCTGAAAGTGGATTTGACCACCAGATACCTTCAATCCCCATTATCACAGGTAAGAAAATCACAAACGAAAGCTTAAATACGAAAGTTCTAAGGAACGATATTATCGCTGATAGCCATCCGTTACTTAGTGCGGTAAAGAATGACGAAGTAAACACATTGATGCCAAGAATCACAAAGCATATAGTGGTAATTCTCATAGCATGAACAGTCATATTCGTTAGCGTAACATCGTAACCAACAAATAAGCTTGAAAGTGGTCTGGCAAATACCTCTCCGACGATCAGCATTACGAATCCTGTGAACGTTAATAGCTTGATGCTCTTATTAAGTATATTTCGTAATTCACTTGGATTTTTAGCACCATAATGATAACCAATGATAGGAGCACAGCCCATAGAGTAACCGATGTAAATCGCTGCAAATATAAATAACACGTACATTAGAACGCCATATGCAGCAACGCCATCAGAGCCTATGTATTTTATTAGCTGTACATTATAAAACATACTTACAAATGATGAAGTGATGCTCGTAACCATCTCCGAAATTCCGTTGCCACAAGCTTTAAGGATAGGCTTAATTTCAAGTTTGCATCTTACGAGACTCAAAAGACTGGAGTTAGGTTTGATGAAGTAAATTATAGGGATGATCGCACCTACAGCTTCGCTAATACCTGTAGCGATAGCAGCACCTGCAACACCCCAGCCCAAAACGTATATAAATAGTGCGTCAAGCACGATATTAGAGAGTCCCGCGATTACAGTGCATAGAAGTCCAAGATGAGGCTTTTCAGCAACGATTAGAAAATCCTGAAGCAGTTTTGTAGCATGAAGAATACATTAAAGTACATGCTTATTCTTCCATATGTAACGCAGTCACTTATCATGTTAGAGTCAGCACCGAGTGCTAAACATATATTCTCCATAAACACATAAGCTAAGATACATATAAAAATTCCGGCTATAGTGGTAGCGCCTATAAGCATAGAGAAATATTGATTTGCGCGTTCTCTTTGCTGTTCCCCGAGAGTCTTAGCAACAAGTGCCGCTCCACCAGTACCAATCATGAATCCTATCGCACCTACAATCATTTCGACTGGCATGACGAGATTTATAGAAGCGAAAGCCGTCTTTCCTACAACATTGGACACAAAAAGACCATCTACTATTCCATAAACTGAAGTGAATACCATCATACCTATAGAAGGAAGGACGAATCTTATCAGCTTAAAATAAGTGAAATGGTCTGATAATTGGATTTTGTTACGCTTAATCTTAGTCTCCATATACATATTTTACATGTGTGTTAATAAATGTAAATACATGCACTTGTTAATCAACTTCGTTCACATTGCACATGAACCGAGAAGCAACATATGAAGAAATAGGGATTATTACAACCGTTCCTATTGCGCTGATCATAATTGCAATGAGCTCTTGGGTAAAATCTTTAGAGTTGATTAATGTGCCCCAAGAGTAGAATTTTAGGAAACTGATGCACATAATCATGAACTCTCCTGCAAATATAAAAAATAGTGTATTAACATTAGAGCTTAGTATCTTGCAACCGATGTTCATACCTGACTCAATGATTTCTGAACGGTTTGCATTCGGATTATGCCTTATAATCTCATAAGTCCCTGAACATATTGCTACGGCAGTATCTATCAATCCACCAATAAGAATAACTATAAAGACTGCTACCTGAACTAATTTCATATTAATTCCGATGTCTTCCTCGTATCCATTTGAAGGTTGTATTTTGACATCACCGACTATTCCAAAACCCTGAAGATGAGCATGCGTTATGATAAAAGCCATAAAAAATGAGGACAGAACAAGAACTATAACAACTGAAATAAATGCAGAAACTGTCTTGATATTGTTCTCATTCTGGTAAAATATTGTCGTAGCAGTGATAAGAATAGCAGCGATGGCCGTTGTAAACACGATGTTGAATCCAAGATAGATGAGTTCTATGAGCACGGCGAATATTGTTACATTAATTGCAGTTGTCATAAGTGATTTGGCAGTGCGATCACCTCCTGCAAAGAGAGAGAGGAGTACAAATACAATGATAAGAACTTTAATCATGTTTAAGCTCCTTTCTAGCTACAAGAGAGGTGATGAATGTTGAGACGAGTATGGCAACAACTATAGAGAGCATTCCCGGTAAGTGAACGAACTATATAAAAATATGCGTCGTGGCTTACTACCGTTCTAAAACTTATTTCATTGGACATCGAAATCAAGAATATCGGAAGGGTAGAGGCGATATTCGTTAGAAGAACGACACTTATCATGGTTCCATTTATATCATCTGCAACCTCTCGCACTGACCGTAAAAGTGATTTATTGCTGATACTAGGTGTTCTCTCGATGAGCTCCATGCAAGCAGCCGTAATAGTAACTGATACATCAATTACAGCTCCTAGACAACCGATTATTATCTGAGCGAGGAAAAAATGATTAGCATCTGTAGTTGTGAATGGCTCAGGCAAGAAGTGAAGAAAATCATAATCAATATCGGTATTCCATATCAGAAGCATGACAAGACTAGAGAGTAGCAAGGTAGTTAGTAATGCTGCGGCAGAGGAAAGCATCATCCTGTGGGATAATCCGTCTACCACAAGTAGTACGAAGAATGTAAATACCACAGTACCTGCAATTGTCATATAGAGAATATCGACGCCTCGCATATTCATATAGATAATAATGCCAAAAAGCGCGATGTTTCCGAGTATACATAAGGATGTGTAAGTGCCTCTTTTTCCTCCAACTGTGATCAGCGACGAAAGCAAAAACAAGAATATGGCAGCGACCCAATAATCTCTTTTTACTCCGGTTATCCCTGTGTATTCATCATTAAGAAATACGTAGTCATGCTTAAAGTATCTCTCGTCGTAGACCTGCGATTTATCATAGTTGCTCTTTATATGTACAGTCTTTCCTTTGTTATTGCCATTTTCAAGGCGCAGTTCAATAGACTGCTTATTACCCTCATTGTGGACAGCAAGGACTTTAGCGACTGGAGATTTATACATCCAGGAATTATTAACGACAAACATAAATAAATGACCGCACCCACCATCGAGATGGCCATTCTTATCAAATACTTATTCTTCATATTGTAATTATAACGCACCATCAATACTTCTGGTAGAGCTCACTTGTTGTTTGATTGAGCCAAATGTGAATATAGATTTAATTTTGTAAAAAAAATTCACTGAAATGATATTCAAAAACATAATTAGTTTGATACAATGTAAATATCATGATTAAGCATAACTATATAGAAAAAGGTGAGGGTGAAGTGCTGATTATGCTCCATGGAAATGGTTTAGATAGCAGCTACTTTTATCACCAGATTAACTATTTTTCAACTAAATATAGGGTTATAGCTGTTGATTCGAGAGGTCACGGGAGGACTCCGCGTGGTGATAAGCCTCTTACAATTTTGCAATTCTCTGAAGATCTACGTATATTTATGGATATGCATGATATTAAGAAAGCACATATCCTTGGTTTCTCTGATGGAGCAAATGTCGCAATTCGTTTCGCTATAGATCATCCAGAACGTGTTGATAAGCTCATACTTAACGGAGCGAATATCAGGTATAGAGCCCTTAGATTCACTGTTCGTATTGGAATTGAGCTGCTCGAACTCATCAACGCTACTTTTAGCGTAAGCCTTGAAAAGAGGAGGCTTAGAGCTGAGAGACTTAAATTAATGAAGAATGAACCAGTAGTAAGTGCCGATGAGCTGAAGGAGATAAAATCTAAAACTCTTGTTATTGCGGGTACATTTGACCTAATGTACGGAAGTCACACAAAGTTTATTGCTGAGCACATACCTGATGCCCAGCTTGAATTTATTCCTGGAAAGCACTCCGTTGCACGTTGGAACTACAAGAAATTTAATAGCGCTTTAAGTGTATTTTTATCAAAAAATCCCACTGTAAAAGAGAAAACGAACCATTTATATGATAAATTAGTATAGAAGAGATTAGTGTTAACATAAGTATAGTTGCACATTGGGTGTTATAAGCGGGAGGATATTATGTTTAATAAGAAAAATATTATTATCATATCGGTACTGCTCGCAATATCCGCTTGTATATATGGAATGCAGATTCTCATATTTAAGGATGTGAGAAATACAGAGTTCTATATATTTCAAGATATGGCATTCATACCTATAAGTATTGCAATTACAACTGTTGTAGTCGGGGAGCTCCTCGATATCAATAATAAGCGTGACAGTCGTCAAAAGACGCGAATGTTAACGAGCACATTCTTTAGCGATATAGGTTTTGAGCTTATGAGTATGCTTTCTCTTGTATCCAATATAGATGAAGAACTACTTCACACAATAAATGACACAGAGTTATCTGAATCGGATAAAATCACCGCCATCAAGAATAGTGGTCTTACTGTCAATGCTGATATGGGGATTTATACAATAATCAGGGATGTAATCATAGCATCAAAGACAGACATCTTGATTCTTTCTTCAAATCCAATGTTATATGACCACGAGTACTTCTCTGATCTGTTGTGGGAGCTCCTACACCTAATGGATGAATTTAGATTACGAGGCGATTACGTTAAGCTCACGCCAAATGACTTGACGGAGCTGAATAGCGATTTTGCCCAGGTGCTAGAACTCCTTCTGATAAACTGGGTAGTAAATGCTAAATATCTAAAAGAAACTTATCCAAATTTTTATAGGACAATAACGTCATTCTTAGACAATTAAATAATACACTGAGATAATAATATAAAATCCACACGGTGCTGAATATTCCATAACCTTGGTATATCGCTTGCGTGTGGATTTTTTAGTGTTGATTTAAATCAAATGCTAGTTAAACAAAAAATATAGTAGTACAACGATTCCCAGCACTATTCTGTAGTAACCGAACACCTTGAAATCATGCTTCTTAATGTAGTTCATGAGCATTTTGATGATAAATAACGATACTACAAATGCTACTATCATTCCGACGAGCAGAACTATCAGTTCGTTTCCTCCAAAATCGAATCCGTATTTTAGAAGCTTAGTAGGCTAGCTCCAAACATTACAGGAATTGCCATGAAGAATGTGAACTGCGCTGCAGTTTTACGGTTAACACCTATAACTAGTGCACCGAGAATTGTAGATCCCGAGCGTGATGTACCAGGAAATACAGCTGCCACGAGTTGAAATAATCCGATGATAAACGCCTGCTTATAGGTCAGTTCATCCAGCGAATTAGTAGTAGGTTTAAGATGCTTATTGCGGTTCTCAGCAATGATAAAGAGAACACCTATTAATATGAGCATGATTGCTACTACCTTGTAGTTGTAAAAATGCTCTTCAATCGCATCATCCCACTTGAGACCGACGATTACAGCTGGTATACATGCCACGATGACTTTGAACCACATAGACCAAACATCCTTGCGGATATATTTTTGGGATTTGTCTGATGTAAAAGGCCATATGTCATTCCAAAATGTTATTACTACGGCTAGAATCGCCCCAAGTTGAATCACAACCAAGAACATACTCATAAAATCCTTATTGACTTGCATAGGCCAAATCTCGTTAACAAGAATCATATGACCAGTACTAGAAACTGGTAGCCATTCTGTAATGCCTTCAACAATACCAAAAGAAAAATCGCTTGCAAAATTACAGTCATTTTAAACTCCTTTTTCTCAATAACCAATACATTATATCAAAAAAATCTAGAGATTTGCTTAATTGATGTTAACGTTTGCTGGGAAAAAAATTACAATTAAAGTTGTTATAGCACAATTGCATTTTGTAATATTAATTAAAAAAATATTGGACTATAAAAAGTAGACTTACGGTTATAATTTTAGTATAATTGTTAAAAAAATTGATTTAGTATGTATAATTCACTGAAGAAGGAAGACGTAGAAGGAGAGATTGAATGAATTCTAGAGGACTAAAAAGAGTTATGGCTGTGCTATTTTCTTTTGTTCTGTTTATGGTAGCAGGAATTTCTGTCTATGCGGCAACAAATGAGACGCAACCAGCAACTAGTTCTACAGCTGGAGTTGTAGCAACGGCGGGTAGCGGTGTTGCTAACGGCGTATCTCCTAGTGTAGCAAATGAAAAAATCGATATCCCTCTTAAGGTAGAGTGGACGGGTAGAGATAGAGTTCCAGTTGATGTTACACTGTGGGCTAACGGTGTTAGAAAGCAGACTGTTTATCTAGACTATCAGAAACACTGGGAGCATACCTTTAGAAATATGCCTAAGTATGATGAAAATGGAGATGAAATCAAATACACAGTAACTCAGCCTAATATCGTTACTTATGGAAGTTTTAAGTACAAAACCACTATTTCTGGTGATGCGACAAGTGGTTTTGTTATCAAAAATTTCTCACTAATCGACATAACTGTAGGTAAGTCGTGGAACATGGTACCTAATATTGTAATTCCAGGTACACCAAGTCCTGCGGATCCGCCTAGCATGTTTTTTTGTGACAAATGTTTTGAGTGCCTTTGATGATGGTATGAGCTATTCCTCGGATACAAGCCTTGCTGCTGATTCAAATATAGAAGATGAAAATTACGATGACCCCGTCAATTCTTCTGATGATTCTGATGATGGAGAGCAACCTGATGACAGAAGTAAATCAAAAGTTGCAGTTCCCGATTCTATCACAGTTAAGCTTTTAGCTGACGGCAAAGTAGTTGATACAATGCAGCTAACAAAGGATATGGATTGGACTGGTAAATTTGAAAACCTTCCAAGGTATGATGAGAGAGATAATCACGAGATACAATACACAATTGAGGAAACACCTGTACTCGGCTATAAGACAGAATATCTTCATACAAGTGTTATCGATGTAGTGATTAATAAATCCATAATAGATATTCCCGTAGAGAAGAAGTGGGTGGGGAAGAAGAGTGGTCCTGTAGAAGTTAAACTTTATAGAACCTGTAAGGTTACAAAGTATGACTATAATCTTAACAGGAATGTAACAACTACTATAGACGAAGAAGTAGATTCGGCAGTACTAAGCGATTCTAATAATTGGAAGCATACATTTAATGATATGTATGAATTCTATATAGAAGATGGTGAAAACCCAGTTATCTATAAATACTACGTGAAGGAAGTAAACGTCGCAGGATACGATACGGCTATAACTGGCGATCAAAATGAAGGATTTATTATAACAAATACCTCAACTGATAAAATTTCCATTCCTGTAGAGAAGAAGTGGGTAGGAGAGGCTGCTAATAGTACAAAGGTTAAACTGTTTGCAGATGGTTCAGAAGTTGGTGAGGTAGAGCTTAATGAAGCGAACAACTGGAAACACGTATTTGCAAACCTACAGAAATACAACAATAGCAATAAAGAGATTAAATATACTGTAAAAGAAGTAGGTGAAGATGGAAATCTAATTAAGTTCGATGGTAAATCATATAAGGTTATTTATAAGGGAAATGCTGCGGATGGATTTACTGTTACAAATGAGAAAGAAAAATCCTCCATCGACGACAACACCGGCACCTAAAAAGCCTTCTGTTCAAAAGAAACATATTTCACCGAGAACTGGTGATGATAGCCATCTGGCGCTATATACATTGATGCTTGGGACAGCTACTTCGGTACTTGGACTATTATACTGTAGACGTAGAAATAAAGCTAATTAATTAACTTTTACAACAACATCATTAATAATTGCCCTCATTGCTTAATTTGAGTGATGAGGGCATTATTGTGCCATAATCCTGTAATGAGATTCATAATCACGATAGATAAATCTATTATTGCAAATATTTAAAATTAGGTTAAAATATGCAAAGTAACAATCATTGTTACCATAATGTATAAAGAAGTTTTGGGATTAGCTAAGGCTCCCGCTCTCGCTCAAATAGGAGGTATTGCTATTTTTGAATTTATGAAAAGGAGCGACAGAGCTCTCAATATAACATCTGACAACTGTAAACCGAGAGACAGAGCTTATTTGCTTCAGTATGAAGAAGCTCTAAAAGGTGAAGCTCTCCGAGATCCTATCCTTGTTCATATCAAATCTAGAGATGGACTAGTGCTCAAGGGGAGACTCTATAAGAAGCAAAAAAATAAGCCCAGGGCTGTTGTAATTGCCGTTCATGGCTTCCATAGCGGAGGTCTAAGAGATATGGGCAGATTCGCTGATATGTATTCAAGGAACGGATTTGATTATCTAATCATTTCTCAGAGGAGCCACTTTGATTCAGAAGGCGAATATCTAACTTTTGGTGCAAAGGAGTCATTGGATGTCCTTGATTGGGTCGATATTGTACGCAAGATATATGCACCTGATATTCCGATAATTTTACATGGAGTATCAATGGGAGCGGCTACAGTTTTAATAGCTGCGGGCATACATGATAATCTTGTAGATAGTAATAGCAAACCTAATATAATCTGCTGCATAGCAGATAGCCCATATGACGATATAATCGGCCAGATAGAGCATTTATTGGGAGAGAGGAGTAATATTACTAAAAAGATAATAATAGGTCTATTTAAGGCAAATATGCGGCTTAGAGCAAAAGCCAATGCTAGTGACGCATCCCCGATTACATCTATGGCATATATAAAGCTTCCAGTCATGTTTGTACACGGAAAAGACGATAGATATGTACTGCCTGATAATTCGTTAAGATTATATGAAGCATGTAAGTCAGAGATTAAGGAGTTACTTATAGTAGAAGAAGCGGGGCATGTGTGTTCGTTTGTTGTAAATCCAGATGAGTATGAGAATGTGTTCACATCATTTGTTGACAGAATATTAGAGTGACTAAGTGAAAGAATTTAATAAGCAAGGTTACTGAATTTGAGCCGCATGATTTGTGCGGCTTTTAGTTTTGTCATAAATAAAAGAAATTAAAGACCCTCCCAATCGGGAGGGTCTTCGAGACTTTGATCATATAATTTATTATCTCTTTACGAGATTATAATCTTATTTTGCACCAAAGAAATCCTTGAACTGTCCATATACAATCATAGCCATGAAGAGAGGTCCAATCCATCTGATGCAGAAATTGTAGAAACCTCTAGTCTTGAATGTGCGAGTTCCACCGTTTTCGATTTCTTCATCGAGTGAGTGAGGTACAACCCATCCAAGTAGGATAGCCATGATGAGACCTGTCAGTGGCATCAAGATACCTTCAGCTAGACAATCCCATACGCTGAGAACGTCAGCCTGTCCGAATAGGTGGAACCAGTTCATCTTAGGGTTTCCGCCTAGGCTGTCAGCAGTTGTTAGGAAGTTTCCGACGAATGCTGCAAGTGCCATGATAATCGAAACCTTAACTCTGCTTGCAGGCTTACCAGCCTTAACTCTGGAGTCGAGGATTGCAGAGATACCAGCTTCCATCATTCCGATTGAGGAAGATAGAGCTGCGAAGAATACTAGTAGCCAGAATGCTAGCTGGAAGAACTTTCCAGTAGTACCCATCGACTGGAATACAGTAGTCATCGAAACGAACAGTAGTCCAGGTCCACCGCTTGGCTTTAGACCGAATGCGAATACAGCTGGCATGATAGCCATTCCTGCGAGAACAGCTACTATGGAGTCACCTGCTGTGATGATAGCAGCGTTAGACTCGAGGTTCTCCTTCTTGCCGAGGTATGAACCGTAAGCGATGATACAGCCAGAAGCAAGTGACAGTGAGAAGAACATCTGTCCACCAGCAAGTCTTACTACTTCGAAGAAGTCAGTCTTCCACATTGTTAAATCAGGGTAGAAGAGGAACTTAAGTCCAGGACCAGCCCCAGGAAGTGTGCAAGATCTTATAACTACAGCTATTAGTAGGAAGAATAGTGCAGGCATAGCGATTTTACAGAACTTCTCGATACCTCCTGATACTCCTCCGAATACGATTACCATAGTGAGTAGAAGGAATCCAGTCATCCATGCTACAGAGTTTCCAACATTTCCGATCATGCCACCGAATAGAGCACCAGGATCTCCAGTGTTGAGAACTGAATTCTTCATGAATAGAGCCTGAATTGACTCAAATAAGTATTTAGTGATGTATCCACCAAATGTGCAGTAGAAGCAGATTAGGAACCAAGGAACGATAGTCTGAAGAACACCGTTGAACTTAAATCTGTGATCAGCCTCTTTGTACGCTTCGATAGCAGCCTTCTGAGTCTTACGTCCAAGAGCAATCTCGGATAGCATCAGAGGATATCCTACTACGATAGCAAGAATTGTGTAAATAATTAGGAATGCGAATCCGCCGCCAAGTCCTAGCTTATAAGGGAAGGACCATAGGTTACCAAGACCTACAGCGGAACCAAGTGCAGCCATCAAATCCAAAATTGGAATTAAATTGACCTTTGTTGTTTTCCTGTTCCATGTTAAATAACCTCCATACATAGAATAATCAAAGTCCTATTACAAGTACAATTTGATTATAGAATTGGTATATTGTGTTGTCAATATGACTTCATCATCACAAATTCGACACTTTTTCACTGCGTATGGCAAAAAGCCTTTTATTTCAAGCAATACAGAGATATTGATATAATTTTTAATTATTAAAAAAATTTTTTTGTTACATCAATAAATATTTTTAGAAAAATAGGTAGAATTTGTAACAACATTATTAATATAAAAGGTGAGGATAAAGTTGCTTCTATGTATAGAAAAAAACAGCTTCGCAGTGTTTGCGAAGCTGTTTTTTTATTAAGCAATTATTCCGTTATTATAAAATTTCAACAACTAATCCAGTCAAGCTTTTTATGCACCAGGGATGGTAGGTCCAGAATTAGTATTTGATGTTGACTGGCTGGTATCATCATCGGTATCATCATCCTCTTCATATTGATTCTGCTGAGGAGTAGGTTTAGGTTGCACATACGTGGAACGACCTTTTTCTGTACCCTTAGTGTAGTATTCACTTCCTACCTTTACGACATCGTTTGGCATTGATTTATACTTGCCATTCTTAGCGTTAGGCACCTGATTCATAATTCTGCCCCATAGTCTTGCGGCCATACCAGACATGGATGAAAGCTTGATATTAACGTCTGTACCAATCCACAGTGAAGCTGCGTAATTAGGTGTAAACCCATCGAACCAAATATCATAATTACTGTTAGTAGTACCGGTTTTACCTCCGGCCTGAACACCACTTATAGATGCTGCCCCGGCAATACCATTCGATACTACCGTTCTAAGCATATCAGTCATGATGAAAGCAACTCCTTCATCCATAACTTTCGTTTTCTTTGACTTGCTCTTTAGCAGAACCTTCCCGTGCCTATCTGTAACTTTAGTGTAAGCTATAGAGGACTGACGCACACCGCCGTTAGGGAATGTTGCATAAGCCTGAGCCATCTCGAGAGGGATTACACCATTTGTAAGACCACCAAGAGCAAGCGCTGCTGAGTTCATGTCACTGGTATCGCCTTTAGTAACAATTGTGGTTAATCCAAACTTCTTTAGCATGTCTGCAGAATATTCATTACCAACCTGGAGCTGAATCTTGACAGCGACAGTGTTGATAGATTGCTGCAATCCTTTACGCATGGTTACTGGACCTGTGAAGCTGTTACTTGCATTTTTAGGCCATACCTTTCCGTTAAATGTCATCTGCTCATCGACAATAGTGGATGAGGCAGTTAAATAGCTACCGTAGCTCTTAACTCCTTGCTTATCATGCTTATAATCGACAAACGGCCATGTTTCACCTTTCTCTGCATAGTCAAAACTCTTCTGGAGTGCTGCACCATATACAGAGAGTGGCTTTATTGATGAACCAGCCTGCCTTGGGTTAAGTGCACGGTTATACAATCTGCTACCGGATTGACCACGACCACCGACCATCGCCTTTATCTTGCCACTTCCAACTTCTACTACAACCATTGCAGCTTGTGGCTGAATAGTCTTTTCATTTAAAGAGTATGCGTCTGGTTTAATGATCAATGTGTTTCCAGACTTTACCATAGCCTTAGGGAAGTCCTTGAAATAACTCTTATCAATAACCAGATTGTCGTCACTATCTAGTTTCTTATACTTGCTAGGCACATTTATAAATCCACCTGAATATATGTAGAATGTGCCGTTTTCTTGAACATATTGTTTCTTGAACTCAAGGCTATAATTTACTTTTCCACCAGCCTTTGTAGTGAATATGTTTAGCCTTTTGTTACGTTTAATAGTAACTGAGCCATCTTTATTAATAGTTACTTCGTCACTCTTTAGTGTAAAATCACCATCAGAGTTAAAGCTATCGTTATAGTCATATAACAGGATGGTTCCGTTTGCACCTACCACATTGCCAGAAGAATCCTTGCGGATACTTACTAGGGAAGGGAAGTTAGATCCCGTTTCAAATTCCTTGGTTATTACACTTTGTGCTGTAGAATCCATAGTGGAGTGTATCTGAAGTCCTCCAGTATAAATCATCCTCTCAGCTTCTTCTGGTGAAATATTATATTTCTTCTGTAGGTCATGAGATACTTCATCAATTACGTATTCATTGAAATATGAATTAACGCTCTTGTTACTTTTAACAGATGGGTTGATAAAGTTAATTAAGTCTTTATTATAAGCTGCTTTAAATTCTTTATCCGTTATATAGCCTTGTTCATGCATCAGCTTAAGGGCGGTGTCACGACGATTTTTAGATGTATCATTAGCTATATAAGTATCCGGGTTACGAAGGATTATGTTGGTATTTCCTTCGGTTACAGAGTCTTTACCCACGAGTTTAACTAGCGCATAAGTATCAGGCGCCTGAGGCAAGGCGGCAAGCGCTGCACACTCATCGAGAGTTAAATCCTTAGGATCCTTAGAGAAGTAAGCATGCGATGCTGAATATACACCATAACTTCCAAAACCTAGGTAAATTGTATTAAGATACGCCTCGATGATTTGTTTCTTCGATAAAGATCTTTCAATCTGACTAGCATAGTACATCTCGAGGATTTTACGCTTAATGCTTCGCTGACTCTTAATCTTTGGCAGGTATACATTACGTGCAAGTTGCTGCGTTATAGTACTTGTACCACTTATATGACCAGATCCTGTAAATGACTGAACTACGGCTCCCGCCATTCTTGTCCAGTTGAACCCGTGGTGCTTCCAGAAAGTCTTGTCCTCTAGTGCTACAAAGGCGTTAATCATATTTTTTGGCATATCTTTATAAGATATGAGCTGTCTGTCTTGGTTGTAAAAGACAGTTGAAACCTTTTTGTCTTGATCATCATAGATTACCGAGCTTTGGGCTACCGAATCATAGATATTCTCGGGATCTATCTTAGGAGCAGTACTGATTACAACGAATGTATAAAGGACTGCAATCACAAAGAAGATGGCAAATAAAATTATAAGATCCTTCGCAATTTTTCCTTTGCTTAAAACTTTCGGTGTATTTTTTACTTTTTTTCCATTGACAACTACCGATGCGCCGAGACTTTTGTTATAGTAGGGATTTTCCTTAAAAAACAGCCTATCTTTGAGAGGCTCGCCATTTCCCTTAATTAATCGTGTAAGAAAAGAACCTCTATTGTTTTTAGAGCCTTTGGTTTTAGATTTATTTTTTTTGTTTCTTTTGCCGCCTTTATTAGACGATACATCTTCGGCATTAGCAGATGCCTGTGACGCATCATCGCTATCAAGCGCTTCGAACTTAGATAGAAATTCATCTATTTCACGTTCTTTATTAGAAATCTTGTCATTATCAGACTTCATTAGAAACCCTCCAATTATAAATAATAAATATAAAGCAGATTATTACATTATATAATTCATATCATTATATCACATATATTCGTATGAAAAAAATATTAATAGAGGCTTAAATTAAAATATTATATAAAAACGCCTCTATTCTATCTGAAATTCATCAAATAGGGCAGAAGCGTTAAATTGTTTTTTTTAATAGAATTGCTTAAAATTACAGTCTATTACATGCTAATAAAATGCATTTTAAAAAAATTTATTAACCCAGATTTTGTATAAGAATTTATATAGTTCAGTATAGTATTCGTTACCTTTATACCTGCATCTGGATCATCGTCATTTAGGTTAATATGAGTAATTTTAGCTTCGGATTGAACATTCTTAAGTAGTGACATGGTTGTAAATTTTTGGTCCCTGTCAATTGGAATAGCGATTGTCTGTGCTGCTTTATCATTTACATTTGAGTAAATAGAGCTGAGAGCACTAGAAAGCTTTTGGTCTTTATTTTCATATGCATCATATAGGTCATAGGTCTTAATTTCTAAACCAGATAGTGATGCTGCCGAGGCATTATCCTTCATTATTTGGTCACGATAAGCATTTGTAACACCTGTCGTATTCATTTTAAGGTGCATAATATCACCTTCTACATATAGCTCTTCCATTGTATTTGTCGCATATACATCACCCTTTGAATACTTATGAGGAATCTTATCCTCGTCACTGAACCTATAATTGCTATTTTTATCTATATAAAGATAAGTTGTTAAATACTCAATCGTGCTTGAGATATTGCCGTATCGGGTAACTTTGATTCATCTGTGATGATAGAATAGGTCATCTTAGCATCTGGGAAATACTTCTTGTTTGCCTTCATGAATTTCTCAACTTGGCCGTCAAAGTACTCCTTTGTATCATCTAGGTTGTATGAATCTACAAGAAGTGTAAATTCAAGAGAACTAGGATACATATTGCCGTTATTTCCAACCTTCATATCAGCAATCTGGTATGATACAGATTTGTTTTTTTATATTTAGATACTATGGAACTAAATACATCAAATACATCTGGTTGTTGTGAGATGTATGAGCTAGGGACATCGGTTTTGATGCCAGTAATCTTAATTTTGATACCAGTGTTCTGCGTTCTTGCTTCTGTGGCATATGGGATTGATATGTCACTCATGCCACTTGCAAACGAATTATTTGATATATATAGTTTCTTTCCGCCGCTAACATATATAACATTAGAATTAGCTGGTATATATGATTTGTTTATATTCTTTGCTCCGACATGATCATTGTTTTCGTTATTCATAAAGATTGCTATTACACTGCCTCCATTTGTCTTGGAAGTAGATACTTCATGGAGTGTAGCGAGCGAGTCAGCATCAATAGCCGCAGTCTTATAATTATAATCAGCGATAACAACGGTTGCAGGAGCTGTGACATCTGATGCTGTCTTGGTGATGATTATATTACCGTGTTCATCGGTTATAAATAAGACCTTATCTTTAGCGGTTTCGCTTTCGATAAATTTCTGCAGTTCAGCATTAGAATTAAAATCTTTTGATTTTGATAAGAGCTGCTCGCGAAAAACTCATGTAGTTTTCCTTATTAACAAGTCGAGTCTTCGTCATTTTATAATATGCGATAATGCCGACAAATGCTAAAACAATTACGAGCACAATAGCTGTGGTTTTTTTATTAGAATTACGCATGGAAATCCTTTCAGTTTTTTATATCTTATATATATAGATTTCATTATACAGAGTAAGTGTGAAGATTAGAACAAGAAAATCTACTATTATGATACTTAATTATTTTCTAAATTTATCTTATAAACGTAGATAAAATAAAAGTTGATTTTGGTATTAGTATTGTTATAATTAAAAGAATACAAAAATGATAACAAAACCCTTGCACCTAGTGCAATTGTTGTGTTATAATTTTCATCGCATTACTAGTGAATGCAACTATATTAACTGCAAGGAGGTGCGGCAAATGTCCAGAAAATGTGAAGTTTGCGGTAAGGGTCAGACTTCGGGAAACGCTGTTTCTCATTCTAACAGACATTCGAAGAGAAAGTGGAATGCTAATATTCAGTCTGTAAGGATTAGCGAGAACGGTACGGTCAGAAAGGCAAACGTTTGCACGAGTTGCCTGAGATCTGGCAAAGTAGACCGTGCCATTTAGTCTATATACCCGATTTCTTGTCTTAAACGGCTAGCCGTTTAAGGCTTTTTTTATTGAATATAATCGAGATACAATCGCTATTAATTAAATAATCGGATATAATCTTAAATATAGATTCACGGAAGAAATGGTAGTTAATGCGATGCGGAGGATATCATGCAGGTGCTTAATAAATCTCATTATGGAGCTATAAACATCAGTAAACAAGTTATGAATAAACTTGTCCTTGATGAATTACTTAAATATGAAGATATTGTATTCCCATGTAGCCATACAGGAAAACCCTTAAAAAAAGGATTCTTTTCCGGCATAAATGAGCTGCTTTCTTCTATTGAGATTCACGAGGCGGCTAATGGGACTTACATATTTTTTTCTATATTATAGTAAAGTTTGGTGAAAGTATTAATGAGATTTGTAATGCTATTTTTGATAGTATAGAGCGTGACTTCGAGATGTTTTCTCTCGTCAAACCTGTAGAGATAAAGGCTTGCGTTAAAGGTGTACAAGCTGAGCATCTTACGAGAAGAGATTTTGAAGTGATTAGGACGAATAAATAGAATATGAGATTAAGTGATAGTATAACGACAATCAAGGGTGTGGGTGCTAAAAAGCAAATACTGCTTGAGGCTATGGGAATATTCACTATATACGACTTACTTGAACATAAGCCGTTTAGATATCAGAACAGACTGAGTAGGGCGCCTTTTATGGATGTTCCTGAAGGTAAAGATGTTTTGATAGGTGGCATATTAATTAATAAGAGGCTTAGGTCTATAGGAAAAGGTCGAACAATGCTTGAATGTGCGCTCCGAGATGAGAGCGGTATCTTTCACGCAATTTTTTTTAATATGCCTTTTCTTGAAAAGAATTTAAGATTGGGCACTGATTACACATTGTTTGGTAAGATGAAGTGGAGAAATGGGGCAAAGACTATTGTCAATCCTGAAATGTATCCTGCGAATAGTCCTCGAGACATTCGTGGCATAATTCCTGTATATAGGCGCTCTGCAGGAATAACCTCTAATGAATTATCTAAACTGATTCGAAGTGTACTGGAAAGACTAGATGAATCCTGCGAGTGGTTGAGCGATGAGCTTATCGAGAAAAATAATCTTGCTCCCGAGGACTATGCATACAGGAATATTCATTTTCCAGAAAGTGGAGCATCCTACAACAGGGCAAAATTTAGGCTAATATATGATAAATTGCTGGCATTTCAATATTCCGTTTTGTATAACCGCAGACTACTTGATGAAGAATGTGAAAACTCAAAGATTGCTCAAGTAGATATAAGCAAATTCTTGGAGGCACTTCCTTTTAGTCTTACTGAAGGACAGCAGAGTGCAATAGATGATATAGAACATGACTTGATGAATAAAAGAGCCATGAATAGACTAGTGCAAGGCGACGTTGGCTGTGGAAAAACTGTCGTCGCTGAAACAGCTATCTTTCATGCTGTTAGTGCGGGGTGGCAATCTGCGTTTATGGCGCCAACCGAAATTTTTAGCTAGACAGCACTTTGCTAAGCTAAGTGTGGATTTTGCAAAGTTCGGAATGAAAACAGCACTTCTTGTTAGTGGACTTAAAGCAGCTGAGAGAAGAGAAATTCTTGAAGGTATTTCTAGCGGTGATATTGATATAATTGTAGGGACACATGCTCTCATTCAGTCTGATGTAGAGTTTGCAAAGCTAGGTCTAGTTATAACCGATGAGCAGCATAGATTTGGTGTGAACCAGCGGAAGATTTTTGTCAGAAAAGTCAGAAGCCGTTAATGTACTGGTAATGTCGGCAACTCCAATTCCCAGAACGCTCGCGGCTACAGTCTTTGGTGATATGGATTTTTCTGTAATAAAGAGTAAACCATCGAATCGCAAGGATATAATAACAAGATATGCTACCGAAAAATCTCGAAAACGTGTGTATGCAAATGTTTATAAAGAGGTAAAGAGCGGTAATAGAGCGTATATTGTAGCACCGTCAATCGAGGATAATGAAGAAAGCGATTTAATATCTGCGGAAGCGCTGTATGAAGAACTGAAATTAAAATTCAAGGGTTTAAATGTAGGGCTTATTCATGGAAAACTTGATAAATTAGAAAAAAAGCGAATAATGAATGAATTTGCTGATGGGTCTATCAATGTGCTTGTATCGACTGTTGTAATTGAAGTTGGTATAGATGTTCCTGAAGCAACTGTCATAGTAATTGAAAATGCAGAAAGATTTGGTTTAGCGCAGCTACATCAACTTAGGGGAAGAGTCGGAAGAAATGATTTGCAGTCGTTTTGCTATCTAATTTGTTATAGTGATTCTGAGAATGCAATAGCACGAATGAATGCCATGGTAGAGATGAGCGATGGATTTGAGATTAGCGAAGAAGATTATAGGCTGCGTGGTGCGGGTGATTTGATGGGGACTATGCAGCACGGGTATTCTGGTAATAGTTTTTATGACTTATTTGGATATGATAAAATATTAAAACTTGCAACTTCTGACGCAGAACAGATCCTATCTAAGGATCAAAGTGAGATTAAAGAGCTCGTAGACATAGAGCAGCTGCAGCTTAGAACAAACAATATCATGATGCAAGATAATAGTAATATAATATAGTAGGAAATAGCAAAGGAGATATCAATGAGGATTAATTCCGGCAGGTTCAAATACAGAAAATTGGAGATTCCTGAGAGCGCTAGACCCACTACAGAGAAAGTTAGAGAAGCGGTTTTCAGCATGCTTATAAATAGGGTAGAAGGAGCGACTGTGCTTGATTTGTTTGCAGGCTCGGGGATCATTAGGACTCGAAGCTCTATCAAGAGGGGCAGAGTTCTGCGTTTTTAACGAAGGTGATAGAAAAAACTATAAGATTCTAAAAAATAATATTACAAATTGTAAGGCTGAAGAAATTTCTTCAACATATAATAATGATTTTAGAAAGGCTCTTACACTTGCAAATAGAGAGTTTGATATAATATTTGTAGACCCTCCTTACCGTGAAGGGTATTATGGTGAAGTCTTTGAACTCGTTGAGGAATATGGGCTTTTGGCAGATGGTGGAGTGATCGTAGTCGAGCATTTAAACGATAATGAATTATCTGACAATATACTTGGCTTTTCTAGAATTAAGCATAAAAGGTATGGAACTATAGGTGTAGACTTCTTCGAAAGAGCTTAAAGCCTTGCAAATACAATATCTGTTTGTTAAAATACGTTGAGAGATGGTGATAAAAATGAAGAGAACTGCAATTTATGCGGGTTCTTTTGATCCGATAACCAATGGTCATTTGGATATAATTGAACGCGCAGCTAATATGTTCGATAGTTTGACTGTCGGCATAGCCGTTAACAGTTCTAAGACTCCGCTCTTTACCTTGGATGAACGCAAGAGGATAATTTCCAAGGTGACGGAACACATACCTAATATTGAAATCGATGTATTCGATGGACTGCTCGCAGAGTATGTTAACAAGCACGGTTTCGAAGCGGTTGTTAGGGGGCTTAGAGCAACTACTGATTTTGAATATGAAATTCAGATGGCGCAGATGAATGCTCGCTTATACACGGGTGGGACAGAGACTGTTTTCCTGATGACAGACCCTCGGTATTCGTTCATTAGTTCATCTCTCATCAAAGAAGTGGTATCTTATGGTGGCGATGTAGATGGGTTGCTACCAGACTATGCAAACGAAATGATTAAAACAAAGTTGATAATCAATAAACTAGGAGGAAATCGTTATGAGCGACGCATCAATTAGAGTTATGACACTACTTGACGATCTCGAGGAAATTCTGGCTAATGCATCTAAGGTTCCTTTTTCGGAGAAGGCAATTGTAGATAGCGATGAAATTAGGAGTATTGTTGATGACATCAGGCTCAGTATGCCTAAGGACATTCAGCAGGCAAAGTGGGTTAAGGACGAGCAGGACAGAATTCTTAACGAAGCAAGAGGCGAGTACGATAAGGTAATCATCGCGGCAAAAAAGCAGGCTGAATATCTTGTTGAGAATGATATTATCAAGAAGGAAGCTGAAAAGAGGGCAGATGCTCTTATTTCTGAGGCTGAAAATCATAGCAGATATATTAAGCTTCGTTCTTATGAGTATGTAGATAAGCTTCTTTTCGACATGCAGAATGACATTGCGAAGGTTGCTACAGAGTACATTCAGCCAATGAATGATTACTTCACTGATATGCTAGGCGAGATGAATGGAAGAGTAAATGGAAATCGTCAAGGAAATGAAAGCGCTTGCTGAACGAATTCAGGGCGGAGCCTCATATAGCGAAGGTCAGCAGACAGCTCCTGAAGCAGAAGAAGAGGAGCAATAATTACCCGATGAAAGTTTTGGGAATTGTTGCTGAATACAATCCTCTTCATAATGGACATTTGTATCATATCAATAAGGCAAAGCAAGAAACTGGTGCTGATGCAGTAATAGTAGCTTTAAGCGGAGATTATGTGCAGCGCGGTGAGCTTGCTGTGACTAACAAGTGGGTTAGAGCAGAGTCCGCAATTAAGAATGGAATAGACGCAGTGTTTGAGATACCTGTTTATGCATGTCTCGGCAATGCGTCTGTTTATGCTTCTACGGCAATTAAACTTCTCTCTGCAACTGGTTTTATAGACGTTATATCATTTGGTAGCGAATCGGGTAATTTAGAAAAATTGACAGAGACTGCCTCTAATCTGAATGACATAAGGATAGGCGAGAGGATTAATGAACTGTCAAAAGACGGACACAGTTATCCAAAGGCGCGTTTAATTGCGTACGAGGAGCTATTTGGTGATAGTTCTAATGAAATTTTAAGTAGACCAAATGATACACTTGCACTTGAGTATATCAAAGCAAATGCAGTCCTTAAGAACTCAAATATTGATCTTCATACTGTAAAACGCGAGTCATCTGGGTATTCAGCAGCCTTTGATAATCGTATGAAATTTCAAAGTTCATCTGGAATTAGAAAAGCCATTCGAAATAATATTGATGTATCTGATTTTATGCCTGAAGATTCAGTGAAGTACATGAAAAATAAATCTGCTCTCACTAGAGACAGAATAGATGATAATCTATTTAACCTAGTGAGATATGCCCTTTTAAATCTTTCGTCTGATGAAATTGACGAGTTTCCACAGGGTGGAGAAGGTATAGGTGCAAAGCTTCTGGAGTCAATTAACAAATGTAAGTCGGCAGATGAACTTATTATGGCGGCAAAGAGCAAGAGGTATACATATACCCGCATTTCAAGGCTTTTGATGCAGATTGTACTAGGGATTAAACGCACCGAGTTTGATGGAATGGATCCAGGATACCTTAGGCTACTTGCTGCTAATGAGATGGGGAGAAAGCTTGTTAGAATGGCAAAGAACGAAGAGTTAAATATGCTGCCCATATTGACAAATATCAACAGGGAAGCTCAGAATCTACCAATATTTGCTAAGAATCAATTGCTTCTTGACATTAAGGCTGCGGATACTTACAATATTGTAGCAATGAATGATATGTACAAAGAATCGGATCGCGTAAAAAGTCCGATAATGCTTTAAATTTCATTGACATAGATAGATGTTACGTATATAATATTGACTTGTAATGCGTGAAACGTAATTTCAATATTTGAGATAATCACATTTGTAAGGAGGTGTCGACAATGGCAGTACCAAAGAGGAAAACATCGAAAGCAAAGACTGCTAGCAGAAAGGCTGCTAACATGAAGATGGGCGCTCCAGGACTTTCAACTTGTCCTCAGTGTCATGAGCCAAAAGCTTCCACACAGAGTTTGCCCAACATGCGGATTTTATGATGGAAAAAGACGTCGTAAATAACGCTGAATAGTTAAGACAAGCCCATGATCCGAGATATCTCGGGTCTTTTTCTTTTTTTGCAAATATACTTTACAAATAGTATAATTAAAGGAATGTAAAATGTATAAACACGAATTGGGGAATTATGGCAGAGGATAAGAAAAAACGTGGTCCAGGTAGACCGCCCTGAAGTAAGAATAAGTCAAAGAAATCTGCATCTGCTTCTAATAACAAAAGAAGTATCAGTAATGCGGAGAATGCTGAACAGAAGCAGATTCGTGAGATGCAGGAAAAAAGGAATTCACATAGAAAGCTTATTGATGAGATATGGGGAATTGCCATATTTGCAATAGGTGTTTTTTTGATATTTACGATGAAGAGTGATAGTACTGGAAGCTTCGGTCACGGAATACATAACATTTTACGAGGTCTATTCGGCGGGATGTCTTATGTGCTTCCATATTTTTTGATATTGGTTGCAATTTGCTTATTCCTTCAGAAGTTACAGCATTTAAATGCTAGGACAGCATCATTAACTACACTCATATATTTTATGATGTGTGCACTTAATGGATACAGATTTGTAGACTCTAGTAATATCAAATTCGGATTTGGTGACATATTGATTTTTTATCGAGATGGCGTAAAAGGGTATAATGCCGGAGCTGTCGGGATGGAGTTAGCAAATGTTCTTGTTAAGCTTATCGGAAAACCAGGATTGATCATCCTCGGTTTAGCTTTGATTGTTATATCTGTGCTCTTAGTCGCAAACACTCCTATTTCTAAACAAATACACGCATTTAGAGAAGCTAGAGAAGAGAAACGCCTAATAAGGGAATTTGAGCGTTCAGGTGGGACTATTGGACCGTCATCAAGTTTTGGAGTGAATAAAACAAATGATGCAGGGGTTACTTCGGATAGAACTGATAAAAATGAACAAATGAAGTTTGGAGAGGACGAGCAAGTAGGCGTGAGCACTACCTCTGCAGCCTCTTCAGCCGTAACTGATTATAACTTCGCTGGAAATACGAGTCATGTCTATAATGATGAATTGGAAGAAGAACCAACATCAGGTTTATTTGGTAGAATGCTTGCCAAACACCTTAATTCTAGGAAAGAAAGAGATCAGGCGAATGATATCGGAGCTACTAGTATAAAACCTGTAAAAGATAGCTTAAGTAATGGTGATTCTCAGAGCGGTGAGTCAAGTGGAAAGAAAACTGCCGCAGGATTTCCTGACGAGTCTACTAGGAGAGAATTGGCGAATATGCTCGATAATGGATCTGACTTTGGTGGAGATGAAAGTGGAGCCTATGAGGGATATAGAGGGAAGGATGTAAGCGATATTGGTCGCGGTCTTGGTACTGGAGATGATTTATCGTCGCGAGGGCAAGCTGGCTATGGGCTTGATGGTGCTATAGAATCATCATCTTCAGGATCGACTGGTCTTTGTGGATATGATGGAATAAGTGATGATAGAAGCATTTCTCCTAAGTCGGGATTAGGGCTTGATGATTCAAACGCAGGAAAAACTTCAAGGTCTAGAATTGCAACTTATCGTGGCCCAGGGACACCTGAATTTGATGGATTAAAGACACAGGAATCCGCATTGAAATCCGGTCTTGGTGCAAGTGCAGGAATAGGCGCGGCAACAGCTGCTAGAAATCTTGTATCTGGAAAATCTACAGAAGATGCCGTATATAATCAAAAAGAAGATACTAGACCGACTAAGGCTGACCATGACGAAATTGTAAAGCAGGTGGAAGAAGGTCAAGCAAAGAAGGAAAGCAAATATGTATTCCCTTCGGTAGATTTACTAAGTAGGCCTAAGCCTAATAACAATATGATGAGTGGCAATCAACTTGAAGAACGAGCTCGATTGTTAGAACAGACCTTGAATGATTTAATGTAGAAGCGAAGGTCCTAAATGTTACACAAGGTGCGTCTGTTACGAGATATGAAGTTCAACCGGCTACAGGCGTTAAAGTTAGCAAGATTACAGGGCTTGCTGATGATATTGCTCTTAATATGAGGGCAAAGAGCATTAGAATAGAGGCTCCAATCCCTGGTAAGGCAGCTGTTGGAATAGAAGTCGAGAACGAAAAGGCAGCACCTGTACTTATTAGAGAGCTAATCGAATCTAATGAGTTTAAGCATGCAAAGTCTAAGATAAGCTTTGTCGTTGGAAAAGATGTTTCGGGAAGGAATGTCATTGCAGATCTTCACAGCATGCCTCATATGCTTATAGCAGGTGCAACTGGTTCTGGTAAGAGTGTGTGTATAAACACCATAATTACAAGTTTTCTTTACAAAGCTTCGCCAGATGAAGTTAAACTTGTACTTATCGACCCTAAGGTGGTTGAACTAGGGAGCTATAATGGAATACCGCACATGTTAATACCAGTTGTTACAGATCCCAAGAAAGCAGCTGCTGCGCTTAACTGGGCAGTAAACGAGATGCAACAACGATATAACAAGTTTGCTGAGATTGGAGCTAAGGATCTCACATCATATAATCATTCTGTTTCTAACTCTGGAGATGCAGAAAAGGTTATGCCTCAGATTGTTATCGTCATAGATGAACTTGCAGACCTCATGATGGCGGCGTCATCTCAGGTTGAAGAAGCTATATGTAGACTAGCACAGAAGGCAAGAGCCGCTGGTATGCATCTCATAGTAGCTACTCAGAGACCATCTGTTGATGTTGTAACTGGTCTGATTAAGGCAAATATTCCTTCAAGAATTGCATTTAGTGTATCATCGCAGTTTGACTCACGTACAATTATCGATACTGCTGGAGCTGAAAAACTTCTCGGTAAGGGTGATATGCTCTTCTCACCGGTTGAGGCTAACAAGCCTATCAGAATTCAGGGTCCATACATATCAGAGACGGAGAGTGCTGCGGTAATTGACTTCGTAAAATCGCAAAGCGAAACGGAATACCGAGAAGATGTGATTCAGAGCATTGAAGTAACAGACAAGCCTATTGCACAGGAGTCAGCAGAAGATGAACTAACTGAAGATGCAATAGAATTTATTTTAAAGCAAAAGCAAGCATCGGTTTCTATGTTACAGCGTAGATTTAGAATTGGATATAATCGTGCAGCTCGCATCATTGATGAGATAGAAGATATGGGCATAATTGGTCCGTCTGATGGCTCAAGACCTAGGCAAGTGTTAATGACCGAGGAGGAGTATTATGGACCAGCTGATCAGACGACCTTTGATAGCGGAGCACAAAATGACGATTTGGATCCTAAAGACGATGAAGTGGTAAATAATAACGGAGATTTTTTTAATGACAAATACGAACAAGACGTTCTATATTGATACCTTAGGGTGTGCGAAGAACGACTATGATTCGCAGGTTTTAGCAGCTGAACTCATGAGTAGAGGGTGTACACTTTCAGATTCTCCAGAATCGGCAGATATTCTGATTGTAAATACTTGTGGTTTTATTGAATCGGCGAAGATTGAATCAATTGAACATATATTCAGTATGGCAGCTATTAAAGGAGAGACTAAGAAGCTTGTAGTAACAGGCTGTCTTTCAGAACGTTATCATGAAGATTTGGTAAAAGAGATTCCTGAGGTTGACATTTTTACAGGTGTTAATGACTACGACGAACTTCCTGAACTGCTGCTATCAGCTGAAGAAGTGATGGCAGACAGTGTTAAGGGGAATGTTGGTAGAGTTCTGCCATATAAAGAAAGGATTCTTCCGAAGAATTCGTATTCTGGCGTTCTTAAAATTGCTGAAGGCTGTAATAACACATGCGCATTTTGCGCTATCCCTAAAATTCGCGGACCATACCGAAGTAAAAAAATTGAGGATGTAGTTCGAGAAGCGGAAGTTATGGCTGAGCAGGGAATTAAAGAACTAACCATTATAGCACAGGATACATCTTATTACGGTAAAGACCTTTATGGCAAAGCTATGCTGCCAAACTCCTAGAAGAGCTATGTAATATAGATGGTATTAATTGGATTAGAATCATGTACGTTTACGATGATGGGATTACTGATGAGCTCATCGATACAATTGCTGCAAATGAAAAAATATGCAATTACTTAGATATACCAATCCAACATATTTCAGATAACGTGCTTAGTCGGATGAGGAGAAATTCAACAGGAGATTCCATCAGGGATACATTCAAAAAATTGCGCGATAATATCCCAGGGGTACATATCAGAACAACTTTGCTTGTAGGATTTTCGGGAGAGAGCGAAGAAGATTTTGATGAACTTGTAGAATTCGTAAAAGAGGCTAAAATCGATAGATTAGGTGTATTTGCATTTTCTGATGAAGAGGGTACTCTATCTCATAGACTCGATGGAAAGCTACCAGAAGAAGTAAAAGAAAATCGCAGAAATACTATAATGGAGCTACAGGTTGGTATAAGTGAGGAGCTCAATCGAAATAAAATCGGAAAGATTTTCGAGGTAATGGTCGATGAAGTTCAATCTGATGGTGAATACATAGGTAGAACAAGGTATGATGCACAAGAGATTGATAATGAGGTTACTTTCACTAGTAAGCTTGCTCATATGTCAGGGGATATTGTAAAGGTTAAGATTACAGAGGCTTATGAATATGATCTCATAGGTGAGGAGGTTTAGATGAATTTACCTAACAAACTTACAGTTGGCAGAATGATTGCTGTTCCATTTTTTGTCGCTGCATTTATGATGCAGTATTACATGATAGCATTTATTATATTTATTGCAGCTTCGTTTACTGATTTATTGGACGGGAAGATTGCTCGAGCAAGAGGCCTTGTTACTAACTTTGGGAAGATAATGGATCCGCTAGCGGATAAAATATTGGTATATTCAGCGCTTTGTCTTTTAATAGGCGAAGGAACGATTCCAGCATGGTCGCTTATTGTTATTCTAGCTAGAGAGTTTGCAGTAAGTGGAATGAGAACAGTTGCAGCCTCAGAAGGACGAGTAGTTGCCGCTGGAATGAGCGGTAAGATTAAGACAGTTCTTCAGATGTTGGCAGTCCCTACACTAATTCTTGCGCTCACGCTTGATTCAGTATATGTGCTGATGACAATAGGTATGGCGCTCTTTTGGGCGTCTTTAGTAGCAACTATCTATTCAGGGTGCGAATATATAATCAAAAATAAAGACGTATTCTCAATGTAAATTTTGCATTTCAAATATATTGCAAAAATGTCTTTATTATTAGTATCAAAATATAAATTTAATATATTAAACTTACTCGGGGTGCTCGGTACGCCGAGTAATTGCGTAGAGGGGTAATAAGGGGTAATCAAGATGAACGTCTCGATAATAGCGGTTGGAACTGAATTACTTTTTGGTCAGACTGTAAATACAAATGCGACATATATTTCAAATCAATTGAACTTGATGGGGTTTAATGTCATGTATCACCATGTAGTAGGTGATAATCCTGGAAGGTTAAAAGAGTTAATTCAGTCTTCCTTTGTTGAAAGCGACATGATTATACTGACAGGTGGACTAGGACCAACTCAGGATGATCTTACCAAGGAAATAGTTGCAGAGGCTATGGGTGTAGATCTGTATTTTGATGAAAGATGCTATAGGGAAGTAAAGTCTTATTTTGATGATAGAAATCGGATTATGGCTGAAAATAATCGCAAGCAAGCATATATCCCTGTAGGCGCGGAAGTATTTCATAATGAAGCTGGAACGGCACCGGCTTTTGGCATTGAGAAGAACGGGAAATGTGCAATTTGTCTACCCGGTCCACCACGTGAGATGAAATGGTTATTTGAAAACTGTGTAGTAGATTATTTAAAAAGATTTTCAAGTAAGCAAATGTATTATAGGGTTATTAGGACTATCGGGATAGGTGAATCTGACCTAGAGACGAAGCTTATTCCAATCATCGATAATCAGAAGGATCCTACGATAGCAACGTATGCAAAAGAAGGTGAGTGTACACTGCGTGTAGCTTCACAGCGAGAAACGATGACAGAAGCTCAATTAGCTGTGGAGAACATGATTCGTGAGATCGACAAGTTAATTGGGAAGTATATATACAGTTATAATGATGAGGAACTTGCGGAGGTTGTCATTAGGAAGCTTAGAGAAAACAAATTATCTTTATCATCTGCAGAATCATGTACGGGAGGCATGTTCGCATCTTGTATAACTGATGTGCCAGGTGCATCTAATGTTTTTTTCACACGGATTTGTCACGTATAGTGAGACTGCGAAAGCTGGAGTTTTGGGCGTTGATAGTAAAATTATAGAAGAATGCTCTGTCGTTAGTTCAGAAGTTGCTATTTTAATGGCAAAAGGAGCACAAAAGTCTTCTAATAGCGATATTGCAATCTCAATAACAGGATACGCTGGACCAGAAGCTGATGAAGGACGTGAAAATGGAAATGCTTTCATCGGGTATGCCTGTGGCAATAAACTAGGTAACAAGAGCGGTTTTATTGAGATTAACACCAAGAGAAACGATAGGAAATGGAATCGTAACTTCTTCAAACTTAGGATGCTTTTAGTTGTTTATAATATCATCAATGACGCAATTAAAGTAATTAATAAAAAGTGATCTAAATATTAAATCGATAATAGATAATGCTAGATTTCCATGTAATCTCATGAATATTGGTAAAATGTATTATAGTGTGAAAAATTTACTTAAATAGTGGTTATAATATTGATTTATATCGATATTTAATTTGACCGTTATCATGCAAAGAATATATAATCTTGACAAACAAAAGAAGATTATATACAATACGAACAGATGTTCGAAATATACAGGAGGGACTATGGCAGTTAAGTCAAGTAAAGACAAGAGTTTAATCGGTAATGTTAGTGATAAAGAAAAGGCTCTTGAACATGCTCTAGATGAGATTCAGAAAGCGTTTGGCAAAGGTGCAGTTATGAAGCTTGGAGATGAAGGTCTTCATAACAATATTGAAGGGATTTCCACGGGCTCTATATCACTAGATGTTGCTACTGGTATCGGTGGTGTTCCCCGCGGCCGTATTGTTGAGATTTATGGACCTGAATCATCAGGAAAGACAACTCTTACATTGCACTGCATCGCAGAGGCTCAGAAGGCTGGCGGTAAGGCAGCGTTTATCGACGCTGAACATGCGCTAGATCCTGTTTATGCTAAGAATCTAGGTGTAGATGTAGATGATTTATTAGTGTCGCAGCCTGATACTGGAGAACAAGCGCTAGAGATTTGCGATATGCTTGCACGAAGTGGAGCTATTGATCTTATTGTTATAGACTCTGTGGCTGCACTAGTTCCAAAGGCTGAAATTCAGGGTGATATGGGGGACTCTCACGTTGGACTTCAGGCCAGACTTATGTCACAAGCCCTCAGAAAGATTGCAGGAACCGTTAACAAGACTAATACTTGTGTTATTTTTATCAACCAGCTTCGTGAGAAAATCGGAATCATGTTTGGTAATCCAGAGACGACAACTGGTGGCAGAGCACTCAAATTCTATGCTAGCATGCGACTTGACGTAAGACGTGCTGATTCTATCAAGCGTGGTGATGAGACCATTGGTAATAGAACCAAGGTTAAAATTGTAAAAAATAAAGTAGCACCTCCATTTAAAATTGCTGAGTTCGATATAATGTATGGAGAAGGTATTTCTATTGCAGGTGATGTGCTAGATACTGCTACAGCTATGAAATTCATTGATAAAGCGGGTTCGTGGTATAGCTATGAGGGTGAAAGAATAGGGCAAGGTCGTGAGAATGTAAAAGAATTTCTCGTTTCTCATCCTGAGATTCTTGAGACTCTTAAGACTAAAATCATGGATGCAATTCACGGTAATGATGAAGAAGATCTTAAAGTTGACGAAGATGGAGTAGTAATCGAATAATAATGATTTATAATGTTCTGGGATTTGACATAAGTCCTGGAACATGTTATATTTAGACGGTTAGCCGCACAGAATGGGTTTTTAAGCGTAGCACCCGCAATTCTGGCGAGTCTGGTTTGAGGAGGAATTAATATGTACGCAATTATTAAAACAGGCGGTAAGCAGTATAGAGTACAGGAGAATGACGTACTTAAGGTTGAAAAGCTTAACGCGGCAGTTGGAGAGACAGTTACCTTTGATGAGGTTGTAGCTGTTGGAGGAGACAAACTTCAGGTAGGTACACCATTTGTTGAAGGTTGTGCAGTTCAGGCTGAGGTACTCGAGCAGGGTAAGAACGAAAAAGTTATTATCTTTAAGTACAAGGCTAAGAAGGACTACAGAAGAAAGAATGGTCACAGACAGCCATACACTCTAGTTAAGGTTACAGGCATTGGCGCAGCAGCTAAGAAGGCAGCTCCAGCTAAGGCTAAGCCTACAGAGAAGGCAGAGAAGTCTGAAGTAAAGGCTTCACTATCAATGAAGAAGGAAGAGCTTCTAGAGATTGCTAAGAATCTTGGAGTTGAGGTTCCTTCAAAGGCTACTAAGGCTGATATTCTTTCAGCAATTGAATCTAAGTAATTAAGAATTTCAATATAGGAGGTGACTAGTCATGTCAAGTAAAAAAGGAGTAGGTAGTTCCAAGAACGGTCGTGATTCCGAGTCCAAACGCTTGGGACTTAAGATAGGTGCGGGACAGTATGTAAGTGCTGGAAGCATTCTTGTTAGACAGAGAGGAACAAAGTTCCACCCTGGTAACAATGTTGGTATCGGTGGAGATGACACTCTATTTGCAAAGATCGATGGCAACGTTAAGTTTGAGAGATTTGACAAGAAGAGAAAGCAGATCAGCGTATACAGCGAAGAAGCTTAAACTTATTGACCCCTTATTTCAAGGGGTCATTTTTAATATATTGGAGAAATAAATGTTCGTAGATAGAGCTGAAATAATTATTACATCTGGAAAAGGTGGAGATGGAGCCGTAACCTTTAGACGAGAGCCATACGTTCCAGAAGGTGGTCCAGATGGAGGCGATGGAGGTGATGGAGGTAATATTATATTTGTTGCCGATAATAACCTCCGTACACTTATGGATTTTAAATACAAGCGCAAGTATGAAGCTGAAAATGGTCAAAACGGTATGCGTCGTAAGAAATACGGTAAGCGTGGAGAGGATTTGGAGATAAGAGTTCCTGTTGGAACTATGATTATTGACAAAGAATCAGGACTTCTGATGAAGGATATGGCGCATAACGGGGATACACTTGTCGCAGCAAAAGGTGGTAAAGGTGGAAAGGGTAACGTTCATTTTAAGAATTCCATCAGACAAGCACCTAATTTTGCTGAGGCTGGTGAATTACCTAAAGTTAGAACTGTAATTCTGGAGCTTAAACTCATCGCTGATGTAGGACTCGTTGGTTTCCCTAATGTTGGAAAATCAACGTTACTTTCCGTTTCTACATGTGCTAAACCTAAAGTTGCAAATTATCACTTCACGACTATAGATCCCAATCTTGGGGTAGTTGATTTATATGACAAAAGCTTTGTGATGGCAGATATTGCGGGAATTATAGAAGGTGCACATGAAGGTATGGGGCTCGGAATTAAGTTCCTGAAGCATATTGAGCGCACAAAGGTTCTTATTCATGTAGTTGATGTTTCTGGCAGTGAAGGCAGAGACCCAATAGATGATTATAAGAAGATAATTGATGAGCTAAGAAAGTACGATGAAAAGCTGCTGGCAAAGCCTATGCTTGTAGCTGCAAACAAGATAGATGCCGTTTGCGACGAGGAAAAGCTCACAGAATTTATTGAATTTGTTGAAAATGAAGGTAAAAGAGTATTCGAAATTTCTGCTGCGGCGAGACAAGGTATACAAGAACTTCTTAATGCTACAATCAATGAGCTAGATAATTATATTGAACCAGAAGAGGAAAAAGTTGAATACTTTGATTTTGAGAAGGATGAGCTTGACGAAGACTTTAAGAAACTTAAGGCCTATAGATCGTATGACGGCGTTTTTGTTCTCGAAGGTAAGCAGCTTTCTAAAATCTTTAGATCCACTAATTTTACTGATACTGGTTCAATGCGCTATTTGTACAAATTTATTGTGGATAGAGGGGGCATTAAAATGCTAAAGAAGATTGGTTTGAAAGAGGGAGATACGGTTAGAATAGAAGACTATGAGTTTGAATACTACGATGACTAGGAGACTTGGCAATTAATTTTCTTTAAAACTTCTAAATTTTTCATATGGCTCTAATTATATCCAAACACTACATGATGTGTTTAAGATAATATAAGCAAAAAAATAGGTGGATAAATAATTGCATTATTTGCAGCATGTATTCACCTATTTTACATTAAAAACCTATATAAAAAAATATTTAATACTGTATTGCCAATCTAGAGTGCATTGATTTATATGGGGTTTTATGTTGTAAAAATAATTATAAATAATATATATTTACATGTTCTCGACTTTCTGATAGACTGTTGCAAAAATAATTTTTCTAAATTGTATTATCTATGTAGTTGAATCTACCCCCCGAAGGGGTAATATATGAAAAAAACAAATAATGACCTGATAAATCACTTAATTGATTGTATTAGATTCCAATTTGTGAAGGATAGAAAGCTTAAATACAAGGTTGCACTTGTTGTTATTATCTTCATTGGAGCTACAGGAATACATATGAAATCTAGCAATGCTGATACTATCAAGCTTGATAAGCCAGAAAAAGTCAAGGAAAAGGAACGACCTCAAGCAGTAGATGAATTTTACATAGATATAAGTGGCGCAGTTAATTCACCGGGAGTATATAAGGTCAAGAAAAAAACTAGAGTTTTTGAACTTATTGAAAAAGCAGGTGGTCTAAAATCAGATGCTAATCTGGACGCATTAAATCAAGCAGAGTTTGTTCAAGATGGTCAGAAAATCGTTATACCGAGCAATGGAGGTGGGGATATAACTAGAGAAAATGAGGATAAATCGAACAATGATGGTGGGATGATTAATATTAATTTGGCAGATAAGTCTAAACTCATGAGCCTCCCTGGCGTTGGGGATGCGATTGCACAGAGGATTATTGATTATCGAAAGGACCATAGGTTTTCAAAGGTTGAAGATTTGAAGCAAGTTAAAGGTATTGGAGACGCTACATTTGAGAAGTTAAAAAATATGATTACTGTTTAATGCTTAAGTGTGTGCATTAATATTAATGAAAGAGGGAATTATTATTATGGATAACAAGCATGATTCGATAAAAAATTTTTATTCTACTAAATAATGAATCTATATCATTTGACGCAGAAGATGCGTTATCGTTAGTGTTTGCTTCTTGTTTAAATCATGATTGTGAAGTTAGCAAGTGTACATCATTAAACTATTTCAGAGATTTGAAACTAAGAATTTTGTATGCTGAAATTAAAAAGATAATTAAATACATGGATGAAGGCGATTATGATCTAAGTCAGTTAGTAGATGATCACATCTTGAGAAGTGCATTTGCTGGTTCTGTTTTTTTATGAAAGATGGAATGGGGGCAAGTTATTTAATAGAAGCAGTCATAATATGTAAGCAACTGCTAGCACGTCAAAACGTTATTATTGCTGGAGAGATATATCGACAAGTTGCAGAGCGATTTCATGTATCTCCTGAGGCTGTGGAAAAGGCTATTCGATACTTTACAAAAAGAATTATGGATGGTTTGTAAAGATAAAACTAAATGTCTAGCTATTTATAATTTTGTGTTTCCTAGTTTAAATTCGCCACCGACAAATAAAGAAACCATTGTTTTCATGGCTATTAAAATGCTCGAAATACAGAAACTATTAGAGGCTGTAGCTATATAAAGTACAATCTTTAGAACCTTTAATTTCGTTGAATGCACTATTGAATCGTGATAAACTGTAAATATTATATTAATTGTTCAACTTGCTATTAGTACATGAAAGTAAAGGTATGTAAGTATGAGTAGAGTAAAAAGGGTTAAAAAGACTATGGATGGCAACACGGCTGCGGCCCATGTTGCTTATGCTTTCTCTGAAGTTTCTGCGATTTACCCAATAACACCATCTTCTGTTATGGCTGAGGTAATTGATAAATGGGCTTCTGAAGGTAGAAAAAATTTATTTGGGGAAAAGGTTCGTGTTGTAGAGATGCAATCTGAGGGTGGAGCTGCTGGAGCAGTTCATGGTTCACTTAATGCGGGCGCTTTGACCAGCACCTATACAGCATCTCAGGGTCTTCTCCTGATGATTCCTAATATGTATAAGATTGCTGGAGAACGATTACCAGGCGTTTTCCACGTTGCTGCTAGAGCTGTTTCGACGCATGCACTTTCTATTTTTGGTGATCATTCTGATGTTATGGCTGCAAGGGCAACTGGTGTAGGGATGATTGCTGCAAATAGCCCACAGGAGGTTATGGATTTAGCTGCTGTATCGCACCTAGCTTCTATTAAAGCGAGCCTACCAATTGTACATTTCTTTGATGGGTTTAGGACAAGTCATGAACAGCAAAAGATTGAAGTGTGGGATTATGAAACACTTGAATCGATGCTTGATCATGATGCTGTAGATAGATTCAAGCAGCATGCTAACAACCCATGTCATCCACATCTGATGGGCTCTGCTGAACAGCCAGAGACATTTTTCCAGCATAATGAAGCTAGAAATATATTCTATGATGAATCTGTAGATATAATTAAAGGCGTAATGGATCAGGTTAATGAGAGTATTGGTACTGATTACAAGCCATTTAACTATTATGGTGCAAAAGATGCAACCGATGTAATTATTGCTATGGGTTCTGTATGCGAAACTGCTGCTGAAGTGGTTGACTATCTAAATGAAAGCGGTAGAAAAGTTGGACTAATAAAGGTTAGGCTATTTAGACCATTCTCTAGCAAGTATTTACTACAGGAGATTCCTAGAACTGTAAAAAATATCGCAGTTCTTGATAGGACTAAGGAGCCTGGTTCAAATGGAGAGCCGCTTTACCTCGATGTTGTGTCTGCCCTTGCAGATTCGGATGATTTAAATCCTAGATTAACAAGAGGTCGCTATGGACTTGGATCTAAAGATACTCAGCCGGGTGACATTATCGCTGTTTATGACAACATGGCTGCTGATAATCCAAAGAAAGAATTCACTATTTCTATCAACGACGACGTTACCAATCTTTCTCTAGAGAGAACTTCAAATCCGATTGTTTCTGCAAAAGGAACAGTTGCATGTAAATTCTGGGGACTCGGTGCTGATGGAACAGTTGGCGCTAATAAGAATAGCGTTAAAATTATTGGAGATCATACCGATAAGTATGTTCAGGCTTATTTCCAATATGATTCTAAAAAATCTGGTGGTGTAACCATATCTCATCTAAGATTTGGAGATGAACCTATTAGATCAACTTACTATGTGAATTCTGCTGATTTCATAGCCTGCCACAGTGCAGCGTACATGCATAAGTATGATATTGTTCAAGACGTTAATCCAGGTGGTAAATTCCTTCTGAATTGCAGTTGGACAGATGAAGAGTTAGAAACACATCTTCCTGATGCAGCAAAGAAATATATTGCTGACAATAATATAGAATTCTACACTTGTGATGCAGTTAAACTTGCTAATCAGGTTGGGCTCGGCTCAAGAAGAACTAACACTGTGCTGCAGGCCGCTTTCTTTAAGATTGCTAATATAATGCCTATTGATGCAGCTATTGAGTACATGAAGTCTGCTATCAAGAAGAGCTACATGAATAAAGGTGAAGATATTGTTAATATGAACTGTAACGCTGTAGATGCTGGGGTTACTCATGTTCATAAAGTTAAAGTCCCAGAGAGATGGAAGACTATTATAGTTTCAACAAATAAAGAACAGCTTCAGTCAGATAGACCAGACCTTAAGAAGTATCTCAATGATATTTTAACAACTGATGCTGCGATGAAGGGTGATGAGATTCCTACATCCAAATTTTTAGATGTTGCAGATGGAATGATTCCAGCAGGAACCGCGGCATACGAAAAGCGTGGGATTGCCATAGATGTTCCTCTATGGATTTCTGAAAACTGTATTCAGTGTAACTTGTGCGCATACTCTTGCCCGCATGGGGTTATTAGAGCATTTGCTTTAAGTGAAGCCGACGCAGAGTCAGCGCAGGCAACAACTTTAAAATCAAAAGCTAACCCAGATCACAAATTTATGATTTCCATATCTACAGTGAACTGTACGGGTTGTGGCTCATGTGTTCAGGTGTGCCCTGCTAAGGAAAAAGCCCTTAAGATGATACCTTATGAAGATGAGAGGTCAGCGGAACAGCAGAGGGTGTTTGATTATGCTAATGACCATACAGATGATAATGTATTAGATGGCAATGTAGATACTCCTCGTAACGTAAGCTTTATTAAGCCGCTGCTTGAATTCTCAGGTGCTTGTCCAGGCTGTGGTGAGACTCCATATGCTAGACTTGTAACACAGCTATTCGGTGATAGAATGTTTATCGCAAATGCGACGGGATGTTCTTCAATTTGGGGTGGTAGTGCACCAAGTACCCCTTACACTATAAACCGTGAAGGAAGAGGGCCAGCGTGGTCCAATTCATTATTCGAAGACAATGCTGAGTTTGGACTTGGAATGGCTGTTTCGATGAATACTCGCCGTAAAGAAATGAAGTCGGCAGTTAAGAGACTTGCAGAAAAGAGTGAATTCTGTGATGTCGCAACGGAATGGCTTGATGGAATGGAAGATAGCCGTAAGGCTGAAAGCGCTGCTAGAAAGCTAATAGAAGTTTGCAAGGATAGTGAAGATGCTGATGCTAAATTTGTTACAAAAAATACTGATCTCCTTCCAAAACCTTCTATATGGATATTCGGTGGCGACGGATGGGCCTATGATATCGGATACGGTGGTCTCGACCATGTAATCGCTTCCGGTGAAATGTAAATATCCTCGTATTTGATACTGAAGTATACTCGAATACTGGAGGGCAAGCTTCTAAGTCTACTCCTGCCGGTGCTATAGCACAGTTTGCTGCAGCTGGTAAAGCTGTAGGCAAAAAGAACCTTGCGGAAATTGCAATGGCTTATGGTTATGTGTATGTTGCACAAGTTGCAATGGGTGCTAATCCTACGCAGACCTTGACTGCTCTAAAAGAAGCAGAAGCATACGAGGGGCCTTCCATTGTAATTGCTTATTCACCTTGTATAAATCACGGAATTAGAGCCGGAATGAATTGCTCTATGAACGAGATGAAGAAAGCGGTTCAGTCTGGTTATTGGAACCTCTTCAGATTTGATCCAAGAAAGGCTATTGAGGGTGGTGGAAATCCGTTCACTCTTGATAGTAAAAAACCAACTCTTGATTATAAAGAGTTTTTAGATGGAGAAGTTCGATACAGGGCATTAGAGCAATCGAATCCAGAAAGAGCAAAGAAGCTATTTGACGAGGCAGCTAAACAAGCTGAAGCGAGATACGAAGATTTTGTGAAACGAAGCAAGGGGTTTAAGTAAATAGTTTAAACAAGTTGCATGTCATACTCGCTATGCGGGTATGACATGTTTATCTAATTAGAAAAAAAGAAAAGGTGCATGATGAAAAAAGAAAAAATTGATAGAATTAATGAGCTCGCAAAAAAAAGCAAGAGCGAAGGTTTAACAGTTGAAGAGACTTTTGGAACAAGCAGAACTCCGCAAGGAATTTCTGGCTGATATTAAAAAAGATGTAAAAAGTCAACTTGAATGCATAGAAATTGTTGATTAATTATAATTCTTAATGCTCTAATTACTTGTGAATATCGATATTTCAGTATAAAATATAAGCATTGTATATAAAGGGAGATTTTTTTTAAATGGAAAAACTTGGTCTTAATGAAATAAGAGATTTATTTCGTGATTTCTTTGTTAGTAAGGGTCACTATGCAGCGGGAAGCGCATCTTTGATTCCCAAAAATGATAAAAGTTTGCTTATTATTAATTCTGGCATGGCACCATTAAAGGCATATTTTGCAGGAGTGGAGACACCACCATCTAAGCGGATGACGACTTGCCAGAAATGTATAAGAACTGGAGATATCGATAATGTTGGAAAGACTGCGCGTCATGGTACATTCTTTGAAATGCTAGGAAACTTCAGCTTTGGAGATTATTTTAAAGAAGAGTCATTAACATGGGGATGGGAGTTTATTACCAAACATCTGAATATGCCTAAGGATAAACTTTGGGCTACTATATATCAGGATGACGATGAAGCATACGATATATGGATAAAACTAGGTATGCCTGCTGAAAGGATAGTAAGGCTCGGAAAAGAAGATAACTTCTGGGAAATAGGTCTTGGTCCATGTGGACCTTGTTCCGAGATTTACTATGATCGAGGTGAAGCATATGGATGTGGTGCACCTGACTGTAAACCAGGATGTGAGTGTGACAGGTATATAGAATTCTGGAATCATGTATTTTCACAGTTTTCTAAGGAAGAAGATGGATCATATTCAAATTTAGCGCATCCTAATATTGATACTGGAATGGGACTTGAAAGACTTGCCTGCATTATGCAAGATGTAGATTCCATATTTGATATAGATACTATTAGGAAGATACTGGACTCAGTTGCACAGATGGCAGGAGTTGACTACCAAGCTGGAAATGAACAGAATGATGTTAGTTTGAGAATAATTACTGATCATTTGCGATCTATGGTATTTATGATTGCAGATGGAATTATGCCAAGCAACGAAGGACGAGGATACGTTTTAAGGCGTCTTATCAGAAGGGCGGCTAGACATGGAAGACTCTTAGGAATTGAAGAGAATAATTTTCTAGCTAAGATTATGGATTCTGTGGTAGAAGTTTCTGGCGGAGCGTATCCTGAGCTAGTCGAAAAGCATGACTATATTAAGAAGCTTATAGCTATCGAGGAAGAGCAATTTGCAAAGACCATGGATAATGGCATGGGAATTCTTGAAGAATACATTGCAAAGCTGGATAAACGATAAGATGGTATTAGATGGTGTAGATGCATTCAAACTTTATGATACCTATGGATTCCCTGTAGAGATGACTGAAGAGATTCTGGCTGAGAGAGGGATTACCGTTGATATGGATGGTTTCAAGGAAAACATGGACCGCCAGAAGGAACTCGCGCGTCAGGGTCAGAAATCCACAGAAGACGTAGCATGGAAGGATGCAGCTGATTACGATAAATTGCCAAAGAGTAAATTCCTCGGCTATACGGAATTTAATGCCGACGCTGAAGTTTTATACGTTAACAGTAGTGAGGGTAAGAATCTGCTTATTTTCGACAGGACTCCCTTCTACGCTACAAGCGGTGGCCAGCTTCATGATATAGGAGTGATTATCATAGCTGATAAGGAATATCACGTAAATGATGTAACTAAAGAAAATGATATCTTTTTACACTTTGTTGATGAATCAGTTGATAATGTAAATGTCGGAGATCCTGCAGAGTTAAAGGTTGATGTAGCAAATAGAAATAGAACAGCTAGAGGGCACAGTGCAACACATATTCTTCAGCAAGCTCTAAAGGATGTACTTGGAGAACACGTATCACAGGCTGGTTCTTATGTTGATAATCACTATCTTAGATTTGATTTTAATCACTTCGAGGCTATGACTCATGATCAGATTAAAGAGGTAGAAGATATCGTTAACGATAAGATTGACTCATTCCTTCCGATTCTTATGCAGGAAATGCCAATCGAGGAAGCTCAGAAGATGGGCGCTACTGCTATCTTTGGTGAAAAGTATGGGGATATCGTCCGCGTTGTAAGCATGGGTGATTATAGCGTAGAATTCTGTGGTGGTACTCATATCGACAATACTGGTAAAATCGGTGCATTCAAGATTATTTCTGAAGCTGGTATTGCATCTGGTATCAGAAGAATTGAAGCAATTACTGGAACTCAGTTATCGGTTATACTGAAGACAAAGAGTCAGTAATTTCTAATGTATGTGCAACACTTAAGTCTAATGCTAGTGATATTGAAAAGAAAGCAGCTCAGCTCGTTTCCGACAATAAGGAACTTGAGAAGACAATTAAATCTTTAAAGGCAGATGAAATCGCAGGTTCACTTGATGAAATCATCGCATCTGGTTCTGATATAAATGGTATCAAGTTAATAACTAAGAGGTTTGACAATACAGATGTTGCTCAACTTAGAGAGATGGCAGATGCTGTAAAGTCCAGCGAGACTAAGTCTATTTTCGTTGCTGCATCTGTAAATGATGGTAAGATTGCAATTCTTGTTTCTGTAAGCGATGAGCTTGTTAGCGAAGGCTTCCATGCTGGAAAGCTAGTTAAGGAAATCGCGCAGGTTGCCGGCGGTAATGGAGGCGGAAAGGCTGGAATGGCGCAGGCTGGAGCAAAGGATGAAAGCAAGTTAGAAGAAGCATTCGAATTAGCAAAGACTCTAGTTGCAAATAAATAAGTTAGGTAGATAATAGGGTGAGTGGCTTATAATTCACCTATTATAACTAAATATATCTCGCTAAATTCTATAAAAATAGGAGGAAGATATGAGCAAGGATACAATTTTTGTTCGAAAGTGCAAAAGATCAAACAGATTTCCAACAAAGAAGCGATGCATCAGATTTATTCATCTCTTCGGGAGAGGGGATACAATGCTATCGATCAGATGGTTGGATACTTAACATCTGGAGACCCATCTTATATAACAAGCCATAATGATGCGAGAAACCTCATTCTTAAGATTGATAGAGATGAGCTACTCGAGGAGATTTTTAAAGTCTTATCTAGAGCTTGATAAGTAGGGTTTTATATTAGATGAGAAAAAAATAGGACTTGATGTCGGTGAAAAAAACTATAGGCGTTGCGGTAAGCGATTTACTAGATATTACAGCACAGGGAGTCACTACAATTGAGCGTGTTGGTATTAGAAAGGATACTACCAAGGTGCTTGATTTAGTGCGCGAATATGAGTGTGATACAGTTGTAGTCGGGCTTCCTCTAAGCCTTGATGGAACCGATAGCGTACAGACTCAAAAGGTACGTGATTTCCGTACTATGCTTGAAAAATAAATTAAGAAGCTCCGGGTCTTGCTCATGTAAATATCGAGTGGCAGGATGAGAGATTTACGACGAAGTTAGCAGAAAATATCCTTATTGCAGGTGATGTAAAAAGAAGTGATCGCAAGAAGGTTATTGACAAGCAGGCAGCAATTTTAATATTACAAAGTTATTTAGACAGGGTGAGTAATGAATAAGACACAAATTAATGAACTTAGTTTTTCTCGCTTCTAATGACTATTGGGGCAGGGGCATCCTTATTGGAAAAACATCAAATAAGATTGCCGTTGCCTATTTTATAATGGGAAGAAGTGAAAATAGTCGAAATAGAATTTTTTATAAGGAAGATGATCGAGTAGCAATTGCACCATACGATAAGGAGGCAGATATTGACCCAACTCTCATCATCTATTATCCAATTAAGACAAATGGCAAGAATTTAATTGTAACGAATGGAGATCAGACGGATACAGTCGAGGAGTTCCTTAACAAAGGCCTTACATTTGAGGATGCTTTGAGAACTAGATGTTTCGAACCTGATGCGCCTCATTTTACACCGAGAATTAGTGGCATTTTAAGCCTTGTAGATGGTTCATATAAACTGAGTATTCTCAAGGATTCTGATGGACAGGGGACAGATTGTCATAGATATTTCTACGAATATCCTTCGCGTCCAAACTACGCACATTTTATACACACATATGAGGGTAACGACACACCTCTTCCAACATTTGAAGGTGAGCCTAAGCTATTTAAAATTCCAGATACTATAGAAGAGTTTACTGATACTATATGGAATAGCCTTAATGATGATAATAAAATTTCTCTATGCACTATGATGATCAATCCGGAGACTCTAGAAAGAGAAGTTAATATTTATAACAAGAGAATGGGGGATTAATGGAAACCAATAGATTGCAGTATATGTCGCCACTATCTTCTAGATACGCGAGCAAGGAGATGAAGTATATATTCTCCGAAAAGAAGAAATTTACAACATGGCATGAGCTATGGATAGCTCTAGCAAAGGCTGAAAAAGAACTTGGTCTTGATATCACTGATGAACAGATCAAGGAAATGATTGATAACAAGGACATCGTTGATTTTGAGGTAGCAGAAGCTAGGGAAAAAGAAGTGCGTCACGACGTAATGAGCCATGTCTATGCATATGGAAAGCGTTGCCCTAAAGCAGAGGCGATAATTCACCTCGGAGCTACATCGTGCTATGTTGGTGACAATACAGATGTTATTTTGATGAAGGAAGCTCTTGAACTTATCATCGAGAAGACAGTTCAGGTCCTTGTAAATCTAAAGAAGTTTTCAAGAGAATATAAGTCCATGCCTTGCCTTGGATACACACATTTGCAGCCAGCACAGCTAACTACTGTAGGTAAGAGAGCATCGCTGTGGATGTATGAACTAGCGCTCGATGTAATCGAACTTGAAAGAAGGCTTGAAGATCTCAAAATGCTTGGTTCAAAGGGCACAACAGGTACTCAGGCAAGCTTTATGGACCTCTTCAACAACGATGAGTCTAAGGTCAAGAAGCTTGATGAGATTATTGCAAAAGAATTCGGAGTATCTGGTTGTGTTCCGGTATCTGGGCAGACCTATTCTCGTAAAGTGGACGCTAATATATTATCGTCGCTTTCTGGAGTTGCACAGAGTGCTTCTAAGTTCTCAAACGACCTTAGAATCCTTCAGTCATTTGGAGAGATGGAAGAGCCTTTTGAAAAGAATCAAATTGGGTCTTCTGCTATGCCATACAAAAGAAATCCAATGAGATCCGAGCGTATTACATCTCTTGCTAGATATGTAATTGTTGATTCACTCAATCCAGCAATTACTGCTGCAACACAGTGGTTTGAGAGAACACTGGATGACTCTGCAAATAAGAGAATTTCAGTTCCCTGAAGCATTTTTAGCACTAGATGGTATTCTTAACCTGTATATCAATATAACAAGTGATATGGTGGTATATCCAAAGGTTATTAACGCCCGTACTATGGAAAAACTTCCGTTCATTGCAACAGAAAATATAATGATGGAAGCGGTTAAGAAGGGTGGAAATAGACAGGATTTACACGAGCAGATAAGAGTTCATTCTCATGAGGCTACTTTAAGAGTCAAGAGGGATGGACTTAATAATGATCTCGTCGATAGAATTGCTGCAGATAAGACATTTGGACTTTCTAAAGAAGAGATCCTATCAGCTATGGATCCAATTCTATATGTAGGAAGAAGCCCATCTCAGGTTGAAGAATTGATTACTGAGGTTATTGATCCAATTATCGAACGTCATCCTCAGAAAAATATCGAGACAGAAATTAATCTTTAAGATTACTTAGTAAATATTTATAAATAATATGAAAAATGATGAGAGGCTAATTTATGGCCTCTTATCTAGATTATGTGAGAAAGAATTTTTGCACAATTGCAAGTGGGGAAAGAAATGAAAAAAATCGAATTAAAATACGGATGTAACCCAAATCAAAAGCCAGCTTCTGTGTATATGGAAGACGGGTCAGAATTGCCTTTTGAGGTTTTAAATGGGAAACCTGGATATATTAACCTTCTAGATGCTTTAAATGGATGGCAGCTAGTAAGTGAGATAAAGGAGGCGACTGGTAAAGCTACAGCAGCTTCTTTTAAGCATGTAAGCCCATCATCTGCTGCTGTTGGGAGAGTTATGAGCGATAAGCTTAAAAAGCTTGCTTTGTAGATGATATCGCCGGCCTAGATGAATCTCCAATTGCAACAGCATATGCGAGGGCTCGTGGGACTGACCGTATGTCATCATTTGGCGATTTCATTTCTTTGAGTGATACTTGTGACGAAACATGCGCGAAGCTAATTAAGAGAGAAGTTTCTGATGGTGTAATTGCTCCAGAGTTTACTGACGCAGCACTAGAGGTATTGAAACAGAAGAAAAATGGAAATTATCTGATTCTCAAAGTGAATGAGAAGTTCAGAGCACCTGAAGTTGAGACAAAGCAGGTATTTGGCGTTACTTTTGAACAGAAGCATAATGATATAAAAATAGACAAGACTTGCCTTAATGATGTAGTGACTGAAATAAAGGACATTCCAGAGGATGCTAAGGATGATTTGATAATTGCCTTAATAACACTTAAGTATACACAGTCAAACTCTGTTGCATATGCAGCAGATGGTCAGACAATTGGAGTAGGAGCTGGTCAACAGTCAAGAGTTCACTGCACTCGTCTTGCTGGCTCAAAGGCTGATAATTGGCATCTCAGACAGTCTGAAAAGGTACTCAATCTACCTTTTAAGGAAGGGACAAAGAGACCAAACAAGGATAACTTTATAGATAGATATATAGCTATGGAGGATACGCCTGAAGCTCGAGGGGATTTTGACTGGGAGGAATTATTCTCGGAGAAGCCTAAAGTCTTTACAGTTGAAGAAAAAAGACAGATTCTTAATGCGATTACAGGCGTATCAGTAGCATCAGATGCATTCTTTCCATTTAGCGATAATATCGACAGAGCTCATGAAAGTGGTGTATCGTATATTGCCCAGCCTGGAGGCTCGACCCGCGATGATCTAGTTATTGATTCTTGTAACAAGTATGGAATAGCTATGGCGTTTACAGGATTCAGACTGTTTCATCACTAAATTTAATCTTTTTTAATACTAAATTTGGTGATTTGGATGATTAAAGAAAAAGCACTTGTTACGCTAAAGAATGATATAGAGGTAGAATATCCGTTTTCGGATGATTTACCCATGATCTTCTTAGGTGAAATCTCTAATATGCCGGAGCATGGAATCTTTATCGGAAGGTCTGGAAAAAGCTATTTTGGATATCATATAGATAGCTTTAGAGAACTTAACGAGGAAGAAATATGAATCATTTGATAGCATATCCTTTGACTTGGGATGATATTGAACTAAGAGCAAATAATACTGTTGGAATATATAAGATAAAGAATAAAATCGCAGTGCTTAGCTGTGTATCTTATACTGCTCATGTAGATGATTCAAAAGATTATATGCAGGGATTTATACTTACAAATTTTTCTACTGATTTTACGAATCATGGACAGATTCGTCTTATGGATCTAGACGACATATCGGCTCTCGATTGCGAGCTTAACGAGAAAGATGGGAGATTCATAATTAATACAAAGAAATATAAGGGATATCGCAAGTCCTTAGAAAAGTTGATAGAAGTCACTGATGAAGAACTAAAAGTGATAGGGGATGCGCCTACCCCTTTAGATAATATCTATAGTGACGGCAAGGTATATTGCTTCGGAAATATAGAGGTTTATATGCATTCAGCCTTTATAATGGCATGTCGGGAGGCTGATTCAGGTAAAGTTATTTGGAAGACTAAACTGGGTGCATATCTTTATACAGATGTTGATGAGAAAGATGGTCTATTGTATTTCGGAACGGATGGAATGGGCGGAAAGTTCTTTGCTGTGAACTTGTCTGATGGAAGTATAAAGTATAGCTATAACACCAAGGGAACATCTAATTTTCTATATTACAAAGATTATGTACTTCTGTCCAATGAGAAAAACAAACCTGTTTTGATAAATAGATATGACGGTAACCTATATAAGAAGATCGAATTTGATAAATTCGAAATAACAGTATATCAGCAAATGATAATAGATAATGATAAGCTTTATGCTATTGCGGCAAAGGGAAACACAGCCTATGCTGTGTGCACGGATTTATAGTAAGTATTGAAATTTATATTTTATATAAAACAAGTTTGAAAACATCAAAATTCCTGAGCATAGCAGTTATACCTCACATAGAGCTGGCAGCTTTGATTATAAGAAAAGGCATATGAAGGTAATAAATTCATATTAGAAGAAGGTAGAGTTTATTGCGATGCTTACCTTGGAGTAATGAATGCCTAGGGGAATGAACGGATAATTTTGCATGAAACAAAGGAGTAATATGGAAAAGCTGCAACCATCAATTGAGTGGAAGAAAAGGTATGAAGATGTCAAGCACCTGCTTACATCGCCGATAAACTATGCGAAGTGCTTTGACATGAAGGAAATTCAGGGCAAGGAGATATTCATTTTGGATATGGGTGAAATAGAATTTCCTACAGGAGATATACTCGTAAGGGATCCATTAGTATGGCTAAACAGAGATGAAAGCATATCTAACATCTGTGCCGAAGGGAAGATTTAGAATCGAGACATTGGTTGTAAAATTAGAAGAAGATCACTACAGGTACGCACTAAGCAGAGTGAGATTTACAGAAAGCGTCCCGAAGATTTATTACGAGGCACTTAAGGGTGATGAAAATCTAGATGATGTAGATGGTGATAGCATATTTGGATTTAATGTAGATGCTGGTCTTGCAACTATAGTTGATGTAGCGACAAGGAACGCATACTGTGATTTTAAAGATAAATGGTATGCAGAAAATCCTAACAAGAATATATATGATGATTTTTTTGCTGAGGTTTTTGCAAAGAATGCTGAGGATAATTCAGATTATCAAAGAGAGGGTGGAGACTGGATAAACTTTAAAATACCAAATTCAGAACTCTCAATTCCCATGATACAATCAGGATTTGGAGACGGAAGATATCCTGTCTATTTTGGTTATGACGAAAACGGAAAGCTTTGCGATTTAGTTGTTGAATATATATATTTAGTATAATGAAATAAAATAACCGAGAAGTCTCGGAGAAAGGAAAATCCAGATTTTTATCAGGTAATTGGATATACGCGTATTATGAATGACCTTCAAATAGATTATTTTATGGCCGTAGCCACTAATTCGAGCTTTACCAAGACATCGGAAGAACTTTTTGTATCACAGCCTGCAATTTCCAAGCAAATTGCACTTCTAGAAAGAGAGCTTGGGGTTAAGCTATTCATTAGAAATAATAGGAGAACAGAACTTACAGAGGCTGGTAAGAGATATTTTGATTTTTTTAGCCGATATAAGACTGAAATGGGCAATATTAAACACGAAGTATCCGAATTAGATGGCATTACTGCTCAGACAATAACCATCGGAATACTTGAAGGTTGGGATTTTGCATCATGGCTTACTAACGCTATAAAAAGTATAGAGATTCACATGGTTATGTAGATATATTGATTAATTATGTCGGTGCCAAGGAAGTATCAACGCTGCTCCTTACGGATGAGATTGACATTGCAATTTCGCTAAAAAATACTTTTGATACATTCGCAGAGATAGAATCTCGGAATATACTCGAAACCAGAAAGAAACTCGTATATAACAAGCAAAATATGTTAGCTATGAAAGGAAATCTCAGTCCAGCAGATTTTGCTAATGAAAAATTTTTTGCGCCTTGGAGCATCATGGATGATACAGTTACAAAGAGTATTAACATGTATATGCAGCCATATGGCATCAGGCCAAAGATTCAGTTCGTAAATAATTTCGAATCGATGATTAATTGTGTAAGATATAACCTTGGTGTTGCAATTTGCGATGAATTTACGGGATATCTCAATGATAAGAATTTAGAATCAATTGATTTACAGGAAAAAGAATTTATCTGTGCTGGAATGATTAAGAACAGCACTAATGATGAGGTTAGGGAATTATATGATCTGATTATATCTTGTTCAGCTGATTCATAACAACGCGGTTATGTAGAGCATACCTAATATTCAATTATACAAAGTGACCTTGTTTGTTTAAAATATAGACAAACAAGGTCGTTTCGATTTTAACGATTTTGAGCTATGAATTGTTTTTATTATGGATGGAGGGTATTACAATGCCAAAGAGTAAGAAACTAACTGCAGTATATGCACTCATTATGGATTTGCCACTCAGCATCGTTGTTACTATGGTAGCACTTGCACTAGGTGGTAATCTGACAATCGAAAGATTTATTCCGAGCTTCTGCTTAGCTTATGTACTTACATTTTTTATTAATTTTCTGCCTGTTGGTATGATAGGTTTTAAATTCGCAAGTAAGTACGCAGAAGATAATACATTCAAGTTTGGACTCCTTGCAAATGTTGTTATAGCTTTTTTCTTTGTAGTTATCTTGGATTTAGTGATGACAGCTTTTGGTGTGTTCATAGCTGGTAATGGAACGATGAATGACTATTTTTTTGCTGTTGTTGCTGGCTTTATACCATGTTATATTCCAACACTAATTATAGCGATGATATGGTATCCCGTAGCAGACAAGGCTTCAAGAGCAATTTGTCATGAATAAATAGGAGGTGTTAGTATGAATAGACCAGAATTCTATCCAGTCGGAGTCTAATATACGTCGATCTTGCCCATGAGGATTATAGGATAAAGCTTGAGAATTGGTTATACAGGTACCATATTCCAGATAGTATTTCGCAATTTGGACCGTATGTGTCAAAGTATGCATTTTATCAGGGCTCTTCCGACACCTCCAGGTGGTGAAAGATTTGGTACTGTAAGAATGCAGATGACAGAGCACTACTGGCTAGCAAATCCAAATGATATTAGAAATTTCGTACATCATAAGGCACTGACAGAGTATTTTTCCTAAGGATGTACTAATATGGCAAAAATAATATGCCCGATGAGGGGAACTCTCATAAAAATTAACAAATCAGAAGAGGTTAATTTTTGAAGGTGATGATGCGAGAGCTACAAAAGGGAGCGAAGAATTAGGGTACAGTTCCATTTATATTTGCATTTATCCCGGTATGGTGGGAAGAAGACTTCAAGGGCGAAGGCAGAACTGTTGAAGATGGACCAAACTATAGATGGCAGTTTATGGTTCATTACCCTGAGGGGGTTACTCTTGAAGAAGGAGATAAGTGGCTTAAGGAAGAATTCTTACCAGCCTATACAGAACAGGATGAAGTAATTAGATGTTTATCTAGCAAGATAATAAAGGAAATAAATGGCTGTGATTTTGATCGCGTTGTTGAAATGTGGTTCCCATGTCAGTCTGCGTGGGTAGCAGCGACAGAAAAGGCTGCTAAAAAAGTAAAAAAGCCATCCTGGGCTGAGACTACGGATTTCCCATACCTCAAAAAGTCATATGGGATCTCGGGAATTTTCTTATCAGATATAGCAAGATCAGATAATATGACTGGTTATCATGGTTATATTACAATGAGGTAAGAACGGAAATAATATGAGTAAAAGGGAAAACCTTAATCGCGACGGTGGCAAGGGTAAGTATAAAGAGGTGCTTACCCTTGCTCTCTTAGTTGGAATTCTTCCTCCAACGTGGGCTGTAATAAGCCCATATATAGGAGTGCACGTTGGACCAATAGCTCTTATTGCTGCTGGCATATATGGTGCAAATGAGAATAAATTCGAAGACTCTTTTAAAATAGCAGCTGGATATATCGCTGGAGACATATGGTCATTAATTGCCACAGTCGTGATGCAAAAAACGCCTTTTAGTGCTAATCTTACACTTTTGTTTACTTTATTTATACTGGGATTTATTGCAGTAATAATATCTGCAAAATTTCCCAGGTATGTATATCTGCCAAGTTTTCTAGCGGGATGGGCGATAGCGATGTTATCGATGAATCTAGATTCAACAACTCCATTAATAAGGATGACAATTGAAATCGGAGTATCGATGATTGTGGGTGTATATTACGTTGGGGCTTTGATAGATAAGATACATAAGATGGTAAATGATAGATAGAGATAATAAGTGAGAGTTTTAGTCAATAATGACTATGAGATGCTTCGTAATATAATAAATGTTTCTGTAATTGATATGTTGCGAATGATAAGGAAACTACCTAAACGATTTAGTTAAGGTAGTTTTTTTATTAAGATAATAATTAAAAAGATATATTAAGAAGATAAAGGTATTTTATACTTAAGCAAATAAGTATCGATGGGGACATGAATATAATGAGATATAACTATTCCTAAAATCATAATTTTGGGAATAGTTATAAAACAAGAATTATGGCTGCCACGGAGGCAGCCTCGTAAATGGAGCTTTATGTATTTGACAACAAGTGATGTAACACTGTACCAATACCTATTTAATAATAAGGAATATATACTCTGTATTCGAATATCTACCGTAACACGGAGGGTCATATACCCTTATCTCATAAAAAACGCCTCTAAGGCGAAATTTTGGCCTCGCTTTTTTACGACTCTACTGGAACTAGAATAGTATCTCCTGTTTTTATATCAGAAGCAGATATACCATTAAGTTCACATATCTTGTTAACTGTGGTGCGAGGATCAACGTACTTACCACTATACTTATTAGCAATAGACCAAAGTGTATCGTTTTGTTTAACTTCAACTTGTCTATATGTATCTGAAGTACCAGCTTCAGTTGTAGCGAAACCTAGTAAGCTGTACACGAGCATAGTCATGCTTAATACTGTTACTAGGACAAATATAAAAAATCTAACTGGCGAAACGATTTTGTATTTCTTTTTCATAATGATTACCTCCGTATATATGATACTAATAGCTTATAGCTATGGTATTAACTATAAATGAATTAAAAAAAGAACAAATGTTCTGTTTTGATATTCATAGTATAACCCCTTGCATATTTAAAGTCAATAAGAAAAAGAACAAATGTTTGAAAAAATAAAAATAGATGCTGTAAGTCTGTATTTACAGCATCTTAAGGATGATAAGTTGTTCGAAATATTAATAGTTTTTTCTTGTTTTATTGCTTGGAAAGGATAGATATGGTAGGTATTGTGTGAGTATTAGATGATTATGCTGTTATATCTGCAAAAAGACGCATTGATAAACTCAGCTAGTTTTTTTCTCCATTAATTATTATCTGGGCTCCCCTATTTCCTGCCGAAATATATATATGATCATATAGTACTGCAGTTTCATCGATGAAGGTCGGAAAATGTTTTTTCATTCCAATCGGAGAGCACCCACCTCTAACATAGCCTGTTAGCGGAAGTAGCTCTTTTACATGAATCATCTCTATCTTCTTGACACCTGCTACAGATGCAGCTTTTTTAAGGTCTAGCTCAGATGCAACCGGAATTACAAATACAAAATATTCTCCAGTATTTGAATTGGTTACCAATGTTTTGAAAATTTCTTCCTCAGATATTCCTAGTGCTGCAGCAACATGCTCTCCAGAGAGATCAGATTCATCATAATCATACTCACTTACATCATGGTCTATACCAGCGCTATATAGCTGCCTCATAGCATTAGTTTTTTCAATTTTTTCTTTTTTAGCCATAATCTAAACCTCTAAACTATCTTCAGAATCTTCATAAGAGTCAATAAATTTAAGTAATGCATCGCGTTTTATATAACAAAATATCATAATAATGATGCTAACAATAATCAAGAAAGCAATACCAAGGTAATTTCTATGTGCTAAAAACATTCCGAATAACAAGCTTTCAAGGATTCCCGGAGATCTTCCGAGTATCGATAGAAATATAAATGGTTTGATTTTTATATTTGAAATACCAGCAATATAGCTGGTGAAGTCTTTCGGAATACCAGGTATTAAGTACAGGAGAAATATTATCACATAAGCGCGTCTACTATTAAGTTTTCTCACATACGATTTAACTTTTTCTTCGCCGAATATAACATGAAGAGCGTCATTACCAAGGAATTTTGCAAGATAGTAAGTGATTACTGTCCCAATGAAAGCTCCCACTAGGGATATTAAGAAACCACCTAGTACCCCATATAAGTAACTTGATGCGAACTGTATCGGTTGACCTGGTATGATACATATGATAATTTGGATAATTTGCAGTAATATTAGAGGAATAAATGCAAAACCTTTAAACTCATCAAGTTTATTTGGGATATTTAACAAATAAACTTTATTAAACAACGTATCTTTATATAAGAGATATAACACGAGTGGAACAACAATTAATATAGCAAAAAGCAAAAATAGCTTACCAAAGGCGATTAACTGTTTAGAAATAGTGATATTACGTGTATTTGCACGTACATCTTGTTTTAAATCAGTTATATCTGACTTCGATCTACAATCAGTTTTATATCCTTTTTTCTCCTCGTATTTTGTTGACATCTATTAAGCCTCTATTCAACAGCTCCTGCAAGCTTTTTATGATACCGAATCGAGCATGTTCATAAGTAAGACCGCCCTGATAGTAAGCAATATAAGGCTCTCTGAGCGGAGCATCTGCACTTAATTCAATGGAAGAACCTTGTACAAAGGCGCCAGCTGCCATAATCACTTGGTCATCATAACCCGGCATATCCCAGGGAATTGGGGTAACGTATGCGTCGATTGGTGCAGCAGACTGAATCGCCTGAATAAATGCTATCGCTAAGTCTGGATTCCTGAATTTGATTGCCTCTACTATGTCACTTCTCTCTGAAGAAACTGGCGGGCACACCTCATATCCGAGTATATCGTAAACAGTACCGCATAACATAGCTCCCTTTAGCGCTGCATTTACAACCTTGGGTGCAAGGAAAATTCCTTGAAGAACGGAACGATTTTGTCCAAAAGTTAATCCGCATTCAGAACCAATGCCTGGACACGTTAGGCGATATGAGATTTTCTCTATTAGATCTTTTCTTCCGCAGATATATCCACCAGAAAGCGCTAGCCCACCCCCCGGATTCTTGATAAGAGAACCTGCAATTACATCCACACCAAAATCAGTCGGCTCCTCTGCACTTACGAATTCACCATAGCAATTATCTACCATAACTATGATATCCGGGCGAATTTTGTGTATAAGATCAGTGACTTTACGGATGCTATCCAAGGTTATCGCTGGTCTCCAGTCGTACCCTGTTGAACGCTGCATTGCAACTACCCGCGTATTCTCGTGGAGCGAATTTTTTATTGCCTCTAGGTCAACATCCAAGTTATCATTTAACTCAACTTCGCTGTACTCTATACCATAATCCGTCAAAGTTCCCATATAATCATGGTCATTAATACCGATGACCGTCTGTAAGGTATCATATGGTCGACCTGTCACGTAAATTAGTTCTTCACCTGGTTTTAGTATGCCAAAGTGTCGTAGAGAGCGCATGTGTTCCATTGACAATATTGGGCCTTACAAGAGCTGCCTCCGTATTGAAGATACTAGCATATACCTTTTCAACGGCTTCACGGCCTGCATCGTCATATCCATATCCAGTGTTCCATGCGAAGTGTGAATCGCTAATTTTATTAATCTGAAATGCACCTAGAACTTTGAGCTGGTTAATAGCACATATATCCTCTAGTTCAGTAAACTGTTTTTTTAGCTGTTCCTCTGCCCTATCTACGATGTCTAGAACAGCAGGCTTAATACCAAAATTCTTTATGAGATGCTCATTATAGCTAGTCATTAATCGTTGTCCTTTCTCTCTATCTCCCACTCCATATCTTTCACCAAATCTCGCTTTACATTCATCTTATGTGAAGCATAAAGCTGAGTCGTCGTTACTTGCTCGTGATCAAGTAGAGCTTGTACATCATAGATAGAGTTTCCACGACCTATGAGACTAGTGGCCGCTGTTGCGCGTAGCTTGTGCGGGCTATAACCGTTGTGTTTTGTAGTGTTAAGCGCGATTGCAGTATATTTTTTTACTAGCTCCCTTATCGACCTTGATGTCATACGTCTTCCTTGTAAAGACAGAAATAACGCATCCTCGTCGGCTTCCGTTTCTTCAGCAATCGAAGAACGTTCGTTGTTGATATAATCCTGAACAGTCATTTGTACTGACTGATTAATCGGCATGCTTGATTCTTTACCTCTTTTGCGATAAATGATAAATTCACCACGAGAGAAGTTAAATGAAGAAATGTTGAGCTGCTGAAGTTCTGAAAGCCTAAGACCATAGGTTAAGAAAAGAATTAGAATTGCTTTATCACGAAGCTTCGTCTTCTCCCAGTACTTGCGCTCATGTGGAGTCATGTTTGAACCAGTGCTTACCGCGTCAAGCATAATCATTACCTCATCATCCTGAAGTGCCTTTATCTCACGCTCACCAGGTTTCGGAACTTTTATTGGATCAAATCCATCAGTTATGTTGTTTTCAATAAATCCATCGCGATAAAGCTGTTTAAACATGACGGATACAGAAGATTTTTTGCGTGCGAGAGTTTTTGTTATTATTCTCATAAATAATAATCTTATCGCCATCATCTACAGTGTACTTGCGGCAGAAATCAATAAATAGATTGACATCCATAGATGTTAGTTCGCGAATTTCTTCAAGTTTTATATTTTTTGGAACATCAGCATCTGTGAGCGAAGTATTACTAATGAGATAATCGAAGAAAAAAACGCAAATCCTGCAGGTATGCAAGTCTAGACATGGGAAGAACATTTCCTTTTTAGGTACACAAAATATGAACGCAAAAACTAGGTAGTTCACGTTCAATTGCCTCACACTTCATGTATATTTCGTTTTCTTTTTCAATCACATTATCTGGTTTATCAGATTTATTGTGAATTTTGAGCCGCTTTGCATCGCTGCCAGCGGCTCCGATAGTTCTTTTGATAGTCATAGTCCAAATTATTTACTAGCTTCTAGAATTTCATCGACTACATTGCCAACCATCTGCCCCTTTTGTATCTCAATCCAGTGAGCATTTTCGTAGCGCTTAAACCATGTCAATTGACGTTTTTGCATAGTGTCGTGTATTCGTTTTTAATATTATTCACAGCTTCTTCAAGTGTAGCTTTACCATCAAGGTACAATAAGAGTTCTTTGTATCCGATACCTTTCATCGCTGGTGTTTCGCTATTATATCCCATAGAAAGAAGGTGCTTTACCTCTTTGAGTAGTCCCTCCTCCATTAGCTTATCAACACGTCTATTTATACGAGTGTAAAGCCATTCACGTTCCATATTAACTATATTAATCTTGAAATCATACTTAGTATTAGGTTCGAGTTTATCCATTGATTCCAATTTTGAGCCTAGTTCATAAGCTTCTATTGCCCGTATAATCTTCCTAATGTTATTAGGGTGAATTCTTGCGGCTGCATCAGGGTCGACTGCAGACAGAAGCTCAAATAGATATTCATTACCTCTTGCCTCTGCAAGATGTTCTAATTCATCTCTACGCTTTAGGTTTATTGGCTTAGCTGCAAATGACATCTTGTATATAAGTGAGTTAAGATATAGTCCAGTTCCACCTACAACTATTGGCGTATTGCCACGTGCTAATATCTCGTCTATCTTCTCAAAAGCGAGCTTCTGATACTGTGCTACTGTTATATCATCAGACGGATCAACGAAACCATATAGATGATGAGGAATGGCTTTCATATCCTTTTGAGAAGGTTTAGCACTTCCTATATCCATATACTTATAAAGCTGAACAGAATCACAGTTTACAATTTCTCCCTTAACTCTCTTGGCGAGATAAAGTGCTACAATGCTTTTTCCAGCAGCAGTCGGTCCACCAATTATATAAACTTTTTTATTACCTATGGTCATAACGATTTCCCTTCTATATATTGTTAACGCTTAAATGCGCGCGAAATTTCTGACAATGTAAACCTGATGAATGTAGGCCTCCCGTGAGGACAACTAAATGGATTTACACAGTTTGACAATTGCTTGATAAGCTCCTCAATCTCCATCGTGCTAAGCTTATTATTTCCTTTTACAGCGGCTTTACACGAGCGCATGATAAGTTTATCGATAACGGTCGTATTCCCTCTATCAGATCTTGATTCTGGATCCTCTATGTATGTGTGGAGAAATATCTCTGCCTCGCCTCTATCCATGTAGGTCGGAATGCCTCTAACGATGAATGTATTATTTCCAAATCGTCGATATCGAAGCCTAGTCTAGCGAGATCATCCATCCAGAATCTTTCGTCAGCATATACATCGCTCGAAGTCTCAATGGAAAAAGGCATTAGCATTGGTTGGGATACGTGTTCTGAGTCATTATACACAGTGATAAAACGCTCGTACATGATACGCTCGTGTGCAGCGTGTTGATCAATTAGATATGCTATATCAGCTGATTGCATGATAATGTATGTATCAAATAAGTATCCCTTATATACTAGTGAATCAAAATCAAATGTCTGGACATTAGGTGCTTTAATTGCAATCTGCTTTTTAATTATAGCATTATCTTTAGCATTATCGTTGATTTTAACATCATTATTATTTGCATTTGATGCGCTATTATTATGATTAGCTTCTTCAAAACCACCCTTTACAGAATCTGTATCAGTGCAATTTTGTGTAGATTCAGCTAATCCATCAGGTGTATATGTATCAGTGATATCTGAAACCCTCGTTTTAGATGCAAGAAATGACTTTATATCAACCTGTGTACTCTTTTCATTAACGGAACTAGCGGATTTAAGCGAATTATCCTGATAGGTCTCCGAAGAGAGTCTTTCAGCGTTTGAAGTGGTAATATCCACTGATGAAGAGGCTTTTGTATCAGAAGTACCTTCGGACTAAGACCCATTGCTGAAGGAATCGTATTCTCTGAGTTAATTACACGCTTGATAGCATTTTCTATGTCTTTAACAATATCTTCTTCGTGTAGAAATTTTATTTCCTTCTTATTAGGATGTATATTTACATCTATAGTTTCTGGGTTAACTTCAATAAATAAGATGCAAATTGGGTGACCGGAGAATATTCTGTCTCCATACCCTTTTATAATACCCTTTTCAATAGTAGAGCTACTGATATATCTGCCATTTACGAAGAATATTTGACCTCTTTTGTTGCTCTTTGTACTCCCTGGATCAGAGATAAATCCATGAACATAGTCACCATCAATTTCTATCAGTTCGCGATAAGATGGATATATTGACTGAATTGTAGTGAGCATATCACCAGTACCAGGTGTTGCAATAACAGTCTGCTTGTTATTAATAAGTCTGAAAGCAATGTGAGAATAATAGATGGCAATCTTTTGAATCATATCGATGATTACTGTTGCTTCTGCAGCATCACTCTTCATAAATTTTCGTCTTGCAGGAGTATTATAAATACATCCTCAACCACCATGGTAGTACCAGTATTCATACCAGTCTTCTCTATGCTTACAGTTGTTCCTCCTTGCATCTTAAGCTTAGTGCCAAGTTCGGAATCCGCTGTCTTTGAATATACTGTAAGTCTAGAGATTGCAGTTATACTAGCCAGGGCTTCACCTCTGAACCCAAGAGTATTTATATGATCAAGATCGCTGAGTTTTGATATCTTACCTGTTGCGTGTCTTTCAAATGCCAGTTCAATCTCATCGCTAACTATTCCAGACCCATTGTCTGTTACCCTTATGTATGATTTACCGCCATTTTTGATTTCAATTACTATCTGTGAGGAGCCAGCGTCAATAGAGTTCTCGATTAGCTCTTTGACAATAGAAAGTGGGCGTTCAATAACCTCGCCTGCAGCTATTTTATCTGCTATAAATTCATCGAGAATTCTTATCATGGTAACTCCTTCTATTTTACTTTATCCTGGATTTCCTTTAATTTTAACATCGCTTCCATCGGTGTGATGTTATTAAGATTAATATCCTTTATTTCATCGATAACTTCTTCATATTCGTTCTCTTCATCTGATACAATACTATGTCCAAAGAATGATATCTGATCACTCGATAGTGGTGATGAACTAGAGCCAGACTCAAGTTCTCTGAGCTTTGAAGCAGCCTTCTTACGGATCTCAGAAGGAACTCCGGCAATTTTTGCAACATGAATACCGTAGCTTTTACTAGCAGGTTGCTCAGATATCTTGTGGAGAAATACAATATCACTTCCCTGCTCACTTACAGCAACAGATAGATTCTTAATGTTTGAGTATTTATTTTCGAGAACCGTTAACTCGTGGTAGTGAGTAGCGAACATGGTCCTAATACAATTTCCAGGTTTTGATAAACTCAATGGTAGCCCATGCAATTGAAAGGCCATCAAATGTACTAGTACCCCTTCCGATTTCATCGAGAATGATTAGGCTACGCTCAGTTGCATTTCTAAGTATATTTGCTAGCTCACTCATCTCTATGTAGAAAGTTGATTGACCATGAGACAAATTATCGGAAGCACCTATTCTGGTGAACACTCTATCAACCGCTCCAATATGCGCATGTTCACAAGGAACAAACGATCCAATCTGTGCCATCAGCACTATAATGGCTGTTTGGCGCATGTAAGTGGATTTGCCAGACATATTAGGACCTGTGATAATCAGCATACTGCGTGATACTGTGTCAAGTAGCGTACTATTCGATACGAATAAACCTTCTCCTATCATCTGCTCAACCGCTGGGTGACGACCTTCCTTAATGTCTATTACATTAGAATCATCTACAATTGGCTTTACGTATCCATATCTTGAAGCGACATCGGCAAGAGAAGTCAGGACGTCGAGAAGAGCTACTGAGGCAGATGCTCTTTGAAGCCTTGCAAAATATGGTTCGATAGAGGCTCGAACTTCTTTAAAAATCTCATATTCTATATTATTAATTTTAGCCTCAGCTGATAAGACAAGGCTCTCCTTCTCCTTCAGTTCTGGTGTTATATATCTCTCATTGTTGACGAGTGTTTGCTTTCTTATGTAGTCATCTGGAACGAGAGGAAGATTAGATTTACTAATATCGATATAGTATCCAAATACCTTGTTGAATCCAACCTTTAAATTCTTAATACCTGTACGCTCTTTTTCTCTAGTCTCAAGACCTGTAATCCATTCTTTTGCATCTTTGATAGATAATTTTAGACTATCAAGTTCTTCGGAGTAACCTGGTTTAATAAGATCTCCATCCGTGATTGTAAATGGTGGTTCTTCAACAATAGAATTCTCGATAAGATCCTCTAGCTCCGAAAAATCGTCAAGAGATGAATAGATTTCGTTTAAAAGAGGCGCATTTATATTGCATAACTCATCTTTAATTGAAGGTAGCTCTCTAAGAGTAGTCTTAAGTGCTATGAGGTCTTTGCCATTTGCTCTCATGCTCGCTATCCTAGCTGTGAGACGCTCAAAATCATATACGTGTTTTAGTGACGATACTATATTCGCTCTATTAACTGGCAAATCAACCAGTGTTTCAACCGCATCCAGCCTCTTATTGATCGCAGCGCTATCCTTTAGAGGTTCTTTAATAAACCTTCTGATAAGTCTTCCACCCATTGCTGTATGTGTTTTATCTAAAACGTCAAGCAAAGAGCCCTTCTGGCTCTGATTATATTGCGTCTCTAGCAGTTCTAGATTGCGCATAGTAGACCTATCTAGAATCATATTTTGGCCGGATTCCTTTAGAATTAAATGCTTAATCTGTGGAGATGCATGCTTTTCGGTTTCCATTAGATACAGAAGAAGCGATCCTGAGGCAATTGTAACTTCCCTCTTATCCTGTATATCTAGAGGAATAAGAGAAGTTACTTCAAATTGAGACAAGAGTATATCTTCGCAAGACGAATATTTAAAATATGATTCATCTATTGTATTTATATATGTGCCAGGTGATGTCTTAGAGTATGTTTCGATAAAATCTGAAGAGGTTTCATCAAAGTAAATGATTTCTTTAGGAGATATTCTTACAAGCTCAGAAATCAACAGCTCGTTGTCATGATTATCACGGACTTCAAGTGCTGTAAATTCACCGGTAGTGATATCAGTGTATGCTATCCCGCTAGTCTTTTTAGTAATGTATACAGAGGCTAAATATAAATTGTCTTTCGCATTTGTGGACTCATCTATATCAATTGTTCCAGGAGTAATAATTCTTATTACTTCTCTCTTCACAATGCCTTTAGCCTCTTTTGGGTCTTCAATCTGTTCACAAATAGCAACTTTAAATCCTTTTGCTACTAGTTTAGCAATATATGAATTAGCTGCATGGAAAGGAACACCACACATAGGTGCCCTTTCTTCTAAACCGCAATTTCTGCCGGTTAACGTAAGTTCCAATTCACGAGATGTTATCAGAGCGTCGTCAAAAAAAAGCTCATAAAAATCACCTAGCCTATACATTAACAAGCAGTCCTTGTATTGCTCTTTTATGTCGAAATATTGCTTCATCATCGGTGAAAGGCCCATAATCTCCCCCTTTGTATGTTATTAATAATCGAGCTCGCCGTGAGCTATATTCACAACCTCTTGTGGCGAGATTTTCTCAGATGATTCTGTTTTCCTGAGATATAGTAGATATTCAATATTACCCTTAGTTCCTTTGACAGGAGAATAATCTAACCCATGTGGATATAGTCCGTTATCAGATGCGTAGCCGATGATATTCTCTATCACCTCCACGTGGACTTTACTATCACGAACTATGCCTTTTTTCCCCACCTGCTCTCTACCTGCTTCAAATTGTGGCTTAATGAGACACATAACAGCTCCTGTATCCTTGAGAATTTTTGATGCAACAGGAAACATGTGCCTTAATGAAATAAATGAAACATCGATGGATATGAAATCGATCGGCTCTTCAATAAGGGTTGTATCGAGATAACGAATGTTAGTTTCTCCATGTTGATCACCCTAGGATCTACACGTAGCTTGTAGTCGAGCTGGCCATAACCAACATCTAGAGCGTAAACTTTTAGTGCTCCGTTCATGAGCATGCAGTCGGTAAAACCGCCAGTAGAAGCTCCCATATCAACAGCATAGCAACCATTTAGTTTGATATTAAATGATTGTATAGCTTTTTCCAGCTTTAGACCGCCACGACTAACATATTTAAGAAGCTTGTTTTTAACTTTAAATTCACTATCTACATCGAATTTTTGACCAGATTTAGTCTCAACAATTCCGTCAACTGTTACAAGACCAGCCATTATTGTACGCTTTGCGTTATCCCGTGATGAGGCAAGTCCATTATTCACGAGTATGACATCAAGCCTTTCTTTCAAAGTACTCAGTCGCTCCTTTCACCATATCATTTGCTGTCATTCTGCATTCAATACGAAGCTGTTCTATAGAGCCTTGTTCTATAAATTTATCAGGAACGCCAAAGGCAATTAACCCATAATTATTTCCTGTTTCAATCGCTTTGACAGCCATTATTTCTCCAAAACCTCCGCGAATAACATTATCTTCTATAGTAATCACAAGTTTAGTATCTATTTTAGTCAGGTTTTCTTCAAACGGACTTACTACACATACGTTTGTTACACCAACGTCATAACCCTTTGACATGAGTTCTCGTGCAGCATCAAGTGCAGTGTCGAGCATATTTCCAACTGCAAAGATTGTAATATCAGCGCCATCAGAAAGTTTTATATTTGTACCTGTAAATGCCTTTAATTTGAGATGATCAAATTTTGAAGAACCACGAGGGTATCTTATAGCTACAGGAGAATTCATGTTCTTTACAGCATATTCGAGCATCTGTTCAAGCTGCGCTCCATCCGCAGGTGCAAACACTGTCATATTAGGAATACTTGAAAGATAGCTAAGATCAAATACACCGTGATGTGTTTCACCGTCTGCACCTACCAGTCCAGCTCTATCAACACCAAAAATGACATGCTGATTTTGTATACATACATCTTCAATGATTTGGTCATATGCCCTCTGAAGGAATGAAGAGTAGATTGGCGCAACTGGAATCATGCCTGCTTTTGCAAGTCCTGCAGCAAATAGTACAGCATGTTGTTCAGCAATGCCGACATCAAAGAAACGATTTGGAAGCTCATCATAAAACGGACCTAGTCCTGTAGCGGTTCCCATGGCTGCTGTAATAGCAACTATTCGGTCATCTTCTTTTGCTAATTCTAGTAACTTGTTACCAAATACTTCTGAGAATGAAACCTCATCTGACAGATATTTTGACGATAATAGATTACCGTCATCAATACTAAATGGACCGACACCATGGAATTTTCTAGGAAATTTTTCGGACCATGAATAGCCTTTTCCTTTTGTCGTAATAACGTGAACGATAGTCGGTCCTTCGACCGCATTTGCTGCATTAAATGCCTCTATGAGCTTAGGGATATCATATCCATCAATTGGACCAATATACTTAATGCCAAGTTCTTCAAAAAGGATTCCCTTTTGATCTAGCACTGAAAGTTTAATTCGTGATTTTGTTCGACTTATTCCATTTGAAATAGGCTTTCCTATCAGCGGAACTCTATTCAGTGATGTGCGTACGGATTTTTTTGCATTTATATAATTAGATGAGCTACGAAGACGCTGCAAATGCTTTGACATAGCCCCTACGTTATGAGCGATGGACATGCCATTATCATTCAGTATTATGCGTATCTTTAGCCTATTAGAACCGATGTTATTTAAAGCTTCATAAACCAACCCACCGGTCATGGCACCATCCCCTATTAGCGCAACTACTTCGCTATCTTCTCCTTTTAAATTGCGAGCCACTGCGTAGCCAGCGGCTGCACCAAGTGATGTGCTACTGTGACCAGTATCATATGCGTCATGAACACTTTCATATGCTTTAGGAAAACCGCTTAGCCCCTTAAATTTACGGAGTGTATCGAATTGATCAGCTCTGCCCGTGAGTATCTTATGTACATAAGTCTGATGTCCGACATCATAGATTATCTTGTCAACAGGACTGTTGTAAACCTTATGCATAGCAACAGTTAACTCAACTACACCGAGATTTGATGCAAGATGACCACCAGTTTTAGAAACTTTCTGAATCAAAAATTCCCTGATGTCACTGCATAGTTCCTCGATTTCATTTTCGTCAGCTGATTTTATAATAGATATCAGATCTTCATGTTCAAGATTATATTTCATTATGCTCTCCTCTGTTCTAGCTTAAGTGCTAGATCTCTAAAGAATTTTTTATCTGATGTTTCAAATTGTTCAATCGATTCAATCGCATTTATTGTAAGGGCGTGTAGCTCTTCTTTTGCTTGTTCTATACCGTTTACTATTGCAAAATTAGCTTTTTCCTGCTGGGAATCTTTGCCAGGTGTCTTGCCGAGTTCTTCTATTGAACCGGTCATATCCAGTATATCGTCGGATATCTGAAATGCTTTTCCAATACATCTAGCGTATACGTTAAATGCATCGATTATAGATTCATCCGCTCCGGCTATACTTAAACCAGCAATAATTGGTGCGCAGATAAGAGCTCCTGTCTTGTTTTCTTCAATAAAATCCACATATTCTTGTAAATTAACTTTAGTGCTATTCTCGACATCTACCACCTGACCGGCTATCATCCCATTAACTCCGGCAGCTTTTGCGATTATAAGACCTGCTCGGCAGTGTCTCCTAAGCTTCTCGAGATTATCAAATTGATATGTAAAATCCCTGAACATCAGTTCCATAGCAGTATTCAATAGTGCATCTCCTCCGAGGATTGCAATATCTTCTCCAAATACTTTATGGTTAGTTGGATTTCCGCGACGTAAATCATCGTTGTCCATCGCTGGTAAATCGTCATGAATTAGCGAATAAGTATGGATATATTCAATTGCACATGCAAATGGGAGCGCTTCATATATGTTGCCGCCAGCAAAATCACATGCAGCTAATAGTAGTACAGGGCGAAGCCTCTTACCTCCGCTCGTCACGCTGTATTTCATGGATTCAAAGAGCGTTTGCGCTTTAGCATCAATCCTAGGAATGTAATCAAGCAAATGCTCTTCGATAAGAGCTTTATATTCGTTATAATCGTACATGTCCGCACCTATTCTTCATCAGAATTGAAAACTTCAATTTTCTGTTCTGCTTCGTCGAGCATTTTATTACAAAGCTCTGCATCCTTCATGCCTTGATCAAATAGTTTCATAGACTCGTCAATTGATGTTGTCTGCTTTGTAATGTTATTTGCGGCATCCACTAGATCCTGATAAGCCTCCATAAATGTTTTATCTATATTCTTTGTCATATCACACCTCTTAATTTTGCGTTTCGACGTAGTTTTAGCTTCAAATGACCCATCAGCCATAGTTATGGTATAAATCTCGTCTAAAGCGATATTTGACATGCCTGAGACCACTTTGTCATTCTTTGTGACAAGAGCATAACCCTTATTGAGCACATTAGTTGGATTATTCTCCTTAAGTGTTATAACTGCTTTATCGATGTTAAGTTTCATTTCGCGAATCTTGCCACTCATTGCATGGATGAGATGTTCTCTTTGAATTTTAATATTGTTACGCTCCATCTTAATTTTATAAGCGATGGATTTTTTTAACTCTTGTTCATTTCTCGTGATTTGCTCTTTAAGTTCAAATGTATTAATAGCAGCCATATCAGCAGCAGCGGTTGGGGTCTCGGCTCTTGCGTCAGCCACCCAATCCGATATTGATACATCTGATTCGTGACCAACTGCACTGATAGTCGGAATCTCTGATGCAAAGATAGCCCGTGCAACACCTTCATCATTAAAGGCCGCTAAATCTTCAGCTGAACCACCACCACGTCCAATAATAAGAACGTCTATACGTTTGACGGATTTACTATAATTATTAGCAGTTTCAATACTTTTTATGATGCTCGCCGGAGAACCTATGCCTTGTACTAGCGTTGGAAAAATAATTATATCAGCATAATCGCTCTTGCTTGTGATTATCTTCTTAATGTCCTCTATAGCTGCTCCAGTGTCAGAAGTTATGACACCGATTCGCCTAGCAAACTTAGGGATTGGTTTTTTATGTTCTCGAGAAAACAACCCTTCAGACTCGAGGAGCGTCTTTACTCGATTATATTCCTTTGCAAGGTCGCCTTCACCAAAGCTTTCAACCATACGGATGGAAAATGAATAGTTACCACCACGAGCATAAGCGCTTATGTCTCCAAGCACTACTATTTTACTACCATTCTTAATAAGAGATGTGTCGATTCTCGAAATATTACTCCTCCATATGACGGTACGAAGTACACTATTTTTCATCTTTTAGGGAGAAATATATATGACCGCCACTCGTAGAAACACCTGATACTTCACCTATTAATGGCAAATTCTTGAGGTTAGGATCACCGTTTAATTTTTTTGAAACGTACTCGTTAAATTGTGTTATTGAAAATGGATTCATTAAATGCGTTTCCTCCAAGAATAGATATGCCTACTGCGTTATCGCCAGATAGATCTGAGCTACCAAAATTTATTTTCAAATAACTACTTTCGCCCATAAGTTCTTTTATCTTTGTTCTAAAATACTTACTAGATGCCACTCCCCCAGCCATATAAATATTAGGTATATCAAACTTATTAGCAAGATATTTTGAAACATCGAAGAGCAATATCGATAGTCTTTCCATAAGCTCCGCGGCAACTTCCGCTCTTGATTCTTCGATTGCATTTAAAACTTGATACTCAATACCTGACAAATTAAACCATCCATCATCAACCTTAATCTTTGTAAGGTTGCTAGATCCGTTATATCCATATTTTAAAGCGAGTTGATCGATATACTTCCCCGCTGGAAAATTGTAACCAAGAGCAACGCCAGCTCTATCTAGTAGCTTTCCAACACTTATATCCTTAGTTCCCCCAATTATATCAAGGTCATAGTGAATATCGTCTCTAGTCGCAAGAAGAGCTTCTGTTGTGCCGCCACTGAGATGAAAAAATATTATTTTATCATCTGACAAGTCCGTATCAAAAGATTTTAAAACTGCAGCTACATGTCCCTCCTGATGAGAAAATGTATATAGCGGTACAGCAAGACTGCTGCTTAGAAGTTTAGCTGCATTAAATCCTGCCATAAAAACGGGCATGTATGAACTTTCAACTCGTCTAGGAGCATCGGAAACAGATATACAACAAATCTTACTTCTATCTACTACAGAAAGAGCCTCATCAATAAATGAAGGCAGAACATTTACGTGCTTAAAGAAAGCGATAGACTGCCTTAGTCCAAGCGCACCGTGTTCAACCTCCAAAAAATCTGACTTTTCAAATATTGTATTGTTATCTTGATCAGTAATTGCAACCGACGTTTTGTAATTAGATGTATCTATGCCAAGACAATATCTATTGCTCATTTAACTCCCTATTTATCTTACCAAGTACCGAGTTTATGAATGCGTAAGACCTTTCATCTCCGTAAATCTTGCCTAGTTCAACGGCTTCATTAATAGAAACATTTGCCTGAATTGAATCAACATATAGAATTTCAGCAAGTGCAGTTCTGAGTATCGCGAGATCAGCCTTAGGGAGTCTGTTTATATCCCAATTATCAATATTCTTAGAAATAAGTTTATCTATTTCACTGATATGATCTCGAATAGCGTTAAGTGTCTCTGTTGCTTGATTTTGTTTTAACGCCTTCTCTGCCTCTTCGACACAGGTGAGTTGCTCATAATCAAAATTATCAGTTACATCCATTTGGTAAACGAACTGCATTATGTTTTCTCTAATTATTCTTCTATCCATTAATCATTCTCCTGGTCGATTCCTTCTACACTTATGTTTACAGCGTCTACTTTCAGTCCAGTAAATTCTTCGATTACATTTTTTTGATTGTACTCTGAATTTCATAAGATAACTGAGGAATGTTGTAACCATAATACACTATAATATGTAAGTTGATAGATATATTATCGCCGTCTCGATTAATTCGCACGCCATTCATACCGCTATCACGACCAAAAATATTTTTTGAAAAATTATCAGAAATACTTGAAATCATTTTACTTACGCCTTTGATTTTGTGTACTTCCTCAGTAATATATCCAACAATAACCTGATCATCTATCGAGATACAGCCATTACCAGTATTGAAACTACTCATCTAAATTGTCTTCCTTTTCGCTATACTTATCATGATCTTCGATTGTTATACGAACTTTTTCAATACGTCTATCTTTTACCTCTAAGATTTGGAAAGTAATATTACCATATTCGATGGGATTATAGGTGGAGTTCTCTTTAGGAATTTCACCGATATAATCAATTATAAATCCTCCAACAGTCTCACTATTCTCAGATTCAAGTTCGATACCAGTTTCTCTGTCTAGATCATCAAGATATACATTTCCATCAACAATGTATTCTGAGTCAGAAATCTTCTCTATGATCCTATCTTCGTCATCAAATTCGTCATCGATATCTCCAACTATTTGTTCGATAATATCCTCAATTGATACTATGCCACTAAACCCGCCGTACTCGTCAATTAATATTGCAATATGTTGTTTTGTCTTTTGCAGTTCTACAAAAAGGGAGTCGATATTCTTGGTTTCAGGTACCAAATAAGGTTCTCGCATTATCTCTTTGATATTTATGTTATCAAAACCAGAAGAAGCACCTTTCAGCAAGTAGTCTTTAACCAGAAGAAGCCCTATAATGTTGTCGGTATCACCATCACATATTGGAATACGTGAGTGGCGAAGCTCCATTAACTCTTCGAAATACTCGTCTTTATCATCCTGTAGATCAATCATAAAAACATCAGTTCGTGGTGTCATGATCTCATATGCGAGTAAATCATCAAATTCAAATATGCTGTCGATCATTCGACGCCCTTCTTCTTTGAGATCACCACTTTCCTGACCTTTATCTAGCATTGATCTTACATGATCTTCAGAGAACTGCGTATCATCTACATCAATATCTTTTCTCATCACGAGAAGAAATAAGTTGGCAACGCCTAAACATAGCTTTGTGATAGGAAATAGTGCAACATATACAAACCGCTGCATTTTAATCAATCTGATAGCATATGAATCGGCAGATTGTGCGGCAAGCTTCTTTGGGAAAATATCAGCTATAGCAAAGTAAATAGTAGCAAAAACAATATTCGCTATAATTGGAAGAAATCTGTATGTACTCAGCCTATTGTAAAAACCAAAATTAAAAACAACTATGGCAATTATTGCCATCGAATACATGAAAATCCTATCCGGATACTGGTATTTAGATGGTTTTTTTATGAAATTATGGATGAGCTCCACTCTCTTATTGTTAGGCTCGTCCTCTAAAATTTCGTTAAGCTTGTTTCTATCTACACAGTCAAGTGCATTTAGTGACGCAGAAACCAATCCATTGGCAATTAGAATTACGAACACTATAAGTACATATATGGTCCAACTCACGGGGTCAGATGACATGATTTTCTCCTTTTAATAATTTATTTAAGATAAATATGCGATATTGTTGCTTTTATGATTCCTTTTTCTTCCTGAGTATGAAGTCAGGTGGATACGTTTTGCTAAGTTTAACTTTGATTATCTGCTGAGGATGAGGCGCTGATTCTATTGGATTATTATTCTCGTCATACATTTCTCTAACTATCTCATCAGTATAATCTGTACGAGGTCCAAAAACTTCGATATCCTCGCCAACACAGAATTTGTTACGCTGTTCGACAATGGTTAGACCACTATCAGGTTCATAGCCTCTTACAACACCGATAAACGAATACTCACGAGTGTAATCGCTGCTAGAATAATTCTGCCCACTACTATCGGGCTTAGAATAATAGAAACCGTGATAGAACTCTCTGTGACTGGCTTTACACAGCTCTTTATACCATTTTTCCTGAAATGTGTAATTATCTGGGTCCTCAAGATATGCATCAAGCGCCGCTCTATATGCAGAAACAACAGTCGCTACATAAAATGGACTCTTCATACGTCCTTCTATTTTCAGAGAAGAGATTCCAGCATCTATTAAATCAGGAAGTTTATCAAGCATACATAAATCACGAGAATTCATGATATAACTTCCTCGATCATCTTCTTCAACAGGATAATACTCACCTGGTCTTTTTTCTTCAACTAGTGAATATTTCCATCTGCATGGATGTGTACATGCACCTCTGTTTGCATCTCTACCAACCATGAAATTGCTAAGTAGACATCTGCCTGAGTAAGACATACACATAGCTCCATGAACGAATGCCTCAATTTCGGTATCAGGCGGAAGAACTTTTTTCATCTCTCTAAGCTCTTCAAGGCTCATTTCTCTGGCTGCAACGATTCTTTTTGCACCCATTTGTTCAACCCAAAATGCAGCTGTCATATAGTTAGTCGTATTTGCCTGTGTGCTAATATGAATTTCAGCATCAGGGATGATGCCTTTTACTATTGTCATTACACCTGGATCTGAAACAAGGAATGCATCAATCGGTATATCCTTTATCTTTTCAAGATATGCCTTGAGCGGCGGAATATCATCATTGTGTGGATATATATTGATGGTCATGTACCCTTTTGCATCGTGTTCATGGATAAATTCCATCGCTTCTTTGATTTCGTCTATAGATAAATTTCCTGCCCCGGCACGAAGGCTAAACAGTTCACCTCCAAAGTAAACTGCATCAGCCCCATATATAATAGCCGTCTTAAGCTTCTCAATATCTCCAGCTGGAGCAAGTAGTTCGATTTTCTTATTAGTCATTTAGTTTAATTACAGCAAGACCATCACCACAGCTTAACAATGAAATGGTCAAATCCTTTCTACCCTTTAAATACTCTAAAAACTCTTTCATCCTCTTGACACTTGTACGATGCCTGCGTCCAGGATCAACTGTTGAACCAGTTAAATACCCATGAATTAGCATATTGTCACAGATGATTGTTGCCCCTGGTTTTGATAATTTCTCAGCTCTATCAAAGAACTCACGGTAATGACTCTTTGCGGCATCTATAAAAATAAGATCAAATCGTGAGTCTTGTGAATCATCCTTGATCAAAGAATCTAATACGTCATTTGCATCACCAAATTTTAAATTGATTCTGCTTTCTAAACCAAGTGATTTTATGTTAGAAACCGCATAATCGTACATATGAGGGGCTCTCTCTATCGTAGTGATATGAGCCCTTTCGCAAGTAGTAGCAAAATAACATGCTGAATACCCGTAGGCTGTTCCTATCTCAAGTATATTATTTGGTTTCGCAATCTTTAAAAAAGTGTTTAAATAACTCTCGGTTTCACGCAGTATCAGCGGTACGTTATCATTCTCGCAAAATAGTCTAAGTTTTCCTAAATTTTCTGATATGGGCGAGTAAAATGAGTTTAAAAGATTAACGATTTTTTCGTCAGTTATACTCATTATTTATTCTTCTCCGCTAAAGCTTTCGAATAAGCCTCTTTGTCTTTTAGGAATTTATTATAGTCCTTACTAAAGTTGTGTGTGCCATCAAGCTTCTCACTTACAACATAATATAAGTAATCGGTGCTCTCAGGATAAAGAGCAGCTTTAATCGATGCCTTTCCAGGTGAACATATAGGTCCTGGTGGTAATCCTTTATTAGTATACGTATTGTATGGTGAATCAATCTTTGTATCAGCAATTGATAGATTCTCTTTAGGTTTTCCTAGTGCATACTGAATGGTTGCGTCAATCTGAAGAGGCATGCCCGCTTTGATTCTATTATATATAACACTTGCAATCTTAGCTCTGTCTCCATCATATTGAGACTCGCGTTCTATTAGAGAGGCGATTATTATTATTTCATTTTCACTTAGATTAAGCTCTTTTGCACGCTTCCTATATTTCTTAGTAAACACCTTATCATACTGATTGAGCATCGTAGTGATAACCTGGGTTTCATCAGCATCTAAGTCTACCGCATAAGTATCTGGATAGAGATACCCTTCGAGATGATTATCCCCTGACTGAGCACCTTTAAGAAAAGAAAATTTGCTAAAATCTCCGTGCTTAGCAATTTCAAGGAATTTATCTTTGTTAACAATTCCCTCTTTGTCTAATTTAGTAGCAGTCTGCTCAATAGTATACCCCTCAGGAATTGTAAAGGTCTTTGTACTTGAAACTCCCTTAACGATAGTCTGTGCTATATCACTAGATCTCATGCTAGGAGATACTGAAAAGCTACCAGCCTTGTATTTACCATCATATCTCCAAATCTTAGACACGAGCTTATACTTAGATACGCTGCTGATTACACCTTTTTGTAAAGCTCCTTCGCAATATCGTTAGTTGATGAACCTTCTTTAATCTTAACAACTACAAATGTATTATCTGTTCGATCTTTTGGTTTGTTAATTATAAGAAGTGATGCACTTAATGCGACAAGGATGAGCAATAAAGCGATAAGAATGCCTAAAGCTTTCTTTACTGACTTCTTCATATTACCTCCAACAACTAGGAATATTGTTAGCCAATATCAAACTGAATTGAAATTAGCTAACAACTTTCATTACACAGTATTTAAATTGATAATTTAAATAATTTTTATACTACTTAGCTCTTCCTAAGTACTCTCCACCATTTCTAGTGTCTATCTGAATAACCTCTCCCTCCTCGATGAAGATTGGAACCTGAATTACAGCACCTGTCTCAACTGTAGCAGCTTTAGTAACATTAGTCGCTGTATCTCCCTTAACTCCGGGCTCAGTTTCGATAACCTTGAGGTCAACGAAGTTTGGAGCTTCAACAGCAAAGGCATTTCCCTGATAGAATTTAATAGTAGCGGTATCATTTTCTCTGATGAATTTTACAGCGTCTTCAACGAGATCTGCGCTTAGAGGAACCTGGTCGAAAGTCTCCTGATCCATGAAGTAGTATAGCTCGCCGTCGTTATAGAGATACTGCATAGTCTTTGTCTCGATATGAGCCTTTGGGAACTTATCGTTAGGGTTAAATGCCTCTTCTCTGGTAGCACCAGTAAGAATATTTCTGTACTTAGTCCTAACGAAAGCAGCACCCTTTCCAGGCTTTACATGCTGGAAGTCAAGTACTACATGTGGCTCTCCGTTCATCTCGAAAGTTACGCCTTTTCTGAAATCTCCTGCACTAATCATACTTAATCTCTCTTTCTGTGATATTAAAAATTAAAATTATTATCTTTATGCAACGTATATGTATGTATTATATCAAATATTCACGTTAAATATTAATCTTTACAACATCTGATAGGATTTCATACACGTCCTTCATCATTATAGCAAATCTCGCCTCTGCTTGCATGTATTCTGCAGCTTTAGGATTAGATGACATCATAGCATACATTGACTGCATCTGAGCCATTGCCTCTTGTCCAATCTCTTCACCGCTTAATTGCTTAGCTTGAATCTCGATTTGACGCTTTTGTATATCGCTGATCATCTGATTGAGAGTCGGGTCCTGCTCTATCTCCTTGCGAAGCTTATCATAGTCCATGAACTCATTACTTGCCTTAATTGCAGATGCAAGTTCATGGGCACTTGAATATACATTCATATTAAAAACCTCCTGAAACCAAAGCGTTCATTAAATATCCATTATCACTGGTAAAATTACTGGACTTCTACGTGTTTTCTTGTATATGAAGCCCCTCATATCATCTTTGATAATATTTTTTAAAGCGTTAATATCTTCTGAACCCAGGTTATTCCATTTATCGATTGACTCGTATACAACCTCAGTAGCTTCGTTTATAAGAGGCATATTCTCTTTAACGTAGATAAAGCCACGTGTTATAAGCTCAGGTCTAGCAGCTAGTAAGCTTGAATTACTATCAATCGAAACAGCGATAACAATTAGTCCTGATTCAGAGAGCTGCTTTCTATCACGTAGTACAACGTTTCCAACGTCTCCAACTCCATATCCATCTACGAGTACATCTTCTGCAGGTGCTGCAGCTGGTTCAACCTTTGCCTGCTTACCAGTTATACGAAGTGCATCTCCGTTGTTCATAACGAAGATATTACCTCTATCCATCCCCATTGATTCAGCAAGCCGTGCATGTTCTCGTAGATGGCGATATTCGCCATGCGCAGGTATAAAGAATCTTGGTTTTACAAGCGAGTGTATAAGCTTTAATTCTTCTTTACATGCGTGCCCTGAAACATGTATATCAACGAAATCTGATAAAAATACGTTAACTTTTTTCTCGTAAAGCTTATTAACTATATTAGTTACTGCTTTTGCATTGCCTGGAATTGGCGATGATGAGAAGACGACAGTATCACCAGACTTTAATTTAACGGCTCTATGAGAATCATTTGCCATTCTTGTCAGTGCAGACATAGGTTCGCCCTGACTTCCGGTGGTAATAATGGTGATATTCGCATCTGGAATATTTCCAATTTTTCTTATATCAACAAAAGCGGATTCTGGAAGATTAACATATCCAAGTTCTCTAGCTAGTGTTAGAACATTTTCCATAGAACGACCAGAGATCGCAATCTTTCGTCCGTACTTAATCGAAGCCTCCATGAAGTACTTGATCCTATATATGTTAGATGAGAATGTTGCTATGATTAAACGTTTTTTTCCGTCTTTGCAAAAAAATCTCATTCATAGAATCAACAACGACTCTCTCTGATGGAGTATATCCCGGCCTTTAGCACATTTGTACTGTCACAGAGAAGAACGTCGACGCCTTCTTGTCCCAATTGCGCAAATTTAGCAAGATCAATTCTCTTGCCATCTAATGGTGAGTAGTCAATCTTAAAAATCACCGGTATGAACGAGATGACCTCCAGGACACTTTTATCGAGTATGCCATTGCGTCCGCAATACTATGATTGGTATGAATAGCTTCAACTCTGAAAGCACCAACATTAAAGATTTCACCGGACTTCGATAACATGTTCTTCCATGGATAAGCCATGTTCTTTTAGCTTATTTCGTATGAGACCCATAGCGAGTGGAGGCGCATATACTGGAACATTTATTTCCTTGAGAAGGAACGGTACCCCACCTATATGATCTTCATGACCGTGAGTTATGATAAGACCCTTGATTCTTTCCATATTTTCCTTAAGATATGTGAAATCAGGAATCACAACGTCGATTCCAAACATCTCATCTTCAGGAAATGAAAAACCACAGTCAATTATAAGAATATCGTCTCTATATTCAACGAGAGTAATATTTTTTTCCAATTTCCTTGAGGCCGCCTAATGGCATAACACGCATAGTTTCAATTGGCGCTTTAGGTCGTTTCCTTTGATTGTTTTTCTGATTATTTACAGAGTGACTGTTACTTGGTGTATTCTTACTACCATTTCCAAGTTTTTTATTTTGGTTATTGTTTACTCTTTTGCCGTTTTTATTTGTGTTATTGTAGGTAATGTTATCGTTATTAAACCTATTGTTTCTTTTCTGAGTTCCACTTTTAGACTGTTTATTATTTCCTTTATTAACAGTGACTTTTACCCCTTTGGCTCTGGAACGAGAATTATCACTAATATTATGTGGCGATGAGTCACCGCCACGATTATTAGCTATATTTTTTCTTGTTACTGAAGGATTTGAGCTACCTGTCTTCTGGAACTTTTTACTATTTCTATTTTCTATTCCCATATTCATCCCCGAAGATTACTTAGCCACGAAGTTTACTAGCTTACCTGGAATTACTATAGCTTTTACGATATTTAAATCACCGATAGCTTCCTGAACCTTATCACTATTTCTCGCAGCTTCTTCAAGCATTTCCTTTGATGAATCTTTTGACATTGTGAGCTTGTCCTTCAACTTACCGTTAACTTGAACGATGATCTCAACTTCATCAAGAACCAATGCGGACTCATCATATTCTGGCCAAAGCACATTATATATGCGTGATTTTTCACCTAAATCAGACCAAAGCTCTTCACATATATGTGGTGTGAATGGGCTTAGAACCAATATTGTGCTCTTAATAGCCTTATCGAGTAGAGGCATATTAACAATTTTAAGTTGCTTATACTTGTATAGCTCATTAACCAGCTCCATTATCGAGCTGATTGCAGTGTTGAAGCTGAATCTACCTCCAACATCATCTGATACTTTCTTAATAGTTTTATTTAATTGATAGTTAAGAGCTTTATCTTCAGGAGTAACTGCAACTACATCACCAGAAACTGCATCAATATCTCTGATATCTGTTACATAATCATATACAAGTCTGTAAACTCTGTTAAGGAATCTATAGCTTCCCTCTACACCAGCGTCTGACCAATCGAGCTCCTTTTCTGGTGGTGCAGCAAATAGTATGAACAATCTAGCAGTATCTGCCCCATATTTCTTCTGAATTTCCTCAGGACTAACAACGTTACCAAGTGATTTGCTCATTTTAGCGCCATCCTTAATAACCATACCTTGTGTGAGAAGATTTTGGAACGGCTCTCTAGCCGAAACAAAGCCAAGATCTGCTAGTACCTTCTGGAAAAATCTTGAGTACAGAAGGTGAAGAATTGCGTGTTCAACACCACCGATATACTGATCCACATTCATCCAGTAATCAACTTTATCTCTATCAAAAGGTTTTTTGTCATTGTGAGGATCACAATATCTTAAAAAATACCATGATGAATCAACAAACGTGTCCATAGTGTCGATTTCTCTTCTAGCTGGTTTTCCGCAGCAAGGGCAAGTTGTATCAATAAAAGTTGAGCTAGTAGCTATTGGTGATTCACCCTTACCTGTAAATTCGATATCGGTAGGAAGCTTTACTGGAAGATTCTCTTCTTTTTCAGGTACCCAGCCGCATTCATCACAATAAACCATCGGTATAGGGCATCCCCAGTACCTCTGCCTTGAAATTAGCCAGTCCCTTAGCTTAAAGTTAATTGACTTCTTTCCAATTCCTTTTTCTTCAATATAATCGATAACCTTAGGAATTGATTTAAGATTATCTAGGCCATTGAACTCACCTGAATTGATTAATTTACCTTCTGCAGGAGCAGCCTCCTTTAGGTCGTATAAATCAACTTCAGGGTCATTGACGTCTACTACTGGAATAATGTCTAGGCCAAATTTCTTTGCAAACTCAAAGTCCCTCTGATCATGAGCAGGAACAGCCATTACAGCTCCAGTTCCATAGTCCATAAGAACGTAATCTGAAATGTAAATAGGAATCTTCTTGCCAGTAAACGGATTTATACAGTAACGCCCTATGAATACACCGGTTTTTTCTCCTTTGTCAGTGAAACTCTCTCAATTTCGCTCTTATGTGCACATTCTGCAATGTATTCATTTGTTGCTTCTTCGTATTCGGTTCCTACAGTTAACTCCTTTACATAAGGATGCTCTGGAGCCATAACCATAAATGTTACTCCGTAAACGGTATCACATCTCGTCGTATATACATTTAGAGCATTATCTGTTCCATCTATCTGAAATCTGATTTCAGCTCCTGTCGATTTACCAATCCAATTCTTCTGCATAAGCTTAACTTTATTTGGCCAACCATCAAGCTTTATCAAGATCTTCAAGTAAAGCGTCAGCATAATCAGTAATCTTTAAATACCATTGAGATAGATGCTTTTTTGTTACAGCTGTATGACAACGCTCACAAGCCCCTTCAACTACCTGTTCATTAGCGAGAACTGTCTTGCATGAAGGACACCAATTCACAGGATTCTCTTTCTTATAAGCGAGTCCTTTCTTCTGAAATTGGATAAATAACCACTGCATCCAGCGATAGTAATCTTCCTTGCATGTAGCTACCTCTCTATCCCAATCATAGCTAAATCCAAGTGCAGATAGCTGCTTACGCATCTCGGCAATGTTGCTATCAGTCCAAATTGCAGGATGAATACCGTTCTTTATAGCTGCATTTTCTGCAGGAAGTCCAAACGAATCCCAGCCCATTGGATGAAGTACATTAAAGCCCTTCATTCTCTTAAATCTTGCAATAGCATCTCCAATAGAATAGTTGCGCACATGTCCCATGTGGAGCTTGCCCGATGGATACGGGAACATCTCGAGTGTATAGTATTTTTCTTTTGAGTTGTCATCACTCGTTTTAAAGGCCTGTTCATCAGACCAAATTTTTTGCCACTTTGATTCTATCTCGCCGAAATTGTATTTTTCGTTCATAATCGTACCCTTTCTTTTATTCTTCAATGAATACTATTTCGCAATCACTCCAAATCTTATCGAGAGTGTATTTGTCTCTAGTCTCTGCCGTAAATAGATTTATAATTATATCCCCATAGTCTGCGAGAATCCATCCGGAACCTTGAATCCCTTCGACGTTTTTCTGTTCAAGTCCCAGCTCAGCTGCCTTCCCTTCTGCGAAGTCAAGAAGCGCACTAAGCTGTCTGTCAGAACCTGCAGTTGCGTTGATGAAAAAATCTGCAAATGAGGATTTTTCAGCAATGTTAATAACTGTAATATCACGAGCCTTTTTCTCGGATAAAACCTTAGCTATCTCAATTGCGTTATTCTGCATTGTCATAATTAACCCTTCCTTTCGGTAATTTTATCAAGAATGAAACGTTTTGCTTCATATGTGTCATCATCGACTGAAATGCCTCGTCTACCTAATAATTCAATACTGAAATCTATTATCTCAAGACAAGCAGTATCAAGGTCTTTTCTAGCAAGATCTCGAAGTTCTGCTGCTTCGGGATAATTTCTGTTAATTTCGATAGCGTCAGCAACATAGACAATTTCCTCAAGCATACTCATTCCATAGCGACCTGCAGTATGGGATGAAACTGCCATCAAAATCTCTGGATCATCGATACCGAAATCTATTCTAAGCATTGCCGCACCCACTTTAGAATGGGCAAGCTCAGGTCTATTGTAATATTTTAAATCGATACCATATGTCCTTATCAAACGATTCATGGTCTCACAAGAGAAACATTTTGCTATGTCATGGACCAATCCTGCAAATTGAGCTTTTTTAACATCGGCACCATATATCGATGCTAAGTCACCAGCCATCTCTACCACCCCTAACGAGTGAGTATATCTTTGAGGTTTAAGTACATGCTTAAGATAATCGTCAATCTCTCTAGTCATTGTATAATCCATTTTTAATTATATATTCCTCAACATTTGCGCTTACTAAACCTGTAATTGATCTCCCATTCCTACATAGTGCACGTATCTGAGATGATGAACAGTCAATCGGAGGCATATGCAAAATATGTATTTCGGCGTTGTATGTCTTACGATATTCGGCTATTTTTTTAGTGCCCGAATAATTATCAACTCCAGGTCTTAAAGCGGTAATAAGAGGAAATTCCTTTAAAATATTCTCTCCTCTATACCATGAGTCTACAGCAACTATGGAGTCAAATCCCAATACGAAGTAAAGACGAGCATCATATATAGCTGTAAGTTCATTCAGCGTATCATATGTATATGAAATACCTTGTTTTTCTATCTCATATCTAGTCATCTCTAAACGCTCATCAGATGCCATGGCTAGTTCAATCATGTTGCATCGATGCTCAGCTGAAGTAATATTCGCATCTAGCTTGAATGGTGAGACTGAATTGGGCATGAATACCAATTTATCTAAGCCTAATTCATTTAAAGCTGTCTTTGCCAGTGCAATATGTGCAATATGAATAGGATCGAATGTACCGCCGAATATCGCTATTTTTTTCATCAAGATTATTTCCTATAAACTAAAAATTATTAGCATATAATTAATTTTGTTCATGCTTGGCCACAACGGCTAGTCCTAACTCTTCAAGCTGAACAGAATCTGCCTTTCCAGGAGCTTCTGAGACAGGGCATTCAGCATTCGCATTCTTAGGAAATGCAATTACTTCTCTGATGCTACTCTCGCCAAGTAAAAGCATTACCATTCTATCTAGTCCATATGCGAGCCCTGCATGAGGGGGTGCACCATACTTGAACGCCTCGATAAAGAATCCGAACTTCTCCATCCTTTCCTCTTCTCCGAGACCAAGTACCTTAAACATTTTATCTTGAAGTTCTCTATCGTGAATTCTGATTGACCCACCACCTAGTTCAACTCCGTTTAAAACTATGTCATATGCGTCTGCATTTAAAGATAGTATATCTCCATCGAGCTTATCTAATTCATCAAGTTTTGGCTGAGTAAATGGATGATGCATCGCTTTAAGATTGCCCTCATCATCCTTTTCAAACATTGGAAAATCCACTACCCAAAGGAAGTTAAACTTGTTATCGTCAAGAAGACCAAGAATTCCGGCAATTTTCCTTCTAAGCCATCCTAAAGTATCAAACACTACCTTTGGCTGTGCGGATACAATAAATATTATATCACCCGGTTTTGAGCCACAACGTTCAGCTACTTTAGTTAATTCTCCATCATTAAGAAACTTGCTCGCCGAAGAAGAGAACCCATCTTCTTCGACTTTTATCCATAGAAGTCCCTTTGCGCCATAGTGCTTCGCTTCATCTGTAAGCTTGTCAATTTTCTTTCTAGAGAACTCAGCTGCTCCACCAGGAATTGAAATACCTCGTATGTCCCCACCAGTTTCAAGTGCGTCTTTAAACACCATAAAGTCGCTTTCTTCAAATATATCGTTTAATTTATTTAATTCGATATCAAAACGAGTATCAGGCTTATCAGAGCCGTATCTCTCCATAGCTTCTTTATATGTTAATCTTGGGAACGGAGTATCTATGTCGATTCCTTTTTAATTCCTTCATTATGCGTTTCAGCAAACCTTCCTGCATACTTATAACATCATCAGAATCTGCAAAAGACATCTCAAGATCTATTTGCGTAAACTCTGGCTGCCTGTCTGCGCGAAGATCTTCATCTCTAAAGCACTTAACAATCTGAAAATACCTATCAGTACCTGCCACCATAAGGAGTTGCTTGAACATCTGTGGTGACTGAGGTAGTGCATAGAAAGACCCGTGATTAACTCTGCTTGGAACAAGATAGTCCCTCGCTCCTTCTGGCGTTGGTTTAATCAGCATCGGTGTTTCAACTTCGGTAAATCCATTTTCGTCGAAATAATCACGTACAAGCTTCGTAAGCCTGTGACGGAATGTAAGGTTTCTTTGCATCTTACTCTTCCTCAAGTCCAGGTAGCGATACTTTAACCTGAGGTTTTCATCTACATTATCGTCATCCTTAATATAAATCGGTGGAGTATCAGCTTCGGAATAAATCACAAGGTCATTTGCAAAAACTTCTATTGCTCCAGTTGGCAAATTATCATTCTTTGAAGATCTTTCCTTTACCGTGCCAGTAACCCCTATAACATACTCTGATCTGAGAGATTTCGCTTTCTCTAGAAGCTCTTCCGGGATATCCTCGTTAAATGTAATCTGGGTAATTCCGGATTTATCTCTGATGTCGACAAACACAAGACCTCCAAGGCTTCTAGCCTTAGCAACCCAACCGTTTAGGACAACTTCTTTACCTGCGTCTTCTAATCTTAACTCACCGCACATATGTGTTCTTTTAAGTAATGTAGACATCTTATTTTTCAATCTCCTTAGTTATATCTATGGCGTTAATTTCTTTTTGCTCACCGCTATGCATATTTTTTAGCGTAACTATACCCTTTTCAATCTCGTTATCACCGATAACAACTGAGTATCGTGCATTTAGCTTATTAGCATACTTCATCTGACCTTTGAGATTTCTGTTTAGAGTATCTATGATTGCCGAAACGCCTCCCGCTCTTAATTTGTGAACTAAATCGAGCGCATAGAGTCTAGCTTTATCACCGATAAATGAAACAGATATATCTGGAACATTTGGATCATCTACGATAATATCGTTTTGCTCCATAAGAATAAGCAATCTTTCTTTACCTAACCCGAATCCAACACCAGGAATTGAAGGTCCACCAATTTCTTCTACTAAGTGGTCATATCTACCACCTCCGCAAATTGTTCCTTGTGCACCAATCTTTGTTGTTACAAACTCGAAAGCAGTCTTCGTGTAATAGTCTAGTCCACGTACGATTCTTGGATCGACAACATAAGAAATGTCCATTGCGTCAAGATTAGCTTTCAATGCCTCGAAAGCAGCTTTACAATCATCGCAAAGGTAATCGAGCATGTATGGAGCGTCTTTAGCAATACTCTGATCAGTAGCGTCTTTGCTATCGATGATACGCATTGGATTTGCCTCAAATCGATCTTTACTAATGTCTGATAGTTCCTCGTAATATGGTCGTAAATAATCTTGAAGAGCCTTTCTATACACCGGTCTGCATTCTCTGCAACCAACGCTGTTGATTCTTAATTCAACATCTTCAATTCCAATTTTTTTAATAAAATCAGATGCAAGTGCTATGACTTCAGCATCAGCCATCATATCTGGAGTACCGAAATTCTCGACACCGAATTGGTGGAACTCACGAAGTCTACCAGCCTGTGGTCTCTCATACCTAAAACAAGGCGTATCATAATAATACTTAGTTGGCTGCATTTCTGCATAGTCATGACTTTCAATAAATGCTCTAACAGCAGGAGAAGTTCCTTCAGGCTTCAAAGTGATGCTGCGATGACCAAGATCCTCAAATGTGTACATTTCCTTCTGTACTATATCGGTAGTCTCACCAACACCTCTGTTAAAAAGTTCAGTACTTTCAAACATAGGTGTCCTCACTTCTCTAAAACCATAAAGGCGGCAAAGTTCCGAGAACTCCTTTTCTATATATTGCACTTTATATGAATCCCTTGGCATTGTGTCCTTGGTTCCTTTTGGTGCTTTTATTGCCATAATCTCCTCCTAAATAGTGCTCTTAATCAAAATATTTATGCTTTCTAGCAATAATGTTATCAATCCGTTCTACGTACATTCTATAGTCGTTTATATTAGGTATGCGTTCTAATCGGTTTTCTGATGGAAAATAACGCTTTCCAATCGCCCCTGCACCGAGCCCAATAATTGTCTGCATCTCTTCCATAATCCTTATATTATACAAAGAATGTAGCCCAGGGATACACCAACCGGTGTTTTCAAACGATCCCATCTGATGCTTCTGTCTATAAACGTAATAAGGTGCAAAACCAGCTGCATGAAGTATATTAGACGCCGTGTCTAACATCATCTCTACCTCTCGCACTCCTCTCAAATGATAGTCGGGATTTTCTTGTTTGAGTTTAGAGCCTCGCTTTACAGATAATGTATGCACGGTAATATTATTAGCGCCTAAGTCTATTAATTTATTAATAGTGCTTTTGATATCATCAGCTGTTTCATCTGGAAGACCAGCTATAACATCGGAATTTATAACATCAAATTCATATTCACGAGCAAGCTTGAATGCATTTCTTATGTCATCACTTGAATGAGATCGACCGATTTTCTTAAGTGTTTCATCATTCATCGATTGAGGATTTATGCTAATACGTTTTACGCCAGATTGCTTTATTGCGTTTAGTCTATATTTATCTATCGTATCTGGTCTACCAGCTTCAACTGTTGTTTCTATATCTCTCAGTTTAATGTCAAATGAGTGCTCTATCGAATTAAATAAAGAAACAAGTTCGATAGCATTTAGAGAAGTTGGTGTGCCGCCACCAAAATATACACTTTCAATGTTCTTGCCAGATCCTCTAAAGAGCCTGCCGCATTCAGTTATTTCCTTTTTAAGCTCCGGAACATATCTGAGAATTGACTTATCTCTAGCAAGCTCAGAACCAAATGAACAATATGAGCAGATGCTAGGGCAAAATGGAATGCTAGTGTATATTGACCATTTATTGCCGTCAGCAACAGGCACATTTTCAATCTGGTATCTTAGAATCTCATCTATAAGTTTTCTTTTGCAATCTGAAACCATATATATATCAGATAAGCCCTTTTCAACTTCGGAAAAATCGTATCCTTCTAGATAGAGATTCATCGTAGGCTTGAGAGGTTTAACACCTGTCAGAGTTCCCCAATCAGGAGATTTGCCAGTAATTTCAGATAGTGTTCTAAATATATCGCGTTTTATACAATCTCTATCTTGTCTCAAATCAGCGTTAAAAATCAGGCTGTAATCACCAAGTGCTAAATTTTCTGCATTTTCTATATTAATTGGTATAACCTCATATTCATCGTCAGCAAAAAACTCGCGAGCTAACTCAGAATAGTGATGTTCGATATGTATTCCATTAACATATAATCTATACAAAAGGATTTTCCCTCATCTCTAATTCAATAGTTGTGGATGGTCCATGACCTGGATATACAATCGTCTTACCATCTAGTTTAAAGAGCTTGTTCTGAATTGATTCCTTGAGATGCCACCAATTTCCGCCATATAAATCTGTTCTTCCAACGCTCTTGAAAAACAAAGTATCACCACTGAACAGATTGCCATCTGCAAGTATGCACATACCACCTTTAGTATGACCAGGTGTGGTGATGAACTTGAGGGTTGTGTTTCCAAGCATAAGTTCTTCGTTATCAGCAATGTAGATATCAGCTTCTAAAGCGATATCTTCATTCGTGTATTGCTTAGTTCCATTTATTGAAGAATCAGTTATCATCTCATGCTCATCAAAATTTACAATCAACTTTGTATTAGGATAATTGCTCTTATATTCATTAAGAGCAACGATATGATCCCAGTGTGCATGAGTGAGAATAATATAAATTAACTTATTCTCTCCTCCGATAAAATGATCAATAGAATCATTGTGACAGCCTGGATCAATTACTGCACAAAGCCCTGTAGCATCATCCTTTACTACATATGTGTTCTCTCCTATTGGAGCACATTCAATTCGTTTAACATTTATACTCATTATGATCTAGCCCTATATACCTCTGAAATACCTGGAACATTACGAAGCGCTATTAAAAGTCGTTGCATCTGATGTGTATCTGATATTGATACCGTTAGTGTACATGTAATATTGTTGTCTTCGGCTGGTCTCATATTAACTCCAGAAAGCTTTATATCTAAATCTTCGCAAACCTTTGATATATCACTAAACAGCCCTTTTCTATCCTGCCCAGAAACAAGGACATCCGCATAGTATGTCTGACCGAGTTTAGGAGTTTCCCATTCTACCTGAATAAGTCTTCCCTTCTCATCATTCGGTAAGCTAAGTATATTAGTGCAGTCTTTTCTGTGAACAGTAATTCCTCTACCTTTTGTGATAAAGCCGATGATGTCATCACCAGGTACAGGATTACAGCAACGAGCAACTTTAATAAGAAGATTATCAGACCCTTTAACAGTAATTCCAGGTGTCCCTGAATTAGATTCATGCTTTATTGGTTTCTTTTTTATTATTTCTTCAGCTTTTTTTTCTTCTTTATGTGTATCTTCGATATAGTAATCGATAAGCCTTTGACCAAGTCTTACTTGAGCTGCTCCTCCTCCAGAAATAGAGGAGTATAGCTCATTTATGTTACTCATACCTAAATCTTTAACAGCCTTGAGTAAGTAAGAATTTTTTGCAACAAGTGCAGGATCATACCCTTTTTTTCTAATATAGTTAGTGATATTATTCTTACCTTTTTCAACTATATTAGTCTTATCAGCTTTGCGTAACCAATTTCTAATCTTATTTTTTGCCTGAGAGCTCTTTGCGATATTAAGCCAATCCATGCTAGGTCCAGCGGAGTTCGCTGAAGTGATAATTTCTACGATATCACCAGTGTTAAGCTTATGGTCAATAGTGACCATCTTTCCGTTAACTTTAGCACCAACACACCTTACGCCTACATCTGTATGGATTTTAAATGCAAAATCGATAGGCGTAGACTCCGCAGGAAGTTCAACAACATCACCATGAGGTGTAAAAACAAATACCTGATTATCAAATAAGTCAACTTTTAAAGTCTCAAGAAATTCTAGCGAGTCATCAGTTTCCTTTTGCCATTCGAGAGCCTGCCTTAGCCACGCTAATTTCTTTTCATCTTCATCTTCGGTACCGACAGTCTTTCCTTCTTTGTATTTCCAGTGAGCAGCGATACCGTATTCTGCAATGCGATGCATCTCCTTAGTCCTAATCTGAATTTCGAATGGATTACCATTATCATCTAGGACGGTTGTGTGTATCGATTGATACATATTTGGTTTTGGCATTGCAATGTAATCTTTAAACCTACCAGGAATAGGAGTCCATTTAGTATGGACAAGCCCCAGAGCAGCATAACAATCTTTAACATTATCGACGATGATTCTGATAGCAGTTAAATCAAAAATTTCATCTAACTGCTTCTTCTGTATTACCATTTTCTTATAAATGCTGTATAGGTGCTTAGAACGCCCCATTACTTCGCATTCAATATGTGCATTATCCAGTCCTTCTTTAATTTCGGATATTAATCGCTGAACAACGCTTTCCCTGCGCTCTCGTCTCTGACTAACTTTGCTAGATAGCTCCTTGTATTCGTTCGGATGAAGATACATAAGAGCTAAGTCTTCTAACTCAAATTTAATGCTGTATATACCGAGTCTTCCGGCAAGTGGAGCATAGATCTCAAGTGTTTCTAGAGCCTTCTCCTCACGTTTTTTTGTCGGCATATATTCTAAAGTTCTCATATTATGAAGTCTATCGGCAAGCTTAATAATCAGCACTCTAATGTCTTTCGACATAGCAAGGAACATCTTTCGAAAATTCTCAGCTTGAAGCTCTTCTTTAGAATCGTATTTGATATTGCCAAGTTTGGTAACACCATCGACAAGAAGTGCAATTTCTTCACCAAAATCTTCGACTAATTGTTCGCGAGTATATGGAGTATCTTCGACGACATCATGCATCAGTCCGGCAACAATTGTTTCTGTATCCATGCCGAAATTAGCCAATATAAAGCTGACAGCAATAGGATGAATTATGTACGGTTCCCCGCTTTTCCTAAGCTGACCTTTATGTAGATTATTAGCTATTTCAAATGCCTTAACCACAAGTGGCGAATTATACTTGTGGTTAAGACTTTCAAGCTTAGCTATAAATTCTTCAGTTGTCATAACTACAGCTTCTGACTGCAAATTGATGCCTCCATTAGGTTTAATCCATATATTTTTATTTAATTATACCGTCATTCTCTCGTTTAGCGCGCTCGATCCTTCTGCGCTGCTTCTCGTTTGCTCTATACGTTTTGCGTACTTTGACATATTCTGCTTACGCATCGACTCATAAAGAAGTGGGCTGCATAAGAATATTGATGAATATGTTCCTACCGATACACCAATAATTAATGGTATCAAGAACTGTCTAATTTCTGATGAAACCAGGAAGAACAGAGGAATCATAACAACGATAGTTGTAAGCGATGTCATGATCGATCTCGATAGGGTCTGATTGATACTATCATTTATGAGTTCCACAACCTCTTTACGCTTGTAGAACTTTGTATTCTCACGTATTCTATCAAACACTACTATAGTGTCATTGATGGAATATCCTACAACGGTCAATATACCAGCGATAAACGGATTGTTAATCGTAAATCCAAATATTGCGTAAATAGATAGTGTAACTAATACATCATGACCCAATCCGCTAACAGCAGCAAGTCCATAGTTCCAGTTTTTAAATCTGAATCTTATATATATAAGCATGCAGAAGGTTGCTATGAGTACGGACTTAACAGCATTATGTCTCAGCTCTTTTCCTACCGTTGGTCCAAACTCTTCAGATGAAAGAACTGCGCCTTTCTTCAAGCTGTACTTTGAATCAATTGTATTGATTACTTCCTGTCGCTGATCCGCTTTCAGCGCTTTTATTGTTCTAATTACAATTTGATCATTCTTATCGCCAGCATATACAATCTGAGGGTCTAGTTTGTGCTTGGCAATCGTTTTCTTAACTTCCTCGATATTGACTTTCTTGCCCATATCAAGCTGAATAGTCGTTCCGCCTGTAAAGTCGATTCCGTAGTTGAAACCCTTAAACCCAGCACAAGCGATTCCGATGATAATTACGCTAAGTGAAAGAACATAAAATTTCTTGCGATTTCCGATGAAGTCAAACTGACGTTTTAGTTTAAATCTAGGAGTACCGTCCTCGTTTACGCCAAAATACTTGTTCTTTCCAAATGTTTTGCTATCAGCAAGCAGTGTAACGTATAACTGAGTAATAATTACAGCCGTGAAAATACTACAAATCGTACCGAGCATCAGAGTAAGAGCGAATCCCTTAACCGCTGTAGTACCAATTAGATATAAAACAATTGAAGCAATCAGTGTCGTGGTTTGAGAATCAACAACCGTTGATAGAGCAGATTTAAATCCAGTATCAACTGACGCCCTGATAGATTTACCCTTTGATATTTCCTCTCTGATTCTAGTAAATATAATAACGTTTGAGTCAACGGCCATACCTATTGAGAGAATTATACCAGCGATACCAGGAAGGGTTAGAACTGCCCCTAGTGCAGCCATAGCTGCCAATACAACGAGAACATACAGCGATAGTGCAAGGTCAGCAATGAGTCCTAGTAATCCATATGCTACAAGCATAATGAGGAAAACAATAGCGAGACCGATTATACCTGCCTTAACAGATTTAACTAGAGCATTTGCTCCAATGGTCGCAGTTTCAACAGAAGAATTGACTTCGGTTAGAGATGCAGGGAGTGCACCTCCTCTAATAAGAGATGATGTCTGCGAAGCTTCTTCTTTCGAGAAACCATTAGGTGATGTAATTTCACAGCTTCTACTGTTAATTACGCTCTGCGCTCTAGGAGCTGAGATAACTTTGTCATCTAGCATGATAATAATCGACTGTGCATCAAAAGTACGTCCGTCAGAATTCTTTAAGGTCGCTGTTACGGTGCCCTGAGATGTCTTTTCAGTGGCTTTTGCAAATTTCTGTGAGCCTGCTGATGTAAAGTCTATGGTTATCTTATATCCGCCATGGTTCGAATCTGTACTAAATGATGCATCCTTGATATCATTACCATTCATAATCTGAGTGCCATCAGCGAGTAAATCTAAGCTGTGCAGTCTTACCAATCTGCTTGATGGCAGTATCAGCATCATCAACTCCTGGCATCTCGACACGAACTTTATTATTACCTTCTACAGAAACTGTTGCCTCTGAAATACCCATCGCATTAACGCGGTTTTCGAGTACTGATTTAGTCTGATCCATAAGTTTGCTGAGATCAGACCCAGTTGCTTTCGTATCTGCTTGAAGTAATACATACACACCACCGTTAATATCAAGACCGTATTTGAGCTGTTTGTTAATGCTCTTAATGGGACCAGCTCCATTAATAGCAATAGCCCATCCAATAATGATAATAGCTGTCACTAATACTGCTAAAAACTTTTTTGTTCCAGTTTTCATAATTATGAATTGCCCTTCCTCCGTCATGTAATGAGGACATAAGTCCCCAATTATTAATTAATACTTCAAGATATTTTACATTATATAGGTGTTTTCTTCAAGTGATAAATCCGTTGATAAATAGCTATTTTGAGCATAATTCAAAATAAGGTTATTTACGACCTTATTTATCGTTAATTTAGATAGTCTTTTTGTAAAAAAATAAAAAAAAGGTGTGCAACATGCACACCTTAAACTGTAATTATTCTGCATCCTTTTCAGTGTCTTCCTTGCTATCAGCTTTTTTAGCTCCAAGCTTCTTTGGAGTAACCTTCTTGGATCTGTTAACATGTGTCTCTTCTGCAGGTTCAGCTTTTTCTTCAGGCTGTTTATCTTCCTTTTTGTCAGATTCCTGTTTGCCAACAACGCTACCTACAGCAGATTTAACAATCTCCATTTTAGTCTTGCCTGAACCAGTTTCGATAAGAATTCTATCATCCTTAATTCTTACAATTTTTCCGACAATACCACCAATTGTGACTATATTATCACCAGGCTTAAGAGCAGCTCTCATGCTAGTAACTTCTTTGTCACGCTTTCTCTGTGGTCTAATAAGCATAAAGTAGATAAGCGGTATAAATACCAGTATTAAGACGATATTGTATAAACCTGTCTTCATCTCTGAACCTCCATATTTTCGTTATGGTAATACATTAAAATTAAACTGGTGCCGGCGATGGGGGTCGAACCCATACGGTATTACTACCACGGGATTTTGAATCCCGCGCGTCTGCCAATTCCACCACGCCGGCAAAATTCTTATTTTTTTGTAAAAAAAATGGTGTGGCTGACTGGACTCGAACCAGCACGGTCTCCCACATGCCCCTCAAGCATGCGCGTCTGCCATTCCGCCACAGCCACACGACTATTTAAATATACAAAATAATCGTTTTAATTGCAAGTAAAATATAAAAAAACTTTTAAATTAATCAATGATAACAATCAAATGAACAAGAAAAATTTAATTAGACTATGTACCTGTCCAAATTAAGTTTTAATATACTAGTAATAAAAACCTGTCTTATCATCTGTGTACTGCTTAAGCCTAATCTCGTAAGCAGTTTTAGCTGTATCGTAAAATGCAGGCGTAAATTCAGACATGCCAATTTCATTAGCAAAATCAATTGTAAAATCTGGATTGAGAATCAGTAAGGGACCAAGTAAATAAGTGCCCATAAAATTTTTATAATGAATACCCTCACGTGTTTCTTTACTGTTAAACCCAGGGCCTCTAATGGTATCAAAAAGTGGTTCAATTTCATCATCATAGAAACTATGACCAAATTGGCTTTTAAATCCAACTATCTTAATATCATTATACCTACCGACATAGAGTGAATTAAATCGTTTGGTTAGAATATCTCTCTCAGTGTGATAATTGAAAATTTTAAGACAGTCAATCTTTTCCCCTGTCTTATCGATTATATATTTACCAAAAACCTCAACAGCATTGCCAGTAACTAAAAAACGCTGCCCTTGCTCTATAGCATCTTTCATTTCGTCGACATACATTGATGCATTATCTATAAAAAGCTGCTGACCGCGTTCAGTCATAGTTCCTCTGTATACAAGATCGACTTTACCCTTGTTTAAAAAAGTGGGACGCTCACCAATATTTGTTTCTATTATTTCAATCTCTGGAAAAGAATCCTTAAGATACTTAATATTGGCTGAGTCTCCATATAAATTACTAAGCTCTGGATAAAGCATTTCGATAATCATTTACTACACCTTCTCGTTTTTATCAATCCTATTTAGATGTTCTTCTAGAATTTTTCTGACTTTTCGTGCTGGTGAAAGCGGATCAGTTCCATAAAGCAAGAATATGGTTTCCCCTTCTTTAAACTTTAACTCTTTTACGCAGTCAAGAGGATCTATTACATATTTAATTTTTTCTTCTTTAACTCCAGCTGAAAGTAATCTTAATTTAAAATCTAATCCTCTAGACCCTGTAGTAACTACAGTTTTAATTCTGTCATCTGCGAGTAGCTCAAAATCCGCATCATAAAGCCAGCACATATTTTCTGACCATGTGGCATCGTCTTGGAAGTTATTGTTGAATAAAAGAAGTTCCTTATCTCCAGGCTGTGCTTCGATGTATTCAAACACTCTTGAGCTCGCATATGCATTTCTATCCTTACAAAGAACAGAACTTAATTTAATTCCACCAGCTTCAAATTCATTCAGTCTTTCTTTTGTTATATGAACGCTTCCTACAGCTTCTTTAATTTCATCCACTTTATAGTTTAATTCACTCAGAGTCGCTATAAGCGTTAATTCATTATAAATATTGAAAATTCCAGTATTAAACAGGTTAAATCTGCAGTTCTCACCTTCTAGGAACACGTTCATCGTCATTGAACCGATATTTACATCTGTTGCTAAATAATCAGCAGTAAATGATTTGAAATTACAATTTGGACAATATGCCCTACCTATATTGCTGTATCTGTTCTTTGTATACTTCAATTTCGAATTGCATACTGGACAAATCGGACAGTCGTCAATAAGATTCGTGCAGCAATTTTTGTCGCTATCAAGTGAATCAATTCCGAAATAAACCTTGCTATTGTCAGGACACATAAGTGACGATATGAGATCATCTGCATTTAAAATAAGTCTTGTAGATTTGTCAATGTTAGCTTCAAGAATTGACCTCATGTATTCTGGATGTCCATTTCTCATTATAGAATCACGAGACAAATTAGTAACCACGAGATAGTCGATATGTATAAATGGGAATATTCTTCTAGAAGATAGCTCGTCTATTTCAAAGACTGCTGTGTTATAGCTCTGTTTCCAGCTAAACTTACACTATTTATGAGTGACGTTGTAATACCAGTGATTGTATTAGAACCAGCGGAATTATTAAGTACCTTCTCTCCTAAAAAAGTAAGGGCGTCATTAAGTAGATTAGAACATGTGGTCTTGCCATTAGTCCCAGTAATTCCAATTATCTTATTAGGTAGCTCAATATACTCAAGAAAATTAGGACATATTCTAATAGCAACTATACCAGGAAAGTTAGTGCCATTATGCCTAGTAATCTTAAGCGCAATAATAGATAGCTTTGCAATTAAGAGAGCGCAGAAAAAGCGCAATTTACCCATTTATTCGTGCCAACCTTTCTCCATTAGCATACAAGCTTAAGTGCAAATTATTTGTATAGTTCATCCTTGAAGCTAGGGACAAGCTTTAAAATATCAGGAATAACACCGATTCTACTAGGATTCTGATACGGAAGCTGCATGTAGTCATATGCAGTGTAATCATTTCCTTCAACAATTTTAGGTCCTTTATTGGTAACAGCAACATCCCATCCTACATATCTCATCTCGGGAACCTTCATTGCTGCTCGCAGAATCATTCCTTTAGCTTCCTTGAACATAGGTACCTCATAATTTGTTAAATCATAGCCAGTATCAGGGTGTTTGTATATATCAAATCAGTATCGGTATTTCCGCTGTGAAAAGGGAAATGAACAATCCCTGTTTCCAAATCTATTGGAGCATGAATACCGTGAACATCTATAAAACGACCATTTACGCCAAATTTCTGAGCGGCAAAAAATAAATGTGGTTCGTTGTCATCGCCTATAATTGTAATCATACGCATTGTATTAAGTGCAGGTTCATATACTTCGCGAATCTTATCGTGATTTATTAGATACTCCTCAACAACTCCGAATCCCTTTTCTTTTATATAGTCATAGAATGCCTCAGCATTTTCGAAGTCTGACATTCTGATAATCTCGGCGCCCTTTCCGCATGAGAGATCAAGCATTTTACCAAACCCAACTTCGTTTTCATTGTAAAAGCGTGTTGCCTCATCAAGATCACAGTTAAGTGCATCAAGAAAATCTCTATCGATAAATTCTTTAAATACTTCATCGAACTTGTTTTTATTATCAAAAATCTTTGCTTTTTCAGGGTTGTTTAGAAAAGTGATTAATTTTTTGCTACGCATACGCGTCATGTACGTATCACGCATTTTATCATCTAATTCATAAAAATGATAAGTTATGTAATCGTAATATCCACTACCGAATCGTCTGTAGCAGTGATATATATCTCTTATAATACTAGATTTACTTTTTTTCCACATCTTCTATTAATTTCAGTAGTTATATCATTTAATTTTGAGAATCTCGCTCCCGAAAAGTACCCTAAGTTTATAAAGAAAATTTGCACTCATAACTCTACCTCACATAATTTAAGACATATAATTTTATCACAATTATTACTATCCCTCAATTATGTCCCTAGTTTATATTTATCTAAAAGCACATTAACAGCATCTTTCAAATGATCTACCGTCGAATTATTCTCTATGATATCAGATGTAAGTAGAGATTTTTCTTCATCACTTAACTGCGAATCAATTATTTTGGTAATCATTTCTGCATCAAGCCCATCTCGTTCAGCCACCCTTGCTATTCTTTTTAGTTTCATCTGCTACGACTAACCAAACTGCATCAAAATCATCTTGCATATCATATTCAAATAGAAGTGGTGCCGCAACGAAAACAGCGCTCTTTCCTGATAGTTCATAGCCTTTTAAAATGCGATTAATAGTCTTGATAACAGATTTAGTAACTATGTCCTCAAATTTTTGTTTCATTTCATTGTTACTAAATATAAGAGTGCGAATATATTCACGTGATAGCCCTTTTTCAATTGAAGCAATATCGGGTCCAAACACCTCGGCAATGCGTTCAATCGCACATCCTCCTGGACCTGTCATCTCACGCGATATCACATCGGCATCTACGACAGTAAACCCTAGATATTCCAGGTAATTAGTAACGGCGGTTTTTCCCGAACCAATTCCCCCTGTAATGGCAATCCTTAACATATGATGAAGCCCCTATTTTAAATCATACCAAGTGCTACCAGTATGCATATCACACACCAGCTTAACCTTAAGTTCAAAGGCATTTTCCATATTACGTCTTAACAATTCTTTGACTATTTCGAGCTCGTCATTAACCGCTTCAATAATTAATTCATCGTGAATTTGAAGAACCAGTTTTGATTTTAAGTTTCTATCCTTAAGCTCGCTATACACTCTGTTCATTGCCAGCTTGATTATGTCGGCTGCGCTTCCTTGAATAGGTGTATTCATTGCCAATCTATTTGCGAACTGACGATCCATATATTTACGTGAAGCAAATTCAGGAATCTGCCTAATGCGACCCATTATTGTCTTTACAGCGTAGTCACGCTCACCTATTTTAATCTGTTCATCAAGATAAGCTTTGACAGACTTATGCTTTGAAAAGTAATCATCGATATAACGTTGAGCTTCAGCTCTAGAAATCATGAGTTCTTCACTTAGTCCGAATCCACTCATTCCATAAATAACCCCGAAATTTACCGCCTTTGCTCTAGATCTATCAAGCGGTGTTACTTGATCTAGTGGCACATTAAATACCCTTGATGCGGTTATCCGATGGATATCTTCGTTATTATTAAAAGCATTTATCAAAGATTCGTCACCACTGAGTGCCGCTAATATTCTTAATTCAATCTGTGAATAATCCGCACCTATGAATGTGTGATTCTCGTCACTGGTCACGAAAGCTTTTCTAATATAACGACCATATTCATCACGGATTGGAATATTTTGTAGATTAGGTTCAGTGCAGCTGATACGACCTGTAGCTGCAACAGTTTGGTTAAAATGCGGATGAATTCTGCCATCGTCAGCTATAAGAGCAATAAGGCCTTCTATGTATGTGCTTTTTAGCTTAGTGGCCTTTCTATACTCCAGAATATCATTAACGATAGGTTGTTCATCTCTAAGTTTTTCTAAAATATCTATTGATGTAGAATATCCAGTCTTCTTTTTACTACGACCAGGATAAGGAATTCCCATATCTTCGAATAATACCACACCCAGTTGTTTAGGCGATTTAATATTGAATGATTGTCCTGCTTTTTTTCATAAATTGAATTTTCCAAATCAGTTATTTTTGCATCGAGCTCTATTCCAACAGATTCTAGCACAGAACTATTTACCTTCATGCCGATAGATTCCATAGATGCCATAGTTTCAATAAGTGGAAGCTCACATTCTTCATATACAGTGGTGAGCCCATTCTCATCTATTCCTTTTTTCTGACCTTCATATACTTTTAATATATATAACAAATGAACGGAGTCATCAGTTGATTCATCAAAGGTAAAATCAGTATACTTAACGAGCATTTTATCTAAGGAATATCTGCTTCTATTCGGATCTAAAAGATATTCTGCGACAAATGCATCATGTTTTATTCGTAAACCATTTACATTATATTTAAATAACGTATATATAAATGGTTTGATATCATAACAGATATACTCATATCCTCTACTTATAAGCGTTTCAATAGCCGAAGAAATGTTAAGCTGTGATAGTTCAATTTTAGTAATAATCTTCTCTTCAGCCGACAAGAGCGAAACACTATCAAGCATAGGCATGCTCGAGTGGTTATTATCTCCTTTAAACGTTATAACGACATCACTTCCTGAACTTACTCTGTCATAGAATTTTGAAGGAACTACAGGCTTATATTCAGAATATTCATCATATATATTAGCGCCTGATTTCTTAAATTCTGTTACTGCTTCATTTTCAGATGAATCTAATTTTTTTATCAGACTGTTAAATTCAAGACTTCTATATATGTTTAGGAGTTCATCATAGTTAGGCTTAACAAATTTTAAATCATCAAATTCGTAATCAAGTGGCACATCGCATCTAATGGTAGCAAGCGACTTTGAAAGCGTTGCCATTTCTTTATTAGCCCTAACATTTTCACCAAGCTTACCTTTAATCTTATCAGCGTTCTCTAGAACACCTTCAACTGAACCGTATTCCTTAAGAAGAGCGATTCCTTTCTTTTCACCAATTCCGGGAACACCAGGAATATTATCGGATTTATCTCCCATGAGACCTTTTAGATCAATAAACTGCTTTGGAGTCAACGAATATCGATCTATCATCGCAGCTTCATCATATATGTCAAATTCGGTCATACCCTTCTTATTGATTACGACCTTAGTATTCTTATCAATTAGCTGAAGTTCATCTTTGTCACCCGTAATTATGATTGACTCTATGCCTCTTTTCGAAGCTTCAGCTGTAATTGTACCTATTAAATCATCTGCTTCGTATGTTTCCTTTTCAAAAACAGAAATATTCATAGCATCTAGTACATCATGCATGAGAGGAATCTGCGAAAGAAGTTCAATCGGCGTCTGCTGTCTACCTGCTTTATATTCCTCATATTGTTTATGTCTAAACGTCTTAGCCTTCATATCAAAGCAAACAGCAATGTAGTCAGGAGTATAATCGCCTAAGATTTTATTAAGCATATTGATAAAGGCGTACACACCATGTGTGTACACCCCTTCTTTTGTCATCATTGGTCTCATGGCAAAATAAGCCCTAAAAAGCAAGCTGTTGCCATCGATTATTACAAGTCTCATAAGCTATTTCCTCTCATTAATCAAGCTTATTTGCCGATAATTGAACGCGATGCCTTAAGTCCATAAGCATCAGCTGCCGCAAGCGCACCATCAATTACACTATACTGAAGAATATCTGTTGCAAGTGCTGCAAAAAGCATCGAAATTAACTTCTACTTGATTTGTTGTCATTACAAATATTGCATCACCGTCAAGAGTCCCGTGAACTGGTTTTATAGCCCGCGCAAAACCATCGTGCAAAATTGAAGCTAGCTTATTCGCTTGAGTTTTAGTTAGTTTCGCATTAGTGATTAAGCACGATAATGTCGTATTAAAAGGAACATCGTATCCCATCTCTTCAACGGGAATTGGTTCATGATCAGGTTCACCCTGTACACTGTCTTCTTGAAACAACGTGTCATGGTGTTCAGCATTACTCTCAAGCTCTGCACGAAGTTCTTCGATTTTAGACTCGATTTCATCAATCTCTGACCTACTGTCTTCTTTATTATCTTCAATTTCTTCGCTAACAGCTTCATAATCTGAAGCTTTGACAGTTTGTATATCTGCTGAATATTGTTGATCCGTTATATCATTCTTAATAGTTAATTCATCAATTTCTGTGTTAACGTCTCCATCATCATCTACTTCGTTTGTAACAACTATTTCATCATTTTTAAATGGGTCACGAATGTCTGGTGCTTCCGGTCCACCTTCTCCATGCACATGATTCTTCATCACTGAAATAGAACCTTTAATGTATTCCTTATCTTTGCTTAAAAGTCCTGCAATTATATTATTATTGCCGTTATAAACATCTCCAAAGGCATTGACAGCAGTTATTGCACCGACTTCAAGAACATCATCAGAGCAAGCAAAAGTTCCAAGTGCGGATTTCATCGCTCTATCCATACCATAGAATTTGCCTACAGATGCACCTGTTCCAGCGCCATGATTTCCGTGATCAAAAATTCCTTCATATGCATTTATGCATGCCTGTGCTCCCATATTTAAATCAGGCCTGACATCGCCCGAGCCAACATCTAAGTCATAAAGAGAAGCTTGAGTAACTATAGGAACATTGCGTTCCCCTACCTTGAAGCCAATCCCTTTTTCTTCGAGGTATTTCATTACTCCCGAACCTGCCTCAAGACCAAAAGCGCTTCCACCGCTCAAAACCACTGCGTTAACAGCCTGAACAGTATTTTCCGATTTTAGAAGGTCCGTCTCGCGAGTGGCAGGACCACCGCCCCTTACATCAACTCCAGCTACAGCACCATTCTCAGATATAATGACGGTACAACCAGTGCCTGCACTTTGATTTTCAGCATTGCCTAGTTTAAAGCCATTAATATCCCTTACATCAATTCTCTTAAAGCCCATTCTCTGATACCTTTCGCTTATATTCTTACCTTCATACACGACAAAACAACATGAACGATTTAATTTATATCAATTCAATATATTATAGCATGTAACGGGCTTTAATTAAACAAAATTAAAGCCTCATCATACGATGAGGCTCGTCTTTTTTAGAAAAGATCCGAAATACCGTCATGCTCTTAATTGACGCCCTATCGATTGATAAGGTGGGTACTTCCTGTCGCTATTCAGTAATTTCTAAGTCTCTGGTATACCAGCTTAGCATATCGCCTATAAGCGAACTCGGAATCCCGTGCAAGAAGTGTAGGTTCAATTAATGACACACAACGCATATCCCAGAACTTATATTTTGATTATATTATCATAAAATTTAAATTCAATACTTGAAATAAAAAACGAATAGTGATTTAACCACTATCCGTTTAAGATTTTATTCCATATCAGGCAGGTCACAGTTATAAGAAACTCTCTGCACATCATCATTATCATCAAGTGTATCGATTAGCTTATGAAGAGCCTTTATAGCAGACTCATCATCAACCTTTGATTCCATTGATGGTATAAACTCTACTTCGGATTCAGCAATTTCATATCCTGCTGCCTTGAGTGCCTCAAGGACTGAATGATAATCAGTAGCTTCTGTTCTTACTTCGAAGTTATCCTGATTAACAATCATATCCTCAGCTCCTGCTTCAAGTGCTTCCATCATAACTGTATCCTCGTCAAGACTGTCAGTCTTCTCGATGAATATAACACCTTTTCTAGAAAACATATAAGATACGCATCCTGGAGTGCCGAGATTTCCACCATTTTTATCAAATGTCGATCTTACAAATGCAGCTGTTCTATTTTTATTATCAGTTAGAGCTTCAACAATCACAGCGACACCAGATGGACCGTAACCTTCAAATAACAGTTCCTCATACGATTCGCCTGCTAACTCACCAGTACCTTTCTTGATAGCTCTATTAATATTATCATTAGGCATGCCTATAGCTTTTGCCTTATCTATTGCAACTCTAAGTGATGAGTTAAACTCAGGGTCGCCACCATCCTTTGCTGCGACAATAATCTGTCTTGTATACTTCGTGAACATCGCTGCTCTTCTTGCATCCTGTGCAGATTTTCTACCTGCAATCGTACCATGTCTACCCACAGGTGGACCTCCTTCTATTCATTTTACTATTAAATTTGCCGTAATATGATAGCATATCAAACTACTTCTTTTCAAGATTTTTGAAAGCCGTAGACATCATCATCTTGATTCTATTTAACTGATTTACATGGCTTGCACCAGGGTCATAGTCTATAGCTACGATATTTGCATCCTCATCGTAGCTTCGAAGAACTTAATCATGCCCTTACCTGTGACATGATTAGGTAGACACGCAAACGGCTGTAGGCAAAGAATATTTTTTACCCCAGAATTTATTAAATCTACCATCTCTCCCGTTAGGAGCCAGCCTTCTCCACACTGATTACCAACAGAAAGAATGTTTTCAGCATTAAGTGCAGTCTCTTCTATATAGTGATCTGGTTCAAACCTTTCACTAGCTCTACAAGCTTTTCTTACATACTCTCTATAGTGCTCAATAGCCTTTAAAGCTGCACTATTAAAAATCATCTCTTTACGAGAACCAGAAAGGTTCTTGAAGTTAAACTGCTTATTGAGCATGCCATATTCAAAGAAATCAATAAAGCTAGGTACCACTGCTTCTCCGCCCTCTTCTTCGATAATCTCAACGAGGTTATTATTAGCATTTGGATGATACTTAACTAGTATCTCTCCTACGACACCAACTCTTGGTTTTTTAACATCTTCATAAATTGGCAGAGTGTCATACTCCTTAACAATCATTTTTATGTTCTTCTTAAAGGTACTTGCCTTACAGTTTAAAACATTCTCAACTATTCTATCATGCCAATTGTGCATAATTTTCTCTGCACTGCCTTTAACCTTTTCATACGGTCTTGTACGGTATAAGCATTTCATTATTAAATCGCCATAGTTAACGGCAAACACAAGGCTTAAACCCATTTTAGGAGTTATTTTAAAGCCTGGATTTTTTTCAAGCCCTGCTGTATTAAAGGAAATTACAGGAACCTGCTCCATTCCAAGATCCTTGAGAGCCTTACGTAGAAGTGCAACATAGTTGCTAGCTCTACATCCACCACCAGTCTGTGACATGAACACACCAACTTTATTTAGATCATATTTTCCAGATTTTAAAGCAGAAATAATCTGTCCTAATGTAACTATAGTTGGGTAGCAAGCATCATTGTTGATATACCTTAAACCTTCTTCTTCTGAGTTTTTAGTTGCTTGAGGTAATAGTTCTGCCTTGTATCCAGCTGCGCGTAAAATCGGTGTGAAATACTGGAAATGAAGCGGAGACATCTGAGGGACGAGAAGCGTGTATTCTTCTCTCATCTCCGGCGTAAATATTACCCTCTTATATGGTTCATTTAGACCCTCTGAATGGGTTCCAACCTTATCTCTCTCATCAAGTGCAGCCTTTAATGATCTGATTCTAATCTTGGCCGCACCTAAATTTGACCCTTCATCTATCTTAAGCACAGTATGAAGTTTGTTGTTCTGACCTAGTAGCTCATCAACTTCATCTGTAGTAACGGCATCTAGTCCACAGCCAAACGAGTTGAGCTGAACAAGTTCAATATCATCTCTCTTTCCTGCAAAAACAGCTGCTTTATAGAGCCTAGAATGGTATGTCCACTGATCAAGCACTCTGACATCACGAGCAATATCAATTTTATTCGAAACAGAATCTTCTGTGAGGACAACCATATCCTGCTGATTGATCACGTTGTTAATTCCGTGATTAATTTCAGGATCCAGGTGATAAGGTCTACCTGAAAGAATGATGCCCTTCTTATTATTCTCCTCCATAAACTTAAGAGCATCATCGCCGAGTTTATTCATATCAGCCTTAAATTCTTGGTAAGCTTTTCTACCAGCTCTTATAGCCTCTCTAAGTTCAGAGCGAGACAGGTTTAATCCGAACAAGCTATATGTTCTCGTATCATTTTCAAAACGATTTATCGAATCAGTGTGATTTGCTCTATCGACGTCAATCTTTCTCTTTCCAGAGAAGAATTTATAGAGCTCTTCAACCATTCTATCGTCGTTATCATATGGCAGGAATGGGTGATAAAACTCCACATTATTTTCATAGAATAAGTCTGCCATATTCTTATCTATAACCTCAGGATATGTGGCTACTATTGGACAATTATAATGGTTTGCAGCAGTCTTATCTTCAATAACCTCAAAGTTAACACATGGATAAAATATCCTCTTTACACCTTTATTAACTAGCCATTTGATGTGACCGTGTGTGATTTTTGCAGGGTAACATGCAGTATCTGATGAGATACTATCCATACCAGATTCATACAGTTTTTTAGAGCTCTGAGGGCTTAATACGATACTAAATCCTAATGTTGAAAAAAAACTATGCCAGAATGGGTAATCTTCGTACATATTAAGTACACGAGGAATACCTATTATTCCGCGTTTTGCTTCTTCTTGTTTTAAATTTCTTCTACCGAACAAAAGCTTTAGTTTTTCTTTATATAAATCAGGATTGTTATGTGGCTCAACTGTCTCTCCAGCTCCCTTTTCACATCTATTTCCTGATACATACTTATTACCGTCAGAGAATGTTGAAATCGTCAGAAGACAGTGGTTACCGCATTTCTGACATCTATCATTACTAGTTTCAACTGAAAATCCGTCTAGTTCGTCCTTAGTTAGGACGCTCGACTTTTCACCATCCGCATATTCATTTGATCCTATAATAGCTGCACCATAGGCACCCATGAGTCCCGAAGCATCTGGTCTTACTACATCCTTGCCTAACACCAGCTCAATGCTTCTTAAAACTGCCTCATTTAAGAACGTGCCACCCTGCACTACAACCTTGTCACCTGTCTCACTAGGATTTCTGAGCTTCATAACTTTGTATAGCGCATTTTTAATAACTGAATAAGACAGTCCAGCTGAAATATCTGCAACTGTAGCCCCTTCTTTCTGTGCCTGCTTAACTTTTGAATTCATGAATACAGTGCATCTAGTACCGAGGTCTACTGGCATCCTTGATTCAAGTGCATCCTCAGCAAACTCCTCAACACTTGTGTTACAGACTTAGCAAAAGTCTCGATAAATGATCCGCATCCAGCTGAGCAAGCCTCATTAAGCATAATGTTATTGATGGCACCGTCTTTAATCTTCATGCATTTCATATCCTGTCCACCGATATCGAGGATAAATGTAACGCCTGGAAGAAATTCTTCAGCTGCTTTATAGTGAGCCATAGTCTCAATCTCACCACCATCAAGCCTATAGGCCGCTTTTATCAAACCTTCTCCGTAACCAGTAACAACAGATCTCCCGATAAAAGCACTTTCGGGCATCTTATCGTAAATTTCTCTCATGATGTTACGAACAACGTTAAGCGGATCACCTTCATTGCTTTGATAGTACTCGAAAACGAGCTCCTTATCCTTATTGATAAGCGCCGCTTTAGTTGTTGTTGATCCAGCATCGATTCCAAGGAACAAAGGACCAGATTGTTCTGATATATCAGATCTTCTTACTCTAGCTTTGGCATGTCGAGCTCTAAAATCTGCAAGTTCTTCTTTATTCCTAAATAATGGATCAAGATAAACCGTTCCACCAGCGGAAGCGGGATCTGCTTTTTTCACTAAGTCAATTAACTTACTGAGTTCTACCTGCTTGGTTTCTTTTTCAGCAAGAATGGCTGCGCCAATGGCAACGAAGTATTTTGCATTTTCAGGAAAAATAACCTCATCCTCGCTAAGTCCAAGAGTCTCAACAAATCTTTTTCTAAGTTCAGATAAATACTGAAGCGGACCGCCAAGAAATGCAACATGCCCTCTAATCGGATGACCACATGCTAGTCCGCTGATCATCTGGTTTACAACTGCCTGAAAAATTGAGGCTGCGATATCCGAGGTTTTTGCACCATCATTAATAAACGGCTGAATATCTGTTTTTGCAAATACTCCGCACCTTGATGCAATCGGATAAATCATCGTATGCTCTTTCGCAGCTTCATTGAGGCCCTGTGCGTCAGTATGAAGAAGTACGGCCATTTGGTCAATAAATGCACCGGTTCCACCTGCACATGCACCATTCATTCTCTGCTCAATAGTTGACTCGAAGAAAGTAATCTTAGCATCCTCTCCACCTAGCTCAATAGCTACGTCTGTCTTAGGAATTATTGTTTCGATGGCTTTGCTACATGCAATTACTTCCTGTTCAAATTTAATTCCCAAAATCTGTGCTAATGCCATACCACCTGAACCGGTGATAACTGCATTAACTTCAATATCGCCAAGCTCCTTCGTCATATCAGTAATAAGCTCAGCAACTTTGTCGAAAACATTCGACATATGACGTTCATATCTAGAATACACAATACTATTTGAATCATCTAAAACGATAAGTTTTACCGTCGTAGATCCAACATCAATACCTAATCTCATATGGTCACCTAAACCTCGATAGAGATATCGAGGTCCTTTCACTCATATTCCTAAATTAAAATGGGCAAACTATAAGCCGGGTTCTGTATACGATGATCATCCATCTAGAACAGCTATCGCTAGCTGCTTCAAGCGACTTACCTACCAGCTGCGACGGGCCGCCGCATTTTATGCCTATCTTAGTCTTGCTCCGGATGGGGTTTACACGGCCACCATGTCTCCATGATGCCGGTGAGCTCTTACCTCACCATTTCAACCTTACCACGGCATTATCCGTTTCGGCGGAATGTTTCTGTTGCACTTTCCCTATAGTTACCTACGCCAGACGTTATCTGGCATCCTCGCCCTATGGAGCCCGGACTTTCCTCGTGATTGTTACATCACGCGATCATCCAGTTTACCCATTTCAGGATATAATGATACCACAAATACATTGTGCAAAATATATATTGGATACATTTTTATCCACAATTAAAATTATTTAATTTATTAATAATTATTTTAATAAAGTTTACTGCCACTAAAATTAAAATGATACACCCAATATATCCTTGTGTTGGATACAATATCGCTACTATTTTTTTAAAATCCGTTAATCCAGCAATAAAAGCAACTATCGCTCCAATTGAAAGGATTGTTTTCTTCATAGGTGTATTATTTATTGTGATACTGAAGCCATAATAAGTGCTAGTTGCAGTCTGATATATAGCACCCATTAAAACAAACGCATAAAGAAGTCCGAACTTTGTGTTAATAGCTTCTGACCATCCAACCATCGGAAGGTTTAAATTACTTGAAAATCCAGGATTTATAAGCAGAACAGTTAGAAGCATCAATGTAATAACAGTTAATAGAATTACTCCCAATATTGCTCCACTAATCGCATGCTTGGTACTCTTAGCAGAAACTGCACATGATCCAGCGACAGTCATCATACCCATACAGTTATATGAGAGAAAAAGCATCGATGATCTTTGCCATGAAATGCTTGAATTATGATTTATCAATAAATTACTTTCACTCACTTTATTCTGCGTAAGCAGCACTATTATTATCGCTAAAACGCACATGCTAAATAAAATTGGTACGAACTTTTTGAAAATGCTAGACATACGAGAGAAGCTTCCCAAAACGGTGTGTAGTGTTAGAGCAGTAATAATAGCACCTCCGACCCACTGGGGTAATCCCAAAATTTGATTTAAAAGCGAGCCACCTGCTGAAGCCATAGCGATTAACATTGAATAATATATAACTGCAAGGATATTCTCAATGAGTTTATAAATTAATTTTGACTTAACAGGTGATATAAGCGCACCTAATTGAATTGTATGTGTGGAAATAGCTATGTAGCTTATCATCACAGATACAACTAGGAAACCTATACCTGTTATCAGAATACCCTTGTATCCGTTATCGCCAAATATACCAAAGAACTGCCAGCATTCTCTTCCTGAAGCGAAACCAGCACCCATTATGACGCCTATGTACATCGTCGCTACAGTAAAGAAATTTAATTTTTTATCCATTTATTCTCCTAGTAATGTGTACAGATAATTAAGCTCCTTTTTAAGCATAGCTATTCTATCACTTTGGTCGTGTTTCGCGCGTCTAAGGTTTTCAATTTCCCTTTTGTGATTCTCTATAGCATGACCAAGTCTTTTACTAACCACTGATGCATCATTGTTTATAATGCCTTCTGGATATCGCCATCTTATATCAGTATCTTTATAAGGCAGCTCCCTTGCAGAGCTTGAACCATTTTCGCTGTTAATATTTGATGTTCTAACAGCTACAATAACTTCACATGAAAATTTACCCTCTTTTACGAGCTTGTTATCTGTAATATCGAACCCATATCTATATAAGAAACTTCTTAATGGACCACTATTGTTACGAGGCTGTAAAATTAGTTTTTTAAAGCTCTGTAATTTATCGATATCATTCGAAAGAATATCTACAATAGTTACCCCGCCAAGTCCAGCAATGATAAGAACGTCGACTTCCCCTTTTTCGATTACATCAATCCCATCACCCACTCTAAATGATGATTCAGGCATATCAATTTCGGCATCGGTAAAACTTTTTTTGGCTTTTGATAGAGAGTCAGCACTAATATCGCACATAATCACATGTGGAGAAACATTATTTTTATATAGAATTAATGGGACATAGGCATGATCTGTGCCTATGTCCGCAATTGTCTCTCCAGGTGTGACAGCAGCACATATTGCTTTATTCTGTCACTAATCTTCATTTTTACTCCAGATAATCTCTCAGCTTCTTACTTCTGCTAGGATGACGAAGCTTTCTAAGTGCTTTAGCCTCAATCTGTCTAATACGCTCTCTTGTAACGTTAAACTCCTTACCAACTTCTTCTAGGGTGCGTGGTCTTCCATCTTCAAGACCAAATCTTAACATTAAAACTTTCTTTTCTCTATCTGATAGCGTGTCAAGAACTTCCATCAGCTGCTCCTTAAGCATTGAATATGCTGCTGCTTCTACTGGTGCTGGTACATCATCGTCGGGAATAAAATCACCAAGGTGACTATCTTCTTCTTCACCAATCGGAGTCTCAAGAGAAACTGGATCCTGAGAAATTTTCTTTATTTCCCTAACCTTTTCTACTGTTATACCCATCTCTTTAGCGATTTCTTCAGAAGTAGGTTCACGCCCAAGCTCTTGAAGCAACTGTCTAGATATTCTGATTAACTTATTGATGGTTTCAACCATATGGACAGGAATTCTAATCGTCCTAGCCTGATCAGCAATCGATCGAGTAATTGCTTGTCTTATCCACCAAGTAGCATAGGTAGAGAATTTGTATCCTTTCGTATAGTCAAATTTATCAACAGCCTTAATCAAACCGAGATTACCTTCTTGAATAAGATCGAGAAAGCTGAGTCCTCTGTTTAGATATCTTTTAGCAATACTTACAACAAGTCTTAGGTTTGATTCACACAGCTTCTTCTTAGCTTCCTCGTCGCCTTGTTCCATACGGATTGCAAGTTCTCGTTCTTCTGCTCCTGTAAGAAGAGGTACTTTACCAATCTCCTTGAGATACATTCTGACTGCATCATCAGTAGGTAGCGATTTAGGGACAGTTGCATCTACATCAATTTCACCATTTGTCTTAAGAACTAGTCCATCATCGACATCTACATCATCTTCCTCAACATCTTCAAGTTCGTTGCCGTTAGGTTCCCTTGTATCAACTATACTAATCCCATTTTTTTCCACCAAGTCGTAGACTTCATCTATCTGATCTTTATTTAATTTTATTCTCGATAGATGCTCTCCAATCTCAGCTAGAGTTATTTCATTGCCGGTGTTTTCAGTGAGTCTCATAATCTCTTCCACAGCCTGTTCAACGCGCTCATTAGCTGGTGCTTCGGTTGCTTCTTTCTTTGGCATATTTTACCTAACCTTTCTCCTCTTATCTTCAATATCTTGTAACTGCATAGCAAGACGCGAGATTTCTTCTTCATTACCCAGCTTCTCAGCGACAGCAATCGCATTTTGTAGCTCTATTATTTTTTCTCCGTAATGCATCTGCGCATATTTAACATAACATTCTCTGTAGTACGAACTTTCATCCGCACCAATTCTTATCGATGATAATATCTTTTTAAGAGCCTTTTCATCCTCAGGATCTAGCTCTTTATATATGTCGTCAATATTAATTTCAGACACTCTATTCTGCAAAATTAGTTTATTTGCAACATCATAAAACTCTCTGCCAAGAGCAGTTCTGAACTCTATATCGTCTTCTATAAAAGTATCGAGATATCGCACATCCCTCGTTAAAATATAGAGAATGGAAACTTCAAGCCTTTCATCATTTCCAAAGCTATCGTTCTTGAATTCTTTCCTTTCACGCAAATTCTTTTGGTAAGAAGCACTTTGTCTGCTTTCATCTGAAGCTATCTCTGTTAGTATAGCATGCTCAGATATATCAAATTCTGAGGCAAGCTTCTTAACATATAAATCCTGTTCAACAGCACCTAGCTTTTTTAATACTGGAACACAGCTCCTTATATACTCTATAATCTCAAGGTTGTCGCTAAGATTGAAATTTTTTTTCAACATCTCTAGCACGAACTCTGTAGATGGAGCGGCACTGTTAACGAGCTTCAAACTCCTCTTTTCCATATTTCTTTACAAATTCATCAGGATCTTTTCCATCAGTTACGTGTAAAAATCCTTACGTTTGCATTTGAACTTCGCATTACATCGATTCCTCGAAGAGCTGCTTTTATACCAGCCGAATCAGAATCATATGATAACACAACATTCTTAGTATACCTAGTAATAAGCTGACATTGGTTCTCTGTCAGAGCTGTGCCGAGCGAAGCAGCAACATTTCGAATTCCAGCTTGATATAAGGATATTGCATCCATATATCCTTCAACGATAAGAACTTGATCTGTATCATTTATACTTTTCTTAGTAAAGTTTAAAGCATAAAGGTTATTTTTTTTAAGAAAAATTTCACTCTCAGAGGAGTTTAGATACTTAGGCATCTCATCGCCGATAGCTCTACCTCCAAAACCTATTACTTTTCCTTGGGTGTTAAAAATTGGGAACATAAGTCTTCCTCGGAATTTATCATAAATACCTTTTTTCCCTTGTGTTACCAATCCTAACTTAAGCATATCTTCATCTGATACGCCCTTATCTTGTAGAAATTTATGCAGGCTATTCCAAGAATTTTGGGAATATCCGAGTCCAAAACGTTTAATTGTCTCATCGCTAATGCCTCTTTTGCGAATATATGTATATCCGGGATTAGCATGTTTCGTGAGGTTATCAAAGAAAAATCTTGCAGCTATAGAGTTAATCTCATAATATCGAGATAAATCTTCTTTCCTTCGTGTTCCGTGCTTTGGGATCTCAATATTATATTCTTCAGCTAGCTTTTCACACGCCTCCATGAACTCCATATTATTAAACCGCTGCACAAAATGTATTACATCACCTTTTTCACCGCACCCAAAACAATTAAAAATCTGCTTTTGCTCATTTACCATAAATGATGGTGTCTTTTCATTGTGAAATGGACAAAGCCCTTTAAAATTGCTACCACTTTGTTTTAGAGGAACTTCACGACCAATGACATCCACAATATTAACTTTTGACTTTATCTCATCGATAAAGCTACTGCCAATCGCCATGTTTTCTCCTTTTAAGCAAATTGCTTACTTAAATTCCGTCCATCCACGAGGAACAAACAAATCGGAATAGAGTGATATCGCATATCTATCTGTCATTCCTGAGACATAATCTTTTACTGCCGTAGCATTTCCATCCTCTAAGGCTACCTCCCTGTATAGTTCAGGTAGCTTCTCTGGATGTTTAATGAAATAGTTGTAAAGTGCAGTAATAACCACTTCAACTTTATTCATATCTTCTTCACGTTTAACGAGCTCACTACAATATACGTGTTCAAACATATACTTTCGTAAATGGAGAAGAGCTCTATTAAAATCAGGACTTAAGCTGATTTTGTCTTTTCCGTCACTAAATGTCACAAGATTAGCAATTAGGTTGTTTATCCTTTCGCTATGGGAATGCCCAAGTACATCGAGATCTTCAGTAGGAAGTGCGTCGATTGTTATTACATTGCTTCTTATTGCATCATCTATATCATGATTAATGTAAGCGATACGGTCACTTATCTTTACTATCTGACCCTCAAGTGTTATCGGAATGCCTTCACCCCTATGATTGAGAATTCCATCTCTTACTTCCTTTGTAAGGTTAAGCCCCACTCTTTTTGATGTGCATTCAAGACGTTCTACAATTCTTAGGCTCTGTTCATTATGTCTAAATCCACCTGGATGAATCCTGTTAAGAACATCCTCTCCATTATGTCCAAATGGTGTATGTCCAAGATCATGACCTAGAGCAATTGCTTCCGTTAAATCTTCGTTATAATTGAGAGTTTTTGCAATCGTACGAGCAACTTGAGCAACTTCGAGGGTGTGTGTAAGCCTGGTTCTATAATGGTCACCTTCTGGTGCAAGAAATACCTGTGTTTTATGCATTAGCCTACGAAATGCTTTTGAATGGATAATTCTATCTCTGTCACGCTGATAGTCGGTTCGAAAAGAACACTTATCTTCGTTTACATCGCGACCCAAAGAGTCCTTTGACTTTGAAGCTCGCTCATCAAGGAAATTAAACTCTCTCATTTCAAGGTCATCACGTAAAATCATCTATCCTTTCACCCCTGTATGTCCAAAACCGCCTTCTCCGCGATCAGTCTCATCTAAATCGGATACCATTATCGGCGCTACTCTCTCATAAGAAGCAATTACGAGCTGCGCAATGCGATCACCGTTATTTATCGTAAAGGATTCATTTCCAAAATTAATCACAGGAATCTTAAGTTCTCCACGGTAATCGGAATCAATAGTGCCAATACTATTAACTAGACCTATTCCGTGCTTAATAGCTAGTCCAGACCTTGCTCTAACTTGTCCTTCATAACCTTCTGGAATTTGAACAAATAGTCCTGTCGGAATAAGTCTCCTCTCCATAGGTTTTAAAATTACAGGCTCATCTATAAAAGCTCGCAGATCCATGCCTGATGCTCCGTCCGTTGCATAAGTAGGAAGTGAACCACTGAGTGATTTGAATTTTAATTCCATTTAAAATGTATCCTTTCTAAAAAATGATAAGAAACTAAAACATTTAAGCTTTCAAAGCTACATTACTTAATAACAAAACACACTGCAATTTACATTTAATTTTTACCAGTAACATTAATAATGGTGTGCCTACTATAATCACAAATTTCTTTTTTTACATTGTTTATGTCTTCCAATGTGATGTCGTCTAACATCTGCAGAACTTCTGAAGGAGTTATGGACCTTCCGTAAGTAAGGAGATTTCTCCCATTGTATATCATAAGATTCTGCACACTCTCCTGTCCGAATATAAAGCTGGATTTAAGCTGCTCCCTTGAGCTCTGGAATTCTTCAACGCTAATATCATCATCCTTAAGTCTATCTAGCTCTTCTTTGATTGCCTCTAAGCTTCATCAACCTTATCTTTAGCAACACCAGCACATATAACAAAGAGTCCCGTATGACTGTAAAATCCGGTCATAGAGTATACTGAATAAGCAAGTCCTTTCTTAACACGAACATTCTGCATCAATCGCGATGACATTCCGCCACCAAGAATGTTACAGAGCAACATCATAGGGTACCTTCTTGGGTCTTTAGCAGGAAAAAGTCTTATTCCCATCGCAATATGCGCTTGTTCAATATCCTTCGTTACTTCGATATATCCGCCATCACAAGATGCGGAGATATTTTTGTCAGTAATAAATTCTCTACGTTCTTTTAGATTATAAAACTTGTCTTCAAAGTACTCGATTACCTTTTTTCTATCAAATGAACCAGCAATCGAAACTATAATTTCATCTCTTGTATAGTGGTCAAAGTAATATCTATCAAGTTTGTCATGTGTAAACGATGAAACTGTAGATTTTGTTCCAAGTACAGGATGAGACATCCCCATCCCCTTGTACACGTTGTCTTCAAGAATATCAAAAGCTACTTCATCAGGATCATCTGCATTCATGTTAATTTCTTCAATTACTACGCCTTTCTCCTTCTCAAGTTCATCCTCTGGAAAAGTGGGATTACAGATCATGTCTGTCAACACTTCCGCACTTGCACGAAAATGCTCATCAAGACACTTCACGTAGAAGCAAGTGCACTCTTTGCTGGTAAATGCATTCATCTGGCCGCCAAGTCTATCTATCTCATTAACTATTTGAAAGTGAGTCCTGTTCTTGGTTCCTTTAAAGAGCATGTGTTCGATAAAATGCGAAATCCCCTGTTCATCATTATTTTCATTTACTGAACCGTTATTACACCATATACCTATGGATACGGATCTCACTGAATCCATAGAATTAAGAATTAGTCTTACGCCTGAATCCAGCGTTATAACCTCTAGCATATATCCCCCTTCAGTTATATTCTGCCTCTATAATATCTGACAGTTTCATTGAGTATGAGTCCCCTTCGTACTCATAAGCGCCATTAAAATTATAATTACAGGTTTCTCCAGTATATCTAGATGCGCTGATATTATACCTGGCATCTCTTACGTTTATTTCTTCCCCAGTATCATTATCGATTACATGCGGTATAATAACATACCAACGCCTAAAATCATATATAGCACTGGCAAGCGATGAATAGTCATCGTCAGTCATATCATCATTAAAATTACCCATAATGCTGCGTTTTGCTGTATCGACAGTCACATAGAGTTCCGCAAGTTCATCAGGGATTGATTTATTCCACTCTTCAAAATATGAATCAAACATATCTGCTAAAGATTCCATATCTAATTCTTTTATCAGTTCTAGGATTAGCTGGACATCTATTAACTCATCGGCTTCTAGAAGTGCAGCCAGATTTTCATAATACTCAAATTCCTCTGGTGCAACAATATCAAGGATTTGATAGAGTTCATCTCTGTTCATTAATTCACCTTTAAATCAATTTATGCTATAATAATACATCATCAATTATAGCATAAGGAGCTAGTTAAATGAAGAAATACGATTTAAAAAACCGCTCTGAGATAGCGGATAGAGATAAATGGAATCTAGAAGCGATGTATCCAGATGAATCCAAGTGGGAAGAAGATTTATCCACTGCTCTTAAGGCGAGTGACGAGTTTATTTTACTTAAAGGTAGTTTAACAGAATCGGCAGAAAACCTTCTAAAAGCACTGTGCTTATACGCTGATATGATGCGTAAAGCCGAGAATGCTTTTGTGTATTCGAGAATGCGTCATGATGAAGATAATGCTAATACGAAATACACAGAGATGAACAACAAGTCTCTCTCTACACTCGCTCAAATTTCAGCTAACGTATCATTCTTTACCCCCGAGCTTCTGGAAGCTGATGAAGCTATAATAAAGGGATATATAGAGAAATTACCTGCTTTAAAGGAATTTTCCTTCATGCTCGATTCAATAATGCTTAGCAAGCCTCACGTTCTGTCTTCCGATGAAGAGCGTGTCATCGCTCAGCTTAATGAGTCTGCCAGTGCTCCAGATGAAATTTTCACTATGTTTAATGATGCGGATCTTTCTTTTGGCAAAGTCACTAATGAAGACGCGATAGATGTGGAACTCACTCACGGAAATTATATCCAGTTCATGGAGTCGGAAAACCGCGAGGTTAGAAAGAATGCTTTTGAGGCAATGTACCGAAGATACAAGGAGTTTAATAACTCAATTTCTGTGATGTACAACTACAGTGTAAAGCATGACTCTATCATGTCCAAGCTACGTAAATATAAATCTACACTCGATAGTGAGCTATCTGGCGAACGCATTCCACTCTCAGTGTATGATAATCTTATAGATGCTGTGCATAAGAACCTACCTTCTATGCATAAATATATGGAAATTAGAAAACGAGCTTTAGGTCTTAACGAACTAAGAATGTATGATGTTTATCGCCCTATTGTTAAGCCAGAAGGATTAGAATGCAGCTATGAAGAGGCTGTAGATATCGCCTGCAAAGCCTTGGCACCTCTAGGCGAAGACTATGTTAGGACGTTACGAAAAGGATTAACCGAAGATAGATGGGTTGATATATATGAGAATGCAGGCAAAACATCTGGCGCATATAGCTTTGGTTCTTACGATAGTAATCCATATATTTTGATGAACTTCAGCGGAGAACTACGTGACGTATTTACACTCATTCATGAAGCTGGTCATTCAATGCATTCATACTATACTAGACGCACACAGCCATTTGTGTATGGAGGACACTCTATATTTACAGCAGAGGTTGCTAGTACTGTTAATGAAACGCTATTGATTCATTACCTTCTACGTAATGCTGAATCAATAGATATGAAGAAGTATCTAATCAACTTCTATATCGACGAGTTTAAATCTACACTGTTCAGACAGACAATGTTTGCTGAATTTGAAAAAATTGCACATGAAACTGTCGAAAATGGTGGATCACTTACAGCACAATATCTAAACGAGGAGTACGATAAGCTAAACACTATTTATTATGGTCCGTCAATTGAACATGACGAGTATATTCAGTATGAATGGTCAAGAATTCCTCATTTCTACCGTGCTTACTACGTATATCAGTATGCTACGGGATACTCAGCTGCAAATGCTATCGCTAACAGGATATTAACCGGCGGAAAAGCTGAACGAAATGATTATTTAAAATTCCTAGCTACCGGAGAATCTGACTATCCAATAGAATTACTTAAAATCGCTGGAGTAGATATGAGTACTGAGGAGCCTGTTCTATCCGCCCTATCTACTTTTGCAAACATAGTTAATGAACTAGACGAGATTATATAGCGCATTTTATATGAGGAAATACTATGGAACCAACTAAAGTATTTATCTATAGCAATGATACAGGTTTATCAAAGGCCACTGCCAATGAACTTGTCAACGTTCTAAGCACAAGAGAATTTGAGATTGCGAGCAAATATGATGAAACCGTTAATTTGATTGCTTGCATCGGTGGTGATGGAACCTTTCTAAACTGTGTACATGAATGCAGACTTCCAAAGATGCCTATTATCGGAATAAATACCGGTCATCTAGGTTTTTTTCAGGGAACTAGTTCCTTCTGAACTTGAGATGTTTGTTAATCACTATAATGATGGCAATTACACAGTTGAAAAGATACATCCAATACGCGCCCTAATCACAGACAGAGATGGCATTCACGAGATAACGGGAATAAACGAGATACTTGTAATGGGTATGTATACAAAACTTGCCCATCTTTCGATAATCATGGACGATACTCCAATTCAGGAGTTTATCGGCGATGGAATCCTCGTATCAACTCCTGTTGGATCAACCGCTTATAACTATTCACTTGGTGGCTCACTGGTAGCTCCAGAGTTAGATGCCTTACAGTTAACACCGATGGCTCCGATGAATACTAGTGCTTACAGATGCTTTAGGTCGAGTATTCTCTACCCTGCGTCAAAAAAAGTTAGACTGGTAACGCGCAAGAGTACCGTCGGAGACAAACTTTTATTAGCATATGATGGACTTACAAGAGAATTTAGCAATGTATCTAAAATTGATGTAATGCAGGCAGATGACGAGATTCATCTTCTAAGACTGCCTGGTTACGATTACTGGAAGAAGCTTACTAACAAGCTTTTATAGACTTAATTTGAGGAAATAATGGGAAAATACAATCACAAAGTAAATGAATCTGATATCGGTTTGAGCATAAATCAGATCATAAAAGCAAATTTCAAATTCTCATCACGGTTCAAAACTAAGATGAAATTCCAGAAACTTGTTGATCTCAACGGTATACCTACTCCTGGATTTATCAAACCAGATGTAGGAGATGTAATATCGATAAGACTTCCAGAAGAAATTAGCGATTTTCCAGCTGAAGATATTCCTATAGATGTAATTTATGAAGATGATGATCTCATGTTTATCAACAAACAGCCTGGCGTGATAGTTCATCCAACTAAAGGACACCCACTTCATACTATCGCAAATGGTCTAATGAAATACATGAAGGATAACGACCAAAGCTACAAGATTCGTTTCGCTAATAGAATCGACATGGATACATCTGGAATCGTCATCGTTGCAAAAATGCGAACACACAAAACGACATATCCCACCAGATGTGTGCAAATTCAGTGCATAAGCAGTACATAGCAATCGTTAACGGTGTGATTGAAGATGATGAATTTACTATAGATGAGCCTATCGGGAGACCTAGTGAAGAATCGATTCAGAGAACTGTACTATCAGAAGGTGGTAAAGATGCAATTACGGATGTTAAAGTTCTCGAGAGATTTAAAAGAAATACGCTCGTTGAAGTTACATTACATACTGGAAGAACACATCAGATAAGAGTTCATCTCACTCATATAGGTCATCCAATCACGGGCGATCACTTATACGGTGGTGATGCACCAGAGCTTATGGAAAGACAGGCATTACATGCCGCAAAAATGAGTTTAAAGCACCCAATGACAGAAAAAACACTTAATATTGAGGCACCTTTACCAGATGATATGAAAAAATGCCTAGCCATTCTACGTAGGTAGAATGCTAGGCATTAGCTTTTTTGCTTTTTGTCACAAGTTTTTTTGTCAAAGTATTTATAATTAAGATTTATGCATCAACCTTCTTAATTCTCATTATAGCTTCTGCTCTATCTTCATGCTTGAAAACTGCAGAACCAGCAACAAGAATATCTGCTCCACTTGAAATTAAAAGCACTGAATTCTTATCAGATACACCACCATCAACTTCGATTTCGAAATTGTATCCATTGTCTTTTCTTAATTTATTAAGCTGAGATACTTTTTTTTCGCAGTTTCAGGAATAAATTTCTGTCCACCAAATCCTGGATTCACAGACATAACTAACACCATATCAACAAAAGGAAGCACAGCTTCAAGACAAGATACAGGAGTACCCGGATTTATAGAAACACCTGCTTTTACCCCATGCTCCTTAATGTGTGAAAGAGTCCTGCAAATATGAGGACATGCTTCGTAGTGAACCGTAATATAGGCGGTATTGTCCGTAACAAACTCCTCTAAGTACTGATCTGGATTCTCAATCATCAAATGTACATCGTAAGGGACAGTTGCATAACCGTTAAGACTCTTCATAACGGCACTTCCAAAACTGATATTAGGAACAAATGCGCCATCCATGACATCTACATGAATAAAATCACATCCCCCCTTGCATATATCAGCGACTTCAGAACCAAGTTTAGCAAAATCAGCTGCTAAAATCGATGGTGCTATTTTTGCCATTTTTTTACCTCTTCCAAAATTGATAAATATGATTCATATCTTTTTTTACTAATTTTTCCTTTTGCAAGTGCTCCTTTTACTGCACAGTCAGGTTCATCAACATGAATACAATCTAGATACTTGCAACAACCCTTAAAAGCATAAATCTCGGGGAAATAATCTCTAACATGATACCTATCAAGTCTAGGCATGTCTAGAGATGTAAAACCTGGTGTATCATAAAAATGAGTATCCTTATCAATACTAAAAATCTCGACATGCCGTGTCGTGTGTCTGCCCCTGGCAGTTTTATCGCTAATATCTCCTGTTTCTATATCATTTCTACCGGTTATATGGTTCATGATTGTTGACTTTCCAACACCGATGGACTAGCTAGCGCAACATTAGATCCCTTCATCAAATCATATAACTTATCTATGCCATCACCGTTCTTGCCATTAACAACAACAACTGGAAAAGCTTTATCGTAATTTGATACAAGTTCTTTTAGGTCATTTTCCGATACAAGATCAGGTTTTGTAATACAGATAATAACTTCGATGTTGTTATATAGTATTGCAGTGGTAAACTTATCAATAATAAGATTGTTCGGATTAGGAAAAGCTGCTGAAAATACAACAACAAGCTTATCTAGATTAGAAACAGGTGGGCGCGAAAGAAAGTTTTTTCTTTCGCGCACCTTTGTTATTATACAGTCGCCGTCTTCTTGCCTTAAATCAAATTCGACAATATCCCCAACATAGATGATTGATTTACCTCGCTTAAGATTTTTGCGAGCATTTCCCATGTGAACTCGTTTTCCATCATCAACATAGTAGAAACCGCCAATTCCCTTAACGACTCTTCCTAGCATATTATAACCTTGTTCCACTGTTATTTGAGTTGTCGGAAGAGCTTCCTGAAGAAGGTTTACCCTTACTTACCTCAATATCAATTGTTTCACCTTTTTCAAGTGATGTATTAGCAGCATACTGTTGCCACATTACATAACCATTGCCATAAACATTGCTTTCATCGTAAGAAATATTTCCGACTTTAAATCCAGCATTTGTAATAGCTGATTTTGCTTCCTCAAGTGACTTTCCGGTTAAAGAAGGTACCGTTCCCTTCTCCTTCCCTTTTCCATCACTAATTGTAATGTTAATTTTTGTTCCTTTGTCAGCATTTGTTCCAGCTGCAGGATCTTGGGTTAGTATCGTTCCCTCAGGCTTATTTGAAGTCTCAGACTTAACTATTCCAAGCTTGTAGCCTGCCTTTTTGAGTTTCTTTTCAACTTTCTTATAGTCTTGACCAACTATATTAGGTACGGTTCCTTCCTTAGAACCTTTGCTGAGATGAAGTGTTATCGTTGAACCCTTTTTAGCTTCTTCTCCACCAGAAGGATCCTGTTCGACTACATGTCCCTCAGAAATTTCCGATGAATATACACTTTTACCCTTTTCAACTTTAAATCCGCTCTTTTCAGCCGTTTTTTTCGCTTCCTTATAAGTCATATCAGACATATCAGGTACCTTAGCTTTACTTGAGAAGACACCTGTTGCAAAAGCAACGCCCAGAACAAGAACGAGTAAAACCGCTCCGGCAATACCGAGTTTAATAAGCTTTTTCTTGCGACTAGAAGAATTAGATTTTTTTCTTCTTTTTTTCTTCCTGCCTTTTTGAATTTTCTGAAACTATATCGTCACTATCATCTTCTTCACTATCAGATCGCTTACGTGCAACCTCATTAGATGCCTCTGCAAAAATTGAATTTCCAACAACTTTAGTCACAAATTCGATGTTATCAAGTTCTTCAATGAGTTCATCTGCACTGTTGAATCTATTAGTTTGAAACTTATTTGTAGCCTTGAGAACAGCTCTTTCAAGTGCAGGTGGAATTCCATCCACATATTCATGTGGTGGCACAATTTCTTCATTTATGTGCTTGAGGGCTATGGATACAGGATTGTCTCCATCGAATGGAACTCGCCCTGTGAGCATCTCATACATTACAATACCGAGTGAGTAAATATCGGATCTTTCATCAACGTAATTTCCTCTAGCCTGCTCCGGCGAAAAATAGTGTACTGATCCGATGACCTTGCTGTTTGTCGAAAGTGTTGCGTCATTAACAGCCTTAGCAATACCAAAATCGGCAAGCTTTGCAACACCATCAGATGTAACCATGATGTTATGAGGCTTGACGTCTCTATGTATTATCTTATTTTTATGCGCAATTCTCAGTGCAGATGCAACCTGCTTAGTAAGGTCGATTACCGTACGGTAGTCTAGAGGTGCATCTTCTGCAATTATATTGCTTAAGTTACGGCCTTCAACAAGCTCCATTACTATGTAGTTAATATTTCCTTCCTTACCTACATCGTAAACACTTACGATATTAGGGTGAGAAAGTCCAGCAGCTGCCTGCGACTCTCTTTTGAAATTTTCAACAAACGAAGCATCCTTTGTGAACTCCGGTCTGAGTATCTTGATAGCGATGAATCTGTTTAACAGTCTGTCCTTACCCTTGTAAACGACTGCCATACCGCCATCACCGATTTTCTCAAGGAGTTCGTAACGGCCAGATAGAAGTCTACTGCTCATTTGATTCCTCCAACATGTCAATACAGATTACTGAAATATTATCATTTCCACCGTTTAAGTTTGCTCTTTCAACCATACGTTCAGCACAATCCTGCATATCAGAGCTTTCATTGAATATATCAAGAATTTCGCTATCTGACACTTCCTCATAGAGTCCATCACTACAGATTAATACTCTATCACTTGGCTCCATATATATATTGAAACAGTCTGGATTGTTGTATGCATTTCCACCAATAGCTCTGGTGATTACATTTTTTTTATAATGATGATCGGCCTCACTACGTGTAATAGCACCCATCTTAACTAAATCATTTACATAGGTGTGGTCATCAGTAATCTGATGCACTTCATCCTTGTGAATGAAATACACTCTGCTATCTCCCACATTACCTACGTAAAGAATTTTGTGGTCAACATATGCAAAAACGAGTGTTGTCGCCATTCCCACGTACTCTGGCTTTGTGTTGGAAAGCTGTAAAATACTTTCATTTACAAAGTTAACAGCATTTTCAAAATATGTGAAAATCGCTTCACTTCCCTCTACAAGTTCTATTGGGTTGTTGTACACATAATCTGCAAGAAAATCTACTGCTGCAGTGCTTGCAATTTCCCCGGACTTATTTCCGCCAACGCCATCTGCCAGCATGAAAAATCTGCTATCCTTTAATACTTTTACAGCGTCTTCGTTCTTAGGGCGCTTCATGCCCTTATCTGTTAAATATCCTACTCTCATTAAAGTCTTACCACCGAGTAAATTAAAATTATAAATTGTTACACTTACTGATTTTACAATAGTAAAAATCCTACTTGTTTATTATACGGTAAAAATTGAATTGTATTCAACAATACTTGAATTTTCAAAGGAGTTACAGAGCCTGGAAACTATCTGTTCATTTTCACGCTTATTGATAGTACAAGTGGAATACACTAGCTCTCCTCCAGGTTTTAAATACATAAAGGCATTTTTTAAAATGCTGTACTGAATTTCATATAAATCTGGAAGCTCATTAAGATTAACATGTAACTTTAATTCAGGTTTTCCAGCGATAACTCCAAGTCCAGAGCAAGGAACATCTGCGAGTACTTTATCAAAACGTTCACTTAAACTCTTATCGTATAGAGTGGCATCCATCACTTTGTATTAATGCAAGAAATTCCTAGGCGTTTTGAAAGCTCGTTTATGAGCTTCACACGATGTTCATGAATATCACAGGCAAAGATTTCACCTGTATTATTCATAAGTTCCGCCATCGCGGTAGTTTTACCCCCAGGAGCAGCACATATATCGAGTACTTTATCACCAGATTTTGGACTTAGCATTTCCACACTTCTTAGCGAAGAAGTGCTTTGAACTGTAAACATCCCACTTCTGAACTCCGGGATATTAATTATTGAACCATTTTCTATTATTATCCCGTTTCGAGAAAATGGATTATCTCTAACTTTTATATCTCTAGTTGATAGGCATTTTTTTAAGTCTTCCCGATTACAAATTAATGAATTCACTCTTATATTAAGCTCTGGTATTTCGTAAAGACCCTTTAAAATCTCCTCTATCGTCTCTTCACCATATTGCTTAGAGATAAACCTGACGAGATGATATGGAAAGGAATATTTATATGATAATGACTCTAGGATATCTTCGGAATCAGGAACTAATAATATTGCACCTTCACGTTCAAAAGTTCTAAGCATACCATTGATAAAACCTTTTACTGCGGGTGAAATATTTTCAGCTAGAGTAACAGCTTCATTGACAGCTGCATAGTTTGGAACCGAGTCCATTTTTGCCATTGCATACATGCCCATACGCAAAATAATTAAATTCTTTTTTTCTTAATTCTCTTGATACCATTCTTTTGCTAATCTATCAATATTATAATCTAAAAAGGATTGTATCCCGTATAACACCCTTAGACATAACACGAACGAAGCCCTGTGAGGACACTTTATGTTCCTTAAGCGCTTCGTTAATCGCAAGATTTGAGTATGAATTATCGCAGTATACACTACGAAGTACATCGTATACTGCATACCAATCATTGTTCATCAGTCTCTATTTCCTCTAATCAGAAGGACTCTAATTAGTGCTGCCGCCGCAGTGGCTAATGCAGCAACATATGTCATCGCTGCAGCACTTAGAACTCTTTTGCTTCCAGCGTAATCAGAATCATCGACAAGATTTAGTGCTTTCATCTGCTGTAGAGCTCTGCTGCTTGCATTTAACTCAACTGGAAGTGTAACAAGATGAAACAAAACGACAGCAACAAAGCAAAAAATTCCTATGTTAAAAAACATAGTCCCGTACTCTGTTGTAGATGAGAGAAAAATACCCAACAAAATTAAAGGCCATGATGCGTTTTGAGCAAAGTTAGTTACGGGTACGAGTGCATTTCTCATCTTGACAGGAGCATAGCTAGTAGCATGCTGTATGGCATGCCCAACTTCATGGCAAGCTATACAAACAGATGCAACAGAATCTTGAGAATATATCTCCGAACTAAGATTAACTGTATTAGATCTTGGATCGTAATAATTAGTGAGTGCATCTCCATTCAAAACATTGATTGAAACCTGCTGAAGACCGTTAGCATCGAGCATCGTTCGAGCTGCTTCAAAGCCCGTTATCCCTTTGCTGTTTTCAATATCAGTATATGTTGAAAAGGCACGCTTTATACGCGCCTGCACAATCATCGTAAAGATCATTGCTGGAATTAACACAATCATAGATGAATAATATCCACCGAACATATCTCTATACCTCCAATATAATATTTATTTAAGACGCATTCCAACTTCTAGTTTGTTACCTCTAATAAAATCTGAAACGCTCATCCTCTTCTTGCCTTGCAATTGAACTTCTCTAATTTCAAGCGTCCCATCGGTACACTTCACTGTAAATTTTTCCTTGTCAACACTGGTAATCACACCAAAATCAGCATTTATATCGACATCATCTATTGGTAAAACATCAAAAAGCTTAAGGACTTTATCTCCGATATTGGTAAATGTACCTGGCCAAATTTTAAAGGCACGCACTTTATTATCAATTTCAGCAGCTGAGGAATTAAAATCAGTATATCCATCTTCTTTGCGAATCATGTGAGCATATGATGAAGCTGAGTCGTCTTGTTTTGTGTACGTTGCTTGACCTTTAGCTATTAAATCAATCGTTTTTACGACTAACCTAGCCCCACATTCAGCAAGTTCCTCAGATAAGGCAATTATATCTTTCCTTCCCACTTCGACCTCTTCTGCACTGATTATATCTCCTGTATCAAGTCCAAGCTCCATCTTCATGATAGTAACGCCTGTCTTGTCTTTACCATCCAGTATGGCATATTGCATTGGCGCAGCACCTCTATACTCTGGAAGAATAGATCCATGGATATTAATGCATCCGTAAACCGGTATATCTAGAACCTCCTTAGGAAGTATTTGCCCAAAAGCTGCAACTACAATCAAATCTGGCTTTAATTCACTAAGCTCTTTAGTAAAATCTGGATCATTTTTTATATTATTAGGCTGAGAAACCTTAATTCCACGATGAAGAGCACAAGCTTTAACAGGGGAGAAAACCACTTTTCCTCTATTACCTCGTCTATCGGGCTGTGTCACGACAAATTCCACATCATGCCCAGCGTCTATTATACTGTTTAATGCTGGAACAGCAAATTCAGGAGTCCCCATATATATAATTCGCATTTAGTTTCTTCCTCTGTATTTTCTTCGGCAACTTCTGCCATCATTTCATTGTATTGTTCAGTAGTGTATACTTCTTCCGCTACATCAGTATATACAATTCCATTCAAGTGATCATTCTCGTGCATTATACAAGTTGCTGCAAATCCAGAAAATTCATACTCTTTAATTTCACCATCTAGATTCATAGCTTTAAGCGTAACTCGCTCCGGTCTCTTAAGCATTCCTATATAGCCCGGTACACTAAGACATCCTTCTGCTGATTCTTGCTCCCCTTCCGTTTCGACTATCTCAGGGTTAATCATTACATATTCTTGATCAAAGTTTTCAAGTTCTGGTCTGCAAACGAAAATCCTTTTCATAACCCCTACTTGAGGTGCCGCAAGCCCAACACCATCAGCCTCTCTCATGGTCTCGAGCATATCATTACATAATACTTTAATCCTATCTGTAATCTTGGAAACGGGCTTACAATTCTTTGTTAGAATCTCATCTCCTCTAATTACTATTTTCCTTAGTGCCATAATACTCCCTTCAAAATTAATTAATCTATATTATTCCATATGGATTTATATCTAATTCAATATGACAGGTACTTCTATGTTTTATCATAAGCTCCTTGTAATTCATATAGGCGTTAACAAATCCACTTCTGGTTCCTCTAGGTGCTTTTATCATAAAAAATACACGATTCCGATTAGCTCCACCTCTTTGGATATCAAGCTTTGGCTCATAAATCGTTGTGCCCGTTGGTAAGTTTTTTTCATCGATAAAAGATACTTTCTAAAAATCATTTGCATGATCTATTGTCGAACTATATTCAGTCTTCGGTCCTTTTTTATCAACGAATGTCACAGAGATAATATCAGAAAAAGGTGGATAGTTCATGTTTCTTCTGTGAGCTAGTTCTTGTTCATAAAAGCCATAATAATCTCCATTTGCAGCTCTCCTTATTGTATCATCTTCAGGTTGATAAGTTTGAAGAATTACCTTACTCTTTCCACATTCTCGACCTGCACGTCCTGATACTTGAGTTATGAGCTGAAATGTTCGTTCAGGCGAACGGTAATCAGGTATATTTAGTGATGAGTCCGCCAAAATGATCCCAACTAAACCGACATTTTTAAAATCTAATCCTTTTGCTAGTATCTGTGTTCCAACTAAAATATTTGTTTTGCCAGAATTAAAATACCTGAGAGTTTTTTTAATTTCAGAACTATTCTTCGCTGTGTCAAGATCAAACCTCCCTACCTTTGCATTTGGAACGAGTCCTTCTATAGTTTCTTCTAAACGCTCTGTTCCTGTCCCTATAAAAGATAGGGTGCTATTTCCACACTCAGGACAAATCTCTGGAATCTTGAACTTGCGTCCACAGTAGTGGCATATCGCAGCGTTATCTCTTTTATGATAGGTAAGCGTAATATCACAATCTGGGCACATCATTCTGTAACCACACTCAGGACATAGTACTTGTGTAGAGAAGCCTCTCCTATTAAGGAACAATATTACCTGATCGCCATTGTTTACAGTTTGTTCTATCGATGCTAGCAGGTTTCTGCTGATAATGCTTGAGTTTCCCGATCTTAGTTCATCCCTCATATCAACAATCTTAACTTCAGGCATAATGCTTTTACCAATTCTGTTTTTCATCTCAATAAGCTGATAAATGCCGTCCATGGCACGGTTATAGGAAACTATGCTTGGAGTAGCACTCCCTAAAACCAATGTTGCATTGTGATACTTTGCTCTTCTAAAAGCAACATCTACTGTCTCAAATTTAGGATTATGATCAGACTTGTAAGTAGATTCATGCTCTTCGTCAATTATAATTACACCTATATCTGAAGCTGGAGCAAAAACTGCAGTTCTCGCCCCTACAACAATCTTTGCTTCACCGGATTTTATCCGCATCCATTCAGCGAGGCGTTCACTAGTCTTAAGCTTACTATGCATTATGGCAACTTTATCCTTACCAAAACGCTTTGAAAAACGATCGGCAATCTGTGATGATAGTGCGATTTCTGGGACAAGTATAATCGCTGTCTTCCCCTTAGCTATGGCATTTTTTGCAGCTCTAATATAAACTTCCGTCTTGCCTGAGTTCGTCACACCATGGATAAGAAACGATTTACCAAGTTCATTATCAATCGAATTACATATGTCTAAGGCTGCGTACTTCTGTTCTTCAGATAAAGTTGGTTCATCCTCAAGCTTTGTTTCATGATATTCCTTAATATGATGAGGAATACGCTTACCTGTAACATCAAACATTCTAATAGCATCAATATACTTAACACCATATCTAGATCTCATCCAGATAGCAGTATCAATAATCTCTGGTGTAAGAGACCTATCTTTATCAATACTAATAATTTCTTTAACCTTATCTGTCTCAATACCTGGTGTAGTATCGATTGACACCACATATCCTTCAGCACCTTTTGGTTTTCTAGCTAGAGGTATACTAACTTTGTCTCCCACATTAATATCATCAGGAGCCAAATAAGTAAAAAAAGAATCCATATATTCACTTTTTATTATCAATTACGACATCGACATATTTCATGAACATGAATCCTTTCTTTATAAGATTTTAAATTATTGAACCATAATTGATCCTATAGTAAAAATATATTGTCCTCCGCACAAGCTTCAATCATGTCATCTGGCCATACTGAAGCCTGCACTTCACCGATATGAGCCTTTTGAAGAAAGAACATACATATTCTACTCTGACCAATTCCACCACCAATAGATAAAGGAACCTCGTTATTTAGAACGCTCTGATGGAACGACTGGCTAAGCCTATCTTCTTTGTCATCAATTTTGCACTGACGCTCCATGGCCTCCTTATCAACACGAATTCCCATTGATGAAAGTTCAAGAGCATCATCGAGGACATCATTCCAAACTATAATATCCCCGTTCAACTCCCAATCATCATAATCTGGAGCTCGTCCGTCATGCTTCTTGCCAGATGCGAGGACGCCACCAATTTTCTTGATAAATACAGCACCAAACTCCTTAGCTGCGAGTTTCTCACGCTCTTTTGGGGTGTTTTTCGGATACTTATCTTCAAGCTCCTGTGTGGTTACGAATGTAATTTCATTTGGTAACTCAATCTGAATATCTCTATATAGGCGATTAACATAATCACCTAGATTCTTCATCGCATTGTAAATTTTTATAACTGTCTCTTCTAGAAATTCATCTGTTCGCTGATCTTTAGTTATTACTTTCTCCCAATCCCACTGATCGACGTAGATGGAATGTATGTTATCAAGCTCTTCATCCCTTCTGATAGCATTCATATCGGTATATATTCCGTGACCAGGCTCTACTTCATACTTAGCGAGCGCCATTCTTTTCCACTTAGCAAGTGATTGAACAACCTCTACCTGTTTCTCATCAATATCTTTAATTGTAAAATTTACTCTGCGCTCATATCCATTAAGATTGTCATTAAGTCCAGTCTCTGGAAATACAAATAAAGGCGCTGACACTCTGCGAAGCTGTAGACCATATGCTAGCTCTTGCTGAAAATAATCTTTAATCTTCTTAATCGCCCTCTGTGTCTCAACGTGATCAATAATAGGTCTATAATCTTTCGGTAGTACTAATTTCCCCATATCCTAAAACCTTTCTATATAAAATTTATTTATTAATATTGTTAAACAGAAATATAGTTATCTGCTTTTCATCATAGCTCGTGCGTACTCACAGCCGCAAAATTTCTGCCTGTATAAACCGTATTTCTTCGAAAGCTCAATGCTTCTCCCAAAACCATTTTTCTTCTTAAAGTCCACATCCAAAAATTTGATATTATTAGATGCGCCAATACTCTCTCCAATTCTAAGTATAGAAGCGTAATCCTTGTGAGGGCTAACGGCCATTGCAGTTGCAAAATAATCCATTCCGAGGCCACTCGCAATACGTCCTGTCTCTTCCAACCTAAGCTCAAAACACACATCACATCGCTTTCCACCTTCCGGTTCATGACAGAGTGGTTGTGCTACTTTGATAAATTCTTCGACTTTATATTCACCTTCAATGTAATTAACATGTGTCCTTTCTTTGAACTCATCATTAAAAGCATCGATAAACTTTATCAGATTATCCCTGCGTAAAAGATATTCTTCCCGATCTGTAATGTTTGGATTATAATAAAAAAACAGTAACATCATAGTCAAAAGCAAGCCGTTCGACGCAAGAAGTCGAACATGGCCCACAGCATGCATGCAGAAGTATTCTTGGCTTCCTATTAGTTAAATCAGTATGCATGTATACAGGCAAAACTTTATTTTTGAAATTCATTCGTACGAAAACCCACATATGTGTCACATTTTTTTCTTTCATTAGATGTACCTCTGAATTTTTAAAAATTATCCATTTATTATACAAAAATATTGTCGCTTTTTTTCTATAGCAACAATAACAATATCAATATTTAGGAGTTATTTCACCAATATAATTTCAGAGAGGTTTATGTTTGAAATTTACTGATAGTCAAAGATTTTATTCAATAAACACTTACCTAAAGGAACGATTCGGCAAGAAGATGGCAAAGCTTTCAATCGAAGCTGGTTTTACATGTCCAAATCGCGATGGGAAAGTTAGTTATGGTGGTTGCAAGTTCTGCTCATCTGGTGGCTCGGGAGAACTCGCATCAGATATATCAGGGCAGATTCGTTTGCTAAGCGATAAATGGCCAAATGCCGGCCACTTAGCTTATTTTCAAAGCCACACAAACACTTATGCTTCTGTTAATGTTCTTAGGAGCAAATATTATGCCGCCCTATCTCATCCTGAAATTGAAGGAATAGTAATTGCGACTAGACCTGACTGTCTCGATGATAAAATTTTAGATTTACTTGCAGAAATAAACGAAAATCATTTTATGTGGATAGAACTAGGACTTCAAACCATACACGAAAAGACGCTTAATAGTATGAATAATGGTTATCACCTAACAGATTATGATAAGGCAATCTATGAACTGTCAAAACGAAAAATCAAAACTGTGACACATTTGATCCTAGGACTCCCTGGAGAAACTGAACGTGATATGTTTGAATCACTTCATCATGTAACAAATAGTGGTATATTTGGCATCAAACTTCACCTGATGAATATAGTTAGTACATCTCCACTTTATAGGGAAATGCCAGAATATGTTTCATTTGATAGTCTAGAAAGCTATGTTGATCTAGTAGTAAGGATGATTGAAGAAATACCTCCAGATATAACTATTCATCGTTTGACTGGTGATGTACCTAGAAAGCTTTTAATCAGCCCAGAGTGGAGTTATAAAAAAAGAACGATTCTAAATGCAATTAATAGAGAGCTTCGCATACGTGATACTTTTCAAGGTGCAAAACTAAATAAATAGATATCTTCAAAATTATCTCGATATATTAAGCGGATATTACCTGTTTTAGTAATATCCGCTCTGCTATTATTTAAAATCGATAAATACACAAACTAGTGTGGCAATGCTGTTGATGCCGGCATATTGGTATATACAGGAATTACAAACACTAGTGATTCATTTGTAATTCCGTAAGCACTGTAGCTATTCTTTGTTGAAATAGATTCAGTGTAGCAAGCTGATATATTTGTCATATACTGGTGTGTTCCAACTTTAGCAGCGCCATTTGCAACGTTAAATCGTTGGAAATAAACGGAGTTTTGACCCTGCTTGATATATCCGCTAGCGATAAACTTGGCTCCTCCAAATACTGCTTTCTGTTTAGTATCCCATCCTTGCTTCTTAGCATATTCGAGTCCTCTCATAACAGGATTTGCATTAGAATAAGCACCAACATTATATGGGTTATATGCATACTTACCATCAGGGAATATATACCCTGAAATTGCAATACTTCCTCCGCCAGTTTCTTGGCGAGCTCTTGCAGCAAGTGCAATTGGGCTCATACCATTTTCCTTACCCGCACTCACAAACCAGCTAGCCATAAAACCATTCCTTTCAAGCGCAGTCCCTGATATTATCTTAGAAACCGCAGCAGGAGACTGGTATGATTGATACGACAAATCTTCAAACATGTAAATGTTATTTTCATTAATGAAATTACGAGGATCCATATAGTAACCAACTACTTGTGAACTAGCATTGAACCACGTTGATCCATCCTTTGGTATGTAAGTTCCTGATGCAGTAAATCTACCAACCCCCTTAAGTGACTCTATATCTCCAGCAGGAGCTTCAATAGACTGTGCATCACTTACTGGAGTCGCTTCCTTACCATCATACTTCTGATCTGATACAGTTATCCAGTTTGCTGCTGCGTAGTATGTTTTTCCCTTATACTGAACTCTATACCAGTTGTAGTTACCAGAATTTATAGCTCCTGTGATGACTACATCTGTGTTCTTCGGAAAAGTTCCTATAGGCTTATTTGTAATATCGTATGACGATCTATAGTTTAAGTAATCATGTACCTTACCACTTACACTCACTTCTCCATCCTTAACTTTTCCCGAAGATGTAACATAACTTGAAGGAATATAATATACTTTTCCACTTACAGCTATCTTATACCAATTACTGTTATCAATATTCTTTACGCTGCTTATAATCGTTACGTTCTGTCCGGAAGTTAAAGTTCCAGCCTCTTTAAAGATATCAGATGGTCCCATTCTGTATGAAGCGCTTTGATTTAGAGTTCCGAAAACTACATCAGTATTTGTTGTTGATGATGTTGATGTCGTCTGCTTAGTATTTGAACTTGGAGCTTTTGAATCATCAACTTTCACAAACTTGCTAGATATGTATCCAAATCCTTTTTCCATGTTTTATCTTATACCAAACAACACCATCTGACGCTTTTGCTGTCAAAACAATTGAAACCTTATCTCCTGTATTTGCCCCACCAACTTTTCCATAGCCAGTTCCTGCACCTTTTCTTATGTTGGTATAGCCACCTTTTACAGTACCATTAATCTCATTCGAATAATTTTCGGTTGTTACACTGCCCTGTATATATCCAGTCTGTCCAGAAGCGGTTCTAACGTGTATAAATTTTACATCATCGCTTCCATTATTAGCATTAAATACTTCATCTAACAATGAAACATCAGTATTAGAACTTGCCGATCCAACTGAACCAGATGAAATACTTGCGCCATTATACAAAGGTCTACTCTGATCCTTAGCCTTAAAGCTATAAGGATTGATATCTCGATATGATAATGGATAAGCCCCATTAATGAGAGACACCCCGTCACGACTCTGCTTTGATAAAGCAGTATTCCAATCAACTCCTGTTTCCTTAGCGATAAATTTCCAATTTGGATGAGAAGCATGAAGCTTTCTTAAATGGACTTTATAATCCTCAGGAAAAGATGCAATTGATTTTTCAAAATCATTTTGTGTTTGATCAACATTTGTATTTACACTGCTACTTGTATTACCACTGTCATTGTTGTTCGTGTTACCAGGATTGTTTACAGTGTTTGAATTATCGTGTGATGATGTGCCATTACTAGGCGATGCATTATTATCTGACGGATTCATATCAGGATTTGGCTCTGGATTAGTTGTTATCGTACCAGCATTATCGGAAGTACCACCGCTGTTATTAGAGAAAATACTTCCAGTAATGTCTACCCAAGTAGCACAGACATAATTATAGCCACCATTATATTTAATCATATACCAGTCAACATTTGACTTATTAGCCTTAGCTTTCAAAAGGACAGTAAGATTCACATTTTTTCCAAATGAAGTAACACTAGCAAATCTAGTCCCGGCACCAAGTCTGCTATTTAAAGGCGAAGATGTTCGACCCGCAACTGCAGAATATTCCACCCTATTAATCAAATCAGATCTAATATAACCTAACTTTCCGCCATAATTTACATGATACCATTTATCCCTAGCAGCTGCATTTGAATTTGACGAAAAAAACAACCTCTGTTATTGTAACCTTCTTATTATTAGAGATAGACGTAACTTTTTTAGAAAATACGGAAGTACCCGCCCTAACGTTTACTCCTGATTTTGAATTGATGTAACCTGTCGCATTCTGAACTGATTGTGCATTAGCAGCCTCAGTAAAACCAAAAATTAGCAGAACTATGAAAACAAGAACTGCAAATATTGATTTAAATTTTTATAGATATAATATTATTCATTAGTCCCTCTTTCTTAATAAATAATTTTCTAATTTCTTAGTAGTAAAAATAAAACTAATACTTATATATTTTAACAAATAGGAAATTTAATTTAAAATAAAAATAATCGTTATAAGTATTGAAATTTCAATATAAAAGAGGGAATTAATTGCTTAAAAAGTAAAAAAATAATATAAATACCACAATATATAAAGACAGTTAAAAAAAATAAAGCAATATATAGATATAAAAAAAAGAAGCATCTCTGCTTCTTTAATGGTGCCCAGACTCGGAATCGAACCAAGGACACAGGGATTTTCAGTCCCTTGCTCTACCAACTGAGCTATCTGGGCAAATAAACTAAATAAATAATGGTGGGCCATCGGGGACTTGAACCCAGGACCTGCCGGTTATGAGCCGGACGCTCTGACCAACTGAGCTAATGGCCCTAAAGTGGTCGGGGTGGCAGGATTTGAACCCGCGGCCCACTGGTCCCAAACCAGTTGCGCTACCAAGCTGCGCTACACCCCGGCGCATATGATTTTAACACTCAAGGACTTATTTGTAAACATTAATATATTCAGTTTAATAATGGTCGGGGTGGCAGGATTTGAACCCGCGGCCCACTGGTCCCAAACCAGTTGCGCTACCAAGCTGCGCTACACCCCGAAAACCTTGGCAGGGGCAGAAGGACTCGAACCCTCGGCACGTGGTTTTGGAGACCACTGCTCTACCAACTGAGCTATACCCCTATGGTATATAAATATGGCGGAGAAGATGGGATTCGAACCCATGCGGCCCTAATACGAACCCTAACGGTTTAGCAAACCGTCCTCTTCAGCCTCTTGAGTACTTCTCCAAAAGCTATAACTAAATGATTCTTGGCGGAGAGGGTGGGATTCGAACCCACGGTCCCTTTCAGAATCACTGGTTTTCAAGACCAGCTCCTTAAACCACTCGGACACCTCTCCGGATGTTGTTAAAAATTGGTGACCCATCGGAGATTCGAACTCCGGACACCTTGATTAAAAGTCAAGTGCTCTACCACCCGAGCTAATGGGTCACAATGGCTGGGGTAGCGGGACTCGAACCTGCGAAATCACGGAGTCAAAGTCCGTTGCCTTAACCACTTGGCTATACCCCAAAAGCATGACTTCTAGTTCGTCTACTTAACCAAACAAAATCTAAAAATGGTGAGCCCACAGGGATTCGAACCCCGGACACACGGCTTAGAAGGCCGTTGCTCTATCCAACTGAGCTATGGACCCTTAAAAAAAATGGAGCGGATGATGAGAATCGAACTCACGCTATCAGCTTGGAAGGCTGAAGTTCTACCATTGAACTACATCCGCAAAATGGAGCGGAAGACGAGATTCGAACTCGCGACCCTCGCCTTGGCAAGGCGATGCTCTACCCCCGAGCCACTTCCGCATATTTATTGGTCGAGGGAGATGGATTCGAACCATCGAAAGCACAGCTAACGGATTTACAGTCCGCCCCCTTTGGCCACTCGGGAATCCCTCGAAATATTGGAGCTGATGGAGGGAATCGAACCCCCAACCTGCTGATTACAAATCAGCTGCTCTACCGTTGAGCCACATCAGCATAACCGTTAAAATTGGCGACCGGGAACGGGCTCGAACCGTCGACCTCCAGCGTGACAGGCTGGCATTCTAACCAACTGAACTACCCGGCCAAAAATATGGTGGACGCTATAGGGCTCGAACCTATGACCCCCTGCTTGTAAGGCAGATGCTCTCCCAGCTGAGCTAAGCGTCCAAAGATATTTGTCGCACTAGATTATTTAACCTTAAGCGTCAATTTCGTGCTGCAGTCTTCACTCAACTGCGTTATTCATACTAACACAGCATCTAATCACTGTCAATCAGAAATTTATTTTTTCTTGATTTCTCTTTAAGCAGCTTGCATTTACCTGCGGTAACCTCTGTTATTGTATCGATTATTGATTGCTTTTGATCAATATCTCCACTAACATCTAGTGTGATTTTATCAGTGTACTCTATTTTTGCAATCTTGAAAACCCCTGTTTTTGAAATGCTTTCAATTTGTGCCAAATGCGAATATGAAATTTCATATGTTAAAACTATAGCTTCCCTCACGTCGGAAAGCAATGCTTTATCTATCGCAAGTCTCGCAGAAGTCGAATATGCCCGCACGAGGCCCCCAGTGCCAAGCTTTATTCCACCAAAATAGCGAGTCACGACAATAGCCAGGTTAGTTAGCCCTCTTTCAACAATCATGCGAAGAATCGGTGCGCCAGCAGTCCCCTGTGGCTCACCATCTTCACTAGACCATTGTATCTCTTGTTTCTCTCCTACGACCATAACTGGTACATTGTGTGTTGCATCCTTATATTCACTCTTAATTGACGAGATAAACGCTTTCGCCTCATCACATGAGTCTACCGGTGAAATATGTGCTATAAAACGAGATTTTTGGGTTATATATTCAGCTTTAGCTTCTTGGTATACAGTGTCATAGAGCTTCATTTACAAAATGTACTTGTCAACATCTACTTCCTTGACAGTCTCCTTGAATTTATTTTTTACAAACTCTCTATCAATCACTATCTTTTCAACAGAATTATCTGGAAGCATAAATGATATATCCTCAAGTAATTTTTCAAGAATCGTATATAATCTTCTTGCTCCAATATTTTCAGTCTGCTCATTCATAAGATATGCCATTTCAGCAATTTCATCTGTTGAGTCATCTGTAAACTCAACATCTACTCCTTCAGTTTCGAGTAATGCTTTCTGTTGTTTTGTTACAGCATTTTCTGTAGCAGTAAGAATCTTTTTAAAATCCGCTTTATCGAGATTCTTTAGCTCGACATTTATCGGGAATCTTCCCTGTAGCTCCGGAATTAAATCAGAAGGCTTAGAAACATGAAATGCTCCAGCTCCAATAAATAACATGTGATCAGTTTTTACTGGACCATGTTTTGTATTAACTACACTCCCTTCAATAATCGGAAGAATATCTCTTTGTACACCTTCACGGGAAACATCCGCACCTTGAAGCCATCGAACTTCTAGAAGCAATTTTGTCTATTTCATCAATGAAAATAATACCGTTCTGCTCAGCGTTTTCGATAGCATCATCAATAACTTGATCCATATCTATCAAATTTTGTGCCTCTTGCTCCCTTAATATTTTTCTTGCTTCCCTAACCGTAACTTTTTTGTGCTTGGTCTTTTTAGGCATCATATCTCCAAATATATTGCCTATCGCTATGCCAATTCCTTCATTTTGCATATCTAATTGATTAGTATTTACAGAGTCCTCAACTTCTATATCTATAAGTTGATCCTCTAGTTTGCCTTCTCTTAAATGAATTTTAACTTGTTCTTTAGCCATAGCAACGTCTTCTGGAACACTTTGCTTTTCCAAATTCTGCTGCTCTTCATACTGCTTCTTTTGACTTGGATAGTTGGAATTGTTAAGGAAAAAGTCAAATGGATTAGGTCCATTAACATTCTTGACATTATCTGATGACGCCCCTGGAACAAGAGCATCAATAATCTTTCCTCAACAAGTTCATCAGCAATTCCATATTTCTCATTTATACGTTGCTGTTTAGTGATCCTGACAGAGGCCTCAACTAGATCTCTGACCATCGAATCAACATCACGTCCAACATAGCCCACCTCAGTAAACTTGGTGGCTTCAACCTTTACAAAAGGTGCTTCCATAATTTTAGCAAGTCTTCTTGCAATTTCAGTTTTTCCAACTCCAGTAGGTCCCATCATGAGAATGTTTTTAGGAGTGATTTCTTCTCTCATGTCTTCGCTTAGTAGACTGCGCCTATATCTATTTCTGAGAGCAATTGCCACTGATTTTTTTGCTTCATCCTGTCCAATTATATATTTATCAAGCTCAGCCACTATCTGTTTAGGAGTCATCGTTTTAATATTATTTTTCATTATTTATCTCCTATAATTTCTCAACAGAAATATTGTCATTAGTATATACGCAAATAGAAGATGCAATCTCTAGTGACTTGCGAACAATACTTTCAGCATCTAATTCAGTATTATCAAATAGAGCGGAAGCAGCAGAATACGCATAATTACCGCCGGAACCAATAGCAACGACATTTTTATCAGGTTCAATAACTTCCCCATTCCCTGATATAACTAGTAAATCTTCCTCGTTAACCACTATCATCAAAGCTTCAAGACTACGTGTTGCTTTATCGCTTCTCCAAAATTGAGCTAAATCAACAGCTGCACGCTTTAAATTTCCATCATGCTCCTGTAACTTATTCTCAAACTTATCGGTTAGTGAAAAGGCATCTGCCACGGAACCAGCGAATCCAGTTAGTACTTTTCCTTTAAAGATTTTCTTAACCTTCTTGGCACCATTCTTCATGATGGTAGTTTCCCCCCATCGTAACCTGCCCATCACCACCAATACAAATATCTCCATCAGGCCTTTTAACTGCACAAATAGTTGTCGCATGAAATTGAACCATCATCTACCTCCAAATTATAATAAACCTTTACTTTTTCTCTGGTTTTACATAACTACAATTTTCGTTAGAGCATTTAATTTTAGCTTTTTTCCCTTTGCCTTCAAGAAGCATTGATCCGCATTTAGGACACAGTTCTCCAGTTGGCTTATCCCAAAATGAAACTTCACAATTTGGATAACCACTACACCCGTAGAATATCTTGCCACCGCGTCTGGTCCTCTTTTCAATAATTGGTTTGCCACATTTTGGACAATTTACTCCAATTTCCTTTAAAATTGGTTTTGTGTTTTTGCATTCAGGATACCCGGTGCAGGCTAAGAATTTACCAAATCGGCTTTCTTTAATCGCCATAGGTTTCCCACATAATTCACAAACTTCATCACTTAGGACTACTTCCTGTTCAATCTTCTCTACTTCATTTTTAGCAACTTCTAACTCTTTGCTAAATGGTCCATAAAAATCCTCTATTACATGCTTCCAAGCTTCTTTTTTTAGTTCGACTTGGTCTAGTTGATTCTCTAATTCACCCGTAAATTCGACATCTACGATATCTCCGAAATACTCTGAAAGAATACCCGTAACATCAAAGCCCAGTTGTGTTGGTACTAGATTTTTCTTTTCTCTAGTAACATAGCGTCTACCCGTAAGCGTTGTTATAATTGCTGAATATGTACTAGGTCTTCCTATATTCTTTTCTTCCATCTCTTTAACAAGACCAGCCTCCGTATATCTAGCAGGTGGTTGTGTAAATTTCTGTTCTTTAATAAGCTCTATACAATTAAGTTCATCACCTTTTTGAGTTCTGGTACATACGAATCCTTATCGCTTGCAATTGGATATACCCTTCTCCAACCATCAAAAACTAATCTTGAACCAGATGACCTAAATTCATATCCATTATTATCTATGGTTACAGTCACTGTATCAAACTCTGCAGCTGCCATCTGTGATGCAACAAATCGATTCCAAACAAGGGTGTATAGCTTAAATTGATCTAAAGTCAATGAATCGCGAATTGCCTCCGGTTCAAGGTTAACATCTGTAGGCCTAATTGCTTCATGTGCATCCTGTATGTCTTTATTCTTGTTTGAAAATGAGTTATTGGAACAATATTCCTTACCAAATTTATTAGCTATAAATTCCGATGCAGCTTCTTTTGCGGCAGACGATATTCTAACGGAATCAGTACGTAAATAAGTAATTAAACCTCTCGTTCCAATTCCTTTTACTTCAATCCCTTCGTAAAGCTGCTGGGCAATTTGCATAGTCTTCTTAGTCTGGAAATTCAACTTTATAGAAGCATCTTGTTGTAAACTACTAGTAGTAAATGGCGCATAAGGTTTTGGCTTTCTCTTACCTGTCTTTACACTCTCTACTACAAATCTTCCTGCACTTAACTGCTTCTCAATATTATCAGCTTCTTCAGCTTTAGTAATGCGAATATCTTCTCCATTGTATTTACTGAGCGATGCATTGAAATTATCTCCATAATCAGCCGTTATAGTCCAATACTCTTCAGGTACAAAAGATTTGATTTCATTCTCTCTATCGCAAATCATCTTGAGAGCTGCTGACTGCACTCTACCAGCAGAGAGACCACGCCTTACCTTTTGCCATAGAAGCGGACTAATCTGATATCCAACTAATCTATCTAACACTCTCCTGGCTTGCTGAGCATCTACTAATCCCATATCTATTGACCTAGGATGCTTAATAGCTTCTTTTACGGCTTCTTTATTTATTTCATTAAAAACTATCCTGCATTCACTTTTGGGATCGATATCAAGCAAATATGCTAAATGCCATGATATAGCCTCTCCCTCACGGTCTGGGTCAGTTGCTAAAAGAACACGTGACGCAGACGCTGCCGCTTTCTTAAGTTCCTTAATCTTGTCACCCTTGCCTCTTATATTTATGTATCCAGGTTCAAATTGATTTTCTATATCTATCCCTAGTCTGCTCTTAGGTAAATCTCTTACATGTCCTACCGAAGCGAGCACATTATAAGAAGGACCTAAGTATTTTCCAATAACTTTAGCTTTTGAAGGCGATTCAACAATTAATAGTGTGCGCTTCCTAGCAGTTTTCTTGGACTTCGTTGTTTTTTTATTCTTGGTTGACGTTTTAGTTTTTGTACTAGGCATCAATTAACCCCTTAATAATTAATTTATAAATATAACTTCTCTATAATATTAGAGTTCATCATAAACCTTGGGATTTTATTTTGCAAGAAATACTTTGCCACCGTAGGTTGTAATGACCCCCTTAATCTCGAGCACTGTAAGTATAGCACTGACTTTTCCAGCGTTTTTGTTGAGATTGTGTGCAATGCTATCAATAGTACAAGATGTGGATTTCTGAATCTCCTTATAAATCTCTAGTTCGTCATTTTCAAGATCCGTCTCAATATCTTGCGAAGTATATTCTACTCCCTTGATTTCCGATGTTACATCACTGATACTAATCAATGGAATTGCACCATCTTTAATTAATTTATTTGTTCCAACACTAAACTGGCTATTTATGTTCCCAGGCACAGCGTAGATACTTTTTCCTTGTTCATTCGCAAAGTCAGCAGTTATTAGTGATCCGCTGTTAAGACCAGCTTCCACAACTACTACAGCTTCAGATATTGCGCTTATAATCCTGTTCCTCTGAGGAAATGTATACTTAGCACCTGGTGTACCAGGCTCATATTCAGATATAATTAATCCGCTAGAAGCGATTTTGTTATATAGCCATGCATTTCTCACTGGATGAATTATATCAATTCCAGTACCGAGCACCGCTATGGCCTTCCCTCCCAGACTCACTGTTCCTTCATGCGCAAAACTATCAATTCCATATGCAAGACCTGAAACTACTGAGATATTAGCTTTAGCAAGTTCTTTACCTATCATTTGGGCTACAATTTTCCCATACAGTGTATATTTCCTTGAACCAATTACCGCTACTGATTTTAGGCCAAGAAGATTTAAGTCACCTATACAGTATAGGAGTTTAGGTGGATCATTTATTATTCTTAAATTTTCTGGATAATACGGTGAATTAATATCAATTTCTTTAATTTCATTGCTATATTTATTATTCATATTTTATCTTTTCCCATATCAAATTCACTACATCTATACCCAAGTGCTTCTGCTAAATGTGCAAGACTAACTTTCCGCTCTTGTTCTATATCTGCAATGGTTCTCGCTACCTTAAGTGTGCGTATATAACTCCTCGGGGATAGGTTAAGCCTGTCATATGCATTTTCTAAAAATTTATTTTCAAGATTGCCAAGTAGACAAGCGTCTCTAATTTTCTTATCACTAATATTTCCACATTTTTCGTCTCTTCCTTCTAGTTTAGAGAACTTTACAGCATCACTTACCATCGAACTCATTGTTTCACTATCTAGCACCTTGTTTTTTTCACTTTTCTCAAATTTGAGATCCTCATATCTGACTTCTTGCATGGTAAGTTGCAAATCTATTCTATCTAAAATTGGACCACTCATTCGTCTTCTGTACCTAGCAATCTCTTGTGCAGTACATGTGCATTCATTTGATTCACTTCCAAAAAATCCACATGGGCAAGGGTTTGCCGCCATAACCACAAGTGCTCTACACGGAAATTCATATGTAATTCCTTGTCTAGATATTACGATTTTATGATCTTCTAATGGCTGCCGAAGGGCTTCTATTTGACCTGAATCAAACTCACAAAATTCATCGAGAAACAGCACACCATTATGAGCTAAAGAAAGTTCTCCAGGCAAAGGATATACCCCACCACCGAGAAGAGCTGCTCTAGATATAGTGTGATGTGGGGATCTAAAAGGTCTATTTATCAAGTTATTACTGCCCTTATTAAGATGCCCTGCCACAGAGTGTATTATTGTAGTTTCTAGCAGTTCACTATTTGTAATCGGTGTTAATATTGTAGGCATCCGCTTTGCAAGCATAGTTTTACCACACCCGGGAGGTCCAATCATAAGTAGTGGATGCTTACCAGCAGCGGCGACAACAAGTGCTCTTTTTGCATACTCTTGCCCTTTTATGTCTGAATAATCGCATTCTTCTATTCTCTCACTAGAGTTATTTGCAATTGGAAAAGTATCTCCCTCACTAAGTTCGTTATTAATTGCAACTATTGCATCTTCAAGTTTCTTAACCCCTATTACAGAAATCCCCTCTACCATCGATGCTTCCTTAACATTTCTTACAGGAAGAATAACCTTTTTTATGCCTGATTCACGAAAGGCGATTATCAAAGGTAAAACCCCATCTATAGGCATAATCCGCCCGGGAGAGAGATAGCTCTCCAATGACCGCATATGCTTTCGCTTTCCTACTATTTACTACTAGAGTACTCGAGAGTACACCGATTGCAATCGGGAGATCTAGATGACTTCCATTTTTATTAAGACTTGCTGGTGATAAATTGACAGTTATATGGCCATGCGGAAAATCATAACCTGAATGTATTATTGCTGAGCGAATCCTTTCCCTCGATTCTATAACTGATTTTGAAGCTAAACCAACAATATTGAAATTAGGAAGACCATTGCCTATACATGTTTCAATGTTTACCTTCTGACCTTCGATTCCTTTAATAACTCCACTTGTAATCGTTGATAGCATATTCACCTCTAAAAACAATTCTTACTAACTTTGCATTCAATTTCGACTATGTCAAATCGAGCATTATAATTGCTAAAATCTGCATGTTTACGCAAGAAATGACCGGCTACGTTTTTGATGTGACGGATTTTATTGGTTGATATTGCCTCTGCTGGATAACCATATTTATCGCTCGTCCTCGTTTTAACTTCAATAAAGCTAAGTACATTTTCCCTCGTGTCCATAGCGATAATATCTATCTCTCCTAATTTACATGTATAGTTTCTTGCAATCACCTCATATCCTTACTGTTCAAGTATATCTGCAGCCATCTTTTCGCCTAGACTACCTATTATCTTGTTGTACTTCATACAATCTCCTTTCAATAATTAATAAATGCAATTTCTAATTATCATGGAAACTCTTTTTATCACGAAATAGATAAGCATTCATTATGATTGCAAAAAAAATGCATACAGGACTGCAAATAGTGAATTCACAGTTCGTATGCATTGATTTTTATTTTTAATTTGATTTTAAACTTCTTCGCCAAAGCAGAACTTTAATATGGCTTTACCGACGCCTCCGTTTACATTTGTATCCGTTATGTAATCAGCATTCTCCTTAACAATATCCCATGCATTTTCCATAGCAACTCCAATTTCCGCTAACTGCAACATCGGAATATCATTCGCTGCATCACCACAGCACATAAGCTCAGATCTGTCTATCGAGAGTATTTTCATAAGTTCAGACAACGCTTTGCTTTTTGCTAGAGCCGAGTCCACCGATTTCAATATTATTTGGCACAGATGACGTTACATTAGCATCATCATATTTACTTACTATCTTTCGAATATCCTCAAGCTTATCCATATCTTCAAAAAAGATATTTATATTCTCAATCTCTGTGCAGTTATCAAGCATAAATCCAAATATATCATCCAATGGATTTCTCGTCCTAAGAACATACTCGCGCCTTCTGTGAATGCTTCCATTAACATCAATGTCATGATAGAGAGCTGAATCTATATACGCTCTTCCATTGTGAAAAGCCTCGAGATATAGATTTCGTTCTCTCGCAAGATCCACAACTCTCCCGATTACATCTGGCTCTATAAAACTGGAATACACATCATGTCCCTGCTTTAAATCACGAACATGAGCTCCATTTGAGGAAATTATATATCTTAGCCCGGATATATTCATAATGTCTTCCGGAACTGCTGAAATGACACGCCCTGTCGTCACAACAATATTTATACCCGCATCAATTGCGCGCTCAATAGCAATCTTGTTGATTGGAGGTAGTTTACCGTTAATTCCGAGAGTTGTTCCATCTAAATCTAATCCAATAATCTTAATACTCATTTATACCTCTTAATGCACTTTTTTGTTGATTTTTCAATCAAAAAATGATAACTCAATTGCAAATATTGTGTGTTTGAATTATAATTCACTATTGAGCTATTAATGAAATACATTATATATTGATTCAGCTCGTTAATCTATATTTTTATTTTATGACAGGATGGCGAAATGAAAATTGCGATAATTGGAGCCAGAAAGCTTGGAATCAGAATTGCTGAAGCCCTGCTTGATGGAGATTATGATGTTACAGTTGTAGATAACAATGAAAAAAAAATTAGATATACTAGCACAACAGTTCGATGTATTCACTGTTCTTGGTGATGCCAAGACTATCGAAACACTCAATAAGATTGACGTAAAATCTTTCGATTTTCTCATCGCCACAACGACGTCAGACGATACAAATATCCTCACTGCCTCTTTTGCAAAGATTCTCGGCTGCAAACGCGTAATTGCAAGAGTTAGAGAGCCAGAACATATGAATCAGTTAGACTTTCTTAGAGAGCACTACAATATTGATATGCTCATTAATCCTGACCTTCTAATTACTTCTGAAATTTATCGATATCTGGTTGAGAAATACACTCTTAGCAATGGTATTTTTACTTCGAGAAGTATCGCACTTATTGAATTTGAAGCTGATAAGAAACCTCAGCTTATCGGTAAATCGCTAGTTGAATTTCGAACTATTATGCCAGATATGCTAATGGTAGGTATTTCTCGCAAAGGAAAAATGATAATTCCGCATGGAAATTCGGTTATAGAAGCACACGACCTCCTTTATCTTATAGGTGAGAAGGAAAATGTATTTGATTTAGCTAGTCGTGTACACACTAAAATGAAGCATTCTGCAGTACAGAAGGTTATGATAATCGGTGGCGGAAAAACCGGGTATTACCTTGCTTCTAGGCTATCTGAGTACGGCGTATTCGTAAAGATAATCGAAAAAGATAAAGCTCGTTGTCACTATTTGGCAAATAAGCTTGAAAATGTAATGGTTCTTAATGGTGATGGATCCAATGTTGGTCTCTTAACTGAAGAAGATATGGATGAAATGGATGCTTTTGTAACGGCGACAGGTTATGATGAAGAGAACCTCCTTCTTGCTCTTATGGCCAAGACGCATGGTATAGAAGATGTAATTTCTAAGGTTAGTCATGACAGCTATACAGATTTAATTTCAAAGCTCGGTATAGATGTAGTTCTTAACCCGCTTGATATCAGTTGTTCAACTATTCTTAGGCTCATACGCGGAGCAAAAAAAGTTATATCATCCGTCCTTCTGCAAGGTCAGGCCGAACTCATGGAGGTTTATGCGCAGGAAGGCATGGGCATGATTAATATCCCTCTTAAAAACATGAACCTGCCTGATTATATAATCATCGCAGCCATCCACCGCGGAATGGACACAATAATTCCTGATGGAAATACAAAAATCAAACCTGGAGATCGAGTTACAATCGTCTGCATGATCTCCAATATCGGATATGTAGAGAAACTATTTAAGCCAAATATAAGACTTAATATTTTAAAGTAAGTGCCATGTATAAACGAGTTATTAATATAATCGGAAAACTGCAATTTATTATCGGAGGTAGCATGATGCTACCTCTATTTGTCGCGGTGATTTACAAAGAATATAACTCAGTAGTTGCTTTTACTATCGCATGCGCAATTTCTTTCGGTTTAGGCATAATTACAACGAGTATTTTAGGAAGATCTAGCTCTACTGAAGCGCTTCGCTACACAGACAGCTATTTTATTGTTTCATTTGCGTGGATTATGTCCTCTGTTTTGGCTGCGATACCATTCGTAATACAAGGGTCTATTCCAAATGTTATAGACGCTTTTTTGAGATGTGTTCTGGCTTTTCAACCACTGGAGCAACTATACTTACAGATGTTGAGGCCCTGCCAAAATCAATGTTACTATGGCGCTCAGAGACCCAATGGCTTGGAGGAATGGGAATTGTCGTTTTAATGGTTGCACTAGTTCCTAACCTAGGAGTAAAGGCGCAAAATGTTGCAAGTGCAGAGACACCCGGTCCCACTGTAACGAAACTGACTTCCAGATTCTCCGATACTGCTAGAAGTCTTTATATCGCATACGTAATACTTACTGTTATTCTAATAGTTCTGCTGCTTTTGGGCGGTATGAGCATGTTTGATGCTGTTGCCCACTCTTTCTCAACTATGGCTACTGGTGGTTTTGGTGTTTATAATGATAGTGTAGCTCATTTCCATAGCTATTACATTACATGGGTTATTATAATATTCATGATTATAGCAGGTACTAACTTCAATCTTTTTTTTACAATGCTTGGAGGCAAAATTAAAACTGCTCTGGCTGATGAGGAATTGAGACTTTATGCTGGCATTTTGGCAATATCTACAACACTTATAACAATATCACTTCTCTTTCAAGGTGGATATAAGAATACATTTAAAGTAGTTACTGATGCGGCATTTCAAGTTGCAACGATGATATCCACTACTGGATATGCAACTGCTGATTTTAATCTGTGGCCTGCATTTTGTAAGATGGTCTTGATATTAGTTATGTTTACAGGAGCAATGAGTTCATCAACAGCAGGTGGAATAAAAATCATCCGTGTATTGTCAGTATTTAAGATGTTTAAGCGTGAAGTTAGGGTTAGACTTCATGACAATATTATTGACGATGTTAAATATAACGGTACGAAAAATCTCTGGTGAAGTTATGATGTACATGCTATCATTTGTCATTACATTTTTTTGATGACGCTAGGTATTGGAACTATGCTAGTTTCTCTCCGATCAAACGCTGATTTGGTCACTGATTTTACAGCTGTTTTATCTTGTATAAGTAACGTTGGTCCTGGATTAGCCCAAGTTGGTCCGATAGAAAACTTCCATTTCTATTCTGACTTTTCAACATTTGTACTTGCGTTAATAATGATAATTGGAAGACTCGAGCTTAGCACATTTCTGATTATGTTCTCTAGGCATTACTGGAATAGACATAGAGTTTAATGAGGATATCAGATGGTTAGTAAAGAAAAGAGATTTGTTCTTCATATGGTATTTGCATCCTTGATGATATTTGGAGCCTTCACGGTTCCAGCTGTTTTGTTATGCATAAGATATCAGGATTACAATGAACTAGCTCATATTGGTACTATATCTATATCAACATTCATTATAGGTTTTATAGGTCAGAAAGTGTTTTACTATGATATAAATCGTATGAACTCGAGAATATGCTTTATGACGACTATTTTTACGTGGCTCACTATGATTTTCATTACATCAATCCCTTTCTATCTGAGTAGCCTTAATTTATCGTATATAGATTCATTATATGAAGCCGTTGCTTCATGGACAACTACTGGTACTTCGGTTGTAAACTCAGATGTTATGCCAATTGGTCTCCAAATGCTACGCGCTTCGTGTAACTGGATGGGTGCACTCGGGATTATTGTTATTGCTTTAAACTTCTTACCGACATGGCAGTTTGTAGGAAGATCTCTTGTCATTACAGAAATAGCAGGTCCTGGATTTATGAAAATAAATACTACATTCAGAAAGACTTATCGCAGAGCTCTAGCAATATATATATCACTTACTGCAATACAATATGCACTATTAAGATTATCGGGTTTAAATAAAAGCGATTCTCTTATTACATCGTTGAGCAACATTAGTACAGCTGGCTTAATGAACCTTAACAATGGGAATATTATTAGTTATGGACTAGCTATAAAGATAATAATTACAACTTTCGCTTTCATGAGTTCGCTCAACTTTTCTATTCTATTATTAGCAACTATGAGAAAATTTAGAGAGTTAACTGAAGGACCAGAATTAAAATTTCACTCTGGACGAATTTTGACAACTGCTATTTTCATTACGGGAATATTGTATATCACATATAACAGAAGTATTTCATCGCTAAAAGAATTCGGTAATGTTCTAATGCAAGTTAATTCTTATTTTACTACAGCAGGGTATCAAATTTCTGATACTAGCCGATGGCCAGGAGCAGCTTGTGCAATTATATTAGTGCAGATGTTTATCGGAGCATGCGCGATATCTTCTGGTGGTGGAATAAAAGCTGCAAGAACAATAATTGCCTTAAAAACGGCTTCTAGAACGCTTTATCACCATATTCACAAGAATGCTATTAGACCAATTAAATACGCAGGAACACCGCTTAAACTCAACACCCTTCTACGTTGTAACTTATACATTGTAATGTTTGTTGTAACGTATCTGTTTGGTGCTCTAATATTATCGATTAATCTTGATCTTAATACTGCACTAAGCACTTCGCTAGCGATGCTCACTAACACTGGCACTTACATTAATCAAACTGCAACGACTGGGATTCTTGATGACTACTCTATAGTATCAAAGATAACTATGATGTTTCTAATGCTCGCAGGCAGACTTGAAATCTACCCTGTTATACTCTTATTCTTCAAGAGCTTCTGGAAGAATGATAACGATTTCTTCTAATAAAAGGCGGGTAATCAAAGTTTTTTAGGATCTAGATATTTTAGGGGCAAATTTTAGGGTAATCAAAGTTTTTTAGGGTCTAGATATTTTAGGGGCGAATTTTAGGGGTCAGATTTGGTATTTGAAAAGCGAGGCAATTGTTATTCTTACCTCGCTTTTCACTTTCTCATAATATGTTTTTGGGAAAACATCTGAGAAAGGAATTCATATGAATATTATCACATCTTTATTAGACATAGAAGACAATGCCCTTGAGTTATTGTCTTGCGAAGTTCAAGGGTTAAAGAAAATAGTCACTGTTGGTAATGTGCCTATACCTCACTTTTGTCCAAATTGTTCTTACAAAATGCAAATATATTATTGTATCCATTTGCGTGTGGCGTTATTCATTGGGACTCGCAAATAGATACAATTTCACGGTATAAATTGTTAATGCACCTCACTATCGTTTGAAAAAAGGAGATGGAATTTATCAATCTCCCATAGTTTTACATTAAATTATTATCCTAGAGACTTTGAATTCAAACACCTTTTTATTGCTTGTGCAAAGTCATCAGGGTTTTCCCATGCCATTGAGTGCCCAGCATTTGGAACAACTTCAACAAGAATACCATGTTCTGTTAATTTATCAAAATCTGCATCGGTAATGATTTTTCTCCAAAAATAAAATATTTTGGAAATTCAAGTCTATATAAAAGTTCTCTCCATGATACTTTACCGCCACTAACAGCATTAACAGATAATTCAAATGCGGCTTTTGGTAGCCAGTTTCTTAAGGTGGCGGTCCACATTGTATTTCCTGATTTTTCATACTCTATAAGTTTATTTTCAAAAGACTTATCTAAATCCATCTCATTAAAATTTGCAAATTCAAAACTTGCTGATCCAGGAGTGCTAGGTTCTAAGTTTGATTCACTAAGGATAAGAGCCTTTACACGACTTTTTTTAACAAAGCAGACAATTCTATAGCTATTGCACCTCCTAAACTGTGACCAAATAATATAATTTTTTTCTAAATTAAGATCTTCAATAAATTCTTTTTAAGTATTTAACATGTGAAGCAACTGTATATTTAAATAGTAATGGTTTATCACTATAACCAGCACCCAATAAATCAACTAAAATTATTCTATGTTCACTTCCGAGAGCAGACGCTACTTCAATGTAGTCAAAAGATCCCGCACATCCTAAACCATGTATAAATACAATTGGTATTGAGTCACCATAAAAATCATTATATCGAATTTTGTATGCTGTACCTTTAATTTTATATTCTTTCATTTGTACCTCATCATCAATGATCTTTAAAATATGCATAATAATAGCCATCAAAAGTTGAAAGACAATATAGCTAGGCTTCCTTTTCAAATGACAACTTACCTTCAATATAAGCAATGTGTGGTCACTGGAGAAATAGATACCGTTGTAGGACATAATGCAAGCAAGGAATCTATCGTCCTGAAATTAGTCGAAAAATAGACTGATTACTATATACCCATAAAGCTATTACCGTTAAGCAATCTCAAAATCTATATATCCGTCTTCTGGACTAGCATCAACAACTCTGATTCTAATAGGCTGTCCGAGTGTAATTGTATTGCCACTAACTTCATCAATGGCAGAATACGACTTCTCATCTATGATATATCTATTACCAAGTAACTCTAGTCCGATAAATCCTTCTATCGTATTCTCAAGCTCAACGTATATACCGTGAGATTTTACTCCACTTACAACTCCATTGAATTCACTGCCGATATGATTACGCATATAGATAACTTGGTAATACTTTGTGATCTTTCGCTCTAACTCCATCGCATTTCGCTCAGTCTCTGATATATGCTTGCAGGTATCTTCTAAAAATGTTTTATATCCTTTCTCACTTGAAATATAGTCACCTGCATGAATTTGATTTTTAATCGTTCTATGAACGAGTAAATCAGAGTATCTTCTGATTGGTGATGTAAAATGACAGTAGTACTTAAATGCAAGTCCGTAGTGCCCTAGGCATTCTGTTGAATAATACGCCTTCTGCATTGTTCTAATCATAACACGGCTTACTAGTGCTTCTTCTGGTTTGCCATCAAGCATAGTAAGAATATTGCTTAGCTCCTTTGTCTTTATCGAATCTGATTTGCCATTGAGAGAAAAGCCTAGATTCATCAGGAATTCCTTTAGCTCCATCATTTTAAGAGTATCGGGTTTCTCATGAACTCTATAGGCAAATGGCTTTTTCGCCCAGAAATAGTGCTCTGCAACAGTCCTATTAGCAGCAAGCATAAATTCCTCAATCAATCGGTTAGCTACTCTGCGATCAGACAGAATAACATCTATCGGCTCACCATCTTCATTTAATATTATCCTTGATTCTGGTAAATCAAAGTCAAGACTTCCGTCACGTTTCCGCCTTCTTGAGAGGATATGATATAATTCGGAGGCGTCTGTAAGCATCGGATACGCATCAATATACTTATTTATTTGTTCCTCATTATTATTCTCTAGCATATCCGATACATCATCATAAATTAACCTGTAATTAGACTTAATTATTGATTCACTAATATCGTAATTTACAACATGCCCTTCATCATCAATTTCCATTGCACAGCTAATCGTAAGTCTTTCGACATCAGGATTCAAACTGCACTCGCCATTTGAAAGACGTTCAGGAAGCATAGGGATAACTCTATCAAGGTAGATATACACTATTTCCCCTACTTAAAGCCTCCTTATCGAGAGCACTGCCTTCACGTACATATTCCGCAACGTCGGCGATGTGTACAAGCAACTCGTAATTTCCATTATCTAGCTTTCTAACGCTTATAGCATCGTCAAAATCCTTTGAATCAGGTCCATCAATAGTTACGGTCATAAGCGATCTGTAATCCTTACGTCCATGTGAAGGGACAGTCTTTACTCTATTAGCTATTTCATCTGCATCGTTTATTACTCGATTAGAGAAATGTGGTTTAACGTTATAATCAGCCATTTGACTGAGAATAAACTGATCTTTATCTCCAGCCCTAGCTACTATTCTTTTAACTCTACCTTCGGCAATATAATCGCCTTTAGGGTATCTAATAATCTTCGCCTTAACGACATCCCCAGGTTTAGCACTGCTAAGATTATGCTTAGATATCATTACATGGTCGTTATTGTTATTAATCGGGTTTACAAGGTATAAGCCACGTTGCACGATTAAATGTCCGATAACGTACTTACAGCTCCGCTCTACGATTTTAATTATATTGCCTTCAAAAGCACCCCGCCTTCTGCAATTTTCACGAGACTTCACTCGTACAATATCCCCATTCATGGCACCATTCATGTCTCTTCCTGATACGAATACATCAACACCATCATCAGGGCACACGAAACCAAACCCACGTTTATTCTTCATGAGTTTACCTTCTACAATCATCGTTCTCCTAGCGTTTCGCTTCGGCTTCTTTATCTTTCTTCTTTTAGACATCTTACCCTACTTGTAAATATAAAAATAGGCCGACAAAAGTCGGCCATGATAATCTATTGATTATTTATTCTTCTGTTGATTCAGCTTCAGCTTCAACTTCTTCATCATCACCAAGCAAAGCCTTAATGCTTAGACTGATTCTCTTTCTATCTGCATCAATTTCCATAATCTTAGCAGTAATCGAATTTCCGAGCGCTAGCTCATCAGAAACATTCTCGACTCTTCTGTTGGCAATTTCAGAAATATGAACTAGTCCATCAAGACCAGCTTCTAGCTCAACGAATGCGCCATAGTCCTTAATCTGAACTACTTTACCTTCAATAATCTGACCAACCTCATACTTTGAACCAACTAGAGACCATGGTTCAGGCTGAGTCTGCTTGAGACCAAGAGAAATCTTCCCTTTCTCTTCGTTTAATGCGAGAATCTTAACGTTGATAATGTCTCCGATGTTGAGAACCTCCTTAGGGTGCTTAAGCTTGCCCCAAGAAATTTCAGAGATGTGAAGAAGACCGTCAACACCACCGATATCTACGAATGCACCGTAGTCAGTGAATCTCATAACTTTTCCCTCAACAACATCGCCAACATTTAGGTTCGCCCAAATCTCTGCAACCTGCTTACGCTTTTTCGTCAACTAGTACAGCCTTTCTTGAGAAAAACTGCTCTGTTACGCTTGTTGTCAACCTTGATAACCTCAACATCTACTGTCTGTCCTAGGAATTCATCGGCATTTTCAACATATCTATCAGATAGCTGAGAAAGAGGAATAAATCCTGAAATCTCCTTATAAGCTGCAATTACTCCGCTGTTAACAGATTTAACGAGCTTAACTGAAATAATCTCCTTATTAGCCTGTGCTGCAGCAAGTTCCTTGAAGTTCTCGTTCATCTCGAGTCTCTTCTTAGAAAGAAGAATTCCACCCTCACCATCATCTGACTTCATTACCTTGGCCTGGATTTCATCACCTTCCTTAAATAAGTCAGCTAGAGTCTGTCCTGGCTCTAGAGATACCTCATTCTTCAAAAGGATTCCATCCTTCTTGCATCCAATGTTAACGATTACCTCGTTATCCATTACCTGATGCACAGTTCCATCAACAATTTCTCCAGGTCTTGGTAGACGCAAAGAATTCTCAATGTCATCCATATAATCCAACATTGGATTATGATCCACATTAGCTGTGACATTTTCGCTCATACTAGCAATAACCTCCTTAATAATCCATTCGGGTGTTGAAGCACCCGCAGTTACCCCTATTTTATTATAATTGTCCAGTTCTTTCAACTCTAAATCTGAAATATCCTGTATAAATAATGCATTTTTACAGTATTTTTTTGCTATTTCATATAGTTTTTTTGAATTTGAACTATTCGGATCTCCAATAACAACCATAACGTCTACTTTTTTAGCTAGTTGCGCACAGCTTTCCTGTCTATCTCTAGTTGCATTACAGATAGTGTTTTTTTATCTCATATTTGAGAGATGCCTTGTCAAAAACACCGAGAATAGAATCCAGCAGTTCTCGCTTTATAGTTGTCTGACACACTATTAATGGAATTTTGTCAGAATTAAAATTTCTAACGAATTGATATGCCTCTTCTTTATTCTCTAAAATTGTCCCAGCATAATCACACCAGCCATTGGTAGCTTTAACTTCTTGATGATTTGCACTCCCGACAATTATGATTGGCCTACCTTCTCTATGGGCCGATAAAACCAATTTGTGAATCTTAGTTACAAATACGCAAGTTGTGTCTATTAATTCTATACCTTTTGCATCTGCCTTATCGTAAAACTCCTTTGGTTCACCATGAGAGCGTACAATTACAACGTCACCTTCTTTTGCTTCATCGAGAGAAGAAATCATTTTCACTCCCATGGATTCAACCCTTTCAGTGACAGCCCTATTATGAATTAGATTGCCGCACGTGTATGTAGTACGGCAATCTTTTTTTGCTCTATCTATTCGTTCAAAGGTCTTATCAATGGCTTTCTCTACACCAAAGCAAAACCCAGAATGATCAGCTCTTATTATTTCCAATTATCCACCTTACCAGTTTTTAGAAGCACTTTTTCCCAGGGAATTTGGCACCAGCTCCAAGCTTATCTTCAATTCTTAAAAGCTGGTTATACTTTGCAACTCTATCTGTACGAGCAGGTGCTCCGGTTTTAATTTGTCTAGCATTGATGCCTACTACTAAATCTGCAATAGTAGTATCTTCTGTCTCACCAGATCTATGCGAAACTATTGCATTATATCCGTTCTTTTTAGCAAGCTCAATTGCCTCTAGTGTCTCAGATATACTTCCAATCTGGTTAAGTTTAATTAGAATTGCATTTGCACAGCCGAGCTCAATACCCTTTGCTAATTTTTCTGGATTAGTAACAAATAAATCATCACCAACGATTTGAATCTTATCTCCAAGCTTTTCAGTCATGAGCTTCCATCCATCCCAATCATCTTCGTCCATTCCATCCTCGATAGAAGCAATTGGGTATTTGTCACAGAACTCTGCCCAGTTCTGAACTAGTTCAGAAGCGCTAAACTCTCTACCTGACTTAGGCATCTTGTAATAACCAGTCTTATCGGTTTTCCAGCCACTTGCAGCAGCGTCAATCGCAATTACAAAGTCATCTCCTGGAGTATATCCAGCATTCTTGATTGCTGCTAAGATATAGTCTAATACTTCAAATTCATCCTTTAGGTCTGGTGCGAATCCACCTTCATCACCAATTCCTACTGAATATCCTGCCTTTTTAAGATCCTTACCAAGCTGATGATAAACTTCAGCACACCATCTTAAGCATTCCTTAAAGGAAGGTGCTCCTACAGGCATAATCATAAACTCCTGTACATCGACGGTATTTGACGCGTGCTCTCCTCCATTCAGAATATTCATCATTGGAACAGGAAGTGTGTTTCCGTTAATACCACCGAAAAATTTAAATAGTGGAATACCTAATGATTTAGCTGCAGCCTTAGAACAAGCAAGAGACACTGCAAGAATAGCATTTGCACCGAAGTTACTCTTTCCCTTAGTTCCATCTGCGTCAATCATTAGCTTCTCTATTGCATATATATCCTGAGCATCCTTGCCAAGAAGTAAAGTCTTAATCTCATTATTGACGTGATATACTGCTTTAGAAACCCCCTTGCCACCGTAACGAGATTTATCACCATCTCTAAGTTCAAGAGCTTCATATATACCCGTTGATGCACCACTCGGTGTATCGCCAACTGCCACAGTCCCATCTTCTAACCATACCTCAGCTTCAACTGTAGGATTTCCTCTTGAGTCAAGAATTTCTCTGCCTATTACATTTGTGATTATAGATGACATACCATACCCTCCATTTTTAAAATTGATTTTAATATAACGTTACAATAATTACAGATAATATATATCTGTAATTATTGTATTTTGAACGCTGCCTTTGCAATTTCCATAAACATTCCTACCTCTAGGCTTGCACCTCCTATAAGGCCACCATTGATATCAGGTTTTTTTAGAAGTTCATCGGCATTTGAAGGTTTCATACTGCCTCCATACTGAATTATCATTCCTTCTGCAGTTTCCCTTCCGTACATTCCCTCTATCATTCCTCTGATAAATCCACACATCTCTTCTGCCTGATCTGGTGTTGCCGTCTTGCCTGTTCCTATCGCCCAAATTGGTTCATATGCTATAACAATCTGTTCAACTTCCGCTGGGGTGAGTCCGTCTAAATCTTCAGTTATCTGTCCACTGACAAACAGCATTGCATTGCCAGCCTCTCTAATTTCTAGACTTTCCCCAACACATAAAATAGGCGTGATTCCGGCATTTAAGAGTGCTTTAAGCTTCCTATTCACCGTACTATCTGTCTCAGCAAAATATTCTCTTCTTTCAGAGTGACCCACGATGCAGAGGTCAATATCAAGCTCCTTGAGCATAGAAACTGAAATCTCTCCAGTATAGGCTCCACTCTTTTCAAAATGAACATTCTGTGCACCGACTTTTATACCTGTCCCATCGAGTTCTCTCTTGAGAGTCTCAAGCTGCGTAAACGGTGCAATTACTGCCAATTGCTCTGGATATACAATATTTTCGCCTTTTAATTGGTCGGCAAAGAGTTTTGCTTCAGCAATTGATTTATTCATCTTCCAATTACCAGCAATTAAAAATTTCTTCATCTAATCATCCTGCCCTTTAATCTATTTTTCATTTAAGCATGCTATTCCAGGAAGTTCTTTCCTTCTAGGAATTCTAGGCTTGCTCCTCCTCCTGTGGAAATATGCGTAATCTTGTCAGCTAACCCAAACGAAGTCACTGCTGCAGCTGAATCTCCACCCCCAATTATAGTAGTCGCATCAATTGATGCTAGGCATTCTGCAATCGCTCTTGTTCCAGAAGCAAACGTTGGCATTTCAAACACGCCCATAGGACCATTCCACACAACGGTCTTGCACTTTTCAAGTTCACTGCAGTATAGCTGCTCAGACTTTGGTCCGATATCCATTCCCATCATGTCGTCAGGGATTTCTGACACACTATAAACACCGTGCTCTGATTCATTCGAGAACTCTTTTGCTGCTACAATGTCCACGGGTAATATGAGTTTAACCCCCTTTGTCGTTGCTTCAGCCTTAATCTTTCCGATAAGTTCGAAACCTTCTTCGTCGAAAATAGATTTTCCAATGCTATAGCCTTCAGCTTTTAGGAAAGTATAAACCATACCTCCACCAATAACTAAGTAGTCTATCTTATCTAATAGATTAATAATAACGGGAATCTTATCTTTTACCTTTGCACCACCCATTATTGCAGCCAGCGGTCTTTCCGGTTTTTCAATTGCAGCACCCAAAAACTTCAATTCCTTCTCAATCAGGAATCCCGACACTGCAGGAATATAATCGGCTATACCTGTTGTTGAAGCATGCGCTCTATGCGCCGTTCCAAATGCTTCCTGTACAAATACATCACCGAGAGATGCAAGCTCTCGTGCAAACGTAGGATCATTCTTCGTTTCTTCACTTCTGTATCTTACATTCTCAAGAAGCGCAACTTCGGAAGGAGCAAGATTTTTTACAGCTTCAGAAACTTTATCATCGACCACTACATCAGATTTTATGAAATTAACATGAGATCCAAGTTTTTCACTAAGCCTTTCCGCTACCGGATATAGCGAAAAATCATCATTAGGCTCACCTTTTGGTCTACCAAGATGCGATAAATAACAACTTTAGCGCCATGATCACGTAAATAATTTATAGTTGGTAATGCAGCAACAATTCTAGTATCATCACTGATTTTACCATTTACAAGCGGAACATTGAAGTCGCACCTTACCACCGCTGTTTTATCAGACCAATCAATGTCCCTAATCGTCTTCTTCATATCGTGTACCTCACTTGTACAAAATAAATGATATGCCGCGCAGAATGCACGGCATCATATAGTTATAATTCTTATTTATTATCAACTTTTCCCATGTGCTGGATGAGTCTTAGAAGCTGTACGCTATATCCGTACTCATTATCATAGAACATAATAAACTTGAAGAACCTGTCATTTAATTCTATACCTTCTCTAGCATCAAATATGCACGTACAAGGATCTCCGATAAAATCACACGACACAACTTCATCATCAACGAATTCGATGATTCCTTTAAATTCATTCTCAGAAGCTTCCTTGACCTTAGCACAAATATCTTCGTAAGATGCTGGATTCTTGAGAATAAGATTTAAATCTATAACCGATACATTCGCTGTTGGTACACGGTAAGCTTACCTGTTAGTCTTCCCTCTAATTCTGGAATTACAAGAGATACAGCCTTTGCTGCACCTGTCGTAGTAGGAATTATATTGTTAAATACAGATCTTCCAGTTCTCCAGTCCTTCATAGATCTTGCATCAACAACTTTCTGCTTTGCTGTTGCAGCATGAATGGTTGACATCAGACCCTGATCGATTCCCCAGTTATCATTGATAACCTTACAAAGAGGAGCCAAGCAGTTTGTTGTACAAGATGCATTAGAAACAACATTGAACTCACTATCATAATCCTCGTGGTTAACACCATAGACATACGTAGGTGTTGCCTTATCTTTTGCAGGAGCCGAAATAATTACCTTCTTAGCACCAGCATCGAGATGTGCCTGAGCTTTTTCAGTAGTGTTATAAGCACCTGTTCCTTCAACTATGTATTCCGCTCCACACTTATCCCAAGGAATATTTTTCGCATCATCTTCCATAAATACTGGAATTTTCTTGCCATTTACAACGATTCCATCTTCATACTTCTCAACAGTTCCAGGGAATCTGCCGAACGTCGAATCGTATTTAAGCATATAGACGATATAATCTAGATCGGAGTTACGCCAATTAATACCTGCAATTTCGATATCATCCATATCAAGAGCTGCTCTCATGACTACTCTTGAAATTCTTCCGAATCCGCTAATACCGACTTTAATCATTTTTTCCTCCTTAACATTCGAAAAAGATTGCCATTACATAAAACGACACTATAGAAGCCCAGGGAAACCGTTCTGACGGAGAGCTTCAAATAAAACAATGTTGACTGAATTAGCAAGGTTCAGAGACCTAAGCCTTGTATTCTCACTCATGGGTATTCTAATAGCTGTGTCAGCATAATTTCCAATCAGCTCTTTAGGAAGACCTCTTGTCTCTCTCCCAAATAAGAACATATCACCATCTTCATATTCGAAATCAGTATAACAATTATCACCGTGAGTGGTAGCAAGGAACAATCTCGCACTTCCATGTTCAGAGAGGAACTTATCTAAACTATCGTGAACGATTAAATCAACGTATCTCCAGTAGTCAAGTCCAGCTCTGCGAACCGATTTCTCATCTATATTAAACCCAAGTGGTCGCACTAGATGAAGCGTAGTATTGGTTGCTGCGCAGGTTCTTGCAATGTTACCAGTATTTTGAGGTATTTCTGGCTCAACTAGGACTACATGTAGTGACAAATTCATCTCCTTAAAAACTAAAACTTTCAACAAAAATATAATATCAGTTAGGTGTTGTATTTTCAATAATGCAATTTTAAATTTATTTTTGCTTCTCTCTATTATATCTACATACATCCCTTATACAGCATTCATCACATTTGGGATTTCTGGCGGTACAGCATCTTCTTCCGTGAAAAATTAATACATGATGCATATGTGACCATCTATTCTTAGGAATTACTTCCATAAGTGCTTTTTCTGTTTTTAAAACATCACCCTCATCAACGAGCCCAATTCGATTAGAAACCCTAAACACATGGGTATCGACAGCTATATGAGGCTCTCCAAACCCGACAGACATGACTACATTGGCTGTCTTACGCCCTACTCCCGGAAGTTTTTGAAGTTCTGAAAAGTCGCGAGGAACTTCTCCCCCATATGATTCAGTTAACAGATTTCCAATTCCTATTAGGCTTTTTGCTTTATTTTTATATAATCCGAGAGTTTTAATCAATCCCTCCACGTCTTTGATATCTGCTGCTGCTAGTTGACGTGGATTCTCATAAGTACTAAAAAGTCTTGGTGTTATCTTGTTAACACTGGCGTCTGTCGTCTGTGCAGACAATACAACTGCAAGTAGCAAATGGAAGATTGAATCATAATGTAATGCGCAATCAGCATCAGGGTACTCTGCCTCCAGCTTATCCAATACTAATTTTACTTCATCATCAGTTTTAAAATATTTTTTTGTTTTACGTTTATTCATGATACTACCCTTTTTTCGTGTTTAAATATTGACTTTATACATGCTTTCAATATAATCGTATACGAAGAATACATTTATACAAATTGTATACCCCATACAGTGGTGTAATTACAATTAAAGGAGTTAAATATGATAATGAACCCCGAACTAGAGAGCAATCAGCCTCTATCCAATAGTCTTTTCGTAAAGGTCCAAAAAGACATTCTCAGCGGAAAAATACCAGCTAATTCAAAGCTTACAGAGCAGGCAATTTGCAAGAAATACAACGTTAGTAGAACTCCTGTACGTGAGGCCTTTAGACAATTAGAATCCGACGGACTAATTGAAAATATACCTAATCGCGGTGCATACGTAATCGGTTTATCAAGCCGTGATATTTCAGACCTATTTGATCTTAGGAGAACGTTTGAAGTACAAGCAGTCGAATGGGCGATTGAGCGAATGAATGATGATGAAGTAAACACACTTAGAGAGAACATCGAATTTATGGAGTTCTATACTCTAAAAAATGATGTAGATAAGGTTTTATATTTTAATTCCGCATTCCACAATATCATCTATAAAGGTACTAAAAACAGAATGCTCTATCTTACTTTATCGACATATCAAACATACCTTAAGCACTCAGCACCTGCAAAGACATTCTCCGATGACTATCTGAGAACGATACTGCAGGAGCACAAGAATATTTTTGAAGCCTTCGAAGCTAAAAATGTAGCCGCTGGTAAAACTGCTATGGACTACCATATGAAACAAAGCAAACTTCGAAGAATGTCTCATCTCTTCTAAATAACATATCAATGCGATAGCATTATTTTTTAATAATACTATCGCATTTTATATGAATTAGATTATTTGTTTAACTTGTGCTCTATCCACCCCAATATATCCTTTATAACTTGTTTCTTACAAATATCATGAAGAATATCATGATAACAATCCTTATATAGTTTGTACGAAACTTCATTATGACCTTTTGCGCTAAGCATATTCGCTATTCTCATGACCGAATTCCCGCAGTTTCCTCTTTGGTCTTCCGAACCAGCAAGTATATAGATAGGAATATCTGGTAGTCTAACTATACCGTCCTTTCCTCTCAATTGCTCAATTACACTTATCATCTCTCTATAGGCAGACGCAGTAAGCATAAATCCACAGTCTTCATCGTCCACATATTTCTTTAACTCTTCTTCATCGCTGCTTATCCAGAAAAATTCATTGTAAGGGGGCGAGCCTGCCGGCTTTCCCATCTGGTACATCGTATTATGAACACTCTCAGATACGGAGTTAAAGCCCTTCCTCTTAATGTGATTATTGGCATTTAATTTAATAAGGCTTAGAGCCGCAGGAATCTCAAGATTTTCCATAGAGATTATCATTGATATATTCCCATACTTAATCGTATATAGCTCACTAAGCATTGCTCCAAATCCAGCACCAATTATGATTCTAGGAACTGTGCCGCCAACTTCAGCTGAAACCTCATTAAAAAGTGAATCTATATCGCCGAGCAATCCCTCGTAGGAATTTTTCTTCATCCCAAAGCAACCTTGATGCCCTTGTTTGCTCATCCCGTGGCCTATAAGATCATTACCACACACGTAAAATCCAGAGTCATTAAGCGCCACGGCTAGTTCATGGTAACGCATGCTATGTTCACTTATGTCGTGTACTATCTGAACTATAGCACGTGGATTTACGCATGTGTATTTAAACGAAACAACCTGTCCTTCACCGTTTGCTGCACGTCTATATATATCCCTATATTCTGCCATGTGTCACCTCACAATATTATGCTTGTGTTAATTTATCACAATAAATTTAATATTAGAATTTAATAATTATGATGATAATTTACACCCTATAATAGAGTATAACACAAGAGATAGGTGCAAATAAAACACCTATCTCTATCTATCAGTTAGTATTAACTATTGTACGCATAAACTTAACGAACATCGAACTTAAGGCTATCATCGGATAATGTGATTTCTATAGTCTGACCATCAATTACTTCGTTTGAAATAATCATCTCCGCAATTTGATTCTCGATATTCTTCTGTACATACCTTTTTACAGGTCTTGCACCAAATTCTTCGTCATATGACTCTTTAGCTATAAAGCGCCTTGCATCTTCGGAAAGTTTAAGACCTATACCACGTTCTTCAAGCCTCTTTACGAGCGACTCAATAATTAAATCAACGATCTTTTCTATTTGCTCAATTGTGAGTGACTTAAACACGACTATATCATCTATTCTATTGAGAAACTCTGGTCTAAAGAATGTTTTAAGCTGGGATTCAGGTAGATTAGACGTCATAATAATGATAGTGTTCTTAAAATCTACCGTCCGCCCTTGATTGTCGGTAAGTCTTCCATCATCCAGTAACTGAAGGAGTATATTAAATACATCTGGATGAGCTTTCTCAATTTCGTCAAACAATATGACACTATAAGGTTTCTTCTTACAGCCTCAGTTAATTGTCCACCTTCATCATATCCAACATATCCTGGAGGAGATCCGACTAGTCTTGAGACCGTATGTTTTTCCATGTACTCTGACATATCGATTCTGATTAAATTCTTTTCAGTGTCAAATAGTGTCTCTGTAAGCGCTTTTGCGAGCTCAGTCTTACCTACTCCAGTAGGACCCAAGAATATAAATGACCCAACTGGACGATTCTCGTTCTTAAGCCCTGCACGAGCCCTTAAAATTGCCTCTGATACGGCTTTTACACCCTCGTCCCGACCAATTACCCTCTTATGAAGAATATCTTCCAGATGAAGCAATTTTTCGCGTTCAGATTCAGCGAGCTTACTTACAGGAATACCTGTCCACTCAGAGATTACTACTTGAATTTCTTCTTCTCCAATCTCCTCACGGAGCATTCGGCTTTCATTAGCTTGTTCTGTCTTATTCTTTAAATCCTCAATTTCTTTTTCAAGAGCTGGCAGCTCACCATACTTCAGCTTAGCTAGCTTCTCTAGATCATACTCACGCTCTGCACTCTCAATCTCATGGCGGAGCTCATCTAGCTTTAGCTTTTTGTTCTTAAGCTCTTGAATCATATTTTTCTCATTTGACCACTTAGCCATGAGTTCGTCATTTTCAGTCTTAAGATTTGCTAGTTCCTCACTAATCGCATCCAGTCTGCTCTTACTAGCCTTATCATCTTCTTTGGAGAGCGCCTGTTTTTCAATTTCAAGCTGCATGATTTTACGCGAGATCTGGTCAAGATCTGAAGGCATACTGTCTATTTCAGTTCTAATCCTCGCAGCTGCCTCGTCCATCAAATCTATAGCTTTGTCAGGCAAATATCTGTCGCTAATATATCTGTTAGATAATGTTGCACATGCGATTAAAGCATTATCAGTGATTCTAACACCATGATGAATCTCAAACTTTTCTTTAAGACCTCTTAAAATAGATATAGTATCCTCAACAGATGGTTCATCTACCATCACCTTTTGGAATCGTCTTTCAAGAGCTGCATCTGTCTCTATGTACTTTCTGTACTCATCAAGAGTTGTTGCTCCTATGCAGTGAAGTTCACCTCTAGCAAGCTTTGGCTTTAGAAGATTTCCGGCGTCCATCGACCCTTCAGTCTTTCCCGCACCCACTATAGTATGAATCTCATCTATAAAGAGTATGATATTGCCATCTGATTTATCAATCTCATTTAGAACCGCCTTCAGACGTTCTTCAAACTCACCTCTGTACTTAGCCCCGGCAATAAGCGATCCCATATCTAGAGAGAAAATGGTCTTTCCCTTAAGTCCATCAGGAACATCACCATTTACAATACGCTGAGCAAGTCCCTCTACAACAGCAGTCTTTCCAACTCCAGGTTGTCCAATAAGTACCGGATTGTTTTTCGTCCTTCTCGACAGAATTTCGATTGCCCTTCTAATCTCGAGATCCCTGCCTATAACTGGGTCAAGCTTCCCTTTTCTTGCAGCATCGACTAAATCTGTTCCATATTTATTTAAAGCATCATAGGTATCCTCTGGGTTCTGACTTGTTACTCTTTGATTTCCTCTAACCATAGTCAGCGCCTTCATGAATTCGTCTTTGTTAATACCATACTTAGTCATCAATCTGCTTACTTCCTGGTTGTTAGAATCAAGAATTGCAAGATATAGATGTTCAACACTTACGTATTCATCCTTGAAGTCACTTGCGATTTTTTCGGCTTTAGTAAGTACATTATTAAGCTCAGAACTCATATATAGTTGTGCAGAACTACCACTTACTTTAGGCAGCTTTTCAAGGTCTGATTTCAAATCATCTTTTAGCGACTTAACATCAACATTCATTGCCTCCAAAAGCTTCGGAATAAGCCCATCACTATCACTTATTATTGCAAAATGAACATGTGCGATTTCTAATTGCTGGTGTCCATACGAATTAGCTATACTTTGCGAATCGAGAATGGCACCTTGCATTTTCTGTGTATATTTTTCAATATTCATTGCCTTCCTCCTTAAATAATTACTTTTTTTAAGCATTACATTTTGCTTACATTAGTAATTTAGCACTCGTCTGTGACGAGTGCTAATAATTAACATGATGGTTGTGTGAAGATGTGGATTTAAGCTTATTTTTTATCTTACGCAGCTTTATTCTTATATACCAATGATTAGGACAAGATAATACCGTTAAGTATAGCCGAATATATGCCACTAGTTAATGGATGAAGTATCTTGCTTACAAGACCAAAGAGTAACATTAACAGTAAGATAATACCTCCATACTGGTACACAGCAGAGTACCAACTTGTTTTGCGTAGATTAAATAGTTCTGTAACTAATCCAAATCCATCAAGTGGAGGCACTGGAATCAGGTTAAATACCATCAGTGTTATATTGACCATTACTACATATAAAAATATTTTTGTTATGATTCCTTGAAATGAATCTTCTAGTATGGCCTCTCTGCCCCACATGTTAATAGAAAACCTAGTTATATAAGCAAAAACTATTGCGATAATAAAATTCATAGATACACCTGCGATAGAGACTATGAACTCATTTAGCCTAGGATGCTTATAATAGCGATTATCAATCTGAACAGGTATACCCCATCCAAATCCACAGAATATAAGTGCTGCAAACCCAAATGGGTCAATATGTTTTACAGGATTAACAGTCAATCTTCCCTGCATCCTTGGTGTCGGATCACCAAATGCATTAGATGCAAAAGCATGTGCAAATTCGTGAAAGGATAACCCAACTATAATCCCCGGTAAGGTTAGGAGCATGTCAAAGAAGTATGTCTTTGGATTGCTTAATCCTCCATCCAGGAAATTCGTAATCAATAGTAGAATTAATATAATTCCTGGTCCAGAGCGAAGTAAATTTTTTAAATTATCTCTCATATTATCATCCTATTTTATACAAGTACCCCATCGATACTGAATGTTTTACATTCAGTAATTCTAACATCTACAAGCTGACCAATAATATCTCTCCCTGAAGAGACATTTACGAGTTTAAAGCCATCTGTCCTTCCAGAATACGATTTATCATCCTTGCGGCTTGAGCCGTCAATAAGCACCTTGACAGTTTTGTCTGAAAGTCGTTCATTCTTCTCAAGCGAATACTTATTTATAACTTCATTTAGTCGTTCAAACCTCTCGTGCTTAATATCGTATGGAATCTGGTCTGAAAATCCAGCCGCAGGTGTCCCTTCTCGTGGCGAGTAGATAAACGTAAAAGCGGAATCGTATTTCACGTATTCTACCAACGATAATGTGTCCTCAAACTCCTCCTCTGTCTCTCCTGGGAATCCTACGATGATATCCGTAGTAATTGCGATATCTGGACATGCTAACTTAAGCTTATTTATGATATCTATATACTTCTCTCTATCGTATCGTCTATTCATGCGTTTCAGTACTGAGCTACTACCTGACTGTACAGGTAGATGTATGTGTTTACATAGTTTTTCGCATGTCCTATAACATTCTATCAGCTCATCTGATAAATCCTTAGGATTTGAGGTCATAAATCTGATTCTCTCTAGCCCTTCTATTTCATTAATCGCTCTTACAAGAGTCGGAAAAGTATTCCCCTTGTCATCAATAAATGAATTAACATTTTGCCCAAGGAGCATAACTTCAATTGCTCCATCAGCAACCAGCTTTTTCACCTCACGCACTACATCTTCAAGGGAGCGACTCTTCTCTCTTCCTCGTGTATAAGGTACTATGCAGTAAGTGCAGAAGTTGTTACATCCATATGTTATATTAACAAGAGCCTTGTGCTTATGAAGCCTCTTTGATTCCTTTTCGTCTGGCACGATAGAATTGTTTGCGGTAATAGAAAACTGCTTTTTGCCTGTTGATATTCTATCATTGAGAAGTCTAGGAAAATCACCAATAGTCTGCGTACCGAATACTACATCTACCCATGAAAAGCTCCTTTTTATCTCATCTTGAACACGTGGTTGCTGCGGCATACATCCGCAGACACACACAATTCTTGTATCCTTATTCTCATCATGCCTTTTTTTAAACTGCCCCAGCATTCCGTAAAATCTCTTATCAGCATGTTCACGAACACTGCACGTATTAAGTACTATAACTTCTGCTTTAAAAGGGTCATCTGCTAGAACATATCCCATACTTTCCAGCATTCCCGCGATATTCTCGGAATCATGTTCATTCATTTGACATCCGAATGTTATAATATGATATCTCTTCATCTATTATTTGTTCTCTTGCTTCCTATCTCTATTCATGAGCATCTCGACAGCATCTCGTGGGTTTAGTTTGCCATCGATTACTGCTTTTATAGCATTCGTAATAGGCATATCAACCTTGAGCTTTTTAGCCAATTTACTTGCCGCTTCTACTGTATAAATTCCTTCTACAGTGGTTTTGATTTCTGCAACTGCTTCTTCTGGTGTCATACCGCCACCAATTAAAAGACCACATCTTCTATTTCTTGATAAATCAGAAGAACATGTTACCATTAGATCTCCAATTCCCGAAAGGTAGGAGAAAGTCTCACTATTTGCACCCATAGTTTCACCAAGTCTTGATATCTCGTGAATTCCTCTAGTCATGAGTGCAGCTTTGGAATTATCACCAAAATTCATGCCATCTGTAATCCCAGTGCCCAAAGCGATTACATTTTTGAGGGCCCCGCCAAGTTCAACCCCGATTATATCGTTAGTGGTATATACCCTAAAGGTTTTACTCATCATTATATTCTGAATCTCTTTAGCAGCCTTCTCATCTTCCGATGCTGCTACAACAGTGGTCGGGTAATTACGAACAATCTCCTCCGCATGCGAAGGCCCAGAAACAGCAACATATTTATTTTTAATAAATTTCTTAGCAATTTGGGACATAGTCTTAAGAGACTTGTTCTCTATTCCTTTAGCTAAGTTAACTACAATAGCATTTTTATCTATATACTTTGCATTCTTCTCAAGAAAAGCACCGAATTGCTGTGCAGGAATAGCAAATATAATTATATCTCGCTTACCGACAGCAGTTCTAATATTAGAAGTAAACCTAATCTTGTCATAAAGCAAAGCCCCTGGTAAATACTTTTCATTTACCCTACTTTCACGCGTATTATTTATATCTTCTTTATTACGACCATATATCGTTACACGGTGTCCGTTATGTGCTATTACATTAGCAATAGCAGTACCAAAACTTCCATTTCCAATTACTGATACGACCCTCTTGTCTTCTTTTTTTAAGTGAGGAATATCAACATCCTTATAATAATCAATTGGTTTATCAGAAACCTTAATTTTAGTATGCTCTATAGCAGTTGCTTCACTCACAAGTTCATTATCTGAACCAATGATCATCATATTATCTTTTTCATCGCTCGTCTGGTCATCTGCAACCCTATCGATTTTCACATTAGTTTGTTCATCAGCATCTTCGTGTTTAAGGGTATTTTCAGAATCAGATGATTCATAATTCTTTTTGTTAATAGCAGATTTTCCAGATATATCAGAGACATTAGCAGTATCTGTTTTATTAATATTCTCTGATTCATCTAGCTGCTCTCTTAGCTTCTCTTTAATTTTTGAACCAATGCTTAATTCCTTCTCTTCACCTTTCATCAGCCTCTTAATATTCCCACGATGAGTGAATAAGATTATAAATGTCATAATGATTGCAATCGGTAACGCTTTTGGATAGTAATAAAGCATCAGAATCGGATATATCATCGCTGCAGTTATTGACCCAAGTGACATCTTTTTGATGATGCTGCTACAACAACAGCTATTAATGCTGCTGCAAACATACTAGGCCAATTTAAAGCCATAGCTGCTCCTAGAAAAGTTGCAACTCCTTTGCCTCCCTTGAATTTAAATAAAGCTGGATAGATATGTCCGATAACCACAGCAGCAAATGCAAGCATTGCCCCAAGATTATTAAATCTGCCCTGTGCAATATAAACTGCTATAAATCCCTTAAACACATCTATCAGCAATGTGCATATTGCTGCTTTAGTCCCCAGAACCCTTAGTACATTAGTTGTTCCAGCGTTTCCACTTCCAGCTTTTTTGATATCTATTCCGTAGAATCGGCCTATTAATGTTGCTGGGGATATATTACCGATAAGATATGCCAAAGTTACCATGATTACAAGCGGTAAATATTTCATTACTGATCTCCCTTTTTCTCATTAAATAAGAATTTGATAGGTGTTCCTTCAAAATCATACGCTTCACGGAGCTTGTTCTCGAGGTATCTCGAATAAGAGAAGTGCATCAGCTCTCGTGAATTTATATTGAATGAAAATAGCGGTGGTCTTGAACCTATCTGACTAGCATAATAAATCTTGAGACGTTTACCTTTATCTGAAGGTGGCTGTCTCATCATTACAGCGTCTTCAATAATGCTGTTTAGCTTTCCTGTCGTTATTCTCCTAGACCTGATTTCCTCAATCTTGGAAGCCTTGTCTATAATATCAAATATTCTTTTTTTCTCTAGTACAGATGTAAATATTATAGGTGCATAGGATACGAACTGCAGATCTGCTCTGAGTGTTCGTTCGTAGTCTCGCATAGTATTTGTCTCTTTTGCAACGAGATCCCACTTGTTAACCACTATCATCAGCCCCTTGCCGGCTTCATGAGCGATGCCAAGAATCTTTTTGTCCTGTTCAGTAAGTCCTTCCATAGCATCTATCATCATGATGCATATATCACATCTTTCAACAGCTGTAACAGCTCTGATAACACTGAAGTGTTCAATGGAGTCATTTACCTTACTCTTGCGTCTGAGCCCGGCAGTATCAATAAGCGTATATTCTCTATCTTTGTATGTAAATGGCGTGTCTATAGAGTCACGAGTAGTCCCGGCAATCGGTGAGACGATTACACGCTTCTCGTTAGTGAGTGCATTTACGAGAGAAGATTTTCCAACGTTTGGCTTTCCTATAATAGCAATTTTAGTCGATTCTTCATAACCATATATTTCATCTGGAAAGCCTGCAACTATTGCATCTAGCAAATCTCCGATGTTGAGCATATTAACAGAGCTGATTGCAATAGGCTCCCCTAATCCGAGTTCATAGAAATCATAAATATTATCACCATACTTGGTTGGATTATCGACCTTATTGACTACCAGAATTATTTCCTTGCCTGTTCGCCTTAAGATATCAGCAACGTCATGGTCTGCCGAAGTCAAACCTTCCTTACCGTCAACCATAAATACAATAACATCGGCAAGTTCCATCGCAGTCACAGCCTGCTCTCTCATCTGAGAGAGGATTACATCGCTCGTATTGGCCTCGATACCACCTGTATCGACAATAGCGAACTCCCTGCCGTTCCATTCAGTCTCTGCGTATATTCTGTCGCGTGTAACTCCCGGGGTATCCTGAACGATGGCTTTTCTTTCTCCAATTATTCTATTAAAGAATGTAGATTTTCCTACGTTAGGTCTACCTACAACTGCGAGTATAGGTTTACTCATCGAAAATACCTCCTGCAAATTCCTTTGGGTCAAATTCCTTTAGGTCGTGAATTCCCTCACCTACTCCTATGAACTTGATTGGAAGATCGTACTCATCAGTTACAGTAATAGAAATTCCTCCTCTGGCAGTTCCATCAAGCTTTGTAAGAACTATGCCCGTGATATCAGCAATCTCTGAAAATTCTTTAGCTTGGCTGATTGCGTTCTTACCAGTGGTCGAATCAAGCACTATCAGCGTCTCCCTCGAGGCCTCTGGATACTCACGGCTGATGATTTTATCCATCTTCTCGAGTTCCTTCATAAGGTTGGTCTTATTCTGGAGCCTGCCTGCGGTATCGCATATTAGGACATCTATATTATTTGCCCTTGCAGACTGTACAGCATCATATATTACTGCGGCTGGGTCAGTCCCTTCTTCATGTCTAATAACTCGAACTCCTGCTCGGTTTCCCCACTCTACAAGCTGATCTGCGGCCGCTGCACGAAATGTGTCCGCAGCTGCAAGCAGAACACTGTGACCGCGTTCTTTAAACATATTTGCCAGCTTACCAATAGATGTAGTCTTACCCCCACCATTAATACCTATCATCAGAATAACGAGTGGATAATCACTTGAAAGTTTATTTCTATCACCTTTATCAACGATTTCGGCTATAACATCTGCAAGTGCTCGCTTGATATCTTCCGGCTTGGTAAGATACTTTGCGTTAATACGCTTCCTTAGCATATCCATTATCTTATCCGTCGTTTCAATACCGATATCGGATATTACAAGTGACTCCTCGAGTTCCTCATAAAATTCCTCATCGATATTTGGGTTACCGACGATTACATTGGTAACCTTTTCCGTAAATTTTTTAAATGTGCTTTTATCTTTAAAAAGTCCCATCTTTATCCTTTCCAGCTAAAGCTGTACAAGTTATTTATTCGTTCGAATACTCGCTTGGATCAAATCCGTCTTCAAACTTAAGTGAAAGCACTCTGGAGATCCCCTGCTCTGGCATTGTTACCCCGTAGAGCACATCGGCATGCTCCATAGTAGCTTTGTGGTGCGTTATGAGCGCAAACTGCACATCTTCAAAGCGTTTAAGATAATTTGAGAATCTCTCGATGTTCGCCTCATCAAGCGCTGCCTCTACCTCGTCGAGAATGCAGAAAGGCGTTGGTTTAGCTTTAATTACGGCAAACATTAGTGCAATAGCTGTCAGAGTCTTCTCTCCACCTGACATCAAATTAATGTTCTTGAGCTTCTTTCCCGGTGGCTGCGCGATAATCTCAATTCCCGATGAAAGAGGATCGCTTTCATCTTCAAGTCTAAGTTCAGCGTGACCACCTCCGAATAATTCTCTAAAGCTGTGCTCAAAGTTAATTACTACCTTGTCGAAATTCTCTTTGAATTTATCTCTTATATTGCGCTCCATATTGGTAATAATAGACCTGAGCTCTTTCATTGCTGTAGATATATCATTTCCTGTGATGTCATAAACTCATATCTCTTGCTTACCGACTTATACTCCTCAATAGAGGATATATTTACATCGCCTAGTTCTGCCATACGAAGCTTGATCTCCTTGGCTTCTTTATTACCAGCAGTGATACCAAAATCATCGTCTCTGATATCCTGTGCCTCTGCGAATGAAACTTCGAATTCATCCCATAGCTTATCCTTCTGCGTATCGAGCAGTGTTTCGCTCTTGGCGCTCTTAACCTCAAGCTTGTACTTTGCATCTTGCAGCTCATTTAGCTCATGCGCAAGCTTTTTTTGCTCTCTGATAGCCTCTTCGTAAGCTGCCTTATTATCGTCGATAGATTCGCCGAGTCCCTTGATTCGCTCTTCGAGGTTTTGCTTAAATTCAGTAAGCTGTAAAATTTTCTCACTTGATTCGGCATCGCTACTGGTAAGCATATGATGCTTTTCCTTAAGCTCTTCATATGCTTCTGCAGCCTCCTCCAGCTCATTTTCAAGGTCTGTAATGGTGTCTCTAACTCGTTCGATCAATTCGTTTAGACCGAGAATTCTCGCATCTTGCTCACTTAACTGAAGTTTATTTTCTAGTGTTATCTCACGAAGCTTATTAACGCGATTGTCGTACTTCTCAGCCTCTCCCATGAGCTCATCAATATGATTATTGAGTCTAGTGATTTCTGCTTCAGCATCTGCTATTTCAGCTCTATGCTTCGTAACCATATCATTGGCTCTCTCTATATCTCCATTAAGAGTATCGAGTTCACTTGCATAAAGGTCTTTATGTGCACCGGCATCATCTGTCAGCTTTTTAATTCTCTCGAGTTCACTTGCGATTACACCTTTGTCAACTTCTATCTGCTGGAGCTCATCATATGCCTTTCCTCTAGATTCTTTGAGCTCTGCAATTTTAACATTAGCAGCTGTGATTTCTTCTCTAAGTGCAGTTATCTGTTCTCTATAATTTAGAGCAGCCTCACTCAATTCCTTTATTTCATTTTTGCGTTCGAGTATATTTGCAGACTTATTTTTAAATTTTCCACCTGTAATTGCACCACTAGAGTTGATAACTTCACCGTCTGTAGTAACAATCCTGTAGCCCTTGCTAGTCATCTTAGATATTCTAACTGCATCATCCATATTGCTAGTAAATATAACGCGTCCTAGCAAATACTCGAGAATACTGTGGTATTTATCTTCCGCTTTAACAATCTCAGATGCAACTCCAAGATATCCAGGAGCATTCTCAATCTCGCGCTCTGGATACTGTTTGTTATATCGAATAGATGAGAGCGGTAGGAATGTTGCTCTCCCAGCCTTATTATCCTTTAACCATCTCACTGCAGATTTTGCCGAAGCATCATCGTCACATATGATGTTTTGCATTGCCGCCCCAAGAGCAGTTTCGGTTGCAACCTCATACCCAGTTGGAACTTTGATTAAATCTGAAACTGTACCGATAATACCCCCAGTATGCTGCTTCATCAGCAATCTAACAGCATTGTTATATCCCTCATAGTTGCTCTCCATCTCTTCGATGGTATTTTTACGAGCAAGAGTTCTATTGTATTTATTGCTGAGGTCTTCTATCTGTTTTGCATTATTGCTAGTCTGATCTTCTAGCGATCTAATGTTTGCAATAATCTCATTAAGCTGACTTGCTGCAACATTCTGCTTATTCTCTACTTCTCTATACTGTTCTTCTAGCTGTTTAAGCTGGCGAGCATTCTCTGCATCAGTCTCGTCTTTGCCACTATACTCTTCGCTCAGTTTTTCTTTTCTGTCATTGAGCGTTGTTACATAATTCTCTAGAGTTGATATATCTGCCTTTCTAGTAATATTCTTGTTGCTAAGACTGATAATATCATCTTTACTATTTTCAATCTCTGAATTAATAGCTTCCAGCTTTTTCTTACTCTCATTGAAGTCAGCTTCAGCTTTCTGAAGAGCAGCTAGAGCCTGCTCCTTCTCCGCTCTATATGATTTTTCATTTGCTTCTAGTTCTGCAAAATTATTATTTTCTGCCTCAAGTTTATTCTTCGTCTCTTCGATGACAGATTCGAGTCTTGTTAGTTCACGTTCAATGCCTTGAATCTTTTCTTCATTGACCTGTCCGCGGCTCGTAATAGTATTGAGCTCTTCAATCTTATCTAGAAGCTCAGCATTTGCTTCCTCGTATGCCTGATCAAAGAAGCGATGACTTATCTCTTATTTCCTCAATCTTAAGTTCAATGTCTCCAGATCTCTCATCAATAGCTCTAAGCTTTTCTTCCATCTCGATAAGCTCATTGCGAGAATTTTCAACAGTGCGGATTAAACCATCGATATTGTGAATGATGATATTAACACCTACGTATTTGTATCTGTCACGGAGGACGATATATTCACTTGCCTTTTCAGACTCATCCTTTAGCGTTCCTATGCGGCCATCAATTTCTGCAATAATATCCTTAACACGCTCGAGATTATCAGATGCGGCAGCGAGTTTCCGCTCAGCCTCTGCTTTTCTGCTCTTATACAGAACTACCCCTGCAGCTTCCTCAAATATCTCTCTGCGATTCTCAGGTTTAGTGCTGACAATTTCCTGAATCTTACCTTGTCCAATAATCGAATATCCGTCAACACCTATTCCAGTGTCCATAAACAGCTCTTTAATATCTCTCAGCCTACACTGGTTGCCATTTATAAGATATTCACTCTCACCAGATCTATACATGCGACGAGTAACCTGCACTTCGTTATACTCAAGAGGCAAGATGCCCAGTGAATTGTCTATAACAAGAGAAACTTCGGCCATCCCCTTAGGCTTTCTGGTCGCAGTTCCGGCAAATATAACATCATCCATCTTACCGCCGCGAAGTGATTTCGGGCTCTGCTCACCAAGCACCCAACGTAGTGCATCACTGATATTGCTCTTACCACTTCCGTTAGGTCCTACAATGCATGTTATTCCATCATTTAAGTCTATGGTCACGGGATCTGCAAACGATTTAAATCCCTGAAGCTCTATTCGTTTAAAATACAAGCTATATATCTCCCTTCGTAAGCGCATTTGATGCTGCCGCCTGCTCTGATTCCTTTTTACTTTTTCCTATACCACGCCCAAGTTCTTCACCATTAGCCAAAACGGCTGTTACGAATTCTTTTCTGTGGTCAGGACCCTCCTCACGCACTAGCTTATATTCTATGAAAACTCCTTTTATGTGATCTTGTAACTTTTCCTGTAGCTTAGTTTTATAATCTTTATGCAGCTCTCCTTTGATCGCTAGTCTAATCTTATCCGAGAATAAATCTAGAACTATTCTCTCAGCTCTCTCATATCCGCCGTCGATTATCATAGCACCAATCAAAGCCTCTACAGCATCGCCGACAATTGAAGGCTTGTGTCTTCCACCGCCATTTTCCTCTCCTTTACCTAGTCTGAGATAATCTCCTAGATTTAGAGATTTAGCTACATCAGCAAGAGATTTTTCACAAACTACATCGGCCCTCGTCTTTGACAGAACGCCTTCATTGGCCTCCTGCATGATAACGAAGACTTTTTTTCCGACAATAGCATCGAGGAAAGCATCGCCAAGGAACTCGAGTCTCTCGTTGTTAAACTCATAGCTTTTGCCATGTTCGGATGCGTAAGAACTATGTGTAAGAGCTATCTCAAGTAGCTTTCTATTATTAAATTTATATCCTAGTTTCTTCTCTAAGCTGTCCATAAACCTAACATCCATAAATTAGAAGCATTAACATCTTATCTGTCAAAAGCTATATATTAAACCTCTGTTTTAACTGCCTCACCGCTGCTGATCTCATCGCTTTCAGCAATTGCCTTCTCAATCTGTCCAGTTACATCTGACTCTACATAATCTCTAGCTTTGAGGATAGCGTTATATACAGCATAGGCTTTTGAGCTACCATGAATTTTGAGAACAGGGCCTTTTAGACCTAAGATAGGAGCTCCGCCCTCTTCGGAATAATCGAAATCCTTCTTCATGCCCTTTAGCTGCTTTGCTAGTAGTAGCGCTGCTATCTTAGAGATAGTTCCTCCCATCAGGACTTCCTTGAGTCTACCCATAATTGATAAAGCAAGACCTTCTGAACTCTTAAGGAATATATTTCCTGAAAATCCATCAGCTACTACAACATCGCACACACCAGATACTACTTCTCGACCTTCTATGTTACCCTGGAAATTAATCGAGCTATTAGCTAACTGTTCGTATGCTTCCTTATGGAGTTCATCGCCCTTCTCGGACTCAGCACCGACATTGAGAAGTCTAACATCAGGGCTTTCCTTTCCTTTGACGTTCTGTACGAAAATGCTTCCCATCACACCGAATTGATACAGAAACTCAGGCCTGCAATCTACGTTAGCACCACAGTCCAATAGGAGGGTGGTATCGTCTTTTCCTATCTGTGGAAAAAACGCTGCAATGGCAGGTCTCTTTATTCCCTTGATTCGTCCAAGTCCAAGGAGTCCAGCTGCTAGAAGTGCGCCTGTACTTCCTCCAGATATGAAGACATCTGCTTCACCTTCCTTGACCATCTTCATTCCACGATTAATGGTCGAATCCTTTTTCTTGCGAACCGCCATTGCTGGGGATTCGTTATTTGTAATAACCTCTGTCGCATTCACAATATCTATGTTACTTCCATCCCATTTCTGAAGATTGAGTTCCGCTTTTATTAAATCTTCAGCGCCAATGATTATAACTGTATCGTCAATCTCTCTTGCCGCCTGAATCGCACCCTTTACTATTTCCTGAGGAGCGTGATCACCGCCCATACCATCAATTAGTATTCTCATAGTCCCTCCATGATTCGTAAACTACGCAGGCTAGTCTTCGCATATTTCATAGCCTATTACGAAAGCTTATATCAGTATTATGTAATACACTTTTAAAACAAGCTTTAAATTAGCACATTATTATACCATAAAACGCTAAAACATGCGATATTTAAAGCCATCTAAGAATTTTCACAACTAAAAAGAGCTGCTCTATAATAGAGCAGCTCTTTTTAGTTGCTATTGTCATTATCTTAATCTTAACTGTCCACAAGCAGCATCAATATCTGTACCAAGAGTTCGTCTGACGGATACTGCCACTCCTTGCTCTTCTAATAGTGAAGCAAAATTTCTAACGTTAGTCTTATGTGATGTCTTGTATCCGGTCCCCGAAACTTCGTTCAGAGGAATTAAATTCACGTGTGTAAGCCAGCCTTTCAAATGACTCGCAAGTTCACGGGCATGCTCCGGCTCATCGTTTACACCGTCAATCAGTGCATATTCGAACGTAATTCGTCTCTTTGTAGACTCAGTGTAATTCCTACATGCTTTGATGAGCTCTGAATACTCGAAGCTCCTCGCTACAGGCATCGTACGGCAGCGAATCTCATCATTAGGAGCGTGAAGAGAAACAGCAAGATTCACTTGCGGAAAATCTTCACCGAATTGTTTAATAAATGGTATCAGACCACATGTAGACACAGTAATGTTTCTCATGCCGAGATTATATCCTTGCTTGCTGTTAATAAGCCTTATGAACTTTGATATGTTGTCATAGTTATCAAAAGGTTCGCCAATTCCCATAATCACAACATGTCCAATATCCTCTCCGGTGATATTGCGCATTTTAAGAACCTGCGCTAACATCTCACCGCCAGTAAGGGATCTTTCAAGACCATTACGCGTCGAAGCACAGAACGTACATCCCATACGGCATCCAACCTGAGAGCTAATGCATATAGAATTTCCATAATTATACTTCATGAAGACGGATTCGACGCGCGCTCCGTCACGGAATTCAAATAAACACTTTCTCGTCCCATCCTGCTTTGACTCCTGAACTAAAATTGCCTCGGGGAGTCCAATGTAATATCTCTCATATAAAGCTGTCCTAAGCTTTTCTGGGATGTTAGTCATTTCATCGAAAGACTCTACTCCCTTGGACAGCCAGCCAAATATCTGCTTTGCTCTAAATCGCTTATCTCCGCATGAAGAAACGACCCCGGCTAATTCGTCGGGATCGTAATCTACGATATTGAGCTTAGAAGTTTTGTTGTAATTCTCTTCACTCATAATATTTAAATCTCTTAGCACTTTGCAACCGCAAGACCAGTCTTGTGTCCGTTGATATCGAATTTCTCTAGCCCCGAAGCCTCAACTAATGAATCAGCAAGTGTCTCCTCCTTGATATGGTCAGCCGCATCAAGAACCGCTGCCTTTACTTCTTCATCTGCTTCAAAGCTGATTTGATATGGTCTAGCATCTCAAAGTCATTCTGTTTACGTAGCTGCTGAACCTTGGATATAACCTCACGAACATATCCTTCGTTAACAAGCTCTGGGGTTAGAGTCGTGTCAAGAATAGTGAACACATTGTTTTCCATTCCTACGACGAACCCATCCTTTGCTGAAATTCTTACATCTAGGAAATCTTCTGTAATCTCATATTCTTTTCCACCTAGTTCAAGCTTTACAGGGCCAGCTGAAACATCAGCGATGAGTTCCTTCGCATCGAGCTTCGCTAGCTTTCCTGCAAATTCCTTTATATCCTTACCAAGCACTGGTCCTGCAGCCTTGAAATCAGGCTTTACAGCAAAGTTCATATACTTATCAAGATCCTTTTCAAACACAACGTTCTTAACGTTGAGCTCCTCCGTAATCAGAGGCACAAGATCACTGATTAGCTCTTCATACTTACCGTCAACAATCACCTCGCTTAGAGGCTGTCTAACCTTGAGTCTCTCCTTCTCTCTTGTTCCTCTTCCGAGGTTGACTAGAGTCTTAACTAGCCCCATCCTCTCTTCAGTCTTCTCATCAATTAGATTACCGTTTGAAGTTGGGAAATGAGCGATATGAACTGTCTTTTCACCAGTTAGCTTAACGTACATTTCATCTGAGATGAATGGTGCAATTGGGGCAATCATCTTGATTACACCTAGAAGAACTTCATATGTTGTAGCATATACACTCTTCTTATCGTCAGTCATTCCCTCCGCATAAAATCTTCTTCTAGCTCTTCTTATATACCAGTTTGAGAAGTCTTCAACGACAAAATCGTTGATAGCTCTTACTGTCTTCATGTGATCATATTCGTCCATATACTCAGTTACATTAGCAACGAGTCTATTGTATCTTGAAATAATCCATCTATCGAGTTCAGGTCTATTCTCATATGGAACATCAAGATTTGCTGGATCTAAGTCGTCCATATTGGAGTATAGCACAAAGAAATTATATATATTTCTAAGTGTTCCGAAGAACTTGCTCTGTACGTCTTTAACACCTTCTTCATCGAACTTAGTTGGAGTCCAAGCAGGCGATACGGAAACGAGATACCAACGAATTACGTCTGCACCATACTTACTCATCATATCGAATGGATCTACAGTATTTCCTACATGCTTAGACATCTTCTTACCCTTTGCATCGAGGATAAGGTCGTTAACAAGAACATTTTTATATGGAGCTCTACCCATAATGAATGTAGAAATAGCCATCAATGAATAGAACCATCCTCTAGTCTGGTCAATACCTTCACAGATAAAGTCTGCTGGGAACAATTCTTTCTCAAACCTATCCGCATTCTCAAATGGATAATGCCACTGTGCATAAGGCATAGCGCCTGAGTCAAACCAGCAGTCCATAACCTCAGGAATTCTCTCCATAGTCTTGCCACAGCATGGGCACTTGAAGTGAATATCATCCACATAAGGTCTATGAAGCTCGATTGTATCAGGATTTACATCCTCAACAGCCTTTTCGGCAAGTTCTGCACGGCTTCCTGCACTTTCAAGATGACCGCACTCACATCTCCATATTGGAATTGGAGTTCCCCAGTATCTAGATCTAGAGATATTCCAGTCTTTAACGTCTGCAATCCAGTTACCAAAACGTTTTTCTCCAACGTATGGTGGGTACCAATTTACAGTGTTGTTATTAGCAACTAAATTATCTCTAAGCTTAGTCATCTCGATATACCAACCTGGCTTAGAATAGTAAACTAGTGGTGTATCGCATCTCCAGCAATGTGGATAATTGTGAACCATCTTTTGCTTTGCAAACACCTTATCCTCTGCAGCAAAATACTTGAGTATCTCGACATCAAGACCTTCTTCCATTACAAAACGACCTTCCCATGGAGTCGTCGTAAAGCAACCCTTCTCATCTACGGGCTCTGCAAAGTCTACGCCATACTTGCGACAAGTATTATAGTCATCTTCACCAAATGCATATGCAGTGTGGACGAGACCAGTACCATCTTCAACAGTAACGTAATCTGCAGTTGCAACATAAAAGCCCTTTACATTATCAAGGTCTTCTCCATATACAAACGTTGAAAGGGGTTCATAAGGTACATATTCTAGGTCCTTGCCAGTCATCTCTTCAAGTACTTCGTACTTACCCTCACCTAGAACCTTGTCTGCGAGATTCTTTGCAACGTAGAAGATATTTCCCTCTTCTCCGCCCTCAAGCATCTTAGCTCTTACATATACAACCTCTGGACCAACTGTAATTAAATGTTAGAAGGAAGTGTCCATGGTGTTGTTGTCCAAGCTAGGAAATACTCATTTTCTCTATCTCTGCGCTTGAACTTACAGGTTACAGTAAGAACTGGATCTTCTTTGTATCCCTGTGCTACCTCATGAGAAGCAAGACCGGTTCCGCATCTTGCACAGTAAGGGAGAACCTTGTGTCCCTCATAGATGAGCCCGGCATCAAAAAACTTCTTTATAATCCACCAAGCAGATTCGATATAGTTGTTGTCATACGTGATATATGGATCATCCATATCAGCAAGATAAGCCATCTTCTCTGACATCTCGCGCCAAAGACTAGTGTACTTAAATACTGACTCACGACACTTTTCGTTAAATTCTTTAATTCCATAGCTTTCGATATCGTTCTTACCGGACATACCAAGCTGCTTCTCTACCTCAATCTCAACAGGAAGACCATGAGTATCCCAACCAGCCTTACGCTTAACCTGAAATCCCTGCATTGTCTTATATCTATTGATTGAATCCTTCAATGTTCTCGCCATTACATGGTGTATACCAGGCTTACCATTAGCTGTTGGAGGTCCCTCATAGAATACGAAGCTAGGATCTCCCTCTCGTTCCTTTACGCAGAGATGCAGAAGATCTATGTCAGACCAATGCTGAACCTGTTCTTCTTGAACATCTGCTACTGATTTCTCAGATAAGTTTTCAAACATTTTTAATATCCCTTCCTCTAACATCAATTATTATTAATATAAACAAAATATTTACTAATTTTACTATCCAAAGCACAAATTGTCAACAAACGAGTGCTATGTATATAGCCAAAAACAAATACTATGATTTAATCTTATACTTGAGATTTTCCTTGATTTTATCAACGATTTCGCTGTGACCGACTATCCTTAGATCAGGGTAAGATTTAAGAATTCTACCAGTCCCGAAGAACTTAGTCTTACGCATCTTCTTGTAAAATTCTTCTCTTGCAAGCTCATAGTCTCTCTTCATATCTGCAAGTTCCTTTGCAACCTCAGACCTTCTCTCTGCAGCTGCATCCCTAATTTCAGCTTCGAAGGAGGTGCTTTCGGCTCTATAAGCGTCAACCTTTCCCTTAGCATTTATGGCATCAACACCTATTCTAGTACTGAGTAAGTCACTGAATTCAGTCATTGATTTTTTCATATCATCAAGACGCGTAATCCTTTTGTTAAGTCCGAGCGTGATAAGTACAGAAACAGCGAAATCTGAAATAAATGCAATATATGCTATAAGAAGCAATATCGCCCCAACTGTAGATGTTGCTATGCCCCCGAATACTGCCTCTACAAATGGCTGTATTCTCCTCACTACAACCAAAATTCCAAACCCCCATATAATGCTGAATTCTAGACAAATATATCCATGATAATTAAATGGTTTCGAATTATAATCCCACCATCTAGCATGAAATATTTTTAAAAGCGTATAACCTCCGATTAACTCTAGCATTGTGGATAGCAACATACCAAGGAGGAATACCTGTGCATCTGCAGTAAATGAACTATGGTCCAATCCAAGTGCTTTTTACCAGAAGGATAACAAAAAAGCGAACCAAAAACCGTATATCGGACAAACAGGACCATTTAAGAATCCCCTGTTTACAACAATTCCTTTACTAACTGCCTGATAAATAACTTCTGTAACCCATCCTATTACTGAATAAACAAGAAAAAAACAATGCAATTTCAGTCATTAAATATCCAGCTATCATAATCTCCTCTTTTTAATTGCGATCTCCAAATTCCTTTAAGAGTCTCTCTTGGCTGTCGAACATTATACCATTAGATGCGATATTAACATATCTCCCATCTGAAAAATAAGTATTTAGCCCTCGATGTTATCCATCATATTCATTCGCATAATTAATTTAATCTTATAGATACAAGTTTCTTCTGTTATAGGGAAAGCTAGCTCAAAGCGTTTATCCATATTTCTGTTCATAATATCCGCCGATGAAATATACACACGTTCATCCGAGCCACTTCCGAATATATATACGCGAGAATGCTCTAAGAACCTACCTACAATGCTTATTATTTGAATATTATCGGTGTATTCTTCTACACCAGGCAGGAGTGTACAAATTCCTCTAACTATCATGCGCACTTTAACACCTGCCTGTGATGCTTCAGATAGCTTTTCTACTATGTGACGGTCTGAAAGGGAGTTCACTTTAATGAATATTCTTCCTTTGCTACCTTTAATGCGCTCGCGATCAATTAATTCAATTAACTTCGTTCTCATACATGATGGAGATGTAATAATATATCTAAATTGGTTATCAGTAATCCCATCGATGGCATTATCGAATAGATTGGAAACCTCCTCACCAAGTTTACGGCTTGATGTTATAATTGAAAAATCAGTATACTGGCGTGCTGTAGTTTCATTATAATTTCCGGTTCCAACCTGCGTAATGATTTCTTGCTCTCCAATTTTACTAAATGACTTTTTAAAGACAATCTGACATGCCTTAAAATGCGATTTTAATCGCTTAGTTCCGTAATATACTTCACATCCAGAATCTTTAAGTTTTTTTGCCCAATCTACGTTATTGGCCTCGTCAAACCTGGCCCTGAGTTCAATAAGTACTCTAACACGCTTACCATTATTAGCAGCTTTTATCAAATATTCGATAATTCTAGGATGACTGGTCATTCTATAAATACTGATTTTTATTTCTTTGACTTTACTATGGCTCGCAGCTTCTCTTAAAAGTTCAAGCAAGTTATCCATTGAATCGTAAGGATATGCATCGAGCAAATCCCTTTCCATTATCAGATCTATAATATTGGCTCTAACCTTTTTCTCAGAATTTGTTTTACGCAATTCAGGAAATGAGTTATCCAAAACTATGTGTCTTGATAGGTGCTCCTTTAAGTAGCCTAGGTGACTTAACGACGGAATATTGGAACAAAGAACTAATTCCTCATCTGAAAGCTTAAGAATATCTTTCAAGCAATCATAGAGACTATTATCAATACATTCGGAATATGCAAATGCTCCTACAAACTCTGAATTTCCACGCTTATCAAGCATCTTCTTTATTCGTTCTATTGCACCAGTTCCAAGATTGAAATTGTCATATTCAAAGTCAATATCAGCATTTCTAAAAGCCGTAAAAGCTATAAACCCTTTGGTTCAAATGGGAAACATATATTATTCAGATACAATCTAATAAGCTCTAAAGGAAGTAATAAATTAATACCATGCGAATTACGAACAGTTACACCTTTTAGAAGCGACTCTGGGATTTCAACCATCATCAGTTTTCTGATATTATCTACAGAAGTATCAATAAGAATATACTGATGACCATCTTTTATGTTTTCCGAAATATCGCTTTTATCAACAAATTGTGGCTTAAAATCCGATGAAAGCTTCATGAGAAATTGCCCATCAACAAAGTCGTAATCAGATTCCGTTAAATCTTTATAAGAACCACAGTGCACACCTATTTCTCTCAGTTCTTTGTAAATCTGTTCAGTTATCATTTCAGCTTTTTCATTAATTGTACGTATCTCACGCCATATGTAATGAATCTGCTCATCTGAAGTAAGACCAGACATTGTGTCTCGTGTTAGCGAATCAATCTTTCTAATATTGTTTAAACTACCAACACGTACCCGTATGAACTCTGCTAGATTTTTTTCGTAAATCAATCTAAATTTTACTCTTTCAAGAATTGGATTCCTGGTATTTGCAGCTTCATTTAATACTCTCTCATTAAATTTAAGCCACGAGAGATCTCGGTTCTGTGTAAACCCTTCAAGATAAAGCTCACTCATCGATATGCCTCTCTTTAATTATTATTCAAATCTTCCAGCTTTTTCATCAGAAATCCCTCTCTTACTCCCGATTCGGAGACAGTTATTTCATCGTAACCTAGTTTATCCATAATCGTCTTCTGTATACACATACCTGTGACAAGTGACTGAACACGCTCTGGCTTTACTTTGAGTAACGTTCTGATAAAGTCCCTTTGATTAGTAAAATATAGTTCAAACAGCTCGTCATACTCTCTTGCAGAAAGTGTAGCCGTACTCTTGCTCCTATCCAAAAGCTTATTTGCGAGCTTACATGTGGCTCGGACAGTACCTCCAATCGCATATACATGCCCTGGTGAAGCTTTAACATCTTTTGGAATACGCAGCTTCAAAAGAAGCTTCTCAGTTTCTTCCTTAATCGATGATAGCTCTTCTTTTGTAGGAAATATTCCATCTACATGTCGGTGATAAGTATTGAGAGATCCTATAGGCATGGTATCAGCAAAAATTATCTCATCCCCTGTAAATAAAGATATTTCTGTGCTACCTCCACCACAATCTGTAAGCATTCCAGTAGCATCTCCGATATCCTTCATTATGCCGTAGTAATCGTATCTGGCCTCATCCTCGACCCGTTATTACATCTACTTCAAATCCGACTTCATCCTTGATGCGGGCGACAATTTCTTTTTTATTCTTAAGTTCTCTTATGCTTGCAGTCGCTATTGCAAATACCAGCACATCAGCCATTCCATCAACTGCAATTCTAAACTGTTTGAGTGCATCGATCATTACTTCTACTCCTTCTGCACTCATCTCATTATCGTTTATATATCCAGCGATTCCACAGGAAACCTTGTTGCTCATAATCTGGCTGAAAGAATTATTGGTCCCTATGTTATAAACCGCCATTCTAATCGTGTTAGAACCAATATCAATAATTACGTACATATATACATTACCCTTCGTGTTTTATTATTCGTAGTCATTCTAACAAAATTTATAGTATTTATAAATAAAAATCACAATTATAATTTGTTTTTTTGTTTAATAACAATAAAACAGAGTGCACATTCATGTACACTCTGCATCTTAAAGATATAAACTTCGATCAATGACTACTTGCTTGTTCCGAAATCCACCTTCACATTTTCACGTTCAGCTTCTGACGAAACTTCGAACATTGGCTTCGCTTCATACCCGAACGCTCTAGCAATGATTGCTGAAGGAAATACTCTGCATTTTACGTTGAACTTTTTTACAACAGCATTGTAGTACTTACGAGAATTAGCGATATCATTCTCAACTGCTTTTAGCTGATCCATTAGCTCGATAAAGTTAGCATTCGCCTTAAGATCTGGATACGATTCTGCAACGGCAAACAAACTTCTTAAAGTACCAGATAGGATATTCTCATTCTCAAGCTTTTCAGCAGTTGTAGATGAATTTCCAACGGCAGATCTAGCCTCTGTCACAGCCTTGAGTGTCTCCGATTCGTGAGAAGCATACCCCTTTACAGTCTCAACCAGATTAGGAATTAGGTCAAATCTCTTCTTGAGATACACATCCATAGTTGAAAGCTTCATCACAGCTTACAGCTAGCTTTACAAACCCATTATATGTAGCAATAACCCAAAGTAGCAGAAGTACGACTACCGCTATGACTATCCAAATTACCATTTTTACACCTCTTCTTTATTAAAAAGCAATAACTATTAATATCTATTGATTCGTTATATTAGCACATCAATTCGTTTACTTCAACATGTGAAACGTACTTAATTAATCTTGTGATACAGCCTCTACCAAGAGCCGCCTCCGCCACCACCGGAGCCGCCACCAGAGAATCCACCACCGCCAAATCCGCCGATTCCACCACCACTATCAGCATGTGCGGCAGCAATTCCAGAATACGTGCTATGCTGAATGCTGTTCATTATCATGTTCATCCTCATATAATCGAACGTAGTTGCGTTATATGAGCTGAATCCGGCGTGTTCAGGGATCTTGATGGTATTAAATTTATGTATCCATTTATCCGTTAGTCCTAGAACATATGCATAAGGCAGAATGTTGTAGAAGTAAGATGGTTCGCTTTCTACAAGTTCATTGATTCTATCTAGTTCAGCTGTTTCTATAAATTCTTTAAAACCTAATATCTCTCCATAAACCTTGCGGTTGTATTCAGTTCTGCTCTGGATATTCGATAGTAGTAAAGGCATAGCGACTGTATATACGACGAGTATTATTAATAAGTACATCTCCCTTTCACCTTTACCGGCAAAATACAATGAATTTATCAGGGTGCTCATATACACAAAATAAATTAATAGCCATACAATAACCCTAAAAGTTAAACTGCCAGCACCTAAAGATTTACGATAGAAGAATGCATCATTTAACTTACGAAGTATCAGCAGCCATATTGATGCCCAAATACCCAATACGATGATTATTACGAAAATGGCCATTATGCCACCATATTTTGAACCAAACAAAACATCGACGGAACCAGCTCTATATGCACTGAACGCAATGCTAAGCATATAACCCATCGCAGCAATAAATGTAGCAAAAATCCCCTTCGCATCCGAAGCAGTAGATACAATAGCCTTATCTCCAGTATATCTATCCTTTAGCTGCGACTTAATCGTATCATATGACTCTCCGATTGATTTTCCAGACTCTTTTATGCTAATCGTGCTTCCCACCGCCGGAGCAGATTTTTCATCAAATATTGCATTATACATCTTCTTTACAAAGGCAGGTTCATCGCTCGGTGCTTGTAACGCTTTTATGGTTATTTTTTTCTTCTCCTCTTCAATAATCTGTATATATCCTTTTGATGCTAGGTATAGATATAATGAAGTAATATCCTTTTTATCAATCACACCATCTGCGAGATATCCAAGCTCAGCTGGTGTTATACCTTCAGGCGGATTGAACATTATAGGTGCGACAATATCTGCGTCCTTCTTTCTTGTAACCTTGATATAAATTAATAATATAAGACAGATGACGAGTACTGCAGCATTTGCAACATTACTCCATGCTTTGCTTGGAGCACCAACCCAGTAACCATCCGGTGTCTTGACCATCAGCGTTACACCAGAATTAGAACTTATGGCAGCATCTTCATAGGACAATGTGTTATTCGCTTTGTCATATGACCACTTGCTATTATCCTCAGTAGATGAACCATATGAACCTGCATATCCCTTCATCTCGGTGTATTTGAAATCACTTGGAAGTGAAACATTGATTTTTGAAGATGCAATCGATGTTTCCCACTCTGACGGAAGTACATCTACATAAACGTTATTCTCTTGATTACTTTGTATATAATTATAAATTTTATACTTTATAACATATGTTTTCTCACCCGTCACATAAGAATGAGCACTCCCAATCCTGATGTTAACGTTGTTATCCTTAGTTACTTTAAAATCACCGCCTTCAACGCTGATATCCTTGATCTTATAGTTACTAGCAACAGGAATTCTTCTAATAATTCCATGCTTTGCATATCTAAAATCAACTTTTATCGTCTCAGTGAAATCATATGAATAATCCTTATTAACCTTTACATCTACATCAAAGACCTTTGTAGTATATCCTGACCTAGTATAATCTTGCTCAGCCAATGGCGATGCTTGATTTTGATTGTAGTAGTTTGAATATGAGCTAGAGTAAGAATTAGAATATGAATTATAAGAAGAACTCCCATAAACATCACTCTTAATAGCTATACCCATTGTAACCACAAATATCACAACCAGAATCAGAGTTATTTTATTCAGCATGTTCCTAAATGCCTTATGATACATAGTTAACCCCTTCAATTTTAATCATCTAGATTGATATTATACCAATAAAGTACGTCTTTAATAATATCAAAAAAAGCATAGCGGTAAAACCACTATGCTCATTTTAATACTTATTTAAGAAGAATTAGTCTTCTACTAGTTCTCTTCTAGATAGATTGATTCTGTTCTGGTTGTCAATTTCAGTTACCTTGACAACAACCTTATCTCCAATGTTCATTACATCTTCAACCTTGTCAACTCTATGGTTAGCAATCTTAGAGATGTGTAGCAGACCTTCCTTACCAGGGAGAATCTCGATAAATGCACCGAAGTTCATAATTCTCTTAACTTCACCCTCGTAAGTCTTGCCAACTTCTACATCAGCTGTAAGATACTCAATCATAGACTTAGCCTTAGCAGCACTAGCTTCATCGGAGCTGTAGATACTGATTAGACCTACATCGTCATCAGAGATATCAACCTTGCAGCCTGTCTCTTCCACAATCTTGTTAACATTCTTGCCGCCAGGTCCAATTACTAGCCTTACCTTGTCAGGGTGCACTCTCATCGAGATGCATCTTGGAGCATAAGGTGATAGCTCATTTCTTGGTTCAGCAATCTCTTCTAGCATGCTTTCAAGGATATATGCTCTACCAACTCTAGCCTGTTCAAGTGCTTGCTCAAGAATTTCTCTAGATAGACCATGAACCTTGATGTCCATCTGAATTGCGGTAATTCCATCAGGTGTACCTGTTACCTTGAAGTCCATGTCTCCGAGGAAGTCTTCCATGCCCTGGATATCAGATAGAATTGCATATCTGCTGCTTCCATCCTCCTCGACTCTCTCAATTAGACCCATAGCTATTCCTGATACAGGCTTCTTAATAGGAACACCGGCATCCATCAGAGCAAGGCAAGAACCACAAGTTGATGCCATCGAAGATGATCCGTTTGAAGATAGAACCTCCGATACGACTCTGATTGCGTATGGGAATTCTTCTTCGCTTGGAATTACAGGAAGAAGCGCCCTCTCAGCTAGTGCTCCGTGACCGATTTCTCTTCTGCCTGGGCTACGAGGTGGCTTTGGTTCACCTGTAGAATACCCTGGGAAGTTATACTGATGCATGTATCTCTTGGTAGTTCTATCGATATCAATGCTATCTAAATCCTGTGCCTCTGATAGAGGTGCAAGTGTAGCGACTGATAGAACCTGAGTCTGCCCTCTCTTGAATAGTCCTGTACCATGTGCTCTTGGCAGGAATCCTGTCTCTGAGAATAGAGGTCTAATCTCACTTAGTTTTCTATTATCTGGTCTCACGCCTTCATCAAGGATCATTGATCTAACCTGTTCCTTCTTGATGGCGTATAGAACCTCGCCTACTTCCTTATCCCTGTCTTCAAAGATTTCTGCAAAGTGTTCGTGAGTTTCAGTCTCGACTTTCTCCATATTCTCGAGACGCTCAAGTTTGTCAAATGTCTTTATCGCTTCAACCATCTTGTCTGTAGCGTAAGCACGAACGGCTTCATCAACATCGTCATCTGCCTTGAAGACTACGTATTCCATCTTCTCTTTGCCAACTTCATTAGCAATTTCCTCGATAAATACGCATAACTGCTTGATCTCTTCATGAGCGAACATGATTGCATCAAGCATGTCACTCTCGGAAACTTCATTGGCACCAGCTTCAACCATCATGATAGCTTCTTTAGTTCCAGCTACGGTTAAATCGATGTCTGACTTCATTCTCTGTTCATATGTAGGGTTGATGATAAGCTCGCCATCTACTCTTCCCACTTTTACAGATCCTGTAGGACCATCCCAAGGAATGTCAGATGTAGCTAGGGCAACAGATGAACCAATCATAGCTGCAACTTCAGGTGAACAGTCATGATCAACGCTCATAGCTACGGCAACAACTGATACATCATTTCTAAACCCCTTTGGAAATAGAGGTCTGAGTGGTCTGTCCATAAGCCTAGAAGTTAAAATTCCGTGCTCACCAGGTCTTCCTTCTCTCTTGATGTATCCACCAGGGATCTTTCCTACAGCATACATCTTCTCTTCATAGTCGCAGCTAAGAGGAAAGAAGTCTATATCCTGTCTTGGCTGCTTTGAAGCAGTAGCTGTACAGTTTACAACGGTATCTCCATATCTAACTGTAACTTGGCCGTTTGCCTGTTCACAAACCTTTCCAATTTCAAGCTGTAACAGTCTACCGCCTAGTGCTGTTCTAAATGTGTGATAATCAGTGAATCTTCCCATAATTAACAACTCCTTCCTGTTAATCGTACTATTTTACTAATAAGATTCGCATTGCAAGTCAATCATTATATAAGATTGGCTTCGGGATTATTCCCTCCTATATACAAATAAGCGGGATACACATCCCGCTTATATTGTCAGATAATATTACTACTTTCTGAGGCCGAGTCTAGCAATAAGTGCTCTATATCTCTCGATATCAGCATCTTTAAGATACTTGAGTAGGTTTCTTCTCTGTCCTACCATCTTAAGAAGACCTCTTCTTGAATGGTAATCCTTAGCGTGCTCCTTGAGGTGTCCGTTAAGATCGTTGATTCTGTAAGTTAGAATCGCAACCTGAACCTCTGGGGAACCTGTGTCGCCTTCCTTAGTAGCATACTCTTTGATAATTTCTTGCTTCTTTTCCTTTGTAAGCATCGTTTCTCCTCCTATTGTTCATCCGCCCTCACATCGCCACCGTTCGGAGCAACGTGTAGCCGAAGCAAGGGTATAAAAAATTACTTTGTTATACTATCATACATACGTGTATCTGTCTAGCTTTCATGCAAATTACTTTAGCGAATTCAGATACTCTTTCACATCATCACTGACCCTGAAGCTCTCTTTTGCCTTCTGAATAGTTTTGCGATGTACCCATTCATCAAGCCTTTTGTTCTCGATATATGGGATCGTTTCGTCATATTGCTTAGCAAGTGCAGTTGCGAAGTACCACGCCTGCATCATTCTCACATAATATTCATCAGATTTAACTCCTGCCACCCATTCCAGATATTGTGGATCAAATGTATCATCGAGATAAAACTCCAGCAGTACTCCAATTCCAAATCTAACGGTATAAGTATCACCTGATGAAATCCATCTCTTAACTTCATTTTCAAGTTTATTTAGATTACCCTTGAACGCTTTCTTAAAGCTGAGCAAATCACAAGTAGCCCAGTTGTCTACATATGGGAGCAGCTTATCTATTTCACTTAAAGCCTCTTCATAGTCACTGATCATACAGATGATCATCCCATGGAGATTAAGCTCTTCATAATACTCGTGAGGAAGGTCTCTTATAAACTCTCCATAATCACCTGATTTAAAAACTTCCTTTGCGAGTTTCCTTAGTGCCGGAGTTCTAACTCCTATTACTGTATCCGGATTAACCCCTGGAATTAGTTTACAATGGAAGTTCTTATAGTCCATATCTTGCATATCAAAAAGCTTGCTTCTAATCTCTTTTTTCTTCACGGCATTTCCTTACGATACTCTTGTTGTTGAAGAACATCATTATATTGGCGATAAGTAAGAGAAGCACAACTATGAACGCTGCCGATTCATGAATTCTTCGCGTAAAGAAGTCTCCAATGATTGCCCCACATATAAAAACATTATGCACCCATAGTAATGGAGGCTCTTTCTTATATAGTTTAAATCTTTAGTCGCCATATACATATTTATATTCATAGTTCCTGTCTTGAGATTTCCAGTACACATCGTAGTAGAAATAGTATATCCACGCACTTTTGCAAAAGTCACAACTTGAATGCCACACGTTAATGATATAAGTGAGTTTGCAAGAAGGTTATACTCCTGTGGTATGAATCCTGCTACAAACATAGCAATGATTTCGAAACAAATAGTGACCTGACGCCAATGAAGTCTTGTCGGTCTATTTTTGCGAATTATTTTTACGTGCTGGGAAATCATAACTCCCCCTGCAAATGAAACTATCGGAATTAGGTAATGAAATATATTTCGTATATTGTGATTACCTAGGCTGATTGCAAGCAGTACTATGTTACCAGTTGCAGCGTTAGCAAAAACTCCTCCCCTGCAGGTATATGAATAAGCATCCATAAATCCACCGCATATTGCAAGCAGTATTCCTATTCTCATTGATTCAGAAGTTTCAAACTCCTTTTTCATATTTCCCCCCTACTCTAAGCAAATGGATTCCATGCCTCTTCAGCTTGCTCAGGCTCCTCTCTCTGAATTTTATTTTGTTCATCAATAAGAAGGGCAACAATTTCAGAGCTTCTTTGACTAGCAGCCATATCCACAAGTTCGCTGATGAAGGCTGATTTCACTAGATCTCTTCTAACCATATAGCTTATCGCAAGGGTTCTAGAATCAGTAATAGCCCTTCTCGTAAGCCTATCGCCATGTTCGTCGATATATCTGTAGATTAATTCTGCCTCATTAGGCTTTTCCTGACTTACATCATCACTGCTGTGTTTTTCCATGTAAGAAAGAACCGCAACATCTCTGATAGCCTCAGGGAGGACTTCAAGTTTTTCCGGACTTATATGTAGCGTCGTCAGTTTAGGGACCCTGCTGAATGCATTATCATCTACCACGTCAATGCTATTCGGTAAATAAATCTCGATTAGAGAGTTGCAATCAATGAACATCTCATCATCAATAATCTTAGTTCCTTCTGGAATTGTAACACTTTCAAGAGACCAGCAATTCTCAAACACACCTTTCCCAAACTCATCTACAGTCTGTGGCAGAATTATCTCCTTCATGTTATAACACATTCTGAAAGCATAATTCCCAATATTCTTGACTGATTCTCCCATTTCAATCGCTTTAATCTGTCCTCTTTCGCTAAACGCCCTATCTGCTATCGCAAACACGAATCTAGGAATAACAACTCGTGAAACATTTTCATCATAATTGATAAGTGTGTGTCCTGCTATTAGCTTTGGCATACAGACTCCTTACTATTCTAAACCTTCAATCTCTCTGGTAAGCTCCTGCTCCCTGTCGCTCATCATAAGCCCCTTGCTCCACCTCGAGTATTCTTCACTTCCATATTTTCCTAAGAAGCCCGCACTATATCTATCTTCTGAAAGAGTTCTAACAAATATCATCATTTCGTTATCCCCCTCAAAAGAGCTTTCTATAAAATTAAATGAGTTTCTGAGGCGATCCTGCACCGACTTTACAAGAGCATTTCTCTCATCGTTTAGTTTACTCATCTCACCAGTAATAACTGACGAAGGTTCACCTATTCCACCCTTGACATTATGCATGATGTCTCTCATGGTCTGGATAGACTTTCTTGCAATTCTCTCGTTCATCCTAGATATAGAGTGTGCTTTCTTACGCTCCTCTAGATCAAGTTCCATATCGGAGTATATAAGCTTCAAAATATGAGCAGCTTTATCAAGCCTTGCACCTAGTAATTCATCCTTTTGAATCTTAATACGGCTCACTACTTCATCTATAACTGCAGATTTCACAAACTCACGTCTAAATTCCGAGCCTAGAGCATCGCTTAATAATCTGACAACCGTAATGCGCTCATCAAAAGGGGCATCTGCGAGTTTCGCAGCCGCTTTATCAAAGCCAGTACCTGCAAGGATTCCAGCGATATCATACTCTCTCCTATAGCGGTAAAACAAATCGTAGTACGAAGTAAAATCGCGGGCGATTCTCTCATCCTGAATATACTGGCTCACCAGTTTGAGATTAACTTCGATATCGTTTTGTTCATATAGGTAGATCATCTCAGATAGATCTACCCATCCTCTAGCTGTTACAAAGAGCTTGCCATCGACCGTAAGCCTTACACTATAGAAGTCATCTTTTTTGATGCTTAAATAATTTAGTACCGAAGCATGCACAGCATTATTTCTAGCATATACGAGCCAAGGCTCAAGCTCCGGTTCTACATCAATTCTCTTAAGTCTATCGAGTGTTGCAAGATCGAATTCCCTCGCCGAGTTATTGTACTCCAGAGGATTTCCTGCTGTTACAACCACCCAGCCCTCAGGAAGTCTATGGCGACCAAATACTTTCATCTGAAGAAACTGCAGCATTGCGGGCGCAAGTGTTTCCGATACACAGTTAATTTCATCTAAGAAGAGAATTCCTTCCTTCTTCCCAGTTTCTTCCATCTTGTCATACACACTAGCAATGATCTCACTCATGGTGTATTCCGTAGTCCTATAGCTATCATCACCATACTGATGTTCAGAAATGAAAGGCAGCCCTATTGCACTCTGCCTAGTGTGGTGCGTCATAGAATATGAAACCAGAGCAATATCCATCTCCTCTGCTACTTGTGACATAATCTCAGTCTTGCCAACTCCAGGCGGTCCTACGAGAAATATCGGTCTCTGCCTCTCAACCTGTATCTTATATTCTCCAAATTCATCCTTTGACAGGTATGAAATAACTGAGTATTTCACCTGATTCTTTGCTTCTTGAATATTCAATTTATCTCCATTTCCACATACCTAGATATGTTTCACTCGTCAAAATACACCTTCATCGCCCACGCCGGAACATCATCGCCACACGCATCGTCATCTACGAATATGAATGCCGTATCGTACATCGGCTTTCGTTTTGGGTAAGTCCCTTTTCCATCTGTAAAATACAGCAGCCCTCTTAGATTTCTTAGTTCCTTCTTACGTATGAGCTCATTTATATAATGGAATACTGGACGAAAATCTGTTCCGCCAAGGCCTTTAATTTCTAAATTGCGCAGAAAACCATCCACATCATCCCGGTTCTTAAGCACTGTATCATCCTGAATCTCTGCATCACATTGTACCACATGAATGTTAAATTTAGCTCCGATAACATCGTTGTTACAAAGTATCTCGAAGCTTTTGTCAACAAACTTCTTAACTAGTTCGCCATCCGTGGATCCTGAAGTATCAATTGCTATAACGAGGTCGCGAATATTTTTCTCGTCTTTGTACTCGAGAGGCTCGATGAGCGGCATGTCTCTGTACCTATTTAATCCATACGTATACATGATGTAGTCAAATGAATCATCGTCAACCTTAAGAGTCTCATGGTTGGCAGCAAACTTCCTGAGAAATGTGCTGTAATCAATCCGTTTCTCCTCAGCATACCTTAGCTCTCGCTTCATCGTTCCGCCAGCATCTCCGAAGCTAGTGTCATCCATTTCGAGTGCAGTCTTTACCATCTCGCGAATCTTATCCCAATCCTGGTCAGATAGCAGCGCTGCACCATCGCATTCTTCATTATTGTCGGACTCCTCTATGCTCGTTATATCAAACTTCGTATCAGTATCATCGTCGAAGCTTCGCTGCTGATTTTCCTCCTGATCTCGCAGACTAGAATTTTCTAACTCATCATCACCCGCTTCGTAAGTTTCAACTGGCTTATTCAAACTCTTATTAGCTCCGTACCAAAGCGAATGATTATCAACTGTAAATAATTCTTGCATCAGCCCTACTTCAGCTTCAATCGGTGGGTCATTTACAAAAGACTTATATAGTCTATCTACCGAAAGCCTACCTCGTTTAACTTTAATTCTTTTAAGTTCATCTCGTCTTTCACTGCTTTCAGGTGTATTTAAGCAGGGAGCTCCAAGCGACTCAATCATTTCTTCAACAGCAATATCTGATGCCAAATCCCAGTACTGTCTATTTACCTTCTCACTGACATAGTAATGTTTGAAATGCAATGAAGAAGAACATGCATATAATCATGTGTGAATGTGGAAAGACCGCTTTTCATTCTGGCAAATATCTCATCGCTACTATAGTACAGCGTTGTTCCATCTACCATGAAAATACACTTCTTATCGAGCACAATTTCTTTTTTGAGCGCAAAAACAGCAGAGTCCATAAACCGCATGCTTGCGACGATCTTGTCCTGTGCTGCGGCAATTATCTTCTCTGCTAAAATCACATCTTTATTTAATTCTCTATCTTTATGTTCATTATTAAAGCTCTTTGACACCATGAAATCTCCTAGCTGATTCTACATCATCAGCAATGTGTTCGGTGAGCAGCTCTATACTTTTAAATTTAACTTCTGGTCTATGAAGTTTAAGAAATTCAATTTTTATTTCTCTTCCATATAATTCTTCATTTACACCAAATATGTGCGTCTCAATAGATTTATTATAATCACCAATAGTCGGTTTATTACCGACGTTAGACACACTACTAAAAGTAGAACGACCCACTGAGGTGCGTGTAAAATACACTCCATTCATAGGCGATATCTTGGTCGGACTAAGTTCAATGTTAGCTGTCGGAAATCCTATTTTTGAACCGATATGATTTCCGCGAATCACAGTGCCATTGATGGTAAATGGTCTACCGAGATATTCATTAGCCTTTATGATATCCCCGGCTTCTATGTATTTTCTTATGGCAGTTGAACTAACTATTTCAGAACCAACTTTAACCGGGGGGAATTATACTAGTTTCATATCCGTATATGCTACCAAGTTCAAGGAGCAAATTGTCGTCACCACTAGCCCTTGTGCCAAAACGGTAATTAAAACCACAAGATACGCCTTTCGCCTTTAGCTTATCACATAGAATATCTTTAATGAATACCTCTGGCAACATATTCATCGTAACTTCATCAAATGGCACATCGAACACTACTTCAATTCCTGCGTCTTCAAAAAGCTGCAACTTTTCATCATCATTAGCAATAAAGAGTACGCCACCACCAGTCTTCCCAAATAGCTCACGCGGATGATTTGAAAATGTAAAACAAGCTGGCCTTACACCAAGCTTTGCTGCCAGCTTAACGGCAGACTTTAAAATCTTCTGGTGTCCTATATGGACACCGTCAAAATTGCCCAATGCAACTGACGTTTCAAAATCTATATTAATATCTTCAAGTGATCTGTACACCTTCATATTAATTTCTATTACCCATTACTTTCTCTGGTTTTAGGCTGCCATCTTCTTTCATCAAGCAAGTTCCTAGAAAAGCACCTTCTTCGTTATATAGTCTGTATATATCTTCAAAGAATTTTAGCTCATCCTCTGTGATATCAAAACTCCATTTATTAACTATTTTTTCTTTTTGCTTGATAGCATCGCAGGCATCCTCATAAGTCATATAGTACTTTCTTTCTATAGTTCTGCCATTAAAATAAAATGGCTCACTATCGTTTCTAAGTATAAGCTTTCTGAGATTAAGAATAGTAGATTCACCGCTGATGATAATGTCATCTAGTTCAGACTCACTCATCTCTAGCACCTTCTCTAGGTCATGTGATGCTTCGTCTGTAAATACGCCGCTCTTCGTTCTCACAAGCCGCGTCATCGTCGCTCCAACCCCTAGCAATTCACCTATCTCAGAGCAAATACTCCTTATATAGGTGCCCTTCGAACAAGTTACGGAAAAAGATACTTTTTTTGAAGCGATATCTATAGATTTAAATGTAAAATGCTTTATCTCTATCTGGCGCTTTTTCGCTTCGATATCGATTTCCTGTCCTTCGCGAGCATACTTGTATAGAGGGCGTCCATTAACCTTGAGTGCCGAATATTTAGGTGGAATCTGTGTGATCGTACCCCTATATCTACAAGCAAGTAACTCGATATCCTCTGATGTAATATCTTTAACTTCGCGTTCTTCAAGCACTTTACCGGTAATATCTAATGTATCTGTAATCTTACCAAGCTCTAATTCTGCTTCATAAGTCTTCCAATCGTGATCGTAATATTCAATGAGTCTCGTGTCCTTGCCAAAGCAAATAGGAAGAACTCCCGTCGCCATCGGATCGAGAGTTCCTGTATGTCCAACTCGCTTGATTCCGAGCTTGCGCCTAAGTTTAGCTACCACATCGTGAGACGTGTAGCCCTCAGGTTTATTAATGTTTATAACACCGCTATTTTTCATCATTTGACCTAACAAGTTCAGCCTCGAGAGCTTTAGCAATCTCAGCTTTTGCTTCACATATAGTTCCTTCAAAAGTTAATCCCGCCGCACGAATGTGCCCGCCTCCACCAAAGCTCTTGGCAACACGTGCAACATTTGCATAAGATTTAGATCTTAGGCTTGCTCTAACAGTCTTATCGTCTATTTCCTTAAGAACACAAGCTATTTCAACACCGTCGATGCTCATGAGTTTCTGTATTATACCATCAGACTCATTCATCAATGTACCAGTTTCAATCAAGTGCCCCTGAGTTACGGCGCTCATGATAATCCTACCACCGCTAAAAGCTTCCATTTCAGAGATAACCCTGCCCTCAAGCTGAATTGCACCTAGCGACTTTCTATTATATAAAGCTGAGCAATTTTATTACCATCAAAGCCCGGAACCTCATATATCTCACTCACGATTTTATGAGTTCTAGCAGTGGTATTTGAGTGCTGAAAGCTTCCTGTATCAGTGCTTATGGCAGCAAAAATACACTGTGCGATGCTTAGTGTAACTTCTGCTCCCATCTCGCTCGCGATCAGATAGATGAGCTCAGCAGTTGCTGCGGAGCTCGGTTCGATGATTCCAAAGTTGAACTCTGTATCATTTTCCGACACCCCATGGTGATCGATTACCGCCTTTTCTCTAGCTCTATCAAAAACGGCCGCTCTTTCTCCTATCCTACTTCTGCTTCCACAGTCCACAAGAATAGCAAGGTCATATTCATCAAATACATCATAATCTCTAGTAACCACACCGCTCTCTAGAAAATCCAGATTGCGAGGAGTTACATCGTCGGCAAGGACATAAGCCTCTTTACCAAAGCAGCGAAGCACGTGGCATAACGCAGCAGAGGAGCCAAGGCAATCCCCATCCATGTTTACATGAGGAAAAAAATCAGTACCTTGTCGTAATTATGAAGTTTTAAAGCTATTTCCTTATAAGTATTATTTGTCATTATTTATCTTTCCGGCTTATTTATCTCATCGATAATCTCATCAATATGTCTACCATATTCCATCGATGAATCTAGCTTAAAATTGAGCTCAGGAGCATGTCTAAGCTTTATGTCATGAGATATTTTAGTTCTAAATAGACCCTTCGCATTATTGAATGCACTTAGAACCTCTTTGCTAACTTCGTTACTATCTTCTCCGCTCAGCGTGAGAGGTGTGAAGAAGACGGTCGCATAACTTCCATCACTCGACACCTCAACAGCTGATATGGTGATTATCCTAGTAGAAAGTCTCGGATCCTTGATGCCATTAAGTAAATATCCTGAGATGCTTTTCTTAATTTCCTCACCGAGTCTCCCCTGTCTGTAATTCTTTCCCATGTTACCTCTCTATTTCCACCATGTGGAAGCACTCGATTATATCCATAGGCTTGATATCATTGTATGCTTCAATTCCGATACCACACTCATAGCCCTGAGCTACTTCCTTAGCATCGTCCTTAAATCTGCGAAGTGAAGAAATCGTACCTTCATGAATTACGATACCATCTCTTACGAGACGAACCTGAGCATTTCTCTTAACCTTACCTTCAACGATATATGCACCGCCAATAATTCCGATGTTTGGAACCTTAAATGTCTCTCTTATCTCAGCCTTACCTAGAATTTCTTCCTTGTACTCAGGATCAAGCATACCCTTCATAGCGTTCTGTACATCATCGATGATGTCATAGATTACACGATATGTTCTGATTTCAATCTCAGCATCATCTGCTCTCGCCTGAACTGCGGTCGATGGCCTTACGTTAAAGCCTATGATGATAGCCCCTGAAGTTTCAGCAAGCATTACATCTGATTCTGTAACTGTACCAACACCTGAGTGAATTACATTTACTCGCACATCCTCAGTATCTAGCTTCTCAAGCGATGAAATAATAGCACCAACGGAACCTTGTACATCTCCTTTGATGATTAGGTTGAGTTCCTTTGTCTCGCCTTCCTGAATCTGAGAGAAAAGTTTCTCTAGTGTAGTGCTTGCATTTTTTGCAAGTACATCTTCTCTCATCTTCTCCTGTCTGCTCTCTGCAATCTCTCTAGCAACCTTGTCATCCTTTACAGCATTGAATGAGTCACCTGCCATAGGAACATCAGAAAGTCCAAGTATTTCAACAGGTGTAGCAGGAAGAGCCTTTCTGATTGTTTCTCCCTTAAAGTTAGTCATCACCCTAATCTTACCTGATGTTGTACCCGCAACGACACTCTGTCCAGCCTTGAGAGTTCCATTAGTAACAAGTAGTGTAGCGATTGGACCTTTACTCTTGTCGAGTCTTGCTTCAATTACAGTTCCCATAGCAAGCCTGTCTGGATTTGCACGAAGCTCGAGAACCTCAGCCTGTAATAGGATCATTTCTAAGAGGTCTGTAATTCCCTCACCTTTCTTAGCCGATACTGGAACGCTTATTACATCTCCGCCCCAATCCTCAACAAGCACACCATGGTCAGCAAGGTCTTTCTTAACCCTGTCAACATTTGCGCCCGGCTTATCTATCTTATTGATGGCAACAATCATAGGAACGTTTGCCGCCTTCGCGTGGCTAATAGATTCTATTGTCTGTGGCTTAACGCTATCATCTGCCGCAACTACTAGTACAGCGATGTCAGTTACCTGCGCACCACGAGCTCGCATTGTAGTGAATGCTTCGTGCCCTGGCGTATCTAGGAAAACAATCTTCTTGCCATTGATCTTAACCTCAGAAGCACCAATATGCTGTGTAATACCTCCAGACTCACCAGCCGTTACATTGGTATTTCTAATAGCATCGAGAAGCGAAGTCTTACCGTGATCAACGTGACCCATTACTGTGATGATTGGTGCACGAGGCTTTAACTCGTTTTCCTTGTCCTCTCGTAGGTCAAGACCTTCTTCAACAACTTCTTCCTTCTCTTCTGTTACTACAACCTGCATCCCGAGATCTTCTCCGAGCATCTCAACGGTGTCTTTATCGAGAGTCTGGTTTACAGTAGCCATTATTCCAAGCTTCATGAGCGACATGATAATCTTGCTGACAGAAATCTCCGCCTGTTCAGCTAGACCAGCAACAGTAATCGGAACGGTCACAGCCACTGCACCTTCTGGAAGTAGTTCTTCGATTTCAATTTCAGGCTCAGTAACTTTTGGAGCCTTCTTCTTTCTATGTTTAACCTGCTTCTCAAGGTTTCTCTCATCAAAGAAGCGAGACTTACTGTTTTTTCCTTCGCTACGCTTTTCATGTTTGAACTTATCTCGATCTTTATCCTTGTCCTTGTCAAAGAATTTCTTGCTCTTGCCCTTAGTCTGCGGCTTATCTGCCATAGGTGCATCTGCAGCAGCTGAACTCTGTGGTCTTGATGAACTTCTGCTCTGCTTTGAGTCAGCATTTCTGTTCTGTCCATCTCTCTTATCGTTCTTTCTGCCGCCACGCTCATCCTTCTTACTGTCCTTACGTCCGTCTTTGTCGGAAGACTTCTTGCGAGCAGGCTTAGGCTCTTCCTTTGGCGCTGATGATGCATCGAAAATCTTCTTGAAGCGCATTGGCTTGTTAGGAGCATTTTCATATGACTCCTCTTTTTTTTCTCTACCTTTTTTTCTGATTCTTTAGCTGATTCCTCACCTTTATTAGGCTTTCCTTCAGCCTTTTCAGCATCTTCATTTGACGCTACTGCCTTTTCTTTATTCGCTACCTTTGATTCTTTAACTTCATCGGATGGCTTTTTCCTTAACAGCAGTTTTCTTTTTTTAGTAGTCTTAGGCTTGGCTTCTGCATTTTCCGCTTGCACCTCAGCTTTTGCCTCTTTATCTACTGTCACCTTCACTTCTGATTTTGCTTTCACTTCATCAACTTCACCATCTGTAGATTCTGCCTTGCGTGGCATTGGCTTTCCTACTGGTGCCTTAGGTTTATGCGCAAAAATCCTTGCTAATTATTGGAACAGCCTTAATTTTAGGCTTGTTGCTATTCTTATCGGATTTTGAATCCAGTCCCTTCAGTTTGCTAATTGTGTCATTCAATCTATCAGCGTCCTTCTGAGCGAGATTTGTGCGCTCCGACTTTACCTCGATGCCCATTGTATCAGCTGCTTTCTTAATATCCTGATATGACACACCGAGCTCTGTCATCAGCTCATTTACCTTTTTCGTCATCCGCTACCTCCTTGTTTTCTCTAGCATTTTTTCGAGAAGCTCGCTGAGGCTCTTATCATCAATCGCCTTCTTGTAAGCCCTGTTAAATGCTCTATTCTTACGGGCAGACTCTATGCATGACTCCCTTTTACATAGGTAAACGCCTCTGCCTTCGTCATTTCCCGATATATCTTCATAGATTTCCACACCACGGCATGTAAACCTAAACATTTCTCTTTTTGGATGTGAACTCCTACATCCAATGCATCTACGCATTGGCTCTCTGTTTTCATTTAGAGCCATACTTATGCTTCCGCATCTACATCATTTTCTACTTCAGCAGCTTCTGGATCAAGCGGAGCATCTGCAGGCACATCCTCATCGATAAGCATGTCTACCGCCTGTCCATCCTGGTCTTCGTATTCATCAAAATCAAAGCCGCTGTCCTCAAGCTGTGACTTGCTCTTGATATCGATTTTCCAGCCACTAACCCTGGCAGCGAGCCTAACATTCTGTCCCTCCCTGCCTATTGCAAGAGATAACTGCTGCTCTGGAACCACAGCCGTTGCCATCTTTTCTTTTTCACTCACATAGTTGATATATACGCCTTCAACCTCAGCTGGTTTCAGTACATTGCTAATTAGCACAGCTGGGTCCTCGTCCCATACTATGATATCGATTTTTTCACCGAATAGCTCATCAACGATATTCTGAACTCTCGTACCTCTGTTACCAACACATGCACCGACTGGGTCCACGTTTTCGTCGTGTGAATATACAGCAATCTTGGTTCTTGATCCTGCCTCACGAGCTATTCCCTTAATCTCAACCGTTCCATCAGAAATTTCAGGAACCTCTAATTCGAATAATCTTCTTACGAGGCCTGGATGCGATCTCGACAGGAATATCTGAGGACCTTTTGTAGCCTTCTTAACGTCGATTACATAAACCTTTATTCTATCACCTACGTTAAAAGACTCCGTTTTAACCTGCTCCGACAGTGGGAGTATACCCTCAGAGTTACCAACCGACAAGAACATCGTTCCGTTGTTAATTCTCTCAATCTTAGCAGTGACAATTTCACCCTGCTTGTTAACGAATTCATCATAAGAATTGCGTCTTTCCGCCTCTCTGATTCTCTGCACAACAACCTGCTTTTGCAGTCTGAGCAGCGATACGGCCGAAATCTTTTGGATCAACCTGATATTCGATGACATCACCAACTTCATATCTTTCATCATATGATCTAGCCTCTTCAAGCGAAACTTCCATCATGTCATCTTCAACTTCTGATACAACTTCCTTGCTCATTAGAACAAGCACTTCTCCATCCTCACGATCTACCAAAACTCTTACGTTTGGATAGTTTCCGTAGTTCTTCTTGTAAGCAAGCTCCACTGCATCTTCAATCGCAGTGATAATGTCTTCTTTTGAAATGTTTTTCTCACGCTCTAGTTCAGTGAGAGCATCCAGAAAATCTTTGTTCATTGAATCCTCCTAAAAAAATTACTGCTAAATTAATCTTAGAAATTTGATCTGTCGGAATAACGACCTTACGTTCATCTATATCTATCGTAACTTCGCCTGCAGATTTGCCAATCAAAGTGCCCGTGAATTCCTTCCTACCATCGATTGACTTATACAGCTTCACCTCAACCTCTCTGCCTCTAAATCGATCAAAATCAGAAGGTTTAATCAACTCTCTATCAAGTCCCGGTGAGGAAACTTCGAGAGTGTAGCTTCTCTCGATAAAATCTTCTTCATCTAGCTTATCACTCAAAAAACGAGTAACGTCTTCGCACTCATTGATGTCTACGTACTCTGTATCACAGTCAATCGGCTTATCAAGGTAAACTCGAAGCTTCCAGTCCTTACCTTCCTTCTTATATTCAATATTGTATATCTCAAGCTGTTTCCCTGTAAGATACTCATTTAGCAAGTCTTCAATCCTTGCAGTAACATCTTGTTTAGCCATAATTCCTCCCGGAAAAAGTCATAACATAAGTGAAAGAGTGGGTTGCCCCACTCTTTCGCTCTTTAACGTTCGCATATATACTATCATAAAATATTGCAAATTGCAAACTTTTCTACATATCAAAGATGGATACCTGTGCGCTATCCGGTAGTTCATCAAACACTCCGCATGCTTTGAGATCTTCGATATTGGTGCTTGAAAGTTTAGTCTTTCTCTGTACCTCATCTATGGATAAAAATGGTCCTTCCTTGTATGCCTCAGCGAGTGAAATCGCAGCACTTCTTCCTACTCCAGAAACTGCCATAAATGGTATCTTAATCTTATCATCTACAACATTGAACATGCATGGATCAGATACACCTAGCTCTGGAAGAGAGAACTCACAGCCTCGAGATAGAAGTTCGTATATGACTTCATACACTACCTTGAGCTCTTTCTTTTTTGCGGCGCTGGTATCATCGTCTTCAGAGTTTAGTGAGCTTAACGCAGCTTTTGCCGCCTCTACACCTCCTCTAGCTACATTTACATCGAAGTTATCTATCTTGGTTGAAAGCCATGCGCAGTAAAAAGCACTTGGATAGTAAACCTTAAACCACGCCATTCTGAGTGCCATCATTACATATGCTGCAGCATGGGCTCTAGGGAATAGGTATTTGAGTGTCCTACAGGACTCAACGTACCAATCCGGCACACCATGCTCTTTCATGATATCGAGTTCCTCTGGCTTGAGCTCTTTGTTCTTACGCACAGCCTCCATGATTTTAAAAGCGTTACTCTTATCTACACCTTTGATCATCAGATAGTTCATGATGTCATCTCGACAAGATATAAGCTCGTCAATAGTTGCAACACCATTTTTTATTAGGTCCTCAGCATTATTGGTCCATACATCAGTACCATGCGAAAAGCCGGAAATCTTAATCAGAGCTGAAATTGTCTTTGGCTTTATTGCATCGAGCATCCCTCTGGTAAAGTTTGTACCAAACTCGGGTATACCATAAGTGCCATGCTTGAATTCATAATCATCTGGATTGACAATATTTAATGCATCAATGGATGTAAATATGCTTAGCGTCTTCTTATCAGCAATATCTATTCCAAGCGGATCAACACCGGTCATATCCTGTAGATGCCTAATCATCTGAGGTACATCATGCCCGAGTATATCGAGCTTGAGCAGGTTCTTATCAATCTTGTGATAGTCAAAATGAGTTGTTATAAACTCAGCATCTCTGTTATTTGCAGGTTTCTGAACCGGGCAGAATTCGAATATCTCTCTATCGGCAGGAACTACGATGATACCACCAGGATGTTGACCAGTGGTCCTCTTCGTCCCAGTACAGCCGTTTGCAAGTACGAGTTCTTCTGAATTAGAGAAGCTCTTTCCAGTGTTTTCCTCGTATTTCTTCACATATCCAAAAGCTGTCTTCTCGGCGATTGTAGCAACTGTTCCAGCTTTAAAGATATTCTCCTCACCGAATATTTCTCCGACAAATTTATGGGCGATAGGCTGATATTCACCGGCAAAGTTGAGATCGATATCCGGCTCCTTATCACCATTGAATCCAAGAAATGTTGCAAACGGAATGTTCAGGCCATTCTTGTTCATGTTAGTTCCGCATTTTTCACATACTCTGTCAGGCATATCAAAGCCAGTATCATACTTATCCAGCTGATCTGTAAACTTTAAATTATGGCACTTCGGACATATATAATGTGGCTCAAGCGGATTTACTTCAGTAATTCCTGCCATTGTAGCTGCAAACGAAGACCCTACCGAACCTCGGCTACCTACAAGATAACCGTCCTTGTTTGACTTTTCAACGAGAAGCTGCGCTGCCACATACATAACAGCGTACCCATTGCTTATGATAGAATTGAGCTCTGTATCGAGCCTATCCAGAACTTCCTTAGGGAGTGGATCTCCGTATATGCTCTTAGCCCTCGCATAGCACGATTCTCTTAGAGTCTCATCTGCTCCTTCGATGCTAGGTGGGCACTTCTCATCTGGCACTGGCTGAAACTCTTCGGTCATGGACGCTATAAGGTTAGTGTTATCTATGACTATCTCCTTAGCCCTATCACCTAGATATTCAAATTCCTTGAGCATCTCAGCGGTAGTTCTAAGGTAAAGGGAGTTTGAGTTCGTATCATTGAATCCGACCATCGACATGACGATATTACGGTAAATAGCAGATTCTTTATCTGGATAGTGTGAATCTGTAGTTGCAACGACAGGCTTTCTTAACCTATCTCCTAGCTCAACGATCTTCATATTCATATCGATGAGGTCCTGCTTACTCGTCACATGAGGATATCTATCGCTATTTATTAAAAAGTGATTGTTTCCAAGTGGCTGAATCTCTAAATAATCATAATATGATGCAATCTTGAGCAGCTCCTCATCTGAAGCACCTTTTAACACCGCTTGAAAGACTTCGCCAGCCTCGCATGCACTTCCAATAATAAGTCCTTCCCTATACTTATCTAAGACCTTTCTTGGAAGCTGCGGTCTTCTATAGAAATAGTCGATATGCGTATATGAAACTATCTTGTAAAGGTTCTTAAGTCCAGTAAGATTCTTGGCGATTAGGATTATATGATATGTATTTCGCTTTTTACTCAGATTAATATTGCCGCTCTCATCATACGCGTCATCATCTGGATAGAGATACCCTTCCATACCGTATAGAATCTTAATATTTTTTCCTTTTTTTGCGAGCTTCTTTGCTGTATTAGCAGCATCAGGAAATGACTGTACAACACCATGGTCAGTAATTGCTATAGCAGGCTGCCCCCATTCGGCAGCTTGCTTTACCATTTCTTCTACATCATTAAACCCATCGTTTTCACTCATTCTCGTGTGGGCATGTAGCTCTACTCGCTTTTGCCCATCATACGTTTCTTTCCTAGTGCTCTTTACAGATTTATTGATGCTATTAGCAATCATGACGTTCTCATGAATATACTCGTCATATCTAATATCACCCTGAGCGATTATCTCGTCGCCATTTGATACTAATTCATTAACTGCATCAAATTCTTGCTTACTCTTTATAAATGCCTTTACAGCAACAGCCTTCGGTCCTCTGCTAATCCTAAGCGTCATAACCCAGAAGTTCTTCTTCTTAGTATCCTTAATCTCTATTTCGAACACAGTTCCTGATACAGCAACCTTAGTTCGAGCACCAGAAATCTCTGCAAGATTCTCATAAGCAGTTTCAGCCATGGTAATTCTCTTGCCAAGTATTATCCCATTATTATTCATTTTTGGATTCTCAGCAGGCTTGCTATTTGCCCTTGATCCTTGCTGCTTGCTTTCTCCATAGCTCTCGTCATAGAAATAATTAAACTTAACATCATTTATATTTCCGAGTGACTTGATGAGTCTATCCCTCATGACACGCTCTAGTCTTGGCTTACGTCAAAGTTTACGAGCATATCGAGTTCTAGCACTAATCCAGCACTATCAAGAGATATGTTCTTGAAAGATAATGTTAGCTCATCTGCAGGCTTACCAGCAGACTCACTTACCTCTTCTGAAGTCAGTATTCCATTAGGTACTTCAATCATCGATTAATTTTCTCCATCAATGCATTATTTCTTAGTCATATCATTCGACACTATATCAATAAGAGTAGGAATCAACTCGTCTTCAGGCACCTTTGCGATTATCTCTCCATGGGCAAATACAAGCCCTTCCTTATTACCACCGGCAATTCCGTAATCTGCCTCTCTTGATTCGCCCGGTCCATTCACTACACATCCCATGACCGCTATCTTGAGTGGCTTAAACCGAGTATCGCTCTTCTATCACCAAGTTCTCTTAGGCTTTCTTCAGCTTCATTGGCCATTTCAATTAAATTGACCTCAGTTCTGCCGCAAGTCGGACATGAAACAATTTCTATGCTCTTCTCCCTAAGACCGACAGACTCGAGTATTTTACGTCCAAATATAACTTCATTTACCGGATCATCTGTAAGAGATACGCGAAGAGTGGCTCCTACTCCAGCGAGAAGCAATCCCCCGATCCCTACGGCCGACTTAAGCCTACCATTCTCAGGGGTTCCTGACTCAGTTATACCTATATGAAGAGGATGGTCTGTCATCTCCTTAACTAGCATGTGAGCGTCATAGTTCATCTTGACATTAGACGATTTAATAGATAGCACTAAATCATCAAATCCCATTCGCTCAATCTTGCTAAGAGTATCTATCGCACTCTCTGCGAGCGCAGCAGCTGTAACCCCACCATATTTAGCCAGTAGTTTTTTATCAAGCGAACCAGAATTAACTCCTACACGGATTGGAATTCCCTTGTTGCCAGCAGCTTCAACTACCTTAGCAACTCTATCATCGGCACCGATATTACCTGGATTGATTCTGATCTTATCTGCACCAGCCTCAATTGCCGCAAGTGCTAGTTTATAGTTAAAATGAATATCTGCTACGAGTGGCATCTCCGTTTCTTTACGTACTTTAGCAAACGATTTTGCCGCAGCTTCATCAGGAATCGCAACTCTTACTATGTCACAACCAGCAGATTCAAGTGCTTTAATTTGCGCAAGAAGTTTCTCGCTATCTCTTGTATCTACATTTGTCATCGACTGAATTGATACTGGTGCACCTCCGCCAATAAGAACTCTGCCGCATCTAACCTGTTTAGTCATACTACTACCTACCCATCTGTTAATGTCCCAATAACTTAGACAAATCTTGCCATGTGATAAGCACAAAAAGTGCCATGAGAATGGCAAATCCTGCTAAATGCATATATCCTTCCACCTTAGTAGAAATCATATTCCCGGTAATTTTTCTAATCAAAACAAATATAATTCTACCACCATCGAGCGCTGGAAAAGGCAAAAGATTTATAATCGCCATATTTAGACTGATAAGAGCAACCAGATATAAATACGATAAAGTTCCAGTATGAGCTGTTTTGTTCACAAGGCCTGCCATTCCCACAGGACCTGTCACGCTATCTCTATCTATCCCCTTATGCACCATCTGCCTAAGCGCACCTAGCATCTGGCTGTTAAGATTCCAAGTGACCTTCACACCTTGACCTGCACAAACAAACATTGTGTGATGCCCTAGATACTATACCGATTACTAGCCTTCCATCCTTGTCCTTAGTCGGTGTAATGGTATATGCATGATTCTTTCCATCACGCTCTACTACAACCTTCATCGCTTTACCGTCAGTATTCTTAGAGATTGTTGTCACAGTGTCTAACCATGATGACGTTTCTTTTCCATCAATAGATGTTATTCTATCACCAGCGACTAAACCTGACGTCGCTGCTGGCGAACCTGAAACCACCTTATCTAGGGTATTAGTCGGCACCCCAACATATATGGTTATTATAATCATCAAAATTAATGCAACAAGCACATTAACAGCAGCACCAGAAGCTAAAACAATTAATCTCTGCCAAGCTGGCTTATTGTTAAATGCCCCCTCTTCATCACTTTCTTCATTCTCCGCTTCCATCGCACAAAAACCACCTATAGGAATGGCTCTTAGTGAATATTTCGTCTCGCCCCTGTCTTTACTTGCGAGAAGTGGTCCCATGCCTATTGCAAACTCATTTACTTTGATATGAAAGATTTTAGCCGTTATCAGATGCCCAAATTCATGAGGAACTGTGATTATCATGAGCATCAATATTGTCAGAATTACCGTTAGTATCATATAAATCACTTTTACTTAAAGAGCTCTTTTGCCCTAGCTCTCGCTTCCTTATCAATCTCTAAAATATCTTCAATCGTCTGTGGTTTCACCGACTTATGTTCGTCCATCAATCTGCGAAGCGCTCTCTGGATGTCGAGAAAATCTATCTTACCATCTAGAATCATCGCTACAAGCTCTTCATTGGCACCATTAAGCAGTATTGGATAACTACCCCCTTTTTCAATAGCCTCATATGCCATAGATAGGCATTCGAACACATTTGTATCAGGCTTTTCAAAGTGGAATGTTGAACCTTCCGTGAACATGTTTAAGCTCTTACCGGAGTAATGAAGCCTACTTGGATATCCAAGCGCAAGGCTTATCGGAATTCGCATGTCTGGAAGCCCGAGTTGTGCGATAATCGAAGTATCATCAAACTCTACCATCGAGTGAACGATGCTCTCTGGATGAACATGAACGTCAATCTTATCGGGCTCTATATCAAAAAGCCATCTTGCTTCAATAACTTCTAACCCCTTATTCATCATTGTAGCTGAATCGATGGTGATTTACGCCCCATGCTCCACTTCGGGTGATTTAGTGCTTCCTGTAAAGACACCTTCTCAAGCTGCTCCAGGCTATATCCTCTAAATGGTCCACCAGAAGCCGTGAGTAAAATCCTCCTCACCTTTCTTCCGCTATTCCCTTCTAAGCATTGAAAGATTGCGCTGTGTTCACTATCCACTGGGAGTATTTGTACGCCTTTCTCAGAAGCAAGTTTCATAATCAAACTACCCCCTGCAACAAGTGTCTCCTTATTAGCAAGTGCGATATCCTTTCCCGTCAAAATTGCCTCATAAGTAGGTGCCATACCACTTATTCCCATCAAAGCATTGAGTACGATATCAGCATCAACCTTAACAATTTCTCTTAATCCATTGTCACCAATATTCACTTCAATAGCAGGAAAAGCCGCACTCACTTGTGCGGCTGCTTCTTTATTTCCAACGCATACAGCTTCTGGTTTAAATTCCTGAATCTGTTCTATCAGACTATCTATCCTGTTTTTGCAAGTTAGCGCCACAACCTTGAACTTATCTGGATTCTCTCTAACTATATCCAAGGTCTGAGCTCCAATTGAACCCGTACTACCGAGCAAAATTATTCTCTTTATTCCCATTTTTCCTATCTACCCTTAATGAATAAAAAATACCGAGAAATAATATACAAAAGGTGCAACGAAAAGCACACTATCGAATCTATCTAGTATTCCGCCATGACCAGGTATTATTTTGCCATAGTCCTTAATTCCCATCTGTCTTTTAAATGCAGAAGCCGTTAAGTCTCCAGCCATCGATACCGCACCACCGAGAACACCAATAATCGCGCACTGCACTACGATATCCGGCATGACGAAGTAACCAAATAGAGCAGAAAAAATCGATGCCCCTGCGAGTCCTCCAATTGCCCCTTCAATTGTTTTCTTCGGGCTAAGGTTAGGTGCCATCTTATGCTTTCCAAATGCCATACCTGAAAAGTACGCCATAATATCAGCTCCAAATGCAGCTATTAAAACGAGCCAAGTTAGATGTTTATATCTAGATGCATCAATAAGCACTATGAAATATGGAAATAGCACAACATATACTATACCTGTAAGTGTAGCGATTGAGTCGCTAATTCCGCGACTCTTGATATCCCATCCATAAACTAGGCTTGCCATAACTGAAGCAACAAGCCATACTCCAACAAAATCCGATACATTGCCAAGTGTAAGGTATCCCGCATATAAGATAACGGCCATAGCAATGGCAATCTTACGCGAAGGTCTAATATCACAGGCATTGAATCCATCAAAGAATTCTTTTACTCCAATTACCGATATTAGGAGCGCGGCTCCTACAAGCCAGATACCACCAAAATAAAGTACTGCGAGCAGCGGCAACATCACTAGTGCCGAGATAATTCTAGTTTTCATTACTTATCTTCCTTTTCTCTCCCGCCAAATCGCCTCTTACGATGTGAGAATTTCTCAATCATAGCCGTAAACTCTTCTGGTGAATAATCTGGCCACAGTGTGTCAGTAAACATCATTTCACTATAAGCAGCTTGCCAGATTAAGAAGTTTGACAGTCGTTCTTCACCACTCGTTCTTATGATTAAATCTGGATCAGGAATATTCTTATGCAGGACACCAGTATACAGATGATTTGATACCTCATCCTCTGTCACATCAACCGAAATCCCTTCATCTGCAAGAGCCTGTCTATCAATTATAATCTCGTTGATAGCCTTAACAATCTCATCTCTACCGCCGTAATTTAATGCAATATTGAATACAAGTCCATCGTTATCCCTTGTCTTGTCAAGTAGTTCATCTATCGCTCTTACGGAATCGCCTGGTAGCATATTATAGTCACCAAGTATGTTGATACGAACATTATTCTTAATAAGCTCTTTTAACTCTGAATCCACATATTTAATTATAAGCTTAAATATACCAGAAACCTCTTCTGTACTACGCTTCCAGTTTTCCGTAGAAAAAGCATAAACTGTTAGGTACTTAATTCCAAGATTTGAAGCGGTGATAACTATCTGTTTCATCGCTTGCATACCTGCATTATGCCCGAATAGACGAGGTCTGTTCTTGCTCTTAGCCCATCGCCCATTACCATCCATAATAACAGCTACATGCGTGGGTAATTTACCAATCTCTAACATCCTGTAACCTCATAAAAAGCAAACGTGACCTAGGCCACGTTTGCTAAGAATTATACTTCCATTACTTCCTTGTTTTTACTTTCAATGATAGCATCGATTTCCTTAACAGCCTTATCTATCTTTTTCTGAACATTATCCAGTTCACTCTTGCAGTCATCTTCAGTAATTTCATGTGCCTTCTCTTGCTTTTTAAGCTCTTCGTTTTCCTCACGTCTTATATTGCGCACTGCAACTTTTGCATCCTCTCCAAACTTCTTGACATGTTTAATCAGTTCCTTGCGTCTCTCCTCAGTTAGTTGCGGAATTGTAAGTCTGATTACCTTTCCATCATTGGATGGATTTAAGCCTAAATTCGCTTCATTTATAGCATGCTCAATATCCCCAATTGAACTTGCATCAAAAGGTGCAACCATGAGTGTGCGTGGATCTGGTGTTGTGATGTTGGAAAGTGACTTTAGAGGAGTCGGTACTCCATAATAACTAACCATTACCTTGTCGAGAAGTGCTGGATTTGCTCTTCCTGCTCGAACTGTGTTCAGGTTCTCTTTAAGAACGTTTTTAGTAACTTCAATCTTCTCTTCTAAGCTCTTCTTAGCCATGATTTCCTCCGTGATAGTTAATATAAATTTTTAAATATTGCCAAACAAAGCGATGAGTAACTACTCTACTAGAGTACCTATATTCTCACCATTTATAACTTTCATAAGCCCGCCTTCTTCCGCAAGTGCGAATACATATAACTTAATGGAATTGTCCTTGCAAAGAGTTGCTGCAGTTAGATCCATAACTTTTAAATCCTTCTCAACGATATCCATATACGTCAAGTGTTCATATCTAACAGCGCTTGGATCAAGCTTTGGATCCGCAGAATATACAGCATCAATAGCCTTTGCCATGAGAATAACCTCGGCGTCCATCTCAGCTGCCCTAAGAGCAGCAGTCGTATCTGTTGAGAAGAACGGACTTCCAGTTCCTCCGCCGAATATTACGACCTTACCCTCCTTCAAATAATCGAGAGCTTTGCGCCTAGAGTATCCTTCAGCCATATCCCTAATCTCAATAGCTGTCATAACTTTTGCTTCGCAGCCGATTGAGAGAAGTGAATCCTGTAAGGCTAAGGCGTTCATAACTGTGGCAAGCATACCCATGTAATCGGCAGTAGCCCTATCTATACTTCCACCGGTACGACCACGGAAGAAATTTCCTCCACCGACGACAATAGCTACATCAACACCATTCGCTCTGATTTCCTTTATCTGCTTAGCGGTCTTGAGAGTCACATCTGGATTAACCCCAAATTTATCTTCTCCAGCAAGCGCCTCGCCACTCAGTTTAATCAAAACTCTTTTGTACTTAATGCCCATGATAACTCCTTATGATATCTATTTTTTGATGTCCGCTAGGTACATAACTGTAAACTTGTTACCGTCTTCAGATAGCTCAATGAGTTTCTGATATTCTGCTGCTTTACCGCTGCTGCTCTTTGACTGTATGAACTGCTGCAGCAAATCGTATACACGCTCTTCCTTTTCTGGTTCCATATAATCAAAGGAAACATCCTTCATCCCTTTGAATGTTCTCACGGTTTTAAAGAAATCCTCCTCGTTGCACACACCATCGATTAGACCGAGTTCTTTGGCTTGACTAGCTGAATAGACACGTCCATCCGCAATCTCTCTCACTCTACTCTCGGACATATTACGGCCCTTAGCAACAATCCTAACAAATTGATTATATGCTTCATCTATTAAACTCTGAAGTATTTCACGTTGCTCATCTGTGAGTTCAGTTGTCATGCTGCCCATAGCTTTATTTCGGCCGCTGGTAATCGTATTGGTCTTAATCCCGAGCTTATCTAGCAAACCTCTAACATCATAGAGAGTCCCAGTCTTAACACCTATTGATCCGGTCCATGTATTTCTATTAGCATAAATCTTATCTCCAGCCATCGCGATATAGTATCCACCAGATGCGGCCTGATCTTGAAAATAGAAATAAACCGGACGCTTTGTCTCACTCTTATACTTCATGAGTTCCTCGTATAATTCGTCAGATGTATAAACACTACCACCTGGAGAATTAACTCGGATGACAATACCTTTATTTGACGAATCATCAATCAGTTCATTGATTGTATGCATCGTCCAATTGTGATCATAAGTAGCTCTCGCACTGACATCGCCAATCTCGCCCTGAACATCTAGAACGGCAACTGAATTGCCTCCAAATGAACTTTTTCCAGATAGGGAGCTGAACCTAGCTCCGCCAATATATGCTAGTGTTGTGAGCACTATACCTATAGTCAGCATAAGAACAAGGACTATTATCACCGCTATAAGCCATGAATTCTGGCTCTTTGTAGCTTGTCTACTCTTACCGCCGTAATTATCCTTGATATTGTTATCTCTCATATTGTAATCCCTATATCCTATATATTAATCGATTAAGTAAATGTATAGCTAATCATATGTTAGCAAATATCTCAATTATTATCTAGGTGTTATATCAATAACTTCTGCTGAATCTACTGCTGCACTAACAAGAGCCTCTACATCTAGTGCTTCTTCGGACTTTTCAATTTTACTTAGCTTTGGCTTTGTAACAGGATGCTTAGGCAAGAATACCGTGCAGCAATCTTCATAGGGCTGAATTGAGATATCATACGTTCCAATCTCCTTAGCCTTATCCATAATATCCACTTTATCCATGGCTATCAGCGGTCTCATAACCGAGCATCTTAACCACACTGTCAGTAACTACAAGCGCTTCCGCAGTCTGGCTAGCAACCTGCCCGAGGTCTTCTCCAGTTATCAGCATCATATCCTTCTTTCGAATCGCAATCCTCTCGGCTATACGCATCATAAAACGTCTAACGAGCAGCGTCGTCTCCTCTTCAGGGCAGTTTTTTACAATTTCTTCCTGAATTGGGAGAAGGTTTACAACATGCATTCTAATGGTTCCCATATATCCAGCAAGTGTCGCACAGAGATCCTCGACTTTCTGCTGGGCACGAGGACTGGTATAAGGATATGAATGGAAATGAACAGCCTCGATCCTCATACCACGTTTTGCCATCATAAATGCTGCCACTGGACTATCTATGCCTCCAGACATTAGGATTAGCCCTTTGCCATTCGTCCCAAGAGGTAGCCCACCAAAGCCTTTTATCTTATCCCTAAATATATATGTACCTTCACGGCGCACATCTACATATAATTCACAGTCAGGATTATGAACATCCACAGACAAAACCTTGCACGTTTTAAGAATCTTAGCTCCCACTATCCTGCCAATCTCTGGTGACTGTATAGGGAAAGTCTTATCAGCCCGCTTTCCTTTTACTTTGAAGGTCTTAATTCCCTCTTTCTCTATAAGCTCCATCATGAACTCTGCTGCAGCTTCGCCGATTTGCTCGATATCTTTTTCCGCTTCAACGGCTGGACTTACTGAAGCAACACCAAAAACCTTTGAAACTCTTCTTATTACATCTTCTCTATCAATTTCCTTAGGAACCTTTACAATCATGAGTCCGTCATTCCACTTCGATTCTGTATTTTCATACGAAGTGAGAACCCCACGAACTCTCTCAAGAAGCACTCTCTCAAAATATGGCTTATTCATGCCCTTAAGCGCAACTTCTCCACATCTAACAATGTAAATATTTTTCTCGTTCATCATAACACCTATCTGAAGCTACCTAATCTTCTAAATCTTTTAACAGCTGCTGAGACCTTAGCAACAACCTCAGCCATCTCCTCTAGCGTATTAAACTCAGAGATACTAAATCTAATAGCACCTTCAATTTCTTTGTGACCTAGCCCCATTGCAGCCAGTACATGGCTATCGCTATTCTTATGAGATGAGCATGCCGAGCCCGTTGATACGAATATCTCATCCTGCTCTAAAGTATGAAGTATGACTTCCCCCCTAGCACCTAGAAATGAAACATTAAGAACCGAAGGAAAGCGCTTTCCATAATCAGAAACGTCAACCCCCACATCTATAGTGCCGTTAACTATTATATCATCAAGTTCAGACATTAGGCCTTCACGTAGTCGATTATTTAAATTGATGATATGTAATTGCTTTTCTGCCAAATTATCATAAGCAAGCTCTGTAGCTAACCCAAGTCCTGATATGCCCTGCGTATTCTCCGTGCCAGAACGATTCCCGTTCTCCTGACCGCCTCCAGTGATGAATGCCGGAAGCTTGAGTCCTGACTTCACATACATCGCTCCAACGCCCTTAGGTGCATGAAATTTGTGACCACTTATTGTAATTAAATCAAAAGGCACTGATCTAAGATTCATCTTGCCAAATGCCTCGAACTGCATCAGTATGAAATAGTATATTTGTTCCATGAGCTTTATTGTAATCCTTGACAAGATCATATGCTGCTAAGATAGGCTGAATCATGCCAGTTTCATTATTTACAGCCATCAGCGTGACCAGTATTACATTATCGTCTAATTCCTCTTTTTAAACAATCTAGCTTAATAGTTCCGGTATTATCCACATCGAGATAGCATATTTCAAATCCATCTTCAGCTAGTTTCTTGCAAGGTTCCATAATCGCAGGGTGCTCAATCTTAGATGTGATAATTTTGTTACCTCTTCGTCTCAGCTTTCTCGCGGTGCTCAATATGGCGGTATTATCACCTTCGGTACCGCCAGAATTGAATATGATTTCCCCGTTTGCTGGGAAGGCTTTGGAAACCTGTCCTCTTGCTTCGCGAATTAACTCGGCGCTCCTAAAGCCGAGCATATGGAGCGATGAAGGGTTTCCAAAGTCTTCCTTACTCAGTTTATATATGAGCTCTGTCACTTCCTCGTATTGACATGTTGTTGCACTATTATCTAGATATATCATTATTTCTCCAATATCATTGATTGCTTTTAAAAAGCTCTCCGCAAGCGGAGAGCTTAATTTTACTTTGCATAATCTATTGCGCGAGTCTCTCTGACTACATTGACCTTGATGTTACCAGGATACTCAAGCTCAGCTTCAATCTTCTTAGCAATTTCTCTAGCCAACATCGGAATTTCATCATCCTTAACCTGGTTTGGCTTAACTGCAACTCTGATTTCACGACCAGCTTGAATAGCATATGATTTATCAACGCCTTTAGTAGTATTTGCAATATTCTCTAGGCTCTGAAGTCTCTTTATATAAGCTTCAAGAGTCTCTCTTCTTGAGCCTGGTCTAGCAGCAGATAGAGCATCTGCAGCACCTACAAGAACTGCTTCAAGTGTCGTTGCTTCAACATCTCCATGGTGAGCTTCAACTCCATTGATAACCTTCCAGGACTCCTTATACTTCTTGCAGATATTTACACCTATCTCTACATGTGTTCCTTCAACTTCGTGATCGATAGACTTTCCAATATCATGGAGTAATCCTGCTCGTTTTGCTAACTTTGGATCAAGCCCTAGTTCCGAAGCCATCATACCTGCAAGGAGAGCAACTTCTACAGAGTGCTTTAATACATTTTGACCATATGAAGTTCTGTATTTTAGTCTACCTAAAGTTTAACCATCTCAGGATGGAGATTGTGAACACCTGTCTCGAAGCAAGCCTGTTCACCCTCCTCCTTGATAATGTTGTTGACTTCCTTTGTAGCCTTCTGTACCATCTCCTCGATGCGCGCTGGATGAATTCTTCCGTCTGAAATAAGCTTCTCGAGCGCTCTTTTAGCGATCTCTCTTCTTACTGGATCGAATCCTGATAAAATTACCGCCTCTGGTGTATCATCGATGATTAAGTCGACTCCAGTTAGTGTCTCAATGGCTCTGATATTTCTTCCTTCTCTTCCGATGATACGGCCTTTCATATCATCGTTAGGAAGTGCCACTACTGAAACAGTCGTCTCTGCAACCTGGTCAGCCGCACATCTCTGAATTGCTAAAGTAATTATCTCTCTAGCCTTCTTATCTGCCTCATCCTTAGTTTCTTCTTCAACTCTAGTTATAATGGCCGAGGCATCTTTTCTCACATCCTTCTCGATTTCTTCAAGCAGGAGATGCTTTGCCTCATCCTTTGAGTAACCAGAAATCTTCTCAAGTTCAGCAATCTGCTTCTCAATGTACTGATCGATTTCCTTATGCTTCTCATCCATCGAGCGCTCACGTTTTGATAAACCCTCTTCTCTACGCTCGATGCTTTCTAGTTTCTTTTCAATGTTTTCTTCCTTCTGAAGAATACGTCTTTCAGCTCTTGTAACCTCATTACGTCTGTCGCGAATTTCGTTCTCGAGATTTTCCTTGATTTGGTGCACCTCTTCTTTGGCTTCAAGAACCTTTTCTTTCTTGAGATTCTCAGCGGAACTTTCCGCATCAAGAATTATGTTCTGAGCCTTTTGCTCTGCACTTCCAATTTCTTTCTCTCCGACACGCTTACGCACACTGTAGCCAAGCAACAATCCAATAATTAGGAATGCTATACCAGCCACCATAGTTATTAATAGCGGTGTCATGTTCAACTCCTTATTTAGTTATTTGTTAGTAATACAGTATATTTTTACTTATTAATTATTAAAAATAAGTATTTCGTGTATATAATCATACTGATTAATTATATATTTTAATGAAAACATAGTCAACTATTAGAGAATCTCTCTAATCATGCGTTCCGCTATTTTATCGAAATTTCTAGCTATATATGTGTCTCTTTTTGCCACTATTGGTATGCCAATATTACACGAAGCACGAATATTTTCATCCTCCATAATCACACCTAGTAGTTGCGATCTAAAACGCAAGTCGATCTCTACCAAGCTAGGCCCACATCCAAGATCATCACTCACAGGCATAACTCTATTTAAGACATAATGCCTGTTCATAATCTCGTTTTTTATTAATCTATCCTCTATAGCGTCTGCGTCTCTTATTGCAGAGTAATCTGGAGTTGTAACTATTATTACTTCATCAGCAGAACTATGGCACAAATCAACAGCACGATTTATACCTGGTGCACCGTCCATAATCACGATATCATACTCACCTTTAAGGTGTTCTATAAGTTCATCGATATCCGCCCTTGATATATCAATCCAGTTTCCACCTTGATGTGCAGGGATTATAGCAAGCTTATCCACAAAGTTAGAATGTATGATTGCATCCCTAGGTTCACATGTTCTCATAATTACATCATAAACATCAAATATCGCTTCATTTTGAACACCAAGATAGAGATCCAAATCTCTCATCCCCATATTCATATCAAGCAAAATAACACGCTTACCCATATATGCAAGCGTTAATCCGATGTTCGCAGCAAATGTGGACTTTCCCGTGCCACCTTTTCCAGACGTGATGTAAATTGTTTTGGACACCTTATCACACTCTCCATTTAAGAATCTTGTTCAATAATTCCTTCGCTTCTTAGACTAACATAGCTATCACATCCGACTATTATGTGATCAAGCAGCTTTATCCCTACTATCTTGCCAACCGCTTCGAGTCTTTTTGTTGCTGCAATATCAAGGTTGCTAGGCGTAGGGTCACCGCTAGGATGATTATGTGCAATTATAATGGCTGCAGCACTACGCCTTATAGCAATGCTATAAACCTCTCTAGGATGGATATCGGCAGAATTTAATTCGCCAATAGAGACCGTATATTCAGATTCAATTTTACACTTTGTATTAAGAATAAACATCTGAACATGCTCGCGCTTTGCCCCACGCATGCGCTCCATATAAATTTCAGCTATATCCTCAGCAGTTGTAATTGTCTTACCGGATTGTAGACTAGACCTTCTAACGCGTCTAGCTAGTTCCATGCTAGCAACAATTGAGCAAGCTTTGCTAATCCCTATACCGTCTACATTAAGCAGCTCTCTAGCATCCACACTAGCGATATTCTGTGATAAATCATCAGTGTAGTTCATCACTTCTTCCGCTAACTGAATCACCTTTTTTTCTGCTGCTCCAGTCCTTAAAATTAAAGCCAAAAGTTCGACATCAGAAAGTGATGATGCCCCAGAATACATTAGTTTCCTGTGGCAACCTGTATAGGTTGTTATTTTCATTATCCATATATAACCCTCTCTCGAGAGCAACACAATAGAATTATATCAAAACACCCTGTCTGCAACAAGCGCAGACAGGGTCCAAAATTCCTTAATTTAGAATATTATATTTCAATTATTATATTGGTTCTAATATCTACCACGCTGGAGTATTGTTAAATTCTTAAGTGCCAGCAAAAGCATCATTACAAGCATCATAATTAACGCTTTTTCAACATAAATATTGTCAGCTACCGCATAATTACAGATAATTCCTGCGAGAAACACTAACATAGCCATAAAGCAGTACCTTAAGCGAGCAGCGTACATTATAATCTCTTTACGTTTCTTGTCTTTTTGACCCACTGTAGTTACATACTTCACCACATAAAGAACACTAAACACTGCCTGAAACAAGATTATCGCTGTAAAACCATACAGAATCTTTTTGTCCGTTGTTCCAAAAAATCCGGCTATTTCAGAATGGAACAAGATAAGTATATCGAATAAAAATATCAGGTAACAATACCCTCTAACTTTACCAAGTGCAATCGCACCTTCTTTCATACATGACCTCCATTACTAATTGCACGAAACTTTTGCGGCCATAGCTACAATTGTATTTACAACCTCATCAATAGTCATATCAGAAGTATCTAACCTAATCGCATCTTCAGCCTGAACCAATGGATTAAGCTTCCTATTCATATCCTGATAATCTCTATCTTTGATTTCCTCGTGTATATCATCAAGATTTGCTTTTATCCCTTTTGACCTAAATTCATCATATCTACGGCGAGCCCTAACCATAGAATCAGCAGTTAAAAAAACCTTGAGTTCTGCATCTGTCAAAACATTGGTTCCTATGTCCCGCCCGTCCATGATTACACTTTTACCAGCAGCAATTCTTCGCTGTATGTCGACAAGCTTGCTTCTAACTTCTGGTATTTGAGAATAAATTGATGCAAATTTGGAAATCTCCTGAGTTCTTATAATATCGCTGACATCATCCCCGTCGAGAATAATCTTACCATTCACAAAATCAATAGTCGTCTCCTCTAATATATTGCTAATAGATATTAAATCATCAGGTTTAATTCCCTTGCGATTGAGTTTTAGTCCTACAGCACGATACATAGCACCAGTATCAATATACTCGAGACCTAGCTTATCGCCTACAAGCTTGGCAATAGTACTTTTGCCTGCACCACCAGGCCCATCAATAGCAATTCTTATCATCTTCGCACCTTAATTCTCGTCAGCGGAATCTTCTTCGCCAGTCGACTCTTTTACATATCTCTCTGCGTCGTGACCATTTCTATCCTTTTCCAGTAGATTATTTATTTCTTTTACAAAGGTATCTATATCCGTAAATCTATGATATACAGATGCAAATCTTACATATGCTACCTGATCTAAATCACGAAGTTCATCCATGATAAGAGCCCCTATCATCTTGCTGTCTATCTCTTTTTCCATAGTGTTGTTTAGGCCACGTTCAATGTTATCAGCAATTCTCTGCACGTCATCGTACTTAACCTTGGTTTTCTCGCAAGCCTTTAATACGCCATTTATCAGTTTGTTGCGGTCAAAACTCTCTCTAGTACCATCACTTTTTATGACCACAAGTAGCGAGTTTTCAATCTTCTCGAATGTTGTAAAACGCTTATGACACTTGTCGCACTCACGACGACGTCTAATAGCAAGACCTTCTTCAACAGGTCTAGAATCAACAACCTTTGTATCAGGATTACCGCAATAAGGGCACTTCATATCGTTCCTCCATGTTTAATTAACAATAAAAAGTTTCGTAGCATATGATTTATCAATTTATTTATGGTTTATCTTAATTAAGTATATATAAGGGTTGCATTCAGCATAAAGCTACGGCAAAAGTTATTTTGCAATGCTGTCCTTTAGGACTTTCGCCATAACCTTCTCGTACACCATGGTGTCGTATAGATTGTTCTGATCCGCATATTTTTCAATCGACATACCAGCAGCCTTTTCATACTGAGAGCGTGTATAACCTGCATCCTTAAGCAGTTTATCTAAGTATTCCTTGTATTCCTTGTCAGATACTTTGATATTATACTGCTTAGCTAGAGCAAATAGCACAAGTTCTTGCTTAACAGTATTCTTTGCTGCAACTTTCGCTTGGTTTTCAAAAGCTTTTTTGGACATACCCATCGAGCTCTTTAAATACTTCTCATAAGACATATCGTTTTTCTTAGCTAGAGACTTGTACGTGTCAATCATCTTCTTCTGAGCATCCTTAAGTTCCTTGCTAGGATATTTCTTAATCTTGCTTGAGTTCAATATCTTCTGGAACAATTCCTGTTTCTCGGAGCTTGCTGCCTGAGCTTTCTTATCCTTCAAAAGCTGTTCTTTGAGATTTTTCTCATACTCAGCTTTATTCTTGAATTTTGTATTCTTTTTTACAAATTCATCAGTATACTCAGGTGTAACAGTCTTAACTAGAGAGTTAAGCTTTATTGTAAACGTCGCTTTCTTACCTGAAAGCTCAGTGTTATTAGAATAGTTAGCAGGGAACGTAACCGTTATATCAAAAGTCTCTCCCACCTTATGTCCAACTATCTGCTCAGCAAATCCACTGATAAAATTACTATCTCCCAGATTCAGTTCATATCCAGTAGCAGATCCACCATCAAACTTCTTGCCGTTAATCTTACCCGTATAATCAATGTTAACTATGCTATCTGAAGCTGCAGTTCCTTCTTTTACCTGTTCCTTGGTTTTCGCCTGTTCCAGCGTAGTATTAATTGCATCTTGGACCTCAGCATCGCTCACTGAAGCATCAGCCTTGGTGTACTCAAGATTCTTATATTTGCCTAGCTTTACATATTTACTAAAATCATCATAGTTATACTTGTCTGGTACAGATGCTCCACCGCACGCAGTAAGCATGAGTGCACCGGCTACCATAACCGCCACAATTGTCGACTTGCATATTTTGTTACGTGACATATTAAAACCCCTTATATATTGTACTTGAAGTTGTCTATACTTATAAATTCTTTTCAATATATATTATCATAGCAAAATCGAGGGTTCAACGAGTTTCACAGTAACCACACGAGTATTACAATTAATAAATCTTAAGAAATAACAAATGACAGGGATAATTCCCTGTCATTTGAGTTAATCATTATTTTCTTGTTCTCTGCGCTTTGCAAGTGCAGCCTCTTTACGTGCTTTTGCTCTTTCTCGCTTAAGAACTTCATTTCTCGCCATTAACCCCCACCAAGTAACCGCGCACACAGCAACGATTAGGCCAGCGATAAATATAACGCCAACATGGCTTAGAAAATATTCCATTATTAGTTAGCCTTCTTTGCCAGTTCGCAAAGCTCAGCAAAACCTGCAGCATCATAGATAGCCATCTCGGAGAGCATCTTTCTGTTTAGCTCTACGCCGGACTTCTTTAGACCGTTCATCAGGTTGCTATAGTTAATGCCGTTAGCTCTTGCAGCAGCATTAATTCTTGCAATCCAGAGTCTTCTATATTCTCTCTTCTTGTTCTTTCTTCCAACGAAAGCAGATCTTAGAGCTCTCATAACTGCAGGGTTAGCAGCTCTGAAGTTCTTGCTTCTCTGTCCGTAGAAGCCCTTTGCCTGCTTTAAAATCTTCTTGTGTCTCTTATGAGCGTTTACGCCCTTCTTTACTCTTGCCATATCTTAAAACCTCCCTAAACTACTTTGCCATTGATCTAAGCATACGCTTTGTATCTGCACTAGTAAGCACTGTGGACTTACGAAGACCTCTCTTTCTCTTTGCAGTCTTCTTTGTCAGAATATGGCTCTTAAATGCCTTGTTTCTCTTAATCTTACCTGAACCAGTAAGCTTCATTCTCTTGCTTGCGCCTCTATGAGACTTCATCTTGTTCTTTGCCATAATGATTTCCTCCTAAGTTGTTAATTCATTACTTACTATTCTTTGGTGATAGGAACATAGTAAGACTTCGTCCCTCAAACTTTGGCTTCTTATCTATGATGCCGTATTCAGAAACCAGCTCTGCGAAGCTGTTCATAACATCGAAGCCTTTCGCTGTATAATCACGTTCTCTCCCTCTGAATCTAAGGCTAACCTTGACCTTATCTCCATCCTTTAGGAACTTGATTGCTGTATTCGCCTTTACATTTACATCGTGCTCCTCGATAAATGTGCTGAGACGAACCTCCTTAACCTGCATGGTCTTCTGGTTCTTCTTAGCCATCTTATCCTTCTTCTGGAGCTCGTAGCGATATTTCCCGAAGTCTAGGATCTTGCAAACTGGCGGTTCAGCATTCGGAGAAACATTTACGAGGTCTAGATTAGCCTCTTCTGCAATTGCAAGCGCTTCTCTTATGCCCATAACTCCGCGCATATCTCCATTTTCATCTATCAAACGGACTTCCTTTGCACGAATATCTCCGTTGATCTGTTGTTTATCCTTGCTAATTGGTCTACCTCCATATAATAAAAAAAGCGGATACAGAAGTATCCGCGAATTAACTGAAATAAATCAAGTTATTGATAACCCGTACGCCTGTGCCCACAAGGTGAGAAGCGGATAACTTCTTCTTTGACTAGATGATTATAGACTATTGCTGAACTTGTGTCAATACTAAAAGACATATGCCTTTACTGTTTTTCAACTTCTTGTTCTGGCTTCATATTCTCCCAGTTCCACTCTCCTTTACACACAACCCTATTATACGAAGGTAACACTACTGAGATTATCGACATTATTCCTAGAATTATCAGGTACCAGTTATATGGAATCATACTAGTCGGATTTACTGCATTTTTAGTCAAGCTGGCGATTAGAAGGAACTGTGCTCCGTACGGAATGAAGCCCTGCATTATACATGAGAATATGTCGAGGAACGAAGCTGTTCTTCTAGGATCAATCTTATACTTCTCTGAAATTTCTTTGGCAATCTCACCAGTAACGATGATCGCTACTGTATTGTTAGCTGTTGCAGCATCTGTTAAAGCTGCTAATGCCGCGATTCCTACAGATGCAGATTTAGGACCTTTTAATAGCTTACTTGTCTTATCTATAATCCACTTAAGACCACCGTAATGCTTAGTAAGTTCTGCAAGACCACCTACAAACATTGATAAAATAAATACTTCAATCATACCCTGGTAACCTGTCCAGATTTTAGCTGCAACTTCCATAAGACCAATCGCACCAGTTCCAACACCTACTGCTGAAGCGCTGATAATTCCGATAATCAGTACGGCGAACACATTGAGTCCTAATAATGCGAGCCCGAGGACAAGCACGTATGGTACTACCTTTATCAAGTTATAATCTAAATTTCCAGTTACAGTACCACCCTTGCTAAAGATAACCATAAGTGAAAGAGTAATTAGCGCAGAAGGAATAGAAATCCAAGCATTAGTTTTAAACTTATCCTTAAGATCTACCCCTTGAGTCCTTGTAGCAGCAATAGTCGTGTCAGAAATCATCGACAGGTTATCCCCGAACATCGCACCTGTGAGAACAGCAGCAACCACGAATGACATATTAAGATCTGCTGTCTTAGCCATATTATAAGCAATTGGAACTATAGCTCCCACAGTACCCATAGATGTGCCAGTAGCAGTAGATAGAAATGCTGCTATTATGAAAATTCCTGGGACAATGAACCTAGGTGGAATAATCGCGAGTCCAAGATTTGCTGTTGACGATACTCCTCCCATCGCACCGGCAACAGAAGAAATGCACCTGCTAAAAGGAATATCATGAGCATCGTCATAATATTTTCATCCCCAGCACCTCTTGCAAATAGTTTAAAATTATTGTCGATTCCCGTCTTGTGATACATTAAAAAAGCCAGTATAACTGCAATTGTCATAGCGACCACAGAAGGAAACTGATAAAATGCCATCTCTACACCCTTGGAATGTAGGACAATTCCAACGCCCAGGTAGATAACTATAAAGAATAGAAGTGGAATTAACGCCAAGCCACTTGCTTCTCTTTCCTGATGAAGTTTAACTTGTTCTTTCATTAAAATACCTCAGTAACTCGTTCAGCAAAAAAGCAATATATTAAATTAAAGCTTTTACTAATCCTATAAAAAGCATTATTATTTATTTTACACAAAATTACACTCTCTTACACTGTAAATTTGTATTTTTCTTTGTATTTTAAGTGATTTTTATATAACTTTGTAAGTGTATCATTAAATTTAAAACGTCAATGGCATCAATCTAATGTTACAATCATTATTAGCAAATGTTTTTAGTTTATATAATAATGAGGAAATAATAAATGAAGTATTACAACATCTGCTTGGATGATACTGATTATTTATACTTAGGAAGAAATTCGAAACTTAATGTACAGTTCTGTCCATTGATAAAGAAAAAAAGTAGTATATTTTTATAAGATTGTAGAGTAAGGTCTTTACTTTGTTTTTAAAGATCTAATGTGTTCAATATTTATAATAAGGATTTAACATATAAATACAATAACAAAAATCAATGGTCACACTGATAAAATTTATCGTATTGCAATATCACATTTAACAATATACAATTAATAAAATGAAATATTGCTGGGGGAGCGATAGCTGAGAGTTGCTTCACTTACGTATCAAATCGGTCATTTTATACATTAAGATGAAGCGAGACCCTTCTACCCTGCGGATAATGCCGTAGCGGGAAGCTGGCTAAAACATACAAGCACCCCCTCCTGTATAATAGGAGGTTTTTTTATGACTTTACAAAGTTTTGTTGAATCAAGAGTTGGTCAGGTATTGATTGTATTTATAATCATCCTGTTACTTTGCTTAATTACAGTTAGTGGGAAATCAAAGAATGATAACAAGAAAATAGATGTTAAAGCATTAACCATTTCCTCACTTCTAATTGCAATTGCTGTGGTACTATCCAACATTAAGATATTTACCATGCCTCAAGGAGGCTCTGTCACCCTACTCTCACTTCTTCCAATAGCGGTAATCACATACCTGTACGGAACAAAGCGCGGAGTAACTGCCGGAGTTGCGCTCGGTCTTGTAAATCTAATCTTTGGACCTTACGTAATCCATCCGGTTCAGCTACTTCTCGACTATCCGATTGCTTTCGGAGCCCTCGGTCTTGGTGGAGCACTGCGCGACGGAAAGAACGGGCTCACAAAGGTATACCTTACAGGTGTATTTGCAAGATACTTCTGTGCTGTGGCATCGGGTATAATCTTCTTTGGAGCGTATGCACCAAAGGGCTTCCATGCAGTTACATGGTCGATTTGGTACAACTTCACTTACCTAGCGGTTGAAGCTGCAATAACGGTTGTTGTAATCAATATGCCACCTGTTAAAAGCCTATTTGAGAGGATTAAGAATGAAAACTAAGATTGATAACCCTTTGTTATCAAGATATAACAGAGTCATTCTTGCATCGAAATCACCACGCAGATTAGATATACTGAGAGATCATGGTATTGAACCAATTATAATGCCTGGTAATACAGATGAATCACTGCCAGACGGTATATCTTTTACGGATGCGGTTACGATGCTTTCCGAGAGAAAAGCTATGGCAGCACTAGAGCTTCCAGATATATTAGGATTTGAAGGTAAATCGCTACTTATAGCTTCGGATACTATCGTCTATAAGGACATTATCATGGGGAAGCCAATTAATAATGAGGATGCATTTAATATGCTAGCCTCACTTAGAAATGATACTCACTACGTGGCTACAGGAGTTACACTTATCGACATTATTGACGGAGTTCCTCAGCTTGATGACAGATGCTCATTTGCTGAAGTTACGGAGATCATCTGCGGTGATTATACAGATGAAGATATATGGTCATATATAAAGACTGGTGAACCGGCTGACAAAGCTGGCGCATACGCTATCCAAGGTGGTTTTAGAAAATATATCATAGAGTTTAGAGGAGATTACGAAATGTCGTTGGGCTACCTTATAATATGATAATCAGCGAACTTAATAAACAATATTAACATCAATGTAAATGGGGCTGCATATTACATATGCTAGCCCCACTTTTTATAGCTTCATATAAAACGACATCTGGCATGCCCCACTTGCTCCTGCCGAGGAAACTTCTTCTATATTTAACTCGTCGATTCCACCTATCGCATATACTGGTATGTCAACTTGCTCTATTATGCTTGTCAGGAAGTCTATACCACGTCCTGGAAGCCCTTTCTTGCAATCAGTTTCATAGATATGACCCGCGATTATGGCATTAGCACTAGACTCTTCGGCTCTAATAGCTTCTTGAAGTGAATGAACTGAAACCCAAGCTTTTAAGACGTCCAAGGATTCAATATTAGATTCATAATCAATGATTGATAATTGAACGGCTGTACCGAGTTCGCACGCAATCTTATAGTACTTGCTCACAATTAGTCTTACAGAGTATAAATCACAGAGCAATTTAACTTTATAAGCCAGTTCCCTATATTCGTCTTCAGAAAGATCTTTCTCTCTAAGTATCACGACATCTGGCTTCGAAATTGCAAATACTATCTTAAGCTGTTCATAAAGCGGTCTATCGGTTAAGTGGCGGTTCGTTACACAGATTTTTTTAAACGTACACATAATCGTTCATAACCGGCTGCATGCCGTGCTCCTTAAGAGCCTTACAGATTTCATCGACGGATCTTCCGTCTGCAATTTCAAACTGATTATCACCAGAACTCGTTTCATCATCGCTATGGCTACCGATTCCAGTATCCACACCTGCTGAGATTTTTGTAGCAGTTATACCCATGACATTATCTCTGAATCTAGCTCGCTCACGAGTTGAAATGGTCATAGCAGCAAACGGAAGAAATCCTATATGCGGAAATAACTTGAAGCAGTTGGCGTTCTCCCACAATCTCATTATTCTGATTCGGTGTGAACATCGCCCCTTCATCATTATTGCTGATGATTGGCCTCAGTCTTGGACATGAAAGCGAAATCTCTGCCCATGGATACTTACGCTGAATCAGATATGCATGAAGTCCTGTCGCTAAAGCATCTTTTCTAAAATCATCAAGTCCTAGAAGTGCAGCGAATCCCACACCTCTCATACCGCCCATAAGCGCTCTCTCCTGGGCATTAAACCTATATGGAAAAACCCTCTTGTGTCCAGCTAAGTGAAGCCTCTCATATTCATCGGCATTATACGTCTCTTGAAAGACAGTTACGTAGTCAGCTCCGCACGACTTTAGATACGCATACTCACCCGAGTTCATCGGATATACCTCAATCCCGATGTTCTTGAAGTATCTTCTGCCAATTTTACACGCTTCACCGATATATTCTATATCTGACTTACTCCTGCTTTCGCCTGTTAAGATCAGTATCTCTTCAAGCCCGGTTTTCGCTATAGCCTTCATCTCCTTCTCTATCTCGTCCGCGCATAACTTTGCTCTATGAATTTTATTATGGCAGTTGAAGCCGCAGTACACACAGTAATTCTCGCAGTAATTCGATATATAGAGAGGTGTAAATAAATTTACAACATTACCGAAATGTTTCCTCCTCTCGATACTTGCTTTCTTGGCGATTTGCTCTAGGTATTTGTCAGCTGCGGGAGATAGCAGTGCTTTGAAGTCATCGACACTGCAGCTATCAGCCTTAATAGCGCGCACTACATCTGATTCGCTGTATTCCAAAGGGTTATATGAATTAATTTCGGCTATAACTCTATCAAAAGTATCATGAGGAATAATCTCCATTCCATCCTTATAAGTCATATGGTCAGTGCGCAGCCTCGTTTTCTCACTACCAGATGACTCCATACGTTTCACATCATTCATATTTTAATCCTCCAGAAATCCAGTAAGCGGTGACGATGCCACTCCGCCATCTCTTACGATGCGTCCAAGACCAGAAAGGTAAGCTGCTCTACCTGCCTTAATGGCACTTCCAAATGCTCCTGCCATCCCTGCTACGTCATTTGCCGTAGCGATTGCCGTATTAGCCATAATCGCACTTACACCCATTTCCATAGCTTCACAAGCCTGAGACGGTGAACCTATACCGGCATCTACAATGATTGGAATATCAACCTCATCAACGAGAATCTTGATTATATCCTTAGTTACTAATCCCCTATTTGAACCGATTGGTGCGGCTAGTGGCATAATAGTCGAAGCGCCTGCATCTACGAGAGCTCTTGCTACATTCAGATCCGGATACATATATGGCATCACGATAAATCCTTCATTTGCCAAATCTCTGTTGCACGTATAGTCTCATAATTATCTGGGAACAAATACTTCGAATCCTTGATGACTTCAATCTTAATGAAGTCGCCGCATCCCAGCTCCCTAGCGAGCCTTGCTATTCTAACCGCTTCTTCGGTATTCCTCGCTCCAGATGTGTTAGGAAGCAGAGTTACGTGGTCTGGGATGTACTGAAGGATATTCTGAACGTCTGTATTAGCTCTTCTCACCGAGAGAGTAATCATCTCTGCCCCTGCCTGTTCAACGGCAGCCCGTATCAATTCCACATCGTATTTGCCTGAACCTAATATAAATCTGGAATCAAATTCATGACCACCAATCACTAATTTATCATTCATTATGTGCTCCTTATATTTTAAAAACTCCTGTTTACGCGTGTAACCAAAATCCCTTTATCCCAATTACATCTCAATCTATCTAGTTTTAACATTAGATATCGATTAAATATTATCCACTCCTAGAATATGCCCTATTACGAGATTTGCTTGATGACCTGCACATATAGCAACTCTCGGAGCCATTAGTCCAATGTCGTCACCTACATCCGTATGCTCGTCACCGCATATGAATAATCTATCCATGATGCGTCTTGACCTTATTTCATTTGCGCTCCCATACCCAGCCATGCCAGATCCTGAAATCACAATTGGCCCATCTTCAACCGAGAGGAGTGAATCTATAAGCATCGCCTTTGATTCAGCTCCATCAAATGCCTCGCACACAATATCATAATTTCCAAATATCTGATCGCAGTTATCCGCCACTACTCGCATACATTCTGTTGTTACATTCATATAAGGGTTTATCTCCATTAGGATTTCCTTTATAGCATCAACCTTTCGTGAACCAATATGCCTAACGGTATATACTTGCCTGTTCAGATTAGTTATATCTACGATATCGAAGTCGACAATATGAAGGTGTCCAACGCCGCTTCTAGCTAGCATAACGGCGATATTTGAACCGAGACCACCCGCACCTGCAATGGCTACGCTTGCCCGCTTTAGTTTCTGATGGACAGCCTGTGAAAATCTATCGTCTTTAGCCTTATCAAACTCACTGACACTAGGAAACTTTTTAGTAGAAGAATTTAAATTGTCCATCGTTTAACCTCCTCCCATGAAGCAAACTAGTTCTATCTTGTCACCATCGTTTATTATAGTATCTGCATAATTTCTTAGGTACGATTTCTCCAAGTCTCTCTACCGCAATACGAGATGTACTGTACGAGAGCGATATCACAAGGTCTTGTACTGTCATTCCAGATGTATATTCAATTTCCTTACCGTTTACCTTAATCAAATTCTCACCACCTTTCATAATGGACTTTATAATTTGCCTATTTCCCTCGATTCGTTTATTAGCTGCTATCATTAATTAAGTACCTATATGGCAACAAAAAAGGTCACACGAAGTTTTACACCCAAGGTGGTGTACCCCTTCGTATGACCTTGCATACTCTATCTTTAATTATAAGTGACTGAGTTTTATTGTCAATAAAAAACTAGTGTTTAAACTATTACAATTACTAATAGGTCATCCTTTATTGATTAAAATAAAGTCTAAGATATACCCCATACAATATGATAATATTTAGTTAAATTTAAATAATCTAATTAATATCTAAGAAAGGGAAATCATGCGCAAGGACAATTTAAAGTTAATTTTAGGACTGATATGCATTTGCTTGCTTTCTACACCAATAAGCACGTTTATCTCAGATCATATTAACGTGACTACCGATGAAATCTCTATAAGCAGAATTACGAACTATGCATGGAGTATACGAATTTCCTGCCTTATTCTGGCAATGTATTTCTTGTCTAATAATACTGGCCAAAAATAGATTTCACATTGAATGAAAATATCCTATACCATTCACCATCAAAGACAAAACCAGCTGCTACGCAAAGCAACTGGTTTTTACTATCCAATTAATCTAATTAATGTAAATCAACGAAATCATTAGAATCAACGCAAACATTGATACTGAAATTTCGATTACTAGACCGATATCGCGATCTTCATTCTCAAATGACATATTCCTTATAGCGGCATTTTTTGAGTTCTCAGTCCACTTATACGGATTCCCTAGTCTATCACCGAAGAAATGGACAAAATTCAGGGACCTTCTATCTGCCCAGGCAGTAAACCTGTTTAGACCGAGTGAAATGCAATTAATGAGCTTTGCCAGCGGTTTTCTAAAGAACCAGTCAATATCTAATGATAGCTCATCATGAGGTAGCATCTTAACTCTGAAAACCCAGAACACTAGTGTAGCCCCAGCAAACAGTATTATGTACTCCGCGATATGACTGATGTTAAAAGGATTCACTGATATTTTATATGGCATAATCCTATATAGAAGAGATGGATATACGCCCAGAATTATACATCCTGAAGCGCCTAGAATCATACCTATCTTCATACTCACAGGTATAGGCTTTACCTCGAACTCGCTTCTAGCCTTGCCGAAGAACACGAACCAGTTAACCTTTAACACTACAGAGAGCCATGTTCCTATTGATGTCACGGTAAGTAGCAGTGCTGCTGTCTCATGTCCACTGAGACTGACTGCGTGCATAATAATACTTTTGGAAGCAAAGCCATTCAAAAATGGCATACCTGCAATGGATAGCGAGGCTATGAGAAAAGTCCATGCTGTAATTGGCATCTTCTTCCTTAGTCCGCCTAATTCTGTAATTTTTCGCTTACCTGTCGCCATTATTACAGCCCCTGAGCACATCATAAGTACACCCTTGTATAGTATATGGTTAAATGCATGAGATGACGCCCCATCGATTCCCCATGCTCCGCCTATAGCAAGCGCTGCGACCATGTAGCCCAGCTGTGACATAATGTGATAGCTGAACAGCCTGCGGAGGTCATTTTCTAATAAAGCCATTAATACGCCATATAGCGCCATAAATACACCAACATACACAAGTGCTTCGGTGCCGGCAAAAATCCTTATCATAGCGTAAATACCAAGCTTTGTAGTATATCCGCACATATAAACTGTTCCTGCAATAGTAGCCTCAGGATATGAGTCCGAAATCCAAGAGCTAAACGGCGGAACTAATGCATTTACCCCAACGCCTATTAGAACGAACCAAAATGCAGCTGAACCACCTAGTACGGTAAATTTAGGAATTCCAAGAGAATTCGTCTGGGCTGCGTGCAGCAAGAAACCTACTAGAAGCATGTTTCCTCCAAATGCATGCATCAGAAGGTATCTAAGCGCGGACCTTGACGAACGCCTTGTGTGCCTTGCATATATCAGATATGCCGCACTAAATGCAGCAACCTCCCAGAACACGATCATGGTAATTATGTCACCTGCTAAAGTTGCAGCTATGATGCTGCCTCCATAGATAACTGAAACACCCTTCTCCCACTTGTCCTGTATGTCAAATGAATAAATGGAGTTGATGACCATGATTATGCTGAAGATGATTACAAATATCATTGATAACCTATCAATATGAATCATCTGTAGCTTGATATCTGACGTAATCTGATACACCAAATGGCTGCTACTATTTAGCGTGAATAATCCAAGAATTCCCGATGCCGCTGCAACAATCGAACACGGCTTTTTAAATCTATCCGGTAAAACGAGGATTAACGCTCCAATCAGAATCATAAGGAGTCCAGGGTGAAAACTATTTATCATCATCAGTCCTCCTTTCCAAATAAGACGTATCTAATCTAGCATGCTGAAGAAGTTCCAACTCTTCATTTATTTCTGTGCCCTCGTAGTAATTTACATTACGGCGTAAAAACTTATTTAAGATAACCTTACTTATAAATACCAGAGCCAATGAGCCTACAATAGAGAGGACGATATAATGTAATATCTCGTTTAACATATCACACCTCCCACATGGGCAAACACCGCTTCACCCGTGCTCATCGCTAGGTCTAGAAGGTGAAGTCCGAAGTTTGGAGCCACGCCGAGTATCACAGATACAGTCGCCGTGATAAGCAGCGGAACTAACATCGTCTTGCTGGCTTCACCGTACGTATTGAACTCTGGATTCACCGGTTCTCTCTTAAAAGTAATAAGCACAACTGGCATCAGATACGTAAGTGCCAGTACTGCACTTACAATAAGTGTAGCACCAAATAGCAGCTGACCTGTCTTGAGTGCACCCATGATGATATTTGCCTTACTTACAAATCCCACGAAAAATGGGAATCCTGCAATACCAAGCGAAGCAATCGTAAATGCACTCATAGTAACGGGCATTCTTCTACCAAGTCCAACCATTTCACTGATATCCTTCTTGTGAGTAGTCACAAATATAGCACCGGCACACATAAAAAGTGTGATCTTCATAAATGCATGAGCAACAAGGTGATATAGAGCTCCCGCTGTGCTTAATGGAGACAGAATAGCTATTCCGAGTACGATATAAGACAGCTGCCCTATAGTTGAAAATGCAAGCCTAGCCTTTAGATTGTCTTTCTTAAGTGCTATCAGTGATGATATTAAAATAGTCGCTACTGCCATCCAAGCTAGTATAGTTGCACCACCGCACTCTCTAGCTAGCTTAGGCCCAAATACATATAGCACCACCCTGAGTGTTGCAAATGCTCCAGCCTTCACGACTACTACAGCATGAAGGAGCGCACTTACAGGAGTAGGCGCTACCATCGCCGCAGGAAGCCAACTATGAAGAGGCATAACACCTGCCTTAACTATTCCTGCCCCTATCATCATAAATACAACTAGTGCCCAAGGCGCTGGTAGCATGCTTTTATCCAGGAATCCACCCGGTTTAAACTCCATACTACCTGATACAGAGTAAACTATGACCATAGCTGCAAAGAATATCTGTCCACTGATTAGCGTGTATGCTAGATATTTTCTTCCAGATCTAGTCCCTTCTGCATCACGATAGTGTACAACTAACGGATAAGTCGCAATAGTCAGCACTTCGAAGAATATGAAGAATGTTATCATGTTTGCCGCAAAGCAAATTCCCATGGCTGCTGACAGGCACATTGCAAAAGATGCATAATATCCGGTCTGATTTTTCTCGCCATGCCCTCTCATATATCCAACAGAATATATAGATGTTAATAGCCATAGCGTCGATGCGCTACATGCAAAAACAATTCCAGCTGTATCCACATTTAAAGTGAAATCTACGTCATCCACTATCCTAAATAGTTCTAATCTTATAGTATGACCAGCCAAAACAGCTGGAACCATTGAATATACGAGAGCAATTTTAATAATTGCGGCTATAAAGGTTATAGCTTCTCTTGCATTTTCCTTTATATGATCGCCGAGCACATATATAAGCCCAGATGCACATAGCGAAACTAATATCGCAAGAAGTGGGCGGATATTTAGAGAAATTAAATTCATATTCCTACCCCCTTCACAGTCATCATAATCACATCTATAACGCTTACGTTAAGTATTCCTATAGCAATTATTGCTACAAAACAAGTTACAATCGCAATAAGCATAGATATAGGAAGTTCACGCACTTCTCCTTCTCGTCTATCGTTAAGCTCTGTCGGTTTATTAATAAGATCTTCTCAATTAGCTTGAAGAAGTAAATCGCATTTAGCAAACTGCTAAGCACTAATACAGCTAAATACACAAACTGATGATTCTGTACAGCTCCTAGCGCTATGTACCATTTGCTGAAGAAACCTACAGTTGGTGGTATTCCAATCATCGAAAGTGAAGCCAAAACGATGAGAGCTGAAGTAATAGGCATCTTCTTATAAATCCTGCCGAAACTCGAAAGCTCGAAGTTTCCGAATCTGTATCTGATTGCAGCTGAACTGAAGAAAAGCCCACTCTTCATGAATACGTGTCCACTCAAATGCAAGAATGCTCCAGCTAGTGCATATGAATTACCTATAGAAAAACCGAGTGTTATGTACCCAATCTGAGCAATAGATGAATATGCGAATATCTTTCTGATATCCTCCTGTGCCATAGCTCTAATCGACCCATAGATAATACCAATGCAAGAGAGCACACCGATTATTGTTAGAAATAGATTAAAATACTTGAAATCTGTGCCATAGATAATATACAGATATCTGAACATAGCGAGAGCTGGAATCTTACCCATTATTCCGACGATCAGCGGTCTAGAACCTGGTTCAGCATGTGTGTACGCCGATGGCTGCCAGCCGTGAAACGGGAACATCGGCATCTTGATACCAAAAGCACCGATAAAGACACATGGAGACAGTCATCTGAACTGTATAGTCCTGTGAATCCAGAATGCTCCTCATATCAGTCATGTTTAGCGTTCCAGTTGATGCATATAGTATGCCGACACCGAGCAAGTACATGGTAGCTGCAACTGTACCCACTAGAAGATATCTAAAAGACGCTACTATTCCCCTGCTACCACCTAGAGCAATTAAACAATAACCAGAAAGTGAAGTAATCTCTAAGAATACGTATAGATTAAATACGTCGCCAGTCAGTGTCATACCACACATTCCGACTATTAACAAGCTTATAAGAGCATATGCTCCGCCTATGACCTTGCGTTCATTGGTAACTTCAAAATTCATGGTATAGAGCACTGTAATAAATCCTAAGAGCAGAATTATCAAAACGATAATTGCGCCGATTGAGTCGATATAAAATTCGATACCGTACGGTGCTTTATAGCCTCCAAATGTATATCGAATTGCGCCATTATGTATAACTTTAGCTAGCAACTTTACCGAGCAAACAAATGCCGCAAATATCGAAATTGCAACCACATTTCTTCCTAAGTGTTTATTTATCTTGGACAGTGGGAGCGACAGTAGCGCACTTATTAGTGGAAATAAAATAATAATTATCGGAAGATCATTCATTTGAAACGGTTCTCCCTTCTTATTATATCGTCCTCTTCTATGCTGCCATACTTTTCCTTAATTCTAGTTAGTAGCGCGAGTCCAACACCAGTAGTACCTAAACTTACAACGATTGCTGTTAGCATTAATCCATGGGGAATTGGGTTAACGTATTTATCAGCATTAACTATTGTATCTAGCGCAACAGGAATAGTTCCACCTTTCTTCTGAGCAAAGCATAGGTAGAAAAAAATATTACTGCAACCTGCATGATATTCATGCAAATGAGTTTCTTCATGTAGTTCTTACAAGAAACCATTCCATAAACTCCAAGTAGCAAAAGTAGTAAAGTTAAAAAATAAATCCCTTTACTTGCCAGAAGTCCATTTATCTGTGTCATCATCAAATCTTACCCTCTTCATAATCGCATTGAGAATCGTAATAATAGTGCCCATTACTCCGATAGTTACGCCTATCTCAACGAGCAGAATTCCAATCGCATGTCGTTCTGCGGCGTGAACCTGAATTGGCAGATAGGTGTAATCCATGAATGAGCCTCCGTTGAACATCGGAACAACTCCTGTCATCACATATATCAAAACACCAATACCTGCAATACTCGCTGAATTTTTTTGCCTGTCATCATAAACAGGTTTTTTTCTTATCGGGAATTACTAGAATATCAATGATATACGTCAATGCAATAAGTGCTCCAGACTGGAATCCTCCACCAAGGCTGACTTCTCCATGAAATAATACATAGAATGCATATATCAAGATTAGCGGTTCAATGAGCGTGATCATTACATCCTTATTGATAGTCTTGTATGCAGGATCTCCGAGCTTATAACGGTGCCCAAAATATCTCTTTGGCTGTACAATTCTATTCTTTGCCTTTGGTCTACCCGCTAGGATCATGATTACCCCTATTCCAGCTAGGAACATAACTGTCGTCTCGAACATAGTATCGAATGCACGGTAGTCTACAATCATAGCAGTAACCATATTTGGAGAATTCGTATCCTGTACTGAATGCTCTATATAGTATTTTGAAACATGAAGTGCTGGTGCAGAGTCGATATCTCCAATTGCTGGGAGTACATCGATCTTAGCTACTATAACAAAGAGTAGCAGTATCGCCGTAATCAAAAATGTCACGTTAATATACTTGCGCATTACTTACACCGCCTATCTATACTCTTCAGTGTCATTATGAAGTAAATAGTTGAAATAACACCAATTACAGCCTCTGTAAAGGCTACATCAGGTGCTCCCATTATGATGTATAGGAACATCGTTACAAAGCTGAATGCGCAGTACACTACGACAACTGACACGAGGTCTTTATCAAATATAATCACGAGAGTAATAGATATTAAAGCGAGAAGTAGAATTGCCTCTACAAGAAATGAACTCATCTATCTTCCCTCCTTTTCATCCGCAGTATCATCCTGATTTACCCCAAATGCTGCTTGTGATTATAATCTTGGTAATTCTTGGCATGAACCGATGTTATCATAATCAAATTAGTTCCAAGAGGATTCGTGAGTAGTAGTAGAAAGAATATGATAAATACTTTTACTGATAATAATGTCAATCCTGTGTACACCATTATTCCTATAGTCATCATCAGTGCTCCGAAAGTTTCTCCTACACCAGAAGCATGAAGCCTTGTAAAAAAATCAGGAAATCTTATTACTCCAACTGCTGCTAAAGCCATAAAAATAAAACCTAAGGAAATAATAGTAATCGCCACGATGTTCTGTAAACTCATTACCTTCTACCTCCTATGAATTTAGCAAGAATAACAGTTGTTACGAACCCTAGAATCGCATAACTAAGTGCGATATCTATATGCATATCCATTCTGTTGTCAATTAAGCCAACGACTAAATCAGCATAACGATATTCGTATTTATGACGAATAAAGCATTGAGCTTGTCGTATACCGTCTTACCTATAAACATCGTTATAACCATTATTATGACGATTGCAAGCAGACCAGCAAGAAGCGCAATAAAATAATTATGCATTAGACTTCTTCCTCCTTCTCTTGAATCGCTTTGATGTCAGTTCAACGACTTCCTTCTCCGTAAAGTCGTAATCAGTAACCACATCGACCACCTTGTAATCTATAGTCTCTCCGTAAAGTTTTGCAACACGCATCTGCATAGTTCCATCTAGCAGTCCATCAGCAAACTCGCTATTTAAAGCGTGAACGGAGAAAACACCGCTATCATAGATATCGATAGTTACAGTTCCCGGTGTCAATGTGATTGAATTTGCAAGAATCGCCCTTGCTACCGGATTGTCGTAATCTGCCTTAAACCATACTACTAGAGGCTCAATTTTCATTTTAGAAGATAATACAATCTTAGAAACATCTATTGCGCTCTTAACGACCTCTTTGATAAGCCACAGAAAATAGATTATCAGTTTTGGATAATTAGCATGAAGAATAAAATATGTTCGGTTAGATTTAAGCCCTCCGATGCGCAGAGAGCCCACTACGAAACATGAAATCAAAAAAACGAGGAAACACATCCATAAATTATAAATTTAACTGTAAATATTCCCGACATCACAATCCAGAGAAGCAATAACAAACCATAAACCTCGATGAAATTGAGGTACGGGTTGCTAGCTAGATGCTTAGTCGCGAAAGAATTCCCTCATCTTTGCTTTTTAACCTTTCATATATAAAAATTGATTGAATTGATAACATTAATTTTAGTATACATTATTATTGAAAACCTTTAAAGGCTTTTTGTTCTATTAACCATACATAATTGTATTATTTATGTTTCTGATCTTAAAAATGGTCATAACACTGTATTTCATCGTCGTTTCAATTGCAAACAACTGTTCGAAATGGTATAATTTAATGATTTTAGTATAGGGGGATAAACTAGAATGAAAGATTTTATCAAAGAGGGTCCAACTGTTACCATGTTCGTTCCATACGACTGTAACAATTGCTGCCCTTTCTGTGTAAATAAAGATGACTATAGAGATACATCTTCGTTCAATCTCGATAGATGCTACAGGTCTCTGGACTTACTAGACAAGATTTTACCGCACAACGATATAGTGCTTACCGGAGGTGAGCCTCTTGCAGATCTTGATGCGCTTCAGGACATACTTGATCACATTAAGGACGGTCATCATGTGTACATCAACACAACACTACCAACCAATGAGAATCAAGATATTCATAAAGTTGCAGCCGTGCTTAACAAAAATAAAGATAAGATTAGCTGCATTAATGTATCAAGACACCTTAAGCATTACGTAAAGGAATGCTCTGATGAGATTTTCGAGCTTCTTGAAGTCCCACATCGCATTAACTGCGTTGTTTTCCAGGATGCAACTGAAGCTGACACAAAGGAAAAACTGCTCAAGGTTCTAGATAGATTCTCTGGTCACGAGATACAACTTCGAGCTAACTACTCTAAGTTGACACTCGATAACGTGTTCGATACAGAACATGACGATTTATTCAAGCTAATCAATTCCATCGCTGAATACAAAGGACAGCTTGAAAAGGAACTGTTCCGTACTGGCTTCCTATTTCAGCTTGGAGACAGCAGAATCACTTATCACAAAACACTTCCATACAGCAAAATCAATGGTAAAGTCGGTGATATTATCATCAGACAAACTGGTGAAATATACGATGATTGGAATAATTACGGCGAAGAGATGACACTCAATTCACTTACTTTATAGAGGATTTGACATGACAAAGGTTAAAAAAAGCGAAACGTCAGCAGCAGGTGCTCGCGTACATGAAGGAAACTATAAAACTAAAAGGATTTCCCCCAACCGTTAGAGAGATTTGTGACGCTATAGGTATCAAATCAACTTCAACGGTATATAGCGATATCAAAGCACTTGAAGTCCAGGGGTTCATCAAAAAAGACCCTAGCAAACCTCGTGCACTGGCAATTGTCGATTCAATTAGCAACGACGCGAAGGAGCCTATGTTTGAGGCGGATGACATCAACATGGTGCAGCTTCCTGTAATAGGTAACGTTGCAGCAGGTGTTCCGATTCTATCCGAGCAAAATATCGAGGATAACATACCATTCCCTGCTAGATTTATCGGTAATGGAAATAACTTCTTGCTGATAGTACACGGTGACAGTATGGTTAATGTCGGAATAAATGATGGCGATTACTTAATCGTACAAGAAGATCAGACTGCATCTAACGGCGATATTGTTGTTGCAATGATAGACGGAGCATTTGAGACTGAGGCGACAGTTAAGAGGTTCTATAAAGAAAAAGGACACATAAGGCTACAGCCTGAAAACGACTTCATGGAGCCTATAATTGTCGATGACTGTAAGATTGTCGGCAAGGTTAAGGGAGTCTTCAGATATTTTAACTAATATTTCACTTTATACGTAACCAAGGAGGAAACGATGACACAGAGTAACGAACATCACTACTCTAACGGCATAACCGATGCAAGAACACTCGGTTGGCCGAAAACTATTCTACTAGGCCTTCAGCATACATTTGCCATGTTCGGTGCAACCGTGCTGGTACCACTTCTCACAGGTCTTAGCATATCCACTACGCTTTTGATGGCTGGTCTTGGAACACTGTTATTCCATCTGCTGACTAAAGGTAAGGTACCGGCGTTTCTCGGCTCTTCATTCGCTTTTTTAGGTGGCTATGCAGCTGTAGCACCGCTTCAGAATGGTCACCCTAATACAGCAATGCTCCCATATGCTTGCGGTGGAGTAATTGTTGCAGGCTTTGTATATGTAATACTTGCTGCACTTATAAAGTTATTTACGATTGAGAAGGTCATGAAATTCTTTCCTCCTGTAGTTACAGGGCCTATCATCATTTCAATCGGTTTAATACTCGCGCCATCTGCTATAAGAATGCACAAACTAACTGGCTTCTAGCCATTGTTGCCCTAGTATCGATCATATTCTTCAATATGTGGGGCCGTGGCATGGCCAAGATTGTACCTATCATCTTAGGTGTAATAATCTCGTATTTAGTAGCTCTAGCTATGGGACAGATTGATTTCTCGGGTATGGGTAAAGAGTCAATTGTTGCCTTCCCTCCCATCATGATGGCTAAGTTTAATATAAGCGCAATTATCACAATCACTCCAATTGCCTTAGCGACAATGATGGAGCATATCGGAGATATATCCGCCATCAGCGCTACAACTGGTTACAACTACATTAAGGACCCAGGTCTACACCGCACGCTTCTCGGTGACGGACTAGCAACTATGCTCGCCTCTCTATTTGGCGGACCTGCTAATACAACATACGGTGAAAATACCGGTGTTCTTGCACTAACAAAGGTATATGATCCACTAGTAATAAGAATTGCCGCATGCTTTGCGATAATACTCTCGTTTATACCAAAGTTTGCATTTATCATAGAAACTATTCCATTAGCAATTATTGGCGGTGTTTCACTGATACTATACGGCATGATTTCTGCAGTCGGCATTAGAAATCTTGTTGAAAACCAGGTTAATTACAAAAACACCCGAAATACTATAATCACTGCTCTCATTCTCGTATGCTCTCTAGGATTTAACCAGATTGGCGGTATAACATTTACAGTTCTTGGCGTAAAAATCACTCTTTCTGGACTCGCCATTGCAGCTATAGTTGGCATTGTAGCTAATATGCTACTCCCTGGAAAAGATTATGAGTTTGACGAGGATAACGAAGACGATAAATTCCAGACATTTAAAGTTTAGTACTTTATCGACTTTAGATTTTATTGGCCGTGAGCATTATGGTTGCCCACGGCTCATTTATTTATAAGATATATAGGAGGTCATCATGCCTGCACATAACGCACACTATCTGTTCGGAAGAACTGTTCTAAGCAAGTTACCTGCTGATACTGAGAGGTTAATTAATACAAATGCCGATTCATATGCGGCATTTGTATTCGGGCTCCCAAGGACCTGATATCCTTGCATTTTATAGACCGATATTTCCAAGCATCCTTAATAAAGAAGGTGCAACTATTCATCATAGTCCTGGTTCATCCTTCTTTAAACATGCCTTTAAGGTTGTTCAAGAATCTCCTACTGTAGAGAAAATCAGCTATTTATATGGTGCGATGTGTCACTATATACTAGATTCTCTATGTCACCCTATTATTAATAATTACGTAAAAACAACTGGTATGTCACACAGCTTGGTCGAAAGAGAATTTGATCACTATGTGCTAGAACAGCACGACCTTACGCCATTTACTATTGAGCTAAAGCTCGTTGCGCCAGTGAGGAAAAATCTCGGTTCAATAATGGCACCCTTTTATGAATCCCCTACCGCTAGTCAGATGCAGCTAGCAACTAGAGATATGAGGCGTTCAATTCTAATACTCGGAACAAAGAATGACTTCCTTCGCAGAAGACTTCTCTCAATCCTCGCTTCTAATAGAGCAACAATGAAGCAATGCGATATGGTAGCATCTATCGAATATGATCCTCGCTCAGCGGAGAGCAATGCTGAAATTTGGAAAAAGTACGAAATAGCCATAGACAAGGCTGTTTCTGAAATCGAATACATAAGAAAAAGTCTGATTGATGCTGATCAACCAGACCTTAGTCGCTATGAACTAGATTATCTAGGCAAGAAACACTAGAACTCTATAAAAATATCGATGCTCCGTACGTTACCCATGTAACTATGAATGCAGCGATGACTACACCTAGGGCAATTGCGGGGAATGCTCTTTTGAGCTGCATATCCATCATGGCGGCAACTAGAGCACCTGTCCATGCTCCAGTTCCTGGAAGTGGAATCGCTACGAGAATCACAAGCCCCCAGAACTCATACCTCAGGACAACGTCCTTGTTCTTATCAGCTTTTCGCTCCATCCTAATGACTATGCTGTTGAGCTTGTCAGACTTCTTGCGCATCCACGCAAATACGTCCCTTGTAAAAACGACGAGAAATGGAACAGGTAGCAGATTGCCGAGCACCGCAATTAATGCCGCTTGCCAGATTGGTAGTCCTGCAATTCCAGCGCCATACGGTATTGCACCACGCAGCTCTATAATAGGCACCATCGCCATAAGAAACGTTTTTAGCATCTACACGTCCTTTCTCACAATTGTAAAATTATCTTAAAATAGTATCTATTAAATCCATAGACTTTGGATTAAATCTATAATTGTGTTATCGTTCCTCTTAACCTATTCATTGTAGCACACGCCGATATCTCTATCAATTCATAATACCCTCACACAGATTGATTGTACTTAAATACCTTTTGTGCTACCATTTACATACTATAGGAGGTACATTATGAAAGATAAAAACGCATGGAATAACTACTCTCCAGAGGAGCTTAAAGCTCTCGAGAATTTAAACAAGGGATACATAGATTTCATTTCAGAAGGGAAGACTGAACGCGAGTGCACGGAGCTACTAGTCAAGATGGCGGAAGCTCATGGATATCGCAACCTAAATGAGGTGATTAAATAATGAAACTTTGAGCTTAGGTAGCAAGGTCTACGCAGTTAACATGAATAAGTGTCTTGTTACATTTAACATAGGCGAAGACATCGTTAATCGCGGTATGAACATCCTCGGGGCTCACATCGACTCACCTAGAATCGATTTAAAGCAGAATCCACTATACGAGACTGATGAATTCGCTTATCTAGATACACAGTACTATGGTGGCATCAAGAAGTACCAGTGGGTTACCATGCCCCTTGCACTTCACGGCGTAATTGCCAAAAAGGACGGAACCGTTGTTAATGTAAATATAGGCGAGGATCCATCAGACCCAGTTTTCTTCATCAGCGACCTATTAATTCACCTGGCTCAGGATCAGATGCAGCTTACAGCAGCCAAGCTGATCGATGGCGAGAACATGGATATCGTCTTCGGCACACAGCCTCTTGACAGCGAGAGTGAATCTGCAGTGAAGGCTAACGTACTAAAGCTCCTCAAGGACAAGTACGATATCGAAGAAGATGATTTCTGGTCGGCTGAGATTGAGGCCGTGCCAGCTGGAAGAGCCAGAGAAGCAGGTCTAGATAGAAGTCTTATCCTTGGATATGGACACGACGATAGATCTTGTGCGTACACTTCGGCTGTTGCTCTTTTCGAAGTTGAAAATCCAAAGACCACTACCTGTGGACTCTTTGTAGACAAAGAGGAAATCGGAAGTTATGGGGCTACAGGTATGCAGTCTCACTTCTTCGAGGATATAGTTAGAGAGCTACTAGATAGACTGGGAATTTACACAGAGCTAAATGCAGCTCGTGTTCTAAGAAATTCTCGTATGCTCTCATCCGATGTAAGTGCAACTTACGATCCTATGTATGCAGATAAGTTCAGCAAGAGAAATGCTGCTCTCTTCGGCAGAGGAATTGTGTTCAACAAGTACACAGGAAGCAGAGGGAAAGGTGGCTCTAACGATGCTAATGCTGAGTATCTCGGCAAGCTCAGAGCAATCATGCATAAGCACAATGTAATGTTCCAATCAGCGGAGCTCGGCAAAGTAGATGTTGGTGGCGGTGGTACTATTGCTTACATCTTGGCACTTTACGGCATGGAAGTTGTAGATAGCGGAATCGCAGTGCTTAACATGCATGCTCCATACGAAGCAGTTAGTAAGTCTGATGTATATGAAGCATACAAAGGTTATAAGGCGTTTATCATCGAGGCATAGTCTCAAAAATATTGATTTATCTATCAGAACTATGAATTGTTGAGATAAATTTCAACCCCTTACATGTCATACCTACTATAATGGTAATTACGAAGAATACCCCGTCTCCATAGGAGACGGGGTATTGTAATCTTTATCAATAATTAGTCAGCCTGCTTATTCACACCTCTATTTACATATGAAGTATGTAGTAAGTGATGTGCCTTCTCTCCTCCTGGAACTCCGAGATAATCATCGTACATTTTAATGATTACTGGATTCTCATGAGCCTTACGGATTGGAGCATTCTTATCCAAGGTATATAGACCTTTTGCTCGTTCAGCTCTGACATCGATGAAGTTTCTAACCTGTGAGTCCACATGTGGCTGTCCACCACCATTTACACAGCCACCAGGACATCCCATGATTTCTATGAAGGTATAGTCAGCTTCTCCTGCCTTTACCTTATCCATAATTATCCTGGCGTTTGCCAGACCGCTGGCAACAGCAACCTTAACCTTCTTGCCCTGTAATTCGTATTCAGCCTCTTTTACGCCCTTTACGCCGCGAACATCTACAAAGTCAAGGTCTACAAGCTCTTCGCCTGTAAGCTTTTCTACAGCCGTTCTAAGCGCTGCTTCCATTACACCACCAGTAGCACCAAAGATTACTCCAGCTCCAGTGTATTCACCAAGTGGATTATCATAAGGCTCATCTTCAAGCTTCATAAACTCGATACCAGCCATCTTTATCATTCTCGCAAGCTCACGAGTTGTAAGCGAGTAATCAACATCCTGATATCCATCAGCACCCTGATCATCTCTTCCAAGCTCATGTTTCTTAGCTGTACATGGCATGACGCTTACAGACACGATTTTGTCTACTGGGATACCCATAACATCTGCATAGTACGACTTGTTACAGCACCGAACATCTGCTGCGGTGACTTACATGTTGATAGATTAGGAATTAATTCAGGGTAATAGTGTTCGCAGAACTTAACCCAACCAGGAGAGCAAGATGTAATCATAGGAAGTACTCCGCCACCTTTAACTCTCTCAACTAGCTCATTTGCTTCCTCAACGATGGTGAGGTCAGCAGAGAAATTTGTATCAAAAACTCTATCAAACCCTAGCCTGTGAAGCGCTGCTGACAGTTTCCCTTCTACTTCCGTACCTATCGGTTGATCAAAGCACTCAGCGATTGCAACTCTGGTAGAAGGTGCAGCTTGAACGACTACGAATTTATCTGGGTCTTCAATCGCTTCCTTAACCTGCGTGATAGAATCCTTCTCATATAGAGCACCTACTGGACAAGCAACGATACACTGACCACAGTTTACGCAGCTAGTCTCAGCTAAAGGAATGTTGAAAGTCGTTCCAACGTAAGTATCAAAGCCTCTCTTGTTAGTCCCGATTACTCCGATACTCTGTAGATTATTACATGCTCCTATGCACCGACGACATAGTATACACTTGCTATTATCACGAACAATTGACTTAGAACTGTCTTCTATTACGGAATGATTCTTTGCCCCCTTATAGTACTCAGTATCATCTACCCCGTACCTTCTACATAGCTTTAGAAGCTCACAATTACCACTTCTGAAGCAACCTAGGCAGTCCATGTTGTGATCTGATAAGAGCAGCTGTAAATTCTTTCTTCTATACTCAACTATCTTCGGTGTATTAGTACGTGCAACCATTCCGTCAAATACAGGGAATACACATGCTGCCGCAAGTGCACGAGCACCCTCTACTTCACATAGGCACATTCTACATGCACCGATTTCATTTACATCCTTTAGATAACATAGCGTAGGGATATCAACTCCTGCGATGTGCGCTGCTTCGAGTAGCGTAGAACCTTCAGGAACATTAACCTCCATGTTATCAATTGTTACTTTAACATCTGACATCTCGTTTCCTCCACTACTTTCTGATTATTGCGCCGAATCTGCAGTTATCCATACATGCTCCACACTTGATACACTTAGCAGTATCAATTACGTGAGGTGTCTTAACTGCACCAGAGATAGCGTCAACTGGGCAGTTTCTAGCGCATAGAGTACATCCCTTACACTTTTCTTCTATGATGCTATACTTGAGCAGCTTCTTACAGACGCCCGCAGGACAAGTCTTATCCTTTATATGTGCAACGTACTCATCTCTAAAGAATCTCATTGTCGAAAGAACTGGGTTTGGTGCTGTCTGACCAAGTCCACATAGCGAGTTAGTTTGAATAAAGTTAGCCAATTCCTCGAGCTTTTCAAGGTCTTCCATCTCACCTTTTCCCTCGGAAATTCTTGTTAGTATTTCGAGCATTCTCTTAGTTCCAACTCTACAAGGTGTACACTTACCGCAGGACTCACTAACCGTAAATTCTAGGAAGAACTTTGCGATGTCAACCATACAGCTATCTTCATCCATTACTATAAGACCGCCAGAGCCCATCATACATCCGATGCTCTTAAGGTTCTCGAAGTCGATAGGTATATCATAGTATGTGCTAGGTATACATCCGCCAGATGGACCACCGGTCTGGGCAGCTTTAAATTTCTTGCCGTTTGGAACTCCGCCCCCGATATTTTCAACTACATCACGCAGGGTTGTGCCCATCGGAACCTCTACAAGCCCTGTATTGTTAATCTTACCCCCTAAAGCGAATACCTTAGTCCCTGGGGATAGCTCTGTTCCGAGAGAACTGAACCATTCTGGGCCCTTGTTAAATATCACCGGAATATTGGCGTAAGTTTCAACGTTATTAAGGATTGTTGGACATCCGAACAATCCCTTTACAGCAGGGAATGGTGGACGAGGATGTGGTTCACCTCTATTTCCTTCGATAGAAGTTAGAAGAGCAGTTTCCTCTCCACAGACGAATGCTCCCGCACCGAGCCTTAAGTCGATATCAAAGTTAAATCCCGTACCAAATATGTCCTTGCCAATCAGTCCATATTCCCTAGCCTGCTTAAGCGCAATCTCTAGTCTGTTAACAGCTATCGGATACTCAGCACGAACATAGATATATCCCTGATCAGCGCCAATTGCATATCCTGCAATAGCCATAGCCTCAAATACTGAGTGTGGATCTCCCTCTAATATCGAACGATCCATGAATGCTCCTGGATCTCCCTCATCTGCATTACAACATACGTATTTCTGGACTTCTCCTCTATTGCCAGATGCGAACTTCCATTTCTTTCCTGTTGGGAATCCTGCACCACCACGGCCCCTGATGCCACTGTCTAGAACAGTCTGAATAACTTCATCTGGAGTCATCTCAGTTAAGCATCTTCCTAGTGCCTCGTATCCGCCTGTAGCTATATATTCATCGATGTTCTCTGGATCAATAACTCCACAGTTTCTAAGTGCAATTCTCTCCTGCTTAGTATAGAAGTCGGACTCTGTCATTGTCTTTGCCGGACTTCCATCAGTAGTCTCTTCTTTGAGCATGTATTTGTCAGTTGGAACACCACCAACGATGTGCTCGTTTACAATTGCCTCTACCTTCTCAGGATCAACTTCTTCATAGTAAACAGAGCCAGGATGAACTACAACTACAGGACCTTTAGCACATAGACCAAGACATCCTGTCTGGATGATTTTCACATCATCTTGAAGTCCATGCTCTTTGAGGTGAGTCTCGAAAGCTTTAACTACATCTAAGCTATGATTAGATGTACATCCTGTCCCTCCGCACACAAGTATATAATTCTTATGAACCTGTGCCTCCTCAGCCTCAGCATGGATAGCTGCTTCACCACCTAGCCTGAGGTTTACTTGGCACATCATCTTATTCTTGATGGCTCTAAGTTCATTAAGCGATTTCATAATAACCTCCATAGTCTACACAACGCTGCTAAGCGTATCATTTACAACCGAAAACTACATGTATTTAGCAAGAACCTCTGGGATTTATCCGCAGTCATTTTGCCATACACGTCTCCGCCAACGATAACTACTGGAGCAAGTCCACAAGCCCCAACGCAGCGGCATGAATCTAAGGAGAATTTTCCATCCGGTGTGCATTCTCCATCACCAATCTTGAGTTCCTCAACACACTTATCAAATATATCTCCTGCACCCTTAACATAGCATGCAGTGCCTAGACAGACTGAAACTTCATGTTCACCCTTAGGTGACATTGAGAACTGAGCATAGAATGTAGCTACACCATATACCTTCTCCATAGGAAAACCCGTTTCATCGGAAATTATTTTCTGAACCTGATATGGGAGATACCCATATATCTCCTGTGCATGCTGCATAATAGGCATTAAGCAGCCTTTCTCACCTTTGAGCTCATCAATAATCTTTAGTAATTGTTGTTCTTGCTCAGGTGTGCCCTTGAATGGGACATTCGAAACCTTCATATCTAGAACCTCCTTCAACCAAATCAGTTAGCTATATTTAACAAAATTAAATCATATGTTTAATTAATTATATATATTAAATTTATTTATTTCAATGATAGTTACGAATCTATCTATGTGATGAAACCATTCATTTCACTGTACCTTTAGATTAAATTATCCACAGCTTTTTTCGATAAATCCACTCGCAATTGATATTTGTGTAACGTATAATATAAGCATAATTGTATCTATATATGCGTTGACTAGGGAGGACAAAATGACACTACTTGAAATTAATTCTATTATAGAAGGAAAGATCCTAACCAAAAATCCAGATTTAAATCTTGAACTAGTTAATGCCTTTTCATCTGATGTAATTAGTCATATCGTAACGTATGCAAGCGATAAATCGATATTAATTACTGCAGTATATAACCCTCAGATCCTTAAAACCGCTGAAATGAAAGGCGTTCAGTGCGTTATTCTGATTGGCATCTACGAACCAGAGCCATCCCTTGTGGCTCTTGCAAATTCACTAGGAATCACGTTACTTCGTTCAACTTTCTCGATGTACGTAACCTGTGGAAAGCTTTATAGTAGCGGCTTACAGGGTGCATTTTAGCATAAATAAGGAGGACTGTATGATTTTCCCTAAATTTCCTGAACAAGGCTCTGCACTTGGAATCTGTGCACCGAGTGCTGGAGTTGGTCACAAAATTAAATTGTTTGACAAATCATTAGCAGCCTTAAATCATCGGGCTTTGACATCATAGAGACAGCTAGTGTTAGAAATGACAATGTAAGATCTGCTGATGCTAAGACTCGCGGTGAAGAGTTTAACTTTCTCGTACAGAATCCTGATGTCGAAATGATTGTTTCCGCAGCGGGCGGTGATTATAACATCGAAATATTACCTTACTTAGATACAGAGACGTTGGCTAATTACCCCAAGTGGATTGCCGGTGCAAGCGACCCCACTAACATTATGTACTACGTAACTACTAAACTCGACATAGCTACGATGTACGGTTTTAATGCAGGTAGCTTTGACTGGGATACACTTCACGAGTTCCAGAAGAATTCACTCGAGCTTATGCGCGGCAACACTATAAAACAATACTCATTCGATAAGTATGACTCTAACACCGACTTTAGCGTCCAGGATGCGGTTCTTGACGGTGACGTAAATTGGATGTTATCAATTCCAGGTGCAGATATGGTAATAGATAAATCATCCGCCGCTGATTCACCAAGGCTAATAGCTGAGGGGCGACTTATAGGAGGATGCATAGATTGCATTGCAAAACTAATAGGAACTCCTTTCGATGGCACCAAGTCATTTGTAAAGAAATATCCTCATAAAATATGGTTCCTAGATAATTTTGCGATGACTTCATTTGACCTATACCTCACAATTATGCAGATGAGGTACTGCGGTTACTTTAAAGGCACCAAAGCGATAGTGTTTGGGAGAACTATGTTCGGAGACAAATCAGACGAGGAATATATAACACAGCTACGTCAAGCTATTCCGGATATTCCATTCATTTGGAATGCTGATATCGGCCATGTAAAGCCATGCTTTACAGTTATAAATGGTGCGTACGGCAGAGTTACATGTGCGCAGGGTAAAGGCACGCTGGAGCAGGCGCTGGTGTAGACAGTTAATCAACATAAATGTACAATAAATATTAATCATCTATTCATAAGATGTGTGGAGGGAATTAATGAGTATTATAGTTTTGTTTTTCTTTTGTGGTATTTTATTTTTTTAACTGTTATCTGTCTAATAACATTCATCGTATTAGGAACGGCATCAATTTCATTAGGAAGTGCATTTTTAATATTATTAAGGGTATTTACATTGAAGGAAAAACCACGTTGGAGAAACCCTGATGATAGACCTAAAATCATTCTTCTAATTTTGTTAGCACTGCTTTTTATTGTCACTATTTCCGGTCTAACTGTATTCATTTATTACATGTATCAAATACTCACATAGGCTTTCAATCAATAATCCTATGTATATAACAAAACTGTAAATTTATAAAAGTAAAAGGTAGATGTTGACCACATCTACCTTATTTACTTAAAACTAATAAACCCTAAAATCAATATTTATAGTGCATCGTTATGGATTAGAACGCTCATGTATGCACCCTTCTTAAATATCGATGTACTTACGCCCCATGCGATAGCTGAACAAGCTAACTCACCTGCATGCTTCGACTTAATGCTTCTCGAGCTTAGCACGATTCCCTTTGGATATAGTTCAGCACCCAGATACTGATGCAAACTATCCGCAGAACCCGATTCAACAGCTTTGATAGACCGTCCAGGATTTGTGTCCCACCACTCATTTGGTTTCGAGAATGAGCCATCAGCTCTCATCTCGCCAGAAGATAGATTCTGAGCGCATATTTCTCTTAGCTTCTCTAGGGTCTCATCATCTATAACTCCATCAGCAATCGAATAAGCATACATTGCACATGCAACACCATCATCATCTAGTTCCTTTAGAAGGTATAGATTAGATACACCTCTCTCCTTGAACTTCTTCCACTTAGAAGACACCTTCTTAAGGCTTGCATCATTGTAAACAGATGAGTTTCCATCATCAAGAGCGCGCTTTAGCTCTTCTAAGTCTACGTCCTTCTTCTCCCAGTTGTCGATAAAATTGATTCTTAGATCACTCATGTAACTTTACTCCTTTAAATCTTCTTGCCAACTAGCTAATGTATCATTATCAAACACAATCATCGTGTCAGTAAACGGTTTTACTAAGACCGCCGTGTAAAAAGGTCCTTTTTTCTTGTAATATGCCGATATCCCAGAGCGGGCTTTAATTGAGAATCTTATCTCGTACTCTCCTGGAGGCATCAAAATAGACGGCGTTAAAAACTCATCTGAAATAAAACTCCAGATGACCAGTTATCTCCATCAGCTGAAAATGACATATCATAGAATTCACCATAACCGTTATCGATTCTAAGGTATACCTTCGACAGCTCCTTATCGCGTTTCATGCTCTTAATGGTATTAAATGCTTTCCGCCGTTTAGTGTTCTTATAATGCAATATACCCACACTTATATAGAACAATACCGACAACGCCACTATTACTACCCATGGGTGTTCGATTAAAAAACGCATAGATTAATTCTCACTTTTCTTATCTTCATATAGTAAAGTTTTCAAAACTATTCTAATAATGTCAAGTTACACTGTATTAATGTAATTCGTCAAGTAAACGAACCTATTTGCCAATGCTCGCAGGCTACCTTTTGGTCAGTCATCACAGTCAAGAAGCTGGAGGCGAATACAAAAGGCTGCGAGGTTTTGGCAAGTTCGAAGGATTACGCAGTTACGAATTAACGAATGCGAGTATTGTTTTATCACATCAAGTTACGCAGTATTCGTATAATTCGTCAAGTAAGCGAAACTAATGTCAATGCTCGCAGCCTTTTGCTATTCGCCGACCCCTATGTGTCTCTTAAAATTCCCCACTATATTTTCTCCTTCTGACATCATTAGAAATGCATGAGGATCAATATCGTGAACGATTCCCTTGAGATGTTCAATTTCATATTTTGAGACGAGCGTTAGAATTATATTTACCTCATCTCCTGTATAAGCCCCTGTTCCCTTCCAGCTAGTAACACCTCTGTTTAATTCTTCAGTAAGAATTTTTTCGATGCCTTCTTCCTTAGTAATAATCAGCACCTCTGTCTTGATATTTTGGGTGTGCATCCTATCGATAAACATCGCTTTGATAGCAGAGTAAATGAAGGAATAAACTGCTATCTTTACATTAAATAGCAATAAGCAACAACCATATACAGCAAAATTCACAACATTATTAAGCATCCCTACACTAACGTTTGGATTCTTTTTTGCCATGCACACTGCAATGATGTCTGGGCCACCAGTGGAACTTCCACCCCTTAAAATCATTCCGGTTCCTATTCCTCCGATAACACCTGCTACCACGCACGCAGTTAGGTAGTCATCAATATAAGGGACCTTTGGTACTGGGACAAGCGTAAGGCAAACCGACGATATACCTATTGAAATCAGGGTCTTTGTCGCAAATTTAAAGCCAGCTGATGAGTACGCATACAAAAATAAAGGAATATTTATCAAGAAGTAGATAATACCCGTGAAATCAAGTCCATATATCGTTCTAACGCCAGTATTAGCGACAATTAAATGTCTTACAATCTGGGATATTCCAAGAAAGCCACCGTTATAAAGATGCATCGGTGTAATTAGAAGGTTTATGCTGAACGCATAGATTAAGTTTCCTAGGATTATCAGTATTGTACTTGATAATCCATTCCATTTATCTTCAAATTTATTAAACCAGTTCATTTCAAAAAATTTATGGTGAAGCATCCAAAAAGGATGCTTCACCGATAGATACTATTTACGATTCTTGATTGTTGCCTGTGCAGCAGCAAGTCTTGCGATTGGAACTCTAAATGGTGAGCAAGATACGTATTGAAGTCCAGTCTTATACATAAACTCAATAGTATCAGGATCTCCACCGTGCTCTCCACAAACACCCAGCTTGATATTTGGTCTAGTCTCTTTTCCACTTTCACAAGCCATCTTAACTAGCTTTCCAATACCCTTCTGATCTAGGGACTGGAATGGATCTCTCTCAAGTATACCATCATTGATATATTCTTTAATGATGTTACCCGTATCATCACGAGAGAATCCAAATCCCATCTGAGTTAGGTCGTTAGTTCCGAATGAGAAGAACTCAGCTTCTTCGGCAATTTCATCTGCAGTTAGAGCAGCTCTTGGAATCTCAATCATAGTACCTACCATGTACTCGAGCTCCATCCCTGCCTTCTCAAAGCACTTCTTAGCTGTCTCATCAATTGTATTCTTAACGAAACGCAGTTCCTTAACATTTCCTACCAGAGGAACCATGATTTCAGGCTTAATCTTATATCCCTTCTCCTTTGCTACTTCAAGTGCAGCAGTTAGAATAGCTTCTGTCTGCATCTCAGCTATTTCAGGATAGGTGACTGCCAGACGGCAACCTCTGTGACCGAGCATAGGATTGAACTCCTGAAGCTCAACAGTCTTCTTCTCTATAGCCTCCTTAGAAATTCCAAACTGTTCTGAAAGCTGGTTGATATCAGCCTCAGTTTTAGGAAGGAATTCATGTAGAGGTGGATCTAGAAGTCTAATAGTAACTGGTCTCTCACCCATTACTTCGTATAGACCTCTGAAGTCCCCTTTCTGATATGGAAGTAGACCTGCCAGCGCTTCTCTTCTTTCAGACTCAGAATCAGCAAGTATCATTCTTCTGATCTTAGGGATTCTTTCATCCTCAAAGAACATGTGCTCCGTTCTGCAAAGACCGATTCCTTCAGCTCCAAACTCTAGCGCCTGTCTAGCATCCCTTGGGTTATCAGCATTAGCTCTAACTCCGAGATTTCTAACATCATCAGCCCACTTCATAATAGTGCCGAAGTCACCTGATAGCTCAGGTGATACAGTCTTAATAGCTACATCATAAACACTTCCATCAGTACCATTGATAGAAATTACATCTCCTTCATGGTACTCTTTGCCGTTTACAACCATTTTCTTCGCAGACTCATGTACTGTAACCTCACTGCAACCAGCAACGCAGCACTTACCCATTCCACGAGCAACTACAGCAGCATGAGAAGTCATACCACCTCTTGCAGTAAGGATACCCTGAGCAGCAACCATACCTGCCAGGTCTTCTGGCGAAGTTTCCTCTCTTACAAGTACAACCTTCTTACCTAATGCAGCAGCCTCTGCAGCGTCGTCAGCACTGAATACGATTTCACCACAAGCAGCTCCTGGTGAAGCTGGAAGCCCCTTAGCAACAGCAGTTGCAGTTGCAAGCTCCGCACTATCAAATGTAGGGTGAAGTAGCTGGTTAATCTGATCTGGTTCTATACGAAGTATAGCAGTTTCCTTATCGATTAACCCTTCTTCAACCATGTCCACTGCAATCTTAACAGCTGCAGTAGCAGTTCTCTTACCATTTCTTGTCTGGAGCATGAATAGTTTATTATCCTCAACGGTAAACTCCATGTCCTGCATATCTTTGTAATGCTTCTCTAGAATCTCAGCTACAGACTCGAACTTCGCATATACTTCAGGGAAAGCCTGCTCCATCTCTGCGATTGGCTGAGGCGTTCTAATGCCGGCAACAACATCTTCACCCTGAGCGTTTACAAGGAACTCACCAAAGATCTTGTTCTCTCCGTTTACAGGGCTTCTTGTAAATGCAACACCTGTTCCTGACGTTTCGCCAGTATTTCCGAATACCATGGACTGTACATTAACCGCAGTTCCAAGAGATGCGGAAATGTTGTTTAGCTGTCTGTATAAAATAGCTCTGTCGTTATTCCACGAACGGAATACAGCCTGGATAGCTTCCATCAGCTGGTCTTTAGGATCCTGTGGAAAATCTCTTCCTAGCTCCTCTTTAACGAGTGCTTTGTAGTCTTCGATAATAGACTTAAGATCTTCTGGAGATAGATCAACGTCAAACTCAGCTCCAACTGCTTCTTTCTTGCCGTCGAAGATAAAATCGAACTTAGCTTTTGGTATCTCAAGAACTACATCTCCGAACATCTGGATAAATCTTCTATAGCTGTCATAAGCAAATCTTTCGTTTCCAGTCTTTGCAGCAAGCCCTTTTACAGACTCGTCATTAAGACCAAGATTGAGAATAGTATCCATCATACCAGGCATCGATACAGGAGCTCCAGATCTAACGGATACGAGGAGCGGATTCTCAACGTCTCCAAAAGTTTTTCCCATTACGTGCTCAAGTTCCGCAAGATGGTCATACACTTCCTTAACAATATCTTCTGATAAAACTCCGCCTTTGTCGAGATAGTCTTTACAAGCATCCGTTGAAATAGTAAATCCAAACGGTACTGGCAGACCAATCTTAGTCATTTCAGCGAGGTTTGCACCCTTACCACCTAAAAGGCTTCTCATATCCTTAGAGCCTTCATTGAAAGAATAAACAAATTTTTCCATGGCATTTCTCCTTAGTTAAAACTGCAATTTGTTTTCTATATACTCCCTAACGTCAGACAGAGGTAGACGAATCTGCTCCATCGTATCTCTATCGCGTATAGTGACTGATTTATCGGTTTCTGTGTCGAAATCCACACAGATTGAGAAAGGTGTTCCAATCTCATCTTCTCTTCTATATCTCTTGCCTATTGAACCAGCAGCATCGTATTCAACGTTAAATGCTTACTAAGTTCCTCGTAAATAGGCAAAGCTACATCTTCTAGTTTCTTAGATAGTGGCAGAACTGCAACTGTGTAAGGAGCAAGTGCAGGGTGAAGCCTAAGGACAACTCTAGTATCTTCTTTGCCCTTTCCATCAACCACAGTTTCCTCATCATATGCATCGATTAGGAATGCGAGTGCTACTCTGTCTGCCCCAAGAGATGGCTCTATACAATATGGAACATATCTCTCGTTTGTTTCAGGGTCAAGATAACTCATATCCTGTCCTGAGTGCTCCTGATGTCTAGTGAGGTCGAAATCTGTTCTATCCGCTATTCCCCATAGCTCTCCCCATCCGAACGGGAATAAATATTCTAGGTCTGAAGTTGCATTGCTATAGTGCGATAGTTCTTCTTTTTCATGATCTCTAACACGGATATTTTCCATGTTCATGCCAAGATTTTTAAGAAAATCGATTGAATATTGTTTCCAATACTCAAACCATTCTAGATCAGTTCCTGGTTTGCAGAAGAACTCTAGCTCCATCTGCTCAAACTCTCTAGTCCTGAAAGTGAAGTTTCCAGGCGTAATTTCGTTACGGAACGACTTGCCTATCTGTGCTATACCAAACGGTATCTTTTTGCGCGAAGTTCTCTGGACATTCTTAAAATTAACGAATATGCCCTGTGCCGTCTCAGGCCTTAGAAAGATTTCTGATTTTGAATCTTCTGTTACACCCTGAAAAGTCTTAAACATTAAGTTAAACTTGCGAATTCCTGTGAAGTCAGACTTACCACACTCTGGGCACGGAATATTGTTCTCAGAGATATATTTTTCCATCTCCTCATTACTCCAGCCGTCACACGAAATCTGCTTGCCTTCCTTTTCAGCAAGGTAGTCTTCAATAATCTTATCAGCTCTAAACCTTGCTTTACAGCTCTTGCAATCGATAAGTGGGTCTGAAAGCCACCCACATGTCCAGATGCTACCCACGTCTCTGGATTCATGAGGATAGCAGCATCAATGCCAACATTATATTTTGACTGCTGGACGAACTTGCTCCACCAAGCCTTCTTAACGTTGTTCTTGAATGTAACTCCAAGAGGTCCATAATCCCATGTATTGGCTAAGCCACCATAAATCTCTGATCCGGGGAAAATATAACCTCTGTTCTTCGCCAGAGCAGTAATCTTATCCATAGTTACAACTCTATCTGGCTGAACTACACTCTTATCAATTGCCATCTGTCTATACCTGTCCTATCTAAAAAATTTCTAACTATTCGCGCAGCTTAGCGCAAGCATTTATTTTTCTTCTGTATCTTCTTTATGAGTTTCCTCATTGTCAACAAATACGTTTCCTGGCTGATCAGGTCCTAGATTCTCAATATCCAAATCATAGTATCCATCAACATCATCAGCTATATCATTTTCAGAGAAATCAAATTCGTCGTCTTTGCTGCGTTTCTTAAGAATCTCACTGCCCTTGCGCTTTAAATCAGAGAGATTGACATTGCTCTTAACCTGATCAAACTTATCGAGACCCTTATCCTTTAAATCTTCAAACTTATCCTGCCCCTTGATTCTAATATCGTTATACAGCTCGCTATCTTTAATCTTATCTACAGTCTCGGTGCCAGCACTCTTTGCACGGCTATACTGAGCTTTAACTTTGCCGTTAACATCTGTAACTTCTCCCTTGTCATTTACAAACTCGACATTGCAGTTAAATCCTGCCGCAGCAACTAGACCTAGTATCATTCCCCAAGGTGCGATAACAACACCTAAAATACCAACTGTAAGCGGTAGATTAACGAGCACTTCATCGCCTTTCTTGATTATGATTCGTGACATGTTCCCCTTTTCAGCAGTCTTCTTAAGACGAGCGAAAAGTTCATTGCCGTACAGATTTTCATCAGCTGAATCCTCGGTCCCCATATTCTCCTCAATGAGAATAATAGCATCGACCACGCTTCCATTAGCTTCTTCAAGAGCACTCTTTGCCTCTCTATAGCTAACCCCCGTCCTGTCTTTCACTAATTCAATCTTTTCTAATGTGATTTCCATAGCATCCTCCTTTTTAAACTTTGCAACTAACTCTATAAGCTAATGTCATTATCGAAAATATCAACATCAAGATAATACTTCAAGTATTCAGACAAAATTCTTCGCAATCCGCTTGATACTGCGGGCTTGAGAGCTACTTTTTCAAAACTCGAGAGTGGCTTCTTTGCAAAGTAATCTAATACTTCAACTATATCAAAATCGGGTTTGAAAATCAACGAAACATCTTGTTCATCAAGCCTTGTGTAGCAATCCTCACACAGAATGCCTCCACCAGTCACAGAAAAGTACTTCACCTTACCATTTCCCTCTTTCCTAATATCAGAAAGCGACTTACCACAGCTCACACATTGCTTTATTTCTGGCATCACTCCGTTAAGCGATAGCGACTTTACAACAAAAGCATATAGTAGTGTCATGTAGTTACCCTTGGCATTGGTGACTGACTCCATGAACTCAATTGATAAATCAAAAAGTCTAGGCCTAAGCTGTTCCTCTTCAGTTGTTTTATCTATATACTCAAGAAGCTTTGAAGCAACCATATATCTATCTATATCTTCGCCGATTGAGTAATAGCTTTTCTTTACATCCGCATTATTGATATTGAAATAGTTTCGCCCTTTAAATATGTCATATTCCGCATATGTAAAAGGTCTTATAGCAAGCGCCGCCCTTCCTTTAGCACGCTCGTTAATACTTGTCCCCGCAGTTATTTTACCGTATCGCCTTGTGAAAAGCGTAATAATCCGTCTGTTATTGGCAATCTTGCTCTGACGAAGCACTATTCCTTCTGTATTAATAAGCATTCTTACTCATCCCTATATCCAAGATTTCTAATAACCCTGTCAGAATCACGCCACCGCTCTTTAACCTTTACCCAAAGCGAGAGAAACACCTTGGTTCCAAGCAGCAATTCAATTTCTTCCCTTGCACTCTTTCCAATCCCTTTGAGTTTGCGTCCACCCTTGCCAATAATAATGCTCTTGTGCGATGTGCGCTCGCAGCATATGACTGCACCGATTTCCGTGATGTGTGGTTTCTCTTCATATGACTCAATTTCAACGAAGATTCCATGTGGTACTTCTTGATCTAGATATTGCAGTAGTTTTTCTCTAATTATCTCACTTACTATGAACCTTTCAGGATGATCAGTCGCCATATCTTCAGGATAATACATTGGTCCTTCGGCCATATATTTCGTTAGGCATTTCATGAGTTTGTCTACGTTAGTGCCTTGAAGTGCCGAGATTCCGAAAATCTCATCGAACAGTCCACATTCATCATATCTATTATAAAGTTCAAGATATTCCTCGGGACTAAGTAAATCCATCTTGTTGATCGCAAGCAGTTTCTTGCTATCTGACTGAGCTAGCATGTCTAAAATATACTGGTCTCCCTTTCCGAACTTCTTTGTCCCATCTACGATAAGTAAGACCACATCAACCCCACCCATAGTGTTAATCGCAGTCTCGTTTATCGCTGCCCCCAGTTTATTTTTAGGCTTATGTATCCCAGGTGTGTCCAGAAAAATCATCTGCATGCCATTTCCATCATCATACTCGAGATTCGTGTAAATACCCGTAATCCTATTTCTCGTCGTCTGCGGCTTGTCCGAGGTGATGGCAATTTTCTCACCTAGTACATTATTAAGAAGTGTAGATTTCCCCGCGTTAGGTCTTCCGATTATTCCAATAAAACCTGATTTCATTAGTTCTCCATTCATTTTGATAGCAATAATTCCAGTTCTCTTATGTTTTTGAGAACACAGAAACTTACTGCTTATTAACTTAATTAAAGAATCACCTATCTTAAGATGTCTAGTGCCGTCATGATTTTTTCTTCATGTGCCCGCATCAATGACTTATCTTCTTCCTCCATGTGATCATATCCTAGCAGATGAAGTATACTGTGCACGAAGAGGTATGTAACTTCGCGTCTAATGGATGTTCCATACTCCTTCGATTGACGTTCTGCTTGGTCAAGGCAAATAACCACATCACCTAGCGGAATATCTACGAGCGCCTCATCACCTTCTATTTCCGCAAGAATTTCATCAGTGCTTTCGAACTGCGGAAATGACAACACGTCAGTAACCTTGTCTATGCCACGAAAATCTCTATTAATGTCCTTTATTTCATCCTCTGAAACAAGGGACACACCAATGTATAGTGGCAACTCCGACGCTCTGTCAAGCGCTTCTTCACTCATCTCACCGAGCAGCTCTGAGGATATTAGGTAGACTGCGGCCTCATGAATCAAATCTTTATCGATGCGTTCATCTATATCAGCATCACCATATATAGCATCACTGTAGTTGATATCTAAAATCATCGTTTACTCCCACCACGTCTGACACTTGTTCCGGAATTATTCGAGTCTTCATAATCACTATAAGCCTTTATAATCCGCTTAACAAGCTCGTGCCTAACTACGTCCACCTCAGTCAAGTAGCTGAATTCGACGCCTTCCACACCAGATAGAACACGCTTTGCCTCAACAAGACCGGACCCCGCGCCCTTCGGTAAATCTATCTGCGTAATGTCTCCAGTTACAACGACTTTTGAATTGAAGCCCATACGAGTTAAACATCTTCATCTGTTCACGCGTAGTATTCTGCGCTTCATCGAGTATGATAAATGAATTGTCGAGTGTACGACCTCTCATATAAGCTAGAGGTACAACCTCGATAACACCACTTTCCTTGAGCCTAGCAGCCGTCTCTTGCCCAACTATCTCAAATATAGCATCGTATAGAGGTCTAAGATATGGGTCAACCTTATCCTGAAGGTCTCCTGGCAAGAAACCGAGGCTTTCGCCCGCCTCTACAGCAGGTCTGGCCAATATTATCCTCTCTACTTCTTTATTCTTAAGGGCATTAGCAGCAAGAGCACATGCTAAATACGTTTTTCCTGTACCCGCTGGACCGATGCCAAAAACCATGTCATTCCTTCGAATGGTGTCGATGTATCGTTTCTGCCCCTTAGTCTTTGGCCTAAGCGGCTTCCCCCTATGCGTGTAGCAGATTACATCATTTACCTGCTCTCTAGCATCAAAACTCTCGCCTTTCTGTTCAAGATCAATCAGGTAGTTAACCCTGCGCGCATCGATTTCTGGCTCAACTCGTAGATTCTCAACCATTCTATTAATTATATTTGCAGCTTTCAGGTTCTCCGTTCCTTTAATAAAAAGCCCGTCATCTCGCATTACGATTGACGTGCCTGTAGCCTTTTCGACCTGCTTGATATTAGCATCAAGTGTGCCAAAAAGCTGTTCTCTATTAATATCCTCTGGAATCTCAAATCTAACTATATCTTTACTATTATCCATGCACTCTTCCTTTGTAAATATTAACTATTATTATAGCTTTTTTAACTACTTATTACAACGAAATGATACTTAACAAGCATTTGTAATTTCAATGAGATAAAAAGAAAAAACAGGGCGTATGCCCTGTTAGTTACATATTGATAGTTATTTGCTGAGGTATTCCTTAACCATTTTAGATACGAGAGAGCCATCAGCCTTGCCATGTAACTTAGCCATAGCCGCCTTCATTATAGCGCCCATGCTCTTCATGCTGCGTTCTATACCCTCTTCGTCTGCAATCTTTTCAACTGCAGCAAGGATTTCTTCTTCAGACATCTCCTCAGGGAGATATCTCTCGAGAACCTCTATTTCTTTCTTATAACCATCTAACAAGTCTGTCCTTCCAGCCTTCTCGAAATCAGCTAGCGCATCTCTACGCATCTTGAGCTGCTTCTTGATGATTGGAACGATGTCGGCGTCATCCTCAAGTGCGACCTTCTGATCTACTTCGTGCTGCTTAATAGCGGCTCTAACGAGGTTGACGGTCTCCTTGGTGGTGACGTCGTGTTCCTTCATAGCTGTCTTATAATCAGCCATCAACTGTTCTTTCAAACTCACGCTCTTCACCTCCTAAGACTTAAAACTTTCTTGCCTTCTTTCTGGCAGCTTCAGACTTCTTCTTACGCTTTACGCTTGGCTTCTCGTAATGCTCTCTCTTTCTGAGTTCGGACATTACTCCATCACGTGCACAAGATCTCTTAAATCTCTTGAGCGCGCTTTCCAAGCTCTCGTTTTCTCTAACGGTAACCTGTGCCATATTACTAATTCACCTCCTGCCATTTCAGAGTGTTATGGACAAGCTTCGTCATAACGGATTGATTATAACATTTTCACTCGCTTAGTACAAGAAATAAAAAAGCGGAAGCCACTTTAGGCTAGACTTTATGCAAGCGACTTCCACAATTATTCAAATTACCTATAGAATCCTAAAAAAGATTATCCACTATATCACTGGCCATCATCTTTCTTCTAGCATCTTCACCGGTGTCAAGCTTATCCGCAGCATTACCATGAATCATAACTCCGTACAAAAGGCTGTTATTAAGACTATTGCCTTGTGCTATAAGCGAAGCGATAGTGCCTGCAAGCACGTCTCCGGAACCTGCAGTAGCAAGGCCCGAATTGCCAAGCGTATTAAGGAATAACCTCTGGTCATTGCCGTTCAAAAGCGATATCAGCGACACATCAGATTTCACCACCATACTCACATTATAGTGCTGTGAGAACTTTTTAATAAATCCAACTCTGTTCTTATCAACGACCTTTATGTCCTCATCGCACAGCCTTGCCATCTCGCCAACATGCGGGGTTATGACACATCTAGCTCTTCTCTTGCGGAAAGGTTTGAGATTTCGTGCGATAATATTAAGTGCGCCTGCATCGATTACTAGCTTTATCTCCATTGCAAGCAGCTGCTTAACGAGAATCCTGCCTGTCGAATCTTCTTTTAGACCAGGTCCGATAAGGACAACATCAACGGAACCGACAAAATCTGTCATAGCACCAATTATATCATCATTCTTATATGGTACGACAACTGCCTCCGGAATAGCAACATTAAAATACCCAACATACTTATTTGGGCAGAATATCTTAACTAGTCCACATCCACACCTATAGGCAGCCTTGGCCGCCAGCATGCTAGCTCCCATCATCGCATTAGGGCCAACCACAATTCCAACCGAACCAAATATACCCTTATGAGAGCGTTCTTCACGAGGAATTAGTGCAAGATGTCTAGTATCCTCTAAAAACTTCTTATCGCATATAAACAGTTTATCATCAATCGACGAGTATCCCGATTTAATAATACCGATATCTATTAATTTTACTTCTCCTGATACAACTCTTCCTTCACCGAAGAACATTCCCGTCTTGTAGTTTCCGAATGTCACTGTGAGATCAGCCTTAAACACAGCATCCATAATGCCGCCAGTCGTGCCATTAAGTCCTGAAGGAACATCAATAGCAACCTTGAAGCCTGACTTCGTGTTGAGATACTCGATAAACTTTGCAAAGTTAGCACCGAACCTCCTATTGAGTCCAATTCCAAGATCCCATCTACAATCACGTCATAGCGCTGCTGCAGAATCTTGAGGTCATCTCTAGATCCTAATCCATACATCCTAAAGGATTTGCTCATAGATGTTAAAATTCTTAGTTGGTCAGTGAACGCACGCGAAACCTTACTTCTATCTCCAACGAAGTAGACATTAACAACATAACCCAAATGAATTAACCATCTAGCCACACAGAGACCATCTGCACCATTGTTGCCATGACCAACGACTATGAGCACTTCGGTGTCTTTATCAGAAAAGCGAGTAATAATCTCATTAACAAGTCCCCCAGCTGCGTTCTCCATCAGAACAGCGCTAGGTATCCCCTTATCAATCGTATATTCATCCATGTAACGCATGGCTTTCGCCGTCAATGCATACATAAAAACCCCTCTTCCTATCAAGACATAGTTTGCATAAATTATAGCATTTAAATTGTTTCCCTTCAATGATTCTAGACAGTACAATGTACAATATTTACAAATTTTATGCAATATAGTAGCATAGTTATAATATATTAAGAACTAATCAGGAGAAGAAATTGGCACTTACAGAACAGCAGATGCGCGATATCATTATCGCTGACAAACGAAAGAAGAAAATGCGCAGACGTCGTAGGCGCAAATATACATTTTTCATATCGCTCTTCTTAGTTCTATTTTTTTGTGATCGGACTATACCGTAATAGAGACGTACTCGCCCCACCAAAGCTTGATCGCGGAGTAATTTTTCATCGATCCTGGTCATGGTGGACATGACCCAGGTTCTCAAACCAAGTCTCGAAAAGAAAAAGACGATACGCTTCGTATAGCACTACAAATAAAAAAAGAACTTAACAAGAAAAATTTTAAGGTCTACCTAACTCGTGAGAATGATAGCTTTACCGAGAGGATCAAAATTGGAAAAATGGCTAACAGAAAAAAAGCCAAGCTTATGGTCTCAATTCATAGAAACAAAGCCGGAGATCCTAGAGCTCAAGGTGTAGAAGTCTTTCTTCCAAAGGATGATAATCCCAAAAGCCGATATCTCGGCAAACAGATTATGAAGCAGCTGCACGATGAAGGCTTTGCGAAAAGACGCGTGCGTTCAGGAACACTCGTTAGCGAAAACAACGAGTACGACGAACTCAGTATCAATAAAATGCCTTCTTGCCTAGTTGAGATTGGTTTTATCAGCAATAAGCACGATAACAAGTTATTTGACAAGAACTTGAAAGGGAATGCAAAAGCCGTAGCAGATGCGATTGAAAAGACTTATTCTCATTACTACGAGAAAGATAAGAAGTCTAAGAAAGACAAATAGAAAGCAAAGAACTCGATTCAGCTGAATCGAGTTCTTTTTATGCAACGATATTCTATGCATCTATATGTCAATGTTAGTACCAGCTAGATATTTTTGTGAATCGAGCCCTAGCCTCTCATAGCCGCTGACTTCTCCGTAGCTGCATTGGCACCTTCGATTACTGCGCTTCTGAAGTTGTTTGCTTCGAGTGTACGAACAGCCGCGATAGTAGTTCCTGCTGGTGAGCATACCATATCCTTAAGTTCACCCGGATGCTTGCCAGTTTCCATAACCATCTTAGCCGCACCATATACTGTCTGTGCAGCGAATTCATAGGCCTGTCTTCTAGGCATGCCTCCAACCACTGCCGCATCAGCAAGAGCCTCTATGAATAGGAATACGTAAGCTGGTCCACTGCCGCTAATTCCAGTGACTACGTCAAATAGATTTTCTGGTATAATTTCAGCCTTTCCAAAGGCAGACAGGATACTAAGAGTAGTCTTAGTTTCTTCTTCACTTACGAACTCATTTGGGCAAGCTGCCGACATGCCTTCACCAACCTGAGCTGGTGTATTTGGCATTACGCGAACGAGTTTTACATTTTTGTCACCGAAAGCTTTACCAAGATAGTCTAGTGTCACACCTGCTCCAATCGAGATGAACACGTGATTTTCCTTTACATGATCCTTTATTCCCTCGATTACCGGTGCATAATACTGCGGTTTTACAGTTAAGAATACGTAGTCACATTTTTCAAGTACATCTAGATTATTGTCAGTAACCTCTACTCCATTCTGTTCCTTAGTTTTAGTTCTTCCAAACTCAGTTGGATCTGCACCGATGATATCTTCGGGTTTGCAGACTCCAGCGCTGATGATACCTCCCATCATCGCATTCGCCATAACCCCTGTGCCTATAAAGCCTATTTTCATTTCTGCCTCCTAACGCACGCAAATACTATAAGTAAAGTGATATTAGCTGGATTGGCGCAGTCTCACGCCAATCCAGTTAAGGTGTAATTATTTAGAATACACTGCGCATAGTCGCTTCACGAATCTATTATACATCGAAATTGCTTCTATACACGGTTTATCCCTCTTAGCTGAAGGATTGCTCAGTTCTATTGATAATCTCATCCTGAAGTGGCTTATCGAGGTTACGGAAGAAGTCGCTGTATCCAGCTACTCTTACGATTAGATCCTTGTATTCCTCAGGATTCTTCTGCGCCTCGATTAAGGTTGCTCTATCTATGATATTGAACTGAATGTGGTGTCCATCCATAGCGAAGTATGAACGAACAAGGTCAGCCATGTGAGCTAGTCCCTCTTCACCAGCCACTACATCAGGTGTAAACTTCTGGTTTAGAAGAGTACCACTTGTTGCGAGGTGATCCATCTTAGCGCAGGACTTGATTACAGCTGTAGGACCGTTTACATCGGCAGCCTTCTCTGGTGAAATTCCCTCAGATACTGGTTTATGTGCCTTACGTCCATTTGGAGTTGCAAGGATAACATCGCCGAAGTATACGTGGCAGGTTGTAGGCAGCATGTCGATTCCGTACTTTCCGCCCTTCATATTTGGTCTGCCAACGATTGTATCGTGATAAAGGTCAAAGATCTGCTTCATTACGTCATCAGCATAGTCGTCATCATTTCCGTACTTAGGAGTCTTCTCAGTTACGAGGCTATAGATATAGTCGTATCCTTCAAAGTTGTGTTCCATAGCTTCGATGAGCTCGTCCATAGTGAAGTTCTTCTCATCAAATACATTGTACTTAACGGATGTTAGGCAGTCTGTAACTGTTCCGATTCCTACACCCTGGATGTAGTTTGTGTTGTAGCGAGCACCACCAGCATTGTAGTCCTTAGCATTTGAGATACAATCGTTAGTTACTACAGAAAGTAGAGGTGCTGGCATGAACTCAGCGTAGATTCTCTCAATGATGTTGTTACCGTATATCTTGATGTTGACGAAGTACTCTAGCTGCTTCTTAAATGCATCCCATAACTCCTCGTAAGTCTTGAAATCCTTAGCATAACCTAGCTTTAGACCTAGCTGCTTACCAGACACCTGATCATAACCGTTGAACAGTGTCATCTGCAAATCTTAGGAATATTCATATAACCAGTAAGGATATATGCTTCACTTCCCCATGCTCCGGTCTCAACGCATCCAGAAGAACCACCGCGACGAGCATCTTCGAGTGTCTTTCCTGCATTTATAAGCTCCATAATCTGAGCTTCTGTATTATAGAATGCTGGCTGTCCCCAACCCTTTCTTGAAATCTCACAAGCTCTCCTTATGAATCTCTGAGGGGTCTTCTTGCTGATTGTTACGTTTGAGTTAGGCTGTACAAGCTTCATATCATCCATGCAGTCAAGGATTAGATAGCTAACTGCGTTAACACCGTTCTCCCCAGTTGGTGTAACTCCACCAGTGTTGATGTTAGCGAAGTCTGTGTATGTTGCGCTCTCCTTGAGTGTAATTCCTACCTTTACTGGAGCTGGCTGGTTATAGAACTTAACCCATAGGCACTCTAGAAGCTCAAGAGCTTTCTCATCATCGAGTATACCCGCTTCTGTATCTGCTTCATAGTACTTGATGAGGTGCTGGTCCATTCTGCCAGGGCTGAATGCATCCCATGGATTGAGCTCAGTTGTAACTGCTAGGTGTGTAAACCAGTATAGCTGGATTGCCTGCCAGTAAGTCTGTGGTGCATGTGCAGGAACGACTTCGAGGTTCTCAGCAATCTGTAAAATCTCAGCCTTTCTAACTGGATTTGTCTCTGCTTCAGCCTTCTCGAGCGCTAGCTTGTGGTATCTCTCACCGATGATGATTACTGCGTCGCAGCAGATATCCATAGCCTTTAGTTCTTCGTTCTTATCATAAGCTTCAGGATCGTTCATCCAATCTAGCTTATCCATCGTTTCCTTAATCTTAGCCTTGTAGTCCATGTATCCAGTAGTGAATACCTGCTCTCCACCGCAAGTGTGTCCAGGTCCTCTCTGCTCCATAAACTCTGTGAATACACCTGCCTCGTAGCACTCATGCCACTCAGGCTTCATCGATGCTAGGATTTTCTCTCGGATAGTTCTGCCTTCCCAAAATGGGATGATTTCCTTCTTCTGAAGCTCTCTATCTTCTACTGTAGTGTGGAATGAAACGAGCTTTCTGTCGCTCATTACAATCATATCTTCTTCACTGTGGCAGCATAGTTCAGGAAATGTAGGTGATGCCTGGGGGTCCTTACCCTTCTCACCGACGATAAGCTCTCCATCTCCAAAGTAAAGCGTCTTCTTGGAGAAATACTCTTTGAGAACCATAGCTCTCATTACAGGGATTGAATACTTTCCATCGTTCTCTCTGTAGAAGTCTGTCTCAATCTTAGCTCTTTCGAGATCGATGTGTACCGGTGTATTTACACTTATATCTCTTAACTTCTGAATCCTCTCATTCATACCATGTGTTGCCATTGCTATCCTCCAATCTTAGTATTAATAAAACCAGCTTTTATAAATAGTTCAGCGAACTTTTCCATCTCTTCCTTGAAAGGTGCATGCAGTTCACGACCCTCATACACCATTCCAATCTTCGAATACTTCGGAACACCTGCATCGTGATAAGGTAAAAGGTTGATTTTAGCAGGATGTATTCCGTTATCTTGCAGGAATTTTATAGTTTCCTGCATGTTTTTCTCATTACCATTAACTTCTTTGATAACTGGGATTCTTACGTAGATCCTCGCTCCGTCCTTAGAAAGTCTTGCGAGATTGTCAAGTATCTTCTCATTGCTAACTCCAGTGTATTTCTTATGGCGATCATCATCCATGCACTTAAGATCATATAAGAACGTATCTGTGTATGGAAGGATTTCGCTTAGTCTCTCGTATGGAACATATCCGCATGTATCGATAAAAAGCGAAATTCCATTGCGTTTTAATTCCCTAGCTATAGCGAGCAGATAGTCTATATCCATCATCATCACTTCGCCACCTGAAAGTGTTACGCCACCACCTGACTCTTCGTAGAACATGAGTCTTTCATCAGCTCTTTTACAAGTGCCTTAGGTTCGTAATCTTTGCCCATTACCCTTCTAGCAGAGCTTGGACACATCTTGCCACACTTGTCGCAGCGATCGCATTTGTTAGAATCCGTAAATGCCTTACCGTCTACGATACTGATTGCGTCAGTGTGACATGCTCTAATGCAGAAACCACACCCTACGCACTTCTCGCTGTCGAACTCAACCTCTGGATTGTAGCACTGTGTCTCAGGGTTATGACACCAAGTGCAGTGAAGTGGACAGCCTTTGAAGAATACGGTAGTTCTGATGCCGTCTCCGTCATGTATTGAAAACTTCTGAATGTTAGTAATTGCTTTCATGTCTCAGTCACCCTTTATATTTTTTAGACTGCGTTCTAAATTTAATATAACCATATCATTGTGATAAAACCTTGTCAATCTATTTTGTTAAAATATTTTCAAAATTTTGCAAAAAAATAAAGCGGACCTTTCCTCCGCTAAATTAATCAATTTGCATTCATCTTCAATGTTTACAAAAATTATTTAACCCTAAACTTCCCAAAGAATAGTGGCATATACTTCTTGCTATACTCAGCTAGTGAGAACGAACCATTCTTCATGCACCAGTCAGAAACCAGTGCACGCTCAAGTATTACGTAATTATTAACCAGTTCAGGCACACTGAATTCTATAGTTATCTCCCCGTTCTCCTGTCCTCGCTTGAGCAATTCACCGAGGAGCTTAAAATAATATCTGTCCTTATCGAGCAGCTTACTAGCAGCAGTGTTGGTTAGCTGACTTGCATACATATTGCCTAGAAGCTCATGATCTATATGCTTCTCAATAAACGTATGAGTTTCAAAATTGAGGATCATCAGCGTATCAAACACACTAGTGTCCGCTGGGATTTCCTTCATAATTTCTCTATACTTGTTATCGAAAACAGTAGCGAGCGTGTCAAGCAAACTCTCTTTTCCTTTAAAGTAATAGTAAAAAGAGCCCCTCGCCACCTGCGCTTTCTCGATGATGTCGTTCATCGTTGTTGCTTCGTAGCCCTTTTCTTCGAATAGTTCCCACGACACTTCTATAATTCGTTCTTTGAGACTTTGTTTCTTTCCCATATTCCTTCCTTTCATTTTAACCCGCGTATATTCTACTCGATTTTGCACAATCGGTAAAGGGGATTTGCCACGAATTTCATATAATACAAAAGGTATTTCTTATATGAAAAGGCTCGGATACATCCGAGCCTTTGTAGTTTCTAATATTAATTTGTATAGTTATCAAAATAGCCTTGAATGTGTACTACAGGAGTTCCCTTATCACCAGAACCACTTGTTAGGTCGCAAAGAGAACCGATGAGGTCAGTCAGTCTACGAGGTGTAGTTCCCTCTGTCTCCATCTTGCCAACAAGGTTATCATCCTTCTCCTTGATTCTAGCAGAGATTGCTTCTCTAAGCTCTTCGCCACTTAGATCCTTAAAAATCATTATCAGCTAGATACTTAAGTTTAAGTTCGTTAGGTGTACCCTCAAGCCCCGGAGTATATGCAGGTGATACTACTGGGTCTGCAAGCTCCCAAATCTTACCAACAGGATCCTTAAATGCTCCGTCACCATATACTAGGACCTCTACACACTTACCTGTTTTATCGAGTATTGACCTCTGGATACCTAGTACAACATCTTCGCAGCTCTCAGGGAAAAGTTTCACGCTGTCTTCTGTACTCTTGTTGGAGCCAAGAAGTCCGTACTTGCTGTTGAAGCCACTGCCATCAACTGGAGCATTTAGAATCTCGTCCATGCCAAGCACTGTTGCACCAGCGTCCTTTAGTATGCGGCGAGTCCTCTTTCTAGTATGAATGTCACAGTTAATAACTTTGTCGGTGTAGTTCAAAATCTCTGTCGCATGATTAGCGAGAACAATCTCCACTTCAGCGCCTGCAGCTTCTATAACCTCTCCATAGTAAGCGAGGTAATCTACTCCTGTAAATGGATGCTTATTTTCTCCGAAAAGTTCACGGTACTCCTCAAGAGACATAACCTTTGAATAAGGATCAATTCCTGCCTCATCAAGCTGATCCTCTGTTAAAAGCTGATTACCCACTTCATCTCTTGGGAATGAAAGCATCAAAACTATTTTCTTAGCAGCCATCGATATACCGCGTAGACAAATCGCAAATCTATTTCTCGATAGAATCGGGAAAATTACTCCGATCGTATCGCTTCCAAGCTTAGCCTGAACGTCCTTTGCAATTGCCCCAACGCTAGCGTAGTTGCCTTGACTTCTAGCAACTACCGACTCTGTTACAGCAACAATGTCTCTGTCTCTGATTTCATACCCTTCAGCCTCTGCAGCTTCAAGTACAGAGTTAACCACAACACTTGAGATATCATCGCCTTCACGAATAATAGGACATCTAATTCCTCTTGATATCGTGCCTACTTTTCTTTCCATTGTCATCTCCATCTATCTCGTTATTCTAGATTTCATTATTTCTCATATATAGCTTATCTGTTAAACATTTAAATTTCAATAATTAATAAAAGATTTGGAAAAATTATCATTAATGTTGGCTTTATAAATCATTTATAAGCCAAATTTACGAACTTTTTTACCAAATAAGCGTGATAAAATACGGGAACTGCAATGAATTCTAATATAATTTATACACACTCATCGCTAGATATTTTCATAAAAATACCCGCCAACAGGTAAGGTCGTTAGCGGGTTTTCTGAACAATCTTATACATCAGCATGTACTCAATTATCCATAAGTATGAGGTAATGTATCTATATGTAAGCTCTTTCGAACCTGGACATAGCTTATTTATTAGCCTTAAGCTTCTCATCTATCGCTGCTGCTGCAGTCTTTCCAGCACCCATAGCTAGGATTACAGTAGCCGCACCAGTTACAGCGTCTCCTCCTGCATATACGTATTCTTTGCTCGACTCCATAGTAGCCTCATCAACTATGATTCCGCCCCAGCTCTGTGTATCAAGCCCTGGAGTCGTCGATCTAAGCAGAGGATTTGGACTTGTTCCTACAGAGATAATAACCGAATCAACATCGATGACATAGTTTGAGCCCTCGATAGGAACTGGCCTACGTCTTCCAGATGCATCTGGCTCTCCTAGCTCCTGCTCAACAACTTCAATACCTGTTACATGTCCATTCTCATCTCCGAGTATCTTAGACGGATTATTGAGGAACTTGAAGATAATTCCTTCTTCCTTAGCGTGATGAACCTCCTCAAGTCTAGCTGGGCACTCTGCTTCGCTTCTTCTGTATACGATATACACCTCGTCAGCACCTAGTCTCTTCGCAGTTCTTGCAGCATCCATAGCTACATTTCCTGCTCCTACTACAGCTACCTTCTTACCAACCTTAACAGGTGTAGGAACCTCTGGGAACTTAAAGGACTTCATGAGATTAACTCTTGTGAGGAACTCATTAGCCGAATAAACGCCGAGAAGATTCTCTCCAGGGATGTTAAGGAACTTTGGTAATCCTGCTCCACTTCCAATAAATACAGCCTTATATCCATCAGCCATTAGGTCATCAACTGTAATCGACTTACCTACAATGACGTTTGTGTCAATTTTTACGCCGAGTTTCTCAACATTTTCAATTTCCTTTGCCACTAATGACTTAGGAAGTCTAAATTCAGGAATACCGTATACTAGCACCCCGCCTGGCTTATGAAGCGCTTCGAATACAGTTACTTCATAACCTCTTCTAGCAAGCTCTCCTGCACAAGTTATTCCGGAAGGGCCACAGCCGATAACTGCAACCTTAATTCCATTCTTTCAACAACTGGTTCAGATGCATCACCTTTAGCCATATGGTAGTCTGCAACGAATCTTTCCATGCGGCCGATTCCAACTGGTTCTCCCTTGATGCCACGAACGCACCTACCCTCGCACTGATCCTCCTGTGGACATACTCGTCCGCAAATTGCTGGAAGTGCATTCTCTCTTGTGATAACTTCATATGCGGCATCGAAGTCACCTTCAGCAACCTTCTCTATAAACTCTGGAATTGGAACATTTACAGGACATCCACCTACACAAGGCTTGTGCTTGCAATGTAGACATCTCTGAGCTTCTTCTATAGCCATCTCTGGAGTATATCCAAGTGCAACTTCATCAAAGTTCCTATTTCTTACGTTAGGATCCTGTTCAGGCATCTTGACCTTCTCAAGACTCATATTTCTATTAATAGCCATCTTAACCCCTTCCTATCTTACATGCGTGGTCGTTCATCTCCTTCTCCTTATCCTTGAAGAAGTTCTGACGCTCCATGCATTCCTTGAAATCTACTTTAAATCCATCAAAGTCTGGTCCGTCAACACATGCGAACTTCATCTCACCGTCAACTGTTACACGACAGCATCCGCACATACCTGTACCATCAATCATAAGAGGGTTAAGCGAAACCATTGTATGAAGACCTGCTGGCTTGGTCACATTAACTACACCATTCATCATGCCTAGCGACCCTATAGCAATGCATTCTTCGTATTCTTCGCCTTTATCTAGAAGCTCCTGAAGCACAACTGTAACAAAGCCTTTCTCCATATGAGCCATCATCTGTACAGACATAAATGTTGTCACAGAATTCTCTGAACTGCTCCTCAAGAATTACAAATTCCTTAGATCTTCCGCCTAGAATAACATCCACCTTAACGCCCATCTCAGCTAATTTCTTAAGCTGAGGATAGATTGGTGCAGCACCGAGTCCTCCAGCAACGCCGATAATCTTTTTGTCAGTATATTTAAGAGGTGATGGGACACCTAGCGGTCCAACAAAGTCCTCAATATAATCCCCTTCTTCTTTGGTTGCTAGCAGATTTGAGGAATATCCAACCTTCTGATATATGATTGTAACAGTTTCCTTATCTCTGTCGAAATCGGCAATCGTGAGAGGAATCCTCTCTCCATCCTCATCAACTCTTAGAATGATAAACTGACCTGCCTCACACTTTCTAGCGACAAATGGGGCATGAATCTCCATAAGTCCAAGTGCCGGATTCAAGATTTTTTTACTAACTATCTTGTACATTTTGCCTCCATATTAAAAAAGTTAATACGACTATAGTTATATAAAATAGTTTATATGCGTTTTAAGTCATTCGCACAAATAAAAATAAATAATATTAAAAGCCATATTAATAAAGCCTTACATATATTTATACTACTCGCATCTAATAGTGTCAACATAAATAAAAATTGGTTGAATATATTTTATCATAGCTTCACGCTAGTTTTCAACCAATTTTCACTAATTTAAATTCAATTCTTTATACAAGTTAATTTATAGATTGTAACGCAGGATCGATTCGTTGAGGTGATTTTTCATCGCCTTCGCGGCTTCATCAGGGTCATGTGACATGATCGCCTCATAAAGGTTTTTATGCTCCACGAGAACTGCAGATATCTGCTTCGGCTCAACCATACCTGTACCACTTACTCTCTGCAAGAAGTTTCTGATTGTTCTGAGCATAGATATAATTATTGGATTGTCCGAACATTCTGCAATGCAAGTATGGAAATCGATGTCTTCATCCAGCGTTTCCTTGAGAGCAACTTGTACATTATCCGTGGTATCATAACTAGCAAATGTATGCTCCATCTTATTATAGATATCGGTTAATCTGTTTAGCTTGACCTGATTTTCGCATTGTGCGGCAAGTTCAGCTGATTTAATTTCAAGAATAGTTCTTACCGTTAAGATACTATCAACTTGATCCCCATCAAGAAATAGGGACCAAGATAATGGGATAGAGAAGAAGTTAGTTTCACGACTAGAAATATAAGTTCCTTGCCCTAGTCTGATATCAATCATTCCAAGCACGTCAAGCACCTTTAGGGATTCTCTAACTGCTGATCTCCCTACACCTAACTTCCTAGCTAGCTCTCTATCAGATTCAATCTGATCTCCACGCTTAAGCCTACCTTCGAGCATTTCATCAGCAAAATACATAGTAAGCCTATTCACTAGCTTGCTAATACTGCCCTTCTTTTCTATACCTCGCACCAATTCTTCGTTATCCTTATGCTCAGCAAGATATTTTTCTATCTCCTTGATAAATTCATCCGTGCTCAGCGAGAATAACATCGTATCGATTTGGAGCTTTGTACATACTGAGCTAACAACCTCATTGACACGCTCTCCTCCCCTTGATTCTAGGTTGGAGAGTGTGGCAATGCTCATCGATGGTTTATTGTCGCTATTTGATAAAAAGTAATCTATAAATTCCTTTTGTGTCATCTTTAGCGCACGTCTCAGTTGTCTAATGTTTTTCCTTTTGAAGGCAGAATTATATCTACCATCCACCATAGCTTTCACCATCCATTATTAATATTACTTGTTCAATAAATCTGCAATTAGTCCGTCATCAGTACCGAAGCTTTAGCAAGGTCGCTATATCTGCTGAATTCAACTGGTGTGTGACTTCTTCCATCCCTACTAGGCACAAACACCATTACAGTAGGTAGCTGCTGACCAATTTCAAGGGAATCATGACCTGCTCCACTTGGCATTCTCATATACGAGAACCCATGTGTTTTACACGAGGTCTCAAGCTTATCAAGCATGCTCTTGCTCAATTCAACTGGTGTGATAACAAGCTTTGTATCAATCTTAAATGATCCGCCCATTATCTTGCACTCACGTGTTAATGCTGCTTTAATCCTATTTGCAATATCATTTATATTGTCATTGTTCATCGAACGAATGTCAACAGTAAATTCAACCTCTTCAGCTACGATATTCATTCCACCATTAGGAACCTTAATCAGTCCAACAGTTGCAACAGTTCCGTCCGCTTTTTCTCTAGCCCAATCAGCAATCTTGGATATTACCTTTGCTGCTGCATCTGCTGCATCAAGCCTCATATCCATCGGTGTTGTGCCAGCATGGTCAGCTCTTCCATACACTTTAACCATGTATCTCTGAATACCAACAATTCCAGTAACTAATCCGATTTCAATATTTTTTTGATCCAGTACTGGTCCCTGCTCAATATGTGCCTCTACGAAGTTTCCAATTGATCCTTCTGGCCATGCAGCATCCTCAACCTTATCAGGATCAAGTCCATATTCTCTCATTGCCTCAGCTATAGTGACACCGTTTATATCGGAGAACTGTCTAGTGTATTCTGCATTTCTATGTCCTAGAATAGCTCCTGAACCAAAGTAGCCGGTACCAAACCTCATTCCTTCTTCATCCATGAAACCGATTACAACAAGATCTCTCTTGTGTTCAAGTCCCATCTCAACAATCTGTCTTGCAACCTCCAAAGAGCACACAACTCCACCGATACCATCATAGTTTCCACCATGAAGCACTGAATCAATATGTGATCCTGTCATTACACAAGGAAGCGCTTGGTCTGTTCCTCTAAGAATTCCGTATATATTACCAGCAGCATCTTCCTTTACCTCTAGACCTATTTCTTCCATTTCTTTTCTGAGATAATCAACTGCTTCTCGAGTCTCTTTTGTAAACGGAAGTCTAGTGCATCCTGCGTCAGGTGTGGAAGTATATCTTTTTAGATGCTCTAGATTCTGAGCAATTCTTCCTGTGACCATTTCAATTTCCATCTTTAATCCTCCTTTTTATTCCGCTTATCGAGTATAAAAACTTTTATAGGCGAAATTAAGACTGCAACGATTACTACAATCAGCCCGAAATTCTCGACCGTCTCAGAATTCATCTTAATTCCAAATAGTATTATTATAAAGCTTAACATTGCAAGTATAAAACCTATAGTCAATGCACCCGCCTTTGTCTTCCAGAAATTTGTTTTATCCATATCACACCTCCTATATTCCAAATACTGCGAACAAGAAAGCGCCGATTAATATCGTTGCTGGAATTGTTATAGCGAGTAAAATCTTAAGCACTTCACCCTCTTTGCCGAGAATGTTCGCTGTAGTCGTGCCTAAAATAATTTTACTTGGACTAACTGCAGCACCAATAGCACCACCCGCAGTCTGAGCACCGAGTACGCCGGAAGTAGAAACATGCAGTAGATTAGCAGTAGTAACTTGGAATCCGCCAAATAATATATTTGAGCTCATGTTGCTAGCCGTCATAAATGTTCCGAGAAGACCAACAAACGGAGCAAGTAGTAGGTACTTGCTTCCGAGTACATTTGCAATTCCCTGCGATAGAACTATTGTCTGACCAGTGCCACCCATAATCTTCGACATTATTACAAGTCCGATTACAGCCATACCTTGAAGGCATTGTCATTGAGATAGAGTTTGCAAAGGCAGTCTTTATGCCCCCCTCCTTTATCCAACCCTTCTTCTTATAGTAAATGAGCGCTATTATGGCTGCGAGGAAAAGAAACATGCTAGCCTGTGTAAATATCGCAATTGGTGAATAATTGTCACTGCTCATGTTTACAATTCCGTACCCCGTACGTGTTTCGGGAACTGTGATACCTATTTTAAAATGTCCAAGAGCTTCATTAACAGGCTTTATAGCTAGAACTGCAATCGTCATAGCTGATAAAAGCAAATATGGAAGAAATGCCTGAAATAGTGTCATGTCAGGAATTTCACCTTCAGCTTTGTCGCTTCTTTCTGTTCTGTCCATGATTGAAGACTCTTCGATTTCCAATCAGTATTATAGAGCTTCATCCTACCGAGAAGCATAACTATAACAAGAGCTAAAACCGCAGGAATAAAGTTACTCAGCGTCGTATTAATCTGGCTGAGAACTAGCTGTCCGCCTCCTCCAACAAGTGTCAGAATAAGAACAGCGGGAAATGCCTTGCGAACAGCTCTTCCTTTACCATAGAACCAGCAAATAATAACACCTGTAACAAGATTCCACGCTAATAGAAATACCGCTGCCCAAAAAGCTGCCTTAAAATACTCATCACTTCCAGCTTTAATTCCAGCAGAATCAGCAAGTGCATCCCACGCTGCTCCCAATGTACCAAAGGTATTTCCCCATGCTTGACCTAGAAGCGAGATTGCAACAGCATATATCGGCCTTACACCTATTCCTATTAATAGCGGTGCTCCAACTGCAACCGGAACCCCAAATCCAGTAATTCCTTGTAAGAAACTTACAAACACCCAACCGAGAGCTAATATCAGCAGTAGCTCATTTGGGATGAGTTTGCTAAGCTCATTTTTTATTACTAGAAAAGCGTTCGCTTCTTGACCTGCTTGATATAGTAATATCGCGGTCCAGATGATTAAGAGTATTACCAAAGAACTCCATACACCTTTTGCACTCTCAACGGCAATAAGATTGGCTGGCGCTTTGTAAAACGTCATTGCAGATACAATTGTTACAATCAATCCAACTGGAGCAGCTTCAGTAGCACCCCAGCGGAATTTGATCATTAATACGATTAATACGATGATTGGCAAGATAGCCATGCCCCACATCGCAAAATTAACAGGTATGTTCATTTTCTTAATAACTCCTATGAATTATACGGACAATTATTTTTATGCGGGATGAATTATTTGTGAATAACCGTTCCCGTCTCTCCGTTTATACCTTCTTTAGCTTTCTCTAGCAGTGTTATAAGCGCATTTCTGCCTTCTCCAGATTCTGCAAAGCGGATAGCCGCTTCAACCTTAGGTAGCATTGAACCTTTTGCAAACTGCTCCTCAGCAATGTACTGATTAGCCTGATCAATTGAAAGATCCGATAACCACTCCTGGTTCTCCTTGCCGAAGTTGATGGCAACCTTTTCTACAGCTGTAAGGATTACGAGATAATCAGCCCCAATCTCTCTTGCAAGAAGACTCGAAGCGTTATCTTTATCTATTACAGCCTCTGCTCCAACAAGTTTACCACCTTCGTCAAATACTGGAATTCCGCCACCTCCACAAGTGATTACAACATGACCTGCTTCAGCAAGTGTTTTGATAGTTCCTAGCTCGCAGATTCTTAATGGCATTGGTGATGCAACCACCTTGCGGTAACCTCTGCCAGAGTCTTCAACTACTGAGACACCCTGTGCAACAAGCTTGTCTGCTTCTTCCTTAGTCATAAAGCTTCCAATCGGTTTAGTTGGATTCTTAAATGCTTCATCAGCAGGATCAACGAGTGTCTGCGAGATAATCGATGATACCTTCTTATCCATTCCTCTCTTCTTTAGCTCGTATTTTATTGCGTTCTGAAGGTCGATTGCAATGTATCCCTGTGACATAGCAACACTTGTAGGTAGCGGAACCGCACCATATCCATGGTGTGTAGCTGCAAGAGCATCCATTGCATTCTGAATCATTCCAACCTGAGGTCCATTCCCGTGTGTAACTATCAGGTCATGACCTTCAGCAATCAAATCAACGATTACTTTCGCAGTATGAGCAACAGCTTCACGCTGCTCATCAACTGTGTTACCGAGCGCGTTTCCGCCTAGTGCGATGACAATCTTCTTTGCCATATTTATATCCCCCTTGATATCGTCTAATAATAGTAACGACCTGATTTCTCAGGCCGCTACGTTGTTTTGTCTTATAAGATTTCTATACGTTCTAGAAACCAAGCTTCTTTGCATACGCAAGAACTGCTTTTTCAAATGCCTCAATTGGTGGGTGCACTGTTCCGGCACCGATCTGACCAAATCCAGCAATCTTGTGAGCAATACCTGTATTGATTACAGGAGTGATTCCCTTCTCAACAACAAGTCTTGCATCTATTCCTAGACAAGTACCAGTGAAATTCCAATTTGGAATAATGTAATTAGGGTTTCTATCGATTGTAATCTCCGTCATCTCATTTGATGTATTTAGAGCATCCTCGTATCCACCAGCACCAACAAATCTTGTTACAGCTGGTGCAGCAATCATAGCCATACCACCAACTCCAACAGTTTCTGTAATGGCGCTATCACCGATATCTGGGCAAGCATCTTCACCGTCATATCCTGTAAAATAGAGTCCCTGAGGTGTATTAACTGGTCCAGTGAACCACTCATCTCCCATACCTGCGATACGGATTCCGAAATTTACACCATTTCTGCACATTGCAGTTACTACAGTTCCTTCTGTAAGTCTTCTAGCTCCATCCATGATTGACTTTCCTGTAGCCATCATTATATTTAGGAAGAACTGATCTGTATCAGACAGGAACTTGATTACCTTGAGACTTCGCATCCTCTGGCATATCCATATCAGTTATTATCGGTGCCATTTCCTTTAGGAAGCATAGAGAAGCAGCGATATTTCTCTGGTGGAATTCATCACCCATAGCAATTGCTTTAGCAATTAATGGATTAACATTCAGTCCACCTTCGATGCTTCTTATAGCTCTTCCGAGTGTTGGACCTAGAACATCTCTCATCCATCTTAGTCTGTTTACAACCTCTTCTGAGTATGCACCGAATCTAAGAACCTTTCCTATTCCTTCATTCATCTGGCAGTATGCATAATTACCGTCAGTTTCATTCTGAACTACGAATACTGGCATATGCTGAGTAGTAATTCCTCCCATAGGACCTACTGCATTGCAGTGGTGACAAGGTATGAACTTAATTTCTCCAGACTCAAGGAGCTTACGAGCATCAGCTTCGTTGTCTGCCCACTCTTCGAACAATACTGCACCTACACAAGATCCCTGTACTGTAGCAGGCATATCCTTATACTCAATAGGAGGACCGGCGTGAAGAATAACTCTTCCATTGTTCTCGTTGAGCTCAGGGATAACCGTCATAGCTGGAACATTATCCTTCAGAACTGGCTGTGCAGCTACAACCTTAGCGATAACCTTGCGGTTTGCTTCGTCGATATCAAATCCTTCGTAGTTTCTGAGGAAGTTAAGAGCTTTAATGAGCTCAATGTTTCCTCCTGCTGGTGGCATCCAGTCATACTGAACTACATCGCATCCGAACTTAGCTGTAACTTCTGCAAAGCTCTTAAGACCGATGTTAATTACCTTTGGCTTGTGTGAAAGCATCGATAAAAAGCTTTTCTGAAGGCTCAGCCGAGTAAATTCCTTTACTTCCTTAGGTCTTGTTTCCTTTGGCTCCTCAGTGAATTTATATCCTACAGCTTCGATAGCCGTCTCAACAGCTAGCTTGTTAGTCTCTGCAACAATTACACCTGCATCCTCGAAGCTTCTTAACAGATTCGTCATAACCCTCGATAATCATTTCTTGTTCCGCAAACCTCAGCGACGAAGAATACCTCTCTATTCTGAGCTTTAGCCTTATTCTTTAGCGTCTCGACAGCCGGAATAATAGCGCCAGCCATATCGTCATGAGAACCATATCCTAAAACAACGTCAAATAGGATTACACCTGTGCTAGGATCGTCCATGGCCTCTTCCATGCATTCCACTCTCTTTGTAGGATCAATCATAGGATGTGGCTTACCCTGAGTATACATGTCATCACCTAGGTCGATTACAACGTGACCGTCGTGATTTAGCTTAAATCCATCTGCATGCGTATTATCAGTAATCTTAAGGGCATCCTTAATCATCATAGCGGCCTCGCCTGCCAATGTACCGCCGGAGTAATACGCTTTGATTGTCTTCTTATCTTCAGGGTTGAAGAACTTAGACCTGTCACAATCAACAGTCCCTTCGGCCACTTTCTGACCTCTTACTAGGCTGACTGCAAGACGAGCACACTCATCAAGTGTATAAGTCTGATACAGACCTTCTTCATAATACTCTGGCTTCTCACCTAGGAATAGGCAAACTACAGGTTTGCTGTAAACGCTAAGTCTTGCGGCAATCTTATCTCTCACTGACTTTGCTGGTGGTTTTGAGATAACTACGAGCACCTTAACTGTCTGATCCTTTTCCATAGCGTCGATGACATCCATCATAGTGGTACCACCAACTTCTTCAGAGAGGTCACGTCCACCGGTACCGATAGCATTTGTTACACCTTCACCCAGTCTATCGATAATAGTTGTGAGCTCCTGAATACCCGTTCCTGAAGCACCAATGATGCCGATTGAACCAGGATTTACAGTGTTTGTAAAAGCAATTGGCACACTCTGAATGATTCCAGTTCCACAGTCTGGACCCATTACCACGAGCCCTTTCTCGTGAGCCTTATCCTTGATTTTCTTCTCATCCTCAATCGTTACATTGTCAGAGAACATGAATACATTCATACCCTCGTCAAGAGCTCTATCTGCCTCAAGTGCAGCGTAAGCTCCTGGAATGGAGATTACTGCTAGGTTAGCATCTGGCATCTGCTTAAGCGCCTGATCCCAGCTCTTTGCTGTTTTATTTCCTTCGCTTTTTTTATCAGCATTTGCTCCCTTTGCGAAGTACTCGTCAACCTTATCCATAAGCGCATCGAGCACGCTCTCTTCTGTTACATCAGCAACAACTACCATATCGTTGGCAGTTGCATTCATTAGCTCTTCAGTCTCAAGTCCACTCTGCTTAAAAATGTCCTTGTTAGCTGGAGTTGCCATCATGATGGATGCCTTGTTTACACCATCAACCGTTGAAACCGCATTGGTAAGTAGCATCAGGGTAACAGAATCATGATAACTTCCTGCTTTTACAATTGTCTTTAGCATTTATTCTCTCCCTTTTATATTAGTCAGCAAATCTATTCTTGTGATCATATCTATTGAAGTGAACCGGTTCACCCTTTAGATACTCGACTAGTTCATCTGCAACATCTAAACCACCTGTTGCATAAGCCTTTTCCATTCTATTCTTAGCTCTCTCACCAGGGAAGTTTACCTTATCAAATCCTGGAGCAGGCTTCATTGTATCAAGTTCGTCTAAGCACTGACTCATAGCCTTCTTGAAGGCCTCTGCACCAACAAATCTCTCTGGGTCAATTACGATATGCATCTGTCCAAGTCTTCTGCCCTCTGAAAGATCATGATACATGGAGCTAACATGACCACCGAATGGTACACCAAGAAGAATTCCAGAGAAGACATCTACGAGCATCATGAGTCCATACCCCTTAGCTCCAGCAATAGGGTTAAGAGCATTAACCTTATGTGGGTCTGTTACAGGAGCACCATTCTCATCTACCGCCCAATCTGCAGGAATTTCCTCATGCTTAGATCTCTTATCTAAAATCTTTCCCCAAGCCTGAACTGTAGTAGCCATATCGAATACTACCTTTCTATCATCGGCGGTTGGAGCTGCAAATGACATAGGGTTTGTTCCGTAATATGGTTCAGCACCACCGTAAGGAACTGCCATAGGATCGACTGGCAGAACGAAATTGCTAGTAGCCCTTCATCCGCAGCCATCTCGGTGTAGTAACCAATGGATCCTGAGTGTGACAGGTTTGCCATTCCCACAACAGCGATTCCATTCTTCTTAGCCATTTCAATAGCTTTTTTTCCATGCCTACCTTAGCAACAGTAAAACCTATTCCATTATCTCCATCAAGGATTCCAGAGCATGGTCCAGTTTCCTTCCAAGTCATGTTTGGCTCAACCGTGATTCCACCTTTAGCAATTCTCTCACTATAATACTCAACTCTTACGGCACCGTGAGAATAGTAACCTCTTTCATGAGCCCAAGTGAGGATTTCTGCTGTAGTCTCAGCGTCATCAGCATGTAGTCCCGCCTGCATGAGCTTATCTTTCATCAGGCCCTTTAGTTCTTCTCTAGATAATTTCACTTTTTTTCCTCCATGAACCTGTATATACAAATTCTATCTATAAAAAAACAGGTCCGCATCTATGACGCGAACCTGTTACCAACAATTCTTAATATTGCTTAAACTTACAGCTCAACGTCTCTGTTGCAATCCTTTGAGTAGATGTAGATAAAGTCTTCAGTACCTACACCGTAGCAAGCCTGTGGTACGTATGAATCCATGAATACATAGTCACCCTTCTGTAGAGGAACCCACTCATCATCTAGTACGTACATTCCCTTACCCTGTAGGAAGTATGCGCCATGCTCCTGAATGTGAGTTTCGATATATCCATGGCATGCACCTGGAGCAAATTTCAGCACGTGCATGTTCATATCAAATCCTAGATCACTCTGCAGCTGGAAGGAAGTCTTTGCTCTGACAGTTCGTCATGCCCTCGTAATCCTTCCAAGGTGTATCGTTAATATTTGCAACAACTGTGTAAGCTTCTTTTCCAGGAAGTGGATTGTATCTTCTTCTGTAGATATAAACGAAAGTGTCCTTGTCGCTATTGTTTACGAAACTGAATGGCTTATCTGCTGGCGAATAAATGTAACCACCTTCTGTTAAATCAGCTTCTTTATCAGCATTCTTTACTGTAAGCTCTCCACTAATTACATATAGAAAAGATTCGATTCCGTCTCCACCAATCTTGTCATTCTTTCCGCCTGGGTGAACTGTTGAAATATAATCAGCAAATGATGCGCCCATAGCGGGTGAACCTAGAATAGTTGTATCGCAGTTCTCGTAGCCCGGAATAACGTTCTTAACGATGCCGTCTGGCTCAAGAATAGTGTACTTACCCTTCTTATAAACAGATCTTGTCGAAAGCAGTGTCTCTCTGTAACCGGTATTATTGTTTAAATAACTCATGAAGTTTACCTCTCTTCCTCATGTTTAATAATAATAGACTTTTAACTTGGTGAAACTTATCAACCAATTTTCTATAACAATTTAATCATCTTTCAACCTTTTTTTCAAGTGTTAGTTTGAAATTTTATGTTCTAAATATCGACCTTATTGCTTTTTTGAATTTTATCTGATAGTGTTATATAATTCTATACGATTTCATTGTATTTATCATGTATTTTTCAAGCTTTCTAAGCTATATTTATTTTGCATATTTTATAATTCAATGTTATTTAAATATATAATATCTATTTGTATTCATTAATTTGCAATTCATTGGTTAGATAATTTTTTTATTTTTTTAACATAAAAAAATTTTTTTGGATAGCAATTGAAGGAGTTATTAAAATTATGTTAGATGTTAAGAATATTACGGTTTCAAAAGGAAACAGTATTAACTCGTCAAGAAGATTCACTCTTTATTCCCCTAGCGATTCTACTCTACGCGCTTTAATCGTATACGTACACGGCGGCGGACTGCTATGCGGTAATGCGAAGGATTTGCCGGAACTTCATAAAGAGAAATTGACAGACGAGGGATACGCTATTTTAGCTATTGATTACCCCCTTGCTCCGCAGGCGAAGATTGATGATATTCTAGAAGACATTATTGATTCTATAAATAATTGTTTTGAGCTAACTGACCTTAGAAGTGATCTCCCATTATTTGTATGGGGTCGATCTGCAGGCGCTTACCTCGCATTGCTCGCATCTGCTAGCGATAAGCTCCACCTTAAATTGAACGGAATAATTTCGTACTACGGTTATGGATTTCTATGTGACAGCTGGTATGACACGCCAAGCCCATACTATATGAACCTTCCTATTGTCGAAGAAGCTTCTACAAAGATTCACGATAAAGAAATCGTATATCGAGGGGATATAGCTAACTATTTCAGCACATATATATACGCAAGGCAGACCGGGAAATGGAAAGACTTAATATACGAGGGGCGCGATAAATATTTCTTTTTGTTATACACGTTAAGAGCCGTAGATAGTCTTCCGGCGCCTTTATTTGCTGCACATAGTACAGGTGACACAGATGTTCCATATAGAGAATTCATCTCCCTATGCAATAAATATCATCCGGATAAATTCGTTGCCTCTATACCTGAACATGACTTCGACAGGAATACAACTGAACCTGAGACAGTTGAACTTATTAATAAGACTATTACATTTATATCTAATAATATTTAAATATAATTAGATAATATGAGGGATTCCGTATGAAAATTCATCGGAATCTTCTCATAATATATTTTTAACTTTGGTTTCTCAATTATTTTTCTCTATTATAAACCCTTGTTTTTCATATAGGTTCTTAGCAACTTTATTAGAATCAAAAACTGATAAAGTAATGCTATTAACGTCTTTATTATCGAAAATGTATTTTAGAAATTCTTTTAATGCCCTTGAACCTAAGCCCATGCCTGTTTTTTCAGGATTTATTACAAACCTACCGATGTGGATACTATCTATACTTGACCTTATTTCTTGTATTATCCCGACAAACTCATCGTCATTAAAAATTGAAAAAACATTTTCAAGTTTTCTTATTTTGTCACAATCAAGCGGATAAGATACCTTGTTCCCCATCCATTGTTCTTGAAAATCCTTACCCTTATCATTAGACCATTCACATAGCGACAATGCATTAGCATCATTTATGCCTTTTTCAATTAAGATATTCATGCAACTCAAATTCTCCTAAGCTATTAATTAGAACTGCAGTATTGTTTCAAGCACATCACCGATATCACTGCTTATACAAATGCTTCTCTCTTCAAGTTCTGCTGGGCAGAAAGCCTCACCGTAATTGACACACGCATAAGTTGAGTTATTATTCGTAACCGCCATCTGCCAGAATGGGAACTTTATTATCACCGGTGTGTTTTCACCGACACCTAGCTCAAGAAATAGCACATTCATGTTCTCGTGTCTGCGCAGGAAATCCGAATATCTTGCCGAAGCATCTCGCCAGCCACCATCTTCGACGAAAGTCCCATCAGCTCTAAGGTTATTTGTTACTGGTCCTCCTGTGGTTGGCATAACAGGAATTAGTTCAGAAGGTATCTGCATCTTGATTGACTTATCACTAGGAACATTGAATTCGCCAGAATCATCGCGTATAAATCCCTGTGCCTCCATAGCTCTATTGACCCATACTTCGTTGTCAAAGGTAATGCCATCCTTACCATCCTCACTTTGGAACAGCCCGAAGTCCCCCTGTGTATAGAATAGTCTCTTTTTATCAAAACCTGCCCGCTGGAACTGATGATCAACATTCGTAGTTACTACAAAATAATCTTTTCCATTAACAACCTTAAGTAAATTTTCATAGACAGGCTTAGGAGCCTTTATATATCTATTATAATAAATTGCCCTTGCCCACCATGCCCAGCGAGTTTCATCGTTAGGAAATGGAAAAAAACCGCCTGAATATATATCGGTTATTCCATACTCCTCTGCAAAATCAAAAAAATATCTTTCAAATCGTTCGCCGCTATACGTAAAACCCGCCGATGTTGAAAGCCCTGCCCCTGCTCCGATGATTACAGCATCGGCTGCATCCATAGCCACCACCAGCTTTTCCGTTCTTTCTTGAATAGAGCCTTCACCATAAACCATCTGGCCATTGAGGTAGCTCATAACCGCCTGCCCTCTCTTTATGCTCTCTATATATCCATTAGGTCTATCTCTAAATAAGTCTCTCATAATACCCTCTATCTTCGTCCTTAAATACGTTAAATATCACTCTGTCCATAACCCCTGGGTGTTCCGAGATCCAGCTTCTTACAGTACTAACTGCAATTTCTGCAGCGCGCTCATTAGGAAAATGGAATACCCCTGTCGAGATACAACAAAACGCTACTGTCTTTAAACTGTTTTCCATGCACATATTTAGTGTGTTGATATAGCAATTTGCAAGGTCTTGCTCAAGTTCATGAGTAAGACTGAACTGGACGATAGGTCCAACAACATGAATAACTTTCTTCGCCGGCAAGTTATATCCGTCTGTAAGCATGGGGATTCCCGTTGGCTGCTCATAGTCAGGTCCAAACTTGGCTCTTAGCCGGTTCATATGCCTATTACATTCCTCTCTAAGCTGTACTCCTGCGTATGTATGAATGCAGTTATCTATACAAGTATGCATAGGGATAAAACAGCCTAGCATCTGTGAGTTGGCAGCATTTACTATTACATCTACAGACAGCCTAGTAATGTCCCCTTGCCAGATTGAGAGACATTCGCTTCTAATAGGAATATCATTTACTTCAATAATTCCATGCTCATCTGCCAAACCTTTTAAATATTCATCTTGAACTCTCAAAATTAAATCATCGATGTGACGAGGGCTGCGGATGTTCATAAGCGAACGAAGAAGTCGCCTTTTTCCAACAACGTCCCCTGGCGTTTGCAAATCCTTATAATCTATAGAATCTGCTTTAAATTGCTCAACTAGAAAATCTAACCTCTCAGCTTGTGTCATCTTTTCATTCATATCTTTTCCCCGCTTTCACAACTTAAAGATATTATACCAAAACAAAAGCCCATTCACTAAATATTTGAGTGAATGGGCTTGATGCATTTTAGTCTATCTTAGGAAAAGTTATTCGCAAATCCCGTAATATGATCTCTACTCGTTTATTTCTCGAGTGTAGTTCCTTTTCTGAAGTTCTCACAAGACTTCATATTCTTCATTAGTAGGTAATAGATAATCCCTGTAGGAATAGTAGCTGTAAAGAATGAAAGGTCAACCTTGTAGAGTCCGATTGCCGCACCTACTACAGTTGCAATGATAGCCGCCATGTTTACACCAGCTTTGACCCATTTGGATCATATAGATCGTCTAGCTGTTCCTTAGTGAAGTTTCTCTTGTGGAGAATGAAGTAGTCAACAATAAGGATAGCGAAGATTGGAGCGAAGAACGCCGAATAAATCTTAACGAATAGCGATAGCCCTGCTGCAGAGCTATCATTAGTTAGGATCCATGGGCAAGTTGCTACTGCAAGGATACCGATTAGGATTACAGCAGTTCTGTGCTTCATCTTAAATGTATCCATGAATACGTATGCTGGTGGAATTACATTACTTGCAAGGTTTGTCGAAAGCTGTGCAAATATGATAAATGCCAGCGTAACAACTAGTACAATCTTATTATCTACCATCTCTGCAAATGCGTTGATTGGATTTGCAATTCCAGTAGCTGTCGAGGCCATAGCACCGATAATTCCAAGCATAACTGTCGCTGGAACCATAGCCATGAAATACGAGAAGCCTCTTACAGGTGCGCTGTATCCTTGCTTCATCTCACGAGAATAGTCCGATGCATTGAGCATTACTGTAGTTGAGTTTCCAAAGAAAGCAATTACAGAAGCAACAAATGGAAGTCCCCATGTACCGCTCTTATGCATTAGGTTAGCAGAAATAGCATCCCACTGAGTGGTCATACAGATATAGAGCAGATAGAACATTGCAATTACAATTACTGTTCCGCCGATATTTCCGACCCACTTTGCACCCTTGAATCCCTTGATTGAGAGCAGAATCTGCACAATCTGGAAGAGGATGAAGAATAGCCAGATATTATCATAGTGGAATAATAGTTTCGAAATATTGTTGATAGCAGCTCCACCTAGCCACGTCTGGTAGCCATACCATACGATAGCCGGAAGACCTCTTATCATAGATGGAAGTACATTCCCCTTAGTACCATATGCACTCTTGAGATGAATGGAATATGGTGCTCCAGTCTTATAACCGAACTGGTCATTCATAGCTATTCCAACTACTAGGATCGTTGAGCCAAGCAGCACTGCTAGGAACAGCTGTATTAAATTGAGACCTGTCTCCATCTGAGCGGATCCCATTGCCAGAGTTCCTATTGAGATACAGCCACCGAGCCAAAGCATAGTGTTCGAGCCCCAGCTCATGGTACGTTTCTCCCACGGAATCGGTTGGATGCTCTCACCCTCATTATTAGGGGTATTTACGTTCTTGTTTTCTGTACTCATATTGTTCTCCCTTAATTATTTAGCACCTTTATCTAACTGGTGTTACATACTTTCCAAGCCCTTAGCTTCTTCTACATACATACCATCCTTAGCGACAACGCGGCCACGGATAACTGTGCAGGTTGGTGCACCCTTTCCTTCCAACCCGTCGAAGCAAGTTACATGTCCCTTTGTGAAGAGCTTTTCCTGCTCAACCTTCCAAGGCTTTTCTGGATCAAGAATTACCGCATCAGCATCAAACCCAATTTCAAATGCACCCTTCTGTCCATAGAAACCGAATACCTTTGCCGGATTATAGTCCATAACCTTAGCTATTAGGCTTGGGCACAGCTTCTTCTGATGCACTACCATATCGAACATCATAGGAAGGAAGAATTGGATGGCATTGAGTCCGCCCCATGCCTGCCAAATGTCTCTCGACTCATTATCCTTTTCCTCGTCTGCTGCTGGTGAGTGGTCACTACCAACGCATGATAAAGTTCCATCGAGTACATAATCCCAAAGCTTTTCTACGTCTTCCTTAGTCCTTAGAGGTGGTGTGCACTTAGCTGGTCCGCCTTTCAAACACGAAATCTTCTGAGAAGCCTAGGTAGTGAGGGCACGTCTCAGCAGTTATTGGCAGCCCTTCGTACTGAGCCTCCTTAACGACCTGTGCAACCATAGGATGACTTACGTGACAGATATGCACTCTACCGCCAGTCGCTCTAGCCATGTCTATTACATTCTTAGTAGCTACATATTCTGTCCATACATCGTGAGAATCGAGGAAAGCTCTGATTTTCTCTTGTCTTGAAAGACCAGTCATAGCCTTGGCCTTCTTTTCTCTCTCGAGAACCTGTCCGTATTCTTCGCAGTGGAATCCACAAAGAGCCTTGTATGGCTTTAGAATCTCAAGAGCTTCACGAACATTACCCATATTCACAGTTGGAAAAAGTGGTCCGTTAGGGCATGTGAATCCCTTAAATGCAGCTACACCAGCCTTCTCAAGATCCTCAAGATCAGCAAGATTGTTGTGAACTGAGTATGGATCATCATCGAAGTCTCCTACAATTCCACCCCATAGACCGAAATCGATGTATGAATGTTTAGTAACCTTACTCATCTTGAGATCAAAGATTTCCTTGTTCATGAGCGATGGGTCATTGTTAAGAGGCATGTCGATAAGAGTTGTACAGCCTGCAACAGCAGCTGCTCTTGAACCCGTTTCGAAATCTTCTCTATAATCGAATCCAGGCTCGTTTAGATGAGCATGGCAATCTATGATTCCCGGATATACTAGGTTTCCCTCTGCATCGATAACTTCTGTAGCTTCAGCTTCTGTTCCTGGAGCTAGGAATGCAGCGTACTTGCCGTCTTTTACAGCAATATCTGCTTCATAGACACGGTCTGGTGTAACCAGTTTACCGTTCTTGATAATTAGATCATACATGTCTAATCCTCCTTATTATGAGCGGAGAGAGATGCTTATCACACCTCTCCGCTTCTTTATAGAATGAATGATTAAATAAAATTCTAACTGAATTTGTTATTAGTCTTCAAAGATTGTTCCAGTTCTGAAATTCTTAGAAGATGGCATGTGCTTCATCAGTAGATAGTAAACAACACCTGTTGGGATGAGGCTGACATACCACGATAGGTCTACAACGAATACTGATACGAGGGCTCCAACAGCGATTGAAATTATAGCTGCCCAGTTGATTCCCTTGAAAGGTCCCTGCTTGTCGTAAAGAGTATTGATATCAAGTGTGCTCTTACGAAGGAAGTAGTAATCTACAACCATTACAGCAAAGATAGGTCCTAGGAATGCGGAGTATACCTTTGTGAAAAGAGATAGTCCTGCAGCTGAGTCAGCAGTAACGAGCTTCCAAGGCATAACGCATACTGATAGTATACCAACGAGCACTGTCGCATGTGACCACTTCATTTTGAAGGACTCCATCAAAACATATGCTGGTGGAACTATATTGTTGAGCACGTTAGTTGTAACCTGTGCAAATGCGATAAACAGCAGCGTAATAACTGTAAGGAACTTGCTTCCCATAGTTGTTGAGAATACGACTACAGGATCTGAATTCCCTGTTGCTGCAGTAACGAGAAGTCCGATGAGTCCCATGAACAGTGTTACTGGCAGTATAGCGATTGTATAAATCGAACCAGTCTTAACTGGCCTTATATCCTCCTTTAGGTTTCTCGAATAATCTGATGCATTGATGATCATTGTCGAGTAGATTCCGAGGAATGAAGTTGTCGCAGCCCAGAAAGGCATACCCCATGTACCCTTAACATTTGCAAACGATGCGCTGATATCTACAGCGAACTTAGTCTTTACAACGTATAGCATGTATGCGAGGATTGCCACGATGAATACGCAAGAGAAGTTCTCAAGCCATTTGATACCGTGGAATCCTTTGATAGCGAGACCAACCTGCAGCAGTGTGAAGAGACCAAATACAACCGGGAGGTTATCGAATCCCCACAGAATCTTGAAGCAGCTGTTGATAGCACCAGCTCCAACCCATGACTGGAATCCAAACCACACGATAGCCGGAAGACCTCTAAGAACTCCTGGAATCTTTACACCAGTTGTACCGAAGCTTGATCTTAGCTGAACAACATATGGCATACCGTACTTATGTCCTGCATTACCGATAAGCACTAGCGCTATTGCAATTACAAGGCAACCAATCGTCATAGCTAGAATAGCCTGCGCTATTGTAAGTGTGCCTATGAGTGCTGATCCCATCGAGAATGTACCGATGGATACACAACCACCTAGAAATGATGCTGTGTAAGATAGCGATCCCATGATTCGACTCTTTGTCGGCTGTAGGTCTTCATTGACTCCGACAACAAGATTCGGATCAAGTGTTTTGTTATCTACAATACTCATTAAAATATTCTCCTTTAATTTTTCAAATAATTTCGTTTAAATAGTCGCTTAACCAGTTCGCCTGTACCCTTCTTTCCAACAAGCTTACCGTCTTCTGCCATTAGCTCCCCTCTTACGAAAGTAGCTACAGGTAGACCCTTACCTTTCATTCCTACAAATGCAGAAATCTTATTTACATAGTATAGAGAATCTGCTGTAATCTCCCATTCTCTCTCAGGGTCAATTATTACAATATCAGCGTCAAAGCCAACTTTAATATCACCCTTCTTTCCATAAATGTGGAATGCTTCAGCAGGCAGCTTAGCCCATGAGTTAGCAAGGACACGTGGGTCAACTCCGCGCTTAACAACTCCTTCAGAGTAAATCGCTTGGACGCAGCTCTGAATGCCACTTATTCCACCCCATACGTCAAATACATTCTCTATCTTCTGTCCTAGGATTTCATTGAACTTCTCATCATATGTACAAGGCGAATGATCTGATGCTAGCCCGGCGAAAACACCTGCTTCTACACACATCCACATGCCTTCAACATCTGCCTTCGTCCTGAGCGGAGGAGCGCACTTGAAAAGTGGTCCATTCTCTAACACATCGTCTTCTGTAAATGACAGGTAATGTCCACATGTCTCTGCAGAAACCTGATATCCTTCACACTGCGCCTCATACACCTTCTCAGCAGCTGCTGGATGGCTTACGTGACAGATGTGTGCACGGCATTCAAGCTCCTTAGCAATTTCTACTACAGTTTCTGTTGCTACGATTTCAGATGCTGGAGTTCTTGAGTCGAGGAAACCTCTCCATGTGAGATTACCAGCTTCCTTTTGTGCCTTTTCCCCTTCTTTAATCATCGCAAAATCTTCGCAGTGGAATCCAGCCATGCCGCCAAATTCCTTGATAATTTTCATAGCCTGATACGCCTGCCCATATGTTAGCGGTGAATAGTCAGGTGATACTGGTCCTAGGAATGATTTAAAAGCGATTACTCCTCGCTCATCGAGGCCCTTTAGCTGATCAAGGTTACCAGGTACAAGTCCTCCCCAGAATGCAAAATCTGAATACGCATTAGGCTGAACCTTTGCTAGTTTAGCATCAAAAATCTCAGGTGTGGTGAGTGCTGGTTCATTCTGAAGTGGCATATCGATAATAGTCGTATATCCACCAACTACAGCTGCTGCAGTTCCGTGTTCATAGTCTTCTCTCCACTCGTATCCTGGATCATTAAGATGTGCGTGAGTATCAATAGCTCCAGGAAAAACCTGCTTGCCAGCTGCATCAATTACTTTAACCGCTTCAGGTTCATCACCCTTTGCTAGGATGGCTGCAATCTTGCCATCTTTGACAGCAATATTTGCATCCTGAACTAAATCGGGTGTAACTACCTGTCCGTTCTTAATTAATAAATCATACATATAATCCCCTCCCTATAGCCTTTTAGACCATAAATGTGAAGTCGTTAATTAAATTGATTAGGTACACTCACTTATTAAAAAATGTGGTCAACCAATTTCAATGTTTCTATGGATATATACTACATTAGTAGCTAAAAATCTTCAATATCATTATATATTTAAATACGGATTGATTGTTTTTTTTTAATTAAAATTTTTTATTGTTTTTTAAAGTTGTATGTTCAAACTAAAAATATTTTTTTTAGTTTTTGATATAATAGTGTTAATAATTCCAAATCGAGGGTAGTAAAGATGGACATATTGCAAACATCTATTTACACAATAAAAAAACTTTCAATAGACTGAAATCAGCTAAACTTAGACCGAACATAGACCTGTACGTTCATTCAATATATGAACGCACTATAAATCTAATGCTCGATGGTCAGCTTATAGCACTGCAGATTGCTGATTCTCCAGTTTCTCCTATAAGCATCATTTTGCCATTGGACGAAACGGGTTTAGACAGACTAAAAAAATAAAAATCTAATAGTCCTGTATCAATAGATGGTACAAATTTGTTAGTAGGGAAAAATATCATTTCACTAGATCATGCATATGATGTTTATGATGACACACTCTACGAGCATAACTTTTCAACGTCATTAAAGGATGTGGTGTGGCAGCTTATCGTAGCCTCTGATAGGGACGGCTTTTCAACCCTCATAAAATCACAAAACACTCCAGATGATATTGCGCTTTCATATGCCAAGAAAAAACTAATTGATGCCGAATCGATATGTAGCATCATGACGTATGGAAATTTAGCCGAGGAACCCACTAAATCGAATCAGCTTAATAAATTGTGCGATTCGCTATCAGGTCTGATAGGTGTTGGCACTGGCCTTACACCTGGCGGTGACGACTTTATGACGGGGGTACTTTCAACATTTAAAGCACTTCCGCAATGCTTTAACCATAAACTGATCTCCTCTCTATCTAACTCAATATGCAGTATACGGAACAATACGAACGAGATAAGTAGCGCTTTTATAGACTGTGCATTACGAGGTCAATTTAGTAAAGCAATCATAGATATGTATGAAACAGTATGCTCAGATAATGTTCAGGCATCAGATATTGGACAAGAAACTTTAGATAATTTGTTAGACAGTTTTCTAGATATAGGTCATACATCTGGTATAGATACGTTAACCGGAATATATTGGAGCATGAAACATCTTTCTAAAATTTAATATGTTATCGGTGGTTAAAATACAAGTATTTTTAAAAATATTTAATTATGTTTCAACCACTTTAATTCTGTGGTGCAATATGTGTATCTAAGATGAAAGGAAGTATTGAAATGAGTCTACTAACAACAATGCAGAAGAGACGCAGTGTTCGTAAGTATAACACCGAACCTGTTACAAAGAAGGAATTAAACGATATTATTTCAGCAGCCCTGCTCGCTCCAAATGGCAAAGGACTTAGACCTTGGGAGTTTGTAGTTATCAGAGAAAAGGATACTCTTAGAGAATTAATGAACTGCCGCAAGGGAGGCGCAAAGATGCTCGAGACGGCTAATGTTGCCATTGCGGTTTATTTTGATTCAGATAAGACAGATACATATACAGAGGATAGCTCAATTGCCATGACTCACATGCTGCTCGAAGCAGCCGATCTAGGCTTGGGCGCAGTTTGGCTTCAGATTAGGCTACGTCCTTCAAACGAGGACGGTGTTTCAGCTGAAGAATTTGTAAATGCAAGACTAAACCCACCTAAAAACATGCAGGTGGAAGCTTTACTAGTACTAGGTCATATTAATGAACAGCCTAAGGCTCATGAACTACCAAATTTTCCTTCAGATAAGGTTCATAACGAAAAATGGTAAATTACATAGCCTAACAAAAAATACAAACCATAGATTTAAAAGAGCAACACTTTCAACAATTGAATGCGTTGCTCTTTTATATATTCATCGGATTACTGCATCTCGAAGGAGAAAGGTAATTCAAGTTCATTACCTTCATTATCAGCGCCTTCTAATGTAAATTTGAATGGAAGATTTGAATCTATCCTCTTGAATATGATCACTCCAGATATGCTCGATCCAGCCTTGATATTTTTTTGCATATGAACATCGTCATAAAGATAATTTTCTAAGTAAGACTCATAATCATTGCCGTCTTGACTAAGTATGCTTTGGTCTGGATATATTTCGATATTTTTCTTAGTACCATTCTTAACCTTAATGTAAACTCTCGTCTCATCGCTTGTTAAGTCGACCTTTTGAACGGTAGCTGAAACGCCCTTAACCTTAACATCATATCCAATATCAAGAGTCTCCTCTGCCGGAATCGCATCAGTTGATTTTATCTTTTGAATCTTTTTTGCTTCGAGTTTAACAGCCGTCATTTCTGTCGATTCCTCATCAACGACCTGCGCTTTGCCAAGGACTTTACCCTTTACTTTTATATATTCGCCATCTTCGTACTTGACCTTATTGTCGGATACAACTACAACTGTTGGGTGCTCATGCTTGGCGAAGTCCTCATATCCCTGCAGATGAATCTCACCGTGGACTTTATCTACGGCAACAATCTGCATTGTTATTTCTTTTATCGTCTTGCCCTTAAACTCGTCAGGGTGTGCATAAAGTTCTTTAAGCTTTGCTTTGCTAAAAGAAGACGAGCAAGCTGACATAGAAAAACTAATCCCTAATGCTAGCATTAGTGTAAAAAATATCTTAATTGAATGTCTTTTTGACATAGACATATATGCCTCCTGCGGAGCATGGAGCTCCGGCTAAAAAGTTTATTTTGCTTTTTACAGCATTTTTCTAATCTGTTTTCCATCCATCCAAGATGTTATGTTCTCAAATACCATCTCTGCACGTCTATCGATGGATTCCCTCGTATCAAAACCTACATGAGGTGTACAAACTAGGTTAGGCGCACCAATAAGCGGATGATCTTTAAGGGGAGCGGAGGATCCTTCTCGAATACATCTATTCCAGCTTTAATCCTGCCCTCTCTAAGCGCATTCGCTAATGCTTCTGTCTCAATAACAGGTCCTCTTGCTGTGTTCACGAGTATTGCTCCTTGTTTCATAGCAGCAATTTCTTTTTCCCCAATTAAGCCTTTAGTTTCCGAGTGTCAAAGGAGTGTGAATCGAAATAATATCTGCATTCGCCATGACATCGATGAGTGGCATATACTCGAGTCCAAGAGCCTTAGCTGCAGTTTTCTCACTTCTATTAAAACCAATAAGTTTACAGCCAAATGCCTTAAAAAAATAGCAGCAGTTCTAATGCCAATTGCACCTGTACCTACTATTCCGACAACCTTACCGAAAGCTCTCTGCCTGCGAGGCTTCCTTTACCAAGTCCATTTTGAACGGCTTCATTGCATAGGGTAATATTTCTCAAACAGTCTAAAGTCAACCCTATTGCGAGCTCCGCCACCGCGTCATCACAGTATCCGCCTGTATTGGATATAAGCACTCCTTTTTCTCTGCAAGCTTCAACGTCCACATGATCTATCCCTACAAATGCAACTGAGACGAGTTTAAGATTCTCGTCTGCTCTAATGACCTCTCCAGGAAGTGGATGATTTACTATTATAAGAACCTCTGCATCTTCAGCGCGTTTTATTAGCTCGCTTGTATCAGTAGTCACAGTATCGTATGACTTAAATGTATGACCTTGTTCTGTCAGTGTACTCGATAGTCTCTTCAAGGTGTCCTCGGAAATACCTAGTGGCTCCATAAGAATAATCTTCATTTTATTAGTCCCCCTTGTAAATTATCTAATGTTGACTTTTATTATAGCACAATGAAAGCCAATCACATTATGAAAAAATATGATTAACTGTCAAATAAAAACTTACCACAACTTCATAATTCGATACCCTATTTTTCTTTGACGCACAATCTCTTGTGCACAATTGATTTTCGTGTTAAAATCCCGTATATCATACTAATTCATCACATTAATTAACTTAAATATAGAATTTGGAGTAATTCATGAAGGACAAACTGATTTGTGGATGTGTCAGAGTGTATCGCTCGGACATTGAAAAAGCCATCTTAAATGGAGCACATACATATACAGAGATTCAAGAGGAAACAGGAGCGGGTACTAGCTGTGGAAACTGTAGACCTCTTGTAGAAAAAATTATTCGCGAGACCATTTCTGGACTTGATGAGTAGTTATGGTCTTAACCTAAGTTCCATTTATAAATGACATATATTTAAGCACACATGTAAATGTTGGGCATGGAATGGAAGTGAACAGTTAATGCAGCTCATATTCCGTATAACACCACATTATATAAAATCTAAGAAAGCACAACCACCTAACACCTGTTAAGTGGTTGTGCTTTCTTGTATATGCTTTCTTTTAAGACGATTTTACTTACTAAGTTTAAACTTCTTTTTCATTATAATTAGCATGACACCAGTCATCGAGAGACCAAGCAGTCCCGAGTAAAATGCAATACCTGTATTGTCTGCTGTCTTTGGTGTGATTCTACTACTAGTTTTTTTCGCCTTAGAAATCCCAAGTCTAGATGGAACACGCGACTTTGAGACCTTAGGTTTTGGCGTTTCCTGAACCTGAGGTGTAGTTGGAGCTGGCTCTACATACTTAGTGTAGACGTGCGTGCGAATGTCGGAAGTATCCGGGAGTGTATTTTTAAAGACATAAGCGATCTTGCCGCTTGCATTGTATATATACTGATCTGCATCGAGGAATCCAAAGGTCCCTGCCTCTTTTACGGTGTTGCCATCTTCATCGATGTATCTGGTCACTTTTGCTGTTGGCTTTTCAGCCACTATAGTAACGTTAGGAACAGCTCCAGTAACCGTTAGACCAAGAAATATAACGCGTCTCTTTACGGGTTTAAACACCTCTACCCCATTTTCTACAGTTCGATACCTAATTGTCTGTGTAGCAACCCTGTATTCTCCATATTTACCACCTGCCCAAGGTATAACTGTAGCTGCTGCCTGTTCTGAGTCTGGATTATTAGCATCTGGATTGACAATATCCGAGTGGTTAGATTTCCAGGAATTAATATAGTCGGTCATATCCTGTCCTGTCAGGGTATATGAACCTGTATACGATATATTCTCATCGACAGCCGTTGCTCCTGAAGCAATATTCCCCTCCGCAAAAGTCTCGTCGATATCGAAAATTAATACAAGCTGCACGGTAATAAGCAGAATTAAAAGAACCGAAAAAACACGCCTATATTTTGATGACTTGTAATTTCATATTTCACAATCTTGCCTTGCATAATACATTCCTTCTCTTATTCTTTTTTTCAGTAAACAATCAGATTATTCGTATTGTATCAGATTTAATTTTGTAAAACAACCCGTCTAACCCCTATATAAAATTACACAAAAAACCCTCCTCGCAGGTTATCCGGCAAAGAGGGCAAATACATTGTCTGTAGATTTTCCTAAATAAATAAAATACAATTTGAATCCCATTAAAGCTTGATACTGCCACGATGAACAGTATCACAATATTCGCATCTATATATGTGATTTTCAGCGTCATCAAGGCGGAATCTATGTTCAATTCCTCTCTCAGTAGAGGTAATGCAACGAGGATTCTTACACTGAATAACATTTGTAAGTCGCTCTGGCAGCTTCATATGCTTCTTGCTATGGAGTTTACTATCCTTGATTATATTGACTGTAATATTAGGATCTACAAAGCCTATTAAATCAAAATCCAAATCGATAATTTGATCAATCTTGATTATATCCTTCTTTCCATATTTACCACTTTTAGCATTCTGGATAATAGCTATACTACAATCTAGTTTATCAAGTCTCAGCAGATTATATATGGCCAGAGATTTTCCTGCATCAATATGATCAAGAACTATTCCGGTTGTTACTCCATCAATATTCATTAATTCAGACCTCCTTCGATACCCAAAAGCATGAGAATTAACGCCATTCTCGCGTATCTTCCGTTCTTAACCTGATCAAAGTATTTAGCTCTAGGATCCTTATCTACCTCTACGGAAATTTCATTAACCCTTGGCAGTGGGTGCATGATTACTAAATCATCCTTAGCATATTCTAGCTTTTGTTCATCTAATATATAAGTATCCTTGAGTCTAACGTAATCCTCTTCATTAAAGAATCTCTCCTTCTGCACTCTAGTCATATAGAGTACGTCTAGTTCAGGGAGCGCCTCTTCTAGGGATGTCGTCTCAACCCACTTAATGCCGGCATCATCCATGGCATCTTTATTATACGAAGGGAGCTTTAGTTCGTCAGGAGATATGAGCACAATCTCAATCCCCTTATATCGCAAAAGCGCCAAGATGAGCGAGTGCACTGTTCTACCGAATTTAAGGTCACCACAAATCCCACCTTTAAATCTGCTAAACGCCCTTTGTTACGAAGTATCGTGAGTAGATCAGTTAGTGTCTGAGATGGATGTAAATGACCACCATCACCTGCGTTGATAACTGGTACGTCGCATGAGTTAGCAGCTACAAGTGCTGCTCCTTCCTTAGGATGCCTCATAGCGATTATATCGGCAAAGCATTCCATAACTCTCGTCGTATCGCTTACCGTCTCCCCTTTAGAGGCTGACGATGAGTTAGCATCAGAGAACCCAACCACATTACCTCCAAGTCCATACATTGCAGATTCGAAGCTGAGCCTCGTACGTGTACTTGGTTCATAGAACAATGTCGCCAGGGTCTTATGAGCGCACTTATCCTGGTATTTTTCAGGTGATTCAATTATATCGCTTGCAAGCGCTAACAGACGGTCTAGCTCATCTAGGTCGAGATCTGTAATGTTAATTAAATCTCTCTTAGCCATTCAATTATTCCCTTTCCTTCTTCACTTGTTACGTAATTTTCAGCAACAGCAGTATCTATGAGTTCACTTATTGTGCATAGACTTAATTTTTCGACATTTGCATCTTGGAAATTCTTATCAGCCTTCGCAGTTTCATATGTAAAGATACTAATAACCGCGAGCACTTCTGCCCCCGCCTCACGAAGCGCTTCAACTACCTCGATCGATGATCCACCCGTAGAGATGAGATCTTCTACAACTACTACCTTATCTCCTTTTTCAAGCTTTCCCTCAATTCTATTGTTTCTGCCATGTGATTTGGAGCTTCCCCTTACATACCCCATAGGCTTCCCTAGTATGTGGGCGGAAATGGCTGCATGAGCAATTCCAGCTGTGCTCGTACCCATTACTACATCACACTCAGGAAATTTCTCATCGATTACTCTAGCCATCTCGTGCTCGATAACATCTCTCACCTTAGGTGCAGTGAGTGTAAGTCTATTATCACAGTAAATAGGACTCTTGATACCGCTTGCCCATGTAAAAGGATCATTTGGGCTTAGGAATACCGCTTTTATGCCAAGTAATCCCTCTGCAATCTGCTTTGATTTGCTCGCTGAATTAATCATTGTTAATCTCCTCCATACAAGTCTTATATACTTTAACAGGATCATCTGCTTTCGTTATGCTCCTGCCAATTACAAGATAATTTGATCCCATTTCCTTTGCTCGCCCAGGGGTTGCAACCCTACTCTGATCACCCTTCGCGTCTCCAAGGAGTCTGATTCCAGGCGTTACTGTAAGAAATTCCTTCGAAGTCCCCTCATGTATTTCTTCCGACTCCCAAGCCGAGCATACTACTCCGTCTAGCCCTGCCGCTTGTGCATTCCTCGCATATGCCAGCACTATATCCTTGAGGTTGCCATCAATCCTGAGTTCTCTATTCATAGTCTCCTGATCTGTAGATGTAAGCTGAGTAACCGCTATAATCTCAGGCCTAATGCCCCCAGATGAGCCTTCTTCGAGACCCTCTACAGCTGCCTTCATCATCTTGATTCCACCAGCTGCGTGGACGTTAACCATGTCAGCCCCTACAGAGGCGAGGACTTTCATCGCACTCTTAACTGTATTTGGTATATCGTGCAGTTTAAGATCTAAGAAAACCTTATGTCCTCTAGCTTTAATCTCTTTTACAATTGAGGGACCTTCGCCATAGAAGAGTTCCATACCAACCTTTACATATAGTTTCTCATTTTCAAATTTATCGAGAAATGAAAGTGCTTTCTCTCCACTTGGAAATCTAATGCTATTATTATCTCTGGTTTCATCTATATTACTCCTCTAATTTCATCCAAATTCTTGATTCCGAGCTCTTCCATCCTAGGCTGTAGCTCACTGATTATGCGTGGCATTGTCCATGGATCGATAAGGTTTGCAGAACCAATCTCTATCGCTGTTGCTCCAGCCATTATCATCTCTAGCACGTCATCAACACTCTGAATACCGCCAATGCCAATGATTGGAAGCTTTACTGCATAAAACACCTCATTTACCATGCGTTGGGCAATCGGTCTAATAGCTGGTCCAGATAGACCCGCATATTTCATCGCGGTAACAGTTGTTCTCGTTCTGAGGTCGATTCGCATAGCTTTGAAATTGTTGATCAAGCTGATTCCATCTGCACCTCCTGCTTCAGAGGCCTTTGCAATCTCTGAAATATCGGTTACATTTGGAGTAAGCTTCATAAATATCGGCAGTTTCGTAACATCTCTGACGGCTCTAGTTATTCTCTCAGCCATACTTGAATCAGCTCCAAATGCCGATCCGCCATGCTCCACATTAGGGCAGCTAATATTCACCTCAAGTATATCGGCATATCCCGACGCATCTAGCTTTGATGCTACCTCAGCAAACTCAGAAATGCTAAATCCGCTGATATTTACAATCAGTGGACCTTGATAGATCTCTTTTAACGCAGGTAAATCCTCATCGATTACACGATCTATTCCAGGGTTCTGTAATCCTATAGAGTTAAGCATGCCACTCGTACATTCAGCGATTCTAGGAAGATTATTTCCATACCTCAGTTCAGCAGTTGCACTCTTCGTCACAACAGCGCCTAAGACATTTAAATCGAATAACTCTCTATACTCCTGCCCGTAGCCAAATGTCCCACTTGCTGGCATAACCGGATTCTTGAGTTCAATTCCCGCCAGATTAACCTTAGTTAAAGGCTTTCCCATCTTAGCACCTCCTTATCAAAAACCGGTCCTTCCTTACAGACTCTCTGACTTCCATCTACTGTTCTTATCGAGCATCCCATGCATGCTCCAAATCCGCATCCCATGCGAGCCTCGAGGCTGAACTGCCCGCAATCCACCTTATGATCTAGAGCACGAAGCATCGGCAGAGGACCGCAAGCACATGCATATTCACACTTATCAAAAGCATCCGTCACAAACCCTTTATGTCCATATGAGCCATCAGCAGTCATAACCGTTATATCATCTGAAAAATGTTCAAAGTCTTCGAGCATAAACATCTCATCTGCAGAATTATAGCCTAGCACCATCTTACAGGATTTTCCCGCCATAACCATCGCTTTAAGTAATCCAAGCATCGGCGGAATTCCGATTCCACCACCGATTAAATATGCACCATCTGGGATTTTATCGAGATCGTAACCATTTCCTAGACCTGTAATTCCCTTTACATAGTCTCCAGGCTCCATCCTGCTCATGATATCTGTCCCTTCGCCAACGACTTTGTAGATTAGAGTGTATCTGCTGCTATCGTAGCTGCTAACCGAAATTGGTCTCCTCAGAAATTTGTCTGGAACTTCAACCATCGCAAACTGACCTGGTCTTGTAAATTCAGACTTCGGTGTCTCGAGAGTCATCCGGTAAATGCCTTCAGCGAGTTTTTTATTCTCAAGTATTTCGCTTCGTAGGTCTCTCATATTATTTCTCCAAATTCTCGTAAACTATCTTACCATTCATAATTGTGAGCTCCACCAGTCCGTTAAGCATGTGCCAATCAAAGGAGTGCACTTTCCTAATGAGAGGAATTTTGATGCATCTAGCTTGTAATCTTTATCTAAATTAACCACAGTAAATCCATTTTGCTCAAGACCAAATCTCTCCCTTGGTGTTACCGACATCAGTTTAACTAAGTGCTCAAGCGATATGATATCGGTCTTAACCAGGTACGTGTAAAGAGCCGAAAAAGCACACTCAAGCCCAGTGATTCCGTTTGGACTCTTCAGAAAGCCCCTACTCTTCTCCTCAGCACTATGAGGTGCGTGGTCTGTTGCTATCATATCTACAGTGCCATCGAGGATTCCCTCTATAAGGGCATTTTTATCTGCTATATCCTTAATCGGAGGATTCATCTTGAATCTGCCACCAAGCTCTGGCCATCTGTTAATAAATGCATTTAAATAATCCGTATCGAACACGAGGTAATGAGGTGCTGTTTCGCATGTGACGTCTACACCGCTCTTCTTGGCATCTCTAATCACTTCAACGCTTTCCTTGCAGGAGATGTGGCATACATGGTATCCAGCACCAGTCTCATCTGCGAGTTTTAGATCTCTCTCTATCTGTTTCCATTCACTCTCTCTGACCTTGCCTTCCCTTAGCAGTGATTCATCTTCGCAATGAGCTACGATGAGTTTGCCAAGTTCCTTAGCCTGATACATTGCGTCGCGCATCAGCCCGTCTGCCTGCACACCTCGTCCATCATCAGAAAATGCACACACATGTGGCGCAAGAGCCTTCATATCTGAGAGCTCTCCTCTACCATTCTGTGACATAGTAATAGTTCCATAAGGAATCACCTCTATATCGGCATCCTTTTTGATCAAATCAAGCTGCACATTAAGTGCATCAAGTGTAGATGGTGCTGGCTTCAAATTAGGCATAGTGCAAACAGTCGTATATCCTCCGTGTGCTGCAGCTTTACTTCCAGCACTAATTGTCTCTTTATATGACTGACCTGGTTCGCGAAAATGAACATGCACATCACAGAATGACGGCAAAATAAAAGAGTTATCAGCATCGATAACTCTTTCAAAATCAAAATCACTACCGGTTTCGGATTCTAGACCGGCCTTCTCACGAGCATCAACTACAAACAATTCGTTAGGTAAAAACTCTCCAGATCTGTAAATCTTTCCGCCTTTGATTGCAGTAGTCATAGTCCCTCCAATTATATTAAACTCCCTAATAACTCTCGTTAATTACTATATGAAAGTATAACATTTTTGAAACGCACTATGTGAGAGGAATGTTAAAATCCGCCGCAAAAATTTTTGTTATTAATATTGATAATTTTCTTATAGAAGAATTACTCTTCTTCTGATGGTTCAAAGTCCTTAATCTCCGGTGGAAGCTCAAGTCCATTTTTCTCATAATAATCTACAAGTGCAGCCTTGATAGCCTCTTCAGCTAGTACTGAACAGTGTATCTTCCTTGATGGTAGACCATCAAGAGCTTCAACCACTGCCTTGTTAGATAGTTCAAGAGCTTCTTTGATGCTCTTGCCCTTGATAAGCTCAGTAGCCATTGAGCTAGATGCGATCGCTGACCCACATCCAAAGGTCTTGAATTTTACGTCTGTAATGATATCATTATCAATCTTTAGGTAAATTCTCATGATATCGCCACATGTTGGGTTTCCTACTTCACCAACTCCATCGGCATTTTCAATCTCGCCTACATTTCTTGGATGCTCAAAATGATCCATTACTTTTTCACTATATAACATGTTCTCTCTCCCCTTTCTCTAGTTCATCCCAGAATGGTGATATTTTTCTATAGTGTTCAACAACTTGATGAACCTTTTCTATGATGTAGTCTACTTGCTCCTCTGTATTTTCCTCATTGAGACTGAATCTAAGCGATCCGTGTGCTGCCTCAATAGGAACACCCATACCTATTAGAACGTGGCTAGGGTCGAGAGATTCGCTTGTGCAAGCTGATCCAGATGAGCATTCGATGCCATACATATCAAGAGCCAATAGCAGCGACTCGCCCTCAACTCCTTCGAACGAGTAATTTACGTTACCAGGGAGTCTCTTCACAAGGTCTCCATTGAGCTGCGAATAAGGAATATCCGACAACCCTTTGATAAGTCTATCTCTAAGGGCAATTGTCTTTGCATTATTTTCTTCCATGTGCTCAATTCCATCTTCAAGGGCAGCAGCAAGGGCAGCAATGCCTGGAACGTTAATCGTACCAGCTCTCTTACCTCTCTCCTGAGCTCCACCTTCAATTACGTTTATTAATCTGATACCATTTCTAGCATATAGAACTCCAACGCCCTTAGGTCCGTGGAATTTATGAGCTGATAATGATAGCATATCTATGTTCATCGCCTGAACATCTATAGGTAGGTGTGCTGCAGCCTGAACGGCATCTGTGTGGAAGAGCACACCCTTTTCGTGACACAGCTTTCCAATCTCAGCAATTGGCTGGACAGCTCCCATCTCGTTGTTAGCAAACATAATCGATACGAGTGCCGTATCCTCTCTGATTGCGTCCTCAACATCCTTAACGTCTACAATTCCATTTGGCTGTGGTTTTAGCAGCGTAACCTCGAAGCCCTCTTTTTCTAGCTTGCGAAGTGTATGAAGAATTGCATGATGCTCTATATTAAGAGAAATCAGATGCTTCTTACCCTTCTTAACTAGCCCTCTAGCTGCAGAAATTAAAGCCTGGTTATCTGCTTCACTTCCACCTGAAGTAAAGTAAATCTCATTAGGCTTTGCAGCATTAAGCGCCTTAGCTACTTTCTCTCTGGACTCATCCAGCTTCTCTTTAGCAATCTGTCCATCCGTATGAAGACTGTTAGGGTTGCCGTTATAATTCTTAAGGCAATCTAGCAGCGTATTGAGTGCGACATCGCTCAAATAAGTTGTTGCCGCATTATCTGCATATACTCTCATGTATACCTCCCTACCAATAATTTAGTCATCTTAGTGCAGTTGTATTATAGTCCTTTAATCCCTACCTGGTCAATAGGAATTACTCTTGGATATAACTTAAAACAATTATCTTGATGTGTCTTGATCTTGTATAAGCTTATCGACATTACCAGTCATTAGATCTTAAGCGTTATGTTATCAAGATACTCATCGATAACCTTGTCAAGGCCAATCCACAGTGGAAGTGTCACGCATGAATGCGCTCTACCGCAGCTAACCTCACCAGACTTTATACAATCTACTGGGGCAAGGCTACCTTCCGTAATTCGAAGGATTTCACCGATATTGTAATCTTCAGGTGATTTAATCAATCTGTAGCCACCGTTCTTACCTCGAAGGCTCCTCAGCATACCACCTTTGTTAAGCATCGATACGACATTCTCGAGATACTTCATCGATAGTTTCTGCCTATCTGATATATCTGCTAGAGATACGTAACCTCCATCATCGTGGTTAGCAAGATCAATCATGACCATCAGAGCGTAACGACCTTTTGTTGAAACAATCATGGCTCTTCCTTTCTTTGATATCTTGCGTGTTCATTTCTTACAATTGAAGAATAACACATTGCGTACAACCAATCAAGCATTTTCCTATTATTCATATAGGAATTTGGTGTATTAAAAAATGAGCAAAATATTTCGCTGGATTTTTTCAACTTTGATTAATTCAACTCGCAATTTTACTCATTATATTTTACTGTTTACATTTATGTCTCAACATCCGTTTATAACTGGTACATGCGATACATATTTGCATATATACCGTCCTTCGCCATGAGCTCGTCGTGTGTTCCTTCTTCCGCAATTCCATCCTGATTTAACACGATGATTCGGTCTGCACTCTTAATTGTAGTTAATCTGTGCGCAATTGTGATAGTTGTTCTTCCTTTCGATAAATCTGCTAGCGACCGCTGCAACAGCTTCTCGCTTTCATTGTCCAGAGCTGATGTAGCTTCATCGAGAATGAGGATTGGTGGGTTCTTGAGGAATACCCTTGCAATGCTAATACGCTGCTTCTGACCACCTGACAGCTTCATACCTCGCTCACCGACACTCGTATTATATCCGTCAGACATCTCTCTTATGAATTCGTCAGCTCCGGCGAGTTTTGCGGCCTGTTCAATCTCTTCCATTGTCGCTCCCGGTTTTCCATAAGCGATATTACCTGCAATAGTATCAGAGAATAGATATACATCCTGCTGAACCATTCCTATATGCGATCTGAGTGACTTACATGTCAGCTGCCTAATATCGTAACCATCTACTTTGATGCTTCCCTCCGAAACCTCATAAATCTTGGAATAAGGTTGCAAAATGTCGTCTTTCCTGCTCCTGATGGCCCTACCAAAGCGAGGTTTTCTCCAGGTTTAATACTTAGGTTGATCTTATTGAGTATTTCCTCGCTGTCACTATATCTAAATGTAACATCGTTGAATTCAATTGCACCCTTGATATCTTCTAAATCGATGGCATCAGGGGCATCATCGATTTCTATAGGCTCATCCATAACTTCGATAAATCTCTCAATCCCTGTCATTCCACGCTGAAACTGCTCAGTGAACTCTACAATTCTTCGAACTGCTTCTAGTAGCACCCCTATATACATCATAAATGCTACGAAGTCACCTGTGGTAATCTTTCCGTTCTTAAGTTCAAATGATCCAACAAGGATTACAACTATATACATTAAGCCATCGAAGGTACGTGTAACACTGCGGAACCCTGCCATCGCCTTATACCCTATGGCCTTTACACCCAGGAATCTCGAATTATCTACATCGAATCTAGCCTGCTCAAATTCTTCATTTGCAAATGATTTTGAAACCTTTATCCCGAGAAGGCTATCTTCCACATGTGAATTGATTTCTCCGAGACCACTTCGCTGCATCTTGAAAGCACGTCTCATCTTTTTCCTAAAAGTATATGTTGCAGCAATCATGATAGGAATAATTGCGAACATAAGCACAGTTAGCAGAACATCTATTCTCACTAAGAGTACAAACCCTAGAATGATCTTATCGATGCTATCCAGTATTCTTCTGGACAGTGGTGCGCAAACTCTGTTATATCAAATAAATCACTCGTAATTCTAGATATCAGCTGACCTGTTTTATTTTCACTATAATATGAATAAGATAGGTTCTGACACTTCTCATATAGGTCATGTCTCATGTCAGTTTCTATCTTTGCACCCATCACGTGCCCGGTATTTTGCATATAGTAATTTGCCACCACGTCAACCGCCCTCAGGCATAGATAGATTCCTACAATCTTGACTATCAAATCTGCTGTAAAAGCAGCGATATCAGTAGCTACAACATTGCTTATATATCTGATTAACAGAGGCAGAACTATATCGCTTACCGTAGTAAACGAAGCACAGATTAGATCAAAGATCAGTATCCCTTTATACGGCTTAAAGTAAGGTGCAAATCTGCGAATGAGGTAGCTAGATGACATAACTTTATCCTTAGACTCTCCCATTTTTTTAAATTCCTTTCTTAAATAATCTCTATAAATCCCAACGCAAAAACGCAGACAGAAACTACCTGCGTATCTCTTTTATATAAATGTAAATTTATTATATCATATTTTCCCCGCATTTCTTGCAGTTGATTGCACGCAATTGGCGGTTGAATTTATATAATAATTAATAGTATTATAATCGTTAATACAATGTCATATGATAATTTTAATTGTATTTAATAACTATCACTTGCAGGAGGTCCACTTTGAACCTATATAATAATCTATCACCACGCAAACAATATCTCGTCCATTATCTTGGCTGGATGCTCGCTGGAAATGTAATATTTGCATTTGGTGTGAATGTTATCATCACTCCGATGAATCTTTACAATGGTGGATTCACAGGGATGGCACAGCTCCTTAGACTTCTTTTTGTAAATGTTTTTCATATGCCCGAGATACCAGGTGTTGATATAGTTGGTATTCTCTACTTCTTGCTTAACCTGCCACTTCTTATAATCTCATACAAGGTGGTTAATAAAGAGTTTTGCATAACATCAGTTATATCAATTACTCTATGTTCTGTCGCACTCGGTGTGATACCAGTTCCTAAAACCCCGATATTTAACGACTATCTAACAGCTTGTCTAATCGGCGGTGTAGTTGCTGGTACAGGCGCCGGAATGGTGCTCAGGGCAGGTAGCTCGCAGGGCGGCCAGGATATCATCGGAGTTATTGTATCGGTACTAAATCCGAATTACAGTGTTGGCAAGATAAGCATCATGATTAATATTGGAATTTATATAATCTGCCTATTCCTATTCAACATAGAAATTGTTGCTTATTCCTTGATATACACGACTATCCTCGCTATGTCACTAGACAGAGTTCACATTCAGAACATCAATATGCAGGTTATGATATTCACTAAGAAGCCTGGCGTTGAAGATGTTATAATGAGCGAACTAAGGAGAGGAGTTACAAACTGGAATGGAACCGGCGCATATACAAAGGAAGACTCTAATGTAATAGTTACTATTATTGCTAAATACGAGATAACAAAACTGCTCATGATTGTTAAGCAAGCTGATCCAGATGCGTTCGTCATTGTAAATGAAGGCGCCCAAATATACGGAAATTTCGAAAAGCGCCTGACTAAATAGCATTTATGCACTGTTACTAAGCAAGTTTTAAATAGTCACGGTAATATAGAAAACCTAAAATCGGAGTGTGAATAATTCACACTCCGATACAGCCATTAACACTGTGAGAGATAGTGCATAGAACATGATATTGTAGTCTATATTAAGCGTAGTCTGTATAAGTCTAGCAATTCCTGAAATTCCGCCATAGGTTAACCCATTCGGAATCATTACTGCGACAATTCCGAAAGCTCCGATAGCACATGAAGAAATCACTATAACAATATCGAGCATCACCCTATTAATATTGGTTTTCTGAGCCTTTTTCACTTTACCAAGTACTCCTTACCAAAAATATCAACAACAATATATGCCACATTACCACGAGAAATAAATTTTATATCATCATAATTGTCGGTTACGCTTATCTCAGCAGAGAACTCCCCATTATAATCAGGATCTATCATAATATAGTCTATAAGTGATTCGGGTGAACTCTTGCAAGCATTTTGTAGCAACTCCCTGTCCTTGTGCTGGACATATCCTATCTCTAGCTCCGGTCTGAAAGCCATGAGCTTCGCATGACAAAGCTTCTTACCATTCTCAAGCTCATCAGCTCTCTCTATTTTGATTATCGCATCTGCTCTGTAAGGGCGCTCTACTCCATTTCCATAGAAAAGATAGTTTGACTCACATGCATCGAGCCTCTTCTTAGCAGTTCCAAGCGCTAGAGTTTCTACATCGCATCCAACCCAACATCTATCCATGTCATTGGCCGCTTTTAGAAATGAACCAGAACCGCAGAAAAAATCTCCAACTAAATCGCCTTTTTCTGTACATGAGCTGAGAATTCGTTTCATCAGTTCTAAAGGCTTTTGAGTTGCGTAACCATTTCTTTCGCTGGAGGTCCTGCCCACCATGTCAATACTCCAAACATCTTTCATATTAACGAGTGTATACCACCCATATTCGTCTTGATATTCTTTAACCCCTTTAAATCGGTAAGGCTTGAAATCTCGATTATATGACTTCTCCTTAGGCACATTTAGTGAATACTTTTTCGACTTACTGTACATGAGAATCGTATCGTGTTTTCTTGAAAAATGTGTCTTTGCACTGCCTCCAGATTTATATTTCCATATAATTTCATTCCGCATGTTCTCGTAACCGAAAATTTCATCCATCGCGAGCTTAACGTAATGTGCTGAATGCCAGTCAAGATGAACCCAGATTAAGCCATCGTTCGCAAGAAGTCTCTTCATGATTACTAGTCTAGTAGTCATGTTTTCAACATATTGCTCTATGCTTCTGTCGAATGTATCATCATATGCGAGGTGTTTAACTTTATGTATCTTTCCATCACTGTCACATATTTCTACGGTTGCATCGTATTTCGATTTTGTAAAGAACGGAGGGTCAATATATATACACTTAAAATTACCCTCATATCCATTCTCTAGAAGCCATGACATAAACTCCAGGTTATCGCCAAGCGCTAGAATATTATTGTCTAAATCAGAGTTAGCTTCATTAGCACGAAAACTGTCATACATATGTTTTTCCAAGACACTGAATGGCTTAGATAGCGTAACTTCTCCATGCTCTAATCCTTTAATTATGCTCTCTGCAATCCCTAAAACTTTGCTCATCTTAACCGTCCTCTTTAGCGACCATGTCATCAACTGATGATTGGATATATCTGTTAATTATAAAACATTGATATTAATATGTCTATTTGAAGAGTTCAAAATAAACAATGCCCCGTGGTATGAGAATAGCGCCTGCATTCTCATACCACGGAGCATTTAATAAATAGCAACATATTAAAAATTTTTAGAACTCAGCATATGTAAATGCCGGACTGCTGAGCATGCTCCCAAACAGTGAGAACACATACAGCACAGCCATGAATATAAACATATAAAGAGTATATTTTAAAGATATCTTATTCTTAATTTTACTTATGAGCGAATTCTGCGACTTTTTCATTAATCCTTACCCAACCTTCATTCCATGGATGAACCGCATCCGAAACAATGTATTTGTTATAGCTATATTCTGTCATATTGGTGTAATCTGCACCGTATTCATTAGCGAGCTTTTGAATCTTTTGACCAACAACTACACGCTTATCAGCAGTCATACCTGTATAGTCGTACCATCTGCCATTTACAGGAAGTAGAATAAGTTTAACCTTAATATCATTAGCCTTAGCGATCTCGAGGAATGCTTTAAGATCGTTGTACTCTGGTGAAGTATTGTAGTTTTGATTCAAACGAACATCCTTCATCTTAGGATATACCTGTCTAAACTTATTTCTCCACACACGATTGCTCATATAGAACGGATTATCCGCCTTATATTCACTATCCCTATATGCCTCTTTCAAGAAACCATTCCAATTGAAATTATCTGGCGTGTACCTCTCAAAGTTCTGAGGTGTTTTTTTGTTCTTCATCATAAATCTCATTGCTGCACCAACAGTGATTTTATCCTTGTCGAAAGCATGGCGTCTCTCGAATCCATATAGGAGATTTGATTCGTCATTAAGATTTACTTTATCAATCATACGCGCCTTCATCTGTAGGCTCTTATTCTTAGATAGCAGATGCTCTGTTCTTCTTGCAACGTATTTTTTTGTCTTGAGCGGAACATTCTTGTTCTCCATAAATGCAAAGTATTCCGTCTCCGAAAACCTCAGAGCATAGTCATCTTTCTTAACACCTGAGTGTTTAAACCAGGTTGGTGAAACAAGCAATATAACTTTTTTACTCTTTAGATGTGGCTGAAGTGACCCAAGTGCAACAGTGTGGAACAGCGTCTGGTTAAACGGTCCTCCGACTGTAACGAGTTTAACATCTGTATCCTTGAAGAAGTTCGTTGGATGGTACTGCGTCTTACGTCCATGTCTGAACTCAGATGAGCCGAGCATGAGCACCGAATCTTTTTCAAGATTTCGCGACAATGCATTATACGACAGATCTTTATATGTGTTATACCAAGTTCCAAACTGCCCTGTGTTGTCTTAAGATCATTATTAGCACATATGAAATGTACAACCACTGTGAACATCGCCAGCAGCACGATAGCTGCTACAAACGAGTTTATCTTCTTCATATTATCTTCGTTCCTGTCTTATTCCCCTAGAATTCTTGCTGAAACTGTCTCTATAATCTTGTTTGGTGTATCCATCTGTTCCCTTGTAAATTCAGATGGTGATAAAACAACTCCATACTCATCCTGAATATCTAACAAGAGGCTAACGTAATCGAGCGAATCAATTAAATCTTCCTCTAGCAAATTGATATCTGGGTTTTCCTTTACAATTTCATCTCCGCAAATGTTCTCAATGATGTCTAGTAGCTTATCTCTCATGATAATTTCCTCCTAATTTTAGCTATGTTTTAAATATTTTTTTATTTTAATTATTATTGCGTATTCAGTGTTTCTGTTTTTTCTAATTCTTTAATTATGCGATCAAAATTTATTTACACATACCTAGCCTTGATTCGAAAGTAAGATCCCTAGTCTTCCGGAGAAGATGAAGAATCCGAACATAACGAGGTGAAGCGTAATGAACCAAGATACTCCTATAAACCACTTATCTTTTTTATGCGCCTTATAGAATTTCGATTTCTTTTGGAATATCTCACATGCGGATAATAACACTCCATGATACAGACCGTAAACGATGTAGTTAAGCTCAAGCCCATGCCATACACCCATGACGAACATGTTAATCATGAATGCGATTGAGGCAATCACAAGCTTGTTCTTAATCTTGCGAGTTCTAACTAGTGCCATTGTGATTCTAGAGAAAAGAAAATCTCTAAACCAGAACGACAGTGTCATATGCCAACGATTCCAAAATTCCTTGATGTCCTTACTCACAAACGGAGCGTTGAAGTTTTCAGGTGTTCTAACTCCAAATATATAGCTGGCTCCTATAGCCATATTGCTGTATCCGGCAAAATCAAAGAACAGGTATACCCCGTATATATAGAAGTAAATCGCTATCGAGTACCATGTCCCTCCAGTTCCAAAGTAATTCATAACCGTGTAGAAACATGCTGCAATTACCATCTTGTAAACCATGCCCTTGAGTATCTTGTATATGCCTTCTCCTAAAAGCTCTAGATACTCTTCTCTAGGAATGATTTTATCTATATCCTCGTCAAATCTTCTGCTTCTATCAATAGGACCAGATGTGATAGCGGGGAAAAACAGCAGTAGGTATATGAAGTTTGAGGTCTTAAAGTCTTTTATAACTCCATCATATATCTCGATTACCATCTGAGTAGACTTGAACGTCATGTATGACAAGCCTAAAAATGCAAAGATATGGTGCTTATTACCAGTCAGACCCAGGATTTTATAAATTGTGAGCGGAGCTAAACTCGCTAACAAAAATATCCTATACTGCCATGTTACTCTACCCTTCTTAGTTCTTAGCTCAAGATATATACGTACAACAGCATATTCTATAACCGTGTACAGCCCTAGATTGAAGAGAGCATTTAGATTGCTACCCATCGACAGCCATACGAACACAAATGTTACGAACATACCGTACCACTTGAGTGACTTCTCCCTGCAACCTAGATATATTGCAGGAATCGACAGACCCGCTAACCATATAAAGAAGCTATTGTCTGTAAAAAGCTGCATCTATACCAACTCCTCCAATTTCTTTCTATCTGCCTTACCGTTGTTAGTAAGTGGCATCTTGTCCATAAACTTTACACGCTTTGGGACCATGTAGCTAGGCAAAAATGATTTTAACGTTTCACGCACATATTTTCTGCCACTATAGTCATCAGCGATGATATCCCCTTCTCTTACAACAAATGCTGTTAAGCTTTCAACCTTTCCCTCATGTCTCTTTGGAATAACCGCCGCAGCTGCTACTCCTTCTATATTCGTAAGGTTAGACTCAATATCCCCAAGCTCTATTCTATATCCATGTAGCTTAACTTGATGGTCGATTCTGCCATCGCAGAATAGCATGCCTGACTCATCGTAGTGCCCTGTATCACCTGTTCTATAAGCCCTAACCATTTCCTTAGGATTTTCACTTAGTGACCCGGCCTCAGCCATGAAGAAGACCTTATCAGTTCTCTCCTTGTCCTTATAGTATCCTGAGCTTACTGAATCTCCGACAATTATCATTTCGCTGTTCTCTGGATCGATTCTAATCTCGGTTCCAGGCTTAGGAAGCCCGATAGGAAGTGCGCCTTCTCTAGCGATAACCTCATCTGTGATATCAACCTCTGTCACACATACGGTAGATTCGGTAGGTCCATATGTATTAATTACCTTAGCATGTGGAAATCTCGCCCTTAGCTGCTTTGCCGTATCTTTTGTAAGAACCTCTCCGCAGAATAGGAATGCCTTGATGCTTCCAAAATTCTCCTCGCTAAAATCAGCTTCTCCTAGGCACATATCCGAAAATGAAGGAGTAGATACCCAGTATTCGATATCTGATGATGCAATATACTTTAGCATCTCCGGCATATCCTGCTGCAATCCCTTATCTAGCGCAATGATTGTCGATCCAGTTGCGAGACCAGTGTACAAATCCATTACAGATAGGTCAAAAGAAAAAGGAGCTTGATTTAAAAATCTAGTAGCCTCCGGAATGCCGCCTGAAAGTGTAACTGACCATTTTAAGTAGTTGTTAAGCGCATCAGCTGGGATTTTAACGCCCTTAGGCTTTCCTGTGCTTCCAGATGTAAATATTATGTAATACGTCTCATCACCTGATACAGTCTCTTTATCATCATACGAGGTGTCGCTTTCAAAAATAGCATCGAGTTTTTCTCTGCCAACAACCTCGTATTTATCGTCTATATCGATCATCTCTTCGTGCTGGACGACTATTACAATCTCATTATCTATAGCTGATGCAATATCGCTCACCCTCTCTCTAGGGTTTCCTATATCCACTGGACAATACGCATGACTCGACCTCACGCATGCGAGAAAAAGCAGCGAGCATATCCGGATGCTTATGTCCATAGACCATAATAGGTTCGCGATTTCCCTCTAGTCTATTCGATATGTAGCTAGCAAGCGCTGATGACTTTTTCCAAAGTTCGCCATATGTCATCTTGCCATCTCTCGAGCTAAACACCAAGCGATCAGGTGCTTCTATAGCAGTGCTCTTAATCTTTGCTATGATATCCATATCGTACCTCCATTACTCCTTTGTTATTATAAATTCTATATAAATCGCATTAAATGAGTGGGAAGAAATTATTAAATAAAAAAATTAAGATTGGAATTTCTTGGTTTTTATACTTATACAATACTTATTCTCATTAAAAAATGAGATGCACTACAACATCTCATTTTGGTCAGCAATGTTTTAACGCTTTGCCAGCATCATTCTATTTCTTAACGATTTTAGCGTATAGAAGTTTCGATTCGAGGTCTATTTCTTTGACGTGTTCACCAAGTGACTCTCCAGTTAACTTCTTGTACTCTGTCTCCGAATTAACGCCCTTCTCCTTGAGAATTCCCTTCTCAGCTTTATCTATCTCGGTCTTACTTACTGATACCCGTTTTTTCTCTGCGATGGCATGGAGCACTAGCTTAGCTTTCACATTCGCTTTTGCCATCTCTTCAACCTGTTTATCAAACTGGGACTGTGTCAAATCCGCTTCTTTGAGATATTCAGTCATGGTCATATCATATTCTTTGATGCGCTTCCTATACTGATTCTTAATGTTATTAATTTCTATTGATAATTGAACCTTCGGGTATTTGATCACCCTTGTATTCTTAACAAGCGCTTGCCACTCTTGCTCCGTGAGCGTCTTCTCCTTTGGCATCTTGAATTCTACATACTTCTCTGAGTTAATGAGATCGTATCCTGTGTATCTGGTAACAGTGAACATAAATAATGCGACATCTATGATGATAAAGATAAGTAATCCGATAAGAAGCTTCTGCTTACGAGTGTATCTCTTATGCGGGATATTACCTTTAGATGACGACATCGTCACTTACCTCCTCATTGATCTTTTTAAACTTATCACTATTTAATAGAGACTGTCCGCCGAGCTTGTAATCAGCCTCTACAGAGCCATCAATAATCTCATATTTCTGCGAGTTATCCGGTGTAACTAGACCGTATATGTCTTTTCCCAGAACAGAAGATACTCTTATCTGCTTAGGCGTTCCATCTATAACATACTCAGTCTTGCCATCAGTCATCACTGAATCCCAATCATCAGAATCACTATTCCTGTATTCAATCCTATAGTTGTCTACTCTGCCACTTGCAGGTGTAAACTTCACGCTTGTCTTTCCACCCTTCACGCTTGTTACTACTTTAGATGGTTCAAGTTCAGTGGAATTAAGGATATCTTCATCACCTATCTGAAACGGTATAACCTCGGTATAACCAATGTAATCGCCCTTTCCTTTGACTAGCGCATATGCTGTCCCAGTATTAACATTATCAATGTAGGAAACGGTATAATCCTTATTTAACGTTAGTGATTTTCCATTATCATTAAGATTAACATTGATTGTAACAGGACTGCCCGTGTACTTAAGCATGTCATTAGATGCCTCTGAGCTAAGACCCGGATTGCCAGCTTTGTGGCTTTCTTATCCACATACATAACGTCATAATCCACTTTACCCTTGATACCATTCACTCTTCCAGTGCTTGTAAATTGCCACATCGTATAATCAGATGATGCAGAGAGATTACTCGCGTAATGAGCAACCCAGACCTCGTTTGAGTTATTCACAAGACTTGTAGTATCCACACCAGTGGTACTTCCTGCGAGAGATGTTGAAAGATAAATCGAAGCAGGGTATCCCTGTGATCGGCAGTAGGACAAAAAAGCATCCGCAACTGCGGTCATTCGTTTCTTTGCGTACTCGCTTCCATTTGCGCGCCAAGAAGTATATGCGTTGTCAAACCTGCCATCGGAAAATTCTAGATCCATGACGAGCGGGAGCTCTAGATCATACTTCTTAGCAAGCGCAACGAGTTTCTTAGCTTCAGCAACAGCTTCATCTTCGTTTGTAGCCTGCGAATACCAATATACCCCTCGTGCGATGCCTGCTGCCTTTGCTCCTTCCATATTCACATCGAATTTAGAATCCGTCTTCAAATCAAAATTCGACGATGTGGTGGCTCCAGCTCTAATAAATGCATAGTTTACTCCATCATCCTTTACAGCAGTCCAGTCGATACTGCCTTGCCATTCGGATACATCGATGCCGAGAAATTCATAATATCCCTCTCTACCCGGCGGTGTGCTTGGTAGTGAAGTGCCTGCAAATACCGAACTAGAAGCAAAAAACGCCAACAGAAATAAAGCCACTATCATGGTAGCTATACGGGCCGAGATAGCAGGCATATAATTTTTATCTATCAACTTGTTTTCTTTGGCGCTTAAATTCATTAAAGTCTCTCTTTATATGTTTCTTTTTTTGCATCGCTTGAAATAACAGCCTTTGAATAATGAAAATCCTGAAAAATAAATGCGGGTGATGAACACCCACATCAGCTCTTAATTTATTATAGCATAATCTTTATTTGTACTGTGTGAAAAGTCTATGCAAATACTGTAATATTTATTTTAAAATAAGAATTTTGATTCGAAACTGCACTATCATACTTTTAGATATATACTCAATCAGAACTGTAGTTCACCATTATCTAAGGTATCCACCTCGCTTTATTTTCTCTATAAAATCGTTTACTATGCCGGCTGTAAGTCCCCATATATTTCTACCATCATGCTGGTAGAAATATATGGTTCTATAGCTAGAATCCCAGGCGTAGGCTTTCCCTCCCTCGATTCTGTCATAGGGAAAGCCTTCGACTGGTACGCTCCTCATCGCTACGTCATAGCGTTCTGGCTGATTCTCTAAAAAGAACGCAAGCGGCACCGTGAAGACTTCCGCTACTTCATCAGAAGAGAAAGTATAGTCATAGTCCCTAAGCAGCCCAACAACAGGCTGCAAGGTGCCGCCCGAATATATATTCACTACATCGAGCTCGTCCAGAACTTCGATGCTAGATGGGGCGATGAGGAGCTCCTCGCTCGCCTCCCTGATTGCAGCATGCGCAGGAGGCTCACCCTCCATGGTGCTGCCGCCAGGAAAACATATCTCACCTGGCTGCCGCCTCAGATTTATGGCGCGTACCTCAAACAATACCGATAGCCCGTGCGGAGTCTCTATTATAGGTATCAGTACACCGAAACTCTTAGCGGTAGGCTCCGCCCCAGGATCATCAATTAATGATTTTTTTAATCTCTCTATTTCATTCATACCCAGATTCTATTTATCTTTCTTTTATTTCAACTAGTCACATGTTTTGAACTTCGTTTCTGCAGATGCTATTTAAGCAATTATATATTCATCCAATTAGTATAACAACTCAATCTGAGTTTCATCACTACTTATAAAAGAGGCGAAGCAGCAGTGCTGCTCCGCCTCATATTTCTTATAATTTACACTGCGATTAGTTCTCTTCTATAAATCTTAGAAGCTCCTCCGCACCCTTTACGATACTCTCTCTATCCTCTGGATCTCTGCCGAGGTGAGTGTATACCTCTCCGATAAATACCCCGTTATCCTTCAGGCACTCATACACCTTGTCGATTATTGGGTCGCAGATATCTTGCTGCTGCATCGGACCGAATGGATTAGCAAAGTAAGTGGTGGATAGTCCAACTTCCTGAGTGGTGCCCTTCGCCATTCTCTTACCCTCAACAAATACCGTCTTTGCATCATCGAGGTTTTCGAACTCATGCAGTCCGAGATCCTCATCATAGTTATTTGCATAAGCAAATAAATCAACGTGGTGATTATCTGTAACTACTGAATAAGGAGCTGCTGGCGTAATAACTCTCGCATTAGATAAATCCGGGTTAAAGAATATAGACCTATTCATATCACGATAAGGTGTACCTGGATCGAGGTCATCAAGTCTTACAAACGCACCTATTTCAGTACCCTTTGCGTATACTGTACCATCTTCAACATGGAATGTTCCCATGTCATCAAACACGATTTCTATATTCTTAATCTTCTCATTACCAAGCGACTTTAGAGCTTCAATAGTCTCAGACTTTCCAGCTCCTGAATCTCCCATGAGGCAGATGCCCTTGCTCTTTCCATTCTTGAGAGTAATATTTACAAACGCACCGTGAATTGGCAGCCACCCCTTCTGCATCATCGCAACGTTATGGAGTGTGAGGACGGTCTTCTTCATATATCCGAAGTAGGAAATTTTCTCGTTATATGTAACAGAACCTACCCAGATATTCTCATCTTCATCGTGGTAGAAGGTGCATGCATTCTTGCCATCATCATTGCCGAAAATCAGCACACAGTCAGGTTTCTTTGAGGCCTCCTTCTTGGATGCAAGCTCAAATAGGTTCGCTAGCGATACTCCATTTGACATAAAATCTCTGTGGAAGTAAACGAAAACTGTGAGATCCCCAACCTTGGCTGGGAAGCAGAAGAATTCATCACTATTGCCCTTAAATGTATCTAGTGGATTCTCATATACCTGCTGGAATGCCCACTCACGTTTGTTCGACTTAGGATGCAGAATCATCGGTGTACGGAGCATAATTGAGTCTATGAACTTAACCTTTCTCAATGACTCATATCGTGCCCCTAGCTTAAACGATTCATTTTTGTATAGTGACAGAGCCGCATTAGTTCCTGCAGGCTGCTGACGATATATCTTATTTGCACGACCCATAAGAGTTTCTTCGATTCGTCTATATGTAGCCATAATAAGCTGATTGTGGGAAGAATCGGCATGTACAAATGTTGTTGAGCTCGATTCTCTTCTTCTGTCTGTTGTGACTGAATACCTCTCGTGAGCTTTCCAGAAGTCATACATGCCTTCGACGAACGAAAGTGCTGACGTTCTATCTTCAATATAAGGCGATTCAATCTCCTCTGCAGAAAAAACTAATGTCTGACGTGCAAATGTAGATAGCGCCTCGATAGCCGACTGTATCGACTTACCCTGCGTTGCCCAATTATAAAGCTTTGAGTCAGTCTCTTCGAGATGAGCTATATAACTCTGCATAAACACTTTGAATTCTTTAGACTTAATAACTTCTAGACTAGTCTCAGGGTATACTAAATCAAAGTTCAAAATGACCTCATTATCGTTTAGATAAATTCTATCTTTCATTACTACACCTTTTTCTAAAAAATTTTTATCATTACAATGGTTTAACTACATCTAACTGTAGCATTTTTTTGTATATTCTTTCAATACTTATGTATTATTTTTATTGATTTCTAACAAATTTTAATCGATTTTTCTCGACGAAAGTATGTCTTTTATGTCAGCTATACTAAATTTATATGCGGTATTGCAAAAATAGCACTTAACCTCAATATCCTCATCATCATTCACGATATCCTGTAAATCTTTATCGCTAATTGCGACTAGCGCTCTCTTTACCTTCTCCTTGGAGCAGTCACAGTAGAACTCGACATCGTGCCTCTCCGTAAACTCAATATCGACGCCTTCAAATATGTGTAAAAGTATCTCTTCAGGTGTCATCCCCTGCTCCATCATAGTTGTTACAGGTTCCAGATTAGCTAACTTCTTCTCCAGGAGTTCGATCACATCCTCAGGAGCGTCTGGTAAGAGCTGCACTATAAAGCCTCCAGCATGCTTGACGCTGCTATCTGTATCTACCATGACCCCTAGACCAACTGCTGATGGTAGCTGTTCCGACACCGTAAAGTAGTATGCTAGATCTTCAGCAACCTCTCCAGTTTGAATCTCAACTTGACCGCTGTACGGCTCCTTTAATCCGAGATCGTAGCTAACCGTTAAAAGACCTCTACCTACTGCCGCCCCTACATCGAGCTTTCCGGCATACTTGCGCGGAATATCAACATTTGGATTTCCTGGAAAACCCTTGACATGACCATGACTATCCGCTGTTACGGTTATATATCCTGCAGGACCATCGCCCTTGAGAGAAACCGTCACTATATCCTTATCACCCTTCATCATGCAGCCCATTATAGCCCCTGCTGATAGCAGTCTCCCTAGGGCCGCCGTCACTACGGGTAGTGTCCTATGATGCTCTCTTGCTTCAGCTACGAGATGTGTAGAGCTGATAGCGAAAGCTCTAACACTGTCATTTGCAAGGCTCGCTCTTACTATATAATCCTTATTATCCATCTTTTCTCCTATTGCCTAAACATTAAATTTAGAATCATCAGTCATTAATTCGATTGCACTCTGTTCCTAAAGTATCCTCTTCTTTTTAAACACGTATATAAGCCCCAGCGCCACACTTAAACTGAGTATAGATACGTATAAATATCCAAATTTCCACCCAAATTCTGGTAACTTCAGATTCATACCGTACCATCCCGTAATTAGTGTTAGCGGTGCAAATATACTGGTCACGACCGTAAAGAACTTCATCAAGTTGTTCTGCTCTATATCTATCTGAGCTTGGTACATCTCGCTGACGTGATTAAGATATTCTTGAACCCTGAGTATGAAACTATAGAGCTTATCAAATCTCTTATCTAAGTATGAAAATGTTTTATCCAGCTCTGCTAGGTCATCGGTAAGAAGCTCCATTCTTTCATAATATTGCTTCTTGAACATGATTTCCTTTCGTCTAACCACAATTTGTTTGAGACCTGCTTTATCAGGTCTAGCGCCTCCAAATAGCTCTTCCTCCATATCGACTATACTCGACTCAAGATTCTCTAGTTCATATATGTCATCTGATGAATACTCTAACATCAATTCGAGAAGTTCATCTCGAGGATCTTTGCTGTTAACCTTTGATATACATTCGATAAGCTTTGCATCTTCCGTTATAAGGACGCATTCATTCCGAGATGTGATTATAAGTGCAGAATTATCATCTTCAGTACGAAATCCTAGAATAAGCTCATCAGCAATGCCTCTGAACGCATACTCCCTAAGTACTCTAATTTTCTCGTTAGATTTTTCATCTAGTGATTCTAAAAAGTCTCGTTTTTCTTCATGTGAACTTATTAATCTAATCATCTTTACTCCTCTTTATACCGCTGTATTATACCATATGTATTGGAAAATTAACTAATTAAGGATATAATTATAAGTTGTAAATCCCATATTCTTATGGATTTCGGAGGAATTATGAACACAAAAGAAATTATCTCGAGACTAGAATATAAATTGCTAAAAGGGTCACTGGACCAAGCCGTTACAGGCATCTGTTTCGATAGCAGAAAAGTGAAGCCCGGCGATGTCTTTGTATGCATTCGCGGTGCATCATTTGACTCTCACGATGCACTTATAGAGATCGATAGTGGCAATCCTGCCCTCATCATAATAGACGAGAGCTGCGCTCTCGACTTATCAGTTGTAACCTCAACTGTAATTTCAACCTCGGATACTAGACATGCTAAGGCTGTGGTTTCAGCTGCTTTTTATGGTTATCCAGCGGAAAAGCTCAAGATGGTTGGCGTTACTGGATCAAAGGGCAAGACTACTGTTACAACGATGATTATGGCATCGTTAAGAGAGGCAGGCTATAGAGCGGCATCAATAGGCTCAAATGGGGTGAACTTAGGCGACGAAGTTCTAGAGGTTGCCAACACAACACCTGACTCTGACCAGATGCAGAAATTTCTTTCTATCATGGTATCAAAGGGTATAGAGTACGCAGTTCTCGAGTGCTCTTCACAGGGACTTATGCAGCATAGGACGGATATGATTAATTTTGATGTCGGCGTATTTCTAAATATTCAGCATGGAGACCATGTTGGAACAGATGAACACCCTACATTTGAAAACTATGCATATTGTAAAAGTCTTCTGCTACAGCAGTGTAATACAGGCATCATTAATCTAGATGATGAAAATATTGATTTCATTGTAAAAAATGCAACATGTAACCTTATTACTGTCGGTCATGATGGAGTCCATAAGAAAACTGATAAGCTAGGCAGCAGGCCCGATTATGTAATCTCAGAGCCTCACACCAAAGAATGTAACGGATTCATCGGAGAAGAGTTTAAGCTTTCAGGTAGGTTTAATGACACTGTATTTGTAAACATGCCCGGTGAGTTCGTTCCACTAAATGGAGCAGCTACAATCGCTACTATAGAAGCTCTCGGAATACCTGCATATGCAGCGAGAAAAGCTCTTTCGCATATCCATATTAACGGCAGAGTGGACATGATTTATCGCACAGAAGACCTAAGTGTATGCATTGACTCTGCTCACACCAGAGAGAGTACGAGAGCTGTTCTCGAGGCACTTAGAGCATATAATCCTAAGAGGCTCGTATGTGTATTTGGCGCTGGGGGAAACAGAGATATTGAGAGAAGAATTGGAATGGGTGAATCATCTGGAAAATATGCCGACTTCTCAATTATTACTACTGAACACAACAGGTTTGAGCCGTTTGAGACTATACTTGAGGGTGTTAAGTCTGGGCTTGAGCCTACTGGAGGAAAGTACATGGTTATAGAGAATAGACCGGAGGCTATACACTATGCTATTACTCAGTCCGAGCCGGGCGACCTCGTCGCTATCATCGGTCTAGGTGATGATAAATATCAACACATTAATGGCGTTAACGTCCCTCAAGATGACGATAAGTGTGCTAGAAAAAGCGATTAAAGAGTGGGAAGAAAATAGAACCAAGTAGGTATATAAAGTAATCAGTGGCTGACTTTACCGACCACTGCTTTAATTGAATTACACTTAGCGAGATGGGTACGATGTCCCCATCTTTTTCTTATAAAACCAAACAACCTGACTACATCGAAAATCGATAGTCAGGTTGCACTATAAGTCCGTATTAAAATTAGTTGAGAACCTCTACTCCGTCGAAGTTAACCCCGATCATCTCTTCGAGCTCAGCACTGATGCTGATTACAAAGTCGATGCCATAATCCTTTGAGATATCCTTAATCTTTGAAAGGAAGCTTGGAAGCATATCTAGAGAGAAATCAGCATGTCTCATGATACCGTCCAAGAATATTGTCTGGATGTCATTGTCAGAACTGATGATACCGAATAGAAATCCGATATACTCATCCTCATTAGTTATGTGAACAAAGTCCTCCATGCAGATTACACGAATCTTGTAGTCTAAATCATAGATAAGTCTGGAATTTTTGTTAATAAATACGGTGCTACCCTTGGTCTCCTCGACACTTGCGTTAGCTAGCTCGATCATTTTCTTGGTCTTACCCTTACCCTTATGTCCTACCAATAATTTAACCATGGAATCGTCCTCCTTTATTTTCTTTTTTTGATTATACAATACCCGAATTTGTATATCAACAAATCCGGGTATCGAATTTAATTAGTATTTAAAACTAGTCACTATTTTGCTTCTGCAGCCTTCTCAGCGTCAAGTTTCTTAACAACTTCATCGATTCTGTGTGCAACCTCGATAAAGTCTTCCTCGACGAAACCTCTCGTTGTCATCGGTGCTGTACCGACTCTAACACCGCTCGTCTGCATTGGAGAACGCTTCTCGTTAGGAACGCAGTTCTTGTTAAGAGTTATACCAACCTCATCGCATGCATTCTGGAGATCCTTACCAGAGAATGCTTTATCTGAAAGGTCGATTAGGAATACGTGGTTATCTGTTCCTCCAGTTACAATTGTATATCCTAGCTTGAGCATTTCGTCAGCAAATGCTGCGCAGTTCTTTACAACCTGTGCTGCATAATCCTTGAATTCAGGTCTTAATGCTTCCTCAGCGCAAACAGCTTTTCCAGCGATGATGTGCTCAAGCGGACCACCCTGTGCGAATGGGAATACTGCGCTATCGATTTTCTTAGCGAGCTCTTCCCTACAGAAAATCATTCCGCCCCTTGGTCCTCTAAGTGTCTTGTGAGTTGTTGTTGTGATGATATCAGCATATCCAAATGGGGATGGATGTACTCCACCAGCAACGAGACCAGCGATATGAGCCATGTCTACCATGAATAGAGCATCAACGCTCTTTGCAATCTCAGCGAATTTCTCAAAATCGATGATTCTTGAGTAAGCACTAGCACCAGTTAGTATCAGCTTAGGCTGGAGCTCCTTCGCCTTCTTCTCTAGGTCTTCCATATCGATGAATCCATTATCATCAACGTTATAGAAATGAACATCGAAGAATTTACCGCTGAAGTTAACTGATGAACCGTGAGTCAGATGTCCACCGTTGTCTAGATTTAGTGAAAGGATTGTATCACCTGGCTCTAATACTGCGTTGTATGCCGCGAAGTTAGCCTGCGAACCACTGTGAGGCTGCACATTTACATGATAATCTGTATTGAATACCTCTCTCCACTTATCGCAGCAGTATTCTTCAAGTTCATCAACGTATCTTGTTCCGCCGTAGTATCTTCCCTTGTTTCCGGAATGTCTATCAACTGGCTTTGCAGGATATCCTTCTGCATACTTCCATGATAAACAGCTTCCGCAAGCAGCAAGAACTGCTTCTGAACAGTAGTTCTCAGATGCGATTAGCTCCACGTTGTTCTTCTGTCTGTTGTACTCCTTCTCAACTAGAGCAGCAACTGTAGGAGATGTCTTTGCAATTTCAGCGATATTATCTAAGTTGTATCTGCTGTCATCGTAGCCATTTCTGTCAAACATTAATTTTCCCGTCCTTTCGATTGAAAAAAATTCTTATATCTCCAATAAGATATATGGATCCTAAAAAGAGCATCACGTCTGCACCAGACGACAGTGCCCTATCAAAGGCTGTTTCTTCATCGCTGATAGCTGTCACAGCGATATTTTCATCTTCGAGTAATTTCTTTAGCTTCTCTGCTTTAAGAGCTCTTGGACTAACTGGTTCAGTTACAATAACCTCATTAGCATCTACTGCAGCAAGTCCTGAACGGAGTATCTCAGTCATATCCTGATACTCCTTATCTCCAAAGCACCCGAAGACCGTAATTATTCTCTTGTTCTTGAATATAGTTTCTCTAAGCTTCTTAAGTGTCTCCATAGCAGCTTTGAGCCCTTGAGGATTGTGCGAACCATCTATAACTATGTATGGATTGTTCTTGAGAATCTCAAAGCGTCCCATGTTTCTTGCACTTGTTAGACCCTCACGCATCTCTGATTCATCGATATCTATTAGCATGCGATTCCGCATACTCTTTACAGCAAGTAACGCTGTTATGGCATTCCTAATCTGATGTTCCCCGATGAGGCTTATCTTTACGCCATCCATTTTGACTTTGTCAGTTCCATCACTAACTTCAAAATCGAAGTCCATAAATTCAGAATAATCATTTATACTGTATTTGGCAAGAGAAGCGTCAATAAATTTTGCATTCTTTTCCTTAGCGACATCGGATATGACCTCTTTTACCTCAAGCTCAGAAGATTCAGATATAACAGGTACACCCTCCTTGATAATTCCAGCCTTAGCCTCAGCAATCTTAGCGAGCGTGTTCCCGAGCATATCGACGTGGTCAAATCCTATCTGTGTAATCACTGAAACCAGAGGATTTAAAATGACATTTGTCATATCCATCTTACCACCAATCCCAGTCTCCAGGATCACTACGTCAGGTGATTGTTCTTTAAAATACAGCAAAGCCGTTGACGTCAGTATCTCGAACTCAGAGAAGTATCCATATCCCTCATCATTAACTTGTTCCGCAAAGGACATCACATATGTTGCAATCCTACAGAAATCATCATCACTGATATAGTTCCTGTCTATATCGAAGCGCTCATTGTACTCCATAACATGGGGAGACGTGAACACCCCTACAGAATAACCAGCAGCACGTAGCATAGATGCTATAAACTGGCATACAGAACCTTTACCATTCGTGCCTGCAACATGGACAACTTTTAAGTCTATTTCAGGGTTATCTAATAACTCGAGAAGCCTTTTCATCCGTGAAAGCCCAATCGGGCCTCTCTTAGCTGTCATTTCCCAAATGCTCCGTATAACCGCCTCACTCGCTTTATTTGGCACTTGCTTCACCCATGGACTCAAGTCTCTTGATAACTGTTTCTAGCATCTCACGGTACTTGTCGCCCTTCTGTTTCTCCTCCTCAACCACTGATGCCGGAGCCTTTGCGACAAAACCTTGGTTAGAGAGCTTCTTGTCTACACGAGCAACCTCGCCCTCGAGTCTCTTCTTCTCCTTCTCAAGTCTCTCGCGTTCTGCTTCGAAGTCAACCAGATCAGCTAATGGAATCAGGAGTTCCCCTCCAGTGAATACCGCAGAAACTACCCCATCTGGAGTTTCGCTATCAGTTCCTTCAACAGTTATATCTACAACATTAGCAATCTTCTTTATGTGGGCAGAAATCGCTTCTACTGTATCCTTAAGCGCATCCGTCTTGACGATCAGATTAAGCTTGCGACTAGGTGCAGCATCTACTTCTGTTCTAGCATTTCTGATTGCTTTGATGATTTCTTTGGCAGTCTCAATTCTTGAAACAGATTCAGAGTATGTCTTTGTTTCACTGTAAACCGGCCACGATGATGTGATTAGCAAGCTATCATCGTCATTTGAATCGCCTGATTCTGCTGGTAAATATCCCCATATTTCCTCTGTAATAAACGGCATAAATGGGTGTAGCAATTTAAGTAAATCCTTGAGGACGCTCTCAAGAACGAATCTTGCTGTTGCTTTATCCTCTTCATCATCACTCCATAGTCTCGCTTTAACAAGCTCAATATACCAGTCGCAATATTCATCCCAGATGAGTTCATAAACCTTTTGACCTGCAAGCCCTAGTTCAAACTTTTCCAGTGAATTTGTGATATCAGCAGTAGCTTCATTTACGCGGGAGATAATCCATTTGTCCTCATCTCTAAGCATTGCATTCTCAGCAGTTGCCACCTGTAATGGATTGCCTTCGTCATCCAGAAGATTCATAATTGTAAATCTCGATGCGTTCCAAAGCTTATTAGCAAAATTACGCGAGGACTCGAGTCTATCCCAGATAAATCTCGTATCATTACCAGGTGTAATACCTGTAATGAGCATAAACCTGAGAGCATCTGCACCAACCTTATCGATTACTTCAAGCGGATCGATTCCGTTGCCAAGAGACTTACTCATCTTTCTACCCTGTTCATCGCGAACGAGTCCATGTAGGAATACATATTCAAATGGTGGTTCTCCCATAGCCTCACACCCTGAGAATACCATTCTGATAACCCAGAAGAACAGAATGTCATATCCCGTAACCATCACTGAATTAGGATAGAAGTAGTCGAGTTCCGGCGTCTTATCAGGCCACCCTAGCGTAGAGAAAGGCCACAGTCCAGAGCTGAACCAAGTATCTAACACATCCTCATCCTGATGTAAATGAGTGCATCCGCACTTAGGGCATGCACTTGGCATAGTGCGACTTACGACGATCTCTCCACAGTTATCGCAGTAGTATGCAGGTATTCTGTGACCCCACCATAGCTGCCTCGATATGCACCAGTCATGAATATCATTTAGCCAATTCAGGTAAATCTTCTCAAATCTCTCAGGAACGTGCTTTAGCTTTCCAGATTTTGCAGCCTCTACCGCTGGTTTAGCGAGATCCTCCATCTTAACGAACCATTGGTCTGAAAGCTTTGGTTCAATGGCATTGTGACATCTATAGCACTTTCCTACCGGAATAGTAAGCTCTTCAATCTTAACCAGGAAGCCAGCTTCCTCAAGATCATGCACCCATGCCTTACGGCACTCATATCTGTCCATACCTTCGTATTTTCCAGCTAGTTCATTCATCGTAGCATCATCATTCATGCAGGACATAATCTCTAGATTATGTCTCTGGCCTACGAGGAAATCGTTAGCATCGTGAGCAGGTGTAATCTTTACAGCACCCGTACCTTTATCTGGGTCTGGATACTCATCAGCAATAACCTGAATCTCCCTATTCAAAATAGGTAAAATTACAGTCTTCCCTACTAACTCCTTATATCTATCATCTTCGGGGCTAACCGCAATTGCAACGTCGCCAAACATAGTCTCCGGTCTAGATGTCGCAACGGTAATTCCCTCTCCACCGTCCTTTGCAGGGTAACGGAAATACCAGTACTTACCATTCTCATCCTCATGTTCAACTTCAGCATCTGAAAGGGATGTCATGCAGTCAGGACACCAATTTACAAGTCTATTACCCTTATATATCATGCCTTTATCATACAGCCTGATAAAGAGCTCTGTAACCGCCTTGTTACAGCCCTCGTCCATCGTAAAACGCTCTCTGCGCCAATCACAGGAATCTCCGAGCTTGCGGCACTGCTTCGTAATCCTGCCGCCATATTCTTCCTTCCACTTCCATGCGCGCTCAAGGAATGCCTCTCTACCTATGTCCTTCTTATCCTTGCCAGTCTCTTCACGAAGAGCATTGTTGACCTTAACCTCTGTTGCGATACTTGCATGATCGCTGCCAGGTAGCCAGAGTGCACTATAGCCCTGCATTCTCCTCCATCTGATGAGGATATCCTGAAGCGTCTGATCAAGAGCATGACCCATATGGAGCTGCCCTGTGATATTTGGTGGTGGCATTACTATGCAGTATGGTTTCTTGTCCCTGTCCACCTCTGCATTAAAAGAGCCATGCTCCTCCCACATCTCATAAATACGATCTTCAAAACTCTTTGGATCGTATGTTTTAGCAAGATTTCTACCCATTTTTTACTCCTAAATTCCTATTATCGTTAATCTATCTCAGTAGCCAAACAGTTTCAGCTACAGAATAATCTTCTCCACACCATGTGCACTATCTTTCTATTCCTCAGAAAAAACCTCGTGCCTGATATTCTCCATCATATTATCGACATCAGCGAGAATCTCTGAGCAGATTTTTAGCTTATTCTGAAGATCGTCACTCAGCGCACCTTCATTCTTATACTTTAGCTCATGTTCCAAACTTGCCCAGGTATCCATGGCGATGCTCCGGAACTGCATCTCAACTGGAATCGATACTTTTTTGCTAACAAGAAAAATCGGCACCTCAATAACAACATGCAGGCTTCTATAACCGCTCTCCTTTGGATTTGAACTGTAATCTTTAATCCTGATAAGCTTTATATCCTCTTGTTTCAGCAATAAACTTGATAGCCGATATATATCGTTTCGATAGTTGCAAACTACTCTTACCCCCGCTATATCGTAAATCTGTTTTCTAATCTCAGATATGTTGTTAAGCGGATCCTCTATCCCATATCGCTCGGCTTTTTCAAACAAGCTATTAACAGACTTTAGTCTATACTGAATGTGATGTATAGGACCATGATCATCTTGTTGCTTGAAGTCATCATCTAAAATCTCCAGCTTAGTGGAAATCTCTTTTATCGCCGCCTCATACTCAAGCCTTATGTCAGCGATTTCCTTAAAAAAGGCGTCCTTATCTCGCACAAGCTCAAGCTTGTTCTTACTCAGTCTTTCAGGATTAAGTATTTCATTAGTAATATTCATTCCCACCTTATGCCCTTCAAAACTATTGGTCAAAACACGACCTTATAGATACATTATGTTTAGGCACGTTCTGCCGCTTTTACGACATTTCGAAGTAGCAAAGCGGTTGTAACTGTACCTACTCCACCTGGAACAGGAGAGTAGCTTAGTGACTTAGGCATGCCTTCAGCTTCCAGTGCGCCAGAGTCAAAGTCCCCAGCGAGCTTTCCATCCTTACCTGTGCCAGTGCCGACATCTATGATTATCTGCCCATCATGGAATAGTTCAGGGCTATATGACTCAATCTGACCTGTTGCAAGTACAACAACATCCGCTCTTTCACAAGCTTCTCTAAGATTCTCATCAGTAGTTTTCGTGTGGCAAACTGTAACTGTGGCATTTGCATTCATCATCATGAGCATAAGCGGCTTTCCAACTCTCATGCTTCTGCCAACAATCGTTACTTGCTTTCCCTTTAAATCAACCCCATAAAATTTTAGTATCTCCATGCAGGATTCCGCTGTGCATGCGTAAAATGCATTAGGATCGTTTGCAAAAAGGTTTGCATAGGAAGCATCTGTAATCGCATCTATGTCCTTTGCTGGGTCAAGAAGTGCGCGCAAACGTTCGCCATCGATTGACTTAGGAAAAGGCATCAGCATGATAATGCCGTCGATATTATCGTCGGTATTAAGCCTTTCAAGTTCCTCCTCGGCGGTGCTCTGAGAGACAGCTTCATCTAGCACAACTGACTCACAGTCTATCCCATACTTGCCAGCTCTCTTGATAATAGCTCCCTCATAGTATTTCTCTCCGTCATCTTCGCCAATTCTAAAGGTGGCAATCTTTGGTGTATTACCAGCTTTAGTCAGCAGTTCAACTCTTGAAATAATATCCTGATCTATCGCATCCCTAACGGGAGCGCCTTTTAACAATGTATGCATATCTGATGTTTCCTCCGCATTTTTAACGTGTAAAACCATTTAATATTATAGCATAATGACAAAAGAATTAGTACATTCTTTAAGCTAAACAACAAAAGTGTTATCGCATAAAATATACGATAACACTCATTATTGCAATTAATTAAAAATCTCATAAGCACTAATATACTCGTAAGACCCAGTACTATTTGCTATTTAGCGCTGCTTTTGCAAGTGCATCAGCCATGTCATTATACTTATCTCCCGAATGTCCTTTTACTTTCACGAAATTGATTCTCATATTCTTTCGGCATTCACGTATATAACTTTTGTAAGCCTTTGTCATATCGAGATTTGCCTTCCACTCATCATCAGCCCATTTCCCTACGCCTAGATAGTCATGGTAAATTACCACTGAATCGATTCCTTGCTTCTTACAGTACTCAATTGCTAGCTCTGCACCTTTGATTTCGCCAGCGACATTTCTTAGTTTACTACCTGCTTCATCTGTATAGAGCTCGTTGAGCTCTACAGTCTTTCCATCTACGAGGATTACCGCACCAGAAGCGTAGTTCCCCGTTGCGACATCATAGCTGCCATCGACATACGCCTTTACAGCATAGCCATCTTCTAGTGGTGCGGATGCTTTTTCTTCATATGCATGGATATCAGAGGTTAACTTCATGCTTTCAAGTACTTCTGGACCTACAAAGCTCTCTGCTTCGCTAAGTCTTGCAAATCCCTTGTATTCAGAATTTGGATATCCTTCAACCTGCATCTTGCACTCATCCCAAGTATCATAGATGCCCGGAACCCTTCCTACCTTTACCGCATAAAACTTTTTCTTTGACACTTTACTATCCTCGTTTGCCTCGAACTTTTTTAGAAATGATTTGCGATGAATCGGAGAGATTCCAAGAGCGCGTAGACCGTCATAATGAGCAGCCGTTCCGTATCCCTTGTTACTGGCGAACCCATATCCCGGGTATTCACCATCAAGCTCCTTCATAAACGAATCTCTCGCAACTTTTGCGACTATCGACGCTGCTGCGATAGAGTAGCATGTTGCATCTCCCTTAATGATCGGTTTTTGTGGTATCCCTTCAGACTCAAGGTCAACCGCATCAACTAACAGCATTTCTATTTTCTCACCTTCAGGAAGTTTGTCCTGAACCTCCTTTATAGCTCTATGCATAGCAAGCTTTGTAGCATTAAGGATATTAATTTCATCGATTTCCTTCGCAGTTGCGACACCAATCCCATATGCTATAGCACATTCACAGATTTTCTGGCTAAGCATATCTCTCTGCTTTTCAGTAACCTTCTTGGAATCGTCAACTCCAGGCACTCTAAAATCCGCTGGGAGCACAACGCATGCCGCATAAACGGGCCCCGCAAGTGGTCCACGACCAACCTCATCTATGCCCGCTATAATCTTTACACCTGATTTGCGTAGCTCATCTTCAATCTGAAGCAGCTCCTGCATCCTAATCTTTTTCTTTTCTTCACGTTCTTGCTTCGTCATATTTAGACACTCTTCTCATACATACGTTTATACCCTAACAACATGCCAATTTATTTGAGCACTGGTCTTTCTAGTGTAATATTCCCTATTGTTCCCGCTCTAAATTCATCTAAAATTGCACGGCCAGTTCTCTCATAGTCTATGCGCTTACCAGCCTGAATAAATCCTCTTTTCAAAGCAATTGACTCCATATCACAAAGCACCGGATCTAAAGGCTCGCCATACTCGTTATACACCTCTTCGTCTTCGCTCATAAGACCGTCAATCTTATATCTTGCGATGAGTTCTTCTGGGTAGTTTTCTCTTAAAACCTTAAGTAGTTCATATGCTAGGTCTTGTACATTTAGAATCTCATCCTTGATGCTTCCACAAAAAGCGAGATTTAACCCCACATGTGGATCTTCGAACTTCGGCCAGAGAATTCTCGGTGTATCGAGAAGTTGCATGCCATTCTCCAGTGTAACCCATTGTTTTCCCTTTGTTACACCTGGTCTATCTCCAGTCTTGGCACTTTTCTTTCCGATGAGTCTATTAATAAACGAGGACTTACCTACGTTAGGAACACCTACAATCATCATTCTAAGAGGTCTCCTTAGAGAGCGCTCCTTGTTTCTCTCCTGTTGAAGCTTATCAAGAATTTTATAAAAAGCTTTTATATTTTCGCCATTTCTGGAATCAACAGGCAGTGCAATATCTCCACTCGACTCAAAGTAAGCTTTCCACTCATCCGTTGCACGCTTGTCAGCAAGATCGCATTTACCTAGAATAACCACGCGCTTTTTCCCCGAAATCAATTCATCGATAATAGGGTTTCTACTGGAAAGCGGAATTCTGCTGTCCACTATTTCAACTACGAGATCCACCGCCTTTAAGTTCTCTTGGATGAGCTCTCGAGTTTTTTTCATATGTCCCGGATACCAATTAATGTTATTAATCATAATTTCTCCTAAGAAAAATGCATACCGCAGCAATATGCCGAGGTATGCATTATTATCCTTGCTCATAAGCTAAGACTATTTTGCCTTCTTGATTCTAGCAGCCTTACCTGTTCTCTCACGCATGTAATTAAGCTTAGCTCTTCTAACACGGCCCTTCTTAACTACCTCAATCTTGTCAACTTTAGGTGAGTGCATTGGGAAAGTCTTCTCAACACCGATTCCCTGTGCAAGTCTTCTTACAGTGAAAGTCTGAGAAATGCCGCCATTCTGCATCTTGAGCACATAGCCTTCGAATACCTGGATTCTCTCTCTCTGACCCTCGATAATCTTAACATGTACCTTTACAGTATCACCGACATTGAACTCAGGAACATCATTCTTCTTATAATCCTGAGTAATCTGATCTAAAATATTCATCGTTATTCCTCCTCTCTCTCAAAGACGTTCGTAGCATGTTTCTTCATCGAGCTCTGCCCGTTACTTGCATAGCTAGAGGACCGTCCGTAATAACTTTTGTATGATATCATACCAATACTCGTATTGCAAGGGTTAAAAGTGTTTCTATTAAAAAGCCCGCTAACGCGGGCTTCATTTATGCTCTTGGATGTGTCCTGCTGTATACGTCTTTTATTCTAATATTCGTCACAGATAGATAAGCAATACCTACAGACATATCATCAAATCCCATAAGCTCCTGAAGTGTCTTGAGGTCGCCACCATTCTGCAGAATATGTACTGCGAAGCTATTTCTTAGAATCTGTGGAGTCATACGGTCTTCTATACCTATCATCGCACCGTATTCCTTCAGCATCTTCCAAATTCCCTGCCTGGTCAGAGGCTGTCCTCTAAAATTGATAAACACATAGCTATCATCCGTAACCTCTGTACGAGCCAAACCCGAATATGCCGTATCTCTGTACCTTCTAAGAGCTTTCTGCGCATACGAACCTAACGGTACGATTCTGCTCTCTCCCTCGCCATCACGAAGAGTTACAAAATTCATCTTGAGATTAACATCTTCGAACTTTAGACGCACGACCTCAGTTACTCTAGCGCCTGTTCCATACATGAACTCAAATAGAGCTGTATCCCTAATTCCTTTTACAGTCTGATCTGGCAGCGATAGAAGCTTCTCAACCTCTTCAATTGACAAGAATTCGATCTGTCTCTTATCGTTCTTTGCAGATTTAATCTTAGAGAAAGGATTCTCAGTCACTTCACCAGTTTCAATCCCATAATCGTAAAATGTTCTGAGCGATGAAAGTTTGCGATTGATTGTCGCTTTAGACTTGCTTGCATTATTTAACTCTAAGATATATGCAATTGAATCGCTCTCTTTGCATTCTGCAAAGATCTCTACCACTATGACACTCAAGGAATTTCGCAAATGAGATAACGTCCCTCTTGTAAGCCACTAAAGTATTATCAGCTTTGCCTTTTGTATCCCTTAGATACGTAATAAATTCATTAATCATAACCTAACCCCCCGTTATAATTATATGCACCCGGTTTAGATAATTCCCGCACTTCTAGCAAACAGTACACCTGCAACCGTCTTGCCATCTTCAATATCCCCGGACATTATCCTTCTAATGACCTCATCAGGTGCCATCTGAACGATATCGATATCCTCTGTCTCATCGAAATCGGTTTTCCCTGGGCTGAGATTATGACAAGCATAAAACTCAAGTATCTCTTCAGAATATCCAACGCATGGAGCCATTCGAAAGAGCTTAACCATTTGTCCCGCTGAATATCCTGTCTCTTCTCTGAGTTCACGCTTTGCTGCGTCCTCGAACGACTCTCCAGGATCAACTTTCCCTGCCGGAAGTTCAATAACCTGTCTTCTGAGAGCCTGTCGCCATTGTTTTACAAATACTATTTTTCCATCTTCTGTAATCGGTATAAGTACTGCAGCTCCCCCATGCACAACAATATCTCTATATGAGATCTTATCATTGACTGCTAAAATCTTATCCCTTCTAATGTCAAAAATCTTCCCTTTGTATACAATATCCGACTCTAATGTTTTTTCCTCATAAGCCATAAATATTCCTGCATACCCTCCATTTACTAATATAACTTTATCACAATTTATGTTAATAGCATGCCATTATACTTAAAAAAACAAAAAAAGCTTGAATTTTCGCTTGAAATTTACGTATTTTCTAAAATTATAAAAAAATCCCTCGTAATTTTACTTAAAAATCGAGGGATTTTTGCAAATTAAAAAAATTATGTGTTGCTCTCATATTCACACACGCACATGCGCAAGAAATAAGATACGACTTAATGGTATCACCGAAAGATTTCCCCTTCAGCACATCTTTAGTTAGACGAAATTTGAATGAGTAGTGAAAACAAATTTGAACTCACGAATATATAAATGATTTTCATATAGCCATTTACCCTTAATGGTACTAGTAAAGTCCAAGATTCGTGGCAAATGCATGCATAAATCTCATCTTCCACTTCTTCCATGTGTTGATATGAGCGAAATCATCGAAGCCACCCCCTCTGATTTTGACACTGCTAATAACCCCTTGCCTATAATAATCAGGTATTTCTTCAAGGGCTCTCCTAAGACAATCAAGTTTGACAATTGCGTCATCTATCCTATGATCCTGTCCAGATTCATAATTGGAACTCATTGCGATTTTCTCTAATCGTTCCATATCGCGAATCATCCACACACATTGGTAATAAACTTCTCTCGGCAGACATCGCTCGCCTTCAATTCGATATTGATACTCTTTCATACATATTCCTCCTTTACACATTAAGTCTAAGAAAAAAATATAAAAAAATAAATGGACCCGCATAAACAGGTCCAAAAATTTCTATAAAAGTTATTATTTAATTAGTTTTCATACGTTATTCTCCCGGCTGAAGATAGCTAATATACGGAAGTCCTCTGTACTTCTGATCAAAATCAAGTCCATAACCAATTATAAATAAATCATCGACAGTAAATCCGATATAATCAGCTACAAAACCAGTTGTTCGGCGTGATGGCTTGTCCAGCATTGTGCAAACCTTGATGGTCTTTGGATTCCTCTCCTTAAGCTTTTCGAGCAGGAAAGTAAGAGTAGTACCCGTATCGACTATGTCCTCAATGATAAGTACATTCTTTTGGTATAGGTTCATATCCGTATCCATCTTAATCTTAACGACTCCAGAGCTTGTAGTGCTTGAGCCGTAGCTGCTGGCCTTAATAAAGTCAATGCTCGTATCTATCGTCAGTTCCTTTAATAGATCACACATCCACAGCACAGAGCCCTTAAGAGTACCTATTACTATAAGCTCCTCTCCTTCAAAGTCCGTAGAAATCTGCTTTGCAAGCTCCTTTGCACGCTCTCTAATCTGCTCTTCAGTATATAGGATTTTCCCAAAAATTCCGCTTTCCGAAGCCTTAATATTAGCCATTTGCTCCCTCCACTTTAATAATAATCACGGTATACACTTCTTAAAAAGATTAAATTATTCTATTCTCCGTAGTTTTCCAGCAGTTTCTCGATTTCATCTAATAGAACTTCATGCCCTGATTTCTTGAGCGCACTTACCGGAATAATCTTATCCGCCTTACTCATACCTAAAGTCTTTCGGATTTCTAAGATGTTTTTACTACGCTGATTAGATGATACTTTGTCAGCTTTCGTCGCCACAACGATGCCGTCTAAATCGAAATACTTAAGATAATCATACATCTGAACATCCTGGGCAGAAGGTTTGTGTCTGATATCAACTAGCTGAATCACCTTGAGGAGGCCTTCTCTATTCTCAAGATAGCTTTCCATCATCGCGCCCCACTTTTCAGACTCAGATTTTGATACTCTTGCATAACCATATCCTGGTAAATCGACAATCCTGAACTCATCATTTATCCTATAAAAATTGATAGTTCTAGTCTTGCCAGGGCTACCACTAACTCTTGCTAGATTTTTTCTTCTAGTCAGCAAGTTAAGTAGCGACGATTTCCCTACATTTGATCTACCCGCAAAAGCTATCTCTGGTACACCAGGTTCAGGGTATTGCATAGGTTTGACTGCGACTGCTTCTAGTTCAGATTTATTTATCTGCATCTCTCATCCTCTTTAACTACTTGCTTTATCCTGTTTTTTGCTCGCCTCATCCTCAAGTATGATCTCTTTAAATGCATCTTCAACTGACTCGAGGAACACAAAATCAATCTTTTTGCGGACTGATAGCGGTATTTCTTCAGTATCACGCTTATTGTCAGCAGGTAGAAGTATTTTTCTAATCCCCTGCCTGTACGCTGCGAGCACTTTCTCCTTGATTCCACCTACCGGCAGTATTCTACCCCTCAGTGTAATCTCACCAGTCATAGCTACATCTCTTCTAACATTTTTGCCGGACAGTGTAGAAAACAGTGCTGAGCACATCGTCACACCTGCAGATGGTCCATCTTTTGGAGTTGCACCTTCGGGAATATGGACTTGAATATCGTTTTCCTTAAATGTACTATCTGGAATTTCATATTTCGAAGCTACAGATCTGATATAACCCAGAGCTGCCTGAGCCGACTCCTTCATCACGTCCCCCATCTGACCAGTCAGTATGAGTTTTCCGCTTCCCGGCATCTTGATTGTTTCAATCTCAAGGGTTACCCCTCCAACAGCTGTCCATGCCATCCCCGTTGTTACACCAATCTGAGGACTTAAATCATCGAGATCCTCTCTAAATATTTTTTTACCCAGATACTTTTCAAGGTTTCTAGATGTAATTAAGTACCTATGCTTCTTCTCAGTTAAAATATTTTTGCTACTTTACGGCAAATCGATCCAATTGCACGCTCCAGATTACGAACACCAGCTTCTCTCGTATAGTAGTTGATTATATCGCGAATTGCTGATTCAGAGAACGATAGCTGACTCTTTCTTATAGCATGCTCCTTAAGCTGCTTTGGAATCAGGTAATTCTCTGCAATATGAACCTTTTCCTCCTCGATATAACTTGAGAGTTCAATGACTTCCATTCTATCTAGTAAAGCTCTTGGAATGGTCTGAGTTGTGTTTGCGGTTGTTATAAACATTGCTCTCGATAGATCAAATGGCACTTCAAGATAATGATCTGTAAACGTCTTGTTCTGTTCTGGATCCAGCACTTCTAGCAGTGCGGATGCAGGATCCCCCCTAAAATCGCTTCCAATCTTATCAATCTCATCGAGTAAGAACAGCGGATTATTCGTCCCAGCTTCTATGAAGTTATTGATAACTCTACCAGGAATTGCGCCAACATAGGTGCGTCTATGCCCCCTAATCTCGGCTTCATCACGAACTCCACCTAACGACATCCTCACAAACTCTCTATTAGTAGCATGAGCAATTGACCGAGCTATAGATGTCTTTCCGACGCCCGGAGGTCCAACGAGGCAGATGATGGGTCCCTTTGCTCCTTTTGTAAGGTGCATAACAGCGAGCTGCTCGATAATCCTCTCTTTAACCTTTGTTAGACCGTAATGCTCGTTATTAAGTGTTTTTTCCGCTTTTCTGATGTTCGTATTAACCCTTGACTCTTTGTTCCAAGGAAGCTCCAAAATAGTCTCTATGTAGGTCCTGCTCACGTTTGCATCAGGACTCATCATATTCATCTTACGGAATTTATTTATCTCCTTGCGGATCTTTTCATCCACCTTCTCATCGAGCCTTAGCTCATCTAGTTTCTTTAGCCATTCATTAACTTCATCCTCAGTGTCATCATCGTTCTCGCCGAGCTCCTCTTTGATTACATTGAGCTGTTCACGAAGATAATACTCACGCTGGCCTTTGTTCATATTTTGCATAACGCGATTGTTTATGCGCTTTGTTAGTGTCAAAACCTCGTTTTCCCTAGAAATTGTCTCAATGAGCTGCTCTATCAACTCATTGACTGAATTCAGCTCTAGTAGCCCTTGCAGAACATCAAACGGCACAGCAAGTTCTCCCGCTATAGTGTAAGCGAGTTCTACCGGATCATCTACCCCATCTATCAGAGCACGCGCAGCAGCTTCTCCGGAGTTACTCATCTCGACATAACTGAAGTAAGTCTCCTTAAGCACTCTTACAAGAGCCATAACATTTAGCTCATAATTTTCTTCAGAAATAGAATCAAGTACTTCGTAATCGCAATATAGAGTGTCATCTTCGTCATATACTGCAGAAAGCCTAATACGGTTTACACACTCTGCGAGCACTCTCACGTACTCCTCATGGCGCTTTATAACTTGTTTAACACGAATCTCTACACCAGTCGTGAATATATCCTCTTCCTTTGGTGCATTTACAGAAATGTCTCTTTGAGTTGCTACAATGAGATGTTTATCTTCGCTCATAGCAGCATCAAGCGATTTAAGGGACTTGTCTCTTCCGATATCAAATCCAACTATTGTATTTGGAAAGAATGTCTGTCCCCTAAGCGGTATGAATGGTACTCTAACTTTCATACTCCCTCCTTATGTCCCTATACCACAAGACGGCATCAAACATTAATGCCGCCTTGAGATATCATTTGAAATTTTATGCGTCTTTTTCCTTGCTTTCAGAATCTGTCACTAAAATAGGCATAGTACCCTTTTCGACAGTCTCTTTAGTGACAATGCATTTATGCACATCATTTCTTGACGGCAATTCATACATGACATCGGTCATCATGCCCTCAAATATCCCTCGCAGGCCTCTAGCACCTGTCTTAAGTTCAATTGCCTTATTAGCAATGGCAGAAATTGCCTCTTCCTCAACCTCAAGCTCAATGTTGTCCATAGCAAGCATGGTAGTATACTGTTTAATTAGCGAATTACGAGGCTCCTTCATGATTTTGCTGAGAGCTTCTTCACTCAGTTCATCAAGTGAAACGATTACGGGAAGTCTTCCTATCAGTTCTGGGATAATTCCGAACTTTAGCAAGTCCTCTGGCTCCACCATCGACAAAATCACCTTCTCATCGATATCGTGAGCAGAATCATTTGTACCATTGAAGCCGATAACTTTATTCCCAAGCCTGCGCTTTATTATTGTCGAAAGCCCAGCAAAAGCACCGCCACATATGAATAGCACATCCTTAGTGTCGAAATGGATAAATTCTTGCATTGGGTGCTTTCGTCCGCCTTGAGGTGGTACGTTTGCCACCGTTCCTTCGATGATTTTGAGAAGTGCTTGCTGCACTCCCTCACCGCTTACATCTCTAGTAATAGATGTATTCTCAGACTTTCGCGCAATCTTATCAATCTCATCGATATAGATTATTCCTTTTTGCGCTCTATCAAGATCACCATCTGCTGCCTGATATAGTCTTAAGAGAATGTTCTCGACATCTTCACCTACATATCCAGCTTCAGTTAGCGACGTAGCATCAACTATTGCAAACGGAACATTGAGGATGCGAGCCATCGTCTGAGCTAGCAACGTCTTTCCGCTACCAGTCGGTCCTAGCATCAAAACATTACTCTTCTGAAGCTCAACTGCATCGTTGTTCTTCTCATCTGCATTTTGCTCTAAATATTTAATCCTCTTGTAGTGATTATAAACAGCTACAGCAAGACTCTTTTTTGCAGTTTCCTGCTCTATTACATATTCTCCCAGCTCTCTCGCAATCTCCTTTGGAGTTGGTAGCGTAGTCAGCGTCTCATGCACTTCACCCGTCACACCATCTTCCTTGAGGAGCTCCGAGCAAAGTTCAATGCATTCGTTACAGATATTTACATCCTGACCTACGATTATACGTCTAACCTGGGAGCTAGTCTTGCCACAGAATGAGCAAACTAATTCATTTGGATTATGATTGTTGTCCAAGCTCTACCTCCAGTTATCTGCTCAATTCCTCTCTAGACAGAACCTTATCTACAAGGCCATATTCAACTGCCTCTGAAGCTGACATAAAGTTGTCTCGGTCAGTATCCCTTAAAATCGTTTCATAAGGTTGACCTGTCGCTTCAGAAAGTATCTTATTGAGCTTTTCCTTTGTCTTCTGCATCCACTCTGCCTGAATCTTGACGTCTGATGCCTGGCCCTTAGCCCCGCCAAGTGGCTGGTGAATCATAATCTCAGCATTAGGTAGTGCAAAACGCTTTCCCTTTGTGCCTGCCGTCATGAGTACAGCTCCCATGCTCGCAGCCATCCCAAAGCAGATGGTAGCGATATCAGGCTTAACGTACTTCATCGTATCGTAGATACCCATTCCTGCCGTTACGGAGCCACCTGGTGAATTGATATAAATATTAATATCCTTCTCAGGATCCTCGGCTTCTAGAAACAATAGCTGTGCAACGACAACACTCGCAAGATGATCATCTATTTCTTGGTCAATAAAGATAATCCTATCTTTAAGCAATCTAGAATAGATATCATAGCTGCGCTCGCCGCCGCCAGTCTGTTCAACTACGTAAGGTATTAAACTCACTATGCTTCCTCCCTATGGCAGATTTTTTTGACTGAGAGCCTATTTGCTCTCCTCTGCCTCTTCCTTCTTTTCAATCTGCTTAGCGTTATCGAACATGAAATCGATAGCCTTGCGTGTCTTTACATCTTCAGCGAAGAATCTGAGATTTTCTTCACCCATAACCTTTTTAACCTGATCGATAGACTGTCCATACTGCTCAGCGAACTTCTGTAGCTCTTCCTCTAGCTCAGCCTCAGTAGCCTCGATACCCTCCTTGGCAACAACTGCTCTGATGAGAATTCTCATAGCAACTCTCTTCTTAGCATCCTCTCTTGCTCCCTCTCTTACATCATTAATTGTCTGTCCGAGAAGCTGCATGTACTGTTCAAGAGATAGTCCCTGGTAAGCGAGCTGCTGATTCATCTCGTTAACCATTCTATCGATTTCTTCTTCTACCATTGCTGCAGGAACTTCAACTTCATTTACTTCACAAAGCTTATCTAGAAGCTCGTTCTTCATCTGAGCTTCGTCTCTATCCTTTGCATTCTTTTCAAGATTCTTCTTTACGTCAGCCTTTAGTTCTGCTAGTGTCTCAAACTCGCTTACATCACTAGCTAGATCATCGTCAATTTCAGGGAGAACTTCTACCTTTATCTCGTGAATTTTTGTCTCAAATAGAGCATCCTTGCCTGCGAGATCCTTTGCATTATAGTTCTCTGGGAATGTAACTCTAACTTCTACTTCCTCACCAGCGTCCTTGCCGATTAGCTGGTCTTCAAAGCCTGGGATAAACTGTCCAGAACCCTAGCTTAAGTTCAAAGTTCTCAGCCTTTCCACCATCAAAATGCTTTCCATCGATGGATCCATCAAAATCGATAACAACTGTATCACCATCCTGAGTCTTGCGACCTTCAACTGTCTCAAGTCTAGCCTGGCTCTTCTGAATTCTCTCTAGATCTGCATCAACATCTGCATCAGTAACCTCTGATGCAACCTTTGTTACCTCCAGATTCTTGTAATTCTTTACTTCAACCTCTGGGAAGAGCTGAACAGTTGCAGTAACTGTTACGTCTTCACCCTTCTTAACCTCTCCAACCTCAAGCTGTGGATTAGCAACAACCTCAAGGTCAAGTTCTACTACTGCTTCTGGATAAGCCTTGTTGAGCAGACCATTTAAAGCCTCATCATAGAAAATATCCTCGCCGTAGTTATTCTCGATAATCTTTCTAGGCGCCTTGCCCTTACGGAATCCATCAATAGAGAACTTGTCCTTGTTCTTCTTGTATGCATCTACGATAGCATCCTCGAACTCGTCAGCGGTGAATACGAGGGTGAATTTAGCGATGTTATTTTCCTTTGAGATCAGATTAGTGTTCATTATATATCCTCCTAAATTTTTGTTCCTTAAATAATTAATGTTGATATTATGTTATACATGTGTAGTCTTCATATTCTATTCTGCAAAGCCCTTCTGAAGCTTTGAGATATTCTCCGCTTTAAGATTGTACTTCTCAGCCAGTTTACTAGCAATATACTTAAAATCTTCTTCACTTCCGTGGTACCATTCGAGTTCCATCTCTGAAATAGGAACGTCTCCCGATTCACCATGAACAGTGCCGATGTCAAAAGAGAGAGCGCTTATGGAATCACCTGTGTCGATTTTAAGCAGTTCACGTGTGAAATCCATCTTCATAACTTCTTTCAACTTCTTGCTTCCTGCTGCCTTGATAAGCACATCATATGCTTCACTTGACTCGAAGGCTTCAATGTCAGGCTCCATAGCGAACCTTTCATCGTTGATTACTAAATTGAACTCTTCTCTAGAGTGAAGTCCATCTTCAACCTTGTTATCCCACTTCACTGTAGCAGTAATGCGGTCGTTCTCATATCTAACCCTATAGGCGATCCCCGCTTTACGAAGATCAAGATCGTCCGTATCAAAATAAACCGCCTTCATGTCAATTACTTCTAATGCATTGCGATCAACATAATCATCAAGCATTGAATCATTTAAAATTTTATCTACAAGAGACGTGTCATCAATACAAAATTTAAACTCTGTTTCCATATAAACTCCCAATAGCCGCTAGTACGGCATTTTTCGTAATATCAATTGATTTTACATAAAACCGTTGATTTTGTCAATGCGAGAGCCACTTCAGCACCCACTTTTGAGCATTTCTACACACTTTTAACATAAAAAATACCGCTTTTGCGGTATTATTCGTCCAATTTCTTTAATTTAATTTTTGTATCATACCCTTCAAATAGCGTATCTGTCATTCTTATGAAGTTTTCCGAGAGGTCACTGGCGTAGAATCTATCTGGGAAGTCATTTTCTTCTGCCAACATATCCCTTTCTGTCAGTATGTCCACCACATCGCTTATAACCTCAGCTGAAGAATTATATAGCCTTAGCTTCGGATAAAGCCTACTTATATTGGGTGCAATAAGCGGATAATGAGTGCACCCGAGAATCAGACTATCTAGCCGATTTTTATTTACAAAATCATCCATGTAATACTTAATTGTAAGATTCATTATCTCATTATCAATAATTCCTTCTTCAATCAGCGGCACAAAAGCCGGACATGCTAGACTAAAGGTGTTGATATTTGGATTAAGTTCATGAATTCTCTCTGCATAGACCCCACTCTCTATCGTCACCTTTGTTCCGATAATACCTACATTGGGAGCGTTATCTGCGGCTACACGTCTAGCTGTCGGATCTATTACCCCGACAATTGGAACTTCGGGATGCCTTTTTCTCAGCATATCAAGCGCCATTGCCGTAACAGTATTGCAGGCGATTACAATCAGCTTAACGTTCTTGCTAACCAGATAGTCAACTATCTGTGCAGAGAACTTGCAAACTGTCTCTGGTGACTTGGAACCATACGGAGTCCTCGCAGTATCGCCAAAATATAATACTTTTTCATTTGGAAGGGCGCACTTAAGAACTGGCACGCTAGTCAGGCCACCAAGCCCAGAATCAAAGAATCCTATTGCTCTATTATCCATCTCCCTCTCCTTAACAAAAGCGAGGTTACATATAAACCTCGCTCACGTGGTGCGGATGGAGGGACTCGAACCCTCATGACTGTTCGTCACACGGACCTGAACCGTGCGCGTCTGCCAATTCCGCCACATCCGCTCATGCAGTTTTAAACTGAAATAGACAAGCGATATTATACAATAATTTAAAAAAAATGTAAATATAAAATACTCATAGCAAAACCGCGCTGAGAAAATCAGCGCGGCGATATAATCTATCAGGTATATTATTCGTCTTCCTCTGCCATTGCTGCTTCAAAAGCCTTCACAGCAGTATTGAACTCTTCCTCATCATCGATATCTACGATATCAAATGTATCAGCATCGATATCCTTATATCCATAGATGTATACATCATCAGTTCCATCAATTGGGGCAAGAGCAATATACTCCTTGGAATCAGCTTCAAATGTTCCTAGAACATCACAATCAACTGCAGTTCCGTCGTCAAATTCTAGAGTGATTATATCCTCTTCTTCTTCAATCATGTTACGTTCTTCCTGAGACATAGTTACTCTCCTTTTCTCTATCTGTGTTAGGTTAATATAACATTAATATGTTCATTTATCAATGCATTTCCACTATTTCTTGCTAAAGTATTCGATTATACTCTCCGCAGCCCTGCTGTTAATCGTATCGCAAGCGAGAAGTTCTTCATAGCTAGCATGTTTTATCGATTCAATATCTTTGAAATGCTTTAATAACTCCCTTCGTCTAGACGGTCCAATTCCTGGAATTTCTTCTAAAGCCGACTTCGTCATCGCAGATGTTCTACGATCTCGCTGGAAAGTTATCGCAAATCTGTGAACTTCCTCCTGTATGCGGCCGCAGTAACTATATAGAAGTGGCTCTCCTTCGAGTTCGATCTCCGAACCATCGCCAAAAACAATAGCTCTAGTCCTGTGAACATCATTCTTTGCAAGACCCACTACAGGAATCGACATACGTAGTGCAGAGACAACCTTCTGTACCGCATGCACCTGCCCGAGACCTCCATCTATGAAGAGTATATCCGGATATGTGCTAAATCCTGCGTCACCATCTTTTGCACGCTTTAATCGTCTATAGATAACCTCCTGCAGCGACGCATAGTCGTCTCCCTCAGCATCTTCACTCTTGATTTTAAACTTTCGATAATCATTTCTAATCGGCTTTGCACCTTCATATACAACCATCGCACCGACAGTGTCTAGGCCGTTCATATTAGATATATCATAGGCTTCGACTCTATATTCGCGATCATCTCCATCTTCAATGATATACGGAATTGAGCCTTCAACTTGTGCTGCCTTCTTAATTAGCCTCGTAATCTCATCTCTAAGTTTATCTTTCTTCTCGGCATCGCGCTCTGCTCTTTCATCTAGACCCTTTATAACCTGTAAAGAATCATTTATCGCAAGATCAAGAATCGCCTTCTTTTCACCACGCTCCGGAACGATTATCTTGGTGTGATGCATAGTATCACTCTTCGCCTTTGCATTCTCTTCATTCGTGTTGTTGAGAAGGCCTATGACGAGCTCTTCTTCATCGATGTGCTCCGTGAGCAAAATCTCTTTAGGCAGCTTGGTGCTTCCCGTGTAGTACTGCTTTATAAAGCAGAAATCATTTCGCTTCTTGCACTGCTTAGGTCAGAATCATGTTCATTCATATAGTGAATCTCGCGCCCTATGAGTTTACCTTCTCGTACCTTGTATTGAGCGATAATTTCACTGTTCTGAGTAATTAGCGGCAGTAGTACATCTATGTCTCTATCCGTAGCCATAGTTGCTCTCTGAGTTTCTACAAGTGCTTTAAAGGCATTTATATAATCCCTGTATTTAGCTGCTTCCTCATACTCCATTTTGTCAGAGGCTGACATCATCTTCTCTTTAAGCTCCTTGAGAAGTTTAGCATCCTTACCATTTAGAATCTTGAGAATACTATCTATCATCTCATCATACTCGGTCTTATCTACAGCATTTATGCAAATACCTTTACATTTCCCGATGTGATAGTTTAAACACGGACGGAAGTTTGCCGGAAACTCCTTAGTCTTACATTTCTTGATAGGATAAATCTCATCTATCAGCTTTATAATCTTTGTAACAGCCCCGCTATCTGAATACGGTCCGAAATACTTATTACCATCTCTCTTTACTTCCCTCGTCCTGATAACACGTGGGAACTCCTCGCTAACAGTAACCTCTATATAGGGGTATGTCTTTCCATCTTTGAGCAGGATATTATACTTCGGCATGTACTTCTTGATAAGATTGCACTCTAAAATCAGTGCCTCCATCTCCGTAGCACATGTAATATAGTCGAATTCCGCGATGTTATCCACCATAGCACGCACCTTAGGTGATTGCTGTGAGGATTTATGAAAATACTGCGAAACACGATTTCTTAACTTAATAGCCTTGCCAACGTAAATTACGTTACCAAGGCTATCCTTATGCATATATACTCCTGGTGAAAGGGGTAATTTTTTAAGCTCCTCTTCGATGTTAAACATTGAATATTGTCCCTATTATGATATCTGTCCCTTTTATTTATCTATAAGTCCAGTTACGCCGTCTTCTATCCTCTTCTATTTCGAGCCTCTGTCTCGCAATCTCACGGATTTTCTCCTTATGCTTTCGAGCCCTTAATCTCTTCCTACGTCTTCTTATATTTCTAGCACGTACTAAAAGTAGAAAAATTACGAATAATATCACACATATAGTTACCGTCATCATATTGGAAATATATATATAAGACGGCAACCATCCCACTTTATCATCCTCAGTGACAACTAAATCTACCGTTCCAGTAAGCTCATTTGCTACATAAATGCGGTATTCTCCAACCTTATCACCTGATTTTAGCGGTGCTTCAACATTATTGTATATAACTGCTTCGGTTTTTACAAGAGAATCACTCCCCTCTGGAGGAATATAGACATACCCCTTGCCAGATGTATAAACCTTCATCCTGGTTTTTGCACCATGTTTAACCTTGACTCTTCCGACTTTTACACCCTTCTTAATTATGACCTTTTGGGTAGCTTTTTAAATCCATAGTTGAACAGTTTAGTTGCATCCTCTGCGGACTTGCCCTCCGCTTCGTCAAATAATACGACAACAAGGCTCATATCGTTATGAGTTACGTATGCTAGGAATACTTCTTTGCCCTCAGGTTCTGTCAGTTTTGAGTAAGTACCGCCCTTAAACCCTTTGTAGGAATCACTTCCCGTCATAAATGGGTGCGTATTGGTAATTTTTTTATCGCCATCACCATCTGTTACCTTGACAGTATGACTGCTTTCGCCAGACATTCTCTTGATGGCACCGTATTGGTATGCTGCTTTGGCAATCTTTGCCGTATCTTCAACTGTGGAGTACTGATCAGTATCATACTCTCCAGTCGCATTCGTATATCTAGTATTGACTAGTCCAAGCTGCTGAGCCTTCGAATTCATCTGATCGACGAAGTTCGCCTCAGAACCTGCTGAATAAATTGCCAAAGCTCTGGCTGACTCCGCATCTCCTGACATCAAAATGGTGTACATGAGGTCTTCGACCTTGACATTTGACCCCGATGGAAACGTGGTGCCTGCACTGTACACAGCATCCGAAATCTGGACATTGTTCTTATATTCTTTATCATCATGCATGTTGTCGATGACAACCATAGCTACCATGAGCTGCACTGTGCTCCCAGGTTGGAGCTTTCTGTCTTTGCGAGATGAGTAAACAACCTCACTCGTAGACGCCGAAAGGACGACCGCCGATTCTGCCTCAATCTCTGGTGCAGAAATGGTGCTCGTCTTTGCTTTTTGCTTTTTTTCTTTGAAGCGGCAAAGCTTGTATTAATATTGATGGTGACCATCAATGATGACACCAGAAGCATCACCATGACGGTCACCAAAATTCTCACAAAACTTTTATTAATATTTTTTTGAATTAACAGCCTTGTTACTTGTTCTCATTCTCAAACTTTTCCATATAAGCAACGAGAGCTTCAACACCTTCTAAAGGCATTGCATTGTATGTGCTTGCTCTCATTCCGCCAACAGTTCTGTAACCAGCAAGGTTAATCATACCCTTTTCCTTTGCGCCAGCGATAAATTTCTTGTCGAGCTCTGGATCGCCAGTCACAAAAGTAATGTTCATCAGCGATCTGTCTTCCTTAGCAACTGATGGCTTGAACATCTCGCTCTTATCAAGGTAGCCATATAGAAGGTTAGCTTTTTTTCAACATCCCTCTCGTGAGTAGCCTTTACACCACCATTTTTAAGAAGATACTTGAACACTTCACCAGCAATATAGATTGGATAGCATGGAGGTGTGTTGTACATCGAACCCTTCTTAGCGTGAGTTGCATAATCTAGATAAATTGGAGTGTTAGCAGGCGCCTTTCCAACGAGATCTTTTCTAACGATTACGATTGTAACACCAGCAGGTGCAACATTCTTCTGCGCGCCGGCATAGATTAGACCGAACTTAGTGACATCAACTTCCTCAGAAAGAATGCAAGATGACATATCGGCTACTAGTAGATGATCACCTACATCAGGAACTTCGTTGCAATGTGTTCCGAAGATTGTGTTGTTGTAGCATATGTGAACGTAGTCTACGTCAGGTCTGATGTCCTCTGGCTTAAACTTAGGAATATATGAGTAATTATCTTCCTCAGAGCTTGCAAGAATCTTAACATCACCAAACTTAGTAGCTTCTTCATAAGCTTTCTTAGCCCAGTTACCTGTGATGAGGTAATCAGCTTTCTTGCTGCCAGTTAGCAGGTTAATTGGAACCATGGAGAACTGAAGAGTTCCACCACCCTGAAGGAACAGGACATAATAATCATCAGGAATGTTCATCAGAGTTCTTAGATTCTTCTCAGCATCCTCAATAATCTGCTTGTACTCTGCCGATCTGTGGCTCATCTCCATTACAGACTCGCCTGTGCCATCGTAGTTGAGCATCTCTGCTGCAGCTTTCTCTAGTACCTCTACAGGTAGAGTTGAAGGACCTGCAGAGAAGTTAAATACACGTTCATTTGTAGCCATTTAAATACCTCCAAATTTGTTTCAAACTTACATAAAAATTGTAGCACTTTCAACATTGAATGTAAAGAATAATAATGCTATACTTAATATCGTAAATAGTGCATTTTTCAACACTTGCGGCAGCATACAAGCCGTCTAGTTAGTGATTAATGGGCTGTTCAACGAATTATATTTTCAACACTTTGACCACTCCCCCTAACTCGGGAGGCAATAGGAGGTACTTAAGAATGGATAAGTTTAATATCGGTACGCTCAACAACATTTCACAGGTAGGTCTTGGTAGACTTACAGACAAGTATGAGTTGACAGAAGATATAGACACAGCACACGGAGTTGTAGTTCGTAGCTTCAAGATGCACGATATGGATTTCTCTGACAATCTACTCGCTATCGGTAGAGCTGGTGCTGGAGTTAATAATATTCCGCTAGACAGATGTGCTGATGAAGGAATCGTGGTATTCAATGCACCTGGAGCAAACTCCAATGCCGTAAAGGAACTTGTAATCTCTGCAATGATCGTAGGAGCTAGAAACATCTGCGAAGGAGTTGCTTGGACAAATACTCTCGAAGGTGATGTTGCTGGACAGGTAGAAAAGGGAAGAAACAGTTCGCTGGAACTGAAATTTCTGGCAAGACTCTCGGAGTTATCGGATTAGGTGCTATCGGAGCAAAGGTTGCAAATGCAGCTCATGCCCTAGGCATGAACATCGTTGGAAACTCTGTAGTAATCCACCCAATCCTCACTGCCCCATGCGAGATGTATGACGATATCTCTGAGATGGTTAAGGTTTGTGACTATATAACTATCCACGTTCCATCTCTTCCTGAGACTAAGGGCATGATCAACAAAGCACTTATAGATAACATGAAGGAAGGCGCAATCATCCTTAACTTCGCTAGACCTGATTTAGTTGTGAACGAGGATATTCTAGCAGGACTAGAATCTGGCAAGCTCAGAAAGTACCTAACGGACCTTCCAAGCGAAGATTTAATCGGCAAAACTGGCGTAATCGCTACTCCACACCTTGGCGCTTCCACAGCAGAGGCCGAAGAGAACTGTGCTGCTATGGCTGTTGATGAGCTCATGGATTATCTAGAGAAGGGAACTATCAGAAACTCTGTTAACTTCCCTGCTGTTGAGCTACCAGCTAAGGAAGGCTTAAGAAGGTTAGCATCTTATTCAAGGGCGATCTTGATGTTGAGGCTGCTGTAAAAGCTGCTTATGGAAGTGTTGATGACGTGTGCGTTGGCAAGAGTCGCTCAGAGTATGGTGCTGCGATTGCACTCGTACCTGCAGATGCATCTGGCGAGCTATCTGGAGAAGGAATCCTCAGAGTTCGCGAGCTATAGGGAATACAGTGCTCAGGCTGTCGATTCGCTATGAATATGAAATGAGGTCTGTAATCGCACTAACGAACTTACTTGATAACACAAACTGCTGGCAGATGTGTAACGCATCTGCCAGCAGTTTTTAATTTCGGGTTGTAGGACAAAAATAGTTGCTGATAATGCTTGCAACTCTTGAAATTTCAAGGTGTATTGGGGTTATATCTTCCTTAGAAACAGTATTCTAGGAGGATAGTAAAATGAAGCATGTTATTTGCCCTGTTTGTGGAAATATTTGTATAAAATATGGGAATAATAAATCAGGATCACAAAGGTGGATTTGCAAGAAATGCAATGAAAGGATTGGTGAGACTATGCAATACGACAATTCATTCAAGCAGGAAGCCATCGAACTTTCAGACGAAATTGGTGTCAGAAAGGCTACAGAGCAGCTTGGCATTCCATATTACACACTTGCTGATTGGTGATATATCCGAAAGCATCAAGGTGCTTCATATTTTGTAGGCAGTGGTTACAAATGTAAACCTATTGACGAGAAAGACCGTCGGATACAGGAGCTTGAAGCCGAACTGTGTGAAACCAAGCGAGCCAATGAGATACTAAAGGATGCGGTTCTTTCGGAAGTTATACAGAACATCATTGATGAGTCCGTATTCAATGACAACTATGGAGTTCCCCGCATGCAGATGGCTCTTGCGCTAAGATGGCAAAAGGTCGGTATGCGCAAGCTCATACAGATCATACTCAAAATGGGACTAATCCATGAACGAAAGCGCAGGCCTAAATCTGACCAAAGCTACAACCGAGATTCAGGAGAAGGAAAACCTGATCCGGCAGGACTTCTCCACAGATAAGCCATCTACCAAGCTACTTACAGATATACCTCAGATTCAATGCATCGATGGGAAACTGTACATTTCACCGATCATCGACTGCTTTAATGGGGAGATCCTATCGCTCATCATGCGTGATAACATGAAGAAAGAACTTCTGTATCTTATCCCGACATACAGAATGAAGATGTTAGAAGCAAAGTCCTGGATCCTCAAATATGTATTCACCTACTACAATACGGTGCGAATATATACGTCTAATCCAAGCGGGATTCCTCTGGCAGAATATAGAAAGATGGTGCTCTACGAAGCCCCGACAGCTTAAATCAATTTTGAGGGTTTAGAGACTGCACTTTTCTTGACATCTCCACTACTAATGTTTTCCCGTGCAAAATGGATTGGGCAAACTGCCCAATCCATTTATTTCATAAGACCCTAAAATTCGCCCTTTAAAAACTTTGATGACCAACAATTTTAGCAAACTACTCTCTTTTTTCTAAAATCCCCCAAAAACAAGTTCCTATAGTCATAAAAAGGGAATACTGCAACAGAAAAAAATAATGATTTCTGCTTCATGAAAAGTACAATTAACAAGAAACACTGAGCGAATATTATCATTATAAATCTATCTTTTTTTGTTTTTTTATCCATCATAAAAATACCCCTTTAAACATTTGGAATATTATAACCATAGGTTCTGTGAAATGTTGATTTACCTTTAAAATTTGCTTCGGTATAAAGAGTTTGATCTAACCTATATGCTCTTAAATACCGTGGATTCCCTACATATCTCACGCTTTTAAAGGATAGGCAACTACTATATCCTCCTGTTAAATGTGCAAACATTGCGGCTTTATATACATAACCAACCCAACCAGCCCCAGTTAATATGATTCCAATAACCGTTGCAACCGCATCAGCCTGCTTATTTAAATAAACTTTTTTTCTCGAAACAGTTCTATGATATGACCAAGACTTTACACCAGCTGGTGGTCTTGATGACCATGAAGAAGCTCTTTTAGGCGTAATACCATTGAAGTTTTCTGAAGAAACATCAGATATTTCAAGTTTTCTGCCATCTAAATACATATCTCCATTTGGTTCTACAACTAAATGATTCTCAATATCTCCTTCCTTAACATCAAAGATAATGCTTACTAATCCTTTCTTTTCAACAAACTAATATCATTAATACTCCCAGAGATGTTAGTAGTATACGTAAATTCGCCTGTTGTAGAGTTGCTGTTATATTTGACTGAATCAGGGTTTTTATCCCAAATGATTTTTAATATTTCTAAATCATTAGATATTGTAACCTTATCTCCTACTGAAAAAGCTTCTTAAATCTATTGATTTCCTATCCGAATATTTGTTGCCGCTGAAATAGGAATGGAATACGAAAAAAGTAGAGTTAGCACAATAAATAAAACGATTATACGCTTGTTTCCAATAATATGCTTTTTCATAAGAGCTACTTTCTCATTAAATCCAACTTCTGACAAATGTACTATTGTTTAATTTATAACATTTAATAAGCCATAATAAAAAGGTTTTATTTAATAGACTAAAAATATATAATTAAATTTAATGCTTATACACATGATTCTAAAATTCAGATGACTTCTGAAACTCTCTTTATACCATCATATTTTGCTATAAAATGATAAATGAAATAAGCTTACCTATGTGCAATAGCAATCCATCAGGACCATATTTTTCATAACGGCTAACCCATCTTTGTACGTGTCCCTGGGCAGTCCCTAGGACTTTTGCACTAGCCTTGTAACTCATACCTTCTTCGATAACTCTTAAAACAGCTTCTAGTTTTTCTTCATACGAATATTTGCTCATAAAAAGTACACCTTCAAAAATTAGTTTGTGTCTAACTTTTGGGGTGCACTTCAAAATTGATATGTACCCTCCTTACTGGTTATCCAGTAAAGATGTTAAATATCACTACCACAAGAGGCTAATTTATTCTTTAATTTGCAGACTTTTTAATACGCTGGGGGTGCGGACAAAAACCTTGACACATATTAGGGCTCTGAAAGGAGTCATTGATGTATTCAAAAGAACAGAAGGCAAAGGCGCTACGTATTTATCATCAGATAGGATCTGTTACAGATACAGTGCGTCAACTTGGTTACCCCAGCAGAAAACACCTATATAACTGGATTCGTAACGAGGGAAAAACAAAAGAAAAACGAAAGAAGCTTAATCTTAAAAACACCACCGAACATCCCAGAAACCCTCCAGCGGAGTTTAAATTGAAAGTACTTCGTCGTTGTTTTGAAAATGGAGAGAGTGTAAAATTAGTATCAGAAGAGACTGGATACAGTCGTGTCAGCATATATGTGTGGCGAAAGCGATATCTTCAAGGAGGTGTGTTTTCTCTGATGAACACGAAAAATATCAAACCGGAAAAATTACCGGATACGGATGGAAAGATACCTTCCGAAGAAATAGAATCATTCAGAAAGCAGATATACGAGCTTCAATTGGAAGTAGATATCTTAAAGGAGACAATCAACGTATTAAAAAAAGACCCCGGCGTCGACTTGAACGACCTGAAGAACAAGGAGAAGGTAGCGGTGATCGACGCCATGAAAGAGAAGTACCCGCTACCAGTCCTGCTTCGAAAGATGAAGCTGCCAAGGAGTAGTTACTACTATCAGATGAAAGCTCTTGCAATAGAAGATATACATAAGTATATGCGCCGTGAAGTTGATCGGATATTTCTGGAAAACAAAGCCCGATATGGATATCGTAGGATACACGCAGAACTAAAAAAGATAGGGATAAAGGTCTCGGAGAAAGTCGTTCGCAGAGTGATGAAGGAAGATTGTCTTGAAGTAAAAATCCGAAAAACGAAGAAATACAGTTCGTATAAGGGGAAATCAATCCCGTTGTTCCAAACGAAGTACAGAGGAATTTTCATAGCAAGAAGCCAGATGAACTTCTTTTGTCGGATATTAGCGAATTTGCCATTCCGACAGGCAAGGTATATATGTCTCCGACAGTAGATTGCTTTGATGGAATGCTTGTCACGTGGCGAATAAGCGAACATCCAAATGCCGATTTCGTCAATGGCATGCTCGACGATGTGATTGCAAATATGGACGCAAAATCTAAACCAATCATTCATACAGATCGAGGATGCCACTATCGCTGGCCGGGTTGGATCGAGAGGATGGAGATAAACGTATATACCAGATCCATGTCACAGAAAGAGTGCTCTCCAGATAATGCTGCTTGTGAAGGTTTATTTGGACGAATTAAAAATGAGTTCTTCTATAATCAGGACTTGAAAATGTGACCATAGAGGAATTCTCACATGAGTTAGATAAGTACCTTCATTGGTACAATGAAAAAAGAATCAAGAAATCGTTAGGGTATTTGAGCCCTGTGGAGTACAAGCGATCTCTTGGATTTGCTATCTAAGCTATCCAAAAAACGTCCGCACCCCCCGCTCCACTAGATAAATACAAAAGTTATTACAACAATGAAAGAATACAACGAAAAACAAAATAGATGTCACATGTAAGGTGCAGGATAACATCCATGCGTTCCACTTAGTTCATAACATGTGTTCAGGATTATGGGTACATATCAAAATAAGAAACCTATTCAATAATTGATATCTAAACCAAAATGTTCACTGCATCAACGACTGTCTCAATCTTGATATCACTTTCGCCCTCCTTATACTCTCCATCGAGAGTCCACGGAATGTCGGAGCTCATCTCAAACCGGACAGTCTTTGCGCTATAAAATGCAATATCCTTAGTGTCTAAATCATTTGCCAGCAGTGACCTTGCAATCGAATTCACATCTAACAGGTTTTTAGGTGACTTGATTAACAGCACCTCCATGAGGCCATCATTCATATCTACTCTGAATGAATCGAGTTTAAGCACTCCACCTACAGATGTCGCATTACATACCGCACCAAATACCAGGTCCTCTTCAATAACGCGTTCAGTCGGAAGTCCCTCGTCTGTGATAACCTTTACATGTTGGGATTTAATATTAACTATGTCCTTGATTCCTTGTAGCACATATGCAGTGTGCCCAAGTATATTCTTAAGGTTCTGCGGCACTGAATAAGATGTGCTTGTAAAAGCTCCAAACGAGGCCACATATGAGAAGTAGCGCCCATTAAACGAACCTACATCTAGCGTAATCGACTCATCATTTGCAATAGCTTTTGCTGCTTCAATGATATTCTTCGACAATCCGATGCTAGCCCCAAAGTCATTAGTGCTACCAGCAGGAATATATCCGACCTTGCACTTAGCCCCCGAAGATATAATGCCATCGATCATCTCGTTATAAGTACCATCTCCACCTGCACAAGCAACCACATCGTAATCATTGGCGTATAGATGTGCAAATTCTCTTGCGTCACCTGATTTTGTTGTCACCAGCACACTGGTTAAACACCCGGCATCAGAAAATATCTGCAGGATATCACTTAAATTCTTACTCGCCTGCATAGTGCCTGCACGAGGATTTAGAATAAATAGCAGTTTCTTTCTATCGATAGTTTCAATAATATTAAATTCTTCCATATCGTTCACCTCAAGTTAACCTGAGACTATAGCCCCACCAATTTATAAGAATTATATCACCAGTACACACAAGCTACAGCTTGCGGTGCGCCTTTCTCTGCTTTTCTTTACGAAGCTCTTCTTCGTAGCCTTTGACAAATTTACGGCTTAACTTAACTGCAATTGTTTCTAGTTCAGCGCCGCAATTATCATTACCCGATATAATGTATCTCTTTGATTTCCTCTCCAAGTAGCATCGACTTCTTCTCTATATACTCAATCATCTTTTCATGACTCAGTCTATTCCGCTGCATGACTTCATCCCATGCCTTGTTAAACATCATCCCTACGCACAGTATCCACGAAATGATATAGAACCACAGCATCAAAGCGACAATCGATGCGAATGCACCGTACAGAATGTCGTAATTTACCGAGTAACTGATGTAATTCGCATATATCGTGGTCGCAATCAAAAGTCCGAATGACGAGAACACTGCCCCCGGAAGTATCGCTCTAATCGGCACTCTTACAAGTGGCAATATATAATAATTTAAAGTAATCATGGCGAAGAAAGATATTGCTACAATCGGCAGCTTTAATGCAATAAGAGCTCTTGCAAGGATACCACCATTAAATAACTTGTAAAATATATCTTCTCCATATACGAATACGACAAGTGTAAATGCTACTGCAAAAATAGTAATTGCGGCTGTGGGAACAGCTTTCAGCCTCTCTGCAAAGAAGTTGAATTTATAAGCACCTTCAGTCAGCGTATAACTCGTCAATCTAGAGAGCGAGAACTCCAAGGCAGAAGCTGACCAAAGCGCTAAGAAAATCATGATGAAGTTACCTAGCCTCACAGATGAAGCGGAAAATAGCCCCATTACGAACCCGCTAAGCTGCGAATCAACATTGTGGTTGAGCCAGTTCTTTATAATATCTAATGATAAGTCAAAAACTCCTAGTACCTGTGAAAGCACTATGAGTGTTGGAACGCTGGCCATGAAGAAGTAATACGCAACCTGTGCGGCAAAACCCGCATAATACTGGTCGTCAAATTGCCTGAATATATGGAAGATAATCTTTATGAAATTATCCTTATTCAGACGAACTTTCTTTTTCTTCACATTGCCAATATTAATGTTTGAATTATTTTCTGTCTCTTTGTTCATTGATAAGTTCCTCTAGCTTCAGAAGCGACTTAGCCCTATGGCTAATTCTGTTCTTGAGCTCTGCAGGCAGCTCACCAAAAGTCTGATTATATCCTTTGGAATAAATATCGGGTCGTACCCGAAGCCATTCTCGCCACGCATCTCCTCAGAAATGGAACCTTCGCACTCTCCACGAGCTACAAGCTTCGTTCCATCTGGATATATAAGCGTAATCACTGACACAAAACGAGCCCCTCTTTCTTCGGTTGGGATACCGTCCATTAATTGAAGTAGTTTTTACATTGTTGTCATGCGGAGTACAGCCTTCACCAGCAAATCGCGCTGAATAAACCCCCGGCTTTCCTCCAATGCAATCAACGGCTATACCGCTATCATCTGCAACTACTATCCCGTCGCACTGTTTAGCAATCGCAGAAGCCTTTATGTAAGAGTTTTCTTCAAAAGTTGTGCCAGTTTCTTCTATTTCATCCTTTGGCAAGCCCATCTCATCACGCGAGATAACATCCATGCCAAACTTAGAAAATATGTCGCGCATCTCACGAATTTTCCCTTCGTTCTGCGTCGCCAAAATCACTTTGTCCATCTACATCTCCTTAACAATACCCATTTTTTAGAAATAAAAGTCCGATTCACCTAAGAAGCCTAGGTCTCTTATTCTCAAAAATCATAGTAATTATACCATAACGAACTGCTTATTTATGTATTTTATATTGGTTTACAAATAAAACACAGTGTATTTTGTTAATAACAAATTTTTGGTATTATATTATCAGCAAAATGTTTTATCGGTAGCTATGGTTACCTGCAATTCAGGTTTTATGGGCTTTCCTATCGCTCGCTCAGTATTTGGTCAAGTTGTGCTTTATTATTCAGTAGTCCAGAATATCGCATGTAACTTATACCTATTTATAGGCTGCATGATTCAGATGAACCTAGGTGAAAGCAAAGATGGCTCTGGTAAGATTAGAGCTATAAGCAAAGAGACAATTATCAAGCCGTTCAAAAACGTCGTGACAATCGTCTCAATCTGTTCCGTAATTGTTCTATTTCTGGTATCAGGATTCCTGCCCCTGCCATGAATTTCCTATCATCTATCGATGCCGAGCTCTTCTTCGGCTACCTTTAGCATGAGCGCACACTCAATTCTCTTTTTGTGAAGCTCACACCCAAAGTCGTAAACCTTGTTGATATCTCCATTAGTATGAAGATTATTAGCTGCACATCCACCAGAGCAATATAACTTAGCAAAACAACCACGGCACTTATCTCTAGTGTATAGGTTGTTATTGTATCTAAAACTGTCTATTATTTCCTGCTTTTCTATCCCATCATAGACATTTCCGACCTTGTAATCATCATCTCCCACGAACTGATGACACGGATAAAGGTCTCCAGACGGTGTAACCGCAAGGTATTCCGTGCCTACACCGCATCCGCTAACGCGCTTATAGATACAAGGTCCTCCCGTAAGATCCACTGTGTAATGATAGAAGTTAAACCCCTCGCCTCTCTTTTCCTCTCTCTAGCATCTCAATGGCTAGTTTCTCATACTGTGCCTTCAAGATATCCAGATCTTCCTCATGAAGAGCGTAATCGGTGCTAGGATCGCTGACAACAGGCTCTATACTTGTTTCTTTAAATCCAAGATCCGCCATAGCTAGCACGTCTTCAGCAAAATCCTTATTATGTGCAGTATACGTTCCACGCATATAATACTGTTTCTGTCCCCTATCCTCTGCCAGGCTCTTAAATTTTTCTATGATCTTGTCATACGTACCTTTGCCATCTTTGCTCGTACGCATGAAGTCGTGTGTCTTTCGGCGTCCGTCCATGCTCAGAACGACATTGCTACATTCTCTATCTGCGAATTCGATTACATCGTCATCAATCAGTACACCATTTGTAGTAAGCGTAAAATTAAAGTGCTTGTTATGCGTCTTCTCGAGCTCTCTTCCATACGCAACGAGTTCTTTGCATACGTCCCAGTTCAAAAGTGGCTCGCCACCAAAGAAATCAACTTCAAGATTCTTACGGCTTCCGGGAATTTTCGACCAGGAAGTCAAGTGCCTGCTTACCAACTTCAAGAGACATGATTCCCGCTTTGCCACTGTACTCACCTTTACCCGCAAAACAGTATTTGCAGTCCATATTACATCCATGTGCGACGTGGAGACAGATTGCTTTTAGCACAGACTGTTTAGCTTTTAAATCGCCTGCAATCTCCTCAAATGGGTCATCTGAGAAAAGCAGCTTCTCCGCCTTAAGTTCCTCGATATCAGCTATTGTCTCATCGACATCACTATCTGCAACTGAACCGTACTTAGCTTTTATCTCATCTATGATTTTCTCTCTAGACACACCTTTGTCATACAAGGCGATTATATCGTAGGCTACCTCATCTACAGAGTGAACAGCTCCGCTATTCACATCCATCACTATATTATATCCATTTAATTTATACTGATGTATCATTTACTCTTGTACCATACCTTATAAAATTCATTTCGTTAATCTTCAATAATCGGGGAAATAGCTCAAACAATAAAAAAGCGCTGCAATAAGCAGCGCTTTCAGTTACTATTTGTTCTTAGCCTGCTCGCAATGCTGATTAGCAACACTGCATGAAGTCTTGCTTGCGGACTGGCAAGATGTCTGGCACTCACCGCATCCACCAGAAAGTGTTGACTTTGCCATATTTCTTGTTGAAATTGTCTTAATTCTGCTCATTACGTTATCCTCCTAATTACTCGTTATAGAATATCAAATACGCTTAAAACTGTCAATCCTGACGCAGTTATTTGCACTTCATAATCATACTTCTAAATATACTCTGATTTTGAAAGTATATATTTATCTTTATTACTTACTCCTGAGATTCTTCGGACTTCGCTTCAAGTTCATCAAGCGCCTTGATGAGCTCAACTGCATCAATAGCACCTGTAGCACAAAGTTTCTCGATAGCTGCAATCGTGTCCATTGAACCTTTAGGTGTAGATTCAAGCTCTTTCTCTAGATCACTCAAGTCTAAAGTTTCTGAACTTTCTTCAGTTTCTTCAGTTTCTACACTATCTGCACCTGTTCTATCTTCAGATTCAGATGTCTCGGCCGCTTCTTCTGAAACCACTAATTCAGTTGTTTCTGATTCAGCTTGCTCAGATGCACCAGCCTCTGATTCAGTTGCTTCTGATTCATCAGCATCTAGTTCAGCTACTTTCGATTCAATCGCCTCTGGTTCAGTTACCTCTACATGTTCAGCTTCTGCAGATTCAACTGAATCTGCAGAGTTAAGAATCTCGGTAGCTTCCTCCGCGTTCACGCTAGAATCATTTGATACTTCCGCCCCAGGCACTTTTTCAAGAACCGATTCGTCAGTAACGGCATAGGCATCGGATACCAAAGCTTCTTTTACATCAGAAGATTTGTCATTATCAGTCTTATCGACATCCGTTCTGTCCTGAATCTCGCTTGATTCAGATGCAGAATGTGAGTTTAGAGCTCTCTTATCAGCTGTAATCTCATAGTCGAACACAGCTTCAGTCTTCATGCTACGATTTAATATTCTGATTCTATCGGCCATCTTGCCATCTCCAGTAGCATTGACTGGAATCTGAATCGATACCCCTGCTTCGATCTCATATACCTCTTGTTGACCGTTTGTTGGTGGTAAATCCCACTCCTTAGTAACAGCATTAAACGACCTATGAAGGAATCTAACTCTTCCTCTCTTAACATCGATGTGATATATCACATCACCCTTTACACTAGGAATTAAGCATTCGCTCTGCTTTAGGCTGAGCTGCCCACGAAGAGCAACAGTCCCCTTTGCTCTCTTATAAATAGCACCTCTATACTCTTGAATCTTTTTTGTCTCCGATTCTTTGACTATCATCACATCGCACTGTGCATGCCTAATGATGTATGATGCCGTAAGACCTATAGTGCTGCCTGCGCCTGGCTTTGTAGACTTTGTCATGACAATCATCTCTGCGCCAAATTCCTTTGCCGCTTCGATAACTCTAGCTCCGGCACGACCTACTGCAGATCTCGTTATGACACTATATTTATCTATTGTCCTGGCAATAGAATTGAGTTTCTTGTCGAGCTCCTCTCGAATCTCTGCTTCCTCACCGAGAGAGAGCGCATATCCTGTATTTTCACGCACCATAACGAGCACAACCTCGAAAGCCTTCGGCGAAAACGTGGTTTTAAGCTGCTCAAGCGCTATTAAACTCCTAGGTGAACCATCAACTGGCACAAGAATTCTCTTCATCAAATCACCCTTACTACTTTCTAATAAGTGCATTAATATCCCATTTAAATATACAAATTAATTATACATTTTAGCGATATCAAAATCAAACTAAAGGGTGGCTAAACTATTTCAGCCACTTGTTTTTGGTCATTATCATCTCCTGAATAGCCATATATAACAGCAGGTATTCGTCATCCAGACTGCAGATTAGGCTATTTTCAGTGAGCACATCTTCTTCGAAAGCAATTCTCGCATTTCCTGCAATCACAGCCTTCCTCACACTATCTATCGTGATGATGTAATTACAGCTAAGATTTGCCTTTCGCACAGCTCTAAATCCCTCTATATAAACACGTCCATCGCTCGTCTCAAGAAAGTATGAATCACTATCGCTTTCAGTGTCTCTGTACAGAGTTCCATATTCTTCACCCGACATATAGAACTTAAATCCGTTCTTTTCGGCTTTTGCAGATCCTGTAACCTGAGCGAGCATTTCACCAGTTTCTTCAATTGATTCATCACCTTCAGGTATCTCGTAGATTCTCACATCGAGAGGCTCATTTATCGTTCTCACATAGGTATACTCATTATCATCACCATCTCTATACAAACAGTCCGTGCTATTTGCATAGAAAAATTTAAATTTGCCCAGTGACTTAACAGCTGAATTGTCGCCAGCTTTGATTTTTTTTATTATTTCCGTTAAATCGTCAACCAAAACAGCACTCATCAGCTTCCAGCTAGCAAAATGCGAATAAGTTTTGGGATTAACCGTCATGCTCTTCGTGTCCAGGACATCTTTAAAATGGGTTTCATTATCCGCATTTCTCACGATGTGACTGAGTTCCGTGCCACTTTTAACGATAATATTATTTTTTTTATCCTTATAAATCGTAATATAGTCTTTGAATGGACTTGGTCCAAACATAATAGCATCTCCACTCGTAAAAGTGTTGCTCCCCATCCACGGACATCCTAAACATGTGTCAACAGAGCATAGACATTCATAGATATGCTCTATAGTGATATCTTCACAGCCCTCAACGATTTTGTCATATAGGTTACGATCATTGTAGTGCTTTCCGCCTGTCGTCAGCCATATTGCCACTGCAAGTCCGACGAAAATACCACCTAAAATAAATTTCCCGACAGTGATTCCCATAATGCCCATAGCCAGGCACAGGGCCATAAGAATTCTGAAAAGTTTGTCTCCGTTCATACTCATTCCTTATAAGAGTGATGCAGGAACACCTGCATCACTCAAACACAACGCATTATCTCACTTTTAAAATTAGACTGTATTAGAGTCATTAAATATTTTTGATTAGCTTCTCTTTCTTGTTCATGATATGGCTATATTTTCTTAGTGCAACCATAGCATTCACAGCCTGCTCAGGTGTGGAGTAAGCAGGGATTCCTTTGTCTCTTAGTTTCATGATAGCTTCTCTGCACTCATTTCCACCCTGGCACTCCATAATGAATGGCTTTCCGAGATTCTTGTACTGCCTGTGAATATTAATTACAGTCTCAGTAATAGCCTCAACATCAGTTACTGCAGTTGGGCAAACGGAAATCAAAATTCCATCAACGTGCTCATCTCTATATGCCGTTTTAAGTGCACCACCATACATATCAGAGGTTGCTGTTCCGCTGATATCAACAGGGTTGAGAGGCGAACCGAATGCAGGCATGTAATTTCTGATATTCTCTCTAAGGTCTGATGAGATATCCTTTAGCTCCTTTAAAGGCATGCCCAGTCTCTCAAAATGGTCAGCTGCTAGAAGTCCTGCACCACCTCCATTTGTGATGATAACTACATTGTCACCTCTCAGCGGAGGGCAGTTACCTAAAGCGAGTGAAGTATCTAAGAACTCCTGCCATGTCTTCTCGCGGAGAACACCTGATTCCTCGAATAACTTATCGTACTCAGCATTTGAATGGCCCTGATTCTCAGATGCAGTATGAGCAAATGCAGCTTTAACACCTATTTCAGAAGAACCAACCTTTATTGCAGTAATCGGCTTCTCGCACTCAAGGCAAGCTTTTTTAAATGCTTCAGGGCTATCGAGAGCTTCGATGTAAACTGCGATGCACTTCGTATTAGGCTCTTTGTCTGCATACTTAATCATCTCGCAGAAATCAACATCAGCCTTGTTACCAAGTCCTACGAACATGCTGATTCCAAAGTGGTCAATCTGAGATGAGCCTAGCGCAGCTAGTAGGTTAGATCCTGACTGTGAGATTAATGCAACTGGTCCCTTGTTAGGTAGATATGGAATGAATCCGCAGTTGAAATCGTGGTACGGAGTTCCAATACCTACTAGGTTTGGTCCGATCAGCGGAAGTTCGTGTCCGCGGCAGAACTCGGTTATCTCATTTTGCAGGTCTCCATTTCCAACTTCCTTAAAACCAGATGATGAAACTACCGCTATCTTAACGTTTTTCTCAACGCAGTCTTTTAGAGCATCGAAAACACCAGTTGCTGGTAGCGATACGAATGCTAGGTCAACATCACCAGGAACATCCTTTATATTCTGATATGCTGGAATTCCAGCAACTTCTGTAGCCTTAACATTGATAGGGTAAAGCTCTCCCTCATATCCACACTTTCTCAGTCCCTGGATTACCTTAAACCCAACCTTAGTCTCATTACGGCTAGCCCCTATTACAGCGATTGAGTTTGGCTTAAATGCGTACTCTAGTTTGTCTACGACGTATTGTCTTGCTTCTTTTACTTCCATTTTAATAATCCCCCTCCTGCTTTGAAATAACCTTATAGCTTCGCCATGTAGCTTAGAGTTCTTATCAGCTGGCTTACATAGCTCATCTCATTGTCATACCATGCAACTACTCTGACTTCGTAGATGTGCGTTCCGCACTTCTGAGCTAGCGTCTGAGTTGCATCAAACAATGAGCCATAGCTCATCCCGATAACATCTGTCGATACTATTTCATCCTCGTTGTAACCAAACGATGCATCCTGCGCGGCTTTCATTGCTGCATTGATGCCTTCTACTGATACTGAATCAGTCTCGTCCTTGAGGGTAGCATCTAGGATAGTAATGGATCCAGTAGCTACTGGAACTCGTTGCGCAAGATCCAATGAGCTTTCCTGCAAGCTCCGGAATTACATTTCCAATCGCTTGCGCTGCCCCTGTGGTAGTAGGAACGATATTGATTGCCGCTGCTCTCGACCTCCTGAATTTAGACCCCTTATCCGGTGCATCGAGTATCTTCTGATTGCCAGTATAAGCATGTATGGTCGTCATAAATCCTGTACGCAATTCTCTATAATCAGCGAGCGCCTTTGCCATTGGAGCGAGGCAGTTCGTCGTACAAGACGCCCCTGACACTATTCTGTCTTCAGAAGTCAGGGTCTCGTGATTAACGCCATATACGATGGTCTTTAGATCATTTCCAGCAGGTGCTGAAATCAGGACCTTCTTGGCACCTGCATCCAGATGTGCCTTCGACTTCTCCTTAGATGTGTAGAACCCTGTGCATTCAAGCACGACATCTATTTCTAATTCTCCCCAAGGTAGCTTCCTAGCATCTGATTCCTTGTAAATAGTGATGTTCTTACCATCGACTGTGATTGACTCATCGTCATTTTCCACAGTATGTCCCATGTAAGTTCCCTGTACACTATCGTATTTTAGCAGGTATGCCAGCATATCGGGAGATGTTAGATCGTTGATTGCAACAACTTTGAATTCTTCCATCTCCATGACACGTCTGAATGCTAGTCTACCTATACGACCAAATCCATTGATAGCTAATCTAATCATATATAGCCCCCCTTAACACGTATTTAGTTGTATTTTATCTATTCAAACGGGAATTTGAAATCCATGCCTAGCGAGTCACGCACCTCGATAAACTCACGCTGTACATCCTCTCCCATTGGAACGCCTTTGTCTTTGCGGAATTCTTTTATATCCCACTCCTTCTCTCCAGCAGTGTATATTCTATCATGACCAGGCGCTTTCTGAGACGCTCTAAGAGCTCTAAGTATATCGCCTGCAGTCTTCTCACACACCTCTCTGCCAATCATCGCTTCAGGATCAATTACGATGAAGAAATGTCCGAGGTGATAAGGTCTTAGTTCTCCGTTTCGCCTACACACGTCAAGTTCTTGAGGAACATACCTCCAGAAAGCGCTGCCGATAGCAGTTCAACGGCTGTCGCATAACTGTAACCTTTATATCCGCCAAGCTCCTCGCCTATTCCGCCGAGTGGAGCCAGCGCAGCTTCCCTATTATTCAATGCTTTCAAGATGTAAGATGTATCAGTCAGAGCTGAACCGTCTCTTCCGATAACCATTCCTGCCGGAGTATCCTTGCCGATGCGCTCGTAAAACTCTAGCTTTCCTCTCTGTGTTATAGATGTCGCACAGTCAATCAAGAATGGATATCCTTCATCCGTAGGAATTCCAATCGTAAGCGGATTTGTTCCAAGCATATTTTCCACACCGAATGTCGGTGCTATTGAAGGTCTTGCATTAGTTCCCGTGATTCCTATCATGCCTTCATCAGTCGCCATAGAAGTCCAGTATCCAGCAATACCGTAGTGCGATGAGTTACGAACGGCAACGCAGGCAGTTCCGTACTTCTTCGCCTTCTCGATAGCCATATCCATAGCCATCTTACTAGCAACCATTCCCATGCCATCGTTAGCATCAAGCACTGCGGTCGTAGGAGATTCTCTGATAATATCAACCTCTGTAACTGGATTAAGGATACCTTTGTTGATGCGGTCAACGTAAATAGGCTTGAATCTATTTACTCCATGACTTTCGATACCTCTCCTATCACTCTCCATTAGAACTTCAGCACAGATCTCGGCATCAGCCTCAGGAACTCCGAGTTCTGTGAATGCCTTTACCATAAAATCCTGCACAACATCCCAAGCTATATACGGACGAGTTTCTTTATCCATTAAGCACCTCCACAATGAATAAAACATACTGCAATATATTGTGAATCAGTCGATAATCATATGATAACGCCTGATTTCATTCTTTATAAATCAACACAAACCAGCTGAGTTGATACGAAAATTACGCTCTATCCCAACCCTTGTAGTCTCCACGCGCTGTCACCGTCCTATACCCAATCTCCGCTAATCTCTCATCAAGCAACTGGCGACCTTCTGCTGCCTTGTCTTTAACCCCTACCTTGCCCTCATACAGAAGGTATTTACTTCTGGCATTTTCCGGGGAGAGACTCGGCATTATTACATTCGCGCCTGCAAGCACACCCTTTTCACGCCCCGTCTTATCGATGGTACCTAGTGCTGTTGTCGCTGGTAGCAGCGCTTTAGGGAACATTATCCTCAGTATACTAAGGCAATAAAGTGTGAGCTCAAGTGTTCCGTCGGCCTCGTTCCTAAACGGTGTATCCTTGTGGTGTATAAATGGTCCGATTCCTATCATATGAGGATTCAGCTTCTTTAAATACTCAAAATCGCTTGCCATCGTATCATAGGTCTGCCCCGGTGAACCAACCATGAAGCCAGCTCCGATTTGAAACCCAATATCCTTCAGTACTTCGAGACATCTCATGCGATTCTCTAGCGAAAGTGGCTCTGGATGAAGGCGCCTATAGTGATCAATATCAGCAGTTTCATGCCTCAGCAGGTATCTATCTGCACCGGCCGCGAAATACCGCTCGTAGCTCTCGCGCCCCTTTTCTCCAATCGAAAGAGTTAACGCACAGTCGGGATAGTGCGACTTAATCGAAGAGATAATTTCACACATCATATCATCCGTAAAATATGGATCCTCTCCACCTTGTAGCACGAATGTTCTAAGCCCTATCTGATATCCTATCTCACAGCAGCTTAGGATTTCTTCAAGACTAAGCCTATATCTCTCAACGTTATCATTGCTCCGTCTAATACCGCAGTAATAGCAGTCATTTTTGCACGTGTTGGAATACTCTATGAGTCCTCGCAAAAATATATCGTGACCATAGTTACTAACTGCGATGCTCTGTGCTGTACTGCGTAGATACTCACGAACCTCATCATCTCTATCTGCAAGTAGCTCCACATATTCGTTATGTTCCAAAAGCCCGTCTTCAACAAGCTTGCGTGCTAGTCGCATAACTTCAGTCATTTTTCTAATCCCCCACTAGATATTTTAACACAATGAAATATTATAACAACAAAAGAAAATACTTGATTTTTTGAACGTTTGTACAAACAATTGTTGACACATATATTGCATTAGGCTAAAATCAAATTAAATTGTATGCAACAATATGTATATTTAGAGAATTGCATACAGTATATGCACAACTGGGAGGAAAACTGATGGACAAGTACGATAGCCTAAAGCTAGAAAATCAACTATGCTTTCCGCTGTACGCATGCTCTAAGGAGATAACTCGCAGATATAAGCCATTTCTGAGCAAGCTGGATCTCACATATACACAGTACATCACTATGATGGTACTATGGGAGACTCGCGAGCTGAGTGTTAAGGAACTCGGAGATAAACTTTTCCTTGATTCCGGCACTCTAACTCCACTTCTCAAGAAGCTTGAATCTAAGGGTTATCTAACTAGAAATCGTTCGGTAAAGGATGAACGCAATCTAATCATCAAGATTACGGACAAGGGTATGGCTCTCCGTGAGGAAGCGCTTGCCGTACCACAGGAGATTCGTTCATGTGTTAGTCTTACTGACGACGAAGCTGCAGCACTGTTCAAACTACTTCATAATTTCATGAATACAATCGAGCAGTAAGAGCGAGTTCAGGCGCTTACATTGAACAACATCAAAGAAATAGGCAGGAGCGAATGCTCCTGCCTATTTTCATAATCAGCTAATTTTCGAGTATATATCTATAATCGTGATGCCTTGACTTTGATCCAACTAATCTAAAATCAATTAATATAATTTTGCTACTTTATGTCAGCATTTTTTGCCGCAACAAGGCCCTTTCTATATAGTGACTTAAGCATATCCACATCTCTAGTCAGAGTCTTGAGTTTCCCAATGCTCTCAGGTGCAATGATTTTTGCGATGCCTTCTTCCTCAAGCTTTTTTATAGCATCTAACTGAGCATTGTAGGTTTCAGCTCTATGCTCAAGAAGCTCCGCCGCCTTAGGATATTGCCTGGCAAGTATCTGCGCCATCCGCTTGTCATTAGTATCCACTCGATATCCATCCTTAGGTCTAGTGAGTATTATCACAAGCTCATCGCATCCATCGTCTAATGCCTTCTGGTAAGGAATAGGATCCGCAAGCCCTCCATCAAAATATTCAACTCCATCTATTTCATACGGTTTATTGACAACAGGCACCGAGCTAGAAGCATTTATCGGATCATAGTTATTCAAACTCAGATCATCTTTCGTAAGTACTTCGTCTTACCTGTGTTTGCTTCTGCAGCCACTAATGTAAAGTCTGCAGGATTAGCCTTCAGCTTCTCGTAGTCAAGCGGATACTCACCGCTACTGTTTGAAAGTTCACCTGAAACGTAATCGAGATCCACATATGAACCCGTCTTAAAGAAATTATCAAAGCTCATATATTGCTTACGCATCGAATACTCCGTATAAAACTCATAATTCCTATGCTGCTGTCCAGCAAGAAAGGACGATATATTCGCACAGCCTGCCGATACACCGTAACACTTATCAAAAGTTATTCCGTGCTCTAAAAAATAATCGAACACTCCTGCTCCAAATATATCGCGTGTACCGCCACCAACATCTATAACACCTCTCATGTCTTACCCCCTTTTATATAAAAAGTTCTCTATTTTACATATTTATCAGTTTCGATCTGAAGGTCATCCCTGATTTTAAGTTCCCATCCTTCAATATCGACTACTGTTACATTGCAGTTTCCGACGTGTTCCGTCCATAAATCACCGAATTCCATGCCTCTCATATATAGAAGCATCATGTGAATTGCCGTTCCGTGAGATACCGCCAGTATATTTCCTTCATCGTTCTCATCTCGCACCCTCTCAAGGAACCTCTTTACCCTGAATTTAAGAGTCTCTAGTGACTCGCCACCTTCTGGTGGCATGTAATTGCCCGGAGACAAAAATATGTTGTTCTTACTACCCTGAAGTTCTTCATACTTTCGTCCTTCATTTATCCCGAAGTCGATTTCTGTGAGATCATCGTCTATTATAAACTTATCTCTAGTCTCCGAGGTAGCAATTTCTGCTGTTTTGATCGCTCTCTCTAGAGGGCTACAATAAATCTTGTCGAACTTAATGCCACGCTCGCGTAGCAGCTCTCCAACCTTCTCTGACTGAGCAATCCCAACATCGTTCAGTTCTGTTTGCATATGACCCTGAAAACGCTTCTCGCTATTTAGGTCGGTCTGCCCATGTCTAAGAATATACAGCCTCATAACGAATTAACCTTTCTATTTTAATATATTAGTAATATGCAGCCTAATTGCTTCTTTATATATATGCATCATATATGCCTCATCTCCACGAACTTACCATGATAAACAAGCTATAATTATTTCTTTTTATGAAAATAATCTTTTACACCATTAACTAGATGTTCAATCTCATCAAGCCCCGAAAACAAATGCTTATCATGAATCTGATCCCGAACCTTATCTCGGAGTTTGTCCTTATCTTCTCTCTCTCGGCGAATCTTCATGATTCTCTCCCAGATTTCAGGATAATCAGTTTTCAGGATTTCTCTGTGCCTAGCTCTCTCTTCCGCAAAAGCATTATATGCATCAGGGAATCTACTTCTAAACTGTTCTTCACGGACAATTCTCGTCCTGATGATTTCATCGAGTTCCTCGGAATTTCTATCGTTAATCTGCATGTCAAGCTTTGCGTGATATAACAGAATCTTCTCGCGTACTCGTTGAAATTTTTCGAGATTTATCTTGCCGAGTTCGAGAAGATGCGCAAGTTGGAATTCAAGGAAATCTAAGAATTTCTCCTCGTCAATCTCACTCCAGTTACTGCCAAGCGCATTACGCTCAGCCTCGCGAATCATATCCTCATCTACTCTTTCAAGACTAATAAGTTTATCTGCGAGCGAATTAGCAACCTCTTCCATCCTAGCTTCTGCTTGATCACCATATGCCCATTCAAACTCAGCAATCTGAGAGCTTCCAGCCGAGCCATTGATGGATATATAACAGACATCGCCCTCGCAATCACCTAGTTCATATGGCTTGTTTATTCCCACCGACTTTAGAGCCTGATAAATATGCGGAACTATAGCGTAGTCTTTGAACATCTGCTCCGCTCCGAAAGCACGCAGTTGATCATTTAAATTTCCAGAGTGCTCGGTAAGAAAGAGCTTTATGCCACGCTCTTTATATTTTTTATATAAAATCATCAACCGCTCTACAGCTGTGACATCGATGCTCGTGATGCCACTGGCATCAATGATTACGGCTTTCATGTCGTCGGTTACTAAATCATCAATTTCATCTTTAATCGTATTCGCATTAGCAAAGAACAACGCTCCTCCGAATCTGTATATGAGAACCCCTTTAATCTCGCGAGTACCTGTAGTCCTGTCGACGGGATAGAACTGATCTTTCTCAGGTATATATCCGAGTCTACTTCTAGGAGGATTGGACGCTCTTATGATTACTGTCACAAACGAGAGAATGATTCCTATAAGCACGCCATATATCGTTCCAAATATTAAGACTGTGAACATCACCACATAGAATATCTTCCACTCGGTTCTATCAACCTTGCGCAGCTTAGCGGCTAGGTCAAATTCAGTGCTGCTGATGAGTGCAGAAATCACTATTGCAGTGAGAACCGGTACTGGAAGCATGTGTATAAAACCTGTACCAAAGATCAGAATTATCATCATCGTAGCTGCCGCAGATATCGACATCACCTGTGACTTCACGCCGAACTGATCAGCTATGTTGCTCCTCGAAACACTTCCATTTACAGGGCAGCAGCCAACGAGACCACCAGCTAGATTACTCATCGCGTAGGCGAGAATCTCCCTGTTATTATCGATTTTATCATCGTACTTAAGTGCGAAGTTATTGGTTGCAAGAAGAGTCTCAGCGATGATTACGATTGCTATGATAAGCGTTTGAAGCATCATAGTTCTAACATTTCCATGAACCAGCGAAATGTCAGGGATAGCCAGAGGCGGCAGCCCTGCCTTCACCTCCGGAAGCATTTTAACTCCGTATTGTCCAAGGTCCATAGCATAGTTCAGCCCCGCCCCAACGAACATCATAACTGCACTCATTGGTACCGCTGGGATAAATTTCTTAGATCCCAAGATTATGATGATCGTACCGAGCCCCAGCACAAGTGACGGAATTTGGACTCCAGCACTCGCTGTTTGTAAATGTGTATTAAGAGTTCGTGGAGTTCTCCTCTGCCTGAATCACCGCCGTACAGCTTAGGGATCTGCATCAATATAATCGTGCAGCAGATACCCGTTATGAAGCCTCCCATTACCGGTGATGAGATGAATTTCACCAGCCTACCGAGTCCGACTAAGCGTGCTATCAGTATCCAGGCAGCAGTAAAAAGTGTTATTACAGGGATTATCCTCACTGCATCTTGCGATTGATATGCAATGCCCATCGAATATAGCATACCACCAACAAGTGCAGCTGGCGCAGCATCAACCCCAAAAACGAATCTCGGAGAACTCGTTATCAATCCGTACACCAATATAGGGAGCAGCGATCCATATAGACCATAAATTGGCGGAAGCCCTGCAACTAATGCATACCCGATGGAAATCGGAATGGACACTAGTGCAACGATGATTCCGGCAGGAATATCTTTTTTTAAAAAATGTAAATCATACCCTTTTAGCGACATCTATCTCCCCTATTTCGTACGTCACTGTGTAGCAAAACGTACACCCCCATCACAAACTTTAGTGTGTATTATACATCAGTTGCGTGTTAAAATTATGATATGAATAGAAATAGATTAGGATTATCGGGTATAGAGGTTTCAGCTGTAGGTATGGGAACGCTTACGATGGGTTTCTCGCAAAAGAATCTTTCCACCGACGAAGGTGCTCGCATCATCGTTCATGCGGTAAAGAGCGGTATTAACTTTCTTGATACTGCGCAGTATTATGACACCTATAGATATCTTAGACCTGCGCTAGATACAATTAAATCAGATGAAAACTTAGATATGCCGGTTGTCTGTAGCAAGACTCTCGAATCTGACTACGAGAGTGCATCAGCTGCAGTCGACGAATGCCTTTCTGAACTTAATCTCGAGAAGATAGATATTTTCCTACTTCACGAAGTTCGAGGAGTTGTCGACCTTCATGAGAGAAGTGAGGCTTGGAGGGCGCTCAGGGACAAAAAAACCTCCGGCTTAATTAGGGCGATTGGAATATCGACGCATCATGTTGATGCATGCCTTGAAGCGGCGAACTTAGACTCGTGTGATGTGGTATTCCCACTGATAAACAAAGCTGGCATGGGGATCAGAGACGGAGAGGGTCCTGGTACACGAGATGATATGGCGGAAGCGATAAAGCTATGTTCAAATCATGGCGTTGGGGTATTCACCATGAAGGCTTTCGGCGGAGGAAATATCATTGAGGATTATGTAGAATGTCTTAATTATGTAACTTCACTCGAGGGTGTGGATGCTGTGATGATTGGCATGGGAAGTCTGGATGAAGTCGACACTGCAGTCAGTTACTTTGAAGGAAATCTCGGCAGCGATTACAGACCCGATATCAGCAAGAAACGCATGATGGTAGACCAGAGTGACTGCGAGGGCTGCGGAGCATGTAAGGCTCGATGTGTGAGCAAAAGCAATATTCTGGAATGATAGTGGTCTAGCCGAAATCAGCGTTGAAAAAGTGCGTGCGATGTGGCTATTGCGCACCCGTTTGCCCTGTCAGAGCTATCGTTTTTTTATAGTTTTTAAGAAATATATTGATTATCCGTCTTGTACTAATTGTGCAAAATTGATATTATGTTCTTATGTATGGACTTGAAAGGAGAACTTTATGGAATACCTAAGATATTATGATGAGATCGTTTCTCGCCGCCAGTCGTGCCGCGATTTTGCAGATACAGTAGTTGATGCTGCTTCAGTTGAGGAAATTAAAGCTTATAACGAAGTAGTGCCAAAGCTACTTCCTGAGATTTCTACCGAGCTTCATTTCTTCGGTGGCGATGTGGTGGATTTCCTAGGAAGCAGCGTAGGATATAACGGCTTTACTGTAAAGGCACCTAACTACTTAGCGCTTTACTCAGAGGAAGCACCTCATTATCTAGAGAATGCAGGATTTATCGCACAGGGTCTAACACTTAAGCTCACACAGCTTGGATTCGATGCTTGCTGGCTAACTGTAAACGATGCAGAAGCAGCTAAGGGCGCACTCGGCGTTGATACAGATAAGACTCTTGCAGTATTTATCGCATTTGGACACGGTAACAAGACTAAAAAGGACGTTCGTCTCGATATCAAGAGCCCATCCAACGTTACGATGGTATCTTGCGAGAAGAAGGTTGCACCTAAGATTAGCATGCAGGACCTTCTATCTTACAAGGTATACGGAGAGCCAGTTAACATGGAGCTTCTATATACTGAGCTAGAGGATGCACTGCTGTCAATCGCTGTTGCGCAGTCATTCTTCAACCGTCAGCCATACAGAGTAATCGTTGATGACGATATCGTATCGCTAATTGGTCTAGATGACGAGCTCACAACTACTGAAGATCAGCTTCTCAACTACGGAATTGCAATGTTCAATTTCTATGCAGTTCTTGACTCGACCAGAGCTGGTGTAAAGATGTGGAGTTTCGACGAGGCAGGTAGAGATCTAAAGCTTCCTGAAAACGCACATTACATCGCTAAGATTAGAATTTAATCTAGATCAATTGACCGCTAATATATGAACAAGACCTAGGATTTGGAATCAGATAGTGCCATGTCCTAGGTCTTTTATTTTGAGTTTTATTCCCTTATATCACCCTATATAGGCTTACCATCTAGCAAAGCTTCTATCAGTTCGTCACTCTCGTCATATACGAGCTTAAGCGAAAAGAAATCATCTCGCTCACTTAGGAGTCTGAGAAATATCTTATCTCCTTCCCACAGCTCGAGGTCTAGTAACTTATCTTTAGACACCCACTCAAGTACACCTTCATCGCAAGGAATCGGTTCCCCTTTAAATCCAGTCGCCGTAAAGAGGTGCATGTACTCGATCATCTCTTTTTCACCGCTTCCGTAGATAAAGGTAACTATGCCTCGAAACTTGTAGTCTGTAAGCGTGTAACCCGTCTCTTCACGTACTTCACGAAGTAGGCAGTCATCGGGACTCTCTCTATTTTCGAAATGGCCTCCTACACCAATCCATTTATTATGGTTGATATCATTTGCTTTGATGATGCGATGTAGCATAAGATACTTATCATTATTTTCTATATAACACAGTGTGCTAAGTCTTGCCCTACCCATTACGATGCCTCCACTTCGTCAAACTGAGAGTTATACAGGTCAGCGTATGCACCGCCCTGTGCGAGCAGTTCATCGTGAGTTCCTTGCTCTATTATATCACCGTGATTCATCACGAGTATAAGATCGAGCATCTCTGATAGTCGATAATCTGTGAGCGATTACAAATGTCGTGCGTCCCTTCATCAGATTATCCATAGCCTCTTGAATTCTGACCTCTGTTCTCGTGTCTACCGATGAAGTCGCCTCGTCGAGAATTAACAGCTTGCGATCTGCCAAAATCGCTCTCGCAATTGTAAGGAGCTGCTTCTGCCCTTCGGAGATATTGGTCGCATCTTCGTTTAGAACCATGTCATATCCACCAGGCAGAGTCTTGATGAATCGCTCCGCCCTTGCCGCCTTAGCAGCAGCCACAACCTCTTCATCGCTCGCATTCTTATTTCCATATCTGATATTTTCCATAATGGTATCTGAATATAACCATGTATCTTGAAGAACCATGGCGATATTATCTCTCAGGCAGTGGCGACTTATGTTGCGAATATCAATGCCGTCAATTTTTATCGACCCCGAATTTACATCGTAGAAGCGCATAAGCAGCTTCACTATTGTGGTTTTACCCGCACCTGTCGGTCCAACGATAGCGATTTTCTGACCTGGTTTAACGCTAGCACTGAAATCATTTATGATGACCTGCTCAGGATTGTAGCCGAACTTAACATGCTCAAATTCCACATATCCTTCTACATCGAGAGTACTAATGGCATCATCAGGATCCCTAGGCTCCTCTTCCTCGTATAGGAACTCGAATACGCGCTCTCCTGCCGCTCCCATCGACTGTACCTGATTCATAACCTGAGCAACCTGTGAAAGTGGCTGCGTAAGATTACGAACATATTGTATAAACGCCTGTATATCTCCGATTCCAATCACATTCTTGATCGCCAGCACGGCTCCTGAAATAGCTACCCCCGCATATCCGAGATTTCCGACAAACATCATAACAGGCTGCATTATGCCCGATATGAACTGAGACTTCCAGGCTGACTCATAGAGAATCTCATTTGTATCATTAAATGTCTTCTCCACGGATTTCTCTCTGTTAAAAGCTTTTATCACGAGCTGCCCTGCAAAACTTTCTTCTATCTGTCCGTTTATTTTGCCTAGGTACTCCTGCTGCATCTTAAAGTGCTTCTGAGACATCTTGATTATTAAACCGAGCAGCAAATAGACACTGGAATCGTAACAAATGAGATTAATGTCATAAGCGGTGATATGGTCAGCATCATAACTATTACACCGATAATAGTGGCTACAGATGTAATAATCGTGGTTATGCTCTGATTGAGTCCCGTTCCGAGAGTATCAACGTCATTCGTAATTCTGGACAGTATGTCGCCATATTGATGACTCTCAAAATACTTCATCGGCATGCGATTTATCTTCTCCGAGATGTCACGACGCATCTTGTACACTATTTTCTGTGTTATACCAGTCATAATCCAGCCCTCAATGAAACTGAATATGGCACTAAGCGCGTAGAGGAAAGCTGTAAGAGCTAGAATCTTACCAATAGCAGCAAAATCAATAGTTCCTGTACCTTTAATCTTGTACATTAATCCTTCTGCGAGCACAGTAGTCGCACGACCCATTACTTTCGGTCCAGCTACCTGAAATACAGTACCTGCAATCGCAAAGAATATCACCACTATAAATGCATATTTGTAATTTCCACTATACCTCAATATCTGCTTCATCGACTTACCAAAATTTTTTGGTTTCTCGGTTGCTGCCCCTACTCCTGGTCCATGGCCTTTCTGCTTTTCTGGAGCTGGTTTCTTATTCTTATCGTCTGCCATTATTCCACCTCCAATTCGCTCTTTGAAAGCTGCGATTCAGCTATTTGTCTATAGGTTTCACAAGTCCGAAGTAAATCTCTATGCCTACCCTTTCCGACTATTTTTCCTTCATCGAGAACGATAATCTGTTCAGCATCTATAATCGTGCCAACTCGCTGTGCGACTATGATTTTAGTCGCTTCCCTCTCATGTTTAGCAAGCACTCTTCTGAGCTTCGCATCCGTCTTCATATCGAGTGCTGAAAAACTATCATCAAACACTAGAATCTTTGGCTTCTTGGCAATCGCCCTTGCTATGGAAAGTCTCTGCTTCTGTCCGCCAGATACATTTGAACCACCTTGTGCAATTGAGCTTTCAAATTCATCTTCCTTTTCCTCGATGAACTCGATAGCCTGTGCTATATCTGCGGCCTCACGGACCTCCTCTGGTGTCGCAGCTTCATTTCCAAATCTAATATTTGAATCGATAGTACCTGAGAACAGAGTTCCCTTTTGCGGCACTAATCCTACCTGATCTCTGAGCGACTTCATGCTGATGTCACGTATATCCCTACCGTCTAGTCTAATGCATCCATCGGTTACGTCAAAGAACCTCGGTATCAGATTAACTATCGTACTCTTGCCTGAACCTGTACTTCCAATTATCGCAGTGGTTTCACCGGGATTTGCAGTGAAGCTTATACCTGATAGAGCATCCTCATCAGCGCCTTCATATCTGAATGAAACGTTATCAAACTCAAGTCTACCTATGCAGTCCTCGATATCAATTCCATCAGATCTATCGACTACCGATGATTCAGACCTTATCACCTCATCTATCCTATTAGCTGCAACTCCAGCTCTCGGAATTAATATAGACATAACAGTTAGTATCATAAATGACATTACTATCATCATAGAATATGTGAGAAATGCAGTCATTGACCCAACCTGCATATCACCCGTATTAATTCGGTGCGAAGCCACCCATACAATCGCTATACCAAGCAGGTTCATCAGCATCATTAGTATCGGCGGCATGAATGTCATTACTCTATTGGTAAATAATTGTGTCTTCATAAGATCCAAGCTCGCCTTATCGAAACGTTTTTCCGCCGAGCGCTCCCTTCCGAAAGCACGAATTACTGGAATACCCGTGAGTATCGAGCGTGAAACACTATTTAGAGCATCCACCAGCTCCTGCATGATGCGAAATTTTGGCAGGGCAATAATCATAAGTATTAATACTATAACAACTACCGTAGCTACACCGAGCGCAATCACGTAGCTCATATGTGCCCCCGTCTCAATCACCTTGATGATTCCCCAGACTGCTAAAATAGGCGCATAAAGCACCATACGAAGCATGATTGTCGTTGTCATCTGCACCTGCTGTATGTCATTTGTTGCTCTTGTAATCAGTGAGGAGGTTTGAAATCTGTCCATCTCAGCGTTAGAGAAGCTCATGACTTTTTCAAAAACCTCTCCTCTGAGAGTCATACCTATCTTAGCTCCGACCTTAGAAGCTATATAAGAGGCTGTAATAGCAGCTGAAATCATCAAAAATGTGACGAGCATCATCTTAAAGGCAGTGTTCCAAAGGTATGCCTTTTGTACACCATCTATATCTACACCTACTGCCTTGGATGCGCTTGTTGCATAAGCTATACCCATAGATCTGAGCGTCTTATCGCCAACAGATGATATAGTTTTATCCATATCGCTCTTCGACTTGTTAATCATAGGTTCATCCATCTCTCCACTAGCAATTTGTGACTGAATCATGGGACGCATGTCAACATATGTACGCACTTTACCGCTCTGGTCCTTTGCTCTAAATGACTTGATATCCATCTTCGTCAGATTCGAAATTTCAGAAATGGACATACCATCTATACTCGCAGCCATCGCCTTAGTTTCTGCTCTCGTGCTAAGCTGTTCCTTCACAGTCTGCTTAAACTGCCTGATAGTCATATGACCGAGCTGATAACTTAGAACTATCGGTTTTAGTAGTTTTCTATCAAGCCTCTTTAGATTCTTTTCATCCTTAACCACGAGAGTGTAATTCTCGCCATCCTTCTTATATGAGGACGACCAAAGCGCCTTCTCTTCGTCGTTCATAAAAATCTGCGCTTCCCTATACTCGTCTCCCTTAACCCTGCTCGGCATTATGTGCTCAACACCTTTGTTCTGAATACCAGTATCGATAATCTTCTGCATATAGCTTGGAATAGAAATATCCCCAAACGCCTGAATTACAAGCACTATGAGAAGGGTCAAAACAGCCATTTTGTATGGCTTTAAGTTCTTAATCATTTTTATCATCTGTTACTTCTCATTTCCCTGCTGATGCAATTCCTTAATCTTATCTTCGCTCACAGCCCTACCATATTGTATGCTTTCGTTACCAATTAGTTCCTTCTGTAATTCTTCTTGGGCAATCTCCGCTAACTCCGAAATAAGATCTATAACCTCGGCTATTCTATCTTCCCCAAATCTCTCGAAGACGGTTTCGAAATACTTATCTATTCTTTCCTTGTATCCTCGTATCTTCTTATACCCATCTTCAGTGAGAAATACCAAGGTATTACGTCTATCACTCCTATCGATTCTTCGCTCTATGATGCCTTTTTCTTCCAGACCTGCTAATACCCTGGATACACCTGGCATCGTCATGCGTACCGCTTTGGCTAGATCAGAGACCTTAACCCCTTTCATCGCCGACAGCTTTATATCGAAATCATCGCTAAGCTCCCCACATTTTCCAGCTTCGCATCTACATAAAGCGAACACGAGCATGTGCTCGCTCGGGTTAAGCTCTGGGACTAGACTCCAAAACTTAATCTTGTGGAAGTTGTGCATCTGAAGCAAAAATTTAGATTGATACTCTTTCACTTAAAACTCCTTCTCAGCAAAAACATTTATTAACGGAATTGCACTATACGTTACTAACCTCAAAATTAATCAAATGTTCTTTAAAGCAAATCAATTAACATTGTTAACTATTCTTAATGCTAATGATTATATTCTTATCCATCGTACTCGTCAACATTTTCCCGTTAATCCGATCTTCTTATTTTCTTATTCTCCGCACATCACAATGGTTACACGTATTTTTAATGTATTGATAATCTCTATTTAGAATAATTATGTATTGATTATCCTTATACATATTTTAAGACTTTACATAAAGAAATATAATTATCAATTGGGATTCATATAAAAGGAGGCTATTTTGCTACTTAACATATCTGGTTTGTTTATAGGATTGCTGTTCGGCTTTCTACTCAAGCGCGGACGCTTCTGTCCTACTGGAACGATACGAGATATCTATCTTGAGAAGAAATACTATAATGCAGTCCTCATCTTGGCGATAATCGCAACTGAAGGACTCTTTTATCACATAATGGTTGGAAGCACTGTGATTCCTTCACCATACTTCGGTTGTTATTCAATGGTTGCAGTTCCTATAGGTGGATTCATCTTCGGAATCGGAGCGGTGCTCACCAATGGCTGCGTTACGAGTACTCTCGTCAAGGTCGGAGACGGGCGAATCATCGGAATATTATCGCTCATAGTTTTTGCAACGACTGAATTTTTACTAACAAGTGGATTTTTAAGCCATTTACGCAGAAGGTTATGGGGCTACAGGAGGTATACGACATAGATTTGTTCGATATGCCCTTCTCTCCGATACTAATATTTGCGCCAGTGGCAGTGCTACTATATATCCTAATGTTTCGTCATTACAGAGCGCACAAGCCTAAATACAAGCTGCCGCAAACCTACACAGGTCTGCGCCACGTCTTCTGCGAGAAGATTTGGAGTCGCGAGATAACTGTAATACTGATCGGAGTGATGATGGCTGCTGCATTCTACTTCAGCAACCTCACTGGCAGAAATGGCGGAATCTCAATTTCAGACCCGGTGTTATCGTGGTTCAACATGATAACAGGCACTCATTCAGAACCCATCGGATGAGTTGTCTATAACAAAACCGACGGTGTCGGTTGGGATAATTTGGTGATCGTAGGAATAATCCTAGGTTCATTCTTCACCGCTTTCACTAGTAAAGAATTTTCAATAGTCAAGACAGATAAGAGAATCGTAATAAACTGTACTTGGAAGCATGCTCATGGGAATAGGTGCTGTATGGGCAAAGGGCTGCCTTATCGGTAACGGTTTGGTCGCAACTTCCCAGCTTGCGACAAGAGCCTGGCTAGCACTGCTATTCATCGCACTTGGAATCTGGTTTGGCGCGTGGTTTATGTACGTACGTGGCTCCAAGAGCACAATCATGAAGTTCTAGGCTTCGACAAGCAGGATAACAAATCGTGGAAGCTCACCGTCAAAAAGTAACATACGTGGAAATAGAAACGAAAGTAAAATTTAAAAAAATTGGGAATAGGGAAAAAGGATTAATTTATCGATGAACAGAATAAAACAAATGAGTCTCATGCAAAAGGTGCTCGGGCTACTGCTTGTAATAGCTGTTGCTGCACTAATAGTTACTGTGAGCTTAAACATGAGCGGAAGCTCAAAGTCTAGTAAGGATAAGCAAGCAAAAACAAAAAATGAAAAGCAGATAGAAGTCTCATCAGACAGCTGCAGCTCTGAATCCGGAGATTCTGCGACGGCTTCATCCGAAACGAGCAAAGGAAGCGATGACAAGAAGGATAAGAAGGATGACAAGAGCAAGAAAGATGCTGCAAGTAGCAAAGGCTCTTCCTCTTCATCAGGATCAAGCTCATCCTCATCTCATTCGTCTTCAGGCTCGAGCAGTTCTTCTGGTTCAGCATCGCACTCTCAGCCGCAGCAACCTGCTGCCAAGAGAACGAGAACTGTGTATATAACTAGAGCGGGTCGCTACTACTCAACTGGTCAGATTGCAGCTGCAAGGCAGGCATGGTTATCACAGGGTAACACATGAGATGGTCGTTACAACATCGTAGGTGTTGAACAGGAAGAATATTAGATAATAGTATTACTGCAATAGAACAGCGAGGGCGTAAACCCTCGCTGTTATTGTTTTATAGAATATTGCCTGTACGGCATAGGCTTAGTTGCTCTCACCTTCTTGGAGGTCTTTGTACTCCTCCTCTACTATAACCTTGCCCTTCCATACCTTGAGTCCATTAAACTCATATACGTTGGTATATCCCTGCTTCACAAGACGCTTTGCAACCCTCTTGCTCAGACCGCCGTAATCGCAGTAAAGTAGGATTTTCTGGTTCTTATCAGGGAGTTCCTTTACTTCCCCCTTATCGAAGTCTTCATACCATACAGGAATGGACTTCGGAATATGACCCATTCCCCATGCAACCTTGCCTCGTACATCGATGATTTTAGCGTCATCCTTTTCAGCATTTTCAACGAATTTAGCAGCCTCCTTACCAGAGATATGCGTGTATCCGTCCTTGTTCTTCTTGTCATCTGCACCCTTCTTAGTGCATCCGGCTAGTAGCGCAGTACTTATAGCCAGAATCATAATAATCGGTAATATCTTTCTCTTCATCTTTTCACCTATTCCCAGTGACCTTCTGAAACAACCACGGTTTCAGTCCATGGATTCTTTGCTTACTAAATAATTGTATATAGGTTATGTATGATTGTCAAAACAGTTTTTACTAATACTGTTTGAGTAGATATTACTATTTTAAATGCTATTTACTATTGTTATTCTTTGCCCAGCGCAGCATTAATCTCATCCAGATTGCTCGCGAAGACAACCTTATCTAGGTCTTCAGCTGGCAGGAAGTCGGCAGCTACCATCTCCTCAAGCAGCTTTCTTAGAGGCTCATAAAAACCTTCGATATTGTATAGAATGCATGGCTTCTCAGTTCTGTTTAGTCTTCTTAGCGAGATTATCTCTGAAATCTCTTCGAGTGTTCCAGGCCCACCTGGTAGTGCGATAAAAGCATCACCAAGATTAATCATACGAGTCTTGCGCTCTGGCATAGACTTTACGATCTCAAGTGTGTAGAGACCCTCGTGTCCCTTCTCCTGGTCGAGCAGAAACTCTGGGATGATACCGTAGACCTTGGCGCCGCCTTCTAAAACTGTATTTGCAACAGTTCCCATGAGTCCTACATTTCCGCCGCCGTACACGAGGCTATGTCCACCTTCTACAATCCAGTTTCCGAGCTCAATTGCTTTATCCTTAAATACGGACTTCTCACCAAATCGAGATCCACAGTAAACTGTAATATTCATATCCTTATTCTCCTTTTCCATATCGTAACATTTTAGTATCGCTACCTCTTCGGTCAATATATCGCATTCATCAATATTTTTGATAGTGCACAATTTAAATTAAGATTTTTATAATGATTAATTTCGTCACTTAGATGTTATACTTAACTCATATCGTAAGATTATAATACATTATGTTTTGTTTAATTGCGATAAATAAGGAATATTGGGGAATATTATGAAGAAAAAACTACACATTAAACGGTTTACACTGCTTGCGGCAGTTTTGCTAGCACTCGCGATATCATTCACAGGCTGCGGTAAGGATAGTTCAAATTCAGAATCAAAAAGGCTCTCATGGTCCAAAAGGCAAGCCTTAAAAAGCTTTGAAACTACTACACTTGACGGTGAAAAATTCACACAGGATAATCTGAAGGATTACGACCTCACCGTGGTTAACGTATGGTCGACGACTTGTGGCTACTGCATCGATGAGATGCCTGCTCTTGAGAAACTCAAGAATCAGCTTCCTTCCAACGTACAGTTTGTATCTATTTGTCTCGACGGAGAAGCTTCACCAGATACAGCAAAAGAGATTCTCTCTAAGCAAGGATTAACGGCAAAGACGCTAGTTCCAAGCGATTCTTTGAACGAAGGTCTTCTTCAGTACGTAAGCGGCACTCCTACCACTGTATTCTTTGATAAGAATGGAAAGCAAATCGGTGATCCAAAGGTAGGAGCTTTCTCAACGCATGATACTGATGCGATTACGGAGCTATACATGAACGAAGTAAATTCTCGTCTTAAGAAATTGTCATAGGCAGGGATTATCAGGAATAGATTATGTCTAAGAAGTATAAAAAGGTTGATACCGGCTGCGCTCATCGCAGCTGGTATCGTTATGTTAATAATAGGTGCCAGTAGAGGTGAGATAATGACGGTCTTCAGCAAGGCTGCCACAGTCTGTCTCGAGTGCATAGGCATCGGATAGGAGGCGCCATGAAGACTAATAGCCCGAGGCGTCATCTAGTGCAGCTCATAGCGACGTTCATGACCAATCCTCACGTCTCAAATTTTACCGACGGTACAATATACAAAGGAAAGAGTAAAAGTTTCTGCTCACCTGGCTTAAACTGTTATTCTTGCCCGGCAGCCGGCGCAGCGTGCCCTATCGGAGCACTGCAGTCGGTCGAAAACGACAACAAATACCACATCTCATACTACGTGATGGGGTTTTTGCTTATTACTGGAGCATTTCTCGGTAGGTTCGTATGCGGATTTCTGTGCCCGTTTGGATTCTTTCAGGACTTGCTCTACAAGATCAGAGTGAAGAAGCGAAGGATACCTGCGAAGATGGATAAAGCGCTCAGATATCTCAAATATGTTATACTTGCGGTATTCGTATTTGCACTTCCGATTGCAATATCGAATGAGTTTGGAATCGGAGAGCCGTTCTTCTGCAAGTACATCTGTCCAGCTGGCACTATCGAGGCCGGCGTACCTCTCCTCATTAAGAACGAATCTCTGCGAACCATGATGGGCATCTTGTTCGACTGGAAGATGATTCTTCTGATTATCACGGTCATACTTTCGACGATGATCTACAGACCTTTCTGTAAATACATATGCCCTCTAGGCGCGATATATTCGTTTTTTAACCGCTTTAGCGTGCTTCAGATGGAAGTGGATAGGGGTACATGTATTAACTGCATGAAATGCGAAATCCATTGCGATATGCAGGTCAAGGTTCTAGATAACATCAACAGCGCTGAATGCATTCGCTGTGGCAAGTGCAGGAGCATATGTCCTACAAGCGCTATCAACTGGACGGTAGGCGGAAAAGTAATTCTAAAATCAAACGAAAACAGCAGGCAACGAGCGTAGCTCTGCCTGCTATTATTGTTAATCTATCAGGGGATAATCCTATTGATTAGTATTAACCAAAATATCAATATTGATTATAGCTCCTTTGTGCTAATTTGTATTTTCAGATTAAATCGCTATTTTAAGTCCGTTAAGCCTTCTGTGATTTGCTTAAAAAACTCTGTACTCCACATATCCATTTTTGAAGGTTCTTTTATAAATGGAATAACATCTTCTTTGGCTTGTTTATAATCTATATTCTCAAACCTATCATTCAACAATTTTTTAATATCATTTATTTCGCAAACTTCATTCTCTCTAATAACTCCTGACTCTATAAGTCTAGCTCTTAAATGTGTCATATTGACTTTGGTTTCTCTGCCTAAATAAAACACATAATCGTAAAGATCTCTTCCTTTAATTCTGTTTTTCCACTTTCTACATATAACTGCATGTATTTTCCCAGCAAACAACGAAGCTTCATCATATATATTGACTTCATATGGTGCGGGAAGTAATCGATACTTCTTTTCGAAAAACGCTCCTTTAGGTGGATCTGTATCAATTTCAAACTTTATCTTAATTAATTCATTTCCATGAAAAATGATTTAACATACCAGAATCATCATAAAAAAATGAGAAGATGCTCCCTAGTATTACCTTTTAAAAATGCTGACTTTATTGCCGAATTAGTCGTCTTAACTTTCTGTTCTACGGATAATTTAAGCCCATAAGCAGCGGCTTCATTTTCAATTGCTGCAAACCATTCTGATAAGTCAAACTTCTCATCTTTTTCTATGAGCGAAAAATCTAAATCTTCTGAGAACCTATCTAACCCATAAAAAACTCTCAGAGCGGTACCACCATAAAATGCAGCTTTCTTAAAAAAACCGCCACGGCTAAGTCCACTTAAAGTAATCTCCTGAATAATCTCTTTAAGAGCGTTAACCCTATCATAATCGGAGTTCAATTCATATTTTGCAAGCATCTGTTCAATCACGTTTTTCATTTTTCATCGTCCTTCTCTTAACCAGCCTATACAAAAGACTCACATTCGTTGAATGATATGCTTCTGAAATTTCACGAAGATCATTCTCATCCAACTTAATTACTTCATCCATATCAATTCTAAGATCATCAACAAGTACGGTCTCTAGTTCTTTTTGATTAGAAATAGGTTTCATTGAATAAAGCTTATCGCTCAAAGCTTTTTCTTTCGTTGCAATTTGGAATGAGTAATCACCTTCATTCTTAATAATTATTCCTATTGGATATGCTTTAACTGGAACATCTCTGTATATAAAGTTGCCAAATTCAGTTTCATATATACGCTTTTTCTTTTTATTATATGTTGCACATGTCACTGTATGAACAATTTCTGGAATCATTCCGTAATATGAAAGAGCAAAATCAAACGACAAATAGGATGGACCATAGATGCTTCCAGCCAAAAGATACCCTGCCGTATTAGGATCTGTTTCGTAAAGCCCCCTGATAACAGGCGTGTACACGCCTTCCTTAACTAATCTTCCAAGTTTTGTCTTAGGGTTTCTGTAATCATGTAACTCATGAATAATCATATTGTATGTTTTTATCATATCTACACCTCATAGTATCATAATATGATACTATGAGGTGAAATACAAGTATTATATCCTTAAATTATGCCCTTCGAAATCAACCCCCTCATGGTGAAGAAGATAAACCTTCTTATCCATGCCTCCTGCGTAGCCCGTGAGTTTTCCGTCCTTACCCACCACCCGGTGGCACGGCACTATTATTGAAAACTCATTGCTACCGACTGCTCCTCCCACTGCCTGAGCTGACATGCGCTCTTTGCCAAGTCTTATCATGGCTTCCCTTGCGATTTCACCATATGTGCTAAGCTCGCCATAAGGAATCTTTAGCATTATCTCTGATACGGTCTTTCTGAATTCTGACCCCTGCAGCTTTAGCTTCGGAGTAAAGCTTGGAACATTTCCTGCAAAGTATTCGTCAAGCCAGCAAACTGCATCGCTTATATGTTTATTATCATGGAGATTCTCGATTGCTTCGATATCTAAAGAAGCCTCTGTTATCCGCTCTTCATCGAACCATACACCGAGAAGGCCCTCTTCATCAGCGCAAAGCTTCATAACACCCATCGGTGAGTCGTAATAATACACGTACATAGTAGCACTCCTTTAATTATATGGATTTATCAGCTTTGGATTATTTCCGATATGATCCCTAATAACTTTGACGTCTTCTGGCGAAAGCGGTATATCGTAGCTCACAGCGATGACCAGCCAAGTATAGCAGTAGTCATCAACATTCGTCTCTGGCAGCCAATCGCTCGGTCCCTTATCTGACTTATCGCGATTTACCGCCCCATCTACATCTACTCCAACACGCACATCTGTCGCGTACTGATGCTTCTTAGAATGACTCCATTTGGCGCCCCCATGCTTATTCACATAGTTAAGCGGAATGATATGGTCGAAATTGCTGTCATCAAGAGAGAAGTTCATCGCCCGTATATGGGTCTATATAATCGCCATCCTTGTAGTGCTTACTCGTCACAAATGCGAACTTTCTCAGCGAATACTTTCTGCCTTTATACTCGATTTTCTTATATGGCTCTGTATAGGAGTCCCTGTCATAATCAGCGTATTCATCTGGCGAAGCCACCCTCACTTCATCGAGTAGCTGCTCTACACTCTTTTCATTTAGCGGCTTTACTTTGCTGCCTGAGCTACCTGAACCCCCTATATCTATTCCCATCTGATTAAGAACGAAAACAGCCGCAGCAATCACTAATGTCGCAACCATTTTCTCCATCTTCTTATTCACTCTACTATATCCCCTGTATCCTTGTCCCGGGTATCTCTGTCTAGTCATATCTCCTAAGCCCTTTTCATCTATCTATTATGTTGTAAAGTCATGATGCCCACGACTCTCGCAGTGCTGCTATCGATTGCAGTGCCGCTATCAGTATCATTTTGCTACATAATATTATTAACTTCTTTTTCTTAAATTCAATATGCTTATGATACCATAGACCGATAGGCATTGGACATTTTGCGGTTCATGAATTTGCCCAATAAACATTTGATTTATAACTATTACCTGATATAAAATATTAAAGATAAACTAAAAATTTACGATTTATGAAACGAGGAATTTATATGGGCGAAAGCAAACTAAAGTACGGACTAAGAGTACTAAAGAATGCGAGCTTCAAGAAGTTCACAGACTGTGTCAACGAAGCACACAGAATCTCTGGGAAGAACAAGCTTGCGTGCGCAATGGACATCGTACACTGCATGAGAAAATTCGATGCTGGTTATTATGATTATGTGATTTTCCAGTTCTGGGACAAAACCGATGCAGAGAGAGACACTTATCTCACGAGATTCAGAAGCAAGAAGCTTGTGTCTCAGATGAATGACCCTGCTTACGCACATTTCTTTGATAACAAGGATGAATTTAATGAGAAGTTCAAGGAATACATCGGTCGTGACTTCATCGAACTCGAGACTGCGACTAAGGACGAGGTCGAGGCGTATTTCAACAGAAAAGACAAGGTTTTCTGCAAGATGAAGGATCTCGAATGCGGTATAGGCTGCGAGAGACTTGTGACTTCTGACTTTGAGAATTTCGACGCATTCTATTCATATATCAAGGAAAAGGGATTTGGTACTCTCGAGGGCGTAATCGAAAATCATCCTGATCTCGACAAGGTATATTCCGGCAGTGCCAATACGATGCGTATGATCACTATTATCGGTGATGACGGCAAGCCACATCTTATTTACGCAGTACAGAAGTTCGGTATCAATGGCAGAGTTGTAGATAACTACGGAGTTCATGGACCAGTTGACCTAGAGACTGGTGAGTTCCTATTCCCTGCACACTCTGGCGATACTAAGGCTGAGGGGCTATACACTGAGCATCCTAACACACATGAGAAGCTAGTAGGTTTTAAGACACCTCTTTTCAAGGAGGCCAAGGAAATGATTCTTAAAGCAGCTATGGAGGTTCCACAGATCAGATACGTTGGATGGGACGTCGCTGTTACTCCTACTGGGCCTGCTATCATCGAAGGCAACGTGTACTGCGCTCACGATTTCTGGCAGCTACCAGGGCAGACTCCTGGCAATATAGGTATTATGCCTACGCTTAAGGAACTTGTGCCTAGTTACAAGTATTAATAATATGAAACATCACAGGGGCTGGTCTCAAATGAGACCAGCCCCTGTTTGCTACTTTATTTTATGTATAGACTATGAAAGCTATCGTATTTATGCTGTAGCCGCCTTGAGCTTTCTGCTCTTTAGCGCTGCCTTTCTGAGCCTTAGTACTACGTAACTGCCGTAAATCAATGTATAAATGCCTATTCCGGTTATATGAGACTTCACATCTGCCGAGTACAGCACCATTATATGTACATAGATTCCGATGAAAAACAGATATGCCATGCGCTGAATCTTTCCAAGTCTTACCACTCATCTTGCGACGAACCACCTTAAATGAGGTGATGAAGAGAGGAATAAGCATAGCTAGCAGGCACAGAGTGATTGATGATGCGATTAGCTCTCTAGTAGGCATAGCCTTTGGATTTGTGAACAGCATCGGGAAGTACTTAACTCCGAACACCACGTTGTGGCTTAAAGTCAGCAAGCTTCCTATGATTGATATCTCTCCGCGCACGCTCATCAGCTTACGAGATAGTTTGTTGTGCTTAGTGATGACACCCAGATACATTACCACCATAAAGGTAGCTGTCGTAAAGATGCCTCTACTAAACATGTTCATAAAGTATACGTTGAACCACTCTGGGAATTTCTGGTCATATCCGAGGTTGAAGTACATAACAACTGCTCCGCACCACACGTATATGCCTAGATAAAAAGCCCCTGGGTGCTTCTTAATTGCATCTGCTGTCAGAATATAGAATATGACAGTCACTGCGATTCCAAATATTAAGTTCACGATACCGTCCTTTCCGTCTCAGCCGCAGCAGAGTTTTCTGCTACTACCTTGCTCTCTGCTGGCTTCTGTATATCTTCTCTCTTGTTAGCCTTTCCGCTATCTCTAGTCTCTACACTAGAATTTCCAGAGATCGCAGCAGTTACTGCACTTCTCGTGCTAGTTGTTCCACTCGTAACGGCTGATGTTGCCGCATTAGCAATTGGTGTTTTAACATTCACCATAACGAATGCCTTGCTCTTCTTGTCGATTCCATCAACTGAGAACTCGAGCACCGCCTTTGTAATGCCCTTCTTTGACAGATCAGGCTTCTGAATCAGCTTAACCTTCACAGAACCGTCCGCAGGAATGTTGCTGAACTTAGCCTTGTAGTCTTCGAGTGTTGGCTCAGTACCGTTTACCTCGATTGGCTGTGCATTAACCCTCTGCGGTGTAAATGCTGTTCCGCCGTCCTCGTCATCATCCGCGATTCCGTCGTGGTCTTTATCTCTGTAAATCCAGTACTTGTATTCTCTAACCAGAAGTTTGCCGTTCTTCTTGGCTTTGAACTTCATAGTTACTGTCTTAAACATTCCGCCATCGCCATCCCAGTTGTCGTCATCCACGACTGGTGTGCCAGTGATTGTTGTTCCGTCAAATGATAGACCCTTAGGAAGCCCTTCGATCGAAGCTACCATCTCTGCATCCTTGTCGAGGCTTGTAACTGTAGCTGGCTTAATAGGAACACCCTGTGTCCACTTAGGTCTGCCTGGCTCATCGAGTACTGTCTCGATTACTTTGCTGTCTACCTTAACCTCTGGGAGCGTCTCCTCCGCATCTGCTGCTGGAGTCTTCACGTTAACCATAACGAATGCCTTGCTCTTCTTGTCGATTCCATCAACTGAGAACTCGAGCACCGCCTTGGTCATGCCCTTCTTCGATAGGTCAGGCTTCTGTAATAGTTTAACCTTCACAGAACCGTCCGCTGGGATGTTGCTGAACTTAGCCTTGTAATCTTCGAGTGTAGGTGCTTTTCCATCTACGTCGATAGGTTTTGCATTTACTCTCTGCGGTGTAAATGATGTTCCGCCATCCTCGTCATCATCCGCGATTCCGTCGTGGTCTTTATCTCTGTAAATCCAGTACTTGTATTCTCTAACTAGAAGTTTGCCGTTCTTCTTGGCTTTGAACTTCATAGTTACTGTCTTAAACATTCCGTCATCGCCATCCCAATTGTCGTCATCCACGACTGGTGTGCCAGTGATTGTTGTTCCGTCAAAGGATAGACCCTTAGGCAGCCCCTCGATCGAAGCTACCATCTCTGCATCCTTGTCGAGGCTTGTAACTGTAGCTGGCTTAATTGGAACACCCTGTGTCCACTTAGGTCTGCCTGGCTCATCGAGTACAGTCTCGATTACCTTGCTGTCTACCTTAACCTCTGGGAGATTCTCAGTAGGTTCTGGGTTTTCAGTATTTCCACTATTATTCTCTACGAGCTGCTTATCTGCTTCTGTACCAGATAGCTTGAACGTTACGAACAGCGCCTGCGGTGCATTAGGATTCTCATCCTTAACCACTGCATATCTTACCTTTTTGCTGACAGGTGTCTGATCCGCTGTGTACTCGTAGCGGTGACCTTCCTTGGATACTAGGCGCACCTTTACATTCTCAAACTCAAACGAAGTAGGTGCATCGATAACCTGCTGATCATCGATCTTGTTGCTATCTATAGAGTCCTTATTTAAGGTATCAGCCTTATACCACTTTGATCCGTCCTTGCTGTACTCAAGTCCAACGATGTAGTCCTTGCTATAGCGACCAACGAGGATTCTGAAGTTATCGTATGAGAGCGACTGCTTATGAATAACCTTTGCCTTGATGACCTTCTTATCACCGTAAGCCTTGAGGTCGCTACCGTTCTCGATTGCATTTCCGTCCTCATCTGTTATGCTAAGTCCGTTTGCCTCAAAATCATTCCATGAAACTTCCGATTCTGTTCCGTCTCGCTTAACGACCTTAACCTTGAGATTCGAGAAGTCGACTGGGCTACCTGTATTTACTTCTACCGCTTTCGACTTAGGAGATACAATTGAAATCTCCTTAATCCCAGAGTTAGTCATGTAATCGTTTGCTGATTTGTTGCTAGCTTCCTTGGTAGCAGCCGAAATTCCGCTCGCACTAATCGTTGCACCACTCACGCTATCGAACATCTTTTTGCCATCATAGCGGTCGTTCATGTAAGTCTTTACAGCGCGCGACATGAGCGTTAGGTCAGATACTGTGTTATTTCCAGATAGACCATTTAGCATGCCGACATACTTATCGCCAAGGAGCTCCTTGACCTTAGCTTTAGGATCAGCGCTCTTCCTTATAGCTTCAAAGTACTCACGGTATAATCCAAGCTTCGCGATGTTCCAGCGACCGTCCTTACCCTGCAGGAACGGTATTACGTTCTCCGCCTGGCTTCTAAATGGCCCCATGTCATCGCGGTAATCGTCACCTACGCCGACCCTTAGAGACGATATCTCGCCATCCTTTACCGTTATATATGTCTTGATTCCACCTGGATTGAGGTATCCGATACCGATTCCAGTATAATCTCCATCCTTTAGCTTATCTCCTGGATAATGCTTACGGAGTGCTGTATCAACATATGCTGGTTCTCCAGTCTCAGGGTTAACTGCTGGAGTTGTGTTATCTGTACTTGGCTTATTATCCGGTGCAGCAGGCGTGTTTGTGCTGCTACTAGTATTAGTAACACTAGTCTTGCCTGCACCTGAAAGTGCATTTCTCACGGCATCGATAATACCGCGGCTAGAGTATGTAGCACCAGAAACAGTATCCACGCTCTTGCCTGGACTTCCGAGCAATCTACCGATTACCGCCTTTGCACGATTAAAGAATGGGGCATCATCACTATTTGAAAGTATTTCAACATTAGTAATATTACCGCCAGAAACGGTTACGCGAACTCTTATCGGACCATTGTAGCCCTGACCCGAACCAGTGTACACACCGTCGTTCAGATTAGCACTTCCAATTGAAAAAGTTCCAGCTGCATTGCCCTTTCTTCCCTTCGCAGATCTAGCGTCTTTCTTGACTGGCGTTACCTTCGCCTGCTGCTTCGATCCAGCCTTGCTTAGAGCATCAGCAACTGCCTTCTTAATCGCATTCGAAGAGATAGTCGCTCCCGAAACAGAGTCAACATTTACATTGCCACTGCTCAGTATCTTGCCTATGACAGCTTTCGCCCTGTTAAAATACTCTGGCGTTTCTGTCTGGGATACAACCTTGATATCTGTCAGCTTTCCACCCTTAACGGTGATGCGAACAGTAAGGGGTCCGCCGTAACCGGTTGCAGTACCCTCGTATTCTCCATCCTTAAGACCTTCAGTGGAAACCTCTGAACCAATTGCCTGAGCTTCCTTGGCAGCCTTCTCTTTGGCAGCATTGTTATTCTCTACGACCGTAACAGCCGAATAAGCCATAGCGGCGGTAACAGCCACAGCTACGACAAAGGACAACACTCCCTTTGAAACCATTTGTCTTCATCTTTCCTCCTATGAATGAGTATGAAAAATTTTTAAATAAGTTAGATATATTTTTACAAAAAGTTAGTTAAATTGAACTAATGTATATTGTATTTTAATGCAAATTGCACAAACATGCAATATTTTTTTGAACCAATAATTTTACTTCTTAAATGTCAATAGTTAATTTCCAAATAAATTAAAAAAATATTAAAAATTAAAAACAAATATATATGAATTTAGGGTAAATAATATATATTTGAAACACTAATATATATAGTAGAAACTAGAATATCTAATGTTATATGAGTAAAAAAATAAAATAAATAAATAGAAATTAAGGGGATATTATTTTGCAATATCTCCTTACAAATAAGTAGAAAGCTATAATTGTGGATAACTTTGAAGCTATCATAATAATGCTAATTCTTCTTGAAATAACACGAACGAACACTTGCCCTTAAATAATCGTCTAGGGTAAAAGTTTATCCATTCCTCAATATCCTTTATTTTGTCTCTAGTAACTGACTTGTCAAAATCAGTTCCCTTTGGTAGCCAACGTCTAACAAGTATGTTGGCATTTTCATTAGATCCACGTTCTTGTGGAGATCTTGTATGGCAGTAATATATCTTGGTTCTTTTCCCTACACGGTTTACCGCCTTTTCTAATGCTTCAAAATCTTTAAACTCAGAACCATTATCTACCGTGATTGTCTGGAATACAGAATAGAAGTTAGCTCCTAATCGTTTCTCTATTCTGTTAAGAGCCTTAGCAACCTCATCTGCTGTATGAGCTTTCATAAGCTCAATTATTTCATATCTCGTCTTTCGCTCTGTCAAAACAAGAGCAGTTTTCTTGTTAGTTGCTTTTCCAATTACAGAATCCATTTCCCAATGTCCAAAGGTTTCACGCTTTAGTACATCACAATTTCTTTTTTCAATTGAAGTTCCACCACTAATCATCTTTTGCCTATTAATCTTTTTCTTTTTTCTGGTATTCTTTCCGTGCCTAGGCAGATCAACCATGCTGAGATTATCGAAATATCCTTTTTTTATGCCGGTGTATAGTGTTGTATGAGAATAAACCATATCATCAAAATACAGCCCATCTTCCTTGATACCAAGTAACACGGCTTCAGGGCTGTATTTGTACTGTACAATCATGGTTTCAACATACTTCTTAAACTCCATATCTTTTTTAAGCTTTGGAGTTCGTCCCTTCTTTTTTAGGGCAGCTCTATATTTTTCATGAGCTGTTTCTGGAGCATATCTAACTTCAGTAGTTAGATTCGTACTATGACTATATGTGGCTCTTTTGATTTCATAGTAGATTGTCCTGAGACTACAGCCTATAGCAGCTGCTATATCTTTCTTTGAAAACTTCTTTAAGAGCATCCGTTCTATTGTTAGTCGGTCACTATAAGTTAGGTGCTTAAATTTTTCTCCCATATCTATCCTTTAAGATATTTCATAGTCATCTGTTCTCTTGTTTATATCACGCTGTAATTCCTCATAAGCAGCTTTATTTTTCCACGATTCATAATTCTGCTCTAGGTTTCTTCTTAGTCTGTTGGTGGATCTTTCAATGTATCTGCTGACGTGATAATTCTTTCCATAGTCCTTTGTGCTATACCCCTCTTTTTTGCTTAACATCATAGTGCCAAATCTATTTCCGTTAGCGGCAGATCGACTAAAGTAATTCATGGCACGCATCTTATCCTTTTTAACAAACTCACCCTTTAGATACATAAGCCCTAATCTATTTTGAGCAAAAGAATTTCCCATTTCAGATGCTTTCTCCAGCTTAAATATTGCAGCCTTAGGATCGTATTTTGAACTTGTCTTATCAAGCATTTCTATCGCTTCGCTGACCGTTTTTAGCTGGTTAGATCTCGCCCTATCATATGTTTGCAGTTCTTTAAGTATTGCGTTCCCTAGTCTTGGATATAGTCCGTCTTTAGGATTATATAGCTTGTTTTCTAAATATGAGTTACTACCGCCATATGTATTAGTGAATTTTGCCTGTAAATCTTCGATTTCAGACACTATTTGCTTGAATTCGTCTTGGTGGTAGGAAGATATAAAAAAGTCGCTTAAATCGTCAATTTCGCCCTTTAAATGGTGTAGCGTTTTCTGATTATAGTTCCAATATCTTCTTTCCGTTCCTGTAGCCTTTATTTCTTTGTACAGATTAATTAATCGCTCATTAAACTTGTCATTATTTAGCAAGGAAGTATCTTTCTTGTCTTTTATAATATCTCTGAGCATATTGGCTATTTCAATCATCTGCTCCTTGTCTGTTTCAAGTTCACTAATCATTGTGCTTTTTAGTGTTTCTATGCTTGACTGCCTAAAAGTGCCTTTATATTGCTCTTTTACTACCTGATTACCATTTTCATCAAGCAACGGAACTTTTTCCAGCTTGCCTGTATCTTGATTACGCTGCATCTTAATTCTTCCATCAGGATTTCTAACCCACTCACGATATATTTTCTTTTCTCTCATTGGAGTTGGTTCAATAGTTGCAATATGGATATGTATATTGTCTGTATTGTAATGAAAAGAAGCAGTCCATACAGCGTTATCTAGTCCTTCTTTATGTAGCATGGCATCAATGGCAGCTCTACTAGATGTTATTAGCTTCTTTTCGTCTAAGATATTGTCTTTATATACACCAATTTGTTCTAAATAACGATTATCGAAAGATATAACGGTTTGCCACATATTTGATTCATTGTTCTGTGCAGCTTTAAATAAGTCTTTAATTTTTGTTTTTTCATCCAGCGAAAGATGGTCTTTGTCTCTGGTAAACAAAGCACTGACTTCTTCAGTAGTATTATTTTTATAATCATCTACCACCGTTTTTTCTTCGTTTTCCATATAACCTAGATATTCTTCAAATAGGTTATATTGATCCATCTTGTCTTTTCTGGTCGCATTATCTCTATCTATGTAATTAATATACTCAGAAAAAGCTTTGCTTCCTGAAGTACAAAATCTTGTCACTGCAACAATTCCAACCATAGGATTTTCCTTCTTTCTTTTTAAGTGGGTTAAATATCTTGTCTATCCAACAGTTCCCTAATTAGTTCGCTCTGTTCGGCTAAAGTTTCGGCTAATCTATCTGCCTGTACCTTATATAAGGCTATCATCTTGTCTGTTACCTCTATATACTTATTATCTAAATTCCTAAGCTCTGGGGCTTTCACGTAATCAGCAAGTATTTTATTTACAAGCTCATTTGTGCTTATTCCCTTAGTCCTAGCTATCTTTTCAAGAGTTATTTTTGTATATTCAGGAACCCCTCTTACATATAATACTTCACTTCTCATTACTCAATACCTCTCTGAGCCTTCAGATTGTCTTTTTCTTGTTTCGCTTTTGCTATCTTTTCAGATAGATTATCTTCAGCTTCCACTAATACGGTATGTTTAAATCGTCCTTCAGCTGGCATCAGCATTTCATCTTTAGATGGTAAAAGTTTAAACAAAAGCGTATTGGTTATGTCCTTCATAATTATAGAGTTCTGTTCGGCTGTTCTTAATCCTAGTCTAAGTCTGGTGAAATGCTTGTCTAGTTTTTGAACAACTGTATCTGCTATAGCTTCCCTGTTTTTATATTCGTTTATCATAAAGATGACTGCATCCACCTCATATTTAAAACCAGTTTCTTTCATAACTTCGTGGATGGTGTCTATTGTCTGTTCTGGTAAATTGTATTCTTTTCTTGCCATTTCCGTCTCCTCTATATAGATTTCTACCGCATAAAATGATACGGTTCTAAACCGTATTGCCATAAATTCGTTATAATTTCATACGGTTATAAACCGTATTCACAAGAATTTATGCAAGCATATAAAACCGTTGGCACTGCCAACGTAGCACGCTCTGTGCTATCAGTTTTCCCTTATGCTCTTTATTTATTCGCAGAGCGAAAAATAAAAAAGGGATGAGGGCTAAGCCCTAACATCCCACCTTTACTAAAATTTTAGAAGCATGAGCTTCAAAATTTCCTGATTAAGTTCTACCTTATTTCTGTAAAATGGACGGTGTATCATCGTCCATTTACCACCTTCTTCTACAGTGATTACTCCCACATATTTAATTTCATTTAGTATGTTCGTGTACTTGTCTTGAATTAGTTTTTTCTTTTCTTCAGGAATAACGATCCATGACTTGTGAACATACTTTGAATTGTGTTCTGCTTGCACTATAGCTTTCTTAATATCCGACAGTTTAAATTCAAAGAATTAAACTGAACATTATTCTGGAACATTTCTACTGTCACCAGATCAGCATTACCTTCTCTTATACTGCTCTCAAATTGATACCTTATAGCTCGTCCAGAATAATTATAGTTTTCCCAAAACTTTTCCTTAAGTTCCATTTCTGTAAGAAACATTATTCATCTTCCTTTTTCTAAAAATCAAATCTGCTTATTTGTAAAAAAAGTGATAATCTTATAAATGCTAAATCCATGTGTTTCCAAGGAAATTGAAACGCTGGCGTTTGGTAAATATAAGAATATTATTCCGCATAAACTTTCTTCCAAAGTTCAGGTTTGTTATCTTCCCATGATTTCGGATATGAAATATTTATGTTACACAATCGGTCTGCCAAATAATCTTCAACATATACTTCAGTAATATCGCTTAACTTCCTAAGAACTTTATTAAAAAACTCTTTTCCTCCTTTATCCCAATAAGAAATTTCATAAGTTAAATATTTATTATCATCATAATCACGGAATAAGCATTGAGGTGATTCTTCACTATGCACAATCGCAAACCTTAATAAATCAATGATTTTACCATAATCATATTCTTTTAAATAAAACAAGGTTTCACGTAATGAAACATCTCCAGGTTTTGGTTCTAAAAGCTTTTCACCCGTCCAATCAGAAAAACCACCATTAAAGTCTATAAAAACTGGTAAATTTTTTTCATAAGTTCATACATTCCTTTCCATAAAAAAGAGAAGACTTTCCTCTCCTAAACCTAAAAATTATAATAACGTTCCTTTAATCTTGTTCAGTTAAGAACATTAGTTGTTCCCATCCTTCTCTGGCAAAATATCAAAATCGAAAACAATTACTTCAAGAAAAGCTTTACCTTTTTCCTTATTGTAAATGTTTTCAATCTTACCATTAGTTAATTGTATGTAGTCACCCTCTTTAAGCCCCTCTTTTGCTTTTGTGTATGCAGTACCGACAAAGTTAGCAAACCAAGAGCTATATACAGCTTCACCATTTTTATCTTTTCCTTCATAGGAAGATATATGCACTTGCATGTTGTTTTTTCTTTTCTCGTGTTCATTAACTTTAAAAACTTTAACTTTCTGTGTTTCCGAAATATTCATATATTTCTCTCCTTTCACTTCAATAAAAAAAGAAAAAGCAAAATGCCTTTTCTTAACTCTACTTATTTATAAAATGACAATCTTATAATAGCTAAACCCATGTGTTTTCAAGGAACTTGAAACTCTGGTGTTTGGCCAAGATAAGAATATTATCCCGCATAAACTTTCTTCCAAAGTTCAGGTTTGTTATCTTCCCATGATTTCGGATATGAAATATCTATGTTACACAATCGATTCATCAAATAATCTTCAACATATACTTCAGTAATTTCAAATAACCTCTTAAGAATTTTCTTAAATTCTTTTTCCTCTTTTCCATAACCCTCTTTTTCCCCAATCGCAGAAAAATTTGATAAGTTACATAATCATTATCATCATAATCACGGAATAAGCATTGAGGTGATTCTTCGCTATGCACAATCGCTAACCTTAATAAATCAATGATTTTTACTATAATCATATTCTTTTTAAATAAAACAAGGTTTCACGTAATGAAACATTTATAGGTTTTGGTTCTAAAAAAACTTTTCACCCGTAAAAATCAGTAAAAATCACCTTTAAAAGCCTATAAAAAAACTGGTAAATCTTTCATATATTTCTCTCCTTTCGCTTCAATAAAAAAAGAAAAAAAGCAAAAATACTTTTTTTCTTAATAGTTAAATAATGATAATTTGATTTAATTTTTTTCTATCAGACTTCAAATAGAGTGCAAAAAGGGGGCTTAACCGCCCCTCATTTTTTTATTCGCTTTCTCAAGTATTGGCTCATAGTAGAGCTTTTCCCCTTCACGTCGTGCGAGTGCAGCTTCTTCGAGAGTGTCATAATACCCTAGATTAATTTGAGTACGACGAAGATTTATATACGCTCGATACTTGCCGCTTTTCGTGCGACTAACCCCTTTAACTCCTGAGGTATTATTTTTGCGAATTTTTTGCTCAAGGCTATATGTTATAGTACCGTCTATCCTCGCATCTTGGATTTTATCATAACCATCTTCCTTGATACCGTCCATCAGCGCGGCGGATGTCTCCTTGCGTAAACATCCGCATGATCTCGTCTTCTTCAATTGACCGTATGTCATAACAACTTCACGACCACAGTCGCATTTGCACAGGTAGCGTAAATTTGCAGCTGAATCAACCTCATCAGGCAACCTTTTGAGTGGCGTTAACCGACCAAGCTTTTGATCCAAAATCAGCTTATCAATTCTAGCTTCGTCTATTTTTTTGCGCTTAGCTCGATACAAGCATCCGCATGACTTTGACGAGCCAGATAAAAGACTGCCATAATAAACAGCTTTTACTGTGCCGCACTGACAGCGACACAGATAACGTATTTTATCCGCTTTTGAGAGAACTGTCCAGTATCCGAATTTATCGCCTATCTGTATCTTGCTTTTCACGTAATTTCTGCACCTCCTTAAGTATCAGCTTTCATTCCCATATAATTTAACCCTAATTAGCATACAAGTTAGTTATCAAAAATATAAGAAATCTTTGATTTACCATCTACAATATCAAGTTTCAGCCTAGCATTATATTTTTTACCTGACTTCTGACTTTTAAAACCTTTTACTTCTTTCTTTGTAGTCTTATATGTCAAAAGCTCTAAAAGAACTTTCTCAGATAGTGTTTTACCGCTAATCTTTTTAGGCAAATTGAAGTTGCAGCCTGATCCGTCTTTTTTCCATCCTTTACAAGCATATCCCCAACCTTTATCTACAAGCTTATTTCCACAGCAGGGACAATCAAATAATTCTTTTTCTTCTCTTTTATTTTCCATCAAGATTTCTGTATTGCTTGCCATTTCATTTAAATCTGCTTTGAATTTTGCTTGTACATCAGCCATAAAGTCATCAAAAGATAGTTTGCCATTTTCTACATCTGCCAGTTTCCCATCTACTTCAGATAAAAATTCAATAGACTTTAACCTATCTGGTATAACAGCATCCATGGATCGTCCAAATTCTGTAGATATAAAAATATTTACCTTCTTTCTTAACAGTGCTAGAAACATTATGCCCCTTTTTCTCTGTAAGTTCTTTTATAATTCCGTCTCTAGTTGCACCAGTTCCAATATTATGAATTTTCATAAAATCAAGAAGTGAAGCTGTTGTAAAATGCTGTTTAGGTTTCGTCTCAGTATCAACTACTTCTTTTTCATTAATTGAAATAAGCTCCCCTTCATCGATGCTGCCTATCGATAGTATATCAATATCATCTGTTTCTACAGCATCATCCTTAAATAGTGCTTTATATCCAATCTCAGTTACGTTTTTAAGCTTTGATTTTATCTTATAACCAGCTGTTTCAGATATTATTTCCGTCTGTTCGTACCTGGAACTTTCCATAAAAAGAGAAATGAAATTCTTAATAATCGCATCATATACATTCTTTTCAGCTTCATTAAGTTTTTCATATTTTGTTTCAATTCCACCTTGTGGAACTACAGGAATTAGTCCATGATGATCTATGACCTTCTTATCATTAAAATACCTGTTTGGAATCTCTCTCATACAGCAGCTTGATACATACTGTTTAAATTCTCCAAAGTCGAGAGCTTTTACTGTGTCTTTAAGTTCCTCTTTTAGATCAGCTGTTAAATATCTAGAATCAGTCCTTGGATAAGATAGTATCTTGTGCTTATCATAAAGATCTTGGCAAATTGAAAGTGTAACATCTGCTTCATAGTCATATTTCTTACTCATTTCCTTTTGGATAGTAAGTATATCAAAAGGCTTAGGTGGATTATCTACACCATTTTCCTTTTTTACAGATATAACCTTCGCTTCATGTTGCAGTTTTTCTGAAACATCCGCAGCTGCAACATGATTATCGAACTCTAGCTTTTCTCCATTATCAGAAATTAGTACCCCATTAAATGTAATCTCGTTACCTAATTTTAGCTTTATGTAAGAGAATGGTCTTTTAACAAAATTCTCAATTTCTAAATCTCGCCCAATAATAGCGTGAGTTAATGGAGATTTGCATCTGCCATAATTTACAGTTACACCGGCAGTCTTTGTTAAAGATATAAGCCTTGAATAATTAAATCCAATATACTTATCCATAATTGCTCTTGCCTTACCAGAAGCATATAGGTTATCAAGCATTTCTTTAGAAGTCGGATCATTTAACAAATTATCATATGCCTTTTTTATAGCTGCTATAGTTAAGCTGCTAGTCCATAGACGATATATATTTCTTTCTTTTCCAGCTTCTTTTAATATCCAACGCTGTATTAATTCGCCTTCCCTTCCAGAATCACCAGCATTAATGATATAATCCGCAGCTCCAAGAGCTTTCTTAATAGCATTAAGCTTTCTCTCTTTGTAATCATCTATAGCTTTCAGCTTATTATCATCAAATGGAATAGGCAGCATTGCAACATCCCATTTCTTATAATTTTCATCAATTTCTTCTGGATCTAAAAGTCTTAGGCAATGACCTTGTGAATGTACAATTTCAACATGTACTGGTTCTTCTCTAGAACCAATTGAAAAACTTACTTCCCCTTCTAAAAAGCCATCTCTATTCTTATGTAAATTCTTAACGCCTATAGCTTCAGCATATGCTTCCGCAGCGTTTGCCTTTTCTGCAAGAATTACTAAGTTTCTACTCATTACAGTTTATCCTTTCCAAAATGCCTTGAAGATACTCATTAATAAGATCATCTTCAAGGTCAACATCTACATATCGTTTTGCAACTCTCTTAATGCGATCTAAACTATCTGCATTAAGACTGATAATTTCATAATCGTTATCAGCTACATATAAACTAAATTCTTCCTTTAACTTATCAAGTTCAGCTTCCATTTGTGGCGAATATATATTGTTATTAATAGCTTCCTTTATTTCTTCTTTCTAATCGGCTGCTATTCTCTTTAATATATTCATGTACAAACTTCTTCAGTTCAGGTTTCCCTACATTAATCATTAATTTCTACCTTCTAAATCATACTGGATATTTCATTATAAATTGTTGATAGTATGGATATAAGCTCCGTCCTAAGTTCAGGGTAAATAAGTGTAATTGCCCCTATTGCAGCAAGTAGTATAAACAGAACTCCTACTATTGTTCTGCATATACTTTTTATAAAGGAATATGTATGCTTAACTGCCATACTCTTTTTCTACTATAACCTTATTTTTGATCTATATCTTTGTGCTTTTTCATGAAGGGCTGCTTGTTCATTTCTGAATTCTGTTTCTCTGTTAGCCACTTCTTTCATCTTTGCGTATTTATTCATTCATTGATTCTCCAAATAAAAAAGAGAGCTTATAGGCTCTCTTAATCGCTTATTATAAACGTACATCTATATCATCTTTAGCTAATTTGAATATTAAGGTGTCATATCCTAATAAAGTAGATGCGAGTGTAACAAATACAATCAGTATTGGGATTATCTCGCCAGCTCTGAATTTTGCAATGTTAAATATCCATGCTGCTACACCTATTCCGAATAATATTAGAAGTGGTTTGCATATAAACCTAACTATTGGTCTAAAAAATAGCAAGGTTTTTATCATAGCCAAGCGTTTTGTAAAATCATCATTCATTGCAATCACCTCTTAAAAAATTTCCATTTTTTCTTTTCTGGTTCTTCAGGAGTAGGTTCTTCAGCTTCAGTTTTTAAAAGCTCCTTGTACAGTGTAATATTCGTTAGAATATATGGATCAGGTGTATAGTCTGTAAAATACAGCCTGTTATCCGCATTATATTCTGCAAATATCTCTTTTACATCTTCTCTATCCTTCTGTGCCGAAAATGAACATATTAGCTTAGCAGAATTATATGATGGATTTGTCGCAATTTCAATTGCTCCATCAAATTCTATAACATTTGCACAAGTGCATATGAGCTTTATGTCATCTTTAAGAAAAGCAGTTTTATTGAATCCAGCGGATCGATACATCCCATAATCATAAACTAAATAGTCATAATCTTCCTTAAACAGATCCGCAAGCTTATCTTGCTTATAGAACATATCTACTCCGTCTGTCCTTAAATAGCCTCTTTCGCTATCTTCTACCTCTCCACCAACCATAAGCTTCAGCTTTTCAACATATGAAAGCTGATCTTTACTTTCCTGTGACAAGTAGCGATTAGTATATTTGTTATCATTAATCTCAACATAGCAAGCTCTAAAACCTTGTGAGTTTAGGAACTTTACAATCTGAATAGCTTGCGTAGTTGTGCCTATCCTGTGTTCAGTACCCACAACAGCTATTGAAGTAAACCTAGAGATATTAACCTTTTCTTCCTCAATCGTTTCTTTAACCTGGTTTACTTCTTCTCTACCATTAGCTTCATAATAATTGCTTATATTTTTTACGAGTTGCTCCTTTAAGTCGGAAACGGAACCTACTCCAAGATTAATGAAGCTCTTTATACCTCTATTAAGGCAAGCCTTAACCATAGTATTAGTTGGATTTATAGTATTTACCATAACTATAGGAATTACAGCATTTGATTTATATATACTCTCAATTATTGCAGCTAGATCTTCAGCATCATCAATGTATGGCTCTGTATCATACACAACATAGTTATATCCAGCAAGCTTACTAAGTAGTTCAGGCTCATATGTCTTTAAATGCCCAGAAGCTTCTATAAATCAAATACCCATCCATCATTAGCATTTGATTTACAAACTTCTTCTATAAATACACCTCTGCCCCTATCTCCAATATATAGTATTCTCATATTTCAGCATCCCTCTCTTTTATTCTTTCTTTTTTAGTCTGTTTCATAGCTACAAGAGCTTCATTCCAATCTTTATATATTTCAGGGTTATAATCTGATACATTAATCTCTGGCTTAATCTCATTAATATGTGAAACCATTTCAGCAGTCATTCTTTTACCACCATTGTCACTATCTAGTGCTAGTAAAACTTCTCCATATTTTTCCTTTTCAAGATGGTACTCTATAGCTTCTTTAGCCTTTCCTGTACCTGATAAAGCAAGATAGTTATAATTAAGATGATTATTCCCTCTTTGATTCATTACATCCATGAAAGATAACGCATCGATGACACTTTCAGCTACAACAAGCTTATCAGCTCCATTATCTATAAAAAAAGAATGAGAATAGTCGCATCCAGATACATCCCCTACCCAACGCTTATATGTATTTGTTCCTCGAATTGTAACAAAAACAGCAACATTTTCTTCATTTCTTGATACGAATACACAATTGTTTATATCGTCCTGATATAACATATCTCTATCTACAAGTTCCTGTACAAGCTTTTGACTGATACATCTTGTTTTAACTAAGTATGCAAATACATTCTTCATATCCGCAGCCTTTTTAGGAAGTTGTAATGAAGTAGGCTTATCCTTATCAGGATAATTCATTTCTCTTTTCTCTATAAGCTCTAAGCTGCCAAAATTCCCATTTAATTCCTTAATCGCAGCACCAAAACTAACACCTCTCATCGCCATTACAAAGTCTATAATACTGCCCTTTTCTCCAGTTGAGTTTCTAAAGAACACATTTCTGTGAGGATTAATCCTCACAGAATCATGCTCTTTTAAACTGTAGTAGCTACCAACTCTAATCGGTGTAAGTCCAATTCTTTCAGCATAATCTACTATGCTTATATCTTTAAGTTTTTCAAGGTCTGCCATATTTTACTATCCTTTTTTCACTTAGTGTTGCAAAAATTTCTGTGAGGATAATTCCTCACAGAATCATTAAGTTATAGTAATTGTCTTTTTCTTGCAAGGGTAGTTAAAATCTCATAACCCTTGTCTTTCCATAGAAACTCATCATAGTCACCATCTTGATAATCTTCTATTGTTTCATACCCCATTGCTTCCACAAAATCATCTTCTGAAACACTCACAGATATATAACCACCATCACCATCTTCTATGGCATATGTTGCAAATGCACCTGGTTCTGGTGTTGAATTTACAGATTGATACAGAATTTCTTCCCTGATAGGACGTACAATTTCTTCATGACTGTTCCATATAGGATAATTACGTCCAAAAGCCTCATTCCAATCATTAATAAACTGATTATGCTTTTCTGCAAAGCTTGTTGAAACTTCTTCGTCTTTTCCTTTTGTGCTATACCAAAATTCACAGCCATCATATACAACGGTGTATTCATTTCCATATTCACCGATGTTATCGTCAAATAACTCAACTTTTTCGCCTTGATAATCATATACGATATGAGGCTGTAAGTAGCCGCCACCATTGCGGCTAAATCTCTCATCAGCGAAACTATTTTGTTCTACTGCAATAATTTCTTTAAACTTATCCATTTTTTTCTCCTTTCAAGAAAACCATTTAACTTTCTTCAGATGAACAATTCTTTGTTGTTCTCTGTTAGCTGTAAAAAAAGCGTTATATAAAGCGTAAAGCAAGTGGTCTTACTAGACGGTGGAGAAAAAGCAGAGCTTTTTACAACCGCTTGCCACTTGCAGAAGCTATATAACGCATAAAATAACAGCACAGAGAACATGAAGAAATACAATCATATCATTACAAGGTAATGTACATTTTAGAGCTTTTTTAAAAGCTCTTTTTGTATATCAATCCTCTGCTGCATTTCCTTAATTTCAGCATCCTTTTCCTTTAATCTATCATTAAGGCTATCTCGTTCAGATGAAATATTAGATATTTCATCACCAGTTTTTTGCTGATCACTAGGTGTCTGATACTGCATTTTATCAGTTAGATCCTTTATCATCTTATCAGCATTTGTAATTTTAGTTTTAATAGCAGCTTTTTCTTTCCTTAAAGTTTTAAGCTGTGCTTTATAACCTTCTATTTTAGATAGATAAGCTTCTCTTAAATATCCTTTTGTTGACTTGTGCTTGATTTTCTTTACAAAAATCAACGTGCTTGTCATTTGTATATACCTTTAGGGAAGAAAATTCTAATCCTTTATTCATATCTTCTTGCTTTTAAGCTCATATTTAAAGCAAGTTCCGTCCATCTTCTAGGAACATTAGTTACTTTAAGAACCACTATATCTTTACTTTCATGAACTGCTTTTTGTATCAAGTTTTTCCTGTGGCAGTAGCAACACTCCACTTATAGGTATTTACACTATCAAGGGAAGTTTTATTCACTTCGACTATAATCTCCATTTCTCGCTGCTCTTTCGAGTATTTCCAGCTATCAATAGTTAAAGTCCTATCTTCAACGGTTACTGACTTTCCAATTGGTGTTATTGCAACTCCTTCATATGGTGTTGGAAGCCATAATCTGGATGTGAAAAATACAGCATAACCAAGAAAGAAAATTATTAAAAAGCCTTTCAGGATTCTATTTCCTGTCCTCTCTATTTTTTCTCTTTTTTCAATTAATTCTAGTTCTCTTGCATTTTCCATCTATATCTCCAATCCATAATCTAAGTCATCATTAATCTGTTTTCTTGACTTTTCTAGAGATTTTTCCCTTTCAAGTTCTTTATCTAATACTCGTTCAAAATTATCATCAAGAATATCTTTAGAACTCAGCATTGTTAAGGATGCTTCTTCTTTTAATTCGTCTATATACATTTGCTGTTCTATAGTTATTCCTTCTTCCTCAATTGGGAGAATAACTAGATCCGCATCAACATCATCCTCTAAAAAGACAACTCTATATTTATCACGAATCTTCTTCTTATACTTTTCCTTTTCTTTAGCCCTGCTAAGCAAATATACTTTCCTCATGTTCATAACGATTCACCATCACTTTCAGTAAAAAAGAAAAAGTACCAGATTTGTTCTGGTACTTAAAACTCTATTCATTTTCATCTGTCTTGTTTGGATGATCCATTTCATATATATCTTCTTCGGTGAAGCTTTCCCAATTTGCTGGATCTTGTGAGTAGTCATACCACCCTGTGGCATCCTTCCCCTTCTTATAATACTTATTATCAAGCTTCAATGTATCATCATTTAACTCTATCTTATGATCTCCAAACCAGCTTTTTCCTTTATCATTTCCAGCTTGATTTGAGATATATAAATTATTTGGCTTTGTAACCTCATAAGTTAGATATACCGTGTTTAAGTTCAGTTTTCCTTTCTTGTTTTTCGTTCCAAGCAGAATATCTCCAAAAGGACTGAAATAAACAACATTAGTTCCATTTGACGTTTCTTCTAGCCAAACGGTATTAGATAGTTCTTTTCTCACTTCACTTAGACTTTTCTGTTGCTTATTTCCAATAAAGGACTGCACTCCAGCAAAAGCTGTTACACCAAGCATGATTATAATTCCTACAAGTATTAGTACTTGTCTTGAATTAAGTTCTTTAAGTTTCCTCATAATTATCTCCTACGGTTGGTAAATAAAGCCTTGAAATACATACCGTCCTTGCGGTCTGTAACCACTCGCCTTTGTAACATTCGTCATCCAGAACTTGCCACCTCGCCATCCAGATTGAGATACAACTATATCACCATTAGATTTTACTTCTTCCACAATGGCAACATGACCGCAGTCATGATTAGTATAATCCCAACATATAACAGCTCCAACTTTAGGTGTCTTGCCTTTTTTGTATGCTGTACAATGACTATACCACATATTAGCATTTCCTGTAGGCAGTGCCGGTCTTTTTCCTAGGATTTCTCCGAACCTTCCAAAAGCATACCAGGTACAATTATGATATCCTGGTCTTGCACCCATGCTAACCCAAGGATTAAGATTTGCACCAAAGTAAAAGAGGTTATCTCCTGAGGGATATGAAGTTCTTTTACCTTTGATAACTCCAGCCTGAATGTCTCCGCTTTCTGGTTCTTCAGCTTCTGTATTCTCATTTGCTTGTTTAAGCTTATACCAAGCACCACCAGCACTTTGCATAGTGCTAGTAACTGCAACAACAATTGCTGATAGAATTATCATGAATGATAAAACAGATATAACAGAACCAATGAGGATCTTCTTTAAATGCCTTTTTAGGTTCATTATCTTCCACCTGAGAAGATGCTTTCTTCGTACTGCTTATTTAGGTAAACTTTAAATTCAAGACTTCTATCTCCTGATATTGAAAGAATAGTGTCACCCATACCAAGAAATGGTATTCTCTCGACTTGAGAGAATGACAACGCACTTCCAAAAACATCATTAATAAGTGGAAGTGTAGAGCTGTCTTGTTTGAACATAAACTTATACTGTGTTAGCTCAAATAAGACACGTATTTTATCAATATGTGGATCGGATGCACCTTGTGGAGCAAAGTCTCTTACTGACTGAGAAGCAAAAGTAATTCCAGCAAAGAACTTTCTAGCTTCTCTTAAATACTGGATTAGAAGCTCCAGTATCTGAACCATCTTTGTATTTACCCATCTGTGACTTTCGTCTATTAGGATAAGGAAGCACGTTACATCTTCAAGCTCTATCTCTTTATTTTTCCCACATGGATTTCATGATGCTACCGTTATTAACAGCGTTATCCCAGCAGAGCGAAACCATGTTAAACATTTGAGCAACAAACACATTGCCTAAATCTTTAATATCTGAAATATCAAAGGTAACAATCTTTTTCATCTACAAGATTATCCACGCTGGTATGTCCGTCAAACATGATCCATAGTTACCAACAATTGTTGATACAGCATCCCTAATCTGACTAACAATTAAAGCTTTGTGTTGAGAAAGTCCAGCATCTACGCTGCTAGTAAATTCCTTAGTTTTTTTCATTTTTCAATTTGATCATCTAAAAAAAGAAAGAAAAATTTGAAAAATGTTGGATAGTTCTTAGCTGGCTGCCCTGTAATGCTTCTACCTTCAGCTGGCACTAGCTTATATAATTCATAGAAGTCTCTTAGCAAGATTTCTAGGTTGGTTACTATTTGATCATCAGTCTGTGGCAAAAATACATCTGAAGAATGTTGCTACTTTTTGAGATGTGTTTACTATATGAAGTAAAAATCATCTTCGCCAGCCTTTAGTATTTCTAAAGGATTAAGCATACCATCTTCACCATTACACTTAATAATCTTGCCGCCAAATTCTCTAGTTAGCTTTTTCAAACTCCCCTGTAATGTCAAAGGTTCTTATAAAAATTTCCTTTAGCAGCATTAGCCTTAAACCTTTTCTTCAGGAATGTTGATTTTCCACTTCCCATATCTCCGCATACAAGTGAGTTGTAGTGTTTTCTTGTTGCTGTTTTGTGGAACTCGTTAAATATAACTGCACCACTAACTGGTGTAAATCCAAGTAGATCTCCATGATCATCTATAAGCTCACTATATGAGAATGGATTTCCCATAGCAACCTGTTCACTCATTAGCGGATGTGCTTTCATTGAAAAAATCTTGTTGTGCTGTGTCTGGTAAGGCTCAAAAATAGCTTGCCATTCCCTCTTACCCTCATTTAGCATTGTTGCGGTCATATAGCTATCTGCTTCAAGGCTAGAAATGATTTCTTTGCATCTATCATCTAGCTCTACCAGATTTCTTCCACTTACAAATGTTCTTATGTCTACATCCTTTACAACTTCTCCCAGGGATGTTAGTTCATCATACATCCCTTGAAGCTGCTCTTGTCTAAGCTTTGCATCATAAAGCTCCATGTAGTCTTTAGCAGTTCTAGCCCTGGCAAATTCTTCCTTCAAAGAACGGTTAATATTCTTTTTAACTTCTGCATTATCTTTAGCATGTATATCCATTACAGATATACAGTCCTCTAGCTTAAAGAAGTTATCTAGCCAAAAATCATCAAGCAATTTAGGAAGCTGATAAAGATGCAAACATCTTATATATCCATCCCCTGTAGTTATATAATTAGGATCTTTAAATGTAATTCCACCAGCTGGTTGGATATACTCAAAAAGTTCTTCGTCTAACGGAATTTCAGCCTTAAATTTTCCCTTTTTCTTTTTACCGAACTTACTCATATTCTTCATCCTCTACTAAATCATCTGCAAGTATTAATGCGTTCATATTGCAGAGCTTCCTTATAATCTGTATCTTCTTCTCTTTACCCATAGGTTTAACTAGCCTAGAGCTTCCATACCCTATCCATCCAAGGATATTTCCACGATTCTTTTCTAGTTCGTCCTTTGTTTTTCCAAAGAAAAAAATAAATAGAACTCTTTACGGTCTATCATGCTCTCTAGCCTGTCAAGTTCATCCCATTCTCGCATTAGCCATTCTTTTCTGATTGGATCAGCAGTCTTTTTTAGCTTCCTATCTAGGTATTTTCTTTGAGATAAAGTATTTATTGGAAAATTAAGTCCAACAATCTTATGATCTCCAGAGTAAAGCCTTTCAAATTTAGTTAAAGTAAACATATCAAACCTTACAACATCATCCTGCAGGTTTTCTCTGTCTCTTGTAACGATTTCAAGTAGATCCAAATATGTGCCATCTTCTAAAGAAAAAGCATCTATACCTTCATCATAGTTTCTGATAGGCAAGACGCTTAGTGTTTCTTTTATTATTTCCTTTTTCTTCTCTTTAGGTTCTTTTTCTTTCTTTTTAGAAAACATTTATCTATCCTTTCTGCTATAGAACGGTCTATAAGTGGATATGTCTTTTGAAATTAAGAAGTATAGACTCTCATAATTTTTTCTTCTTTTATTGAGCGTGCTTCTTGTGGTTAAAAATATAGCCACTAATACTGAGAATATTATGTATGCAATCCTAAGTTTAGGATGCACAAATATTCTTAGTGAGTAAGTTAGAGCAATGTAAAACATAAGGAAAAAAGAGATCCCATACATCATATCCAAATGCTACGCTAGTTCTACTCTCTATCGAATCCGTAGTTACTGTTCTTGCCATTACTTCTTATCTCCCTTATCCATGAACTTACTCTTTGATCTGGTTATTGTTCTAGGTTTAGAACTTGTCACAACCGTATTCTTTCTAGTCTGCTGTCTATCTAGGTTATTTACTCTACTATTAAAGCTTTCGGAACCAGCTTTTGAATGGTGGTCTCTCTTCTGTAGTTCAGATCCTAAATTCCTGTTTTCGTGCTTATCACTTAATGCACTATCCATTCTATCTGCAAGGCTGCTTGATGCAGCTCCTTCGGTAGATAGACCAGAAGCTACATCTTTATCAAAAGAGCTTCCTGAAGAACTATGCTCTGTATTACCGCCCTTACTAATACCTGATGTTTCCATAGTGCTACTAGCACCAGTTTTCCCTCTGGTAATATTTTTTTCTTTATCGTCTACTGCTCCAAGAGCTGCACCAGTAGCACCAGCTTTCGCCATTTCCGCAGCCTTTTTATCGCTTGCGTTCTTCAGCGTGCCACCAATCTTTCTTCCTACTCCTTTACCTAGATTAGTTGCTGCTCTAGTACCAGCAACAGCCATACCGCCAACAGCCATCATTCTCGCTGTAGATGACTTTAATCCAGCATCCATACCTAGTACCCTTTCAACTAGATTCGGTCCATCTACGACCGTAAAAGCTAGAAAAAGAGAAAAAATAGCAGCTGTAAAACCAGTTCCAGCAGTCTTTGTTATAAAGGTTGTAAAGATTACATACACCTTTATACACACGATTGAAACAGCTAGTAATATATAGCTATCTCTTATAAAAGCTAATATCTTCTTTATTTTCTCTCCACCAGATAACTCTGCTGAATATAGATAAGCCAGTAGCCTAGCTACTACAAGCTCAAATGCTACTCTAACAACCTTATATGACATTGCCAGATAAACAACTATGAGTGCTATTAGCTGGATATATGCAACAAGGAACTGAAACGAGTAACGATAGTAAAACTCGTTACCAAAATCCGCATCATCATTTTCATTGATTCCCCATCCATTGGAATTTTCTACCGTACCAGCTTTTGCCATCCATTATGTAGCCTATCCTATACTTAAATGGATTTTTCTTCTGAAGCTAGAAGTTTGCTTTTTGTAATTAATAACTTCGTTGATATTAAAAATATCCAAAGTTTTCTTTATTTATTCCAGCTTTGCCATTAGCATATTTGCCTTTATTAAGACCAGTGCCATATTTGTTATAAAGCTTCAGGACATCGAAGCTGTTATTATTAACAATCGTATAGACCTCTTGTTCACTTTTGATTGATGTATTGTTTACACCATCTTTAAATGACACTAAAAGTGAATTAAAAGAGCTAAAAATAAAGGTACTGCATGATACACAAAGAGCTGCAATAACAATATTTGTAACAACATTAGGCTTTTTATCATGGTGTAATATCAGGATAATTCCTAGATATACAAGAGCAATCGCTGTTAGAGCTATAAATACAGGCTTGAATTGATTAACAAATGCGGTTACCTCACTATTTGTAGTTAAGTCTATGAATCCAAACGCTGTATCATAAAGCTTCTGTACTTCTTGCCCTAGCTTAACTAATGCAATTACTCCATACCATAAGATAGCTCTAATTGCATCTAAAAATAATGTATTTGTTTTTAGTATATCTGCGTTGTTTTTATAGAATGATAGGTATTTATCCCCTTCATCCGCAAAAAAACAGGACTAGCAAGTATTAGTCCCTACAAAAAAAGAAGCTGGAAAAAAACAAAAAAATACGCTTCTTCCAACTTCTTTTATTTAATTGTGGTTTGTTTTTCAAATCTACTCTCCTTTCTTAAAAACAGAGCTTCATATCTTCGATTTAAGCGACTTTTTTAATGCAAGGCATACTATCTATCCTCTCATTAAGATGCTTTTCATCTGTGCCGCCATTTTCTCTTTAATACCCTCTCTGTCACAAGCTGCGGATATGATTGTCATAGCTTGTTCTACATTTGTGTTTGCGTTAAGCCCAAGCTCATCTTCATAGTTATCTCCGAAGCAAGCATAAAGTACAGTTTCCAAACTGTAATAATCTGAAAGCTCACTAAGAACCTTTTTCTTAGCCCCTGAATGGGCATTTGCCTTTTTCCCTAAAGCAATATTAGGATCATAGACATATTCTGTGTAATTTACACGCTCTCTACTTTCGGTGCAAATCTGATCCAGATATATTTCGTTTGGATTAGGAAAATCATCTGTAGCATATTGATACCTGAATAGAAATGCAGTTCCTGACTTTCTAGCGGTTTCAGAAAGCTCATAGTTAAGCTCTTGCCTGTAAGATAATGGTTCGCCTGTGTCTCTATTCCTCATAGCTCCACCAGCTTTCCTTCTTTTCTTTACCATGCTGCGTATTTGCAGCTTCTTTATAAAGCTAATGTTATCCATATACTCACCAAGTATTGGATAGTGCTTTATCCCAGCTCCAGCTAAGTCTGTTCTCTTTGCACCTCTAATCATTGCATACTCCCCTTGCCTAAATTCTTTAAGCTCTTTTGGGAATAACAACGGTCTTTCTTTAGAGCTTTCCATAAAGGTTTTGTTCCTTCCGAATCTCGTTCCTGTACGCTGAAGCTCTATTACAGTCTTGTTTCCAAGCTGCTCAGAAAATTCATTTGCTGTCTCGTTTCCAAGTGCCATAATGTAGAACTGGTTAGCAAAGTTGTCCTTAATCGTATCCATTTCCATTTCATAATTAGTATGCAGCTGATTATATGACTGTATGAATATATCGAAGCTGAATCCAACGCCAAGGCAATTTGTAACCATACCGCCAAAGTTATCAAGAACTGGCATATTTCCAAACTCGTCTAATATAAACCTCACATTACGGTCTAATTTGCCATTTCCAGCCTTTGCAACCTTGAATAGATACTGGAATACCTGTGTTACAAAATTAAGGGCTAAGAAGTGATTAGACTTGTCCTCAGTAGGCAGTCCTAAGAAGATAGCTACTGGTTTTTCACCAAAACCAATCTCTTTAAAGTCTATATTGCTTTCAGCAGTCATCCTTGCAATTGAATCCATACTGAAATTGTTAGTGCTGACTGCATATTTACATAGATAGAGCCTTTGGTTCTATCTCCAGCAGACTTTATAGAAGCATAAAGTCCAGCTGCAAAATCTAGTGGTGGTCTATTATTGAAATAGTCATCTAAAGCTGTTTCCGCTTTCTTTGCTCCAGCTTCAGGATCCTGACCAATGCTTTCAGAATTTACATCACATAATTCTCTAAAGAAATTAATTACTGAAAAGCAATTAATATTTTTTCTGTTTGGATATATAGGTTCAAATTCATATTCTGGCGGTATAGCAAAATCTATTTCGTCACCGCTTAATATATCCTCACTTTCAGGAAGGTTCTTTAAAGCATTGTAAAATACCTTCCTAGCTTCTTCTTTATCGTCTATATCCTCAAAGATTTCTTTTCCTACCTTTAATCTCTTTCTGCGTTCAGAATTAAGCTTGTCATCATCTCTAATACAGTCACTAACTACAGCTATAATAAGTGCTGTAAATAAATCAGTAGATGTGTTTCTCCAAATTGCTTCTTGATTTCTGTCTGAGTTAAAAATAGAAAAAGCAAAAGACTTAGCAAGCTGCTGAGCTTCATCCCTCTTTCCGTCTGCATAAAACTCCGCAATTATGGCTAGCGGATTATATCCGGCAGATTTTTTAGGATTATCAAGATTGAGTAATCTTGTTATATACCCTCTCAATTCAAGAGTATGTTTTGAAGCTTTATAAAGCTCCAGCTTAGGATCAAAAATTATCATAGAAGGTCTATTTGCCATAGCATATGCTCTTGATAAGAGATCTATCAAAGGGAAAACGAACATTTCACCTTTACCAGATCTTGTTGTACCAAGAAATAGATTGTTTGTTAGCTGAGAATCTATGTATAACTTATCTCGCCATCTTATTACTGGTACTCCACCAGCCCCAAGATACCAGTTAGGTGTTTTTACCTTTTTCTTTACAGTCTCCTGGTCTAGCACAATCTTATCTATATAAGAACCACCTTCCGCTGGAAGCTCTTTATTGATTGGTATATAATCACCGTTCCTATTTATTTCATAATCTATACCCTCTTTAGCATCTTCAAGAGTATATGTAGAAGGGTTCATTTCAATCTCTTTATATTCATCTATGGCTTCATTAATGGTAGTCCATCTTGATGTACCAGCTGTACCCTTATTTATATCTTCACCGCTGTATGAAACTCTAAGGGTATAAGCCTGTTTTATATCAATGACAATCAATAAAAAAAGAAAGAAAGCATAACACATTTTTGTTAAATACGATCTTCCTGTGATTGATGGAAATATTAAAGTCCAATTGATATAACTTTTCATATTAACTGGATCTTTTATCATATCTCCAAAATGAGATAGTGCATTGATTACGAAGCTAAAGACAAATATGGCAAGTATATCCATCACTATAATGAATAGCAGCACATTTAACGGATTAGCTAAAAACCTATTCAGTTTCATAGTATCGTTTATATTATCCGACTTTAAAGCTCCTCTATAATTAAGGCTAATATACCTTTTTAATCTATCCATTTATAATTCCTCGCCTAAATCCTTTTGTCTCTTTCTTTGCTTTGAAATTTCATTAGGTTTCTTTTCTTTATCGCCACTCTCTTTTTCAGTTTTCTGCTCTAGATATTTTTTATTTGCACTATCTACAGCCTTACAAATATCCTCAGCTTCAACTGTTTCAGGCTTTCTATCCTTAAAGTAAAGTTTAATATCTTGGCCAGACTTAAACTGAACAGTGGTTAAGTTCTCGTTAAATTTATTAGGATAAATATATTTATCTAGTGGATAAAAAGAAGCACCGCTATAGTCTTTATCTCCTATAACGCTGCCTTCAGGAAGTCTAACCACATTGTATGTTTTACCTTGTTCATACTTACTTTCCACATTCAGTTTTGCGAAAGAGTTATGAACATTAAGATAAACCTTTTGAGATTTTTCTATCTCGGCTGTCTTATCGACTAACTCATCAAGCTCTTTGCTCAGAAGTGGTATATTATCTTGCTTCATATACTCTTGATATATCTGATTAAGTGTATCTTCATCTTTAATTCCCTTTTCAAGGCTTATTAGATCTTTTATGAATCCTTCGTAATTTTCATTTGCATACTGTTCTAACTGATTTTTCATAGTGTTCTCCTTTACTTGATATTGGAAAACTTCTTCATTTACAGAAGGTGTTTTTAATGTACTGAAGTAACTATCATCAATAAGGGCGTTATCTTTCATAGAACGTACATCTGCGTTATAACAGCTAACAATCAAGCCATCAACAACCTCTATACCAAGTTCTTCGCCACTAGCCATAAGTCTGCTTAAAACTATAACATCATTATAACTTGGTTTAGTATCTCCTGATGGATGATTATGAATAAAATATATTCCTTTAGCATCTGAAAGAATTGGTACTCTAAACACTAATTGACTACCAGAATCTACCTCAGTAAGACTGCCAACAGCTACTATACTTACATTTATCGGATTATTATTTTCATCCACAGATAAAACATATGCATGTTCTTTATCTCTTGTAGAAATATCCTCCGCTATAGCCGAAATCGCACCTTTTAGATCTCCCACTTCTCCAATATCAAATTCTCCAATTTCTTTTAGTTCTAACTGGCTACTAAAAAATCTTGACTTAGAAATTACAACATCATTATTTGATATTTGCGAAACCCCAAGTCTATCAAATTCTCCAATTAATCCTTCATTCCTAAATGAATATGATTGTAGATCTCCATTTTCATCTATCCAAGTTTGGAGATGTTCCAAAACAGGTACTCCAGCATTAAAAAAGGCTTGTTGCCAGTTATCTAGAAACTCTAAAGCCTTTAAATTTCCATATTCATACTTTATATTACTTGTAATGAATACTGCTCCCACATTATGAGAAATTGCGATAGCAAGCATTTCTTCTTTATGCCTTTCAAGTGTTTTAATAGATGAAATCTGCATAGTAACAACTCTTAATTGAGGATTAACATAAACAAAAGCTGCACTATCGGTTTTTCTAGATAAAACCTGTGCAGCTGTAGCTTCAATTAATTCCTCAGAACCTTTAATTTCATGTATTGGTTTTTCAATGTCTTTCTTTAGTCTTGTTTCAACAAGCTTAATTTTCTGTTTCATCACCTATTTCCTTGTTCATATCATTTTCGTCCTCTAAAAAAGTCTACTAAAAATCAATTCATCTTCCCCTAGGCTCTCAAGCCTATCACCTATTTCTTTTAAACTAACATCATTACTTGAAAATTTCTTGATTTTTTTAGTTTATCAGTCATAATGAATTACCCTTTTCTCTCTATATTTCGTCATCAAAATCTTTTATGTCTATAAAACCTTTTATTAGTATTGTTGGTTTTATTATTATCTTCTTTAACTTCGTGAAATGCCGCCTTAGCTGCATCTTTCTCATATATAATTCCGTCTATGCAATTATCATAAATGAATCTTTTAAATTCATTTATATTTCCATTTGTATAGTAATCCGAAAGCAGCATACTAAATTTCTGTATATCATCAACGGAAATAGATATAACCCCACATCCATTTTCAATCATAATTTTATTGGCTGCAAGCATAGCTGTTCTTTTGTTTCCATCAAAGAATAGCTGCGACTTCATACACCAGCACATCATATTTAGTGCCTTATCTATCGGATTAGGATTATCTAAAATAAAATCTAGTTGATCTTCGACATCTTCTCTTTTAGGAATTTCAGGAATATATGAAGTGCCAGAAATTCCAACCTTGCCTGTTCTTAAAACTCCTGTTGTAAGTGCTTGATCTCGTGCCACACGAGCTTGTACATTGCATAAGGTTTCTAGTGTAGTAGGCTTTCCTATTTCAGACAGTACATATTCCCAACCATGTTTAAGATTTATAACAGTTAAAATATCTTCTACAGATACGTTTGAAATAACCCCATTCTCATATATGGTATATGTATCTGGGAATGTAACATTAGCACCTTCGAGCTTAGCACTTTTCCATATGCTATCCACAACATTTCTTTTGGCAAGAAGTGTATTTTCTTCAGGTGTCATATTATATTTTTTATCAAAACCACTTGATGGTTTAAAGTCTAAATACGGATCAAACATCATAATAGGTACTCTTTCTTAAATCAAATTTACTCTAGTTAATTATACAAGGTATTGAATCCATTATCAAAACATAAAATATCTATTTCATTTTTTATAAAAATAGGAAAGGCGGTTACTACCGCCCTTCCTATGAACATTAGAATCCACTTCCAATAGATTGTGCAATAGCTACCGCACTAAGAGCGAGAGCACATCCACCTACCACCCAAGGAAGAGCATCTTTAGCTCTTTCCTTTCCACGTTCTGACGGATATATTAACGCTGCTCCGTTTATAAAAAGAGCAACCGCTACAAGGGCTATAATTATTTGTCTAGCCCCTACTACAAAAGCTATTAACTTTGCTGCTAATACTCCCATTTTTAACCTCTTTTCTTTCTTAAATTAATCAATAAAAAAGAAAGACTATTTATTCAGTCTTTCCTTAAAAGCCTTTCCAGCTTTAAAACCAATACCTACGTTCGCTGGAATTTCGATAGTTTCTCCAGTCCTAGGATTTCTCCCTGTTCTGCTAGTTCTCTTTCTAGCTTCAAAAGTTCCAAATCCTGAAATACTGCATTTACCTTCCTTTGCAACCTCATCTTCAATGGTACTAAATATATCCTCAAAAATTCGTCCAGCAGCTGCTTTAGATAGTGAATGTTCTTCAGCAATCTTAGTGATAAAATCTGTCTTTGTTATCATGTAATACTCCTTTACATACTTGAATTTAAATTTCTGATCCAAGGTCTTTGTGTAGATTAGTAGCTTTTGTGTGAGATTTATTTTCTCCCATTTCTGCTAATTTAAGCGTTCCACCTTGTTTGTTATATAAGTTGTGTAGCTCTCCTTTCTCAATATTATTATCCTTGTAAAACGGATTATTAGGATAAATCCCTTCATAAAACAATCATCTGAGATTAGCTCAATGACAAACTCACTATTTTCTGTTCTGAAGAAATTTGCACCAATAGGATTATCTGATAAATCAGAATTGAATAATTCATATTTATCTAATGTACAAGAAGCAGAATCTTCATAGCACGTTGAACCAATAAACTCTAATCCTTTAGTGCTTTCTAAAGAAGTATCATCCGCAACATAAATAGGTGTATTTTTGCCTACTTCTATATCAAATTCATTATCCCCATATCCTATATGAACATTACTAGCATTAATAGTATTAAAGCTCTCGTAAATTCTTTCTGGAACAGAAACAAAGCCCTTTTTCCTCTATACACTTTAGATATATATCACCGATGCTATTAAGGTAATCCTTGTTATCTGGTTCTGAATTAAACCCTATCTTATTTAATTCTTCTGGACTACTAGATATTTCAATACCAGAGACTTCTTTTGCAAGTGCAATATAGTCATCATCAGATAGGTTATACATTGTTTTAAACTCGTTGTAAGTAGGGATTCTTGTAAATGCTCCAACTTCTTCAGAGATCTTATATGTATCTTCTGTTTCATCCCATTTCATCTTATAAACGCAAGGTGAGTAAATATCTTCTACTTTGCCATCTTTCTTTTCTTGATAACCATCTGCTTCAATGAAGCCTTTACACTCATAAGTGTCTTTAAGCCAAGGATTAGTTTCTGAAGGAAGATTTAACTTCCATAAGCCATTAGCTATAACTGTTTGATTATCTGCCATAACAAGAGCTTCATTAATACTCAATGAAGTTTCAGGAAATGTATCTGATAGCGGAGAAAACTGTCTAGGTAGTGTGCCAAAGGTGTAAATATCTGGATGTTTTTCTTCCATTATTTTCTCCTTAAATTCTATATCTATCTCACCACCAAAGGATAAATCGTTATAAGTGCAGCCGTCATGATAATTAACATCGCCCTTAACCTCAAATTTGGTGATTTCGCCATTTAGTTGATCATCTAAATAATTTTGCGCCTTGTCCAAAGTGTCAAAATAAAATGTTGATGCTCCGTCTGCTCCTAGGAATGTAGTTGTTACTGTATATAGTATCATGTGTTCATGCTCCTTTTCTGAAACGAACTGCTGCATATAATCCGCAGCATCATGAGCTTGCGATATTGCTTTCATAAGATATTCTGGATCATCCTCAATGCTTGCAATCCACCCATTAACATATGCTTTGTGATTCTCCATATTCATATCTTCTGGACTAATCCCTGTAGTTTCAGCCATGAAAGCCGAAGTAATTTCGGCTACTAATTCTTCTTTTGCATAGGCTGATGTTCCAAAAGTTCCACTCTGATCCCTGTTAAGCCTAGATTCATGACCTGTTGCATGACCTAATTCATGAAATGCCACAGCATTGTATTCGTTATCACTACTGAAAACTTCAGGAAGCGGAAGATGAATATCATCTGTACTAGGTCTGTAAAACGCTTCATTTCCACCATCATTATGGATTTCTACATTCATTCCTCTGGATATCTGTTCTAAAACAACACTTGGCTCTATTTCATTTTTAGGTAGCTTAATTTCTGGAAGTCCAGAAATATTATCACCATTAAAGACGGTATAATATTTGGCTACTAAGGAAAAATCTTCTTTCTTCCTCTCTCCTTCCTTAATTAATCTGTCCTTTTCTTCAAATGAAATTCCCTTTTTCCTTATTAAATCAAAAGGAAACCAGTATTCAACTTTTGCACCCTTTGACCCTTTTTCAAGGTGATAGCCTTCATCCCTAATCTGATTAAAAGTCATCCATCTAGGGTCTTTATAATCATGTACCATTGAAACAAGCTTTAAATAGAATTTATTTAATCCCTTATAATGACGATTACTTACCGCATTTCTTAATTCTCCAGTAGTAGCCCATCCTTGTTTCCAATTTAAGCCTTCTTCAGAAAGTCCTTTAACAAACATATCCGCTACTGACTTTCTAAACTCTTTAGTCTGATTACTTGCCATTCTCGTCACCTTCTAGATCTTCTGGAGATAAGTTTTCGTCATCAACAAACTGTGATGCTTTCTTCAGCTTCATGCTCTTTTATAAATTGCCTTGTATTATCTGAAAGTGTCATATCTACGCTCCTTCTTCTTCCTCTCTTTTCTTTCTTTTGAGGAAATATAGGATTAAAGCAATAACTATTGCAAGTATCAAAATGCCAGCTCCAATAAGAACTTTCTGCATTGTTGTTAATCCAGCTTGCTCATATGTTGCAATTGCTTTTACCTTGTAAGGGCTTAGATAAACTGCATTTGCAGTATATCCATCAGAATCAGAACCATCTACATATTTTGCAGTATAGTCACAAACATTAGATGATCCTGTGAATCTAGCTGTTCTTATTAGCGTATTACCGCTAACCCTAGAGCTAGTCCATCTGCCGCCAGTTATTCTATATGCACTTGCATCAAGATTGAGATAAGTAAGTATATCTGATTGATAACCATTCCATACTGGTGCGTTCGCATTATAAGGCCATAGCGTACCAGTATTTGCAAAATAGAAATACTGTGTTCCAACAGCACCCCTAAACTCTCCATCTATGGTTATAGGCTTTCTGTAGATAGCACCCTTGGTTACTGATTCTAGCTTTCCTGTAAATGTATTACCATTTTGATCCTTAACAGTTCTAGTCTGATCTGCTTTAAAGCTCTTTGGATCTCTAGCAGTATATACATATGTACCTTCCTTTTTATTCTTTTCAAACTTTGTAGCATCTGCATCTAGAGTAAAAGTAACCTTTTTACCATCAACCTCAAAGCTCTTAGTAGCTGGAGCTTTTTCTTCAGTTAAATTCTCTAGTTTAACGTTTTTTGTTTCTGCTCCCTTATCTGCTACAAGCTTATACTTAATGTCTTTAAGCTTGTATGTTTTACCATCTTGCTGTATTTCCTTCTGTGCAGCATATTCATATTTCTTGGTTTTGCTGTAAAAAATGTTTGTTCTAGTAATATCTTTACTAGCTCCATAGCTTATAGCTGCACTAGAGAAAATCATGATAGCTGCAAAAGAAAGAGAAATAATCTTATTCGCTTTTGATTTCATATCTTTATCTATCCTTTCTATAAGATAAAAGGGATGCTAATAAGCACCCCTTAAAAACCTATTCAGCTTCGTTTGCTCTCTTTTTAGCTCTAATCACAACTACAAGAAGCATAGACGAAATTCCTAGTATCATTAGTGTTAAACCTAGTGCAAGTGGATCGCCGGTTTTAACTGAACCTAGACCATGCCCACCATAAGGAAAATTAACATCTAATCTACCAATTGCAATAGTCTGATTGATGTCTGTTATATCGCTGTGTGTAGCAATCTTAACACCGTCATTATACATATCTTCAAATACAACAGTCGTTTTACCCTGAAGAACCTTTGCTGGAAGTGTAAACTCCACTTCAATACTGCCAGTATTACGTGTAGCAGTAAATGTTTTTTCAGCAGTAACTTCTCTACCATTGACAAGAAGTGGCTGTCCTGTAGCCTTATCCATCAGCTTACCCTTAACTGTGTACACCTTGCCAATAGTTAGGTTTTTGTAGAACACTTTATCAACTATAGTGATATTACCGTCTTTAAGCTTTCCAATCTGCTTTACGTCGGCTTTCGTATGAATATTTGGATATTCAATACTCTGTCCTTCGTCGTTAATATCGCTATGAGTAGCAACTAATTTGTCATTATGATACATATCTTCAAAGACAACAGTTGTTTTACCCTGTCTATTAAGTGAGTTATATGTGTATTCAAGATCCACGCTTCCAGTCTTTGATGTAGCAGTAAATGTTTTAGATGCTGTGATTTCGTTTCCGTGTTCATCTTTATTGGCTGCTTTGTAGCCTTATCCATTAGCTTACCCTTAACTGTATATACCTTGCCAATAACAAGATTCTCATATTTAACGGTATCTACAATCGTTTCATTTGCTCGTGGCATACCTAGATTGCTATTTGTTTCCCTAGATTTAGCAGTTGTTCCAACCTTTGGGAAATGTACAGATTGCCTTTCATCATCTATATCTGCATGTGTAGCAATTTCCTTGCCATCATAATATAGATGCTCAAAGACAACAGTTGTCTTACCAACGAGAACTGTGCTATCTACTTCATATTCAAGATCTACACTTCCGCTTGCACCATCACCAGTAATTGTTGAATTTGCATTTGTCACAGTAAATGTTTTTTCAGCAGTAACTTCTCTACCATTGACAAGAAGCGGTTGTCCTGTAGCCTTATCCATCAGCTTACCTTTTACTGTGTATGTTTCGCCTTCAGAAAGCTGCTTATAAGAAACCTTATCAACAAGCTTAACCTTTTTGCCATGCGAACCAACATTATCTGTTGTGGCAGCATCTAAAGCAGTTGTACCAATCTTAGGCACAAGCGGTTTATTTGGCTGCTCTGGTGCATTTCCAAAGTTATACACTAGCTTGTCATTTGAATGTAGATCATTATCGACATGGGTTACATATATACTAGGATCAACTTTAAATCCTTTTGGAGCTTTAATCTCTCTAATGGTAATTGTTCCTCTTGGGATGACAATTGCACCTCGCTCGTTTTTAAAGAAATCATCTCCAGCCACTTTATATTTATCTCTTAATGATGCTTGATATTTGTTTGTATTAGCGTTCTTCTGTGTCTGAAGAACCCATTTTCTTACAGGTGTTTTATTAGCTGCTTCATCAGCATTATCAAACATTTCATCATAATATGAGATTTCAAACTCTGCACCTGACATATCCTTTTCGGTATTTAGGTAGCTTTCACCATCAGATGTTTAAATAGCATAATTGCTACAGGGTCAAATAAAGGTTCGTCTTTAGATGTTACCCAAGAGGTATTTCCAGATGATACATTTACGCTATAAATCTCTGTATCAAGTGCATATCCCTTAGGGGCTTTAACCTCTTTTACATAGTATCTTCCAGCATCTAGCTCTATTGGATCTGTAGAACCATCTTCTTTAGTAGTAAACATTCCAACATAACCAGATCCGTCACGGTTCTTTGAAACATAATATTCAGCTCCAGCAAGACTGTACATATTCTTGCACTGTTCAGTTAGGGTTTTGTTATTCTTAACTTCCTTCACAAGCTGCAACTTCCCTCCAGGATTATATACACCCCACATCATATCCTGTCCAGAAGCAGTAGCCTTATATGCAGTATATGTTGATCCTGGATCAGGTTGTGAATTTACATAAGACATAAATGCACTTAATCCAGCTGGATTAGTAGCGGTTCCTCTCCCACCTAAAGAATTAAATCTATTAGATAGTGCCTGTGAGGTTATAACAGTACCAGCAATTTCAGTTCTGTTCGTATTACTGCCCCATACTTTATATGAACCATTGTATGACGAACTAGAAAAACCACTCCACTGAGCTGGACCTTTATAACCGTAATAAAGTATCTTACGAATCGTACTATCATTCATTACATATCCAGTCATACTTCCCATTGTAGGGGTTCTATCATGTTCTGAGCAGAACACTGCACCGCCATATACTCCAGATGTACCAGATGTAAATAGTCCATATTTATTAGGATAGTACCTACTCCCACCGGATTTATATCCAAATTGATATTTGGACAAATTTACATATACGCTCATACTGGATGCTGGTGCTCTGAAAAAGCCCACTCCACGAGCCATAGCCATCTTTGCTGGCTTAGAACTTCCTAATGATTCACCACCAGCAAAGTTAATATCTACGCTAGGATTGTTACCTGTAATCTTAACGTACACAAGCTTGCAGTTATTTCCATATGAAATTTCTTTTGTGATTTCTGCATCCTTTACATCTATATTGGTCTTATTGCCATCTAAAGCATATGTAGAAATTTCAATTTCATCATCAATATGGGCTGCAAGTATAGATGTTTTTCCAGCGTACACCTCTTTGCTTGTTTCTTCAGCAGCGGCACTTAATCTGTAATTGAAAGATCCATTTCCACTATCTGAAAATCTTACATTGACAGAGCTGCTATCATCCTTTTTACTTGAAACATTTGTAGTCTTTGGTGTAGATGGTTCATTTGAAACGCCTTCACCTGAATTATTATCTTGTTTTTGTACATTTGCTGTGCCACTATTATCTCCATTATCTGTAGCTCCAGTTTCCGCAAATGTACTAGGGATTGTCATTGCTATTATCATCAAGATTACCAAAACAGCTGACAGTTTTTTAAATTTTCTCACCTTCAGTTTTTTAAACTTTCTCAACTTCTCGTCCTTTCTTTAAAACCATTTGTTGTAACATGTTTAGTGCAATAAAAAAGAGTGCGTATATGCACTCTTAAATATCTCAACCTATAAATTCTTTGTTATTCAATCAATATCATACTTCTTTCTCCCCCTTTCCCCTTTTATTTCATACATCTATTTATAAATAGCATTCTTGCTACTTATATCAGTAATTAAAAAAGGAGCATAACGCTCCTTTAATTGCTATCTATATTCCCAATGTCCTTGCTCTGGATGACTTACAGTATATGGCACTTGTCTCGTTCCTGTTTTTGTCTTTGGATATAGTCTTGAAGGTGTTCCAGCATCATCAAGTTCACAATAATAAGCATATCCAGAATTATAATCTGCAAATTCTCTGCCGTTGCAAATATACACGGTATATTGATATGTTTCAGTCCTGTACTTAGTTTCAGTCCAAGCAGCTTTATCCACTACCCAAACACGCTGTTTTGCCTTGCTTGTTGATGCTGAACTGCTAGAACTTGACTTTGCAGTTTTACTATTACTACTTGATGAAGCCGCTGTTTGCTGTTTAATAACTTGCTAGCTGCTGGTGTTGAAGTTTCTACTTGCGAAGCAGTAACCTCAACAGTTGTTCCAGATATTTCTGTTATCTTTCCATTAATTTCTGTTGTTAAAGCATCGAAGTCTTTGTTGCTATCAAGCTTATTAAGCTTGTCTTTGTAACTATCTAAGACTTTATTAGCTTCTTTCTGTTTATCTTCGTGAAGAGCTTTAATTTGCTCTTTTACAAGCTTTGTATATGTTTCTATTTTTTCTTTCTTTGTTGCAAAGGTTTTGAGATCTTTCTTAAACTGCTTCATAATCTTTTCCGCAGCCTTATCATCTTTTGCTTTCTTTAAATCCTTTTCATATGCTGATTTAAACTCTTTAACAGCATCCCTATCCTCTTGCATATATGCCTTTAAATCCACAGCCTTTACTTTCTCTAGAGCTTCGTCTTTAACTGACTTACTGCATCCAGTAAAAAGCAACCGCTAGAACTAGCAATAATGTGATTAGAACTCCTATTCTCAAATTTCTTTTTTTCATGTTCTTGTCCTCGCTTACTCACATCAATTAATTGTGTGCAATTAATTATACCTTCTTCGATATTATCATAATATCACATGTAAAAATTCCGCAAAGTCTTAATTTTTCTGTTTTATAAAAAAAGATGCGAGACTGCCTCAGTGGATAGCAGAAAACAGTTCGCATCTTTGCTTGAAAGTAATATCGCTTAACTTTAAGCACTTTCATTCTATCAGAAAAAAACTTTTTGTTATACTACCTTAAATATTTTGTTCCTTCATTCAGTTACATATCAAAGCTTAAAATGATATATCAAAATCAACATTATCACTAGAATCACTATAGTTGCCATCAACACGTGTAACAACACTTGTACTATTTGCATATTAAACATCCCCTTATTTAATATCTTTTATCCTCTGGAATTTTCGCAACTTTACAGTGACAATCTTCACAAAAGTAGTAAATACTTTTTAATTTATATGTCGCATCTTGATACATATCTGCGTTATAACAAGTTTCATCGCAATCTCCTTGATTATTTACCTCAAACCAACACTCTCCAGAATAGCCCATTCTTTGATAAAAGAACTCTTCATTACCACAGTGAGGGCATTTAAGCGGAAATGCATTTTTTGTAGTTTTATTATTCATTTTTTATACACCTCAACAAATAGTCATTCTGTCTTTTAAGTTCTTTAAACTCACGCTCTTTATCATCTAATCTAAGTTTAAGATATACATTGGCTTCTTGTAGAACATCTGCTTTTTTTCTAATTTTTTCTTTTTCTTCATATACTTTTTTAAATCTATCTTCTATTTTTCTATCTTCTGCACAAGTCCAAATAGTCCAAATAGCAGATATCCCTAATCCAAGTACCAGCAGCCCTAAGCATATCTCAATTCGCAAATTTTTTTATATGATAGATATACCCCTAATATACCGCTTAAAGGTATAGGTACAGAAACAAGCAGCATATCCAAAATTTCAAATTTGCGAGATCTGTATTTCATAGTTATATTACCACCTTTCTTTAATTTTCATTGCCATCTCACACGTTAGTTATATATAGCAATTCCTCTCTCTCTATTATAATTAATGTGCAACCAAAATTCATATTAAAGAAAGAGAGGAATTTACTATGCAAGTTATATCTAAAGAAAATGCTAATACTTTAATTAATAATGCTCGTCATATTCTTCATAAATTACCTAATTCTGATAATATGTTAGATTATTACAAGACTATTTTGCATCAATGTCTAAACGATAATTTTCAACCAACTTATTTATATCAACGTACACTTTCGTATTTTAATTCAAGTTTCACTCTTTATTGGGATACAGAAAAGCTAATCAATATTGCTGAACATTCTCCTCAAAGTTTTGTAGAAACCTCCTTTGCATATAAACTTGTTGACAAGGATAACATTCTAGATTCTGAATTATTTAAGTATAACGACTCTCCGATTATTTTAGCTGCTGCCCCATTCCTTTATAAAAAGTTTATTCCAGTGGACGGAAATCATAGAATTGTTACATCATATAAGCTTAAAAGAAAATTTATGAAAGCCGTTATACTTACTCCTTATCAACACTGTGCGGCAATGAATAGTTGTTCAGAAAAATGTATTTAAAGTGTGTTGTAATTTATATTTGTATAATGCGTACATATCTGAAGCTATAGAAAAGGATTCCTTAGAAAAATTCCTTTTCAAGCTTTGATACATTCCCGCCTTGCCAATAAATTACATCTTTATTGGTAATTATTAATACATATAATCCATTTGGCATTTTTCTTATGTCAAATTCTTCTTTTAAAAAACATCTTCTGTATCCAGCGTTCTCCATTTTCCCAAGCACAAGTTCTTTGTCTCCGTCTGGGATTATAGGCATATCATTGTTTTTCATCTTAAACCTCAATTCCATTTTCCCTGATGTATGTCAGTACCTTGATTAGATAATCCTCTCTCATACCCTTCTTTAAATCCTGTGGGAATAGATCTTCATCTATCTTATATTTCTTAGGTCTAGCTTCTTTCTTCTGCATTTCATATTCTGGCTTTCCGTTTCCAGAAGCATCCATAATAGCAATGTCATCAAGAGCCTTTTCTGAAGATTCGCTTGCTTTTCGGATTGCCTTTAACTGATCTACAGTAAATTCCATCTTCGCCATAGTAATTAATCCGTCAAGTAGAGCTTGCTCAGAACTTCTTAAATATGAAATCTGTTCAGCCATTTCCTGAGTTAATTTCTTTTGCTCATATAGTCCATAGATAGGTGGCAGAAGGTAGGTGAGCCTTATTTTTCTTCTTACAGTCTTTTCACCAACACCATATTTTTCAGCAATTATTTCAGAAGAATACTTGCTATTTTGCTTTTGGTCACTCTGACCAGAAGCACCTTCATCTGAATCATTTTGCTTTTGGTCACTCTGACCAGAAGCACTTGTGTACTGATTTCCCTTTCCTATTTATTGCTTCAAATATATTTCTATAAGCCCAACCTTTTTCAAGGTCGCTTACTGTTTCTCTCTGAAGGTTAGTATCTGCAATAATTATACTTGCTTCAACATCATCAACATCCTTGATGTTAGCTGGGATGGTTTCAAGTCCAGCTTCCTTTGCAGCTCTAGCACGGTTATGACCAGCTAGAATTTCATATTTATCTCTAGCAATCGGTCTAACTGTAATAGGGTTAAGGATTCCATGAGCCTTAATACTAGCTAAAAATTCTTCCCAGTTTTCACCATCTAGTTTTCTAAAGTGGTTCATAGGGGATGCTGTGAGATTATCTAGTTTTATCTCAACGTACATTTTACCGTCATCAAGAGCCTTCCGTTTTTCCTCATATTCTTTCTCTGCTTCTCCATAAAGAGAAAAATTGAGGGCGGCTTCTTTAGCAGCATCTTCATTTATAAGCTTAGCAGTAAAATCATCTTTTACAGTTTTAGGCTCTGAGCCTTCAGCTGCTAGTATATCCTTTTCTAATGTCTCTCTGTCTTTAATCTTAAATGCCATTTTACACCTCTTTACATTACGCTCTTTACAAATTCCTCTGTGAAGCTTTCTAAAGCTTTCGTTACAGGATTCTTGCTGTCATATTCGCCAATGCTCTTTTCCATCATCTTGCTTTCGCCAATCTTTACACTCTGAGGAATAACAGAGTTATAAACGTTGATATGAACATCACCGAATATCTTTGAAATCTGACTAGCCATAGCCTTAGCAAGCTTAGTTCTCATATTGGCTTTATTAATTACTATTCCAGCAATCTGCAAATTAGGATTATAGAACTTCTTTATCTTTCCAAGCTGAGTAATCAGCCTGATAATTCCATCTACTGAGTAGTCATCAGCTTCAGTAACAATTAGTGCGTAATCACTCGCTACTAACGAGTTCTGAAAGTCTACATCTATAGACGGAGCATTGTCTATAAGTATGAAGTCATAATCTCTTTCTTCCTTAATCTGGTTAATCAAGATATTAAGAACAAAGCATCTTTCAGTAGCTGCATTAAGCCTAAGCTTTGTTTCAGCAAAACTTAGATCACAAGGGATAATATCCAGATCACTATACTTGCTAGATGCGTGGATGTATTTATCTAGTTCAAGCTTTGTTTCTAAGTCTCTCATTATTTCTTCAAGAGCAGTACCAATCTTATATGATTTATTTTCAATATCATATTTCTGCTCAATTCCTACAGTCTTACTTAAGTTCCCTTGGCTATCAAAATCTATAACCAGAACTTTATATCCTAGCTTAGTTAGATTAACAGCAAGATTAAATGTGATTGTAGTTTTACCAACTCCGCCTTTGTGATTCACTAGCGATATTACTTTCATAGCACTATCTCCTTTTCTCTTAATAAAATCATTAGTGTAAATAATCTAGCCCTAAATTTATATGCAGACCATACAGATATTTCTTCCAAATCAGTTTAGCTGTTGATGGATCTACATGATGCTTATAGGCTAAGTAATTCCATGTGCAATTTGTTTCAATGTTTTCCCAGATCATTGCTCTGTGTTCTTCAGCAACCCATTCTATTAAAGTATCTTTTAATGTCTTTATATTGCGTTCACAAACAACTTTATCAGCAATATCTTTTTCAGTAATATCGAGTTCATTCTTATTTTCTATTAAAGTTATAGTCCGTACTTCTTCAGGGTATCTTTCTATGATTGAAACAACCTCTTTATAGATAGTTGGACTAAGTGTATAGTAGCCTTTCGGCTGTTTATAGCATTTTCTGTAATATGCCTTTTCTCTCTTGCTATCCACTGAAGTCACCTCACTTTTATATCTTTATATTAAATACGCACCACTATCTTCTCTGTTTACAGCTAGATAATACTTACAAGCTTCAAAATCCGAATTGAATTTGTCTTTAAAAGCATTAATATCTAAATGTTTCTTTAAACCAGCACGGTCGATTGCTACATCCCACTTTTCATACTGCTTAATATACTCATATTCTTCTGTAGATAATGAAATGTTCTTGTAATAACCATATTGCTTTGTTTCAGATGGTTTGCTTTCTAAAAGTCCAGCAGCTTCAGCTCTAGCCTTTAACCTTCTTTCATGTTTCTTTATTGAATCTTCTTTAATAGATCTAGTATTTTCCTTTGCATAAGGAACATGAATTTCTACCCAAGAATCTCCGTAAGAATTTCCGTAAATTACTTCAAGGAACTCACTATCCTTAAAATAATTTAGAGCATCGGACATATTCTTATCATCTTCTCCAAGTATTCTTCCTAGTCTAGTAGGTACACTATATGGTTCACAATCATCTAGCCTAATCACTCCACCAGTTATCCCAGCTTTAGCAATAAGTTCTAGAAGAATAACAACCCTAACATATCCATGTTCTCCAGATGAACTATCTCTAATTCCTTTTATTTTCACATCGTCAAAGAAATTGCATATAAGCTTTACATACCAATTAACTATATTGGATCTACTCATTACCTTCACCATCTTTAAATGTCTCTATAAGTCCAACAACTTCATCTGGACTTTCAAGCAATGCTTTAATTCCATCTTCACCAATTGCTTTAATTGCTGAATTTACTGTAGATCTAAGTGGACTATACGTATTTGCCGCACCTCTCGTAATTCTCGAGAAATTTGACTTATCCACCCCTGTTTTCAATTTCAGCACTAATAGTTGGCTTTGATACTCCAAGTTCATTAGCGATTTCCTGAATTGTTAGACCCTTCTCTTTCAATAAAAAAAGAAGATAAATTTTAGAATCCATAGTCCATACAATTTTTCTTCCTCGTTTTGTCTTATTCATCTTGCCGCACCTCTCTACTTTTATTTTCTCTTGTGATGTTTGCGGCTCTATTAATATATATAGTTACTTTATATATATTTCTTTCTTTATAGTAATAGTTATAGTAATAGTATATGGTCGGACAATGTCCGTTATACTTTTGCATTTTGGAACTTCATTCTTTAACTATCATACAAGTTAGTTGCTGAACATATTGAAATTCCAATAAAAAAAGAATTAAGCCGCAATTCCTTTTTGCAACTTAATTCTATAACTCAGCCCAATAATTTTTACTTATTTAAGGATATTTATAGGGTTTTAGAACAAAATAATAGAGCAATTAAAGGGACGAGCCTGTGGCTCGTCCCTTTAACAGTGTGTATCTGAAAGAATGATAATAGCAAATTAATTACATATCGCCATTGATGAAATATCCATACTTGACTACTCTATCAAAGGCAATCTTCTGCCACTCTTCCTTGATAGAATCCCTATCTGTAAGGAAGAAGCCTGGCTCCATAAAGCGAATAATTATGAATTCAGAGTTCTTCTGATCCCAGTTATTACCCCTGCTGAAATCTATTCCCTTGCCTGTATTCTTAGTAACTATCGACTCTAGGAGTGGAGCTGTTACAGAGTTAATCGGAACTGAAATGTCCGGCTTATCGAACAAGCCCTTCTTGGTCTCGCTAGTGTATACGCCGAAACTACCAACTGCACCTACTACGCATACTACTCGCTTAATATCATTGATATCTATCTCGTGCTTGGCACCGATAATCTTGTTACCGCGGAGCTTTATCTGCTTCTCCTTGAGAGATGTGCCAAGTGTGAGGTCTAACTCACCGATGTTATTAGGAAAGTCCTTGGTGAGCTTATGTGCAGCAAAGGCAGTAAGAAGAGTCTTAGTCTCCTTGATATTATGAGTCTCATAGCCATAATCCTCATCCAAGGTTATATCAATCATCTTCTGCTTAGGATCTACACTAACCAGATTAATAATATAACTGCCATTGGAATTGAAGTAGTTCGTCGTGATAATGGTTAGTATGTCGTCGAAACTAACGTTCAGCACACCCTTCTTCTTATGCGTGTAGGTGAAGCCGTCACTACGAACCTCTAATGTGTACTTAGGCTTTTCGAAAGTCACAATATCGGTATCGAATATGCTAATCATAAGTTCTCCTTATTCCTTCTCAGCTTGCTACTATACTAGCTATTAGCTACGAGAAGTTTGCTGCTTGATATTATTTATGTTCTCATGTAGGTAGTATAACCTTATTTTTATGCTTTGTCTCTATGTTTTCAAAAATAGTGTATATTAAGTCAAAAATTGTGCAAATTTTTCCATTTTTTGGTACTTTTTTGCCTTGCGTTATTCGCATCCAGGTGATTTTAGGGTGCATTTTGAGCGTTCTGGCATGTTAATCATCGCTATCGATGTGATAACCAGCACGATACCAACGACCCTCCAAGGACCGAGCTCTTCCCCGAAGATGAACGTACCGAATAGCGTCGCCGCGACATTTTCCACCGAGGATAATATCGGTGCGTAAGATACGTGCTTAAGCCTCGTTATCGCGAAGCCGTACATGAAATATGTAAGGGCAACAGATGTCGAGCCATTGATTATACTTATCAGCGCCAGCTTTCCGTCCGCATGAAATTCACCAATCCCAACTATGGATCCGTATATCAAAAGAGCGATGAGTCCAAATACCATCGTATAGAATGTCATCGCTGTCGTATCTTCCGACTGTCCGCCAAGTCTACTAGTAATCGCTAGACTTGCAAAGCAGAATCCGCATATAAGTCCCATGAATATGCCATAAAGAGACAGCTTCCCTAGGTCGAACACTCCCCCTGTCGCCGTGAATGCAACTCCCGTGATGGTCACGCACATGGCGAGGACTTTTCTCAGGGTAGGCTTTTCCTTAAATATAAAGTACGACATAATCGCCACGATTATCGGGGATGTGTAGACGAGCACGACTGCGCTCGCCATGCCGAGTTTACCAATCGCTGTGAAGTATGCTACGTTGAACACGGCCTGTGTGATTACGCCCTGCACGCAGGCTATCTTGAAACCACGCCTACTGAGTTTGAAACTCTTTCGCCCTTTCATGATCATGAACGGGAGGATGACTAGCATCGCACATGATACTCTCAGGATTGACATCGTCACTGGTGGGATGCCGTACGCTCTATATAGATGCGAATAAATTCCGGGTCGTGCCCCAGAGGGTGCCGGAAAAGCATGATGAAAAATTGCTCCGTTTTTTTAATCATAAATTCTCTTTTCCTATAATTTCATATCACAGAGACGTATACCGAGCGCGGTAATGATTATTGTAGCATATATAGTAGATAATTTAACAGAATTTCATAGAATGAAGAAATGAAAAAGAGAGGCACTGCCTCTCCTAGATAATATATAAAGCTTACAAAGGCTTATTTACTCAGCTTAGCTATCGCTCTGATCATACGAGATGCATAGCGCACCATCGAAGCTGAACTTCTTCCATAGAGATACGTTGTTCTCGTCTCTATTTGCGCTGAAAATGATGGCTTTATCGAGCTGGGCAAATGAACTTGTAAAAGACTTACCGCCCTGTGCATTTGGCACGGTTTTACCGTTTCTCTTATATATGTCCGAAGTATTCCCCGAATCATCTTGTCCAACGCGGTTAGATAGAATTTCAACAAGCTCAAGCTTTGAATTCTTCATCACGTATCTATGGATATTATACTGCATGTAATCATCGCCGCTTGAATCATATATGTATAGAGTATTTGACTCTTTGCCCTTATACACTACATACGATGTGCCAGCCGCTGCCATCACGTCAGACAGCCTGCTGCCATTAACACCGTCATCAAAGCCAGCATAGCTGAGTTCTACTGCTTCCTTGCCATTAAAGGTGTATATGTGCAACCTCGCGATTCCCTGATTCTGTGATGTAAAGAAGAAAAGCTCTGGTATCTTGTCACCATCTATGTCGCAAAGCGATATGGGCCTATCTATGCCTCTAGTATTATACGTCTCCTTCCCTGGAACTGTCTGCCACGAGTAGGCTTTTATCGCCGTAGCGTTTTGCTCGATGACGTTCTTATATGCGCTATACGCAGCTTTCCTATTCTTCTCTTGCTTCTCAGTGACTTTTGGCTTCGACGTCTTCTCCTCTTTCTTAGTCGACTTCTTGCTGCAGCCTGCGATAGATAAGATGAGCAATGCGGATAGTAAAATCGCAATCGCTGATCTTAGCTTTATCTTGGTATTCATAGTTTTCCTCCTTTTGATGCTCGCTCTGTTATGTACAAACGGTATGCAATTTCTAGCGAATATCACTAGTATCTTTAAGTAGGTAATATCCTATATTCTGTAATCTCTATGTCTATTACAGAGTATTATACTAGAATTACAGGGCAAAGTGAAACTATGCGGATTGTCGTGTATGTATGCACGCGAAGAGTTATTTGCACTAGATGGTTGAAAATGAATGATAATGGGTTTACTCTATAGTCAGAAAATATTGGATACATACCTAGAGGTATGGGTCAGGAGGTTAAGATGCTATTAATCGGAGTAAGAGCGGATGGGAACTGGCTATTGTCGCAGTGGAATCTTACGTATGCTACCGGCTGGGAAGGCATTTGCAAGGCTGCTGCCAAGATGTACGACTACTACGATAGCAAGGAGATGCCAGCTCAGATATTAACGGATGATCATCTAACAGGTGCTCATTCGAAGGATGACATCATGAATATAGAGGAAGCTAGCTATCTAACCGTTAGGGGATTTTCGACGGTGTTTAAGCTGCCGCTGATGATTACTTTTTATAACCAGTCCAAGACTGTGTATGTCAATATCGCGCAGGCTACTGAGGAATTTGCATATGCTGATTATGAGAAGTTTAATAAGTCGCTATGTCAGTATCTCGATAGCGTTGAGATGGCGATGTGTGAGTAGGGTTGGATAATTAAGATATTAGATAGGGTAAGGAAAAAATCAGGCGTGGGCCTGATTTTTTTGTGGCTTTGAGAAGTTGTAATAGTTCTGATAATATGTGTTCCTTATTTCAAAAAAGTAGTTGTTTTTGAAATAAGAGCTCTATCATTCACTGCTTATTTCAAAAATGACCTGTTTTCTGAAATAAACTGCTTCATTAAACCAGTAAGAGCTGACGCTTGACTTACTCCTAGTGCATCACAAGTTTCTTTTGAATTCTTCTACTACATCCTTTTTTAACTTGTATGACTTATTGATTAGTCCTGCTTTCTTTTGATACTTTTCTGTTGCTTTTGTCTGAGCATTAGGTGTTCCTTTTGGCATAATTACAATTCCTTTTCTGATTGTTTCTTTGAATTCTCAATAGCTATGAATGGACAGATAGTGATGATAAGACAACAATGTGGTTGATATGCTAGTTTACAAGGTTCTCAAACTTTCAGGATCATAGTCTGCCATCAGTTCTTGCTTAGTTGCTTTATTGATTTACAAGGTTCTCAAACAACTTTACTTCAAGGATAGAAAGCCTGAAAACTTAGTTACTTTTACTGATTTACAAGGTTCTCAAACATGATATGCTGGCGAAAAATAGTGAGTCGGGCTTAGTTACTTTACTGATTTACAAGGTTCTCAAACTTATCAATGTAATACATAATAGTATCATCAGCTTAGTTACTTTTACTGATTTACAAGGTTCTCAAACCATGGATAGGCAACAAGGCAAGTGCGATAAGCTTAGTTACTTTACTGATTTACAAGGTTCTCAAACAGAACGCTCTGCAACATTCACTGCATTGTTGCTTAGTTACTTTACTGATTTACAAGGTTCTCAAACATGTGTTGCCTTGGGATTTGTATGTTCCAGGCTTAGTTACTTTACTGATTTACAAGGTTCTCAAACTCTGGGTTCAATTATAGTGTAGGTTCGTTTGCTTAGTTACTTTTACTGATTTACAAGGTTCTCAAACACCGCAGTTATTAATGGCATCGTGCAAGCAGCTTAGTTACTTTTACTGATTTACAAGGTTCTCAAACATTAGTATCAACTTTTTGTAATATACATATAGCTTAGTTACTTTACTGATTTACAAGGTTCTCAAACAGCCTCGTCGGTTATGTTCCGCCTGCGCTGGCTTAGTTACTTTACTGATTTACAAGGTTCTCAAACCATGAGCCTTAAGTGCTGCATCTAACATATGCTTAGTTACTTTACTGATTTACAAGGTTCTCAAACGTATCTCGGGAGCATTGCCTTGTGCTCCTCGCTTAGTTACTTTACTGATTTACAAGGTTCTCAAACGGCAAAGACTGACTGCTGTGCGGTCTTAATGCTTAGTTACTTTACTGATTTACAAGGTTCTCAAACATAGTTTCTATTACGAAAAAAATAAAAATAGCTTAGTTACTTTTACTGATTTACAAGGTTCTCAAACATTATCATTGTCCTATACGATGCAATATAAGCTTAGTTACTTTACTGATTTACAAGGTTCTCAAACATCAAGTGCAAAAGTCAACGATATTACAACGCTTAGTTACTTTACTGATTTACAAGGTTCTCAAACAAAAAGCAAGCACTTGAACGCGATGAGGTCGCTTAGTTACTTTACTGATTTACAAGGTTCTCAAACTAATTCGATGCTACTTAAGAGAGAGGCACGGCTTAGTTACTTTACTGATTTACAAGGTTCTCAAACTTTAGCGAAGCACACTACACAGCCGTGCTAGCTTAGTTACTTTACTGATTTACAAGGTTCTCAAACGTATTAACAGGTAACAATTCGTTCGGAACTGCTTAGTTACTTTACTGATTTACAAGGTTCTCAAACAATGCGTAATAATTGAAACAATCACTTAAAAGCTTAGTTACTTTACTGATTTACAAGGTTCTCAAACACACATGTTTACGATATGTAGTTGTTGAAAGCTTAGTTACTTTACTGATTTACAAGGTTCTCAAACGGTAAAGGAAACTCAGCAAACATTCAGAGGCTTAGTTACTTTACTGATTTACAAGGTTCTCAAACCTCAAATTTTGGTTATCACAGAACCCAGCATACTGGCATATGTGTAAATCAGTACTCTATTATACATTGTGATTGGTCGATTACATGTATTCTCTCACATAATTTTTTAGTTATCTCATGTGACTCGATCATTATTAATTGCACCTTTTGGTAAAAGGCTTCTTTATATAATAACATAATTTCATCATCATCAAGAAAATCATGTAGGTTTACAAAAATGATACACTTTAGCTTTAATATCTTAGACTCTTATTTTATATAATCTGTTATCTTTTCAAGTAGGCTTAGCTGCTTTTCTTCAAAAGTGATATCACATATCTTAATTACATCTTTTATGTCCTTAATGCAATCAAAAGATATGTCATATGGCAAATCCAGAATAGCTTGATCGAGTAGGTTTAAAATATCCGTGTTTATCTCTTGAAATTTATCGAAGTAATTTTCGCAGATGCTTGCTTCTATATCTTTTAGAGCACTCCCCAATATTTTCTTACTGTTCAAACTAATTATAAATGGAGAAGTTATAAGTTCATACTTAGCGCTTGGAATATCTTGACCATCATTTTCTATTAATAGTATTTTTGCTATCTGATTTTGCATTATTAATAGTATTTAATATGACATCAGTCATTACTCGTGGATTCTCTATAACAAATATATCTACGATATTTTCTTCAAGCTCCACTACTAGGTTAAATGATTTGATTACAAGTTTCAAAGTATCACCAACGTTTCATCTGAGTCGATAGTTTCAGACTCACTTTCTCCCACTACAAACTCTATCTTAGAGTATTGCTTCTCTGTGATTTTGAGAATCTGTACCAATCCTCTAGGCGGTTTGAATTTCTTAACATTTGCCACGATGCTTTCAGCCATTGTTGAATTAACCGCAAGCTTGCAGTAAATCGATTCTTGCATCATTAAGAATCCTGCCTTTATAAGGCTCCTTCGAAATTTGCCATACTCAGACCTATCTTCTGCAGTTTCTACAGGCAAATCAAATAGTACAATAATACGCATATATCTATATCCCATATTGATAAAATCTCAGATCTGATATATCCCTATTCTCAATAGCGTCAAATACGCTCTTGCAATAAATTTTTATAGCATTAGTCACTGTCTCTTGCCTGTAATTAATGCTAACAACTTCATTAAGAATATTTATCATGATTCTTTTTTCTTCTTTATCAAACACCTCTAGCTTAAGACTTTTAACCTTCCTATCTACGATAACTCTAAAAGGCTCCATTAAGTCTGATGCTAGATTAAAAGGGTTAAACATATTGTCATGGAACAAGCCAAGCTGAGTTAGATATCCATTCGCTGCAATGTGCCTTGTGAATGAAGAAAGTATCAGCGCATAACCATAGTTTAATGCAGCATTTATAGGAATATCAGAGCCACGAGTAAAATCGAGTCCAAACAAAGCATTAAAATATACTTTAGCTGCATGCCCTTCTCTATTTGTCTTATCTGCAAATTCTACTTGACCAATGTATGATTCTAATAGACCAGCCTCTGGGAGTCTCAAATCTTGTAGGTGCAATTTCTGCTGACTTATTTTCTCTTTAATAATTTCAGTCCAGATTTCCCCCTTGATACTATCATCCCATTTCACTTGACTTCTAATCTTCGCACTCGAATCATGTGAACCATAGTAAGGTATTAGCTCAGATGAAGGGTTTCTTTTCTCATCGCAAAATATTACTTTTACCTTTTGCTTAATTAATTCCGCAAGAAGCGAGGCGGTTATAGAAACAGCAGTTGTTTCTATAACCAATGTATGAATTTCACTTATATAAATCTTGTGAATCTTCTCTTGCCTCACAACCATATAACCAAGCTGATAATCAAGCTTAGAGCTTTGTGATATTACTACAGTACGCCAGCTCATATTTCTAATAAATCAATTGTTCTTTCATATAATCCTGTACTTGATTTCAGAATTAATTTTGCCTAATTTGCATTTGAAATATTTCTGTTAGCCTTACAAACACCAGAAACAGACTTACCTCCAATATCTCTTAAATCTACTGACTGCTTATTACCATACATATTATTTAGTGCATCTATTATTATATTTACTTGATTTGAAGTATTAAGAATTGTAAATTCCGCCTGTCCACTCTTTAAAAGCTTCGTACATACTATTTTTTTCCTATTTATAAATTTATCTCCTCCAATTTTTTTCAATAATATAATTAAAGATTTCAAGATTTCTTTTCAGCTGTTATAACTTTATTTCCATCTTTATCTATTTCAGAATAATCTCTTCTTTCTTTAGCTTTTTTTCCAATTTATGCATATATTCTATATATAGAGAAGGCAAATTAATCTGTACAAATCCATTTATATACATCATATCCCCAGCACCACCGCCAATAGTATATGTATATCCATCTAGTACAAGTTCCGTCTTCTGAGGCACAAATTTAATAAGCACCTCAACAGTTTCAGCCGCCTGCTTCATACCTTTTTCCAAGTACAATTTTTTTAGATATTCCTGAATTCTCTCAACTGTAAGAGTTCTGCTGCTGCCTAGATATATCGGCAGTGTCTCGAATTTCCTAACTTCTTTGTTCTTTTCGGTGTATTTTACGAAGCAATAACCCGATGTTCCAATAGCAGTTTTTCCGCCATATTTCGTAACTTCGTTAAGAGGAGTATTCTTAGATTTAAGTCCTGTATATACGATAGGCTTTGCCTTTGACTTAGGATAAATAGTTTCCTTAAAGTACTCACCTTTACCCTCTTCAGTCTTATATGTAACTAAAGGAGAATATTTTGCCATTGTTCGCTTGACTGTAGTAATAGTGTTATTACCTTCTTCTACACTCCATGCAATTTCATTCTTGTTCTGTACAGTGTTATCGAAGAACTTACTTAAGTGATACTTATATTTCTTGTCATTCTCTTTTCCCTTGGATTCTTTGATAAATCTTGCAGGATTGCCTTCAAACTTCACGTAATATGAATTACCAACAACGATATTTAGATAAGCATCATTCGCATGGTGATAGCAATTTAAGACCCTGGATTTTGGCAATTCAAACTTCTGCCTAAAGTCAGAAACTAGTCTTGCTTTAGAGAATACTATCTTTGTATCATTATCAAATGCTTGTGAGAATATTCTTGTTATAGCTTTAGTTGCTTGGCTTGTCTCAACAAGCTGTCTATTTATAAACCCAGCTTTCATCATCTGAGAATGCATAACTATGTCTAGTAAGTCTTGCATATTTCTCGCTAGTGATGAACTTGCCATCCAGTAAGGCTTTCCATTTACTATGCATTTTTGCTTGGATTTCTTTAGTGATTGGCATGTCACTCTTACGAGCATTGAACTCTTTCTTTACAAGGACTAAATTATTATGAATACTATCGTCCTTTGTAAAGTGCTGAGGATAAATGTGATCCAAGTCATATAGGTTATCGTTCATCAGATTATCTAAATCAATCTTCTCTCCAGAGTACATACACATGCCTTGCTGCATATAATAGAGGAAGAGTTTTCTGCTCTTGAACGCAGACTCATCTCGATTTTCGATTTCTTTAATCCAGTCTTTAGCTTCTCCCTTTATGCTCTTATATAAATCTATGAGCTTCTGCTTTCTAGATGTAGTTCTTTCCTTCTCCCCATCTCCTCGTGTAACTTCGACAAATACTCGTTTTGGCGCATAACCAATTACAGATTGTAATTCATCTACAATCTTCATAGTCTGCCACACCATTCTTTTCACAGATGGCGATAGATACATATCCTCAAGGTCTTCTATCTTCCAGCTAGAAAGAGGTTTGATCGTATAATTCATCATTCCATTCAGCTGGCTAGTAAATGTATAGTTGTCACTGAGGAGTTCCATTAGATATTCTTGTCCATTCCACATGAAGCCGATGACACTATCTATCTCACCAGTTACTTTCGAAGCTCCTTGCAACTCGAGGAATTTCTTAGATAGATTCCCCCATCCTTCGAATTTAAAACCTAATATTTTATTTAGCTGTTTCTTATCGAATGTATTAGGGTACTTGCTTTCGATTTTTTCTCGGATGATTTTTCTATCACCACTGTATATAGTACTCCAGTAGATGATATCCTCTATGATGTCCTTATTGGATTGCTTAAACACATCATCGCCAAATATAGCCCTAAACTTACCATGCGATGCGAGTTTTGTTGTGCATGTTTCATTAGACAATCCTGTAATTTCAACATCATCGCGAGCATAGTTGTGTTTAGCTAAATATTCTTTTATTTTCTTCTTTGATACCTTATTCCCTAATGTGAACAGGTCATTATATATGCCTTGCTTAGCTTTAACACTGATTCTTTCGTTATCTATCTTGATATTATTAATTTCATTTAGAACCATGAATTTTTCATATGCTAAAGAATGCTTAGGTAGTGTGTATTCATCTGCCATATACGAGCATCTTCTAAGCATACGCTTTATAAATTCTTCTGCGGATGCTGTTCTATCTATGTATTTATCAAAGTTCCAAGGCATAATTTTAACACCAGGTCTTAGCCCCTCTTCAGTTCTAACTGCCCAGTTATTATAGCCTTTTACGCCATTAAACTCTCTACCTAGCGGTCCTACGTAGTACGGAATCTGGAACTCAAATAACTGAATGATTTATCCTTAACGGACAATCCATCTTCATCTATATCTTGCAGGAACTTTAGATACTTCTCGACATTAGAAAGTATGCGCTTAAGCTCTATTGTGTGTACCTGGTTTGGAATTACCCCATTATTGCTAGTGAGCTGTTTCTCTAGGAAGGAATCTTTCTCAATCTTATCCAGAATTCTAGCTTTTAACGCATTATTCTCAGGCACTGAGTCATTGAGCACCTTTTTTACAAGTTTATATAATTCATCTTTTGCTGTTCCAGAACTAGCACTAGTTGTACCAAGCCTTCTAATTTTATTGCCGTGACTATTTACGCTACCAACGTATGCACTATATGATCCGATATCCATAGTTCTGAAGATTTTTTCATAAGCATCCTTATCATATTCAGCGAGTAACGATTTTAGATCCTGTAAATCCTGTTTATGACGTTCGTACATCTCAACTCTAGAATCTGATAGATACTTGTTATTGCCGAGTATCGATGATAATAGGCAAATCTCATATACGCTCTTAGCCTTTAAAATTACATCAAAATACTCATCTTCCAGAACTTCTTGAATCTTATCTAAATTCTCTTCTAGGTTCGAATCAGTAAAACTAATTGATACTTTAAGACCTTCTGAATCGACCGAAGGATTTTCAATATTAGATAAAAGTTCTTTTACAGTAACCTTTAGCCCGCACACTAACTTAAGCACAGCACATGTATGCTTCTCACTCTTAGGCACACCAAGCAGATCTCGTAGCGCATCAAATTTAGAGGACCTTGTCTTACCTCTATCTCCTATTATCTGTTTAATCTCGAGATACTTTGAAGTATCTAGTAAAGCCGATATATTGTTAATTTCTTTGTTATTGCTTAACTGGGAAGTCTCAAATGCATCTATTAGCTCTCTCCATGCACCATCGAAATTATTATCTCTATCGTCATCCGAGGACATATTAGTATTGAGAAAATGGCCCCTGTGCGAGAACATATTTAGAATTGCAAGGTAAACTAGTCTCACGTCAAACTCTCTGTCTTCGTGAAGTAATGCTTTTCTCAGGTGGAATATTGTTGGATACTCATTATAGTAATCGAGGTCCGTGTAGCTGCCATCATTAAACAGGGCATTCATCTGCTTGTTCGAATCTGACCTATCCTCATATTGCAGGAAGCTCTCGTCAAGGCGCTGAAAAAATCCTGAATCAACGGCATCAATCGCATCTGAAAAGAACAAACTGAGCATTGCTTTTCTGGCTTTTTCTCTTTCAATTCTACGACGCTGAACTCTCTTAGTTCTACGATTCACCGCTGGCTGAGCTTCTGTAAATAGTCGCACACCCCATAGGTCTTTACCTTTTGCACGCATGAGGTTGTATTCTGTATCGGTAACTGCCCATCCTACAGAATTGGTTCCCATGTCCAAGCCGATGTAGTATTCCTTTTTGTTATCCATAAGTTTCACCTTTCTTAAAAAAATTTATTCCAGCTATTGTAATCCAAATAAAATATGTTATTATATTAGTGATTTACAAGGTGAGTTCAAATAAGGATTTATCCGTATCTGATTGCCTCCATTGGGAGCATTTTCTTGTAAATACTAGTCGCTTATGCGGCTATTTTTTTTATGCGATTTTTCAAAAAAAATAATGCACTATTTCAGTAAATATGTGCGTTTGACGTTACATTTACTAAAATAGCAACATTAGTCCGCAAGGAAAGTATAGCATCTGTTATTCTTCCTTGCATTAAAAATATAAACAATTTTATTTGTATTTTTTTGAGGTGCAAAAATTTTGGTTTGTTATAGAAATGCTATGGGATTAAACCCACAGCGTTTTGTTTTTATTTTGCTCGTTTAATCGGTTTTACAAAGGCTATTTCAGATATCATTATTCATATTCTCCGTTCAAGTATGCCAAAACAATTATTTCCATATTTAGACTAAACTCCTCCCAAGAGGCAAGTGGAGTAAAGGTACAATGTTCCTCGTCAATAGCACAAATCATTTGTTTATTAGGTTGCCAAACGATATCCACAGCGCTGTAATTGTCTACTTCCGCGACCAATGACAGCACTTTTTTTCTTTTCCATTTAGTTTCTACCGTATCGAGATATGAGTAAAAACGTATAAACTTGCAATACTTGTCATTGGTAAATTTTATCGTGAGTTTGTCGTCTTTAAGAAAATCGACCAGACTATTCGGTAAGTTATACTTTTGTAGTTCTGTATTCTTACTATCTGTATTATGTAAATCTTCTGATTCGTATTTTGCTAAAAACTCTATTATTTCTCTGTTACCATTCTTAACGGCAAGAGAATATGGTCTTTCTCCGTACTTATTTTTGATACTAGTGTCCGCTCCATGCTCGATAAGCAAACAAACAATTTCAAGATTACTGCATCTCACAGCTTCCAATATAGGTGTACTTGTATCGTTAAATACCGAGTCCGCTTTGTGATAATTTACATCGGCGCCCTTTTCTAAGAAAAGTCTCACCGTTTCAATATCATTATTAAAAGCTGAATATCTTAACATAAGTCCGCCATATTTGGCGATGGTGATACCGAGACTCTCTAAAGCGTCTATATTTTCAGCCGTATAATCTCCCCAAAAAGCCGTTTTTAAAAGCTCAGCTTTTTTCTCTTCGTCCAAACTTTCCAAATCATTTTGAAACATCCGCACTGTTTCGGCATCACAACACCTTACCGCAATTTCAATCGGCTTAGGGTGGAATTTTCCTTTGTGTGAGGCATTGTTATCAAATAAATATTTGATTATATCTTTTTTGTTTAAGTACAGTGCTACTTCAAGCGGAGTAAAAGGCTCGGGATATACTCCATTTATTTTTAATAATCTTATTAATTCTTTTTCCCGAGCAGTTTTTTTCAATGCTTCTAAATCGTTGTTATAAGTTGCTATTATTTCTAAGTCCAACTGAGATGCATCAAAAGTTCCAAAATGTGCAATTCTATATGTTTCCATAATCCCTCGCTTGAGTTTTAATATAATATTTGTATTTGAAGTTTACTCCAAGGTTTCATTTTATTCCTCTACAGCTACTTATATATCATCCACTATTACCTAAAAGCCTCCCACCAAATGATGGAAGGCTTCTGTAAGCATATATCGAATGACCTAGATAAATTGGAATTTTTCTATTCATCCATAGCGCTGTAAAGTTTGTCAATAATTTCAGAAAGATCAGTTGGAATTCCTTCATACCAACCTGGATTTTCAAGAATTTCACCTTCTAATGCCTTAAACATTGCATCAGGTATCTTTACTTTTGCTTTACTTTCGTCGTATTCTTTTGTCCAATCATATCCATCAGAATATAAATCATTAGCAGGATTAAATGCGTAAATGTGTTCATTATAGAAATCCGAAATATAGTTTTTCTCAATGGTACTTATGATGTCATAATCTTCTAAAGCCCATGAATAGTTTTTCTTCGCACTCTTTTCTATCTGCACAGTTCTCTTTTAAAAAACTAGGTGTCATGTACCAGTACAAATAAAGTATTGTGCCTCTGTCAGTATCCGGCTGCTCAACAATCCACTTGATTACTTTTTTAGAATTATCAAAGTTCCAACTTATTGCTAATAGCTGTCTTTCTTTCGGAGTATTTTTCTTAAGAAAATCAATAATAAGCTCTGTGCTTAATTCCTCAAATTCATCTTCATCAATTATAACTTCATCCCAATCAAAGTTGTCATTCAGAATATCACTTATCGTTAGCATGCTGTGCCTCCTAAAATCCTTTTTTCTATATCTCTACTTTTCTACAAAAGACCACCAAAAATGCTGGAAGGCTTCTGTGAACATTTTTCGTAATACCATAAACCCAGACCCTAAAAATTTTGATGTCCTATTTTATTATCTTAAAGTCATGTGCTTTGTCTTTTATACTGTTCGATAATTTAAACGAAACTGGGATTGATCTCTCCCTGTAAATAGATAGTTCTTTACACTCTGTTTCCACTTTCATCAAAGGTATTCTTTAAAAGATTTTTTTCAGTAGATATAATAATTACAACAAAACTTATCATTTGAATTATTGTAATACCAAGTCCTATCCAGCCTATCCTATCCACTGACATATTAATAACTCTAGGCATAATTGCAATTGCCAATATTAACGAAGGAAAAAACATATATAGCGATATTTTTGCACAATGTTTTTGCGCAAAATCCCATGTATCTTGATTTTTCATAGACTGCTTCGTTCTATATCCACTTGCATTATGAATCGTTTTGAGCTTCGGGCATAAATACCAAGCTAACAATAACGCAGCAGGTATTAATAATGTGATGATGAACATAAATATCCAAAATCCCATATTTTACACCTCTTCCACAACTTCAAACATCGGAGATGTCAAGAAAAGTGCATCTCTACCAATTGATTTAAGCCGTTAGGGCTTCGTCGAGCAGTATCTTTCTATATTCTGCCGGAGGAAGTCCGCTCGGATTAGACGTATATATTTGTACCGTATTGTAGTATGTTAATACACGATAGGATCTCCCCATTAAAATAGTCGATGATCGGTGAAATGTACAGATTCCCATCGATGCATTGGATCTGATATATATCTGTAAGTAGCTTGGTATATGCTTATCTGCTGAGAAGTCTTGCCGGATCAGGTTTTCCTTCTCCTGAATCTCGGTTGTAGCTTTGGTCAGACCTTTAGGTCTGCGCTTTCGTTCATGGATTAGTCCCATTTTTAGCATGTCCGTCTGAGCTTTCGCATACCGACATTTTGCTCTCTTAGCGCAAGAGCCATACGCATGCGGGGAACTCCATAGTTGTCATTGAATACAGACTCATCAATGATGCTCTGTATAGCTGCCGAAAGAACCGTATCCTTGTCAGGCTTACCAAGATTATTAAGATACCTGTGGTAGCCTGACTCACTCACTTCCAGTGACTGACACATAAATTTTGTCAGCCATTTGCCTTCTCTGACGTGAATGAATTCATAGTGATGATACGCTTTTACTTCTTTCGGCTTTCTGCGAAAAAATCGAGGGCATCTTTGAGCATCTCATTGGTTCGCTTGGTTTCACGCAGTTCGGCTTCAAGCTCCTGTATCCGACGATCTTTCTCGTCAACAGGTTTACGTTCGTAACCAGTGCCTACAAATATGAAGCACCTTGATGCTTTCGGATATATCGCCAATCAGCAAGTGTGTAATATGAAATGCCAAGCTGCTCTACAGCCTTTCTGACACCGATCTCGTCTGAAAGTTCGAGGGCTCCATGCTTGAATGAATTATCGTATTGAATAGTCTCACCAATCCTTTCATTGATATACTATCATAAGAATTTGGTGGATTTATAGACTCTACTTAAATGTTACAACTCCAGCTAAAAATATGCCCTTAAAAAAACTTTAATGACCCTGTTTTTTTGACTCCTTTGCTGCATTAGAAAAAAACAAAGGACTTTTTATAATTGGAAATCTTTCAGCTATGTAAATTTTTTTAGTCTTTTCATGAAATATCTTTTTAAATATGTTTCATAATAGTATTATATAATCCATATAATCTCTGCTGGTCCCTATTTTCCGAGGGCTTTAAACCATAATTTTTTTTTACATCTCTTTTTTCGACTTCAAACAATCTGTGAAAAGCATCTATCTCCCCTATATAGACAGACTTTGAATAGTTCATAAAATTTGAATCGTATCTAAATTGATCTCCTGTAATATCAATAATCATACCATCTTCGGTTTTTAACCAAGCATGGGATTGCATTTCATCAAATGAACCGTCTCTATATGTACCACAAACATAATATGTTTCAATACCATTTTTTAATAAAAATTCTGCTAATAAATCACTTGCAACACCACAACATCCACATGGAAATTCATGAAAAGAAATATCATCATTGAATTCACCATTTGCCTTTGCTTCATCAATAGCGTCCCTAAAGTTCTGTACTAATTTTTTTTATAACTCATTTATTCTTCAAATCTCCTACATGTTTTTAAATTCATTTACGGTTATGGTGTAAAAGCAAATGTCCCATTGTAACATTTGCATCTTCAAATTTGATCATTACCTTTTCCAACTCAAATTTTCTTGGCATTTCATCAACTGCAATAGCCAAGCTATATCTTGGTCTCGTTACTGCAACATAATATTTTTCAGGAGCCGAAAATTTAGTCCCTTTATTCAAAAATTTCTTCAACGGATTATTTGGAAAGATTAAAACTCTGTCAAAAGTCATTCCCTTACATTCACCAAAGTTTAATGAAACCATACCTTGAGTATCTGTTTTTGCATCATATTTTAGAACAGTTGGTTGAAAATGCCTACAATATGCTTCTACATCTTCATTCTTTATAAAATATACTCCATCGTGTTCCGTTGTTTCATTCATTATTGTAGTAATATTATTTTCGTTCGGATAGACGCAGTTGGCAAAATTACATATTTCTGCATTAAATCTCCTACTTTTAAGATTATACTCATACTTCACTAAACCTTGTTCTTCATATTTTTTTCAAAAATTTCCAGATATTAGTCCCCCGATTATTTTTTTATTTTTTTGGAGGTATTATGTGTTTTTGAAAGTAGATTGTTTTTTTCATCTCCAACCACAGTAATATTTATATCCGTTTTTTTTCTATTAACAATCCAATAATTTCAAGATCATACCCCACCATATCCTGAATTTCATCAAAAAATATGTATGAGTAAATCTTTTCCAGCCGTTTAATTGCACAGTCTTTGGATTTTTTGTTTAACTCGGTTGCTAACTTAGAGACTTCATTGGACAAAATATCACCGTTGGAATTTACATAACGGCTTGAACCTTTCTTATAATTTATTCTTCCATGCTGCTGAGAGAAATCTACTGATTTGAGACTATTAATTTCATACATTTCTGTTTGAAAAGGTTTAATCATTTCTCTTAAAAGGAATGTGTACCATGTCATTACATCGACATTAATAGGTAAAACTCCTTCATTTGCTTTTTTTAACTCTCCATTTATAGATGCGATACCTTTATTTGTATAAGTTACTATTAAAGTTCTTTTTATTCTTACAATTTGCAATAGCCTCATTACAAATTCCATATGTTTTTTTCCTGCACCTGCAGCATGTATCTTAATTAAATTGGTTGATGACATCAGTAATATACTCGGATATTCTATTTTTTTCTTCTGAATCAAAAAAACTCTCATCGCCCATTCCGTTTTATTTTTTTGCATAAATGAACTCATTTCTTCAAAAGATAATTTTTTTATTTTTTTACTTTTTTTATAAACTACATTTTTTTGAATTTTTCGGTTGGAATCCCATCGTCCTCACAATTAGCATTTAATACACTTGGCTCAAGTGTATTAAATGACTCGTTCTTTTCATAAAAAAATCTTGTTAATGGATTGTCTATATAGTCCGAATATCTTTCCTTTAAGCCTTTAATATTTCCATCATTATCCGTTACGATAGAAATCTGTTTGCCAATCATTACAGCAATCGCACAGTATTTTTTAAAAGCCAAAGAATCCACGACTATAATATCAATCCCATCTTTAATCGGTAAATGACCTTTCATGTCCATGTATGCACGTTGCAAAATCAATTCATCGGTAGGTCCCTCTACCAAAATAACCTTTTCAGCCAATACAACTCTTAAGGTATTATATCCTGGCAATTTTTTAAAATAGTTAACAGTATCCTTATCCAATTTTGAAAATGCTTTTGCACTACCTTCATTAACTAAAAACAAATTTTTCAAATCAAGTTTATTTGCAACATAACTACTATGTGTAGCTATAAAAATTTGCTTTCCTGCAGTTGCTTCAACTCGCTCTATAAGTTTTGCCATATTGGTATAAGATAAATTATTTTCCGGTTCTTCCATTATAATTATATTTATCTTATCCGCTGAATTTTCTAAGGCAAGTTCTGATTTAATCGTATTCTGAGTTCCAAAACCAACATATTCAAATGGAGTATCTTCTACGACAACTGTCATTTGTTCAATCCAAGAATCAACACGGGTCTCATTTAAGTCAATGGACACCTTCCTATCATCAAATTTATTTTTTTTTCAGCTACTTCTTTATTTAACTTCTTTACTTGTTCAGCTTCTTTAAATTTGTATCTTGCATTTCTATATTCACGACTTAATTCAATTTTATCTTGTTGATCCAATATATCATTTATACTTGTGTTAATAAATTTATCTACCATGTACGAGTAGTCTTTATGTGCCGCATCAATAAACACAGATTTCAAAGGAGAAAAGCGAAAAATAACTTTTTCACTTCCAGAAAAGTAATTATAAGAAACCTTATACAATTCTACTGGTATGTCATACACCGAATTTGAAGAAAGCATTTGCTTATAAACTTCCGAATATTCCCTATCCATTTCAACAATCATGCGAATACCAGGAACATTCTCACGCTGTTCATTATTTTTTCCACTAATTTTAGGGTCAATATTATCGTCAAGATATGCTTCAATAATTATTTTAGGAGGTTCAGGATTTTTACCTTCTGCGATTGCTTTAATATACTCTCTACGAATGTCTACATTGAATAGGTTTGCTTTAATTTGCCTCTCAAATGGGTAAAAATGTAACCGTCCAGTTGTAATTATAGAAAGTGCTTCAAGTATTGTACTTTTTCCAGAATCATTTTCCCCAACAAAAATATTAATTTTAGGATTTAATTCGATAGTCACCTCTTTTACTGACTTAAAGTTTTTTTAATTAACAGTTTCTTAATCACTATAATTTCTCCTTATTATACGCATATTTTTTTCCATTTAACTTTCAGTTTGGTTATTTCATCCTACTCCATTAATCCCTGTTAGATCTTTTGATATCTAAAAAAATATGTGTTGCTAAATTATGTTAATAACTATTGAACGTAATATAATTTTATTAAAAACCGATTTAATTGTTTACTGATGAAAATTCCTATATACTTCTTGTGAATTTTACAATTTTATAGGCAGATTAAGATATTACTAAATTTGGTATTTTTAAAAGAAAAAAATTTCCTATATATGAAGTGCACTCCAAAAGTTAGACACCAAACTAACTTTTTGGAAGTGCACTTCATTCCAGATTTTCTGTTTTCTAGTCTTAAATTTGCTTATTTCCTTCAATAATTTCATTTATACAGTCAAGCAACGGTATAAAGTTATCAAAGTTGATATATGAATAGTTATTCTTTATAAAATCTGCAAATCGACTTTTTTTCCAAAAATAATTTTCAGAGTTTTCATTTGATTTTTTTGAAAAAGTTTTTTTCCCTTGATTTTAATACTTGATAAATCTTCTGAATATAAATCCTCTATTTCACATTCATCTTTATTGTTTACAAGTGGTATAATCTGTAAATATAAATTTGAGCATATACGTGAATATAAGTTACAATCAAGGTTTTTTTCTTGAATAATTTAAAAAAATTTTTTTCAGTGGTTTTTTTATTCACTTTTTGCTCATTATCAAATATTAATATAACTGGATTTCTTGTTCCCCTGGACTGTTTTGAAGAAAGTTTTTTTCTAGGATTTTTATCTATATTTCTACAATTAGTGCCAGAATAATAATTATAGATATTTACCATGGTATCTGCCCCATCTTCAGAAATCCCAAAAACTTTAGTTTATCTGTTCTGTTTAGAAACTTAAAATTAAACTCAAAACCTTTCTCTGTTTTAGTTACCAGTCTAGGATATCTTATATAATGTTTCATTAATGCCGATTCAATATGAATAATATCTGTTATCCCTTCCGTTACTAACAAAGGTGCATCGGGATTATAAAAATACTTATAAAAAAGAAATCTCTGATACTGTATTTCACGCTTGTTTAGTTTTGCCTGATGTTTCTTATATAGCTTGCTATTATTATGACCGTACTCAATCATATTATTGAAAGCATCAAATTGATTGATAAAGCAGAACCTACCCTCTAATCGCTTTTTTTTCAAGCTTATATCTTCATCGTCCGCACATCCCTCAAAATAAATATCGCCTGTTTTATATAGTCTATCTGCCATTGCCCTTGTTTTTTTCTAACAAAAAAATAGGACATGGATTCAATTTTTTTCGTTAACTGTTACGCCTGTAACTTCTTGACGGCACTCCCTTGTTTGAAGTCTTGTTTTTTTCATCATTTAATTCAAATCCATGTTTTTTTCTAATAATAATTTTTAACTCTTTTTAAAAAAATGAAGATACCATATTTTTTTAAACTTGTTCATGTCTGTCGAAAAAAACTTAAATCATCAGCATATCTAGTATAATAAACTCGATATTTTTTTGCTAATTTTAAAATCTGTAAATCTACAATATTAAAAAAATTAAATTAGCTATTATAGGTGAGGTAGGCGCACCTTGTGGCAGTTTCCCTTTATAACAGCTCAACTGAGCAATAATAGTAGCCTCTTCTTCAGAAAAAAAGCAAAGTTCCTATTTTTTTAAAAAAATCCTTTTTACTCTCCCAAAGTGAAAAGAATCAAAAAAATCTGAAATATCAACATTTAAAAGATATTTCTTATTTTTTTATGATTACTTGCATTAGTAATTATGCTTCGCTTTCTCTCAAACCCGTGGGATACAGCTTGATTAATATTATTATAAACTACGTACTCTGAGTGTTTATTACACAACATATTAGCTAATTTCTTCTGCACAGATTTTAATTGTGGGGATGGAACACATATATCCCGTGTCCCTCCAGATTTTTTTGGTATATTAATTATTTTATATGATTGGTCAATTTTCTCTACATACAAAACATACGTCAAAGTACTCGGATTGACATCGATTAGATTGGCTATATTTTTTTTCTGGCTAATTTATATCTTTTCATACTAAAAAAATGCGTATAGCTACTCATTATGCAATTAAGCATTGATGCAATCAAAATATTGTTTCTTTAATGATAAAATTTGAATCAGGGATATCGCTAAACCCCGTTCCATTTACAAAACTACTTGCGAACCACAAGTAAAAACTCTAGCTATACGCATTATTATCATAACTCTATTATGTATATTTTTTTCAATACATTATTGTATAATAATTCTATAAAAGACACTTTAAATTAAATATATACTGTGCTACTCACTTATCTATTTACTTAAAATCTTAACGGCGAGTACCACTAAAATTCGATATCCACCGTCGACTGCAACCACTCAACCTCGCATCCTTGCCTGTTTCGCGGGAAATCCTGGCGGAGGAACTACATACCAATACTGATACGCCATAGGCTGTTTCCAATCAGCTTCGCTCTCACTAACTTCTTGGACAGTCCTGGCGGAGAACCTACATTGAACCCCAGACACACCGTCGGCTGCAGGCACTCAACTTCGCACATTGTGCTTGTTTTATGGTCAGTCTTGGTGAGGGATCTACAATCAAAAAGGCTATCTCTTCCTAGATGGACTATCCCAAACTCCAACACGCCGTAGATTTCTTCCAATCGCTTTCGCCTATGGCTCAGTTCTTGGGAAATCCTGGCGGAGGACGCACATCCTAGCACTAGTACGCCGTAGACTGTTCCCAATCAGCTTCACTATTGCTCGCTTCTTGGATAGTCTTGGCGGAGGACACACATCAATCACCAACACACCGTAGATTTCTTCCAATCGCTTCACCTTCGGTTCAGCTCTTGGGAAATCCTGGCGGAGGAACTACATCGGAATCCAGATGCACCGTCGACTGCAACCACTCAACTTCGCACCATGTGCTTGTTTCGTGGGCAGTCTTGGTGGAGGACCTACAATCAAAAAGGCTACCCCTCGTTAGAGGAATAGCCTTTTTGTGTAGGTCCATCATTCAAACTCCACCGTCCCCGGCGGCTTAGAGGTCAGATCATAGAACACCCTATTCACGTGATCAACCTCATTTATTATTCTATTCATCACCTTCTGCAGCACTGCCCATGGGATTTCCACAGCCTCCGCTGTCATGAAGTCTACTGTTTCGACCGCACGGATTGCAACCGCATAGTCATACGTACGGAAGTCGCCCATTACTCCGACTCGATCTCATATTGGTTAGAGCTGCAAAGTACTGGCTAATTGAGCCTTCGAGGCCCGCTTTTGCGATCTCTTCACGGTAGATTGCATCAGCTTCCTGCACTATCTTAACCTTCTCAGCTGTAACTTCGCCGATGATTCTGATTCCGAGGCCTGGTCCTGGGAATGGCTGACGGTCAACCAGATAGTCTGGGAGGCCGAGCTCTCTTCCTAGTGCTCGCACTTCGTCCTTGAACAGCATGCGGAGTGGCTCGATGATTTCCTTGAAATCAACGTGGTCTGGCAGTCCTCCCACGTTGTGGTGCGACTTGATCACTGCCGACTTGCCGAGGCCGCTCTCGATGATGTCTGCGTAGATTGTTCCCTGAGCTAGGAAATCAACTGCACCGATCTTCTTGGCTTCCTCTTCGAACACTCTGATGAACTCCTCACCGATAATCTTACGCTTCGTCTCTGGGTCTGTCACGCCAGCGAGCTTTGCATAGTATCTCTCCTGAGCATTTACACGCACGAAGTTGAGGTCGTACTCACCCTTGCTGCCAAATATCTCTTCAACCTGGTCGCCTTCGTCCTTACGGAGTAGTCCGTGGTCCACGAACACGCAGGTCAGCTGCTTGCCGATTGCCTTTGCCAGAAGTGCCGCAACTACGCTGGAATCAACGCCGCCAGAGAGCGCAAGTAGCACCTTGCCGTCTCCAACCTTCTCGCGGATCTCTGCGATTTCCTTCTCAGCAAAAGAATCCATCTTCCAATCCTGCTCGCACTTACACACGCCGATTATGAAGTTGCTGAGCAGTTCTGTACCCTCTGCCGTGTGGTTTACCTCTGGGTGGAACTGCACCGCGTAGCAGCCCCTCGCCCTGTCTTCCATACCTGCAACTGGGCAGTTTTCTGTATGCGCGGTAATCTTGAAGCCTTCTGGTACCTCGCTGATATAGTCAGTGTGGCTCATCCATGTTACTGTATGGTCGCTGAGTCCTGCAAATAGACCTTCTTTGCAATCTACTGTTGTATCGGTGCGGCCGTATTCGCTCGTTGGGGCTGTTCCGATCTTACCGCCTAGCACGTGTGCCATAAGCTGTGCGCCGTAGCAGATGCCGAGGATTGGAAGTCCTAGCTCGAACACGCCTCTATCGATTGCTGGTGCACCCTCTCCGTATGCGGACTGTGGTCCGCCTGTAAAGATGATGCCGCATGGGTCAAATTCCTTGACCTTTTCTACTGTTACATTTTCAAAATTATGAACTTCCGAGTACACGCCGAGCTCACGAACCCTGCGGGCGATGAGCTGGTTGTACTGTCCGCCAAAATCAATAATTAATATCTTGTTAGCCATTATCGCTCCTAACGTCTTACTGTTGCTACGCTATTATCCTTGAGTACAACGTCGTGCGCTCCACCCTCGATGATGCTTGTTGCCGATACGAGTGTGAGCTTCGCATTCTGCTGTAGCTCTGGAATAGATAGAACTCCGCAGTTGCACATTGTCGACTTAACCTTGTCTAGAGAGAGGTTTACGTTGTCGTGCAGCGATCTGCATATGGAACGTAGGAGTCAACACCTTCCTCGAACTTGAGTTTACTATCGCCGCCGAGGTCGTATCTCTGCCAGTTACGAGCTCTCGCAGAACCTTCGCCCCAGTACTCCTTCATGTAGTTGCCATTTACCATAACCTTAGCGGATGGTGATTCGTCGAATCTTGCAAAGTATCTGCCTAGCATGATGAAGTCCGCACCCATAGCGAGTGCTAGTGTCATGTGGTAGTCGTACACGATTCCGCCGTCAGAGCAGATTGGAATGTACTCACCTGTCTTCTCGAACCACTCGTCTCTTGCTGCTGCAACCTCGAGCACTGCAGATGCCTGTCCGCGTCCAATTCCCTTCTGCTCTCTAGTGATGCAGATGGAACCGCCACCGATTCCGACCTTGATGAAGTCTGCGCCGCTCTTAGCGAGGAAGTCGAAGCCTTCCTTATCTACGACGTTACCAGCACCGATTTTAACTGTATCGCCGTACTTCTCTCTAACCCACTTGAGAGTTCTAGCCTGCCACTCTGAATATCCCTCGGAGGAGTCTATTGTGAGCACGTCTACGCCTGCCTCTACGAGCGCTGGGATTCTCTCCTCGTAGTCACGAGTGTTGATTCCTGCACCTACGATGAAACTCTTGTTGTCGTCGAGAAGCTCGTTTGGATTCTGCTTGTGAGAGTCGTAGTCTTTTCTAAATACAAATGCTACTAGGCATCCGTCCTTGTCCACGATTGGCAGCTGGTTTACTTTGTTCTCCCAGATGATGTCGTTAGCCTCGGATAGAGTGATTCCTGCGTTGCCATACACGATGCTCTCGAGAGGTGTCATGAACTCAGAAACCTTAGTATCTGTGCTAAGTCTGCTCACTCTGTAGTCCTTGCTTGTAACGAGGCCGACTAGCTTGCCGTGTCCTGTACCGTCATCTGTAACCGCTACTGTCGAGTGTCCAGAATTCTTTTTGATTGCGAGAACGTCAGCAAGTGTGCTGTCAGGGCTTTACGTTGGTATCACTTGGTACGAAGCCTGCCTTGTAGGACTTAACCTTCTTGACCATTGCCGCCTGGCTCTCGATTGACTGAGAACCGAAGATGAAAGAAATTCCACCCTCCTTCGCTAATGCAACCGCCATCCCGTCATCAGAAACAGCCTGCATTACTGCGGAAACAAGTGGAATATTTGCCTTGATCTTAGGCTCCTCGCCTTTCTTGAATTTAGTAATCGGAGTCGCGAGCGACACATTCTCAGGCCTAGCATCTGCGCTAGAATATCCAGGCACTAGAAGGTACTCGCTAAATGTTCTTGATGGTTCTGTTAGAACGATTGCCATTTTGCACCTCTCTCTTTCTATATATAAAAAAATCAAATTGAAATTAAAGATATTAATTGAAAAATTATAGCACAACAGGTCACTTTTTCGGTAGTGTTTGGAGCGGAAAATATAATAAAAAAGAATGTGACCGAGCACACTGCCCAGCCACACCTCTTATGATTTAATTTTGTATGTAATCACTAGCTGCGGTTACGCTCTGATTTCATATGTTCCTTCCTGTGGCTCATCGTATGATAGACCTGCAGGCTCGAACATTCCCTTTACGATTTCTGTTCTGAGCACGTAGTAGAGTTCATCCTCTTCATTAGCCCAGTGCTGAGCGTGAATGTCCATGTTACGTCTCCATGTGATGGAGTCATCTGTCTGACCTATCATTTCATTTACATTGTCGCATGGCATACCGTCGAGCAGTGTGTTATTGAGGTATCCGAAAGCTACATCTGCCTTAGTACCAGTTGGCACCGCATTTAGCTCGCCGAAGCGTCTCGCTGCCTGCTTTAGGTCCTCTACTCTTGCAGGGTTTGCTGCTGCGATAGTCTGAACTAGCTTCGCATATCTGCTCTCTGCATCTGCAATTCTTGCCTGAAGGCTGCCGTGAATGTTGTCAGGGTCAACCGCCTCTTCAAGCGGACGTCTATCGTAGCTGTGACACTCATTTGCAAGCTCCTCTGTCAGCTCGCTCCATCCCTCTGCCTTTCCAGCATCGATCAGAGCGTCTGTGAGGTCTTCCTGAAATATGATTTTGTCATATAGCCACTGATGTATAGGTCCTAGAAATAAACTCATCGTTACCTCCTATTTACCAAGGAATAGCTCGATATCGTCGTCTACTGATCCGATTCCTGCGATTCCGAAGTTCTCAACAAGTACGTTTGCAACGTTTGGCGAGAGGAATCCTGGTAGTGTTGGTCCTAGTGGATGTTCTTAACACCGAGGTATAGAAGTGCGAGAAGTACGATTACAGCCTTCTGCTCATACCAAGCGATGTTGTAGGCGATTGGTAGCTCGTTAACGTCGTCTAGTCCAAATACTTCCTTGAGCTTGAGCGCGATAAGTGCTAGTGAGTATGAATCGTTACACTGTCCTGCGTCGAGCACACGTGGAATTCCACCGATATCTCCGAGGTCTAGCTTGTTGTACTTGTACTTAGCGCATCCTGCTGTGAGGATTACTGTATCCTTAGGTAGAGCCTTTGCAAACTCTGTGTAGTAGTCTCTTGACTTCATTCTGCCGTCGCAGCCAGCCATTACGAAGAACTTCTTGATTGCTCCAGACTTAACTGCCTCAACTACAGTGTCTGCTAGTGCAAATACCTGCTCGTGTGCAAATCCACCCACGATTTCACCTGTCTCAATCTCTGTTGGTGCTGGGCACTTCTTAGCTAGCTCGATGATCTCGGAGAAGTCCTTAGTCTCACCATACTTGCCGTCGATGTGCTTGCATCCTGGGTATCCTGCTGCACCTGTTGTAAATATTCTGTCCTTGTAGCTATCTGCCGGTGGCACGATACAGTTTGTTGTCATCAGGATTGGTCCGTTGAAGCTCTCGAACTCTTCCTTCTGCTTCCACCATGCATTTCCGTAGTTACCAGCGAAGTGATCGTACTTCTTGAATGCTGGGTAGTACTGTCCTGCAAGCATCTCGGAGTGTGTATATACGTCTACGCCTGTTCCCTCTGTCTGTTCTAGAAGCATTTCGAGGTCCTTTAGGTCGTGACCAGAAATCAGGATTCCTGGATTCTTTCTAACACCGATATCTACCTTTGTGATCTCTGGGTTTCCGTAAGCAGATGTGTTTGCCTCATCTAGTAGAGCCATACCATCTACACCGTACTTACCTGTCTCAAGTGTAAGTGCAACTAGGTCATCTACTGATAGAGAATCGTCTAGTGTAAGCGCTAGAGCCTTCTGCATAAATGTATCAACCTCTACGTTGTCCTTGAGTAGAGCATTTGCATGCTTGCTGTATGCGGAAAGACCCTTTAGTCCGTAAGTGATAAGCTCTCTTAGAGATCTTACGTCCTCGTTCTCTGTTGCGAGTACTCCAACCTCTGGACTTGCAGCCTTTGCAGCGAACTCACCAACGCATCCGTTCCACTTAGCAGCCTCTGGAAGCTTGCTTGTATCGTCAAGCTGCTTTAGTAACTGCTCCTTACATGTAAGTGTCTCAACAATCTTTGCTGTGATTGCTTCGTCATCGAAGTTAGCATTTGTGATAGTTGTAAATAGGTTGAGCGATACTAGGTGGTTAACCTGCTCGCTTACTTCCTTGCCCTCAGCTCTTAGCTGTGTGGTTACTGCAGAAAGCCCCTTAGTTACGTATACGAGCAGATCCTGTAATCCTGCTGTCTCTGGAAGCTTGCCACAGACACCTCTCATAGTACAACCTGTGCCCTTTGCTGTCTCCTGGCACTGATAACAAAACATACGGTTTTCCATCTGTTTTCTCCTTTCAACTCTTATATAACGTCCATTTGTTTTTTGCTTTAATTAATGTTTGCTTTAAGTTTGTGCCACAAGCATATCATTAAAAAAGGACAGAATCTGTAACCAATGTTACAGTTCTATCCTTTTTGCATTGTTTTTCAATTGATACATTTAAATTGCGTCAATTATATTTGGATTATCAGTTAAGAGCCTCGATTTCTGCAGGATCAAGGACGTAAATCTTGCGCCCCTTTATCTCGATTAAACCATCGTCCTGCATCTTCATCAGCTCTCTGGAAACTGACGGTCTCGTCACTCCCAGGAACTCAGCTAATCCTTCCCTCGTCATATTGATGGGCTTGCTCATATCCCTGTCGTTATATACGAGTAGCATCTTGGCGATTTTCTGACGGAGCGTCGGACAAGAAAGTATCCTGAGCCTCATATTTAGAGCGTAAGCATTTCTCGCAAAGCTCATCAGCATGTTATTAATCATCTGATTGTGGTAGCCACAGTCATTGCCGCACGTTCCGGACATGAAGTCGCGCGGAAGCGATACGACCTTCGAATCGCAGGTTGCCTGTGCGAATACACCATACTTCTCTTTGCCGAGAAACAGCAGGATATCACCAAACACCTCTCCCGTATCAGTAAAGTTTCCGATGACTCTCCTGTTGCCGTCGAAGGAATCGTAACCGATCCTCACTCCACCCTCTAGGAGGATGTGGAGCTTAGTTGGTTCATCCTCTTCAGTGAATATCATGTCCCCTTTCTTGAATGATAGGCAGAGTGCACCACTGCATGTAAAGCAGTTGTGCACGTCATCTACCGTCATATTCTCAAAAAGCGGGCTCACCATGAGGCGTTCAGCTATTACTCTATCCGTCTTTGATGATGCTCTTGCTGCCATGTTCCTCGCCTATTACATCATGCCCATTCCGCCGCCTGCAGGCATAGCAGGTGCAGCTGGCATATCTTCCTTAATCTCTGAAATCCCTGCCTCTGTAGTGAGAAGCATACCTGCTACACTTGAAGCGTTCTGAAGTGCAGATCTTGTAACCTTAACTGGGTCAACGATTCCAGCTTCAATCATGTCTACGTACTCCTCTGTTGCTGCGTTAAATCCGACGCCCTTCTTGGACTCCTTAACCTTAGCAACGATTACGCTGCCTTCATAGCCTGCATTCTCGGCAATCTGTCTAACTGGCTCCTCTAGTGCTCTAACTACGATTCTCGCACCAGTCTTCATATCTCCGTCAAGGCTCTCAGCATACTCAGATACCTTGTCAATTGCACAGATAAGCGATGTACCACCACCTGCAACGATGCCTTCCTCAACTGCAGCTCTAGTAGCATTTAGAGCGTCCTCGAGTCTGAGCTTCTTATCCTTGAGCTCTGTCTCAGTAGCAGCTCCAGCATTGATAACTGCAACTCCGCCTACTAGCTTAGCAAGTCTCTCCTGCAGCTTCTCCCTATCGAAGTCAGAAGTCGAGTCCTCAATCTCGCCTTTGATTTTCTCTACTCTCTCTTCGATTTCAGACTTATCCCCAGCACCGTTAACGATTACTGTGTGGTCCTTGTTAACCTTAACTGTTCCAGCTCTACCGAGCATATCTACTGTAGCTTCCTTAAGCTCGTATCCTAGCTCCTCGCTGATTACAGTACCGCCTGCGAGGATTGCGATATCCTCCATCATAGCTTTTCTTCTGTCTCCAAATCCAGGAGCCTTAACAGCTACTACGTCGAGAGTTCCTCTTAGCTTGTTAACTACGAGTGTTGCAAGTGCCTCTCCGTCTACGTCATCTGCAACGATGAGCAGCTTCTTGCCAGACTTCATGATGTCCTCAAGAAGTGGAACGAGATCCTGAATGTTGGAAATCTTCTTGTCTGTAAGAAGGATGTATGGGTTATCAAGAACCGCTTCCATCTTCTCAGAATTAGCTGCCATGTATGGTGATAGATATCCTCTGTCGAACTGCATACCCTCAACTACGTCTAGCGTAGTTCCGAGTGATCTCGACTCCTCAACTGTGATTACGCCGTCAGTTCCTACCTTCTCCATAGCCTCGGAGATGAGTTCTCCAATCTCTCTCTATCTCCAGCAGAAACAGATGCAACCTGAGCTACGCTCTCCTTGTCATCTACTTTAACTGCGCTATTCTTGAGGTACTCAACTGCGACCTCTACAGCACCGCTGATTCCCTTCTTGAGAACCATTGGATTAGCTCCAGCAGTTACGTTCTTGAATCCTTCGCGAACGATTGCCTGTGTGAGAAGTGTAGCTGTAGTAGTTCCGTCACCTGCTACATCGTTAGTCTTCGTAGCAACTTCCTTAACTAGCTGAGCTCCCATGTTCTCTACCTGGTCCTCGAGCTCGATCTCCTTAGCGATTGAAACTCCGTCATTAGTAATTAGCGGAGATCCATACGCTCTCTCGATTAGAACATTTCTACCCTTAGGTCCAAGTGTAATCTTAACTGTATCTGCAAGCTTATCTACGCCTGCGAGGAGCTTTCTTCTAGACTCCTCTCCGTAATGTAAATCTTTTGCCATCTTAGCTTCCTCCTATATATATGCACCAATCATGGTACGTGATTAAATTCAAACTACTGACTTTACAGCCATGTATATATATGCCTCTCTTAGCAATGCCGCTATACCTCTATAGAGGCCAATCAATTACTCGATTACTGCCAAAATATCCCTCTGGCTCATGATGATATAATCCTCGCCACCATACTTGAGCTCTGTGCCGCCGTACTTCGAGAATATAACCTTATCTCCTACCTTTACTTCCATCTTCTCGTCTTCAGTTCCTGGACCTACTGCGAGAACTTCAGCCTCTTGTGGCTTCTCCTTAGCACTTGCCGAAAGTATCAGACCGCCTTCAGTCTTCTCAAGTGCTTCGCTACGCTTAATAACAACTCTTGCGCCTAGTGGCTTTATTCCTATACTCATTTGTAACCTCCTGATTATACGTTTTATTCGTATTGTTAGCACTCAATTATCAAGAGTGCTAAACTCTATAACATAATTTTACTCAGACCCCCATATGTTGTCAACACGGCACTATGAATTAAATGTGAAAAATATCTTCACTGCATACTTCTATAGTAATAGAACAGATACTGCTGTGCTATGCCGCCTAGTTCACCGAAGTGCTCATCAGCAAACTTCTGCATACCCTTGATATCCTTTATGTTAAAAGCCATATAGATCAACCATTATCTTCTTCATCCAGATATCAATTGGAAATGCCATAAAGTCTCTGAGACCGAATAGAAGTATGCAGTTTGCGACTTTAGGTCCAACACCAAGATAAGATAATAGAGCCTTTTGTTTCTCTTCCGTTGTTCCCGTAGGCACTCCCTGCTCAGCGAAATGCTTAGGAGCTGATACTAGGTATGCGTTTCTATATCCGAGCTTTTAAGTCCGCCAGCTCTTCGAGTGTAGCCCTCGATAGCTGCTCCGGCGTAGGAAATGCATATCGCACCTCGCCCATAAATTCACCTATCTCTGTGCCGTAGTTCTTCGCCAGCGACTCGATGCATTTCTTGATTCTAGGTATGTTGTTGTTCTGTGAGACGATGAAGGAGATGAGAACCTCCCAGTAGTCCTCGATTGAGTATCCTCGATGCCGTGACACACATCTATCGACTTTGCTAGCTTAGGATCACCAGCGAGAAGTGCTTTCTTCATCGCTCCATAGTCCGTATCCAGATCAAAGTAGCTATGCCAATACTTCTCACTACCGCCCGTGCACTCGATGATAAGCGAGCACGAATCGCCATCATGCTCGAGCGAAACGTGTGCCGCATGACCTCCTGCAACACCTATGTATGAGCCATCCTCACATTCATTCCAGCGAAAGCACTGACCACACTCGAACACGTGAGGTAGCTCTATATCATGTAAATTATCAAATCTAATAACCTTAATGTCGTTCATAACCCCCTACCTTTCATAATGGCTATTATACATGAATTTTCCGTAATGATTTATTGGAGTTCAAAATAAAAAGACCGCCAGAAGGCTTCTACAGGCGGTCACTTATGTTACAGCTATGCAAAATCAGTCGATTATCATAGTTACTGCTCCGAAATTAGTGCATTTTTCGCTATTGAAAATTTCAATACAGGTTTTCGTCACAGTGTTTTATTAACTGATTTAATATGCAGTTTTACTGTACAGTTTTATCGATTGCGAGCTTTACTTAACAGCAATAATTTCAACTTCGCAGAGTGCTCCTGCTGGAAGCGCTGTGATTGCAACGCATGATCTAGCTGGCTTTGACGTGAAATACTTAGCATACACTTCGTTGAAATCCTTGAACTCTGCCATATCTAGGATGTAGCAAGTGGTCTTAACTACGTTATCGTAAGTCATGCCGTTAGCCTTGAGGATCTCGCCTACATTTTTGCAAGCCTGCTCGCACTGACTCTGAACATCCTCGCCAGCGAACTTCCCTGTCTCAGGGTCGATTCCGATAGCGCCAGAAGCGTAAAGTGTATTTCCCGCCATCACTGCCTGTGAGTATGGTCCTAGAGCTGCAGGTGCAGTCTTAATATCAGTATATTCAAACATTTGTCTACCTCCGATGTAATTATATAGAGAAATATTTATTACGCTTTGATTGTAACACCGGGGCGCAGCCAGTTCAAACCGTTATGGAGCTGTTGCGACACCAATTCTGCTGATTTTCCACTGAGAAGTGTAGCTAGCGAAGCTGGAGCTATGGTGCAGAGATGATTCCCTTATCTTATATGAACTGAACACCTTGAACTCTGTTAAATAAACACCTTAAACTCCGCCCATATTCTTCCCTTCTTGGAGACCCCCGAGAGCTCAGAAAGTATCGCCTTACCTTTGCCACGGAGCACTATCGTGTCACCTTCATTGATACGCTTGTCTACCTTGGTAACTTCTTCGTGATTTACAAAAACGATGCCCCCTTTGATGGCTCTCACCGCTTCGCTCCGCGAGACATGGAACGCCGCTGACACCACATTGTCTAGTCTTGGCGAAGAAAGTGTGTCTCTAACCGCTTTCACCCTCTGCTCGGGTACTTCCAGTTCGCCTATATCAGAGACTGTAATCTGGAGATTTGTATGACCGGCACTGTGAAATTCGGCTAGAAGGAAATCCACAATTTCAGAATTCACAATCATGTCTGCACCATTGTCATTTACAAGGATATCACCGATCACAGACCTATCAATCCCTAGTGAAAGGACAGACCCGAGATAATCCCTATGCGTGAGCTTTCTGCCGCCTGGAACCACCTTGATGTGAAGCACCGAAAGCGGTGAAATCATCTCTAGCGCTTCCTCGAGAGTATCTGCGTATCCGTCTGGAACGAACATGATAATCCGTCTCTCTGCATCTTCATATCCGCCATAGAAATGATTTGACGTCGCTTCTCCCTCTCACGATGCGCATGGCTAGCGACTGCTCGTGCATGTTGAGAAATCCAGTAGTGGTGATGTAGTTACCTCGTTCGCACTGCTCGAGTTTGTCCTCTATTCGTGCTGTAATAATCTTGTCGTTATCCATTTTAATATCCTAATGAATTCTTTCTGTGATAGTTACCGAGTTTATGTACCCTCTATAGCTAATCGATTATTCGACAGGAAGCTCGCTCACTGCTGTGACCACGAGTTTGCCATCATGAGAGACGAACTCTATATCTACATTGGCAAACGCCATCTTGGAATGCTTACAAGGTTCCCTGTCGTACGCATCTCTTGGGTCAAGCTCTAATATCTTGATGAGCGGCTCTCGAAATTCTTCATCCACCTTCGCTATAAGCTCGTCAGGAAATTCGACTTTAACTGACGTTTCTTCTGCATTTGCAAACCCTTCATCTGCCTCTGTGATGATATCACTGTATGGGATATACGGCTTGATGTCGTATATCGGCGTGCCATCGAGTAGATCTGCCCCTTCGACGATGAGTCTGAGCTGACCATTATCATCCCGTATCTCTAGGAGCTTAACTGCAGACATGCCAAGTGAGTTCGGCCTATATGGAGACCTCGTAGCAAATACGCCCTTTCGTATATCCCCGCCAAGGCGAGGTGGTCTCACGGTAGGCTTCCACGCTGGATGCTCCTCGGTCATATCTATCTTAGTGTCCGAAAATCCCCAAATTAGCCAAATGTGAGAGAACTCTTCGAGTCCTCTCACAGCGTCAAGGATTATTAAATTCGTCGCCGAAAACTACCTCCGACTTCAGGCCGTGTACGAGCCTCGGCTGCCTCGGTATACCGTACTTCTGCTTGAAAGCTGATCTCATGACGGCAATCTGGCGAATCTCATGTATATCTTTCATCTTCCTGTCCTATACCTGATCGATGTATCATCTTATTAGAAGCTTACGCTTAGAAATGATCACTTCTAAGTCGACCTAGAGCAACTAAGCGTAGTACTACGCCCACACGAATTCCTTTGGCGAAGAACCTATCTCAAAGTGATACTTAACGATGCCAGCATCTAGCTTAGTAAATGGTCCGAAGCCAGGCTTTATTTTGATTCTATCTCCACTTATGGCAAAGGTAAACTTCTGCTGATTCATAGCTGTTGGTGCTAGGAGCGCCATCTCAACGCCCTTCTTGAACCACTCCGGAGTGTCCTCGTAGCTTGAAATCCTCGAAGATTTGCCATCGAAGACATCTTCTGGCTTCTTAGACTTCCTGCTAGCTCCCGTCGTGCGTCCATAACCTAGGGCTATTACGGCAACGATCTTCTCATCGTGACCAACATCTATAGCGTCCTTAACCTTCTTGTAGGTTCCACCTACCCAGCAAGTGCTGAGCCCATGCTGTACACAGCGAATTACTAGCTTCTCACCGTAGTATCCCGCCTTGTCATCGAGGTCTTCACGCTTCCTACCGACTACGGCAATGTAATTTTTAACATTTGAGAATTTGCCGTATTTTGCAAGTAGACTCGAGAATGCCTTTGGCTCATCCTGTATAAGCTGAAAATGCATATCTCCCTCGCGGTTACACTGCTGAATCATGACCTTAAGGTCCTCTGCTACCTTCGCATCGATAGACCTGTCCTCGTAAGCGCGCACGGAGTGTCTCACCTTTACACACTCTCTGATGTTCATAGCCCCTCCTCTAGTTGAATAATACCTAATTATAACACTAAGCGTCGATTGTGGACACCTTAAATGTTATATCATCAAGCGCTTTTAGAAGGACTCTCACGGTATCGAGTGAGGTGAGCGTAGTCACGTTATTTTCAGCAGCACACTTCCTGATGCGGCTGCCCATAGAATTCGCATCTACGGATCTGATGTCTCCGATGTTGATCACATATGTCACGTAACCCTGTCTGAACTCATCCATTACTGCATCCAGGCTGTTATCAGTGTGCTTGAAGCTTCTGGTTTTTACGCCATTATTCTTGAGGAACTGCGCCGTACCCTCTGTCGCCTCAATGTTGAATCCTAGATCGTAGAATCCTCTGATTAGTGGCAGTGCATCCTCCTTAGACTCATCGTTAATCGATGCAAATACCGTTCCGTAATTCTGCATTCTCATACCTGCTGCCTGCATGGCCTTGTAAAAAGCTCGCATCATATCATCGTCATACCCGATGGCTTCGCCAGTAGATTTCATCTCAGGCGATAGTCTTATATCCATTCCTGATAGCTTTGCAAATGAGAATGCCGGCACCTTTACGTACCATCTCTTCTTCTCGAGCGGCTTTAATCCCTTGAATCCCTGCTCCTCTAGGCTGATGCCGAGCATTACCTTGGATGCGATGTCTGCGAGATTGTATCCAGTAGCTTTGGATAGGAACGGCACGGTTCTCGAGGATCTTGGATTTACCTCGATTATATATACATTTTCAGAAGCATCGACGATAAACTGTATGTTGAATAGTCCGCAAATGCCTATCCCAAGACCTAGCTTCTCTGTATACTCTCTTATAGTTTCCTTAACCTTGTCTGAGATGGAGCATGGAGGATAGATACTAATCGAGTCTCCAGAGTGCACGCCTGTACGCTCAACTAACTCCATGATACCTGGGATAAATACATCTGTACCATCGCAGATCGCATCAACCTCGATTTCCTTACCGCGGATATAGTGGTCAACTAGCACTGGTTTATCTTCGTCAATTTCCACGGCTGTCCTCAGGTACTGTCTGAGCTGAGTCTCGTCCGCAACAATTCTCATCGCTCTACCACCGAGCACGAAGCTTGGTCTAACGAGCACTGGGTAGCCGATATCATTTGCAACAGTGCATCCCTCATCTATATCTGTTACCGCTTTTCCTTCTGGCTTAGCAATACCTAGCTTCTGGAGCAATTTGTCGAACTCGTCTCTATCCTCGGCAGCGTTAATTGCAGCGCAGTCGGTTCCGATGATCTTTACACCTCTCTCGTCGAGTGCATTTGCAAGGTTTACAGCGGTCTGTCCTCCGAGTGAAACAATTACTCCATCCGGTTTCTCTAGTCTAAGGATGTTCATAACATCCTCGATGCAGAGTGGCTCGAAGTATAACTTATCTGCCGTAGTATAATCTGTAGAAACTGTCTCAGGGTTATTATTTATGATTATAGCTTCGCAGCCTTGACTGCGGAGAGTCCTTACCGCCTGAACAGTCGAGTAATCGAACTCAACGCCCTGTCCGATTCTAATTGGTCCTGAACCAAGAACTACGACTTTTCTCTTGCCTGAATCCTTAGTCTTCTTGGTCTCACTTCCGTCAAATGTCGAATAGAAATATGGCACATATGCATCCTTAGATCCTGCACAAGAATCTATCATCTTGTACTCTGGGAAGAGGGACACTGCCTCGCGAAGCTTCCACACCTGCTCTTCTGTTACGTTCCAAAGCCTTGCAATTTCAACATCTGAAAATCCGTGCTGCTTTGCTATCCTCAGTCTTGCGACATCGTTTTTGTTAGCCTTTAGCTCGTTCTCGATAGATATGATATTCTCAAACATCCCTATGAAGTACTCATTTATTGCTGTCAGTTCACATATCTCCTCATTGCTCACTCCTCTTCTCAGGAGCTCTGCAATGGCAAATATTCTATCGTCACGACCCTCAGTTATGTACTCCTTCATCTCATCAGTATCCCAATCATCGAACTTCTCCATGTATATGTGGGAAACACCTATTTCAAGGGAGCGAACGGCTTTAAGTATGCTCTCTTCGAGATTCATACCGATGCTCATAACTTCTCCAGTAGCCTTCATCTGCGTTCCTAGCTTGTTATCTGCATCTGCAAACTTATCGAACGGGAACCTAGACACCTTGCTCACAACATAGTCAACGGCAGGCTCTACCGAAGCGGGCTGGTCTATAATCTCGATTTCATCCAGTGTCATGCCCACTGCAATCTTGGCTGTGATTCTAGCGATTGGATATCCGCTTGCCTTGGACGCAAGTGCGGATGAACGAGAAACCCTTGGGTTTACCTCGATTAAGTAGTATTCAGACGAATTTGGATTTAGCGCAAACTGCACGTTGCAGCCACCTTCTATCTGAAGTGCGCGGATGATCTTAAGCGCACTATTCTTAAGCATCTCGTTGTCTTCTTTACTTACGGTCTGGGTTGGGCAGATTACTATCGAGTCGCCTGTGTGTACTCCAACTGGGTCGAGGTTTTCCATATCGCAGACTGCGATTGCTTTATCAGTGCCATCTCTCATTACCTCGTACTCTATCTCTTTGAAGCCCTTGATACTCTTCTCAATTAGTACCTGATGAGTTGGTGAGATGGATAACGCACGCTTTATAAGCTCTTTAAATTCCTCTTCATCATATGCAAATCCACCGCCCGTACCACCGAGAGTGAACGCTGGACGGAGAACTACAGGGAAGCCGATTTCCTTTGCGATTTCAAGTCCATGCTCTTCGCTATTTGCAATGTCCGACTGGATTACCGGCTCGCCTAGATCTTCGCAAAGCTCCTTGAAAAGCTCTCTATCCTCAGCACGCTCGATGCTGCTACTCCTAGTTCCGAGAAGTTCTACGCGGCACTCCTTGAGCACGCCCTTCTTCTCGAGCTGCATAGCGAGATTAAGACCAGTCTGTCCGCCGATGCCTGGCAGAATCGCATCTGGCCTCTCGTATCTGATTATCCTAGCTAGATACTCGAGAGTAAGTGGCTCCATGTACACCTTGTCTGCCATAGATGTGTCCGTCATGATGGTTGCAGGGTTGGAGTTACAGAGCACTACCTCATACCCTTCTTCTCTAAGTGCAATACATGCCTGTGTGCCCGCGTAGTCGAACTCAGCCGCCTGACCGATTACGATAGGTCCTGACCCGATAACTAGAATCTTCTTGATGTCACTTCTTTTTGCCATTTTTTCCACCTTTCCTGTTCCACATCTACGTTAATTTTAAAAAAAAGACTTCGATCACTGGAATAACAATTCCAATGTCGAAGTCCTAATCTACGTTGCTATATTCAAGATACGAGTCGCGAAACATTCGCTTCTTCATCTCTCTCTCCTCTTTCTGTTATATGTGCTTCAATATTTTAAACCTTAAGTATTCTAGCACACTTATCCAGTTTGTCTAGAGGCAAATTAAAATTTTTTGAAAAAAATTTTTTTAACGCATTATCGAAAACTACACACAAATCGCAAATCACTTCTATTTACTGAGTTCTAGCGCATAGCTCACAGCAGATAGCGCATACATTGGTGCCGTTTCGGCTCTCATGATGCGTGGTCCAAGACCTATGCATACCGCTCCAGCCTCTGTAAACGCTTCTATTTCCTTGTCAGTAATTCCGCCTTCTGGTCCGAATATAAAGAGCAACTTCTCTCCTGCTGATACTTCTGAAAGAGCATTGGCGAGAACAGATTTTTCCCCATCCTTCGCCGCTTCCTCGTATGCAACGAAGACCTTGTCATACTCGTTGAAGCTCTTTATAAAACTCTTCTTGTCAGCGACAAGATTTATGCTCGGAACGATATTGCGCTTGCTCTGTTCAGCAGCTCCCTGTACAACCTTTTCAAGCTTTTCTGCTAGCTTGGCGAGCTTCTTGCCGTCCCACTTGACAATCGACCTATCTGCCGGAAAGCCGTATATCTCAGCTGCCCCGAGCTCCGTTGCCTTCTGCGCTATGGTCGAAAATTTATCGCCTTTAGGAAACCGCATGCGATAGTAATTTGAACTGGTAGCTCGACATTTTCATCTAACTCTTCTACGATCCGTATAGTTCTGCTCTCTGCATCTACAACTTCTGCAAGTCTCTTGATGCCATCTTGGAACACGAGAACTACCTCATCGCCAGCCCTAAGTCTCATGACCTGGAACATGTGCTTGATGGTATCCTTGTCCGTTATCTCAATAGTTTCAGCGCTAGGGCTGCCGTATATAAAGTACTGCTGCATTGCTGCTCCTTTAGTATATTAGTATTATTAGTTCAAGCCGTTTCGAATCGTCATTCTGTAACTTAGGAACTTAGGAATAATCGATTTAGGGTGTAGTGCGAATATATTGGGAAGCAGTGTCTACCAGCCACCGCCTCCGCCACCACCAGAGCCACCACCGACAGATCCGCCGCCGCCAGAGCTTAGACCTCCGCTGACATCTGCGTACAATGCCGATGATACTTTAGAAAATGCGCTAGATTGAACATGATGAATCATAATATCCATATTTATAAGGTCGTACATGTCTCCGCCTAACGCACTGTATCCAATATGTCCAGCTAGATTCTTAGGTTCAAACTTCTTTGCCCAAGCGTCGGTAAGCCCAAATACATAGGCATACGGAAGCACGTCGTAGAAATACGCTGGGTCTTCCTCAGCAAGGGCATTTATCCTATCAACCTCTGCTGTGGCGATAAATTCTTTGAAGCCGATAATCTCACCATAAAGCTTGGCACTATCCTTAGTTCTCTTGAGGAATCCTAATAGAATAAATGGTACAGCCAATGCATATACAGCTATTGCAGCTAGAGCATAAATCGTCATCTCACCGCCTGCAATCTTGTACAAAAACAATAACATAAACGATGATATCGCCAGATAGATAATTCCCCAGAACGCAAAGGATGTAACGCTCCTTATACCGCTTCTCGTCCTATGAAAATGATACTCTCTACACATCCTCTTAACAGGCAATCTCCAAAATGCATCAAGGATCACCGAGCCACCATATACGAATATCAAAATTCGCCAACCGGGTAGGTAGAACTCTCTATACATAGAAAGTGCGATTAGCATACCTCCTATAATGCAGCTGGTGATAGTTGCAATCTTCTCATTTTTCTGCGATTTCTTAGAGAATATCGATTTGTTGTCCGTGTACTCTTCAACTATTACCTTTCTAATAAGTTCACACTCTTTGCCTATGCGTTTGCTCGCTTCCTCTAGGCTCACAACCTTACCAAGTGTGCCATTCTTCGTGCTTCCAAATATAGTTTTGTAAAAAGTAACGGTAATCGGGGGCTCGTCATATACGTCGGGAATCCTGAGGCTCTCGAATTGATATTTTCCCTTCTTGTATTCCTCAATCGATATATACCCTTTAGATGCCAAATAAAAGAACATCGATGTGATATCTCTCTTATTTACTTCTTCGTCGACCAGATATCCGATTTCTCCAGGCGGAACACCTTTTGGTGGCTTAAAAGTGACGGGCGCAACAATTGGGTGTTCTTTTTCATTCAGAACCCTAAGCATGATAAGTAGAATGACACCGAGAATTGCCACTATTACGGTCGCATAGTTCACCCAGTACTTGCTAGGCGCTTTATACCAGTAGCCTTTTGGAGTATCTACGAGCAATGTCGCACCATTATTTGCAGGCAAGTTCTGAACGCTATATTCGATTATATTTTGTTTCTTGTCGTAGGTCCATGTACCGTACATATTATACGTGCTCTTGTGCGGGCCACTATACCCTTTCATGCCGCTGTACGGAAAATGTTGCGGCAAGCACACAGAAACTGTTGCCGACTTGATATCTGTTGCCCATTCCGACGGAAGCACATCCACATATATGTCGTTAGGATTATTCTTGCGCTCGTAATTAGCAAGGGTATAGATGATGGTGTAATCTTTAACGCCAGTAACCGTCTTCTTTTTATCACCGATTTTAATCTGCATTTGGTTATCTCTATACAGATTCTTGATCTTGTATTTGCCTCCATCTACAGATACATCTTTGATCTTGTACCCCTTGCCGAAAGGAATGTTTCTGACTATACCGTGCTTTGGGTCGGTGAAATTCACCTTAATCTTCTCTACGACTACGTATGAATAGTCATTTCTAACATCCACAGTCACATTGTAGCTGAGGGTAGAATATCCCGTGCCAGTGTCAACATCTCCTGAACTGAAATACCTTGTTAGGCCTGAAATCAGCCATATTGTAGCTAACAAGCCGATAGATACAATAGTTGCTATGCGGTCGTTTCGTTTTTGTCCATAAGTTGTTCCTGTTGTTATTGTTTAAAGGATTAATAACCCACATGAAATCATTAGGCCAGACTGCCTATGAAGTGCGGATATCTATTAATTCACTTCAGCTTTGGAATCTTCAATCACAGCTCGCTCTAGTAGTTCAAGAACGTATACGGGAGCTTGCCTGCGCCCACTTTCCCATTGCTCAATAGTTCTTACTGGGATGTTATATTTCTCTCCAAATGCCGCTTGCGATAAGCCGAGGAGCTTACGCATCTCCTTTAGTTCCATTATCATTATCTCCTCTTTTATGTAACTCTTATAGAATAACTTAATGATACAACATGTGGGTTGGATGTGTAAGGGTGTAAAAAGAATACCAGTAAATATGTGCGCTACAGAAATATTTGTGTGGCAAATACAATTTAATATATTTCCTATATTTCGTTACAGTTTATACTCTTGAGAGGTAATTTCTTATGATATACTCACACTAATAGAGGGGGTGTTATGTATGCAAATGATTCCTGTAGTATCTAGCAATCTTGAGGCTATCGGCTATGACTCTGAAACTCAAATACTGCGAGTAATGTTCAAAGAAAGTGTCTACGATTACTTTGATGTTCCACAATATGAATTTGATAATCTATTGAATGCCGAATCTAAAGGTAAGTATCATGCTGCTCATATAAAATTTTCATATCGCTATAAACGCCAGTGAGCAGATAATGCTTTTATAATCCTCATATGAAGCCATTTCTAAAGAAGATATAACCATAATATGGTCTGAATTTTCAAGGCATTCAGATAGTTTTTACCAACACGTTTTGTCCTATGGCCCTTATTTTAAGTAAAGCAAAAACGGTTTAGGTGGGACCGGCGGATGTCGCCCACATTTCTCGACCCACCAATACCGGTGGCGCGTTGGAGCCGGATACTTTTCAACCTCTAAACCGTTTCTTACTGACTTTATTGTATGATAAATGGTCATATAATTCAATTAATTTAATATAACTCCCTTTGCATACTTTTTAGCTAAATTGCACACCCTAATTTTGTTCATCACATTCAGATAATATAACCTCTCCATTACCACTCACATCAAAAAATCCGACACCGTGTTTTAACGCAATTTTAAGCATAGTATTATATGCGTCCTCTGCTAGTGACCATGCAAAACATGCATATATCACATCTTTACCAATACAATAGTCTGTAATGCGATTTGCAAGATCTTCATCATTTTCTATTTCATCATCACTAAGAGCAAATTCTCCTTCCATCGGTGGAAATACTTGTATCATATCCATAAACCAGTTCTTTAGATTAGCTGAGCTTACTTCTATCGAATCATAATTATGATCTTCCACTCCACTTGATTTTCGTACCATTTTATAAATTCTGTCTTATTATTTGGAGCCTGTGCTTTTTCGAAAACCATTAAATCGTAACTCATAATTTCTTAGACCTCCTTATTCATTAACTTATTTAGGTTTAATAAAAGACCCAGGACCTAAGATTCCCGAGTATGTTTCATGCTATATTATACAATATACACAGATTATACATAAAATTATATAAAATATCACTCTCCTAATGTGATATGACCACACAGAGAACGACAAAACAGGTCAATTTATAACACCTATAATATAGCTAAAAAAAGAGAGGGAGCTACCCTCTCAATCTGTCGACTCACGTGTACACGGTAGGGCATCACACTGCCCAATTCATTAACACTACGGTGCGTATAGCACTTTGTTAGTAAAAGGCAACCTATAACAGACTGCCCCTCAACCGCAATCAATACGGTTCTCTCAATATTATTATAGCATGCTGAACCCTATTGCGTCACTTCCGCCAACGTTTTCGCCATCATCAGCAAATAACTGTAGCTCCCATCTCTTTAGTTCGTTTAGCATAATTCTTTCCTCCATGTGTTTAATGTTGCAATGCTTAACAAAAATGATTCCATTGAGTTTAGAGACTTCAATGCTTGGTCTAATCAGTTATAACTTTTACATAATTGGGATAACTTGATGCGATCCCATTAATGCCAATTAAAAAAGAGCGAACGAGCAACTTATACTCTCCGCTCACATATCCATTAGGCTTTATATAGCAATATCCTGCCTCTGAAGAGGTTTTGTATGTTGAGTCGGTTAATTCCATAGCCGACTCTACCAACGTTTGATATAACGCAGATATTCCCGCACAAACGATATCCGAGCCAAGCGGTAAGTATCCCGCATGACCAGTCACCTCCACAGAGTAGTTATTAACTTTCACATGTATCATTATCTGCCCTCAATAAAAAGACCCGGGGCCCGAAGGTCACCCGAGTACGTTCCATTATTTTGTTTCTATTCTACAGTCACATTGCGCTCTATATGTCGACTAGCGCCACAATGACTACAAGTAAACCACGAATTGTATTTTACCGCGGGGTTACTTGGCACCCAATATCCCTTGTGACAATGCGAACACGGTACCCGATCAGAGGCTTTTGTTGTCTCTAACAAAATCAAATTGTTCATAGTTTCCATATCCTCCTTCCTCCCATTTTAATTCTGGATAAGTGTCCTGCGCGAGTTTCTTAACATACTCCCACTCATTCGGTTTCAGGTAATCTCTGCGCTCCTTATGCATTTTTTCCATAGCGAAACATATTGCTTCCGCATGTTGACATTTTTCTATACCAAATCTGTAATGTGCCATTTCATGTACAATTGTTTGAGAAAAAACAAGTTTATTCTGACACTGCCTTGCATAAATATCTATTCTGTTGCCGTCTTGCTCTCCTCGAGCCCCTGTTGGATGCATACGCATATTAATAACGTTGATAATAACATCGCTGTTTTTAATTGCATTGATTGTATCAATGCCCACAGGACTTTTCAACAATTCTTTTCTTGCATCTTCTAAAGAATAAATCCACATTGATTCGTGTATATCTTGCTTTATGGAATCATCAAAGCTTTTCGCATAATTCACATCGCCCTCTGGTCCCATACTAGCAGATGTGCTACACCTGCAGTTAGGATGCATTGGCGGTGCATTTTCGCTTATTAGCATTTCTGAAACCTTGAATATCTTACCGTCTAGCGGTCGACGGGTGACCCCATCTGTTCGTACCGAGACTAGGAGAGCAGTAGAAGAGCTTACGCCCAGATGGTAGCTCAATAGTGAAGTACTTAAGAACGTTAATGATATCTAGTTCAGACCTTAGCGTGAGACCGTTAAGGTATGTAGTATCGCCTGTGTCTATAGTGTGTATAGCGAGCTTGTTCATCCTATCCCACAGCTGCACTATGTTAGGGTTAGCCGCACGCCACTTACTCACGATATCGGGAAGTTGCAGGATACCCTTAAACTTCCAAAATCCGACTTAGAGCCGTATTGCTTTAGACATAGCTATGTAACTGACCTTGCACATATTCCTAGCGTGACAATTGCAAATATTAAGCGAATTGCGGGACACTCCCTTGAGGGAATGACAGACCGCTACACGCATAGCAGATACGAGTAAGCTATAAAGGTACTCCCTATGCTGGAGAAGTATTGGAACGATATTGCATTTATTTACGGACATAACGAAAACACGGTAATATACACCGATTATGCATAAATTTGCACTCCTTAAATGTGACACATGTCACACATGGCACGACAAAACAGGTCAATTTAGAACACCTATAATATAGCTAAAAAAGAAAAGCCTTGTAACTTCAATAGTTACAAGGCTTTTCTCTGTTTATATTGGTACCGCATCCGGGAATCGAACCCGAGATTCAGCCGTGAGAGGGCTGCGTCTTAACCTCTTGACCAATGCGGCATATATTCGTGTCACGAGTGCGACACGAATTAGTATACATAATATCTCAGAACTTGTCTAGTACTTTTTTCGTTTAACTAGGATTTTTTAGTTTCACTATTTTCCAGACTTCACTAACAAATCCTCGGCAGCAGCTCTCCGCTTGGAGGTGGCAGCAGCGTTTCAGTGCCTATTTCCGTGGTCATCACAACGTGACCAGGCATCTCTTTAGTTACCTCGCCTATTACCACCGCACCCTCTGTATGCTCGGAGCTGTGCAGTGCCGCGAGTACAGCGTCAGCGGATTTTGTAGGGACGAACATAACCAGTCTACCCTCGCAAGCAAGATAAAGTGGCTCTAGCCCGAGCATGCCCGTGACACCAGCGACTTCAGGATTTACAGGAATGGATTCAGTATCGAGCTTGATTCCGACATCGCTCTGGTCAGCAATCTCATAGAGTACAGTCCCTACTCCGCCGCGCGTCGCATCCCTTATAACGTGGATGTCTGGTGCGGCTTCAAGTGCAGCATTTACAGCATTCCAGAGCGGCGCACAATCGCTCGTCACATTCGCCTCCATGCCAAATCTGTCCCTCTCGAGTAGAATCGTACAGCCGTGACGGCCAACGTCTCCAGTCACGATGATCTTGTCACCAGGTTCAGCCTTTGCACCAGCTGGATTAACACCTTCAAGTATCTCGCCTACTCCAGTAGTTGTAATAAATACGCCATCCACCTTGACCTTTGCCAGCAACCTTGGTATCGCCAGATACGATTGAAACACCTACCTCATGAGCCGTCTCAGCCATTGACTTAGCGATGCGTTCCAGTTTCTCAACGGGGAAGCCTTCCTCTATTACAAATGCACAAGATATGTAGAGTGGCTTTGCGCCCATACACGCGAGGTCATTTACCGTACCGCATATCGAGAGCTTTCCGATATTGCCGCCAGGGAATTCTGCAGGAGATACGATAAATCCGTCCGTGGACATCGCCATCCTGCCGACTGGAGGTGGCAGCACTGCCGCATCGTCCGCTGTCAGGTATTTGTTGTCGAAATATTTCTTGAAAATCCCACCGATCAGGTCATTCGTCTGCTTTCCACCTGCACCGTGCGCTAGGGTTATTGTTTGTTCCATATGTCGCCTCCGTATTTATAAAACGCCGAACATGCGCCTTCGCTAGAAACCATACACGCTCCTATCGGATGCTCTGGCGTACAGCCCTTACCGAATACCTTGCAGTCGTAAGGCTTGCATTTGCCGAGTAGCACCTCTCCGCATCTACATGCTGGATTTGGCTTACCTTCTATCTCTGGAAGATTGAATTTGTACCTAGCATCGTAATCGCGATACTCTGGCCTAAGCTCAACACCTGATTTCTCTATAACGCCGAGTCCTCTCCATTCTGAATCGCAAGGCTCCATGACTGTCTCGACGAGTTTCTAGCCGCAGGACTTCCCTCTTCAGTTACCACTGCTGGATAGCAGTTTACTGCGAAAGGTTTGTTCTCTTCTATTTTCTTGATGATCACCGCAAGTGCCGTCAGCACCTCGGATCCCGAGAAACCAGCGACCACTCCAGATATTCCGTGTTCATCACGGAGTTTATAGTATTCCTCCATACCAGTCATCGTGCTCACATGACCTGGATATAGAAATGCATCCGCACTGCCCTTGAGCGCTAGATAAGCGTTATACATCGTCTTGTTGGCTGTCAGTATCGAGAAATTTTCAATGCCCTGTGCCTTCGCTTCACGAACCGCTATCACGCTCCCAGGCGTTGTCGTCTCAAATCCAACCGCAAGAAACACGACTTGCTCCTCTGGGTGCTCCTTCGCATACTCGAGCGAGTCGAGCGGTGAGTATACAACACTTACCTTCGCCCCCTTGCTGCGAGCCCCTGCAAGGCTCATCTCCGTTCCGGGAACTCTAATCAGATCTCCGAAAGTCGTTATAGTCGCTTTCTTATCCAGCGCCAGCATCACGGCCTCATCGATATACGAAACTGGCGTAACGCAGACTGGACATCCTGGTCCTGAAATAAGCTCGATGTTATCAGGTAAAAGCCTTCTGATTCCAAGCCTAAAGATCTCATGTGTATGAGTTCCACAGACTTCCATGATTCTAAGCTTCGGGCCGTCGTAGGAAGTGACAATGTCGCGAGCTTTCTTTGTACTCTCGTTAATTGTCATTTAGCTCCTCCATGACCTTATCTGCCTCTGCCGCCTCATCTGCCGCAACTCTTGCAATGGCAAGACCCGCGTGCACCATCACATAATCTCCAGGAGCGAGGTCTGAAATCAGCTCTGCAGAAACCTTTCTCTTAACGCCGCCAGCATCGATGACAGCCATATTATTCTCTATATTAGCAACCTTTGCTCTCAATCCCACGCACATTTGTGCACCTCCGTCATTTTCTAATCTCTATATATTTTATACCCATGTGCAGCCTTGTGGCTGTACTATTTATTGTTCTTCATTGTCAAGCGCAGCTATTCCGACTGCCGCTTGTCCAAGTGCTATGCCACCGTCATTTGTCGGTACAACTGAATGTTTCAGCACTTTGAAGCCTTCGTTCTCGAGCCCTCTGTCTACGAGCTTAAGTAGCAGTAGATTTTGGAATACACCGCCAGACAGTGCGACTACATTTACTCCGCATCTGGTGCGCTGATAGCAGCACGCAATTACTATCATGTCTGCCAGCGCCTTGTGAAAGAAGTACGCTAGCTGGTCAGTATCCTGGTCGGACAGACTCCTTGCGGCCAGTTCCATGAGCAAGGTGTCTGTGCACAGTTCGAACTGCTCTTCGTCGATATTCATCAGCCTGCCCTCGTAAGGCGCTAGGCTTATTCCTTGTGCTTCGGCGCGTTCAGCTGCAAACTGGAGCGCCATCGAGGCCTCGCCTTCGAAGGTGCTGGCTGACTTTATGCCGAGCACTGCGCTTACTGCATCGAAAAGGCGTCCTGCGCTTGTAGACTTCACTGTATTTATATTATTGCCTAGCATGAAGTCGATGCTCTGCCTACCCTTTTCGTCTCCAAGCCCGAGTGTCTCTCCTATACGGTTTGCCGCCTCGCGTCCAAGCGCTGTGCTAATCATGGAGTAGGCAATCCGCCAGCCCTCCTTAGAGGCAATATCTCCGCCAGCATGTATAAACGGTGCAATACTGCCAACACGCTCGTATCTGCTCTCATCTCCAAGCAGGAATTCACCGCCCCAGATAGTTCCATCAGGTCCATATCCAGTTCCGTCAAAAGTCACTCCCAGAGCTGTCCCCTCGTATTCATTCTCTGCCATGCACGATACCATGTGTGCATGATGATGCTGCACTTCCATAACGGAACACCTTCTCTCTCTGCAATCACCCTAGCCATCCCACTCGTGTTATAGCCTGGGTGCATATCTCCCACAATTATGTCTGGATGAATCTCTAGTAGCCTTTCCATACGAGTTGTCGCTGCTTCAAGTGCTCTCACACTTCTCATATCCGCCATGTCGCCTATGTATGGTGATGGATAAAAAAGCCCCTTATCGCCTAGGCAAAATGTATTCTTTAACTCTCCACCTATTCCGAGCACCGCATGGGAGCTTTCACTCTTCGCTACTATTGGAAGCGGAGAATATCCTCTCGACCTTCTGATCATATAAGGCTTGCTTCTGTAAAATGCCATAACCGTATCATCCGCTCTTATCCGTATATCTCGCGAATTCGATAGTATGATATCGCACATCGGCGATAGATACTTAAGCGCTTCCTCATCGTTCATGCATATCGGAGCTCCAGATGGATTTCCGCTAGTCATCACCAGCACATCAGATATTGGCTCATCGTCTGGATAATCGAAGAGAAGCATATGAACTGGTGTATATGGCAGCATCACGCCCAAATTAGGATTGTCAGGTGCTACAGATGCTGCGATTCTGGAATCAGCGCTTTTTGAATCTGCTGAGCCAGTATGTCTAGGAATCAGTATTATCGGCTTTTGCGGGCCGGTAAGCAGTGGCTCCATCTTTGGCTCCAGCTTGCACTCGCGCCCGACCACTTCGAGGTCCCGCATCATCACAGCAAACGGCTTCATCGGGCGCGCCTTCAGCTGTCTGAGGCTCTGGACCGCTGCTTCGCTTCCGGCGTCGCAGCAGAGGTGGAAACCGCCTATCCCCTTGATGGCGGCGATGCCGCCATTCCTGATCACAGCCCTGGTTTCAAGAAGCGCCGCCACGCCATATGCACCCTCTGGGCGGTCCTGTTCATCAGCGTTATCTGAGTCCGCCGAGCCATTCATGTCATAGGGGCGTTTCGAATCAGCTGCCATGCCTTGTACGTCAGACTCAGAAGCCCTGCCCACGAGGGTGTAGAGCTCCGGCCCGCAGTCATTACAGCATACAGGCTGGGCATGATAGCGCCTCGAATTTATATCGGAATACTCGTCACTGCAGGCCTCGCACATTGGAAAACCAGTCATGCTGGTTTTCACCCTATCGTAAGGCATTGAATCTAATATAGTTAAACGAGGACCACACTGAGTGCAGTTTATAAACGGATGGAGATACCTCCTGTTATTCTTATCAAACAGTTCCTTTGCACATTCAGGGCAAGTTGCTATGTCAGGCGATACGAATATCTGCCCTTCTTCGTGCTTGCTCAGTGCAATCTTGAATCCAGAGTCTATCGATATATCTACAGGACTATCCATTACCTTAACTTTGACGATTGCAGATCTGGCAGGTGCTTCAGCTTCAATCGCAAGCACGAATTTATCTAATTCAGATTCTGATGCCTTGGCAAATATCTCAACGTAAGAGCCCTTGTTACAGACGCTTCCAGATATCCCATATCTATCCGCAAGTCTGCTCACAAAGGGTCTAAAGCCAACGCCCTGAACTATTCCATAAATCCTAATTAATCTACATACCAATTGCAATCACCAACATCTATCTATTTCACTACATCTCCAGCTTTCTGCCAGTATTCTTCGTCTGAGCTCGAAGAGTAAAGAGAAGCCGAGATTGCAAAGTGAGGAAGACTGAGGAAAGTGCCCTTCCATCCTGGAAGCGCTCTCTTGATAAGGGGATCACCGATCACCATATCGTATCCCTCAGAATCTACGAGCTTCATGAGCTCATCCTCTTCATTTAACTTAGTATCATGCACCTGACGAACCTCTTTGCTCATCATGAACCAGCTCGCAACATCTACGCGCTCTAGTGGCTTATCCTCGGAAGTCCTTATAAGCACGTCTCTAAGCGAATTTGCAAAAACCTGCTGATGCACTATCAGCACCTTCCGAGGCTCGTACACTATGAGCTTGCGAGAGAACTCATCCGCACGATCCTGCGGCAGAGGATAACATATCTCATATGGTACGCCATACTTATCCGATAACCATCTCGCGGGCTTTACACCGCCAGGAGATACGACGATATTTCTATCCACATGTGCAGCAGCAGCCACATCTTCTAGCGTATCATTCATGCCATAGATAACTGGGTTATCCACGCCCTGCTCGCTAAGTGCAGTCACCATATCGTCGTAGTCACCACTTCCGGGAGTGTCGAGCGGCGTAAAGCCTATTACTCCAACTCTCTCGGAAGCGTTACTCTTATCAATCTTACCTAACTTCCCTAACTTGCCCAGTTTTCCTAGTTCTTCCAAGCTAATGGCTTTTTGCTCAAGACTGCCATTTGCGATGAACCTTGCTCCTGATCCACCTTCTTCATACAAGTAGTTCTTAAGTATCTGCAGAAACGCTCTACTAACACCTTCGTCATACATGTCGATTCCATTAGTCTCAACAGGCACAACTGGCACCTCGTAGTCGGTCTCCATGAGGCGCTTTAACGCTCTATAGTCAGTAGCGATAACTGCTGGTACAGGTGTCCCGATTAGACCGACAAATTTAGCATCTATATCTCCGAGCGCTTCCTTAGTCTTTGGATGAGAAGCTCATCACGACCGAGAATCGCATCTAGGTCACGAAGAGCTGCACTAAATATCGCACTCTTTTTCTTATCCCAACGCGGCTCATCATATCCGCAGATATTTCCAACGCATCCACCAGCATCCATGATTATCAGCATACCACCGTAGTGAAACAGCACAGAGACCGCTCCAGACTGGTCTGGCGTAAACGGCGATAGATATTTTCTAAGCCCTTTCATCAGCGAGCCTCCTCTCTATTGCCTCTACAAAGTGCACTAGTCCCTTGTATCCAAACGGCTGAATCTCGTTATTCCAGTGCACATTTATCGACTCTGGATAGTAGAACTGTGCATCTATACCGATTGAAATATCAACCTTTTCCGAACCATCATAGTTCATCATGGTCGGCGACATAGTCGAGTACACCTTGAGGTCTGGATTGTAACTAGCTAGTTCTTTGATAAAAGGGAAGTCATCTTCACTTATATTTGCAAATACAGATTTAACGCGTAACCCCAGCTTCTCGAGGGCAAGCGCCATCTCTATCGAATTTCCGTTTACGACCTGTCCTATTGCAAAGGTCTTTCCTGCACAGAGTTCCTGAAGCCTGTTACATGCCTCACTCGCCTCTTCAAAGTACTTCGAATCATCGATTTCCACTCCGAGTGCCGAAGCGAACAGTGCATACTGACGCTGTATTCTATCTATCTCATACACCCTTGTCAGCTCCACATAAGGGATTCCGAGCTTTGACTCAAGTGTGAATGCTGCTTTTCTAGCCTCTGGATGAAGTATGATATTGAAATCTGCCCCGCCCATCTCCATGTATTCTTCGAGGGTTTCTTTTCTCCCTACCTCGTGTATGGTCTTGATTCCCATCTGACCGAGGATGTCATAAAGGTCAGAACCGTCCTCGAGATGTGTAAAATTACCGAGCAAATTAACTGTCCCACCTGTCGGCTTTCTCTTCTCAAGCAGAGAGTAAATCGCCTCTCTAACAGCTACCATCGGTGGGTTCTTACCCTCACGCATAAGCGCATACATATATGTAGGAACAACATGAATTCCCGTGCGTTCCTCAGCCTTTCTACAGACACGCTCTAGGTCAGTTCCGAGCAGCGCATCGACGCATGTGATGCAGATAACCACAACCTTAGGCTTCACTTCACAGACTTCATAGATCTCCTCGATAGCCTCTGGTATATCGGATAGATGTCTACCTGTGACGAGGTCATTTTCACTCATCTGAAGGAAAAACATCCTCTCACTATATCCGCCTTCGTCCGCCAAAATCGTGGTATTACGGCCACAGCAAGCTGGCGCAACCACGAGCATTACAGATTCTGGTATTACTACTCCTGCTCTCTTAACTCCAAATCCCTGCGCACCTGGCGAATTGTACATCAAGGTCGCTGGTGAGCTATACACGAGATGCTCGTTGCTCACTAGCTCAGTCGGAATACTGCCAGCCTCAGCGAGCGCTCCTATTGTCGCGAAATAAGTGTCTCTCGCCATTACGAATTCTCCTTAATCAGGTAGTCTGCTAGGGCAAAGAATCTCTTTGCGATATCCGACTCAGGATTGCCCTCAATCACGGTCTTGCCCTGATCTTCCCAGTCTATGATTTCCTGACTGCGTGGAATCTCTCCTACGATTGGTATTCCTGCTTCATCTGCAAAAGCCTGCACCTTATCCGTCTCATTCTCGACATTGCGGTGGTTGAGCACCACACCCTTTACCTTGGCATATCCACGGTCTGCGAAATTATCTACAGCCGTCTTAATATTATTTGCCGCATAGAGAGCCATCTTTCACCCGAAGTTACGATGAGTATATCCTCTGCAAAGCCCTCTCTGATAGGCGCAGCAAATCCTCCACAGACTACGTCACCGAGCACGTCATAAAGGACTACATCTGGATTGAATCTGCCAAAAACATCTAGATCATCTATTAGATTAAAAGTCGAGATAATACCTCTACCCGCACATCCGATGCCCGGTGTTGGGCCACCAGTCTCGATACATTCAACTCCTCCAAATCCAGTTTTAACCATCTCGTCGATAGTCGGTTCATCGTCGTTATCTCTCATGAAGTTCATAACCGGAATTAGCGGATTGCCACCGAGAAGATTGATAGTCGAGTCGGCCTTTGGATCACATCCAATCTGAACCACCTTATACCCCTTAACTGCAAAGGCTGCTGCGAGATTCGCAGTCACTGTCGACTTTCCGATACCACCCTTACCATATATTGCTACCTTAATCATTTATCCCCCTACACAAAAAGACTTCAAACCACACAGGTAGAAGTCTCCGAAAACAAATTCATACCACTCGGGACACCTTGTGGTTGGTCTTCATTTAATTAATTAAAATTATACTATCGCTACATATTGTAAGCAATAAAAGGTATTTTAATCACAATCGTTTACAATTTTTTTAGTGACTGATAAAATATTTTAAATACATTTTATCTCTTTATACCTATCAAAAAGGCATAAATTGATGAGGTGAAATTTGTTTTTTAGGAAGTATTTCTCAATGAAAAGAATTGCAATATACGGAAAAGGCGGAATTGGAAAATCCACTACCGTCTCTAATATGTCCGCGGCACTCGCTGGAAAAGGATATACGGTCATGCAGATTGGGTGCGATCCGAAAGCTGATTCCACGATTAGTCTTCGTCAAGGAAGGAATCTCACTCCAGTTCTCGATACTTACAGGGATAAGATCAAAGACATTCAGCTTGAAGATATGTATACCATCGGCTATAACGGCGTTATCTGCGTGGAAGCTGGTGGTCCAACTCCTGGCATTGGCTGCGCTGGACGAGGCGTTGCTAAGGCGCTAGATCTGCTCAAGCAAAAGAATTTCGAAGAAGTGCTCCATCCCGATGTCGTCTTCTACGATGTGCTTGGAGACGTAGTATGTGGCGGTTTCTCGATGCCACTTCGCAAGAATTATGCGGACAACGTATATGTCATCTCTTCCGGGGAGCAGATGGCGATATACGCAGCTATGAACCTCGGTCTAGCGATGGAAAATTTTAAACGCAGAGGTCACAACGGACTCTCTGGAATAATTGCCAACAAGCGCAATGTCAATGGTGAAGATGAGAAGCTTCAGACACTCAGTGAAGACCTCGAGTGCCCGATAGTCGGAACTATCGAGCAAAGCATGGTGGTGAAAAGAGCATCTGACGATGCCCTCACTGTCGCCGAAGCTTTTCCCGATGACCCGATGGTTGACGTATATACTAAGATAGCGATGGAGATTATAAATAGGGACTAATATGCTGATTGATTTACACAAACCCGATATTAATAAAGCGAAGGTGAAGCTTGGGGACCTCGATACCCTGACTCCTTTTCCGCGCAAACTTGAATATTCATGTCCTTCGCGCGGTGGCTGGACTATCGCACATACACCGATGATTATTCCTGGCTCGCACATGATATACATCGGAGCGTCAGCCTGTCTACGCGGCGTAGTTCTCTCTGCTGCCGAGTATGAGGGACTTGATAGATTTTCGATGGTACTCATTGAAGAAAAGGATATTCTGAGTGGCAACATGGAAGAGCTTTTTATCGAAGGCGTTACTGACATACTGAATAAACTTGATCACAAGCCTACGTGCGTGCTCCCTTTTACTGGCTGCATTCACTACTTCTTAGCCACGGATATCGAATATATATATGACGAGCTTTCGGCTCGCTTTCCAGATATCGACTTCATCTCTTCGCAGATGACACCGACTATGAAGATAAACGACCACACACCTGAAGAGGACATGTGCCGCTCGATGTATCTGTGCATCGAGGAACAACCGCTTAATGATAAAGTCGTTAATTTCATCGGCGATAGTTTTCCGATTGACAGGTCTGGTGATCATATGAAGCTGCTGCATGATAACGGTTTCCGTGCCCATGACCTAGCTTCAATCGATGATTACGCTGAGTACAAGGCTATGGGAGAGAGTTTTCTCAACATCTACTCACTTCCTATCGCGAAGTGGTCCACTGAATGCCTTGAGGAGAGGCTCGGTCAGAAGAGCCTGTACATGCCGTACACTTACGACTACGATGAGATTGACAGTGATATGAGTGCGCTTTCTCAGATTATCGGAGCTCCTGCTCCTGATTTTTGCATCACTTCGGGCAGAAGCTGATGAAGCTCTAAGAGATGCACTTTCTGTTATCGGAGATGCACAGATTGCTATAGACTTCATGAGCACGCCGCGCTTTTTGAGCCTTGCAAAACTCCTGCTCTCACGAGGCTTCAACGTGACTGAGATTTATGGAGATGCTCTAACGTCAGATAGCAAACCTGATCTCGAGTGGCTGCAGCAAAATCATCCAGACATTCCGCTGATTGCAACTCAGGATTTTCGTGCACGCTTCTATCCACGAGATGAAGCTGAGGGTGGCAAGCTGCTTGCAATAGGTCAGAAAGCTGCGTATTTTACTGGCACTAACCACTTTGTAAATCTAATCGCCAACAACGGCTGGTATGGATATGACGCCGTAAAAAAACTCGCAGCAGAAATGATCGATGCGTTTAACAACGAAAAAGACACTAAGTCCATAATTCAGGTCAAGGCTTGGGGGTGCTCGGCATGAAACAAGTAGCAAGAGTTTTATCCACCTATTCAGCTGACTTATTCGGCATCTGCTCCGTCCTATATGAGCTGGGCGGTCTCGTTGTAATGCACGATGCATCCGGCTGTAATTCAACATACAACACGCACGATGAGCCGCGTTGGTATGATATAGAGAGCATGATTTACATATCGGGACTCATTGAAAATGACGTAATTCTCGGAAACGACGAGAAGCTCATAGGCGATGTAATTGAGTCTGCACAGGAAACTAATCCTAAATTCATCGCTATCTCCGCTGCGCTGATTCCACTCTTTATGAGTACGGATATGAAGGGAATCGCCCGCATCATCGAGAAACGCACGGGAATACCGACATTTGGATTTACGACTAATGCGATGGATACTTATGTGCTAGGCGGTAACATGGTATACCGTGAATTCCTAGATAGATTCTGCCCTGCACTTGATGGTAGCCAAGCTATATCTGATTCATCTTCCATATCCGTAAATCTCCTCGGCGTATCTCCGCTTGACTTCTCGATAGTCGGAAACGTTGAGGCTCTAAAGGAGTATTTTAAAGATTGTGGTATCGAGGTCAATTGCTGCATGACGATGGGCTGCACTCTTTCTGAAATGTCAGAAGCTTATAAAGCTGATGTCAATGTCGTCTGCTCATCTCTGGCACTTGACGGTGCGAGAATACTCAATGATAAGTACGGAACACCTGCAGTTCTGGGACTACCTATGGGAAAGACTGCTTGCTGTGAACTCGAACAACTTATTAGGCAGTCGGCATCTGACGGTAAATCACGTCTGCTCGGCTCAGCCGATGAGATAACCTATATCCCCCCACTTGAACACGCAAAGTCTAGCTTCACACTTAGAGATAGAGCCAAGGGTGGCACCTGGATTATCGGTGAGGCGATTAATGCAGCAGGCATACGATATACGCTGGAGCACGACCTTGGAATTACTGAAGTTCACATACTATGCCCTACTCAGGTAGATGCTCATATGCTTAGAGATGGTGATGTTATGGTGCGCGACGAAGCTGACATAGAGAAGGTGCTAAAGGGTGCAAAATGCGTAATCGCAGATCTATCTATAGACGAATTCTGACGAGAGATGAAAATGGTAATTTACCGCACTTCATAAATATTCCTCACGAAGCTTATTCGGGCAGGATGTACAGGAGTCATATCCCGACCTTCATCGGAACAGGCTTCACAGATTGGCTGACTTCTAAGGTCAATGCTGATCAGGATTCCATCGGTATCAACGACATAATGCGGATAAATGTGCCATACAAAAAGGGATAAATATTGGGGAAACAAAGTAATATGAAAAAAAGACTTTTGATTGCACTTGCTGTGGTATTATCACTGTCAATTGCTGGGTGCGGTAAGTCTGAGAAAAAAGCAGGACTTGCAAATAAAGATATAATCGGCATATGGCAATGTACCGCAGCGCTTGAATCAATGGATTCATACTCAAAATTCTACGAAGAAGCTAAGGACATATATGATGAAACTTATAGCTCCGTTCCAAACGTTCTTACGCTAGAGAAAAGCGGGAAGGCATCATATTACATACTTGACTATCAGTATTATGGAAAATGGAAGCTAAAAGGTAAAACAGTTACTTTTACCGTAGAGGATTCAAAATCTGTAGTTGAAGGTGCTAATGATTTGCTGCCAGCTGGCTCTACAATGCAGTTCAAGATTGATAAGAAGAATATGCGTATCACACGCGAATTTGAACCTAGGGGCGTGTTCGTGTATGAACGGAATCATTAGTTATATATTTAAAAACGTAGCAATCGAAATTGAATGCTACGTTTTTTCTTATAACCGAATAAAAATTTCTTACCATCAACTTTTTTGATTAAAATTCCTCATCCTCTGCCAGCGCAAGCACAGCCTCAACAGCCCTATGCCACTTAGCCTTAGCACGCTGCCTCTCCTCATCTTCAATCGCTGGATAGAATTCCTTGTCAATATCTTTAATCTCTATGATATCCTCAATCGACTTATAATATCCTGAAGCAAGTCCTGCTAGATATGCAGCGCCAAGTGATGTCGACTCAATTGACTTATGACGGACTATATGGATATCCGAGATATCCGCTTGGTTCTGCATTAGGAAATTGTTAAGCGAAGCACCTCCATCTACTTTGAGATCAGTGATCTTTCTGCCGAGATCATGCTCCATCGCCTTGATTAGATCATCACTCTGAAAAGCAATTGACTCAAGTGTCGCCCTAACTATGTGCTCCTTCTTGGTAGACCTCTTTATACCGAGAATCGCTCCCCTCGCATCTGGTTCCCAGTAAGGTGCTCCAAGTCCTGTAAATGCAGGCACAACGACTACTCCATCACTATCTGGAACCTTGCTCGCGAAGTTTTCCGAGATACTCGATTTCTTAATCATCTGCAGGTTATCGCGTAGCCACTGAATAGCAGCACCACACACGAATACGGATCCTTCGAGTGCATACTTAACCTCACCATTTAGCCCCCAAGCGATAGTCGTGAGGAGGCCACTGCTACTGTATACGGGCTTATTACCAGTGTTCAGAAGTAGGAAATTTCCCGTTCCATACGTGCTCTTAATCTCGCCTTCGTTAAAGCAAGCCTCACCAAAGAGTGCAGCCTGCTGATCTCCTGCCGCTCCAGTGATAGGTAGCTTACCGCCAAATAATTCGAAAATAGTCTCTCCAAAGTCACCAGCACATGGCACTGGCTTCGGAAGCATCACACGTGGTATATCTAGGATAGATAGGATCTCATCATCCCAGTCAAGCGTATTTATATTGAACATCATGGTTCTTGCTGCATTCGAATAGTCAGTGAGATGCTTAGCGCCACCAGTCATCTTCCAGATAAGCCAGGTCTCAACCGTTCCGAACAGCAGCTCACCACGCTCTGCTTTTTCCCTCGCCCCATCTACGTGGTCGAGAATCCACTTGAGCTTAGTAGCACTGAAATACGCATCTATGATAAGACCAGTCTTCTCCCTGATCATATCGGAATATCCCTGATCTCTAAGCCATTCAGCGGTGTCTGCAGTCCTTCTGCATTGCCACACAATCGCATTGTAAATCGGCCTTCCGGTCTCTTTGTCCCAGACAATAGTGGTCTCACGCTGATTGGTTATGCCGATAGAGTCGATATCCCTATAGGTAAGACTCGCCTTGAGCAGCGCCTCCTGAGCAACCGCCATCTGCGTGGAATATATCTCCATCGCATCATGCTCAACCCATCCATCATTAGGAAAAATCTGCTTAAACTCCCTCTGTCCAACGCTTACCGCATTTCCCACTCTATCGTAGATTATGCACCTCGCACTCGTCGTACCTTCGTCGAGTGTCATGATGTATTCGCCCATCACAGCCTCCTATCTATGCTATACAAATAGCGCCATAATACTGTTGCTTATATCTATTCCATCGCTTGTGAGCCTCATGCCTTCTTCATCTATTATGAGCTTGCCTTCTCTCGCATATTGATGAGCTTCCTCAAAGACATCACTGTAATATTTCCAGAATTTCTCGTAACTACCGAGCACACCCTCGTATCTAATTCCTTCTACCTTCCTAAGCCCTGTAAAAACAGCCTCCGCCACGTTGTCATGCTCCGAGTTCTCGTGTACTTCAGCGGAAGGCGCAAGACCTTTACCAGTGAGGTTAAAAATATTCATCGAGCGAGCAGACATTCATAACCCTGCTGTTATCGATGAACGAAGATGCCCCTGAGTCCTAGACCGAGATACGGAGCCATGTTCCAGTACTTCAGATTATGCCTTGATTCATATCCGATCTTAGCAAAGTTCGAAATTTCATATTGCTCGTATCCCTTATCTCTAAGGATTTTAGCACCTGCGTGGTAAGTCTCCCTATCGATTTCATCAGGAACTTCCTTGAGCTCTCCTCTTTCAAATTCCTTAAAGAAAGCCGTTCCTTCCTCAAGCTGCAAACTGTAAAAAGATATGTGCTCTGGTCCTAGACTCGTTACTGCCTCTATGTCGGAGATAGTAGTGTCTAGCGAGCTATCTGGCACAGCGAACATGAGGTCAAGATTTATATTATCAAATCCCGCTGCTCTCGCATTTTGTACATCTGTGATTACATCACTAGCTGTATGAATCCTGCCAAGCCTCTTCAGTATCTCATCGTTCATACTCTGAACGCCCATAGATAAGCGGTTAACACCAGACTGCCTGTAACCTCTCAGGCTTTCCATGGACAGTGTAGCAGGATTAGATTCAAGGGTGATCTCCGCTTCATCATCTATGTTGAAATTCGCCTTTAGCTCACTAATTATACTTGCAACCTGGTCGCTACTTAGTAGCGATGGAGTTCCACCGCCAAAGAAGATGGTATCGAAGACTCCATGTGCATGGTCACTAATAAGCCTTGCTCTGATGCGAATCTCTTCGCACAGCGCCTTCACGTAGCGTTCTCTCAGGGCTTCATCCGAAGCTCCAGATAGAAACGCACAGTAGTTGCATTTCCTTACGCAGAACGGAATATGAACGTATATACCAGGGTTCTTATTTGTCGTCATCGAACTTCAGAACCTCTGTGAATGCCTCCTGAGGCACCTCAACTCTTCCGAACTGCCTCATGCGCTTCTTACCTTCCTTCTGCTTCTCGAGCAGCTTCTTCTTACGCGAGATGTCTCCTCCGTAGCACTTCGCAATTACATCCTTACGGTAAGCTCTTACGGTCTCACGCGCAATTACCTTCTGCCCGATAGCAGCCTGAATTGGGACTTCAAACTGGTGCATAGGAATTAACTTCTTGAGCTTTGCACAGATCGTACGCCCCTTTGCGTATGCTTCCTCTTCAGGCACGATAGTGCTGAAGGCGTCGATAGCTCCTTGTTAAGCAGAATATCTAGTTTCACGAGCTTAGCAGCTCTATACTCCTTAAATTCATAGTCGAGTGATGCATAGCCCTTCGTCTTGGACTTGAGCGCATCAAAGAAATCATATATTACTTCGTTGAGCGGAATCTCATAATGCAGCTGCACTCTCGTCTCAGTCAGATACTCCATGTGCACCATATTTCCACGCCTACTCTGGCACAGTGTCATGATAGTTCCGACGTAATCCTTAGGTGTCATGATTTCAGCCGAAACAATCGGCTCTTCTATTCTCTGGATATCAGCTGGATCTGGAAGGTTAGAAGGATTCTGAACCATGATTTCTGATCCGTCTTTCATAACTACCTTATAGATAACGCTTGGAAGAGTCGTAACTACGTTAAGATCGAACTCTCTCTCGAGTCTTTCGATGATTACGTCCATGTGAAGTAGCCCGAGGAATCCGCAGCGATAACCGAATCCGAGTGCAGCTGAATTTTCAGACTCAAAATTGAACGCCGCATCATTTACCTGCAGCTTCTCAAGTGCATCCTTTACGTTCTCATATTTCTCTCCCTCTGCTGGATACACTCCGCAGTAAACCATGGACTGCGCCTTCTTATATCCCTTGAGTGGATGCTCTGTTGGCGATTTAGTCAGAGTAATTGTATCTCCTACTCTGGCATCGGCAACCTGCTTGATGCTGGCACAGATGTAGCCCACCTCTCCTGCCTTTAGCTCCTTAGAGGGAACCATGCTCGGTATACAGTAGCCTACCTCGGTTACTTCGTAGTCCTTGCCGGTGTTCATCATGCGGATGAAATCACCTTTCTTCACTCTGCCATCAAAGATTCTCGTATATATAACGACGCCCTTATAGCTATCGTAATATGAATCGAAGATTAGCCCCTTGAGTCGCTCATCAGGATTCCCCTCTGGCGGCGGAATAACCTCAACGAGCTTCTCGAGCATCTCGTCTATGCCTAGACCTGTTTTGGCAGAAATCTGCGGTGCCTCTTCAGCATCAATTCCAATAATCTCCTCTATTTCAGCCTTTGCCTCTTCAGGTCTTGCACTATCCAAATCCATCTTGTTGAGAACTGGAAGTATCTCGAGGTCTTCATCTAGAGCTAGATATACGTTGCCGAGCGTCTGCGCCTCTACGCCCTGAGTGGCATCCACTACCAGTACGGCACCATCGCAGGCAGCCAAAGAACGCGATACCTCATAGTTGAAGTCTACGTGTCCAGGAGTGTCGATCAGGTTTAGTACGTACTCCTCTCCATCCTTCGCCTTGTATGAGAGCCTCGTCGTCTGCAGCTTTATGGTAATGCCTCGCTCTCTCTCGATATCCATATTGTCGAGGAACTGCTCTTTCATATCCCTCGATGCGACGAGTCCAGTCTTCTCAATCAGCCTGTCAGCAAGAGTCGACTTACCGTGGTCTATGTGAGCGATGATGCTGAAATTTCTAATTTTCTTTAAGTAATCCATATTCGTCCTTATCTCAATTTATATTAATTCTTATTTACTTTCATCCGTCTCTGCAATAGAGGCTATGAGCTCCTTACAAGCGAGCATATTCGCATACCCTGCCACAGCCAGTTCAAGCGCCAGCTTCGTAGCAGTTTCTTTGTCTTTGCAGCCTTTAATTTTATCCGCTACTCGCAAGTATTCATCATCTATAGTCCTGCAGTACTCATCATAGAAATGCTCTACATCCATGTGCTCCATTTCCGAACCGAGCAAAAGACCAGCTTCCTTGACACTCATGACCTGCTTGAACAAGCAAATGGCTGTCAGATACCCTATATGCTCACGGTCGTACTTCTTGCCATGCGCTCTCGGTAGGAGCGAACTCTTCATGTAGTTGTTAATCATGGCTGGCGTGAGAGTTTCCTCACCTTCACACTCAAGCCCTATGTGCTGCCTCTTCATGTACCCGATGACTTGGTCCATATATAGGTCGATATCCGGAATCTTATCCCAGCTCTCCGGCCTGGAATTCTCAAGTCTTGAGACGAGTTCGTTAATTCGTTCTGACATGTGTACACCTCTCTCAAATTTATACATTCTATTATACTTAATCACATACACAAATAACAGCTTTCATTCAGAAAATCTTCATATTGATATATTGCAATTTTTATAATTATTTAATATAATATTGAATACTATATTAAGACGTAATGCTTATCATATTGCTCAAGTATATCTAGACAATGATATAGCTATTGGTATTGTAATCACATGGAGGTGACCAAAGTGACAGATATATGCGTATTGGGAGATTCCATCTCTAAGGGAATAGTTTTTGATGATTTAAAAAGAGAGATATGCAGTGCTTAACGACAACTTTATCTCTTTGCTACAGAGGGAATTCGGCACTAAGATAAAGAACTTCGCTTCATTTGGAGCGACTATTACGAAAGGGTTAAGGATATTTGAAGAACGATACTCAAGTATTAAGTCACATAAATACACTTTGATTGAATTTGGCGGAAACGATTGCAACTTCAACTGGGAGCAGATCTCAGTTACGCCTAATGCGGAGCATCTCGCCAAGACTCCGCTATCCGAGTTTAAAGCTACATACGAGGATATAATCGAGAAGACGATGTACGCTGGTAGTCGCCCTATCCTGCTCACATTACCGCCACTTGAGAGGAACAGATTCTTCGAGTGGGTATCGCGAGATCTTAATAAGGATAATATCATGAAGTACATGGGCGGAAGCACTATATTTATAGAGAGATGGCATAGCTCATACAACGAGATGATCCTTGAACTGGCAGATGAGTATGGAATCCAGGTGTTCGATATCAGAAAGCCATTTCTAGAGCTTGGAGACTATAGCGACTATATATGTATAGACGGTATGCATCCTAATGCTGCGGGGCATAAGCTTATTGCAAAGTATCTGCGTGAAGAGCTGGCTACTCTCGAGTAATGGTTCGTGTACTCATTAATAAACCGCACATATATCTTGAAATTTCAAAGCCGTTGAGTTATAATGGCTAGGCGAATTATAACTATTTAAAAGAAAAGTGGGGTAAATTAAATGGCAAACATTAAATCCGCAAAGAAGAGAATCAGAACTATCGAGAAGAAGACTGCTCGTAACATCAGAGTTAAGAACCATGTTAGCGAAGCTGAGAAGGCTTTCCTAGCTGCTGTTAAGGCTGGTGACGTTGCAGAGGCAGAGAAGGCATTTAAGCACGCTGAAAAGAAGTTTATGCAGGCTGCTGCTAAGGGTACATTCCACAAGAATACCGCTTCGAGAACAGTTTCGAGACTCGCAAAGAGACTTAACAATCTCAAGGAGAGTAAGTAAATCTCACCCGTCCCCACAGCACATAGACGTGCAGCGTATAAGTTAAAAATACGCCAGAACGAAGGAGTGTCTCCCTTCGTTCTTTTTTTATTCTCGTTAGACTTAATGAGTCAGCCGATTAAACAAAAATGGATGCCACCATCTCATATAGATAACATCCATATTGACACTATTTCTATTTTGAATCGTTCTGCTTAGCAATTCGCTTTGGTCTATACATAACATCGTGAATATTGGTAACAGTCGCAAACGCATCTGGATCTACTTCACGCAGGTGTTTCATCAGCTTTGCGTACTCGTTTCTATTTACGATTACATTTATCTCGTCAAACTTGTCTCCTGTAAAACCACCTAATGCCTCATACCTTGTAACTCCGCTGTGTAGCTCATCGATGATGTATTTGCAAATCTCGTCGTTCTTCTTGGACAGTATACATACCTTCAGTTTAGTGGTCATGCCGAACACATAGTGATCTATAATGATTCCAGTTACGTAAGTACCAAGGATACTGAGAACTCCAGTCTTCGGGTCATAGATGAATATTGCAGGCGCTGATATAAACAAACCGATTACCGATGTCGCAACACCAAAATCTATGTTCAGATACTTGTTAGCCATCTTGTAGAGAACATCTAACCCCCCCCAGATGATGCGTTTCGCACGACCATGAGTGCTATTCCAAGGTCGCAGAGGAACAAGTAGCAAATCATGTCTAAGAATTGATCATTCATCACCCCATGATAATTCGGAGTAAAGTGCCCGAGAATCATCATAACCACAGGTAGTCCGACCGAAGGATATATGGACTTGATAGTAAACTCACGTCCTACGAAGAACCATGATATGACGAGGAGTACTAAGTTCAAGATGAGTATTAGCATAGCTTTTGACAAAGGCACAAATTTACCAATTAGAATAGCGACACCAGAGACGCTGGCAATCGCTAGGTTGCTCGGAACCATAAAGAAATACGTCGCTACGCCGCAAATTATCGTACCAATCGTGATTAAAATAAAATCTATAATACCGGTTTTACTCATCTTCATCGCTATTACTCTCTAACTCCAATATATTAAATCTCTACTCATCGACATCTTCATCATAGATTCGTTTAATTCTATTTCTCACGAATTCCATGAATAGTCCGAGGTGAGGCTCAATCCACTTCTCTCTCCTATATACGATCTGAGAGTACATTCTACACTTGAAATCTTTCTCAACATCGAGGGCAACCACTCTTCCCTGCTCTAGCGCTCTAACTATTGATGATCTAGGGATGAACGATACTGAGTTGCTACTTGCAACGATTTCACTTATCGCGATGATTGAACTGACCTCCATAATTGGGTCATAATCTATACCGTTGTCCTTGCAGTAATCGTCGAGGAATCTAGGATAGCTTACCTCTTGATCAGAGGTGATAAATCCACTCTTTACAACCTCTCTGATTGGAATATCCTTTTGTCCTGCAAGCTCATTATCTGGCGAAGCGATAAAAATCATATCTTCTGGATGATCGACTACAGTGTTGCAGTCTTTATAGACCATCTTTCTATCGATAAATAGCGCAAAGTCTATCTCGTTTTGCTTAAGCTTTTCATATAGGTTATCAAAGTAATCCGATGTCTTGAGCATAAGCTTAATATGAGGATATGTCTCGCTAAACTCACGTAGGAGCGTAGGAAAATAAGCATTCGCCATAGATGAGGTTGTACCTATTCTTATGGTTCCACGTATCTCGTCGTCCTGCTGCATAAACTTGCGAGCCTGCTCATTGGCTTTAAGAATTTGCTGCGCATAAGGAAGAAACCGCTCTCCACTTGATGTGAGCTGAATTCCCTTTCCCATTCTATCAAACAGTTTCGTGCCAAGTTCATCCTCAAGCTGTTTAATCTGCACCGTTACAGCAGCCTGTGAATAACCTAGTACATTTGCTGTGCGCGAGAAGCTACCAAGCTCCGCCGCTTTAATAAAAGTTACTATAGTCTTAGCTTCCATGAGAATATTTCCTCTACAAAAAGGTGTAGGCGAGACAAAAGTCCCACCCATCACCGTAAAATCTAAATATTGATTTGTAACCGAAGCTCGCTTGACTTACTTGTAAGACTCAATCATAGCCTTGAAAGCAGGCAGCGATCTCTTAATCATATCATTGCTTACACAGTACGAAAGTCTGAAGTATCCTGGGCAAGCAAATCCGTCTCCAGGAACTACGAGTAGGTTGTGATCTAGCTTAGCCTTCTCAGAATATGCGACAGCATCACCGTTTGGAGCTTTTACAAATAGGTAGAAAGCGCCATCTGGCTTAGCACACTCATATCCATACTCTGTTAGTGAGTTGTAGAGAAGGTTTCTGTTCTCTTCGTAAGCTGCAAGGTCTGGCATCTCGCCAACACACTCTCCGATAACCTTCTGAGTGAGTGTTGGAGGGCAAACTGAACCGATTTCACGAGCTGCACCTGAAACTGTGTCATATACAGCCTTAGCATCTGCACACTTTTCAGGAACGTATACATATCCGATTCTCTCTCCTGGTAGAGAAAGTGACTTCGACCAGGAATAGCACACGATGGTGTTGTCGTATACGTTAGGGATAAATGTAACCTTAACTCCATCGTATACGAGCTCTCTGTATGGCTCGTCAGCAACGATGTAAATAGGGTGTCCATACTCCTTGCTCTTTCTTTCAAGAAGCTCAGCGATTTTCTTAAGAGTCTCCTCTGTATAAACAACGCCTGAAGGGTTGTTAGGAGAGTTGATTACTACTGCGACCGAGTGTTCATTTATTGTCTTCTCGAGTGCATCAATATCAATCTGGAAGTGAACAGTATCAGCTGGAACTACCGCTAGCTTAGCACCTGCACATGTAAAGAATACATTGTACTCAGGGAAGAATGGTGCGATAGCGATGAATTCATCTTCTTGGGAAGTTGTCAGTGCGTGAGCAACAGATACTAGAGCAGGAGCGCATCCACAAGTCATGAATAGCTCACTTGCCTTTGCATTGCAGTTAAATCTAGCATTGAGGTTGTCAGCAATTGCCTGACGCACGTTCTCAAATCCAGGAGCCATTGAATATCCGTGAAGCTGAATGGAATCAGTAGTATCAATGAGCTTCTTAATTGTCTCGTTAACCTTAGCAGGTGCTGGGATGCTTGGGTTACCAAGTGAGTAATCAAACACATTCTCCTTACCAACTACCTTTGCCTGCTGCAGGCCGTACGCAAAAAGCTCTCTGATTACGGATGGGGCAGTCCCGAGTCCATGATATTTTTCGTTAACCATAAATTAACTCCTTTCTAATTCGATTAGCCATATGCGATTAACATCGTATTTATAATTGTATTATATCACATGCAATTATACATGATAGACTCAGCGGGTATAATTAAAAATAAACATACACTTTAATTATTGTGATATTTGCCCCTTCCGTCTGTAACTGTTACAATTACTGTAAGACAATATATTACCTTTTAGTTTATTAGGTTTATGTGATTTAGTTCACCATAAAATAATATGTCATATTGTAATTTTTTTATAAATTTTGGAGTGAGAGATGAAATTATCCAGACTTGGAGAACTTATATGTAAATATCAAGCACGCGGAACCGTACTCATAATTACGGACACTAACGTTGCCCCTCTCTACTTGAACGAGGCTATTTCGAGTATCGAATCATGTGGACTAGCTTGTGATAGCTACACTATCCCCTCTGGGGAGGAATCAAAGTCTTTTGAAACTTATATCAAAATTATCGAATATTCATCTCATATTTCACTCACGAGAACAGACGGAATAGTTGCACTCGGAGGCGGCATGGTTGGAGATATAGCTGGCTTTGTGGCTGCAACGTATATGCGGGGAATCAATTTCTACCAAGTTCCAACAACCCTTCTTGCTGCCGTAGACTCATCGGTAGGAGGAAAATCGGCAATTAATACTTGTTTTGGCAAGAACTTAGTCGGCGCTTTTCACAAGGCAAAATTCGTACTTCAAGACACGGCACTACTCGCTTCCGAAGATGACTACGTCTTGATGGATGGTTACGCAGAAATTATCAAAACTGCCTGTATCTCTAGAAGTAATGATTTGTTCAAAAAACTTGAATCGGGGAACTTCGACATAAAAGAGATAATTGACGACTGCGTTGCAGTTAAAACCTACTACGTCGAAAAAGATGAAAATGATTCTGGAATTAGACATATGCTGAACTACGGTCATACGCTTGCACATGCGCTCGAGAAGCTGAGCAGCTATGAGATTGGACACGGTCATGCTGTTGTAAAAGGAATTGCATTTACAGCAAGTCTCTCATATGACTTAGGCTGGTGCAGTATCGAATGCAGGGACCGTATACATGCTTTGCTTGAAAAATTCGGATATGATCTATCTGTTGATTTCCCAGCTTGTGATATAGCAAATGCTATGGCGAGCGATAAAAAAAGGGCTGGTGATGCCATTAAGTTTGTAGTCAGCAGCGATATAGGACAGTCCAAGATTAAACTCATAACGCTAGCGCAGCTAGGGGAAATACTTGCCACATATAGTGAGATATGTCCTGAAAGTGTGGCTATATCACATCGCGGCGCACCTCTATTTGCACCTACGAGATCGGTATCTGCTCCACCTTCTAAGTCTTATCTACATAGAGAGATTATAGCGGCTACGCTGTCGGGTCATGAATTAGAGTTAGATATTGAAGAGGCCTCAGAGGATATAATTGCGACATATGAAGCGGTTAAACAAATTTCAACACATGCTTGCTGCACCAAACCTGAATGTACAGGACCTAACAGCGATTTTACTGAAGATTTCCCTAGGCTATCAATCGACTGTAAAGAGAGCGGTTCGACACTTCGCTTCCTGCTCCCTGTTGTCACAGCTCTCGGCCTAGATGCTGAATTCAAGCTAACTGGCAGACTAAGAGAACGTCCTATGCAGCAGCTAATCAGTCAGTTAGAAGAGCATGGTGCAAGCATAACGCTAAGTGACTCAGGAAGCATTTCAATATCTGCTAGCTCTAGCCACATAACACCTGGCGAGTTTAATTTTACAAACCCTGAATCATCGCAGTACATAAGCGGACTGCTATTTGCCCTACCACTGCTGAACGGTGACAGTGTTATCCGCGTACACAACAACCTTGAGTCCTATTCATATGTACTTATGACGCTCGATGTGCTTGGGAAATACGGTATAAAAGTGGATTATTCACATACAAATAAAGAATGGGTATTTAACATACCTGGCAATCAAACCTATACCTTCACAGATATTAGTCCCGAGGGTGATTGGTCAAATGCGGCTTTTTTGCTAGCTCTAGGGGTGTTCGGGAAAGCTCCGCTTAGAATAAATAACCTCCCGCTTCCATCGAAGCAGGGTGATATCAAGATACTCGATTTGCTTGAAGATTTTGGCGTAACCATTAATTGCTATCCAGATATATTGGATGTCAATGGTGGAAGTATCGATGTATTTCCATGCAGAAATCTAAGGTCTATTAATAGTATTAATGCTTCCGGATTCCCCGATCTTGTTCCTATCATCGCTTTGGTTGCTAGCCTTGCGAACGGTACGACAGTTATAAACAATGCAGAAAGACTGAGATATAAGGAAAGCGACAGGCTCGCTAGCACATGCAGCGTACTTAGGAATCTCGGTGCTAATATAGAAGAAACAGAAGACGGACTCATCATTGAAGGAGTAGAGACACTCCGTGGTTCTTACGAAGGAGATGGATGCGGCGACCACAGAATCATAATGATGATTGCAGTCTCTTCACTCATATCAGAGGGTATTATTAGAATCCACGAGGCTTCGGCAGTTGCAAAATCATACCCAAACTTCTTTGAAGTTATTAAACTACTAGGGCTCGATGACAATCTCGAACTCGTGTAATATCACCTTCTCGTGTATTAATCACCTCATGCTATAGGAGGACAAATGTCTATTTATAAAGGTAAAACCCTTACATTATCAATATTTGGCACGTCTCACGGCCCATCAGTTGGAATGACATTAAGCGGACTTCCTACTGGCACAGTCGTTGACATTCCAAAGCTCTATGATTTCATGGCCAGGAGAGCTCCCAGAAATAGCGCCCTGTCGACTAGCCGCAAAGAGCCTGATCAGCCAGAGTTCGTGAGCGGATTTGTCGGAATTCAAGTATGTGAAGTTGAAAGCGCTATGTCTGCTAGTTCACAAAGCTTGATGACTGACGGAGCAGAGATTAAAGCTATAATCTACAACAAAGATGTCCAATCCTCTGATTATTCCAAGTTGGCAAACACACCTAGACCAGGGCATGCTGATTACACTGCACATGTCAAATACGGAGGAAAAGCAGATTCAAGAGGCGGCGGAGCTTTTTCAGGACGCATGACTGCTCCATTATGTATAGCTGGTGGCATTTGTAAGCAACTCCTAGAGGATAAGGGCATCTATATAAAAGCATCTATACATGATATCCACGGAAATAGCGACGAGCCACTTTCTGAGATAAAAAAAGCACAGGTGCTCCGAGATTCCGTCGGTGGAACGATTTCATGCACGATTAGCGGATTACCTGCAGGATATGGCGGTCCTTTATTTGAAGGTCTTGAAGGACGAATTGCAGAGGCTTGTATGCAATACCTGCGGTCAAGGGAGTAGAATTTGGCGCAGGCTTTAAATCAGCAAATATGTATGGAAGCGAGAATAACGACCAATTCTACTATGATGAACATGGCATCGTTCGTACACGCACAAACAACTGCGGCGGTATACTTGGTGGTATCAGCGATGGCATGGACATAGAATTTCGCGTTGCAGTCAAGCCAACCCCTTCGATTGCCAGGCAACAGCATACTATAGTCTACGATAGCACTGAAGAAACTGAAATAGAGATTCATGGTAGACATGATCCGTGCATAGTTCCTAGAGCTGTTCCTTGTGTGGAAGCTGCGGCTGCGCTGGTAATTGCAGATATTGTTTTGACAGGTGATAGCGAGGCAAGAAATTCAGCTGAGTTACTCGAATTAGAAACTACGGATTCCTTAACCTCTCATAATGGAGAACTAGCGGATATTTCATCTCTTAGAGCATCAATCGATGAGCTAGATGGTCAGCTCCTCCAGTTAATAGAAAAGAGGCTTAGGATTGCCGAGTCAGTAGCAGCATACAAGATTGAAAACAAACTCGAAATAGTTGATTCCACAAGGGAGTCCGCGTTGCTTGACAGGGTGCGTTCCCTCTCAAGCGATGATTTAGCGGAGCTTAACGAAGATATATATCGAGCGATAATCTCTGCAAGCTGCAAGCATCAAGATAAAATTATTAATGATTAGAACATAAAATAGGATGAGTCTTAAGACTCATCCTATCTACGATGCAAGCTAAGCTTCACTTGTTTTTTGTGCTGTTAATACGAGTTCTTTTAAATTCTGTCGTCTTTCTTATCGCTTGCATAATTCGTACTCAATATGACATCTCCCATTGTCCATATGCTTATTATCCCAGAGCCATAGACATAGCCGTTCTTATATATGTATCCTTGAAAAAAACCGTATCATACCCACTGTATGTCTCTGTTATAATCTCAAAAAAATCCCATTCGGGAACTTATCTACAAACTCTCTCATTCTGTATCTTGTTCCAGTGAATGATCCATATCCAAGTTCAGAATCAAAAACTATGACATCGCACTCTTCGTAATCAATGTCCTCAAACAGCATAGTAGCTGGGTAGCTTTTCTCCTTGTCACCATTATACTCATACACTTTGTCAAGCGTCAGAATAAGACGCTCTGCTTCTACGCTTATTTTGATGATTCTACTATCATGAAGACTGAATGGTATGTTGCTATCAACTATTTTTTTTTATATCCATGACCACCTCCGTATTAGTATTAACATTAGCTAAATCAATGCTAATGCTCCAGGAAGTGCCTCAGGAGCGAAAAAAGCTACTCCTACAATAGCAACAAATATCCCCGCTGCTATTATTAAATCTTTTGCATTTCTAAGATTAAGGCCCCTTCTTTTTATTTCAGCTTTTGCTTTTTGCATTTTCTTTAAGTCGCTCTTACCTTTTTTATAATCTTTCGAATTTCTAACTTCTTCCCTGACCTTTTTAGGAACCTTATTCAGATTCTTCCCATGACTTGAAGTTCCATCTACATTCTCAGCGCCAACTTATAATCTTTTTCGCGCTGCCCTTAGCACCTGCTCGGTATATCGCCTATCCACATTATCTACGCCATTTACGATGGCATTTACCATCGTATTTGCCGCTGCCGCTGATTCTCTATCTGTAGTTCCAGATAGAAGCACCTTCTTCGATATCGCCATCAGAAACTTGTCGAGCCCCTTAACTTCGCTCGGAACGTATCGTCCCGGACAGAAGTACAGCAAAGTATTCTGCATATTAATCTCTTCCTTGAAATTAATCTCGCAAATCTGCTGATAATTCTGCGGATTATACTCGGAAATTCCTGTCACAAAGATTATCAACTTGTCCGCATGTTCAGCAATTTGTTTTCTGAACTTGTCAAATCCAACTATTCCACTTCCACGAAGCCAGCTACCAAATATCACGACGTCAAACTGACTAAGTGATCCGTAGTCGAAGTTCTGAAGAGGGACTGCGATGCACTCTAGATCTCCAGCAATCCACTCTGCGTACTGCTTCGTAGATCCGCGTTTTGAATTATATATAACTATTGCTTTTTTTGCTCAAAAACCATTCCCCACACTTCTGTTTCTAATATTTTACATTCTCCTTGCCGAGAAGCTGTTCAAGTTCAATCATAAGATTCTCATCAATGCTAACACCATTTGCAGACTTAAGTGGTTTCTGCCCTGGCAAATAAATGAGCATTTCCGTATCTCCCCTATGCGCTGAAGCTGCCCCTGAGAATTCTGTGCTGAATCTCATCGTTTCCGAGCATATCAGACAGTTCTTGGTTCACTCTGAGCTTGAGGTATTTCTTCTCACGTGGTTTCTGTGCGTTCACATTGCTTCGTGAATAATCCCTCATGCTTGCTCGTTCATAACCTTTTCCATCTTGGTCTTTGAACTCACTGATTCGTTCTATTTCAGTCACTTTATTTACTAAGATTTCTGGATCTGAATCCTCCTTGAAGCTCAGTGTACCCTTGATAGCAACTATTGCGTCATTCTCCAGCACGTATTTCGCCTTCGCAAAGTCCCTTGGGAAATACAATCGCCGTAATCACGCCGTAGTAATCCTCGATGGTAAGTCTAGCCATCTCTTGGTTAGACTTTGTTATCATGCGACGCAAATTCCCAACCATACCTGCCATTATAACTGTGTCACCGTCATTAAAGTGATTACTTCCAGATGATCTCTCCTCTATGAACTCAGACTCATTCTCACCATCACCGCTAAGATTGGAATCAAATATTTCTGCGGTATTCGCAGTTATATTCTCATCTATCAAATCACGATACTTGTCGAGTGGATGTCCAGACAGGTATACGCCCATCATCTCCTTCTCCATGGAGAGAAGATGTGCTTTATCGAAATTCTGTATATTAGGAAGCTCTGGTGCAGTCTTGACGTCTTCCATGATATCGGAATCGAGCTGGAACAGAGAAATCTGATCCTTAGAAACTCTGCGAGCACTACTCTGGGCTGCTCCGACGGCATCGTCACTTATAGCGAGAAGCGCGGCTCTATTTTGCGTAAACTCATCCATCGCGCCAGCCTTGATAAGGCACTCTATAGCCTTTTTATTCAGCTCTGATGGTTCAATAGACTTGATAAAATCGTATAGATTATCTATATCACGCCCTCTTCTTCCTTCGACTATCGCATCAACTATACTGCTTCCAACGTTCTTAATAGCTAATAGTCCAAATCTAATCTTGCCATCCTTGGCGATAAATTTTCTCCTGCTTTGCAGGACTGAAGGAGGTAGCACTTCGATTCCAAGCTCTTTGCAGTTCCTGATGTACGCTGCGATGTGCCGAGGCTCTCCCATCACACTTGACATAAGAGCCGCCATAAATTCTACAGGATAGTGCGCCTTGAGGTAAGCGGTCTCATAAGATATAACAGCATAAGCTGCCGCATGGGATTTATTAAAAGCATACTCGGCAAAGCTAACCATATCGTCAAATATAGCCTCTGCTGCCCTCTCAGGTATGCCATTTGCCACGCAGCCAGCAATTGCCGTAGTGTTCCGTCGGAATCGTCCTTGCCGTGGATAAAGTATTTCTTCTCCTCCAGCATGACACTCATCTTCTTTTTGGACATAGCACGACGCACGAGGTCAGATCTACCAAATGAATATCCTCCAAGTTCACGTACAATCTGCATTACTTGTTCTTGATAAACCATGCATCCATAAGTCACGTTAAGAATTGGCTCCAAGTGAGGATCAACATACTTGACTTTCTCTGGATTCTTTTTTTATTTTCTATATACTTTGGAATCGAGTCCATCGGACCCAGGTCTATATAGTGAGATTCCGGCTACTATATCTTCAAAGCAAGATGGGTTTAGGTTCTTCATAAACTCGGTCATACCAGCACTTTCAAGCTGGAATATTCCCTGTGTGTTGCCCTTTGAAATCATCTCATACACAGCTGGATCATCGTAATCCATCTTGCTGAAATCAATCTCTACCCCATGATTCTCCTTGATTAGCTGAATAGCTTCATTAATCATGGTAAGGTTTCTAAGTCCAAGGAAATCCATCTTCAGAAGCCCCAGCTCCTCAATCGTCGTCATATTAAACTGAGTAGCTATCCCCTTATCCGACATATATAGAGGAACATATTCATCGAGAGGCATCTTGCTGATCACAATTCCTGCGGCATGCGTCGAGGAATGGCGTGGCATACCCTCAACTGCCATCGACATATCGAGGATATTTTTTACAAGAGGCTCAGTTTCGTATCTCGCCCTGAGATCGCGATTGATATCGAGAGCCTTGCTGATAGTCATACCTAGTTCTGCCGGAATCGCTTTCGCAATTGAATCAGCCTCCGCATAGCTCGCATTGAGCGCCCTACCTACATCACGCACGGCAGCCTTCGCCTTAAGCGTTCCAAAAGTGATAATCTGCGACACCTTGTCTTTCCCATACTTTTGAACAACATAGTCAATGACCTCCTGTCTTCTATCGATGCAGAAGTCGACGTCTATGTCGGGCATGCTTACTCGCTCAGGATTTAAGAATCTCTCAAAGATTAGATTATACTTAATAGGTTCTATCTCGGTGATTGCCAGGCTGTATGCCACTATGCTTCCCGCCGCTGAACCTCTGCCAGGTCCAACAGGGATATCATTGCTCTTGGCATAATGAATAAAGTCCCATACGATTAGAAAGTACTCGACATACCCCATCTTCTCGATCACCTCGAGCTCACTCTCTAGCCTAGTACGATATATGGATTCATCCTGAAGAGCTTCGCTACCATATCTTCTCTCAAGCCCATCGTAACAAAGATTCCTGAGATAATCTTTGTTAGTCATTCCCTCTGGTGGTACGAATTCTGGCAGGTGATATTCGCCGAACTCAAACTCTACATTGCAGCGCTCCGCAATCTTGTGTGAATTTTCTATAGCTTCCCGGGTGATTTGGAAAAAGTTCCATCATCTCGGACTCGCTCTTAAGATAAAATTCATCGTTCGCAAATCTCATTCGATTTTCATCGTCAACCGTTGATCCTGTCTGGATTGCAAGAAGCACATCGTGCGCCTTAGCATCGCTCCTCTTTATATAATGTGCATCATTAGTAGCAACCAGAGGCGCGCCGATCTCCTCTGAAAGCTTAACGAGTCCCTGAGTAGCTGGCTTATCATCATCTAGAAAGTGATTTTGTATCTCCAAATAGAAATTATCTTTTCCAAATATATCGCGTAACTCAAGCGCCTCTGCCTTCGCACCAGAGTAATCACCATTTAATATCTTTCTTGGAATTGCACCAGCTAGACAAGCGGAAAGGCAAATTATTCCCTCGCTATGCTCGCGCAGCAACTCCTTATCTACTCTAGGCTTAAAATAAAATCCCTCTGTAAATGCAGCTGACACGAGTTTAGTTAGATTTTTATATCCAATCATGTTCTCCGCCAACAGTATTAGGTGATTCATATTCCTGTCACGATCAGGGTCCTTATCAAAGCGAGTTCTCGGAGCAACATAAACTTCACAGCCGATAATTGGCTTAATGCCTGATTTTTTGCAGGATTTATAAAAGTCAATAATACCGAACATAACACCATGATCGGTTATAGCCAAGGAGTCCATTCCTAAACTCTTCACGTATTCAGGTGCTTTGTTAATCTTGGACATTCCGTCTAGCAAACTGTACTCTGAATGAACATGTAAGTGTGTAAATGCCATCTCTACCTCTTTACTAATAAATATATTAATTAATAAATAATATATTAAAAATAATTTTTCTTTCAGTCAGTAAATTGTATCACAAGAACCCGAAAATAGCTAAATATCAATATCTTCATAATAATAACATATTATCTCTATATTATTGACAAACATATATCAAACCAATATAATGAATTCAAGAACAGACGATCGGGAGTCTGTAGGAATTATCTTTTTTACATCGTTTTTTTAACGTATGGAGGTTATTATGTTATATGCACTAAAAGGTCTATGCGTGATCGGAATGGTTCTCTGTATTGCGCTAACACTACTAAAGGTAAAAGCTAACCTAGCAACAGAAGAAGGTAAGGCTGAATGGGCTGAGCAGAAGAAATTCGCACCTTGGAACGCTATGGTCGGCGTTATTGCTAACTTCTTCGATACACTAGGAATCGGTTCATATGCTACATCTTGCGCACTCTTTAAGATTAGAGGATCTATCAAGGACATTTACATCCCTGGAACTCTAAACGTTGGAGATACTCTCCCTGTACTTCTAGAAGCATTCCTATTCTTCGGATTCGTTGATGTTGATACTCTAACACTTGTATCCATGCTTGTTGCAGCTGTACTAGGTGCATTCGTAGGAGCTGGATTCGTTACAAAGTGGGATCAACACAAGGTTCGTATCGGAATGTGCGTTGGTCTACTTATCCTAGGAACTGTAATGGCTTGCAAGGCTGCTAACATTGGACCTTTCGGACTAGTTGGAACTGCAACTGCTCTTCACGGAGCTAAGCTGGTAATCGCTGTAGTTGTTAACTTCTTCCTAGGCGCACTTATGAATATCGGTGTAGGTCTATATGCTCCTTGCTTAGCACTTATCTCCGTTCTCGGAATGAACGTTGGAGCTGCATTCCCAATTATGATGGGATCTTGCGCATACCTAATGGCATTTGGTAATGGACCTAAGTTCATCAAGGAAAACAGATTCGACATGGTTTGCACACTTTGCCAGATGGTGGGTGGTGTAGTTGGTGTTTGCATCGCTTACTTCCTAGTAAAGAGCCTACCACTTGACATTCTAATGAAGATTGTCATCGTAGTAGTATACTTCACAGCATTCATGTTTGGTAAGGATGCTCTTGCTGATAAGAAGAAAGCTTAATTAGTAAGTACAATAAGAAATCACAAAAGGTCTCCAGCTGGAGACCTTTTTTATATATTTAATATTATTACCTGCCAATCTTTAGGATCTATCATCTATCAGCTTTCAGCTTCGTGCTCACTCAATTACAGCACTTCTTTATCTATTAATTTTTATATCCCAAAACTCTTGTATTTACAGCTCCCTAAATCCACGAACCTTTTCAAGGATAGGGAGAATCGCCCCATGATCAATTCCGTCATAGCCATTTTCAAATCTTTCCTTTGCATTTTGAACTTGATCATCACGGACTGGAACAAATATCTTTTCCCCCATAGCTTTGAGTGCAATCTTGTCTGCGCTCTTGCAATCTTTTGAATTATATTTTCCTGGTAGCATATAAAGCAATCATCTGGCAAATGTTTACAACCATTAAGTCCCTTTACAAAGGTTCTATACTCATCAGTCGGCTCAATAATACCCGTTGCAAATACGATTAGGTTATTGTTATCTATACCAAAATTTGATAGGTTTGCACGAAGCATATTAAAGCGTGTTATCTCACCACCTCTAATCCAGCTACCAAATACTATATTTTTATACATCGAAGCATATCCTAGCTTAGCACGTGAATATTTCATCACGTCGCAGTCCAGTGCTTCTGCTATCCATTCTGCATACTTCTCTGTGGCACCATTGCTAGAATTATAGATTAGTATAGTGTCTGAATTCTCTGATTGTGCAGCACGCCTCTTTGCCGCCTGTCTATTTGGATTTCTCATATGACTCATATTATGCGGTATAGCCATTTACGAAGTATCGGCTCCCGCTTTATCTCCTTCTCCTCATATTAGTCTTATAAATAGTCTGTTACTAATCAACTGTACAGCCCTTTATTATTATTCATAACTATAAAACAAGAGATGTCGGAATTGTCCGTCATCCCTTGTCGCTATTATATCATATTAGTGATAACCACGTCTTACTATCTATTTTTGAGTTCTTTTTCCTTCATGCGTATTTTCAGAATCATAAGTGCCTTCTTAACATCGTCCGCTGTCATGTTGTTCTCACCAACAATGTTAGATTCAAGACCCTCTGGATTCTTATTAATATCTACGATGTTATTCTGTAAATACTCATTCTCAACTACGAAAGTAGCCATCGTTCCGCTGAAGTTGAGTCCGGACATTGGAATGCCCATCTCTCCGAGCTCCTCAACGCAGTTCGTGTAATCTACGTCACTATTTCCCCATCCATCGGATGTAAGGATTACCCCATCAGCTCTCATACCTTCTGCCATAATAGCCGCACGCTTACTGTTTCTGAGTTTCTCCTTGTTATCATCAGACGTACCAAATAGTAGAACTCCCATTAGATCAATACCCGAATCCGAACCGACGATATCTACTAGTGGATCTCTAAAGTGATGTAAGCTTGTTTCTTTTGTTGAAGGACCAATTCCCATATCAGCACCTCCTTACTGCATTGAACGGATTGCACCGTCTCTGTACTCATTTGGAGTTAAGAAGACAGGCATATTGTTCATCTCTATAATAGAACGTCCACCATGAGCGCCTGATGGCTCATCTGGGAACAGATATGTGTCGTACATAGCGCCCTGACCAGCAACCTGCCTGATAATTAACACCTTTTTCTGTCCTGGTCTTGCGATGTCATGGTACTCATGACGCTCTGTAGCTTTATTTCCGTCAAATTTCTTCATCAGCTCTCTGTATATCTGAATAAAATCATCACAAGCCTGATGAGCTTCTAGGCAGCCGTGTCTTTCCTGTCCCATATCCTTTTTAAAGGTAACATCAAAGGAGATAATATAGTCATCTTCACCTGGTGTACCAGCTCTGCCAAGAACTAACTGTTCGCTAAGCTTACCTTCTGAAGATCCAAACTCGTGTGTCTGCTTACCTTCAGTATCAACACCAGTAAGCATCACATATACACCTGTTAATGTATGAGTTATACCTTCTCCACATTTTCCTAGCACCTTTGCCGATATAGGGATGATATCCATGATAGTATTAGTCCATCTATCATGATCTCTCGGCTTAATTACCTGAATATCTATATTATCAAGTGTTTCATATTTCAAGAAGTGATGGGATAATGTCTTTGGATACGGTCATCACACCGTTATACCCAACGCTATTGCGGTCACCCATCTCAACGTCATTCATATGAAAAGCCTTAATGACAAGCCTTCTCAAATCAATTTCCTGTACACTCATATGCATACCTCAATACTTTAGCTTCTATATAAGTTATTTAATAATTCCTAGTCTGTTCGATTAATCTTAGAAATAGGTGGCATAATGTGTTAAGAATTTCTCGAACTTCCTTTAGAAAAAAGGGGCAGATATAAATCTGCCCCGTCTTCGTTTCCGATGTCCTATTTAATTAAGAACTAGATTACAGCGTGATACTCGTAAGGCAGTGGAACGATCTTTCCTGGAGTCTCGATTGTCTCGAGAAGCTCTAGTGTTGACTTTACGATAGCTGTCTGCATCTCTACGTCATGTGGAGCACCTGCGTTAGCACCCATAGGTACGATAGGAGCAGCTGCACGTGGAGATCCAGCCTGTCTTACAACTGGTGGAAGTGCCGCGATAATAACTGTTGGGATTCCAGCAGCCTCAATTGCTCTCTGCACGATTGTTGCAGAGCGGTGGCAAGTTCCTCATCCAGCTGTTAGGATTGCAGCGTCTGCGCCTTCATCCTTAAGCATCTGAGCAATCTCTGGACCTGTCTCGTTAGTGAACTTTTCGATGTTTCCACCACCACCCATGAATCCAGCATGTGTAGGTGCACAAGCCTTGATGAAGCCTTCTTCTCTTAGCTCGTGAAGTCTGTCGATAGGGAACATGCAGTTGATGTCCTTATTTACGTCAGAGTTATCGTATCCACCGTGTGTTACCATTAGCTCGCTTGATGGAACATCATCTGGAATCTTTCTCCAAGTGAAGTCTCCAGCGAGGTTGAATCTCTTATCTGTCTTTACGTGTACACCTGCAGCAGTAGCAAGAGCAACTGTCATCTCATTGAGAGGCTTAGTTACTGGTGTAAATACTGACTTAGGTGTAATAGGAACAAATATTTCAGATTGTAAGCCTTTTACAACTGTCATACTCATTTGTCTTTTCCTCCTTAGTTATTTGTGCTTTTCAGCGTATTCAGCACGACGTCTGTTTAGAATGTCGATATTACTTACGTACTTCTCGTTAACTTCTGGTCCCTCTTGTTCTATGAAGCTCATATTCCAAGCGACCGTCTGTCCGACCTGTAGCGGATAATCAGAGATTACCATTCTCATAGGCACCTTGAGTTCACCTAGTCGACCCTTAATGTCTACGCAGATTCCCCCGTCATGAACCTCTGTAATGACTCCCTCAACTTTGATTATCTTATCTCCGTAATTCATCTGTAATATCTACCTTTCATAAGCAAAGATTAGTCGTACTTTTCCTTTCTCTTCTCACTGATTGGAAGTGACTGCTCGTTTTCTACTAGATCAATCTTATTGCCAGTAGCCTTCTCGATGAGCTCAACGTTGTTGTTCTTAACGTTTACGTTGTATGATCTCTCTGGAGCCTTAATCTCTTCACCAGCCATCTTAGCCTTCAGCATAGCAAGTCCACGGATAGCATCCTCTGTGCAGAGTGTGTTGCAAGCGAGAACCTCGTTCTCAATTCCGGACATGGACTTATTATTATCGATCATTGCATCGCAGTACTTGTTTCCTGTTACGAGAGCACCCTGTACAGCACAGAATGAGAATCCAACAACTGGAATTCCTCTCTTACCAATCTGCTCGATGTGGGAAGTGAAGTCAACGTGGTTATTTCCGAATCCTTCTGTTGTAACGAATGCACCGTCAACGCCCATGGACTCAACCATCTGACCAAGTCTTCTGGATACGTAGAACTTGTCGGAGTTAGCCTGAGGTGATCCAACGAAGATAACGCCTACTACGTCGATATCCTCATCATGTACAGCCTCAACAACTAGTGGCTCTCTCCAGTAGTGTCTGGACATTTCCTTTGAAGCAGGTCCGATACAAGTTAGAGCGTGGATGCAACCATCGAGTACCTCGAGTGGGTTAGCCATTACTGGAACGTTACCTAGTCAACGTTTGGCTTAGCTCCAAGTACGCCTACAGGATCGTTAGGGAATAGGAAGTTGTCGTGCATAGCACCCTGTCCCATGATTTCCTTAACAATAACAACCTTCTTCTTTCCAGGGTGTCTTGTCTGCTTAAGTGTCTGCTCCTCAGAAGGAGTAACATCCTTAAGGTCTCTTCTCATTGCTTCTCTGATTTCAGAAACTACGTGGTCTACAGCAGTGTGAACTGCGATAGGTCCTGGTCTTTCCATGTTCTTTAGGTTGTCGATAACAGCGTGAGCAACGATCATGATCTCACCCTTATCAACAGCACCTGGACGACCCCACATCATGTTCTCGTCGATGTAACCCTCGGATGAACCGAACTCACCAACCTGAACACCTTCTTCTGTAACACCAGTTACAACCATTACAACACCATCGAGAACCTGAGTAACGCCCTCACCAAGACCCATATCGGAGTCTGCCTTTGTAGCAATTGGCTGGATATCCATTACTGTCTCTGTGTACACGTGGTAATTATCTGGTGTAATTAGGCTAAGCTCTAGGGACTGTACTAGACGCTGTGCCTCAGCACCTTCTGTAGCTGCGCTCTTACGAACGTAGAGTGTATCTCCCTCAATCTTAGTCTCGTCTCCAAGAACAACCTTGTTGATCTTGTAGTGCTTTCTTGTCATCTCTCTTAGAACAGTCTCAGTGTGCTCTTCAACTGGAGCTACTGCTACTGCTGGAGCTGCTGTTGCTACTGCCTGAGCTGGAGCTACAACGCCGCCACCAAGTCCTGCTGGGAGCTCGATGTCGATGTTCTTTCCCTCTCCGATGTGTAGCTTAATTGTTCCTGCTGCTGCAGCAACTGGAGCAACTGGAGCTGCAACTGCAGCTGGAGCTTCCTCTGCCTCAGCAACTGGAGCCTCTTCCTCTGCAACCTCATCAGCATCGTACTTATCAACGATGTCTGCTGTGATTGGAGTTAAAGAATCAACAGTTTTAGTTAGTTTCGATCCGTTTAGTACCTGACCGAGCTTGAGAGCTCCATCGACATTCAGCAGACCAGAATCAATTAGATCTGGGAAAATTGCTGGATCTTCGAAGTTAGCTGGCTCAAGAACAGTTCCCTCTTCTGCTCTGCAGCATAGTACCGCTGGGTCGTTCGCATGTTGTTTAGCTGTTTCAGCTGTGATTGACATATCGATCTTCCTCCTTGAAAATATTGCCTTTGCAAATGCAAAATTTTATATATTTATTCCGTCAATGCTCCATGTGATCGGGCACATGAAGCGCTCGGATTAAATATCAACTAGTTGTTCTCAACGTTGTCTACTACGTTAAGATCCTGATCAACCTGCTTAGAAACTCTTAAAGTTCTGTATAGTGGATGATCAACAGCTCTCATGATGTGGTCTGTCTGGTGTAGAACCTTAAGTCCCATCTTAGGACCAGAAGCCATTACAGTGTTCGAACAGTCGGAGCAGTTTCCGATAATTATGTACTCACACTTATCCTTCTTGAACTGTAGGTTGTTTGATACCTGACCTGGGCAGATTCCTGGTCTCTCGCACTTTCTTGTGCCGTTAGGCATCTCCTGTGCCTGCTTGCAGTAGCAAAGCGAAACTTCTTTCGCATTGTACTTCTTGCAAAGCTCCTGCATTCTCTCATAGTTGCCACCACATGCGCATACTAGGATACCCATGTTAGCTCCATGTAAATCTAGAATGGCATCGATACTAGAATTGCTCCAGTTGTCTTAGTGATAGGAGCTTCTAGTGTAGTCGACTTACCAGTGAACGCACCACCCATTACGATTTCTCCATACTCACCATCGATTCCGCCAGCTCTCTCAATTAGAGAAGCAACGCTTGTTCCTACTGGAACGTCCATGAATACGTGAGCATCGTGTCCACCGTTGAGCTTACCTCTTACTGTTAGGTGCTTTAGGAAAGATGGCTTTCTCTCATCTACAGCCTCAGCTACTCTAGCGCAAGTCTCACTATTGATAACAACAGACTTTGCAGCTGATGGAAGCTGGCTTGGCTCTAGCTCGATTCCGAGACATTCTCTAACTACAGCTCTTTCTTCACCCATTGGGTAAATGTCTGCTAGAAGATGTCTTGTGATGTTTGGCTCATCCTTTAGACATTCGTCAAGGATTTCAACAGCCTTACGATTCTTCTTCTTAATAGCAATAATCGCCTTATCTGCTCCAGAGATTTCCATACAGAGCTTAACTCCGCGGATAACCTTCTCTGGCTCTTCCTCTATCTGCTGAATGTTGTGCTTTAGTCCAGGCTCACACTCAGAAGCATTTACAAGGATGTAACCACCATCCTCAAAATGAGCATCTAGCTTAACTGCAGTAGGGAATCCAGCTCCGCCCATTCCTACAACTCCAGCAGCCCTAACCATCTCAAGAGGAGTTCCTTCTTCGATAGGAACGAACTCGTCCTTCTGCTCTTCATCAGGCTTAATAACAATCATCTCGTCTGTTATTTCTTCAACAACGCCGTAAGCGCTAGAGAAGATATTTGCGCCGAGACCTGTTGGTTCTGCAATGAGGGTACCCTTCTTAACTTTGTCACCAACTTTAACAATTGGGGCACAAGGTTTACCTACATGCTGTCTCAACAAAATCTGCAAATTTTCCATGACACAGTCTCTCCTTAAATATTTTTGACTCTACAAATCATTAATGCGTATCGTTCGAAAGCCACACAAATAAAGGTAATGCGCACTCTTTTCTAGATTGATGATAACATAACGATTTATTTATTTCAATGATAATTGTTAGATTATCTATTGAGTTTTTCAATAGATAATTTTCTGTCATACCATATCTCTGGTTATACATTATCCATCTTCTTTTGTCATGTTTTTTTTAATCAGTAATTTCTATCGATATGAATGTTTTATTGCATTTTCTTGATAATCAATTCACAACATTTTCGTTAAAACAAGATGGTTTCAGTGCATTTGAACTAACACTCATACCATCTATGTATTAATTTTAGTAATATGCATTTGTTATATTATTGACTTTTTAATATTTACTGCTCTATAGTTTACTTAGGTGGCAATTATTTATTTTTTTATACTTATGTAACCTAAGGAGGTACATGATATGGCACTAACTGCTAAGATTGATTACACTAAGTACACTGACGCTATCAGAACTATAGAAGCTCACACTGAAGGTGAGTACTGCAGAGTAGCTCTCGATTGTCCAGAGACAGAAGGAAACACAATGATTGAGAGAAAGCATTACCTCGAAGAGCATTACGATTATTTAAGAACTGCTCTCATGTTCGAGCCTCGTGGACACCACGATATGTTCGGTGCTTTCGTTGTTGAGCCTTGCAATAAGGAAGCTGATTTCGGCGTATTCTTCATGGATGGTGGCGGATACCTCAACATGTGCGGTCACTGCACAATTGGTGTTGTAACAGCAATCCTTGAAGGTGGTCTAATGGAGATGAAAGAGCCTCAGACTGAGGTTGTTCTAGAAGCTCCAGCTGGTATCATCAGAACTGTTGCTGATGTTAAGGATGGCAAAGTTACCGGCGTAACTCTAACAAACGTTCCTTCATTTAGATACAAGAAAGATCTTCATGTTGAATTCGAAGGCAAAGACGTTGTATACGACATCTGCTTCGGTGGTTCTTTCTTCGCTCTTGTTGATACAGAGAAGAACTTCGGAATCAAGGTTGGCCCTGACACAGCTGGCTTCCTAACAAGATTCTCAAGCTTCATGCTACAGGAAGTTAACAAGACCGTTTCCATACAGCACCCTGAGCTTGATATCACATCTGTAGACCTAGTTGAGAACTACTCAACAACAGATACTCCAGATGCCGATCTACGTAACCTCGTAGTATTTGGAGACCCTGCAGACCCTCAGCTAGACAGATCCCCATGCGGAACTGGTACATCAGCTAAGATGTCCCTGCTCCATGCACTCGGAGAGCTTCCTATTGGTAAGGAGTTCGTTTATGAGTCATTTATCGGAACTAAGTTCTATGGCATGATTCAGAGCGAGACAAAGGTTGGCGAATTCGATGCAATCATTCCTCAGGTTAGAGGCGGTGGCTACCTCTGCGGAGAAGCTACCTGGTTCATCGATCCAGACGATGCTCTAGGAAAGGGTTTCGTAGTTCCTAAATAGTATATAAATATGATTTATACTCATAAAAAATACGGGCTGTCAAATGTCAGCCCGTATTTTTTTCATTCCTTTATTAAAATAAAGAGCCAGGCTTAGCCTGGCTCAAAGGAGTTGATCAATCTATCTATGCGGTAAAATAGTGGTTCTAAACTGGGAATTCGATTGCGATGTCTTTGCCCTCCCCGATATAGAGCTTAACAACGCCGCCAACAACTGACATATTAACGTTCTGTACTTGTCCACCAATTGAAGGTTCTGTCAGTGCACCTGCTTCTGCTACTTCTTCAGTCTCTTCAGCAGCCTCATCGACTTCTTCGTCGTATTTATCAACAATGTCTGGAGTAATTGGAGTTAGGGAATCAACGGTCTTAGTTAGCTTAGATCCGTTGAGCACCTGTCCAAGCTTGAGCGCTCCATCTATGTTGAGTAGTCCAGTATCAATTAGATCAGGAAAAATTGCCGGATCTTCAAAGTTTGCCGGAGTTAGTTCAGTTCCCTCCTCTGCTCTGCAGCAAAGAACCGCAGGATCATTCTTGTGCGCTTGCGCTGTTTCAGCTGTAATTGACATTACATACACCTCCATAAATTTTCATTTTCGTTACGTTAAAGAGGTTACCACCTACGGCATTTAATCTCAATAGATTTGCCTATAGGTAAAATCTATTTGAAGATGTTCTATTATTATAGGTTTGAAATTGAAATAATCAATATCAAATCGAATGGTATTGCATCTACAAAAAGCAAAATACTGCAACTCAGCTGAGTTGCAGTATTTTATGTGGTGCGCCCACAGGGACTCGAACCCCGAACCTTCACATTCGTAGTGTGACGCTCTATCCAATTGCGCTATAGGCGCTCAAAGCACTATAACAATTTAACATGGTATAGTGCTGTTGTCAAGTAAATTCAATGGTCTTACAAGCTTATCTTTCAATTTTACTTTTTTGACTGCGTGCCACTATGCCGAGTACTATCTCTCTTGGTACAAACTTTGAAGCAATTGCAGCTGCTTTGACCATCATATTAGGAACTATGATAATCTTGCCCTCATCTGCTTCGTCTATACAATACGATACACATTCACGCGCAGATATTCCCCTAAGCGAAAATTTCACGTTTGCAACATCGTTGAACTCTGTATTTACTGGTCCTGGGCAGAGTGCATGAACCTGAGCGTGGCTACCGAGGAGTTTCAGTTCTTCAGCAAGTGCATTTGTAAGAGATACGACATAGGATTTGGTCGCATAGTACGTCGCCATATAAGGTCCTCCTGGCATAAGTCCAGCAACAGACCCTACGTTGATGATATGTCCATAATCCCGCTCTATAAAATGTGGCATCATCTGATGTGCGATGTAGTGAAGAGCCTTAACATTGACATCTATCATGTTTAAATCATTCGAAATATCGCTCTTATCAAATCTTCCCACCGCTCCGAAACCAGCATTATTGATAAGTATGTCTAAAGGCATCTCGCGCTTTGATTTGAGATGCGAAATAAGGTTCTCGCATTCATTTAAATCTGATAAATCCGCTGTTATACACTCACACTCTACGCGGTAATCGCTTGCGAGTTCCTGACCAATGTCAACGAGCCTATCCTCTCTTCTTGCAACCAAGATAATTGAATATCCTTCGGCTGCAAGCTGGCGTGCAAACTCCGCACCTATACCAGAGCTAGCACCAGTTACGCAAGCTAGTCCGCTGGACGGCTTATCGCACTTCTTATTGGGAATGCTAATGGTCTGCACATTCATTAGAATCTATTTCTCCTATTATTCTTGTATAGCAACATAAAATAGTAAATGCATAGAGCAAATAAAATTCCGCCGAGCACAACGCTTATTATGCGAATCATAGTAGCACCTTCTTTCGATAAATAGTATTAGCGACACATAGTAGTTTTGGTTCCACTTTCATAGGAGTATCGCCTAGTTCTTAGAGTAGTATTTCCCCCTCTTAGGATAAACTTCCTTGATGGTTCCCTTGCGGAATTCAGCATTCAGCTGCTGAAGGTCATCTATCTGAGACTGCAGAACCTTCCCTATGTCCGTATCTATAATAAGCATACGAGCAGGAAGGGTGTGAGTTGTAACGATATTAGGATTATTAAACTCCTGCGTACCGTCTGGCTGTAGCGGATGGTATGGTTCGTGTTCAGATAGCGCCATAAACCAGGAGTTAAATATAAACGTGTATCCGGCAATTCCAGTAGTCTTCTGATAAGCCTTTGAAATACCACCGTCGATGACTATAAGTTTACCTTCTCCCTTGATTGGGCTTTCTCCGTCCTTGATTTTAACCGGAACATGCCCATTGAGGATAATCCCCTTCGATGGGTCAAGATCGAAGTCGCGGATAATTTTGATGCAGATGTCCTTATTCTTAATTAGCTTATAATACGGAACCGTGTGCTCCTTGTGAGTTGATTTATCTGCGATAAAGAGCCTCTCAAAGGTAGTCATCTTATCCTTTCCAAACAGCGGCGAATCTGGTCCGAGCCAGAGATACCACATTAGATTTGCAGCATCAGCCTTATCGAGTTCACATCTAGGATTGAAATAGACTTCTCTTAGTTCCTGGTCAAGCTGCCTCATGAGCCCTGCCCCATGATTTGTCTTACCCGCTATTGTCACCTCCATGAAATCGCCATCCTCTGTAAACGGGATGCATCCATGGAACAAAAGGTTGCCATTGTATGTTGTAAAAAGAGCTCCGTGAGTATATAGAAAGTTAATGTGCTCCTGTAGTTTCTTGGAATTAGTTATAGATGCCTCAAGCGCAACCATTACCTCTTCCTCTTCAGGGCTTAGCTTGTACGGATCTGCTGGGTCGATAGTCGGAAGGTTCGTATCCTTGATTGGATAAACTTCTCCGTAGCAATTAACTGTTCCATCATCAAAGTTGATCTTATCAAGCATCAACCTGTGATCAAGCTTGAACTCCGGATGGTTCATTATTGTCTGACCTTCAACCTTGAACTGGATAATCGCAATCATCTTGTGCATCTTAGCTGCAAGTTCTTCAGGAATTGGGTCAAATCTATTCTTTTCAAGTACATGCGGCATAAAGCCTGTACACGGATCATCTCCATAAATCTGCTGTGCGCGTGTCGCTAGCGGACGTAGATTGATGCCATACCCATACTCTAGCATATCGAAATTATTGTAGCTAACGTTCATGCGAATGATATTTGCAATGCACGGTCTATTTCCGCACGCTGCCCCCATCCACACAACGTCGTGATTACCCCACTGAATATCCACACTCCGCCTAGACATGAGGAAGTCCATGATCTTATGAGGTTTAGGACCTCTATCGAAAATATCTCCTATGATGTGAAGATGATCGACAGCCAGTTCGCTTATCGTATTAGCAATCTCTGTGATCAGCGTCTTGGCAATTTTTAAATTCAATTACAGAATCGATGATTTCTTGATAGTATTTCTGTCTGTTATCATCATCATCCGCAAACATCAGCTCATCCATAATATAACCAGTATTATCAGGAAGAATTCTTCTAACCTTGGATCTGGTATACTTGTTAGATACTGCTCTGCAAATGATTATCAATCTATAAATAGCAGAAGAGCACCAAGCATTAAAATCGGCTTCATTGGCCTCTCTTCTCTTAAGTTCATTTACCGGATCGTATATGAGTGCCGCTAATTGCTCTCTATCTGTTGCGCTAAGAATCGCCCCAAAGTTCTCATCGATTTTCATCTTGATAGTCCCAGATGCACTGCGCACAAAGTACTGAAACGCATCGTATTCACCGTGAAGATCGCTTAGAAAGTATTCTGTACCCTTCGGCAGAGCGAGAATTGCTCTAAGGTTAACGATTTCTGCATTGACAGAGCGATGATTTGGATATTTCTGAGCTAGCATCTCGAGATACTTATTGTTAGACATCGTGTTCCTCCACTCTCATGAGGTCTGCACCTAGACTCTTGAATTTTCCTACAAAATCTTCATATCCTCTTTCGATATGATATATCTCACTCACTTCAGTTGTTCCAGTTGCTACTAATCCTGCAAGTACCATTGCCGCTCCCGCGCGAAGGTCTGTTGATCTAACCTTTGCTCCATGAAGCTGCTTGCCTCCAGGAATCGTCGCCTCTCTGCTGTTATCTGTAGAAATGTCCGCACCCATACGATTAAGCTCAACAACGTGCATAAAACGATTTTCGAAAACCGTCTCTCTAACGACGCTAGTTCCCTCGACAGTAGTCAGAAATGCCATAAAAGGTGACTGAATATCTGTCGGAAAACCTGGATATGGCAGAGTCTTGATATCAGTCGCAACGAGATTTCCCTTAGTTGCATCTACGAGGATGCCCTCTTCATCGACATTTACCGAAACTCCGCATTCCTTTAGCTTAGCGATTATCGGTCTTACATGACCAGGAATACCGTTTCTAATGAGTACCTTTCCTCTCGTGATAGCAGCAGCTAACATAAATGTTCCACATTCTATCCTATCTGGAATTACGGTGTGAATCGCACCTGAGAGCTCATCAACTCCCGTAATACGTATAGTATCTGTGCCTGCGCCTTTGATTTTCGCTCCCATCTTGTTGAGCATATTAGCTAAATCAACAATCTCAGGTTCCTTGGCTGCATTCTCTAGAATAGTAGGCCCCTTGGCAAGCGCTGCTGCCATCAAGATATTCTCTGTCGCACCAACACTAGGAAAATCAAGGTAAATAGCATCACCAACAAGACCGTCCCTCGGTGCTTCGATTATGATGCTCGAATTCTCTATATCCTCCATCACAGTTGCTCCAAGAGCTTTAAATCCCTTGAGATGAAGGTCGATAGGTCTCTTCCCGATAGTGCATCCTCCTGGAAGCGGCATAACAACCTTGCCACATCTTGCAAGAAGTGGACCCATAGCCATCGTAGAAGCTCTCATCTGTGACACGAGCTCGGCATCTCCTTCAACCGTGGTAATCTCAGCTGCATTGACCGACAGCTTACCTGGATCAGACATAGATACGACAGCTCCAAAGCTCTCGAGCATCTTGCGCATAACCATTACATCTGACAGGTCTGGGACATCATCAATCACACATGTGTCTGGCGTCAGCAGGGTCGCTGCCATGAGCGGAAGAACCGCATTCTTTGCTCCGCTAATTTTAACCTCTCCTTCTAAAGGTCCGCTATTGTTAACTAGTATCTTTGCCACTGAAAATTCTCCTTGATAAATAGATATAGAGATGCCGAAAAGCACCTCTTAAATAATTGCCTTATCTCATATAGTTATCTGCGTTTTCTCTTGCGAATCTTGTTAGGACGCTCATAATTCATTTCGTCCATCTCATATCTATTCGCACGCTTCTTTGACTTTTTGCTGAATGACTTGAGTGCACCAGCGGCAGTTCCTACATTGCCTGCAGTCTTAATAATAGACCGATTCTCATTAATTTTATTGCTCACACTCGTAAACATGTCAATCGCATGGTCTATCTGATCATCAACCTGTTCAGTTCTAGCTGCTGCAATTGTTGTCATCCTCTTGGTATCAGCTAGCAACTCATCCACATTTCTAAGCGTGTCAGCAAGCTTGATAGCCAATCTAATCAAGAAAATTATGAGTATAAAAAGTGCGATTAGCACTAGCAATATTGCCGCCTGCTTGATATCTAATGAGACTCTCATCATTCCCTCCTTCTACTCTTTAGGTAGTATATAAATTATACCTTAGGCATATTGTATGTTCAATCTTATAAATATGCGATATCTCATATATTCCTTTATAATATTCATCTTTCATGCCAGTTCTATAAATATATGCGTTTGATCAAATCTGTATATCCGGTGCCATCGGAATTGTAGACTGCAATCTCTGGCAGCATCTTAAGGTCAGGCTTTGCACCTGCTACTGCATGGATGAGAACCAGATTCGCTGGTTCATTGCTGCTTGGTACGACGAGTTGCAGCTCCTTTGGGCTCCAGTGCTGCTGCTCGCAGGGCTTCGCAGATGTCTGGTAGGCGCGATGGTCTATGAATCATGTAGAAGTCGCCTCCGGACTTCAGAATCTGACTTCCACACTTTGCAAATTCAGTGATTCCAGCCGTGGTCTCGTGCCGCGCAATGAACTTTGCACTATCTTCGTTTGGAATCCCAGAACCACGCCTAAAGTAAGGTGGGTTGGTGACAACAGCGTCGAAAAAAACCATCGTATCCCTCAAGCTGAGAAACATCAGTGAGCACGAAGCTTATTCTATTCTCAAGAGCATTCATCTCACGTCCACGCACTGCTCTATCAAGAGCTACCGGGTTCCTTTCAAATCCTACAATCTCAGATATAGGGAGTTTATGTGCAAGTATAAATGGAATAATCCCATTTCCTGTCCCGAGGTCAGCTACGCGCATCTTGAGCCTACTCTTGACAGGTTTAGCACCGGTTTCGCCACTGGCAAAAGCTGATAGCAAAACCGCATCAATCCCGTAGCTAAAGCCATCCCCTTGTACTACTTTAAATCCACCCATTCCTATATCATCGATTCGCTCTGGTTTTCTCTGCATATCTCAGGTCCTCACCATAAGGCATTTCAATGTGCCTAAACTAGTCACGCGTTAGCTCTTTAATTTCCTTCAGAGTCTCTTCGTCGAGGTCTCCTAGGTCATCATTTTTCTTGTGGTGGTGTTTCTTATCTATTCGCTTAATTTCTTTTTTGAAATAGATATTGTAATCAGGACCGAGCGTATCCTCTCCAGTTTCTTTATCCTCGACGATAAGTCTAGCTGTGACCTTTCCATTAAATAAATCGACATTTATCACCTTAGCTATTCCGTCAGGAGTCTCGATGCGCTCTCCCTCATTAGGCATCCCCTTGCGGAGCTCTTGATATGTCTTATTTCAAAGTTTAAGCAGCACATAAGTCTACCGCAAGTACCAGATATCTTGGATGGATTGAGAGATAGATTCTGCTGCTTTGCCATCTTGATTGAAACCGGCTGAAAGTCATTTAACCACTTGCTACAGCAAAGCGGTCTGCCACAAATCCCTATGCCCCCGAGCATCTTCGCTTCGTCTCGAACACCAATCTGGCGAAGTTCTATTCTCATCTTAAACTGGGACGCAAGGTCTTTTACAAGCCCCCTAAAATCAATCCTTCCATCTGCTGAAAAGTAGAATATAACCTTTGTACCATCTATCGTAAATTCGGCATCCACAAGCTTCATATCCAGCTTGTGCTGCAGAATCTTCTCTTCGCAGACCTTCATAGCGTCGTCACGCTTAGCAAGATTGTCTTTATATCTTTGTATATCTTCCTTCGTCGCCTTGCGTTCTACACCCTTGAGCGGTGCAACAAGCTCACTCTCATCAATCTCACAGTTTGCTATTGAAATATGACCGAGCTCCATGCCCCTAGCGGTCTCCACTATTACTAGTTCACCGAGTTCGTAGCTAACCCCTGCTGGATCGAAGTAATATGTCTTGTTGGCTTTCATAAAGCCTACACCTATAATTTCTACCATCTATAAATTTCCTTCTTATCTATTTAAAAACCGAATTTAAACATCCGGATAGTTGCTAACGATTATTTATGTTATTTCTGCTCAGAAACAATGAATTTAACGCATATTCTGGGCTCATGCCACGCTTGATATTTATCCTCGTCTCCTCAACTTTATCAATCATCTGTAGAATAGCTCCAGCATCCTTAGGAAGTCTTTCACCACCTATCAGCTTTTCGTGCAAATTATTTTCCAGTGCATCTAGAAACTTAAACGCCTCCTCGTTGCCTTTAAAGCTTTTCCTAATGAGTTCGCGGATTTTGAAAAAATACGTCTTACCAAACCACTCTTTCATCAGAAGCTCAATGCTATCTGAGTTTGCAAAATCGCTTGTTTGTTCATGCATTCTTAATTCGACACATCTGGACCTTACTGTAGGTAGAAGCGACTCTTTGTTATCTGTAGCGAGAATGATTACCGTACCAGGATATGGCTCTTCCAATGTTTTGAGCAGCTTATTCTGAACTATCTCGCTGAGCCTCTCTGCGTTATCAATGATACCCAAATTGTGCTCTCCATAAGGTCTCATGCTAAGTCTTTCTATCATGGCTGCTGCGTCAGCCGTCTTATAAGTTTCCTTACCGCTCTGGCTCATAAAGAACAGGTCTTCATGAGTACCGCTGCTCACCCTTATACAGGCGGGGCAGCTTCCACACGCATGTCCAGACAAGTCCGTATTAGGGCAAATTATATCTTTTGCAAAGCTTCTGATATAATCATCCCTTTCTTCACCACTTCTTCCCTCTATGATGTATGCATGTGCATATTCCCGTGCCATATCTCTCCCGTATCCTCCGATGCCTGTAAAATATTCAGTCATCTATCTCGCTATATTTTCCCTATACTATAGTGTCTCGAGTGTCTCGAGTTTCGAATAGATGTCGTCCTTTATCTCATCTATCGTTTTACTCGCATCAATCCTGACTATGCGCCCAGGGCACTTATCGCAAAGCGCCTTATAGCCATCATACACACAATAATGGAAATCCAGCTTCTGCTGCTCAAGTCTGTCTCTAACATCTTTACCGATTCTAGCTCTACCAATCTCAGGGTCTAGATCCATGAAGAAAGTGACATTTGGCTCAAGTCCGCCTGTCGCATATCTATTCACCTCAGAAACCTGATCACCAAGGTTTCTTCCAAAGCCTTGATATGCGATGCTTGAATCGACAAATCTATCGCAAACTACAACTGCGCCTCTCTCGAGCGCTGGTCTTATCTTCTCAGCAACATGCTGTGCCCTAGCGGCTGCATATATTAACATCTCTGTAACATCGTCCATCTCAGCATTTTCATTATCAAGAACGATGCTGCGAAGCTTCTCGCTAATCGACGTTCCACCGGGTTCCCTGGAAACTACAACTTCCCTGCCATTGCTTACAAAATAAGCCCTAATATTTTCAACCTGTGTGCTTTTGCCAGAGCCATCCGGCCCCTCAAGCGTAATAAAAATTCCCTTTGGCACTTCGCCACCACCTATCTATGCGTATTTCTATCGGATTGCTCTATCGGGTCTGGAATGTGGATTTTAAATCCTTCCTTTCGAGCTTTCTTCCGTTCCTCTAACTTGCGCTTCTCGGCAGCTTGCCTAGCCTGCTTCTTGCCCCTTACGGTATCAAAATAGTCTACAAATAGGTAAATACCTAAGACACCCATTGGCACCGTCAGCAGCAGCGCCAATATGTATTTGAACAATATCATACGGGCTTTCCTCCCACACTTTTTGCTTCATTATCTCACATGTATACAGAATGTATTATACCATAAGATTAAGAAAGATACAGTTTTCATAAAACGTCTTTTTTTCGAAATCAATATTCTCCTTAAATGATTTTCTCAAGCAATTTATGGGTTCTATAAGTTAAGGATATATGCTCACTGCTCTACAACTGAGGGCATTAATATGGTAAACTTAATTAGTTAATTAGATTTAAACGCAGGAGGATTAATATGAATTCAATTGAGCTCAGCGAACTCATCTATCCTGAGATTGCAAACGATACTGACTACGAAGCCATGTACCCTAAGCGTAATCTCCCTGAGGGAGCTAAGGTAACCAGGCTTGGTCCAAGCCCTACTGGATTTATCCATCTCGGAAATCTGTATGGTGCTTTTGTAGACGAGAGACTCGCTCACCAGAGCAACGGGGTCTTCTATCTTAGAATCGAAGATACTGACGATAAGAGGTTTGTCGAAAATGCCGTAGAAACAATTATCTCGTCTCTAGCATTCTTCGGAATCAAGTTCGACGAAGGTGTCACTGAACATGGTGATGTCGGTAGCTACGGCGATTATACGCAGAGCCACCGCGGAGAAATATATAGATTCTATGCCAAGAAGCTACTCGCTGAAGGCAAAGCATACCCTTGTTTCCTAACAGAAGAAGAAATCAGAGAGATTAGAGAGAAGCAAGAAAAGGAAAAGATCGCTCCTGGAATCTATGCAGGATGGTCAAAGTATAGGGATTGGGATAAGGATCCTGATATCGAAAAACTTGTAATCGATCATATCTCGGCTGGCGACCCATTTGTAATAAGATTAAAGTCAGACGGTACCCCTAACGCTACCGGTGAGGATATCAAGAGGAACAAAGTCGTTGATGGAATAAGGGGCACACTTGATGTGCCGGAAAACTTTCAGGACGTCGTAATAATTAAGACTACAGGAATTCCGACTTATCATTTTGCACATGCCGTCGACGACCACCTGATGAGAACGACTCACATCATACGCGGAGAGGAGTGGCTTCCTTCACTTCCAATTCATGTCGAGCTATTTGAGAAGTTAGGATTTGAACTTCCAGTATATTGTCACACCGCTCAGCTGATGAAAATCGGAGAAGATGGCAACAAGAGGAAGCTATCTAAGCGCAAGGACCCAGAACTTTCACTGGATTATTATAGAGATCAGGGTTATCATCCTGCTGCAGTTAGGGAATATCTACTCACTATTTTGAACTCAAACTACGAGGAGTGGCGCATGGAGAATCCAGAGGCAGATATTGATGAGTTCAAATTCACCACTGAGAAGATGAGTAACTCTGGAGCACTCTTTGACCTTGATAAGCTCAACGATGTTAGTAAGGAAACTATGCTGCATATCCCTGCTACTGAAATCGCTGAGTTCTTAAAGGCATGGTCTCTCGAGTTTGCCCCTGAATACGGATACGTGTTTGAGGACATGGATTTCCTTGTTAAGATTCTCGACCTTGGAAGAGATGAGAGGAAGCCACGTAAGGACCTTGTGTATGCGAGACAGATTATGGATTTCATCAGCTACTTCTTCGATCAGAACTTCACGATTATCGATGAAGTGCCTGCTGAAGCTTTTGATGACAAGGTTCAGATTCTAGAATCTTACCTGTCCTCCCTACAACCATGCCGATACTCAGGAAGAGTGGTTCAATAAGATTAGAGAAATTGCAACTAACCTGGGTTATGCTGCAAAACCTAAGGACTATAAAAAGAATCCAGACGATTATAAGGGGCACGTTGGACACGTAAGCACAGTTATCAGACTTGCTCTCGTCGGCCGTGCACAGTCTCCTGATGTATGGGCAATACAGCAGATTATGGGCGAAGATATGGTCAGAGCCAGAATTAATCGAATGATAGAAGAGGAGAAATAAAATGGAACCAATTCTAGTAATAATGGCTGCCGGAATGGGAAGTCGATATGGCGGACCGAAGCAAATTGATCCGATTACGTCTGAGGGCGACATTATCATGGATTTTTCCCTCTATGATGCTTACCAGGCTGGCTTTAGAAGAGTTGCTTTTATAATCAAGGAAGATTTTGAAGCTACTTTTAAGGCACATATCGAAGGTAGAGCAGGAAAACTATATGAAACACACTATGCAATTCAAGATATTCACGATCTCCCAGCAGGCTACTCTGTTCCAGAAGGTCGAACTAAGCCTTGGGGGACTGGTCACGCTGTGCTTGCTGCTAGAGATTACATCGATGCACCTTTCGCTGTTATTAACGCAGATGACTACTATGGACAGGAAGCATTTGAGAAGATATATAAATTCCTCAGTGAATCCGCTGACGCTACCCATCACTGCATGGTCGGCTTTAAGATTGAGAACACGCTCTCTCTAAACGGTTCAGTGGCTCGTGGACTCTGTGAGGTTACGGATGGATATCTAACGGATATCGAGGAGCATTCGGACGTTATACGTGAGAGTGATGGTGTAATTCGAGCAACAAGCTCAAAAGGTGGGAGACACGATGTTCCTGATAGTCAATCGGTATCCATGAACCTATGGGGGTTTGGTGCCGAATTCCTCGAGGTTATGAAAGCTGGTTTTCCGGCTGCACTCGATAAAATCATAGAGCAAAATCCACTGAAGGGAGAGTACTTCCTTCCTTACTGCATCGATACAGAGGTCAAAGCTGGTAGAGCTACCGTTGCAGTTCTTCAGTCAAATGACAAGTGGTTCGGTGTCACCTACAAAGAGGATAAGGATGAGGTTGCCACGAAGTTTTCCGAGATGAAGGTTGACGGAAAATATCCAAAGGAACTATGGTAAGAAATTGCTATATTACAAAAGCGGGACACTGGTCCCGCTTTTTTCGCATCATGTTAATTTTGAAAGGTTGGCGATATGCTACCTTGCTATGCGCTTTCTAGCTGCTAACAAGCCGAGTGATGCTAGTGCAGATCCTATAAACACAATTGAGTAAGGAAGAAGCCCATTGCTATCGCCTGTCTTAGGTGTGTGTCTATGCTTGTTGACCACAGGCTTCTTTTGTATAACCGGTGTCGGATTATGAGTCTTATTAGTGTCAAACTTGTAATAGTTCGTGCTAACCTTTGCCTGATTATCTACTGGCTTTCCATTAATATCCTCATCTACCTTAACCTTGTAAGTCACCGTAAATGTCTCGTCATTACCGAGATTTGTCTTTCTCCAAGTGATGACACCGTTTTGTTCCACCCCACCATTATCTGCGGAACCTGAAACGTACTTCGTGTACTTAGGAATGGCATCTGTAATCGTCACATCATCTGCTCGTCCGATTGTATTCTTATACGTTATTTTATATGTAAGTACATCTCCACCCTTAACTGTCTTTCCGTCAACGCTAGTGGACATATCGTCTTTAAAAACGTCCTTATTAGGCTTAGTTGGTGGCAGTAGCTTAGTCTCAACGGTATTCGTAGGAACTGACACATTATCAAAATACATCTTTGCTGCTGAGTTCGTAATAGTATTATCACCCTCTACTAGCGCTCTGCTATTTGTCTCAGTCTTATAAGTTATCTCGTATACTTTGCCACCCTTATCTCTTGCGAACAGAGCATTTTTGATAATATTAATCTCTACATGGTCCTGACCATTTTCATTATCTGGTGTCACAGTTACCTGATAATCTTGCCCTTTGACTAGAGTATTGCCATCAAACTTAACGATTGCTTCTTTGAAGTCCACTTTCTTATCAAAGGTATCGGCAAATTTCAACGACTTAATATCATCAATTATATCAGTTCCTGGTCTCGGAACTGTGTATCTTACAGTGTAGTTTATAGGTTCTCCAACGCGCTTTGGTGCCTGTGCTTTATCTACAGTTTTCTTCGCTGCTGTACCAGGATTATTATGGTAAGGAACTTCAGCAAAGAACTTGAACAGCCCACCGCTCGTTACAGAAGAATTATATGCAAAAGTAATCGAGTTTGTCTTGCTGCGCATAACGAATCCAGTTTTGTTATACTCGTCTTGCCCGCTAGTTCCAGCTGCAGTGATGCTCGCATTCGCTTTCCACCAATGCCAGTTGCCAGATCCATTTTCCTCATCCAAACTAACCGCTCTATTGTAAACAATCTTATCAATAGTGCTATCAAGATTCTTGACTCCTAGCTCTTCATAAAAAGAAGATCTGCGGTTCCCAGCGATTGGATTTCCTGGCTTCACATCGATATCAGCTGGCTGCATCGTCAGCTTTAAATCGCAAGGTGTACCATCAGCATACTCGAGAGTTGCTGTAACGTCTGTCTTAGTGTTGAAAGACCAAATATTGTCATTAGTAAAATTAGGATGATCAGGATATACATAATCCATCAGCTGAATTCCACTATCACCCCAGTTTTGGTCAACCGTCAAAAAAGGTACTCCCGCATTGGCATCATTAAAGTTTGCCTGCTGCCCGTAATATACCGTTGGATTCAGCTGTAGGTGAGAAACCTTCACTCTCACGTTGACCTTTTTGCCATTTACTTCACCAGCATTAGTGAATAGAAGTTCAAGCACATTATCATAATCCTGCTTCGAATTGGACTTCTCATACTTGTGCATAAACACCGTACTCTTAGTCCATGAGCCATTAGGTGTAACTACTTCCTTCAGAGTTCCTGAGCCAGTGCTAACGACCTGCATATTCTCCTGCCTGCACTTGAACTCATATAGGTTGAGATTTGCTAGATTAAGATCTGTCGTTGTATTCTCAACCGCAAAAGCCTCCATATTCGGTGCAGCTATCCCTATCATCATCAGAAATGATAGTAGCAAAACGAATAATTTGCGAACTGACAGCGCTTGCCTTTTTTCCATAATTGTTCCTTCTTTCTTATTTATTTAATAAAATGCAAATATGTTCAAACGTTACGCTTTTAGTAATAACTCTTTGATAAATATTACCTAATAGGTACATTATACACTATTGTAAGAATTTTATCATTTAATATTTTTTCTTAATTTCCTCGCATAGGAAAGTGTTTGCTTAAGCGCATCATCCTTTGATACATCAGCTAGTCTCAGTTTGTGCGCATATTCGAGGATTGTGCCGAAGTCATCGCCTGACATAATTCCCCTATCAATCAAGTCCTTTCCTGTAACATAAGGTCTCGCCATCATGTCTCTGTACAGATCTAGTCTATCGAACAAGAACTTTATCCGTTCTTGCTCCCTAACTTTTCATCAGCTGTGTAAAGTTCTGATTCTCTCGAGGTATCATCCAATAACTCGTGTGGCTCGTTTGGCGCCTGGCTCAGATTACGAACATCCAGGTGTGGCAATTTTGGCTTATCGCAGATTGCAAAATATATAAGGTCATTAGGAGCAATAGCATCGTCAAACATTCGGTTCGTCTTCTTGACCGACGATCTCGCTTCAGCAATCTTGTTTGGGCGCATGTGATTAGGAATCATATTAGAGATATACTTTTTTATATCGCTACCATGACATACGCGGTCCAGAAATCGCTCCGCGATTTCTGCTCCTTGTATCTCGTGACCGTACGCGTGAATTGCACCATTTACGAATTCAGTCGTCGTAATCTTGCCAAAATCATGAGTGAGAGCCAGCAACATAAACGCGTATGGGTCACTCGCATAAGGTCGGAACTGGGCCGCCCTATCCAGAACCATCATGGTGTGAGTCCAGACATCACCTTCTGGATGGAACTTAGGGTTTTGTTCTAGCCCGATTAGCTGTTCGAGTTCCTGGAACCAGTATCCGAGCTGACCCATTTCCCGCAGACATTCAAAGAATTCGGATGGTCGGCGGGATTCCAGGAGCGCCTTCTTCATCTCCATCTCGACGCGCTCGGCCGAAAGATTCCTGAGGTCCAGCGCCCTACAGATTGAAATCGTGGAAGGCGCGACCTGGAATCCGAATCTGGATCTGAACTGGGCAGCACGGAGGGCACGGAGTGGGTCCTCACCGAATTTCCTGTCATCGATATGGCGGATAATTCTGTTTTTGATATCCTCCGTGCCTCCATAAGGATCTGCGATTTCACCGCTCAGGATGTCCTTTAGAAGCGCATTCATGGTGAAATCGCGCCTCCGTGCTGCCTCTTTGATTCCGATAAACGGATCGATTTCAATCTCAAAGTCACGATGCCCATTCCCTGCCTTTCGCTCTGAACGCGGTAAAGCAATGTCTATCTGATGACCAGCAAGCGAGTATACACCAAAAGCAGAGCCGAATCGCAGCGGCTTTCCAAGTTCCTTTAACACCATTTCTAGAACTGCCCCTGAGATTCCATGTACTTCAATATCCACATCCTTAATAGGACGCTTCATAATCTCATCACGAACTGCTCCGCCTACCATGTATGCACGCCCTCCAAGCTCTTCTACTCGGGAGGCTAACTCTTCAATTATCGTTTTATCTATCTCATTCATTTAATTATTCTTGCCTACACATAGCTCTGACTCTCAACGTCGAACACACCTCTTGTTGTGAGTCTCAGCTTAGGAATAACAGGCAGGCTCATGAAGGAAAGCGTCATAAACGGATCTATCAGATTACTAACACCGAGTTCAAAGCTCTCGCCTTTGCATCTTCAAGATTTCTATTCACATCAATCAGCGGAGCATCACTCATGAGACCAGCAATCCCTAGCTTCACGTCTCCGATACATTTACCGCCGTCAAATACTGTTATTCCCCCGCCATTTTCTGCAATATGATTAACTGCAGCAGCCATATCCTCATCATTGGTTCCAACAACTATGATGTTATGAGAATCGTGCGAGATACTGGTAGCAACTGCTCCACTTCTGAGACCGTAACCCTTGATGTATCCGATTCCGATATGTCCCGTATAGTTATGTCTCTCCACTACAGCGATTTTGAGGATATCTTCGGCAACATCCACACCAGTTGCATACCCTTCATCTGTGGTCATCAGTTCACCAGGAACCATGCCGAGCACCCCTCGAGGTCTGTCTATTTTAAATGCCTCCGCAGTAAGTTTATCAACTTTGAAAGTGCTATGAGCCCTTGTAGTCAGGAATTCATCTACTTCCGGAGCCTTAAACTCTTTGAGCTTGCCATTATTGAACATAAGCTTGCCTTTCTTGTAGACCTGCTCGACTGTAAAATCTTCAAAATTATCTATTATGACAAAATCCGCAAGATATCCGAGCGCAATGGCACCACGATTATTCAGCCTAAATATCTAGCTGCATTAGTGCTAGCAACCTTGATTGCTAGTATAGGATCTGCTCCCATCGATATGGCTTTCTTAATAATATAGTCTATGTGCCCTTTCTCTAGTAGATCAGATGGATGCTTATCATCGGTGCAGAACATACATCTATCTGCGTATTTGTCTGTCAAAAGAGGCATCAGCGCCTCGAGGTTATGGGCTGCTGTACCTTCTCTTATCATTATTACTTGACCGAGTTCAAGCTTCTCTATCGCTTCTTCTGCTGTAGCACATTCGTGGTCGGAATACACGCCAGCGGCAACGTATGCATTTAGAGCCTTGCCCCTCACCCCTGGTGCATGGCCATCTATCTTCTTATGATGGGCCTGTGCAGCGACTATCTTTTCTACAACCTGCTCATCTGCAGCGACTGTACCGACATAATTCATCATCTCTGCAAGTCCCTGCACTCTAGGATGTTCGTAGAAACTGTCTATCGCTCTATAATCGAGCGTTGCACCAGACTCGTCAAGTGGAGTCGCAGGGACGCATGATGGAAGCATAAATCTCACATCTATCGGGAGTCCTTCGGTCGCCTGAATCATATACTCAATGCCGTCTGTCCCCATCACATTTGCAATCTCATGCGGATCCGTTACGACCGTGGTCGTTCCATGAGGAAGCACCGCCCTTACAAATTCAGTCGGCGTAACCAGAGAGCTCTCAAGGTGGATATGAGCATCAAGAAATCCCGGGCACACGATTTTTCCCGTCATATCGACCTCTTTATCACCATCATATTCACCAAGTCCAACTATTAATCCATTCGTAACTGCAATGTCAGCATTTCTCAGCTCGCATGAAATACGCTCACGTATGTAGCATTCTTAAGAACTAAATCTGCGTTGCACTTGCCTGCCGCAGCCCTTATGACTTTCTGCTTGCGCTGTAATTTGCGATTGATTCTGCCTGTGTAGCTTTCGGACATTTGAGCACCCCTTTACATGCACCAATATAAATTACCCTATTGTAACATATTTTTATAAAACCATATTGTAGCTGAATCATTAAAAACAGTGTTAATAAAAAAGAGTTACAAAAAACGTTTTTCGTAACTCTTTCGTTTTTATATTTCTTTAAATATTAATAATTAATTTATCAATACAACTAGAATAGTTATATTCTTTTCCAGTTGTAATCCCAGTTTAAGAATACTTTTACATAAGATGTTTTGTGCTTGGTGTTTTAACTGAATATCCGTCAATTCTGTAGAATTGAGTCTCCACAACCTTATATACTTTAAAATGAGGTCTATAAATAATCCTGTACTTTTACCCTTAGGAACCTTTTTTCATTTTTTTAGTTTTGCTTTCATAATCTTAACTATACCGACTAATATTAGCAATATTGAAATAAACAATACAATATTTAGCGGGAAGACTCTCAAGTAATATAATTCATTGTCAAAACAACTACCATTAACCTTAAAGTCTGCCATCTTTATTGGGTATGTTATCACTACAGAAAAAACTGTTAATATACATCCAATCATAATAAAGGCCATAGCGGATTTATTAATCATATTTGTCTTATCGCAAAGCTGCTTATGAGTCTTTTCCACATCACCTGTTAGTTCTGCAAGTGTGATTCCAAAGCAGTCACATAATTTCATTAAGTTTACAGTATCTGGCAATACTAGGTCTTGCTCCCACTTTGAAATAGCCTGTCTAGATACATTTATTTTACGAGATACGTCCTCTTGCGATAGGCCTTGCTTTTTTCTAAGTCCTCGAATCTTCTCACCTAGAGTCACTATAAACACCTCCGCGCTATTAGTATGAAAATTTCTATTTAATCAGATTATATCGTTACTCTCTAACTGCTTCAATCTATTTCACTTTACAATCAGTCAACTAAACTTTACATTTCGCACATACGAAAAGAGCCCCTCGAGGCTCTTCTCTAAACGCATTATAGTGGAATAATCTTCTTCCATTATCCCAGAAGTTTCTCTTCCCAGTCCTTCTCTCTGAAGCCACCGAGCACGAAGTCATCACCAACGACTAGCGGTCTCTTTACAAGCATTCCATTAGATGCTAGAACCTCAAGCTGCTCATCTTCGCTCATCGCGTCTAGCTTATCCTTGAGCTCCATTTCTCTATAGAGCATTCCGCTTGTGTTAAAGAACTTTCTCACCGGCTTGTCACTTCTAGACAGCCAGTCCCTTAGCTCCTCTTTTGTAGGATTATTTTCGACTATATGTCTATCTTCATAAGATACACCATTGTCATCGAGCCACTTCTTAGCCTTCTTGCATGTGCTGCATTTTGGATACTCATTAAATAGAACTTTCATATTCATCCTCCCTCTTACTTTACAAGTTCAATCAGGTCGCCATAACCTGCCTCTAGCATGTCTTCAACTGGTATAAATTTTAGAGCTACTGAATTGATGCAGTATCTCATGCCACCATCTTCTGCTGGTCCATCCTGAAATACGTGTCCTAGATGAGAATTTGCACCCTTGCTTCTAACCTCAACGCGCTCCATGCCGAACGTAGTGTCTCGTAGATAGACCACATGCTCCTCACTTATAGGCCTTGTAAATGCAGGCCATCCGCAGCCAGAGTTGAATTTATCCGTCGATACGAACAGCGGTTCCCCGCTCACGACGTCTACATAGATGCCCTTTTCAAAGAAGTCGTCGTATTCACCAGAAAATGCCCTCTCTGTCCCCGACTTTCTAACGACGTTATACGCCTGTGGTCCAATGCGGTAGAATAGCTCCTCCTCGGTCTCATCCGACGGATAGAGATCATCCTTTATCTCCTGACCAGCCGCGGCAGCTTCTGCAGCGAATAGCGCTCTAACTTCTTCAATCTCATAGTTTGTAATGTGACAGTATCCACCTGGGTTCTTATCGAGATAGTCCTGATGGTAATCCTCAGCAGCATAGAATGAACCAAGTGGCTCTAGTTCTACGTAGAACTCTTCATTAATATCTCTCTGCTGACCGAATACCTTCTCTAATATCGGCAAATCCTGCTCATCCTCATAATACACACCCGTCTGATACTGCGTACCTATATCAAGGTCCTTGTCTATTCTGAACAGTTGGATCGATGATCATAAAGAAAGCATGCGTTAACTTCTCGAGTGATAGTCTCTCAGGATTATATGTGACTTTAACAGTCTCCCTATGGCCAGTATCGCCTCTACAAACCTGCTCATAAGAAGGTTTTTCAACGCTTCCATTCGCATACCCAACAGTCGTCTCTATAACTCCTGGTATCTCCTTAAACACCCTCTCTGTGCCCCAGAAGCAACCACCGGCAAAATATATATTTTTACTCATTGTTATTCTCCTTATTGGCGAAAACGCATAAGTTAGTTACTGAATTCGAATTCGCCCATATGACTTGTGTACAATTTAATTATATACACTGTAGCAATTTTTTCAATGCTTTATTTAAAGAAAAGGCAGCCCTCGGGCTGCCCTTTAATGAATTATTATCAATCACATTCGTTTAGTCTATCTAACAGAGTTTAGTTCTGTCCCCAAACTTCTTCTGCTACTTCCTTGACGAGTCTTAACTTAGCCCACTGCTCTTCTTCAGTTAGCTTATTTCCTATCTCGCAAGATGCGAATCCGCACTGAGGGCTGAGATAAAGCCTCTCAAGAGGCACATATTTACTTGCCTCTTTGATTCTCGCATGAAGAACCGCCTTATCTTCGAGCTCCGGTCTCTTGGTAGTAACTAGTCCGAGAACTACCTTCTTGTCCTCAGGTACCTTTGCAAGTGGCTCAAATCCTCCAGATCTCTCGTCATCAAACTCTAAGAAGAACGCAGAGACATTCTCTTCTCCGAGCAGAACATCTGCAACTGCATCGTATGGGCCGCTGCTGATATATGTTGAGTGGTAGTTTCCACGGCACACGTGTGTAGTAACCACTAGGTCATCAGGTGCTGCATCAATTACTCTATTGTTAACGTCCTTGTACTTCTTCTGAACTTCAACTGTACCTTCCTCAGTTGTTCCGAACAGAAGGGAGCCGGACTTATTTGTGAACATTCCCCATGTACAGTCATCTAGCTGAAGGTTTCTACAGCCTGCATCATATAGCTGCCTGATGAACTCATTGTATACTTCTACTACATCATCGATAAATGCTTCTTCGCTCTCATACTGAGCAAAGGTTGACTCCAGATTGAACGGGAATAGGAACTGTGCGAGGAACTGTGCTGGTGAAGGTATTGTCTGCTTCGCAACTGTGTTCTCATCCTCAAACTGCTTTACGAATCTAAAGTGATCTACGAATGGATGCTCTCCCGATAGCTTTAATTTACCAACTAGGTATGTATCATCTACAATTGCATCCTCTCCATGAAATGGCAGTCCAGTCTTGGTTGGCTTATGTCCTACACCGTCAAGTGCCCACATGAAGTCAAGATACCAAGTCGCTCTTCTGAACTCACCGTCCGTGATCACGTGATATCCTAGCTCCTTGAGCTTGGATACGAGCTCAGTAATTGTCTCGTCTTCAACCTTCTTCAGTTCATCGTAGCCGATATTACCGTTATCAAAAGCTCTTCTCGCTTCCTTAAGTCTCTCTGGTCTTAAAAAACTTCCTACAAAATCATATCTAAATGGTGTCTTTAAATTGCTCATCTCTTACCTCTAGTCTTTTTTAGCAGAGTCTATCCCCAAACTTCTTCTGCAATCTCTTTAACTAATCTTAGCTTAGCCAACTGCTCTTCTTCAGTTAGCTTGTTTCCTATCTCGCAAGATGCGAATCCGCACTGAGGACTGAGACACAGTCTCTCAAGAGGTACGTATTTACTTGCTTCCTTAATTCTTGCAATAACTGCTTCTTTATCTTCTAACTTAGGCGACTTCGTAGTGATAAGACCGAGAACCACCTTCTTGTCAGGAGAAACCTTTGCAAGCGCCTCAAAGCTGCCTGAACGCTCATCATCATACTCGAGTAGCAGCGCATCTACATTCTCTCTTGCGAACACGTAATCTGCAACTGAATCGTATGCTCCACTTGAGAAGTATGTCGAATTATAATTTCCTCTGCAGATGTGTGAAGTGATAACTAGATCTTCAGGCTTTCCTTCAAGTGCGAGGTTGTTCACCTCAAGCAGCTGTGACTTAACTGTATCTAGATCTATACCTAACGCCTTATATCTCAATTTCGCAGCATCTCCTACAACTGCTCCCCATGTGCAGTCATCTAGCTGAAGGTTACGACATCCTGCTTCGTAGAACTGTTTGATTACATCCTGATAAGCATTGGCAATATCATGAATCAGTTCTTCATTTGTCTCGTAGAACTTTCTAGTGCTCTCGAGGTTATCCGGGATAATGAACTGCTGGAATGTCTGTGCAGGTGCAGGAATCGTGTACTTAGCAACAGTATTCTCATCTTCAAACTGCTTTAAGAATTTAAAATACTCTACAAATGGGTGAGGCTTGGCTTTAACTTACCAACTAGATATGTATCATCTAGCAATGCGAGCTCGCCATGGAACTGAATTCCGCCACCTGTATTCTCATGTTCAACGCCCTCAAATCCCCACATGAAGTCGAGATGCCAGAAAGCTCTTCTAAACTCTCCATCTGTAATTACGTGGTAACCGAGTTCCTTCTGCTTAGCTACAAGCTTTGCAACCTCTTCATCAACGATCTTGTCGTAATCTTCCTTGCTAATCTCATTCTTTCTTAACTGTGCCTTTGCCTCCTTGAGTGCCTGTGGTCTAAGAAAGCTTCCTACATAGTCATATCTAAATGGTGTCTTTAATTCATTGCTCATATATACATACCCCCTCTTGTTTGCTAAATATAGATTACCATCAAGTTAAATTTTATGGAAATACTTATTACCCATAGCGAGATATAGATTTATTTTATATCTCACCTATTGATTCCATACATATAAGCATAAAAATACAGGGCCCTTTTCCTGAGCCCTGTCATAATCATGATTTTGTGATATTAGTATAGCTTCGCTCCTGCTGGAATCGAATCATCCAGCATTAATAAGTTTAGAATTTCCTCTCCATCATAATCACAGATTGCTGACAGCAGCATTCCGCATGATTCAAGTCCCATCATCTTGCGTGGTGGAAGATTTGTAATTGCAACGAGAGTCTTTCCAACTAACTCCTCTGCAGAGTAAGTCTCCTTGATACCGGATAGTATTGTTCTAGTCTGGCCTGAACCGTCATTAAGAGTGAACTTAAGAAGCTTCTTGCTCTTAGGCACTTCCTCACAAGCCAGAACCTTAACCACTCTGAAATCAGACTTGCTAAATGTATCGAAGTCTACGAATTCTTCGAACAATGGTTCAACTTTAACCTTTGATAGGTCGAGTTTTCTATCCGTCTTTTCTTCAGAGCTGCCGCCCTTTCCAAGTGGCTTCATAACAGGGAATAGCTGTACGTCTCTAATAGTCGATGAATCTGTTAGCAGCATCACCAGTCTGTCAACACCGATTCCAAGTCCACCGGTCGGAGGCATTCCAACCTCTAGCGCATTTACGAAATCCATGTCCATAGGATGAGCTTCATCGTCAAGCCCTAGATCAAGTTCACGCTGCTGTTCAGCGAACCTCTCGTACTGATCAATTGGATCGTTGAGCTCTGAGAAAGCATTTGATAGCTCCCATCCGTTGATGTAGGCTTCGAACCTGCGAGTAATTCGAGGATCCTTTGGATCCTTCTTTGCAAGCGGCGATACCTCTACTGGATGTCCAGTCAGGAACACTGGTCCATCAAGCAGTCCTGGGATATCTTCGCAGTACTCATCAAACATCTCTGCGATGATCTTTCCACGAGTCCACTTATTAACTTCCTCGGCATCCATTCCATATGCGATTGCGCGCTCACGAGCTTCCGCATCATCATCGATCTTATCGAACGGAATTCCCGTAACCTTAATTACAGATTCTGTCATATCAATCTTATTCCATGGAGGTGTAACGTCGAAAGTTTTGCCTTCATAGGAGATAGTAGGCGAACCATTTACCTCCATAGCGCACTTATATACAATCTGCTCCATGAGGTCCATCATATCTTCCTGATTTCCATATGCCATGTAGCATTCCATCGAAGTGAATTCAGGGCTGTGATTCTTATCCATACCCTCGTTGCGGAAACTTTGCCTAGTTCATACACTCTATCAAGTCCACCGACAATCAGTCTCTTTAGTGGAAGCTCGAGAGAAATTCTGAGGTGTAGGTCGAAGTCTAGTGCGTTGTGATGTGTGTTAAATGGTCTAGCATTAGCACCGCCAGCTATCGTCTGTAGCACTGGAGTTTCAACCTCAAGGAAGCCATAATCGTCCTCGAGCACTCTACGGATAGTGCTAACTACCTTTGCACGCTTTAAGAATGTATCCCTAACATCTGAATTTACAATTAAATCTACATATCGCTGTCTATATCTTAGATCTGTGTCTACTAAGCCGCTCCATTTGTCAGGAAGCACCTGCAGGGACTTTGCCTGAAGTGTAAGCTCATGCACATGAATTGATATCTCATCAGTCTTGGTCTTAAAGACGATTCCCTTAAGGCCAACAAGATCACCTATATCATATGTCTTGAAAACTTTATACTCTTCAGTTCCAATATCATCGCGCTTAACATAACACTGGATTCTGCCTTGCTTATCCTGAACATCAAAGAATGCCGCTTTTCCCATGATTCTCTTGCTCATGATACGACCGGCAATCGCTACCTCTTGATCTTCAAGAGCATCATAGTTGTCCTTGATATCCTTACTGTGAGCAGTTACATTGTATGTCTCCTGCACAAATGGATCTCTGCCCATCTCACGCAGTTCTTGCAGCTTCTCTCTTCTAATCTGTCGCTGCTCACTTATTTCTTCTGCTGTAAGCTCCGGCTGTTCATGCTCAGGAGTCTTTACGTTGTCGTTACTCATTGTGATTCATAACCCTTTCTCACGAACTGTATAAATATGCTGTCGTGCACCGCATTTAATATCTTCAGTACACTAATTGAACGGATTTTTACTTTCTGACGTCAAGAACCTTATACTTTGCAGTTCCGTCTATAACTGGAAACTCTAGTACATCCCCTGCTCTTGCACCGAGCAAGTGCTGTCCTACTGCTGACGCATTTGAAAGCTTTCCGTTAAATGGATCTGCCTCTGTATTTCCTACAATCTTGTAAGTAACCTCTTCATCGTAAATTAGATCATGAAGTGTTACTGTACGACCAGTAGCAATTACACCTTCATCAGGTGTCTCGTCTTCGTCTGCAATCTTTGCTGTACGGAGCATCGCTTCAATAGTGGTGATTCTCTCTTCTGTTTCTGCCTGCGCATCCTTGCCGCATCGTACTCTGAGTTCTCAGAGATATCTCCATATGAGATGGCTTCCTTAAGTCTCTCGGCATTTTCCTTTCTAGTTACAGTAACTAGATGGTCAAGTTCTTTCTGCAGGGCCTCATATCCCTCTCTCGTCATTTCATTATCATGTGGTGCCATTGGTCTCTTACTCCTTTCAACCTTCTGTTATTAAATCTCGTATTTCTTTACATTTTCGCTTTCTGCTAAGTTAAGCAGCGCGGAATACTTCAGCCTAAACGTCATGATGTCTCCGATTTTAACAGTGTCCTTTACATCCTCGACATCGACGATGGTGTGATCACCTGATGCGCCAATCACTGATGTTCCTTCCATCTCAGGAACCAAATCATCTATATCTCCATAGTCAGCTCTGCCGATTGCTAGAAGCGCCCTCATACGCATGCCTCTATCAACATACTCTCTCTTCTTACCGGCAGCATCTACCCCGAGCTCACCCTGCGGATAGCTAGCTTTTACCTTAAGCTCTATAACCTCTGCTTTGAGCACGAAAGGGCACTCTAATTCATCCATAGCCTCAAGATTATAACACAATCTGACATCTTCTAGTGGACCAATTAAAGGTCCAGCCCCAAGTCTCAGCATATTAATTTTATCTGGCATGTACCCATGGTATACTCCAAGCAAGCTCGTTGTAGCTCCACCAGATACATATTCTAGTTCTCTACCAATCTCCGCTTCAACTCTCTCCGCTAGTTTAGCGAGGTCTACCATCTTATCCTCTGTAGGAATTACAGAGCCGTAGCATCCAAGGTTAGTCCCTATGCCAGCAAGTACAAGCCCAGGCATCTCGTTCTCCACCCTGACAGCCGTCTCAACTAATTCATCTAGATTAAAGAATCCCTCTCTAAGGTCCCCAAGATCAGCCATTAGAATCACCTTATGAGTGATTCCTTTATCAAGTGCTGCCGTATTGATGGCTTCTAATACTAAGGGTTCGCTGTTCAGACTTATATCTGCAATCTCCACCATCTCATCAATTTCAGATAGCATCGGAACTCTTATTAGAAGAAGTGGCACTCTTATGCCAGCATCTTTAGCACGTTTAAGTTGTTCAAGTCTAGATGAACCGATAAGTTTTGCTCCACCTGCTACAAAATCCTCGGCAGCCGCAACTGTACCATTTGTAGCTTTGATGATACCCGCAATTTGGATCCCCTGCTCACCGCATTTGTCTGAGAGTTTCTTCACGTTGCTGACCAGCTTAGCCCTATCATGAAGGAGCGCCGGATATTTATATTCTGCCATATCAATCATCTCTCTTTCTATGACCACTTATTGTCCTCAACGAACCTTCTAATCTTGAGACCCGTTGTCTTGTTGAAATCTCTATCACGTATGATGACGTGGTTTATTTCTTGAAGAGAGGCATTGTTTCATTCTGTTTGTCTACAATGCGTTCTATATATTCTCTCACCTGTTCATCGGTAACCTCTCCACCTAATTTCTCGGCGAGCAGTTCCCTATTAGGTTTAATAGTCGCATATATGCCGCGCTTCAGCTGGTCATCATTATCCTCATCACCCCATACCATGCACTCTTCAATGCACTCATTCTTCATAAGGTAGAACTCGAGTTCTTCTGGGAAAACGTTCTTGCCGTTAGCCGCGATAATTACATTCTTTTTACGCCCTGTAATATAAACGTAATCCTTGTCACTCAGATATCCCAGATCACCAGTGTGGAACCATCCGTCCTTAATCACCTCATCTGTGCTCTCTTTATTTTTATAGTACCCCATCATGATATTAGGTCCGCGAAAGCAAATCTCTCCCACTCCATCGTCATCCTTATCACTAATCATGCACTCTACAAAAGGTAGTAGGTGCCCTGCAGATGCATTGTCGATGAGCTTTGGTTCCTCCGGATTTAGCGAAACCATCGGCGATGTCTCCGTCAGTCCATATCCTTGAACTGCAGTGATACCAAGGTCTCTATAGAAGTCCATAATCTCCCCATCAATCGCAGCACCTCCGACGATAAGCATCTTCATGCGTCCACCGAAAAGGTCTGTAATTTTCTTTGTCGCAGGTTTGCTCACGTCTATTCCAACATGTTTAGTAATCCTATTTATCTTCATCAGAGCTTTAAGCTGCTTTTCCTTACCGCTCTTCTTAATCTGTCTAGAGATCTACTGTAGAAGTTTTCGTATATCAGTGGCACCGCAAGCATCAGATGCGGTTTTACCTCCTGTAGGTCTTTGACTATATATTTTAGACCCTGGCAAAATGCCATCGTAGCTCCGCAGTACATCGACTCGATGAAAGTACATGTGCACTCGTATGTGTGATGTATCGGAAGTACGGAGAAGAATATATCTCCCACCTCAATGTTTAAGTATGTCTGTGCTACCATGACATTAGAGCAGATGTTCTTGTTATTAAGCATTACGCCCTTGGAGGTTCCAGTAGTCCCAGACGTGAAAAGGATAATCGCCATATCGGTGTTTATGATTTCCGCATCTATAAAGCTTTTATCACCAGATTTTACGAGTTCATACCCACGTTCTCTAAGCTTATGCCATGATAGTAACCCCTTGTCGGCATTCTCGTTGCTGTGCATTCCTACATTTATAACGAAATCAAGTATGTTATCATCTCTCTCCTTAATTCGTTTAAATATATCATAATGCTTATCCATGGTGATGACCGCTGACAGTTCTCCACTAGCAGTTAGCTGAGATAATTCTTCTTCATTGAGCTCCTTATCGAGTGGTACGACTACACCTGTTCCACCAACTACTGCTAGATAGCTTTCCGCCCACTCATAGCAGTTCTTGCCAATTACGCCGATGTGCTTCCCCTTTAGTCCAAGCTCGATAAATGCAGTTCCAAGAGCATTTACATCTGCTAGCACCTTGCTATAAGAAATTTCTTGGAAGGGTTCGTCCTTGTTAAACTTTTGCAGAAATAACGGTTTATCTCCATAAAGCTCCGCACTAGTCTCTAGTATATTCTTAATATCTGTAACTGGGCGACGCCATGTATGTCTGATTGCAGGATCTTGGATTCTTTAATCGCATCCATAATAGCCTGCATCTCTTCCATCTCTCTCGCCTTAATCTGACGGTATTCTTCTCTAATATCGCTGCTATCTTCCACCTTAGAATCTGCGTCCCTTCTCGAAGTCTCTGTCGTCGAATTTATACTCATAGTTTTCTTCCTCGAATCTCTTGATCTTAAGTGTTGTCGTCTTGATAAAGTCGTCTTCACGAATCTCGATTCTCTTAACACGCTTGAAAGGAGGCATCTTGGAATTTGCTTCTTCAACAGCTTCCTTCAGCTTGCGGTACTTCTCTTCGTCGGTCATGTACCCTGCATTTTCAAGAGCCTTAAAGTCCGGATACATTATAGCTGTACAAATCAGATCGTCCTTAATCTCTTCGTGCTTACCGTAAACGATTACTTCACTTATAAAGTCACTGAGCAGCAAGTAATACTCTACCTCTTCAGGGAAAATATTTTTACCGCCCTTAGTTACGATTACATTCTTCTTGCGGCCTGTAATATAAAGGAATCCATCTTCATCCAGATATCCATAGTCACCAGTATATAACCATCCATCCTTTATAGTCTTGGCCGTGTTCTCTGCATCCTTGTAATATCCCATCATCACCGATGGGCCCTTACATATTACTTCACCAATTCCACTTTCATCCTTATCTACTATTCGTACCTCTGTTCCAGGCATCGGCTTTCCCACTGAAGCAGCTTTTCCGTATCTGTCCTGATTTACTGCAATAATAGGAGAGTTTTCAGTCATACCATATCCTTGCATCATAGGGAGCCCCATAGCTTCAAATTCAGAAATTACGTTTGGATCAATTGCTGCGCCTCCAGCTATAAGAATATATAAGCTTTCTCCGAATATATCGTGAACCGCCTTGAAAAGTCTCTTAGTTACTATTTTCTTGTTTCTAAGATCAAGCTTCATAGACATATTAATTGCTCGTCTCAGCTTGTCAGCATTTCCGCTTTTCTCCGCCTTAGTCCAAATCTTTCTATATATATTTTCGAAAATCAGCGGAACACCAAGCATGATGTTGCACTCAGCCTCTACGAAATTCTGCTGTATATACTTGAGACCCTCGCAAATTACGACAGTAGCTCCCTGATAAAAGCTCGTCATAACAGTGCAGGTCATCTCGTACACGTGGTGCATCGGAAGCACATCGAGTACTCTGCCTCCATCTGGAATTTGTACGTATTTTGACATATTAAATACGTTCTGAGAGAGATTTCGGTGTGAAAGCATTACACCTTTAGCTAACCCAGTCGTTCCTGAAGTGAACAGGATTGTCGATAGATCTTCTGCGTGAATCTCTGCATCTATATAATCAAGGTTGCCTTTAGCAACAAGTTCTTTTCCTTCTGCAACGAGCTGCTCCATAGTCATGAATCTCTCATCTTCGAGGAATTCGTCAACGTCATCTCCAGGTGCCGCCATGATGATAACTTTTTTTACTAGAGGTAGCTCTTCTAGTAACGACGCTATCGTACTAGCAAGCTTAGTCGACGCAAATACCGCCTCGACATCAGCACGCTGCAGCAGGTTGGTAATTTCGCCCTTTTCAAGGTTTCTATCTATAGGCACAATTACGCCCACGCCACACACAACCGAGTAATATGATAGTGCCCATCTATGCGAGTTATCGCCTATTACTGCAATCTTACTACCCTTAAAACCTCTCTCGATTAGCGCTGTACCGATTGCATTCTGATCATCTTTGAACTCGGCATAAGTCATCGTTTTGAATGGTTCCTTGTGATCATCCTTGTACATATACGCAGCTCTGTCCGAAAATTTCAGAACAGAGTTATCTACTAGTTCTTTGAGCGTTTCAACATATCTAACATCGTATAGTTGATTTTCGTATTTCTTTTTATTCATATCTAATGCCCATGTCCCTTTATATTTATGCCTCTAAAAGTGCACATACTAAGCAATTATACTATCATTGTGTATCATGAGATTTTATCATTTTTTGCGCTATATTGCAATGTTTGCAAGCCTATCATCAGCAGTGCTATAATAATTCAATCAAGATTTTCTTCACTAAATACTTTTAGACAGAAGATACGACACGGAGGACGACAAATGGATTATTTACTGAATGTTGCAGGACTAGAGAGACACCTTCCTCTATGCAAGGTTTCAGACGACTTATATATCGCAGCTTTTATCATGTTCAACGATGTTGAAGTTACCGTTGCATGTGCAAGTAAGCTTCTTGAGAAAGCGCCTGAATTCGATGTGATAATTACTGCTGAATCAAAGGGAATCCCTTTGGCATATGAAATGGCAAGACAGGCAGGTAATAAACCTTATATCGTAGCGCGTAAGGGTCCTAAGATTTATATGGATGACCTCATTACAGTAAGCGTTGATTCGATTACCACAGACCACATGCAGACTTTATGCGTAGGACGCGAAGAACGTGAAGCCATGGAAGGCAAGCGAATACTGGTAGTTGACGATGTAATCAGCACTGGCGAATCACTAACCGCACTGGACAAGCTTGTGAATGCAGTTGGAGGAAATATAGTCGGTCAGATGGCGGTCCTTGCGGAGGGCGATGCAGCTGACAGAGACGATATCATCTTCCTAGAGAAGCTACCTCTGTTCGGTAAAGATGGACAGATTTTATAATTCTTTTTACATAATACGATTAGCACAACAAAAGGGTGCACTTCATCTGAAGTACACCCTTTTCTAATATCAATTGCTTCGAGAATTGTCTCAAATTACTACCTTGTGATTATCACATCATCAAGCTTGCGTTTAGGAACGTAATGAATCCCAGCTTCATCACGGTAGTAGTCTGTAGATTCACCTTCTTCAATCTCCACTATCCTTACATCCTCGACTGATTTGCCAAGTGATATAACTAACTGTGGCTTTAAATTTTCTGATAAATCTAGAGCCTGCCTTAGCTTGTCTGGAGAAAAGTATCCCAGCATGCAAGCTCCTAATCCCAACTCTGCCGCTGCTAAAGTTATCGACTGAGCAGCAATTCCAACATCCCGTAGAAACCCTGTCTCACTTTTGCTTATCTGTTCATCTTGACATATTACAATGTATGCCATCGGTTCACTTCCTTTGTGAGGAAGCTTAAGTGCGGATAATTTTGCTGCGAAAGAAACCTGCTTAAGTACACGTGCCTTTCCATCTACTGTGTTTACTAGTATGAATTTTAGTGGCTGCATATTGACACTCGATGCTGAAAGTCTCGCACAGTCAACCATCTCGCGAAGCTCTTCTATAGTAACATCGCGAGAACTATCGTATCCCCTTACGCTTCGATTCTTCTTAATTAAATCCTTAATCACTATTTTTACTCCCCTCTATTTCTTTAAACTTACATCCACTCATGCTAGCAAGAAACTTTCACCGATATAACTATATCAGATAGCCACTTTTTTTATCGCCTGTATCAGCTTGCCCGCTTCAGAGATTTTCGGTACACGCAGTCTTACAAAGTTTTTGCTAAGTGGCTCAAATTCGCTGCCACTACAAGTCAAGATATTTTCATTTATGAGTAGCCCCTGCAGATCAACGTTTTCATCAATGTGTCTGAGTAGGCATATAGTACTCTATCATCCGTCTCTGCCATTATTAGCTTATCTCCGCAGGCATCACGAAGAGCCCCCTTAATAATTGTAAAGTCGGTGCCGTGCTCAACTGGCTGCACATCGTAATTGAGTATCGCAGCCGTTATCGCTCTACTCATCTCGTTCATCATGTAAGGATTGCTAACTTTTTTGATGTATTTCACAAGCTCTTTATTGGTGATTATGTAACCCGCTCTAGCTCCTGCAAGTCCAAATCCTTTTGAGAAGGTGCGAACACTAATCATGTGATTATACTTGGGTCCGAGCATTACCGCTGATTCTTCCCTAGGGATAAAATCAGCATATGCCTCATCGACAATCGCATAGACGCTTAGTTCTTCGCATCTGCTTAAAATACGTCCTAGCTCCTCGTTCGACAGAACCTGACCTGTTGGATTATTGGGATTATCGATATACACAAACGATGTATCCTTTGTAATTGCTGAGATAAGTCGGTCTACATCCTCTTTGAAATTATCTTCAAGACTAGTCGCTACTCCGTGCACTTTCATACCCATCATTCGCGAATATTCGACCATGTCGGTAAATGTCGGCATGAACATAACAGCCTCTGCTCCTGGTTTTGCAAATACATTTACAAGTAGATTTAGTGCCGAGACACTTCCATCAGTCATAACGACATTTTCCGGCTCGATGAAGGCGTAGTCTTGCCAGTACTTGACCACTGCTTCCTGAGCCTCATCGCTGTGCGGATACTGATACAGCCTATTTACATCGAAACTATGAACAATATCGATCACTACATCTGGGAAGCCATACGGATTGATACCAAGGCTACAGTCGAGTGTATCCTTATCGGCAAGCGGAGTATTGTCCGCATAACTACGCACCTCTGGCAGTAGCTCATCACGAATTTTGGTTTTGTCGATACCCATAATGTCACCTCTCTAACATCTTATATATTAATTATACAGGATTATCCGTACAGGTACTAATAATGTAGATGAGAAAAGATTTTAGGGTATCAATTTGTTTATCTCACAAATAAAAAAGAGGAAGGTCTCATCTTCCTCTAATTTTTATATTCTGTGGTAAAATTTCATTAATTTGCAATCTAGAAGCTAACTTACTTCTGTTTGTCTATCTTCGCCTGTAACTTCTTACCTGCTTTTATCTCAGCTTTGGTCCAAGGAACTGCTTTACAAACGACTACATATCTAGCTTCATCATAGTCATAAGCACATGTGCTGAGTGTGATAATCTTGTCATCTGTCGTCGCTGTAACGCCTGTGGAAACCTTTGAATTCTTCGCAGCAAAATCTAAAAATGCCTGCTTGTCAGCACTTGAATTAAACGAGTAAGTATAGGCCTCGCTAGTAGCGGGTGTAATAAATGCCGAGATTATCTGGAGGTGATACTTTTTATCAGGCGTAATAAGCTCAAAAGTCTTATGATCCTTGTAGTAGTCCGTCTCCTTCGTATATCCTCTTAGCGACTTGAACATGCTGCCGTCATGCATATGATGACCATAGATAATCGTATTGAAATCAGAGAAGTCAGCACTATTCTTATAATCCATAAAAATCGAACCAGATACACTGTACTTCTTGTTGATATCTGAGTGTAAATATATGTCGTTATCACTTCCATGCATGATTGGATAGTTGATTATGGTATCCTTCTGATAAATCCATCCAACTACATCAGGATTGATCTTCTGTAGAGCTGCAAAATCCACGACCCCCGTAAACTGATTAGGATCTACCTTTGCTTCCTTCGCAACCTGCTTAAATCCGCTCCTAGAATGGTGATATTTGTAAAGCGCCGTTCCAACTTTATACCCACTAATAACAATTACACAAACTAGGCAGAATATTATTACCCTAAATGCCCAGTCCATCGCACTATTTCTTTTGACCCTATTATTGGTCTTTTTGCTCATATTTTCCTTCTTATCCTTCTCACTTTTTTTATCTACCGTTATTTCATCGGCTTCTTTTGCTTCTAACACGCAAGTTCCGTAATCACGGTCTCCTGCTTCAATGTCTTTATATTTGTCACTTCTCATAGCAATCTCCTTCTATATTAAATCTCACGAACACACCTAATGAAACTAAATTATATCACTGCAAAATATTTAACTCAATATCATGAAACGAAATGCATTATTAACAAGTATCATAACATATTCATCGCATAATTCTGTATAATGATATCAGTGCAAGTTTCATTATAGCAATTTGCAAACAATGATTTTGACGGTTATGTGATTTACGTCATAACATGCTAAATACATTTATATGGAGAGTAGAATATGGGCAAAGAAATTTTAAAGCTTCAAAACGGTAGCGATATTCGAGGAATCGCCATGAACGGTGTTGAAGGTGAAGATGTAAACCTGACAAGGTACAACGCACTTGCAATTGGCGCGGCATTTGCACACTGGTTAGGTTTTAAGGTTGGAAAAAATTCATTTGACCTTAAGATATGTGTTGGCAGAGATCCACGTATCACTGGTCCAGACTTAGCAGATTCGCTCATGTCTGGCATGGCATATCTTGGTGTCCAGGTTAGCGATGCTGGGCTCGCTTCCACACCGGCGATGTATATGTCGACAATTATGCCATACTATGAGTTCGATGGAGCAATAATGGTCACGGCTAGCCACCTGCCATTTAACAGAAATGGATTCAAGTTCTTCACCGCTGAAGGCGGACTAAACAAGGCAGACATCACGGAAGTTCTCGAATATGCGGCAAGTGCCCACATACTTCCTTTCGAATACAATGCCGAAAGCGTAAATCTGATGCAGATGTACGCCGCTCACCTCCGCTCGATGATCAGCACGGGAGTAGGTGGGGATTTGAGCAATATGAAATCGTTGTAGATGCTGGAAATGGTGCTGGCGGATTCTTTGCAAATAACGTCCTCGCACCTCTCGGTGCAGATATCAGTGGCAGTCAGTTTCTCGACCCAGATGGAACTTTCCCAAATCATCAGCCAAACCCTGAGAACAAAGCGGCTATGGAGTCGATTTGTAAGCAGGTGCGCGAGACAGGTGCTGACCTTGGAATAATATTTGACACGGACGTTGACAGAAGTGCCGCTGTAACATCAGAGGGTAAGCCAATCAGCAGAAATGCAATCGTCGCTCTTGCAGCTGCCATCGGTGCAGATGATTATCCTGGCGGTACTGTCGTCACTGACAGCATCACGTCAAACGAGCTACACACTTTCCTTGAAGATAAACTCGGTTTAAAGCACCTCAGGTATAAGAGAGGTTACAAAAATGTTATCAACAAGGCTATAGAGCTATCAGCAGAAGGTGAAAATGCGTTTCTCGCTATCGAGACTTCGGGTCACGCAGCCTACTCTGACAACTACTACTTGGATGACGGCGCCTTCCTTGCTGTCCAGACTATCATCAATGCAGCTAACCTCAAAAAGGAAGGAAAAGGGATAGAGCACATGATTGCGTCGCTTGATGAACCTGCAGAATCAGTAGAGATTAGATTTAATCTGACCACGGATAACTTCAGCGAAGTCGGCGACAAAATCCTTGAAGATATGAAAGCATGGGCTGAGCAGACTAAAGGCTTGTCGCTTGAACTTCCTAACTATGAAGGCGTAAGGATAAACTATAGCCTAGATGGGCATGAGGGATGGTTCCTTCTCAGGAAGTCACTCCATGATCCAGTGATGCCTCTCAATGTTGAATCCAGTAGTGAGGGCGGAGTGAAACTAGCACTTGCACTCATCAAAGAGTTCCTTACTGGAAGAGAAGGAATTGACATAACGGTTCTTGACTAACGTTTCATAGAACACATAAAGCAAGAGCTCCGAAGAAAAACTCGGAGCTCTTTTTATTAACTATTAGATTGTTATGCCTAGGCTGCTACTCTGCCATCTGGGCGAGCATCTCAGCATCCTTTTCACGTTGCTGCTCGATATTCTCTTTCAGCATCATGTCCTTAACCTTCATGAGTCTTGTCTGGTTACCTCTCTCGTTCTCATCAAGTTTCATCTTTATATACTTGATGGTCTCCTTGTAGTTTGGTATCTTGACATACTCAAGAGCATTAACACGTCTTCTGGTCTTCTCGATTTCGTCGGCTATGAGCATAGCCTCCTTCTCCATTCCAGCAAGCTGCAGAAGCTTAGGGAATAGAATGGAGAGCTTCTCAATAGACTTATCGAGTTCACCTGATGTGGTCGCAAATCCATAAGGGTACACGCTTCCTGTCTGCGTATTCTCCTGCTCAAAATCGAAGGACGGAACATCAATGCTCATTACGTTTTTCTCTTCCGCAACGAGTTTCACACTCTGCTTAGGATACATTAGAGCTTCCTCTAGCATCTCTGGTGTCATTACGGCACGCGCTACTGAAAAGCTGCCATACACCTCTTCAAGCATTGGCTCCACCTCTTCACGAAGTGCTTTAATCTCTCTAGCGAGTTCTAGAAAGATTCGCATAAGTTCGTCTCTCTTATCCTTCATGAGCTTGTGACCCTTGATAGCCACCTTGAGTTGCCCTTTAAGCTTAGACATGACCATTCTAGTTGGGTTAACATTTAGTCTTGCCATAAGATCATCCCTTTCTTACTGAGCTACTTCTTGTCATAAAATTCATCGAGGTACTCTTTCTTTACACGCTTGAGCTCTGATCTAGGCATCGTTCTGAGAAGCTCCCAGCCAACATCTAGTGTTTCCTCAATGGATCTATCCTTCTCGTATCCCTGTGATACATACTTGTTCTCAAATTCATCAGCAAACTTCGCATATAGCTTGTCAACATCGCTGAGCGCAGCTTCTCCGAGGATAGCCATGAGCTCCTTACACTCCTTACCTCTTGCGTAGATAGCAAAGAGCTGATTCAGTACGTCTGCATGATCCTTACGAGTCTTACCTTCACCGATACCCTTGTCCTTTAGACGGGATAGCGAAGGAAGTACATCGATTGGCGGTGTAACACCCTTTCTATAGAGATCTCTGGATAGGATAATCTGTCCCTCTGTGATATATCCTGTAAGGTCAGGAATTGGGTGAGTGATGTCATCCTCAGGCATAGATACGATTGGAATCATAGTGATTGAACCATCGATTCCCTTCTTCTTACCAGCTCTCTCGTACATAGTAGCGAGGTCGGTGTACAGATATCCTGGATAACCACGACGTCCTGGAACCTCCTTACGAGCAGCAGAAACCTCACGAAGAGATTCAGCATAGTTCGTAATATCAGTGATGATAACTAGAACGTGCATGTTCTGCTCAAATGCTAAGTATTCAGCAGCTGTTAAGCCATACGAGGTGTCGCAATACGCTCTACAGCAGGGTCGTTAGCAAGGTTTAGGAACATTACAGAACGATCGATAGCACCACTCCTACGGAAATCTGTCATGAAGAACTCAGCCTCTTCGTACGTGATACCTACAGCTGCGAACACTACAGCGAACTTGCTGTCTGTACCGCGAACCTTAGCCTGTCTTGCAATCTGAGCTGCAAGGTTAGCGTGTGGAAGTCCTGATCCAGAGAAGATAGGAAGCTTCTGTCCTCTAACTAGGGTGTTGAGTCCGTCGATTGCGGATACACCAGTCTGAATGAACTCAGATGGGTACTCTCTTGCAGCCGGATTCATGGCTAGTCCGTTAATATCGAGGTATTCATCAGGAATAATTTCAGCACCGCCGTCTATAGGTCTGCCCATTCCGTCAAATACTCTTCCAAGCATATCGAGTGATACACCTAGCTGATTTCCGTGACCAAGAAATCTTACCTTACTCTCTTTAAGGTTCATTCCTGCGGAGTTTTCAAATAGCTGTACGACAGCATCAGTACCGTTAAGCTCGAGAACCTTACAGTGTCTCAGCTCGCCATTTGCAAGCTCAATCTCACCTAGTTCATCATAGCCTACATCTTCTACACCCTTAACAACCATCAAAGGGCCGGCTACTTCAGAAATAGTCTTGTATTCTCTAATCATTCAGTTCACCTGCCTTCTTAATAAGCTCTTCTATAGAAGCCTCTAGCTTGCCAACAAGTGCAGCATACTCCCCATCTACCACATCCTCTTCAAGGTACTTAAATCTTCCTATATCCTCTCTTAGAGGCAGTGAAGTGATTGCCTTAAAGTCAGCATGCTCGTGAAGACCTCTCAGGCCTTCGTCATAGTAACGAAGGATTAAATCTAGAAGCTTAAACTGCTTGTTCGTAGATGTAAATGTATCAACTTCGTGGAATGCATTCTGGTGCAAGTAGTCCTCACGAATCATCTTGCAGACCTCAAGCTTGAGCTGGTCTTCCTTAGATAGGCCATCCACTCCGACTAGCTGTACAATTTCGTTCAGCTCATCCTCTTCCTGAAGTAGCTTGAGAGCTCTTGCTCTATGATTTGGAAATTCCTTGTTAACGTTCTCTGCAAACCATACGTTAAGTCTATCTGCATATAGCGAATAGCTGTTTAACCAGTTAATTGCAGGGAAATGTCTAGCATGCGCTAGATTAGCGTCCAGTCCCCAGAACACCTTTACGATACGGAGTGTAGCCTGTGATACTGGCTCTGAAATATCTCCTCCTGGAGGTGATACAGCTCCGATAGCGGATAGAGCTCCAACCCTTCCCTCACTGCCAAGGCATACAACCTTACCAGCTCTCTCGTAGAACTGTGCAAGTCTGGATGCTAGGTAAGCCGGGTAACCTTCTTCACCAGGCATTTCCTCAAGACGTCCTGACATCTCTCGGAGAGCCTCAGCCCATCTCGACGTTGAGTCCGCCATGAGAGCAACTGAGTAGCCCATATCTCTAAAGTACTCTGCAATTGTAATTCCGGTATATACGGATGCTTCTCTCGCAGCTACAGGCATATCGGAAGTGTTAGCGATTAGCACAGTTCTTCTCATTAGAGATTCACCCGTCTTAGGGTCAACGAGCTCAGGGAACTCATTGAGTACGTCTGTCATCTCGTTTCCACGCTCTCCGCATCCGATATAAACCACGATATCAGCATCTGCCCACTTAGCTAGCTGGTGCTGTACTACAGTCTTTCCTGAACCGAAAGGTCCCGGAACAGCAGCTACACCACCCTTAGCGATTGGGAACATTGTATCGATTACTCTCTGTCCTGTGATCAGTGGCTCTTCAGGTGAAAGCTTTCCTTGTAAGGACGCTCAACTCTTACTGGCCATCTCTGCATCATCTTAACTTCGATATCTTTTCCAGAAGCATCCTCGATAACTGCTACAGTCTCATCAACTGTAAAGCTACCACTTTCGATGCTCTTAACCTTACCGCTAACCTTGTAAGGAACCATAATCCTCTGTGTTACGGCGATTGTCTCCTCAACCGTACCCAGAACTTCTCCTGCCGAAACTTCGTCTCCAACCTTTGCAACTGCAACGAAATCCCATTTCTTGTCGCGGTCAAGCGCTGGCTCCGATACACCTCTAGCGATATTGGTGCCTGTCTTCTCGAGAAGCACAGACAGCGGTCTCTGAATTCCATCGTAAATGGTCTCAATAAGTCCCCGGTCCGAGTTCTACAGATAGTGGAGCCCCAGTAGAGTAAACTGGCTCACCTGGCTGTAGACCAGCGGTTTCCTCGTATACCTGAATCGAAGCATTTCCACCGCGCATCTCGATGATTTCTCCAGTAAGGCCCTGATTTCCGACCTTAACTACGTCATACATATCTGCGTCGCTCATGCCCGAAGCAACTACTAGAGGTCCGGATATCTTAACGATTTTACCTTGTTCCATGATTACCTCCATTATTTATCGCCAAATAGTATGTCAGCACCAACAGCCTTCTCAACAGCCCTCTTGACGTTGTTAAGGCCTGCGCCATAGCCCCCATCGCTTCCAGGAATTGGAACTATTGCTGGAATACGAAGGGTTTCATATTTTGCGATTTCATTACCTATTTCTTTGTAATACTTTCAGTGATATAGATGATTCCATAATCATCCTTTACGATACTATGCAATTTATCTGCGGCTTCTTCCTTGCTTCTGCACGCGAATGCATCTAGCCCAAAGACTTTGAAGCCTAGCACACTATCGGCATCACCAATAATACCAATCTTACTCATAAGTCTCCCTCAGTCTTTCTCTAATTAATTCTGGGCTCATCTTAGCAAGCTTGCCAGCAAGCACGATGCGGATAGCCTTCACCTCATTCTGCCTAGCCACTAGATACGAAACCAATGGTTCAAGACCAAATGTCACGGTTTTAGCTTCTCTGCTGTATTCCACGAGAAGGTTATCACAAATCTTCTCAAGCAGTGTAAAATCACCGCTATTGTCAATCTGTTCTCCTCCTTCGCTCACTGCTTTTGCGATGTTGTAAGCCTGGAATTTTTCTGTGGCCTGCTTGAAGTCATCCTCATAACTACCTAGGAACACCTGTAAATCTACAGTTCCGCCCGGAATAAATACATTTTCAAAGTAATTCCATGGCTGTCCCATCTTCTTAACTCTCGCAAATGTCTTGAGGTTAACAGTGTCAATCCAAAGCGATACATAGCCTTTAACAAAGCTGTTCTTTGACGCTTCTGCTGCTTCGATAATATCTGCAAAGCAGTACTTGTCACAGACAAAATCAATCATCTGCGGATCATTAGTACGAGCATGAACATCTACCGCTTCAGCGAGTGCACTTGCCATATTCTCTGTGAGGTTTATAGTAGAACGCTCCTTGACGCTCTTAGCCATCTCGCTTGCACTGATAGTTCCACTTTCCATAAGCAGCTCGTCTCTATCAACCCCTAGTGACTCTGCTTTAATTAGTACCTTTAAATTATGGTAGTCAGCAGGATAGCAGAATATATTGAGTGCCTTACTGTCCTTGCTAAGTTCTTTCACCTCAGCGAAGAACGAAGCTTCGGCGTCCTTAAGCACTTCTTGATAATTTGCCGCAGTTAAAGCGTTGCCTTCAGAACCATAACCAGCATCTTGCAGAACTTTGCATATATCGTCGATATTTTTAGACTCTGTCATATTGCGTAACTGCTCACTTGAGAGCAACTTGCCTTCTTGGCTTCTCACATATGAGCTCGCATATACGAAATCAGTTCCCAAAATATGCCTCCTTTCTGGTTAAAGCGGTTACTTGAACAGAATTCCAGCAACCTCTGCGGTCAACTCTTCTCTTGCATTTGATAACAACTTCTCTAACGAAGCATTGTATGAGATATTACCTCTTCTAAGTATACATCCACCTTCAATATCAACGGTTTCATCACTTAGTGTAAGCGCTGTACCTTTGAATAGATTTACAAGTTCAGCACCTATTCTGTCTCTATCTGTTTTATTAAGCAGAACCTCTCCACCTTCTTGCTGATATGCCCCGAGCTGTCTACAGATAAACTTAACATACTCTCCGGTTTCTAGGTTAAGAATCATATCAACTGCTTCTTTGTAGCACTCATCAATAACAGCCTGCTTAGCAGCGAGTTTCATCTTGCGCGCATCGAGGTCCGCAACCGACTGTCTTCTGCTAACTAGGACTTCGGCATCATCCTTAGCCTTTTCCTCGTAGCCTCGTAGGAGCTCATCTGCCTCTACCTGTGCCTCTTTGAGTATTTCGGCTTTGACTGCTTCTGCCTCGCTTCTCTGACTGTCGGAATAAGCCTGAGCCTCCCTTAGGATTCGCTCAGTTATAGACTCTATACTCATTCTTACCGTCCCTTTCTATAAATTAGTTACAACGATTTGTGTGCGATTAACCAATCTGAACGCCGTTGTACATAAGGAACGAGATGATGAATGCTAGGATAGCGTATGTCTCTACCATTACAGCATAGATGATAGCGTTACCTAGAGCTCCGTCCTTCTTGGAGATGAGCTGCATACCAGCAGCTGCTGCTCTACCCTGTGTATATCCAGAAACGATACCTACAACTCCGATTGGAACTCCTGCAAACAGGAATGCAAGTCCCTGTGTTGTAGAAACATTTACAAGGTTGCCACCTAGAATTCCAATCTTAGTAAGAATCAGGATAGCGATAACCATTCCGTAAATACCCTGTGTTCCAGGAAGAGCCTGAAGTACAAGAGTTGAACCGAAGCTCACCTTGTCACCAGACATTACACCGTCAGCTGCCTCACCGGCAATACCAACGCCAATAGCACTACCTACGCCTGCGATTGTCGCAATTGCTGCACCTAGTACAGCTAATGTTAGACCTAAACTCATTATTTTGCCTCCTTAATTACATTAATATACTTCGTATCTCTGCTTAACGGTTCAAATGCTTTACCTTCACCTTCATAGAATCTACCGAAGAACTCTACATACTGAAGTCTGCAGGAGTGAACAAATGCTCCCAGGGCATTGATTCCGAAGTTTAGTGTGTGTCCTAGAATTCCTATTACCAGGAACATAACCACTCCGACTACACTTTTACCTCCCATCGAAGCCAGGAAGTTAAATACCTGAGCTATTGATGTAGAAGCTAGACCAAGTCCGAGAAGTCTCGAATACGAGAGTATATCGGACAGATTTCCTGTCAATCCACTATAGATGTCCCAGATGCCGAGTCCCTTCGTAATTCCTTTATTGGTTATGAACGGAAGGATTATAGCTGCAACCAGACCTACTATTGCCATAATCTTACCAATGCCAGGAGCTCCAGAAGAAACTCTAGCTCCAAACAACATCAGTATGATTCCTGCAACGATTAGATACCATGCAAATACATCCTTACATGCATCGAGGAACTTTCCATCCCTTATCTCTTCGTACGCTTTAATCCCCATTCCGACAAACAGGTGTATAACGCCGAGACCGCATGAGAACACGAGGAATATCATCGGTGATTTAGCTGGATCCAGCCATAACGGATTGATGACAATTGTCTTACCGAAGAACGTCTTTGCGACTACAGGGATGAGGTCTCCGAAGAAACTTCCAAACATAACGCCCCAGAATATACTGGAGATTCCGCTGTAGAATAATACTTTCAGGAGCTTATATGGTCCTCCCTCATACAGTTTGTTCTTCTTAAGTGCATATACCGACATTACGCATAATATGATTCCATATCCCACATCTCCGAACATAATTCCGAAGAATATGATGTAGAAAATCGCGAAAATTGATGTCGGATCGATCTCTTTCCAATTAGGTAACGAATACATCTCCGTGATAAATTCGATTGGTGCAAAGAACTTTTTGTTCTGTAGACGCACCGGTACATCGTCATCTTCATCTGGGTCTGTCAGTTCGTACCAACATGTGTATTTTTCCAGCAATTTTTCAACCTTGCTAGAAGCGAATTTTGGTGTCCATCCATCAAAGGTGAACGTCTCATCAGTTGTGAGAAGTCTACTGCGAACGAATGCTTTATCGCGCCCAATTACCATGATATCGTGGTAACACTCAACATCAGCTCTGGATTTCTCCATCTCTTTGACCTTGAGTTCAAGACTCTCTCTCTCACTATTAGCATCGGCAATCGCATGCTCAGCTCTAGAGATATTCTCCTCTGCCGTTCCTTCAAGCTCTGCAATTGGAGCAATGGTAAAGCCATAGCGTTTGATTATTTCGAGTGCAGCGTCTTCGTCATCTCTAAAATACCACACATTAACATACATCTGTTCCTTGTCCTTGTTGACACACTGTACTACTGAAGGTAGTCCTGCAGCTTCCAGTTCGTTCTCGACTTCCTGAACATCCGTACTTAGTGGCATCAGTCCAATGCGAATACTTAAACACTCTGTCTCTGTGAGCTCAATAGGAAGTTTATATGATCTCCAAGGTTCAAGCGACAGCTTGAGTACCTCTGCCGAGTTCGCTTTACTGTAAGCATCGGCAATAGCACTGCCGTACTCATTCAAGCGATGTACCTCCTCCTCAAACTCCTTCTCTTTTCCTAAAATCTCACAATACTCAGCCTCCGTAACAACCCTGCGGGCTGGGAACATCGGCTTCTTGCTGCCGTCATATCTATCTAGTAAAGATAGTGCTGAGTCAGCATATGAGATCTTCTTGTCGAATTCAGCCAAAGTAGCTTCATCGCCATCCTTCACAACAAGGTTCGTCCACTCTTCACTTTGAAGCTTGCCTTCAGATTTGCGACTTCGACAATCCCGAGATCCATGAGCTCTTTAATCAGCGCTTGCTTCTCATCGTTCATACCTATGACGGACAACTTTTTTTCATTTTAATCGTTGCCATAAGTACCCACTACCTTTCCGACGATTGCTGAAGCTGCTTGCATGAGATTCTCTCTAGCTGAGGCTTTAAGTTGCTCGCATAAAACGGCTTCTGAATCTATCTTCTTTTGATATGACTCCTCTGCCTTAGCTTCAGCGAAGGCAATTGCAGCCTTGTAAGTCTCGGTACCTTTTTTTTCAGCATCTTCTAGTAGAACCTTAGATTCCTTCTTACCGTCAGCTATAATCTGAGCTGCAGCTTCTTCAGATGATTTTTTTATCTGCGCTGCTTTCTCCTCAGCTTCCCTGACTTTTTCAATACCTGCTATCGACATAAGCGTTATCCTTTCTGTCCTGTAAAATTAGCCAAAAGACCTAAAATCATATAGGACGTGATTTAATCTGAATTATATCACTCATCAAAATTCTTTACAAACAAGCAAATGGCAAAAAAACAAGGCTTTGACTTGTCAAAGCCTTGTCATGGAATATAGCACAACCAATTTTTACACAATTTTTTTATCTATTTAATTATATTCTAATCTAAAAAGAAATATGCCCGCAGTTATGAATGAGAACCCAACCATAAGTATAATCATCAATATAGCCATAATCCTCGCCATTCGTTCCTTGCGGTTTTTGCGCGGTCTATCTGCCTTAAATGCCTGTTTTAAATTATGCTCATCCACTGTATTTCCAGCTTTATTATGCTTCTTGTTCATCCTAGCACCTCCATATCCTTTATCATTATGCCACATATATCATTTAGCTATATTATATTGCACACTTATAACTTAAACTATTTTTTATCATTATCATTAATAATTTCCATCATATGCCGTTTATGTTCTTCAAAAAAAACAAGCGCAAAATCTCTAAATCTTTTAGCCGCCGGTGATATTCTCTCAGTTTCAGGAACTGCAATACCTATAGGGACATTATAGCTCGGTGAGATTGGCAGCGCCGTGACATTTCCGTGCCATTGATTTATTGAAACTCCATTAACAGTAGTCACCCCCAATCCTGCTTCAACCATTGAGTATGCTGCGAAAGCATCTGAGGTTTTATACCTAATAGGGGGATTAATATCATATGACTTGAACATCAAAGAACCGTCACTCTCTCGACCAGGATATAAATCGATGTAACTATCATCATATATCCTGTGGATATCATAAACACCATCAGCTACTGCTGGATGGTCCTTTGGCACCCATATGTAAAACGGGTCATCTATGAGATGCATCCATTCACAGGTACCCACACGGTAGCTTATAAGACAAAAATCCAATTTATCGCGTTCAAGCTCTGCCATTAGGGCTGAACTCCTTCCTGCAGTGACGTCAACTGCGATGCCCGGATACTCTACGCAAAACTCCTTAATCAGATCCGTTAGGAACTTGTAGTATGTAGAGTAGGCTGTAGCCACGCGAACTTCGCCTGTTATCACTCCACTAATTTCTGCGATATTTTGTTCTAAGTGATTGGCAGAGTTAACTAGAGATATGAAGCTGGGCAGAAGCTGATTGCACGCCTCTGTAGGCGAAATGCCATTCCTATTTCTATTTACAAGACGGACCCCAGTCTCTTCCTCTAATGATGCCATCATACGGCTAATTCCTGAAGGAGTATATCCGAGCTCAGCAGCTGCTGAAGACATGTTCCCCAGATCAATTGCACGAAGCAGTGCCTTGACTTTCTCAACTTCCATTTTATATCCTCTTATATCCTCATTTCTACCCTATGGCAGAACTGCTTTAAAGATTTAATCATGTTATGATATTTTATCATAATACACTTGATTATTTAGCGATATTATCAAAATAGATTTTTTATTATAATTTAGTTACATCAGTTTACATTAAGAAAGTGGGGGGCCGAGGTGGATACGAAGAGAAGAAATCGCGCTATGATATTGCTGTTTACAGTAATTTCACTGCGTGCAACCTCGCTCCTATTCGCAACAACGGGTTTATCATATATGGGGCCGCTCACATTGAACGGCTACCGCTTCCCACTTGCTGCTATTATCTTACTCTTTCTATTCCGCAAGGATATCAAGAAAGTTGACAAGCAGCTTGTCATCCACGGTTCAATCATTGGTTTTTTCTTCCTGCTGACGATGACTACTGAATTGATTGGGCTCAAGATGACAAATTCTTCAACTACATCATTCCTAGAGAATACCGCGATTATTTTCGTTCCGCTAGCGGATGCATTGTTGATTAGAAGAGTCCCTAGAGCTTCCGCAATTATCAGCGCTCTAATCGCACTAGCTGGTGTTGGATTCTTGACACTTAAGGATGGTCATATAGGACTTACCTTCGGAGAATTCATGTGCATACTCAGCGCACTAGCATACACATGCGCTGTATTGGCTACCGACAGATTTTCAAAGCGCGATGATCCTTTTATGCTTGGAATAGTCCAGGTTGCATTTATTGGAGCCTCGTCATATATACTAGCTATGGTTATCGAAGGACCAAGTTTCCCTGCCGCACCTAAGGCATGGGGCGTGATAATGTTTCTAGCAATAGTATGCACCTGCTTTGGCTTCACGCTTCAGCCAGTTGCACAGAGCAAATTATCTGCATCTATTTCAGGACTATTTTGTGCATTTAATCCACTCGTCACTGCGATACTCGGGTACACATTCCTGAACGAAAGACTAGGAACTACTGGCATGATTGGTGGAATTCTCATACTCACCAGCATCGTCATCCCAGCAGTGACACCTTTAATAAAAAAGCCACAGCTGGCTAGATAAATTAGTTTACGACATTACGAGACATCCCTAACCCTCATAATGTTCGCAAAGTATAAAGTAAAAAGTACAAGAAGACCTCCACTTAAGTGGAGGTCTTCTTGTATATTATTTCTGCGCTAAATGCATCATTACATGAACATTGATTGGATTATTCGATACAATCACATGCGTGGATACAATCACTTATGGTATGTCTCTCCACTGTTAATCTTAAAAGCTCTGTATATCTGCTCGAGAAGCATAATCCTAGCCATCTGATGCGGGAATGTCATCTTCGAAAACGATAACCCGTAGTCCGCCCTTTTTTTCACTTCATCTGAGAGTCCAAGGCTACCACCGATTACAAAGTCTATGGTAGAAGACTTTGTATCAAATGCACCCTGAATTTTCTTAGCTAACTCTACTGAATCAATCTGTTCACCTTCTACTTCCATAGCAATCACATGGTCGCTTTCCTTTATCTTGCTTAGGATGTTCTGCCCTTCGCGGATGAGCACGGAATTTTCATCGGCTTCAGATGGGTTTGAAGGAAGCTTGCTCTCCTTGAGTTCTACAATCTCAATATTCGCATATCCTGATATTCGCTTGCTGTATTCAGCTGCAGCAGAAGTCCAGTATTTCTCTTTTTAGCTTTCCTATACAAATTATTCTAATCTTCATTTAAATTCCTTTGATTTTACTATTTAAACCTTATAGCGTCGTTAACTTGTCCTTTGCCGCCACCTTTAGCGTAAAATCATTCCCTTGACACAAATCATTCTCATTTAAAATATTCTTAACAGTCAGCAACGCAGTATCCGGCGTGTTGTTGTGAGTGCTCAAGTGTGCGAGCATTATTCGCTGCGTGGGGCTCGTAAGACCAGCTTCTTTTCGCGCAAGTAGCCCCCTCGCAAGAGCAATCCCACTTGTCACATTGGAAAGGTGACCGTGTTCCCCTAGGATACGGCGCTTTAGCGAATATGGGTAATCTCCCATCTGCAGAATGCTCTCCTCATGATTCGCTTCGAACACGAGAGTGTTTGCACTAGCAAGTTCTTCAGCAATTTCATCCGTAACTATCCCTGTATCAGTTGCAACAGATAGCTGTTCTCCGTCCTCAGTAAAGCTAAACCCTATTGGCTCACTTGCATCGTGAGAGAGGGAAAAAGCCTTAACACATATATCCCCAATTCTGACCACATCCTGTGCTGCCATACACTCTAGCTGCTCTGACTTTACATATTCAAACTTATCACAGTTATATATCGTTCCTCGAGATGTATACACTTTCGCATTCGCACAAGCTTTTGCAATTGCCCTTATGCTTTTTACGTGATCGGTATGTTCATGTGTGACAAATACCCCTTGAATATCCTCCACACCGAGCCTGCACTCAGCAAGCCCCTCTTTGATTCGCTTTGCTGTTAGCCCAACATCTAGCAGCAATCTCGTATTTCCATCCGAAACGATATACGCATTACCGGAGCTACTGCTACCGATAGATGCTATCTTTAATTTACCCATCTATTTCCCTATACTTGTTTCCTCTATACGTTACATCAAATCTGCAGATTGAATTATAGCTGCAGTATGTGCATTCTCCTTTGTTATCACTTGAAGTGTGTTTTTTTGTTGGAGATATGCTCACATCTCCAGCGACAATCTGCTCACTGATATCGTGAATCGACTGGCACACGTCCTCTTCTATACTCTCGAACAAATCACGGGTTATGATCATCTTTTTATTGCCGAGTAGAGAGCTTGGCATCTCTTCTATGACATCTTTTTCATCGATACATAGTCCATTTAAAATCAAGCCTTTCTTAAGCTCGCTATCCACCACCAGAGAAGCATCCTTCGAACCTTCTACATTCACCGAAACATCCTTGATATTGTAGTAGAACACACCAGCGGGCTTCCTTTCCTCAGACTTAGCGCCCTGCATGTACACCATGAGCTGCATCTTATATCCACACCTCATCTGCTCTATATCGACCTTATCTGACCCGGTTTTGTAGTCGATTATTCTTATATCGCCACCTTCAAACACGTCGACCCTATCGATTTTACCCTCTATAAAAATCCTCTTACCATCAATCTCGAGTTCAATCGGTGCAAAAAGCTTGCCTCTCTTAAATTCCTCTTCAAAATAGGACTTCTCGACCTTACCTAGTCTAATCTGTTCTGCGAGGTTTCCTGCTACACGCGAACAAACCCTTGCTACTCTCTCCAGTCTATACTGCTCACGACCATCGGAGGCAAAGAGACCATCCCTATAGTCACCAGCGATTTCCTCGAGCGTAGCTCTCACAAGATTCCTAATCTCTTCATCGGTGATACTAGCCCAAAGCCCTTCAGTCTCTAGTTTCTTGGAGACCCTCATGATGCATTCGTGGTATATATCCCCTATCTCACGAGAGGAACCGCTAAACTCACGATCTTCTCTGGGTCTTAAACCATATGATACAAATGCTTGAATGGGCAGTGATTAAAGCTCTCGATTCTAGTCGGTGAGAATGAGAAGTCACCGTGAGTCCTAGCGAATAACCTCTCTGCCATAGCACTAGAGATAGGTTCCGCAGAGTTATCGTCTCTCGCCGCCTTCATGGAAGTGTCGAATGCCTCCGGATCATTATTTCGATACCAAGCAATTATCGAGTCGGCAATCATCTTGGCTTTCTTTTCATCTGCTAGATGCTCTAGTGACCGCCTGCCCTTCAGATAGTTGAGCAAGTGGCGCATAGCTGTCTTAGGATTATTTATGACATTTATATCTAATCCACTTGAGATGACATCTTTGTGGATCCTTATTGATGGCAGCGCCGACCTGAACGCATCAACAAGCGAAGATGGTTTACAGTCCTGCCCCTCCGAATCAGAAAGCGACCAGCTCATGTATAATCTCTCGTACGGCTTCGAAATTAGCCTATACATAGCCACGTTTTCCTCAGTCATCTTTAGTTCATCAAGATGACCAATAGGGAAATTGTGCTCCTTAAAAAATTCTTTTTCATCTACAGAGAAAATCCCCTCCGAAGCAGGCTCCATGGGAAGTACACCTTCATTGGCTGCAAGAACAACCATCGCTTTAAGCGATCCTGGTCTTGTCCTAATCATAGATCCCATAATTATTCCGTCAAGTGCAGGTGGAATAATACCGATGTCAACGGATTCAAGACCTTTCTTGTAGAGCTGTAATATCTCTTCGGACCTTGTTTATCAAAGGTTTCATCGCCCAAAACGGCTGCTAATTGTTCCAGAATCTTGACGCAGGCCTCATAGCTCTGGGCGGTATTCTGCGCCTCCTCGTTATATCCCTCTTCAGCTTGAGCTTCAGATACAGCCTGCAATCTGCTTGGCAGCTCCCATTCCTCTTCCAAGATTTTAATCAAATCAAACACAAATTCAGCAACTGTCCCTGAGCTCTCCGCTATCTCACGAAGCTTCGAAACTTGCTCCATTATGTAGCTTCTCGTGCTCTCAAGCCTTTCGAATTCTTCTTCAGTATACTCGAAATGCCCATACTTAAATGCTCTGGTCCACATATTACCACGTATCCTGTAATTACGTACATAATTCTCCAGCATTTCGATATCTTCTCTCTCAATACTCGTAAGTTCAGTCTTGAGCATTACGAACAGAGCTGAAGTCCTATAACCCTGAAGCACAAACTCTAGAAGACTCACTATAAATCTCGCAGCCATCGAATCAGTAATTGTCCTTCTAGAATCGACAAAAAGTGGAATCCCATACTCCTCAAAAGTTCTGCGGATTATGGGCTTCCTAGATGAATCATCATTGCAGATTACCGCAATATCATTCATCCTGTATCCTTTATCGCGAATTAACTCATATATATATGAGGCAGCACTCTCCGCTTCGTAGAAAGGGTTTGCACACTCAACAAGTCTTACTTCATCATTTATCGTGTCTTCATTCGGCACTTTCATTACGGACTCTCTCGAGCTTAACACAGTCCTAAATAGGTTCTCCTCCAGATAGTCGAGCGTCTTTCTACCATATGCTCTATATTCATCAGGCACATATTCCTTTGATATTGCTACACCCGCCAAATCCGCCCTAGATGTCAGCGCTGCTATCAGGATAGTGTCTAAATCAAAGTCACTGATATTGACCATAATATTGACATCTACACGCTTTGCCATCTCAATTAGAGCATCCATCGACTTGGGCGCAAGAGTATCAAATCCATACACCCATACCGAATGATTATCAAGTAGCGTCGACTCTCCGATTAACGATACATACATCGAGATATAGTCTTCAGAATCTATGTATCTACCTTCTAGCTCTGACTCATATTCATCGATTATAAGCATCAATTCATGCAGCTTGTGTGAAAGCAGCTCACTGTTACTATCTGAATCGATTGCAGATTTGAGTTCATCTAGTGAGCAGTCTTGCTGCTTGAAGTCAGCGATGAAGTCATTGACCATATCTATAAATCCGCTCTGTTCAGCCGAAGCTTTAAATACTTCAAGCTCATCTTTGTGCGACTTATAATCTTGTACAGAAGCATATGGCGACCATACTTGTCGAGAATTTCGATATTCTCCTTACCGTGCTCTGCCATTATCCTCTGACCTAATCTATTTAATGAAAGAATTTCAATATCAAGAAGACAGGCACTACCTGTGTACTTAAGTGCCTGTTCTTCCGCGACAAGGGTGTACTGGTTCGGAACCAATACATACGTCTTGCCTTTTATATTTTCGTATATGAACTTCTCCTTGTTCATGCACTCTCGTGCCATAAATAGGTTCAGCATCTTATCCCTCGATTATTTCAAATAACTCCTCAGGTTTGCTTATTCTGTACATAGGCTCTATTCCGCCCAGCGGAACGTTACCGCCTCTACGCCCCCAGCAGACCAGTATGCTGTCTACTCCGGCATTGATAGAGCAGCCAATGTCAAATCTCGTATCACCTAGCATTATTGCCTCTTCACGCTTTGCTCCTAGCCTCCTCAGTGCTTCAAGAAGCGGACCTGGCTCTGGCTTATGACTAGTGACATCATCCGCTGTGATGATGACATCGAAATTATCCTTAATACCCATCTCTCCTAGATACTGCATCGCTGTATTTCCAAGCCTTGAAGTAACGATAGATAATGAGTAGCCACGTCTTTTAAGCTCGCCGAGGAGTTCCTCTATGCCAGGGTATAATTTGTAGGCTCCCTTGCTGTGCTCCGCCTGATATCCTCGGTATACCGCTAAAACTTCATCTGCGTCTTCGTCTGCAAAAAGCTCTTTAGTCGTATTAGCTACAGTCTCGCCAAAGGTTGAAAGTATGAGGTTTTCATCCGCTTCCTCGCCTCTAAATTTCTTAAAAACCGCCTGCCATGAATCGACGATAAGTTGATCGGTATCGAGGAGCGTTCCATCGAAATCAAACACTATGTATTTCTTCATTATATGCTTCTCTCCTTCGCTTCCTGCGTTAGCTTGGCCTTGATAAATTCGTCAAGCTCACCATCCATTACAGCATTTATATTGCCAACCTCTGCATTGGTTCTATGGTCCTTCACCATCGTATAAGGTTGAAACACATATGACCTAATCTGCGCACCCCAAGTCACCTGACTCATGTCACCCTTTAGTTCATTAAGGTTTTCCTTGTGCTCTGCTTCAGCTAGCTGCTGGAGCCTCGAAGCCAATATCTTCATCGCCATCTCCTTATTGTATAGCTGAGAGCGTTCATTCTGGCACGTTACAACTATGTTTGTAGGGAGGTGCGTTATACGAATTGCAGAATCCGTAGTATTGACGTGCTGACCACCAGCACCTGAGCTCCTATACTTATCAATCTTGAGATCCTTAGGATCGATATTAACTTCAACGCTATCACCAAGGTCTGGAACAACTTCAACCGCAGCAAATGACGTCTGTCTCTTGCCCGCAGAGTTAAAAGGTGATATGCGCACGAGTCTATGCACACCCGCTTCACTGCGGAGGTATCCATATGCATTTATTCCACCGACGACGATTGTGCAGCTCTTGATACCAGCTAGTGTATCATTCTGTATGTCAACGACATCAGTTTTGAAGCCGTGCTGATCTGCATACCTTAGATACATCCTCATCAGCATCTCAGCCCAATCCATAGCATCGACTCCACCGGTGCCAGCATGAATACTGAGAATCGCATCCTTATCATCGTATTTTCCGGTCAGGAGTCTGCTGAGCTCAAGATCTTCCATCTCCTCACACAGCCTCTTATATTCCTTGATTATATTCTTGGCTTCAGAGTAATCCTGGTACTCCTCAGCGAGCTCAATCATCTCAGATATATCATTAAATCCCATGAGCAGACCTTCATACCGCTCGAGCTCACTTTCGAGATGCTTTTTCCTCTTCATCAGTTTCTGCGCATCATCAGGAGCGTCCCAGAAACCAGGCTTAAGCATCTCCTGCTCCATGCTCGCTATATTATTCTTAAGACTATCTGGGTCAAAGATAGTCTCCAATCTCCTTAAGCTTTGCTAGTTCGTTCGGTAAAGCCTGTCTTATCTCATCCAATTCAATCATAGTAATTCCTCTCATCTATGACAGATGCGCGTAGCCGCAGTAAGCAGCATCGCGCATCAATTGAGCTAAACTCTATAGCCCTGCTCTCACTGCAGAACTCAAATCATACATTGCTAATTATATCGGGGTTCATTATTGGAACTTTCCGCAGCAATTCTTGTACTTCTTGCCAGATCCGCAAGGGCATGGATCATTTCTACCTATCTTAGGGCTGTCGCGGTGAACCGGTTCCTGAACATGTTCTCCGTTATCGCGATACTGCTGTTCGTCCCCATGAGCAGCTGCGATATCCTCATCATAATACTCTTCCTTGCGTTCAACCTCATCCCTTGAAACTGTACGGCGCTCAGTTCGGGTCTCAACGGTTACATTGAAGCAGTATTTTACAGTCTCCTCACGTATGTCTGCAATCATCTCCTCAAACATGCCGAAGCCTTCTTTTGCATAAGCAACAGCAGGATCCTGCTGGCCGTATCCGCGAAGTCCAATTCCGTTCTTGAGCTGTTCCATCGCATCGATGTGGTCCATCCAGCGGTTATCAACAACTCTGAGCATGATCATACGCTCAACTTCGCGCATATGCTCGATGCCAACTTCTTCTTCCTTCTCACGATATATCTCCTCAAAGACATTCATGATATCCTCGCGAAGCTTATCCTCATCGAGATCTCTCAGCTCCTCATCAGTGTAGCTGAGTCTACCCTTAAAGGCAGGAGTAATCTGCTCACAGCCGTAGAATATCTCGTCCATATCCCAGTCCTCTGAGAAACGAGTCTCCATGGTAATCGGTGCAACTATGCCATTTACTAGCTCTTCCACCATTCCCATTATATAGTCACGCAGATTCTCGCCGTCGAGTACCATTTTACGCTGCTCATATATCTGCGATCTCTGTCTGTTCATAACGTCGTCGTACTGAAGGACATACTTACGAATACCGAAGTTCTTTCCCTCGATCTTCTTCTGAGCGGTTTCAATTCTTCTCGAAAGCACCTTTGCTTCAAGTGCATCTTCGTCGCTAAGGCCAACAGTCTCGACAATTCTCTGCATCTTCTCTCCGCCGAATAGTCTCATCAGGTCATCCTCAAGTGAAATGAAGAACTGTGTAACACCAGGGTCTCCCTGACGTCCAGAACGTCCACGTAGCTGGTTATCAATACGTCTTGATTCATGTCTCTCCGTACCGATGATGCAGAGTCCACCGAGCGCTCTTACTTCCTCTTGCTCGTCCTTTCTCTCAGCGGCAAATTGCTTCAATAGTTCCTGATACTTCTCTCTAGCGGCATTTAGTTCTTCGTCATCAGACTTTTCAAAACCTGTTGCGAATGCAATCTGCTCAGGAGTGTACTCTAGCTTCTTCATCTCGCGCCTAGCTTCAAAGTCTGGATTTCCGCCAAGTATGATATCTGTACCACGACCAGCCATGTTGGTAGCGATTGTAACAGCACCCTTACGGCCTGCTTCAGCTACGATCTCAGCTTCCTTTTCATGGTGCTTAGCATTGAGTACGCTGTGCTTTATGCCTTTCTTTTTGAGCATCTCACTGATTAGCTCAGATATCTCAATAGAAATAGTACCAACAAGAACAGGCTGACCTGTCTCATGCGCATCTGCAACTCTTTCGACGATAGCTTTGTATTTGCCAGTCTGACGAGCATACACGGAGTCGTCTAGTCTGTTCTCGCAATAGGCTTGTTAGTCGGAATGACAACTACGTCCATGTTGTAGATATCTCTAAATTCATCTTCCTCTGTCTTGGCAGTACCCGTCATACCAGATAGCTTCTTGTACATACGGAAGTAGTTTTGGAGCGTAATTGTCGCGAGAGTCTTGGACTCTGACCTAACTGATACACCTTCCTTAGCTTCGATAGCCTGGTGTAATCCGTTTGAGAAACGTCTACCGTACATCAGACGCCCGGTAAACTCATCGACGATGAGAATCTCACCATCCTTAACGATATAGTCCACATCGCGCTTCATGAGATAATTAGCATGCAGAGCCTGATTTACATAGTGGTTAAGCTCCATGTTATCTGGATCTGAGAAGTTCTCGATGCCGAAATACTCCTCAGCAGCCTTTATACCGGTCTCATTAAGGGCAACCTGCTTGTCCTTCTCATCCACCGTGTAATCCCCATGCACTCCGTTCTCACCCTCTTCCTCATCGCTCGTAGTGTCACGGATGAGAGTTTTGACGAATACATTTGCAGTGCGATACATATCGCTTGAATCAACACCTTTACCGGAGATGATAAGTGGAGTACGAGCTTCATCGACGAGGATTGAGTCCACCTCATCGACGATGGCAAAATTAAGCTCACGCTGAGTTAGTTCTTCCTGATAAGTAACCATATTATCGCGCAGATAGTCAAAACCGAACTCATTGTTCGTGCCGTATGTGATATCTGCCATATATGCAGCCTTGCGGTCATCTCCCTCAAGAGAATTGATAACACAGCCAACTGTAAGTCCAAGGAATGTATATAGCTTTCCCATCCAGTCAGCATCTCGCTTTGCGAGGTAATCATTTACGGTGACTACATGGACCCCCTTGCCAGTGAGCGCATTCAGATATGCAGCAAGCGTAGCCACGAGGGTCTTACCTTCACCAGTCTTCATCTCAGCGATTCTTCCTTGATGAAGTACCACACCACCTATTAGCTGCACGCGGAAATGCTTCATACCGAGACTTCTAACCGCACCCTCACGGCACACGGCAAATGCCTCTGGCAAAATGTCATCTACAGTCTCAAACGGACCTTCATCTCCATCTTCTCTGATAGTTCCAATCCGCCTCTTGAACTCCTCTGTCTTAGCACGAAGCTCCTCATCAGTGAGCTTCTGCATCTGTTCATCGTAAGATTCAATCACATCTACGATTTTCTCTATCTTCTTGACCTCTCTCTTGTTGAGGTCTCCAAATATCTTTTCTACTAAACCCATTTACGTGTCTCCCTTCCTTCTCGATAATACTTTATATATGATTTTTAATACGAATTGTCTTAACTAAGTATCTTAGTTGTCATCCTCGTCTTCGTGAGGCTTGTCTTCGACGCGAATATGAAGTCTAAGTGCTCTCTTGGCATCCGCTCTTGTGACTCTGACCTTGAAAAGCTTGTGTTTCGATTCATACTCGAATGTATCTCCAACCTTTGGGATGCGGTCGAGCTCAATCATCGCCCAACCATTTACCGTCGTCGCATCTATGTCTATATCTTCACCCTGTAGTTCAAAGAATTTTTCAACATTAGTTCCTCCAGCTACAGAATATGAACCGTCTATTAAGTCTGTCACCTCTCTCATCTCGACGGTATCATGCTCGTCATATATCTTTCCGACTAGCTCTTCGATGATATCCTCCATAGTTACGAGGCCTGTAGTGCCGCCATATTCATCGACGATAATCGCCATGTGAGTTACCTTTGCCTGCATCTTTTTGAGAAGTACCGATGCTTTAATCGATTCAGCTACGTATGCAACCGGCTTTACATAGAGGTTTACGCTCTTGCCCTCGCCCACTACATAGTTATGGAAGTCCTTCTGATTGAGAATTCCGATGATATTGTCGAGATCATCTTCGAACACCGGGAGTCTCGAAAGACCTGTATCTTTGAAAAGCTTAGCTATCTCATCGATAGGTGAACCGAGTTCGATAGCGATAATATCTATTCGAGGCGTGATTATGTCTATTGCTTCTAAGTCAGCGAACTCGATTGCATTGGTGATAAGTTCGCTCTGCGATTCTTCGATGCTCCCGCCAGTCTTGGCCTCCTCGACAATTGTCTTGAGTTCATCCTCTGTGTAAACCTGCTCAGGCGAAATCTTGAAAACCTTATCAACTAACTTCTTCCATACACCAAACACCCAGTTGAGCGGTGTAAATAGGAACATCATAACCTTTACAGTCGGTGCCATGAATAGAGATATCCCTTCCGCCTTATCCTTGGCAATATTCTTAGGTGATATCTCCCCGAACACCAAGACCAAAACCGTCACAACAATGGTAGAAATGGTCGCTCCGTAGTGACCATATAGCTTGATGAACATAACAGTGGCTATTGAAGTCGTCGCGATATTGGCAATATTATTGCCTATTAAAATCGTGGTGAGGAACTTATCGAAGTTCTCCGTTATCTCCAGCACGAGCTTAGCACTCTCGTTGTCATCGCTCGCCAGATTCTTCATCTTTATCTTGCTCACCGAAGTGAACGCCGTCTCAGTGGCGGAAAAAACGCCCGATAACACGAGCAAAATCACAATACTTATAATGTATGGTGTCATTTAACTTGATTCACTCTCCTATATCTGTGTATATCCGATTAATTATACTACATTAAACCGCAGATAAGTGATGAAACAACGAAAAAAGCTCTCTCGCAGAGTGAGAGAACCATCTTTCTATCCGATTTCACTATATCTAGCTGGCTTTCCATCTTCAAAAGTTACCGCATACCCACTTGCGGGATTAGGTGTCCAGTGCCACGCTTTCTCTTTTACGGATGGGAACATCATCTCCATGCATGTAAAAATGACGGCCCCATGGAACACTCCTATAACATCCGAGTACTTTAAATCACTTTTTAACACTTCAAGACCACGGGATACGCGTTCAATAAATCCATCATTAGTCTCACCTTCAGGAAAATCCATGTACTCCTTCTCACCCTCAAGCCAAGCTCTAGCCTCATCATGCTGGAGAACCTCATCCATTGTCTTCATCTCAAATATGCCAACTCCAACCTCTCTGAGATCAGAAATAATTTCGTGATCAATGTCCCCGTATATGTGCTCAAATGTCTGCTCAGTTCTCAGCATTCCAGATGTATAGAGCTTAGCCCCGTCCGCTTCAGGATATGCCCCCTTATCACATAGTGTCTTGATCTGCTGTACACCTTGCTCAGCGAGAGGCAAATCAGTGCTTCCGTAAAACAGATCCTAAGCGTTCCCTCTGTATCACCATGTCTTATCAGATATAACGTGTTTCCCATCTTAGTCCCCTATTTCGTAACATATAGTTAGGCATGCTCATTGATCAGCACCTTGCACATGCCGTCTAATACGCTTAAATTTCAGCGGTTCTGTAGAATTAATGTGTGCGTTTTTACACACTACAATGTCGCATATTATATCATTTTCTGCTATAATATTCTACATATTTGCTAACGTAAAAAGCCGTATAAATTAGGGGATATGCTTGGCTTTTATCACATCTTGGTGAGTATATTTTAATTTTTTTTAGGGATTTTGGATTGGAGGGATATTATGTCAGATATTTTCAATAGAGACTCCGCTTGGGAGCTTCTAAAAAAATATAACGAAGAGCCGTTTCATCTCCACCATGCTGTTACAGTAGAGGGAGTGATGCGTTATTATGCTGAAAAAGCAGGGCTATGATCCGGATTTCTGGGGCCCTAGCAGGTCTGCTTCACGATGTAGATTTTGAGAAATGGTGGAAGAGCACTGCAAGAAAGCACCGAGTTACTCGCTGAGATTGACACACCCGGATGAGCTCGTTCATGCAGTATGTAGCCACGGCTACGGCATCTGCGTAGATGTCGAGCCGACACACGAGATGGAAAAATTTCTATTTGCTTCAGATGAGCTCACAGGTCTCATCGGCGCAGCGACTTTACTCAGACCGTCTCGCAGCTGCAAGGATATGGATGTTAAGTCTGTTAAGAAGAAATTCAAGGACAAGAAGTTTGCAGCAGGCTGCGATAGAGATGTAATAAAGCGCGGAGCCGATATGATGGGTGTCGAGCCCAATGAATTGTTCGAGATTGTCCTAGAAGCGATGCAGTCTATGCCTGATGCTGAGGAGCTCGATACACAGAACGGTATAAGCTAGATATGATTGAGTTGTTCTCGTGTTCTGAATCAGCTTAAACATTAATGCTCAAGGCTTCGGACATTTGAGGCATATCGATTCATACGATATAATCCGCAGGACTGCGGATTATGCGCGCCCGTAGCTCAGGGGATAGAGTAGTTCACTCCGAATGAAATGGTCAGCGGTTCGAATCCGCTCGGGCGCACCACTTTATGCAATTGAAAAAGCACTGTAGCCCATGGGCTACAGTGCTTTTTGCTTGTTGGTTAGTATCTAACCATTTTTTATTCATATTCTATGTATTTGTATCTAACCTTATATTAGCACCACATAACCATATTGCTATTAGGCTCTATTGTCACCCTAATTCATACTTGCCTTTAACCAATTTATGAGCTCTAAACTTCTCTACCTGCGTTAAAGTCCATAGCAACCTTAGCGTAAATCTGAGCACCCCTTATAAGCTCAGGCTCATATACAGTGAACTTACTGTGATGCTGAACATAGCAAGCGCCAGAAGCCTCATCTGCAACACCGAGTAGTAGCACACATCCTGGAACCTTTCCATGAAGTAAGCGAAGTCCTCACCTCCAGCTGTTGGCGGAACGTGTATAGGAGCTTCCTCCCCAATTACATCCTGTGCCACAGCTCTAGCAAGCGCTGACATGCCATCATCGTTGACAGTTGGTGGTACAAGGAGTGTATCTCTAACCTCAGCCGTGCATCCGTAAGCCTTAGCCGTATCTGTTGCGACCTGCTCTACGTACTCAGGGAACTTATTGAACACATCATAACTGAAGCATCTAGTAGTACCTGTAAGCTTAGCGGATCCTGCGATTACATTCCATCTCTCACCTGCATTAAATGTTCCAACTGTAACTACTGCCGGTTCAGCAGGTGCGAGTTTTCTTGAAACGATAGTCTGAAGACTTCCGACAATTGCGGAGCCAGCGACGATAGCATCAACAGCTAAATCTGGCTGAGCTCCGTGTCCAGAGTTGCCCTGAACATCGATTTCAAACATTCTAGCAGCACCCATTCTTGGTCCTGCATCGCAGCTGATGTGACCAGCTGGAACGTTACCCCAAACATGCATAGCAAAGCATGCATCTACACCTTCTAGTGCACCATCTTCTACCATGGCTTTAGCACCAGTTGCAACTTCCTCAGACGATTGCCATGCGAGCTTAACTGTTCCGCAGAGCTCATCCTTCATATCATTTAGAATGTGTGCTGCTGTAAGTAGCATTGAGATGTGGCAGTCATGGCCACACGCATGCATAACTCCTTTTGTCTTGGATGCAAAAGGAAGTCCTGTCTCCTCGGTTACTGATAGGGCGTCAATATCTCCTCTGAGCAGTACAGTCTTACCTGGCTTCGCACCTTTGATTGTCGCTAAAGTCGAAGTCTCAAGACCGCAGTGCTCCCATTCAACACCCATCTTATCGAGTTCTTCTCTGATTTTTTTTGCTGTCTCATATTCTTTTTCACTCACTTCGGCGTTGTTATGAAACCAACGTCTCATCTCAACTTGATAGTCGGAATATTTTTCTGCAACTTCTTTCATACCCATGGTATTACCCCCTATATGTTAAAAAAGATTATTGTATACCTGTTGTACCCTGGCAGGCCTTTTCTAGCCTATTAATGTTCTCACAGCCTAAGATAACATCAGGCCGCTTTTGCGGCCCAAATATTGTTTTCCTAGTTAAGCCTATTCTCACTTATAGAAGTGTAGCGAATATACCAGCCAAGAATACAGATGTGATAGTTACTGTAGTGAATCCACCAACGATCATCGATGGGAAAATCTTGCTCATGAGATAGTTAACCTCATCTGGATCATCAGATAGAGCCTCACATGTAGACTCAGAGATAATCGCGTCTGCTGGGAATCCATAAAGTGCCGTCAAGCCATTTGCAAAAGCAAGATAGAATGACATCTTAAATACTTTTGCGATGATGAACGAGAATACAGCCATACCTATAACACCTATAGCGATGAGTAAGACCATCGGTCCTATGATTGACTTAAGCATTGCTGGGGTTAGATTCTTAAGTCCATCGAACACAATCATCATAAGTGCAAACATACTGATCCAGTATGAATTTGCTCTGTTCAAAATGTTTGTATCTAGGAATCCTACCGCACAGAAGATTACACCGAATACGAGAGCCCATATTGCTGGTGAAATTGCAACGTTACCGAACTTTAGCTGTCCTGCGAGCGATGCGAACCATGCAACTAGACCTAGCTTGCAAAGCATGAATACTGGCGTATTGTACTTATCTGGAACTCTTGGAAGGAGCTTCTTAACCTTAGAATCATCGTTTACAACCGTCATTCCGATCTGCTTGTTAGCTTCCTTCTGCTCTTCTGTGAGAACAATTTCTCCGCTTCTGAGCTTAGCAAGCTCCTTGTTTCCATATTTGTGGAGCATGATTGCTGTAAGTGGATAACCTGCAAATCCCTGTACGCAGTAAATTGTTACTGCAAATGTAGCAGCTACCTCTAAGCCTTTTGCATGCGCAGCCATCTGCATAGTTGTAGCGGCAACGATTCCGCCAGTTAGTGGAGGTAGACCAGCAATCATCAAAGTCTTGTCCATGAACAACGGTGCAAGATACCAGCTGAACAGCACCATACCTGCGAGACCAGCCAGACATACAACGATAGTCTTCCACTGCTCCAGCAGATGCTTAACGCTGATAATTGTACCGATATGTACGATAAGTAGCATCATAGCTACTGTCGCTGCAAATGGAACGAGTCCAGAATCTGTTCCTATTGTCTTAGGGAAGAACGTCCAGTATCCGAATAGATACAGGATTGCTGATGCGAATACGGATGGTACCCAAGCCTTGGTAGCTGTTGCAATCCACTCACCAACGGCATAACAGATAGCCATCAACGCGAATGCTAATAGTGCATTATAAAATACCATGTTTCTCTAGTCCTTTCTGTTTTCTAAAAAAATAACATCCTATAATTTATCTGTTTGGCAACAGCCCTAACCCCTGACTGTAATGCCTATATTACAAAGCTGTAATCAGCTCTATAAACTTTCATGAACTGCAGTATATTACGCATTATGCGCTACAGTCTCCGTTTAAATATCTAATCGCTGTCGCGACCATCGCCGCCATACCGTAAGGAATTGTACCCTCATTTAACGTGCTAGCTGGATTATGTAGCGGAGCATAATGTCCTGCATTTCCAGCCTTCAAAATCATAAATGTACCAGACTTTCCACTCACATCAGAGTATGCGCTAAAGTCCTCGCTGAAGTTCATCGGTCTCTCTAGATCAATTACCCTGTCTTCCCCGATGACATCTGCAGTTGCAGCTCTTGATAAAGCTGTAAGTTCTTTGTCGTTTATCACTGGAGCATACCCCTTTACATAATTGACATCTACAGTACATCCCGATACCTCTGCGACGCCTCTTCCAATTTTATACACCTGATCCTCAATCACTTTTCTAACTTCATTGTTATACGTGCGTGCAGCTCCACCAAATTCAACTCTCTCAGGAACTACATTGATAGCACTATCCCCACGAATATATGTTATCGGCAGAATCGCCGTCTCATTAGCATCTGTATATCTTGCTTGAATCTGCTGTAGCAGAACGATCATCTGAGAGGCTGCAAGCACTGGATCATGAAGTAGATGTGGTTGCGAACTATGGCCTCCGAGACCCGTCACTGTCACTTGGACGAGGTCTGCAGATGTGGTCATCGGTCCACTTCTAAAACACACCTTGCCATATTCTTCAGGGTCTTCATCTGGAAGTACATGAAGTCCGACTATAGCATCAACATCATCCATGATTCCCTTTGCTACTAGCTCCTTTGCACCTCCTGGCTGAGTATCTTCACTGTGCTGGAAGATAATCTTAACCCTTCCGCAGAATTCATCTCGCATCTCGGAGAGCATCTCGGCATTGCCAAGCATCATCGATACATGAAAATCATGTCCACATGCATGCATGACTCCATCGTTTTCACTAGCAAACTCAAGTCCGGTTTCCTCGTTGATCGGTAGTGCGTCTATGTCGGCTCTTAGGGCAATCGCCTTACCTTCGCCCTTTCTACCAACAATTGTTGCAACTACAGAAGTAGGTGTCGGTTGCTCGATATTATCTACTCCGTACTCACGCAACTTTGCTTTTATAAGTGCCGAAGTTCTGTTTTCGTGGTAACCAAGTTCTGGATGCATATGTACATCTCTTCGAATGGTCCTAATTTCTTCAAAGAGCTCGTTTGCTCTCTTCAAAATTTTATTATCACTCATCCCTAATCCCCTACATACGAATCGTGTTTAACAAGTTACATCATAAATATAAAAATCTTATAATCCTTTAACCACAAGGGTTACATTAAATCTAAAAAAATTAATATGCTGTATTATAACACCATTTTTTGTATTTTTAACAAAATTATCATATATTTTTGTGATATTTCACTAACATTCTCTAAAACCGTTGAATTTTCAACAATAAGCTGATATGAAAAAATTGCACTTTATCATGTACACTGTTTTCCCAGCTTATATTCATAGAGATGCTAATTTTGTAATCACAAAAGACTCCTCTCATCGCACACGCGGCAAGAGGAGTCTTTTGGAATATTAATTAACTTGTGAATAATATATTGCAAGTTCTGTAATTGATAGGATTTTACTTACCATCAGAATCGTTCACATGTACATCGAGCTGACTATAAGGAAGCACGATATCTGATTCAAGCAGGCACTTCTGTAGCACGCCCATAGCGGCTCTTCTCGTTACCCACTTGTCCTTCGGTTTACACCAATATCTGATTCTATATATTGCAGACGTTGCATCGAAGCTCTGAACAGCTAGGTACTCAGAATTCTTAATACCCTTAATAGCTTTGATCTTTTTTTGCACATTCTGTCAGAACCTCCCTGACATGTTCCGGATCTTCATCGTATCTGAGGCCGATATCTATATCGTATACACCATTAGCTATGCCCACTTTAGTGATATTTCTGTTGCAGATAGTGACATTGTCACCGGTATTTAGACTCGTGTACTGTGTGGTCTGAAGGGTGAACAGCGTAACTATCCCTTCATCATCATCAATCTTAATAACATCCCCAACTTTAAAGGCTTTGTCATTAATTATATGCATACCCATCAGCACGTCCTTAAACACGTCCTGCATCGCCATGCCGAAAACAGCACCAGCAACACCGACACCTGCGATAATTGATGTAACCCGTATATTATTCACTTCGAGTACCGCCAATGCTGCAATTATCCATGTTACGGTTTTCATGAGTCTAAACGTCGATCTGACTATCGCGTTCATCTGTACCGTATTGTTGGTTTTTTTGACATAGAGCTTATGCGTATGCTCTATGACGAGCGTCGCAACAATGGTGACTAAGATAATGACTATACTGCTAATAAATTGTGCCGAAGTAACCATTTTAACTATTATATCCACGCTCCCCCTCCTATCCTTGGAACACCGATAAGTCGTCCCAGCTAAAGAGTGACGATAGCACCCCAAATCCTTCTATATCTTGGTAAAACTCATCAATCTGCCTAGCTCCATAATGCTTATATATCTCTTCTGCCTTGGTGTTCCCTGCAAATACATCGATTACCATCTGCAAATATCCGGTGCTCGCAGCTCTACGTCCCATCGTAAATAGGAGCCTTCGTCCAATACCCAAATCCCTGTAGGAAGCCTTGATATGAAGCATCTCAAGCCAGAATGCACCAAGTACATCTGGCGAGGGTGTGCCCGCTACAAAACCGACAATCTCACCAGCACCAGCCTCTTCACCATCAGCTAAGAGCTCAGCAACAAACATTTCATTTCCCGGTGTAAGGAAGTATGCGTCCATTCTGCTCGCAGCACTCTCAGGATTCACAGAGCTTAAATATCTCTTATCCAGTATATTTGCATATGTATCATGATAGTTCTCTGATAGGATGCGCCCAACCTCAGCTATGTCGGAACGCTTCGCCTCACGAATTTTAATATTTTGAATATCTTTCATACTATAGACCTGCCTTATTCATACATTACTCTATAGTATACACGAATTTTCATTTTAATTCCCTTAAAGTAATAACTTATTCCCAGTGTCCTTCACTGACAAGCACCTGCTCGGTGTATGCCTCTTTAACGACAACTGTTTTGGTCGTCACATGCGGAGCCGCATATGTATGTAGGCCATTTCAAGGCTTTGGCCTATGTGCCTGCCACTCTGCATTTGTTTTGAAAGTGGCACCGCACTGACAAGTGTAGTAATCGATAAATTTCTGTTGACGCGTCACCGCTGGATGCGTAACCGTCTTATATACTGCAGGCACCCACTTTTTCTTTGAATGGGATGAGCTACTATGGCTAGAGTCACTACTGTCTTTTTTCGACTTCTCCTCTTTTGCCCGCTCTTTTTCCTTTGCCTTTTCTTTCTCTTTTTTCTTTTCCTTTGCTTTTTCCTCTTCTCGTGTTTTGCTACTGGAATCATCATCGCTATTTGCTCCACTCTCACCTTCATTATCAGCTTTAGAGCTATCTGATGATTTGCCAGATGCAGACTTTTCCTTTGTAACTTCTACCTTCTTTTTACCTCTCCCCTTCTTGCTCTTATCAGCACCGCAGCTTGCGAGCCCTATAGCTAAAGCAAGAGAGAGGATAATAACCGCAATAATACTTAGCAGCTTATTATCAAATAAGCGTTTCTGCATTCCCCATTTTCTCTCTTTCAAGTAGTTTAAAAAATGAGATGGAGCATAGCACTCCATCTCATTCGATAATGCTTTTGTTCCCTAGTTTACATTTTGAGCTATGCGTTTTTCTTCCTCATAGCAATCACAACGCCTAGTAGCATGCTTGCAATTACGAAAGCAAACATAAACTCAAACCCTGTGGAATCCCCAGTCTTAACGACAGTTCTGATGTTCTTTCCATTTAGAGTAGCTTTTCCGTTAGGAGCCCTATTAGCTGCGCGAGAAACTACTGCAAACTCCGAATTTACAGAGCCGTTGCTGAAACGAGCAGTTACAGAATGCTTTCCTGGTCTTAGAGATCTTAAGTATGATGCGTGTAAGGTAATTCTTGCACTTCCCTTTACTACGTCGTAGTTGCTTGGATCCACAACCTTACCATCGATTTCAACGCTCTTAAATCTCTCAAATGTCTTTTCGTCATCAGTCTTAGACTTAACTACTATGAGCATTCCGTTATCATCACCGTTCCAAACGAGATTTCCATTCGCTACATAATACTCAGGTGAAACATTACTATTTCCGCCATTATTACCTGGAGTTGGTACGTTTGGCTGTGTGCTATTGTTATCCCCCTGATTGCTTCCTGGGTTTACCGGATTCACAGGCTTCTCAGGTGTTACTGGCTTCTCAGGCTCTACCGGTGTTACTGGCTTTTCAGGCTCTGCTGGCTTATGGTCAGTGTATTCAATAACATTGTTGTAAAGCGACATCGAAGGCATATCAAACGCTACGATGTATCCACCGTCAGATGCTAAGATCTGCTTGAATGGAACCTTTACGAGCTTACCCTCATTATCAACGTAGTAAACCTGCTTCACATCCTTGCCATCTGGAACTAGCCTGCTGACCTTGAAGTTTCCTCTTACAAGCTTCGATAGCTCTGTACGATACATGTTAATCATGTCGATATCTAGAACTTCATAGTCCTTTCCTTCGAGACCCTTTACAGTTTCATTAGGAAGCTTTCTAACACTTACCAGGTACTCTCCATTTCCGAAGTGTAGACCAGTCACAGCTGTAGTGTTATCAATATCGATAAGCTGAGTGTTATTCTTACCCTCTTCACTCTTAGGCTTCAGAATTAGCTCGTTGACACTGCCGCAGCTGAAGTGATTAAATGCGTACTTTGCTGCTCCCCACTCAGACTTGTCCTTCATAGTCATAGGGAAGGAGTCGATTGTGTATCTAGGATCATCTACATATACCATGTAGTTCTGATCTTCAATCAGCGAATATTCAACTACGCCTTCGTTAACCTTTGCTGTAACTTCATCGTATTCACTTACAAACTTTATCTTTACACCATCAATAGGATTGTGATCCTTATCGAAAACTGGGAGTGTATAAGCGACACGCTTTGCAGCTTCAGGGTTGCTCACATACATCGATCTTAGAGTCAAGTAGAATGCATCTACTTTCTTCCGTTATCCTTAGAAGGAACAGGCTTCTCGCCAGTCTTATTTAGCACCATGTATGCGTTAGGCATTTCAAAGTCGCCATCTTCAGCAAATACGATATAATTATTGCCCTTAACCATCTCAACGTCAGGTAGAACACCGTTACTTGACTCTACTTTTGTCTCAATAGTCTGAGTTGTTGCATTGTAGAAGATAAATGTAACCTTCTTCTTGACAGGTTTATACTCGTTACCAGACTTTCTTAGAACTGGCATGTTCTTGAGAATGACCTTTTCCTTCTCGTAAATCTTCGCATACTGCTCAGGCTTATACTTTGCACAATCCTCGCATTCGCCACATGGATTGCAATCTTCGCTGTTGTTATTTCCAGTATTTTCTCCTGGCTTAACTATGTCACTTCCTGGCTTCTTGCCGTCTTTTCTAACAAGTTCTATTGCACTGCACTGCAGATAACCGTTTATATCATTAGCATCATAGCCTTCGATAATAGGGTTATACTTGCCCTGCTTATTCTGCTTCATGGTGAACTCAATCTTGTTCTTCATAACGTAGGTATCGTTCTCATCTAGCTTAAGCTCGTAAGGAACGTTTCCTTCGGTATTGATTGTAACTTCACCCTGCTCACTGTAGATAACCTTCGACTTGCCGTTGTCCTTACGAACTAATCTGAAAGGTAGACCTGCCTTTGCCACATAGCCGCCATCAGAAACCTTTAGAACTGTAACGTTGGAATTCGATTTAGGATTCTCTAATTCGCTCTGCTCTTTTACCTTATGGAATACAAGTTTTGCAATCGGCTTCTCTGGTGCGCCTGTGCCTTCGTCATAATCGTAATACAGCGGATACTCGTTCTCATATCTTGCATATATACGCATTAGGTGCTTGCTGTTGTATGCACCAACGATTGTATAATCAGAATATGATGGGTTAGCAGTATCCATACCGATTTTATACTGCGTCTCAGATTTCATCTTAACACCGTGAATCTTACCATCCTTAACGGTGTATTTTTCAAATTCATATGACCAATCAGCAACTCTGCTCATGTCTATAAGTTCAAGTTGAACACCATCAGGCATTGGCGTTCCATCCTCTAGAACTACGTCGATATCGCGAACGTTTGCTAATTCACCTTTTTCTACTCTCTTCTTTTCCGCAGGCTTTGGCTCAGATGGGGTTTCGTCATTGTCTTCGATTTCCTTGAGAGTAACAGTCATCACTGGTTTATTCTCCAGAAGCTTCTTGTTATGTCTGTCATACCATACAAGATTCTTGCCATTTGACGCTATTGCAACAGGAATTGTGCCAAGATTTGCATCAGCTTCAGCGACTTTGTGAGTATCCATCTTCTCATCATCCCATGAGAGACCTAATCGATACTGCTTGTCAGAGATTAGCTGAAGCTCTAGTTTTCCGTTCTTAACTTCATAATCCTTTGGTCGTTATTATCTGGATCTTCAAGTGTGAAAATCGTTCCATCTTCAACAGGTGTTCCATCCTTATATACGACCTTTACGGATGCCTTAACCATCTTCTTAGATGATGCAGATGTTGCCAAAGGCTTTTCGCCTACAGGGGTCGCAGGTGTAGCGGCTGGTTTATTCTGTGCTGCATCCCTAGTGGTAGCACTTGATGCTTCGTTAGAAACACCCTCGCTCTCGGTAGCTACAGTGTTCGCAGCTGCCGTGCTCTCTGCAGCGGAGGTATCGTCAGCCATTACATGCCAAGGCATCATGGTGAGTATCAGGATAGCTGTAAGCAGGACTCCTGAAACCTTCGCCTTTAATTCTTTCTTCTTCGTAACCATTACTGTCCTTTCCTAATTGATTGTAGTCAATAAGTGTATTTGTACAAAAAAACAACAATAGTCGTACCACGATTCGCGCCCATCTCGCGAATAACGGCATAACTATATATCGCATTCTATGTTAACATTCTATCGTACCGAAAAAGATGTTAACAATAATTCATACTTATACCGCCGTGTACAACTATTGATACTTTTTATTATTAATTTTTATTATATTAATATAATTTATCGCCTATGTGTAATCTACAATCTTCTGAGCGATGAATCCGCTCCCCCATATAATCGCAACTATTAGTAGTGCAATGTTTCCTTTGCTCTTATTGCTCATATAATAAATCGCCTCAATTATATATGATAAGCTATGTAATTTTTTGGTATAATAAGAAATCAATAAGCTTGATACTAGAGGAGGAATCGACTTGATAGAAACTGACCACATCATACTTCGCAAGGCATCCTTTGCTGACTGCGACCTTTTCGCGGAATGGGAATCGCGAGAAACCGTAATCGAGCACTTCTGCACGACTGGCAAAAGAAACCTAGATACGATAACAGACGAATTTCACAATGTCATTCATGATCCATCTCGCGAATGGATGACAATAGTTGAGAAGTCTAGCAAAAAGCCTCTGGGAAAAATTGATATCACCAACATTGATCCCATCAATGATTCACTAAATATCGCCATCATTTATCTCGCTGATGAAGCGGCTCGTGGCAAAGGCTACGGAACAGAATCGATGGAAGCGCTTCTTCGCCATGCTTTCGAGGAGCTCGGTACACATAGAGTTACCGTTTCTCATTTTCCTGATGACAAAGTCGCTTCGAACCTATACACTAAGCTAGGTTTTAGGACAGAAGGTATACTCAAGTTAGCGGGGAAACGCAGCAATGAGTATTTCGATATGGAACTTCGGGCTATTCTGGTAGAGGAATGGGATGAACAGAACGAAATGAAAGCTTTAAAAGCTTGACTTTGAACACTTTGAGTAATATAATTTTTAGGCATATTATGCAAATGGAGTAGGGCTCTGCCCGGTAGCTCCGACACTAAGTTATTTTTAGTATGTCGAACAAGATCCTCGGATCCAAGTAGACAGTGCCGAAACCGATCTTCAGATCTGAGTAGGTAGAAAGGAAAGAAAATGAAGTCTTACATCGCTAAGCCTGCAGATATCGACCACAAGTGGTATGTTATCGATGCAGAGGACAAGACTCTAGGTAAGGTTGCAGCTGAGATTGCAATGATCCTAAGAGGCAAGAAGAAGCCTATCTACACACCTCACGTTGACTGCGGAGATTACGTAGTTGTTGTAAACGCTGAGAAAGTAGCAGTAACTGGCAAGAAGGAAAAGCAGAAGATTTACAAGAGCCACAGCGGATATCCAGGTGGTCTCAAGGAGACAACTCTTGCAGAACTTCGCGCTAAGAAGCCAGAAGAGATCATCCGTCACGCTGTTAAGGGCATGATGCCTAAGGGCAAGCTCGGCAGACAGATGTTCAAGAAGCTAAAGGTATACGCAGGACCTGAGCATCCACATGCTGCACAGAATCCTGAAGAGTGGACATTCTAGGAAGGGAGGATTAGAAGATGGCTAAAGAAATGTATCAGGCAACAGGAAGAAGAAAATCTTCAATTGCTAGAGTCAGATTACTCCCTGGAACAGGAAGAATCGTTGTAAACAAGAAGGACCTCGAAGATTACTTCGGACTTGAAGTTCTCAAGAATGAGGTTAAGAGACCTTTTGAAATCACTGGAACAACTGGAAAGTACGATGTAATCGCACTAGTTAACGGTGGTGGTACAACAGGACAGGCTGGAGCACTTAGACACGGTATCTCAAGAGCACTTTGCGAAGTAGATGCTGAGGCTAACAGACCAGCACTTAAGGCCGCTGGATTCCTAACGAGAGACCCTCGTATGAAGGAAAGAAAGAAGTACGGTCTCAAGAAAGCTAGAAGAGCTAGCCAGTTCTCGAAGCGTTAATCTTACTGAGCTTAAAAATCCCCGGATTCTATCAGAATCCAGGGATTTTTTACTTATACTAAGGATTATTTTATTCTTTAATTCTCCAATTTTATCCAAATAATGATTCACCATCACTATTACTTTTGCTTACAAATTTCAATAAATCACGAAGCGACTGATTTTTTTTTTTTGACATATAGACTAGTAGTAGAATCTCTGTAAATCTCTCACCTAACCCTTCCATATACATGTCTTCAATCGGTGTCATCTCCTCTTTTGGCATGATTGCAAACCCTTGCCCGAGTGCAATTAAAGCAGTCTGATTCGACACCGTATCAACAACACGTACATCCGAAAAAGTGCTATTGTATATGCTTTTTAGATTTTCTCTACAGTACTCATGATATTCACTTTCAACTGCTTTGGTGATAAGAGGTAAATTCTCAATGACTTTCCCGACACTTCCGTATTTAATCACGCTTTCTTGTGAGCAACATAAAACATCATGTGCAGCTCCTATTTCCACCTTCTCTATGCCAATTGTATTTTCACTCAACATCGTGACATCTGGGATAATCATCGCATCTATCGATTCCCTCTCCAGCATGTTAATCAATTGGTCTTTGTCCTTAAATTCAACCTCTAAGGAGATGCCTCTATTCATAGCTTTATACTTTTTTAGAAAATTGACGGGCAGATAGTCACCTCCGATTCCAATTTTAAGGATTTTATCTTTCTCATTTTCAATTTGTTTTAATAAGTCCTCATACTGCCCGATTATCTCTTTTACACCTGAATAGAATTTTTCCCCGGCTTCAGTCAAGCTTACTCCCTTATTAGTTCGATAGAATAGAGAGCATCCGATTTCATTTTCTAATTTATTAATATACTTACCTATTGCAGTTTGCGTGATGTTGCAAGCTTCAGCAGCTTTAGAAAAAAATTCAACAATTCTGCAGCAGCAATGAAATATTTTAGTTTGATTAAATCCATTTGTCTTTTTTTCCTAAAAATTAATCATAATTTGTAATATGCTTGAAATTACAGCGATTATAACACACCAACACGGTAGATTAAACCTTGTTATTCCAAAAAGTACTAGATATATGATTATTTTTCGTTATTGCTATTATTACAGTTAATATATAGTAATAACTATCTTTTTTAATTGTAAATAAACACTTTATGATTACTTTATATTATAGGAGGGACAATGAAAGATAATTCAAAACCAAAGGCGAAGGGGCCGATTATTGTGACCATGGGTCTCGCCCTTTTCGCAACTCAATTTGGCGCTGGTAACCTTATATTTCCGCCATTCCTCGGTCAGCAGACAGGGAGCAATTGGCTAGTAGGATTTTTAGGATTTTTCATCATGGATGTTGGACTAGCTGCCTTAGCTATTTATTCTGTTGTTGCTAACAGAGAAGGAACGGTAGAAGGAGTAACTAACAAAATTGGAACAATACCTGGCAAGGTATTCGTATCCATCATTCTACTTCTACTCGGACCGATCATCTGTATTCCAAGAACATCCGCTACGACTTATGAGATGGGTATCAAAGGACTGCTACCAGGCGTTCCGCTATGGGCATTCAGTCTCGCGTTCTTCGCAGTGACTGCTATTCTTGCACTCAATCCTTCTGGGGTTGTAGATGTTATAGGAAAGTTCCTTACACCGCTTTTACTTCTGGTTATGGTCATTCTAATCATACTCGGAATCGTAAATCCAATCGGTGCACCTATCGGAACAAAGGATCTTGTTCCATTCCAGACAGGAATTGTTAACGGTTATCAAACACTCGACGGTATTGGCGGAGTAACGGTAACTATAATCCTCATAGTTGCTGCAAAGAAATACGGCTTTACTGATAAGAAAGATGTAAAACATCTAGTAGCTGGTGCAGATATCATTTCGACAGTCCTACTTGGACTAGTATACGGAGGTCTGACATTCCTCGGTGCATCGACTACAAGCGATAGCCATTTTGCAGGCCTTGCACAGGCACCACTTCTAATCGCTATTACAAACAGACTTCTCGGTGGATGGGGAGTTATCGCTCTAGCGATTATAATTCTGCTAGCATGTCTAACAACTTCGATTGGACTTTCCTCTGTAATCGGCGACTACTTTTCTGGTTTATCAAACGGAAAGGTTAGCTACAGAACAGTAATACTAGTTACTATCGGGTTCAGCTTCTTTATGAGCAACCTCGGTCTAGATAAGATCATTGCGCTCGCTGCACCGATACTAAGCGCATTTTATCCACCGCTTATCGTTCTGGTAATATTTGCCGTACTTGATAAGTGGATTACAAGCAAATACGTTGGCGGTGTAGCCGCTTACACTGCATTTGCTACGAGCCTACTTTCAGTTCTAAATGGATTCGGCCTTCCATTCGGTTTCGTAGGTGACCTTCCATTCACTAAGCTTGCGCTTGGCTGGGTTGTGCCTGCACTGGTTGGCGCTGTGGTCGGAGGCATATATTCTGCTACTAGAAAAGACGAACTGAAATTATCTAACTAACAATTAGCTAGATGTCTAGATAGATTGTTATATGCGTTGATACAAAATCGAGAGCTCTGATTATAGGGCTCTCGATTTTATTGTAGTCATTACGGAATATTGCTCGATCTTGTTTTGATTAAATTTCTAGAAATTTTGCACACTAAAAAAGCACCGCCAGTAATGGCGATGCATCTTAGTCTTCTTATATATAATTAGCTAGTTAATTAAGGGCAATCTATACTTGCTTTGAATTTACAGCCCTATAATGCCTTCTTAATCGCACCTAGTAGGTCATCAAACTCATCGTAAGCTGGGAACTGTGGGTAGTCAGCTTTGATGGCATCTGTGCTGCGGAATAGGAATCCCGCTTTGCTTGCTTCAATCATAGCTAGATCGTTAAAACTATCTCCTGCCGCAATTGTCTCAAAACCGCATGACTGAAGAGCTCTCACTGTTGTGAGCTTTGACTTCTCGCATCGCATCTTGAAGCCTTCTATCATTCCGTCTTCGCCCACTATTAGCTCATTGCAGAATAGTGCTGGCCATCCAAGCTTAGCCATAAGTGGCTGAGCAAACTGTGAAAATGTATCGCTGAGAATAATAGCTTGAGTCGTTGCGCGAAGTTCATCTAAAAAATCCTTTGCTCCTGGCAGTGGATCAATTCTAGCGATTACATCCTGAATCTCCTTGAGGCCAAGGCCATGCTCTCTCAAGATATCAAGCCTGTAATTCATTAGCTTGTCGTAATCTGGCTCCTCTCTAGTAGTCTTCTTTAATTCCTCGATGCCTGTCTCTTCCGCAAAGGCAATCCAAATCTCAGGTACCAATACGCCTTCCATATCTAAGCATACAATGTTCATCTTAACCCCCTAATAATCAGTTAATCTAGTAATAATCTCCGGTAGCTCAGCAATTGAATAAGCTCTCGCATCAGCCTCATCTAGCTCCCCGGACTTCCCGTATCCATATTCACATGCGACAAACAATATCTTGTTCCTCACTGCCGCCTCTTGGTCATTGAACCTATCCCCAATCATAACATATGTTAAGTCAGGTTCTGCACTTATTATAGAGCTTAACACATCAGCTTTAGACTGCCAATCCCAGGATTCGCAATCTATATATCTCTCAAACCATTTATCCGTGTCAAATCTCTTTCTGTTGAATTCCGCATACTCATGATCTGAGTTGCTAAGTATCATCATCCTGTATCCCTGTTTTTTGAGCCTGTCTAGTGTGTCACTAGCACCAGAATACCAGGGATCAGCACCATCGCGAACCAGAGTGCGCATGTAGGCGCCGACCCGCGCCGATGCGGCCGCCTTAGCGGCCGTAGGGAGCGCTGGGGCGAAGTCTGCCCACATCTCGTCATTTGTAAGCCCCAGCCAGCTCTCCATGCGCGCATAGCTAGGATTTTCGACTGGAACATCATATATCGTCCTCAGCCTTTTCGCTATATCAAAAATAGCTGGTGCATAAATCTTAATAGTTTCTTGAATGGTGCCATCGTAGTCAAACACGAGCATAACCTTGCTCTTGTCTTGATTTTTCCTTTCACCATTCTTAATTTCCATACTCTTGTCCATGTATACGACCAATCCCCATTTGCATTTTGAAAACAAGGCAGACTGAAACAGTCTGCCTTGCTGTTATTAAATATGCCTGCTCACCTTTATTAATAAAGCTGTTCTATAGCTGATCTACGAGGTTAACCATCTCAATTGCGGATAGTGCGCAGTCGTAGCCCTTGTTTCCAACCTTGCTTCCTGCACGAGCGATTGCCTGTTCAATATTCTCTGTCGTGATAACTCCAAACATAGTTGGCACACCGGTCTGCATAGAAATCTGAGCGATTCCTTTTGCAGCCTCGTTGCACACAAGCTCGTAGTGGGATGTCTGCCCTCTGATTACAGCACCGAGAACGATTACAGCATCATACTTTCCGGACTCAGCCATCTTCTTTGCAACGGTTGGTAGCTCAAATGCTCCAGGCACCCAAGCAGCTGTGATATTCTCTTCCTTGACATTGTGGCGTACAAGTCCGTCAATTGCACCGCTTAGTAGCTTGCTTACAACAATTTCATTGAAACGAGCAGCCACGATTCCAACCTTCATTCCTTCTTTAGCAACGACTTTACCCTCTAATAGATTGATATTGTTCATGACGATTCCTTTCTACTTCTCTAAATCAATTTCGTTGAAAATATGTCCCATCTTACTCTTCTTAGTCTTGAGATACATGTAATCGAACTTCTGTGGCTTAATCTCAATCGGAACTCTCTCAGTTATGTCCAGAGCAAAGTCACCGAGCCCATACACCTTTTCAGGGTTGTTAGTCATAAGCCTTAGTGACTTGCATCCCAGGTCTCTTAAATCTGTGCGCCTACCCAGTATTCCCTTAGGTCTGGTGCAAACCCAAGCTTAACATTAGCCTCGACTGTATCGTATCCCTCTTCCTGAAGAGCGTATGCCTTGATCTTATTGATGAGTCCGATGCCACGACCTTCCTGTCTCATGTAAAGCAGCACTCCGCGCCCTTCTTTTTCTATCATCTCGAGCGACTTCTCGAGCTGCAGACCACAGTCGCATCTCAGCGAACCGAACGTATCCCCTGTGAGACACTCCGAATGAACTCGGCAGAGAACATCCTTACCATCTCCGATTTCACCCTTAACAAGAGCTACATGATGCTCGCCAGTAATATCATTAATATACCCATACATTGTGAATTCGCCATACATTGTCGGCAGCTTAGCTACTGCCTCGCGAATTACGTGGCACTCATTAATGCGCAGATAATCCTGAAGTTGCTTGATCGTTATAAATGCTAGATCATATTTCTCTGCGATTTCCCACAGCTTAGGCGTTCTCATCATCGTGCCGTCATCGTCCATGATTTCGCAGCACACACCACACTCCTTGAGCCCAGCAAGTCTAAGTAAATCCACTGTTGCCTCTGTATGTCCGTTTCTAACTAGCACACCACCTCGCTTAGCAACGAGTGGGAACACATGTCCAGGTCTCCTGAAATCTTCCGGCTTCGAATCTGGATCCACGCATTCTCTCATCGTATATCCTCGTTCCTTAGCTGAAATACCAGTCGTGGTATCAACATGGTCTATTGAAACTGTAAAAGCAGTTTCGTGGTTATCCGTGTTCTCAGACACCATCGCTGGGAAGTTGAGCTTCCTCGCTAGCTCAATGCTCATCGGTGTGCAGATTAGCCCCTTGGCAATACTAGCCATCATGTTGATATTCTCCTGTGTTGCAAATTCCGCAGCACAGATCATATCACCTTCATTTTCTCTATCTGGGTCATCTGTGCATAGAATTATCTTTCCAGCTCTCAGATCCTCAATCGCTCTTTCAATTGAATCATATTCGCGTTTTCTACTACTCATCGTATCTCCTTTCAGAACCCGTTCTCCGCCAGGAACTCAAGTGTAAGTCCACTTTCGTTATCGCCCTTTTGCCGAGTACCACCATATACAGTCGGCTCACCAAGTCCCAATAATTTTTCTAAATATTTGCCTACAATATCATTTCAAGATTAACTTTATCGCCTGCATGCCTCTTCAGCAGTGTAGTCTCCTCACCTGTATGAGGGATAATCGAAACCTTGAAACGCTCATTATCCACATAAGCAACAGTAAGGCTGATTCCATCGATTGCTATGGACCCCTTCTCAACTATGAGTTTAAGAATATCTGTTGGTGCCTTGATGCTTACCCATACGGCAATTCCATCATGCTCGAGTGATTCAACAGTCCCAACGCCATCGATATGGCCCGATACTATGTGTCCACCGAACCTACCATTTGCAGCCATCGCTCGTTCCAGGTTAACCTTATCGCCCACTCTGAGCTGCGAGAATCCCGTTCTGGAGATGGTCTCAGGCATGACGTCTGCGGTAAATCCATCAGCATGAAGTTCTACTACAGTGAGGCAAACACCGTTCACAGCGATGCTATCACCAATATTAGTGCCTTCTAGTACCTTTGAGGCCTCAAGCTCTATGCGGCCCGTCACCCCCGATATGTCAAGTGACCTCAGTCTTCCTGTCTCTTCAATGATTCCTGTAAACATTAGTTTTCTCCATCTTCTGGAATATATGTGCTGAGATTATCTATTCTCTTGCATGTAATCATGAGATCAGAACCGATCCTCTCAACGTCGTCGAACGAGAATTTATATGCCATATTAGGATTGTCAACTCCAATACCCTCAATAGGGCTCTTCGCCTTTCCACCGAATACCTTGGGTGCGATAAATATTCTCATCTCGCTGATAATTCCAACTCTCAGCGCACTTTCATTGAGATTTCCACCACCTTCAAGGAGCAAGCTATCTATTTCTAGACTGCCGAGGTATTCCATCAACATGTTTAGATTGACTCTTCCATCGTGACCAGGGAAGTTAAAAATCCTGACTCCCATCTCGTTAAGTTTAACTGCCGTCTTGATGAAATTTCCTCCGCCAAACTTCTTGCCTAAAGCCTTTGCAAGCGGATTTGTATTCTCATAGTCCAAATAGATTGGTGCCTTATCAGTAAACCTCACCTCTCCTATAGGCAGACCTTCAACTGCGCAAACGACAACAGTTTCACTATCGTACTCATCAGCAGTTCTAACTAACTGGCATTCATTTGGAATTCTGAGCTTGCTGTCGCATACGATTCTCACCGGATTTCTGCCACCCTCAATTCTGCAGTTAAGCATAGGATCATCAGCTATAACCGTATCAACACCGACCATGATGCTCATGCATTCATGACGCATCTCATGCACCTTGTGAATAGCCTCAGGGCCAGTAACCCACCTTGATGCTCCAGTCTTAGTCGCAATCTTACCGTCAGCAGTCATGGCATACTTCATCATGACGTAAGGATGCTTAGTAGTTATGTAGTGGAAGAAAATCGGATTTAGAGCATCACACTCATCCATCATGAAGTCTTCTACGACTTCAATGCCAGCATCTCTCAGCGCTTGAACACCCTTTCCAGCTACTTTTGGATTAGGGTCCTTGGATCCAATCACAACTCTAGCTATTCCGTTTTCAATAATTGCCTCCGTGCACGGCGGTGTCTTGCCGTAATGACAACAAGGCTCCATAGTCACGTACATCGTAGCACACTCTGCAGAATCACGAAGCGATGCTATAGCATTTCTTTCGGCGTGCATCTGACCGCACTTTACATGGTATCCCTCGCCTATGACCTGTCCATCCTTGACAATTACAGCCCCGACCTTTGGATTAGGATTAACCCATCCTGTGCCCTTCTTGGCCAGTTCAATAGCTCGGCGCATATACTCTTTGTCCTGTAGCATCAGCTCATCAGCTCTCTCTAACGACATTTCTCTCTCCTCATTCGAATAAATATACAATTGACCCGTTCAATTAGAATGGATATGCACTAAAAAAGAAGCCCCCTCAGAGCTCCTGCAATTCATCCATGTACAACCTAATGTACCCTTCAGAATAAAAGCTTCTCCCATCCAGACTTTAACTGTCGGCTTCGGAATCTAACCGAATCATGCCTCTCGGCTCGCGGGCTATACCGCCGGTAGGGAATTACACCCTGCCCTGAAGTCAATTACCATATTTATCAGTTCTAGGTTCAAATAGTTAAAGATAATAAACCAAGAACTAATAAGTATAATAGAACTATTATGGAGCTCTGTCAATAGTTGCAATCGTTATGAATTATGTAGTTTTGAAGAAATAATTGTGTACTATTAAATATTGTATAGCTTTATTTAATTTTAGGTGTATAATCAAGTTATACAAAACTAACACAAGTTGTTTATAACACAGGAGGTAATCCCATGAATAATAAAAAAGTTACAGTAGCTGGTGGCGGCGTACTAGGCAGTCAGATTGCTTTTCAGAGCGCTTTCTCCGGATTCGATACAACTATATGGCTAAGAAGCGAAGGTTCCATAGGCAGGTCTCAGCCTAAGATAGACAGGCTCTACAAGATTTACCTATCTGAAATCGAAACGCTAAGGCAAAATCTAGGCAAGCCTGGACTCCAAGTTCCTGGAGGTTTCGGGGTAAAAGCTGAAGACCTAACTAGCGAGAAGCTCAGCGAACTCCAAGAAAAAGTTGAATCTGCTTATAAGAATCTAAAGCTATCTCTTTCTCTAGAGGATTCTGCAAAAGGCTGCGATTACTATATAGAGAGCATGGCTGAGATTCCTGATGAAAAGCATGAGTTCTATAGAAAGCTCAATAAGGTGCTCGACGATAATACTATCGTAATGACAAATTCTTCGACATTCCTTCCTAGCACATTTAAGGAAGATATATCTAAGCCTGAGAGATACCTCGCACTTCACTTTGCTAACAACATCTGGAGAAGCAACATCGGTGAGGTTATGGGACACAGCGAGACATCCCAGGCCGCATATGACGAAGTAGTTGAGTTCGCTAAAGCCTCAACATGGTCCCTATCAAGGTTCTGAAGGAACAGCCTGGTTATCTGCTAAATTCTATGCTAGTGCCATTCTTAAATTCCGCACAGTACCTGCTCGCTAATGGAATTGGAGATCACGAAAATATTGACCGTGCTTGGAAGCTAGGAACAGGCTCTCCGCTTGGACCCTTCCAGATACTCGATATCGTCGGACTCACAACTGCTTACAACATCGTATCCAGCAACCCTGAGTCAAAGAACCCAGATTCAAATGCAGGCAAGATTGCAGCAATGCTTAAAAAGTACATAGATGAAGGTAAGACCGGCATCAATGCTGGTGAAGGTTTCTATAAATATAGATAATCTTCTGAACATCCTATCTGTAACATCAGAGGTGGCGTTTAAATAAGTGCCACCTCTCTCTTTATTTATTAATGACCTCACTTCGCTCTGGTGATATAATACCAATGCTAATAGATATTAGAGGTGACAAGATGGCATATATAAATTTTAAAGAAATCGACAATTCAAATGTAACTATCGAATGTAATTCCAGCAACAAACCAGAGGATTATACGCTCGGTACTTTCTCATGCGAGGAATTCCTGCAGCACCTAATCGGCAAAGGAATTATCCCTATAGACGAAACGAGGCGGAGAGACCTCACGCACTTAACACAGTCAGAGAGTTATACGAGCTCTGCAAGAATAACCTCGGCGATATTCAGGTTATGACTGATGCAAGAGCGGATCAAATAATCGCTTGCCGTGAAAATGCTGATGATAACCAGTCAAAATTCACCGGCTACAAGCTTCTAGAGCTTCGCTACTACGACTGCGAACCGGAGTCGCAGATTATTAATTTCAAGTATCCGTACACCGAGGAGAAGCAGTATGGCTGTAACTTCAACGTTAAGATGTTCATCAACAACCCTATATTCTTCAACACTGTCATAAGGCTTCTGTATGAATACAGCGGTCCTGTGCTCATATACGATTACTGGAGACCAGTTGGCATGGAACTTCTAGGTACAGTTGAAGGAATCGAACAGATTGCGCGAGTTTAATCATAGGTTCTCCCATATGCATTTCAGACAAGATGTGCTACCTAATAGTCTGACAAAACATATCGCTGATTTATCAATTTAGATAAACGAATACACACCCCCTGCTTGAAAGAGCAGGGATTTTTATTCATCTTGCTCCCACATGCTCCTAGCATTTAAGATTTCTAGTTTGTATATCGATCTCAGAGGAATTTCTTTATCAAGAATTGTGATAGTCTCTTTATCTGGCCTGACCTTTGTGATTAATCCACTAATTTCTATATATCTGCCATGCAGCTCATCATCGGCAAGGGGCTCAAAGTAAAGTATTCTGACCTCAACACCATTTTCTCTAGCCAATATGCTATTGCTACAATTTTCGTATATGGCTGCAATCTTGCAGTCTAAATCAAAATACTCATCATCAGTAAGTACCCTTTTAATATCGTAGATTATCTCCTTTTCCGATAAAGCATCATCATATCCAGACAAGGCAGCAAAAGGTGCGAATATCTTAGCTCGCTTCTCATTACTCATCCGCGGATACTTGTACGAAAATCTATCAGCCCGATGAACTGGCCTCACTCTATTGATAATATCGGCATATTCAAATTTTGTTGCCCGTATTATTCTTTCATCGTATACACCCATCTACGCTCTATGACCTCCTATCTGATTATTCCTTTCTATATATGTGCTTCCCTCTTCGAGATTCATGCCTTTTATCAAGGCATTGCTTCCATACTTCTCACGTATTGCTAGCATAACCCCCTGCAATTCACATTCTTTAGAGTCATCTGTATCGCAAGAGTCTAGTGAAAATATATCAATCTGCTCATCTTCATCTACTCCTTTGATATCGTTGGCGGCTATGGTTATGCGCCTTATGTAAAGCGTCGGGTCTATCAGGCGATCAAAAGCTTTCTTTAAGCTTCCTACAATCTCAGCAGTGCTATTCGTTGCCTTATGCAGCCTGACATTACCAGAAACAGCCTTAGGTATCACTCTTCCATAAAAATCAACTACAATCGGGCCATCATACTCACCACTTTCAAGGCTCTGCCCGTCGAAACTGACCCAGAAAGAAAAATACGATGCCCTTAGTTTCTTCCGTACCATGTCCATGGATAACTTATCAGTCATCTCGATAAATATATTGCGACCTTCTCCATGAGCATATGCGCGAGGCAGAACCTGCCCAGTAGAGAGCGAATGCGCTGCTGGCTTATAAGACTTGATATCCGACATGGTACATGGTTCCTTACCCCATGCATGATCAATCAGAATCTCAGCGTCTACACCAAACGCTTTATACAGATATTCCTCCTCATTAATCGATATGCGAGCTATATCCCCCATCGTATAAGCCCCGATTTTAGCGAGCCTTCGGGCTTTACCACGCCCGATCTGCCAGAAGTCAGTTAGCGGTTTATGGTTCCAAAGGAGATACTTATAAGATGTCTCATTGAGCTCTGCAATTCTTACGCCATCTTCATCGGCTTTGCTCTTCTTGGCAACTATATCCATACCAACCTTAGCAAGATACATATTAGTTCCAATTCCCGCAGTAGAAACTATGCCTGTCTCAGATAGTACAGCTTAATTATAGTCATCGCCATCTCACGAGCAGCCGAAACCTTGTGGCGAATCGCTGCCTCCTTATACATGTGGAGGTAATGCGTTATATCCATAAAGCATTCATCTATGCTGTATACATGGAGATCCTCCGGGGAAACAAATTTCATATAAATGGAATAAATTTCCGATGATATGCGCACATACTCAGCCATCCTTGGCGGTGCTATGATGTATTCAATCTCATGACCACACTCTATCTCCGCTCTTCTTATCGCATGCTTCGCTTCAAATAATCTAGGTCTCCCCGGCACACCAATGGCCTTCAGTGCAGGTGAAACCGCTAGGCAAATCGTGTTATCAGACCTAGCTTGGTCTGCGACTAGAAGCTTAGCCTCGAGCGGATTAAGCCCTCGCGCTATGCATTCGACAGACGCATAATAAGACTTCAGATCGATGCACAGGTAGATTCTGCTCCCCTCAAGCTCCTCCTCTTTATTAAATACATTGATTGACGCATTCCCATCCATCTTCACTCCCTGCTAACGACAAATACACCGCTTGACTTTTTTGCTTGTCCCAATTATAGTGGAGGCACAGACAAAAATCAAACATATGTTCTTTTATTTTCCCGTTAAATCTTCATGATTTTTGTTGAAATCCGCTGGCATCAAGGTGTTAAAAAAATTTTGATAGTTTTGTGAAACTTTCTTTCTACATTGACATGATAAATAGCCGGTGGTAAACTGAAAATGATTTTTAATTTCGGTTATTCCCCCATTTTTATGTCGTCGCCGCTTCGGTTCATAGAAGACTTGCGGTACTCGGACAATTACAATAACCGATATTATTTTTGCAAAATCTGTATTTTTCACGTTACATAGCATGGAGGTTTTTATGAAACGTAACAAGCTTATTAAAATATTTGCAATTATGCTGATTGCAATCCTTTCACTTGGTACACTTGCGAGCTGCGGCAAGAAGGAAGCAGACTCCAAGAAGCTTAAGATTGTCGTAACCACATTTCCTGAGTACGACTGGGTTAGAGAGATTCTAGGCGACAGAGTCAAGGATGTTGATCTGAAGCTACTTCAGAAGAATGGTACTGATTTGCACAGCTTTCAGCCTTCCGCTCAGGATATAAAGGATATTTCAAATGCTGACATTTTTGTCTATGTTGGCGGTGAGTCAGATGAATGGGTTGAGGACGTTCTCAAGAAGAAAAAGAACAAGGACCTCGTTGCAATCAACCTCATGGACGAAATGAAGGACAGTAAGAAGGCTGAAGAAGTCAAGGAAGGTATGCAGCCAGAGAAGGAAGATGAAGATGAAGGTGACGGTCATCATCACGAAAACGCCGAGGAAGTAGAGTATGATGAGCATGTATGGCTATCTCTCAAGAATGCGATTAAGCTCTGCAAGCCTATCGAACAGGCAATTGCTAAGAAGGATGAGAAGCACGCAGATACTTATAAGAAAAACCTCGATGCCTACACTAAAAAGCTTGAAGCGTTGGATAACAAGTATGCTGAAGCTGTTAAGAACGCTAAGGTTAAGACTCTCATCTTCGGAGATCGTTTCCCATTCCGTTACATGGTAGATGACTATGGTTTGAACTACTATGCTGCATTTGTAGGCTGCTCCGCTGAATCTGAGGCTAGCTTCGAGACAATCAGCTTCCTATCCAACAAACTCAATCAGCTGAAGATTAAGCATGTTGTAACTATTGAGAACTCTGATCAGAAGATTGCTAAGTCGGTAATCAAAAATGCCGACGGAACTAAGAGAGATATCAAGACTCTCGATTCGCTGCAGTCGATGAAGAAGGGCGATCTCAAGAACAAGACTTATCTCAAGACTATGGAGAGCAATCTCAAGGTTCTACAGGAGATTCTTAACAATTAGGTATTACTAGGAGTATAAATTGAACAAAATGGTAAGAGAAACTAAGGACTCTTCATTTAGTATCATTTGCGAGGGGCTTGCTGTCGGGTATTCAGGCAAGCCCCTCTGTGATGAATTCGATCTGGAGATTAATAATGGGGATTATATTTGTATTATAGGGGAAATGGTGCCGGGAAATCGACCTTGATTAAGACCTTGGTAGGTCTGATTCCAGCGATTAACGGCAAGGTCTTGCTGCGTGGCGATATCGTGAGGCGCGATATAGGCTATTTGCCGCAGCAGCGTGAGATGCAGAAGGATTTCCCGGCTTCCGTATGGGAAGTTGTGCTATCCGGATGTCTTGATATGCTTGGATTCAAACCTTTTTATGGTCATAAGGAGCGAAAGCTTGCCGCTGATGCTATCCGAGAGCTTGACCTCGAGGATATTAAGAACGAGAGCTTTCGCGAGCTGTCTGGAGGGCAGCGGCAGCGCGTGCTGCTCGCACGCGCCATCGCCGGCTCGAAGAAAGTGCTGGTTCTGGACGAGCCGATCACCGGGCTTGACCCGGTGGCCGCTGCCCATCTGTACCAGCTGCTGAACAGACTGAATCAGAACGGGACGACGATTATAACAATCTCGCACGACATAAGCAAAGCGCTATCAGCAGCCAACAAGCTCCTGATTATGAACGATAAACCTCACCTTGCTTCAGAAGCGGAGAGAAAGGAGGTTCTAGATGTCTAATTTCTCAGAACAGCTACACATGTACCTTTCTCACTCCTTCGTCGTATATGCGCTAATTGTAGGTGTTTCAATCGCTCTCTGCGCTGCTATGGTCGGAGTAACACTAGTGCTAAAAAGGTTTTCATTTATAGGAGATGGATTATCCCACGTTGCCTTCGGAGCGATGACAGTCGGCACAATTTTGCACGTTTCCAGCAACCTCTATGTGACTATGCCCATTACTATAATTGCCGCTATACTGCTGCTTCGCAGCAGCCAGAACAGCAAAGTTATGGGCGATGCCAAGCTTGCTATTTTATCAGTGGTATCGCTCGCCTTCGGATACCTTATGATGAATGTATTCTCATCATCAGCAAACGTATCTGGCGACGTATGCACTACGCTATTCGGCTCCACATCGATATTGACACTGACGACCGAAGACGTAATTCTCTGTCTTGTCATATCGGCTATAGTCATAGTTGCATTCACATTCCTATATAACAGGCTTTTTGCAGTCACTTTTGACGAGGAATACGCTAAGGCGACAGGCACCAAGACGGAAACTTATAATTTAATCATTGCAATCATCATTGCTGTTATAATAGTGCTGGGAATGAACTTGGTAGGCTCACTTTTGATATCAGCTCTCATCATCTTCCCTGCCCTGTCGGCAATGTGCGTATTTGGAAGCTTCAGAGCAGTAACTATCTGCTCGATAATTCTATCTATAGTTGCCGCTCTTACCGGAATGTTTATATCAATCCTCGGCGGAACTCCAGTAGGCGCAACGATTGTAACAGTAGATGCAGTTATGTATCTAATATTTATACTAATCGGCAAAGCAACTGCTAGAGGATAAATTTTACTGAATATAAAGATGATAAAATGACTAACAAAAAAAATACTAAACTAATCGTAATAATAATCACGCTGCTAGCTTTTGTAGCAGTATGTATAGGCATTACGCTTCATATCGTATCGGGCAATAGTTCCAAGGCGGATAAAAGCGTAGACATCGACCTCAGCACCATGAGTGCAACAGCAATCTACTCTGAAGTGTCTAACATGATGACAGATCCTAAGAAATACGTAGGAAAAACTATCAAGGTAAAGGGATACTACACCGTAAGCATCGATCCAAGTACTGGCGAGCGCTATACGTACTGCCTGATTCCAGATGCAACCGAATGTTGCCAGCAAGGGCTACTCTTCAAACTCAAGAAAGGTGAAGCATCGAAGCTCCCTGCTGAAGAAAAAAGATTTGTCATATCTGGCAAATTCACACTCAAGACGCTACCTGAAGATAAGAACGCCACGTACGTAGAGCTCGAGAATGCCAAAATCTATAAGGGTGAAAAATAACAAAAAAGACTATAGTAAAATACAAAATGTTCTACTATAGTCTTTTTCTATGACTTAATATTTACCCTTAGCAGTACGAATCCCAGAATTAGCACTCTACAGGATTACATGTACCCAAGTAGAGCATCGACAATAGGTATAACTATTACGAACATAATCGTACTCAGCGTCACTACATTGGTTGAAAATTCGACGTCTCCATCTCCATGACTTGCAAGAATTGGGAGAACTGCTAGAGCAGGTGCCGCCGATTGTATCACGAACGTCTTAAACTCATCAGCGGGCATGTTCTTGGCTGTAAGCATGAGAATTGCGACCATCGCTAGAGGTCCTAAAATAAAACGGCCGACTAGAGTTATAATCGTATCTCTATCAAGAGTAATCGTCTTTAGCCCTGCCTTTGCAAGGACTATGCCTATGTATACAAGCGACAGCGGTGTTACTATATTACCTATATATGTCAGCGTACTTGTAGCGAAGTCTGGCACCGGAATCCTTAAAACTAGGAATATTAGAGCCACCAAAAACCCTACAAGCGGAGCTGGCAAAAGCTTCTTCCAATCGAACTTTTCCGCACTCTTGCTCTTACCCGACTTACTGTCACTCGACATCAGATATACTCCGAGAGTCCAAGTCGAAATCGTATTAGTAATGTAGTAGATGAGGAAATATGGCAGTGCCTTATTCCCGAACAGCGCTACATTAAGCGGCAGTCCAATGAAAATGGTGTTAGCATTTACAAAGGTATTTATCATAGTCCCCCTGCGCCCTGGTCTTACACGAAATGCTCTGACTACAATATATGCAACAATATAACCAAGTATGAATGCAGCAAACGTATACACCAGCCCTTCAGATAGGCTAATTAATTTATCGAATGTCAGATACTTCATCACCGATACGAAAAATTGATGCTGGAAGTGCAATATTCATAATTAATCGGGAAAGGTTTTGTCCAAATTCCTGTCCAAACCAACCGTGGGTTTGCAGAAAAATACCCCAGTACAATTATCGCAATTATAGGCACAATGCTCTGTATAGAGGTCATTAATATTTCCATATCGCTCCTTTCTAGAGCTCAAACTCCTATAGTCTGCGAAAACCATAGATATTACGACTTTCACAGGCGATATTCAATGTCTTTATTTTTAGTATTTTTGGATACCATTTTAGGGCCTCGAACAGCCTTTACCATATCCTTTTCCTCCGCACGAGCAAGTCCCTGCTCCTGAGCTGTTTTTGCAACTGCTTCAGCAACCTTAATTGATACGTCAGCAACATACTTAAATGGTGGAAGTACTGGTGCTCCTGGCTTGCTCATATCAATGATACCGCTGAGCGAGTGAGCTGCTGCACCAATCATCTCATCTGTTAGAAGGCTTGCCTCAGACGCAAGCATACCAAGCCCTAGTCCTGGATAAATGAGTGCATTGTTAGCCTGTCCGATTACATAGTCCACACCCTTATACGAAACGGTATCTGCAGGAATTCCGGTTGCTACAAATGCTTTGCCATCCGACCAAGCAATTATGTCTTCGGCAGTGGCCTCTGCAAGTTTCGTTGGATTTGATAGAGGGAAAATCATTGGGCGTTCAGTATTCTCGCACATAGCCTCAACAACTTCCTTCGTAAAAGTATTTGGTACTGTTGATGTTCCAACAAGTATTGTTGGCTTTACTGTCTTCACAACCTCAAGTAAGTCCGTCAGCTTATCTGCATTAGGAAAATCAGATCGTTTCTTAGCGAAAGGTCTCTGTTCAGGAGTCAAATCATCCATGTCATCAAACAGAAGTCCTTGTTTATCCACCATGAAGAATCTCTTATATGCCTCTTCCTCTGACAATCCCTTAGTTATCATCTCGCGAAGCACACGATGTGCGATTCCTGCACCTGCAGTTCCACCGCCAAAGCACAGGTAAACCTGATCGGTAATCTTCTCGCCTGTAACAGCAAGTGATCCGAAGATTCCGCCAAGCGTTACAATACCCGTTCCCTGTATATCGTCGTTAAATGTAGGTATATTCTTGCGATATTTTTCGAGAATATTTGCAGCATTTGAACGTCCAAAATCCTCCCAGTGTAGATATAGCTTAGGGAAGAGTTTTTCTGCTGTATTAACAAACTGATCAATGAAATCATAGTAACGATCCCCGCGCACTCTCTCATGACGATTTCCAAGGTAGTTAGGATTATTTCGGAGGGATTCACGATTAGTTCCTGCGTCAATAACTAACGGTAACACTGTGGATGGATCAATGCCAGCAGCGCCAGTATATACCATGAGTTTTCCCACAGAAATATCTACACCGTTTGCACCCCAGTCACCGATTCCAAGAATTTCTTCAGCATCTGTTACTACAATTAGTCTTATCTCACGACCTCCTGCTGCATTTCTAAGTGTATCCTCGATATGCTCAGGGTGATTAATATCTAGATAACCCGCATACTGCGGATTAACGAAGAGATTGCTATATCCTTCTATAGTGTCTGCAATAGTTGGGTCATATACGATTGGATTGAATTCTTCCAAATGATGAGAGAACAGATAGTAGAACAACGTACGATTTGTATTGAAAATCTCCATGAGAAATAGTCTTTTTTCAAGATCATTCGCTTTAGTCTGTAGCTGAGCATACGTCTCAGCTGCTTGTTCTTCAATAGTCTGAACATAAGGCGGCAACAGGCCTATAAGCCCTAGTTCTTGACGCTCTTCTAGAGTAAATGCGGTACCCTTATTTAGAAAAGGGTTGTTTAAGATATCATGTGCATTCATAGTCCACCTCCACTTTTTTTATATCTATATTAATTACGTGTCATAATATTACTATAACCCCCATTTGTAAATGCTTTTGAACTCATCAACACGGTATCCTCACTAAACACAACAGAGAGCTAGCCACCACGGTCTAAGCTCTCTGTTTTTTTATTTCCTTTATTGTAGCTCTCTCAATGCTAATTCATCACATCGGCAGTTACGCCTCTTCGCCTTCCGAAATTTCGCCTTCTCCAGCATCTGGCAGGCTCACATCCACACCATTCACAGTGATTCCCTCGCTAATTGGAATCATCAGATAGCTGCGACCATCGATAACCTCTGTCTTGATTCCAAAGGCATGCTCTGGATCCACACTGATATTCGCCTCGGTGTCTCTATCTTAAACTGCCTACGGTTTATGAGGTTCTCTGGGTTGAAGAACTCTTCCCCTTCAAAAATACTGTTTACACGTATCATGGAACTTCTCGATTGCCTCGTCAGAGGTTCCGCTCTTCATGAGAATTTCCTCTAGCTCATTGATGTGAATCTCCGGTGCCTCATCGGACTTAGCTTCCTTAAGGATATCGATTTTCTCCCCTATCTGACTGTGAAGCGCCTTCACAACATCTATGTCACATTCGTCCTTGAGCGAATCGGCAAGAGCGCTGTCAAATGCATTTTTTTCTGAGTATTCGCAGCCATCGGTAACTTGTCTAGATTGAATACAGCCTTGAGAAAAATCGCTATGAACGTCGGCCGAACTTCTCGTGTAATAGAGTGCCTGGTATATATTAGTCATCCTATCATCGAAGGTCGGAAACATGAACCCCATATCTGGTGCACCGAGGATGCTACCAGTCGACGCGCCGCGGAAATTCTTCTCCTCAGCGAGGTATCTGAGCGCTCCCTTCGGGTCTTTTTACAGGGCACAGACAACATACAAAAATACTCGAACTGATCCGTCGACTCTTCTGACCACCCGTCACTACCGCTATCCTTATATGGCACATCATAGGCATCAGCAGCAAGCAAAATAACATATCCGAGTATCACCCATGTCCACGCTGTCGATAATTCTCTGGAACAGAATCTTGCGCATAGTCTCGTTGCTGAGGTGTGAGGTTCTGAGCGTCTGAAGCAGCCTATGCTCATCGCTATCCTCGACTTGCGCTGTCGAAAATTCTACATCAAGCAGATTTCGTCCCAGCGCCCCAGACAGCACCTTCTTAAGCGTCTTCATGTACATCTCTCGCTCTTCATTTTCCATGAGCATAGTCGGCGAATCCATATACGTAATAATCTCGCGGGCAGCATTGACGTAGCAACCATAAATATGCCCAAAATTATTCATATCTGGACTAAATCTCTTCTTAATTTCTCTAATTTCCTTGCGATTCATCTTGTCTCCCATTCACAATATTTATGTTTATTGTTGTAAAGTATACATTTGCAATAAATGAATATTCTGTAATCGTATACGTTTATATTCTTTTAGACGTCTTTAGATATTTCTTAATTTGCCCCCTACTATAGTTTAATTTATATAGTGGATGAATATGCCTGGATTTCCACTACTAATCCCATCCCATATATGATTTTCTGGCAATTCTTTTGGTGAGCAGTTACATAGCTCTATTACCTTTAGTCCCTCCTTATTTTTATCATTTATGGCACAAAAGCTAATCCACCCTACATATTGTTTTCCATTGTCTAATTTAAAGATGCAATTCGCAGTAATATTTAATGGCTGAGATTCTGGAGAGCCTGATGTTACGTGGGCATCATTCCTCGTACTCAGTATTTTATTGCTTTTAAATGCACGTATAAGCTCATCTATCTTACCATCTAAACCTTCAATATCCTTTTGTGCACTCTTTGAGAAAAGCTTCTTGAGACCTTCTTTATCTTTTTCATTAATGTATTTAACGACTTTTTTATTCATCGCTTTCATCTGTGCATCTTCATATGCAGTTTCTTCGCTTAGCCGTTGTTCACGACTTTTGCAGCCTTCAAGACAGAACGCAGTTGATAAAATCATTAGTAGGCATAGTAATGCACATGTTAATTTTCTCATTGCACCGCACCTCGTTCAGCTAGTAAATAACATTTATTTCTTTGGATAGTTTTGAAGAGTGTAAATGAATATTCCGTAATCATCTTTGTATGGACCACCGTTAAAATCTTTAGGCGTTTCTTCTCTAGAGAATCCTCTCAATTCTATTTGAAACACACCTTCTTTATCTGGATCATCATCATTTACAAAGACTAATATATAGTATAGACTTCCCTTCACTATTTAGTGTGAGATGGTACTTGCCGTAGATATGCAATGGATGTGCATCTGCTGACCCCTCAAATGCTGGACTAAGACCTTTTGCACTTTTAATTTTATTTCCGTTAAAAGCCCCTATAAGCTGGTCAAGTTTCCCATCTAAATCCTCTATGCGTTTTTGCGCATCCTTCGAGAAAAGTTTCTTGAGACCTTCCTTGTCCTGTTCGTTTATACACTTGATGACTTTATTTTTCATCTTGTCCATCTGTTTTTCTGTATAAATCTCTTGATCTGCCATTTCATCTGTTCTGCTTTTGCAAGCTGTTAGGCAGAATGCTATTGATAAAATTATCAATAGACACATTACAAAACTTATCAGTTTTTTCATTTTGATACCATTATCATTAATTACTTGATATGATGTATAAATATGCCTGGCTTATCGTTATTAATTCCATCCCACTTAAAATCACTTGGTAGTTTATCTTTAGTACAATCTATCATCTCTATCATATAAAGTCCGACATTCTCTTTATTCTCATCATCCATAGAACAAAAGTCAACCCATATCACATACTTTTCCCCATTGCTTAGGTTCAATGTGTAAAAGCCGTAAATATTAATAGGTTGTGTGTTCGAATCACCACTAAACCCTGGCTCTTTTCCTTCAACACTTTTAATTTTTGCACCATTAAATGCACTTATCAGCTCACTTATCCTATTATCTATTTCTTCTGACTCTTCTTGTGCATTCTTTGAGAATAGCGATTTTAACCCTTTCTCATCCTTATTATTTATACATTTTACAATTTTCCTATTAACCGATTTCATTTGCTTTTCTGCATACACAGACTGTTCTGCCATTTCATCTGCTCTGCTTTTGCAGCTAGCAAGGCTGAATGCTGTTGATAAAATTAACAGCAGACACAGTAAAGTAGATGTTAATTTTTTCATTGGTTTTATCCTTTTGTGCAAGTATAGATTTGTTTGCACATCATTTCGTAGCTCCATCTAACCTATATACAGCCACCCCGTACTCATCTTTACCTCCTTCTATTTTAAGATTTTCTGGTATCTCTTCATTAGAAAAGGTAAGCAGTATTATTCTATACAGTCCTTCTTTTTCTTTGTTCTCATCATCTATGTCACATATATTTATCATAATCACATAGTTCTCACCATTGCTAAGTTTTAAGTCGTAGTCTCCGTAAATGTGCAGAGGTTGTGCATCTGCAGAACCCTCAAATGCTGGACTAAGACCTTTTGCAATTTCTATTTTATTCCCATTGAAAGCGCCTATAAGCTGGTCAAGTTTTCCATCCAAATCTTCTATGTGTTTTTGTGCATCCTTCGAGAAAAGCTTCTTGAGCCCTTCCTTGTCATGTTCATTAATACACTTGATGACTTGCTTTTTCGTTTTATTCATTTGTTTAGTTGCATGGGCATCTAATCCCGCCATTTCATCTGACCTGCTTTTGCATCCGGCAATACAAAATGATATTGATAAAATTAACAGTAGACACAATATAGCACTTATTGTTTTTTTCATTAAACTTATCCTCATACATCTATCGAATGACATTTACTTTTTCGGGTAGTTTAGAAGAGTATAAATAAATACTCCATAATCATCTTTATTACTCCTCATTCGAAACCCCTCAGGTATTTCATCTTTAGAAAAAGTAAGTAGTGTTATTTTAAACAATCCCTCTTTTTCTTTGTTATCATCATCTATATCACATATATTTATAAGGATTATATATTTATCCCCATTATCCATCTTAAGATGATACTTGCCATATATGTGCAACGGCTGTGTCTGTTCAGACCCCTTAAACGCAGGTTCTTTATTGTCCACACTTTCAATTTTATTTCCGTTAAAAGTACCTACAAGCTGGTCAAGTTTCCCATCTAAATTCTCTATGTGTTTTTGCGCATCCTTCGAGAAAAGTTTCTTTAGCCCTTCCTTGTCTTGCTCGTTTATACACTTGATGACTTTATTTTTCATCTTGTTCATCTGTTTTTCTGTATAAATCTCTTGATCTGCCATTTCATCTGTTCTACTTTTGCAACCTGCTAGACAGAATGTTGTTGTTAGAATCATCAAAAAGCATATTGTGACACTCATCAGTTTCTTCATTTTATCACCGCTATTATAAATTAATTGATATAGTGGATGAATATGCCGGAGTTTCCACTACTAATACCATCCCACATATGATTTTCTGGCAATTCTTTTGGTGAGCAGTTACATAGCTCTATTACCTTTAGTCCCACATTCTCCTTATTTTTATCATCTATGGCACAAAAGCTAATCCACCCTACATATTGTTTTCCATTGTCTAATTTAAAGATGCAATTCGCAGTAATATTTAATGGCTGAGATTCTGGAGAGCCTGATGTTACGTGGGCATCATTCCTCGTACTCAGTATTTTATTGCTTTTAAATACACGTATAAGCTCATCTATCTTACCATCTAAACCTTCAATATCCTTTTGTGCACTCTTTGAAAAAAGCTTCTTGAGACCTTCTTTATCTTTTTCATTAATGTATTTAACGACTTTTTTATTCATCGCTTTAATCTGCGCATCTTCATATGCAGTTTCTTCGCTTAGCCTTTGTTCACGACTTTTGCATCCTTCAAGACAGAACACAGTTGATAAAATCATTAGTAGGTATAGCATGGTAAGTGTTGATTTTTTCATTGTATCCTCCCAATGTAAATCAGTATGCTGTTATTGCGTAGCATTTTCTAAAGTATGTACAGACATAGCGTAATCATCTTTATACACACCTCCGTGAAAACCTTCTGGCGTTTCTCCTTTAGAAAATACCCTTAAATCTATTTGAATCAACCCTTCCTTATCTTGGCTTTTATCATTCTTGTCGCAAAAGCTAATAAACATAGAATACTCTTTTCCATTACTGAGTTTGAGAGTATAATCTCCATAGATGTGTAGTGGTTGAGCATCTGCGGATCCCTCAAAGTCTGTTCCACTTCCTTTTGCACTTTCTATTTTATTCCCATTGAAAGCGCCTATAAGCTGGTCAAGTTTCCCATCTAAATCCTCTATGTGTTTTTGTGCATCCTTCGAGAAAAGTTTCTTGAGACCTTCCTTATCCTGCTCGTTTATGCACTTGATGACGTGCTTTTTCGTTTTATTCATTTGTTTAGTTGCATGGGCATCTAATCCCGCCATTTCATCTGTTCTACTTTTGCAGGCTGTTAGGCAGAACACAGCTGATAAAATCATTAGTAGGCATAATAATGCACATGTTAATTTTCTCATTGCACCGTACCTCGTTCAGCAAGCAAACAACATTTATTCCTTTGGGTAATTTTGAAGAGTGTAAATGAATATTCCGTAGTCATCTCTATATGTACCACCACTAAAATCTTTGGGAGTTTTTTCACTGGAAAATGTTCTTAACTCAATCTGAATCAAACCAACTTTCTCTGGCTCATTGTCATTCTTGTCACAAAAACTAACAAACAATGTATACTCACCTCCATTTTTGAGTGTAATATTATAATCTTCATATATATGTATTGGTTGTGTGCTTACCGACCCTTCAAATCCAGAACCCTCTCCTTTTGCACTTTCAATTTTATTTCCGTTAAAAGCACCTATAAGCTGGTCAAGTTTCCCATCTAAATCCTCTATGCGTTTTTGCGCATCCTTCGAGAAAAGTTTCTTTAGCCCTTCCTTGTCCTGTTCATTTATGCACTTGATGACTTGCTTTTTCGTTTTATTCATTTGTTTAGTTGCATGGGCATCTAATCCCGCCATTTCATCTGTTCTGCTTTTGCAACCTGTTAGGCAGAATGTTGTTGATAAAATCATTAGCAGGCATAGTAATGCACATGTTAATTTTCTCATTGCACCGCACCTCGTTCAGCTAGTAAATAACATTTATTCCTTTGGATAGTTTTGAAGAGTATAAATGAATATTCCATAGTCATCTTGATATGCACCACCGCTAAAATCTCTAGGTGATTCTTCTCTACTGAAAGTTCTCAATTCTATTTGAAACACACCTTCTTTATCTGGATCTGCATCATTTTTATCGCATAAGCTAATATATATTCGATACTTTTCTTTACTGTTAAGCACAAGGTGATATTTGCCATAGATATGCAGGGGTTGTGTCTGAATTGAGCCCTTAAAGTTGGGCCCAAGACCTTGTTCACTTTCAATTTTATTTCCGTTAAAAGCACCTATAAGCTGGTCAAGTTTACCATCTAAATCCTCTATGCGTTTTTGCGCATCCTTCGAGAAAAGTTTCTTTAGCCCTTCCTTGTCCTGTTCATTTATGCACTTGATTACCTGCTTTTTCGTTTTAGTCATCTGTTTAGTTGTATAAGTCTCCAAGTCAGCCATTTCATCTGTCCTGCTTTTGCAACCTGTTAGGCAGAATGCTGTTGATAAAATTATCAATAGACACATTACAACACTTATCAGTTTTTTCATTTTGTCACCGCTATTATAGATTAATTGATATAGTGGATGAATATACCGGGTTTTCCACTATTAACACCTTCCCAAGTAAATTCTTCAGGCAATTCTTCACGTGAGCACGTGCATACTTCAATCATATAAAGACCTACATTATCTTTGTTGTTATCATCTTTATCGCAAAAATCTATATAACCCACGTATTGCTGTTTGTTGTTTAGATAAAATGTACACTTTCCAATAATACTAAAAGGTTGGACATTAACAGTACCATCAGTCACTTTAGAGCTTACTCGTACACTTTTTATTGTTTTTCCATCAAACAACTTAAAAAGCTCATCTATCTTACCATCTAAATCTTCGATATCCTTTTGTGCACTCTTTGAGAAAAGCTTCTTGAGTCCTTCTTTATCATCCTTTTTTATGCACCTAATAACCTTTCCCTAACAGCTTTCATTTTTGTTTCTTCATATTCTGTTTCTTCGTTTAGTCTTTGTTCACGGCTTTTGCAGCCAGCAAGGCAGAATGCTGTTGATAAAATTAACAGTAGACACAATATAGCACTTATTGATTTTTTCATTTTTTCTCACCTTTAGTAAATCTCGTAAATTTACCCATTATAGCAAAGTTCCATCTTTGCTATAGATGAATATACCATAATCATTGTTAGTACCTTCCATTCGAAAGTCCTCAGGAACTTCCTCACTTGAAAAAGTAAGAATAACTAGTTGATAAATACCCTCTCTATCTTTATTATCCTCATCTATATCGCAAGTATTAATAAATAGAATATACTTATCACCATTGCTAAGTGTAAGATGATATTTGCCAAAAATATGTAATGGTTGCGCTTGTGTAGATCCCTCAAAGTTTGGATCACAACCTTTTGCACTTTCTATTTTATTCCCATTAAAAGTATTTATAAATTGATCCAACTTCGAATCTAAATCCTCTATGTGTTTTTGCGCATCCTTCGAGAAAAGCTTCTTGAGACCCTCTTTGTCTTGTTTGTTTATACACTTGATGACCTGCTTTTTAGTTATATTCATCTGTTTAGTTGTATAAGTCTCCAGGTCAACCATTTCATCTGTTCTACTTTTACAACCTGCTAGGCAGAATGTTGTTGATAAAATTATCAATAGACACATTACAACACTTATCAGTTTCTTCATTTTATAACCGTTGCTTAATTAATCGATATAGTGGATGAATATGCCCGGATTCCCACTATTAACATCATCCCACTTAAAGCCACTTGGAAGCTTATCCTCGTTGCAGGTTATCATCTCTATCATATAAAGTCCGACATTCTCTTTATTCTCATCATCCATAGCACAAAATTCTATCCACATAACATATTTTTCACCATTACTTAGTTAAATGTATAGCTGCAATAAATATTAATAGGTTGTGTGTTAGAATCGCCACTAAATCCTGGCTCTTTTCCTTCAACACTTTTAATTTTTGCACCATTAAATGCACTTATCAGCTCACTTATCCTATTATCTATTTCGTCTGACTCTTCTTGTGCATTCTTTGAAAACCGATCCTTTAGCCCTTTCCCATCCTTATTATTTATGCATTTTACAATTTTCTTATTAACTGCATTTATCTGTTTTTCTGCATAAATCTCTTGGTCAGCCATTTCATCGGTTCTGGTTTTGCAACCCGCAAGACAAAATGCTGTTGATAGAATAATCAGTAGGCACAGTATGTTACAAGTTGTTTTTTCATAAAACTGCTCCTCATATGTCTATTGAGTGGAATTTAGTTTTTTGGATAGTTTTGCAAAGTATAAACAAATACCCCATAGTCATCTTTATTACTCCTCATTCGAAACCCCTCAGGTATTTCATCTTTAGAGAAAGTAAGTAATGTTATTTTAAACAATCCCTCTTTTTCTTTGTTATCATCATCTATATCACATATATTTATAAGGATTATATATTTATCCCCACTTTTTAGTTTAAGATGGTATTTACCATAGATATGCAGGGGTTGTGTCTGAATTGAACCCTTAAAGTTAGGCCCAAGACCTTTTGCACTTTCAATTTTATTTCCGTTAAAAGCGCCTATAAGTCGGTCAAGTTTCCCATCTAAATCCTCTATGTGTTTTTGTGCATCCTTCGAAAAAAGCTTCTTGAGACCCTCCTTGTCCTGTTCATTTATACACTTGATGACTTTATTTTTCATCTTGTTCATCTGTTTTTCTGTATAAATCTCTTGATCTGCCATTTCATCTGTTCTACTTTTGCAGGCTGTTAGGCAGAATGCTGTTGTTAGAATCATCAATAGACACAGTCCAACACTTATCAGTTTCTTCATTTTGTCACCGTTATTATAGGTTAATTGATATAGTGGATGAATATGCCTGGTTTTCCACTATTAACACCTTCCCAAGTAAATTCTTCAGGCAATTCTTCACGTGAGCACGTGCATACTTCAATCATATAAAGACCTACATTATCTTTGTTGTTATCATCCTTATCACAAAAATCTATGTATCCAATATATTGCCTTTTGCTGTTTAGAGAAAATGTGCATTTCCCAATAATACTAAAAGGTTGGACATTAACAGAACCATCCGTTACTTTAGAACTTACTCGTACACTTTTGATTACTTTTCCATCAAATACATTAAAAAGTTCATCTATCTTACCATCTAAATCTTCGATATCCTTTTGTGCACTCCTTGAAAAAAGCTTCTTGAGACCTTCTTTATCTTTTTCATTAATATATTTAACGACTTTTTTATTCATTGCATTCATCTGTGCATCTTCATATGCAGTTTCTTCGCTTAGCCTTTGTTCACGACTTTTGCATCCTTCAAGACAGAACACAGTTGATAAAATCATTAGCAGGCATATTAATGCACATGTTAATTTTCTCATTACACCACACCTCGTTCAGCTAGTAAACAACATTTATTTCTTTGGATAGTTTTGAAGAGTATAAATGAATATCCCATAGTCATCTTTATATGTACCACCACTAAAATCTTTAGGTGATTCTTTTCTGGTAAAGGTTCTCAATTCTATTTTAAACACACCTTCTTTATCCGAGTCTTTATCATTTTTATCGCACAAGCTAATATATATTCGATACTTTTCTTTACTGTTAAGCGAAAGGTGATATTCGCCATAGATATGTAACGGTTGCGTCTGTGCAGAACCCTCAAATGCTGGACTACGCCCTTTTGCACTTTTAATTTTATTTCCGTTAAAAGCCCCTATAAGCTGGTCAAGTTTCCCATCTAAATCCTCTATGTGTTTTTGTGCGTCCTTTGAGAAAAGCTTCTTGAGACCCTCCTTGTCCTGTTCATTTATACACTTAATGACCTGCTTTTTCGTTTTATTCATCTGTTTAGTTGTATAAATCTCCAAGTCAACCATTTCATCCGTTCTGCTTTTGCAGGCTGTTAGGCATAATGTCGCTGATAAAATCATTAGCAGGCATAGTAATGCACATGTTAATTTTCTCATTGCACCACACCTCGTTCAGCAAGTAAACAACATTTATTTCTTTGGGTAATTTTGAAGAGTATAAATGAATATCCCATAGTCATCTCTGTATGTACCACCACTAAAATCTTTCGGTGATTCTTCTCTGGTGAATGTTCTCAATTCTATTTTAAACACACCTTCTTTATCCGTCTCTTCATCATTTTTATCGCAAAAACTAATATACATTCGATACTTCTCTTTATTGTTAAGCACAAGGTGATATTTGCCATAGATATGTAGGGGTTGCGCTTCTGTGGATCCCTCAAATGCTGGACTAAGACCTTTTGCACTTTCTATTTTATTCCCATTGAAAGCGCCTATAAGCTGGTCAAGTTTCACATCTAAATTCTCTATGTGTTTTTGTGCATCCTTCGAGAAAAGTTTCTTGAGACCTTTCTTATCTTGTTCGTTTATGCATTTGATGACGTGCTTTTTAGTTATATTCATCTGTTTAGTTGTATAAGTCTCCAAGTCAACCATTTCATCTGTTCTACTTTTGCAACTGGATAGACAAAAAGCCATCAAGATAATTATCAGTATGCATAATGTAGCAAATATTGATTTTTTCATTAGACTGTCCCTTTATAAATAAGGTGTTTCATTGATTTTGAGCTTCTTCCAGGGTATATACAAATATCCCATAATCATCTACAGTTGTATTTCTTCGGAAATTTTCTGGTATTTCTTCGTCTGAAAACGCAAGTAATGATAATTGAAACAAACCTCTTTTTTCTTGATAGTCATCATCCATATCACAGATATTTATAAAAAGTATATATTTTTTACCATTACTAAGCTTGAGCGTATAATCTCCATAAATATGTAAAGGTTGTGTCTGTTCAGACCCCTTAAACGCAGGTTCTTTATTGTACACACTTTTAATTTTATTTCCGTTAAAAGCCCCTATAAGCTGGTCAAGTTTCCCATCTAAATTCTCTATGTGTTTTTGCGCATCCTTCGAGAAAAGCTTCTTGAGACCTTCCTTGTCCTGTTCATTTATGCACTTGATGACTTGCTTTTTCGTTTCATTCATTTGTTTAGTTGTATAAGTCTCCAAGTCAGCCATTTCATCTGTCCTGCTTTTGCAACCTGTTAGGCAGAATGTTGTTGATAAAATTAACAGTAGACACAATATAACACTTATTGTTTTTTTCATTGTAAGTCACCTCGTTCGACTTGCAGATGATATTTATTCCTTTGAATAGTTTTGCAGGGTATAAACAAATACCCCGTAGTCGTCGTCGTTAATTTCAATGTAAAAATTTTCTGGTGAGTCATCACTTGAAAAGGTCATAAGTACTATTTGAAATAGTCCTTTTTTTTCCTTGTTCTCATCATCTATATCACATATATTTATAAGTATTTCATATTTCTCACCATTACTAAGTTTTAAGTCGTAGTCTCCGTAAATGTGCAGAGGTTGCGCATCTGCAGATCCTTCAAATGCCGGACTAAGACCTTTTGCACTTTTAATTTTATTTCCGTTAAAAGCACCTATAAGCTGGTCAAGTTTCCCATCTAAATCTTCTATGTGTTTTTGTGCATCCTTCGAGAAAAGCTTCTTAAGACCTTCCTTATCCTGCTCGTTTATGCACTTGATGACCTGCTTTTTCGTTTTAGTCATTTGTTTAGTTGTGTAAGTCTCCAAGTCAGCCATTTCATCTGACCTGCTTTTACAACCTGTTATACAAATAGTTATTGATAGCGTCATTAGTAGGCATATTACAATACTCATTAGTTTTTTCATTTTCCACCTCTTTTACCATTTGTAGTAAATCACTTTATTCTGATTATCTATACATATATTTGCCTTCTTTAATCTTCCATATTTTTTTATGAAAGCCTCCCAAAGTCCCGGTTCGTTACTAAAATCAATCATTCCTTCAACTCTCAAATCTTGGTATTTGACATCTTGATATTTTGGATTAAATCCTGTTATCCACCACTGTGGATCACCAGGTTCGTATTTCATTATCTGCCTTCCAGACTTGTCATATAGAGATAGCTTCATTATGAGTTTGCTATCTTGATATGTTAGTTTGTGATAACCGCTGCCTCTGTATATTCCTGTTTCAGCACCGGCCCCTAGACCATAGTAGTCGCCTTTCCACATCCAAATTCGATATTCTTCACCTTTGTACATTATAGGTAGTAGTTTTTTAGGTTTAGCAGACGTGAACGACTTAAACACATGGTCATATGTATCATTGTAACCAAAATATCTTTGTATACAGTTTCGCCTAGCGTGATATACGCCATTAGCGTCCCTATCCATATTAAGTGTTACACCTATAGCCTGTTCTCCTATCCTTGATTTGGATAAGGCCGCTGCGTAATCACTTGCATTTGTCGATGAAAATCCTGGAATTGGAGTCTCTGCTAGTTCTCGCGATTTAGAAAATAACCAGTTCTTACCCTCTGGGTGCCCTGCAAGATTCCAGTCCATCCGAGGAAATCGAATGTACCATCCACTACAGTTTCTACACTTGGGAATGCTCCATTTCTATCAACCATTATCAGCGGCGACGCAAGGCAGTAATTGTATGGATTCATCGCGAGAGGCTTAGTGATACTGCCACTAACGATATCTTCACCTGCAAATCTTCCTGCATCAGGCATATACTCTCTTGCTTGTGCAAAGTACGTTCCACTCACTACATCTTTGCGGTACCCCGTATAAGCGAATGGCTGTATACTTTCTCTATCCATGCCACTTAGCTCGTTACCAAATTCATCATATGCGTAGCTCTCTATGAGCGCATTATCAGCACTCATAAGGTGCATTGGTGTTCCCTGCAGATCCGCTAGATAATAGTATTCTTCATCACCTTTCATAGCTAGCGGTATTGAATCTTCCCATATAAAACGCTGATTCATGCCATTTCGCTCTCTCTGAACCAGATTGCTGTGCTCCTTGGAGTGGTCAACTATATACTCGGTTTCTACGTTTCCAATAAGCTCCTTTACCCTCTGCCCAGCCGCATCGTACATGTATTTTGACACGAGACCGCTACTATCTATTACTTTATCAAGCCTATTTGCTGCGCCATATACAAATCTCTTAGATGTGTTTCCATCAACACACATGCTGGTAATATTTCCACGTCTGTCGTATGTATATGTTGTTTCTGATTCTGCTTCTCTCTTGGATATAAGTTGGTCTGCTTCATTGTATGAATATATAGTTTCAATGCCATCTGAAGTCTTCCTCATCCTATTGCCGAAAGCATCATACTGATACTCCCTAATCACTTTCGAGTCTCTTGATACTTCTATCAGCTTGCCTGTTGCATCGTATTTGTAGTTAAAGGAGCCGCTGTGTTCGCTAAATTCGCTTCTCTCCTTTTCTATACACGATACATTTCCTCTTATATCGTACTCATAACGCTGCCTATCTATGACTCCTTTGTCATTAGCATGAGTCAACATCTGCAGTCTGCCGATATTATCGTATTCATAGGATGTGCTGCTGCCATTAGGCATAGTACGCCTTGCCAATCTATTCAGATTATCGTAATGATATAAAATAGAACTTTCTTCATCCATGATTTCAGCAAGTCTGTGTTTGTTATCATACCTATAATGTGCCGTAGAACCATCAGGGTAAGTAATGCTTGTCCTTTCACCTGATTTGCCATACCCATAGCTTACGACCTGTCCATCCGGATAAGTCTCCTTTGTCATTCTTCCTAAGCAATCATACTCGATTAATGATACCCCATTTGGAGTTTCTGTCTTCGTAGTTTTTCCAAGCAAATCATATGCGAATCTTGCAAAATTTCCATCCGCATAGATAATCTCAGTTATTTTATCGAGCGAGTTATATTTAGTCTTAGTTACAAACCCGTCTCTGTCAGTCTTTTCTATCAGTCTGCCTTTCGCATCGTACTTAAAAGATGCAGTGTCGCCAATTGGATTAATCGACTTGGTTACCCTTCCCATCAGATCTCTTACATACTTCATTACACGAGATGCATTTTCTCCCTTTGAGATGCGGCGTACTTCAGTGATTTGATCCATGTCATCATAATCATACTCTACTTCGTTGCCGAGCTCATCTGTAACCTTAATGAGCATACCCGAAAGCGAGTACTCGTAAAACGACATTCCTCCGTCTGCATTTGTCTTAGACGTTACGTTATTCATGGCATCATAGGTGTATGCTGTCCTCTCTCCATTTTCACCCTTGACCTCAATAAGTCTATTTATGCAGTCGTACTTATAATACCTCTTGTAATTATTCACATCTGAGTATTCAGTGATATTTCCTGCAGAATCAACAACGAAGTCCTCTGACGCGCCATCTGGATGAATTATGCGTTTCAAAACACCACCAGGGTAATACTCATACCTGGTAGTACATCCTGAACTATCAGTTCGTGATGCTATCCTGCCGATTGGCGTATACTCATACTTTTTGCTATTCCCAATAGGGTCGATCTCTTCTATTAGCTGATCTGCTGCATCATATATAAATGAATAATCATTTCCGCCTCGATCTGTATATTTATTATATTTTCTGAACCATCATAGCAGAAATGCTCTTCAGATCCATCCGAGTATCTCGCACTAGTGAGTCTATTTATTCCGTTATATTCATATTCCGTTACATTTCCAACCTCATCTGTCTCCATGATAAGGTTACCCATGCCATCATACGCATAGGTCCGTCTTCCACCTTCAGGGTCAACCTGCAGAATCAGTCTATTATTCTTATCATATTCATAAGAAATGCATCCTCCATTAGGGAGTATCTCTTCCTTGAGGTTCCACATTTCATCATATGTATATGTCGTAATTCTGCCGAGCGAATCTGATTTTTCGGATGGAAAACCAAGGCAGTTATATTTGTATGTTGTCTCTGCACCGTTTGGAGCAGTTTCTTTAATCATTCTGCCTAATTTATCATATTCAAAAGTTATGCTGCTCTTATCCGGCTGAATTACTGCAGTAATGTTACTCTCATCATCGTATGTAATTTGCCTTGTATTACCGTTAGCATCTGCTGTGCTCGAAAGTCTATTGAGGGCATCCCATGTATAAGTTTGCTTTCCGCCTCTTTCATCACAAACTTCAACTACATTATCTCGTTCATCAAAGCTGAATGATGTAATGCTTCCTTCAGCATTCATAATCTCGCATACATTGCCATTTTTATCATGTCTAAAGAAAGTCTTTCTACCAAGACCATCTTCAGTAACGACTAGTCTTTCACCAAAGATACTATACTTGTTTTTAACTTTAAGTTTACCGTCAACGATGAGCTTTTCTGGTTTACCTTTGCTGTCATACTCTATTATTGTTTCTGTTCCAACTGGATCTATTACTTTTATTACATCCCCATTTTCATTGTACAGAAATTCCCGTCTGCCGCCGTTTTTATCAACAAATGCAGTTCTCTTGTCTTTCTTGTTGTAGCTGAAACATTCTTCGGCATCACTATACTCATTTTTGATAGTCCTTAAACGACTATCATTATAGTGATAGCTTATTGCACCGTTACGCTCAGTTTGCACGGTTCGACCTCTATCGTCATCATATTTATATGACATAGAGCTCTCATCTGGGAAGGTTTGGCTTATTACCCTTCCATATGAATCATATTTATTTGTGATTGTAGTTACATTATCTGCGTTAATAATCTCAGACAGATAGCCACGTGAGTCGTATAAATACTTATACGCTCCTCCATTTGGCATTATTACTTTTGAAAGAGCCCCGTTTTCATATTCATATTTAACTGCACGTCCGGTGTGGTCAGTTACGGTATCTATCATCTGATGATCATTATACTCAAGCGTATATCCCTCACCAGAAGACTTTTTAATGCTCACGAGTAATCCATCTTCATACGACAAGTCGATAGATGTGCGATTTTTGTCTTTTCTTTTTATATATTGGCCTTTGAAGTTAAATATGTATTTTGTACCAGCTTCGGTCTCATATACATATCCTGAGCTGCTTTTCATTAGCTTTCCAAGGCTTGCGCCAAAATTAACCACACCTTCATCTCCTATGAAGGTAAATGATTCCTCTCTGCCATCCTCTCTAATAATCTTAGCGCTTTCCTTACCTGCTACATTTCTTTCTACTAGTAGCTTAACTTCAAAGCTATGATTCCATCTATTTCCAAACGCCCCTTTATATGTGTTTATCGAATTATAAAATCTTCCAAATACTAGAGGCGACTTGCCATCAATAACTAAGTCATCCTTTTCATAAATAAAATTACCAGATGATAGGTTTACTGGATCTTTACTAAAGGCATGAGTAATATCATATTTGCCCTTTGCATTTTCTAGGGCTTTTGCGGTTGCTGTATTGATCGCTTCATCAATTTCTTTCATCCAATTCTGATTTGCAGGCAAATTGAAACCATTAGCTGTTGAGGTCGCTAATGCCGATAATCCTGTATTCATAAGTGAAATCAAGTTGCCATATTCGAGGAATAAGTCTTTGGTAGCAGCCTCTATTTCATCTATTTTCCTAATTTTATTCTCTAGAACATTTATTACATTGAGTTCAACTTCTTTAGAATGTCTTAAAGAGTTAATTGTCCGACTAACAGCAGCACTTGCACTTGGACATGACAGCATTAATGACATACACAAGAGCAACGATATATCTATACCTTTAATAATATTTTTATGCTTACTTATATCATCATTGATATCATCTTCCCTTAAGATCTCATCACCTACAGCATCTATCAATGTATTGCAGTCAGTTTTTACAATATCACCAAGAGAAGAAAGTCCATGTATTATCTTCTTAACTCCCATCATATGGGTGCAAGCATGTACATACCAGTTACCACTTAAATTTCCATTTGAAGTAAAGCTATCTAAAGTAGAATTAATATTCTCTGTAGCTTCTGTAACCTTGGAAATTCCTTTTAACATGCTGTCACACTGCATTTTTATGCACTGAGGATTTACGACTCTTCCGCCCATACATTCTCCCTCTATTTATATCTCAGATCATCATTAATGGCTTCCAATTTATTTCTACTTTTTATCTTCGCTTCTTTTATTTCAGCAATCAGATTTTCAAAGAGCCTTTCACTATCACGCATACTTAAATTTGCCTCATCTAGTAAATTCGCCATTTCCTTATCATATGAATACTTTTCACGTTGCTCTTCAAGCACCCCTATGTTTCTATACGTTTCATAAAGAACATATTCGTTATCTTTGATTTTTTTCTCTGCCGCTTCAAGCTCTTCTATCTGTTCTTCAAGCTTTTTTCTTGCATACATTAATTCACTTCTATCATCTACGCTCATTATAAAATCCTTATTCTACTTTACGGTCTTGCGATTATGTCTTCCTGCAAACTTTTTTGCTGTCTTTAAATCCCATTGTGCAAACAGCGAGTCGGTTTTAAATAGCTTTGCAGAATCGTCAGCAACCTGCTCCTTAAGCTTGTTTACCACTTTAGAAAAATCTTCATACAAGGTCTGGGCACTTGCAACTGCAGTTAGTGTCGACTCTTCATCTCTCTGAAGCTCATCTACCATTACCAGTGTGGATCCCGCACTTAATCTAGCTGCGGTGTTCGCCACTTCACCTTTTATAATTTGTATATCTGCCATAATATCCCCTTTTTTCATAGCAATTCTATACTACTAAGATATATCGTCTATATTCTACCTAAAAAACTTCCCAACTTCATCCTTGTACACGAAGTCTGTCACGCCTCCGCAGGCCTCGCACTTGGACGAGCGGCAGCCAAAGCCCTGACCGTATTTACCAAATCCCATGCGCATTTTATCTGAGCCGCAAAATGCGCATATCTCATTATACTCCATCTCGCGGCTACACGCATCGCCTACGCCCCCTCGGACGTCTACCGCCATGCTCTTACCTGCATTTGGCAGAGCCTCTATATCCGTTTCTTTAAAACCGAAAACTACGTTATTTAGCTCATTTTCCGTCATGACCCATCTTCCGTCTGCCATGTTTCTACCACCTCTCTATGGATTAGCGCGCACTGTTGTGTTAATATAGTGCATACGATTAATTCTATAATACATTTCAGAAATATCAAGGAGAACACATGCTCACAGGCAAACAAAGAAGTTATCTAAAGGGCTCGCGCAGAAGATTGAGCCTACAGTATATATCGGCAAGGCGGACCTCACAGAGAACATCGTCCGCTCTATCGACGAGAACCTTACGGCAAATGAGCTTGTAAAAGGGCAGATTCAGGAGGGCTCGTTACTCGACCCTACAGAGGTGTGCAGTGAACTCGCAGAGATGCTCCACGCTGAATTCGTAGCTGCAATCGGTCGCCGCTTCGTGCTCTACAGAAGGGCTAGAAATCCTAAAAATGTAAAAATCGAGCTACCGAAGGCTCCTCGCAAATAATTTGACTCTACTTGAAACAAAGCACTTAACGCCCATTTTGGGGTGCTAAGTGCTTTTACATTTACAGTCCTATATCGTCAGCAATCTCACGCATTGCTTCCAGTGAAATATCTATAAACTCGTCGAAGCTAACTCCGATTTCCTCGATAGCCGCCATGTACTGTCTGTTCGCGCCTGCCGCAAATCTCGTCTCTTTAAATCTCTTATTTACCGACTTATGCTTAACGCTCGCAATCTTCTTATCTGGGTATATCTGTGCAACCGCCTTGCAGAAACCGCTCATCGGGTCTGCGGCAAGAAGTGCAATCTCAAGAGTCGACTTCGCAATCACGCCAGACTCCGGATTATGTGCACAAATAGCCTGTGCCATAACTGGTTCATCGTAGCCTTCGTCCTTTAGAATCTGTGCCGAAACAGGTCCGTGCGTAGACATATCTGTACGCCAATCAGCGGTCTCCTCGTCTAGGTCATGCAGCAAACCGCAGATACCCCAAAATTCTATCTCGTCAGGAGCAAGCTTCTTTGCCAGCCCTCTCATTATCGCTTCAACTGCATAAGAATGTGTGATGTAGTTCTCACCCTTTACATATTTGTGTAGCAGCTCATTAGCCTGCTCTCTCGTAATATGCTCGCCCATTTTGTTTCTCCTTTACACATGTACTAATCTAAATTTTAACACGAAGCTTCTTCGCTGGCTATATATCGCATTTGACTGATTTAATGACATGCAATAGAATAGTAGATATGTAAATTGCATAATCACTTACCGTGTATTTACGAATACACGCGTGTAAATATATTTGAACAGAATGGAATAAATAGAATGGAAAAAACAATACATAATAAAAACAAAGGTATCCTGCTGATAGTCACTTCGGCATTTTTCTTTGCGTTAATGGGAATTTCGTAAAGCTTGCGGGCGACCTGCCAGCTGTTGAGAAAGCTTTTTTTAGAAACCTAATCGCTGCAATCATCGCAGCAATCGTACTCATCAAGGACAAGCAGCCTATTATAATAGGACGAAAAAACTACATCCCAATGCTCGTGCGAGTAACCGCAGGTACTATCGGAATTCTCGGAAATTTCTACGCGGTGAGCCACATCATGGTTGCCGATGCCAGTATGCTTAATAAACTCTCACCATTTGCAACGATTATCTTCTCAATGATTCTTCTCAGGGAAGTTCCTAAGAAGTATCAGGTTTTCTGCCTAATGCTCGCCATGACTGGCGCGCTGTTCGTAATCAAGCCAGGCTTCTCCGGCAATCCGCTAGGAATGGCTGCTGGACTCATCGGCGGAGTTGGTGCAGGGCTTGCATACACCATGGTGCGAAAGCTCGGTTCAAACGGCGTGCAAAAGGCTGTCATCGTTTTCTGCTTCTCGGCATTCAGCTGCCTCGCCATGGTGCCGCTGATTATCGTAAAATACCACGAGCCAATCAACATGTACCAGCTTATGATGCTTCTTGGCGCTGGATTTGCCGCTGCTGGCGGTCAGTTCACAATCACTGGTGCATACCGCTATGCACCAGCTAAGGAGATCTCAATCTATGATTATTCTCAGATTATCTTCACGACTTCGCTTGGATTCATAGTGTTTGGCGAGATTCCAGATATCTACAGCTTCATCGGCTATGCGATTATCATAACGGCTGGTACGATAATCTTCTTCAAGTCGAAGAATGAACAGTAGGTAAATTAAAATTGGATAAGAGAATGCCGCGCTGCCCGAGTGGGAGGCGCGGCACTTTTCAATATTTTCAATTTGCATGTTTGTAGAGCAAAACTACCTCTTATACTTCGGCTCCTCCAGCTTAATAGGTTCTGGATTCTGCAGCACCCACTTAGTTGCCAGTTCGCACAATCTGTCTAGGGATGCTTCATCAAAGTTTCCGCTAGGGCTTATGCTTGAAGCTAAGCTCTTAACCTCTTCAAGCTCCACGTCTGAAAGAGCAGATTCTGAAGCAACGTGCTTTACGAACGCATCTAGCATCATACGGTAATCTCGATTCCAGTTGCAGCCTCCATTTCTATTCATCTCATCTCTAACACGGCCGGCAATTCTCACAACCTCGCCCTGAAGGGTCTTAGCTGCACCATGCGAAGGAATCAGTAGTTCCCATAGTTCTGCAAATTGCTCCTTCCAAGTGCCACTTTCTACTACAATCGGGGATACACCGTCGTGGATCTTGCGAGCCTTTACTGGCTCTACATCAAAGAGCTTATAAAGCTTGGCAAGCCCCGCATCTATCTCTTCGATGTAATCTTTGTTAAAAGCCTCCCTATGGAACTCAGTATCTTCACCGATTTTCCTCACATAGTCTTTAGCCGCAGCTGTTACTTTAGCTCCCGCATTCAAGAGAATCTCTGCCACCTCAGCGCATCTCCCGATATCTATTCCTCTGCAGGATACAAGTGCCTCTTCAAGCGGCGTACGCTCCCATATCCTGTTCTTAGCATCCAAATCCACCCCTTGATCAACTAGAAGCTTTACGTTCTCAGGCCTATATCCGGATGCCGCACTGTGAAGCGGAGTATTATCGTAATTATCTGCTTTAGAGACATCCCCGCCGAGTTCAAACAGAACTTTCATAACCTCTGCACTATTTCCAGCATGGAAATTAAGTGGCGTACGTCCATACGAATTTAAAGTATTGACATCGAGACCTTCCGCAACAAGCCATCTAACGAGTTCAACGGGAATACCGTAATGATGTAAAGCAGTATTCAGATCGCAGCGGCCTGCATAAGCTGTGATCTCACAGTTATCGAATACCGCCTTTAGCTCCTCGATATCTCCTCTATGAATCATCTCATAGAAATCGCTAGGTAGCGTCTTTCTCTTTTTCTTAGCCATGTGTCCCTCCTATTAGTCCAATAGCTCAAATGAACCACCAGCACCTACTCTAAAAGTCTTTGAGTAGAATATCGTCATCGCATCGATAAGATGCTTAGTATCCTTTGCCCCTGCTGTTTCGTAGCAGGAATGCATAGCTAGCTGTGCCAGCCCTATATCGACGGTGTTAAGCGACACGTGTGCATTCGATACGTTGCCCAAGGTGCTTCCTCCCCGTGAGTCAGACCTATTTGTAAATACCTGAACTGGTATATCATTCGACTCGCAGAGGTCACGGTAGACCGCACAGCTCACGGCATCTGTCGTGTAGTGCTGAGCCGCGTTGAACTTGATTACGATACCCTTGTTAATCGCTGGCCTATTTACAGGGATCCGCCTTCTCGGGATGATTTGGATGTAGTGCATGTGCATTATCTGCACTTACCATGAAGCTAGATGAAACTGACCTATAGTAGCTTTCCTCATCCTTGCCACAGGAGAGAGAGATGCGCTTTAGCACATCTTCGAGTAAAGTTGAATCTGCACCTTGCTTGGTGAGCGACCCCGTCTCTTCGTTATCGAAAACCGCCAGAACAGGCACGCTGCTCGAATTATTCGCACCAAGGAATCCCTCGAGGCATCCATATACGCACTGCAAATCGTCGAGATGTGGCGACGAGATATACTCGTCACTACCACCCCAGACCTTGCCCTTATCACGCGCATATACGAAAAGATCATGCGAGATTATATCGGAATCTGATACGCCAGCAGCATCAGCTATAATTCTCATAAATGAACCCTTTGCCTCATCTGCCGAGCCGAGAACTGGGAGCATGTCAACCTGTGCGTTCCACGTCTGGCCTTTGTTAGCATCGCGGTTCATGTGAATTGCGACATTTGGAATGAGCAGCAAATCCCTATCCACGTTGACTAGTCTAACCTCGTACTTGTTACCATTTTTTTACGATTATCCTGCCAGCAACGCTCAGCGGTCTATCGAGCCACGGAGCCATGAGCATGCCACCGTAGCCTTCGACATTGAGCTTTACATATCCGTTTTCAACGATTTCAGGATTTTCCTTAACCTTGAATGCTGGTGAATCTGAATGAGCAGCGCTGATCATAAAACCAGTAAAGTTAAAACGAGGCACTCTAAATGCGATGATGCTTGAATCATTTCTAGTAACGAAATACTTCCCACCCTCGGTCAACTCCCACTTTTCCAATTCCGCAAGTTCTGAATATCCGCTCGCAACAAGCTTTTTCTTTATACTAGAAATCGCATGAAAAGCTGTCGGCGATTTATCCAGAAACGACATAAGTTCCTTATTGTAATCTGTCATATAGTCTCCCTTTATTTATCCGTGTTTCTCGCTAGCGGCTGGCGCAACATTATTCTTAACCCTCCGACTAGCGCAATCTATCTCTAATTGAATCCCATTGCAGGCAGTATATCACAGTTTTTTTTTCGAGACAACCATGCTCGTCAAAGTAATCAGTATCAGCAATCGGATTCAACGCCATTTCATCTGAAAGTATAACAATTCCTTAATAATATCTTTTCATTTCGCCTACATAGTTTGTTTTGGTACGCGCATTATTTGTTCTAGATTCCCTAACTTCCTCAAATCCCATATCATCTGAATCTAGATTTATTTATACACTTGCCATTTTCGCGTGTTGTAGTCTCTTCATTTGATCCACATATCCATTTGAAGAATGTATAGGATAGTAACACAATCGCAATAAAACTGAAGGCATATGAAATCAGAAAATAATATATGTAGGCATCTTGTATCTCGGAGAATCCCATTAACAAAAGTGCGAACACATAGCCCGGTATTAACCATAATATTCGCAGAAACTTTCGTTTATACTTTAAGTTCCAGTGAATACGTTCAATCTTTTTATCAATATTTTCTTTTTTACTATTCAATTAAACTCCCCCCACCTTATATATCCAGTGTATTCACACTAGCAATACTTTATTATTTCTATAATTTTGACGGTTTATCGAGAACAGCTGCTAAAAGTGCATCTGATATAACTTTTTCATGCATCCTTTTCATGTTTTCAAAATTTTTATCATCTTCTAAACTCTTGCCAAACTTATTCCGTTTTTTTCAGTGGTTTCTATTAACATTGAAATTTTTTTATCTTCACATTCAAGTATTATTTCTGTCATCAGTTTTACAGATTCATCTTTATAATCACCAGAATTATATTCAGATAAAAACAACTTAAGATAATCTCTTCGAGTTTGTTTAATATTCTTTTTAGGGTATGTAATACTCTCATTTATTAATTTAACATTATATGTGTCAGTTGATTCTTTGACCAAACTCCATTCGTCAAGATTTAGAGAACTATAATCTGAATATAGGTCTTTATCTATTTCACACATACATATCGTTGCTTCTGCTTGGTGATTAAAAAAATCATCCTTTTTCTTATCTGGTTTGAGCGTTATAAAATATGTGCCGGTTAGAATATTGTCTTCAGATCTCATATTCCACTCCAACCAATTTTCTGGCACATTAAACTTCATAGCAAAATCATCTTCAGGAAAATAATTAAGTATATAGAAATCATAACGCATATAGAAAAATGAATCATCTGCATTGTGATACATTTTTGTTTCATGTATTGATACGAAAAAAATGAAGATAACAAAAATCCAAAAAACACGAAGTTTTTGAATTTTTGTGTGCTTTTTTGTTTTAATATTGCTTGCTACTTTATGTGTTTGTTCTATAGTATTGACGTAGCTATATATAATCGACTTTGGGGTCTCGCTTTTTTCAATAAAGTTTGGCTTGTACTCATTTATGGCATTTTCAAGAGCTGATCGGCATTCTACTCCAATGAGAGTCATCGGGATAACGATTTTTCTTGTAAATAAAGTAGAAGCATTTTCTTCAAGGATAATGCACAGATAGTATTCCGGCTTAAACAATCCGGATTCTATCTCCATGTTCACTATAGCTTGAATATCTTCCCAGGGAAGATATTGATAGTATTCTCCAAGAATAAAAAACTTACTAAATATACCTTTTCTTATTATTATGCCTTTTAGGGGGTGATTATGATAATAAATCCCAAATAACTTCGTCTTAGTAAAAAGAAATAATAATAAAACAACAGTCTCAACGAAAAACAATTTTAGCTCTTATCTCCACCTTTTTGACTTTTGTATAGGGTTGGTTTGATACAATCTTACCCCAACAATAATTACAAGTGTCGCAGCAACCAAAAAAATATTTTTTTATAAAGGTTTCATAGAATTCTGAATGAAATATATACCCATATTCAGTATCCATTATCGTATCTGTATTTGTATTTGTGTTCATCCTTACATTGATTTTTATCTTTTTTTATCCATTAGACCTTATTCAGCAAAAATAAAACTGCATTAACTAGTATAAAATTTTTAGGCAAAACTATTTAACAAGCTCCGAAACCATAGCCGGAATCTTTGCGAAGTCCTCTTCATCTGGGTTCCAGCAGGAACGAACATTTCCTTCCACAACCTCAAAACCAGCCTCAGCGAGTTTAGTCTGCAGGATCTTAACCGACTCACCGCTCCAGCCGTAGCATCCGAATGTAGCAGCCTTCTTATTCTTGAACTTAAGCGTCTTGAGGAAGGACAGCCATCCCGCAACGCTTGTCAAAACATCATTCACACAGGTCGGAGAACCCACGACAATAGCCTTGGATTTGAATACCTCGGTCATAATCTCATTCTTATCCGCCTTGGCGATGTTATAGACCTTCACAACAGTATCTGGCGACTGCTTGTGAATCTCATCAGCGATTGCGTGTGCCAGCTTAGTCGTGCCCTCCCACATAGTGTCATAGGCAACAGTAATCTGATTCTCCTGATATGCGTCTGCCCAAGCTGCGTATTTCTCAACTATCTGACCAGGATTGTCACGCCATACCACTCCGTGGGACGGAGCAATTATGTCAATCGGCAAGTTCAGCTTAGCGATTTCCTCAAGCTTCTTGGTTACGAACGGAGCGAAAGGATTAAGGATATTTGCAAAATACTTCATCGCTTCCTTATCAAGCAGTGCCTGATCTGCAAGGTCATTGAACATCTCCTCAACTGCGAAATGCTGTCCGAATGCATCCATCGAGAACAGGATGTTATCACCAGTCATATATGTAGCCATCGAATCTGGCCAGTGAAGCATCTTCATCTCCACGAAGATAAGCTGTTTGCCGTTTCCAATATCGAGACTGTCACCAGTCTTTACCACATTGAAGTTCCATCCCTGCTGTCCGTACTGACCCTCAAGGCTCTTTACACATGCCGCAGTGCAGTATAGCGGTGTGTCTGGAATCTCCTTGAGCAGCGCTGGCAGCGAACCTGAGTGATCCTGTTCGCCGTGATTAACGATAATCGCATCAATCTTATCGAGCACCCCTTCAGCCTTCAAGTTCTCTATAAACTCATCTCTGTGTGGAAGCCACACGGTATCTACCAGAATCGTTTTCTCTTCCTCAATCAAAAATGCATTTTGGCTAGACCCATTCAAAATCGAATACTCATCACCATGGAACATCTCGAGTTCCCAGTCCATGTATCCGACCCAACTTACGTTACCCCTTACAAGCTTTCTCATAGTAGACTCCTTATAATCATTCTGCTCTTTGTATCAACCATTCATCTGAACTTTATTATATCATTTTTTATACGGATTTCTCCGCCTTATGCTTTTCAGGTACTTTCTCTTTATCCTGCTCGTTCTATCTCTTTATAGTTTTCTTCTTTAAACGCCTTCTCTCTTTCAAATTCCTCATATAAAAGAACCCAATCGAATGAACCGTAATTGCTGCGATTGTCGCTGTCGTTATGTGTAGAACTGCCGCGTCATTATGTGCAAGATTATAGCTCGCAATACAGCCAAATAGGAAAATCCAAAGCTGAACAGCATAGTACTTCGCATCAAAGCTAAGGTGTGGCTTGCTGTACATATTATTTGCAATAACCGCCCACTGGAACATGAAAATTCCCGCGTACATGAAAAGTGTGACAAAATGCACGTTTGCGTTGTTGTGACTGATAAAACTCATCGATACAGTGATCATGATTAGTCCGATATAAATCGGATAATGACTGTACATGAGGAACATTCCATTCGTATCCGTGTGCTCGTCGATGCTGTGGTTGAGCACGCTGAAATAATACATGAATAGACATGCGACTATTGTGAAATACAGGCTTGAACTGAGTGTAAAAGTCTTGGGAGTGAAAAAAGGGGCGATTCCCATGATCATTTCACCTAGATTTATAATTGTAAGCAGTGAGATTCTCTCAACGAGGTGCACGAAATTTATATCGGCACGCTCAAATCTCCTTCTGAAATAAATCGGCATAAGGAACGTCACGATAATCGTCGCGATATATATGTATATGCCTGTCGCTATTGGAAAGTGGCTAGCCGCAAGCATGCCGAATACTCTTACACCCGTCACCCCGAGGAAGCCACGGATTGAAATGCGCTCTGCTTTTGTAAGCCCATGACTGTAATACTGCGCAAAATACTGCACGAACAGTATGAATGACAGCAGTGCGACGGTCCAGCACAGGTAGTCAAAGTGATTGTGCCAATCCTCGACAATCATGCCCGCAAACACCAGCAAGATCACCATTTTGATAAACATTATCGACAGATTAAGAAATGAATTTTTACCATACTGATTAGTGAATACAGTCTGAAGCATCCACGCGTCAACAAGCACGAAGGTCGTGATAATGAAGGCGAAGAATGCCTCCCCACCCACAACGCCACCGTGCAGATGATGAATCAGCTCAGTCGTCTTCGAGATAGCATATACGAACACTAGGTCATAAAAGAGCTCGGTAAATTCGACATTTTTGTGCTTGATAGTGGATTTAAGCATATTACTCCTTTTAAAAAACAAAACCGTATAGCCTGTTTCTTAACTATACGAGTATTCCGACGTGCCGTCAATGTGCGGGGAATAGAACATTAGTGTTGTCCAAAATGTCAATATTTCTAGACGCTCATTCGTATTACTTTATTTTTTCTGACCCTTCTCTTAACCAGTCTATGCAAAAGGCTCACATTCGCTAAATGAAATGCTTCCATTCAAAAGATACCCTGTTATCTTAGAATTTGTTTCGTAAAGTTCCGAAACACGAAATTCACACGAGTACGTTCCATTATTTTTCGAAAAGGTATGAGTACCTATCTTGCAAAGCTCTTATATCCTTCCCATACTGCTTATGCAACCTCCCTATCTGTTTTGACACAATATTACTAGGAGGAGTTTTTGTAGAAAAGAATGGATCTAAAAGTTCATCCTCTTTGCGAATCAGCTCATTATGCAGTTTTTTATATTCATCAACATACTTTGGAAAGTCTGGGTGTTTTTGGTTAACTCTTCCTCTTCCGCTCATAATCAATCCTCTATTCTTTAATCAATCTACGAGTAACCTTTTCAAATAGAAATTCGTCGGCATCGAGTCATTTCTACGCACGTGCCCTAACGCCTCTCTTGATGACAACTCTTTGTGTCTATATCATTGAAAATGTGTGAATACTTATTTTGTAAAGCCTTAAGCTCGCGCGCAAAGCATCTCCTCAATCTCCCCAGGCTCTTTGATACCTCACGACGAGTGTCTTCAGTTAACTGCGAAAAGATTTCACTCTCCTTTGCAAGATACTCCTTACTCAATTTATTGTATTCATCCAAATAATTGGTGTAATCTGGATCATTGTAATTGATTTTTCCTTTTTTTCTCATAAAAATCTCTTGGCTTTACTCACAAGTTTTGTATTGTAATCATAACCGCCTATTCAAAGTCTATCTCACTACGAAATGCCGCTACATAACCCTAGATAAATTAGCAATTGTCTCAGAGCTGAATATTTCGTTATAACTTTTCTTTCAGCATATCTATATCTAATTTTTAAGTAGGATAATTATTGTGTTCTTTTGGGTAATAAATTTGATGTATTTTATAGTGCTTGCGTGCAAAGTTATCTCCAAATTAGGTGATTTAGACTATTCAATAACAACATCACTAAAATCAAAATTTGCATGAGTACCACAATTACTACATGTAAAACCGTGATTTATTTCAAAATCAGGATTTGCTGGTATCCAAATCCCCTTTCCACAAATTTTACAAATAACTCCATCTGATTTTTTAGTTTTCGGAGTTAGTTCATCAATATCATAATGGCTGTCTTTTATCAACGAATTAGAAAATTTCAAATGTCCTACCACCTTTTTATAATATCATCTGTATTTTTTACTTTTGCAAAACGGTCATTCCAAATACAATCATTATAAATTAAAAACCGTATAGCCTGTTTCTTAACTATACGGGTATTCCGACGTGCCGTCAATGTGCGGGAACTAGAACATTAGTGTTATCCAAAATGTCAATATCGATAGCCGATTCCTTGTACCACTTTGTATTTTCCTATTAAATTGCTTTTATTAATTTTTTTTAACTGATATTATGAGCTTAGGAGGTATTTACATCAATTATTGAAACGGAGGTGTCTCTATGTCGTCAAAAAATAACCGTCGTTATCGTAAGCCACTTAGCTTTACATTCATATTTGTTGGAATGTTACTTCTTATATTTGCTATCTTGCAAATTGCATCTAGACCAACAGCAGATAAGGATCGCGTAACAAATGCTACAGACATCAAAGTTATGGTAAAAACAGCTAACGATTCTAGATCAGCTATCGTCAAGACTTACGAATTGGATGAATTTTCAAAGCTATCAAAATCAAAGCAGATGAAGATTATAAGTTCAACCTGCGGCAAAGTCGAAGGTGATGTCCCTAATGTTTCCCTCGAGAGTAAAGACACTTCATATATCAAGATCCATTTTCAAGATAAGAAGTCTAAGGCGAAAACACCTGAGATTGACAGCATAACTCTCTACACAGCAGCAGGCATGCCAGTAAATCCAAAAAAGCGACAAGATATCGGGGTGCTCTACAATTACGACCATAAGACTGATGAACTGAGCATGTATCTGTCAGAATTTATACCAGCGGATAAGCTGACATTCCGCGATTCAGATAGTACCAAAACGGATGATGCTGCTAGTGAAAGCAGTGATGGTTCAGCTAGTGAGGAAGATGACATCTGGTTCTGCATATTTGAAATTAAATACTCTATCGGAAGCAAAAAATATGTGACATATACTGCGGCTTCGGTCGGAAAATAGACAGTTAAAAAGCGCCATTTGGCGCTTTTTCTCTCATCTATAGATTTGAGGGTTTATCGATTACCGTCGCTTTAATTACACTTGCTTTTTTCATTATACCGCAAGTGCATTGTAGTCATTACATTAGGCCCCTGCAAATATCAATACAAATCGTCAAATTCAACCATTTTTAAAAAACTAGATAGATTTTCATTTGCTGTATTACAAAATATTTCATCACATGTTCCGTCTTCTTCAATGACCCCATTATTCAAAAAAAGCACCCTTGTAGCAAAGTGACGAATTGCATTGATTTGATGTGTAACAATTAACATTGTTTGCCCTTCTAAAGCAAGTTCATTAATCGTACTAAATACCTCATGTGCCAATTCGGGATCCAGTGAAGATGTTGGTTCATCAAAAATAACAATCTTGGGATCCATTGCAAGAGCTCTTGCAATGGCAAGTCTTTGCTTTTGTCCGCCAGAAAGTGTAGATGGATACTGATTTATATAATCTATTAGTCTTACCCTTTCTAAAAGCTTTTTTGCCCTTTTTTCTGCATCAGTAACTGAGTACTTCATAACAACCTGAAGAGGTTGAGTTATATTTTCTAAAACAGTGTAGTGTGGAAATAAGTTGTAATTTTGAAAAACCATTCCTAGTATTCCACTTAGAGATTTATAATCACTATTCTTTTTTCCACATATATTTATTGAACCATTTTGATATGGTTCAAGGTTTGCAATGCATCTTACCAAAGTGCTTTTTCCAGAACCACTAGCACCAATAATTGCAATTACCTCACCCCTATTTACAGTTAGATTGATGCCTTTTAAAACAGCCTTTTCATTGTATGATTTTCTCAATCCGTTTATATCAATTAAATTTCCCATCTTGATGACCTCCTCTCAAGCCATTTTGCAAAGAAGGTAACAGTATATGTTAAAAATAAAATATATGATACCGAGCATTATATATATTTCGAATGGATGATATGTTCTAGCATAAACCTGATTACCTAATTTCGTAATTTCTACGACTGGTAAAACTGATACTAATGATGTTTCCTTTATTATTGCTGAAAACCCATTCATAAGAGAAGGTATTGCAACTCTTATTGCTTGTGGCAGTATTATATAAAAAGTTCTTTGTATCGGAGTGTATCCTAGTATATATGCAGCCTCATATTGACCTCTATCTACAGCTAGTATAGATGCTCGAATATTCTCCGATAAATACGAACCACTATTAAGTCCCATTGTTATGACAGCCGCCTTAATAGGTCCAATGTGAAATCCTAGTCCTGGTAGACCATAGTATACAAAAAATAATTGAACTAGCAATGGAGTCCCACGAAAAACTTCTACGTAAGTAGAGAGTATTACAGAAATTATCTTTGGTAGCTTTCTACTTCTTAAACTACCAACTATTATTGCTATAGCCAAAGCTAAAATAAAACCTGCCAGACCAATCCCGATAGTAATCCCGAGAGCGGCTGGCAGTAGTTTTCTAAATGGCCATAGTACCGAAAAATCTAGATTCGTCACTATTTTCGCCTTTCTTTATTATCTATTCAGCAGCAAACCACTTGTTATAGATTTTATTGTACGTACCGTTTTCTTTTATTGTTTTCAATGCTTTGTTAAACTCTTTTGTTAAAGAATCATTTCCTTTTGGAAAAACTGCAGCAATTTTAATAGTTTGAACTGGATCATCAACAATAATTAACTTTGAATTAGTCTTTGCTTTTTCTTTTGCCCATGATTTTTCAACAACCATTGCATCAATATTTCCATTTAACATATCTGCTAGAGCTTCAGAATGTCTATTATATGTAGCGGATTTTCCAATTTTTTTATTTTTTTGCTCTTCTAAGCTTTTTTTACAGCATTTTCAGAAGCACTACCCGCGTGACTTCCAACAATTTTTCCAGATAAATCTTTTTTTGACTTTATATCCTTATTAGTCGTGAGTATAACTTCATCAAGATTAAAGTATGAATTTGATATATTAACCTTACCTCCGGACTCTTTTGCTTCTTCAGGGGACATGCCCGACATAATAACATCAAAATCCCCACTTGATAGACCAGAAATCAGTCCCTCCCATGGAATATTCACTAATTCAACTTTTACCCCCATCTCTTTACCAATTGCTTCAGCCAGATCGGCGTCAAACCCCTCAATTGCCCCTGAGTTATTAATACTCTCGAACGGAGGGTATTCCGGACACATTCCAACTTTTAATACTCCTGCCTTTTTTATATTCTTTAGGGATGAATCTTCTGTGTTTTTTTTATTTCCACACGACGTCATTAAAAGCATTGCGACCATAATCACTGCAACAGTTATAAATGTTTTCTTTTTCATAGCTTTTCCTTTCATTAGATATTTTCTTGTCTCTGCTTTAATACCTGTATTAGATCTTCATATAAGGGCTCTATTTCATCAATTCCATAAAACAATGTGGAGATTCCGTTCTCATTTAACATATTCTCAAACACTTCCATCATTACACCTTTTCCTTCAGCAGTATGAAGTGTGTCAATTTTAGCTTTATAATTGTTTTCTGAATTGAATTCACCAAACCAGTTTCCTTTAGATACGAAATTAATGCCACAAGTAGGACTACCATCTACCCCAATGACCATCTCTATTGAATATCCATGCTCTTTGTAATCCTTTAACTGCAGTACAATGGGATGAAGTAATTTTTACACTGTTCGCGAAATGCAGGAAAGTTACATTGCTCATAAACAACCCCCCATCTTTTAGATCCAAACATAGCCATTTCTATGCAGGGTAGCTGGATAATCCCATATCCTAATTCAACAAGTTTGCAGATGATAGATGATCCTCCCATTTCTTTTGCAAGAGGCTCTACCTTTGCATTTACATTTAATAAACAGTGTGCAATTATCACAATCCTTCTTGTACGCTTCATTACTTACCCTTACGTTCCGCGGAATTTGCATATTTTGAGACACCTAGAAATAATTATGTTAAGTCAATTCTATCAATGATAATAATTAAACAGAAATTGTTATGGTCAATATGTCACATCTTAATATAGTTTTTTTGTATATTTCTTTATAAAAAAATGACTAGGTGTATACCTAGTCTTACAGCTTTACGCAACTAACAAATTCTATAAATTCAATTTGGCAATTTCCATTTTCTTATTTTCTAAATACATCTGATATACTGTACACGCTAAAGCAGTAATCGTATGCTAATATCCCCTAAGCCCATCCGTTTCAAAAAAATCCAACCATTACATATCCAGTTTCAATTATCTTATCCCCTTCAGTTGGCATAAGAAAGCAATTATTTATATTTTCTTGTTTCATGCCATGATAATCGAGAAAAATCTTTATATGCTAGTTGATATAGGTATTGTTTTTGTAACCGATTCTATCCCCGGTTGGCCTCTCAATGGTTTATTTTTTTCTAATTGCAAATTGTAGTACTTTGCATCAAATATGATGCACTTATGTTTGTCATTTTCTTTATAGATACTGATTATATCTGGAATCAGAGTATCTTGTGCTTTTTGTTCAAAGTATTCTCTTTCTGATTTGCCAAACCATATAGGATGCTCAATAACATCTATAAGCTTTGTCCTCTGATTAAACTCATCTCCAAGTGGAACGGGTAATGCAATCAATCCAATAGGCCTATCTAGTTGATTATCTAAAATTTCAGAACATACTTTTTCCCAAATTAAGTTGAAGCTATTTGTGCCAAACATGCTAAAGCAATCCATATCATCAATATGTGTGCTACTATTAGCAATATAAGAGTATATTGTTTTAAGAACCATCTGCTTTCTAGTTCCAAACTGTATATTCATCTCTTTGTAAATTCGATCAAGAATATAATCAGTCTCTCCAAAGTCACAGATTTCTTCATCAGATAAATCGACTCCGAGAATATCAAAAAGATTGAGCAAATCCGCACTAGCTAATTCTTTTGAGCACTTTGTAAGCACACACTCATGAAGTCTTTTAAAATAGTCTTGGTCATCATTTACTCTTTTTCGAGTATACATGTCTTGGTAGTATGGACGATTATCGTTTATAATAACAAATGTTTCATTTATCGTTCTATCCCACAGTATTTCCCCTGTACCATTAATCTCAATTATATCCTTTGAGCTAGGATAACTACCATTTTCAAAGTAATCCTGAAGCATCCAAAGCATTACAGCTAACATATTAAAAGCGGCACTATCAGTTGTGTCATTAACCATCCTAATAATTTGTTCTTTTCCGCTATACTTTTCTATTACTTTAATAATCTGTTTCATTTCTGAAACTGGTTCTTCTGTATGCAGTAAATATTTGGGATAACATTTTATAATTCGTCCTGCAACTGTAATCACTCCAACAAAGGTAAATATATATAGATATTCATTCTCACCAGCTTCAATATCCGAAATCTCAATGTCCTCTTCAATCAAATCTGTGAGTGTTTTTTGTTCATCAGATGCCTTTACAACTTTTAACACCCCATATTCCTTAAGGCGCTTAAGTATTCTGATTATCTCGCTTTCATCGCCCACAAAGAGTTTAACGAGTTCTCCTTTAGTGTATCTTTTCTGCTCTCGGATATAGGCTGATTTCAAACTCATTATTCTTCTACTCCATCTACTGAATTCAAGAAAGCATTCCTTATAGACTCGTTAAATATATCTACACCTTTTTCATCAAACGCATCACAAATTGCTGAATATATATTCTTTATGTCACAACCACTGAAAAGTGTAGGACGCTTCTGCTTTGCGGCATCATCAAACAAGTACATAATAACTTTGTTCTTAAACATTCTGCTAAAATTTTCTTCGTCCATCTCTTCACCTTCTGGAAGATTCTTTATAGAAAGGAAAAAAGGTCCCATCAACTTATCTTCGTTGACTTTACAGTCATTAAGGAGCACATTATTTATTTCTTTTCTTAATATATTCCATTCGACTTTTTTTCTATGCTCTCCTTCTCCAAGTATAACGAATTTTCCTGAAATTTCGCCCTCTCCATTATTTATGCCAAGATAGTTAAAGTCCCATCTGCGTTTAAAAGCAGTATCCATTGGAAACACTCCTTGATCTGCGCTGTTCATAGTTGCCCAAATCAGCATATTATCTGGAATCTTTATTTCTGTATAGTCTTCTGGATTGCCGCCAAGCTGGACTGCAAGATAAGTTCTAACATCCTCTGTTGCGTGTATCGGATATTCACTTACATTGAAGCTATCACGGTCAAGAAGCTGAAAAAACATCTCCAAATACAGCTGCCACATTTGCTCGGTTAATTTCTTCTATGATAAGAATATATGGCTCGAGATTTCCACTTCTTCCATTTTTTTAAGCGCCTCAACATACACTCTCATAAAAGGGCCTGGAACAAATTGATAACTAATCGTACCTGATCTATCTGTCACGGGCTTATATGTACCAACAAACTGAGAGTATGTATAATCTGGATGAAAAGTAACACGTTCATATCCACCAATTGTCTCATTTTTGTAGCGTAATTTTTTTCGTTCCTGCTCGAGGGTATAACTTTTTCCTGTTCCAGGTGCTCCAAATATGATTCTATTTGCAGGAAAATTTGTCTTAAGTCCCGTATTATATTTTAGTTCGTTGCCTATTTTGGTCATCCCTTTTCCATCTAGGCCATAGTAATATTTTCTATATAAGAACTGAAGATTTTCAGGTTCTTTAAATTCATAGCATGTTGTTAGTTTTCCCTCTGACTTCTTTGGTAGAAACTCGTCCTCAAGAAAGCTCATGTGCCAAGCCCCTTTTTTACAATGCACCCATGGAGTATTATTTAAATCAAAGTAGTACTCTCCAAGCTCATCAACAAGCGCTATTAATTCTTCTCCATTCATGATGGTAAAAACTGTATCTTTATTAGTATTAAAGAATTTTATTATTTCCCCAGCCTTCCTCGAAGATGTTGAAGAATCCTCTGAGTAGTATTCCTCCTTAAGTATGTGTACTAGGTTTTCTCTATTTATAGAATTGCCTTTTGCAAAATGCTTAAGTGAACCAATTTTAGGCCACCCAATCGCAACAATCCCTTTTTCACGCCATTCACCAGCGATGCTGCGCCCATTATCAATCGAGCTGCCTAGCCTTATAAATTTTTTGGGTTGCTTAAAACAATCAAATAGTGCATCAGAAAACTCATTATCTTCAAGTCCTGATAATCTCTTTACAATGGCTAGTTGTCCTTTTTTACCATAAAACTTTTCACTTGGTTCTATGTCTAAAGCGTATAGAAAATGATCTATCCATTCCTCTGTATAGAAACTTACAAACTCTTCTGGATATAGTATTTGATAATATTTTTGCACCCATACTTTTTTTGCCGTATTCTTAGTTTCTTGATTAAGTACCAAATCTAAATAATCGTAATCTTCTTTAGTATTCAGTTGTGTATTCTCTATGAGTTTAGCACCTTTAACTATCTCATCTCGTATACCCTTACCTAGTTCAAGAGCCTTATCCTCTGTCAGAACTGTGGGTTTATTACCACTTCCTGTAACCCACATTCCATCTTCATTACGCTGAAATAGGCCAAATTTATATGTACTGCCTCCAGCTATCCCTCCAAACATATTTTTTATTTTTTCTTGATTCTCAAGCACATAGCTTAAGCTGCCCTCGTTCCCATCTTTTGAGTAAAATAATGATTTTAAGAGCTTCTCATCAGGAATAGCTGCTAGCTTTTCTGGGGCAAACTTATCCAGAAATTCATTGCGCACTGCTTCAACTTCCTCATTGCTATATCTAAAATTAACCCTATTTGTCGAAATATGATTTTTAACAACTTTTGCTGCTTTTCTATACTCTTCTAAACTTTCAGCATTCTCTGTATCAAACCCCAAATTTTGTTGTATATATATATCATTGTTGGTTGCATTTCCATTCAATAGCCCTTTTACGTATTCATCTAGGTCAAAATCACTCATCTTTGAGAATTTATCAAATACTTCCTGACGTGAAGCTCTAAGATTTCTTTGATGCCACCCTTTTCTTTGGTTAGGAAAAAGTGGATCAAATTCATCCCTCATGTTTTTCAAATTATTCGGGTTTTCCCCAATTATTTCCCCTATTTCTTTAAAAGCTTTAGAGAATGTTTTATATCCCAAAACATTTAACCCTTCTTTATCTCTTCTAGAAAGATAATATGCAATAACTATGCTTTTATTAAGTTCCTGCTCCATTATCGACCTCATATCTTTTGATAAATTAGTGTACGCTATAGCTAGGTATATAAACACATACCTAATCCTAGATTACACCTCATATTAGCTCTTATCAAGATAGTACTGCACTTAACAGATATTCAAGCATTCATTATAAATATTAAAAAAATATTGCAAAAATAATATAGTGATATTATGAAATAGTATGACAATAGTATATAGAGTAGAAGGAATAAAATATGACCTATTCTAATGGAGAAAAATCGCAACATGGGAAAAATGCTCAATTAAGTATATATGAGCTTTTGTCTTCATGCCTTGAAAAAAATTATATATCTCGCATCATATCACCATATAGGGCGGGCAGAACAGGGTATTCTAATACTGAACAGTTTTATGCACCTTTTATGATTGATTTCCCTAATGGTGAATCATGGCTCTTATACTCTACTACGTCTATGCGTACAGACAGAGTTAAAGGGCAACAATGGGACACCTACAATTTAAAGGAAATTAACCCCAATATAACAAGCGCATTTCTTGTATATTCTGATTGCAAGAATTTAGTTGAAACTTCTAATTTTGAAAAGCAGAACATAAAATATACTACCAACGAGGAATACTCTGCAATTGATGCAATCATAAGCCAAGACACTCTTTATAACTTAATTGAGGTTAAGGCCCATGAATCAGTATCATTGGGTAGACTAAAGGATATTCAAGGAAGAAATTTTTGAGGATAGAATTGCACTTTGTCTGTCTAATAAAGACAATTTATCCATTTTTTTAATAATAATGGGAAAAACATTAATCAGGGCTTTTATTACAATTTTTTTGAAAACAATCATATCAAATTTAGATATTGCTCCTGGCGAAGTGTATTCAATATTTGCAACGACTGACAAAAAAATAAAATTGGAAAAACTCCCTTCTGGCGGAAATCCGAAAAACTGATATACTGGTGGATATATGTTTTTATAGCGGTATTACCAAATCAATATCTATCAGTTGCAAATGTTCTAGTGCGAACAGGGTTAGTGTGCATGAATATTCTGCAGATTCTTTTTCTGAAGTTTTAGACATAAATAATACTGCTTTAGCATCATTACTGCATGAATTTCAGAATAACCCAACACTAGGATCTTTTGGCGCTACAAATACCACTGCCTTAACGGAAGCTCTAAAGCCTTATAATGACAAACTAACAAAGTGGGCTTTAGCTGGGACCTTTGGATATGGAGATGAAAATTCACAGTGGGCATCTCATATTCTTACATATGACAACAACGATAACTCAATTTCATTCTATTCAATAAATGAATATCTTGATAAGCTAAATTGTTCGAAAATCCACGGCAACTTCGGGACAATTTTTTCTTGGACTTATCCTTCAAAGAAGCGAGGCAAAAGTATTCAATTAAAATGCCCTCTACTTAAATAGTTCAAAACTAAATATCATAACTACTTTACAATATTTAGAGAATCATAATACTTTTTCTTCATTGCACTAGCGACTTCTTTCATCATTGGAACTGCCACGGAATTACCAAACTGCCTGTACATCTGTGTTCTAGAAACTGGTACTATGAAATTATCAGGAAATCCCATCATCCTTTTTAATTCAAGTTCGCTGAACATTCTAATACCTGTCTCACCATCTTTTACAAAAGTTCCTGTTAAGCGTTGAATTTTATGATAGCTTGCACATAGTGTATTAACTTGACACGTTGAATTAAAATCAACAAGTTGTGGTCTTCCATCATCTTTTTTAAATAGGTAGCTTTTCTGAAGATGTTCTGACACAGAATATCCTGAAGGATTGTGTTCCAATATTGAGTTTATCGGAACTTTCTTAGACGGATTACCATTCGGAAATTCAAATTCATTTACTCCTAAATCATCTCTAAATCCTACAATGACTACTCTTTCTCGTCTTTGAGGTAAACCAAAATTTTGAGCGTCCAGGACTTTGTAAAAAATCGAATAATCCAATTCATTTAGATTCTTCATAATAATCCTAAAAGTATTGCCTTTATCATTTGTTAACAAGCCTTTTACGTTTTTCAAGTAAAAAAACATTTTTTTGGTCGTTTTTTTCTTCAGTATCCTTAATACATCAAAGAAAAAGTGTTCCTTGTGTTTCATGCGCAAATCCTTCTCGTCTGCCAATATTACTAAATGGTTGGCAAGGAAAAACCCGCCAATAAAAACATCATGCTCGGGAATGTCAGCTTCGTCGATTTTTGTAATATCTCCTCTGGAACTTCTCCATAATTTGCTTCATATGTCTTAGCAGCATATTTATCCCATTCTGAGCTAAAAAAACGCATTTTTGTATCACTATCTTCAAATCCTTTTCTTATACCACCTATACTAAGCAAAGAGATCGATAAAAGTTAGCTCTTTGCTTTTTTTTATATGCTCCACTGTACGATAGATGATTACGGTCTGATACACGGTAGGCATTTTTTTATAAGATAAAGAGTTAATGCCCATTTCAATTAGTTTAATACACCTTTGGCTAAATGTTGTTTCACCATCTAAAAACAGACTTTCATCCATTATCTCTGAATAAAAAAATCATCTGTTATATAAATATTCCTATTCTTCTTTTTTTAGAATCTGGAACAGCTTTTTCTACCTGCTCCTTCTCTATTTCCTCCGCGCATTTATACCCTCCTTAATACTAAGGATAATTGTATCACTAGGTATTTGATTTATCAACTTTTTAATTTCAAATTTAAATCCAGTATAATATTCAGATTATAAATAGCAAACCGTAACTATATCTATAAGGCATGATGTATAGTTGCATATTCAGATTCAATTTACATCATTTTAAACCATTTGAGCTATTCAACTTGCAATACACTATTAATTAAATATTTGCAAAAGAAAGAACCGTTGATTTTTCAACGGTTCTTTTCATATTGGTGGAGGCGGTGGGATTTGAACCCACGTCCAAGAGCATTTCCGAAGGACTTTCTCCGAGCGCAGCTGATACTTTAGAATTCGCTCATGTGGCGTCACGTCAGCAGACTACACAATCACTATCCCGTTGTTCCCTTACGCTACCGAGAGCTCACGCAAGGTTTTCCTGCATAATCGACGCCAGATCCGTTACCTGCAGGTGAATACCGGTTGACGCGCGGTGCTGAACTAAGCAGCTAGTGCGAAATTGTTATTCTGTTTAGCGTTTGAATTTAACCGCCGCTTTTTACGTGGCTCGGCTCCACGGCTCGCTTATCCTTGTTCCACACTCCTGTCGAAACCTGACGCCCCCATAGCTTATACAGATTCCAAGTATGGCATTTGTATTGTATTTATTTGATTTTAGATTAGTATTTTGCTATAACCGTAATCTTACTACTTGCGCAGGCTATCCTTGATAGCCCTATCCATCTTGCGATTAGCCTCCTTCTTGGCGATAGACTCGCGCTTATCGTAATTCTTCTTGCCTCGGCAGAGACCGAGCTCTACTTTGCAGTAACCTGCTTCATTTATATATACATTGAGAGGAATGAGTGTCAGACCGTCTGTCTTAATCTGGCCTGCCAGCTTGAAAATCTCACGCTTATGCATCAGCAGCTTGCGTTCGCGAAGTGGCTCTACGTTGAAGCGGTTGCCCTGCTCATATGGTGAGATGTGCATACCTAGGATGGTGATTTCGCCGTTATAGATGTGCGCATAGCTCTCCTTGATGCTAACGCGGCCAGCACGAACAGACTTAATCTCGGTTCCCGTGAGCGCGATGCCCGCCTCGTAGGTCTCCTCGACAAAGTAATCATGCCTTGCCTTTTTATTATTAGCTACTACCTTCCTGCTTCTTGCCATGCCTTCCTCTTATAGTTTTTTATTATAGTTTCTTTATCTTGGTAAATGGGAACAGCCTCAAAACTGCCCGTCCCTTAATCGCATCCTTCTTAACGCAGCCAACCTCGCTATATCTGCTATCTATACTGACTATCCTGTTGTCGCCCATTACGAAATACTCGCCTTTTGGCACCCTGAAATTGTTCACAGAACCTGTTGTATAGCCGTCTTTGAGGTAACTTTCATCGTATTCCTTGTCATTTATATAGACCTTACCATCATTGATAGTTATCTTATCGCCAGGGAGTCCAATTACGCGCTTTATCAAGAGCTTATTCTTGCCATTCTCATCCTGCAGCTCAGACTTAAAGATGACGATGTCACCGCGCTTTGGTTCCTTGTCACCTGAGTAGGCCCTCCTATACATGATAATGTAGTCATTTGGATTAAGCGTATCCTGCATCGAGGTCTGCTTCACTATTGTCGGTCTGACGAACGATATGACTGCCGCAGCAAGTATAGCCGCAACGATGATATCCTTGATTAAACTCTTTACAAAATCACTCATTGTTACCACCCTTCCTTCTCGCCACTAGCTCCAGTCCGTTTATTATCCTCTCAAATTCCTCTGGCAAATCCACCTTTATCGACTGCCCTGTGAGTCTCTCCAGCGGACCCACGCCCTCCTTGAAGGTTATCCGGCAGCTGTGCAGCAACTGCGTGCTGAGACCGAATCTCTGCTTCAGCCTTCGGTTCACATCAGCAGCTCTACCTCTAGCGTACTTTACGTCCCCTATTACAGGATGTCCGACCGATGCCATATGCGCTCTAATCTGGTGAGTCCTTCCCGTCACGAGCCTGATCTCAACGAGCGTAAAATCACCGATCCTGCGCACAGGTCTTGCGATAGTCTCTATCTCGCGGCCTCTGCTGTCACCTGTATCCAAAATCCTTACGGTGTTGGTGTTCTGGTCCTTGATAAGCCTGCCCTTTAGGTCGATTTCCTTTTCGAGATGCCCATACACGATGGTCATATAGAATTTATCAATCTTATCCTCGCGAATCATCTCACCGAGAGCTTTCAGCGAAGCGCTATTCTTGCCAAACAGCACCGCACCTGTCGTGTTTCGGTCGAGGCGATTTGCTGGGGCTGGTGTAAACACCTTCTCCCTAGGATTGTAAGCTCCCGTCTCTATAAGGTAATCCTTGACTTGGTTAGCCAGATGATTCTTCTTCTCTCTTTGGTCCCCGTGAGTCAGTAGCCCAAACGGCTTGTCGGCAATCAGAATATCATCATCTTCGTAAACGATTTGAAATTGCGTCTCACCTTAGGTCTCTTGTCATTCCTAGCTGGAGCGCTCCACTCTTCGAGCAGGACGTCGCTGATATAAAGTGTCAGAACATCTCCCTCAGCGAGCATATAATTATTGCCCTCGCGCTTACCATTAACCTTTACATCCTTGCGAATGACCTTGTAAATGGTGCTAAGAGTCGCCTTCGAAAGGTATCTGCGCATGAATTTGTCGAGGCGTCTACCCGCATCGTTGGAATTTATCTCAATTTGCTTCATTTATATCTGCTTTCTATCTAAATCGTACCGTATATTGTACCATGCAAACGGCTTATTAACAAGGTGTCGGAGTGCTTCTATTGTTTGCAATCGTTAGCAAAAAAATGTATAATTTTCTGTAAAGTTGCGTCTGGTGGCGCAGCATGAAGGAGAATTTAGAATGAAGAATTTTAAGGATCTATTTCATAACACCAATGACATTATAATCGCACTTGTAATTGTCATGATGGCAGCAGGAGTTATAGTGTGGCGCTTCAATGTAATTATGAAATACCCACAGGTTCTTGCAAGTCAATCGAACCGCAAGCAATCTGAGGAAACTCTGAACTCCGCTTCCACTCTAAAGTATGGAAGTGCGTTTAAGAATGGTGCTCTCAAGAATGACGTGAGTGTCACGATAAACGGCGGTGGTGAGGCTGATGTATCCGATCTCATCGACAAGAATCTTTTCACAGATTACAAGCAATTTACTGCAGATGTGAAGGCTCAGGGACACGATGTGTCAGAAATCGATGCAGGTACTTATTCATTTAAGAAAGGAGCGTCTGTTGAGTCGGTAATTTCAGACTTGGTAGGCTAATAATATAGGAGAAAATCAATGCTTGATAATTACAATTTAACGATGCTGACTGATTTCTACGAAATCACCATGGCAAACGGCTATTTCCATTCTGATGTTCGCGATTACGAGGCTTGCTTCGACATGTTCTTCCGCAGAGTTCCCGACCAAGGCGGATATGCGATTATGGCGGGACTCGAGCAGGTCATCGAGTATCTCAAGAATCTGCATTTTACAGAGGAAGATATTGAATATCTGCGTTCAAAGGGGATTTTTAGCGAAGAGTTCCTAGACTACCTGCGCGATTTCAAATTCACTTGTGATGTATGGGCTGTTCCCGAGGGTACTCCGATATTCCCTCACGAACCGATTATCACAGTGACTGGTCCGCTGATTCAGGCGCAGTTTGTTGAGACCTTCATACTTCTAACTATCAACCACCAGAGTCTAGTTGCTACCAAGGCAAGCAGAGTCGTAAGGGCAGCTCAGGGTAGACCTGTCATGGAGTTTGGTTCTAGAAGAGCACAGGGAGCGTCCGTGCTATATACGGAGCAAGAGCCGCTTATATAGGCGGCTGCGCAGGCACTGCGTGTGCGATTGCTGATAGAGACTACGGCGTGGCGGCGCTCGGAACTATGGCACATAGCTGGGTGCAGACATTTGACAGCGAATACGAAGCATTTAAGGAATATGCGAGAATCTATCCTGACAACGCAGTTCTGCTGATAGATACATACAACGTTCTAAAGTCAGGGCTTCCTAATGCCATCAAGGTATTTAAAGAGATGAAGCCTGCCAAGATGGGCGTTAGAATCGACAGCGGCGATATCTCCTACCTCACCAAGAAGACTAGGGAGATACTCGATGCCAACGGACTCGAGGACTGTGCTATAGTAGTTTCCAATTCTCTTGACGAGTGGCTGATAAGAGATATCATCCTCGAGGGTGCTAAGGTTAACTCATTTGGTGTTGGCGAGCGCCTAATCACGGCTAAGTCTGAACCTGTATTTGGCGGAGTGTATAAGCTCGCTGCCATCGAACATAACGGTGTGATGATTCCTAAGATGAAGATATCAGAAAATGTTGAGAAGATTACAAACCCTGGTTTCAAGAAGGTTTACAGATTTTTCGATAACGAGACCGGCAAGGTCATGGGCGATCTCATAGCACTCCACGACGAAGAGGCTCCAACGAGAGATGGCGTTGAGATATTCGATCCTAATGCCATCTGGAAGCGCAAGAGATTGACCAACTTCACGGTTAAGGAGCTTATGGTAAAGGTATTTGACAAAGGAGAGTGCGTATATGAATCTCTTGACCTCGAGGATATCCGTGCATATTGCCTAGAGCAGATTGAGACGCTGTGGAGCGAGATGCTGAGATTTGAAAATCCTCAGACATACTACGTTGACCTATCCAAGAAGCTCTGGAACATGAAGCATGAGCTACTCAGTAAATACAACGAGCTGCCTGCAGAAAAGTAGAATTTAGAGCTACATAATTTAAAGAATTGAAGAGGCTGAACCTTAGCTTAATTAGCTGGTTCAGCCTCTTTTTAGTTGATTCTGTATACACCTTGTCATATGCATTTCTAGAGAATATTAAAAAGCATATACTACAGTTGCTACTGATTCTGAGTAGCGATATTATCTAATAGATGTACTTCTCGGTTAACTGTGATTTTCTAACCATATCGCCATAGAGTTTCGAGCTCTTAATAAGCTCCTCGTGCTTTCCAGCACTAACAATTTTGCCATCATCCATTACCACAATCTTATCAGCCTTCTCAATCGATTTCATCCTGTGAGATACGATTATTACAGTCTTGTTTTCGATTAATTTGTTAATGCTATTTTGAATCTCCATCTCGTTTTCAACATCGAGCGATGCTGATATCTCATCGAGAAGTATTATAGGCGCATCCTTCAGAAATGCCCTCGCTATAGATATACGCTGCCTCTCCCCACCCGAGAGTTTGGATCCGTTTTCGCCAATCTGGGTTTCGTAACCATCTGGCATTTTCGCTACTATCTCATCGACATTAGCGAGCTTCGCAGCTGCAAAAACCTCTTCATCAGTAGCATCCTTACGCCCTAGCCTGATATTCTCCATTACGCTCGTATTAAAGAGCTCTACGTTCTGAAATACGATAGATATCTTGCTGAACAGCGATGCTGTACTGATAGATTTTATATCCTCTCCGCCGACAGTGACTTCACCTTTATCGTAATCATATAGACGCGAGAGCAACCTAAGCACGGTAGTCTTGCCGCACCCTGAAGGACCTACTATAGCCGTAACAGCATTCTGGTTTGCTGTAAAGCTAACCCCATTTATAACCTTATTATCACCATATTGAAATTCTACGTCATTAAAGCAGATGTCAAACTTCTGCACTTCCTTATCTATACCAGGCTGCACTTCCTCATCCATAAGATCCCGAATTCTGTCATAGCTATCCTCAAAGAAAAACATCGCGGCGATGAACTCGGAGAGTGACGCATATTGATGAGATATGGTGGTTACTGCCATGAGATATCCCACATAGTACAGAAGGCTTACAGAACCTTTTGCGTAAAGAGTTGCTCCGATTACAGCTACTAGCACTGGCCCAAGCAGTGGAACTACACGCAAAACTGTAGCACTTATCGCCATTGTAAATTCTGCGGCAGTATGTATTTTCTCAGTGCTTTCTATCTTAGAAATTACATCGCGTCTCACTTCATCCTGCATGGAATAGCTCTTAATTTCCTGCTGCATTTCGAATGCATCTTGAAACGCATTGGCATTGTCGAGAAGCTGCTTGTAATACACCTTAACTTTCCTGGTCTGGAAATTCTTGAATACAAACATAAGCGCTATCCCCATCCAGATAGGCATGACCACTGCAAGCCCTAGAAAGACGTTTCCAATACACATTAAGATGCTTATAATCGCAAAGAATACCACGAATCCTATGAATTCCGGCACAGCATGAGATATAGCCATCTCTATATTGCTTACATCCATCATGATTGTCTGCGAGAGATCTGACAAGTTATGTGTCGAGAAGTACGAAAGCGGTAGCTCCTTGATTTTCTTCGCGAGCTCAATACGGAGATTTACGCTCTCCTCGTAAGTGACATCGTAAGTGAGCTTGTATTCCCTAGCTGTTGCTAGATACATAAGAATGGCAATTACAGCTATGATTCCGATATAGTGCGCTATTGGCTTTAGAGTACTATTTATCATATCATTCAGAAAAATGAACACGAGCATAGGCGGAAACATGAAGGTCACATACTTGAAGAACGAAGCTCTCGACGCTCTCATCATGTTGTCAATCCCTTTGTCTGTAAGCGAAAAATGTCTCTGTAATTTTCGTTTCATTATGATAGCCTCCATTCGTTAGCCTGGTTGTATAGATTCTGCAGATTCTTGTACTTGCTATCCTTTGCGATAAGTTCATCATGAGAACCACGTTCAGTGACTTTTCCGTCCTCTACAACCAATATCTCATCTACATTCCTGATACTTGAAAGCCTGTGCGCTATCATGATTACAGTCTTACCTTCCATTAACTTCGAAAAGGCCTGCTGCATCTCATACTCATTTTCCGGATCGCTGGCAGCACTCGCCTCATCGAGGATTATTATCGGAGCATCCTTGAGAATTGCCCTAGCTATTGCAATCCTCTGTGTCTCACCACCAGATAGGTGAACGCCTTTTGCTCCTATTATCGTTTCCTCGCGCGTTTCAAACTTATCGAGAATACTTCCGCACATCGCAAGGTCAAGTGCTTTTATAACTTCTTCGCGTGATGCATCAGGTCTTCCAATTTTTACATTTTCATATATGCTGGTCTTAAATAGCTTAGCATTTTGGAATACGAAGGCAATTTCATGCTCCAGTGTCTCTCTCTTATACTTTGAGATATCCACTCCACCGATTTTTAGTTCCCCACTCGATACTGGGTAGAATCCAGAGATGAGCTTGGCTATAGTGGATTTTCCACTGCCCGATGATCCCACAAGGGCATATTTCTTACCGCTCTCAAGTTTAAGACTGAAGTCTGTTAGAACATCTACTCCTTCTTCATATCTAAATGTAACTCCTGAAAAATCTATGTCATGACTAGTCATATCTGAGACATCCCCATGTGCTAGCTTGTTCTTATCCATCTCGTCAAACAGCGATTCCAGCTTGCTGATCGCATCGTTAGCCATCTCAAAATTCTTACTGAAAAACATGACCTTCATAAATGCACTCATCAGAAGCCCCGAAAAAGCTGCGAAGAACACAACCAGGCTGATTGTCTCACTAGCTTGTGGTGATTTTGGCATCGCGATATATGCAACCGGTACAATTAGTGCTGAGAGAGAAAGCATACACACCTGAAATATAACGTATGGTCTTCTACACATCTGGCATTCCTTGTTAACAACCTCAGAGTATCTGATTATTGACTTGTACAGACGCTCAAATGATTCAATAACCATATTAAATATCTTAATCACCTGTATACCTCGCACATACTCGACCGTTTCCGAGTTAATGTCGTCTAGTGCGCTCATGTACTCTTTCATCATATCTGAGTCAGAATACATGAATTTAAAACAGATGCTCGCCGCAATTACCGCCGCAACAATCAGGATACCTACGTACTTACTCACCATGAACGAGAGTACCAGCAGGCATATAGGGAACAGCACTGCATTTACGGAATCAGGCAGTATATGCGCTACTATTGTGTGCGTATTTCCTGAATTGTCATCTATAATTTCTAGTCTTTCCAGATGAGTTCATGTCGAAGAACGAAAACGATCCGTCGAGAAGAGCATTTAGCCCCTTCTTCTTCATGTTCGTTTCCAGTCTGAAAGCAAATAGATGGCTACACATGAGCGCTGCGATATACGTGAACATGTATATAATTGTCGTTCCAAATATCAGATACGACAGTTTGCTAATCCTCGAATAGTCTGCACCTCCTGTTATCTCATGAAGCATTTTCCATAGAAAATAATACGGAACGAACGACAGAATCGTCGCTACGGCAGATAGTAGCAAAGCCGCTACCATGTATCCTTTACGGTCTTCCGCATAGCTAAATAGTTTTTTAAATACACACATTCTATGCCTCCTTAAAGTGCTTTCTGAGTATCAGATATCCTAGATAAGCTCCTATCACCGCCATCACGAATACAACAGCGGTCGATATCACGCCCCACGTGCCTGCGGTATACTTGATGTAGTTGTTCATCTCAGCTTCAGTTTGCCCTTTCTGCATCCAATAGCTTTTGTATCGGCTGACAAAGAAGCTTGCAGGGATAATTGCACCCCAAGCCTGTCCTACGTGCAGAACTCCAGATGCGATAGCAACCCTGTGAGGACTAACCTCTTTGCCTTTCCTTGAAGCGATGAAATCGGCAATTATAGCCATACCAATTGACGTTATATACCATGGTATATAACCGCCACCCATAAGTGTAAAGCACGCCATAACGAGCACCGTCATAATCGTGTACTGCCACATCTTACCGAGCTTCTTTGCCATAAAATATATGACGGTTCCAGAGAAAATAGCGCATATCCCCGGGCTTACCGAGTGTCCGAGTGCTCCAAGCGGGGTGATTACGAGCATCGATACCATGTAGATAATCATGTACACGGCTGTCAGCAGCGCAATGAGTATAAAATCCTTAGTCTTAAGCTTATTATTCATAAAAAGCCTCCATTTCTTCAAAAGTTTTATTTAACTGACTTACGTTATCCTCGTCCAAATAAAAATTTCCCTTTATACGCCCATCCTCGAGATAGAAAATTCTATCTGTAATGTTTCTTATAAACTCATAATCATGAGAGATAATTATGATAGTGTGGTTTCGCTTCATCGATTCAAGTTGATCTACAACACGATGCATCGACCTTTTGTCGAGACCGCTAGTCGGTTCATCTAGGATTATTACCTTGTTTTGACTCACCCTGCTTATCGCCATCTGTAATCGCTGCTTCTGACCACCGCTAAGGCTGTACGGATGAGCATCTCTAAATTCATATAGATTTAGAGCTTTCAGTGCTTCAGTATTGAGTTCTTCATCCCTACTGCTGATCTCAAGCTCCTTTATGCAAGATGCTCCAAACAGCTGATAATCCGCATCCTGCATTATATACAGAGCCTGACCTTCAGTCTCAACGATGCCATCATCTGGTTTAACGACGAGAGAGATGAGTCTAGCAAGTGTGGTCTTACCTGCACCATTTACCCCTACGATGGTTGAGATTTCACCGCGCCTAAACTCAGCATTCACCCCTTGCAGGATTCCCTTGTAAGAAACGTTCTCTATTCTTACATCTACAGGACCTGCCCTTGCGATTAGTCTGCTTTCATATTTCTCGTCAAAGAGATTTACAGCTCTCGCCGCGTAATCACTACTGAAGTAAGCCTCTTCACTTTCATACTCCGTTACCGTATTATCGTTAAGAAGCAGCACCTTGCCTACAAGTCCACGCAGATAGAAACATCGATGGTCTGCTACTAGCACGGTAACCCTCTCGCTCTTCAATTCTTCAATCTGCCTTCTTAACCTCATAGCGTTTCCGTAGTCGAGATTTGCAGACGGTTCATCGAATATCACTATACGAGGATTCATAATCAGGGCTGACATCAGTGCGAGCATCTGCCTTTCTCCAGAGGAAAGTTCATAGATGTCTCTATCGAGAAGGTACTCTAGCTTATATTTCTTAACCAAAGCCTTAAGCCGTCGCTCCATCTCCGGCTTCGATACGCCGAAATTCTCCATCGCAAATACGAGCTCCGCAGTCGTATTAGTTGTAAAGAATTGACTCCTCGGATTTTGAAATACATTTCCGATAAGCACGCTTCTCTCAGTCATCGTCACTCTACTTTTCCCACCTATAAGCAGTTCTCCACGTAGCTCCCCGTCTATAACCTCTGGGATCAGGCCGTTTATTACATTAAGGAGTGTCGATTTTCCAGAGCCACTAAGACCGGAGATAAATACTATGCTACCTTCTGCAATTGAAAAGTTAACGTCTTCAAGTACGGGTGCATGCTCACCTTCATAAGCGAATGTCAGATTTCTCGCCTCTATGACATCCTTCATATTAAGCCTCCGATGATTAAGACCATTCCTATTCCTCCGATTGCAAACATCACGTAATCCACTCCATGAAACCGATTATCAAAATAGCTCGTCCTCTTCTCTTTTGTTGCAATCCCTTTCGTGAGCCCTGCTGCTGTCAGCTCTGCGCTTAAGCTCACGCATCTAAAAAGCTGTGGTACGAGCAAGTACTCGAAGGTTCTTAGTGGGTGATTCATTGAAAACTCGACACCCCTGATGTGCATGGCCTGCTTGATTATGCGAAACTCTCTTCTAAATGTCGGGATATATCTGATAGTGATAGTGAGTCCGATGATAAATATCTTTGGCAGATGTAGCCTCTGTAGAGCAGAGAGTATTTCCGACGAATTATAATCTGTGACTATCAACACCGCGATTAGTATGCACGGCGTAAAGTAGACTGTCATATTGATCATCATTCCCAAGATGCTGCTCTTAATATATAAGGTATTTAAAAGGATAAGCAGAACCCCTACCCCTACCCATATAAGAGTCTTAAGAGCAGTCTTATATCTGCGAGCGATGAGTAACGCCGTATACCCTAGACATAGTCCGATGATTATGCTTTTATCAGTGGGGAAGAACATCGTTACAACTGGAAGAACCGCATTGATGATAATTAATGTAAGCGGGTTAATCTTTCTTCGGTTAAGATGTCTCACATCCTCATTATTCACCTGTTCTGATAAAGTAAGCTCAGCCATCATTATCTCCTGAAAAATTAATATTTTCTTTCATGCTATATATCTATATATAATGCAGGGAAGAATACTGTAGAAATTTAGTTAGTATTATCTAACTCAAATGCATGTGGGTACTGAAACAAAAGTAACATGCACGAGTTTTGATTTGCAGTAAGTTAGATTAGACTAACTACAGTATTAGTATATTCTTGTTCGAATAATAATGCAATATTATTCGAATTAAGTTTACCATTTAGATTTATAATCAAACGATATCAATCTATCTTATATCGTTTAATTGTTTGCTAGCTAATTTCGAAAATTTGTACACTCTCTATAAACGTTTAATTTTCAATGTATCTGAGCTTTTTTAATGCTGTTTTGTATTGTTTAAATTTTAAAAATACCAAAAATATGTTGTGATTTTTAATAAAACATGCTATGCTCTTTATTAAATTTATACAAATTATTTGAAAAAGGGGACAAAAAATGGATAAGAAATTCACTATGAAGGAATATGTAGTTCTAGCCTCACTCCTCTTCGGACTATTCTTCGGAGCAGGTAATCTGATATTCCCAGCACTCATGGGACAGATGGCAGGCAGTCACACAGCAGCGGCAACTTTCGGGTTCATCATTACGGGAGTAGGATTGCCATTGCTCGGTATTATTGCGATTTCCTTATCACGTAGTGAGGGTCTCTATGACCTAGGATGCAAGGTGTCGAGACCGTACAGCTTGTTCTTTACGTGTCTACTATACCTTACTATAGGACCGTTCTTCGCGCTTCCTAGAACCGCAACTGTACCTTACTCTGTCGGAGTAGTTCCTGTAGTTGGTAAGGACTCTCCAGTTGTACTTGGAGTTTTCTCCCTGTGCTTCTTCGCAGTAGTTCTATTCTTTGCGTTAAGACCGTCAAACATCCTTACTAACGTTGGTAAGGTTCTCAACCCGCTATTCCTCGCATTCCTTGCGGTTCTAGTCGTTATGTGCTTCGTTAAGCCGATGGGTTCTGTTTCAAGCGCTGCTCCAACAGGAGAGTACGTTGCTCACCCATTCTTCAGAGGCTTCCTCGAGGGATATAACACAATGGATGCACTCGCATCACTTGCATTCGGAATTATCATCATCAACGCTGTTAGAAATCTCGGCGTTAAGGAACCTAAGAATATCGCTAAGTCCACAGCACTTGCTGGTGTAGGATGCGCGCTCCTTATGGCTGTTATATACCTCGCTCTAGTTGTTGCAGGTGCTCAGTCAAGAGGTATCTTCGAAGTGCAGCCTGACGGCGGAACACTTCTCAACAAGCTCGCTAGCCACTACTTTGGCGGTGTAGGCGGAGTATTCCTAGCTTTAATGATCACACTTGCGTGTCTAAAGACCGCTATCGGACTTGTAACTGCATGCGCAGAGACATTTGGTGAGATGTTCCCTAACAAGCTTTCGTACAAGGCTTGGGCGGTAGTATTCACACTTATCTCGTTCACATTTGCAAACTTTGGACTAGTTAAGATAATCGCTTACTCGATACCAGTACTGATGTTCTTATATCCGCTAACTATCGTTATCATACTAGTCAGCCTCATCGGTGGACTGTTCAACTACCACACAACAGTTTACAGATGGTCTATCGGATTCACTATGGTACCTGCTTTATTTGACGGTATAAAGAGTTTACCTCCAGCAACTGTTTCAGCACTGCACCTAGAAGGATTCATAAAGTCAGTTGGTGGTTTCCTACCACTGTCTGATATCGGAATGGACTGGGTTGTACCTGCTGTAGTTGGATTCGTAGTAGGACTTGTGCTTTATGCACTGAAGTCAGACAAGGGACAGGCAACTGCTTAACTAATTCAGATAAACTTAATAGCAAAACAAAACTCCCTTTGAAGTTTTCCTTCAAAGGGAGTTTTTATATATTGTTAGATTGATTAATATAACTTGCATTTACACTAATGGCTTACTTATCGAACTTTCTCTTTAAATACATCTCATATAGCTTATAGATAATTCCATAAAGCACCCCTGCAACTGGCCATATAATCCATGTCTTATTCCAATAACCTAGTAAAAATCCTGGTATTAGGTATATGAATGCTACAGCAATCCAGTAAATACCGGCAAATGGCTCCATCTTCTGCTCAACACGCTTGTGCTCCGGTGTATAATCACCTTCTTGGAAAAGCTTACTATAGCCACTGCTTATTATTCCCACTTTTACGAACATATATACTGCAGCCGCAACCATAACCAGCATAATCGGTGCCGAAATTTTCGCTAGACCAGAAGCATATTTATCGCTATCATCAAAGAGAATACTTGGCAGAGCTCCGACTATACAAAGGAATACGCCTCCTGCTATTCGCTGTCCCATAAACTGTCTAAACGGCTCATATTTACGCTTAAAAGCTGCCTCGACGCCATATCCAAGCTTTATATGTTCTTTTGACAGATATTCATATTTCGACATACCGAAACCCGATATCACGCATAACGCAACGCCTGCACCGATCAGCAAGCATAACACAGCTATTGATAGACGCTCAAGCATATCGCCATCATTTGCTCTTCCCATCGCTTCGACTATGAGGTTTGGTACCGGAGATAGAATAAACAGTGACACAGCCCCTGCAATTCTTGCCGCATGCTTTTCTGTATCAGCCATATAATCATTGGCTTCTTCAAGCGATACAGTCCTAATTTGACTTTCATAATCTGTGCCTATATCTGTAGTGCTAGCTACTTTTGAACTTTCTGGCAAATCCATCTCATCCTTAAGAAGATAGTCCACCGACACCCCAAATACTTCGCTCAGTTTGATTATCTTCTGTATATCTGGCATCGAGGCTGCAGATTCCCATTTAGATACGGACTGTCTCGATACACCTACTAGATCTGCCAGCTCTTCCTGAATCCAACCATACTGCTTGCGTAGGCTCATTATCTTTTCTGAAATTATCATAATACCCTCCTATTGACTCCATGCTATATTGTAGATATGAAGCCTTTAAATTTCCAAATCCCTTAGAACTTCTTCGAGTTTCTTTCTCATTTTCAATTTTCATTTCATAGAGCAGCTGCGTTCTATGGTTTTATTTTATGGTAGCTATATCACCGTCACCACCAACTATACTTGGAAATTTGTCAACTCACGGTTGCAACCAGCGGTTACTTCACTGTATTATACACTAAAATTCGTATTTTTGAGATATTTCGTTATATGACAAAGACTCCCGTCCTTTCGGATGAGAGTCTTTATAATGTTCTTATGTACTTGTAAAATCAAATCTATTTAGCAGACTTTTCTTTACTGAAATAGTCTTTTGTCAGTCTGATGACCGTACCTGATAAGAGTAGGACTGCGATTAAGTTTGGAATTACCATCAATCCATTAAATGTGTCTGCTATATTCCATATTAATCCTAGATCCATAGTAGCCCCTATAATAGCCACTAGTGAATACACAACGATAAACGGCTTTATTGCACCTTTTCCTAACAAGAATTCTATACATCTAGAACCGTACAATCCCCAACCTAATATTGTCGAGAAGGCAAAGCAGCAAAGTGCTACGGCTAACATTACCGAAACCCAGCCTCCAAATGTCGCTGTGAATCCTGAGATGGTGAGCTCTGCACCTGCGGTCTTGCCATAATTGATCTTCACACCACTACAGAGAATTACGAGGGCCGTAATCGTACAGATTACAATCGTGTCTGCAAATACCTCGAAGATTCCCCATAATCCCTGCTGCACAGGGTGATCCACTTCAGCTGAAGAGTGAGCGATTGAACCAGTACCAAGACCTGCTTCATTTGAGAATATACCTCTCGAAACACCTCTCCTCATAGCTATAAACATAGAGCCCACAACACCGCCTGTTATAGCCCTTGGAGCAAATGCGCCTTCAAATATATCTCTGAAAACTCCTGGAACATTCTTGTAATTCAGAATAACCACTAGAAGCCCAAAGATTATGTAGTAAAGCGCCATGAATGGAACTAGTTTTTCCGTTACACGCCCGATACGTTTTATTCCTCCTATTAGAATAACCAGAACAAGTAGTGTAATCGCTATACCGATACCGAGGTTGACTCCCGATGGAAGACCATGCTTAAATGCACCTGTCGATGTTAATGCTGAATCTATAGCTGTCGTAATAGTGTTAACCTGAGTTGCGTTACCTGTACCGAACACCGTAAGCACTCCAAATGTCGAGTACAAAATCGCTAGCCAGCTCCATCTCTTGCTGAGACCATTCTTTATGTAATACATAGGACCGCCAACCCAGTCTCCATGGTCATTACGCTCTCTAAAATGCACAGCTAGCGTAACCTCAGCGAACTTTGTGCACATACCTAGAAGTGCAGAGAGCCACATCCAGAAACAGCTCCTGGTCCGCCTAAAGCGATAGCTCCCGCGACACCCGCAATATTACCAGTTCCAACGGTTCCCGCCAGCGCGGTACATACGGACTGGAATGAAGTAAGAGCTCCATCTCCAGCTTCCTTCTTATCGAACATAGCACCGAAAGTGTGCTTCAGTGTATATCCGAATTTTCTGAACTGAATAAAACGCGTGTTGAGCGTCAGCCAAATTCCGACTCCCATAATGCAGATCATCGAGGGCACACCCCAAATGAATGCATTAATCATGTCGTTGTAAGAAACAATCGTTTTAAGCATAAAAAACTCCTTATAGTAATATAAAAATACATGTTCTGATTCTAAAGCATCAAGGTCTATTCTGCAATAGTATTTAGTAAAAGTTAATAAAATAATAAAGATTTCATTGTGAAATTAAACAATCTTATTGATGATATCAGTATTTTTTTATTGATATTGTCATGTATAACAATGTCAATATATTAAAAAAATCGAGTTAATCCGCAAAGCAATATTCACCATTTTTCGCCACCCTACAATTGGTTATTTTATATATTTATTTTTAGTGCAAAAAAATGGATAAATTGCTTGCATAATTTAAACTCTATTCGCATTGACTTTTCTATATGATGCTCATATTATGAAGTTAATAGAAAATATCACTAGATGCTAAATCAATTACCTACAAGGAGGTTTTCCATGATCACTACAATTATTTCTATAATAGTAGTTCTGCTTATACTATTTTTGTTCGTTTCCTGTATAAAAATAGTTCCTCAAGAGCATGCATACGTTATTGAGAGGCTTGGTAAATATTTATGCACATGGCACGCAGGTCTTCATTTTAAATTTCCTATCATCGACAACGTAATCAACAAGATTTCACTCAAGGAGCAGGTTTTGGATTTCCCTCCTCAACCAGTAATCACGAAGGATAACGTATCTGTTCGCGTGGACTCAGTTGTATTTGCAAAGGTATTTGACCCTAAACTTTATACATACGGAGTGGAAAATCCAATCGCCGGTCTACAGAACCTATCTGCAACTTCACTAAGAAGTATCATCGGCGGAATGGAGCTCGACACCACCCTATCCTCAAGAGAGCAGATTAACGAGGATATGGAGGTAATTTTAGATAAAGCTACGGATTCGTGGGGACTCAAGGTCAATCGAGTAGAGCTCAAGAATATCATCCCACCTGAAGAAATCGAAGAAGTAATGACAAAGCAGATGAGAGCAGAAAGAGAGAGACGTCAGACTGTACTCGAAGCTCAGGCTCACAAGGAATCTGTAGTATCTCGTGCAGAGGGAGACAAGGAAGCAAAGGTTCTCGCTGCCGAAGCTGAGAAAGAAGCTAGAATCGCTCTCGCTGCCGGCGAAGCTGAATCAATCAGGCTCGTCTACGAAGCCCAGGCTCAGGGTCTTGAGAAACTCAAGGAAGCTAATATCAACGAGGGAGTTCTAAAGCTAAAAGGACTCGAAGCTCTGAGGGATATCTCAGATGGTCGTGCAACCAAGATATTCATGCCTACAGATTTAGCAAGTATCGTATCAAATCTCGGCGTAGCTTCTGAAGCTTTAGGAATAGGAGACTACACGGAGATTGATAAGTCACCTGTTCCTGGTAAGGGAAGCTATAACGACAGCTGCCTTAAGAACACCTCTTCCAAGGTTACCAAGGAAGTAGCAGGAACTAATGCAAGCATCCAGGTTGATCTGGAGAACCGAAGAGAGGATATTATATAGCTCTATAGTCTTAGTATCTCATATACTGTAGACTTTGATTGCTCTCTAGGGTTATAAGCTATAAAGTACACAACATAAAAGGACGAAGCATCACGGTCTTCGTCCTTTTTTATTAGCTTCTTATACTACCTAAGCATCTTTTTTAGATACTGTCCAGTAAACGACTTCTCGCACTTAGCAACCTCTTCAGGTGTTCCTGTAGCCACAATGGTTCCACCACCGCTACCACCCTCTGGACCTAGGTCGATAATATGATCCGCACACTTGATTACATCAAGATTATGCTCAATTACCACCACGGTGTTGCCCTCATCAGTCAACCTATTGAGCACGTACATCAGCTTCTCAACATCTGCAAAGTGAAGTCCCGTCGTCGGCTCATCTAATATGTATAGAGTCTTGCCGGTACTCTTCTTGGAAAGCTCCGTCGCTAGCTTGATCCTCTGTGCCTCACCGCCAGATAGCTGAGTTGATGGCTGTCCGAGTTTGATATATCCGAGGCCTACATCATCGAGCGTCTGCAGATATTTCTCGATGGATCTGTGATTCTCAAAGAATGGCAGTGCCTCTGTCACACTCATCTCGAGGACTTCCGAGATATTCTTGCCTTTGTACTTTACCTCTAGTGTCTCATGATTGTATCTAGCACCACCGCACACCTCACACGGTACATACACATCTGGCAGGAAGTGCATTTCTACCTTGGTGATACCGTCTCCGCGGCAGGCCTCACACCTTCCACCCTTTACATTGAAGCTGAAGCGTCCCTTCTGATATCCTCTCATCTTAGCCTCTGGCATCTGTGCAAAGAGGTCTCTAATAGGATCGAACATTCCCGTGTAAGTCGCAGGGTTAGATCTCGGCGTGCGTCCGATAGGCGATTGGTCAATATCTATAACCTTATCGAAGTTCTCAATGCCACGTATCTCTTTATGCGCACCAGGCTTTCCTGCAATTTGTTTGTAACACTTGCTACACCTTTGTAAAGGATTTCATTTACAAGCGATGACTTTCCAGAACCAGATACACCAGTTACACATACGAGCTTGCCTACTGGAATCTTAACATCTATATTGCGAAGATTATTCTGCTCAGCTCCGATAATCTCGAGGTATTTACCGTTCCCAGTTCTTCTGGTCTTAGGAACTTCAATCTTGCGCGCACCGGATAGGAACTGTCCAGTTATAGATTCCTTGCATGCCTTGATATCGTCTACAGTTCCCTGAGCAACCAGTTCTCCACCGTAGATCCCAGCTCCAGGCCCGATATCTACGATATGGTCAGCAGCATACATCGTATCCTCATCATGCTCAACGATGACTAAGGTATTACCCATATCGGTCAAATTTCTTAGAGCCCCGAGCAGCTTGTCGTTATCGCGCTGGTGGAGTCCAATTGAAGGCTCGTCCAGGATATACAGCACACCGACGAGCCCCGATCCTATCTGTGTAGCCAGCCTAATTCGCTGGGATTCCCCACCCGAGAGCGTACCTGCGGCACGTGACAGCGTCAGGTACCCGAGCCCTACCTGCTTTAGAAATCTCAGCCTCTCTCTAATTTCCTTGGTGATGAGCCTCGATATCTGTTGCTCTCTCGGCGTCAGCTCCAATTCCTCGAAAAATAGAATTGCCTGCTCTACCGAGAGGTCAGTTAGCTCGATGATATTTTTACCACCGACTGTGACGGCTAGCACCGTATCCTTCAGTTTCTTACCATGACAAGTCGGGCATATCGCCTCTGTCATCATGCTAGCGATTTTTTCCTTTATGTAATCTGAATTTGTCTCACCGTATCTACGCTCAAGACTTGGAATAACACCTTCGAAAGTATGGTTCATATGTGATACTCGTCCAGACTTACTGGTATACGTGTACTTGAGCTTACGATTACCAGTTCCATGCAGTAGCTCATTTTTAAAATCTATCGGCAGATCTTTGTAAGGGACACTGAGGTCTGTCTTATGGTCTACTGCTAGCTGGTTAGCATCTGACGGTAGAATCCCATAGCATCCATAGTCGAGAACACCTGTCCCATCGCACCATCTAAGATGCTCTTGCTTGGTTCAGTCACTACGTTATCATCATCAATCTTCAGCGTAAACCCTAGACCAGTACACGTCTCACAAGATCCATATGGGGCGTTAAATGAAAACATTCTCGGCTCCATTTCTTCGATTCCTACCCCGTGCTCTGGGCAGGCGAGCTGAGTACTAAAGGTCTCTTCCGCATCCTTTGTCTTGCCATCTTCAGTCTTATACTGAAATAACACGTTAGTAGAGCCTTCACCTTCTCTGACAGCGAGTTCAACCGCTTCGGCGATTCGGCTTCTATTTTCAGGTCTGAGAACAATTCTATCGATAACTATATCGATGGTGTGCTTCATATTTTTATTGAGACTAAACTCCTCCTGCTCATCCACCCTAACCATCTCGCCATCGAGTCTGATTCTGATAAATCCATCCCTCTTGATACGGGAGATTACATTCTTATGCTCTCCTTTGCGCCCCTTGATAATCGGTGCCATGATGGTTAGTCTGGTACCTTCATCATGCGCCATTATATGATCCACAATAGTATCTACGGATTGGCTGGAAATCTCCCTACCGCACACTGGACAGTGAGGAATCCCAACTCTAGCATATAGAAGCCTCAGATAATCATATATCTCTGTAACAGTTCCGACAGTCGACCTCGGATTCTTGTTCGTGGTCTTCTGGTCAATTGAAATCGCCGGTGAAAGCCCCTCGATTAACTGCACATCAGGCTTCTTCATGAGGCCGAGAAACTGTCTCGCATACGAGGAAAGTGACTCCACGTACTTCTTCTGTCCCTCAGCATATATCGTGTCGAATGCAAGAGAAGATTTCCCAGAGCCCGAGAGCCCGGTAAATACAATCATCTTATCACGAGGAATCGTAAGATCTACGCCCTTAAGATTATTCTCCTTTGCACCTTTAATAACTATGTTTTTCTCCATAGAAATACCCTTTCAAAATATCTATGCTCTCTTGCTGCTCCGTAGGTCAAACAATAGGTCCCTGAGCTCTGCTGCTCTTTCGAACTGGAGGTCCTTGGCAGCCTGCTTCATCTCCTTCTCGAGATTCTTAATCGTACGCTGTAGCTCCTTTGTCGTCATCTCCTTTGGATTTTTGAGCTCTGTGTCTCCAGTGTACGCCTTCGTAGCCTCGATTACATCGCGTATAGGCTTTATGATGGTCCGTGGCGTAATACCGTGTTCTTCATTATATCGTTCCTGTATTTCACGTCTTCTTGCAGTTTCATCAATTGTGTACTTCATCGCCTTGCTGATGCGATCTGCATACATGATAACCCTGCCGTTCTGGTTACGCGCAGCTCTGCCTACAGTCTGAACAAGCGAGGTCTCTGTACGGAGAAATCCCTCTTTGTCAGCATCAAGGATGGCAACAAGCGATACTTCCGGTAGGTCGAGGCCTTCTCGAAGCAGGTTAATGCCTACGAGCACGTCGAATTTACCGAGGCGGAGATCCCTAATTATCTCCAGTCTCTCAAATTATCTATTTCAGAATGCAGATATCTGACTTTGATTCCTTCATTTCTGAGAAATCCCGTCAGGTCTTCTGCCATCCTCTTGGTTAGCGTCGTGATGAGCACTCGCTCTCCCTTATCCACAGTTTTATATATCTCGCTGATTATATCATCAATCTGACCCTCAATCGGTCTGACCTCTATTATCGGGTCGAGTAGTCCAGTCGGTCTGATAACCTGCTCTGCCGTTACACCGTGTGAATTTTCTAGCTCATACTTGCCTGGCGTCGCACTTACGAATAGTAGGTCGTTCGTAACCTCGTTGAACTCCTCAAACTTGAGAGGTCTGTTATCTAGTGCCGAAGGAAGTCTAAAGCCGAAGTCAACAAGCGAACTCTTTCTAGCCCTATCTCCGTTATACATCGCGCGGAGCTGAGGGAGCATTACGTGAGATTCATCGATGATAGTCAGAAAATCATCTGGGAAATAATCGAGAAGAACATAAGGTCTCTCCCCAGGTTTCAGGAAGTTCAGATGTCTCGAGTAGTTCTCGACTCCCTTGCAGGTTCCGACTTCCATCATCATCTCCATATCGTAGTTTGTGCGCTGAGATATTCGTTCAGCTTCGAGCAGTTTGCCATTCTCCTTAAACCACTTTACTCGTTCATCGAGTTCTTCCTTTATAGTGCCTACGGCGAGCTCCATATCTTCCTTGCTGGTGACGTAGTGGGATGCTGGGAATATGGATATGTGGCTTCGAACACCGGTGATCTCACCAGTCAGAGCGTTCATCTCCTTAATTTCCTCTATCTCGTCGCCAAACATTTCAACGCGCACAGCCTCTTCACCGCCAGCAGGATATATATCGATGATATCACCACGCACGCGGAAGGTGCCACGGTGAAAGTCGATATCATTTCGTTCATACTGCATATCGATGAGCTTGCGCATCATCATCGTTCTATCCATTTCCATTCCTGGTCTAAGCGATAAAAGCTGATTTCTATATGAATCAGGACTACCGAGACCGTAGATGCAGGAAACACTTGCAACTATAATAACGTCTCTTCTCTCGAGGACTGCCGCTGTCGCAGAGTGTCTGAGCTTGTCTATTTCGTCGTTTATATCGGAATCTTTTTCAATATACGTATCAGTTGAAGCAACATACGCCTCTGGTTGGTAGAAGTCATAGTATGATACGAAGTATTCTACGGCATTATCAGGAAAAAACTCCTTCATCTCACCGTGGAGCTGTGCTGCCAAGGTCTTATTGTGCGAAATTATCAGTGTCGGTTTCTGCACCTTCTCGATAATCTTTGCCATCGTATAAGTCTTGCCAGATCCAGTAACGCCAAGCAGAGTCTGGAAACGATTTCCAGACTCTATGCTTTCAGCGATTTTCTCAACAGCCTGGGGCTGATCACCCATCATCTCAAATCCAGAATGAACTTTGAATTCAGGCATTTTAACCTCGACTTTCTCTTCATGCGAGGAACTTCTTCCACACAATCAGCTAACTGTCACGTGTTTAATTACTTTCTTATACCGTCTTCTATCAATCTTTCGTCATCATAGAGCATTGGGCAGTCACGAGCTATTTGTTCTATAGTAGCTCTAATATGTTCCATCTCTTCTGAAAATTCTTCGAACGCTGCAGTTGGAACCTTTCTATTTAGGAATAGCTGTTCTATCTCTCTGTTGAATTGAGTGAGCCCATCTGCAAGCTCCAAGAACTTGTTGAACTTGTCAGTTTTACTAGCGTTTCTAAATTTAGCTATATCACGCTTTATAAAATCTACTACATCGGTTTCCCCATAGAAAACTCCGAGAAGCATCGGATAAGGTGTTACCCTACGCAGATACATAGCATGGTCACGCCTCAAATCAAGCATGTATTTTATAGTCAGTTCGCCATTTATATCAAACTCATATACATTGATATGGGCCGGCATGTTCTTGATGCTTGTCGCTCCAAGCTGTTTCATCATCATATCGATCATGTCGCTTGCGACTTTATCAGCAGTAAGTGTATTTATCATATTTTTTACCCCCAATCAGCGCTAAATTGCATATTTAACTAGCAGGAATACCATCGAGATAAACACCGATCCCAGCATAAATGGCATTCCAACGCGCAGATAGCTCTTAAATGTAATAGGATATCCATGCTTAGTACTTATGTCCGATAGAACGACATTTGCCGAAGCTCCTATCATCGTTCCATTTCCACCAAGGCAAGCGCCTAGTGAGATAGCCCACCATAGAGGTTCTGCATCCATACCATCTGCCTTGAGAGCTAGAACCAACGGAATCAATGTCGCTATAAACGGTATATTGTTTAAGAATGACGACAGCAGCGCCGACGCCCAAAGCAGTATTAACATCATCATAACCGGATGACCTGCAGTCCTCTCTATTATGACAGCAGCTACCTGCTTGATAACTCCGGTTTCTGTAAGCCCACCAACGACTACGAACAGAGCCATGAAGAATGCAATCGTTGTCCACTCTACATCCTGAATAGCATTATCCACATTTACACCACCTATAATCAGCATAACTGCAGCGGCTGTAAGCGCGATAACGGATGTCTCCATACCAATCTGATCATGTAATATAAAGCCTAGGATTACCAGTACGATAACAACTATGCCCTTAATAAGCAGCGGTTTATCAGTAATCGATTTATCTGGATCAAGGTTCATAATTTTAGAGGTATCGAGCCCTTCGACTTCAATTTCCTTTTTGTAAACGAAACGCATCATCACAATCATGAATACGATTACAAGTACCACAGCTACACCCGTATTTTTGAGGAAGTCTACGAATGATAGATTTGCTGCGCTACCGATCATAATATTTGGAGGGTCACCAATGAGTGTTGCCGTACCGCCGACATTAGAAGCGAGAATCTGTGTCATCAGAAATGGCACTGGATTAATCTCTAGCATCTTGGCAATAGCGATAGTCATCGGGCCTACGAGGAGTACTGTTGTGACGTTATCGAGTATTCCAGAAAGCACCGCAGTAAGCAGTATAAATGCGATCATTATCTTCCACGGGTCTCCATGAACCATCTTGGCCGCCTTAATTGCGACATATTCGAATAACCCTGACTGCCTTATTATGGCAACGAGCACCATCATGCCCACTAGCAGACCGATAGTATTGAAATCTATGTACGAGAGCGCCTTATGTGCACTCATAACACCGAGTGACAACCAGAGCCATAGCGCCTGCTAGTGCGGCTGCTGCGCTGTTCACCTTTTCGCTGATTATAAGTCCGATAACGACCACGAACACTACAATAGCAATAACTTCCATTCCTTACCCCCTTACGCTTTGATCAATCACTTATATCCAGATCAAGTGTGATTTTCACTTCGTATTCTGGGTATTTGGACTTAATCTTATCTAGTATATTATCGCGAACCTGCATCCTGTCTGGGGCGTCGAAGTCCACAATTATATCGAATAGCATCAGCATCTTCTCTTCATCAAGATAAAATCCGTGCATCTGTAGCACAAACTCCTCCGACATCACGAGCCTCGTGATATCGCTCTTGATTCTGAGTGCCTTATCATCAGTCGTATTCATCGAATATACACCGACTGTAGCAATGGCAATGCCGTATTTATTATAAACCTTTTCCTGAATCTGTCTCGTCAGCTCATCAATCGTGGCGGCAGTAAATGTATCTGGCACCTCAATATGAACCTCTCCGATCACGGTATTAGGTCCATAGTTATGAAGGAGCAGATCGTATGCACCACTTATCCCATCTATCTCTAGGATTGTATCTTTGATTTCTTTCGTAAGTCTGCTATCGGCTCTCTCACCTAGAATCTTACTTATGTTCTCGCGAAGCATATCTATTCCGGCTTTAATGATAAATACAGCGATAAGCGCACCTAGATATGCCTCGAGACTTACACCAGACACAATGTATATCCCTGCAGCTACTAGTGTGGAAATCGAGATAATAGAATCAAATAGCGCATCACTTCCCGATGCTATAAGTGATTCTGAGTTAACCTTGGTTCCAACTGACTTTACATATCTTCCAAGCAACAGCTTTACAGCAACCGCAGCTCCTACAATGACCAGCGAGATATTCGAATATGACGGTGTCTCTGGGCTTAAAATATTCTTCACAGACTCTTGAAAAGCTGTAATTCCAGCATATAGACGATTACCGCGATTACCATAGCTGTAAGGTCTTCATATCTTCCATGTCCCATTGGGTGATGCCTGTCTGGAGCCTTGCCAGCAAGCCGAGTTCCCACAATCGTGATAATAGAGGATAATGCATCACTCAGGTTATTAAGAGCATCCATGACGATAGCAATAGAGTTTGTAGCAGTTCCTATGACTGCCTTAAATCCTGCCAAAATCACATTGGCAATTATGCCGATGATGCTAGTCCTGATGATTATTCCATTTCTATTAGTCTTTTCGTTCATTTCATACCTCATTTGCAGCATAGTTATCCGCCAGTATATCAGACTTCTAGTGTGTTATATTAATTTGCTATTAACCTTGCTCTGGAACTTATCATTAGAGATTATAAACCTTTCGTGTGTACCCTCTCCGATCTTATCTTTCTCATCATATGCTGTAATATGAAACACCAATCTGCGACCATCCACTTCGACTAACTCAGATTCGCATCTCACGCGCATACCAATTGGTGTGGCAGCAAGATGTTTAATCGCGATGCACGTTCCGACAGAGCCTTGACCTGCCTCAAGTCTAGGCTTCACGGATTCAGAAGCGGTTTCCTCCATGAATGCGATCATTGCAGGCGTCGCATATACCTCGAGATCGCCACTTCCCAAACTTATTGCCGTGAGCTCCTTCGTCACAGTAATTTCTTTATAACCTTTGATTCCTGTATCCATATCTTTTCTCCAAACTGTAATTATATGCTTGTGCCCAGTATCCTTCAAACGAATTATAAAATTAAGTGCACGAAGTGATACTATGATATTGTTCTAAACATATAGCCTAAAATGACCTTCCTGCAAGCATTTAATCACTCGTTCTCCTATATCGCTATCATCTCCATGAGGTAGCACGACCGACTGACTGCTGAACTCGTTATTAAGAATTCTAACATCATGTTCACGCCTGCCCTTTAGCCTAGCAGCAGGGAATCTGTGTTCAGTCTGCATCAGAGGGTAGTTCCCTTCCGAAGTGCTTGCCCTCTCTAGGCTCCAGCGGACATCACTTGCCCCAAGTGCCTTAAGCACTTGTACGCTCATGTGATTATAAGCATTCAGCCCAAAATCAGCGGTAACATCAGCCCCTATTCCGACCATTTTGTTAAGCCAACCGAGATTTGACACGAATATCCCTCGCATAAGCGCAAGCTTTACAACCAGTTCATAGTTCTCCTGCAAAATCTGTTCCTCGCGCCCCTTTGTCACGCTTCCTATATAAGGGACTATTTCTGGTGGCAAAGAATCACCATCTATATGCAGTTCAGTCACTATCCCTGCCATCGGTAGTAGCACCTTATAGGATAATCCCGTAACATCGCCATTTATCGACCTAAGACTCGTAGCTCCACCATCCGCCTCGAAGGTGCGCCAATCTTCCATGCTGCTGAAATAGAGTTCAAAAGGCATTGATTCTTTGCACTTCTCTCTATGCTTGTCTTCATTTGCTTCACAATATTGGTCTATTACTTCATGAAGTCTAGAAACCACCTCTCCTATATCACGGCTATCTCTTCTAAACTCCAGGGCCTTACTAAGTTCAGATAGACAGTATCTGCGAAGCGAATTTAACTCTGAAGTCTTTACTCTTATCTGAGAATCGCCTATTATCATGAGTTCACAGAGTTCAAATGGGGTATTACCAGTCTTAGAGAGTGCTGACTTGTATCTGTCAAGTGGCGTTGGGCTATCATAATCGAAGTCAAAAGGTCCAGCTTCCACACTTACGCTCTTCTCTATGCAGCTAGACCATCTGTCATCGTCCGCCAGCCTTACTGTGCGCGCTTTAAGCACAAGCATATTCCCTTCTATATTTAAGGTCATATCGATCTTGCGGCGGCGTTTAACCTTTCTAGCGTCCTCATCTTCAAAGAAAGTCGCCCCTCTATATGACTGCCTCGCAGCTTCAAGCTGAGACTTCTTAGAGGTCCTTCGTACTGTATCACCAACTGTTATACTGCCTCTAAAATCTCCAACTCTATATCTATTAGGTCCCAGTTCCTTCACATAGCTCATCACTGTACTAGATAGCGGAGCATTGCCGCTGCCATATATCTCGGCTCCATCTCCAATCGCTGGTTCGCTAGTAGCCTCTATATCCACTAGTGTCGAACCTTTCTTGGTAGCAACGACTCTACCTATCTCTATACCTTGGTTCTTGACTATGTCTCCGGACATGAGAGACTCTCCACTTTCACCTCTCAGATATGCATCAGTGAACTCTCCTCTATTAAATATCTGCAGCAGCGCATCTCGGTCTTCATCAGAAACTTCTATATCTCCTTCCTCTAGGTACATATCTATGTATTTTCGATATATAGAAGTCACAATTGCTACGTACTCGGCTGACTTCAGCCTACCCTCGATTTTGAAGGAAGCTGCGCCAGCATCGATGAGCCCACCTAGCTGATCGAGCAGGCACATGTCGCGCGGGCTCATCGGGTGGCTCGCCGCCGCGAGCCGCCTGCCGCCCTCGCCATAGCTCGTATAAGCGAGGCGGCAGGGCTGCGCGCAGCTTCCCCGATTTCCACTCCGGCCGCCATAGTATCTGCTGAGCTGGCACTGGCCGGAGTAGCAGATGCAGATGGCGCCGTGTACGAACACCTCGACTTCAAAGTCTGATGCGCCATCTGATCCGGCCCTGCATATGTCCTCAATTTCAGGCAGGGCCAGCTCACGAGCTACCACAATTCGCCTATAACCGAGCTCGTGAGCTACCTTTGCGCTCCCCACATCAGTAATCGTCGCTTGTGTAGACATATGTAGCTCAAGGTCTGGAAGCGCTCTATGCACTAGCTCCCCGAGTCCTAGATCCTGAACTATAATAGCATCTACTCCAGAATCATGCAGAAATGAAGCGTATCTAAGTGCTGGCTCAAGCTCATCATCACTTAGCAAGGTATTCATAGTAACATAGACTTTTACACCTCGCTTATGAGCATAATCTAGTGCTAGCACCAATTCATCGTTATTGAAGTTCTGAGCACCAGCACGCGCATTAAAGAACTGACCGCCAACATATATCGCATCTGCCCCATTCTCTACCGCAGCCAGAAACTGCTCTCTACCTCCAGCTGGAACCAGGAGCTCTATATCATTACTATTTATATTTTTTCGTTTACTGTTAACCTTCGACATCTACCTACTCTATGAGTCTCCCTATATTTTCTAAGTCTTAAATCATTTTTTATTTAAATATATCGTTTTATTATACACTCTTAATCTAGTTTATATAATTAGTAATCATATAAAAACCAATAAAAGACCGCCCCCTCACGGAAGCGGTCTCGGCTGAATAGTATATATGTAAGTCTATCATATATCATTTATAAACTAAGTTACTTGGATATCTTAGCCTTATAAGCCTCGAGGCCAGTTCGAATCAATTGACAAGCTCTCTTAATATATCCACTCTCAAGCACGTAAGCAATTCTAATCTCGCTCTTGCCCTTACCAGGCGTTCCATAGAATCCACCCGCAGGTGCGAACATAACTGTCTCGTTATTATCTCTATATTCAGTAAGTAGGAACATAAGGAAGTCTTCAGCATCTTCTATAGAAGATCAACCATCATATAGAATGCTCCACCAGGCTTATGGCAGATTACATCAGGGATTTGCATAATCTCCTCATAAGCGGCATCCCTTCTCTTGCAATACTCCTCTTTCATCTCTTCATAGTATGAACTAGGAAGCTTAAATAGTTCAGTCGAGCCGATCTGCTCTAGTGTAGATACACAAAGTCTTGATTGTGCAAGCTTGATTATTCCTGTCATGAATTCTTCATTCTTAGACACTACAAATCCGATTCTAGCTCCACATGCGGAAAATCTCTTAGACACCGAATCGATTACAATTAAGTTATACTTGAGTCTATCTATATTTGCAAAGCTGCGAGGCTTCATACCATCATACACGTACTCTCTATATGCCTCATCAGCGATAAGCCAAAGGTCATGCTTAATAGCGAAATCTGCAACGACATCCATCTCTTCAGCAGTTAGTGCAAGTCCAGTTGGATTACCCGGGTTTATACAGACAATTGCCTTCGTCTTCTCAGTTAGAGCTGACTCAAGCTTCTCCTTAGATGCATAGCGATATCCATCCTTTGAGCTTGTTGGGATAGGCTTAATAACACCGCCGCTCATAAGTACAAACGTCTGGTAATTGCTGTAGAAAGGCTCAGCAATTAGTATCTCATCACCAGGATCGAGTATCGTCGTAAATGTCATAGTGAGAGCTTCAGATGCGCCCATTGTAACAACGATATCAGTTGGCTTATACTCGACATCATATTCTCTCTTATAGTAATCACAAATGGACTCTAAGAACTTGATATCTCCCTGAGACTGCTGGTACATAAGAACGTCTGCGTCAAATGCACGAATGGCATCCATAAAACAATCAGGAGTCTTTACATCAGGCTGTCCGATATTAAGATGGTAAACCTTTACACCAGACTTTTTTACTTCAGTTGCAATAGGGCTGAACTTTCTGATTGGCGAGAACTCCATCGCCTGTGAATTTCTGCTTAATTTCATACTCCGCATCTCTTTCTGTAAAAATAAATAATTATTTTCCTAATTATTTATATTGTAGCACAATACAAATGTTTTGTATTTGTTTGAGTGCAAACAATAACTTTAATTTTATTATCGTGCTGATTAAAAAAACAAATACCTGTTTAGTACTGTGAATACTTTGCTTCCGCCCTTCCTAGTCCAAGAGTCATGACAAATGTAAATAACAGATATATACCTGCTGCCATTACATATGGGATGAGTGTGCCATCACGGTTAACAATTCCTTGAGACACCTTCATCATCTCAGCTAATGTGATTGTCGAAGCGAGGGCGGTATCCTTGATAAGCGTGATTACCTCGTTTGAAATCGGTGGAATTACTATACGGAACATTTGCGGTATTACTACCTTAGTTAGAGTCTGTCTTTGTGTGAACCCTAGAGAATATGCGGCCTCATACTGTCCTTTATCTATGCTGTTAAATCCACCTCTATAAATCTCTGCAAAGTATGCAGCATAGTTTATTGCGAACGTAAGCACCGCCGTTGGAAATGCCTCCATACGAATCCCAAGCTGGATAGGAAAGAAGAAATAAAAGAAGAACAATTGAAGCATAAGCGGTGTTCCTCTAAATATAAATACGAAAGTCTTGCATATCCACCTTACTGGTGCGATTTTACTTTGTTCTCCGAGGCATATAGGTAGTCCAAGCGGTAGTGACAAAATCAATGTAAGCGCAAATAGCTTAAGCGATATCATCGCTCCATTCATCAATACAGGCAAAATCTCCTTTATGTAAGCCATCATAATCTCCTTCAATATCTATAGCCAATGCCAGCTAGGCATTGGCTATTCAAACTCCCAAATACTAACAATATTCCTATTTATCGTATCCCTCAAATACAACCAAGTTTTTGCCGAACCACTTCTCACTAATTTTCTGAGCTTCACCGCTGTCAATAACTTCTTTAAACGCCTTATTAAATTCTTTAGTGAGTTTTGTATCTCCCTTTCGGAAACCTACAGCATAGTAGTCAGCACCGAAGTTAAACGGCGACTCATATAGCTTATCCTTGTTCTTATTGTTATAAATCGCATAAACCTCGTCGATTGCAACTGCCTTAATGCGACCAGCCTTCATATCTAGAATAGCTTCGTCATAGGTCTTATATTCAGAAATATTATTCTTAAATTCTTTGTATTTGTCACTCTTCTTAATCGCCTCTAGTGCAGACGAATCAGCCTGTGTACCGATTTAATATTCTTAAGATCATCGGCACTATTAACCTTCACATTTGGATCGAGCGACATGATTAGTATTCGATTCTTAAGATATTTACTTGATAAAGACATGCTTTTCTGTCTATCAGGAGTTGCCGACATGCCGTTCCATACGCAGTCAATATTCTTAGCCTTAAGTTCACCTTCCTTAGCAGACCAATCGATAGGCTGGAACTTAACCTTAACACCCATCTTCTTAGCAACAGCCCTAGCCAGGTCAATATCAAATCCGACAAGCTTGTCATCCTTATCTCTAAATCCCATAGGCGCAAATGTATCATCAAGACCAACAACAAGAGTCCCCTTATCCTTGACATACTCAAGGTCAGATTTAGAATTCTTGCCACATCCCGCAAGCCCTATTGCTGTCATAATAGTTAACACAAGGGCTGTGCATTTGATCATGTGCTTTTTCATTATTTACTTTTCATAGCTTCTCTCCGTTACATCTCTAATTTTAAATACACCTTTAAATTATTTACTATATATACGTCACTACTTGTTCGCATAAGGCTTAATCTCTATCATTTTTCCTCTATATATAATATGTAGTAAGATAAACTCTCATAGTTAATTGTGAAGCCTCATTAAATTATTCGCTTTTGTAATTTAGCACAGTGAAGTAGTAATGTGATGATGTAATATTAACACCTCTTATTATGCGTGTCAACGGGTAAATTAAAAGCATTATTATCTGAAGTTAGATATATTTTTATTGATGATAATTTTTTTATACTCAATAAAATATAAATTTGTATTTTTATCAATAATTTGAGTTTCTTTTTTGTTTATGTTGACAACGTATCAAATTTTCTTGTATAATACCAACATTCGAAAAAGAGAAATTTAATTGGAGGAACAAAAATGCCTAAAAAGGAAGTAAAAAGAGAGTCTTGGGGTAGCTCGATGGGCTTTATGCTAGCCGCTATCGGTTCTGCCGTAGGACTAGGAAACATGTGGGGATTCCCGTATAAGCTGGGAATGAACGGAGGCTTCGCCTTCCTGATACTTTATTTATTGCTAGCGGTATTCGCAGGATATGTACTGATTATGACTGAGCTTTCTCTCGGAAGAAAGACTCACAGCTCTATCATCCTCGCTTATAGAGAGGTGAGCAAGAAGTACACGATCGTAGGATGGTTCGGTGCACTCGCTCCATTCTTCATACTAGGATTCTATTCATATCTAGGTGGATATTGTCTGAAGTACACCATAGCGAATCTCGGAGATTTATTCGGCGCAAGCTGGGGTGTAAACGGTGTATCTGGCCCTGAGTACTTTGCAAGACTATCAGCAGACCAGACCCAGTCAGCAATTTATACAGCTATATTCCTTGTTTTAACAATAATAGTTGTTGCACGTGGTCTATCTGAAGGAATAGAAAAATTCAACAAGGTAGCTATGCCTGCACTTTTCGTAATGCTAGTTGTTATCATCATCAGAAGTGTAACACTTCCTGGTGCTTCTGCAGGTCTCTCATTCCTGTTTAAGCCTAACTTCGAAGTGTTTAAGGGTACAGGCTGGATAACAGTTCTTGCTGCAGCTGGCGGTCAGGTATTCTTCTCGCTATCACTAGGTATGGGTATCCTTGTAACATACGGATCATACATGAAGAAGGATCAGAACATAGAGAAGAGCAGCTTGGTTATACCTTTTGCCGACACAGTAATCGCACTTATGGCTGGTCTCGCTATCATGCCTGCAGTATTCGCAAGCGGACAGAGCCCTCAGGGTGGTGCAGGTCTTCTGTATATGACTCTACAGACAGTATTTAATGGCATGGGTAAGCTTGGTCCTATATTTGGTGTTCTGTTCTATGGACTCGTAGTAATAGCAGCTATCACATCGTCTATGTCAGTACTCGAAGCAATCATCGGTTCGTTCATCGACTACGGTCTCAAGAAGGGCTATGGAAATCAGCGTAAGAAGCTCGCTTGGGGCTTCGGACTAGTTTGCCTCTGCATGGGATTACTCGTTGCATACGATGGTCTTGGAAAGTATCTTCCTCCTATGTTCGGAAATTCAGCTGGTTAGATGGTTTCGACCTCCTTGCAGAAGGTGTGCTGATGCCAATAGGTGCATTCATAACTACTATCATATTTGGCTGGATTCACCCAGATATGCTTCCTGAAGAAGTACATATCGGTTCTGAGTTTAAGTCTGAGAAGTTCTACAGATTCTGCCTCAAGTGGGTTGCACCTGTATTCACATTCTTCATACTTATAGGTCAGCTTAATACATTCTTCGGATTAAAGCTATTCTAAGCTATATATTTTAATTGAATTTTAGACATCCGTTTCGGTAAATTAAATAAAAAATATAAAACGACCTTCAGCATGAGCTGAGGGTCGTTTTTTAGGGTTATAGAACAAAACGTGTTGTTCGCTAGTGCCAATAATTTTGTCATATAACCCTTAATTACCGAATTGCCTGTTACCCGCCAATTCCATAGATATCTCTTTCAACAATATGCCTTATATGCAGCTTATATCTTTTAGCTACACTTCTAGCAAACCTTCTTATATCTCGCATGTACTGTGATTGCTTCGAATCCGCTTCTCGCTTTGTTAAAGGTTACATGTTCGTCTGCCATACGCCTTTCGCGTCCAAACCTATACTTGTTGTTAACCTTTATGTCCGCAATCCCATGGTACAAATTCGCCCTTTCCCTGTACAGGTTGTAGACACCTTTCCCTTGGCTTAGTGGCCTGTTCTTAGTAGCAAGGAGGTTTGTCGGTCTATCAATATATATAACTAGGCTATTCTCACGAATTATTTCTCTATTGGTGTCCTTTAAGATAGATCCTCCGCCAGTTGCAATTACCTGGTGGTTTCTAGCGCATACTTCTCGAAGCTTTTTGCTCTCTAGATTTCTAAATGCTTCGACTCCAGATTTCTCAATTATCCGATTTATCGCACACCCTTCCTCATGTGCAACCGCTCTATCTATATCAATAAATTTGCGTTTCATAGCAAGCGCTACTTGTCTTGATATAGATGATTTGCCACTACCGGGCATTCCAACTGTCACCAGATTGAGCTGTTCTCTAAGAAGCCTCTCCATGACAGATGCTGCGAGCGAATAATCCGGCTCCATATCTCTGCCTTCCCAGATGTCTTTTGCATATATGCCCTGCCATATGAGCATTCCGAGCCCGCCAATAGTTTTTACCCCTGCTAATTCTGCATCCTGCATAAACTTCGTTCTATGAGGATTGTATATGAGATCAACTGCCATCTCAGTTTGCTTTAGGCATTCCCAGTTTATATCATAAGCATCTAGCGGAGACTTGCCATTATCTGGGAACATACCAACCGGTGTAGCATTGATTATGATCTCTGCATCTCGCCAATCGCTATCTTCGTAATTATATATTTCACTTAGCTTTTGCGAGTTACCAATCTCCTCTACCTGTACTAAACTATCTGCTTTATCTCGGTTTCTAGAAACTCTTATAATTTCATCAGCACCTAACTTTCATAGCATATACAGCAGATAAAGATGCCCCACCAGTTCCCAGTATCGCAACTTTTTTTCCTGTTACAGCCTCTGTTTTAAACAGCTTCATAAGGCCAAGATAATCAGTATTAAAGCCCTTGAGTTTTCCATCTGGCATAACCTTTACTGTATTTACAGCCTGTATAGCCAGTGCCTCTTCAGATAGCTCATCAAGATGTTCAATCACGATTTCCTTATACGGGTTAGTTATATTGAAGCCGTAAAAGCCCGCCATATGCAGGACTTCTCCTAGCCTTGAACTATCTCGCAGTTCAATTAGTTTATATTCGTAGCCACCTATTAATCCATGTAGCTTCTTCGACAAGCTGTGGCTAACTCTGCCTCCAATCAGCCCATATTTCTTCTCTTCTATGAATACACCTTGACCGCTCGCCTGCTTCTCACCGAGCGTGGCAAGTAGCTTCATAAGGTCTGCTTCAACACTATTTCTCATAAGCAATCTCTCTGATATTCTTTGCGGTGCTTGCTATCTCATCAAACTGCTCTGGTGTAACTGCCTGTGCACCATCTGATAACGCATTCTGTGGCTCCTGATGAACCTCTACGATCAGTCCATCAGCACCTGCTGCTACAGCTGCTAGAGAGGCCGGTCTAACGAGAGAGGATTTCCCAGTCGAGTGGCTCGGGTCTGCAATCACGGGTAGATGCGTCAGTTCATGAAGCGCCGGAATAGCGTTTATATCTAGAGTATTTCTCGTATAGTTCTCAAAGCTTCTTATTCCGCGCTCGCAGAGGATAACCTTGCCATTCCCCTCAGCTAGTATATACTCTGCCGCGAGCAGTAAGTCCTCATATGTCGAAGCATATCCGCGCTTCAAAAGAACCGCCTTATCTGTACGTCCAACTGCTTTAAGCAGACTAAAATTCTGCATATTACGCGATCCAATCTGCAGGATATCTATGTCTCTGAACAGTTCTATATCCTTGGAATCCACAATCTCGCTAACAACAGGCATACCAGTAAGTTCCTTTGCCTTGAATAGAATCTCTATGCCCTCTTTGCCAATCCCCTGAAAATCATATGGTGATGTTCTAGGCTTAAATGCGCCTCCTCGAAGAATGCTCGCCCCAGATGCTTTGACTTTCTGTGCAAGCTCAAAAAGTGCAGTCTCCGATTCTACTGCACAAGGTCCCGCGATAAGCGTAAGCCCCTCTCCGATAGTGACGTCCCCTACTCTTATTATGGTATTCTCAGGGTGGTTCTCCCTACTTGCCAATTTAAATGGAATATTTGTAATGTAATTCTCCATCGTACCGCCTGATACATTCTATATATAAAAAATGGAAATCTAAGCGACTTCCATTTCAGTTACCATATTACATCCAAAAGCTTACGCATCCGGACCTGTCTCATCCACAGCTGATTCCTCTGCTTCAGCATCACTCTGAACCTCATCGCTTGTCTCTACCTGAGCTGCCTCGGAAGCCACAGCAGTCTCACAGTTAATATCTAGTTCAAAGTTTTCAAATGCTGGCACCTCTTCATCGTGTTCATCGCTTCTCTTGTAAGTGATGAGCCCTTCTGCAATCTCGTTAGTCGCTAGGCTCACAGGTCTCTCTGCTTCAACATCTGTAAGAACCGGCTTGCCGTCAATGATATCTCTAGCTCTCTTTGCCGTCAGCACAACCAATGTGTATCTGCTGTCTGTTAGCTTGTTGAGCTCGTTAATTGCTGGATATAGCATCATGATGAATTTCCTCCTAGATTTCCTCCTAGATTTCCTTCTCGTATTCTCTAACGATTGGCATTATCTTGTTCGGTACACGTCTTCTCTCTGCCATAATTATGGCCTTGAGATCATACACTGCATCGTCAAGCTCATCGTTGACCACATAGTAGTCATACTCACCAATCAATTTTATCTCATTAATTGCCTCGTTAAATCTCTTATCGATTACTTCTTCGGTTTCGGTGTCTCGATCTATAATCCGCTGGCGAAGCGTTGTGAGGTCTGGTGGTAAAACGAACACAAGCACAGCTTGCTCCGGCATCTTCTTCTTTATCTGCAGTCCACCTTGAACATCAATCTCTAGTATGACGTCTCTGCCTCTTTCGAGCTGTTTAATTACCATGTCCTTAGGCGTTCCATAAATATTATCAAACACTCTCGCATACTCGAGCATCCCGCCATTAGCAATTTTCTCTTCGAACTCATCTACTGTAACGAAGTAATAGTCTTTACCGTCTATTTCACCTGGCCTTGGCGCCCTAGTCGTCATCGAAGTTGAAATCGAAATATCTACTGACTCAAGCAATTTCTTACAAATAGTGCCCTTGCCTGCACCCGACGGTCCCGATATAACAAAGAGTCTACCGTCATTGTGACTCGACTTTCCCATCATTGTCTCCTGTACTGAATATTTGGCTAATATTATACCATAAAAACACTTCTCGCTCTAGATACCATAATATCTTTTCCGAGACCGTTCCCTTTATTCGATATTCTGAACCTGCTCACGTATTTTCTCTATCTCAGCTTTGAGCTCTAGCATCCATGATGTAATATCCATATCATTTGACTTGGAGCCTATAGTATTAGCCTCTCTATTCATCTCCTGAACGAGGAAGTCAATCTTCTTGCCAACAGTCTCTTCATCGCCATTTATGAAAGTCCTGAGCTGGTCTATGTGACTGCCGAGCCTCACGATTTCTTCTGTTATATTCGCCTTATCAGCGAAAATAGCCGCCTCGAGCGCAAGTCTGTCCTCTGGAACCTCCACACTTCCATCTAGAAGCTCGGCAATTCTCGCTTTTAGCTTCTCCTTGTATTCCCTTTCAATCTTAGGCGCTCGCACTGCTATAAGATTCTTGGTATTTTCAATGATATCAGCTCTTTTGAGTATATCTAGAGCCAGTTTTTCTCCCTCAACCGTTCTCATCGCGCTAATGCCTTCGAGAGCTTCCTTGAGAGCCGCCATCAACTCTCTTGTAAATTCCTCTTCATCATCCGCAGCCGGTACGGTGGTCAGCACATCTGTCATCCCAGCGAGGAGGCTTAGTGGCACCTGCCCATCACCAGAAAGTTCAAAGCTCTGACTCAGTTCAGTGAGCGCATCGTAATAGCGCTTTGCCACTTCTAGATTGAGATTTACATCTGTTTCACTCTTGCCAAAATTATCTATGGACACACCGATTTCAATTTTCCCACGCCTCATGACTTCCTTTGCTGCCGCTTTTATTTTCTCTTCTGCAAAAGAGTATTTTCTAGGCATCTTTACGGTTATATCGCAGTATCTGTGATTTACAGCTTTAACCTCTACGGTTATACTTCTCTGGTTATCACTATATATGCCTCTACCGTAGCCTGTCATGCTTCTTACCATGTGTCCACCTCCTTGTGTTTAACCAATTTATTATATCCTTTACGCACTTTAAAGTAAACAATTAACGATTTAGTCGCTAATGTTCCAGAAATATGAATTATGTTAGAAAATCTATAAAACCCCATGGTAACTTGCATATGAAATCATCATCAAATCCTCGATGAGCAAAGTCTACGTAGCTTGAAAAATGCGAACCTCCGTGATATGCTATTTAGCATCGTGTCGGCATCAGAGCTGATTTTTCTGATGCCAGAAAGGAATACGAATTGGCATTTGACGGCATCATCACATCTGCGATAGCCACAGAGCTGTCGAACACCATTATGCTAGGTAAGATTGAGAAAATCTACCAGCCAACTGGCGAAGATTTATTAATACAGATTCATACAAGAGAAGGCAATGTAAAGCTCCTCGCATCTTGCGGCAGCCAGTCGGCGCGCATATGCCTCACTGAGGACAAGTACAGTAACCCGATGCAGCCTCCTAACTTTGCATGCTAATGCGAAAGCACATTCAAGGAGGACGCATAACAGCGATTAGGCAGCAAGCCTCTGAACGAATCATTGAGATAGACATTGAAGCTCAGACAGAGCTCGGTTTCACCACATCCAAGAGACTCATAGTTGAGATTATGGGCAAGCACAGCAACATAATTCTCATCGATATCGAATCCGGCAAAATCATAGATTCTATCAAGAGAATTTCCATAGATGTAAATAGGTATAGGCAGCTGCTTCCAGGCGTTATATACGTGTATCCGCCGAAGCAAGACAAGACGCCATTTAAATCAGCATCAACAGAAGACTTTGTTAACAGCGAAGGTGTGATTCTTAGCGAAAAACTAATCATGAACCGCATATCGGGAATTTCTCCAGCCATCGCTAGAGAGCTCCTTTCTTCTAAAGAGCCTGCAGCTCGTCTAGCTGAGATTGTTGAATCTGCGGAGACTGGTTCATTTACACCTACTATCTATTTTGACGATGATGATGCGCCTCGCGAATTTCACATAACGGATTTGTCGGAATACTGCGGGCTTAGGCAAGAGACATTTGACAGCCTTAGCAGCTGCATTGAATTCTACTATCAACACCGCGCAAGTACTAATATAATCAAGCAGAAATCAGTACCTTTACACAAGATTGTGAAATCGGCGCTGGACAAGGCATTACTCAAGAAAAAGAGACTATCCGAGGACCTGCTGAAGGCCGAGAACTCCGATAAGTATCGCCTGTACGGCGAGCTCTTGACAGCTAACATCCATCTGATTCAGGCTGGCGCCCGCTCTGTAGAGGTTGTAAATTACTACGATGGTTCTAATATAACTATTCCGCTTTCAGAGAAACTTTCTGGAGCTAAGAATGCACAGCAATACTTCAAGAAGTATTCGAAGGCTAGAACAGCCATCAAGGAGAAGGCAGTTCAGCTTGAAGAGGTTGAGGCTGACATAACATATCTTGATAGCGTAATGCAGAGCCTTGAGGCAGCAAGCACTGAAGGTGAGCTTGATCAGATTAAAGAAGAATTAGTAGAGACTGGTTACATCAGGTACCGAAGTAAGCCGGGTCATAAACGAAACAAACAAAAGCAAGCACCACTCGAATATAGACTGTCTGATGGACACCATGTATTCGTCGGTAGAAACAACAAGGAAAACGACCAGCTGACCACCAAAACCGCTAGTCGTACCGATATATGGTTTCATACCAAAGAAATTCCTGGTTCACACGTGATTCTCGTAACTGAGTCAGGTGAGTCACTTCAGGATATTACAGCCGAGACCATATACGAGGCTGCTTCCATAGCTGCCTATCACAGCAAGGGTAAGGACAGCGACAACGTACCGGTCGACTACACGCTAGTAAAGTATGTCAAGAAGCCAAGTGGCGCAAAGCCAGGAATGGTGATTTTCACGCATAATTCTACGGTTTATGTCACGCCGAAGCTACCTGGTAGTGCCACCAAGGACTAGCTTTTCGTATCTAAATTTTTTCAATGCAGAAAATACAAAATGCATTATCATCCTGATAATGCATTACAAACATAGAACCGAAAAGGAGCTAAGCACTTTATCACAGTGATAGCTCCCTTTTGTTTATTATTTTTCTTTGTAGCAGATAACATATGCCTTTATGAAGTCGCTTCCTTCAACAATGCTTAGAGGAACACTTGCTACAGCTTCATCTGTATCGCCATTATAGTACTGCTCCCTCTCTTCAGGAGAATACATATACATAGCTGCTGAATAAGTGCAGCCTCCCTCTAAATCAAGTTCAAACTCAACATCATCTGACTTAACATTTATAGTCTTGTTTAATCTATTATCTGTAGTCTGATATATACCGGAGATTGTGTACCTTCCTGGCTCAAGTGCAACCACTTTCAAGATACTCTCCTGTTATAGGGTTATAAGTGGAAATATCCTGTCCATTGATTTTAATCTTCTTGCAGTGCAGATGAACTATAGCATTATTGCTATTTTCGCTTACAAAACTTGCATTGTTCTTCTTTTTCTTGCTGTAAAAAGCCATAAATGCAGCAAATAGCACCACCCACAGACCTATAAATACTCCAACAATTAACATAGTCGCCTCCTATAATTACTGTTAATAAATTACTTTTCTATTTTTATCAAAAAAATAGAAAAAGTAAAATCTTTTTAAATGTCTTTAAGCTCTAATTGGTTTTAATTCATATTTTTCACTGAACTGAGATTTTGAATTTAATACTTTCTTGGATTTATCTCTTTCTCTTCGGGTTTTAAAAGCATGAAAAAATGCCGCGAATTATCGCGGCATTTGGAAAGATCAATTAAATGGCGGAATTTCTCTCATGAGATTTTTAACCCCTTTTATATTTAAACCCTTTTAGTTAGATACATCTAACCACTTTTCGATGTCATCATATCATAAGATGTTCTGTTTAGCAATAGCTATAAAGTGATTAAGCTGCCATGCTTAATCACTTATAGTTTTTTTCTTTTTATTTATATTGCTAGTAGCTTTGATCCCATTGTTACGTTTCTTGCTGGAACCCCTACGACTTCTTGATTGTTGCCTTATAATGCCCCTTGCTTCCTTCTCCTTGCGGCGCTTAGTCTTCTCCTTCATGACAGAAAAGCCGAATCTCCCCATATCCTGATCATCAAGTCCATAGTAGCCACCATGATTGAAAGCTATAAGATTCATACGTCCGAAGTCATAGCTACCGTTCTCATTCACAAATTCAGCACTTATATGCGCGTCTACGACTTCAGCTATGAACATGTCGTGAGTGGGGTACTCTCTAACTTCCAGAACCTTGCACTCAAGGTTAATTGGTGATTCTGCAATCATCGGAGTATCATTGGTCACTCCAGGGATCAGTGTAAGACCGAGTTCGCCTACCTTGTCGATATTACGTCCAGATCTCACCCCAGCAAAATCAGTTGCTCTTGCGAGCTTCTCAGTGGTAAGGTTTATTACGAACTCTCCATTCTCTGAAATCATCGCATGACTGTACCTTGATTTTCTTACAGAAATGTACAGAATAGCAGGGTCAGAATTAATAATTCCAGTCCAAGCAATCGTGATGATATTCTTCTTCTCTGCATTACCAGCAGTCACCATAACAGCTGGTAACGGATAAAGCAGGGTTCCTGGCTTTATCTTGATTTTCTCGTTATTGCTCATTTATTCTCCGTATCATCTAGTTTATCAAGCACATCTTGAAAATACTCAGGTATCGCACTAGAAAATTCCATGTACTCTCCAGTCCTAGGATGTACGAACCCTAGCTGCCTGGCGTGAAGGAGCTGCCCATTCAGTCCAAATGGCTGCTTCTTCGGTCCATATAGTGTATCCCCAACAAGTGGATGCTTAATGGAAGCCATATGAACCCTAATCTGATGTGTGCGCCCTGTCTCAAGCCTTGCGGCTACAAGAGTGTATTTACCGTAACGCTTCAGTACTCTAATATGCGTGACCGCATCTCTTGAGCCTATTCCATTAACAGCCTTTCTGAGTCTATTGATATCATCACGACCGATTGGTACATCTATGGTAAGCTTATCCTTCTTGATATTATCAAAGACTAGCGCTATGTATTCTCTAGTAACTGAATGCTCCTTGAGCTGCGCGGCAAGCGACTCGTGGGCACTGTCATTTTTGGCTATCATCAGAAGCCCGCTCGTATCTTTATCGATTCTGTGGACGATTCCTGGTCTTATTGCTCCATTTATGGACGAGAGCGAATCTCCACAGTGATACATTATAGCATTGACGAGCGTGCCACTAGGATTTCCGATAGCCGGATGTACAACCATGCCGCGCGGCTTTTCAACCACTATTACATCCTCATCTTCATATATTATATCTATTGGGATATCTTCAGGGGCAGCTCCGATTGGCTTCGCCTCTGGAATGGATATCATGATGGTATCGCCTGCCTTAATTTTGTACTTTTTAGCTACTTTCTTGCCAGAGACGCTGACTAGACCGTCCTCGATGAGGTTCTGAGCATAGCTCCTCGAGAGGTCGGTCACTTCGCCTATATAGGCATCAAGTCTCTTACCCTTGTCGGCTTCTGACGGGGTAAGAGTCTTGACCTCTGCAGTTCGCACCTCTGGAATTTCACTAGCTTGCGCTCCGAAACCTTCACCAATATCGTCATCGCTTTCGATGTCGCCATCTTCGGTATAATCCATCTCAGTTTGAGTAAAAACTTCAGCTTCAGTTTCTTTGCATATAATTTTTTCTAGCTTATCATCCCCATCACGAAGTCTATTAGCTTTTATATCCTGTCTTGGCTTAAGCATCTTTCCTGTCTCCAATTATTACCCACAGTATCAAAACTGCACATCCGACCGTTACGCAGATATCAGCAACATTAAATACAGGGAAACTTCCCACTGAAATCATATCCGTCACAAAACCCATGACGGTTCTATCAATGAGGTTCCCAATGCCTCCAGACATTATCAGAAGTACACCAAGCTCTGCGAGCCTCTCTTTTTTCTTTCTGAGGTGCAATAAGAACATCACCCCTACTATCATTGTTATTACAGGCAAAATTACTGTGATGAGCTGCGAGTTCTGGAATAAGCTAAAAGCAGCTCCCCGATTCTGGACGTATGTAAAGTCTAATACGCCACGGAAAACGGGGAGCGTTTCTCCAATCTCCATGCGGCTTCTCACAGCGAATTTAGTAATCTGATCTATAATCAGCAGCCCACTCGCTATAATTACCAGCATCATGAATCTTCTCTATTCTACTTAAGGATAATAGTGTCGTCGATTGAACCCTGCTCTTTAGCGAGGTTCTTGAGGCTCTCACTGAGGTCTGAAACTGTAGCCTTTTCAGTCTTCTCCTCAGCTTTCTCCTCTTTCTTCTTGATAACGAGAGTATCCTGAGTAACTGCAGCCGCATCTCCGCCAAATGGAGTCTTGAGCTCCTTATCAATATCAGGAATGTCGCTTCTATCTAGGTCAGGAAGAATGCCATACTCGTCGTTATCCAGCTTCTCCATCTCTAGCTTAAGCATAGCTCTGTAATTTCCTCTCAGTCTCTCAACCTTCTGCTTAAGCACGAGGTGCTCATCATTGAGCTTCTTCACAGTAGTCTTCGCTTCTAGAAGCATACTCTCGGCCTCTAGCTCGGCATCTCTCATCATGAGCTCAGCTCTTCTCTCAGCACTTGCAGAGATATCTGCCATAAGTCTCTTAGCTGTCTCTAGAGTATCAAGCATTGCTGTGTCAGACTTCTGCGACTCCTCAAGCTGTTTCTCGAGAAACTTAATCTTATGAGCCATATTTCTATTGTCGTTAAGAACCTTCTCGTAGTCGACAATGATAAGATCTAGAAATTCGTCAACCTCTCTTGAGTTATATCCTTTTTTGTCACGAGTAAAATCTTTCTTATCGATATCTATTGGCATTATCATAGTATCGGTACCTTCCCTTCTATTTCTCTCTTAATCAAATATGATCATGGCTTTCGCCTAAAAAACATTCGTTATCAGCCTTGTAGCTAGCACCTGGAAAACTCTGATTAGCAAAAATGCAATCATCGGTGCCCAATCTAATCCCATCTGCACGTGGCCATTCTTATGTAAGATCTTTCTTATCGGATCGACAAGCGGACTTGTAAGTTGGGTTCCCATCTGATATAAGCCTCTCATGAACTCACTAGTTCCTGCAAACCAGCTTAAAACCGCCGTCACTACAAGCATCATCTGTAGTATTGAGCAAAACCACGTGATGGCCCTTATCAGAACTAAATCCATCGACTACCTCCAAGGGCTGCTTTTCTCACCAAGCTGTCCGCCTTCAGCGCTTTCGCGATTAACCTTAGCTGCTATATCAACATTAGCAGGTGCAAATATAAATATGTTAGATGTCACTCTCTGAACATTTCCATTAAGTGCGTATGTTGCGCCACTAAGGAAATCGAACATCTTGCGAGCCAGTTCAGTCTCAACATGTTCTAGGTTAATAATCACAGGCTTTCTCGACTTAAGATTATCCACGAGCTTGGTACACTCGTCAAAATTCTTAGGCTCGATTACGAGCATCTTGAAAGGACCAGAACCATTCATCGAATAAGCTTTATTCTGTGGTCCCTTTGAAATTAGTGGCTCAATCTTATCATAAGCCGCATCTGACTTGTGAATACCGGTCTCTGGACGAGATTGGCTCATTGGAGCGACTGGCTTCTCGTCACCTCTCATCTTGTCCATTTCTTCAGCGATTTCATCTTCTGAAACTTCGATTTCGTCCTCTGACTCCATACCGATTGCCGCTTTAAGAGCATCCTTAAAACCCATGACTCTTTCCTCCATTTACGTCAATTTAATATCCATACTATTATATGCTTAATTTTCATAGTTCAATGAAAACTACGTGAGATTTCTCACCTATATCATCTTATTTTACCACATTAACGGTAATCGCGCTGTCCAAAAATTGAACTTCCTACTCTTACAATAGTAGAACCTTCCTCAATTGCGATTTCAAAGTCTGCAGACATTCCCATCGACAGTGTGTCGATATCTGCTCGGTCCTTCGGAAACTCTAATTCCTTGAGTTCCTCAAAAATCACTTTCGCCTCCCTAAAGTATTTACGAGAATCCTCTGGGTCATCTGCCCTAGGCGGAATGCACATAATACCGCGAACTCGCACAGACTCGCATTCAGACACAATACTCTCTATGAGCTCCTGAACTTCTCCTTTGGAGATTCCTGTTTTAGACTCCTCTTCAGCAAGATTAATCTCAATCAGAACATCCATTACGACACCAGCTGTCGCTGCTCTCTTATTGATTTCTCTTGCAAGCTTTAGCGAGTCGACCGAATGAATCATGGTCACCTTGTCGATTATCTGCCTAACCTTGTTAGTCTGTAGATGACCAATGAGATGCCACCTCTCTGGATGGACTTCATCATATTTGCTCAGTAATTCCTGAACCTTGTTCTCACCAAAGTCAGTAGCCCCTGCATCGATGGCTTCCCTGAGTTCATCTGGCTCATGTTTCTTCGTTACAGCCATGAGCATTACATCCTTCGGATTACGCCCCGAGCGCTTTGCAGCCGCATCCTTGCGTTTCAATATTTCTAAGTAATTGTCCCGAACACTCATTATTTGCTAACATCCTTTGCATTTTTTATATCGCGTCTGCTAGGCGATTTAACAACTTCATCATAAGTGCTAATCGTCTTGACATAATTACCTTTGCTATCCATGAATATATCTTCATACACGGTGGCTTTTTCACCATTATCAGCTTTTATGCTGATTGCCTTGAACTTCAGCCTACCGATTTTATCCTTGGTAATAACACCTTTTCTGCCATCTTTCTTGACAATGCTCTTAGTCAAAATCACGACGCCGTCTGAACTTGCTGCCGTAACATTAGCTTTCTCAAATCTACCTGTAGTAAAACCGTCAAAATATTGTCTGCATCTAAGGATTATGCGCGTACTCTTCCCTTTCCTTTGTGGAGACCAACAACAACCGCATTCATATTCTTATTAGCAATGGAAATATTGACATTTTGCCCTTTAGCATAGTGGTTGGCCGTCTCTGAATCCGCATAAAAAATATACCACCAGCTACCATTTTCGATTACCTTGAAAACAGGATCACCCTTAGCTACTTTCCCGTCAGGTAGTTCATTAATTTTTGACTTTCCAAGCTTTTCAAATTCGCTCTCTGACATGTTAAAAATATTATCTGAGTTAAGGTATTCAAGTCCGTCCAGCTTATAGATGATATAACCTGGATGTTCGGTGTTTCCACTATCAGTGCTTATAGCCGCATCTTCCTTCTTCATCTTCTTAAGAAGAGAATCATACTTATCGCTAGAACTACTAGCTCCTTCTCCAGAGATCTTGACAACTTTAGTGTTTCCCTTTACCAGTTCACCTTCAGTAACTGTGCGCTTAACAGTCCCTGCTTTTCCAGCTGTGTAAACAGTCTCATTTCTCACTATGTAGCCTTCTGTCTCGTCTTTAACTTCAACGTTTCCGTACTTAGCTACATAGGATCTATCAAAAAGACCTGCAACCGAAGGCAGCACATATACGATTACCAAAACGGTAATCAATGCAATCACATATATCGCTCCCCAGAACATAGTCTTTTTTTTCTTCATCATTCACACCTCTACAGAATGATTTTACACGAAACAGCGTGCTATAACAATGCTTTATCAGCAGCTAATCCCTAATCAAAGACTCGATTAAGAGTCGTTCTTTCTTAGAGTAAGCCTTTTCATCCGCTCTAAATTTCTCAACGAATTTCTGCCACATATCCGGTCTTCTTTCTTTCGTCAATCTCATGGCTTGTTCAAATCTCCAGAGACCGATTTTCTTGTGGTCGCCGCTGAGCAGAACCTCTGGAACTTCACCCTCTTCCATGGTCCTAGGTCTTGTATACTGAGGGTATTCTAGAAGTCCCGAATAGATTGATTCCTCTAGCACTGACTCGTCTGATGCCAGCACGCCCGGAATAAATCTGGCAACCGCATCTACTAGCACCATCGCGGGCAGCTCTCCGCCCGTCAGCACATAGTCACCAATCGAAATCTCCTCGGCGGAGAGCTCGGTGAGGGCTCGCTCATCAACGCCCTCATAGTGCCCGCATAGGATTGTGAGCTCGCCCTCACCAGCAAGCTCTTCAGCAGTCTCCTGAGAGAGCTTGCGCCCGCGAGGCGACATGTAGATAGTTCTGCCTGCGAACTCATTCTGCCTATAACAAGAAATAATAGGCTGAACCTGCATAAGCATGCCTGCGCCACCTCCAAAAGGCGTGTCGTCGACGCGGCAGTGCTTATCCTCAGTATAATCCCTTATATTAACAATATTTAACTCGATAATTCCATTATCGGCAGCCCTTCCAATCATGCTTGACCTAATCGGTTCAAACATCTCTGGAAAGAGGGTCATAATATTAATTTTCATCTACTACATTCTCTATCTATTATTAAATTAACCCTGGAATAAGCGTGATATCAATAGTGCCATCTTCCAGCGAAACTTCCTTTATAAAAGCATCAACGTATGGAATTAACACCTTTCTGCTATCCTCAGCTAGAACCACCTCTAGTAATGTCTGAGATGGATTATCAATCATATCATTTACATCCCCGATGATTTCCCCACTCTCAGAATCGCGAGCACGTAGCCCGATTAAATCACGGTAATAGTAGTGTCCTGGCTCAAGTTCAGCAAGTTCACTTTCTGGTATGTAAAGTTCTGCACCTGTTAACTTTTCAGCTGCAGTCCTATCTGCAACATTATAGAACTTCACTACAGGCCTTCCCTTTTGGTACCTTATGCTCTTAACCTCGAGCTCTATTGACCCATCTACTCCATAAACTGCATTATCTCCTCCAAGCTCTCTGTATTTCTTGCCATCTACAAGCAGAACCGCCCCTTCATAGAGATTTTCGGATTCCTCCGCATAGAGACGTACCTTGGTCTCCCCCTTTAGGCCAACTGCAGCTCCCACTTTTCCAACACTAACCATTGTATTGTCTTTGCTAGTGACATATTCTCCTCCTTGGATGCACTCACACCCTCTATCCACACTAAAAATCCATTTTCCTCATTATAGAAAATAAGCATGCGTGAGCCACGCATGCCTTGATAATGATAATTGCCCGAGTCGCGCTATTCTTCAACGATATCAACAGTGACTCTCTTGTTCTCTTTGATTGCGGCTGCCTTCACAACAGTTCTAATTGCTTTGGCAATGCGTCCCTGTTTGCCTATGATCTTACCCATGTCTTCTTTTGCAACGCTGAGTTTAATCACTATCTCGTTGCCGTTCACTTCTTCAGTCACGACAACATCGGCAGGCCTTGATACTAGTGCTTTGGCAATTGATTCAACTAAGCCGGCCATTATCTCTTCCTTCCTACTTCAAGCAACCCGACTTCTTGAGCAGCGCTCTTACAGTGTCGGTAGGCTGTGCTCCGTTAGCAAGCCACTTCTGTGCAGCCTCGTTATCGATATTGATCTCTGCTGGATCGCTCAAGAGGATTGTATGTACCAATCTCCTCGATAAATCTTCCGTTTCTTGGAGTTCTTGAATCTGCAACTACTACTCTGTAGAAAGGCTTCTTGTGAGCTCCCATTCTCTTTAATCTGATCTTAACCATTTGTTCCTCCTGATTATCTTAAAAATATAATATTTATGCTTAACAAATAAATTTGTTATAAGCTAACCCATTAGTCCTCTAAAAAGCTTATTCTTCTTAAGTGCCGCCGGATTATTAAACTTTTTCATCATCGACTTCATCTCATCAAACTGCTTGATAAGTTGGTTGATGCTCTGCACCGTCTGGCCGCTTCCAGCCGCGATACGTTTTCTCCTACTCGCGTTTAAAATGTTTGGATTCTCACGCTCTGCATTGGTCATCGATTGGATAATCGCCTTCATTCTATCGAGGTCTTTCTTACCCTTCTCGAAATCAATCTGTTTCTTATCAGCTGCTGAGATTCCTGGAATCATATCGATAAGCTTCGCAATTCCGCCCATCTTGCTGATCTGTCCCATCTGCTCTAGGAAATCATTGAGGTCGAATTGATTCTTCCTAAACTTCGCTTCCATTCTTGCAGCTTCTTCTTCGGTGTAAGCATTTTCAGCCTGTTCGATGAGGCTCATGACATCGCCCATTCCGAGAATTCTCGAAGCTATCCTGTCTGGGTGGAATGGTTCGAGAGCATTATACTTCTCACCAGTACCCATGAACTTAATTGGCTTGCCAGTCACCATCTTTGTTGATAGTGCAGCACCTCCGCGGGAATCTCCATCCATCTTGGTCATGATTATGCCATCTATGCCGAGCTTCTCATTGAACCCCTCTGCGATGTTAACCGCATCCTGACCTGTGAGTGCGTCAACCGCGAGTAGAATCTCGTGGGGTCTAATTCCCTTCTTCAGCTGAACCAGCTCTTCCATTAGCGCTTCATCTATCTGCAAACGTCCTGCCGTATCGACAATCAGAACGTTACATCCCTTACGCTGAGCTTCTTCTAAAGCAGCCTTAGCGATAACTAGTGGCTCATTCGACTCCCTCATGGTAAACACTGGAGTATTTACAGCCTTACCAACTACCTCTAGCTGATCTATAGCTGCTGGTCTATACACGTCGCAGGCGCAGAGCATCGGCTTCTTGCCGTTCTGCTTCAGCCACGCTGCCAGCTTTCCGCAGGTTGTTGTCTTACCAGTACCCTGGAGACCAACCATCATATAAACCGTAAATCCACTTGGTGAAAAGGTGAGCTTACTGTTCGCACCACCCATCATGTCTACAAGCTCTTCCTTCACGATCTTGAGCACCTGCTGTCCTGGGGTAAGACTCTTGAGTACATCTGCACCCATCGCCTTCTCCTTAATAGTAGCAACAAACTGCTTTACAACCTTGAAGTTAACATCAGCCTCGAGTAACGCCAGCTTTACCTCGCGCATCGCTGCATCGATGTCCTTCTCGCTTACAACGCCTTTGCCTCGTAGATTTCGAAATGTTTCTTGTAATTTTTCCGATAAACCTTCGAATGCCATATCTTATCTTATCTCTCCATATATGAAGGCTCTTATAGACCCAGAGCCTTATGCATAAATTCATTCATCTTTGAAAGTGCTCCGCGAAGCTCTTCCGCATCATCCACCGAACTCATGCTTTCCAGCAGGTTATCAGCTTCAAAGATCAGAGCATTATTAGCCTTCCACTCCGCAACGAGCCCTAATGCAGCTTCGTACTTCTCAAGGCTACTCTCTGCTTTCTTGAGCGCGTAGTGAACTCCTTGCCTACTGAGCCCGAGTTCTTCTGCGATCTCTGTCAGCGACAGATTATCCTCATGATAGAGATCCATAATCTCGCGCTTGTTCTCATCTAGAAGATTGCCATAAAGTCGTACATCAAGCTCGCATATTCAACATTGTCTATATTTTCTTTCATACTGTAAGAATATAACACAAGCGAAAAGTGCTGTCAAGCATTTCTCTTGACAGCAACCTATCTCTTTTGATTTATCTACTCTCTTCTGTTCCTATTTACGAAACTCTCACATCATTTGCCAAACGCACTTCTCTATGAGATCTCAGCGCTTCGAGATCTTCTACAGAATACTCTACCGCGATATCTAGATGTTTACCAAACTGCTCTCCGTACTTCCTCTTGTTTAGTGCAAAGAATATTGCTCCCATCAGGGCCCATCCGCCGGCCATCAGCCACTCCTGTACCTTAAGCGTACTTCCCGATCCTGGAATCAGGTACATCGAGACCATTCCTCCAGATAGGACAGTCGCCATAATACCTACAAACTTATAGTGCTTTACTCGGTAAGGTCTTGGCATATCTGGCGCTTTCCGTCTTAGTATTAGGAAAGAAATTGACACCATGCAGTAAGCTAGACAGCACCCGAGATTGCCTGCATCACATATCCACACGAGCATCTGTCTACCCGCAAGAGGAGCGAGCATCGATATAACTCCGATTAATAGCAGTGCATTTACAGGTGTCTTATACTTATGATGCAGCTTTGCGAACAACTTTGGTATCATGTTCGAATCAGCCATCGAGTACATCGCACGGCTTCCACCGATCATAAACGAGTTCCAGCTAGTTACGATCCCGCACAGACCACCGATGATAACTACATCCGCCATCTTCTTCGTTCCATAAGCTTTTGCCATGGCATCAGCCGTTACCAGCCCTGCTCCACTCATTGATGCATTAATCTCCGAAGAACTCATCATATATCCAACTGCAAGTATTACGAGCGAGTAAAATGCAACCGCCATAACAATTGACATGATTAGAATTTTGCCAATCTTCTTGAGCGAGCCTTGAATCTCCTCAGCAGCCTGTGGTATTACGTCAAACCTATGAAGAAGAAAGGTGTCATTACCGCTACATGCATCACATGGCTTAGAGTCGACTGGTTTCCCTTTCCTGCAAAAAGTTGTGGCATAAGGTTGCCCATATCACCTCTAACCGTTGATGTTCCGATGAGAAGCACGCCTACGCCAAAGATTATAGCCGTAAGTATTGTCTGAAATATCGCCGCAGTCTTAGCACCCATGATATTGACAAAAGTCATCAAGGCAGCTGTGACAGAAGCCAGAGCAAGCCACGATGCGTAGATATCGAAGCCTGCAACAGTATATAGGTAACCCTTCAAGAATCCAGGAAAAATGTACGAGATAATCGTTGGAAATGCACATGCCTCAAAGCAAACAACCCCGACGTACCCAAGTATAATTCCCCATGTGCAGACAAATGACCCAGTTGCTCCCATCGCCTTATAACTGAACACATGCTCTCCGCCACACTGTGGCATCGCAGCAGTAAGCTCTGCATAAGTTAGTCCAACAAAGAAAATCATTATGCCACCAAGTGCGAATCCAATTGCTGCTCCTAGAGCACCGCCTCTACTTATCCAATCACCAGTTGAGATTACCCATCCCCAACCAATCATCGCGCCAAAAGCTATCACTAATATATCTTTCGAAGATAATACCTTGTCGAATTCGGATTTTTTCGTCATTTAAGACACATCCTTTCAAATGTTTACAATCGATGTTATGTTTCTTCCGTATACTTTGATATATAATCAAATCTATAAAACCATTAATTGATAGACGTATTATATTGATGAAATAACATGAAATGGCTATTTATAATACAAGATTTCCAGGTGACAACATCTACTGACAACATTATTGTATCTTGATGTGTTCACTTTGTCAAAAGTTTATTGTGTGAAGATTTTTTGTATCTATTACTATCTATATTCTTTTTTTATTATTTTGCTCTAATTGTTTGTATCACCTTGACAAGTCGCTTAAAAACTAATAGAATTGTTTTAATATGCTTTTATTAATTTAATAAGGTATTGTTTTTTTCAATTGTAAAAAAATTGATTTTATTTACTATGGAGGAAACAATGAAAAGAAAACTTATTGCATTTTTAATAGTATGCATCGTTATGCTGACAGGCTGCGGCAGTGGCGGTGGTTCTAGTTCGGATTCTAAGAAGCTTGATAATAACTCAAAAGTTACTAAGAGCAACTTCAAGAAATTCCCTACTACTGATGGCAAACTATTCGAGTACACCCTTGCTGATGACGGAGATGTTAATCACATTAAGGTTACAGGCATAAAATCACCTGATGACGATAAACTTAAGGTTGTTGTAGTTCCCAAGACTATCACCGTTAAGACAGTTGATGGGAACGTTAAGAAAACTGTTGTTGCAGTATCAGGTCTTTCCAATTTGGATAAGGCTGAGGCAATTGTCCTTCCTAATACTGTGAAGGAAATCGGTGATAGTGCTTTTGTTAATAATGACAAGCTCAGATTTGTTCACCTAGGAGATTCTGTGGAAAAAACTGGCGGAAAATTATTTATAAACTCTCCTATCGAGTTCATAGATATTCCAGACAGCATGCAGCATATGGGTAACACGCTGAACGATTATACTTTGCTTAACGATCAGATTGCACAGTCAATTGGTAGTGATCGTCCTCTTAAGTATATCAGGATTCCTGGTACACTTACAGATTTCAGCAATCTTTACCTCCCTGCACCTGATACCAAAGGTCCAATAGTAAAAACTCCTAAAGGTAGCGAAGGTGAAAAGTGGGCTAAGTACTGGGGCTTCAAAGTTGAGTACATAAAAGGCAAAGTTGTCACTCCTGAAAGATCTCTTTGGGGAGAACAGCTTGAGAAACAGCAAGCTGAAAAGAACAAAGATTCAGAATAATTTATTCCACGAACTACAGCATTTGTTTTTCAATTATTTGACTAAGAATGTTATAAACAATCCCTTCTATCTATTTAAGGGATTGTTTTATTTTTAAAAGAAACCTCAATTATATTAGTCCTACCACTATTATGATATAATTAATAATATGGTTTGTGTTTACAGGAGGTCACCCTATGTCATCAATTGAAGATACTAGAGTTTACGAATCGAGATACCAGCAGATTGCTGTTGAAATGGCTGAGAAAATCGCCGAAGGTTGGTATGAAGTAGGTGACCGAATCACCTCACGTTCAACTATAGCCACAACATTTCATGTATCACCAGAGACTGCTAGAAAGGCCATGCAAGTCCTCGTTGATATGGGAATAGTTACAGTAAAGCACGGAAGTGGTACCTACGTTGCTTCTCGCGAGAAAGCCCAGCTTTATTTTGAGAAATTCCACGATGCTGTATCAATAGCGCAGACCAGAGAACAGATTGTTGATGCCATAGCCACTCAGCGCCGTGATCTTGAGCATCTCGCTAAGCTCCTTGATGAGCTAGTAGCTCGAAACACCAGAGATCACAACACATCTTACCTGACTCCACACGATATGAAAATAGATGCTAACTGCAACTTTATCGGACAGTCAATTGGAGAACTTGATATATGGCAGCAGACCGGGGCCACAATCGTAGCGGTAAAGCGCGGTGATGAAACCAACATATCACCTGGACCTTACGAAAGGGTGCAGGTTGGCGACGTGATTTTATTTGTCGGGAACGACTTATCGAGGCAAAAGATGCTAAACCTCTTCAACTCACCAACACCAGACCCAGCATCACTCACAGATTAATCTACATATAAAGATCTTTCAGAATCATATACTAACAAGCAAAAGGAGAACCAACTCTGACCTTAACTCTGGTTCTCCTTTCATTATTTTATGTATCCCTTTTTACGAACTTCGTAATACCAGCCCCTTCTGCCAGTATTAACACCCCTTTTAGTTCAATCTATATGTCCAATAACCTTATTTTACGTATCTTTTGCGCAAGATAAATTATCTTCTTATCCGCTTATCTTCCTTTATTGCCATTCTCGTTCCAACAGTCTGGAATATCTGTACCAGTACAATGAGTAAGAATACAGCGATAAACATTACAAGCTCCTCCGATCGGTAGTAACCGTAGTTAATCGCAATTTTACCGAGACCACCGCCGCCGATAATTCCCGACATAGCAGAGTAGCTAAGCACTGTTGTAAGTGCAATTGTTATATTTGATATCAGCGATGGAACGCTCTCCGGGATCAAAACTCTGAATATAATCTGAAGAGGACTTGCACCCATGCTAACTGCGGTTTCTATAATATTGCCATCCACCTCTCGGAGGCTACTCTCAACAAGTCTAGCTACGAATGGGAATGCTGCAAACACAAGTGGGACTATAGTCGGTACTGTCCCGACAACTGTATGTGCGAAAAACCTTGTCACCGGAAAAACCATAATCATCAGAATAAGAAACGGAATGGACCTAAGCAAGTTTATGACCGCATTAAGCACCGATAGTATAGGCTTTGGTAATGGCAGTATTCCGTCCTTTTCTCCGACTACAAGCAATACGCCTAGCGGAAGGCCTACAACAAGTGCGAGGAATGTCGAGATTATCGTTACATATACAGTCTCCCATATAGCGAATGGAATTTCATTTGCAATATATCAAGCGCAAGTTTTGTAGATTCGGGACTAAACATTCGCCTCACCTCCTATATCATTGTTTTCTATGGTTTTTTTATCACCTCTGTATTTAGAGCCGCCAACAGTAACAGTTACACCATGAGCTGCACTGAGATATTTAACAGCTTCATCTACAATCTTTGGATCATTTGGGACCTCTAGCACAATCCTTCCAAAAGCTTTTCCTTCTACAGACTTTGTCGACGCATAGATAATGCTAGCACAAATCCCTTTATCTTGCGCGAGAGAAGTAATCAGTGGAGCGTGTGTAGTCTCAGATTCATTAAATAAAACTTCTATTGTCTCCGAGCTCTCTGAAGCCACAATCGCTTCCTGTCTCTCCGGAAATACTAATCTCTTCGCTGCTTCAGATTTTGGATTTGCGAAAATTTCAGAAACCTTACCGCGTTCAACAATCTCTCCATGGTCGATTATGGCAACCTTGTCGCAAATGCTCTGTACAACCGACATCTGATGCGTGATTATAACCACTGTAATCCCAAGTTTTTTATTGATATCACGAATGAGGTCTAGTATCTGGCCTGTCGTCTTTGGATCAAGTGCACTTGTCGCCTCATCACAGAGCAGAACCTTAGGATTAGTTGCTAGCGCTCTTGCAATCGCAACTCTCTGCCTCTGTCCACCAGATAACTGTGCTGGAAATGCAGACGCCTTATCTTCTAGGCCTACTAGCTCCAAAAGTTCATTGACAGTTTTTCTCGACTTCTTTTTATTAACGCCTGCAAACTTTAATGGCAGTTCGACATTTTCTCTAACGTTTTTCTGCATAAGTAGATTGAAGCTTTGAAAAATCATCGTAACATCACGGCGAATTTTCCTAAGTTGCCAGTCCTGGAGTTTGGTTAGATCAATATCATCGATTAAAACCTCTCCCGACGTTGGTTTTTCTATCATATTTATGCAGCGCACGAGCGTGCTCTTCCCCGCACCACTCATTCCGATAATTCCGTAGATTTCACCGTCTTCTACTGTAAAATTAATGTTTTTTAATGCCTCGACAGTACCAACTTCTGTCTTGAACGTCTTGTTTAAATTCTTTATCTCTATCATGCTCTATCATCCTCCCTAAACTCAACAATCCGGCGCCATATCGCATCTTGTACGCGCTAGTTGCTAAAAGCAGCTTGCTCATCGCATGCGTTGTCCGCCGGATTATTAGTTTAATTTGATTTACTTAAGTTTCTTAAGCTTATCTAGAGAATCTGACTTTCCAGCATATAGACCCATTGGCTCGTTGTGGATTGCAGCTACAGATACTACCTTTGTACCCTGCTTCTTGTTAAAGTCATCTAGATATGGTACGTGCTGGAAGTAGTTAGCATCAACCTCTCCACTATCAACTACCTTGTTAGGCTGTACGTAATCTGTGAACTCTTTAATCTCAAGGTTAATTCCCTTCTTAGCCAAAATTTTCTTAGCTTCCTGTAGAATTTCAGCATGCGGTGTTGGAGATGCAGCAACTGTGATAGTTGTGCCCTTTAGTGCAGCATAGTTAACGCTTGAATCGTAACCATCAGTTGGGTTCTTAACAACGCTTACTATGGAGCCATCATATTTTTTCTTAATGAAGTTAGCAACTTCTTTGCTCTCTAAAGCAGCCTTAAGCGCCTTAATCTTATCGCTGTTCTGATTTCCTTCCTTAACTGCAAGGATATTCGCGTAATCAGCAGCACTATCTTCTTTTATGAGCGAGTCCTTAACTGGGTTAAGCTTAGCTTCGATTGCGTAGTTTGAATTGATAACACCGAAGTCTACATCCTTTAGAGTATTTGAAACCTGAGCCGCTTCCACTTCCTTAAACTCAATTCCATTAGCATCTTCAACATCCTTAATAGTAGCAGTTATGCCAGCACCCTTCTTTAGCTTGATGTATCCATTCTTCTCAAGTAGAAGAAGTGCTCTTGCTTCGTTTGTTGCATCGTTTGGTATAGCAATTGTTACCTTTTCGGATTTCTTTCCGCATCCAGACAGGACTCCTACAGATGCGAGTATTACCACTAGCAGTGCGACTGCTGTAATTCTAATCTTTGATTTTCCCTTAATGTTCATATTAGTTTGTTCCTTTCTTATTTGCTTACTTGCTATTCTTTTTCATTTAGTATTAACGTGATTATTTTACTTTTAGGCAATAAAAAACTGCCCACAATCTCATGCAGACAGCTCATTCGATTACAGTCTTGATGATTGTCTTCGCTAAGAGTCGCTCGCCTTTATTCAGCTCTTATTGTAACTAGCTGACTTGATTATCTATAACTCTTAGCAGATAAAACATCGCAAATGGCGTTCTGCTTATTCAAATATTCTGTTGTCCACATGCACATTCGCATCTCTCTTGAATTTTTTACGCAGGTCATTGCGATATCTCCTCTCTCTTTGATGTCCTAATGATACTATGAATATTTTACCCCGTCTAATTCATATATATTATTTCCAGCTATAGATTTAACCTATACGTAAATGCGAAAATAGATTATCCACTAAACCAAACTTTATTATACTAACTAATTTAAATCATAAAAAAATAGCCCGAGGAATATAGCAAGCGTACTATTTATTCCTCAGGCTAATTTATATTAATTGTGCATTGCGCAAAAGTGCCTATCTTTTACGAATTATATTTCTCCATCATGCTTTCAAATCCACAGCCAAGCACATTATTATAGAATTCAGAAAGATTCCACATAACTTCTTCCTTTAAATCTGGATAATTATGTATTTCATGGCGATATCCAGAATATAGCTGCGTCTTAACATCATGTCCAGAGTCAATCAGCCAGTTACTAACCTCATAGACACCTCTCCCATACTGTCCAACAGGATCTTGATCACCAGCGATATTATAAATCTTTATATCAGTTGGAACCTTTGAAGCCCATTCTGGTCCAGTTATGCACTCAATCATCTGGCAGAAATAGAGAAAAGCCTGGTTAGTAGTAGGCTTAGTAAACGCATCAAAAGGGTCCTCAGCGTGGTCTATCTGCACAAATTTATCCTTACAAATCCATTCGTTACCAATTGTAACTTCTTCATCACAGCGAGCAAACATCCATCCAAGAAGAAAACTAGCAACAGCTGGATCAGACTCTTTACCTTTTCCTTCTGCAACAAGTTGTTTTAGCTTATTAATGCTCTCCTCGAGATTAGGCCATACCCCTGACGTTCCACACAGGGTAACAGCAGTGAGTTCATTACCGTACTTTGCCATAAAATCTCTAGCAATAAACGATCCCATACTATGGCCGAAAAGCATATACGGAAGATCAGGGTACTTCTCTTTAACAATCTGCATAAGTGCATGTTCGTCTTCCATCATAGTATGGAATCCTTCATCACCCCAATCACCCCATCTATCGTTGATAATAGCAGTCTTTCCATGTCCAACATGGTCATCAGCAGTAACAATATAACCTTCATCCATTAGACCAGTTATCATATATAAATATCTACGAGAATGTTCTCCAAAACCGTGAATTAGTTGAATAATACCCTTAGGCTCACAAGCAGGGACATAAATCCAAGCCTGAATGTCATCTATCATGTTATAGGATTTAAAAGTAAATTCATGTAACATAATGGTTCTCCTTTCAGAAACGATAAATATTAGATAAGTTCAGATTAACACAAGTAATATTACAAGTCGAGCATATAGTGGTTGCTATAAATTAATATAAATTAATAATACGTAACGATTAAAAATAAACAAACAAAAAAACAGTTAAAAAAACAAACCATAAAGAAACTAGAATAAACTCAGTCAAAAGCTTATAAATATAGAAAAAGCCTACCATATAGGCAGACTAAATAAAAGCATAAAAAAACCGGCGACGTCCTAATTTCCCAGGCAGCTTCCCACCAAGTATCTTCAGCGCTAAAGAGCTTAACTTCTGTGTTCGGGATGGAAACAGGTGTAACCTCTCTGCTATTGTCACCGGATTATGTAAATCGCTTTTCGCAATCTACTCATATTTTGTAGTAAGATGTACTTTATCATCTTCTACGCTTTTGAGAGCTGTACCCTCAAAATTGAATAACCACCTCATGCTTAAAAACCATTTTGGTCAAGTGTTCGACCTATTAGTATCAGTCAGCTGAATACGTTACCGTACTTACACCTCTGACCTATCAACGTGATAGTCTCTCACGGGTCTTACCTTTCGGAGGAAATCTTATCTTGAGGTGGGCTTCGCACTTAGATGCTTTCAGCGCTTATCCCTTCCATACGTAGCTACCCTGACTATGCCCTTGGCAGAACAATCGAGTACACCAGAGGTATGTCCATCCCGGTCCTCTCGTACTAAGGATAGCTCCTCTCAAATTTCCAACGCCCACAGCGGATAGGGACCGAACTGTCTCACGACGTTCTGAACCCAGCTCGCGTACCTCTTTAATGGGCGAACAGCCCAACCCTTGGGACCTACTTCAGCCCCAGGATGAGACGAGCCGACATCGAGGTGCCAAACACCCCCGTCGATGTGAACTCTTGGGGGTATAAGCCTGTTATCCCCGGGGTAGCTTTTATCCGTTGAGCGATGGCCCTTCCACTCGGAACCACCGGATCACTAAGCCCGACTTTCGTCCCTGCTCGACCTGTATGTCTCGCAGTCAAGCTCCCTTTTGCCTTTGCACTCTTCGCGCGATTTCCGTCCGCGCTGAGGGAACCTTTGGGCGCCTCCGTTACTCTTTAGGAGGCGACCGCCCCAGTCAAACTGCCCACCTGACACTGTCCCTGTACCGGATCACGGTACTAGGTTAGATTTCCAACATTACAAGGGTGGTATCCCAACGGTGACTCCTCCAACACTGGCGTGCTGAACTCAACGTCTCCCACCTATCCTGTACATGCAATGCCGAAAATCAATATCAAGCTACAGTGAAGCTCCACGGGGTCTTTCCGTCCTGCTGCGGGTAACTAAGCATCTTCTACGGTACTACAATTTCACCGAGCCTATTGTTGAGACAGTGTCCAGATCATTACGCCTTTCGTGCGGGTCGGAACTTACCCGACAAGGAATTTCGCTACCTTAGGACCGTTATAGTTACGGCCGCCGTTTACTGGGGCTTAAGTTCTGTGCTTCGGTTGCCCTAACACTTCCCCTTAACCTTCCAGCACCGGGCAGGCGTCAGCCCCTATACATCAGCTTTCGCTTTAGCAGAGACCTGTGTTTTTTTGGTAAACAGTTGCCTGGACCTCTTCACTGCGGCCTGCCGAAGCAGGCACCCCTTCTCCCGAAGTTACGGGGTTATTTTTGCCGAGTTCCTTAACAATAGTTCGCTCGCTCACCTTAGGATTCTCTCCTCATCTACCTGTGTCGGTTTGCGGTACGGGCACCTTGGATCTCATTAGCGGCTTTTTCTTGACAGCGTGAAATCGATTGCTACTCGGGTCATTCGACCACCCCATCACAGCTCAGCCTTGTAGAAAGCGGATTTGCCTACTTTCAAGCCTTGCTGCTTGGACACGCTCAACCAACGGCGTGCTCAATCTATCCTTCTGTGTCCCCACTTCATTCAAACAATCCTTGGTGGTACAGGAATATCAACCTGTTGTCCATCGCCTACAGCGTTCGCTCTCGGCTTAGGTCCCGACTTACCCACGAGAGGACGAACCTTCCTCGGAAACCTTAGATTTTCGGCGGACGGGATTCTCACCCGCCTTACGCTACTCATGCCAACATTCTCTCTTCTATACCGTCCAGATTTGCTTACGCGCCTCCTTCTGCCTGTATAGAATGCTCCTCTACCAATTAGTTATACTAATTCCAAAGCTTCGGTGGTAAGTTTGAGCCCCGTTTATCTTCGGCGCAGGATCACTCGACTAGTGAGCTATTACGCACTCTTTAAATGTATGGCTGCTTCTAAGCCAACATCCTAGCTGTTTGTGCAATCCCACATCCTTTTCCACTTAACTTACTCTTTGGGACCTTAGCTGTTGATCTGGGCTGTTTCCCTTTCGACCATGGAACTTATCTCTCATAGTCTGACTCCCAAGTATGATAGCACGGTATTCGGAGTTTGATAGTTGTTGGTAACCGGTGAAGGCCCCGCGAACAGTCAGTGCTCTACCCCCGTGTATCTTTACCTTGAGGCTAGCCCTAAAGCTATTTCGAGGAGAACCAGCTATATCCGAGTTCGATTGGAATTTCACCGCTATCCACAAGTCATCCTAACCTTTTTCAACAGATATAGGTTCGGTCCTCCATAACCTTTTACGGTTACTTCAACCTGCTCATGGATAGGTCACCCGGTTTCGGGTCTACAGCATGTAACTCTCGCCCTATTCAGACTCGATTTCTCTACGGCTCCGTTGCTCCAGCAACTTAACCTCGCTACATACCATAACTCGTTGGCCCGTTCTACAAAAAGTACTAGGTCACTTGCGCTCCCTATGCTTGTAAGCATCAGGTTTCAGATTCTATTTCACTCCCCTCCCGGGGTTCTTTTCACCTTTCCCTCACGGTACTATTCGCTATCGGTCACTGGGTAGTATTTAGGCTTGGAGGGTGGTCCCTCCTGCTTCAGACCGGGTTACACGTGTCCGGTCCTACTCTGGTGCCACCTATGCGCTTTCTGCTTCGCCTACAGGAGTATTACCTTCTCTGCTTGAGCTTTCCAACCCTATTCGGCTCGCATAACTTCGTCAATGTCGGTGGTCCACAACCCCAAACTGTAAACAATTTGGTTTGGCCTCTTTCCCTTTCGCTCGCCGCTACTCAGGAAATCGATTTTTCTTTCTCTTCCTAGGGCTACTTAGATGTTTCAGTTCACCCCGTTCCCTTCATTAAGCTATGTATTCACTTAATGATACATACGCATTACCGTATGTGGGTTCCCCCATTCGGAAATCTGCGGGTATATCGGATATGTGCTCCTTACCGCAGCTTATCGCAGCTTATCACGTCCTTCATCGGCTCCCAGTGCCAAGGCATCCACCCGATGCTCTTTGTACTTGACCATTCATCTCTTTCGAGATGTTCTCTTGCCCTAGTTAGCGTTAACTAGGTCTTATTCACTATTGTATTTTCTCTCAGTGAATTCTGGTTTCTCTCAACAAATAGTCTGTTTGAAATCGTTACCCAATTTGAATCTCCTTCTAGAAGATTCGGCTTGTATCTCGATTCGTTGTCTATTTGTCTTCATTTACACTTGGTGTGTTATTCAATTTTCAAGGTACATCCTGCCACACTGTGGCATTTGCCTTTCGGCTGGTGGAGAATAAGGGGATCGAACCCTTGACCCCCTGCGTGCAAGGCAGGTGCTCTCCCAGCTGAGCTAATTCCCCATAAACTATCATAGTGTAGAGACTAGGTCTCCTTAGAAAGGAGGTGATCCAGCCGCTCGTTCTCGAACGGCTACCTTGTTACGACTTCACCCCAGTCATTGGTTTTGCCTTAGGCGATAGATTAATTAACCGACTTTGGGCACCCCCAACTTCCATGGTGTGACGGGCGGTGTGTACAAGACCCGGGAACGCATTCACCGCAGCATTCTGATCTGCGATTACTAGCAACTCCAACTTCATGTAGGCGAGTTGCAGCCTACAATCCGAACTGGGATCGGTTTTGGTGATTTGCTCCACTTCACAGTATTGCCTCTCATTGTACCGACCATTGTAGCACGTGTGTAGCCCAGAACATAAGGGGCATGATGATTTGACGTCATCCCCACCTTCCTCCGAGTTGACCTCGGCAGTCTCGCTAGAGTCCTCAACTGAATGTTAGTAACTAGCGACAAGGGTTGCGCTCGTTGCGGGACTTAACCCAACATCTCACGACACGAGCTGACGACAACCATGCACCACCTGTCTCTGCTGTCCGAAGAAGGGACCGGTTAAGGTCCTGTCAGCAGGATGTCAAGCCCTGGTAAGGTTCTTCGCGTTGCTTCGAATTAAACCACATGCTCCGCTGCTTGTGCGGGTCCCCGTCAATTCCTTTGAGTTTTACTCTTGCGAGCGTACTCCCCAGGCGGAGCACTTATTGCGTTAACTGCGGCACTGAGCCCTAACGGGCCCAACACCTAGTGCTCATCGTTTACGGCGTGGACTACCAGGGTATCTAATCCTGTTTGCTACCCACGCTTTCGTGCCTCAGTGTCAGTTACAGTCCAGAAAGCCGCCTTCGCCGCTGGTGTTCCTCCTAATATCTACGCATTTCACCGCTACACTAGGAATTCCGCTTTCCCCTCCTGCACTCAAGTAGCCCAGTTCGCAAGGCAAGTAGAGGTTGAGCCTCTAAATTAAACCTTGCGCTTAGGTAACCACCTACGCACTCTTTACGCCCAATAATTCCGGATAACGCTTGCCCCCTACGTATTACCGCGGCTGCTGGCACGTAGTTAGTAGGGGCTTGCTCTAAGGTACCGTCATTTGTTTCTTCCCTTAGAACAGAAGTTTACAACCCGAAGGCCTTCATCCTTCACGCGGCGTTGCTGCATCGGGGCTTTCGCCCATTGTGCAAGATTCCCTACTGCTGCCTTCCGTAGAAGTTTGGACCGTGTCTCAGTTCCAATGTGGCCGATCGCCCTCTCGGGTCGGCTACTGATCGTCACCTTGGTGAGCCGTTACCTCACCAACTAGTTAATCAGACGCAGGCCCATCCACGACCGATAAATCTTTTGACCGATGAAGCATGTGCTTCTACGGTGTCATGAGGTTTTAATCATCGTTTCCAATGGCTATCCCTCTGTCGGGGGCAGGTTGCCTACGCGTTACTCACCCGTCCGCCGCTGTCCGTTAGCATAATCCCCCGAAGGTTCATGCGCTAACATCTCGCTCGACTTGCATGTATTAGGCACGCCGCCAGCGTTCATCCTGAGCCAGGATCAAACTCTTAATAAATGTTATCTGAAGAATCTTTCGATTCGTCCAAATCCTGTTAATGGATGACGCTTATCGCGTCTCGACTCGTTATTTCCGAATCATTGTTGTTTGTGTTTGAATTGTACAGGGACATACGACATATTGTACATCGTTTGTCTCTTATACGATCTTGAGATCCCAATCTCGGTTTTTCACCGTGTCGATCTCTTGACCAGTTTCTACACTATGAAGTTGTCATGGTTCTGCTGACTGCGTTTGAGCGATTTTCGTTGCCCGCTCTCTCGCGACAGCTTAATCATTATAGCGCACCATTTTTGACTCGTCAAGCACTTTTTTCATCTTTTTTAAGATTTCTTGCTTGCCATGCCCTGGTTCGCTCACTCGTCACCCGATTAAAAATAACGAGTGTTGTTATTATAGGAAATATAACACTATTGGTCAATAGCTTTTTCCACATTAAATTACTACTTCTTTTACTATTATTTTTTTATATCTTTATATCTATATATATGTATAATTTATTCCAATTTCACCTATATATATGTTGTTGGTCTTTACCTCTTTTTCTTTATACTGTATATTTTATTCTATATATACTGTCATCATTTACGTATTTATCTATATGTATGTATTTTCCTCTTTTCTTCGGTATTTTTCGGACCAAAAAGTAAAAAGGTGAGGAATCTCTCCACACCTTTGTTTTTCTATTATTTCCAGTATGTACGGCTCTCTAGTTCTCTTTCTGTATACTTTATAGTTTCATCAATCTTCGCCTACCAATTTCATTCAGTTGCATTAGCGCTTCTTGGCACTTGGCACTTAGCACTTAGCACTTAGCACTATAAATTTTACTTCTTATTTCTTCTTGCTCCAGCTATACTCTCGCGTCTTGACCTTTCTTTCGAGATTTCCTCTTCAAGCTGCTTAATTTTGTTGCGCTGCTCTCTCGATCGGCGTGTAGCTTCGATAGCTATTCTTGTATTCCTCTTTTCTTCTCTTTTTGCTCTTTCAAGCTTTTCTTCATTTTTACTTAAGAACTCTGGCTTGTTATAGTCTAAACTCATGCCGATTCTAAATCTATCTATTCCAATGAGAATGGCTGCAATTCCAATAAGTAGCATAACATGTAGGTTTAACACGCTCTTGTTGAAGAACATGTACGCACCGAGCAACGTCATGGCTGTGCCGAGAACGAAAGTCCTTTTCTCACTTAAAGAATTTGTCTTTATATCGATATTTATACTAAATCTGCTGCCAGTCCGCTGGTCATGAGCATCATAGCAAAGATTGCTGTTACAGCTACGTCCTCACTCACCTGTCCAGACAAGAACATTACCCCTAAAAATGCAGAGATTACTGCCTGAACAACGTACGTCTTAGTTATCATGTTCTCTTCATATCCAACATTTCTGAACACGACGAGTTCTAATATTCCCATGATAAGCAGCGCGATACCTACAACAAACGCAACCGAAGTAAAGGCTGCCGTTGAATTGGCAACGCAGAACGTACCTACTATTACCATTATTGCACTAGAAATCATAGCTAATAATCTCATCTAGCACCTCCTAATCGTTTCTTAACTTATTAAGTTTATCACACTCGCTATTTTGCCGCAATGAACCTTTGCATTCATGCATAACTTGGTTTCGAGCTAGCTCTTTTTAGGACTGTTTTTTATCACAAAATATTTGTCATAAAATTGTTTTAATTGCAGCACGTTGCTATTTGTAGTATAAATAACGGTACGAAATATTTTATTTAATTGAGGGGGTTCTATATGAAATCCATTTTTAGAGCTTGGAACAAACTAAGCTTAATTGTGCAAATTATCATCGGTCTTGTTATCGGCATTTCGCTTGCCGTTATAGCACCGAAGCAACTCGCATTTTTAACGCTATTCGGCGATCTATTCGTTGGTGCACTCAAAGCGATTGCTCCTCTGATGGTTTTTATCCTTGTAATGGCTGCTATCGCCCAGCATAAATCCGGAACGAAAACTAATATGTCTACAGTTATTGTTCTATATATTGTTGGTACACTTTCCGCAGGACTCTGTGCTGTCGTTGCCAGCTTCTTATTCCCACAGACTCTTATTCTTGCGAAGTCTGCTGAAAAGGTTGCTGCACCTGACAATATCATATCAGTCCTTAAGACCGTGCTTCTAAATGCCATTGACAACCCAATCAACGCAATTGTTAACACAAACTTCCTCGGCGTTCTCGCATGGGCAATCATAATCGGCGTCGCTCTTAGGTCGGCATCTGACTCCACTAAGGGTCTTTATCAGATCTATCTGATGCGATTACTAAGTGTGTTCGTTGGATCATCCAGTTTGCGCCTATCGGTGTAATGGGGCTAGTATTTAACTCCATTTCTACTAGCGGTATAGGAGCACTTGCAAAATACGCATCACTTATTCTACTCCTCGTTGGAACTATGGTATTTATAGCTCTTGTAATTAATCCGCTTATTGTATTTTTGGCATCGCACCAGAACCCTTATCCACTTGTATTTAAGTGTCTAAGTAACAGCGGTATAACGGCATTCTTTACGCGAAGCTCTGCTGCTAATATTCCAGTTAATTTAGAGCTATGCGAAGACCTCGGTCTAGATGTGAACACATATCCAATTTCAATTCCACTAGGAGCAACCATAAACATGGCTGGTGCAGCTGTTACCATCGCAGTCATGTCATTAGCAGCTTGTAATACTATGGGTGTAAAGGTTGATATCCCTTCTGCGATCTTGCTGGTATTCTTGACTGCAATTAGTGCAGCTGGCGCTTCCGGAGTTGCAGGAGGCTCACTGCTGCTAATTCCACTAGCATGCTCACTATTTGGGCTACCTGCAGACATTTCAATGCAGGTTGTTGGTGTTGGATTTATCTGCGGAGTAATTCAGGACTCTTGCGAGACTGCACTGAACTCATCTACAGATGTTCTGCTAACGGCAACAGCTGAACTTCATGAGTACAGAAAAAGAGGCGAAAAGAAGATTCTCAACATTAAGTAATTTTGATTGATTCAAGCCTATATCTACTGAAACCTTGAATTATGAATGATTATCTTCATTTACTTATTAAGCATCTAGCAGGGTGTTTTCCATATTAAGTGAGATATTTATTTTGATATTCTCGATGAATATTAACTATATATATTTAATATAGACAAAAGCTTTGTGCAGCTACAGATAGAAACGAAAAGCTTGGGGTGATGCCCCAAGCTTTTTTATTTATGTGCCGCAAGGCACTTCTGTTATATTTGCTTTTTTCCTTAATCGGTTTTGCTATGTTGCCTATACATCAGATATTCTACTTAAGCATCAGCACCGCCATCTGGCCACCTCGTTTGAGTCCATCTCTTCTGTGAGAGAAATACTTTTCTCTCTCAGCAAACGTGCATCTACCATCAATCTCGATCTGTGATTCAGGGATGTCCGCACTCATAAGAACAGCCTTATTGACTATCGGCAGCGAGACATAGAACTTGCCTCGATCTGGATTGTACGTATACGCGCCAGGAATATCCTTTACGCTCATATCCGAAATCGCCGATATTACATCTTCACCGCACTCGAAGTGTTTTATGGAAATGCACGGACCAATTGCAGCGTATAAATCGGCAGGGTTTGAATCGAATTCTTCCTTCATCTTCTCCACTGTGTGTCTTGCAATCTCAAGGGCTGTTCCCCTCCAGCCAGCATGACTCAGCCCTATAGCCTCGTTAACGGGATCATAGATATAGATTGGCGCACAGTCTGCATGCGACGTTATTAGTGCAACGCCCTTAGAATTTGTCACCATCCCATCTATACCTGCCCGCCTTGGCTTATACAGTCCTTCACCGCAGTTTTCCTCATCTACGCGGATTACCTCGCTACTATGCGTCTGGTGAAGCATGACAAGCTGACGCGTGTCAATTCCAAGTGAACCGCACCATAGCTTGTAATTTTCGAGGATATTTGCAATGGCATCATCTGTCGTTAGACTCAGATTCATCGAGTCGTAACACCCCGTGCTCACCCCGCCATTTCGAGTGCTATAGTCGCATATTAACTTGTCCTTAAATTGTTCGAACATCTGATGAAAACCTTACTTTGATGCTGCAGCTGCGAATACAATTGAATAGAACTTCTCGTCAGCACCGGAACCACGTGAAGTGAGTACGATTGGAGCCTTTGCACCAACGACAAGACCTGTCATTCTACCGCCGCCCTGGATTACCCAAGACTTTCCGATGAAGTTTCCTGCAGCCATATCTGGAACAAGCAGAACATCCGCATCTCCTGCTACCGGACTCTCGAATCCCTTGAAGTCAGCTATTTCCTTGCTTAGTGCGATATCGTAAGAGATTGGCCCCTCTATTACGCAGTCCTTTATTTCGCCCTTCTCGTTCATTTCCTTAAGAGCTGCTGCGTCTACTGACTCAGGTGCTTTCTCGTTAAGCTTTTCAGCTGCACAAAGTGCTGCAACCTTAGGGTTCTCATATCCCATGTTGTTAAGAGCTCCAACTGCATTCTCAACAATCTGAGCCTTCTGCTCTAGTGTTGGGTGAAGGAGCATTCCTCCGTCTGTCAGAACCACTAGCTTGTGGTAGTTAGGAACTTCGAATAGACCTACGTGTGACATTACCTTGCCCATATTGAGACCAGTTTCTTTATTTACAACCTGCTTGAGAAGATCAGATGTCTGCATCTTGCCCTTCATGAGGAAGTCGCCCTTTCCTTCGTTGATAAGCCTTACAGCAATCTTAGCGATTTCAACATCATCATCCGCATTGTAGATTGTTGCATCTTCTAGAGCTAGATCGTGTTCTTTAATAATCGTTTTAATCATATCCTCTTTACCAACGAGAACTGCCTCAACGATACCTTCCTTAACTGCCTCATTTACAGCCTCAAGCGAGTGCTCGTCATGAGCGCAAGCAAGCACAATTCTCTTCTTGACAGGATTACTTCTAACCATTTCTGCCATTTCTGCAAAATTCTTAAACATACATTACCTCCTTAAATAACATAACAATTACTTTGTATGTCTGCCGTGGACTTGTTATTTCCTTAAGCTCCTATATTATAGCATAAAGACGGCTCATTACATTAGTTATATGTCTATTAACGTTATAATCCATGCGGTTTTTAGCACCTTTATAAAAAAGGAGAAGGTCACCCCTCTCCTTAATCATCTTATTAAACATCCATCAGCACGACTAATGGGAATTAGTCCTGATAGCTACGGATTCTTTATAGATCGTATCCTGCCTTGAATGCTTTCTTGTTTAGTTCAACGAACTTAGGCTTTACGTTCTTCTCAATCTGAGCATCCCAATCTACATCGTCCAGAGAACCTATAGCCTTAACTAGTGCTCCGAGGAGTACCACGTTCATAGCCTTAGCATTTCCAAGGTCTGTAGCGATTTCTCCAGCCTTAACAGCAGTTACCTGGCACTTTGACTTTAAATCCTCAATGATATCATCTGGATACTCTGCTTTACCTAGGTTTACTGGAGCAGGGTTGATTTGAAGTCGTTAACTACCATCTTACCGCCAACCTTGAGGTACTCGAGCCATCTTAGGGCTTCCATTCTCTCAAATGCTACGATTACGTCTGCAGATCCCTTTCCTACGATTGGGGAAAGAACTTCTTTACCATATCTTACCTGAGTGCTTACACTTCCACCACGCTGTGACATACCGTGAATCTCACTCATCTTAACATCGTAACCAGCTTCCATTAGGCCGCTCGTAAGAATCTTACTTGCAAGGATTGTTCCCTGTCCACCTACTCCTACGAGGAGAATATTCTTAACATCACTCATTATCTCTGCACCTCCTCAATAGCATCAAATGGGCATACCTGCTTGCAGACTGTACAGCCTACGCAGCTATTAACATCGATAACAACATCATCCTTTGAAGACATGAGAGCTGGGCAACCTGTTCTTACGCAAGCCTTACAGTTTCTGCACTTGTCCTGAATGATGTGACACTGAGTCTGGTGTAGTCCCTTGAACTCATCAAGATCCTGCTGGCTGAACTTCTTTAGTACGCATGGCCATCTTGTAATGATAACTGTTGGTTCCTCGCTAGCGATGCAAGCATCGAGAACCTTATCAACTTCGTCAAGATGTAGAGGATTTACTGTGTAAATGTTCTCTTCCTTGATTCCTACTGCCTTAACTAGAGCAGGAATATCAACTTCTGGAGCTGGCTTGCCCATCAGAGTGAATCCTGTTCCAGGGTTCTCCTGGTGACCAGTCATACCAGTAATTCTGTTGTCGAGGATAACGCTGATACTATCACTCTGATTGTATACAGCATCCATCAAGCTTGTGATACCGCTGTGGAAGAATGTGGAGTCTCCGAGCACACCTACAGCTTTAGTCTTTGCTCCTGCAACCTTGTAAGCCTGTGCAGCACCGTGAGCCATTGAGAGGGAAGCTCCCATGCAAATAGCTGTATCAAGTGCGCTTAGAGGTGCGTTAGCTCCGAGTGTATAGCAACCGATGTCTCCGTTGATCATGAGACCTTTCTTCTTCTTGATCGCCTGGAAGAATCCTCTGTGAGGACATCCTGCGCAGAGCGTTGGAGGACGTACAACAGACTGAAGTTCTGAATCATAAGACTCAGGCTTAACTCCTGTGAGCGCCTCTCTAACGATATCTGTGTTGAGCTCGTCAAACTTTGGAATCTGCTGATTTCCAATGCACTCAATTCCGTGAATCTCGAGGAACTCCTGTAGGTATGGGTCCATCTCTTCGATTACGTATACCTTATCTACCTTGCTGCAGAAATCCTTGATTAGGTCTGTAGGTAGCGGGAATGTCATTCCGAGCTTAGGTACGAAGCATCCTCACCGAATGTTTCCTTAGCATACTGATAAGAGATACCAGATGTAACAACACCGATCTTAGTCGAGTGCCACTCAGGCTGGTTAATCTCTGCTTCATTTGCATAAGCTTCCATGTTAGCTAGCTTAGTCTCGAGATTAACTCTCATCTTCTTAGCATTAGCTGGTGCGGAAACATACTTTTCAATCTGCTTCTTGTAAGGAACGTACTCGTGCTCTTCTCTATCGCCGAGTTCTACGATTCCCTTTGAGTGACAGACTCTAGTTGTTACATGGAAAAGAACTGGAGCATCGAATCTCTCGGAAAGACCGAACGCCATCTTCATGTAATCCTTACACTCCTGCGAGTTGGCTGGCTCTAGCATGAGCAGTCTTGCTGCCTTTGCGTAGTTTCTGTTGTCCTGCTCATTCTGTGAGCTGTGCTGACCTGGATCGTCAGCGGATACGATAACAAATCCACCTGTAACTCCAGTATATGCGATTGTGAAGATAGGGTCTGCTGCAACGTTAACACCTACGTGCTTCATAGCGCAGAACGATCTAACACCTGCAATTGATGCACCGATAGCAGCTTCTGCAGCTACCTTCTCGTTAGGAGCCCACTCTGAGTACACATCATCCTTGTACTGAGGCATGTTCTCGAGGATCTCGGTGCTTGGAGTACCGGGATAAGCCGAAGCAAACTGGCAGCCGCCTTCATATGCGCCGCGAGCAATAGCTTCGTTGCCCGACATAATTACTTTCATCTACTTACCTCCTTAAGTTTAACCGCATTAAACTTGTCATAAATATAATTGAATTATACAAATGAATATATTGCTCGTCAAACAATGTCTTTTTGCTATTTTTTTTGCTATTTTGTAGCTTTTTGACAAAATTATATGTGGTCATATTACAGTTTTTGTTTGTTTAGCCTTTATTTATGCGACTATGATTATATTTTTGTAAGAATTTTTACATTTTAGCTGAAAAATAATTTAGCGAATAATATCCGTTTACAAATTATACAGTTTGATATGCTATGCACTGTTCTCTTTCCATAAAAAAATGTATTCCTCGTGATGAATCCTTCCACCGATCTGGCTCGAATCCGTTAGCTGGCTCTACCCATTTCCCTCGTTCATAATAGAAATCTGGATCGACTGTGGACTGAGCCCAGTCGTAGCTGATAGTCTCATCTATGCTCTTAATTGATAGTACCTTGGCCTTGTCGCATCTGCAGGTTTCCCGCGTAGCCGAGACTCGCCGTGCCTCTCTTGGAACTAGGAGCTGAACTACTCTGAGCTCGGAGCAGCATTTCCATGCTATAAATGCACCTTCCTCCGGAGGCACCATCCTGTACCATTTGGTATTTTCATCTACGATTATGCCATCGAGATTGGCGTCCTCGAGGACTGCGGCATACAGATTTGCTCCACTTAGGTCGCTGTCCGAGAGGTCGATATCGCGGAAGATGGCTTCGGTCATATCGGAACCTACGAACCTGCATCTGTGCATCGGGCACTCTCGAAAGAGTGTGCCCGATATGCTGGATCCGCTGAAGTCTGCGCCTATGAGGTTGCAGTTCTCAAAGCTGCAGAGCTTAAACGTGATATTTGTCATGTCAAATCCTTCGAGATCTGTATCACTGATGATGCTTTCTTCCACTATGAGTCTATCGGCTTTATCTCTATCTATTATTAATTTTTTAAACTCATCTGATGTGAATGCTTTATTCATTAACCTTCTTCTCCTCAGTTTCTTGTTATATTTCTAGTTCTTACCATGCATTTCTATGCCTTTTTTATCAAAGTTGGCAGATTAACACTCCTATACACATGCCTCATGACAATTGCCCACTTATGTATCACACATACATTAAAACATTTAAAAATGCAGGAGAATATTGATATTACAGAAATCATGAAGCTACCCTCTAACTGAATTATATCACTTATCACTGTGTTTTAAACTGCCGAAGGGGTTCTACTGTAGAAATGTGCATAATAATACGAAATACAAAATCATAAAACTTATATATTTATTCTCCCTGCTATTGTTGTGTGATTTCACAAAGAAATTTAACATTTTTGGATTTTTTTCTTGACTTTAATCCAAAGTTGGTATTAGTATAAAAGTAGCTTTTGAATAAGACTGACTCGATAGAGGTCGCGGAGCTCAAGAGTACCTGGTAGCTACAGCGTGGGAAGCTGCTGCTAGGGAAAGGGAAATCCGCCGAAGGGAATATCACCCCAATGATATTTTCTGGGCCGGTGCAGAATATGCACCGAACTGTCACATCGTAAAATGTGGAGCGCTATCAATGGTATATAGCTAATGCGTATTTTTGCATTGCTTACGTACGAACCATGGATACGTTTCAGACGTTATTCATGGCTATTTTATTTATACGGAGGTTTTAAAATGATACGCATTAACAAAAGCAGAATTATGTACGTGTTCGGGCTTACCGCACTCTTCATAGCGGCTGTGCCGATTGTAGCAATGGCTGCTGACAGTAAGCCAGCAATGTATGCAACGATATGGGCTGTACTACCGCCTATCGTCGCTATCGGACTAGCACTCATAACAAAAGAAGTATACAGCTCGCTGTTCATCGGAATTCTTGCAGGTGGACTTATATATTCTGGAATGAATTTCCCTAAATTCATGAATCATGTGATGATAGATGGATTCGTTTCATCACTGTCTTCAGCGGGAAATGTAGGGATCCTAGTATTCTTAGTTATACTCGGTATGCTCGTCGCTATGATGAATCTATCAGGCGGTTCCGCTGCTTTCGGAAATTGGGCAGCTCAGAGGATAAAAACTCGCCGTGGCGCACAGTACTCGACCGTTACTCTAGGAATTCTCATATTCGTAGACGACTACTTCAACTGTCTAACTGTTGGTAGTGTTATGAAGCCACTTACTGACAAATACAACATATCGAGAGCTAAGCTCGCATATTTAATAGATGCAACTGCAGCACCAGTCTGCATTTTAGCTCCTATTTCATCTTGGGCTGCAGCTGTAAGCGGTTTTGTAGAAGGAAAAAAATGGTCTAAGTATATTTATTCAGGCTATCCCTTACAACTTCTACGCACTTCTCACCATCGCCATGATGTTCATGATTATAACAATGAATTTCGACTATGGAAAAAAATGGCAGCTTATGAGAAAAAAATGCCGTAGAAAACGGCGACCTATTCACAGTGCAAGATACTGCAGCATTAAAGAATGACAGTGCTGCCGAGACAGCGCATCAAGGAATAGTAATGGATTTGATGTTCCCAGTAATAATTCTCATCATCTCTTGCATCACTGGCATGCTATATACTGGAGGATTCTGGAGCGGAAAATCATTTGTAACTGCATTTGCAGGTTGCAATGCATCCACGTCTCTAGTGCTCGGAAGTGTTGTTTCACTTGTTATTACAGTTGTCTACTACATGATTAGAAGAGTCGTTCCTTTCTCGGAGCTTATGGAATGTGTTCCAGAGGGATTCAAATCAATGGTTTCACCAATTCTCGTTCTGACAATGGCATGGACTCTAAAAACTATGACTGATTCTCTAGGTCTAGCGCAATTCGTTGCCAATATGATGGATAAGATTCCTGGCGGATTAATCATGATAATACCTGCGATGTTCTTCCTCGTATCTTGCGCTCTAGGTTTTGCGTCTGGTACATCGTGGGGGACTTTTGGAATACTAATTCCTATAGCACTTGCAGTAACTGCGAATAGACCTGATATGATGATTGTCCTCATCTCTTCCTGCATGGCTGGTGGAGTTTGCGGCGACCACTGCTCGCCAATCTCAGATACGACAATCATGTCATCTGCAGGTGCAGCTGTTAGACACCTCAGCCACGTTGAGACTCAGCTACCTTATGCTATGACTGTTCTCGCTGTATCGGCTATATGTTATGTAATTGCTGGCATCATGGAATCGCCATGGGTTGCGCTCGCGGTAGGTCTCGTACTTCTATACATGGTTCTGCGCTTCTTCAAGAGAAGAGCGGGTTCGTATGTAGTTGACGAAGCTCAGGCTATTGAGACTGCAACTGCCCAGGGTTAAGAAGTACACTATCTATGAATCCTTGAAAAAAATATATTTTATCCTTGCTGAAAATACTAAAAAGGGAGCTATCACTACTGTGGTGATAGCTCCCTTTCTGCATTTATCGATCAGAGCTGCATAAACGGGATTATATGTAGTGCAGCCGCTACGATAAATAATCCTAGCAAGATGAACATGCTTCCGATAATGCAGTACGCCTTCTTGCTATTATTAATTACATCTTGTGGATTTAACTCCTTTATATAAAATCTTGTAGGCGAATGTTTGTCGTAAATTATAGTGATGGGAATCTCATCCTTGTGCTCACATTTTCTCAAAAATGAGGCCTTGCTATCTGAGCCAAAGAACGTTTTGCTATATCTGAGGCTTTTACCACTTTGACTCTTGAAGGCAATCTCACAGTCACACTCGAAGCTATATCTTGTGCTTCTAATCTCGATTACCTTTAGGAAGCCTTCAGTTTCAATTGCATTTGTGCCATCTAACGCTAGACTATTAATGTCCTTTTCCTTATCTGAACAAATACGTCCTGTATATATAAACATCCAGCCGATTAATATCATTATAAGAGCTATAAATACATCATCTAATCCGCACCATTAGTATCCTAGTTGTTCTGCACTAGCGCAAGCAATGTTTTATAAGCCACAGGTCCTGCAACCTTATAGCCGGTGCCACCGTTTTTAACCCATGCCACGAATGCATATGGATGATCTGCATCATCTATAAATCCAACGAACCACGCATCAGGTGTTCCGCTCCCAGTCTCTGCTGTTCCAGACTTTGCATAGATGTCTAGTCCTCGGAAGTTGCTCTCCCCATATGTAACCTTAACGTCATTTTTCATCATGCTCTTCATCTTACCTGCGGTGCCACTGCTCAGGTAATTACCTAATGAATCACCGCCAGTAACCTTTTTGAGGAAATTAGATGAGCCTATTATATAAGGATTTATAGCTTTGCCACCATTTGCAATAGCGCCCATATAGACCATCATCGAGGCAGGATTCACGAGGTCATCAGCCTGCCCGATACCTGCCCAGCTGAGCTTAACAGGATCATCCTTAGGGAAGTTAAATGTGCCCTTTGCTGTCTTAATTCCGTTTATATCGAGCGAGTTGGTAAGTCCAATCTTCTTGACGTAGTCCTTCATGTTACTTGCGCCAACCTTACGAGTAATCTCTCCAAATGCGCCGTTACAAGACTTTGCGAGTGCCATCTCGAAGTTGACATGCCCATGTCGCTCTGTGCACTTTATCGGCGACCCATTTACATACGTAACACCAGTACAGTTAAAGCTGAAATCATCTATATCATCAACATTATCAATTGCCGCCGCAGCGGTTACCGTCTTAAATGTTGAGCCTGGAGTGAGCCTTCCCGAGAGGAATGTGTTGAAATATTCAGATGAACTAGAATTTGTTGGAAGTGTCCCCTTAGGATCAACCGATGGCGTACATACCATCGCCATTATCTCTCCAGTTTTATAGTTGTATACTCCGACCATCCCTTGGCGGTTACCGAGCGCCTTATATGCTGCTAAATTAGCCTTTGCATCTATGGTTAAATTGATTTTGCTTCCATCCTTAGTGGTATCATAGGTCCCGTTCAGCAGGTCATACCCTATGAGCTGCGGTCTAAACACGTTGATTGCGCCCGTCGCAATATTGCCCTTTGGATCCCCAACCGCATGAACAGTTGCTTTTCTAAGTGAAGCATCAGAAGGATATACGAGTCCCTCCTTAGTGCAGTTAAGAAGCATCACACCGTTTCGGTCGTAAATAGTACCACGATTGACTTCACCATTAGTATATATCTGCCTATTTCCATAGAAGCTCGCCCAATCTTGCCCCTTGGTTACGAATCGCCACGTAAAAATCAATATCCCTATGAACAGCGCCGCGGCGAGTAGCAGACAGATGTTCGCTCTACGCTCTAGTTTCCGCATATGCTACCTCCTTTTGTCTTCGCACCCATCACGGTCTCCTCTTAATAGCAAGGCTTGCATCCTTACGCATATCCGCAGCCTTAAAGTACGCCAGCATTGCCCATGAACACATTGCACTCGTACCACCCGTAGATACAAATGGGAAAGTAACTCCAGTTAGAGGAAACAGGTCTACCGCTCCAAATATATTTAGCATGGTCTGAAAAATCATCATTGTCGCAGCGCCGCACGCTGCTATCGTGTAAAACGCTGACCTTCCTGCTACAATTGAATTTACCGCAAACAGCGAAAGGGTAATGATACATAGGACAAGCAGAATTGATATAATAAGTCCCCATTCTTCAGTTACAAACCCAAACACAAGGTCTGTGTTAGAGGCTGCGACAGTCTTTAGAGACCCATTTCCAGCGCCAAGACCTAGAAGTCCTCCACCAGATGCATAAGACATGGTTCTAGTCTGCTGGTATCCCATGCCATTGATAAAATCTGGCTCCCACACGTGTCCCCAGGCATTGAATCTGCTCAGTATATACGGTTTAAACCTGAGCACAAGTATGCCCATAATTCCGGCAGCACCTATCGTGAGTATAAGCCTCGAAAAATCACCACTTCGTAGGAACGAAATTACCAGATATGTTACGAAGAAGATAAGCGCACCTCCGAAGTCTCCCATCTTGGCAAGGCAAGCCAGGCAGAACAAGGAGAATAGCATGAAACCATAGAGATTTTTCTTGTTGAAGAGATTCTCCATGGTTGCTGCACCGATGCATATGAATGCAAGCTTGACAATTTCAGAAGGCTGAATTGAGATGCCACCGACAGTAACCCAGTTAGCAGCTCCGAATTTAGTCGTTCCGAATATTACATTGAACAGCAGTAGCCCTATAGCGAGCACAGCGAGCACTGGCTTAATCTTCTCCGTCCTCCTCAGATCTCGCATATATATGCACATGAATATGAAGATGAAGATCCCGACAAGCGTTGCGATATACTGCTTCATTGTAAGCGCAGGGTTGGCAGAGGTCGTGACCGCTAGTCCTATAGTCGACATGAAGAAAGCTATCATCTCCATCTCAAACCCCTTGCTGCCCATGGCTCTAAAAAGAATCACATAAATCCACATAGTAGCAGAAAGTAGTGGAATTGAAAGAAGCGCCCCTGGAGTAAGATTCGTCCCCATGCCAATTATCAGCTGTATCATCGTCAGAAACTGAAATGCGGTGATTGCAACCATAAGAGGCCATGGCGAGACAGGTTTCTTATCCATCGAGCGCATAGCATCATTATTCTTTTCCTCTTCAACACTTATCGCAGCGAGCGTGCACTTTGCACCGCCCATCGTGATTTCGTCACCAGGATTAATTATGTATTTCTTACGCGGAATTAGCTGGATACCATTGATAATGGTCCCATTCTTGGAATTCAGGTCCTTAAACATCCATTTTCCGTCTTTGCGGCGAATCAAAAGTGCCTGCGTATTAGAAATTGTATCGAGTTCAATACGCAGGTCAACAGATGACGATCTGCCGATAATGTTCTCCCAATGCGTGATTGGAAGTGTAACACCATCCTCAACAGATAGGTAGCCCCAGACTTCTGGCGTCACTCTAGTTGAGAGTAATGACATGATGGACCTCATAAGAATATAAACTGCCAAAATTACGAAAATCCACCTTGATGCCGTCGTTATGTATTTTGCGAAAATAGGATTGTTCTCGACAAAGTAAGTACGGATGTAAATAAACTATCTATGGTCACCACCCCATTTACAGTAATCTCTATTTCTTCCAGGAGCTCTTGAGGCTTACGATGCTGTTAAACACCTTCTCGTCATCTGTCGTTAACTCGCTATCCGCAATATAATATCCTTTGCGGAAGAATTGGAATCTCTCGCCAGCCTTGACATCGGAAACTGATGGCTCAGCATAGCCCCAGGTCTTATGTAGCGAATCTGGATTGAGCTCTAGATTGCCATCTTCATTTTCAATCATAAGTGTCTGATACTCTCGTATCTTAATCTTCACTGCTGTAGAAGCCTCTACGAAGTGAATTGTCCCCTTTACCTTGCGATTTCCGCCTTCGGTTCCACTCTTAGTCTCTGGATCGTAAGTGCAGAGCAGTTCCTTGATGGAGCCGTCTTCGTTCTTAACAACCTCGTTACACGTGATAAAATACCCACCCTTTAATCTAACCTCGTTGCCAGGGAATAGCCTGAAATACTTCTTGATAGGCACTTCCATGAAATCATCTCCGTCTATCCATAGTTCGCGGCCAAACGGAATTTCTCTCTCTCCAAGCTCAGGAACATTTCTGTTATTCTCAACCTCGCAAGTCTCAATCTGACCTTCCGGATAGTTTGTAATCACTACTTTAATAGGATTCATTACAACGTTGCGAGCAGCAACCTTGAACTGCAGGTCATCACGCACACTAGTCTCGAGCTGTGCAAAGTCTACTGTCGAGTTGGACTTAGCTACACCGATATCATCGCAGAAGCCTCTGATTGCCTCAGGTGTATATCCACGTCTTCTAATACCTGCGATTGTTGGCATACGTGGGTCATCCCATCCTGAAACAGTACCTTCATCAACGAGCTTCTTGAGATATCTCTTACTCATAAGCATATTGGTAATGTTGAGCCTTGCGAACTCAATCTGCCTTGGTTGTGGATTCCAAAAGCCAACTTCATTAAGTACCCAATCGTATAGTGGTCTGTGGTCCTCGAACTCGAGCGTACAGATGGAATGTGAAATCCCTTCAATCGCGTCTTCAATCGGATGAGCGAAGTCATACATAGGGTATATGCACCATTTATCACCGGTGTTGTGATGAGTGGCATGTGCGACTCTATAAATAATAGGATCCCTCATATTGATATTAGGTGAACTCATGTCAATCTTGGCACGAAGCACCGCCTGTCCATCACCATACTTTCCAGCTTTCATGTCTTCAAAGAGAGCTAGGTTCTCCTGAGCTGTTCTATTTCTATATGGACTTTCCTTACCAGGCTCAGTAAGCGTACCTCTGTACTCCTTCATCTGCTCAGCTGTGAGCTCGCAGACATAAGCCTTACCCTTCTTGATGAGCTCAATCGCTGCATCATACATAGTGTCGAAGTAGTCAGAAGCCCACCTCTTCTCATCCCACTCGAATCCGAGCCAACGCACATCCTCTTCGATTGAATTTACGTATTCCATATCCTCTTTTACAGGATTGGTATCGTCGTATCTGAGGTTGCATTTTCCGCCGTATTTCTTAGCAGTTCCGAAGTTAAGGCAAATGGATTTTGCGTGTCCAATATGCAGGTAGCCATTAGGTTCCGTGGAAATCTCGTATACACCTCTTGGTACTTACCCTCCGCCAAATCCTCATCTATCATGTTGTGAATAAAATTGCTTCTCATCGTAGTTTCTGGTGAATGCTCTTTATCGGTAGCCATCATTGCCCTCCTCGGCTTAGTTTAGTGCATGTTCGCCAAGTCACGAACGCTAACCTTCACGCGGTTACCCGATGCGTCCACAACTTGGCGAATGCGTTAATTTTATTAAAATTATATCATAATCATGCAGTTTTCAAAAGGTGAGGAGCCCATAAGCCCTAAAAACACTATGTAGATTGTGTGTCTATATATCCACCCTTGCCAATATCGCCGCCGGCGTCTTACGCATCGTCTGGAAGACTGGCATCAATCCAACTATTAGGTTAAACAGCAGGAGAACAAGAAATGACAGTACAGCTACCCAAGGAGCAATATAGAACTTCGCTCCAAGCAGCGCTGTGGTGTGGCTTAGCACGTAATAAGCGCCCGCTATACCAGGAATAGCTGTAATCGCCGTGATTACTGCAATCTCTCCTGCGAACATCTTATATATGTCGCGTTTCTTGAGTCCAATGGCTCTCATTGTGCCAACCTCCTTAATCCTAGAGAGGAATGACGATCTAAGCATCAAGAATAGCTCTATTAGCGCAACTAAGATGATAATCCCCGCTGCAGTGAATGTGTTTCTGACGTTCTGAGCTTCTGAAAGTTTATACTTCTCCTTATCACGGTCGTAATTGATTTGCACAGAATACCCCTGCTCTGTAAGTTTGTCAGCAAGTGCTCCCGGTTCATCTGAGTACACTGATACCACCCTCTGCTTTGATATATAACCTAGCAAAATTGTGTGATTAGTCGTGTAGTACGCATCGTCATCCTGTGAATCTGTCGTGTAGTATCCGACTACCTTGAGCTTATGATTATTTACATTTGCAGCGATCTCTTTGTTAAGCGGCATGTCTTCTTCATGAGTATCTCGCACTACTACCTCGTAATCATTCGCTGGTGCCTTGCCCTTCTTGATCTTGATTGACGAAGGTGCATAAGCATAATCTACGATTGGATTACCGCTATCTTGATTGGATCCTTCATTCGCATCTTCTATTGGCATACTAGAAGGTGCATCGAGTGTCGAAGTTGACTGGCTGTACATGAGCACATCCTGGCAGTAGCTGTCCGCAAAGAAAGCAGATGGTGAATTTAAATTCGAAATCCCTGTTATCGTGAATTCTCCGAGGTTTTTCACTTTGATTTCGACCAATTAGGTCGGATGTCTTGATTATACCGACTTCCTGAACAACTCTCGACTTGAACATCTTGTCCACAAGCAGTTTATCTATGACAACACCTCTATCGTCAGTTGGAAGCTTGCCTTTGTACAGTTCTTCTTCCTTGAGCACACTCATTGGTGTTATCGATGCACCAAACTGCATCTCGTAATTGGAGCTCTGCAGATATTCGGTAAATGGCATCCTCAGCGTCACCTGTGTGTTGCCTATAAATGTAGCTCTCGCCCCCTGGGTGTTCCGAAGTGTTTCGGCGAGTGATGGGTCCTTCTTGGTGTTATTTACAGTGATATAGTTAGCATTAGTAGTGAGAAAGTCTTTTTCTTTGATATCCAGCACTCCAAGTACATTGCTTACAGCTACAAATGTGAATATCGAAGCGAACATGAATCCTATGAGCAGTAGCTTCTTGAGTCTGTTGAACTTCGCAACTGTCTTGAACCCGTTTGTAAACATCTTGATTGGCGAATACAGCGAGGTGTACCTTGCCTTATATCCTTCAGGCAGATACTTGTCGTACTCGAAGCGATTGTTCTCGTATATGCTGGAATCCATCGCCGAGTAATGGTCATCGATTAGTTCGATATTGGAATTCTCGTCCACAACATTATATCTGCCGCCTGTATCTACGTACAGATTACCTGCTCTAAGGACTAGCTTTATACCAGCCTCCGAAAGCCCATCGCTATAAACATCGACCTGAATATCCTGGTTGCCATACTCATCATGCTTAGGCATATCCTTGAGATAAATTTTATTCTCAAGCTGATAGTCTAGATAGTTATCAGTATCGTTTTCTCTATCGCCGACAACCTTTCCATCCTTCATGTCTATGATTCTCGATGAATAGAACTCCGCTATTTTCTTCTCGTGTGTTACGAGCAGAACTAACCTGTCCTTCGAAATTGTCTTGATGATATTCATGACCTCGATTGTGTTCGCACTATCGAGGTTTCCTGTAGGCTCATCCGCTATGATGATGCGCGGATTCTTGACAATGGCACGCGCGATTGCCACGCGCTGTCTTTGTCCTCCTGAGAGCGCATCGGTCGTCTTGTTTCTAAATTGGTAAATCCCTACTGACTTTAGGCAGTAATTAACACGTTCTTTGATTACATGCTTATCTTTGATTCCAATCATTCTAAGTGCAATTGCAACGTTCTCGAATACCGTCATCCTGTCAAGTAGGTTAAAGTTCTGGAAATGTACCCTATCTTGGCATTGCGTATCGAATCTACCTTCGATGCTCTCATCTTGGATATACAAGCATCATCGATAAATATCTTGCCCGAATTAACCTTATCAAGTCCTCCGACAGCATTTAAAAGCGTCGTCTTGCCACATCCAGACGGTCCTAGTAACGCTACAATGCCGGTCTCCGGTAACTCCAGAGAGGTGTCGTTAATTACATGTATTTCATTGGCTTTACGCTTATTGAAAAACTTATTTACATGTTGCAACTTAATCATTTTTAGTCCTCCTCTCTATAAATATTCATCGCTGACTTCTTGAAAATTTTGCGCGAGTATCTGTTTGCGATGAGAAGAGACATAAGCATAAGCGCTACCGTAAGAATAATGTAATCCTTAAATTCGAGATATAATAGCGCATTTTTAAGCGCTTTTATATTTACCAGCCCCTTCGAGGCAAGATAAATGCCCACGAAATCTACCGCAAGTGCAATTGCCATCATCATCAGCAATTCGATGCGCAGAATCGCACTCGTATTCTTCCTCGTACCACCGAGAATTCTTAGTGTCGCATAGTACGAATTTCTCGATCTCATGATTAGTCTTATTATCATATAGGCGATAAAGAACAGCACCACAAATCCTATAGCCGTGAAAACAACCTGAACCAGTTTTACCAGGAATAGCTGTGGTAAAGGATCCTTTGCAATCATCTTCTTCATCGCGAACGTCTTGTATACGCCGAACTTGTCGATTGATGAAGCCAGAGCATTCGCATTGAGGTCATTATCTGCAAATACGCTTATCTGATAGTTCCCTCGATTGTATAAGGTGTCATAATCTTCAGGATTTATATATACTCTCGCATTTTTTGTCTCGTAATCATCCTTCGAAATTCCGAGCAGCTTCTGTGCGCTACTCTTACCCACACTCTTTGTAGTTTTGAGTGTAATATCCGCGGAATAGTATATATTTGAGATTGATATGTTAAGCGGTTTATTCTGCCATTTGTCGTCCTTGTAGTTCTTAGTCTGATCTTCATAGATGTATGCTTCACCCTTTGGCACGTTAGGATTCGATTCTATAAATGACCTGGCATTGGACTTTTTCACCTTTTGACCACTGAAGTCAACTACAGCACTTGATTTTGTACTGAGTGTGTTCATTACTACTTTTCTCGCAAGCGCATCACTGCAGTAGTACTTTACAGTTCCAGTACTTGGGGTAATGCCTGATTTAGATGCATCATCATAAACTATAACGCCCGTCACTCTGACCTTTCCAACTTGAAGGGTTTCTCCATCCTCGTCTCCAATAAGGTCAAATTCCTTGCCGAGAAGTTCGTCTCTATTGCCCTTAAGCGCATCGTAGGTCATTGTAGACTTATCTGTTACCACGACTATGTCATTTTCCTGCTCGGGCAGCTTTCCGTAGGTGAGTTCCTTTGCCTTTATCTTCTGCCCGGGATATAGAAGTCCTGTCATAAAGATATTTGAATCGAGCGTAATCCTCACATCAACAACTGGATCTTCTTTGATGATGCTTTTGACATGCTTTAACTTTTCAATCTGTGCATAATCCTCATCCGTAAATGCAGAGTTATCTGACTTCTTTACGATGATTCGATCTGCACTAGTATTTCTAAAATACTGATTAGCAAGGCTATTTATATCTTGCAAATGCAGGGACTCTTTCGTGGATGAATACTGTCCTAGCACCGATGTCGCAACGAATATATAGATTATAAACAATAGAATAAACTTGGTCGGTAGATTGAATGTATTCCTGACACCGAGCCTTAGCTCGTTGCCTAACCCCATTTCATCATGACGAGTCAATTTAGCTGCATTTCTCTTAGCTCTATCTCTGTGCAATTCAGCTTTCTTAAGAACCTCTACTCGTTCTGACTTGCCTTGTTTCCTTGAAGCAGCTGATTCCTTAGCTTCTCTCTCCATATTTCTAGCTGCTCTACCCCTACGCATTGGGGCTGGTGATATCTCATCGCCATCAACCTCTTCACGTGTGATTCTATTTACAACGTCTGAATATCTAGAATCTTCTGGCACGTCAAAATCGTTAGAATCTGCCGCTTCAAACTCACCTTCGGAGGCCCCTGGAATTATTAGTTCTGACCCTAACACTTCACTTTCTTGCTCTTCGTTCTGTCTAATCCCTGGATTATGCTGCATATTAGCACTCTCCTGTTCGACTGAACTATGCCGTCCGCTATCCTGTAATTCTCCATTATCTGAATGAAACTCTATTATTTGACGTTCTCTGACCTTTTTATCCTCTATTATCTTTCCGTCATGAACTGTTATCTTGCGGGTGATGAATTTTTCAACTTGTTCGTAGTTATGAGTTACGATTACTACAAGCTTGTCCTTGGAGATCCTGTAAAGCGTTTCAATAACCTTTGCGGCTGAATCCGTATCGAGATTACCTGTCGGCTCATCCGCAACTATGATAGGTGCATCCTTGGCAAGTGCACGCGCAATCGCCACTCTCTGCTTCTGCCCGCCGGAAAGTCTCGATGCTTTAGTCCTTCTGTATTCACCGAGATTTACGAGTTCGATAAGTTCATTTACACGTTCCTTGCAATCGCTGTGCTTCATACCGCACATCAGCATCGACAGCTCTATATTCTGATACACGCTATAGCTGTTCACAAGATTGAAATCCTGGAAATATTACCGATAAATGTCTTCCTATACCTCTCATAATCCTCCGTTTTGAAGGCGCTTGTGTCCTGTCCGCCAACGAACATTTCACCTTCTTCGTAAGTGTCTAACCCCGAGATCACGTTAAGCAAAGTGGATTTTCCGCTCCCACTCTCCCCTGTAATAGCAACGAACTCGCCCATGTCAAGGTTGAGATCTATCCTAGATAGTCCTGTACTGACAGTATCCTTGTTGGTGTAATACTTAGATACCTTATGTAGCTCAATCATATGTGACATATGTTCCTCCTGTACTCATGGTTTAGTTGAGAACACCCTTTGTTTAATCAGATTGTAATGGGACAAGTAATTGTTTTCAACAAGATTCATATTCATTAATATATTGCTAATAGATTATTAATAATTGCACGCGATTCTTAAATCTATGCACTGCGTTAATATTATGAGTCATTCATTTGACCAACTCTTCCATTCGCAGTATAATCATATACATCAACCAAATATCCATCTGCAGGTGTAGTTTAATGGTAAAATTCGAGCTTCCCAAGCTTGCGTCGAGGGTTCGATTCCCTTCACCTGCTCCATGTAAAAAAGTAGACGGCTGAGCCGTCTTTTTTTTTACATATAATGAGGTGGGAATTGAACCCGAGACGCAAGCCATATAATCGGAGAGGGGGCGAATCTGGGTGTATCCTATCACAGGCGAACACCCAGAAAACCGCTGTCAAGGTGCGTAGCCCGCAGCGCGGCGCCGAAGGTGGCCTTGATAGCGGGATATTCCCTTCACCTGCTTTCTGTTATTACAACACCCTCCCCACTGAACCATTCAGTAGGGAGGGTGTTACAGTCTGTATTTCTTATGTGCCTAGTGAATTATTTGCTTCTATAATCTCTACGCAGATCTCCGTGTACTCTCTTTATCATATCTCCATACGGATTAAGAATATCTTCGATATCAAATTCATCGTATGGAAGTAGGCAGTAGTAATCATTTACACTAGTAGGTTCAGTCACACCTTTTCGAGTTTCGGCAGACACTTCGCCTTTTCCAACTATGTGCAGAACTTGAAACTCATCATCATAAATCATTTCCTCAATATCATCATCAGCGATGAAGAACGTGTACACCGTAAGTTTCTCCTGATAGATGTAATAAATTCCCTCATCGCTCATCTCATATCTGACATTTAGTAGCCCCTTAAAAGGCGGATTGCTGATTATATTACGCTGTCTTCCTGCCATGAAAATTATCAGCGCCGCAGCCCAAATCGATACATGCAGATACCACTGCGGAACATTCGCATGCTTAACCGTGTAATAAAGCATACCCAGAATTATTGCAGCCCCTAGTATAAGAGTCCCACCTACGGCGCTGTTCTGCTTCCGTCGTGTAGGATGCGCTTCTGCCCATCTATTACAAAGCATCTTTACCATCGGTAGCTGGCAATAATATATATCTCGTTCGTTGTTTTCCATGTTGACCTTTCTATGCATGTAAGTCGCTTGGCTTTTACCAAGCGACATTTATTGCGTTCAAATATTTTTTGCCTTTCAAGCACTTAAAATTCTTGCTTTTCCACCCCTGTCATCGCCATGAGATCTATCCATGCACCATATTCTTCTGCAGTGAATAGTCCGAGTGAAGTCCCTGCTTCACAAAGAGTCGAATTATCTGCATGAGCTTTCTTTGCAACCTTAGCAGCATTCTCGTATCCGATATGCAGATTGAGTGCAGCAGCCACCATAAGCGAGCGGTGTGCGTTTTCATCCATCTTGTCACTATTCACCGTGATGCCTCTTACGCACTTCTCTTCGAGCGAAATTAGTGAATCGGCTAGTAGGTTCGCAGATTCTATAAATGCATCTATAAGCACTGGCATAAACACATTGAGCTCAAAGTTACCCTGCGAAGCTGCCAGTCCAACTACAGTGTCGTTGCCAATTACACGTACAGCCACCATCGTCGCAGATTCAGTCTGAGTAGGATTTACCTTGCCTGGCATGATTGAACTTCCTGGTTCGTTCTCGGGAATTAGAATCTCTCCGAGTCCACATCTAGGCCCGCTTGAGAGCCATCTGACATCATTGGCCATCTTCATCACATCAGCAGCAAGGGCCTTCAGCGCTCCGTGTGCAAATACGTACGCATCCTTGGAGCTCAAGGAATGGAACTTATTAGGTGCTGTGATAAATTCTTTCTTAGTTAAGCTCGTTAGTGCTTCGGCAGCACGCTCAGCAAATCCACCTGGTGCATTTAGTCCAGTACCCACTGCCGTTCCCCCAAGAGCAATTTCTCTTAATCCATCGAGCGACTTTAGAATATTATCGTAGTCGTGCTCGAGCATCGAACGCCATCCGCTGATTTCCTGTCCAAATGTCATCGGAACAGCATCCTGCAGATGAGTCCTTCCAGTCTTTATGACTTTCATGTATTTCGCTTCTAGTGATTTTAGCGTCTCTATCATAGTGTCTAGCGCTGGTAATACTCTATCTTCAAGTACAAACACAGATGCAATGCTCATAGCTGTTGGAAATGTATCATTGGAACTCTGTGACATATTGACATCATCATTTGGATGAAGTACCGCTACACCAGCCATCTCCTTTGCACGTCCTGCAATGACCTCATTTACATTCATGTTGGTCTGCGTACCGCTGCCAGTCTGGTATACGACGAGCGGAAAGTTCTCATCTAGCTCACCGTTCAGAATCTGGTCGCATACTATCATTATGTAAGAAGCCTTCTCAGGCGCAAGCCTGCCGAGATCCATATTGGCACAAGCAGCGGCATTTTTAAGATATGCAAATGCGCGGATAATCTCAATCGGCATACGCTTACCAACCTTGAAGTTCATTGAACTGCGCTGTGTCTGTGCGCCCCATAGTTTATCTGATGGCACCTTTACTTCGCCCATCGTATCGTGTTCTATCCTATATTCCATTTAGGCCTCTTTTCAAATTACTGGTAGAAAAATAGAGGATAGGCAATGCCACTCGACCTGGTCTTTGACCCCACACTTGCCTTGACCCGAGTTTCCCGGAGGACTTACTTCTAAGCTACGCCATGATCACTGCCGTCTCCGCAGCAGCTTACGTGGATCCCTTTGCCCGTAGCTGGCTTGGACTTTCAACCACGAACATGACCTTGCCATATCCTACTTGCTAGAATACCATTTTAAACACCGCTTTACAAACAGCATTTATATTGCCTCCTTGACCATATCCGCTCCCGCCGCAAACGTCATGATGTCAGCACGGCTAACTCCCGCCACCTTGAGCAGTATTGCTGTCGAGCAACTCAAGTAAAAGCCTTAGAACAAAACATTGGTTGATGGCACCACTTGTCCGTCAGGTTTAGGTCATTATATGATTAGCATTTACTTATTTGCTTTGTGCGAATCTTTTGTTTTACCACATGAATATTATGATTGTTTCACACCACAGACACTTTATTTTGATTACTCAGGGTTTCTGGTGACAAGTCAAATAGCCGTCTGTTATTTAAGCGCGGACATATGGATTTACTCCTTTTTAATGTTGTTTTTTCACTTGTATTTTACCAAAGAAGTGCTGTATAGACTTTTTATTAAATATTCAACTTGATTTTACAACCCGTCAAAAATTATTGTTTCTTTCCTCTAATTCTTTAATAACACTATCATCAAGTTTTTTTCAAGTGACATCAATTGCGTTCTGGCAAGATTTCTTAGTTCTATCATTCTTTCTTTTTGGCTCCATTCCTTTACCAATCATAACTGCATTGTAGCTTTCCATATTGGCCAGTACCAATAATTCGTTTAAACTTGCATAGTCTCTCATATTTCCCTTTAAATCTGAATTTTCTTCCCGCCACTGTCTTGCTCTTTTTGTTAAACAAGGCAACATTGATTATATCTGCTTCACTTGCGTATTTTATGATAATTGCTCTTTTGTTGGATCTCTTAAGAGATATTCTTTAATCGCATCTGTATGAATTTTATAGTTAATCTTGGAAATTTCTCTATTAAGATTCCATCCAAGCGACAATCTTGAATTTTCATCTAATTTAAGTCTTTTATAGTCTTGAATAATGTAAAGCTTAAATTCTGGTGAAACCCATGAAGCAAATTCCATTGCTATATCAGTATGAGCAAATGTGCCTCCATATCGTCCAGGCTTAGAAACAATACCTATTGCTTTTGTCTTTTCAATCCATTTTTGTGGCGACAATGTAAATGCATTACTACCTGCTTCATTTTTAAACCTATCGAATTCGATAGGTTTAAAATCAGGGTTATGCATTGATTCCCATAAACCTAAAAATCGAATGTTATCTTTGCTTCTCAACCAGTTGTTAATAACAATAAATGGTTCATCACTTTTATATCTTGCAATATCCGTTAGACTTATATATTCGTTTTTAAAGTCTTCGGTATAAATTTGAATAGCAAAACCTTTTGCTTCGATCGTGTCTTTTATTCCCTTAGGCATTTGAGTTTCTCCTTTTTATGCTGATGTAACGATTCCCGACTATCTTTTGACCGTTCTTTATATTTAAAAACCACTTTACAAACAGCATTTATATTGCCTCCTTGACCATGTCCGCTCCCGCCGCAAACGTCATGACGTCAGCACGACTCACCCCTGCCGCCTTGAGCAGCCTCGCGATTGAATCAACAGTTGCTCCAGTTGTGTAAATGTCATCGACTATAAATATATTTTTCCCGAAAATTTTCCGCCTCATCCCTTCATAAACCTCAAATGCCGACCTCACATTGTTAAGCCTTTCCTCGGGTGAAAGCCTCTTCATCACCCCCGTGCTTTTGCACCGCATCACAACATCTGCTCTATACTCTATCCCCGTCAGTCTCGCCATCTCTTTGGCGATAAGTGCCGCTTGATTAAACCCTCGCTTTCGCTCCTTCGTCACATGCATAGGAACCGGGATTATGATATCTGGATATTCCTCAAGTCCAGTCGCTTCAATCCTGTCATACATAATCTCTGCTATTATCGGTGCGATATACGTCTTGCGCTTATACTTTAGGTTAAATATAATCTCCTTCTCGTACATTCCGTACTCTGTACACGTGTAGCCTCTATCAAATGAATGTCCATGTTCTCTGCAGTTGTAACAAATTGAGAGAGGATTATGCTCTCCGAGCAGCTTGCCACATTTGTCACATGTCCGTACATTCGCCCAGCTTATGTTATCCAAACAAGACCTACATAAGCTGTATGAAGCGGATTCATCTATTAACCTGCCACAGCAGATACAATATAACGATTGAGGATATATAAGATTTAATAAAGTATTTTTCAATTAAAAAACCTCCTGCGATATCATCGTCGATTCTATGATATCGCAGGAGGGATTCCCCTTCAGCACAGATTTATATATGTCGCAATCAGAGTTTTACTTTCCAAGTGCTTGTACAACCTCTTCAATCGGTGCATCATTGCTACAAAATACAACAGCCTTATCTGTAAGCAATATATAGTAGCAATCATACTGATAGGTTCTATATCCCTCTCTTGAAGTCTCTAATCCGCTGGCAGTCAACATATCAACAGTTACCCAGCTTTGCTCATAATACTCTTTAGCGGTGATTTTTTTAGCACTAAATGTCTGATAGGTCATTTCACCAATTCCATACTTATAAACGTTTTTTCCCTCAACTTCTCCGACCAAATCTAAAGACCTATCCTTTGTCCAGTCAAAATGTGGCATGTTACTAACTCCATGCAGGTTCCATTGATCAAAATAGAATGTCACTCCTAAGCCCACCACTATAATAGCCAGTATTGTTCCTAAAATAATTGATAGTTTTTTGTAAAAATTAATTTCATTTCTTCTATCGTAATTCATCCTCTTGTCTCCTTGTAAGTAACTCGAAGGATATAGCGACTTAAGTGAAGCACGCACTTATGACATATATGCACAGTATAGCACAGTATAAAATATCATTTTCTATGCTTATTTTATATTAAATAACATTAAATTTTTATAAAAGTCCGCCCATATCGACTTCCCTGAGCCTCGCCTCAAGCCCAGTATAGCGTTCATCTATTCTGTTGTTATCAATCATCCTATGCATACGCTCCTCTGAACCAACTAGTATTACCAGCTTCTTACCCCTAGTGATCGCTGTATATAGTAGATTTCTCGTCGCAAGCATCGGTGGAAATCCTGATATCGGCATAATTACTACATGAAATTCACAGCCCTGACTTTTGTGAACAGTTACCGCATATGCAAGCTCAAGCTCATCGAGTTCCTCGCTATCGTAGGTCACAAATCTGCCGTCAAAATCTACCACCAGCTTGGCATTATCGTTGTCTATGGTGTTGATTGCGCCCATATCACCGTTGAATATACCGCGTCCGCTCTGCCTTCCGAGCTGTTGCCATTCCATCTGGTAGTTGTTTCTGATTTGCATAACCTTGTCGCCCTCACGGAAAACCTTGGAGCCAAACTTCCTTTCATTTAGCTCTTCCGAGGCAGGATTAATTATACTCTGCAACATCTCGTTAAGACTCGCAGTTCCAAGCCCGCCTTTTCTGGTCGGCGTAAGCACCTGAATATCACCATTGCCCTTCACGAAGTCATAGTAGCTTTCAAGTCTTCCAGTCACAAGTTCTTCAATCGTCTCTCTGATCTCTTCTTCGCCTCTTCTGTGCATAAAGAAGAAATCGCTATCTCTACCTCCAGATTCAGGATATTCGCCACTGTTAATCGAATGCGCATTCACAACGATACGGCTCTCACTCGCCTGTCTAAATATCTCCTCAAGTCTAATAGTCGGAACATAATCACTGTTAATCATGTCTAGTAGCACGTTGCCTGCCCCAACAGACGGTAGCTGGTCAGCATCGCCAACTATTATCAGCCTACTATCGTCCTCAAGGGCACTCAGAAATCCATCCATCAGCATTAGGTCAATCATCGATGCCTCATCCACTATGAAGGAATCCTCTTCGAGTGGATTTTCTGCATTTCTGCCAAATTCCATCTCATTCTCATCCTCCGAGTACACGTACTCAAGAAGCCTATGTATCGTCATCGCCTCCACGCCAGAGGTCTCGGTTATACGCTTAGCCGCACGGCCTGTCGGAGCAGCAAGTGCTACTGAGATACCCATTTGTTTGAAAATCTTTACTATGAGATTGATAATCGTCGTCTTACCTGTTCCAGGTCCTCCGGTTATAATCGTAATCTTGTTGGTCAGAGCAGCACGAATTGCCTTTCTCTGATCACCAGATAGCTGAATTCTCTCATCCGCTTCTGCGGCATTAATGAGATTGTCCGGGTCAGCAGCGAGTGGCGGCATATATCCGTTCATGATTCTCTTGATATGATAAGTTACGCTCTGTTCTGCCTGATATAAGAAGTGCTGGTACACCACAGGCACACCATCGAGCGAATCTAGTTCAATTTCTCCTGCAAATGCAAGCGTTGTAAGATTTTCCTCTATTAATTCACTTGAGATATCGAGTAGCTTGATTGCGCTCTCGAGCAATATATCCTTAGGTACATAGGTACTGCCACTATTTGAAAATACCAACAGTGCATACTTGATACCGCTCTTGATTCGGAATTCGCTCTCAGCTCTATTCCGATTCTGCTTGCAATCTCATCCGCCTTACTGAAACTGATACCATATATGTCTTCAACTAAGGTGTAAGGGTTCTCCTTTACCACCTCCAGCGACTTGTCTCCGTATAGCTTGTATATCTTAACTGCCTGCACTGGCTGAATTCCGTACTCTGCAAGTCCGAGTGAAATCTTAGTAAATTCCCTTGACTCCTTGTAGGACTTTGCTATTTTATCCACTGTCTTAGGTCCTAGACCGTTTATGGACAGCAGTTCCTCTGGATTTTCCTCGATTACATCCAGCGACTCCTTGCCGAACTTATCGACAATTCTCTTGGCCATATTAGGACCGATTCCTCTTATAGCTCCTGATGCGAGAAACACCCTTATGCCTTCCGCATCATCAGGTAGCTGTTCCTCATACGCAGACACGTTAAACTGCTCACCATAACGCGGGTGAATCTTGAAGCTCCCCTCCAGCTTGTACGTTATCTCTGGATTTATCGCATGGAACATCCCAGAGATTTTGAACTGCTCGTCCTCCGTCTCAAAGAGGCATATCGCAAAACCGTTGGATTCATTATTGTAGATTACTTGCGTGATCTTGCCGATCTTGGTTTCTGTCATTGCCATTAGTTGTTACTATGCCCCAATTCGTGCAGGCTGTGGTTTCAGCAGCATGCAGCATTTATCTTGGTTCTCCACTAGAACGTACGCTTATACAGCCTTCTGTTGTCTAGCGGCCACACCCGGTCACCGAACTCACCGTCTGAAACTCCCTTGAGACCTTCCTCCATGTCGAACATCCTCGCGTCAACAATATCCAGATAATGCAGCATCTCTGCCTCTGGAAACAGTGGCTTCTTAGGGCTTCCAAATTCAGGTTCGTAGTGATGCGATAATATCATGTGCTCGAGCAGTACCGCCTTCTCCTCGCTAATTCCGAACTCCCTACAAAGGTCATTTACAAGAGTAATTCCCTGCACGATATGTCCGAGCATCTGCCCCTTGAACGAATAACCCGGCGATATGCCGTTCTTATCAGACAGAATCTCGTTAAGCTTCTCGATATCATGAATCGCAACGCCAGCAATCAGAAGGTCTCTGGAAAGGTTCGTATATACCTCACATAGTTTATTGGCACTCATCATCATGCGTTTGATGTGATATAACAAGCCACCATACTCAGCATGATGGTTGGACATCGCAGCCGGATAATACATGAGTTTCTCTTTGTTGCCCTCATAGAGATGCAGACACAGCTTCTTGAAATCCTCATCCTGCATGGCTTTGATCTCGCCGATGATGTACTCATACATATCGACAGGCTTCTCAAGGTGCCGACTTTACAAAATCGCTCATCTCGAGCTCATCTTCTTCAGTTGCCAGTCTAATCTGGTTAATACGTAGCTGTGTCTGTCCCTTCCAATCTGTAACTGCACCTCTAACCTTGACAAGGTCGCCAACCTTAAGCGATTTCAGGAACTCGACGTTGTTCTCGTCAACATCCCATTTCTTAGCGGATAGGTCGCCAGTAGCGTCAGTCAGCACCACGTCCTGATACTCCTTGCCGTTAGAGCCGATTTTAATCGAAGTGGCTTTAATCATAAAGAAGTCAGTTATATTAGTATTAGGTTTTATATCTATTACGTTCACATTTTTCATGTGTCTACCTCCTAAATTTACCTTTTGATTATACAACACTTTTCTAGGTGTCGCCACACCACGCGCCCTCCATTGAGGGCAGTTTGGACATGTGGTAAAATTATAGAAATCATGAAGAAAGGGCTTGAAAATGGGATTAAATGATACTCCTTCGGGAAATAGATATACAATCGGATTATTCGGACCGCGAAATGTCGGCAAATCTTCGCTCGTAAATAAGCTTCTCGGGCAGGATTTAGTGCTTACCTCGGACGTTGCAGGTACTACGACAGACCCCGTCTCTAAAAGTATGGAACTCCTGCCTATAGGACCAGTCTTGTTCGTAGATACGGCAGGCTTGACGATGAAGGCGAGCTCGGTCTGAAACGTGTAGATAAATCGTATGAAGCCCTTAGAAAGTGTGACCTGGCGCTGTTTGTGCTCGATGCGAGCAGGCAAAACGGTAAATTCTCAGCGATGGCAGGACAATTTCTTAGAGAATCTCGCAAGAGAAATATGCCTACCATAGTCGTGGTCAATAAATGCGAGAGTATAGAAGGTCCTGTTTCATACAGAGAGTGCTTTGACATCCCTGCCGACGTTCCTATTGTCTGTACTGATGCACTCAGCGGTTCAGGAATCGAAGATCTGAGGCAGGCTATTATAAAATGTGCAAAGCAGGATGACTCTCCTATCGGTTTAACGGATGGAATCGTCAATAAGGGTGATGTCGTGCTACTCGTCACTCCGATTGATTCTGCTGCACCTAAGGGGAGATTGATTCTACCTCAGCAGCAAGTCATTCGAGATATCCTGGATAAAGGGGCAATGGCGCTCGTAGTCAAAGAGACTGAGGTAAAACATGCAGTCGCTTCTCTCGGCAAAGCTCCAGATATCGTAATCACCGACTCACAGGCATTCAAGTCGGTAGCAAACGACATCACATCTGATATGCCACTTACGTCTTTTTCGATTATATTTGCAAGACAGAAGGGCGACCTAGCGCAGCAGCTTCAAGGCGCACGTGCACTCGATGCACTCGAGGCAGGTGATAGAATTCTCATCAGCGAAGGCTGTACTCACCACCGCCAGTGCAACGATATCGGCACCGTCAAGATACCTAAGCTAGTTCGTAAGATTCAGCCAGATGTAGAATTCGACTGGACTTCAGGCGGCGAGTACCCACGCGACCTCAGCGGTTATAAGCTATAATTCACTGTGGTGCTTGCATGCTGAACAGGCGCGAGATGCAATATAGGCTCGGTGAGGCAGACACACAGGGCATCCCAATCGCGAACTACGGAATGGTAATCGCATACTGCAACGGGATACTTGAGAGGGCGATTTGCCCGTTTGGAATATAGGAGGATATTATGGATTTTGATGCAAAAAAAGCTGTTGATGCAACCGTAAAATGGATCAGCGATTGGTTTCAGGTGAACGGTCCCGGCTGCAACGCAATAATCGGTATTAGCGGAGGTAAGGACAGCTCGATAACTGCTGCCCTTCTAGTTCAAGCACTCGGCAAGGAACGAGTAATCGGAATCATGATGCCTAACGGAGAGCAGAGTGATATGGACATGGCGCTGCTCCTGATTAACCACCTCGGTATAGAGAGTCACGTCATCAATATAGAAGCGGCCTACAATGGTGCAGTTAAGGATATAGAGTGTGCCATTGGCGAACTAAGCAAGGATTCTCTTATCAATCTAGCTCCTCGCCTCAGAATGGCGACACTATACGCTGTCGGTCAGTCGAGAAATGGCAGGGTTGCCAACACCTGCAACCTTTCCGAGGACTGGGTCGGCTACTCAACTAGATACGGAGATGCGGCAGGTGACTTTAGTCCGATTTCATCTTTTACAACTGCCGAAATCCGCGCAATGGGCCGCGTGCTTGGAGTACCAGAAGTCCTGATTGAGAAGGTCCCTTCTGACGGACTAAGCGGCATGACAGACGAGGATAAGCTCGGATTCACTTACGAAGTTCTCGACCGCTATATCAGAACTGGCGAAATCGAGGATCCTAAAACTAAGGAGCGCATCGATATGCTTCACGAACGCAACCTGTTCAAACTGCGTTATATGGATAGTTTTAAGTATGAGGGGTAGGGGCAGTTCACATTTAGCTATAATAACCGGAGCAAAAATACTGGAGCTAGGTCATCAGACCTAGCTCTTTCTTATCTTATAACTTGTTATTAATCGGAATCCCTTATGCTACTTATCCCCCAAAACCGCCTTTATAACTTCGACAAGCTCATCCATCTGCTCCTTGGTTCCTATCGTTACTCTTATATAATCATCTATCCTAGGTTTAGCAAAGTGGCGCACAAGGACTCCACGTTCCTTAAGCTTCTCGTATAGCTCTCGGCCGCCGAAGCCGTCCAGCTTCATGTAAAGAAAATTTGCCTGAGATGGCAGTACATCAAAGCCTAGTTTCTTCAGCTTATCCGCTGCATAGTCCCTCGCCTCAATGATCCTCTGCAGGTTCTCCTGATAGTAGTCCTCCGCATCAACTGCCGCCTCTGCCAGAATAAGTGACATAGCGTTGACCGCATAAGGATTTGTCGAATACTGCATCTTGGTCAGGTCTTCGATTAGGCTGTATCTCCTACCGCAAAACCAAGCCTTCCTCCTGCAAAGCTCCTCGACTTCGAGAAAGTCTGCACGACAAGTAGGTTGTCGTATTTGCGAGTTAATGGAATCGCCGATTCAGCACCGAAACCTGCATACGCCTCGTCTATAATCACTACATTATCGGGATTCGACCTAACTAGAGCCTCAATCTGTGCGCGGCTGAGTGCAATCCCAGTTGGAGCATTTGGATTAGGTAAAACTATATTCTTATCTATTCCTATGTATCCTTCCAGATCAAGAGTCAAGTCATCACGTAGTGGCTTAATCTCATAATTTATCTCATGGAGACGTGCCACAACCTCGTAGAAACTATAGGTAACATCGGGGATAACGATACTGTCGTTCGTGTCGTTCCAAGCCATGAAAGCGAAGTTCAGAATGTCATCTGAGCCATTTGACAGGAACACATTCTCTGGCTGCACTTCGTACAACTCTGCCATCTTGACCTTGAGTTTCCTGCCTGTCGGGTCTGGATAGAGACGCATCTCTTCCATATCAGCATCACGCATCGCTTGGTATACGGCAGGCGCGGGTGGGAACGGCGACTCGTTGGTGTTGAGCTTGAGATATCTCCTATCCTTGGGCTGCTCGCCCGGTGTATATGACTTGAAGTCCTTGTATAATTCTCTGATAAATCTGCTCATAGCTATTTCTGCTCTTCTGTATCTTCGTTTTCTGCAAAATTTTTATTTTTATCCAGTACAGTTTTGTACCCGCCCTCTCCGTACATGAGGCATTTGTTGACCCTCGTAATCGTAGCGGAACTTGCACCGGTAAGTTTGCTGATCTCATTAAAGACTTTGCCATCTGTAAGAAGTCTCGCTACCTCAAGCCTGTGCGCTAGGTCCTGAAATTCTTTAATCGTACAAATGTCCTCGAAGAACTTTATGCATTCCTCCTCAGTCTCTAGCGACAGAATCGCATTGACAAAATTGTGTAGCCATCTTGATTCAATTTTATTCATGTTCGATACCTCGATTTTGCTCAATATAAGATATGAATCTATACTATCACTTTAGCATGCTAAATTCAAACAGCAAGTATGCCTATATTAATGCTATTTGTACACAAGTAGCTGAGTAAAATCCCGTGAACTAAAAATGCGGCGAGAAATCTCACCGCACCTTAGTGGTTAAATGTTTATATTGAGTATTTAATTATTCGTCAGTCTCAGAAAACATATCCTTGCTAACGTCGCAAAGTGGGCATGCCCAATCTTCTGGAATATCCTCAAAAGCAGTTCCTGGCTCAATTCCGTTGTCTGGATCACCAACTGCTGGGTCATAAACGTATCCACAAACGTCACATACATACTTCTGCATATCAATATCCTCCTCTAAAATTAAATCTAATTTTGTAATCAATTGTTTATAAATCGATTGTATCACATTTAATTTAATTGTAAAGTAATTTTGTGTTTTATATATAGAACATTTTCCGATTTATTTGCTTCACCTCTGTGGCGCGATAGTTCCTTGAGCTTGCAGGAATCACAAAGCAATGATACATTAGACTCTGTAGAAAGGAGCCTTGAATTGAAGATTAAAATCATTGCCATTATATGCGCACTGAGTTTCATGATAGCTGCACTGCTGACTGCAGCAGATATAACTATGTACCATATCCCAGGGTATTACCGCCACCAATTTGAAGAAAAAGACGTGCTCGGCGACTTGAACCGCAATATAGATATGGACAACGTGATGTCTGCGTTTAGCGAGATGATGGAGTATCTGCGCGGAAATCGCTCTAATCTGAATATCGAGGTGACTGCCGATGGTACTCGGCAGGAGTTTTACACTGCGCGCGAAAAGGCTCATCTTAAGGATGTGCGTGCCATCTTCCTCAAAGCTTATCTGGTGAGGCTGATAGCCGCTCTAATATTCTTTATCTCTCTCATCTGTATTTTTATTTACTATAAATACAGAGCATCTTACCGTTCATCAATCTGCAAGACATTCATCAATACATGCATAATTACAAATGCCGCCTTCCTGTTGGCAGTCGAAATAGCGGCTGTAAATTTCGATAAAGCATTTATGATATTTCATAAGGTGCTATTTGCAAATAATTACTGGAGGCTTAACCCCAACGAAAGTGATCTAATCAACTTGCTGCCACAGTCGTTTTTCGAGCAAACGGCGCTCGTAATATGTTGCATATACTTTGTTATAGTTTCGGTTGCTGTGGCTTTGGCGCTGAAGTTGCGACCTCGAAGCTAATTGAACCGCTTGTAGTATTTCTTGTTGAACTCTTTCTGCATGTTAATTAGAGGCTTGCGATTGACGTTGGCTTCGACGAGGAAGCCGAAGTTATTGTATATGTCTTTGTAAAGAGCTTCCTGATCTATGGTTTTGATGTCTATTTCATCATTTCTTACTGATGAGTCATAGGCATGAGTTAAATTAAAAGCATCATTGAAATAATAGTCTTTATCCGTGACATCATAAATCATAGCGAAGCTCTTTCTCTCTTAAATCGCAACTTATGATAGCTTGCTTTCTATCTGTAGAATTATTGTATATAGCATAACTACCATCGTCTCTATACCGTATATTTTTTTCTTATTAGGTTTTATAGATAACTCCAATATTCTCTATAGCCATTGCCATCTCCGGGTGTGTTCCCTCCTTACGCTCCATGTTGTGGGCATAGTAAACTGAGTATCTTCTGAGATTTTGAGCAGGATATAAATTTGTATATGCAAACCATCCGAAAGATATGAATATTATAAGTATTGTTGCAATTTTTAGCTTTTTTTCATTTTATCGGATTCTCCTTCGTGTAAATATATTTTTTTATTACGCGCTTCGCTTTAAATACCGCTTTTTGGCTTTTAGCTGCCACCTTTCTACAAGTTTTTTTCGTATTAATCTTGTAGTATTTTTTTAATTGCCGCTCTTGACTTTGAATATATCTTTACAATTGTTTTTTTTATTTTAATGAGAGGCTTTCTTGTAAAATTTTTAATAGACTTCATTCGCTTTTTTTGTTTTTGATAAATAGAAGCATTCTTTTTTTCCGTAACTCTTGCTGTAAAATACTTGTTTTTTTTAGTATCTTATCATTACACTGCTTCTTAATGTAATTAATACAAGGAATAATTCTTTGATAGAACAACTTCTTCACATATATATTTACTACCTTATTCATGATATTAGCTGTAATACTGGGCAAGGAATTAACAATGCCAATCCACCCAAGTACCATCTCCCCAACTTTTTTAACAAAGTTTTTTCTCCCCTTTTTCAAATTCTTTTTTTAGAAAAACCAAAAACTCCTATATACATTAACGCAATTCCTCCAAAAGATAGACTTGCCCAAAAGTGATTTAAGAAGTTTTCTTCATCTGCTGAGATTCCTGGTCCTGCTTGAGCTCTTAATATTTCATTATACAGCTCCTCTCTTTTACGATTTAAATTATCCTGATTATAATATTCTATAATTGTATCACTATACAATCTTCCCCGATATTTAGGATGAAACTTGAATATAAATGCATCTTTATCACTTCTAAGATCTTTTGCATCCATATGAGTCCAAAAATCTCCTGTGTATGAATTTAAATAAAAAAATTTGTCTTTTCCTATTTCAAAAAATGGTAATCTTGCAAGAAATTTAGTAACTTCCTTTTTGTCATCACTTTTTTCAGACGCACCTAAAGGACATGCCATATGAGAAAGGTCGACTGGATAATTATCACCAAAATGTATTTTTCTTAAAACCTTATGTGCATTTGTGTAAGTATCTTTCGATACTTCTGGTTTTACCATATTATTTGCATGATTTTGAAGAAAAGTCTCGCTGTAAGATGGATATATTATCGCATTTGCAACCTCATGATTTATCTTATCCCTATTATTCCCGTATTTCTTTCTCGCATTCTCCTCTACCTCTTTGAGATATTGTATGAATTCCCTCTTTTCCTTTGCAGTCATTCCTGTATTTACTAGGAATGGGTCTTTTTTAGATGACTTAGATTTGGTATATGATTTCGCACTGCTGCTATTTACCGCTTTATATGTTCTATTAGTTTTTACAGTATTACTCTGTATGCTTCTTCTAGTTCTTCTTGCACGATTTTGTGGTGCGATGCTGTTTGCGGTGATTCCCTGCACTGGGTTTTTCCTATATACAAAGCGAATTATCGGTTTATTTATATTACTTATATCCTTTTGTACACCAATTAAACTGTAGTTTAGTATATCTGCTTTATCTATCCTATAGCTATATCCAGTTATCCCTTTTAGATTTGCAGCCTGCTTTATAGGTGTTCCTTGTTCATCTATATACTCTACCCTTATATGCTGATTAACCTTTGTTTCTAATTTTGCCTGCAAGCTGCTACCGAACAGGGCATACCTTACTGCCATTGAATAATTAAAGGAATTACCATATCTTGGTGGCGCAGGAGAATAGAATGTATAATTAAATGCAGACAGGAATCCAGCTCCCAGGTATCCTCCTCTCGGCAAGATCCTTGGAACCATTTAGTCCTACTGTCCCAGGTGTAGCATCATAGATGATATCGTTATCCTTTACAAGGTTCGATGCGCTTGGTATTAGTTCAGCTAGATTTGCAAGGTCAGTAGATACACCTTGAGCTGTATCTATATCTGAAGATATAAAGCTCAGTACTACTTGGTTCTCATCCATAGTACCGTGCTTTACTATTTTGTAGTTAATAGAAATGTTATTGGCATTGTTATATAAGACCGATATAGAGTTTCCGATTGCATTAGGAAAGAACTGCTCTCCTGAGAAGCCGATTCCTCTAATGCTTCCGTGCCTATTTAATCCGGAGTTAGCTTCCCAATCATCTTTATCTGAATCTTCAATCTCCTAGATTAAATCTAGGTCTATTCCTGATTTTGTCTTTCCTACATAAGTTATTCTTCCTGATGATCCGTTATCTGTGCTGAACATTTTAACAGGAACACTAGGTCTTTCAGAGCCAAAATTAGAGCTGGAATTAAGATGTCCAACCTCTGTGCCCGATATGAGCTCAACTTCTGTTTTATTCGTCCATCTTAGACCTTCTTCAGTTAGGAAGTTGTCGTCCGTAAGATTCTCTCCTATCAAATCAATTTTGATATTCTTAAAATAGTCGGGACCACGAGTACCTTCATTAAAGTCACCAGAAACATTCACACCGCTTATGCTAGGTGTGTTATCTGCTGTTTGTTCTGTTTCTTCTGATAAGCTTCCGCTTGCTGATGATGAATCCCCAAGTTCGGCATAGTCGGCTGCCATAACGATTGGTGCGATATTAAATAAAATAATGCAAACTAAAATAACAATAGATGAAATCTTCTTTATCATGATACACACTTCTCCAATTTTTTTATAGATGTAAAATTTGTATAAATTTTACATCTATAATTGTATTTTAGCAAGTACTGGATATGAAACACGTTGCGATTTATATCTGCAGGCATCACAACTAGGAGTCGTGGAAATAAAAAGTTAAGCGTGAGGTTTCGGCAAGTTCAAGGTTTGCGCTGTAACGAATTAATGAAAGCGAGAATTGTATCAGCGCGTCAAGTTTCGCAGCTTTCATATAATTCGTCAAGCAAACGAGACTCTTTGCCGAGGCTCACTACATTTTAAGATAGTCATAACTGTTCAAACGTCTAGAATAAAATAGCAGAAAGTGCGAGGTTCTGGCAGTATCCGCGGTTTACGCCGATGCAGATTAACAAAGTCGAGAATTGTTCTATCACTACAAGTCTCGCAGACTTTGTATAATCTGCCAAGTAAACGCAGTCTGCTGCCAGCTGCTCGCACTTTCTGTTATTATTCCCTGAAACATCATTGACAGCGAATCATCCGCAAAGAACGTATTCGCATTATAAAGGAACAGCACATCGGTTATCCCCTCCGATGCAATCAGGTCATCGACATTATCAAAGTAATATCTCGGATCCACGACCACGATTTCGCGGTAATGCTGCGCCAGCATAGGAATCACACTGTTCGCATATGAGTCCTTAATCAGGAGCAGCCTCCTGTTAGACTCTGTCGGAGTCTTGACCGTGTACATCGGATGGTTGCTGCCTCCGAATACAGTGTACGCATCCTTCTTATCTAGATTCTTAAGCTGATAGAACTTAGTAGTCTTCTTTTTAGTATCACCATAGTAGATGACTGAAGGCTTTGTTGCCTTCTTATTCTTAGGCAGATTAATCTTGATACTATCGTATCTTCCGCCTGTAAATCCACTCTTCGAGTACATGGTTCCCGCAAAGTCATTCTTAACAACCTTACTCTCAAACTCCATCGGCATACCTGCACCCAGTGCTGGCACAATCGCCTTGTATGCGAGGTAAGCGCCGTCGCTCGTCCAGTGGTGGTCAGTTCTGTAATAGAGCTGTACATCCTCTTTCTTCTTATTGAAAGTCTTCCTCACATCGATCGGCTTAATTCCCGACGCCTTTATGTTCTTGTAAAAAGCATCAATGCTCTTGTTCTGATCCGCCATACTGACAGTTAGCGGCAGCTTGTCGGACATGATATTCCCTGCATTTGGAGCGAGGAGGAATGTCATGTTTAGCTTAGGATACTTAGCCTTGAAATTCTTGAGCGCAGTTTCAGCAGAGGTAATTGTCTTCTGATCTGGAGTCACTATATCCTCGATCAGATACCCATCACGAGCTCTATACACCCCGTTAGCTTTGAGCTTTCCTTCAGTCACATCGACAGCCGACTTAACCTTGATAAAAGACCCACGCATAAGGAACTGATCGTTCACGTAGCTTTCCATCTTGGATTCTAGCCTACCGCCGAAATAGTTCGAAACAGATATGCTCGGGAATTCCTGTAGCATGCGGTTTTCAGAAGCCGAGAATGATTTGTCTGGAACTATGAGATTTATAAGGAATACAGCCGCAAGAACAAACACAAATATGACACCGGTATACGCTGCCATTTATTCTCCGAACTTTGCTTCAGTTCGGCCCTTATTTCATTTCTAAAACGGTTAATCTTCTTCAAAACTTACTCCTCTACGCTAGAATCTGAAGTACAGGAACGGATTGTACGAACCATATACCAGATATGCGACAGAAACGATGAGTACTGCGAACACCAGCGCAGTTCCTACCGCCGGTTTCTTCCTATATAGCTCTCTGAATTTCTCTATTGGATATGGTGTTGCCACACACGAACCAACGGCAAGGATAATGAAATTCGTTCTTATGTAATACAGCGCTGTAACATTTATGAACGACACCTTGCCGAGCCCAAACATGACAGCGAGATACGAAAGCGCCTTGCTGATATCTGTGATGCTGAAGAAAACCCAGCTCACCATAACTATGACTATCGCATATGCGTGTCTAAACCAATTTGGCGCCTTCTCGAGATATTTACCATACACGTACTTCTCGAGTATCAGCAGCACTCCGAAGTATGCACCCCAGAGCACAAAGTTCCAGCTCGCACCGTGCCATAGACCAGTCAGAGACCACACTATTAGCAGGTTTAAAATGTGTCTATGCACCTTTACTCTGTTTCCTCCGAGTGGAATGTACACGTACTCACGGAACCAAGTAGAGAGCGACATATGCCATCTGCGCCAGAAATCCGTTATAGTCGACGCGATATACGGATAGTTGAAGTTCTCGTCAAACACGAAGCCGAACATCTTACCGAGACCTATCGCCATGTCGGAATATCCGCTAAAGTCAAAGTAAATTTGTAAGGTGTATGCCGCAATCCCAATCCAGTACAGTACCACCGATACCTGATTGTGTGGAAGACTCGAAATTTCTGTATAGAGCGAACCTAGTGCGTTGGCAAGAATTACCTTCTTGCCCAGTCCAAGGATAAATCTCGATGACCCCTCTCCAAATTTAATGAGTGTGGTTTCGCGATTATCTATCTGAAGTTCAACGTCTCTATACTTAACGATTGGTCCTGCGATGAGCTGAGGGAAGAACGACAGATATAACGAGAACTTGAGCAAGCTATACTGCGGTGCAACCTTTCCCTTGTACACGTCAAATACGTATGACATCGCCTGGAAGGTGTAGAACGAAATTCCGATTGGCAGTGCGAGTGACGTGTAATGAATATGCCATCCTGTAATCGAGGTTATCGTATCCATGAGGAATCCGAAATACTTGAAGAAACCAAGTATCAGTAGGTCTACAACCACTGTAAACAGCAGATTCCTCCTACCGGTGCCTCCATACTTCTGCTCATTATGAATCTGAATAGCCATGAAGTAGTTGAAGAACGCACTGTACAGCATCAAGAATAGATATACCGGTTCTCCCCAGCTGTAAAAGAACAAGCTGGCAACGAGCAGCACAATGTTGCGCTTTCCCGTCTGCTCCTTAGGAATCAGATAGTACACGAGCATCGTTATCGGAAGGAAATAGAATATGAAGATAATACTGCTAAATAACACTTAATAGCACCTCCTCATACTTATCTGGATCCTTGGCAACTCCATAGAATACGTACTTGCCCCTCGAAGTCACGATTGCGTTCTTAAGTTCCTTGACCTGCTCAGGTCCGTAGTTGTCAAATGCCTCTATCTGGCTTGTGATGCGCTTTTCTACGGCATCTTTGACAGCTTTAACGTCAGACTTATTCTTGACCTTGATGACCAGAACCTCGTCAACAGAAAGAGCCTCCTTGCTCTTGTAATACAGAACAGCCTCATAATTATTCGCATCTAGTCCTATGAACTGTACGAGGTCACGAGGTTTCTGTTTCTGCAGTTTCTCTATATTAGTCTTCTTGATGAGCTGCGCCTCAATCTTGTCCATCGAGACATCCTTTGCATTTTCACGGCTATACACGATAGCGAGAAATGCAAACAGGGCAACGAGAAGCACACATTTGAGGATTCTGCCATATCTTATAACGTCTCTGCGTGATTTACTATTCATCTACAGTTCTGCCTCCTCAATCATCCTATCCAGCCAGTACGGATAATACGTAGCCTGAGCGTGAATACCGTCACCTGCATATAGCTCTGGATGCTTCTGCAGAATATCCGCAGTTGGAATATATACGTACTTGTTCTTAGCGCACATCTTCTTGATAGCGCTGTTAAATTTCTTATAATTACTAATTGACTTGTTCTTAGCCATCGCTGAATCAGTAGGTGCCGAGATGCCACACACACAAATCTTCGTCTTAGGTGAAGCCTTGTGGAAAGCCTTTAATCTTGCTTCATACTTCTTGATAAATGCTTTTTCATCGCCTCTGTAATTACCCATGTCGTTCATACCAAAAGCAAAGAATGCGGTGCTTGGATAAGTTCCCGCTGCACTCGAGAATAAATCATCTCCTGTCATTACGCTTGAACCAATCTTGCTAAATACCTGATCATCACTCAGCCAGCCATACACACTGAGCCCCTCAGTGACCGAGTCGCCGACAACGATGCTCCCCTTGAACTTGCTCATGTATCTAGCCTTGTTGCTCTGCCCATTTGCAGATACCTCTCCGCCGAGTGCAGAAACAGCTTCTTCAACGCTAGTTACAGAGCTCTTCTGTATAGCCTCAACGCTCTTCTTATTCCTCTCAATCTCATCCTTTCCTACCGGTACCTTGCGGTTGAACTTCAGTAGGTTGAATAAAAAAGCGACAAGAAAAAGCAGCAAGATGATACTTGCTACTTTATTCTTATCCATGTCTTTGATATATTCTTTTGCTACATTTGTAGCACGATTATTATTCTTAACTCTAGCCATATTTCCTCTTCCAGGTAAAATCCTTAGACTATATAGTACCACCTATACAACCTTTGTGGCTATTTTTTTTAATCTAATTCATGAATTTTTTTATGCCTTTTTGAGCTTGCGATAGAATAAAGTTCCATACTTATTCACGATCTCTATTACCATAAATCCCATCGCAATTCCGAGGCAGTTCAGTACAAGCTGCTTGCCCTCACTCGCAGTCTCCTTAGGCATATCCATAACCATAGCGTACATTACGAAGTAAAGGTTGTTTCCCGGTACTAGTGGAAATGCGCATACGCTCTGGAATATCGTTGCAGGTGCTTTATTGACTCTCGCCATAACCTGCGCGTAGCCAGCTACAAATATAGCACTGACAAGTGTCGCCAAGAAGTAGTTATGGAGAATTCCATCACTAATTACGTACATCCCCCATGTGCAGAATGCCCCGATTCCGCAGAAGAGCACCTGCTTGCCTTTAACGTTAAACCATAGAGCGAATCCCACACAGGCAGCGGTACACGAAATAAATTGTATTATTATACTTGGATTTAATTCGGTCATCTTAGAACACCCCCTTGAATAATAGAATTGCTGAAGCTATTCCGAAGGCGATTCCCGCTGCTCCGATTATAGCATTTGAAATGTTAAGTATTCCAGCAAGTGTGTCCTTGTGAAGCAGGTCGCTGATTCCATTCGTAAATCCGAGCGCACTGACTAGGAGCATTACTACACCGACCGTGATGTTACCTGACTTTTCCGCAAATCCAACATATACAGAAAGAATGATGAATACCTCTGTGATAAATGACTGAATGAAGTTGGAAATCAGAGGATTACTCTCTGTCTTCGCCAATCTCCTGCCTAGGAAAACAATGATTATCGAAGATATGGCAGCGATAATCGCATCCTTAACCCCGCAGTTGAAGAACACGCCGAATCCTGTTCCCCCCGAGAATTCCTGCCAGATACTCTAGGTATGCAGGCTGAGGTGTCCTGTCCAGAACCTCTTGTAGCATGTTTGCAACCTCATCTGGGCTTGGTGTCTGACGACATACGCGTCTCGATAAATTGTTGAGATAGTCGAGTTTATCAAAGTTCGATGAAGTAGAAGGTATATGTCTAATCTGCGTTATGATATCGCCCTCCGCTGTCTCAACTGTCGCCTGAATGTTGCTGTAGATAACCCAGATATCTGCATGCGTGAAGCCATAGCTCTTGCACATTCTGTACATACTGTCCTCAACTCTGCCCACCTCAGCGCCTGCACGGAGCATCTCTCTGCCGATGTTCAGAATTTCCTTAAGAATCCTCTTGTAATCCATTTCTTTCCTTTCCTAAAAAAATAATATTTAAACGCCTTGAATAGCGTCCATAAACGCTGGTATGAGCTGTTTTTTTCTAGACAGCAGCCCGTCTATCTTAAATCCGCCATCTGTCGGAACGGCCCCTGGAAATGCATTCATTATCATCTCCCGAGCGTGTTCACCGGCGTAAAGCATCTCTGACGAGGAGTGTTTGATGTCAGTAAGTAGGAAGAACACCATCGAGACTTTGTTCTTGCCACACTCATGCTCCATAAGCGGAAGTAACATCTCCTTGATATTGCTCAGCTCCCCTTCGTTCATCGAACTTATCTGTCCAACTCCAAAGCTCGAGCTTCCGAATGTGAACTTCTTGTAATCCTGATAGAAATTTCTTCTGCTGATTTGTCCTTGAGGTCTGATCCTGCCTCGAACATCTCCGTTGCAAAAGACTCTATATCAATGCCCGCAATTAATGCGAGTGCCCCAGCAGCCATCTTATCCTGTGTCGTGCATGTTGGCGATCTGAACATAAGCGTATCAGATACGATTGCCGCACATAATAGTCCTGCAATGTGCTTAGGTACATCGATACCACGCTCTATATACATCTGGTATAGGATTGTAGCGGTGCAACCAACTGGCTGCAGATTGAAAAATATCGGCTGAAGTGTCTGGATAGTTCCTAGTCTGTGGTGATCCACAATCTCAAGGATGTCCGCATCATCGATATTGTCCACTGCCTGTGATTTCTCATTGTGGTCTACGAGAATTACCTGTTTCTTCCTGATATTGAGCAGATTACGCCTCGAAACTGTTCCGATGTAGCGGCCTTTGCTATCTGTAACCGGAAACGCTCGATGCCTCGTAGCTCCCATCTCCGCCTTTACACTGTCCGTATAGTCATCTAGCTTAAAGCCTTCGATTCCATCAGATGTCATGAATGCTTCTAGCGGTACGCTCTTGTTGATTTCCCTCGATACTGAGAACGTATCTAGATCAGTTTCAATGATAACTGCCCCCTTGGCTTTTGCAAGTTCTGCGACTTCCTTAGAGGCCTTCGCACCTAGCACAGGATAATGCATCCTGCATCGGCCTCAAGCGCACCAATTTGGTTTTCCTTGCGGTCAACAAGGATTACTAAATCGTGCTCCTGAACGACGCCCTGCATCCTTTCGACCAGCGCTGCTCCAACCAGAACCTTTCCCTTGTCAAAGTGACGCTCTCCATCACCGACTACAATGTGTCCGTCAATCGTAGCGGCAATATCGCTGAACCTAGGTGATGTGCTCGAAAGGAAGGCACTGCTCTCAGCATCCATAAACGTACGTGCGATATCACCCTTCGTAATGAGCCCGATAACCTTGTCAGACTCGGTAATTGGCTGGGTTACAGCCTCACTTTTACCCATGATGCTCCAGGCTTCCTTGATAGTCATCTCCTTTGGAACTCCCGGGGTGTGCCTAATCTCCATATCTCTGACCTGAGTAGCGACATTATCCACGTATTCAGGAACTTTAATGCCAAATCTCTGCAGCACAAATTCCGTCTCTCCATTGATTTCACCAGCGCGGCGAGCGACGTAATTGTTGGTATTCGTAATTCGATTCTTAATCTCAGCATAGGCAATCGCTGAGCATATTGAATCTGTATCTGGATTCTTATGTCCAATTATTATAATCTTTTTATCAGATTTCACGGTTACCTCCTGACATCTTATAAATAGGCAACGCCACACTCGTAGGAGTGCGGCGAAACTTCGTATATAGCAGTTCGAAATGCTCCGACACCTGCATATGAAGGCATTACTACTTAATTGTAATAGTCTTGATTACTTGATCTTCGTTAGGCTTATCCATCATGTTACGTGGAACAGAAACGATGCGGTCTGCTTCTTCCATGCCTTTTGTAACCTTTCCAAATGCAGCATACTGTCCATCCAGATGCGGTGCATCCTCAACCATGATGAAGAACTGTGAGCCAGCTGAGTTAGGATTCATCGATCTAGCCATAGAGAGAACACCTCTAGTGTGCCTCAGGTCGTTCTTGAATCCGTTAGATGAGAACTCTCCTGGAATGCTGTATCCAGGGCCTCCCATGCCAGTTCCATCTGGGCATCCGCCCTGAATCATGAAGCCTGGAATAACTCTGTGGAAAATAAGGCCGTCATAGAAACCCTTTTCACAAAGTTCTACGAAATTTTCAACTGATTTAGGTGCGATATCCTCGTAGAGCTCGCCACTCATGGTAGCACCATTTTCCATCTCAATTACGAAATGTTTCATCTATATCTCCTTCATTTTATACAAAAATCAAATGCTAATTTGTTCAACTTTATTAATTTTACATCATGCATATGTTCGCCGCAAGATACAATAAGCTTTATTTAAAAATAATCACTCTTTAGCTTTTTTTCGGTATTTTTTAGCTAAAAAATAAGATTAATAAGACCCAGTATAAATCCAATTAGCGCACCTAGATTGACGATAGTAGTTAGCTCCTTAGCCATAACCTCCATGACCATGTCCTCGAGCTGTTCAACTTCCATGTCCTCTATTTTCTGACTGACCATACTAGCGATATCCATTTTAGCGATAAGCTCCGGAATCACAGCTTTGATAGTTTTCCTATAAACCTCTCTTACCTTCGCCCTCAGTTCCTCGTCGCTCACACCATTATTCGTTATCATGTCGTAAATGTTATCACCACGCAGCTTCTCCATACTACGGCTAACCTCAGGTGCTAAGAAGTTGTAGCAGTGATCATCAACATATCTCCCGATATTATCCGAAATTGAACCGAGAATGCCATCTATCATCTCCGGATTTATGAACATCCCAATCATAGATCCGCCGAGCTGCTCTCCGATTATCTGACCGCCCTTCACCTTGATTATATCTGAAAAATTAATGCTCTTAACCGCATCCGCCATTCGTAGAGTTACCGCATAGTCGAGATTCGTCGTAATAGCCTCATACTCCTCTTCAGAAGATGAAATCGCTCTAAATCCATTATCTATATCTGATTTCAGTAGCTGCACCATTCGCTCTGTAACAGCTGTTTCTGTCTCTTCATTAAGCGCCTTGCCCTCGATATCTTCGCTCGTGACGAGGTGATTCGATATCACATCTCCGACGGACTTTGCAAGCCGCGTCTTACCCTTCGGAATAGCTCCAGGTGTCAGCGGCACCTTGTGGCCGAAGATGTATTTCTCATGGCGCGGCCTCGAATAGCATCTTGACCGCAATATAATTGGTACAATATCCTATAAGTGCTCCAATCAGCGGAGCAGCGATATATTTAAACATCGTTAAAACCTCCAGTTCATACGAACGAAATTATATCACTAACTGGACGTTGTTTGCATAATAATGTAAGATATTTCAGTGATTTATTGCAATATATTTTATTGATTTGGCTTTGTAAATTTCGGTATAAAGCACAGGGGTTCGAGTCCCCTGCGAGTATATGATTAATCAATTTTCAAGAAGTGAATTAATATATGGAAAAGACGCACTCGCGACCCTGAAGGGCTGCCGAGTTGCGGTTTTTGGCGTCGGCGGCGTCGGTGGTTACGTGGTGGAAGCGCTCGCTAGAGCTGGTGTTGGTGCTCTCGATATCATCGATAACGACAATGTTAGCCTGACAAATATAAACAGGCAGATAATAGCCACTCATGATACTATAGGCAAAAGCAAGGTAGTCGTATGTGAGGCTCGAATTAAAATTCTGAATCCAGACTGCGAGGTGCGCGGACACCAGATGTTCTACTTGCCTGATACTGCTGAGCATTTCGACTTCACCGAGTACGACTACGTTGTAGATGCGGTAGATACTGTTTCAGCAAAGCTCGACATCATAGAAAGATGCAAAAGCGTGGGAGTTCGGTAATTTCCTGTATGGGGTGCGGAAATCGCATAGATCCCACAAAGCTAGCGATTATGGACATCGCCAAGACATCTATGGATCCGCTGGCTAAGGTTATACGAAAAGGGCTCAAAGATAGGCGAATTAAAGGTGTAAAAGTTCTCTGCTCCACTGAGGAGCCTATTGTGCCGATTCTACCAGAGGGCGGAGAGGCCGAGGGCGGAGAGGCCGAGGGCAAAGGAACTGCAGGCAGAGTGGCTCCTGGCTCAACTCCATTTGTCCCTGCTGCTGCAGGGCTTGCAATAGCTAGTGAAGTCGTGAGAGATCTCACGGGCTTTGATTCACGAAAACGAACAAAAGGTGGACGCTAGGTCCACCTTTTGTTGTGGGAATCAAAGTATTTTCACGATCTTGATATATCACACTTTAATCTCCCTGACAGCATTTACGCGTTGAACATATATTTTTATTTGCACGAGTGATTCTTTAATACGAAAAAATTACCCGTTATAGATGCTTCAAAAATCCATTGTAGGATTAAGTTCCTTTATATGATTAAATATTTTCGAATATTTATGGTCTTCCATTCTTTTTTTATTAAAAATTTCTAACTGATATAATGCTTAGTGATTTACCCTCTTTAGGTTTTATTATGAGAGTAATGCAGTTACCTAATAACCCTATCCCAAAAGGGTTCCTATAAGCCATAATTATCTCTTTTATATCTGATAGATAATAATCGTATTCTTTGTTGTCAAGAGTGACTTTTTAGCTCACTATTAGTGAGTTTTACAACTCCATTTTTTTGAAAGAAAAAATTTGAAATACGACTAAATATTATGCAAACAAGCAAAACAAAAATTATATTGCATGCCATATTAATCAATAAATTTTCAATTATAGGTAATTTATCAGCAACGAAAAGTGCAGCTGCACCTAGTGGAATCATAAATAAATTTGCCAACCTATGATTTATATATTCTATCTCGTAAACTTTGTCCATATTTCATCGCTCCTAATCTTAACTGTATCACCAGAATCACTCCTGACACTCAGGGCAGTACACACTGCTCCTGCCTGCAATCACAGCTCTCTCAAGCTTGCTTCCGCACTTTGGACATTCCTCTCCAGCATGGTTATATACCTGTAGAAACGGGGTGTTTCTATAATCCGTCCCTTTTCCTGCCAGATAGGCCTCTTCAGAAATCCGATTCTTTTCTATCATGAACTCCATCATCTTTGGAATCTCATTGGCGAGAGCCTGCCACTCAGCATCGGTAAGCGAATTACAAGCTCTAGTCGGAACAATTCCGCAGCGGTATAGGACTTCGTCGGTGTAGATATTTCCAAGACCAGCGATAACGCTTTGGTCAAGGAGCCCCGTCTTAATGGCAGACTTTCTCTTCGCTAGATGACTCTTCAGATACTCTCCTTCAAGTGTGTCGTCCGTCGCCTCTGCTCCAAGCTGACCGATGCCGGTCGCTCTAAATTCAGCCCCTGTCGTTATAGCCCATATGCCGCCAAACTGCCTCTGGTCGACATAGCGGAGCTCCTTCTCGGTGCCATCATCATCTCGCAACTTAAACACTATATGCGTGTGCTTAAGCTCCTCATATCCAGGTGGCGTCACCAATAGAACGCCAGTCATGCGGTAGTGAGCTACGAGCTTAAGTTCCTCTGGCGCCCCTTCACGCTTCGATGTAATCATGTTGAAATCAGGAATTTACCACGGCGCAGTACGATGCCAAACCTACTACCAAGCACCAGCTTCTTGAACTCTTCGGGACTGTAATTCTTGATGCTCTTTGCAAGACTAATCTCGACATCTTCAATTGTGCAGCCGTTTAGCTGTGGCGCGAGAATCCTTCTCGCAGTTTCAACCTCTACTAGTTCAGGCATCTTTGCTACTCCCTTCAAACTAATTATAATACACGCTGAGTGAAATAATGCAAATAAAATAGTCGGTGCACAGACTTTAGTCTGCCTCATGCACCAACTAGTTTTAGTTATATCTCTCGTCTTCCTTCCATCGCCTTGAGCAGCGTGACTTCATCGGCATACTCTAGGTCTCCACCTACTGGAATACCGTGCGCAATTCTCGTCACCTTGATGCCAGATGGCTTTAGCAGCCTAGCTATGTACATGGCAGTCGCCTCACCCTCTATATTAGGATTAGTTGCCACGATTATCTCGTCGATTTCATCATGCTGCTGGAGCCTAGTAATCAGCGATTTGAGATTGATGTCATTAGGCCGATGCCCTCTACCGGCGAAATAGCACCGTGAAGCACATGATACAGTCCTTTAAATTCCCTTATCCGCTCCATCGCAATCACATCCTGCGGTGTCTCGACAACACATACCTTAGTCCTATCTCGCGATTCATCACTGCAAATCTCGCACGGATCTGTATCTGTCAAATTGCCACACACCGAGCAGTAGTGAAGGCTTCTCTTGGCATTCACGATTGAATTTGCAAGAGCTGTCGCCTCACTCTCCTCGAGCGCAAGAATGTGGAAGGCTAGACGCTGTGCTGTCTTGCCGCCAATTCCAGGCAGCTTAGACAGCTCATTTATTAACTTGTTCAGTGGCTTTGGATACTGCCTCATCTGAACGCCTTTCTACAGTCCTAGTCCAGGGATATTGAGCCCGCCTGTTACTTTGCCCATCTCATTCTCAGCGATTGCATCGATCTTGGCGCATACCCTCATTTACAGCTGCCATGATGAGATCCTGAAGCATTTCTACATCGTCTGGATCAACAACGTCTCTATCGATTACGAGCTTTGTAATCTCCTTGTTGCCGTTTACAGTTACCTCAACCGCACCGCCGCCAGCAGTTGCAGTTGTCTCCTGCTCAGCGATAGAAGCCTGCGCAGCCTCCATATCTCGCTGCATAGCCTGAAGCTGCTTCATCTGCTGCTGCATGTTACCAGCGCCACCGCCAACCTTCTTTTTCTTACCTGCTCTCATACCTTTGCCCATGATTTTCTCCTCCAATATGTGCTATTTAATGTCTATCTTATCTACGCCAAAAAGTCAGCTACATCCTTCGCCACTTCCTTGGCTATTTCGTCTTTTTCCTCTGCTGCCTCAATGAGTTCCTCATCGAACCTCTGAAGTCCAGGTTCTTCAACTTGGCTAAGCTCCCTTGCATCCGCCGGATTATACTCCACAACTCTAAGCGTGATGTAGAACTTATCACCATATAGTGCCTTAGTTATCCTGTTCAGTTCATTTAGAGCATCATCAGCCATCAGGCTCTTGGTCTTCTTGACTTCCACAGTTAGCTCGCTACCGTGTAAATCGACCAGTCTCGTGTACTTTGCAACCATCGCCATGAACATCGCATCTGTTCTAGCCATCTGGTCACAGATTCTATCCCACATCTCATCGAGGTTTTGATTAGCTTCAAATTCCACGATATGCCTATCTGGTGGTGCCCCCTCGAGCGGGTTAAATTTCTGTTCGAATAGAGGCTGTGGTTCCTCTACATCCTGCGCTCTCTCCGCACTGGCATTTGGACGAGACTGAATCTGCTCCTCGTAAGCATTTGTAGCTTGCGGCTCCTCCTTTGGTGCTCCTGATTGCGAAGCTTCTACCCTTCTTGATTCTAGTCTATGGTTCTCTGCCTTAGTATTCACCTGCTGTGCACTACTCGCCGCTGGTGCAGTCCCTGCCTCGGTCCTTGGAGTCCTAGCACCCATAGAGATATTCGCATTTATACGAACTGGTTCAGTCTTGACTTCCGCACTCTCACCTACGATGAGTTTAATCACAGATGTCTCCAGCAAAATCCTCGGCATAGTCGAAAATTTGCCTTATTGACAGTATCTGAAAGTAAGCGAATGCCATAATTTATCGCTTCGTCGCTCAGAGACTTTGCCTGTGTGACGATTCTCGCAGTGTTCTCGCTAGAAGTATTTACAAGCTCCGAAGGATCCTGCACGTACTTACAAATCATGAGATTTCTATAATGCAGTAGCCAATCCGCAAGCAGCTGCTTGGCATCCTTGCCTATCCTCACCATACTATCTATATCAGCGAGCGCAGTTCCAGCTTCACCTGCTCTAATCGCATCTGTTAGCTCTATATAGAAATCATCTCCCGCGCCACCCGTGTACTCTAGAACCAGCTCTCTGGTTATCAGCTCATCACCTGCATTGATACACTGCTCGAGCAGGCTGAGCGCATCTCGCACGGAGCCGTCTGCTTTGCGGGCAATTACTGCTAGGGCATCTTCTTCTATGTTAATCGCCTTCTTCTGGCAAATCCTTCTCATGCCGTCCAGCAGATCATTTTCTGAGACATGCCTGAAGTTAAGCGTTAGGCATCTTGATTTTATCGTCGCTTTGATCTTCTCCGGGTTGGTTGTCGCCAGTATGAATATTACGTGTGCCGGCGGTTCTTCGAGCGTCTTGAGAAATGCATTTTCCGCCGAATCGGTGAGCATGTGCGCCTCGTCTATGATGTAGACCTTGTATTTCCCAACGGTTGGCGGATATTGCACTGATTCAGTAATCTGCCTTAGGCTCTCCACACCATTGTTGGATGCCGCGTCCAGCTCTACTACGTCGAGAAATCTCCCCCTCTGTAATCGCCCTACAATTAGCGCACTCACCACACGGTAGGTCTACGCCGGGATCACTGCAGGTGCAGTTAACAGCTTTTGCAAGAATCCTCGCAGTCGTCGTCTTACCTGTACCGCGAGTTCCCGCAAACAGATACGACTGACTCACAGTGCCTTTCTTAATCTGGTTGCGAAGTATCTTCACAATATGCTTCTGTCCAATTATCTCTTCAAAGCGTTCAGGCCTCTCGGACCTATACAGTGCCAGATGCATATCGTTACCTCCTTCTCGATAGTTGGGTCCCCCCTGGTTTGGGTCCAAATAGAAATTTAGCTCTTAGACACCTTGCGGCCGGTAGAGGCGAATCTGCGGCACATGAGATGTCCCGCTTAATGCTGCTTCCTCTCGGACCTGACATGGTTCACAGTATCCCATTGCGCAGGACCCCCTACAAACCGCAAGCTGCCTAAGAGCACCTAAATATTATATTATCTATATTAACTAGTGTCAATCAATCATGGGTTGGAATTGTCTATTTTGAAATGAATTTGAAGGTTCGTTTGTAAGCAAATTATCCTCTAATCTAGCTCGTATAGAACTTTGCCTGAGTTGTTGATGTAGTAGTGCTTATTATTATTGTTGTCAATCGGCTCTCCGTTTGCATCCACATCCCATTCCTTGATAACAAGATTATCTCCAGATGCACTATATACCCCATAACACTTCCCATACTTCTTGTATATGGTGGTATCTTTTTCTGTACGTGTATCGTACATGTGAATCTCTGCTTTATCTGATGATGTGTAATAAATTTTTCCCTTTTCAAAAGCAACACCAAAATCAAATTTTATATATGGGCTATTTATAACTTTAGTAGTTACCCACTCACCGTTCTTTTTCACAGCCTTACATATCCCTCTATTACCATTTTGCGCATTTATACCATAAAACCAAATATTACCTTGGTCTATACCTATAACTTTAGCATATGTATAGTTGTGATCTAGAATACTCTCATCTATATCATGTTTTGGTGAGTCAAGGAATGAAAACTCTTTTATAGAGCTTTTTAAAAAAATATTGCTAATCTCCTACTTTTTTTATTTTTTTATCCCTACAAAGTTATAATCATTAGTAAAACTATCAAAAATATATCTCACCCTTTTTCTGAATTTATCCCTAAATATTCGTTGCACAAATATTTATTTACTACCTGTTTCTTCCCAGAATTAAGTGAAATTCGAATAAGCCCCTTTTTTAAACTTGTACAGTATAGCCAACCATCTATTACATTGATATTCGAGTATACATTCTTTACAATTGTACGTTCTTTGTTCCTATCAATATTAAAAGAATAAATATCATATTGTTTGCCACCCTTTGCAGGCTTTACATAAATTACAGAGTTTTTGTATAGACATACTGGGCTATGATCTTTGTCACCACTTTTAATATCAATATTCTTTTGTCTCATACTCTGCTTATTTAGGCAAATAAAAGCATTCAATCCATCGCCGCTCTTTTTACTATAGATAATATACCGATTATTCTCGGTCAGCACTATGTCATATAGTGGATCTCGGTTCATTTCAGTGATACTTGCACTATTGCTAACTCTTTTAGGCGTGTAGTTGTCATTACTAATCCAAGTAACTAGAGTGCAACAAACAATTATAAATAATAATAGTATTGTAGCAATTATTATATTTCCCTTTTCAACTAGTTTTGCTCCACTCATTTGCAGCCTCCATTAGTCTAGCTCGTATAGAACTTTTCCTGAGTTGTTGATGTAGTAATGCCTTGCTGATTTATCCTCCACAGACTCATAATAGTTTACATGGTTGTCGTCTTTCTTCCATTCCGAAATAAGAATATTATCACCTATTGCTGCTAATATCTTAATATTTTTATTTGTAGTCCTATAAATTTCACTACTCTTTCCCGTGTTGATATCATACATGTAAACCGTTGTCTCATCTGAATTCATATAATATACTTTATTTTTCTCAAGAGCTGAATTAAGCAGGAAGGAAATTCCTTGAGCTTTTCCAATAATAACCTTTGTCTTCCACTTGCCACCTGCTATTTTTGCACTGCATAGTGAGTGTCCGTTATCTCCAAGGAGCCACAGTTCTCCTTCATTTACACCCAGAATTCCAAATATGTTTTTTGCATCTCCACTCCATCTCTTGTTGCTTAAATTTGTACTTTGATTTTTTTTATAAAAAAACTTTTGTGCGCCTATTATTTATTTTAATTGCTATAATCTTGCGAAAAATCTTCATCAAAAATACAAGTTATTATCTTTTCTTATTGATTCCAATAAACCGTTCACAGATTTTATTATTAACTATTTGTTCCTTTCCGTTTATTAATGACACTCTCGACAAGGCCCCCTTATCATTAGGAACGTAGAGCCAATCATCAATCACCATGTGAGGACTATTGCATTTCTTTTTTATAAGTCTTTTGTTTTTACCCTCAAAGTTACATGAGTAGACATCATAGTAACCTTTACCTTTTTGCTTTTTGTATATATAATTGATTTTTTATGCACAAATAAAACAGAGCTGTCTCTATTACCTACGTTATTCTCAATTAGCTTTTTTTCACCAGTATGTTTATTAATGCAGTATAGTGGCAAATCATTGTTAATTTGATTCACATAGAAGATATACTTGTCATTTTCTGCAACAGAACACGAGCTGCTATATCGATTGTTTATACCTGCACTTACGCTGTTTCCCAGCTTTTGGGGTACGTAGTCATCTTGCGAAATCCAAACAGATAAAATGATTAGGCTTGCTGCCACAACAGAAAGCGTCACAATTGCTATTTTAAATAACTTCTTGGTTTTTACCATTTCTTATATCCATTTCTTTGAAGATACTGCCTGTAATACATAATAGTGACTATTTTGTTCTACGTCGACATGAAAGTACCATATTTACTCTAAAAACTTTAATAGCATCAGATTATTCAGTTTTTTTGTTATACTCTATCTGTGCATTCGTTGGTCCGATTACTTGGGTGCCTTTATCAACAGTTATTATCCTTAGTTTTGGATTCTTTGACACGTCCAAAACTTTAATATTCGTATTTTTAATCCATATCTCCTCAATATTTGGATTATTTGAAATATCTAGTTCTTCAAGAGGGCCATCAAAATATGAAAAATCTTCAAGCTTTTCCAATTTCTTTAGTTCGACTTTCTTTACAGAGGTCCCATTTAAATGAATTGATTCACATGTACTATTAAATTTAATATTTTTTTTAAAAGCCTTAGTTTGACCAATTTCTATAAGTCTCAGTTTCTTATTTTTTTGCTAAAAATCAAGTTCTTTTTAACTTTGACTTATTTTTTTAGGGTCAAATAAAAATTATAGTGAATGATTCTAGCTCTTTTACCTTGCTAACATCTAGCGAATCAATCCATGCAAAGTAGGGATCTGCTAGATATATTTTAGAAACTGTGGTATCACCAACTTTTGCAGGGATTATTATGTCTCGTCCTGATTTCTCTATGTCTATGTCCGAAAGAGTCGTGACTAAATTTTTATCCATATAGAACTTATCTTTATCTGTAACAAATAAATTGCAGCCACATAATAGTGTTATTATCAAGCAGATAACTGTGACATATATTGTTTTGAAATTCGCTCTTTTCATTTATTCCTCCAGGAAAATAACATTTTTATCCTAAAGTCTCCTTCACAGACTATTCAGTCCTTTTGTTATACTCTATCTGTGCATTGGTTGGTCCAATTATTTGAGTCCCTTCATCAACAGTTATTATCCTTAGTTTTTGGATTCTTTGACACGTCCAAAACTTTAATATTCGTATTTTTAATCCATATCTCCTCAAGATTTGGATTATTTGAAATATCTAGTTCTTCAAGAGGGCCATCAAAGTATGAAAAAAATCATCAAGATTTTTCCAATTTCTTTAGTTCGACTTTCTTTACAGAGGTCCCTTTTAAATAAATATATTCACACTTGTTATTAAATTTAATATTTTTTAAAGCCTTAGTTTGACCAATTACTATATCTCTCAATTTCTTATTTTTGCTAAAATCAAGCTTCTTCAATTTAGACTTATTCTTTTCTGCATATAACACTAATTTAAATGATTCCAGTTCTTTGGCTTTGCTAACATCTAGTGAATCAATTTTGGAATAGTATGGGTCTGCTAGATATATTTTTCGTACTGTTATATCACCAACCTTCGTTGGGATTGAGATATCTTTCCCTGCTTTCTCTATATCTATCCTCGAAAGACTATTATCTAAATTTCCATCTATATAGAATTTATCTTCATCTGTAACGAATAAATTGCAGCCACATAGCACTACTATTATAGATAATAAAATTGCTGAAATTTCTATTTTGTATTTTATCCTTTTCATTTATACATTCTCCTATCAGATAATACCATTTTTATGTTTATTGTTTTTAGATATGCATCGTTTAGTTTGTCCAAGTCTTTAAGATAATCCTTACCGTATTTATATGGATTCTTTTTAAGATTTTCTTCTAGTTTATCCAGTTTATCATTCGCATCTTCAGGATAATTGAGCATTTTATCCAACTCTATAGATTCTTTACCATAGTGGTCAAAAACTTTATTATAAAAATCAATTCTATCCGCTGTTTCGTTTGTTGGATATAGATTATATATTAGCTCTCCTTCCTTTGTTTCAGGAATTGCCATAGATGTTCTAAGTTTGAAGCTGTTTGACAAAGTGGATATCCCTCCAGAGTTTATTCCAAACTCTTCAGCACTTCCTGATGACTCGCCATATTCCAGACAAGTTTTGAGCACACCCATCATCACTTTCTCACCTACTTTAACTTCTGGTGCCGCAAGACCATAGCCGACATCTAGTGTCGTCTTAATAAGCTCTTCCTTAAGATCCTTCCTAAGCAGCTTCTTTAAGTACTCAACTTTATGCTTAGATAGATTATCCGCACCAAGTGTAGGTGTACTTGAAACTTCATCAGTTGTATACTCCTCATGACTTGTTATTGGTGCCGCATTATTTGAGTCAGAATATCGATACTTTGTGTACTTATAATGATAGTGTCCGTCTTCCAATGTGATGTCCCCTATCTTATAAGCATCAGCTCTAGTAAGAGCCACACTTAGTATAGTGCATCTTTCAAGAGTCCTAGAGTCGACATCTTTTGGTGAGGTCATGCAGTGTATATTCATTTTAAGATTAAGAGCAGCAACCAACTCTTCTGCACTCTTTTTTCGCACTAGAACACCATCGATTGTGCGTTTATAATAATGCTTCACAACCTTATTCATATCCTCTGGCTTTGCATCGAAAAGCAAGAAGTCGGTATATTTATTATATACAGCTTTCTCGACTGGTGTCATTTCCGCTATGGTCAAATTGGAAAACTTCTTTACGGAGTCCTCATTTAGCCTGCCTTTAGATAGCATACTCTTCGTATACTTGTCTAGTAGGTCATTGTTCATTGCCACTGCCCAGGCTGGCATTGTGTCGTATGTGAATCCACCTTTTCCTGATTTTTCTAGTTCTGCAATACACTTAGTCAGCTCTGCGAACGCTGACTTGGATTCTAAAAACAGATTGTTAGTATTACTTTCAATCTCGTCGATCTTCTCTATCTTGTTATTCAGCGCAGTAATAGCTACATCGGCTCGCTCCTTTGCTGCAGAATTGAGGTTAACCTGCATCCTACAATGTTCCGCAAGTGGTGATGCTATCGCAAATTGAGTTTGCTTGTGTCGGTAGTCATCTATTCGCTCGGAGCATCTCTGCCTTATATTCTTTTGTACTTCAAGCATCGCGAGTATGCTATCTTCATTGAGGTATTCATTGCCACTATGTAGAAGCTCGTGGCTTTCCGCTTCATTCTGCACCTTGAGGCACAGCTTAAATCTGGAATTGATCCATATCTGATAAATATCCCTTTGTCATTGCGAGTAATTTCGTATTTATACAAATATAGGCATAGTTAGCGTACTACCTGCAACTATGCCTATATCCTTTCATCTTCTGTTTTCAAAGATACTGCCTGTCATATATCAGAATGATTACTTTAGTCAATACAAACATGAAAACAAAATTGTACACTCAAAAGACTATCGTGTTCATAGACTACTCAGTCCTTTTGTTATACTCTATCTGTGCATTTGTTGGTCCAATTATTTGTGTACCTTCATCAACAATTATATGTTTTAGTTTTGGATTTTTGGATACATCAAGACTTTTAATGTTAGAATCTCTAATTCTAATATATTCAAGATTTGGATTGTTTGAAAAAAATCTAAACCTTTAAGGTGAGTATTTCCAATCCTAATATATTCAAGATTTGGATTGTTCGAAATATCTAGCTCCTCAAGTGGACCATTATAGTATGAAAAATCTCTCAAATTTTTCAATAATTTAGTATTTATTTTCTTTACGGATGTACTCTCTAAATAAATATCTTCGCAGTTATTATTAAATGTAATCCTATTCAAAGTATTGGTCTCACTTACCAATATAGATTTCAGTTTCTTATTTTTACTAAAATCAAGTTCTTTTAGCTTTGATGCACTACCACCACCAAATAACTTTAAATAAAATGATTCTAGATCTTTTACCTTGCTAACATCTAGCGAATCAATTTTGGAATAGTATGGGTCTGCAAGATATATTCGCCACACTGTTGTATCCCCAATCTTCGCTGGGATTGAGATATCTTTACCTGCTTTCTCTATATCTATCCTCGATAGACTGTAGTCTAGATTTTTATCCATATAAAACTTATCTTTATCTGTAACGAATAAATTGCAGCCGCATAATAGTGTTATTATCAAGCAACTGACTGTGACATATATTGCTTTGAAGTTCACTCTTTTCATTTATTCCTCCATCATTTATTGTAAAAATTTCTATATTATTTATGATATGCTTTCTCTAAATTATCTAAATTTTTTTGCAAGAATCATCTTTATATTTATATGGCTTCTTATCAAGTTCATCATTAAGCCTGTCAAGTTTATCATTCGCATATTCGGGATAATTAAGCGCTTTATCCAACTTTATAGGTTCTTTACCATAGTGTTTAAATACTTCGTTATAAAAATTAACTCTATCAGCTGTTTCGTTTGTTGGGTACATATTATATATTAGCTCTCCTTCCTTTGTTTCAGGAATTGCCATAGATGTTCTAAGTTTGAAGATATTTGACATGGTGGATGTTCCTCCAGAGTTTATTCCAAACTCTTCAGCACTTCCTGATGACTCGCCATATTCCAGACAAGTTTTGAGCACACCCATCATCACTTTCTCACCTACTTTAACTTCTGGTGCCGCAAGACCATAGCCGACATCTAGTGTCGTCTTAATAAGCTCTTCCTTGAGATCCTTCCTGAGCAGTTTCTTTAAGTACTCAACTTTATACTTAGATAGATTATCCGCACCAAGCGTAGGTGTACTTGAAACTTCATCAGTTGTATACTCCTCATGACTTGTTATTGGTTTTGCATTATTTGATTCAGAATATCGATACTTTGTGTACTTATAGTGATAGTGTCCGTCTTCCAATGTGATGTCCCCTATCTTATAGGCATCAGATCTAGTAAGAGCAACGCTTAGTATAGTGCATCTTTCAAGGATTCTAGAGCCTACATCTTTTGGTGAGTTCATGCAGTGTTTATTTATTTTGAGATTAAGGGCATCAACTAACTCATATGCACTCTTTTTTTGCTCTAGAACACCATCGGTTGTGCGTTTATAATAATGCTTTACAACTTTATTCATATCCTCAGGTTTCGCATCGAATAGCAAGAAGTCGGTATATTTATTATATACATCTTTCTCAACTGGCGTCATTTCTGCTTTTGTCAGATTGGAAAACTTCTTTACGAAGTCCTCATTTAGCCTGCCTTTAGATAGCATGCTCTTCGTATACCTATCTAGTAGGTCATTGTTCATTGCCACTGCCCAGGCTGGCATGCTATCGTACGTGAATCCACCTTTTCCTGATTTATCTAGTTCTGCGATACACTTATTCAGCTCTGAGAGAGCTGATTTCGATTCTAAACAGATTGTTCGTATTACTTTCAATCTCGTCGATCTTCTTTATCTTGTTATTCAGCGCAGTAATAGCTACATCTGCTCGCTCTTTTGCTGCAGAATTGAGGTTAACCTGCATCCTGCAATGTTCTGCAAGTGGTGTCAATGTTGCAAATTGGGTTTGTTTGTGGCGGTAGTCATCTATTCGCTCAGAGCATCTCTGCCTTATATTCTTTTGTACTTCAAGCATCGCGAGTATGCTATCTTCATTGAGGTACTCATTACCAACTCTTATCGACATTTCATCGCAGTCTTTTATCATACTTTCAGCAACCACGATAAACATATCCATAACTGATTCATAGCACAACACTTGATTTATCATAGCATCTACGGCTTCTCCCTTTGCAGATATTGCTTCATTTGAATATCTAGCAAGTGTCGATTTAGCCTTGCGATAATTAGAACCATATGAATCTACATTCTTTTTTATTGCATTCATTCCCATACGCATTAGCGTTGGATTAACAATTCTGCCCATTAACTTCTTTCTCCTTCTTTTTCTTTGCATATTTTTCGAAGTCGCTTTAATTCTACACACATTGAATTCATCAGCTCCTCCTGACCTTGCTTTTCAGCAACTAGTAGTTCCTGCTGTTCACTAAGAACACTTCTTAATGTCTTATCTGATTCCCAATAATCAATTTGACCTTCTACTCCTGCAATGTCCCTTCTTCTTTCAAATCATCTTCAAATTGATTGTTTTCCATTTCTTTATAGAAAACCTCCATCTTTTCAAGCTGGTCATTTTGCTTATTTGTTTTGTTATACATCACTTTCACCCTTTATAATTGCTTCAAGCAAGTATTTTATAGCTATTTCTTACCAAAGCATTTAGCAACTTTATTATCAAAATCCTTAAAACCATTATGTGCCTTTGCAATTTTTTTAGCATCTCTGTTAAGTGCATTATTCATAGCTGTTACTACGTTGTTACAAGCCTCGTAACATTCAATGCTATTTGCATTTCCGGCTATTGTTGTTTCATAGTCCCTTGCAGTGACTTCTTTTATTCCCATTGTCGATGAGGTTACATCCGTCTCCATACCTTTCATCGTATTACTATTTATTAATATTTCTTTGCTGCTCATATTAATCTCCTCTACATACGGGGAATTTTAACCATTGCTATAACCCCATTTTCGTATACATATGACATCCCACGCTCTTTACCAAGTTCATTTTTTCTAATAGCAAATATTTGCTGTGATTGTGGATCTCCCAGTACTATTCCGCTTTGTGCGTTATCCCTTACTGTTTTTGAGACTGCATCAAAGCCTTTTAGCTTATTTGACATTGCGGTTGCATAAACATGGATCTGAGTTGCAAGGCCTCTACATAGAAGCGAATTTAATTCTGTTACTTTGCTTCCTAGTACTTCAACAAAAATATCTACATCCTCTACGATAAGTGATATCGGATCTAATGATGCGTAGAATTCTTTCATCTTGAGGTTTCCATCATATTTGCTATATGCCCTCTCTCTCGTCTGGATGATATCTTCAAAGTTAGCAATAAATTCTCCAATATCACTTGCTGGATCAGCGTATACCACATTATTGCTATTCTCGTAGTCATCCAAATCTCTTGTTCTTGAATCAAATAGAAAGATTTTCTCATTATTTAGCTGCTCCAAAATAACTTTAAGAGTATTAGTCTTGCCTGACTGCACAGGTCCCAGAATGAGTTTAACTTGGGATCTATTATCAATATAGTAAGGTGCCACTTTCTCACTATCAAGACCTATTGCGATTCGGTTATCTCCGTCTAGCTTATCTAATATAATATCTTCAAAGTTGACCTCATCTGGCAAGACGGAAATCTTCTCTGCTGCTGTACCAATATTCGCGTTCTTAATGGCCTCAACCATACGTTGCAATTCTGTGTTGTAATGAGACTTATGCTCACATCTAACTGGCAAAAACTCCTGCATCAAATACACATTATCCTTGCTCACCAGTGCCCTGCCCTTAACATCCGACAGCTTGTACTCGCTGCGTCCGATGAGCGACACTATCTCGCTGCTATCGGACATGAAGTTGCAGATTCTAGCACCGAAGTTATTTAGTACTGCATACTTCATAGCGTTGGCTCTTGTTGCCGTCACAAGTGTGTAGATTCCAACTCCGACGCCATCTCTTGTCAGCTGAGTGAAGTAGTTCTCCAGATCGTAATCTATTTCCTTGATGACATCATAATTATCGATAACTACGACAATCGCTGGCATGATTTCACTGCTGGAATCATTGTACATCTCTAGGGTTGTGACATTATATCGGGCGAACTTTTTCTTTCTCGCAGATATCTCATCTGAAAGAATATTCCTTAGCTTTCTGAACTTCTCCGTGTCGTCAAAGGAGATATAGTCAGCAACCTGTGGCAAATCCTTAAGAGCAAAAAGTGCCGTGTTACCGAAGTCCACGATGTACATGTTAAGTGTATTTGGAGAATTCTTAGCTGCGAGCGATAGAATCGCATTAGTTGCTGCTGTAGACTTTCCCACCTTGGATGTGCCGAATATCGCCATGTTTCCGGACTTCGAGAAGTCATGGGTATAGACTTCCTGCTTCTGCTTATCCGGCATGTCAATAATGCCGACATCAAACGAGGTATCAGGTAGTTCACCCACTTTGATATTAGTAATATTAGGGTTTATTATCTCCGCAGCTAGCGGTGGCAGCCATGGCTTCTTCACTTCTGTGCATGGTTCTGCTTCGTATATATCCTTGATATGGTCTACAACTGCATCGAGCTGCGTAATCTTGGTTATGTCGTTCGATTCGCCGAGGCTCAGATCTTCATTGATTAGCCTGCCCTGACCGAGCTCATTGAGCACGAAAATCCTTTCATCGGCTTCACTCTGCTCTTTCTCAATGCTGTATGCACCTCCGCTATATGCGGATTGGAAGAGCTCAAATATCTCGTTGTTTCCTACCTGCAAATATGCACGTCCTGGATTTGTGATATTAGCCGCATCCCCGCTGTGTAGAAGCTCACGGCTATCCGCCTCGTTTTGCACCTTGAGGCACAGCTTAAATCTGGAGTTGCTCCATATCTGGTCGTCTACTATACCTGTAGGTTTCTGCGTCGCAAGTATGAGATGTACTCCAAGACTTCGGCCGACTCTCGCCGTCGACACAAGCTCAGCCATGAACTCCGGCTGCTCTTTCTTGAGCTCGGCAAACTCGTCGGAGATTATAAATAGGTGTGGCATCGGCTCTGTCGCCTGACCCGCTCTGAATTTCTCCGAGTATTTGTTTATATTATTTACACCGTTTCTATTAAATACATCCTGGCGTCTCTTGAGCTCGCTCTTGATAGATGCGAGCGCTCTCATGCTTTCAGCACCGTCAAGGTTCGTAATCGTTCCGAGGAGGTGCGGTAGCTTCTTGAATAGGTTCGCCATTCCCCCGCCTTTGTAGTCTATGAGCAGGAATCCAACGTCGTGAGGATGGAAGTTACATGCCAAAGACAGTATATACGACTGCAATATCTCCGACTTTCCGGAGCCCGTCGTACCTGCGACAAGTCCATGCGGTCCATGTGCCTTTCGTGAAGGTCGAGAGTTACGATATCTCCTTTACCACGCACACCAAGCGGTACCGATAGCGATCTATGAGTCGCGTTGCTGTTCCATAGCTCTCGTACGTCTATCTCGCTCGGCGACTTCACCCCGTATAGCTCGAGGAACGGGATATTCTCCGGAATCTGTGTAGTAACGCCTTTGTTGTGAATGAGCGGCTTAAGGCGTCTTGCAAATGTCTCGTAATCGATATTTGCCATGTCAAAAGCAAGCTTCTTGCTAACCAGAAGCCCTTCATCCATGAGAATTCTACCTTCATTCTTCGCCTCTACTTCGAGTATCGTCTTGACGTTCTCAGGAAGGTTTTTCTCTGTCTGCGTTATATAAATTAGACTAAATCCAAGCTCAGCTCCCTCCTCCTTGAGGTGCTCCATGATGCTGTGGTTTATAATCAGCTTTGACTCATCAATGATGAATACATAGTGTGGTGTAAATCTAGTTTCCTTCCTCGACTCATCACGTATCATACTTCTCGCTTTGAGTTCTCTTGCGATGTGTCCGAGCACCTGATCTCTCTGATTTTCCCCTGTGATTACCCCGGAAACATTTATACTCCTAATCTCCGTATGCGGCAGCCAATGCATCCAGTCATACTCGGCCTTGTTTGCCTCACCTACAACAGGAACAATGCAGACATCATGGTAGCTCTGGAAAAATGAAGTCTGTGTTACGATATCTCTAAGCCTCGCTCTACAGTAGTCGGGTCTTCCAACTATTCCGAGGTGCGACTTCTTGAGATCAACAACATATGGAATATCCTGAATGTCTTTGAAGTTGTTATAGATGGCGAGCATCTCGTTATATAACTTATCTCCCGCTCTGCCATATCCTTCATCATCGCATTCAATTTTGAAGCTAGGTACTCCCGGTGCCGTGCCTAGCGATACGGTTAAGAAGTCCTCATCATTGAAATTCCTCTCATATATTCTATTCGAATAATGCTCTACCTCATCTTCGATCTTCACCAGGCTAAGGTTATGGTACCTCTTTGACTCCTTAAATTCCTCGGTTCTAGCATAGAGCTCCTTCCTCTTCTTGAGTAGGTACTCCTCGTATGCCTCGGTGCGCTCCTTTTCATCTGCAGCCTTAGCTTTCTTATCATCGAAATACGTAACAACTGTGATTATCATGGTTGCTCCTGTTGCCGCAACCATAACAAGCATAAACATCCCACGCCTCATGAACACACTCATGAGAATCGTAGCTATTATCATCACGCAGCTAGGAAGTATGCGCTTAACGAGCTCGCCTCGCTTCTGTCTCTCCTTTTTATCTGGCGCCTTAATCTGAATCTTAGCGTAAGGCTCTGTCTTGATTATTCTAGGTGAACGCTTGTATATTGGAAAATCCTCGAAACGCTCTGGCTTGCCGATATATGAAATGAGATCTGTTTCGTATGTTTCTCCACAAACTCCACATATTTCTATCCACTCTTCGTGGAATATGAATTCAGTTTCGCCAATCAGAATCTTATCCCCTGGAGTAAGCTCTGCCACTGCAACTTTTTCTCCATTAACATAGACTTCTCCATGTGATTCGAGGCTTCTGTCTGTTATGACGGTGTAAGGAGTTTCGGAGTTAGGACGAATTACGCATGACGCCGCATTGCCTATTTTTACAACTTGCTTTCCTCTTATAGAAAGTGCTTCATACTGTTTGGGAAGTACAAGTTCTGTCTCGCCCTCTTCATTAATGGCACGACAAAATGGTGTCACATCACCTAGTGACTTTCCATCTACTACCCTCTCCGTATACTTGCCATCTTCGAATAATAAAAGTCTGTAATCCATATTATCTTCCTACTGCAATATATTCATGATCGAAGCTCCTAATTAAGGAGCTTCGGTTCGTCACTTGAATTATCACCACTTGAATTTGCGTTGCTCGCACCAGAGCTACTTGCCTCGGCAGTTGATTGTGTCGCTGCTCCCGAATCTCCCGATTTGCTAGTCAGACCATACTTGTCTTCCTTAATTGCTTCAAGGAGCTTTTTAATCTCTTCATCTAACTTATTAATCGTCGCCGTTTTCTTCGCACCTGACATTGAGGAATCCTTACTCACCTGTGCACGTCTCTGAGCAAGTGCAAACACGCGATGCTCATTATCTCCAAACCTCTGAGCATAATCGTCAGCAGCGATATAGTCTCCTCTTCCAATCATTACCCAGTAGTTTAGGTAATCCTTGTTCGTCTTGTATCTATTGATAGCCTTTAAAATATTATCCTTCTGCGCTGCCGTAAGTCCACTACTTCTGACAGCTGAAACTGCTGCCATATATCTTGTGGAATCAGTCATTCTTCCTTCATTAATCGATGTTAGCGTCTTACCAACCGAACCGTAATCCTCAGCAAAATACTGTTCTGTAGCATTCAAGATTTTTTTATTAGTTCTGCCTTTAAATAAATATTCGTACCCTAGGAGCGCAAGTGCGATAATCATGATGGTGCATAACACTGGTAGCAGCACCTTATGTCTTACTAATTCCTCTTTCTTCACCGTAACGAAATTTTCATCTAAATTCTTATGTTCAATAGCTGTCGCTTCAGTTACCGCTTTTACTACTCCGTTTACCGAATCTGCAGCTAGTACCTTGCTTAGCAAATCCGTCTGGGAAAAATAGATCATTTCCCCCTTTCAAAAAAATCTTCATACGAATGTGACTCATCGAGCACTGCTCCGGTAAGCGCCTTGTACTCGGCTAAAAAGCTACTGTCATTTGTCTGGAACTCTCTATCTAGTACATATGCTCTAAATCCTATGTCTGTCATTAAATTATCCGGATTTAGCGAAAATGAATATATATCAGCAAGCTCCTCCAAGAAGCTTACGTTGATCAAAAACTCATATTTATCAATCAATTTTGCCCTTTTTACCTTATCGAATGTCTTAAGTCCCTTAGTCTCATAAGAAAAAGACGTAGTGGTCATCTTCGCTAGTTATCTCACATGGAACAAGCCTCTTGCTTGTAAGTGCAAGTTGCTTAATTCTATCCTCTCCAACAGGGATAATCCGTCTTCGGTGGCGTATAGTATAATTCTTATCGCTGCTAGCTTCTTCTATGTTAATAGCTGTACTACTCTCAGCTTTCTTTTTCTCTTTTTTTATCTTCATCATCGTTACTCTATCTCCGTAATTTTTATCACCCGAATAAATACCTTCTTCCTGAAAAGGTATTAATAGTGCTGATTACTCGCTCCTGCACAGCCGATCTCATGAACGCTTTGCAATTTCTTGGTAAATACCCCTGTCGTGCAAGCTCACTTATAACATCGGAGATTCTTCTCCTGTCATCTATAATTACACTCGTTTCAGTGTCACCTTGCGCTATTGTTATGGATATTTTCATATTTCTTCCTTCTCCACCTAATAAATATTACCGAGATAATACACATCATAGTTCCTACGATCAATACATCTATAACTTTCATCGTGTCTATACCGATGTGGCTCGTCTTCGAGGTATTTTTCTGTCCCAGTATTTACATTGCTAAATAGCTCGCCTTCATTTATAGTATCTCGAACCTCTCTATCATAGCTTCCTGTCCCTTGCCAATCTACGGCAAAAAGATTAGAAACCATCTGCTTTTGGTCCGCTTCTTTCTTTTCTTTAATATCCTTCATACTCGCCATACTTTCATCAGTGAAGACGGCGAATCCGTATTGAGATAGAATATTTCCCTCTTTTCCATGCTCTCCACTTATGCTCTCAGGATCTAGTGCTATGCCAGCTCCATCTGCATATGCATATATGGAAGAGAATGATGTGAATACCAGAAAAAGTATCGTTGTGATCAAAACGATACGATTCACATTACCTCTACCCTTTACCTTATCAGTAATGCTCATTATTCCTTCCTTTTAATTCTAATTAGCGGTTATATTAACCTCCTAATTAATTCTGATAAGCGGTTATATTAACCCCCTAAACATCAAAAAAATCCTTCGGCACCATAAGATGCCGAAGGACAACAATGCTTATATGAACTGTCCTGCGATGTTTGCGTCAAGTTCCTGTGCAGCAGCTAGAGACTGATCAATCTGTCTAGCGATTGTCTCAACTAGCGCTCTAGTCTCATCTAGTCCTGGCTTTAGTCCGGCAAACTGCTCAACATATGCGTTAGCAGCTGCACCTTCCCAGCTATCTGGTAGAGCGTTAATAACGTTCTGCATCTGTGTGATTAGCCCTTCGAGCTCATTACCCTGTGATCTGAGAGTTGAAGATGCCTGTGATAGGCCTTCTGCATTTAGTCTAATCTGTGTCATGTCTTCCTCCTTAGTGACTTTACTTTACTTCTTTTCAACCAGCATTGTTGGCTGTATTAAAAACTTTATAACATCACTGCTTACTCTGCCATCAACCTTAGCATTGGACAGAATTTCGCTAAATGCCTTGAGTCTTGTTTTTGTATCAAGGCTGTTTGCTTCAGCAGTTCTATTGAATGTGTTCACCGATGCATCAAGCGCTGCATGGTTCTTAGCATTTGTCTCGTTCATAACTTTTACAGTATCCATTGTGAATTTGCTATTTTCTGAATATGCCGCAGTTAGCTTCGAAACATTCTCATTCTGAACCTTGTTAAGCTGCTCTGTTGTGCTATTTAGAATCTGCAAGAAGTCATCCATTCTATACTTTATTGCCTTTTCGTATGTTGCTCCAGATGAGCTTACTCCAGCATTACTATTCCTTGTCATAGTTCAGGACTGAGCTTTGATGACAGGTCACCCATTGTTCCTTGATAGTTTCTAACGGCGTTTACTAAATCAGTTTTATGATTTGCTATATTGGATGACGATGGAGCAGAATCCGTAACTATTCTCTCTGCATCATCGACCTTTGTTCTAGCAGCGTCTAAATCAGCACGGTTTGTTCCTGTAGCAAGATATTTATCTACTTCCTCTTTGTACTTTGCTACTGCTTCTTTATACCTATTTACATTGTTAATGTAATTTACAGCAGCATCGATATCAAGCTCTACTAGATTGAGTTTCTCATATATAGCATTAGACAGTGTTGGCGATAATAGTTCACCACGTATTGTATCGTAATTTTTAGCATATGCCTCTTTATATAATGCGTTTAAATCTGCAGCATATGCCTTTCCGTTTTCAGCGAGTCTGCGTGTGTCCTGATTATTGTATTTAACATTCTGCTCAGGCATGTTAGGCATTTTGAAATCTGCATTGTAATTTCCAGATGCGAGCTTCCTCGCAGCTGCTAGGTTGCTACCATCATTATTAAAGATAGCACTTACGTTGTACTGTCCTAGTTCCACCTCATCAAGTATCGCGTTAACGTATGCGTATGCAAGCTTATCGTTGAATTTCTTGTATGTCTCAAAGACACGATCTTGTGTTCCATCATGAGATGCTTTGTTCAGCTTGTTACTGATCTTATACTCTAGCTTTATTGGCTGTGGGTTCTTGTAGTTAATATTTAGAATATTAGCCGACAAGTCAGATGAAAGAAAATAGCGCCAGCATATGTTCCCTTCTTGATACCTTCCTCTGCAGAGGCACTGGAAACAACTTTGTACTTCTTCTTATCAAGCGTTTTGATAAATTCCTCTGAGTAGTTAACAGTCTTACCCGAGCTCTCAACACCTATATCCTGATTGACAATAGCAATAGTACTCGATGACGAACTCTTCTCTGTGCTCGAACTTCCTCCTTTTGAACATCCTGTTACTAGTAACGAGGTAACAAGAATGAAAGCAAGTAGTAATGATGTGATTGTACGTTTTTTCAATTTTACCCTACCTATTCTGGATTTTACAATTCTGATTAACACTATTGCATAGCGTAAAATCAGTTTTATGTAAATTCCAACACATAAACACCATAAATTTCTTATAATTGTATTACCTCATTATATTTACTTATGTGTCAATACCTGTGCAAAAATAGTGATTTTTCATCCTAATATAGTGATTTTCTTGTAATTAAACATAAAAAGAGTCCTCCTCTCGGAGAACCCTTTATTATAATTATATCGATTAGACAACTGCTCTTATACGAGCTCGAGATATACGACCTCCGCATTATCTCCCTGTCTAGGTCCTAGCTTAAGAACTCTTGTGTATCCACCATTACGCTCAGCGTACTCTGGTGCGATCTCATCAAAGAGCTTTGTAACTACATCTTCGTCGAAACGTATGCGAGAACCTGTCTTCTTGCATGAAGATCTCCACGCTTAGCTAGAGTAACTAGCTTCTCAGCTTCACGACCTGCTTCCTTCGCTCTATCTAGAGTTGTAGTAATTCTACCTTCTCTGAATAGATCGGTTACGAGGTTTCTTAGCATGGATTTTCTGTGTGCAGAATTTCTGCCCAGCTTCTTGTAACCATTCATCAGTCTCTACTCCTTTCAGTTAGTTTTCGTCATTAGGCTTAAGGCTCAATCCGAGCTCTGTAAGCTTATTCTTTACTTCTACAAGCGACTTCATTCCGAGGTTTCTAACCTTCATCATGTCTTCTTCAGTACGCTGAGTTAGCTCCTGAACTGTGTTGATTGAAGCTCTCTTGAGGCAGTTAAATGAACGAACTGAGAGCTCTAGCTCTTCAATTGTCATCTCAAGCGCCTTCTCCTTGCGAGCTTCGCTCTTCTCAACCATGAAGTCCATCTCGTTCACCTCAGAGCCTAGTCCAATGAATAGGTTGAGGTGCTCTAGCATGATCTTTGCACCGATGGAAACACCCTCTTCTGGAGTGATTGAACCATCTGTCCAAAGCTCAAGCGTTAGCTTATCGTAATCAGTCACCTGCCCAACTCTTGTATTCTCAACTGTGAAGTTAACCTTCTTAACAGGTGTGAATATTGAGTCTACTGGAATAACTGCTATAGGAGTTGAATCTGTCTTATTCTGCTCTGCAGGTACATATCCTCTTCCCGAAGCGATGTTCATCTCCATTACCAAAGTTGCATTCTCTGCAAGAGTTGCAATGTGTAAATCTGGATTGAAAATCTCCGTATCGGAATCAACGATGATATCCGCTGCTGTTACCTCTCTAGCACCAACAGCATTGATAATCGCTCTCTTCTCTTCGTCGCCATTTATTCTTACAGCGAGTCTCTTGAGGTTCAAGATAATCTCTGTAACATCTTCCTTGACACCTGGAATAGTTGAGAACTCATGGAGTACACCGTCAATCTTGACAGAAGTGATAGCTGCTCCTGGTAAAGAGCTGAGAAGAATTCTTCTCATGCAGTTTCCGAGCGTTGTACCGTATCCTCTCTCGAGAGGTTCTACAACGAACTTTCCGTACTGTCCATTTTCATCGATTTCCTTAGTAATTGTTGGCTTTACTATCTCAATCATTTTGTTCCTCCCATAAATCTACTGATCTGACGATTATTAATTAGTGCAATATATGCAAACGTATTAATTAATCGAGCGACTATCTTGAGTAGAACTCAACGATGCTGTGCTCTGCGATCGGTAGATCAATGTCTTCACGGCTTGGTGCTGTAACGATTTTACCCTCAAGCTTGTTAAGATCGATGCTGATCCACTGTGGAGTTGTAATAACCATATCCTTAAGCTCCTTGAACTTAGGAGATGACTGAGACTTTTCCTTTACAGTGATTACGTCTCCAGCCTTGAGTTCCATTGAAGGGATGTTAGCCTTCTTGCCATTAACTAGGAAGTGTCCGTGGTTAACGAGCTGTCTAGCCTCTCTTCTTGTAGCTGCAAAACCCATTCTGAATACAACGTTGTCGAATCTGCTCTCGAGCATTACGAGAAGGTTTGTACCAACCTGTCCAGGTCTCTTTTCAGCCTTAGCATATAGATTTCTGAACTGTTTCTCCCCGAAGTCCGTATACGAACTTAACCTTCTGCTTCTCGTTGAGCTGAAGACCGTACTCGCTCTTCTTTCTTCTGCTCTGCTGAGCCTGTCTCTTAGATTTCTTATTTATACCCATGTACTGTGGCTCAATGCCTAGTGCCTTAGCTCTCTTCAGTACTGGTTCTCTATTTCTAGCCATGTATTGTTACTCCTCCTTCCGCTTAGACTCTTCTCTTCTTAGGTGGCCTGCATCCATTGTGAGGAATTGGCGTAATGTCCTTAATCATTGTTACATTGAGTCCAGCAGTCTGAAGTGCTCTGATAGCAGCTTCTCTACCGGAACCAGGACCCTTTACGTATACCTCTACTGTCTTTAGACCATGCTCCATAGCTGCCTTTGCTGCAACCTCAGCAGCGCTCTGTGCAGCAAAAGGTGTCGACTTTCTCGAACCTCTGAAGCCATTTGAGCCAGCGCTTGACCATGATAGTGCGTTTCCGTCCATATCTGTTAGAGTAACTAGTGTGTTGTTAAATGTGGACTGGATGTGAGCCTGGCCTCTTTCAACGTTTTTACGTTCTCTTTTCTTCTTTCTAACTGTCTTCTTAACAGCTGCCATATTTCTCTACCTCCTTGTCCTTATTTCTTCTTGCCAGCAAGACGCTTAGGACCCTTACGAGTTCTTGCGTTTGTCTTGGTCTTCTGGCCTCTAACTGGGAGACCTCTTCTATGTCTGATTCCTCTGTAGCTTCCGATCTCCATCAGTCTCTTGATGTTAAGGGAAACTTCTCTTCTTAGATCACCTTCTACGATATGCTCAGTCTCAATGACCTTTCTAATCTTTCCGGCATCTTCTTCTGTAAGATCTCTTACTCTGATGTCACCATCCACTCCTGCTTTAGCGAGGATGTCCTTGGATGTTACTAGACCGATTCCATAGATATAAGTAAGACCGATTTCGATTCTCTTATCTCTAGGTAGGTCAACTCCGGCAATTCTTGCCATTTCTTCCTCCTTTCCTATCTTCCGTCACCAACCCGGGGGTGATATAGACAGGGGTTACATTTAATAAAGCTGTACTGAGTTCCCGGCAAAACAGCACGTCATAATATTATAACCTATTTTACTAGCCTTGTCTCTGCTTATGCTTAGGATTTTCACAGATTACCATGACTTTTCCATGTCTCTTGATTACCTTGCACTTTTCGCAAATTGGCTTTACTGAAGCTCTAACTTTCATATTAGCTCCTCCTTTAATTAGTTCTTATCACGCCACGTGATCCTCCCACGTGTTAAATCATAAGGTGATAATTCTACCTTTACTTTGTCACCCGGCAGAATTCTGATGTAGTTCATCCTAATCTTGCCGGAAATGTGGGCGAGGACTTCGAAGCCGTTCTCTAGCTTAACCTTGAACATTGCGTTTGGCTGTGCGTCGATGACCGTGCCCATTACTTCTATCGAATTCTTTTTCGACATAAATTCAGTCTCCTTATATCAACGTGAGCAGCTCAGGCTCTCCGTCTGTGATTACTACGGTATTCTCATAGTGAGCTGCCAGCAGTCCATCGTCTGTAACGACCGTCCAGTCGTTGCCGAGAACTCTAGTTCCGTAGGAACCTTGTGTAATCATCGGCTCAATTGCCAGAACCATTCCCTCTTTGAGGTGTGGTCCAGTGTGAGCATCCCCATAATTAGGAACTTGCGGGTCTTCGTGAAGATCACGTCCAATCCCGTGTCCTAAATACTCTCTAATGACACCGAATCCGTTGGACTCAGCATATTCCTGAACAGCGTGTCCTATGTCGTGTAGTCTATATCCTACCATCGCATATTTAACGCCTTCAAAAAAGCTCTGCTTCGTTACGTCAATCAGTTTACGAGCCTCGTCACTGATTTCGCCTACAGCATATGTTCTAGCTGCATCGCTACAATAGCCCTTGTATGTTGAACCTGTATCAACGCTTACAATATCGCCTTCCTTGAGTACTCTGTCTCTAGAAGGGATTCCATGTACTACCTCATCATTAACAGATACGCAAGCCGCAGCAGGAAACCCGCCATATCCTTTAAAGGTTGGCTTCATCTTGTAGTGAAGTATTCTCTCCTCTACAAAATTATCGATTGCATGTGTTGTCATGCCAGGTTTGATGAATCCCTCGATATCTCGAAGGATCTCACCTGTAACCTTGGCAGCTTCACGCATGATGTCAATTTCTCTTTTCGACTTAATTATTATCATGACTATTTTGCCTCAATTGCCTTTACGACATCTTCGAAAACCTCGTTATGAGTTTCTCTCCGTCGAAGTTGGCGAGTACGTTCTGCTTCTCATAGTATCCAATGAGTGGAGCAGTTTCGCTCTCGTACACATTAATTCTGTTATCTACAGTTTCGCGATTATCATCCTTGCGCTGGAATAATTCTCCACCGCACACATCGCATATTCCTTCCTTCTTAGGCGGAACATTCACTACATGGAAGCTTGCACCGCAGGATTTGCATACTCGTCTTCCTGCAATACGCTCTATGAGAACGTCCTTTCTAACTTTGAAGTTAAGAACTATATCTAGCTTTTGACCGTTTTCAGATAGGAATTTATCCAGCTGCTCGGCCTGGAAGATAGTTCTTGGGAAGCCATCTAGGAGAAAACCCTCCTTACAGTCGTCTTTCTGAAGTCTGTCTGTAACCAAATTAACTACTAGTTCATCCGGTACCAGCTTACCCTCGTCCATGTATCCCTTTGCCTTTTTACCAAGCTCTGTTCCTTCCTTGATGTTAGCGCGGAATATATCTCCTGTTGAGATATGTGGAACATTGTATTTTTCTATTACCTTAGCCGCCTGCGTGCCTTTACCAGCTCCAGGAGGGCCAAGTAAAACAGCTCGTAGCATGTTATGTGCCATCCTTTCCTAAACGATTATTTAAGAAATCCTTGATAATTTCTATTGAGCATTTGATTCTCAATCTGTTGCACTGTATCTAGAGCTACGCCTACTGCGATTAGAAGTGATGTTCCACCGAACGAAAGCTGTAACGGTGTAAATTCACTGACTACAGTTGGAATAGTAGCTACACCTGCCAAGAATATTCCTCCTACAAGGCATAGTCTTGACATAATTCTAGATAAGTACTCCTCAGTTGCTGCACCAGGTCTAATTCCCCGGAACGAAACCGCCACTCTGTCTCATATTGTCTGCAACCTCTTCTGGCTTAAATGTGATAGCCGTATAGAAGTATGTGAAGAACAGTGTCAGCGTGATATTTAGTATTGCGTAAACCCAAATTCCTGGATTTCCTGATGGAGATAGGTACTTCGACATCCACTGAGCAAATGAAGACTGTGGAACGAAGTAAGTTATCGTCAATGGGAACTGAAGTAATGATAGCGAGAAGATAATCGGAATTACCCCGGCCTGGTTAACCTTAATTGGAATATGGGTTGACTGGCCGCCATACATCTTTCTTCCAACCATACGCTTTGCGTACTGTACTGGAATTTTTCTTGTTCCCTGTTGCATCAGTATGATTACGACAGTGATTAAAACTGCCACAACTATCAATGCAATAACAGCAACTACACTTAGTGCTCCTTCTTTCACCTGCGTGTGAATTCCTCTAACTGCTGTTGGAATTCTTGCGATAATGCCGCCGAAAATGATTAGCGAGATGCCGTTTCCGACACCATATTCGTTAATCTGTTCTCCTAGCCACATTAGGAACGCGGTTCCTGCTGTTAAGACTGTTATGATTACAATCATCGAAAAGGCATTCTGGTTGACAATTGCCCTTCTAAAAAGACCAATCGTCAAACCTGTTGCCTGAATCAATCCTAACACTACGGTTAAATATCTCGTAATCGTCGCCATTTTCTTACGGCCTTCATTGCCTTCCTTCGAAAGTCTCTCGAAGTAAGGAAATGCTATTGTAAGAAGCTGGACGATAATCGAAGCGGTTACATACGGAGTGATACTCAAAGCAAATATTGTGAAATTGCTGAATGCTCCTCCGGAAAATAAATCAAACAAGTCGAGAAGCCCTGTTTGACCCTGGAACATCTGAGCAAGATAATCTCTATTGATTCCTGGAACTGGTATATTTGATCCAATTCTGAAAACAAGCATTATCATGAGTGTAAAAAGAATTTTCGAACGAATTTCCTTTACATGCCATGCATTAGAGAGTGTCTTGAGAAGTTCCATGATTAGATAACCTCTGCCTTTCCGCCTGCCTTTTCAATCTTTTCAGCAGCGCTCTTGCTGAATTTCTCAGCCTTTACAGTTAGCTTCTTCTCTAGTTCGCCGTTTCCTAGAACCTTAACTCCATACTTTACCTGCTTAACAAGTCCAGACTGAAGCATTAGGTCGAAATCTACGACTGTTCCATCTTCAAATCTATTTAGATCTGCAATATTAACTTCTGCATATTCCTTAGCGAAACGATTTGTAAATCCTCTCTTAGGAATTCTTCTGTATAGTGGCATCTGGCCACCCTCGAAGCCTAGACGAACACCGCCACCGCTTCTGGAGTTCTGACCATTCATACCTCTGCCGCCAGTAGTTCCGAGACCAGTACCCTGACCGCGACCTCTTCTCTTGCGAGCTTTGGTTGCACCCTCAGCTGCCTTTAATTCGTGAAGTCTCATTGTCCTGCACCTCCTATAGCTCTTCTACATCTAGAAGATGAGAAACCTTAGCAATTGCGCCGCGTGTTGCGGACGAATCAGCTAGCTCAACCGAATGATGTAGCTTCTTGAGGCCAAGAGCTTCTACTGTCTTCTTCTGCTTAGGAGTTGCGCCAATAACACTCTTAACTAAAGTAATCTTTAATGCCTTTGCCATTTGCGTCTTCCTCCTATCCTAAAATTTCTTCAGGTGTCTTACCACGACGCTTAGCAACTTCCTCTACAGTTGTGAGACTTCTCAGTCCCTCTAGAGTTGCAAGTGCCATGTTTCCTGTGTTACTCGAACCAAGCGACTTAGCTCTAACATCCTTGAGTCCACAAGCTTCTAGTACTGTACGTACAGATGAACCTGCGATAACTCCAGTACCTTCTGCTGAAGGCATGATTAAAACTTTGCCTGCTCCGAAAATTCCTACAGTCTGGTGAGGAACGGTTGTTCCTACCATAGGTACGAATATTAGTTTCTTCTTAGCATCTTCAGTTGCTTTTCTTACAGCTTCAGGAATCTCCTGAGCCTTTCCAAGGCCAATACCTACGTGGCCTGCGCCATCTCCAACTACGAGAGTAACGGAGAACTTCATGTTCTTTCCGCCCTTTACAGTCTTCGAAACACGTCTGATGTTAACGATGGTTTCAGTAAGTTCAAGCTTAGATGCATCTATTCTCGTGCGCATTCTGTATCCTCCCTTAGAATTCTAATCCTGCTTCACGTGCACCATCAGCGAGTTCCTTAACTCTGCCATGATAAAGGTATCCGCCTCTATCGAAGCAAACCTCTTTGATGCCCTTAGCTACAGCCTTTTCGCCTACCGCTTTGCCTACCTGCTTAGCTGCGTCTTTATTTCCACCGTTTGCAATACTTGCCTTAAGTTCCTTATCGAGAGACGATGCGGATACAAGAGTTGTTCCGTTAACGTCATCGATGACCTGAGCTGAAATATTGCTGTTCGATCTAAATACGCACAGTCTTGGCTTCTCGGGAGTTCCAAAAACGTCTTTTCTGACTCTGGCATGTCTCTTGAGTCTTCTGTCATTTCTGCTTGCTTTTGCCATTTCTCAAATCCTCCCTTCTCTATGCGGAAGCTCCGCTCTTTCCTTCCTTCTTGTGCACAACTTCTCCATCGTAGATGATACCCTTGCCCTTATATGGCTCAGGCTTTCTCCAAGCTCTGATATTAGCAGCATAGTTTCCTACCTCTGCCTTGTCGCAACCCTTAACGATGATTGTTGTAGCATCAGGAGTCTCTGTTGTGATTCCTGCTGGGTCCTTCATCTCTACAGGGTGCGAGAAACCTAGCTTCATAACGAGTGTGTCTCCCTGCTTTGCAACAGTATATCCAACACCGTTAACTGTCATCTTTACTTCATAACCCTTTGAAACACCCTCTACCATATTGTGGATAAGTGTTCTCCCGAGTCCGTGCTGAGACTTATCCTGCTTTGAGTCGGATGGTCTCTTAACTGTTAGAACGTTTTCTTCAATCTCAACAGTTAGGTTTTCAGCGATTGGCTGGCACAGCTCGCCCTTAGGGCCTTTTACCTTAATTACATTATTATCCTCAACCGTTACTTCTACGCCGGCAGGGATTGTAATTGGTCTAACGCCTATTCTTGACATATTTTATACCTCCTACCAAACGTAACAAATAACTTCTCCGCCAACTCCGAGCTTACGAGCTTCTTTGTCGCTTATAACACCCTTAGATGTTGAAACGATAGCGATTCCTAGACCGCCAAGCACCTTAGGTACCTGATCAGCCTTAGCATAAACTCTGAGACCTGGCTTCGAGATTTTCTTGATCCCGTAGATTGTCTTTTCCTTATTTGGGCCGTACTTTAGCTCTACAGTGATAGTTCCCTGTGCGTTGTCCTGAGCTACTGAAAAGTCCTTGATGAATCCCTCGTTCTTAAGGATTTCTGCGATAGACTTCTTCATCTTGGACGCTGGGATTTCTACCTTAGCGTGTCCGGCTGTGTTGGCATTTCTAATTCTAGTTAGCATATCTGCTATTGGATCTGTCATTGCCATTACAGTTTTTCTCCTTTCTCCACGTGGTTCCTGCGCGCTTCATGCGTGACAGGCCTGCGCAAAATAACCTACCAGCTTGCTTTTCTTACACCTGGGATTTCACCCTTGTAAGCAAGCTCTCTGAAGCAGATACGGCATATGCCATACTTCTTCAGAACCGAATGTGGTCTTCCACAAATCTTGCATCTTGTATAAGCCCTTGTTGAATACTTAGGCTTTCTGGTCTGCTTAACTTTCAGCGAAGTCTTAGCCATGTTCCCCTCCTAAATTACTTCTCAAAAGGCATTCCGAGGAGCTCAAGTAGTGCCTGTGCTTCCTCATCTGTCTTAGCTGTTGTAGTGAATACAATGTTCATTCCCTTGATGGTCTCTACATCATCGTAAACGATTTCTGGGAAGATGAGCTGCTCTCTAATTCCCATGGAGTAGTTACCTCTTCCATCGAATGAATTCTTGCTTACACCCTTAAAGTCTCTAACTCTAGGAAGAGAAAGATTGAAGAACTTATCTGCAAATGCATACATTCTGTCACCTCTTAGAGTAACCTTAGCTCCTACAGGCATTCCCTGTCTAACCTTGAAGTTAGCGATGGATTTTCTAGCCTTTGTAACAACAGGTCTCTGTCCGGAGATGAGTGAAAGTTCCTTTACAGCGCTCTCGAGGATCTTTGAATTATCCTTAGCTTCGCCAAGACCCATGTTGATTGTGATCTTCTCCAGCTTTGGCACTTCCATTGCGTTGGAGTAGTTGAACTTTTCCTTAAGTGCTGCAAAAACACTCTCGTCATACTTTGTTCTTAGTCTATTTGCCACTGTCTCTCCTCCTTTCCTAGTCTACTACGGCGTTGGTCTTCTTTGAGTATCTAACCTTCTTGCCGTTCTCAATCTTAGTTCCAAGTCTTACACCCTGCTTGCTCTCCTTTTCGTAGAACATAACATTTGATGCATCGATAGGACCTTCTACATGCTTAATCTCGGATGCGGATGTTCTTGTAGCCTTTGCGTGCTTAGTCTGCACGTTTACACCCTCAACAACAACCTTGTTAGCCTTTGGAATAGCTCTTAGAACCGTTCCAACCTTGCCCTTATCCTTGCCCGAGATAACTACTACTGTATCGCCTTTTCTAATCTGCATTTGTACACCCCCTATAATACTTCCGGTGCCAAAGACACAATCTTCATAAAGCCGTTATCTCTAAGTTCCCTAGCAACAGGTCCGAAGATACGTGTTCCTACAGGGTTCTTATCGCTTCTGTCTTTGATAATTACAGCAGCATTCTGGTCAAATTTTACATAGCTACCATCATCTCTTCTAGCGCCACTCTTTGATCTAACAACTACTGCCTTTACAACGTCACCTTTCTTAACAACTCCACCTGGAGCAGCATCCTTAACGGAGCAAACGATGATGTCTCCAATATTCGCATACTTGCGGCCTGTACCACCAAGGATACGAATGCAAAGGAGCTCCTTCGCTCCGGAATTGTCGGCAACTCTCAATCTTGTTTCTGTCTGTATCATGATTTGTCGCCTCCCTATTTAGCTTTCTCAACGATTTCGACAAGTCTCCATCTCTTATCCTTTGAAAGAGGCTTTGTCTCCATAATCTTTACTCTATCGCCGATGCCACACTCATTGTTCTCGTCGTGAACCTTGAACTTCTTAGTTCTCTTAACAGCCTTACCGTAAAGAGAATGTCTTACTGAATCCTTTGTAGCAACAACAATTGTCTTATCCATCTTGTCGCTTACAACTACTCCAGTTCTGGTCTTTCTGCTATTTCTTTCCATTGTACATCCTCCTTCCTTTAAGCTTCGAGCTTTTCCATTTCCCCGATTATGGTCTTAACTCTGGCAATATCTCTTCTGATTTCTCTCATCTTCACAGGGTTGTCGAGCTGTCCGGTAACGTGCTGGAATCTCAGATTGAATAGCTCCTGCTTCATTCTTGCGAGCTCGGCGGTTCTCTCCTGATCAGTCATTTTTCTTATTGTATTCAGATCCATTATTCGTCACCACCCTTTGCTTCCTGGTTCTTGACAACGAACTTGCACCTTACTGGTAGCTTGTGAGAAGCAAGTCTCAAAGCCTCCTTAGCCTGTGCTTCAGTTACGCCCTCAAGCTCGAACATTACTCTGCCCTAGCTTTAACTACAGCCACCCAATACTCGGGTGAACCTTTTCGGAACCCATTCTTACTTCTGCTGGTTTCTTTGTGATTGGCTTATGTGGGAAGATTTTGATATAAACCTTTCCGCCTCTCTTGATGGATCTTGTCATCGCGATTCTGGCAGCCTCGATCTGCTTTGAGTCAATCCATGCTGGCTCTTCAGCAACTAGACCGAACTGACCATATGTAACGGTGTTACCCTTTGTTGCAACACCCTTCATTCTGCCTCTGTGGACTCTTCTGCGTTTAACGCGCTTTGGCATTAACATGGCAAGTCTCTCCTTTCTATGATTATTCTTCTGTTCCCTGTGCAGTTTCAACTACTTCAGGAGCAGGAGCCGCCTCAGTTACCTTTGGAGCCTTTCTAACTCTTGTAGTTGCTGGCTTAACCTCTGGTCTGCTTTCGCGGTTATCATTTCTTCTGTTTCCGAAGCTTCTCTTCTTATCTCTCTTATCGTTTCTTCTCTGCTTACGGTCTCTTCTATCGTTTCTGGACTGCTCTGGAATAGCCTCCTTGAGACCCTTATCTAGAATCTCGCCGTGGTTAACCCAAACCTTAACACCGATCTTTCCGTAAGTAGTGTCTGCCTCTGCAAATCCATAATCGATATCAGCTCTGAGAGTGTGTAGAGGAACATTTCCTTCGCTGTACTTCTCGCTTCTAGCGATCTCGGCACTCACCAAGTCTTCGAAACAAGAACCTTGATACCCTTAGCTCCAGACTTCATAGTTCTCTGGATTGCGGACTTCATAGCTCTTCTGAAAGAAACTCTTCTCTCAAGTGCCTGTGCAATGCTCTCAGCTGTTAGCTGTGCATCAAGCTCAGCTCTTCTAACCTCTTCGATGGAAATATCTACAGTCTTACCTGTTAGCTTAACGAGGTTCTTCTTGAGCTCGTCAATTCCATCTCCAGATCTTCCGATTACCATTCCTGGTCTAGCTGTTGCGATGATTACCTTTACCTTGTCAGCTGCAGGTCTCTCAATTACGACACTTGCAACGCCGGCAGCGTAAAGCTTCTTCTTAACATAGTTTCTAACCTTGTTGTCTTCAACTAGGAAATCAGCGAAGTTGCTCTTGTCAGCAAACCACTTTGAGTTCCAATTCTTGTTGACTCCAACTCTGAATCCATGTGGATTAACCTTCTGACCCATCTGGCTGACCTCCTTCTACTGTTTCTACTGCCTTTACAGCTTCTCTCTCCTTAAGAGTTACTCCAATGTGGCTTGTTCTCTTTAGGATCATGGATGCTCTACCCTGAGCTCCTGCTCTGAATCTCTTCATTGTAGGACCCTGGTTTGCATAAACCTCTGCGACGTATAGCTCATCACGGTTCATATCAAAGTTGTTTTCAGCATTTGCTGCTGCGGACTGAACTACCTTCTCTACAAGCTCTGCACCCTTTCCAGGTGTGAACTTGAGGATTGTTAATGCCTCGTTCAAATCTTTTCCTCTTACTAGGTCAGTAACAGGCTTTAGTTTGCTAGGAGACATTCTTACATATTTAGCAAGTGCTTTTGCTTCCATATCAGTTTCTCCTTTCTTTATTTCGCCTTGTCACCAGCGTGACCCTTGTAAGTTCTAGTTGGAGCGAACTCTCCAAGTCTGTGACCTACCATATCTTCTGTGATGTATACAGGAACATGCTTACGACCGTCGTGAACAGCGATCGTATGTCCAACCATCTGAGGAAAAATCGTCGATGGTCTCGACCATGTCTTGATTACACTTTTTTCATTAGACTCGTTCATCGCTTCGATTCTCTTGATGAGTTTCTTTTCGACGAAAGGGCCCTTTTTAAGCGATCTTCCCATTATATGCTCCTTTCTTATTTAGCATTTCTTCTTCTAACGATGTACTTGTTGGAATCCTTGTGCTTGTTACGTGTCTTGTAACCAAGAGTTGGTTTACCCCAAGGTGTAACTGGGCTCTTACGTCCAACTGGTGCTCTACCTTCACCACCGCCGTGTGGGTGATCGTTAGGGTTCATTACGGAACCTCTTACTGTAGGTCTCCATCCCATATGTCTCTTTCTACCAGCCTTACCAATCTGGATGTTAGCGTGGTCAATGTTACCAACTTCTCCGATTGTAGCTCTGCAGTTGATTCTTACCATTCTTACTTCGCCGGATGGTAGTCTTACCTGAGCATAATTGCCTTCCTTAGCCATGAGCTGAGCGCCGTTACCAGCTGATCTTACAAGCTGAGCACCCTTTCCAGGCTTTAGCTCGATGTTGTGAATGATTGTACCTACTGGGATATTCGCGATTGGTAGTGCGTTTCCTACCTTGATATCCGAATCTGGTCCAGATTCAACTACGTCTCCAACGCGCAGCTTGTTAGGAGCAACGATGTATCTCTTCTCTCCATCTGCGTAAACTAGAAGAGCGATGTTCGCTGTTCTATTTGGATCGTACTCGATAGTCTTAACTGTTGCTGGAATACCGTCTTTAGTTCTCTTAAAGTCGATAATTCTGTACTTAGGTCTGTATCCGCCACCTCTATGTCTAACGGTAATCTTACCTCTTACGTTTCTTCCTGAATGCTTCTTCAGAGTTTTTGTAAGAGATTTTTCCGGCTTGCTAACTGTTATCTCCTCGAAAGTCGAAACAGTCATGCCTCTCAGACCAGGAGTGGTTGGATTATACTTCTTAATTCCCATTATTTACTCCTCCTATTTACAGTCCCTGGAAGATTTCGATCTCTTTGCTATCCGCAGTGAGAGTAACGATTGCTTTCTTATAAGAAGCTGTTCTTCCTACTGTTCTTCCCATTCTCTTAACTTTTCCATTAACGTTCATGATATTAACCTTAGCAACATCAACTCCGAAGATTTCTTCGACAGCCTGTCTAACCTCGGTCTTGTTAGCTGTATCAGCAACCTTGAAAACATACTTCTTGTCAGCCGACATGTCCATGCTCTGCTCGGTGATGATAGGCTTAAGTATTACGTCGTAACCGCTCTTCATTATGCGTATACCTCCTCAATTCTCTCAGCTGCTGCCTTAGTGAGCACGAGGCTGTAATGATTGATGATCTCATATACATTCATTGTGCTTACAAGTGCAGTTCTCACACCCTGAATGTTAGAAGCAGATCTAACAACGTTCTCGTCCTTCTCATCCATTACGATGAGGGCCTTCTTGTCAGCCTTGATGTTCTCGAGAACCTTAACCATTTCCTTAGTCTTTGGCTCAGCGAACTTTAGCTCGTCTAGTACGATGATTTCCTTGTCAGCAACCTTAGCAGAAAGTACGGACTTAAGAGCAAGTCTCTTTACCTTCTTAGGAACTGCATATCTGTAGTCCCTTGGCTTTGGTGCGAAAACAATTCCACCACCTACCTGCGTAGGATCTGTTGTGCTTCCCTGTCTGTGGCGACCTGTACCCTTCTGTCTGAAAGGCTTGCGTCCGCCTCCTCTTACTTCACTTCTTGTCTTGGCAGATTGGGTTCCCTGTCTCTGGTTTGCCAAGTAATTCTTGACTACAGTCTGTACTGCGATTTCGTTTGGTTCGATTCCAAAGATTTCGTCGTTCAATGTAACTTCGCCAACCTCAGCACCGGCCATATTAAGCATCTTTACTTTTGCCATTAGTGATTCCTCCTTTCTGCCTCTTATTTATTCTGTCCTTTTACCGCACCCTTAACCTTAAGGAGTCCGCCCTTCTTTCCAGGAACAGCTCCCTTAACGAGAAGTAGGTTGCGATCAGCAATAACCTTTACGAGAACGATGTTCTGTACTGTAACTGTGTCTCTACCCATTCTTCCTGGGGCTTTGTTGCCCTTGAAGACTCTTGATGGGTATGTACCAGCAGCAAGAGCACCTGCAAGTCTCTTATGCTTGGAACCGTGAGTCATAGGTCCTCTGCGGTGTCCGTGTCTCTTGATGTTACCCTGAGTTCCCTTACCTTTGGAAACGCCTGTAACGTCAAGCTTCATTCCCTCTTCGAAATCAGCAACTGTGATTTCCTGTCCTACCTCGTAAGTCTCGCCGTCTTCGACTCTGAACTCAGCGAGGTGCTTCTTAGGAGTTACGCCACACTTCTCAAATGTCCAGTCTCTGGCTTGTTGAGTCTGTGTGCCTTCTGCTCCTCGTAGCCAACCTGCACAGCATTGTAGCCGTCGGTCTCTACTGTCTTAACCTGTGTTACTACCTCAGGTCCGGCTTCGATTACGGTAACTGGTACTACAGCACCGTTCTCATCGAAGATCTGTGTCATGCCGATCTTCTTGCCTAAAAGTGTTTTCATAATTCTCCTCCTAGTGTCTTACAGCGGATCGCCCTGGTTTGGCCGGATTGCCCTCTCATGCGATCTTTCTAAAATCTAGCTTAGAGCTTGATTTCAATGTCAATGCCTGCTGGCATATCGAGCTTAGCAAGAGCATCTGTTGTCTTAGTCGAAGCATTAGTGATGTCGATAAGACGCTTGTGTGTTCTCTGCTCAAACTGCTCTCTGCTGTCCTTGTACTTGTGAACAGCTCTGATGATTGTTACGACTTCCTTCTCTGTTGGAAGCGGAATAGGGCCAGATACTGTAGCGCCTGTTCTCTCAGCAGTCTCAACAATCTTTGCTGCCGACTTATCCAATAGAGCATGGTCATAAGCCTTCAGTCTGATTCTGATTTTCTGTAGTTCGCTCATTAGTAGTTCCTCCTGTTTGTTTTGTACTGTTTTCGCTATGCTTGTACAGGACTTCGCCCGTTTTTTACTTGCTACGCCTCATCTCTTACACTCTTTCGTGCGTTTCCTAAAGGTTTACACAAATCAAAAATGGCGAACCCCCTCGCCCTCGTCTAGCGAGGACAATTCTCCGCAGAAATTACCTGATAGCTCAGCAACTTCCTGCTTCATCGCCTTAAACAAGCTTTTAAATTATACATGGCAAGAATTTACAATGCAAGGCTTTTTTGCACTTTTTTACGAAAGTAATTACAGTGTTTTCAAGTGTTACAGACAGCCTTCCACTAACACGGTTACGTGCGTTTCCTCGGTGTTGGTATTTCACCAAAAACTATTCATTTTTTTATGTTTTTTATATAAATTACACTATTTAAAGATGTTTTTTTATTTATTTCTACTCAACTGATTGAACAAGAACAGTTAATATGTTTTCTCAAAAAAATACATAAAAAAATACATTATTTAGCAGTTGGTATTTACCAAACACGCCCTAGCGGTCTTTTTATTGTCTATTTATATTTTATGTTTCTATATGTATTTGATTCTCATATCGATACTATACGACCACATGTATGATACAATTCTCTTATACGATATTGGATTTCAGTATTTCTGAAAGGAGAATTAACAAAATGAAAAAGTTATATAAGAGTAAAAGTTGCGGTACTATTGTAGGCAAGGTATTTGATGATGGTGGAGTTCTCGCATGTTGTGGCGAGGATATGGAAGAACTTGTGCCAAAGACCGCTGATTCTGCTACTGAAAAGCACGTTCCTGTAGTTGAGTGTGACGGCAATCTCGTTAAGGTTACTGTTGGTAGCACACTTCACCCTATGACAGAGGAGCATCATATTCAGTTCATAATCCTTGAAACCAATCTAGGATTCCAAAGAAAAGCTTTAAAGGTTGATGGAGAGCCTGTTGCAACATTTGCCATCCAGGACGGAGAAAGTTGTAGCAGCATACGAGTATTGCAATATCCACGGTTTCTGGGTTAACGAATTGAACTAATATTTCATGTTCAAGGTGTATGCCACAAACTATTCAGTCGCAGGAGCTTTGTCCTGATTGATACAGATTTATTAAAACAATTGGTTGCAGATTTCATAGAAAAGCATAAGCGGAAGGCGATGGCCTTCCGCTTATGCTTTCTTATGTTTACTTGCTCTTCTATATATCTCTAACGAGCCTCTAGCCTGGTGGCCACGTCATCTTTCTACGCCCAAGAATATGAATGTGCAGGTGGTGAACAGTTTGCTGTCCATCTTCTCCAGTATTGATAACGGTTCTATATCCATTATCTAGACCTTCTTGAGCTGCGATATCCTTAATCTTAAGCATCATGTGTCCCATAAGTTCTCTATCTGCGTCTTCTAAATCATTAAGAGATGCAACGTGCTTCTTGGGAACCATCAAAACATGTACAGGTGCCTCTGGAGCAGCATCACGGAAAACCGAAATAAGGTCATCCTCGTATACCATATCAGTAGGTATCTCACCTTTTGCAAGCTTGCAGAAAATGCAATCTTCCATATGACTCCTCCTTTCTAGACCACTTCAGCTAAGCAGCCTTCCTTGTAATTAGAGATTAACTGAACCTCAACGAATTCGCCTGAGGTCAGCTTTCGCTCCTTATCCTTAATATACACCTTTATGTAGTTAGATGTATATCCTGTAGCGTAATCTTCTTCAAAAGTTTCCACGAGCACTCTGTGTACTACACCAAAGTTCCGTTTCTGGAACTCCTGCGCGACGTATTCCGCTCTGTCAATCAGCTCATTTACACGAGCCGTCTTGTCTGCCGGCGTTACCGTCTCCTTATACTTCGCAGCCTCAGTGCCCTGCCTAGGCGAGAATTTGAACGCATGAACCCTGCCGAACGATGCTTTGTAAACGACGTCTAGAGTGTCTGCGAAATCTTCTTTTGTCTCTCCAGGGAATCCAACTATTATATCCGTCGTGATTCCGTATAGCGGATCCACGCTTCGTATAGCCTCGACAATCGCAAGGTACTCATCCCTAGTGTATCTGCGTTTCATGCCCTTTAGAACATTGTTACTGCCACTTTGTATAGATAGGTGCAGATGTCTGCAAAGTCTCTTGTACTTGACGATTCGTTCAACGTGCTCCTTGTCTACAACGTTAGGTTCAAGTGAGCTCAGCCTTACTCTGAAATCTCCTTCTAACTCATCAAGCCTCTTCAGCACCGCTTCAATTCCTGAAAGACCTTCTTCATCATCCTGTCTCTTAAACGTAAAGCCTTTTTCGCTTCCATATAGAGCGGTATTGATGCCAGTAAGCACAATTTCCTTGTAGCCTCTATCTACAAGAGCTTTCGCCTCAGCAATAATCTCCTCTATCCCTCTGCTTCTGACCGCCCCCCTTGCATAAGGAATCTTGCAGTAGGAGCAGAATCGGTTGCAGCCCTCTTCAATCTTTATGTATGCCCTCTGCATCTGCGACTCACTTGAGATTACAATGCCAGTCTCCTCATAACCGACAAGTTCGCTAAAAGGAAGCACTCTGGTTTCAGTATCAGTCTCTTTGCCAGCTTTCCTAAGCCCCATAGCCTTCATAACCTCGTCGCAGATAGTAGACTTAAGGTTGTTTCCAATAACGATATCAACATCAGGCATGGCCTCAAGCTCTTCGCTAGCGGTCTGAGCATAGCATCCTGTAACCACCATCACGGAATCAGGGCTGAGCTTCTTCATTCGCCTTATATATTTTCGCGACTTGCTATCAGCAACGCTTGTCACAGTGCAAGTATTGATGACATAGGCGTCAGCAGCTTCATCTTCCCCCACGATTTCTGCACCGCGGGATCTGAACTCTTCTTTCATAGCCTCTGTTTCATATTGATTTACCTTGCACCCAAGCGTATGAAAAGCAATCTTCATATGTGTTACCCGTCCTTTACAATGATGGGTTAAAGTCTAACACACCTCTTTATAGCGGTCAACGAAGCTAAGGTGATGAATGACATTATAAATAGTCCAAGGTACATACATAGCAGTGAACCATCGCCAGTTCTTGGAATTGACGGATGTGCAACTCTGATTGTTTGATCTCGGTTATTTATATCTTCATGTGTTGCAACGAGCTTCCCTTTATCGTCATACACCTTTTCGTATGCTACGAGCTCCTTGCCTGCAATCTTGGACGTATTAAGTTTAAATGATACTGATGCTGTGCCATTTCCTTCACTTGTAAAAGTGGTACTTCCTGTCACAACTTTTCCGCCTTCTTCGTAAGGATTGCCAGTCTTCTTATCCATTAGGATACCTCTTACAGTGTAGCTATGTCCCGAAATCAGATTCTCGTACCTCACTGCGTCAACCAGCGATACATTCTTTGCCTTTGAAATTATCTTTGCTCCTCCCTTACCAGTCATCTTTGTTCCAATAGCTGGGTAGTATATAGACTGCGCAGAATCATCGATATCAGCATGCACTGCGACAGGAACGTTTCTATAAGTTAATGTTTCAAATACTACGGTCACCTTATCCTGGTGGAGAGTCGAGTCGTATCTGAATTCAAGCTCTATTTCTCCATCTGCGTTCTCCGCTGTAAATTCTTTTTCTGCAGTAATCTCTTTGTCATCCTTATCAAGGATAGGTTTATTCTTACCCTTGTCCATTAGGACTCCTGTCACCTTATATTTCTTGCCTATGATGAGATTCCTGTACTTAACCTTGTCGATGATTTTCTCTTCCTTGCTAGGGGCACCTGTATTTGTGCCAGACTCAACTGAATGTGCCTGCGTTCTAACTTCTGGATGGCGAAGTGTCTGGTTGTCATCGTTTATATCGCGATGATTCGCAATCTCTTTGCCTTTATACTTTAGTGTCTCAAAGACAACAGTATCCTTTCCAGCTAGCCTAGTAGTATCAAAGGTGAACTCGAGCCCCACCTCTCCGCTTGCAATACTGTCAGAAATCGTCGAATTCTGCGCAGTAACCGTGAACTCCTTCTGAGCGGTAATCATGCTACCATTCTGTTCAAGAGGCTTTCCTGTACTCTTATCCATCAGAACACCTTCGATAGTATATGTTTCTCCTTCATACAGGTTTGAGAAACTCACAACATCCTTAACCTTAGTCTTTGGACCGTACATTGCAATTGAATCCTCCGTCGCAACGTCCATAGCCTTAGTTCCAATTTTAGGGATAGCAGGGTTGTTAACATGCGAAGATGTTTCCCCCCCGAGTTGAAGTACACCGCAGCTCCCGCACCATCACCATCGATTTTCTTGGTATATACAGTTTTATCTAGATGATATCCCGCTGGCGCCTTAGTCTCGCGAATAGTCACTGTTCCGCGAGGCAGTACAGCATCACCCTGTTCTGTGACAAAGAGAGGATCGCTACCCTTTACGAGGTTCTTATCTCTGAGCTCTGCAGTGTATTTACCAGAAGCATCCTTAGTCGTTCTTAGCTTCCATGTGCGAATAACCTTAGCGTTTTCAACAGGTCCAACAGTATCGTAATACTTAACTTCAAATTCAGCACCAGTCATGTCACTAGGATTCATGTAACTATCACCACTAGCTTTTTTCTCAAGAAAAATCTTAACAGGCGCAAATACAGGTGAATCATACGACTGTACCGTGCTCGTAGTCTCAGCCTTGCTCTCCACCTTATAAACAGTCTTGTCCAGTTCATAGCCTACAGGTGCTGTCGTCTCCTTTACAGTGTATCGACCAGGCTTCACTTCCAAAGTTCCTGTTCTACCCTTCTCGTCTGTCGTCAGTTTTCCGACTGCCGTTCCTCCTTCATCGTAGACGGTATACACTGCACCAGCTAGAGAATATGTACCTTTGCACTCTCCAGCAATCTTGATATTGTTGCCGATGGATTTAACAACTTCGATCTTTCCATATGGTTTTAGCCCCCATGCCAGCATCATCTGCGATCCATTCATTGGATAAGCTAGATATGATTTAAAATTTTCAGGAATTTCGCCCTTGTAGGCTTTCGCATCCTGCATCATACGATTGATTAGCGGTCTTGAGTTAACTCTTTCATATGCAGGTCTGCCATTAACTCTTCTAGCGGCACATACTAATGCAAAGTAATACTCTTTCTCATCATAATTACTCTTCTGCCACTTATCTGTACTGGCAAGGTACGCGAATTTTGTAAACAGAGAATCAGATGCCTGCTTTGTAAGTGTTACGACCTGCCCTGCTTCCGCAGTTTTAAAGTTCTTACCATCTGCACATGCCGCATCATGGATAAGCCCATCAACATTCACCTTGAATATACTAGCATGATTACGGTTATTATCCTTGTACTGCTTATGCCATGTTACTGTACCTCTCGTTGGTTCAGTCACTGAACTTGCTGCCACAGACCTAAATGAGGAGACCCCTCTAGGAGTTGCTGCCCCTACGCTCATGGTCATCCTTCTGCTGACATTATCGTATGATGCAGACTCTGGTATTCTCTCTAAAGTATTAGTATTATGAACACTTCCTCTTCTGCCTTCTTCGTTGTCGAACTCGCCTTCCATTACAATGTTCGCTTCGGCACTACGAGCGTTACCATCTGACTCGCTATTAGCTGAACCTGCTACGCTTGAATCTTCATTGATATTCACCGCTTTGATAGTGAAATCCGCATGACCACCTGTCAGCTTAATAATGAATTTCCCTTCGCTATTTTTATTTACAAAGCGAGTAGCCGAGTCTCCTTTCATATCCACATCACCGTACACGCTTGCATTCTTTCCACCATCGAGAGCTATAATTTCAAGAATTACGCCTCTATCCAGCTTGTAATTAATCTGGTACTCATCTCCCGTCCTTGCACTCCGGGCAAAAGTCTCTCCATTTGATAGATTGGTATTATCTGAAGTCCCAGACTTCAAAGCTGAAAGCTTCACCCCACTTCCAGTTACTTTGAGCTGAAGTCTCGCAGCCGTATCAGGCGGAATGATATTTACACTGCCATCAGGAGCTTTACCTGAACTTAGCGCAAAAACCTGCGATGTTCCAAGAAGCATCACTATACATAGCATCGAGACGATGCAATTATAAATACGTTTAATATTCATTGCTCACCTCAAAATCCAGCTCTAATTGCCTTCATCTTCTGAAGCTGGCATATCCTCGAACCTATCAGCAAGAAGCCTAGAGAGTTCCCGAGCCTCATCCTCATGCAAAGTAATCCCTCTGCTCATATGCTCGTGATCAGAGTCCCAGTCACGAATATCGAACTTGGGTGTTCTGTCGTTCCACTGAATTAGGTTAAGTTCCTTGCTCCAATTGTTCTTATAGGTAGCCAGTACCCCGATGTGATCCAAAATCTTGTAAGTTACACTTCTTTCATTGTTAGTTGCCATTCTAAACTCCTTCCATTTATACACGGTGCTATCGCACCTCACTTTCATGTAAATTATATGGTTCCTGCGGAGCTGACAACAATGCAAGAAGTGCACTATAAATAGCGAGATTATCCCTTTTATGAGAGTTTTTATAATGCGATTTAAAGAGACCTAGAAATATTAGTTTTAATGCGGATTTTATGATGTGAATTAAAATTTAGAAGCAAAAAATTAAAAGGACCTCTGCACGGTAGAGATCCTAAGCGCCCTTTGGCGGTTTTATATTTAACACACTTATTGTGTCTAAATACTAGCATAAGTACGTCACATAAAGTTCGTTGATGTAATGAAATGCACATTTTATGTTCCGAATGACACAAAATGTGCTTTTCATGTCATCACTGCTCGATTTTGATTCTTCATAGGCTCTCTAATCACGAATGCTTTTCATCTCTTTACGAGCTGTCTCCACATACGAAGCTGCTTCACCAGCGATTCCTTCCCTTTCCTCGGCGGTAAGTTCCCTAATCACTTTGGCCGGACGACCCATTATGAGCACGCCATCGGGGAATTCTTTACCCTGAGTGACGAGAGAGCCCGCTCCGACGATGCATTCACACCCGATTTTTGCATCATCCATTATTATCGAACCCATACCTATAAGCGTCGAATCGCCTATCGTACAGCCGTGAATAATCGACATATGACCTATTGTGACATCAGCTCCTATATATGTCCCGCCATTTGTCGCGATATGGATTACGGAGCCATCCTGGATATTGGTTCTGTCCCCGATTACAATATCTTGCCACTAGAGCGCAGCACAGAATTGTACCAGACATTCACGTCCTTACCAATTTTAATATTCTCAGGTCCGCTAAGCTGTACACCATCTGCGATGAATACGCTATCATCGTATAACCCTAGTTTTTTTACCTCTCTGTTATCCATATTATTTATGCGATACCTTTCTATTTTCTTTAGCCTCTAGCCGCAGACTGTTTTCCTTATAAATTATTTCAACACTAAATATATACCTCTTTGCAATATTCTACAAAGTTTGTATTCCAAACTCGTCTCGCGAGGTGTACAATTCAGTTAAATAATAAATGTATTGTAAATCTTGTAGCTTAAGCTAGCAACCAGTAATTAGCTTGTAATGGAGGATAAACCAATGGGATTGATTGCTAACTACCAATATATCGATGACGCAAACCTCGACGTTCTTCTGCGCCTTGCGAATCTCGATGATAAAGAAGAAGTTTTTGAAACTATTGAAGATTTAAACGAAGAAGCTGAAATTTTCCTTGATACTGATAAGATGTGGGATGTGATGCACTTCGTTCTAACAGGAGTGAGCACCGATGAGAGGTCTAGTACTAACCCCCTCAGCGTGGCAGTTATCGGCGTAGACTTATTTGAAGATTTAAGCCAATTCGTCGCATGTGTAAAAAAATGACCGTGTTCCTGAAATAATTTCGGCGCTCGAGGGTTTCGATTATGAAAAAGCTCTTGAAAATTTCAATATGGAAGATTGTGCAAGTGCTGGCCTGTATCCAAACATATGGGATGAAGATGATGAGGACTTGGTCGATGAGCTAATAGAAGAAATCGCTGATTACATCGAAGGACTTCGAGACTTCTATAAGAAGGTGCTCGAAGCCGGAGGACATGCACTTATTACGATTTATTAAGGGAGATATATGACGATTAATTTAGCGGATGCGATTATGAAACAGCAGGCTTAAATGAAGCCCTGATGCGAGAATGCGATATATTTTTCTGCGATAAGCCCAGGGGCACTGAGTATTCGGGGCATGGTGAAGTATATTCGTCCTCGTTCGAAACATTTGCATCCGATGGAAGCGGCGGCGAATATGTAAAGCTTGAAGACGGCAGCATCGGATATATTAGCAGCGAAGGGAGCGTCGGAAGAGTTGCTGAAAGCATAGAGGATTTACTTCAATTTCTAATTCATGCGGGATGTATTTCGGATTTTAACTGTAAATACATCTACAAAAGCGATGAGCTGTTATCCGCATTTTGCAGCGGTTACATCGAGAAATCACGCAAGTCATATAATGAGAAAGGTACTGATTTCGACGAGATTAGAGGCGAGATTGCGAAGAAGTTATCGCTCGAGTATGATCCTGGTAAGCTCCCCGAGTACGCAAAGAAATTTTACGAAGCTGCCAGCAGAGAGCCTTCATTTACATGCAAGTTCGGAGATGGAGAAGACGAGTTTGTATGTGACGGGATTATTTCGGATATTCTCGGACTATGGGTAAACGAGCTAGTGGGTATGACTAGAGACGAGATTCTAAATTATTAGCAAGTGAAATTACTGGGAGACGATATTATGAAACCTTTTGAGAACTTTGACTGGAAATCATTTTGGGACAATTCTGATGGCTATACTGATGATTATGCAGGCAAGGCTCCTACTGACCGGGATATATTAGATATAGAAAAAGCGACTGGATATAAGCTTCCAGAGTCCTATATCGAGCTTATCAAACACCAAAACGGTGGCATTCCTGTAAATAACATCGTAACAACAGACAACCTGTGTGTTCATCTGGTTGGAATCTATGGTATCGACAAGGATAAGGAGTGTTCCGTTTGTGGTGGTTATGGAACTGAGTTCTGGCTTGAGGAGTGGGGATATCCTGCAATTGGCCTTGTAATTGCAGACACCATCTCCGGTGGACACGACATGGTATTCCTAGATTACAGCGAGTGCGGACCAGAAGGTGAACCTATGGTTACATTAGTTGATCAAGAAGATGACTACAGCCAAGAGATATTAGCAGATAACTTTGAGGAGTTCATATGCAAGATTGAATCCGATAATGTTGTTAATAGTATAGAAGAATTTAATCAGCTCGATTGTAAAAAGCAGATTCTTGCTCTGAATAAGCTCCGTAACATGAAGGGTTCTAGGGCTCTGATAGAGCTTCTTGAGCAGACAGAACCTAGCTCATATAGTGACGAGGTTCTCGGCATGCTCGCAAGTTCATATAACAGCACAGACCAAGAGGATCTTGCCATTCAGACTCTAGGCTTAGTACCAGAAGCTAACCGTGATGCGATGTGGTATTGCCGTTACGGCTACTCTTATGCTCTTAAGTCTAAAAAGGCAGACAACGCTCACCACGAGAAGAAAAAAGCCGCTGTAAGGAATCTTGAAAAAGCTATCGAGTTAGCCGAAGGTAGTAGCGAAGATGACGTAATCGACCAATGCATGATGATCTTTGATAAAATACTAGACCTCAAACCAGCCGACTTACGCGGTGGATATAGGCTAGCTTATACGTACTACCACCACTACTATACCGAGGATTAATCGTCAACCTACTTCACCGAATCTCATAGGACAGAATTTAAAAATCTAATATTAGTAAGAATGGGGGCTTGCCTTTGCAACCCCCACCTTTATTTTATATGTGATTGAGCTTTTAAATTTAGTCCACTTTTATATATGACGTGTTCTCAACGCTGATTTCTGCTAAATTTTAGTATCATCTTATCGCCGATGCTATAATGTCTGAATTCTTATCTGCCAGCTCTATTCTTCAGCTTCTCAACTTTCTTATCCTTACGTTCCTCTAGCTCAGCGATTTGACCAAGTAAAAAGCTCTCAAAATCGCCTTCAACATCATGCATCTCATAGCCATCGAAAACAACTATCTTGCCTTCCCTATCGAAACAGAATATCTGCTCACCGTCACCTATTACCGAGAAGAACGGGATGCAATCAGATAGCCCACTTTCATGGAAAGCCCTTGTATTTGCACGTAAGTCTAGGTACTCTGGGACTTCGCTTGAGATGCCGTAAACCATGATTCCGCGGCAAAACTCCCAGAATGGTGCAACTTCATACTCCTGTGCCATAGGCCAGATTTCTTCTCTTACTTCCATGTATAGACCACCAAGCGGAGACATTGTAAACTCTTTGAAATCCTCCGGTAGCTTTATATTGAACTCGCTCTCAAAAGCTTCTATATCTTGTTCTGACGGCGTGTCATCTCCACATGCGAAAAACCCTGATAAGTTTCTTTTGTCGTAGCTTCTAAAAATAATCGTAAATCTTTTCTATAGACATATTTCACCTCGTTATACTCCCGACAATTTGCCTGGATACTGATTTCACTAATATATTCATTATACTTTCTGTCATATATTTATTGTAGTGATTCAATATAGAAAAAAATCAAATGACGCTAATTAAAAGCATAAAAACAGGGGCGCATGCGCCCCTGTCATTAGTTATTTGGTGGTATTCCCTCGTAATCTATGATTACTCGATGATCTCTGTAACTACTCCGGATCCTACTGTTCTTCCGCCTTCTCTGATAGCGAAACGTAGTCCCTCTTCGATAGCTACTGGTGTAATCAGTTCAATCTCCATTACTACGTTATCTCCAGGCATGCACATCTCTGTACCCTCTGGTAGCTTTAGATCTCCTGTTACGTCTGTTGTTCTTAGGTAGAACTGTGGTCTGTATCCATTGAAGAATGGTGTGTGTCTTCCACCCTCTTCCTTCTTTAGTACGTATACCTGTCCCTTGAACTTTGTGTGTGGGTGAATTGAGCCTGGCTTCGAGAGTACCTGTCCTCTTTCGATTTCATCTCTCTGAATTCCTCTTAGTAGTGCTCCGATGTTGTCTCCTGTTTCTGCTGCGTCAAGAGTCTTCTTGAACATCTCTACTCCAGTTACAACTACCTTTCTCTTCTCGTCGCTTAGTCCTACGAGCTCTACTTCGTCTCCTACCTTGAGTGTTCCTCTCTCAACTCTTCCTGTTGCTACTGTTCCACGTCCTGTGATTGAGAATACGTCCTCGATTGGCATTAGGAATGGCTGATCGTTTGCTCTCTGTGGCTCTGGAATGTATGTGTCTACTGCTTCCATTAGCTCGCAAATCTTATCTCCCCACTCTCCGCTTGGATCTTCGAGTGCCTTTAGTGCGGATCCTCTGATGATTGGTGTGTCATCTCCTGGGAACTCGTACTCGTCTAGTAGCTCTCTTACTTCCATCTCTACGAGGTCTAGTAGCTCCTCGTCATCTACCATGTCGCACTTGTTCGGGGAATACGATGATGTATGGTACGCCTACCTGTCTAGATAGTAGGATGTGCTCTCTTGTCTGAGGCATTGGTCCATCTGTTGCTGCTACTACTAGAATAGCTCCATCCATCTGAGCTGCTCCTGTAATCATGTTCTTTACATAGTCAGCGTGTCCTGGGCAGTCTACGTGTGCGTAGTGTCTGTTTGGTGTCTCATACTCTACGTGTGCTGAGGAAATCGTGATTCCTCTTGCCTTCTCTTCTGGTGCCTTGTCGATCTGGTCGAATGCTACGTCTGCTCCGAGTCCATATCTGTTGTGAAGAGTCTTTGTGATTGCTGCTGTTAGAGTTGTCTTGCCGTGGTCAACGTGGCCGATCGTACCGATGTTGATATGTGGCTTGGTTCTCTCATACTTCTGCTTTGCCATGATATCCTCCTTAGAATTGTGATTAAATTTAAAATAATTGGAGCTGTTGAGCAGACTCGAACTGCCGAACCTCTTCCTTACCAAGGAAGTGCTCTACCAACTGAGCTACAACAGCGCGTATACAAGAATAGTACACGAAATAATACATGCTGTCAATATTGCCTGAATTATGACAGATCAGCATCTTTTGACGCTTATATTTTATACTATATCACCAACACAAAATATTACTATTTTAATTAGATTAGCTGACACACTAAGACTATCACACCAGTTGAGTCTCCCTATTTAAAGTGCCTCTATTATCGTTAATGCTACATTTAGTTTATCTAGTCTGTGATTTGCTTCAGACAGTTCTCCTACACTATAGCTTTCATCTGATATAACGTCACCTGCACACAAAAAGCTGTACAACTTCCAATTATGGAAGTCGCACACAGACTGTACCCCGGCAACCTCCATTTCAACAGCAATGCACCCTTCTTGCTTTCTGGCATCTACTAATGCTTTTGTTTCTCTATACATCGAATCAGTTGTCCATATAGCACCTTCGGTATATGGGATATTTGCTTTACAAAAGATATCAGAAACAACTCCTGAACACTTAACTTCTATATAATCTCCTGCTGGGCAGTAGTAGAAAGAAAGTCCTTCACCCCTATATGCCTTGCTTGGTACTATGTATTTACCATCAGTTTGCTCAAAATCAAGTGTCCCTGCTGAGCCAAACATAACAAACTTTTCTGCACCTGTTATCCAATTTGCTTCTATTAACTGATGTGATGCTATCGCTGAACCCATCGAGGACTGGTAAAATGCAATTCGTTTTTTGTCGTATTCAAACACATATATAGGTGTGTTTATGTTGCAGGCAATGAGCTGTCCACACTTTACACATTCAAACTTATTTAATATATAGTCATGAATTTCAAATGATAGAACAGGAATGCAGATGTCTGCAAAATCACCTCTTGGTCCATAAAATGATTCAGGTGTGAATATCGCCTCGTCAGACGCATCGTAAAAATCTGCTTTCATGACAGTCACCTATGCTAGTTCTTCAAGCATTTTAATAGCATCATCAACTAGCGAAGGACAGAAACTGAATAACAACCCTTCATCAAGTATCTTCGTTAGCCCTTCTTGTGTGCCAATATTGTTTCCAAGCAGTTCTTCACAGCGAACCTTACCATATTTCTCATCCCATAGAGCAAGAAATTCTGCTCTTTTCTCGTTCATTTCACCTTTTCTTTCATTATCGTCAGGTCCATTATGGCCATATTTTAGCCCTAGCACAATCATTGCCCCCATTACTGCACCACATGTTTCACCCACACCAAGTCCTCCACCAAATGCCGCAGCAATTCGATTTGCCTCCTCTTTGGAGACACCTATCTTATTTGCAAAATGTTCCACAACAATCTGTCCGCAATCCTGACCTCTGCCAAACAGTTCAGCTATATTCCCCTTATCCATCTTATCGCCCTCCTTACTCTGTCGTACCACCGCAACTAGAACCAGATCCTGCTGTACATGCATAACAATGTTTGTCAAAGCATATATTTCTAACTTCATAGTCTGAGTCTGCAATATCGAAAATCGTCTGCTTTGTAGATATCTCTATCCCTTCTGCTTGGTTGAAGTCACAATCATAAACTTTGCCATCCCAGCCTACTGAAATCTGATATCTACACATCATATTCTCTAGTGTTTCAGGATTAAACGCATCGTACAGTTTATACATATATCCTTCAAAATTACCCGATTGAACGAGAAATTTTCCAAATCTTCCGATAGGATTGTTAGTTATACAAAACAGATTATTGAACGATATCCCATATTCTCTTCCCAGCTTTTCCTTATATTCTGTCTCCATAGCTTGCTGATTAGGAGGAAAGAATGCACCGCTCGGGTTATACACCATATTGAGAACGAGATCTGAATCTGTACCATACCCAAGCGCATTTAGCTTCTTAAGCATCTCAATGGAACCTTCAAAAACAGAGTCTCCGCGTTGTTTATTTGTCTTCTTTGCTTTGTAATGCGGAAGCGAAACCACAAGCTCCACCTTGTTGCGTGCATAAAACTCAGGTAAGTCTTCATAGCCTTCTTCAAGCATGATAACCATGTTAGATCTAACGATTACATGATTACTGATTCGGCAACATTCCTCAACAAACCATCTAAAATTAGGGTTCATTTCTGGGGCACCACCAGTGATGTCAATCGTGTCAAATCCCCATTTATTATAAGTCTCTAGACAGGCATCCATAACTTCTTTGCTCATAATCTCAGTGCGGCTTGGCCCAGCCTCAACATGACAATGCTTACATGCAAGATTGCATAATCTGCCAACGTTAATCTGAAGCACTTTCATATCATCCGTTTTTTGTACCTCTGGATCTTCAATATTTGCTTGAAAATCTGGCACATTATCTAGTTCTTTAAATCTATCTTTCATACCTATGTATTTCTCCAAGAGTATGAGCTGTAACACATGTTGCAGCTCATATCACAGTAACTGAGTTGCCTATTTCTGCTCTAGCTTTCCAACAACGTTTTTCATCTGCACGCCATGAACCAATGTAATTCCAGCTTTCATAGCCGCTGCAACGTGAACGGCTTCTGTCATTTCTTCTTCGTCTACTCCCATCTCAAGAAGTGTCTGTGTGTATGAATCGATGCAGTATGGGCACATCTCAGAATGCGCAACTGCAAGCGCTATAAGCGCCTTTTCCCTAGCAGTAAGCGCACCTTCCGCCATTACTGGTCCATAGTATTTAAGAAATGCATCCCATAGTTCTGGTGCTTCTTCACCAATTGTAGGGAATTTTGCCAAATCATCAGGATTATAATAAGTATTCATTTTACCCTCCTTTGCGCATAAGTGGTGCGCTAATTACTATTAATTTTCTTTATTTTTCTCTATGTAAACCTGCCTGATAAGGAAAATTATTCCCGAGACACCAAACAGGATAAATAGACCAGTTACAAGTAGCTTTGCCCCTCCGGTAAGCATTCCTCCAACGTATGAGTATATTATCGTCGCTGGCAACTGCCCTAGGGCCTGTTGCTACTATGAACTCTAGAAACGAAATCGACGTCAATCCAGCAGCATAGCTTACGATATCAAAGCTTATAAAAAGGCAGCAACCTGGCAATCAAAAATGCTCATTCTTCCGTGCCTCTGAAAGAACTCGTCAATCTGTTCTAGTCCTCTTTTTGCTAGTAAGTTTCTCAACTGCATCACGGCCAAGTATTCTAGCTATGTAAAAAGCATAGCGTCGCCCCCACCATAGCACTTGTCCACGAAAGAATTGCGCCTTTCACCCAGCCAAATAGATTTGCATTTGCAAAAGTAATCAGAAATGAAGGTAATGGTGCTGCGATAGACTGCAGTATCATGAGAAGGAACGATATAACTGCGGCGTAAGGACCATATGATTTAACGAAATCCTTCACAACCATAAAATCCCCACTCTTGAACATTTCAAACACTCTATTAATAGTGTTGTGTATACTTGGAACGGCTATGTAGCATATTATGCATATCAATAGTACCGTCAGCAAAACAGCCTTTTTTATTATGTTTTTACTCTTCTTGCTCACAGTTTCATGTTTTTCTATATTCATGTTATGCCTCAATTAACTCTTCAATTCTATCCAAAAACTCTGGATCGATGTACTGTTCCAGCTTCAGCGCTGTACTTTCATTAGTAATATCTCTACCCGGCTGTCTGTATTCTACCCATGCCATAGCACACCATGTCACGCCCCTGAGACACGTTATAGGCACAAAATCGCGAGTTCTCTCCTTTAATTCAGCTGTGTTGTACCTGCCTGCAACTGCATATATATACTCATCTATATAATAATCAATTTCCTGTGGCGTAAAAATCGTATCAGTTTTCCAAAAAGTAGTAGTCGGCGCAAGAAAGTGCCCGAGGTCCTGAGCTGGGTCACCGAACAAAGGCTTTTCCCAGTCAATAAGGTAACTCTGTTCTCCAGGTCCATTGATTAGGAAGTTTGTGGAGTTCAATTCTGTGTTTATAATGCAGTTATACGGAGACACCCCGGTTTTTCTGTCGAGTCTCTTCCAGCCGTAGTCGAGTAGCTTTCTGATTTTTTGTTTAATCATGATATCAGCCTGCTCATAATCAAAGAACTTAGCAGCCATCTGCTCACACTCTTCAAGAATAGCTTTGAGAGGTTCTCTCGGAGCCAGTAGCGTTGTGCCACTTATGCTTACGGTCTCCCCACCTTTATTCTGAGGTTCTATATTAACGCTGTGGATGTCCGCTAAAACAGCTAGCGCCTTATCCATCTCTTTCTCATATATAAGCGAGTGTCCCGGTAAATATTCCATTACAAGCACGCCATTATTTATAAATTGCTTTGTATCATCAACATAACAAACAGCAGGTGTTCTACCCGAGCGTTCAAGCAATTCTAGTGCCCGATATTCATAGGTTATCTGATTCTCTAAATGCATCTGGGACCCGCAATTCACCCTAAGAACAAGTTTCTTGCCCGTTATAGGATGAGCAAATATATAGTTGATATTGTACTCTCCTTGGGCCAAAAGGTTGTATTCCTCGGTTACTTCATCAGGGAGTCCAAGAGCCTCTCTATATGGTTTCGAGGCAGCTATTCGCTTTAGTCCACTTTCGATTGTTGATTTGCTCATTTATCTAATATCCTTGTACTCTTTAGCAATTTGATACGGATCTATCCCCATCCTGTATTTTCTTCGCAAAAGCCACATCTTGAACATGAGTCGTAGCTTTTTAATATTTCCTTTCGGGTACCGTCTATCAGAGGTGCAAATTCTACCTATTGTAGCACCTATTCTTATTCCCATTTCCCTAAGTGTTAGCGACAACTGGTAGTCCTCCATAATGGGAATTTCTGGAAATCCCCCGACTCCTTCAAACACTTCTCGGGTCATGAACATGCCTTGGTCTCCGAAAGCTATCTGTCTACGAAATGCTCTGTCATTTGAAATGGCTGCGTTGATTTTCATCAGCAGATTATCTGATTGAAACTCTATGCCGAAACACCCTGCATTGTGGGTTTTCATAACCTCTCTTATTTCATGTATTGGCTTGTTAGGTAGCTCACTGTCAGCGTGCATGAAGAACAGCACCTCGCCGCTAGCTGCCCTTGCACCTGCATTTAGCTGAAGAGCTCTTCCCTTATCACTTTTTACAATACGATATCTATCAGGAATATGAGCCAATGTAGAGTCCGTGCTACCGCCATCTACTATGACAATCTCAGCATCATCGCAGATGTCATCAAGCTGCTTTAAAAGCTTGTCAATTCGCCTTTCCTCATTGTAAGTCGGAACAATTACAGAAACCCGCAGTACCTTTGTAACGAATTTCCCTACTTCACTTTCCATAAGATGGTGTTGATGTCGAATATGCTCCCTATAATACAAAATATCATCTTTTGTATCCAAATCACGATGTTCCGCCACTAAAGTAACGTGAATATTGTTATCCGCAGCGATGTGCAAGAGTTCATCAAGCACCTTGCCGTGCCCATACGATGATTGAGCAAATAACTCCGGTTTAATGTCATTCATGCCTATAAGGTAGTAGCCACCATCCTGTGAAGGGCCAATGACGGTATCACATGATTGTAGCTGCGAAAATGCATCCGTTATATCTGACGATTTAACCTCAGGTATGTCCGATCCCATGAGCAAGACTGACTTGTAACCAATATCGAAAACATCGCTGAGACCATTTTTCATTCGTGTCCCTATGTCATCACCACGCTGAACAATAAAATTTGTCTCTTTACATAGCTCTGCAAGCAAATTACTGTCCCCAGAAGGCTCATAACAAATGAATTTATCTGCGTCTACTTCTCGAAGCATTTCCAACGAATCCTTTATACAGCATTCTTGAAGTTCTGCACACTCACTTGGGCTTAAATAAGGCATCATTCGCGTCTTTACTTTGCCAGGCTCTGGAATTCGTGTGAACAATATTACAGCTTTATCTGATTTTATGTTGTCTAGTTTTTGCTTCATTTGAATTTCGTAAACACCCTGTTAAAATATGATTTCTTTGTATCTGGACTTTCACACGTTCCAAGGATTTCTGGAAGAACATGCTTTACATCTTTATGCCCATCACGAGTGATTTTACCTGCACATGTTGCGCAATATACCCATATACCGTCCTCAAGCTTGTTGGTCATATTCTTTGCAAGCTCAGGTTCGCAGGCTCCTGCACTTCCTCCCAGTCCACAGCACTGCACTCCATCAATCTTCTCAAAAGGCTTCTTTGCAAAATTCTCTTCAATCTGAGATAAAAGCACTCCCTTATTTCTATCTGGGCATGGCATGAACATCTTTTTGCCACCCTCGACTTCTGCTCCAATGCCGAGTTCAGCCAGCTTATCATAGATGCTCACAACCTTGGCTTCTAGCTTGCCTCCCAGAAAGTCATAACAGTTTGGACAGGCTGTAACAAGCTCGCTTATGCCTAATTCTCTCAACCTATTATCTATATCACTTATTATTCTTTGCTCATCTTCAACAAGCCCGAGCTCTGCTACTGGTTTCCCACAGCAATCATAAATGACGCCTATATTTGCTTCTTTAAGAAGTGAGACAACATGCTTCGTGGTTTTAGGATACATAGATACAAAATTGCATCCAGGGAAGAAGGCCGCGTGCCCATTTCCAGCATGTCTGTAATTTTTAAATATATACTTCCTCTTTTCAAGCAGCATGCCCTTATATCTTTTGCTAATCTGCTCCTCGCCTGCCAGATCATCGACCGCACTCTGCCTAAAACGCAATACGACTTCTCGTCCGTCAATTTTCATCGGACATACCGCCGTGCATTCACCGCATAGAAAGCAGTGATATGCTAGATCATTAAGCTTATCACCATCACCAATATCTATTCTATGTTTTGCAAGAAACTTGCAGCTATTTTGACACTTATGACAATGGATGCACCTTGTCAAATCTAGAGAAGAATCTTTGTCAGCTCCTATATACGGTGCTTTCCCCGAGCCTCTGTCACTGCCCCCAGTCTCTTTGACTACATATTTTTTCTTTAACCACATAGAAATGCCGATTACCACAACTGCAAGAGCAATGGATATGGCGAAGTACACCCATCTATTTCCACTGGTCTCTGTGAAACCAGAGAATCCCACCGTATACATCGCAGTCCCCGGCAAAATAAAAATTAGAGTACCTATAGAGTATGATGCAAATGAAATGTCCGTTATGCCATATGCAAAATTCTGCAGGTTGTACGGAAAAATCGGTACTAGCCTGGTAATCATCAAAACGAAGAATTCATTTTGCCCTGACTCATCGAACAGCCACTTTTTTAAATACTTGTTTTTTTGAACGGTCGGTTTGATGCTGTCCTTTAAAAAATATCTTCCTGTCAAGAAAGCAAGCATAGCACCAAGTGTAGTCGCTATTACGCAGCAAATTGTTCCAAGTATAGGGCCAAAGAGAACACTCGCTGCTATTGCAAATGTTACTCCAGGAAGAGCAAAAACCACGCAGCTAATTATGGTTACAATTATGTAGATTAATATTGCGAGCATAAGGTTTTCTTCAACGAGCTTTTTTAGAAAGCTCAGCCCCTTATCTCCACCTAACCATTCAGATATGCCAAAGAAGTGATTTATAAGCACAATTAATACAACTATCCCGACAAATACCCACAGCTTTTTATTTTTCATCTTTGTGCACCTTGCTGCTAATTAAGCATCGTATCGCAGTGAATAGTGTGCCGAGAGCAACTAGTGGTAGCAATAGGAAGTAAGCTTCTGAATAATCATATGTGAATGTGATCGTGGTATATAGGTAAAATACTGTCACAATCAGTGTTACAATAGCTATTGCTATATCCACAATCCTAAAATCCCTTTTTCCTTTTAAAATTCTGCCAATTGCTAGTGCTGCGATTACTGCAATTATCAAGAAAGCGACGAATTTTATACGATCAATTGGGACTGCCGCTGCTAGCTTACTACCGTTATAATTAAGCCACCTCACAAAACCCAACTTGGTATCTGCGAACATCTTGCAGTAGTATGCACCAACAAACATGGTGATGGCTAGAAAGTCCATTATTAAGTGTGATTTTCTTATTTTCATTTCTCTTTCTCTTCTCAAAAATTCAAATTGAGTATTATCTATTATCGTTTCTATTATATATGAAATAAAGCCGCTGTCAGTAAAATCTAACAGCGACTTATAGCTAAATTTTTGCTTACTTTTTCTTTGTAGCTTTACCAGTCTCTAGCTGTCCAGCAGTTGTGTGCTTGACATTTGAGCTCTTAGGATCTCCAACCTGAACTGGATAATCGTCGTGCATCTGCCACTCATACCAGCCACCATCATAAACTGATATATTATTATATCCATTCTGATATAGTACGAGGAATGGTGGGCATGCTCTCCAACCAGTTCCGCAGTAGAATGCTAGGTGATTATCAAGTGTAAAGTCGCAGTCTTTCCATACTTCCTGGAATCCCTTTAGGGATTTTATAGTTCCATCCTTGTTAACGAACTGTGCTACGTCGGCTGCACTGTTTGCACCTTTACCCCAAACTGCACCTTCTGGCTCTCCAGCCTTATCTATGTAGTCGTATCCACTTGTCTTTCCAAGCCACTCATTCTTTGATCTGATGCTGACAAGCTTGAAGTTCGGGTCCTTACCAAGCTTCTGTCTAACGTCCTGGATGCTTGTATAATATTCAGGATGTGCTGGAACCGCTACACCAAAGTCGGTTGCCTTTTTACGCTTCGCAGGGTCACCCTTAACAGTTTCATATCCTGCCTTTTCCCATGCAGCGATGCCGCCATCTAGAATCTTAACATCTGAAACTCCGCACCAGATATATGCAAATGCCACTCTTGCAACACCGGAAGTATCCTTTCCATAAAGGATAACTTTTGTATCCTTAGTGATTCCGTGCGCAAGCATATTATCTCTTACCTTCTCAGGTGCTAGTAGGTTGTATGCACCTTCCTTAGATCCAGTCGCATCTTCAACTTCCTGATCCGATACATATATGGATCCTTTTATATGACCCTTAACGAAATCTTTATCCTTTGAGGCTTTCGCTGGGTAGCCTACTTCCGCTACTACATAATCTTCGTAACCCTTCTGGTTTTTGTCGATTACACTCTTAACCCACTTAGGAGTTACGTACACCTGTCTCTCTTTAACAGCAGGCGCTGACACTGGTTTTGCTTTCTCTTCGGATTTGTTTCCACATGCCGTTAGCATAGAAAGAGCAAAGACTAAAATAGTTGTCACTGCAAAGATTTTTTTCTTCATTACTAATTGTCCCTTTTCTTAATCAAACAGATATAACTTATGAGATTAATTGAAACACCTACGCTAAGTGAATAGACTCACGTTAGTTCAAAGATACCTTCTCTTTTATGGATTATATATCAGTGATGATTTAAATCCCCATTGATAAAATTTATATAGATATATTAGTATATTGATTTTTCTATACTTCGCGAATAGCTTCAGCCAAAAAGACACTGACCATCATAATATCATGGTCGGTGTCTTTCAGATTAATCTCAAGGATATATATTCATCTAATTTCTTAGTCTTGCGACTTACTTCGCTGGAGTTGTATAAGGCTCTACACCTTTGCAGATGCGGATTCTGTCAACTGCCGCAGCCTTGATTTCACCGAAGTCCTGAAGCTTCTCTTCGCCTCTCAGAACTCTTAAAGCTCCAGCTGCCAAAGCTTCCATCTCGTATTCGCCAGGCATCATCTCAACTGGAGCAATCCAGCTTACCATGCCCTCGATGATATCTGTAAGGAACTTGGAGTAAGCTACTCCGCCTGTGAGGATGATTCTATCAACCTTGCCAGCCACTGGAGCAGATAGTTTAGCGATATCCTTAGCGATTTCATATGCCATTGCCTCGTATACGACCTTCGCATACTCGTTGCCTGCATCTATCATCTTCTCTACCTCGATAGCATCTGTAGTGCCGAGATGAGCTTTGAGTCCGCCTGCACCGTGGAACTTCTTCATTACAGTCTTTGCATCATTACCTTGATGTGAAGCAGTAATTTACAAGATCCTTACAACCTACTGCCCCACCACGCTCTGGCGAGAAGTTTCCTTCATCGTCGTTTACGCAGTCGATATTTACACCATTGTGATAAAGTCTAATCGAGCTTCCGCCACCCATGTGAGCAACTATGAATGTGCACTCGTCAAATGGCTTCTTGAGCACTTCATCAGCGCACTTGATAGCCATCGCTCTCGTGTTTAGAGTATGTCCAACCGTGTAGCGAGGAATCTCCGGAACGCCGGAAACTCTTGCTACTGCCTGCATCTCATCTGTTCCGATTGCATCATAGATGCACGCAGGGATTCCAAACTCTTTTTTGAGGTCAAAAGCAATCATGCTGCCAAGTAGCGACGCATGCTTCGCTGTGTCCTCTGGTCTCGTCAGATAATCGATCATCTCCTGGTCGATTCCGATAGCGCCGTGAGGGCAAGCGATAATATTTCCACCTCTCGAGCACACTGCTGTAAGTGTATCAACGCCGATACCGTTGCTCTCAAGAGCCTCTCTAACCTTCTCATTACGGAAGTTAAACTGCTCAAGCACATCATCGAACTGAGCCATCTCCTCCTGTGTATGTCTGATTGTTTCCTTAAAAACCTCCTGAGCATCATCGTATACAGCAATCTTACTTGATGTAGATCCTAGATTAAGCACAAGAATTCTTTCCTTACTCATTTTTCCAGTTTCCCTTTCTGAATTAATTATACATACGTTACCTTCGTATTACGAAAAGTAGTATATCACACTCGCAGGCCTCAATGTCAGCACTAAACTGAACGTTTTTTCACTATCCCTATTATTCGCCTCTGAAGTACGAAACCGCCGACTCAAATAGCCCTAGCTCAAACTCCCCTGGTACGTTCTTGTATAGACCCTCTCCAATTCTTTCGGAGTGTCCCATCTTGCCTAGGATTCTTCCATCTGGCGAGAGGATTCCCTCGATAGCCATCGATGAGCCGTTAGGATTGAACTGAATATCCATGGTTGGATTTCCTTCAAATCAACGTACTGCGTTAGAATCTGTCCGTTCTCGAGCATAGTGTCGATATCGTTGCTACTAGCGACAAATCTTCCTTCACCGTGTGAGATTGGCACAGTCAGTATCTGTCCAACGCTCACTTTCCTAAGCCAAGGTGACCTTGTTGAGCACACCTTAGTTCTCACGAGCTTAGACTGGTGTCTACCTATTTTATTGAATGTTATAGTTGGGCTGTTTTCCTTCTGCACGCCGATCTCTCCATATGGTAGCAATCCGAGCTTGATTAGTGCCTGGAATCCATTGCAGATTCCTGCAACTAGTCCATCTCGTTCGTTTAGTAGCTTCATGAGCTCTACAGAAATTGCTTCATTTCTCAGGAACGAAGTGATGAACTTACCAGAGCCATCCGGCTCGTCAGCACCCGAGAAACCTCCTGGGATAAATAAGACGTTCGCCTTAGCGAGTGCTGCTGTAAACTCCTTTACAGAGCGCTTTAGATGGTCTGCAGTGAGGTTGTTAACAACGAATATCTCTGCCTCACCACCGGCCTTCTCAACGGCTCTAGCCGTATCGTATTCGCAGTTCGTGCCCGGGAATACAGGGATTAAGAACCTTGGTTTATCCACAGTGCTTCCTGGAGCTTCATCGCTTCTTGTTCTATATATCATCTCAGGAACTCGTTCCTCTGAAGTCCTGATATTGCAGCTATACACAGGCTCTAGCTTGCCCTCGTAAAGCGCGTTAAGAGCTAGTAGGCGCACGCGCCCCTTCTTGCTGCCGATGGATTCGCGGGAAACCGTCTTTCCCAGAAGCTTCATATCCGCTGTCAAATCTATATCCTTACTAGTCTCGATGATAAAGCTGCCGTACGCATAACCGAACATCTCTCTCATGGAGATGCTTTCGTCGAACTCGAAGCCGATGTTGTTGCCGATTGCCATTTTGAAGACAGCCTCTGCAGGTCCGCCGAATCCAGGAGTGTAGCATGCAGCAACTAGTCCGTTATCAACGAGTGTTCTAACCAGCTTGAAGTTCTTGATGAGCGATTCAGCCTTTGGAAGTCCGTCCTCACCAAGCTCTGGTCTAAGCCACACGACTTCGTGCCCTCTGCCCTTGAACTCTGGTGAAATCACTTTGCAGAGTTCATCTGTAGTTACTGCAAAAGAAATAAGAGTTGGTGGAACATGAATATCCTCGAAAGTTCCGCTCATGGAATCCTTACCACCGATTGCTCCGATGCCAAGCTCCATCTGCGCTCTGAACGCACCGAGAACTGCGCTAAAAGCTTTGCCCCACGACTTGTCGTTATCACCTAGCTTCTCGAAATATTCCTGAAGGCTTAGATATATGTGGTCATAGCTAGCGCCTGTTGCTACGAGCTTCGCAACACTCTCCACGATTGCAAGATATGCACCGTGGTAAGGGCTCTGCTCTAGGATATATGGATTGAAACCGTACGACATCATCGATACGGTACTGCACTCGCCCTCGAGCATTGGAATCTTGTGAACCATAGCCTGAATAGGTGTTCTCTGCTTGATTCCGCCAAAAGGCATCAGGACTGTATTTCCGCCGATTGTCGAGTCAAAACGTTCTGAAAGTCCTCTCTTCGAGCAGACATTGAGGTCGGATACGAGGTCCTTCATGCCTTTCTCAAAATCTCTAGGTATCTCTTTATCGAATCTACGAGCACCATCAACCACGACGTCAGCTTCTTTCTCCGCACCGTTAGTATCTAGGAATTCTCTGGAAATATTTACAATCTGCTGGCCTCTGAAGTTCATCGTGAGATAAGCCTTTCTGTAACAGTAGCTACTGTTGTCGCCTCGAGATTCTCGCTCTCCGCGAGCTTCTTGAATTTATCTGCATCGGATGCTGCAACTACAACAGCCATTCTCTCCTGAGACTCACTGATTGCGAGTTCCGTTCCATCAAGCCCGTCGTACTTCTTAGGCACGTTGTCCAAAGTCACTTCTAGTCCATCTGCTAGCTCGCCGATGGCAACTGAAACTCCACCTGCACCGAAGTCATTGCAGCGCTTAATGAGAGTAGTCGCCTCTGGGTTTCTGAACAGTCTCTGAATCTTTCTCTCCTCAGGAGCGTTGCCCTTCTGAACCTCCGCCCCGCATGACTCTAACGATTCCATACTGTGAGACTTGGACGAACCTGTAGCTCCACCGATTCCGTCTCTACCAGTTCTGCCGCCCAACAGGATGATAACGTCGCCTGCTTCTGGTCTCTCTCTCCTGATATTCTCTGCTGGGGCAGCCGCAATCACTGCACCAACTTCCATTCTCTTTGCCACATATCCTTCGTGATACACCTCATCTACGAGCCCAGTCGTGAGTCCAATCTGGTTTCCGTATGAGCTGTATCCTGAGGCAGCAGTTGTCGTAATCTTCTTTTGCGAGAGCTTCCCTGGCCTCGTCTCTGACTCAAGGTGTGAGCGGATTTCCCGCGCCCGTTACACGCATTGCTGCATATACGTAGCTTCTGCCCGACAGTGGGTCTCTAATAGCTCCACCGATACAAGTTGCAGCTCCACCAAATGGCTCGATTTCCGTAGGGTGATTGTGCGTCTCGTTCTTGAAGAGTAGTACCCAATCCTGCTCTTCACCATCGATATTCGCCTTAAAATCAACTGTGCATGCGTTGATTTCCTCCGACTCCACGACATCTACCATCTTGCCGTTCTCCTTGAGCGCTTTAACTGCGATAGTCGCAACGTTCATCAGGCTGATTGGCTTGTGTACTCCTAACTGCTTACGAAGCTCCTGGTACTCGCTAAATGTCTTATTGATAGTCTCATCCTTAAAGACAACACCCCTGATGGTCGTGTTGAATGTGGTGTGACGGCAGTGGTCTGACCAGTATGTATCGATAACCTTAATCTCGGCAACGCTCGGATCTCTGCCCTCCTCTTTGAAATACTCACGGCACATCTTGAGGTCCTCGATATCCATCGCAAGCGAATTTGCCGCGAGGTAAGTCTCGAGATCTGCGTCTGTATAATTTATAAAGTTCTTAATCGTCGCAACGGGTGCTGGCTCAGGATACTTTGCCTTAGTGTAGCAGGAACTCCAAGCGAAGCTTCGCGCGACTCAACTGGGTTAATTAGATAATCCTTAATTTTCTCGAGCTCTTCATTGGATAGCTCACCTTCTAGGATATAGATAACCGCAGACTTTACTGTCGGCTTCTCGTCGGGAGCGATAAACTGAAGGCACTCCTCTGCTGAGCTCGCTCTCTGGTCGAACTGGCCAGGTAGATATTCTACAGCGATTACAACCTGCTTGCGGAAGTCCATATCCGTGCAGCTAGTATCAGTTGGCGGTTCTGAGAAAATCGTTCCACGCGCCTCTTCAAAAGCCCTATCTGATAAGTCCTCGATTAGGTATCTATTAATCACTCTGATGTTCGTCAAGCTCGCAATCTGCAGGTTTTCTCTGAACTCCTTGATAAGCTCCTTTGCCCTATTTGCGAATTCCGGCTTCTTCTCTACGTATAAAGCTTTGACCATGCCATTACTCCTGTCTCTAATCAGTCATTTTTTATTGTTATAGTTTTAAATATAAGTGCTTAGTTAAGCGTCCGTTATCTTCGTGCTGCGAGCGCCTTCGCTCCGATATCTCTTCTAAAATACATATTATCGAAATGCACTTCTCCGAGCTTCGCATAGGCTTTATCCACCGCTTCATCGAGTGTCGGAGCTGTCTCCACCACACCGAGCACTCTGCCGCCGCTTGTCACCTGCTTGCCATCTTTGAGCTTACTGCCTGCGATATAAATGTGCTCATGCTCCTTAGGAAGCTTTATCTCAAATCCCTTTTCGTATGATGCAGGGTATCCATCTGAGGCAGCTACTACGCAGCATGCGGCTTCATCTCTAAATGAGAACTTCACATCAGCCAGTGTGCCGTCTGTAGTTGCTCTCATGATTTCTAGAAGGTCTCCCTCTAGAAGCGGAAGCACTACTTGTGTCTCTGGATCTCCAAACCTACTGTTGTATTCGATGACCTTCGGTCCATCCTTGGTGAGCATGAGTCCGAAGTATAGACAGCCCTTAAAAGCTCTTCCCTCAGCTGCCATAGCTTCGATAGTGGGACTAAATATCTGCTCCATGCACTGCTCGCTAATTTCCTCTGTGTAGTAAGGGTTAGGAGCAACGGTGCCCATGCCTCCAGTATTTAGCCCCTTGTCTCCATCTAGAGCTCTCTTGTGGTCCATCGAGGAAACCATCGGTCTAACTACCTTGCCGTCAGTGAACGATAACACGCTTACCTCAGGACCTTCTAGAAATTCCTCTATGACTACAGTGTCTCCGCTCGCGCCGAACTTATGGTCTTCCATTATTGTGCGGAGTCCCTCTCTAGCCTCTTCGCGAGTTTCAGCGATGATTACACCCTTGCCGAGCGCAAGTCCATCAGCCTTGATTACAGTCGGAATCGGGCAAGTTTCTACGTACTCTAGAGCAGCGTTCATGTCACTAAAAATCTCGTACTCAGCAGTCGGTATTCCATACTTCTTCATGAGCTTCTTGGAGAATGCTTTGCTTCCCTCTATGATCGCCGCTGCTTTATTTGGACCGAAGCAAGGAATTCCCTTCTCTTCGAGCATGTCCACGAGTCCAAGAACTAGCGGATCGTCGGGAGCTACGACAACGTAGTCGAGCTTTTTTTCTACTGCAAAATCAACGATTTTATCAAGGTCCTTCGCGCCAATCGCCACGCACTCAGCATCTTCAGCTATACCGCCGTTACCTGGCAGTGCATAGATATGCGATACATTATTGCTACGCTTAAGACTCCTTATTATGGCATGCTCTCTACCGCCGCCACCAATTACTGCAATATTCATTATCCTCTCCTTGCCACTATCTCTGCTGCGACCTTTTCGACTGCCGCTGGAAGAAGCTTCCACTCAGCTTCCTCCATAACTCGTCTCTGGAGAATTTCTGGCGTGTCGCCATCCTTAACATCTACTGCACGCTGAGCGACAATCTTGCCACCATCCGTAACTTCATTTACGAAATGAACAGTTGCACCCGTCACCTTGACGCCGTATGAAAGCGCCGCCTCATGAACGCGAAGTCCGTAGAAGCCGTCGCCGCAAAACGACGGGATGAGTGATGGATGCACATTGATAATCCTATCTGGATATCTGCTGACAAAATCACTGCTAAGAATCTTAAGAAATCCCGCCAGCACGATGATGTCTATCTCGTACTCATCTAGAAGTTTTATTAGATCCTGCTCAAAATTCTCCTTGCCGATATAAACATGCTTTATACCTGCTCTCTCAGCCCTATCAAGGCCTCCCGCATTCTTGCGAGAAGAGACCACAAGTGCGAGCGCCACATGCGGAAGCTCACCTGCTGCCAACCTATCTATGATAGCCTGCAGGTTCGTACCCCCTCCAGATATTAGAACTGCGATCTTTGCAATACTACTCATCTTCACTCTCCACCGTGTATATGCAAGGCTATTATCCTTCGATAATTACGCCTTCGTCTCCTTTAACGATTTCTCCGATTACATACGCCTTCTCTCCAGCACCGTTAATAATCTCGAGTGCCCTCTCAGAGTCCTCACGAGGCACAACTACAGTCATACCAACACCCATATTATAAGTGTTGAACATGTCGCGCTCTGGGATGTTTCCTGTCTCAGCTAGGACCTTGAAAATCGCTGGTATCTCAAGACTGTTCTTGTCTATCTTAGCTGTCATGCCTTCTGGTAGTGCACGAGGAATATTCTCGTAAAAACCTCCGCCTGTGATATGCATTACTGCATGCGGAGTCATCTCCTTGAATAGCTCAGTCATCGGCTTAACGTAAATCTTGGTTGGCTCGATAAGTGCCTCGCCTAGGGATTTACCTCCGAGGTCGTCTCTCTTTGCCGTTAGATCTACGTTCTCAACGTCGAAAACCTTTCTGACTAGCGAATATCCATTTGAATGAATTCCCGATGATGCGATTCCGATTATGACATCACCCTCACTCACCTTCTCTATATCGATAACCTTGCTCTTATCTACGATTCCAACCGCAAATCCAGCTAGGTCATACTCGTCTTCAGATAGAATCCTGGCATCTCAGCAGTCTCGCCACCGATTAGGCAGCACTCGGACTGGATGCAGCCATCGGCAACACCCTTTACTATGGATGCTATTTTCTCAGGAACGTTCTTGCCACAAGCTATATAGTCGAGGAAGAACAGAGGCTTTGCACCCACGCAGATGATGTCATTAACGCACATTGCAACGCAGTCAATACCCACCGTGTCGTGCTTATCCTGCAGGAAAGCGAGTTTTAACTTAGTTCCCACGCCATCGGTTCCACTGACTAGGATAGGCTCGCTCATGCCTGTGAGGTCTGGCTGCAGCAGCCCGCCGAAGCCACCTACAGGAGCTGTATTTCCGAACTTCATGGTCTTGCCCACGTGCTCCTTCATGAGCTCTACCGCTCTATATCCGCTGGTGATGTCTACTCCCGCTTCCTTGTAGCTCTCGCTCTGGCTCTTCATCTTAGTTCTCCTTTTTTCTTGCTTTCGCTTAGCTTAGTCTCGAATTTGAATTTCCCTGTGGTAGCTCTGCCTGCAGGGTAATCTCCGCCAAAACATGCATCACAGTATCCCACATTAGGCGATGTACCAATCATCTCGTGAAGTCTCTCCATCTTGAGGAATCCGATTGAATCGCAGCCGATGAGCGTGCAAATCTCATCCACGGTATGGTTCGCAGCTATAAGCTGTGACTTGTCCGACACGTCGGTGCCATAGTAACACTCGTCAACGAATGGAGGTGCTGTCAGCATGAGATGTACTTCTTTTGCCCCTGCATGTCTGAGCTTCTCGACGATATTCCTTGAAGTCGTTCCTCTAACGATGGAGTCGTCGATCATGACAACCCTCTTACCTCTTACAGTCTCTTCGATTACGTTGAGCTTGATGTTTACAAGCTTCTCACGCTGTGCCTGCCCAGGTGCGATAAATGTTCGGCCGATGTACTTGTTCTTTACAAAGCCCATGCCGTAAGGAATTCCAGACTCGCGCGCATATCCTACAGCTGCATCAAGCCCTGAGTCAGGTACTCCGATTACGATGTCCGCATCGACTGGATAGTCAATCGCCAGCGCCCTACCAGCTTCAACTCTAGCGCGGTGAACGCTGATACCGTCGATCTTGGAGTCAGGTCTTGCGAAGTAGATGTATTCAAAGATACATATAGACTTAGGATTCTTATTGCAGTGATCCTTGATGCTGCGAATGCCATCATGGTTGAAAATAACTATTTCACCAGGCTCTATGTCTCTGACGAATTTTGCTCCTACAGCATCGAGCGCACATGACTCGGATGCCACGACGTATCTGCCGTCTTCTGTGAGACCATAGCATAGTGGTCTAAAGCCCCTATCGTCACGAACGGCGATTAACTTATTAGGAGACATCACACACAGCGAATATGCACCTTTTAACCTATGCATCGCTGCATTGATCGCATTCTCTATACAATCTGTGCGGAGTCTCTCCTTGGTGATCAGATATGCGATTACCTCAGTATCACTTGTGGTCTGGAAGATAGAACCCTCAAGCTCAAGCTCTCTTCTCAAATCGCCGGAATTTACGATATTGCCGTTATGTGCGACAGCCATGCTTCCCTTGATGTGATTTACAACTATAGGCTGAGCATTTGCACGCTCATTCTTGCCCGTAGTTCCGTAGCGCACATGACCGACAGCGAGACTTCCAACCCCTAGCTCATCGAGAGTGCTGTTGTTAAACACATCGTTTACCAAGCCCAAATCCTTGTGGCTGGCAAATACACCATCATCGTTAACCACTATTCCGCAGCTCTCCTGTCCGCGGTGCTGCAGCGAGTAAAGGCCATAATAGACAGTTCTGCCTATCTCATACGTCTCCCTTGGGGAAAAAACGCCCACTACTCCACATTCTTCTCTTAACTCACTCATACTGTTCCTAACCTTAAATATAATCTGTTAAATACTATTTATTAACCTGCTGTAATCCGTTTATTCTAATCGCCTTTAGCCAATTCTTAAGTCTCCACAACTAAGCAAATTTTAGTTGAATTTTGCGCTTACTGCCGCATCTTTCTCGATTACTGCATCGTGTGCCTTCTTGCGCTCTTCTCTGAGCTTGACCCTAAGCTGTTCATCGGAAACCGCGAGAATTTCAGCTGCGAATATAGCTGCATTCTTAGCGCCGTCTATTGCAATGGATGCAACAGGGATTCCCGGTGGCATCTGGACAGTGGATAAGAGTGCGTCCATTCCATCAAGTGCAGACGCCTTAATTGGAATTCCAACTACTGGCAGGACTGTATTTGCCGCAAGAACTCCACCAAGATGCGCTGCCTTGCCTGCTGCAGAAATTATAACCCCAAAGCCATTCTCTTCAGCAGTCTTTGCAAATCCAATCGCTTCATCTGGTGTTCTGTGTGCCGAGTACACGTGAACCTCTGTCGGTATTTCATATTTCTTTAGCTCATCGATACATTTCTCAACTACTGGCAGATCGCTGTCACTGCCCATGATTACTGCTACTTTTTTCATAATTCTCTTACCTCCATCTTTAATTATCAACACGAGAGTCTTTTACTCTCCTTTAATCAATATGCTTTTAAAACTTTGGCAGCTGATACTTTCAGCTTCCTCAGCACGGATACAATCTCTATTTATACCGTAATTTAAATTTATCACATGCGTCATCAATGTCAACAATAGGTGTTTATAAAACCCGTATTTTATAGTATTTACCACCGCTTTTTATGCGGAATTTTAGTGTTTTACCGAAGTATCTCCGAACATTTTAGTATAACCGTTCGTATTTTATGCATTTTTAAAGTTTTGCATTATAAAAGGGATTGGCGCTGCCAATCCCTACTCGATACTATATATTTCCCACTATGCCATTATAATTGATATTATAGCGAAAGCTATTGCCGATGCGCTAAAGCAGTAGAACATAATCGCGAATGCTAAGGAGCTTTTCTCGCCATAAGACTTGTAGTCAAGCGTGTTATACCCACCTATAATTACAAACGCCACTGCTGCAAAGGCATATTTTATTGATTCATTTTTGAGTGATATGGCACATATAATTGATACGATGAACAATACACATATACCAAATTTTAACATCATTCTTTTAGACATAATATCACCTTCTTTCATCTAGAAAGAGCATTGATTTATTACAGTATCAACACCTAGAACTGATGCACCGAAATTCATAAACGTTGCACCTGTACCTCTCCACAACTCTCTTGAAAATTTTGTACTTCTTAAAACTCTGACAGTTGATGTTCTATTTCGTTTTGCAATTGCTTGCGCTTTTTTAACGACACCTATTAATCTATTGCCAATGCGCTAAAGCAGTAGAACATAATTGTAAATACCAGCTACATCCAACCATCAGGGAACAATTCCCGCCTGACTTTATATACATTTGATTCGCAAACTTTACCATGCGCTTCAATCGCTTGCGAAATCGCTTTGTTACACTTGTCGCTGCTAGTATAGAACGCACACTTTTCTAGATTTTCATTTCTTAAGACAGGTAAAATCGTATCTACATCAAGTGTAGTAGGGCAGACAGTCTCAGTAACTGTTTTGATATGAGGAGCTGCCTCTAAGGATGTAAAGTCTAGAAGCCCCTTCATGTTTTCGAAACACAGATTCTCAATATGTGACTCAGACAGATTAGGCAAGTTCTTTACATTTGTTAGTTGCCCTATCTCAGCAGTGCGAAGGTTCGGCAATCCTGCCAGTACCGATAAATTTTCAAGTTTCGCAAGTCTGAACAAATACAGCCCTGTAATCATTTCGTTTCCGTATATTCCTGATAAATCTCCAGCATTCCCTCCACTAATAGAGAGCCTCTTTAGTTTTGGCAGGCTATTTATATACGCGTACGACTCCGGTGTAATTCCGTGTAGCTTTAACGCTTGCAGCTGTTTAAGTTCAGATATAACTCCTAGGTTCTTACAGCACTTATGTAGGCTGAGTATCTCTAATTCGATGAAGCGATTAAGGTTCTTTAAGTCAAATGCTTTGCTTGAGATGTTAAGATCCAGAGATTTTAGACCTGAAGGAAGTCTTTTTAGAAAATCCTTGTCAGAAATCTTCGGGGCCTCTATGCACAGGCTACGCAGATTGTTAAGTTCATACAGGACATCCAAATTCAAGATTTCTGTTGATGACTCGATAATTAGATGTCTAACCTCGCTCATACACTCAATAGCCTTGATATCACAGTCATGCGAACAATAGATCCGTAAGGTTGCATCTCTAAATTTAGCAAAATATCTTCTATTAAGCTCCTGCAGAGTAGCTGTGTCGAGTGGCATATAATTCGTCTGAAGGATAGTATCGCTCCTGCTCTCTGACACCAAGGTCTTTATATCTCTATCCGTTAGTGCACCTTCAAAAACTTATAAACTTGTCTGCGTATGATACTCCCACGGACTCCTCCATCTCCTACCTCTGTCCAACACGCGGAATCAGAACCCTCGCTTTAAACAGGTCTCCATCGATTCCCAGTCTGACATCTCCATCCATCATGTGCATCAGGTCTCTGGCGATAGCAAGACCCTAGTCCACTGCCCTCAGTATTTCTGGACTTATCGCCTCGCTTAAATCTCTCCATCAACTCATCTGGTTCCATATCGAGAGCATCTCTCGACACGTTGCTCGATCTCGAGTGCAGCAAATTTGCCCATCTCTCTTACCTTCACGTATGCTCTAGTCCCAGGCATGCTATACTTGCTGACATTGGTCAGCAGATTCTCGATTACACGCCATAGCATCTTCCCATCGGCATTTACGTATACGTGTTCATCGTTCTTTTCACAGTGAACCTCTACATCTGCGGCTACGAAGATATCGTTAAGCTCACCGACGACTTGCTGAGCCATACCGTTTAGGTCAATAACTTCAATATTGATAGGCATGGCCCCACTTGATGCCTTAGTCGCTTCAAATAGGTCGCCGCTCAGTTTCTGAAGTCTCTTTGTCTTCTGATCGATAATCTCGAGGTAAGACATCGCATCCGGACTATCGAGCCCTTGTATCTTGAGTAAATCTATGTAAGTAACCATCGATGTAAGTGGCGTCTTTAGATCATGCGATACGTTGGAAATGAGTTCGTTACGTAGCCTCTGGCTTCGCAGTTCATTTTCGAGGGCAATCTCTTCTGCCTTGGCGATTTCATTTATGTCATTTGCAAGACGCTCGAACTCGCCCCTATGTCTAACGACAACTTTCTTATCGAAGTCGCCTTCCTTAATAGCTCTTAGACCTTGTCTTACTCTAGCGTAGTCATGGTAGTACCGCGGAACGAATATGATTATTAGAATCATCGCTACAAAAATCCATCCATGCCAGATATATACAGGTGCAAAAATCGCAATTATGAGGAGATATAGCCTCTTCATTGTGATATCCTTCGACACGAATATATTGTATATACCCATCAGAATTTTTCCGATGATTGAGCGTTCAAAGAAATCATCATTCTTGATGTTTTTTACTAGCGATGTGAGCAGAATCATCGCAAGGAGCAAGCAGATGGTCATCATCGCAAGCGAGCCGAAACCTTGCACCCACTCTGGTTTAAAGGTTGAATACTGTCTACCCAGCAGCATATCACTTTGCTTGGTGAGTTCCTTGACTGAAAATCCTTTCTTTACAATGGTCTTGAGTATGTGGTCAAGCGATTTTCCTGACGAGATATATACGTAGAATATTTCTTCCGAGGCAGCGACACCAACTCCCATTATAAATTCCTAGAATTCGTAGCTCCGGGAATATTCGGTCGAGCAGATTTAACTGAACCCTACCTTTTCTGTCATATTTGCCAGCGAAATATATCGCGAATATCACTCCCGCAATCGTAAAAGCACCGAACACTATGAGAAGTATGAAATTCGTCGTCAGTATGCCAACTAGCTTATTCTTGTCAACATATCTGTTGAAGTATTCGCTCGTATACGCCTCATATACGATAATTCTATTTGCTGAGACGATGAGGAACACCATGCTCACAGTCGCCACCAAGGTGGCGAACTTGGATTTAAGTCCACGAAACTCGTCCCTTACGACTTGTTCCCTCATTAGTTATCTCCTTCAAGCTTATATCCTGTGCCCCATACAACTTTGATGTATCTAGGGTCTTTAGGATTTATTTCAATCTTCTCTCTGATGTGTCTGATATGCACAGCAACTGTATTCTCAGGGTTGTAAGCAGGCTCATCCCATACGGATTCATATATCTGCTCCATTGAAAATACTCTGTCGGGGCTCTGCGCTAAAAGCTTCAATATGCCAAATTCAGTAGCTGTCAACGTGACACTTCGCCCGTCGACAGTAACTTTTTTGCTATTGTCATCCACGGTGAGTCCGCCCACTCTATAGATACCCTCTTCAGTTGACTCCTTTGCATTCCCTAACTGAGTATACCTGCGAAGCTGCGATTTAACTCTCGCAACAAGCTCCATTGGGTTAAAAGGCTTGGTAACGTAATCATCTGCCCCGATATTGAGCCCGATAATCTTGTCATAATCCTCGGACTTTGCAGACAGCATGATAATAGGAATATCCTTTTCATTTCTAATCATCTGCGTCGCCTGAATTCCATCGAGCTTAGGCATCATAACGTCCATGATGGCGAGCTTAACATCCTCACTTTTCACCACGTTAAGCGCTTCGAATCCGTCGTGGGCTTTCACAACCTCAAAGCCTTCATTATTTAGATATATCTCTATAGCTCTAGCGATTTCTCTATCATCGTCACAAACTAGAATCTTCACGGTATACCCTCCTTAAGTCATGTCTGTAATAGAAGTATATATCATTTGGCATAAGAAATCCGATTGTATTTATTATGATTTCTTTAAAATAAAATAGCAGTGGCTTAATCATTTCGCAAGTGCTTAATTTGCACTCCATAAAAATGATTAAAATCCACTGCCATGTTTTTCGTTTTAACGTAGTTTTACGATTTATCGAGTTTGCAATTATTACATACTCTCCGCTGAATTATATCTACTTATATCCCTCATTATCGCTCTTCTTACTCGTCACATTAAGCGCAACCCATAGCACGAATGCCACCAAGGTGAATACGATTAGCGCATAGAAGTTCGAATCATACTTTCCACCCGCAGCCTCGAGCAGCTTAGCGGAGATATTAGGTCCGATAATAGCTGCTGGGATTAGAGAGAAGTTTGCGATACTGAAGTTAGTCGGAAAATACTTATGACCGAACGCCTTATTGATGTATGCAGATGTGAGCGTTGGAGTTCCTCCATAAGCTAGACCTACGAAGATAAGCCCAACGACGATTGCGATGAGCGAATGACTCATGCCGCCGATTACAAGCAGGACACCTGCTATAAACATAAATAAGTTATTTACAATAGCAGTCGTCTTTCTGCCAAACTTATCAAAGTTATTACCTGTAACGATTCTTCCTGCTCCGTTAAACAGCGAAACGATCATTCCGAGTACCGCAGATCCACCGTAAGCAAGCGAGATATTAGCTGCACTATTGATAACCATCAGACCTGCCGAGTTTAGAGCAACAGCCCAGATGAAGAACACCCAGAATCTGCCTGTCTTCATCATCTCTGCAGCTGAATAGTGATGAACCTTGTCATCAGATGCTGCCGCCTTGCTTGCACCTGCTGCAGGCGCCTCGGGAGCCTTAATGATGATAGCTGCAACAACCATTACTACGAAAATTGTGATAGCTAGAATCTTGAATGTTGAGAAAATTCCATACTTCGCAATGAACTTAGTTACAACACTTCCGAGGGCAAGTCCACCTAGACCGAATCCCATGAGCATGATTCCAGAAGCAAGACCAACCTTGTCTGGGAACCACTTAGTGATAGTGGTGATAACGGCATTATATCCAACACCTACGCCGCCGCCACCGAATACGCCGTAGAATATATAAAGCTTCGTGAGACTTCCTGATGCATCTGCTGGATTCAAAGTCGAAACCATAAAGAATCCGATGAGAAGCAGTGCTCCAGAGATGAGAATTCTGAGCTTTACACCGAAACCTTGCCGAGATGACCTCCGATGAGTCCGCCCAAGCAGAACATGATCATCGATATAGTGAATGTCATCGACATCTGTGCTACTGTCCATGTCTTGAATACCTCTGCAAAAGGAGTTCTAAACAGTGACCATGCGTAAATAAGTCCGAGGAACAGCGTTGAAATAGTCGCCATTCCGAGGTACAACCATCTTTTGTTGTTATTCATTTCTTAAACCACCTGTCCTTACCTAATTGCGCTGCCATTACCTCTATGTAGCGCTTATATAATTTAACGCTCTATAGCTCTACGCTGAGCGCCAATGCAAAATATAATAACATTTTTTACGTGTATTTTCTAGCAATTATTATCATATCAGCCACATAACTTTTTATTTATGCTTCAAGAACCTTCTTCACCTTCCTGTATGAGAAGTTGGTTGTACTACCGATTTCATCATATATGAATGATTCTAAAGTTGTAATCGTGCATCCGATATCCCTGAGTGTTTTCATCGCCTCCTCGAGATCATCCTTCTGCTTGGACGCGCAGCAATCCTTGATGACCTGAACGTCATACCCCTTCTCTACAAGGCTCCTAGCACTCTGCAGTATACCAATATGCGCCTCTAGGCCAGCGAGCACAATGCGTTTACCTTTATGAGACTGTAGCAAGCTCTCCATGTCCGGGGAAGATGTACAGTCAAAATCAACCTTATCCAGCTTCTCAAAGCTATGTAACTCATTCTTGAGTTCACCTAAAACTGGCTCTGTATCGTGTCCGAACTGCTCTGTTAGGAGCGTTGGAAGCTCCAGTATCTTGAGGCATTTTGCTAGCTTTAATATGTTCCCCATGAACTTCTCGCTCTTACGAACCTTTGACACTGTGTGCCCTTGGACATCCATGATTATGCACATTGTACTATCCGAGCTAAGACCACGGAGCTTTGCGAGCAAGCCGTTATCCACGCGGTTCACCTTATATGGAGTGATGGTCGCATATCCATTTGCCAGGCAGTAGAGGTCGGTATTTGACGGCTGAACGCTGCCGTCCGTCACCTCACCGTTATACTTATATTCTCCTTCTGAAAAAGGTTTATTTTCGCGCTCCTCATCCTCGTCATCCGGATTTTCTTCCATGACCCTCTCAAATTTGTTGTTGAAACCACAGATGCCAGCATCGGCATACCTCACACCCTTAATCTGCCACTTAGGAAGGTCAGGTGCATTTACATTGAGAATGCTCCCAGGCTGCAGCTTCTTCGCTACTTCGAGCAGCTCCGGTATCATCTCGCATATGAATTCAAAGTGCGTCGCTTTTCTGTTTGTCACGGACAGTGCAAGCGCTCTATACCCGTTCATAGCGCCTTCGTTTGCAATCGCGAACGTTCCGGAATAGTTTATATCTGCACCAGCATTTCCGCCGTGATTGATTCCGCCTATGACAAAGTCTGGTGGCGTCCCCGCCTCCCTCATCATATCTATACCGAACTTAGCGCAGTCTGCAGGAGTTCCAGATAAGGCGATTGCCTTCTTGGCTCCATCCATCTCTACCTGCTTAGCAGTCACTTTGCCACCAAACGTAATCGCCTGCCCGCTAGCACTCCGCTGCTTGTCAGGAGCCACAACACATACCTCTGCCATGTGCGAAAGAAAACGTACCAATGTGCGGATTCCGTGCGCCTCTATTCCATCATCGTTGCTAACTAATATTCTAAGCATTGATATTCCTCATTCCCTTCTTGATATTACCGACAAACATCTTTATAAGCAGCCGTAGCAGCGGTTCAGACACTCTATAGAAATAGAAGTACAAAACTTGTTCGCCCTCTGTGCAGAGATCTGTAACTGGATTCATCATAAGTCCAACATCCTTGCCTACCTTGCATAGTTGTTCAACCGGCACAGGAGCTTTGATGCGCAGCATAACCGCTAATCCAGACTTAGAGTCAAGTGCCTCAATCAGTCCTTCTCCATATTCCCTAAACATCTCCATAGTGGTGTGCAGCTTTTCAGAATTTCTTTTTCTGCACTTCTTGATATGCCTGTAGTAATAGCCATTGTCCATGTACAGAGCTAAGCAAATCTGCTCCGCCTTGGAACACGTCTGCGAATACTTGCTCTTGATTCTGTCAAATATCTCCATGAGTTCCTTCGGCAGCACCATGTAGCTTATCTTAATCGATGCAAAAAGCGTCGACGAGAACGAGCCGAGATACACGACTCTTCCCGACCTATCGAGGCCTTGTAAGGCTGGTATAGGTTTCCCAAAGTACCTGAGTTCGCTATCGTAATCATCCTCTAGGATATAGCTATCGTTGGCTTCCGCCCATTTAATCAGTTCATATCTACGGCCAATCGGCATAACAGCGCCTGACGGAAACTGATTTGACGGATTCACGTAGACGAGGCTTCGCATGTTGACCGGAAGACGCTCAATCACGATCCCATTATCTTGAACTGGGATATTAGATAGACTGACACCTTCATCCTTGAATATCTCCCGAACGGGTCCATACCCCGGAGACTCCATCGCTGCGTTGCTGATGCCAAGCTCTTTTAAAATACGTATGAGATGTGTTGCGAGCTGCTGTGAGCCTGCGCCTATCACAACCTGGTCTGGCGAGCATTTAACCCCTCTGCCAGCATATAGATATTTTGCGATTTCATACCGAAGTGCTGCTTCACCCTGTACATCAGCTTCAGACTGCAATGCGTAGGCATACTCATTGAACACCTTGCTCATGCACTTCTTCCACTTCGAGAACTCGAAACTCTCCTCGTCGTAGATGAGCGAGCGCTCCTTAACAGTCTTGGTGCTCTCTGGGGGGAGAAGCTCGTCCAGTGTGAGTTCTCCGCCTGTACTTCCATTTCCGACCGCACCAGATATATCATCGCTGACATAGTAGCCTGACTTAGGTCTGCTCTCTATGTAACCCTCTACGAGCAGCTGATTGTATGCGGTCTCAACAGTAGTGACACTGATACCGTTCTCTTTAGCAAGCTGACGTAGCGAAGGCAGCTTCGTGCCGAGCTCAAACTCGCCGGAAAGAATTTTACCCTTTATGTAATCAAAAATCTGTATATATAGATTTTGTTCATTATTATCGGCAAAATCGAAAATAATGCTTCTCATCGTCTGTTTTCCCCTATCTGTATTCTAAAAATTTGCATAAATTGTATATTTTTATAATTGCACTATGTTGTTATTATAATACTTGTCGAAAGAGTGCACAACGACAATTCGATAATAAAAACAGCATTTCTATAAGGAATTATAGATTGCTATATGGAGGATAAAAAGTATGATTGAAACTAAAAACCAGACAAACGGCACCAGCCGTGCCGACAGAAGCGATAAGACTTTAATTCTAGTAACCACTGCGATGATGACTGCTATGGTTATGATTGCAACTACATTCTTCAAGATTCCTAATGCGATGGGCTACATTCACCTTGGTGACGGATTCGTGCTTCTCGCAGCGATCATCTTGCCTAAGAAGTACGCCTGCTTCGCTGGAGGTGTTGGTGCTGGGCTAGCAGACATCTATGGTGGTTATGCCGTTTGGGCACCTTGGACATTGGTAATCAAAATAATTATGGTGCTGATTGTGCAGCTATTCTTTGACCTACTGAATAAGCGTGCGGCAAACGGAGGTCATGTAGCTAAGGTTGCAGGACTACCTTTTTCAGAGCTATTCGCATACGTACTTGCAGTTCTCTGGACTGTATCTGGTTACTATGCAGCGCAGGGCTTCATATATGGAAACTGGGCTGCCCCACTCGCTGATGTTCCCGGCAATGTCCTACAGGCAACTGTTGGTGCAGTTGTTGCTATCATAGTTTCTGCGGCATTAGGCAAGACGGCACTAGGAAGAGGATTCTATTATAAGAGAACTTCTCTCTAACCAACGAATACTTAGAAGTAAATTACGGAAATTGAGGTTAATAATGGAATATAAGAGAATATTATCTGTACAAGATATATCGTGCGTCGGACAGTGCTCGCTGACCGTCGCACTACCTATACTTTCGGCATGCGGACACGAGACAGCAATTTTACCAGCAGCCGTACTTTCGAATCACACTGGTGGATTTAAAGGTTTTACTTGCCGCGACTTAACTAGCGATATGCCTGATATCATCAAGCAATGGGAGATCGAGGGAATTACATTCGATGGAGCATATACGGGATACCTCGGAAGCAGCGAGCAGATTTCATATGTCAAGGATATATTTGCAAGGCTTGTATCTCCGTCCGGTCTACGGATAGTCGACCCTGCGATGGCCGATGGTGGCAAGCTATATCCAGCATTTGACATGGACTTCGTGGAGGTTATGAAGTCGCTTGTCGCTGTAGCTGACGTAACACTTCCTAATATAACAGAAGCTTCGCTTCTAACGGGCAACGAGTACAAGGAAAGCTACGACGAAGAGTATGCTGAGAAGCTCGTAAAGGGCTTGCATGAGCTAGGTGCCAAGACAGTCATCATGACTGGTGTCAGCTATGATGATGAGAGCACAGGAATCCTCGTATCAGACGAAAACGGCATAAATTATATAAGGCACGAGAAGATGCCTATTTCTTGCCACGGAACGGGTGATGTGTTCGCATCTGCATTTGCAGGATCTTATCTCGCAGGCAAAGATAAGGCTGAAGCAGCTAGAATTGCTGGCGATTACGTCCTCAGCTGTATCAAGAATACGATAGATGACAAAGAGCACTGGTATGGTGTAAAGTTTGAACCATTACTTGGAGATTTAATTTCAGCCATTCGCGGTTAATCCGCTAGGCATGTAGCCATATGTTTTAACGACATGTAGTCGGGAGCGCAAGTTCCCGGCTTATTGTTTTGTTCGTAATTATTTACTGTTTTGTTCCCACCTATTATTACGATTTAATTTATCTAAAAAAATTTAACTATTTACGCGTTTACATCCCTTTTACAAGTCAGTATATGGTAAAATGGCAAAGATAATCGTTAATGAAAATATTTAAGTTAGTCGTTAATAATCATTAATGACAGCGATGCATATTGATGACAATTGTTACCGGAGGTCACAATGAACGATAAAATCGCAGGAAAATTCCGCGGCACAGGGGTAAAGGCCGGTCTTATGTACGGAATGGCTGAGTTCTACGGAGGTGGTGCTTTCGTAATCATCAACACCTTCTTTTTAGTCTTCCTTACTAAGGCTCTTGGCATGCCCGCTGCACTCGCTGGCGCTATACCAATGGTCGGAAAAGTATGGGACGCTATTACCGATCCGATGATGGGAAATATCACCGATAGAACATCATCGAGATTTGGACCTAAGAGGCTGTATATATTGATAGGCGGAATCCTATCGGCTATCGCATTTATCTCGCTTTGGACAACGATTCCATCTCGAAGCACTACGGTACAATTTATCTATTATATAGTGATGTACTGTTTATTTTCGACGTGCTTCACAATCATAATGGTCCCTTACAACGGTCTCCTGCCGGACATGGTTGATAGCTATGATATTCGTTCAAAGTTCTCGAGTCTCAGGATGATTTGGTCTACTGTAGGAGCTATCCTCGCTGGGCTCGTTCCAACGCTCATGATTAAGGACACTTTGAACACGAGCATGTATCTCAAGGTAGCGATCATTTTCGGCATCCTGTTCGGCTTTGCAGCCGTGGTGACATTTATAGGAACTTGGGAAAAGGTAAAGCCACCAGTTAAGACGAAGCTCCGCGACAGCTTCTCCGAGGCATCGTCAGTATTGAGGAGCCGTTCATTCAAGATTTTCATCGGTATATACCTCTCCGGTCAGTGTGCGATGGACTTCGTATCAGGTATGGCAATTTATTATGTCGACGATGTTTTAGGTGGATATGATAAGGGATACCTTGACCATGCTGATGGGTGTACTTCTCTCATCTCAGCTCGTTGGAATGATAATCTTCACACCGATAATGACCAGAACCTCAAAACGCACCACAATCCTCATCGGTGCTCCTATAAGGTTAGCTTCAACCGTTGGACTGCTCGCGTTTTCATACGCAGGTGCCCCAATTGTTCCAGTCCTTCTACTCTCCGCAGGAGTGGGAATTGGTAATGCAGCAACTTTGACGAGCATATTTGCAATTCTGGCCGATATGGCGGATATAGACGAACTTATTACTTCCACAAGGCGTCCAGGCATCGTATCTGGGATGGCGACATTTGCGAGAAAAATCTCGGCGGGTCTATCAGTGTGGTTCATCGGGCTCCTACTGTCGCTAGTAGGTTACGATACTAAACTCGCGCATTCAGGAGTCAGTCAGGCTTTAACAACGCAGCGCGGAATCGCTATGATTTTTATTGTAATACCAGCTATTCTCGTAGTATTACTGCTGATATTCGGATACATCTTCCCTATAACGAATAAGGAGTTCGATATCGTAAAGAAGGAAATAGGTAGAAGGCGCGGCACCGATAACAGCACCACAACTGACGACGAGAAGCGGATCCTCGAACGTGTAACGGGTTTCAAATACGAGGATTTGTGGAATGTTTCTAACGAACACAAGGTTAAGTAATAAAGGGTAGAGTCGTGCGATACAAGCTGCAGTTTGCATCGTATGTCTTAACGAAAGCACAAGGTGAACACAGATGACTAATGATTACACTAATAACGGCAAGCGAATTACTACATTAAAGAATCGACCACTCATATGGGCGCATCGTGGCGCAAGCGGATATTGCCCTGAGAACACTCTCGCAGCATTTCAGAAGGCAGTCGAACTCTGTGCAGACGGCATCGAGTTAGATGTGCAGATGACCAGAGATGGCGAACTCGTCGTTTGTCATGACGAGACAATAGATAGAACCTCAAATGGCAGCGGATGGATTAAAGACAAAACGCTCGCAGAATTGAAAGCTCTTGATTTCTCCTCTGGCAAAAAAGATTTCTCAGGAGCCACTATTCCGACTATGCGCGAGGTGTTTGAACTGCTTGATGATGCCGACATAATGATAAACATAGAGCTTAAGACAGGCATTGTTTTTTTACCCAGGCATGGCAGAAAAGCTCCTAAAGTTGACCAGAGAATGCGGATTCTCAGATAGGGTCATCTATTCGTCATTTAACCACTACACGATAAAGCATATGCGAGAAATATCTCCTGAGGCGAAGTTAGGATTCCTCTATGCTGACGGAACAATCGATATGCCAGCATATGCGCAAAAATACGGAGTTCAAGCTCTACACCCAGCTCTCTATAACATACAGTTTCCGGGCTTTATGGAAGAGTGTCATAAGGAAGGTATTGCCGTCAACGTGTGGACGGTTGATTCCGATGAGTATATCGAGATGTCATACAGAGCTGGTGTCGACGCCATTATTACCAACTACCCTGATAAAGCATTTGAAGTAATCGGGAGGCTGATATGAAGGTTCATACACAGGCAAGAGTAACACGGGTAAACACATCTGAAGCTCATAATTTGAGTGATGCGAACCTTCCATCAGGCATTAATATCGTGAGAGAAAGCGAATACGGCGAGCACATGGCCTATACCAATAAGCAGTGGAGAGAAAGCCATGTAACCGAAGGTCAGTTTACCTCATATGATGGTCTATCTATACGGTACTACCATGCACCGCAGGAGGATTCTCCGAAGGGCTGCATCGTCATGCTCCATGGTTACTGTGGCTTCTGGGGGAAATTTCACGAGATGGCGGAATATTACTGGCTTGCTGGCTACGAGGTATTCTTTATAGAGCATCGAGGTCACGGCTATTCGGGCAGACAGATAGCTGAGGATGATATCGTCCATGTAAATAGCTACAATGACTACACCCAGGACATACATCAGTTTATGACCGAAATTGTTAAACCCCACATAGGCAATCTTCCTTGCATAATGTTCGCACACTCCATGGGCGGTGCAATCAGCGCTCTATACCTAGAGCAGCATCCAGGAGTATTCGACGCAGCGATTCTAAGCTCACCGATGTTCGGGATAAAAACTGATGGCACCCCTAAGTTTTTAATCAGCCTCATGCTAGCTAAAATCAAGCTGCTACGTCAGGAAAAGCTGCCGTTTCCCGGTGGCAAACACTGGGATGGCATCCCTGCTTACGAGAAGAGCAGTGCAATGTCAGAGGTGAGGTACACTTATATATTTAATCAGCGCCTTGAAGATAGCCACTATCATACAAATATGATGTCCAACGGCTGGGGCTACGCGAGTTTCCGCACAACTCCTAAAATTCTAAGGGACGCTGGCAAGATAGATATTCCTGTTTTGCTCCTCACATCTGGAAACGATGCGCTTGTGGATTCAAAAGGCCACTACAAATTCGCATATAGTACGCCGAACACTGAGTTCGTCATATACGAAGGTGCTAAGCACGAGCTATATAATGGAACCGACGAGATACTCGAGGACTACTACAGGAGGATATTGGGGTTTCTTGCTAAAGTGACCAAACAAAATCTATAGAAAATATCTAGATGTTCTCATTACTGTATTGCATCCGAGAATTTCATAAGAAAAATGCCACCCCAGCAATCTGGAGTGGCGTTTACATGCTCATGTTGATTATCTTTAAAATGATGTTATCACTGCTCCTATACCGAAGATAATCCCCGGTATATTTGCAACAATGATAGGGTAGTCTCTCTTTTGTTTACAGAGACCGTATGTAACCCACAGCGTGCAGTTTATGGTTGCAGCTAGTGGCTGGATGAAGCTGCCTTTGTTTCCGTTTAGATTGCTCATTATCTGAGCTATGTATGCTACGTACATTAGAATGGACATGCATGTTCCTGCCCATCCCAACATATTTGCTTTCTTCTCACTCATATTATTACCCCTTTGCTTTCTTAAAAAATTATCGTTTTTACGAACTTGCGTATTATATACAAATGAGAAAAGTCATTCAATACTGTAATTTAATTAATGCAAAATGAAAATGCACTTTATACCGAACAAGTCTCTATCGCTTTCTCCTCCTGAGTTCTGTTATAAGGCTAAGATCTGAATCGAAGACAGGTCTCTTACTCACGCCGAGTTCACCGATTTCTACATTTTTATTCTTGCCATGAAAATCACTGCCACCACTCACGAGAAGCCCCCGACTCTCGGCAATCTCAAGCAGCATCGCAATTTCACGGTCGTCGTATCTAGAATAAAAACACTCCAGTCCTTCAATTCCTATGCCTTGCAGGACACCTAGCTTCTCCTCAAGTTCCTTTCTGTTCATGTGGATTTCATTCTCCCCCCCGAGAGGGTGAGCCCAGATAGCAACTCCACCAGATGATTTAATCGCTCTAATAGCTAGCTCTGCAGGAATCCTGCTTTCCACTCCAAACTCAAGATATCTGTTTATAATCTCAGTTCTGGTACCTGGGATTCCTCTCCGCATGAGGATATTAGCTATATGGGGCTTCCCAGCTGAAGGAATCGCCTCTAGCTCTGCAATTTCTCCTCCAGTTAGCTCTATGCCATCCACTTCCCTAAGGTGTTCAATTCTAGTCGTGAGCTTATCTTCTCTCTTCGCCTCTGCAGCGGCGAGTGCTTTCATAAAATCGGGGTGATTGTCGTCATACGAGTAGCCGAGTATGTGACACTTAATGTCGCCGGCTTTTGCAGGAGAATTCAATTCCTTTGAAAAAAATTCCATTCCCTCCGAGTATATCATCTTCGACTTCATGCACGCCGGCAGTCGTATCGTGATCAGTCAGCGAAAAATACTTTGACGCCCGATGATTTTTACCCTCTGTACGACCTCAGAGGGACTAAACGAACCATCTGATGCTGTAGTATGGAGGTGCATATCGACTAATATTCTATTGTCCTTCACTCTACGCACCTTCTTTCCATTGGCTATTAGTTGTTTAAATCTATATCTCGGTATATGTGTCTACGCAGGATTTCCCTACGCATATCTCGCTAACTATTTGCTCAAGCTAATGGTTCGCTAACTTATTCAGCTGTGAACTTCATGCCCTTAGTCTTGGCAACTTCCTTGCCCTGTGCGCTAAAGACAGCCTCAACACCTTTCTGCTTCTTGATAAACGCCTTTCCGCCATCTACACCTTTCATCAAGCAGATTGTACTCATGGCATCTATATCCATCGAGCGACCTTTCTTAGCCACCAAGCTGACAGCCTCAAGCTGTGTCTCGACAGGATATCCCGTCTTGCTGCTTAGCACATGGTGGTAAATCTTACCATCCTTTTGGGAACTGCCTCTCGTATATTCCTGAAGTTACAACGGTCTGGTTATCCGCTGTCGTGGTTCCTATTATTTCGGTCCTGTCAGTATATGGCTTCTCTATTCCGATGATAAAGGGACTGCCATCTGGTTTGCCACCTATCGTGGAAATGTTACCTCCAAGGTTAATTACAGCAGATGTTACGCCTTCTTTCTCGAGCAGTGTCGTAAGTTCGTCTGCAACATACCCCTTGGCAATTCCTCCTAGATCGAGCTTAGCCTCAGGATCTATGATTCTTATCTTGTTTCCGTCGAACTGAATATTCTTATAGTTTACATGCTTCAGCGCTTCAGTAATCTTAGACTGCTCTGGAACTACTGGATTCTCAGACTGAAAGTCCCATAGTCCTGAAACCGATCCGATAGTTATATCGAAATCACCATCCGATAGTTCTCCATACTTCACACCAGCCTTAACAACTTTGAGTGTGTCTTTTCCTACAGTTACCCATTTGCCGCCAGCACTATTAATCTGACTGACTTCACTTGACTCGATTGTGTTGCTTAAAGTATTCTCGAGCTCGCGGCATCTTTATAAGCCTTGTTGATTGCAGCCTCTGCCTTCTCCTTGTCCAGATCTCCATCCATGTCATATATCGAAATCTTGCACACCGTATCGAGATAGAAACCTTCCTTTGATACTGGCTCAACATCCTTGGTGTTCTTGCAGGCTGTCTGTGTTATAATAACCGTTGCGATTATTACGAATATTAACGAAAGTTTTATGGTTTGTTTACTAAGTTTAATCAATTTATTACCTCACAGTTAAGGGGTTACAGGGAATAACGAACAATGTTAAAAGGATTTATAAAAAAAGCTGATATCGTCCTCTTTATAATCCTCATTTCACTCGGTATCGCCTCCTCGGTATGGCTCAGCACGACGAGTCATTCAGGAGACAAAGTCACCGTGACAGTAGATGGCAAGAAGTACGGAGTGTACAGCTTGTCCGAGGATAAAACTATCGCTGTAAAGCGCGGGAATAAGCTAAATGTAATCAGAATTAAGCACGGCTACGTGACCATGTCCGAAGCATCATGCGAAAATCAGGTGTGCGTAAAGCACAAAGCTATAAGCAAGACCGGGGAAAGTATAATCTGCCTTCCTAACAAAGTAGTCGTTTCGATAAGCGGAAAGGAGGCACACAAGTATGACTCAGTCTCGAGTTAAACACTCAACCGAGCCTTCACGGAGGACTCCTCACGGCCGCAGCAGTAACGTCGCAACCGTTGCGCTTCTAGCTTCACTGGCGCTAATTTTATCGTACGTCGAAGCTATTATACCATATACTCCAGGCATTCCGGGGATCAAATTAGGGATAGCTAACTTAGTGGCTGTTGTTGCGCTGTATAAGCTCTCTGCAAAATACGCAGTTATGTTAAATGTCATTAGAATAGTAGTAGCAGGATTACTTTTTACCGGTGTGTTCGGCATGCTCTACTCTCTCGCAGGTGCTACAATCAGCTTGATAGGAATGATTTTGCTAAAGAAGACCGATCTCTTCAGCATTACCGGTGTCAGTATGGCAGGTGGTTTCCTGCATAATATGGGGCAGCTCACCATTGCGGCATTACTCATTAATGACATCAGAATCTTCTACTACCTACCGGTGCTGATGATTTCTGGAACGATAGCCGGAGTTGCCATCGGCGTAGCTGCAGAATTGGTGATTAGAAGAGCTAAGTTTATAAGGTAGGCTTCTATTCATCAATTATCAAAACGTTTGATAAAGTTATGGATATACAGGTGCTCACACTGTTAAAGCCCCATTTGCTAGTCTACAGCAAATGGGGCTTTTAACAATTAATAGTTTCAGTTCAATAGAAATTTATAATCTTTAATTATATATTTTCATGAAAAATCTGCGCTTCTAAAGCGTATAATAAAAAGGTATATCATTAATTTACGATTATATATAAGTGTTGTTCATTTCTTATATATTGTGAATGATGTCATAAAAAGGAGGGATTATGAAGAAAAAACTATTAGCTTGTCTAACGACATGCAGTCTGTTAATCGCGATGTTTGCTTCGACCATGACAGTTAACGCGACTTCGCAGACGATAAAACCTATTTATCAAAACGAGCTCAACCAGGCTGGCAGAAATTCTCAGACTAGCAGAGGCATTAACATAGATGCATATGTTAGCGCAAGCCTTAACGGCGTTACGAGTAATTCCAGCAAGGCAGCAGATAATCCATATGGCAGCACACCTGCTTCCACATATGTATATAGTACAGTTGCAAACGCTGGTGATCTCATAGATGTTAATTCAAAGGATATAACGCTACATGCGAATATCACCAATACAAATTCATCTGCTACTGTGGCAAATGTTTCTCTTAGACTTGATAACAACGGATTCACACCTTCTGCAACTAACTATGCTGATGATTGGTCAGTAGACGCAGCAAGAGTGCGTGGAAATGATATTTTCGATGCTTCCACTAGATCCGATATAAATATCGAGTATCAGTTCAAGAACGCCGCTCTCGGAACAACTACGACTACTCGTGCTAATGTTCTCGCAAGTGGGCTTCCAACTGGTTATACCTGGAGTGATTTAACACGAATCAATATCTCTGGAAATCTTCAGCCTAACGAAAGCGTTAAGTACAATGTTCCACTTAAGCTGACTGCGAAGGCTGGTGCAAAATCAACTTATACATTCCTCTTCGGTAACACTTCTGGAGGAGTATACAGGACTGCTTCTCTTATCTTTAAGAGCATCAACAGGAACGAACTAGTTTCGTCTGTTCTTAACACTAGAATCCTAGCTACATATAGAAACAGCGATGGTTCATACACGGTTGCCGAGAAGAAGGTTCAGGACCTTATGCCTAATGCGACATCTAGCAATACGAAGTTCAACAACTTCCTAATGCAGATTCTAAGCACGTATCAGGATTCACCGGCTGACGGAGTGTTAACGAGCAACTCAGCATACTCGATTTCAACACTAAATATATTTAACGCTATCCATAATGATGGTTACACAACGTTAGTTAGAAACGATAACACGCTCCTCCCAATCTACGCTTATTACACTAACGGTAGTTTGACTCTTAAGGATGCAAGCGGAAGCCCAGTAAGCGTATCGGATTACGGCCTTAACTTCTACGCACAGATTATAAAGGTACTAGATGCACCTGACGTAGTGAATTTAAAGGTTGGGGATAGCTTTAATGCTGAGCAGAATCTGATTTCTGCAGTAAATCCTGTTAATAGCAGCCCGATTCCATATTCAGATCTGACTGTTACGTCGAATGTAAACACTGCAGTTGCTGGCACATACCATGTTACATACACCTATAGATTAGCTGACGGAAAGACAATCTCCATCACAACTAAGGTAAAGGTTTCTGCCAGGAATGCTTCGGGCAGTAACGCTAGCAGCACACCAGCAAAAAAAGCTAAGGTTGTTAAGAAGAGACACCTCTCTCCTAAGACATCCGATTCAACATCAGCGGCAAGCTTAATAGTGCTCTGCGCATCGCTTACAGCTCTAGGTGCTGTAGTTTATAAGCGCAAGAGATTCTAAGATATGATGATTAAGCTTTATTTAACAGCACTTTAATAGAGCTTATCGCTATAGATAATTACAATCAAAAACGACTGTGAGAAATGCGATCTCGCCTCACAGTCGTTTTTTCGTGCCACTATTCTGTTATGCATGCCTGTTCGTAGTATCACGATAATCGCATCCCATATCCAACATCATGTACTTCAGTACATATTAAAGCCCTGGAGTTTCTTCATTTACAGTATATATAATCATCCCGCCAGTCGGTTTACATCCCGTATTCCATAATCCCTCAAAATCAAGCCACTTATAGCCGCTGTATGTCACGGCCTTAACCTTGAATCCGCCCTCGGTATCATCATACCCATTTACAAGATACCAATGCCATACATAGTCGCTGTACCTTGCATCCTTGTGCCTGAGTGTAAGGAACGGAATCGGTAATCCTGCATCTATCTGCTCCTTCACCTTTTCCGCTGCCTCCTCGTAGGTATGATCTCCTGAGAATTCGTCCACATCCACGCGGTACTCGCCGGTATCCCTGAGGTATTTGACATATCCATTTATATAAATAGAAAGTTTATTAATTCCGGTGAATCTAGGCCATAGATAGTCCTCCATCATATGTGCAAAGTCTACGTACTCTTCTCGCTTAACATCATCAGCGTCAAATGGATATAGCTTCGTGAATCCAAACTCACGCGCAAAGTACAAACTGCTCTCACACGCAGTCTCCGCACCACATCCACCTATGCGCATCCAGAACGTGCGAAACCAGTCCTGATTGCCACCATAAGATTCACCTATATAATGGTGATTCAATTCTCTCTTCATCCTAATCTATACCAATCCCCCAAAAGTAAAAGCAGGGCAATCACGCCCTGCGATATACGAAATCCTAATCCATATCTGGAATGTCAGCAGTTTATGCGTCAAGTGCATCATTAAGAGCGTTCACCAGATGATCTCCATCAAGTCCGTGAACCTGAGCAGCCTGTCCGATTGACTCTCCCTGAGAAGCAGGGCAACCGATGCACATCATTCCGTTCTGGAAGAATACCTGAATTAAGTCTGGATGCTCGTTGATAACATCTCCGATAATCATATCCTTTGTAATCTTAGCCATTTATCTTTCATCCCCTTTCCGAATGTCATTTCTATTTTTCTATTGCAACAGTAACATTTTGAAGCTATAAAATCAATACTAATAAAGTATCTTTTTAAATTCCTACTTATTCACTCGGAATTCACTTTACATGTTGGTTTTTAGTGCTATAATGAGATGTTAATTTTGTAAAATAGAATCGTATAATTTGATTAAGAAATTAAAAAGGGAGAGACTAATGCTAGAATTTAGACCTGTCAGATTAGATGACCAGGACTTTGCAAAAACCGTAATCTGTTCGAGCGGATGTCATGGTGCTGACTACAGTTTCGCTAATTTATATATCTGGAGGCATGCATATGAGCCCGAAATCGCTTTCATCGGCGAGCGTATGATCATAAGAATGCCTAAGTATGGATACATTTTCGCTTATCCTAAGGGAAGCGGGGATGTTAAGCCAATTATCGATGAACTGCTAGAAGACGCACATTCGCGCGACCAGAAACTGATAATGCGTGGTCTCACGCCTAAAACGCTCGAAGAGTTTGAACCTGTGTACGGAGACCGTTTCACCATAGAGGAAAATCGCGAAGATGCTGACTACATATACACAGTTGAGAAGCTGCGTGACCTCAGGGGACGCAAGCTTTCGTCAAAGCGCAATCACATCAAGCATTTTGAGAGAAATGGTGAATGGGAATTTAAGCTCATCGAAAATGGCGAAGATATAGATTCTGCAAGAGCATTCGTCGCTGAATTCTACAAGGAGAAGGGCGATCCTGACCTTGTCAAAGAAGCGGATGCTATCGAGCAGATGTTTGAAAACTATGAGGCGCTCGGTTTCTTTGGTGGGCTCCTATATCAGAATGGTGAACCTGTTGCCTTCACTGCTGCTACTCAGCTCGACCAGCTCACCATGGATGTGCATTTTGAGAAGGCTCTTCCTGGTGTTGAAGGCGCATATACTATGATTAACCGTGAATTCGTAAGGGCAATCTCCGAGAAATTCCCTGATGTAGAATACATTAACCGCGAAGAGGACATGGGGCTTGAAGGTCTTAGGAAAGCCAAGGAAAGCTATCACCCGGATGTCCTTCTCATGAAATACACAGCTTATGAAAAATAACTACATAATAAGACCCAGAGAGGCTTCCGACCTCGAGGATTTTGTCTCACTACGCAGAAAAGTTTTCGGAGATGATGAGGAGTTTATTGAATTCTTCGACAATTGCTTCCGAGATGACTATCTGGATTTTCTGATTGTCGAGGATCAAGATGGCAGCGAGGTGCTTCAGGCATCCCTCACCCAGTTCGACATGGGAAAATTAGTTGTTCCTGAGGGCAAAGTTTCAGATATAGCTGGTAAATCAATAGAGATGAGCTACGCAATATGCACCGACCCTGCGGCACGAGGAAAGGGTTACGGATCACACATAACAGTATATGCCAGAGAGATTGCCGAGAGCAGCAGGAAACTATCGATGCTCTCACCAGCTGAACCGAGCTTAATAAAGTTTTATGAACCTCTAGAATATAAGAAGTTCATGTATGCCGATCAGGGTTCTGTCCTGGCATCTGAGCATGTCGATTTTGAATTCTCCCATCTTCAGACTAAGGTCTTAACACCGCAGGAATATAATAATTATAGAGAAACGATTTTGGCAAACCGCGTCCATATCAAGCTGTCAGAAGGAGCTCTTAGATTCGCAGCTGGGCTGGTAGCTCCTGATACTTCGGGCTCTGCGCCTGCTATGGATGCTGAATCAGCTGATTTGGCGGGCTCTGCGCCTGACTGGGAAGCTGAATCAGGAGCACCTGATGGTTCTGGACTCTTGCTAATTTCTGATGGCGCTGAGCCTTTGGCAATCGCAGCGTGTGAGGCCGCGGAAGCGGGCTCTCTCGCTGCGGCCGAGCTCCTCACCTTCATTGAAGATGGTGGTCAAAAGGAGCTCGGGATTGCAATCGCGAAGGCACTCGCTGCTAGATGCGGCGCTAAGCGATGCGACTACATGATGCTAGCAGATCTGGGAGCGAAACATCCGCTATGCTTGGGATGATCTCGGCCAGCTACGAGGAGCTCTCCGAGGTGTATAGCGCCGCTACTGGCGAGTGCCCTCCTTATATGGGCTTCACCTTCGGTTAGCCCATAGGCAAAATATATGCATGAAAAAACATGATTGACGAGATTCTCTCATCAATCATGTTTTCTTTTATTCGTATATTGGCATCTTATTTCAACTTTTTAGCCGATTCAGAACCGTAATTATAGTCTCTTAAATATTACTGCTCTCTCTTTTTTCTAGCGAATAGCGCTACTCCAAGGCCAATCACACTCATGAATAGTGTAGCCGCATATGCTAGGATAGTGTCAGCATCCCCAGTCTTTGGTGCTGTACTCTTTCTTGCAGGAGCAACCTTAGCAGCTGGAGCATGTGACTGTGTAGCAGTAGCTGCAGTGCTTGATGCCGTAGGAGTTGTTGTTGATGTAGCAGGTGTCGATGGTGTAGCTGGTGTTGTAGTAGTTGGTGTCGACGGCGTTGTTGGCACTGACGGAGTAGTCTGTGCTGTTACAGCCTTGTACACGTATACCTTGTCTCCATTTGCTTCCTCGCGAGTCGATGCAAGCTCATATCCAGCGATATTCTCACTGCCATGTATCCCAAACTTTGTAGGTTTTAACTCAGTTCCATCTTCTGTTACGTAGTGCGTAAAATCTATACCTACGCGGATTATACGGTTTACAGCATTAGATGTTGTAATAGATTCGAGAGTACTTGTACCCCATCCAAATTGATTCTCGCTGCCAACCTGTGCGCTATCTGTTACGAGTGCCTTCACATCATTATAGATGACATCCGAAGTGTAATCCCTGTAATTTGAATCATCCATTCCATTCATAAAATTTAGATCAATATTGAATTTAGCATCCTTGCTACCATTTGAACCTACGGAATCAACGATTACCTGATTTGCCTTTAAGGCTGCATCTATCTTAACGATAGTCTCATATGGAGTCTCTTCCTTCACCTCCGCAGTAATATTCCAGTATCCTGAGCCCCCAAATAATGCTACTGCCTCCGCATCGTCAATTCTCACATTAAACCTTGGATCTGCATCCTCAATAGGGAAATCAAGTAATTCTCTAGTATAAACACGTACATGCTACCAGGATCGATAACTATGTTCTTCACGGTGTATTCAGTGTTATCGCTCTGATCTATAAGCGTAGCTTCCTTAGCGAAATACATGGTATCCAAATACGTCTGTGGATACTGCGGATTTCCTTCTGTAGCGCTGTGCACAACATAAGTATCCAGATTGCTCCAATCTTTAATCTTTACAGTGTTTCCAGAATGCGAATCACTCGAGTCCACGGTTAGAACATAATCCTGTGTAAGCCTTTCCTTCCTTGCTCGCGACTCGAAAACCGATGTGTAATTGTCCTTGCCTGGGAATCTGTATCCGCTAGTAGTATTAGAAACAGTTGAGTTACCTAGACTAGTTGTTGCACCGTCTGCAGGCTCAGTCGCTACGAAGTTATTTATAGCAGATTGCTCATTAGCCGTAACAGTATCATCTGCATACACATTAACAGCCAAAGAAGGTGCCATCATTAGAGACACACCTACAGCTGTTGCCTTTAACATTTTCCTCCTACGCTTGTTAATTCTTTTAGTCATTTTAATCTCCTTATGCGCCAATATTTATGCGTTTAGTAGTTTATCGAGATTATACACTTTATTGGTATACTTGCACAGCATTATTTTTAATACAATTACATTTTGTACTATCCTATTTTGTATCTACTCGCGTTTACATTACTTTTATACTCGCAACTGCAGCACACTAAAAACCCTCCTCACTGGTCGTCCAGCAAGGAGGGTTCATATCACTATTAAATAATAATGCTCAGCGTTCATTTATCTGGGTGAGTTCTGCAATTATTTACTCGTCTGATAGAAATGAATCATCCGCCTCTTATTCTCATCTGATACCGGCAGCCTATCTACTATGTAGTAATAGCCCACAAGCTTTCCATCAATAACCTTCTTGAGCCTCTCTAAGTATTCATCACCCAACTTGTCCTTAGGCACGTACTTCACATTAGAACTCCAGAACGACTGTATGAACAGCGCTGAAACCAGTAGATTAACTTCCTGATTCATTTCCGGCGTGATATTCTCAAATATGTGTGCAAACACCTTATCGAGCACCAGATGCTTCTCGTCACGCACAGTCATTATCGAAGACTCATTTGTCTGATTATAGTAGTATAGGGCATCGTCTATGTAGTATACAGAACCAGCTAAAGCTACCAATATCGGCCATAACGAGAGATCTTCGTAGTATGAGTGTTCTAGGTAACGAACTTTTTCAAAAAGCCTTCTGTCATACATCGAAATCGTTCTGCATGGCAGTAGCCACATGGCGCTTCTTATGGAAACTTCCCCAGAGTGACGCCCTTTGTATGCTGGTGCATTTGTCTTGCCATCGTACATGATGCAGTTCGACTTACATAGGCTGTACCCTTTCTCTATACCTGCATATAGCTTTGAAATATACTCTGGATCAACCCAGTCATCGACATCAACAAAGGATATATATTCACCCGATGTATTATCGATTCCAAGATTTGCTGCATGACCTAGATCAGCAATCTCCGTGACAAGCAGCTTGATGCGGTCATCTCTCTCCATCCACGCTCTAACCATTTTCTCGGAGGCATCCGTGCTGCCGTTGATCACGCACAGTATCTCAAGGTTTTGGTAATACTGATTAGTGATGGACTCTAGGCATTTATCTACATACTGCTCTCCGTTATATATCGGAATTATCACTGAAATTAGCGGCTTGATATCAGCACCTCCTTACAATCAATCGGTTATTCCCGAATCATCACCGTACGATAATCCGGATCCATATATTCGTACCCGAAGGTTCTGAATACAGATTCGTATTTCTTGTTAGTCATTGCTAGGATTCTACTATCGTTAGGTGCTACGGCGATGAGAAAATCATCAATCTCCTTGTAGAGCTGCATATCAGCACCACTATCTTCATACGCTGGATCCACCATGACATCGGTAATCAGAAAATACATAGCACCATCTCCCGATACTCTGCCAAACGCCACAAGCTCGCCATTTACATATAGACCCACCATGAACAGGCCGTCCCGCAGTGCTTTGATGACTGTCTTCGGACTACGCTTACGCTCACCGCACTTATTCATTAATTTAATCAGCTCTGTGGGGAGCGTTCTATTTATACGAATCTCTGCCTTAATCATAGTATAATCCCAATTATGGTAGTGAAGTATCATCTGAGGTCTATTTACCAATCCTCAAATCTCATTATAGATTATTGATTAGATTGCTCATCTAATCCAGTTACTATTTAACCTTAAAAGCGTCTTCGACTACTTCTTCGGCTAATTCTTCAACCTCTTCATCTACTGCTGCTACTCCAAGCTTCGCTGATTCTACTGCTGACTCGGCCTTCGCAGCTTCCTTCGCAACCTTTTCAGCCTCCTTAACGGCTTTTGCCTCTGCTGCCTTTGCAGCCTTATCAGCCTTTGCTTCTGCAGCCTTTGCTGCCTTCTCTGCTTTTTCTACTGCTAGCACCTCGAGTTCTTCCTGACTAAGGTAGTTATCAGGATTTAGCTTTCTAACCTCATGCAGAACTGCTGCTGCTGCAAATAGAAGAACAGCAAATACGATGTATGACAAGCTCTGATTTAGGATATAAGAAAGGGCATCTCCGAAGTGCTCTCCAATTGATGATCCATATGTCTTGAAGTAGTTTCTGAGGTATGTGATTGAATTAAAAAAATTGCATATAGCGCATATACGGAAACGATTCCTGTGCATACGTAAAGTCCAATTATAACCTTTGATGTCTTAAGCTTCTTGTTGTTCATGATTCCAACCTTTCCTTAAATGAAATTTATAAAATATTTATTAATTCTCTTGAAATATAACATATCCGTCCATATCATACCATGAATTCCGCGTGGTTGTTATGTGAATGCTAATCATAAATGATATCACTGCCCTATATCCCAATTAACCGCAGATATTCCGTGTCTCTCGAGGAAATCATTAGCACGAGAGAAGTATTTGCCACCGAAAAACCCTCTATACGCGGATAGCGGGCTCGGATGAACACCAACTATTACAAGGTGCTTTTTATTCGTGATAAGCGGCAGCTTAGACTTAGCGTTAGACCCCCACAAAATAAATACCAATGGTTTCTCTCGTTCATTTAATTTTCTTATAACTGCATCCGTCAGCTGTTCCCAGCCTTTTCCGCGGTGCGAATTAGCCTCGTGCTCTCTAACTGTGAGCGCTGTGTTGAGAAGCAAAACCCCAGACTTAGCCCAGGGAGTCAAGCAGCCGTTATCAACCTCTGGCGGAGCAATCCCAAGGTCGGAATTTATCTCTTTAAAAATATTTACCAGAGACGGCGGTTGTTTCACACCCTTCTTAACCGAGAAAGCCATACCGTGAGCTTGTCCTTTCTCATGATATGGATCCTGTCCGAGGAGCAGAACCTTTACATCGTCATACGGAGTATATCTGAAAGCTGTAAATATCTCATCGCGCGGTGGAAATATTGTATGGTTCTCGTATTCTTCGTCGAGAAATCTCTCGAGCTCGCTATAGTACGGTTTCTCCATCTCTTCAGCGAGTATAGTATCCCATTCATTCCCGATTTTAAGTCCTTTTGCACCCATAATTTCTCCTATAGCAACATTTACTTTCTGCGATGCTTTGCTGGATGAAGCGCTTCCTGCCTTGCATCGTATACTTTATACACTAGCCATGCCATGAGCGAACCTATTATCGCTCCTGCAATTACATCTCCAGGATAGTGAACGCCTACATAGAGTCTCGAAAGCGCAATCAAGAGTGCTAGCAAAAGAGCCGGTATTCCGTACTTCTTAGGTCCGTTCAGATATATGCACATCGCAGCTGCAAACGAACTAGCCGAGTGACCTGACGGGAAAGATGCATCGTGTTGCTTGCCAATAAGCCTCTGAACATCATCAAACATTTCATATGGTCTAGTCCTGCCTATTAAATCTTTAAGAAGCAGATTATTTACTAGGTACGTGAGTATAAGAGATGCAAACATCAGCAGCCCATACTTCCTGGTACGCTTAAAAAGCAGAAGTAGCACTGCAATCGCAATCCACATAATGCCGGCATCTCCGAGGTGAGTGAAGACCTTAACAACAGGCGTCAACAAATCATGGACTGTGAGGTGCTGAAACTTTATGAGCAGCGAACCGTCGAAATTTCGAATAGTCTCTAGCATTTAAAACTCCAATCTACTGTACTCTTAGTTAGCCGCATTTTCGTTTCCTTCTGCAGCATCAATGTATATCTTGTGCAATCTCATGCCGAAATCACACAGAATCTCATAGTTGATAGTTCCAATTTTACCAGCAATCTCTTCAGCTGAGATTTCATCATCCCCTGAGCGTCCCATGATCACGACCTCATCTCCTGCTGCTACCCCTGGTACATCCGTCACATCTATCATGCACTGATCCATGCAAATGCTTCCTACGACCGGAACTCTATGACCATGCACAAGAACCTCTGCCTTACCAGTGAGCGTCCTCGAATAACCATCTGCGTATCCTATAGAGATTGTGGCAATCTTGCTCTCCCTATCCGTTACAAACCTTCTGCCGTAACTGATTGAAGTTCCAGCGGGTACTGTTTTAAGATGGATAATATATGCTTTTACAGACATAACTGGTTTTAAATCAAGTCTCGTCTTATCCACCTCTTCAGACGGATAGCATCCATAGAGGATTATCCCGGGTCTTACTGCGTCGAAGTGGGTCTTTGGATAGTCCATAATCGCAGCGCTATTGGCTATACACAGCATCGGAACATTGATGCCGCAACCTGCGAGTTCCTCATAGAAGTCATTAAACAGCGAAAGTTGCTTGTTCGTGTACGTCGAATCAGCTTCATCAGAAGTCGCAAAGTGTGAAACCATACCGTTGATACGGAGACCCTCAAGCTCATCAATCTCCTCGATTTCAGTTCTCGCAAATTCCTTTTCCAGCGGTGTCTCTATCCTGTATCCGATTCTACCCATACCAGAGTCAATTGCAATAAAGCAGTCTATCACTGCACCTCTCTTAAACGCAATTTCGGACTTTTTCTTGGCTCTATCTAGACTCCCTACGACAATCGTAAGGTTCTGCTCTATTATGATATCGGTACAATCCTCTGGAACTAAACCGAGAATAAGTATGCTCTCGTTAAATCCAGCCTCACGTAGCTCGAGTGCTTCCTCAATTGTGGCAACCGCAAAGCGTTTAACCCCATTATCACGAAGTACTTCCGCGCAGCGCACACTTCCGTGTCCATATGCGTCTGCCTTTACTACCCCTATTATCTCATTATTACCGATTACGCTTTTGATTTCTTTGATATTGTGGTCTAGCGCCGATAGATCGATTTCTACCCATGTCTGGCGCATTGATTCCTTATACATTTTTTGCCCCTTTAAGTATTTAGTTCCTGACAGCTAAGCCGTCAGGAACTGTCTCTGTCAGTAGGTTATACTCTATAAATTGCATGATTTCATGCGAGCTGCAGGTTATCCCCTGCAAATTGCAAGTCATATCCTCGCAAATTACCTAAGTATTAGTTCTTCGCGCGCTGGCCCGTTTGAAACCATAGATACACGAACTCCGATTTCCTTTTCAATCCTCTCGATGTAAGCCTTGCACTCGCTTGGCAGATCATCGTAGTTCTTGATACCTCTTATATCAGTCTTCCAGCCTGGAAGCGTTTCATATACTGGCTTAGCCTTCTCGAGGAGCGGTGTGTTAGGAAAGTCTTTTGTCACCTCGCCATCGATCTCATAGCCTACACAGATTTTGAGCTCATCTAGGTATCCGAGAACATCTACAACTGTAACTGCGACCTCTGTGGCTCCCTGCATCATGCAGCCATATCTGGTAGCAACAGCATCAAACCAGCCAACCCTCCTAGGCCTACCTGTGGTTACGCCGAATTCACCACCGTCTCCACCGCGCTTACGAAGCTCATCTGCCTCATCTCCGAACAGCTCGCTTACAAAAGCTCCTGCTCCAACCGCAGATGAGTAAGCCTTTACAACTGTAACAATCCTCTCAATCGCATACGGTGGAAGTCCAGCACCCGTAGAACCGAAACCTGCGAGTGTCGACGATGATGTTACCATCGGATAAATGCCGTGATCAGTATCCTTAAGTGCTCCAAGCTGACCTTCTAAGAGGATGCTTTTACCAGCACAAAGTGCATCATTTAGCACCTGTGAAGTGTGAGCAACATATGGTCTCAGTATTTCAGCATATTCCATTAATTCCTCATAGATATCTTCTGGCTTAATCTGTGGTTTGTGATACAAGTTCTCGAACAGGACATTCTTTATAGTGCATACGTTCTCAATCCTTGCCATCAGAACATCTTTATCTGCATAGAGATCTGCAACCTGAAAACCAATCTTGGCATACTTATCGGAGAAGCACGGTGCAATTCCCGCCTTGGTCGAACCAAACGAGTGCCCCGCAAGTCTCTCCTCTTCATAAGCGTCAAGCGCCATGTGGTATGACATTACTAGCTGTGCTCTATCTGAAATGATAATTTTGCCATGTGGGACACCTGCTTCCTCAATGGACGCTAGTTCTTCGATGAACTTCTTGGCGTTGACAGCCACTCCATTTCCGAGAACACTTACAGCTTCTTTGTTAAAAATGCCTGATGGCATGAGGTGAAGCCCGAATTTACCAAACTCATTCTTGATAGTGTGACCAGCGTTACTTCCGCCCTGAAATCTCACGATATAATCGGATTCCTGTGCGAGTACGTCTGTGATCTTACCCTTACCTTCATCGCCCCAATTAGCACCTACAACTGCTGTGATCATAAAAACCTCCTTGTGCATTGCGCCACCGCGCCTCTGCCACGACTTTATGACCCCGTCGATTCGCATCGCAAACCGACCTTCTGTAAAGCCTTGCTATAAATCCCTTCCCCAGCACTAATAGTACTTGAGGATTATTAAATATGAATTAAATATACCTTAAATATATTCAATCTTACTTGTATTACGCCAGATCCCCATCTTCTCGGCTTCCTGAATCAGGTCCTCCCTAAAATCAGGATGCGCTACACTGATGAGACTCTCGGCTCTCTGCCATGTCGACTTACCCTTTAGATTAACTGCACCGTACTCGGTCACTACATAATGAGTTGCCGTCCTAGGCGTAGTGATAATTGATCCTCTCGGTAGCGTAGGGTGAATGAGAGATACGACCTCACCATTAGGCTTCGTCCTCGTCGAATGCGTGCACATGAAGCTCTTACCATTCTTGGATAAGAAAGCTCCGAGCACAAAATCTAGCTGTCCGCCAGTTCCTGTAAGCTGCCTAAGGCCTGCGCTCTCTGAACAAACCTGTCCATACAAATCGACCCCAACGCAGCTATTAATCGAGATGAAGTTCTCTATCTGCGAGATGGTGTGCACACTGTTGACGTAATCAACCGGTGCCGCGCAGCAGATAGGGTTGTCATCGATAAAATCGTATAGCGCTTTGCTACCCACTGCTGCCGTATATACTGTAAGCCCCTTGTCAACCTTCTTCTTGTTGGTCAGCTTACCAGCATAATAGAGATTCATAAATGAATCTACGATTACCTCGCTGTGACCACCGAGATCACGTATGTCGGACTCTGCGAGCAAGCCTCCGATTGCATTTGGCACGGCTCCAATACCGAGCTGCAGCGTACTTTCATTTCTAATTCGGTCTACTATCGACTCGGCAATCCTTCTATCCTCAGGACTTGCCGGTGCCGCCTTGAACTCAGCGAGCTCAGGGCTTTCTCCCTCGATGATATAGTTTACATCAGATATATTGATATGCGACTCATAACCGAGTGCAATTGGCATCTTCTCGTTAACCTCAACTATGACAATCTTAGAATTTCTGATAATTCCGAGAAGGTCAGCATTAGTAGGACCAAAATTAAAGTTGCCATATCTATCCATAGGTGCAACCTGAATGCAGCAGATATCGAATCCGTTGCCCTCTTGCCCCCAATATAATGGTTCTTCATTGAATAGAATCGGTACATACCAGCAGTTGCCTGCATCTGCCATCATCCTGTCCATAGCGGTATAGTGAGATGAATAAAATCTAACTGTGTTTACATCCCTCGTCGCCTTGAAAGTCTCTAGTAGATCATTTCTCACAGCAACTTCAGTCTGAATCTCTAATCCGCGAAGGAGTGTATCGGTCTTGAGGCGCTTGCCAAGGGCTCTGTCCATGTAAATGGAGCTCCCTGTTCCCACGCCGAAGTGCAGCCTGTAGTTGCTTTTAACAAGGCTGGCAGCGAAATCTGCATCGATTAACTTAGTCTTGTATTCACTCTGCACTTGACTGATATCGTACATAGTTGTCCCTCCGTTTTCCTAAATTGTCACTATTTACCGCAAACTTTTTTGTGGCAAAAGGACAAAGTTATTTTAGCCCATTTGTGGCTTTTTTTCAAGCATTTAAGCCTCTTCAAGCCCCGTCAAATCTTAAAATTTACTTATCTTTCAGTGTTGAATTCTAGTAGTTTTTGTCAATCAGTGGCAGATGACGCACCATGAATCATATCGGATTCTCGAGTACTGTCGCACTAGAAAAGGACATGGTGTGTGGTCCCATGTCCTTCGCTTTTGATCGATTTGACTTTGCAAAATCCTTTATAGACCTAGTAAATCCCTACCATCACGACGGGTGATACCGTATCTATATACAAGAACTAGTCGCGCTTCGACAGAAGATCTCTGATCTCTGTCAGGAGTTCAACCTCTGGTGTTGGCGCTGGCTCTTCCTCTGCTGGTTCTTCTGCCTGCTTTCTCTTAGCTTTGCTTAGTGCTTTGATGATGATGAACACGGTTAGCGCGATGAGTAGGAAGTTGATGATTGCCTGGATGAATAGACCGTAGTTAATTGCTGAACTTCCAACTGTAACCTTCAGTCCTGAGAAATCAATTCCTCCGATTATAGCACCTACGATTGGCATGATAATATCATTAACAAGCGAGGTAACGATTGCTGTGAATGCAGAACCGATGATGATACCTACCGCCATGTCTAGCACGTTGCCACGAGCAATGAATGCCTTAAACTCTGCAATAAATCCCTTTGTCACTTTCATTTTACCCTTTTGCTCCTTCAATATTGAACTTATATAACACTTATTGAGACTATGTTGTGCACAAATATTTTGAAACAACATTTTATTACATAATGAATTACACTATAAATGGCTTCAGGTCAAGCATTTTAGGCAAATTAATTGAAAAAAATTTAATTGCACATTAATCGCTCCTATTCTCATCGGTTCCCCCTTTATACTCTTATTGCTTGTACTAAATGCTATTCAGTGATATTATAATTAAGCTTGTGTTTAACGCTGATGATTGTAGTTAATCAGAGATTTATCCGGGATTACGTTCACAGGAGGCGTCATTCGCAAGCGCCCAACCCATGTCTCGATAGCTCAGGGGACAGAGCACCGCTCTCCTAAAGCGGGTGTCGGAGGTTCGAATCCTCTTCGGGACACCACCTCAAAACACTGCAATTCTAACGAGTTGCGGTGTTTTTCTTTTGCTTGTCTAACTCGTGTTATTGCCGATATTTGCCGATATTTGCCGATATTGGTGTTGCACCTAATGTTGCACCAATTGCACACAATTCATTTTTTTATTTTGAAATATTCTTTTAAAACAAATAAAAAAAGATTAGGAAACGTATTGACAGTGTTACATTTTGTTGGTACAATGTACATACATTAAAGATAACACAATCACCCAAAGGAGAACATTATGAGCACTAGAATTGAATTAAAAGTTGGAATGTTATTAAGCAACGAGTTTGAAACTTATCAAGTGATGGAAGTCAAGGCTTCTAAAAAATATGGCATTGTAGATGCATTCGCTAGACCTTTTCACTGGGATAAGAATGGCGATAAGATAAAAATTTCTTTAGGCGATAAGCTTCTACATTTTGACACAGAGGAAATTACATCTATGTTAGCTTATGAAAGCGAATTGCCTTTCGAAGATATCATTATTGATTATCAAGGCAATGATTATAAGTTTTAATTAAATTACAGGAGGCAAAAAATGAAGAACTTCAGAATCACAACAGTTAAGTGGGATAATGACAAATACACAGAGCTTTATTGCACACACGCAAGCGAAGTTGTCGAACTTATAAAGTCTAATAATGTATTTCAAGAGCTTGGCTATGAAGTTGCTTGGAAGTCTCCATTAAATGGAGAGTATGGCGGCTATGTTGTAAAGTTTGATGTCGAAAAGAATGTTATTCAGTTTAACAACATATTCATAATCCCTTCAGCTTTTAAATCTTTAATATAAAAAGGGAGAACCATGGGAGAAGAGAAAAGAACAGAGCGCGTTGCATTAAGAATAGCGCCATCAATCAAAATAGCTGCGACAGAGCTTGCCACAAAGAACGGAAGATCTTTGAGCAACTACATCGAAATGCTGTTGCGCGACAAAATTAATGAGAATAAAAAATAAAAAAAGAGAAGCACGCAGCTTCTCTTTTGTCTTGTTTAGAAAAAGCTCCATCCTGTTGCACCTAGCTCAATGCCTACTTGTGCATTAATCAAAATGAAGTTTATGCCATCAATCAGCTTGTTCATTTTACCCTCTTTACTTCACAGAGATTTCCCCTTGTTCATTCGCTCGTACTTCAACATCATCATTCGTGACTAACTTTCCATCTTTGATAATGTAAATTTTATCGCCCTTCACGATGCCTTTTTCCGTGCGAGATCCATCAGCTTCAAAATGCTGCCATTCACCATCAATCATTTGCCAGCCTGTTTGCATAGCTCCGCTAGAATTGAAGAAGTAATTTTTCCCCTCAATTGTATGCACCCCGCTTCCGTACATGCTGCCTTCTGTTGGATCCAGGAAGTACCATTTATCATTGATTGATTGCCAGCCTGTCTGCATCTTGCAATTCATTCCGAAATAGTACCACTTGCCGCTAATCTGCTGCCAGCCTGTTGCTGCGTATCCAGATTCGTTGAAATAATACCATTCGCCATCGAATTGCTGCCATGTACTCTTGGGGTAACTGCCATCAGATTTTCTATACCACCATCCGACGTTGTCTTGTATCCAGCCTGTTGTTTGAAAATTTGGATGTACAAAACCTCGAATAAATCGCCCATTGATGGCCACTCTTCTATATCCTGTCGTGTGGCGATTTCCGATGTTGAATTCGAACACATTAATCATCCCAGAGCTAACTGATACGACAATGCCAACATGGCTAGCGCCTCTGGTGTTGTCGCCTCTCCCGTTATCATTCCAATCATATATGATCCAGTCTCCGGGAGATGGTATGAAATTATCATTTTCAATCCAGATGCCCATTTGCTGTGCTTTCCTCACAATCGTGCCAACATTGTATGAACACGGATATGCATCACCAAGGCCACATATATATGCGATTGCGCTAGCACATGCTGCGCAAAAATTCGCAGTATATGTCATGGGCGCGCCATCTGGTTTGTATTTATTGAAAACATCAATCAAGGTGCGGTGTGACCCGCCCTTGAATGCCATGCCATTATATCTAATGGCGGTGTTGATTATTTGTTCCCTCTTCCCCATCGCTTAACACCTCTGCTCTTTTTAAGTTCTCCGCAATAGCCTCTTCATTTATATTTTTATTTTCGTCTACTGGCGCTGGCATCTTAAATTCTTTTGTATCATCTTTTTTCGAACCTTCGATTAGTTGCTTAAACATCTGATGGAAGCCTGTTGCTGCTAGTCCTGTAACACCACCCTTCACAATCGCTTCGAAGCTAACACCCTAGACAAATAACACCGCACACCATTCCGATAACGAAAAGTACCGTTGGAATTATTTTTGTTATCAGTCGGCATAAATTTTTGAGAATATACCCTATGCAAAGGCAAAAATACTAACACTAACGGAATATACATCTTTGAAATAACTTCAACACTCATCATTTAATTCTCCTTCCTATGTTCTAAATGCGTGATTCTCTTTTCATGGTCGTTTAAACGATCATCATGTTGGTTATGCTTGTCCCACATCCGAGAATGCGACTCTCTATCATGGGCCTCTTGCTCTTTTACTGCACATTCAACACTTGTTACATCTGCCGCTAGGTTCTCAATCCTTACATTGAGAGCCTTAATTGATGCGTTCAGCTCATTAACAGGCTTTCCCACATAATTATTTAACGCAGAAATTAATCCAATTAACATTGTTAGTCCAATAATCAAGCTTCCTATGAATTCTGGCTTCATTGTTTTTTCCTTTCAATAAAATACACCGCAGATGCGGTGCTAAAGTTAATTGCCAAGCTTCTTGATGCCATATATCCTCACTGGGATCATTGCAGCATTTGTTGTTGCTACTGATGTGTTGCCTTGGGATTTGTATGTTCCAGCTCCAAAAGTTATTCTATGAGAGCTACCACTCCCAGAGCTTGCAACTGTCCTTCCATTCGTCCAGAAATTTGTGCCACCGCCACCAATTGATGGTGCACAGAATTTGACGGATTCACCTTTTTTCAAACTTAAACTAGAACGGGCATTTTCACCCATGTAGTCGCTCCACTCTATGATGTACTCATCAAAATTTCCATCTATTGATAGCGACTGCGACGAAAATTCTGAATTTGGTCTTGGATTGCTCCACAACAATTTTCTAGTTTCAACCGTTGCTAACATCTTCTTGATTTCAATCAATGTTTTTAAAACACTTATCATATTATCTCACCTCCCTTTATGCTCTTATTGATGATCCAAAGAACGCAGCAAGCTCATTCTCTGCACTAGCGTTATCAATCTTAACATCATCCGTTGATGCCTTTAATTTCTGCAATTCTTTCTGTAACTCTTTCTGGAGCTCGTTGATGCCGTTCTGCAACTTCCCAGCTGCAGTGCCATCAATTGCCCCTTCTAGTATGCTCTGCCATCTTGAGGTCATGGCTTCTAGTCCAAAATTAACCGGGAAAGCTGGTGCAACAAATCCGCACAATTCGTTGTTCGGCCTTTGATCTAAAATGTTCGCAACACTAATTTCAGATGCTCCAGCATTGATATATATATCCGCGAGTGCAATTTCAAAATAATTGCTTTCTCTAATCAATGTTGGTGCAACGGGTGTTGTAGAGGGCGTTCCCTCTTTTTTGTAAAGCTCAATGTCACGGAAACTATCAGATGTATCTAATCTAGCAACAATTCTATCTATTCTCTTTAACGATGCATGAGCTGCACTAATTGCGATAGTGCGCGCTGATTCTTCACGTCCTATGCCGCCTTCAACTATGCAGCCACCTGGCATGATTTTCACCTTCATTCCACCAGCGGGCTGCACTTGTAAATCAGAGCCATCGCCACTGATTAAACACACACCATTACTCCATACCGCTTTCACGATATTTCGCACGGTCACATCATCAACAGCTCTATCCCCTTTAGGATTTACATCAAATTTTGATTGAAATGGTATTGATATCATAAATTACCTCCTTAAATGTTAAGTGCAACATATTTTTGTTTGTATGGTGTTCCCATCACCAGCTGTACTTCAATCGCATTTTTCCTGTGCACCTCTTTAACTTCAACAATTCTTGCTGCAAACATTTGTTCAATATCATCTAGTACAATCGTACATATATCGCCTAAATTGTAATTTTCAAGATAGTAGAATGTGTTTTGTAGCACATCTACATTGATGATTTCCTGTCTCCAATGATTAAGCATTTCGAGCTTGCCTTGATTTCGCATCTGCTCCCTGATAACAGATTCATTAGCTACTTTTAGCTCAATTCCAGAAACGCTCCCTTGAATTATTTTCTTCGGATAGAGGTCTAAATCTTTTGGTCTATTGTTTTCGTCAATGTAAAATTCGCGGATCATGCTTTTCGTGTTGCCTCGCTCATCCGTGATATATTCTTCATTTTGGAATCCAGTTTCGTCCATAGTCTGGCGAATTTCAATAATCGGAATTACAGCGCTATCATCATATACATATTCGATTTTCGATACATCGCCCCACCCTGTTCCAAAGAATACATTTGCGCGCAAGTCTCGCCCGCTAGTTGGTTTTACCTTATACAGAAAATGTGGCTCTTCTATCTTTCGCATCCACTCTTCCACCCAATCAACATTGTTTTTGTAAGGCGGTGCAAGTTCAACATTGAAGCTCATCCCATATAAGGCGCATGCATCATATAGAGTTGTCGCGGCACCTGTTCCAGCTTTAAATGAATACACAAGCTCTGGCATCCACTTCGCATCATAATCGCCCCATACTTGGCCAACTATTGATGGGGGTATTTCGTGACTTCCTCCAGTTCGCGAATACTGCCCGAGCGCACTTGTGTTGATGTTTGCGAATAAGCCGAAAATAACTGTGCCATCTTTTTCATTCACATTTTCATCCGAATGAAGTGCTACTCCGTCAAGAGCCTTTTCTGCAAAGAATCCAGATATCGTTGCAAATGTGCCTTGTGCTGTAACTTCATATACAGTTTTCTGCACAATGCCTGTTTCTGGTCTTCCTGTATTTTTGACAAATTTCACATGTTGATTCCAATCTTGTGCGGCGAGCCTCACAGAGAAATCTCCAGCTTCGGTCCATTTTCGATTCCATGCCACCTCGATAAAATCGAGGTCTTCAAGGCGATTCATAAATTTATCAAAAAACCGAATCATAACCCATCATACCTTCCTATATACTCAATTTCTGTACGTAACGCAGAGCCACCAACTTCGGCATCAACTTTGATAAAATTATCTCCGAAATCAAGAATAAATTTCCTAAAATCGTACGGATCATTGTCTGCACCCAGCGAAAGAATTTTGTTGTTATGTATCGCATAGGATTTCGATGTATCAATCTCAATTCTATCGCCTTTGCGCATTTCAACATTCAAAATAGCTGTTTTCTGATTCACCGTAACTTCAATATTTTTCGCATAGCCTGTCGAGGTTATTTCTATAATCGGATGTGCTGGTGACGATCCGATATAGTTGATTACTTTTTCAGTTGTATGCTCTTCTGCGGAGAATGGCAGCATGATGCCTTGCCCATACGCATGAGGCCACACCCACAAGGCTTGCTTTTTGCTGAAATTCGTTTGTTCGCTTTCAACAGCAAACAAATCTGCATGTGTTGATAAGAATCTAATTGTTAGATCTTTCATTTTATACACATTTCCGAGTGGAAAGTTGCTTGCTGTTATCTGGCAATCTTTGGCAATTCGTTCTGTTCCCAAATAATTGATATGTAAATCATATTTCATGCGGCTATTATGAAATGCTATCGCTCGCATTCTTTGCAGATTGTAATTTTCCGCATCAAGTGGGCGCGCAACAATTTTCATGTCACGCGATACCCTTCGTTGTCCTGTTATTATGTCGCCATCACCAACTCCCCTTGCTTGCTTTGATGTTTCAATTTCTGGAAAATCAAAACCTTCAAGGGCGCGAAGCTCCCAACTATCTGATTGATAGTTGAAAACCTCGCCATCAGAGCGGATAGCTTTTAGTGAAGCAATATGTTTCATTTTCCTACCTTCCCGCAAGCCCCATGATTACAGCTTGCCTCTTCAGTGCGCGCTCTGTATCAATTGGACTCTGCACAGGCTCATGGAAGTGGATCACCTGTGTTACCACAGTTTGATTGCCAGCACCCATTGGCGATGCTGCAATTGTTCCTGTGTCAAAGCTTCCAACTGTCATGCGCTCTTTTAACGCATCCATGTTAGGATCCGTATGATGTTAGCACTTTTGAAAAGCTCTGTTCGCCACCTTTAACAAGTCCAGCATTCATCATCTCGCCCACCCAGATTGTGAATCTTGACGGCGAGTGTATATCTAGCACACTTGTAATCTTCTTCTTTATCGCGCTTGCCTTGTTGCCTATCCACGAAATCAGATGATTAAACTTGTTCATCATTCCTTGTTTCAAGCCTTCGATAAGGTGTGCACCTATTCCGAGCAGTGAGCCCACACCGCTTCTAATTGCGCTAGGAATTCTTGCTGCCTTCGATGCAACTGTTGATATAACATGTCCGAATCCAGATGCAATGCCTCGCGCCAGTGCTGCAATGATATGTGCTCCAGCTGATAGCAGTGCGCCCGCAAGTGCAACAATCGCTGATACGATTGCAGCTAGCACTTGAGGTATATGCGCAACAACAGATGGGATTGCTTGCACTATGCCTTGTCCTAGAGTTATTAATAGCTCTGTTCCCGTCTGGATAATCGTTGGCCAGTTCTGCTTTACGAAATTAGCGATGCCAGTTATCGCATTTGCAATATGTCCCACTATGCTTGGAAGTGCGTTCGCAAAACCTTGCACGAAATTTTTGAGCATTTCAGCGCCCTCTTGGAAAATTAATGGTGCGTGTGCACGAATCATAGATCCAATGTTGCTAACTATCGAGCCTAGCGATGCCACAATTGATGGTGCACTTGCAACAAGTGTCTTGCCTATAGCTAATGCCATCTGCCCTATCGCAGAGAGCAATGCTGGTGCTGCTTGCACAATGCCATTGATAACTGCAGTTAGAACTTGAATGCCAGCTTGTGCGATTTCTGGACCATGTGCACTTATCATAGATGCAACTGATGATATTTTGTCAGCAAGCCCCGAGGCGAAAGCTGCAACTTTCGCACCCACATTCTCTGCAGATACACCAAGCTTTCCGAATATCGCAACAAGTGCTACTATTCCAGCAACAACAAGAATTATTGGATTTGCAGCAAGCAATCCCCATACTCTCGATAATAATGGCAACATCCTCGATATAGTTGTAAGAGAGCTTCCGAAGGCTTGCGCGAATTTACCAACAAAAATTGTAGCTGGTGCAAAGATTGCTAATCCGCCAGCGATGCCCAAGATTGCTGATAGTGCTCCACCAGATAGCCCCGCGATTTTACCAGCAAGGCTAGAAAATTTTTCTTGAACAGCTGTAATAGCTGGCAGCAAAAATCCCGCCATTTTAGTTCCGATAATCTGAATTGCTCTTGCTGCTACCATCTTAATGATGTCTATTTGGTCATTAAAAGCATTTGCTCTATCTAGTGCACTCTGGCTGATTGGCTCTAGCTTATTTTTTCTGAATATTTCAGAAACTTTCCTGTAAGTTTCTCCACCATCAAGAATTAATGGATTGAGATCAGCAGCAGATTTGCCGAAGATAGCCATTGCATATGCATCTCGCTCTGTTGCGTTCTTCATTTTCCCAAGCTTCATGATAGCTTCGTCATACACTGCGTTACCATTTCGAAGATGCCCGGAGCTATCTGTGACACTTATTCCGAGGGCATTAAATGCTTTTGCTGCAGAGCCACTTGCGGACTGTGATGCTGCTAGCATATTCTTCTTCAGTTTGCTGTGAGTTTTTGCCAATGTTTCAACTGGAACATCAACGAGCTCTGCAGCTGATTTATACATTTGTAAATCTTTTGTACTGATTCCGTACTGCTTCGATAAAGTATTTAAATCATCAGCTTGTCTTGCAGCCTTATACGCAACTCCGCCAAGTGCTGCAGCAACTACTCCAGCTACAACTGATACTGCTTTCATCTTCTGCCCAACAGCTTCGATTTTCTGCCCTAACAGAGTGTATTTTGCTCCGAGTTGACCTATCCTTGTTTGCGAAGCCACATATCGAGCTTGTGCTTTTTCAAGCTCCGCAATTTTCTGTTCTGTGGCAATAATTTCCCTCTGGAATTTACGATATTCATCTGCTCCGATGTCGCCTCGTTCAAATGCAGCTTTCACCTTCTCTTGATTCGCTCGTAAATCCGCCAGATGTTTTTTTTTGTGCCAATTAGCTGTTCATTCAGAATCTGCCCTTTTTGCTTCATCAATGTCGCATTAAGCGGATCATTCTTCATGAGCTTGTCAACAGAGCTCATCTCGCTATGCATGCTTCGTGTTGCAGCTTGTGCCTTCTTTACCGCTTGGATAAATTTGACACTCTTTCCCGATATTTCAATTTCTAACGCTTTTTTTGCCATGTCATTTACCCTTCTGCGAACCTATCAAAGAACTCTTGTGGAGGTTTTTCCTCTTTGTTTTCTTCGTAATAGTTATCATTAATTTTTTTTCTGTCATAATGTCGTAGACTAGCCCTATATCCATTTCTTCAATGTCTTTTTGGCTAAGTCCTATTTCTGTGCATCTCAAATAAAAAAGAGCAGTCGTGAATTTGCGACTGCTCTCTATTTTTTTCGCTGCCTTCGCTGCCTCCAGCCTCTTCAGCTTCAACAAGTGTTTTCTCACTATCTTCCCATAGCTCGAAAGCCTCTGTTACAAGTTCAATTCCATCCATCATCTCAAACTGCTCTAGCCACTCTTCAACTGTTGCTGGCTTTTTTTATCTACACACATAATGTATGCCATATCTTCCATTAGCCCCATGTCAACTTGCTCGATATCTACATTGGCAGCCTCTACATCGCCATTTTGAAGAGCTTTCATCGTTTCCGCATCAACATCTTTACATATATTCGATAGTTCCATTAGCATGTCACGCTTGAAATGATTTCTGAACTTCCTCGGTGTTGCTGCCGTTGCTGCGAAGTGGTGCTCTTTTCCATTCTTGATAATTGTCTTTTTAGCCATTGTTCTTCTCCTGTGCTAAATCGCGAAAAACCTCGCCATGCTTTTGCTGGCGAGGTAATAAAGTTTTTTATTAAATTGTTTAAGCAAAAGTTGGCACTTTCGGTGCGGTGTACCAAGCTTCATATACTTCTGGCTTTGTCTGCACAGATGATACCTTTCGTCTTCCGATTCCTGGAAGTCCAGCCGCCTTAATTTTAATCTTTATTGGCTTTGGCTCATTCGATTCCTTCTTCGTTTCAGAACTGGTGCTCGGCATCGCAGCTTTGCAGTAGAAATATAGGAATCTTCTTGCCTGTGTGTCTTGGTCGAATTCGAACGCAAGCGCGAAATAACTGCCCTTGTCTGAATCGCCATTGACGATATTTCCATCTGTATCGCGTTTTGCTCCTAGATGCGATGTCTGGAAATCTTCTGGAATCTGGAACATTTCAAGTTCGAGTTCTTCTTTCTGGATCGCCTCGATGATAGCCCACGTTCCATCATCTGCATATGTAGAATTTGAATCGCCCGATACATCTGCACTTAAACTAACAGCTCCCCTCCAAGGCTTGCCCGTTCCGAGCGTTAGCTTATTTAGCTTTTCATCCCATGTTGCTGGGTAGTAGTGCACATTTTTAAGTCCAAGATGATATTTAGCCTCTGGCTTTGTTGGTTCTGGCATTTTCTTTTCTCCTTTACTTTAAATTGATATTTTCTTCAAATATTCTTCTAACATCATTAGCACACCCAGTTATCGTTGAATCAACAAACGGATGCCCATGTTTAGTTGAATATTCGAGGATATTAACAAGCGGCACAGATGTGCCGCCCTTTCCTTTAACTTTCTTTGTGTTGGTTATAATTCGTTTATGCGCGCCCTTCTTGATTTTCCACTTTGATGCAAGATGCCCGCCACTACCAGCTCCGCTTGGTGACGCATTTTCTAATTTTTCCTTAACTAGGTCTGCAGCTTCGTCAACAGCTTTATCTGTTAGCTTCGCAACTTGCATGCCCGCTTCTTCCAAAATTTCATCAACAAGGATATCGAAGTTGGCCATTGTGCATTTCATTTACAACCCCCACGAAAAATACAACAGTTCATAGCCTGTTGTGTCATAGCCTATTCCGTCAATGTCGCCTAGTTCGAATGCGCCACCAGGGCAAGTGAACTCTGCATTGAGCAGTGCGTTCAATATTTCTCTCTCGCGAGCCCTAACATCTTTGATATTCATGCTTCGCGCATGATAATATCTCAAGATTACTTTATCTTGCCCGGCAACTAACACATCATCTTGATATGTCTGCGATGGCATCGAGCTAACGGAATATACGCAAAATTCACTTGGTGCAGATTCTAAATCTGGCAATTTACCCGCGTAAGTTTTCACTTGCGGATAAATCGCATCATCTAGCGCTTTCTTCAAAATTAAATCGCCATTAACTGCGAACATAGCTATTTCCCTTCATACCTCTTCAACATGAAATTCATCATGCGATTCTGCTTTTCATTTACTCCCGAATACAGTTCATAGCAGTTCGGATTCAACCTGTCTGGCTGTCCTTCCTTGAGAATATTAGCGCCATTCTTTGCAACAATAACGCGCCTGTGTGCCAGAGCCTCATATAGGTTTGGTGCGAACGGCATGCGCACATTCACACTCTCTGTAATTCCCGCTGTCATAGCAGCAGCTTGAACAGCACCATATGTGCCACTCCAACTTGCATAATATGTTGTTGCTCCGTTGTCTTCTGCGACCTTCTTCCATCTTGTTTGATTGTAGTCGCCAGCAACATATTCATCTTGATCCACGATGTAGAATTCTAGTGGTGTATCAATTCGCATCTCATACACCTCGATTCTGTCCGATGTCAAATATCAACATAGGATCTATCGCAGAATGGTCCGCTTCTGTATTCAGATTTCTTTTTACGATTTTGGCAATTGCCTCAATCGCCTGTTCATTCTTGATGCCCTTTTGCGCATCTTCTTCAAAATCATTTCTGCGCCATCCAGCATTAATCAAGGCGGCTTGAGCCGCCTCAATCATGCTGTTAATCATCTCATCTTGTTCTGGTGTGGAATAGACGATGCCCACACGCATTTTGATTTTGCTTGTTAATTTCGCATTCATCTGCTCCACCTCTCGAACTATGCGAGCTTCTTAATTGGCAAGAACGCTTTGTATCCAGCAACGACTCCGCCTAGAAGCTGATGTCCGAAGAATGCAATCTGCCCCTTATCCTGGTAGATTGCATCATTTTCTACAACTACCATATCGGAGAACTCTGGAAGCTCATACTTCTGTGGATCTCCGTATACAGCGAATGTCTTGCCCGCTACCTCTGCAGAGAATGCCTTGAAACCGCTGTTGATTGAGAACGGTACTTCTAGTCCGCCCTTCGCCTCGGAGATTGTTCCGCCTGTTCCTTCAAACTTAACATTGTATGCTGGATCTCCGCTCTTTAGCTCAACAGCAAGGAACTCATTAAGTGTGTTCTTGTTAAGGAAGAGTGTGAGTGGAGATGTTACATCCTCATCACCGCCATATGCCATGATTATGTTACGGAGTGTGTTCTTGTCAAATGCCCTAACATCTAACTTATAATCTGCTGGCATAACTTTTGCTGGTGCGTTTGCAATTCCGCGAAGATGCCCAGTTGTTCCATCGCCAATAACAATCTCCTTCGATGCCTTCTTGCGCAGTGACTTCTGCACATTCTTGATGATTGCATCGAGATAATCAATTGTGTTTAGTTCCTTTACCTCTTCATTGACAACAGCTTTCGCAGTCAGCTTTGTCGCAACAGTATCATTAGTGTTGAATGTGCCTTCTGCTGTTGTGTATGCTCCAGCTTCAGCGGTGTAATCTGCATCAGCAACATCTACTTCGAATGCTACTTCGTATCTTGCAGCACCCTTCATTGGAACGTGTGCAACAAGGTCAATTGCCTGTGCGACCTGGTTCGGTGCTTCCTCTAGTGTTCCCTTGTATGCTGTCGGTTTCTGCGTGGAAGAAGATGCAATTGCTCTCTTCTGAATCTCTCTCTGTGCCTCTGCTGAAATTACAGTTGGCTTTCCGCTTCTGATTTCAGCAACTAGCTTATCAAGGTCAATGCCCTTCTGCTCCACCTTCTCTGCATCGTGATTTGTCTTCACGATTTCTGGCTGTGCACTAGATCTCTCTTCTGCTGCCTTCTCTTCTGGCGTCTTCACTTCTAGCTTTCTAGCTTCTTCAATCTGTGCATCAAGCTTCTTTAGCTCTAGCTTAATTTCGTTCAGCGCTTCTTCGCTTTTAGCCTCTGCAATTTCTGCAATCTTCGCAGCTCTCATTTCTAGTAGTTCTTTTAATGTCTTCATTACTTTTTCTCCTTAATTAGATCATCTTATACATTGCTTCAAGTTCTAACTTCTTTTTCCTCAATTCAAAATCACTCGCATCATCCATGCGGCTTTTCTTCTCGCTATCCAGCAATTCAAAGCTCCTCGCATAAATTGAGGTGCTATCATAAAATGGCACATCTACAACGCTCACATCATAGAGCTTGTCAATGTCCGTGATAGTTCTGGTTATTTTGAGCGTGTAGCCCTCTTCAACATACTCCCATTTGTCTGTTCCCTTGCGAGTTGTAAAAGCAAAGCTCATTTTGTCTAGCAGCCCATTCTTAATTGATGTATATACATCTCTGTTAGATGATGTATCAATTAACTCTGCAACGATATCTAGTCCCTCATGGCTCTTGATGAGCTCAAGGCTCTTGTTTCTCGTTCTTGCCATGATAAGGAATTCGTCATGATGATTGTATCGAAGCGGCACATCACGCATATCCGTGTTATCTAGTGCGCCCGGTGCAATTATTTCTGTGTACTCTTCATCCCCAAACTGATATGTCTGCGGTGAATCAAAGACGATGGCGCGCCCCTCAATTTTCATTCCCTCTTCAGCGGCTGCTCTAATCTCCATCATTCTTCTTTCAAATTTCGGCTTGCTCATTATTCTTTATTTCCTTTCCCCACTTGATAATCTGCTGCATTATCAGTGTTAACAAAATTAAGTGATTGCATTCTTGTGTGACCCTCACCATCTGGCAATGGTTCAAGGCCGAATAGCTCTGTTCTGATTTCGTCAAGATACATTAGCCCTGTGTTTGTTGCGAGTGTCGCAAGGCTGATGCTGTCTTGTGGTGTTAGCCTCTGTAGCATAAGAAAATAGCATCGCACTTGATGTCCCACATCTTTTTCGCGTTCAGTAAAACAATGTGCAGTGAATGCCTCTTCAAACTGCTTAATAAATGGCTCGATACAGCTCTGATAAAAGCTTGTATAATCTTCTGAATCGTATTCGCCAGATAGAATCGCCAATGATACTCCGTATCGCTCGCACACATTTTCTTTCAGGAATTTAAGTGTTCCGCTGTCAACTTGTGCAAAATCAATCTTTATTGGTGTAAAATCGCCAACAAGGTCCGTTGCAATAATTCCTGTCTTGCTTTTCATGATATGTGATTCAAAACTATCACGCGTTGAATTGAGTTTTTCGCCATCAAGAATTGACTTGGCAGCATATACACCCTTAATTTGCAAGCTAGCCTCAATTGACTTCGGAAGCCCTTCAATGGTCTTATGCAATGCATCTACGCTGTGCATCACATTAGCATCATCTGGCCTTCCGTAATCATTACCGCCCAGCACCATGTTAGTTCCTCTTCGCCACTTGATGTTGATTAGCTCACTCTCTGGGAGTGTAAATGTAGAGCCGTCCGCGAAGGTCATTTTGATTTCGATGTAATCATCGCCAATGCCAACATCAACAGTTTTGGGCGACAAAACATAAAATGCCTTGTACCACTTAATCAAGTTCCCGCTGGCGGTTCGTCTCCATTCGTATTTTGGATATATCCAGCAATTCATGTGCTTTCTTCTGGTCCATTCAATCGCTGCCAAAAAGTCACTTGTTGTCTGATACTCGTTCGGCTTATATCTGAACAGCCTTGTGATATCATCGTTCGCAACTGCTGTTCCGTCTCCAACAACAACTGATTTGATTTTTGATTTTAGAAATCTCGCTAGCAGTTCTATCTATGCAGTTATTGATAAAGTCAGATAGATATATATCGTTACCGCCCAGCCCTTGCAAAATTGTTGGACTGCCAAGCGGATAACTAGAACCGCTTCCGTTTATTTGCGATATGCCGAGCTTGTCGGCTAGCCACTCTTTTAATTTCATCTTTGCTCCTAAATCATTGAATATTCATTCCTGTAACTTTGATATACAAAAACCGCATCAAGATATGATGCGGCTCCGTCTATTTTCATTTCGCGCTTAATTCGTTTCGGCATTATTCGCCCTATATTATCTTGTTTATAACTGCAATTTTTGAAGCACCAATATGTGACTGGATTATTTTTGGTAGTTGATTTTCTTTTGCCTCAAATTCTCTTCGGTGTTGTTCATTGGATTTGATAAACCTTTTGCATCTTGAGGAACATTCTCAAGTATGCCATCACCGAATAACTCTTTGTGGCGCTTGATATACGACTTCGCAAACCTGTTATCGTAACCGCCCTTAAATGGCAGCACTCCGAACTCCTTATACATTTGATATTCATAATCAGCAACAATTGCTGTGTCGATATCAACATCATCAACAATGGTTATCCAGCCATCGCGCGCCCATTGTTCATAGTTAGCGCCAGCTTTTTCGTCATTACGATATTCGAGCTTGCTCTTCGGCATCCAAAAATGTTGATGTGCCAAAAATTCTGATTCTGGCTGAAAGAGCATTGTTAGGCACATAAGGTCCGTTGTAACAGCTAAATCAACTCCGCCCAGGTACATGCGACCTCGCACATCTTCCAAGCTGAACGTTCTTTCATTTCTGATAACTTCTGGATCTAGCCAAGCATTTGCATTTGATTGTTTGATATTGAAATCCTTGCACAGTGTCCAGCTTCTCTTTGTCGAGCTGCCTCTAGCCTCTTCAACTTCCCTTGTTAAATAACGCATCTTCTTTGATACACCAAGGTTCGGATTAGCTTTCACCCAGCTATCAGGATTCGTCCAGACTTCCTCTTCATTATCCATCGTGTACAGAAAATATAGCGATTGGCCTCGCTCGCGCTCGCCTTGTAGCACCGCTTTTGCCTCTTGAATTTTCTTGTCGAGATGCCCATCGTCAACAGTGCCTTCTGTGGTTATCTCAATCATTAAGCATTCATCCTTGGTGCTCATTGATTGCACTAACGGTTCAATCAAGGTTTCATCTTCCATCTCGTGCGACTCATCTACAATCGCCAAGTCAATGTTGCGCCCTTCTTTGCCCTTTTTTCTTGCAGATATCTTCTTGATTTCAGCTTTATTTTGCTTGCTGAATTTCCCTGTCTTCCTTCGTTGCTTCCTATTGCCAAAATAGATACCTGTGTTATTTCGTCTCGTCACTCTTTCAAGTGATGCCGATAAATCACGCATCGAATCAATTTCAGTGAACACGATATCAGCTTGTTCGTAATCATTGCTAGCGCAGAATATCACAGTTCCCCAATTGCCACAGAAAAATTCTGCATTGCCTAGAGCTGCAGCTAATGTTGATTTACCATTTTTCCTGGGGATAAAAAGCAGCACATATGTATATTTGCGTATACGCTCACCATTTTCATCAAGTACATAAAACCCATACGCAGCTTCTATGATGGCTTTCTCCCAGAGCTCTAAATAAACTGGTTTCCCGGCAAATGGCGATTTCGTATGCTTGCACTTTGCCTCGATGAATCTAATTCGCTTGTGAGCCTCTTCAACATCAAAAATTTCATCTGGCTTTTCAATATCTTCAAGCAACAACTTGTATTGCAACTTAATCCACCAACATGCGGGGATTTCGCCACTCTGTATCTTGTTTGCATATTCAATTAAAAAAGAGTGTGTTCCACTCTCTTTACATGAATTCATTTAATTCGTCCTCTTCATAATCAGCGTTGCTGCCTAGATGGCGCTCAAGCATCTGCATGATGTTCACCATCTGCGCTCTCTGCTTTACAATTTCACCATTTAATGGATTCGGCTTGAGCAATTTCTCATTTCTAGGATGTCGCAGCACTATGCCGCCACTCTCTTGCAGTGCCTCATGTAGTTGTTCTAGCCCAGCTTCACATCTTGCAAGGTTTAAAATCAAACCCTTCATCTTGTCAAATTCTTTGCGCCCTTCGTTGTCTTCGTCTGGCGGACTAAATAATTCAAGATAATACTCATTCAATTTGGCAATTTTCTGCTCTTCTTGTCTTATCTCTTTTTCTGTCATTAGTTTTTTCACTTTCTCAAAATTTCAAAATCAAAAAGTCAAAATTTCGATGCGGATGTTTTTGGTGAGGGGGCTCGGTTCTATAGGACCTCTCTCAATCATCAATGATGGGGGGTCACTCTTCAAAATTTACAAAATAATTTTTTATTATTTGCGTAGTATGTGTTGGCCTTCCCTCTGCTCTCTTGATGCATTCACCCTCGCTCGTGTCTATATGCACTAGCTCTGCTCTAGTCTGCGTGCCAGAGCCTCGCGCTCGCCTCTGTGTGGCAAGCCAGCTACAATGTATGCATCGTTAAATCTTCCGTATCGCGTCTTGATAATGTCGTACAATGTATCGCGTATCTTAAACGCAATAAAGCGCAGCCCATCGCTGTGCTCGTGTCCGTCTTGTCCTGTGAGCATCTCATATATCATGTCAAGGTCAACAATGATATCATTGTTGCTCATTCGCTCTAGTGCATATGTTGTCTTGCCGCTACATGGTGCACCATAGATTATATATATGTGATGCTCTGCGTAGCCGAAGCGATTATGTTCTTCATCATGGCAACTATTGCATAGAATCTCAATGTTATCTGGATTTAATGATATGCTCACATCATTAACATTTGATGGTGTTAGAAGCACCTTATGATGCGCATGTAGCTGCTTCATATCAGCAACGCGCCCACACCGCTGGCACTTGCCACTATTTAGCCTTAACAAGTACGATAAATCTCTCCATGCTTTCGAGTGATAGAATGCATCAATCTCCTTGCAATGTGCTGGCATGTTCTTCTCCTACTATTACCACTTATCCTCTTGCTTTTCTTTTTCGAGCTTCAAACGTTCTTTATTAATCTGCGTTTGATTATTCTGGAACTCTGTTGCTTTCGTCTTCCATCTATCTCCTCTCCTGTTCTGTAGCCAGTAAATCATAGCTGTTACACTCGGAGCGATATATCGTTTTGTTTTCTTGCGAACGATCGTTCTGTTGCCCTCTTCGTCCTCTTCTATCTTCACAGTTTCTTCTTCAACGTAATAACCTTTAGTGAGGTTATATAAAGCCTCTTCAACCTCATCATCATATTCATCTTTGCCCTTCTTGAGCGCTTCTGCGAACTCTGGAAACCTCTTCTTCCATTCGTACAATGTGACCTTACTTATTCCAATCTTCTTGGCTATATCAATATCACGTGCGCCATTGCGGGCCATATGCTCAAGGCGCTTCAATTTGTCCTTTTTTAGCCATTCTTTATATTTGCCGTTCGCCACATTACTTCACTCCCAAGTTATCCACAATTTCTTGTTCTCTTTCTGATAGCTTCCATTCAATCACACTTCCTGCTTGTGCCTCTGCTTGTGCCTCTGCTTGTGTGTATCTTTCTGCACCTTCTTTCGAAGTCAAAAAACCGCTGCCGAAAATTGTTTTTCCTTGATCAGTTTGTGCATCTAGTGCTTTAATATGTGTGCACTCATCTTTTCTTAATTCTAATTTCACTCCATACTTTGCTAAATATCCTAATCTTGTGGCTGTTAAAACCTCTTTCGGATATTTGTATTTTTCTAATTTTCTTTTTTCTTTCTCTGCATTCTTTTCGTTTTCTTTTTCAATTATTTTTTGGAGCTCTGGCTCTGTTTCAATTAATGCATTTCCCAAGTTCGTCAAAAATGAAGTTGCCACATTAGCACCATTCTGATATGTCACGTCCACTTCTGTGATAATGTGATTAGCTCTTGAATTTAAATTCGTGAGGTATGGTGCAAACAAAAAGAAATCTATTCCGTTTTCGTTATACCAATCGCATATCCCTGTAATTATTGAAAATGGCGGATTGTCTATCACAATGCAATTTTCTGGATATTTATAATTCTGATAATCTCCGCCCGGATAGAACGGTCTTATTATTTTTCTTCCACCTAGATTGTATTTCTTCACAACGTATTCTTTGACTGCATCATAAACATTTTGCGGTGTGTAGCAATCATCTGTTGTTTTCTTTTCTTGGAATTTATCAATGAAATTTTCGTATTCGTCTGATAAATCAAAGCCGAAATCTTCCATGCTGATTGATTCTATTTTCTCTAGCTCTTCTTCTAGTATTGTTAAATCAAAATCAGTGTTCATGGTGAGCTTGTTGTGTGCCAGAATGTATGCGCTTTTCTGCTCTTCTGTTAGGTGTTCGAGCCTTATAATTTCAGCCTCTTCATAGCCTAATTGCTCCAGTGCCATCAATCTTCCGTGACCTTCTATCACAACATTATTTTCATCAATGGCGATAGGATCATTGTTACCGAATTGAACTATACTTTCTTTTATCTGGTCGAGCTGCCACTGTGGATGGAGCTTTGCATTATTCTCATTCGGTTTTATTTCTTTGATAGCGATTTTTTTTCTATTTTCATTCTAGCCTCTTCAGCGGTATTTTTATATTTATTTCAACGCAAGAAAAAAAGCGACGATGCTGAATTTTCAACACCTTCGCTCTCCCACACCCTTTATTATTGCACTTATACTATATCAAGTCGGATATGTGCATTTAAATGATTTTTAGTGATTTATTTTGATTTTTTTGCCATCTCTATTTTAAGGAGTTAGCATGGTTAGTTTTCTTTGCCCTGTTCTTTTAATTGATTATCAAGCTCTTTCAGTGCTCTTCCGTGTAGTGTTAAAGTCCATCTTTTTGCTGCATTTATGGCTTTTGCGATATTATCCCACCTCTCACCTTCAATATATCTCCTCCGCAGAATTTCTGCATATGTTGCATCGCTCATTTTGTAAATTTCATTCTCGATTCTTAACCTCTGCTTCCAGAGCTCTGCAATCAATAATTCTTTCTGGTCGCGAATTGCTGCCAGCTTTACTGCTGTATTCTCTGTGACCTTGCTTATCCCAGAGCCATGCGGCTGCGAATCATAGCTAACTGCTTTCACACCTAGTGTTTCTTCGATGTCTTGAATCTGTCTTTCAAGCTGTCTTATTCTCGTAATAACTCTTTTGTAGCCCTCAAGAAATTCTCTAGCTATCATGTTTCCTTCCTTTCCGCACTTTAAGTGCCTACAGCACATCCCAGATTGTTGCATTATCTTCTAGCTCCATATCAAGTTGCCTTATATCTTGCATGCGTATATATGTTTCGTTCCGCTTCAGCTTTCTTCCCTTGCGCCATACTTTCAGTCTTGGAACAGCTTCCGTTGATATCATTTGATATTCGATATGCTCAAGCCCTGTTACAGGATTGGTGTATTTGCGCACTGATTCTTTGTCAATCTCATAGCCCTTAATTGGTTTCAGCTCATCAAGATTCTGAAAGAGCTGTGATATTGATACCCATTCTCTCTTGACTACAGGTCTTTTCAGATTGCGACTTGGTTTCCATCTCCTCTTTGTCGAATTGCCAGGATCTCTAAATGTTTTCTGCGTTTCTTTAATTAGATATTCTGCAAGCTTCCTGTAGTTGCGTGACCTATCCAATGTTGATAGCCAGATGTGACCGCACTTCCACTGCTTATCAATTACTCTGCTATCGATATAGTTCATCACAACATGGTGGTGCACTCTGTGATTCTTATATTCTGTTACTGCGATATAATAAAATTCTTTGTCTAGTTTCTGATACTCCCTTCTCATTCTCTTAATCCAATTGTCAAGTTGGCGATTAGCCTCTTCAACTGTCACAACTTCTGCATAAGTTAATGTGGTGTGATAGTCTCCCGGAAAAAAGTTTAGGTTCAACAATCTTGTGAGCATTTTTAGTTGCCAGCATATCATTATTCTTTTTCACTGCATCAGATGTCGCTTTCTCTTTTCTTTTTCTTTTTCCCTTGTGCGGAAAGCTAGCTTTGATACATCTATCAATTACTGCTCCAGCGATGCATGTTTCTCTGATAACTCTTTCTAGCATTTTTTATTCCTCTTAATAGCCCTACTGTTAATACTCTGATGAACCTTCAAGGCGGTTTCTCACCGCCTCTTTTTTCTTCTATATATAATGTATGTTTTTGTTTAAATTGCAGATGGCATTTAGCCATCTGCGGATCTATATGAACTGTAGCTTGATTTTGTGTGCTCTTTATCCTTATTAAGTTGTTGCTACAGTTTCATATCTTTATTTATCAGCCTGTGCCCTTCTTCAGTGAGTTCGCATATATACACTCCATAAGAGCTATTGCTATACTGTTTTTCTGTTTCGATTTGCATGATATATGGCGCAAGCTTATTTAAATTTTTTCCATTAACTAGCTCAATATATGTATTCTCTAATGATACAGTTTTCTTAATTATTGCCATTTGGTTTCTCGCTTTCATTGATGATTATGTCTTCTGCTGTGATAATCGTTGCTTCTTTCCTCCAGCTCCGCTCTTCGCATCTTTCCTTCGCTTTTTCAACAGCCTCACTCTTTGTTTTTGCGATTACGTTTTTTTCTTCTTGAAGATAAATTCGATTATCCATATCAAGAAATGCGACTCTCACTTTCCATCTTGTTATCACTCTGTTGTTGCTGTTGTTTTTTTCTTTTTAAAAGTTCTTTAATTTCTTTAAGCTCTCTTAAAAATCTCTTCGTTTTCTTTTTCTTCGTTCGACCCTTTCTTTACTTGCAAGAGCTTCTATATTTTCAAAAACTTCTTCCCGATTCATCTTTTATCCTCTTTATTTATAGCTTTTCTGCTTGCTCTAGTTCTTCTTCTGTCTCTGCATAATTTAACAGGTGTTTTCCTAAAGCTTTAATCTCGCTTCTGTCAAATGTATTTATTATCATTGTCCTATACGATGCAATATAACAAGTATTTCGAATTTTGCACTTTGCATTTATAATCAACTGTGCTATTCTCCATGGATTGCCACTGTTGGGAAGTATGACTGAACTTTCCTTAATTTCTTTTAATTCCTTAAGCCATGCAGCTAGTTGCTCATGCTCTTCTCTGCATCCATCACAGCTTGTCGCTGCAACTTCTTCTGCGTGCTTTATAGCCTCTTCAAGTGTCATTTTATTTTTCCTCTTTCTTTAACTCTTCCAGTTTCTTCTGACAAGCCTGTAATTCATAATTTGTATGATCTCTGAATTTTATATCGGATGGCGAAACTTCTTTCACACCATCTGCGAATTCTACTATTCCATATACTCTGCTTACTTGTCCGCCTTGATGCCCACCAATCATTGGCGATGGTGGTATTACATCGTATATTTCTTCCCATCTGTGGAAATAACCTATTCTGCCACCAACTTCACATGTTCTGTATTTTTCAGCCATTTAAATTCTCCTTAAAATGGTATATCCTCTTCAGTTGCCTCAAATGCATCTGGCAGCTCTTCACCGAACTGTGGTGCTGTATCTGTATATGCTTCATCTGGCTGCCTTGGAGCGCCTTGCTGGCTACTGCCCAGGAACTCAACATTGTTTGCAATTACATCTGTTGTATATACTGTCTGTCCGTCTTTGTTCTTGTAGCTGCCTGTTTGAATTCGACCATTCACAGCTACTTGCTTTCCCTTGTGCAGATATCTATCACAGTTTTCTGCTTGCTTTCCGAATGTTGTTATTCGAATAAAATCAGCTTGCCTCTCTTTCCCTTGTGCTGTTGGTCTATCTACCGCGATACTAAAATGTGTTACCACTGTTTGATTTCCCGGTGTATATACTAGTTCGGGATCTCTTGTTAATCTGCCAATCAGTATTACTGAATTCATTTCTTTTCTCCTTTAGAGGTCCATAATAAACATCAAAGATGCTATTGATAAAAGCGCTGTCATAGTTAATATCTGCTCTTTTATGTAACCAAACATTTCAATAAATGCTGGGAGCACACCTATATAAGCTATTCCAACTACCATTGCAGCGAACACAATTTTCGCTTTCTTTGTTTCGTTGTTTCGTTGAAAATAGTCATGTGTCGCTGCACCTACGACTATAATTAGCAGTGTTATTATTGGTGTTATCAACATGTTTAACCTCTTTTCTTTCTTTCCTTCTCATCTATCATTCTTCTGTATATAGTGCTGTGTCTTCCGTATATCATGCCTACTAATTTAATTATCATGTTCGTTCTCCGTTATTTTTCTCCCTATTGCTTCAACAACATTTACTGTTACACCATTTCCAGCTTGCTTATACAGTTGACTGTTGCTGTTAACAAATTCTGCTTTTTCAAAATATTCATCCGTCCACCCTTGCAGCCTAAAGCACTCTTTAGGTGTGAGCTTTCTAATTGCTAGATAGCATTTATACTTTTCGCTCCACACTGCCCAGATGCCTTCCGCATCTTTAGTTGGTGTAACAACAGCTTGATTGCAAGATGTATCTAATGTGTTTGCAATATTCTTGCCCACTCTTCCGCGTCTTGATTTGCTATTTGGAAGACTAAAGTTAATTGAATCGCCAACATCTGCTATCGCATATCCCTGTTTTGTTGCCTCTTTTACTTTGATTGCGATTCCGTGTTGGTCTTGCGCTGTTAAGGTGAACATCTCTTCCCCAGCTTCCTTGCACCTTCTTCCATTTTGGCGCTTCTCTGCTCTGGATGGTGTTAGCACTGGTATCGCAATAGCTATATCTTCACTTCTTCTCTTTGATACTCCGCAATCTTTTGTCATAAGGCAGTTCGCAACTTGTAGCTCCTGTGGCTTGTTAGATGATTTATCTATACCGAATGCGTATAGCCCTGTTTTCGCGCCAACTCCGCCAGCTTGTGCATTTTGTGTGCAAGCGATTCCGTTGCTATCATATACTCGGTGTGCCTGTGCACCGCCAATTAATTGCCTTGTACTATTTTCTCCGCCATTTCCCGTGATAGGAAATATTTCGGATCTGCGTCTTCTTCGATTATGTCCGATAACGTATACGCGCTCCCGATTTTGCGGAACATACCATCTTGAATTGACAATCTGCCATTCTGCATCGTACCCGAGTCGGTCCATTTCAGTGAGGATTGACAAGAAGTCGAGTCCTCTGCTAGCAGACAACATTCCTTTAACATTTTCATAAATAAGCCATTCGGGCTTATATGCTTCTTCTGTTTCTTCCAAGATTCTAAAAATCTCTCGCACAAGACTGCTTCGCTCGCCTTCAAGTCCTGCTCTTCTTCCAGCGATGCTGAAATCTTGGCATGGTGCACCGAAGGTCCAGCAGTCTGCAATGGGTATGTCGGCAGCTCGCACTGCTCGAACATCATTTGCATGCCATTCTCCATTGAGGTATTCACTTTTCAAAATCTCCTTCTGTCTTTTCTTTTTATCTAGTTCACCAAGGCGAGCTCGTTGCTCTTCCGTTATGGTGTGCATAGATCTGTAGCTAGCTTCTGCGAATTTGTCGAATTCGCAGTGCCCTATGCATTCATGATTTGCCAGTTCCAAACCTCTTGTGAACCCCCCACTCCAGCGAAGAAGTCAATAAATTTCATATATATTTTCCCTTCCATATATAAAGGCGGCAGCTTATTGGAGTTTCTTCATGACCGATACAAGTTTGATTTGCTTATTTACAGAGGTAAATATTTTGCTACCGCCCTTATAGCTTTTTAACGATGGAGCGCAACTCCATCTATATTGATTGCGTTCTTCTGTTCCCATTTTTCTTCATGGTCACTCTTATTTTGCGCACGTTCCCGCAGTTTGATTTCCCACTTGAGATACTGCTGCGCTTTCTTTAGATCTTCGAGCCCATTCTTCTTGTCGGCTCGCATTAGATATTTCAGCGCACAACCTCGGCAATGCTTTCTGAAACCTTCATCACCTAGCACCGCCCTAACTACATCTATGCTCTCAACTCCGTTTAGATTTAAATCATAATGTGCTGGTGTTTTCACACTGTCATTTTCTCTTGGCATTTTCGATTCTCGCTTTCTGCCTATTTAGCTTATAATTCATTATTTCCGCAGTTTCGATGTGCATGCCATCTTTTATTTGCATCAGCATAACTTCAACATCTGCAACTTCTTCTTTGATTGCGTTGATATCATCTTTCGCTAATGCCTGGATCAGCTCTGCTAACTCTTCAATCAATTTCATCTTCTGTGCTTTTAGCCCATAATGGGCAAGCATGAATCTTGCCATCTCTTCATTCCTTGCTTCGATATATTCTTTGCTCGTTATCATCTAATCATCCTTTCCGCAGCAGCTTTTGCTTCTGCGAAGCTTGAATACTTGTGTTTTGTTCTTTTTCCATCTTTTAAGATATAAATGCCATTCGTTTCGTATCGACTACCACTGATAGTTCTGATTGCTTTCTTCTCCGATTCGATGCGGATTGTGCTTGCGCACTTTATCGGTGCATACAGTGTTACTTTAAATCGAGATTCTCTAAATAATCTTCGCGCAACACCTTACATTTAATATCATTCATTACAGCTCTCCTCGATTAGCTTGTTCATAAATTTAATTCCAGCCGTGAAGCCTGTTTGTAGCACATGCAACTCTTCAATTGTCGGCTGTCTTCTGTTTTCAAGCATGAATTCGCTAGCTAAAAACTCTACAGATGCTCTGTCGTATTCGTCAGCTTCATATACAACTTCATTCTCGTTCATTTTCTTTCTCCAGATAATTAATTTCGCCACTCCATATCTTTTCATACAAAGCTTCGCGCTCTTCAATCTGCGATTCGATGATTGATATAATGCCTCTGATATGCTCCGCAATTGTTGGCGATTTCGTATGCTTTAATTGCGACTTGTAGCGCTCTATCTTGATTTCTTCCATGCGGTTTGTAAAAACAAGCTCCCTCATCTTTAGTCGCCCCATTTTGTCATAGTTGCAATGCCAATCATCGTTATGCTCACATGCCTTACAACACTTATCGCACACATCGCCTCTGATTCTTCTGCACCATCTAAATGCTCGATTCTCTCCCGGTGTTCCGTGTTGCCATCCACATGCATCGCATTCAGCTTTTCCCTTCATTATTTATCGCTTCCAATTGCTGCCAAAAATGCGATCGTTACGCAAATTAATGCTGTAATAATAACTGCTGTCCAATTCATATGTTTTTCTCCTTATAAATAGTTGCGACCGATGAGCAACATCCATGCTCTTCGCGCCTGTTCATCCGTGTATCCCTCATCAATTAATTTTGATTCATACTGCTGTTGATAGTGCTTTTTCAGCCTTTCATTTTCAGCTTGCGCCCAGTCTGTCGAGTTGCTATGTAGCTCTTCATGGTGTGCTCTGCACACGTCAATTTGAAACGCATTATCTATGCTGATTTGGCGATTTGAGCCGCCAAACACCTCGTGTCGCTCTGCATATGGTTTCCCACAGTATGCACAAAATCGGTTCGCCTTATCTTTCCAGCCATTCGACTTCTTTTTCTTTTTCGTGCTTTTGGGCTTTGGAAAAGCGCATTTCTCGTAATAGTTCCCCCTCATTTACACACACACCACAGGAAGAAGGATTGTTGCGATTACTCCGATATCGAACATCAAGAATAATGTGTTCGATAATTCGTATCGCTGGCGGTAGTGCATCCACATGGCTGCGATGCCAAGTACCAGCGATATAATTAGCACTAACATTTCTATCATCATTTCATTTCCTCTCTGTGCTTCTCTTTCCACTCGAATTCATCAATCATTTTGTTGATGTCCTCGCGCTCTCTCTTTAGATTTTCAATTGTTGAATACAAGAGGCTTGCTGTTCCCGTCTGATAATCTTCGCGCGCCTCTTCGGCTTTCTCCTCAATTACCTCGATTTGCGTTTCAATATGCGCTTTCGCATAATGCAAAATTCGTGGCTGTTCCATCGTGCCTCTCCTCTCTTAAATCATCATTTGATTTGTTTGTTTCTTTTACTCTTTTTATGTCGATTTTGTCATTTTTTTCTCGTTATCGTTATTTCGCTGTTTGCTATATTGATTTTCGATTTATCGATCACATTAGCTCTTATGAGCTCGCATGTTTTCTTCACAAGTTCGATGCCAGAATTGCACAATGGCTGTAGTTGCATCTCCCTCGATTGCTCGCCACATAACATTTCAACATTTGCATTCATGAGCCTGTGCCACTTCTCTTCATTCTCGCAATCACATCTTGCTGTTGCGATTTCATCTGCTTCCTCTTGTGTTTCTGCTGCAACTAAATGTAGTTGCCCACAATCTCTGCAAAATCCTTCCATGTTGTACTCCTCTCTATATACGTTGTGATATAATCAATTAAAATTTTTATTTTGTTTGTTATTCGAGGTGTTTTATGAAGTCAAAGATAAGAAAATATGTTCTTAATCATCTAACTGATGATAACCACCATTTTGAACTTGATTCTGAATATGCAGATTCTTTGGGAATCAGTTTCGATGAACTTCGCTCTATTCTTCTTCAATTAAGTTCAGAGGGTGCTTTTTCAGCCTTTGATTACGGTGATGCTGTGTTGTGTGAAAGATTCCCACCTTGCACAGTTCCTTATAATCAAGAATCTTAGTTTTATCTCTGGAGGGCTAAACAGCCCTCCTATTTTCTTGACCTATATACAGCTCCACCCTCTTTTTTTATCCACTTATTAATCTCTGTTTTATATTCATCACTTACAGACTCATTCGCCGCTAAAATATGTATGTGGGATCTTCCGAATGGACACGACACAATCACTATTGCTTCTTGTTTTGTTAGCGCTCCTAAAAATCTGCTATCTCCTGTGCAGTCTCTTTATCAATAAACCATCTAAATGCTGTACTTCTATATTTCCCCATGATTTGCCTCTCTTTCTTCTAGCTGCAGCCAATCGCATATAAAGATACCCATAACATAGGTATTAGGAGAGCGATTCCCACCCCAGCAATTACTTCTGTGATTTGGAATTCGCCATGCTCATCAGAGCACATGCATTTTAATGCTTCTTTAAATTCTTTCATTTTCAGACTCCTTTTCTTCTAATGCCTCACAGGCTTGCTCTATCGCATTGCGATATCCTATGCAATATGCAGCTCTGATAAGTGATTCATCTTCTCTTGTGATGTGCCTCTCTTGCGATAAGCACTTGATTGTTATCTTCTTATTCGCCTTGTAGCTCTGATATGCGTACTCTGCTATATCGTATTTCCCCAATTACACACACCGCCTCTTGTTCATAAGCCGCTCTGCTACATCCGATGCCAGATACTGCTTTTTCTTTCCATCGAAGATGAATTCGCAGCCTTGCATGAGGTTATTAGCATAATCTCGCGACTTGCCAAGATATTTGGCTATATCTGATAGACAAGGCCAATTGCCTATTTCCTTCTTTATATCTTTCGTAATTGTCTGCTTATCCATCTTTCAGCCTCTTCATCTATATGTTAAGTGCACGTTTCGTGTTCTTTTTAGTTAAAAAAAAATTGCCTCAACACTTTCATCATAATACTTCGCAATTTTGATTTTCATTGAATCCTTCGGTGTTCGCACTCCTTGCTCATATGATGCATATGTTCTTGTTGGAATATCTAAAGCAGTTGCAATTTCTTCCTGCGACCTATTTCCGCGCAGCTCTTTCAGCCTTTCCCCTACACTCTTAACATCCATATTTTGTCCTCCTTATATGTCTTGTACACAAGTTGTTGATTATTTGATATTATTTCCCTTCGTTTTCTCTACTGTACACGAATTGTGCACATGTGTCAACACTTTTTGTGTTTATTTTATTGAGAACCTACACATTTTATGGTTTAATTAATCAAACGGGGAGGGAAAACACATGAAATTCAAGGATAGATTAAAGGAGTTAAGAATTAGAAAAGGGCTTTCGCAAGCAGATTTAGCTAATGCAATCGGGCTTTCAAAAAGTGCTGTTAGTATGTATGAAAGAGGCGAGCGATATCCCGACCAAGACACGTTGGATATTATTTGTGATTACTTTAATGTTGATATGAATTACATTACAGGAAAAGAAATAGGCTCTATTTACTATCTAGATCCAGAAGCAGCAGAAGCAGCTAAAGAGATGTATGAGCGCCCAGAATTGAAGGTGCTATTCGATGCATCTCGAAATGTGACCAAGGAAGATATTTTGAGTGTTGCGAATATTTTAGAGAAATTAAAGAAGGATCAGTTTGGTGACGAAGAATGACGGAGAATGTTCAAGTCAAAATCATTGATATGCCCTACAGAGTTCATGGGGCAACAGCATATTTTATTGATATATCTGGCGAGTTGTTTTATACAATTTTCTTAAATGCTCATGATTCATGTGAGCAACATCACAGCTCATATATTCACGAGATTGAACACATCAACAACGGTGATTTTTCTTGTATGATTCCGCTCGAAGATTTAGAACTCGTTAGGCATCAATCTGTGGCAACACCACTCTGCGTTTTTGCCGAGTGATTGCAGTATATTTATTATTATTTAACAGGAGGAACTACTATAAAAACTTGGAAGCTAATTTCTGGAATCCTATCTATCGTTTTAGCCGTATTCGTGCTTTTACAATCAGCGGCAGCAGGGCTTGGCAATTCTCTAGCTGAAAATGGAGAAATGAGCGGGAGCGCTGGTTTTCTCGTTGCTATCTTGCTAATTGCTGGCGGCATTACATCAATTGTTGTGAGGAAGAGTGTCAAGAAGGGAGCACACATCGCATTAATTATCATGTATGGGCTAGCTGCAATTACAGGCTTCACTATGGCTGGCAGTTACAAAGATTTGAAAATCTGGGCGGCTTGGTGCTTAATATGTGCAATTCTTGCTGTTGTTGCAATCGTTAAATCAAAGAATACTGTTGACGAAGATAACTAGATTTTCACGAATTAAAAAACCGCACCTACTGCAATAGGCACGGTCGGAGCTGTTGATGTATTAATCAACAAACACAAATATCATTTAAGAGTATATCAGCAGCACTAGCACATTACAACTATATCAGCTAATTAGTTTTTATATGTGCTTTTTTAGTGCAAAAATTCGAGGTTTTTATGATAACTAAAACATTTACATACAACGGAAAGCGATATTATGTGCGTGGAAATACAGAGCGCGCAGTTATCGAAAAGCTGATTTTAAAAAAGCAAGCACTTGAACGCGATGAGGTTTTGAATCCAGCAAGGCGCACTGTTGCATCATGGGCGCTTGAGTGCGTTGATACATATAAGGTGAATCAGAGCGAAATAACGCGTGAGAAGTATTTGCAGAAATTAAAATCGTATGTACTCAATGAGATTGGTGCTTTATTAATTAAGGATGTAACTCCTATCATGTGTCAGCGCGTTTTGAATTTAAAAGGTGATAAATCAAAAGCGACAATCAATGATACTTATCAGATGTTGCGCTTTATTTTTAAGTACGCAAAAATAAATAAGCTTATTAATATAGATCCTACCGAAAATCTAATGAAGCCTTCTGGATATTATCATCCGAGACGATCTCTTACTACGTTAGAGCAAAGACACTTCCTAAATGTTCTCAATCAGCATTATGTGCCTCTGTACTTCGCTCTAATGTATTATGCCGGGTGCCGCCCTTCCGAAGCCTCTGCAGTTGAATTTCGTGATATAGTCACGCGAGATGGTGAGCGATATTTGCACATTCGAGGAACGAAAACAAAGGCAGCAGATAGATATGTGCCTATTGTTGATGGGCTCGCTAAATTGTTGCCGCATGGATCATCTCCGTTCGAATTGCTTTGCAAGAATCAGCAAGGGAAAGAGCTGAATAAAGATAACAAGCGCAGAGCATGGGCGCATTTGTGTCGCCTCATGAATATAGATATGGGATGCAAGGTGTATCGCAATGAGCTTTTGCCGCCTTATCCTCTTGCAACAGATATATCAGCATACTCACTGCGCCATACATTTTGCACAAATCTACAAAAACGCGGTGTCGATATCAGAACAGCGCAATATCTAATGGGCCATGCTGATATAGCTATGACTGCCAACATATATACACACGTTGATTTTGAATTAATAAATCAAGCTGCTGCATTGATGTGATTTCTGGTGTTGCACTTCCTCTTCAGCGCGTTGAAATATCAACAATCTCTGTTGTACTCCTAAAGCGGGTGTCGGAGGTTCGAATCCTCTTCGGGACACCATATAAAAACACCGCAATTCTAACGAGTTGCGGTGTTTTTCTTTTTTGTTGATAAAGTGTCTATTGTCAATATTTACCGATATTTATCGTTATTGGTGTGTTACAAGGTGTGTTACAAATTGCGTAAAATCGATTTTATAGCATATAACTGTATATGCACTTTCATGCATATAATATGATTTGAATAAAGAAATATATTTGTGCTACTTACATCGAATAGTGCTCAAGCACCGCAGATGTCACGCCCTTCGTGCTAGACTCAACTGCGATTCCCAGGATTTCCTTAACCAGCTTGAAATTATCAGTAGCACTTCTCTTCCACTCCGCAAATTCAGGGCCAAGAATATAATCTTGATACTCTAGGCTATCTTCTGGTCTACCTTCAATTCTGACGAGAAGACCATTATCACGCATAACCCTCACTACCGTTCGCACTTCATCGTCCGTCGAGTAGAATAGCTCTGGCACCAGCTTTACCTTCCTCTGAATTGCATCGGAAACGAACAAGTATAAACGCAGCTCTTTCTTCACAAACCTCTTATCGGGAATATAAACAGGTTCGGTATCGTCAGGAATTTGAAACTGCCCTTTATCCTTCTTTATCCCATAGTATTCGCAGATACCGTCTACTTCTCTCTTCGTTAAGTTATATTTTGTTTGAAACTGTTTCTTTGTAAACATCTATATCACCTATTTTAATGAATACCTAACCCTACAGTAATCATAAAATTTAACGATAGAAACATAACCGTCATGTTAGCTTCCTTTTCTTTCCCGAACATTTTATATGTATATATTAAGACTAATATAATGGATATTGCCGATCCAGTTCTAATAGCAGAATGTAATAGGGATACATCAAACATGTTATATATTGCATAAGCTCATAAAGAAAAACAGCTTCATAGATATATATTATATTTTTTTATAAATTACTCATTTTTTTTCATAAGCACCTCCAAAAAGTATTATATATATGTTTGAAATTAAACTATCTAACTTATAATTAACATTTATACACAAAAAAATATAAGTATTGAATATAATATTTATACGGTATACTATGAAACTTACAATTGTAATATTTCACACAAGAATTATTAAGTAAGTCGAGACAAGCGAGGCCATATGATCGAACTCAGAAATGATCCATCGGTAAAATACAGTTATGACGAATGGCTTGAGTTTTTCCGAGAAAACGACAAGCACAGACTGCAGATAGATTTCTCGAATGAGACTACCCTACCTGCCGATATCAAGGCGCTAATACTGCCTTCTGTTTCTGCATTTCAAATCGGCGAGCACAGCGACGGACTTCACCTGATAAAGGTCTCAGAGGCGTTTGCTAGCAAGTTTGACGAACCTGCATATCCCGAGGTCATGAAGCTATTTATCAGAGAGGAGAATTTCCACTCCTCATACCTTGGTGAATTTATGCGCTATCACGGGCTTCCGCTCCGCAAGAGCAATTTCCTCGACAGGACATTTCGCCGCCTCCGTAGACGTAGCGATATCCGTCCTGAGGTCGTAACCCTCGTAACCGCAGAGATTATCGCACTCTCTTATTACTCAGCTCTCAGCGATGCTACTGACTCACCCGCACTAAAGAGGATCTGCGCTCAGATGCTTCACGATGAGCTACCTCACGTAATTTTCCAATCATATACACTAGGTCATTTTAAAGAAAGTAAATGGCTTAAGCCTCAAAGGCAGCTCCTCATGAGGGCTGCAACCCTTGCTGTCTGGACTGCGTACGGAAAAGTATTTCGTGCGGCAGGATGGACATATTCTAAGTTCAAGCAAGAAAATCTCGGCTATCTAAGGCAGTCTGAAGATATAGCTAGTGATATCGCCCTACGCTTAGCTTCGAAAATCGAGCAATAGAGACAATGAAATCCATTTATATAGATGACCAGCATGTACTAAAAAAGTACATGCTATTATTTTTTTTGCATATCTCATTGACAATATCGTAATACGATATTATATTTTAGCTAGAAATATCGATTAACGATATTAGGAATTCTTACAGCAAATTTGATTAATGGGTGGTGCTATACATGGCCAAAAAATCATTAGAACCATTAACCGAGCCGATGTTCTACATACTGCTTTGTTTCCACCGCTCTGATATGTGCGGGACGGAGATATCGAGTTATGTAAATGATCTCACGGACGGAAGGGTCAAGCTCGGACCAGGGACTCTGTACTCGCTCCTCTCACTTTTTCAGGCAGAGGATTTAATTAAGAAGTTGCCCCCAGATGGCAGGAGAATTTCTTACAGCATTACAGAGCGTGGAGAGCAGCTATATCAGGATGAAATCTGTAGATTAGAAGCATGCCTTAGTGATGCACGGAGGTGCGGTTATGAGCGATAAGATTAAACAGAAGATTTGTTATTTTGGTCTTTCCGACATATATCAGGAACAGAATTGGCTCGAGGATATGGCTAGGAAGGGGTTCCTTCTCACATATACCGGCTACCTTATATACGACTTTGCATATGGCGAGCCAACTGAGAGAAGGTACCGAATTCTGCCAGAGAAAGAAAGAAGATCGAACAGGAAGAGCTGGATATATATGAGTCCTGCGGATGGACATGTGTGCGTGGAACGCATGCATCGACTGTGTTCTATACAGACGATCAGAGTGCGCCCGAGCCTTTTACAGATGTAGTTACGGAGAAGAAGTATTATGTTAAGCGATTGTTCTCTACACTCATTACATCTATAGTTACTGCGATTTACATACTGTGGATTCTAAGACCCAACACGTATAGCTTTATCTTAAATCCAGTTGACTTTTATTATCAGTTAGCTGATCAGCCATCTCCACTCATATGCCTATATTTAGTGATATGTCCATTATTAGTGTTGTTCTATCTGGGGATTATCTTTAAATACTCTAGGTTAATATGGCAACTTAAAAGAGAAACTTTTAAAAGGACTTACGGCTTTAAGGCCAGACGTTATGTAAATATGATTTTAATTAATGCGATTATCGTGCTGATGGTGGGTCTCTTTGTATACGTGGTATTTGCACCAGATAGGCATACTACAACAAGTAGCTTTAAGGAGGCATTGGCCTATAAGGATAATGACCTAGTAAGGTTTTCCGAGTTTGACCCATCTACGTGGGATGAAGTTCGAGCGAATATGACCATAAAAAATGGCAATAAGGATATTGATAACCCTGACATAACATATGAGACAAGTTGCGACCATAATGTCATGATGACAAAGATGTCCTCGGAAGACCTATCTGTCTCTTCTAAAACAGGTAAGGGTGATCCACCAGTGGCAGGGCTTAGCTATCATGTTCAGCTATACAAGGCTAAGTCGTCTAAAATTGCTGCACGCTTTATGTCATCTAATATAGAAAATCAGCTAGAAGGAATGAACTTCGACGTATCGAAGCGACGCATCCGAGATATGAAGTTTAAATACGATGGTCTTGATTATGCGGCATATATCAGGGCTTCTGAAAAGGATGAATTTGCATATGCATTAGGTACACAGATGCTTTTCCTCAGAAAGGGGAATAAATATGTCGTCGTTGCATATAGTGGTCCTATCAATCTGAAGTCGAAGATTGGGCTGTTTGCATCGAAGATGTAGCTACACCGTATTCAATTGTTATCGCAAAATGTTCAACACGAGGTGTGTCATGGATAAGAAAACAAAATTAAATTTGATCCGTTTGGTGTAGTTGATATGTTCTATAAGCAGAATTGGCTTGAATATCAGGCAAGAAAAGGTCTGCTGCTCGCTAACGATAATCTACTTACTTGCAGATTCACCGTTGACGAGCCAAGAGATAGGCGGTATCGCATATTGCCATACAAGCATAGCAAGACGACACAGGAGGAACTGGATTTATATGCTTCTTGTGGTTGGCATCTGATATACGGTTATGGCTCAATGATGATATTCTACACAGATGATCCGGATGCTCCAGAGCCATTTACGGATGTGCAGAGTCAGCATAAATACTATAGGAAGAGCTTGATTACTAATTTTATTACTATGGCAATTCTCCTAGCAGATATATTTTTTATCATCAGTCGAAGTTTGCAAGGGTTCACTCTATCACCTTCAGAGCTTCTCTACAGCAGTGCTGATCAACCGCTTTCCTCTGTTATTATGAGTCTTATAGGGTTGCCATTGGCACTTTTGTACTGGTTTCAGTATATGCTTACATATATTAGTATACTAAATAAAAATAGGAAAAAGGATTACTATGGGACTTCAGGATTTAGATTGAAATATTACACCAATGCGACACTTTTTATAACTTTAACTGTCCTACTCCTATGGAGTATCATTGATATCCCTAGAACAGTAGATGTCTCATCATCCGGCGACTTCACCCAGGCTCTTAAGTACAAGGGCAACGAGATTGTGCGCTTCTCGGAATTTGACCCAGATACATGGAACACAGTTGAGAAGCAGATTGAGAACTATGATGAAGGAAATAATAAAACAGACATTATTTTCGAAATAGACCAAGATAAAAGCTTCATGATTCCTAGAATGGTATCGGAAGAGCTAGAAGTTAGTACACCAGCGAAAAACGAAGATGATGACTCTGTAATTAATCTCTATTACAATGTTCACTTATACAAGGCAAAGTCTTCTAAAATTGCAGCGGAATTTATGAAATACAATTATAAAAATGCACTTGAGGAGTCGGACATCAAAGTATCAAATAAGTCTCTTGACAAGTTCCGCTTTGATTACGAGGGCCTCGACTATGCTGCATACATCGTAGATGATAAGAAAGCGAGTGATTCTACCGCAAAGCGCAACCAGTTGCTATTCCTTAGAAAAGGCAACAAATACGTATATGTTTCATATTATGGACCTATCGACCTGAAGTCGAAGGTAGGTCTGTTCGCAGCAAAGATGTAGATTTGCAGATTATCTAGTAATATAGGTTCTAAACCCTGTTAATCGTTTTATTAGTAAGCTTATAAGCAAATGACCAGCCATACGGCTGGTCATTTCAGTTCCTGATTAAATTGCTTATTTATGACTCGTATATCACGCTATTCTTCCGGAGCCTCGAACAGAACCTTGAACTCCGAACCTTCACTCTGGTATATTCCCTCTAAATCTTCAGGATGATTTGCTACGAGTTCTGCGACATTATCCACCTCGAACGAAACGCATATCCCGCAGGCTGCACTAAGCGCTCTAGGTACCGGCATAAGTGTTGCGGTTTGATCTATGCTTTTCTGCCGCTTGTGGAACTGCTGTGCTCCAAAATGCGTATGGAAAGTTGCGATAAACATTACTTGAGTGTAATCAGGTAATCGCCTTCTGGCGTTTCACTGTATTCCATAGATAGCTTGTTGTTCGCTGCATATCTAGAGATATTCTTAACTGGTGTCATGCTGTCTACGAGAACTTCAACAGGTGTTCCAGCCTTTACAGCATTCTGAGTCATAATCACTGGTTCAGGGCACGAGTACCCTCTTGCGTCTACCTTAGTCATTTTATGCCTCCTTAGCTTTTCTTATATTCATCAGACCGATAATTACAGTAACGATAATTCCGATAATAACTGCAATCTTACCATTTGGAGTTGGCCCCATTGGTGTCGATGCTAGTGCGAAGTTGTGGCAGAAAGCTGCACCTACGATTAGGCCGAGAACTGCAACGCCCGAGTCTGCATTTCCTGTACCAGAGAGAACCACCTGACGAAGTGGGCAGCCACCGAGCAGGCAGGAGCCTAGTCCTACGAGAACCATTCCTAGGAAGTTCCATAGAGAGTCGTTGAATGCAATCGGCTGCTTGTCAAACCCTGCGTGGAAGAAGCCGAGCGCTAGATTTCCAACGAGAGCTGCAACGAATATTGCGATAAATCCAGATAGTAGATAGAAATCTTTGAATAACACTGCATCTCGGAGTCCACCAACCATGCATAATCTGGTGCGCTGTGCTAGTACACCGACAACAAGCCCTGCAATTAGCGAAATTGCGAGCGGCGCGTGCATAGCGCCAGGACCTTCTTTACTGAATGCTAGAAGTGCTGGGAATGCGCATAGGATAACGAGCAGTACTACCGTAATCGCTGGCATTGCTACGCCTTCTGTTGGTCCTAGTGGAACTGACTTCTTGAGTGTGAAGCCCTTCTTGAGGTATACGATTCCGCCGAGAATTCCGCAGAAGAATCCAATCAGGCCGATGATTGCATTCCAGTCTCCACCAGCGATTCTGAGAATCATTCTGAGTGGGCACCCGAGGAACATGAGAGCTCCTACCATGACGAAGAACGAGAGTACGAATCTTGTCATCGGAGATGAACCACCGCGAACCTTAAACTCTTTTCCACAAACGGACATGATAAATGCGCCAAGAATAAGTCCGATTATCTCAGGGCGAACGTACTGCACAACTGGAGCAGTGTGGAGCTTAAGAGCACCAGCAGTGTCTCTCAAAAAGCAGGCAATACAAAAGCCCATGTTAGCAGGGTTGCCATACTTAACGAGAAGCACTGCAGCCGCACCGACCACGAGCCCAGTAATGATCATAAGGGTACTTTTTTCTTTTTTCATTGTATCCTCCTTGTTTAAATAATATCGATTTATCATTACGAGTATATCAAACAAGGATTTTGTATTAAAATCAGTAATTTTAATACTTAGCGGCAATTATTAGTATTTTCAATAGCAATTTATTTTTGAGCTTTTATTTAATGACTTATGCCCCGAATTCTCCCCATTTAGTGAGAATTTCCCTGCAAAAGCCTCTTCATCGCTGCCCTATATTTCTCGACTCTTGCATAGTCCTCTGCAGAGGGATGCTCTATACGGCTGATGTCCATGTTGTGGCTTAGGTCGGCAAGCTTGACAGTGGTCGCTAGCTTATTTTGCGAAATCCTATCTATGTAATGCACGTAGTCTTCGTCTACGCCTTTTGTAAGAGTTTTCACCGCTTCAACTACCTTTTCGCTAAATCCGCACATGCGCAAATACATTTCGTCATACTCGCTGTCCTCGAGTACGTCGTGAAGGTAGGCGGTAACCTTTTCCTCTTCAGTTTCACACATATCTGCGACTGCGAATGGATGCAGATAGTAAGGTTTTCCAGCCTTGTCCACTTGTCCGTAGTGAGCCTCCTGGCATATCTGCTGAGCTAGCTGAATCTGATCCATATTCCTAAACCTCCTTTTGCAACTATCCTACGGTTTACTGTTATAGCAAGAGGCACTAGCCTTGCTATGCTAGTGCCCCTGTTGTATCAAAATTATATGTTGTGCTGTCAATCACATGTGTGCCTATATACATTACGCCGTCTTGTCCTAGGTAATACCATACGCCATAATGCTTTAACCATCCTCTGTGCATTGCACCGCTGGAATTCAGATAGTACCACTTGCCGTTGTCCTGTAGCCAGCCGGTCTTCATCGCACCGCTGGAGCTTAGATAATAGCTATTGCCACCTTCCTGAATCCAGCCAGTCTGCATAACTCCGTCGCTACCTAGATAGTACCAAGCGCCGCCAGTGTACTGCCATCCCTTCTGCATTGCGCCGCTGGAATTTAGGAGATACCACTTGCCATTATCCTGTACCCAGCCAGTTTTCATCAATCCACTTGCATCAAGGAAATATCTGTGACCACCGTCTTCTACCCAGCCTGTCTGCATAGCACCATCATTGTCCATGAAGCACCAGTCTTTTCCGTACGTTATCCAACCTGTCTTGAGTGCACCCGACGAATCTGCGAAATACCACTTATCCTTGGCTTTCACCCAGCCAGTGCCCATGATTCCAGATCTCGTTAATACATATTTCTTTTTTGCTGCTTTGTCGTAATACACAGTGTCCTGCAGCATTAAATTATAGCCTTCTGAATCGAAGCAGTACCAAGCTCCTTCGATATACTGCCATCCTGTAGCGTACTTGCCATCATCCTTAATATAAGCATAAGCCCATCCGTCTGGCGCGGTAGCATCTCCCCAGATCTGCCATCCCCTGATAACAGGATGGTAAGTCTTTGCCTTTACTAAAGCTCTGCAAGATTCATCGGCAAAAGTCTGAAGATCTGCGGAAGACTTATCAAAGTCCTCTACGATAGCCCCAACATTTTCAATTGCCTTGTAAGCAGGTGTATTGTGCTTGTCTGCATATAGCTTGTATGACAGCTGACGAAGTGGTCCATTTGACGAGAGCACAAAGTTCTTAGGCTCCAAGAATTCAAGTAACTGCTTACCATTTGCACTTGAGATGCCGTGATGACCAGTTCTTAGAGTGTCTATAGTGCCAGACTTCTTATAAATAACCTCTCCATATTTATAATCGATCATCGCAGATGCATCTCCGAGTATTACCGCATTGTGTAGCCCCTTGGTAATCTGCGTGATTATGGAGTTGTCGTTCTCCGTATATCCCTCTTTGTTGACAATACTATCTAGGTTATACAGCGCAATATCTAGGTTGCCAAACTTAAAGCTAATATTGTCGCTATATTCACCCTTCTTCGTCATCGTTGCATCTAGCTTAGAAAGTCCACTCGTATCATCGGAGGTGATATCGACCATTGTAACCTTTGCCTCGGTTAGCTTTCGTGTAACTTCCTTAAAGTATTCAGCCGTCTGCCATGTCGGATCTTCATACTTAGGATCCCAATTTAGATATTTCTTATGAATATAAACGGTATCTGAGTCAAAAAATGGATTTCCATCAGAATTCTTCTCGTCAACCAAATCTATAAATCCACCTATGTGGTCTGAATGCGCATGCGTAGCAACTGCGAAATCAATATGCTTAACGCCTAGCTTCCTCATAAATTCCGCTACGGTCTTTCCATTACCGCCCTGAACAGCATATGGCCCATATTCGCTAGGGTTTGACGCATCGATCATACCGAACTTGCCGTTGCTTGAACGAGCGTGCAATCACTATGTGAACCATCTGTTGACGGAAGTGATAGATAGTATACCTTATCGCTCTCAGCATCCCATGTTGGATTCTCGTCATCTGCATTTACATTAATTGGGCAAAATACGACCAAAAAAAATAGCAACACGAGACTGCTACATATAAACGCCAGTATAGAGTTATAGTTCCTTCTTTCCATTTCAACCTCTCACTTAAAAAATATGCATCATGTAATAGAATAATTTTATATTACGGATGTTGTATTTTCAAGTATTTTATCGGTTAATAAGGTTTGCTCGCCTCCAATTTAGTTATCATATATTTTCATCATTTTCTATTGAATAACAGGAATAAAAAATGTTATCTACCCTATTTACACAGACCCTCATAAGTGATATTCTACAACTCATGCAAAATTACTATTAGAATTAAAGTAGGAACTGAACTATGAATCACGAAGAATCTTATTTTGATGGCGGACTATTTCAGCTTATTGGCTACAGCATTCTTGGCACCCTTATTACAACTGCAACCCTCGGAATTTGTCTCCCTTGGGCGTACTGCATGATTTACAACTGGGAAATAAAGCACACTGTCATAGAAGGTAAGCGCCTAGAATTTGATGGTACCGCTGTGCAGCTATTTGGAAACTGGATAAAATGGCTTCTGCTTACAATTGTAACTTTTGGAATCTATGGATTCTGGGTGAGCATCAAGCTTAGGCAGTGGAAGACGATGCATACACATTTTGTGAATTAAATTAGGCTATTAATTTTTTATTGCGGAATATAATCATCTTAGGCTGATTGCAAGAAAGGTGGTATTAACATGTGTAGTACATCAGAAAAAATTAAATGGGCGTTATTTGATTACATATTCCCTACATCATTTATGTTCTTGGCTATATTTAAGCCGGGAATATTATGTTTTATCGGCTAACTATCTTGTGTTTGCTATGCTCACTGTCGGTTTTTTTAATTCGCAAGGTCCATTTCTTTATATGTTTATATTTCCTGTGTGTGGTCTTTTCATAATCCCTGGATATTGGCACCTAATTAATTTTAATTACGAACTTTTTGCAACAGTAGGAGGTCTTGCCTGTTTCCCTGTTGGTTCTTTTTTAATTAATAGTTATGCTGCGAGGTTTTGACGAAAAGATATAACCGCTGTAACCTTTGAAATTCCAACAATCACAGCGTCTTTTACCAACACATTTTGTCCTATAACTAAAATTTATTTAAATGAAAAAGCCTCGAATCCGCCGATCAAAAGGCGTTTTCAAGGCTTTTACTTTTGGAGCTGCTGGCGAGAATCGAACTCGCAACCACTTCATTACGAGTGAAGTGCTCTACCATTGAGCCACAGCAGCATGCGAAGTTGCCAGTAAAGTATATAATAAAATCATTTACTTATCAATGTTGCATTTTCAAATTTAAATTGCTGCGTGATATAATCAATCACAGAGTGTGTCACCATTGTCGTGGCAGATATATATTAAAGATTTACAATTGCGAATGAATTACGGGGTGTCATATGACCGAAGCAGAACAAATGCAGAGAATAGAAGATAAGAAATTTGTCTCATATATACAGGTGGAACGATTGGCATGTCCAGAACGGACAGTGGTTACGCACCAATAGCGGGACACTTTCAGCATGAGCTAGACCGTATCGACGACCTTCGTGCTGATGGAATGCCTAAGTATGAGCTTGTTGAGTTCTCGCCACTCCTCGATTCTTCCAATATAACTTACGTGCAGTGGAACATGATTGCCGAGTCGATTGCATCCCGTTACGATGACTATGATGGATTTGTCGTGCTACACGGCACAGATACCATGGCTTACAGTACCTCGGCACTTTCCTTTATGCTCGAGAATCTAGGTAAGCCTGTAATTTTCACTGGGTCACAAATTCCACTTTGCGAGCTAAGAAGCGATGGCAAGGACAACCTCATAACTTCTATATTGATTGCCGCCTCTGGCAAGGTAAACGAAGTTGCGCTTTACTTTGGGCACAAACTCTTACGCGGAAACCGTGCTATGAAAGCTTCAGCGGATGGACTTATCGCATTTTCTTCGCCGAATTATCCACCGCTTGCTGAAGCGGGCATAGACATCAACTATAACGAGCCTCGCCTGAAGCAAAAGCCTCGCGGCGATCTTCTCGTGCAGTCGATCAAGCCAGCGAAGGTCGGCGTTATCAAGCTTTTCCCGGGTATACAGTTCGAGTTATTTGCACCAATCGTAACGCGCGGACTCGATGCTCTTGTACTTGAAACCTTTGGCACAGGCAACATCCCTAATTACGACGAATCTCTACCGCCCCTCATCGCCCGTGCTATTACAAATGGAACTACAGTGGTAGTCTGCACGCAGTGCTCGCAGGGAACGGTCAGGCTCGGGGCATATGAAACGAGTTCAGAGCTTGCAAAAGCTGGTGCGGTATCCGGTTCAAACATGACTACCGAAGCGACAGTAGCTAAACTCTACTACCTCTTCAGCCTAGGTCTAGAGCACAGCGAGATCAGCAGGCTTATAGAAACCGATTTGCGCGGAGAGCTGAACCAATGAAGATAGCATATCTATCATCGCTTGCTCACCCTGACCTATGTACTTACCTTGCAAATTCTGGTCATTTTATCCACACATTTCCCGAAGTCCGCACGGCATCGGAGCTTGTTGCAAATCATCCAGACGTACTGCTGTGCAAGCTAGGAGCAAGGCCTGAATCTCCTATCTATGAAGGTATTCCTAATGAACTAAGTCCGCTCTATCCAGGCGACTGCAGATACAATGCGGCATGTACTGGAAAGTTTTTTATCCACAGACTGGACATAACTGATTCAGAACTCCTTGCTGCTGCAAAGGCGAGCTGCGGAAATGAACTGGAGCTTATAGATGTCCGTCAGGGATATGCAAAGTGCAGCACTGTCATAGTAGATGAAAACTCTATCATAACTTACGACAGAGGAATCGCAAAGCCTTGTGAAGTAGCAGGCATGAACGTGCTTCTAGTCGAACCAGGCTTCGTGAAGCTACGCGGTGCCGATACTGGGTTTATAGGAGGTGCAAGTGGCTGTGTGGATGACGAAATAGTATTTAACGGCGACCTCTCGGTACATCCAAACTTTAGGGAAATTACCGCTTTCATCGAGGCCCAAGGCCTTGGTTGCAAGTGGTTTAAATCATACGAGCTTGAAGATATCGGCTCAATAATTACGGTTACAAAATCTGATGCTGACTAAGGATATATATGAAAAACACGCTATTATTCCAATATTCATACCGCACCGAGGCTGCCCCAATGACTGTGTTTTCTGCAATCAGCGGAAAATCACTGCTCGTACGACTGCCCCGACTGTGGATGAGGTAAAAAATACGATCGACACATGGCTTACGACACTCGGAGAAGTTCCGACGGTCGAAGTTGCTTTTTACGGTGGAAGCTTTACAGGCCTAGAGCTAGAGGAACAGAGTTCGTACCTCGCCATTGCCAAGGAATACAAGGATAGAGGGCTCATCGACAAGATCCATCTGTCGACGCGCCCTGACTATATAGATAGAGATATTTTGAATAATCTAAAGGCATACTCGGTTGATACGATTGAGCTCGGAGTTCAGTCTTTCGACGATGAGGTGCTTCGTAAGTCGAATCGCGGACATACAAGTACGGCTGTATACGAGGCTGTCTCACTGATTAAAGAGTATGGATTTGAATTCGGAATCCAGCTGATGATTGGGCTTCCTGGAGATTCGCTTGAAACGTGTATCTATTCGGCAAAAGAGACCGTTAAACTAAAGCCTTCACTGACTAGGTTATACCCGACCATCGTTATTGATGACACGGAGTTACTAGAAATGTATGAGCGCGGTGAATATAAGCCGCTAAGCAGGGAGGAAGCCGTTACGAGGACAGCGGCGATGTATAAGATACTCGATGATGCAGGCATAACTATTATGAGAGTTGGGCTCAAGAGCACTGATATCATCGACGAAGGTGGATCGATAAACGGAGGAACTTATCACCCCGCTTTTAGGCAGCTCGTCGAGGGTCGAATAGCGCGGGACAAGATTGAGCCACACCTAGATAGGATTGTAGACGATCTCAGAAACCGTTACGAGAAGTCAGGCGAGCTCATAGCTAACCATTTGCAGGGCAGGAGCTTGGTAAATGAAAGTTTAAATAAGCAGAGGTTCTCGCGGACAAAAGTCGATATTTTCTCTTCTCCAAAGTGGTTTTCAAATGTCGTTGGTAATAACAGTGAAAATAAGAAATATTTTGAAAAAAAGCACCCCGAACTAAGTATCAAGTTCAGGGTAGATGACAGCTTGGAAGCTGCACAGTTCAGAATAAACTGCAATATATAGCAATGTCTTGGTCTATAAGGCATTGCTTTTATAATTAATATTGCTTAATGAGCTGCATTAATTGCGCAGTTCTAATTGAACTTCTCCAATTAGAAGGCTTTATATATCGTCGATTTATCATAGATACTCGTGCAGCAATTTTATTGCTGTACTGAGATCATTCACTCCCATCTGACCAGGCGCCGATATATTCTTGGCTGCGCCAAAGGTAATCGCTGACCCGAAAGCTTCACCACAAATCCTAGATAGCACTCCTGTTTCAGACATCGAAACCGTGACAATAGGGCGGTCCGCAAATTCTCTGTGCATCTCCTCTGTAGCGGCGAGTAGTGTAACTACATCCTTCATGCCTTTTGGCATAACTGCAATCTTAGGTATATCTACGCCTAAATCCTGCATCTTGCGGAGCCTTTCAACAATCTCGTCTTTGTCTGGAGTCTTATTAAAATCGTGATTCGATCCGATAACCTTGACACCGGCATTGTGAGCACCAGCTATAATTTCTTTTACGATATCTGTTCCTATAAAAACTTCCACATCGACCAGGTCAACGTATCCGGTCTCAGATGCACTTACGATAAACTCTGCATAATCATCAGGTTTAATAGACTTTTCGCCGCCCTCCTTTGATGTACGGAAAGTCATTAACAGCGGAGTATCTCCGAGAACTGCTCTTAGGTCTTTGAGCGTATCTTTTACCTTGCTAAAATCAAATACATGCTCAAACCAATCGACACGCCATTCAGCTATATCTACAGGTAAACTTCCTATGTTCTCTGCCTCTACCAGTATGTCTTCTTTAGTTGCGCCAATAATTGGTGCACAAATCTTGGGTAGTCCAGAGCCGATTTCGATATTTCTAATTTTTACTGTATTCATGACTCTTTGTCTCCTTTTTTGTGACTCTAGGGCAGTCTGGTTTATGCCATTATGTTAGGTAATCTAATCTGCATCTATCGCCTTGCACTTCTCATCGAGGACCGCCTCGGTTGCTGCAATGTCCTTGAGCCTGCACAGTATCTCTAGGTCGTCACCACCATTTAGAATAGTGGAACCATGCGGAATTATCTCCTTGCCATCCCTCATGACCGAGACAATCAGGCTACCTTCTGGAAGCCCAAGCTCCATGACCTTGTGTCCATCCATCATTGAACCGATGTGAATGCTAGAATCAATTACGACCTTACGTTCTCGAATCGAGATGCGCTTCTTGACGTACTTCTTATCACTCTTGCTATAGACATCCGCCAAATAATCATGGTCGGGTGTGCCTGATCCGCACTCCACCTTCTTTCGCTGTCTCCTATGCATAAGCTGATCATATACTGGTTCTCCGCCAAGTAGATCTGCAACTACATATGCGGCGAGAGATGCTGCCACTAGTGATAGCAGTGTCATGAAGTTTCCAGTCATCTCTGTGATGAGGATAACCCCTGTAATTGGAGCTCTTACGATAGCTGAGAAGAAACCTGCCATAGCGATGATTACGAAGGCTTTAATATAGTATTCCTCTACGCCAAATGCCGTGCTTAAAAATGTAGAGTAAAGTCCACCCGTAATTGCTCCGATGACGAGTAGTGGTAAGAAGATGCCACCGGGAGTTCCCGTTCCGAAGCTACCTGTCGAGAAGAACAGCTTTGCGACTAATAGTATGGCAAGTGCTATCAGTGTGAATTTGCCATCGCTGATGACCTTCACGAGGTTATTTCCACTGCCGAGCACAGTCGGATAGATGAACATCATGAGGAATGAAATCATGAGCATGATTCCGATACTGATGAACTTGCTATCGAACCTATCAAAGAAATCCTGCATCTTGTCTAGTAGCTTATTGTATAGAACACCCAGGATTCCAAGTATTACGCCAAGCAGTACTACTGCCCAGTATAGGCGTAGTGGGATTCTATGTTCAACATCAAAATCAAACACCGGTCTAAGTCCGATTATATTGACAGCTATGTAGTCAGCAACTGCGCTAGCTGCCATCGTGGATACAAGAACTTCTGCTGAGAAGTTCTTGTGAAGCTCTTCAAGCGCAAATAGCACTCCAGCTAGCGGAGCTCCAAACGCGGCGGCTAGGCCCGCGCCAGCGCCACAGCTCATCAGCATTCTCTCCTCAGTCAGAAGCGCATTCTTCCGGCGCGCGAAGCCCTTGCCTATCATGCCACCCAGCTGAATGCTCGGGCCCTCTCTACCGAGAGCCAAGCCGCCGCCAATAGCCAGAACGCATCCCGCAAATTTAGCAGCTAACACCTTGCGCCAGTTCTGATCTTCAAGTCCCTTCAGCTCACCCTCTATTTGCGGGATGCCAGACCCCGAGATATCCGGTTCAAATCTAATGAGCTTATCAAGAATCCAGGCGATTAGAACCAGCAGCAGCAAAACTGCAAATGCATATACCGGCCTCACCTTAACCATATGAACTGCTATCTGGCGGGCATGATCAGCTTTCACAATCATGATTCTGAACAGTGCAATAACAAGTCCGACAATCGAACCAACCGCTATGCCCTCTAATATGAGCTTGTATTTGAATCTCTGTTTCTGCCTGATGTTTCTAACAACATAGCTCTTATCTAAACTGCGCTTTGCAGCCATATCTATTCCTTCCTGCCTCGCTTTGGACAAAAAGCAGCAGCTCTGAATAGAACTGCTGCCCAATATATCCCTCTATAATCAATTACTTCGAGTATAAATCACTAGTCGAAAACTCTGGGTTTGAAGTCATGTCTATTCCCAGCGACTTCAGTGTCTGCTCATCCCTATCGCTTAAAATTGCTGTGCTGTGAGCTCTGCAGCCACGCAGCTTATACAGCTCTTTGAGCGCATAATCTGCTGTAGGGTTAGTCATAGTCGACATAGTCAGAGCCATGATAATCTCTTCGCAGTTGAGTGCGGATTTATCCCCGAAAAATTCCACGTTCATCTTCTGCAGATTCTCTAGTACCTGCGCTGAGATAACCGGGATGTCATCAGCAAGACCGGCTAAAGTCTTTACTGCATTGAGGATCATAGCTGCTGAAGCTGCCATCCTGTGCGAACTTCTGCCCGTAACAATTCTGCCATCGGGTAGCTCGATAGCTGCCACGATTACATTCTCATAGCGCTCATTCTCTGCGCGCTTCATCTCTGCGTACTCCTCTGCAGGCGCAACGACTTTTCTATCGTAACGAGTAGCACCAACCTCTTCCATGAGGAGCTTCGTGCGCTCTAGCACGGATTCGTCAATCTTACCCTTCTTATACGAAACCTCTGCAAGCAGAGACCTTCTAATTATCTCCTGCTTAGCCGCCTCGCGGCAGATATCATCATCGATGATGCCGAAGCCCGCACGGTTAACCCCCATATCAGTTGGGGACTGATATACGCTCGCATCGCCTGTGATCTTGTCAAGAATCCTCTTGAGAACTGGAAATGCCTCGATATCTCGGTTGTAGTTGACCGCTGTAACTCCATATGCCTCCAGGTGGAATGGGTCTATCATGTTCACATCTTTAAGATCTGCTGTTGCCGCTTCATAAGCTATATTTACGGGATGCTTAAGTGGAATGCTCCAAATCGGGAAAGTCTCAAACTTAGCATATCTTGCCTTAGTCCCGCGTCTATACTCGTGATATACCTGAGATAAAGCGGTCGCCAGCTTGCCTGAACCACCACCAGGACCGGTAACCACTATTAGCGGCTTAGTAACCTCTATGTAAGGGTTAGCACCGTAGCCCTCGTCGCTGACGATAGTGTCGACATCCGTCGGATATCCTTTAGTATAATTGTGCTTGTAAGTGCGAATGCCTCTACGCTCCAGCTTGTTGATAAACATATTAACCGCTGGATTGTTCTCGTATCTGGTCACAACAACCGAATTTATCTCAAGGTCATAACTGCGGAAGGCATCGATGAGCCTCATTACCTCGAGATCGTACGTAATCCCGAAATCCTGTCTCGTCTTGCTGGAAATGATGTCCCCTGCATATATGCAGATGATTATTTCCGTCTGGTCCTTCATGCGATTCAAAAGTTTAATCTTGGCGTTCTCATCGAAGCCAGGTAGAACCCTCATCGCGTGCTTATCCTGAATGAGTTTTCCTCCGAATTCGAGGTAAAGTCTCCCGTCTCCAGCCTGAATTCTCTCCAAGATATACTTTGACTGTTCTTCGATGTACTTCTCCGCACTAAACCGACACTTCCCATTTATTTCTGGTCCTTTCTAAATCCAATTAAGCAACAATAATTAATCCTATATAGTCGAAAGCCCCACTAGATATTATGCATTAGCAAGGCTTAACCTCAATCTCAAGCTTGTTCCTGAGATTGACGTACGGCTCCATCTTAATCTTATAATCCGCAGAAATCTTCCCAAATCCATCCTCATCAAGCGAGTTCTCAATCTTATTGGTGTAAATCTCCATTTCAAGATTCCCAGTAGGTATAATATACCTCGTGATATTGAGCACGCCCTCTTCAAGACGCATATCCATCATACCAGCACCGTCATCCTTACCGTACCTTCTAATCTGGAGCTTATCCTCACCTTCGAGCTTCAATATGGTCTTGGTATTCTCTAGTCCACCATCTGCAACCTCATCATATGTGATGTACATGGATTTCCCTTTGTTATATAAGAATCCCTCAGTAGTCACTTCGATATTATCTTCCAGTATGAGTACACGCTTATATGTTTGTCCAGTAGGAATGAGCTTCTCAGAATACTGGTTGTTTGAGATTACTAGATTTATACTTTTCTTCTCTGCCATTAATTCCCTCTTATGCCTGAGCCTGTACAGAAGCTGCGATGACCTTCGCTAGCTCTGCAACAGCTTGTGCGGAATCCTCCTTCACTGAGGACTTAATTGTTACGATATCCCCTACAAATTCGATATTCTTCATGCCCTCAAAGAACTCCTTGATGAGCTTCCCGCTCACTGGATTCCACGAACCATTTTCGATGATGCTTACCTTCTTGTTGCATACTCCCATAGACTTCATCTCTCCGAGAGCTTCTTCCATCTTGACGAAGATTCCATTGTTGTATGTTGTACAAGCAATTACGATGTGGTTGTATCTAAACGCCTGTGGGAGCACATCCATTGGATCCCAGTGCGATACGTCCATCAGCTTCATACGAGCAACACCATCTTCAGCAAGCTCGCAAGCAAGAATTTCAGCTGCGTTCTTAGTGTTGCCATAAGGTGAAGCATATAGAATCAGAACACCATTCTCCTCGGACTCGTAACGCGCCCAAGTTAGATACGCATTGATATATTTCTCAAAATCCTTACGGATGATGAACCCGTGAAGTGGGCAAATTCTCTGAATGTCGAGACCGCCAACCTTGCCGAGAAGCTTCTCGGTGAAAGTTCCGTATTTGCCAACGATTGTTGTGTAGTACTTACGTGCTGATGGCAGCCACTCTAACTCAAAGTCGTATGCATCTGCGAAGATATTTCCGTCATGTGCTCCGAATATTCCAAACGCATCAGCCGAGAACAGTGAACCTGTCGACTTCTCGTAAGTAACCATTACCTCTGGCCAGTGAACCATAGGCGCCATGTAGAATGTAAAGGTGTGCGACCCAGTACATAGCTCGTCGCCTTCCTTGATTTCCTCAAAATACTTGTCAACATCCCATGTCACGTACTGTTTAACCATAGCCTTGATCTTCTTGCTGCCGACTACCTTCGCTTCTGGATGTCTCATGATTAGTTCTTCTAGTGAAGCGCTGTGATCTGGCTCAACGTGATTCACAATTACATAGTCGAGTGGTCTGCCGTTAAGCATGTGATCAACATTCTCATAAAATACGCCTGAAACTGATTTATCAACTGCATCAAGCACAACTGTCTTCTCGTCATCTATAAAATATGAATTGTACGCCATACCATCGTTCATAGGAATAACTCCTTCGAAGACTGAAAGCTTACGCTCGTTACCGCCAATCCACCAAATCTTATCTGTTACCTTGTAAACGCAATGCATTTTGTACCCCCTGTAAACTAAAATAGAATGCAAATCATGCATAAATCATATCAATAGATTATACTACTTTGGTACACAGTTCAGCAACTTATATTGTCACACTTGGGGTAATTTCTCACATAAAATACATATAAATTGCTATAAAAAAATTATTTTCACTATATAATAACAGCAAGACAAAACTATTATTCAAGGAGAATATCTATGAACGATTTTGATCATACTATTCCGACAAAAAATGATAATTCTAATCAGATTGACGAACGCTCTGATGCGCAGGATATACGCCGCACAGAGGTCGGTTCTAATACACAAGGTGTAGAAGAGGTTCACGAGGATTCTAACGAATATTGGCGTGATGATGACTCCATCTATGACGTGAAAAACGTGCAACTTCCAGAAGATACTCCAGTTAAGAAGGAATGGGGTAGCTACGCACCAGAGAATGCTGGAGACTTCCTTCCAAAAGACGGAGAGGAGCCGAATTTCGTTCTGATTGACGAAAATAGCAACGTCCCTGCACCGAGAAGTAGATTCGCTAGAGGTAAGTACGAAAGCTATGCGAAGCACGCTGCAGACGGCTCATTTGAAGGGTCATATGGTAAGCACGCAGCTCACAAAGGCGAAGTTTACGGAGATACAGCCTATACAGGACAAAATGGAAGTCCCGAAGCACAGGGAGCACATGCTTATGCCACAGACTTTAAAGGTGAAAATCCTCCAGCGCAGAGGAATCCTAAGTATGTTACAAAGAGGTTCTTTATAATCACGCTTATAATTTCGATGATGCTCACGTCGATAGTCAGTTCATGGCTTGTGGTGTTCTTCTCAAATAGAACACCTTCCTATAAAAACCTTTCGACCTCCTCTCTGCAGAGTGCTACAGGTGGTAAGCTTACCATAGATGAGATCGCTAGCAAAAATGCCGATGCAGTTGTTGAAATCATGACTACTTCTGGCGGAACTAGCGAAGGTGCAGGAAGCGGAGTTATCGTAAAATCGAATGGTTACATAGTCACGAATTACCACGTGATTGACGGAGCTACGACTATCGTAGTTAGGCTTCATAGCGGCAAAAACTATTCTGCTAGTATAGTAGGCTACGATGAACAGGCTGATATAGCCGTTATCAAAATCGAAGCTAATAAGTTAAATGCTGTTACAATCGGTAGGAGTAGCAAACTATCGGTAGGTGATTTAGCTGTTGTTATCGGCAACCCACTCGGAAAGCTCGGCGGTACTGTAACGGCTGGCATCATAAGCGCAAAGGATCGCAAGATTGAGCTTGAAAACAGGACTCGCACGCTTATACAGACAGACGCTTCTATCAACGAAGGAAACTCTGGCGGTGCGTTATTTAACAGCAAGGGCGAACTCGTCGGAATAGTGGTGGCCAAGGGTTCAGGAACCGGTATCGAAGGTCTGGGGTTCGCAATACCAATCGACTCCGTCGCTTCATCCATCGATGACATCATCGAGCATGGCACGATAACAGGTAAGCCGATGGCTGGAATCTCAATCTACGATGGAGATGTGAAGGATAAGACCACAGGAAAGAGCACTGCTGCTGTTCTCATCGCTGAGGTTAATGGGTCAAACGCCAAGGCTGCAGGTCTAAAGAAGGGCGACCAGATTGTATCAGTAGATAACGAGAAGGTATCGACTGCAGAAGGTGTAATTTCAGCCATCCAGAGCCACCGCATAGGCGAAACAGTTAAGCTCGGAATAATACGAGACGGCAAGGAGATGACGATTTCCGTTAAGCTGCAGAGCTCTGCGGAGATTAAGAAATAAACCGTGAGATCATGTCGGTTATCATGCAGATTTACACATACTAAGTACAAAAAGACAGAACCCACCATCCGAAGGGTTCTGTCTTAATTTTTAGAAACTTTATTATTAGCCTGATACAATAATACGCAACTTAGCGTTTCTTATATCCAGTTACCATCGTCATAGCAAAGCAGAAAACTGTTGCCCATGCGAAAAACTTATGCTTCTTCATAATCCAACTCCTTGATATCTTCTTCCGACTCACTTAACAGCGGTGTTGTGCTATATAGTCCACTCAGTATAGTCGATCCGTTGTGGAATAACGCAGATGAGGAAGGTGTTAAAATTCCTGCAACTCCTAGTCCAATAAGCCCTGCATTGAATGCAACGATGAACTTGTAGTTGTTGTCGATTCTCTCCATCAGCTGCATGCTTATCCTTCTCAGAAGTACGATTCTGCGCAGGTCATCCGATGAAATAGTTATATCGGCGATTTCTCTCGCAATCGCAGCGCCTTCATTTACAGCAATTCCAACATCTGATTCAGATAGAGCAGGTGCATCGTTTACACCATCACCAACCATAATCACTTTTCGTCCTGCTGCACGCTCTGCCTTTATAAATGCAAGCTTGTCTTCAGGAAGCACCTCTGCACGATACTCCGTGAGGTCGAGCTTCTTAGCTACTGCTGCAGCCGTTCGCTCGTTGTCTCCCGTGAGCATGCATACCTTTGACACCCCGAGTTCATAGAGCTCCTTGATTACATCAGCAGCCTCTTCTCTAAGCGGGTCAAATATACAGATGACAGCCTGTAGCACTCCGTCGATAGCTAGGTACAGATGCGAATACTCCGTTGGCAGTGTATCGAGCTTGCCTTCTTCGCCATCTGGCACTACGCTCTTCCTATCCTCAACTACGAAGTGATAGCTGCCAATAATCGCATTTTTCCCGTCTATATTACTCGAGATTCCATGAGCAACTACATAGTCAACCTTCGAATGCATCTCTTCATGCGAGATATGGCGCTTCTTGGCTTCTTCAACTACTGCATTTGCAACAGAGTGTGGATAATGCTCTTCGAGGCAAGCTGCAATGCGCAAACTCTCCTCTTCTTTTGCATCACCAAAAGTAATAATATCTACTACAGACGGTGTAGCGTGTGTCAGCGTCCCTGTCTTATCAAATATTACAGTATCTGCCGTTGCGGTTGCCTCAAGGAACTTCCCACCCTTTACAGAGATGTCATACTTGCTAGCTTCCTTGATTGCGGATAGCATCGAAAGTGGCATCGACAGATTCAAAGCACAAGAGAAATCTACCATAAGGAATGATAGCGCTCTTGTCGCATTTCTAGTCAAGAGATAAGTTATTACAGTTCCTGCAAGAGAATATGGAACAAGTCTATCAGCGAGATGGAAAGCCTTCTCCTCGGTTTCGGACTTGAGCTTCTCCGACTCCTCAATGATCTTCACAATCTGGTCGTACTTACCGGTACCTGCAGACTGAGCAACCTCTACGACGCAGCTTCCATCTTCAACTACAGTTCCAGCATATACGTATCCGCCAGGCTCCTTGCGAACTGGAATAGATTCGCCAGTCATAGTCGCCTGATTTACAGATGCTGAGCCCTCAACGACCTTCCCATCTAGTGGAATTACATTAGAGGTGCGAACTACGATTTTATCTCCTGGCTTTACTTCTTTTACATCGACCAATACATCGACGTCTTCCGTCTTCTTCCATACCTTTGTTACGTTAAGAGACATTACGCTTGCTAGATCTGTGACCGACTTGCGACGAGTCCACTCGCCTAGCGTATCTCCTATGTCAAGTAGGAACATTACGGATGAAGCAGTGTCAAAATCATTTCTAAGCATCGACACCGTAATTGCAGTAGCATCAAGCGTTGCAACTTCTAACTTACCCTTAGAGAGCGATTTTATACCCTTAGCGATGAATCCAGCGCTCTTAACGATTGTAATGCCGTTACGAAGCCAGATTGGCAGGAAGATATTTCTCAGGGTTCTAAACATGACCATGCTCACCATTTTCTCCTGGTACTTATGATCAAGCGCCCTGCTTGTCTGCTCTGGCACTAATGCGATAGCTTCTTCGTCACTGAAGGAAATCCTCTCAATGCCTCGAGAAGAGCCTTCCTTCCCTCTGCGCCACCTCTATATCTAATCGATGCATCGCTCGTTCTATCGTGAACTGTCGCTTGCACGACAAAGGGTTTATTTCTCAGGTAGTACTCTAGTATATCGGCCTGTTCCATAGTCATATTATACTTTGGAACACGCACACGTATCCTAGAGCTCGATTCGTGAAGTATTACAAATCGCATTATTCTGCGTCCTTAGCTTCTTCTACCTGCTCCTCAGCAGCTTCTTCATCCTCGTCGTATGCTTCAACGATTGCTCTAGCGCTCTCAACCATTAGCATCTCTTCTTCAGCATAACGAACAGCATTCATATCCATAGCATCTTCGTAGATGTCTTCACAGTTCTCTCTTAGTGTTGTTGTGGTCTCCATAAGAGTATCCTTGCCGCGTAGAACTGCAGCTGTGCAGTGTGTATATACTTTCTTAGCATCCTTGCTTGTAAGGATTAACTTGCCAACTGTTCCAGCGAGGAATCCTGCTGCAACGCATCCAATACCAACACAACTCTGCTTACCTAAAAATTTCATAATAAACCTCCTAGTCTTAATTCTTCCATAATTATATTGATTGTATCAAATATATCACTTATAAAATTCGCTAGTCAACATTAACTTTTGTTTTGTTTCCCTAACTTATGGTCATTTTCAAGGCTTTCAGCAACTATATCGGTGTTTTCTATGTATATTCTCGGGAACATCACAAAATGCTCACAAAAAACGGGTAGCTCTAGGCTACCCGTTTCAATCAGATGACTATATCATGCCGTTTCCTTTGTCTTTCTCTACGACAAACTTTCTAAGTGTATTGATATGATCTGCTGCTGCTTTCCTTGCCGCTTCCGAATCGCCAGCTACGATAGCATCTACAATCTTCTTATGCTCAATCGGCTGAATCATGTACTTTCTCTGGCTCTCATAGTATACGTAACGGAATCTCATCGATAGTTCTTGAACCTGCTTAACCATCTGGATGAGAGTCTTATTACCACTGCACTGCACTATATAGCTATGAAGCTTAACGTCGTACTCTACCATTTCGTCCATCTCACCATTTTCCATCGCGAGCTCACCTAGCCTGAGCAGCTTCTGTAAAGCTGCTTTATCCTCATCGCTCGCCTTAACTGCGGCAATAGAAGCTGCGAGTCCGCCCAAAGTTTCTCTCACCTCAAAGACGTCCTCTAGATCTTTGATGGAAATCTCAGATACATATGCGCCGTGACGTGGCTCGATAACAACCAAGCCTTCGTTAGCAAGCTTACGAATCGCCTCTCTGATAGGTGTTCTGCTTACGTTCATCTTCTCCGCCAGGTCAATTTCCATGAGCCTTGTGTGCGCATCTATTTCACCCGTTAGAATTCGTCTCTTGAGCTCTAAGTACACTAGCTCTCTTAATGGTTTCTGAATCTGAAAATCTAACTCCATAAGTTAAGTCCTCCGCTCTTTGTCTTCCAGTATCGCCAAGTCGGTTCAACCCATCTAGCAGATTCTAAAGCCTCACAGTCAGCTTCGAATCTAGTTTCTTCGGTATAGTAAGCTGCCACGGTGGGTCCGCTACCGCTCATCAGAACTTCATCAGCGTGCAAATGCTCGCGTATCCGCGACACCAAGTTCTGCACTTCTCGGTAATGCGTAAGTGTATACAGCTCAAGTTCATTATAGAAGCGATTAACATCTGCTTCCCTTTGCGCAAGCTCAGCGCCTTCTAGTTTCCTGTCAATTGCTTCATACACTTCCTTAGTAGATACAGCAATGCCAGGGTTAAATAAAATCACGAAATATGGTCTCGGCATAACTGCCTCAACCACTTCGCCTATTCCAGAAACTATCGCAGCGCAGCTCGCCTCTCCAAGCTGTGGTAGACCCTTCAGTTCATCAGCATTGAGACATGCATTCATCATTATCGAAAAAGGCACATCCGCACCGACCTTAACGCCCACCTCCATGAGATCCCTCATAGACAAGGGGCTGCCAAGCAGGTGGTTCACGCCGAGCATAACCACTGCGGCATTTCCACTGCCACCAGCAATCCCAGCTGCTACGGGTAGCTTTTTGTCAATCTCGATTGAGATGCACTCAGCACCTCTCTCTTCCATAAGTTCAGTAAGATTATATCGACTAGAAATTGCCTCTATAACGGAGATTGCACCCTTGACAGCTAGATTATCTGCAGTTAATGGAATATTCTTATTTGTTGATGATAAGTATATGTTAGTTTCTGCAAAAAAACAATTATAATCGCAACTATTTATTAATTTAGTTCTTATTTTTAAAACATCGAAAATATTGATACTTTGCATAAAAGACTTTATATCGTGATAGCCATCAGGTCTTCTATGTAGTACATACAGCGAAAGGTTTATTTTCGCATACGCTTTGAGTTCGATTTCAGAAGGCTTCATATCTTCTCTACTCATTTATCCCGCCTTTGATTCTAAAAAATGCGAGGATGCTGTGCACCCTCGCATATATTGTACTATTTATCATACATAAATGTATATGTTATTTGTGATTTTTCGAATTACTTCGAGGATTTTTTGCCCCCTGCTTTACGAGCTTTGATTGGGCTTGGCCTATGAACCTTATATACATTAGGTAGAAGTTCGCTTATCTCAAGTTTCTCCTCAACCTTTTTTTGTGCCTTTTCTCTTAGCCCTTCTCTCAGCTTTAGCAACTCTCTTTTTCTCTTCAGCGATTACTTCTTCGACTGACTTTCCAGTCTTCTTCGCCTCTTTGTAAGGATTGAATGTGGATTCTCCGGTTTTCTCCTTCTCAACCTTATCGTCATCATCCTTATTGCGCTGCTGTCTAATTGTCACAACCATGATACCACCGAACATGATTACCATCATAACCATATTTATAGTTGTGTTCAGAGTCTGGTTGAAAGTCTTAAAGCTTACAGTAGTCTCTTTTCCAAGGGTATTGCCATTATCGTCCACAAAATCCTTCTCGATTACGAGCTTGTACTCCGAGTTATTCTTAACCTTGAATTTCTTGTTAGTGCTATCTCCGAGTACGAGCACTAGTCCGGAATCATCGTTAGCAGTCAGAACCTTTATTGGAATCTTTTTACCATCCTTATCAACAATCTTGACACTATTTTTGTTATTGGCCTGCGCTGCCTTACTTGATACAGAATGATTAAAGTAAAGCTTAACTCCTAGGTTCTCGATTGAAGTGTTCTTCTGTCCATCCTTAGGGTATGAAGACTTCAGCGCAAAAGTAGCATCATCTGCTGCGAAGCACATAGCTGTGCTAAGAACAACCATAAGCATCGATAGAACTGCAATTAGTCCTTTTCTTTTCATCTAATTTTCCTCCAATATATCAACTTCGTTTTCGACTGCATCTATATTTTTCTTGCGAAGCTGTGCCTTAGAAACCCTAAGCTCTCTAAAAAGCTGGTTAACACCTCCGCGCACTTCTCGGCAAGTATCCCTCGTTCTACATATATACTGTGGTTAAGCTGTGCCTCGTTCGTAATATCAAATATAGAGCCTGCAGCTCCATTCTTAGGATCCATCGTTCCTATATATAATTTGTCTAGCCGCGAGAGCACCATGGCGCCCGCACACATAGAGCAAGGCTCGAGCGTCACATACAGCTCGCATCCACTTAGCCATTTGCTGTCTAGCTTGGCTTCAGCCATATCTATCGCAAGCATCTCCGCATGGGCTGATGAAGATGCATATGCCTCCACCATATTGTGAGCTCTAGCGATAATTTCACCATCTTTCACAACAACTGCCCCTACTGGAACCTCCCCCTAGCTCTGCCGCTATATAGGCTTCTCTTAAAGCCTCTTCCATGTAGAAATTGTTATCTCGCATATCAGTTTACTTTATCATAGAGACGTGTATTTTTCAAATGAAAAAACAGGCAGAAATTTTAAATCCTGCCTGTTTTGCCCATAAATCGTCCTTTATTTAGCTTTCTATTCCGAATGACTATTTTTCCTCTTCCTTGAGAATACTGCGAGTGAGCCTGATGCAATAGCCATCATAGCCAGATACAGTACAACTGCTGTTGTATCACCAGTTTTTACGGCTCTGGATACTCTGTATCCGCGATACTTAGCTCTCGCATTTCTGTTACCATTTGAACTTGAAGTATTGCCATTTACAATTGGCTGATTCTTAGTTCTGATAGTAAAGCTTGTCGAAGCTCCACCTCTCTTATCCTTGAAAGCAACTGTCAAGGTATGGCTACCTGTGCTCTGCCTATCTAAACAGCTTTCTTAAGGGTAACTCTTACACTTCCCTTTTCAGCTGTATAGTCAACATCCTTTACGAGCTCATTTCCATCGAGAAGAATCTTATCGTCATAGTAGTTATCAAATGTATTCGCATCATCCACGCTACGCTTTACGACGAAGAGGAGGTCGCCATCGCCCTTTGTCCAGAGCGCATTGTCCCCAGTCTCGAAGTTATAAGTGATCTTCGGAATCACTGTTTCGGACTTCTTGATCTCATGCTTCGCATCGCTATCACGGTAGTACTTATCGCATTTCTTGCAGTGCCAGTACTTGATATTTCCATCTGCCTCAGTTGTTGGCGCAGTTGCTGCAATCTCCTCGAGGTCATGGCTCACTAGCCAGTGTGCATATAGCTTAGTGTCTTCTGTAAACGCCTCTACACCATCTACCTTAGTGCCGCCGGTCTTAGCTGTGAACCAGCCTTCAAATGTCGTGCACGCATCCTTGTCAGGCAGCGCGTTTAGCGTAACCTTTCCGTTTTCATCGGTGGTTAGCTCTGTAGTCTTGGCATCTTCGTCATTGGATAGAAGCTCCACCTTATATGGTACATAGAAGGTTGCCGCTGGATCCTTTACCTTAAAGTTAGTATAAGCACCAGTACCCTTGCGCTGATCTTTATTGGCTGAAATTAGCTTAACCTTAGCATCCTTGCCATCCACAACGTTGCCCTTGAACGCGTTAGCTGGAACATCCTTTAGAGTCTCTGGTACCTTTATCTCTTTGATATTCTGATTAGCAAATGCTTCCCTTCCTATCGATTGCAGCGACTTGCCGAGCTCAACTTCTTTGATGCTTGCGCGCTCCGGCGATCTGCTCTTGAATGCTGACTTGCCGATAGTTTTTAGTGTATCTGGCAGCTTTACCTTCGCTAGCTTATGTCCTTCAAATGCATTGTCGCCGATACTTTCAAGACCCTCGGAGAACTTCACATTCTCGAGAGGAGCGCCGCTAAATGCCATTTTGCCGATTGTCTTCACTGACTTTGGCAGCTCCAGCGACTTTAGATTTGTGCCAGAGAAAGCTGCCTGTCCAATCTCAGTTACTCCCTCAGGGATTGCTACCGAGTTAATTTGATTTCCACCCGTCTTAGCAGGCGCAAATGCACCAGTTCCTATCTTTTTGATTGCAGTACCATTTACTGATGCAGGAAGCTTGAGATCTGGATTTACAGCAAGTTTCATCTTTCCTACCTCTGATAGGCCGGTGATTGTATATCCGTCGGTAGTGAAGTCTTTCTCATTCCATGTAGTATTCTCTTTCCAGTGGGCATACAGCTTTGTGCCGTCATCGAACTTCTGAGCTGCAGTTACCTTTTTGCCACCTTCACGCTCTGTAAACCAGCCTTCGAATTCATGCAGTGCATCCGGAGCTGTTGGTGTTGGTAGGCTGTCAACTCTGCCGCTGTCATCGAGTACAGCGTATCCTTTCTCAACTGTACCGCCATTTGCATCGAATGTAATCATCGCCTTGGACATCATCACACGGTGAGTTGTTGCACCAGTGTTGAATGCTAGGTGGTCTGGATTTACAGTTCTCAGGATTACGACGTGGTTTGCATCAGTTCCTGTGTTGTTCATGAAAGGTTCACTTCCGAGAGTCTTGAGTGACTTTGGCAGATCAACGCTTGTCAGAAGCCCTTCCTTAAATGCGAACTTTCCGATGTGCTCAACGCCTTCCTCAATCTTGAGGCTTGTCAGCGTCAGAGACTTATATGTTCCTTCAAATGCGGAATCACCGATTTCCTTAACTGTTCCAGGTATAGTCAGCTCTGTTAGATGATGGAGGTGGAACGCCTTCTCACCAATCTTTCTTACAGACGCCGGAATATTGAGTGATTCAAGTCTAGCTCCTGCAAATGCCATCTGACCGATCTCTGTAACTGTGTTCGGAATCTCAATCTCACGAAGACGGATGTTCATCGAGAATGCCGCCTGCGGAATCTTAGTAACGTTTTTAGAGAGTTTAGATCGACGATTGAGTTCGCCGTAAATGCTCCCTCTCCAAGCTCATTAACTGAATCTGGAATGTGTAGCTTCACGATATGGTTGCCGTGAAAAGCACTAGTGCCAACCTTAGTTAGCTCTGTAGCCGACTCGAGATCGATACCCTTGAGCATGTTGTATTCAAATGCTCTTGCACCGATAGACTTCAGCTTAGCAGGTAACTTAACCGTTTCAAATCCGTTCTCCGAAGTGAAATCGTACTTTCCAACAGTTACCTCTGCTTCAGGGATTGCAAATGCAGCATCACCTATAGCCGTGATATCTACGCCTGATGGTGATTCATTTGGAAGAACCAGGTTGTGGTTTCCGCCGTTTCTCTTCGCAATTCCGCTTGCTGTAAGGCCTGTGATAGTCGCTCCGTCAGCGCTATATGTGAAATCTTCGCTAGTCCAGCCACTGCCAACTAGATTATCGTACTTTATAACGTATGTGAGATCCGCTTTGTTAGGGATGCTGTTATAAGCATCCACTACCGACTTGCTTTCTGTCAGCAGTGTTGGTTTTACTGGGTTATCCCTAAATGCTCTCTTATCTATTCCGCTGATATTAGTGAATGACTTAGGAAGCTCAACCGATGTCAAAAGCTGTCCTCTGAAAGCATTTGAACCGATCGCTCCATTGAAGCCTTCCTTGAGTTTAAGTGCATTAAGTGTTGAAGGAATTGCTTCTGCAGTCTTCTCAAACGCAGATTTTCCTATGCTCGTAACGCCTCCTGGGATAGTGACCTCTGCAAGCTGATTGTTCATAAATGCATTGTCACCAATCTTCTTTAGGCTCTCTGGCAAGCTGACTGCATTGGCTTTACAGCCGACAAATGCTCTTCTTCCAATATCTGTAACTCCTTCAGGGATTACGATGTCAGTAACCGCCGCCTTGTCAGCAAGCCCCACTGTGTCGTTAGTTCTCCCGAATGCCACGTCAGGGATTTCCTTTAATGACTTCGAGATAACTATCTTCTCTGCCAAATCAGTTCCGTTAAACGCACCAGTTCCGAGCTTTGTAACTGAATTTGGAAGGACGATGGATGTTAGCCTAGCATTGAGGAATGTAGAATTACCAATCGACTCAAGTCCATCCGGCAGATTTACATTAGTCACTCCATATACCTTCTTAGCTGTGTTATCGATAGTTCCTGCAAATGCAAAGTCACCAATCTGTTTGACTGTCGATGGCAGCTTAACAGTTTTAGGCACGTATACCTTGCCAGCATCGGCAAATCCAAATGTTCCAATCTGACCGTTACTAGCAAGCGCATTGTTAACACCGTTTCCGATCGCAACTATATTGACTCCGCTTGTGCTGGTCTCAGGAATTACGAGTGTATCATTCTTCTTAAGCTTAGCTTTGCCGGATTCTGTAAGTCCTGTAACCACAGTTCCAGCAGCGTTATATGTGAAGTCATCGCTGTTCCAAGGAGATTCGTCACTTGGAATGTTCTGATTTGCCTTGAGAAGCTGTACGTTAGACTTGCCGTTTCCGATATCCTCAACGAGTGCACCTGGGTCATTTATGTACATGTACACGATGCCGCCCTTTTTCTCGTTAGCATTGCCCGTTGTAACAGGAGTCTTTCCTGTATTTCTGAGAAATGCCCACTTCGATACCTTTTCGGTTTTATCAGGCAGCTGAACCGATTCAATCTTGTTAATAGCAAACGCCATATTATCGATAGAGAGCGGATAATCCGTAGTCTTAGAGAAATCAAGGTTTGCAATCTCATTCGTTGCAAATGCCCCATTACCGATCATCATAAGTGTCGATGGGAAGCGAGCCGACTTAAGCTTGTTCTTGCTGAATGCGTTGCTTCCGATATAGATTACTCCTTCTGGAACTGTAAGTTCTGTCAGCTGTTGCTCTGAAATGCACTTGCTCCGATAAAGAAGTCACCTCTCGTAGTCACGGAGCTATCCCATAGACCATTGCTTGGCGCCTTAACATTCTTAGGGAGCTCAACGCTCTCTAGGCCTAGCCCCTTGAAAGCGCTATTACCAACACCCTGAACTTTATGTCCATGATCATCTATAGCTGGGACTACTAGGTTCTTGTTGTTCGTGAGCTTTGCCTTGCCGCTGTCTGTGAGACCGCTTACAACGTGGATAGTTCCAGTGATTATATTCATGTTATCCTGCGCTGGTGCAGGTGAGTTATTGCTGTCTAAAGTAATATCTGCGTATGTGAAGTCTTCTGCATTCCACACATTTACGTCATCAGAGAGTATCTTGTGGAATTCAGATTTAGGGAATTTACTTGTATCTGTATACTTTGTGACGTCATCAACATACACCTTTGTCACTAGGCTGTATGCCTCTGTTTTTCCTGACGCAGAAGTAACTTCCTTCGCAAACACGTTCTTTGGCAGCGCCTCTACAGCTTCTGGGAGCTTAACTTCAGCGATTTTCTTGTTTCTAAACGCATATCTACCGATGGATGTAAGCCCCTCTGGTAGCTCAAGCTTGCATACCGCTGCGTCTTTGAGAAGATAATTCTTTGTAGCGAATGCGTAGTCACCAATCTCTGTAACGCCCTTAGGAACTGTGATACTCGAGAAGTTGTTTCCTGCAAACGCTCTAGCTCCTATCTTCTTTACACTAGCCGGAATCTCAATGGAAGTGAGTCCTGCCATCCAATTCTTGTTATCACTGCAACCGAATGCGCTGTCAGGAATCTCTGTCAGCCCATTAGGTAGGTCTATTTTCTCAAGAGCAGGATTTGTCGCAAATGCTCCTCTCCCGAGAGATGTCAAGGTATCAGGCAGAACTACAGTCTTGATGCTATTGCCCTGAAATGCAGTATCTCCGATGTTCTTGAGAACTGGCGAAAATGCTACTTCTTTGAGCCCTGAGTCACGAAATGCATTCTTTCCGACCTTCTCTAAATCCATAGGCAGAGTTACAGAATCAAACTTCTCATCTGCGGTTGCAAAAAGTCCAGTCGTAGAATCCGTATCTGCAATCTCAGTGACTTTGTCCAGCTCCGCGTTATAGTCAGGGAGCACCAGATCCTTGTTAACCTTGCGCTTCGCCTTACCGCTCTCGCTGAGACCAGTTATCTTCTGTCCATCAAATGTAAAGTCGTTTACATTCCAAGACTCCGTATCCTTGTTAGCGGTCTCCCGGAGTTCCATCATTTGTTATTAGCTTCTGAACCCAAGACTTAGTGTTAGCAGTAGTCTTATCTGTCGTATGGATTCTGTCCATGCTCTTATGATCGAAGTTCTCGGAGTACATGTATACCACGCCACTATTTGCAAAGTTGCCCTTGAGCGCCGCCTTGCCTTCCGCCGAAAGCTCCTCCATTCCTGGATTCCCAACAAACACGAACTTATTGACTACCGCTGTATAGTCAGGTAGTCTAACGGATTTAATCTTGTTATTTGCAAAGGTCATACCGTGCATTTCCAGCTGGAAATATGTTGTTAGCGGGAAATTAACCTTGCTGATCTGATTATTAGAAAACGCTTGTGTCTCTAGCCACCAGATAGTCCTAGGCAGGGTTACGGCCTTAATCTTGTTATTCATGAAAGCATTTGGGAGAACTGCAAGTACGCCGTCCGGCAGGTTTACATTGGTCAAGTTATTTCCTTCAAAAGCTCCCTCCGCAATCACGAAGTTACCTCTGCGAGTAATCTTGTGCGTAACTGTGTCATTGTATGACGCGAGCATACCCGACGGGAAAGTTACTGATTCAACGCCCTTCTTTTGGAACGCATTGCTAGCAACGCCAACGAGAGTGTTACCCTTATCATCCTTTGATGGCAGCACGAGATTTTTGTTCTTGGCAAACTTGGCTTCTCCTTTTGTAGAAAAACCGCTGATTGCCTTTCCTTCGATATTTACAGTTCTGGTATAGTCACATCCGTAAATAGTCTTGCTCATGTCTGTGTAAGTGAAGTCTTCACTCGTCCATTTCTCAGAATCCGTACTGGTACTTGTAGGTGCTTCTGTTTGCGCCTCAGCTCCAGCCTGAGATTCTGCTCCTGTTGCTCCCGCAAATGCGGGTAGTGGAACCGCTAAGGTCACCACTAATAGGAGCGAAAGCAAAATTTTCTTCATGTCTTTGTCCTTCTTTTCTATAAATTTGAGATGAATATAAGATGTATATACGTAATATTATCTGTACATTTTACAATGTATCGAACGTCATTGCTCTCTGCCTGCATAAATATTCAGATTGAAGTTTTATATACATAACGAGACTTGTATTGATAATACTTATAGTCTACTTTCTTGGGGTGAAGAAGCGATTTTAAATGCTATAATAACAGATATTTTTATTTAACCGCAGGTATGTGCGTATGTTTTCTATATATCTATATATTTGGATGACATGAGGTAAATAAGATATACATAGGGGATAGAGAAAATTATGGGCAGAATTTCTAAATTGAGAATAAAGAATCGTGGGCGACTCGGGATTGCCTTCATCTTATCGATGCTTCTGATTATCGCAGTAGCTCTCACAGGTTGTGATTCAGCTGCGTCCAAAGAGAACTCTAAGGCGAAGAAGCATAAACAGACAGAGGCTGCTTCTACCGATAGCAAAGGGGGTTCAGAGAACTCCGACAGTTCATCGAGTTCAAGCGCCGAAAAGGGCTCGGATAAAGAAAAATCCAAGGATAAGGACAAAAACAAAGACAAGGAAAAGGATAAGAGTAAGAAGAATGAGAAATCAAGTTCTTCAATCAGCTCAAGTACTTCAAGCTCCTCTTCCAGTTCATCATCAACTACAGCGAAGCACAAGGTCTGGGTTCCAGAACAAGGTCACTACGAACAGAAAAAGGTTTTCAAATGTAGGTGCGGAAGAGAGTTCAATAGTCCTGCTGAACAAGCTGCACACCGGAATGAGTACATAGCCGAGAAACGCAAAACCGATCCTAACTTCGAGTGCAAAGGCGATCATCTGCCTAAAGGCTGGGTTACTAAACAGGAATGGAAGGTCGATGTGCCTGGACACTATGAATATAGATAAAATGTACAAATAATTGACCACTAGAAAAGCGCAGCGATTGCTGCGCCTTTTTTTTTTTTGCAACATTTGCATGCCTACAAATTAATCAGCTAATTTCGGTGTTGCCGATTACTTGTCGTACTTGTTGAGCCACTCGATGAGCACTTTGCAGTAATCATCATGTCTATCTACGAAGCATGTGTGTCTTGCATTCTCCCAGAGAATCCACTCTGAGTTTGGAATTCCATCTGCGATAGTCTTAGCTATTAGCGGTGAGCAGAGATCGGAGATTCCGTTGCATACTAGCGAAGGAATCTTAATCTCGCCTAGTCTATCAACATACTCGAAGTCCTTTAGCGAACCTGTAGGGGCAAATTCATTTGGACCCCATCCGTATAGGTATGCCTCGCCGCCAGCCTTCTTAGGACGTGTACAGCACTCTGGTGCATCTTCGCCAATCCAGTAGTCACAGTATCTGTGCATATACTCAGCTACCGCTTCATCATAAGCCTCTCCAGAGAAATCTCCAGTCTCAAGTGCGTGATTGATTGCATCCTGCATATTCTGAGGCATCATCTTAATACGTCTTAGACCTTCTTTCTCCCAGAGACTGCTTGATGGATGTCCACTGGAAATAACGAATGACTTAACACCCTTAGGCTTTCTTTCGATAGCATATGCAATCTGCATCATGCCGCCCCATGACTGTCCGATAATATGACACTCGTCTAGTCCTAGGTGCTCTCTTAGAGCCTCTAGCTCATCTAGCCACGTATCCTGAGTCCATAGTTCCTTATGACCATCTAGATATGAATTTCCGCAACCAATCTGGTCGTACATGATGATCTGACGATCATCATCATCTGCGAGATTGTCTAGAACCTCGTAGTAGTTGTGTGTTGAACCAGGTCCACCGTGCAAACAGATGAGCGGTGCTTTGCCATTGTCTTTTCTCTCGCCTACGACTCTGTAATAAGTTTCGAAACCGAGAAAAGGCATATAACCTTCTGTAACCTTTGCCATTAATTGATCTCTCCCTTTAATTGATTTTTATTTCTCCGCAGGAACAACGATTGGCTCTTCCTTAGGATATCCGTTTAGTACTTCGCATCCATCTTCTGTGATGTACAGGATGTCCTCGATACGAACACCGATTCCTTCATCATATAGATAGATACCAGGCTCTACGGAGAAGCACTGTCCTGGCTCGATAATCTCGTCATTTACGAGAGATACGTCACCAACCTCGTGATCCTCAAGTCCGATTGAGTGACCAGTTCTGTGTGTGAAGTACTCGCCAAAGCCCTTCTCTGTGATATAGTCTCTTGCAGCCTTATCGACATCGCTCATCTTGTTGCCAGGCTTAGCAGCAGCGATACCTCTCTTATTAGCTTCAAGAACGACATTATAAACTTCTCTCTGTCTGTCGTTAATCTCTCCGATAAATACCGTTCTTGTAGTATCGGATGCGTAGTTATTCCACATACCACCGATATCAAGTACTACGGAGTCTCCGTACTTACCCTTGCTATCATCAGTTACGTGGTGTGGGTCAGCTCCACCCTTGCCGTATGCTGTGATAGGATCGAATGATAGACCCTGGAATCCAACTTCCTTGCAGAGCTCAACGCACTTAGCATTTAACTCTCTCTCTGTTAGACCCTTAGCAACCCAAGGAATAAGCTTATCCATAACCTCGTCGATCTTCTTTGCAGACTCTCTCATGATCTGACGCTCATGCTCGTCCTTAATCTGTCTAACCTTATCAACGATTACAGATCCGTTTACGAACTTGCTTCCAGCACCTAAATCCTGAAGCTTAAGAAGGAATCTTGCTGGCCAGTTCTTATCAATACCAATAGTCTTATCCTTCTCAATGAACTTAGCTAGAATTCCAACAGGCTCCTCGATATCGTCATAATATGTTAGCGGTACACCAAGGTCTTCTGTCTGTGGGAAGAGCTTGTTGAGTACAAGCTGTACATCTCCATTTACATTGATGTATAGTGCGAGCATTCTCTCACCAGGAATAATCCACTTGTCGAGCATATAGAAGATGCTAACTGGATCAGTGATGATCATCTGTGGCATATCCTGCTCTTTCATCTTTGCAACAACTCTCTCTAGCTTAGACTTATTAAGCATAATGTTCCTCCATTTCTATTGTGCATTCATACATGTACAAATATACATTTATTATACATCCATGCCATATGATTTAATATACATTTGGCAAAAATTAATCAAAATATCTGAATAATTACCCAAATAATTCTTAAGGTCCTGACGATTGTCAGATTTCCCATCAACTAAGATGTAAAATTTACTCTTCCACGTAAAACTCTAAATCTCTCTCGTATACTCCTTGAGCCAAGCACGCTCTTCATCATTCATATATGGCGAAAGCTTTTCAAAGCACTCCTTGTGATATTCGTTGAGCCATTCCTTTTCGGATCTAGTAAGCTCATCTGAATCTATTCCATCGAGATCAATAGGTACAAAATTCAATGTCTCAAAATGCATAAATTGTCCGTACTTATTCTTCTCTCCCTTTACAGTGAGCAAGTTATTCTCGATACGAATTCCGAACTCACCCTCTTCATAGATTCCAGGTTCGTCCGTTACCATCATGCCCTCTTCAAACTGATGGTGCTCATTCTTGGAAGGAACTATGTACCAGCGGAATCCTGTTGGTGGCTCATGAATACTGCCGAGGTAGCCAAAGCCGTGTCCAGTTCCGCACTGAAAATCCTTGTTCAAATCCCAGATTGGCTGTCTAGCGAGTACGTCGAGTGACCATCCGTGATTTCCATATAGGAAATTTGCTGCCGATAGGTGCTGCATGGATTTATATACAGCAGTGTAATACTTTTTCATCTCATCGCTGATTGAGCCAAGAATCGTAGTTCTAGTGATGTCTGTCGATCCCTCTAGGTATCCACCACCTGTATCCGACAGCAGCATCTGTCCACCTTTTAATTCTACATCCGACTCTGGTGTTGGAGAGTAGTGCATCATAGCAGCATGTGCCCCAAATGCATGTAGAGGTTCAAACGAATCCCTAACATAGCCCTCCTGCTCGCTTCTCAGCTGAGTCAGCTTCTCGGAGGCACTGAGCTCGGTAATCTTCATCTTATCGTAGTTATTCTTGAGCCAGTAGATGAACTTTGTGAGCGCTACGCTGTCCTTTAGCTCTGCATTTCTGACATTCTTAATCTCGGTTTCATTCTTGATAGCCTTCATAAGTATCGTAGGATTTGCCCCTTGAACGACCTTACATGGTAGATTCTTATAAAGTGCGTAATTCATCTTCATAGGGTCAATCAGCGCTGTTGCACTAGCGTCGACCTTCTTAGCATCCTCATATATATCATTGTATGGATGAACATTTACATTGTTCTCTTTGAGCATCTTGTGGAGGTCGTCGTTTAACTTTTTCTCTTCAACATATAAATCCGCACTATCCTCCCTAACAATTACATATGCTAGAACAAGAGGAAAGAAGTCAATATCGTTGCCACGCATATTGAGAAGCCATGCTACATCATCAAGGGATGCAACCAGATGGATGTTTGCTCCAGCCTTCTTCATCTCCTCTCGGACTCTATTTAGCTTGCTACCGGTGCTTTCTCCGCTATACTTTTCTTCTAGGAACCATGCTGGCTCTTCGGATAACCCCGGTCTGTCTTTCCAAATTTCCTCGACTAGAGCCTGTTCGTAATCAATTTCTACATTTCTACCCGCAAAAGCTTCCTCGTATGCCTGCCCATCGCCCATCGATAGCACTCTTCCGTCAAAAGCAACCTTTCCGCCATCAGAGACTTGCTGTGCAACCCACTCAACAGTTCCTGGTGTATCGTCAACAAACATCTTCATGAGCTCGATGCCACTGCCCTCACATTCTGTGAGAACCTGAGTAAAGTATCTGCCATCGGTCCATAGACCAGCCTTGTCCTTGGTAATAGCCACAGTCGCATATGAACCGGAAAACCCTGTCACGAATCTAATCGCTTTAAAATGTTCGCCTACATACTCGCTCTGATGAAAATCTGCCATTGGGATAACGTATGCGTCTATGCCTCGCTCTGCCATAAGCTTTCTTAGCTGCGCAATTCTTTCTGCCGCTGCTGTCATAATAGCCCCCTAACCATAAAATGTATAAGCTTAAATAATAGCAATAATTTAACAAGTTCATTCTAGCACCCTTTTGTGCCGTTTTGGTGACGAATAGTGGTATTGATAATATGCCTC